>Ga0209902_100002_pt1 | contig 2227197 bp, 2132 predicted proteins | sample FECB27metaG_FD_188304 | JGI IMG/M metagenome (GOLD analysis project Ga0209902, IMG submission 188304) | Cyanobacterial communities from the Joint Genome Institute, California, USA - FECB-27 (SPAdes) (version 2) | ecosystem: Environmental > Aquatic > Thermal springs > Hot (42-90C) > Microbial...
TGGCAATGGCCGGGAGCGCCGAAGGACCAGCCGCTATGCATGACCCCTCCGGCCCTGCGGGCCACCTCCCCATTTGAATGGGGAGGAAAGCGACCATCCGTCGAGACGGCACGCCACGCGCGCTTTCCTCAGGAAGCGGTGGTGTCGGTCGGAACCAACCAAAGTCTCCTCAAGAAAAACGCCCGGCGGAGCAATCCGCCGGGCGTTTCGGTTTCAGGCCATCCTCAGTAGGGCAGGCCGTAGTAGCCCGGATTGCCCCACTCGCCCCAATCCCAGTCGTTGTCGACCGTGGCGTCCATCGAACTCGGGCTGTAGGGGTCGTCCTGGAAATTGGCCCGCATCGCCGTGGTCATCATCTGCTTCGACGCCTCCTTGATGTAGGCGTTGTAGTTGTTCTGCGTGCCCATGTAGAGGCAGCCGCACATCGTCGGATCCGCATAGACCCAGACCGGCTTGCCCTGGTACGTCTTGCGAACCAGCTTGTGCGGCGGCAGCTTCTTGAACGAAGCCGCCTGGCCCGGCGTCTTCAGCGACACGACCTTGAAACCGGAATCGGTCAGCATGTCGCGCTTCGATTCGGTCTTGGGCATCTGGCCCTCGCAGGCCGCCACCAGGCCGCCGATCGCCAGCATGGCGAGAATGGACCTCACAGGCTTCATCATGTCCCCCAAAAATTCGGGCCTCAGGCGGCGGCCTTGAGGCCCGCCTTCGCATCTTCTTTGATCATGTCCGCGCCCTTCTCGGCAACCATGATCGTCGGTGCGTTGGTGTTGCCCGACGGCACGGTCGGCATGATCGAGGCGTCGACGACCCGCAGGCCGGCGATGCCGTGGACCCGCAGCCGGTCGTCGACCACCGCCATGGGATCGGAACCCATCTTGCAGGTGCCGATGACGTGATAGGTCGTCTGGCCGTTGCCTCGGGCGAAGCTCAGCCATTCGTCATAGCTCTGGATCTTGTCACCCGGCGTCTTCTCGAAGGCGATGTACTTCGACAGAGACGGGTGGGAGACGATCTTGCGCGCGATCTGCATGCCCGCAACCGTGGCGTCGCGGTCGGTCTGCGCCGACAGGAAGTTCGGCCGGATCGCGGGCTCGCTGCCGGGGATCGCCGACTTGATGTGGATCGAGCCGCGCGAATCGGGCCGGCACTGGCCGATCACGACCGTCATGCCGGGCTCGCGTTCGAGGTCGCGCTTCTGCGCGGTGTCGTAGCTTGCGTGGGCCATGTGGAACTGCATGTCGGGCGATTCGAGACCCGGCCGCGTGCGCACGAAGCCGTAGACGACGCCGGCCGTGAGGCTGAGCGCGCCGCGTCCGGTCGCGTAGTACTTGATCACTTCCTTCACGAGATTCACGCCGCGCGTTTTCTCGTTGAGCGTCACCGGCAGCTTGACCCTCCAGTTCATGCGCGGCGCGAAGTGGTCGCCGTAGTTCTCCCCGACACCCTTCAGCTCGTGCTTCACCTCGATGCCGTAGCGGCGCAGCAGTTCGGGCTGGCCGATGCCGGAATGTTCGAGCACGCCCGGCGACTGAACGGCGCCGCAGGAGAGGATGACCTCGCGGCCGCAGCGTGCCTCCTGCTTCTGGCCATGCACCGTGTAGGCGACGCCGACGCAACGCTTGCCTTCGAGGATGACATGATCGACCAGCGCATCGGTCACGATCTGGAGGTTCGGGCGATTGCGGATCGGGTCGAGGAACGCACGCGCCGTCGACCAGCGCTTGCCGTCCTTCATCGTCACCTGGAAGTAGCCGAAGCCCTCCTGGTTGCCGTTGTTGTAATCCTTGTTCTTCGGATAGCCGCTCGCCTCGGCCGCATCGATGAAGGCGTCGCAGAGTTCGTTGGTCTCGCGCATCTCCGCGACGTTCAGCGGACCGCCCTTGCCGCGGGAATCGTCGCCGCCCGGCTCGTAGTTCTCCGATTTCTTGAAATAGGGAAGGATCCGCTCGTAGGACCAGCCGCGATTGCCGAGCTGCCCCCAGGTGTCGTAGTCGAGCGGCTGGCCGCGCACGTAGAGCATGCCGTTGATCGAACTCGAACCGCCGAGCGCCTTGCCGCGCGGACAGGGGATGCGGCGGTTGGCCATGCCCTCCTCCGCTTCCATCTCGAAGTTCCAGTTGAACTGCTTGTGGTTCAGTAGCTTGGTGAAGCCGGCGGGAATGTCGATCCACATCGACTTGTCGCGCGGGCCGGCTTCGAGCAACAGCACCCTGACGTTGGCATCCTCGGTCAGCCGGTTGGCCAGCACGCACCCGGCAGAGCCGCCACCGACGACGATGTAATCCCAATTGGCCATGACGCTTCCTCTCTCCCTTTGGAGACAGTTTAGCGCGTCTGTAACCGGACGCGACTCCCTCTCAAGGGAGAAGCGGGTATCGCTGAATGCCTAGCGCAGGTGGCAGGAGACCTGGTGTCCCGGCGCGATTTCGCGGAGCGAAGGAACCTCCACCTTGCAGCGGGCGACCGCATAGGGGCAGCGGGTGTGGAAATGGCAGCCCGGCGGCGGCTTCACCGGGCTCGGCACGTCACCCTGCAGCACCAGCTTCTTGCGCTTGATGGCGGGGTCCGGCACCGGCACGGCCGACAGCAGGGCCTCGGTGTAGGGGTGCTGCGCATTCGTGAAGATCGAGCGCGTGTCGGCGTACTCGACGATGCGGCCGAGATACATGACCGCGATCTGGTGGCTGATATGCTCCACCACGGCGAGATTGTGCGAAATGAACAGGTAGGAAAGGCCGCGCTCGCGCTGCAGGTCCATCAGCAGGTTGATGACCTGCGCCTGGATCGAGACGTCGAGCGCCGACACCGGCTCGTCGCCGACAATCAGCTTCGGCCCCAGGGCCAGCGCGCGCGCGATGCCGATACGCTGACGCTGACCGCCGGAGAACTGGTGCGGATAGTTCTTCATCTGCGCCGGACGCAGGCCGACCCGCGCGAACAGCGCCGACACCTGCTCCTGACGCTCCTTGGTATTGGCCACACCATGGACCAGCAACGGCTCGCCCACGATGTCGCCCGCCGTCATGCGCGGGTTCAGCGAGGAGAACGGATCCTGGAAGATGATCTGCATTTCCCGGCGATAGGGGCGCAGTTCCGACTTGGACAGGCCGATGATCTCCTTGCCCTCGACCTTGATCGAGCCCGAGGTCGGCTCGACCAGGCGCATGGCGGCACGGCCGGCCGTGGTCTTGCCGCAGCCGGACTCGCCCACGAGACCGAGTGTCTCGCCAGCATTGACGGAGAAGGACACGCCATCGACGGCATAGACCTGCCCGACCGTGCGACGCAGCAGGCCCTTCTTGACCGGGAAATGCTTCTTGAGGTCGGTGACCTCGAGGACGGGGGGATTTGCGCTAACCATGGGTGTGCCAGCAAGCCGCCCAGTGAGCGGGCTGCTTCTCCTCGTAAACCGGACGTTCGCTGCGGCACTTGTCGTCCGCCCTGTTGCACCGGGGGGCAAAGGCACAGCCGGGCGGCAGATCGAACAGCGGCGGCACGATGCCGGGAATTTCCTGCAGGCGCTCGTTGGAGCGATCGATCTGCCCGCGCATCAGGTCGAGGCGCGGGATCGAATTCATCAGGCCGACCGTGTACGGGTGAAGCGGCTTGGCGAACAGCTCGCCCACAGTCGCTTCCTCGACCTTGCGCCCGGCATACATGACGATGACCCGGTGCGCCGTCTCGGCCACGACGCCGAGATCGTGGGTGATCAGGATGACCGCGGCGCTGAACTCGCGCTGCAGTTCCACGATCAGCTCCAGGATCTGGGCCTGGATGGTGACGTCGAGCGCGGTCGTCGGTTCGTCGGCGATCAGGACTTTCGGATTGCAGGCCAAGGCCATGGCGATCATCGCACGCTGACGCATGCCGCCCGAGAGCTGGTGCGGATACTCCTTGGCGCGTTGCGCGGGCTCGGGAATGCGGACCAGGTCGAGCATCTCGATCGCCCGCTTCATCGCCGCCTTGCGGTCCATGTCCCGGTGCAGGATGAGCGCCTCGGAAATCTGCTTGCCGATCGTCATCACCGGATTGAGCGACGTCATCGGCTCCTGGAAGATCATCGAGATCTCGTTGCCGCGCACGTCCCGCATCTCCTCCTCGGAGATCTTGAGCAGGTCGCGGCCGGCCAGCCTGATCGAGCCCGAGACGATGCGCCCCGGCGGTTCCGGGATCAGCCGCATCAGCGAGAGCGCGGTCATGCTCTTGCCGCAGCCGGATTCGCCGACGATGGCCAGGGTCTCGCCGGCGGCGACCTCGAAGTCGACGCCATCGACCGCCTTGACGATGCCCTGGCGCGTGTAGAACCACGTGCCGAGGTCGGACACTTCCAGAAGTGAACTCATGTACGCTGTCTCGGATCGAGGATGTCGCGCAGGGCGTCGCCCAGCAGATTGGTGCCGAACACCGTGAGGCTGATGGCGACGCCGGGGAAGATCACCAGCCACGGGGCCGTGCGCACATATTCGGCCGCCGATTCAGAAAGCATCCGGCCCCAGGACGGGTACGGCTCGGGGATGCCAAGGCCCAGGAAGGACAGCGACGCCTCGGTCAGGATCGCCGAGCCGAGCTGGGCGGTGCCGAGGACGATCAGCGGCGCCAGCGTGTTGGGCAGGACGTGCCGGACGGCGATGCGGATCTCGCCCATGCCGATGGCGCGGGCGGCCTCGACGAAGGGCTGTTCGCGCAGCGAGAGGGTGCTCGACCGCACGACGCGCGCCACGCTCGGCACCAGCGGGATCGCGATCGCGATGATGGTGTTCTGCAGCGACGGCCCGAGCGACGCGGCCATGACCAGCGCCATCACGAGGAGCGGCAGCGATTGCATGATGTCCATCAGGCGCTGTGTCGCCAGGTCGACCCATCCGCCGAGGAAGCCGGACATCAGGCCGATGACGACACCCAGGATGCCGCCCAGCAGGGTCGCGCCGACGGCGACGGCGAGCGAGATGCGCGCGCCGTAGACGATGCGGCTGAACATGTCGCGGCCCATGAAGTCCGCCCCGAGCCAGTAGGTGCCGCCCGGGGTAGCCAGCGAGGCCCGCGAATTCGTCGACAGCGGGTCGTGCGGTGCGATGACGTTGGCGAAGAGAGCCGTCAGCACGAAAAGCAGGACGAGGACCGCGCCCACCGCGCCGAGTGGATAGCGGCGGGCCAGGAAGCTGGCCTGACTCCAGAAGCCCGATACGTTGGCGCCGGCCTTGGCCAGAGCGGCATCATGATCGATGACAGCCATGGGCGCCTCAGTCCGCGTACTTGATGCGAGGGTCGAGGGCCATGTAGGCCATGTCGACCAGGAAATTGACGACGACCACGCAGAAGGCGATCAGCATCACCAGGTTCTGCACGATCGGATAGTCGCGCCACAGGATGGCCTCGACGAGGAAGCGCGCCACGCCCGGGATATTGAACACGGTCTCCGTCACGATCAGGCCGCCGACGAGGAACGCCGCCTCGATGCCGATGATGGTGACGACCGGCAGCAGGGCGTTGCGGAGCGCGTGCTCGTAGTTGACCGTGGTCTGCGAGGCGCCCTTGGAGCGCGCCGTACGGATATAGTCCTGCCGCAGCACCTCGAGCATGGACGATCTCGTGAGGCGCATGATCAGGGCCGAACTTCGGAACCCGACCGCGGCCGCGGGAATGCTGAGCAACAGCATCTCGTCGATGAAACTTCGCGGTTCGTTGGTGTAGATCGGGATCATGCCGAACCACTGAACCGATGCCATCAGGATCAGCAAGCCGAGCCAGAAAGAGGGGAGCGAAAGGCCGCTCAGGCTGATGATGCGCAACAGATAATCGACGACCGAATTCTGCCGGACGGCGCTGATGACGCCGAGCGGCACGCCGAGGATGACCGAGAAGAACAGCGCAAGCCCGGCCAGCTTGGCGCTGATCGGGATGCGCGGTGCGATCTCCTCGAGGGCGGGCCGCTCGGACACGTAGGCAAAGCCCAGGTCGCCGCGAACCAGACCGCCGATCCATTGCAGGTACTGATCGAAGATCGGCCGGTCGAGGCCAAGCTCGCGGGCGATCTTGGCCTTCTCCTTGGGATCGGCGATGCCCGCCGAATCCACCAGGATGTCTGCGATGTTGCCGGGCACCAGACGCAGCATGACGAAGATGAGCACCGACATTCCGAAGAGTGTCAGAACCATCAATAGTACGCGGCGGGTAAGATACGCTCCCATCCTCGTCGTGCCTCCGTCCGGTGGGCCGGTTTACTTGTCGAGCCAGACGTCTTCGAGACGCCAGCCGTTGTAGATGCTGTTGTGCTGCAGCACGAGGTTCTTCACCGCCGGCGCCCAGCAGGTGTTCGCAACACCATGCGTGATCGGCGGACGCGCCCCGTCCTTGAGCAGGGCCTGCTCGATCTTCGTCACCAGGACCTTGCGCTTGGCCACGTCGGTCTCGGCGGACTGCTCGTCGATCATCTTGTCGATCTCGGGATTCTTGTACGCCGTGTAGTTGCGATCCGACGTGCTGTAGAAGTTTTCGTAGAACACGCCATCCGGATCGTCGAGGCCGGCGCCCGTCAGGTTCATGCCGACCTGATAGTTCTTCTGCTGGATCTTGTTGTACCAGATCGTCGTGTCGATCGGCTCCAGCTCGGCATCGATGTAGATCTGCTTGAGCTGGTCGATGAGGATGACGGCCGGATCGCGATAGATGGCGATGTTGCGGGTCGCCACCTTGATCTTGAGCGGCTTGTCGGGGCCGTAGCCCAGTTCCTTCATGATCCCGCGCGCGACCTCGCGGTTCTTCTCGATGTCGGGCCCGAAGCCGGGAAGCTTCTGCAGTTCATCCTGCGTCATGCCCCAGACACCGGCCGGCGGCGGCAGCATCGTCGCGCCCCGCAGGTCGTTGCCCTGGGTCAGGATGTCACTGAACGGCGAGCGGTCGAGCGAATAGACGAGCGCCTCGCGCAGCTTGGGATTGTCGAACGGCGGAGCGTCGCGATTGATCAGCAGGTTGGTATGGACGTTCGTCGGCCGCGCCTCGCAGATGGCGTCTTTCTTCTGGTCCTTCACGTCCTTCAAAAGGGGGAAGGTGATGTCGGAATCGAACGTGAGATCGTACTCGCCGGCAACGAAGCCCAGCACGCGGGTGCTGCGATTCGGCACGATCTTGAATTCGATGACGTCGAGGTAGGGTCGCCCCTTCTTCCAGTAGTCGGGATTGCGGACCAGCTTGATGGCTTCGTTGCGCTTGAAGTCGGCGACCTTGAACGGGCCGGTGCCGATCGGCTTGGAGCGCATGACCCGCGAATCGACATGGCACGGATAGACCGGCGAATAGCCCGCCGCCAGCATCGACATGAACGACGGTTGCTGGCGCTCCAGCGTGAACGTCACCTCGTTGTCGCCGTTGGTCGTGACTTCCTTCAGGTTCTTGTACCAGACCTTGCGCGGATTCTTGCGGATGATCTCCTGCTTCTCGTCGCCCCGCAGGGCGTCCCACGTGCACTTCACGTCCTTGGAGGTGAAGGGCTTGCCGTCGTGCCACTTCACGCCTTCGCGCAGCTTGAAGGTGACCTTGGTCTTGTCGGCGTTCCACGACCAGCTCTCGGCGAGCTCGGGCACGATCTTGTCGGGACTGTTGATCTTCTCTTTCGGATCGAAGAACACCAGATTGTTGAAGACCGACATGAACGGCATGTTTACCGAGATCGTCGCTTCCTCGTGCACTGACGCACTCGGCGGATTGTCACGATGCGACACACGAAGTGTCCCGCCCTGCTTCTGTGCGAAGGCAGGAGCAGAGATGACGACGGCGGCCGCCAGGCCGCCGGCAATGATTGCCAGGCGTTTACGCATTTTCTCATCCTCCCAGAGGCACGCTCGTTGGCGTGTTTCTTCTTCCCCGTTGCCGAATAGGCTATCACATCGTGTGCGACGGCCAAGCCTTAAAGCGCCGGACCCTTCAGTTCTATCTGGTTGCCTTCCGGATCACGGAAATAGACCGAAGGCCCGGTGCCTTCGGCACCGTATCGCTGGACGGTTTCGCCGACCGATATCCCGAAGGGCGCGAGCTGCGTGACGATGGCGTCACGATCGAACGGCTCCACGCGAAAGCAGAGATGGTCCATGTTCGGCACGACAGCGTCCTGCGTCTCGCTTGCGACGAGATCGAGCATCGACGCACCGGCCCGCATCTGAACGAGGCCCAGCCGCTCGATCCGGCGCTCCTCCCTGAACCCCAGCGCCCGTTCATAGAACCGCACCATGCCGGCCAGATCGCGCACGCGCAGGACGACATGGTCGATGCGTTCGACATTGAATGTCATGGCGAATAGCCTCCTCCGGCCAAAAGAACGAATCAATGGAGGAGAGAATGGCGTTCGCAGTCAATGTCGCCAAGGCGCGCCTGAAGAAGAACGAGCTGTCGATCGGCATCGGCATCCGGCTGGTCCGCAACGTCGACATCGTGAAAGTCATGAAGGCAGCGGGCTTCGACTGGCTGTTCATCGATCTCGAGCATGGATCGATGTCGATCGAGACCGCGTGCGAGATCGCCATCGCCGCGCAGGATTCCGGCATCGCGCCCATCGTGCGCGTACCGTATGGCGAGCTCACGATGGCGACGCGCGTCCTCGACGGCGGCGCATTGGGCATCGTCGTCCCACATGTCGACACGCCGGAAGAAGCGAGGGAGATCGCCGACAAGCTGCGCTATCCGCCACGCGGCCATCGCTCGGTGGGCGGCGGGCAGGCGCAGTTCGACTACGAGCCGATGCCGCTCGGCGAGATGACAGCGAAGTCGGACGAGAACACGCTGATCGTGGTGATGATCGAGACGCCCAAGGCGGTCGAGAACGCCGAGGCGATCGCGGCAGTGCCGGGCATCGATTGCCTGCTCGTCGGCTCCAGCGATCTGTCGATGGAAATGGGCATACCCGGCGACACCGGCAATCCGAAGGTCCAGGCCGCCGTCGACAAGGTCATCGCCGCCTGCCGCAAGCACGGCAAGTGGCCGGGCATGGGCGGCGCCTACACCGAGGAGCTTCTCAAGATCTATACCGACAAGGGCATGAAGTTCCTGCTGGCCGGCAACGATCTCCCGATGCTGACCGGCGCCGCCCGCGCGCACCAGGCGAAGGTGCGCGCGTTCCAGAAGTAGAGCCGTCGGTCGCTCTCCCCCTCCCTAGCCCGCCCCCGTATGACGGGGGCGGGACATGAAACCTCCCCCGTCACACGGGGGCTATCGCATACGAGACAAGGGTCCCTCGCTTACGCTCGGGATGACACCGCTTGTTTGATCGGCGCACTGCGCAAATCCCAACAAAATTGTCATCGCGGGCGGGGTAACCCCCGCCCTGGAGTGTAGCGAGGGACCCTTGTCTATTCTGAACCATGCGGGCTCTCGCGCCTCAGAAGGCGCTGCCGCCCGCAAGCGTTAGGGCGTTGCCCTAGCGCTTGCCCTCGATCTCGATTTCAACGAGGTGCGGCTTGCCGGACTTGAAGGCGGCCTCGACGGCCGCCTTGATGTCGTCGGCCTTCGAGACGTAGGTGCCAGCGACGCCCATGCCCTTGGCGAGATCGACGAAACCCATGGTCGGGCCCGTCAGGTCCATGTGCATGTAGGGCTTGTTCGACTTCACGTCGAAGCGCGCGCGATAGGCGTCGATATTGTGCTTGAGCACGCGATACTCGCGGTTCGCCAGGATCACGAACACGATCGGCAGCTCGTGATGCGCCGCCGTCCACAGCGCCTGGATCGAATACATCGACGAGCCGTCGCCCGAGACGCAGAGGATCGGACGCTTCGTCTGCGCGACCGCCACGCCGATGGCGCCCGCAAGGCCCTGGCCGATGCCGCCGCCGCGACCGCTGTAGTAGTCGCCGGGCCCCTTGAAGGTGAAGGTCTTGAAGAGATCGAGGTTGGCGGTGATCGTCTCGTCGACCACGACGACGTCCTGCGGCGAGCCCGCACGGATCTCGGCCATGGCGCGCGCCATCGAGGTCGGCGTGCGCGACCAGGCCTTCTCGACGCGCGCTTTCTGCGCGGCATCGTCTGCGTCCTTGCGTGCGTTCATCGCGCTGTTGCGTTTGGCGGCCGCCGCGGCATCGACGCTCGTCAAGGCGGCATCAAGTGCTTCGAGCGCCGCGCCGGCATCCGCGACGACGCCGGCATCGAGGGAGAAATTGTGAGCGAGCCGCGACGCCCCGCCCTCGATCTGCAGCACCTTGGTGCCGGGCGCGAACGGCGAGCCGGCGGCGTACCAGACTTCCTCGAAGAACGGCCCGCCCACCATCAGCACGAGATCGTTGCCCGCGAGCTGCTTGGCAATGCCGGTCGCATCGAAGGCCAGCGTGCCGCAATAGGCCGGATGATCGGTCGGAAAGGAATTCTGGCCGCGCAGCCCCTCGAACCACACCGAGGCCCCGAGCTTGTCGACCAGCTTCACCAGCGCCTTGTCGGCGCCGGCGCGGGCCACGTCGTCGCCGGCGACGATGGCCGGATTCCGGGCCGCCGCCAGCAGCTTCGCCATGGCGGCAATGCCCGCCGGATCGGGGCGCGTGGCGCTGTAGGAATGGCCGGGCTTGCCGGCGGGAATCGAAGTCTCCTGCTCCATGACGTCGATGGGCAGCGCCACGAAGACCGGGCCTGCCGGCGCCTCGTTGGCGATCTTGAAGGCGCGCTGGAGGATCGGACCCAGCTCGTCGGCGCGCTCGACCTGCACGCTCCACTTGGTGACGGGCGCGGCGATCGATGCAAGGTCATGGCCGAGGATGGGATCGCGCAGGCGCATGCGCGTGTCCTGCTGGCCGGCCGTCACGACCATCGGCGAGCTGTTCTTGAGCGCGCTGTAGATCGCACCGATCGCATTGCCGAGGCCCGGCGCCACATGGAGGTTCACGAAAGCGGTCTTGCCGCTCGCCTGGGCATAGAAATTGGCCGCGCCGGTTGCGACGCCCTCGTGCAGGTGCACGATGTATTCGAGCTGCGGATAGTCGGGCAACGAATCGAGCAGCGGACTCTCGGTCGTGCCCGGGTTGCCGAAGATGCGATCGACGCCGTGGTTGATGAGCGTTTCCAGAAGGACCTGACGTCCGCGCATTTGATCTCTCCCCTTCACATTCACTGTTTAGACAGCAGCGCGTCGAGCGCCCGGTCGACGAATCCCAGCCGGTCCTGCCCCCAGTAGCGCACGCCATCGACGATGAACGTCGGCGCTCCGAAGACCTGCAGCGCCTCCGCCTCCCGCGTGAACGTCCGGTAGGCCGCCTGCACCTCTTCGCTCATCTCGGCCTGGTTCAGCGCGCGGCCGTCCAGACCGTTCTCCTCCGCGATCGCGATCCGCACCTCGGCAGAGGCCGTGTCGCGCTCCTCGGCCCACAGGGCACGCAGCAGCGCATGGCTCAGCCGGAAGGCGTCGAGACCGCGCAACTGCGCCGCGATCACCATCCAGCCGGGCCGCTTGTTCCAGTCCGGATCGGCGACCTCCTCCGGATAGTAGCGGGGCCTGAGCGCCAGCGGCATCTGCAGGTAGCGCCGCCAGCGATCCAGTTCCTCTTCGTGATACGAGCGGCGGGCCGGCGGCCGCGTCCGGAGCGGTACGCCACCGGTCCGCGGAACGATCTCCTGGAAGTCGAACGGCTTCAGGACCAGCCGCACCTTGTGGCGCCGCACGATGTCCTCGAGCTGCGGGCCCATGAAATAGGCCCAGGGCGAAGACAGGCTGTAGAAGCACGGCAGTTCAATCATGCGGTCGGCCCTGCTAAGGAAATCCGTGGAGGGTGAGAAGCACGGCATGGACGGTGTTGTCGAGCGGCATTCGGCGGGTTTGGACGCGCTCGAGAAGATCGCGCGTCACGACCTGGCGCGGTTGAACTATCCGCCAGCCAACTGGGTGCCCGGGAAGATCGGACCCGACGGCAGGCCTGTCCTCGACGTGCTCGTCGTTGGCGCCGGCATGTGCGGCCAGACGGTCGGCTGGGGCCTGATCCGCGAGGGCATTCGCAACATCCGCGTGATCGAGCGCAACAGCCATGGCCACGAAGGGCCCTGGAACACCACGGCGCGCATGCCGATCCTGCGCTCGCCCAAGCATCTCACCGGTCCCGATCTCGGCGTGCCGTCCCTCACGTTCCGCGCCTGGTACGAGGCCCAGCACGGCGCCGAAGGCTGGGAGACGCTCTACAAGATCCCGCGGCTCGATTGGCTTTCGTACCTGCTGTGGGTCCGCAAGGTCGTCGACCTGAAGGTCGAGAACGGCGTGTCGCTGCTCAAGGTCGAGGCGACGGGCGATTTCCTTCGGGCGAGCCTGTCGACCGGCGAGACGGTGCTGACGCGCAAGCTCGTGCTCTCGAACGGCCGCGACGGATCGGGCGGCTTCCGCTGGCCGGCGCTCCCTTCGTTCGATCCCGAGGACCCTTCCCGCGCGGGCCGCGTCTATCACACGCTGGAAGAGATCGACTTCACGCAGCTCGAGGGCAAGCGCCTCGGCATCCTGGGCGTGCTCGCCACCGCGATCGACAATGCCTGCACGGCGCTGGAGGCCGGCGCGCGCGAGGCGATCTGCTACGCGCGGCGGCCGCACCTGCCGCAGGTCAACAAGTCGAAGGGCGCGTCCTTTCCGGGCTTCCAGCGCGGCCAGGGCATGCTGGACGACGATTGGCGCTGGAGGATCTACACCTACATGCTGGCCGCCGGTTCGCCGCCGCCGCACGAATCGGTCCTGCGCGCACAGAAGCTGCCGGGCTTCGCCTTCCGCTTCGCCGAGCCGTGGCTCGACATGAGCGTCGACAAGGACGGCGTCACAGTGACGACGGCCAGGACCACGGAACGCTTCGATGCCGTCCTGATCGGCACCGGCTTCGACGTCGATCTCGCGCGGCGGCCCGAACTGGCATCGTTCTCAGCCAACGCGACCCTGTGGGCCGACCGGCGCACGCCGGAGGAAGCCCGCGCCAACGCCGAGGCGGCGCGCTATCCCTATCTCGGTCCGGGCTTCGAGCTGGTCGAGAAGGTGCCGGGCGGCACGCCGCACCTGGGCGACATCCATCTCTTCAACTGGGGCAGTATCCTGAGCCACGGGGCGCTGGCCGGCGACATTCCCGGCCTGTTGGTCGGCTCGACCCGTCTCGTCCAGGCGATCTCGCATGCGCTGTTCCGCGAAGATGCCGAGAGGCATTTCCAGAACATGGTCGCGCAGGAAGATCCGGAGCTGGCGCCCACCGACTATTTCGTGCCGCGCGACAAGCGGTCCGGCACGCTCTGACAGGGAGAGAGACATGCAGGCGGATTATGTCGTCGTCGGCGCGGGATCGGCCGGCTGCACGGTCGCGGCGCGTCTCAGCGAGACCGGCGCCTCGGTGATCCTGCTGGAGGCCGGCCCCAGCGACTGGCATCCGATGATCCATATCCCGGCCGGCATCCGCTCGCTGATCCGCAATCCGCTGGTGAACTGGAACTTCACGACCGAACCGGAAAAGGGCTCGGGCGATCGCCGCATCGAATGGCCGCGCGGCCGGACGCTGGGCGGCTCCAGCTCGATCAACGGCATGCTCTATGTGCGCGGCGCGCCCGCCGACTTCGACAACTGGGCGCAGATGGGTTGCCGCGGCTGGAGCTACGACGACGTGCTGCCCTTCTTCATGAAGTCCGAGCAGTACGTGCAGGGAGGCGACAAGGAAGTGCGCGGCCAGGACGGCCCGCTCAAGGTCGAAGACTATCGCACCATCCTGCCGCTCACCCATCGCTTCGTCGAAGGCGCGCAGCAGGCGGGCTTTCCCTTCAATCCCGACCTCAACGGCAAGACGCGCCACGGCGTCGGCTATTCGCAGATGACCCGGCGCGGCCGCTGGCGCGGCTCGACGGCGCAGACCTATCTTCGCGAGGCGCGTGGCCGTCCCAACCTCCGCGTCGAGACCAATGCCCAAGGCGGCAAGCTGATGTTCGAGGGCAGGCGCTGCGTCGGCGTCACCTTCCAGCGCGGCGGTACCCTCACCGAGGTGCGCGCCAACCGCGAGGTCATCGTCTCGGGCGGCGCCGTCAACTCGCCGCACATCCTGCAGATTTCAGGCATCGGGCCGGCGGAGCACCTGCAGTCGCTCGGCATCCCGGTCGTCCACGACCTGGCCGGGGTCGGCGCCAATCTGATCGACCACTATGTCGTGCGTGTCGTGCATCGCGTGAAGGGCGCGGAGACGGTCAACGAGGTGTCGCGCTTCCCACGCGTGCTGCCGGAAGTCCTGCGTTTCGCCTTCACCGGCCGCGGCGCGCTCACTTTCGGCGTGACCACGGCACAGGTCTTCTGCGACAGCCGCGAGGGCCTCGCCTCGCCCGACCTGCAGCTCCTGTTCACGCCCGGTAGCTCGCATCCGTTGAAGTTCGGACAGCTCGACGAGCAACCCGGCATGAGCTGCGTCGTCTGCGTCGTGAAACCCGACAGCCGCGGCACCATCATGGCGGCCTCGGCCGATCCCTTCGCCCGGCCGCACATCAAGCCGAACTACCTCACCACCCACACCGACGAGCTGGCCCTGCTGGGCGGCTTCCGTCATGCGCGCCGCATCTTCGAGGCCCCCGCCCTGACCCAGCACAGCACCGGCGAGATTCAGCCCGGTCCCGATGTGAAGACCGATGCCGACCTGCTGGCCTACGCCCGCCGCGCCGGCAACACGCTCTACCATCCGGTCGGCACCTGCAGGATGGGCGAGGATCCGCGCGCCGTCGTCGATTCGCGCCTGCGCGTGCACGGCCTCCAGGGCCTGCGCGTCATCGACGCCTCGGTGATGCCGACGCTGACGACCGGCAACACCAACGCCCCCACGATCATGATCGGTGAAAAGGGCGCGGCGATGATCCGGGAAGACGCTGCCGCCTGATCGTCCGGTGATCAAGACCGACTTCAGGAAGACGCTGGCGGCGCTCTACACCGCGCCCGCCGGCCGCTTCGTCGAGATCGACGTGCCGGCGCTCGGCTTCGTGAAGATCGATGGCGAAGGCGACCCCAATACGGCACGCGCCTACCGGCAGGCGATCGAGTGGCTCTATCCGGTGAGCTACGCGATGAAGTTCGCCGCCAAGGCGATCGGGAAGGATTACGTCGTGCCGCCGCTGGAGGGCCTGTGGTGGGCCGACGATCCGGCGGACTTCGTGGCCCGGCGCAAGGAGCGCTGGCGCTGGACCATGATGATCATGGCGCCCGACTTCATCGAACGGTCGTTCTTCGACGCCGCCGTCGAGAAGGCCAGGAAGAAGCTTGGCGACGCGCCTTCAAGTCTTCGGCTCGAGCCGCTCGACGAAGGCCGTGCGCTCCAGACGCTGCACGTCGGCAGCTACGACGACGAAGGCCCCGCACTCGCCCGCCTGCACGACGAGATCATGCCGGCACGGGGCCTCACCTTCGCCGGCCCTCATCACGAGATCTATCTCAGCGATCCACGCAAGACGGCGACCGCCAAGCTCAAGACGATCCTGCGCCAGCCGGTGAAACCGCGCTGACGCGATCCGCCTATGAGCAAGGGTCCTTCGCTGCGCTCAGGATGACACCGGTTTCTGGATCAGCGCACTGCGCCAACTCAAACAACGATGTCTTCCCGAGCGTAAGCGAGGGACCTTTCCCTTTCCTCAGATCGCGATCAGCGAATCGGCGGCGCGTATTGGAGGCCGCCCTGGGTCCACAGCGCGTTCTGGCCGCGGGGGATCTTCAGCAGCGAGTCCGCGCCGACGTTGCGGTCGAAGCTCTCGCCGTAGTTACCGACCTGCTTGATGATGTTGTAGACCCACTTCTCGTCGACGCCGAGAGCCTTGCCCATGCCCGGCGTGACGCCAAGGATGCGCTTGATGGCGGGGTTATCGCTCTTCAGCATCTCGTCGACGTTCTTCGAGGTGATGCCGTACTCCTCCGCTTCCAGCATCGCATACTGGGTCCAGCGCACGATGTCGGCGAACTGGTTGTCGCCGTGACGCACGACCGGCCCCAGCGGCTCCTTCGAGATGACTTCCGGCAGGACGATGTAGTCGTCGGGATTGGGCGCATTGGCGATGCGGGTCGCGTAGAGGCGTGCCTGGTCGCCGGAATAGGCGTCGCAGCGGCCGCTGAAGAAGGCGCTGCGGCTCTGGTCCGGGTCCTCGAACAGGACCGGCTTGAAGGTCATCTTGTTGGTGCGGAAATAGTCGGCGATGTTGAGTTCGGACGTGCTGCCCGTGAGCACGCAGATCGAGGCGCCGTTCAGTTCCTTCGCGCTCTTCACCCCGAGCTTCTTCGGCACCATGAAGCCCTGGCCGTCATAGTAGGTGACGCCGACGAAATCGAGCCCCAGCGCGGTGTCGCGCGTCAGCGTCCAGGTCGAGTTGTTCGACAGGAGATCGACCTCGCCCGCCTGCAGCGCCGTGAAGCGCTGCTGGCCCGACAGCGGCACGTACTTCACCTTCTCCGAATCGCCGAACAGCGCGGCGGAGACGCCCCGGCAGATGTCGACGTTCATGCCGGTCCATTTGCCCTGGTTGTCGACCACCATGAAGCCCGCGATGCCGCCCACCGCCACGCCGCAGACGAGCTGCCCGCGCGCCTTGACGGCATCGAGGTCCTTGCCCGCCATCGCCGGGCCGGCCGGAAGGGCGAAGGCCGCACCGAGCGCCATCGCGGCAAACATCTTCTTCATCGAACGTCTCCTCCTCTGCGCGCCGGTCACTCGATCTTGGCGCCGACCGTCTTCACGACGTCGGCCCACTTCGCGCGGTCGCGCTTCACGGTCGCCTGGAACTGCTCGATCGTTTCATAGCGCGGCGTGTTGCCGAGCTCGACCAGCTTCTTCTGGACGTCGGCATCCGCCAGCGCCGTCTTGATGGCGAGGTTCATCTTGAGTGCAATCGCGGGGTCCAGCCCCTTGGGTCCGAAGATGCCGAACCAGGTGTAGCTGTCGAAGCCCGGCAGGCCGGCCTCGTCGATCGTCGGCACGTCGGGGATCGCCGGCACGCGCTGCTTGGTCGACACGCCCAGCAGCTTCATCTTGCCGGCCGCCGCCTGCGGCATGGCGATCTGCACCTGGGCGAAGATGCAGCACGTGTCGCCGTTCAGCACCGACTGGATGGCGTCGGGTGAGCCCTTGTAGGGCACGTGCACCATGTCGAGTCCGGCCTTGGCATTGAACTCGGCGAAGGCCAGATGCGTGCCGGCGCCGTTGCCGGTCGAGGCGTAATTGTACTTGCCGGGCGCCGCCTTCACCTTGGCGATGAAGTCCTTCACGTCCTTGGCGTCGATCGCCTTGGGATTGATCGCCAGCACGTTCGACACGTCGACCAGCGTCGAGATCGGTGTGAAGTCCTTTTCCACCTCGAACGGGAGCTTGCTGTAGAGCGCGGCATTGATGCCGTGCGTGCCGGCGGTGCCCAGCAGGAAGGTGTAGCCGTCGGGCTTGGCATTCGCGACGAACTCAGAAGCCACGTTGCCGCCGGCCCCCGCCTTGTAGTCGATCACGATGCGCTGGCCGAGTGCCTTGTCGAGCAGCGGCTGAAGGACGCGCGCGACGACGTCGGTGCCGGAGCCCGGCGGGAATCCCATGACGATGGTGATGGGCCGTGTCGGCCAGTCCTGTGCCGCCGCGGGAAAAACGGCGGATGCCGCACAGAGAAAAAGCGCCGTGGCGCCAAGCAGAAATCTGCGCACTGTGATCTCCTTCGAGTCCGATACTATGCTCATGCAAGAAACGGGGAAAATCCATGGGTTACATGACCGACGAGCGCCGCATGATCCAGGAGACGGCGCGCGCCTTCGTCATGAAGGAAGTGCTGCCGGTCGCGAACAAGCTCGATCCGGAGAAGGGCGACATCCCGCCGGAACTGATCCAGAAGCTGGCCGACATGGGCTATTTCGGCATCGTGATCCCCGAAGAATATGGCGGCATGGGCCTCGGCGTCTTCGAATACTGCCTGATCACCGAGGAACTGGCGCGCGGCTGGATGAGCGTGGCCTCCATCATCGCCCGTGGCAACGGCTTGAGCGCCGGCCGTGGCATGACCGATGCCCAGCGCGCCGTCTTCCTGCCCCGCGCCGCCCGCGGTGAGTTCCTGGGCGCCGCCGCCATGTCCGAGCCCAATGTCGGCTCAGACCTTGGCAGCATCTCCTGCCGGGCCCGGCGGGACGGCGACGACTGGGTCATCACCGGCAACAAATACTGGTGCACCTTCGCCGACGGCGCCGACTACATCATGCTGGTGGCCCGCACCTCCGATGCGCCCGATCCCAAGCGCAAGCATGTCGGCCTCTCCTCCTTCCTGATCGAAAAGCCGCGCGGCACGCTGCCGCCCGGCGTGAAGGGCTCGCCCATCCCCAAGATCGGCTATTTCGGCTGGAAGACCTGGGAGCTGGCCTTCGACGAATGCCGCCTGCCCGGCTCGGCGCTGATCGGCGAGGAAGGCCGCGCCTTCTATTACATCTCGGCCGGTCTTGAACGCGCCCGCGCCCACACCGCCGCCCGCGCCATCGGCCTGGCCCGCGGCGCCCTGGAAGATGCGACCGCCTATGCACAGGAGCGTCGCCAGTTCGGCCAGGCGATCGGCGACTTCCAGAACACGCGCTTTCGGCTGGCCCGCATGGCGACCGAGATCGAGGCCTCGCGCCAGCTCATGTATTTCGTCTGCGACGAGATCGACCAGAAGCGGCGCTGCGACAAGGAAGCGGCGATGGTGAAGTTCCACGCCTCCGAGATGGCGGAGAAAGTCACCTCCGAGGCGCTGCAGGTGTTCGGCGGCGCGGGCTACACCACGCTGCATGCCGTCGAGCGCTACTGGCGCGACGCGCGCCTCACCAAGATCTTCGAGGGCACCTCGGAGATCCAGCAGCGCATCATTTCCGATCACCTGCTCGGCAAGCAGAAGGCTTAACGCAGATGGAAGTCGACGCCTTCATCCAGACCACGCCGGCCCTGCGCTTCGCCTTTTCCATCAAGGCGAAGGTCGGGCCGATCCAGGATCTCGGCCAGACCGCACGCGGCCATCGCCGCATCATCGACATACTGGGCGGCGAGGTGCGCGGCCCGCGACTGGAGGGCGAGATCCTGCCGGGCGGCGCGGACTGGCAGATCGTGCGGCCCGACGGCACGATCGAGGTCGTCGCGCGCTACACGATCCGCAGCGCCGCCGGTGCCCTGATCTACGTCCAGAACGACGGCCTGCGCGTCGCGAGCCCGGAGGTGCTGGAGCGCATGACCCGAGGCGAGGCGATGCCGCCGGGCAGCTACCACTTCCGCACCGCGCCACGCTTCGAGACGTCGGAGCCCACGCTCAAATGGCTGGAACGCGCCACCTTCGTCGGTGTCGCCACCCGAGCGCCCGACAGGATCGCCATCGGCTTCCACGAAGTGCTCTGACATAGCCGTCGTCTCGACCGGAGCCTCGCGCAGCGAGGCGGAGTGGAGAGACCTCTTCGCAACGACCAGCCGGCCTTTTGTGGAGAGAAGGTCTCTCCACTCCGCACCTTCGGTGCTCCGGTCGAGACGACGGGTTTTGACGATTATTTTTGTCGAGGACGCTCCCTCTTGCGGCATACCTCGGCGACACGCGGCGCGATCAGGGACGCGAACCGGGCGGCGCCCTTTGCGGAGAAGTGCTCGCCGTCGGCGAAGTCGTCAGGCGCGAACTGCTTCTCGTCGAGTGCGATGTAGGTGTCGCCCAGCGCCGCGGCCTCGCGTTGCAGGAGGCCGTTCAGCCGCACCAGCAGGGCCCGCAGATCGCCTACCTTGAGATAAGCGCTCCACATGCCCTTGCGGCCGCCGGATCTTACGAGCGAATCGAAATCGAAAACCTCGCCGATCCAGAGGGTCGCAACGCCTCTCTCCCGGTTGATCGAAGAAATCGTCCGGACATTGCGCAGAAAGATGGCCTCGAGCGCAGGATCGGGATCGGCGCTCGCCTTCCCTCCGGGGTTTGGCGGTGCCCGGACCGTATCGAAGGCAAAGGCGGCCAGGCGTCCCAGCAGGCGCAGCAGCGGGGAAAATTCCGGCAGGGCACGTTCGACGCGGCGAGCCTCCAGCGCGTCGACGAGCTGCGGAGTCTGATGATTGGCGAAGCCGGGATCGAGACTTGCGGCGTGGGAGCTGTTGATGTCCGTCCCGCCGACATAATAGACGGCGCAGTCAGGCACGGTGTCGTAGGCGCTTTGATAGAAGGCCGTCCGGATCGCGATCTGGACGCTACTGTTTGCTGTCACGCCATGGTTCAGCACCGCGAAGCGATCGATGCCCAGCAGGCTTTCCAGCCGCTCGGACCAGGTCTCGCCGTCTGCGATGGCAAGATCCTCGGTCGTCGATCCACCGAACACGGCGACGACCGTCTTGTCCCGCAGTTCTGCGGATGAACGCTCCCGCCCGCGCAATCCCTGCGAGTCGACGTGATAGGTTCCGCGCGAACCCTTCGAGGTCGGAACGTTCGTCGCCTGCAGGAGCGGATGCCACACGCGCTCGACCTCGCGCGGCGCGTTGGCCGGCATCAGATCGCTGTCGGCCAGGTCGTATCGCACCATCGCCACGGAGCCGAATCCAAGGCCGATCTCGACCGCCGCCAGCGACAGCACGATCATGGTGACGCGCGGCCAGCGTGCGCAGGCGATGCCGATAACCAGCAGCGAGGCGAGATAGGCGAAGTACCAGCTCCGCGGCGAGCCCGGCATCAGCCCGGTGGCGAGCCCATAGGCCCACGTGAGCGCGACGACCAATACCGCCAGGACCAGCGATGCGAGCACGGCGATCGTCCGCTCGAAGCGGTGGGGCCTTGCCAGCCCGACATGGGATGCCATCCAGCGGATCATTCACCCGCGGGGATATCACGCGGACGAAGGCCTCACAAAAGGGACGGCGCGAGACTCAGCGGCCCAGCAGATTGGCGCGGACATGCGCCCAGAAGCCCGGATCCCGCGGCGTCGAGCGGCTGGCGGCCGCCATCTTGCGATAGAGATCGCCGAGAGACCGTTTGCCGGCGTCGGACCGGAGCCGCGTTCCGTCGGAGCCCGGCTCCAGCGTCAGCTCGCGCGTATGGAAAACCTCAAGCCCCGGGCGGTGGCCGATGCTGACCACCGATGTCTCCGGCAGCTCCTCGATCAGGAGCTTCATGACATTCTCCTGGCCGGCCTCGTCGAGTGCCGACGTAGCCTCGTCCATGAAGATCCAATCGGGCTTCTGGACCAGCACCCGGGCGAATGCGACGCGCTGCTGCTCGCCGCCGGACAGGATGTGATCCCACCGCTCGGTCTCGTCGAGGCGGTCGCGCAGATGATCGAGACCGACCTTGTGCAGCATGTCCTTGAGAACGTCGTCGCTGACGCCTTCCGGCGCGGCTGGATAGAGCATCACGTCGCGCAGCGTCCCCAGCGGGAAATAGGGCTTCTGCGGCATGAAGGTGATCGCGCCGGTCGGCAGGTGGATGGCACCGCGGCCCCACGGCCAGACACCGGCAACCGCGCGCATGATCGTGCTCTTGCCGCTGCCCGACTGGCCCCGGATCAGCACCCTCTCTGCCCGCTGGATCTCGACTTCGGCCTCGGCGACGAGCATCTCGCCGCTCGGCCGCGCCACGCCGAGTTCGCGCATGATGAGCCGGTCCGATTCGGCCGGCGGATGGACGACGATCCGGTCCTCCCCCGCCATCTCGCTGCTTTCTTCGAGGTCGGTAAGCGCCACGTGCAGATGCACCAGGCGATCGGTCGAGGCGCGCCACTCGGCGAACTTCGGGAAGTTGTCGATCAGCCAGGACAGCGCCCACTGCACGCTGGAGAAGGCCTGCGCCGTCTGCATCAGGCCGCCCAGCGCAATCTCGCCGCCGAGATAGCGCGGCAAGGCGACGATGAGCGGCACGATGGGCGCGAGATACGCCAGCGAGCTGGTGAGCAGCGACAGGTTGCCCTGGCCGCGCGTCTGGACGTTCCAGGCCGAACGCAGGTCGAAGAGCGAGCCGCGCAGCCGCTCGCGCTCGTCATCCTCGCCGCGCATCAGGGCGATGCCCTCGGCATGCTCGCGCGCGCGCGTCAGGCCGGAGCGGAAATCGGCCTCGCGGCTCTGGCGGACGTTGCCTGCATGGATCAGGCCGCGACCCAGGAAGTAGGTCAGCAGCGAACCGACCAGCGCGTAGGCCACGGCCGCCCAGACCATGTAGCCCGGCAGGTTGAACTCGAAGCCGAACAGCTTGATCGGCATCGTGCCCGACAGGATCCACAGCACGCTGAGGAAGGTGAAGAGCTGCAGCACGCACTGCAGGATGCTCTGGGCGAACTCGACGGCGAACTCGGTCGAAACGCGGATGTCCTCGGCGATGCGGCCGTCGGGATTGTCGACTTCGTCGGCCAGCATGCCGAGCTGGTACTGACGGCCCCCGTTCAGCCAGCGCTGGACGGTGACGTGCGACAGCCAGGATCGCCAGTTGATCTGCAGCCGGCGCTTTACGTGAAGCTGGATCGCCACCGCGACGCCCGCCGACGCGACGATGGCGGCGAGCATCCAGAGCAGCTCCATGAGCTGCCCGACATCACGCTTGTCGAGGGCGTTGAAGAAGTCCCTGTTCCAGATGTTCAGCCACAGGGCGATGCCGACATTGGCCGCACCCAGCACTACGAGACCGCCGGTCAGCGACCAGGCGACGGCGCGATACCCCGGCGCCGTCCAGTAACCACTGGCAACGGCGGCGAAGGCACGTATGGAGCTGTGCGGTGTATCCAATTAGTCGCGGAAGCCCGGATCGATCCGGTCGAGCTTCCGCAGGAGAGCCGGCCAGTCCAGCAGGCCGAACGGCCGGCGGGTCTTCGGCTGGTAGTTCTTGTAGGTCGCGTCCACCACGTCGGCGGGGACGTCGATCAGCTTGGTGTTGCACGACATGGCAGCGATCTGCGTCTTGCAGCTCAACTCCAGCCGGTGCATGGCGTTGAATGCCTCGGGGATCGTCGCCCCGGTCGTCAGCAGACCGTGGTTGCGCAGGATCATGGCGTTGTTGTCGCCCAGGCTCTTCACGAGCGCTTCGCGCGCCGCGAGGTCGAGGACCACACCGTCGAAGTCGTGGTAGCTGATCCTGGCGAAGCGCATCGAGGTCTGCGTGTTGGGCAGCAGGCCGCATTCCATGGTCGAAACCGCCATGCCGGGCCAGGTGTGCGTGTGGATCACGCAGGCGACCTCGGGCTTGGCCATATGGATGGCGCTGTGGATCACGAAGCCCGCGCGGTTGACGCCGTATTCGAGCCCGCCGCTGAACTCCGGGCGGTTGAGGATGTTGCCCTCGTGATCGATCTTCAGCAGGCTCGACGCGGTGATCTCTTCGTACAGCAGACCGTAGGCATTGATCAGGAAGGCGTCGTGCTCGCCCGGCACCCGCACCGAGATGTGGTTCGCGATCAGATCCGACATGCCGTACAGGTCGATCAACCTGTAACAGGCGGCGAGATCGACGCGAGCCTGCCATTCTTCGGGCGACACGTTCGACCGGAGGTTGGCAACCTTGGAAGTCTTGAGGGCGTGCACAGCCATGGAAACGCTCCAGGATAGAAAGGGTTCCCGACCGTACCCTTCCGAGCCCCCGACCGTCCATTGACGGGTCAGACGAGCCCGCGCGCTGCGAGATAGGCGCCAAGCGACAGCAGGCCGGCGAAGAACCACAACCGGAAGGCCTGCGGCGACAGGCGCGACCGAACCGCTTGCCCCAGGCGCATCCCGGCCAGCGCTACCACGACGCCGGCCAACGACGGCCAGGCCAGCGCGAGATCGAGGCTGGCGCTGCCCGCCAGGGTCGCGGCGAGGGCCAGTGTCGAGACCGTGAAGGACAGGCCGAGCGCCTGCACCAGTTCATCCTTGGTGAGGCCGATCGCCTGGAGGTACGGCACGGCCGGAATGACGAAGACGCCGGTGGCGGCGGTGATCGCACCGGTCGCCGCGCCGGCCAGCGAACCCAGCCACCCTTCCGACGACACCGGAACCGTGAGCTTCAAGGCGGCCAGTCCGGACACGGCGTAGGCCATCAAGGCAATGCCCAGCGCCAGCGCCCCGTAGGGGCCGCCGAGCCCCGAGATGAAGGCGGCTCCCGCCCAGGTGCCGAGACAGACACCGAGGTTGAGGGGCCACAGCCGTCGCAGCAGGGTCCGGAGATGCGGACCGTCGACCATCTGCCAGACATTGGTGACCAGCGACGGCAGGATCAGAAGCGCCGCCGCCTCGACGGGCGACAGGACGATGGCCAGCAGGCCCATCGAAATGGTCGGCAGGCCCAGTCCGATGATGCCCTTGCTGAAGCCCGCCAGCAGGAAGACCGCGAGGACGAAGGCAAGTGTCGACAGAACCATGCGGCACTCTTGGAAGCTGGCAAGGCGCCCCGCAATGTGGAGAATACGGAACCTGCCTTCGGATCAGACAGAGGCTAGACCAGCCATGCGCTTCGACTTCACCGACCTGCGCCTCTTCCAGTTCGTGACCCAGACCGGCAGCATCACGCGCGGCGCCGAGCGCGCCCACCTGGCGCTCGCCTCGGCAAGCGCGCGCATCCGCGGCATGGAAGAGGTCCTGGGAGTTGCCCTGCTGAAGCGTGGGCGGCGCGGCGTCGAGCCGACGGATGCGGGCCGCAGCCTGCTCGACCATGCCCGCATCGTGCTGCAGCAGATCGAAACGATGCGCGGCGACCTCGGCGCCTACTCGCGCGGACTGAAGGGCAGCGTCCGCATCCTCGCCAACACCTCGGCACTCTCGGAGCACCTGCCCGCCCTGCTGGCGGATTTCCTGTCGGCCAATCCGACGATCGACATCGATCTGGAGGATCGCGAGAGCCCGGCGATCGGCGCTGCCATCGCGGCCGGCGACGCCGACATCGGCATCGGCTCGCAGGCGGCCCTCGTTCCCGGACTGGAGAGTCATCCCTTTCGCACCGATCGGCTGGTGCTGGCGGTCCCGGCGAACCATCGCCTCGCGGGCAAGCGCCAGATCGCGTTCGCCGACTTGGCCGACCTCGACTTCGTCGGCCTGCCGCGCGGCACGGCACTCGACGAGCATGTGGCCATGCAGGCCGCCCGACTGGGTCGCGCGCTGCGGCTGCGTGTCCGCGTCAGCAGCCTCGACGCCGTCTGCGCCATGGTCGCGGCGGGCGTCGGCGTGGGCATCGTGCCGGAGACGACGGCGTCGCGGCACCGGCGCGTCCTGCCGATCGCGACGCTACGCCTGGCCGAGGCCTGGTCGATGCGCGAACTCGCCCTCTATGTGCGTGACTCCCGCCGCCTGCCGCGCCCGGCCCGGCGGCTGTTCGACGTGCTGCGCCGAGGCGGCTGATCCGGTCGCTACCAACGCAGCAGGCGATGCCCGAGCGCCGCCCCGACCAGGATTACCGGGAGCGCCGCCAGCGAATACCAGGTGAGAACGAACAGCGGCGAATCGTCGAAGCAATGAAAGGCGTAGAGGGCGGCGGCCACGGCGGCGGCCAGCGCGCCCGACGCGGCTCCAGCGAGCGCGGGAGAGGCCGGCGCCGCGCGGCGCAACGCAAGCAACAGACCCGCCAGCGGCGCGAGCGCAAGGATCGGGATAGCGGTCAGGCACACCAACGCGTTGCTGCCGACCAGCCTTGTCGACCAGCTTCCCGGGGGCGCCAGGAGCAGCTCGCTGGCCAGGCCCGCCGCCGCGATCAGGACAACCGGCACGACGCCCCGTCGCCACGTCCCCGACGACAGGGGCCGCGCCAGCGCGATGCAGGCGCCCGAGGCCGCCACCAGCGCGGCCAGCACCAGCAGAAGCTTCAGGTCGAAGCGCCAGGTCGCGAAGGCGGCCGCCAGGTCCACGCGCGGCCCGAACTCGATGGCGAAGATCGCGAGCGACACCAGTGCGCCGAGCGCGACGGCGCGGGCCACGGCGCGTCCGAGCGGCGCGGAGGATTGCGCCCGGTCGGCGACTAGGGAAGCGACGAGTTGCTCGGTCTTCATATCCTGTCCTTGCGGTAGATCGCGGCGAGCGTGCGCAGGGCGCGATGAAGGGTCACGCGAACCGCTCCCTCGCTCAGCCCCAATCGCGCACCCACCTCGCGGGCGCTCTGGCCCTCGATGGAAATGCCTTCCACGATGCGCCGCTGGCGCTCCGGCAGGCGGCCGAGCATCTGCCGGGCGTCCAGCGCACTTCCCTCTTCCGCCGCCTCGGGCGCGGCGAGCGTGTCGGAATGGTCGTCGATATCGACGTGATCGGTGAAGCCGCGGCGACGCAGATGATCGACCAGCTTGTGATGCGCGATCGCACGCAGCCAGGGCTGAAGCGGCTGCGTCTCGTCCCAGGTGTCGCGCTTCAGATGCATGGCCAGCAAAGTCTCCTGAACGATATCCTCGCAGTCGGAACGCGGCCGGCCGGCGGCGGCGAGACCGCGCAATGCCACGCCCCGCAACCACGCCGCGATGAGAACCAGCAGGCGGCGATAGGCCTCATCGTCCCCCTTCCGGGCTGCCCGCATGAGCGCGGAGAGATCGTCCGGAACGGGCAACAGACTCGATCCTTCACGTATTCGTGTTGAGGGCGCCGGACATTACAGGCCATCCGGAGAAAAAAAGAAATCGCCGGTGATGTAACGCCCGGACACGATCCTGCGAATGACCTCTTGCGGGCCAACAGTGGCTCGATAGCCAGGAGGATTTGTCCATGATCAATCGCACCACCAATGCCGCCCTCGCGGCCGCCGTCGCCGCCGCCGCCCTGATGTCGGCCGGCGCCAACGCTCAGACCGCCAATGCCGAGAAGGAGCGCTGCTATGGCATCTCCATGGCCGGCAAGAACGACTGCGCCGCCACCGGCAACAACTCCTGCTCCGGCCAGCAGAAGGCCGACTATGACACCAAGGCCTGGAAGTACGTCGCCAAGGGCTCGTGTGCGACCATGGAAGTGACCCTGAAGGACGGCATGAAGCGCAAGGGCACCCTGATGCCGATGTAAGGACGCTCGTCGTGACGGCGGATCGCTCTCCTCGTGCCGGCGCCGGGCTGAAGCCCGAGCACCAGCGGTACATTCTCGACACCCGGCCCGATGTCGGCTGGTTCGAGGTGCATGCCGAGAACTACATGGGGGCGGGCGGTCCGCCGCATTACTTCCTCGAGCGCATCCGTGCGCTCTACCCGGTTTCCCTGCACGGCGTGGGCCTGTCGATCGGCTCCGCCGGCGGCATGACGCCAGGCCATCTCGCGCGCCTGAAGACAGTCGCCGATCGATATGAGCCCTTCGTCGTATCCGAACATCTGGCCTGGTCCACGCATGACGGGCTCTTCCTGAACGATCTGCTGCCGCTTCCCTACACGGAGGCGACGCTGGCCCTGGTGGTGCGGCACGTCGAGGAAGCGCAGGCCGCGCTGGGCAGACGCATCCTCATCGAGAATCCGTCGACCTATCTGCGTTTCGAGGGCGAAGAGATGGCCGAGACCGAGTTCCTGCGCGCGCTTGCCACGCGCAGCGGCTGCGGCCTGCTGCTGGACGTCAACAATGTCGTCGTGTCGGCCGTCAATCGCGACTTCGACCCGCTGGCCTATCTCGATGCTTTTCCAGTCGAGCATGTCGGCGAAATCCACCTGGCCGGCCATGCCGTGCTGAACGACGGCGAAGGACCGCTCCTCATCGATACGCATGATCGAGCCGTCTCTCGCGAGGTGTGGGATCTCCAACGGCGATTGATCGGGCGGCTCGGCCCCCTCCCGACGCTCATCGAATGGGACGCCGAGGTGCCGGCCTGGCCGATATTGGAAGCAGAGGTGGCGCGAGCCGAATCGGTGCTGCGCGGGGCCGATCCATTGCAGGCGCGTGCGGCCTGACATGAACCCGCTCGCCGAGATTCAGCAAGACTTCACCGATGCCCTGCTGCAGGCCCGCCTGCAGGTGCCTGCCGCCGTGGCCGAGTTCACCACCGGCCGTTCGCGCGAGCGGCGCTTCGGCGTCTATCGCAACAACGTCAAGGCAAGCCTTGTCGCTGCGCTGACGGCGAAGTTCCCCGTCGTTCACCGCCTGGTCGGCGAGGAATTCTTCGAAGCCACCGCGCTCGTGTTCATCGAACACCACCCTCCGCGCTCCCCCGTCCTCGCCGAGTATGGCAGCGACTTCGCCGTCTTTCTCGAAACCTTCGAGCCGGCCGCCGATCTGCCCTATCTGCCGGACGTCGCCCGGCTCGAATGGGCGCGCCAGCGGGCCTTCCACGCCGCCGATGCCACGTCTGTCCCGATCGACCGGCTGGCCGCCCTTGCCGCCAGTGACCTCGGGTCCGCGAGGCTCGCCCTGCATCCCGCCGCCACCGTCATCGTCTCGCCCTGGCCGATCGTGTCGATCTGGACGACCAATACGTTCGACGCGGAAGTGCGGCGGATCGGCCCGGACCGCCCCGGTGAAACGGCCCTCGTCACGCGGCCGGACCACGAGGTCCTCGTGAACCTGTTGCCGCCCGGCGCTGACCTGCTGCTCGCCGCTCTCGAAGAGGGCGCCACGCTGGGCGACGCAATGACGAACGCATCCGATGCCTTGGACCTTCCCGCCACGCTTGCCTCGCTCTTCAGCGCGGGCGCGATCTCCCGCATTCTCGAAGGACTGCCCACATGACTGCCCTGCTGCTCCGCCTCGACGCGCTTCTCGCGCACATTCCGCATGAACTGCTGGCGCTGCTCGCGCGCCTATCGGTCGGCACGATCTTCCTGCGCTCGGGACTGCTCAAGCTGGAGGGCTGGGCCAGCGGAACGACGCTGGCGCTGTTTCGTGAGGAATACAGGCTGCCGCTCCTGCCGCCGGAGCTCGCTTCCTGGATGGCGACGGCTGCGGAACTCAGCCTGCCGATCCTGCTCTTCCTCGGCCTCTTCACGCGCCCGGCCGCCCTCGCACTGCTCGGCATGACCTTGGTGATCGAGATCTTCGTCTATCCCAACGCCTTCGACACGCACGGCATCTGGGCCGTCGCCCTGCTCTATCTCGCCAAGTTCGGGCCGGGCCGGCTCGCGCTCGACCAGCTCCTGTTCGCGCGGCCGATGCCTAACGCTTACGGACGGGCTTGAGGTCCGAGGCGATCGGATAGGCCGTGGTCGATTTCACGCGTTCCATCGAGAAGCGCGAGGTGACGTTCTTGAGCGGCATCGTGTCGATCAGCTTCTTGTAGAACGCGTCGTAGGCCTGCATGTCGGAGACGGCGACGCGCAGCATGTAGTCGATGTCGCCGGCCATGCGGTGGAATTCCATCACCTCGGGCATCGCGGTGATGGTGCTGGCGAACTTCGCGAGCCAGGCCGAGGAATGATCGCCCGTCTCTATCGACACGAAAACGGTGAGCCCGACCCCGATCGATTCGGGCGAGATCAGCGCCACCCGCTTCAGGATGACGCCGGACTTCTCCAGCCGCTGGATGCGCTTCCAGCAGGGGCTTTGCGACAGGCCGACCCGATGCGCAATCTGCGCAAGCGATAGGCTCGCATCCTCCTGGAGGAGCGCCACGATCTTCCTGTCGATGGCATCCATGATTTCAATATCCGTAAGCGGCGGTCTGTCAGTCTAGACCGGAAGCGACTCCAGGCGAACCGGGGCGCCGAGCCGTTCGCTGAGAACGATCGCCAGGGCATCGGGATCGCCGTCGACGCAGCCGCCATAACTGACGAGCCGAGGATCGGCGCCGTCGAACCAGGAGATCCGCCAGCTCCCCGCTTCGCACACCAGCGAGCCCACCACGCGCCCGTGCGCGGAAATGGTCCAGAGGGCGGGCTCCTGATAGGCCGCCTGGATCAGGCGGGCCGCCCGGGCGGCAAGGGTGTTGGCGAAGCTGAGCATGACAGGGACTCTACGGTCCGGCCGGCGACACCAGCAATGAAACGGTCGGTCGAATCGCCGGGCGCTGGCGGCAGGAATAACTTCCCGGATCGCCGCCGGGAGAAAAATCATCTCTCGCCATGACGAAGGCCCAATATGAAGCAAAGGTCCCTCGCGGCACTCGGGATGACACCGTTTGCTTGATCGGCGCACCGCGCAAATCCCAACAAAATTGTCATCCCGAGTGCCGCGAGGAAGCTTTCCTCTCTTTCAGAATCCATCGCACCAACGTCTAGGGCCGCACCGCCGGTGTTTCGAGCGGCAGGCCCTTCGCCCGCTCCATCAGATAGAGCTCGAGCGCGACATATTCGGGCGCATCGAGCGGCCAGGCTTCGGCGCGAATGCCGACCAGGCAATTGCGCAGCCGCCGCTTCAGCGAACCCAGCGTCTGCCATTCCAGGCGATAGATCGGATAGCCGGTGGGATGCGCCTCGGGGATGGCGATGCCCGCCAGCTTCTTGCCCGCATTGTCGTCATGGCAGATCGCGCAGGAGAGATTGAGCTGGCCCTGGCGGCGACGGTAGATCCCCTCGCCCTGGGCACGGAACGCATCGAGGACTGGACCGTAGGGCGGCGCGATGGGCATGCCGCGCGACTGGTGGGCCACATAGGCTTCGAGCGCCAGCAGGTCGCGATTCTCCGGTGGCAGCGGCTCCGCCTTCTGGTTCTCGGTGCGGCAGAGGTTGATGCGGCCTTCGAGGTCGACGGGCCGATCGGCGCCCTGCGGGATCGCGGGATAGCGCGTGGCGACGCCCTTCATGCTGTTGGCCGCGGCGCCGTGACAATCGGCGCAGGATTTGTTCTCGGCACCCGCCGGCTTGGCCCAGAGCTGGCCGCCAAGCTGCACGAACAGCATGCCGGGATTGGCGGTGTCGTCGTCCTGCATCTTCTGCAGGGCCTCACCCATGTCCTGGTAACCCGAGCGCCGCTTCTCGCCACCGACCTGCGCCATTGCGTAGGACGCGGCGAAGACCAGCATCAGCCCCAGGCAAAGGGTCCGTGCGCTCATTCGACGGCGATGGCGACCCGCTCCTCGACGGCGAACCCCTCGTCGCCGGTCCAGCGCAAGACCACGGTGCCGCTCTCGTTTGCCCGAGCGAAAAAGGAAACGAACGGGTTGGCCGCGATCGCGGGCGACATCTCCATCGCGAAGATCTCGGCGCCGTTCCAGGTCGCGGTGAAGCGCTCGATGATGTTGCGCGGGATGATGCGGCCGTTGGGGCCGGGCCGGAAGCCGGTTTCCATCGGGTGCATAATCAGCGCCTTGATCTCGACGACCTCGCCGCGCTTGGCGGTCTTGGGGGCGTTCACGAGGATGTTCGACATCAGGTCGACTCCTCGAGGCAGGCCGCCAGGGTCACGATCACGTCGGCCCCGGCGATCCAGAACTTGCCGTCGCTGGTCTCGGCGATGGCGACGATGCGCTGGCTGTCGCCCAGCTTGATGCGCGTACCCACGATGGCCTTGCCGCTAAGGGGGCCAAGCCTCGCGGACAGGACGTTGGGTTGCGGATTCTTCTCGTTGAAGACGTGGATCGCCTTCACGTAGTCCGCAGCGGTCATCGGGCTCTCGACCGTCACGGTGAGCGGCACGGTGTTGCCGTTCTCGACCAGCGGCGGCACGTCGAGCTTCACGCGGCCCTCGGTCGGCGTGGCCGTGCCGACCACCTTCCGGATCGCCTCGGCCATGGCTTCCTGTGTTGCCGAGGCGGGTGCGAGCGGCAGGGCGACAACGGCAGCGGCTGTGCCGGCAAGGAAACGACGTCGATCCATTCAATCCTTCAACGTAACGAGATAGGCCACGACATCCTCGACCTGCGCGGCGGAAAGGATGGTCTTGCCCTCGAAAGTGCGCGCGACCCGCTGCAGGCCGCCGGTCCGGTAATAGGCCGGCATGATCGTGTCGGCATTGAGACGCGAACCGTCGACGATCCGCAAGCGCAACTGGCCCTCCGACCAGCGCGAGCCTGCCCCGGCGAGACTCGGCGCAATATCGCCCTGGAAGCGCTCCTCCGCGATCGGTCCGGAATGGCAGAGCAGACAGAGACCGGTGCTGCGACTGGCGACGATGGCGCGTCCTCGCACGGGGTCGCCCGGCTTGCCGGTGAGCGAGGCCGGGATGGCATCGTCCACGATCTGCGGTGTGACCGGCTGGGCGGAGACGGTCGGGGCGACGAGCATGAACGCGAGGGCGAGCAGGATCCGCATCGCATCAACCGAAGGTCTCGGCGGTGATGATGCGGAACCAGCTCGACGCATAGAGCGCCTCCTGGCCGCGCAGGCCGCCCACGGCCACGAGTGGACTGGTCCCGCCGGCGCCGGGAATGTCGGTGAGCTGGCCCTTGTCGGGGCGATAGACACCGGCGATCGAGATGCCGTAGTCGGCCGCCAGAAGGCTGTAGCAGGTGTTGATCAGGATCGGGTCCTGCGGCTTGTCGCCGGCCAGCAGCCGCACGAGCGCCGCGGCGCAGACCTTGGCCTGGGCGTTGGCCGCGAAAGCGGACTTGGGCATGCCGCCCATGATGGCCGCGTCGCCCAGCACGTGGATGTTCGGCCGCAAGGTCGATTCGAAGGCGACCGGCTCGACCGGACACCAGCCGGTGCGGTCGGCGACGCCGGCTTGCGCGGCGATGGCGCCGGCCTTCTGCGGCGGGATCACGTTGGCGACGGCGGCCTTGTGGCTCGCGAATTCGGTCGTGAGCGTCAGCGTCGCGGGATCGACCGATGTCACCTTGCCGCCCTGGCTGAGCGGCACCCATTCGATCATGCCGGGATAGAGCTCGGCCCAGCCGTTCTGGAACAGTCGCTGCTTGGAGAAGGCATCCTTGGAATCGAGCAGCAGCAGCTTCGACTTCGGCTTCCAGATCTTGAGCCAGTAGGCGATCAGGCTGGCGCGCTCGTAGGGCCCGGGCGGGCAGCGGAAGGGGTTGGCCGGCGACGACATGACGACCAGCCCGCCATCGTCCATGGCCTGCAACTGCCGGCGCAGTAGCACTGTCTGCGCACCCGCCTTCCAAGCGTGCGGCATCTTCTCGGCCGCGGCCTCGTCGTAGCCGGCGATGACGCCCCAGTTGAAATCGATGCCCGGCGTCATCACCAACCGGTCGTACGCAAGCCTGTTGCCGTCGGCCAGCGTCACGGACTTTGCCTCGGCATCGACCGCGGTCGCGCTCGTCTGGGCGACGGTGACGCCCGCGGCCTTGATGCCGTCGTAGCCGAACTGCTGCCGGTCGATTTCCCGCAGATTGGCCAGCACGGCGTTGCTGAACGGGCAGGACGTGTAGACGGGGTTCGGCTCGACCAGGGTGACGTCGAGAGCGGGCTGGAGCGCCTTCAGCGTGCGCGCCGCCGTGGCGCCGCCGAAGCCGCCGCCGATCACGACGATTTTGGCCTTGCCCTGCGCGGACACGACCACGGGCGCGAGGCCGGCAGCCGCGGTGAGCTTCAGGAAGTGACGGCGCGTCGCCATGCAAGCCCCGTCATTCAGGCTGCGCGGCGAACCAGACCGCGATGGCCTGGGTCTGCTGGTCGTCGAAGCCCTTGGCGATGCGCCCCATCACGCTCGAGGGCCACGCGCCGCTGCGATACTCGCGCATGAAGGTGACGATATCCTCGGCCTTGCGGCCGGCGATACGCGGGATCACCGAATCCGCCACTTTCATCGGGGCATGGCAGCCCGTGCAGGAACTGGCGCCCGGCGGGGCATCGGCCGCCGAGGCCGGGTCCGCCAGCAACGCAATGCCAGCCAGACCCGACAGCAGCGACCGGATCATCAGGCGCCTTTCTTCAGCTCGTGATGCACCAGCGGCAGGTTGCGCACCCGCTTGCCGGTCGCCTTGGCGATCGCGTTCAGCACGGCTGGCGCCGCGACGGCGATGGTCGGCTCACCCACGCCGCCCCAGAAGTCGTTGGTCGGCACGAGGACCGTCTCGACGTCCGGCATCTCGTCCATGCGCATCACGTTGTAGCTGTCGAAGTTGGTCTGCTCGACCGCGCCGTCCTTGACGGTGATCTCGCCGTACAGGGCCGCCGACAGGCCATAGACGAATGAGCCCGCAACCTGACGGTCGATCTGTGCCGGATTGACCACGTGGCCGGGATTGGTGGCCGCGGTGATCTTGTGGATCTTGAGCTGGCCGTCCTTGCTCACCGACACCTCGGCGACGCCGGCAACGTAGCTGCCATAGCCCATGACCTGCGAGATGCCGTGGAAACGGCCCTCGGGCAGCGGCTTGCCGTAGCCGGCCTTGTCGCAGGCCGCTTTCAGCACCGCCGCCCACTTGGGCTTCAGGTACTTCAGGCGATAGGCGAGCGGGTCTTGGCCCGCCGCTTCCGCCAGTTCGTCCATGAAGCATTCCATGTAGACGGCATTCTGGTTCACGTTCACGCCGCGCCAGAAGCCCGCCGTGATGTGCGGATTGCGCATCGCATGGTCGACCAGCAGGTTCGGCACGTCGTAACCGTAGGCCGCCTCGACGCCGGTCTGCATCAGGCCCTGGAAGGTGGCAGGATCCATGCCGTTCACCAGGTTCTGCGGCAGCAGCGACGCCAGGATCGACTGGCCGGAGATGCGGATGTGCAGGCCGACCAGGTTGCCCTGGGCGTCGAGACCGGCCGTCATCTTGGCCATCGTGGTCGGATGGTACTGGCAGTGTGTCATGTCCTCTTCGCGCGACCAGATGAGCTTGATCGGCGTGCCGGGCATTTCCTTCGCCGCGAGCACGGCCTGGCGGACGTAGTCCGAACGGCCGCGCCGGCCGAAGCCGCCGCCCAGCATGAGCTTGTAGACTTCGCACTGGGCGACCGGCAGGCCGGCCGCTTCCGACGCCGCGGCCAGCGCGGCCTCACCGTTCTGGGTGCCGCACCAGACCTCGCACTTCTCCGGCGTGTAGCGCGCCGTGGCGTTCATCGGCTCCATGGTGACATGGTGCTGATAGGGATAGCTGTAGACGGCCTCGACCTTCTTCGCCGCCCCCTCGATCGCCTTCTGGGCATCGCCCGCCTTGTTGCCGACGAAGGCTTCCTTGGCGTCGAGACCTTCCTTCAACATCGCGTTGATGGTCTCGGTCGAGACCTTGCCGAGATCGCCGATGTCCCAGTTGGTGGTGACGGCATCGAGTGCGGTCTTGGCCTGCCAGTAGGTGTCGGCCACGACCACGACGGCGTTGCCGTCGATCGCGAAGATCTTCTTCACGCCCGGCATCTTCTCGGCCTTGCTGGCATCGAAGTCCTTCAGCTTGCCGGTGATCACCGGACAGGCGCGCACGGTGGCGTTCAGCATGCCCGGCATCGTGTGATCCATGCCGTAGAGCTGCTGGCCCGTGACCTTCTCGACCGTGTCGAGCCGCTTCAGCGGCTTGCCCGCGACCTTCCAGTCCTTCGGGTCCTTCAGCTTCACTTCCTTGGGCGGATCGAGGGCGGCCGCAGCAGCAGCCACCGCGCCATAGGTCACCGTCTTGCCTGAGGCCTTGTGCGTGATGATGCTGTTGGCCGCGCTGCATTCGCCGGCCGGCACGTTCCATTGCTTGGCCGCCGCCGCGATCAGCATTTCTCGCGCGATGGCGCCGCCCTCGCGGACATACTGCTGGCTCTCGCGGATGCCGCGGCTGCCGCCGGTCGAGAAGTTCCTCCAGACGCGGTTGCGCTTCAGGTTCTCGCCGGGAGTCGGATACTCCCACGCGACCTTGCTCCAGTCGCATTCCAGTTCCTCGGCGACGAGCTGGCAGAGGCCGGTGAGCGTGCCCTGCCCCATTTCGGAGCGGGCGATGCGGATCACCACCTTATCGTCGGGATGGATGACCACCCAGGCGTTCAGTTCCTTGACGGACTGGGCGTGAGCCACGTTCTCGTCGAAGGGCAGATGGAAGCCGAGCGAGAAGCCGCCGGCGACGGCGGCGCCACTGACGAGGAAGCCGCGACGGCCGAGAGAAGTCTGGATCGTCATGATGCGTCCTCCCCTTAGGCTTTCGCCGCGGCGTGGATGGCGGCGCGTACCTGCTGGTAGGTGCCGCAGCGGCAGATGTTGGTCATCGCCGCATCGATGTCGGCGTCGGTCGGATTGGGTTTCGCAGCCAGCAGCGCCGTCGCCGCCATCACCATGCCGCTCTGGCAGAAGCCGCACTGGGGTACGTCGAGTTCGACCCAGGCCTTCTGGATCTTGTTGAGCACGCCGTTCTCGGCCAGCGCCTCGATGGTGAGGACCTTCTTGGTGCCGACGGTGTTCACCGGCACATGGCAGGCGCGCACGGGGGCACCGTCGATGTGCACCGTGCAGGAGCCGCATTGCGCGATGCCGCAGCCATACTTGGTGCCGGTCAGGCCGAGCTGCTCGCGCAGCACCCAGAGAAGCGGAGTGTTCGGATCGGCGGTGTATTCGACCGCCTTGCCGTTGACGTTGAGAACAGCCATCCCAGTCTCCCGTTATTCAGGAAATATGGAACCAGCCTAGCCCAGCGAGAGCCCGACGCCTAAGCAACGACACCGCTTTCACGGAGGTGTGATGGCCTTAAAACCATCACCAATTGTGGCGGCTCCGTGTCGCTCGCAACCTACAGTTTCGGTGGCGGATAGTAGGGACGATCGCCCAGCGCCTGTACGCGTTTCCAGAAGTCGGGGCCCGACGCCTTGCCGACCTCGTCGAGATCGGCCGCCTGGCGCCACAGGCTCCACGAGTCGGGATGCAGGCGGCTCGCCTCCGCCATCTGCAGGTCGCCCTCGGCCGCACGGCCGTTGGCGCGCAACCAGACGCCGAGACGGAACCGCGCCCGCGCCTCGGCAATCAAGGGCGTCACCTTCGGGAGGCTCGCGCGCGCCGCATCGGCCGGCAACGCATGCGCGCCGGTCGTGACCCACGCCCGGATCGCGTCGAGATAGGCCTGCCGCGCCGCCAGGCGTTCGGCCTGGTCCTCCGGCGTCATCGTGCGGGTCTTGAGGTCCATGCGCCGGAAATGATCGGTGGAACCGGCATTCTCCGGCGGCCGCGCGATCCGGCCCTGCTCGTCGATCCAGATCGCCTGCGGGACGTTCACGAGATTGTAGAGGTCTTCCAGCCGATGCTCGACGTCGATCAACTGCCAGTAGGAAGTCTTGGCCTGTTCGATCCACGGACGCGCGTGATCGGCGCCGCGGCTTTCCTGCGCCACGGCCACGACCATGAACCCCTTGTCCTTCAGTTCTTCGTAGAGGGCCTGCCACACGGGCAAGTCAAAGCGGCAGCCTCACCAACTGGCCCATGTGGCGAGGAAGACCTTCTGCCCGCGCAACTGCGACAGCGAACGCGGCACACCGTCGACATCGGGCAGGGTGAAGTCCGGCGCTTCGAGTCCTTCGAGCGCGGCATTGCGTTCTTCGGGCGGCGCCCCCAGCGCCCACACGTCGCGCGCCTCGCTCGCGATCACGGGGCCGCCAAGCTTCTTCCAGAAGGCGGCGAGGTCGACTTCGTTCGGCGCAAGCGCCGAAGCCGGCAAGGGCACGCAAAGATCGGCGCGGCACATGCCCTCGGGCTTCAACGTCCAGCCCGTGACGCGCTCGGCATCGACAGGACTCATCCAGAGTCCATCGTGTGCGGCCACGTCGTGTTCGCCGTCCGGCATGAGGATTTTTGTCATGCCGGCAGCCTAGTCTCAACGATCACACTTTGTCATCCCGAGCGCCGCGAGGGATCCTTCTGCGTCCGAAATATCCTTCAGCTGTTGGCCTCAGGGTGACACTCGCGGTGCGAGTGTCACTTAGGCGTCGAGATCGTCACTTCCTTCGACGTGATGAACTCGAGCAGGACGGGCACGCCCTTCCTGGTCTGCTCGATGCCGCGCTTGATCGCCGGGATGATCTCTTCCGGCTTCGTGATGCGCTCGCCGTAGCCGCCGAAGGCCTTGGCCATCGCCGCGTAGTCGCCCGAAATGTCGGTCGAGCGGTACTTCTCGGTCGACACCTTCATGATGTGCAGCTCGATCGCCATCGAGAAGTTGTTGAGCAGGATCGACATGATCGGAATGCGCTCGCGCACCGCCGTCTCGAAGTCCATGCCGGTGAAGCCGATGGCGGCGTCGCCCCAGACGTTGATGCAGAGCTTGTCCGGGCAGGCGAGCTTGGCGCCCATCGCGAGGCCGAGACCGTAGCCCAGCTGCGTGGTCTTTCCCCAGCCGATGTAGGTGTGCGGCGCGGTCGTCTTCCAGAACGGCGAGAGCTGGTCGCGCGGGCTGCCGGCGTCGTGGGTGATGATCGTGTTGGCCTTGTCGACCGTATGCTGCAGGTCCCACAGCACGCGATAGGGATTGAGCGGCGCCTCGTTGTTGGTGAGCTTGGGCATCCACTCCTTGAGCCACTCGTCGGCGATCGGCTTGATCTCGGCCACGACCGGCGCGGCGTCGCGCTTCTTGCCCCCGACGAGCTTGCTGCACTCGTCGATCATCGCGCGCAGCGCGAGCTTCGCGTCGCCGATCAGCCCGTACTGTGCGCGCACGTCCTTGTTGAGATGGTTGGGATCGAGCGTGGTGTGGATCACCGTCTTGCCCTTCGGCATCGAGATGCCGAAGTTCGTCTCGGTGAAGGAGCAGCCGACGCCGAACAGCACGTCGCAATTGTCGAGGAAGTAACGCACCTGCTTCGGGTACGCGCGGCCGCCGGAGCCGAGCGACAGCGGATGGGTCTCGTCGAAGCTGCTCTTGCCCTGGAGCGAGGTGCAGACCGGAATCGCCAGCAGCTCGGCCAGTTCCTTCAGCTCGTCATAGGCCTCGGCCCAGTGCACGCCATGGCCGGCATAGATGACCGGACGCTTGGCCTCGACCAGCACCTTGGCGGCTTCCTTCACCGCGGCCGGATCGGGACCGTACTTGGTCGCGACGACCGGCACGTAGGTCAGCGGATCGGGCGCGTCCTCGCCATTGGCCTCCGCCGGGAACTCGATGATCACCGGCGCGCCGCGGCCGTTGCGCAGCAGGCTGAAGGCCCGGCGCATGATGTTCTCGATGTCGGCGCCCGAGGTGATCGGCTCGGCATGCTTGGCGACGTGCGCCATGGTGATGGTCGAATTGAAGTTCGGCGGCACGTGCGCGATGCGCCGCGGATAGCCCGCCGGAATGACCAGCAGCGGCACCGATTCGCCGAACGCCTGGGCCACGCCGCCATAGGCGTTCTCCGAACCCGGGCCGCTCTGCATGCAGAACACGCCCATCTTGCGGCCCTTGGTCAGGCGCGACATGGCGTCGGCCATGTGCAGGCCGATACGCTCCTGGCGCACGATGATCGGGCGGATGTCGATGGCCGCGCAATGCTCGATCAGGTGATTGACGGGATAGGCGAAGAGATACTCGACCCCTTCCCGCTTCAGGATTTCGGCGACTGCCGGGCCGGTCTTCATCTTCGTTTCTCCCCATCGGATCGTGTCATCCTGGGCGAAGCGAAGGATCCTTCGCTGTGCTCAGGATGACACTGCCGACTATTTGTTGAGTTCCTTCATCGCGCTGTCGAGACCGCCCAAGGTGAGCGGGAACATGCGGTTGCCGCTGAGCTGCTGCAGGAGCTGGATCGACGGCGTGTAGCTCCAGTGCCGCTCGGGCACCGGGTTCAGCCAGACCATGCTGCGATAGGTGTCGGACACGCGCTGGATCCAGGTCTGTCCCGACTCCTCGTTCCAGTGCTCCACCGAGCCGCCCGGATAGGCGATCTCGTAGGGGCTCATCGAGGCGTCGCCGACGAACAGGATCTTGTAGTCCGGCGGATAGGTATGGAGCATCTGCTGCGTCGAGAAGGTATCGACGTGGCGGCGGCGATTGTCCTTCCACAGCTTCTCGTAGAGGCAGTTGTGGAAGTAGAAGAACTCGAGGTGCTTGAACTCCGAGCGCGCCGCCGAGAACAACTCCTCGCAGACGCGGATATGGGCGTCCATGGAGCCGCCGATATCGAACAGGATCAGCAGCTTCACCTTGTTGCGCCGCTCCGGCACCATCTTGATGTCGAGGTAGCCGGCGTTGCGCGCGGTCGAGCGGATCGTGTCGGGCATGTCGAGTTCGACCTCGGCGCCCTCGCGCGCGAACTTGCGGAGCCGACGCAGCGCGATCTTGATGTTGCGCGTGCCGATCTCGACCGTGTCGTCGAGGTTCTTGTACTCGCGCTTGTCCCACACCTTGACGGCGCGGCCCTCGCGGCCCTTGTCCTGGCCGATGCGCACGCCCTCGGGATTGAAGCCATAGGCGCCGAACGGCGAGGTGCCGGCGGTGCCGATCCACTTGCTGCCGCCCTGATGGCGCTTCTGCTGCTCCTCGAGACGCTTCTTCAGCGTCTCCATGAGCTTCTCCCAGCCGCCCATCGACTCGATCTGCTTCTTCTCCTCTTCGGTGAGAAGCTTCTCGGCCAGCTTGCGCAGCCATTCCTCGGGGATCTCGGCGGCGACACCTTCGGCGGGCAACGCCTCGAGGCCCTTGAACACCGTGCCGAACACGCGGTCGAACTTGTCGAGGTTGCGCTCGTCCTTCACCAGCGCGGCGCGCGACAGATAGTAGAAGTCGTCGACACTGTAGTCGGCCACTCCCTTGTCCATCGCGTCCATCAGGGAAAGATATTCCTTGATGGACACCGGCAGCTTGGCGTTGCGCAGCTCGAGGAAGAAGTTGATGAACATCGCGTTCTCCTCTCAGCGTTGATTACTGGCGCTGCTCCCGCCGTGCCATGAAGGCCAGGCGCTCGAACAGATGCACGTCCTGCTCGTTCTTGAGCAGCGCGCCATGCAGCGGCGGGATGAGCTGCTTGCTGTCCTTCGACCGCAGCGACTCAGGCGACATGTCCTCGACCATCAGCAGCTTCAGCCAGTCGAGAAGCTCGGAGGTCGACGGCTTCTTCTTGAGGCCCGGCACTTCGCGGATGTCGTAGAACACGTTCAGTGCCTCGCGCAGCAGGTTGCGCTGCAGGTCGGGGAAGTGGACGTCGACGATCTGCGTCATCGTCTCGCGGTCGGGGAAGCGGATGTAGTGGAAGAAGCAGCGGCGCAGGAAGGCGTCCGGCAGCTCCTTCTCGTTGTTCGAGGTGATCATCACGATCGGGCGCTGCTCCGCCTTGATCGTCTGCTGCGTCTCGTAGACGTAGAACTGCATGCGATCGAGCTCGAGCAGCAGGTCGTTCGGGAACTCGATGTCGGCCTTGTCGATCTCGTCGATCAGCAGGATCGGTCGCGTCTCGGAGGTGAAGGCCTCCCACATCTTGCCGCGCTTGATGTAGTTGCCGATGTCCTTCACGCGCTCGTCGCCGAGCTGGCTGTCGCGCAGGCGCGAGACCGCGTCGTACTCGTAGAGACCCTGTTGCGCCTTAGTGGTCGACTTGATGTGCCACTCGATGATCGGGGCGTTCAGCGCCTTGGCCACCTCGTGCGCCAGCACGGTCTTGCCGGTGCCCGGCTCGCCCTTGATGAGCAGCGGGCGCTGCAGCGCGATGGACGCGTTAACGGCAACGCGCAGGTCGTCGCTGGCAACGTAGGAGTCGGTACCGGTAAATTTCATGGTGCAAAATCCAAATTTCACTGTTGTTTCAACCACCCTAGAGGGGCGGTTTCGGGCCAGCAAGGCCGCGCGAGCAGGTCAGCCGCCCGCGCGCACGATGAAGTAGACCAGCGCGGCACAGGCCAGCAGGACAGACATCGCAAGGCGGCCCGAGCCGAAGCGGAGCCGCGGTGCGGGCTGGCCCGGCTCGACCGCCTGGTCGAGCCGCTTGCGGCCGGTGATCATCGGGCCGATCAGGTTGTGCCGCTTCCAGACGAGGTAGAGCGCGACGGCCGCGACATGGACCGCCACCAGGATCAGCAGCACGTTGATCCACCAGGCATGGAAGGCGGTGGCGCGGTCGACCCATTTGTCGGCGACCTTCAGAGCCAGCGGTCCGTTCACCATGCCGGTGTCGGTGTCGGCCGTGAAAAGACCGGCCACGACCTGGGCCAGCACGGCAAAGATCAGGACGACGACCATCGCACCGCCCATCGGGTTGTGGCCGACGTCGCGCGGCCCTTCCTTGCGGAAGAGATGCGCGACGTGGGTGAGCGCCGCCGCCGGTCCCTTGAGGAAGTTCGAGAAACGCGCGGTGCTGCTGCCCACGAAGCCCCAGACGATACGGAAGAGCAGCAGGGTCAGGATGGCGTAGCCCGACCAGAAGTGGAGTTGCATCCAGTCGCCGCCGGCGCGGCCGCTGAAATACGAAGTCGCCATCAGAATCACGAGCAGCCAGTGGAACAACCGGACGGGAACATCCCAGACGAGGATCTTGTCGTTCTTGCCGGCCATCGGTCGTCATCTCCTATGCAAGCGGCGAGCATAATCGAACCTTCGGCCCGGTGGGCAGGGGTCACGGTGGGCTACCACACGCAGTCGTGATTGATCGTGGTCCACGTGCCTATTCGCTTTCCGCGCCAACCTCTGCAACAAATAGACCGTCGGCGAGGCATAAATTGCCCGTCGACCGTAATTCAAAGGGGATGGTCGTATGAGGAAGACTTTGGTTGTGGCGTTGATCGGCGCCCTGGCGGCTGGAGCAATGGTGGGCGGCGCGACGATCGCGATGGCCCAGGGCGACGTGATCGCCCAGCGCAAGGACAACCGCAAGCAGACGGCCGCCGCGATGCGCGCCGTCAAGGCCATCGTCGACGCCAAGGGCCCGACTGCCGGCGCCGTCGAACAGGCCGCCAAGCTCAAGACCCTCGAGGCCGCCTTCGTGAAGATGTTCCCGGCCGGGTCGGACAAGGGCGAGACGCGCGCCCTGCCCGCCATCTGGACCGATTGGGCGGGCTTCGAGGCCGCCAGCAAGGCGTCTGACGCCGCCTACGACAAGCTCGCGGTCGCCGCCGGCTCCGGCAATGCCGAGGCCCTGGCAACGGCCTTCGCGGATGTCGGCAAGACCTGCGGCGCCTGCCATCAGAAGTTCCAGGCGAAGGCCAACTAGGCCTCTTCCGACTTCGGGAAACGAGGGCGGCGGTTCATCCCTCCGCCCTTTCTTTTTGCCAGGAAGCGGGCTTTTTGCCGGGAAGCGGGCTGCCGCTCAGGCGGCCGCGCCGCTGTGGTCGGACACGGTAAAGGCCCGCCGGACGATCGATTCGGCCTCGAAGCGCCACGTGCGCGAAGCATTCATCGGCGAAAGACGCAGCCGGTCGCGCATGTTCATCCAGCGCTCGAACCCGAAGGCCACGTCAAGGGAATCGAGTACCGGCTCGCGCGCCGTGGGCTCGAGCGCATCGAGTTCGACGGCAAACCAGATCGCAACGCGCTCCCGGAGCACCCGGCGGAGATGCGCGATCCCTTGGCTCACGGCCGGAGCCACGCCGCGCACGCGCTCGGCGAAGTGCCAGACCGGCAACCATTGCTCGAAGGTCTGGGCCCGGTCCGACACGAGCAACGCCGTGCGCTTGGCCAGGGGCACCGTCCGATTCACGGGACGATCGGGATCGAAGGCCCGGCTGACCGACAACTCGAACGCGGCCTCGTAGAGATCTGAGAGATGGGGAAAATGCTCGAAGAGGACATGTCCCGGAACGCCCGCAATGGAGGCAATGACCCCCGAACTCGGCTCCACATCGCCGGCCTGGATGAGATCCAGGGTGGTCTGGATCAGCGACTGGCGGATCCGCTGCCCTCGCAAGATGCGGCTATCCTGCGAGTGCGAGACATCAACGGGAAATCCGACAATCTTCATGGAAACCGACTGGGGAAAGTTATCCTGTCAAAAATCTACCATCCCCTCGATTTTGCGTAACTTGCAAAAATGCATATCTAAAATAGAGGAATCCCTTATTTATCTGCATTTATAAACTCTCAGATAGGCAATTTTGTTGATCTGAGATTGCATTTCTGCCGCAATATATGAAACTAATCCGCATGGCCGCCAGCCTGCAGATTCACCGACGATGGATTGAACGCGCCGAAAAATACGAAAGGCCGGTCGCTTGGGGAACGACCGGCCTTCCTTATGAGCCCGCCTGGGTGTGGGGTATCGAAGCCTTGGGGTGTGTGGGAAGGGGCTTCGATGAGCGGCTTGGGAGGCCGCCGGCGGGCTTTCTGGATTCTCTGGTTGGAGCGCTGGGTCGAAGCGCTGCCTCTTGATCGTTCTTCAAAAACCTTCAGCGATACAAATCGAGACTAAATCGGCCTTACAAAGAGACTGTAACAGCCGTCCCGAAAGGCAGTTAGTTGCAAAATTGCATATCTGCTTCCGGGCGGCTCCGATAAAGTTCAATAATTCCTACACGAGAACCACGCAAGATAGTCAAAAAGGGGCATGCAGGGATCGCGCGCATTCAGCCTGAATCCCGGTTTTCGCTATATTTTTCAAGGCGTAGCGGTCGCCTGAACCGAAAGGCACGACGCTTTTTCGCTGCAATTATCCCGGCTTCGCGATCCGTTCGAGAATCGGCCGCAGGTGACCCAGGAAACGGTCGGGATCCTCGCTCATCGGGAAATGGCCGAGGCCGGGCATGATGATGCATGTCGCGCCCGGCACCATGGCGGCGACCTCCTCGGTCTCGGCCGGCGAGCAGGAATAGTCGTACTCCCCGGTGAGCAGGAACAGCGGACAGCGCCGGGCATCGATCGCGGCGATGCGCTGACGAAGGTCCCCGTCGACCTTGTAGAAGTGCAGGTCGCCTTTGAAGACCCCCGGACCGCCCTGCATGTAGTGCCAGAGCGTTTCCCAGCGGTGGGCATCCGGGGCGTCGGGCCCGACGAGGCCGGAAACGATCCCGGCGCAGACCTCGCCGCCATGGACATCCGCGTGATGCAGCCACTCCGTGTCGTAGTAGGGCGCGACATGGGCGGACGCCTGCAACCCGACCAGGGCGCGAAAGCGGTCGGCATGCAGGGCGGCAAGGTTGAGGACCAGGCGACCGCCGATCGAGCACCCCATGACGACCGGTCGCTCCAACGACAAGGCATCGGCGAAGGCGATGACGAATGCGGTGTAGAAATCCCGAGTCAGAAGATATTCGTCGCGCTCGAAACCGTGCGGCGGCGAGGACTTGCCGTGCCGGGGCATATCGAACGCGATGACGCGAAAATTCTTCGTCACCTCGGCGTCGTTCAGGACACCGCGATACTGCCGGCCGTCGGAACCGGCGGTGTGCAGGCAGATCAGCGGGATTCCCTCGCCCGCTTCCTCGAAATAGACGCGGTAGCGCCGGCCTTCGAAATCGAGCGAAAGATAGCGACCGACGATTGGCTCGAGGGCGGCGGTCATTGCGCGGCTCCCCTGGACGTGGCCAGCGCCCGCGGCGCCTCGAGGACCCCCTTCAGATAGAGAAGGTTCGCCATCAGGGGCTGGAGGTCGCCCTCGAACTTCATCAGGCCGCGACGCACCAGCGCCAGCAGATCATGCTCGCCCGGCGCCGGACGCGCTTGCCAGAAGCGCTGCCAGACCGATTCTTCGGCGCGCAGGGCAAAGCGCCAGGACGGCATGACGAACGGCCCTTCCTCGACTTTCTCGATCCGCCCTCTCAGCACATGGATCAGCCAGGATCGGGGACGGGCCTCGACCAGGAACGCGCCCGTAAGATGGCGACCCCGTCGCACGAGCGCTTCGTCGTCGTTCACCAGGCCCGCAAGTTTCTCGAGCATCTTTCCTCCCCGTCTTCCCCGGCCCATGGGCCTGCCGGGTTTCGTGTTTCGGCCTCAATTCCATGCTAGACGATCCGTCGTTCCGCCAATACCCGCCGCGCCATCCGGGAGCTAGTCCGTGCCTTTCGTTCGTTCCGTCCGCGCCCTCCTGCCCCTCGCCGGGGCCGCCCTGTTGCTGGCCGCTGCGGCCCAGCCGGCCACCGCCGGGATGGAAGAGGCGGTCAAGGCCCTGCAGGCAGGCGATCCCGTGGCAGCGGAGAAGGAACTGCAGGTCCTCGCAAAGGAGCGCGACCCGCGCGCGCAGTTCCTGCTGGGCCTCTATATCTACGGTAACGCCGAATCCAAGCTGTTCGACATCAGCAAGGCGACACCCCTGCTGCTGGATGCGTCGGAGCGCGGCTATCTCCCGGCAATGATCCCGCTGGCCGGTGCCTATGCCGAGGGCAAGGGCGTGCCGAAGAGCCTCTTCGAGGCCTACAAGTGGTGCGCGATCGCCGACCGTTGGAACGTGCCCAACGCCAACCTCGCACTCGAGCAGGCGGCGCGCGAACTGCCGGCCGACGAAATCGAGAAGGCAAAGGCCGCAGCGCTCGCCTACCAGTTCAAGACGAAATGATCGCGGCGCGGCTGGCGCTCGTCGCGGCACTCGTTGCCGCGGGCGCTTCCGTGCAAGCCCAGCAACTCACCGATGCCTCGGACGTGGCCGCGCCGCTGCGTCCCGCCGTCTCGGCGTACCGCCAGGGCGATACCGCAACCGCGGAGCGCACGCTCCGCTCGCTCGCGCCGTCGAATGCCGATGCCGCTGCCTGGCTGGGGGCGATCCTGATCGATCGCGGGGCCAAGGCCGAAGGGCTGAACCTGATCCAGCGCGCCGCCGACGCGGGATCGGCCGAAGGCCAGCATCGGCTCGCCCTCGTCTTCGCCACGGGCGACGCGGGCGTGGCACGCAATCCCGTCCGCGCCGTCGAACTCTTCGAGAAGGCCGCCGCGCAGGGGAATCGTCGCGCGCAACTCAATCTCGGGCTGATCTATCTTCGCGGCCAGGGCGTTCCTCGCGATCTGATCCAGGCCCGCGCCTGGCTGGAGAAGGCCGCCGCCGATGGGGACCCCTACGCGACCTACGCGCTGGGGCGGGCGATGGCGGAGAATGTGCCACCCGCTTCGGCCGATCCGACGCGGGCCGCCGATCTCTTCCGCCAGGCTGCCGAGAAGGGTCACATGCTCGCCGCCCTGCGCTACGGCCTGGCTCTGGCCGAGGGGTCGGGTGTGAAGAAGGATCAAGCGGCGGCCCAGCGCTGGCTGGTCCAGGCGCAGCAGAATGGCGTTCCCGAGGCGGCGCTGGCGCTGGGCGACATGGCGGTGCGCACGCCGGCCACGCGCGACAAGGCCGCCAACGAGAAGATCCTGCAATCGGCATTGAGCTGGTATCAGGCGGCGGCCAATGCAGGCGTGCCGTCGGGCCAGTTCAAGCTCGCCAACGCCTACCTCGCCGGCTCCGGCGTACCGCGCGATCCGGTCCAGGCCCAGCTCTGGTACGGCCGCGCCGCGCAGCAGGGACTGCCCGAGGCGCAGCAGGCGCTCGGCGTCATGCTGTTGACCGGCACCGCCGGGAACAGCGATCCGGTGGAAGCCTTCAAGTGGCTGTTCCTCGCCGAGCGCGGCGGTCACCCGGAAGCACGCGCCGTCCGGGAGAAGGCGGGAGACAAGGTGTCGGACCGCGACCGCAAACGCGGCGAGGCACTGGCCCAGACATTCAAGCCGACCTCCGAGCTTCCGCTCGATGAAGGTCAGCCGCGCCTCGTGCCGGTCCGGCGCTGACGTGGTCGCCCGTGGACACGCCGCCCATGGACGTACCTACCGTCGCGCGCCAGACGCGCCCTGACATCACCCTCGCCGTCTGCCGCGGTGCCTGCCGCCTGATGCGCCAGTCCGGTCGCACCGTGCTGCGCGAACTGCCGCTGCCCGACGGACGGCGCGCCGACATCATGGCGATTGCCGGCAGCGGCGAACTCACCATCGTCGAGGTGAAATCCTCGATCGAGGACTGGCGCGTGGACCAGAAGTGGCCGGACTATCTCGCCTGGTGCGACCAGCTCTACTTCGCCGTGCCGGTCGATTTCCCGCAATCGCTGATTCCCGAGGAGGTCGGCCTGATCGTCGCCGATGCCTATGGCGGCGAGATCCTGCGTCATCCCGCGCGTCGGCCGGTGACGGCGGCGCGGCGCAAGGCGCTCCTCATCGACTGCGCCCGCCTCGCGTCGGAGCGACTGGCCCGCCTCGAGGATCCGGAGTTCGTCGACTTCGCCTGACGTTCAACCCGGCATCGGGCGCGACGGCACGGACGTGGGAGCCCCCGGCGTCTGGCCGCGGCTGGCCTCGGCCATGCGGATGCGCGCATAGGCCATCACGTCGGTCGGCGGCCCGACCCTTTCGACCCGACCGTCCATCACCAGCGCCACGCGATCGGCGATGGCGAGCGGCGCGAGACGATGGGTGATCATGATGACGGTGCGGCCGCGCGTGTTGGCCTTGAGCTGACGCAGGAGCTGCTCTTCGGTGGCGGGATCGAGCGCGCTGGTCGCCTCGTCGAGGATCAGGATTCGCGGGTTGCGGATCAGCGCGCGCGCGATGCAGAGAAGCTGGCGCTGTCCGGTCGAGAGACCCTGCCCGCGTTCGCCCAGCACGGTGTTGTAGCCCTTGGGAAGGCGCTGGATGAAGTCGTGCGCGCCGACGAAACGCGCGACGGCCACGACGCGGCCGGGATCCTTGTCGGCGACGCCCATCGCGATGTTGTCGCGCACCGTTCCGGTGAAGAGCTGCAGGTCCTGCGGCACCGCACCGATCTGCGCGCGCAGTTGCGCTGGGGAGATATGGGCGATGTCGGTGCCGTCGACCAGCACACGGCCGTCGCTCGGACTGACGAGGCCCTGGACGAGATTGGCGATGGTGGTCTTGCCCGACCCCGAAGGCCCCACGAGACCGATGATCTCCCCCGCCGAGATCGCGAGATCGGTCTCGCGCAGGATGGGCTGCCCGCGATCGTGAGCGCGGTAGGTGACGCGCTCCAGCGCGATGTCGCCCACCAGCGCCGGCATCGGCGCGAACTCGCCAGGAGGCGTCTCGGGCGCCTCGCGCATCAGCTCGTCGATGCGCTTGAAGGCGGCACCCACCGCCTGGAGCTGGTGCCAGGCACCGGCAAGCTGGCGCATCGGCTGCAACGCGCGGACGGCCAGCATGTTGGCCGCGATGAGCGCGCCGATCGTGAGGCGATGATCGGCGATCTCGCCGACGCCGATCGTGACGATCACCAGCGACGCCACGAGCTGCAACGTGCCCGACGCGCTGGCGGCGATGTTGGCGAGGTTGGCGGCGCGAAGACTGGTACGGGCCGACTGCTCCACCCGCGCCTGCCAACGCTTCTCGACTTCCGCTTCGAGCCCCAGCGCCTTGATGGTGGCGGCGTTCGCGACGGTCTCTGTGAGAGTCGAACTCTTGGCCGCGAGTGCCTGGAAAGTCTCGTCGGCCAGCCGCCGCTGGGCGCGATGACCGGCGAGCGAGACCACGACCAGCACGGGGATGGCCAGTGCGGCGACGAGGCCGAGCGTCGCGCTGATGGCGAATGTGGCGATCAGGAAGATCACGACGAACAGCAGGTCGATCGCCAGCGCCGGCATCTGCCCGGTAAAGAAGGCGCGCAGGACGTCGAGCTGGCGCAGGCGCTCGGCAATGACACCCGACGGCGTGCGCTCGAAATGACGGTAGGGTAGCGCCATCAGGTGATGCAGCACCTCGGCGCTCATCAACACATCGAGCCGCGCACCGGTCCTGGCCGACAGCCAGCCGCGCGCGACGCGCAAGCCGAAGTCGGCGGTGTACGCGACGAGCATGCCGGCGCAGAGCACCGCCATCGCCGGCCAGATGCCTTCGGGTGGCTGACCGGCGATCACCGCGTTGACCACCAGCATCATGAAGAGCGGCGTGAGAAGGCCGAGCACATTGATGAAGAACGACGCGGCCGCGAGCTTGAGGACGACCGGCCGCACACGCGCCCAGAGCGGCGCGTACCATTGCTCCGACGGACGCGGTCCCAGCGGCTGGCGCAGCAACAGGGCACGCCGCCCGAGGGCGCGCGCGTCCTGCGCCGTCGCTTGCCAGACGCGCCCTTCGACCACATCGAGCACGGTCCAGCCGTTGGCGCGACCCGAGACCACGACATGAACCGCTCCGGCGGCTCCGACGACGGCGAAGGGAAGCGGCAATTCGTCGAACGGACGGGCGGCAAGATCGACCGCCTCGCCGTCGAGACCGAGCCGCGTCGCGGCGGTCAGGAAGGAAGCCTCGTCCAGACCGGTGGGGGGAACCGCCACGAACCGACGGATGTCGGCCTCGCTGACCGGGCGGCCGACCTGCTGGGCGACGTAGAGCAGCGCCCTCATGAGCGAGTCGACGCGCAGATGGCCCGCCTCGTCCCATCCGGGCTGCTGGAAGCCGCCGTTCTCGAGAGGAGCCATTCGCCAAGGGTACCAGAAACACCCCTGGATTCAATTATGTAGCGGCGTTCCCTAAAGCAAAAGGCGCACACCTTGCGGCGTGCGCCCTCGCTCTCACGAAGATCGAAGACCTAGCGGGCGCCGAAAGCGCGCTTCAGCTCGGCCACGAGATCGGTGCGCTCCCAGGAGAAGCCGCCGTCCTTCTCGGGCTTGCGACCGAAATGGCCGTAGGCCGCCGTGCGCTGATAGATCGGCTTGTTGAGCTGCAGCGAACGACGAATGTTGGTCGGACGCAGCGGGAAGAGATCCGACAGGACCTTCTCGAGCTTGCGCTCGTCGACCTTGCCGGTGCCTTCCGTGTTCACATAGAGCGACATCGGATCGGCGACGCCGATCGCGTAAGCCACCTGGATCAGGCAGCGGTCGGCGAGACCGGCGGCCACGACGTTCTTGGCGAGGTAGCGCGCGGCATAGGCGGCCGAGCGATCGACCTTGGTCGGATCCTTGCCGGAGAAGGCGCCGCCGCCGTGCGGCGCGAAGCCGCCGTAGGTGTCGACGATGATCTTGCGGCCGGTGAGGCCGCAATCGCCATCGGGACCGCCGACGACGAAATTGCCGGTCGGGTTGACGAAGAAGTCGGCCGCCTTCTTGGGCATCCAGCCCTTCGGCAGCGACTTCTCGACGTGACCCGAGATCATCTCGCGGATCATGCCCGAATTGTACTTCTTGCCCTTCTTGTTGGCTTCGCGGTGCTGGGTCGAAACGACGACCTTGGTGGCGCCGACGGCCTTGCCGTCGACATAGCGCACCGTGACCTGGCTCTTGGCGTCGGGCTGCAGGTCGCCCAGCTCGCCCGAGCGGCGAGCCTTGCTCAGCACTTCGAGGATCTTGTGCGAGAAGAAGATCGGAGCGGGCATGAACGAGCCCTTCTCGTATTCCTCGCTGTCGCGGCAGGCGAAGCCGAACATCAGGCCCTGGTCGCCCGCGCCTTCCTGTTCGCCGAGATTGCCGCCCTTCTTCTTGGCGTCCACGCCCATCGCGATGTCGGGCGACTGGCCGTGCAGCAGCACCTCGACGTCGGCGCCATGGAACGAGAAGCCGTCCTGGTCGTAGCCGATGTCCCGCACGACGTTGCGCGCGATCTCACCGATCGCCTCACGGTTCACGACCGTCTGCTTGCCGTACTTCTTCATGAACGGCTCGGAGGCGCGGCCTTCGCCGGCGACGACGATCTTGTTGGTCGTGACCAGCGTTTCGCAGCCGAGACGGGTGTTGGCGTGGCTGTCGTCGGCGTGGCCGAGCTTCACGTCATTGGCGATGAACGCGTCCAGGATCGCATCGGAAATCTGGTCCGCGACCTTGTCCGGATGGCCTTCCGAGACCGATTCACTGGTGAAGATGTAGTCCTTGAGCGCCAAAGATCCCTCCCAAAGTTCGCATGGACTCCGGGCAGGGCGGTGCTTCCGCCAACGGCCGGCTTAGCCTTTATTTTCGCGGTGGCAAGTCGTCCAAATCCGTCCGCGGCGACCCCGCCCATCGGGGCCGCGGTTCGTTAAAAACGCCAAAAGCCGGTGGAAATCAAGAGGATCGCAGGGCGATTTCTGCGGCCTTCAGGCCCGGGGCTGACGCCCCTTCCGCGCGCCGATCGTCTCGGCGTGGCTGGCCGCACCTACGGCCTTCACCATCTCGAAGATCCGCTTGCGCACGCGGCTCTCGCCGATCTTGTAGTAGGCGCGCACGAGTTCGAGGGTTTCGCGCTTGATGAGCGGATCCTTTTCCTGCTCGAACGGCGTACCGGCTTCGCCGAAACCGCCCTTCTTGCCGCGGCCCGACATCGGCCGGCCGGCCAGTGCGTTCGCGGGCATCTCATCGAAGAAATAGGAAACCGGCACGTCGAGGACCTTCGCGAACTCGAACAGGCGGCTCGAGCCGATGCGGTTGGAGCCGCGCTCGTACTTCTGGATCTGCTGGAAGGTAAGGCCGACCGCCGTCCCGAGCTTCTCCTGGCTCATGCCGAGGAGCGTGCGCCGCTGGCGCATCCGCGCTCCGACGTGAACATCTACGGGATGCGACTTGGCCATCAGGTCCCTACTCCTTGAGAACGCTAAAACACGAGACAGACGCCGATACGGCTCAATCGTGGCCGAATGGCGTGCAGCGAATGCCGACAAATCCACATGTGCAAAAATGCATATCTACACGCGCAGAGTGCATATTACTTATGCCGCCCAAATTTCTAATGCAAGCCGAACCTGATCGTTAACGGCTTGAAATTCCTGATATTTCACTCGGTGTGAAGCGCACGACGAGCGCAAGAACGGCGCCGGCCAGAAGCAGGAGTGCGAGAAGCGTCGCGTCCCCCCAACGACCATAGGGCGTCGGCTCCCGGGTGGCCGGGATGCGGTGGTCGATGATCCCTTCCTGCTGCATGTCGAGGGCCGCCAGCACCCGGCCATAGGCATCGATCACAGCGGATACGCCGGTGTTGGCGGCCCGGATCATCGGCAGGCCCTCCTCGACGGCGCGCAGGCGCGCGCTGGCGAGATGCTGGTAGGGGCCGCTCGACAGGCCGAACCAGGCATCGTTGGTCACGTTCAGCAGCCAGCGCGGCCGCGCGCCGGGACCGGTCACGGCGGCCGGGAAGATCACCTCGTAGCAGATGATCGGCGAGAAGGACGGCAGGCGCGGCAGATCGAGCGTCACCCTCGACAGCCCCTCCTCGAATGAGCCCCGGCCGATGAAGCCCGAGACCGGCGCGAGCTGCTTGTGGAACGGGATGTATTCGCCGAGGGGAACCAGATGGACCTTGTCGTAGCTGGCGACGATCGCGCCGGCCTTGTCGATGACCAGCAGGGAGTTCCAGACCCCCTCGTCACGCTTGCCGGTTCCGCGCGCCGCGCCGGTGAGCAGGTAGCCGTCGGGCGGTACGGCTTTCGCCATCACCTCCAGCGCCGGCGATCCCGGTTCGACGATGAAGGGCGGGGCCGTCTCGGGCCAGATCACCGCCGACAACTTGTCGAACCCGTCACGGCGGCTCATGTCGACGAGCTTGTTCAACAGCCGAGCCCGGTTCTCCGGCCGCCATTTCTCGGCCTGCGGCGTATTCGGCTGGACGATGCGCACCAGCGGTCCGTCGCCCATAGCGACCGGGACCATGACCGATTGCCCCGCGAAGCCCGCGCCCGCCACGACGACCAGCGCGAGCAGCGAGGCCCGCCAGCCCGCCGCCGGCGCGGCCAGGATCATGAAGGTGAGCAGGCCTAGCCCATAGACTCCGAACACCGCCGCCCCCTGCAGGAGGGGAACCGCGAAGGCCCAGACATGGGCCAGGGGATTCCACGCATAGCCGGTGAAGACGTGGCCACGCAGCCACTCGGCCACCGTCCAGGTGACGGCGAGCAGCAACAGGCGGGCGTACCGCCCGCCCAGCTTCGGCCAGCGTTGCGCGGCCCATTTCGCGGCGCCTGCGGCCATGCCGGGAAAGAAGCCGAGCAGCGCCGCGAGTCCGATGACGATCGGCGGACCGAGCGGACCGTAATCGGCGGGCGGGACGAAGAAGGCTTCCACGATCCAGTAGGAGCCGACGGCGAAATGGCCAGTTCCCCAGGCCCATCCGCGCAGGAGGGCGCTTTTTGGCCCGGCCGCGGTGTCCCACAGCCAGACGAAGGCCACCGCGCCGACGATGGCGAGCGGCAGCCAGTAGAGGGGAGGCATGGCCAGCGCGGCAAGCGCACCGGCCAGGAAGGCGACGCCTGCGGCGCGCCAGCCCTTGAGCATCATCGTGTCATGCGGCGGTTGGGCGGCGGTCAGGCGGCGGGCGCCGTCGTCGGCGGCCGCACGCGCAGGCGGCGGATGCGCCTGGGATCGACATCGAGAATCTCGAACTCCACACCAGAGGGATGACGAACCACCTCGCCGCGCTCGGGAATGCGGCCGAGCAGCGAGAAGATCAACCCGCCCACCGTGTCGATTTCGCGTCGCTCGTCTTCCGACAGGACCTTGCCGATCTCCTCTTCGAGAAGTTCGATCGGGGTGCGGCCGTTGACGTCGATCGTGCCGTCGACGCGCCGCGCCACCGTCGGCGTCTGCGCGACGTCGTGCTCGTCCTCGATCTCACCCACGATCTCCTCGACGAGATCCTCGATGGTGAGAAGCCCGTCGGTGCCGCCGAACTCGTCGACGACCAGGGCCATGTGTGTGCGCGAGCGGCGCATGTCGAGCAGCATGTCGAGCACCGGCAGGGTCGGCGCCACGAACACAACGCGGCGCAGGATGTCGCGCAGATTGAACTTCTTGGAGTTGCCCCAGTAGGCCAGCACGTCCTTGATGTGGATCATGCCGATCACGTCGTCGAGCGACTCGCGATAGATCGGATAGCGCGAATGCGCCTCGGCCTGGATCAGCCGCACGACCTCGTCGAGCGGCGTGTCGGCGGCGATGCCCACGATGTCGACCCGGGGCACCATGACGTCGGCGACGGTCTTGTCGCGCAGCTTCAGGATGTTGGCGAGCAGGACGCGCTGGTCGTCGCTGATCGGGGTGTCGCTCTCGGGCGTCTCCTCGATCAGCTCCTCGATGGCTTCGCGGACCGCTTCGTTCTTATCCTTGCGGCGCAGGCGCCGCAGGATGGCACGAAGCAGGCCACCGCTCGAAGGGACGTCGGGAGCCGGCGATGTCGTCGCCGGGGTCGAAAGAGGCTCAGTCGACGAAGCCGGGCCGATGCCCGGCTTGGTACTGTGCGCTGTGGAATCAGGCATGGTCGTTAAGATAGGCTATCGGCTCCGCGTTGCAATCATGGGAAGTTCTTGATGCGTTCCTGCAAGCTTCCTTCCGGCGCCGAAATGCCGGTCCTGGGCCTCGGTACGTGGCGCATGGGCGAAGGTGCCCGACGGCGGCCGGAGGAGCTGGATGCCCTGAAATACGGGCTCGATCTCGGCTATCCGATGATCGACACCGCCGAGATGTATGGCGAGGGCGGCGCCGAGGAAATCGTCGGCGACGCGCTGCACGGTCGCAGCATCCGGCCCTACATCGTGAGCAAGGTCTATCCGCACAACGCCTCGCGCGCCGGCACCATCGCCGCCTGCGAGCGCAGCCTGAAGCGCATGCGGCTGGAGCGCATCGATCTCTATCTGCTGCACTGGCGCGGCGGCTCGCACCTCGAGGAAACGTTCGAGGCATTCCACAAACTGAAAGAGGCCGGGAAGATCGGCGATTTCGGCGTCAGCAATTTCGACCTCGACGACATGCAGGATGCCGCCGGCTTGGACAAAGGACTGAACGGCACCAACCAGGTCCTCTACTGCCTGTCGCGCCGCGGCCCGGAGTTCGACCTGCTGCCGTGGATGCGCAAGCGATCGATCCCGCTGATGGCCTACTCACCGCTCGACCAGGGCGGCCTGCTGCGCAAGGCGCCGCTGAAGAAGCTCGCCGACGAGGTCGGCTGCACGCCCGCGCAACTGGCGCTGGCCTGGCTGTTCGCCCAGCCGGGAGTCGTCACGATCCCGAAGTCATCCAACCGCGAGCGCGTGAAGGAAAACTTCGCCGCGCTTCAGGTCAAGCTGACGCCGGAGATCCTGCGCGAACTCGACCGCGCCTTCCCGCCGCCCAAGGCCAAGCAGCCGCTGGAGATGCTGTAGCCCGGCGAGGCAGGATCAAGGATCCTTCGCTGCGCTCAGGATGACACTGCTGTTGGGGTCTGCGCAGTGCGCCACTTCAAAAGCAGGTGTCATCCTGAGCGCAGCGAAGGATCCTTGCTCGACGAACCGACGAAGGCTTCTCTATCGCTCCAGATACGGATCGGCGATCCCGAGCTTGGCCAGTACGCGGCGCTCAAGCGCTTCCATGCGCTCGGCGTCATCTTCGCCCGTCTCGTGGTCGTAGCCCAGAAGATGCAGCGTGCCGTGCACGACCAGGTGCGTGAAATGGTCGGCCGGCGACTTCTTCTGTTCGCGCGCCTCGCGCCAGACGGTCTGGCGCGCCAGCACCATGTCGCCCAGGAAATCACGCTCGCCCGAGGGATAGGACAGGACGTTGGTCGGCTTGTCCTTCTTGCGGTCGCGCGCGTTGAGCACACGCACGCCCTTGTCGTCATCGAGTGCGACGTTGAGCGAGCGCATGCCAAGACGGCGCGTGCCGGCGAAGGCCGCGCGTGCGGCGCGACGCGCGAGCTTTTCCGCGTCGGGCAGCGCCTTCAGCCATGCCTCGTCCAGCACGATCACCGTGCAGCGAAGCGACGGCCTAGCCTTTGGCTTGCTTGTCGCGGGCGTCATAGGCATCGACGATGCGCGTCACGAGATCGTGGCGCACGACGTCCTGGGAAGTCAGCCGCACGAAGCGCACGCCTTCGACGTTCGCCAATGTCTCGACGGCATCGTTCAGGCCCGACTTCTGGTTGTTCGGCAGGTCGGTCTGGCTGGGATCGCCGGTGATGACCATGCGCGAGCCTTCGCCGAGGCGCGTCAGGAACATGCGCATCTGCATCGGCGTCGTGTTCTGCGCCTCGTCGAGGATGACATAGCAGTGCGCCAGCGTGCGGCCGCGCATGAAGGCCAGCGGCGCGATCTCGATCTCGCCCGACTCCATGCGGTGCGCGATCTGCTCGGCCGGGATCATGTCGTGCAGCGCGTCGTAGAGCGGCCGCAGGTAGGGATCGATCTTTTCCTTCATGTCGCCGGGCAGGAAGCCCAGCCGCTCGCCCGCTTCGACTGCGGGACGCGACAGCACGATGCGCTCGACCTTGCCGGCCAGCAGCAGCGACACACCCATGGCGACGGCGAGATAGGTCTTGCCGCTGCCGGCCGGGCCCAGCGCGAACACCATGTCGCGCTCGCGCAGGGCGGCGAGATAGCCGCGCTGGCCGGGGGTGCGCGCCTGGATGGTGCGCTTGCGCGTGCGGATGCTCTCGGCGTCGCCGCCTTCGGGGCCGCTACGGGCAAAGCGCACGGCGGCATCGATGTCGGCGCTCTCGATCGACAGGCCGCGCTTCAGCCGCTCGTAGAGGCTCGCGATGGCCTTCTGCGCCACGGCGGCATCGTCGGGCGTGCCGGTGATGGCGAGCTGGTTGCCGCGTGCGCTCAGCTGGGCGTTCGTGAGCTGCTCGATGCGAACGAGATTGCGGTCGTGGTTGCCGTAGAGCACGGCCACCAGCGCATTGTTGTCGAACGTCATGCGCCGGACGTCGGCGGCGCGGGTGCCCGCAACCTGCTGGTCGCTCATGCGGCCACCTCGTAGTCGCCGGTGACGATCTCGCCCAGCAGGCTGTTGGCGTAGCCTTCGATCAGCCGCACATCGACGATGCGGCCGAACAGGCGCGGGTCGCCCTGCGCGTAGACCGACTGCAGCCATGGCGTCTTGCCCATGATCTGCCCCGCCTTGCGGCCGGCTTCCGCGAACAGCACCGGCACGGTGGTGCCGGCCTTCGATTCGTTGAACGCGCGCGCCTGATGCCCGACGAGCGCCTGCAGCGCAGCGAGCCGCGCGACCTTCACGTTATCGGGCACCTGGTCGGTCAACGCCGCACCGGGCGTGCCCGGCCGGCGGCTGTAGCGGAAGGCATAGGCCGACGCGAAACCCACCTGTTGGATGAGACGCATCGTTTCGTCGAAGTCGGCATCGCTCTCACCCGGGAAGCCAACGATGAAGTCCGACGACAACGCGAGGTCGGCGCGCGCGTTGCGCAAACGGTCGACGATGCGCAGATAGAGGTCGCGGTCGTGGCCGCGATTCATCGCGTCGAGGATGCGGTTCGAGCCCGACTGCACCGGCAGGTGCAGGTAAGGCATGAGCTGTGGCACGTCGCCGTGCGCGGCGATCAGGTCGTCGTCCATGTCGCGTGGATGCGAGGTCGTGTAGCGAAGCCGCGCGAGGCCCGGGATCTCGCCGATCGCGCGCACCAGCCGCGCCAGCGACCAGGTCGACCCGTCCGGTCCCTCGCCGTGGTAGGCGTTGACGTTCTGTCCGAGGACCGTGAGTTCGAGTGCGCCGGCGGCCAAGAGTTGCCGTGCCTCGGCCAGCACCGCCGCGACGGGCCGCGAGTATTCCATGCCGCGCGTATAAGGCACGACGCAGAAGGTGCAGAACTTGTCGCAGCCTTCCTGGATCGACAGGAACGCCGAGCCGGCGCGGATGCCCTGCGGCGACGGCAGGTGATCGAACTTGCTCTCGGGCGGAAACTCGGTGTCGAGCACGCCGGCGCCCGGCGCGCGCTTGCCCGTGCCCGCCGCGGCCGACTTGCGCGCGACCTGGGCCAGCAGCTCGGGGAAGCGATGATAGGCCTGCGGCCCGACCACGATATCGACGGCGGGCTGGCGGCGCAGGATCTCCTCGCCTTCGGCCTGGGCAACACAGCCCGCGACGGCAATCGTGTAGTCCCGGCCCTCGGCCCGGCGCTCGGTCTTCAGGTCACGCAGCCGTCCCAGCTCCGAATAGACCTTCTCCGAGGCATGCTCGCGAATATGGCAGGTGTTCAGCACCACCAGATCGGCCTGGTCGGGCGCTTCGGCCAGCGCATAGCCCAACGGCCGCAGGACGTCGGCCATGCGGTCGGAGTCGTAGACATTCATCTGGCAGCCATAGGTGCGGATGAACACGCGCTTGGGCTGCCCGTCGGTGCGGACGTCCTTCATCGGTCTCCGGTGCTGGAACGCGCGGTTTCTATCACCGCCGCCGATCAGGGTCGAGGGCCGGCGGACGCCGGCTCGGCGAGCGACGGCAGCAGCTCGGGGCGGCCGGAATTCGCCGCCTGCACGCCGGAGGAGACCTGCCGGAAGCAGTAATCCGCGAGCTTCTTGCGGTCGCCCAACTGGTCGATGTCGATTGGCGGGAAGAAGGTGACGACCGCCTCGGTCTCGCCGAGGCAGACCATCTGCCAGAGGTGAGGTACCAGATCGAGGTCACCGAACCAGGCGAAGAGCGGCCGCCAGTAGCGGCCGAGCGGAATGCCGTCGAGCCGCGTGTAGGAGATCGCGACCGGCTGCACCACGATCGGCCGATCGTCCCGCCTCAGTTGCGCCACCGCGAACAGGGCGCTGCGGAAGGGCAGCACGCGGGTCCCGTCGCTGCTGGTCCCTTCGGGAAACAGCATGAGATTGTCGCCTGTGTTCAGCCGCTGCAGCATCTCGTCGCGGCTGTTGCTGGCCTTGCTCGAGCGCCGTTCGACGAAGATCGTGCGCTGCGCCTTCGCCAGCGTGCTGAAGAACGGCCAGGTCGCGACCTCGGCCTTGGCGACGAAGCTGCCGGGGATCAGCCCCCCCAGCACCTCGATGTCCAGATACGAGACATGATTGCAGACATAGAGCGTCGGCGTGACGGTCGACCGCGTGCCGTTCACTTTCACCTTGATCCCGAGAATCGTGCAGACCGTGCGGTGATAGAACACCGGCATCCAGCGAACGACAGGCGTAATGCGGAAGGCGAGCGCCAGCAGATGGAACGGCAGCAGGACCAGCGTGAGGAGCAGGTAGCTCAGCAGCCGAAAAGCGCCCCTCAGGGGGGAGCCGATCCAGGTCGCGGCGAAAGGAGCGTCCGCCGCGCTACTCACGCATCCCGCGTTCGTAGTGCCGGATGTACTTCTCGGTCACCAGTTCGGTCTTCACGATGATGAAGACGTCGGTGCTGTTGAATTCGTGGTCGATCACGGCGCCGTCACCGACGAAGCCGCCCAGCCGCAGGTATCCCTTGATCAGTGGCGGGACGCGCGCCATCGCCTTGCGCGGGTCGTAGCTGCCGGGCTCGAGCATATCCATCTTCACGTAGCGGCTCGGCAGCGCGCGCACGCGAATGTCCGGCGGCGCGAGATGGTGATGATAGAGGTAGGACAGCGCCTGGGCGTGCTGCTCCGGGTCGGTGCCCGGCAGGCTGGCGCAGCCGAACATGACCTGGATGTTGTAGTGGTAGGCGTAGAGCGCGATACCGCGCCACAGCATCTGCATGGTCGCGGTGTTGCGCGCGTCCCGGGCGATGCAGGAGCGACCGAGTTCCAGGACCTCGGCCGGATAGTCGATCATCTTCTGGATGTCGTATTCGGCCGAGGAATAGAAGCGGCCCATCTTCAGCGCCGCCGACCGGCGGATCAGCCGATAGGTGCCGACGATGCCTTCCGGTCCCTCGCCGCGGCGGCGGTCGAGCACCAGCAGATGGTCGCAGACCTCGTCGAACGGATCGAAGTCGCGGCCGAGCGCCTTCATCTCCGGAGAGGCGTGCGCAGCCATTTCTTCATAGAAGACACGAAAACGCAGGGCCTGTGCCGCTTCGATTTCAGCAGAAGTCTGCGCCAGGCGAACTTCGAAATCGCCAGCGACGACCTTCACGATCTCCGCGTTGGAAACCGGCGGTCCGAGAAGCTCGGCTTCGCTGTCAACGCGGTCGATGCGCATGAACAATCCGCAAGGGGGCCGCCCCGATCATGGGCCCATTATCGGGGTGGCGCCGATCCAGTCCACTTATTTTTGGCGGTCGGATTTCCCGTCCAGGGGAACGCCATAAAGCTCGAGGCGATGTCCAACCAGCCGATAGCCCGCCTTTTCGGCGATCTTCCGCTGCAGTTCCTCGATCTCGTCGTTGTGGAATTCCACAACCTTGCCGCTCTGGATGTCGATCAGATGATCGTGGTGCTCGTCCGGCGTTTCCTCGTAGCGCGCGCGTCCGTCGCCGAAGTCGTGCTTCGCAAGGATGCCCGCTTCTTCGAACAGACGCACGGTCCGGTACACCGTCGCGATGGAGATGTTCGGATCGATCGCCGTCGCGCGCCGATGCACGGCCTCCACGTCGGGATGGTCCGACGCTTCCGACAGGACGCGCGCGATCACGCGTCGCTGGTCGGTCATCTTGAGGCCGCGCTCTGCGCATAGGACTTCGAGTTTGGATTTCCGGTCTGGCATGTCGGCCTACCCTACACTGGCAGGCGTTCGGGGTATAGTTGGACATGTCCATACAGGCCGACCATGACATCGACATTACCGGCGAGGTCTGTCCCATGACCTTCGTCCGGACCAAGCTCAGGCTCGAACGCATGCAGCCCGGGGAGACCCTCGCCGTTCGGCTTCGCGGCGAGGAGCCGTTGCGCAACGTGCCCCGCGCGGCGCGCGACGAAGGCCATGCCATCCTGTCCATCGAAGCCGATGGCGATGCCCAAATCGTGATCATCCGGCGCGCCTGATCAGATGAGATTGAGACGCATGATGAAGGCGTCGGCGGCAGGCTTTCCCGCACGCCGATAGTAGCCGGCGCGTTTGCCCACGACGACGAATCCGAGTGAATCGTAGAGCGTCCGGGCGCCCGGATTATCCGCACCGACTTCAAGGAAAAGCGTTCTCGCACCGCCGGCACGGGCTTGCCCGATCACGGCATGGAGGAGCCGGCGGGCAGCACCGCGGCGGCGATGCCCGGGATCGACGGCAACGGTCAGCAGTTCGGCCTCGTCGGCCACGACGCGAGAGATGGCCATGCCGATGTCGGAGGTAGCATTCGTCAGCAGGAAGCCGGCACTTCCCGGCGATGCCAGCAGGCCCGCAAGATCCTGCCGCGTCCAGGCGTGCTCCCCCATCGGCTCGAAGGCTTCGCGATGGAGGCGCGCCGCGCGGTCGAGATCGAGCGCGCCCAGTCGGGCAAGTGTGAAGCCGGCATCCATCACTCGACCGTGCGGCGGGCGCCATCCGGCAGGGTGATGTTCACGCCCCGCAGGTAAAGCGGCCGGGGCAGGCCTTCCTCGCGATTTCGGCCGCGCCATATCTCGACGCCGGCACTTTCGGCGAGGCGGCCGAGGACAGCCGGATCGGGCGGGCCGTCATGGGCAACCGCATCGAGACCGGCAGCCAGCAGCGACCGGACGAGCGGGTCCACGTCCTTGCCGACGATCAGGCACGCGCGGCCGGCAAGATGCGCCGCGACATCCCCCGCGGTCGCAGCGAACGGCGTCGCCTCCGCGCCGATCGTGCAGAACCAGTCGCCGAGCTTGGTGTCGACCGCGGCGACCACCAGCCGGTCCGTGGCGGGCGCCTGCGCGCGCAGCACCGTCGTGGTGGAAATCCCTGCCAGGGGAATGCCGAGACCGACCGCGAGGCCGCGCGCCGCCGACAATCCGACGCGCACACCCGTGAAGCTTCCCGGACCTGTCGTGACGGCGATCAGCTCGAGTTCGCGTCGCGCGACGCCGGCCTGGTCCAGTGCCGCGGCGATCGCCGGCAGGAGCCGCGCCGCCTGTTCGCGCCCTTCTTCCACGAGGGTCACGAGGGAAACGCCGTCACGAACGATCGCGACGCCCTGTCCGCTCACCGCGCAATCGAAGGCGAGGACAGTGCTCACAGGCAGGAGCCGCGCGGGGTACTGGCGCCGATGGAAGTGGCTGGGCATTGTTGTGTCATGAAGCTCGACATTGTTCCGATCGCTCCGCCCGACTTCGACGTCGACGTGACGCTGGCCTATGCGACGGACGCAAATCTAACGGGACGACCGGTGTACCGAAACGCCGAATGCTGGCTGCATCGCGAAGCCGCCGAGAAGCTCGCCGCGGCGATCGACCTCGCGCGGCCGCTTGGCTACCGCCTGCGCATCTTCGACGCGCTGCGACCGGTCGAGGCGCAGTGGGCCCTGTGGAACGTCAATCCCGATCCGGAATTCATCGCCGACCCCCGCCGCGGCTCGCCCCATTCGCGCGGCGTCGCGGTCGATCTCAGCCTGCTCGACGAGCAAGGCCGGGAGCTCGACATGGGTACCGGGTTCGATGCCTTCACGCCGCTGTCCCATCACGGGCGCACCGATATCTCCGCGGAAGCGCAACGCAATCGACTGCTGCTGATGGGCCTGATGACGTCCGCCGGCTGGGACTTCTACCGCAACGAATGGTGGCACTATCAGCTGTTCGATGCCCGGCGTTATCCGCTCGTCGCGGACGCCGACCTGCCGCGCCCGATGATGTGATCGATGTTGGTGACTGGGCGCGTCAGAAGCCCGAGAGCCGCGCCTTGTCGAAATCGCGCAGGTCGTTCTCGCGCATGATCTGTCGCACGAACTGCACGTAGCCCTGTCCGCGTTCGGAATAGCGAAGGAGCGAACCGATCAGCCGGAAGCCATCCGGATTCTCGCCCCGCTCGCGCATCGCCGCCCGCTCGCTGCGGAAGCCGGCATAGGCAGGATGGGTGTTGAGGTTCGTAATGTAGGCTTCGGTTGACTCGCCGACGTCGGCGAAAGGCTGCGGCATGCCGGCGCCGGGCTTCCACGGCACGGAGACGCTGTGACGGCCGACCGCCTGGATCTGCCCATACAGGGCGTTGCCGGTGCGCGCCGCGAAGGACGTTCCCCAACCGGACTCGACGCCTCCCTGGGCGATCGCCATCGACGGCGGGACGATGTCGACGCGCCGGACCAGCTCGTCGATCTTGTCGGCTGACGTTTCGTAGCGATCGGCGAGATCGTCGAGCCAGATGCGCTCGATGGCCGTCAGCATCTGCGGCGTCGAATAGAGCTTGTCGCGCAGGTAGAGGAGCTGCTCGCGATCGGCCAGCACGCGCTGGTTCACCTCGAGGATCACCGGCAGCAGCGCGGTGATGAACAGCATCTTGCGCTCGTTGCCGTCCTTGTTGCCGAGGTCGGCCGGCACGCGGTCGACCTTGTACGGCGGCACCGCCTCGCCCTGGCGGATGTCGGTAAGCGTATAGGACACGTCGCGGAAGAAGCCGGCCAGCTCGTCGGCCGTGCGCGGGCTGATCGCGCGAACCTGGACATGGCGGCGTACCGCGTTACCCGGCGCAGCGAACCGACCGTGCGCGCCCGAACCGTCGCGCGCCGAGCGGTTGACGACGTCATCGGGCTCGCTCACCTCGTGCCGCACGAACATGAGGGCGGCGGGTTCGGCATCCAGCACCAGGAAAGGCGGCTGTTCGGCCTCGTGGGCATAGGCGCTGCCGACACCGACGAATGACAGGTAGGGCGCCACGTCCATCGACGGCAGCGGCTTGTAGAAGGCGACACCGGTCGCCAGCACCGCCGCCCACGCGGCGGGAAAAGCATATTGGCGCCCACGCTCGATCGCGGGCCGTAAGGTCAACTGCATGCCACACTCATCATTTGATTTGCTCGCACGAACGGCCGCTCGCGCGGCCCCGAGGGGGCCGCGAACGCCATCACAACGCGTACGCTTGGAGCTGAAGCGGCCTACTGGGCCGCCTGGACTTCAACCACTTCCGGCACGTAGTGCTTCAGAAGGTTCTCGATCCCCATCTTCAGCGTGGCCGTCGAACTCGGGCAGCCCGAGCAGGATCCCTGCATGTGCAGGTAGACGATGCCATCGCGGAAGTCGTGAAACACGATATCGCCGCCGTCCTGGGCCACTGCCGGCCGGACGCGCGTATCGAGAAGTTCCTTGATCTGGGCGACGACTTCATCGTCGTCTGCCGCGGCCACCGCCGCCTCTCCGTCGACGATCACGGGATCGCCCGACGTGTAATGCTCCATGATGCCGCCGAGGATCGAGGGCTTCATGATCTGCCAGTCCCGGTCGGCCGTCTTGGTGACGGTCACGAAATCGGAGCCGAAGAACACGCGCTCGACGCCTTCGATCGCGAACAGCCTCTTGGCAAGCGGCGACGGCGTGGCGGCCTCTACGTTGGCGAAATCCGCCGTCCCCTTCTCCATGACCACGCGGCCGGGGAGAAACTTCAGGGTCGACGGATTGGGCGTCTGCTCGGTCTGGATAAACAAACCTACCTCCGGTTCGAACGCTTCGCGGGGGATCCCGCTCGGCATCGCTCAGGCTGGGGATCAGGACGTCTCCATCCCCACTCGATGCCCTCGGACGTAGGAACCACGGTCAAGCCGATCAAGGTGATTCTGGAGTGGCACTGTATAGATATTATGGAATATATAGGTATTATTGTTTAATATCATATATCTACGATATTTTCTACGGAATGTAACCTTTGTCACCAGTTTCGATACAAAGAAGCTTTCGACGCGGATCGCCGCAGTTGGATGCCGAAACTCCGCGCATACATCATGAGATTGCGTCGATCTCGGCGTCCGTCAGGGCGCCCGGCACGATCGTGAGAGGGATGCGGAGCTGCGCGCCCGCCTTGCCGGTGAACGCCGTCACCAGGGGCCCCGGCCCCTCCCCGCTCGACGCGCTGCCGAGCACCAGAACCGAGATCGATCGATCCTCGACGAGAAGCTTCGCGAGTTCGTCGCGGCTCTTGCCTTCGCGAATGTAGATCGACGGCGGCTGGCCGGTCAGCGAGACCGCCACATCGGCATGACGGGCGACAACTTCCTCGGCTTGCTGCCGCGCCTCCTCGCGCATCAGCTCGACGACGGAGCCCCATTGCTGGCCCTCCGGCGGATCCATCACATAGAGCATGGCGACGCGGCCGCCGGTCCGTTTGGCGCGCCGGCAGGCGTAGCGCAGCGCATTGCGCATCTCGGGGCTTTCGTCGACCACGACGAGGAAGACACGTTCGTCGGACTTCGGCTGCACGCTCATGAAACGCTCCCCCCTCTCCTAGAGACGCCGCATGACGGAGCCGCCGATCCAGCCGATCAGCAATGCCATCAGGATGGCGCCCAGCCCGTACAGGGCTCCGTCATGGCTCGCCCAGCCGGCAAGCTGGGCACTGAAGCCGACCTTGCCGACGGGCAGCGGGCGCGACACCGCCGCAACGATCTTGCCCTCGCGCAGGAGGTAGACCCGGACCTCGTAGACGCCTTCCGGCAGCCGCGACGGAAACGGCAGGTCGACACGAAACAGACGGCCGGCCTGCACCGTGACCTGGCCGATGGCCGCGGGATAGAGACCCTCGCGCCGCTTGACCTCGACGAGGCCCGCGCGAAAGCGCGCAAGATCGGCGGTATCCCGCGGCGTCGCGGGCTTGACGCTTGCCAGCCGGTCCTCGAGCGACAGGATCTCGCCACCGGCGCCGCGGGCGAGCAGGCGCTGCAGCGGCTGACTCGCGGCAATCGCATAATAGGCCGGCACGTCGTCGAACGACTGCCGCCCCGTATTGAGCCAGATGCCGAGGAACCGCTGCTTGCGCATGACCGTCTCGCGCGCGGCCGGCCCGGCCACGACGACCACGATCTCGCCGGGCGGATCGAACATGCCGAACATCAGGATGCTTTCACCCTGGAAGGCCGAGGTGATCGACACGCGAGCGAGGGAGAGATCGACGATCAGGTCGGGAGTCGTCGGTTCGTTCGGCACCGAGGGCGGCCCGATGGCGTCGGGCGACCCGCCTATGGTGGGCGCCGGAAGGCTGCCCGGTGGGGGCTCGATCCGGGGGCTCTGGGCCGAGGCGCCGGCCGCCCCCACGAAGAGGGTGAACGCGACGCCGAGAGCGGCCAGCGTACCCGCCAACCCTCTCACGGCAGCACCTCTCGGCTGCCGAGCGAATACAGCGAGCTCGGCGTGCGCAGCAGTTCGGTCAGGAGTTCCGCTGCCACCGCTAGGATCAGGAGCGACATCAGGGCCCGCAGCGCCAGCCCCGGCAGCTTGGCCGCGATCCGGGCACCGATCGGCGCCCCGACGACACCGCCCAGGATCAGCAGCAGCGCCAGCACGACATCGACCGTGCCGTTGGTCGCGGCCTGCAGGAAGGTGACGTTGGCGGCCACGAACAGGATCTGGAAGTTCGACGTGCCGATCACCACCGCCGTCGGCATGCCGAGCAGGTAGATCATGGCCGGCACCAGCACGAAGCCGCCGCCGACGCCCAGGATCGCCGACAGGATGCCGATGACGAAGCCCAGCCCGATCGGCAACAGGGCGCTGATGTAGAGCTTCGATTTGTAGAAGCGCAGCTTCAGCGGCAGCCGGTGCACGAGATAGTGGGTATGGAGCTTGCCGCGTGGCCCTTCCGGATTGCGCCGGCGCCTGAAATAGCTGCGCAGGCTCTCGAACAGCATCAGCAGGCCGATCGTGGAGAGCATCACGACGTAGAGCACCGCGATGACGAAATCGATCTGGCCGATCCGCTTCAGGTACGTGAACAGCCAGACACCGCCCGACGAGCCCAGCATGCCGCCCGCCAGCAGCACGAGTCCCATGCGCAGGTCGACGTTGCCGCGCCGCCACTGCACCTGAAGCGACGAGATCGAGTTGGCCACCACCTGGTTGGCCTGGCTGGCGACGGCGACGGCCGGCGGGATGCCGACGAAGATCAGAAGGGGCGTCGCCAGGAATCCACCGCCGACGCCGAACATGCCCGACAGGAGTCCCGCCGCGGCGCCCAGGCCGAGCAGGACGAACACATTCATCGAAAGCTCGGCGATGGGGAGATAGATCTCCACGCCGCGGCCTACTTCAGCAGGATGTTGGTGATCTCGCGCAGCTGCGTGCGGGCGCGCAGCAGGTAGAAGCCCTGCGCGAGCAGGTGATTGGGAAACAGCAGCGCATCGGGATAACCGTTCCAGACGACCCACGGGTCGAGCTGGGCGGCGATGCGGAAGGTCTCGACCGTGCCGTTCCAGGCGGTGGTGAGTTCGCGGTCGCGGATCACGTTCTGGAAATCGGAACCGAGGTCGCGCAGCAACAGGTAGTAGACGTAGAGACGACCCTTGTTGAAATAGAAGATGTCGTCGCACCTGGCGTCGAACAGGTCGCCGGCCTTCTCGATGACGTGCTGGTCGATCGCCGCAGAGTCCGAGCCGAGATCGTTGGCGATGCGGTCGAGCAGCGCCTGGAGATTGTCGGCGCGCCTCTCGAACACGGCCTGGCCGGTGCCCAGCCGCTTGTTGTAGGCCATCAGCTTGTCGCGGCCGGCGCGATACTTCTGCGCCGAGGTCGCCGAGGGCAGCAGCGAGACGCTGGGCTGCCACAGCCAGATGTTGGGCTGTTCGTTCAGGAAGCCGCGCGCCTGTTCGAGGTCGCGGTCGGTCTGGCTCGAGCCGCGCGTGCGGCCGAGCTGGTCCATCAGCTCGGTGCTGAACCGGCCCAGCGCCGACATGATGCCGCGCTGGTAGTTGGGCATGTTGTCGAGAAGGCCGGACGGCATGAAGAACGGCATCATCGGCGTCCAGGTATGGACATCGACCTCTCGAGTGACGAGATCGGCCGCCGTGGCCACGGCCTTGCTTTCGCCTGGTGCGACGCCGCGCGCCGTGAACTGCGGATCGTCGTCGATATCCTCGGTCACCAGCGCGCCGACCGGGTAGTAGAGGATGACCAACAGCAGGACGATGCGCCATGTCCACTTCCAGGCAGTGCGACCGCCTGACGATGGGACGGACGTCGAACGGCCCGGGCGCCATGTCCGCACACTGTCCCAGCGACGGCGCCACCACGAAGGCGCAGCCGACGAAGACGCGTTGTAGTCCGGTTCGAATGTCATGGCACACCTTACCATTCGCCTCGTGACGAAACAGGGGCGACGCCTGCTAGAGTGCGTCAAATGTTTTGAATGGAGTGGGTGGAATGGCTCTCGATCCGGAATCCCAGCGGCTCATCGACCTGATGGCGGCCGCGAACCGTCCGGCCTGGAACACGCTGAGCCCCCAGGCGGCCCGCGACCTTTATCTCTCCCTGCGGCCCGGCGCCCAGGGCCCGCGCCCGGCGCATGTCACGGTGGTCGATCGGACCATCCCCGGCCCGGACGGCGAGCTGGCCGTGCGAATCTATCGCCCCACTTCGGCCGCCCCCGACGCCAGGCTGCCGGCGCTTGTCTATGCGCATGGCGGCGGCTGGGTTTTCGGCAATCTCGACAGCCATGATGTGCTCTGCGCCCAACTCGCCATCGAAGCCGGCATCGCGGTCCTCCACATCGATTATCGCCTGGCGCCCGAGGCCCGCTTCCCTGGCGCGTTCGACGACGTCGTCGCCGGCCTGAAGTGGGTCGCCGCCAACGGCGAGTCGGTCGGCATCGATCCCACGCGCCTGGCGATCGGCGGCGACAGCGCCGGCGGCAACCTGGCCGCCGCGGTGTCGATCTGGGCACGCGACCATGGCGGGCCGAAGCTGCTGATGCAGTTGCTCGCCTATCCCGTGACCGACGCAGTCGCCCGCACCGAGTCCTACCGCCGCTACGAGGACGGCTACGGGCTGAACGCCGTCACCATGGAATGGTTCTTCGACCACTACACGCCCGACAAGGCCAGCCGCGGCGACTGGCGCGTCTCACCGCTGCGCGCGGCCTCGCTCGCCGGCCTGCCGCCGGCGCTGGTCGTGACGGCGGGCTACGACCCCCTGCGCGACGAAGGCCGCGCCTATGCCTGGCGGCTGCACCAGGAAGGCACGCAGGCCGACCTGGTCGAATTCGGCGGCATGCTGCATGGCTTCCTGAGCTCGCCGATGTTGCTGCACGGCGCACGACGCGGCACGACGCTCTGCGCGGCCGCCCTGCGCGAAGCCCTGGTCTTGCGCACCCAGTGAGCGTCGCCCCGTCCGGCCGCGCTGCGCCCGTCAGCATGGCGCTGCCGGGCCTGGTGATCGCCGTCTGCATGATCGGCGACACGCTGCTCTACGCGGTGCTGCCGCTCTACCATCAGGAGTTCGGTCTTTCGCTGGCGATGGTCGGCGTGCTGCTGTCGCTCAATCGCTGGATCCGGCTCGTCGCCAATTCCGGCGTCGCCCATTTCGGCGAGCGCATCGGCCCGCACGCCCTGATGATCGCAGCCGCGCTGGGCTCGGCCGTGTCGACGACCATCTATGGACTGGTCGAGAACCCCACGGCGCAGATCCTGGCGCGCATCCTGTGGGGCATCTCCTATGCCGCGCTCAATCTCGCGACGCTCGCCTATGCCGTCAGCGATCGCGCCAATGCCGGCAAACGGGTCGGCGCCAGCCGCGCCGCCATCGGTCTCGTGCAGGCGCTGTCGCTGGTCGGTGGCGCCTGGATCGTCCTCGAACTGGGCGCCCGTCCGGTCTTCCTGATCTTCGGCGCGGTGACGCTGATCGCGCTCGGCGCCGCGGTCGTCCTCCCGCGGCTACCTTCCGAACCGGCCGGGAAGAAGGGCTTCAGGCTCCCCGTGCCGCACCGGCTGGAGGTCTGGGGCTTCGTGATGGGCTTCTCGGGCGACGGCGTCTTCCTGCTGACGCTCGCCTTCCTGATGAAGGACTCGATCACGTCCGTGGCGCCGGTGATGGCGACGGCGCTGCTGCTGGCGCTGCGCTGGCTGGTCGAGGTCACAACCGGCCCGATCGGCGGCTGGATCGGCGACCGCTTCGGGGCGCGGCGCATCGCCATCGCGAACGCCGCCCTGCTGGTCTCCGGCTTCGTCCTGATCGCGCTCGACCACGAGCTGCTGGGGGCGCTGATGATCGTGACGACCCGCGGGATGTTCAACACGCTGATCCCGGTGCTGGTGATCGAGCGGGGCCACGGCACGGTCCTCTCCAGCCAGGCCAGCTATTCGACCTGGCGCGACTTCGGCGCCGCCGTCGGCCCACTCACCGCGCCGTGGCTGTTCCTCGCTGTTCCGCAGACACCCCTCTATGCCGCACTGGCGCTGGCGCTCGGACTCAGCGGCTACTTCTGCCTGGTCCGCCGCTGAGGGAATAGGACCGATCTGATTCCAATATACTTGCATATGGCAATATATCGGCCTATATCGTGCCGATGACCAATCCTGCCTTCCCTGCCACCCTGAACCTGCTTCGCGCCACGGCGCGCCTCGAGGAGCGCTTTGCCGGCGAACTCGGCTCCGTACACGGGCTGGCGCTCAAGGAGGTGCTGCTGCTGATGCACCTCGACCGGGCGCCCCTCAGGCGGCTGAGCCGCGTCGATCTCGCCAAGCGCCTGCATGTCAGCCCCTCGACCGTGACCCGCATGACCAACCCGCTGGAGAAACTGGGCTGTGTCGGACGCGAGGCCGATCCGCGCGACGCCCGCCTCGCCTATGTCGTGCTGACCGAAACCGGCCAGAAGCGTGTCGCCGAAGCGCGGACGACGCTCGAGCGCATGGCCGCCGACCTGTTCCGCGACCGCTGGACCCAATCGGAGATCGCCACCCTGTCCGATCTGCTCGGCCGCCTGACCGCGGGCCAGCCGGGAGACCTCGCATGATCCACCTGATCTGCGGCTCCACCGGCGCCGGCAAGACGACCTATGCCGAGCGGCTTCGCACCGAACTGGGCGCGCTGCACCTGTCGATCGACGACTGGATGGTGACGCTGTTCGGACCCGACAGCCCGCCGCAGGCCGATTGGCCCTGGATCGAGGAACGGCTGCTGCGTTGCGAGCGGCATATCCTCATGACGGCGCTGCAGGCGGCCCGCGCCGGCATGCCGTCGATCCTCGATCTCGGCCTGCAACGCCTCGACCAGCGCCGTCGCGTCGCCGAACAGGCAACCGCCGCCGGCGTCGGCGTGCAACTGCACTTCCTCGACATCGACGCCACCGAGCGCTGGCGCCGCGTCGAGCAGCGCAACGAACAGCAGGGAGCGACCTTCCGCCTGAAAGTCACGCGGCCGATGTTCGATTTCATCGAGACGATGTGGCAGCCGCCAACGGCCGATGAGATGACCGTCCTCGATGGCGTGCGGATCGCGGCTTGAGACACCCATATGAAACAAGGATCCCTCGCTACGCTCGGGATGACACCAATCTTTAGGATCAGCGCACAGCGCAAATCCCAGCAATAGTGTCATCCCGAACGAAGTGAGGGATCCTTCGTTAGCCTTAGCGAAACACGTCCTTGCGGTGACGCACCTCGGCGAACACCGAGACCGGGTCGCCTCCCGCGAGGCCGACCGCGGCCTGGACCGCCGGGACGTCGGCGCGCAGGAACGGGTTTGTGGCCTTCTCCTCGCCGAGCAGCGACGGCACGGTGGCCTCGCCCTTGGCGCGCGCCGCGTCGATCGCGGCCGAGCGCGCCTTGAGCTGCTGGTTATCGGTCTCGACGGTCAGCGCGAAGCGGGCGTTCGACTGGGTGTATTCGTGGGCGCAGTAGACGCGCATGTCGTCCGGCAGTGCGCGCAGGCGGCTGAGCGACGTCCAGAATTGCTGCGGCGTGCCTTCGAACATGCGGCCGCAGCCCAGCGCGAACAGCGTGTCGCCGCAGAACAGCGCCTTCTGCTCGCGGAACGCGTAGGCGATGTGGCCGCTGGTGTGACCGGGCACGAAGAAGATCTCGGCCTCCGCCTCGCCGAACCGGTAACGGTCGCCGTCGTCGACCTCGACGTCGATGCCGGGAATGCGCGCGCGGTCCTGGCGCAGGCCGACGATGGTGCAGCCGGTCACCTTCTTGATCTCCAGGTTGCCGCCGACATGGTCGCCGTGATGGTGGGTGTTCAGGATATGGGTGATCTTCCAGCGGCGCTTTTCGGCCTCCGCAAGGACCGGCCCGGCCACGGCGGGGTCGACGACGCCGACGGCGCCGCTCTGCGGCTCGCGCATCAACCACACGTAATTGTCGTTCAGGACCGGGATACGGACGATGTCTAGCGTTGTGCTCATGTTGCAACGCTAGCAGAGCTGGAATGCGCCGGCCATGGCCCGGCCGGCCGGCTTTCTGCTACAGTCCGGGCATGTGGAGCGATGTCCTCGACCTTGAGGAATTCTACGGCAGCACGCTGGGCCAGATGACCGCGCGACTGCTGCGCGCGCGGCTGCGCGAGATCTGGCCGAACGTCCGCGGCGAGACGGTGCTGGGCCTGGGCTACGCCCAGCCGCTGATGCGGCCCTTCATGGAAGAGGCCGCGCGAACTCTCGCTTTCATGCCGGCCCCGCAGGGCGTGACGCGCTGGCCGCGTGAAGGCCGCAACCTCGCGACCCTCGTGGATGAGCTCGACCTGCCGCTGCCCGACCGCTCGGTCGACCGCGTGGTGCTGGTCCATGCCGTCGAGTGCACCGAGCAGCTTCGCCCGATGCTGCGCGAGATCTGGCGCGTGATGGCCGATGGCGGCCGCATGGTCGTGGTCGCGCCGACCCGTACCGGCTTCTGGTCCCAGATCGACCGCTCACCCTTCTATCAGGGCCATCCCTATTCGGCCGGGCAGCTCAATGCCCTGCTGCGCGCCAACATGTTCGCACCGCTGCGCCAGACGCGCGCGCTCTACATGCCGCCGACCCGCTCGCGCCTGGCGATGCGGATGGCACCGACGGTCGAGCGCTTCGGCCAGCGCTGGCTCGGCCGCTTCGGCGGCGTCAACGTCATCGAATCCGGCAAGCAGCTCTATGCCGGCATCGCCGAACGCAGCCAGCCGCAGGCGGTCGCCGCCGTGCGGCCGAAGCTGCGCGTCGCCAGCTCGCGCGACACCCCGCAAGTCGCCGGGGCTGCGCGCAATGCCGAGGACGGCGAAAAGCCCGCCTCCTGAATTCCAGAGAAGAAAGAACGACATGGCATTTTCTCCGCGCGTGATCGCGTTGCTGGGTTTTGGCGAGGCGGGATCGGCCATTGCCCGCGGTCTGACGGCCGAGGGCGGCTGGCGTGGCCCGTCGAAGCCCGGCGACAATGCCCCGCGCCGCGTCATCGCCATCGACACCGCACTCGACAGGGACCCGCGCGGCACGGCGCTGGGCAAGCTGGCGCGCAGCCTCGATGTCGCGATCAGCGACGGCTACACCGAGGCCCTGAGCGAGGCCGATCTCGTGATCTGCGCGGTGCAGGGCGAGCATGCGCTCTCGGCCGCGCAATCCGCCGCGCCGCTCCTGAAGCAGGGCGCGCACTATCTCGACCTCTGCACCGTCACCGGCCGCATGTCGGACGAGGATCGCGCCGAGATCGAGAAAGGCGCCGGACGATATGTCGACGTCGCTGTCATGGGCGGCTTCTTCAAGCAGGGCATCAAGGCGCCGATGCTGGTCGCGGGCGATGACGCCGCCGGGGCCGTCGCCTGGATGAACGACAATGGATTCGTGGCGACGCTGCTCGGACCGAAACCCGGCAGCGCCTCGGCGGTGAAGATGATCCGCAGCACCCTGGTGAAGGGCATCGAGGCGCTGGGCGTCGAGGCGCTGGTCGCCGCGCAGCGCCAGGGCATCCTCGACGAGGTGCTGGGCTGCCTCGGCGACGCCGACTCGATGGGGCTCAGCGGCTTCATCACCATGCTGGTGCAGACGCATGTCGTGCACGCCCATCGCCGCTGGGAGGAAATGGGCCTGGTCGCCCAGACGCTGCGAGAGACCGGCGTCGATCCGCTGATGACCGAAGCCATCGAGAAGAGCCATCGCCGCACCGTCGACGCGCACATCGCGCCGGCCGATGGCCAGGTGCCGAGCCTCGAGGACGCGCTCGCGATCCTGTCGGAGAAGGTGATCCGTGGGCGCTGAGCTCGGGACGGGGGAAGTATTCGACCGGCTGGTGACGCTCCTCACCGAGGCGAAGGCTAAGTTCCGCGTCATCGAACACGAAGCCCAGGGCAAGTCGGCCGAGATCAGCGTCATCCGCGGCAATCGCCCCGACCAGGCCGCCAAGGCCATGGTGCTGGACGTGCGCGGCGGCGGCGGGGGAAAGCGCCATGTGCTCGCCATCCTGCCGGGCAGCCGCAAGCTCGACTTCGCGGCCGTCGCCACGCTCTTCGAGGCGCGCAAGTGCGGCTTCGCCTCGCCCGAAACGGCCCAGGAGCTGACCGGCTGCGTCATGGGCGCGGTGCCGCCGTTCGCGCTCGACCCTGCAATCTCGATCGTCGTCGAGGAAGACCTGCTCGCCAACGAGACGCTGTTCTTCAACGCCGGCCGCCTCGACCGCTCGATGGAACTCGACACGAAGGACTGGCTGGCAATCGCCAAGCCGCGCCTCGCCCGGATCGCGACGCGTGACTGAAGGCTGGCGCTTCGGTCCCGTGACCGAAGACGATTTCGAGCCGTTGCTGGCGATCCGCACCGACGTGATGCGCGAGCATCTCGAGCGCGTCGGCCGCTACACGCCCGAGCGCTCGCGCCGCATGTTCCGCGGCCATTTCGACGAGCCGGGAATGCGGCTGATCCTGCAGGACGGCGTGCGCGTGGGCTGCATCGGCTTCCGTGAGCACGAGCAAGAGATCAGGATCGACTCGTTCTATCTTGAGCGCCGCCTGCACGGCTCCGGACTCGGCACGGTGATCCTGAAGGCATTGCTGGCCGAAGCCGACGCGACGGGTCTCCCCGTCCGCCTCGAAGTGCTGACCGGCAGCAAGGCCGACCGGTTCTACCTGCGCCACGGCTTCGTGAAGCTCCGGGAAGACGAGATCGAGGGTTTCTACGAACGCCCGGCCACAAGCCAATCGATTCCCGCTCTGCTGCCTCGCGGCCTCGGCCATCAGTTTGTCTTCTACGGTGACGCGTGCTCCGGCGTGCCGGGCGCCCCGCACGAAAGGACCTTCGCAAGCATCAATGCCTCGGTGGGGCGTCTCGTGCCTTCACCGGAATTCATCCTGTTCCTCGGCGACGAGATCGCCGGCTACACGGAAGATGTCGACGCTCTGCGCCGGCAGTGGCGCCACTGGCTCGATCAGGAGATGGCCTGGCTCGATCGACGCACAACCCCGATGTGGCACACGACCAGCAACCACGCGACCTATGACGCGATGAGTGAGCAGGTGTTCCGTGAGGTGCATCCGCACCTGCCGCGGAACGGACCGGTCGGGCAGGAAGGCCTGTCGTACTGGATACGTCGCGGCGACCTGCTGCTTGTCTTCGTCCATACGCTCTGGACGGGTCTGGGTGGCGAAGGTCATGTCGAGACTGACTGGCTTCGCGCCGTGCTGAACCAGCATGCCGATGCGCGTCACAAGCTCGTCGCCGGCCATCATCCGGTTCATCCGGTCAACGGCTTCAGCGGTCCCTATCAACGCGACGTCGGCCCCGAGCATGCGGCGGAATTCTGGAACGTGCTGAGCGAGAACGACGTGCTCGCCTATCTTTGCGGCCACATCCTGGCCTTCGACGTGCAGGTCCATCGCGGCGTGCTGCAGATCTGCACGGCCGGCGCGGGCACGGCCCATCGCATGCCGGAGGGCATCGAGTATCTCCACGCCGTGCAGGCCGCGCTGGATGACAAGGGCCTGCGCTACCAGGTGTTCGACGCCGACGGTCAGGTCCGCGAAGAACTATCGTGGCCGCTGGCCGTGCCCCCGGTCGAGCAGTGGCAGGCCCTGGACGAGGCCGGCATCGGCAAGGACAGGATCGCGGCCTTCCGGTTCACCGGCCGCACCGCCGTCGCCGGCACTAGTACTGCCCAGACACTCCTGGCGGCGCTCCAGCCCGGCCGGCGGGCGCCGCTCTGGATCGGCCTCAGCGGGCCGGCGCAGCGGCTGACGGTAATTCTCGAGCCGGAGCCCGGCCGCAGCCCGCACTATTGGCTGGGGCCCGCCTTCGCCGCCGACGCGCCGTTCGACGTCCAACTGCTTGTCCATCCGAGGATGGGGCCGGGCGGTCTGCTGTATCGCCTTGCCGTCGACGCTCCATGGTCGTCGTTGTCTGCTGCCTCCGCCTGGGGCGCGGAGCGTCTGCACTGGCCGGGACGCTGGAGCGTCGGCCATGGTCAGGGCGGATCGGACGACCGCGCCTTCAGGGGCCGAGGTCTTGCGATTTCAGCCACGGCCTTCGCGATGTCCAGGGACTAATCCCGCCGCAACATGAACACCGCCTGCTCGCCGATCAGGTTGGCCAGCAGCGGCGGCAGGGTGATGCGGCGGCTCTTGTTGTTCAGGACGATCGCCCGCTCGATGCGCACGCCCATCGTCCGGCAGAGCGCGCGGAAATCGTCGATGCTGCAGAGATGGATATTGGGCGTGTCGTACCACTTGTAGGGCAGCGACGTCGTCTCGGGCATGCGACCGCCGAACACCAGCCGCAGCCTCACCTGCCAGTGCGCGAAGTTGGGGAACGACACGATGGCGTGCTTGCCGACGCGCAGCATCTGCTCCAGGACCTGGCGCGGCTCGCGCGTGGCCTGCAGCGTCTGGCTCAGGATCACGTAGTCGAAGGCGTCGTCGGGATAGTCGCGCAGGTCGGTATCGGCGTCGCCCTGGATGACCGACAGGCCATTGGCCACGCAGGCGTTCACGCCGGCCTGGCTGAGCTCCATGCCGCGGGCATCGACCCGCTTGAAGTTCATCAGATAGGCCAGCAGCGAGCCGTCGCCGCAGCCGACGTCGAGCGCACGCGTGCCCGGCTCGACCATGTCGGCGATGAGCTGCAGATCGACACGAATCGGCGTGCTCACGACAGACCTCCCAGTCCGCGCACCGACGCGGCACCCTTGAGAAAGCCCGAGAGCGTGCGGAACATCTCGGGCTCGTCGAGCAGGAAGGCGTCATGGCCCTTGTCGCTGTCGACCTCGACGAACGACACGTTGGCCGCCGCCGCGTTCAGCGCATGCACGACCGCGCGGCTCTCGCGCGTCGGGAACAACCAGTCGCTGGTGAAGGACATCAGGCAGAAGCGCGTCGCCGAGCCCTTGAAGGCGTTGGCCAGCACGCCGCCATGCGCGCCCGCGAGGTCGAAATAGTCCATCGCGCGGGTGATGTAGAGATAGGAATTGGCGTCGAATCGATCGACGAAGGTCGAGCCCTGGTAGCGCAGGTAGCTCTCGACCTGGAAGTCGGCGTCGAAGCCGAAGCCCAGCGCATTGCGATCCTGCAGCGCGCGCCCGAACTTGCGCTGCAGTGCCTGTTCCGAAAGGTAGGTGATGTGCGCCGTCATGCGGGCCACCGCGAGGCCGCGCGACGGCATCGTCTGGTGCAGCCGGTAGTCGCCGCCCTTCCATTCCGGGTCGGCCATGATCGCCTGACGGCCGACTTCGTGGAATGCGATGTTCTGGGCGGAGTGACGGGCGGCGCAGGCGATCGGCACGGCCGAGAAAACGCGCTTCGGATGGCTGGCGGTCCATTCGAGCACCTGCATCCCGCCCATCGATCCACCGATGACGCAGAACAGGTCGGGAATGCCGAGGTGATCGATCAGCGCCACCTGCGCCCGCACCATGTCGCCGATGGTCACGACCGGAAAGCGCAGGTTCCAGGGCTGGCCGGCCTTCGGATCGGTGTCGAGCGGACCGGTGGTGCCCAGGCATCCGCCGAGCACGTTGGTACAGATGATGAAGTAGCGCGCCGGATCGAGGATCTTCCCCGGGCCGACGATGCTCTCCCACCAGCCGGGCTTGCCGGTCACCGGATTGCGGTCGGCGACGAACTGGTCGCCCGTCAGGGCATGGCAGATGAGGACGGCGTTCGACCTGTCGGCGTTCAGTTCGCCGTAGGTCTGGTAGGCGACGCGATACGGTCCGAGATCGACGCCGCAGTCGAGCCGAAGCGGCCGGTCCACCCCCAGGACCGCGTGGCGGCACTGGGCGAGCGCCTTGCGCTCGGCATCGGTAAGGTCGTTCAGCACTGCCCTCTCCCGCGAAGGAGCCAACGAAAAAGCCCCCGGCCGGAAGGACGGGGGCTTTTTTCGAGCACTCCGACCTTTTAGCGATGTTTAACGTGGTCGCAAGCCGGTCGGCCCAAATTCCACGGAGAGGCTCTATACGGTCGCCGGCGGCGCGAGGCAAGCGTCTTGCGGCTTGTTTGCCTTTACGCGGGCCGTCCGGACGTAGTATCGCCGCTGCGCACAGGACGAATTTTTGGCCTTATGGACGCTCCCGATCTCGAAATCTTGCGGCAGGAAATCGATGCCATCGACACGGACCTGCACGGTCTGATCCGTCGCCGCTCGGAGGTCGTCGGGCACATTTCCTCGACCAAGCCGTCGGGCGGCCTGGCGCTGCGTCCGGGCCGCGAGGCGCAGGTCCTGCGCAAGCGACTGGCCACGCATGACGGGAATTTCCCGGCCGGCGCCGTCTATCGCATGTGGCGCGAGATGATGAGCGCCTTCACGCTCATCCAGACGCCCGGCCTCAAGATCGCGATCTGCCGGCCGGCCGACCAGCCCGGATACTGGGACCTCGCGCGCGACCATTTCGGTTGCCAGATCCCCTTCGTCGCCCACGACACGCCGGCCGGCGTGCTGGCCGCGGTGCGCGCCGGGCCGACGACCATCGGCGTCGTCCCCGCCCCGCTCGAGGCCGATTCCACACCGTGGTGGCCGATGCTCGCCGGCAAGGACACGACCCTGCCGACCGTCATCGCCCGCCTGCCCTTCCTGTCCATGCCGAACGCCCGCGCGCGCGGTATCTCGGCCTTCGTGCTGGCCCGCATCGACGCCGAGCCGAGCGGCTCGGATCGCGCGCTGATCGCCGTCGAGGCCAACAACGGCCTGAGCCGCGACCGCATCGCGGCGGCGCTGGCCAAGGCCGGTCTTCCGGCCTTCACCTCGGCGCTGGACCAGGTCATGGCCGGAGTGCATCACTATCTCGTCGAGGTGCCGGGCGTGATCGCCGACGAAGATCCGCGCCTGCGCGAACTCGAAGCGGCCCTGGGTCTCGAAAACGGACGAGCGGCGGCGATCGGCGCCTATGCCGTGCCGATCGACGCCAAGCCGTGACCTGAACTTTCGAAGGAGACTGGCATGAGCGCGCTCACCCCTCGTCCGGGCATCATGAAGATCGCGCCCTATGTGCCGGGCAAGGACTCGATCGACGGCAAGGAGACGATCGCCAAGCTCTCGTCCAACGAGGGCGCGCTCGGCCCGTCGCCCAAGGCGATGGCCGCCTACGCCAAGGCGGCATCCGAACTGCACCGCTACCCCGACGGCGACACCAGCAAGCTGCGCAAGGCGATCGGCCGCCATTTCGGCCTCGATCCGGCGCGCATCGTCTGCGGCGCCGGCTCCGACGAGATCCTGAACCTGTTGGTCCGCGCCTACTGCGGCCCGGGCGACGAGCTGCTCTACAGCCAGTACGGCTTCCTGATGTACGCGATCAACGCGCTGGGCGTCGGCGCGACGCCGGTCGCGGCGCCGGCCAAGGATTACGGCAGCGACATCGACGCACTCCTGGCCGCGGTGACGCCCAGGACGCGCATCGTCTGCCTTGCAAACCCGAACAACCCGACGGGCACCTACGTCAGCAAGGATGATGTCCGCCGCCTGCATGCCGGCCTGCCGAAGAACGTGCTGCTGATCATCGACGCGGCCTATGCCGAGTATGTCAGCAAGAACGACTACGAATCGGGCGTCGAGCTGGTCGACCAGGCCGAGAACGTGGTGATGACCCGCACATTCTCGAAGATCTTCGGGCTGGGCGGGCTGCGGCTCGGCTGGATGTACGGCCCGGCCGGCATCGTCGACGTGATGAGCCGGCTGCGCCAGCCGTTCAACGTCAACCTCGCCGCGCAGATCGCGGGCGTCGCGGCGCTCGACGACATCGCCCATACCGACGCCAGCCGAACCAACAACGACATCTGGCTGCCCTGGCTCAGCGCCGAACTGACGAAGCTCGGCCTGAAGCCGCTGCCCAGCGTCGGCAACTTCCTGCTGGTCGGCTTCGGCTCGAAGGAACGTGCCGCGGCGGCCAACGAGTGGATGATGAACGACGGCCTGATCCCGCGCCTGGTCGCGGGCTACGGCCTGCCGGAGCATCTGCGCATCACCGTCGGCACCGAAACCGAGGTGAAGGCGGTGCAGGCCTCGCTCGCCCGCTTCGTGGCAGCGCAGAAATGAGCGAGCCGATGTTCGACAAGATCGCGCTGATCGGCATCGGCCTGATCGGCGGCTCGATCGCGCTCGAAGCCCGCAAGCGCGGCCTCGCCAAGCACATCGTCGCGGCGACGCGCAGCGCCGAGACCGCAGCGCTCGCCAACAAGCTGAAGCTCGCCGACCATTGCGGCACCGACCTCGCCGAGGCCTGCAGGGACGCCGACCTGGTGATCGTCTGCACGCCGGTCGGTGCCTGCGGCCCGGCCACCAAGGCCATCGCTTCCGCCCTGAAGCCCGGCTGCATAATCTCCGACGTCGGCTCGGTGAAGCAGACCGTGATCGCCGACATGGCGCCGCACATCCCGAAGGGCGTGCACTTCGTGCCGGCTCATCCGGTCGCCGGCACCGAAAACTCCGGCCCGGAAGCGGCGCTACTGGACCTGTTCCAGGGGCGCTGGTGCATCCTGACGCCGCTGCCCGACAGCGACGCGGCGGCGGTCGACAAGCTCGAAGCCTTCTGGAAGGGCCTTGGCAGCCTGGTCGAGCGCATTGATCCCAAGGATCACGACCGCATCCTGGCGATCACCTCGCATCTGCCGCATCTCATCGCCTACACGATCGTGGGCACGGCCGACGATCTCGGCGGCCATCTCAACAGCGAGGTGCTGAAGTTCGCCGCCGGCGGCTTCCGCGACTTCACGCGCATCGCCGCCTCCGATCCCACGATGTGGCGCGACGTGTTCATGAACAATCGCGAGGCCGTGCTCGAAGTCCTGCAGCGCTTCCAGGAAGACCTGTTCTACCTGCAGCGCGCCATCCGCTGGGGCGAGGGCGACAAGCTGTTCGACCTGTTCACGCGCACGCGCGAAATCCGCCGCGCGCTGATCCACCTGCACCAGGCCTAGAGGCTTGGCCGCCGCCGCTGCGAGGCCCACCGCCAGGCCCCGGTGGGTGTTCGGCTACGGCTCGTTGATGTGGAACCCGGGCTTCGCGACACCCGAAACCCAGGCCGCGCGGCTGCAAGGCTGGCACCGCGCCTTCTGCATCTACTCGGAACATTATCGCGGCACGCCGAAGAAGCCGGGCCTGATCCTCGGGCTCCTGCCGGGCGGCTCCTGCCGCGGGCTGGCGCACCGGCTGCCGGCCGCCACCTACGACGAGGTGCGCCGCTACCTGATCCATCGCGAGATCGACAATGACGGCGTCTATGAGGAGACGGTGCGGCCGATCCATCTGGATGACGGGCGGGTCGTACCGGCGCTGGTCTATCTCGCCGACCGCTCCCATCGGCAGTTCGCCGGCAAGCTGCCGGCGAAGGAGGCGCTGAAGCTGATTCGCCAGGGTCATGGCGCCACCGGCAGCAGCCTCGAGTATGTGCAGAACACGGTCAAGCACCTCGGCGAGCTCGGCCTGCGCGACCGCTCGCTCGAGATGCTGGCCCACGCCGCCTCAGGCGGCGCGGAGCCTCATGCCGCTAGCGGCGCGCGGCCTCGGTCGCGAAAGCCGACTTCACGACGAAGCTGAGTTCCTCGCGGGCCTGCTCGACCGACAGGTTGAGGCGCTGGCGCAGGACGACCCAGCTTTCCGGCGCGATGGCGAGCGCCAGGGCCGTCAGTGCCCGCTGGCGCGATTCGGCCGGCAGCGCGGCCAGCTCGGGTGCGAAGGCCTGCGAGAGGTTCGCCGTGTTCGCGCTGTAGATCTGCGAGATCATGTCGGCGGCCTCGGGCGAGCGGCGCTGCAGGGTCTCTACGAAGGTCCACATCGGGCGAAGCTGCTCGTAGCGGTCGGCGCACTGGTCGATCATGCTGGCGATGCGCTGCTCGACCGGACCGACGGTCGCGAGTTCCTTCGATTCGCCCACCAGTGCCGCCAGCACGCGGCCCAGAACCGCGACGTAGAGTTCGGCGGTATCGGCGAAGTGCTGGAAGACGGTACGCGCGGAGACACCTGCCATCTGGGCGATGTCACGCACGATGGGAGCGACCTGCCCCGCCGTGGCGAGGGCCAGGGCCGACGCGACGATCGATTCGCGGGTGCGTGCGACGCGGTCGCCTCGACCGGCTGTCTGGAGCTGCTTCGTCGTGTGCAGGGTCTGACCATCCATTTCCTGACTCCCCAGCGAGTGTTCGCCACCTGATCGGCAACCGTGCCGATACTATCGATCCTGAATGCAAATCACTACATATGAAGCTACTAGTGCACCGTCATTTCAAGTGCTGCGATGCGCTATAAGGGCGCTATCGACGTAAGTTTCCCGTAAGCCGACGGTGCCCCAATGTCCGACAAGAACTTTGCCCCCGCCTCGCTGGCCGCTCAGGCGATGGGCTGGGTCGACCCGATCACCCGGGCCGTGGTGCCGCCCATCCACATGGCCAGCACCTATCTGCGGGACGAAGACAACGGCTACAGTTCCGGCCGCATCTACGCCCGCTCGGACAATCCCACGTTCGACCATGCCGAGGCAACGCTCACGGCGCTCGAAGGCGGCGCGAAGTCGCTGATCTTTTCGTCGGGCATGAGCGCGGCGACGGCTTGTTTCCTTGCCCTCGCCCCCGGTGACCATGTCGTGACCTCGAAGGTCATGTACTGGGCGCTGCGCAACTGGCTCATGACCTTCGCCACGCAGTGGGGACTGAAGGTCGAGTTCGTCGACACCGACAAGACCGATCAGGTGGCCGCCGCCGTGAAGCCCGGTGTCACCAAGCTGGTCTGGATCGAGACGCCGGCCAATCCGACCTGGAGCGTGTCGGATATCGCCGCGATCGCCGGGATCGCGCACAAGGCCGGTGCGCTGCTGGGCGTCGACTCCACGGTGGCAACGCCGGTCCTGACGCGGCCCATCGAGCATGGCGCCGACATCGTGATGCACTCGGCCACCAAGTATCTCAACGGGCACTCCGACATCATCGCCGGCGCCCTGACCGGCGCGCGCGACGACGCCTACTGGGCGAAGCTGCGCACCATCCGCTCGCAGCTCGGCACCATCCTCGGACAGACGGAGGCATGGCTGCTGATGCGCGGCATGCGCACGCTGTTCCCGCGTGTCGCGTGGGCCTGCAAGTCGGCCCAGAGTCTCGCCGAGAAGTTCGCCGAGCATCCGATGATCGAGCAGGTCCTCTATCCCGGCCTGCCCTCCTTCGCGGGCCATGCGGCTGCGGCCAGGCAGATGAGCGGCGGCTTCGGCGGCATGCTCTCGGTGCGCGTCAAGGGCGGGGAGCGGGCAGCCATCGCTACGGCGGCGCGTGTCGCTCTTTGGAAGCGCGCCACGTCCCTAGGTGGCGTCGAAAGCCTGATCGAGCATCGCGCCAGCATCGAGGGACCGGGCACGCCCTGCCCGCCCGACCTGCTGCGCCTCTCCGTCGGCGTCGAGGAAAGCAGCGACCTGTTCGACGATCTCGACCAGGCGCTCAAGCGCGCGCACAACGCTTAGCGGGCCTCATTGGAGCGCGCCACTCCAGTGGCGCTCAAGCTTCGTCGACAGGAAGGGTATGAGCGCAACTGGAGTTGCGCGCTCCCTTGATCGTCCTTCGGGCTACGACGCCGTCGCCCCAAACACCGACCCAAGCCCCGCGCCGATGCGCTCATTCATCATCTCGATCGAGCCGTCGGTATAGGCTGCGATCTTGGCGCCCGCGAGATGGCGGGCCAGCGGATACTCGGCGCGCAGGCCGTTGGCGCCCATCGCCTGGATGCAGTCGGCGATTCGCTGCACCGCCATGTCGGTGGCGAACTTCTTGGCGTAAGCCGCCGGCATCACCGCGTCGGCGCCCTCGTCGATCAGGCGCGCGGCGCGATAGGTGAGAAGGCGCGCGGCCTCGAGGTCGGTCGCGGCATCGACCAGCTTCCACCGCACGCCCTGATGTTCGATCACCGGCTGGCCGAAGGTCTTGCGCTGCTGCGTGTAGCGCACCGCCGTCTCGAGCGAGGCCTGCAGCATGCCGCAGCACATGGCCGCGACATAGGCGCGGGCGCCGTTGATGCCGGCCAGTGCGGCCTTGAAGGCCTGGCCCGGCGGATGCAACACCGCCTCGTCGGGCGCGATGTAGTCGACCAGGCGAAAGCCACCGACGCCGATCGCGTGGCCGCCATGGAGCTGGAACGGCGGCTCGCGATGGAACCCGGGCCGCTCCGCTTCGATCGCGAGGCAGATGATCCCACGATAGCCCTTCGACTTGTCGGTCTGCGCATAGGCCACGGAAAGCCCCGCGACCGCGGCGTTGGTGATCCACGCCTTGGCGCCGTTCACCTTCCAACCGCCCTCGACGCGCTCGGCTTCCATTTCCAGCCCGCCGAAGTCGCTGCCGACACCGGGCTCGCTGAGCCCCGCGCAGCCGATCAGGTCGCCGGTCAGCATGCGCGGCAGCAGGCGCGCGACATGCGCGGGCTGGCCGTCGCGGGCGAAGCGCGTGCAGGCATTGTGATGGTTGATCAGGGCAAAGGCGAAAGCGAAGTCGTGCCGCGCGATCTCCTCGAAGGCGCGCAGCTTGCAGGAGAAGGACAGGCCCTGCCCGCCATGCTTCTTCGCCAGCTCGATCGTGTTGAGTCCGATGGCGCAGGCCGCCTTGATGGTCTCGAGCGGATAGCGGCGCTCCCATTCCCAGCGCGCGGCGTTGGGCGCGACATGCTCCTCGGCAAAGGCGCGGGCGCGCGCCACGACGGCGCGCTCTTCGGGAGTGAGGACTTCATCGAGCATCTGCCTGAGATACACGATTGGACCTCGGGCGCAACCGCGGGCTAGAATGACGCTAATGCGGGTGTAGCTCAGGGGTAGAGCGTCGGCTTCCCAAGCCGTAGGTCGCGGGTTCGAATCCCGTCGCCCGCTCCAATTTTTAGATTGAATACATAGATTTATATGAGACACGCCTAAGAATTGCCCGTCTCGGGGCAACGCCGGGGCTACACGCTGCACTCCCGATCCGCAAGCGACGGGATTCACCAGAAACTACTAGAGCCAGGCGGGCTACCCCCAGTTATTCCAAAAGTGCTTTGCGGCCGCTAGGAACTGTTCGCACTGCTCGTCTCTCCATGTGACAGGCGAGGTCGCGTGCAAGAGGTAGTACTGCTCATTGGCGCACAAGAATTTTGACTTGTTCTTCTGCTGGAGAAACCAGCTCAGCGAGTCGGCTAACCCCCATCAAGCCGCTGAAGCGTTTCTGCTTCCTCATGCCCTCACCGTAAAGGAATTGGCTGCAGCCGCGCCAACTGCCCAAGAAAGAGAATGGGCAGAGCCTCAGGCAAAGACACTTCAATATGTAGCTGACGCGGTGTTCGCTGAAATTGACGTCGTGAGCGGCTACACGAGAGATGGCGGCCAATAAGTCTTAGTCCCCTGCTCCGCGTTAAGCAGTCCTAGATGCCGGATCGCCTCCTCAATGCCCGGACGGAGCGCCTGAGGGCATCGATATCTCCTATCCGGTCCTTTGCGATTGTGAGCGATGCGTCGGGTCAGCCCGTGATCATCCAAGACGTGAGCGATGTAGCACGTGTGATGTATCCGCTTTCCGGTTTGCTCAAACACCCGTTCGCGAATCTGATCGTACAGCCCCATCGCCCTTGCCCCCCCGCATTAGACGCCCACATTTCTCTATCAGCATTTTCAGCCGGGCAAACATTGCTCGTGAGTAAATATCGGCATGATTGCCAAACCAATCCCCGAACTGATCAAGCAGATCAAAGTCAGCACCGGACGCGCGGTCGATATCGCCGCACCACTAGGAGTCAGCATCACCACTGTATCCCGCTAGCACAGCTATGACAGTGGTCTAGGTCGTTGTAAGGTCTATAGTTGGATGATCTGCACTCAACGGTTGCAAGCATGACATCCGATCAAATCCTTATCGACGCCCTGAACGAAGTGCTACCCGTAGTGAGCGCGTACGAACCTCGATCTAGAGATTCAGCGTTTTACCCAATGCACCTGAGTATTCCGCCTGAGGTGTACGATAAAATTGCGAAGCTAACTATTGGGCATGTTCTATTCAGGCGTCGGGGAAATCTCTACTTTGGCGGCAAAAGCCTCCATTATTCTCATGACGAAGCTGCTCGCCTGTTGATCAACAAAGCGATGAGAGTTGGCCCCGAAGCGTCGGTCGGCTGGCTCAATCGGGTCCATATGACCGAGGTCGCAGATGTTCGGTATGTTGCGGAGGTGTTCGGGTTGCGCGTAAGGCATCCCTACCAAGTCTGTAATGGGGTCCGCTTCTGTAACTTCAAGGACGTACCAGATTCTAAGATGAGTGCGCCTTACAAGCACCGTCATCAGCAACCTCAAAGCTTCTTTGATGTTGACCGACCATCCGCCGCGATACTTGAAGTCTCTAAGGTCCCTATGAAAAAGTCCTCGCCCGGTTCGGCTCGGTCCGAAGCCATTGATCTAGCCGTGCTAGCACATGTTGTCGCGAATGAGGAGGCTGCGCCTTTCGTCGGCTATTCTTGGGTCGAGTTTGTCGATGTCGAATTGGAGGATGCCGACATACCCATCGCTGGCGCTGCATTGTCCAAGTACGACGGACCAATTCCGGTGCGCTCGCCGCATTGGGTAATGAATCCAGAGGCAGTTCCTACAATTAATGCACTCCTAGAACTGCCAGAAGAATGTCGCGAAACCATTGAAATTGCTGCATCTCGACTGATTACGGCGAGGAATCGATCAAGTCCTACAAACAAGGCGATAGATGGCTGTATCTGTTTGGAGGCGCTTCTTTCAGACAAGCAACCCGGCGAACTCACCTACAAGCTCGCACTGAGAGCAGCGTTGCTGATTGGAAGAAACGTGCCCGACCGCCGAACGGTCCGGGACCAAGTTAAAGAGTTCTACGGGTTGAGAAGCAGGGCCGTGCATGGCGCACACAAGAGCAGGCCGACTGACCGACAGATAGCGCAAGATGGGATGAACGTCTGTACGCGGGTACTGGATAAGATCGTTGAGTTGAACGCAATACCCAAGTGGGCGGAGCTAGAGATTGGGACGTAAGAACGTTGGGGCGAACTTGGTGAAATACCTGAAATCACAGACCTAGCGGCTCCCGCGACTACGGAGCGACTAGGGGGATGGCTTTGGTGTCGTTGATAACGTAGCGTTTGCGTAGTTCGGCATTTGGGAGCGCCGCTATGTACCGATCAGTCAGGAGCAGTTTGTTCACGCCAGATCTCCGGGGTTACGCGAGGCCTACGGATTTGCCCGGTTCGCCGCGTTTGCTCAAGTTGTCCAAGTTTCGCTAGGATCGGCGAGAAAACAAACAACTTTCAGCTTGGGACGTTGTCCCTAGCTGCTTTATGTTTCTGTAGGTTTCGTGGGCGCTCCGGCTTCCAAGCCGTAGGTCGCGGGTTCGAATCCCGTCGCCCGCTCCATAATTCTTCGGGCAGGAAACGTCTTGATGGATGTCGTGCCGGTCGCGGCCAGCGGCGACTTCGCGGCCGATGTCGCCGCCTTCTCGGGCTACTGGCGCGACGCCGCCGAACGGCTCGCGCGACTGCCGGCCAAACCGAAACGCGACGCTGCGACCCATGACGCGGCCGAGTCCCTGAAGCAGGCGGCGCGCGAGGCCCGCTTCGCGTTCCTGCGTCGCCATGCGCGCACGCTCTACGACAAGCTGACGGACAACCGCGCCAGGTTCGTGCGCATCGAGCGGCTGGTCTACGACGCCGCCGCCCTCGTCCCGGGTCTCGCGCCGACGGCGGCACAGGTCGCGGCCGAGGCTGAGTTGCGCCAGTCCGAGAAGGACGGCGTCGAGATCGACCAGGGCATTCTCTGCAACCAGTTCCTCGCCGACCCGGACTGCGGCCTGCACCTCTGCCACGCCATGCTGCTGCCGCGTGAAGAGTCCGCTGACGCGCTCGCGAAGTTCCAGCGCGACGGCACGCTCGACCTCGGCTACGCGCGGGTCGAGCGCCAGGGCAAGGCGGCAGTGCTGCTCCTGTCCAACCGGCGCTTCCTCAATTCGGAAGACAACGCGACCCAGGCCGCGACCGAAATCGGCGCCGACGTCTGCATCCTCGACCGGCAGAGCGAGGTCGCGGTGCTGCGCGGCGACGTGGTGCCCGAGGGCAAGTATGCCGGCCGGCGCGTCTACAATGCCGGCATCAACCTCACGCATCTCTACTACGGCAAGATCCCGTTCCTGTGGTTCCTGATCCGCGACATGGGCTTCGTGAACAAGATGTTCCGCGGCCTCGCGCGGCCGGACGTCCCGCCCGACGAGGTCGCGGGCGATTCGATCGAGAAGCTCTGGATCTCGGCGGTCGAGACCTTCGCCATCGGCGGCGGCTGCCAGATCCTGCTGGCGACCGACTTCAACATCGCCGGCCGCGACGCCTACATGACCCTGCCGGCCCGCAAGGAAGGCATCATCCCCGCGATGGCGAACCTTCGGCTGTCACGTTTCGTCGGCGACCGCCTCGCGCGCCAGGCGATCATGTACGAGCGCCGCATCGAATGCGATTCGGAGGTCGGCCGCATGATCTGCGACGAGGTCGTGGCGCCCGGCGAGATCGACGCCACCATCACCCGCGTGATCGATCGCCTCACCGGATCGGGCGCGGTCGGCGCCATCGGCAACCGGCGCGCCCTGCGCCTCGGCGTCGAGCCGCTCGACACGTTCCGCCGCTACGCCGCGCTCTACGCGCGCGAGCAGGCCTGGTGCCACTTCAGCCCGGCGCTGATCTCGAATCTCGAACAGTATTGGAACGCCGCGAGCCGGCGGGCCTAGTGGTCATTCCACAAACAACCTCATCCTGAGGAGCGGTCCGCAGGACCGCGTCTCGAAGGATGGGAACGCGCACCACGTCGTTGCCCATCCTTCGAGACGGCCGCTTTGCGGCCTCCTCAGGATGAGGTGGGTGGTTAACGCGGGACAGAAGCCTCAGTGCTCGCGCGGCGCGTGCTTGCCGAGGATGCGCTGCAGGGTGCGGCGATGCATGTTGAGGCGGCGCGCGGTCTCGGAGACGTTGCGATCGCACTGCTCGAACACGCGCTGGATATGCTCCCACCGGACGCGGTCGGCCGACATGGGGTTGCTGGGCGGCGGCGGCAGCTTGCGCCCGTGCGCGGTCAGCGCCTGCTCGATGGCGTCGGCGTCGGCCGGCTTGGCGAGATAGTCGACGGCGCCTTCCTTCACGGCGGCGACGGCGGTCGCGATGTTGCCGTAGCCGGTCAGGACGACGATGCGGATGTCGGGTCTCGCCTGGCGCAGCGGACCCACGAGTTCCAGCCCGTTGCCGTCGGCCAGCCTGAGGTCGAGCACGGCGAAGGCCGGCGGGCGCGCGGTTTGCGCCAGCGCCTCGGCCACCGAGCCGACCGCGGTCACGATGAACCCGCGTTGCTCGAGCGCGCGCGCGATCCGGTTGCGGAAAGCTGCATCATCGTCGGCGATGAGCAAGGTACGGTCCTTGTTGCTCGTCGCACCGGCGATGACAGGGGACACAGGGCGATTGGCGCCGCTGTCCTGGGTCATGGCGACTCCTTCGACATCGGCCGCTATGTAGCCTTGAAGACTGGGTTTGACCAGCGCACCGAGACGGCCGCCCCGCCGCCCGTGTCGCTGCGATTGCCGAAGGTCACGTTGGCGCCGGTGCGCTCCAGCAGCGTCTTGGCGATGAAGACGCCGAGACCCATATGGCCCTCCTGGCCCTGCCGCGTCGAAATGAACGGCGTGCCCAGCTCGTCGAGCAGGGCCTCGGAGAAGCCCGGCCCGTCGTCCACGACCTCGACTTCCGACCAGTCGCGCGTCCAGCGGGTGGCAACGCGCACCTCCTTGCGGGCAAAGGAAACGGCGTTCTGCACGATGTTTCCGATACCCTGCATGATCTCCGGGCTGCGCAACTGGATCGGCGCGGTCGTTGGAACCCCCTCGCCGAAAGGACCCGACACGAAGGCGATGTCGATCTCCTCGCGGGCATAGTTCTGTGCCGCGGCCTCGATCAGGGCCGGCAGCGGCACCAGCGTGTAGGAGTCCGAGACGTCGCCGGCCGGGTCCATCGACAGGCGCGCCAGGATCGACCGGCAGCGCTCCGATTCGGCGGCCAGGAGTTCGACATCCTCGCGCAGCGGATCGTCGAGCTCGATCTCGCGCTGCATCTCCTTGGTGACGACCGCGATGGTCGAGAGCGGCGAGCCCAGTTCGTGGGCGGCGGCGGCGGCCAGCGCGCCCAGCGCCGAGAGCTGCTGCTCGCGCGCCAGCGCCGCCTGTGCGGCCGCCAGCGCATCGGCCATCTGCCGCTGCTCCTCGGCCAGCCGCCAGCCGTAGAGGGTGATCAGCAGGGTCGTGAGCGACAGGCCCGCCCACACGCCCACCTGGTAGATGTCGGGCAGGTTGGGCGGCGGCCCCTTCCACGGCAGCGGCTGATAAAACAGGCCCAGCAGCGAGATGCTCGCGATCGTGAGCAGGGTGAGCGCCACGTTGCTCGCCAGCGACAGGATGGTCGCGCCGATGGCGACTGGCGCCAGCAGCAGCAGCGAGAAGGGATTGATCAGGCCGCCGGTGAGGTAGAGCAGCACGGCGAGCTGCAGGATGTCGAAGGCCAGGAAGACCGCCGCCTCGCGGTCGTCGATGCGCGCCGAGCCGGGACGGCCGATGCTGACGGTGAGGTTGAGCAGCGCCGAGAGCGCGATCGTGCCGCCGACCGCCAGGACCGGCATGCCGAAGCCAAGTCCCCAATGGACCACGGCGACGGTGAAGGCCTGGCCCGCGACGGCGCCCCAGCGGATGAGGACCAGCGTGCGCAGGCGCACGCCGGCGCGCGGCAGGACGCTCACCGCACTCGAACGCCGGGGAGTGGCAGGCGGCGGGGCGTTGTCAGCACGCTCCGCCAAGAACCTATTCCTCGATCATCAGGTGCTTGCGATGCACCGTTGTGAAGAGCGGAATCTTGCGCTGCTCCTTGCGGCTGGGCGGTTCCTTCACCAGCCGTCCGATCTCGCCCAGGATCAACCCGGTGATGGTCGGCAGCGGCAGCTCGCGCGCCTCGTCGAGCTGCACCCAGCGGATGTCGCCCATCTCGCTCGAATGCCGGATCTCGCCCGTCGCATCCTCGGCCCGCGCCATGAAGAAGCGCGCGTTGAAGCGGCGCGGCCGCCCCGGTGGCGTCACCGCGCGCGCGATCAGGTCGAGGCAGTCGAGCGCCGGCGCCATGCCCTGGTCGAGGAAGCCCTTCCAGTGCTCGCCATAGTCCTTCTTGGGCGCGCCGCCCTGGAGGGGCTTGCCCAGCATCAGGCCGCTTTCCTCGAAGGTCTCGCGCACCGCGGCGACGGCCAGCGCCCGCGCGCGTTGCGCCGAGGCCGCGCGCATCAGGCGCTCGTTGACGAAGGGATCGAGCGAGGTCGCGACGGGAACGCGCGCATCGTCGGGATCGACCTTGCCGCCGGGGAACACGTAGCGGTTGGGCATGAAGGCATGGGCGGCGGCGCGGCAGCCCATCAGGACCTCCGGCGTATTGCCCTTCATCCGTACCAGGATCAGCGTCGCCGCATCGCGCGGCCGCATGTACGGATAGACCTTCTCGATCTGCTCGACCGGCCGCTCGCTGCCGGGCTTCAGGGGGGCCTTGGGGGGATCGTCGTAGCCTTTGTCGGTGCCGCGGACGACGGCGCCTTCGGGAATGCCTCGTTTGCTCATGGCCCGAAGGTAAATCGTCATTCAGTCGAACGCGAGCGATCTTTGAGTGGGATTTCCCTCAATGGAGCGCGCCACTCCAGTGGCGCTCATGAGCATGATTGCGCCACTGGAGTGGCGCGCTCCGATGATCAAAAACTCCACTCCACCGGCGTGTCGGGGCGGAAGACGGTGATGTCTTTTCCGCCACCCGGTACGGCCACGATGTCGGGGATGTCGAGCGGGCGGGCGTGCAGGGTGACGCGCTCCTCGTTGGGCGGCAGGCCATAGAAGCGCGGGCCGTTCAGCGAGGCGAAGCCTTCGAGATGGGCCAGCGCGCCCTCCTCGGCGAAGACCTGCGTGTAGACCTGCATCGCCACCGGGGCGTTGAACACGCCGGCGCAGCCGCAGGCGCATTCCTTGGTGTCGGTCGTGTGCGGCGCGGTGTCGGTGCCGAGGAAGAATTGCGTGCTGCCCGAGGTCGCCGCCCTCCGCAGAGCGAGACGATGCTCCTCGCGCTTGGCGATCGGCAGGCAATAGAAGTGCGGACGGATGCCGCCCTTGAAGAGCGCATTGCGGTTGTAGCTCAAGTGATGCGGCGTGATCGTGCCGCCCATGCGACCGGGATTGGCCTCGACGAAGGCCACGCCCTCGCGGGTCGTGATGTGCTCCAGCACGATCTTGAGTCCGGCATGGCGCTTCAGCAGAGGCGCCAGCACCTTGTCGAGAAACACCGCCTCGCGGTCGAAGATGTCGACCTCGGGATCGGTCACCTCGCCATGGACCAGCAAAGGCATGCCGGCCTTCTCCATGGCATCCAGCCCTTTCGCGACGCGGTCCATCGAGGTCACGCCGTGCGCGGAGTTGGTGGTGGCATGCGCCGGGTACAGCTTGGCGGCGACCCACACGCCCTCTTCCTTGCCGCGCGTCAGCTCGGCGGGATCGGCGCCGTCGGTCAGGTAGCAGGTCATCAGCGGCTCGAACTTTAGCGCCGCCGGCACCGCGGCGCGGATGCGCTCGCGATAGGCGCTGGCCTCGGCGACCGTCGTCACCGGCGGCACGAGGTTGGGCATGATGATGGCGCGGCCGAACTGGCGGGCGGTGTGCACAGCGCAGGCGGCCAGCATGACGCCGTCGCGCAGGTGGACGTGCCAGTCGTCGGGACGGCGGAGGGTGATCGAGGTGGGGGTCGTCGGTGCAGAGGCCATGATGCGCTTTCTACGCTTGCTCCCGGACGGGCTCCAATGTTGATTGCGTGCATGAACGACCTCAACGACGCCATCTCCTTCGCCCTGGCCGCCGAATCCAAGTGGCCGGCCAGCATGTACATGCCCGACGGGCAGTTCGTGATGACCTACGATTCCGGGGAGAAGGCGCCCGACAACGAGGTGCTCGGTCCGGTGACACCGCGCGGCGGTCCCGCCGGCATCGTCTATCGCGGCAACGAGAAGCTCGCCGAATGGGGCGACGTCGACCGCGCCGACATGACCTTCAGCGTGGCCAAGAGCTATCTGGCCCTCCTCGCCGGCCTCGCGCTGGGCGATGGGCTGATTGGGAGCCTCGACGACAAGGTCGCGGGTTACGCGCTCGACGACGGGTTCGCCAGCGACCAGAACCGCGACATCACCTGGCGTCACCTGCTGACGCAGACCAGCGAATGGTCGGGCAGCGTCTTCGGCAAGGAAGACCGCATCGACCACAATCGCGTGGTGGGCGTTGCCGTGGCCGATGCGCCCAAGGGCACGCGGCGCGCGATGAAGAAGCCGGGCAGCTTCTACGAATACAACGACGTGAGGGTGAACCGCCTGTCGCGTTCGCTGCTGCAGGCCTTCAGGGAGCCGCTGCCGCAAGTGCTGAAGCGGCGCATCATGGATCCGATCGGCGGCTCGCCGGACTGGAAGTGGGATGGCTACCGCAACTCGCTCGACACGATCGACGGCAAGCCGATGCTGTCGGTGCCGGGCGGCGGACACTGGGGCGGCGGCATCGTCATCTCGGCGCGTGACCTCTCGCTGATGGGAAGGCTGGTCGCGCAGGGCGGCGTCTGGGACGGAAAGCAGATCCTGCCCAGGGGCTGGACCGAGGAGCTGGTGAAGCCCTGCCCGGTCGCGCCCTTCTACGGGCTGATGTGGTGGCTCAACACGGACAAGCGCCAGTTCGCCGCCGCCTCGGAGCGCAGCTACTTCGCGCTGGGCTGGGGCAGCCACATCGTCTGGATCGATCCCGACAACGACCTCGTCACGGTGCTGCGCTGGATCGACCGCAAGAAGGCGCCGGAATTCGTCGAACGTCTGCTGGGTGCGATCAAGGCATGAGTCTGGATTTCTCCGCCGTCCCCCGCATGGCCGACGGCCGCACCGCCGCCGAACACATCGAAGAGGTCGCCAACCAGTCGCAGATCGTGCGCGTGCCGATGGGGCCCCGCAGCGCCGGCGGCACCGGCCGGATGATGTGGCACGTCTTCGGCGCCGCGCCCGGAAAGCCGATCCTGCTGCTGTTCCATGGCGGCTCGGGTTCGTGGATCCACTGGATCCGCAACGTCCTGCCGCTCAGCGCCCATTTCAGCGTCTACGCCGCCGATCTTCCCGGTCTCGGCGACAGCGACCCGCCCGACGACGTGAACGACATCTGGTCGGTGACGCATTGCGTCGAGGCCGCGATGCAGGAGCTGGTCCCGAAGGACAAGCCGTTCTCGATCGCGGGCTTCTCCTTCGGCGGCATGGTCTCCGGCCACATCGCGACCCTGTTCCAGGACCGCATCGAACGCATCGCGCTGGTCGGCGCCGGCGGCCTCAAGGCCACGCGCAAGCCCGGTCCGAAGCTGCACAAGCTGCTGGCCGAGATGCCGCCCGAGACGCTGGCCGCCGAGGCGCGGCGCAATCTCGAGATCCTGATGCTGCACGATCCGAAGAACGTCGACGGCATCGCGATCCACATGCAGATCCTCAACACCACGCGCGCCAAGACCCGCAGCCGCATCATGGGCCAGGCCTTCAAGCTCAGCGAAGTGCTGCCGCGGGTGAAGACGCCGCTCACCGGCATCTGGGGCGAGTTCGATTCGACGACCTATCCGCACATCCAGGAGCGCATCGATCTGTTCCGCGCGCTGCAGCCCGACTTCGAGATGAACGTCATTCCCGGTGCGGGACATTGGGTGGCCTATGAGGCGGCCGACGCCTTCAACGAGGTCCTGTTGCGCGTCCTCGCCAAATGACGCACGCCCGATGACCCTCCGGGCGCGGGCGCTGCCCGGCGCATGGAGCGTGGCGATCCTGCTGGGGTCGGCGCTGTCGCCGGCCGCGGCGCAGCAGAATGTCGCCAACAATCCGCTGACCGACATCCCGGCCCTCCAGGTGCAGAACTACCTGCAGCCGGTGATGAGCGGCCAGCCGGGCAGTGGCGCGGACCAGCCCTTCCTGCGCGGGATCCTGCCGCACGACACGTTCGGCTGGCCCCAGCTCATGCGCGCCTCGCTCGCCACAGGAACGACGGTGTGGGGACCGGCCGGCACCGAGAGCGGCCTGGGCGATCTCACCTTGTTCGACGTGCCGCTGATCCAGCTCGCCAATGCCAAGATGGGAATCGGACCGCTGCTCATCCTGCCAACCGCCACCAGCCCGGCGCTGGGCGAACGCAAATGGCAGGCGGGCGTGCAGGGCGTCGTGAGCGCGCCTTACGACTGGGGGCTCGCGGCGGCGCTGGTCGCCTACCAGCAGGCCTTCGACGGCAGCGCGCGCTCGCTCACCGTCCAGCCCTTCCTGTTCTACAATCTCAGCAACGGCTTCTATGTGCGGTCGAGCGGCATCACGACGATCGATTTCGGCCGCCAGCGGGCGGTCGTGCCGGTCGGACTGGGGCTCGGCCGGGTCAGGCGCCTGGAAGACGGCAACGTGCTGAACCTCTATCTCGAGCCGCAATACTCGGTGGTGCAGAGCGGTGTCGGTCAGCCCAGCTTTCAGGTCTTCGCCGGCTTCAACATCCAGTTCCCGCCGGGCCGCGCGCCCTAGGGGCCTTCCCGGCCTGACCGTCAGCCCATCACCCAGCGCGGCAGGCCGAGCGCGATGTCGGGGAAGGCCATGAGCAGCAGGATCAGTCCCAGCATCGCCCCCACGAACGGCAAGGCGCCCCGGATCACGTCGGCGATGGCGCCCGTCGTTCGCAGGCTCTGCACGACATAGAGATTCAAGCCAACAGGTGGCGTCACCAGCGCCGCCTCGATGAGGATCGTCAGCACGATCCCCCACCAGATCGGATCCCAGCCCAGCCCGACCACGATCGGGAACACGAACGGCGTCGTGAGGATCATCATGGAGATCGTCTCCATGAAGCAGCCGAGGATCAGGTAGAACACGATCAGCAGAAGCATGGTGCCGACCTTGCCCAGCCCGAGCGCCTCGATTGCCTTGGCGACGCCATCGGTGACGCCGATGTTGGCCAGCACGAAGTTCAGGAACTGCGCGGCGATGATGATCAGCATGATCATCGCCGTCGTGCGCATCGTGCCCTCGAACACCGCCTTCATCATCGGCCAGGAGAGCGCGCGCTCCCAGGCGGCCAGCACCAGCGCCGCGAAGACGCCCATCGAAGCGGCTTCCGTGGGCGTCGCCCAGCCGGCATAGATCGAGCCCACGACGACGCCGAAGATGAACAGCGGCGCGACGAGATCCTTCAGGCTGCGCAGCCGGTCGCGCCAGCTGCTCTCGACAGGCGTGCCGCCCTTGGCGGGCGAGACCAGGCAGTAGACCAGGACGATGGCCATGAAGAAGGCGGTGAGCAGCAGGCCGGGGATCATGCCCGCCAGATAGAGCCGCGGCACCGAGGTCTGCGTCAGCAGACCGTAGAGGATGAAGTTGATCGACGGCGGAATGAGGATGCCGAGCGTGCCGCCGGCGGCCAGCGTGCCGAGGAACAGCGGCTCGTCGTAGCCGCGGATCTTGACCTGCGGCAGGGCCACGACGCCGACCGTGGCGGCGGTGGCCACGCTCGAGCCCGAGGTCGCCGCGAACATTGCGCAGGTGCCGATGTTGGCATGCATCAGGCCGCCCGGCAGCCAGGAAAGCCAGGTCGCGATCGCGGCATAGACGCGATGGGCGATGCCCGAGCGCAGCAGGATCTCGCCCAGCATCACGAACATCGGGATGGCGATCAGGATGTATTCGGAACTGGCGTTCCACACGATGTCGCCCATCGCGAGGTAGAGCGGGATGGACGAGAAGAACTGGTTGAGCGCCAGGCCCAGCACGCCCATGACGGCGGCGACCGGGACGCTGACGGCCAGCAGGGCGACGAGAAGAAGGAGCGCGGTGCCGAGCATGTCTACCTCTTGCCCGCCGTGTCCGGCGATCCGATTCCCAGCGATCCCAGTTCGCCCTTCACTTCCTCGTCCTGCGACGGCACGCCGATGGTCGCGGCGACCGTCGCATGGTCGCCGCGCACCAGCGCCATCAGGCTGCGCAGGAAGGCCAGCACGGTGACGATTAGGAAGAGGACGAAGCCCGCGAACCACGGCGCCTGCGGCCAGGCGAGCGGAATGCGCAGCGGCGTGTTCGAGCGGTTTCCGCCGGTCAGATTGTCGAGGAAGATCTCCCCGGCGCGGTCCACGATGGCCAGGACGAGGATTGCGAGCCCCACGATCGCGAGCAGGTCGAAGGCCGCCCGGACCCGCGGCCCGAGCTGGCCATAGAGCACGTCGATGCGGACGTGGCCGCGCGTGACCAGCACGTGCGCCAGCGACCACGACGTGCCCACCGCGAAGAGATAGGCCGCGATCTCGTCGGACCCGGAGAAGGCGAAGGCAAGCAGCTTGCGGCTGATCACCTCGACCGTGACGACGACGGCCGCCAGGAGGATCATGGCGCCACCGGCCCATGCACCCCACAGAGCGGCGGCCGAGGCGCCGCGCCACAGACGGTCCATCTGTCCCCCTCCCCCGAAGGGCCGCGGCAAGCCGAGGCTCAGTTCGCCTTGGCGACGAGGCCGTAGCGCTTGCCGACCATCTCGGTCCACTTGGCCGCGCACTCCGCGCCGCAGCGCTTGGCCCATTCGGGCAGCACGACGTCGTTCAGCGCCTTCTTGACCAAGGCGCGGTCGGCGTCCGTCGGCATCACCAGCTTCAGCTTGGCCGGCGGGCCGACCGAGCACGGGCCGTTGCCGGTGTCGCAGGCAATGCCTTCCTTGGTGTCGGCCTCGACGCTGGCCCAGGCCGCCTCTTCGAGCTTCTTGAACTGGCCCGTCATGAACTCCTGGGTCGGCTTGGAGAGCTTGTTCCAGCTGTTGAGGTTCACCGACACGAAGCCCGCCGTGTAGCCCAGCGACACGTCGACGACGGTCTTCACCACTTCCGGCCACTTCGCCTGGTAGCCCGGCAGCGTGCCGGTGATGCCGCAGTCGACGACGCCCTTCTCCAGCGCCGGCACGACCTCGCCGAACGGGATGGTGACCGCGGAGCCGCCCAGCGCCTTCACGAGGTCGGACTGGGAGACACCCTGCACGCGCACCTTCTTGCCCTTGATGTCCGCGAGGCTGGAAATCTCGTCGCGGCAGAAGAACACCTGCTGCGGGAAGGCGAAGGTCGACACGATCATCGAGCCGAACTTGTCGCGCATCACCTTCTGCATCTCGGGCATCCAGGCGTTCAGGATCTCGCGCTGCTGGGCCACGCTGGTCGCCACGCCCGACAGGTCCGAGCCCTCGAAGATGGCGGCGCCGTCGTCGACGTAGATCGGCAGCGCATGCGCCACGTCATAGACGCCGCTCTTCAGCAGGCGCAGCACCTCGGTGCCCTTGAGGTTGAGCTCGGTGATCGACTTGATGTTGCCGGTCAGCTTGCCGCCCGAGGCCGCGCCGAGCTGCTCGCTCCAGAACGGGGCCTCGACCTTCTTGTTGATGTTGAGGAAGTTCCACGTGCCGATCACGTTGAACTTCTTGGTGTCGAGCTGGGCCGGTGCCGGCGTCTGGGCCGCGGCGATGCTGCCGCCCGCGACGGCGAACGCCGCCGCCATTCCGAGAAGTGCGGTGAATTTCATCTGTGACTCCCTGTTCCGCGCCTCTGATCAGCGGCGCAGTTGACGGCGACTGTCGGTCAATCACCCCGGGTTGGCAAGGGCGCGGCCCGCCGGACCGGCTTGCCTGCGGGGTCGCCGGGGCCTTCAATGGGCGGTGTGGAAAGGTCCCTCGCTGCGCTCGGGATGACAATCTTGTTCGGGCCGACGCAGTGCGCCGATCCAAATCCCATTGTCATCCCGAGCGCAGCGAGGGACCCTTGAATCAAACGCGGCAGCCCCACCCAAAGAGGGCGCCGAACGGAGGACTCGAATGCCCAACCTGCTCTGTGTCGGCACCGCCGGCATGTCCGTGTGGTTCAGCCGCGACGACGGCGAGACCTGGATCCGGCCCTACATCGAATCCGGCCTCTATCTAGAAGCCCGCGTCTGGGCGCTGTCGGCGCATCCGAAGCGGCCCGGCGAAGTGCTGGCCGGCACCGATTCCGGCCTCTACCGCTGGAACGAGGGCGACCAGAAATGGACGCACCTGCCCTCGCTGCTGGACGACTACGACATCTGGGCGATGGCGCAGGCGCCGGACGATCCCGACCTCGTCGTGGTCGGCACGCAGCCCGCCGGCATCTTCGTCTCGACCGACGGCGGCAAGAGCTTCACGGCCGCGAAGGGCTCGTTCGCCGACGCCTGCATCTTCGTCGGCAAGCCCCGCGTGACGCAGATCCTGTTCGATCCGGTCGACAGGGACACGCTGTGGGCCGGCGTCGAGATTGACGGCGTCCACCGCTCGACCGATCGCGGCCGCACCTGGAAGAAGGTGGGCCAGGGCATCAACTCCGAGGACATCCACGGCGTCGCCGTGGTCCAGAACGGATCGAAGCTCGTCTACGCCACGACCAACCGCGGCCTGAACGTCAGCCGCGACAATGGCGAGACCTTCGCCTTCCAGGAACTCGATTCACCCTGGCAGTACACCCGCACGATCGTGCCGCGCGCCGACGGCGACGCGACGGTGTTCCTGACCAACGGCAACGGCCCGCCGGGCTCGACCGGCCGGCTGCTGCGCAGCACCGACCATGGCGCACACTGGCAGGACGCGAAGCTGCCGGGCGAGCTCAACTCGACGCCGTGGACGGTGGCGACGCATCCCTCGAACCCGAAGCTGATCTTCGTCTGCTCCAACCTCGGCCAGCTCTTCCGCTCGACCGACGGCGGCGAGAGCTGGACCAAGCTGCCGCGCGAGTTCGGCGAGGTCCGCAGCACGATCTGGCAGCCGCTGCCGTAGGAATCATGCTCCTTCCCCTTCAAAGGGGGAGGTGTCGCGTCATACGCGACGGAGGGGTCACACGCCTGCGTGATCCCTCTTCCTTCGACGCTCTCGGACATTGCCAAGGCAATGTCCTGTCGCTCAACGGACCGAGCTTCGCTCGGCCCACGAGGTACTCGACCTCGGCGGCAAGCGGGTGCGCTGGCTCGACACGCCGCACGTCCCGCACAACTGGGACGCCGGCCTGATCTACGAGGAGACGACCGGCACGCTGTTCAGCAGCGACCTCTTCACCCAGACCGGCCCCGCCGACCCCACCACCGAAAGCGACATCGTCGCGCCCGCCATTGCGGTCGCCGAGCGCCTGCCGTTCATGCCGCCGACACCGATGGCCGCGCCGACGCTACGCCGCTTGGCTGCGCTGAAACCGACGACGATCGCGCTGATGCACGGGCCGACGTTCAAGGGCGATGGGGCGGCAGCGTTGGAGGGGTTGGCGGAGCATTATGCGCATAATCAATCGCCCTAGGCCGTATGACCTCAATCCAAGGGTCGATCAAAGAACTCAGATTCACTACGCCAGTCGCAGCACCTCTTTAAGCTGCGCAACTGTTAGCGGCTTTTCGCCGTTCCTGTGCGCTATCCGATGACACGTTGGGCATAATGGCATCAAGTTCTCGAGAGCTGCGGAAATAGTCGTTCGCATGCCTCGATCATCATAAGTAGCTAGCGGCCTTACATGATGAAATTCAATTACAGAAAGCATCGAATTTGAGAGCGGAGCGGAAAAAGAACACGCCCGACATTCAAGGCAATCCCCCTTCGTGAAATGTTTAATGGCCGCACGCCTAAGCTGAGACGATCTTTTTCTGGCTCTGGAACTCTTCTGCCTATCCGTTCCTTCTAGAATCTCCTCTTCAAGAATCGTTGCCCGCCCGATTGAACTCCAGAATGCCGCGCCTTCCATTCCAAATAGTGATGCAGTTAAATTGGCTTTCGGCGCGTATTGCCCGACGTAGTATTCACCTGAGTAGAACTCGGGAAAGATCTTTCCCCAATCCGCTCTCGAAAGCGGCTTCTTTAGCCGATAGTAACTTTTCTTTTTGTTAACAAGCAGCGCATTACACTCAAGAAGCGGATGAGCAACTCGCTTCCCTTGCTCTTCGAGCAGATTAGCCAATGCCTTAGCTGTCGCTTCAGCATTAGCTCGGATACCGAACCAAAAATCGTATTCTGACTCTCGCGCATAGCGCTCGATAGATAACTCTAAATCAACTCGACGACGCCCTAGCTTCAGCTCACCACACTTCATGTATATGCCATCAGTCGCCGTCGAGTGTGGTTTTCCACCTACAGTTTTCGCAACCACAAACCTAGAATCCACTGATGCAAGGCGCCTCAACTCCGAAACTGCGACACGCGTCGCAACACGAAGGTCTTTTTCATTCAGTATTTGGTTAACTTCACTTGGCCGTTTGATGTTTTGTACTACTTTAAATCCCAAACTCTCGAGCTTGCGTTTGACGATTCGCTCACCGCCAGAAAAGCGGTGGATGACCTTACCTTGCCCAGCTTTACTAACGGCAACGCCTAGAATTGCTTTAGAGTCATAATATCGATTATTCACTAGAAGCCAGTATTTGCGCGCCTTGCCGAATTTATACTTCGCCAAGAATCCACCGCGCGTCAGCCGATCAAATTCTCTTATCGCTTCCAGAACAGGCTTCTTGTTTTCTATGACATCAAATCTTCCCACCACTTTCTCCCTTTTTTGAAGCGACGATATTGGGTAGATAATTTCTTACTAGACACAACTTAATGTACAACCGTTGTTCTTCTGTTTTTCTTGCTAGAGCGTGAATGTCGACATGGAGAAGTCTACCGCTGCTACGGGGATGCATTGCTGGACCTTAGTGACGGGATGCCCCGTTCCGCTAGACGAGACCAGAAGGAACACCTGATGCAATACCACCCCCTCGGAAACACCGGCCTCACCGTCTCCGTCGCCGGGCTCGGCTGCGGCGGCAACAGCCGGCTCGGGCTGGGGCGCGGGGCGAGTTTCGACGAGTGCGTGGGGGTCGCGCGGGCGGCGATCGATCTGGGGGTCAACTTCCTCGACACGGCCGAGGTCTACGGGACCGAGGAGATCGTGGGTGCGGCGGTGAAGGCCTATGACCGCGACAAGCTGGTGATCTCGACCAAGGCGCTGTTCAAGAACGAGGACACGGCGGAGACGGTGACGCAGAAAGTAGAGGCGTCGCTGAAGCGGCTCGGGCTCGACCATGTCGACGTCTTCCACTTCCATGCGGTCGGCCCCGCCGCCTACGAGCATCATCGTGACGTGCTGGCGCCGGCGCTGCTGCGGCTCAAGGAGCAAGGCAAGGTGCGCCATGTCGGCCTCACCGAGACGGGGCCGCGCGATCCCGAGCAGGCGATGCTCGCGCGCGCCGTCGAGGAGGCGCCGTGGGAGGTCATCATGCTGGCCTACAGCCTCGTGAACCAGGGCGCGCGCACCAAGGTGTTCCCGGTCACCGTGCGGCGCGGCATCGGCACGCTGCTGATGTTCGTCGTGCGCAACATCTTCAGCAACGACGCCTACCGCCGCGCCGTGTTCGCGAAGCTGGTCGAGCAGGGACTGCTCGACGCGTCGGTCCTGTCCCAGGGGAGCGCGGACGGCGATCCCCTCGCCTTCCTCGTCTCAGAGGGCGGCGCGGCGAGCATCACCGATGCGGCCTACCGCTATGCGCGCCACGAGAAGGGCGCCGACGTCATCCTGTTCGGCACCGGCAACAAGGCGCATGTGAAGGCCAACATCGAATCGATCCTGCGGCCGCCTTTGCCCGCCCCCGTGATCGAGAGGCTGCACCGGACGTTCGGGCACCTGACCGGCGTCGGGCTCGACCTGCCGGGGCCGGTGACGGCCTGAGGGTCTTTCCAAGTCCGATCAAAGCAACAAGACCAACCTCATGCTGAGGAGCGGTCCACGGGACCGCGTCTCGAAGCATGGGAACGCGCACCGCGTCCGTTGCCATCCTTCGAGACGCGCCCTTGTGGGGCGCTCCTCAGGATGAGGTCAGTGCCTGGTCCGCCTCTCGGGATGAGGTGGTGGTGGGTGAACTCGAAGCGGAAAGACTCTACCGCTCCTCGTCGCGGACCACGAACCGCGCCAACTGGACTTCCTCGGCGGACCAGCCGTCGGCCTGCATCTGGATGCGGGCGCGGTCGACGTAGTCCTGGTCGAAGATCGGGGCGTTCACGAAACCCAGCACCACCGAATAGGAGCGGAGATATTCGTCGCGCAGGAAGACGTCGATGAGCTTGGTCGGCACGACGGAACTAATGCCAGCCAATAGTGAAGCTATTTTGAAGGGGACCGGGGCGCGGGCGAGACTGCGCGCCCCAGGAGGATCTGCCCATGTCGACCGAGACCGGAACCGTCCGCTTCCACCGAGTCCTCACCGCGCCGCCCGAACGCATCTACCGCGCGTTCCTCGACGCCGACGCGATGTGCAAATGGCTGCCGCCGCACGGCTTCACCGGCCACATGCACTCGATGGACGCGCGCGTCGGCGGCGGCTACCGCATGTCGTTCACCAACTTCTCGTCGGGCAACAGCCATTCCTTCGGCGCCACCTTCGTCGAGCTGGTGCCCAACGAGCGCATCCGCCACACCGACAAGTTCGACGATCCCAACCTGCCCGGCGAGATGCAGACTACGATCGTCCTGCGCAAGGTCTCGGTCGGCACCGAGATCGAGATCGTGCAGGAGGGCATCCCCGCCGTCATCCCGACCGAGGCCTGTTACCTCGGCTGGCAGGAATCGCTGACCCTGCTGGCGCAGCTGGTGCAGCCGGAAATTCCGGGGTGATTCAAAGGTCCCTCGCTACGCTCGGGATGACAACGATTTCTGCCTCGACGCACGGCGCCAATCTCACCAAAATTGTCATCCCGAACGCAGTGAGGGACCTTTCCTCATCTTACTGAGCAGCTGCAGCGAACCCGCGCTCTGCGGCTCGGGGGAGGGACGGGGCCGGCCACCGGTGGTAGCGTTTCGCCCATAAGTTTCTGGGAGGAAACGCACAATGAGCTACGACCTCGTGATCAAGAACGGCACCGTGGTCGATGGCACCGGCGCCGCGCGCTACCAGGCCGATGTCGCGATCGTGGATGGCAAGGTCGCCGAGATCGGCAAGGTGACGGAGGGCGCCAAGCGCACCATCGACGCGCACGGGCTCGTCGTCGCGCCGGGCTTCGTCGATCCGCACACGCATTACGACGCGCAGATCTGCTGGGACGGCGCGGTCACGCCCTCCTCGTGGCACGGCGTCACCTCGGTGGTGATGGGCAATTGCGGCGTCGGCATCGCGCCCTGCAAGCCCGAGACGCGCGAGATCGCGATGAAGGACCTGGTGAACGTCGAGGGCATTCCCTTCGACGTGCTGAACAAGGGCATCACCTGGGATTGGGAGACCTTCCCCGAGTTCATGGACGCCGCGGCAGCGCGCAAGCCGTCGCTCAACCTCGCCTTCATCGCGCCGCTGACGCCGTTCCGCCACTACGTGATGGGCGAGGCCTCGATGGACCGCGCAGCCACGCCCGAGGAGACGCACGAGATCGCCCGTCTGATCGGCGAGGCGATGGACGCCGGCGCGCTGGGCTTCTCCTCGACGACGCTCAACCAGCATATGGGCTTCGAGGGCAAGCCGCTGGCCTGCCGCAACGCCAGCCGCGAGGAGATGAAGGCCTATGCCAACCAGCTCAAGAAGCGTGGCAAGGGCGCCATCGAGATCGCGCTGACGCGCCAGGTCGGCGTGCTGGAGGAGGACCAGTGCGAGCTGCTGGACTTTCTGTTAACCGAAAGCGGCCGGCCGGTGACCTTCATCGCCCTGTTCGACCGCGACGACATTCCCGAGGCGGTGCGCGACACGCTGCGCCGCGCCGCGCCGCAGATCGCCAAGGGCGCGCGGCCGCAGACCTCGCCGCTGCCGCTCACCCGCGAATGCAACATGGACAATCCCTTCGCCTTCGCGGCCTTCCCGGCCTGGAAGCGGGTGTTCGCCGACACCTCGAAAGCGGCGCAGAGACTGGTCTATGCTGATCCGTCCTTCCGCGCCCAGTTCAAGGCCGACCTGAAGAACCCGACCGGCTTCAGCGACTGGCGCCGCGTCGTCGTCCACGACGTGCGCAATCCGGCGCTGAAGCATCTGGAGCGCAAGTCGATCGCCCAGATCGCGCTGGAGCAGGGCAAGGACAGCGTCGATGCCTTCCTCGACACGGTGCTGGCCGACGATCTCGACACCGAGCTCACCATCTCCTCGTGGAACACGCGCGAGGACCGCATGCGCGAGCTGCTGAACAACCCCGCCATCCTGATGGCGCTGGGCGACGGCGGCGCGCATGTCGACATGCTGTGCGACGCCGGCTACCCGACCTACCTGCTGGGCACCTGGGTGCGCGAGAAACAGGCGATCACGCTGGAGGAAGGCGTGCGCAAGCTCACCTCCGATCCGGCGGACTTGTTCGGCCTCAAGGACCGCGGCCGCCTGCGGAAGAGCGCCCCCGCCGACATCGCGATCTTCGATCCCGCCGCCATCGGCTCCAGCAACCACGGCGAACGCCGCCACGACCTCCCCGGCGGCGCCAAACGCATCGTCATGCCCTCGCGCGGCGTCGAATACACGGTGGTCAACGGCGCGCTCACCTGGGAGCAGGGCCGCCTGACCGACGCGAAGGCGGGCAAGGTTCTCAGGGGGTAGGTCATTGGAGCGCGCCACTCCAGTGGCGCTCATCCTGCATCGATAGCAAGACATGAGCGCCACTGGAGTGGCGCGCTCCCTTGAACGTCTTCGTGTGGCGTCGGGTCGGTGCGTCGCCTATTCTCCGCCCGACCCTGAATTCCAGAGAAACGGAGACACCGTGCAGACGACCTCGACCCCGCTTTCGCAAGGCCTCAAGGACACGCTGTCGAAGATCACGACGGCCAGCATCACGACGATCCTGCTGAAGAAGGGGCTGCGCAACGTCTGGATGCGCGGCACGCGACCGATCAAGCCGGGCCAGGGCCGTCTCGTGGGACGCGCCTTCACCCTGCGCTTCGTGCCGGCGCGCGAGGATCTCGCCACGCCCGAGAGCTGGTCGTCGCCGATCTCGACCCGCGCCGCGATCGAGGCGATGCCCGACGGCGCGATCGTCGTGGCCGACGCGATGGGCGTCACCGACGCCGGCATCTTCGGCGACATCCTGTGCGCCCGCATGGTCAAGAAGAACGTCGCCGGCCTGATCACCGACGGCGTGGTGCGCGACATGGCGGGCGTGCTGGGCACCGGCCTGCCGGTCTGGTGCCAGGGCGCCGCGGCGCCGCCCTCGGTCGCCGGCCTCACCTTCGTGAGCTGGCAGGAGCCGATCGGCTGCGGCGGCGTGGCCGTGTTCCCCGACGACGTGGTCGTGGTCGACGACGACGGCGCCGTGCTGATCCCCCAGGCGCTGGTCGAGGCGGTCGCCAAGGAAGGCACCGAGCAGGAGCGGCTCGAAGGCTGGATCATGTCCGAGGTCGAGCGCGGCGTCGCCCTGCCCGGCCTCTATCCGCCGAACGACGAGGCCAAGGCGCGCTACGCCGCGACCAAGAAGTAGTCAGGCCACCCAGACGTCGATCGGCGCCTCGCGTCCGCGCAGGGCGAGCGCCGGGATGCGACGGAAGCCACCGGCCGCGCCGCCGCCGGTGGCTTCGCCAACCCGCGATACCACCGCGTCGCTGGCGACGATGCGGCATCCCAGCGTGCGGGTCGCGGCCTCCAGCCGGCTCGCCACGTTCACCGTGTCGCCCAGCGTCGCGAATTCGAGCCGCCGCTCCGAACCGATGTTGCCCAGGATCGCCGGCCCGAAATGCACGCCGACCGAGATACTGAGCGTCGGCAGGCCGGCGGCCGCCAGTTCGGTGTTGGCGGCGGCCATGCCCTGGACGATGTCGCGGGCGGCGGCCAGCGCGTTGGCGCAATCGGTGGGCGAGATGCGTGGCGTGCCGAAGGTCGCCATCACCCCATCGCCCAGGTATTTGTCCAGGGTGCCGCCGTTGGAGAAGATCGCGTGCTCGATGACGCCGTGGCAGCGGCGCAGGAGCCGCATCACCGTCTCGGGCGTCTCGCGCTCGGCGAGCTGGGTGAAGCCCACGATGTCGGCGAACAGCACCGCGACGTCCTGCGACCGCACCGCGCCGACGTCGCTGCTGGCGGCGGCCAGCTCGTCGACCATCGAGGGCGGGAAATAGCGCGAGAGGTTGGCGCGTTCCGCGGCGATGCCGGCCTGGCGGATCAGCAGCGCGTTCGACCGCTGGCCGCGCAGTGCGAGGATCGCCGCCACCAGGAAGAAGAGAAGCATTTCCTGCACGCGGATCGACCAGACCACGGAATTGGGGTCGACGATTCCCAGCAGGCCCGGCATGTCGGCGAAGGCGTTGGCGACCCGGATGCCGAGTTCCGGATCGGTCTTGCCGAACAGCGCGACGCCCAGCACCGCCACGGCCCAGATCACGACGACGGCGCTGCCCATGGTCAGGATGGTCCGCCACGAATAGGCGAGCGTGGCGAGCGCCAGGATGATGAAGAAATAGGGAAAGGTGTCGAAGCGGAAGATCATCGCCGTCGGGAAGTTTTCGGATGCGAAGGGGTTCGGTACCGTGAGCGCCACCGTCAGCAGCACGAGGTCGGCCAGGATCAGCATCAGCTCGATGCGCGAACGGCCCACCGTGGCGTAGCGCAGCTGCGCCCAGCCCAGGCCGATGAACACCAGCAGCAGAACGTGGAAATAGAGCACGGCCCAGCTCGCGTTCTGGAAGGCGATCAGCACGCCGCTCGCCGCCAGCGCGACCGTGCGCGCCCAGGCGGCGATGCGCTGGCCCTCGAGCTTCTCCTTGCGCAGCGCCTCCATCAGGAACGGGTTCTCGGGCGAGGCGAGCCGCTCTTCGTCGCTACGCCGGAGCAACAGGCCCTGGAAGATCTCGGCTGGACCGGACGACACCATCACGCACGCCCCCTTCTCACGAACGCCACTGGGCGGCAGCATGGCGGGCGACGTGCCGCCGGTACAGGGCTGCCGGTAAGGGGCCGCCGGTATGGGACCGCCGGGACGCCGCGCGGGTCCTGTGCGATACACTTGGCCGCAAGGAGACAGCGGATGACGAACGGGCGGGATCGCGTCGGGAACACCGGCGCCGGCGGCCATCCATGAAAGTGTTGCGCATGCTGGCCTTCGCCGTCGCGGGCGCGCTCCTGTCGGCGGCGGCCTGGTCGCAGGCCGGACGCCAGCCGGTCGACTGGGCAGGCGTCTCGCTCGAATCGATCGGCGGCGGCCCGCTGCCGACGAAGGACTATGCCGGCAAGGTCGTGCTGCTGGTGAACACGGCCTCCCTCTGCGGCTTCACCGGCCAGTACAAGGGGCTGGAGGAGCTGTGGCGGCGCTACCAGGACAAGGGCCTCGTGGTGCTGGGCGTGCCGTCGAACGATTTCGGCGGCCAGGAGCCCGGGAGCAAGGAGGAGATCAAGCGCTTCTGCGAGGCGAGCTTCGACGTCACCTTCCCACTGGCCGACAAGCAGGTCGTGACCGGCGCCAGCGCCCATCCGCTCTATCGCTGGGCCGCGGCGCAGACCGGCACGATCGGCACGCCCAGCTGGAACTTCCACAAGATCCTGATCGGCCGCGACGGCCGCATCGTCGACTGGTTCACCGCCGTGAGCGGCACCGGATCGAAACTCGAACGCGCCATCGAGGCGGCGCTGGCGGCGAAGAGCTGATCGTTCGCCGCAAAGGTCCCTCGCTACGCTCGGGATGACAATTTTGTCGTGTTTGGCGCAGTGCGCCGATTAAGACCACGTTGTCATCCCGAACGCAGTGAGGGACCTTTTGCCGTGCTCAGAGCGGGCGAAGGCCCGCGCCGAGGTGCCTCGACTCCGATGCCGACTCTCGCGATGATTGCGGCGCGCACGACCCAGCCCGGAGACCGAGAATGACCGCCATCGACGCCACCGGCTCCTACATCCCTGTCGTCGATGCCGCCCTGCACCATCCTCCCCGGGGCTTCTCGGACCGCTTCGCCTACGGCTTCACCAAGACGCTCCGCTTCTTCGCCGACACGTTCTTCGCCAGGCGCTACGGCCATCGCGCCATCGTGCTGGAGACGGTTGCCGCGGTGCCCGGCATGGTCGGTGCCACGCTCACACACCTCAAGTGCCTGCGCCGCATGTCCGACGACAACGGCTGGATCCGGACCCTGCTCGAAGAAGCCGAGAACGAGCGCATGCACCTGATGACCTTCATCAAGATCGCGCAGCCCACCGTGTTCGAGCGGTCCGTCATCCTCACGGTGCAGTGGTTCTTCTATGTCGGCTTCTTCCTGCTCTACCTGATCAGCTCGAAGACCGCGCATCGCGTCGTCGGCTATTTCGAGGAAGAAGCCGTCATCAGCTACAGCCACTACCTGAAGGAGCTCGACGAGGGCCGCGCGGAGAATCCGCCGGCGCCGCCGATCGCGATCCACTACTGGAAGATGCCGCCGGACGCGATGCTGCGCGACGTCATCCGCATCATCCAGGCGGACGAAGCCCATCACCGCGATGTCAATCACAGCCTGGCCGACGAACTCGGCGGCCGGCCGGCGGGCGAACGGCCGATCGCTCCCTATCCAAGGCACGCGGTGGACCTGCGCGAGCCGGCCTGAGCCGCAGAGCGGGCAAATCCCGCGGCGAGGTTTGGCCGCGAGCGAATGGCCGCGCTATCGTTGGCGCTTCCAACGCTGGAGACATTCCGATGGCTGCCGCCGCTCCCCTCACCGCCCAGGATCATGCCCGCGCGATGGCCGAGTACAGTCGCGCCGGTGAGTCCCGCGCCCGGGCGCTCGGCAATCGCGGGCCGATCCGCTTCGGCGCCGACGGCAAGCTGGCGCAGGACATCGTCGAGTCCTACTGGACGCACGGCTTCTACGTCTTCGAGGGCGTCGCCGGGCCCGAGGAACTGGCCGAGCTGCGGGCCGACGTCGATGCCATCCTCGAGCGGGCGCCGGTCGAACCGGGCGCGGCGCTCGACCGCCACGGCCGCCCGGCCTTCGGCGAGGGCGTGCTGAAGCCACCCTATCGCTGGGCCAAGCCCTTGAGCGACCCGCTCGGCGGCACGACCAAGAACAACGGTCGTCATCCGGTGGCGATGAGCCAGCCGACGCTGGGCGAGGACGCGCCCGCCTGGACCGTCGAACTGCTCGACGGCAACCTCTACCTGATGAATGCCGCGTTCCGGCTCTACGGCCATCCCGGCCTGATGGCCGCCGCCGAGGCGATCCTGGGTGACGACTTCGTGCCCTACAACGAAGTGACCTTCATCAAGGAAGCCGGCCTCGGCCCCTCGGTCGCCTGGCACCAGGACGGCACGACGCACTGGACGGCGGACGACTGGGACATGGGCGCCCACGGCTTCAACTTCATGACCCAGCTCTATCCCAGCACCGCGGGCAACTGCGTCTGGGTGCTGCCGGGCAGCCACCGCCACGGCAAGGCCGACATCCGCAAGCTGGTCGCCGAGAGCGGCTCGGACCGCATCGAGGGCGCGGTCCCGATGCTGGCCGGCGCCGGCGACACGATCGTCACCAACCGCCAGCTGCTGCACGGCTCCTTCGCCAACTCCTCGCCCGACCGCAGGGTCACGCTCAATGCCGGCTTCTTCCCACGCCGCCGCGTGCTGAACGTCACGACGAAGCGGCTGACCGGCGAGACCGTGACCTACGACGCCGAGCGCATCGACCGGCGGCTGCGCATCCTGCTGCTGGCGATCGACGCGCGCCGCCAGCGCTTCCCGCAGGAGAAGAGCTACGTCTATCGCCCGCTGGCCGACCGGCAGGCCGAGAGCCGCTGGAGCGAGGCGATGCGCGACACGGTGCTGAAGAACTATAACCAGCTCGACATGTTCATCTGAGAGGATGCGGCTCGGCCTCTTCCTGCTGCTCGCGCTCGCCGCCCTGCCAGGACTGGCACAGACACAGGCGCAACAGGACGAACCGCCCACCACCGAAGACGAGATCACCGCCTACTGCCTCGGCGTGAACCGCCAGCTCGCCGAGCGCTTCCGCCAGATGCAGCTCTGGGGCTGCGGCAAGGCGGCTTCGATGCAATGGTGCCGCGATGCCAAGGCCTCCGCGCCCGAGGCGATGCGGGGGCGCGAACGTCTGGTGGTCCGCTTCGCCAACGAGCTCACCCGCAAGGGCCTTCTGGACGTCGAGCGCCCCGCCGAGGCTCGCGCCAGACTCACCCAGATCGTCGCCGACGGCTCGACCGACACCGCGCAATGCTTCAACCCGAACGGCGACAAGGACGAGGCCGCCTGCGAGCGGCTTCAGCGTTGCGTGGAAGCCGAGAAGCGCGTCGGGGAGTAGTGCTCAAACCCAAACCGAGCCCTCAACCCCCTCCCGTCATCCTGAGCGAAGTCGCCCGAAGGGCGACGCAGTCGAAGGATCTCTTTTCGTCTCCACACACCGTGCGTCGGAAAAGAGATCCTTCGACTGCGTTCGCTGCGCTCACTCCGCTCAGGATGACGGATGTTATTGTGGCAGGTGAATGGGTAGCCGCCGCCCAGCTCACATGCGAGATTTCCCAGCAGGCTTCTGCCCAAAGAATTCAGCGAGGACACGGATGACGAAGTCGACATGGCGCGAGCGCGCGGGCACGCCTTTCACCTGCGAGAAGCAGCCGGCGCACGGGCCGCGCGGCATGGCGGTCTCCAACCATCCGCTGGCCTCGGCCGCGGGGCTGGAAATGCTGGCGGCCGGTGGCAACGCGGTCGATGCCGCCGTCGCCATGCAGTTCGCGCTCACCGTCGTCGAGCCGATGATGGTCGGGCTGATCGGCGGCACGACCTGCCACATCCGCCTGGCCGACGGCAGCCATCGCATCCTCGACGGCATGAGCGCCGTGCCGAAGTCGGGCCATCCCGACATGTACAAGCCGGTCCCCGGCGCCGCGCCCGAAGTCTACGACGTCGAGGGCCAGGAGAATCTGGTCGGGCCGAAATCGGTCGCGACGCCGGGCTCGCTCCGCGCCTGGTGCCTGGCGCTGGAGCGCTTCGGCACGATGAGCCTCGCCGACGTGATGCAGCCCGCCATCCGCCACGCCGCGCGCGGCTTCGCGGTGACGCCCTATCTCTCGGACTGCATCAAGGATGCCGGCGCTGATCTTTCTAAGGACAAGCTGGCCGCCGCGCTGCTCCTGCCCAATGGCACGCCGCTGAAGCCGGGCGAGCGGCTGGTGCAGAGCCAATATGCCGAGGCGCTGATCCTGGTCTCGCAGCAGGGCGAGAAGGCGCTGCATGGCGGGCCGCTGGGCGACCTGCTCGTCGAGTGCATGGAGAAGACCGGCGGCTTCGTGCGCCGCGACGATCTCACCGGTTACAAGGTCGAAGAGCGCGCGCCGATCCGCGGCCACTATCGCGGCTGGGAGATTTTAGGCCCGCCGCCGCCCGCCGCCTCGGGCGTGCACATCGCCCAGATGCTGAACATCCTCGAAGCCTACGACATCGCGAAGATGGGCTTCGGCACGGTCGACACGCTTCACCTGCTGGCCGAAGTGCTGAAGATTGCCTTCGCCGACCGCGCCGAGGCGAGCGGCGACCCGGACTTCGTGAAGGTGCCGGTCGAGCGCATCGTGAGCCGCGACTATGCCGACCAGCGCCGCAAGCTCCTGGACATCGCCCGCGCCACGCAGTGGACGGGCGGGCTGCAGGCCGCCGAAGGCCAGGACACGACTCATCTCACCGTGGCCGACGGCATGGGCAACGTGGTCAGCACGACGCAGACCATCAACAGCCTGTTCGGCGCGCGCTTCATCGTGCCGGGCACCGGCATGATCCCCAACAACTACATGAACAACTACGATCCGCGCCGCGGCAACGCGCTGTCGATCGCGCCGGGCAAGCGCGTGACGACCTCGATGTCGCCGATGATGGCGCTGAAGGGCGGCAAGGTGCGCTACGCGCTGGGCCTCCCCGGCGGCCGCAAGATCTTCCCGTCGGCGCTGCAGGCCCTGCTCAACCTGATCGACCACGGCATGGACCTGCAGGAAGCCGTCGAGGCGCCGCGCATCTGGACCGAGGGCCCCGTCCTGGAAGTCGAGCACGGCATCTCCTCCCCGGTCCGCCAGGGCCTCGAAGCCCGCGGCCACACGCTCAAGATCATGCCGACCGTGGCCGGCGGCATGAACGCCATCCAGTTCCACGACGACGGCACCATGACCGGCGCCGCCTGCTGGCGCGCCGATGGCACGGCGGCGGCGCTGGGCGGTGGACTGGCGCGGGCGGGAGTGAGGTTCGTGTTACCTCAGTAGCCAGTACTCATCTGAATTGTCACTAACTCACAGCTAGGACCGCTCTGATCACAATGACAAACAATGGGCCTGAAGTTGAGGATCCGCTTGGCTCACCAATTGATCCTCGGCAAGTAGATCGAATCAGCGCCGTACATGGAGGATTTCTGTATCAGCACTTGTACGGTGTAGCGCTCCTTCTGGTAACCATTCGACGTGACAATGCCACTTTGGTGGTCGAACGAGACGAAGATCTTGAAGCTATCGTCGGCGACCAACGCTTTTATATTCAAGTAAAGACACGCAATCGGGCCCTACAACCGGCAGATATCAGTGAATCCATGCGTGGATTCGAAATCATTCGCGGTGAGCACGGGCTTTCGCGTACCGGCACCCCCTTCTTTCGGATCGTTTCCAATTCCGAACCGGGCCCAGCACTACGGCGCTCAATCGCGGCACCTGATTGGCCACGCGATGTTGAGATAGTCTACCCTGACAGTACACCCCAAAGTCTGCCGCCGGCATTGCCGAGCATTGAGGCCGCGTTCGAATGGTGCGTCTCGCAGGCCAAGACAATCCCATTTGGATCGCTATCTCCAGAGACACTTGTTTGGAAGCTTGCAGCAACGATTCTCCATGCGGCAACAGGCGCCCGAGACCGGCAATTCAAGGCCGCAGACATGCCTCAGCTTCTTGAACAACTCCTTGTACAACTACAGGACTTTCCAGACCCACCGCAGAACTATAGGCCGCAGATAGATGAGCCACCGCTTGTAGCGGATGAGCGCCTTCGAATTGTGATCGGCTTCTCTGGTGCTGGAAAGACAGCTTGGGCATCTCAAGCTGCACTGCATTGCTCTAACCCAATTGCGTATTTGGACGTCTTGGATATTCCGACAGCCTCCCTACCAACAAACATCGCACGTGAATTAACAGCGCGATTTTTAGGGGGGCGCACATCGAGTATCGGCGGAGCTGCATTTGCTGAAGAAAACAGCCTAAACGTCTTGCGAGCATCCGCGCGGCAACTTCAAGAGAATGGCATCTCCGTCCACATTATACTGGATAACGCACACAGGCTCGATGCCTCGACTGTGCGGGCACTAGTGGATGCCGCCCCCAATCTAAAGTTTCTTTGTCTGGCCCAACCTTGGCCTGACTCGGCCAACCTTGAGGCAAGATATGGAATTGCTATTGAGCGTTTGGCTGGATGGTCGCACGACGAAATTGCTGCTGAATTTCGGACCGCAAACACCGAAGTATCTATAGAGACGGCAATAAGGATTCGCAAGTTAACTGGCGGTTTACCACTATACGTGCGTAATGCCGCATTGGTGGCGACCCGCGATTTTTCCAAGGATGTTGAGGCATTCTGCGCGAGCGTCGAGGCGCGGACCCACGACCAAGCCATCGCCCAAGAAATCATTCTCGAAGAAACCTTTCGGAACCTTAACGACATAGAGCTTAAGGTCGCGGGGCTTCTAAGCTTCTCAGACATTCCGCTGGCGCGTGAAGAGATTCTCACGTTAGCCAACCCCGATATCCGAACAACTGATATAGCGGCAACTCTACGTAATCTTAGACGCGCCTCAATCTTGGTCACCTTCCAAGGCGACCGAAGTGGGTTGCACGACGCAACACGACCCATGGCAATCGATGCACGCAAACTACTAACGGAAGATCAGCAGTTAGAGGCACAAAGAAGACTGGTCGATATTTTGATCACTTCATTGCGAAGGAGTCGTGACGTATCCCGACTGAGTTTCTTACTTCGCCTTCTACCTCGCGTCGGACTTGTTGACGCACTTGTTACTCTCGCCGGGGACGAGATGTTTCACGAACAAGGTGATCCAAGAACTTTGAGAGCCGAACTAGAGACCGTAGCCAACGATCAATCCGGCACTCCACGAGATCGATTCTGGGCGCATGATGCTTTAGCATACTGGGAAAGTCGCGATGGCGGTCAACCGGATCTCCAACGCTTGACTCATATGAAGACGCTAGTGCGTGTTGGCGCCCTAGGCATCTCCGAGCAGATGAATCTCCATTTCAAAGAATTGGCCTACTGGGGAGCAGAAGGAGACAGGAAGCGCGTCGAAGCAGTCTTTTCCGAAGCGTCGCGGCTCGGCTCTCAGGAAATGAAGCGCCTGCTACGATATAACTATGCTGTTGCGCTATATCGCCTTGGAGCGTTGGCTGCCGCGCAGCGACTGTTGAATAGTTTAATCAATGAGTATTTTTCGTTAGTCGGTGTTTCCGAAGGAGTAACACTCGGCAAGACTAATCAGGAACTCCATGAGCTTCTTCCCAAAGCCACAGATACTGATGTCATCAAGCGACTGGCTGATTGCCTAGCCTTTTGGGCCATTGTCGTTCAGCGCATGGGATACTCACCCGTCCTTCAAATCCCCGGCGAGCCACCTCGACTTCGCCGCATCACCGCACTGAAATTCTACGCGTTGGTCCCTGCCGCAAGGTCGGTAGTAAGCACCGGCCAAGAGGCCGTGGACGATTTTCTAACGACGATGGCCGATCCCGTCGGCGCTCGACAAGTCATGGAAACCCATGTCCTGCCTGTACTTCGAGAAGGTCAACTGACGGACATGATCATCCCGATCCGAAGTCACTATGCAATAGTCCTCGCCTTCAACAATGAAGTCGCTGCGGCACGACGGGAAATGGTCGCTCTAAGTCAGTATGCGGCAACAGCTGAACAGCGACAGATGATTACGGAAAGAAGCCAAGCGATTGATGAGATCGCCGATGGCCGTCGCTGGCTAGAGCGGCGGATTCCTCCGCCCGTAGTGGAAGGCGCTAGTCTGATCGCAGCCGGACAGAAAAAGGTTGGACGCAATGAAAAATGCCCTTGTGGGTCCGGACTCAAGTTCAAGAAGTGTTGCGGCCAAAATAGGTAGTACTGCCGCGCTCAGGGGATGGGTCTTGACCCGCCACAGGAAGCACACCGGAGATCACAATCCCATGCGGCCTCAACGCCTCGCGCAGTGGCAGCTTTTCAAGGCATCGCCAACAGTCTCCGTGCGCCCGAAGGGCGCATCAGCGCGTTGAGCTGTTTGGCGGGTCGGCGCAATCGTCCTTGTCTGCGAGCGCTTCACCCATGAGTCGGGGAGCAAAGTTGAGGCCCAAAGGATGCGAATTTCGCCTTACTTGAGAATTCAACTCGACACTGTACCCAGCGCCCCGTAGATTCTCGTCAAGTGAAATTATGGCCGCGCGCACAAAAGCTGGAGACTTCACCGTCTACCTTGAAGGCCACGAAGTGCATCAAGGCAACGTTCTGCTGCGCCCGTTTCACAAGAAACTTCAACGCCTCGAACTGGTTCTAAACAAGCTTGAACGTGCCTATCTCAGCGCTGCCACGCGTCGCACGGACTTTGAGATTGTTAATGCCGCCAAGAGCAATCCGACGAGTCTGACGATCCGGATTGTTCCGCATGTGATTAACTACAATCCTCACCCCGCGTTCGAATGGGGTGTAATGCAGATGGCCGTTGTCGGGCGTGGAGAGAATCCGGACGATCGCGTTACGGCCGACATCGCTGAAGATCTCGTGGAACTTTCTACGCGCGATTCCGAAGCGGACTACCGTGCTTTTTGGATAAATGGTTACACGGATGCAATCCGATTCGATGACCAGTATCGCGAGCACGCCGAGCGGCTAGCTAGAGAAAAGAAGCGAAAGGAGCAAACGGAAACGCCTTGGCATGTGGGCGTTTCTGCGGGTTCCGTAGTCGGCGAGCTTAAGATGGCTAGCGATCTTGATGGAGAGCGGCGTATCGTGCTTGTTCCACCGGCGGGTCCGCAGGAGATTAGCTGTACGTTTCCTCAGTCTATGAAGGAAGCGATCAGTGTCTATCTATTCAAGATGGTGCGCGTGAGTGGTGTGCTCCACTACGATCAGCGCTCTCCTTTTGCATACCAGGTCGATGTAGCAGAGAGTGGCATCGACTTGCTGGAGCCCAGCGACGTCCCTGCTGGCTTGGCTGAGTTGCGTGGCGTTTTTTCCGACACCAAGCGCGAAACGCCAGACTGGGATAGCGTTCTGAATGGCCGATAAACCAAAACTATATTGGGACGCCTGTCTATTCTATGAAGTGCTTGGCGACGAGAAGGTCACCGCCGCGAAGAAGGCGGCCGTTGATGAGATTCTGATTGCGAATCTCAATGACGAAAATCTGATCGTTACATCGGTAGTCACTCACCTTGAGGTTCTGCCCGCCAAGCTCGAGGGAAAGAAAGCAGAGGCGGCGGCGAAGTACATGAAGTTGTTCGACGGCAGGCGATACCTCGACGTGGAGATTAGTGCCAATATTCTGATGCGTGCGCGGGAGATTCGGGACTTCTACTTCAAACCCGGCAAGATGATGGACCTAGGTGATGCCATTCATCTTGCAACCGCCACCATTTACGGCGTGTCCGAATTCCATACGAGGGATGCTGACGACAAGGGCTCCAAGATTCCCCTTCTCAAATTGTACGAGTACAGCGGCCTTCCAAAGGTATGTGGGAAGTGGGACCTCAAAATTGAATCTCCTGACGCAAAGCAAGGCGCGTTAAACGGCGTCCTTGATCAGCCCCCAAGCGACAAAACCCTCAAAAACTAACAGCGCCGCCCTTATCCCGCCCGCAAAGGCCCCCGAAGGCCGATGAGAACTGGAAGCGCTCATAGGCGCTCCAAATGGCTATGGCGAAGCCATCAGCAAAGAAGGGCCTTTTGACCAATCATCGCGTCAATGAAATACCCGACCCGAATCGATCACCAGCGTCTGGCCGGTCGTGCTGTTGGTCCGGCACATCGTGACGACCTGGTCGGCGCAGTCGTCCTTGTCGGCGGGCTTGCCGAGCAGCGAGGCGCTGGCGTTCTTCGCGACGACCTCGGGGCGCAGGTTGGCGGTGGCGCGCGTGCCTTCGAGCAGGCCGGGGGCCACGCAGTTCACCAGCACCTCGGGTGCCAGCGCCACGGCCATGCACTTGGTGAGGTGGATGAGGCCCGCCTTCGACACGGCGTAGGCGATCGAGGAGCCGGTCGGTCCCAGCCCCGCGACCGAGGCGATGTTGACGATGCGGCCGGCGCCCTGCTTCTTCATCACCGGGCCGACGGCCTTGGTGAGCAGCATCGGGCCGGTCAGGTTGATGTCGATGATCTTCGTCCATTCCTCGTAGGTGAGGCCGTCGAGATCGGTGAAGGGGATCGACTTGTTGTAGGCGGCGTCGTTCACGAGGATGTCGAGCCGGCCGAAGCGCTTCACCACGTCGTCGACCAGCTTCTGGACCTGGTCGCGCTGCGTCACGTCGCAGGCGAAGGTCGCGGCGGCGACCTGGTGCTTCTCGAGATCGCGGGCGACCCCCTCGGCCTGATCCTTGCTCCGGGCATAAACGACGGCGATGTGGCAGCCCTGCGCCGCAAGCGCGTGACAGATGCGCTGGCCGAGTCCGCCATTGCCGCCGGTGACGACGGCGACTTTCCCCTTGAGATCCATCCGTTTCCCCCTTGGCTGCCTTGCGACCCGTATCGGGTGCAGGCCTTCGTTCGTGCGGTATATATAGGCCAGTTCACAGCGTTCGCGGAGCCTATCCGATGTCCCTCACAGCCGATCAGAAACTCAGGCAGCGTGCCCAACAGGTCATCCCCGGCGGCATGTACGGCCACCTGCGCAGCGACCGGCTGCCCGAGGGCTATCCGCAATTCTTCGAGCGCGGCGCGGGCTGCCATCTCTGGGACGTGAACGGCAAGCGCTACGTCGACTTCATGTGCAGCTGGGGCCCGATCGTGGTCGGCCACGGCAATCCGGTAGTCGCCGAGGCAGTGGCGCGGCAGACGGCGGCGGGCGACTGCCTGAACGGCCCGTCGGAGCGGCTGGTCGAGCTGGCCGAACGGCTGGTCGGGCTGATCCCGCACGCCGACTGGGCGCTGTTCGGCAAGAACGGCACCGATGCGACGACGACCTGCGTGACCCTGGCGCGCGCGGCCTCGGGCAAGCGCAAGATCCTGGTGGCCGAGGGCGCCTATCACGGCGCCATCCCGTGGTGCACACCGAACCAATACGGCGTGACGCCCGAGGATCGCGCCCACATGCTCACCTTCAGGTTCAACGACACCGGCAGCCTCGAGAGCGCCGTGCAGCGCGCCGGCGACGACCTGGCGGGCATCGTCGTCTCCGCTTTCAAACACGATTTCGGTAAGGACCAGGAGATGCCGGACGCGGCCTTCGCCCGGCGCGCGCGCGAGCTGTGCGATGCCAACGACGCGGCGCTGATCGTCGACGACGTGCGCGCGGGCTTCCGGCTGACGATGCGCGGCAGCTGGGACCTGGTCGGCGTGCAGCCTGACCTCAGCGCCTGGAGCAAGGCCATCGCCAACGGCCATGCGCTGGCCGCCGTCACCGGCAACGACCGCTATCGCGAGGCGGCGTCGAAGCTCTACGTCACGGGTTCGTTCTGGTGCAGCGCCGTGTCGATGGCGGCGGCGCTGGCGACGCTCGACGTGTTGGAGAACGTCGACGGCCCGGCGCACATGCGCGCCATGGGCCAGCGGCTGCGCGACGGCATCGCGGCCCAGTCGGCCGAGTTCGGCATCGGCGTGCGCCAGAGCGGCCCGCCGCAGATGCCGACCGTGCTGTTCGACGACGATCCCGACTGCGAGAAGGGCAACTTCTTCACGCTGGAGGCGCTGAAGCACGGTGCCTACCTGCACCCGCGCCACAACATGTTCCTGTCGACCGCCCACACCGAGGCCGACATCGACTTCGCGCTCAATGCGACACGCGAAGCGTTCAAGGCGCTGGCGTCGCGTTAGTCATTGGAGCGCGCCACTCCAGTGGCGCTCATGCGTCGTTGATCGAGCAAGAGAAGAGCGCCACTGGAGTGGCGCGCTCCGTTGATGGACTCGGGTTAACCGCTTCCTGTCATCCTGAGCGAAGCGAAGGATCTCACGCCCGCAAGGGGGGCCTTCGCTCTTCCTTCGGCGCTCCCGGACATCGCTCCGCTTAGCGGCTTGTAACCAAGCCGCAGCCTGACGCTCAGGAGGCCGAGCGAGGCTCGGCCTACCGCCCGCCGTTCTTCCACCACCGGTTCAGGCTGGCGACGTCGCCATTGAACATGTTGCGGTCGCAGTGGCCGACGCCCTCGACGTGGCGCGGTTCGCTGCCGTAGGCGAAGTTCTGCGAGGTCTCGTCGGCGACGTACTGCCAGATCGTCCATTTCGACCAGGCGTTGGGCAGCCGGGGCTCTTCGCGATAGTCGGCGAGCCATAGCTCGCAGCGCGACAGGAGAGAGCCCGGCACCACGGGGGCGTCGAGCCGGAGGCGCTTGCGGCCGTAGACTTCGCCGTTTGCCCACGCCGGATGGGCGTAGAGCATCGGCAGTCGGCCAGTCGCCTTCTGCACGGCGCGGACGAAGGCTTCGGCCTGATCGAGCCGCATCGTGTTGCGCGGGTTGGCGTCGTTGGGCTCGAGGTCGAGCGCCATCACGGTTTGCGGGCCGGGCTGGCAGGCCGACAGAAACGAAGCCGCCTGCTGCTCGCCCGAATACTGGCGCGTGCCGAAATGATAGCCGCCCCAGAGGAGACCCGCCGCCTCGGCCTGGCGCCGCCGCGACGTGTAGGACGGATCGAACCAGTCGCCGCCCTCGGTCACCTTGTGAATGACGGCCAGGATATTGCTGCGACGGACCGCGGCGAAACTGGTGACCGTCACGTTGTGGCTGATGTCGATCACGGCATCGATGCCGGGCCGGGTCTGGTTCGGCGCATAGGCCGAGGACTGGGACGTCGGCTGGCCACCGCAGCCGGCCAGCGCCGGCATGGCGAGGCCGCCTGCCAGCATGCTTCTACGGGAGATCATCGGGGGGAGTTCCTACTTGGCTTTCTTCAGCACGTTGGTGGCGGCCACCGAAACGCCCGCCCGGTTCTCCGTATAGAAGAGTTCGAGCGTGCCGTCGTCGAGCAGCGTGCCTTCGATGGCGCTGCCGCCCTGCCCGATCATGCGGACGCGCTTTCCGTCCGACCCGATGACGCCGATGATCGGCTCGGCCTTCGACTCCGAGGAAAGCGTTCCCCAGAAGCGGCCCTCGTCCTGGCCGTCGATCTTCACGGTGATCTTGAGTTCGACCAGGCGGTTGCCGTCGACGATCGTCGCCGGCGAGGTCACCGGGAAGTGGGCAGGCAGGCCGCTCACGATGCTCCTGTTCGTCCCCGTCCAGGTGCCCGTCATGTCGACGGCGGCCGGCTGCGCGTGCGCAAGGCCGGCGGCGCAGGCGAGCGAGAGGCCGAGGGGAAGCAGGAGGGAGACACCGCGCATGGTTTTTTCCTTCGGGGTTGTCGGGGGCGCCATCATGCCCAAACATCGGCCCGCGTAAAGCCGGGCCGTCGTCGCGGCAGTCGACAGGCGTTAACCCGCGCGGGATACTTGGCGCAATGGAATACGACTTCATCGTCGTCGGCGCCGGTTCGGCGGGCGCCGTCGTTGCCAACCGGCTGTCGGCCGACCCGAAGAACAAGGTGCTGCTGCTGGAGGCCGGGCCCGCCGACCATCCGTGGACCCGCATCCCGGTCGGCTATTCCCGGCTGATCAGCAATCCGACGGTCAACTGGCTCTACAGTTCGGAGCCCGAGGCCAGCACCAACGGCCGCCGCATCCCGGTGCCGCGCGGCAAGCTGCTGGGCGGCTCCAGCGCGATCAACGGTCTCGCCTTCGTGCGCGGCCAGGCGCAGGACTTCGACACCTGGGCGCAGATGGGCAACCCGGGCTGGGCCTACGAAGACGTGCTCCCGTTCTTCAAGCGCATGGAAAGCTACGAGGAAGGCGACGAGAAGTTTCGCGGCCGCGGCGGCCCCTTGCGTGTCACCAACCCGCCGCCGCTCAATCCGCTCTATGCGACGGTGATCAAGGCCGCCGGCGAAGTCGGCATCGCGCACAACCCCGACTACAACGGCGCCAAGCAGGACGGCATCGCCATGAGCCAGGCCACGATCGCCTCGGGTTGGCGCATGAGCACGGCGCGCTGCTACCTCGATCCCGCCCGCAAGCGTCCCAATCTCCACATCGTGACCGGCGCGCTCGCCTCCTCGCTGATGGTCGACGGCAAGCGCTGCACCGGCGTCCGCTACCGGATCGGCGACGCCTCGCACGAAGCCAGGGCCACGCGCGAAGTCGTGGTGAGCAGCGGATCGATCAACTCGCCGCAGCTCCTCGAACTGTCGGGCATCGGCCAGCCGGACCGGCTTCGCGGCCTCGGCCTCGAGGTGCGCCATGCGCTGCCCGGCGTCGGCGAAAACCTGCGCGACCACTATGCGCCGCGCACCCGGTGGACCATCGGCCGGAAGGGCGTGACCTTCAACGATCGCGGCCGTGGCCTCGGCCTCGTGAACCAGGCGCTGCGATGGGCGTTCAGGCAGGACAGTCTTCTCTCGATGGTCGGCGCGCCGCTGCGCGCCTTCGTGCGCTCGCGAGAAGGTCTCGCCGCACCCGACCTGCTGCTGGGCTGGGTGCCGATGTTCACCGAAGCGGGCCCACGCGGGCCGCGCATCGCCCGCCAGTCGGGCGTCTCCTGCTACGCCCATCCGATGCGACCCGAGAGCAAGGGGCACATCCACATCGTTTCCGCCGATGCGCGCCAGGCACCGGAGATCCGCTTCAACTTCCTGTCCGCGCCGGTCGACGGCGAACTCACCGTGCGCGCCGTTCGCATCGCCCGCGCCATCATGACGGCGCCCGCGATGGCGCCGCTGCAGGTGGCGGAGATCGCGCCGGGACCGGGTGGCAACAGCGACGACGAGATCCTCGACTGGGTCAAACGCGCCGCCGAGACGACCTATCACCCGGTCGGCACCTGCAAGATGGGTTCCGACGCGATGGCCGTCGTCGATTCACGGCTGCGCGTACACGGCATCCAGGGCCTGCGCGTCGCCGACGCCTCGATCATGCCGACACTGACCTCGGGCAACACCAACGCGCCGTCGATCATGATCGGCGAGAAGGCGGCCGATATGGTGTTGCGGGGTGTGGTCTGAGGTAGTGCGAAGAACAGTATAGAGCCCGCAAAAAACAGCCCGTCGTCTCGACCGGAGCCTCGCGCAGCGAGGCGCAGCGGAGAGACCTTTTATCCGCGCAAAAGCGGCCAATCGTAGAGCGAAGATCTCTCCACTCCGCGCTTCGCGCTCCGGTCGAGATGACGGAGTCTTTTGTGGCGATCTTAACTCTCTCTATCCTTGGGCCTCAGCGCTTCACCGCCCGCGGAACGCTCGCGCGAGCTGGTCGGTGAGTGGCTTCACGAGGAACGAGGCCACGGTGCGCGGCGTGGTCTGGATGAAGGCCTCGACCGGCATGCCGGCCAGCAGTTGCAGGCCCTGCAGGCTGGCCATTCCGCTTTCGGCGACACGGATGCGCACCGAGTAATACGGCTCGGTCGCCTTGTCCTCCTGCGTGACGTCGGCGCCGATATGAATGACCTCGCCGTCGACTTCCGGTGTCGTTCGCTGGTTGAAGGCCGCGAAGCGCAGGACCGCATGCTGGCCGATGTGGATCTGGTCGATGTCCTGCGGCGGCACCTTGGCGTCGACGATCAGCGAATCGGAATCGGGCACGATCAGCATGAGCGGTTCGCCGGCCTGGACGACGCCGCCGACCGTGTGGACGTTGCGCTGGAACACCCTGCCGGCTTGCGGCGACACGAGATCGATGCGCTTGAGCTGATCGTCGGCCGATATGCGGCGCTCGGTCATCTCGGACTTCTTGGCCCGGATCTCGGCCAGTTCCTTGCCGACCTCGGTGCTGAGATCCTGGTCGATCTGGTGGATCTTCAGTTCCAGCTCGGCGATGCGGCCGCGATTCTGCGCCAGCGAGGCGATGAGCGCAGACCGCTCGCCTTCCATCCGGGCCGAGTCGCGCTCCAGCTGCGTGACGCGGCTGATCGGCACGAGGTTCTGCTTCCAGAGCGTGCGGACACCCTCCAGTTCCTGCGCGAGCAGCTTCAGTTCCTTGCCCTTGGCGGCTTCCTGCGCCTGGATACCCTCGATCTGCAGGTTGAGCTGCTGGATCTGTTCACGCAGCTGGGCCTTCTGGCCGTTGCGTGCGGTGCGGCGCATCTCAAACAGTTTCTGCTCGCCGCTCATCAGGCGCCCGACCTCGGGATCTTTCGTCCGTGAGGTCAGCTCGGGCGGAAACTCGACCGAATTGTCGTTGTCGCGCTCCGCTTCGAAGCGCGCCTGGCGGGCCGCCAACTCCTCGAGCGCCTTGGTGACGATTCCGAGGTTGGCCTTGGCCTGCGTACCGTCGAGCCGGACGACCACGTCGCCCTGCTTCACCCGGTCGCCTTCCTTGACGAGCAGCTCACCGACGACGCCGCCGGTCGGGTGCTGGATCTTCTTCACATTGGTGTCGACGACGAGCTTGCCGGGCGCGATCACCGCGCCGGACAGTTGTGTCGTGGCGGCCCACCCTCCGACCCCGAAGACGAGGACGAAGCAGGCGGCCATGCCGATCACGAGAGGGCGGCGCGTCAGCGCCGGGATGGAAACGGTGGGCTTCATGACGGCTCCCTGGCGCGCACGATGGGCGCCACCGGACCCAGCGTGGCCCGCAGTGGTGTCGGCGGTGCCGCTCCGCCCGGGGCACCCGGCGCGCCCGGCGGCGAGCCGGGCTGAGGACCGGCAGCCTTCAGCGTCTCGCGCAGGACGGCATCCTTCGGTCCGAAGGCCTGCTGCCGGCCGGCCCGCATGACCAGAAGCTGGTCGACGGCGGCGAGCGCGCTGGGGCGATGGGCGATCACGATGGCGATGCCGCCTCGCGCCCGCACCGACATGATCGCCTTAGTCAGCGCCTCCTCGCCGTCATGGTCGAGGCTGGAATTGGGCTCGTCGAGCACCACGAGGAACGGTTCCCCGTAGAGGGCGCGCGCCAGTCCGACGCGCTGGCGCTGCCCGGTCGAAAGGGCGGTGCCACTCTCGCCCATCTCGGTTTCATAGCCGTTGGGCAGGCCGAGGATCATCTCGTGCACGCCGGCCGCCTGGGCCGCCGCGATCACCTTCTTGGCGTCGGGTTCCGGCTCGAGGCGGGCGATGTTCTGGGCGACCGTGCCGGCGAACAGCTCCATGTCCTGCGGCAGGTAGCCGATATGCTCGCCGAGGGCCTCGGACGACCACTGGTCGAGCGTCGCGCCGTCGATCCGGACCTTGCCGGCCACCGGGCGCCACACGCCCACCAGGGTCCGGGCGAGCGAGGACTTGCCCGAGGCGCTTGGGCCGATGATGCCCAGGCCCTGCCCCGCCTTCAGGGCGAATGCAATATCGCGCGCCACCAGCGTATTGACGCCCGGGGGCGCCACGCTGACCGCCTCGACGGCCAGGGTGGCCTTGGGCTTGGGCAGCGCCATGACCTCGCGATCGTCCGGAATGCGGGCCAGCAGGTTGTTCAGCCGGTGCCAGCTCTGGCGGGCCGCGACGAAGACGCGCCACTGGGCGATCACCTGCTCTACCGGCGCCAGGGCGCGGGCCGACAGGATGGAGCCGGCGATGATGATGCCGGCCGTTGCCTGCCCCTTGATCACGAGATAGGCACCGACCGCCAGCACCGCCGACTGCAGCGCCATGCGGAGCGCCCGCGAAAAGCTGCCCATGCCGCCGGTGATGTCGCCGGCCCGCTGATGGGCGCTCACGTAGCGCCGGCCGTAATCCGCCCACTGATGGGCGAACCGGCCGACCATGCCCATGGCATGCAGGACCTCGGAATTGCGCCGGCTGGCCTCGGCCAGGCCGTTTCGCTTGCTGGAGAGCGACGAAACTTCCATCGAGGGCTGCCGAACCTTGACCTCGGTCAGGAAGGTGATGACGACCAGGATCAGGGCGCCAACCGTCGCTGTCAGGCCGATCAGCGGATGGAACAGGTAGCAGATGCCGAGGTAGAGCGGCATCCAGGGCAGGTCGAACAGGGCCGGTGGGCCGCCGCCGGACATGAACGTCCTGATGGCGTCGAGGTCGCGGACCGGCTCGAAGCCGCTCATCTGCGGCGCCCGCAGCGGCAGCTTGACCAGCAGATGGTAGATGCGGCGGTCCAGCGCCTCGCTGAACCCGCCGGCGATCCGGATCAGGACCCGGTTGCGGACGATGTCCAGCACCGCCTGGAAACCGTAGAGGCCCAGCGCCAGCACGCACAGTGCGACCAGGGTCGGAACGCTGCGGCTCGGCAGCACGCGGTCGTAGACCTGCAGCATGAAGAACGAGCCGGTGAGATACAGGACGTTCAGCACGGCTGTAAAAACCGCGACGCCCAGATAGGAAGAGCGGCAAGACCTGAGCGTTTCCGCCAGCTCGGTGCGTGGCGATCCGGCAGGAGATGGGGCCTGCGCCATTCTCGTATGATCCTTTGTCGGCAGCCCGGCCGTCCCCGGACGGCGAGCCGACCAGACCCACTACCATCGACAAACTGCGGCTGTCTCTCCCTTTCGACTGCAAAAAACCGCTTTTGACTGCGAATCAGAGTCTTTACGGATGGGCAATGGCAGGCCAAACCTAGGCTCCCGCTCAAGGTTGCAGTGGCCGCTATCGTCGCCCATCTTCAATCTGCCGCCGCAGGATCGGTGCGACCGCCCAGCCCAGTGTTCAATCAAGTCACACGGAACCAGTCAGTATGCCTTCAACGCCTCCGGTCGGAGTGGTGATTGCCAACTACAACAACGGCGCCTTCGTGGGACGGGCGATCGAATCGGTCGCGCGCCAGTCCTGCCGCGACCTGCGCACGATCGTGATTGACGACGCCTCAACCGACGGATCGGACGAGGAAATCCGCAGCTGCCTGTCGCGCCTGAACGATTCCCGGTTCGACTACATCCGCCTCGACGCCAATGTGGGGCAGACCGGCGCCATCAAGCGCGGCCTCGCACAACTGGACACGCCGTTCGTCGGCTTCCTCGATTCCGACGACAAGTGGTACGAGAATTTCATCGAGCGGCATCTGTGCGTGCACATGAATGCCGCATTTCCCGTGTCGCTCACCTATTGCGATTCGCACATCATCGACGCCGACGATCGCCTCCTGGCAGGCACCGCCTGGTGGTTCGACAAGGGCGAGGCGTCCAGCAAGACCTTCGACTCCAATGTCGTGCCGCGCATCGATCCGGCGACCGGCGATTTCACTTTCCCGACCAACGGACGGGTGACGTTCCATCCGCAATGGACGTCGCTCAGTGCCACGAACAGCATGGCGAGCATGATGTTCCGGCGCAGTTTCGTGGACCTCGTGCTGGTCGTGCCCGACAGCGACCTGAAGCTCTATCTCGACTACTATCTGTCGACCTTCGCCGGGCTGCTCACGGGATCCGTCGCCATCCACGACGCGCTCTACGCCTATCGCATGCACGGCTCCAACAAGCATTCGAACGCGACCGTCATGGGCGGTACCTACAATTCCTCGACGAAGGACTGGGGCCCGATCCGCAACCACATCCTCCGCCTGGTCGAGCGCATGCTCGACGAGGAGGCGACCTCCATCCGCGCCGCGTTCGGCGACTGGCGGCATGCGAACTCGAAGGCCCTCGTCCGCCGCGCGCTGGATGCCGAGTCGCCCGGCAGCAAGGGCAACTGGATCCGCTTCCGCGATTCGATGGAAGCGCGCCTGTCGGCACTTCTGGGCACCGGCAAGTCGGGCTCGTCCGGACGACAGTGGCGCCGCGGACACTGAACGCGGCCTGCCACCGCCAGCAGGGAAATCGCATATAAAGATTTCCGTCGTCTCGACCGGAGGGCGTAGCGCGGAGTGGAGAGACCTTTTTTCCGCTCATAGCTGCCAAATGGGGGAAAAAAGGTCCCTCCACTCCGCTTCGCTCCGGTCGGGACGACGGGTAATCTTGGACGCAAAAGCTACGGGGCGCCCTTCAGGCCAAGGGACGCGAGATAGCTCCAGCGCACCGTGCCGTTCCTGAACTGGATGCCGTCGAGATATTGCGCGACGGCACGATCGATCAGCTCTGCCGAGGGCTTCTCCTTCGTAGCGCCGTCGGCATAGGCCACGATCTCCTTCCAGCCGTCGGGCCGCGGGATCGAGACGATGGTCGATGGCGTGTCGAGGTTCTTGTAGGTCCAGAACGACCAACCGATGTCGTGCATCTCGTGCAGGCGGCGGAAGCGCTCGTTCCATTCGTCGGTCAGCTCGCCTGTCTCGCCGAGGAACAGCGGCACGTCGTGGAGGTTGGCGAAGTTCAGGTGTCGCTGGATCGAGTCGCGCTTCGTCGACGCCCAGAACGAATGATAGGTGTAGGCGAGGTTCTTCGCGAAGGGCGGGCCGAACATCGCGAAGCTCGAGCTCCACTGGCCGCCCGCCAGGATCACGATGCGCTCGGGATCGACGTCGCGGATCGCCGCCGTCGCGCGCTTGTAGAAGGGTTCCAGCCGCGCGTTCAGCGTCGCCACGTCGTGATAGGGCGCGATCGGCTCGTTCAGGATGTCGTAGCCCAGGATCGTCGGGTTTCCGCGATAGCGCTGCGCCACGGCGCGCCACAGCTTCACCGTGAGATCGCGATCGCGCCGCACGTAGAACATAAGCGGATAGCCCGGACCGTCATCGTGGTTGATGCCGGTCTGTCCGCCCGGCGCCGCGTGCAGGTCGGGGATCACGTAGAGCCCGGCGGCGGCGGCCCAGCCGACCACGCGGTCGAGCAACGACCAGCCCTCGCCCCCGATCTCGCCGTCGGCCCCCATGAACAGCCGCCAGTGCAGCGGCACCCGCACCATGTTGAAACCGACGGACTTGATGAAGCGGATATCGTCCTCTGTGACGTAGCTGTCGCGATACCGGCGCCAGAAATCGGCGGCGCGTTCGGGTCCCAGCAGCCGGTCGAACGCGCCGTAGATCTGGCGCGGCGACTTCGCGACCTCGAACTTGAACATGTAGCCCTCGGGCATCAGCCAGTTGCCGAGGCTGATGCCCTTGAGGCGCAGGATGCGCCCATCGGGCTCGATGAAGTTCTTGCCCTCGATGCGGACCAGCGCCTCGGCCTGCGCGTTGGGCGCGACGAGACCGAACAGGATCAGGAGAGCGACGAGGAGGCGCATGACGGGACTGTAGCAGGCCATTAAGGTTCGTCCCGTCATGATTCTCGCCTCCCTCCTGCTCCCGATCGCCGTCGCCGCCATCGTCTTCCTGATCCAGCGCGTCCGCTTGCCGGCCTTCCTGGCGATCATGGCCACGGTCGTCGTCTACGGCATCGCCGCCGACATGACCTTCCAGTCGGTCGGCAAGGCATTCGGCATCGGATTCACGACGGCGCTGGAGCAGACCGGCCTGCTCGTCGTCGCGGGCGCGCTGGTGGGCTCCCTGTTGCTGCGCACGCCGCTCGGCACCGGCACGTCGGCGGCCGCCGGCATCGTGGCGGGACTGGGCGCCTCGGCTTCGGGCGGGCTGGCGCTGCTGCAGCCGGCCGGCCAGGACGCGCCGCGCCGCGCGCTGGGCCTCGCGCTCACTCTTCTGGCTGTGGCGGCCTTGCTCGCCCCGTCACCGCTGGCCGTCGCGGCGGCGTCGGTGATGAAGGCCAACATCCGCACCGAATTCATGATCGCGCTGCCCGTCGCGGCGGCGGCCGTGGCCCTGGGGTGGTGGCATGTCGCGCGGCAGGTGCCATCGACGCCGGTCGAAGGACAGCTCTCCTGGGCCTGGCTGTGCATCGGCATCCCGCTGGTGCTGCTCGTGCTGCAGTCGGTCGCCCAGATGCCGAGCGAGCCGCTGGGCAAGGGCGGCTCGCGCGAGTTCTACATCGGCATCTCCAAGCCGCTGATGCTGACGGCCATCGCGATCACGCTCGCGATCGTCCTGGCGCGTCGCTGGGAGCCTTCGGCGCTGGCCGGCCGATCCTGGGCGCCGCTGCTGCTGGCAGTCGGTGCGTCGGGCGGGCTCGCCCGCGTGTTCGACGAGACCGGCATGTCGGAACTGCTGGCCGAGTATGCGCTGCACCCGCGCTACGGCGTGCTGACGCCCTTCCTGGCAGCCGCCATCGTGAAGACGATGCAGGGCAATTCGCTCACCGCCGTTCTCACCGCCTCGGGCATGGTGGAGCCGATGCTGCCCGCGCTCGGCCTCGACAGCGCCTCGGGCCGGGCCATCGCGGCCGCCGCCGTCGGCGCGGGCTCGATGGCGATCTGCCACGTCAACGATCCCTTCTTCTGGATCGCCGCCCACATGGGCCGCCTGTCGCCGGGTCGCGCGCTCACCGTGATCTCGCTGGGCAGCGCCGTCATGGCGATCGGCGCCCTGGTGGTGATCGCGGCGATCCGGCAGTTCATCTAGAGTCAAGGGAGCGCGCAACTCCAGTTGCGCTCATGCCTTTGACCACCGACGAAGCTTGAGCGCCACTGGAGTGGCGCGCTCCAATGAGACGCTTCGAGCGTCAAGCGATCAGCCCCTCCTCCCGTGCCTTGATCTGCAACGACAGATAGCGCGAGTAGATGCGGCACTGGGCCAGGCTGCCGGCGATGAACCACAGGCCGGGCTGCGGCGTCGGCTTGAACATGTTGGCGAGTTCGCCGCCCTCGTCGAAGCCCCACACGGGACCGATCCGGTCGGCCACCGCGTCGCCCAGGAAGGCGCGCACCGTCTCCTGCTGGTTCTTGTAGCCTGTGGCGACCACCACCAGTTCGGCCTCGCGCAGCGTGCCGTCCTTCAGGCGCACGCCGCCGGCCTCGAACCCGTCGATGTCGTCGTACTGCATCAGCTCGATGCGCCCATCGACGATCATGTCGGAGCAACCGACGTTGAAGTAGTAACCGCCGCCGCGGCGCAGATACATCATCTGGAAGCCGGTATCGTCCTCGCCGAACGTCAGGCGAAACCCGCGCTTTTCCAATCCCGACAGGAGATCGCGATCGACTTGGCGCATCTCGGCGGTCGAGAGCTGGTAGGCGCGCTGCAGCACCGCATGGGGCGAGGCGGCAGCCAGCAGGTCGCAATCCTCGAACGGCAGGCCCTCGGTGTAGATCGCATAGACCTTCTGCGCCTCGCGGATCGACACGACATAGGTCGGGCTGCGCTGCACCATCGTCACATGGGCACCGCTGGCGCAGAGATCCTGCGCCACGTCGTGGCCGCTGTTGCCGGTACCGACCACGATCGCCTTGCGCCCCTTCCACGCCGCGCCGTTGGTGTAGGCGCCGGAATGCATCACCGTGCCGGCGAAGGAGTCGAGGCCCGGCAGCGAAGGCTTGATGGGAATGGCGCTGACACCCGTCGCGAAGACGACATGGCGCGGATGCAGCACGCGCTCCGTTCCGTCGTCGCGCTTCAGCGTCACCGTCCAGCGCTCCGCCGCCTCGTCGTAGCTGCCGGAGGTGAGCTGCGTGCCCGTCCAGTAGTTGAGGTCGAGATTCTCGACATAGGCCTCGAACCAGTTCGCCAGCTTGTCCTTGGGAATGAACACAGGGAACGTCGGCGGGAACGGCATCAGCGGCAGGTGATTGACGTGCACCTCGTTGTGCAGGGTGAGCGAGTGATAGCGCCGCCGCCAGTTGTCGCCGATTCGCTGATGGCGATCGACGATCAGCGTGTCGACGCCCAGCGCCCTGAGGCGCGCGGCGGTGGCGAGGCCGGCTTGGCCGCCGCCGACGACGAGCACCACGGGATCGCGATCCTCGTAGGTCTGCGCCTTCAGCCGCTGGTCGAGCCAGTTGTCGCCGCCGAAGTCGCGGCTGTAGCGTTCGGCGTCGCTCAGCTCGCGCGGCCGTCCATCGGGCCAGCCGTGCAGCTCTTCGAGCGTGGTGAGCAGGGACCAGGCCCGCCACGTCCCGCCGTCGTCGACGAGGCGCGCGACGGCGTTGGCGCGGCCGAAAGCGGTCTCGAACTCGAAGATCGTCTCGATGCACTCGATGCCGGCCCGCTTCACGCGACGCGGCGGCGTGCGCATGCCCGGGATATGGACGTCCCTCGCAGCGGTACGCGCCAGCACCGGGGCCAGCGCCGCCTCGATCGCCGTCCGCCCGGAATGAGTGACGACGTCCCAGGTGAAGGCGAGCACGTCGCGCCAATGTCCGTCGGAGATAAAGGTCGCTGCGACGGCGGCGGCATCCTGCGCCTGAAGCGCTGTCCCGAACGAGTCGAGCCAGCGCCCCGCGATCTCACCCGCTTCGTCCGGGGTCTCGGCAAACTGTACGGACATCAACGCTACTCCGGATGAGGGATCAGTCGAGCTTCACGCCCGATGCCTTGACCGCGGGCTCCCACAGCTTGCGGTCCTCGGCGAGGAACTGGTCGAAGCCGGCGCGACCCGGCGGCGGCATGTCGAGGCCGAGATCGTCGTTCCAGCGCTTCTGGATGTCGGGCGACTTCAGCGCCTCGACGATCGCGGCTTCGAGCCTCACGAGGATCGGCTCGGGCGTGCCCGCGGGCGCGCCGATGCCGTACCACGAGGTGGCGACATAGCCCGGGACGGTCTCGGCGATGGCGGGAATGTCGGGCGCCGCCTTTGAGCGCTGGGCCGAGGTGACGCCCAGCCCCTTCAGCTTGCCGGAGCGGACCTGCGGCAGCATCGAGGGCATGTTGGCGAACATCATGTTCACGATACCCGCCATCAGGTCGGAATAGACCGGCCCCGCGCCCTTGTAGGGCACATGGATGATGTCGACGTCGGCCATCTTCTTGAACAGCTCGCCGCTCAGGTGCAGCGACGTGCCGGGACCCGACGAGGCGAAAGAATACTTGCCCGGTTCCTTCTTGCAGAGCGCGATCAGCTCGGCGACGTTGTTTGCCGGCAGCGACGGCGTCACGCCCAGCAGGTTGGCGAGGGTCGCCACGCGGGAGATCCCCACGATGTCCTTGTCGGGATTGTACGGCAGCCTGGTGTAGAGCATCGGATTGAGCGTGTGGCTCGCCACCGAGATGAGGCCCAGCGTGTAGCCGTCGGGCGCGGCGCGCGCGAGTTCGACGGTGCCGATGTTGCCGCCCGCCCCGCCCTTGTTCTCGACCACGAAGGTCTGACCGAGGATCTTCGAGAGCTGGTCGCACATCAGGCGGCTCACCGTGTCGGTGCCGCCGCCCGGCGCGAAGGGACAGATGAACTTCACGGTCTTGTTCGGCCAGGTGCCCTGACCGAGCGCGACGGCGGGAACGATCGACGGCGCGGCGAGAGCCGCGACGAGCAGGCTACGTCTCTTCATGGCGTTTCCTCGATTTCATTCTTATCTTTATGGACGCCTCAACGTAGCGTCGTCCGCTAATCTGTCCAGATGGCTGAACCGCAGAGCGTCCAGGGCTACATCGACCAGACCCCATCATGGCCCGACGGGACTCCCACGCCCACCGTACCCATGACGCGCATGCAATGGCGCATCTGGCTGCTCGCGACCGCCGGCAAGTTCTTCGAGGGCCTGGTCGTGTTCATGACCGGCGTGGCGCTGCCCCTGATCGTCCAGGAGTTCGGCCTGTCACCGGTGCAGAAGGGCCTGGTGGGGGCCGCCACCCTGGCGGGCATCATGGTCGGCGCCGTCACCCTGGGAGGACTGGCGGACACCTACGGCCGGCGGCGCATGTTCGTCGTCGAAATGCTGGTCTTCGTCGTCTTCCTGGCCGGGCTGGCGGCAAGCCCGAGCTTCGGCTGGCTGGTCTTCTTCCTGTTCGGCGTCGGCGTGGCGCTGGGATGCGACTATCCCACCGGCCACCTGGTGATCTCCGAGAGCATCCCGAGCCGCGACCGCGGGCGGCTGGTGCTGGGCGCCTTCGCGTTCCAGGCGGTCGGCGCGCTGGTCGGAACGGCCCTTGGCTACGCCATCCTGGTGAGCGATCCGCAGCTCAGTGCCTGGCGCTGGATGTACGCCGTGGTGATCGCACCGGCGACGCTGGTGGTGATCGCCCGCCTGTTCATATCCGACAGCGGGCAATGGCTGATGTCGAAGGGACGCCGGCTGGAGGCGGAGCGCGAACTGCAGCGGCTGCTCGAGCGCGAACCGCAATATCCCAAGCAGGTCCGGCTTGCCGAGGAACCCGGCGCATCCCGTCTCCACGGCGCCGCCGGGGGCCGCTGGCGCGACCTCCTGTCGAAGAAGAACCGCCGTGCCACCATCCTCGCCTCCGTCCCGTGGTTCCTGCAGGATCTCGGGACCTACGGCATCGGCATCTTCACGCCCACCATCCTCGCCCGCACCGTCGGGCACGAGGTCGATCGCCTGCAGAACACCGCGAGCGTGATCGCGCACGACATCCAGGCGGCCAAGGGCGCCGCCCTGATCGACACGTTGCTGATCGTGGGCATCGTCGCCGCGGTGCTGCTGGCGGACAAGGTGGGCCGCATCCGCCTGCAGGTCCTGGGCTTCGTCGGCTGCGCCGTGGGCCTGGCGCTGGCCATGCTGCAGACCCGGCTGCCGGAACCGGCCGGCACGCTGTGCCTGTTCGGCGGCTTCATGCTGTTCAACTTCATGACCAATCTCGGTCCCAACGCGCAGACCTACCTGCTGGCGGGCGAAGTGTTCCCGACCGCCATCCGCGGCCGGGGCGCGGGCTTCGCCGCGGCCTTCGCCAAGCTCGGCGCGGTGCTGACGGCCTTCGTGTTCCCTCTTGTGCTTGCCGAGACGGGCACGCATTTCCTGCTGCTCGGCCTGATCTTCACGTCGTTGCTGGGGGCAGCGGTGACCTGGTGGTTCCGCATAGAGACGACAGGCGTCAATCTTGAGGAGATCGGACGGTAGTCATCGGCGACTCCCGGCGGGCGCGACGCTAGGATCGCCGGAATGGACTCGCCGATCCGCGAGCTGCTGCGCTCGCCCGACTTCCTCAGACTGTGGCTCGTCGGCGCCTTCGCCAATGCGATGCGCTGGCTGGAACTGCTGGCCTCGGGCCTGTTCGCCTGGGAAGCGACGCACTCGGCCCTCGCCGTCACCGTCGTGGTGGCGCTGCGACAGCTTCCGCAGCTGCTGTTCGGCGCGTTCGCAGGCGCTCTCTCGGAGGCGCTGAACCGCAAGCTGATCTTCATGCTGGCACTCGTGGTGCCCGCCGTGATCTCGACCTTGCTGGCCACGCTCGCCGCCACGGGACATCTCGAAGTCTGGCACGTAGCGCTGGGCAATCTCGTCTCCGGTACGATGTGGTCGACGGAAATGTCGACCCGCCGACGCATGGTGGGCGAGGTCGCCGGCCCGCACCGCATCGTCAACGCCATCGCGCTCGACAGCGTGACCTCGGCCGCGACGCGCGCGGTCGGCCCGCTGCTGGGCGGCATCGCGTTCCAGTGGCTGGGCATGAAGGGCGCCTACACGATCACCGCGCTGGTGCAGTTCGCCGGGGCCTTCGCCATCGCCGGCCTCGTCCACGCGCAGGTGACGCGGCGGCTCGATCTCGTGCGGATCCCGCACGAGATCGCCGAGGGGCTGCGCTTCGCGTGGACGCGGCCCACCATCCTGCTGGTGTTCGGCATCACCATCGTCACCAATGCCTTTGCCTTCGCCTATTCGGGCCTGGTCGCGCCGCTCGGGCAGGGCGCGTTCCACGTCTCTCCCGCGCTGGTCGGCCTGCTGGCGGCCGGCGAGCCGCTGGGGGCGCTGATCGGAGGCGCGCTGATCGCGGCGGGCTTCCTGCGCATGGACCGGCGACTGGCCTTCGCCGGCGGCGCGGCGCTGTTCATGTGCGCGCTGATCTTGATGGCGCTGTCGCCGTCCTACTGGCTCGCCTTCGCTCTTCTTCTGCTGGGTGGCTTCGGCACCGCGGGGTTCGGCAACATGCAGTCCACGCTCATGCTCACCGAGTCGCCGCCCGAGATGCGCAGCCGGCTGATGGGCATCGTCACCATGTGCATCGGCACGGCGCCACTCGGCCAGCTCGCGGCCGGCGCGATCTCCGACGCCATCGGCCCACGGGGGGCGGTGATCGTCATGGCGGTGGCGGGGCTGGCCCTCACGGGCCTCATGGTCGTCGCGCTTCGGAGACGGCCCCCGACGCCGCCTTCGGTCTGAGCGGCGTCAGCCGTTCCTTAACTTTACTTCAGGAACTTGAGACACTCCCCCGCCGCTTCGGCCGCGGTGCGGGCATTGTCGCGGGACATCGAGCCGCCCATCACCATCGGGCGGGCGACGCCGGTCAGTGCGTCCTTGATGTCGGTCTTGGGTGTCATGGTCGGCGCCACCTTGCCGTAGAGGAGCTGGCCATCCTTCGAGAGCTGGGCCGCACACGCCGAGGCGGCGGCCTGGTCGGCTGCCTGGACGGCGGCGGGCAACAGGAACAGGCCGAGCAGGGGCAGAAGACGAAGGCGCATGATTGATCTCCCTTGAGCGCTTGAGGCGGGGCGGACGATAGCGTCGCAGGCTGGCTCCCGCATAGGGCGTCGACGCAGGGCGAAGCGACTTGCGGAACGACTGCGCGCAACGCCGGAAGGCGCGGCGCGTTCACCGTGCGCCGATGTGCTGCGCGTCCGCGGGACGGCCAGGGGATTTCGCCATGAACATGTCGGCCGAAAGCATTCTCGTCATTCTCGTCGTGGGCATCGTCGCCGGCTGGTTGGCCGGCAAAGTCGTCCGCGGCACCGGGTTCGGGCTCGTGGGCGACCTGCTGGTCGGCATCGCCGGTGCGCTGTTCGCGGGCCTGCTGTTTCCCCGCCTCGGCCTCAACTTGGGCGGCGGTCTCCTCTCCCAGATCCTGTTCGCGGCGCTGGGTGCGATCATCCTGTTGCTGATCGTCCGACTGGTGCGCGGGCGGCGGGCCTAGCCAGCCTCCTCGCCGTCGCGCTTTTCCGCGTCAGGCTAGCTTCTCGACCGAGATCTCGTGGACGGCATGGCCGTCGCGCTCGAAGCCCGTGATGTTGGCGATCGTGGTGCCGGCGATGCCGCGCAGGGCATCGGCGGTGAAGAACGCCTGGTGCCCCGTGACCAGCACGTTGGGAAAGGACAGAAGCCGGGCGAAGACGTCGTCCTGGATCACCTTGTCGGACAGATCCTCGAAGAACAGGTCAGCCTCCTCCTCGTAGACATCGAGGCCGAGATGACCGAGATGGCCGGACTTTAGCGCCGCGATCACCGCCGGCGTATCGATGACCGCCCCGCGGCTCGTATTGATCAGCATGGCGCCCCGGCGCATGCGGGCAAGCGCGGCTTCGTCGATCAGGTGGCGGGTCGCGGGCGTCAGAGGGCAATGGAGCGACACGATATCGGCGGACGCCAGCAGCTCGGACAGCTCGACGTAGCGCACGCCCGCCGCGATGCAGGCCGCGTCGGGCGCCGGATCGACGGCGAGGATCGTGCAGCCAAAACCCGAGAGGATGCGGGCGAAGGTGGCACCGATGCGCCCGGTGCCGACGACGCCGACGGTCCGGCCCGTCATGTCGAAGCCCAGCAAGCCCTCGAGCGCGAAGTTGCCCTCGCGGACGCGGGCATAGGCGCGATGGATGTTGCGGTTGAGCGCCAGCACGAGGGTGACGGCATGCTCGGCGACGGCGTGTGGGGAATACTCGGGCACCCGGGCGACGGTAATCCCGACCTCCCGGGCCGCGACGAGGTCGACATTGTTGAAGCCCGTACAGCGCAGTGCCACAAGGCGAATGCCCCACCCTACGAGTGCCCGGAGAACGTCGGCCGGCAGCGCGTCGTTCACAAAAGCAGAGACCGCCGTTGCGCCATCGGCCAGGGCCGCGGTCTCGCGTGTCAGGCGTGGCTCGAGATAGACCAATTCGTGACGGCCGGACGTGTTGGCGGCGTCCAGGAAATGCCGGTCGTAGGGCTTGGTGCTGAAAACAGCGACGCGCATCGCGCGCCCTGCGGGCGGGGGCTCCTAGCCCTTCTGGCCCTGCCCGGTCGGGCGCTTGTCCTTCTTTACGGACTTCGGCCCGCCGCGAACGGCATCCTTGGCGATCTGCTTGGTCGAAACGCGCAACGCCGCCTGATGCTGGCGGTCGTTGGGCGTGCGTTGGGGAGTCTTGCTCATATCCGTGCAACGCGCGATCGCTTGAGACGTTCCGGAGCGAGGTCGATCGGCCTCGATCGGGGTGCGTCACGGCTGGCGTGGCGGCGCGAAACCCGTCACACTCGCTGCATCCATCGCACGCCTTCGTGCGGCGAGAACCGGTCCGGAGACAGGGTGCAGGACAGCAACGAGAGATCCGCGCAAACCCCTGGCGCGGCGAACACCCCGAAGCCACGCCGCATAGACGGCCGGGCTCTGCGCAGCGAGCGCACCAAGCAGCTCATCATCGAAGCCTATCTCGAACTGCTGCGCGAGAGTCCCGAGATCCCGACAGCGGCCCAGATCGCCAAACGCGCCGGCTATTCGGTGCGCTCGGTCTTCGAGCGTTTCGACGATCTGCTGGCACTCAGCCTGGCCGCCGCCGACTATGCGTTTGCCGAAGGTCTCGTCCAGGCGGCGATCCGCGACATCGACGGCACCCGCGAGCAGCGCCTGCGAGCCCAGGTGGAAACCCGAGCCGGAATCTGCGAGCGCTGGCTGCCGCTCTGGCGGGTGCTCCTGCACAATCAGAACGAATCGGAGTTCCTGAAGACCCGAATCGGCCTCATGCGCGACGCGGTCTGGGCCCGACTCTCCCTGATGTACCGCGCGGAACTCGGCCCCCTTCCGGAAGCCGAGCGCAGGAAGATCCTGATCGCGCTGGAGCAGGTCACCGACTTCGAGAGCTGGGGTCGCATGCGCGAGCGCCATGGCCTCTCCGTCGCGGACGCCATCGACGCCTGGATCACGGCGATCGACAGGCTGCTGCCGCCGACGCCCGGATCCGGCTAATCGTCGACGGCACGGCGCGCCTAGCCCCCGCTCGCTTCAGCGCGCACTCTGAGCCGACGACACGGGCGGGATCGTGAACTTTCTCGACAAGAGCAACTCTTCCATCTCGGCAATGCCGCGGTCGTAGTCGCCGCGCTCACAGTCGATGGCGGCCGCGATGCGGGTCATGTTGCGCTTGCCGTCCGAATGGGCGCTCCGACCCGCGCTATAGCGGTCGTAAAAGTCGATGAGCTGCTGGCAGCGCGCCGCCTCGGCGGAACTCGACTGCGCCGCCGCGCGGTCGGGCACGGCCAAGCAAACGAAGGCGGCGAGGAGGCATAGGGAAAGAAAGGGGAGCAGGTAGGTCATACCGGGTGCAACGGATTACGGCGCCGCTTGTTGCGGGCGTGGCATCGTGCCGCCGTCGCGTCTCCGGCGGGGCGGACTACAGGCCGGGCAGGCGCCGCTCCGTCGGTTCGGCTAGAAGCGTTGGCGGCCGCCTCGGTCGGCTCTCGTGTCATTGGAGATCGGGAAATGCTCACGCTCTATCACGGCTGGAGATCATCGGCGTCGCGGCGGGTCCGGTTGTGCCTGGCCGAGAAGAACCTGCCCTTCGAGAGCAAGGTGATCGACCTCGCGAAGATGGAACACCATGCACCTTCCTTCCTGAAGCTCAATCCAAACGGTGTCATTCCGCTCCTGATCCTGAAGGACGGCCGATCGCTCTACGAGAGCGGCACGATCTGCGAGTTCGTGGATGAAACCTGGCCGCACCCGCCGCTGCGCCCGGCCGACGCCTACGGCCGCGCCGTGATGCGGAACTGGATCCGCCACGTCGACGGCCTGATCGGCAACCTGATCATCTTCAACTGGGCGCACTCGATGGCCAAGGTCGCCACGCAATGGTCGGACGCCGAACTCGCCGAAAAGCTCGCCAACGTCCCCAGCAAGGAGCGGCGCGAAGCATGGCTGCGCACGGCGCGCCGGCCCTACACCGACGAAGAGCGTCAGGAGGCGCGCACCAAGCTGACCGTCAGCCTGGTCGACCGGATGGAGGAGACGCTGCGCCAGAGCCGATGGCTGGCCGGCGACGACTATTCGCTCGCCGACATCGGCGCGGTGCCCTTCATCAAGCGCATCGACGAGGAGATCGCACCGGAGGAGATCACGGCGGCGCGGCATCCTCGCGTCGCCGAATGGTGGGCCGCGATCCAGGCGCGTCCGGCCTTCGCCACGGCGCAGATCGGGCCGTTCACGGCATGACGCGGACGGTCATCTTCGATTTCCATGGCACGCGGGTGCACGGGCACGAAGGTATCGAAATGGGCTTCCGCTCGATCCTCGCCCGAACGATCAGGCGCGCACCAGGGTCTTGATGGCGAGCGCCGGCTTGCCGGATTTCTCGGCAACCTCGCGATCCTGCTCGGCGATGATGTCGCGCGCCGGCAGGTCCTTTTCGAGCCCTTCGAGGGCATCGGCCGGCACCCGGCGGTTGGAGCGCTGGCTGCCGTCTTCGTAAGTGACGTTGAACAGCACGTATTCCGTGCGCTTGCTGGATTTCTTGCCCATCGGGGCCTCCCAAGGTTCAGGTCCGTCGACATCGAGGGCGCGCGAGGCGCGATTCCCCGTCGGGAATGCGTGCAGGGAGCAAGAGCAATGTCAGGCGCCGACCGCCACTCCGGCAGCGCCGCGGCCTGAGCGGCCGGGAAAAGAAAAACCCCGCACCCAGAGGGTGCGGGGTCTCTTTGCTTTGCTGGAGCGTGGCTGCCGCAAGCGGCAGCCGGCTCGTCAGCCGGCAGTCTTCAGGTTGTCTGCGGCCATCTTGCCGCTGCGACGGTCGGCGACGAGTTCATACTCGACCTTCTGACCTTCGTTCAGCGAGCCCAGGCCCGCGCGCTCGACGGCGCTGATGTGCACGAAGGCATCGGCACCGCCGTTGTCCGGCTGGATGAAGCCGAAGCCCTTCTGAATATTGAACCACTTCACGGTTCCCGTAGCCATGGGTAACCCTTTCACTACTTTAGATATGCTTACCCGCGCAGCGTCCCACAAAAAAACAAAGGGAACGCGCAGCCGGCCGTCGAATTCGCACTGGTTTTCGGGATCAAGTGTTCGTGGAGCGGGTTTGCCGGCAGAGCCGGAAACGCGGACCAAATCAATCGTCCGTCTATCGACGCGCTGGATATGGCCTTTTGCCGGGGCATTTGCAAGGACCGATTGGTCGTCAATCCGGCTCCCGCTAAGCTCCGGCCGACGCTCAGGAGGAGAATGTCGCATGTCCGGCAATCCGAAGGTGCTCATCTCGGGTGCAGGACCCGTCGGCCTCACCCTCGCCAACGAGCTGGTTCGCCAGGGCATTGCCGTGCGCATCGTCGACAAGGCGGCACGGCGAACCGACAAGTCCAAGGCGCTCGTCCTGTGGAGCAGGACACTCGAACTGTTCGACGATGCCGGTTACGTGCAGGGGTTCCTGTCGGCCGGCCTTCCGGCGCACGGCGCGCAGATCTCGACCGGCAAGCAGATCATTGCCCGGATTTCGTTCGACCTGATCGACAGCCGGTTCGACTACGCGCTGATGATCCCCCAAAGCGAGACCGAGCGCATCCTCGAGGAGCGGCTGGCCGCGGCAGGGGTGAAGGTCGAGCGTACCGTCGGCCTGAGCGGCTTCACCGACCGGGGCGATTCGGTGGAGGCGGTCCTCACCGGGGCCGGCGGTGCCAGCGAGACGCTTCGGGCCGACTGGCTCGTGGGCTGCGACGGCGCGCATTCGGCGGTTCGTCACGGACTTGGCTTCGCCTTCGAAGGCTCGACCCTGCAATCGCATTGGGCGCTGGCCGACGGTCACGTCACAGGTCTCGATCGCCAGGATCACCTGCACATCTTCTGGCACCGCGACGGCATACTCGCCTTCTTTCCCATCGTCGGGGATCGCTGGCGGGTGATCGCCGACCTGGGTCCCGCCGCAGACGGCGAACTCCATCCGGATCCGACGCTCGCAGAGATCAACGCGTTGATGGCGCATCGCGGCTCGCCCGGCATCGCGATGACCGATCCGGTCTGGCTCGCCGCCTTCCGCATCAACGAGCGCAAGGTGAAGGATTATTCCAGAGGGCGTGTATTCCTTGCGGGCGACGCCGCCCACATTCACAGCCCGGCCGGCGGCCAGGGCATGAACACGGGCATGCAGGACGCCTTCAATCTCGCCTGGAAGCTTGCGCTCGTGATCGAGGGCGCCGCAAAGCCGGCGCTGCTGGACAGCTACTCGCGCGAGCGCTCAGCCGTCGGCGACCTCGTCCTGAAGAACGCGGGTCGGCTGACCGAGCTGGCGACGCTGCGCAATCCGCTGCTTCAGGATATCCGGAACACCGTCATGCGCTTCGCCGCCGGTTTCCCTCAGATCCAGCACAAGGTTGCCGACCAGCTCTGCGAGATGGACATCGGCTATCCCGACAGTCCCCTTACGGCGACGGGCAGCGCTGTCGGGAAAGGCCCGAAAGCCGGCGAGCGATGGCCATACCGGCTGCCCGAGGGCACAGGCGGGCGCAAATTCGCGGCTGCGGGTCCCCCCGACATCGTGGCCGGGCTGGCCGCCCGATTTCCAGAACTGGTGACGGCGGTGCCTGCACACGATCCCGGGCACGCCGCCCTGCGCCTCATTCGACCTGATGGTTACGTGGGCTTCGCCGGCGGGACCGAGGATGCGGCGCGGGCGGAAGCCTATCTGGCGGCGCTGCAGGCCTGAGCCGCCGCGCCTTCAGGAAGTCGACGGCAGCATCCGATCGATGGCCGACGCCCAGACGTCGAGAGCGGAGTCCCATGGCAGGCCGAAATCGTCCCTCAGCGCTCCCCACCCCTCGAAACTGGTGAGGGTCGCCAGGGCAAGGATAAGGGTCTCCCGCTCTTTGGGGTCCAGGGTGGTGAGTTCAGGCCGGTACATCAGTTCCAGCCGCTCGACGTTGGCCCGGCGCACGGCCAGTACGCGCGCCCGGATATCGGACACCTGCTCTTCCACCGGCTTGGCCGTGAGAATCCGCCACAGGGGAAGCCACTTCTCGCAGGCCTGGGCGCGCGTATGCACATGCGAACGAATGCGCGCGGCCCGATCGCCGCCGACATCCCGGGGCTCGGCCTGGGCCTGCCCCAGCGCGATGGCATAGTCGGCGGTGGCCAGGCTGAGAGCGTCCAGATCGGTGAAACGCTCGAAAATCGAGCGCACCGAATAGCCGGCCCTCGCCGCAATTTCCGCCGCAGTCGGCATGCGACCATGCTCCTGCAGAAGCATCAGATAGGCCTCGATGATCAGATGCCGTGTGCGCTCGCTGCGCAGGCGCCTTCCATCGAAACGGATCGGCTCGGACACCGAGGCGGCTGAATCCGACGGGACAGCCTCATGCGAGGTCACTGGTTGGAACTCCAACGAAGATGAACGCCCAGCAATAAGCCTGCCGCCCATCAGCGTCACCCCCTCCTTTCGCATCTCTGGCACTCGAACAGTGTCGCTGGCAGAAATGGCTTCCATGCCGATTCACTGGACCATAGATTCGAAACATCAGCTCATGACCGTTGTCGCCGAGGGCGACGTCACGCGACCGGAGTTCGATGCCTATCTGGACGTGATCGACAACGCGGAGCTGTATGCCTATCGCAAGCTGTTCGACGGAAGCAGCGCCGATACCAGTATGGGGGCGGACAACCTCCTGGCGGTGGGGGTGCGCATGAGGTCGGCACATCACACCCGCCCGGTCGGTCCGCTGGCCGTCGTCGTGTCCGAGGACAAGATCGACAGGGTGGCGCGCATCCTCGGCATGCTGGCGGCCGCGAACCGCCCGATGCGCGTCTTCCATCAAGCGGGCCCGGCACGAGACTGGATCCTGAAACAGTCCCTCTAGGGATCCGGGTGACGGGCAACGAAGGCAGGAGCCCGTAACGGGTCCCGGAGTTCTCAGGGCGAGACAATGCGCCGGGTTGCGACGGTCGTGCCCGGCTTGTAGAGCGCTCGCTTGCAGCAGCCGAGGCGCAGATGGCCGACACCGACGACGACTATGTCTACGACGAAGCCAGCGGCGAGTGGATGCCCGCCGCGGAAGCCGCCGCGAAGAAGGCGGCGGCCGAGGAGGCTGCGCGAGGCGTCGAGGTGCGCGATTCGGTCGGCAACCTGCTGGCCGACGGCGACAGCGTCATCCTGGTCAAGGATCTCAAGGTGAAGGGCGCCAACCAGACGCTGCAACGCGGCACGGTCATCAAGACCATCCGCCTCACCGGCGACGCCCAGGAGATCGACTGCCGCCACGACACCATCAAGGGCCTGGTCCTGCGCGCCGAGTTCGTCCGCAAGCGCTAAAGCAACGACGCTCCGGCGCGTGGCACTGCCGTCAGGGCATCGTCCCGGGCGGACGCCGTTCGCCGGGACGCACGCGGCGATCCTCGTCCTCCGGGCCGACGGTGCGGCTGGTGTCGTTGTCACGCGGTCGCACCGTCTCCCCGGTGCCGGTGTCACGCTCGATATCGGTGTTGGTTCGCTCCCGCGGCTTGGGATCGGGATCGGTGGCCATGGCGTTCTCCTTGTTCCTGTACAAGGAAGCGAACGGCCCGGGAGCAGGTCCGGTTGCCCCGGGACCAGGCTCTCTCAGGCAAGCGTCACTTGCGACGCCGCCGCTTGGCCCGCCCCGTCGCCGGCACGACCTCGTCGCGATGGAGATTGTCGTGACGCTCGTCCATGAGCCGGTAATCCATGACGAGTTCCTCGCCGGCCTTGATGTCGCGCAGCGCGTAATAGGTCACGTCGCCGTCGTCGGAGCCGATGTTGGGATCGGCGTCGTGGTTCATGTACCAGCCAGTCGAGATCCGCAGGAAGTCGAGCGGCGCCCAGTAGCCGCCGGCGCAGCGGATGCCGAAGCGCTTGATGAGCTGCACCTGGGGCGAGGCATGAGCCTTCGCAAGAGGGATCCAGCGACTGTCCTTGCCATCCCAAACGCGAACCAGTTCGCCCTTCCTGATGTCGATGTCGGCAAAGCAGCCGAGGCCATGGATGGAAGAGGCGCCGAGATGGACGAACGCCTTGCTGACTTTGCGCTTCATGGGCTCTCTGCTCCCGAGGACGTGGACGTGCGTCAGGCCTTCACGATGAAGGGCTTGGCCGCGGTGTCGTAGTCGGCATAGCCCAGCGTCGCCCGCAGGTCGGCCGGCGACAGCGCACTCTTGCTTTCCGCTTCGCCCGCCTTGAGTGCGGCGAGGCCCGCCTTCATGCCGGCAGCGGCCGGCGACAGCATGCCGGTCGGATAGGTGCCGATCTTGAAGCCGAGCTTGAGCGCTTCGGTCTGCGACGGCGTGGCGCGCGGCGCGCCGGGCGACAGCACGGCGAAGGACGGGCGGCCCTTGGCGGCGGCGACACCGCGCCGGATCTCCTCGTCGTCGGCGGGCGAATCGAGGAACAGGATATCGGCGCCTTCCTCGACATACATCTCGATGCGGGCAACCGCCTCGTCGATGCCCTGCGTCGGGCGGCAGTCGGTTCGCGCCAGCACGAGGATGCCGGATTCCTTCGCGGCCTGGACGGCGGCGCGGATCTTCATGCGCGCTTCCTCGCGCGGCAGGCAAGGCTTGCCGGCGGCGGTGAGCGCGCGCGGCGTGATCTTGTCCTCGATCAGCACGGCGGCGGCGCCGGCGCGGCCATAGGCGCTCACGGTGCGCTGCACGTTCATCGCATTGCCGTAGCCGTGATCGCCGTCCGCCAGCACCAGCAGGTCCGGCGCGGCGCTGTGCACCATGTTGAAGGAATCGAACATCTCGCCGAACGAGACGAGATCGAGATCGGGGCCGCCGAGACGGCTGGCGGCGACGCACGAACCCGACAGGAACGCCGTCTTGAAGCCCTCGCCATGGGTCAGCTTGGCGGTCAGCCCATCCCACACCGCCGGCATGACGACGAGGCCGGGTTCGGCCAGCAGGGCGCGCAGACGTTGGGGGGCACTGGTCACTTCGGATCTCCTCGGGTTTCTCGCAAAGGGCGGCGGACGATAGCAGACCGCGCAAGCAGGTCGACATACCGACTGCACGCGGTCTAGGCTTTCAGCCGCACTGCAATCCTACGGAGATCAAAACAGCCAACTGCAAGACAATCGTCGGGAGGAAACAAAATGAAAATCGACAAGATTCGTTTCGCTTCGATTTGTATGGCCGCGGGACTCATCGGGTGGGCCGGCACCGGATGGGCACAGAAGAGCGGCGGCACGCTGCGCATCCAGCACATGGACACGCCGCCCAGCGCCTCCATCCATGAGGAATCGACCGTCTCGGTCGCCGTCCCCTTCATGTCGATCTACAACAACCTCGTCGTCTTCGACCAGAACGCGCCGAAGAACAGCCTCGACACCATCGTGCCCGACCTCGCGACGAGCTGGGAGACGAAGGACGGCGGCCGCAAGCTGGTCTTCAAGACCCGCGACGGCGTGACGTGGCACGACGGCAAGCCGTTCTCGGCGGCCGACGTCGCCTGCACCTTCGACCTGATCCTCACGCCGGAAAAACTGCGCCGCAATCCGCGCAGCGCCTGGTACGGCAACCTGGAGAAGGTGACCGCGGACAGCCCGTCGGAGGTAACCTTCCATCTGAAGCAGCCGCAACCCTCGCTGCTCGCGCTGCTCGCCTCCGGCTATACCCCGATCTATCCCTGCCACATCCCGGCCGCCGACATGCGGCGCAAGCCGGTCGGCACCGGGCCCTTCAAGCTGGCCGATTTCAAGATGAACGAGGGCATCAAGCTGGTGAAGAACCAGGACTACTGGAAGCCGGGACGGCCCTATCTCGACGCCATCGAGTTCTCGATCATCGCCGACCGCTCGACGCGCATGCTGTCGTTCGTCGCCGGCAAGTTCGACATGACCTTCCCGGCCGACGTCACCGTGCCGCTGCTTAAGAACATCAAGCGCGACGCACCCCAGGCGCAGTGCACCATGCGCGAGAGCGGCGTCAGCACCAACCTGATCGTCAATCGCGAGGTGGCGCCGTTCGACAATCCGAAGGTTCGCCGCGCCATGGCGCTGACCCTCGATCGCGACGCCTTCATCAGGATCCTGAGCGAGGGCGAAGGCCAGATGGGCGGAGCGATGCTGCCGCCGCCGGACGGCGTCTGGGGCTTGCCCAAGGAGAAGCTGCAGGGCCTCATCGGCTATGGCGACGTGGAGAAGGCCCGCGAGGAAGCGCGGGCGCTGATGAAGGAAGCTGGCTACGGGCCCGACAAGCGCCTGAAGCTGAAGGTCAGCACCCGCAACATCGCCACCTTCAAGGATCCGGCGGTGATCCTCATCGACCAGCTCAAGCAGATCTGGATCGACGGCGAGCTCGAGATCATCGACACCAGCGTCTACTACAACCGCGTCTTCAAGAAGGACTATGTCGTTGCGCTCAACCTCACCGGCAGCGCGGTCGACGACCCCGACGTGACCCTGTTCGAGGGCTATGCCTGCGGCTCGCTGCGCAACTACAACAACTACTGCAACCCGGAGATGACCAAGCTCTTCGAGGAGCAGTCGCGCGAGACCGACCGCAAGAAGCGGCAGGAACTGGTCTGGGAGATCGACCGCAAGCTGCAGGAGGACGTGGCGAGGCCGATCATCAGCCACGGCCGCATCGCCGGATGCTGGCATCCGCAGGTCAAGAACGTCACGCTGCACATCAACAGCATCTACAACAACTGGCGCTTCGAGGACGTCTGGCTCGATCGCTAGCGTTTTTCCGAGCGAAGTAGAGTCACCTCCCCATTCAAATGGGGAGGTGTCGACGTCTTACGTCGACGGAGGGGTCATAGGCTTTGCGACGCCCCATGACCCCATCGCCCCGTATGACGGGGCACTTCCCCCTCCGAAGGGGGAAGAAATTGATCCCGATTTCCAGCGGTTCAATCCACGTTGGAAAGACTCTCGTGAGCGTCAGCCGGCCGCCTTCAGCAAAAGCTTGCCGGCGACGCCCCGACCTTCGAGGCGGCGGTGCATGTCCGCCGCCTCGGCCAGAGGAAACACACCCTCGATCGGGACCTTGAGCCAGCCCTCGGCAAGGGCCGCTAGCACATGGCCGACGCCGGCCTGCCACTCTGCCGACGTCTGGTCGATATGGCCGAGATGCAGGCGGGTGAAGGTCTGAGAGCGCGGCAGGATGCGCTCGCGAATGTTCTTGAACGGCTGCCCTTCGGCTTCGCCGATGCTGATGATGTGGCCCAGCATCTTCACCACGCCGAAGGTGCGGTCGAGCATGGTGGCGCCGTATGAGTCGATCGCGAGATCGACGCCCTTGCCGTCGGTGAAGTCGAGCACGGCCCGTTCGAAATCCTCCTGCGAGGTCACCACGACGCGCGAGGCGCCGAAGGCCAGCGCCCTGGCTTCCTTGCCCGGCGTGCCGGTCGTGCCGATGACGCGCGCTCCCGCCCGCACGGCAAGCTGGGTGCACATCAGCCCGACACCGCCGCCGATCGCGTTCACCAGCACCGTGTCGCCCGGTCCGATGCCGCCATAGATCGTCCACATCATGTGCCAGGCGGTCAGCGCCTGGATGGGAAAAGCCGCGCCGATATCGAGCGGAACCGCGTCCGGCAGCTTGATGAGGCCCAGGGCGGAAGCGACGCACTTCTCGGCATAGGCGCCGCCCTTTTCCGGGAAGGTCGCCACCCGATCGCCCACCTTCACGCCCGTCACCCCCGGCCCCAGCGCCGCGACCGTGCCGGAGACTTCGAAGCCCAGGATCATCGGATAGGTCATGGGATGCGGGTAGATGCCCATGCGAACCTGGGTGTCGGCCCAGTTGCAGCCGGCATAGGCCACATCGATCAGGACCTCGCCCGCCCCGGGCACGGGGTCCGGCAATTCGGCGAGAACGAGCTGCTCGGGGCCTCCGGTGGCATGGATGACGACGGCTTTCATGGGCTCCTCCCGCGACGATTGCGGCGAGGGCCTTGCAGCATCGATGCCAGACCGAAGCCGGGCATTCAGGCTTTGTCGGACGCCAGAATCTCCCGCAGGCGAGCCGTGGCGGCGCGGCCGATCGTCAGCGGATGGGTCATGCCGTCGAGCACGAGACGGCCGGTCGAGCGCGTCGGCGCTTCGAGGCTCCGCAGCCGGTCGCGGTTGATCATCACCGAGCGGCCGAGCCGCACAAAGGGCGGCGCCGGCAGCAGCTCCTCGAAATGCGCCAGTGTGCGCAGGATCATCACCGCCGGCTGGCCCGCCACGAAGACGCGCGCGAAATCGCCGTCCGCCGAGATGGCCACGATCTCCCCCGGTGTCGCGAACAGGGTCCGCCGCGGTGTCCGGAGTTCGATCACGCCCGGCCCGGGCGGCAGGGCCGAAAGCGCGAGCTGGCGCGCCGCCCGCGCCAGCGCCGCTTCGAGACGCACCGGCTCGACGGGCTTCAGCAGGTAGTCGACGGCGTTCACGGCGAAGGCCTCGACCGCATGCTCGGCAAAGGCCGTGACGAAAACGACGATGGGCGGCCGCTCCAGCGAGTCGAGCAGGTCGAACCCGTCGTCGCCGCCACCCAACTCAATGTCGAGGAAGATCACATCGGGCTGCAGGCTCGCGACCTGCGCGCGCGCGCTCTCGGTGCTGTCGGCCTCGCCCGCGATCTCGACCTGAGCGTGCGCGGACAGCAGGCGCCGCATGGCATTGCGGGCCAGCGGCTCGTCGTCGACGATCAGGACCCGCACGGTTCGCCTTTCAACTCGAGCGTCGCGACCACCCTCTTCTCTTCGGGCCGTTCGCCGGCTTCGCGCAACGCGAAAGTGTGGCGGTCGGGATAGTGCAGCGCGAGCCGGCGGCGCACATTCTCCACGCCGATACCGGGACGCCGCCGAACGGCGCCGGTCGAAGCGAGCGTACCGGCATTCGAGACGGCGACATGGAGCGTCTCGCCATCGGTACGGATGTCGATGCGCAGATCGAGGCCTTGCTCGCGCCGTCCGTGCTTGACGGCGTTTTCGACCAGGGGCTGGAGCAGGAAGCTTGCAATACGGCGAGGCCTGGCTTCCGGCGCAACATCCATCCGTGTCTGCAGGCGATCCCCGAAACGCGCCTTCTGGACGGCGAGATAGGCGGCGAGCCCCGTCACTTCGCTCTCCACCGTGACAACCGTGTGACTGATGCCGTCGAGCGAGTGTCGGAGGTAGGCGGTGAGGTTGCGGAGCATGTCTAATGCCGCGGTCGGGTGCTCGGGGATCTCCTCCGCGACACCGTTCAGGGCGTTGAACAGGAAGTGCGGATCGAGTTGCAGGCGAAGCTGTTCGAGTTCGGCCCGCAGGGCGTCAGACTGGGCGCGCATGGTCCGTCGATGCTGTGCCTGTTCCGCCATCTCCGCGCGCAGCCAGAAATAGGCGAGGCTCCACCCCGCAAGGGCAAAGAAGTAATGCACGAATGGGACGAAAAACTCTTCGACGCCACGACGGTCGGGCGGCACGATCCAGGGCACAGCCTCATGGACCAGAACGATCATGCTCGCGACGACGAGCGCTCCCAGCAGCGAGAGCAGCGCGATCAGCGCCACGCCGCCGATCGATACGCGATTGGCGAAGCGCCGCGTGACGTAGACGCTGCGCATCGCCGTCGAGATCGCGACCAGGCAGGCGAGAATGAGGCCTGTCCGGGCGAAGGCCACCGAAAAGCTGTGAAAGGCGATACGCTGCGCCAACAGGTCGGCGATCGCGAACAGCCCCCAGCCCGCGATCTGGACCCGCCAGAACAGGGGCAGGCCGTTCCACCGGGCAAGCAGACGTGCGGACAAGGTCGAGGCTCTCCGGGCGGGACGGCTGAATTCCCGCGAAAGATTGGGCATTTGGCGCAGTCAGGCAAGCACTGCCTGCCCGGCGCGCCGCAACCCCGTTCGCCGACTTTCCTGCCGGGTTCACCGACTAGCCGGGGGGCCGCCGATGTAACGCCCCAATGTCGATGGCATCTGTCTCGCACGCGATGAGCGGAAACTGAGCGGAGGGAAGCGATGGCTACGGTCAAGTACGCGGTCAAGGACAACTGGGGTTCGGGCTTCATCGGCAACATGACGGTCGAAGGCGGAACCAGCGGGGTCCGCGGCTGGACGATCGAGTTCGATGCCGGCTTCGCCATCACCAACATCTGGGGGGCCGAGATCGTCAGCCGCGTCGGCACCCACTATGTCCTGCGCAACGCCTCCTACAATGCCGACGTCTCGGCCGGCGGCAGCGTCACCTTCGGCTTCCAGGCGACTCCGGGCGCCACGGGTGGCACCGCAACCACGGGCCTGACGCTGAATGGCGCGGGAGAAGAGCCGCCGCCTTCCCTGCCGACCGTCTCGGTTGGCGACGCATCGATCGTCGAAGGCAGCAGCGGCACCGTCCAGATGAACTTCACGGTCAGCCTGTCCCAGGCGGCGACCGGGCCCGTGACGGTCGCCTACGCCACCGCCGACGGCACCGCCACGGCGGGCTCGGACTACATTGCCAAATCAGGCACCGTCACCTTCGCGGCCGGCGAGACGCAGAAGACCATCAGCATCACGGTGAACGGCGACAAGGTCGCCGAGCTGAACGAGACGCTGTCGCTCGCTCTTTCCGCCCCGAGCGGCGCCACCATCGCCGACGGCGCGGCGGTCGGCACGATCCTCACCGACGACGTCGTCGTTCCGAAGATCACCATCGCAGACGCAACGGTTAAGGAAGGCGACGGCGGCACGCGCGACCTCACCTTCACCATCACCCTCTCGGAAGCCACCTCCGGCCCGGTGAGCGTGACCTACGGCACCGAGGACGGCACGGCCAAGGCGGGACTCGATTACGTCGCCCAGACCGGCACGGTCACCTTCGCACCCGGAGAGACATCCAAGGTGATCAACGTCAGGGTCACCGGCGATACGGTCATCGAAGGCAACGAGACGCTGAAGATCAACCTGACCGGCGCGACCGGCGGCAAGATCGCCGACCGCCTTGGCATCGGGACGATCGCGAACGACGACGCCACGATCACGATTGCAAACGCCACGGTGACGGAGGGCAACAGCGGCGCCAGCGAGCTGGCCTTCGCCGTCAACCTGTCCGCGGCGACGTCCGGCCCGGTGACGGTCGCCTACGCGACCACCAACGGCACCGCCAAGGCCGGCCAGGACTATGTCGCCCAGTCGGGCCTGCTGACATTCGCCGCCGGCGAGACATCGAAGGTCATTCGCGTCCAGGTGACGGGCGACACGGCGGTCGAGGCCAACGAGACCCTGAAGGTCAACCTCACCTCGCCGACCGGCGCCACGATCAGGGACGGCAGCGCGCTCGGCACCATCGTCAACGACGACAGCGCCACCGCCCTGCCGTCGCTCTCGATCAACGATGCTTCAGCGGCCGAAGGAAGCGCGGCAACGCCCGGACAGATCAGCTTCACCGTGAGCCTGTCCGCGGCTTCCACCTCGCCGGTCACCGTGAATTTCGCGACGGCCAACGGCACGGCGCTTGCCGGCAGCGACTATGTCGCGCAATCCGGCACGCTCACCTTCGCCGCCGGCGAGACGCAGAAGACCATCCAGGTCGCCACAATCGGCGATTCGGCCGTCGAGGCCAACGAAGGCTTCAGCGTCGTCCTGTCCAGCCCGACCGGCGCGACCATCGCCGACGCGACCGGCACCGGCACGATCGTCAACGACGATGTGGCAGCAGGACCGACGCTCGGCATTTCCGACGCGACGGTGATCGAGGGCAATCCCGGCAGCGGTGCGGCGCCCGGCTGGCTCAGCACCTCGGGCAACCAGATCGTCGACTCGGCCGGGCACTCGGTGCAGATCGCCGGCGTGAACTGGTTCGGTTTCGAGAACAACGACCTGGCGCCGCATGGCCTGTGGACGCGCAACTACAAGGAGATGATGGACCAGATGGCGGATCTGGGCTTCAACACCATCCGCCTGCCCTTCTCCAACGACACGCTCCACAGCACCGGCACGCCCAACATCAACTACTCGGCGAACCCCGACCTGCGCGGCCTGTCGGCCATGCAGGTCATGGACAAGATCGTGGCCTATGCCGAACAGATCGGGCTGAAGATCATCCTCGACCATCATCGCAACAATTCCGGCGCCGGCGCTTCGGAAAACGGCCTCTGGTACGACAGCCAGCACAGCGAAGCGGACTGGATCGCCGACTGGAAGATGCTGGCGGAGCGCTATGCCGACAATCCGGCAGTGATCGGAGCGGACCTGCACAACGAGCCGTACAACGGCACGTGGGGCGGCGGCGGACCAAGGGACTGGGCCGCGGCAGCCGAACGTGCCGGCAATGCCATCGGCGAGGTCAATCCCAACATGCTGATCTTCGTCGAGGGCGTCGCCAGCTACCAGGGCCAGAACTACTGGTGGGGCGGCAACCTCATGGGTGTGCGTGACCGGCCGATCGAGCTCGCGCTCGACAACAAGCTCGTCTATTCGGCGCACGACTACCCCAACTCGGTCTACGCCCAGCCCTGGTTCCAGGGCTCGAACTTCGCGGCGGACCTGCCCGCGAAGTTCGACCAGATGTGGGGCTACATCTTCAAGGAAGGCATCGCGCCGGTTTACATCGGCGAGTTCGGCACCAAGCTGGTCGACCCCAAGGATGCGCCGTGGCTGGAGGCCATCACCTCCTATCTGTCCGGCGACCTCGACAACAACGGCACGCACGACCTGCCGGCCGGCCAGAAAGGCGTGAGCTGGACCTTCTGGTCGTGGAATCCAAACTCCAGCGATACCGGCGGCATCCTGGCCAACGACTGGCGGACGGTGAACCAGGACAAGATGGGCTACCTGACGCCCATCCAGTACGAGTTTCATGAGGATGCGCCGGGAGACGGCGGCACGCCGAGCGGCCCGATCGCGAGCTTCGTGCTGACGCTTTCGGAAGCCGCGACGCACGAAGTGACCGTGGATTACCAGACCGTCTACGGCGAGGCCGGCGCGGCCGATTTCATCGCCGAAAACGGCCGCGTCACCTTCGCGGCCGGCGAACAGAGCAAGACGATCACGATCGAGATCAGCCCGGACAGGCTGGTCGAGGGCAACGAGCATTTCGGCGTCGTCCTCAGCAACGCGGTGGGCGCCACGATCACGCGAGCCACCGGCACTGGCACCATCGTCGACGACGACGCCGCGCCGACGACACCAACCACGCCCACGACTCCCACCACCCCGACGGAGCCGTCGGGCTCGGGCGATCTCGAGGCCATGTTCGCGATCGTCAATTCCTGGTCGGGCGGCTTCAACGGCAGCGTGACCCTCGAGAACGAGGGCGACACAACGGTCACGGGCTGGCAGGTCAAGATCGAGACGACCAACCAGATTACCGACATCTGGAACGCCGTCATCGTGTCGCACGATGCGAGCGGCTACGTGATCGGCAACACCGCGTACAACGGAACGATCGCCCATGACGGCGAAACCAGCTTCGGTTTCGTGGCCGCCGGCGCGCAGAACCCGTCGACGGTGCATATCGACCTGCTCGACCTGTGAGGCCGCGACGCCGCGTCGGCGTCTCGCCCTGCAATCCCCGACGCTCCGGGGGCGCTTCCGGTCATCTCTCCCAGTGCCTAAAATCGGCACTGGGAGGATTCGTTTATGAAGTTCAGTTTCTCCAGCGAGCAGGAAGAGTTCAGGTCGAACCTGCGCCGCTTCCTGGGCGAGCGTTCGCCCACCAAGGAAGTGCGCCGCCTTATGGCCACCGAAACCGGTTTCGAGCCTGCCGCCTGGCGCAAGCTCAACGGCGAGCTCGGCCTCACCGCCGTCCGCATCCCCGAAGCCTATGGCGGCCAGGGCTTCGGCTTCGGCGAGCTCTGCATCGTGCTGGAAGAGATGGGCCGGTCGCTGCTCTGCGCGCCGTTCTTCTCGACCGCCGTTCTCGCGACCGGCGCGATCCTCAATGCCGGCACGGAAGCCGAGAAGCAGGCGCTGCTGCCCGGCATCGCCGCCGGCGACACCATTGCCACCCTCGCCTGGGTCGAGGATCCGGCGCACTGGGATGCCGCCGCCACGACGCTGACGGCCAAGCCGTCCGGTTCGGGCTACGTCCTCGACGGTTTCAAGAGCTACGTCCTCGACGGCCACACCGCCGATCTCATCGTCGTCCTCGCCCGCGCGCCCGGCACCAGCGGCGACAAGGGCCTCTCCCTCTTCACCGTCAAGGGCGACGCGAAGGGCCTGTCGCGCAAGCTGCTGAAGACGATGGACGAGACCCGCAAGCTCGCGCGTCTAGACTTCAAGGGCGTCGAAGCCACGCTGCTGGGCGAGGCCGGCGCCGCCGCCGCGCCGTTCGCCCGCACCATGGTCGAGGCTGCGGTGTGCCTGGCCAACGAAATGGCCGGCGTCTCGGACCGGCTGCGCGAGGATGCGCTGGAGTACGCCAAGATGCGCATGCAGTTCGGCCGCGCCAGCGCCTCCTTCCAGTCGATGAAGCACAAGCACGCCGACATGCTGGTCGACGTGGAGCTGGCCAAGTCGGCCGCCTACTACGCCGCCGCCGCGCTCGACGAGGGTGACGACGACGTCGTCGCCGTGGCGTCGCTCGCCAAGGCCGCCGCCAGCGACGCCGCGCTGCAGACGGCGGTGCACGCCATCCAGATCCACGGCGGCATCGGCTTCACCTGGGACAACGACACCCATCTCTGGTTCAAGCGCGCCAAGAGCTCGGAGGTGCTGCTGGGCGATGCCCATCATCACCGCGAGCAGATGATGCAGCACTGGGCCGCCTGAGGAGCAGGAAGATGAGCGAACTCACCGAAGACTCCGTCCGCGCCGACGTCCGCGCCTGGCTCGAAGCCAACTGGAACCCCGAACTGGGCCTCGTGGAATGGCGCAACAAGCTCGCCGATTCGGGCTGGGGCGTGCCCACATGGCCCAAGGAATGGTACGGCCGCGACCTGCCGCAGGGCTTCCAGGCCGTGGTCGACGAGGAATTCGCGCGCATTGGCGCGATCGGCGTCGCCAAGGCCGGCATCCGCACCCTGGCGGCCGCGACCATCCTGGCGCACGGCACCGATCTCCATAAGGAGAAGTTCCTGCGCCGCATCCTCACCGGCGAGGACACCTGGTGCCAGCTCTTCAGCGAGCCGGGCTCCGGCTCGGACGTGGCCGGCGCCGTCACGCGCGCCGAGATGAGCGGCAACAAGTGGATCGTGAACGGCCAGAAGGTCTGGACGACCTCGGCCCATCACGCCCACTGGGGCCTGCTGCTGGCCCGCACCGACTGGGATCAGACCAAGCACAAGGGTCTCTCCTACTTCATCATCGACATGCACCAGCCCGGCGTGAACGTGCAGCCGCTGAAGCAGATGAACGGCCACGCCTCGTTCAACCAGGTGTTCATGACCGACGCCGTGGTCGAGCCGGAGTTCCTGGTCGCCAACGTGGGCGACGGCTGGGCCGTGACGACGACGACGCTGATGCACGAACGCCGCGGCGCCGACGGCCTGCGCACCTGGGCGATGGGGTCGGACCGCAAGGGCCGCGCCTACGACGAGGAGCGGGCCGAGATCGCCACGACGATGGAGCCCTACAAGTGGTATCCGCAGCGGGCTGGCCGGGTCGATCTGATCCTGTCGCGCGCCAAGGAGACCGGCCATCTCGGCGATCCCGTGGTGCGGCAGGAGATCGCCAAGCTGCTCACCATGTCGAAGGCCGCCGAATGGACGGCCCGCCGCGCCCGCGCCGCTGCCCAGCAGGGCAAGCCGCAGGGCCCCGAGGGCTCGCTGGGCAAGCTGGTATCGAGCCATGTCGCGCGCGCGGCAGCCCGCATCCACACCCAGCTCTCCGGCGCCGACGCCCTGCTGACCGGCGCCGACAGCCCGATGAACGGCGTGATCGCCGAGATCCTGGTCTCCGTGCCGGCCACGTCGATCGCCGGCGGCACCGACGAGATCCAGCGCAACATCATCTCCGAGCGCGTCCTCAAGATGCCCAAGGAGCCGAGCATCGACACGACCAAGCCGTTCCGCGACGTACCGCGCAATACGGTTCGGTAGGTCTTTCGAAAGACGCAAGCGACTCGCTTCCCCTTTGCGGACTCCGCAAAGGGGAAGGGACCGAATTACTCGACGCGAATCTTGCCGGCTCGCGCGATGGCGCCGAAGTCGGTGCGCTCCTGCGTGATGAAGGCGAGCGTCTCGGCCGGCGTGGTGATGCGCGGCGAGGCGCCCAACTCGCGGATGCGCGTGGCGATGGCCTCCTCGCGCAGCGCCTGATTGATGACCGTATTCAGCTTCTGGATGATTTCGTCGGGCGTGCCCTTGGGCGCCATGAAGGCGTACCAGGCCACCCATTCGCGCGGATCGAGGCCGAGTTCCATCATCGTCGGCACGTCGGGCAGCTTCTCCGAGCGCTCGCGCGAGGTGACGGCCAGTGCGCGCAGCTTGCCGCCGGCAATGTGACCGGCACTGGCGCCGAGACTGTCGACCGTGATCGGCACCTCGCCGTTCATCACCGCCAGCAGCGACTGCGGCGTGCTTCGGTAGGGCACGGCGGGCATGTCGAGCTGGTGGCGGATCTTGGTGTCCTCCGCGACCAGGTGCGGGATGCTGCCGGACGCCGGCAGGCCGTAGCGCCACTGGCCGGGTTCGGCCTTCGCCTTGGCGATGAACTCCGGCATCGTCTTGAAGGGCAGCGACGGCGTCACCACCCAGACCAGCGGCGAGGTGACGGCCACCGAGATCGAGGCAAGATCGTCGACCGGATCGAGCGGCATGTTGGGATAGATGCTGCTGCCGATCGAGATGGCGCCGATATGGGCGAACATGAAGGTGTAGCCGTCCGGCGCGCTGCGCTGGACTTCCTGCATGCCGATGATGCCGTTGGCGCCGGGCTTGTTGTCGACGACGACGGGCTGGCCCAGCAGTTCCGCGAGCCGCGGCGCCAGGATGCGGGCATAGACTTCGTAGCCGCCGGCGGCGCTGGGAACGAGGAGCCGAAGCCGCCGGTTGGGCCAGTCGCGCCCTTGCGCCCATACCGCGGGCGCGGACAGGGCGGGTGACGTGGCCAACAGGCCGAGCGTGGCGCGACGTGACAGGCGCATCGATGTCTCCTCCGGGGCCGAATCGAGGAGGCGGCACCGTTCCTCTGGCCTTGTTTGTCTGGAGCAGGTCGTTCGCCTGCTTTGCGACAGCGTATACGTTGCCGGCAACTTCGCAACGCTTGGCGTTGCCGCCGCAGGCCCGTTACTGTCGGAGACATGACACTCAGCCCGATCACGATCTTCCGCGCCCGCCGCATCCTCACCATGAACCCCGCCCGGCCGGAGGCCACGCACGTAGCCGTGCGCGACGGCCGCATCCTGGGCGCCGGCCCGCTGGAGGAACTCGCCGGCTGGGGCACCTACACGCTGGACGAACGCTTCGCCGACAAGGTGCTGATGCCCGGTCTCGTCGAGGGCCACAGCCATGCCGCCGAGGGCACCTTCTGGCGCTACACCTATCTCGGCCGCTTCGACCGCATGGATCCCGAAGGCAAGGTGTGGAAGGGCGCGGAGTCCATCGAGGACGTCGTGACGCGCCTGCAGGAGGCCGAGCGCAAGCTCGCCTCGGCGACCGAAGTGCTCGCCGGGTGGGGCCTCGACCCCATCTACTACGGCGACCGTCGCGTCGTGCGCGCCGACTTCGACCGCGTGTCGACGACGCGCGCGATCGGCGTGATGCATGCCAGCGGCCACATCTTCAACGTGAACACGCGCGCGCTGGAACTGGCCGGCCTGATGCGGCCGGGCGTCAACCATCCCGGCATCCCGCTTGGGCCCGACGGCCTGCCCACCGGCGAACTGAAGGGCCCCGAGGCGATGACGATCGTCGGCGCCCATGTCGGCTTCGACCGCGAGGCGCTGGCCAACGACGAGGAAGGCCTGAAGCGCTTCGCCAAGCTCTGCGTGCGGCAGGGCGTCACCACGGCGACCGATCTCGCCAACCTGCTGCCCGACGACGCGGTCTCGATGATGGCCCGCGTCACCGGCGAGGCCAGCTTTCCCGTGCGCATCGTCTCGTTCCGCCGCTTCCAGGCGCTGACGCCCGAGCAGGTCGTCGACATCGCCGTCAAGCTGAAAGCCAAGTCGACCGACCGGCTGCGGCTCGGGCCCATCAAGCTGTTCGTCGACGGCTCGATCCAGGGCTTCTCCGCGCGCCTGCGCTGGCCGGGCTACTACAACGGCGCGCCCAACGGCCTGTGGTACACCCCGCCCGAGGCGATCGCCGGCCTCTACAAGCTCGCGCTTCAGAAGGGCGTGCTGGTGCACAGCCACACCAACGGCGACCAGGCGACCGAGATGGCGCTGGACTGCCTCGAAGGCGCGCTGCTCGACCAGCCGGCGCGCGACCATCGCTTCACATTGCAGCATTGCCAGCTGGCCGACGCCGCGCAGTTCCGGCGTATGGCGCGGCTCGGCATGTGCGCCAACCTGTTCCCCAACCATCACTTCTACTGGGGTGACCAGCATTACGAGACGACGGTCGGTCCGGAGCGGGCGATGCGCATGAACGCCTGCGCCACGGCGCTGGCCAGCGGCGTGCCGCTCGCCATCCATTCCGACGCGCCGGTGACGCCGCTCGGCCCGCTCTTTACGGCGTGGTGCGCCGTCAACCGCCTCACCGCCAGCGGCCGCACGCTGGGCACCAGCGAGGCCATCTCCGTGGCCGACGCGCTGCGCACCATCACGCTGGGCGCCGCCTGGACGCTGAGGCTCGACGGCGAGGTCGGCTCGATCGAATGCGGCAAGCGCGCCGACTTCGCGGTGCTGGAGGACGATCCGCTGGAGATCGCGCCGGACAAGCTGAAGGACGTGCGCATCTGGGGCACGGTCCAGGGCGGCCGTCCCTTCCCCGCGGATGGGGTTTGAGCGGGGGCGCGTGAGCGGCGTGCGGCCGGGTGGACGGCTGCCGGTCACGGTGATCGGCGGCTATCTCGGCACCGGCAAGACGACGCTCGTCAATCGCCTGCTGCGCGCCGCCGACGGCCAGCGGCTCGCCGTGCTGGTCAACGATTTCGGTGCGACGCCGATCGACCGCGACCTGATCGTGTCGTCGAGCGGCGACACGCTGGAGATTTCAGGCGGCTGCGTCTGCTGCAGCTACGGCTCCGACCTGATGGACACGCTAATGACGCTGCCCGAGCAGCGGCCGGACATCGAGCGCGTCGTGCTGGAGACCAGTGGTGTCGCGCTGCCCGGCATGGTGGCCAGCGCCGTCACGCTTCTGCAGGCCTATCGCATCGACGGCATCGTCGTGATGGTCGACGTCGAGACCGTGCGGACGATGGCCGACGACGCCTATCTCGGCGACACCATCACGCGCCAGCTCGCCGCCGCCGACCTCGTCGTTGCCAATCGCTGCGATCTCGTGGACGAGACGTCGTTGCAGGAGACGCTCGCGTGGCTGGCCACGCAAAGTCCCGCGGCACGGCTTATCCCGGCAACACGGGCCGAGATCGCGCCCGACCTGCTGCTCGGCCTGCGCGATAGCACCTCGCCTCGCCTGTCGACGGTGCTCACGACGCCGGGCGCACCCGACGCGGCATCGCTCTACGACTCACTGGAGCTGGACGTGCCTGAGAATGTCGACATCACCGAGCTCGGCCAGCGGCTGAGCGCACCTGGCACGGGCGTTCTGCGCGCAAAGGGCATCCTGAACCGGCTCGCGCTGCATGTCGTCGGCCGGCGCTTCGAAATCGATGCGGCGCCGGCCGGTGCAAAATCCGGTCGGCTCGTGGTCATCGGCCTGAGGGCGCGCCTCGACCGCGCGGCGGTCACGCGTGCGGTTCAGCCGAGCTTGTCGACGTCGTTGCGCAGCGCCTGACCGGCGCGGAAGCGCGCAAGGTTTTCGAGGAAGATGCCGAAGATCGCCTCGTTCTGGCCCAGCGAATGGCTGGCGGTGTGCGGCGAGACCAGCACGTTGGGCAGGTCCCAAAGCGGCGAGGCCGGATCGAGCGGCTCGTGCTCGAACACGTCGAGATAGGCGCCGCCGAGCTTGCCGCTCTGCAACGCGGCGATGACGTCCTTCTCCACCGCGACTTCGCCCCGCGCGACGTTCACGAAATGCGCACCGTCGGGCATCGCCGCGAAGGCCGCCGCATTGGCGATGCCGCGCGTCACCGGCGAGGCCGGGCAGCAGAGGATCAGCCAGTCGGCTTCCGGCAGCACCTGATGCAACTGCTCATAGGCGACGACGCGCTCACACGGCTCAACCGGCTCGGCGGTGCGCCGCACGCCGATGGCGCGCATGCCCAGCATCGTGAGCAGCCTGGCGATGTTCTGGCCGATTGGGCCCATGCCGACGATCACCGCGCACTGCCCCGCGAGGTCGCGCGGCGAGCGTTCGCCCAACCGCGGCTCCCAGGCGTGGCGGCGCTGAGCGTCGGCCAACAAGGGAAAGCGGCGATTGATGGCGATCACGGCACCCAGCGTGCTGTGCGCCACGGTGACGGCCGTTGCGCCCGAAGCCGTCGTCACCTTGACACCGCGCGCGCGCAATTCGCGATAGATCGGCCGTTCGGCCCCGGCCGGATGGATCTGCAGCCATTTCAGGTTCGGCGACTTCCGCACCACCGCGTCGAAGCCAACCAGCTCGGGCGTCGGATTGCCCGGACTGGACTTGCCCGTGACCTCGCGGGTCATGAAGGCGATGTCGGCTGTGCCGGGTCCGTCGGCGGCCAATGCAGCCTCGGCGGTGAGGAAGGACAGCGTGCCCGGCGGCACGGCCGCCGCAATTCGCTCGCCCCAGACACGAAGCGCATGGGACGAAAGCAGAAGCGTGGTCATGGCGGGAGGATAACCAACCTTCGACCGCGATGACAGGCATGGTACGCTTTCGCCATGCTCAAGCTCTATTACTCGCCCGGCTCCAGCTCCATGGCAGCCCACATCGCCCTTCACGAGGTCGGCGTGCCCTTCGACAAGCACGCCGTCTCGGTGCCGCGCAAGGAGACGCGCAACGCGGACTTCCTCGCCGTCAATCCGGTGGGCAAGGTGCCGGTCCTGATGATCGACGGGAAACCGCTCACCGAGGTGGCCGGCATCCTGTTCTATCTCGCCCGCACCCATCCCGCGGCGAATCTGCTGCCGGCCGGCGACATCGAAGCCGAGGCGCAGGTCATCTCGTGGATGTCCTACGTCGCCTCGACCATCCATCCGGCGATCCGGCAGGGCGTCGCCGAAGCCCGCGAACTCTACGCGGTGGCGGACAAGCGTCTGGGCAATCGCACATGGATCCTGGGTGATCGCTATTCGATCGCCGACATCCACCTGTTCCGCGTCTACTGGCGTTTCCGCGATCAGCTCGAACGCCAGCCGGGCGACTTCCCCGCCCTCGAAGCCCACTACGCGCGAATGATGGAACGACCGGCCGTCAAGAAGACGATCGAGATTGAGAAGACCTGAGCGCCTCATTGGAGCGCGCAACTCCAGTTGCGCTCAAGCTTCGTCGGCAAACGAAAAATGAGCGCCACTGGAGTGGCGCGCTCCGTTGAGCGGCGTCGTCGCTAACCCGCGTTGATCGCCCGCCAGACCTTTTCCGGCGTGGCCGGCATGTCGATGTGTTTGCCGCCCAGCGCATCTACGATGGCGTTCATGACCGACGGCAGCGCGCCGGCACAGCCGGCCTCGCCGCAGCCCTTGATGCCCATGCGATTGGTCTTGCAGGGCACGGAGTGGCTTTCGATCGACATGTCCGGCGCGTGCTCGGCGCGCGGCAGGGCATAGTCCATGTAGCTGCCCGTGACCGGCTGGCCCTGCGGGTCGTAGATCGTATGTTCCATGAGCGCCTGGCCGATTCCCTGCAGCACCCCGCCATGCGCCTGGCCCGCGACCAGCATCGGATTGATGACCGTACCGAAGTCGTTGACCATGAAGTAGCGCACGACATCGATATGACCGGTGTCGCGGTCGATCTCGACTTCGGCGATGTGGCAGCCGTTGGGGAACGAAAACGGCGGATTGTCCGAGATGTGGCTGACGTCGAGCGACTGGGGCAAGTCGGCCGGCAATGTCATGCCGCCGCGAAGCCGGTCGGCGAGTTCGAGGATTCCGATGCCGCGGTCCGTGCCGGCGATCGTGAAACGGCCGTGCGCGAACTCGATATCGACGGCCGAGGCTTCGAGGACATGGGCCGCGATCTGCTTGCCTTGCTCGATCAGCTTGTCACCGGCCTCCAGGAAGGCCTGCGAGGCGACCAGCGCCGAACGCGAGCCGCCGGTGCCGCCACCGACCTTGAGCTGGTCGGAATCGCCCTGGAGCAGCCGGAAGCGCTCGAACGGAATACCAACATGGGCCGCCAGCACCTGGGCGAAGGGCGTCGCATGGCCCTGGCCATAGTCGAGTGTGCCACTCAGCATGGTGACGGTGCCGTCTTCCTCGAAGCGGATGCCGCCATACTCCTTGCTGGGAGGGCCGGTGACCTCGAGATAGGAGCCGATGCCCCGGCCGCGCAGCTTGTTGCGCGCCGCGCTTTCCGCCTTGCGTGCCGCAAAGCCTTCCCAATCGGCCACCTTCAGCGCCTTGTCGAGTACCGCGGTGAACTCGCCGGAATCGTAGTTCATGCCCGACGGCGCCTTGTAGGGCATCTGGTCGGGCGCGATGTGGTTGCGCCGCCGAAGGTCGGCCGGGTCGATCGCGAGTTCGCGCGCCGCCGTATCGATCAGGCGCTCCATGAAGTAGTTGCCCTCGGGCCGACCGGCCCCGCGATAGGCTGCGACCGGGGTCGTGTTGGTGAAAACCACCTTGGAGTTCACCTCCATCGCGGGTGTCCGGTAGACGTCGATGACGTTCTTCACTGCATTCGTGGTCGCCGGCATCGGCGGATAGATGTAGGCGCCTGCGTTTGCCGTACCCGACAGGCGGACGGCGAGGAAGCGGCCGTCCTTGTCGAGGGCGAGTTCGGCCACTCGCTGGTGATCGCGGCCGGCATGGTCGCTGAGGAAGCTTTCGGAGCGCTCGTCGGTCCATTTCACCGGTCGGCCGAGCTTCTTCGAAGCCAGCAGCAGCGGGCCATACTCCGGATAGACCTGCGACTTCATCCCGAAGGAGCCGCCGACGTTACCGGTCAGCACGTGGACCTTGTCCGGCGTCACCTTGAGCACATCCTTGGCCAGTGTGCCGCGGATGCCCATGACGCCCTGGCAACCGAGATGCAGCGTCCAGCGCTCCGTAGCCGGATCGTAGGAGCCGATCGCCGAACGCGGCTCCATGGCGCTGACGGCGATGCGGTTGGAGACGATCTCGAGGCGAGTCACGTGGGCTGCCTCGGTGAAGGCCTTCTTCACCGCCTCTGCATCGCCGTAGTGGAAGTCGAGCACGAGATTGGACGGCGCATCGTCGTGAATCTGCGGCGCGCCGGGCTTCAGCGCTTCGTGCGGCGCGGTGACGGCAGGCAGCGCTTCGATGTCGAGTTCGACCGCCTCCGCCGCATCCTTGGCCTGCACGGCCGTCTCGGCCACGACGCAGGCCACCGCTTCGCCGACATAGCGCACCTTGCCGACGGCGAGCGACGGACGCGGCGGCGTCTTCATCGGCGAGCCGTCGCGCTGCGGCAGGTTCATCGGGCAGCGCAGCGGGCCGAATCCAGCCGCGTCGAGGTCGGCCGCGGTGAGGATGGCGAGCACGCCGGGCATGGCGGAGGCGGTCTCGATGTCGATGCCTCGGAGCACGCCGTGCGCGACCGGGCTGCGCACCATCACGGCATGGGCCTGACCCGCGAGGTTGACGTCGTCCGAGTAGCGGCCCTCGCCGCGCAGCAGGGTTGGATCTTCCTTGCGAGGCACCGGCTGGCCGACGCCGAACTTCATCAACGAAAGGCTGACATCGTCGAACACGTCCATGCGCGGTACTCTCAGTCTCAAAGAAAATGTCATCCTGAGCCGCAGGCGAAGGATCCTTCGCTGCGCTCAGGATGACAAAGAAGCGATTGCTACTTCAGCGGCGAGTAGTTGGTCGGCAGCAGCAGGGTCGAGTGCATCTCCTGCAGCTTGGCCGGACCCTTGGCGAGATAGGCCTGCCACGCCGGATCCTTCATCGCCGCGCTGCGGGCCTCGAAGCGCTCCTGCAGGTTCTTGTAGCGCCAGAGATGGATCCACTCGTTGGGCTGCGGGAACTCACCGGTCCAGGCGCCCCAGATCGGCGAGTACTTCTCGCGCGCCGCCTGGACTTCCTTGAAGTCCTTGCCGTACTGCACCGCGCCGCCAAGGCCGCACCGGTAGATGCGCAGCTCGTAGACGTTGCCGGTCGTGCCGTCGTCCGGCTTGATGTCGACGACGGGGTTCATCAGGCGAAGGTCCTGACGCACGACGCAGGTGCGCACGATCGGGATGTACTTCTCGGTCCAGTCCTTGTTCTTCTGCAGCTCGGTGCGCAGGCGCGTGCGCTCCTCGTAGCTATCGTACTTCCACAGGTGCCAGATCTGGTTCAGGGCGCCGAACTCCGACGTCCAGTAGCCGTGGTTTACGCCGTAATTGTTGCCGCGCGCCGGGCGGCCGATCGTCTCGGCGGCCTTGAGGTATTCCGGCATCTTGCCGGGCGCGAGCGTGTAGGTGCGAAACTCGTAGACCATGGGATTGTCTCTTCCTCTCAGGGATGCGGGTTCTTCGGCGGATGCGCCTTCACCGCCTCCTCGTTGATGTCGGCGCCCCAGCCAGGCCGGGTGGGCACGATCAGTTCGCCATTCTGGATCACCGGCGGGTGAGTCACCAGATCGTCCTTCCACGGCACGTCGTCGATATCGATTTCCATGATGCGGAAGTTGGGCATGGCGGCACAGAGATGGGCGCTCATCAGGGTCGACATATGGCCGTAGAAATTGTGCGGCGCGCAGTTGATCTCGTAGGCCTCGGCCATCGAGGCGATCTTCAGCGATTCCGCGAGCCCGTTCCACGGCACGTCGATGATCGACACGTCGATCGAGCGGTTCTCGAAGAAGGGCCGGAACTGACGGCGGCCGAACAGCGATTCGCAGGAAGCGATGGGCATGGACGCGCGGTCGCGGATCAGGCGCAGCCCCTCGGGATCGTAGGAATCGATCTCCATCCAGAAGAGATTGTAGGGCTCGCAGGCCCGCGCCACCTTGATGTAGCCCTCGGTCTTGAAGTTGAAGTTGGTGTCGAGAAGGATGCCCATCTCGTGGCCGGCGCCCTGGCGGAAGGCGGCCAGCCCGTCGGAGATTGCCCCCAGCACGGCGCCATCGGCATTGAGTTCCGGCCCGCCGGGGCTGCGCCCGAAGCCCGGCTGGTACATGTTCGGCGGATCGAGATCGAAGCGGAAGATGTTGGTCTTGAGCGCCTTGAAGCCGCGCTCCTTCACATGCTTGCCGAGCTTCACCAGATCGTCGAGCGAGCGCACCGGCTCGACGCCCATCACCTCGGCATTGCGGAACCGGTAGCTGCCGCAATGCGACCAGTAGAGCGGCAGGCGGTCGCGCACCGGCCCGCCGAACATCTCGCAGACGGGGATGCCCAGCGCCTTGGCCTTGACGTCGATCAGCGCATTCTCGATGGCGGCCATCGCCTGCTGGTTCATGCCGCCCGGCGCCTGGCGGGTGATGGCATAGATGGTCGACATGATGCGCTCGATGGGGCGCGGGTCCTGGCCGATCAGCCCCTGCGCCATGCGGCGGATCACAGCGGTCAGGCCGGCGCTGCCATAGCCCTCGTTGTATTCCGACCAGCCGACCAGCCCGTCGTCGGTCGTGATCTTGAGAAAGGAGAAGTCACGCCAGCCGGCGTCGCAGTGGAGATCCTCGATCCTGGCGATTTTCATGGTCGTTCCTCCCGAAGAGCCGGGAGCATAGACCAAGCGGCAGCTACGGCGGGATGAATCAACGCTCTTGCCGGCCGCGGGTTCGAATCCCGCCCGCTGCCATTTCCTACCCGGAGCCGCTTCCCGACGTCCGCCACGAAGGGCCAACGTCGGGACCAGTCTTCAGACGGTCCGAACGGTGCCGCCATCGATGACGAATTCGGCGCCGTGGATCGCGGCGGCGCGATCTGAGGCCAGGTAGGCGATGAGGTCCGCGACCTCATGGGGCTCGGCCGCACGCCCGATCGGGATACCGCCCAGGCTGTCGAGGACGACTTGCTGCGCCTCCTCGATCGTCCCCCCATTGGCCGCCTGCAGACGCTTCAGCAGGTCGACGGACGACTCGGTCATGATCCAGCCGGGGGAGACGACATTGACCCGCACGCCTTTCGGCCCGAGCTCCTTGGAGATCGATTTGCTGTAGGTTCTGAGCGCGGCCTTGGCGCTGGCATAGGCGGTGGTCGCCTCGGGAAGAGGCAGGACCGACTGGATCGACGTGACGTGCACCACGGTGCCGGCGCCCCGTTCGACCATCTGCGGGACGAGAAGCCGATCGAGGCGGACCGTGGCGAGAAGGTTCAGGTTCAGCTCGGCGAGCCAGTGATCGTCCGTCAGGGCAACGAAGCCGCCGCCCGGCGAGGAAGAACCGCCAATCACATGGGCCAGGATGTCGACGCCGCCCATGTGCTCACGCGCCGCCTCGGCCAGGATCTGCCCTCCCTCGGCCGTCGTCAGGTCCGCTTGCACGAACTCGACGCCGTCGATGGGCTCAGAATGCCCCCGAGCGGCAGTGATCACCCGGGCGCCGCCCGCCAGGAAGCGGTCGACGGTGGCGCGGCCCAGACCCTTGGTGCCGCCGCTGACGAGCACGCGCTTCCCTGCGAACTCGGTCGGGTCAGCCTTGATGGTCATATCGTGATCTCCAGGGCTTTGATCGCGTCGTTTTCGAGCGTGAAGCGGTAGGTGAAGCGGATCGGGCTGCCCTTGAAGTCGCCATGGGCAGGGCCTTCGACCACGACCTGACCGTTCTCGTGGCGAACGGTATCCGGCGTGAAGATCGCCTTGACCGCAACCACCTCGTCTTCGAACAGGCTTCGCAGCTCGGCGTGGCCCTCGTGACGTTTTCCGTTGTCCACGATGACCGCATCGCCGGCGAAAGGCTTCAGCATGCCGTCGACATCGAGTCGGGCGTTGGCCTCGACATAGTCGGCTATGGGTTTGGATAGTTCGATCGACATCGCTCGTCTCCCTGAAGTGACAGGATTGATTTAGAGACAGCGATCCCTCACGATAATCGGGTCAAAGCGACATGCGGTATTGCGAAAAACGGGACAATGGCGAAGCAGGGTCTGATCGAATTTGATGCCGTTCTAGCCATTGCCCGGCGCGGATCGTTCCGGGCAGCGGCGCAGGAACTTGGCCTGTCGACCACCGCACTGAGCAACGTCATCGGCAAGCTGGAGCGCCAACTCGGCGTCCGACTGTTCAATCGCACCACTCGTAGTGTTTCACTGACGGATGCTGGACGAAACTTCGTCGATCAAGTCGGGCCTGCGATACGCACCCTGCACGATGCGATGGGCGCCGCTCGCTCGCAGCGGGAAACCCCGTCCGGGACCCTTCGCATCAATGCATTCGCGGCAGGTGCGCGAGAGGTGCTTGGTCCGCTCCTCCTGAAATTCCTGCGGCGCTATCCGCAAGTTCACATCGATCTCGTCACCGAGGGCCGGATCGTGGACATCGTTGCCGAGGGATTCGATCTTGGCCTGAGGAGCGCCGACCTGGTGCCGAGCGACATGATTGCCATTCCCGTCAGTCCTCCTCGCAGCTTTGCCGTGGTCGCATCGCCCGAATACTTCAAGACCAACGGCAAGCCCCGCGTGCCCCCCGACCTGCTACGCCACTCATGCCTTCGCATCCGCTTGCCCAATGGCGTGCTGCATCGTTGGCAGTTCGAGAAGAACGGTCAGCCCGTCCAGATCGACGTTCAAGGGCCCATCACGCTGGACGAGGCCAGCCTCTCGCGCATCACGGTGCTCGACCATGTCGGCATCGGCTATTTCATGGAGTCCGATGTGCGCGAAGACATCGAGGCAGGGCGCCTCGTTCGGGTCCTGAAGGACTGGACGCCGCCCCTGGCACCGCTCTGCCTCTACTATCCTGGCAGACGCAATCACTCGGCCGCGTTCAAGGCGTTGATCGATATGGCGTATGGCCGCGCTGGCTGACAGTTTGTCGGTGACCGGTTTTCTCGGGATCCCCGCCTCCGATTTGTCACGACGATCCACTGTCCGGCGGCGATTTGCCGATTGTTAATCGAGTGAGAGAAGTGCACGGCCTTGGCATGCGCTCCAACCAGCCGGTGAACATGGACATCGATCAGCTTCGGGGATGGGCGTCGATCATGGACAAGGCCATGATCGCGAGCCTCGTCGCCACTCTCCTCGCCGTGACGGCGCTGGGCATCACCACCTTCCTGTCCTTTCGCTACGGCAACGCCGTACGCAGCCACGAGCAGGCCGCCCTCGCCCGATACAAGGGAATGGAGGACGAGGCCGCACAGCGCGAGCGGGAAGCCGTGGCGGCGCGCGAGCGGGTCGCGACGCTCGAACGGGAGATCGCCGCGACGCGCGATCGGGCGGCGATGATCGAGCAGCAGGTTACCGCGGCGCGGGAGCAGGCGGCCGAATTCGAGAAAGCAGCCCGCGAGGCCACCGAGCGGGCGACCCAGGCGGCGACCGAGAGCAAACCTGCCCCCGAAAGCGTGCGGGCGCCGCTGTTCGACGCGGCCGAGATCCGGCGGCGCTTTGCCGACCTCGGAAAGCTCGTGCGCGATGCGACCACGCGGCCACCGGAGTCGATGCCGGCTCCCGCCCCGGGGCCGGAAGTGGCATCCGACCCCGCGCCAGCCGTTGCAGCGGCGCCCGCCCCGCCGCAGTCCCCGTTCGTCGCGAGCCTGCGGAAGTATGCCGGCACGCAAGCGGCGATCTTCCTGCTCGGCCAGATATCGGACGCGCCTGCCATCGGTGCGACGCTGTCCGCCGATCTCAGCCAGGCCGGCTGGCTGCCGCAGACATGGACGTGGGGCGGCGTGGCCGGGATTTTCGGCGTCGTCGTGCTGGTCCGCGATGGCAGCGACCCGGGCGTGCACGAGGCCGCTTCCGCCCTCGTAGAATCTCTGGGCGCCGCCGGCTTCAACGCCACCAAGGGCGACTGGCCCGCAAACTGGGGTCGCTTCCGCGGGACGCTCAACGGACCGCAGACGCCCAGCCCGACCGACGCCGCCATACGCATCGTCATCGGAGAGAAGGCGCGCAAAGGGTCGTGATCCAGCCCGTCGTGCCGGCGCCGACCCGCGCCCTGTCGGGCGTCTCCCGGATGATCTTGTGGCTCCGATCCCAGCCTTCACGAACTTGCCCCGCAACTCATCGTCCCGGGGCCCCTCCCGTTCCACAGGCATCGGCTGCCCGGCCGCCTAACCATTGACATTGATCAAGGGGATCGCAGGCCGACTCACGTACTCTGCATGGGAGGGGTACATGAATCTGCAGCGACTCCCACTGTTCTTCACCGCGACACTGACCGCCTTCGCGATGGTCGCGTGCCACGATCAGCAGACGATCGAAGGCACGTCGTCCCGCACCCTCAACGTCGCCGGCAAGCGCATGAAGGCCAATCTCTCCCCCACCGGCACGCCGAACGAATTCGACCTGCTGATCGTCCGTGATGCCGTCGTCATCGACCCCGACCCGCAAAGCGAGCGCGCCCGCGGCGAGGAAGCCGCGACCCGCGTCACTCGCGAGGTCTGCAAGGTCAAGAGCCTCAACCCGCAGGTCGTCAGCGAGCGCCTGGTGAGCGACATCAACTACTACGTCCGCTTCCGCTGCGTCTGATTGGGCTATCATGTGCCTCGATCCCACCGATCGGACGTCGGCACGCTGCCTTCGCTCACGGTCCCATTTATAGTGCTACGTTCCCCAGGTCCTCCAACCGCCCAAGGCAAAATCGACCATGGCCCTCTTCGGCAAGGGAATGCTGATCACGCTGACCGGGGTGTCGGCGCGGGACGAGCGCGACTACAACGAGTGGTACAATCGCGAACATATCGACGAGCGCGTCAACCTGCCGGGGTTCCATCGCGCCCGCCGCTACGTCGCGGTCCGCGCCACGCCGAAATATCTCGCGACCTACGAATGCGACACGGTCGCTGACCTCGGCACGCCCGGCTACCTCCATACGCTGGCCAACCAGACTCCGTGGAGCCAGGCGGTCATGGCGCGATTCACGCATTTCAGCCGCTTCACCCTGCGCATCCAGGTCGACCAGACGCACGGCGTCGGCGGCGCCCTGGCGACGGTGCGCTTCGTGCCGGACCCGCGCCGGCGCAAGGCGCTGGTGGAATGGCTGTCCGAGCAGGCACTGCCGAAGTTGATCGCCCGTCCCGGCCTGCTGGGTGCCGCCGTCGGCGAGAACGACCTCGAAGTGGCCCATGCGCCGCTGCAGGACAAGAGCATGGATCACCCCCGGGCAGAGGAGGCCGAATGGCTTGCCCTGATCGAGGGTACCGACGTGGCGGCGGTCGGCGCGGCGACACGCTCCCTGTTCACGCAGCGCCGCCTCCGGCCTTTCGGCGTCGAGACCGCGCCGACGATCGGCACCTACCGCTTCCTGTTCGGCAACCAGCGATGACGTATCTTTGACCCATCGTTGATCGTTCCATCGACTAGGGTCCGCGCGTGTCCAATCAGCGTATCATCTCCTGGCTGAGGCTCGCGACGCTGGTCGCGCTCTGCCTGCCCGCCCTCGATCTCGCCTGGCGCTGGTACACGGGCGACCTCGATCCACGCCCCGTGACCCTCGCCACGCATGCCACCGGCGACTGGGCGGTCGTGTTCCTGCTGGTTTCGCTGGCGCTGACGCCGGCCCGCACGGTCTTCGACTGGATGCCGCTGATCCACATAAGGCGGCGCGTCGGCGTGGCGGCCGCGCTCTATGCCGTTGCCCATCTGCTGATCTACGTCCTGGACCAGAAATGGGACCTCGTCGTCGTCGCCACGGAGATCGTGAAGCGCTTCTATCTCACCATCGGCTTCGTGGCCCTGCTGGCGCTCGTCGCACTCGCCATCACCTCGACCAACGGCTGGCAGAAGCGGCTGAAGCGCAACTGGAAGCGCCTGCACTGGCTGGTCTATCCCGCGGTCGCGCTGGCGATCCTGCACTTCTTCATCCAGTCCAAGGTGAAGATCGGCGAAGCGGCCTTCTCGGCCGGGCTGTTCGCGTGGCTGATGCTGTGGCGCCTGCTGCCGGTGCGCCTTCGTGCGAGCTTCGCCGGCCTCTTCCTGCTCGCCGCCGGCGCCACGCTGATCACCGTCGCCTTCGAGGCGTCGTGGTACGGGCTGGTGAACAAGGTCGATCCGATGCGCGTGCTGGCCGCCAATCTCGATCCCGAGCTGGTGCCGCGGCCGGCGCAGAAGGTGCTGGCCGTTTCGCTGCTGGTAATCGTGCTGGTGGCACTTCGGCGCGGCCTCGCCGCGGCGACCCGGCTCTGGACGCAGCGCTATATCCGGCGGACTATATCGACTTCCTGACCGGGAAGAGGGCATGACTGCGGAAGAATGGACGGCCGTACGGCTGAGCCTCCTGATCGCCACGACAGCGACGATCTTCAGCCTGCCGCTCGGCATCGCCATCGCCTGGCTGCTGGCGCGCGGGCGCTTCTGGGGCAAGAGCGTACTCGACACGCTGGTCCACCTGCCGCTGATCATGCCGCCGGTCGTCACCGGCTACCTGCTGCTGCTCTCGTTCGGCCGGCGTGGACCGATCGGCTCGTTCCTGGCGGACGAGTTCGGCATCGTCTTCTCCTTTCGCTGGACCGGCGCGGCGCTCGCCTGCGCGGTGATGGGCTTTCCCCTGATGGTGCGCGCCATCCGTCTCTCCATCGAGGCGGTCGACCAGCGCCTCGAGGCCGCAGCGGGCACGCTGGGTGCCAATCGTCTCTGGGTGTTTGCCACCATCACCCTGCCGCTTTGCCTGCCCGGCATCCTCGCGGGCGCGATCCTGGCCTTCGCCAAGTCGATGGGCGAGTTCGGCGCCACCATCACCTTCGTGTCCAACATCCCCGGCGAGACGCAGACACTGCCCACCCTGATCTATGCGCTGACCCAGGTGCCGGGCGGCGACGCCGCCGCGATGCGCCTCACCCTGGTCTCGATCGCGATTTCCATGCTGGCGCTGCTCGGGTCCGAGCTGCTGGCCAAACGCATCGGCGCGCGGCGGCAGACAGCATGAGTCTCGACGTCGACGTCGACCACAGACGCGGTAATTTCCATCTCCAGGCGCGTTTCACCGCCGCGCCCGGCCTGACGGCTCTGTTCGGCCGCTCGGGCTCGGGCAAGACCAGCCTGGTCAGCATCGTCGGTGGCCTGATCCGTCCCGATCGCGGCCGCGTCTCGGTGGACGGCCAGACGCTCGTCGACACCGAAAGCGGCGTCTTCGTGAAGCCGCACAAGCGGCGCATCGGCTACGTCTTCCAGGACAGCCGCCTCTTTCCGCATCTCAGCGTGCGACGGAACCTGCTCTACGGACGCTGGTTCGCGCGCGGCAGCGGCGGGGCGGCGGCCGATCTCGGCGCCGTGGTTGAGCTCTTAGGAATTGGCCATCTGCTGGAGCGAAATCCCGAATCCCTGTCGGGTGGCGAGAAGCAGCGTGTCGCGATCGGCCGTGCCCTGCTGGCCAGGCCGCGGCTGGTGCTGATGGACGAGCCGCTCGCCTCGCTCGACGAATCGCGCCGCGCCGAGATCCTTCCCTACATCGAGCGACTGCGCGACGAGGCCGGCGTGCCGATCCTCTATGTCAGCCATTCGGTCGCGGAGGTTGCGCGGCTGGCGACGACCGTCGTCATCATGACCGAAGGCAAGGTGACGGCGGTGGGCCCGGTGCTCGACATCCTGCCGCTTGCCGACGCCAACGACGGCGGCGCGGTCCTCGATGCGACCGTGAGCCGCCATGACGAGACCTTCCATCTCTCGGTGCTGCAGAGCGTAGCCGGCGAATTGCAGGTCCCGCGACTCAACGCCGCCGTCGGCGCACCCGTCCGCGCCTACATCCGCGCCCGCGACGTGATGCTGAGCCTGAGGCCGCCGGAGGACATCAGCGCACTCAACGTGCTGGCGGGGCGGATCGCCTCCATCACGGCGACGGGTGGCGCGCAGACCGATATCCGCCTGGACTGCAACGGCGCCGTCCTGATGGCCCGGCTGACCGCCAAATCGGTCGACCGCCTGGCCCTGGCGCCCGGACGGCCGGTCTATGCCGTCGTCAAGAGCGTGTCATTCGAACGCAGTTAACTGCGCTAGAGTGTGGGCGGGCATCCGGCCCGCCAATGAAGCCTGAGGAAACAGAATGAAATCGATGCCGCTGCCGCTGACGCCGCGATTCATCACCTGGACGCTGGCGACGTTCTTCGCCGTCCTGCTGGGCCTCGCCTGGGGTTTCGATCCCAAATCGTGGTGGATCGGCGTCGGCTTCGCCATCGCCCTGTTCCTGACGCTCGTCGGCTTCTTCGACTATTACCAGACCCGGCACGCGGTCCTGCGTAACTATCCCATCGCCGCCCACCTGCGCTTCATCTTCGAGGCGATCCGCCCCGAGATGCGCCAGTACTTCTTCGAGGGCGAGAAGGACGGCCTGCCCTTCCCGCGCGACCGCCGCGCCATCGTCTACCAGCGCGCCAAGATGATGCTCGACGTCCGCCCGTTCGGCACCAACTACGAAGTCTACTCGGAGGGCTACGAGTGGATGACGCACTCGATCTCGCCCACGCCGGTCAGCAAGGAGCCGTTCCGCATCACCATCGGCGGGCCCGACTGCACGCAGCCCTACTCCGCGTCGATCTTCAACATCTCGGCCATGAGCTTCGGGGCGCTCAGCGCCAACGCCATCCGGGCGCTGAACGGCGGCGCCAAGCTCGGTGGCTTCGCGCACGATACCGGCGAGGGCGGCTACAGCCCCTATCACCGCGAAGGCGGCGGCGACATCATCTGGGAGATCGGCTCCGGCTATTTCGGCGCGCGCAACGCCGACGGCACCTTTTCCGCCGAGAAGTTCGCCGCGGGGGCCGCCAACCCGCAGGTCAAGATGGTCGAGCTGAAGCTCAGCCAGGGCGCCAAGCCCGGCCATGGCGGCGTGCTGCCGGCGCCCAAGGTCAGCGAGGAGATCGCGCTGACGCGCGGCGTGCCGGTCGGCGAGGACTGCATCTCGCCCTCGCACCACACCGCCTTCTCCACGCCGATCGAGATGATGAAGTTCATCGCCGAGATGCGCCGCCTTTCGGGCGGCAAGCCCGCCGGCTTCAAGCTCTGCGTCGGCCACGAATGGGAATTCATGGCGATCTGCAAGGCGATGCTGGAGACGGGGATCTATCCCGACTTCATCGTCGTCGACGGCAAGGAAGGCGGCACCGGCGCCGCCCCGATGGAGTTCCTCGACCATGTCGGCAAGCCGATGAGGCAGGGCCTGCACATCGTTCACAACGCCATGGTGGGCATCGGCGCCCGCCACCGCATCAAGATCGGCGTCGCCGGCAAGATCATCACCGCCTTCGACATCATCCGCGCGATGGCGCTGGGCGCCGACTGGTGCAACTCCGCGCGCGGCTTCATGTTCGCCGTGGGCTGCATCCAGTCGCAGTCGTGCCACACCGACCGCTGCCCGACCGGCGTCGCGACGCAGGACCCGACGCGCCAGCGGGCGCTGGTCGTGCCCGACAAGATGGAGCGCGTGGTGAACTTCCACCGCGCCACGCTGCATGAACTCGCCGAGCTGACCGCCGCGGCCGGGCTCGAGCATCCGACCGACTTCAAGCCGGTCCACATCTCCCGTCGCGTCTCGTCGAGCGAGGTCAAGACCTTCGCCGACCTGTTCCCGGCGCTGGAAGACGGGGAGCTGGTATCGGGCACCAGCAACCCGCGCTGGCGCAAGGCCTGGGACATGGCGCACGCCAATTCGTTCCGCGCGACGGCCTGATCGGAGCAAATCTGTTGCGAATCCCCTTTGGTTGGCCCAGCAATTGGCCAACCAAAGAGGAAACACCATGACCGCTCCGTTCGATTTCGCGCCGCTGCTGGCGCCCGGCACGCCCGCCCCCGCCGCCAAGTGGAACGGCTTCCCGAAGTACAATTTCATCGGCGGCCACAACGACGCGGCCAACGTGCCCGTCCAGGCCCTGATCGACGCGGCGACCGCGGTGCTGAAGCGCGAGGGCGCGACGCTCGCGACCTACGGCCTGAACAGCGGCCCGCTGGGCTACAAGCCACTGCGCGAGTTCCTCTCGGCCAAACTCAAGGACCATGCCGGCATCGAGTGCGCGTCGGACGAGATCCTGATCACCTCGGGCTCGATGCAGGGTCTCGACCTGATCAACAGCCTGCTGGTGACCCGGGGCGACACCGTCATCATCGAGCAGGAGACCTATGGCGGAGCGCTCACCAAGCTGAACAAGCTGGGCGCCAACGTGGTCGGCATCCCGCTCGACTATGAGGGGCTGCGCCTCGACGTGCTGAAGCAGAAGCTCGAGGAGCTGAAGCAGAAGGGCATCAAGCCCAAGTACATCTACACCATCCCGACGGTGCAGAACCCGACCGGCGCGATCATGGGCGAGGCGCGCCGCGCCGAGCTGCTGAAGATCGCCGCCGAGTATGGCGTCATGATCTTCGAGGACGAGTGCTATTCCGATCTGATCTGGAGCGGCAAGCGTCCGCGCTCGCTCTATGCGATGGCCAAGGGCGAAGGCGTCATCTTCATCGGCTCCTTCTCCAAGTCGATCGCGCCGGCGCTGCGGGTCGGCTACATCGTCGCCAAGTGGGAGATCCTGGGCCGCATCCTCGGCCTGAAGCAGGACGCGGGCTCGGGCGCGCTGGAGCAGATGGTGCTGGCCGAGTTCTGCAAGCAGCACTTCGCGAACCATGTGCCAAAGCTCAACAAGACCCTGTCGGCCAAGCTGCAGACCCTGCGGGAAGCGCTGGCCGAGCAGTTCGGTACCGACGCCGAGTTCGGCGATCCCGAGGGCGGCATCTATCTCTGGATCAAGCTTCCGGACCAGGTCGACACGACGAAGCTCGCGCAGGCGGCGCTGGCCGCCGGCGTGTCGCTCAATCCCGGTCAGGAATGGTCGACCAACAAGGAATATGCCCGCTCGCGCCTGCGGCTCTGCTTCGCCAATCCCGAGCCGGAGACGATCCGCAAGGGCGTCGAGGTTCTGGCCGACGTCTGCCGCCGCGAATTCGGCGTGCCGCTGCGCTCGGCCAACGTCGAGAAGAAGGGCTGACCCGCAAGAGTCAGCCCACCATCACCATCCACGAGACGCCGTACTTGTCGGCGACCATGCCGAATTTCGGCGAAAAGAAGGTCTTGCCGAGCGGCATCTGGACCTGACCGCCGGCGGCCAGGGCTGCGAACTTCTTGTCAGCTTCCGCCTCGGTCTTGACCGTCATGGCGAGCGAGATGCCTTGGAAATTGGGCTTGCCTTGGCACATGCCGTCGGACGCCATGATCATCGCATCACCGACCGTGAAGGAGGCGTGCATGATCTTCTCGGCCATCGCTGCTGTCTGTTCGGGCCCGGCGCAGCCGGGCTCGCCGGCCTGCGGCGGCTCGGGGTTCTCCTTGAACCGCATCATCATGTCGACCTTGGCGTCGAGCGCATGCTTGTAGAACTCCAGCGCTTCCTCACACTTGCCGTCGAAGAACAGGTAGGGTTGAACCGTCATGTCTCTCTCCTCGCTTACGGATTCTTCTCGAACTCGGTGTCGATCTGGATCTGGATGGGATCGGTGAAGAACGGGGGCAGGCCGTAATCCTGCGGGTTGATCGTTGCGACGGCGTGGACGCCGATGCGCGGCTTGCCGCCGAAGCCCTTCCCCGCGCCGCCCAGCTCGACATCGAAGGTGACGGGCCTGGTCTTGCCCATCAACGTGAACTGGCCCTCGACCTTGCCGCGGGTCTTGTCGGTCGGCTTGAAGGCCGTCGACACGAAGGTCGCCTGCGGGAAGGCCTTGGCCTTGAGGAAGCCGTCACCGGTCAGCTCCTCGGCGAAACCCTTCACGTTGGTCGTGATCGAAGCGACCTCGACGGTGGCGGAGAGCTGCGACTTCTCGATCGCTGCCGGATCCCAGGTGAGCGAGCCCTTCACGCGATCGAAGCGGAAGACGCTCTGCGAGTAGCCGAGATGGGACACGCGCACGATGACCGCCGTGTGCGCTTCGTCGAGCGTGTAGGCGCCGGCCGTCGCCAGCGCGATGTCGCGCTCCGCGGCGAACACGCCGGGCGGCAAGGACGCCTGGGCAAGGACCGGTGTCGCCGCCGTCATCGCCAGGACGACGGCAAGGGTCCGCACTGCGCTGAACATGAACTTCTCCTCGAGACGGTGACTACTTCTCGACGATGGTCTTCAGCTTCGCGAGACCGGCCGCGAAATCCCGGCCGATCATGTCGTCCATGTCCATGAACGTGCCGATCAGCTTGGTCATGAAGGTGCTGGGACCGTACATCGCCCAGGTGACAATCGTCTGGCTGCCCTTGGGTTCCACCGTGAGCTCGGCGGTGTTGTGACCTTCGAAGGGCTTCAGGAAATCGAGCTTGATGACGACCTTCTGGGCCGGCTTCGAGTCGAGGATCTCCATGCGGCCCGTGCCGACATTCTTGTTGCCGTCCCATTCGTAGACGGCGCCCTTGCCGCTCTCCGCACCGCTATAGGTGCGCTTCATCGCGGGATCGCGGCCCTCGTACGGCGACCATTCCGTCCAGCGCTTCAGCCCCTCGATATAGGGGAAGATCTTCTCCGGCGGCGCGTTCATCGCCGTCGAGCGCTCGACACGGAAGGAATCGGGCTTGGTCGAGGCGTAGATCAGGATCGCCCCGACAGCCACGACGACGACCGCGCCGACGATGGCCAGGATCTTGAGCATGAGCGCCTCGTCGTCCTTTAATTAACCGGTCGGTTAAAACTAGGCCGATCGGGCGACGAGCGTCAACCCAGCGCGAAGCCCTCGTAGCCGTTGGCCACGACCTTCTCGCAGGCCTGGATGTATGCCGGCAGGCCACCGATATAGGGCATGAACACGCGCGGCTTGCCGGGAATGTTGGCGCCCACGTACCAGGAGCTGCAGGTCGAGCGCAGCGTGATGTTGGACACGTCGCCGACATGGCCGACCCAGGCTTCCTGCGCCTCCGGCTCGGCCTCGATCACCGTCTTGCCCTTGGCGCGCAGCGCGTCGAGGCAGTCGGCGATGAAGTCGACATGCTGCTCGATCGAGGGAAGCATGTTGGTCAGCACCGAGGGGCTGCCCGGGCCGGTAATCATGAACAGGTTGGGGAAGTCCACGACGGTGAGGCCGAGATAGGTCTTCGGCCCCTCGTTCCAGCGCTCCTTGAGCGAGACGCCGCCGCGGCCGCGGAAGTCGACCTTCAGCAGCGCGCCGGTCATCGCGTCGAAGCCGGTTGCCAGCACGAGGCAATCGAACGTGTAGTCGCGGCCCTTGGCGCGCAGGCCGTCGGCGGTGATGCGCTCGATCGGCTCGTCGCTGATGTCGACCAGCGTCACGTTCGGCCGATTGAAGGTCGCCCAGTAGCCCGTGTCGACGCACAGCCGCTTGCAGCCGATGATGTTCTTCGGCACCAGCGCCGCGGCGGTCTGCGGATCCTTCACGACCTCGCCGATCTTGGCGCGCACGAAGTCGGCTGCGTGCTTGTTGCTCTCGTCGGAGAGCAGCAGGTCCGAGAAGGAGGCCATGAAGCCCAGCCCGCCGTAATCCCAGCGCTCCTGGAACTGGCGGTTGCGCTCCTCCTCCGGCGTCTCGGCGGCCGACGCGGGATTGATCGTGAAGTCGATGCCGGCCGGCTTGGTCTTGGCGCGCTTGCGCATCTCCGGATAGCTCGCCTTCACCTGGCGCACATAGTCGGGATCGAGCGGCTTGTTGTGCGCCGGCACGGTGTAGTTGGCGGTGCGCTGGAACACGGTGAGGTGCCTGGCCTGCTCGGCCATCACCGGAATCGACTGGATGGCCGAGGAGCCAGTGCCGATCACGCCCACCGTCTTGCCGGTGAAGTCGACGCCCTCATGCGGCCAGTTGCCGGTGTGATAGGTCGGCCCCTTGAAATCTTCCAGGCCGGGAATCTTCGGCGTGTTGGGCGAGGACAGGCAGCCCATCGCGGTGATGACGAACCGCGCCGTGACCTTTTCCGCCGAGCCGGAGGCGCCGGCCTTTCCTGTCTCGACCTTCCACAGGTTGGCGGCCTCGTCGAAAGTGGCCTTCGTGACTCGCGTCTCGAAGCGCATGTCGCGACGCAGGTCGTAGCGGTCGGCGACGTGGTTGGCGTAGCGCAGCAACTCCGGCTGGGTGGCGTAGCGCTCCGACCATTCCCATTCCTGCTCCAGCTCGGGCGAGAACTGGTAGGAATACTGCACGCTTTCGACGTCGCAGCGCGCGCCGGGATAACGGTTCCAGTACCAGGTGCCGCCGACGCCCTTGCCGGCCTCGAACACACGCGCCGTGAAACCCTTCTGGCGAAGCCGGTGCAGCATGTACATGCCGCCGAAGCCTGCGCCGATGATGACCGCATCGAAATCGATCGACATGCGTCCTCCAGAAATTGCGGAAGCCGGTAGAAAGTCCCTGGCAAAATTAGTGCGGTAGAGGGCGTGACCGCGCAAGCCTTCCCGTGGCACCTCTTCTCGCGGAGAAGAATGAAATGGCCGAGAACGACTATCCGGCGAGCTGGTATGCCGCCACGCGAGACGAAACCGGCGCGCGGACACCGCTCGCGGCACAGGACGAGGCCGATGTGGCCATTGTGGGCAGCGGATTTGCGGGCCTGCACACGGGGCGACTGCTGGCCCGACAGGGCAAGCGCGTGGTGGTGTTGGAGCGCCGGCGCATCGGCTGGGGCGCGTCGGGCCGCAACGGCGGCTTCGTCGGGCCGGGCTATGCGCAGCGGTCCGGCGCGCTGATCGACCGGTTGGGCCTCGACCACACCCGCAAACTCTACGCCCAGTCGCAGCGCGGCGTGGCAATCGTGCGTGAGGCCATTGCCGAACTCGGCCGGCCCGACATCCTGATGGGCAGCGGCAAGCTCAGCGTCTCGCGCACCGACCAGGGCGCAGGCTTCGCGGACCGAACGCGCGCGCTCGCCGACCAGCTCGGCGCCTCGTTCGAACCCTGGCCGACCGCGCGCGTGCACGAGGTTCTCGACACCAGGCGCTACCATCAGGCGATCCACGACCCGACGTCTTTCCATATCCATCCGCTGAACTTCGCGCTGGCTCTGGCCAATGACATCGAGCGGAACGGCGGGCGGATTTACGAGAGCACCGAGACCCTCGATCTGGTGCGCGACGGTAGCGGCTGGCGGCTGCGCACGCCCCGCGGCAACGTAAAGGCGCAGCATGTCGTGCTGGCCGGTAATGCCGATCTCGGGGCGGTACAGCCGCGAATCGCGCGCGCGGTGCTGCCGGTCGCGACCTACGTCGCCGTCACCGACAAGCTGGGCCCGCGCCTCGGCGAGGCGATCCGCTGGACCGGCGCCATCTCCGACACGCGCCGCGCCGGCGACTATTACCGGGTCGTCGATGGCGACCGGCTGCTGTGGGGCGGCCGCATCACCACCGACACGAACGAGCCGCCACGTCTTCGCGAGATGATGCGTGGCGACATCCTCTCGGTCTATCCGCAGCTCGGCGACATTCGCATCGCCTATGCCTGGCCGGGCATCATGGGCTACGCGCCGCACAAGATGCCCCAGGTCGGCGAGATCGAGCCCGGGCTCTGGGTCTGCTCGGCCTTCGGCGGCCACGGACTCGCCCAGACGGCAGCCGGCGCGGATGCCGTTGCGTCGGGCATCCTCGGCGACATGACGCGCTGGCGCCTGTTCGCGCCGTTCGGCACCGGCTGGGCCGGCGGACCGGCCGGACGGGTCGCGACTCAGCTTGCCTATTGGGGTCTGCAGATGCGTGACTGGTGGGACGAGAAGCGGCAGGCGCAGAACGCGGAGACATTACGGACATGACGATCGAACGGATGGGCGACTCAGCCGTACGGCGCGAGGATGCACGCTTCGTCACCGGACAGGGCGCCTATCTCGACGATCTGAAGTTCGACGGCGTGGCGCAGGCCGTGCTGTTACGGTCGCCGCACGCCCATGCGCGCATCAAGTCGATCGATACGAGCGCGGCGCGCTCGTCGCCCGGTGTCCTCGCCGTCCTCACGGCCGCCGACGCCGAGACCGATGGACTGAAGCCGCTGCGCCCCTACGCCGAGGCGAACGTGCAGACCGGCGAGCCCTTCGCCTTCGCACCGCAGCCGTTGCTCGCCTCGGACAAGGTCCGTTTCGCCGGCGAGCCGGTGGCGTTGATCGTCGCCCAGACACACGCGCAGGCGCTCGATGCGGCAGAGCTGGTCGCCGTCGACTATAGGCCCTTGCCCGCCGTGACGTCGCCCGAGGCGGCCCGCGCAACCGGCGCACCACAGCTCGCAACCGAAATCCCGAACAACACCTGCCTCGACTGGCACACCGGCGACATCAAGGGCGCCGATGCGGCCTTTGCGACGGCGGCCCATGTCGTCTCGCTCAGGCTCGACAACCATCGCATCGTGATGAACCCGATGGAGCCGCGCGGCGGGGTGGGCGCCTTCGATCCGGCGACGGGTCGCTACACGCTCCACGTCTCCAGCCAGAACATCCACATCAACCGCAACTTCGTCGCCCGCTCGCTCGGCGTGGAGGCGAAGGACGTGCGGTTCGTGGCACCCGACGTGGGCGGCGGCTTCGGCGCCAAGAACTTCGCCTATGTCGAGCATGCGCTGATCCTGTGGGCGGCACGCCGGGTCGGCCGGCCGGTGAAGTGGATCGCGAGCCGCAGCGAAGTGTTCCTGTCCGACCATGCCGCGCGCGACATGCAGGCCGAGGCGTCGCTGGCGCTCGACGCAGAGGGGAAATTCCTGGCGCTCCGGATCGCCAGTCTCGCCAATCTCGGCGCCTACATGGCCGGCGCCGGCGGCGGCGTGCAGACCTATCAGTACATTCACCTGCAAGGGTCCGTGTACCGCATCCCCTCGATCGCCCTGCACGTGGTGGCCGTCGTCACCAACACCGCACCGATCGGCGTGACCAGAGGGCCGGGCTTTGCCGAGGCGATCAACATCGTCGAGCGGCTGATCGATGCGGCGGCACGGCAGACCGGCTTCGACCGTACCGATCTCCGGCGGCGCAACATGGTCGCGCCCGAGGCGATGCCGATGACCAACGCCTTCGGCTTCGAGGTCGACAGCGGCCACTTCGCCGAGTCGCTCGACCATGCGCTGGCGCGCGCCGACTGGACGGGCTTCGACAGGCGCAGGCGCGAGAGCGAGCAACGCGGCTGCTTGCGCGGGCTGGGGGTCGCCTATCACATCAAGGCGACCGGCGGCCCGCCGGACGAGAATGTCGACGTGCGCTTCGAGGCCGACGGCACGATCTCGCTGATCACCGGCACGCAGCATATCGGCCAAGGCCACGAAACGACCTTCCCGCAGATACTCGCCCATCGGCTGGGCGTGCCCAATGCGCGCATCCGTCTGGTGCAGGGCGACACCGATGCGATCCCGTTCGGCGGGGGCCATGGCAGCTCGCGCGCCACCTACATGGGCGGCACCGCGATCTGGCGCGCCTCCGACGAAATCATTGCCAAGGGCACCGTGCTGGCGGCCGACGCGCTGGAGGCCGCGGAAGCCGACATCCGGTTCGAGGACGGACGCTTCGTCGTCTCCGGCACGGACCGCGTCATCGGCCTGATCGAGGTCGCCGCACTCGGCCGCGAGAAGCAGAAGCCGCTCGACACGTTCCACGCCTGGAAGCGCGAGCACATGACCTTCCCCAACGGCGCGCATGTGGTCGAGGTCGAGATCGATCGCGACACCGGCCGGGTCGACCTCGCGCGCTATACGGCGGTCGACGATTACGGCGTGCTGGTCAATCCGATGGTCGCCACCGGCCAGGCGCACGGCGCCATGGCGCAGGGTTCGGGTCAGGCGCTGCTGGAGCACGCGACATACGATCCCGCTTCGGGCCAGATGGTCGCCGGATCGTTCATGGACTACGCCCTGCCGCGCGCCGACGACCTGCCGTCCTTCGACCTCGGCTTCAATCCCACCCGCTGCACCACCAATCCGCTGGGCGTCAAGGGCTGTGGCGAGGCCGGCGCGATCGCGGCCTTCCCGGCCATCGCCAACGCCATCCTTGACGCGCTGGCGCCGCTCGGCGTGAAAGGCTTCGACGGTCCGGCGACGCCCGCGCGGATCTGGCAGGCCATCCAGGAGGCACGATGAAGCGCGAAGCACCGGCAGCGGCCCGAAACCGGCAACCGATCCTCGCCGTGCTGCAGCCGCGCCTGCCGGAAAAGGGCCTGGTTCTGGAGATCGCCAGCGGCACCGGCGAACATGTCGTGCATTACGCCGCAGCCCGGCCCGACCTCACCTTCCAGCCCAGCGACCCCGATGCCGATGCCCGCGCCAGCGTCGACGACTGGGTCCGCACGCTGGGTCTCGTCAACGTGCGGCCGGCGCTGGAGGTCGACGTCACGAAAGCGACGTGGCCGGTCGAACGGGCCGACGCCGTGCTCTGCTGCAACATGATCCATATCGCTCCCTGGGAGGCCGCGATCGGGCTGATTTCCGGCGCGGCGCGGCTGCTACCGCCGGGCGGCCTGCTCTTCACCTACGGCCCCTATCGCCGCGGCGGCCGGCACACCGCGCCCAGCAACGAAGCGTTCGACGCCGACCTCAAGCGGCGCAATCCCGCATGGGGCGTGCGCGACCTCGAGGCGGTGACCGAACTCGCCCGCGAGCAGGGATTTTCGGAGCCGGAGATCGTCGAGATGCCGGCAAACAATCTGTCGCTCCTGTTCACGCGAGGGTGACGCCGCTGGGCGGTGGCAATCGCGCATGGGATGCGCTAACGCTGGAGCCGGCCTCGCGGGGAGCATCGTCGGAAACATGTCGAATCGTAGCGATGAAGCCGTAGTTTTTGCAGTCACGAGACCGATACGGGCACTGGCGCCCTTGATGGCCGCCGTCGCGCTGGCCGCGCTGCTGGCCGGCTGCAAGCCCGAGAACAAGTTCCAGCCGCCGCCGCCCGCCGAAGTCGCCGTGGGCGTCCCCGTGAAGCAGGACGTGGCGCCCTTCGAGGTGCTCACCGGCAACACGGTCGCCTTCGCGACCGTCGACCTCGTCGCCCGCGTCGAGGGCTTCCTGACCTCGCAGAACTACGTCGACGGTTCCGAGGCCAAAAAGGACCAGCAGCTCTTCGGCATCGAGCAGACGATGTACAAGGCCAAGGTCAAGGAGGCCGAGGCCCAGCTCGACGGCGCCAAGGCCTTGCTGGCGCAGGCCGAAGCCGAGTTCACCCGCCAGGAGACCCTGCTCCGCCAGAACGTCTCCGCCCAGGCTACCTTCGATCAGGCCAAGGCCAAGCGCGACAATGCGCGGGCCAATGTCGAGAATGCCGAGGGCAATCTCACGATCGCCCAGACGAATCTCGGCTACACCACGGTCTCCGCACCGTTCGACGGAGTCGTCAGCAAGCATCTTGTCTCGGTCGGCGAGCTGGTCGGCGCCACGAGCGCCACCAAGCTGGCGACGATCGTCCAGCTCGACCCGATGTACGTCACGTTCAACATGAGCGAGCAGGACGTGCTGCAGATCCGCCAGAACCTGAAGGAGCGCCGCCTCGACGTCGAGGAACTGAGCAAGATTCCGCTGGAAATCGGCCTGATGAACGAGGAGGGATTTCCCCACAAGGGTTTCCTCAACTACGTGTCGCCCGAACTAGACGCGACGACCGGTACGATCCTGGTGCGCGGACTGTTCAAGAATCCGACGCGCGCGCTGATCCCCGGCTTCTTCGTGCGCGTGAAGGTGCCTCAAGGGCTGGGCGCCACGGCCTCGCTGCTCGTGCCCAACCGCGTGATCGGAGAGGATCAGGCCGGCAAGTACCTGCTCACGGTCAACAAGGACAATGTCGTGGTCCAGACCCGGATCACCACCGGCCAGCTCCTCGCCAACGGCCTGCGCGTGATCCCGTCGGGCCTGAAGCCGGACGACCAGGTCGTGCTCAGCACCAACGGCGCAGCGATTCCGGGCGCCAAGGTGGTTCCGAAGGTGACGACAATTCCCGTTGCGACCGACGGCACTCCCGCCGCTCCCAAGTGACCGGCCGGGGAACGCAGTCATGATCTCCGCCTTCTTCATCAACCGGCCGGTCCTGGCCAACGTCCTCGCCATCATCATCGTGCTGATCGGCGGCGTGGCGCTGGCGACCCTGCCGGTCGCGCAGTATCCCAACGTCGTGCCGCCCACGGTCCAGGTCACGACGACCTATCCGGGTGCGAGCGCTGCCGTCGTCGTCAACGACGTCGCATTGCCTGTCGAGCTGCAGGTCAACGGCGTCGAGAAGATGATCTACATGCAGTCCTACAGCACGGACTCCGGCACCTACACGCTGACGGTGACCTTCGAGATCGGCACCGATCTCGATTTCGCGCAGGTGCTGGTGCAGAATCAGGTGAGCGCCGCGCTCGCCTCGCTGCCTATGCCGGTGCAGGCTCAGGGCCTCGTCGTCCAGAAGAAATCGACGTCGATCCTGCAGATCGTATCGCTGACCTCACCCGACCAGCGTTACGACAGCCTCTATCTCAGCAACTATGCCACCATCAATCTCGTCAACGAACTCGCGCGCCTGCCCGGCGTCGGCAACGTCAACGTGCTGGGCGTCGGCCAGTATTCGATGCGCGTCTGGCTCGACCCGCAGAAGCTCTACACGTTCGGCCTCACGCCCTCGGACGTGAGCAAGGTCATCCAGCAGCAGAGCCAGGACGTGACGGCGGGCCAGGTCGGCCAGCCGCCGGCGCCCAAGGGGCTGGATTTCCAATACACGATCGACGTCGTCGGCCGCCTCAGCACGCCTGAGGAATTCGGCAACATCATCGTCAAGGCCGAGCAGGGCAACGGCGGCAAGATCGTGCGGGTGCGCGACATCGCCCGTGTCGAACTGGGCGCCCAGACCTACTCCACGACGTCGCACATCAACGGAAAGCCCAACTCGGGCCTCGCGATCTACCAGCTGCCCGACGCCAACGCGCTCGACGTCGCCAAGCGGGTCAAGGCCAAGATGGCCGAGCTGTCCAAGTCCTTCCCGCCGGGCCTCGCCTACGAAGTGCCGTTCGACACCACCCGCTTCGTGAACGCCTCGATCCACGAGGTCTTCATGACCCTGATCGAGGCCGGCATCCTGGTGCTGATCGTGATCGTGATCTTCCTGCAGGACTGGCGCGCCATGCTGGTCCCGGCGACCACGATCCCCGTCACGATCATCGGCGCCTTCGCTGCCATGGCCGCGCTCGGGTTCACCATCAACACCACGACCATGTTCGGCATCGTGCTGGCGATCGGCATCGTGGTCGACGACGCGATCGTGATCGTCGAGGGCGTGGCGCACCATATCGAGCGCGGGATGACGCCGCACGACGCGTCGATCAAGGCCATGGACGAGCTGTTCGGGCCGGTGATCGGCATCACCCTGGTGCTGATGTCGGTGTTCCTGCCCGCCGCCTTCCTGCCCGGCCTGACCGGCCAGATGTTCGCCCAGTTCGCCCTCGTCATCGCCGCCACCGCCCTGATCAGCGCCGTCAACGCCGCCACCCTGAAGCCCACCCAGTGCGCGATGTGGCTGCGGCCGGCGACGCCGCCGGAGAAGCGCAACATCTTCTTCCGCGGCTTCAACAAGGTCTACGGCAAGCTCGAGGATGCCTATGCGAGCCTGGTCGGCTTCATGGTCCATCGGGCCGGGCTGATGGTGCTGCTGGCGCTCGTGGCGGCCGGTATCGGCGGCTGGGGTGTCGCCCGCCTGCCGACCGCATTCATCCCCAACGAGGACCAGGGCTACCTGATGATCGCCGTGCAACTGCCGGACGGCGCCTCGCTCGAGCGTACCGGCGCCACGCTGCATCAGGTTGCCGAGATCGCCATGGCGGCGCCGGGCGTCGAGAACGTGGTCGCGCTGGGCGGCATGTCCATTCTCGACAGCAACTCCTCGCTGGCGAATGCCGCCGTGTCCTATGTCATCCTCAAGGACTGGGACGTGCGTCTGAAGGCGGAGGGACAGGACCTCCGCTCGATCGTGCTCGGCCTGATGGAGAAGCTGAAGGTCCTGCAGGACGGCCGCGCCGTCGTGATCGTGCCGCCCGCCATCCAGGGTATCGGCAATGCCGGCGGCTTCCAGATGCAGATCGAGCAGAAGGATGGCAGCTTCGACTACGCCAAGCTGCAGGCCATCACCGACACGATGGTCCGAAACGCCGGCACGCAGTCAGCGCTCACCAACGTCGTCACCACGTTCCGCTCCGGCGCACCGCATGTCCGCATCGAGGTCGACCGCGTCAAGGCCGAGTCGCTGCGGGTTCCGGTCGGCGACGTCTTCACGACCCTCTCGAGCTACATGGGCTCGGCCTACGTCAACCGGTTCAACAAGTTCGGCCTCAGCCTGCAGGTCTACATCCAGGCGGATTCCCAGTACCGCACGCGGCCCGAGGACATCCTGAGGCTGCAGGTGAAGAACCTCGACGGCCAGATGGTGCCAATCGGCGCCATCGCCGAGCTCAAGCCGGCGCTCGGCCCGCCGCTGATCAGCCTGTACAATCTCTATCCGTCGGCAGCGATCGTCGGCTCGCCGGCCACCGGCTTCAGCTCGGGCGAAGGCATCGAGCTGATGGACCAGATCGCCAAGGCGATCCTGCCTCCCGGCACCGGCTACGAATGGACCGGCATGGCCTACCAGGAGAACATCGTCGGCAACCAGCTGATGTACGTGTTCGCCCTGGCCATCCTGCTGGTCTATCTCTGCCTCGCCGGGCAGTACGAGAGCTGGATCGCGCCGCTGGGCGTCATCCTCGCCGTTCCCCTGGCGCTGAGCGGCCCGGCCATCGCCCTCACCGCGGTGGGCCTCGCCAACAACATCTACACCCAGATCGGCCTGATGCTGTTGATCGCGCTGGGCGCCAAGAACGCCATCCTGATCGTCGAGGTGGCGCGCGAGCGCCGCGCCGAGGGCATGGAAATCATCGAGTCGGCCATCGACGCGGCCCGTACCCGCTTCCGGCCGATCCTCATGACGTCGTTCGCGTTCATCCTCGGCGTCGTCCCGCTGGTGACGGCGACCGGCGCCGGCGCCAACTCGCGCATCTCACTGGGCCTGTGCGTGTTCAGCGGGATGATCGCCTCGACCTGCCTGGCGGTGCTGTTCGTGCCGTCGTTCTTCACGGTGCTGCAGCGTTTCGAAGAACGCGGCAAGGCAAAGAAGAAGAAGCCCACGCCGCCGCCCGAGGGTCTGCCCGCCGCCGGAGACTGATCCGGCGACGGGAGGCAAGGGCCTCAGCCCCGCAGGCTAACTTCCGCGACCTTGTCCTTGTAGTCGGACTTCGGATCGACCCCGAGGAGCATCTTGATGCCGGCGATGATGCTCGACGCATCCAGCCAGATCTCCGCCTTCTCTGCGTCCAGCCGCAGCAGTGCGAGCTTGGGGTCTGTCTTCCCGCCCTCGAACCACGCCGCGACGTAGCGATTCCAGAGGCGGTCGATCGTCGCCGGGTTGTTGTCGAGCGTCAGGCCGCCATGCACCGTGGCAAACAGATCGTGCCCCTTGGAGGTAAAGGTGGCGATGGCGCGATTGCCCTGCCCCTCGCCGAGCTTCTGAACGATGGTGTTGTCCTTGCTGGTGAAGAACCAGATCGGGCCGCGCTCGCCGTCGAGCTGGGCCGTCATGGGGCGGGCATGGCCGTCTTCCACGCCGTCGAGGCCGAGCATCATGGTCATGTCCGACTTCAGGGCGGACCAGAACTTTTCTTCGATTTCCTTGGGCGTGGGCATCGCATGCTCCTTCAAAGGTGACGGTAATCTCGGTCGCCAACGCGCGTGACGCAGGGCCGTTGCAACGTCGGCGGACACGCGGCGTTGTGTGGCATGGCCCTTTGCGAGACCCACCGGTGAGTGCGACCCAGAGCCGTAAACTGAGAACCGGGCGCAGCATCTGGCAGAACTTCCCGATCCCCCAAATCCCGACGCGGCGGCTGAAGCGCGACATCTCCTGCGACGTCCTGGTGATCGGCGCCGGAATCAGCGGCGCCTTGATCGCCGAACGCCTGACGGAAGACGGATTCGACGTCGCGGTCATCGACCGCCGCGGACCGTTGGCAGGCTCGACCACGGCTTCCACAGCCTTGCTGCAATACGAACTCGACATGCCCTTGAGCCGGCTTGCGCGCCGGATCGGACTGTCGCGGGCCGAACGCCTGTGGCGGCGATCCAAGCTCGCCCTCGACGCGCTCGACGAACGTCTCCATCGGCTGGGATTGGATCGGGACTGCGACCGTCGCAGTTCGCTCTACCTGCAGGGCGATGTGCTGGACGCGGACGGGCTGCGCGAGGAAGCGGCGGCCCGGCGACGCGCCGGCTTCGAAGTGTCTTTCGTTGCGCGCGGCGAGATCGAGCACGACTACGGAATCAAGGGGCGCGCCGCGCTGCTCGGCCACGGCGGCCTCACCGCCGACCCGCGCAGCCTCGCGGCGGGCTTTCTGCGCGTGGCCCTCGAGCGCAAGTTGCGCCTCTATGCGCCGGCGGAAGCGATGGCCGTCGAGCCCCTGGCGAACGGCGCCGTCGTCCATACCGATGGCCCCTCGATCCGCGCGCAGGCAGTCGTGTTCGCCACCGGCTACGAGATGCCCAAGGGCGTTCCGCACAAAGGCCATCACATCACCTCGACCTGGGCACTCGCGACCCGTCCTCAACCGCGCGCCGCCTGGCGCGACGCCGCGATGATCAGCGAGGCGTCGGATCCCTATCTCTACCTGCGCGTCGGGCCGCAGGGCCGCATCATCTGCGGCGGCGAGGACGAGGCTTCCATCGACCAGGCCACACGAGACGCGATGATCCCGGAGAAGATCGCGGCGCTCGAAACGAAGCTCGCGCGACTCATGCCGCATCTGCATCCGAAGGCAGACTATGCGTGGGCGGGGAGCTTCGGCGCCTCTCCCACGGGCTCGCCCTCGATCGGCGCGGTGCCGGGCATGAAGAATTGCTTTGCCGCCCTCGGCTATGGCGGCAACGGCATCACCTTTTCAATGCTCTCGGCGCAAATTCTGGCGACCGCGATCGGCGGCCGTGACGATCCCGACGGCGACCTCTTCTCTTTCCGACGGAAGTTCTGAGGGCCAACGGAAGTCGTGATCGCCGCGCCCTATTGCGCGGCGATCAGCTTGGCCAGCGCGTCGACAATCTCCTCGGCACGGAACGGCTTGTCGAAAAACGGCTTGTCTCCATGACGAAGCGGCATGAGCGCCGTCGAGCGGCCACTGGCAAAAACATAGGGCACGCGCAGGGCCTGTAGCGTGTCAGCGACAGGGAATACCAGCTCGTCCTTGTTCAACCGGATGTCGAGAATGGCGCCATCGATCGCATGGTCGGCAATCAGCGAAAAGGCGGCCTCGACACTGTTGGCTGGACCGACGGGAATGGCGCCGGCCGAAAGAAGACTCGCTCTCAGGTCCAGCCCGATGGCCGAATCGTTTTCGACGATGAGAATCGTGCGACCGTCAAGAAGCGCCAAGAACCGTACTCCAGTCAGCGCTGCATGAACGCAACAGCGACTGCAAAGTTGCAGACTCACTCGACCGACGCCCCCGCAAAGCGATCAGGCACGATCTCCCGTGGCCTGTAGACAAGTTGCGCGCTTCCGCGCGTTCACGGGTATAATGACTGACCGCAGAGCCCCCTTTGTCGAAGGGGATAGCGACAAGGCGAGCCCCGCAGGCTCGCTTCGTGGGGTTCCGGCACTTACGGAGAGCACACCATCCGCATCCTGTTGATCGAGGACGATGCCGATCTTTCAAGTCGACTGCACAAGGGTCTGACCAAGGCCGGCTTTGCCCTCGATGCAGCAGGAGACGGCGAGGCCGGATGGCAGATGGGTGACTCGCAGGACTTCGACGCGGTGGTGCTCGACATCGGCCTACCCCGCCTGACCGGCATCGAGGTTCTAAAGCGCTGGCGCGCCGCGGGCCGCAACTTTCCGGTACTCCTGCTGACAGCGCGCAGCGGCTGGGCAGAGCGCGTCTCCGGCCTGAACGCAGGTGCCGACGACTATCTCGAGAAGCCCTTCCACATCGAGGAAGTCGTCGCGCGACTGCGTGCACTCGCCCGCCGGTCGGCCGGGACCGCGAACCCGGTGCTGCGTCACCGCGATATTGACCTCGACACCACCACCGGCCGTGTGACGTGCGCGGGCCGTCCGATCGATCTCACCGCACAGGAACTCAAGATCCTGAGCTATCTCATGCACCGGCCGACACGTATCGTTTCCCAGGGCGAACTGGTCGACCACGTGTATTCGTTCGACGCCCCCCGCCAGTCCAACACCGTGGAGGTCTACGTCGCCCGGCTGCGCAGGAAGCTGGGACACGGTTCGATCCGAACGGTCAGGGGACTGGGCTATCGCCTCGGGGATGAAGGCGATGCTGCGGAATAGCTTCCGCGCCCGCCTGATCGTCGGCGCCGTGTTGTGGATATCGATCGGCCTGCTGCTGAGCGGCTTTGTCCTGTCGCGCCTGTTCGACGAGCTGGTGGTCCGCCAGTTCGACCACGACCTCACGGACCATGCCGAGGAACTGCGCAGCCTTCTGGAACGCCGGTCAGACGGAACCTTGGCCATCCCGCGGCCGCTCAGCGACCCCCGCTTCGCGGTACCTGGTTCAGGGCTGTACTGGCAGCTCGAGGGAGCGGGGGGCCAAGTCTTGCGCTCGCCCTCCCTTGAGCGCGACTCCCTGCCGTTCGAAGCCGCTGAACTGGACCACCCGCGAAGAGTGGTCACCAATCTGGGACCGCTTCGCCTCTACCAGCAGCTCGTGCCCGCGGGCGAAGGCAATCCTCCCCTGCGGCTGTCCATCGGCGTGGCGCAACGCACGATCGATGCGGAACTCTCGCACTTCGACGTGACCCTCGCTGCTTCTCTCGCCGTGATTGCGATCGGTCTCTGCGGAGCGGCCGCGCTCCAGGTAACGCTGGGCCTGAGGCCTCTCGGCCGGCTGCGGCGGGCCCTGACCGAGGTCAGGGGCGGGCGGGTCGAACGCCTGCCCGACGACCTGCCTCAGGAGGTCGCTCCTCTGGTCCAGGACCTGAACGCGATGATCGGCAGCAACAGCGAGATGCTGCGCCGTGCAAGAACCCAGGCGGGCACCCTGGCTCACTCCCTGAAGACTTCGCTCGCCGTCCTCCTCGACGAGGCTCAGCAACTGAAGGCGAGCGGGCAGGCGGAGTCCGCGACCGTCGTCGAGGCCCAGTGCCTGAAGATGCAGCGCCAGATCGACTACGAGATGGCCCGCGCGCGCGCCGCAGCGCGTGGCACGTTGGGCCTTGCCTGCGCCGTAAGAGAAACCATGGCCGACATGGTCTCAGCACTGGCGCAGCTCAATCGGCAGCGCGGCATCGGATTTCACCTCGACGTACCCGAGGACCTCGCGGTCGCCTGCGACCCGCAGGACTTCAGTGAGATCGTCGGCAACCTTGCCGACAATGCCGCCAAGTGGGCCCGCTCGACGGTCCGGTTGTCCGCCGGCCTCGCCGGCAGGCTGGTGATTCTGTCCATTGAGGACGATGGCCCCGGCATTCCCGAGAAGGACCGCGAGACTGCTTTCGCGCTCGGAACGCGGCTGGACGAATCGACTGCGGGTTTCGGCCTGGGTCTTGCGGTGACGCGGGAACTCGTGACGCACTACGGTGGCCGCGTCTGGCTCGAGACCTCGCCCCTCGGCGGCACAAGGGCCCACGTCGAACTACCCGCACTGCCCGGGTGACCGGCTCCAGCAAAGGCCGGGACTAAACACCTAGACCACGAAGAAGTCCGTGTGGTCGAGGGTACCGGTGAGGGTGGCGATGGTGGCGAACTTGATGGCCGCAGCGCCGCCCACACCGTCGGCGTCGTAGAAGAGGCTCTTCGACGCGGTGTCGTACAGGATGCGGTCGTCGGCCTGCGTCGCCGCCATGCCGGTGTTGAACGCCCCGGCGGCAAGCGCGCCTGTTCCGAGCGATGCGAAGACCGCGTTGTCGAGTTGGACGGTGTCGCCGGCGTGATCGAAGACCAGGATCTTGTCGACGTTGGTCGCACCCAGCGCAGCGCTGAAGCGGAACGTGTCGCCACCGCCCTCACCGCTCAGCGTGTCGCTGCCCAGGCCGCCGTCGAGGATGTTGCGGCCGCCGTTGCCGATGACGGTGTTGATCCGGTCGTTGCCGATGCCGTCGAGGTTCGCCGTTCCATAGAGGGTGAGCTTCTCCAGGTTGGTGCCCAGCGTGTAGGTGATCCACGAGCGCACTGAATCGACGCCCTGATCGGCCAGTTCGACGACCACGTCGCCTGCCTGATCGACCACGTATTTATCGTCGCCCAGCCCGCCGGTCATCGTGTCGGCGCCCGCGCGGCCGTCCAGCGTGTTGTCGCCTTCGTTGCCGTCCAGGATGTTGTTCTCCGCGTTGCCGACGCCGTTGATGTGCGCCGTCCCGGTCAGACTCAGCCTCTCCAGGTTCGGCCGCAGCACGTAGGAGAGCGACGAGAACAGCGTGTCGAAACCCTCGCCCGCATCCTCGCCGGCACGGTCCCCGGCGTTGTCAATGAAGTAGGCGTCGTCGCCCGCCTCGCCGCTCATCGCGTCGGCGCCCGCGCCGCCGTCGAGCACGTTGTTGCCGGCATTGCCGACCAGCGTGTTGTCCAGTGCGTTGCCTGTGCCCTTCAGGTCGTCTGTGCCCTGCAGCACGAGCTTCTCGACATGGTCGCCCAGCGTGTAGTCAAGCCACGCCTTCACCCCATCGGTCCCCTTGCCCGCCAACTCGATCACGACGTCGCCGGCATTCTCCACATAGTAAGTATCGTCGCCGCCGCCGCCCTGCATCGTGTCTGCCCCGGCCCGTCCATCGAGGACGTTGGCGCCGGCATTGCCCGTCAGCACGTTGTCCACCGCATTGCCAACCGCACTGATCGCGGCGGCGCCCAGCAGCGTCAGGTTCTCGAAGTTGGTCCGCAGCACATGGGTGAACGTCGTCTGCACCGTGTCGACGCCCTGCCCTGCCAGCTCGGTGATCTTGTCGGTCGAGACGTCCAGCACGTAGGTATCGTCGCCAGCACCACCGAACAGCGTATCGCTGCCGACCCCGCCATCGAGCGTGTCGCTCCCGAATTCGCCAGACAGCGTGTCGCTGCCGGCTCCACCCGACAGGAGGTTGTCGGCATCGTTGCCCTTCAAGGTGTCGTTGCCGATGCCGCCTGTCGCGTCCTCGATATGGGTCGTGGTGACCGCCGTCATGCCGGCGGTGATCGCCGATACGATGTTGCTGCTGTTGCTGGTGAGCGACACGACCGCACCGCGGCCGAGAGATCCGACGAGACCCTGGTAGACCGACTCGTAGCCGTTCGCGATGGCGAAAATCGGTATGATGTTGGCGGCCTCGAGCGCGGCCCTGACCTGCGGCAGCAGCGGATAGTCCTCGAGCGCACCGTTGCCGGGCGTCTGGTTGTCGCCATTGTTGGGCGTCGTGATGCCGCCCGCCGCTCCGTCGCCACCCTGGTGGTAGGGTGCATCGGTGAACAAGACCACAAAGCGGGCGGAATCCGCCCTGAAGCCCGTCTCGGACGCGTGCAGGGCCACCTGCATCAGGCACTCGATCTGGGACTCGGGCTCGTCGGCGCCATAGCGGATCGCCAGGGCGTTGTACGTCGAACCGAGCGCGACAGCATTTGCCGTCAGCCCCAGTTCGAGATTGTAGACCCACTCGCCGGTCGCGCCGAACGGCGACACCGGCTTGTCGACGAACGACGTCACGCCGAAGCGGCTGTCCACCTGCACGGCCTGCAGCGCCGAGATGATCTGCGGCACCACTCCCCGCACTGTGGCGATGTCGTCGCCGAAAGAGCCGGAGAGATCCTGTAGGAATTGAACGTCGAGCGGGGCTGCGCTGGAACCGCCCCCCTGGAAGTGGCAGGTCTCTCCCTGGATGACGCTATCGCTCATACCGCTCAGGTCGATGTAGCTGTTGCCGGTGGCGTCGCTGGCATCGAGCTTGTCGTGGCCCAGGAAATCCTCGATCTCGACCGAGCCGCCGGCGACCTTGTAGACGTCGTCTCCGGCCCCGCCGGACAGCGTGTCGCGGCCCGCCTTCGAGATCAGAATGTCGTCGCCGTCTCCGCCGAGTTCGAGATCGTCGCCACCGGCACCATCGAGCTGGTCGTCGCCACTGCCGCCGGACAGGCGATTGCCGCCATCGTTGCCGATCGCGATGTGTGCCGGGCCGGTCAGGCGGATGTTTTCGACGTTGGCCGGAACGCCCGCCAGATCGACGCTGCTCACGACGGTGTCGATGCCGCCGCCCGCGTCCTCGACGACGATGTCGCCCGTGTCGTCCAGGTAATAGGTGTCGTCGCCGGCGGCGCCCCGCAATGTCTGGACGCCCGCGCCGCCGATCAGCAGGTTGGCCAGGGCGTTGCCAGTGCCCACGGAACCATCGCCCGAGATCTCGAGGTTCTCGACGTTGTCGGCCAGCGTCACGCTGAAGGTGGCGACTTCCGTGTCGATGCCACCGCCGATCCCTTCCGTCACGACATCCGATCCGGCGCGCATGATGTAGCGGTCGTCACCGCCGCCGCCGATCAGGACGTCGCCGCCGCCGCCGCCGTCCAGCGTGTCGTTGCCCGTCCCGCCGGTCAGTGTGTTGCTGGCGGCGTTGCCGGTGCCGGTATGCGCGTCACCGGTCAGGACGAGGTTCTCGATCTCGCCGGGAGACAGCGTATAATCGAACGACGCGACGACCGTGTCCGCGCCGCCACCGGCTGCCTCGACGATGGAATCGAGCAAGTTGTCGACATGGTAGGTGTCGTTGCCGGAACCGCCGACCATCGTGTCGGCGCCCGTCCCGCCGTTCAGGACGTCGTCTCCTGCCGTGCCGGTCAGCACGTTGTCCAGGGCATTGCCGGTGGCCTGTCTCGCGAGGCCCGTGAGGGTCAGGTTCTCGACTTCGCTGTCGAGCGCGAAGTCGACCGAGGCGATGACCGTATCGACGCCCGCGCCGGCCGACTCGACGATCGAGTCGCCGGCATTGTCGACGATGTAGCTGTCGTCGCCGACGTCTCCCGCCATCGTGTCGCCGCCGCCCGCGCCATCGAGCGTGTCGTCGCCCACGGTGCCGAACAGGTCGTTGTCCTGCGCGTTGCCCGTGCCGTGGCGCGCATCGCCCTGCAGGATGAGGGCCTCGACCTCGGCCGCAAGCGTGTAGTCGATGCCTGCGTAGACCGAATCGTACCCTTCGCCCGCCGACTCGCTGGCGACATCACCTGCGACGTCGACCAGGTAGGTGTCGTTGCCTATCCCGCCGGCCATATGGTCGGCGCCGCCAGAGCCATCGATGACATCGGCGCCGTCGCTGCCCGTGATCTGGTTGTCGAGTTCGTTGCCGGTGCCGGCGCCTGCCTGCGTCAGGACCAGATTCTCGACCTCCGCGCCCAGCGTGTAGTCGCCGGCCGCCAGGACGGTATCGGTGCCGCCGCCGGGCAGCTCGGTGACGGTGTCGGCCGGTGTGTCGACGACATAAGTGTCGTTGCCGTCGCCGCCGACCATGAGATCGGTCCCGGTGCCGCCATCGAGCCAGTCGTTGCCCGCGTTGCCGAACAGCGAATCGTCTCCGGCATCGCCCTCGACCGTGTCGTCTCCACCGCCGCCGCCGATCGTGTCGTTTCCGTCCAGACCGAGGATGCTGTCCGGGCCCGCGCCGACGACGTTGTGCCCGCCGTAGCCGACATCGATCGTGTCGTCGCCATTGGTGCCGTAGATGTTGAGGTCGGGCTGCCAGCTCGGGTCCGAGAACAGCAGATAGGCGCTTTCGCCGTTACCCGGCGCACCGATCATCAAGTCGGCAGTACCGTCGCCGTCGAGGTCGGACGTGATCGTCACGGTCGCGCCCGTCAGGCTGCCCGCATCGCCGACCACCTTGGCTCCGCCGATTCCCTGTGCCACGAGGGCCAGGTCCACGGTGCCGGCACCCCCACCCCAAACGACATAGACCGCGCCGCCTTCGGAGCCTCCTTCGCCGTTGTCCGGCGTGCCGATGACGAAGTCGCTGATTCCGTCGCGATTCAGATCGGCCCCACCCGCGACCGAAAGCCGGGCGAGATCGCCACCTGATTCGGCCAGGACCCTGAAGCCACCGACGCCGTTGGCGACGTCGGCGAGGTCGACCTCTGCCGTCCCGCTCTTGCCGAACACGACGTAGGCGCCGTCGGAACCGGGCGCACCGACCAGGATGTCCGCCTTGCCGTCCCCATTGACGTCACCGAGTCCGGTGAGGACGGACCCGGCATGGTCGCCTGCCACACCCTTTATGCGAAACCCGCCGCTGCCCCCGGCAACGCCGCCCAGCAGGACCGACGTCGTGGTGTTCTTGCCGAACACCACATAGGCCGCTCCCGAGTCGGTACCCCCGGCATCGCTGTCGGCCGCACCGATGAGGATCTCGGCCTTCCCGTCGCCATTGAGGTCGCCCACCGTACCGACGGTCCGGCCGGCCCCATCGCCGGCCGCTTCGCCGACGATCTTGTAGCCACCCGTTCCCGACGCGACGTTGGTCAGGCGGACGATCGTGTCCGTCGCCTTTCCCCACACCACGTAGGCCGCGCCGGCGTTGGCGCCGCCGGCGTCGTTGCCCGGCGAGCCGACCACGATCTCCGCCCTTCCGTCGCCGTTCAGGTCGGTGACCGAGGCGAGTGCGGTTCCGGCCGCGTCGCCGGCAGCCTCGCCCTTCATGACGAATCCGTCACCGCCGGCGGTGAAGGGATCGCCGAGGTCGACACCGCCGGGTGCCGCCATACCCCAGACCACGAAGGCCGCGCCGGCATCCACCGCCGCTCCGTTCTCCATGCCAGGCGCGCCGACGAGGATTTCGCCCCGTCCGTCGCCGTTGAGGTCGCTGATGGAACCGACGGCCGCTCCGGCGCGGTCGCCCGCGTTCACACCGTCGATGATGATGGTGGTGATGGAGTCGGCGATCATGGCCGTCGCGCCTGGGGTGGCGGCTCCAAGATGCACGAAGATGCGGCCGGCATCGATCGCCTTGTCGTTGTCGCCCGGCGCACCGAAGATGAAGTCGGGAAGGCCGTCGCCGTCGAGATCGCCTATGCTTCCGAGCCAGGTCGGGCCGGACGACGTGGAGACAGTAATGCCAAAATCGCCGGTGGCGTCGGGCAGGAAACGTAGAGCCTGACCGCTGGACAGAGCGGTGCCCAGATAGACCTTGGTTTGCGGAACGGGCATCGGAGTCTCCTGTTGAGAGCCACCTGCCGGTTACCCGCCGAATCTGAACCTCACCTGAAAATCCTCGGGGGCCCGCGGACACATTGTCGCAAGGCTCCCCGGCCCGGCAGCGCATCCCGCGCGCATCGAGCCCGTCGAGGGCTCGCATGAACGCCGTGGCTGCGGCCCGTTATGGCGCAAACGCAACCCCGGACTTCACCGCCCGTTTCACTCTGGCAATTATGCGAACACGAGGAGACGTAAAATGGGCCGCTCGATCCTGCTCTGGCTGATTGGAATTCCTATCCCCATCATCATCCTGCTGGCGATCTTCTGGCGCTAGAGCGCGTCGGTCCGGCGGACGTCTCGTACGCGTCAGCGCGCGCCGCAAGGCACAGGCCTTGCGGCGCGTCTCAAGACGCACGCGTCGGCAGGCGACACTAGAGGGTCGACGTTACCGTCCCGTCTTCCATCACGAAGATGGCTTCCAGGGCCGCGCTGCGCGCGAGGGCCAATCCCCTTTCGATCCCCGACACCAAAAGCGCGGTAGCCCACGCGTCTGCCGACATGCAGGTAGGGGTAATCACCGAAACAGATGCGACGCCGTTGACGAGGGGCGCGCCCCGACTGGGTTCGATTGTATGGGAAACTATTCCGTTCCCAGTCTCGAGCCACCGTCGATAGTTGCCTGAAGTGGCTACCGCCATGTCCGCCAGTTCAATCACGCCCATGGCATCGCGGGCGTGTCGGTCGGGACGTTCGTGAGCGACCGCCCAAAATGAGCCGTCCGGCTTGACGCCTCTCGCCCGCATCTCACCATCGATGCCGATCAACCACGCGTTCAGGCGGAACTCGTCCATGATGCGGGCCATCTCGTCGACGCCAAATCCCTTGGCGATCGCGGACAGGTCGAGAGACAGCGGGGCGAACTTTCGTACGCGCCCGCCCGGCCGGTCCAAGAGTAGAGAATCCGCTGCAGTCGCGCGCGGCGTTTCGGATGCCGCCGCGATCCGCGCAGCGTCGGGGTGCCGGCATTCGGGGCCAAATCCCCACGCGTTCACCAGTGCCCCGATACCGATGTCGAAGGCCCCATTCGAAAGCCTGCCGATGCGAAGGGCCTCGGCCAGGACCGTCATCAGTTCCTCCGGGACTGCGACCCATTCGCCGACAGGGGCCGAATTCAGTCGGTTGAGATCGGACTCTACCTTCCAGGTGGACATCTGCCGGTCGACACGGTCGACGGCCGCGAACAACGACCGGGCCAGGCATTCGGTTCGCAGGTCTTCCGGCCCGTAGAAGACGACGGAGTACCGCGTCCCCATCGTCTCGCCATTCAACGAGTGTCGGAGCGGCGCCGGAGCATGCCGCGGCACGCCGTCAGTAGATGTCTTCGACATACCGCCCCTCCGATTTCAGAACCGCCAGGTCGAGCCCCAACGGCTGGACGATGGACGCAAGCGCACTGGCGACACCCGATGCCATCTCGCGACCACCGCAAACCATCACCTGGGCGCCGCGCTGGATGAGGCTGCGGACTTCGGCCGCATCGGACGTCAGGCGATCCTGGACGTAAGCACCGCCCGGCACCCGGGAGAACGCAGCAACCAGGCGGGTCAGGCGCCCGCTGGCCAGCCATCGCCCCAAGTCCGCCTCGTAGAGAAAGTCCGAGGCGGGGTGGCGGCCTCCCCAATAGAGATGGACCGGCCGATGGCGGCGATTGTGCCGGATGAAACCCGCGAGCGGGCCGATGCCCGCGCCGGCCCCGATCAGGATCAGCGGCGTCGTCCCGCCGCAGGGGCGGAAGCCCACGTTGGCCCGCACGAAGCCCTGGATGGTCGAACCGGGCCTGAGCTCATGCAGGAAGGTCGAGCACAGTCCGCCCGGCCTCTTGCGGACACAGATCTCCACGACCCCATCGCTGGAACAGGAGGCGAGCGAATAGAACCGCGGCAGGTCGGACCCGGGAGCCACGACGCCCAGCAGATCGCCGGCTTCGAACCGTGGCAGGCGCCTGCCCCGAAGCCGTCGCCATGGTCCGGCATCCGGTGGCGCCGGCGGTGCGACGAAGCGAAGGATCGAGGTCGGTGCCTGGGAGTCGGCGCCATAATCGACCCGCTCGGCGAGTACCAACTCGTGGGTTTCGGGGCGCGCGGCGACATGGACGAGGGTCAAGGGCGTGCCGATGGCCGTCCCGAGCATCGCCCCCCACTCGGCAAAATCCTGGGCCGACTGGCGGTCGATCAACCGGAGATCGGCGATCTTGGGCCAGCCGAGACCTCGCAGCACCGCCTCGACCTCGGCGGCATATCCGCAGAAACGGGGAAAGCTGCGATCGCCGAACCCCAACACAGCCACCGGAATGGGCGTGGCACGCGGCAACTGTCGCAGGAAGGATGTCGCCGAGGCGGGCGCATCTCCGTCGCCATGGGTCGATGTCAGTATCAGCAGGCGGCGACCGTTCCCGTAGCGACGGGCCAGATCGTTCATTGCCGCCACATGGACGCGATGGCCGGCGCGGGTCAGGGCGGCGTGCAGGGTCGCGGCGAAACCCCAGGTGCTGCCGCCTTCACTTCCGACGAGGATGATCGTGTCGGCCGCTTGCGCGCCGACATTGTGAGCGATCTTCGGCATCGAGCGGCGACGGCGCCACCAGATTGCACCGCCCGCCACGGCAAGGACGGGCGCAGCAAGGGCAGACAATCCGAGAAGCAGCGCGAGCGGCCACATGCCTCTACCCGTGTGGAGCATGAAGACCGTCTCGTGGATCCGGCGCGCTAGATCGTGCGGGACGAACGTCAGCAAATGCCCGGTCGAGGCGTCGACGTCGCCGACACCCTGCGCCGTGGTCAGCGTGTAGGTGTCGGTCAGGTCTGCGCCATAGGGGAAAGTCAGCTCGCGCAAATCGACGAGGTCGACCGCCTGCAAGGCGGTGAGGCGGGAAGCCGCCAACCGCTCCCCGCCATTGGGCGGCGGACGCGGGCCGCCGGGTGCCGCCGATCCGTCAGGCAACAGGCCGAAGGTTGCGAGCGTCAGGTAGCAACCGGTGAGTGCCGAGAGTGAGAGTCCGACGATCGCGCCGCGCCCAACCTCGCAGTGCAACCGTTGCACGGGCGTGCCGCGGCTCGGACGCACGAGTGCCGCCCATCCGCCGGATCGCGTCACGAGCAGGATCGCCCCGGAGATGCAGAGGATCATCATGCCCCCCGCGCCCGCGCCGGCGATCGCCCGCCCCGTCTCCCCCATCAGGAGGGCGCGATGCAGGTTGGTGATCGTTCGGGTGAACGGCGACGGCTCGTATGGAGCAAGCGCCTCTCCCGTGACCGGATCGATAAGCTCGGCGCCGGCGCGATCCCCTTCGAAATAGTACGCGATCACCGATCCCGACGCGGTCCGGACGATCCGCTCGACCTCCGGATGACGTGACTGCACGCGTTCGGCGAGCCTTGCCGCGGTCTGCTGTCCGCGGGCCGTCTGGGTGGAACGCGCCCGCTCGGTGACCGATTCAAATGCGAGAAACGCTCCCGTAACCGCCAGCATCGACAGCAGCGCGGATGCAAGGAGCCCCAGACCGGAGTGGACAATGCGAGACATGGCAAAGATCCGGCAGGCCGCTACATGTCGAAGCGGAAGGCGGCGACATATCCCTTTCCGGAAACCGGGCGCCCCGCTGCGGCGCCCGTCAGCGGCACGACGACCTCCGCCGGATTGTCGCGGCCATCCTCGACCGCGGTGTCGATCCGCACCTGATAGCCCGCATCGATCAGCGCATCCGCGATCTCGACGGTGACCTTGAGCGTTTGGCCGCTGCCGACGCTGGCCCCGGTAACACCGTCGATACGCGCGGTCTCCCCGGCATGCCCGCGAGCCCAGTCACGCAGATGCGGATAGTACTTGGCCTTGGAGCCGGCGACGCGCAGCGTCGAATGGAACTTTCCCTGCGCGTCCGTAAGGTAGATCGCGACGTAGGCGCCGTTTCCGCCATAGGGACGCAATTGCGCGGTCAGGGTAACCGGCCGGGCTTGCGCGTCCGGTGCGAGCGCCAGGGCAGGAAGCGCAAGCCCGGCAATGAGGCCCAGAGTGGTGGCAATCTTGTTCATCCGATCTCTCCAGCTGCAAGCGATGCCGGAGAGGTGGACGCCCAGCCTGACAACGATCTGAACGCACGAGTGATACCCGCGCTCTCCGCCTCAAGTCGTGGGGAGATCCATCGGCAACTGGAGGGATGCCTCGAAACCGTCGGGACGTCCCGTCGCCGGCGAACGCAATTCGAGCCGCTCTCCCGCGCTCTCCGCAATCGCCGCGGCGATCACCAGGCCGAGGCCCGATCCCGCGGCGGTGGTCGTACCTCGTTCGAAGGGGCGCCGAAGCCGTGTCAATTCTTCCGGTGCGATCGCGGGACCGCCGTTCGTGACGGTCAGCCGCCCTCCCGGCGTAAGGACAACGGAGACGGCCCCGTCCACCGGCCCATACCTCAAGGCATTCTCGACCAGGTTGCGCGCCAGGATCGCAAGCGCGTCGGCATCGATGCGCGTCCGGATCGCACCCCGGGACGGCAGTACGACATCGAGACGCGCTCTCACCTCCGGCATCCTGCCGAACTCATCCAGCACGAGTTCGAGAACGTGCACGGCGTCGTGCGGTATCTCGGCGAGAAATCCGCCGCCTTCTGCCCTCGCCAGTTGGAGAAGCTTGTCCGACAGGCGTGAGAGCTGGCGCAGCGCCTCCTCGACGGCACGCGCGCGACGGTGGGCCGGCCCGTCCGGCAACTCCATGACGAGACGCTGGGTCTGCGCCAGGGCGGCAGCGATCGGCGTGCGCAATTCATGCGCGCTGCTGGCGGTGAAGCCGCGCTCGGCCTCCAGCGCGCGTCGTAGCCGGACGATCAGCCTGTTGACCGACGTTGCGAAAGGATCGAGTTCGGACGGCAAGGCTCCCGTATCGACGGGAGACAGATCGCCCCGACCGCGTGCCTCGAGTTCGGCCTGGAATGCGGCCAGGGGACGAAGAGAGTACCGAACCAGCGCCACCACGCCGAGCACACCGAGCGGCAGCAGCAGCAGAAGCGGCCAGAGCAACATCGACACGGCTTCGATGACGGCCCGACGCCGGTGGTCGATGGCCTCCGCGGCAGTGACGACGAGGGCACCCTGGACCGCAACTTCCGTATAGAAGCGGAAGCCGGCCTCGTCGCGGAAGCCCGGCGTCATGGAGGTCGGGAACGCCTTTGGATCGGCGTCGTGGGATTGCAGCAGGACGCGGCCGTCGGCATCGCGCACGATATAGGTGATGTATTCGCGATGCGGCTGGACGGCCGGCAGCTTCTGCGCGACGCCGGCCTCGGGCGTTCGCGTGTCCGCGTTGAGCGTCTCGCTGTAGGCAAGAGGCAGGATGCGCTGCGCGACTTCCTGCAACGCGCTGTCGAACACTTCGTCGATCTCGTGACGCAGGACCAGCGCCGCGCAGAGCGTGCCAGCGAGCCACAGAAGCGTCACACCGGCCGCCAGACCGAGACTAAGCCGGCGCTTGAGGCTGGGCGGCCGTGGCGGCGGCGCGTTCATACGTTTCCCGGACCGAGGCGATAGCCCATGCCGCGCTCCGTCACGATGATCTCGTGGCCGAGCTTCTTGCGGATGCGGCCGATATACACTTCGATCGTATTGCTCTCGACATCCGCGTCGAACGAATACAGGCGTTCCTCGATCTGCGCCTTGGAGATCAGCGCCCGCGGGCGCTGCACGAACGCCTCGAAGATGACCCACTCCCTCGACGTCAGGGGGATCGACGCCCCTCGACGCAGGATCGTACGCGCCGCCAGGTCGATCGTCAGATCGCCGATCTGGACGAAAGGACTGGGGTTTCCGGAATAGCGACGCGCCACGGCTCCGATGCGGGCAGAAAGTTCCGAGAGATCGAAGGGCTTGACGAGATAGTCATCAGCACCGGCGTTCAGGCCGGCGATCCGGTCCGTGATCTGATCGCGGGCGGTCAGGACGATCACGGGCGTCGCGTCCCGCGCACTCCGCAGGCCCTTGAGGAAGTCGAGACCGCGCCCGTCGGGCAGCACGAGGTCGAGCAGGATCAGGTCGTATCTTACGGTTGCGACGCAATCGCGGGCCTTCTCGAGATGCTTCACCCAGTCCACCGTATGGGCATCTGCGGCGATCTGGTCCCGCACTGCGCCGCCGAGGGTCGGATCGTCTTCGATCAGGAGCACACGCATCTTTCAGTCTTTCACCGTCCACCGCCGAGTCCACTGGTCTTGCAGGCTGACACCGGCCTGAACGCTTGTCTGTCCCGTTCAGGCCCCCGTCAGGACGACATGGCCTCATCCTACCATCGCAAACCGACAGGACCCGATGCCATGCCCCGACTGCTCCCGGCGATCTCGCTGATTTTCTGCACGCTCGGCTCCGGCGCTGCCCTTGCGAGTCAGCGTTGCGAGGTGCCGCTGGCGGACTGGCAACCGCGTGCGGCCGTCGAGAAAATGCTCGAGGCCAAGGGTTGGCGGGTCACCCGGATCCGCACGAAGGACGGCTGCTACCGGGTGAAGGCGACAAACGACAAGGGCGAGCGATACGAGGGTACTCTGGATCCGGCCACCCTGCGGATCGTGAAGGAAGAGATCGAGCGCGACTGAGCAATCCCTTCAGAAGGCAGAGGTGGTGAGTTCGGCTCTCGCCAAGGCCCTCACTCTTTAAAGGGACTGCGAACCTTTTTCGGCTCCGGTTTGGCCGATGACGTCGGCTGTTCGGCTTCTCGCGCCTTCGTCGCGAGAAGAGCTTCGGTCGAACGGGCAACAGCGACGCCTGAGCGTGCCAGGCGTGCCGTCCTCCGACGGGGGATGTCCCGTCGGCCTCAAGGTCGTCGAGGGGCTTCTCCCTCTCGGCGTTTCAGATCCGCTCGATGATGATCGCCGGCGCCATGCCGCCGGCGGCGCACATCGTGACGAGACCGAACTGCTTGTCCTGTCTCTCGAGCTCGTCGAGAACGGTGCCGATCAGAATGGCGCCGGTCGCGCCGATCGGGTGGCCGAGCGCGATCGAGCCGCCGTTGACGTTGACCTTGTCGCGATCGAGATCGAGGTCGCGCACGAACTTTTCCGAGACGACGGCGAAGGCCTCGTTGATCTCCCAGAGGTCGATGTCGCTCTTCTTGAGACCGGCCTTCTCCAGGACCTTCCGGGCCGCCGGCACCGGCGCATTGAGCATCAGCTCGGGGCTGTCGCCCATGTTCGCCATGGCAACGACGCGCGCGCGCGGCTTGAGGCCATGGGCCTTGGCGTAGTCGGGCGACGCGAGCAGCACGGCGGCCGAGCCGTCGACGACGCCGGAAGAATTGCCGGCATGATGGACATGCTCGATCTTGAGGCCGGGATAGGCCTGCAGGATCAGCGAGCGATAAGTCATGCCCTTGTCGTCGAGCGGGACGTCGGCCATCGCCGCGAAGGCGGCCTTGAGGCTTGCCAGTCCCTCGCGAGACGTCTGCGGACGCGGATATTCCTCGCGGTCCAGGGCGAGCGTGCCGTCTTCCTTGTAGACGGGGATCAGGGACTTCGCGAAGCGGCCCTCGGCGATGGCGACCGCTGCGCGCTGCTGGCTGATATAGCCCGCCTCGTCCAGCGCCTGGCGCGGGATCTTCTCCAGCGTGGCGATGGCGTCGGCACAGATGCCCTGGTGCGTCTGGGGATGATGCAGGCGCAGGCGCAGATTGCCGTTGTCCATGACCGGCGGCCCGCTGCCGCGGCTGCGATCCATGGACATCATCTCCGTACCGCCGGCGACCACCAGGTCTTCCATGCCCGACTTGATGCAGGCGGCGGCGAGGCTCACGGCGCTGATGCCCGACCCGCAGAACCGGTCGATCGTGATGCCGCTCGCCTTGACGTCATAGCCGGCATCGAGGGCTGACATGCGACCGAGATCGCCGCTCTGCTTCGAGACCTGGGCAGCCGTCCCCCAGATCACGTCGCCGACTTCCTTCGTGTCGATCCTGTTGCGTTCGGCGATCGCCTTGAGAACGGTCGCACCGAGCTGCTGCGGATGAACCTCCCACAGCGCGCCCTTGCCCGCCTTGCCGACGCCGCGGGGCGTGCGGCAGGCATCGATGATCCATGCTTCGGTCATTGTCTTGTCCTTTCCCGGTGCCGACTCTAGCGCGGCGCCATGCGGATGGCGCCGTCGATGCGGACGTCTTCGCCATTGAAGTAGCCGCAGGTGATCATCGTATGGGCGACCTGCGCATACTCCTCGGGGCGTCCCAGTCGCTTGGGGAACGGCACCGAGGCGGCCAGCGCCGCCTTGACGTTGTCCGGCGCACGCGCGAGCAGCGGCGTGTCGAAGATGCCGGGCAGGATGGTATTGCAGCGAATGCCGTCATTGGAGAGGTCGCGCGCCACGACGAGCGTGATGCCGACGACGCCGGCCTTCGAGGCCGTATAGGCGACCTGGCCGATCTGGCCATCCTCGGCCGCGACCGAGGCGGTGTTGAGGATCACGCCACGATCCCCGTCGGGCTGCGGTGCCAGCGTCAGCATGCCCGCCGCCGACTTGGTGATGCAGCGAAACGTGCCGATGAGATTGACGTTGATGATGCGCTCGAAGTTCTCCAGCGGATATTCCTTGGGCGCACCGGTCGTCCGGTCGAGCGATGCGGTCTTCTGGGCGCCGCCGCCGACACCGGCGCAGTTCACCAGAATGCGCTCCTGCCCGTGGGCCGCCCGCGCCTTCGCGAACCCGGCCTCGACCTCTTCGGTCGACGTCACGTTGACCTTGCAGAAGACGCCGCCGATTTCCCTGGCGAGCGCCTCGCCCTGTTCCTCGTTGAGGTCGAAGATCGCGACCTTCACGCCGTGCGAGGCAAGCATGCGCGAGGTGGCGGCACCGAGGCCGGACGCGCCGCCCGTAACGACGGCGGCCACTGTCTTGTCGAGTTGCATGAGCGACGATTCCCCCGGGATATGATGTCGTGAGTGGTTCGCCAGGATTGTTAGAGCATCGCGACCGCGGTTGACCAGAGGTGTGTATCAGCCTCTCGAGCCGTGGAACCGCCGTTTAGAAGCGACGATGGCCAGCCGGCCAGGGCACATGGTGCGATGCGGAACCACGGTCCCGATCCACTGGTTCTCGGGGGCGGGGATGTCGTCCCGACCCCGGCCCGGAGTTCTCTCTTTCGCACAGGGAATGGCGTCCTCGAGAGGATTCGAACCTCCGACCTCCGGTTTAGGAAACCGCTGCTCTATCCGGCTGAGCTACGAGGACGTGGGCTCCTTCTAGCCCAATCCCAGGTCCTTGGGGAACCCTGCCTGAGCCGTCAGGCCATCGCCGCGAGGCGGGCGGCGTGGCGATTGTGCTCAGCCACCGTGCGGTCGAGGTCGATGGTCACGATCTGGCCGTCGCGGACGACGGGCCGGCCGGCGACGACCGTGTGGCGGGCCGCCTGCGGCGCACAGAAGAGCGTGGCAGCAACGGGGTCGGCCAGCGCGCCGGCGTAGCCCAGCGTGTTGAGGTCGAGGGCGAAGAAATCGCACTGCTTGCCAACAGCCAAGGCTCCGATGTCGTCGCGGCCGAGCAGCGACGCGCTGCCCAGCGTCGCCAGTTCGAGCGCCTGGCGGGCGGTCATCCATTCGGCGTCGCGGCTCGGATCCGACGTCGAGAGGGTGGCGTCCGGTCCCTCGGGCGGGCGCAGGCCGATCTGCAGGCGTGCCAGCAGCATCGCCTGCCGCACCTCGCCCAGCATGTGGTTGCCGTCGTTGCTGGCCGAGCCATCGACGCCGATGCCGACCTTCACGCCGGCGCGGCGATACTTCATCACCGGCGCGATGCCCGAAGCGAGCCGCATGTTCGAGCAGGGGCAATGGCAGGCGCCGATGCCCGCGCGGGCAAATTCCCGGATCTCGGCATCGTTCACGTGGATCGCGTGCGCGTACCAGACATCGTCGCCGGCCCAGCCGACGGAGCGCATGTATTCCACGGGACGCATCCCGTAGCGCCCGAGCGTGTAGCGCTCCTCGTCGACCGTCTCGCAGAGATGGGTGTGCAGGCGGATACCGTGGCGCCGCCCCAGGGCCGCCGACTGGCGCAGCAGCTCCGGCGTCACCGAGAAGGGCGAGCAGGGCGCCAGCACGATCTGCGTCATCGAGCCGGGCCCGGCATCGTGGTAGCGGCCGATGACGCGCTCGCAATCCTTCAGGATGTCGTCCTCGTCCTCGACGCAGGAGTCGGGCGGCAATCCACCCTTCGACTGGCCGAGCGACATCGAGCCGCGCGAAACGGCGAAGCGGATGCCGATTTCCTTCGCCGCCGCGATCTGGTCGTCGACCGCGCAGCCGTTGCGGAAGACATAGGCGTGATCGAAAACCGTCGTGCAGCCCGACAAGGCAAGTTCGGCGCAGCCGACCAGCGTGGCGGTGCGGCTGGCCTCGGGCGTGCGCGCCGCCCACAGTTCGTAGTGCGCCTTGAGCCAGCGGAAGAGATTGTTGTTCTGCGCCGCCGGCAGCGCCCGCGTCAGCGTCTGGTCGAGATGGTGATGGCCGTTGATCAATCCCGGCAGGACGATGTGGCCTTTCAGATCCATGACCGTGTCGGCGGTCGCGGGCAGCGACGTGGTCGGACCGACAGTGCGAAGGACGCCGTCCACCGCGTAAAGCCCGCCATCGGCGAGTTCCCGGCGCTGCTCGTCCATCGTGACGACGAGGGCATTCTTGACCAACAGCGTCGCCAGCTTCCAACCCTCCCCCGGACAGTCGACAGATCATCGCGCTTGATCTGCCTTAATGCATCGACCGTTTTGTTGCCAGCCGGGAGGGCCCGTACTAGTTTGGCGCGACACTGCAAATTCAAGGCGGCAGCATGATTCGGTGCGTGCGGATTTGGACGGGCGACGATCAGAACTCCCACGTCGAAGAGGGCTGGATCGACCTGAAGCCGGGCGCGCACGGCGACCTGCTGAGCGGCAAGATCGACGTCATCAGCGCGTCGCTGCAGGAGACCCAGCCCGGCGGGACCTATGCCTGGCACACCGCGCCAGCTCGCCAGCTCGTCATCACCCTCGCCGGCACTCTCGACTTCAAGACCCGCGGCGAGCAGCATTTCACGCTGGCCCCCGGCGACATCCTGCTGGCCGAGGACACGACCGGCGGCGGGCATACCTGGAGACTGGTCGACGACCAGCCCTGGCGGCGCCTCTACGTCGTGCTGGGCAAGGATGCACCCGTGCCGTTCAGGCGCGCCACCCCCGAAGATCGCCGTTAGGAGAGTTCGATGGCAGACAATCATACCGGCGATTTCGACGTCGTCCTGGTCGGCGCCGGCATCATGAGCATGACGCTGGCCACCTTCCTCAAGGAGCTGCAGCCGCATCTCAAGATCAAGATCCTGGAGCGGCTCGAAGGCGAAGCTCAGGAGAGCTCCGGCCCCTGGAACAACGCCGGCACGGGCCACGCCGCCAACTGCGAGCTGAACTACACGCCGCAGCGGCCCGACGGCAGCGTCGACATATCGAGGGCGCTGGAGGTCAACGTCGAATTCGACATGTCGCGCCAGTTCTGGTCGTACCTCATCAAGAAGGGCGCGATCGAGCGAGCCGACTCCTTCATCCATCCTGTGCCGCACATGAGCTTCGTGATCGGCGCCGACCGGGCGGCTTTCCTGAAGAAGCGTCATGCCGCGATGAGCGCCCATCACTGCTACCGGGGCATGGAATATTCCGAGGACCACAAGCAGATCGCCGAATGGGCGCCCCTGCTCATGGAGGGCCGCGATCCCGGCCAGGTCGTCGCCGCCACGCGCATGGTGACGGGCGCGGACGTGAACTACGGCGCGCTCACCACCAACCTGCTGAATTACCTGCGACGCCAGGACGGCTTTTCGATCGAATTCTCGCAGGAGGTGACCGGCCTTCATCGCCGGACGGACGGCGGCTGGACGATCGAGACCAAGGACGAGAAGAGCCACGCCAAGCGGTCCCTCGGCGCGCGCTACGTGTTCCTCGGCGCCGGCGGCGCGGCACTGACACTGCTGCAGAAGTCGGGCATCCCGGAGGCCGACGGCTTCGCCGGCTTCCCGGTCAGCGGCATCTGGCTGCGCTCCGGCAAGCAGGAGATCGCCACCCGCCACATGGCCAAGGTCTACGGCATGGCGGCGACCGGATCGCCGCCGATGTCGGTGCCTCATCTCGACACGCGCTATGTCGACGGCAAGCGCTGGCTCCTGTTCGGACCCTTTGCCGGCTTCTCGACCAAGTTCCTGAAGCACGGGTCGATGTTCGACCTGCCGCTGTCGCTGCGGCCGGACAATCTCCTGCAGCTGCTCGCGGTGGCGCGGGACAATCTTCCGCTGGAGGAATACCTGGTCGGCCAGGTTCTGCAGACCAAGGCCCACCGCTTCGATGCGCTGCGCGACTTCTATCCGGCCGTCGATGAAAAGGACTGGGAGTTCGACGTCGCCGGCCAGCGCGTGCAGATCATCAAGAAAGACGTGGCGCGCACCGGCAAGCTGGAGTTCGGCACCGAGATCGTGCACTCGGCCGACTCCTCGATCGTCGCCCTGCTGGGCGCCTCGCCCGGCGCCTCGACCGCCGTCTGGATCATGGTCCACATGCTCGAGAACTGCTTCCACGAGCAGCTCACCGGACACTGGGTGCCCAAGCTCAAGGAGATGATCCCCTCCTACGGCCAGGACCTCAAGACCGACGCGGCGCTGGTCGAGCGCGTCCGCAAGGACACCGCCGAAGTGCTGGGCCTCCACACGGTCTGATGACCGATTCGCGGGCCCAGCTCACCGAGACCCTCGACGTCCTGCTGCGCTTCGGCGCGCTGATGCTGCGCGCCGGCGACACCGCCTTCCGGGTGCGCGATGCCATGCGTCGTCTCGCCCATGCGCTCGGAATCGAGCGGATCGAGGTCGACCTGTCGACGGTCGGTCTGGCCGCGACAGCATGGACCGGAGGCGAGGCCACGACGCTGGCACGCGAGATCGGTCCGCCCGGCGTCGATGCCTCGAAGATCGCTGCACTGGAATCGCTCTCGCTCGGCGCGGCTCCCGGCCTCGACACGGCGGCGCTGAAAGCCGAGCTCGATAGGATCGAGAAGGCGGCGCCGCTGCACGGGCTGCTGCCGGTCGCACTGTCGATGGCGGTCGCCTCGACGGCCTTCTCCTACCTCAACGGCGGCGACCTGCTGGCCACCGGTGCGGCGGCGGTCAGCGGCGGGATCGGCCAGGCGGCCCGCACCCTGCTCTCCCGCCAGGGCTTCAACCAGTTCGCGATGACCGCACTGTGCGCCGTGCTGGCTTCCGGTCTGTACTGTCTGATCGTGATCGGCTTCGGCGTGCGCACCTTCGCCTTCGCCCACGCGATCGGCTTCATCTCGTCGGTGCTGTTCCTGGTGCCGGGCTTCCCCCTGGTTGCCGCGCTGCTCGACCTGACGCAGCACCAGACGAGGGCCGGCGTGACGCGTCTGTTCTACGGCGTGCTGCTGACATTGAGCGCGGCCTGCGGCATGTCCGTGGTGGCCATGCTGGCCGGCCTTGCGCCGGCGCCGGCCGCGCCGCCGCCCGGCGCGATCGAGCCGGTCGCCGTGCTGGGACGGGCGCTCGCCTGCTTCGCCGGCGGCTATGGCTACGGAATCCTGTTCAACAACCCGCACCGCACGGTTCTCGCGGTGGCGCTGCTGTCGATGGTCGGCAACGAGGTGCGGCTCGGCCTGCACGATCTCGGTCTTGCCCTGCCACAGGCGACATTCTTCGGCGCGCTGGCGGTCGGGCTGGGCGCCTCGCTGCTGCGCGATCGCCTGAAAACGCCGCGCATCGCGCTGACAGTGCCCAGCATCATCATGATGACGCCCGGGTTGTTCGCCTTCCAGACGATCGTGTTCCTGAACCAGGGCAAGGCGCTGTCGGCGGTCGAGGCCGCCGCGACCTGTGGCTTCGCGGTCGGCGGCATGGCGATGGGTCTGATCGTCTCCCGCTTTCTCACCGAGCGGCAGTGGCGCTACGAGCGCTAACGCCTGGAGGACCCGGAGCGGACGGCTGGCCGCCTACTCCGTCGCGACGTAGGGGTGAACCATCTTCGATGGGTCGACGACCTTGTCGAACTCGGCCTCCGTCACATACTCCAGCTTCAGCGCCGCTTCCTTCAGCGTGAGGTCGTGGTCGATCGCGTAGTGGGCGATCTTCGAGGCCTTGTCGTAGCCGATCACCGGCGCCAGCGCCGTCACCAGCATCAGCGAGCGGTCGACATACTCCTTGATCTTCTTGAGGTTGGGCTGGGTGCCCTCGACGAGGAACTTGCGGAAGTTGGCGCAGCCGTCGGTCATCAGCGTGATCGAGTGCGCAATGTTGTAGATCATCAGCGGCTTGTAGACGTTCATCTCGAGATAGCCGCTGGCGCCGCCGAAGCCGACCGCGACGTCGTTGGCCATGACCTGGACCGCGATCATGGTCAGCGCCTCGGCCTGGGTCGGGTTGACCTTGCCCGGCATGATCGACGAGCCGGGCTCGTTCTCCGGGATGTGCAGCTCGGCGAAGCCGGCGCGCGGGCCGCAAGACATCAGGCGGATGTCGTTGCCGATCTTGTAGAGCGAGACCGCGAGCGTACGGAATGCGCCCGAGAGCTGGACCAGCGCATCGTGCGCGCCCTGCACCGTGAACTTGTTGGGTGCCGTCACGAACGGCAGGCCGGTCAGCTTGGCGATTTCAGCCGCCGCCGCCACGTCAAAGCCCGGAGCCGCGTTGATGCCGGTGCCGACCGCCGTGCCGCCCAGCGCCAGGCGATAGACGCCTTTCAGGGCATCCTCGACCCGCTCGATATTGTCGGCCAGCATGCCGGCATAGCCCGACCATTCCTGACCGAGCGTGATCGGCGTCGCGTCCTGCATGTGGGTGCGGCCGATCTTGACGATGTCCTTCCACTCCTTCGCCTTGGCGTCGATCGCATCGTGCAGCGCCTTCAGCGACGGCAGCAGGCGCTCCTTCGTGTTGACGGCGGCGGCGATGTACATGACCGACGGGAACGAATCGTTCGACGATTGCGACATGTTCACGTGGTCGTTGGGATGCACCGGCTTCTTCGAGCCGAGCGGCGTGCCGGCGAGCTGGCAGCAGCGATTCGAGATCACCTCGTTCACGTTCATGTTGAACTGCGTGCCGCTGCCGGTCATCCAGACGTGCAGCGGGAACATGTCGTGATGCTGGCCGGCCAGGATCTCGTCGCAGGTCTCGAGGATCAGCTTGTGCGCGGTGTCGTCCAGCCGCTTGCCGGCGTGGTTGGCGTTGGCGCAGGCCTTCTTCAGCGTCGCGTAGGCAGTGATCATCTCGCGCGGCATCAGGTCCTTGCCGATGCTGAAATGCTCCAGCGACCGCTGCGTCTGCGCGCCCCACAGCTTGTCGGCGGGAACGCTCACCTCACCCAGGCTGTCTGTCTCCTTGCGAACATCCGTCACGGCGCACCTCTTCTGCTTCGAGGCCACGACCTTAGCGCAACATCCAGCGTGTCGTCAGTCGTCGGATGACCGGGCGCGCCGCAGGGATTTGACGGTGCCGTGACGCTTCTTGTCGTCGACGCGCCGGCGCTTCGCAGCACGGCTCACCTTGGTCTTCACGCGCGGCACCGGCTTGTGGGTCGCTTCGAGGATCAACTCGACCAGGCGGGCGAGTGCCTCCTCCCGGTTGCGCAGCTGGCTGCGCTGGCCCTGGGCCACGAGCACCAGCACGCCATCGCGCGTCAGGCGCCGTCCGGCAAGGCGTTCCAGCCGTTGCCTCACATCGTCGGGCAGCGACGGCGAACGGCGCACGTCGAAGCGCAGTTGTACCGCCGTGGACGTGGTGTTCACATGCTGCCCGCCGGGACCGGCCGCCCGAACGAAGCTTTCCTGGATTTCCTCCGGGTCGATCGCCAGCGAGCCGGTGATCCGGATCGGCGCCGTCCCGGAAGCGGTCATTCCTTGCCGCCGGCCCGGCGCAGCATCGCCTCGATCGAACCGCGATTGGCCTGCTTGGCATAGCCCAGCGCCGTGCGCCCGGTGAAGTCGCGCGAGTTCGGGTCAGCCTTCTTTTCGAGCAGCAACCGCACGATCTCCGCGTAACCGCGGGCCGAGGCGATCATCAGCGCCGTCTGGCCCTGACGATTCTGCACCCGCGTGCTGGCGTTCCGGCGCAGCAGGATTTCGGCGATCTCGACATCGCCCTTCTCGGCCGCGCGCATGACCGCCGTGTAGCCCTCGGGATCGACGGCATCGGGCATGGCGCCCCCCTTGAGCAGGGTCTCGACGACGGGAATATGCCCCGCGCGCACCGCCACCGTCAGCAGGGGCGAACCGTTGTTGGCGGTCTGGTTCGGACTTTCGTGCCTCAGCAGTGCCTGCCGCACCTTCTCGTCGTCTCCCTCCAGCACGGCCCGCACGATCTGCTTCTGGCCAAACAGCTCGGTCCCGCCCAGCGCCTGCGCGAAGGCCGCGCCGGCCGGCAGGATCATCGACAGGGAAAGAAAGGAACGGCGGATCATGGCTTGCTCCCGCGGGTTTCCTGGTAGCGGACCTCGATACGGTCCCAGATCTGCGCCTCGAGCGAGACGCCGTCGAAGCGGTTGATCTGCTGCAGGCCGGTCGGCGACGTGACGTTGATCTCCGTGAGATAGTCGCCGATCACGTCGATGCCGACGAAGATCAGGCCGCGCTTCGCCAGTTCCGGCCCGATCGTCTCGCACAGCTCGATGTCGCGCTTGGTGAGCGACGCCTTCACCGCCTTGCCGCCGACATGCATGTTCGAGCGCGCCTCGCCGGCCGCCGGCACGCGGTCGATCGCACCGACCGCCTTGCCGTCGATCAGGATGATGCGCTTGTCGCCCTTGCGCACCTCGGGAAGATAACGCTGGGCGATCACCGGCTCACGGCTGCGCTGCGAGAACATCTCGAGCAGCGAGGCGAAGTTCTCGTCGTCGGGCCGCACCCGGAAGACACCGGCGCCACCGTTGCCGAACAGGGGCTTCAGGATGATGTCCTTGTGCTCGTCGCGGAACTCGCGCAGCGCGCGGGCGTCGGCGGTGATGAGCGTCGGCGGCATCACATTGTCGAAATGCGTGACGAACAGCTTCTCCGGCGCATTGCGCACGCTTGCCGGATCGTTGACCACCAGGGTCTTCGGATGGACATGCTCCAGCAGGTGCGTCGTCGTGATGTACGACATGTCGAACGGCGGATCCTGGCGCAGCAGCACCACGTCGATGGTGGACAGGTCGATCATCTCCGGGGCGCCCAGCGTGAAGTGATTGCCCTTCTCGCGCCGGAGCTTCATCGGCTGGGCGCGCGCCATCACCTTGCGGTCGCGGAAGATCAGGTCCTGCGGCGTGTAGTGCCAGACCGTGTAACCGCGCTTCTCCGCCTCCAACCCCAGCACGAAGGTCGAATCGCCGTCGATATCGATGGTCGAGACATGGTCCATCTGAATGGCGACGCTGAGCTTCATGGGCTTATCCTGACTATCGGGCTCGAAACGAAGGGCGACGGGTTTTCAGTTAAGGCCGCGGCGCAGTTCCTGCAACAGCGCCGAAACGCGCTGGCGCAGGCCGGGATCGCCGTCCAGTTCCAGGATTCGCTGGTAGGCGGCGATGGCGGCCCGCCTCTTGTCGAGACGTGCATTGAGCTGACCGGCCTCGAACAGCAGCTCCTCCCGGTCCGGCGCGATCGCCAGCATGCGGTCGAGCGAGCGCGCCGCGCCCGGCCAGTCCTCGCGCCTGGCGAGGCGTAGCCGGACGTTGTTCTCCAGGCGCAGCAGCACGTCGCGGTCGGACACGGCATCGAAATGTGCCGGCACCAGCTCGGCCTCGCCCCCCAGGACCTGCCGCAGCAGCCTGCGCAGGTCGGCGGCGTCGCGCACCGCGCCCTCGTGGAACGGATCGACGACATGCCGCGCCCCGTCGATGCCGATGCGGATCAGGAAATGGCCGGGGAAGGCCAGTCCTTCCGCCGTCCATCCCTGGGCGCGGGCCACATGCAGATAGAGGATCGAGAGCGCCACCGGCAGGCCCTTGCGGCGCTCGATGACCCGCACGAGGTCGGCGTTCTGCAGATCGTCGTAGGTCTCGCTGTCGCCGCGATAGGCGTAGGAGCGCGCGATCACCTCGGCGAGGGCCTCGGGAGAAGCGCCGCGCCGGTGGACGAGGTCGGCGAGATCGGCCGCCATCGCCGTCACCTGCTGGCGGAAGGGCGCGAGATCGACGGGCTCTTCGCGCACGAGACGGCTCAGCAGGAAGCCCGCCTCGAGAAGATCGATCCGTTCGCCGTCGCCGGCGCACAGATCCCTCAGTCGACCCAGATCATCCGACACGCATCACTCCGGCGCCTGCCAGACGTCGGGCAGGTGGCGTGGCCACACGCCACCGACCAGCACCGCATCGAAGCGCACCGAGCAGGCGGCATAGCGCGGATGATGGGCGATGAACAGGCTGGCCGCCCGGGCGACACGGCCGAACTGCCGCGGCCCCAGCGCATCGGCCGCCTTGATGAAATCGCGGCGTGCCTTCACCTCGACGAAGGCCAGCACATTGCCGCGGCGCGCCACGATGTCGATCTCGCCCAGTCGCGTCTTGTAGCGCCGCATCAGGATGGAGTAGCCGCCGAGACGCAGGCGCCACACCGCACGCCATTCGGCCGTATGGCCCATGCGATAGGCCTTCTGGCGCGTCTGTAAGGTCATGGGGCGCCGCGCTTCAGCTCGAGGGCGCGGGCATAGACGTCGCGCCGCTTCAGCCCGAAGCGCGCGGCGACCTCAGCGGCCGCATCCTTCACCGAGGCCCCTGTCATCGCCTCGCGCAAGGCCTCGTCAACATCGCCAGCGCTGCGTTGGGTGTCGGCGGAGGGTGCGCCGATCACGACGACGATCTCGCCCCTCACGTCGGGATGGGCGGCATAGTGCGCGGCGAGCGTGCCGAGCGGCGCGCGGCGTACCTCCTCGAACATCTTGGTGAGCTCGCGTGCGACGGCCGCCGGACGATCGCCCAGCAGTTCCAGCAGATCGGCCAGCGCCTCCGGCAGCCGGTGAGGCGCCTCGAAGAACACGAGGGTGGAGGGAATGGTCGCGACTTCGCCGATGGCGCGCCGCCGCTCGGTCGCCTTGGCCGGCAGGAAGCCCGCGAAGAAGAAGCGGTCGGTCGGCAACCCCGAAAGCGCGAGGGCCATGGGAACCGCCGAAGCACCGGGCGCCGAGGTCACCGCATGGCCGGCTTCGACGGCGGCACGGACCAGCCGGTAACCGGGATCGGAGATCAGCGGCATTCCCGCGTCCGACACCAGGGCGACGCTCTTGCCGGCGGCGAGGGCGCGGACGAGGCGCGGCTCCGACCGGTCTTGGGTGGCGTCGCTGTAGGACACCGTCGGGACGTCGATGCCGTAATGGGTGGCGAGTTTGGCGAACACCCTCGTGTCCTCGCAGGCGATCAGATCGGCCGCTTGCAGCACGTCGAGTGCGCGCAGCGTGATGTCGCGCATGTTGCCGATCGGTGTGGCAACAATATGCAGCCCGGGGGCGAGCGGCGGTTTACGCGGGGGCTGCCCGTCGGTAGCTTGGGGCCGTTCGTCCAAGTCCATTTGCTTCCGATCGCCGGAGTTTCGCGCCGATGCGTAGGTCATTCCTCGTGCTCGCCACCGCCGCCCTCTTTTTGGGCGCCTGCAGCGAGCCGCCCAAGACTAGCACGCCCGCCGCGCGACCGGTGACCGTTGCCGCCCAATCCGGTTCGCCGCTCACCGCCTCCGGCAAGGTGCGCATCGCCCTCCTACTGCCGCTCAGCGGCCGCGCCGCCCCGATCGGGCAGGCGATGCAGCAGGCCGCCGAAATGTCCCTGTTCGACAGCGGCGCCAAGGACCTGGCTCTCTCGGCCTATGACAGCGGCGACAGCGCCGACACCGCCATCGAAGCCTATCGCAAGGCCCGCCTCGACGGCGCCGCCCTCGTCCTGGGACCGCTCTACGGTACGTCGGCCTCGGCGCTGGTGCCCCTGGTCAACCAGGGCGGCATGAACGTGGTGGCCTTCTCGAACGACGAACAGGTCGCACAGCGCGGCGTCTGGATCATGGGGATCGCCGCCCCACCGCAGGTCCGCCGCGTGGTCGACCACGCTTTCGAGTCGGGCATTCGCCGCTTCGCGACCTTCGCGCCGCAGACGTCCTATGGCGAGCAGATGGCCCGCACCCTCGAGACGTATGTGAACACGCGCGGCGGCACCGTCGTCGGCCGCGAGTTCTTCGATCCCAACGGCACCGACATCCCCATCCAGGCCCGCCAGCTCGCCGCGTCGGCCAAGGGCGACGGCGGCAAGCTCGCCGTCCTGGTCCCCGTCGCACCGCCCACGCTTCCAATCGCCCTCGCCTCTCTCGCCACCAACGGCCTCGACGGGCGCGCGGTGCAGCTGATCGGCACGGGCGTCTGGGATTTCCCCGGCGTGGGCAACGAGACCATGCTGCGAGGCGCCTGGTACGCCGCGCCGGATCCGGCCAAGCGCGCGGATTTCGAGCGCCGCTTCGTCTCGACCTACGGGCGGCCGCCGCATCGGCTGGCGACCCTTGCCTATGACGGCGTCGCCCTCGCCGGACATCTCGCGCGGCTGAAGCCGGGCGGCGACTTCTCCGCCGAGGCGATCACCAACCCCAACGGCTTTTCCGGCGTCGACGGCATCTTCCGCTTCCTGCCGGACGGCCGCTCGGAGCGGGCGCTGGCCGTGATCGAGATCCAGGGAGACCGCGGCGTGGTCGTCAGCCCCGCGCCTGCGACCTTTGCGGGCCAGCCGACGAACTGACGATGGCTGCTTCTCCCCGAGCGGGGCTTCCCCGCGCCATCCTGTTCGACATGGACGACACGCTGATCCGGGCCTATGCGCAACCGGAAGAAGCCTGGACGCGCCTGCTCCATGTCTTCTCGGCCCATCTCGACGCCCATGACGAAGCCGCCATCGCGCGGGTGCGCACGGCGGTGATGGAAGAAGCGCGCGCCTTCTGGAACGACCGCGCCGAGGCCGCGAAGTGGCGGCTCGACATTCCCGGCGCCCGCCGCCTCTCCGTGCGCCGCGGTCTCGCAAAGCTTGGCCGGCCGGACGACGCGCTGGCCGACCGCATCGCCGATTCCTTCACCGAGCTGCGGCGCAGGGAATACCGGCTCTATCCCGATGCCCATGCCACGGTCGACGCGCTGCGCGATGCCGGCGTGCGCCTGGCTCTCGTGACCAACGGAGCGTCGGAGACGCAGCGCGCCAAGATCGAGCGGTTCGAACTGGCCCATCGCTTCCATCACATCCAGATCGAAGGCGAGTTCGGCCAGGGCAAGCCGGAACTCGGCGTCTATCGTCACGCGCTGGAGCGGCTGGGCGTCGGGCCCGAAGACGCCTGGATGGTCGGCGACAACTACGAATGGGAAGTCGTGGCGCCGCAGATGCTGGGCATGTGCGGCATCTGGTACGACCCGTTCAAGGCCGGCGTGCCAGCCAACGCCACGGCGCAGCCGACCCGCATCATCACGAGGCTCGCCGAACTGGTCGAATAGAGAATTCCCCGCCTCACCATTCAAATGGGGAGGTGTCGCGTCATACGCGACGGAGGGGTCATGAGGCGATCGTTCGTCCTTCGGCGCTCTCGGACATTGCAAGCTTAGCGGCTTGTAACCAAGCCGCAGCCTGTCGCTCAGGAGGCCGAGCTACGCTCGGCCTCGCGCGGCGGCACGCCGATGGCGGCGCGTTCGTACACCGCCTTCACCTCCGCACTGCGCCGGCCGAGTTCGTAGCGCAGCGTGGTGTAGAGGTTCACCGGGAACGGCATGTCGGCGTTGAAGTCGATGATCAGCACGACGCGCGTTTCGTCGGTCTGGTTCTTGACCCAATGTTCCCGGGTGTCGTCGAACACCAGCGGCACGCCCTCTTCCCAGAAGAAATGATGGCCGCCGATCTCGATCCAGCATTTCTCCGGCTCGCCCGGCACGATCAGAGGATAGTGGAAACGAATGACTCCGGCGGCGGAGCCCCGGTGCGGCTCGATCTCGGCGCGGCCCGCCAGGATGCTGAACAGCGCCGTGTGCACGCCCGGCAGGCGATTGATGGCGGCCATGGTGTCCGGCACCGCCGCCGTGTTCGCCGTGATCTCGTGCCCGTAGATTTTCAGGATGAACGTGCGCCAGGCGCGGCCGGGCACGTAGAGATCGCGCGGATGGACCTCGTGCAGGGCCGGGATTTCCTCATGGTGGCTGAGAAGATAATTCAGGTCGGCCTTGATCTTGTCATGGCTCTTCGAGAGTTCGGACAGGACCGGGAACGCATTCACCGCCTCCTCACCCGCCAGCGGCAGCTTGGGCATGTTGCGCAGGATCCAGTCGGAGAGCCTGAGGTTCAGCTTCTCCAGCGGCTCCTGGGGGACCCAGATGTTCTTGGTGAGATAGAAGCGGCCCTTCTGCCCAACGCCTTGCGGCTCATCCATCGTCGTCATTTCGGAAGCAACCCTGACTGCCCGAACCCTTTTGCACAAAGCGCGCGATTTATAAGGGTTCTTTAACCACTCCGCGGTGGCATTTCTGAGACAAACGTCATCTTGATGCAAGGCGACGAAAACGCAGAGGCGATCCCGCTTTCGGCTCAGCCGCACAAATGGACTATGGTGGCGCCATGATGATCGGAACCAAGCGATGAACGAACAAACAGCGACCACCGGCGCGTCGGCGGAGGCCATTCGCGCCCATTACGACGTCGGCAACGACTTCTACCGGCTGTGGCTGGACGAGACGATGACCTACTCGTCGGCGATGTGGCGCGACGAGAGCGATACGGGGCCGCTGGCCGAGGCGCAGCGCCGCAAGATCGACTGGCACCTGCGCCACGCCGGCGCCGACCGCTCGCCGAGCCTGCTCGACATCGGCTGCGGCTGGGGTGGCATGCTGCGCGCCGCCGTCGCGAATCGCGCGCCGGGCGCGCCGCCGCTGATGCGTGGCGTCGGCCTGACCTTGAGCGACGCGCAGGCCGAACTCGCGCGCGCCGCCCTTCGCGAGGCCGGCTCGCCGCCCGTCGAGATCCGCGTCGAGAGCTGGGCCGACCACCAGCCGGCCGAGCCCTACGGCGCCATCATCTCGGTCGGCGCCTTCGAGCATTTCACCAAGCCGCGCGACGATGCGGCGACCAAGACGGCGATCTACCGCCACTTCTTCACGCGCTGCCGCGACATGCTGGCGCCCGATGCCCGCATGACCCTGCAGACCATCGCCTATGGCGATCCCGACGACAAAGTGCCGATGGGCCCGCTGGTCGAGGACATCTTCCCCGACTCCGAGCTGCCGCGCCTGCCGGAGATCCTCGCCGCCGCCAACGGCCTGTTCGAGGTCGAGCGCTTCCGCAACGACCGCAACGACTATGGCCGGACCTGCGAGATCTGGGCCGCCAACCTCAAGGAAAAGCGCGCCCAGGCGATCGACATGGTCGGCAAGGACCAGACGCGGCGCTACGAGCGCTATCTCAAGTTCTCGGCCTGGGGCTTCTTCTCGCACCGCCTGCATCTGCTGCGCTTCCGCCTGAAGCGCCGCTAGGAGGAGCCATGGACGCTCTCGCCGCCTTTGCCGCCAGCGTGACCGCCGACCAGCCGCCCGCCGGAGCGAGCCCCGCCCTGCAGGCCCTGTGGTGGGCACGGCGCGGCGACTGGGCACGCGCCCACGAATACGTCCAGGCGCACGAGGGCGAGGCCGACTGCGACAGTGTCCACGCCCATCTCCACCGCGAGGAGGGCGACCTGCCCAATGCCGGTTACTGGTATCGCCGCGCCGGCCGACCGGTGTCGCAGCAGCCGCTGCCCGATGAATGGTCGGCGCTCGCGAGCGAGTTGCTGGCCCGCCCCTGAAAAGTCACGGAATCGCGACGCAACAGCCGCCTACCACCCGGCGTTTGCCTCACACAGGAGGCCACGCCATGCTGGGTGTCATCGTAGTGTCGATCATCTTCGCCGGATCGTACGGGCTTCGACGCCGCGCCAAGAGTGGCGTCTGAGGCTGGCGCCTCGGACTACTTGTCTTCCGGCTTCAGCATCAGCCGTTCGACGCGGCCGCCCTTGACCAGGTGGGTGTCGAGCACCTCGTCGACGTCTTCCTTGGTCGGCACGCGGTACCAGATCCCCTCGGGATAGATGACGAGGGTCGGTCCCAGCTCGCAGCGGTCGAGGCAGCCGGCGTTGTTGATCCGGATGTTCTTGAGGCCGAGTGCCTTGGCCTTGCTCTTCATGTGGTCGCGCAGCGCCTCTCCGCCGCGCTCGGCACAGCAGCCGCGCGGATGGCCGGCCGGACGCCGGTTGGTGCAGCAGAAGACGTGGGCCTCGTAGTAGGGCTTGGGATCGGCTGGCTTGTCGCGCTGGCTCATGATGATCCGCCTACTCCTTCTTGGTCGATCCGCCGGTGGCGATGTTGGCGAGCTGGGACCAGAAGACCTGCTGCATCTGCTGCATCTGGTCCATGCCCTGCATGGAGGCCGGCAGCCAGGTCTTGAAGATCGTCTCGGGGTTCATGGCGCCCAGGCTGCTGCGCAGGCGTTCCTCGATTTCGCCCATGATGCGGTCCTGCATGGGCTTGATGTCCGGCAGCCCCATGAAGGCGCGAGCCTCCTCGGGCGTGCAGGTCACTTCGACATTCACCTTCATCGGCCACTCCGTTTTGGGGACCTTAGCATGCTATGACCCGGGCATGACGACCCCCCGGTTGGCCCCCTGGTTGGCCAAAAATCCGCGCGCCACGCGCTCCCTCGAATTCGGGCGCGAGCAGCAGTTCGTGATCAACCCCAACGGCATTCCCGAGCTCTGCGAGGAGCTGAAGGCCTGCCCTGTCCACAAACCCACGCCGCTCTACGAGCTGCCGGCCCTGGCGGCGCGCCTGGGCGTGGCTGAAATCCGGGTCAAGGACGAGAGCCAGCGCTTCGGCTTCGGCGCCTTCAAGGCGCTGGGCGGCGTGATCGCCGTGGCCAACGTGCTGAGCAGCGCGGTCGGCGACGCCTACCATTTCTCGCCGTCCTTCGAGAGCGTGATGAAGGGCCAGCACCGGGAAGTGACCGGCGGCTTCGTCTTCACCGCCGCCAGTTCCGGCAATCACGGCCGCTCGGTCGCCGCGGGCGCGAAGCTGTTCGGCAATCGCTGCGTGATCTTCCTGCCGAAGTTCACCAGCGCGGAAAAGGAAGCCGCGATCCGCGCGCGCGGCGCCGAGGTGATCCGCGTCGACGGCGACTACGACACCGCCGTCGAGGAATGCCGCCGCCAGGCCGCGGCCAAGGGCTGGACGATCATTTCGGACACGTCGTGGGAAGGCTACGACTCGGTGCCGCGCAGCGTCATGCGCGGCTACTGCGTGCTCGTTCATGAGGCGGCCGTCCAGCAATGGGGCGCGGCGCCCACCCATGTCTTCGTGCAGGCCGGCGTGGGCGGCCTCGCCGCCGCCGTGATCGGCTATCTCTGGGCGGTCTGCGCCGAACGTCCGGTCTCGATCGTCGTCGAGCCCGAGAGCGCCGATTGCTGGTTCCAGAGCAACCTCGCGGGCAGGCCGACGCTGGCCAGCGGCAATGCCGACACGGTGATGGGCGGCCTCGCCTGCCGCGAGATCTCGCCCGTGACCTGGCCGATCATCGGCGAGGCGGCCGACTGGTTCATGACAATCGAGGAGGAATCCGTCCTGCCGGCGCGTCGCCTCTTCGCCCAGCCGCTGGGCGGCGATCCCGCGATCGTCTCCGGCCCGTCGGGCTGCGCGGGCCTCGCCGGGCTGATGCGCGTCTGCACCGACGCCGAAGCCTTCAAGGCGCTGGGCCTCGGCCCGGCCTCACGGGTGCTGCTGATCAACAGCGAAGGCAATCTCGGCGAGCCGCTGCCGTCCTGAGCCCGCTCGGGAAGTGACGACGATGCCGGTTCCGTTCGAATACAAGCGCGCGTCGATGGCGTTCGAGCAGTTCATGCTGGACGCGCGGGACATTTCCGGTCTCGCGACCACGCATCAGACCTACACGATGGTGCAAGGGGTGTTTCAGGCCTTCCGCCGACGCCTCGACGTGAAGGAGGCGATCCGGTTCGCCAACGTGCTGCCGCCCGTCCTGCGCGCGCTCTTCATCGCCGACTGGGACCTCGACGAACCGCGCCGCCCCTTCGCCGACCGGACTACCATGACGCGCGAAGTCCAAACGCTGCGTCCCGACCACAATTTCGCACCCGACTCCTCCATCGCGAGCGTCGCGGCAGCCCTGCGCCGGAACATCGACCAGGTCGAGCTGGACCGCGTCCTGGCAAGCCTGCCGCCCGGCGCGCGGGCCTTCTGGCAGGTCGATTGACCGCCAGTTGTCCTTTCTCTTCCCCTGCCCGCTGTGGTAGCAAATCGTGCCGACTCATCCGGCAGGGGGAGATACAAGAGAATGAACGTGGGGAAACTGGCGGGCCTTGGCCGCCTGATGATGGCTGTCGGCTTGCTGTCGACTTCTGCGGCTTGTGCGACGGTGGTCGGCGGCACCACCCAGGACGTCTACGTCGATAGCGAGCCGAAGGGCGCCACCTGCACGGTCAATCGCCAGGGCGCCACCGTCGGGTTCATCAAGCCGACACCGGGCAAGGTGGCGCTCTCGCGCTCCAAGGAAACCGTCACCCTGAGCTGCGCCCTCGACGGCTACGAGCAGTCCAACGAGGTCCTGGTTGCCAGCTTCACCGGCGCCACGGTGGGCAACATCCTGCTGGGCGGACTGGTCGGCGTCGCCATCGATGCTGCCTCCGGTGCCAACAACAAGTACCCCGAGCGCGTGATGGTCATACTGACACCCGCGAGCTTCCCCAGCGACGAGGCGCGCGATGCCCACTATGCCGGCATCCGCCAGCGCATCGAAGCCGGCGCCAAGGCCGAAATCGACCTCGTAAACACGCGCTGCAGCTCGACCAACCGCGAACTCTGCACGATCGAGGCCAAGCAGATCTCCGACGCCCGCGACAAGGCACTGGCCGATCTCGACCGCCGCCGGCTGGCCGCGAAGGTGGTGCCGGCCTGACGTCGGCTCACCGACATTCTTGTCTCGCTGCACGAAGCGACGCATCCTGCGGGTCAATCACAGGAGTTTCGGTTCGTGCAGCTTCAGCTCAAGACCTGGCAGTTCGTCGAAGACTATCTCAAGTCCAAGACCGGCATCATCATTCCCATCGGCTCGACCGAACAGCACGGCCCGACCGGCCTGATCGGCACCGACGCCCTCACGGCCGAGATGGTGGGCCGCGGCGTCGGCGAGAAGGTGGGCGCGCTGGTGGCGCCGACGATCTCCGTCGGCATGGCGCAGCATCACCTCGACTTCGCGGGCTCGATCACGCTCAAGCCCACGACCCTGATCGCCGTCGTGCGCGACAACGTGCTGTCGCTGGCCAAGCACGGCTTCACGCGCTTCTTCTTCGTGAACGGCCACGGCGGCAACATCGCCACGGTGACCGCCGCCTTCTCCGAAATCTATGCCGAGCGCTCGATGGAGCGCATGAGCAACCAGCCCTCGATCAAGTGCGCCCTTCGCAACTGGTGGGACAGCCCGGGCATCAAGCGCCTCAGCTCCGAACTCTATCCGACCGGTGAAGGCAGCCACGCCACGGCCTCGGAAGTGGCGCTGACCTGGTACAAATATCCCGAGACGATGGACCGCCGCGTGCTCGAGCCGCGCATCGCGCCGAACGGCTCCTTCGCCGACTCCGAGGACTATCGCCGCGCCTTCCCGGACGGCCGCATCGGCTCCGACCCGAGCCAGGCGACGCCCGAGCACGGCAAGCGCTTTTACGACCAGGCGGTCGAGGACGTGGCGCGCGACTACGAGGCCTGGGTCGCGCGCTGACGCTGCTTGCCAGCGAGGCGGGGCGACGGCACGTCACCCGCCTCCGCCGCCCAGGGTCGCGTGGAGATGCTTGAGCGACCTGGCGCATCCGGTGGCCGTCGCCGGCAACCGCGCTGCCGGTCATGTCCGACCGCATTGACCGCCCTTGCGATTCGACTCTCGGCAAGTTCGGCATCTAACGGTTCCTCAACTAGCCGGTCGAGATGAAGTCGCTCGGCCAGTCGATTCGGCGGATGGCACGAATCGCGACACGCACGGGCCTGCTGGCCCTGACACCGCCAAAGCGACTGGCACTACCCTTCAGTTGGTCCGCTTCCCGACACTTATAAGGAGAAGCTTGTGCGACTTCTTCACTGGCCCTAGCCTGAAAATAGGGACCATCGAGCTTTGGGAAGAGCGCTTCGCCAGCCGGAGGCACGACCATGCCGCTTCAAATCCTGCTCGTGGAAGACAACGCTGACTTGCGGCGCGAGATTGGCGAGTATCTCACGCGCCGTTTGCATGAGGTCACGGCGGTCGGGACGAGCGCAGACGCGCGAGCGTTTCTTGCGAGCCCCACGGCTGAGCGGCTCGATGTCGTGCTCTGCGACGTAAACCTGCAGGATGGCGACGGCATCGACCTGTTCGTCGAACTCGGCGCCCTTCGCCCGGCCTGCTCCTGGCTCCTGATGTCGGGGAACGCGGACCCTCAACGCCTCGCGACCGCGCGCCAGCGCTCGCCTCAACTCCCCTCCTGCACTCTCGTCGCCAAGCCGGTCTCACTGCGGGAGCTGGCAAACCTCATTTCTTCCCGGGTGTGCCCGTAGCATGGCGCGCGAGCAGGATTCCTCCGCCTTGCACGACATCGAGCATCTTCGGCTGTTCGTCGAAGGTGTCCGCGACTATGCGGTCATCACGCTCTCCCCCGACGGAAGAGTGATGTCGTGGAATGCCGGCGCGCAGGCCATCAAGGGCTATGAAGCCCAGGAGATCGTCGGTCGGCATTTCTCGATTTTCTACACGCCCGCGGACACAGCCTCCGGCAAGCCAGGACGCGCCCTGCAGGAAGCGGTGATCAAGGGGCGTTTCGAGGATTCGGGATGGCGGGTGCGCAAGGACGGCAGGAAATTCTCGGCGAACGTCGTCATCACGCCGATCGTCGCGAGCGACGGCCAGCTTCTCGGATTCGGCAAGATCACCCGGGACATCAGCGACCGCGTTGCGGCCGATGTCCGCCTGAGCACCAGCGAAGCGCGCCTGCAGACACTCGTCGACACCGTCCTCGACACCTTGGTCGACGGCTTGATCGTCATCGACCGGGCCGGTCGGATCCAGGTCTACAATCCTGCCTGCGAGAAGCTTTTCGGCTATCGATCGACCGAGGTCATCGGCAACAACGTGAAGATGCTGATGCCACCCGACATAGAGCGGGAGCATGACCAGTATCTCCTGAACTACCAGACCACTGGCATCCGCAAGATCATCGGCATATCCCGCGAAGTGGTCGGGCAACGCAAGGACGGCTCCACCTTCCCAATGCACCTGGCCGTCGGAGAGGCAACGCATCTCGGCGAGCCAATCTATGTCGGCATCATCCGCGACCTCACCGAACGCAACCAGGTCGAGTCACAGCTTCGTCAATCGCAGAAAATGGAAGCCGTCGGCCAGCTCACCGGTGGCCTCGCCCACGACTTCAACAACATCCTCATGCTGATCTCGATCAACGTCGAGGCGCTGCTGGACGAGGAGATCCCCGCCCGGACCCGGGAACGGCTCGAACAGATCGAAAAGGCCGCGGCGCGGGCCGCGGAGCTTACACAGCAGCTGCTCGCCTACTCACGGCGCCAACCGCTCAGCCCCCGCCTTACCGATCTCAATGCGCTCGTCGTCGCGACGAGCAAGCTCCTGCGCCGGACGCTCGGCGAGAATGTCGAGATCGAGGCTATCCTCGCCGACGACCTCTGGACCGTCTATGTCGACCGAACGCTGCTCGAAACGTCACTGGTCAATCTGAGCCTCAACGCACGCGACGCGATGCCGGGAGGCGGCCAGCTCCTGATCGAGACCCGCAACGTCGTGCTGGACCACGACTATGCATCCCAGAATCCCGATGTCACGCCCGGGCCCTATGCCATGCTGGCGGTGACGGACACCGGCACCGGCATCCCGGCCGAGGCCCTGGAGAAGGTGTTCGAACCGTTCTTCACGACCAAGGAGGTCGGCCGGGGCACCGGTCTCGGCCTCAGCATGGTGTACGGCTTCATCAAGCAGTCCAACGGCCACATCAAGATCTACAGCGAACTCGAGCGCGGCACCTCGATCAAGATGTACCTCCCGCGCGCGGAGGGCACCGTCGACGCCCAAGCGATCGACGATACGCCGCTTATGCCGGCTGGAACGGAGCGATTGCTGGTCGTCGAAGACAATGCCGACGTTCGCGCGAGGATCGGCGAAATACTCCGCGGGCTCGGCTATTCCGTCGACGAAGCCACCGACGGCGCGGCGGCACTGGCCCGATGCGAGGCCGCCCGGCGCCCCTACGACCTGGTCCTGACCGACGTGGTCATGCCGGGGCCGGTCAGCGGCAAGGCGCTGGCCGATGCGATCTCGAGCCGCTGGCCCGAAACACCCGTCGTCTTCATGTCCGGCTACACCGAGGATGCCATCACTCATCAAGGCCGGCTGAACGCGGGCGTGAGACTGCTCGCCAAGCCGTTTCGCCGGCACGAACTGGCGCAGATGATCCGTGAGGCACTCGACGGCAGGCCGGCTTTATCGCGGGATCCTTGAGGTCGCATATCCGCGGGCGCGCGGATCATCGCCCGACGCGTTCGCGATGCAGGATGTAGAGGCCAGCCGCGACGACCACCGCGATGCCGGCAAGCGCCAGGGTATTGGGGACCTCGCCCCACACCACGTAGCCGATGCCCAGCGCCCACAGGATCGACGAATAGCGGAACGGTGCCATCACCGAGATCTCGCCGCCCGAACGCAGCGCGATCACGAGGAACTGGTACCCCATGGCAAGCAGCAGCGAGGACGCGGCGAGATAGCCCCAGGTCCGCGCATCGATCGGCTGCCATCCCTCGAACAACGCCCAGATGCAGCCGGCGATCGCGACCGTGATCGCCGTCGAGAAGGAAACGACCAGCGTCGGCACCGCGGGCGGCAGATGGCGGGCGACGACGTCGCGGCAGGCGCTGAGGCAGGTGCCGGTGAGCGCCACCCAGGTCCAGCCGTTGATGTCGCCGGGCCGCGGCTGGATCACCAGCAGGACACCCACGAAACCCACGCCGACCGCCGTCCAGCGTCGCCAGCGCACGTCCTCCTTGAGGACCAGGACGGCCAGCACCGTGAGGATGAGCGGCATCGAGAGGTTGACGGCCGTGGCGATCGCGAAGGGGATCTGGAACAGCGCGATCAGGTAGATAATGGCCGCGGCGGCTTCCAGTCCGCTGCGCAGCATCACCTGGGGATGCACCGCATAGGAGATCCGGCGCCAGTCACCGGTCGCCAGCATCGCCAGCGCGCACCAGAGCGTGGCGAAGAGGCCGCGCATGCCGATCGCCTGCACCGACGGCATGTTCTCGGCCGCGAGCTTGATCAGCGCATCGTTGAAGATGAAGACGACGACCGACGCCAGCATCGCCACGATGCCGCGGGTATTGTCGACCATGATCGTGCTGCTTGGTCTAGTGGGGCTACTTGGCCATCTTCTCGATGAGCTTCCACTGTTCGGCGGAAACCGGCACGACCGAAAGGCGCGACTGGCGCACCAGGCCGAAATCCTTGAGCTTCGGCTCGGCCTTGATCGCCGCCAGCGTCACCGGCGTGTTGACCGGCCCCAGCGCCTTCACGTCGACGGTGACGGCCTTGCCGGCCTCGTCGGTGGGATCGGGATAGGCCGACTTCACCACCTCGGCGAGGCCGACGATCTCCTTGCCCTCGTTGGAATGGTAGAAGAAACAGCGGTCGCCGGGCTTCATCGCCTTGAGGTTGATCGCGGCCTGCGCATTGCGCACGCCGGTCCATGAGGTCTTCTTGTCGGCGACGAACTGCGTCCACGAATATGCCGACGGCTCGGACTTGATGAGCCAATAAGCCATGTCATTCCCCCAGCTTCATTCGCCTTCGCGACGCAGCGGCCGCGCCAACAGAGCGCGAATCGCCTCGTCGAGGTCCGCGCCGCGGTGCAGGATAGCATCGACGGCGGTGCAAATCGGCATCTCGATGCCGAGCTTCGCCGCGCGTTCGAGAACGGCCGGCGCCGTCGCCTCGCCCTCGACCACCTGCCGCCGCCCTTCCATGTAGTGCGCCAGCGTCGTGCCCTTGCCGAGCGCCGCGCCCAGCGCGCGGTTGCGCGACAAAGGCCCATGGCAGGTGAGGACGAGATCGCCCAGCCCGCTCAAGCCCGTCAGCGTCTCGAGATTGGCGCCCATGGCAAGGCCGAGCCGCGCCATCTCCGCGAAGCCGCGGGTGATCAGTGCGGCGGCGGCGTTGTGGCCGAGGCCGCGGCCTTCGACGATGCCGGCCGCGATGGCCAGCACGTTCTTGACCGCACCGCCCAGCGACACGCCGACGACATCGTCGGTCCAGTAAGGCCGGAACATCCCCGCGGCGAGAGAAGCCGCGAGGTCACGGCCCAGACCGGCATCGCCGGTTGCGATGCTGACCGCGGTGGGAAGTCCCTGCACCGCCTCCTCCGCGAAGCTCGGCCCCGACAGCATGGCGACGGCCCGGCCCGGCAACACCTCCGCCAGCACCTCGGGCATCAGCAGACCGGTCGCCGCCTCGATGCCCTTGGCGCAGATCACGACGGGCGCGGTCCCCGGCAGGTCGCGCGCCAGGGCCCGCACGGCCTGGGCGGGACAGACGAGCAGGATCACGTCGCACGCGGCCAGCTCGGCGAGATCCGTCGCGGCCTCGATGCCGGCATCGAGCGATTGCCCGGGCAGGTAGATTTCGTTTCGGCGCTGATGGGCAATGGCCGCCGAGACGCTACGGTCGCGCGACCAGAGGGTCACCCGGCGGCCGGCGCGTCGCCCGAGACAGGCCAGCGCCGTCCCGAAGGCACCGCCGCCGACGATGCCGATATGCGAGAGCCCCGTCACAGGCTGAGATTGAAAGCGATGGAGATGCGCTGCGCGGTGCCGCGATAGGGCCTCACCTGATGCAGCATCCAGGCGGGAAACATGACCAGGCGCCCGGCCTTCGGCACGATCGTCTGGTTGGTGCCGACCGACAGGCCACCCGGCAACGCGAAAGCGAGATGCGGCGCGTACATCGCGGGCGCCGGTCCGCGCGGGTCCATGAATTCGAGCTCGCCGCCCAGCGACGGATCGGTCGAGATGCCACCGTCGTCGACGTAATAGACTCCCGACCAGTAGCTGCCGGGATGGGAATGGAACTCGTTGCCGTGGCCGCTACGGTTGATGTTGGCCCACATGTTGGTTTGCCACGCGATCGAGACGGGATTGCCGGCGCGATCCACGGTGCTGCGGTTGGCGATGTTGCGCGCGATCGCCAGCAGCTTGATGGCCGGCACGCCCGCCCACTTGTCGACATCCCAGGTCGACTGCCAGCCGCCCAGTGTGCTGTGCGACTTGCTGGGCTGCTCGGCCTCGCGTTTCAGCAGCGCCGGAATCAACGCCGCATTGAGCTGCGCCCCGTCGGGAAGGTCGATGACGAGGATCGGCGTCGGAAAGGCGGCGACGGTGTCGAAGGCGAGCGGCGCGCTGCTCATGGGATCACTCTACACCCGATTGGCAGCGGCAGGGTCGAGCGGCCAGCGCGGTCGCGGCCGGAAATCGAGCGCGTCGACCTGGCCGAGGCGCAGCCGCTCGGCGCCCGCCCAGGCAATCATGGCGCCATTGTCGGTGCAGAGCCTGACAGGCGGCGCGACCAGGGTCGCTCCGTGCGACGCCGCGACCTCCTCCAGCCGGCCGCGCAGATAGACATTGGCCGCGACGCCGCCGGCCACGACCAGTGTCGACGAAGGCGCGAGGGCCAGCGCATTGGCGCAACGGTCGGCAAAGACATCGCCCACCGTGCGCTGGAAGGAGGCGCAGAGATCGGCAACGGCCTGCGCATCCCCGGGCGGCAGTTTCTCGACCGCCAGGCGCACCGCGGTCTTGAGGCCGGAGAAGGAGAAATCGCAACCGGGCTTGCGCCACATCGGGCGTGGCAGCGCGAAGCGGCGCGGATCGCCCCCGATGGCCGCCTTCTCGACGGCAGGCCCGCCGGGGAAGCCGAGGCCCAGCAGCTTGGCCGTCTTGTCGAAGCACTCGCCGGCCGCATCGTCGATCGTGGTGCCGAGCCGCGTGAAGTCGCCGGGACCGCGCACCGTCAGGAGCTGGCAATGCCCGCCCGACACCAGCAGGAGCAGATAGGGAAATCCGACGGGCTCGGTCAGGCGGACCGAGAGCGCATGGCCTTCGAGATGATTGACCGCGATGAAGGGCTTGTCGTGCGCGAAGGCCAGCGCCTTGGCGGTCATGACGCCCACCATCACGCCGCCGATCAGCCCCGGCCCGCCCGTGGCGGCAATCGCGTCGAGATCGGCCAGGCCCAGGCCCGCCTCATCGAGCGCCTGCGCGACCAGCCCGTCGATCCGTTCGAGATGCGCGCGCGCGGCGATCTCGGGCACCACGCCGCCGAAGCGGCGATGCTCGGCGAGCTGGCTGTAGACGATGTTCGAAAGAATCCGGCCGACCGGCTGCGTCCCGGCCGGCGCCTCGATCACGGAAACGGCCGTCTCGTCGCAGCTCGTCTCGATGCCCATCACACGCATGCGTGACTTCTAGAGGGCGGGAGGCGGCGGCGCCAGATGGCGTCTTACCGTCGTCCTAGAGGCTGAGATTGAAGGCGATGGAGATGCGCTCGGCCGTCCCACGATAGGGACGGACCTGATGCAGCAACCATGACGGAAACAACACGAGCCGGCCGGCCTTCGGCGGCAACACTTCGTTGGCGCCGCCCGACAGGCCGCCCTGCAGCGTGAATCCGAGATGGGGCGCGTACATCGACGGTCCGGCCCCGCGCGGATCCATGAACTCGAGAGCCCCGCCCAGCGACGGATCGGCAGCGATACCGCCATCGTCGACATAGTAGACGCCCGACCAGAAGGCGCCGGGGTGTGCGTGCGGCAGGTTGCCGTGGCCGCTGCGATTGATGTTGGCCCACATGTTGGCGCGCCACGTCACGGCGAAATGACCGGGATGCGGGCCGCTGCCGGCCGTGCCCGAACGATCCATGGTCGCGCGATTGGCGGTGTTGCGGCCGATTGCCAGAAGCTTCAGCGCCGGCACGCCGCCCCAGCGATCCATGTCCCACGTCGACTGCCAGCCGCCTTCGTTGGAGGCCTGCTTGCCGGGATGGGATTTCTCGCGCTCCTCGATGACCCGTCGCAGGTCGGCATTGAGCGTCGCCGCATCCGGCACGTCGTAGACGACCAGCGGCGTGGCAAACAGCGGAACGATCTCGAAATCCGAACTCATGCGGAAATGGCTTTCGCCAACTTCGCAGCCAGCCGGCGACACATTGAATGAAAAAGTATGATCATCTCAGGTGAGTGCGTCTCGATAGCAGAGTGGCATTCTCCATTGAACCCGCCTTGGCCACATCCGCCCTTCTTGCAGGGCTTGTTTCCCGGAACGCTTGCCTGCAAAGCACGATCGACCGCCCTATCACGCACTCTTGAATTTACAGCAGCGGCTCCGTCCTTGTGGCGTGTGCAGGCAACCTAAGCTAGAGCAGCGGCCATGACGTCCCCCCTCCTTCGCCTCGGAACGCGCGGCAGTCCGCTGGCCCTCACCCAGACCGGCCTGGTGCGCGACGCCCTGGCCCGCTCCGTTCCGGCTCTCTCCGTTCCCGGTGCGATCGAGGTCGTGCCGATCAGGACCACCGGCGACGTGATTCAGGACCGTCCGCTTTCGGAGGCGGGAGGCAAGGGCCTGTTCGTCAAGGAGATCGAGGAAGCGCTGCTGGCCGGCCGCATCGATGCCGCCGTGCACAGCATGAAGGACATGCCGACCGCGCAGCCGCCGGGCCTCGCCATCTCCGCTTTCCTGCCGCGCGAGGATGCACGCGACGTGCTGATCGCTGGCGACCTGGAACGCATCGACGCGCTCCCGCGGGGCGCCATCGTCGGGACCTCGGCGCTGCGCCGCAAGGCGTTGCTGCTGCACCGGCGGCCTGACCTGCAGATCGTCACCTTTCGCGGCAATGTCGAAACACGCCTCGCCAAGCGCGCCGCCGGCACCGTTCACGCGACGATCCTGGCGCTCGCCGGGTTGAAACGGCTGGGCAAGCCCGAGGTCGGCACGCCCATTCCCGAAGCCGAGATGCTGCCCGCGGTCGGACAGGGCGCGGTGTGCATCGAGGCCCGCACCGACGATGCGCGGACCCGGGGCTGGCTCGCCGCCATCGACCATGAAGCCACGGGCGTCTGCGTGCGCGCCGAACATGCGATGCTGGTCGTGCTCGACGGCTCCTGCCGCACGCCGATCGCGGGACACGCGATCCTGACGGACGGCGCGCTGCAGCTGCGCGCCCTGATCGCCCGGCCCGACGGATCCACGGTGATCGAGACCGAACGTCATGGCAGCGCGACCGAAGCCGCTGCGATGGGTCGCGATGCCGGCGAGGAACTGAAGCGCCGCGGCGGACCGGGCTTTTTCGCCGACTGAAGACCCGCCTCCCCCATTCGGATGCGAGGCTATCGCGTATGCCCAAAAAACCCGTCGTCCCGACCGGAGCGAAGCGGAGTGGAGGGACCTCTTTTCCTCGGTTTGACGGCTTCAAATGGAAAAAAGGTCTCTCCACTCCGCGCTGCGCGCTCCGGTCGAGACGACGGAAAATTTCACACGTGATAACCCTGCATCTAAATGGCGATGCGGTTTATTCTTTCTGGCAGACGAAGGCGTAGCCCGGGAACAGGTTCGACTTCTCGCGTTCGAGCTGTTCCCAGCGGGCGAGATCGGACATCGTCCGCTCGGTCGGGAAGCGCGCGCGATAGAGTTCGAGCGGGCCGGCATGGGCCGCCGCGCTCTGCGACGCGCCGACATTGAATTCGAAGCCGAGGAAACGCAGGCCGCTGCCTTCGAGGAAGGCGCGCAGGCGCGAAACGGTGAAGCGATGCTCCTGCACGTGGAAACAGAGATCGCGCAGCAGGCTCGCGCTCCAGAAATCCTCCCATGCCGTGAGTGGCCGCAGCCGCCGCCATTCGCCGCTCATCACCTTGCGACGGAACTCACGCAGCCCGTCGAGCGTCGACGGCAGGCGCGCCATCTCGATGTCGCGGCGCGCCTTCACCACCAGCGTGCGCGCACTCTCGCCATAGAGGCCGAGCCGCAGGAAGGCGCCGGGCCGCAGCACGGCGGAGATCGCCTGCAGACCCGCCTTGGGATCGGCCATGTGATGCAGCACACCCACGCACTCGGCATGGTGGTAGGTGCGGCCCAGTTTCGGCAGATCGAGAATGTCGCCGCGCAGGAACTCGATATTGTCGATGCCGTAGCGCGCCGCCATGCGCTTGCCGTAGGCGAGGCTGGCGCGCGAAAGATCGACGCCGGTAACGCGCGCGTTCGCATAGGACGAGGCCACGGTCAGCGGATGCTGGCCCGTGCCGGCGCCCGGCATCAGGACCTGGAGCGGCCCTTCGCCGAACTCGACTTCGGTCGCATGCGGGAAGTCGCGCATCAACGCCGCACGCACGTCCACCGGCGGCCGGCGCGCGAGATGCGTCCAGCGCGGATAGGGATTGGTCTCGTACATCGCCTGCACCGACAGCGAAACTGCGTCGGTGATGGGCGCGATCTCCGGAATCGTGGCCTTGAGATCCTGCTCTTCGACCGCTTCGGCGCGCGGCGTCGCGGGCGGCCGGAACATCGCTGCCGCGGGACCTTCCGCGATCGCCGGATCGTCGGGCCAGATGTATTCGTTGAGCCATGCCTGCTCGGCGAGGGACGCGATCAGCTCGCTGACCTGTGGGCTCGGCTCGGCGGCGGCGACGGTCTTGCGCAACGCCAGCAGCTTGCGTTCGAGATCGGCGTCGCGGTTCAGCGACTTGCGCAGGAATTCGTGGAGCAGGCGATCGCCGGCGAGACGCTGCAGGTCGTCGTCGGCCGACCAGCCCACCACGAGCTGGTTGGCCGCGCCCCAGCCCACCGCGTCCCAATTGGCGCCGTCATCGGCATAGGCCTCCAGCAACAAGGTCCTGAGCTGTGCGTTGGGTTGCGCGGTGCGGGCGCGTTCGAGAATCGCATCGAGGCCCATGCGCGCCTGCGCATCGCGCGGCGAGGCCGCGAGCGCCTGGCGATAGGCCGACATGGCTTCGTCGAAACGTCCGGCGGCGAATAGTTCGTCGCCGATCGTGGAATAACGATTGGGGGTCAACTTGGTCTTCGTTCGGTGGACGCTCCCCTATAGCACGCCCTCGCACGGCGCACGCTCGACCGCACCCGGTGCGTTCCCTAGACTTCGCCGCATGGCTTTCGCCTCACGCTTGCTGCTGACACTGTGCGGCCTCACGTCCCTGCTCGCTGCCTGCGAGACGGCGCCGGTATCCGGCCGTTCGCAGATGATGCTGGTGAGCGAAAGCGAAGAGCGACAGATGGGCCTGCAGGCCTATCGCGAGGTGCTGAACAAGGAAACGCTGTCGCGCGACGCGCAGGCCAATGCGCTGGTCGAGAAGATCGGCCGCCGCATCGCCGCCGCCGCCGAGCGGCCGAAGCAGGAACTGTGGCGCGCGCCGAACTTTCGCTGGGAATTCAAGACCGTCGACAAGAACGAGCCGAACGCCTTCTGCCTGCCCGGTGGGAAGATCGTGGTCTACACCGGCCTGCTGCCGATCACCCGAACCGAGGCCGGCATGGCCGTCGTGATCGCCCACGAGGTCGCCCACGCCCTGGCGCGCCACGGGGCGGAGCGCATGAGCGACCAGATGGTGGCATCGGTCGGCACGACGGCCGCCGCGGTTGCGCTCTCGGCCACGGTCAGCGGTCGCAGCCGCACCTATTTGCCCGCCATGATGGCCGCGGTCGGCGCCGGCGCCACCGTGGGCTACATCCTGCCGATGTCGCGCGCGCAGGAATCGGAGGCCGACCGGATCGGCCTCGTCCTGATGGCGCTGGCGGGCTACGATCCGCGCGAGGCCGTGGGCCTGTGGGAGCGCATGCGCGCCGCCGGTTCCGGCAAGCGGCAGGCGGAGTGGCTCGGCACCCATCCCGCGGACACGACACGCATTGCCGACATCAGACGCTGGCTGCCCGAGGCCATGCAATATTACAGGCCAAGATGACCGACACGCTGGAATACGACGCGACCGGCCTGCTCTGCCCCTTGCCGGTACTGCGCGCCAACCGCAAGCTGCGCGAGCTGGACGCGGGCGGCCTGCTCACGGTGCGCGCGACCGATCCCGCTGCCGAAGCCGATTTCCCCGCCTTCTGCCGGCAGACCGGCCACGAGCTGGTCTCTGCGACGCGCGAGGGCGAGGTGCTGGTATTCGTGATTCGGAAGCGCTAGACGGCGGAAACGCCAGACGGCCGTTCGACAGACAAGAGAGAGTTCATGCCGCAGACCACCTTCAAGACGATCGATTCCATGGACATGTCCGGCAAGCGCGTGCTGGTGCGCGTCGACCTGAACGTGCCGATGAAGAACGGCAAGGTGACCGATGCCACGCGCATCGAGCGCGCGGCGCCCACGATCAAGGAGCTGGCGGCCAAGGGCGCAAAGGTGATCGTGCTCAGCCATTTCGGCCGCCCCGACGGCAAGCGCGTGCCCGAGATGACGCTGCGTCCCCTGATCGAACCGCTGGAGAAGGCGCTCGGCAAGCCGGTGGGCTTCGCGGAGGATTGCATCGGCCCCATCGCCGAGGATTCGGTGCGCAACATGAAGTCGGGCGACGTGCTCCTCCTCGAGAACCTGCGGTTCCACAAGGAGGAGGAGAAGAACGACGCGGCCTTCATCGACAAGCTCTCGCTGCTGGGTGACGTCTACGTGAACGATGCCTTCTCCACCGCCCATCGCGCCCATGCCTCGACCGAGGGACTCGCCAACCGCCTGCCGGCGGTCGCCGGTCGCCTGATGCAGGAAGAGCTCGAAGCGCTCGACAAGGCGCTGGGCAATCCGAAGCGCCCGGTGTGCGCCATCGTCGGCGGCGCCAAGGTCTCCACCAAACTCGACCTGCTGGGCAACCTCGTCGGCAAGGTCGACAAGCTGATCATCGGCGGCGGCATGGCCAACACGTTCCTCCACGCGCAGGGGTTCCCTGTCGGCAAGTCGCTTTGCGAGAAGGATCTCGCGTCCACCGCGCTCGAGATCGTGGAGAAGGCCAAAGCCGCCAAGTGCACCGTGCTTCTGCCCATCGATGTCATGGTCGCCGGCGAGTTCAAGGCCAATGCCCCTCACCTCGTCGTCGATTCCCATGCCTGCCCCGACGACCAGATGATCCTGGATGTCGGGCCCAAGTCGATCGCCCTCTACCAGAAGGAGCTGGCCGACTGCTCGACTGTGGTGTGGAACGGCCCGCTCGGCGCCTTCGAGATCAAGCCATTCGATACCGGCACGGTCGCGCTGGCGCAGGAAGTGGCGCGGCTCACCGCGGCGGGCAAGCTCCTGTCGGTGGCCGGCGGCGGCGACACCGTGGCGGCGCTGGCGGCAGCGGGTGTCGAGGAGAAGTTCTCCTACGTCTCGACCGCGGGGGGCGCCTTCCTCGAATGGATGGAAGGCAAGACCCTGCCCGGCGTCGCGGCGCTGATCCGGGCTGCGTAGGAGCGAGGAACATGAGCGCCCCGCCGACACCACCCGATCGTCCCCGCCTTCCCTGGGATCCGCCCGAGCATTTCGAGAAGCGGGTGCCCGAGGGCGACAATCGCGAGCGGCTGATCTGCGGACGCTGCGAGTTCATCCACTACCAGAACCCCAAGGTCGTCGCGGGCGCCGTTTGTACCTGGAAGGACAAGATCCTCCTGGCCAAGCGCGCCATCGAACCGCGCAAGGGATTCTGGACCCTGCCCGCCGGCTACATGGAACTGGGCGAGACGACCGAGCAGGCCGCCCAGCGCGAGGCGCTGGAAGAGGCCTGCGCCACCATCGAGATCGACCGGCTGCTCGCCATGTACAGCGTGGCGCGCATCGGCCAGGTGCAGATCATGTACCGCGCGAAGCTGGTCACACCGGACATCGCCTGCGGCATCGAGAGCGAGGAAGTGGCGCTGGTCGACTGGGCCGACATCCCGTGGGACCAGCTCGCTTTCCCGACCGTGGTCTGGGCATTGGCGCATTTCCACGAGTCACGTGACAAGGCCGACTTCGCGACCTACTCCAACCCCACCGGCGACCTCGCCCGCATGTGGCCGCCCAGGAAGCCGGCTGGAGTCTGACGAGGACTTCGCAATGGAGCGCGCCACTCCAGTGGCGCATCAAGATCATGAGCGCCACTGGAGTGGCGCGCTCCAATGACGTCAGCTGCCGCGCGCGAAGGGATTGTCGTCGCCGTCCCAGTATTTCTTGAGCAGCGGGATCTGAAGGAAGGCGAAGACCAGCGTGAGCGGGAAGCTCAGGAACATCTTGCTGGCGATCCAGGTGTCGGTCGGGAAGTTCCGCCACATCACCTCGTTCACGATCGCCAGCACGAAGAAGAACATCGTCCAGCGCATCGTGAGCTGATACCAGCCCTCGTCCGTCAGCTTGAAGGCAGCGCCGAACAGCGGCTTCAGCAGCGGCTTCCTGAACAGCACCAGCCCGCCGCCCAGGATGACGCCGAACAGGCAGTTCACGATGGTCGGCTTCAGCTTGATGAAGGTGTCGTCCTGCAGCCAGATGGTGAGGCCGCCGAACACCAGCACGAAGAAGCCACCGACCAGCGGCATGACCGGCCAGCGTTTCTCCAGCAAGCGATAAAGAGGCAATGCGATCGAGGTCGCCACGATGAAGACGCCGGTGCCCCAGTAGATGCCCCAGCGGCCATTGGCGACGAAGAACAGGATGAGCGGCGCGAGTTCCAGCGCCGTGGCGTAGAGCTTGCGCGTACCGTTGTCGTCGCTCTTCTCGCTCATGCCGACAATCCCATCAATCCGCGCGCGAACGCCCGCGCCTCGAACGGCCGCAGGTCGTCGATGCCCTCGCCGACGCCGATGGCGACGACCGGCAACTTGAACTTCTCGGCGAGCGCCACCAGCACGCCGCCCTTGGCGCTGCCGTCGAGCTTCGTCAGCACCAGCGCATCGACCGGCGACATCGCCTTGAACGTCTCGACCTGGGCATGGGCGTTCTGGCCGGTGGTGGCGTCGAGCACCAGCAGGCAGGAATGCGGCGCCTCCGGATCGAGCTTGCGGATCACGCGCACGATCTTGGCGAGCTCTTCCATCAGGTTGGTCTTGTTGTGCAGGCGGCCGGCGGTGTCGATCAGCAGCACGTCGATCTTCTCGGCGCGCGCCCGCTCCAGCGCCTCGTAGGCGAGGCCCGCGGCATCGGCGCCGGTCTGCTTCGACACGACAGGCACGCCGGCGCGATCGCCCCAGACCTTGAGCTGTTCCACCGCGGCGGCGCGGAACGTGTCGCCCGCCGCCAGCATCACCGAACGACCCTCGCCCTTGTAGAGGCCCGCGAGCTTGGCGATGGTCGTGGTCTTGCCGCTTCCGTTCACGCCGATCACCAGCACGACATGCGGCTTGCGCGCAGGATCGATGGACAGCGGCACGGCGACCGGCTGAAGGATCTCCGCGATGTCGTCGGCGAAGGCCGCGCGCACTTCCTCGTCGGTGACTTCCTTGCCGAAACGCTCCTTGCCGAGCTTGGCCACGAGCCGGCTGGCCACGGTGACGCCGAGATCGGCCTGGATCAGCGCATCCTCGAGATCGTCGAGCGTCTGCTGGTCGAGCTTCTTCTTGGTGAAGAGGCCGGTGATGCTCTCGGCGACCTTCCTGGTCGACTTCGACAGGCCCTCGCGCAGACGCGACAGCCAGCCTTTCTTTTCAGACTCGGGCTTCTCGACCTCCGGTTCCGTCTCGGCCACCGCTTCTGCCACGGCCACCGTTTCGACCGCGGGCGGCTCGGGTTCCGGAGCGGTCTCTACCGGCGCGGAGGCCGGCTCCACCGGTGGCGGCGCGACCGGCATCTCGGGCTCGGCCGCAATGGCCGGGTCGACCGGTTCGGGCTGCGCGATCTCGGGCTCGGGCGGCTTGGGCGGCTCGACGGTCGGCGCCACCCGCGAGCGCAACCGCGCGAACCAGCCCTTCTTCTCGGGTTCCGTCTCGCTCACCGCGGCACCTCAGGAAAGCAGGGAGCGGTCGAGTTCGCCCCTGTAGGCGAGCGCGATGCCGCCGGTCATCGAGACATGATCGTCGCGCAGCCACTCGATGGTGAGCGTGCCGTGCTCGACGACGACATCGACCTTGCGGCCCGTGAGACCGCGCCGCGCGGCGGCGACGCCGGCCGCGCAGGCGCCCGAGCCGCAAGCGAGCGTCAGGCCCGCGCCGCGTTCCCAGACACTGAGCTTCAACCTGTTCTCGCCGATCACCTGGGCGACACCGACGTTCACACGCTCGGGAAAGAAGGGATCGTGCTCGAGCTTCGGTCCCAGTTCGGTGATCGGGATCGCCGCCAGGTCGTCGACGAAGAAGGTCGCGTGCGGATTGCCGACATTGGTGCCGACCGGATCCTGCAGCGGACCGATGCCGACCGGCATATGCTTCGTGTCACAGGCGGTCGCGACCGGTATCTCGCGCCAGTCCATGCGCACCAGCCCCATGTCGACGGAGATCACGGGCAGGCCGTTGGCGCCGCGGCCGACCTTCTGCGATTCGAGCAGGCCGGCGATGGTCTGGATCGTCGCCTCTTCCGCCTTGAGTTCGTCCATCACCACGGAGGCGACGCAGCGCGTGGCGTTGCCGCAGGCCTGGGCCTCGGTGCCATCGGGATTGTAGATGCGCATGAAGACGTCGGCCTCGCCCTCGGTCGGCGGCTCGAGCACGATGAGCTGGTCGCAGCCCACGCCCAGGCGGCGGTCAGCGATGGCGCGACGGCGCGGCGGCGTCAGATCGAGCGCAGCGCCGCGCGCATCGAGCACGACGAAGTCGTTGCCCAGCCCGTGCATCTTGAGGAAAGGCGTTCCGGCCATGCGGCGCTATATGGCGGTTCGGCCGGGCCAGCGCAACGAGCGCGCCCTCACCTGCCCGGCGTGCGGCCCGCCGATCTCGCGCACGTCCAGGCTAGCGAGCCGCTTGGTGTAGATCGTGAGATGCAGGATGCCGAGCGCCTCGTAGGGCATGGCCGGCTCCACGAACAGGCCACGCCCGACATCCCAGGCCGGGGTGGCGTGATGGACCGGCCAGTTGCAGCGGCTGGGCAGCGGCTCGCAGGCGAAGCCGCGGTCGTAGACCAGGACGTTCAGCGCCACCTGGTCGGTCATGTCGGCCGACCGCTGCAGCGCCTCGCCCAGCAGGTCCGCCCAGCCCCGCCAGTGAGGCGCCCCGGCCGCGAGCGCGAAAACACCGGCATTGATCAGCGGATAGCGGATCAGCCGCTCGGCGGTTTCCCGGCCGAACGCGGCCTCGAACGCCGCGCCGTTGATCGTCGAGAATTCCTTCCAGGCGTGACGGTAGTGACGCATCGAGCGGTGGATCTCCGGTGCCACGGCCAGCGCGCCGGTGCGGGCAGCGGCAAGGAACAGATCGACCGCGTCGCCCTGCTGCACCCAGCAGTCGCCGTCGATCCAGAGATAGAGATCGAAGCCCGGAAAATAGCGCGGCAGGAACGGCCGCGCCGTCAGCGCCTTGTAGCCGTCCTTCAGTTTCTCGCGGCCGGGGAAATCGAAATCCCATTCCGGTTCGACCAGCACGGCGCCACGCTCGCGGCACCAGGCGCGCTGCTCCTCCGTCAGGCCGCAATCGAGCACGCCGAGCGCCAGCGCCCGCCCCTCGTCCGTCGCTTGTAGCGAGGCGATGCAGTCGCGCATCAGGTCGAAATAGGCCGCGTCGCCGCCGGTGATGGCGATGGCTCGTTCAGGAGGGACAGTCACGTCGCGAAGATGGCGTATCGCCAGGCTTTACGCCACAGTCCGCCTCCAACCGGAGGAACCGCATGGGCAAGCATGTCGACTACTACGTCTCGCTGAATTCGCCATGGACCTATCTCGGGTCGGCCCGCTTCGACGCCATGGCGAAGAAGCACGGCGCGACGGTCACGATCTGGCCGGTGGATTTCGGCTCGATCTTCGCGGTGTCGGGAGGCTTGCCCCTGCCCAAGCGATCGCCGCAGCGCCAAGCCTATCGCATGATGGAGCTGAAGCGCTGGCGCGACCATCTCGGCGTGAAGGCGACGCTGGAACCCAAGTTCTTTCCCGCCAACGAAGTGCCAGCCGCGAAGTGCGTGATCGCGCTGCGCGAAGAGGGTCGTATGGCGGATGCCATCAAGGTGGCGCACGCGGTGCTGACCGGCCTGTGGGCCGAGGAGAAGAACAGCGGCGACCCGGACACGCTGAAGGCGATCATCGACGGATGCGGTCTCGACGGCGCCGCCGTCATGAAGGCCAGCGAAGCGCCGGGCATCGCCGAGAAGCGCGAGGCCTACACCAGGCACGCCATCGAGCAGGGCGTGTTCGGCGCCCCCTCGTTCGTGATCGATGGCGAGATTTTCTGGGGCCAGGACCGGCTCGACTTCGTCGAACGCAAGCTCGCCTCCTGATCCCTCCGATCAGGAGCCGCCCAGGAACGCCGCGGCGGCGACCGCTATCGTGTTGTTGATCATGTGCGCCACGATCGTCGGGACCAGCGAGCCGGTGCGCCAGCGGATCCAGCCGAACCAGAAGCCCAGCGGCAGCACCAGAAGAATGTGCACGGGCTCTGTGTGAGCAGCCGCAAAGGCCAGCGAGCTGATCACGAAGGCGACGAGGTTGCTCCACCGGCTGGCCAGCCAGCCATAAAGCAGGCCGCGGAAGACGAGTTCCTCCGCGAGCGGCGCCAAAATGCCAAGGACGGCCAGGGTCTGGAGGGCCCGCACACCCTGGATGCCTTCCGTGACCTGCCGCACCCCCTCAGGCTGCGGTCCGAGCTGGCTGACGACGAAGGACAGGATCGTGGTACCCACAACCGCAAGCACGAGCGGGCGCCAGCCGACGGGCCGCAAACCGAGGGCGGCCGGCGCGTTCCGGCCGAGCGGCAGGACCGCGACCCCGATGCCCAGCAGCCCCGCCGCGAAGAAGATGGCGAGCATCGACAGGTTGGTTCGCTCGGGCAAAAGCCAGAAAGCGGCCAGCCCGATCAGCGGCGCGGCGACCAGGAAGGCCAGCACCGACCAGCCCGGAAGCCTCTGGGAATCGTTGTCGTTCAATGGGTTAGACGAGCCGTCCAAGCGTTTTGACTCCTGACGCGGCAAGCCTTATACCCCGCCGGCTCAATCGGTCGTGCCGATTTACATGGTTCCCCCTTCGGGGAGCTCCGCTGATCCGCGAAGGTTCGCGCATCGGCGCGATACGTCTTTGAGCGAACGGGAGCACGATGTTCGAGGGTCTTAGCAAGCGTCTGGGCGATGTTTTCGACAAGCTGAGGGGGCGCGGCGCGCTTTCCGAGGCCGATGTCGACGCGGCCCTGCGCGAGGTGCGGACCGCCCTGCTCGAAGCCGACGTGGCCCTGCCCGTCGTGCGCCAGTTCGTCGACGAGGTCCGGCCCAAGGCGATCGGCGCCGATGTCATTCGCTCGGTCACGCCGGGCCAGATGGTCATCAAGATCGTCAACGACCACCTGGTCGAGATGCTGGGCGGCACCGTCGCCGATCTCGATCTCGGGGCCATCCCGCCGGTCGTCATCCTCATGGTCGGCCTGCAGGGCTCCGGCAAGACGACCTCCTCGGCCAAGATCGCCTATCGCCTGAGCCAGGGACCGCAGGGCATGGCGGCCGAGATGTTCGGCGGCAGCTTCTCGACGCGGCGCAAGGTCCTGATGGCCTCGCTCGACACGCGTCGTCCGGCCGCGCAGCACCAGCTCAAGGTGCTGGGCGAGCAGACCAACGTCCCGACCCTGCCGATCGTCCCGCTCGAAATGCCGCTCGCCATCACCCGGCGTGCGCTTGAGACGGCCAAGCGCGAAGGCTTCGACGTCCTCATCCTCGACACGGCGGGCCGCCTCTCCATCGACGAAGAGTTGATGAAGGAAGTGGCCGATATCAGCGAGCTGGCCAAGCCGAAGGAGACGCTGCTCGTCGCCGACGCCATGACCGGCCAGGACGCCGTGAACGTGGCCAAGGCCTTCAACGACCGGCTGGCCGTCACCGGCATCGTGCTGACCCGCGTCGACGGCGACGCGCGCGGCGGTGCGGCGCTCTCGATGCGCGCCGTGACCGGCCGCCCGGTCAAGCTGATCGGCGTCGGCGAGAAGTTCGACGCGCTGGAGCCGTTCCATCCCGATCGTATCGCGTCCCGCATCCTGGGCATGGGCGACATCGTCTCGCTGGTCGAGCGCGCCGCCGAGACGATCGACAAGGAAGACGCCGAGAAGCTCGCCGCCAAGGTCCGCAAGGGCCAGTTCGACATGGACGACCTGCTCAACCAGCTGCGCCAGCTGCGCAAGATGGGCGGGCTGTCGGGCTTGATGGGCATGCTGCCGGGCGCGATGCAGGCCAAGGCCGCGATGTCCAAAGCCAAGATCGACGAGGGTCAGCTCAAGCGCCAGGAAGCCGTCATCCTTGCGATGACGCCGAAGGAACGCCGCAACCCCGACATGATCCACGCGTCGCGCAAGAAGCGCATCGCCAAGGGCTCGGGCGTGCAGGTGCAGGACGTCAACAAGCTGCTCAAGCAGCATGCCGACATGCTGAAGATGATGAAGCGGGTGAACAAGCTCGGCGAGAAGGGGTTCATGCGCAGCCTGGGCGGCGGCATGGGCATGCCGCCTGGCTTTCCGCGCTGAAGGTTGAACGAAGTTAGACAGATCGACGAATCGAGAGACTGAAGAGAGGACTTGAGAGAATGATCGCAATCCGCATGACCCGTCACGGCGCCAAGAAGCGTCCGTTCTTCCACATCGTCGTCGCCGACTCGCGCAGCCCGCGCGACGGCCGCTTCATCGAGAAGCTGGGCACCTACAATCCGCTGCTGCCGCGCGACCACGCGCAGCGCCTGACGCTCGACAAGGAGCGCATCGCCCACTGGCTGAAGGTCGGCGCGCAGCCGTCCGACCGCGTCGCGAAGTTCCTGTCGCAGGCCGAGCTGATGAAGCCGCGCGAGCGCCGCGAGCAGACCAAGAAGTCCGCCCCGCGCGCCAAGGCGCAGGAGCGCATGAAGGCCGAGGCCGCCGCGGCCGCCGCCGCCGAGCCCGCGACGGAGGCTGCGGCCACCTGATCGGGCGGTGGTTCCGATGAGCAAGGGTCGCATCCTGTTGGGCGTCGTTTCGGCACCCCATGGAGTCCGCGGCCTGGTGCGCATCCGGAGCTACACGGAGGATCCGATGGCGATCGCCTCCTACGGCGCGCTGTCGGACGAGAAAGGGACGAAGGAGTACCGGGTCGAGGCGCTGAGTTCCGTGAAGGGCGCGGTGCTGGCCCGGATCGAGGGCGTAGCCGATCGCACGGCGGCCGAGGCAGTACGGGGTTTGCGGCTCTATGTGGAGCGCGAGCGACTGCCGGAGACGGGCGAGCGGGAGTGGTACGAGGCGGACCTGATCGGGCTCGCCGCGTTCGACCGGGAGGGCCGGGATTGGGGGAAGGTCATGGCCTTCCACGATTTCGGCGCCGGACGGACGATGGAAGTGTCGGGAGGCAGCGCATCGAGGCATTCGGTGATGCTGCCCTTCACCGACGAGGCGGTGCCCGAGGTCGATGTCGAGGGCGGCAAGATTACGGTCAATCCGCCGGCAGGTTTGCTGACGGGCGGGCCGGCGAAGGAGGCGGAGGACTAAGGTGTGGCGCGCAACCGCGCTGACGCTTTTCCCGGAGATGTTTCCGGGCCCGTTGGGCGAGAGCCTGGCCGGCCGGGCGCTCAGGGAGGGCGTGTGGTCGCTGGAAGCCGTCGACATCAGGCGGTTCGCAAGGGATCGCCATGGCACGGTGGACGATGCACCCTTCGGGGGCGGCGCCGGCATGGTGATGAAACCCGACGTGCTGTCGGCAGCGATCGAGGCGGTCGCGATACCGGGAGTGCCGAAGGTCCTGCTCTCGCCGCGTGGCGCGCCGTTCAGTCAGGCGCGCGGGCGGGAGCTGGCGGCGGGACCGGGTGTGTTGATGGTGTGCGGGCGGTTCGAGGGCGTTGACGAGCGCGTCATCGAGGCCCACGCGCTGGAGGAGATATCGGTCGGCGATTTCGTGCTTTCGGGCGGCGAGATCGCGGCCATGGCGATGATGGATTGTTGCGTGCGGCTGCTGCCCGGAGTGATGGGCGCGGCCGATTCGGCGAACGAGGAGAGTTTCGAGGACGGATTGTTGGAGTACCCGCACTACACCCGGCCCGCGACCTGGGCAGGCCCCGATGGAATCGAACGGCGCGTGCCGGAGGTTCTGGTCTCGGGGCACCACGGCAAGGTCGCCGACTGGCGGATGAAGCAGCGGGAAGAGATCACGCGGAGGCGACGGCCCGATCTTTGGGCCGCGCGCCGGACCGCGGCGGGAAACGATGAGAAGTGACGAAAGGATGGATGAGATGAACATTCTCGACGCGATCGGCCAGACGACGATCGACAAGGTGCAGGAAGAGCGGCCCGTTCCGTATTTCGAATCGGGCGATACGCTGAAGGTGCACGTGAAGGTGCAGGAAGGTAACCGCGAGCGCCTTCAGGTCTATGAGGGCCTGTGCATCGGCCGCAAGAATGCCGGCGTGAACTCCTCGTTCACGGTGCGCAAGATCAGCTTCGGCGAAGGCGTGGAGCGCGTGTTCCCGCTGTACAGCCCGAACATCTGGGAAATCGAGGTCGTCCGTAAGGGCGTCGTGCGCCGCGCCAAGCTCTACTACCTTCGCGATCTGCGCGGTAAGGCGAGCCGCATCGCCGAGGACACCGAGGCCCAGCGCGAGCTGATCGCCACGCAGGCCGAGGAGGCTCTCAAGCGTCCGCGCCGCGAGAAGCTCAAGAAGGAAAAGCCGAAGGAAGAGAAGAGCGTCCGCAACGCCAAGGGCGGCGGGAAGAAGTAGGCGCACCATGGCGTTCCGCAAGAAGTCGGCCACCCCGCCGGCGCCGCCGCCGCCTCCGCGGACCCTGTTCGAGAAGATCTGGGACAGCCACGTCGTCCATCGCCAGGACGACGGGACCTGTGTCATCTACATCGATCGTCACCTCGTTCACGAAGTGACCAGCCCGCAGGCCTTCGAGGGCCTGCGCATGGCGGGACGGCCGGTTCGCCGCCCCGACGCCACCATTGCGGTCGCCGACCACAACACGCCGACGACGGACTTCAGCCAGGGCATCGAGGACGAGGAGTCGCGCGTCCAGGTCGAGACGCTCGAGAAGAACGTCGCGGACTTCAAGGTCCCGTACTTCGACCTGAACGACCCGCGTCGCGGTATCGTGCACGTGATCGGCCCCGAGCAGGGCCTGACCCTGCCCGGCATGACGATCGTGTGCGGCGACAGCCACACCTCGACGCACGGCGCGTTCGGCGCGCTGGCCTTCGGCATCGGCACTTCGGAGGTCGAGCATGTGCTCGCCACGCAGACGCTGATCCAGAAGCCGGCCAAGAACATGCGCGTCGCGGTCGAGGGCAGCCTGCCGCTCGGCGTCACGGCCAAGGACGTCATCCTGGCCATCATCGGCAAGCTCGGCACGGCCGGCGGCACCGGCTACGTGATCGAGTATGCCGGCCGCGCCATCCGCGAGCTCACGATGGAAGGCCGCATGACGGTCTGCAACATGTCGATCGAGGCGGGCGCCCGCGCCGGCCTGATCGCGCCGGACGAGACGACCTTCCAGTATCTCGCCGGCCGGCCGTTCGCGCCGAAGGGCGGGGCCTGGGACCTGGCGCTGAGCCAGTGGCGCCGTCTGCCCTCGGACAAGGACGCTCACTTCGACGTGCAGCTCGACCTCAACGCCTCGGACATTCCGCCGATGGTGACCTGGGGAACGAGCCCGCAGGACGCCCTGCCGATCACCGACGTCGTTCCCGATCCGGCCAACGCGCCGGACGAGAACCGCCGCGAGGCCTGGACCCGGTCGCTGGCCTACATGGGCCTGACGCCGGGCACGCGCCTCGTCGACGTTCCGATCGACCGTGTGTTCATCGGCTCGTGCACCAACGGCCGCATCGAGGACCTCCGCGCCGCCGCCGAGATCGCGCGCGGCCGCAAGGTCGCCTCGAACGTGTCGGCGATGGTCGTGCCGGGCTCCGGCCTGGTGAAGGCCGAGGCCGAGCGTGAAGGTCTGGACAAGATCTTCATCGAGGCCGGCTTCGAATGGCGCCTGCAGGGCTGCTCGATGTGCCTGGCGATGAACGCCGACCGCATCGAGCCCGGCCAGCGCTGCGCCTCGACCTCGAACCGCAACTTCGAGGGCCGTCAGGGCCGCGGTGGGCGCACCCATCTGGTGAGCCCGGCGATGGCCGCGGCGGCCGCCATCCGGGGCACGCTCGCCGACGTTCGCGACTTCCAGTAATCGCCTTTTCACGGCGAACGAAAGACGGGCGGTGCCGCAAGGCATCGCCCGTTTCTATTTGCAGTCGGGAACGCCCGTGGCCAATGTAGGCACGTCGTTTTCGCCGACCCTCGTGGGAGAGACACATGGCCAGCGTCCCGAACTCAGGTTCCGCCGCCCCGCCGCCACCGCCGCCCGTCTGGGACGCCCAGCCGGCGGGCACCGCTCCGGTCGCCTATGGCGGCTTCTGGATCCGCGTCGTGGCCTACATCATCGACGCCATCCTCGTCAGCCTGGTGCTGGGCGTCGTGATGTCGGTGTTCGGCGTCAAATACATGGACTTCGAGAATCCGGAGAACATCGACCCGACGGCAAACCTGCTGTCGATCCTCGTCTTCTGGCTCTATTTCGCCCTGATGGAGAGTTCCGAACGGGGCGCCACGGTCGGCAAGATGGCCATGGGGCTGAGGGTCGTGACCGGTGACGGCAAGCGCCTCAGCTTCCTCAATGCCACGGGGCGGTACTTCGCCAAGATCCTCTCCGCCCTGATCTTCTGCATCGGCTACATCATGGTCGGCTTCACCGAGCGCAAGCGCGGGCTGCACGACATGATCGCCAACACGCTGGTCATCAAGACCCGCTAGACGAGAATCGGCGGCTTGACCCCGGCCCGGAAAGCCCGTTTATTCCGGCCTTTCCGGGAGGTCTCATGGAAAAATTCACGACGCTGAGCGGCGTCGCTGCGCCGCTGCCCATGGTCAATGTCGACACCGACATGATCATTCCGAAGCAGTTCCTGAAGACCATCAAGCGCACGGGTCTCAAGGAAGGCCTGTTCTACGAGATGCGCTGGACGGCGGACGGCCAGAAGAAGGACTTCGTCCTCGACCAGCCGGCCTACCAGAACGCCAAGATCATCGTGGCCGGCCCCAACTTCGGCTGCGGCTCGAGCCGCGAGCACGCGCCCTGGGCGCTGCTCGACTTCGGCATCCGCTGCATCATCTCCGAGGACTTCGCCGACATCTTCTACAACAACTGCTTCAAGAACGGCATTTTGCCGATCAAGATGCCGAAGGAGATCATCGCCAAGCTGATGGACGATGCGAGCCGCGGCTCCAACGCCATCATCGAGGTCGACCTCGAGAAGCAGGAGATCAAGGGTCCGGACGGCGGCACCGTCCGCTTCGAGATCGATCCGTTCCGCAAGAAGTGCCTGATGGAAGGTCTCGACGATATCGGCCTGACGATGGAGAAGAAGTCGGACATCGACGACTTCGAGCGCCGCCAGAGCGAAGCGCAGCCCTGGCTGCACGGCGCGGCCTGAATATCGCACCGACACACCCGCGCCTTGTCATCCCGAGCGCAGCGAGGGACCTTTCCACGGTCTGAGCAAAGGTCCCTCGCTGCGCTCGGGATGACACCGGGTTCCTGAACTGCAAGCCATACAATCAACGGAAGACCTGACCATCATGGCGTCCAATCGCAATCTGCTCGTGCTGCCCGGCGACGGCATCGGCCCCGAGGTGATGAACGAAGTCCGCAAGATCATTGCCTGGATGGGCAAGAAGCGCGCGGTCGGTTTCGACATCACCGAGGACCTGGTCGGTGGCGCCGCGCTCGACAAGCACGGCGTGCCGCTCAGCGATGACGCCATGAAGACCGCGCTGGAGGCCGATGCCGTGCTGTTCGGCTCGGTCGGCGGCCCGAAGTGGGACACGGCGGACTTCAGCAAGAAGCCCGAGCGCGGCCTGCTGCGCCTGCGCAAGGAGATGGACCTCTTCGCCAACCTGCGCCCGGCCAAGGTGTTCGATGCGCTGGTCGATGCCTCGTCGTTGAAGCCCGAGATCGTCAAGGGCCTCGACATCATGATCATCCGCGAGCTCACCAGCGGCGTTTACTTCGGCGAGCCGCGCGGCCGCCACGTCAACGCCGCCGGCGAGGTCGAGGCCTACGACACGCAGCGCTACACGGCGCCGGAAATCCGCCGCGTCTGCGCCGTCGCGTTCGAGCTGGCGCGCAAGCGCAAGAACAAGGTCCTCTCCTCGGAGAAGGCCAACGTCATGCATACCGGCGTGCTGTGGCGCGAAGAGGCGACCAAGCTGCACAAGGAGAAGTACTCCGACGTGAAGCTGGAGCACATGTACGCCGACGCGCTCGCCATGCAGCTGCTGCGCGCGCCCAAGGAATTCGACGTGATCGTCACCGACAACCTGTTCGGCGACATCCTGTCGGACGAGGCGTCGATGCTGACCGGCTCGCTCGGCCTGCTTCCTTCGGCCTCGCTCGGCGCGCCCGACGCCACCGGCCGCCGCAAGGCGCTGTACGAGCCGATCCATGGCAGCGCGCCCGACATCGCGGGCAAGGGCCTGGCCAATCCGATCGCGCAGACGCTCAGCTACGCGATGATGCTTCGCTACTCGTTCGATCTCGGCAAGGATGCCGACATGGTCGAGACGGCCGTCGAGAACGTGCTGAAGGCGGGTTACCGCACCGGCGATCTGCTCGTCGGCAAGACCGACGGCGTGAAGAAGGTCGGCACCCAGGAAATGGGCGACGCCATCGTCAAGGAACTGGACCGTCTGAGCTGATCGGCGTCTGAGCTGAGCGAAAGCCGGCTCAACCTCGCAGGATCGACCCCAGCACGCCCCGCAGCACGGCGCCGCCCACACTGGCGCCGATGCTGGCTGCCTTGCCCTTGCCGAACACGGCCTTCGCCGCCTCGCGCGCGGCGATGGTGGCCATGCTGCGTCCCGCCGCCTTGGCGACCGTCACCCCCACTGAATCGCGCTGACGCCCGGCCGGCGCTCTCTTCGGTGCCGGCGTGGGTGCCTGTGGCTGGGGCTGCGCGGTCTTGAGACGCGGCTGGGGCCTCGGCTCGGGCGGGACAGGTTGCTCGACCTGCGGCGGCGGCGCGGACGGGCGAGGTCCCCACGGACCTGTCGTCGCCGGTACGGTCGGCGGTACCGATCCATATTGGCCTCGCCGGCGCGGGGCGCCCTCGGGCGTTGCCGGTGCGGTGCTGGGGGCGACACGGCCGGTCAGCACCTCGTAGGCCGACTGACGATCGACCGCCCTGTCGTACTTGCCGCCCAGCGGGCTCGCCGCCATCACCGCTTCCCGCTCCTCCACCGTCGCCGGCCCGATGCGGCCCTGCGGCGGCGCGATGAAGCAGCGTTCGACCGGGAAAGGCACGCCCTTGGCGTCGAGGAAGGACAGCAACGCCTCGCCGACGCCCAGTTCGGTGATGACCTGCGCGGCGTTGAAGGCCTTGTTCGGCCGGAACGTCTCAGCCGCCACCTTCACCGCCTTCTGGTCGCGCGGCGTGAACGCCCGCAGCGCGTGCTGCACCCTGTTGCCGAGCTGGCCCAGCACCGTCTCCGGCACGTCGAGCGGGTTCTGGGTGATGAAATAGATGCCGACACCCTTGGAGCGGATCAGGCGCACGACCTGCTCGATGCGCGACAGCAGCGCCTTGGGCGCGTCGTCGAACAGAAGGTGCGCCTCGTCGAAGAAGAAGACGAACTTCGGCTTGTCGAGATCGCCCACCTCGGGCAGCGATTCGAAGAGTTCCGACAGGAGCCACAGCAGGAAGGTCGCGTAGAGGCGCGGGCTCTGCATCAGCCGGTCGGCCGCCAGGATGTTGATCGCGCCGAGGCCCGCGGGATCGCAGCGCATCATGTCGGCGAGGTCGAGCGCCGGCTCGCCGAAGAACTTCTCGCCGCCCTGCTGGCTGAGGGTCAGCAGCTGGCGCTGGATGGTGCCGACGGACTGCTTGCTGACGTTGCCGAACTCTGTGGTCAGCGTGCCGGCATTCTCGGCGACCCATTGCAGCAGCGACTGCAGGTCCTTGAAGTCGAGCAGCAGCAGGCCCTGCTGATCGGCGATCTTGAAGACGATGTTGAGCACGCCTTCCTGCGTCTCGTTGAGCTGCAGCAGGCGGGCCATCAGCACCGGCCCGACCTCGCTCACCGTCGTGCGGATGGGATGGCCCTTCTCGCCGAACAGGTCCCAGAAGATCGTCGGGAAGGCGCGGCCGGCATAGCCGTCGATGCCGAGCTGCTTCGCGCGCTCCAGCGCCCGCGGATTGTTGCCGCCGGGTTGGCTCACACCGGAAAGGTCGCCCTTCACGTCGGCCATGAACACCGGCACGCCATAGGCGGAAAAGCCCTCGGCGATGGTCTGCAGGGTCACGGTCTTGCCGGTGCCCGTCGCACCGGCGATCAGCCCATGGCGATTGGCGTACTTCAGCAGGAGGTATTGGTCGGCCTCGCTGGCTCCCACGAAGATCGCGTCGTCGCTCATACCGTCTCCCTTGCGCCGCTTCCGACTTTAGCCAAACCGGCCGCTCCATAGTAGGTTAGCCGCATGTCCCTCCCCCGTCTCGCTCTCGCCGTCATCGGCGATGAAATCGGCCCCTCCCTCGACGAAATGATCTCCTTCTGCAGCGAACACGAGGTGCGGCGCCTCGACATGCGCACGGTGGATGGAAAGAACCTGCTCGGAATGACGCTCGAGCAGGGAAGCCTGATCGCACGGCGGCTCGAGAAGGAAGGCCTGAGCGTCCCGACCTTCGTGTCGCCGCTGCTGAAATGGGCCGCGCCCGGCAAGGGCAGCGAAGGCGGCACGGTCGACTTCGCCTTCGATCCGGCCGACTGCCCCGCGGACGACCCGCTGGTCCACGCCTTCGACATGGCCACCGTGTTCGGCGCCGAGAAGATCCGCGTCTTCAGCCACCTGCGCTATCCCGGCTACAAGCCGGCCGACCTCATCGGCCGCTTCGAGCGGCTGGCCGACCTCGGCCTCACCTATTCCGTCGCCGTGGAGATCGAGAACGAGCCCGTCTGCAACATCGGCTCGATCGCCGACCTCGCCGACTTCTTCACCGCGTTCACCGAGGCCACGGACCCCAATCCGATGCCGCCGCATTTGAAGCCGCTGGTCGATATCGGCAATGCCTGGGCCGTCGGCAAACCGCCGAGCGACCCGGAAATCGCCCATCTGGCGCCGCTCGTGGACCTCATCCATCTCAAGGATCGCGACACCACCGCCAAGCGCACCGTGCCGTTCGGCGACGGCGACATTCCCTGGGCCGCCGAACTGACGCGGCTTCTCACCGCCGCGGCCGGCGCCCCTCGCCCGGCGCGGGAAATCCTCGCCAGCATCGAAACGCACTGCCCGCAGGACGGACGCAACGCCACCGCGCGCTCCGTCGCCGGCCTGCGCCGCATCGCCGCCGAGATCGGCGTCGAGGTCGTTTGAAAGATTAGCCGTCGCCCTGGCGGATCGACCAAACGACTGAGAGCAGCAGCCGGGCCTCATTGTCGTCCTGAGCGCCAGCGAAGGACCTAGCCGAACGACCAGAGTACTGCGCTGCTTGCGTTAGATTCTTCGCTGCGCTCAGGATGACAGAAAAGGTGAGATGCCGCTTCCACAGGACAGATGCATCGTCGCCGAGATCGTTTAGAGGAAGCAGGCTCATTGGAGCGCGCCACTCCAGTGGCGCTCATGATCATGATTGCGCCACTGGAGTGGCGCGCTCCAATGAAACGTCCGTGTCAGGCCGGCGTGAGGATGAAGCCGGCGCGGGGGAAGTGGACGACGACATCGCCCACCTTCTCGTCGTGCCGCTTGATCGAGACGCGGTCGCTGGTGAGGCCGACCAGCACGCCGCTCACCGGCACCTTGCCGGTATCGTCGGGCGTGACGCTGATCGTCTGACCGGCCTTCAGGCCGCTGGGGTCGTTGGTATCGACGCTCGTCGCTTCCGGCGTACCGGCCTTCGCGATGGCGATCGCGTCCGCGGCAGTGATCTCCGTGGGCTTGCCGCTGCCGGCCGCCTTCATGCGCTCCGACCAGGCCGTGATCAGCGGCAGCCGATCGAACGGCGGCACCGTCTTTCCACCGCCCATCCGCTCCTTGATGAACCAGACGGGATTGTAGAGCGCGCAATCGGCCAGGCACGGCTCGTCACCCAGCAGGTACGGTCGGCCGTCGGCCAGCATCTGTTCGGCGATGACGAGCTGCGCGTAGGTCTGCTGCAGCGCCATCGGTGCGGCGGCCTTGAGCGCGGCCGGGTCGAACGACCGGCCGGAAAAGTCGCTGCGGTCCTTGAGGAAGGCTTCCGGCAGCTTGTCGCCCAGCGCACCCATGACGACGCCGACGGCGGCCCAGAAGATGTTGCGGTCGATCCACATGGCCAGCGCCCGCGCCACGCCTTCCTTGCCCTTGGGCAGGAGCGGCGGCGTCGGCGCGCGCTTCTCGATCTCCAGCATGATGAGCTGCGTGTCGCAGTAGATATCGGCGCCGACCTGCATCACCGGCGTCTTGCGATAGCCGCCGGTCAACGGCATCAGGTCGGGCTTCGGCAGCATGTTCGGGATCACGACCGACTTCCACGCGACCTGCTTCACGCCGAAAGCGATGCGCACCTTCTCGGAGAAGGGCGAGTTCGGATAGTGATGCAGGATCATGTCGGTCATGAGCGCAGTGCCTCGATGTTGGCCGCGTAGCGTTCGGGTCCGCCGGTGAACACGGCGGTACCCGCGACGAGCACGTCGGCTCCGGCCTTGATGCAGCGCTTCGCGGTCTCGACGTTGACGCCACCATCGACTTCCAGGTCGATCGGCTTGCCCAGCGCGTCGATCGCCTTGCGGAGCGCCGCGATCTTGGCGAGCTGGCTTTCAATGAAGGCCTGGCCGCCAAAGCCGGGATTGACGCTCATGACCAGCACCAGATCGAGGTCGCCCAGCACATGCTCGATGGTGGAAAGCGGCGTCGCCGGGTTGAGCACGATGCCCGCCTTGCGGCCGAGACCCTTGATCAGCTGGATCGTGCGATGGATGTGCGGGCCGGCCTCGGGATGGAACGAGATCACGTCGGCGCCGGCATCGACATAGGCCGGGACCAGCGGATCGACCGGCGAGATCATGAGATGCACGTCGAAGGGCTGCTTGCTGTGCTTGCGCAGCGCCTTCACCACCATCGGCCCGATCGTGAGGTTGGGCACGAAATGCCCGTCCATCACGTCGACATGGATCCAGTCGGCGCCGGCCCTGGTGATGGCCTCGATCTCCTGGCCGAGGGCGGCGAAATCCGCCGACAGGATGGAGGGTGCGATGCGAACGGGCTGCTGCGGCATGGATTACCCTGGAGATTGGCTCAGGTGCCGGGACGGGTCGGGGCGTCCCAGCCCTTGCGCCGGAACGGATTGGTCGGGAAGGAGCCCAGCAGCTTCAACTCGTCGGAGAAGAAGTCCAGCTCCTCCAGCGCCAGCGCGACGTTGGGCTGGTCGGGATGGCCTTCGACCTCGGCGTAGAACAGCGCCTGCTCGAAACGCGCGCCGGAGAGGTAGCTCTCCAGCTTCACCATGTTGACGCCGTTGGTCGCGAAGCCGCCCAGCGCCTTGTAGAGCGCCGCGGGCCGGCTCCTCACGCGGAACAGGAAGGCGGTCATGCACTGCACCGTGCGCCAGTCCGGATGAGCCTCCTCACGGGAGAAGACCAGCATGCGGGTGGTGTTGTGGTCGGCATCCTCGATGTTCTTGGCGAGCACCTTGAGTTCGTAGATGCGGGCGGCCAGCGAGGAGGCGATGGCGCCGACGCTGGCGTCGCCGATCTCGGCGATCTCGCGGGCCGCGCCGGCCGTGTCGGCATGGACCACCGGCTGCAGCTTGTTCTTCTTCAGGAAGTTCCGGCACTGGGCCAGCGCCTGGACGTGGCTCTTCACGGTCCGGATGGACTTCAGGGACGCGCCCGGGAGAGCCACCAGACAGTGCTCGACCCGCTGGAAGTGCTCGGCCACGATCTTGAGCTTCGTGTGCGGCAACAGGCTGTGCAGGTCGGCCACCCGGCCGGCGATCGAGTTCTCGACCGGGATGATGGCCAGCTCCGCCTTGCCGGCCTGGACGGCGCCCATGGCGGCGTCGAAGGTCGGGCACGGCAGGGTCGTCATGTAGGGAAAGGCGGCGCGGCAGGCCATGTCGGAATTGGCGCCGGGCTCGCCCTGGAAGGCGATGATGTTGCTGGCGGCGGCTTTGCCGCCCCGTCCCTTGGCCATTTACCTTGCTCCCCGCATCGCGTTCTGACGCCCACCGATAGGCGAAAAACCTCGTAATATCCGGCACTTGCGACGTTCCGCCGCGCGAGCGGCCGGACGCGATGGAATACTACTGGCGGCCGTGCGGGCATGCTACAGCAGCGTCCGTAGAATTTGCCGCTTCGGGATTTGACTATGGCCAGTTTCAACACGATCGCAGGCTGCGTTTTGGCTTCCGCCCTCTTCGCGATGGTGGTCGGCAAGGTTTCCAACGCCGTCGTGCATCCGCACAAGCTGGACAAGCCGGCGCTCGCCGTCACCGACGAGGCGCCCGCGGCGACGGGCGCCGCGCCCGCGGCCATCGAGATTCCGCCGATCGGTCCGAAGCTGGCCGGTGCCAACGTCGAAGCCGGCAAGGCGCTGTTCCAGAAACAGTGCTTCAGCTGCCACACGGTCGACAAGGGCGGCGCCAACAAGGTCGGCCCCAACCTGTGGGGCATCGTCAATCGTGCGAAGGCGAGCCATGCCGGCTTCAGCTATTCCTCGGTGATGACGGCCAAGGGCGGCGACTGGAACTACGAGGATATCGACCACCTGATCTTCAAGCCGACCGCCTACCTGCGCGGCACGAAGATGGCCTTCGCCGGCCTTCCGAAGGAGCAGGATCGCGCCGACGTGATCGCCTACCTGCGCACGATGGCCGACACGCCCGCGCCGCTGCCCTAGGTGGTTCCTTCCGACCCGGTTCCGGCCGATCTGGTGGCGTTGGCCCACCAGCTGGCCGACGCCGCACGGCCGATCGCGGCCCGCTATTTTCGAACCGGCGTCACGGTCGACGACAAGACCGACCAGAGCCCCGTCACCATTGCCGACCGCGAAGCCGAGACGGCGATGCGCGAGCTGCTGACCCGCCACGTGCCTGACCATGGCGTGTTCGGCGAGGAGCATGGCGCGGTCCGCACCGATGCCGACTATGTCTGGGTGCTCGATCCGATCGACGGCACCAAGGCCTTCATCACCGGCCTGCCGCTGTTCGGCACGCTGATCGGCCTGTTCCATCGTGGCAAGCCGGTGCTCGGCATCATCGACCAGCCGATCCTGCAGGAACGCTGGCTGGGCGTGAACGGCGAGCGCTCGACGCTTAACGGCAAGCCGATCTCGGTGCGCGCCTGCTCAGGCGTCGCCAGCGCCTACATGTACTCGACCGCGCCCGCCATGTTTGCCGGCGGTTATGCGAAGTCGCACGAAGCGCTGACCGAAAAGGTGAAGCTCTTCCGCTGGGGCGGCGACTGCTACGCCTACGGCCTGCTGGCCGCGGGCCACGTCGACCTCGTCGTCGAGGCGGACCTCAAGCTCTACGACTATGCTGCGCTGATCCCTGTCATCACCGGCGCGGGCGGGACGATCACCGACTGGAAGGGCAAGCCGCTCGACATGCACTCCGAGGGCGCGGTCGTCGCGGCCGGCGACCCCGCCGTTCACCGTGCGGCGCTGGACATCCTCTCGGCATAGGCCGTGCGATCGACGTCGTACCAGACGATGTCGGTGAAGCCTTTGTAGTCGACGCGCTTGCGGTAGGTGAGGCCGATCCGTTCCATCACCGCGCGCGAGGCGCGATTCTCCTCGAGCGTGATCGCAAAAATCCGGTCCAGTTCCAGCGTATCGAATCCGTAGGCGAGCGCCGCGCGCGCCGCTTCGGCCGCATAGCCCTGGCCCCAGGCGTCGGGATGCAGCGACCACAGGACTTCGACGCCGTCGAACTGCTCGATGTGGTTCAGCCCGGCATGACCGATCAGCTTGCCTTCGCGGAACACGCCCCAGGGCGCGTACCGGCGCTCCTGCCAGGAAACGGCGAAGCGCTCGATCGTGGCATGGGCCAGCGCCACGAAATCGCCTTCCTGCACCGTGCCCGGCGCGGGCGGCAGCCACTTCGCCACCTCGGGATGAAAGCGCATGGCCGCGTAATCTTCGGCATCGGCGGGCAGCAAAGGTCTGAGCGACAGGCGCTCGGTCGTCACGATCGTCATGGTCGGGGCACTTTACACAACTTTACCGCCGCGAGATGGGCGCGAAACCGGGACCCTCCATCTTGGCTTCACGGGGACAGCAACCCGAAACCAGATGGAGACAGACATGACGAACCTCAGCATCAAGACGGTAATGGCCGCCCTCCTCGCGGGCAGCCTCGCGGCGACCGCCGGCGCGCCGGCCTTTGCCCGGGCGGACGGCGGGTCGGTCGACCCGGCCAAGTTCCAGCAGCGCATCGAGAAGCGCGTGGACAAGGCCCTGAACGGCACCGACGCCACGCAGGACCAGAAGAAGCAGGTGGTGAGCATCCTGCAGGCCGCCTTCGCCGACATGAAGCCGCTGCACGCCCAGCGCGTCGAGAACCGCAAGGCGATGCGCGCGGCGCTCGAGGCCCCGACCATCGACCCGGCGAAGATCGAGCAGATCCGCGCCGAACAGATGAAGATCGCGGATACGAGCTCCAAGCGCTTCACCAAGGCGCTGACGGACGCCGGCAACGTGCTGAACGCCAGCCAGCGCCAGGCCTTCTTCAAGACCTGGGGCGAACACAAGCACGGCCCGAAGAAGGGCTAAGAGCCCGGGACTGACGGAAGATGACATCGGGGTCGCGCCGGTCCGATACTGACCAGATGGCCGAACGCATCCTGATGATCGACGACGACGACCGCCTCGCCGGGATGGTTTCCGACTATCTCGGCGGGGCGGGCTTTCGCGTGACCGTCGCCGGCACCGGCCGCGACGGCGAGGCCCACTTGAAGCGCGAGACCTTCGACGCGGTCATCCTCGACCTCATGCTGCCGGACGCCGACGGTCTCGATCTCTGCCGCCGCCTGCGCGGCAGCAGCGACGTGCCGATCCTGATGCTGACGGCGCGCGGCGAGCCGATGGACCGCGTCGTCGGCCTCGAACTGGGCGCCGACGACTATCTCGCCAAGCCGTTCGAGCCGCGCGAGTTGCAGGCCCGCCTGCGCGCCATCCTGCGACGCCGGGGATCCGCCGCGCCCAGGGAAGACGTGCTGCGCTTCGGCCGCCTCGAGATCGACAAGGGCGCGCGCGTCGTGAGGATCGACGGCGAGGAACGCGCCATCACCTCGTACCAATTCGCCATCCTGCTGGCGCTGGCTGAACGCGCCGGCCGCGTCCTCTCGCGCGACGCACTGATGGACGTGTTGAAGGGCGAGAAGCTCGAAGCCTTCGACCGCTCGGTCGACGTCCATATCAGCCGCATCCGCGCCGCCATCGAGGACGATCCGAAGAAACCACGCCGCATCCTGACCCTGCGCGGCACCGGCTACGTCTTCGCCAGGGATCAGGACCGCTAGGAATGTCATCGCAACGAAACCCCTGTCATCCCGAGCGTAGCGAGGGACCTTTGAGGCCACAGGAAAGGTCCCTCGCTACGCTCGGGATGACAATTTCTGTGTCGCCCGCAGCCCGCTGACCATGCAGCGCCTCTACCTGCAATTCTACGTCACGATCCTCGTCGTGCTGGCGGTTTTCGTCGGCGCGGCCGTACTCCTCTGGCGCGTCGCCGACGACGACAACCGCACGCCGCAGTATCTCGACGTCGCGGCGGAACTGACCGGCGCGCTGCTACCCGACAGCAACGCACCGCGGCCCGAGCAGCAGCGCGCGATCGAGGCGCTGCAGCGCAAGCTGCGCTTCGACATCGCGCTCTACGAACCCGACGGCGACATGATCGCCATGGCCGGCAAGCCGCCGCCGCGCTTCGAGCCCAGCCGCGCCCGCACCGGCTGGCGGCGCGGCCCCGGTGGGCCGAACTTCGTGCTGCAACTACCCGACGGCCGATGGCTGGTGGCGCGTCAGGTCCGGGAACGGCCCAACCCGATCTACTGGATCGCCGCGGCGCTCGCGCTCGTCGCCATCGCCGTCGCGGTCGGTTCCTTCCCCGTGGTGCGCGGTCTCGGCCGGCGGCTCGAACGGCTCAAGGCCGGCGTCGACCGGCTGGGCCACGGCGATCTCGGCGCCCGCGTGAAGGTCGAGGGTCGCGACGAAGTGGCCGCGCTGGCCGCGAGCTTCAACCGCTCGGCGCAGCGCATCGAGGAGCTGGTGGCGGCCCACCGGCTGCTGTTGGCCAATGCCAGCCACGAGCTGCGCACGCCGCTCACCCGCATCTCGGTCGCCGCCTCTTTGCTGGGCGACGCCGCCGATCCCCGGACGCGGGAATCGCTGAAGCGCGACGTGGCCGAACTCGACCAGCTCATCGAGCAGATCCTGCTGGCGAGCCGACTGGAGGCATTGCCCACGCTGGGAGAGCGCGAGCCGGTCGACCTGCTGGCGCTGGCCGCCGAGGAAGCCTCGCACTACGACGTCGAGGTGAGCGGCGAGCCGGTGACCGTCTCCGGTGACCGCACCCTGCTGCGCCGCCTGGTCCGCAACCTCGTCGAGAATGCCCAACGATACGGGACGGGCAAAGATGGTGACGACTCCGTAACCGTATCGGTCACCCGCGAGTCCAACTGCGCCGTCCTCGAAGTCACCGACCGCGGGCCCGGCGTTCCCGAGGCCGAACGCCAGCGCATCTTCGAACCCTTTTATCGCATGGCCGGCTTCGCGGAGAGCGGGCGCGGCAGCGGGCTCGGTCTCGCCCTCGTCCTCGACATCGCCCGCCGGCACGGCGGCGACGCGGTTTGCCTTGCGGCAGAAGGCGGCGGCAGCCGCTTCCGGGTCGACCTGCCGGTGGGATGAGCGACCTGTTCTTCGGCTTGTCGACCGCATACGAGCGTCACGCCAGCACGCCGAAGTCGCAGGCCACACGCGATCGGGTTCGCTGACAAACCTCCCATCCGTTCTGGCTGCCATCGGTGTTGGCGTTACCCTCGATCGTGTCGAACCTGCCGTCCGGTCGTATCGGCGAAATCGTCACGCCGACGTGAACGTGACTCTGCTGCCCGTTGATCGTACCGCGCACGAAGAAGAAGGAGCCCGCCGGAACCGCAGTGGTGCTTGCCCCGGGCACGAGACGATTGTTCCTGCGGGCCGACCCGACGATGGAGGGAACGTAGAGCGGCGCAATTCCCTGGCCATCCAGGGGGAACGGCAACGGCCTGCCCAGGGCGGCGAAGGCCTGCTTCACCCATTGAGAGGCAGCACCCTGGCACCATTGGTCCGAGATGCCGAGGCAGTAGGCCCGCACCCAGGGGCCGGAATTGTCGCGCCCCCTGAGCTCACTGTCGACGAAGCGCCGCGCCTCGAGAGGCCGTTGGACGAGATGCGCGCGCGCCGTCTCGATCACCGCGTCGCCGACATTCGGACACGTGGACTGGAAAGCGAAGGCCGTCGCCATTCCGACGGTCAGCGCCTGCCAGAACGCGGCGTTGACGGCGGCAGACGGAAGACCGGCGGCGGCGGCGAAGGTCGCGCAACCGGCCTGGGTCGATGGACCGAAGTCTCCGTCGATTCCGACCGAGGCCGCCGTTCCGGGCGCGGCGTTTCCGTTCTCGCCGACCCCGATGCCGCGGACGACAAGCCATTCCTGAAGACGCAGTATGTCCCTGTCGTTGCTATGAGCGTCGATCGGCAGGGGCGGCGCCGCGATCTCGAGGCTGAACTGAACCATTTGTGCTTCTCCCGAACGACACTGCTTTGTCTGGAAGCACGCTAGGCCGGCCGATCGACAAGCTTCTGTGGCAATCCCCACGTTCGCGGAATGAAGGCGCGATTGGAAAGACAGTGGGCCGGCATCCTGTGGTAAGAGGTGAACAACCGTTTACCCAGGAAGAGCACTATGGATTTCAACATCCCCGCCGACATTGCCGCCTATCTGCGCGAGCTCGACGAGTTCATCGAGCGCGAGATCCGGCCGCTGGAGCGCGAGAACGACAATATCCGCTTCTTCGACCATCGCCGCGAGCATGCGCGCACCGACTGGGACAATGACGGCCAGCCGCGGCACGAATGGGAAGAGCTGCTGGCCGAGATGAAGCGCCGAGCCGACAAGGCGGGCCACCTGCGGTACGGACTCCCGAAGGCGCTGGGTGGCAAGGATGGCTCCAATCTCGCAATGGCGCTGATCCGCGAGCATCTCGCGCACAAGGGATTGGGTCTGCACAACGACCTGCAGAACGAGAGCTCGATCGTCGGCAACTTTCCGGTGGCACTGCTGCTGCATCGCTTCGGCACGCAGGAGCAGAAGGACCGCTACATCGAGGGCATGTTCAAGGGCACCGAGCGCATCGGCTTCGGCCTCACCGAGCCGCTGCACGGTTCCGACGCCACCTTCATGGAGACCACCGCGGTCAAGCAGGGCTCCGACTGGGTGATCAACGGCATGAAGCGGTTCAACACCGGCATGCACACCGCGACCGTCGACCTGGTCTTCGCGCGCACCTCGGGCAAGGTGGGTGACGCGCGCGGCATCTCGGCATTCCTGGTGCCGGTGAAGACGCCCGGCTTCAAGATCGAATACATGTGGTGGACGTTCAACATGCCGTCCGACCATGCCGAGGTGTCGCTGACGAACGTCACGGTGCCGGGCTCGACCATGCTGGGCGAGGAAGGCCGCGGCCTCGACGTGGCGCAGACCTTCGTGCACGAGAACCGCATCCGCCAGGCCGCGTCTAGCCTCGGTGCCGCGCAGTACTGCATCGACATGTCGGTCGCCTATGCCAAGAACCGCAAGGTGTTCGGCAAGGCGCTGGCGACCAACCAGGCGATCCAGTTCCCGCTGGCGGAGCTGCACACCGAGGCCGAGATGACGCGTGGGCTGGTGCGAAAGACCGCGTGGCACCTCGACCGCGAGCATCACATGAACGTCTCGGAATGGGTGGCGATGTCGAACTACCGCGCCAACCGCCTGGTCTGCGACGCTGCCGATCGCGCCATGCAGGTCCATGGCGGCATCGGCTATTCGCGCCACACGCCGTTCGAGCACATCTACCGCCACCACCGCCGTTACCGCATCACCGAGGGCTCGGAGGAAATTCAGATCCGGCGCGTCGCCGGCACGCTGTTCGGCTTCTGGGGCGCGCAGAAGGCCTCGACGGCGCCGAAGTCTTGATTCGATTAGCCACCTCAAGAGTCCTCTCCGCCACGCACTGGGGGAGAGGAAGGGCCCCATTGCGTAGCAATGGGTAGGTGAGGTGGTGTTCAATACGAACGAGATGCGCGTGTTGAAAAGCCGAAGACCCACCTCACCTCCCCCGCGCTTCGCGCGGGTCCCCTTCCTCTCCCCCCGCTTCGCGGGCGGAGAGGACGCATGAGTCCGACGACCTCTCCCCGCCGGTACACCGGCGACCTCGTCATGTTCGGCACGGCCATGCTGATGGGATCGAGCTATCCCTTCGCCAAGGACGTGCTGCAGGTCATGAGCCCGTTGCTCTACAGCGGCTCGCGCTACCTGATCGCCAGTCTCTTCCTGTTCGCCGCCATGGCCCTGATGCGCCGGTCGCTCGGCCTGGCGCGGCGCGACTGGCTGCCGCTGTTCCTGCTGTCATTGATCGGCGTCACCCTGTTCCAGGCCTGCTGGGGCCTCGCGATGACGCGCACGGCGCCGAGCCTCGGCTCGATCGTGATGACCACGACCACCGCCTTCTCCGCCATCCTCGCCTGGTTCGGCGGGCGGCGACTGCCGGGGCTGGGCTGGGCCGGCATCGTATTGGCTTTCGCGGGCGTCGTGCTGGTCGTGAACAACAGTCTCACTTCGGTCACGCTGTCGCTCGGCAGTCTCGACGGCACCCTGCTCTGGATGCTCTCGGCCTTCGCCTGGGCGCTCTATGTCGAGCGCTGCGCGCCCTACAATCAGCGGCTGGGGGCGCTGCCGGTCATGGCCTGGACGACTTTGTTCGGCTCGCTGGTGCTGGTGCCCATTTCCCTCGCCTTCGACTCGCTCGGGGAGTTCGCGAAGCTCGACGACCGGTTGCTGGGCTTCTGGCTCTACACCGCCATCTTCCCGGTGGGCGTCGCCTTCCTCGGCCTCACCGCCGGGCTGGAGCGGCTCGGCGTCTCCCGGGTCATGGTCTACATGTACCTGATCCCGGTGGCCGGGGTCGGCCTCTCCGCCGCCTTCTTCGGCGACCCGCTGACCACCGCCCGCGTGTTGGGCGGGCTGGTCGTGCTGGCCGGCGTCATTCTGACGCGTGTGGCGCTCGACCGTGCCGCCCGCGTTCCTGTATGAACCTCTCCATGGCCACGATCACCCCCCCCTTGACCACGCCCGGGACCGGCGGACGACGCGCGACCGTGGAGCGGGCGACCAAGGAAACCAGCATCGCCGCCGCCATCAACCTCGACGGCACCGGCGTCTACGACATCAAGACCGGCATCGGTTTCCTCGACCATATGCTCGAGCAGCTCTCCCGCCACAGCCTGATCGACATCACGCTGCGCGCCGAGGGCGACCTGCACATCGACTACCATCACACGACGGAAGATGCCGGCATCGTGCTGGGCGAGTGCCTGTCCAAGGCGCTGGGCGACCGAAAGGGCATCCGCCGCTACGGCAGCGCGACCATCCCGATGGACGAGACGCTGACCGAGGTGGCGCTCGATGCGTCGAACCGGCCGTACCTGATCTGGAAGGTCGAGTTCACCAAGCCCAAGCTCGGCACGATGGATACCGAGTTGTTCAAGGAATGGTTCCAGGCCTTCGCCCAGCTGGGCGGCCTGACACTGCACGTCTGGAATCACTACGGCGAGAACAACCACCATATCGTCGAGAGCTGCTTCAAGGGCATCGCCCGGGCGTTGCGCGTCGCGGTCGAGATCGATCCGCGCCAGACGCAGGCCGTGCCCAGCACCAAGGGCGTCCTCTAGGTCCCTGACATGACTGTCGCGATCGTCGATTACGGCTCCGGCAACCTCCGCTCCGCCGCCAAGGCCTTCGAGCGCGCCGCGCGCGAGGCGGACACGGACGCGCGCGTGGTGGTGACCTCTTCACCGGCCGAGGTTGCCGCCGCGGACCGCATCGTGCTGCCGGGCGTCGGCGCCTTCGCCGACTGCCGCGCCGGCCTCTACGGTGTCGCGGGCATGGTCGACACGCTGCAGCGTGAAGTCATCGAGCGCGGCAAGCCGTTCCTCGGCATCTGTGTCGGCATGCAGCTCATGGCCTCACGTGGCGTCGAGTACGGAATCCACGCCGGGCTCGACTGGATCGCGGGCGACGTGGTGCGCATCGAACCCGGCAAGGACCACCTCAAGATCCCGCACATGGGCTGGAACGAGCTGTCGGACCTCAAGCCGCATGCGCTGCTCGAAGGCATCGCGCCGCGCGACCATGCCTATTTCGTGCATTCCTTCCAGCTTGCGGCCAGCAAGCCCGAAACGGTGCTGGGACTGACCGACTATGGCGGACCGGTCACCGCCATTGTCGGTCGCGACAATCTCGCGGGCACGCAGTTTCACCCCGAGAAGAGCCAGGCCACCGGCCTGCGGCTGATCGCCAACTTCCTGCGCTGGAAGCCCTGATCCCGTAACCAACCGTCGCCGGGCGCGTTTCTCCGTTGTTCATGAACAGAGGAAACACCATGTCCGCGCGTCCCTCTCTTTTCGACGCGCCCATCCTCCGCGCCATACAGGCCTGCCACGCCTGCGCCGAAGCGTGCATCGTCTGCGCCGACGTGAGCCTCGACGATGCCGCGGCGAGCCTCGCCCGGTGCATCCGTCTGGCTCTCGACTGTGCCGAGGCCTGTTCCACGACCGGCTCGGCGCTCGCGCGCCGTACCGTCGCCAATGCAGCCCTGCTGAAGCAGATGACCGAGACGTGCGCCGAACTGTGCCAGGCTTGTGCCGCCGAATGCGACCGGCATGCCCTCGAACACGAGCATTGCCGTCAGTGCGCCGAGGCCTGCCGCGCCTGCGAGAGCGCGTGCCGGGACGCGGCGACCGCGCTGGGTACAAGCGGCCCCTGAACAACAGGCCCCGGCTGCGAGCTTGGGCTTGTCGAACACCGTCGGATCGTCGATGTTCCGACCGAATGTCCCTCGGTCCTTTCGATATGCTGTTCAGCTTCCTGCACGGGCTGACCAGCGGAAATCTTCACGTCGCGGCCCTCTTCGTCCTGCTGCTCCTGCTGGCGGCGCTGGAGATCGGCGTCCAGATCGGCAAGTTCGTCAGCCGCCGGCGCACGCCGACCGATGGCGAGAAATCCTCTGTCAACTTCTCGACCGCCGGCATGATGGGCCTTCTCGCCTTCCTGCTCGGCGTCTCCCTGTCCATGGCCTCGGACCGCTACCAGCAGCGCCGCGATTCGCTCCTGGCCGAGGCCAATGCCATCGGCACCGTCTGGCTGCGCGCGACGGTGGCGACCGGCGCCGAGGGCGAAGCGATGCAGCGTCTGCTGAGGACCTATACCGAAACGCGTATCGCGGTCGTCGTCGGCAGCGACGACCCGGCGGAGGTCGAGCGGCTGAACCAGCGGACCAACACGTTGCAAACCGAGATCTGGTCCATCGCGCGCAGCGTCGCGGAGCGCTCGCCGACGCCGATCTCGGGCCTGCTGCTCTCCTCGCTGAACGACATGATCGACCTGTCGCTGACCAACCGGCGCAACTTCACAAGCCATGTCCCGCCCTACATCCTGCGGCTGCTGCTGACCGTGTCGATCTTCGCGGTCGGCGCGGTGGGCTACGGGTTCGGCCTGGTCGGCGGCCGGCAGCCCGGCCTGTCCATCCTGCTGCTCGGCGCCTGGACGCTGGCCATCGTGCTGATCATCGACATCGACCGGCCACAGAGCGGTCAGATCCGTGTCAGCGCGGACCCGCTCGTCTGGACGCTGCAGGGATTCGGACCGGCGAAGTAACTACAGCCAGCTCATCTCCTGGCGCTGCCTGGCCTCGAAGGCCTTGATGTCCTTGTCGTAGCCCAGCGTCAGGGTAACCTCGTCGGCACCCTTCAGCAGGCAGTCCTTGCGGAAGGAATCGATCTCGAACCGGTCGGTCTTGCCGTCCGGGCCGATTACCGTCTGGGCCGCGAGATCGATCTTGATCTTCGCGCCCGGCGAGGCGTGCAGCAGCCCGCGCAGCTCGGCCGCACGCGCGGCGTCTACGCGGATCGGCAGGGCGCCGTTCTGGAAGCAGTTGTTGAAGAAGATGTCGCCGAAGCTCGGGGCGATGAACGCCCGCAGGCCGTTGTCGACCATCACCGTGACGGCGTTTTCGCGCGAGGAGCCGCAGGCAAAGTTACGCTCGGCTACGACGATCCTGGCGCCGGCAAAGGCCGGCATGTTGGTGACGAACTCCGGTCGCGGTGTCTTGTCGGGTGTGTAGCGCAGGTCGTGGAACAGCGCACTGACCTGCATGTCGCGCGGCTTGCCGAGGAAGCGCGCCGGGATGATCTGGTCGGTGTCGAGGTTCGGCTGGTCGATCGGGATCGCGACCGCGTCGAGCGTGGTGAAAGCTTCCATGGCGATGCTCCCCTAGGCCAGCTTGCGGACGTCGGCGAAATGGCCGGACACGGCGGCGGCTACCGCCATCGCCGGGCTCAGCAGGTGCGTGCGCACGCCTGGCCCCTGGCGGCCGATGAAGTTGCGGTTCGAGGTCGAGGCGATGCGCTGCTGCGGCTTGCCGGTATCGCCGTTCATGCCGACGCACATCGAGCAGCCGGGCTCGCGCCATTCGAAGCCTGCCTCGACGAAGATCTTGTCGAGCCCCTCGGCCTCGGCCTGCTTCTTCACCAGGCCTGATCCCGCGACGACCCAGGAGGGGATCACGACCTTGCGGCCCTTGGCGACCTTGGCGGCGGCGCGCAAATCCTCGATGCGGCTGTTGGTGCAGGACCCGATGAACACGCGGTCGACCGGCACCTGCTCGAGCGGCGTGCCGGGCACCAGGCCCATGTAATCGAGGGCGCGCTTCATGCTGTCCTTCTTGGCGGTATCCGGCGCGGTCGAGGGCTCGGGAATGCGGCCGGTGATCGACAGAGCGTCCTCGGGGCTGGTGCCCCAGGTCACCATCGGCGTGATCGATGCCGCGTCGAGGCTGACGTCGCGGTCGAAGGTGGCGCCCTCGTCGCTCGGCACGGTGCGCCAGAAGGCGACTGCCTTGTCCCATTCGGATTCCTTCGGCGAGAAGGGCCGGCCCTTGAGATAGGCGATGGTGGTGTCGTCCGGCGCCACCATGCCGGCCTTGCCGCCGGCCTCGATGGACATGTTGCAGACGGTGAGGCGGCCCTCGATCGACAGGCCGCGGATCGCGCTGCCGGCATATTCAATGACATGGCCGACCGCACCGGCGGTACCGATCTTCGCGATGATCGCCAGGATGACATCCTTGCCGGTGATGCCCTCGCCCAGCGTGCCATCGACGCTGATCCGCATCGCCTTGGGCTTGCGCTGCCACAGGCATTGCGTGGCCATCACATGCGCCACTTCCGACGATCCGATGCCGAAGGCCAGCGCACCCAGCGCGCCGTGCGTGGAGGTGTGCGAGTCGCCGCAGACCAGCGTGAGGCCGGGCTGGGTCACGCCCTGCTCCGGGCCGACGACATGGGCGATGCCCTGACGCTCGTCACCGAGATCGAACAGGGTGACGCCGCTTTCGGCGGTGTTGGTGCGGATCGCTTCGACCAGCTTGCGATGATGCGGATCGACGATGTCGGCCACGTCGCGGCTGTCGCTGCGCACGTAATGGTCGGGCGTGGCAAAGCCGCGATCCGGGCGGCGCAACTTCATGTTGCGCTCGCGCAGCTTGGCGAAGCCCGCGGCCGAGCCGTCATGCATCAGGTGGCGGTCGATATAGAGCAGCGTGTAGCCGTCGTCGCGATCGACGACGACATGACGCTGCCAGATCTTCTCGAACATCGTGCGTGCGGCGGCCATGCACTTCCTCCTCAGAAATTCATTCACCCCCCTAGTGGGCAGGGCAATCGGTTGGTCCGATTACCCGTCGTCCCGACCGGAGCGAAGCGGAGTGGAGGGACCTCTTTTCCTCGGTTTGACGGCTTTAACTGGAAAAAAGGTCTCTCCACTTCGCGCTGCGCGCTCCGGTCGAGACGACGGAGAAATCATAGGCGATTGCCGTGCTTCAGAAGGGGATAGGAACAAGAAAGAGATTTGTGGCTTACTCCGCGGCGGCCTTGACCTGGTCGCGGAAGGCAGTGCGGCGCTCGTCCCATTCGGCCGCGCCGAAGCGGGCGAAGGTCTTGCCCGGCGAACCCGAGACCGGCGGAAACTTGCCCTGCTTCAGGTCGCCCAGCAGGCGGTCGCAGGTCGAGATGATACCGCCCAGCAGCAGGCCCGGGACGATGGCGATGGCGTAGCCCATGCGCTCAGCGACATCGAGGTCGATCTCCGGCGTCTTGCCGCCGCGCACGACGTTCAACAGGCAGGGGCCATTGACGCGCTTCGGCACCGACTCGATCTCCGCCATGGTCTGCGGCGCTTCCACGAAGGCCACGTCGGCGCCATTGGCCAGCGCCGCGTTCGCGCGCTCGACCGCTTCGTCGAGGCCGATCACGGCGCGCGAATCGGTGCGGGCGATGATGCAGAAGTCCTTCGACTTGCGGGCCGCGGCGGCGGCGCGGATTTTGGCGATGAAGTCCTCGCGGCTGACCAGCTCCTTGTTGTCGAGATGGCCGCACTTCTTCGGGAACACCTGGTCCTCGATGTGGATCGCGGCGACGCCGGCGCGCTCGAACTCCTGCACTGTGCGGTAGACGTTCAGCTCGTTGCCGAAGCCGGTGTCGCTGTCGCTGATCAATGGGATGTCGATCGAGTTCACGATGCGACCGGCATTGCCCACCATCTCGCTCATGGTGATCAGGCCGTAGTCGGGATAGCCCAGCGTCGCTGAGGTGCCGGCGCCGGTCATGTAGACCGCGGAGAATCCGGCCTGGGCGATGGCGCGGCCGGTGATGCAGTCGATCGCACCGGGGGCGACGATCATCTTCTTCGATGCGAGCAGTTTGCGGAAATTGGCGGCGTTGGACATGGTTTCCTCCTTCAGCGTTTGCGTTTTTGCGCCGGCGTGACGCCGGTGGACGGCCTGAATTGCTCGGGATGCACGTTGAAGCGCAGCTTGAGATGCTCCGGCACGGCGAGCATCTCGACGTATTCGACGGCCCGTCCCTGCTGGTCGATCATCAGGCTGCGCAGGTCGATCAGGGCCGCACCCACCTTGACGCCGAGGCGCGAGGCGACCAGCGGTTCGGCCAGCACCGCCGACACGAGCTGTTCGGCGCCGCAGATATGGGCGCCGGCCCGCGCGAGCAGCTGGAACATCGGGATGCGGTTGAGGTCGGTCTTCGTGAAGGTCTCGCCCAGCGCGGCCGGGATGTAGCTGGTGAGATGCATCACCGGCGTGCCGTCCTGGGAGCGCACGCGCACGGCGCGCTGCACCGGCTTCTGGTCGGCATCCCACAGCCGGTCCCGCGCGAAGCCGCGGGCCTGCACGTAACCGAACTCCACGACCTTGGCCACGGTCTCGGCGCCGTAGGCCACGATGTTCTCGATCACCGAGGTCATCGGCATGCGCATCGGCTGGCCGATCTGCGGCCGCACGACGGTGCGCCGGCCGGCACCGCGCTCGACCAGGCCGGCATCGTGCAGGCTGGTCATGGCGCGCCGCACCGTGATGCGCGAGACGCTGAACATGCGCGTCAGCTGCTCCTCGGTCGGCAGCGGTTCACCCTCGGCATATCGGCCGGTCGAAATGCCGTCCGCCAGCACCAGGTAGATCTGGTGGTGCAGCGGCGAGCCCATCTCGCGGACGACGGCGATCCTGTTCATGGCTTTTCCGACGCCTCCGCCGCGGCGCCGCGGTGCAGGCGTTTGTCGATGGCCAGCAGGGCGGAATTTGCCGCGATGGCGAAAATCGAGATGAGAACGGCGATGGAAAGGATCGTCTTCACGTCGTGCAGATCGATCGCCGTCATCAGCAGGAAACCGAGCCCGCGCTGCGAGGCGAAGAGTTCGCCCAGCATCGTGCCCAGCAGGGTGAGCGAGAAGCCGATGCGCAGGCCGGAGAAGATCTCCGGCAGCGTGGCGGGAACCAGCACGAACCAGCCGGTCTGCGCCGGGGTGAGGCGCATGGCCCGCCCCGCCCGCAGGTAGGTGCGGTTGACGTTGCGTACCGCGTTCATGGTGAACAGCACGACCGGGATGATGCCGTGCAGCGCACCGAAGGCGACCTTGGCCGGCATGCCGAGTCCGAACAGCAGCAGGATCACGGGATAGAGCGTGATCTTCGGCACCGAGTAGAGCGCCACCAGGATCGGCTCGGCGACTTCGCCGGTGAGCTTGTGCCCGCCCAGCACGACACCGATCAGCACGCCGCCACCGCAGGCGATGGCCAGCGCCTGCAGGAAGGCGAGGGCGGTTTCGCGCAGGTGCGGCAGGAATCGCGCCTGCCCGATCATCTCCCAGAGATGGGCCATGGTCGGCGCCGGCGCGGTCACGGCCGAATCGCCCGCGATCTCGTGCAGGACCTGCCACAGCGCGACCAGCGAGATTGCGACAAGGATGGGATCGCGCCAGGCGCGCAGGTTCAGCAGACCGCCGCTCATGCGCCGCGCCGCCGCAACATGCGACGCTCCCAGGTGAAGACCGCCATGTTGAACAGGGTGACGATGCCCAGCACGAACAGGATCAGCGCGTACATGCGGGGATTGTCGAAATTGTCGTAGGCGAAGGCGATCTCGTGGCCGATGCCGCTGGTCGACAGGATGAACTCGCCGGCGATCACGCCGATGAAGGAATAGGCCACGGCCAGCTTCAGGCCCGACAGGATGTGCGGCGCGGCGGCGGGCAGGCGGACCCGCCAGATCTCCTCGATCAGCGACAGCCGATGAATGCGCGCCGTCTTGAGCAGCACGCGCGGCACCCGGTCGAGACCCGCCATCGTGGCAAGGATCATCGCGACCATGGCGAACATCGTCGCCAGCACGATCAACGGCACCGGTCCCAGGCCGAAGATGACGATCAGCAGCGGATAGAACGCAAAATGTGGAATAGCGTAGTAGGCCGCGAGGAACGGGCTGAAGGCGCGGCGCAAGAACGGCACCCAGTTGAGAATGAAGCCGATCGCGAAGCCGCCGACGATGGCGATGCTCATGGCGATCGCCACGGCCGACAGCGTGTGCTGCAGGTGCATGCCGATCTCGTCCGACTGCAGCGTCGCGATGAGCGTCGTCACCATCTTGGACGGTGCGGTCACCATGGTCGGCGCAATGGCGCCGGTCCGGCAGGCCAGTTCGAGAGCGCCGACGGCGCCGACCAGCAGGATGGTTCGGATCCAGCCGGCCTTGCTCATCGAGCCGCCGTCCCCTGCCCCAGGGCGCGCAGCGATTCACCGCGCAGATAGGACCAGAGGCGTGCCGTGACGGCGCCGAAGTCGGGCCGCTCGGCGAGACGCGAATCCCGGTCGCGAGGCCAGCCGGTCTCGACGATGTCCATGAAGCGGCCCGGCCGGGCCGACATGACGCCGATGCGGTCCGACAGCAGGTTGGCCTCGTCGAGCGCATGGGTGATCAGCAGTACCGTGGCCGAGGTCTCGCGCCAGAGGCGCAGAAGCTCGTCGCCCATCAGGAGGCGCGTCTGCTGGTCGAGCGCGCCGAACGGCTCGTCGAGCAGGATCAGGCGCGGCTGCATGACCAGGGTCCGCGCGATGCAGACGCGTTGGCGCATGCCGCCGGAGAGCTGGCTGGGATAGGCGCGGCTGAAATCGCGCAGGCCCATGAAGCCGATCGCGAAATCGACCCGCCGCTTGCTTTCCGCCGCATCGACGCCGGCTCGCCGCAGGCCGAAGGACACGTTGTCCTCGACCGTGAGCCACGGGAAGCTGGCATCTTCCTGGAACACGACGCCGACGCCGTCCGGCACCTCGCCGCGCACCGGCTTGCCCTCGAACTCGACGGTGCCGGCCGACGGCATGGCCAAGCCCGCCAGCACATCGAGCAGGGTCGACTTGCCGCAACCGGACGGGCCGACGACGCTGAAGAACTCGCCGGCTCGAAGATCAAAGGAGATCGGACCCAGCGCATGGACCTCGCCATGGCCCGCGCGCGGCGGGTAGACGCGCGTCACGCCTTCAAGACGCGCATGGACCTTGTGGGCGGCCTCGTTTTCGACCGCCGCAAGGCGCGGCGCGCCGGCGATCATTGGGTCTTCGCCGCGGCCGCCGGCACGAACTGCGCGTCGAGAGCCGCCTTCCAGTCCACGGGGAGCTGCAGCGCGCCGACCGAGCCCAGCGCGTCGGCCATCGACTGCATCAGCGGCATCGCGAGCTCACCCCTGCTCCACCAGGTCGGGTTCATCTTCTTGATGTTGTTGATGGCATTGGTCGTGACGTCGAGCGGCAGGTTGTAGGCCTTGGAGACGATCTCGGCCGCTTCCTTCGGATTGGCGTGCAGGAACTCGACGCCCTTGCGCCGCGCCTCGATCACCGCCTTCAGCTTCGGGCCGTTCTTGGCGATCATCTCGTCGGTCGCGATGCCGACGGTCTGCGCATAGGCCGGCAGCTTCTCGTCGAGCCAGCCCAGTGTCTTGTACTTGGTGCCGGCCTTCTCCTTCTGGGAGAAGATCGGCTCGGGGATGATCGCGACGTCGACCTTGTTGTGCTCGAGCGCCGTGAGGCCCGCGCCGAAATCGCCGATGGCGATCATCTTCACGTCGGCCGCGGTGATGTCCCAGGACTTCAGCGCGGTGAGCGTGATCGCCTCGCTGACCGACTTCGGGCGCGAATAGACGAAGCGCTTGCCCTTGAGGTCGGCGGGCTTGTCGATCGCCTCGCCAGGACGCGTGACCCAGAAGGAGCTGCGGCCGTTGGTGCCGCCGCTGATGATCTTGATGTTGAAGCCTTCCTTGATGGCGCTCAGTGCCGCCGGAAGCGCCACCTCGGCGAACAGCGTTTCGCCCGCCATCATGTTGCGGACCGACGTGCCGCCACCCTTGGAAGTCAGGATGCCCTTGATGTCGACGCCGGCTTCCTTGAAGTAGCCCTTCTCCATCGCGATGGCATAGGGCACGCCATAGAGCAGCGAACCGTAATGGGTGACGACGATGTCGTCGGCGCGCGCCGCCGTGACCGACAGCAGGCCCAGGCTGGCAAACGCGAACGCACGAACGGCGGCCTTGAAAGCCTTCATCATTCCCTCCCAGGGATGTTGTGGCCGACACCTCATGAGTCGGCTCTTCTATTGTTATGACATTAGGACATTCGAGTCCGAGCGAGTCAATCCGGCGTCGCACGCATCACTCGCTGGGCAAAAGTCACATCGAATTGCCCGGCCACCCCGCCGCCGCTAACGTCGGCCGGTGCCGCGTTCAGTTTTCCGTTTCGTCGCGTTGCTGACGATCTTCTGCGTCGTTTCGACGGCGGCACAGGCGCAACGTCGCCAGAGACAGGCGCAGGCGGCGCAAGCGCAGAATGGCAGCGTCTGGGAATCGCCCGCCGTCGCGCTCGAATACCGGATCGACAGGAACTGGTCGTTCCATCTCGATGCCCAGCTGCGCTTCGACCAGAACATGAGCCGCCTGCGGACGCTCCAGGTCCGGCCGGGCTTCGAATATGTCCTCTCTCCCAACTGGGCACTCGCCGCCGGCTACGTCCAGTTCACGCGCTACCTTCCGGGAGCGCGACAGTCCCGCGGACCTTTCCAGGACATCCTGTATCGCAGCCGCGTCGAGGGGCTGCCGATCGCCGGCCGCCTGCGCTGGGAAGAGCTGTTCTTCGACGACAGTAGGCTGCTGGTGCGCACCCGCGCGCTCGCGGGCGTGCGCATCCCGCTCTGGCGTTCACCCTGGGAACTCGCCCTCTCAGACGAGGTCTTCATCAACGTCAGCACCGACAGGCCCAACAGGACGTCGGGCTTCGCGCAGAACCGTGCCTATATCGGTTTCGGCCGCCAGCTCACCGCTTGGGCCAAGGGATCGCTCGGATACGAGCTCGACACGCTCCGCAGCGTCAACGGCGCCTTCCGAAACGAGCACAACATCAAGCTGAACCTGGCCTTCAGCCTGAACTGACGGTCGCGGCGCGGCCCTGGCTGCGACTGGCAGCGGTCGGCAAGGCCTGCCGGTGTGGATTGCGCGCGGCGGCATCCCACATCAGGCGCGGATCGAAGGCTTCGGCCGCGAAGATGGTGACGATGACGACGGCGCAGAAGGCGAGCGCTCCCATGCCGGGCTCGATGGTGACGGCGCGGCCGAACTGGACGAGCGCGCCCAGCAGCGACTCCATGAAGATGTCGACCATCGACCAGCGCCCGATCCAGGCGACGATGAAGTAGAGCCGCGTGCGCTGGCGCAGCAGCACGCCTGCATTTTCGGCCGTGCCGGTGAGCGAGGTCGCGCCGATCATGCTCACGAGGCCGATCAGCTTGAACAGCGGCACCAGGACGCTGGCAAAGAACACCAGCAGCGCCAGCGGGTACATCTTCGAGAAGACCAGCTCCTCCACCCCGCCCATGATGGTGCTGGGCGCGCCGGAGCCGAGCTGGATGACCGTCAACACCGGATAGATGTTGGCGGGGATGTAGAGGATGACGCCGGCGATCACGAGCGCCAGCGTCCGGTTCAGGCTGTCGGGCTTGCGCTCGTGCACGCGCGCGCCGCAGCGCGGGCATCGCCCGTCATGCTCGGCCGGAACACAGACGAGTTTGCAGTCCTCGCAGCCGGCCGCACCCGGCCGATACTCCAACGGCGCCACAGCCGGCATCGGCGCATGGGTCTGGCCCCGCCGCTCGATCTCGTCCCACACCGCCTGCGGATCGAGCGCCAGCTCGGCCCACACGATGACGACGGTGAGGATGCCCAGCGCATAGACCGCCGGCCCCAGTTCGATCGTCACGAGGTCACCCAGCTTGGTGTAGGCCACGAAAACGCCCAGCAGCAGCACCTCGAGCATCGCCCAGGTGCCCATGCGCCGGGAGATCAGGAAGATGCCGCGCAGGTTGGGCGGCAGGGTTCGCATGCGCAGCCCGACCAGCACATAGATCGTGCCGGCGAACTTGATGAGCGGCGCCAGCGCCGTGGTGAACGCCACGGCAATGGCGAGCGGCCATAGCCCGTGGCGCACCAGCTCGGCGGGTCCCGAGAGCAGCGTGGTCTCGTGCACGATGCCGGCCGTCGAAACCTTCATCAGCATCGACAGCCACAGGACCGCGAACAGGACCAGCGAGGCGAAGGTGAGGGCCAGGCAATGGCCGGTCGGATCGGCGCGTGTGGCCCGCAGCGGCGTGCCGCAGCGCTCGCAATCGGAGCGCATGTTGGCCGCCATCGCCGGCACGATCTGGAACAGGCCGCAGCCCGGACATTCGCGGAGCTGGGGCGACGTGACCAGCGGCCCGGCCTCGCGTCGCGCGGCGAAGGCCCGCAACATCGGCTACTGTAGAAGCGTGGCGATGCCGTCCGACAGTTCGCCCAGTGCATCGCTCATGGCGGCGACGTGGCCTGGCGTGTCCGGCGTCGGTACGGGCTTCGTGATCGAGAAGTTGCGGGCCGCCGTGCGGGTCGGCCGGTTGAACTGGATGGCGGCCTGGGCCAGCAGGACGACGTTGCCGGCCTTGTCGGCGTCGAAGCGCTGGATGTCGATGCCGACGGCGGCATAGGGGTCGATCGTGATCGAGCCGGCCTCGCTGTATACTTGGCTGCCGGGCAGGCGCTGCGAGAGTTCGAGCACGATGGTGCGGCCTATCATTCCGCCGACCGGCTCGCCCCACCAGGCGTTGGAGCGCACGTCGAGCTTGAAGTCCTCGGTCGAGCGGACGATCTCCTTGCGGTCGAGATAGCCCGGCAGGCCGATGTCGCGGATCTGCACGATACGCGGCCCGCGCGTCAGCACGGGGCCGGGGCGGACCGCCAGCGTGTAGAGCGTGGGTTCCGGCGAAGAGCCGCAAGCCTGCAGCGCGGGCGCCGCGACAAGCGGGAGGGCTAGAAGGCCGAAGCGGCGGCGGCCGAGGCGAGTGGAGATCATTCCTTGCCCGTGTTGGTGCGGCCCTTGATCAGGGCCTCGGGGTGACGCGACAGCAGGTCGGCCAGGGCGCGGATCGAGCGCGCGGCGTCGGTGATCTGGGGCAGCAGGCGGTCGATGTCGCGATGGAACTTCGACGTGTCGCCATAGCCCTTGTCGACGGAAGCGATCAGCCTGTTGGCCTTGACGACGGCCTCCTGAAGCTGCTGGGCGATGTCGGGCAAGCGCTTCAGCGCCGGCGTGGCGTCCTTGTCGAGCTTGGCCGCGATGTCCTGCACGTCGATCATCGCCTTCTCGAGCGCCGCCAGGGTCGCCTTGACCTGCGGCCCGTTCACGGTCTGCTCGATGCCGGTGGCGGCGCCAAGCAGGCTGCTGCCGATCTTGTCGAAGTCGATGCGGTTGATCTTGCTCAAGAGCTCGCTGGCCGAGGCGGTGATGCTGTCGAAGCCCCCGATCTCGGCGGCCGGGATGACATAGTGATCGCCTTCCATCTCGAGATCGGCCTGCTTGGTGTCCGGCACGACCTCCAGAGAGATGACCTTCTGCGGACTTATCAGGCTCGGCGCCTGCAACGTCGCGCGCAGTCCGCGCTTGATCATCTCCTCAGCGACGTTGATGGGTTCCAACCCCTGCGCCTTGGCGAGGTTGCTCACGCGACCGGCCTCGACGCGATAATGGATGGGCGCCACAACGCGGTCCTTCTTGGGGTCGTAGACCAGACCGACGCGGGTAACCTCACCGATCTTCAGGCCATGGAAGATGACCTCGGCGCCCACGGTGACTCCGGCGACCGAGCCCGGAAAATAGGAGATCAGCTTGATCTGCTGGCCGAAGCCCGCCGACTTGGCTTCCTCGATGTTGGCATAGAGCTTGAAACGCTGGTCGGGCGGGCTGATCGGCGCCGTCGAATCGTGCGCCGTGTCGAAGGCGATGCCGCCCAGCAGGATGGCGCGCAGCGATTCCATCTGGATGTTGATGCCGTTGGCGCCGAGCGAGACCGACAGGCCCGAGGCGTTCCAGAAATTGGAGTCGTTACGTACGTAACGATCGAACGGCGCGCGCACGAAGGCATGGATGGCGACGCGGCTGGCGAGATCGTGCAGGTCCCAGCCCAGCACCGTCCCGACCTCGATGTCACGGAAGAACACCGGCGCGCCGAGGCTGATCGACCCCAGACGGTTGGTGTCGAGGCGAAAGGTGGTGCCCTTGACCGAGGCCTGCAGGATCGGCGGGTCTTCCTGGCCGACGAAGCTGCGCACCAAGGTCCCCTTGTCCGTCGAGGGCCGCATGCCGATGTAGGAGCCCGACAGGATGGTCTCGAGGCCGGATACGTTGCCGGCGAAGAGCTGTGGCTTCACCACCCAGAAGATCGTCTTGTCGGTGAGGAGCGGCTCGGCTTCCTTCACCGTCTCGATCGTCACCAGCACCTTGGAAAGGTCGGGCGGGATGACGATCGACTTCACCGTTCCCATGACGACGTTGCGATACTTGAGCTGCGACTGGCCCGCCGTGAGGCCGGCCGCCGTGTCGAACGCCACGGTGATGGTGGGACCGCGCTTGGAGAAGGTGTCCCAGGCGAGCCAGCCGGCGATCAGGGCCGTCAGGATGGGGACGATCCATACCAGCGGTATGCGGCGGCGATGGCGCACCGAGGCGGATCCAGGCGGGGCTTGCTCGCTCATCGTTCCTCGTTCGCCCCGAAACGGGACGTTCAGCGCTCCCGGTCGTCGATGTCCCGGGCCAGGACCTCGCGCTTGCCGACATGGTTGGCGGAGCTGACGACGCCCTCGCGTTCCATCCGTTCGACGATGCGGGCGGCCCTGTTATAGCCGATCTGCAGGTAGCGCTGGATGAAAGAAGTGCTGCACTTGCGCTCGCGGGCGACCAGGGCGATCGCCTGGTCGTAGAGCTGGTCGCTCTCGCCCTCTTCGGCATCGCCCGGCAGACCCGAACCCTCGGCATCCGCGTCGGGATCGTCGGTGACGGATTCGATATAGGCGGGTGCGCCCTGGGCGCGCAGATGGCGGACCACCTCCTCGACCTCGCCGTCGCTCACGAACGGACCGTGGACGCGGGCGATCTTGCCGCCGCCGGCCATGTACAGCATGTCGCCCTGGCCCAGCAGCTGCTCGCCGCCCTGCTCGCCCAGGATGGTGCGGCTGTCGATCTTGGAGGTGACCTGGAAGGAGATGCGGGTCGGGAAGTTGGCCTTGATGGTGCCGGTGATGACGTCGACCGACGGGCGTTGCGTGGCCATCACGACATGGATGCCGGCGGCGCGCGCCATCTGGGCGAGGCGCTGCACGGTGGCCTCGATTTCCTTGCCGGCGACCAGCATGAGATCGGCCATCTCGTCGATGATGACGACGATGAACGGCAGCGGCCGGAGATCCATCTCCTCGTCTTCGAAGGTGGGCTTGCGCGTCTCGGGATCGATGCCGGTCTGGACCTTGCGGGTCAGCACGCCGCCCTTGCGCGCAGTCTCGACGAGCTTCTCGTTGTATCCCGCGATGTTGCGCACCGCGACCGCGCTCATGGCGCGATAGCGGTCTTCCATTTCGCGCACGACCCACTTCAGCGCCACGATCGCCTTGCGCGGCTCGGTGACGACGGGCGTCAGAAGATGCGGGATGTCCTGGTAGACGCTGAGTTCCAGCATCTTCGGATCGATCATGATGAAGCGACACTGGTTCGGCGTCAGCCGGTACAGCAGCGACAGGATCATCGTGTTGACCGCCACCGACTTGCCCGAGCCGGTGGTGCCGCCGATCAGCAGATGCGGCATGCGCGCGAGGTCGGCGATCACCGGATCGCCGCCGATGTCCTTGCCCAGCGCCAGCGGCAGGCCGAGGCGGCCGTCCTCGTAGTGCTTGGTCGAGAGAAGCTCGCGCAGGAACACCGTCTCGCGCTTGGCGTTCGGCAATTCGATGCCGATGACGTTGCGGCCCGGCACGGTGGCGACGCGCGCCGACACCGCGCTCATCGAGCGGGCGATGTCGTCGGCAAGGCCGATGACGCGGCTCGACTTGGTGCCCGGCGCCGGCTCGAGTTCGTAGAGCGTCACGACCGGACCCGGCCGCACCTTGACGATCTGGCCCTTCACGCCGAAATCGTCGAGCACCGTTTCGAGCAGGCGCGCATTCTGCTCCAGCGCCTCTTCGTCGATCTTGGGCTGGGCGTTGACCCGCGAAGGCAGCGACAGGATGTCGAGCGGCGGCAGCTTGTAGTCCCCGCCCCCGAGGTCGAGTTCGCGCTGGCCGGCCTTGGCGGCCCGCTTGCCCTGCGCCACGGCCGTCTTGCGCGGCACGATCTTCACGGCCGGTTGGGCCGCCGCGACCGCGGGCTGGTCGAGATCGAGGGCATTGTCGGGCGTGAAGGGATTCTCGTCGACCTGCTCGTCGATCTCTTCCTCGACCACCGCTTGCGGCGGAGGCGGTGGCGGCGCGACGGCATGCGGCCTCGCCTCGAAATCCTCGTCGACGACGGGCTGCCGGTATTGCTGCGGCGAAGGCGCGGCTTCGTGGCCGCCGAAGCCCGGCTCGATGCGCTCCGCGGCGGGCGCGGTGGCCGGCGCCGAGCGGCGCATGAAGGGCTCGATACGCAGGCCCCCGGTGAGGCGGCTGAGGAAGGTACGTTCCTGGGCGCGCGCCGGCGCGGCTTCGTCCAGAACCGGTGAATGCATCCTCAAGCCGTCGGGCGCAGCCGGGATGTCGTCGGCCGGACGCTCGATCGGCGCATAGGGCGCGTCGACCATCAGCGACTCGCGTGCCGGCATCGCCGTGCCTTCCTCGGGGATCTGCTCGTAGCGGTTCTCGAAGCGCGCCGGATCGTACTGGCTGGCGTCGATCTCGCCCGGAATCTCGGCGTAGCCGATATGCGGCGCCGGCGGCTCGTTCTCTTCCTCGAGGTTCTGCGGCTTGCCGCGCCACAGGCCGATGGCAGCCCGCGCGCCCAGCACGGTCCACAGGAAGGGCGCCCGCAGGATGCGGAAGATCAGCGGCAGATCGGTGCGGTTCATGCCGAGCGCCGGCGCCATCGCGATGAAGGCGAGGGCGGCGCACGCCGGCTCGATGAGGGTGAGCGCACCGCCGCTCGAATGGGTCAGCACCAGCTCGCGGAAGCGGCCGACCAGGGCCAGACCGACCAGGCCGCCCGGCCCGGCATGGGTGGCCGCGCCGCCGACGTCGCCGAGACCGACGCAGGCCACGCTCATCATCAGCAGCGCCAGAAGCAGCAGCGACAGGCGCAGACCGAAGAAGCCGAGATGGTGGGTGCGCACCATGCGGACCCCCCAGGTGATGAAGGCGACCGGCGCCAGGATGATGGCGAGGCCGAAGGTCTGCAGCAGCAGGTCCGAGACGTAGGCGCCCGGCAGGCCCAGCAGGTTGTTCGGCGCGCGCGCCGTGGCGTGATTGAGCGAGGGATCGCCGGGGCTGTAGGTGAACAGCGCCATCATCAGCATCAGGCCGAAGCCCGCCGTCGCGACACCCACGATCTCCATCATGCGGCGGCGCAGGAAATCGCGCCCGCCCTCCGGCAGGATGGAAGTCCGGGGTTGCAACGCTGACGAAAGGCTCAGCATGGCCATGCGCGCAAACGCTCCCTAAAGGACAGCCGCGAGGCGCTGGAGCCCCTCGCGTGTGGTCTTCTCGTCATGCACCAGCGCCACACGGATGTAGCGATGGGAGGTGTTGATGCCGTTGGTCTCGCGGCAGGCATAGGCGCCCGGCAGGACCTTGACGTGGGCCTCGCCCCACAGCTTGCGCGTGGCTTCCTCGCCGTTGCCGACGTCGAGCCAGAGGAAGAAGCCGCCGCCGGGCGTGTAGTAGGAAAAGCGGTTGTGGAGGATCTGTTCGGCGACGCGGAAGTTCTTCGCGTACCATTCGCGCGTCTGGACCGGATGCGTCTCCTCGCGCCACAGCGCGGCCGACGCCTTCTGGACGGCGAACGGAATCTGCGGGCCGCCGTAACTGCGCCAGCGCAACACCATCGCCACGAGCTTGGGATCGCCGGCCATGAAGCCCGAGCGCAGGCCGGCGGCGTTGGAACGCTTCGACAGCGAATGGAAGACCACCAGATTGCGGAACGGGTCATTGCCCGCGGTCTCGTCGATCTCGAGCGCCGCTTCGAGGGCCCCCGGCGGCGGTGCGCCGGTGTAGATCTCGGCGTAGCACTCGTCGACGGCCAGCACCGTGTCGTACTTGCGGCAGAGACGCAGCAGGTTCTTGAGATAGTCCTTGCTGGCTATGGCGCCCTGCGGATTGGCCGGCGAGCAGAGATAGACGACCGACATCCGCCGCCAGGTCGCCTCGTCGACACTCTCATAGTCCGGCAGGAAGCCGTTGGAGGCCTCGGCATTGACCAGCAGCGGCTCGCCGCCCGACAGGACCGCGCCGCCGAGATAGGCCTGGTAGAACGGGTTGGGCAGCGCGACGATCGGCTTGCCGCCGCCCTTCTCCTGCGGCGTCGCCACCGTCGAGATGACGTAGACGCCTTCCTTGCTGCCCGCCGTCGGATGGACGTGGATGTTCGGATCGAGCAGGCCCTGGGGCAGCTTGTACCGCCGCGTCAGCCATTCGCAGATCGCGAGATTGAGATCGGGCAGGCCCTGGTTCGGCGGATAGCGGTTCCAGCCGTCGACCTCGTCGATCACGATCTGGCGGGCGAAGGCCGGCATCGCGCCCTGCGGTTCGCCGACCGACATGTTGATCATCGACAGGTGCGCCGGCGGCGTAATCGGTGCGATGAGCGAGTTCAGCCGCGCGAATGGAAAGTCGGTCAGCGTCTCGGTCAGGCGCGGATTGAGCATTCTCGTATCCAATGGGCCAGAACCGGCCCCAATAAAGCAACGGTGCCGACCCGACCTGGCCAGCCTATCTCCATATTCTATGGAACAAATTAGCCAATCACAACAATGGAATAGGCTTGTTTCTTCAGACGATGGAAGGGGTTGCGACCCCTTCCCTGCCAGGCCACTAGCGCTAGTCGGCCGCCCGCTGCCTCACTGGACGCGCTCGCCGTGGAGCGCCGTGTCGAGCCCCTCGACCTCTTCGTCCGGGGTGACCCTGAGCCCGATCGCGACATCGAGGATCTTGAGAATGATCCAGGTCGCCACGGCGCAGAACACGCCGATCACGACGACGCCGTAGAGCTGGGTTAGGATCTGGCCGGCATTTCCATCGACCAGGCCGACCGGCTGGCCCTTGGCCACGTCGTTGATCGCGCGGGTCGCGAAGACGCCGACCAGAATCGATCCCACGATGCCGCCGACGCCGTGGACGCCGAACGCATCCAGCGAATCGTCGTAGCCGAGCTTGTTCTTGAGCACGATCGAAGCCCAGTAGCAGACCGCGCCCGCGATGACGCCGATCACCATCGCCGCCCACGGCTCCACGTAGCCCGCGGCGGGCGTGATCATGCCGAGGCCGGCGACCGCGCCGGTGAGGATGCCCAGGACCGACGGCTTGCCGCGGGCTGCCCATTCTATGATCATCCAGACCAAAGCCGCGACGGAGGCGGCGATGTGGGTGTTCAGCATCGCGCTGCCGGCCAGTTCGCCCGAGGCCAGCGCCGAGCCGGCATTGAAGCCGAACCAGCCGACCCACAGCAGCGACGTGCCGATCAGGGTGAGCACCAGATTGTGCGGCGCCATGTATTCCTGGCCGTAGCCGTGCCGCTTGCCGATGACCACGCAGCAGACCAGCGCCGCGATACCCGCATTGAGATGGACGACCAGGCCGCCGGCGAAGTCGAGCACGCCGGCAGCCCCGAGGAAGCCGCCGCCCCACACCCAGTGGGCCACCGGGACGTAGACGAACAGCACCCACAGCGCCATGAACCACATCATCGCCGAGAATTTCATGCGTTCGGCGAAGGCGCCCGCGATGATCGCCGGCGTGATGACGGCGAAGGTCGCCTGGTACATCAGGAAGACGTTCTCGGGCACCGTCTTGGCGAGTTCATGAGTGCTTCCGAGCAGGCCGTTGCCGAAGGCGCGGGACAGCGAGCCGATCGCGCCGTTCAGCGCGCCGCCGTCGGTAAAGGCCAGCGAATAGCCGACGGCGAACCACAGGACGGTAACCAGCGCCGCGACGGCGAAGGCCTGGACCGCGGTCGCCAGCACGTTCTTCTTGCGGACCATGCCGGCATAGAAAAGCGCCAGGCCCGGAATGTTCATCATCAGGACCAGCACCGTGGCCATCAGCAGCCACGCCGTGTCCCCGGTGTCGATCTGCGGCTTGTCGGCGGCCCAGGTGGCCGGGGCGAACATCATCGGGCACGCCAAAAACGCGCCGAAGCGCAGGGCCGTCCTGTTCATTTCATCCCCCGTGTCTTGTCTTGCTTGCTTGCCGTTCAGTCTTGCTCTTGTCGTTCTTCGAAGGGCCGGGCCGCCTCAGAGGGCGTTGGAGCCGGATTCGCCGGTGCGGATGCGCACGGCCTGCTCGACCGGCGTGACGAAGATCTTGCCGTCGCCGATCTTGCCGGTATGAGCCGCCTTCTGGATCGCCTCGACGGCGCGCTCGACCTGGTTGTCGTCGACCACGATCTCGATCTTCACCTTGGGCAGGAAGCTCACGAGATATTCGGCGCCGCGATAGATCTCGGTCTGGCCCTTCTGGCGGCCGAAACCCTTGACCTCGCTCACCGTCAGACCCGACACGCCGACGCCGGTCAGCGCGTCCCGCACCTCGTCCAGCTTGAACGGTTTGATGATGGCGGACACGAGCTTCATCTTGTTCCCCTCTGCCTTTTCGGCGTTCGCCGACAGACTGGCGTCTGCCGTTCGCGGCGTCAAACGCCGGACAGAAAAAGGCCCGGCGAGAAACTCGCCGGGCCCGAGGGTCCGCCGCGACACGGAGCGGCGGATGAGAGGGAACCAGGAGGAGAGGGGTTCCCGATCTCGAGGAGAGACGGTCCTAGTGGATCGTCTCGCCGTGCAGGTTGATGTCGAGGCCTTCGACCTCTTCCTCGGTCGTCACGCGCAGCCCGATCAGGGCATCGACGATCTTGAGGATGATGAAGGTGGCGACCGCGCACCAGGCGACGACGACCAGCGTGCCCCAGAGCTGGGTCAGGACCTGGCCGGCGTTGCCGTCGATCAGGCCCTTCTTGCCCTCGCCGCCGATCACCTCGACAGCGAACACACCCGTCAGGATGGCGCCGACGAAGCCGCCGATGCCGTGCACGCCGAACGCGTCGAGCGAGTCGTCGTAGCCCATCGCCTTCTTGAGCCCGGTGGCGCCCCAGAAGCAGACCAGGCCGGCGACGATGCCGATGGCCAGCGAGCCCATCGGGGTCACGAAGCCGGAGGCCGGGGTGATCGCGACGAGGCCGGCGACGGCACCCGAGATGATGCCGAGGACCGAAGGCTTGCCGCGCGTCACCCACTCCGCGAACATCCAGGCCAGGGCCGCCGCAGCCGAGGCGAACTGCGTCACCGCCATCGCCATGCCGGCGTTGGGGCTGGCGCCGACCGCGGAGCCGGCGTTGAAGCCGAACCAGCCCACCCACAGGAGGGCGGCGCCGATCACCGAGTAGACCAGGTTGAACGGCGCCATGTTCTCGGTGCCGAAGCCCTTGCGCTTGCCGATCACCAGCGCGCAGACGAGGCCCGCGACGCCGGCGTTGATGTGAACCACGGTGCCGCCCGCGAAATCGAGGACGCCCCAGTCGCCGAGGAAGCCGCCGCCCCACACCCAGTGGGCGACCGGCGCGTAGACGATCAGCGACCACAGGGCCATGAACCACATCATCGCCGAGAACTTCATGCGCTCGGCGAAGGCACCGGCGATCAGGGCCGGCGTGATGATGGCGAAGGTGAGCTGGAAGCACATGAAGACGGTCTCGGGGATCGTCTTGGCCAGGTCATGCACGCTGTCCAGCGCGAGGCCCGCCATGAAGATGCGGCTCAGGCCGCCGACGATCGTGCTGCCGGGCGTGAAGGCCAGGCTGTAGCCGACGATCAACCAGAGCACGGAGATCATGCAGGTGATGGCGAAGCTCTGCATCACGGTCGACAGAACGTTCTTCTTGCGCACCATGCCGCCGTAGAACAGCGCCAGGCCCGGAATCGTCATCATGAGAACGAGCGCGGTCGAGACCAGCATCCACGCCGTATCGCCGGTATCGAACTTGGGGGCCGCCGCCGCCGCCGGAGCGGCGGCGGGCGCGGCCGCCTGGGCCAGCGCAAGCGCCGGCAGGAGCAGGGTCGCAGCCGCCCCTGCAACCGCAAGCACCGAATTGGTCTTGAACTTCATCTGTATCCCCTGGTTCTTGAGTTGATTGCGTTGCCTTGGATCAGAGCGCTTCGGTGCCGGACTCGCCGGTGCGGATGCGGATCGCCTGCTCGACCGGCATGACGAAGACCTTGCCGTCGCCGATCTTGCCGGTACCCGCCGCCTTGCGGATGGTCTCGACCGCTCGCTCGACCATGCTGTCGTCGATGACGACCTCGATCTTCACCTTCGGCAGGAAACTCACGGCGTACTCCGCGCCGCGATAGATTTCCGTCTGGCCCTTCTGCCGGCCGAAGCCCTTCACTTCACTAACGGTCAGGCCCTGGATGCCGAGCGACGTCAGGGCGTCCCTGACCTCGTCCAGCTTGAAGGGCTTGAAGATTGCCACGATCATTTTCATTTGCGCCTGTCCTCCACCGGGCGGCACCCCGCCCCCAAAGTTTCAAAACAGCGCGAGCAAGCGCCGTGCCAAACGCGCCGTGAAATGGTGGCGCGAGATTGGCACGCGGCTTGCAGGGATTGGGGCGGAAACAAGTCAAAAGTATTTTGGGGTGGTCATGTTGTTCAAAAAATCCGCTGTTCTGGCGTCTGCGCTGGTCACAATGTGTGCAGTCAGCGCCGCCCACGCCCAGGGCACGCCAAACCCGCAGACCGTGGAAGTCACGCCGCCCACGCAGGTAGCGCAGGGCACACCCGATCCGGCGACCTCGGCTCCCCCGGAAAAGGAGAGCTGGAAGGCCCCGTGGGGCGGCACGTTCACTGCGGGCTTCGCCGTCCTGAACGACTACTCCTATCGCGGTATCTCCCAGACCCAGCGCCAGGTCGCCGTCCAGGCCGCCTTCGGCTACGAGACCCCCACCGTCAGCGAAAAGATCCCGCTGAGCGCCTATCTCGGCGCCTGGGGCTCCAACGTGAACTTCCCCGGAACCGGCACCACCGCCGAGATCGACGTGCTGACCGGCCTCAAGCTCAAGCTGATGGACGACAAGCTCACCTTCGATCTGGGCTACATCCGCTACAACTACCTCAGCGCGCCCTCGAGCCTGTTCTACGACTTCAACGAGTTCGGCCTCGTCGCCGGCTATGATTTCGGCGTCGCCCAGGTCAGCGCCGCCGTGCGCTACAGCCCCAACTTCTTCGCGAACTCCGGCAACGCCTGGTACAAGTGGGCTTCCGTCACCGTGCCGCTGCCGTTCATCCACGTGAACGACAACGTGGCCTTCAAGGCCTTCGGTACGATCGGCAACCAGTATGTCGAGCGAAACATCAACTACGGCATTCCCAACGACAACTACTGGGACTGGCAGCTCGGCCTCGTCGTCTCGGTCTACGGCTTCGATCTCTCCGCCGTCTACACCGGGACCAACCTCAGCGTTCAGGACTGCCTCGGCACCCAGAACTGCGCCAGCCGCGTGATCCTGGGCATCGCCAAGGCCTTCTGATCCCGGACAACCGATCCATGCAGCCATAGAGGGTTGCCGCCCCCCGGGGCGGCTGCCATCTATGGCTGATGGACAGGCGCCCCTCCGACCGCTCCCCCTTCGACCTCGCCATCGTAGGCGCAGGCCTCAACGGCAGCCTTCTCGCGCTGGCCGCCGGTGAGACGGGACTTTCGACAGCCCTCGTCGACCGCGTACCGCTCTCCGCGATGACGGAACAGGGGTTCGACGGTCGAACCACCGCCATAGCCTACACGAGCCAGCGCCTGTTCGCGGCTCTCGGCCTCTGGGACGAGCTGGCGCCCAATGCCGAGCCGATCCGGGACATCCGGATTTCGGACGCCGGCCACGACGGCCGCGCAAGCTCCCTCTTCCTGCATTTCGACCATCGCGAAGCCTCCGACGATCCTGAGACTGCCGCCCCGATGGGCTGGATCGTCGAGAACCGCTTCCTGCGGTCCGCGCTGCTGCGCCGTCTCGCGGATTGTCCGAAAGTGGAACTCGTGTCGCCCGACGAAGTCGTCGAGACCGAGCGCGGTACCGATCGCGCCGGCCTCGTGCTGAAAAGCGGGCGGCGCATCGCCACCCGGCTGGTCGCCTCGGCCGAGGGCCGGTTCGGATCGACGCGCGAGGATGCCGGCATCGGCGCGCGGAGCTGGTCCTACGATCAGATCGCGATCGTCCTGGTCGCCCATCACGCCGAACCGCATCGAGGTGTCGCCCAGGAGAAATTCCTGCCGGGTGGACCTTTCGCCATCCTGCCCATGACCGACGGTCCCGGCGGCGAACATCGCTCGTCGATCGTCTGGACGGAGCGGACGGCGATCGCGCGCCGCCTGCTCGAACTCGACGCCCCGAGTTTCCAGGCGGAGTTCGCCCGGCGTTTCGGCGACCATCTCGGCGCCGTCGCCCCCGCGGGCCCGCGCTGGTCCCATCCGCTGCGCCTCGTCCATGCCGAACGCTACATCGACACGCGACTTGTGCTGGTGGGCGATGCCGCCCATGGCATCCATCCGATCGCGGGCCAGGGCTACAATCTCGGCGTTCGCGACATCGCCGCCCTCGTCGAGGTGATGGCCGATGCCAAGCGGCTGGGCCTCGACGTCGGCGGCGCAGACACGCTGGAGCGCTACGCGCAGTGGCGCCGCGCCGACAATCTCACCATGGTCGCCGCCACCGACCTGCTCAATCGCCTATTCTCCAACGATATCAAGCCGCTTCGCCTCGTGCGCGATGCCGGCCTCGCCGCGGTCAACCGCGTGCCGGCGCTGCGCAAGTTCTTCGTTCGCCATGCGATGGGCCTGGTCGGCGACCTCCCCAAACTCATCCGGGGCGAGCGGCCCTAGGTCAGGGCGTCACCAGGCCGCGGAAGTCGGGCGAGGCGATCAGCTTCTGCAGGGTGTTCTGGACAGCCGGGAAATACGCATCGGCGACGCGCTTGCACGCCGTCACCGCAGCGAATGCGCCATCGAAAGCATAGTGCTCCTCGACGCTGACCGACCTGCCGTTGGACGACCGGACCGTGAGCCCGATGTCCCAATAGGCAACGGTCGAGGAGAAGGCGAGCTTGTCGACGGTGCCGGTCAGGGTAACGGTCCCGCTGTCGGCGTAGACGCCGGCGATCTTCAGCTCGTCGACGAATGCCTTGCGGATGTAGGCGGCGAAGCCCATGCCGTCGGATGCCGTGATCGGGCCGGCGGCGCGACAGCCATCGGCGAACTTCTGTGCCTCCGTGAAGGCGCCGACCGCGATCCGGTTCGGAGCCAGGCTCTTCAGGGCAACGATATTATCGGCCGACATTCCATAACGCGGCGCCGAGTAGGTCTCGCAGCCGGCCACGAACAGGGCCAGGATCACGAACAGCAGATTGCGTGCAATCATCTCTTCCCCAAAACGTCTTTGACGCGATTTTCCAGCGCGTCTTTCTATCGGACGTTTAAGCGACGCGACTCCGCAGTGTCAACAAACCAGCCCCGCCAACTGGACTCTTCGCATGGCCACCCCTATCTGAAGGGCCCATTTCAAGGACTCCTCATGGCCAGCCCACAGACTTCGGCGCAAGTGCCCGTCACCGTGCTCACCGGCTATCTCGGCGCCGGCAAGACCACCCTGCTCAACCGCATCCTGAGCGAGCAGCACGGCAAGAAATACGCCGTCATCGTGAACGAATTCGGCGAGCTGGGTATCGACAACGACCTCGTGGTGAATGCCGACGAGGAAGTGTTCGAGATGAACAACGGCTGCATCTGCTGCACCGTGCGCGGCGACCTGATCCGCATCATCGAAGGCCTGATGAAGCGCAAGGACAAGTTCGACGGCATCCTGGTCGAGACGACCGGGCTGGCCGATCCCGGCCCCGTCGCGCAGACCTTCTTCACCGACGACGACGTCAAGGCGCGCACCCGGCTCGACGCCATCGTTACCGTGATCGACGCCAAGCACTTCTTCGCCCAGCTCGAGCAGGGTTCCGAGGCCGAGCAGCAGGTGGCCTTCGCCGACGTCATCCTGCTGAACAAGACCGACCTGGTGAGCGCCGACGAGCTCAAGAAGGTCGAGGACAGGATCCGCGGCATCAACCGCTACGCCCGCATCCATCGCACCGAGAAGAGCCAGATCGAACTCGACGCCATCCTCGACAAGGGCGCGTTCGACCTCGGCCGCATCCTCGAATTCGAGCCCGACTTCCTGCACAGCGGCCACGACCACAAGCACGAGGACGAGGTGCGCAGCCTGTCGATCACCGCCGAGCGGCCGGTCGATCCCGACAAGTTCCAGAAGTGGATGGGCGCGCTGCTGCAGATCAAGGGCGGCGACATCTTCCGCAGCAAGGGCATCCTCGCCATCGACGGCGCGCCGCGCCGCTACGTCTACCAGGGCGTCCACATGATGATGGACAGCGACTGGGGCACGCCGTGGAAGGACGGCGACAAGCGTTCGAGCAAGCTGGTCTTCATCGGCCGCAACCTCGACGCCGACAACCTGCAGCGCGGCTTCGACGAGTGCCTGAAGTAACCAACGTGAAGATCGATCTCGCCAATCCGGCCTGGCAGCAGACCCTTCCGCCGGCCCGCTCCCTCGCGACCGACGCCCCCGTCGCCGCCTGCGCCTTCAATCGCGACGGATCGACCGTGGCCTTCGCCCTGGGCGATGGCGGTGTCCGCTTCCTGCCTGCCGACATCAAGGCGGCCGTGCCCGAGGCGGCCGGGCCGCTGCACAAGGGCGTCGTGCTGTCGCTGGTCGGCGATCCGGCGGGCGACGGTTTCGTGAGCGGCGGCGACGATGGCCGCGTGCTGCGCCTCGCCGCCGACGGCACCGCGACGGAGCTGCTGGCGCAGAAGGGCAAGTGGATCGAGCACCTCGTGGCCCACAAGACGGGCGCAGTCGCCGCTTCGGCCGGCAAGAGCATGTTCCTGTTCCGCGACGGCGAGGTCCGCGAGTTCGGACCGCACCCGAGCACGGTGGCCGGCCTCGACTTCAGCAAGGACGGCAGCCGCGTCGCCTGCGCGCATTACGGCGGCATCACCGTGTGGAGCCTGAGCAAGGACGTCGCCCTGCCACCGCGCCGCTTCGCCTGGCAGGGCAGCCACGTGGCGCTGCGCTGGAGCACCGACGGCAAGTTCATCGCCACCGGCACGCAGGAAAACGACATCCACGTCTGGCGCGTGGCGCAGGCCACCGACATGCGCATGCAGGGCTATCCCGCCAAGGTGAAGTCGCTGTCGTGGACCGCCGACGCGCGCTTCCTCTACACCTCCTCGCAGCCGGTCTTCACGGCGTGGCCGTTCTCCGGCAAGGGCCCGGAGGGCAAGCCGCCGCTGCAGTTCGGCGACCAGGGCGCCGGCCTGATGACCGTGGTGGCTGCGCATCCGACGGCCGAATTCGTGGCCGGCGGCTACGATTCGGGCGAGCTGCAGCTCGGCGACATCCGCACCAGGCGCTCGGTGGTGTTGAAGATGGCCGATGGCGCCGCCATCACCTGCCTCGCCTGGTCGCCCGACGGCTTCAAGCTGGCCGTCGGCAACGACCGCGGCGACCTGCTAACGATAGACTTGCGGCGTTAACCGCGCCGCACCAACACCCGGTGCGAGATCAGGCAGAGGATGCCCGCGATGCCCATCGCCGTCGTCATCGGCGCGATGGTGCCGTCGAAGGTCTGGCCGACGACGGCGCCGAACGCCGCGCCCAGGCCGAACTGCATGACGCCCATCAGTGACGAGGCCGTACCCGCCATGTGCGGATAGCGTTGCAGCGCCATCGCCATCGAGTTGGGGCCGATCAGGCTGATGGTCGCGATCTGCGGCGCGAAGCAGAGGAAGAATGGCCAGATGCCGATCGTGCCGTAGCGCGCCTCGATCCAGCCCAGCACCATCGCCGTCGGCCCGGTGATCGCCGGGACCCACACGGCATGGCGCAGGATCTTGCCGGCGCCGAACACCGGCGCGAACTTCGCGTTGAGGAGGCTGCCCAAGGTCATGTAGACGACCATCCCGCCGAAGACGAAGCCGTAGGCGCGCGGCGTGATGCCGTAGCGCTCGATGAAGACGAAGGGCGAGCCCGAGAGGAACGACAGCAGCGCGGCGAACATGAACGAGCTGGTGAAGGCGTAGCCCATGAAGGCGCGATGCCGGAACAGCTCGCCGAAGCGCTTCAGGATCGACGACAGGACGAGCGGCTGGCGATATTCCGGCCGCAGCGTCTCGGGCAGGCGGATATAGGCCAGGACCAGGGCCAGCAGTCCGATGCCGGCCAGTACCCAGAAGATCGCCCGCCAGCCCAGGAACCACAGGATCTGGCCGCCCATCAGCGGCGCCAGCATCGGCGCGATCGAGGTGCAGGCCATCATCAGTGACATGGCCCGCGCCGCCTGATCCTTCTCGGCGAGATCGCGCACCATCGTGCGCGCCAGCACGACTCCACCGCAGGCCGCCAGCCCCTGCAGCAGGCGCAGGCCGATAAGGTGCGCGGCCTCGGCGGAGAAGGCGCAGCCGACGCTGGTCACGACATAGACCGCCAGTCCGAGCAGGATGACCGGACGCCGGCCGAACCGGTCGCCCGCTGGCCCGTAGAAGATCTGCCCCAGCCCGAAGGCGATCATGAAGGCCGACAAAGTGAGCTGGATGTCGCCCGCGGTGCCGCGCAGGTCGACGGCGATCACCGGCAGCGCCGGCAGGTACATGTCGATCGACAGCGGCGTGAACGACGACAGCAGCGCGAGCAGGATGAGAAGCGCCGGCGTGAGCGACGGGCGGATCGGGTTCGGGGTGGAGGTCATCGGGCTCGCTGATACAGGCATTGGGCACCGGGTCCCATGCTATAAGCGGACCATGACGTCGCTACCTGCCCTGTCGGAAACGCAGATCCGCCGCTACGCGCGACATATCGTGCTGGCGGAGATCGGCGGCATCGGCCAGTCGAAGCTCGTCGCGGCGAAAGTCCTGGTCGTCGGCGCTGGCGGCCTCGGCGCACCCCTCCTGCAGTATCTGGCCGCGGCCGGTATCGGCACGCTGGGCGTGATCGACCACGACACGGTCGATCTCTCGAACCTGCAGCGCCAGGTGATTCACCGCACGTCCGACGTGGGCATCTCCAAGGTCGAGAGCGCGCGCCGCGCCCTCGCGGAGATCAATCCCGAAGTGCGTGTGCAGCCCCATGACGAGCGCCTTGCCGCCGACAATGCCGAACGCATCATCGCGGGCTACGATCTCGTGGCCGACGGCAGCGACAACTTCGCCACGCGCTACCTGCTGAACGACGTCTGCTTCAGGCTGAGGAAGACGCTGGTCTCGGCCGCCATCCTGCGCTTCGACGGCCAGATCTCGACCTACAAGGCGTGGCAGGGCGCCGGCCATCCCTGCCTGCGTTGCCTCTTTCCCGCGGCCCCCTCGGAAGACGCCGTGCCGAGCTGCGCGCAGGCCGGCGTGCTGGGCGCGCTGGCGGGGACCCTGGGAACGCTGCAGGCCACCGAGGTGGTGAAGGAAATCCTGGGCGTCGGCCGCTCGCTCTCGGGATCGCTGCTGATGTACGACGCGCTCAATGCCTCCTTCGAGACGCTGACGGTCGGCAAGCGGGCCGATTGCCCGACCTGTGGTCCTTCCGCATGAGCGATGTTCTGAACAAGGGGGGCACCTCGGTCATCCTGCGCTCGGACGATTACGAGAGCGTTCATTACGGCCTCGCCCTTGCGGCCGCCGCGCTGGCCGTGAACAAGCCGGCCGTCCTGTTCTTCACCATGGGCGGCATCCGCGCCCTGCAGGGCTCGCCGCCGGCGCTCCGTGACTGGGATCGCGACGCCGCCAACCGCGCGCGCGGCGTCGGCGACTTCGAGACGCTGCTGCAGGCCTGTGTCGAGCTTGGCGCGCGGCTCATCGTGTGCGAAATGGGCCTGCGATCGCTCGACATAGATCGCGCGAGCCTGCGGGCCGACATACCGTTCACGGTGGCCGGCATCGTCACCTTGCTGGAAGAGACCAAGCCGGGCATGCACCTGGTATCACTTTGACGCTTTGGGAGACTTCATGACATCCGCCCCCTTCGACGTGCTGGGAATCGGCAACGCCATCGTCGACGTCATCGCTCGTTCCGACGAAGCCTTCCTCGGCCAGCACGGGCTCGTGAAGGGCAGCATGATGCTGATCGACGAGGCGCGCGCCGAGCAGCTCTATGACGGGATGGGTCCCGGCATCGAAATGTCCGGCGGCTCCTGCGGCAACACCATGGCCGGCATCGCCTCGTTCGGCGGCAAGGGCGCCTATATCGGCAAGGTGCGCAACGACCAGCTCGGCAAGGTGTTCGGCCACGACCTCAAGGCGACCGGCGTATCCTTCGCGACTCCGGCGGCGACCGACGGCCCCGCGACGGCGCGCTGCCTGATCCTGGTGACGCCCGACGCGCAACGCACAATGAACACCTATCTCGGCGCCTGCACCGGCCTCGGACCGGCCGACATCGACGCCAAGCTCGTCGCCTCGGCCCAGGTCACCTATGTCGAGGGCTATCTGTGGGATGCACCGGCGGCCAAGGAGGCGGTGCTCAAGGCCTTCGACGCCGCCCGCGCCGCCGGCCGCAAGGTCTCGATCACGCTGTCGGATTCCTTCTGCGTCCATCGCTATCGCGAGGAGTTCCGCGACCTGGTCCGCAACAAGGTCGACATCCTGTTCGGCAACGAAGCCGAGATCAAAGCGCTCTACGAGGTCGAGACCTTCGAGGAAGCGCTCGCGGAAGCGCGCAAGGAGGCGAAGATCGCCGCCCTCACGCGCAGCGAGAAGGGCTCGGTGGTGATCAAGGGCAGCGAGACCTACGAGGTGCCGGCCGCGCCGGTTTCGAAGGTCGTCGACACGACCGGCGCCGGCGACCTCTACGCCGCGGGCTTCCTGTTCGGCTTCACCCACGGCAAGCCGCTGGCGGAATGCGCACGCCTGGGCGGCATCGCCGCCGCCGAGGTCATCTCCCATGTCGGCGCGCGTCCCGAGCAGGCGCTCAAGGGCCTGATTTGAGCCAAACCGTCCTGCGGGCACCTCCCCGACTCTACATAGGGCGATGCACATGACTCAAGGATCCCTCACTTCGTTCGGGATGACACTGTTTTCGGCATCGGCGCATCGTGCAAGTTCGACCAAAAGTGTCATCCCGAGCGAAGCGAGGGATCCTTCTCTTCCTCTCCCGTCGTCAGCTGTGATGGCCAACGGTCGGAGGGAGGCATGAGCTCAGACGCGCAGGCGCGCGGCTGGCGCGAGTCGCTGGCGACCTACCGCCATCCGCGCGTCGTCCAGTTCCTGTTCCTCGGTTTCTCGGCCGGGCTGCCGTTCCTGCTGGTCTTCTCGACGCTCTCGGCGTGGCTGCGCGAGTACGGCATCAGCCGGACCGCGATCGGCTTCATCAGCTGGATCGGCATCACCTACTCCTTCAAGTTCGTCTGGTCGCCGGTCGTCGATCGCGTGCCGCTGCCGCTGCTCACGCGCTGGCTCGGCCGCCGGCGCGCGTGGATGCTGCTCGCCCAGACCGGCATCGCGGGCGGCCTGCTCGCCATGGCCTTCTGCGACCCGCGCACCGACCTGTGGTGGATGGTCGTGTTCGCGCTGGTCGTCGCCTTTTCGTCCGCGACGCAGGATATCGCCCTCGACGCCCTCCGCATCGAGTCGACCGATGCCAGCCTGCAGGGCGCGACGGCCGCGACCTACCAGCTGGGTTATCGCATCGCCGTTCTCGCCGCCGGCGCCGGCGCGCTCTATGTGGCGCAGTTCGTCTCGTGGACCGCCGCCTACCAGACCATGGCAGCGCTCGGGCTCGTCGGCATTGCGACGACTCTCCTGATCTCGGAACCCGAACGGCGCGCATCGACCGGCACGACCGAACTCGAAGGCAAGGTCGCCGCCTTCGCCGCCGGTCTCGGATCGATGCCGGACTGGGCGCGCAAGGCGCTGATCTTCGTCTACGGCGCCATCGTCTGCCCGTTCGTCGACTTCTTCGCGCGCTACGGCTGGATGGCTCTCGTGCTGCTACTGTTCATCGGCCTTTTCAGGCTGTCGGACATCGCCATGGGCGTCATGGCGAACCCGTTCTACATCGACATGGGCTTCAGCAAGGACCAGATCGCCGACGTCTCCAAGATCTACGGATTCGTCATGACGATCCTGGGCGCGCTGGTGGGCGGAGCCCTGGTCTTCCGCGTCGGCGCGGCGCGGCTGCTGGCGCCGGCAGTGTTCCTGATCGCCGCGAGCAACCTCACCTTCTCGTGGCTCGCCTGGGTCGGCCAGCCCGACCTCATGATCCTCACCATCGCCATCAGCGTCGACAACCTGGTCGGCGGCATGTCGGGCTCGATCTTCATCGCCTTCCTGTCGGGTCTCACCAACACGGCCTATACGGCGACGCAATACGCGCTGTTCACCTCGATCATGACCCTGCCCGGCAAGCTGCTGGGCGGCTCCTCGGGCTGGGTCGTCGACAAACTCCAGGAAGAGTTCTCGGCCACCCACAAGTTCGGCGGCTACGCGATCTTCTTCGTCTACACCGCCCTGCTCGGCCTGCCGGCCCTGGTGCTGGCAGTGATCGTCCGCCGCTACTTCGCAAAAGAAACCCCTCCTTCCTGACGGAAGGAGGGGTCAGTAAATCGGCTGCGGGTATCGGGGCCGAGCCGGGGAACCGGCCCGTTCCGATGCGGGGCGTGGGGTTGCCGGCGCGGAACGGACAGACCCTGTCTAGGCGCCGGACACTACAGAACCATTAAGGGCGTTGTGGAAAACCGGGCGCGTCAGCCCGGCGTGGAGTCCAGCGCATAGCCAGCGGCCCGGACGGTGCGGATCACGTCGGCGTGGTTCTCGCTGTTCAGCGCGATGCGCAGGCGGCGAATGTGAACGTCGACGGTGCGGGCCTCGACATAGACGTCCTTGCCCCACACCGAATCGAGGAGCTGCTCGCGCGAGAAGACGCGGCCCGGATGCTCCATGAAATGGCGCAGCAGGCGGAACTCGGTCGGCCCCAGATGCAGCGGCTTGCCGCCTCGCGTCACGCGGTGCGCCACCAGGTCCATCACGATGTCGGCGTAGGACAGAGCCTCGTCGGCCAGCGCGGGGCGGATGCGCCGCAGCACCGCGCGGATTCGCGCCACCAGCTCGGTGGGCGAGAAGGGCTTGGGGACATAGTCGTCGGCGCCGGCGTCGAGGCCGCGCACGCGATCGCCCTCCTCGCCGCGCGCCGTCAGCATGATGATCGGCACGTTGGCGGTCGACGTCTGCCGGCGCAGCTGGCGGCAGACCTCGATGCCCGACATCAGCGGCAGCATCCAGTCGAGCAGGATGAGGTCGGGAACGTCCTCCTGGACGGAGCGCAGCGCCTCCTCGCCATCGTAGGCGACCGCCACCCTGAAGCCCGACTGTTCCAGATTGTAGCGCAGCAGCTCGACCAAGGCCGTCTCGTCCTCGACGATGAGCACGTGCGGCTTCATCGACGAGGTTTGCGCGTCGCGGCGCGAGGGGCTGGTGGCGGCCATGCTCACGGCGCGGTTCCCGCCGAGGCGTTCGACGTGGCGTATATTGCCGCGCTGCCCTTGGGCCGGGCCTCGTCGAAGCCGTGGCCGGTCGAACGGAAGCTCACCAGCTCGGCGATGTTGGTGACGTGGTCGCCGGCGCGCTCGATGTTCTTGGCCATGAACATGAGATGCGTGCACGCGGTGATCGTGCGCGGATCCTCCATCATGTAGGTCAGCAGCTCGCGGAACAGGCCGGTGTAGACCTGGTCGATCTCCTCGTCGCGCTCCCACACGTCGCGGGCCTTGGCGACGTCGCCCTGCGCGAAGGCGTCGAGCACGTCCTTGAGCGCGGTGCGGACCAGCCGGCCCAGCCGCTCGATGCCGGTCACCGCCGCGGCTGGCGGCGTCGCCTGGCTCAGCACGATGCTGCGCTTGGCGGTGTTCTTGGCATAGTCGGCGATGCGCTCGAGGGCCGCCGCGATCTTGATCGACGACAGGATGACGCGCAGGTCGACCGCCATCGGCTGGCGTAGCGCCAGCAGCCGCACGGTCTGCTCCTGCACCGCCTCGTCCAGCGCGTCGACGCGCGCATCGTCGACGATCACCTTCTCGGCCGCCTCGGTGTCGCGCTCGCGGAGCGCCGCGAGCGACCGCGCGAGCTGGCTTTCCGCCAGGCCGCCCATCTCGCTGATCGTGGCGCTCAGCCGCTCCAGCTCCTCGTCGAACCGCTTCAGGGTATGTTCGGGCATGGTCTGTCCCTTCTTCTTCTCGTCGTGCCGGATCAGCCGAACCGGCCGGTGATGTAGGCCTGGGTGCGCTTGTCGCTGGGCGTGGTGAACAGTGTCGCCGTCGCTCCGAACTCGACCAGCTCGCCGAGATACATGAAGGCGGTGAAGTCGGAGACGCGGGCAGCCTGCTGCATGTTGTGGGTCACGATCACGATCGTGTAGTCCTGCTTCAGCTCGTCGATCAGCTCCTCGATCTTCGCCGTCGAGATCGGATCGAGCGCCGAGCACGGTTCGTCGAAAAGAATGACTTCGGGCTTCACCGCCACGGTGCGGGCGATGCAAAGGCGTTGCTGCTGGCCGCCCGACAGGCTGAGGCCGCTGGCGCCGAGCTTGTCCTTGACCTCGTCCCACAGGGCACCGCGGCGCAGCGCGTGCTCGACACGGCCGTCGAGTTCCGACTTCGGCAGGTTCTCGTAGAGCCGGATGCCGAAGGCGATGTTCTCGTAGATCGTCATCGGGAACGGCGTGGGCTTCTGGAACACCATGCCGATGCGCGCACGCAGCAGGTTGATGTCCTGGTCTTCGCGCAGGAGGTTGTCGCCGTCGAACATCACGTCGCCGGTGGCGCGCTGACCGGGATAGAGGTCGTACATGCGGTTCAGGATGCGCAGCAGGGTCGACTTGCCGCAGCCCGAGGGCCCGATGAACGCCGTCGCCTTGTTGGCGTAGAGCGACATGGTTATGCCCTTGAGCGCCCGGCTGTCGCCGTAGAAGAACTCAAGATTCTTGATCGAGATCTTGGGCGTCAGCTTCGACACGTCGAGCTTGGCGTGGCTGGCGACGGGAACGGCAACGCTTGGAGCGTCGGTGGATTGCATGGACATCAGGATTTCCTCGCAGAGGTAAGCGAACGGGCCAGGATGCTGAGGCCCAGGACGGTGACGGTGATCAGGAGCGCGCCGGTCCAGGCGAGCTTCTGCCATTCGGCGTAGGGCGACAGGGCGAACTGGAAGATGACGACCGGCAGGCTGGGCATCGGCGCATTCATGTTCATGCTGAAGAACTGGTTGTTCAGGGCGGTGAACAGGAGCGGGGCCGTCTCGCCGCTGATGCGCGCGATGGCCAGCAGGACGCCGGTGATGATGCCCGCCTGCGCCGCGCGATAGGCGATGCGGACGATCATGTGGGCACGCGGCAGGCCGATCGAGGCGGCCGCCTCGCGCAGCGTGTCGGGCACCAGCGTCAGCATGTCCTCGGTCGTGCGCACGACGACGGGGATCACGATGACGGCCAGGGCGACCGCGCCGGCCCATCCCGAGAAGTGGCCCATTGGTGCCACGAGGATCTCGTAGACGAACAGGCCGATCACGATCGACGGGGCGCTGAGCAGGATGTCGTTGATGAAGCGCACGACGCTCGACAGCTTGTCGTGACGTCCGTACTCCGCGAGATAAGTACCGGCGAGAATGCCGATCGGCGTGCCGATGATCACGGCGAGCACGGTCATCAGGACACTGCCTGCGATGGCGTTGAGCAGGCCGCCCGCAGCGCCGGGCGGCGGCGTGTTCTCGGTAAACACCGCGAGCGAGAGCCCGCCCATGCCCTTGTAGATGAGCACGCCCAGGATCAGGATCAGCCAGCCCAGTCCGAAGATCGTTGCGGCGAACGCCAGCCCCTTGGCGATGGCGTTGCGGCGGCGACGGCCCGCATAGAGCGGACTGTCCAGGGCGGCCGTCTTGGAAGTCGTGGTGGCCATTGTGTTACTTGCCTCCCTGCCGCTGCAGGCGCATCAGCATGTAGCGGGCGATCGCCAGCACACAGAAAGTGATGAAGAAGAGGATCAGGCCGAGCGCGACCAGCGACGAGGTGTAGAGGTCACCGACCGCTTCGGTGAATTCGTTGGCGATCGAGGCGGAGATCGTCGTGCCGGGGGCGAACAGCGAGGCCGAGATGTGATGGGCGTTGCCGATCACGAAGGTGACGGCCATCGTCTCGCCCAGCGCGCGACCGAGTCCCAGCATGAAGCCGCCGATGACGCCCACCCGCGTGAAGGGCAGGACGACGTAGCGGAACACTTCCCAGGTCGTGCAGCCGACGCCGTAGGCGGCTTCCTTGAGAACCGGCGGCACCGCGTCGAACACGTCGCGCGAGATCGAGGTCACGAAGGGCAGCACCATGATCGCCAGGATGAGCCCGGCGGTGAACATGCCGATGCCGTAGGGCGGGCCCGCGAAGATCGTCGACAGGACGGGCACATTGGCGAAGGTATTGATGAACAGCGGCTGCACGTGCTCCTGCATGAACGGCGCGAAGACGAACAGGCCCCAGATGCCGTAGATGATGCTGGGGATGCCGGCCAGCAGCTCGATGGCGATGCCGATCGGGCGGCGCAGCACCTTCGGGCAGAGCTCGGTCAGGAAGAACGCGACCATCAGGCCGACCGGCACCGCGATCAGCATGGCGATGAAGGACGTGACCAGGGTACCGAAGATCGGCGCCAGGGCGCCGAACCGCTCGGTCACCGGGTTCCACGATTCGTCGAACAGGAAGCCGAAGCCGAACGTGCTGAGCGCCGGAGCCGCGCCGACGATGAGGGCGATGATGACGCCGCTCAGCAGGGCGAGCACCGTCAGCGAAGCGCCGCGCGTCAGCCCGTGGAATATCGTGTCCGTCAATCTCAGGCGTCGGAGCACCGCCGCCCGCGAGGCGGATGCCGCCGCCGGCGCGCTTGCGCCCTTCAATGCAATCTCACTCACGTCGCGCTCCCCCGAAGCCATAAGCCCCCCAAGAAAGAGGGGCGGGTGTCGCCACCCGCCCCGTCACCCTCTAGTTCGTCGGCGAGTACAGCGGCTTGCCGCTGGCGTCTTTGATTTCCGCCGCCCACATCTTCATGATGTCGTTGACGACGTTCTGGGGCATCGGCACGTAGTCGAGCGAGTCCGCCATGGCGTCGCCCTTGGTGTAGGCCCAGGCGAAGAACTTCAGCGCCTCGGCCGACTCCGCCATCTTCTCCGGCTTCTTGTACATCAGGATCCAGGTCGCGGCCGCCATCGGCCAGGACTTGTCATCGGGCTGGTTGGCCAGGATCACGCCGAAGCCCGGCTTGGAGTTCCAGTCGGCGCTCGCCGCGGCGGCCTGCACCGTGTCCGAGCCCGGAGCCACCGCCTTGCCCGCCTTGTTGATCATCTTGGTGAAGGTCATCTTGTTTTCTTTGGCGTAGGCGTACTCGACATAGCCGATCGAGCCCTTGGTCTGCGCCACGTTGCCGGCCACGCCTTCGTTGCCCTTGGCGCCGATGCCCACCGGCCACTGCAGCGCCGTGCTCACGCCGACCTTCGTCTTCCAGTCCGGGCTCACCTCGGCCAGGTAGTAGGCGAAGTTGTAGGTCGTGCCCGATCCGTCCGAGCGGCGCACCGGCACGATGGCCTGCTTCGGCAGCTTGAGGCTGGGGTTGAGCTTGGCGATCGCCGCATCGTCCCAGCTCTTGATCTGGCCGAGATAGATGTTTGCCAGCGTCGGCCCGTCGAGCACCAGTTCGCCCGGCTTGACGCCTTCGAGGTTGATGACCGGGGTCACGGAACCCATCACCATCGGAAACTGCACGAGACCCGACTCTTCGAGATCCTTGCCCGTGAGCGGCGCGTCAGTGGCGCCGAAGGTCACGGTCTTGGCCTTGATCTGCTTGATGCCGCCGCCCGAGCCGATCGACTGGTAGTTGAGACCGTTGCCGGTCTCCTTCTTGTAGGTATCGGCCCACTTGGCATAGATCGGGTAGGGGAAGGTCGCTCCGGCGCCGGAAATGTCGATGGCGTAGGCCGCGGCCGGGGACAGCGCGAGGGCTGTCGCGAGGACGATCTTGGTAAGGTTCACGGGGTTCTCCTTCGTTGAATTTCGAAGCGCCCGTCATCTAGGAGCCGTACGTCTCTCTCCTATGACGAATATATTACACTTCGATGACAAAGAGGACTGCTGACTGAGGATGGGCCTCGAATCGGCGTAAGGAATTGTTCTGGATCAATGAGTTGGCCCCAGGTGGGAACAACGGGCCGAGTGTCATGGGAACTTAACGTCGCTCCCTCGGAACGGTAACGGGACGCTTGGATGGTGCGCCTCTTTCAAGAGCGTCCCATGTCTCCCAACCCGTCAATCGAGCGCCGCCGCCGATGGCTTTCCGTCCTCTCGAAAGCACACGGCACAAGGCTGCAAGCCCTGTGGCAGGCACTCGGCGCCACTCCCGCCTATGTCGTCCTGCGCCGTCCCGAGATCGGGCTGGTCATGGTGCAGGGCCGTATCTCCGGCACCGGCTCACCCTTCTGCGCCGGTGAGATGACGGTCACCCGCGCCGCCGTGCGTCTCGACAGCGGCGAGATGGGCTTCGGCTATGTCGGCGGCCGCGATACCCGCCACGCCGAGACCGTCGCCGCGATCGATGCGCTGGGTCAGCGGGCCGATTGGACGGAAAGACTCGAAGCCGAACTCGTGACCCCACTCGCCCGTGAGGCCGAAGCGCGGCATCGCCTGATCGCCGCGCGCGCCGCCGCCACCAGGGTCGACTTCTTCACCGTCGCCCGCGAGGCCGGCACATGACCGTCAACGTACTCGCACCGGGCCTCGCCGATCCGCCGCATGACTCGCAGCGCCTGTTCCGCGGCGTGCTCGATGCCTTCTCCCATCCCGGCCGCATCGTCGAGCTTCGCGACGCGCCCACCGGGCCGGGTACGCTCAGCCGCGCCGCCGTCGCCTTCCTGCTGACGCTCGCCGACCGCGAGACGCCACTCTGGCTGGAGGCCGGGCTCGACAAGCAGGAAGTACGCGACTTCCTGCGCTTCCATGCCGGCGCGCCCATCGTCCCTGCGCGCGAGGCCGCGACCTTCGCCGTGATCATCGCCGGCGGCGGCGATCCCTTCGCCGGCTTCGCGATCGGCACCGACACCTATCCCGATCGCGCCGCCACATTGGTGATCGAAGTGCCGTCGCTCGAGGGCGGTCCCGCCTGCACCTGGCGCGGCCCCGGCATCGACGGCGAGGTGCGCGTCGCCCTCGCCGGGCTCGGCGCAGACTTCTGGCCGGCCTGGGCTGCCAACAACGCGCTCTTCCCCTGCGGCGTCGACCTCGTCTTCACCTCGGGTTCCCGACTTCTCTCGCTGCCGCGCAGCGTCGCCGTGGAGGCCTGACCATGTATGTAGCGGTCAAGGGCGGCGAGACCGCCATCGCCCATTCGCTGGACCTCGTCGCCGACAAGCGCCGCGGCGATCGTGACGTGTCCGAGCTTTCGCTGGAGCAGATCGACCAGCAGCTGGGCCTCGCCGTCGATCGCGTGATGACCGAGGGCTCCTGCTACGATCGCGGCCTCGCGGCGCTGGCGATCAAGCAGGCGCGCGGCGACCTGATCGAAGCGATCTTCCTGCTGCGCGCCTATCGCACCACGTTGCCGCGTTTCGGCGCGTCGGAGCCGCTCGACACCAGCCGCATGGTGGCGGAGCGCCGCATCTCCTCGACCTTCAAGGACGTGCCGGGCGGCCAGGTGCTGGGACCGACCTACGACTACACCCACCGCCTGCTCGACTTCACGCTGGCCGCGTCCCGCGAGCGCCCGACCGCCGCCACCGCGCCGGCCGACACCACCGACAGCCTGCCGCGCGTGGGCGACATCCTGCAGCGCGACGGCCTGCTCGAACCGCCGCCCACTTCAGCCGAGGGCGAGGCGCAGGACCTGACGCGCCAGCCACTGGTGCTGCCCGCCAACCGGCCGCTGCGCCTGCAGAACCTGGCGCGCGGCGACGAAGGCTTTCTGCTGGCCCTCGGCTATTCGACGCAGCGCGGCTACGGCAACAACCATCCCTTCGTCGGCGAGATCCGCTATGGCCACGTGCCGGTGTCCTTCGTGCCCGAAGAGCTGGGCTTCGCCATCGAGATCGGCGAGATCGAAGTGACCGAGTGCGACATGGTCAACCAGTTCGCCGGTTCGCACGATACGCCGCCGCAGTTCACACGCGGTTACGGCCTGGCCTTCGGTCATGCCGAGCGCAAGGCGATGGCCATGGCCCTGGTCGACCGGGCGCTACGCGCCGACGAACTCGGCGAAGCGGCGACGTCGCCCGCCCAGGACGAGGAGTTCGTGCTGGCCCATAGCGACAATGTCGAGGGCTCGGGCTTCGTGCAGCACCTCAAGCTGCCGCACTACGTCGATTTCCAGTCCGAGCTGGTGGTGGTGCGGGCCTTGCGCGCGGAAGTCGAGAAGCGCCGCGAGCAGATCGCTCTCAGCCAGGCCGCGGAGTGATCCATGCCTGACACCAACATCCAGGATGCCGCCTACAACTACGCCTATCTCGACGAGCAGACCAAACGGATGATCCGCCGCGCCATCCTGAAGGCGGTGGCGGTGCCGGGCTATCAGGTCCCGTTCGGCGGCCGCGAGATGCCATTGCCCTATGGCTGGGGCACCGGCGGCATCCAGGTGACGGCCGCCATCATCGGCCGCGACGATACGCTGAAGGTGATCGACCAGGGCGCCGACGACACGACCAACGCCGTCTCGATCCGCCGCTTCTTCGCCAAGGTCGCCGAAGTCGCCACGACCACGCACACGCAAGAGGCGACCGTCATCCAGACGCGCCATCGCGTGCCCGAGACGCCCCTGACCGACGGCCAGATCCTGGTCTTCCAGGTGCCGATCCCCGAGCCGCTGCGCATGCTCGAGCCGCGCGAGACCGAGACGCGGACGCTGCACGCGCTGTCGGAATACGGCGTGATGCAGGTCAACCTCTACGAAAGCATCGCGCGCCACGGCCGCATCGCCAAGACCTACAACTATCCGGTGATGGTGAACGGGCGCTACATCATGAGCCCCTCGCCGATCCCGAAATTCGACAATCCCAAGCTCGACCGCAGCCCCGCGCTGCAGCTCTACGGCGCTGGTCGCGAGAAACGCATCTATGCCGTGCCGCCGCACACGCCGGTGAAGAGTCTCGATTTCGACGATCACCCCTTCGAGATCGAGACCTGGACCGAGTGCTGTGCGCTCTGTGGGTCGAAGGAGAGTTTCCTCGACGAGATGATCGTCGACGATGCCGGCAAGCGCCTGTTCGTCTGCTCCGACACCGACTATTGCGAGAGCCGGCGATGAGCGCCCCGCTCCTCTCCGCCCGCGGCGTCACCAAGCGCTTCGGCGGCCGCACCGCCTGCCGCGACGTGAGCTTCGACCTGTGGCCCGGCGAGGTGCTGGGCATCGTGGGCGAATCGGGCTCCGGCAAGACGACGCTGCTCAATTGCCTCGCCGGCCGGCTCATGCCCGACGGCGGCTCCGTCTGCTACGAGACGCAGTCCGCCGGCACCGTCGACGTGCACCACCTCTCCGAGGCGCGCCGCCGCCTACTGGCGCGCACCGAATGGGGCTTCGTGAACCAGGATGCGCGCGACGGTCTGCGCATGGGCGTCAGCGCCGGCGCCAACATCGGCGAACGGCTGATGGCGGTGGGCGCGCGACACTATGGCGAGATCCGCCGCGAGGCCGTCGACTGGATGGCCAGGGTCGAGATCGATGCCGACCGGCTCGACGACCGGCCGACGACCTACTCCGGTGGCATGCGCCAGCGCCTGCAGATCGCCCGCAACCTCGTGAGCAAGCCGCGGCTGGTCTTCATGGACGAGCCGACCGGCGGCCTCGACGTCTCGGTGCAGGCCCGCATCCTCGACCTGCTGCGCGGGCTCGTCGGAGGGCTGCATCTGTCGGCCGTGCTGGTGACTCACGATCTCGGTGTCGCGCGGCTGCTGACGCACCGGCTGATGGTGATGCAGGGCGGCGCGGTCGTGGAGCAGGGCCTGACCGACCAGGTGCTCGACGATCCGCAGCACGCCTACACGCAGATGCTCGTCGCCTCGATCCTGCCGGTGTGAGCGCATGACCTCCTCCCAACCCGCGCTGCGCGTCTCCGGACTTGCCAAGTCCTTCACCGTCCATGCCCAGGGCGGCTTGTCACTTCCCGTGCTGCGCGATGTGTCGCTTTCCGTGTCACCGGGCGAATGCCTGGCCCTGGTCGGCCCGTCGGGCGCCGGCAAGAGCACCTTGCTGCGTTCGCTCTACGGCAACTATCGCGCCGACAGCGGCTCGATCCGCGTGCGCCAGGACGAGGCCTGGACCGAGTTGGTCGGCGCCGAGCCGCGCACCGTCCTCGACGTGCGTCACCGCACGATGGGATTCGTCAGCCAGTTCCTGCGCGTGATCCCGCGCGTGTCCGCGGTCGACGTCGTGGCCGAGCCGCTGCGCCGGCGCGGCACCGATTCCGTCGAGGCGCGGCGGCGCGCGGAGTTCCTGCTGGGCATGCTCGGCATTCCCGCACGCCTCTGGGCGCTGCCGCCCGCGACCTTCTCCGGCGGCGAGCAGCAGCGGGTCAACATCGCCCGCTCGCTGATCGTCGACTATCCGGTCCTGCTGCTCGACGAACCGACGGCGTCGCTCGATGCCGCGAACCGCGACGGCGTGGTCGAGCTCATCCGCCAGCGTCGCGATGCCTGCGCCGCCATCGTCGGCATCTTCCACGACACCGACGTGCGCGACGCGGTGGCGACCCGCGTCCACGAAGTCGTTCCCCCCGTCACGCCGGCCGGAGTTTCCGCATGAGCCTCGAAACCATCCTGACCAATGCCCGCGTCGTCACCGCCGATGCCGAGTTCGACGGCACCGTCCTCGTGCGCGACGGCCGCATCGTCGAGATTGCCCAGGATCGCTCCTGCGCGGCCGGCGCGATCGACCTCGAGGGCGACTATCTCGTGCCCGGCCTGGTCGAGCTGCATACCGACAACATGGAGAAGCATTTCGCGCCGCGCCCCGGCGTGAAGTGGCCGAGCGTCTCGGCCGTCATGGCTCACGACACGCAGATCAGCGCCGCCGGCATCACCACGGTGTTCGATTCTCTGGCGCTGGGCGACGTCCACGGCAAGTCGGACCGCGTCCAGAACCGCGAGCGCATGATCGAGGCGGTGTGCGCCGTCACCGACCGGCGCATGACGCGCGCGGAACACCGGATCCACCTTCGCTGCGAGATCACGGCGGACGACGCGGTCGAGGCCGTCGACAAGTGGATCGACCTGCCGCTGGTCGGCCTGGTGTCGATCAACGACCACACGCCCGGCCAGCGCCAGTTCCTCGATCCCGAGAAGCTGAAGCAGTACTACAAGGGCAAGTATGCGATGACCGACGCGCAGTTCGAGGAGTTCTCGGCCCGCGTCACCGAGCTGCACCATCGCAACGCGGTGAGGCACCGCAGCGAGATCGTCGGCCGCGCCCAGGCGCGCGCCCTGCCGATCGCCAGTCACGACGACGCGACCCATGGTCATGTGCAGGAGGCCGTTGCGAACGGCATGACCATCGCCGAGTTCCCGACCACGCATGAGGCAGCCCGGGCCTCGCGCGATGCCGGCCTGGCCGTGCTGATGGGCGCGCCCAACCTCGTGCTGGGCGGCTCGCATTCCGGCAACATCGCCGCCATCGACCTGCTGCGCGCCGGCCATGTCGACATCCTGTCATCTGACTATGTGCCGGCCAGTCTGATGGAAAGTGTCTTCAAACTGCCTTCGTCGGGCATCGGCATCTCGCTGCCGCAGGCCGTGAAGCTCGCTTCGCTCAATCCTGCTCGCGCCGTCGGGATGGGCGACCGCGGCGAGATCGCGCCGGAACGTCGCGCCGATCTGGCGCGCGTGCGTACCGTCGACGGTGCCGCCGTCGTGCGCGCTGTGTGGCGCGAAGGCGAGCGCGTCGTCTGAGCCGGGGCGCGGCGATGGAAGGTTCGCTGGTCTACGTCATGGGCCCGTCCGGCGCCGGCAAGGACTCCGTCCTCGGCCGCGCCCGCGCGTTGCTCCCGCCCGACGCGCCCGTCGTGTTCGCGCATCGCTACATCACCCGGCCGGCTGACACCGGCGGCGAAAACCATGTGGCCGTGACGCGCGCTGAGTTCGCCATGCGCCGGGCCCATGGCCTGTTCGCCTATCACTGGGACGCCCACGGCAACGACTATGGCGTCGGCCGCGAGGTCCATGACTGGCGCGCCGCCGGCCTGACCGTGGTGGTGAGCGGCTCGCGCGATCATTTCCTGCGAACCGGCGGCCTCGACTCACAGGCCCGTCCCGTCCTGATCACGGCGCCGGCCGATCGCCTGAAGCAGCGCCTGGCCGGGCGGGGCCGCGAGAGTTCCGCCGAGGCGGCGAAACGGCTGGAGCGCGCCGAAGCCTACGAGATTGCCGATCCGCGCCTGGTGACGATCGTCAACGACGGCGCCCTCGACAAGGCAGCCAAAGCCTTCGTCAGGCTGCTCTCCACACTTGAGTGGTTAGGCGCCGCCCTCCGCCGAGCCTGAACCGCGCCAGGACGGTAAACGGACGACCAGGCGCCGGCTGACGGAAGACGCAAATGTCCCTCACCGCCAGCGGCTGACCGATGAAGGCTGCGAACCGACGGCGCAGCTCCTCCAGGATCACGGCTCGCTCCACCCGATCCGTCACCCGGCCCGTGAGCGTCAGGTGGAAACGGCCCTGCTCCATCACGTAGGGATAGCCCCAGCGCCGCAGCAGCTCGTCCTGCCGCGCACTCAGGCCCGCCGCTCGCCGGCGCGCCAGCTCGGCCTCTCCAGCGGGCCGGCGGAACGCATCGAACTCCGCGACACATCGATCGGAGAAATCCTGAAGGGCGGCACATCGCTCCGACGGCACGAGGGCAAGAAAGTCGCTCAGCTCCGCCAGGGCCAGGGCCGGCACGTCGATCTGCCGGCCCGTTGCGGCTAGCGTGCCGACCGCCGACAGCAATTCGCGCTCCGTCACGCCATCGGCCAAAACCATCGGCGGCTTCAGCGTGCCATGAAACCCGTACAGTGCGGGATCCGCCACCAGCCTGGACAGCCGCTCCCGGGAAATGCTTCCGATCGGGGCGATGTCCCGCGTCTCGCCCGAATCCGGATTGCGACCGAGCCAGCGACTGGCAATGACCGCCAGCGCCTCTTCCGGACGTGGCGCGTAGTAGAGCGCATAACGGGGCCGCTCCGCGGACGCACCGCTCATTTACCTATTCCTGCGCGGCGGCCGATCATGGCGAAGCGAAGCTGGCTGGAGACGACATCGATGGCGGCCACCGTGACCAGGATCATCAGGATGATGAACGATGCCTGCTGCAGCTCCAACGTGCGGATCGCCTCGGCCAGGTGCAGACCGATGCCGCCGGCGCCGACGATGCCGATGATGGTGGCCGAGCGGGTGTTGGATTCGAAGTAGTACAGGACCTGGCTCGCCAGCACCGGAAAGACCTCGGGCAGGATGCCGAAGCGGATGCCCATGAGATGGCTGCCGCCGGTCGACGCGATGCCCTCGACCGGCTTGCGGTCGGCCGCCTCGATGGCCTCCGAGAAGAGCTTGCCGAAGCTGCCGATATCGGAGGTCATGATCGCCAGTGCGCCGGCGAAGGGCCCGAGACCAACGACGTTGATCCAGATCAGCGCCCAGATGAGGATGTCGACGCTGCGGATCGTGTCGAGCGAGCGCCGAGCGAAGAAGCGCACGATGCGCTGGGCGGTGACATTGCGGGCCGCCAGCAAGCCGATCGGCAGCGCGAGGACCGCCGCCGCCAGGGTGCCCAGCAGCGCGATGGCCACCGTCTCGATCAGCGCCATGCCGTAGGCCCGGGCATGCGCCCACGACCCCGGATCGGGCGGCAGCATCAGGCCGGCCATCTCGAACAGGCGGCCCAATCCGGTCAGCAGCGTACCGTCGAAGAAGCCCAGCTCGCCCATGCCGAACAGCAGGAGCACGAACAGAGCGGCGGCAATGCCGATCATCGAGAGGCGCTGCCGGCTCCATCGCGTGAAATGCTCGGGGTAGCGCGCGCGAACGGCGTCCATCAGTTCTTTCCTTCGAGGCCGATCAGCCGGTGTCGCAGGATCGAGGTCAGCGAGTCGATGACCGCCACGGTCAGCAGGATCAGCACCAGGATCGCGGAGACGTCCGAGTAGTAGAACTTGCGGATGGCCTCGATCAGGTCCTGGCCGATGCCGCCGGCGCCGACGAAACCCATGACGGCCGCGCCGCGCACGTTGATCTCGAAGCGCAGCAGCGTGTAGCTGGTGAAGTTCGACAGGACCTGCGGCAGCGCGCCAAAGCGCATCGCCACATGCCACGGCGCTCCCGTCGACGACACGCCCTCGACCGGCTTCATGTCGATATTCTCGACGACCTCGGCGAACAGCTTGCCGAGCGCGCCCAGCGTGTGGATGACGACCGCCAGCACGCCGGCCATCGGCCCGAGGCCGAACGCGATCACGAACAGCAGGGCGAAGACCAGTTCAGGCACGGTCCGGCACAGTTCGCAAAAGCGGCGCACGGTGAGACGCAGCCAGCGGCCCGGCGCGACGTTGGCGGCGGCCAGAAAGGCGAGGCAGGCCGCCGACAGCGCGCCCAGTAGCGTGCCGACATAGGCCATCAACAGCGTCTCGCCGAGCAGCCGCAGCCAACGCTGCAGGCCCCAGAACCATTCCCCGAAGTCCGTCCAGACCGGCTGCCCGTTCTCGAGATGGAACAGGCGGACGATGTAGCTCGGGAAGCGGTGGATGTTCTCGACGAACTTGACGGGAGAGACCTCGGCCGAAACCGAGGCCAGCAGAATTGCGATCACGACACACGCCACCAAGAGCAGCGTGTGCCCGCGGCGGCTGCGCACCGAGGCGTCGTAGGCCGTCATCAACGGCCTCAGCTGCGCCTCGGGCAGCCGGACGATCGTCGTACGCACGAGCGAGCCGGGCTCCGGAAGCCGTCAGGCGCCGATCAGCTCTTCTGCTTGCGCAGAGCGTCGATGAACCTGATCAGTTCCACAACCGGTTCATAGGAAGCGGCATCGACCTTGGTAAAGCCACGGTCCTTGCCGTCGGAGAGCTTGTCGAACGCGGCCTTGGCCTTGGTCGGCGCCTCGTCGAAGGCTTTCCAGAGGGCGGCCTTGAGGTCCGGCGGCAGGCTGGCGAGATAGGCGAAGGGCGAGTTCGGGATCAGGTCCGACTTGTAGATGATGCGGAAGTCTTCCTGCTTGGCCAGGCCCTTGGACACCATGCGCGTCAGGTTCGAGTCGTTCTCGGCGTTCCACCAGTTGGCGGCGACGTCGACCTGCTTCTGCTGCAGCGCGATGACCGCGTTCTCGTGGCTGCCGGTGTAGGTCACGCGGGCGAAGAAGGTCTCGGGATTGAGCTTCAGCTTGTTCAGCGCGAAGCGCGGCACGTTGTTGCCCGAAGTCGAGTTCGGGTCGACGAGACCCAGGTTCTTGCCCTTGAGATCGTCGATCGTCTTGTAGGGACTGTCGGCACGCACGTAGAAGACAGAGTAGTAGCCGATGGTGCCGTCATTGTTCACGGTGGTGGCGAAGGGTTCGACCTTGACGCCCGTGACGATGGCGCGCGCGTAGGAAGCCGGGCCGTAGCCCGCGACGTGGATGCTGCCGTTGCGCTGGCCTTCGATGACCGCGGCATAGTCGTTGGCGACACGCAGGGTCACCTTGGTGCCGAGCTGCTGGGAGAGATACTCCATGAACGGGCCGTAGCGCTCGGTGACGCCCGACGCGTTCTCGGCCGGGATCACGGCGAAGACGAGCTCGGGATAGGCGCTCTTCCACGACTGGGCGTGGGCGGTGCCGGCGAGAGCGAACGACGAGGCGGCCAGGGCGGCGCCCAGGGCGTTACGACGGGTGAGCATGCTTGTTCTCCTTGGATGAAGATCGATTGTCGAAAGATCAGGAGCCGGCGAGCGCGAAGCCCGGCTGCGCCCCGCTCGGCAGGGCGACGGGCGCCGGCGCGGCATGACCCAGGACGTCGCCGGCCTCGAGCCCGTAGAGGTCGCGCGCGGTCTCTTCGGTGAGGGCGGCCGGAACGTCGTCGAACACGACGCGGCCGCCGGCCATGCCGACCAGCCGGTCGCAATAGCCGCGTGCCAAGTCGAGACTATGGAGGTTGCACATCACGGTGATGCCGAGATGGCGATTGATATGCTGCAGCGCGTCCATCACCACCCTGGTGTTGCGCGGGTCGAGCGAGGCGATGGGCTCGTCGGCAAGCACGATGTCGGGCTGCTGGATCAGGGCGCGGGCAATGGCGACGCGCTGCTGCTGGCCGCCGGACAGGGTCTCGGCGCGCTGACCGGCCATCCGTGCCATGTCGAGGCTTTCGAGCGCCGACAGGGCCTGCGCCTTCTCGTCGTCGCTCCACATCTTCAGGAGCGCGCGGGTCGCCGGCAGGTGAAACGCGCGGCCCATCATGACGTTGGTCAGCACGTCGAGGCGGCCGGCGAGATTGAACTGCTGGAAGATCATGGCGCAGCGGGCGCGCCAGGCGCGCAGCGGGCGGCCGCGCAGCGCCGTGACGTCGGTGTCGCCGAACAGGATGCGGCCCGAGGTGGGGTCGCCCAGCCGGTTGATCATCCGCAAGAGGGTCGACTTGCCGGCACCGGAACGGCCGATCACGCCGACCATCTGGCCGGCCGGCACGACAAGCGAGACACCGTCGACGGCAGGCTTGCCGCCGAAGCTCTTGGTAACGCCTTCCAGTCGAAGCATCCGGCCTCCAAACCCTATTGGGGTTCGGTACCGGCCGCAGGCTTCGGCCACGCTACGCTTGGGTTACAGACCGAAGACAGATGGGGAGAAATTCGCGGAGGCCGAACCTCGAGCCGGCCCTGGCGTTGAACATGGAGAACACGGGAAGGAAGGCAGGCGTGACCTATATCTTTGGTTCCGTCGTCGCGATCGCGGCCATCACCTTCGCGGCGGCCTGGTTCGGAACCTCGCGCTGGCCGCACAAAACGCAACGATGGCAGGTCACCTTCTCTGCCTTCAGCGTTCCGCTGCTGTCGGTCGTTCTTTTCACAGTGGCGGTGCTGGTGACCCTCGTCGGCGCCTCCAACGTGCCCGAGCGCGGGACCGTCGGGATGGTGATCTTCTCGATGGTCTTTTTTCTCTTCTACGCCATCATGGCCGGACTGGTCATCGGCATCCCGACGGCCATGATCGCGGTCAGGACCCTGCGCCGTTAGACAGTGTCGGGCGATCGGACAGTATGCGGCTGGGCGCATGCATTGCCCATTTCACCGACACGTAGAGACCGAAACCGATCGCCAGCAGCAACCCGCCCATGACCACGAAGCCACCGGGTTCATTTCCCTTGGGATAGAAATGCGCGGTCACCATGGCGGCGGCGATCACGGCCGCCATGAAGCCGGCGACATGCACGAGGAACTTCCAGCCAAAGGCCCGTACGAAGCCGCTGCGCTCGTCGGCCGTCACGAGAATCGGCCGGCCGGTGCGATCCTGCCGGTAGACATAACCCGTGCGATGGGGCTCGAATTGCGTGGCCATCGCCCAACCCAGGGCGTCGATAATGCTCATCGCCTGTGAAACGCACAGGCCGGGCAGGTCGTTCCGCCGCCAGAGTTCTGCGCGAAGGACTTGCCGCTATTTGTGGCCGAGCAGGCGAAGCGCCTGCAGCATCGTCGGCGTCGGCATGCTCAGGGCGAGACTTTCCGGAGGCGCCGCCGCCGCCATTGCACGGTAAGCCGTGGCCAGCGCCTCGCCGTCGGCGAGGGAGGGCCAGGACTTCACCACGTCGAGGCCCGCCCGGATCATCCTCGCGGTCACGACGATCTCGCACGGTTCGCTCGCCTTCGATGTCATTGGCGCACACTCACACGTTGTTCGAAGCGACTATGCCGATTGAAACTTACACGCGGCTTTCGCAATGTTGCGCACCGGCTGCTGCATCACTGTTTCACAACGGCCGGCAGCGTCACCGTGAACGTCGAGCCCTCGCCGGGTGCGCTCTGGATGTCGAGCCGGCCGCGGTGGCGGTTCACCACGTGCTTGACGATGGCGAGGCCCAGCCCGGTGCCACCGAGCTGGCGGGAACGGGCGGCATCGACGCGGTAGAAGCGCTCGGTGAGGCGCGGCAGGTGCGAGGCCGGAATTCCGTCGCCCTTGTCGCTGACGGCGATTCCCACGCGATCGGGGCCGGACGGTGCCGCGATCACGCGCACCTCCGTAGCCGGCCGCGCATACTTGACCGCATTGTCGATCAGGTTCTGGAACACGATGGTGAGTTCGTCGGAATCGCCGACGGCGCGCGGCAGGTCCGGTGCGATGTCGAGGACGATCGTCACGCCGCGCGACGAGGCCTTGAGCTGAAGCAGGTCGAGGACGGATCGAAGCACCGGCGCGAGGTCGACGGCGGCGGCCGGCCGCGCATGCTCGTGCTGCTCGATACGCGACAGCATCAGAAGGTCGTCGACCAGGCGGCGCATGCGGTCGGCCTGCTCGGCCATGATGCCGAGGAAGCGCTCGCGCGCCGCGGCATCCTCGCGCGCCGGTCCGCGCAGCGTCTCGATGAAGCCGGCCAGGCCGGCGATCGGCGTCTTCAACTCATGACTGGCATTGGCCACGAAGTCGGCCCGCATGCGCTCGGCGCGGCGCAGCGCCGTGGTGTCGTGCAGCACGATCAGCGCCAGCGAACCATCCGCCGCCGCGCGCGGCAGGCGGCGCAGGTGGGCGATCATGTCCAGCTCCGGCGGTCCCGCCAGCACCAGTTCGACCACGCTTTGCTCGGGTCGGGAGAAATTGCCGTCGGGCCCGGACTCGAGCAGCGCGTCGATGGCCGCCAGGAGCTGCGGCTGGCGCAACACCGTGGAGACGTCGCGCTCGGAACCGCCGGGGCTGCCCAGCAACAGGGCCGCCGCCAGGTTGGTGCGCACGATGCGGCGCTGCCGGTCGACGGACACCAGGGGATCGGGGAGGCCGTCGACGATCGCCTGCGCCGAGGCCGCGAGGTTGTCGATCGAAGCACGCTGCCGGCGCCAGCCGGTCGAGAGGGTGGCAGCGGCGGTCGCGAGTTCCTCCGTCGCGGGCGCGAAGGAAAGGCGTGGCATCACCGGCTCGCGCTCGTCGGACAGTTCGCCTACGAAGCGGGCGAAGCTCGCCAGGGAGTTCAGATAACGCTGGATCAGGAAGATCGTGACTAGGGCGATCCCCGCCATGGCGATCAGCGCGCTGCGGCCGGAGAGCTCCCCGAAACCGTAGAGGATCGCCAGCGCGCCCCATGACGGCGCCAGTGCGACGGCATTGGCCGCCAGAGTGCGGCGAAGCGGGATCCCGTTGTCGGCCATGCGCCGACTATAGCGGCTTAACTCATCCTCGGTGCGAAGAAGCGTATGCTCGCGAGCCCGAACAGGAAGCCCGCGATGTGCGCCACCCAGGCGACGGATTCGCCGCCTGCCCCCGGCGTGCCGCCGAAGATGCCGAAGAAGACGTTCAGGCCGATCCAGATGCCGGCGACCGGCAGCAGCGACGTGAGGCTGCCGACATAGCGCATCAGCATCAGCACGGCGCCGAAGACGCCGCTGATGGCGCCCGAGGCGCCGACCACCGGATCGATCGAATCGGGATAGACCAGGATGTGAACGAAGCCGGCGACGACGCCGCACACCAGATAGAAGAGCACGAAGCGGCGCACGCCCAGCAGGCGCTCGACCGGTGCGCCGAACGCCGCCAGGGTCAGCATGTTGACGCCGAGATGCATCCAGCCGCCATGCAGGAACTGGTAGGTGATCGGCGCCACGATCAGGGAGAAGAGGTCGCGGCCGCTGTCGGTCGTATAGGCGACAGGCACCAGGCCGAACTGCAGGATGATCTCCTGGTCGGCCTGTTCGCCCAGAAGCTGGCGCAGCAGATGGACGGCGACGTTGATGCCGATCAACCACAGCACGGCGGGCGGCAGGTTGATCGCCCGCTCGCCCGTTCCGCGCCCTCCGGGGAGGCGGCGCTCGTCGTTGTCAAATGGCATGCGCCGGTCCCGTCGGGTCAGGTGACGTCAGGTCAGCTCTTGGGACCGCCCTGGCCCAGGGCACGCAGTCGCAGCCGGAGCGCGTTGAGCTTGATGAAGCCCTCGGCGTCGCGCTGGTTGTAGGTGCCCTGGTCGTCCTCGAAGGTGACGTGCTGCATCGAGTAGAGCGACACCGGCGACTTGCGGCCGACCACGGTGGTGTTGCCCTTGTAGAGCTTGAGTCGCACCGTGCCGGTGACGTTCTCCTGGCTCTTGTCGATCAGCGCCTGCAGCATCTCGCGCTCCGGCGAGTACCAGAAGCCGTAGTAGATCAGCTCGGCGTACTTCGGCATCACCTCGTCCTTGAGATGGCCGGCGCCGCGGTCGAGCGTGATCGACTCGATGCCACGATGGGCGGCGTACAGGATCGTGCCGCCGGGCGTCTCGTAGATGCCGCGGCTCTTCATGCCGACGAAGCGGTTCTCGACCAGGTCGAGGCGACCGATGCCGTTGGCCTTGCCCAGCTCGTTGAGCTTGGTTAGCAGGGTCGCGGGCGACATCCTGACGCCATCGATGGCGACGGCGTCGCCTCTCTCGAACTCGATCTCGATATAGGTCGCCTTGTCGGGCGCGGCCTCGGGCGAGATCGTGCGCTGGTAGACCATCTCGTCGGCCTCTTCCCACGGATCCTCGAGGATCTTGCCCTCGCTGGAGGAGTGCAGGAGGTTGGCGTCGACGGAGAACGGCGCCTCGCCGCGCTTGTCCTTGGCGATCGGAATCTGGTGCTTCTCGGCGAACTCGAGCAGCTTGGTGCGCGAGGTCAACTCCCATTCGCGCCACGGGGCGATCACCTTGATGTCCGGCTTCAGCGCATAATAGGAGAGTTCGAAGCGAACCTGGTCGTTGCCCTTGCCGGTGGCACCGTGGCAGACCGCGTCGGCGCCGGTCTTGAGCGCGAGTTCGATCTGGTGCTTGGAGATCAGCGGCCGGGCGATCGAGGTGCCGAGCAGGTACTGGCCCTCGTAGAGCGCGTTGGCGCGGAACATCGGGAACACGAAGTCCTTCACGAACTCCTCGCGGACATCCTCGATGAAGATGTTCTCGCGCTTGATGCCCAGCAGCTCCGCCTTCTTGCGGGCCGGCGACAGTTCCTCGCCCTGGCCGAGATCGGCAGTGAAGGTCACCACCTCGCAGCCATAGGCCGTCTGCAGCCACTTCAGGATGACCGAGGTGTCGAGGCCGCCGGAATAGGCCAGGACGACCTTCTTGATCTCGCCCTTCTTGTAGGGCCCGGTATAAGAAACGCTCATGCTGGCCGCTTTCATGTCGATTCGGTAAAGGCGCGCGGAATATAGCGGTCGACCCCACCGGGGCAAGCGCGCCGCAAAGAGGCTACAATCGGGGTGAGGAATACGCTCCCATGGTTTCCCCCCTCGACCGCCTGTCCTACGCTGCGCAACAGACTGCCCGGGTCGCCTGGTATGCCGGCCACTACGCGGCCGGCCGGCGGCTGCTGAAACCCATGCCCAAGCCAGACTTTGCCATCGGGCCGACGCCCGGCCGGGCGGAACTGACCGCAGACATGCGGGCCCTATTCCAGCGCGAATGGCGGGATGTCGCAGCCGGCCTCTATCCGGCGCCGCGCCTCCTCGGGCCGGAACCGGCCGAATTCCTGCGTCGCAGCCTGCTCTATTTCCGCGATTTGCCGCAGGTCGACGCGCGCCGGCACGGCACGCTCGACGAAGAATTGCCGCCCGGCACTCAGGCCGACGGCCTGCCCGACTACTACCGGCAGAACTTCCATTTCCAGAGCGACGGCTGGCTCTCCGACCATTCGGCCGCCCTGTACGACACGCAGGTCGAGGTCCTTTTCACCGGTGCTGCCGACGTCATGCGCCGCCGCGCGCTGACGCCGGTCGCGACTTGGCTCGCCGGCCGCAACCAGCGCGACGTCCGCGGCGTCGATGTCGGCTGCGGCACCGGCCGCCTGCTCGCCGCCCTGCACGGTGCGTGGCCCGGCCTCAGGCTCACCGGCATTGATCTCAGCAAACCCTATCTCGAGGAGGCGCGCCGCCTGATCGGCCGCACCGCGAGGGTGAAGCTCGAGGAAGTGGCCGCCGAGTCGCTGCCCTACGCCGATGCCAGCCTCGACCTCGTCGTCTCGTCGTTCCTGCTGCACGAGCTGCCGAAGGAGATCCGCGCCAAGGTCATCGCCGAGATGGCGCGCGCCGTGAAGCCGGGCGGCCTGGTCGTGATCGTCGACTCGCTGCAGAAGGGCGACCGCCCCGACTGGGACGGCCTGCTCGACCTCTTCCCGCACTATTTCCACGAGCCGTATTACGCGGAGTACACGACCGGCAGCCTCGAAGAGTGGTTCGGCGCGGCCGGGCTTCGTCCGGTATCGAGCGAGAACGCCTTCCTGTCGAAGATCGCCGCTTTTACGAAGTAGCAGGAACGAGGAGTTTCAATGGCGCGCGCCACTCCAGTGGCGCTCATGTCTCTCTCATCGACGAAGCTTGAGCGCCACTGGAGTGGCGCGCTCCATTGACAGGCTCTTACAACGCCACCTTTTCGCCGCGCTGGCGCAGGCTGGCGCTCTTGAGCTGGCCGCAGGCGGCGGAGATGTCGCGGCCGCGCGGTGTGCGCACCGGGGCGCTGAGGCCGCCATCGTTCACGATCTCGGCGAAGCGATGGATGCGGTTGTTCGAGCTGCACTCGTAGGGCGCGCCGGGCCAGGGGTTGAACGGGATCAGATTCACCTTGGCGTGGATCGGCTTCAGGAGGCGCACCAGTTCGCGCGCATCGGCGTCGCTGTCGTTGACGCCCTTCAGCATCGCGTATTCGAAGGTGATGCGGCGGCTGTTGCGCGCGCCGGGATAGTCGGCGCAGGCCTTCAGCAGCTCGGCGATCGGCCACTTCCTGTTGATCGGCACCAGCGTGTCGCGCACCTCGTCGCTGACGGCATGCAGCGACACCGCGAGGTTGACGTCGAGCGCCTCGCCCACTTTCGGGATCATCGGCACGACGCCGGAGGTCGAGAGCGTGATGCGGCGTCGGCTGAGCGCAATGCCCTGGTCGTCCATCACGATCTTGAGCGCCGTGACGACATTGTCGAAATTGTAGAGCGGCTCGCCCATGCCCATCATGACGATGTTGCTGAGCATGCGCTGGGCATCGGCGGTCGGGGTCGGCCACTCGCCGTAGCTGTCGCGCGCCACCATGAACTGGCCCACGATCTCGTCGGGCGTCAGGTTGCGCACCAGCGGCTGGGTGCCGGTGTGGCAGAAGGTGCAGGTGAGCGTGCAGCCGACCTGGCTCGACACGCAGACCGAACCGCGATCCGTCTCCGGAATGTTGACCGTCTCCGCCTCGTTGCCGTCGCCGAAGCGCAGCAGCCACTTGCGCGTGCCGTCGGTCGAGCGCTGCTCCGTGACGATCGAGGGGCGCTCGATCACGAACTGATCGGCCAGACGGTCGCGCGCCTTCTTGGCGATGTTGGTCATGCGGCCGAAGTCGGTGACCCCATGCCAGTAGATCCACTGCCAGATCTGGGCGGCACGGAACGGCTCGAGCCCGGCCTCGGCCAGCGCCGACTTCAGCCCGTCGCGCGACAGGCCGATCAGGTTCCGGCGCAGATCGTTGCGGCCGTGCGCGGCGCCGGGCTCCAGAATCTGCAGCGGTTCGGTGGGCAAAACGGTCATTGGAGCGCGTGAGATAGTCGCCGTACTGCCTCTGCGCAACTGCGCCCGGCCAATCTATTGTTTTGATTGCACTTTTTGCCGCAGCCGTTGCTTGCGCTTGTACATCGGCTCGCCGAAGACCGGCTGGTCGAGTTCCTCCGTCGGCGCGCCCTCGCCGACCGGCCGTGGCGCATGGCGGCCGAGGCTGATCAGGCGGTCGTACATGACCAGGGCGCCGGCGGTACCAAGATTGACCGAGAACCGGGTCGGGATCTTCACGACGTAGTCGCATACCGCCTGAACCTCCGGGGACAGGCCTTCCCGCTCGGAACCCAGGATGTAGGCCGCCTGGCGCGGATGCCGAAACGTCGGCAGCTCGATCGCATCGTCGGTGATCTCGATGCCGACCAGCCGGCAGCCCAGCGGCAGGCGAAACGACTCCAGATCGGCGAACCGGTAGGTCGGTACCGACCCGGGCGCGTCCGAGGTATCGGCCAGCGCGCCGGCGCGAACGTCGTATTGGGCGCGCAGCGTGAAGACGAACGAGGCGCCGAACGCATGGGCGGTCCGGAACAAAGTGCCGACGTTCATCGACTTGCTCGGACCCTCGATACCGATGCCGAAATAGCCTTTCATGGCCCTTCGATTTGTTGCAGTAATGATCGGCAGGCGTTGCCATCCCCCCGGTAGCGCCCCGCCCGCCGCCAAACAAGGCCCTGATGACCGTTCCCTCGCCGTTGGACAGCGTTCGCGCCCAGTACGAGGCTTTGCCGTACCCGGCGCGCGACCCGCGCGACGAGGCAATCCGCCTGATCACGGGCACGCCGAGCCACGTCCTCGAGATCAACCACTATCTGTTCGCCGGCCGGCTGAACTTCATCCGCCCTTTCCGCGCCCTGGTCGCCGGCGGCGGCACGGGCGACGCCTGCATCATGCTGGCCCAGCAGCTCGTCGACCGGCGCTGCCCCGGCGAGGTCGTCTATCTCGACCTGTCGGCGGCCTCGCGGCAGATCTGCGAGGCGCGCGCCAAGGCGCGTGGCCTGCGCAACATCCAATTCCTGACCGGCTCGCTGCTCGACCTGCCGACGATGAACATCGGCCAGTTCGACTACATCGACTGCACCGGCGTGCTTCATCACCTGCCCGATCCGGCGGCCGGCATGCAGGCGCTGGCCAGCGTGCTGCACAACGAGGGCGGCATGGGCGTCATGCTTTACGGCGAATACGGCCGCAGCGGCGTCTATCCCTTGCAGGAGATGCTGCAGACGCTGGCGCCGCAGTCGATGGCGATCGAGGACCGGCTGGCGATGGCCAAGCGCCTGATCCGCTTCCTGCCGACGACCAACCTGTTCCGCCGCAACCCCTACCTCAACGACCATGTGACCGGCGGCGATGCGGGCCTCTACGACCTGCTGCTGCACAGTTGCGACCGCGCCTTCACGGTGCCGCAGATCGGCAAGATGGCGGCATCCTCCGGCCTGCGCGTCGTCGCTTTCCTCGAGCCGGTGCGCTACGAGCCCTCGACCTACATGAGCGATCCGGTGATCGCGCGCCAGATGAGCTCGCTGCCGCTGCTGGAGCGCGCGGCCTTCGCCGAGCGTCTCGCCGGCAATCTGCGCACCCACGTTTTCTATGCCACGCGCGCCGGCTTCGACACGGTGGCCCGGCCGGAAGACACGTCGGCCATCCCGGTGTTGCGCGAGATGGATGCGCAGAAGTTCGCCGCCGGCCTGCAGCCCGGCTCACCCCTGGTCGCCAATCTCGACGGCTTCCCGTGGCGGGCCCAGCTTCCGGCGCTCGCGCCGCGCATCATCTCGCAGATCGACGGCCGCCGGACGGTCGCCGAGATCTACACCTCGCTCGGCAGCCAGGGCGGCCTGCCGCAGTGGGAGGATTTCTACACGCAGTTCGAAGACCTCTACGTCAAGCTGAACGGCGTCAATCATCTGCTGCTGCGCTTCCGTACCTGAGACAAAGCCTCCGAGATCCGCAATGAGCGGTCACGTCCTGGCCATCGCGCTCGGCAACTCCCTCCTCTGGTCGATCTACCTCCTGCTGACGCGCCATGTCGTGAGCGGGGCGCAACTCGACGCCTGGGCCTACACGCTGGTGCAGCTGCTGAGCGCCGGCCTGGTCCTGCTGTGGGTCGGCCGGCGTACGCCGGGAAGCTGGGCGGACCTGCTGCTGCCGTGGACGGTCTGCTACGCGTTCATGCGCGTCATCATCAACGGCTGCACGGCCGCCGCCATCGTGTGGCTCGCCGTCACGCAAAGCACCCTCATCTCGACCGTGAGCGTGCTGATCGGCGCAGGGACGGGATGGGCCTTGTCGCGCCAGTCGCCGGCCCGGCGTGACTGGCCGGGGCTTGCCCTGCTGGCTCTCGGCATCGTGGCGTTCGTCGCCGGCCTGGGGTCGGAGACGGCGTGGCGCGGCGTCGCCTGGCTGCTCGCTTCGGAGGCCGTGGCGGTCGCGGCGTCGTGGATGATCGCCTATCACCCGCGCAACCGGTCCAACGATGCGGCGGCGCGCAGCCGCTTCACCGGCGAGATCCTGGTCGCCGCGTCGCTGGCGCTGATCCTGGTCTGGACGCTGGCCGGCCTCGCGGGGGCGATGGCATCGCCCTGGGCCGGCGGCGGCGACGCGTTCGGCCGCATCGAGCTCTGGCTCTACGCGATCCTGGCCGGCCTGCTGTTCCGCGCGCCCGGCACCTGGCTGGGCTTCTGGACCATCAACCATTCGGGCGTGCAGACCTACCTGATCGCCCTCACCGCGATGCCGTTCTTCGCCATCGCGCTCGAAGCCCTCCTCGCGCGCGCCGGCTGGCTGACGTCCGCCGCGCTCACGACCCACGAATGGCTGGCCGCCGGCGTCATCCTCGCCGGCGCGGTCTGGCTGATCATGGTTCGCATCCGGACGCCGTCGACACCGAGAACGGGATGAAGTCAAAAAACCACCCGTCGTCTCGACCGTAGCGCCGAAGGCGCGAAGTGGAGAGACCTTTTCTCCGCCTAAAGCCGACATATCGCGGAGAGAAGGTCTCTCCACTCCGCGCTGCGCGCTCCGGTCGAGACGACGGAGAATTGTATGTCGGACCTCAAGTCATCCAGCCCTTACTTCTTGAGCGCGTCCGGGTTGAGGACGTTGATCGGTGCGCCGTCGAGCCAGGCCTCGATGTCCTTGATCGTGCCCTCGTAGAAGTGCCGGTAGCTCTCCTCGACGACATAGCCCAGGTGGGGAATGAGCGTGACGTTGTCGAGCTTGGTGAGCGGATGGTCGGCCGACATCGGTTCCTTGTCGTAGACGTCGAGGCCGGCGTGCAGGATCGTGCGGTTCTTGAGCGCCGCGATCAGGGCCGCCTCATCGACGATCGGACCGCGCGACGTATTCACCAGGATCGCGGTCTTCTTCATCTTCGCGAGGTCCGCCGCGCCAATCAGGCCGCGCGTGCGGTCCGACAGAGCCAGATGGATCGACACGAAGTCCGACGTGGCCAGCAACTCGTCCTTGCTGACGTACTTGGCGCCGCCTTCTTCCGCCTTCTCCGGCGTGAGGTTCTGGCTCCACGCCACGACGTCCATCCCGAAGGCCTTGCCGTAGCGCGCCGCCCGGCTGCCCAGCTTGCCGAGGCCGAGAATGCCCAGGCGCTTGCCCTCGAGCACGACCATCTGCTCGATGCCGTCGTGCCACTTGCCCTGCCGCGCCAGCCGCTCGGCCTTGGCGAGATCGCGGGCGCACATCATCAGCAGCGCCCAGCCAAGCTCCGCCGTCGGCGCGTTCGAGCCGCCGCCGGGCGTCGTGGAGATCGGGATGCCACGTTCGGCCGCAGCCTTGTCGTCGAGGCTGGCGGCGCGCGCGCCGGTCAGCACCACGAACTTGAGATTCGGCAGCTTCTCGATCAGCGCGCGCGGGAACGCCGTGCGCTCGCGCAGCAGGCCCAGCATGTCGAATTGCGCCAGTTTCTGCGCGGCATCCTCGACCGACGCGAAGGGCTCGTGGAAGACGGTGATCTCGACGCCGCGCTTCCTGAGGCGGTCCCAGTCCGCCATGCGCATGGCAACCTTCTGGTAATCGTCGAGCAGGGCGAGCTTCATCGTTTGCGGCATGGCGTTTCCTGGGAGAGAATGTTTCAAAAGCACTATAGCCGCGGGAGGCGGTCGTGAGCATCACCGTTACGCCAGCGCGTCCTGAATTCGTCGCCGAGATCGCCGGCGTCGACGTGGCACGACCGCTGAATCCAGCCGACCGTCAGGCCATCGAGGACGCGATCGACCGCTATGCCGTCGTGGTCTTTCGCAGCCAGACGCTCGACGACGAGAAGCAGGTCGCCTTCGCCCGCAATTTCGGCCCGATCGCTTCCTCGGCCCTGAAACTCCGGCATCGCGACATCAAGCACCGGATCGAATCGAGCGACGTCGCCGACATCTCCAACCTCGACGGCGACGGCAACGTGCTGAAACCCGACGCGCGGCGGCGTCTCGACGGACTGGCCAACCGCCTCTGGCACACCGACGCCTCGTTCCGCGCCGTGCCCGGCGCCCTGTCGATGCTCTACGCCCACGTCATTCCCGAGGAAGGCGGCGACACCGAGTTCGCCGACCTGCGCGCAGCCTACGACGCATTGCCCGAGGCGAAGAAGAAAGAGCTGGAGGGGCTGGTCGCCGAACATTCGATCTGGCGCTCGCGCGAACAGCTGGGCGTCGTGCAGTACACCGAAGAGGAACGCGCCTCGCTGCCGCCGGTGCCGCAGCGGGTCGTGCGCACCCATCCCGGCTCGCACCGCAAGACGCTCTATCTCGCCGCCCACGCGTCGCACATCATCGGCATGCCGGTGGCCGACGGACGCCTGATCATCCTCGACCTGATCGAGCACGCGACGCAGCCACGCTTCGTCCATGCCCATCGCTGGGCCAAGGGCGATCTCGTGATCTGGGACAATCGCTGCACCATGCATCGCGCGCGGCCGTTCGACACGACCAGGGTGCGCGACCTGCGCCGCGTCACCACGCGCGACGTCGCCTCGACGCTCGAACAGGCCGCCTGAGCGACCGAAGCCCGCGTCAGACTGCCAGATTGTCGATCAGGCGCGTGCGGCCGAGGCGCGCCGCGGCGATGACGCGCGCCGGGCCCGTGACATGCTCCAGCGGCTTCAGGCTGTCGGCATCGACGACGGTGAAATATTCGACGATGTCGAAGCCGCCGTCGCGCAGCGCCTGCGACGCCGCCGCCGTGGCGTCGGCGCAGGACTTCGTGCCGTCGCGCACCGTGTCGGCGACTTTCACGAGCTGCTTGTACATGACCAGCGCCTTCGTTCGCTCCTCGGCGCTGAGGTAGCGGTTGCGGGACGACATCGCGAGACCGTCCGTCTCGCGCACCGTCGGCATGCCCACGATCTCGAACGGCATCGCGAGGTCGCGCACCATGCGCTTGATGACCTGGAGCTGCTGGTAATCCTTCTCGCCGAAATAGGCGCGGTCCGGCATCGCCATCAGCAGGAGTTTGCTCACCACCGTGGCGACGCCCTGGAAGTGACCGGGGCGCAAGGGGCCGCACAGGCCGTCGGTGATGCCGGCGACCGTCACCGTCGTGAGCTGTTCGCCGGGATACATTTCGTCCTTGGTCGGGGCGAAGGCGATCCGGCACCCCGCTTCGCGCAGCTTCGTGAAGTCGCCTTCCTCGTCGCGCGGATAGGCGGAGAAATCCTCCTTCGGTCCGAACTGCGTCGGATTGACGAAGATGCTGGTCACCGGCACGTCGCCGCGCTCGAGCGCGCCCTTCACGAGGCTCACATGGCCTTCATGCAACGCGCCCATCGTCGGCACGAGACCGATCGTGCGGCCAGCCTTGCGGAAACCGGCGACGGCGCGGCGCAGGTCCGCCACCGTGCGAACGACGAGGAGGTCCGCGGTCTCGATCGGGTCGCTTGAGGTCTTCACTTTGCCCACCGCGCTTCAATGCCTACTTGGTTCAAATTAGCGGGAATCCACGATCGATCAACGCAAACGGGGCGATGCAGCAGCCGGTCAGGCCGGCCGTTGCCCGGACGTCAGTCGATTCCAGATGACATCGTCGAGACGTGTCATCTCCTCGATCCGATCGAAGGTACGATGCGTTGCGCCAAGCGACTTCAACTCCGCGATGCGCGACGAGTAGTCGCCGGAGCCGCTGTTCAGCGTGATGTCACGAAGCGCCGAGAACCGTGCGTGGAGCGTGCCCCACCACCCGATGCCGCTGCGACCGCATACATCGATGACGTCCTTCTCCAGCGAGGCCAGGTCGTCGATCGAATAGAGGCCGTCGAGCCTGCCGAGATTGTGCTCCACTCTTGCGAGGAGCTCGGCATCCGAGATGGTCAGCCCTGCCCTCATGCGCCGACGCGCATCGTAGGATCCCTCTGCGAAATAGTAGGTGTAGAAAATGTCGAGGACGGAATCGAGATGCTTGCGCACCTCGGAGGAACCGCCATCGCAGAAGAACTCGTCCGGCGACAGCATGACCGCTGCATGCAGCCCGCGCTTTTCGGGTGTCGCCAGGGCGGCGGGATCCAGCTTCGAAGCCTGCGCCCGCAGGAAGAAGTAGAAGGAGACCAGCCTTTCCTGCGGCTGCCGCAGGATGCTGAAGGTAAAGCATTCGCCCTCGATCCCATCGAGGCTGGTCCAATCGATATGTCCCGCGAACAGGCGGTACGATCGGAGCTGCTCCTGCGACAAAGCCTGGAACTGCTCATTGTTGACCGCCGGACAGACATGCCGGGAGAGTAGAAGCGACTCAGGAAGCGACGGACGCTCGTTCCCGCCGTCTTGGGAACATGTAGGAATTTTATCTTCATCCGGCGCGCTCTGGGACCCGAGGGCTTTTCCGGCAAGCTAGTCCAATCGGCAAGAACGCCGAAGCGGCTCAAGCCGCCGAAAGGACTGGTAGAAATTGGAGCGGGCGAAGGGATTCGAACCCTCGACCCCGACCTTGGCAAGGTCGTGCTCTACCCCTGAGCTACGCCCGCGCTCCGTATCCGGCTGGGTAGGTCGCCGGAAGGCGGCTCTGATAGGGCTTTTCCGACGCCTTGGCAAGAGCCTGTCGAGAGCCTCATCCGCGCGCCAGGAGACGCTGCAGATACTTGCCGTATTCGCTCTCGCGGATCGGCTGGATCAGCCTCTCGAAGGCGCCGTCGTCGATGTAGCCCTTGCGCCAGGCAATTTCCTCGGGGCTGCCGATCTGCAGGCCCTGGCGTTCCTCGACCGTCTCGACGAACTGGGCGGCCCGCAGCAGGCTCGACGGCGTGCCGGTGTCGAGCCAGGCATAGCCGCGCCCCAGCCGCTCGACCGTGAGCTTTCCTTCCTTCAGGTAGTGGGCATTGATGTCGCTGATCTCCAACTCGCCGCGGGCAGAGCGCGGAACCTGGGTGGCCACGTCGCAGACGTCGGAATCGTAGAAATAAAGTCCGGTGACGGCCCAGTTCGACTTGGGCTGCTTGGGCTTCTCCACGATGCTGACCGGCCGCTGGGCGGCATCGAATTCCACGACGCCATAGGCTGTGGGATCGGCCACCCAATAGGCATAGACCCAAGCGCCCGTACCCTCGGCGCCGCGTCCCGCCACCTCGGGCAGCGAATCGCCGTAAAAAAGGTTGTCGCCCAGGATCAGGCCGACCCGCGAATTGCCGATGAAGCTGCGGCCGATGATGAAGGCCTCGGCGATGCCGCCGGGCTTGAGCTGCGGCTCGTAGGAGACGTTGATGCCCCATTGGCTGCCGTCGCCGAACAGGCGGCGATAGGCGTCGACATCGCCCGGATTGACGATCAGCAGGATGTCCCGGCAGCCCGCGAGCATCATGGTGGTCAGCGGGTAGTAGACCATCGGCTTGTTGTAGACCGGCAGGAGCTGCTTGTTGGCGGCCCGCGTCATGGGGTAGAGCCGCGTGCCGCTGCCCCCCGAGAGAACGATACCCTTCATTCCAGCCATCTAGCGCACCCCCATGCTCAGCCCGCAACAACTCTTGAGCCGACTCGACGAACTCGGCATCGCCCACCGCACCGTCGAGCACCCGCCCGTCTTCACGGTCGAGGAGGCCAAGGCGTTGCGCGGCAACCTGCCCGGCCATCACATCAAGAACCTCTTTTTGCGCAACAAGAAGGAGGAGATGTGGCTGATCGTGGCACTGGAGGATCGGGCCATCGACCTCAAGCGCCTCGGAGAACGGCTGGGAGCCGGGCGATTCTCGTTCGGCAGCCCGGAGCGGCTGAAGCGCCATCTCGGCGTCGAGCCGGGCTCGGTGACGCCACTGTCGGCGATCAACGATGCCGGCCATGAGGTCCGCGTGGTGCTCGACCGCGGCCTCGCCGAGGGCGGGCCGATCAACGCCCATCCGCTGGTGAACACCATGACGACGGCGCTGAGCCTCGCCGACCTGCTGCGCTTCTTCGCGGCGACCGGCCACACCCCGGAGTGGCTCGACTTCCCGGTCTGACGTTATATTATAACGGCATGCTTCCTCGTCGCCGTCTCCCGCTTCTCTTCGTGGCGCTGGGCCTGTTGCCCGGCCTGCCCGCCGCCGCCCAGACGCCCATCAAGGCCGTCGCGACCTTCTCGATCCTGGGCGACCTGGTGGCCGAGGTGGCGGGCGACAAGGTCGTCCTCTCCGTTCTGGTCGGCGCCGATATGGACGCCCATGCCTACCAGCCCCGCCCCAGCGACGCCCGCATGCTGGCCGACGCCCAGCTCCTCGTGAGCAACGGGCTGGGCTTCGAGGGCTGGATCGACCGTCTCGCCAAGGCCGCGCCCTTCAAGGGCCGCGCGATCGTGGCGTCGACCGGCGTCGCCACCCTGGCGGCGGGGTCGGGCCATGGGCACGGGCATTCGCATGCCCACGGACCGGATCCGCACTGCTGGCAGGACGTCCAGCGCGTCCGCACCTATGTCGCCAACATCGCCAAGGGTCTCGTCGATGCCGATCCGGCGAACGCCGCGCACTACAAGGAGCGTGTGGCGCAGGCCGACCGCCGCCTGGTCGAGCTCGACGCCTGGGTAAAGGCGGAGATCGCCAAGGTCCCGGCCGACAAGCGCCGCGCGATCACGGGACACGATTCGTTTCGCTACTTCTCGGCCGCCTATGGCGTGAAGTTCCAGTCGCCGCGCGGCTACAACACCAGCAGCGAACCCTCGGCCCGCGACGTCGCGCTGCTGATCCGCGAGGCGCGCGAGCAGCGGATCAAGGCGCTGTTCGTGGAGAACATGACCAACCCCGGCCTGGTCGATCAGATCGCCCGCGAATCGGGCGCGATCGTCGGCCCGCGCCTCTACACCGACGCGCTGTCAGGCGCAAATGGACCCGCGCCGACCTACGAGAAGATGATGCGCCACAACGTGACGGCCCTCGTCGCCGGCATGCTGAAGAACTAGAGTTTTTCGGGCACGAGAGAACCTGAGGGATCGGGATCGGTTCCTTCCCCCTTCAGAGGGGGAAGTGCCTCGCTTTGCAGGGCGATGGGGTCATGGGCGTCGCAAGGTTCATGACCCCTCCATCGGCGTATGACGCCGACACCTCCCCATGTGAATGGGGAGGCGATTACACTTCAATCGGAGAGACGCTAGACCGCGACGAACGGCAGGCCGGCGACGTTCCGGGTCGCCTGCAGCGTGTTGTACATCAGGCAGGCCACGGTCATCGGCCCGACGCCGCCCGGCACCGGCGTGACATGTCCCGCCACCTTCTGCGCCTCGGCAAAGGCAACGTCGCCCACCAGCCGGCTCTTGCCTTCCGGCGTCGGAATCCGGTTGATGCCGACATCGATCACCGCCGCGCCGGGCTTGATCCAGTCGCCCTTCACGAACTCGGTCTTGCCGATCGCGACCACGAGAATGTCGGCCTGACGGCAGACCGCGGGCAGGTCGCGGGTGCGCGAATGGGTGATCGTCACCGTGCAATCGGCGCGCAGCAAAAGCTGCGCCACCGGACGACCCACCAGATTGGAGCGACCGACGATCACGGCGTTGAGCCCGGATAAAGAGCCCAGCGCATCCTGCAGCAGCATCGAGACGCCGAGCGGCGTGCACGGCACCGGGAAGTCGAGCGGCGCGCCGGGCGCGATCGAACCCAGGCGGCCGACATTTACCGGATGGAAGCCGTCGACGTCCTTGGCCGGGTCGATGGCGATCAGCACCTTCGCCGTGTCGATGTGTTTGGGCAGTGGAAGCTGGACCAGGATGCCGTTGACCGCGGCATCGGCGTTGAGCTGCGCGACCAGGGCCAGCAGCTCCTTCTCGGTCGTGCTCTCCGGCAACTGGTGATCGAAGCTCGCCATGCCGAGTTCGACCGCGAGCTTGCCCTTGCTGCGGACATAGACCTGGCTGGCCGGATCGGCACCGACCAGCACCGTCGCAAGGCCGGGCTTCGGTCCGCCCTTGGCGATCAGGTCGGCCACGCCCGCACCCACGCGCTGGCGCAGGCCGCCCGCGAAGGCTTTTCCATCGATCAGTTTCGCATCAGCCATTCTTGTCCATCCATTCGGCAATCCGTCCGACGAGCACGTCCGGCTCGCCCGCGACGCTGAGCGTCTTCTCCCGCGCCGTCCCGCCGCGCACGATTTCTATGGTCGATTTCGGCACGCGCCAAGCAGCCGCCAGCAGGGCGACGACGGCGGCATTGGCCTTGCCATCCTCGGGCGCCGCCGTCACTGCGGCCTTGAGCGCGCCGTCGGCGGTCCGCTCGAGCGCGGAGCGCCGCGCCCGCGGCTGCACGCGAAGCTGGATGGTCACGCCGCCGGAGAGGCGACGCAGGAAAACGGGATCGGTCGGCGGGCTGCCCAGTGGAGCGTCAGCGGACGAGGGCCGGCCAGACATACTCCCACAGCAGGCTGCGGATGAAGAACAGGCCGAGCAGCAGGATGACGGGCGAGATATCGACGCCGCCGAGATTGGGCAGGATGCGCCGGATCGGGCGCAGGACGGGTTCGGTCAGCTTGAACAGCAGATCGACCACGACGCGGATGAACTGGTTGCGGACGTTCACCACGCCGAATGCCACCAGCCAGCTCATGATCGCGCTCGCGATCACGATCCACGTGTAGATGTCGATGATCTTGTCGATCAGCACCGCCAACGACAGCATCTGGCCCCCGCGCCTTGAGGCCGGCCAACCGCCGGCCGCGGCACCCTACTCGGCAGCGATTGTCGATCACAAGCCCATTTCAGGTTCGCGTAAGGACGAGTTCGACGCTGCCGAGGCGGACGGAGCGCACGGCGCTGATGTCGCGCGGACCATGCTCGGGCAACAGGCGGGCGCCGTCGATGAAGGTACCGCCCGGGCTGCCCAGATCTTCCAGGCCCATGCGGCGGCCGGAGACCAGCAGGCGGGCATGCGGCTGGCCGACCGACGGATCGGGCACGCTGAGATCGGTGGAGACGCCCGCCGGCGCGCCGGTCAGCGTGTAGGTGCTCGACGTACCGTCGATCCCCAGCGAGACCGTGCCGCCATTGCCGAGCGCGCCGGCAAGACGCCAGCCGCGCGCGTCGGGCAGCGCCATCGGCGGGGCGCCAAGGGCCACCGGCCCGGTGGCCGGTGCAGGCCGATGAGGGGCCGTGAACCCACCGCCCGTCGAGGCGGCGGGCTCGTCGCGCGGCCAGCGCATGAAGGCGAAGATCCAGAGAAGGATCAGCGGCACGATCGTGCCGATACCCGTCAGCGTCACCAGGATGGCGCCGAGGCCGGTCCAGCCGGGGAAGCCGGCCTTCTCGACGATGCGCCAGGCCATCCAGGCCGCGAGCACGGTGCCGACCAGCGCGAAGGCACCGGTCAACCCGAACAGGCCCGTGAGGGCCGCGATTTCCACCCCGAACATCTATCGCCTCGGCCCGGCTTCGCCCGCGGGCCACGTGCTGAAGGCCAGCATGCCCATGACGATGAAGGAGCCGATGACCGGCACCAGATGGAACAGCGACAGGGCGCCCGAGAAGCCGGCGCGCGTGCAGATCCGCCAGGTCGGGATGATCAGGACGAGCGACACGAACAGGTGCACGACCAGCAGGACGAACACCGTGAAGGAGCCCAGCGCCAGGAGCCAGCTCACCGGATCCATGACGTCAGACCAGGGCCACGACTTCGATCTCGACCATGACGTCGCGCGGCAGGCGCGCGACTTCCACGGTCGAGCGGGCCGGCGTGGCGCTGCCGAAATATTCAGGCAGGCCGTAGACCTCGTTCATGGCGGCGAAGCTGTCCATGCTCTTCAGGAACACGGTCGTCTTCACGGCCTGGCCGAGGTCGCTGCCGGCGGCCTTCAGGACGGCGCGCAGGTTCTTCAGCACCTGATGCGTCTGCTCGGCGATACCGCCGTCCACGATGTTGCCGGTCGCGGGATCGAGCGGGATCTGGCCGGCACAGAAAACCAGCCCGTTGGCCACGACCGCCTGCGAATAGGGGCCGAGGGCCTTGGGGGCGGCGTCCGTCTGAACGATTTTCTTGGCGCTGGCCATGGGCTCACCTCATCAAAAACAGGGGCCGGACGCTATCACAGCCCGGTTTGCTTGACAGGGGGCCCGGCAACCATTATCCGCGCGGTTCTCCAAGGGTCGGAGGGGGCTGTAGCTCAGCTGGGAGAGCGCCTCGTTCGCAATGAGGAGGTCAGGGGTTCGATCCCCCTCAGCTCCACCAACCACCCCGATCCTTACTGGTCTGTCGCGGCGCATCACGGCACTATTGCACACGATGCGCAGACGCAAACGCCCTACGCCTGCCGAACTGGGTCTCACCGCCGCCGAAGGACGCATCCTGACGTCCCTGCGCACGCCGCAGCGCGTGCAGGAATTCGTCTCCGCCCTTCCCGCCAATTTCGAGCAGGGCGGCGACAGCCTGCGGTCCGTGCGCGGCGTGTTGCGCCATCGCGAGGCCCACTGCCTGGAGGCGGCCTTCGTCGCCGCCTGCGCACTGTGGCTGCAGGGGGAGCCGCCGCTGGTCATGGACCTGACGGCCACGCGAGAGGATTCCGATCACGTCGTCACCCTGTTCCGCCGCGACGGCTGCTGGGGCGCGATCTCCAAGAGCAACCATGCCTGGCTGCGCTGGCGCGACCCGGTCTATCGCAGCCTGCGCGAGCTCGCGATGTCGTACTTCCATGAATACTTCAACAAGGGTCGCAAGACGCTGCGCACCTATTCGGCTTCGGTCGACCTGAGCCGCTTCGCGACCGACACATGGATCACCAGCGAAGAGAATTGCTGGGACGTGGGCGCATCGCTCGACGATGCCCGCCACTACCGCCTGATCAGGCCGGCGCAGATGCGCTGGCTGATGCCGCCCGACGCCACCGTGCTGCGGGCCGACGACATCGTCCAATACGAAAGCCGCGATCGCAAGACGGCTCGCAAGTACTGATCATCTAGGGAGCACGACATGAGACGAGTCTTCTCGACCCTGCTGCTGATCCTGCTCGGCGCCGCCACACCGGCCGCCGCCCAGATCCCTCCCGAATGGCAGGCCGCCGCCCAGGCCGTCATCGGCGAACTCGAGCGCGACACGCCGCAGGCGGCCAAGCCCTGGACCGGCGCGGAGCTGACGCAAGGCTGGAACCTCGCGCGCGCCTGGCGGCGGCACAACAACGGCAACATCGAGATCATCCTCGCCGAGTACCTGATGTTCGTGGCGCTGTGCCGGATCGGCTGCGCCGGCAGCACGGTCGAGGGCCAGGGCTATGTCGGGGCGGCCGGGGAGGTGAAGGCGCTGATCGCCCAGAACGGCGGCTCCTACGCACTGGCGGCAAACGCCAACACGTGGCTCGCCGGCATTCCCGACCCGACGGGCGCGGCGAAGAAGAACGTGGCCCTCTGGCAGAAGGATCCCGACATCGCGTCGGCCGACTTCGCAACCGGCAACATCTACGCATTGAGCTGGCTGCTGGCCCGCAAGCGACCGACACCCGAGGCACAGGCCGACGCCTTCGCCCGCTTCGCGATCTTCGTGCAGGGCAAGTCGTGGATCGGCACGCGCTGCCTCGACATCACGAAGGTGGCGACGGTGCTGGGCGCGGCGCCGCGGATTGAGGCGTGTAGCTAAAATCCGTCGTCCTGAGCGATAGCGAAGGACCTTGCCCAGCGACCGGCGGACTCCTTTGCAGGCGTGAGGTCCTTCGCTGCGCTCAGGACGACAGAATAAAAAAGGGGGCCGTGAGGCCCCCTTTCCGATTGCGGCTGCGATCGCGCGTTACTCGGCGGCGATCTGTTCCTTCACGAACTTCTTGGCGTCGAAGTCCTCGGCGACCTTGAGGTCGTTGCCGATCAGCTTCTCGATGTCGATCTCGGCGTAGCCGAGCACGCCCATCTCGCCCAGCGCCTTCTGCACCTTCGGCCCGAACAAGCCGATCTCCTTGAGGATCGGCACGATGCGGGTGAACAGGCGGGGGCGGAACTGCTGCATGGCGCCCGAGTGATAGGCGTGCTCCAGCATTTCCTTCACCGGCAGACCGGACCGCATCCAGACTTCGCCCTGGTTGAAGCGGTCGCGCATGAAGTAGAGCGCCTCGACGACGAACTCCTCGCGCTCGGCGCGCTCGGCATCCGAGAGGTGCGGATAATATTCGCGCAGCGCCATGCGGCCGAACGTGACGTGACGCGCCTCGTCCTGCATCACGTAGGCGTTCACGGCGCCGGCCAGGTTGTTCTTGGCGGTGTCGCGAATGCGCTGGAAGGCGGCGAGCGCTAGTCCCTCGATCAGCACCTGCATGCCGAGATAGGTCATGTCCCAGCGGCGGTCGGTCAGCGTCTGCTCGAGCAGGTTCTTGAGCGACTCCGTGATCGGATAGGCCGACTTGAACTTCTCGTGGATCAGCCGCTTGTAGCTCTCGACGTGGCGGGCCTCGTCCATCACCTGCGTCGCGGCATAGAACTTGGCGTTCATGTCCGGCACGGTGTTCACGATCTTGGCGGTGGCGATCAGCGCGCCCTGCTCGCCATGCATGAACTGGCAGATGGAATGGCACTGCAGGTTGAACCGCAGCCAGTCCTTCTCCTTGTCGGTCATCTTGTCCCAGAAGGGCGAGCCGTAGATCGGGATCGTCTCGTCGGCCATGCCCATCGGGTTGCCTTCGAACAGCTCCTGGGACCAGTCGATACGGGTGCTGGTGTCCCACTGCTGCTGCTTGCCCTTTTCGTACAGGTTCAGCAGGTCGGCGGAGCCGTCCTCGTATTCCCAGTTGAACGCGATCTCGGTGGCGCCGTCGAACTTCCAGTTCGTGATTTCGACCGGCAGCTGATAAATTTTTTGCGTCGTCATCGGCTCTTGCCTCCTGGCCCTGAACCTTGTCCCATCCCTATGGAGCGTCGGAACAATGACGCTCCTCTCATTTTTCTCGGCGGACGCTAGCACAGTCTGCTAGGAGAGTCCGCCCGGAAAACGGGCATCTGAAGACGAGTTTTTGATGTCCTATAGTCAGCTGCGCATCGCCAAGATCATCCAGGAAACGCCGGACGCACGTTCCTTCGTCCTGGAGATCCCGCCCGAACTCGCCGAAAAGTACCGCTATCGCGCGGGCCAGTTCCTGACCTTCCGCGTCCCCCACGCCGACGGCGCCTTCAACCGCTGCTATTCGTTGTCCAGTGCCCCCGAAACCGACGGGCTGCCCAAGGTCACGATCAAGCGCGTCGCCGGCGGCAAGGGCTCCAACTGGTTCCACGATTCGGTGACGGAGGGCGGCACCCTCGACGTCCTGCCTCCGGCCGGCCGCTTCGTGCTGGGCGAGGGCGACGCGCCCCTGCTCCTGTTCGGCGGCGGCAGCGGCATCACGCCGATGATGTCGCTGATCAAGAGCGCCCTGAAGGGCACGCGACGGATCCGGCTGCTCTATGCCAATCGCGACAAGCCCTCCGTGATCTTCGACGCCGAGTTCGAGGCGCTCGCGAAGGCCCATCACGGCCGGCTGGAGGTGATCCATCATCTCGATTCGACCCAGGGCATCCTGAAGCCCGAGGAGATCGTCGCGGCGATGAAGGGTTTCGAGGCGGGCGACGTCTATCTCTGCGGCCCCGGCCCCTTCATGAGCCTGGTCGAGCAGACGCTGTTCGCGCACGGCATGCCGCACGAGAAGGTGCGGATCGAACGCTTCGAGGCCTCGGGCAACGACGCGGTTCCGGTGGAGCCGAGCGAAGAGGGCGACGTGATCCCGGGCGAGATCACCATCCATTTCGAGGGCAAGGCACACAAGGTTGCCTACGCAAAGGGCCAGACCATTCTCGAAGCCGCTCGCGCCGGCGGGCTCAACCCGCTCTCTTCCTGCGAGGAAGGGTTCTGCGCCTCGTGCGCGGCCAAGACCATCAAGGGTAAGGTCGTGCTGGCCAAGAACGACATCTACACGCCCGACGATCTCGCCAATAACTGGATCCTGACCTGCCAGGGCCATTGTTTCGGGGCCGAGGTCGAGATCACCTACGACGTGGTGTAGCGATTAGCGTCCGCCCCCTCGCGCAGGCGACCATCCTGACCGTCGTCGCCGGCATCGCCGACGCCGTGGGTTACGTCACCATGAATGGCGTGTTTGCCGCAAACATGACCGGCAACACGGTGCTGGCCGGCATCGACCTGGCGAAGGGCAACCATCTCGGCGCCTGGAACCACCTGACGCCGCTGGTCGCGTTCTTTCCCGGCGCCATGCTGGCGCGCGTGCTGCTGCGGCTGTTGAAATCCCCGACCACCGGGCTGCTGCTCGAGGCGGCCATCCTCGCCGTGGTGGGTTTCCTGCCGCTCAGCGAAGAAAACGCAGTGATGATCGTCGCCTTTGCCATGGGCCTGCAGGCCTCGGCGATCACCAGCTTCGCCGGTCATGCCGTGAGCACGGTCGTGGTGACCAGCACGCTGGCCCGCACCGCCGACGCGACGGTCGACCGACTATGGCCGCAGAACGACAAGCCGCCGCCCTCCGCGACCAACACATGGCTGCTGACCTTGACCTGGACCGGCTATCTCGTGGGCGCGGTGATCGGCGGCCTGCTGCTGACCGCAATGCCCTATCCGCTGCTCGTCCCGGCTGCGCTTCTGCTGCCGGCACTCCTGCTGAGGGACAACTCCGCGCCGCGTCCGTGACGGTCGCGGGAGGGATTATCTGGCTTTGGCCGGCGCCCCATTTGCCAATTCGCGCGCCCGGGCTTCGAACACGGCAAAGCGCTGCGCGAGGCTTTTCAATTCGGCGGCTTTCTCGGCGTCGGAAAGGAACGAGTAGCGGATGCTGTTGGCAACCGTCGCCTTCAGCGCATCGTAGTTGGGTTTGTAGCGGCTGACATAGAGCACGTATTCGCCGGACAGGTTGTTGCGTGAAACACCGGCGTCATCGGTGGAGATCACGAAAGGCACGCCGGCCTGCCGGTAGACCGTTACCGGATGCGACTCGTTCTTCACCCCCAGGATGAATGCGTTGCTGGTGAGGTTTATTTCGACCGCGACCCCGCGCTCGCGCATCGTGCGCAGCAGGCCGAGGGCATCGCGTTCGAAGACGATGTCGACACCATGTCCGATGCGGTCGGCGCGGGCGATTTCCACCGCCTCGCGAATGTGGCTTTGCAGCCCTTCCGGCGGCACCACGCCGAGGGTCAGCTCCCCGGCATGCAAGGCAAGCCGCACGCCGGGGTACTTCTGCTTCAGGAAGGCGAACATGCGCATGTGCAGGCTGTAGTCGCGCATCGACACGATGCCATCCTCGGGGCCGACGATGTTTACCGCCACCACGCGCCGGCGGGCATTGACCGCCGCGAACGCCGAATACAGGCCGCCAAACACCTTGGCCGGCTGCTCACTGCGGACCACGTAGGCCTGGTAGCGCATCTTGAAATCGCCGTCGTCGACACCTGCGGAGGCGGCGTCGACACTGTCGAGATAGGCGGCGACGCCCTTGGCGGTGGCCTCGTCCCTGACCAGGAAATCGAAATAAGGAGACAGCGCGGCTTCTATCCGGGCCGGGCTCGCATCGGGAGGCAACTCGTCGATTGCCTTCGAGAGCGCCGGATTGTCGGGGCTGGGCGCGCGACGCAGCATCGTCTCGATGTATTGCACGTTTTCTGCGATCGCCCGGGCCTTCAGCTTGCGCAGCCCTTGATTGTAGTCGTCGTCGGAGATCGAGCCGAAGTAGCCGAACGTGTCGAAGAAATGCTGATCCGGCGCGAGTTGCTGCTGAAAGTGATCCTTGAAATCCTTGTCGGACCAGCGCGACAGCAGCTGGCGATAGAAGGCGTCGTCGGAAGAGGCACGGATCCGGTCGACATCGAGACACAAGGCACGCGCGGCGGCATCAAGGCCGTCCGGCTTCGTCTCTACGCGGAATTTTCTGGTCCTGAGCGCGACGTCGTCGGCGCTGTAGATGCAATAAGCCTTCTGCTTGATCCAATCGAGAAAGGTCTCGACGTAGATCGCGCCGGAATAGTGATGATGCAGGTCGCCGCCCTTTGGCATCATCGTCATCAGCAGGGTCAGCGCCGCGAGGTTGGGACTCGGGCCCGCGATCAGACTGTCATAGTACAGCCGGGTCGCCTGGTAGTCGGTCCTCGCGGGCGTGCCCTGCGCCCGCGCCGGCACGCTGAAGACAAGCGCAATCATGACCGCGCAGATCAGCACGGATGCGTTTGCCTTTTTCATGTTTTGCCCCGTCTTCCGCCTGCACGAGGCAATGAGGCTACTCCGCCGCGATCGACTTCTCGACGAACATCTTCCGGTCGAAGTCGTCGGCGACCTTGCCGTCGTTGGCGAGGACCTCGGCGACGTCGATCTTGGCGTAGTCCATCACGCCCATCTCGGCGAACGCCTTCTGAACGCGCGGCCCCCACAGGCCGATATCCTTGACCGTCGGCACGACGCGGCTGAACAGCCGGCCGCGGAAGGAATTCATCTGCTTGGAATTGTAGTGGATGTCGTCGAGCACCTTGGCCGGAAGGCCGAGCCGCTCCCAGACCTCGGACTGGTTGAAGCGGTCGCGCATGAAATGGAGCGCCTCGACCACGAACTCCTCGCGCTCGTCGCGCTCGGCATCGGAGAGGTGCGGATAGTATTCGCGCAGCGCCAGGCGGCCGAACGAAACGTGGCGTGCCTCGTCCTGCATGACGTAGGCGTTGACCGCGCCCGCCAGCGTATTGCCGGCCTTGTCGCGGATCGACTGGAAGGCGGCGAGCGCCAGTCCCTCGATCAGCACCTGCATGCCGAGATAGGTCATGTCCCAGCGGCGGTCGGTCAGCGTCTGCTCGAGCAGCGTCTGCAGCGCCTTGTTGATCGGATAGGCGACCTTGAACTTCTCGTGCAGCAGCCGCTTGTAGGCCTCGACGTGGCGCGCCTCGTCCATGACCTGTGTGGCGGCATAGAACTTGGCGTTCATGTCCGGCACGGTGCCGACGATCTTGGCGCTGGCGATCAGCGCGCCCTGCTCGCCATGCATGAACTGCGAGATCGAGTTGGCCTGGAGATGGAGCCTGAGCCAGCTCCGCTCCTTCTCGTTCATCCTGTTCCAGTAATCCGTGCCGTAGATCGAGATCGCCTCGTCCTTCAGCTCCATCGGATTGTCGGGATTGAGTTCAAGCGACCAGTCAAGACGTGTGCTGGCGTCCCACTGCTGCTGCTTGCCCTTCTCGTACAGGTCTAGGAGCGCCGACGAGCCGTCGTCATATTCCCAGTTGAACTGGAGATCGGTCGCGCCGTCGAACTTCCATTGCGTCACGTCGACGGGCAGGGCGTAGATCCGCTGCGTGGTCATGGCGTCACCCTCCGGGCAGGTTTTCGGTATTGCTTGCCGAAAAGATGACGCTCCGTTCACGAATTGGCAAGCCCCTACGGCTGAAGGCGGTATCCGCCCCGGTCGGTCACCAGGATCGTGGCGCTGGCGGGGTCCCTCTCGATCTTCTGGCGCAGCCGATAGATGTGGGTTTCCAGCGTGTGGGTCGTGACGCCGGCATTGTAGCCCCAGACCTCGTTCAGCAGGACGTCGCGCGCGACCGGCCGGTCGCCGGCGCGGAACAGGTATTTCAGGATCGAGGCTTCCTTGTCGGTCAGCCGGACCTTCTTGTTGCCGCCCTTCTCCATCAGCAACTTGGCGGCGGGATGGAACTCGTAAGGACCGATCGTCATCACCGCATCCTCGCTGCGCTCGTGCTGGCGCAGATGGGCGCGCAGGCGCGCCAGCAGGACGTTGATGCGGAACGGCTTCGTGACGTAGTCGTTGGCGCCCGATTCCAGGCCGAGAATCGTGTCGGCGTCGCTGTCGGCCGCAGTCAGCATGATGACCGGCGCCCGCACGCCCTGGCGGCGCATCAGTTTGCACAGTTCGCGGCCGTCCATGTCGGGCAGGCCGATGTCCAGGAGGATCGCGTCGTAATGCGCGATCTTGGCCTTCTCGAGGCCCTCCGCCGCCGTCCCGACCTGGATCGTCGTGAACCCGTCGTAGAGATCGAGCTGCTCCGCAAGCACGGCACGCAATGCCTGATCGTCATCGACCAACAGGATTTTCTTGCCACGATTGTTCACGGACATGCGTTCTTTACCTGTCAGCCATCTCGAAATTCACTCTATCCGGTACGATCAGGGCACAAAAGCGGTTCACTTCGGCGAATTCCCATGGCGTGATACCTAGAGACATGAGTTCCAGCCCAGCCCACTCCCGCACAGCGTCTGCAGTTGCCGCCGTCGAGCGCGCCCTCGCCGAACTCCGCCGCGGCGGTATCGTCGTGCTGCGCGACGAGCACGGGGCCGGCGGCCTGGTGATTGCCGCCGAATCCTGCGGTCCGCGCGCCCTGCAGCGCCTGCAGGGTCTCGCCCAGAACGCCCCCGTCCTGGTCACCACCCGCCGGCGCGCCGAGGCGATCGGCATGGAGATTCCACCGCATATCGCGGGCGGCATGGGCGAGACCAACAAGCCCATCACGATCGACCTGCCGGAGGGCGTGCCCGTCGACGTCATCCTGCGGCCGCACGAAAGCGACAGTACCGGCCGCCACGTGGCGTTGCGCCACCTGTCGCGGCCCGTGGCCAGCCATGCGCCGGGACTTGCCCAGGCCGCGATCGAACTCGCCAAGCTCGCCCGCCTTCTGCCCGCCGTGGTTCTGGGACCGCTGACCCGCGACCCCGGCAACAAGCGGCGGGACTGGGCGCGCGAACAGGATCTCGTCTACGTCGACGCGGCCGACGTCGCGGGCTACGAGGAAACGGCCTCGCGCACCCTGCAGCAGGTGGCGCAGGCGCACGTTCCGCTCGAGGGCGCTGAAAATGCCCGCATCCTTGCCTGGCGCCCCAGCGACGGCGGCAAGGAACATCTCGCCATCGTCGTCGGCGACATCGACCCGACCGAACCGGTGCTGATCCGCCTGCACTCGGAATGCTTCACCGGCGACCTGCTGGGCTCGCTGCGCTGCGACTGCGGCGTGCAACTGCGCAGCGCCATCGCCGAGATCGCCAAGCAGGGATCGGGCGTGCTGCTCTATCTCGCCCAGGAAGGGCGCGGCATCGGCCTCGTCAACAAGCTGCGCGCCTATGAATTGCAGGACGACGGCTTCGACACGATCGATGCCAACGAACAACTCGGCTTCGACGCCGACGAACGCATCTACGCACCCGCTGCCACCATGCTGTCGCGCATGGGCATCCAGCGCGTGCGGCTGATGACCAACAACCCGGAGAAGATCGCGCAGCTCGAACGCTACGGAATCGAGGTTGCGGCCCGGGTCCAGCACTCCTTCCCGTCCAACGGGCACAACGAGAACTATCTTCGCACCAAGGCGGAGCGAGCAGGCCACCTGCTCTAATAACGACGACTGGAGGAAACATGACCAAGATGCGTCGCCGCGTTTTCGCGGCCGGTAGTGCTGCGTTCGCGTTCTCCCCTTACATCGCAAGCGCCCAGAAGAAGTACGATCCGGGAGTGACCGACAAGGAGATCAAGCTCGGCCACACCAACCCGTACAGCGGACCGCTCTCGGCCTACGGCACGATCGGCAAGGCGATCGAGGCCTACTGGAAAATGGTGAACGACACCGGCGGCATCAACGGCCGCAAGATCAACTTCATCACCTACGACGACGGCTTCTCCCCGCCCAAGACCGTCGAGATGGTCCGCAAGCTGGTCGAGGACGACAAGGTCTTCGCGATCTTCCAGCTGCTCGGCACGCCGACCAACACGGTCGTGCAGAAGTACCTTAACCAGAAGAAGGTGCCGCAGCTCTTCGTGGCGACCGGCGCGTCGAAGTGGGGCATGCCCAAGGAGTTCCCCTGGACCATGGGCTGGCAGCCCGACTACCACACCGAGGCCGCGATCTACGCCAAGCACGTCCTGTCCAAGCACAAGGACAATCTCAAGGACCTGCGCATCGGCATGCTCTACCAGAACGACGATTCGGGTAAGGACTATATCGGCGGCTTCCTCGCCGGCCTCGGCAAGGAAAACGAGAAGTACGTCACCGCCAAGGTGAGCTACGAGGTCACCGATCCCACGGTCGACAGCCAGATCATCCAGATCAAGAACTCCGGTGCCAACGTCTTCTTCAACGACGCCGCGCCCAAGGCGGCGGCGCAGGCCATCCGCAAGGTCGCCGACCTCGGCTGGAAGCCCGACCACTATCTCGCCAACGTCTCGGCGTCCGTTGCCGCCGTGCTGAAGCCCGCCGGGTTCGAGAACAGCAAGGGCATCATCACGGCCGCCTACCTCAAGGACGCCACCGACAAGCAGTGGGTCAACGACGCGGACTACAAGGAATGGGACGCGTGGATGAAGAAGTACCAGCCCGACGCCAACCCGGCCGATTCGGGCAACGTCTATGCCTATGCGGTTTCCGCCACGATGCGGCACTGCCTCAACGCCTGCGGCGACAACCTCACGCGCGAGAACCTGATGAAGCAGGCCGCCAGCATGAAGGGCCTGGTGGTGCCGATGCTGCTGCCCGGCATCAAGATCAACACCAGCCCGACGGACTTCTATCCCATCCAGTCGATCCGCCTCTCGGCCTTCGACGGCGAGACGTGGAAGCTGTTCGGCGACGTGCTCAGTAACGAAAGCACCTGAAAACTGAAACCCGCCCGCGCAGGGCGGGATGGCACGCGGGATGCTTCCGTACGGTTCAAGACCGACCGGAGCTTCTCGACCCGATGCCTTTCGATCTGACCCGCCGCCGTGCGCTTCTGACCGCGGCGGGTGCCGCCGCCCTGGCCGCGACCGCCTACGGTTCGGCTCATACCGCCCCGCGCGCCACGCCGGGTCAGCGGCCGCCGGCGGGGAGGTTCCCCGACGGCTTCCTCTGGGGCACGGCCACATCGGCCTACCAGGTCGAGGGGGCGGCGCAGGAAGGCGGCCGGGGTCCGTCCATCTGGGATACCTTCACACAGCAGCCCGGCCGGATCCGCGACGGGTCGAACGGCCAGACCAGCGTCGACCACTTCAATCGCTACCAGGAAGACGTGGCGCTCATGAAGTCGATGGGCGCGCGCACCTATCGCTTCTCGATCGCCTGGCCGCGCGTCTTCCCCGAAGGAAGAGGCACGGCTAATTCCAGGGGTCTCGACTTCTACGACCGGCTGGTCGATGCGCTGCTCACCGCGGGCATCGAGCCCTACGCCACGCTCTATCACTGGGACCTCCCGCAGGCCCTGCAGGATCGCGGGGGCTGGGAGTCGCGGGACACGGCCGAGGCGTTCGGCGAGTACGCGGCCCATGTCGCGAGCCGGCTCACCGACCGCGTCCGCCAGATCTTCACCGTCAACGAGATGCAGACCTTCGTCGAGCAGGGCCACGAGACCGGCAACTTCGCGCCCGGCCTGAAGCTCCCGCCCGGACGGCTCAATCAGGTTCGTCATCACGCAGTGCTGGCCCACGGCCTTGCCGTGCAGGCGGTGCGCGCCAGAGGCCGCCGCGGCACGCGCGTCGGCCCTGCGGAGAACATCGCCACCGCGCTGCCCGCCGTCGAGACGGTCGAGAACATCAAGGCCGCCGAACTGGCGACACGCGAACTCAACGCGCCCTACCTCACGGTGATGATGGAAGGCCGCTACACCGACGCCTATCTCGCGAAGGCCGGGCGGGACGCGCCGCGCTTCACGGACCAGGAACTGAAGATCATCTCCGGCAAGGTCGATTTCGTCGGCCTGAACGTCTACGCGCCCAGCCAGTATGTGCTGGCGAGCGAGGCGGCGCAGGGCTTCGCGCCGGTGTCCTTTCCCTCGTCGCATCCGCACATGGCCTCGTCATGGCTGCTCCTGGGGCCGGAGGCTTTGTACTGGGCGCCGCGCCATGCCGCCCGTCTCTGGCAGGTGAAGGACATCTTCATCACGGAGAACGGCGCGTCGGCGGCCGACCAGCCGGCATCCGACGGCGTGGTCTATGACGTCGATCGCGTGATGTACCTGCGGAACTGCCTCATGCATCTGCAGCGCGCGACGGCGGAGGGCGTGCCGGTGCGCGGCTACTTCCTGTGGAGCCTGCTCGACAATTTCGAATGGGCCGACGGCTACGCGACGCGCTTCGGCCTCGTCCACGTCGATTACGAGACGCAAAAGCGCACGCCGAAACTCAGCGCCGCTTTCTATCGTCAGGTGATCGCCCGCAACGCGCCGGCCTGAACGTTGCGGCAAATCGCGGGCCACAAGACAAGGCTGATCGTTCTGGCGCGGAAATAGGAATTCAATTCCCTGTTGCTTGCGAAACTTGGAAGCAGTTTTCGCGCATGAAAGGATCGTGACCGAATATAAGAATTCCTGACGTGTCCGCTGTGCCAAGATGAGCGACGCTGTGAATGGCGAGAGGGGAATGAAATGAAGCTGCCCGTAGCGACCCTGGATCATGTGGTCATCAATGCGCGCGACGACATGGATCATGCGGCCGATCTCTATACGCGGCTCGGCTTTTCGCTCACCGAACGCGGCTACCATTCGCTGGGCTCGATGAACCATCTCGCGATGTTCGGCACGGACTATCTCGAGCTGATCGCCATTCCCAAGGATGCCAAATCGGGTCGCCTCGACCTTCTCGAGTTTCCGTTTGGCCTCAACGGCCTCGTGTTCGGCGCCGAGGACTCCGCCGTCACTTACGACTGGCTCAGCAAGGCCGGCGTGCCGGTCGACGCGCCGGTCGAGTTCACGCGCCCCGTGAAGGTCGGTGGCGAGATGCGCGACGCGCGCTTCCGCACGGTCCGCATGAAGGCCGGCGTCGTGCCGTACGGGCGGGTCTACTACTGTCACCACTTCACCCGCGACGTGGTGTGGCGCGACGAGTGGCGGCATCACGCCAACGGCACGGTCGCGATCGCGCGGTTCCTGATCGTCGAACCGGATCCCGCCGCGGCCTCGAAACTCTATGCCGACATGTTCGGGCCGGAATCGGTGCGCGACATCAAGGGCGGCAAGGCCGTGGTGGTCGGAAATTCGCGTGTCGAGATCGTGACGGAGGCCGAACTCAAGGCGCAGTTCGGCGATGCGGTGCCCGACGCCGAGGGTCGAAAGGCCTATATGGCGGGCCTGACCTTCCGCACGCTGTCTGCCGCGAAGGCGGCACGTGCCTTGCACGCCGGGAAGATCGGCGGCGTGACCGAGAGCGCGGGTCGCGTGGTCGTGCCCGCCAGGGAAGCGTTGAACGCGGTACTGGAGTTCATCGAATAGACTGAAAAGCTACGTCAGGGCTGCTGGGGAGCGGCCGAGAAGGGATTCGATGGAATATTACGACTGCTTCGCGGCGAGCTATGCCAACGCGCGCGCGAAATTTCACAAGGCTGCGACGGCGGCGCAGGGCGAGGTGCGTTCCTTCCTGCATCCCGCGAAGAAGGCGCCCGACGGCGGGCCGCTGGCGATCGACGTCGCCTGCTTCGGCGACCGCAAGGCGCCGAAACAGGCGCTGTTCGTGAGCGGCACGCACGGTCAGGAAGGCTTCTCCGGATCGGCGGTCCAGATCGGCTGGCTGAAGTCGGGCGGCGCCGCGCGCCTGCCGGCCGACCTCGGCGTGGTGCTGGTGCATGGTCTCAATCCCTACGGCTTCGCGCACTTCACGCGCACCACCGAGAACAACGTCGATCTCAACCGCAACTTCATCGACCGCGCCGCAGGCCCCGCGCCCGCCAATCCGCACTACGAGACGCTGCACGCCGACCTGCTGATCCGCGAATGGACGGACGCGGAGAACGACCGCGTCGCTCGCGTGCTCGACCGGTTCGCCGAGAGCAAAGGCCGCGACGCGTTGTTCGACACCCTGGCGCGCGGCCAGTACGAGCATCAGGACGGGCTGATGTTCGGCGGCAAGGACCGTGAATGGTCCAACCGGACGCTGGAGACCATCGTCCAGGAGACGCTGGCCGGCGCCGAGCGCGTGGCCTTCATCGACTGGCACACCGGCATCGGCGACTACGGCAAGCCGTTCTTCCTCTGCTTCAACGATCCGGCCGGCCCGCTGTTCGCACGCGCATGCGACTGGTGGGGCAAGGACAATGTCGACGGCGTGCGGCCGCACGGCATGGCGCGACCCAACTACACCGGCCTCGTCTTCCAGGGCGTGCAGCGCTTCCTCGGCAATCGCGACATGTGCGGCGCGGTGATCGAGTTCGGCACACGGGGCGTCAACATGCGCCGCGTGCTGCGCCTCGACCAGTGGCTGCGCCGCCACCATCACGGCCTCGATCCGGACGTGCTCGCCACCCTGCAGGCCGACATGATGGACGCCTTCTGCCCCTTCGACGGCCAATGGCGCAAGGACACGCTCGACTACGGGCTGAAGCTCACCGACCAGGCACTCGCGGGACTCTCTTCATGGTGACGATCAAGTACGACAATCAGGGCGATGCGATCTCGCGCGACGTGCCGGCTGACAGCCTGGCGCTGATCGATGCCGGCGGGAATGGCGCCGAGCGCAGCTACACCTACGCCGACATCGTCCGGCTGAGCGGCGCGGTGGCGCGCGGCCTGCTGAAGCGCGGCCTGCAGCGCGGCGACCGGGTCGCGATCCTGTCAGCCAACCGCGCGGAGTTCCTGCTCACCTTCCTCGGCACCATGCAGGCCGGGCTCGTCTCGGTGCCGGTGAACTACAAGCTGCCGGCCGAGACGGTCGCCTACGTCGTGGGCGACTGCGACGCCAAGATGGTGATCGGCGACGATGCGCGTCTCCCGCTGGCGCCCGACGACGTACCGAAACTCTCTTTCGACAGGGACTTCGAGAGCCTGCTCGACGAGGGCTCGTTCACGCCGCTTCCGATGAAGCCCGAGGAACCGGCCATGTTCCTCTATACGTCGGGCTCGACGGGCCGTCCGAAGGGCGTGGTGCTGTCTCACTATTCGCATCTCTGGGCGATCAGTCAGCGCGTGCGCCGGCCGGGGCCCCTCGGCCAGCGCGCCCTCGTGGCCGCGCCGCTCTATCACATGAACGGCCTGGCCATGTGCCAGACCACCTTCTCGCAGGGCGACACCGTGGTGCTGCTGCCGCAGTTCACGACGCGTGGCTACATCGAGGCCGCCGCGAAGCATCGCGTGGCGTTCCTCACGTCAGTGCCCACCATGATCGCGATGATGCTGCGTGAACGCGAGTTGCTCGCCAGCGCCGATCTCTCGGCCGTCGAGGCCGTCCGCATGGGCTCGGCGCCCGTTACCCAATCGCTGATCGACCAGGTGCACGCGGTGTTTCCGAAGGCTGTGGTCAGCAACGGCTACGGCACCACCGAAGCCGGCCCCGTCGTGTTCGGGCCGCACCCCAAAGGACTGCCGCAGCCGGTCCTCTCGACGGGCTATCCGCATCCCGAGGTTCAGCTCCGCCTCGTGCGCGACGGCAAGGAAGTGCAGGACGAAGGCGAGCTCCAGATGAAGTGCGGCGCGTTGATGACGCACTATCACAAGCTGCCGGCCAAGACGGCCGAGGTGATGACGCCGGACGGCTACTACCGGACCAGCGACGTCTTTCGCCGCGACGAGAACGGCTTCTTCTATTTCGTCGGCAGGGTCGACGACATGTTCGTGTGCGGCGGCGAGAACATCTATCCCGGCGAAGTCGAGAAGATGCTCGAACGCCATCCCGGCATCCACCAGGCCGCCGTGATCCCCGTCCCCGACGAGCTGAAGGGCCACAAGCCGATCGCCTTCGTCGTCAAGGCGGCCGACGCCCAGCTCGACGAGCAGGCGGTGAAGACCTACGCGCTGGCCAATGCGCCGGCCTACCAGCATCCGAGGCGCGTGCTGTTCGTCGATGAAATGCCGCTCGCCGGCACCAACAAGATCGACAAGCGCGTCCTCGCCAAGCAGATCCCAACCGGAGAAGTCTGACCCATGAAAGCAGCAGTCGTCCGTGAGCATGGCGGACCGGACCGCCTCGTCTTCGAATCCAACTTTCCCGACCCGACGCCGGGCGAGGGCGACGTCATCGTCGCGGTGAAGGCCTCGTCGCTGAACTATCACGACGTCTTCACCCGCCGCGGCATGCCGGGCATCAAGGTGCCGATGCCCGCCATCATGGGACTCGACGTCGCCGGCGAGATCGCCGAGGTCGGGCCGGGCGTCACCGGCTGGAAGAAGGGCGACCGCGTCCTGGTCGATCCGATCAACCGCGTCGAGGGCGGCCTGATGGGCGAGACGGTGCATGGTGGCCTGGCCGAACTGTGCAAGGCGCGCGCCCACCAGCTCATCAAGATCCCCGACGGCGTGAGCTATGCCGATGCCGCAGCGCTTCCCGTCGCCTACGGCACGGCGCTGCGCATGATGGTCACCAACGGCCATGTCGCGAAGGGCGAGAAGGTCCTGATCCTGGGCGCCTCGGGCGGGGTGGGCGTATGCTGCCTGCAGCTCGCCAAGCTCGCCGGCTGCGAAGTGATCGCCTGTGCCGGCACCGACGCGAAAGCGCAGCGCCTGAAGGAACTCGGCGCCGACAAGACGATCAACTACATCGAGAAGGATTTCATGAAGGAAATCTTCGCGATGTACGGCAAGCCGACGCGGCGTGGCGGCGGCACCGATCTCGGCGTCGACGTGGTGGTGAACTATACCGGCGGCGATACCTGGGTGAACTCGCTGAAGACGCTGAAGGTCGGCGGTCGCCTGCTGACCTGCGGCGCGACGGCCGGCTACGCGCCGACCGAGGACATCCGTTTCATCTGGACCTTCGAGCTCAAGATCCTGGGCTCCAACGGCTGGATGCGCACGGACATCGAGAAGCTCCTCGAACTGGTGCAGAGCGGCAAGCTCAAGGTGCTGGTCGACAAGGTCTTCCCGCTCGCCGAGGCGCGCGAAGCGCTGCGCGTGATCGAGGATCGCGAAGTGTTCGGCAAGATCGTGGTGGCCCCATGAGCGACAAGCTCCAGCCGCTGACGTCCGAGGAGATGCAGGCGCAGCTCGACCGCTCGCCCTTCATCGCCTTCCTCGGCCTCAAGGTGACGGCGACCGATCCCGCGAAGGAGGAAGTCACCATGACCTGCTCCATGCGGCCGGAGTTCGAGCGCGGCGCCGGCACCGGCCAATGGCACGGCGGCCCGATCGCGGCGATCATCGACACGGTCGGCGACTACGCGCTGGTCATGGCGCTGCGCCGCGGCCTGCCGACCATCAACTTCCGCGTCGATTACCTGCGGCCCGCGATCAAGACGGCGCTCACCACGACCGCGCGCGTGCGCCGTGCGGGCAAGAGCGTCGGTGTCGTCGATGTCGACGTGTTCAACGACCAGGGCGCGCTCGTCGCCGTCGGCCGTGCGACCTATTCGACGCTTCAGGCTTAGGCCACACGGTATGAAGTTTGCTTAGTCTGCGTTGGGGATTGGGGAAACGGAGGGATTCATGACGATCAAGGTTTCACGCCGCGTGTTTGGCGCGGGTGTCGTTGCTGCCGGTCTGGTCGGCACGTCGGGAACATCGTTCGCGCAAGGGACTCCCAAGCGCGGCGGCACGCTGGTCGCAACCTGGGGCGGCGGCGAGCCGCAGGCCTGCTACGTGCCGGCCGGCGGCGGCTCGAGCCCGACCTTCTCCTCGTCCAAGCTCTTCGAGCGGCTCGCCTTGAGAAGAATGGACGGCAAGTTCGAAGGCGTACTGGCCGAATCGTGGAAGCCGGCAGCGGACTTCAAGTCCTACACGGTGAAGATCCGCAAGGGCGTGAAGTTCCATGACGGCAAGGACATGACGGTCGACGACGTCGTCTATTCCGTCACCGAAATCTGGAAGAAGTATGCCGTTGCGTCGGCGCTCACCGACTTCGCGGGCATCGAGTCGCCGGACGCCGATACGGTCGTCTTCAAGTACAACAATCCGACGCCGGAATTCTTCTTTGCGTCGACCCTCTGCTCGCCGGTCGCCTACATCGTGCCCAAGCATGTCTATGCCGGCAGCGATCCGGTCACCAATCCGGCGAACAACGCGCCGATCGCCACGGGCCCGTGGAAGTTCAAGGAGTGGGTGCGCGGCAGCCACTTCGAGTACGTGAAGAACGAGAACTACTGGAAGAAGGACGAGCCTTATCTCGACCGCCTGATCATCCGCTACGTGCGCGACCCGGCGGGCCGCGCCGCGGCGATGGAAGCAGGCGACATCCACATCGGTGTTTTCAACCCCGTCGCGCCGCCGGACATCAAGCGCCTGACCGGAACTGGCAAATTCGTCGCCACCCCCAAGGGCTACGAGGAAGCGGTCTGGTCGACGACGCTCGAATGCAACATGCGCAATCCGATCTTCGCCAAGCGCGAGGTGCGCCAGGCGATCTTCAACGCCGTCAATCGCGATTTCATCGCCAAGACCGTCTACTACGGCTACGCGCGGCCGGGCACGAGCCCGATCTACTCCCCCAACAAGGAGTTCTTCACCGCCGACACGTTCAAGACGCCGTTCGACCCGAAGAAGGCCGCCGCTCTGCTCGATGCGGCCGGCTTCCCGAAGAAGGCCGACGGCAAGCGCTTCACGCTGAACCTGCTCTCGGCGGGCTGGTTCCAGGAGAACGGCAAGGTCGGCGCCTATGTGAAGCAGGCGCTCGAGGATGTCGGCATCGGCATCAACCTCACGGTCCCCGACCGTCCGAGTTCCATCAAGCGCATCTACACCGACTACGATTTCGACCTGGCGATCTCCAATCAGGCCAACCCGTCCGAGCCGGTGCCTTCGACCACGCAGTACTTCACGACCGATGGGATCCTGAAGGGCGTGCCTTTCCGCAACGCCTCGGGCTATTCCAATCCCGACGTCGACAAGCTGGTCGCCAGCATCAAGGTCGAAACCGATCCGGCCAAGCGCAAGGCGCTGGTCTTCGAGTTCCAGAAGATCATCACCCAGGAAGCCCCGCTCCTGCCGCTGGTCGAGCTGGAGTCGATCACCCTGGCCAGCACCAAGGTGCAGAACCACTCCAACGACCCCAACTTCCTCGCGGCAAGCTGGGGAGACCTATGGCTGGCGAGCTAGCCTCGCCAACGCCCACGCTGCGCGGCTCCGCCCGTCGGGCGGCGGCGCTCAAGCTCCTGCGGCGACGGCTGATCCAGGCCGTCCCGCTGATGCTGGGCGTGGTGATCATCAATTTCTGTCTGATCCAGATGGCGCCGGGCAGCTTTCTGGAATTGATGACCGCAGAGAACCAGGTGAGCGATCCGGCGACGGTCGCACTGCTGCGCAAGACCTACGGGCTGGAAGATCCCGTGTGGATGCAGCTTCTGAAGTACATCTGGGCGCTGCTGCATTTCGACTTCGGCTTCTCCTACCGCCAGAACATGCCGGTCATCCAGGCGATCTGGATCCACCTGCCGGCGACGATCCTGCTCATGGTGTCGAGCATCGCGCTGGCCGTGACGATCGGCGTGGCCGCCGGTGTGGTGGCCTCGATGAAGGTCCGCACCTTCTGGGACAGCCTCGTCTCGATCGCCGCAATGTTCTTCTACGCCGCGCCCAGCTTCTGGCTGGGCATCATGCTGATCGTGCTGTTCTCGGTGAAACTCGGCTGGCTGCCGGTCGGCGGCATGATGAAGATCGGCGGCAATGGCGGCGTGCTGGAGATCCTGCACCATCTGATCCTGCCGACCCTGGCGCTGGGCCTCTTCTATGCCGCGATCTACACGCGCGTCATGCGCTCCTCGATGCTGGAGGTGGCGCAACTCGACTTCGTGCGCACCGCCCGCGCCAAGGGCCTCAGCCGCAACCAGGTCACGATTCACCATGTGCTGCGCAATGCGCTGCTGCCGGTCGTTACAATCCTCGGCGTACAGATGGGCACCGTACTGGCCGGCAGCGTCGTGATCGAGAGCGTGTTCAGCTGGCCGGGCGTCGGCTCGCTCCTGTTCGACAGCGTGAGCTCGCGCAACTACCCGGTCGTGCTCGGCATCATGGTGCTGGGATCGCTGGTGGTCATCGCGGCGAACATCGCGGTCGACCTGATCTATATGTGGCTCGATCCTCGCATCGAGATCCGCTGATGCAAAGGTTCGAGTTCCTTGGCCGCTTCGCCCGCAACCGGGGCGCCCTGGTCGGCGCCTCCCTGATCCTGGTGGTCGCCCTGATGGCGATCCTCGCGCCGGTCTTCTTCCCCACCGACCCGCTGCGCATCGTCGGCCTGCCCGAACTTTGGCCGGGCGAGGATCCGGAGTTTCCGCTCGGCACCGATTCGCTGGGCCGCGACATCCTCTCGATGATCGTGCACGGCGCGCGGGCGACGCTGCTGATCGGCCTGTTCGCCTCGGCGGTCGCCACCATCATCGGCGTGGGTGTCGGCGCCATCGCCGGCTATTTCGGCGGCTGGGTCGACGAGATCGGCATGCGTGCGGCCGAATTGTTCCAGACCATCCCGAACCTGATCTTCGTGCTCACCATCGTGGTCATCCTGGGCTCGACCCTGACCAACATCGTGATCGCCATCGGCATCGTGAGCTGGACTCCGATCGCGCGCATGACGCGGGCGGAATTCCTGTCGCTGCGCGACCGCGAATTCGTCCAGGCCTGCCGCTCCATGGGCATGAGCGACCTCCGCATCATCGTCTCGGAGATCCTCCCCAACGCCCTGCCACCGGTGATCGTTCTGTCCTCGCTGGTCGTGGCGGGCGCCATCCTGTTCGAATCCGCCGTCTCGTTCCTCGGACTCGGCGACCCCAACGTCGCGAGCTGGGGCCGGCTGGTCGGCGACGGTCGGCAGCTCATCCGCAGCTCCTGGTACATCTGCGCCATCCCCGGCATCGCGATCATGATCACCGTGCTCTGCCTCAACCTGGTGGGCGACGGGCTGAACGACGCGCTCAACCCCAAGCTCCGGGACCGCTGAGCGATGGCCGCCCTTCCCCTGGAGGTTCGCAACCTCAGCACCACCTTGTTCACGCGCCGCGGCGAGATGAAGGCCGTCGACGGGCTGAGCCTCACCGTCGGCGCCGGCGAGACCGTCGCCATCGTGGGCGAATCGGGTTGCGGCAAGTCGCTGTCGGCGCTCTCGATCATGCGGCTACTGCCCGACCCGCCCGCCCGCATCGTGGGCGGCGAGGTGAGGCTGAACGGCCGGGACATCGTCCCCCTGCGCGAGGAGGACATGCTCGACATCCGGGGCAAGGAGATCGGCATGATCTTCCAGGACCCGATCAGCTCCCTGAACCCCGTCACGACGGTCGAGAAGCAGATCGTCGAAGTGCTGATGACCCACACCGAGCTCGGTCGCGGTCAGGCGCGCGTGCGGGCGCACGAGTTGCTGGAGCTGGTCGGCATGCCCGACGCGGCGCGCCGCCTCGACGCCTATCCGCACCAGCTCTCCGGCGGCATGTGCCAGCGGGTCGTCATCGCCATGGCGATCGCCTGCAGCCCCTCGGTGCTGATCGCCGACGAGCCGACCACGGCGCTCGACGTCACGGTACAGGCGCAGGTGTTGGCGCTGCTCAAGAAGCTGCAGGCCGATGCCGGCATGGCGATGATCTTCATCACCCACGATCTCGGCGTCGTCGCCGAGACGGCCGATCGCGTCGTGGTCATGTATGCCGGCCGCAAGGTCGAGGAGGCCTCGGTCGACGACCTGTTCGAGAACCCGCTGCACCCCTACACGGTGGGCCTGATCGGCGCGACGCCGATCCCGGGCGCCGAGCGCGCCGAACGCCTGGCCGACATTCCGGGCATGGTGCCGCCGCTGAATGCGTTGCCGGAAGGCTGCGCCTTCGCGCCGCGCTGCAAGCGGGTGATGGACCGTTGCCTCACCGAGAAGCCTGCCCTCACGGTTCCGGGGCCGGGCCGACTCGTCGCCTGCTTCGCGGCCGAGGGAGGCTGACCGTGTCGCTTCTTTCGCTGAGGGACGTGCGCGTCCAGTTCAACACGTCGGGCGGCATCGTGCGCGCCGTGAACGGCGTCAGCCTCGACCTCGCCGTCGGCGAGACGCTGGGCCTGGTGGGCGAATCGGGCTGCGGCAAGTCCACGCTCGGCAAGGCGATCATGAAGCTGGTCCCGGTGGCCGGCGGCGAGATCGTGGTCGAGGGCGTCGACATTGCGCCGCTGAACCGCGAGCAGCTCACCGACATGCGCCGCAAGGTGCAGATGATCTTCCAGGACCCTTACGGGTCTTTGAACCCGCGCTCGACGGTCGGCCGTTCGGTGGCCCAGCCGATGGTCCTCGCGGGATGGAAGGCCGACGCCACGGCCGAGCGGGTCGAGACCCTGCTGCGCTGGGTCGGCCTGCCCAGCGACGCCAAGCAGCGCTACCCGCACGAATTCTCGGGCGGCCAGCGCCAGCGCATCGGCATTGCCCGCGCCCTGGCACTCAGCCCCAAGCTGATCATCTGCGACGAACCGGTTTCGGCGCTCGACGTCTCGGTCCGTGCGCAGGTCATCAACCTGCTGGAGGACCTGAAGAGCCAGTTCGGCGTCTCCTACCTGTTCATCAGCCACGATCTCAGCGTGGTCGAGCACATCGCCGACCGGGTGGCGGTGATGTATCTCGGCATGCTGTTCGAGGTCGGCGGCCGCGACCAGATCTGGCGCGACCCCCGGCATCCCTACACGAAGGCCCTGCTGGCCGCCGCGCCGATCGCCAATCCCAAGCTCGCCCGCGCCCGCCAGCGCACCGTCCTTCAGGGCGAGTTGCCCAGCCCGCTCAACCCGCCCCCCGGCTGTCCCTTCAATTCGCGCTGCCCCCTGGCGCAGGACCGCTGCCGGGCCGAGAAGCCGGTTCTGCGGCCGGTCGGCAACGGCGCGCAGGCGGCGTGCCATTTCGTCTGATTTGGCTATGATCCGGGCCATGAGATTGCCTGCCGCTCTATCCGCCCTCTCGACCACCCTCTCGGCCGCCCTCCTGACTGCCGGCGCGGCCTCCGCCCAGACCATGGAGTTCGCCTGCCCCGACCCGGGCACGACCTTCACTTACGACAGCGGCGTCAAGGTCGTGGCGCGCGGCCGCAGCGGCATGGATTGCAACATGGAGCGGGTGGACGGCGGGCCCTTCAAGCTGCGGGCGCTATTGTTCGACAATCCTTCGGCTGACGGCAACGACACCTCGGCCTTCATCGCCACCCTGCGCCCCGAGCGACTGTGGCCGCTGGAAGCCGGCAAGAAGATCGAGGCCAGCTACAAGGTCGGCGGCGGCAGCTGGACCTACACGCTCGCCGTGGTGCGCTACGAGCGGCGCACCGGTCCGGGCGACAAGATGATCGACACGTTCCTGATCGAGATGAACGAGACCGGGGACAAGGGCCAGCGCTCGATCTCGCGCTGGTGGATCGCCCCCGCCGACAAGTTCGCCATCCGCTACGATTTCAGCGACGGCGCCGGCAAGGCCAACCGCGCCGTCGTGACCGAGATCAAGCGCTAAAGCGGCTTGCTTCCGCCAATAGGTCTGAGCCTGCACGTTCGAGCCGGGACCGACATAGGCCCGGATGAACAGGTCGCCTTCGGGTTTGCATTGGGCATTGTGGACGCCGCGGATTTTCTCGGTGCACAGAAGACAATCGGGGCAGTCTGCAACGGGGCGGAGCGAGCAGTCGTACCCGGAGTAGGTGAGTTGCTGCCGCCCATGCGCCTCGATGATCGCACGAAGGTAAGAAGCCATTCGTGCATTGTCGATCCAGGCATTGGCCGGTTGTGTGTAGTGAAAAGGGCCCGTCACCATGGTGCGAGTGGACGTTTCCTCGATGTTATCGCAAAAAAAGTACAGCCACCCATGGCGAGCACTAGAGTGAAGAGTGACGCGAGACGATATTGGCAGAATCTCGGCATGCTGCACCTCGTGGCGAAAGCGCAGCATGCCGGGAAGTAGTTTTATCTCCACCAATCTATGGTTGCAATCCAGCAAAGCATCACGGAGCGTCTCTCACCGGGAAGACCGGTGGCGCCACGTAACGCTTGTACTTCGGATCGAGCAGGTCGCGATTCCACCCCGAGAAACGGCGGCTTCGTCGAGACCCAAAGGTAGTATAGCAGAATTCTGCTCTACCTCAGCGTTGTCCTACGCCACCGAACCCGGATCGGTGTTGGCGCCGCAGATCAGCGTCGCGACGCGTTCGCCCGGCGCGGGGCGATAGACGCCGGCGCGCAGCGCGGCGAGGCCCGTCGCGCCGGCCGGTTCAGCGACGATGCGCAGTTCGTCCCACAGTGCGCGCTGCGCATCGCGCACGGCATCGTCGGTGACCAGCACGGACTCCCGGACCAGCGTGCGGGCGAGTTCGAAGTTGGGCGTGCCGATGCGGCTGGCGCCCAGCGCGTCGGCAGCGATGCCGGAGATCGCGACGTCGACCGGCTTCCCGGCCTTCAGCGCCGCATGCAGGGTCGGCGTGCCGTCGGTCTCAACGGCGACGATCTTCTTCGCCGCGCCGATCGCGGCGGCACAGCCGGCGATCAGGCCGCCGCCGCCGACGGCGATCAGCAGCGTGTCGAACTCGGCCTGCTCGGCGAATTCCAGCGCGACGCTGCCGGCGCCGGCGAACACGACCTCGTCCTCATAGGCCGGCACGATCAGCGCGCCCGTTTCGGCCGCCCGCATCTCGGAGGCGGCGCGCGCCTCGGCATAGACGGGACCGACCTGGTTCACGGTCGCGCCGTAGCTGCGCAGGCGGGCCACCTTGGCGGGTGCCGCGATGGTCGGCACGAAGATTTCGGCCTTGTGGCCGAGGGCGCGCGCGGCATAGGCCGCGGCGGCACCGTGATTGCCGCCGGAGGCCGCGACAATGCCGGCGGCCGGCACTTTCGAGGCGAGCAGCTTGTGAAAGGCGCCGCGTCCCTTGAACGAGCCGCTGACCTGCAGCGATTCGAGCTTCAATGCCAGCGGTGCCGTCACGCCCAGCGAACCGGCAGCGAGATCGATGACAGGCGTGCGACGCACATGCGGACGGATCAGGCTCCAGGCGGCCTCGACTTCGGTTCGGGAGATCATGGGTGCTGTGTCATCCCGAGGCCGAAGGCCGAGGGATCCTTGAGGTGATGGAAAGGAAAGATCCCTCGCTTACGCTCGGGATGACAACCGGCAGGCCGGGACGTGGCGCAGGTAGTGGTCGAAGTCGGGCGTACTGGCGCGCGGGTCCTTGGCTTCCTCATCGTAGCGGCGCAGGCGGACCGCTTCGGCGTGATAGGGATTGGCGCGGAAGGCCTCGACCTCGTCGGGCGACATCAGGCCGCCCTGCAGCTGCAGGCTGCGCACCGAGTCGGGGGCGAGCTTGCCGAAATAATCCGACTCGACGGTGCAGAGGTAACGCTTGGCGGTGACGTGCAGGCGGACCGGCTCGCTGACTGCCGGGCCGAACCGCTCGGCCAGCCACCGCGCGCCCAATTCCTCGTGCACGTCGTCGACGCCGCGCGACGCCGGATCTTCGCCGAGCTGGTGGATCATGTGGCCGACATCGTGCAGCAGCGAGGCCAGCACGGTGGCCGGCGGCGCACCGTCGGCTTCCGCCAGCGCCGCCGCCTGCAGCGCATGCTGGAGCTGGTTGATCTCGGAGAGGCCGTAGCGCCGGGTGGCGCGGCCGACGAAGATATCCAGGAGTTCCTGGCGCAGCGGATCGCTCATGCGCTCTTTTTACCATGAACCGGGGCGTGGCCGGGAATCAGGGAGAGCGCCTGTCGCAGGGGGTCCGCCTGCCACGCGCGCGTAACAAAATCGCCATGCATGTCGAGCCCGCCCGTCGGGCCCACGAAGGCCGCGGTGCCCGGAGTCAGGCTCTTCGGGAGGGTGCGCGCGAACGAAATGCGCCGCTTGGCAAGCAGGCCCTGGAGCGTCGCGTTCTCGTCCCTGGTCGATTCCGTGAAGGCGCTCAGCAGGAAGGCCTGCTGGCGGCGGGCGGCGAACCAGGCGGCGAACTTGTCCTCGTCGCCATAGAGCGCATCCAGGAGGATGAGCCCCTTCACGCGATGGTTGGCGCCGCCACGCTGCAGCGCATAGGCGGCCGACACGTAACCGCCGCTATAGGCCACGATCACCACGGAGGCGAGGTTGAAGCCGCGGCCGGCGCTCTTGTTGCCGTAGAGGCGCATCAGCCGTTCGGCCGCCTCGTCGAGATACTTGGCGAAGTGCCCGCCGCGCCAGAAATTGCCGGCGCTGGAATCGAGCGCATCGACCGCGAGCTGCGGCGCCACCAGTGCGATGTTCTGGCCGGACTCGGCGATCTGCCGCGGCACCGCTTGGCGCACCGCCACGTCGCGTTCCAGCGTGGCGCCCTGACCGTGGAGGAAGAGGACGATCAGGACCGGGCGCGTCGGGTCGAAGCCCTGCGGCAGGTAGAGCAGCGAACGGCGGTCGCTGTAGGCCGTCTCTTCCCAATAGACGTCGCCGCGTCCGGTCGTGTGCCCGCGCCGCTTGCCGTCGCGCGCGTCGAGGAACGGCTTCGTCGTGTCGGGGATGACGCCCCGATAGGGGAAGGGCGAGGCGTCGAAAGCGACAAGTTGAGTCTTCGCCTCCTTGAGCGCGGTCGACGGCGGGGGTGCGGCGGGCTTGGCCACCTGCACCGGCGCCGGCTTTGCGGCAGTCTTCGCTGCCTGCCGCTTGCTGGGCGTCCTGGGCTTCTTCGGCTGGGCGTGCGCAACGGTCGGCATCAGAAGAGCCCCCAGCAGCAGCAGCGCCCGCCGCTTCACGCGGCGGCGGGCCGCCCTGCCCCCATGGCCTGGGGCTGGAGCGGCATGAGGACGGAGAAGAACGTCGGCCACGCGATCAGGTAGGCGAAGGCGCCGACCAGAACCACGGCCGGCAGGCCGAAGCTGGTCGCCACGATCGGCACCAACGCAGCGCCGATGACCGAGAAGCAGCCGTTGATGCCCCAGGCCCACAGGAACATGTGGTCCTTGCCCAGGCGGCCCAGCGTCGTCATCGCCGTCGGCATGGGGAAGCCCATGAGGAACGCCGGCGGGAAGATGATCAGCAGGCAGAGCAGGATGCGCAGCGCGTAGGGCAGCGTGCCGATCCAGTCGAGCGCGTAGTCGATGGTGAAGGCATAGGTCACCAGGATCGCGAAGATCGCCAGGAAGACCTTGGGCATGAAGGTGCGCGACCGGTCGAGGAAGCGTTCCGAGAAGAAGCTGCCGATGCCGGAGAAGACCAGCATGCCGGTGATCAGCACCGACGCCGACACGGTGGCGTTGGAGAGGGCCAGGATGAAGTGGGAGATCATGCCCACCTCGACGATGATGTAACCCAGCCCCAGGCACAGGAAGTAGATCATCGTGCCGGCCTTGCCGGGATAGCGGCTGAAGATGGTGCGCCAGCCGAAGATCACGGGGAACAGCACCAGGGTCAGCGCGAAGACCGTCGCGATGCCGAGCGTCGCCCACAGAAGCAGGTAGCCCCATTCGTCCTGCACCAGCTCGAGCCGGTCGGTGAACTTCAGCAGGTCGGGCACCTTGATGTAGGCGGCGAAATACGGCTGGTGGTTGGTCAGGATACGCGTGTCGAAGACGTACTGGTCGGCGACCTTCTGCCAGCCGCCCTCGATCAGGTAGTGCCAGGCGAGGCGGCCGAGCACGGTGGCCGGCACGACCGGCGCGGGCGGCGGGCCGTCGGCTTTGGTTTCGGTCGCTCCGGGAGCGCCGGGCGGCGGCTTGTCGTTGGGCTCGGTCTCCGCCGGCGCGGTCGGATCGACGGAGTGGCCGGTGAAGAAGAACTGGTCGCGATAATCCGACAGAATCTGCTTCAGGTCGGACGTGTCGACCTTGAAGCCCGGATAATAGATCTCGTCGAACGACATCGCCTTGGTGTGGGCGTTGAGCAGTTCGATCTCCGCGGCCGTGAATCCGTCGCGCTTGTAGAGCACGGTGGCGGTCGAGAGGTAGGACGAGACGACGTAGAACTTCTGGGCAATGTCCTTGCCGCCATCCACGTCACGCGCCGCGGCGACCATCGTGGCGTAGAGCTTCAGCACCGACTTGGGCGGCTCTTCCTTGTTCCACAGCGTCACCGACAGAACGCCGGCCGGCGCCAGGGCGCGCATGTAGGCGCTCATCGCCTCCCGGCTGTAGGAATACTTCTCGACGATCGAGAAGCCGCCGGGGCTCGACAGGCCGGCCGAATCGGCCAGCGACAGGTCGATCACGTCGTAGCGGTTCTTGGTGTGGGCGACATAGAGACGGCCATCGTAGTCGATGACGTTGACCTTGGGATTGTTGAGGACGTCGCCGGTGAAGTCGCGCAGGCCCTTGTCCTCGCGGAAGGCCGAGAGCAGCGCCGGGTTGCCCTCGGCCACCGTGACCTGGCTGGAGCCCGACTTCAGCGCCACCGCCGTCGAGATGCCGCCGCCGAACTGGACCACGAAGGTCTTCGGGTCCTTCTTCAGCAGGTAGGGGTAGTACATCGGCAGGTACTTGAAGTACGCCGTCTGCTCGGCCGGCAGGTCCTTGATGATGCCCGCCGGACCCTCGGAATCGATGTAGAGGCCGAGATAGGCGTTCGACGGCATCTTCTCGAGGTTGAAGGCCGCATTGTCGGACTGGCCGGGCGCGAAGTGCAGATAAGAGCTGGCGTAGACCTCGATGTAGCCGAACGGCGAGGCGCGCTCGTAGACGCGCTTGGCGTCGGGGAACTTGCGGGCGTAGGAGACACCCTTGTAGTCGGACACGGCGAGCTTGGGGATGCCCAGCACCTGCGGCGCGAAGTGATGCACGGCGGCCGACAGGATCGCCACGACGACGATGGCGAGGGTGCCGCGACGATCGCCCAGCGCCACGAACCACAGTACGCCGCCGGCCAGCCAGAGGATCAGCGGCGCCATGATCAGGTCGTCGGGCCGCCAGACGTACATCGCCAGCAGCACGGTGAGGCCGCACAGGCCCGAGCCGACGAGATCGGCGAAGTAGACACGGCTGAAGGTCTTCTGCGCCTTCAGGAAAATCACGCCGAGATAGAGCGCGCCCGCCAGGAACGGCAGGAAGTAGAGCACGAAGTTGGCGAACAGACGCCACTTCTGCATCGGGTCGGAGATCAGGAAGATCGCGTTGAACGGCACCTGCTGGGCGGCGAGGTTGCACACCACCATCAATGGACCGAAGGCCAGCAGGGCGCCCTTGACCGAGCCCACCCAGTGCCGTTCGAACCAGCTCTTGCCCACGCACATCACGGCGCTGGTGAGACCGAAGCCGAACATCGCGAGGCTCACGACCAGCGAGCCGAAATGGGCCCAGCTGCCGACCGAGAACACGCGCATGATGCCGATCTGCAGCGCGATGATGCTGCCGGCGACCAGACCTACGGACAGATAGAAGGAGAGCGGCGGGCGATGATCGAGATCGACCGTGATGGACAAGGGGGATCTCCGTTGTTTTTGTTGGATCGCTTTGTGCGATCTCTAGAGGGGTAGCGGACAGTCGATCCCAAACACTCGCGTCATCTCAGGCGGAATAACCTCCGCCTTTGGAGCGCAGCGAGGGATCCTTCACTGCGCCCGATCAAGGATTTCGCTACGCTCGGGATGACACCATTCCCCTGGGGTCACCCGCGAGCGCCGCCCGCACGACCATTAACGGTTGTGCGTGCCGACGATCTTGTCGCCGTCGAGCTTGGTGAAGGGCACGAACGGCACGATCTTGCCGCCATAGATGTCCTCGCGGCTCGTGGTGATGGAGCCGTCGGCGCCCTGGGTCTTGGTGACCTTGAGCACGCGCTGCGCGCCCGGCGGGCCGACCGGGATCACCATGAGGCCGCCAGCCTTGAGCTGCTGCAGCAGCGGCGGCGGCACGTGGTCGATGCCGCAGGTCACGATGATCTTGTCGAAGGGGGCGGCGTCTTCCCAGCCATAGAAGCCGTCGGAGGCCTTCGTCTTGATGTGCTTGAACTCGGTGTAGCCCTTGTCGATCAGCTTGTCGTACAGGCCCCGCGTGCGCTGGGCGAGCGGCGCGATGATCTCGATCGTGTAGGCGTTCTCGGTGAGATTGGCGATGTAGGCCGACTGCACGCCCGAACCGGTGCCGATCTCGAGCACCTTCTCGCCGCGCTTCACGTCGATGACGTTGGTCATGCGGCCCTGCACGTGCGGGCCGGACATGGTCACGCCATAGCCGATGTCGAGGAAGGCGTGCTCGTAGGCGCGCTTGTGGATCGCCGGGCTGATCGCGGAGAACTCCTCGCGCGGGGTCAGCAGGAAGGCGCGCATCGTCGCCTGGCCCCAGATGTCCTTGTTCCTGATCAGGGCCTGGAAGCGATCCCAGCGCTGGCCGAGGAACACGGGATCTTCACCGCGGGCCTTGCCCCAGGCGATGAAGTTTTCACGCGAGTCCATCGGCGGGTTGAGGTCCCAGCTGTAGGGCTTGATCGTGGCGGCGATGGCCGGGGCGGCCAGGGCACCGGCGGCGAGCGCAACCGAGCCGGAGACGAAAGTACGTCTCTTCAAGATATTCCTCCTTGGCGCGGACACATTGGGAGAGGGAGAAAAATCACCGGAAAAGCCGGCGATTCGAGGCGACCGCACGTCAAATAGATACGGGAATTGTGGCGGATTTGCCAGCGCGGCCGTGCTAGTTCGTCGGTAACAACGATGAATCAAGGGAGGAATGAAGAATGATCCGCAATCTGTCTCGCCGCGCCGCCCTGGGCGCCGCCGCGGCCCTGCCGGCCGCCGCCCTGCTGCCCCGGGGCCTGCAGGCGCAGGCGGCGTGGAAGCCGACCCAGAACGTCCGCATGGTCGTGCCGGCCGCGCCCGGCGGCACCACCGACATCGTGGCCCGTCTGCTGGCCGCCTACCTCACCGAGGCCTGGGGCCAGTCCTGCGTCGTCGACAACAAATCGGGCGCCGGCGGCGTCATCGGCTCGAACGAGGTCGTCAAGGCGGCCCCCGACGGCAGCACCGTCCTGATGGGCAATATCGGCCCGCAGTCGATCGCCTATTCGCTCTACCGCAACATGCCCTACACGCCGGCCAGCCTGATCCCGGTGTCCAACGTCATCACCGCGCCCAACGTGCTGGTCGTCCATCCCTCGGTTCCGGCCACGACGGTCCCGGAATTCGTGGCCTGGCTGAAGGCGCAGAACGGCAAGGCCTCCTACGCTTCCTCCGGCACCGGCCAGTCGCCCCATCTCTGCGGCGCCTGGTTCCTGCAGCTCACGGGCACGAAGGCCGAGCACATCCCCTATCGCGGCGCGGCGCCGGCGCTGGTCGACCTGACGGCCGGCGTCACCCAGTTCTTCTTCGACAACCTGACCACCGCCATCGAGTTCGTTCGCGCAGGCAAGCTGCGGGCGCTCGGCCTCACCTCCGCCCAGCGCAACCCGATGGTGCCGGATCTCGTCCCGATCAACGAGACCATGCCGGAACTCAAGCCGTTCGACGTGTCGACCTGGTTCGGGGTGTTCCTGCCGGCCAACACGCCCAAGCCCATCGTCGATTCCTTCAACGCCCAGATGAAGGCGTGGCTGAGCGACGAGAAGACCAAGGAGCGCTTCAGGACCATGGCGGGCTTCCCGGCCTACGGCACGCCCGACGAGTTCAAGGCCTTCGTCAATGCGCAGATCGCGCAGTGGAAAGGCGTCATCGACAAGGAAGGCCTGAAGCTCGACGTGAACTGAGCCTCACATGATCTGGTTCACCACGCCGCCATCGACACGCATGGCGGCGCCCGACGTGCCGGACGCGGCTTCGCTGCAGAGATAGACCCCGAGCGCGGCCACCTCCTCCGACGAGGTGAAACGCCGGATCAGCGAAGTCGGCCGGAAGTCGCGCAGGAAGCCCGCCTCGATCTCCGCGACGCTCACGCCCGTGGCCTGGGCGCGCTCGGCGCGCATGCGGTCGGTATTCTCCGTGTGGGTCGGGCCGGGCAACAAGGCGTTCACGGTGACACCCGTGCCCGCGAGTTCCATGGCGAAGCCGCGCGACAGGGAAAGCTGCGCGGTCTTCGTCATGCCGTAGTGGATCATCTCCCTGGGAATGTTCAGCGCCGATTCGCTCGAGACGAAGACGATGCGGCCCCAGCCACGCCCGGCCATTCCGGGCGCGTAGTGGCGCGTGAAGCGCACCCCGCTCATGACATTGACCTCGAAGAAGCGCTGCCATTCGCCGTCGTCGATCTCGAAGGCGGGCTTGCGGCCATAGATGCCCAGATTGTTCACCAGGATGTCGATCTGCGGCACCTTACCGAACACGACCTTCGCGCCCTCCGCCGTGGCGCAATCCGCCGCGATGCCCGTGGCCTTGGCTTCCGGCACGGCGTCCCTCAGCCGCCTCAACGCGTCGTCGACGCCCGCCTGCCCACGGCCCGTGATCACCACGCTCGCTCCTTCGGCGGCGAGGCCCTTGGCGATGGCGTAGCCGATACCCGCGGTCGAGCCGGTAATCAGCGCATGCTTGTTGGCCAGTCCCAGATCCATGACGTCCTCTCCCTCGGGGCCGCGGCACGGTAGGCAGCGCTCAGGGCCTTGCCAAGCGGCGACCCGGGCTTAATATCAGCACTCTGATATATGGAGCTGTCGATGTCCCACCCCCGCCTCGCCTACGATGCCTTCGCGAAGATCGCGCCCGTCGCCCAGCAGTCGCTGATCGCGATGGGCCGGCAGGCCGACGAATCGGGCATCGACAAGCAGATCGTCGAACTGGTGAAGCTGCGCGTCTCCCAGATCAACAACTGCGCCTTCTGCCTGCAGATCCACCTCAACGTCTCGCGAAAGATCGGACTGCCGCAGGAGAAGCTCGACCTGGTTGCGACCTGGGAAGAGGCCGGCATCTTTTCGGAGAGGGAATGCGCGGCCCTGGCCTGGGCCGAAACGCTGACGCAGCTCGCGGGGCGCAGCGTGCCGAACGAAGCCTACGATGCGATCCGCAAGCACTTCAGCGAAGAGGAAGTCACCTTCCTCTCCGTCGCCATCGCCACCATCAATGCCTGGAACCGCCTCGGCGCGGCCTTTCGCTTCGCCCCGCCGATCCAGAAGCGTTCTGCGGCCGCGTGACCCCGCGCGAAAGGGTCAGGCCCGTCGCAGTCGAAGGGTAAAGACCGAGCCGCCCTGCGGCCGGTCCTCGACGGTGATCGTGCCGTCATGGGCGGCAGCCACGCGGGTGACGATCGCGAGTCCAAGACCGCGACTCTCGGGCCGCGAGCGGTCGCGCCGCCAGAAGCGCTTGAAGATCGTCTCGCGCTCGGCCAGCGGCACGCCGGGCCCCTCGTCGAGCACGCATACGGTGCCGTCTGCAGCAACGTCGACCTCGACCGTCCCGCCGGCCGGCGTATGACGAATGGCATTCTCGATCAGGTTGCGCACCGCCCGGAACAGCGCCTCGGCATGCCCGCGCACCCAGACCGGCGTTTCCATGCCGGTGAGCGCGATGGCCTTGCCGCCGTTCACCGCCAACGGCGCCATGAAGGCCACGGCATCGGCACACACGGCCTGCAGGTCGGCCTTGGAATCGCCGTCCACGACGAACGCCTCGAGTTCGGCGATGTCGAGGACCTGGTTCACCGTCCGCGTCATGTTCACGATGTCGGTCTGCAGCGATCGGCGCAGCGGCTCATCCTCCATCGTATCCACGCGCGCACGCATGATGGCGAGCGGCGTCCGCAGTTCGTGCGCCATGTCGGCGGTGAATTCCCGCTGTGCCCGGTACCCTGCTTCGAGCCGGTCGAGCGCCTCGTTCACCGCATGAACGAGCGGCACGATCTCGGCCGGCATCGACTGCTCAGAGAGCCTGACATCGGTGCTGGTCGGCCCGATCGACGCCGCCGTATCGGAGGCCTGCCGCACCGGATCGAGCGCGCGGCGGAAGATCATGATGTCGATCAGCAGAAGCAGCAGCAGGATCGGGAAGGTGATCCAGGCCACGCGCGGAAAGAACGAGGTGACGATGTCGTCGATGATGACGTCGCGGTGCGCGAGATCCTGGCCGACCTGGATCCAGTAGAGGCGATCGTCGATGGCGCGCGGAACGTTCACGCCGATCAGGACCGTGCCATTGCTGCGCCGCCGGCTGAACGAATCTCTGGTCAGCGGTTCGCCCACGGCCGAGAGCGGAAGATCGTCGCGCCGCGACGTGAACAGCACCTTGCCCTTCGAATCGAGGATGGCATAGGCATAGAGACCGTACCCGCCCGAATAGATCGGCGCAGCTTCCGGCGGAATGTCCAGCGTGACGCCGCCGTCGGCCGTTGGCCGGAGAAAACTGGCGATCGTGAAGGCCTGGGCACGCAGCGCGTCGCGATGAAGGCTGTTGGCGGCCTCGTTGAGCAGCCAGTAGAGCGCCAGAGGCATCAGGATCGACGTGACGCCGATCGCCACGACGTGGAGCGCGACGACCCGCGAGATGATCGAGCGGAAGTGCCTCAAGCGGCCGCCTTTTCCTCGGCCAGCAGATAGCCGACGCCGCGCACGGTGTGGATCTTCACCGTGGCGCCGCAGTCCTGCAGCATCTTGCGCAGGCGGTGGACATAGACCTCGACGGCGTTGGAGCCGACATCGCCCGACAGGCCGAACAACTGGTCCTCGAACAGGCGCTTGGGCACCACGTTGCCACCCCGTCGCAGCAGGATCTCCAGGATCGCCGTCTCGCGCGCGGGAAAGACCCGCACGGTGCCGTCGACGAAGACCCGGCGCCCCACGGTCTCGAGCGAGACGTTGCCGAAGGTGAGCTCCCGGCCGAGCAGATTGCCCGGTCGGCGCAGCAGCGCCTGCAGACGCGCGACCAGCTCGTCCATCGCGAACGGCTTCACCAGATAGTCGTCGGCACCGGCGCGGAGACCGTTCACGCGATCGCTCACGCCGTCGCGCGCCGTCAGGACGAGCACGGGCGTCGAATCGCCGCGCCCGCGAATGCTTCGGAGGAGCGACAGGCCATCCTGATCGGGCAGACCGAGGTCCAGCACGATCGCCGCGTAGCGCATGGCGGCCAGCGAGTAGGCCGCGTCTGCCGCATTGCCTACGGTATCGGCCGAAAAGCCGCTGCGCGCCAGACCCTTTACCAGCAAGGCGACGAGTTCGGCATTGTCCTCGACGAGAAGGACTCTCATGGATGCCTGCCCCTCCCCGGGCGCGATCGAGCGGCGCGATCCTAGCACGGTCCGCACTTCGCGCCGGCCGCGGTTTCCGTGCTCGCCCGGATGGCGTGGTGGCGCCACCACCGTCATCCCCACCGCCGTCATCCATCGTCTTGACCGGAGCCCGAGCGCCGCTGAAAAGGGGTCGGTGCCCTCTCCCGACGAAATGATCGATCTCGGCGACCGTCGCCTGCGGGTGCGCCGGCTCACCCCCGCGCACGATGACGGCTTCGACCGCACCGTGCTCGTATTCCTGCACGAGGGGCTGGGCTGCATCGAGATGTGGCGCGACTTTCCCCAGCGGCTTTGCGACGCCACGCGCTGCACCGGAATAGTCTACGACCGCACCGGCTACGGAAAATCGAGCGCCTGGCCGTCCGATCCGGGGCTGCGCTACATGGAGATCGAGGCCGACGACGTCCTGCCGCGCCTGCTGGCGGCCCTCGGCGTCGAGGATTGCGTGCTGGTCGGTCACAGCGACGGCGGCACGATCGCGCTGAACTATGCCGCCACCGACCCGGAACCGCTGCGGGCGGTCGTGACGCTGGCGGCGCACGCGATCAACGAACCGGTCTGCGTCGAGGCCATCGCCCGCGCCCGCGCGGCGTTCGCCGCCGGCGAGCTGCGCCGGAAGCTCGCGAAGTATCACGGCGAAAACGTCGACGGCGCCTTCCGCCTCTGGTCCGACGCCTGGGTGGCGCCGGGCTTCGAGCCGATGGACGCCAACGGCCGGCTGCCCGGTGTCGCGGTGCCGGTACAGGCGATCCAGGGCGAGGACGACGAATACGGCAGCGAGCTGCAGCTCGGCATCATCGCCGGCAAGGTCGGCGGCTATTGCGAGACCCGCCTGGTGCCGGACTGCGGTCACAGTCCGCACCTGCAGCAGCCTGCCTATGTCCTGTCCGAGATCACGCGCTTCGTGTCGCCGCTGGCACTGGCCGGCTGATCAGAGGCGCTTCAGCTCGCTCGACGCGGCCCAGTTGAATTCGGAGACGGTCGGGCAGCGTGCCTGCGCGAGCTGGAACTGCTCGCGGGCCCGCTGCTTGTCGCCACGACGCACGGCCTCCATGCCAATGAAGAATGCGGCCGGGCACTTGCCATTGGTGCGTTTGGCGGCGTCGTCGGACTCGGCCGCCACCTCGAGTTCGCCGGCCGTGCCCTTGCCGATCAGGAAGCGGATGATCGGGCCCGGCCATTCATTGAGGCTTTCCGCGCCGGCTTCCCGCGCGAGCGCGGCACGGGCGTCGCGCCGGGCGGCGGCCTGCGCCGCATAGCGCCACAGGAGCGGCGCCTGCTTGCTCTTGAAGTTGGGCCGGCCCTGAAGGGTCGCGTCGAAATCCTCGGCCGACTGCGGGAAGTTGCCGAGATTGAAATTCGCGATGCCGCGATAGAACAGGGCCGACCGCCGCTCGCCTGCATTCTGGGCGCCGGCCAGGACGTTATCGAGCAGGCCGAGCGCCCGCGAGAAATCGGCGATCTGCATGTAGACCTGCGCCTGGGCGATCATCAGCGAGGGATCGCCGGGCTTGCGCTGCAGGGCGCTGTCGAGGGTGCGCAGTGCCGCCGCCCGGTCGCCGCTGCCGGCCAGGCCCGGCATGGTGCTCGACAACACGACCTGCCAGTTGCCGGGCAGGACCTTGCCCATCTCGGCGATGTCCTTCTGGCTTTCCGCCTCGCGCCCCAGCCGGCTGAGCTGGAAGGCCCGGATGCTGAGATAGATCGAGCGGTCGAAGGCGGAAAGCTGGGAGGCCGAGAGGATCTTATTGAGCGAGTCGAGCGAATTTCCGCCGGTGGCGCCCGTCCCGCCGGGCGCGGCCGGAGCCAGCGTCCCGCCAGACGGGAACTCACGTGCGGAGGGGTCCCACGATTCAGTCGCATTGCGCTGTGCGGACGCCTCTCCCGCGAAGGCGAGGAAGGCGGAGAAAACCCCAAACAACCGGACAATTCGACGTCGCATGCAGGCAATCTGGCACAATGGCCCCAAAGCCGCATCCCCGATTGCCTGTGAAGGTCCCTGCCCCTATTTTGCCCCACATCCGGATAGAACCGACCCTTCAGGAGTAAAGATATGGCCGCCGCCCATCCCAACAGCTTCAAAGCCCGCAAGACGCTGAAGGTCGGGAGCCGCAGCTACACCTACTTCAGCCTGAAGGCGGTCGAGAAGGAGGTCGGCGACCTCTCCCGCCTGCCCTTCTCGCTGCGCGTCCTGATGGAAAACCTGCTGCGGCACGAGGACGGCACGACGGTCAAGAAGACCGACATCTCGGCCTTTGGCGAGTGGATCAAGAATGGCGGCCGCTCCGCCAAGGAGATCAATTTCCGCCCCGCCCGCGTGCTGATGCAGGACTTCACCGGCGTCCCCGCCGTGGTCGACCTCGCCGCCATGCGCGACGCCATGGGCAAGCTGGGCGGCGACCCCAAGAAGATCAACCCGCTGGTCCCGGTCGACCTCGTGATCGACCACTCGGTGATCGTCGACAATTTCGGCAATTCGAGCGCCTTCGGCGCCAACGTGAAGCTCGAATACGAACGCAACCTCGAGCGCTACCAGTTCCTGCGCTGGGGCTCGATGGCGTTCGACAATTTCCGCGTCGTGCCGCCGGGCACCGGCATCTGCCACCAGGTGAACCTCGAATACCTGGCGCAGGTCGTGTGGACCAAGAAGGAAGGCAAGGAGACGATCGCCTATCCCGACACGCTGGTCGGCACCGACTCGCACACCACGATGGTGAACGGCCTGGCCGTGCTGGGCTGGGGCGTCGGCGGCATCGAGGCCGAGGCCGCCATGCTCGGCCAGCCGCAGCCGATGGTCATCCCCGACGTGGTGGGCTTCAAGCTGACAGGCAAGCTCAAGGAAGGCGCGACCGCGACCGACCTGGTGCTCACGGTCACCCAGATGCTGCGCAAGAAGGGCGTGGTGAACAAGTTCGTCGAGTTCTATGGCGAGGGTCTCGAGGACCTGCCGCTGGCCAACCGTGCGACCATCGCCAACATGGCGCCGGAGTATGGCGCGACCTGCGGCTTCTTCCCGGTCGACGAGATCACGCTGGGCTTCCTCAAGACCACCAACCGCGGCCAGGCCGCCAAGCTCACCGAGGCCTATGCCAAGAAGCAGGGCCTGTGGCGCTCCAAGAAGTCGCCTGAGCCGGTGTTCACCGACACGCTGTCGCTCGACCTCGGCGACGTGGTGCCGAGCCTCGCCGGCCCGAAGCGCCCGCAGGACCGCGTGCCGCTCGACGAAGCCGCCCAGCAGTTCGTCGCGAACATGGAGAAGGAATTCGACCGCAAGGACGAGGGCAAGCGCATCAAGTGCGAGGGCACCGACTATGACCTCGGCCACGGCGACGTGGTGATTGCGGCCATCACCTCCTGCACCAACACCTCGAACCCCTACGTCATGCTGGGCGCCGGCCTGATCGCGCGCAACGCGGTGAAGCTCGGCCTCAAGATCAAGCCGTGGGTGAAGACCTCGCTGGCCCCAGGCTCGCAGGTCGTGACCGAATACTTCGAGGCCTCGGGCCTGCAGAAGGACCTGAACAAGATCGGCTTCAACCTGGTCGGCTACGGCTGCACGAGCTGCATCGGCAACTCCGGCCCGCTGCCCGATCCGGTCACCAAGGCGATCGGCGACGGCGACCTGGTCGTGAGCTCGGTCCTCTCCGGCAATCGCAACTTCGAGGGCCGCGTCAATCCGCTGACCCGCGCCAACTACCTCGCCTCGCCCATGCTCGTCGTGATCTACGCGCTGGCCGGCTCGATGAAGATCGACATCACCAAGGATCCGATCGGCATCGGCAAGGGTGGCAAGCCGGTCTACCTGAAGGACCTGTGGCCCTCGAACATGGAAGTCTCCAAGACCGTCGACAAGTACGTCACGGCCAAGGCCTTCAAGAAGCGCTACGCCAACGTCTTCGAGGGCGACAAGTTCTGGCGGGGAATCAAGACCAAGCCGAGCCTGACCTATTCGTGGGACGACAAGTCGACCTACGTGCGCAACCCGCCCTACTTCGAGGGCATGGGCAAGACGCCGTCGGCCCTCAGCAACATCAAGGGCGCCCGTCCGCTCGGCCAGTTCGGCGACTCGATCACCACCGACCACATCTCGCCCGCCGGTTCGATCCGCAAGGATAGCCCCGCCGGCAAGTACCTGATGGAGGAAGGCGTCGAGGCCAAGGACTTCAACCAGTACGGCACGCGCCGCGGCAATCACGAGGTGATGATGCGCGGCACCTTCGCCAACATCCGCCTCAAGAACGAGATGGTTCCGGGCATCGAGGGCGGCTTCACGCACCACTTCACGACCGACCAGCCCGAGCCGATCTACGATGTGGCGATGCGCTACCGGAAGGAGCACACGCCGCAGGTGCTGATCGCGGGCAAGGAATACGGCACCGGCTCGTCGCGCGACTGGGCGGCCAAGGGCGTCAACCTGCTGGGCGTCAAGGCGGTGGTCTGCGAGACCTTCGAGCGCATCCATCGCTCGAACCTGGTCGGCATGGGCGTGCTGCCGCTGCAGTTCAAGGACGGCATGACGCGCAAGACGCTGAACCTCACCGGCCGCGAGACCTTCGATGTGAGCGGCATCGACGGCGAGCTGAAGCCCGGCATGGACGTGCCGCTGACCATCCATCGCCCCGACGGCGCGTCGGAGACGATCATGCTGACCTGCCGCATCGATACCGCGGAAGAGGTCGGCTACTTCAAGAACGGCGGCGTGCTGCACTACGTGCTGCGCAACCTGGCCCACGCGGCCTGACGCCGGCGGATACGGGAACCATGGCGACGGGGCTTCCGGGCCATGCCGTCGCCATGGCCCGCAACAACATCTGGGCGAACCACCGGCTGCTGACGGCCTGCAAGGCGCTGACGCCGCAAGAGTTCGCCGCCCCGCGCACGAGCTTCTTCCCGTCGCTGCGCGCCACGCTCAATCACATCCTCTGGGTCGACCTCTATTACATCGACGCGCTGCACCGCGATCCGACGGTGCTGCAGCGCTACAACGACCCGATCCCGGATTTCCCCGACGCTGCCTTGCTCTACGAGGCGCAGATCGCCAGCGACCGGCGGCTGCTCGCCTTCTGCGAGCGTCAGACCGAGGCGAGCCTGGCCGAGGGCCTGTCGCTGCCGCGGCCCAACCGCACGCCGCCGCCGTCGAGCGTCATCTCGATCCTGGAGCATCTCTTCCAGCACCAGACGCACCATCGCGGCCAGGCGCATGCGATGCTGGCCGGCACGTCGGTGAAGCCGCCCCAGCTCGACGAATTCTTCCTCGCGGGCGAGCAGCATCTGCGGCGCGACGAGTTGCTGGCGCTGGGGCTCGAGCCCTCCTGATGCGTCCGCGCTCTTCCTTTGCCGGGGCGGCCATCGAGGTGAGCGACCTCGCGCGCTCCGTCGCCTTCCACCGTCTGTGGCTGCCGATGCTGGGCTTCCATCGCGTCTGGACCAGCCCGGACCGCGTGATGTGGTCGCGCGGCTACGACCATTTCGTGATGCGCCAGGCCAAGGACGGCATCTCCTACGGGCCGGGCGCGCTGTGGCTCGCGGTCTCCGCCGAGAGCCGCGGCCAGGTCGACCAGGTCTTCGCCGAGCTGCGCGACGCCGGCGCGGAGATCATCCAGCCGCCGCAGGAACTCGACTATCTCGCGCCCGGCTACTACTCGGTGGGATTCCGCGATCCCGACGGCGTGCCCATCGAGGTCATGCACCGCTGGGAAGACCTGCCCGAGGTCCCCGATGCCGAGCATGTGCGCGTGCCCGGCCATGGCGTCAGCCTGGGCGGCTACTTCTTCAAGCCCGTCGCCGGCCAGCCACCCTATCCGGCGCTGATCCTGCTGCATGGCTTCGCGGGCCATGCCCACAACATGGTCGGCCTGGCGCGCGCCGCCGCGGCGAACGGCTATGCCGCGCTCTCCTTGTCGCTGCGCGGCTGGCTTGGGTCCGAAGGCGAGAACGACCAGGGCCTGCGCCAGCCGCTCGACGTGCTGGCCGCCATCGACTGGCTGGCCAAGCGGCCCCTCGTCGATCGCGACCGCATCGCACTGGTGGGCGCCTCGATGGGCGGACAGGTGGCGCTGCTCGCCGCCGCCCACAAGCCGCCGGTCCGCGCCGTTGCCGCCTTCTTTGCGCCCACGGATCTGGCGCGCTGGCGCGAGGCCAACCCCTACATGCGCGACTATCTCGACGATCTCTGCGGCCCCGAGGGCCTGCCGGTGCGCTCGCCGATCCTGCGGGTGGCCCAGATCGATGCGCCGGTCCTCCTTCTGCACGGCGATCGCGACGAGAACGTCCCGGTCGAGCAGTCGCTTGCCATGGCCGAGGCGCTGCGCAATCACGGCAAGGACGCCGAGGCCGTAGTGGTCCCCGGCGCCACGCACTATTTCACCGAGCAGCAGAATGCCGCCGCGCGGCGCACGCTGTTCGACTTCCTGCGTCGTCATCTCACCCGGAGCTAATCGTCCATGCGCGTGTCCGAAGCCATCAACTCCCGTCGCTCCATGCGCGTCTTCAAGGCCGATCCGGTGGCCAAGTCCGATATCGAATGGATCATCGAGAACGCCAACCGCTCGGCCTCGAACGGCAACCTGCAGCCCTGGAAGCTCTACGTGACCATGGGCGCGGCGCGGAAGCGGCTCTCCGCCGCCATCCTGAAGGCGATGGACGACGGCGATAACGGCCCGGGCGCGGAATACAACGTCTATCCGCAGGAATTCACGCCGGTGTACGACGCACGCCGCAAGCTGGTCGGCAAGCAGCTCTACACCCTGCTCGGCGTGCCGCGCGGCGACGCTGCCGGCATGCTGAAGCAGTTCCGCAAGAACTACGAGTTTTTCGACGCGCCGGTCGGCATGATCCTCTGCGTCGAGAAGCGCATGGGCAACGGCCAGTGGATCGACTGCGGCATCTTCCTCGACCAGCTCATGCTGCTGGCACGCGAGAAGGGCCTGCACACCTGCCCGCAGGCCGCGTTCAGCCGCTACCAGCATGTCGTGCGCCGCGAACTCGGGATCCCCGACGACCAGATCGTGATCTGCGGCCTGGCGCTCGGCCATGCCGATCCCGACGTGGTGCCCAACAGCCTGATCACCGATCGCGCGCCGATCGCGGACTTCACGACCTGGATCGCCGAGTGAGGGCCTAAAGTCGAATTGCCGAGCCTGTCGGCCGCACGCTAAAAACGCAGGTAATTCAGGGCACAAAGCCGAAGCCGGAGGAAAGCCATGGCCGATGAGGTGATTCCCGTCAGCGCGGAGTGGGCCAAGCGCGCCTATGTCGACGACGCCAAGTACCAGGCGATGTATGCGGCCTCGGTCAAGGACCCCGTTAAGTTCTGGGACGAGCACGGCAAGCGGGTCGACTGGATCAAGCCCTACAGCCCCTCGGCCGTGCGCGACGTCGATTACAACGGCGACGTCCGCATCCGCTGGTTCCACGACGGCGTGCTGAACGTTTCGGCCAACTGCATCGATCGCCATCTCAGCAATCGCGCCGACCAGACCGCCATCATCTGGGAGGGCGACGATCCGTCGAAGTCCAAGAAGATCACCTATCGCGAGCTGCACGGCGAAGTCTGCCGCATGGCCAACGCGCTGAAGGAACTCGGTGTCAGGAAGGGCGATCGCGTCACCATCTACCTGCCGATGATCCCCGAAGCCGCCTACGCGATGCTGGCCTGCACGCGCATCGGCGCCATCCATTCCGTGGTGTTCGGCGGCTTCTCGCCCGACAGCCTGGCCAACCGGCTGGTGGACTGCGACAGCAACGTCGTGATCACCGCCGACGAGGGCCTGCGCGCCGGCAAGCACGTGCCGCTCAAGGCCAATTGCGACGAAGCGCTCAAGAAGGCGCCGGGCGTGAAGAAGGTGCTGGTGGTCAAGCACACCGGCGGCAAGGTCGACTGGAACGCCGGCCGCGACGTCTGGTGGCACGAGATCGCGGCCAAGGTGCCGGCCGACTGCGCGCCCGAGCCGATGGGCGCCGAGGATCCGCTGTTCATCCTCTATACGTCGGGATCGACCGGCAAGCCGAAGGGCGTGCTGCACACGACCGGCGGCTACATCGTCTTCGCGTCGATGACGCACCAGTACGTGTTCGATTATCACGACGGCGACGTCTACTGGTGCACCGCCGACGTGGGCTGGGTGACCGGCCACAGCTACATCCTCTACGGACCGCTGGCCAACGGCGCCACGACCCTGATGTTCGAGGGCGTGCCCAACTATCCCGATTCCAGCCGCTTCTGGCAGGTGATCGACAAGCACCAGGTGAATATCTTCTACACCGCGCCCACCGCGATCCGCGCACTGATGCGCGAGGGCGAGGCGCCGGTGAAGAAGACCAGCCGCAAGAGCCTGCGCCTGCTGGGCTCGGTCGGCGAGCCGATCAATCCCGAGGCGTGGCTGTGGTACCACCGCGTCGTGGGCGACAGCCGATGCCCGATCGTCGACACCTGGTGGCAGACCGAGACCGGCGGCATCCTGATCACCCCGCTGCCCGGCGCGACGGCGCTGAAGCCGGGTTCGGCGACGCGGCCGTTCTTCGGCGTGCAGCCGGTGATGGTCGATGCCGAGGGCAAGGAGCTGCAAGGCGCCTGCACCGGCAATCTCTGCCTGGTCAATTCGTGGCCCGGCCAGATGCGCACGGTCTATGGCGACCACCAGCGCTTCATCGAGACCTACTTCAAGACCTATCCCGGCAAGTACTTCACCGGCGACGGCGCCCGCCGGGACGAGGACGGCTACTACTGGATCACCGGCAGGGTCGACGACGTGATCAACGTCTCGGGCCATCGCATCGGCACCGCCGAGGTAGAGAGCGCGCTGGTCGGCAACACCAAGGTGGCCGAGGCCGCCGTGGTCGGCTTCCCGCACGACATCAAGGGCCAGGGCATCTATGCCTACGTCACTCTGAAGGCTGGCGAGCATCCGTCCGAGGAGCTGCGCAAGGAGCTGGTGGCCTGGGTGCGCAAGGAGATCGGCCCGATCGCCACGCCCGACGTCATCCAGTGGGCGCCCGGCCTGCCCAAGACGCGTTCCGGCAAGATCATGCGACGCATCCTGCGCAAGATCGCCGAGAACGATTTCAGCAACCTGGGCGACACGTCCACGCTCGCCGACCCGATGGTGGTCGACGATCTCGTCAAGAACCGCGGCAAGTAAGGATCCCGATGGCCAACCCGACGATCACCCAGCTCGCCGCGGACCTGGCCGCCGGCCGCACCACCTCGCGCAAGCTCACCGAGGAAGCGCTCGCGCGCATCGCCGACCCGAAGGGCGAAGGCAGCCGGGCCTTCGTGAAGGTCTGGAAGGACCAGGCGCTGGCCGCCGCCGAGGCGAGCGACACGATGCGCAAGGCGGGCCTCGTGCCCTCAGCCTTGGCCGGCATCCCCGTCTCGATCAAGAACCTGTGCGATGTCGCGGGCGAGACGACGCTGTCGGGCTCGAAGGCACTCGACGACGCGAAGCCCGCCACCGAGGACGCGCCCGTGGTCGCGCGCCTGCGTGCGGCCGGCGCCGTGATCGTCGGCAGCACCAACATGAGCGAGTTCGCCTTCTCGGGCGTCGGCTTCAACCCGCATTACGGCACGCCGGGCAATCCGGCCGACCGGACACGCGTGCCCGGCGGCTCCTCGGCCGGCGCGGCCGTCTCGGTGGCCGACCGCATGGCCGTCGCCGCACTTGGAACCGACACCGGCGGCTCGGTGCGCATTCCCGCCGCGGTCTGCGGCCTCGTCGGCTTCAAGCCGACGGCGCGGCGCGTGCCGATCGACGGAGTGGTCCCGCTCTCGACCTCGCTCGATTCGATCGGCCCGCTCGCCAACTCGGTCGAGGATTGCGCCATCGTCGACGCGGTCTTCGCAGCCGAGCCGATCTCGGTACCTGACGCGGCGCCGCTCACCGGCCTTCGCTTCGCCATCCCGAAGCACTTCGTGATGGACGATCTCGACGCCACGGTCGCCAAGGCCTTCGAGCGTGCCTGCAAGACGCTGGCGGCCAAGGGCGTCAGGATCGAGCAGATCGACCTCGTCGAGCTGAACGAGCTGCCGGCCATCAACGCCAAGGGCGGGTTCGCCGCCTCCGAGGCCTATGCCTGGCACAAGGACCTGATCGCGCGCCGCGGCAACGTCTACGATCCGTTCGTCCATCCGCGCATCATGCGCGGCAAGGACATGACCGCCGCCGACTATATCGAGCTGCTCGCCAGGCGCGCCGACCTCTGCCGCCGCGTCTCGGCCATCACCTCGAATTACGACGCGATGATCATGCCGACCTGCGCCATCGTCGCGCCGACGATCGAGGAGATCTCGACGCCGGACGGCTTCACCAAGAAGAACCTGCTGCTGCTGCGCAACACCACGGTCGGCAACTTCCTCGACCGCTGCGGCATCAGCCTGCCCTGTCATGCCAAGGGCGAGCTGCCGGTCGGCTTCATGCTGATGGGCGAGACCATGGCCGACAAGCGCGTGCTGGCGATGGCGCGCTCGGTGGCGCCGGTGGTGGCGGGTCAGTGAGCGAAAGCCCCGTCGTCTCGACCGGAGCGCGCAGCGCGGAGTGGAGAGACCTTCTCTCCACGAATTGCCGGCTTTTAGTTGAGAGAAGGTCTCTCCACTCCGCCTCGCTACGCGAGGCTCCGGTCGAGACGACGGCTTAATTCAGATCGATAGTGGCGCCTCACTGAAACCGCGGATCGTCCGGACGCCGCATCTTCCAGACGTTCTCGGTCGTCGTGTATTCGCTGTAGCCCAGCCGCGCGACCGGCTTCATCGACATGATGTCGACGCGGCCGTCCTTCAGGATGGCGTCGTCGATGTGAATGCCGACCACCTGTCCCAGCACGATCGAGCCACGCTTGGCTTCGTGTCCCGGCTCTTCCGGCAGTTCGATCGTCTTCCAGTACTTGCACTCGAGCGCGATGGGCGATTCCTTGACCCGCGGCGGCTTCACGAAGCGGCAGGGCTCGGGCGTGAGGCCGGCGAGTTTCATCTCGTCGATGCCGTAGGCCACCATCGCGGTGGTGATGTTCATCTTCTCGCCCATCTCCGCGGTCACCATGTTGACCACGAACTCGCCGGTCTCCTCGGCGTTCATGCGGCTGTGCTTGGTCGGCGTGTCGCCGTAGGTGCCGGTGATGGCAAAATAGACCATCGGCGGGAACTCGCCGACGCCGTTGTAGAAGCTGTAGGGCGCGAGGTTGACCCGGCCCTGGCCGTCGACGGTCGAGATCCAGCCGATCGGCCGCGGCACGATCAGCGCCTTCAGCGGATCCTGCGGCAAACCATGGTCGCGCTTGCTGGCATCGTAGAACATCTGTCGTCCCTCACCCGAATTTCACCGGTGGTGTCTGCACTGTCGGCGCGGCCGCATCAAGCAGCGCCTGCCGGCCGCCCGATCGCGGCGGATAGATGCGTTCGCGGTTTATGAGTTCCTTGGTGCGCTTGGCGGTCGCGCCGCGCGACACCAGCCGGCGCTCCCAGCCCTCGGTGTAGAGCGCGCCCCACGGCCCGAGATCGAGGATGGTCGTGTACCAGCCGATCTGAAGTGGCAGCTTCGGTCGGCCGAGCAGATCGCACACGGCGTTGTGACCGGCAAAGCGACCCATCGGCCGCCCATGCTGGCAGGACATGACGCAACCGTGCGTGCCGTCGATCAAGAATGACGCGACGTCGCCCGCCGCGAACTCGGCGGCGAGGCCCGCGATCATCAGGGTCGGATCGACCGGCAGGCGGCCGAGGCGGTCGCACTCGACGGGAAAGGCCCTCGTGAGCGGATGGGCTCGCATGCCGGCACACCACACGACCGTTGCGGCCTCGATACGCTCGCCCCCTTCCAGCGTCGCGCCCCTGGCATCGACTGCGACGATCGACACACCGCCGCGCGCCTCGACGCCCAGCGCCGACAAGGCTTCCTCGATCACCGGCATCGCTTCGGCGCCCATGTCCGAGCCGATGCGCGGCGCATGGTCGGCCAGGATCACGCGCGGCGCCGTGACGCCGGCCGCGCGCAGCTTTCCCGGCATCTCGGCTGCCGTCTCGATGCCCGTCAGCCCGCCGCCCACCACCAGCGCGGTCGACGCACCGGCGCCCAGACGAGTGATGTGTTCATTGAGCCGCATCGCGGCGTCATGGGTGTCGACGTCGAAGCCATGCCCGGAGAGGCCGGGAATCGGCGGGTGCGCGAGCCGGCTGCCCAGCGCGAAGACGAGGCGATCGTAGCCGACGCCTTGCATCGTGCCATCGGCCTCGTAGGCCACGGAACGATTCTCGACGTCGATGCCCGTCACTCTTCCCTGGAGTCGGCGCACCCCGACCGGGCCCAGCACGTCATCGAGCGCGACGCGGGTTTCCGACAGGTCGGCTTCGTAGTTGCGCACGCGAATCGAATGCCAGGGCGTGTCGTTCACCAGCACGATCTCGAGATCGGCGCCGAACGTCTCGCGCGCCCGTGCCGCCGCCAGCGCGCTCCACAGGCCGGCGAACCCGCCGCCCAGAACCATGATGCGTCCCGTCATCGCTTCGAGTTGTGCGACGAGCGGTCCGGCTTGTCGAGGCGGCCCGACCGGCCCATGTTCCGCGGCATGTCACGCACCATGAAGGCGCTGTTGGGCGTCTGGATCGCGGCCCTCGTCGTTGCCGCCGGCTGGATCGCCTGGGACGCCACCCAGGGGGGCAAGCCGTCTATCGGCGGTCCGTTCCAGCTTGTCGACCAGGACGGACGGCCGTTCTCCAGCGACCAGCTCAAGGGCAAGCCGACACTGATCTATTTCGGCTTCACCTACTGTCCCGACGTCTGCCCGACCTCGCTGCTGCTGATGGAGACGGCGGTCGAGAAGCTGGGACCGGATGCGGCCAAGAAAGTGAACCTCGTGTTCATCACGGTTGATCCGGAACGCGACACGCCGGCGCTGCTCAAGGGCTACGTGCCCAACTTCGGCGCGGGCATCATCGGCCTCACCGGCACGCCGAAGCAGATCGCCGACGTGGCCAAGGCCTATCGTGTCTATTACCAGAAGGTCCCCGGCAAGGAGGGCTCGCCCTACCTGATGGATCACTCCTCGATCGTGTACCTGCTCGACCGTAACGGCCGCTTCGTGACCCACTTCACCCACGACGCCAAGGCCGAAACCATCGCCAATGCCGTGGGGCGGTTGCTCTAAGTCATTGATTTATAACAATTGTTGCGACGCACTATAAGCGTGACATAGGCGGTTCGGAGCGTACAATCCGCGCCCCATGCTTTATCAAGCCTACGAATTCCAGCGCCAGCTCGCGACCCCCATCCGGATGTGGGCCAGCGCTCTCGAACAGGTCTATTCCAGTCCCTACAATCCGTGGGCGGAAACCTGGTTCGGCAAGTCGGTCGCCGCTGGCGCCGAGATCATGACCCGCCTGACCCAGAACTACGGCAAGCCGGCGTTCGGGCTCAAGACCACGCAGGTCGGCGACGAGACCGTCGCGGTCAACGAAGAGATCCTGCTGCGCAAGCCGTTCTGCCAGCTCCTGCACTTCCATCGCGACACGACCCGACGCGATCCCAAGGTACTGGTCGTGGCGCCGATGAGCGGCCACTACGCCACCCTGCTGCGCGGCACGGTCGAGGCGCTGCTGCCCGACCACGACGTTCACATCACCGACTGGATCGATGCGCGCGAAGTGCCGCTCGCCCAAGGCAACTTCGACCTCGACGACTATATCGACTATGTCGCCGACTTCTGCCGCTACCTCGGCCCCGACGTCCACGTCATCGCCGTCTGCCAGCCTTCGGTGCCCGTGATGGGCGCCGCCGCGCTGATGGCCGAGGCGAAGGAGCCGCGCCAGCCCAAGTCGATCACCCTCATGGGCGGCCCGATCGATACGCGCGTCAGCCCGACGGTCCCAAACGACCTCGCGATGCGCAACTCGATGATGTGGTTCCGCCAGAACGTCATCTCGACGGTGCCGCTCAACTATCCGGGCGCCCTGCGTCGCGTCTATCCGGGCTTCCTGCAGCTCACCTCGTTCATCAGCATGAACCTCGACCGCCATGTGAACGCCCACATGCGCCAGTTCGAGCACCTGGTGAAGGGCGACGACGATCCCGCCGACGCGCATCGCACCTTCTACGACGAATATCTCGCGGTGATGGATCTCAGCGCCGAGTTCTATCTCCAGACCATCGAGGTCGTCTTCAAGGAACATCTGCTGCCACGCGGCGAATGGGTGAGCCGCGGCCGCAAGATCGACCCGTCCTTCATCGAGACGGCGCTGATGACTGTCGAAGGCGAACTCGACGACATTTCCGGCGTCGGCCAGACCAAGGCCGCCCACGCGCTCACGCCGAACATTCCCGGTGCGCGTCACGTGCATTGGGAACAGCCGCGCGTCGGCCATTACGGCATCTTCAACGGCCGCAAGTGGCGCGAACAGATCATGCCGCGCGTCCGCGCCTTCATCCGCGAGAACGACGCCCAGTAGCGATCGCGTTGGTGCCGGAAGCGCGGCAACCACCGTCGTCCTGCCAGCGTTACGTTCCTCATGGGTATCGAGGAACAGTGGAGCAATGCCGCCAACGTGCTGGTGGCCCTGATAACGACCTATGGCCTTCGGGTCGTGGGAGCGATCATCATCCTGTGCGTCGGATGGATGGCCTCGCGGCTGCTCTACACGGCCGTGGTCCGACTCTGCCAGCAAACACCGCGCATCGACCGAACCGTCGCGCTCTTTCTGGGCAACGGAGCGCGTTACACCGTTCTCGTGTTCACCTTCGTCGCGGTGCTCACGACCTTCGGGATCGCCACCACGAGCTTCGTGGCCGTGCTCGGCGCGCTGGGCATCGCCATCGGCCTGGCGCTGCAGGGCACGCTCAGCAACCTTGCAGCAGGCATCATGCTGGTCGTGTTCCGTCCGTTCCATATCGGCGACCGGGTCGAGACCGGCGGCGTGACGGGCACTGCGCGCGAGATCAACCTGTTCTTCACGGAGATCGACGGTGACGACAATACCCGCGTCATCATCCCGAACGGCAAGCTGTGGGGCGAGATCGTCAAGGTACCGACCCGCAACGACACCGCCCGGCTCGAATTCCGCGTTCCTCGTCCGGCCAACGAAGATGTCGGCACCGCCATCGCGCGGTTGAAAGACCTGATCGAACGCGACCAACGGGTCCTGAACGTCGGGAACATCGGCATCGATACGCTGGAAGCCGACAAGTACACACTCGCTGCACAGGTCTGGGTTCAGCGCGACGCGGCCACGAACCTCAAATACGATCTCAACCGCAGCATCAAGGAAGAGTTCGACCGCAAGCCGCCCGCCATGGTGGAGCGCCGCGCCGGATAGGGCTAACCTCGCCCTTCATGAGCGCCCTGCCCGTCGAAATCTCCGAATGGAAGCCCGCGCCCTTCGACCTGAAGGGCGAGACCGTGTTCGCTATCGGTGACGTGCACGGATGCGCGGCCGAACTCAAGGCATTGCGGGCGACCATTGCCAGACTTGCAGGCGAAACCGACGGGCGACGCCGGCTGATCTATCTCGGCGACATGGTCAATCGCGGACCGGACAGTATCGGCGTGCTGGAGCAATGGGCCGGCAGCGAGGAAGCCCATGGCGTCGACCATGTCGACCGGCTGATGGGCAACCACGAGATCATGATGATGCTCACCGTCGTCGGCGGTCCGCATGCGCACAAGGCCGAGACGATGTGGCTTTCGAAGCGCATGGGCGGGCACATCCTGCTCGACGAGATGGCCGCGCGCGCCGGGCATCCGGCGACCCATGCCGATCAGGAATTGCTCAAGAAAGCGCTTGGCGAGGCGGTGGTGCACCGGCTGCAGGGCATGCGCTCGCACGTCCGGCTCGGCAACACCGTGTTCGTCCATGGTGGCCTCGACCCGCACGCCGAGGAGGACGAGTTCCTGGCCCGGCCCTGGCTGATCTTCACCGAGGCGCGCTGGGCCTGGATCAACCACGGCTTCCTCGACTGGAAGCAGGGGTTCGGCGGCACGCTGGTGGTCCACGGCCATACGCCGCCCGATAAACACAAGGCGATCAGCGGCATGGACGACACGCATCTGTTCGAAGGCGACCGCCTGTGCCTCGACGGCGGCAGCGCCCGTACCGGCATCGTGGCCGCCGCGGAGATCCGGCAGGGGCGCTATCGCATCCTCAAGGCCGGCATCGCCTTCGAGAATCCCGCGTCTTCCGACGCCGAATAGGCGATAATTTTTCGCATCGGGCTGTCGGCAGGCGGCCCGCCCGTACGTCCTGGGTAACAGAGGGACCGCAGACCCATGCTCTACGCCATTCTTTGCTACAATTCCGAGGAAGCCGTCGGCGCGTGGTCCAAGGACTATCACGACCAGACGATGACCCGGCTCTACGCCGTCAACGACAAGCTCGCCAAGGAAGGCCGGCTGGGGCCGGTGGCCCGGCTGCTGCCGACTACGGCCGCCACCACCTTGCGCAAGGGGCGCGAGGAGATGGTGATCGACGGGCCGTTCGCCGAGACCAAGGAGCAGCTTCTCGGCTTCTACGTCATCGACTGCGCCTCTCTCGACGCGGCCATCGAGACGGCCAAGGAGCTGGCCAAGGCCAATCCCGGCACCGGCAGCTACGAGATCCGCCCGGTCGCCGAATTCCATCCCAGCCAGCTCCCCGACCAGAAGAAGCCCGCTGCATGACCGATCTCGGCTGGATCGATCCGGTTCTCGGCGCGGCACGCCCCCAGGTCATGGGCGCGCTGCTGCGCTATTTCCGGAATCTCGATACCGCCGAGGAAGCCTACCAGGAAGCCTGCCTGCGCGCGCTGAAGAACTGGCCACAGAACGGCCCGCCGCGCGATCCGGCCGCCTGGTTGATCCTGGTCGGCCGCAACGCTGCGATGGACCAGGTGCGGCGGCAAACGCGGATGACGGAGCTGCCCGACGAGGCGGTGCTCTCGGACCTCGACGATGCCGAGGCATCGCTGGCCGACCGGCTCGATGGCGAGCACTACAAGGACGACATCCTCCGCCTGCTGTTCGTCTGCTGCCATCCCGACCTGCCGGCCACGCAGCAGATCGCGCTGGCGCTGCGCATCGTCTGCGGCCTGTCGGTGAAGCAGATCGCACAGGCGTTCCTCGTCGGCGAGGCCGCCATGGAGCAGCGGATCACGCGCGCCAAAATGCGCATCGGAGCGGCCGGCATCGCCTTCGAGACGCCGGGAGCGCCCGAGCGTGCGGAACGACTCGCTGTCGTGGCCGCCATGATCTACCTGCTGTTCAATGAGGGCTATTCCTCCAGCAGCAGCCAGGAAGCCGAGGCGCGCAAGCCGCTGGCCGAGGAAGCAATCTGGCTCTCGCGTCTTCTGCTGCGTTTGTTTCCCATGGAGCCGGAAATCATGGGCCTCATGGCGCTGATGCTCTTGCAGCGTGCACGGGCAAAGGCGCGCTTCGACGAAAGCGGCAACGTCGTGCTGCTGGAAGACCAGGACCGCAGCCTGTGGAGCCAGCCGCGCATCGCCGAAGGCCTGGCGCTGATCGACAAGGCGATGCGCCATCGCCAGCCTGGCCCCTATCAGATCCAGGCGGCCATTGCCGCCCTGCACGCGCGGGCGACGCGCGCGGCCGACACGGATTGGGCCCAGATCGACCTGCTCTATGCCAACCTCGAACGACTGCAGCCGTCGCCCGTCGTGACGCTCAACCGCGCCGTGGCGGTCTCCAAGGTCAAGGGAGCGCAGGCCGCGCTGGACATGATCGAGCCGCTCGGCGAGCGGCTGCGGGGCTATTTCTACTTCCACGGCGTGAAGGGCGCGCTGCTCGAGAAGCTCGAACGGCCGGACGAAGCCCGCAAGGCTTTCGGCCAGGCAATCGCGCTCGCCAACACGCCGGCGGAGGCCGCACACATCCGCCAGCATCTCGACCGGCTGTCCGCCGGCTGAAGAAAATCGCGACGGCGATGTCGGGATCGCAAGAGGCCGTTCGTCCTCGGGATACACCATCAGCCAAGGAGACTGTCATGACCGCACCCCAGCAGCCGCCCGTCCTCGGCGGCCCCTGCCCCTATCTCTCGGTCAGCGATGCCGGCAAGGCCGCGGACTTCTACGCGAAGGCCTTCGGCGCCACGGAAGTGATGCGCATGCCGCCCGACGACAAGGGCCGCCACATGCACATCCATCTGGTGATCAACGGCGGCTCGCTGATGCTGGCCGACCCCTTCCCCGAGCACGGCGCGCCGCTGGAGAAGCCAGCCGGCTTCATGCTCCACCTCCAGGTCGAGGATGTCGACGCGGCCTTCGATAAGGCCGTGAAGGCCGGTGCCACGGTGGCCATGCCGGTACAGGACATGTTCTGGGGCGACCGCTACGGCCAGCTGCGCGATCCCTTCGGCGTCATGTGGACCATGGGTGCCCGTATCAAGACCTGACGCCGGTCCGTCGCACGATCTTCAGCCGAGCAGACCCTGGATCTGCTCGGCAAGTTGCGTCTGCTGATAGGGCTTGTTGAGGCGGGGCAGCTCGAAGCCGCTCCTGGTGGGCAGGTCGGCATAGCCGGTCGCCAGCAGGATCGGCAGGCCGGGCCGGAGCGAGCGCGCCTCCTCGGCGAGCTGCAGGCCGGTCATGCCGGGCATGGCATAGTCGGTGATCATCATGTCGATCGGCTCGCCGGCGCGCAGTACTTCGAGTGCCTCCGCGCCCGAAGAGGCCGTGACGACCGTGTGGCCGAGATCCTCCAGCAACGACGTCGTGCTGAGGCTGATCAGGAAATCGTCATCCACGAAGAGCAGCTTCGCCGCCTTCCGTGCATCCGTTGCACCGTTTGCCACCGGCAGCGGCGCCGTTTCGGCCGCGCCTTCGGCAACCGGCAACCACAGTTCGGCGCGCGTGCCCTGGCCAGGCGTGCTGTGCAGGCGCAACGTCCCTTTGAGCTGTTGCGCCAGGCCATGGATCATCGACAGGCCCAATCCCGTCCCCTTGCCGACATCCTTTGTGGAGAAGAACGGCTCGATCGCCTTGCGAAGCGTTTCGTCGTCCATGCCGGATCCTGTATCCGCGACGACCACTCTCACGTAGCGTCCGGCCGCCAGATCGCGCACCGCGTCGGTCTCGGCGACATCGAGCGCAAGGGTCAAGGTGCCGCCCTCCGGCATCGCATCGCGACTGTTGACCGCGAGATTGAGCAGGGCCAGTTCGAGCTGGTTGGCATCGACATGGGCCGCTGGTAACCCCGACGGAAAATCCTGAACCATCGTCACCGACGGGCCGATCGACCGGCGCAGAAGGTCGTCCATGCCGCGGATGAGTGCGGCGATGTCCACCGGCCTGACATCCAGTGCCTGATGTCGTGCAAAGGCCAGCAACCGCTGCGTCAGGGCCGCGCCGCGCTGGGCGCCCTGCATGGCGCCGTCGATGAGACGGTCGCTCGCCGGACTGGCGGGCACTCGCTTGCGCAGCAGCTCCAGATTGCCGATCACCGCCGTCAGCAGGTTGTTGAAATCGTGCGCCACCCCGCCCGTCAGCTGGCCGATCGATTCGAGCTTCTGCATCTGGCGAAGCTGCGCCTCGGTTCGCTCGCGCTCGGCGATCTCCGACACCAGATCGTCATGCGCGCGGCGAAGCTGCGCCGTGCGCTCCTCGACACGCTTCTCCAACTGATCGTTCATGTCCCGAAGCGTCGCCGCAGCCAGCTTGCGGACCGTGATGTCCGACGCGAGACCGACGAGCCGGCGCGGGGCACCGCGCGCGTCGCGCACCAGCCGGGCACGCACATCGAGCCAGACGACCCGACCGTCCGGTCGTTCGAACCGCATGTCGATCGCGAAGTCCTGGCCGGACGCCATGCTATGACCGAGCGCCTTCAATACGTCGGTGTGATCGTCGACGGCGATCCGCCGCATCAACTCGTCGAGCCCGGCATCCTGCACCGGCGACAAGCCCAGGATCGCCTTGCCTTCCGCCGAAACCACCATCCGCGAGGTCGCGAAGTCGAACTCCCAGGCCCCCAGCCGGCCGGCATGCAGGGCCGTTCGCAGGCGCTGATCGCTTTCGCTCAGATTGGCCAGCAGCCGGCGGGTGTCATGCTGCCGTCGCCTGCCCTTGACCGCCGCGCGCGCAACGCTCAGCAGCGTCGTGGGATGAAAGGGCCGCTCGATGAACGACACGTTGCCGAGAATCTCCAACCAGCGCGAGGCGATCGGATTGCGCTCCGGCCCGCCGCCCTGATTGGTGATCAGCAGGAAGGGCAGATCCGACCACGGCGGCTGATTGCCAAGCCACTCGGACAGCGGTCTGAGATCGGCGCCGCGGATCGCCTCCTCTGTGATCAGCAGAAAAGCGATATCCTCGTCGAGAGAATCGACTACCGCCGTCAGGTCGGCGCAAGGCACACAAGCGACGCCCGTTTTCTCGATCAGAGAACAAGCCACCGCCGCGTCCCGGCCGCGCGGAGCGAGCACCAGAGCGCGCAAAGACCGTTCCTTGGATGGACCGATCATTCGCCCGGCTTCGGACGCGCCAGTGCGCGGTCGTCGGGAAGGACCGGTGTTCCACGCAGGATGCCGTGGAACTGCGTCAGAGGCTCGCCGATGTGCAGGCCGCCGTCGATCCAGAATTCGCGGATTGTGTCTTCATGCTTGCCGCCACGTTTCTTGATGACCGAAATCGCGCGACGAACGGAGCCTTGCGCTTCGAAGAAACGAAACAGGATCACCGCGTCGGCGAGATAGGTGACATCCACGGGCGACTTCATTTCGCCGACCAGGCCATGCTGCGCCACGGTTAGGAAGGTCGAGACACCCGTGCGATTGAGATACTGGATCAGCTCGTGCATGTGCAGGACCAGCGAATTCTCCTGCGGCATCGATGCCTGGTAGCCATTGAGACTGTCGATGACCAGCGTCTTCATTGCCGGGTCGCCCGCCGCCCGCTTTACATCATGCGCGAATTCTCCCGGCGACGTTTCCGCGGCGTCGAGCTGCGTGATCTGCAATCGCCCCGTCGCCCGCATGGCTTCGAAGTCGAAGCCCATCGGCTTCGCCCGGTCGAACAGCAGGCCGATCTCCTCGTCGAACAGGAACATCGCCGCCTTGTCGCCCTTGCGAATCGCCTCGGCCACGAATTGCCAGGCCAGTATTGTCTTGCCCGAGCCGGCCGGTCCCAGCAGCAGGGTGCTCGATCCCTGTTCGATACCGCCGCCGAGCAAGCCGTCGAGTGCTGGTATGCCGGTACCAATACGTCCACGCTTGAAATCGCGGCGATGTTCCGCTGCGACGAGGCGCGGAAACACGCGCGCGCCACCCGCGCGGATGACGAAGTCGTGGTAACCGCCGCGAAATCCCTGGGCGCGATACTTCACGACGCGCAGGCGGCGACGCTCTGCACCGTAGTCGGGCGTCGACTCCTCCAGCCGGATGACGCCGTGCGCCACGCTGTGCACGGTCTTGTCGAGCGTGTCGGTCGTGAGATCGTCCAGCATCAGCACGGTGGCGCCATGACGCGCGAAATAGTGCTTCAGCGCGAGGATCTGGCGCCGGTAGCGCAGCGAGCTCTGGGCGAGCAGGCGGATCTCCGACAGCGAATCGAGGACGATGCGTTGGGCCTTGCTGCGCTCGACCGCCTCGAAGATCAGACGAGTCGTTTCTCCCAGTTCGAGGTCCGACGAATAGAGGAGGCTTTGCTGCTGATCGGCGTCGAGCAGGCTTTCCGGCGGCACGACCTCGAAAATCTCGATCTGGTCGTCGAGATTCCATCCATGGGCGGCGGCGGTGGCGCGCAGCTCCACGGCGGTTTCGGACAGGGTCACATAGAGCCCGCGTTCGCCGGCCCGCGCGCCCTCGACCAGGAAGCGCAGGGCCATCGTCGTTTTGCCCGTGCCGGGGCTGCCTTCCAGCAGGAACACGCGATGGGTCGCAAGGCCGCCCAGCAGAATATCATCGAGACCAGGTACGCCGGTCCGGTGTTTCGGTGACCCCCCCTTGCCGTCCATGTTCCTCTCCGATCACGTCTGCCCCGAAAACGGGCAGGGCGACCTTCACAACGATAAAAAGCGGGGAAAAGTTCCGGAAACCGGCCCTGCGTCAGGGTGCGCGGGGCTCGATAACGGCGAGAAAAGCCGCGCCGTAGCGCTCCAGTTTGGTGTCGCCAATGCCGTGGATTTCGCGCATCGCCGCCGGGGTCGTCGGCCGGTGAGTGGCGAGCTCGACCAGGGTCCGGTCGGAGAAGACGACGTAGGCCGGCACGTTCTGTTCCCGCGCGAGCCGTGTGCGTAGCGCCCGCAGCGAGTCCAGCATCGCGGCATCGGCGTCGCCGACGATGGCGGCCGTTGCGTCCCGGCGGTCGCGGCGCCCGCCCTTGCCGGCCGGCGCGGACACGATCTTGCGCAGTTCGACCTTCTTGCCACCCTTCAGGACCAGCCAGCCTTCGTCGGTGACCCACCAGCGGCCATGCTCCATCAGGTCCTGGGCGATCAGCCCGACCGCCGAGAGCTGGCGGAAGATCGAGCGCCAGTCGGTTGCCTTGCGGTCCTTGCCGACCCCGAAAGTCGGCAACCTGTCATGGTTGAACTTCGAGACGTTGTCGGTGAGGTCGCCGGTCAGGATGGCGATCAGATGCTCCATGCCGAAGCGCTCGCCGGTGCGCACGATGGCCGACATGGCCTTCTGCGCGTCGATGGTCGCGTCGAACAGCTCGACGCCTTCCTGGCAGAGATCGCAGTTGCCGCAGGTTTCCGATGCCTCGCCGAAATAGGCGAGCAGCGTCTGCCGCCGACAGCGCGGCGCCTCGGCGAGCGACAGCAGCGCACCGAGGCGTTGACGCTCGATGCGCTTGCGCTCGTCCGACGAGTCTCCCTGCTCGATCTGCAGGCGGCGCAGCTGCATGTCGCCGAGGCCATAGAGCGTGAGCGTGTCGGCCGGGAGCCCGTCGCGGCCGGCGCGGCCGATCTCCTGGTAATAGGCCTCTACGTTCGACGGCAGGTCGGCGTGGCAGACGAAGCGCACGTCGGGCTTGTCGATGCCCATGCCGAAGGCGACCGTCGCGGTCATGACGATCCCGTCTTCCTGCTGGAAGGCGTCCTGGTTGGCGTCGCGCACCGCTTTCTCGAGGCCGGCATGATAGGGCCGCGCATTGACCCCGGCGGCCTTCAGCGTCTCGGCCATCTCCTCGACCTTGCGGCGCGAGGCGCAATAGACAATGCCGCTCTCGCCCTTGTGCGACTGCACGAAGGACAGGACCTGCCGCGTGGAGCGCTCCTTGGGCTTGAAGGCGAGCCGGAGGTTGGGCCGGTCGAAACTGCGCACGAAGACGCGCGGCGGCGCGGCGAACAGCTTCTCGACGATGTCGCCCCGGGTCGGCGCGTCCGCCGTCGCGGTGAAGGCCAGTGTCTGCAGGCGTCCGCCGATCTGCCGCGCGAGATTGCCGAGCGTCAGATACTCGGGCCGGAAATCGTGGCCCCATTGCGAGACGCAGTGCGCCTCGTCGATCGCCATCATTGATACGCCGGCCTCGGCCAGCATCTCGACCGTATCGGGCCGCGCCAAGCGCTCCGGCGCGACATAGAGCAGCCGCAGTTCGCCGCGGCGCAGCAGCCCCAACACGCGGGCGTTCTCGGTCGGCTCGTTGCTGGAATTCAGGCTGCCGGCCGAGACGCCAGCGGCCGTCAGAGCCTGTACCTGGTCGCGCATCAGCGCGATCAGCGGCGACACGACCAGGGTCAGGCCGGGGCGCACGAGGGCCGGCAACTGGAAGCAGAGCGACTTGCCGCTGCCGGTGGGCATCACGGCCATGACGTTTTCGCCGTCCAGCACGGCGCGCACGATCTCTTCCTGCCCCGGCCGGAAGGCATTGAATCCAAAGACGGAATGCAGCAGCGCGCGGGCGCTCGAGAGGGAATCTTCCATTATTGACGGCAAACTACCCCCGCGCGCACCGATGCGGCCATGTGGAATGCCGTCGCGATTTACGACCCTTACCGAAAAACGACCATTCCAAGGCAACCCGCACCCTTCGTGCTCGTTCACTTGAGACAATAAGGGGATACGAATGCTGGGACTGAGCCTCGCCGTGCTCTTGGCCGCCGCGGGTATCGCGGCCTTTCCATGCTGGCGGTACAGCGCCGGCTGGGGTTATGGACCAAGCACCGTGGCAGGTGGGCTGCTTTTTCTCGTGGCGGCGCTGACCATCGGCGACCGCGCGACGCCGCACTCGCAATCGGTCATGCCCGAGCGCGCCCCGCTTTCGCGCACGCAAGGGCTGGTCGCGCGGGCGGAGATTTAGCCGGCCATCAATCGTACTTCGCTGGGGAATGCGCGTAAGCTCGTCGGCATGGCCCGACGATCCGGGGATTCTCCCCGGCTCGACGCCAGGAAACCACCCCTCCCATGTCCATGAAGCATCGCCGCGGCAACCGCGAGACGAAGAAGCCCAAGCAGAACAAGGAAAAGGTCGTGGCGCCGACCTTCGCGTCCGCCATGGCAGCTCCGGTAAAGCCGGCCTCCACCGCCAAGCGCAAGTAGCGCCTAGCCCAACGTCACGACAACTCTGCGCCGGACGGAACCCTCGTCCAGGCGAATGACCGCCCTGCCGTCCACGACAGGTAGCGTCTCACCGTCGAGCTCGACGGCGACGACACCGCGGCTGACTCCGGTCGGATTGCGCACGTCGATCTCGTAAACCGATCCACGCAGGGTGAGTGTCATCTCGAAACCCGGCCATGTCGTCGGCAGGCAAGGCGCGACCTCGAATCGGTCGCCCTTGACCCTGAGACCGAGGATCGACTCCATGCCCGCACGATAGAGCCAGCCTGCCGAGCCCGTGTACCAGGTCCAGCCGCCGCGCCCGACATGCGGCGCTACCGAATAGACGTCGGCCGCCACGACATAGGGCTCGACCTTGTAGCGCAGCACGCCAGCGCGGGTTGCCGTGTGGTTGATGGGGTTGAGCAGCGCGAACAGCTCGTGGGCCTTGTCGCCCTGGCCGAGCGCAGAGAATCCCATGATCGACCACGCCGCGGCGTGGGTGTACTGGCCACCGTTCTCGCGGATACCGGGCGGATAGCCCTTGATGTAGCCGGGATCGAGCGGTGTCTTGTCGAAAGGCGGCGTGAACAGCAACGCCAGCCTGTCGCCGCGATGCACGAGCATCCTGTCGAGCGACTCCATGGCCTGTGCCGCGCGCGCCGGATCGGCGGCGCCCGAGATCGCCGCCCACGACTGGGCGATCGAATCGATGCGACACTCCTCGCTCGTGGCCGAACCCAGCGGCGTTCCGTCGTCGTAATAGCCCCGGCGGTACCAGGCGCCGTCCCAGGCCTCTCGGTCGAGTGCGACCTTCAGCGCCTCGGCATGCGCAAGCCAGGCGGCCGCCCGGCGCGTGTCGCCGCGTGCTTCGGCGACCGGCGCGAACGCACGCAATGCGGCGTAGACGAACCAGCCCAGCCAGACGCTCTCGCCGCGCCCCGCCTCGCCCACCCGATTCATGCCGTCGTTCCAGTCGCCGGTGCCGATCAGCGGCAGGCCGTGCGCGCCCGTGGCAAGGCTCAGGTCGAGGCCGCGCGCACAATGCTCGTACAGCGGCGCACTCTCGTCGGCCTGACCCGGCTGGAAGTAGAGATCGTGCTCGCCCTCGCGCAAGGCCGGCCCATCGAGGAAGGAGACGGGCTCGTCGAGGATCGCGGCATCTCCGGTGGTCTCGACATAGTGCGCCGCGACGGTGGCGAGCCACGCGCGATCGTCCGAGATACGTGTGCGCACGCCCTGGCCCGCGATCGGAAACCACCAGTGCTGCACGTCGCCTTCGACGAACTGCCGCGACGCCGCACGCAGGATGTGGGCGCGCGCCAGCGCCGGCATCGGCACCGAAAGCGACATCGCATCCTGGAGCTGGTCGCGGAACCCGTAGGCGCCACTTGCCTGGTAGAAGGCCGCGCGCGCCCAGTAGCGGCAGGCCAGTGACTGATAGAGCAGCCAGCCGTTCAGCAGGATGTCGGTCGCGGGATCGGGTGTCTTCACCTGCACGGTGCCGAGCACGCCGTCCCAGAAGCCCACCGCCTCGCGATGGACGGCGGCCAGGTCGGCCGTCCTGTAGCGCGCGATCAATGCGCGTGCCTCTTCCTCGTCCGCCGCCTGCCCCAGAAAGAAGACAACCTCGTGCACCCCGCCCGGCGGCAGATCGATTGCGGTTTGCAGGGCGGCGCAGGGATCGAGGCCGGCACCGAGGCGTTGCGACAGCGGCTGGCCGGCGCTGAGCGCGGCCGGATTGTCCATGCTGCCGTTGCGGCCGACGAATTCGCCACGATCGCCCGTCCATGCGGTCTGACGACCGGCAAGATCGGCGAAGGCCACGCGGCTTCCGTGATGGAGGTTCCATCTGTTGCGCGCGAAGATCGCGCCGGTCTCGCCGTCCCGTTCGGTGACGACCGTGGGACCGGAGGCGCCGCGGGCGAGGCCCAGCACCCATTCGGCATAGGCCGTGACCGAGAGACGGCGTGGCCGGCCGGAGATGTTGCGCAGCGTGAGCCGCGAGATCTTTATGGAATCGCCCATCGGGACGTACTGCAGCAATTCGAGCGCGATGCCGTTGGCCACCACCTCGAACCGGCTGTAGCCGCGACCGTGGCGTACGATGTAGGTCGCCTGCTCGATCCGGATCGGCCGCGCCGTCGGCGTCCACAAGTCGCCGCTGTCAAGGTCGCGCACGTAGAGCGCCTCGCCCGGCCGGTCCACGACCGGATCGTTCGACCAGGGCGTCAACTGGTTGTCGCGGCTGTTCTCGGACCACGTATAGCCGCCTCCGTCGGCCGCCACCTGAAAGCCGAACGACGCATTCGAGATCACGTTGATCCACGGCGCCGGCGTCGACTGGCCCGGGCCCAGCACGGAGACGTATTCGCGGCCGTTGGGCGAGAAGCCGCCGAGACCATTGAAGAATTGAAGCGCAGCCAGCGCGACCGGCTGCTGGGGTTGCACCTTCGCGCCGGCAACGACCGCCATGGCGCGACGAGGCGGTGGTGCCACGCCGCGCGGTGACTTCACGCGGTCCAGCTGGTCGGCCAGGCTGCCGCGCCCGCCGCGCAGTACCACGCGGGCCAAGGCAAGCAGGAGGGCCCGGGTCTCGGTTGAAATAAGGTCTGTCCGCAGAACGTAGATGCCGCCCGGCAGGTTCTCGATCCCGAGATGAGTCCGGGACCGGCTGGCACGCACGAGCGTGTCCAGCATGGACTGGAGATCCTGCACGTAGGACGTGCTGCGCTCGTTCAGGATCACGAGATCGACCGACAGACCCTTCAGTTGCCAGTATTCGCGCGCGCGCAGCACCTCGCGGACGATGCCGGTGTCCTCGATCTCCTCCACGCGCACGAGCACGATCGGCAGATCGCCGGAGATGCCTTGTGACCACAGGACAGGGGGCCCGGCGAGGCCGCGCCGGATGGCGTCGGGCGACGAGCGCAGCGCCGGATTGGCGTAAAGCACATGCCCGGCCAGACGCTGGAAATAACTCGCCTCGACCGCGTCGATGTCGAGATGGCGGAGCTGAACCTGCGCCTGCGTCCAGGCAAGTGTCGCCGCGCGCGTGAAGGCATTGGGATCGAGATGCCGGTCGATTGCGTCGAGCAGAGCTTCGCGGGACGCGGCCACCACTGTCCAGAAGGCGATCCGTGCGAGACCTCCGGCCGGAATGTGCAGTCGGCGCCGCAACGCGAACACCGGATCGAGGACCGAACCCACCGTGCCGGAGAGCCGGCGACCGTCGGTCGCCGCGATTGCATCGCCGATCTCATTGCCGCGACCGATGAAGCGGGCGCGATCTGTCTCGACTTCGATCCCGCCGACAGCTTCGCCCTCCACCACCGCCAGATGGGCCGCCCAGAGTTCCGGCTCGCCCGGACCGCGGCGTCGCCGCGTCGCAAGCAGCGCGCCGGTCGCCGGCAGATACTCGGTGTGCACGAACATCTTGGAGAAGGCCTGATGCGCCGCATCCGCACCCCGCGGCGCCAGGACGATCTCGGCATACGAAGTCAGTTCGACGGTGCGGGAGAGGCTGCCCGCATTGGTCAGCGTCACGCGCCTCACTTCCGCGTCGTCCTCCGGCGACACGACGACGTCGAGGCTCGTGACCAATGTTCCGTCGCGGCGCACGAACTCGGCGCGGTCCTCCGCAAACATCACGTCGTAGCGGTCGGGACGCTTGCCGCACGGCTGGTGCGTGGCCGACCACACGGCCCCGGTCTCGACGTCGCGCAGGAAGATGTAACTTCCCCAGTCGTCACGCGTCGTGTCCTCGCGCCAGCGGGTCACGGCCTGGGCACCCCATTGGCTGTAGCCCGACCCGGCCGCTGTCAGCATGACCGAGTAGCGTCCGTTGGACAGGAGATGGACGGACGGGCTCGACGCATGTGGATTGCGCAGGCGACGCACCAGCGCCGGCTCGGTTTCCTTGGCCAGGGCGCTGGCGCCGACTTCCTCGGCGCGCGGATGGGCGACCGCAACATCGCGCGGTGCCCGCTCCTGCAGCAGCAGCTCGGTCGCCTGCACGCCCGGCTCGGCGTGGAAACGCGACCGCATCACGCCATCGAGCAGAGCGTTGGCGATGGCCACGATCGTCATGCCCTGGTGGTGGGCCATGTAGGCTCTCACGACCGCCCGGTTCTCGCCGTCCGGCAGGCGCGACGGCGTGAAGTCGAGCGCCTCGTAGAAGCCATAGCGTCCGCGCGCGCCGAACGCGGCCAGCCGTTCGAAGTTGGCGGCGGCGGCCGCGGGGTCGACCATGGTGGCCAGCCCGGTCGCGTAGGGCGCGATGACGAGATCGTCGCTCAGGCCGCGCTTGAAGCCAAGGCCGGGGACACCGAAGTTCGAGTACTGGTAGGTGAGTTCCTTGTCGCGCGCATTGTAGGCCGACTCGGAGATTCCCCACGGCAGCCCGAGATCGGCCGCATACTGGACCTGCCGCCGAACGACGAGCCGGTTGGTGCTCTCGAGCAGGCTGCCCAACGGCGCGCGCATGACCAATGACGGCATCAGGTACTCGAACATCGAGCCCGACCACGAGATCAGCGCCGCGGTGTGGCCGACCGGTGTCACTTCGCGGCCCAGCCGGAACCAGTGGCGGGCCGGAATCTCGCCAGACGCGATCGCGACGAAGCTCGCCAGCCTCGCCTCGGAGGCGAGCAGGTCGTAGCAATTGATGTCGAGCCGATCCTCGGCGACCAGGAAGCCGATCGACAGCAGCCGGCGGCTCTCGTCGAAGAGGAAGTCGAACTCCATGGCGCCGGCCATGGCGCGTGCCGATGCCTCGACCGTCGAGAGGCGACGTTGCAGGTCGTCGGTCGTCCGATCGGTCCGGCTGGCGTCGCGATGATGGCTTGCGACCGTGCGGTAGGCCGCCTCGATCCAGAAGAGCATGTCGGCGCTTTCCGCGTCGTCGCGTTCGCTGGCGAGGGTCCGCGCGAGATCGACAGCGGTTTCCGCCATCACGAGGACCGCGGCCGGCTGGAATGGGACCGCCGACAGTGACACCGCCAGCCCGTCTAACGCGCGGACGAGTTCGGGCCGGGTGACGAGATGGGTGCGACGGTCGTCGGACAGACCGGCCAGCGCCTCGCGGGCGAGGTCGAGACTGTCGGATACGCCACGCGCGCCTTCGGGCGCCGCGGCGCCCTGCGTGCGCCAGGCGCTGCAGGCGTTGGCCAGGGCGATCAGGTGGCCGGCGAGGTTGCCGCTGTCCACCGTCGAGACGTAGCGCGGCTCGAGGGCGCGCAGGTCGCTCGTGTCGTACCAATTGAAGAAATGCCCGCGAAAGCGCTGCAGCCTCTCCATCGTCGCGAGGGTGGCTTCCAGGCGCTCGACGGCTTCCGTGGTGCCGATCCAGCCGAACTCCCGCGCCGAGGCCGTCGACAGCAGCAGCAGACCGAGATTGGTCGGCGATGTGCGATGGGCCACGACCGGCGCCGGGGTCTCCTGGAAATTGTCCGGCGGCAGCATGTTGTCCGCCTCCGTGACAAAGGTCTCGAAGAAGCGCCAGGTCCGGCGGGCGATCAGGCGCAGCGAGGCCACCTCGGCCGGCTTGATCCGCAAGCTGGCGGCGTTGTGCGGCGGGCGGCTTACCCAGTGGGCGACGAGGGGCGCCAGCAGCCAAGCCAGCACGAAGGGCGCGGCCACCGGCGCCGCCGCGGTGCCGGACTGCCAGACCACGCAAGCGGCGACGAGCGCGACCGCGACGCTTCCGGCCATCTTGCCGTAGAGGCCGGGCCAGCCGGCCCGCAGGCTCTGCTTGGACTGGGCCGCCGTGATCCATTCGAGCAGGCGGCGATGACTGACCACGAGGCGGAACAAGGTTCGGCCGATCGCATCGGCCATCAGCCAGGCATGGTGAGCGAGGAAGACGACGAGCAGGCCCGTCTGCGACGCTGCGGCCACGATGTCGTTCCACAGCGCATCGAGGTGACTGCGGGTGGTGATCTTGGCATGGCGCGGGAACAGCGCCGCCATCGCCGGCAGGAGCGTGGGCATGGCGATGGCCAGTAGCACGAAGCCTGTCCAGACCAGCGCCGCGGGCAGCGGCAGCGTCCAGCCGACCATCAGGGAGAGGACGGCCGCCGGCGCCGACAGCGTGCGACGCAGGTTGTCGAACATCTTCCAGAAGCCGATGGCGGGCAGGAATCTCCCGCGCGCGTCGGGCGCCGTCGCCTTCACCAGTCCCAGCATCCACGGCAGGAGCTGCCAGTCGCCGCGGGCCCAGCGATGCTGGCGCGCCGCCGCCACGTCGTAGCGCGCGGGAAACTCCTCGATGACCTCGATGTCGGAGGCAAGGCCCGAACGCGCGAAGGTCCCTTCGAAGAGATCGTGGCTCAGCATCGTGCTGTCGGGAACGCGGCCCTGCAGCGATGCCTCGAAGGCGTCGATGTCGTAGATGCCCTTGCCGGAGTAGGAACCCTCGCCGAACAGATCCTGATAGACGTCCGACACGGCCGACGCATAGGGGTCGATGCCGCTGTTGTTGGAGAAGATGCGCTGGAACCTCGAGCCCTCGGCGCCGACCGGCAGCGAGGGCGTGACCCGCGGCTGCAGCACGCCGTAGCCCTCGACCACGCGGCCCTCGGCAGCATCGAAGCGCGGCTGGTTCAGCGGATGGGCCATCTTTCCGACCAGGCGCACGATCGCATCGCGCGGCAGGCGCGTATCGGAATCCAGCGTCACGACATAGCGCACGTCGGCGGGCAGCGAACGGAGCGCGCCCGCGGCCGCCACGACGAAGGTCGTGTCCGTCGAGCCGCGCAGAAGATGATTGAGCTCGTGCAGCTTGCCGCGCTTGCGCTCCCAGCCGATCCAGGCGCCTTGCGCCTCGTTCCAGCCGCGGCGGCGATGGAGCAGAAAAAACCGATCGGTGCCATCCGGCGTCGGATATCGAAGGTTCAGGCGCGCGATGCCCTTGGTCGCGGTCGCGAGCAGGGCGGCGTCTCCCGGCATCGATTCGGCCGGCGCGTCGGTCCAGTCCGACAACAGGGCGAAATGTATGGCGCCGGCCGGATTGGAGAGATGATGGACCTCCAGGCTTTCGATCTGCTCCTCGATCGCGGCCGGCGACGTGAGCAGGGTGGGAATCGCCACGAACGTGCGCAGATGGGCAGGCACGCCGTCACGCAGTTCGAGCCCCGGCAGCAGTGTCGCGCCAAAGCCGCCGGTGATCAGCCGGTTGACCAGAAGCAGCGCCGCATCCAGCGCCGGCAGAAGCCCCGCGGCCGCCATGCCGAGCAGTGGCCAGCCTCGTATCCCGAGCAGCGACAGGCCGAACAACGGCAACAACAACACGATGCCGGCCGTGACGGCGACGCCCGCGACATAACCGGCAAGCCCGGTCCGCAGCAGGCGACGCCGAACCGTGAGGCCCCTGGTGCGAAACTCCACCGATCGCTCGAAGGCGCGCCGACCGTTTCCGATCAGGTGGTAGCCGGGCTCGCGCCGTCGCGGATCGCCGCCTTCGTCACCTTGTCCCGACGCACCGGCCTCCGCAGCCGCGGCAAGCGCGCGCCGGGCGATCTCGGGTTCGTCGAAGGCAGTGCCACGGGCAATCTGCTCGATAGCGGTGCGATAGAGATTGCGCGTGGCAAAATCCATGTCGGCGAACACGCCGCCGGTCCGCAGCACGTCGTCGACCGGGCTCACCGCCTCGAAGAGCTTCGCCCAGTCGACGTCGGAAATGAGCCGCATGCTTGTGATGATGTTGCGGACCGTGACGTTGGTCGCTCCCTGGAGCTGGTGCTCGCGCCGCACCAGTTCGTCGGCGCTCGTTCCCTCGCGCGCCAGACGCTTCTCGAGCCACCCCACCGCCGGCGTCGTCTCGGGATCCTGGTCGCGCAGGCGATGCACGAGCTGGACGGCGAACCCTTCGGAAAATCCTTCCCGGTCGTAGGGCTGGAGAGCCGCCGGGTCGGCCTCCAGATCCTTCAGGCCCAGCAGGCGGTCGGCGACGAGGTCGGCCTGCTCGCGCGCCGACCGGCGATCGACGATCCGGCTGGCCGAGCGGCGCAGATTCTCGACCAGGACGATGCGAAGCGTGATGGCGACGGCCCAGAGTTCACCGATGCTGAGCGGCTGGATCGTCTGGTAGGCCCGCACGAAGCGCGCAAGTGTCTCCGGATCGAAGCGGCTGTCGGTGTGGGCCACGAAGGCCCATGCCAAGCCGAAGACCCTCGGGTAGCCGGCCAGGGGGCCATCGCTGAGCTTGGGAAGCTGGCGATAGTAACCCGCGGGCAGATCGGTGCGGACTTCGCGCACCTGCTTCTCGACGAGATGGAAATTGTCGAGGAGCCACTCCGCGGCCGGCGTGATCGTGCGGCCGGCATCGACCGCCGCCGCGATCGAGCGGTAGGCCGCCAGCAGGACGCGCTCGTTGTCGCGCAGGCGGACGACCAGCGACTTGCCCGAAGTCAGCGCGGCATGAACGGGCTGGCTGGTCGCGAGGCTCCGGGCATGCTGCTCCAGCCGCTCTATGCTGAACAGCTCGCTGCGGATGGCGTCTTCGTCTTCACGAATGGAAGCGGGTCGCGCGCGCCCGAAGGCGCGCCACGCGAACGATTTCAAGGGAAGTGCTGCCTTTCCGGCAAAAGCCGCGCATACAACGCAAAAGGCGTTTCGCGCGGGCATGGAACGTCCCCGGCAAGGGAGGCCGCTACGAGCGCCTCTTCTACAGCATACGGCCGGCGCCGACGAATCGCGCCAGGGTGCGACTGCGAACCGTTACGTGCACTTCCAGAGGACTATTGAATCGAGTTTTGCTATCGCTTTTCCCGACATCATCACGGGAGACCGATTCATGCTTCGCCTTGCCCCCCTGGCCGCCGCCGCCCTGCTCGCCACGTCGGCGTTTCCGGTGCTGGCGCTCGACTGTCCGAAGCCGCAGCCCACGGCCAAGCCCGGCATCCTGAAGGAGACGCCGGCGCAGATGACGGCGGTCGGCAAGCAACTCACCAGCGGCGACACGTTCAACGCCATCGCCTCGGCAACGGCCGATCTTCGCATCCGCTATCCCGGCGTCGAGAGCGCCGAAGTGGTGAACTATCTCGTCACCGCCTACTGCCCGGCCGTGGCGGCGAACAGCAAGCTGAGCGAAGCGCAGAAGAAGTCTGCGGTCGACGGCTTCGCCGCCCAGGTGATGCGCCAGGTTTATTAATGGGCTGAGCGAAGCTCAGCCCGAGGAGCGGCAGGGCATTGCCTTGGGCAATGTCCGAGAGCGCCGAAGGAAGAACGATCATTGGGCGGCCTGAAGGCGGCCGCCCTTCTCACTGATCCTAGTGCCGCGCCGCCTGCCCGCCATCGAGCGTCATGACCACGCCGCTGATGTAGCTGGCGCGATCGGAGGCCAGGAACACGGCGAGGTCGGCGACCTCGTCGGGCTCGGCGGCACGGCCGAACGGCATGTGCTTCGTGAGTTCCGGCCAGCGCTCGGGATCGCCGAACTTCTGCTCGGCCACGTTGCGGAGCCGGGTCAGCATGCGGTCCGTGCGGGTCGCCGGCGGGTTGATCCCCACCACGCGCACGCCGTGATCGACGCTCTTCGATCCCACGGCGCGGGTGAAGGCCATGATGCCGGCATTGCCCATCGTGCCGGCGACGTAATCGTAATTGTAGCTCTCGCCGGCGAGGCCGATCACGTTCACGACCACGCCCGACTTGCGCGCGTACATCTTCTCCAGCATGGCGCGCGTGGCGTTCACATAGCCGAACACCTTGAGGTCCCAGGCCTCGCGCCACTTGGGCTCGGTCATGCCGAAGACGTCGCCTTGAGGGATGGCGCCGGCATTGTTCACCAGGATATCGGCATGGCCGACCGCCTCGACGACGCTGCGCGCCGTGTCGCCGCTGGAGAAGTCGGCGGGGTGGATCTCGACCGGCACGTTGTGGCGGGCGCGGATCTTTTCACGTGCCGCTTCCAGCGATTCCTTCGAGCGCGAGGCGATGTGCACGGTGCAGCCTTCCGCCGCGAAGCCCATGGCGCAGGCGAAGCCGATGCCGCGGCTGCCGCCGGTGATCAGCACGGTCTTGCCGGAAAGCTTCATGTCCATTGGTCGTTCCCCCTACAGCCGGTAGACGCTGTCGATCATGGCGCGACCGTCTTCGGTCTTCACCCTGCCGTCCTTCACCATCTGGACGAGATGGGCCAGCATCGAGCGGCCGGCGGCCGGATGCAGATGGACCGGCGTGTCGGCGTAGTTCTTGGCGACCATCTGCGGGATGGTCTGCGGCCCGTCCTTGAGGCGCGCAATGATCTGCGCCTCGCGGCCCAGCCGATGCTCGATATAGGCCTGCACGAAGGAATTGGGATCGCGGATCTCCGCGCCGTGCGTCGGGATGTAGAGGCTCTCGTCGCGCGGCAGCAGCTTGCGCAGCGACGCGAAGTAATCGGCCATGTTGCCGTCGGGCGGCGAGATCACCGCCGTCGACCAGCCCATCACATGGTCGCCCGACAGCAGCGCCTTGTCTTCCTTCACCGCGAAGCAGAGATGGTTGGAGATGTGGCCCGGCGTATAGACTGCCTCGACGTTCCAGCCGTCGCCCTGGATCACGTCGCCGTCGTTCAGCTTCACGTCCGGCGCGAAGGAGAAGTCGCCTTCCTGCTCGGTCGTGACGCCTTCGGGCGTCGGATGCGGGCCGTAGCTGTAGACCTTGGCGCCGGTCGCCTTGGCGAGCGCCGGCGTCGCCGGCACGTGGTCGATGTGCGTGTGCGTCACCAGGATGTGCGTCACCGTCTCGCCGCGCAGCGCGCGCAGCACGGCATCGATATGCTCCTGATCGTCGGGGCCGGGATCGACGACGGCGACGTTGCCGTGGCCGATGATGTAGGTGCCGGTGCCCTTGAAGGTGAAGGGGCTCGGGTTGTTGGCCACGACGCGGCGGATGAGCGGCGTCACCTCCATCGCGGTGCCGTAGTCGAACTTGAAGTCCCTGATGAAAGGAATGCCGGCCATCGCGAGACCCTTACGGTGAAGGCGGTGTCAGTTTGTAGAGCGAGTTCCGGACATCCGCGCTGACATAGACGATGCCGGTGCGGCCGACCGCGACGCCCGTGGGCACGAGCGCGGGCGGACCGCCGGGGAACGGCGCCAGGCCGATATCGAGGTTCGAGGCGATCACCGTTTTCGCACCGGTTGCCGGGTCGATGGCGACGACGCGCTTCTGGCCGACCTCGGCCACGTACAGACGTCCATCGGGACCGACGTCGATGCCTTCGGGACCGGTCAGATTGTCGGCCACCACCTTGCGCGCACCCGTGGCGACGTCGATCTGGCTGACGGCACCGGCGGAGATCTCGGTGATGTAGACCAGGGAGCCCGGCCCGTGCGCCATGGCGACAGGACCGCGCAGTTCCTTCACGACGATGCTGCGTTCCTTGCCGTCGGCGCTGACCTTCACGAGGTTGCCGCTGGCCAACTCGGCCACATAGATCGTGCCGTCGGCAAACTCCACGGCATCGACGGGCGCCGAGAACTCGCCCAGCGTCGCCGTCAGCTTGCCGGTCTTGCGGTCGACCTTCTCGACGGTGTTCGAGAACCAGCTGGTGAGCAGCGCGTTCCTGGGGCCGAGCGAGATGCCGATCGGATAGGCATGCGTCTCGCCATGCACGCGCAGCACGTCGGTCACCGCGCCGCTGGCGCCGTCGACCGTGCGATAGCTGAACACATCCGCGACGTGCACCGTGTCCTTGCCGTCGTCGGTCGAGACGGCGAGGTCGGCCGGCACCGCAAGCTTGCCTTCGACGATGGTGCGCCAGGCGCCGGTCTGCTTGTCGACCAGGTAGATCCCGTTGTCGGTCATCGAGGAAACGAACAGGCGGCCGCGCGAATCGAAGGCGAGATTGTCGAGGCCGGGCTTCATCGAGGCGACCAGCTTCTTGGCCTTGCTGGTGAGGCTCACGCTCCAGATGCCGCCGGTACCGGTATCGACGACATAGACATTGTCGCGGTTCTGCGGATCGATGTTGGCGGCGGCCGGCGTCTTGAAGCCGGAGGCGATCACGTCGGTGGCGCCGGTTTCCAGGTTGACCTTGACGATGTCGCCCTTGAACCACAGCGGGCCATAGAGGAAGCCGTCGTCCTTGTGGACCTCGAAGCCGTTGAGACCGCCCAGCTTCTCGGCGATGCGGCGCAGCTCACCGCGCGCGAACGGCTTGAAGTCCGGCTTGTCGACATTCTTGATGTCGATCTCGTAGAGCGCATCGCCGAGGAAGACCTCGGAGACGAACAGCCTTCCGTCCTTGCCGAACGCGAGCGAATTGGGACCGCTCATGCCGTGCGCGACCTCGATGGTCTTGCCGTTCGGCTTGCGGATGTAGACCTTGCCGATCAGGAAGGCCGTCCACGCCATGGTGCCGTCATCGGCGAAGGCGATGTCGTCGGCCATGCCGGTCGGCGGATCGATCACGCGGTCGACCTCGCCCGAATCGACCTGCACCCGGTAGAGGGTCTGGCCGATCACCGAGCCGGCAAAGAGCTGGTCGTCCTTGTTGAAGGCAAGCCCGTGCACGCCGTGGAACCAGGATCCCTGCACCAGGAACTGCTGGCCATATTCCTTGGGCGTCGGCGGTGGCGCCTGCTGCGCCCACGCACCGCCGGCCATGCCGAACGCAAGCGCCGCCGTAGCGACAATGCGGCCCAACCCCATCCCGTTTTCCTCCGACCGTCTCTCTCGCGGCGCGGACTTTAGACCGGGGGATGGGTTTTGTAACGCCGAACCCTTCGGCTACCATCGTTCCGACAAGGAAACGCGCATTCTGCAGGAGGAAAATCATGGCGGGTCCGCTCTCGGGACTGACGATCGTCGAGCTGGCCGGCATCGGCCCGGCACCGATGTGTTCGATGATGCTGGGCGACATGGGCGCCGACGTCATCCGCGTCGACCGTACGAAAGCGCACGTCATGGATCGTCTCGCCGATCCGAAATTCGCCGTCCATAATCGCAGCCGTCGCTCGGTGTCGATCGACCTGCAGAAGAAGGAAGGCGTCGAGGTGGTGCTGCGCCTGATCGACAAGGCCGACGGCATGACCGAGCCGTTCCGCCCCGGCGTCGCGGAACGGCTGGGCCTCGGTGCCGACGTCTGCCTCGCGCGCAATCCGAAGCTGGTCTATGGCCGCATGACCGGCTGGGGCCAGGAAGGCCCGCTGGCGAAGGCGGCCGGCCACGACATCAACTACATCGCGCTGACCGGCGCGCTGCATGCGATCGGCGGCAAGGACAAGCCCGTGCCGCCGCTCAACCTCGTGGGCGATTTCGGCGGCGGCGGCATGCTGCTGGCCTTCGGCATGGTCTGCGGCCTGCTCGAGGCGCAGCGCTCCGGCAAGGGCCAGGTGGTCGATGCCGCGATGGTCGACGGCGCGGCCCTGCTGCTGGGCGGCATCTACGGCATGGCGGGTGCGGGCCTGTGGAGCGACGAGCGCGAGAGCAACATGCTCGACGGCGGCGCTCACTTCTACGGCACCTACGAGACCAAGGACGGCAAGCACGTCTGCATCGGCTCGATCGAGCCGCAATTCTATGACCTGCTGCTCGACAAGACCGGCCTCAAGGGCGAAACGCTGCCGGCGCAGATGGACCGAAAGGCCTGGGGGCAGCTCAAGGCGAAGCTGGCCGGCATCTTCAAGACGAAGACGCGCGACGAATGGTGCGCGATCATGGAGGGCACGGACATCTGCTTCGCGCCGGTGCTCTCGATGAAGGAGGCGCCGGATCATGCGCATGCCAAGGCGCGTAACGCCTATGTCGACGTGGCCGGCTTCGCACAGCCCGCTGCCGCCCCTCGCTTCTCGCGCACGAAGGAAGCCGTGAAGGGCCCTGCCGCGAAGCGCGGCCAGCACACCGACGAGATCCTGGGCGAGCGCGGCTTCTCGGCCAAGGAGATCGGCGAGCTCAAGGCCGCCGGCGTCGTCGGCTCGCAGGCCTGACGGCAGCCCATGGTCCGCGCCTTCGAACTGGCGGTGCAGCAGCTTGGCGATCCCAGGCTGCGCATTATCGTCTGGCAATCGCTGGCGCTGTCGCTGGTGCTGCAGATCGCGCTGGGCGTACTGGCCTGGTGGGCGCTGCAATCTTTCGCCACGTTCCAGTGGACGTGGCTGAACGAGACCATCCGCTGGCTGGGCGGCGGCGCCGTGACGGTGCTGGCGCTCATGCTGTTCCCGGCGAGTTTCGGCATCGTGATCTCGATCTTCATGGAGCGGATCGCCGACATCGTGGAAGCCCGGCACTACCCCCATCTCGGACCGGCGCGGGGCATCCCGCTCTGGACCGGCCTGTGGTCGGGCATCGTCTTCCTGGCCGTGCTCGTGGCCATCAACCTCGTTATGCTCCCGTTCTACCTGGTTGCCCTTTTCGTCGCCGGGCTGGGCGCGGCCCTGTTCTACGGTGTCAACGGCTGGCTGGCGGGTCGCGAGTATTACGAACAGGTCGCCCTGCGTCGGCGCGATCCGGCCGAAGTGAAGGCCTGGCGCAAGGCCAATGGCGGAACGCTCTGGCTGACTGGCGTCGTGATCGTCTTCCTGGGGACAATCCCGATCCTCAACCTGATCGTGCCGGTGCTGGGAGTCGCCATGATGGTTCATGTCGCTCAGGGCCTGAAGCCGCCCCTTAACCGGCCGGCCCCGTCGCGCTAAACTCGCACCATGAAAGCTGCATACGGGGCGCTGGCCGTCACCCTTCTGCTGGGAGGCTGTCAGACGGGTGGCCCCCAAGAATATTCGCTGGGCGCCGGGGAAAAGGGTGTCTTCAGTTCGCGCAACGCCGGCTCGCCGATCCCGGCGGATCGCATCAAGGGATTGGACGAATCCCAGCTCGTCGCCTTGTTCGGTGCTCCCCAGCTCGACCGCAAGGACGGATCGGCGCGTGTCCTGCGCTACCATTCGGACGCCTGCACGCTGTTCGTCTCGATGTACCAGCGCGACGGCCAGCCCTTCAAAGCGGAGTTCGCCGACGCCTACGATACGCACCTCAGGCCGCTGCCGACCGACCAGTGCGCCGGTTCGATTGCCGCCCAGAAGAAGCGGGTCGCCTGAACCGGTTCCGTCCCCGGTCAAATTCTGGCACGGCACGACCGCAACTTTTGCCCGTCGATTCTGTTGTTACGGGGCGCGGTCATTAACGACCGGCGCCCGAAATCACAGGAGGGCGGCATGGACAGTGCCCGTACGGAACTCAAGGACAACGTCGAGAAGCTGCGCAATGCCAAAAAGATGGCGGCGGCGCCAGCGGCCTCGGAACGCGACGCCGCTGACCTCAAGATTCTCGAGCAGGAAGTGCAGGCACAGCGTCTTCAAGTGAAGCGCGAAGCCGGCAAAGAACCGGAACCGGCTGTCAAAGCCAGGCCAGGGGAATCGGCCGACAAGCTTCTCGACCGCAAGCTCGACGCCGCGCTGAAGGAAAGCTTTCCCGGGAGCGATCCCGTGTCGTTCGTCCAGGCGGCGCCCGTGAAGCCCCAGGACGAACAGCTCACCTCGGTCAAGGGCGGCACCAACAAGGGTTGATGCTCGGAGAAGCGCTTAAAGCAGCCGTCGCCACAACAGCGCGACGGCTGCAACCGCTTGCTCCTGCGCGATCATGTCGAGGTGACCGAACTTCGGGACGATCTCCACGACGACGTGCTTGTTGAGGGTCCCGAAAAGAGGCAGGTATTGCTCCGCCCGAAACAGTTCGTCTTCCGCACCCACGACGATGGCCGTGCGACGGTCGATTTGCGCAAGTTCAGCCCGCCATTCGCGGCTGAGCTGGAGGCCGACGGCGAGCCTGAAGGAATAGGCCGGTGTTCGGTTCTCGCTCGGACGCGCGGCCGTGGCGAAGCGGACGACTTCCAGATTCTGGAACAACGGCAGCCTGAAGCCGTCGAGAATGGAGAGTGCCACGACGCGAGGCACGGCCACGCTGGCCCACCCGCCCGAAGCGGGGCGCGTGGTCGGTGAGTCGTGCGCGATGTAGGGCGATATCGCGAGATAGGCGTCGAACGCATGACGATTCGGACCGCTGGCCGTGCGTAGCACGAAGCCGCCGCCCGACGAGAATCCGATCAGCGTCCGCTGGATCTTGGGATCGGTGAGGCCGGTCGCCTTGATGAAGTCCATCAGGTCGTCGTCGAGCTGGCTGCCATACGACGTGTCCCCATTTACGATACCGCTGCCGCCGTGCCCCCGCAGGCTGATGGCGTAGACGGTCGCCCCTGCGGCCTGAAGGGCCTGCGCGGACTTGTGCATCGAAATGCTGGCGCCCGACGACCCGTGAACGAGCACGACCACGCGGTCGGGGCGACCGGGATAGAGCCGGTAGGTGAGCGGCGCGCCATCGCGTGCCGTCACGCGCTGGACGGCCGGAATCTCCGCCGGGTTCCACTTGTCGCTGCCGGGTAGCGAGTCGCCCGCCATCAGGCGCGGCAACTCGCCGGGGGCGCTCAAGGCAATGACGCCGGCGAAGCCCGCGACCACGACCAGCACAAGGACTGCGGGCGCCTGGACGAGACGCGGCATCCACCGGCTCGAACGGTCGGCGCCCACACCCGCCAGCCAGCCGAGGCCAAGGCCCGCCACGAAGCCGCCGACGCCGCCGGCCACGGCGATCCATGCCGGATCGGACTTGAGGGAAGGCGTCATCCCGAACACGACGCCCAGCCCATAGCGCACGGCGAAGATCGAAATGCCGAAGGCCAGCATGAACCAGCCGCCGGCCAGTTCGAGACGGCCATCGTCCAGTCGCCGCACGGCGCGGCGGCGGCCCAGCCACAGGCCGAGCGGAAGACCGACGGCAAGGACCGCCAGCCAGGCGACCAGAGCCAGCGCCGGCCGGGGCGACTGCCCGATCCCGGCCAGGGAAAAGACCAGTCCGACGACCGGCAGGATCGCCACCCGCCACAGCGGCAGCGTCCGCGGTCGCAGCCCCAGCACGCCCAGCCACACGACGAGCGCCATCAGCGGCCACACCCAGAGAGGCGTGTGGGTGACGATCTGGAAGACGGTTTGGAAAAGCGACGACATGGCGGACTCCGAGGGACGGCGTTGGCCTCACCTTCCGGTCCGCGCGGGACGCGAGCCAGCATCGCTGCGTGGAAAGGCTGGCGTTTTTCGCGATCTGACGGCATTCATCCGTTCACGATGCGCGAATCGCCCTACGTCCGGTCGTTACCATTCCAGTTGCCGGCGGTCGTCGGACTCGCTGTCGTGCTGGGGGCGTCACCGGGCCCTTCGGCACCTACGAGCACATGGATCTCGGCCGACGGATTGCCTACTTCGGCATCATCGGCGGGCTTAGCTGGCTGCAGATCGTGGCTCTGGCCGCCTGGTTCGGGCGCATCGAGCCGATCGACCGCTGGCCCGTCGCCGGGCGGATGGCGCTGGTCGGCGTGCTGGCCTCGATCCCGAGCACCTTCGAGGTCATCGTCGTCCAGTCCTGGCTCGGCCGGCCGATCCCCCTGCGGGCGGCGCCGTACATCTTTCCCGAGAACGCCCTGCTGACCACGTCGATCGCCGTGGTGTTCGGCCTGTTCGTCGAGCAGCGCCTGCGCGCCCGAGCCGACGCCGAACTGGCCCGCGTGGCCGCCCTTCCCCAGCCGCCGCCCGCTGTCCCGGAAGCCGCCGCATCACCGCCGTCTTCACCCGATTTCCTGCGCCGCGTCCCGCCGGCCCTGGGTCGCGACCTGCTGGCCCTCGAGATGGAGGATCACTACCTCCGCATCCACACCGCGCTGGGCAGCGACCTCGTGCTGATGCGCCTGCGCGACGCACTGGCCGAGCTGGGCCCCGAGCGCGGCCGACAGGTCCATCGGTCATGGTGGGTGGCGACGGGCGCAATCGCCTCGGTCGACCGCACCGCCGGGCGGCTCGTTCTGGTGCTGCGCAACGGTTTGCAGGTCCCCGTCAGCAAGACCTATCGGGACAGCGTCAAACACGCAGGCTGGCTCGGCTTGTCATCCTGAGCGAAGCGAAGGATCTGGCATCGGCTGCGGAGTCCTTCGGTCGATCCGTCAGGTCCTTCGCTTCGCTCAGGACGACAACTACTTGCCGCCGCGATCCTCGCGCCACAGGTCGAGTTTTTCCTGGATCGGGCGATCGGAGAAGGAGAACAGGACCGCGTCGCCGGCGGCGCGATGCTCGACTTTCGCCCAGCTCGGCACGACGAAATGGTCGCGCTTCTTCCAGCGCATCACCGTGTCGCCGATCGTGCTCTCGCCCTCGCCTTCGACGACGGAGAAGACCGTGCCGTCGGTGCTGCGATAGGGCGCCGTCGCGAAGCCTCTCGGCAGAAGCTGCATGAAGGTGCCCATCGTGGCGATCGGCGCGCCACCGTTCGCCGGATTGACGTAGCGCAGCTTGTAGCCATGGCAGGCGTCGGGTGCGCCGGCCCTGGCGAGACCCTGTAACGCCTCGCGCGTGCGCGCATAGGGATAGTTGAAGATCGGCGAGGTTTGCTTCGCCGGCTTCCAGTCCACCGGCAGGAGACCGCTGGCATACTTCGCGTCCGACGTGCCCTGCGGCGTCGTCACGACCTGCTCGTCGGTCTCGCCATTCTCGGCGAAGCCCGCGTTGAACATCGCGACCAGCGGGATGTCGAGCCCGTCGAGCCACACCATCGGCTTCGAGGAATCGTTGCCGTGATCGTGCCAGGTCCAGGTCGGCGTGATAACGAAGTCGCCCTCGTGCATGATGGTGCGCTCACCATCGACCGCGGTGTAGGCGCCCTCGCCCTCTACGATGAAGCGCAGCGCCGACTGGGTGTGACGATGGCTGGGCGCGACCTCGCCCGGCAGGATGAGCTGCAGCCCGGCATAGAGAGTCGGCGTGATGCAGGCGCTGCCCGTCATCGCGGGATTTTCGAGGATCAGCACGCGCCGCACGGCTTCCTTCGCCGTGATCAGCGACCCCGATTCCATCAGGAACGGCCGCACCTTGTCGTAATCCCAATGCGCAGCCCGGTACTTCGGCGCGGGGCTCGGCGGCACGAGCTGGTGCAGCGACTCCCAGAGCGGTGCCATCGAGAGGCCGCCGATGCGTTCGTAGAAATCGCGCCGCGCGTTGTTGCCCGTCGTCGGCGCGGACATGCTGCTACTCGGCGGCGCGCAGCAACGGACCCGAACGCGCCATCATGCGCGCGCGGCAGGCGGCGGCGAAGGCGTCGAACAGCTTCATCGAGACCGGGTTCTCGAGCGCCTTGTATTCGGGGTGCCATTGCAGCGCGAGCACGAAGCCCGGCGCGTCGGGCACGCTCAACGCCTCGACCTGTCCGTCGTCGCAGCAGGTCGCTTCGAGCCGCGCGCGCGGCGCCAGCACGTCGACGCCCTGCGCGTGCAGCGAATTCACGCGCACGCGCTTCTCGCCCAGCAGGCGCTGTAGCATCCCGCCTTCGGCCACGTCGATGTCGTGGGTCGGCGCATAGTTCACGTCCATGTCGGGCGACTTGGGCGAGCGATGATCGCGCCGTCCCTCGACCTCGTGGACATGCTGGTGCAGCGAGCCACCCAGCGCGACGTTCACTTCCTGAAGGCCGCGGCAGATCGCGAACAGCGGGACGCCGCGGTCGATCGTGTGCCGGATCAGCGGCAGGGTGGTGGAGTCGCGCGCGCGGTCGTGCAGCGTGCCCTCGCGGCTCTGCTTGCCATAGTGATGCGGCTCGACGTTGGAGGGGCTGCCGGTCAGCAGCACGCCGTCGAGACTGTCGAGCAGGCGGTCCATTGCTTCCAGGAAACCGGGCTCGTCGTCGCCGAATTCCGGCCCGATGGCGGGGATCAGGACCGGCAGGCCGCCGACGGCGCGAAGCGCCGCCTGGACGTATTTCTCGCCCACGGTGTGATGCCAGCCGCCCCGGCCATTCTCCTTGAGACAGGCCGACACACCGATCAGGGGGCGAGAAGAAGAGCGATTCATAGTCTGCCGGAGCGTGCAAATAGCGGGGATTTCATTGTCGCCGCCATGCCGCGTCTTGGCAATTGCCCGGCGCCTGAACCTGCCCGCAGCTTGTGCAGTGCAGCCCTGCATGGTACCGCCGCGCCGCGGCAAGATCTGCCCCGACCATTCGCCAGAAACTTCGGAAAGAGCGCCATGACGACCACCCCTCCGCCGTCCGCCCCGCCCTCCGGCCAGACCGCCCAGGCGGGTCCCGCCGCGCCGCTGACCATGCACGGCCAGTACATCAAGGACTTCAGCTTCGAGAATCCGCGCGCGCCGCAGAGCCTGATCGAGCAGACCCAGCCGCAGCTCACGCTGAACGTGCAGGTGGCCAACCGCCAGTTCGACGCCAAGACCTTCGAGGTGTCGATCACCATCGAGGCCTCCGCGCACACGCCGGAGAAAGAGCCGCTGTTCATGCTCGAGCTGATCTATGCCGGCACGGTGACCCTGGGCGACCTGCCGCCGGAAGCGACGGGCCCGATGCTGTTCATCGAGACGCCGCGCCTGCTCTTCCCGTTCGCCCGCGCCATCGTGGCCAACGCCACCCGCGAGGCCGGCTTCCCGCCGCTCAACATCGCCCCGGTCGACTTCGTGGCGCTCTACCGCCAGCAGCTCGAAGCCAATGGTGGCCAGCCGCCGAGCATCCAGTCCGGCCCGGTCGGCCACGCCTGAGGCGACCGCCGACAAGGATCCGTCACTTAGTTCGGGATGACACAAGAGGTGTCATCCTGAGCGCAGCGAAGGACCCTTACTCACCAGCGATGCGCTCCGTCGAACGGGCGGAGGAAAACTAGCCTTCGACCTTGAGCCAGATCGGTTCGCTGATCTTGTTCAGGAATTCCGCGTGCGCGGCCAGTTCGGCCGCGCTTGCCGCGTGCGGGCGCGGCGGCCGCAGGGTCAGGGTCTGGGCCACGATGCCCTGGACGCCTCCCGCGGCCATCTCCGGCGCGAGGCCGAGATCGCGCTGCCGGCCGCCGCTCAATTCCAGATAGACTTCCGCCAGCAGCTCCGAATCGAGCAGCGCGCCGTGCTTGGTGCGCTTGGTGTTGTCGATGCCGAACCGGTCGCACAGCGAGTCGAGGCTGGCGCGCTGGCCCGGGAACTTGCGGCGCGCCATCGAGACGGTGTCGACATAATCGTTCGTGAGCTTCGGCTTGCCGGCGCGCGCGAGCTCGGCGTTCAGGAAGCCCAGATCGAACTGTGCGTTATGAATGACCAGCTGGGCATCGCCCAGGAATTCGAGCAGTTCGTCGGCCTTGTCGGCGAACAATGGCTTGTCGGCCAGAAACTCGTCGGAGAGCCCGTGTACCTCCTGCGCCCCGGCCGGCATCGGCATTTCGGGATTGAGGTAGAGCTGCAGCGAGCGGCCGGTGGCCACGAGGTTGACCAGCTCGATGCAGCCGATCTCGACCACGCGGTTGCCGGCAAGTGGATCGAGGCCCGTGGTCTCGGTATCGAGGACGACTTCACGCATCCCGATCTTTTAGCGCAAGTGCCCGCCTACTTGCGACGCGCGCGCGCGAGCCGGGCTGTGAATTTCTCCCGCCACGGATTGGGCGGCCAGAAATCGCCGCGCAGGCTACGCAACTCGGCCACCGCATGGCCGAGGGCGGCCCACGTCGGTGCGAGGCCCATGCCGGTCGGGATCACGATGCTGGCCTTGCGGCGCTTGAGCGCGTCCGGCACCTGCTGGCGCAGGATGCCTTCGAACTTCTCGACGGTCATGCCCGGACGGGCCAGGACGCGGCGACGCTGCAGGAAGGCCGGCGCACTCACCACCAAAGTGGCATCGACGCGCCGGTCGCCCAGACCCTCGAACAGCAGCGGGATGTCGAGTACGACCAGATTCTCGCCAGCCAGCGCCGCGCGTCGCAGGAAGGCGCGCTGCATGCGTTGCACCAGCGGATGCACGATCGCTTCCAGCCGGCGCAGCGCTTCCTTGTTGCCGAAGACGCGCGCGCCCAGCGCCTGACGGTCGAGCACGCCGGCTTTCACCACGCCGGGAAACGCCGCCTCGATGCCGGGCAGCGCCGCGCCGCCCGGTGCCTGCAGCGCATGGACGGCGGCATCGGCGTCGTACACGGGCACGCCCATCTCCCGCAGCATCTTCGCTGCGGTCGACTTGCCCATGCCGATCGACCCGGTCAGTCCGACGATGACCATTCTACGGCGACGCTCGCAGCAGGATCAGGGAACCAGAACGGTCTGGCCCGTGGTTTTGCGGCTCTCCAGGTCGATGTGCGCCTGCGCGGCTTCGGCCAGCGGGTAGTGCTGATCGATGGAGATCTTCACCTTGCCGCTCTTGACCATCTTGAACAGCGAGCGGGCGCTGGCTTCGAGGTCGGCGCGGGTGGCGGTGTAGGCGCCGAGGCTGGGGCGCGTGACATAGAGCGAGCCCTTGGCGTTGAGGATGCCGATCGGAATCGGCGCGACGGCGCCCGAGGCATTGCCGAACGAGACCATCAGGCCGCGCGGCTGCAGGCAGTCGAGCGAGGCCGCCCAGGTGTCCTTGCCGACGCCGTCGAACACGACCGGAACGCCCTTGTTCTTGGTGATCTTCTTCACCTCGGCCACGATGTCCTGCTTGGTGTAGTCGATCACCCACTTGTAGCCGTTCTTCTTGGCCAGCGCGGCCTTCTCGGGCGACGAGGTCGTGCCGATCACCTTGTAGCCACGGGCCTTGGCCCACTGGCCGAACAGCAGGCCGACGCCACCGGCAGCGGCATGAAACAGGATCGTGTCGCCCTTCTTCAGCCAGGCCTTGGCGGTGCGGTCGACCAGGTACTCGGTGGTCATGCCCTTCAGCATGATCGCGGCCGCCTGCTCGTCGCTCACGCCGCTCGGCACCTTCACGAGCTGGTCGACGCCCATCACGCGCTCCTGGCAGTAGGCGCCCAGCACGCCGCAATAGGCGACACGGTCGCCCTTGCGGAAGCCCTTCACGCGCGGGCCGACCTCGACGATCACGCCCGCCGCCTCGCGGCCGACCGCGTTCGGCATCGGAGTCTGATAGAGGCCCGACCGGGTATAGACGTCGATGAAGTTGAGGCCGATCGCGGTGTGACGCAGCTTGACCTGGCCGGGGCCGGGCTTGCCGACCTCGACGTCCTCGAACTTCATCTTCTCCGGGCCGCCGTTCTCGTGAATCAAAATGGACTTGGACATCTGAAAATTCTCCCCTTGCAGCGGCGACCGAGGAACGTCGCCTGCTTGCGGGCGTCGAGTATAGTGACCGGCCTTTCAGGCGCCAGCCCGGCGCGCTTCGCCAGGAGAGTTTATGCCCAGGAAGCTCCTCATCGCACGCCGCGGCCTTCTCGCCGCCTCCGCCAGCGCGGTCCTGGCGAGCCCGGCCATCGTGCGGGCGCAACAAGTCCTCAAGAGCAGCAAGGCTTCCTACAGCCTGAGGATGCTCACCCTCGACCTCGAACAGCCCTGGGGCATGGCCTTCCTGCCCGACGGCCGGATGCTGATCACCGAGCGGCCGGGCCGCTTGCGCATCTTCGCCAACGGCCGGCTCGAACGGGCTCCGGTCGGCGGTCTGCCCAAGGTCTATGCGCGCGGCCAGGGCGGCCTGCTCGACGTGTGCCCGCACCCGGACTTCGCCCGCAATTCCCTGCTCTATCTCACCTACTCGGGCGAGGGCGACGGCGGCGCGGCGACGGTGCTGGCCCGGGCGGAGTTCCGCAACAATGCGCTGGTCGGCGTGCAGCGCATCTTCGAGGCGCTGCCGCGCACGTCCGGCGGTCTGCATTTCGGCTCGCGCGTCGTGTTCGACAAGGCGGGTCTGCTCTACGTCACCTGCGGCGAGCGCTACCAGATGCAGCGGGCGCAGAACCTCGCCGATCTTGGCGGCAAGGTCGTGCGGCTGCGCGACGACGGTTCAATCCCGCCCGACAATCCCTTCGTCGGCCGTGCAGGTGCGCGCCCGGAGATCTTTACCTATGGCCATCGCAATCCGCAGGGCATGGCGATGCATCCCGGCACCGGCCGCATCTGGCTGGCCGAGCACGGGCCGCGCGGCGGCGACGAACTGAACCTGCTGAAAGCCGGCGCCAACTACGGCTGGCCGCTGGCCACCCACGGCATCGACTACAGCGGCTCGACGATCAGCCCGAACAAGAGTCTTCCGGGCATGGAAGATCCGGTGCGCGTCTGGGTGCCGTCGATCTCGCCGAGCGGGCTCGCCTTCTATGACGGCGACCGCTTCCCCGGCTGGAGAGGCTCGGTCTTCACCGGTGCCCTGTCCGACAACGCGCTGCACCGCATCGAACTCGACGGCGACCGCTTCGTCGGCGAAGAGCGGTTGCTCGTCGACGTTCTTCCCTATATCCGCGACGTTCGGCAGGGGCCCGACGGGCTCATCTACCTCGTCACTCACACCGACAGTGGCGGCCTCTATCGCCTGGAGCCTGCGTAAGACCATGCTGATCCTCGCCTCCGCCAGCCTCTCGCGCCGGCAGATGCTGCAGAATGCCGGCCTCGACTTCACGGTCGAGACCTCGGGCGTCGACGAGGACGAGGTGAAGCTGAGCCTGTCGGCGGAGAAGGCGACGCCGCGGGACATCGCCGAGACGCTGGCCGAGCTCAAGGCACAGCGCGTCTCCAAGCGGAACCCGGACGCGATGGTGATCGGCGCGGATTCGACGCTGGCCTGCAACGGCCGGCTGTTCGACAAGCCGGCGACGATGGCGGCGGCGCGCACGCAACTTCAGGCGCTGGGCGGCCAGACGCACGAGCTTCATTCCTCGGTCGTCGTCGCCAAGGGCGGCGCAAGGCTGTGGCACAGCAACGAGCATGCGCGCCTCACCATGCGACCGCTCGACGATGCGTTTCTCGACGCCTATCTCGCGCGGGCCGGAGAAGCAGTCCTTACGTCGGTCGGCGCCTACCAGCTCGAAGGCGTGGGCGCGCACCTTTTCACGAAGGTCGAGGGCGATTACTTCACCATCCTCGGCCTGCCGCTGCTGCCCCTGCTCTCGTTCCTCGCCGGACATGGCATCGGCCTGGAGAAAGCCGCATGAGCGCAGTCCCGAGCCCCTACGACACGCTTCTCGCCGAAGCCGCCGGCCGGCCCTTCGCCGCCATCGTCGGCTGGCCCGTCGAGCACTCGCGCTCGCCGGCACTCCACGGCTACTGGCTGAAGCAGCATCGCATCGACGCTCATTACGGCCGCCTGCCCGTCAAGCCAAACCAGGCCGCGCTCCAGGAGCTGGTCGCCTTCCTGCGCGCGACGCCCAACGCGCGCGGCTGCAATCTCACGCTGCCGCACAAGATCGAGATCATGCCGTTGCTCGACCGCATCGATCCCGTCGCGCGGCGGATCGGAGCGGTGAACACGGTGGTGAAACACGCCGACGGCACGCTGGAAGGCCGCAACACCGACGGGTTCGGCTTCCTCGAGGCCCTGAGATACAACGCCCCGCACTGGTTGGCGGACACCGGTCCGGTAGTCGTGCTCGGCGCCGGCGGCGCGGCGCGGGCCGTCGTCGCCAGCCTGATCGATGCTGGCGTGCCGGAATTGCGCCTGACGAACCGCACGCGGCAGACCGCGGTCGATCTCGGTGTCGCCTTCACGCCGTCGGGCGGCCAACGCATCGTCGTCGACTCGTGGGACGAGCGGGCGGAACTGCTGAAAGGCGCGACCCTACTGGTCAACACGACCTCGCTCGGCATGAAGGACCAGCCCGGTCTCCACATCGACCTCGCGAAACTGCCGCACGAGGCGGTGGTGTACGACATCGTCTACGTGCCGCTGGAGACCTACCTGCTCGCAGCCGCGCGTTCGCGCGGCAATCGCTGCGTCGACGGGCTCGGCATGCTGCTGCACCAGGGCCGGCCGGGCTTCGAGGCCTGGTTCGGCCCGAAGGTCGACGTCACGGTGGAGCAGCGCCGCGCCGTCGCTGCCGATCTCGGGGCATGACCATGCAAAGCGATCCACCGGAGGGCTTCAAGCCGCTGTTCCGCACCAGCCCGTTCCTCGACCATAATGGGCCGTTCTTCTATCGCGAGAACGGCGACGGCACCTTCGTCGTCGGCCTGCGCATCCAGCCGAAGCATGCAAACGCGCGCGGCGTGGCGCACGGCGGCATCCTCATGACCCTGTGCGACATCTCGCTCGGCTATCGCACGACGCGCAGCCAGACGCCCTCGCCGTTGATCGTCACCGCCAGCGTCAAGACCGACTTCGCCGGTTCCGCGAAGATCGGCGACTGGGTCGAGGCCCATGTCGACGTCCACAAGGTCGGCGGGCGTCTCGCCTTCGCCAACTGCTACCTCATGGTCGGCGCGGAGCGCATCGTGCATGCGAGCGCGGTCTTCGCGCGGACGGGCGATCGCCCTTGAAGCTTGTCTTCACGGCGTTCCTGCCGTTTGCACTGGGCTACTTCCTGAGCTTCCTGTTTCGCTCGCTGAACGCCGTGGTGGCGCCGGCGCTGCGTTCCGAGCTCGGCCTCGACGATGCTGCCATCGGAATCGTGACCTCGATGTATCTGGCGACCTTCGTGCTCGCCCAGCTGCCGGCCGGCGTGGCGCTCGACCGGTTCGGGCCGCGGCGCGTGGCACCGGTCATGCTGCTCGTCACGGCGCTGGGCGCCGCCGTCTTCGCACTGGGGCACGATGTCGTCACGTTGGGCATCGGCCGCGCCCTGATCGGGCTCGGCCTCTCGGTCGCCCTGATGTGCGGCTTCAAGGCCAACGTCCTCTACTGGCCGCTCGGTCGGCTGCCGCTGGTCAACGCCGTCATGATGACGTTCGGCGGGCTGGGTGCCGCCATGGCGACGCGGCCGGCGCAGTGGCTGCTGGTCGACTTCGACTGGCGACAGGTCTTCCTGGGCCTCGCCGGCGTCACGGTCGCGGTGGCGCTCTACCAGCTCCTTGCCGCACCCGCCTACGAACGCGGCGGCAAAGGCAGGCTGGCGGACGAGCTGCGCGGCCTGATGGGCGTCCTGCGGGCGCCGCTCTTCTGGCGCGCCGGCCTCGCGCCCACCTTCTCGCTGGGCGTCTGGGTCTGTTACACCAGCTTCTGGGCCGCGGGCTGGCTGCGCGACGTGGCGCATCTCGACGAGCCATCGGTGGGCGTCGCGCTGTTCGCCCTCTCCATCGCCATCGTGCCGGGCTACTTCTTCAGCGGCATGATCGTCGACCTGCTGCACAGGCGCGGCGTGCGCGGCGGCCGCGTGCTGCTGGTCTTCGGGTTGCTGTTCCTCGCGATCCACGTGCCGATTGCGCTCAACGTCACCGCGGTGCCCAAGCTCCTGTGGTTCGCCTATGTGATGTTCGGCGGCACGTCCGTGGTGTGCTACGCCCTGATCACCCGCGCCTTCGCGCCCGAACTCGCCGGCCGGGTGAACACCACGCTCAATCTCATCTGCATGTTGATCGCCTTCGTGGTGCAGGCGGCGATCGGCCCGGCACTGGCCTGGATGGAGACGGCGCAGGGCCTGGCACGCGCCGAGGCGTATCAGGTGGTGACGGTGGCGCTGCTGGCGATTCAGGCCGTGGCCTGGGCTTGGTTTGCCATGAGCCGCGAGGCTCGGGATCTGCCGTAGAGAAGCGAAGAGCGCCGGCAAGCGGCGCTCTTTGAATTCTTATCTGTTCTGGACCGTGTGGGCTCTCGCGCTTGAATACAAGCGCTGCCGCCCACCCGCGCCTCTGAAGGCGCGCTACTGATTCATCGATCCGAAGAAATCCTGGTTCGTCTTCGAGGTCCGCAGCTTGTCGAGCAGGAACTCGATCGCATCCACGGCGCCCATCGGCATGAGGATGCGGCGCAGCACCCACATCTTCGAGAGCGTCGCGCGGTCGACCAGCAGCTCTTCCTTGCGGGTGCCCGACTTGGTGATGTCGATCGCCGGGAAGGTGCGCTTGTCGGAGACCTTGCGGTCCAGGATGATTTCCGAGTTACCGGTGCCCTTGAATTCCTCGAAGATCACCTCGTCCATGCGGCTGCCGGTATCGATCAGGGCGGTCGCGATGATGGTCAGCGAGCCGCCTTCCTCGATGTTGCGGGCCGCGCCGAAGAAGCGCTTCGGGCGCTGCAGCGCGTTGGCGTCGACACCGCCCGTCAGCACCTTGCCGGAGCTCGGCACCACGGTGTTGTACGCACGACCCAACCTCGTGATGGAATCGAGCAGGATCACCACGTCCTTCTTGTGCTCGACCAGGCGCTTGGCCTTCTCGATCACCATTTCGGCGACGGCGACGTGACGGCTGGCCGGCTCGTCGAAGGTCGAGCTCACGACCTCGCCCTTCACGGTGCGTTGCATGTCCGTCACTTCCTCGGGCCGCTCGTCGACGAGCAGCACCATGAGGAAGACCTCGGGATTGTTGGCGGTGATGGCGTGCGCGATGTTCTGCAGCAGCACGGTCTTGCCGGTACGCGGCGGCGACACGATCAGGGCGCGCTGGCCCTTGCCGATCGGCGCGATCAGGTCGATCACGCGGGTCGAGATGTCGAGCTGCTGCTGTGCCGTCGTGCCAGCCTTCTTGGTCAGCGTGCCGGTGCGGCGCGTGCCGACGCGGCCCGACGAAGTCGCCTTCGAACCGCCCACCGCTTCCTCGGTGACGACCGGCGCCATCGCGGCAGCACCGCCGTCGAGTTCGAGCTTCAGCTTCTCGTCGGGATAGAGCGGCGTCAGCGAATCGAAGTTGATGCGGTGGCGCAGCGCGTCGGGATCATCGAAGTTGATCTTGTTGATCTGCACCATGGCGAAGTAGCGCTCGCCATCCTTGGGCGCGCGGATCTCGCCTTCGACCGTGTCGCCGGTGCGCAGGCCGAACTTACGGACCTGCTGGGGGCTCACATAGATGTCGTCGGCGCCGGGAAGGTAGTTGGCTTCCATCGAGCGGAGGTAGCCGAAGCCGTCGGGGATCACCTCGATGGTGCCAACGCCGAAGATCGCCTGGTCGGCGGCGGCGATCTTCTGGAGGATGGCGAACATCAACTCCTGGCGGCGCATCATCGCCGCACCTTCGACGCCTTGCTCCTCGGCAAAGGCCAGGAGTTCGGGGGGCTTCTTCTTCTTGAGGTCCTGGAGATTCATTGGGTCTTCGATCTTGTGGGGAAATGACGCACGCGCTGGCAACGACCGGGCGGCCGAGCCTTCGAAAAACAGCGCTATGTCGTACTGGGAGGGATCCTATCGAGTTGCCGCCGGGGAGACGACGCCAAGGACCCTAGGTAACCTTTATATACGGGCCGATTCCGGCCGTGTAAAGGCAGCGCCGTCGCGGCGGGCTGCCGCGGCTCAGGCCACCGGGCGATGCTCCGTGCCGGCGCCGGGCGTCACGAACATCAGCCGGCCGGCCTCCTTCACGAGGGCGCGATGCCAGATGCCACGCGGCACGATGAAGGTCTCGCCGGCCTTGAGGACGACCCGCTGCTCGCCGCCCGGGAGGTCGAGGATCAGTTCCATCTCGCCCGACAGGAGGGTCAGGATCTCCTCGCCGGCCGGATGGCGCTCCCAATGATCCCAGTCCCTGCCCTGGACCGTCACGCCCATCAGGCGGCCTTCATCGAGGTCAACGCGGTCCTGGATCGTGGCCCAGAAGCGATCGCCGCCTTCCATCGCCCGTGCGCCGTCGTCCGGCTTCAGGTGGATGTAGGTCCCGTCGAGCGTGAAGGCATTCGCCATTACTTCTCCTCGGCCAGCATCTCGGCGTAGCGGAAAATCTCGGTGTGGTCGGCGCCCTTGCCCAGCTTGCCGTCGGCCGCCGTCCAGTACGACACCGCCTGCTCGAGGTGGGGCATCTTGAGCTTGAGATGCCTGGCCACATCGCCCGCGGTGCGCAGGTCCTTGGCCATCAGCGCCGTCGTGAAGCCCGCCGCGAAGTTGCGCGGCACGACGAACTGCCGGCCCTTGACCTCGGTGGCATTGCTCTTGCCGGTCGAGGTGTTGAACACATCGACCATCGTGCCGGGATCGAGGCCGAACGCCTCGCCGACGACCAGCGCCTCGCACATGGCGACGAGGCCAGCGGCCGAGAGATAGTTGTTGAGCGCCTTCAGCGCATGGCCGGCGCCAGCGGGACCGCACAGCGTGATGGTCTTACCCATGGCGCCGAACACGGGACGCGTGCGTTCGAGGTCGGCGGCCGCACCGCCCACCATGATGCTGAGCGAGCCGTCGATCGCGCGCTTCACGCCACCCGACACCGGCGCGTCGAGCAGCGCCACGCCGCGGGCCGCGAGGTCGCGCGCCAGCTTCTGCGTGTCGACCGGATTGGACGAACTCATGTCCATGACGACCGCGCCGGCTTCCAGCCCCTCGATCGCGGGATCCTGCCCTTCGAGCACCGCCTGCCGCACGATCTTGCCGTCGGGCAGCATGGTGATCAGCGCCGCGGCGCCCTGGGCCGCGGCCTTCGCCGAGGCCGTGGCCAGCGCCGAGGGATGGGCGCCGACGAAATCGGAGACCGCCTTCTGCGAGACGTCGAACACGCGCAGCGTGAAACCCGCCTCGATCAGGCGTTTCGCCATCGGACGGCCCATCATGCCGAGGCCGATGAAAGCGATGGTGGCGGGAGGCGCGAGCGTCGTCGTCATGGTTCAACCCTTGCAGTGAGATCGTATTCATAGAGCGGCAGCAGCCGCCCGGGAATGGCGTCGGACGGCGCGTTTCGCAGGAAGCGCGCGCCCATCCGCTCGTAGAACGGTGCAGCGTTCGGGTCGGCCAGGATGGTCATGCGCCGGGCGCCGAGCCCGCGCGCCAGAACGACCGAAGCATCGAACAGCAGGCGGCCGGCACCGCTGCCGATGGCCGGCGGGTCGACGAACATGTCGGCGAGATCGACGACTTCGCCTTGCCCCTGGACGCAGGCCACGCCGAGAGGCCGGTCGCCGCCGTCCGCCGCGACCAGCACGCGGCCGGCGGCAATGTCGCTCTCGTGCACCTTCAGCGTGCGAGCGCTGAGGCGCATGAACTCCGCGTCGTAACCCCAATGGGCCTTCGAGCGCAGGCAGAGCGCGGTGAGACTTTCCGCCTCACCCGCCCGTGCCGGCCTGACCTCGGCCATGGTTCAGATGCCGCGGTCCTTGAAGACGCCGCTGGCGGTCTTGAAGGCGTCGAGGCTGGCGGGGATGCCGCAATAGATCGCGACCTGGAGGAAGATCTCCTTGATCTCGTCCTTGGTGAGGCCGTTGTTCAGCGCGCCGTTGATGTGCAGCTTGAGCTCGGGACCGCGATTGAGCGCCGCCAGCATGGCGAGGTTCAGCATCGAGCGGTTCTTCTTCGACAGGCCCGGCCGCGTCCAGGCATAGCCCCAGCAGTACTCGGTGGTGATGTCCTGGAAGGCCATCATGAACTCGTCGTTGGCCGCTCCAGCCAGCGAATTGTCGACGTAAGCCGCGCCGAGCACGGCTTTGCGCATCTTCATGCCTTCGTCGTAGAGCTTCTTGTTGCGCGGCAGCGGCTTGGCTTTCTTAGCCTTCGCAACGGCGGTCTTCTTGGCCATGTCTTGCTCCTCCGGATGAAACCGGGGAGCTGTATATCAGATCGTCGCGTGGCCTGCGTGCTGCGCCGTTTCCGAAACGTTGAGCCCCTTCGAGCGGGCCTGCTGGCAGAGATCCTCGATGGTCACTCGGTCGAGTTGCGCCATCATCTCCTCGCGCAGCTTCTCCCACAGCGGCCACACCACCTCGTGGGCGAGCGGCGAGCCGATCGACGGATCGCTGGGCTCGGTCTCGACCTCGAGATTGCGCACCACCCTCACGACTTCCCCCAGGGTGATGGTCGATCTGTCCCGTCCCAGGCGATAACCGCCGCGCGGACCGCGCTTGCCGGCCAGGATGCCGGCCCGCACGAGATGCTGCAGGACCTGCTCCAGATAACGCTTCGGAATGCGCTGGCGCTCGGTGATGTCACCGCTGCGCACCGGGTGGTCGCCGACATGGAAGGCCACGTCGAGGACCGCCTCGATCGCGAACATCGTCTTCTTGCTGAGGCGAGGCATCCCGTTCTCGTCCCTGTCAGGCTCTTTTACTGGAGCCGGCCACTACCCCTGTCGACCCGAAGCCGCCCGCGCCGCGGGCCGTCTCGTCGAGGGCCGGGACCTCTCGCCAGACGGCACGGGCATGGCGTGCAACGACCATCTGTGCAATTCGCATGCCGCGTTCGATGCGGAAGGGCTCCTTGCCCAGATTGATCAGGATCACACCGACCTCGCCGCGATAGTCGGCGTCGATGGTGCCGGGGGCATTGGCGACCGTCACCCCATGCTTGGCCGCCAGCCCGGAGCGCGGCCGGACCTGGGCCTCGAACCCCACCGGCAGGGCGATCGAAATGCCCGTCGGCACGATCTTCCGCTCCAGCGGCGCAAGCTCGATGTCCTGGTCGATGGCGGCCAGCAGGTCGGCGCCGGCGGCCGAGGCCGTCGCGTAGTCGGGAAGCTGCAGGTCGCGACCATGCGGCAACCGCACCACCTCGATCTCGATGCTCTCGACGCCCTTCATGGTACCCCCGTCAAATGCCAGCCCGGGCTGGACCCGATCACTCCGCCGCCTGCTTCCTGGCCGCTTCCGCGAGATGAAGTGCGATACGGCCGGCAAGGCGGCCCGCGACATCGCCCTTGCCCAGCGGCGGCCAGTCCTCGGTGCCGGCGGCGGTGATCAGATGAACGGTGTTGCGTTCGCCGCCGAAGGTGCCGGTCGCCGGCGACACGTCGTTGGCGACGATCCAGTCGCAGCCCTTGCGGATGCGCTTGTCGATCGCGTTCGCCACCACGTTCTCGGTCTCGGCGGCGAAGCCCACCACCAGCGCCGGCCGCTCCGGGCCGGCCTTGGACAGTGTCGCCAGGATATCGGGATTGGGGGCCAGTTCGAGGGCCGGCGGCGGGGCGCCTGCCTTCTTCTTGATCTTGCCGGTGGCCGGCCGGGCGGCCTTCCAGTCGGCGACGGCGGCGGCGCAGACGGCAATGTCGAGCGCGCCCGCCTCGAGCCCACCTGCCTCAAGACAGGCGGCCAGCATCTGGTCGGCCGATTCGATCTTCACGACCTTCACGCCGGACGGGTCGGGCACGGCGACCGGCCCGCTCACCAGCGTCACATCGGCACCTAGTCCAGCCAGCGCGGCGGCGATGGCGTGGCCCTGCTTGCCCGAGGAATGGTTGGAGATGAAGCGCACCGGGTCGAGCGCCTCGCGGGTCGGGCCCGAGGTCACCAGCGCGCGCTTGCCGGCGAGAGGCCGTTCGCGCACCAGCATGGATTCGATGGCAGCCACGATCTCGGCCGGCTCCGACATGCGGCCGGGACCGTGCTCGTTGCAGGCCATGGCGCCGTCGTTCGGGCCGACGAAGGTGACGCCGCGCTTCTTCAACGTCTCGACGTTGGCCACGGTCGCGGCGTGCGTCCACATGCGGACGTTCATCGCCGGCGCGGCCAACACCGGCTTGTCGGTGGCGAGCAGCACGGTCGAGGCGAGATCGTCGGCCAAGCCGCCGGCCATGCGGGCCAGCGTGTTGGCGGTAGCCGGCGCCACAACCAGCAGGTCGGCGTCGCGCGAGAGCTGGATGTGTCCCATCTCGCTCTCGTCGGTGAGCGAGAACATGTCGCCGTAGACGCGGTCCTCGGACAAAGCCTGCAGGGTGAGCGGCGTCACGAACTTCGCGCCCGCGTCGGTGAGAACGCAACGCACCGAGGCGCCGCGCCCGCGCAGGAGCCGGATCAGTTCCGCCGCCTTGAAGGCCGCGATTCCGCCCGCGACGATCAGCAGGATGCGCTTGCCGTGCAACATGGCCTTGAGCCTATCACAAGAGGCGGGTGACGGCAGTATAGAGGCCGGTGGCCAGCAGGGCCCAGAACACGGCCAGGCGGAACTGCTCGACCGAGAGCCGCGAGCGGATGCGCTGGCCGAGCCACATGCCGCCGATGGCCGGCAGGACCGCGGCCCCCGAGACCATGGCGCGCGGCCCGTCGAGCACGCCGAAGAACAGCAGCGACGCCGTCAGGGTCAGCGACGTGGCGCACAGGACGACGCCCAGCGTCTGGACGAGTTCGACCGGCTTGATGTCGAGGCCCTGGAGATAGGGCATCAGCGGCACGATCGGCACCCCGACCAGGCCCGCCACGAAGCCCGACACCACGCCGATGACCGGTGCCAGCGGCCTCTCGAGATCGGGATGGATGGTGAGCCGGATGCGGAACAGGCCGAGGGCGGCGTAGATGATCAGCACCGTGCCCAGCACGATGAAGGCCCAGTTCGGCCCCTTCTGGCCGATCAGCCAGACCGTGAGATAGAGAACGACCGTCAGCGGCAGCATGAGCGGCCACTGGCGCCGCACGATGTGCCAGAAATGGCCGCCCACAGCCGCCTGCCAGACATTGGTGACGATGGTCGGCAGGGCGATCAATGCGATCGCTTCCGACAGCGGCAGGAACAGCGACGTCAGGGCGATGGAAATGGCCGGCAGGCCGAGCCCCACCAGCCCCTTGACCGTGCCGGCGAGCAGGAAGATCGCGAGGCCGATGACGATCTGGTCGGTCGTCACGGGTCAGTGCCACCACGCGGCGATGGCGGCGATCAGGGCCAGGACGGCGACCACTTCCGCGAAGCGTGGCCGGAACCGGCTGGATTGCGGTGGCTGATCGGCATCGCGCTCCGCCTTGCGCCGTTCGTGCTCGGCCACGACGTGCAGGCTGTCGATCAGGCGCGGCAGGCGGCGCAGGCCCTGCGCCAGGTCCTGGGCGGCGCGGCCCATCGTGGCGCGCGGACCGAAATGCGTGACCATCCAGTCCTCGATCAGCGGCCGCGCCAGTTCCCAGATGTTGACGTTGGGATTGAGCTTGGTGCCCATGCCCTCGGCCATCAGCATGGTCTTCTGCAGCAGCAGGAGCTGCGGCTGCGCGCTCATCTCGAACTGTTCGGTGACACGCAGCATCTGGGCGAGCAGGCGGGCGATCGAGATCTGGTGGCTGGGCTTGCCGAAGATCGGCTCGCCGATCGAGCGGCAGGCCTGGGCGAAGATTTCGAGCGACTGGTCGGGCGGGACGTAGCCGGCGCGGAACTGGACCTCGGCGACGGCGTGGTAGTCGCGGCGCAGGAAGGCTACCAGCAACTCGGCGAGATAGCCGCGCGTATCCTCGTCGACGCGGCCCATGATGCCGAAATCGACCGGCACGATGGTGCCCTGGCGGTCGACGAAGGCGTTGCCGCCATGCATGTCGGCATGGAAGAAGCCGTCACGGAACACCTGGTAGAAGAAGGCCTCGGCGCACTTGCGCATGATCTCGTGCGGATCGTGGCCGGCGGCGATGATCGCGTCGCGGTCGCCGATCGGGATGCCGTCGACGCGCTCCTGCGTCATCACGCGTTCGGCGGTGCGGTCCCAGTCGATCCGGGGCGCGCGGTAGTTCGGATCGTCGGCGAAATTCTCGCCCAGCTCCTCGGCGGCCGCCGCTTCCATGCGCAGGTCCATCTCGACCCGCACGACGTCGGCGAAGGCGCGCACCGATTCGACCGGCTTCAGGCGACGGAAGCGCGGCTGGGTGCGCTCGACCAGTTCGGCCACCCAGTAGAAGAGGTCGAGATCCTGCTCGAAGGCCTTCCCGATGCCGGGCCGCAGCACTTTCACGGCGACGTCGCGGCCGTCGGTCGTGACCGCGAAGTGAACCTGCGCGATCGAGGCGGCCGCGACCGGCACGTCGTCGAAACTCAAGAAGACGGCGGCGAGCGGCTGGCCCAGCTCGCTTTCGACGATGCGGCGCGCCTCCGCGCCGGGGAAGGCCGGAATATGGTCCTGCAGGCGCGCGAGATCGGCGGCCACTTCCTCGCTGAACAGATCGGCGCGGGTCGACAGCGCCTGGCCGAGCTTGATGAAGGACGGGCCCATGTCCTGCAGCGCCGCCGCCAGCCGTTCGCCCGGACGGCGCGTGTCGCCGCGCGGCGCGAACAGGCGCGCCCAGGCGATCAGCGCCGGCGCGATGCCCAGCGACTCGAGCGGAAACAGCGCATCGTGACGCGCGAAGCTCACCGCCATGCGCAGCAGGCGCCAACCGTTGCGTAGCGCGCGGAACATCTAGATGCGCCAGCCCTGGTGCAGCGCCACGACGCCCAGCGACATGTCGCGCCACGAGACATTGGCGAACCCGGCCGCCCGCATGCGCGTGGCCAGCTCGCGCTGCGGCGGGAAGCGGCGGATGCTTTCATGCAGGTAACGATAGGAGTCGGCATCCTTGGCGATGATCCTGCCGAAGAACGGCAGGGCGCGTTCGGAATAGGCATCGTAAACGCGGCTGATCGGCGCCGAGGTGACCTTGCTGAATTCGAGACAGTAGAAGCGGCCGCCCGGCTTCAGCACGCGATGGGCGTCGCGCAGCGCCTGGTCGATGTCGGTGACGTTTCGAAGGCCGAAGGCGATCGTATAGACGTCGAACGAACGTTCGGGGAACGGCAGGTGCTCGGCATCGCCGGTCGCCCAGGTGAGCCCGCGCAGCAGCCCACGATCGACGGCGCGGTCGCGGCCGACTTCCAGCATCGCCGGATTGATGTCGCAGACCGTGACGTCGGGCCGCTCGCCCTGCCGACGCAGCAGTCGGAAGGCGATGTCGCCGGTACCGCCGGCCACATCCAGCAGCTTCTCGCCGGCACGCGGATTCACCACGTCGACCATGGTGTTCTTCCAGAGCCGGTGGACGCCGCCCGACATCAGGTCGTTCATCAGGTCGTAGCGCGGGGCCACGCTGGCGAAGACCTCGCGCACCATGCCGGCCTTCTCGGCCGCCGGCACGTCGCGGAATCCGAAGGACGCACGACCGTCCGGGGCCTGTCCCTCGGGGCGGGCTGCGCTAGGATCGTCGGGAGCGGCTGGGTCCATGGGGCCGCAACCTAGAGGAATCGCCATGCTGCTGAAAGACCGGGTCATCCTGATCACCAACGTCGAGAAATTCGCAGGGCACGGCACCACAAGGGTCGCGCTGGCCCAGGGTGCCACCGTGCTGGCGCACGATCCGTCGTTCGACACGCCGAGCGCTCGCCACAAGTACGAATCGCAGTTTCCCGGCGCCCATGCGCTGTCGGCCGCAGAGCCGGCGGCGATGGTCGAGCTGGCGCTGAAGCGGCACGGTCATATCGACGCGCTGGTCAACAACGACGCCTACCCGGCCTTGCGCGCACCGCTGGGCGAGGCGCGGATCGAGGATTTCCGCGACGCGCTCGAAGTCATGGCCGTGGCGCCGTTCCGGCTGACGCAGCTCGTCGCGCCGTCGATGCGCAAGCGCAAGTCGGGCCGCATCGTGTTCGTCTCCTCAGCCGCCCCTCTGCGCGGCATCGCCAACTACGCGCCCTATGTCTCCGCGCGCGCGGCGGGCAACGGTCTCGTCTCCTCGCTCGCCAAGGAATTGGGACGCGACGGCATCACCGTGAACGCGGTCGGGTCGAACTATGTCGAGAACCCCGACTACTTCCCGCCGGCGCTGCTCGCCAATCGCGAGGCAATGGCCAAGATGACGGCACAGATTCCGCTCGGCCGTCTCGGCAAGTCGGAAGAGCTCGGCGCGACGATCTGCTTTCTCTGCTCCGATGGCGCCGGCTTCATCACCGGACACGTTCTTCCCCACGCCGGAGGCTGGGCGTAGCGAGCTTGAGGACGCGGTGAATCAATGGAGCGCGCAACTCCCGTTGCGCTCAAAATTCGCCGACAGGGCAAGACATGAGCGCAACGGGAGTTGCGCGCTCCAATGAGGCGGCTTGCCCGGCTCACCTGAATTCGTCTCGTGGCTGGGCGTGACATCGGCAAATTTCGCATGCACTATCCCTGCATAACAAACGCCGCGCAGGTTTGACCGAAGCAGCGGCTGCCAGGGAGAAACGTCGAGACACGTCGGAAAACCGGCGCGTTCCCCCTTGGCCGAATCGGTCCGAGGACGGCGCATGGGAAGACAGATCGTCCACCGCCTGCTGATCTCGTTCCCCGCGCTGCTCGGGGTTCTCTTCCTGTGCTTCTGTCTGCTGCAGGTGGTGCCCGCCGACCCGGCGATGATCATCGCCGGGCCCGACGCCAAGGCCGAGACCATTGCGGCGATCCGCCTGGAGCTCGGCCTCGACCGCCCGATCCCGGTCCAGTTCGCCGAGTATATCGGCCGCGTCCTGCGCGGCGATCTCGGCCGCTCCATCATCTCCAACAAGATGGTGAGCGAGGAACTGGCGCTGACCATCGGCCCGACGGTCGAGCTGATGCTGGGCGGCATGCTGATCGCCATTCCGTTCGGCCTGACCCTGGGCACGCTGGCCGCGGTGCGGCGCGGCACCCTGGTCGACCGCGCCATCATGGCCGTTTCCGTCGCCGGCGTGTCGATGCCGGTCTTCTTCATCGGCCTGGTCCTGATCCAGTACATGGGCTTCCAGTGGGGCCTGTTCCCCTTCACCGGCCGCACCGGCCCGATCTGGGACGGCGGCCTGCCGAGCCTCGTGCTGCCGGCGCTCACGCTGGGCAGCGTGCTGATCGGCCCGATCGCGCGGCTGACGCGCACCGCCGTACTGGAAGTGCTGGGGGCCGACTATGTCCGCACCGCGCGCGCCAAGGGCCTGCGCGAGACGGTGGTAATCATTCACCACGCGCTGCGCAACGCGATGATCCCGGTGGTCACGCTGATCGGCCTGCAGGCGGCGTTCCTCCTGGGCGGCGCCGTCGTGACCGAGACGATGTTCTCGTGGCCGGGCGTCGGACGGCTGGCCGTCGGCGCCATCGTCTCGAGCGATTTCCCGACGGCGCAGGGCGCGATCATGATTCTCGCGATCGCCTTCCTGTCGATCAACCTGATCGTCGACGTCCTGTACGTCTATCTCGATCCGAGGATGCAGCGGTCATGAGCGTCGAAGCCCTCAACGCCCCCGCGCCGATACCCACCGACGAGAACGGCGTCTTCTCGCGTTCCGGCGTCCTGCGCCGGCTGGCGCGCGACAAGGTGGCCGTGGTGGCCGCCCTGCTGCTGGCCACGATCGGGCTCGCCGCCATCTTCGCGCCGCTGGTCGCGCCCTACGATCCCTACCTCACCGATCTCACCAAGGTGATGCAGCCGCCCAGTGCCGAGCACTGGTTCGGCACCGACAATACCGGCCGCGATATTCTGAGCCGCGTCATCTACGGCGCGCGCAACACGCTGATGCTCGGCCTGGTCGGCGTCATCTTCGGTGGCTTCCTGGGCGGCTTCCTCGGCATCATCGCGGCCTATAATCGCCGCCTCGACGGCTGGATCATGCGCCTGGTCGACGTGATGCTGGCCTTCCCGGCGATCCTGATCGGCCTCGCGGTGGCGGCGATCTTCGGCGCCGGCCTCACGGCCGTGGTGATCGCGCTGGTGGTGGCGACCGTGCCGGACGTGGCGCGCGTGGCGCGCGGCGCGGCGATCGGGATCATGAGCCAGGAATTCATGGAAGCCGGCCGCGCCGTCGGCGTCTCCGACCGCACGCTGATCTGGCGCTATCTCACCCTCAACTGCATCTCGACCATCTTCGTGTTCCTGACGCTGCGCTTCGGCCAGATCATCCTGATCGGCTCGGCGCTGGGCTTCCTCGGCATGGGCGCCCAGCCGCCGACCGCCGAGCTTGGGATGATGGCGGCGCAAGGCCGCGACTTCCTGTTCATGGCGCCGCACATCGCGACGATCCCGAGCTTCGCGATCTTCGTCATCGTGCTGGCCGCCAACCTTCTGGGCGACGCACTCCGCGACGTCCTCGATCCGAGGCTGCAGACATGATCAGACACGTTCTGAGCGCAGCGTTCGCGTTGAGTATCGCGTATCCGGCCACGGCGCAGACCCTCAACATGATGAAGTCGATCGATGCGCCGCACTACGATGCGCAGCGCACGACCTGGGGGCCGACCTCCGACATCGTCAACATGTTCCAGGACACGCTGGTCGCGCTCGACTGGGACGGCAAGACGCCGATCCCCTATCTCGCCAAGTCGTGGACGGTCAGTCCGGACGGCAAGACCTATACGTTCAAGCTGCGCGACGACGTGACATTCTGCAGCGGCAAGAAGTTCACGGCCGACGACGTCGTCTATTCGTTCAAGCGCCTGAAGAGTCCCGAGATCAAGGGACCGTTCGCCTGGCGTGCCGGCGACATCAAGGAGCTGCGCGCGCCCGATCCCTACACGGTCGAGTACGAGCTGGAGGAACCGTTCTCCGAACTGCTGCTGCAGCTCACCATGTTCACCAACGTCATCCACAACAAGGAGAGCGTGGAGGCGCTGGGCAAGGACTACGGCATCAAGGGCGCGGACGGCACAGGGCCCTGGTGTTTCGACAGCTGGCAACCCCGCACCCAGATCGTGCTGAAGCGGCACGATGCCTACAAGTGGGGCCCCTCGATGTACGCCAACAAGGGACCGGTGAAGTTCGAGAGGCTGGTCATCAAGATCGTGCCGGAGGATTCGAGCCGCGTCGCCGCCATGATGGCCGGCCAGTTCGACATCACCCATCAATTCCCGTCCCAATTCATCGCCCAGGCCAAGGCGGCGCCGATGCTGCAGGTCCAGGAAGCGAAGCCCAACTTCCAGCTCCTGTACTTCGGCTTCAAGACCACGCGCCCGATGGTGGCGGACCGGCGCGTGCGCGAAGCGATGAGTATCGCCATCAACCGCGCCGAACTCGCAAAGGCCATCCTGCTGGGAAATGCCGACCCGGCCTTCACCGACGTCGACCCCGACGCTCTCGATTTCGACCCGAAGACCCGGGACATCGTGAAGGAGGATCTCGAGCGGGCGAAGAAGCTGCTCGACGAAGCGGGCTGGAAGCCCGGCGCCGATGGCGTCCGCGAGAAGGACGGGATCAAGCTACAGCCCAAGGTCTACTACACGCAGGCCGGCAACACGCCCCGCATCGCCGAGGCGATCCAGGGATACCTGCGGCGCATCGGCGTGCAGTGGCAGCTCCAGCCCTGGGACTCGACCATCGCGGCGGCCAAGATGGCCGAGCAGGACTACGAGATCTGGTCCGTGACCGTGCCCTACCTGTCGGCCGGCGACCTGATGAACATCTACTTCAATTCGAAGAACATCCCGACGCCCAACCGAATGAACTGGAAGGACGCCGAAACCGACGAGTGGCTGGCTCTCGGGCGCGCCGCGCTGACCGAGGCCGACCGCGCCAAATACTACGCGATGGTGCAGCAGAAGGTGATGCGCGAGCACCTCTGGATCCCGGTGCTGAACATCAACATGCACCAGGTGACGAACAAGAAGCTGAAGGGCGCACGCCCGCACATGATCTACCAGAACACCTTCTACAAGGGTCTCGACGTGACGTTCTGAACGAACAACGACAACAGAGCGAGGGAGCGATGCGTAACTTCTTGAAGGGCGTAACAGTGTTGCTTTGTGTGGCGGGCCTCTCCCAGGGCGCAGAGGCGCAGACCCTGCGGATGATGAAGTCTCTCGACGCACCGCACTATGACGGCCAGCGCACGACGTGGTCGCCGACCTCCGACATCGTGAACATGTTCCAGGACACGCTGGTCGCGATGGACTGGGACGGCAAGACGGCGATCCCCTATCTCGCCAAGTCTTGGACGGTCAGTCCCGACGGCAAGCTCTACACCTTCAAGCTGCGCGACGACGTCAGCTTCTGCAGCGGCAAGAAGTTCACCGCCGAGGACGTGATCTATTCCTTCAAGCGCCTGACCAGCCCCGAACTCAAGGCGCCGCTGGCCTGGCGCGCCGGCAACATCAAGGAGCTGCGCGCACCCGATCCCTACACGGTCGAATACGAGCTGAACGAACCCTTCGCCGACCTGCTGCTGCAGCTCACCATGTTCACGACGGCCATCCACAACAAGGAAAGCGTGGAGGCGCTGGGCAAGGACTACGGCACCAAGGGAATCGACGGCACCGGGCCGTGGTGCTTCGAGAGCTGGCAACCGCGCACCGAGATCGTGCTGAAACGACACGACGCCTACAAATGGGGGCCGTCGATGTACGCCAACAAGGGGCCGGTGAAGTTCGAGAAGCTCAGCATCAAGATCGTGCCCGAGGATTCCAGCCGCGTGGCCGCGATGATGGGCGGGCAGTTCGACGTCACCCACCAGATTCCGCTGCAGTTCATCCAGCAGGTGAAGGCGTCGCCCAACCTCAACGTCCAGGAGGCCAAGCCCAATTTCCAGCTGATGTACTACGGCTACAAGACGACGCGCCCGATGGTGGCCGACAAGCGCGTGCGCGAGGCGATGAACATCGCCATCAACCGCGCCGACATCGTCAAGGGCATCATGCTGGGCAACGCCGAGCCGGCCTACACCTTCATCGATCCCAAGGCGCTCGACTTCGCCGAATCGACCAAGAGCATCATCAAGGAAGATGTCGAGCGGGCGAAGAAGCTGCTCGACGAGGCCGGCTGGAAGGTCGGCGCCGACGGCATCCGCGAGAAGGACGGCGCCAAGCTGGCGCCGAAGGTCCTGTTCACCCAGGTCGCCTACTTCCCGCGCGTCTCCGAGGCGATCCAGGGCTACATGCGCAAGATCGGCATCGACTGGAAGATCGTCGGCTACGACTCGACCATCGCGCCCGCCGAGATGGGCAAGCAGGACTTCGAGCTGTGGACGGTGACCTTCCCCTACATCTCGTCCGGCGACCTGCTGAACTTCTACTTCGATTCCAAGAACATGCCGGCGCCCAACCGCATGAACTGGAACGACGCCAAGACCGACGAGTATCTGAAGATGGGCCGCGCCTCGATCTCCGAGGCCGACCGCGCCAAGTACTATGCGCTGGCCCAGCAGCGGGTGACCGAGGAGCATCTCTGGATGCCGGTCATGAACATCGCGATGTACACGACCAGCCTGAAGAAGCTGAAGGGCGTGCGGCCGCACATGCTCTACCAGAACACCTTCTACAAGGGCCTGGACTACTCCTTCTGATGGAAAAGCTCCTCGAGGTCCGCGGTCTCCGGACCCATTTCCACACCGACCGCGGCCTCTTCCGCGCGGTCGACGGCATCGACTTCTCCGTCGGGCGCGGCCGCACCGTCGGACTGGTCGGCGAATCCGGCTGCGGCAAGAGCGTGACCTCGCTCTCCGTCATGGGCCTGGTGGCGAGCCCGCCCGGCCAGGTCGAGGCCGATGCGATCCTGTTCGAGGGTCGCAACATCCTCGGCCTCTCCGCCGACGAACGCCGCCGCCTGCGCGGCGGCAAGATGTCGATGATCTTCCAGGAGCCGATGACCTCGCTCAATCCGGTCCACACGATCGGCCAGCAGATCGTCGAGGCGATCATGGCCCACACACAGCTTTCGCCGCAGGCCGCCAAGGCCCGCGCGATAGAAATGCTCGAACTGGTGCGCATTCCCTCGGCCAAACAGCGCGTGGACGACTATCCGCACCTGCTCTCCGGCGGCATGCGCCAGAGGGTCATGATCGCGATGGCGCTGTCCTGCGAGCCCGCGCTGCTGATCGCCGACGAGCCGACGACGGCGCTCGACGTCACCATCCAGGCGCAGATCCTCGACCTGCTGCAGGACCTCCAGCGCCGGCTCGGCATGGCAATGCTGATCATCACGCACGATCTCGGCGTCATCGCCGAGATCGCCGACGAGGTGGTGGTGATGTACGCCGGCAAGATCGTCGAGAGCGCGCCAGTCGACGCCCTGTTCGCCGATCCACAGCACCCCTACACGATCGGACTGCTGGGCTCGATCCCGCGCATCGAGGTCGACCGCGAGCGCCTGTCGACCATCGAGGGTTCGGTGCCCAGCCCCAATAACCAGCCCAAGGGCTGCCGCTTCGCGCCGCGCTGCCCCTTCGCCGATCCGCGCTGCCATGCCGAGCCGCCGCCCTTGCGCGACCTCGGACCCGAACATCGTGTGGCCTGCTGGAAGGCACCCGTCGAACTGGCGAGGGCGGCATGAGCGTCGCGGAGGCAACGCCCGTCCTGCAGGTCGACGGGCTGGTGAAGCATTTCCCGGTGAGCCGCGGCCTGATCCGCCGCAAGGTGATCGGCATGGTGCGCGCCGTCGAGGGCGTGAGCTTCGAGATCGCGCGCGGCGAGACCCTGGCGCTGGTGGGCGAATCGGGCTGCGGCAAGTCGACGACCGGCCGCCTGGTGCTGCGCCTGATGGACCCGACCGCGGGATCCGTGCGTTTCAAGGGCGAGGAGATCGCCACCCTCGACAAGAACGCGCTGCGCCGCCTGCGCCGTCACATGCAGATCATCTTCCAGGACCCCTATGCGTCGCTGAACCCGCGCATGACGGTGGGCGAGATCCTGGCCGAGCCGATGGCCGTGCACGACCTGCACACCGAGGCCGAGCGCGCGACACGGGTCAAGGACCTGCTCGACGTGGTGGGTCTCCTGCCCGAGCACGCGAGACGCTATCCGCACCAGTTCTCCGGCGGCCAGCGACAGCGCATCGGCATCGCCCGCGCGCTGGCCGTCAATCCCGACCTCATCATCTGCGACGAGCCGGTCTCCGCACTCGACGTGTCGATCCAGGCGCAGATCGTGAACCTGCTGCAGAACCTGCAGCAGCGTTTCGGCCTCTCTTACCTCTTCATCGCCCACGACCTCGCGGTGGTGAAGCACATCAGCGACCGCGTCGCGGTGATGTATCTCGGCCAGCTGGTCGAGATCGCCAACAAGCGCGACCTCTACGACCGGCCGCTGCATCCCTATACGCAGGCCCTGCTGTCGGCGATCCCGCGCCCCGATCCCAGCGTGCGCAAGGAGCGCGTGCTGCTGGCCGGCGACGTGCCCAGCCCCTTCGCCCCGCCGCCGGGCTGCCGCTTCCACACGCGCTGCATCCACGCCCAGCCGCGCTGCCGGCAGGAACAGCCCGAGTTGCGCGACGCCGGCAACGGCCATCGCGTGGCGTGTCATTTCTACGAGACGCTGCCGATACCAGCGGCCGCCTCGACCGCCAGCACCTCGCTCGGCAAGCTCCCCGAACGCCTCGCCGCCTTCGAGGCGGCAAAGGCGGCGCGCACCGACTTGGGTTGATGTCGCTACGCGAGTCTCAGCCGGCAGGTGTCGAAGCGATGGGACCCGGCGCCACCGGCGGCCGTGTTTCCGGCACGGCAACGGCGAAGACGATGCCGCCCAACGCCGAAGCGCCGGCGAGGAACAGGAAGGCCGCGTCGTAGCCCATATGGCTGGCGACGGTGCCGGCGATTGCATGGCTGACGGCCGCCGCGCCACCCCAGATCATCGAGGATGCCCCGAGTGCCAGGTTGGTATGGCCCGAGCCGCGGGTCAGGTCGGCGATCATGACGGGAAAAAGCACGCCGAAAAGCCCGGCGCCGATGCCGTCGAGCGACTGGATCGCCAGCAGCAGCACCGGATCGTCGGTGATGGTGTAGAGGAGCCCGCGCACCGGCAGCACCGCAAAGCCGATCAGGAAGAGCGGCCGACGGCCCACGATATCGACGCGCTGAGCCGCAAGCGCCGCGACGCCGATCATGACGACCTGGGCGACGATGATGCAGGCCGACATGTAGGCGAAGGCGACATCGTCGCCCCTCAGGGCGGCAAGCTTCTGCCCGACCATCGGCAGCATCGCGGCGTTGCCGAGATGGAACAGCGCGACGGCGACGGTCAGCATGAGCAGGCTGCGGTTGCCGAGCAGGACACCGAGGCTCGAGGGACGCTCGCCCCTGTGCGACGTGTCGATCCCGCGAGCGACCGCATGGTCGATGGCGCGCCCATCGACGGTCAGCGCCGACGCCGCGCTCAGGAGGCCCATGCCGGCCAGAAGCCAGAAGATCGTCTCGGCGGAAAAGAAATGAGCGAGTAGCCCGGCCATCACCGCAGCCGCCGCGTTGCCGGCGTGGTTGAACGCCTCGTTGCGGCCGACCCTCGCCCCGTAAGCTGCCGGACCGGTGAGGCCCAGCGTGACCGCTGCCAGCGCCGGCGCGAAGACGGCTCCGGCAGCACCCATCGCAACCTGGCCACCGAAGACGACCGCGAAACTCGGCGAGCTGACTGTCGCGATGGCCGCCAGCGCCACGATGATCGCCGCGCCGGCGATGGCGGCCCGCTTCCAGCGAACATTGTCGACCATCGCGCCCGCCGGGATCTGGAAAAGCAGGCTCGCGATGCCGGCCACCGACATCACCGCGCCGATCGAGGCCGGATCCCATTGCCGCGACACCAGCAGCCAGATGGCGAGATAGGGCCCGAGCCCATCGCGCACATCGGCAAGGAAGAAATTCATCCCGTCGAGGGCAAACCGGTTACGGGGCGACAGGCGACGCGCCGCGGCAACGGCAGGAGGCTGATGAGACGACATGGGCTGAACCGTCCGTTGGCGGCGATGGGGCATCTAACGTTTCTGTCTGCCCAAAAGCTCCCGGAAAACACCAGTGGCAGCTTCCGGAAGCCGGCGGCCTAAACGGCGAGGAGGACTTTCCGCAACGCACGTACGGCGTGCTCGATCTCCGTCTCGGGCGTGCCGGCATAACCCAGGATGAGCCCGTGACGACGGGCGCGGCCGGCGTAGCAGACGGAGAGCGGTTGCACGATGAGGCCGGCAGCGGCCGCCGCTGCGGTAACCGCCACATCGTCGAAGGAATGCGTCGCCTGTCCGACCGGCACGGCGATCACATGCATACCGCCGGGGTCCGGCTCGATCGCCAACAGCCCATCGAGATGACGGGCCGCGGCCTGCAGAAGTGCCGTGCGACGGCCTGCATAGAGAAGGCGGGTGCGGCGCAGATGGGTGGCGAGGTGGCCCTCGGCGATGAAATGCGCCAGTGCACCCTGCCCCAGCAGCGGCGCGCGGACCGAGACGCGGTCCATGATCCGTTCGGTGGCCTCGACCAGCGAGGCCGGCAGGACGAGAAAGCTCAGCCGAAGCGCCGGGAAGAGCAGCTTGGAGAAGCTGCTGAAATAGGCGACGCGGCCGGCGCGGTCGAGCGCGCGCAGCGGCGCCAGGGGCCGGCCGCTGTAGCGATACTCGCCGTCGAAATCGTCCTCGGCGATCCAGCCTTTGGTGCGCTCCGCCCAGCTCAGCAATTCGAGCCGGCGCTGCAGGCTGAGCACGGTGCCCAGCGGAAAATGATGCGCCGGCGCCACGACCGCCAGGCGCGCTTCGGGGGCTTGGGCCAGCGCCGTCTCGGGCGAGAAGCCCGATCCGTCGATGGCAACCGGCGCGGCGCGCACGCCCGAGGTCGCCAGCGCTTCGCGCACGCCGACGAAGCCCGGCTCCTCGATCCAGGCCATGTCGCCCGCGTCGAGCACGACCGCGGCGAACAGCGCGAGACCGTGGCGGATGCCCGTCGTGACGACGACGGCACCCGGATCGCAGGTGAAGCCGCGCGCCACGCCGAGATAGGCCGCGATCGCCTCGCGCAGGCCGGCATGGCCGAACGGATGGCCGGCGCTCGCAGCCTCGACACCGGGCCGCCGCCACTCGCGCTCCAGCAGCTTGGCCCATAGCGCGAAGGGAAACGCCTCGCGGTCCGGCTGTCCGGTGGGAAAGGCCAAAGGCGGCCCGGCGGGAACCGGCGAGGGCGTCTCCGCCAGCAGCGCCCGCGCCCGGCGCGCCACGGCGGGCCTGGCGACGGTCTTTCCCTGCGGTGGCGTGCCGGACCGCGGCACGGTCAGCATCTCGTCGGGCAGGTCGGCCGCGACCGACATCGCCGAACCGGCCTGGCTCACGACATAGCCCTCGGCGACGAGCTGGTCGAAGGCCAGCACCACCGTGCCGCGCGCGCAGTCGAGGTCCTGCGCCATCAGGCGCGACGAGGGCAGTCGCGTGCCGGGCTTCAGCCGCCCATCGAGGATGGCGCGCCGCATCTGTTCGCCGATCTGCCGATGCAGCGGCTCGGCCGACGTCGGATCGAGCGCGAGGCCGAGCGGCGGAGCACGCCGGGAACGGGACGTCGGTCGAGGATTCAACTGGTCCAGTCTCTTTCCGCCAAACTGGCTCTTTCACCTGATCCGTATCCCGACGATGGTCGGCCGGCAAGAAACCCCCTTCCCGGTGCGCCAAAGGTCAAGCCATGAGCCCTCCCGATTCCGTCACGCCTCCGCCCGACAGCTATCCCGTCACCAACGTGAACAAGGTGAAGCGCGTCCACGACCGCGGCCGCTACGACAAGGAGACCATCCACGCGATCCTGGATGCGGCCCTGGTCTGCCACATCGCCTACGTGATCGACGGCCGCCCCTACTGCACGCCGACCGGCTTCTGGCGCGAGGGCAGCCACCTCTACTGGCACGGCTCGTCGGCCAGCCGCATGATCCGCAACCAGAAGGAAGGCGTCGACGTCTGCCTGACCGTCACGCATCTCGACTCGCTGGTGATGGCGCGCTCGGGCTTCCATCATTCGGTGAACTATCGCGCGGTCATGGCCTTCGGCAAGGCGCACGTGATCGACGATCCTGAAGAGAAGCTGAAGCTGATGGACCGCTTCGTCGATCGCATCTATCCCGGCCGCTCCAAGCTCATTCGCCAGCCGAACAAGCAGGAGTTCAAGGCGACGACGATGATCGGCATGGAGATCGAGATGGCGTCGGGCAAGATTCGCGACAAGCATGTCGCCGACGAGGAGGAAGACTACGAGGGCGTTCCCGCCTGGTCGGCGCTGTATCCGATCACGCAGGTGCTCGGCGAGCCGTCCGACTGCGCGCGCCAGCTTCCGGGCCTGACGCGGCCGGACGAGATGTCGGACTTCGTTCCCGGCGCGCGCTTCGACGAGGTGATGACCAAGACCTACAAGAAGACCTTCGGCGAAGGCTGAACCGCGCGGCGGCCGGTGGTGGCTTCGGCCTCCGCGACCGCCCACTTCACGAACCGGCGCACACGCTCGTCGCCCGTCAGGGCGGCGGGCCAGCGCACGACATGCGCCTTGCTCGACGGCATGTCCCAGGACGGCGGCAGCACGCGAACCAGCCGCCCGTCCTTCAGCGCATCGTGTACCAGCAGCGAGCGCGCCATGACGACGCCCGCCCCCTGCAGCGCCGCAGCGATCGCCGTGTGAATGTTGCCGAAGCGCACGGCGGCGGCCGGCGGCTTGCCTGCGATGCCCAACCGTTCGAACCACACCGGCCATGACCATTCCGCGCCCTGGCCGCGGCCGGGCGTTCCCTTGTGCAGCAGCGGCAGAGTCGCCAGCGCCCCGGGATCGCGCAGCGTCCTGCCGCCCGGCAGCAATCCGGGAACGCACACCGGAAAGACCTGTTCCTGGAACAGCAATCGCTGCGTCGAGGAAGAGCTGGCCGTTGCCGTCGGCTGCCAGAGGATATGAACGTCGATCCCGGCCGCCCGCAGCTCGGCCTCGCTCTCGACGATGGTGAGCTCGACCTCCAGGCCGGCATTTGCCGCGGCGAAGGCAGGCAGCCGTCGCACCAGCCAGTAGTCTGCGAGCGCCGCGCCCACGCCGACCCGCAAGCCCGACGGCAACGCGATGGCGCGGCAGCGCGCGCGAAGATCGGCGAGACCGTCGAGCAGGTCGGCGAGGCCGGTCGCCAACGCCGTGCCGGCCGGCGTCGCGCTGAGGCCGGTGCTGGAGCGGTTGAGCAGCGGTGCACCGACAAACGCCTCGAGCCGGCGCAGGCGGTGGCTGACGGCGCTCTGGGTCATGCCAAGCTCGGCCGCCGCCCGCGTCATGCTGCGATGGCGGAGGGCAGTGTCGAAGGCAACAAGCGCGTCGAAGGGCGGGAGGGAACGCATTTCCTTCATCATGAACCATATTCATATCGAAGTGAATGCTTGGCGCTCGGGCCTGCGTGCGCGGAGCGGCAACACTCGGGACCATGAAAAGCTTCCGGCGTACGCCCGCTCTCGCCCTCTCCTTCGCGGGCTTCCTCACCCAGCTTGACGTCACCGCGGTCGTGGTCGCGCTGCCGACCATCGGCAACGATCTCGGCTTCGCCCTCGCGGCCTATGCCTGGACGATGGACGCCTACAGCCTGGCCTTCACCGCGACGCTCCTCGCGGCGGGGGCGCTGGCCGACCGCCACGGACGCCGCCGCGCCCTGTTGCTCGGCAATATGTTGTTCGCCGTGGCCTCACTCGCCTGCGGCCTCGCCTGGGATGGGCCGACGCTGTGGGCCGCGCGGGTCGCACAGGGTCTCGGCGCGGCGTTCGTGATCACGGGCTCGATCTCGCTGACCGCCAGCGCCTATCCCGATCCTGCCGACCGCGCCCGCGCCTTCGGGCTCGCCGGCATCGTCTCGGGCGTGGCGATGGCGCTCGGGCCGACCCTGGGCGGCGCCGTCTCGGCCTGGTTCGGCTGGCGCTGGATCTTCCTCGCCAACATCCCCTTCTGCATCCTCGCCGCGTGGATCGTGCCGCGGCTGGTCGCAGAGGAGCGCGCTGCCGAGTCGCGACCGCTCGACCCGCTGGGTATCGCTCTGCTCACCCTGGCGCTCGGCCTCGCCATCGAGACGTTGCTGGCCGGGCGCACGACCGCGCACGTCATGCTCGGCGTGGGTGCGAGCCTGATCTGCGGCGTCCTGTTCGTCATGCAGCAAGGACGCCGGCCTCGACCGATCCTAGATCCGGCGCTGCTGACCCAACCGGCCATGATCGCCGTCGCGCTTCTCCTGATCACAACCTCGATCGGCTACTGGGCCGTGCTGGTCTACCTCCCGCTGTTCCTGACGACAGCCTTCGGCCTCTCCACGGCACAGACCGGAGTCGCGATCCTGGCCGCCACGTTGCCGATGGTTTTGCTGCCGCCGCTCGCCGGCCATCTCGCCACGAAATGGGGCTGGCGCATCCTCTTCACGACCGGGCTCACACTGATTGCCGCCGGCGACCTCGCTCTGGCGATAAGACCGACATGGACGACGACGCTCCTGGGCATGATCGTGATCGCAACCGGCGCGGCGCTCGTGCAATCGCAGCTCTCCGGCGCAGTGGTGTCCCTCGCGCCGCCGGAACAGGCCGGCATGGCCTCGGCGCTCACCATCGTCATGCGCCAGGGCGGATTCGCCATCGGCATCGCGATGTTGGGCGCAACGCTCGGCGCCGAGCGCGCCATCGGCAGCTACGCAAACCTGTTCTCATGGGCCGCTCTTGCCGCAGCGATCGGAATCGGCGCGGCGCTGCTGCTTCTTCCGAAGGCAAGGATGTCCTAGCTGGCGCCCGGCCGCTACGAAGTGCGATCGGGAAGGGCGTAAAGTTCAACGACCAGGCGCTGAAAGTTGGCGCTCATGGCCCTCACGTTGGCGAGCCTCAAACGCTCGTAGGCAACGCCATGATCGAGGAGCGTTGCCTTGGCCGGAGTCGTCAGCACCTGATCGTAGACGATGGTACCGGTTGCGGCTTCGGTGAGCTTGTAGGCAATCGTCGCCGTGACGGTCATGTCGAAAGCGATGAAAGGCTGATCCAGTTTCTGCAGCACGACATCCAGGCGGTATCGCCCGTTCTCAGAGCGCCCGAGATTCGCCTCGGTCAGCGTCCGCACCAGAGCTTCCCGGATGTCGGTGTTGCTGATGTATGGCGCATGGAGGATCGTCGTGTCCTTACCGCCCGTCACGGAGCCTAGGGTGATCGCGTCCCGATAGGCGGGCGCAGGCCCCCGCGTCGTGTCCACACCGGCAAGACCGGGAACCATATAGGCAGATTCTTGCGGGCCGGCGCATGCACCCAGCAACGTCAAAGCAGCGACGGCAAGTACTATCCCCAGTAGTCGGATCATCTGAAACTTCCCCCAAATGAGGCACCCTAACCGGCGCTCCCGACGCAGTCGAGGGATCTGCTCAGACGCGCACGGCCCTCGGGGACAGGGGCGTCCGTCAGAGATAGCCGCCGTGCTTGGGCGGCTCCATCCAGTTGTTGTGCAGCCCGTCCATCCTGCGGATCGGCAGCTGCTCGAGTTCCTCGGGGCTGAGATCGTCGATCGCGGCGACGCTGATGGAGACGAAGGCGCCGCCGAGTTCTTTCACGTCGCCGTCACCGAAGGCGGTGACTCCGCAGTTGCGGCAGAAGCGGTGGTGACCCTGGCGCGTGGCGAACTGATAGTCGCCAAGATCGTCCTTGCCCGACAGGAGGCGGAACGCGTCGGGCTTCACCGAGACGTTCCAGGCGCGCTTCTTCGAGCACATGGTGCAATTGCACCGTCCAGTGCCCTGGTCGAAGTCGATATCCGCCTCGAAGCGCACGCGGCCGCAATGACACGAGCCGTGATAGGTCTTCTTCATCCCGCAACCCTCCTCAGCCGACGTCCCTACATGAATGGCGGCGGCGAGCGGAGGTTGCCTTAGGTGAACGCCTCGTCCCAGGTGCCGCGCGTCGAAGCCTTCGAGTATTCGGTCGAGCGGTTCTCGAAGAAGTTTGTATGCTCGATGGCGTTCATCATCTGGTCCATCCAGGGCAGCGGGTTCTTGGCGTCCGCGCGGTAGATGGGTTGCAGGCTGAGCTGGGTCAGGCGGCGGTCGGCGATGTAGCGGATGTAGCGCTTCACGTCGATCGCGGTCATGCCCTCGATGCCGCCCAGTTCGAAGGCGAGGTCGATGAAGGCGTCCTCGTGATCGACGATGGTCGAGCAGGCCACGTAGATCTCGCGCTGCAGCTCCTCGGTCCAGACTTCCGGATTCTCCTGGATGAAGGTCCGGAACAGCTTGACGATCGAGTTGCAGTGCAGCGTCTCGTCGCGCACCGACCAGGTCACGATTTGGCCCATGCCCTTCATCTTGTTGAAGCGCGGGAAGTTCATCAGCATGGCGAAGCTGGCGAACAGCTGCAGGCCCTCGGTGAAGGCGCCGAACACGGCCAGCGTCTTGGCGATGTCGGCCTTCGAGTCGACGTTGAAGCCCTGCATGTAGTCGTACTTGTCCTTCATCTCCTTGACGGTGAGGAAGACGGAGTACTCGGTCTCGGGCATGCCGATCGTGTCGAGCAGATGGCTGTAGGCGGCGACGTGCACCGTCTCCATCGCCGAGAAGGCGGCCAGCATCATCTGCACTTCGGTCGGCTTGAAGACGCGACTGTAGTGCCGCATGTAGCAGTTGTTCACCTCGACGTCGGCTTGGGTGAAGAAGCGGAAGATCTGCGTCAGCAGATGGCGCTCGCTGTCCGTCAGCTTGTTGCGCCAGTCCTTCACGTCGTCGGCCAGCGGCACTTCCTCGGGCAGCCAGTGGATGCGCTGCTGCGTCAGCCAGGCGTCGTAGGCCCAGGGATAGTGGAACGGCTTGTAGATCGGCTTGGCGTCGAGAAGTGACATGGCGCGGCGTCCAATTCGGTCGGGCGTATGAAAATGGGATCGCTGAAAATTAAAATCCCCTGTCGCGGGCCCGAACGTGGGACCGCGACAGGGGATGACGCTGGTTACTGGCAGCTAAGACATTCTTCGTAGTCATTGCTCTGTGCCGGCGGCGTTCCGGTGAACAGAGGAGAGGGAGCATCGGTCTTGGGCGCCGTAAGGGCATGGTCGCCGAGCGGTGCGGCGAGGGCTTCGCCCGCGACGCTCTCGGCGCGCTGGATGGAAAGCGAGCGGCAGTAGTAGAGGCTCTTCACGCCGCGCTTCCAGGCCATCATGTGGATCTGGTGCAGGTCGCGCTTGTGCACGTCGGCCGGCAGGAAGATGTTCAGCGACTGGCTCTGGCAGATGTAGGGCGTGCGGTCGGCCGCATGCTCGACCAGCCAGCGCTGGTCGATCTCGAACGCGGTCTTGAACACCGCCTTCTCGTGATCGTCGAGGCAGTCGAGATTACGCACCGAGCCCTGGTCGGTCATGATCTCCGTCCAGGTGTCCTCGTCGTTCTTGCCCTTCTGCGTCAGCACCTTCTCGAGGTACGGGTTGCGCACCACGAAGGAGCCCGAGAGGGTCTTGTGGTTGTAGACGTTGGCCGCCGACGGCTCGATGCCGGGCGAGGCGCCGCCGCAGATGATCGAGATCGACGCAGTCGGCGCGATCGCGAGCTTGTTGGAGAAGCGGTCCTGGAAGCCGAAGTCGGCGGCATCCGGGCACGCGCCGCGCTCCTTGCCGAGCGTCATCGACGCCTCGTCGCAATGGGCACGGATGTGCTTGAACATCTTCTTGTTCCAGACCTTCGCCATCACCGATTCGAGCGGAATGCCGTTGGCCTGCAGGAAGGAGTGGAAGCCCATGACGCCGAGGCCGACCGAGCGCTCGCGCATCGCGGCATAGGTCGCGCGCGCGAAGTCGGAGCCGGCGGTGTCGATGAAGCCCTGCAGCACGTTGTCGAGGAAGCGCATCACGTCCTCGATGAAGGTCGGATGCTCGTGCCACTCGAGATAGGTCTCGAGATTGAGCGACGACAGGCAGCAGACGGCGGTGCGCTGCTTGCCGTGATGGTCGATGCCGGTCGGCAGCGTGATCTCGCTGCACAGGTTCGAGGTCTTGACCTCGAGGCCAGCCAGCTTGTGGTGCTCGGGCCGGGCGTTGTTCACGTGATCGACGAACACCAGGTACGGCTCGCCGGTCTCGACGCGCGCCGTCAGGATGCGGATCCACAGAGCGCGGGCCGAGACAGTGCGCTGGACGGCGCCGTCCTTCGGGCTGACCAGCGCCCATTCCTCGTCGTTCTCCACGGCGCGCATGAAGGCGTCGGAGATCAGCAGGCCATGATGCAGGTTCATCGCCTTGCGGTTGGGATCGCCGCCGGTCGGGCGACGGATCTCGATGAACTCCTCGATCTCCGGATGGTTCACCGGCAGGTAGACGGCGGCCGAACCGCGGCGCAGCGAGCCCTGGCTGATCGCCAGCGTGAGCGAGTCCATCACGCGGATGAACGGGACCACGCCCGAGGTCTTGCCGTTCATGCCGACCTTTTCGCCGATCGAACGGAGATTGCCCCAGTAGGAGCCGATGCCGCCGCCCCGGGCGGCCAGCCACACGTTCTCGTTCCACAGCCCGACGATGCCCTCGAGGCTGTCGTTGGCCTCGTTGAGGAAGCACGAGATCGGCAAGCCGCGGGTGGTTCCGCCGTTGCTCAGCACGGGCGTGGCCGGCATGAACCAGAGATTGCTGATGTAGTCGTAGAGACGCTGGGCATGGGCGTCGTCGTCGGCGTAGGCCGAGGCGACTCGCGCGAACATGTCCTGGTAGCCTTCGCCCGGCAGCAGGTACCGGTCGGTCAGGGTGGCTTTGCCGAAAACCGTCAGGCGGGCATCCCGCGATGAATCGGTAACAACCCGCGCACCGCTTCGAACTTGAACGACATCAAACACTTGCGGTCCCCTTTTTCTTTTTGTCCACAGTTGTGGATAGAACACTCTGTGGAAGACACCTAGATGTAGGGAGCGGTTCGTCTCTCCCCACTATCCATAGATAGTACGCGTGGCGCCGACCCTGTCATTGCGAAATTTATTCCCCGTATGTGAATCTCAAGAATGGTTGGTTAACCTCTTGAAAGATCGGGCGAAAAATCGGTTTGAAATTCTGTTTCAAGCACCCGTTTTGCGCCTTCGCACATGCAGCATAATATGAGAACAAAACGCGCTTCCCCGCGGATTCCGTGGACCCGGGACAGAAACCGCAGCGAATCGGCTCGCCAGCGATGGAGCACCTCGCCAAAGCCGCGATTCGGTGGGCATTCTCGGCTTCGCCAAGACTCCGTCGTCAGAATGTCATGGTCAGGCGTAACATCTGTCCCGGATTCGCGAGGAATGCACAAAATATGGCCAATTCGTCGACGCCGCGTGTCTATGGGCTGGACGCCATCTGCGCCGCCGCCCTGCAGCCCGGCGGCGAGGAAGCCGCACAATTCGCACGGCGCCTGTTCAGCCGCGTGTCCGACAAGGATCTGGCGGCCGCCCCTGTAGAGCAGCGCGCCGCCGCCGCGATCTCGCTGCTGACGTTCGCGCGCCGCCGCCTGCCCGGCGTGGCCAAGGTCCGCGTCTTCAACCCGGCGCTCGACGACCATGGCTTCGAGAGTCGCCATACCATCGTTCAGATCGTGAACGACGACATGCCGTTCCTGGTCGATTCGATCACCAACGAATTCAATCGCCGGGAGATTTCCGTCCACCTGCTCGCCCATCCGGTGGTGGCGGCGCGGCGCGATCTCGACGGCGACCTCGTCGGCATCGCCCTCGAAACCGGCGAACGCGCGCGCGCCGAATCGATGATGCACATCGAGATCGATCGCCAGACCGATCCCGTGCTGCTGGACGAGATCGCCGCGGCGCTGACCCGCGTACTGGCCGAGGTGCGCGTCGCGGTCGACGACTGGCGTGCGATGCGCCGCGCCTGCCTCGACGCCATCCTGGACCTGGCGCCGGGCCGCGCGCCGAACTTCGCGGAGTACGAGGACTTCCTGCGCTGGCTCGAGGCAAATCATTTCACTTTCCTCGGTCATCGCCGCTACCGCTACGTCGAGGATGCGAGCCAACCCGCCGGCCTGCGCTACGAGATCGTGCCGGGATCGGCGCTGGGCATCCTGCGGCGCAACGAGGTGCGGCTGTTCGAGCCGGGCGTCGGCGGGGGCGAGGCGATGGCCCGCTTCGCGCGCGGACCCCACAACATCCTCGTGGTGAAGACCGACCGCCAATCGCTGGTCCATCGCAGCGGCGCGATGGATTGCGTGATCGTCAAGACCTGCGACGCCGACGGGCGCGTCACCGGCGAACACCGGCTGGTCGGCCTGTTCACCTCGGCGGCCTATCATGCGCCGGTTCATGACGTGCCTCTGCTGCGCGGCCGGATCGAGAGCCTGTTGCGCCGGTCGGGCTTCGATCGTCACGGACATGACGGCAAGACGCTGCTGGCGATCCTCGATGCCTATCCGCGGGACGAACTGTTCCAGGTCGACGAGGATACGCTCTACGACCATGTGCTCGGCATCCTGCAGCTTCAGGAAAGAAGGCGCGTCGCGCTGTTCTCGCGCCTCGACACGGTCGGCCGCTTCGCCACCGCACTGGTCTTCGTGCCGCGCGAGCGCTTCGACGAGACGCTTTCGGCGCGCTTCGCGGGCATCCTCGAAAAGGCCTGGAACGGCCGCGTCACCTCGGTCGCCTCCTCGGTCGGCAGCAACTCCGCGCTGGTCCAGTCGCTCTACACGCTGAAGCTCCACGCGCCGGAGCAGGCGGGGCCCGATCTCGCCGAACTCGAACGCGCGTTGATGGACGCGGCGACGTCGTGGAACGACCGGCTGCGCGCCGCGCTGCAGGCCAAATTAGGCGAAGCCGAGGGCCGCGCCGCCGCCCGCCGCTGGCGCGACTGGTTTCCCGCCGTCTATCGCGAGACCTTCGACGCGGCGCAGGCTCTCCTCGACATCGAGTTGCTGCAGACGTTCGTGGACGGCGCCGGATTCGGCGTGCAGGTCGGGCGACGGAGCGGCATGCCGGCGCATCGCTTCGCGCTCCGCCTGTTCCATCCGCGCAAGCCTGTCGCACTCTCCGACATCCTGCCGCTCGCCGAAAACCTCGGCCTGCGCGTCATCAGCGAGGCGCCGTTCCTGCTGCGCAAGGAAGGTGGCGACGAGCAGACCCATGGCGTGGCCATGCAGGTGCTGCGCGTGGAGACCGCGGACAAGTCGGCCGTCGATCTCGCCGCCACGGGGCCGCGCTTCATCGAGGCGATCGAGAAACTGCGCGCGGGCACGCTCGAGAACGACGGGCTGAACCGGCTCGTGCTCGGCGCCGGACTGGCCTGGCGCGAAATCGCCATCGTCCGCGCCTATGCGAAGTATCTGCGACAGGCCGGCATTCCGTTCAGCCAGGACTACATGGAGCGCGCGCTCGCCGCCTACCCGACGGTGGCGCGCCTGCTGGTCGACCTCTTCAGGGCGCGCTTCGATCCGGCGCTGGGGGATGCCGCCTCCGAAGAGCGCAGCAACAGGATCGCCGCGATCGAGACGGCGTTTGCGACCGCCCTCGAAGCGGTCGGCACGCTGGACGAGGACCGCATCCTGCGGCGCTTCCAGAATGCCGTGCTCTGCACGCTGCGCACCAACTACTGGCAGGCGGGTGGCACGAAGGACTGGATCTCCTTCAAGATCGACAGCCGCGCGATCGACGAACTGCCCGCGCCGCGGCCGCTGGTCGAGATCTTCGTCTACAGCCCGCGCATGGAAGGCATCCACCTGCGCGGCGGACGCGTCGCGCGCGGCGGAATCCGCTGGTCCGACCGGCGCGAGGATTTCCGCACCGAGATCCTCGGCCTGATGAAGACGCAGATGGTGAAAAACGCCGTCATCGTGCCGGTCGGCTCCAAGGGCGGCTTCTATGTGAAACAGCCTCCGGCCGGCGGAACACGCGAGCAGATCCAGGCCGAGGGCATCGCCTGCTACCAGACGCTGATCCGCGGCCTGCTCGACATCACCGACAACTATTCGGGCGGCAGCGTCGTGCCGCCGGCCGACGTGGTGCGCCACGACGCCGACGATCCCTATCTCGTGGTCGCGGCCGACAAGGGCACCGCCACCTTCTCCGACATCGCCAATGCGCTGGCGCGCGACCATGGCTTCTGGCTCGACGATGCCTTCGCGTCGGGCGGCTCTGCCGGCTACGACCACAAGAAGATGGGCATCACCGCGCGCGGCGCGTGGGAATCGGTGAAGCGCCACTTCCGCGAACTGGGCCAGGACATCCAGGAGACGCCGTTCACCGTCGCTGGCGTCGGCGACATGTCGGGCGACGTGTTCGGCAACGGCATGCTGCTGTCGCCGCACATCAGGCTGGTGGCGGCCTTCGACCACCGCCACATCTTCATCGACCCCTCGCCCGATCCGGCGACCAGCTTCGCCGAGCGGCAGCGGTTGTTCGGCCTGCCGCGCTCGTCATGGATGGACTACGACAAGAGCCTCCTGTCGGCCGGCGGCGCGATCATCGACCGGGCGGCCAAGTCGGTGACGCTGTCGCCCGAGGCGCGCGCGGTGCTGGGCATCGAGGCGCCGACCCTGGCGCCGCTCGACCTGCTGCGTGCCATCCTGACGGCGCCGGTCGACCTCCTCTACTTCGGCGGTATCGGCACCTACGTGAAGGCGTCGAGCGAGACCAACGCCGATGCCGGCGACCGCGCCAACGATTCCGTCCGCATCGATGCCGCGCAGGTGCGCGCGCGCGTGATCGGCGAGGGCGCCAATCTCGGCTTCACGCAACGCGGCCGGATCGAGGCCGCGCTTGCGGGGCGCAGGATCAACACCGACGCGCTCGACAATTCGGCGGGCGTCGACACGTCGGACCACGAGGTCAACGTCAAGATCGCGACCGGCGGCGCCATCGCCTCGGGGGCGCTCACGGCCGAGGCGCGCGATCCGCTGCTCTTCTCCATGACCGACGAAGTCGCGACCCTGGTGCTGCGACACAACTACCAGCAGAGCCAGGCGATCAGCGTCGCCGAGGGCCAGGCGGCCGAGGAGCACGACCGCCTCGAACGCTTCATGCGCGCGCTGGAGCGCAAGGGCCGGCTCGACCGTGCCGTCGAGTACTTGCCCGACTCAGGCGCGATGCGCGTGCGTGCGCAGAATCGCCAGCCGCTGACCCGCCCCGAACTGTGCGTGTTGCTGGCCTACGCCAAGATCGACCTCCACGAGGAGATCCTGGCCTCCGGCCTGCCCGACGATCCGCGCCTCGAAGAGGAGCTGCTGCGCTACTTCCCGGCGCCGCTGCAGGACAAGCATGCGGCCGCCCTCCGGGGACATCGCCTGCGCCGCGAGATCACCGCGCTTCAGGTCGTGAACTCGCTGGTCAACCGCTGCGGCCCGACCTTCGTGCACACCGTCGCGCAGCGGACCGGCGCCACGGCCGCTCCCATCGCCCAGGCCTTCACCGTCGTGCGCGATGCCTGGAAGCTGCGCGACCTGTGGGCCGACATCGAGGCGCTCGACGGCTCGCTCAAGGCCGAGGCGCAGCTTCGCATGCTGGTCGCCTCGCAACGCTTCGTCTTGCGCACCGTCCAGTGGACCCTGCGCCGTCTGCCGCAGCCGCTCGACACGACCGCCGCGACCGCGCAGCTCGGCCGCGCCGTCGCCGAACTGGGCGACCTGCGCTCGGACCTAGTCGGCGAAGCCGAAGGCGCGGCGCTGGGCGAACGCGCCGCCGCCTTCGAGGCGATGGGCGCGCCGGCCGATCTCGCCCGCCGCGCGGCGGCGCTCGAAACGCTGTCCGCGGCCGGCGATCTCGCCTTGGCCGCCGAAGCCAACGGCTGCTCGATCGGCAATGCGGCAAGGCTCTACTTCAAGCTGGGCGAACGGCTGTCGCTCGCGCTGCTGGCCAATGCCGCGCAGAAGTTGCCGCGCGACGGGCTCTGGCCCTCGCAGGCGGCGCTGGCGATGCAGGACGAACTGGCGGCGCTCCATGCCGACCTGCTGCGGTCCGCGCTGCGCGCCGGCGGCGGCAACGATTGCGATCCCGACGCCGCACTCGCCGCCTGGAGCGAACCGCGCAAGCTCGCACTGGAGCGCGTCGACCGGCTCCTGAAAGAAGATCTCGCGGCGACGGGGACGATCGATCTCGCGATGCTGTCCGTCGCCACCGCGGAATTGCGGACGCTGGTCTAGAGTCCTTCTGAGCAAAGCAGAATCGCCTCCCCATTCCGATGGGGAGGTGTCGACGTCTTACGTCGACGGAGAGGTCAAGAGGTAGTCGTTCTCGTTCTTCGACGCTCCCGGACATCGCTTCGCGATGTCCTGCCGCTCAATGGGCTGAGCTTTGCTCAGCCCATGACCCCATCGCCCCGCATGACGGGGCACTTCCCCCTCTGAAGGGGGAAGAAATTGATCCCGTTTCCCAATGGTTCAATCCAGGACCCTACCGTGCAGGACGATCAGGGAGTGTGTAGAGCGCCTCGACCAGCTTGCGCAGGTTGGCGCTCACCGCGCGTTCGTTGGCAATGACCAGGCGCGCGTTGTTGTCGAGCGCGTCGTCGAAGGTCGCGGTGGCGGGCGTTGCGAGCGTGGTGTCGTAGACCACCGCGCCCGTGACGGCGTCCGTCAGCCGGTAGGCGACGACCGCCTCGACGGTCATGCCATAGCCCGCGAAGGGCTTCTCGAGCTTCAGCAGCGTCGAATCGAGCCGGAAGCGACCGCCCTCGGCGCGACCGAGACCCGCCTCCATGAGCGTGCGCACGAGCGCGGCCTGGAACTGGGCATTGTCGATGCCGGCGGTCCAGCGCGGGGAGGCGCCTGGACCACCGCTCACCGGGCCGGCGGTGATCGACTGGCGGTAGGCCGGTGCCGGGCCAGGCGGAAGCAACGTCAGATTGGGCACCATCGCCGCCGGCCTGACCGGCGGAGCGGCGCAGGCGCCCAGCAGCGCGAGCACGAGGACAAGCGTCGCGGCGAGAGAAGCGGAAGGACGCATCTTCATTTGCCTCTAAAGACCCTTGAGGAATTCGATCAGCAGGCGGTTCACCTCGGCCGCGCGTTCCTGCTGCACCCAATGGCCGGCGCCGTCGAGGATGTGGCTGCCGCGCAGGCCGGGCAGGGTCTTCGGGTAGGCTTCGAGCTGGCTCTTGGCGGCCGGGAAGCGCAGCACGCCGTCGCGGCTGCCGGCGATGAACTGCGAGGGCTGGCGGATCGGCTGGCCGCGCCACGGTCCGCTCAGTTCCCAGTTGCGCCGCAGGTTGCGATACCAGTTGAGCCCGCCGCGGAAACCGGCACGCGCGAACTCGCCCGCGTAATAGTCGAGGTCGGCGTCGCTCAGCCAGGCGGGCAGTTTCTCGGGATCGACGGTGTTGGCCAGGAGCGTGCCGCCGGTGAGACGACCGAAGCCCTTGTCCTTCTCCGTCATCTCGCCGCCGGCCGTGTAGTAGAGCTTGCGCAGGGCGCCGCGAATGTCCTGCTGCAGTTCGGCCTCGGCCACACCCGGCTTCTGGAAATACTGAAGATAGAAATTGTCGATACCGAGCTTCTCCAGCGCCGACAGGATGTCGACATAGCCCGGCGGCGCGTAGGGCACGCTCATGGCCGAGACCGCGGTGAAGAGATCGGGCCGCCAGAGGGCGGCATGCCAGGCGACGGGCGCACCCCAGTCATGGCCCACGATGACCGCCTTCGTCTCGCCCAGCGCCTTCACCAGCTCGGCCATGTCGCCCACGAGATGATAGAGCGTGTACTGATCGATCGGTTCGGGCGACTGCGTTCCGCCATAGCCGCGCATGTCCGGCGCGACGGCGCGGAAGCCGGCCGCACTCACCGCCTGGAGCTGATGGCGCCACGAATACCAGCTCTCGGGCCAGCCATGGCAGAACAGGACCAGCGGTCCGCTCCCGGCCTCGGCGTAACGCATGTGGATGTTGTTGGCCGTCGTCGTCTTGAGCGTGACGCCCGGCACCGGTGAGTTGGTCATTTCAGGTTTCCTCCGCGGAGGTCACCCTAGCCCGCCGCGTTACCCGCGCAAGTGAACCGGTCGCGACAGGCGCGCCCGCACCGAGGCGCGCGTGCCGAACAGCAGCGACAGCAGGAAGAACAAGCTGGCGAAAAGCACGATCACCGGACCCGACGGCAGACCGGCATGGAACGAGATGAGGAGACCGACGGCCGCCGACGCGAAGGCCATCGGCGCGGCGACCAGGCTCATCGACCAGACCTCGCGCGCCCAGAAGGAAGACGCGACGGCCGGCAGCAGGATGAGGCCCAGCGCCATCAGGGTGCCCAGCGCCTGGAAGCCCGCCACCATGTTCAGCACGGCGAGCGACAGGAAGAGATAGTGGTAGAGCGAGCCGCGCACGCCCATCGCGGCGAGGAAGCCGGGATTGAAGCACTCCACGACCAGCGGACGATAGATGGCGGCAAGCCCGACCAGCGTCGCCGTCGCCGTCGACACGACGAGGATCAGCGCGCCGTCGTCGACCGCCAGGATCGCGCCGAACAATATGTTCATCAGGTCGACCGCCGACCCGCGCAACGAGACGATGAGCACGCCCAGCGCCATCGCCGTGAGATAGGCGGCGGCAAAGCTCGCATCCTCGCGCATGCTGGAGAAGCGCGCGATGACGCCGGAGAGCAGCGCGGTCGCAACACCGGCAATGAAGCCGCCAAGACTCATCGCCGGCAGGGAGAGGCCGCCGATCAGGAAGCCCATCGCCGCGCCGGGCAGCAGCGAATGCGCCAGCGCATCGCCCATCAGGCTCATGCGGCGCAGGATCAGGAAGACACCGATCGCCGAACCGCCGACCGACAATGCCAGACTCGCGACCAGCGCGCGGCGCATGAAGCCGAAATCGGCGAAGGGCGCGATCACATACTCGTACAACATGAGACGCGGCCGTCGGTCAGGCGCTGAGCCGCATCGGCACTTCGCAGGCGCCGGCATGCTCGTCCCAGGCTTCGGCCATGGCGCGGGCACGCAGCAGGTTCTCCGACGAGAGCACGCGCGAGGTCGGGCCGACGTCGACCAGTTCGCGCGCCAGCAGCAGCGCATGCGGGAAGTCGCGTCGCACCTGGTCGAAATCGTGCAGCACCGCCACGACGGTACGCTTCTCTTCACGCCAGCGACGGATCACCACCATCAGGTCGGCGACGGTCTTGCTGTCGATCGCGGCGAACGGCTCGTCGAGCAGCATAAGATCGGCGTCCTGCAGGAGCAGGCGCGCGAACAGCACGCGCTGGAACTGGCCGACCGAGAGCGTGTCGATCGGACGGCGCTCGAAGCCGCCGAGCCCGACCGCCTCGATGGCATGATGGGCATCGTGCAGGTCGACATGCTTGGCGGCACCAAAGCCGCCGAAGCGCGACCATCGGCCGAGCAGCACCGTGTCGAGCACCGAGATCGGGAAGGAGCGGTCGATCTCCGCCTGCTGAGGCAGGTAGGCGATGCGCCTGGCCGTGCACTCGATGCGGCCTTCGATCCGCGGCGCCAACCCCAGCAGGGCCTTCAGCAGCGTGCTCTTGCCGGCGCCGTTGGGGCCGACGATGGCGGTCATCTCGCCGGCCGGGATCTCCGCCGACACGTGATGGACCGCCGGATGGCGGTCGTAGCTGACGGTCAAATCGGTCAATCGAAGCGCGGCCGTCATGTCGGTCCTCACAGCGCCCACCAGGCGCAGAGCCACAGCAGGGCCGACAGGCCGAGCGCGGCGCCGACGCGGGCCGGCGCGCTCATGGCCAGCAGGGTCGTGCCGGGAGAACGAGAGTGGGGCATGGAAATAGATTGTTATAATATTACCCTTGCCGAGTCCAGACGAGGCGTGCCGCGCGACGATGAGTACGTCACCGGTCAGTGACCGATTGTTGATTGGCAGGCGAGGGCCGGCGCGCGCATCCTGTCCATCATGTCGATTGCCTCCTTTCCCGGCCGCAGATCGGTGCTGATCGGCGCCGCTGCCGTTGCGGCCGGCCTGTCGCGCGAGGTCTCGGCGCGACCCGCCACCGAAGGTCCCTGGGCGGTCGAACTCTTCACCTCGCAGGGCTGCAACTCCTGCCCGCCGGCCGATGCCCATCTCGGTCGCCTCTCGAAGCGGCCGGACATCGTGGCCCTCGCCTTCCACGTCGACTATTGGGACTATATCGGCTGGAAGGATCCGTTCGCGTCGCGTGACACCACCGAACGCCAGCGCGCCTATGCGCGGACCCTGAAGCAACGCTACGTCTACACGCCCGAGATGGTGGTCGACGGCATCGGTCACGATACCGGGCGCGATCGGGCGCCGATCGAGGCGCTGCTGACCCGCGCCCAGGCCCGCGCGCCGCGGCGCGCGACGCCCGACCTCTCGCGGTCCCTCGGCGGCCCGCTTTCGATCAAACTCGACGCCTTCCCGCTCGGCGGTCGCGTCGCCGACATAACGCTGGCGATCTACGATCGCCGGCATACGACACCGGTGAGAAGCGGCGAGAACCAGGGCCGCATGATCGAAAACTTCAACACGGTGCGCCACATCGAGCTGGTCGACCGCTGGGACGGTACGGCCCGGAGCTGGACGGTCCCCGGCGACCGCATCGGCCCTACCCAGGGCATGGCCGTGCTGGTGCAGGAGACCGACCACGGTCCGATGATCGGCTGCAACAAGCTGGAACCCGCTTACTCGGGCTGAATTCCGGCGCCGGCCGATCGCCTTGCTTCCGCCGCGGCCGCAAGCGAAGGTGCCGCCCATGTCGCTTTCCGGCGCCTCCGGCCGCCTGACCGCCGTCCTCGGTCCCACCAACACCGGCAAGACCTACCTCGCGATCGAGCGCATGCTCGGGCACGATTCGGGCATGATCGGCTTCCCGCTGCGCCTCTTGGCGCGCGAGAACTACGACCGCATCGTCAAGCTGAAGGGCGCCGCCCAGGTCGCGCTGATCACCGGCGAGGAGAAGATCGCGCCCGCGAGCGCGCGCTATTTCGTCTGCACCGTCGAGTCGATGCCGGTCGACCGGCCGGTCTCCTTCCTTGCGGTCGACGAAGTGCAGATGGCGTCCGATCCGGAGCGCGGTCATTTCTTCACCGACCGGCTGCTGCATGCGCGCGGCCTCAACGAAACCATGCTGCTGGGAGCAGACACGATCCGTCCGGTGCTGAACCGGCTGCTGCCGGCCATCGACGTCGTCGCACGGCCGCGTTTCTCCAACCTCACCTATGTCGGCTCGAAGAAGGCGACGCGCCTGCCGCGCCGCTCGGCGGTCGTCGGCTTCTCCGCGAACGAAGTCTACGAGATCGCCGAGCTGATCCGCCGCCAGCGCGGCGGCACGGCGGTCGTGATGGGCGCGATGAGCCCGCGCACGCGCAACGCGCAGGTCGACATGTTCCAGTCGGGCGAGGTCGATTACCTCGTGGCGACCGATGCGATCGGCATGGGCCTCAACATGGACGTGAACCATGTGTGGTTCGCTTCCCTGCGCAAATACGACGGCCGCAGCTCGCGCCCGCTGCGCACCGGCGAACTGGCGCAGATCGCCGGCCGCGCCGGGCGGCACATGAACGACGGCACCTTCGGCACGACCGCCGGCATCAGCGGCCTCGATCCCGATGTCGTCGAGGCGATCGAGAACCACCGCTTCGATCCGCTGCGCGACCTGCAATGGCGCAACAGCGATCTCGACTTCCGCTCGGTCCCGTCGCTGATCGCCACGTTGAACGCCAGCCCGCCGCATGCCGCGCTCCAGCGCGTGCGGGAACAGGACGACCAGCTCGCTCTGCAGACCCTCGCTGCCCAGTCGGCCTTTTTGCCGCGCCTGCACTCGCCCAAGCGCGTCAGGCTGCTGTGGGAGGTCTGCCAGGTTCCGGACTTCCGCAAGACGATGACGGAAGAGCACACGACCTTGCTGGCGCAGCTCTTCGGGCATCTGACGCAAGGCGGCGAGCGGCTGCCCGAGGACTGGATCGACAGCCACGTGAAGCGCCTGGAGCGCTTCGACGGCGACATCGACACGTTGATGGCACGCATCGCGCACGTTCGCACCTGGACCTATATTTCACATCGTACCGACTGGATTCAGCGCGCCGTCCACTGGCAGGAACGCGCCCGCGCGATCGAGGACAGGCTTTCCGACGTTCTGCATCAGCGGCTGACGCAACGGTTTGTCGATAGACGCGCGGCTTTGCTTGTACGAAGATTGCGCGATGAGGGTGAAATGAACTCGACAATCGCCGCAGCCGGCGAAGTCATCGTTGAAGGCGAGCATCTCGGGCGCATCGAGGGCTTTCGTTTTGTGCCGGATGCAACCGAAGGACAGACCGACCAGAAGGCGGTGCTGAGCGCGGCCCTGCGCGCGCTGCGTCAGGATCTGCCCGATCGCCTGCAGGCTTTCGTGAACAGTCCCGACGGCGAGATCGTCTTCGACGGCCAGCTCCGCGTCTGCTGGGGCGGTGGCCCCGTCGCGCGCCTGCTGCCGTCCGGCGACGTGCTGGCGCCCAAGGTCGAGGCCATCGCCTCCGACCTGCTCGACGGCCCGCAGCGAGAGGAAGTGCGCAAGCGCGCCGCGACCTGGGTCGAGACGCGAATCCGCCTCGGCCTCAGCGAACTGATGGACGCTCGCGCCACGACCGAGCTGCCGCCCGGCGCCCGCGGCGTCATCTTCCAGCTCTGCGAGGGTTTGGGAGTCCTGCCGCGCCGCCCGGTCGAGGAACAACTCGCCCAGCTCAGCGAGGAAGACCGCAAGGCCCTGGCGCGCCTGGGCGTGCGCGTCGGCGTCTTCTCGCTCTACTTCCCCAGCATGCTGAAGCCGGTGCCGATCCGCCTGCGCGCCGGCCTCTGGATGATCGCCAAGAATCGCGAAACCATCGCGCCGCTGCCGGCCGAGGGCCGCACGTCGATGGACCTGCCGCGCGATGCCGAGCGCGATTTCTACGCCGCCATCGGCTACCTGCCGCTGGGCGACCACGCGATCCGGGCCGACATGGTGGAGCGCCTGGCCGCTATGGCCCGCGGCGCCGTGCGCGACAGCCGCGAGTCGGCGCGCCGCGCGCAGCAGCCGGAAAAGCCCGAGAAGCGGGAGAAGCGCCCCGCCGCTGGTGGCACGCCCGCCGGTGACGCACCGGCGATCCCCGCAGCCGCGACCGCCGACGAGATCAGCGAATGGGCGATCGTCGCCGCCGCCTTCGGCGAGAACGAGCCGGAAGCCGCCCCTGAGGCGGATACCGTGACCGCAGCGGAGACCGAGTTGGAAGCCCCGGCTGCTGTTGCCGACACGGTTTCCCCGGAGCCGGTCGCTGAAGCGCCGGCGGAGGATTCTGCGCCGGCTGCCGAAGCCGCTCCGGCAGAGGAAGTGGCCGATCCGTCCGTTTCCGAGCCGCCTGCCCCGGATACCGCGCCTGAGGCGGCGCCATCCGCCCCGGATGCTGCCGCCGCGGAGGAAGACGCCAAGCCCGCGAAGAAGGAGCCACGGCCGTTACCGCCGGGCTGGTTCCGCGCGACGCCGCAGATGATGTCTCTGGTCGGCTGCTCCGAGCCGGAGATGGCCAACGTGCTGCGCGGCCTGGGCTATCGCGTCCATCCGCCGTCCGATGAAAACGGCCCGCTCCATGCCTTCTCGATCAAGCCGCGCTTCGTGCGCGAGCGCGAGGAGCAGCGCGAGCGCCAGCGCCTGCAGCAGAAGCAACAGCGCGAGGAGCGTGACCAGCGCCGCCGCGACCGGCCGGAACGGCCGAACGAGCGTCAGTTCTTCTCCGACACGCCCCGCCCGCCGCGCGGCAGGGACGACGGCCCCCGCAGCGGACCCCGCCCCGGCGGCGGCGGCCCGCGCAGCGACGGGCCGCGTTCCGATGGGCCGCGTCCTGACGGGCCGAGGCAGGATCGCAAGGACGGGCGTCCGCCTCACGACAACAAGGGACGCGACGACCGGCGCGGGCCGCGCCCGCCGCGACGGGACAATGGCGGTCCGGCGCTGCGTCTCTACGCGACGACCGAGACGAAGGGCGATTCGACGGCGGATTCGCCGTTCGCCAAGCTGCTCGAGCTCAAGCTCGGCGGGAAGAAGTAGCCGCCCTTGAGGTCCTGACGCGCGATGCGGCTCGACAAGTGGCTCTGGCATGCGCGTTTCTTCAAGACACGCACCCTCGCCGCCCGCTACGTCGAGAAGTCGCGCTGCCGGATCGACGGCCGCGCCGTCGACAAGGCGCATGCGACGGTCAGTCCCGGCATGGTCCTTACCTTCGCGCTGGGTCCCAACGTCAAGGTCGTGCGCGTCATTGCGCTCGGCGAACGGCGCGGCCCTGCGCCAGAGGCACGCACGTTGTATGAGGAGATCGACTCGCCGTGAAAAGGGCCGCTAGATTGCGGCCATTCCGTCGTATGCCTTGCGTCACCGGAGTTCGCGCGTTAAGCAGCCGCCGCTCGTTTCTGGAGCCTTTATGACCTATGTCGTTACCGAAGCTTGCATCAAGTGCAAGTACATGGATTGCGTTGAAGTCTGCCCCGTGGATTGCTTCTACGAGGGCGAGAACATGCTGGTCATCAATCCGGACGAATGCATCGACTGCGGCGTGTGCGAACCCGAGTGCCCGCCCAATGCCATCCTGCCCGACACCGAGAAGGGCCTGGAGAAGTGGCTCGAGCTGAACCGTACCCTGTCGGTCACATGGCCGAACATCACCCGCAAGGGCGATGCACCGGGCGATGCCGAGCAGTTCAAGGACGAGAAGGACAAGTTCGAGAAGTATTTCAGCGACAAACCCGCCGCGCGCTGAAGCTACTGTCGCAAGTCTTTTATTGTACCTTTTGCAATAGCCATGCAGTTATTGCATAGCCAGACCGTTGCTCAAATGCAACATCGGGCGCGACTCCGCGTGAAATTTCTGGTATAACCCAGTGGCTGGAAGCGGTCCGGGGTCCGGTCCGCCGCTGGCTCGGTATCCGTATCGGTATCCGAAAGAAACTTACCGATGCTTGCGATGCCGGGCCGAATACGCAGGGGAGCGTATGCGGTGGGTCGCGGTATCGCAGAAAGCGGGGCTGTTGTGAAGGGACTAGACGATATGGCCAAGCCGAAGAAGGCGCCCGCCAAGCCGAAGGAATATGCCTTCGAGAAGGGCGATTTCGTGGTGTACCCGACGCATGGCGTCGGCCGCGTGATTGATATCGAGGCGAAGGAGATCGCGGGTCACAAGCTCGACCTGTTCGTCATCTCGTTCGAGCAGGAGCGCATGATGCTGCGCGTTCCGGTGGCCAAGGCGAAGATTTCCGGCCTGCGCAAGCTCAGCTCGCGCAAGATCATGGAAAGCGCGCTGGTCACCCTGAAGGGCCGCAGCCGCGTCAGCCGCGCCATGTGGAACCGCCGCGCCCAGGAATACGAAGCCAAGATCAACTCCGGCGACCCCGTGTCGATCGCCGAAGTCGTGCGCGACCTGCATCGCAATGCCGGCCAGCCCGACCAGTCCTACAGCGAACGCCAGATCTACGAAGCGGCGCTGGACCGGCTGGCGCGCGAACTCGCCGCCGTCGAGCGGATCGACAAGGAACTGGCGACCCAGAAGCTCAACAGCGTTCTGCAGAAGGTCGCCTAGCCGGTTCTGGCACGGAATGAGATAAAAGGCGGCGCGACACCTCTGTCGCGCCGCCTTTTTCATGTCCGCACCTCCAGCATCCGTCCCGAGCCCGGCCCACCAGACCCATGAGCAAAGTCGCCTCGATCGCCCGTCTGCGTGACGGCGGCACCACCTGGGCGCTCGGCGCCCTGGCCGGCGACGATGCCGCCCTCGAACGGCTGGGCGGCGCGCTGATGCAACGATGGGCGCCGGGCGACCGGCTGGTCGTTCTCGGCAACATGCTGGGCGCGGCCGGCAATACACCGCGCACGATCGATCTCATGCTGCTGCTGCGCCGGCGCCTGCTCGCCCGGCCCGGCGCCGAGGTCGAGGATTTCGTCTTCCTGCGCGGCGCCCAGGAGGAGATCTGGCACAAGGTGCTGCAGCTCCAGTTCGCCCTGTCGCCCCTCGACGTGCTCGACTGGATGCTGGCGCGCGGCCTCGCAGCCGTCATCGAAGCCTACGGCTACTCGATCGCCGAGGGACGCATCGCCTGCCGCAACGGCCCCCTCGCGATCGCCCGCTGGACCACGGGGTTGCGCGAACGGCAGACCCACCAGCCCGGTCACGGGGATCTCCTGAACGCCCTGTCGCGGGCCGCGCTCAGCGCCGACGGTCGCGTGGTCTTCGCGGCCAATGGCGTCGATCCCGGCCGGCCGCTCGACAAGCAAGCCGATGCCTTCTGGTGGAACACGCAAACGGACGCGCAGATCGACGAGGCGCTGGGCAAGGCGACCGACGGCGGCTGGCCCGGCATCGTGCGGGTCGTGCGCGGCAGCGGGCCTTCGAGGAACGCCGCCCGGGACGAGGGCCGGATCCTCACCGTCACGCGCGAGACGCCGGCCGCCGTGGCGATCGACGCCGACGGCACGGTGATCGACAGGATGGAGCCCTGAGCTAAGGCTCGATGACCTTGATCTGCGCCCGGCTGCCGAGTTCGGCTGGCGATTGCGCGGCGTTGAGGACCAGCAGGCGTTCCATCTTGAGATCGGGATAGGGCATGTAGGCGGCGAGCGACGCCGGCGTCGACCCGGCCGGCGAGACGATGCGCAGCCGGTAGGGCTGCAGCGCCGCCGCCTCGGAGGCCGACAGAGTCCGGAAGGTGCGTGCGGCTGCGATCATCGCCGCGATCTGGCGATCCTGGTCGGCGCCCTCGCTGACCATCGCGAAGTTGCAGACGCGGCCACCCTGTCGAATCGCGACGTAGCGCGCCTGGCCGAGACCGGTGTCGGAACCGCGCGGCCGGGCGCCGATCGCGGCTTCGGCGCCGTTGATCTCGATGGTTTGGATGTCGGTCGGCGTGGGCTTCAGCCTGTTGCGCATCCACTCGTCGAGCGGCCCCGTCACCGGCGTCGACAAGCAGGAGAAGGCCATCAGCGAACGCTCTCGATTGACTGCGAGCACGCCGTCGCTTTCGTTGAACAGGCGGAACCCGGGCGGCGCCGTGAAAGCGATCCTCAGTACGGGATGCAGAAACGACCGGCCGCGGATGAATCCTTCGCTCGGCGGGTCGTCGACCGACATGCCGTTGATGGCGGCGAAGTAGCCTTTCTGGTTCGAGTCACCCGGGGCCTTCGCCAGCGGCAGCGCTTCGATGGCCGAGGTGCGCTCCATCGGCGCGGGGTGGGTCGACGACGCGCTCGGCCTGTCGCCGATATCCGGGGACTCGCCCATGATCTGGGCCTCGAGCGCCGACTGGCGCCGCAGGCGGTCGATCAAGGATGCCATCGCGCTGCCGGGATATCCGGCTTTAACGATGTAGCCCAGCGCAAGCCTGTCGGCTTCCAGCTCCTGCTCGCGCGAATATCGCCGCAGCGCCAGAAGCCCATCCTGGGCGACCGAACGGCCGACATTGACCGAACCGCTGGTGGCAGCGGCCTGGACGGCGGCGTCGAGCACCCCCTGGCGGACCCGGGCGCGCTGGGCCGCATGACGCTGGACCAGATGACCGAGTTCGTGGCCGACCGCGGCGGCCAGTTCGGCCTCGTTCTCGAGGAGCGCGAGGAGTCCGCGCGTGACGAAGACATAGGACTGCACGGCGTGGGCATTGGCGACCGGTGAATCCAGGACCAGGAAGCGATAGCCGCCCGAGAGGCCGGCCGCCGCGACGATCCGTTGCCCGACCCGATCGACGTAGGATTGCAGGGCGGCATCGCGGTCGGCCGGACCGACGAGCTTCTCGATGTCGCGGGGCAGGGCGAAGGCGCCGCGCGCGCCCGTCGCCGTCGATACTGGCGGTTCTGCGGACGGCGTGCAGGCGACGGCTGCGGCCAGCACCGCGACCAGTGCCAGAATGCGGCGAAATTCCACGAATCCTCCTGGGACGTCCCGACCTTAGACGCTCGGGCGCGCACGCGGCAATCATTGCAAGGCTGGCATGACTAGCGTCGCTATGGCAGTGATGCCAAAGGACAATCGCATGCCGCGTTCTGAAACCCCGCTTCGCTCCGATCTGTTTCCCGAGATCTCGCCCTATGCCAGCGGCATGCTGGCGGTCGACGGTCGTCACACGATCTATTGGGAACAGAGCGGCAATCCCGAGGGCGTCCCCGTCGTATTCCTGCATGGGGGACCCGGCGCCGGCTCCGCACCCGTGCATCGTCGCTTCTTCGACCCGCAATTCTATCGCATCGTGGTGTTCGACCAGCGCGGCTGCGGCCGCTCGATGCCGCTCGGCGAACTGCACGACAACACCACGACCGCGCTCGTGGCCGACATGGAAAAGCTCAGGAAGCATCTCGGCATCCCGGGATGGCTGCTGTTCGGCGGCTCCTGGGGCAGCACGCTCGCGCTCGCCTACGGGCTCGCCCATCCGGATCGCGCGACCGGGTTCATCCTGCGCGGCATCTTCCTCGGCGCACGGCCCGAGATCGACTGGTTCCTCCACGGCATGCGCACGATCTTTCCCGAGGCGTGGCGCGACTTCGCCGGCCACCTGCCGGAAGAAGAACGCAGCGACCTGCTGGGCAACTACTACCGGCGGCTGATCGACCGCAATCCCGACCTGCATCGGCCGGCGGCTCGCGCCTGGAGCCGCTACGAGGCGGCCTGCTCGACGCTCTATCCGACGGTGCGGGCGCCCTTCGATACGGACCATGGCGGCTTCGCGCTGGCGCTGTCGCGCATCGAGGCTCACTACTTCGCCAATGGCACCTTCCTGCCGGAAGGCTGGCCTTGGGCCGATCTCGGCCGCATCCGCCATCTGCCCGGCACGATCGTGCAGGGTCGCTACGACATCGTGTGCCCGCCGGTGACCGCCGATGCGCTGGCCCGCGCCTGGCCCGAGGCGCGCTACGTCGTGGTGCCCGATGCCGGCCACAGCGCCCTGGAGCCGGGTATCCGCGCCGCGCTCGTCAACGCCACCGAGAGCTACCGGCTGTCGACCAGCGACACCGAACTCTTCGCCCCGCGCTTCCCGTGGGACGCGTGAGCCGAGAGCAATAGGCTCCCGACCATGAAGCCGCACGTCGATCTCGTCAGCGTGTTCACCTTCGAAGGGCGCGGCGGCAATCCCTGCCCGATCGTGGTCGATGGCCAGGGGCTCGCGCCGGTCGACATGCAGGCCGTCGCTCGCCAGCATGGGCACGAATCGGGGTTCGTGCTGCCGCCCTTGAACCCGGACTACGATCTCTCTTTCCGTTTCTGGGTGCCCAACCACGAGATGGAGATGTGCGGCCACGCCACCATCGGCGCCCTGTGGCTGCTGGCCTCGAACGGCGCGCTGCCGGGCGACATGGTGCGCATCGAGACGCGCAGCGGCCCCGTCACGGGCTTCGTTCGATACGACGATACCGGCAAGCCCTCGGTCGAGATCACCCAGCCCGCGGGGAAGGTGACCGACCTCACGGCGGCGCAGACCGAGGACGTTCTGACGGTGATGGGGCTCGGCCGTCGCGACCTGCTCGACCTGCCGATCCAGAACGCGATCACGTCGCGCGTGAAGACCATCGTCCCGATCAGGGACGTCGAACGGCTGAACGCGCTGAAGAGCGACATGAAGGCTGTCGAGGCCCTCTGCCATCGCATCGGTTCGACCGGCCTCTATCCCTACGCGGTGCAGGATCGCCAGGCGCAGACCTTCGAGGCGCGCCAGTTTCCAAGGTCCTCCGGTTACCCCGAGGATGCGGCCACGGGTATCGCTGCCGCGGCGCTGTCGTTCGGGCTGCTGGCCAACGGCCTCGTCGACAGGAACGACAGGCCCATCAGGGTCTTTCAGGGCCGCGCCATGGGCGCCTTGTCGGAAATCGGCATCCGCCTCGGCTTTGCCGGTGGCCGCGCCATCGGCTGTCTGCTGGGAGGCGTCGTCGAGCGGCTCGGGAACACCCACCCGGCTTCTTGACGGCCGCCCGCAACGGGTGGAAGGACCTTGCAACGGAAGCGGGGACCCAGGACCCGACCAACGAATTCGAGGGACGAAACGACATGAGCTTCGAACTGCCGCCGGAACAGACCGGCGACGCCGCCTGGTATGGACCGGAGATCGCGAAGCGCAACGACTGGATCATGCCACTCGGCGCCGCCGAAGTGGCCGAGATCGAGGCCGCCACGAAAGCGCTCGTCGCGCGCGATGCCGACATCGCGGTACTCAAGCCGCAGGATTTCCCGCTGCCGACGCTCGGCGCGACGCTCAGGTCCCGCGTCGACGGCGAGGTGCTGAACGGGCGCGGCTTCCTGCTGTTGCGCGGACTGCCCGTCGAGCGCTGGTCGATGCGCGAAGCGGCGACGGCCTTCTTCGGCCTCGGCGCCCACATGGGCAGCGCACGCTCGCAGAACGGCAAGGGCCATGTGCTGGGCCACGTCCAGGATCTCGGCCTCGACGTGAACGATCCCAACGTCCGCATCTACCAGACGCACGAGCGCCAGACCTATCACACGGATTCCTGCGACATCGTCGGGCTGCTCTGCCTCAAGACGGCGAAGTCGGGCGGCCTGTCGGCGCTGGTGAGCTCGACCACCATCTTCAACGAGATGCGCCGCCGCCGGCCCGATCTCCTGAAGCTGCTGTTCCAGCCGATCGCCACCGACCGGCGCGGCGAAGTGCCGGAGGGCCAGAAGCCGTTCTTCGAGATTCCGGTGTTCAACTGGCACCAGGGCTACCTGACCGCGATTTACCAGCGCCAGTACATCGACTCCGCGCAGCGGTTTCCCGAAGCGCCGCGCCACACGCCGGAACTCGTCGAGGCGCTCGACATGTTCGACTCTCTGGCCAACGACCCGGCACTCAACACCTTCATGGAATTCAAGCCGGGCGACGTGCAGCTCGTTCACAACCACACGATGCTGCACGACCGCACCGGCTTCGAGGACTGGCCCGAGCCGGAACGCCGGCGCCATCTTCTGCGCCTGTGGCTGGCGGCCGAGCGCGCGCGGCCGCTGCCGGAGATCTTCGCCCAGCGCTACGGCCAGGTGACGATCGGCGACCGGGGCGGGATCATCGTGCACGGCACCCGTCTCCACGCCCCGCTGCAGGCGGTTTGACCGCAGTTGACCCGGGCCGGGGTCGTCCCTAAGTGAAGGCCGCTTCAAGAGACCCACACATAAAGGGACAACACATGGCCAGCGATCCAACCGCGGGCGGCGCGCCGGCGGATGGGCCTGTCGACCCCGACAACATCGACATTCCGCCCCGGCCGGAAAGCGCCGCCGAATGGCAGCGCCTCGTCGAACAGCTCCAGGCCGAGAAGGCCGATCTTCAGGACAAGCAGCTCCGGGCCCTGGCCGAGGCGCAGAACGTGCGCCGCCGCGCCCAGCAGGACGTCGAGAAGGAGCGCAAGTTCGGGAACGAGCGATTCGCCCGAGACGTGCTTTCCGTCGCCGACAATTTCGGCCGCGCCTTGTCGGCCCTGCCGGCGGACCTCGACTCCCTGGATCCGGCCCTGCGGAACGTGATCGTCGGCATCCAGGCCACCGATCGCGAACTGCAGTCGGTGCTGGAGCGCCATGGCGTCACCCGCATCGAGAGCCTGGGCAAGCCGTTCAATGCCGAGTTCCATCAGGCCATGATGGAGATCGAGAACCCCGACGTACCGTCCGGCACCGTCGTGCAGGAACTGATCCCGGGATACCTGATCGCCGGCCGCCTGCTGCGCGCCGCCATGGTCGCGGTGTCCAAGGGCGGCCCCCCGGCCAGCCAGACCGCCGGCCCGTCGGCCGTCAACGAAAACTAGGGTCGGGCCGGTCGCACCGGCCTTTCCGGCTGAATCGCTGGTAGTGCATCAGACGGCACTTTCCAGCGGAGATTTTGGTCCTTAAGTCCATTGCACGCGCCCGGACAGGACCTATATAGCCCCTGTCCTGATCCGGTTTTTCCGGCAGGTAACCATAGTACGGGGGCTGATCGGGCGCCTTTGGGTCCGAAACGGCCTGCCGAGGGAAGAGAGTAAAATCATGGCGAAAGTCATTGGCATCGACTTGGGTACGACCAATTCCTGCGTCGCGGTCATGGAAGGCGGCGACACGAAGGTCATCGAGAATTCCGAGGGCGCGCGCACGACGCCGTCGATGGTTGCCTTCACGGATGGCGGCGAACGCCTCGTGGGCCAGTCGGCCAAGCGCCAGGCGGTCACCAACCCGCTGAAGACCCTTTATTCGGTCAAGCGCCTGATCGGGCGCCGCTTCGACGATCCGATGGTCGCGAAGGAGAAGTCGCTGGTCCCGTTCAAGATCGACAAGGCGCCGAGCGGCGACGCGTGGGTCGAGGTCAACGGCGAGCAGTACAGCCCGAGCCAGATCTCGGCATTCATCCTGGGCAAGATGAAGGAGACCGCCGAGGCCTATCTCGGCGAGAAGGTCGACCAGGCGGTCATCACCGTCCCGGCCTACTTCAACGACGCCCAGCGCCAGGCCACCAAGGACGCCGGCCGCATCGCCGGCCTTGAGGTCCTGCGCATCATCAACGAGCCGACCGCGGCAGCGCTCGCCTACGGCATGGACAAGCGCAAGAGCGGCACGATCGCGGTCTATGACCTGGGCGGCGGCACGTTCGACGTTTCGATCCTGGAGATCGGCGATGGCGTCTTCGAGGTCAAGGCGACCAACGGCGACACCTTCCTGGGCGGCGAGGACTTCGACCAGCGCATCATCAGCTACCTGGCCGACGAGTTCAAAAAGGAGCAGGGCATCGACCTGCGCAACGACAAGCTCGCCCTGCAGCGCCTGAAGGAAGCGGCCGAGAAGGCGAAGATCGAGCTCTCCAATTCCAAGGAGACCGAGATCAACCTGCCGTTCATCACGGCCGACGCGTCGGGCCCGAAGCATCTCGTCATCAAGCTCTCGCGCGCCAAGCTCGAAGCCCTGGTCGACGACCTGGTGCAGCGGACGCTCGAGCCCTGCAAGGCGGCACTCAAGGACTCCGGCCTGCAGGCCGGCCAGATCGACGAGGTCATCCTGGTCGGCGGCATGACGCGCATGCCGAAGGTCATCGAGGTCGTTAAGCAGTTCTTCGGCAAGGAGCCGGCCCGCAACGTCAATCCCGACGAAGTCGTCGCGGTCGGCGCGGCAGTCCAGGCGGCCGTGCTGAAGGGCGAGGTCAAGGACGTCCTGCTGCTCGACGTGACGCCGCTGTCGCTCGGCATCGAGACGCTGGGCGGCGTGTTCACGCGCCTCATCGAGCGCAACACGACGATCCCGACCAAGAAGAGCCAGACCTTCTCGACGGCCGACGACAACCAGACCGCGGTGACCATCCGCGTGTTCCAGGGCGAGCGCGAGATCGCCGCCCAGAACAAGATGCTGGGCCAGTTCGACCTGGTCGGCATCCCGCCGGCGCCGCGCGGCGTGCCTCAGGTCGAGGTTACGTTCGACATCGACGCCAACGGCATCGTGCAGGTCTCGGCCAAGGACAAGGCCACCGGCAAGGAGCAGCAGATCCGGATCCAGGCTTCGGGTGGCCTCAGCGAGGCCGACATCCAGAAGATGGTGAAGGATGCCGAGCTGCATGCCGAGGAGGACAAGAAGAAGCGCGAGCTGATCGACGCCCGCAACCAGGGCGAGGCGCTGGTCCACTCCACGACCAAGCACCTGGCGGAATACGGCGACAAGGTGAACCCCACCGAGAAGGCCGAGATCGAAGGTGCGCTCGAGGGCCTCAAGACCGCTCTGGCGGGCGAGGACGTCGAGGCGATCAAGGGCAAGACCAACGACCTGACCCAGGCGGCGATGAAGCTCGGCGAGGCCATGTACAAGGCCCAGCAGGCCGAGGCGCAGGCCGGTGCAGGTGCCGCGGGCGGTGCACCGGGCGGCGGCGCGACCGACGCCAAGGGCGAGAAGGTCGTCGACGCCGAGTTCGAGGACGTCACCGACAAGAACAAGAAGACGGGATCCTGATCAGGGACACCCGGCTAGATGGGACGACGGCCTCTCGCGTAAGCGGGAGGCCGATCTGCAAGGGGCCAGTGGGGGCTGCGTAAACCGTTATGTCGCAAGACTTTTACGAGCTGCTTGGAGTTGAGCGCACGACCAGTGCCGACGACATCAAGAAGGCGTACCGCAAGCTCGCCATGCAGCACCATCCCGACCGCAATCCCGGCGACAAGGAAGCGGAACGGAAGTTCAAGGAAATCAACCACGCCTACGACATCCTGAAGGATCCGGAGAAGCGTGCCGCCTATGACCGCTACGGCGCGGCCGCCTTCGAGGGCGGCGCGGGTCCGGGCGGGCCGTTCCAGGGCGGACAGGGTTTCGATTTCGGTTCGGTGTTCGGCGACATCTTCGAGGAGATGTTCGGCGCCGGCGGCCAGCGCGGGCGCGGCGGACGCGCCGACATGCGCGGCCAGGACCTGCGCTTCAATCTCGAGATCACGCTCGAACAGGCCTATGCCGGCACCGAAGCCACGGTGCGCGTGCCGAGTTCGGTCTCCTGCGAAGTCTGCCACGGCAGCGGCGCCGAGGCCGGCTCCAAGCCGCACCAGTGTCCGACCTGCCAGGGCCGCGGCCGGGTCCGGGCGCAGCAGGGCTTCTTCACCGTCGAGCGCGCCTGTCACAGCTGCCATGGGGCGGGCCAGGTGATCGACAAGCCGTGCAAGAGCTGCGCGGGCCAGGGCCGCGTCCGTCGCGAGAAGACCCTCAAGGTCAACATCCCGGCCGGCGTCGAGGACGGCACACGCATTCGGCTCAGCGGCGAAGGCGAAGCCGGTGCCCGCGGCGGTCCGGCCGGCGATCTCTACGTCTTTTTGTCGGTGCGCCGCCACCAGCTGTTCGAGCGCGAGGGTGCCGACGTGCATTGCCGCGTGCCGATCTCGATGGTCCAGGCGACCTTGGGCGGGAACATCGAAGTGCCGACACTCGACGGCAAGATGGCCCGCGTCAACATTCCCGCCGGGGCGCAGAACGGGCACCAGTTCCGAATGCGCGGCAAGGGCATGCCGATCATGCGCTCCAGCCAGCACGGCGACATGTACATCGAGATCAACGTCGAGACGCCGACCAACCTCACCTCCAAGCAGAAGGAACTGCTCAAGGAATTCGAGAAGGCCGGCAAGACCAGCCCCGAATCCGAAGGCTTCTTCAGCAAGGTGAAGGAGATGTTCGGCGGCTGATGGAAGGTCTCGTCGCCTCGGGTCTCGAAACCGGCCTGTCGGCGATCCTGCCCATTGCCGTCGCGGCCCTCCTCTTCCTCGTAGAAGCGCGCGGTCCACTGGCCCGCCCCCTTCGCGAGAGCCGCGGCATCGTCGCACCCTATTTTGTCTCGGTGGCGCTGCTGTTCAGCCTGTTCGCCGCGTTGCTGGTGAGCGACGTCTGGCGGAAGACCACCGACGCCCGGCACGCCGTGCAGGTCGAAAGCGACACCGTGCTGGTCCTGGCCCATCTCGCGCGCGCCAACGGCATCGACGGCGCCGTCATTCCCCATCTCAAGGCCTATGCCGCGGCGGCTGGTGCCGAAGACCCCCATTCCACCAGCATCGCAAGCTCGCGCAACGAGACGGGCAAGGCGTTCGTCGGGCTGCTCGCCGCGGTCTCCCAAGCCCCGGGGATCGACGGCCCGAACCGCGGCGCCCTGCTGACGGCCGCCCGTGAGTTGCTGCGCGCGCATGACGACCGGCTCGCCCTCGCCAACGACGTCACCGCGCCGATCAAGTGGTTCGCCATCCTCGTCCTCGGCGCCATGACGCAGATCGCGCTGCTGCTCGTCCATGCAGACAACCGACGCGCCATGCGCGTGGCCGTCGGCCTGTTCACCGTCGCCTTCAGCTTCTGCCTGGTGGTCGTGGCGATCTTCGACGCCCCGTTCGACATCGTCCTGGCCGGCGAACCAGGCGCGACTCTAAAAGAAGCCGTCGCCGGGCTTTAACTCCAAGCCCATTTACCGTCGTCTCAACCGGAGCACCGAAGGTGCGGAGCGGCGAGACTTTTCTGAATCGAAAGCCGGCAATTCGTGGAGCGAAGGTCCGTTGCTGCGCCTCGCTGAGTTTACCCCGAGGTATTCGAGGGGCTCGGCTACGGTCGCGACGACGGAGTCTCGCTCTACGCCGCCAGCACGCACCGCACCGCGTGCGCGGCCTCGACGTCGCGCAGCGACGGGATCGCCGTCGTGCAATCGGGGCGCACGAACTTGCAGCGCGGCGCGAAGCTGCAGCCGCCCGGGATTTCCGCGAGGTCGGGTGGTGCGCCCGGGATCGATTCGAGACGCTGGCCGCGCATGCCGTCATGGACGGTCGAGGCCAGCAGGCCGCGGCTGTAGGGATGCTGCGGCGCATCGACCATGCGCTCGACCGGCGCCATCTCCACCAGCTTGCCGGCATACATGACGCCGATCCGGTCGGAGACCTCGACGGCCACGCCGATATCGTGGGTGACGAAGATGACGCCGAGGTTGAACTCGCGCTGCAGCTCGCGGATCAGCAGCAGCACCTGGATCTGCACCGTGGCGTCGAGCGCCGTGGTCGGCTCGTCGGCCAGCAGCAGGGTCGGATTACACGACAGCGCGAGCGCGATCATGGCGCGCTGGCGCATGCCGCCCGACATTTCGTGCGGATAGGCCTTCAGCCGCTGCGCCGGCGAGGGGATCCGCACCATCTCCAGCAGGTCCTTGGCCCGCTTCATGGCTTCGGCCTCGCTCTTGCCGGTGTGGCGGCGCACCGTCTCGGCGATCTGCTGGCCGATGGTGAAGACCGGATCGAAGGCCGTCGCCGGCTCCTGGAAGATCATCGAGACCCGCTGGCCACGCAGGTCGGATAGCGCCTTGGGCGCCATATCGAGGACCTCGTCGCCCTGGAGCTTGATGCTGCCCGACCAGCGCGTGCGATGCTCGGGATGGAGTCGCAGGATCGAGCGCAAGGTGACGCTTTTTCCTGAGCCGGACTCGCCCAGGATTCCCAGCGTCTCGCCGCGCGCGAGATCGAAGCTGACCCCGTTGACGGCGTGCACCGTGCGATCGGGCGTCACGAAGGTGACGTGGAGGTCGCGGACCTCAAGCAGGTTGGTCTGGTCGTTCATGCGGCTGCCGCCTTTGAATGTCCCGAGCCCGCAACACGCATGTGGCAGGCCACGGCCTGGGCGCCGGCATCGGCCAGGGGCGGCTCGAGGCGGGCGCAGACGTCTTCGGCGAAGGGGCAGCGCGTGCGGAAACGGCAGCCCGAGGGCGGGTCGATGGGATTTGGCGGATCGCCCTGAATCGGCGCCTCGTGAGTCCGCTTGCGCGGGTCCATCGACGGCCGCGCCGACAGCAGCGCGCGCGTATAGGGATGCTGCGGGTTGCCGTAGATCGCCTCCACGGGTCCGATCTCGACGATCTTGCCGAGATACATGACCAGCACGCGGTCGCTGAGATACTGCACGACGTTGAGATCGTGGCTGATGAAGACGTAGGTGAGGTCGAGCTCGGTCTTGAGGTCGACCAGCATGTTCAACACCTGCGCCTCGACCGACTTGTCGAGCGCCGACACCGCCTCGTCGAGGATGATCAGGCGCGGCCGCAGCGCGAGCGCGCGGGCGATGTTCACCCTCTGGCGCTGTCCGCCCGACAACTCGTGCGGATAGCGCGTGGCGTAGTTCGCGGGATCCAGACCGACCTTGCTCAAAAGGTCGCGCACGCGCTCGCGCGCCTCGGCGGCCGGCAGGCCGTGCGCGCGCGGCGCAAAGGCCAGCGTCTCGGCGATGGTGAGGCGCGGATTGAGCGAGGCGTAGGAATCCTGGAACACCATCTGCACCTGGCGGCGCAGTTCGTTCACGGTGATGCCGTGCGGCTCGTCGACCGGATCGCCGTCCAGCACCATCGTGCCCTTGTCCGGCTTGATGAGGCGGATGAGGAGCCGCGCGACCGTCGACTTGCCGCAGCCCGATTCACCCACCACGCCCAGCGTCTCGCCCTTGGCGACCGAAAGGGTGAGATCGTCGACGGCACGGACGACCTTGGTGGTTCGCCCGAGCAGGCCCCCCGCGATGGGGAAGTGCTTGCGCAGGCCGGTGGCGAGCAGCAGCGGCTGGGCGGGACCGCCGCGATCCTCGATCGGGAGCAGCGTGTCCATATCAGGCCTTCACATCCATGGCCGCGCGCAGGCCATCGCTCATCAGGTTGAAGCAGATCGAGGTGATGAAGATCATCACGCCGGGGAGCGCGGCGAGGACCGGGTTGACGTAGATCGCCTGGCGCAGCGTGTTCAGCATCAAGCCCCATTCCGGCTCCGGCGGCTTGACGCCGAGACCGAGGAAGCTGAGGCCCGCGGCGAGGATGATCGCCACGCTGATCAGCGAGGTCGCATAGACCAGGATCGGCCCCAGCACGTTGCCCAGCACATGGACGCGCACGATGGTGAAGGCCGAGGCACCGCTCGCCTTGGCCGCATCGACGAAGTCGAAGCCGCGCACCTGGGTGGTGACGCTCTCGGAGACACGGCAGATCGGCGGGATGAACACGAGGGTGAGCGACAGCAGCGTGTTCTCGGTGCCGGCACCCAGTGCGCCCGACAGCGAGATCGCCAGCAGCACCGACGGGAAGGCATAGAACACGTCCATGATACGCATGATCGCCATGTTGGTCTTGCCCCCGACGAAGCCCGCGAGGATGCCCAGCGAACCGCCAATCAGCAGGGCGCAGACGACGGGCGTCACGCCCATGAACAGCGACAGCCGGCCGCCGTAGATCAGGCGGGCGAACATGTCGCGCCCCAGCTCGTCGGTGCCCAGCCAGTGGTTGGGCGAACCGAGCGGATAGAGACGGCGGATCATCGACGTCTTGTAGGGGTCGGCGAGATAGAGGTAGGGCGCCGCGATCGACGCGAGCACCAGCAGGATCAGGATCGCCGCGCAGACCAGGGTGACCGGGTCGCGCCGAAGGCGACGGCCGACCGATTGCCAGTAGCCGCGACCACCGGCCGTGGGCTTCGGCGCCATCAGGACGGCGCCGCCGATATCGAGGGAAGGGGTTTGCAGGGCCATGGGTCAGCCTCGCTTGATGCGCGGATCGACCATGGTCTGGATGATGTCCACGGTCAGGTTGAGGAGCATGAAGAAGCCGGCGAGCACGAGCGTCGTGCCCTGCAGGATCGGCAGGTCGCGGCGGAAGATGGCGCTGTTCAGCAGGAAGCCGGTGCCCGGCCAGGCGAACACCGTCTCGATCAGGATCGAGCCGCCGATCAGATTGCCGGCCTGCAGGCCCATGACGGCGAGACAAGTCGGCGCGGCGTTCTTCAGCACATGGAAGAGAATACGACTGTCACGCATGCCCTTGGCCTGCAGCGCGGTCACGAACTCCATGCTGAGCGTTTCCTTCACGGTCGAGCGCACCGTGCGGGTGACGACGCCGAGCGGGATCACGGAGAGTGCGATGGTCGGCAGCACCATGTGGGCGAGGTGCGCCCGGTCGAATTTCCAGCCGGTGGAGTTTTCCGGCCCGATGCCCATGGGCGGCAGCACGCCCAGCTCGACGGCGAAGATGATGACCAGCACGATCGCCAGCCAGAAATGGGGCACGCTGACGCCGATCAGCGAGATCAGCGTCACCAGCCGGTCGACGATGCGCGACTTCGCATAGGCCGCCGCGGTTCCCAGGATCACCGCCAGGGTGAAGGCGAACAGCGTGGCGGCGATCGCCAGGATGATCGTGTTGCCGAAGGCGCTGCCGACCTCGGCCGCGACCGACCGGCCGGTGCCGATCGATGTACCGAGGTCGCCGGTCAGCGTGACGCCGAGCCAGCGCAGGTATTGCACCGGCAGCGGCTTGTCGAAGCCGTAGTATTCCTTGAGCTTGTCGACGACTTCCTTCGGCGCGTCCGGCGGCACGATCGCCGAGATCGGATCGCCCGGCGCAAGATGCACCAGCGCGAAGACGAGCAGCGACACGCCGAAGGCGACGGGGACGAGGTAGATCAGGCGGCGTAGGGCGTAGAGGAGCATTGCGGCCCGCCTCTCCTTGATGCGTGTTGCGCTACTTGATTTCGACCGGCGTGAGGTCCTGGAACCAGCTCTGCGCCTGCACGAAGCCCTTCACCTTGGGGCTCATGGCGCGCGGATTGAGGTCGTGGGCGATCCAGACCCAGTATGACTGGTCGACGATGTAGGTGTGGACCTCGGACAGCGCCTTGGTCTGCTCGGCCTTGTCGAAGCTGGTGTGCGCCTTGTTGATCATGGCATCGAGCTTCTCGTCCTTCAGCACGCCCCAGTTGGCGCCGACCGGCGGCACGAAGTTGCTGTTCATCAGGCGCGTGAAAGCCGAGTAGGGATCGACCGTGGCGCGGCTGATGTTGATGCCGTTCACGCCGGCCTTCTTGGCGTTGTCGCCCGTGACCGGCTGGAAGGCGAAGGTCACCAGCGCGTTCCACTCCATGACCTCGAACGTCGCATCGAAGCCCACGGCGTTCAGGTTCTCCTGCACGTACTCGTTCATCGGCAGCGGCAGCATCTGGCCCGAGCCCGAGGTCGAGATCGCGATCTTGATCTTGGGCTTCTTGGTCGCGCTGTAGCCCGCTTCGGCCAGCAGCTTCTTGGCCGCCGCCGGATCGTACTTGATGTCGAAGGAGGGCGAGCCGAACCAAGGATGGCCCGGATACACATGGCCCTTTGATTCGACCATCAGGCCGCCCAACAGCTTGTTGATGCCGGCGCGATCGATCGCGAGGTTGGCCGCCTTGCGCACGCGGATGTCGGTCCAGGGCGAGCCCTCGACCATGCTGGGCTGGTAGGCCCAGTTGTGCGGATACTTGTTGGTGACGATGGTCATGCCGCCCTGCTTGAGGCGCGGGATGGCGTCGGGCGCGGGCACCTCGATCCAGTCGACCTGGCCCGCCAGCAGCGCCGCCGTGCGGGTCGCGGCTTCCGGCATCGGGAACAGGATCACCTTGTCGAGCTTCGGCACGCGCGCCTTGTCCCAATACTCGGCGTTGCGCGAGAGTTCCATGCGCTCGCGCGGCACGACGCGATCGACCTTGAAGGGGCCGGTGCCCGACGGATTGAGCGCGACCTTGTTCCAGTCCTTGCCCTGCTTCTCCCAATTGGCCGGGCTCGAATAGAAGACGTAGGACATGTCGTAGGGAAACAGCGAGTTCACGATCCGGGTCGTCAGCTCGACCGTGTACTTGTCGATCTTCTTGTAACCGACCAGCGTCGGGATGCGGGCGCGGACCTGGGCGAGCTGCTTGCTGTCGAACTGCGGTGACTTGTCGTTCAGCACCTTGTCGAGGTTCCAGATCACGGCATCGGCGTCGAAGTCCGAGCCATCGTGGAACTTCACGCCCTCGCGCAGCTTGAACACCCACTTGGTCGGTTCGCCCTCGACGGGCGCCCAGGACAGCGCAAGACCCGGGCGGATATCGGCGATCGTGTCTGCCTTGGACAGGTCCCAGTTCACGAGTGCGTCATAGATCGTGTAGCCGGCAAAGCGGAACCCCTCGAACCCTTGATCGGGCTGGCCGGTCGTCAGGGGAATGTCGGCGGCTGTCATGCCGATGCGCAGAGTGCCTTGCGCGAAGGCAGGCATTGCAGTTGCTGCGAGAACACCGAAGCCGGCGACGGCTACACGAAGGCCTTTGAACATTCATCGCTCCTAAGTTCGGCGATCGCGTCGACAACCCCACCGGGAGACGCTCGCGTCCTCCACCATGCAAGCGCCAAGCCAACGCGATGCCGGCCATCGCGAATCACGCGGCATGTCGATTGCATGCTCGACCGAGCGGAGGATTCTCATGACATCGTCGATCAAGGCGCCAACGCTCGAGGAATTTCGGGCACGCGCCACGCTGACCGGTCTCACCTTGACCGAGGAAGACATCGGACATCTGCACAAAGGCTATGTCGGGCTGCTCGGCTTGATGGATCGTATCCCCCAGCGCTGGGCCTGGGCCGCCGAGCCGCCGCAGGTCTTCCGGGCCGACGAGTAGGCGCGCCCCATGACCGATCTCACGACAAGCGATCTCACGACATTGAGCATTGCCGAAGCCGGCCGCCTGATGACGAACGGCGCCCTCACCTCCACGAAGCTCACCGAAGCATTCTTGGCCCGCATCGCCGCCGTCGATAGCGGCCTGTCGAGCTATGTCCTCGTCACCGCGGACGTCGCGCTGAACGCCGCGCGGCAGGCCGACATGGAAATGAGCGGCGGCCTCAGGCGCGGGCCGATGCACGGCATCCCGATCGGGCTGAAGGACATCTACGAGACGGCGGGCATCAAGACGACCGGCCATTCGCACCTCAAGATCGACTATGTGCCCGCGATCGACGCCGAGACCGTGCGGCGCCTGAAGGCCGGCGGCGCGGTGATCCTGGGCAAGCTCGGCACGCACGAATTCGCAAACGGGGCGATGACTCCGGACCAGCCGTTCCCGCCGGTACGCAATCCGTGGAATACGGCGTTCCAGCCGGGCGGCTCGTCGAGCGGCTCGGGCGCGGCGATCGCGGCGGCGCTGTGCATGGGCGCCATGGGCTCCGACACCGGCGGCTCGATCCGAAACCCGGCAGGCTATTGCGCCACAGCCGGCATCAAGCCGACCTACGGGCTGGTGAGCCGCTGCGGGATCTTCCCGCTGTCCTTCAGCCTCGACACCGCCGGGCCGATGGCGTGGACCACCGAGGACTGCGCGCTGATGCTCGACGCGCTGGCCGGCCACGATCCCAACGACCAGGCTTCCGCCAAGACGACCAAGGTTGACTACGGTGCCGCCGCACAGCGCTCCATCAAGGGGATGCGCATCGCGCTGGCGAAGAGCTGGTACGAAGGGCCCGACGGCAAGCTGTCGGAAGACATGGCCAAGGGCATGGAAGAGGCCGTGCGCGTGATGCGAGACCTCGGCGCCATCGTCGAGGAAGTGACCTTCCCCGACATTCGCGACTATCACATCTGCGGCCGCGTCATCATCACGACAGAGGCGCACGCCATCCATCGCCGCGACATCATCGAGCGGCCCGAGAAGTTCGGCTATACGACGCGCCGCCGCTTCCAACTCGGCGCCTTCCTGTCGGCCGAGCAATACATTTCGGCGCTACGGTTCCGCCGCAAGCTGCAGCAGGACACGCGCGAGGCGATGCGCGGCTATGACCTGATCATGACCGCCAATCAGTGGGGTCCGCCGGAAGTCTTCGAGGAACCGGCGCCGATCTTCCACTTCCTCGGCAAGCCGTCCCTCAGCATGCCGTTCAACGTCACCGGCCAGCCGGCCGCGGCGGTGTGCTGCGGCTTCGGCGCCGACGGAATGCCGCTCGCCTTCCAGCTCGCCGGCCGTGCCTTCGACGAGGCGAGCGTGATTGCCGCCGGATCCGCCTACGAACGCGCCACGCCGTGGCGCGCGCACCGACCGAAACTCTGACAGGAGACCTTCATGCGCCTGCCCCGTCGTACCTTCATTGCCGCCAGTGCGCTGGCCGCGCTGCCGATCCCCGCGCTTGCCCAAGAGAAAGTCGTGCGCTTCGGCATCTCGATGGCGGACGTGCCGCTCACCACCGGCCAGCCGGACCGGGGCGCCGGCGCCTACAAGTTCACCGGCTACACGCTCTACGATCCGCTGGTCGCCTGGGAGATGGACATCTCGGACAAGCCCGGAAAGCTGATCCCGGGCCTCGCCACCGAATGGAAGGTCAACGACGCCGACAAGACCCTGTGGACCTTCAAGCTGCGCGACGGCGTGAAGTTCCACGACGGCTCGGCGTTCAACGCCGACGCCGTGATCTGGAACTTCGACAAGGTGTTCGACACCAAGGCCCCGCAATTCGACCAGCGCCAGGCCTCCCAGGTGCGGCCGCGCCTGCCGTCGGTCGCGAGCTATAAAAAGATCGACGACATGACGGTCGAGGTGAAGACCAAGGTCGTCGACGCGCTCTTTCCCTACCAGATGCTCTGGTTCCTGGTGTCGAGCCCGGCGCAGTTCGAGAAGCTGGGCAAGGACTGGAACAAGTTTGCGTCCGAGCCGTCGGGCACCGGCCCGTTCAAGCTGGCCCGCCTGGTGCCGCGCGAGCGCGCCGAACTGGTCAAGAACGAGGCGTACTGGAATCCCAAGCGCATTCCCAAGGCCGACCGCATGATCCTGGTCGTGGCGCCCGAGGGCGCGACGCGCACGGCGGCACTTCTGTCGGGCCAGGTCGACCTGATCGAGACGCCGACGCCCGATACGGTGGAGCGCCTGACCAAATCGGGCATGAAGATCGTGCAGAACGTGACGCCGCACGTCTGGAACTATCATCCCTCGATGCTGCCGGGCTCGCCGTGGACCGACATCCGCTTGCGCAAGGCCGCCAACCTCGCGATCGACCGCAACGCAATCGTGCAGTTGCTGGGTGGCCTTGCGACGCCGGCTTTCGGCCAGGTCGACAAGTCGAGCCCGTGGTTCGGCAAGCCGAGCTTCGAGATCAAGTTCGCGCCCGACGAGGCGCGCACGCTGATGAGCGCCGCGGGCTTCAGCAAGGCCCAGCCGCTCAAGACCAAATTCGTGGTGGCCTCGGGCGGCAGCGGACAGATGCTGTCGCTGCCGATGAACGAGGCGATCCAGCAGATGTTCAAGGATGTCTACATCGACCTCGAGTTCAAGGTCGTCGAGCTCGAGGCGCTTTACACGGCGTGGCGCGCCGGCGCCAAGGCCGAGATGAACAAGGACGTCACCGCCAACAACATCGCCTATGTGACGTCGGACCCGCTCTACGCCTTCACCCGCTTCTTCGCCTCGAACCAGGCCGCGCCCGTCGGCGTGAACTGGAGCAACTATGCGAGCCCCGACGTCGACAGACTGATCGACCAGGCGCTGTCGGAATTCGATCCGGCCAGGCAGGACGCGATCATGGCCAAGGTGCACGAGAAGGTGGTCGACGACGCCGTGCTGATCTGGGTCGTCCACGACACCAACCCGCACGCGCTGTCACCCAAGATCAAGTCCTACATCCAGGCCCAGCACTGGTTCCAGGACCTGACGACGATCGGGGTATAGGAAAGTTAAGGATCCCTCACTTCGTTCGGGATGACACTATTGCTGGGGTTAGCGCAGTGCGCCGATCCAAGAATCGGTGTCATCCTGAGCGCAGCGAAGGATCCTTATTCCGGCAGGTTCAGCACCCCAGCTTCTTCGCGAGATCGATCATCGACGTGCCGACCGCGTTCCAGTCGCCCTCGGCCTTGAGGTCGCGGGTCTGGCCGGGGCCGTGCTCCCCGGAGCGCAGGACGAAGCCGGTCGACAGGCCGCACTTCTGCGCCGCCGCTAGGTCGTTGTTGTGCGCCGCCACCAGCATCACCTGCTCGGGCTTCACGTACATGCTGTCGACCACGCCGAGATAGGCTTCGGGATCGGGCTTGTAGTGATGGAAGGTCTCGCCCGAGAAGCAGTGGTCCCAGGGGATGCCGCCGTTCTTGGCCATGTTGATCAGCAGGGCGACGTTGCCGTTGCTGAGCGTGGCCACGACGAACTTCTTCTTCATCATGCCGATGCCCTCGACCGAATCGGGCCAGGGCCGCAGCTTGTGCCAGAGATGGGTGAACTCCCACGCCCCTTCCTCGCCCGGATGCTTCAGGCCGCGCTTCTTCAGCAGCATCTCGAAGGCTTCCTTGTGCAGGTCGTCGATGCGCGTCCACGGCAGCTCGCCCTTGCGCACGCGGCCCATCTGCGGCTGGTAGAGCCCGCGCCAGTCGTCGGCGAAGCTCGTCCAGTCGGTGTCGATGCCATATTTCTTGCCGAGCGCGAGCATGTCGGCGATCAGGCTGCCGCGCCAGTCGACGACGGTGCCGAATACATCGAAAATGCAGACCTTCAGATTGGCGGGGACCTTGGACATTGGGTAGCTTCCTCACATGGTTTGGAAGCACGATAGAGTGAGCGGCGCGGACGGCAAGACAAGATGCGGCTGGGTCTCCGACGATCCGCTCTACCAGAAATACCACGACACGGAATGGGGCCGTCCGCTGCGCGACGACCGGGCCCTGTTCGAGCTGCTGACCCTGGAAGGCTGCCAGGCGGGCCTCTCCTGGATCACCGTGCTGCGCAAGCGCGAGCACTACCGCAAGGTCTATGACGGGTTTGATCCGGAGAAGATCGCGCGCTATCGCCCTGCGAAGCTGGAGAAGCTGCTGCTCGATCCCGGCATCATCCGGCACAAGGGCAAGATCGCGGCCAGCGTGACCAACGCCCAGGCCTATCTCGCCCTGCAGGAGCGCGAAGGCTCGTTCTCGAAATTCCTCTGGAGCTTCGTCGGCGGCAAGCCAAAGAAGAACCGCCCGAAGACCCTCAAGGACGTGCCCGCCCGGTCGGCCGAAAGCGACGCGATGTCGAAGGCCCTTCAGAAGGCCGGCTTCAAGTTCGTGGGCTCCACCATCTGCTACGCCTTCATGCAGGCCTCCGGCATGGTCGACGACCATGTCGTAGGCTGCCATTGCGCCAAGGAGTGATCGTGACCAAGCGTATGTTCATCGCGGCCCTCGGGACCGAGACCAACCAGTTCGTGCCCTTCCCGACCGGCCTGCGCGGCTACCAGGAGCATGGCATCTGGCGCGGCGACGCGACGAAGGCCGAGCCGACCAACTTCACCGCGCCGATGCATGTCTGGCGCAAGAAGGCCGAGGAACGTGGCTGGACCGTGATCGAGGGCCTCGCCACCTTTGCCGCGCCGTCGGGCACGACCGTGCGCAAGGTCTACGAGGATTTCCGCGACGAAGTGCTCGCTGGCGTGAAGGCGGCCCTGCCGCTCGACGCCGTGCTGATCAACGTGCACGGCGCGATGGTGGCCGACGGCTATGACGACTGCGAAGGCGACTTGCTCTCGAAGGTGCGCGAAATCGTCGGGCCCAAGGTGGCGATCGGCGCCGAGTTCGACCTGCACTGTCACCTGAGCGCCCTGATGCTCGACAGCGCCGACGTGCTGGTCGGCTACAAGGAATACCCGCACACCGACACGATGGAGCGCGCGGCCGAGCTGTTCGCCATCATCGCCGACACGGTCGACGGCAAGGTGAAGCCGGTGATGGCGCGCTACGATTGCCGCATGATCGCGCAGTACCGCACCTCCGTGCCGCCGATCAACGAGTTCGTCGTGCGCATGAAGTCGCTCGAAGGCAAGGACGGCATCCTCTCGGTGTCGCTGAGCCATGGCTTCTCCTTCGCCGACGTGGAAGACGTGGGCACGCGCACGCTGGTCGTGGCCGACGGCGACGTGAAGAAGGCCGAGGCGCTGGCCGAGCAGCTGGGCAAGGAACTGTGGGACAATCGCGAGCGCTATGCCACCAGGTACCTGACCGTCGAGGAAGCGATGGACCGCGCCGCCTCGCACAACCAGGGCCCGCTGGTGCTGGCCGACCGCGCCGACAATCCCGGCTCAGGTGCGCCGGGCGATTCCACCTTCATGCTGAAGGCGCTGGTCGAGCGCGAGATCGGCCCGGCGCTGTTCGGCGTGATGTGGGACCCGATGGCCTTCCAGATCGCCGAGGAGGCGGGTGAGGGCGCGCGCATCCGCATGCGGCTCGGCGGCAAGTCGGGCACGGTGAGCGGCGATCCGGTCGACCTCGACGTCACGGTGAAGAAGATCGCCCGCAACGTCTTCCAGCCCTACGGGCCGGTTATGTCCCCGCTCGGCGACATGGCGCTGCTGTCATCCGAGCATGTCGACATCGCGATCTGCACGCGCCGCAACCAGACCTTCCACGCCGACGCCTTCCGCGCAGTCGGCGCCGATCCCGCCGACTATCGCGTCGTCGTCGTGAAGTCGGCGCAGCATTTCTATAACGGCTTCGTCGGCGTCGCGAAGGAGATCCTCTACGTCGCCACGCCCGGCGCCGCCGACCCCGACGTCACGCGCTGGCCCTATACCAAGCGCAAGACGCCGTTCTGGCCGAAGGTGGCGGATCCCTGGAAGTAGCCGGCCGCGTTAAGGCTGCGGTGGATAGCGGTCGAACGCCGGCAGTTCGTGGGCGTTCTTCATCCATGCGATCCGGTCGGCGACCTGGATGTGGACCTGCGCCGGCACTGCATCCGGATCGTCGTAGGTCGCGCTCTGAATATCGATGAGCCCCGGCAGCATCTTCGCATTGTCGTAGAAGAGCCCGGTGCCGCAGTCGGCGCAGAAATGCCGCCTGCCATGCTCCGACGAGGCGTAAACCTTGGGGGTGCCCTTGGTCACCTTGACCGCGTCGTGCGGGTACATCGTCCAGCCGACCATCGGCGCCCCGGCATGGCGCCGGCAGTCCGTGCAATGGCATAGCGCGTGGTGGAGGGCGTCGCCCTCGGCCTGATAGCGAATCGCGCCGCAATGGCAGCCACCTGTAATCATCGCCTGCTCCTTCGTTGGGATCTCACTCTACAGCAGCGGTTCGAGGGCCTCGCGGGTCGTCTTGCCTTCGACGACGGGCACGACCTCGAACTCGACGACTTCCTGCCAGTCGGCGATCCAGCGCTGGAAGGTGGTTATGTCGTCCGTTTCCATGAGCTGGAAGCAGCGACCGAGATCGGCCGTGACGTAGCTTGCGACGAACTTGAGGCCGTCGGGCAGGCCGCGACCCTTCTGGAGCTTGCGATAGACGGCCTTGCCGTCCTGATTCTTGAACTTCTCGACCACCATGAAGAGCATGTCTGTCTCCTGTCTGTCTGATGTATGATTGTTGCCAGACAATCGCCACGCAGGACCATACAAATGAAGATCGCCGTCGTCGGCGCCTCCGGGCGCATGGGCCAGATGCTGATCCGCCAGATCGCGCGCACCGAGGGCGTGTCGCTCGCCGCCGCCAGCGAGATCCCGGGCAGCAAGGCGCTGGGCAAAGACGCGGGCGAGGTTGCCGGGCTCGAGGCCAATGGCGTGCTCATCGGCGACGACAGCGCCGCCGCCATCGCCGCCGCCCAGTGCGTGATCGACTTCACCGTGCCGGAAGCCACGGTCGCCCATGCCAGGGTGGCCAGCGACAAGGGCATCGCCATGGTGATCGGCACGACCGGGCTCGATCCCATCCAGACCAAGCTGATCCAGGACGCCGCGAAGAAGGTGCCGATCATGTGGGCGGCCAACATGGCGCTGGGCGTCAACATCCTGCTGGCGCTGGTCGAGAAGACCGCGTCGATGCTCGACCCCAGCTACGACATCGAGGTGCTGGAGATGCACCATCGCCACAAGATCGACGCGCCCTCCGGCACCGCGCTGGCGCTGGGCCGCGCGGCGGCGGCGGGCCGCAAGGTCCAGCTCGAGGAGGTCTGGCGCAAGAGCCGCGACGGCCACACCGGCGCGCGGCCCACGGGCGAGATCGGCTTCGCGACGCTGCGCGGCGGCGAGGAAGTGGGCGTGCATACGGTCTACTTCGCGGCCGCCGGCGAACGGCTCGAACTCAACCACCGCTCCTTCAGCCGCGAGACCTATGCGGCCGGCGCTGTGACGTCGGCCAAGTGGCTGGAGGGCAGGAAGCCCGGCCTGTACGGCATGAAGGACGTGCTGGGGCTTTGAGCACGGCCATCTCACATGTCCTCTCCGCCACGAAGTGGGGGAGAGGAAGGGACCCGTTGCGCAGCAACGGGGAGGTGAGGTGGCGCCTGATACGGATGCGTCGTGCGGGAATGAGAGTCGAAGACCCACCTCACCCTCCCCGCTACGACGCGCGGGCGGAGAGGGCCTAACGCGAAGTATCCTTAAGCTACTCGTCCCAGGCGTGGTCGTAGCGTGGCGCGCGCATGTCGGCGATGGCGGCCTTGAGCTGCTCGGCGACCCGCAGGCGTTCCTCGGGGCCGAGGAAGCGGCCGATCACGGTACGGTTGCCACGCGAGGTGACCACCAGGCGCTCCTCCGTCGCCTCCACCTTCAGCCAGTAGGCGTCGAGCCGATGCTCCTCGCGCTCGCCGTCGGGCGCGACGCGGACCACAACCAGCTCGCGGTCGGTCAGCAGCAGGGTCTCGGTGCGCCGCGCGTCGAGATAGCTGCGCTTGAACAGCCACCACAGCAGGAAAACGTCGAGGCCCATGAAGCCGAAGACCGGCCAGGCGCCCATGACGAACATCGGCAGGCCGATCACCAGATTGGCGGCGACGGCGCCCACCATGACGAAGCGAAAGCCTTCCGCGGACAGGCTGCGATGCGGGCTCAGCGAGGTGGCGAAATGAACCGCCGGAAGGGGCGCGTCGGTCATGATATGAAGCTATATGGCCCTGATGAAGACAGCCGTCATCCCCGAGTTCTTTGCACGCCTCAGGAAGGCGATGCCGGAACCCGAGACGGAACTGGAATATGACAATGTCTACCAGCTCCTGGTGGCCGTCGTGCTCTCGGCGCAGGCCACCGATGTCGGCGTGAACCGGGCTACCGGGCCGTTGTTCGAATACGTCAAGACGCCGGCCCAGATGGTCGCCCTCGGCGAACAGAAGCTGATCGACCACATCAAGACGATCGGCCTGTTCCGCACCAAGGCCAAGAACGTGATCGCGCTCAGCCACCTGCTGCTGGAACGGCATGGCGGCGAGGTGCCGCGTACCCACGAGGAGCTGGAGGCGCTGCCGGGCGTCGGCCGCAAGACCGCCAACGTGGTGATGAACGTGGCCTATGGCGAGGCAACCATCGCCGTCGACACGCACATCTTCCGTGTCGGCAACCGCACCGGCCTGGCGCCGGGCAAGAACCCGCTGCAGGTCGAGCTGAAGCTGCTGAAGCGCGTGCCCGAGGAATACAAGCTGCACGCCCATCACTGGCTGATCCTGCACGGCCGCTACACCTGCAAGGCGCGCACGCCGCTCTGTCCCGCCTGTGTCGTGAACGATCTCTGCACCTTCAAGGGGAAGACCGTCGCGGCCTAGCCTTGCGGGTCGAGGCTTCTTCCTTTGCGCCCTTGACCGCCTCGGCCAGCGCCACGGCGAGACCGCCGCCGCGGCGGTCCTGACGCTCCAGCAACACGATGTTGCGGATGAGCTGCGGTTCGCCGAACGGCAGGCAGGTGAGCGACAGGCCGGCGAAGATCTCGTCCGACACCGCCAGCACGGCGACACCGAGCCCCTTCTCGACCATGCGCAGGATGATGTCCTGGCTGTCGAGCACCATCTCCTCATGGACCTCGACCCGCATGCGCCGCAGCTCGCGGTCGATCACGCGTCCCGCCCACGCCTTGCTGTCGAAGCGGATGAAGGGCAGCTCGGTCAGCAGGTCGCGGGCGCTGCGCCGTGCCTGGCCGGGCGGCGCGAACAGCCAGAAGCGGTCCCGGTAGAGCGGCGTCCAGGCGAGGCCCGCCGGATAGGGCCGCACCGGCTCGGTGGTCAGCGCCGCGTCGAGTTCGCCGGCTGCCACCTTCTCCGCCAGTTCCGCCGACAGGCCGACCGAGACGGAAACACGCGCGCGCGGGTGGGCGCGGTTCAACGCAACCAGCGCATCGGGCAGGACGCCGGCCAGCGCCGTCTGCACGGCGCCGACCCGCAGGCGGCCCGCAAGCGAGCGTTCATCGCCCAGCGCAGCCGAAATGTCGTCGTACAGCGCCAGCACCTCGGCGGACCGCGCGACGACGATGCGGCCGGCCTCCGTCAGCACCGGCAGGCGGCGCGACCGGTCGAACAGGGCTGCGCCGAATTCGTCCTCCAGCGCCTTCACCTGGAGACTCACGGCCGATTGCGTCAGCCCGACCGCCTTGCCGGCGGCGGCGAAGGAGCCGTGGCGCGCGATGGCCTGCAGCGTGCGGAGGGCGCGAAGCGACATGTTAATTAATGATAATTTATCATCGATGAATTGAGTATTAAGAATTTTCTCTCGTAGCTGGTCGCAGCGTACACAGTCGGCATGACCGCCGACGTGATCCTCGCCCTCCTGCCCATCGTCCTGCTGATTGCGCTCGGCATGCTCCTGAAGCGCTGGCGCTTCCTCGCCGAGGGGTTCTGGCCGCAGGCGGAACGGCTCAGCTACTACGTGCTGGTCCCGTGCCTGTTCTTCCACAGCCTGGCCACGGCCCGGCTCGATTCGCTGCCGGCACGCGAACTCGCCACTACGCTCATTCTCTCGATCCTGGCCGTGGCCGCGCTGCTCGTCGCGCTGCGTCCGGTGCTGCGGGTCGACGGACCCACCTTCACCTCGATCTTCCAGGGTGGCATCCGCTTCAACAACTATGTCGGCGTGACCCTGGCCGCCGGCCTGTTCGGTGCGCAGGGCATCGCGCTCGCCGCCATCTGCAGCGCCGCGATCGTGCCCACGGTGAACATCCTCTGCGTGCTGGTCTTCGCGCGGCACGGCTCCGCGCGGCTGACCGGCCGCGGCATCGCCCGGCAGCTCGTCACCAACCCGCTGGTGCTCGGCTCCTTCGCCGGCATCGCCTTCCAGCTTCTCGGCCTCGGCATCCCGGCCGGCGTCGAGCCGGCACTGCGGGCGCTCGGCGCGGCGTCGCTGCCGCTCGGCCTGCTCTGCGTCGGCGCGGCCCTGGAGTTCGGACCGATGCGCCACTGGATCGCGCCGGTCGCCACCTCCTCGGCGATCAAGTTCCTCGCCATGCCGGTCGTGACGGTCGCGGTGGCATCGCTGATGGGTTTGACGGGGCCGGCTCTCGTCACCGCGCTGCTCTTCCAGGCCCTGCCGACGGCTTCCTCGGCCTACATCATGGCACGGCAACTGGGCGGCGACGCGCCGCTGATGGCCGGCATCACCGCGACGCAGACTTTATTTGCGCTGATCGCCCTGCCGTTCGTCGCCGCCGGCATCGGCATCATCGCCGCCTAGCGGCCGACCATCATCGCGAGCCTCGCGCCCAGGAGCTTCCAGATGAAGCCGAAGGCGAAGCTTTTGTGTGCCGGCACGTCGTCGGGGATCTTGCCGGGATCGGGCGCGAATCGGGTGCAGATGCGCATGTCGAGCGGGCGCAACGCGCCCTGCAGGCGATTGCGAAGCAGCGGTACCCAGTGCTTCGAATCGTCGAAGGTCATCATCAGGCCCGAGCTGCAGCAGGTCGCGACCAGGCGATTGGTTGCGCTCTTCGCGGTGAGCTTGAACGGATTCACCAGCTCGCCGCCGCGCCTGCAGCGGACGCGATCCTTGCGGTAGAGAACGCACGCGGTGCCGCCATCGGCGTCGAGGGCGCGAGGCGCGCCAGGCAGCGCTTCGATGCGATGCCCGGCCTTCTGGCAATCGTCGCAGTAGCAGACGACCGACAGGATCGCGGGCCCGGTCGCTTCGTACTCGACCTTGCCGCAAGCGCAGGCGAGGAGGGTCATGCCAGCGCCCGCAGGCCGGCACGCAGGACATCGGGATCGTCGACCAGCTTCTCGACCTTCGCATGCGCGCGCCGCCAGATCGGCAGCGCCGCGAGGAGCAGGCGATGGCCGGCGGGCGTCAGCACGAGCCGGCGGCTGCGGCGGTCCTTCGGGTCGACTCTTGTCTCCACAAGGTCACGACGCTCCAGCGGCTTCAGCGCCGCGGTCAGCGTCGTGCGGTCCATCGCCAGAAAGTCCGCAATCGCACCAATCGATGCGGGTTCTGGCCGGTTGAGCGACATCAGCAGCGAGAACTGGCCGTTGGTGAGGTCGAGCGGCCGGAGCAGATCGTCGAAGTGGCGCGCCAGCACGCGCGCCGTCCGCTGCGCGGCGAAGCACAGGCAACGATCGTAGACGTGCAGCGTTGTATCTAACCGAACGGTTAAATTCTTTGACATGGGGCGATTGTGTTGATACCAACCTATTTCGTCAAGGCATAGCCAGGAGGAACCATCATGACCTACGTGCAGGGATTCGTGTTGCCGGTGCCCGCCGACAAGAAGGAAGCCTATCGCAAGGCAGCCGCGGACTTCTCGCCGATCGCCAAGGAATTCGGCGCCACCCGCCAAGTCGAGGCCTGGGGCGACGACGTGCCGGACGGCAAGCTCACCGACTTCAAGGGCGCCGTTAAGGCCACGCCCGACGAGGTCGTGGTCTTCTCGTGGATCGAGTATCCCAGCAAGGAAGTGGCGGACGCTGCGCATCAGAAGCTGATGAGCGACCCGCGCATGGAAAAGATGGACATGCCGTTCGACGGCAAGCGCATGATCGTCGCCGGCTTCATGCCGATCCTCGACGAAGCCGGCAAGACGGGCGCCAAGACCGGCTACGTCGATGGCTTCATCGCCGCGGTGCCAGCCGGCAACAAGCAGGCCTATCTGGACATGGCGAAGAAGGCGGCAACCGTATTCAAGGAGTTTGGCGCGATCCGTGTCGTCGAGACCTGGGGCGACGACGTGCCCGATGGCAAGGTCACCGACTACAAGGGCGCGGTGAAGGCCACGCCCGACGAGAAGATCGTCTATTCGTGGGTCGAATGGCCGTCCAAGCAGGTGCGCGACGAGGGCTGGAAGAAGATGATGGAAGACCAGCGCATGAAGGACCAGAAGATGCCCTTCGACGGCAAGCGCATGATCTATGGCGGCTTCTCGCCGATCCTCGACGTCTGAGGGGATGGCAATGGCAACCGCGAAGAACACGATCTGCCTCTGGTTCAACAAGGATGCCGAGGAAGCCGCTCGCTTCTACGAAGCGACCTTTCCCGACACCCGGGTGACCGCCGTCCATCGCGCGCCGAGCGACTATCCGTCGGGCAAGAAGGGCGACGTGCTGACCGTGCAGTTCACCGTCTTCGGCATCCCCTGCCTTGGCCTGAACGGCGGCCCGGTGTTCAAGCAGACCGAAGCCTTCTCGTTCCAGATCGCGACGGACGACCAGGCCGAGACCGACCGCTACTGGAATGCCATCGTCGGCAACGGCGGCCAGGAGAGCGCCTGTGGCTGGTGCAAGGACAAATGGGGCCTGTCGTGGCAGATCACGCCACGCGCGCTGACCGACGCGATGGCCGCCGGCGGCGACGAGGCCAGGCGCGCCTTCGAAGCCATGATGGACATGAAGAAGATCGACGTCGCGAAGATCGAGGCGGCGCGGCGAGGCACTTAAGCCATCGCTTCAAACATCGTCCTCATCCTGAGAAGCGCTCCGCTGGAGCGCGTCTCGAAGGATGGGGGGGATACTATGCCGCGTCGGCAGTGATCGTGTCGGCGGCGTTGTCGACGACGACAGCCGTCTCGAAATAGCGAATCTCGGGTGGCGCGCCGTAGCGCTCGGCGATGTAGGCCTGCCATTGCGGCGTATAGACCGCCTCGGCATCGGCCCGGCTCTTCCAGAGATAGACGCCGCCGCCGATCCGCTTCTCGCCGTCGAACAGATAATATTTGCGGATCAGGCCCTTCATGCCGCGATACTTGGGCGCCGAGCCCTTGAACAGTTCGGCGGCCTTCTTCGCATCGATGTCGGCCGGCAGCTTGAAATTCACGATGGCGGTGATCATGCGGTCCTCCTTCAGACGGGGGCAGCGCGCTCCTCGCGCACCTTCCAGAGCAGGATGAAGCCTACCACCAGGAAGAACAGGACGCAGGCCATGCCGATGCGGGTGGACTGCGTCGCCGCCGTGACAACGCCGATGGCGAACGGCGCCATCCAGGCCGTGGCGCGGCCCGACAGGGCGAACAGCCCGTAGAACTCGCCGGTCATGCCCGGGGGCGCGATGCGGCCCACCATCGTGCGGCTGGCCGCCTGCATCGGCCCCATGCAGAAGCCCAGGATCAGCGCGAAGCCCATCAGCACCTTCTCCTGCAGCGAGCCGAACAGGCCGCGCGTCGGGCTGATCGGATCGGCGGGCACCACGAAGAAAACGTGCGTCGCAGTAACGCTGACGATGCCCAGGGTCGCCACGATCACGCCGGCGATGGCGAACTGCACCGTGCGCTTGCTCCCGATCCAGTCGTCGAGCTTGCCGCCCAGAAACGCGCCGGGAATCGCGAAGACGGTCAGGATGATGCCGAAGATACCGAGCGTCACCGTGCTCCAGCCGAAGGTCGCGGCGGCATAGACCCCGCCGAAGGCGATGATGGCGGCGAGACCGTCATTGTAGAGCATGAAGGCGATGAGATAGCGCAGCACGTTGCCGAAGCGCGGAACACGCTTCAGCGTCGCCAGGAGTGAACGCCCGCCTTCGCGCGCCGCGACCAGCAGGGGCTGGCGCCGGGCGCCGGCCGAGTCGGGCGTGAACAGGAACATCGGCAGCACGAAGATCGCGATCCACAACGCCGAGGCCGGACCCACCAGGCGCTCCAGTTCGTGGCTCGGCACGTCGAGGCCGAACAGCGGCCCGTCACCCGCCGACAGGCCGAACATCGAGGGCATCGACACCGCGAGCACGACAATCAGCGAGACGAGGCCGCCGCAATAGCCCAGCCCCCAGCCGAAGCCGCTCAGCCAGCCCATGCGCTCGGGGCGCACGATGTTGGGCAGCTGGGAATTGTTGAACACGATCGACATCTCGGCGCCGATCGTCGCCAGGATGACGGCCCAGCTGATCGGCAGGATGAGGTCGGACCGGTTGGGATAGGCGAACCAGAGGCCGGCACATCCCGCGACGAGCAGGAGCTGGAAGAAGAAGATGTAGGGTTTGCGCCGGCCGCCGGCATCGGCCATGGCGCCGAGGAACGGGCTCATCAGCGCGATCAGGATGCCCGAGGCCGACTGGGTGAACGCCCAGGCCGACTGGCCCTTCACCGGATCTCCCACCAGCACGTTGGCGAAGTAGGGCGCGAAGATGAAGGTGGTGATGATGGTGAAGAAGGGCTGGTTGGCCCAGTCGAACAGCGCCCAGCTGACCTGGCCGAGCTTCGAGGCTTCACGAACGGGCGGCGCGGCGGCCACGGGGGGTACAGTCATGCGGAGCCACTATGCCTGAGAGAGGGCGACCTTCATAAGCCCCACGAAGAAGGGTCCCTCGCTAGCGCTCGGGATGACATCGGTTCGTATCGGCGCACTGCATCCGGGGCAGCCACATCTGCCATCCCGAGCGCCAGCGAGGGACCCTTACGCTTTGACCCGCCGCTGAAGCTGCCAGATGGCATCGCGGTTGGTCGGTGAGAACACCTTCTCCATGGCTTCCTGCCACGGCAACCAGAGCTGGGCGACGTGCTCGGCGGGGTCGAGGGTCGCCACGGTCTGCTCCGGCACCTGGAAGCCGAAGACGTGTTCGACATTGTGGGTGACGTCCGGCGCATAGCGTCCGCGCCACTGCGCCCAGATCTCGTAGCGGTTGGTGTGCCGCCAGTCGGTGAGCGTGCCCACTGCCAGCCCGGTCTCCTCCATCAACTCGCGGCGGGCGGTCGCCTCGAGGTCCGGGTCGTCCAGCTCGCGCGAGCCGGTCACGGATTGCCAGAGGCCCGTCCCCGTGCGCTCCAGCACGAGCACGTCCAGCCGGGGCGTATGGACCACAACCAGCACCGATTCGGGGATCTTGAAGGCCATGAGCCAGCATAGCCCGGAACATTGACTCCGGGCCTCCCGCCGCTATGGTCCGGCGGCATTTTTCGAGGGATTTTCGATGAGCAAGCAGCTGCAAACCGCGATCGACGCGGCCTGGGAAGCGCGGGACGGGATCAACAGCGCCACCAAGGGCGAAGTCCGCGACGCGGTCGAGACGGCGATCGCCGGCCTCGACGACGGCACCTACCGCACCGCCGAGAAGTTCGGCGACGAATGGGTCGTGAACCAGTGGCTGAAGAAGGCCGTGCTGCTGTCCTTCCGCCTCTATGATTCTGTGCCGATGGACGGCGGCGCGTCGTTCCCCGGCCTGGGCGCCGCGCCCTGGTTCGACAAGGTGCCGCTCAAGACCACCGGCTGGGACGCCGCCCGCTTCGCCAAGGCGAACTATCGCTCGGTCCCCGGCTCGATCGTGCGCCGCGGCTCCTACATCGCCCCGTCGGTCGTGCTGATGCCGTCGTTCGTGAACCTCGGCGCCTATGTCGACACCGGCACCATGGTCGACACCTGGGCGACGGTCGGCTCGTGCGCGCAGATCGGCAAGAACTGCCACCTCTCGGGCGGCGTCGGCATCGGCGGCGTGCTGGAGCCGCTGCAGGCCAACCCGGTCATCATCGAGGACAACTGCTTCATCGGCGCCCGCTCCGAGGTCGTCGAGGGCGTGATCGTCGGCACCGGCGCGGTGCTGTCGATGGGCGTGTTCATCAGCGCCACCACCAAGGTGGTCGATCGCGCGACCGGTCAGATCCACATCGGCAAGGTGCCGCCCTATTCGGTGGTGGTGCCCGGCAACATCGGCGGCGGCCCGGACCGTCCGTCGACCTACTGCGCCGTGATCGTGAAAACCGTCGACGAGCGCACCCGCTCCAAGACCTCGATCAACGAGCTGCTGCGCGACTAGGACGACTGTGCCCAACGCAGCCGACCTTTCCGTGCCATTGCCTCGCGAGGCAATGCCCGATCGGCTGCTCTGGCGGGGCAACACGATGGCGCCCGAGACCGGACGGATCGCGATCCCCCGGGAGGTCGAGCACGAACTCGACCGGCTCGTCACCGCACTCGATCGCGATCCCGTCCCGCTCCTGCTGCTGCGGCCGGAGGACTTTCAGCTCGACGCGTCGCGCGCCTTCATGAGCGACGTCAAACGCAGCCTCGACGGCGGTCCAGGCTTCGCCATCATCGACCGGCTGCCGGTCGAGCGCTGGTCGCGCGACGGCGTACGCGCCGTATGGTGGTTGCTCGCCTCTCTGGTCGCCCGTCCGGTGGCGCAAAAATGGGACGGCACCTCGATCTACGACGTCACCGATCTCGGCAAACCGCCAGGCAATGGCGTGCGCCCCGACGTCACCAATGCCGAGCAGAACTTCCACACCGACAACAGCTACAACCTCGTGCCGCCGCATTATGTCGGTCTGCTGTGCGTGCGCACCGCCATGGAAGGCGGCGTGAGCGGCATCGTGAGCCTCGCCGCCGCGCACGAGGAGATGCGCCGCCGGCATCCCGATCTGCTGCCCAGGCTTTACCAGCCGTTCTACTTCGACCGCCAGCGCGAGCATGCGCCGGGCGACATCATGACAACGCACCATCCGATGCTGGAGCGCAAGGACGGCCGCCTGATCGCCCGGCTGTCGCGCTTCCAGGTGACCAACGGCCATGCCCTGGCCGGCGTCGATCTCGACCCTGCGGGGGTCGCCGCGATCGAAGCTTTTGAAGCGATCCTGAACGCGCCGGGCATGGCGGCACGTTTCGTCTTTCAGCCCGGCCAGATGCAGCTGATCGACAATCGCGCGCTCGGCCACAAGCGTACCGGTTTCCGCGACTGGCCGGATGCCGAGCGCAAGCGCCTGCTCATCCGCCTGTGGCTGCGCGACCGCGGCAGCCGCGCCTATAACGGCTGATCGTCCGCCCCTACGCCAGATGGCGCTTCCACTCCGGCTGTGACCTGAGATGCGCGCCTTCCTTGGCGAGGATCTTCGACGTGCGCTCCGGCGCGAAGCCCAGCTCGACGAACGCCGGCCCGACGTTTGCCACCTCGCGGTAGTCGAGGATCAGCCCGTCGCGCAGCTGCATCATCGAGCAGCCCTCGAACCCCACGCGCTTGCCCTCGGCGCCCGGCAGCTTCGAGACGTAGCTGAACGTGTAGTAGGCGTAGAGCATCCTGCCGTCGCTGACCGGGCGGTGCATCTCCCAGCGGAAATCGTGGGCGGTCCGGTGGAACCAGTCGTCGATCATTGCGGCAATCTTCTCGCGGCCCGCGAAATCGCCGTAGAACACGTCGTGGTAGACTGCATCCTCGGTGAACAGGCTCGCGAACGCCTTGCCGTCGCGGCGCTCGACGGCCGAGCAGAAAGACTTCAGCAACTCTGACGTTTCCATCGTTATTCCTCCCGGGTGGCCGCGATCATGACTAGACTGGGCGCCGCGGCAAAGGAGAACTGGCATGAGCTCATGGATCTTCCTCGGCATCGTCGTCGCCATCGGCCTGTGGCTGATCGCCGTCTACAACGGCCTCGTCGGCGGCCGCAACCAGGCGCAGACGGCCTGGAGCCAGATCGACGTGCAGCTCAAGCGCCGGCACGATCTCATTCCCAACCTGGTTCAGGTGGTGAAGGACGCGATGGCCTATGAGCAGGAGACGCTCACCAAGGTGATCCAGGCCCGCAACAACGCGGTCGCAGCGGCCGGCAACCCGGCTCAATCGGGACCGGCGGAGGCGGCGCTCAGCCAGGCGACGCATGGACTGCTCGCCCTGATGGAGAACTACCCGCAGCTCAAGGCCAACGACAATGTCATGCAGCTCCAGGAGGAGCTGACGACCACGGAGAACAAGATCGCCTTCGCGCGCCAGTTCTACAACGACTCGGTGAACACCTATAACACCCGCCGCCAGAGTTTCCCGGCGGTACTGGCCGCGGCGTCGCTGGGCTTCGGTCCAATGGACCTGTTCAACATGCCGGAGAGCGAGCGCGAAGTGCCCAAGGTCGCGCTGCGCTGACTGGAGACGGCGCATGAGCGCCACCACCGACTTCGTCGCCGCCCAGGCGGTGAACCGCCGCAACACCATGGTGCTGCTGGCGGTCCTCACCGCGCTGGCGGGCGGGATCGGTTACCTGGTTGGCGCATTGATGGAAGGGGAATCGTCCGGAACTCTGCCGGCCGTCAGCCAGCTTGGCATCGCGGCCGCCGGCCTGATGGCGGCCGTCAGCATCGGCTGGAGCGCGATCTCGCTGGCGGTCGGCGACAAGATGGTCCTGAGCATGGCGGGCGCGAAGGAGATCGAGAAGCAGGACGCGCCGCAGCTCTACAACGTCGTCGAGGAGATCTCGATCGCCGCGGGCGTGCCGATGCCCAGGGTCATGGTGCTGGAGACCGATGCGCTGAACGCCTTCGCCACCGGCAACAAGGTCGGCAGCGGCACCATCGCGGTCACACGCGGCCTGTTGGACACGCTCGACCGCGACGAGCTGCAGGGCGTGGTGGCGCACGAGATGGCGCACCTCCGCAATCTCGACACGCGCTACATGGTGGTTGTCGGCGTCACCGTCGGCCTGATCGCGCTGGTCTGCGACATGGCCCTGCGGACGATGAACCTGGGCCGGATGCGCAGCAGCGACCGCAAGGGAAGTTCCGGTGGCGGCATCCTGATCATCGTCCTGCTGGTGGTCGCGATCCTGGCGCCGATCGCGGCCAAGGCGGTGCAGATGGCGGTGTCGCGCCAGCGCGAGTACCTTGCCGATGCGACGTCCGTGCAGTTCACGCGCAATCCTAACGGCCTGATCTCCGCGCTGGGCAAGCTCGCGGAGAAAGCGGCGCCTTTTCCCGGAGTGAGTCGTGCCACGCAGCATCTCTTCATCGTCAACCCGATCAACCAGTTCACCTCGAAGACTCCTGCGCTTCTCGCCACGCATCCCGATATCGCGGATCGCATCGCTCGCCTGCGCAATCTGGGCGGCTAGCGCCGGCCTCGCGGCGGCCTTCGACCTGCAGGGCCATCGCGGCGCGCGCGGGCTGGCACCCGAGAACACGCTGGCGGGTTTCAAGGTGGCGCAGGATCTCGGCGTGACGACGCTCGAGACCGACCTCGCGGTGACGCGCGACGGCATCGTCGTCCTCAGCCACGACCCGGTCCTCAATCCCGACCTGACGCGTGGACCGGACGGTCAGTGGCTCGCCACGGCCGGACCGGCGATCCGCACGCTGACGCTCGACGAACTCCAGCGCTACGACATCGGCCGCGTGAATCCCGCCAGCAAGTACGGCCAGCAGTACCCCGAGCAGAAGCCGGTCGATGGCCAGCACTTCCCGACCCTCGCCGAGTTCCTGGCCCAGGCCGCGCCCCAGGTCCGGTTCAACATCGAGATCAAGATCGACCCGGCCAAGCCCGACCTCACCCTCGACCCGGCGGCCTTCGCGAAGCTGGCGGTCGACGACATCCGGAAGGGCAAGGCCGAGGCCCGCACGACGCTGCAATCCTTCGACTGGCGCGCCGTGATCGAGGCAAGGAAGCTCGCGCCCGAGATCGCCACCGCCTGCCTCACCATCGAGAGCAACAACTTCGACACGGTGCAGCGGGCCAGCGGCCGGCCCTCGCCCTGGCTGGGCGGGCTCGACCTGGCCGCCCATGGCGGCTCGGTGCCGCGACTGGCCAAGGCCGCCGGTTGCGCGACCTGGTCACCCTTCTGGCGCAACGTCACCGCAGAGAATGTGAAGGAAGCCCAGGCGCTGGGCCTGAAAGTCGTCCCCTGGACGGTCAACGTCCCCGCCGAAATGGGCCGCCTGATCGACCTCGGGGTCGACGGGCTGATCACCGACTATCCCGATCGCGGGGCGCAGATTCTTGCGTCCAAGGGGCTGAAAACCCGCTAATCTATTGACTCGGAGGCGCTTCGTGTTCTGTATACACAAATGCGCCCCATCCTGCCCGAGCCCGATCTTTCCGAGCGAATTCACGATTCTGTCCTGGAGGCGATCTGTTCCGGCGAGTTGAAGGCCGGCGCCCGGATCACCCAGGAAGAAATCGCCCAGCAGTTCGGCGTCTCGCGGCAGCCCGTCCTGCAGGCGATGATGCTGCTGCGCCGCGAGGGCTTCCTGATCGACGCCGGCCGCAAGGGCGTCTGCGTCGCCCCGCTCGACGTCCAACAGGCCCGCAACCTCTACGTCGTCCGCGCCGCCCTCGACGGCGCCGCCGCCCGCCTCGCCGCGTCCAACTACACACCCCACCTGATGCAGCGTGGCCGCGCCCTGCTCGACGTCGGCCGCCGTGCCGTGGCGAGCGGATACGTGCCGTCGGTCATCGAGGCGGACATCGACTTCCACCTCTTCGTCTACGAAGCCTCCGGCAATCCCGTGATCGGCGAGACCGCGCAACAGCACTGGCAGCATCTGCGCCGGGTGATGGCGGCGGCCTTGAGCGAGGAGGATCTTCGGATCAGTGTTTGGGACGAACACGAAGGCATCCTGCGCGCGCTTGAGGCCGGCCAGGCCGCCGAGGCCGAGGCGCTGTGCCGCGGCCATGCCGAGCAGATGGCCGACATTCTCACCGGACGTTTGAAGGTCGTGATTTCCCGCGCCGCGTAAAGACGGCGCTCTCTACAAAGCCAGACGACAACGCAAAGGAGGAACCGCCATGAAGCTCACCTCTGAGCAGCTCAAGCAATTCGACGAAGAGGGCTACCTCTTCTTCCCGGAGTATTTCTCGCCGGAAGAAACGAAGATCCTGAAGTCTTCGGTGCCCGAGGTCTTCGCGCAGCGCCGTCCCGAGAACATCCGCGAGAAGACAGGCGACGTCGTGCGCACCGCCTTCGCGGTCCACACCTATCATCCGGTGTTCGAGGCGCTGATCCATCATCCGCGCTTCGTGGAGCCGGCCGAACAGCTCCTGAAGGACAAGACCTACATCCATCAGTTCAAGATCAACGGTAAGGCCGCCTTCGACGGCGACGTCTGGCAGTGGCACCAGGACTACGGCACTTGGAAGGCCGACGACGACATGCCCGAGGCGCGCGCCATGAACCTCGCGGTGTTCATCGACGAGGTGAACGAGTTCAACGGCCCGCTCTGGTTCATTCCCCGGAGCCACAAGAAGGGCGCCATCGAGGCCAAGCACGACCTCACCACGACGTCGTATCCACTTTGGACCATCGACAACCACACGATCGCCAAGCTTGTCGACCAGGGCGGCATCGTCGCGCCCAAGGGCGGGCCGGGCTCGGCGATCTTCTTCCACGGCACGCTGGTTCATGGCAGCGGTCCCAACATGTCGCCGTGGGACCGCCAGATCATCTATGTGACCTACAATTCGGTCAGCAACGCGATCCGCCGCTTCAAGCGGCCGGACTACATCGCGCACCGCGACTTCACGCCGATCGATGCGTGGGAAGACGATGCGGTGATCCGCGCCGTCAACCGCAAGGTCGCCGCGGAATAAACGAAGACTTCCGGAGGAAACAATGAGTCTGCATCGCATGCTTCAGGCCCGCGCGGCCGAAGCCAATCCGCTGCGCATCGGCGTCATCGGCGCCGGCAAGTTCGGCTCGATGTACCTGTCGCAGATCCCGACAACGCCGGGCATCCACCTGCTGGGCATCGCCGACCTGTCGCCCGACCGCGCGCGCGAGAACCTGGCGCGGCTCGGCTGGAAGCCCGACGTGACGCAGGCCAGCTCCTTCGCCGACGCGCGCAAGCACGGCAGCACCCATCTCACCGACGATTGGCGCGCGCTGGTCAGCCATCCCGAGATCGACATCATCGTCGAATCGACCGGCGATCCCATCGCCGCGGTCGAGCATGCGCTGGAAGCGTTCAAGCACGGCAAGCACGTGGTGATGGTGACCGTGGAGGCCGACGCCTTCTGCGGCCCGCTGCTGGCCAAGCGCGCCGCCGCGGCCGGCGTGATCTACTCCCTGGCCTATGGCGACCAGCCGGCGCTGATCTGCGAGCTGGTCGACTGGGCGCGCACCTCGGGCTTCGAGGTCACGGCGGCCGGCCGCGGCCACAAGTGGCTGCCGCACTTCGCGCAGTCGACGCCCGAGACCGTGTGGAAGTACTGGGGCCTCAACGAGGAGCAGGCGAAGCGCGGCGGCCTGAACCCCAAGATGTTCAACTCCTTCCTCGACGGCTCCAAGCCCGCCATCGAGAGCACCGCCGTCGCCAACGCCACCGGCCTCACGCCGGCGCCGGACGGCCTCGCCTTCCCGCCGTGCTCGGTGGAGGATTTGCCCTTCGTGATGCGGCCGGTCTCCGAGGGCGGCCAGCTCCATCACAAGGGCCAGGTCGAAGTGGCCTCGTCGCTGGAGAAGGACGGGCGCGCCATCCCCTACGAGATCCGCAAGGGCGTGTGGGTCGTGTTCGAGGCGGCCACCGAGTACCAGAAGAACTGCTTCGAGGAGTACATGCTGCAGACCGACCCGAGCGGCCGGTACTCGGTCATGTACAAGCGCTGGCACCTCATCGGCCTCGAGGTCGGCATGTCGGTCGCCTCGATCGGCCTGCGCAAAGAACCGACCGGCACGCCGATCGGCTTCCATGCAGACGTCATCGCCACCGCCAAGCGCGACCTCAAGCCCGGCGAGATCCTCGACGGCGAGGGCGGCTACACGGTCTACGGCAAGCTGTTCCCGTCGGAGAAGTCGACCGGCCTCGGTAGCCTGCCACTCGGCCTCGCCCACAACGTCAAGCTGGTGAAGCCGATCAAGGCCGGCCAGTCGCTGACCTATGCCGACGTGGTGATGGACGAGACGCTGACCGCGGTGAAGCTCCGCCGCGAGATGGAACGCGACTTCGCGCCGGCGGCAGCGAAGATCGCGGCGCAGTAAGAGCTTTCGATCTCAGCCTGCAGGGCTGTCGCATATGAGGTAAAGGTCCCTCACTGCGTTCGGGATGACATCCTTTTCTGGATCGGCGCACTGCGCAAATTCCAGCAAAATTGTCATCCCGAACGCAGTGAGGGACCTTTCACTTCTTGTAGGTGCCCGACGCGGTGTCCTCACGCCCATTGCAAACTTTTGCTTCGGCAACCTGCTCACTTGACGACATCGAATGTTCATATGAAAGTCATATGAACGAAAAGAACGTGCTGCATTGTTCGTTCGAACCATGCAGATCGAACGGGACAGGAAACAGGCTCAGGAACCGGGAATGCAGGCGGAAGATCGCGCCCGCGCCATCGTGGAACGCGTCCGGGGCGACGGCTTCCAGGCGATCGAGGCGCTTGCCCTCCAGTTCGGCGTGACGCCGCAGACGATCCGGCGCGACGTGAACCTGCTCTGCGACCGCGGCCTCCTGCGCCGGCGTCATGGCGGCGTCGAGCTGCCGCCCGAGGGCGAGAACCTCGCCTATCCCGCCCGTCAGGTCCTGAACATCGACGCCAAGCGCCGCATCGCCCGGCTCATGGCCCGCGAGGTGCCGGACGGCGCCTCTCTGTTCTTCGGCATCGGCACCACGCCCGAGCAATGCGCGCTGGCGCTGGCCGACCATGCCGGCCTGCGCGTCATGACCAACAATCTCAACGTCGCGCTGGCGCTCTGCCGCAGCGCCTCGTGCGATATCACCATCGCCGGTGGTCGCCTGCGCAATCTCGACCGCGACGTGGTGGCGGGCGAGGCGCACGGCTTCTTCGGCCGGTTCGCCGCCGACATCGGCATCTACGGCGTGGGCGGCGTCGCCGAGGACGGCACGCTGCTCGATTTCGGCACCGACGAGGTGACGATGCGCGGCACCCTGGCGCAGCACTGCCGCCAGCGTTTCCTGGTGCTCGACCATTCCAAGTTCGGCCGCGGCGGCACCGTGCGCGGCGGCCACATCACCGAGGCGAGCGCCGTCTTCACCGACCGGCCGCCGCCCGATGCCATTGCCGGACAATTGCGCGACGCGGGCGTCCGGCTCGTCGTCTGGTCAGACGACGTCGCGTCCAACGGTTCGACCGGTCAAACAAGGAGGGGTTGATCTCATGCTGAAGAAACTGGCCATCGTGGCCGCCCTGGGCCTCGCCGCCCTCGGCACCGTCAACGGCGCCGCCGCCCAGCAGCGCGCCGTCTGCTACAACTGCCCGCCGGAATGGGCCGACTGGGGCTCGCAGCTCAAGGCCATCCAGGCCAGGCTCGGCATCCAGGTCCCGCCGGACAACAAGAACTCCGGCCAGGCCATCGCCGCGCTGATCGCCGAGAAGGGCAGCCCGGTGGCCGACGTGACCTATCTCGGCGGCATCGCGGCCGACCCGGCCAAGGATGCCGGCGTGCTGACGCCGTACAAGCCGAAGAACTGGGAGAAGATCCCGGCCGACCTCAAGGATCCCGACGGCAACTGGTTCACCATCCATTCGGGCACGCTCGGCCTGTTCGTGAACAAGGCCGCGCTCGGCAACAAGCCGGTGCCGCAGAGCTGGGCCGACCTGCTGAAGCCCGAATACAAGGGGCTGGTCGGCTATCTCGATCCGACCTCGGCGGCCGTCGGCCAGCTCGGCGTGATGGCGATCAACCTCGCGCTGGGCGGCACCTACGACAATCTCGATCCGGCCATCAAGTTCTTCAAGGAACTGGCCAAGAACCAGCCGATCGTGCCGAAGCAGACTTCGTATGCCCGCGTGATCTCGGGCGAGATTCCGATCCTGCTCGACTACGACTTCAACGCCTATCGCGGCCAGTACACCGACAAGGCGCCGGTGCAGTTCGTGATTCCGAAGGAGGGCACCCTGGTATTCCCCTACGTGATGGCGCTGGTGAACAAGGGCCCGAACCCCGACAACGGCAAGAAGGTGCTCGACTTCGTCCTGTCCGACGAGAGCCAGGCGATGTGGGGCAATGCCTATCTGCGCCCGGTCTTCGCCGACCGGCTCTCGGCCGAGGCCAAGGCCAAGTTCCTGCCGGACGCGGAATATGCCCGCGCCAAGCCGGTGGACCTCAAGAGCCTCGCGAAGGCGCAGCCGCAGATCGTCGAGCGCTACCGCAAGGAAGTGAACTGATACGAAACAGGGAACGGCGGGGCGGCTACGGAGCCGCTCTGCCTTCTTGTCGTCCTGAGCGCAGCGAAGGACCTCACGCCTGCCACGCAGTCGTCTGGTCGATCGGCTAGGTCCTTCGCTGCGCTCAGGACGACGAATTCTCATTCGTCCGAGCGCCGAACATGCGGCACGAACTCCGCCGACTGATCTTCCTCCTGCTGCCGGCCGGCATCTTCTTCGCGGCCTTCTTCCTGCTGCCCATGGCGCGGCTGTTCTTCATCGGCGGCAGCGGCAAGACCGGATGGGCGGCCTATGCCGCGATCCTGACCGAAGCCAACTACTTCAACAGCCTGCTCTCCACCCTCGCGGTGGCGACCGCGACGACGGCCGCGACGCTCGTGATCAGCGGCATCGCCGGCGTGTTCCTGCAGCGCAACCGGTTTCCCGGCAACGGCATGCTGGTGGCGATGCTGACCTTTCCGCTGGCCTTTCCCGGCGTGGTGATCGGCTTCATGGTGATCATGCTGGCCGGCCGGCAGGGCCTGATCGGCCAGGTGACGCAGGCGCTGACCGGCGAGAAGCTGGTCTTCGCCTACACGCTCGCGGGCCTGTTCATGGGCTACGTCTATTTCTCGATCCCGCGCACCATCCTCACCGTGATGGCGGCGGCCGAGAAGCTCGACCCCAGGCTGGAAGAAGCAGCCCGTTCGCTGGGCGCCTCGCCGTGGCGCGTCGTCCTCGACGTCATCATTCCCGGGCTGAAGCCCGCCTTCATTTCTGCGGGCGCGATCTGCTTCGCGACGGCGGTGGGCGCATTCGGCACGGCGTTCACGCTCGCCGCCAGGATCGACGTCCTGCCGATGGTGATCTACACCGAGTTCACGCTGTCGGCGAACATCGCCATGGCCGCGGCGCTCAGCTTCGTGCTGGGCGCGGTCACCTGGGTCGTGCTGGCCCTGGCGCGCACCGCCGCCGGCTCCAGCGTCGCGGCGGCAGGCTGACATGAAGCGTCGCGGTCTCTTCCTCCTGCAGCTCGGCTTCACGCTGTTCGTCTGCGCCTTCCTGATCGTGCCGATGATCCTCTCGATCATGGCCGGCCTCACGGTGAACTATTTCGTCGGCATCGAAAGCGGCCTCACGCTGCGCTGGGTGATGGAGGTGTGGAACGGCTATCGCGACACGATCTTCCTATCGATCGGCCTGTCGCTGGCCTGCCTCGCCGCCACGCTCGTGCTCGGCATCCCGGCGGCCTACGTGCTGGCCAAGCGCCAGACCGCACTGACCCGCGCCATCGAGGAATTGCTGGTGATGCCCGTCGCGGTGCCGGGCCTCGCGAGCGCATTGGCGCTGATCGTGACCTACGGCACCCTGTCCGGCTTCCGTACCTCGTGGGCCTTCATCCTGGTGGGCCACGTGCTGTTCACCCTGCCGTTCATGGTGCGCAGCGTGCTCGCCGTGCTGATGGCGATCGACCTCAAGACGCTCGAGGAAGGCGCCGCCTCGCTGGGCGCCGGCTTCTGGGAGCGGTTCCGCGACATCGTGCTGCCCAACTGCCGGCAAGGCATCCTCGCTGGCTCGCTGATGGTGGTGACGCTGTCGATGGGCGAATTCAACATGACGTGGCTGCTGCACACGCCCTTCACCAAGACGCTGCCCGTGGGCCTCGCCGACGCCTATGCGTCGCTGCGGCTCGAGATCGGCAGCGCCTACACGCTCGTCTTCTTCATCATGATCATGCCCTTGCTGCTCGCCATGCAGGCTTTCGCCAAGCCGCGGCCCGCGAAGTTCGTGGCGGAGGAAACCGAATGACCGACACCGGCAAACCCGTCTCCATCGCGCTGGAGAACTGCGCCAAGACCTTCGTCGACGGCACGAAGGCCCTGGAGCCGCTCGACCTCGCCATCCATGCCGGCGAGACCGTCGTGTTCCTCGGGCCCTCGGGTTGCGGCAAGACCACGACGCTCCGCATCATCGCCGGGCTGGAAGAGCCCGATGCCGAAGGCAAGGTCCTGTTCGACGGCGTCGACGTCACGCACCTGCCGATCGAGCAGCGCAATGTCGGCATGGTCTTCCAGTCCTACGCGCTGTTTCCCAACATGACCGTGGCCGGCAACGTCGGCTACGGCTTGCGCATCCGCAAGGTGCCGGACGCGCAGGTGAAGGCGCGCGTTTCCGAGATGCTGGCGATGATGCAGATCACGCGGCTGGCCGACCGCCGCATCGACCAGCTTTCGGGCGGCCAGCGCCAGCGCGTGGCGCTCGCTCGCGCCATCGCGGTCCGGCCGCGCGCGCTGCTGCTCGACGAGCCGCTGACCGCGCTCGACGCCAAATTGCGCGACACGCTGCGGCTCGACATCGATTCGCTGCTGCGCTCGCTCGGCATCACCGCGATCTACGTCACGCACGACCAGGCGGAAGCCATGGCGCTGGGCGACCGCATCGTCGTCATGGAGCACGGCTGCGTCGCCCAGATCGGCAAGCCGCGCGAGATCTACCAGCGCCCCGCCACACGCTTCGTCGCCGATTTCATCGGGACGATGAACCGCCTGACCGGCGCCACGGACGGCGGCGTCTTCCGCTGCAAGGCTGGAATCGTTCCCTGGGCCGAGGCGCCGGCGACGACGACCGAGATCCTGTTCCGGCCCGAGGACATCCGCGTCGCCGAGAACGGCGAGGCGGCGAACCTTCAGGGCAAGGTGGCCTCGGCCTTCTTCCTGGGCGACCGCACGCGCCTCTTCGTCGATGTCGGCGAGGAGCGGCCGCTGGTCATCGAGAGCACGGCGCGGCGCGACTTCCAGCACGGCGAGGCGGTGGGGCTCGCCATCGATCCGCGCGGCCTGCTGGTCCTGTAAGGAGCATCCCATGCTGATCGCCCAAATTACCGACACCCACATCAAGCTGCCCGGCAAGCTGGCCTACAGGAAAGTCGACACCGCGAGCATGCTGCGCAGCTGCGTGCAGGAGCTGCTGGCGCTCAGCCCGCAGCCCGACATCGTGCTGCTGACCGGCGACCTGGTCGATCTCGGCCGGCCCGAGGAATACGACCACCTGAAGTCGATCCTGGCGCCAATTCGGCAGCGCATCGTCGCCATCCCCGGCAATCACGACGAGCGCGAGGCGATGCGCGATGCCTTCCGCGACGGCGGCTACCTGCCGGAGCGGAGCAGGTTCCTGCAGTTCGCCATCGACGACTACCCGCTGCGCCTCGTCGGCCTCGACACGCTTATCCCCGGCCAGGGCGGCGGCGAACTGTGCCGCGAGCGGCTCGACTGGCTCGACCGGACGCTGGCCGAGAAGCCGGAAGCGCCGACCCTCGTGCTGATGCACCATCCGCCGTTCGTCACCGGCATCGGCCACATGGACAAGATCGGGCTGGTCGGGCGTGAAGCCTTTGCCGATATCGTGGCCAAACACGCCCAGATCGAATTGATCCTGTGCGGCCATCTCCATCGCACGATCCACGCCCAGGTCGGCGGCCGGCCGGCGATGACCTGCCCCAGCCCCGCGCACCAGGTCGCGCTCGACATCCATCCCGATGCGCCGAGCCGCTTCACGATGGAGCCGCCGGGATTCATGCTGCATTGGTGGAACGATGGCCAACTCGTGACCCACACCGCTGTCATTGGCGATTACGACGGGCCGTTTCCGTTCTTCGACGCAGACGGCAAGCTGATCGACTAAGCCGCCTCCCGACGCGCGCGAGCGAAGGCGCCCGGTGCGCAGCCGATGCGGCGGCGGAAGGCGGTGCTGAAGGCGCTGGCGGACTCGAAGCCGATTTCTTCGGCGAGGCGATCCAGCGATCTGGTTCCGCGGCTGAGCGCATCCTGCGCCAGCGCCATGCGCCAGCGTGCGAGATACTTCATCGGGGCACAGCCCAGCGTTTGGGAGAAGCGGGCAGCGAAGGCCGAGCGCGACATGCCGGCGCGGCGCGCGAGGTCGGCTACCGTCCAGCCGCCGCGCACGTCCTGGTGAATTGCGCGCAAAGCGCTGGCCAGAGCCGGGTCGCGCAGGCCCGCGAGCAAGCCGGCCGGCAGAGTACCTGCCTCGATGCCCGGCCGACGCAGGCATTCGACCAGCATGACCTCGAGCAGCCGCTGCAGGATCATCTCGCGACCGGGCCGATCGGCTTCGCATTCCTCGCGCAGCAGATGAACGAGGCGTGCGAGACGCGTCGTATCGCTTTCGGTCGCGCGGACGTGGATCACGCGCGGCAACAGACCGGTCAGCAGCGCGGCATTGACCGGTTCGATCCGGAAGGCGCCGCCCAGCATCTCGAGATCGGGTTCGCCTTCGGAATCGCCATGACGGACGGGCTTCTCCGATGGCTCGACCAGCGGACACGCGACATCGGGATGGCTGAACAGGGCGAAGGCCGGCGTCGCGGGCAACAGCACAAAGTCGCCGCGCTCCAGCAGGACCGGCTCGTCCCCGTCGAGAGCCAGCCAGCAGTGGCCCTCGAGAACGAAGGCGAAGCCCGGCTGCTCGTAGGCGGCGTACCGCACTCCCCAGCGCCCCCGGCCACTGATCGGCTTCGACAGGGCGGCATGGGCTCGCAGGAGGCCGATGACATCGCTGAGAGGATCCATTCTGGACGATCCATAATCAATTCAGGCGTCTGAATTATATATCATCCCATCCGAATGGCTATCTTGCGCGCCTCAGACACCCAACGGAGCGTCACATGGCCCAGACAGTCCTCATCACCGGCACCTCATCCGGCTACGGCAAGGCGATGGCCGAGTTCTTCCTCGATCGTGGCTGGAATGTCCTCGCCAGCATGCGGCGGCCGGATCCGGCGGTGTTCGCCACGCCTCGGACCGGCTGAAGGTGCTGCCCCTCGACGTCACGGATGCCGGCAGCATCGACCGGGCGATTGCCCACGGTATCGCCGCCTTCGGCGCCATCGATGCGCTGGTGAACAATGCCGGCATCGGTCTCGCCTCGGTCGTCGAGGCGACGCCCGACAGCAGGATGCGTGAGATTTTCGAGACCAACACCTTCGGAGTCTTCGCGACCTGCCGGGCCATCATTCCCCAGATGCGGCGGCAGGGACACGGCACGATCGTCAATGTGACGTCGAGTGTCACTCTCGGCGTCATGCCGCTCGTCGCGATCTACGCCGCCAGCAAGTGCGCCGTCGAAGGCTTCACGGAGTCGCTCTCGTATGAATTGGGCGCCTTCGACATCAAGGCGCGTCTGGTAGAGCCCGGCTACGCCCCGACCACCAACCTCACGGCCAACGGCAGCGCGCGCATGCAGGGCCTGTTTCCGGAAGAGTATGGCGCCTTCACACAGTCCTGCTTCGCGAACATGGCCAACTATCCGACACGCTACTGCACCGAGGCGGAGGTGGCCGAAGCGACTTTCGCCGCTGCGACGGAGGAAGGCGGCAGGATCCGCTATCCCGCCGGCGCCGACTCGAAGCTCCTCGCCGAGCTGCGCTGGTCGACGTCGGAAGAGCACTACCTGCAGAAGATGCGGGAGATGTTCGGGCCGAAGGCGGCGGGCCGAGCTGTCTAGATCACGTGCTCGGGATCTTCCTTCGCATGGGCCTTGGCCGGCCGGCCTTCGGCCGCGTCGCGTTCCTGTTCCTTGCGCGCCTTCAGGAGCTTGCGAAGGATCATGTTTCGCTTGAGCGCCGAGATGTGATCGATGAACAGCACGCCGTCGAGATGGTCGATCTCGTGCTGGACGCAGGTCGCCAGCAGGCCGTCGCAGGCGAGATCCTGCTGCAGGCCGTCGCGGTCGAGGTAGCGCACCGTGACCGTGGCGGGACGAACCACGTCGGAATAGTGGTCCGGCACCGAGAGGCAGCCTTCCTCGTAGGAGACGTCCTCGTCCGAGGCCGCGACGATCTCGGGATTGGCCATGAACAGCGGACCGGTCTTGGTATCTTCCCGGTCGATGTCGAGCACGATGACGCGCTTCAGCACGCCGACCTGCGGCGCGGCGAGGCCGATGCCGGGCGCGTCGTACATCGTCTCCAGCATGTCATCCATGAGCTGGCGCACGCCGGCGTCGACGGTGTCGACCGGCAGGGATTTCTTCTTCAGGCGCGGATCGGGCGCGGTCAGGATCGGCAGGAGAGCCATGGGGCCTAAATATGCAGGGAAACGGGGCTTTTCAAGGTCGGACCGGGCTCAGCTGCGGCGCACCATGGTGCCGACGCCCGCTTCGGTGAAGACTTCCAGCAGGAGGCAGTGCGGCACCCGTCCGTCCATGATGACGGCGGCCTCGACGCCGGAATTCACGGCATCGATGCAGTTCTCGACCTTGGGGATCATGCCGCCGGAGATCGTGCCGTCGGCGATGAGGGCGCGCGCCTGCTCGATCGTCATTTCGGGAATCACCTTGCCCTCCTTGTCGAGGACGCCCGGCACGTCGGTCAGGAACAGCAGGCGCTTGGCCTTCATGGCGCCCGCGATGGCGCCGGCCGAGGTGTCGGCATTGATGTTGTAGGTCAGTTCGTCGTTCACGCCGAACCCGATCGGGGCAACCACCGGGATCACGTCGGCGCGGCGCAGCTGCTCCAGCACCATGACGTTGATCTTGGCGGGTTCGCCGACCTGCTTCAGGTCTACATTGAGGAGTTCGCCGGTCTTGGGATCGCGGATCTGCGTGACCTTCTTGGCCAGAATCAGATTGCCGTCCTTGCCGCAGATGCCCACGGCGATGCCGCCGCACTCGTTGATGTCGGCCACGATCGCCTTGTTGATCGAACCGGCCAGCACCATTTCGACGATCTCCATCGTCGCGGCGTCGGTGACGCGCAGCCCGTTCACGAACGTGCTCTTGATGCCGACCCTCTCCAGCATCTTGTTGATCTGCGGGCCGCCGCCATGGACGACGATCGGGTTCATGCCGACCTGCTTCATCAGCACCACGTCGCGGGCGACCAGGTCGCCGAGCTTCGGGTCGGTCATGGCGTGGCCGCCATACTTCACCACGAAGGTGGCGTCGTTGTGCCGGCGCATGTAGGGGAGCGCCTTGGAGATCGTCTCCGCCATGCGGATGAGACGCTTCTGCTCCTTGTCCGGTTGGACAGCCTCGGCCATTTCCAGCATCCCCAATTGAACGAAAGCCCTCTCCGCGCCGGGAGAGGGCCATGGCGCATAATATATCAGGCGGGTCGCGGATAGAAGAACCGGCCCCGCCGCGTCAGGATGTCCGAATGGCAGCTACACCCGTTTTCGACAGCGAAACCCTGGCAAATCGCGGCTTCACCGTGGCGAAGAACCTGATCGACGCCGAGGCGTGCCGGGCGCTGGCCGCCCTGTGGCCCGAGCAGGCCCGATTCCGCAAGCACATCGTCATGCAGCGCCACGGCTATGGGCAGGGCGAATACCAGTACTTCGCCTACGACCTGCCCGCGCCGGTCGAGCGGCTTCGGCAGGCGCTCTATCCGGCGCTGGCCGAGGTCGCCAACCGGTGGAACGAGCAGCTCGGAAGGCCCAGGCGCTTCCCCGCCACCCTCGGTGCCTGGCTGCGCGAGTGCCACGAAGCCGGCCAGACGCGGCCGACGCCGCTGCTGCTGCGCTACGGGCCCGGCGACTACAACTGCCTGCACCGCGATCTCTATGGCGAGATGGTGTTCCCGCTGCAGGTCGTCGTGCTGCTGAGCGCGCCGGGCCGCGACTTCACCGGCGGCGAGTTCATGCTGGTCGAGCAGCGGCCTCGCATGCAGTCACGCGGCGAGGTCGTACCTCTGGAGCAAGGCGATGCAGTAATCTTCGCCGTCAACGAGCGGCCCTCGAAAGGCGTGCGCGGCTGGCATCGCACCGCCATGCGCCACGGCGTGTCGAGCCTGCGCACCGGTCAACGCTTCACCCTGGGCCTGATCTTCCACGACGCGGCTTAGAAGCTTCGGATAGCGCGCTCCTCACCCTGTCATCCTGAGCGCAGCGAAGGATCTCGCGCCAGCCCCGAAGTGCGTTGGTCGTTCGGCTAGGTCCTTCGCTGCGCTCAGGACGACACGGGGTTTGTCATTGGAGCGCGCCACTCCAGTGGCGCTCATGATCTTGAGGCTAAAGCTGTGCGACGGCGAAAATCTCGGCACGCAATTCCGGAATCCCGAAGCCGGTTTCGCTGCTGGTCGGCAGCACCTCAGGATGGGCCGCGCCGTGCTTGCGCGCCACCGCCTCGGCGGCCTTCACCGCGGCGGGAATGTCGGACGCGCGCAGGTAATCGGTCTTGGTCAGCAGGATCTGGTAGGAGACCGCGGCGCTGTCGAGGTTGCGCATCGTCTCGCGGTCGCTCTCCTTCACGCCGTGCCGGCCGTCGATCAGCACGAAGATGCGCATCAGGGTCGGGCGTCCCCGCAGATAGGCCGAGGCGAGATCCTGCCAGGTCTCCTTCATCGAGCGCGAGACCTTGGCGAAGCCGTAGCCCGGCAGATCGACCAGCATCAGCCGGTCGGCCAGATTGAAGAAATTGACCTGCCGCGTGTGGCCGGGATTGCCCGAGACGCGCGCCAGGGTGCGCCGGCCCGTCAGCGCATTGACCAGACTCGACTTGCCGACATTGGAGCGGCCGGCGAACGCCACTTCCGGCAGTGAGACGCCGGGCAGGGACTCGACCGAAGCGGCGCCCGAGACGAACTCGCAGGGGCCCGCGAACAGCTTGCGGGCCGCCTCGATCTCCGCCGGCGAGAATCCCTCGTCGGCCGCCTCGTCGGGTGACTTGTCCGGCATCAGCCCTTCTTGCCGGATCCCTTGCCGCCCTTCTTGTTGTCGGTAGGAGCCGGCGCGGCCGGAAGCGCGGCCGGCGCCGCCTTGTTGCCGATCGGGGCGCCGTGGCGGCGCATGATCATGTACTGCTGCGCGATCGAGAGCGTGTTGCTCCACGCCCAGTAGATCACCAGGCCGGCGGCGAAGGGCGCCAGCATGAAGGTGAACAGGATCGGCAGGAACTGGAACACGCGCGCCTGCACCGGATCGGTCGGCTGCGGGTTCAGCTTCTGCTGCAGGTACATCGTGACGCCCATGATGATGGGCCAGATGCCGATGTTGAAGAAGTGCAGGAACGGCGGAACGTCCCACGGGAACAGGCCGAAGCCGGTCAGGATCGTGAGCGGATCGGGCGCGGACAGATCCTTGATCCAGCCGTAGAACGGCTGATGGCGCATCTCGATGGTGGTGTAGAGCACCTTGTAGAGTGCGAAGAACACCGGGATCTGCACCAGGATGGGCAGGCAACCCGCCGCCGGATTCACCTTCTCGCGGCGATAGAGCTGCATCAGCTCCTGGTTCATGCGCTGGCGGTCCTCGCCATAGCGCTCCTTGAGCTTCTCCATCTCGGGCTGGAGCCGCTTCATCTTGCTCATCGCCGCATAGGACTTGTTGGCCAGCGGGAAGAACACGGCCTTCACGATCACGGTCAACGTCAGGATCGACAGGCCGAAATTGCCGAGGTGCACGTAGAGCCACTCGAGCAGCCAGAACAGCGGCTTGGTGAAGAACCAGAACCAGCCCCAGTCGATCGTGAGGTCGAACTTCTCGATGCCGTACTTGCTTTCGTAATCGGAGATCACCCGCACGATCTTCGCGCCGGCGAACAGACGGGCTTCGGTGGTCGTGGTCGCGCCCGGCGCGATGGCGACGCCGCTGCCGACATAATCGATCTGGTACTTCACGTCGGCGCCGGCGCCGGTCTGCTTGATCGAGACGTCGACCTTCGACTTCTGGTCGGGCACGAGGACCGACATCCAGTACTTGTCGGTGATGCCGACCCAGCCGCCGGTCGTGGAGATCTTCTGCTGCTTGTTGCCCTTGAAGTCGGAGTAGCTGAACTCCTTCAGCGTGCCGTTGAAGACGCCGTAGGGACCCTCATGGAGGATGTACATGCCCTCGTAGGTCGGCTCGCCATAGCGGACGATCAGGCTCCAGGGGAACAGCGTGACCGGCTTGTCGGTCTTGTTCTCGACGCTCTGCTTCACGTCGAACATGAAGAATTCGTCGATCGCGACGGTCAGGCCGAACACCAGTCCGCCGCCGTTGTCCCACGTAAGCTTGACCGGCTTGCCGGGCGCCACGCTCTGCGCGTCCGACGTCCACACCGTGTCGGCGCCGGGAACCTTGATCGCGGGATCCGACGCGGACCAGCCGAACTCGGCGTAGTAGGGGCTCTTGCTGCCGACCGGGGACAGGACCGGCACCGGCGGACTCTTGGGATCGATGGTCTCGCGATACTTCACCAGCTGCACGTCGTCGATGCGCGCACCCTTGAGCGAGATCGAGCCGACGAGTTCGGGCGTGCTGAACGTGACGCGCGGCGTGAGCGCGACGGCCTCGGTGCGGCTCACGACCGGCTGCTGCGCCGGGGTGCTGCCGGGACCCGGCTGCGCGCCGTTCGGACCGGTGGGCGCCGTCGGCGCACCCGGCGGCGTCGTGGTCGAGGCCTGCTGCTGGCCGTTTTGCGTCGCCTGCTTGGACGGCGGGAACGCCACCTGCCAGCCCACGATGATCAGCACCGAGAGGACGATGGCGACGATAAAATTCTTCTGATCCATTTGTCGGCGATCTTTCGTGGCGTCAGGTGCGCCGGGCGGGGTGACAAGAGAGCGGCGTGCGCGAACGCGCGGCGGCCGGCGGAACGGGATCGTAGCCGCCGGCCCCCCAGGGACCGCAGCGGCACAGTCGATGCGCGGCAAGCCAGCTTCCCCGCAGCCCGCCATGCTTCGACAGGGCCTCGACCGCGTAAGCCGAGCACGAGGGCTCGTAGCGGCAGGCACCGACGAAGAAGTAGGCGAGCGTGAGTTGGTAGAAGCGAATCGCGCCGCGCAGGACCAAGGACATCATGCGGCCCGGAAACTGGCGATTTAAGCGCTCCGGCGCAAGCAGCCAATGCAGATCAAGGGGCAGTCATGGCGTCGCGATGGACACCGGGGCGGCCCCCGGGGCGGACAGCGACTTGAGGCGCCGCAGCGCTTCCTGCAACTCGGCCTGCAGCGCGAGGAAGTCCCGGCCGATGGCTCCCTGGCGGCCGACCAGCACGTAATCCTGGTCGGCACGAGCCGCCTGCGCGATCACGATGCGCGCCACCTCGCGCAGGCGACGGCGGACCCGGTTGCGGACGACGGCGTTGCCGACCTTGCGGCTGACGGTGAAGCCGACCCGGATGGCCGGAAAGGCCAGATCGGACGGAACAGGCGCAACCTGCAGCACGAAGCCGGGCATGGCACATCGCCGCCCGGCCTGGACGCGTAGGAAGTCGCTACGATTCGGCAGACGCCCGAGGCGCGCCGAAGCCAATAGAACTAGGCCGAAAGACGCTTGCGGCCGGACCGACGGCGATTCGCGATGACCTTGCGGCCACCGACGGTCGCCATGCGGGACCGGAAGCCGTGACGGCGAGCGCGAACCAGCTTGCTCGGCTGATAAGTGCGTTTCATGACGCAACTCCTTAGAACACAACAAGGCCCCCGCGCGGTGCAACGGGGGCGAAATCCGTGGGCGAGGTAATAAGCATGTGCCCCTCCGGAGTCAACGAGGGCTAGGATGACCCATGACCCTCATTCTTCACGGCTACCGCTACAGCGTGTACGTCCGGATCGCCCGCCTGGTCCTGGCCGAGAAGGGTGTCACCTACGAGCGGGTGGAGGTGAACCCCTTCGCCGGCGAAGTTCCCGCCGCCTATCTGGCCCTCCACCCGTTCGGACGCGTGCCGGCGCTGGTCCATGAAGGATTCGGGCTCTACGAGACCGGCGCAATCACCCGCTACATCGACCGGACCTTCCCGGGGCCCGCCCTCCAGCCCGCCGATACACGCCGGCTCGCCCGCATGGACCAGATCATCGGCGTGGTCGATGCCTACGCCTACTGGCCGCTGGTCCGGCAGGTCTTCGTCCAGGATGTGGTCCGCCCCCATACCGGAACGACGGGCGATCTGGTCGAACTCGAGAAGGGCCTCGCTTCCTCCGCCAAGGTGCTCGACGCCCTGGAGGCGCTGGCGGCGAGCGACAAATGGCTCACCGGCCCCGATCCCTCGCTGGCCGACTTCCATCTCGGCGCGATGATCGCCTACTTCGCGCAATCCACGCGTGGCCTGGAGCTGCTGGGGACGCGGCCGCGGCTGACCGCGTGGTGGGAACGGATGGTGCAAAGGCCAAGTCTCGCCGCGACCGATCCGGGCCTGCCTTCATGAGGCGGTCGCTCACCCAGGCGTGAAAGCATGTGCTTTGAGGATCGGCGCCGCAGCGTCAATATCGAGGCGGAACGAGACGAAAGGCCAGATGAACCCGTCGACACTGCGCCGGCTGCTGCCAGTGGCGATCCTGCTGGCCGGGTTGGCGACCTTCCTCCTGCTCGGTCTCGATCGATATTTCTCATTCGAGATGCTGGCCCGTCACAAGGCGACGCTGACGGCGTGGGTCGCCGCGCACCAGGTGTTGGCGGCGTTCGGGTTCATGCTGGCCTATGCGTTCATGGTCGCCTTCTCGCTGCCGATCGCCATCCTGGCAACGCCGGTCGGCGGATTCCTGTTCGGCACCTGGGCCGGCGCCGGTCTCTCCGTTCTCGGCGCGACGGCGGGCTCGATCGCCGTCTTCCTCGCCGCGCGCTACGCCTTTCGAGATCTCTTCCGGGAGCGCGCCGGCACCCGGCTGGCGCGCTTCGAGGCGGGCTTCCACCACAACGATTTCAGCTATCTGCTGTTCCTGAGACTGGTGCCGGTGTTTCCCTTCTGGCTGATCAACATCGTCCCGGCCTTGCTCGGCATGCGACTGAGGCGATACGTGCCCGCGACGATGCTCGGCATCGCGCCGGCGGCCGTGGTCTATTCCAGCGTCGGCTCCGGACTCGGCCTGGTGCTGAAGAGAGGCGAACAGCCCGATCTCGGAATCATCTTCGAAGCGCGCATCCTGTTGCCGCTGCTGGGCCTCGCCGCCCTGTCGCTGGTCCCCGTGATCTACGGTCGCCTGCGCCGCAAGCGCGGGGCCTGAGATGAGCGGCCTGCTCACGCCCGATGTCTGCATCGTCGGCGGCGGCTCGGCCGGTCTGGTCGTCGCCTCCGGCGCCGCCCAGCTCGGCCTCGACGTCGTGCTGGTCGAGCGTGGGCCGATGGGGGGCGACTGCCTCAACTTCGGATGCGTGCCGTCGAAGGCGCTGATCGCCGCCGCCCGCGCGGCGCAGGCGCAGCGCAGCGGCGCGGCTTTCGGCATCGCGCCTGTCGAGCCCACGGTCGATTTCGGCAAGGTGATGGATCACGTCACGGGCGTAATCGCCGCGATCGCACCCAACGATTCCGTCGAACGATTCGAAGCGCTCGGCGTGCGGGTGCTGCAGGAGGAAGCGCGCTTCGTCGGCCGCGACGAACTGCAGGCCGGCGGCCATCGCATCCGCAGCAAGCGCATCGTGCTGGCGACGGGCTCGCGTCCCGCGCTGCCGCCCGTGCCAGGCCTGGCCGAGGTTCCGCACTTCACCAACGAGACGATCTTCGCCAACCGCACGCTGCCCTCGCATCTGCTGGTGCTGGGCGGCGGGCCGATCGGCGTGGAGATGGCGCAGGCCTTCCGGCGGTTGGGGGCGCGCGTCACCGTGCTGGAAGCGGCGACCTGCCTGGCCAAGGACGATCCCGAGCTAGCCGCCATCGTCGTCGCCCGGCTGCGCGCGGAAGGCATCGACCTGCTGGAGCAGACACGGGTCGCGAAGGTGGAACGCACGCCGGACGGAATCGCGGCCGTGCTCGAAACCGGCGCGCGCATCGAAGGATCGCATCTGCTGGTCGCAACGGGCCGCGCACCGAATGTCGAGGCACTCGATCTCGACAAGGCCGGCATCGTCCACGACCGGCGCGGCATCACGGTCGACGATTCCCTCAGGACCTCGAACCGCAACGTCTGGGCGATCGGCGACTGCAACGGGCGCTACGCCTTCACGCACATGGCCGGTCACGAGGCCTCGCTGTTCATCCGCGGTGCGCTGTTCCGGGCACCGGCGAAGCTCGATCCTGGCATCGTGCCCTGGGCGACCTACACCGACCCCGAACTGGCGCAGGTCGGCCTCGGGGAACGCGAGGCGCGCGCGAAGCACGGCGACGGCATCAGGGTCCTGCGCTGGAAATTCTCCGAGAACGACCGCGCGCAGACCGAGCACGAGACCGGCGGTCTCGTGAAGGCGATCACCGACCGCCGGGGTCGCGTGCTGGGCGCCGGCATCGCCGGCCCGCAGGCCGGCGAGCTGATCCAGACCTGGTGCCTGGCCATCTCCGGCCGTCTGAAGATCTCGACCCTGGCGGGTTTCGTGCCGCCCTATCCGACGCTCGGCGAGACGGCCAAGCGGGCCGCGGGCAGTTATTACACCGAAACACTGTTCGGGCCGCGCACGCGCGGGCTGGTGCGCTTCCTGGCCCGATTACCGGTCTGGTAAAGTAACGCGATGACCGCCGACGCCACCCTGACGGAACAGTCCGTCCGCCCCGCGCGGCGGCGCAGTCCTGCCTTCGGCCTGTCCTGGCGAATCCTCGGGCTCGTGGTTGTCGCCGTGATGACGGCCGAGGTCGCGATCTTCCTGCCCTCGATCGCGCGCTTCCGGCTGGTCTATCTCGAACAGCTGATCGAGAGCGGCACCCTGGCGGCGCTCGCGCTCGACGCGACGCCCGATAACATGGTGACGGAAGAGGTGAAGCGCTCGCTGCTGGCGCATGCCCGCGTCGAAGCCGTCGTGCTGGTCGAGCCGAACAAGCCCAAGCGCGCGCTCATGAACATCGAGCCGCGGCCGGAGATGCAGGGCTTCAACCTGAAGGACCGCAGCGCGCTGGGTCTCATCTGGGATGCGCTGGACGCGATGGCGCGCAACGGTTCGCACTACATCCGGGTCGGCGGCGAATCGATGCGCATGCCCGGCGCCATGGTCTGGATCGTCGTCGACGAGCCACCGATGCGCGCGGCGATGTACGCCTATGCCAGCCGTATCCTGGTCCTGTCGGTCATCATCGCCCTGTTCACGGCGTCGCTCCTCTACCTCGCCCTGCGCTGGCTGGTCGTGCGGCCGCTGCAGGACCTGTCGGCCGCCATGACGGCATTCCGACGCGCGCCGGAAGAGGCGAACACCGATCGCGCGCCGCCGCGACGCAACGACGAGATCGGCGTGGTCGACCGCGAGTTCCAGATCCTCCAGCGCGAATTGCGCGCCTCGCTGCGCCGGAAGTCGCGGCTGGCCGAGGTCGGCGCCGCAACCAACAAGATCAATCACGACCTGCGCAACATGCTCTCGACGGCGCGCCTGTTGTCGGACCGGCTGGCGCGCAGCAACGACGAGCGTACCCGCGCGCTGGCGCCGACCATCCTCAGCACGATCGACCGGGCCGCGCGGCTGGCCAGCGACGCGATCGAATATGTGCGCGACAAGCCGTCCCCCCGGTTGGCCGACGTGGACCTCGCCGACCTGGTCGACGAGGTCGGCGTGGCGTTGCAGGAGCAGGGCGAGGACCACGATCCCAATGCGCTGCGCACCTGGATCAACGAGATCGGGCGCGGCGGCGCGGCGCGGTGCGACCGCGACGTCCTCTATCGTGTCTTCATCAATCTCGGCCGCAACGCCTTCGAGGCCGGCGCCACCTGCGTCACCGTCCGCGCCCGCCGCAACGGCGCATACCTGCTGCTCGAAGTGTCCGACAACGGACCCGGCATTCCGCCCGCGGTGGCAAAGCAGCTCTTCCAGCCGTTCACCTCCGGCGGACGGCCGGGTGGCACGGGCCTCGGGCTCGCCATCGCCCGCGACCTGGTGCGCCTGCACGGCGGCGACATCGCGCTCATAGAATCGAACGGGCAAGGCACGCTCTTCTGCTTCACGCTACCCCTCGCGTAGAGTCTTTCCGCCTCACGTCGCCGCGAAACCGCACCACCTCATCCTGAGGAGCACGCCGCAGGCGTGCGTCTCGAAGGATGGGCAACAAACACTGTGCTCGTGCCCATGCTTCGAGACGGCTGCTGAGTTTACCCCGAGGTACTCGAGGGGCAGCCTCCTCAGCATGACGTTGGGTGTGATTCCCTACTGCTCGGAAAGACGCTGGGGCGTCAGAACTCGGCCTTGAGGCGTGCGATGAAGGTGCGCACGCGTTCGGCATTGCCACCGAGATCGGCTTCGCCGATGCGGCTCTTGGAGCGGATGTCGACCCGGCTGCCGGGTCCCTGCGGCCGGATGCGCACGACGATGTCATCGCGAAAGCCGAACCAAGGGCTGGTCGCGATCGCCTCGAGGCGACCGTCGGCCGGCACGCGCGCCACGATTTCCCAGCCCAGCGCCGTGGCCACGCGCTCGACGCGCTTGAAGGCCTCCGCCGGCGGCACGGCCAGTATCACCGGCTCGATGTCGGGAAAGGCGGCGCGCTGGATCGCGGCATTGTCTTTCGGATAGGCGGGCGGATTGGGCGCCCCGCGCCGCAATTGCGCGGTGGCGACCAGCGGCGGCGGGCTGGCGGTGTCGGTGGTGATGTCGTTGATCGCCGGCCGATGCTGCGCCTCCAGGAACCAGTGCAGGGGCACCCAGGCGCCGGCAGCACCGATCACGATGGCCAGGAAGGCCGCCACGAAGCCCCGCCGCCGGTCGCCCGGGCGTGCGGGCAGCATGGTGCCGAGCCCGAGCGCAATGCCCGCGACCGTGAGATAGAAGCCATAGCGGAAGACGGCGATGACCGCCTCGATGTCGAGGCCGAGGTAACGATGCAGCGGCCCGGAGACGGCTACGATCAGCGACCCCACGGTCGCTAAGATGAAGGCGATACGCGCCAGTCGATGACTGATCGGATTGGTCGGCCTAACGAACATCCAGGCTCCGCTGCAGCCGCATCGTACTCGCGAAAAGCGTTCTTTGCATCCGCTCGACAATCTCCGCTTCATTCTCTATGCGGCGTCGATGACGACCGACCCCAACATCCGGCGGCGGGCCATGGCGGCCGGCCTGGTCTCGATTGCGCTGTGGAGCTCGCTTGCCCTGCTCTCGGTGTCGGCCGGGCCCATCCCGCCCTTCCAGATGGTCGCCATGACCTTCGCGGTCGGTGCCGCGATCGGCATCGTGCGCGCGCTATCGCGCGGCGTCGGCTGGGCCGGGCTGGTCGGCTGGCCGGCGCGGGTCTGGCTGCTGGGGATCGGCGGCCTGTTCGGTTACCACGCCCTCTATTTCGCCGCCCTTCAACTCGCCCCGCCGGCCGAGGCCAACCTCATCAACTATCTCTGGCCGTTGTTGATCGTGCTGCTCTCCGCGCCGCTGGCGGGCGAGCGGCTGGGCTGGCCGCATCTGGCGGGCGCCGCCCTGGGATTTGCCGGTGTGGCCCTACTGGCCTTCGGCCGGGGGCTGCACTTCGCGGACAGCCACGCGCTGGGCTATCTGCTGGCTCTGGGCTGCGCCTTCGCCTGGTCGATCTACTCCGTTCTGTCGCGCCGCTTCGGCGAGACGCCGACCGACGCCATCGCCGCCTTCTGTGCCGCGTCGGCGCTGCTTTCGCTCGTCTGCCATCTGGCCTTCGAGCGCACCGTCTGGCCGGCCAGCGGGACGGCCTGGCTCGCCGTACTGGCGCTGGGCCTGGGGCCGGCGGGATCGGCGTTCTATTTCTGGGATCACGCGGTGAAGCGCGGCGACATCCGCGCGCTGGGCGCGATGTCCTATGCGACGCCCATCCTGTCGACCGCGATCCTGGTGATCGTCGGACTGGCCGAACCGACCGGCACGCTGATCGCCGCGGCCCTGCTGGTGACGGTGGGCGCCGTGCTGGCCTCGCGCGAACTCTGGAAGCGTTGACGACGCGGCCATAGTGGAGCGCGCAACTCCAGTTGCGCTCAAGAATCAGCAGGATATGAGCGCCACTGGAGTGGCGCGCTCCATTGCTCTAAATGCCCGGGTGCCAGCCGGGCGGGGCGAGCTCGAAGCCCGCGAAGTCGAAGGCCGGCGCGACGGTGCAACCGACCAGCGTCCAGTTGCCGAGTGAGCGCGCGGCCTGCCAGACGCCGCGCGGCACCACGATCTGCGGCGTCTCGCCGAGGCCGAAATCGCTTCCGAGACGCAGGTAGCGCGTGGTGTGGCCATCGTCGCTCATCGACAATTCGAGCGGTGCGCCCGCGTAATGGTGCCAGACCTCGTCTGCATCGACCTTGTGCCAATGCGAACGCTCGCCCTCCTTCAGCAGGAAGAAGATCGCGGTGCTGGCGCCACGACCACCTTTGCCCGTGGGATCGGCGGCGCGGAACGTCTCGCGGAAATGCCCGCCCTCGGGATGCGGCTGCAGGCCGAGGCGGGCGATGATCTCGTCGGCGGTCATGTCGGTCAGGCCGGCGGCGGGACGGTGGCCTTCATCGATGGCGTCTTCGAGAAGGCGGTGAACCACTTGGCGAGCTTGGGCCGCTTGTGGCGCCAGTCGTGGTTGGCGAACCGGAAGTCGAGATAGCCCAGCGCGCAGCCGATCGAGACGGTGCCGATGGTCGGCTTGCCCTTAAGCGCCTTGCTCTCCGCCTCGAGCTGGTCGAGCACGCCGTCGATCTTCTTCATCTGGCCCTTCGACCAGTCGGGCCAGCGCTTCTCCTCAGGCCGCAGGAAGCTCTCGTAGCGGGCGAGCAGCGCGGCATCGAGCAGGCCGTCGGCCATCGCCTGCTGGCGCAGCGCCATCCAGCGCTCGCGGCCCTTGCGCGGGAAGAGCTTGCGGCCCTTGTGCTGGCTGTCGAGATATTCGCAGATCACCGGCGAGTCGAAGAGGTCCATGTTCTTGATCGACAGCGCCGGGATCTTGCCGACCGGGTTGTGCTTGTCGACGTCGGCATTGGGCGCCACCGGCGTCAGCGCGACGTTGACCAGGTCCATCTTCTTGTCGAGGCCGGTCTCGATGGCCAGCACCCTGACCTTGCGCGCATAGGGCGACGAGGGCGCGTAATAGAGCTTCATCTTGGCCATGCTCGGTCTCTCCTGTCTTCCGGTCGCGTCAGGCGCCGGACATCTGGGGAATGTCTGTATCGTTGAGGCGCACCGTGCGGGCGGTGTCGACCAGCTGCTGCCAGGTGGTGGTGTCGATCGGCACGCCGTTCTTCTCGCGATCGATCTTGCGCGCGCGCTCGGGCTCGCCCGGCACGAGCACCTCGGCGACGCCGGGTTGCGGCTTGGCCGACTTCACCCAGCCGATGAAATTGTCGACCTCGTCCTCGAAGAAGGCGGTGCCGCCCATCGAGTCCGGATCGATGATGATCGACAGCATGTTGTTGATGATGTCGGTACCGTCCTTCTTGATCGTACGCGGGCTGTGCGTGCGGCCGCCGGTCAGCGCGCCGGCCAGCAGGTCGCAGATCACGGCGAGGCCGCCGCCCTTGTGAAGGCCGAACGGCAGGATGGCGCCGTACGGCGCGTTGTACATCACGCCGGGCTCGGTGGTGGCATTGCCCGCCGCATCGATCAGGAGGCCTTCCTCCATCTGGATCTTCTTGTTGTTGGCGACGCGCACCTTGCCCATCGCCACCTGGCTGGTCGCGAAGTCGAGCACGATCGGCTCCTGGCCCTTGCGCGGGATGGCGGTGCAGTAGGGATTGGTCGTGAAGCGCGCCTCGGCGCCGCCGAACGGCGCCACCAGCGACTTGTGGCCATGCACGTTCACCCAGTGGGTGCTGACCATGCCGGCGCGCGCGCACTGCTCGCCCCAGTGGCCGATACGGCCGATATGGTGCGAGTTCTTCAGGCCGACGACGCAGACACCGTGCTTCTTCGCCCGCTCGATGCCGATGTCCATCGCCTCCTTGGCGATGACTTGGCCGTAGCCCGCACCGCCGTCGACCACGATCACCGCGCCGTTGTCGCGATCGATCGTGGCGTGGTGGTTGCGCTTGCAGGCACCGTTGATGGTGTTCTGGATGTAATGCGGCATCATGCCGACGCCGTGGCTGTCATGGCCGAACAGGTTGGCGAGGACGAGATGGTCGGCGACGAGCTTCGCTTCCTCGACGGAGCTGCCGTCGGCCCGGCAGATCGCCATCGTGAACTCGTGCAGGCGGTCGGGCTTGATGCGGACTTCGCCAACGGAACCTTGGCCCTCGGCCATGCCTGTCTCCCTTTTCGTTTTCGGGCGGCAAGGTTCCGCGTCGTCCCGGCCCTGTCAACGGCGAAGCGGCCGTGACGGGAGCGCAGCGAAATGCGCCCTGATTTCGCCCTCTCGCGGGGCCAGAAGGCCGTCGGCATGGCCCGATCCGGGCCGCCCGTGGTAGGGACCACGAAGTCCTTTCTTCGTTTCCGGGAATCGCGCACCGAATGCGATCTTTAGCCCGCCTCGTTTGGCTCGTGCTGCTGTTCGCCAGTGTCGCGGCTTCGGCCCAGACCGTGTCGCCGCAGCGGCCGTTCGGCCAGCTCATCGAATTGTGGGGACGTCAGCTCGACCGCATCGCGGCGCGGACGGATCAGGCCGACCTGCTGCCGGTCGAGATCGACGGGCTGCGCGAGCAGGCGACCGACGTGCGGGCAGCGGCGCTCGCCGCCGCCGCGCTGGCCCGCAGCGACCTGGCCGACACCAAGAAGCTCCTGGCACCGCTCGAGCTTAAGCCCGGCACCGATGCGCCGCCCGAGACCGATGCGGTGAAGGCGGAGCGCGAACGGCTGACCGAGCAGGCCACGGTCGCGGAGAGCCGGTTCAAGCAGTGCGAGGTCGTGATCGCCCGCGCCGACCAGCTTCTGGAACGCATGACCAGGCTGCGCGGCGAACTGGTATTGCGGACCTTGCTGCGTCGCGATCCCTCGCCCCTGTCTCCCAGCGTCTGGCGCAACATCGGACCGCAGCTCGTGGCGTCGGTGAAAGGCCTCAGCACCGCCATGGCGACCTGGAGCCGCGACGGCTTCCTGTCGCTGGGCTCCGCCAGCCCCGAACTGGTGCCCCTTGGCCTGTGGGCCGTCATCACGATCCTCCTGTGGTGGGTCGGGCGATGGCTGCGTCGCCGCTTCGGCCGTGGCGGCACGCATATCGACGCCCATAGCGACCAGACCATCGTCACCGCGATCGACGGGCTCGGCCTGGTCCTCGTCCCGATCCTGGCGGTATGGCTCATCGGCAAGCTGCTGCTGGCCAGCAATCCTCCGTCCCCGATCGACACGCTGATCCCGGAAGCCGTGGTGCGCCTCGTGCTGCTGCTGCTGGTCTTCGGCATGACCTCCGCCGGCCTGTCGCCGCAGCGTCCCGAATGGCGCGTGCTGCCCTTGACCGACGATGCCGCACACTATCTGTCGCAAGCCCTGCGCCGCCTGTTCTCGGTGAGCCTGCCGCTCGAATTCGTGTACCTGGCGCTGACGCGCGGCGATGGGCGCGATGCGGTGGCCGCGGTCGGCGCCGTCGTGCTGACCAGCGTCGTGGCCGTCCTCAGCCTACCCGCTCTCTCCAATCGCGCCTGGCGGGCGGCCCGTCCCGAAGGCTCGGAACTGCCGCCGATGATCGGCGGCACCTGGTGGACCGTGGCGCGGCTCGCGCTCGTGGTCGCGGTCTTCTCCTCGATCGTCTTCTCGCTGGTCGGCTACGCGACCCTCGGATCGCATCTCCATTCGGCGATCTCGACGACCTGCCTGCTGATCGGCATCGCCCTGCTGCTCCACCGGCTCGTCGCCGACCTGCTGGAAGCAGCGGCGGCGCCCAACTCGCCGTCGGGCAAGTGGGTTCGTCGCAGCCTCGGCCTGGCGCCCGACACAAGCCTGCGCGGCCAGTATCTGGTGCTGCTGGTGTTCGACGCGGCCCTGATCCTGTTGCTGTCGATCGCCATTCCCGCGACCTGGAACGTCGACACCGACGCGATCATGGACGGGTTCGGCCAGCTTCTCCGGGGCGTCAAGGTGGGCGGCGTCACCATCTCGCTCGGCAACGTCGGCATGGCGATCGTTGCCTTCTTCGTCTGCATGCTGCTGGCACGCCTGGTGCGCGGCATCGTGCGCGACCGCGTGCTGCCGACCGTCGATGCGCCGATACCGCTGCGCCAGTCGATCGACGCCGGCCTCAACTATGCCGGCGTGATGATCGCCATCCTGGTGGGCATCGGTGCGCTGGGCGTCGACTTCACCAACCTCGCCATCGTGCTGGGCGCCTTGTCGGTCGGTATCGGCCTCGGGCTGCAGAACATCGCCAACAACGTCATCTCGGGCGTGATCCTCCTCGTCGAGCGGCCGATCAAGGCGGGCGACTGGGTGACCGTGAACGGCCACGAAGGCTTCGTGCGGCGCATCAACATCCGGGCGACCGAGATCGAGACTTTCCAGCGCACGCACGTCATCGTTCCCAACAGCCTGTTCCTGCAGAACCCGGTCGTGAACCGCACCTATTCCGACACGTCGAGTCGCATTGAGGTCAAGCTCACGGTGCCGATCGGCACCGACGTGGATGCGATGGAAGCGATCCTGCGCGAAGCGGCCCTGGCGCACGCCCGCGTGCTGCGGGTGCCGGCGCCGATCGTGCGCTTCGTGAAGGTCGCCTCCAGCGGGCTCGACTTCGAACTGTTCGTCTTCGTCGCCCGCCTCGAGGACCGGCTGATCGTGACCAACGATCTCAACCGCGCGATCCTGCAGAAGCTGATCGAGAAAAAGATCATCGACCCCAGCCCCGTCCCGGAGTTCAAGGTTCGCGGCCTCGACAAGTTGAACTTCTCGCTGCACGCCGATCCGTCGCCGGAGACGAAGGAAAACCACCCCGAAAGGCCGGGCGATGCCGCCGCGGCGCCGTAGGGACGAGGCCCCGCCCCGGCGCTGGCCGCTCTATGCGCTCTTCGGCATCGCCGTGCTGGCGGGCGTGGCGATGTGGGCCTACGCGCCTTCCCTGCGACCCGAGACGCTGATCGCCCGCTACACGAACGACCGCTCCCGCTTCGTCGATGTCGGCGGCGTGAGCGCCCATGTCCGCGAGCAGGGCAATCCCGATGGCGTGCCCATCCTGCTGATCCATGGCTCGAACGGCTCGCTGCACACGTGGGAAGGCTGGGCGCGCGAACTCGGCAAGGAAGCGCGCGTCATCTCGGTCGACCTGCCGGGCCACGGCCTGACCGGCGCCTGGCCGCGCGACGAATATACAGTCGAGGCCTATGCCGACTTCATCGAAGTGTTGATCGACACGCTGCGACTGGAAAAGGTCGTCGTGGCCGGCCATTCGCTGGGCGGGGCCGTTGCCTGGACCTTCGCAGCCACCCGGCCCGATCGCGTCATCCAGCTCATCCTCGTCGACGCCGCGGGCTATCCGCGCAAGGGCGGCGAGGCGCCGCTGCCGACCCGCCTCGCCCGCACGCCGGTCGTCGGCGACATCGGCATCTACTTCAAGCCGGAGGGGCTGGTCCGCCGGTCCCTCACCGAGGTCTATGCCGATCCTGCGATGGTGACGCCCGAGCGCATCCGCCGCTATTCCGAACTTCAGCGCTTCCCCGGCAATCGGGAGGCGACCCTGCAGCGCGCCCGCACGCAGGAGCCGCTCGACCCCACGCCGCTCCGGCGTATGGACGTGCAGACGCTGATCATCTGGGGCGCGAAGGATCGCTGGGTGCCGGTCGCCGACGCCTTCCGCTTCCAGGAGGACATCAAGGGCGCCAAGCTCGAGATCTTCGAGAACCTCGGCCACAATCCGATGGAAGAGGCGCCGCGCGCCACCGCCGCCGTCGTCGCCGCCTTCATCGCCAACGCACCGCTGCCGCCGCAATCGTCGGCACCTGTCGAATCCGATGCCGATTCGGCCAACGACAATTCCGTGCAGCCCGCTGTGGTGCCGGAGAAGGATTAGGGGACAACGCGAGGATGACGGCTCCACACCTTTGTCATCCTGAGCGAAGCGAAGGATCTAACGTTCGCTCGGGAGTACTCTGATCGCTCGGCTAGGTCCTTCGCTGCGCTCAGGACGACAGTTTGCCCTTGGAGAAGGCGCCGCGCGCCACCGCCGCCGTCGGAGAAGGGAGTAGACTCAATGGAGCGCGCCACTCCAGTGGCGCATCATGATCTTGAGCGCCACTGGAGTGGCGCGCTCCATTGAGACGCTATTCGCTCTTCAACATCGCCATGACCTGCGCGAAGGCGCGGTCGGCGATTTCCTCGACCTCGGCTTTTGTGCGGTTCTGGATGGGATGCGGGACGTAGACGACCGCCGGTTCGAAGCCCAGCGCATCGCTTTGCGCGGTGACGCCGTCGACGAATTCGGTGGTCACGATGTTGACGCCGGGGAGCCCGCGTCCGTCGAGATTATGAAGGTCGTGCAGACTGCACGATGTGCAGGAGCCTCAATCGCTTAAGGCGATCACCGCGAGCTGCGCTTCGGCCGCGATGGTCTGCATGACGGAGGCCGGCGCCACCTTGGTGTTGGTCGGCTTGCGGTACCGCTTGGTCGCGACACCGGCCGACTTGAAGTGGCCTTCGAGCCGGTCGAGGAACTCCGCGCCGCGCGACTTGCCGATATCCATCAGCGCCACGACCTTGCCGTCGAGCGAGGCCGGCGGCGCCAGGCGGGCGCGGCGGGTCGGCGAGGTCTCGGCGGTGGGATCGCGCAGCTTGCTCGAATAATTCATGGCAAATTCCTTCAGCGAATCTCGTGGGTGACGGCCTGGCATTCCTCGCGCACGCGCTGTCCGGGCCAACCGCCGATGATGGCGGAGAATAGACCGGCAGGACCGCCGGCGCGAACGATCAGCAGCCCGTCGGGCTGGAACTTGTCGACGATCTTGTCGGCCATCGACGCGGGCAGTCCCTCCGGCACGTTCTGCGCGCCGTGGATCAGGTCGCGGCCCGGCCGCTTCAGCGCCTGATACAATTCTTCTTCGATGCGGCGGCGATCCCAGCCGCCGTCCTTGAAGATCCTGTAATGTTCGGGCGAGAGTACGAGCACCGCATTTCCCGAGTCGCAGAGCTTGGGATGGCCGACGCCGAACAGGCCCATCGCCAGCGAGCGCGTCAGCTCCTCCGGCGTGCGCGACTTCTGGTCGATGAAGCCGTGGACGCCCTCGGCGTGGAACAGCGTGACGGCGCTTTTGCCGGCCGCGATGCCACGGCGCTGCGCCAGCGGCTCCCAATCGGGATCGGATTCGTCCTCGGCGAAGCAGAACGTGTACTTGCCGGGATTGCCCAGCGTGGCGCGGTCCATGCCGCCCGGCAGCCCGCCGCCCACGTTGCGCACGATGAGCTGCAGCGCGCGGCCGATCGTGGCGTTGGCGCGATTGCCCTGGCCCAGCGCGTTGACGCCGGAGTTCATGCCGACGGCCTTCGCCGCCGGCCCGTTGATGATGACCAGCGGCCCGGAGAAATGCGTGGTGCAGAGCAGGCCGTGCAGTACGAACAGCGGATCGAGCGCGGCTTCGAGTACGCCCAGCACCACCGGCAGGTATTCCGGCTTGCAGCCCGCCATCACCGCGTTGATCGCCACCTTCTCGACCGTGCAGGGCGCGAGGTTCGGCGGCACGAGGCCCACGACCTCGTCGGGCTTGCGGTCGGTGCCACCCAGCATGCGCAGAATGCGCTCGTCGGTCGGCGGCACGACCGGCAGGCCATCGCTCCAGCCGCGCTCGTAACAGGCCTCGATCGGATCGTCCCATTCGCCGACCGGGATCTCGCGCGATGCGAGGCCGGGATCGCCGTAGCGCGCGATCAGCGCTTCCTGAACGCCCGGCTCGACGCTGCGCGAGCCGCAGCCCGGCTGCCACGCCGGCAGGCCCTCGCCCGCGGCGGCCGCGCCGGCGAGGCGGGTCCATTCGGCGCGATCCCAGCCCACGGTGCGGCCGACTTCGCGGCCGCCTTCGTAGCGGATCAGCGTCGGCACGGCCTCGACCTTGAGATGGAAGGAGCGTTCGAGCTGCTGGTCGTCGAGCACGCGGCTGACGCCGGACGGAAAGGCAGGATCGTCTTGGGTGATGACGGTGAGCGCGCCGGCCTTGTCGAGGCTCTGCATCACCGGCTCGACCAGCACGCAGGTATGGCATTCGTGCTTGGCGACGATCACCAGCCCGTCCGCGGGCAGCATCTCAATCATTCAGCAGAGCCTCCACCTGGGCATCGATGAACGCGGCATCCTCAGGATTGTCGCGCGGATTGCCGGCGCGATGACCCCATACGGACGGGATCTCCACCAGCTTTCCATATTTGAGATAGGGCAACTCTTCCCGGTTGTCGTCGGTCTGGAAATAGAGATCGGTCGCCGACGGCATCAGCAGCACCTTCGCCTTGATGCCGGCCAGCGCCATCTGCAGGTCGCCACGATAGAGATCGTTGGCGGAGATGTCGCCCTGCTGCCAGGTGAAAAGCTGGGCCAGCAGATCGTTCATATCGCGGCGCAGAAAATTGGCTTCCCACGACCGCACGAGGAAATCCTCGAGACTGCTGAAGCCCAGACCGCGCCACATCTCGCGGCGATAGAAGGTCTGGCTCAAGGCCCAGCCGGCATAGATGCGGCCCATGGCCCGCAATCCCTGCTGCGGCGTGGCGGCAGCCTGCAAGGTGGTGCGGATGCCTTCGAGGAAGACGAAGTTGTGCGGAGCGGTCTTCGCCGAGCCGCAATTGACCACGATGCGCTCGACCGCCTCGCCGAACAGCGCGCCCCAGTGATAGGCCTGCTGCGCCCCCATCGACCAGCCATAGACCAGCTTCAGCCGGTCGATGCCGAACAGCTCCACCAGCATCTGCCGCTGCAGCATGACGTTGTCGAAGGTCGTGACCTGCGGGAAGTCGGGCGTGTTCGACGGCGAGGAGGACAGGCCGTTCGTCATCATGTTGGGGATGACGATGAAATAGCGGCTGGGATCGAGGCAGTGGCGCACGTCGACCAGCCATTCGATGTCGGTGTGATGGGCGCCGTAGCTGGTCGGGTAGAGGATGACGTTGTCGCGCTTGGGCGAGAGCGTGCCGTAGGTCTTCCAGACGATGCGGGCCTGCTTCAGCGTGCCGCCGCGCTGCAGCCGGACATGATCCGCCGACCAGATGCCCTCGCTTGTCCGCATGTCCCCTCCATCATCCCAAGACCATCGCATGGGATTCAAGGATCCCTCACTGCGTTCGGGATGACACGGCTTTCTGCATCGACGCCCTCACCCCGTGCCAAAACCGGTGTCATCCCGAACGCAGTGAGGGATCCTTCGCTTTCCAAGACACGCAAGCAAGTGTCGTTCGCTCGTTCAGCCGAAGCTGCGGATGATCTCGCCGTGCGTCTGAGTATAGCTCTTCGCGACGTATTTCAGGTGCGGCCGCAGATGCTTGTGCGCCTCGGGCAAATGATGGAACGGAATGTTCGGCAGCAGGTGATGCTCGGCGTGATAGGGCAGGTTCCACATCAGGAACCGCACGATGGGATTTGAGATCGTCGTGCGCGTGTTGGCGAAGCCGTCGTCGCTGTTGGGACAGAGCGTGTGCTCGGTCAGGAGATAGAGGCGCAGCAAGGGCAGGCCGACCAGCAGCGGGATGAACCAGACCCAGAGCACGGCATCGGTCCCGAGCAGGATCGAGCCCACGATCAGCACGGCGTAAAGCGCGAGCAGCCAGCGGCCCCAGCGCCGCACCTCGGGCCAGGCCGCCTCGTGGATGTAGGTCGCAGCGCCTCGATAGCCGAACGGGAACAGGAAAATGTCGCGCACGCGGATCATCAGGAACGGGATCGAGCTGACGCGATAGAGATAGCTGCCCCAGCCGGTGGGCGTGACCGCGGTGATCAACTCGGGGTCGCGGTCGGGATCCTGGGTGTAGCGGTGATGGGCGTAGTGATAGTGCCGGTAGAAGGCCGCGTTGTTCAGGATCGCCGCACCCGAGAAGAAGGCCAGCACGTCGGCCATCCAGCGCGTCTTGAACGATCCATAGTGCACGGACTCGTGCAGCGCGCCGAACAGCGCATTGATGAATACGCCCTGCAGCAGCAGCGCCGGCAGCACCCACCAGGTACCGCGCGTCTCAAGCACCAGCCAGCCGCCGAGAACGAGCAGCGCGAGATGCGCGCCCGTCTGGACCAGCCCCTTGGTATCGTCGCGCGCATAGAGGCGCTTCAGCACCTCCGCCGGCACCACCCGCATCTGGCGGGCGCGCTGTCCCGTTACTGTATAGGTGCCCATAGACCTTCCTTGTACGCGTGCTCGGTGGCGGCCTCGCGCTTCTTCTTTTCTTCCTCGCTGAGGCCGATCTGGTCGCCGACCATGCGCGAGATCGAGGGGAAGGCGCCCTTGGGCTGGACATAGTCCGCCGACCACAGGCGCGAACGCAGCAACGCCTTGGCGCAATGCAGGTAGGCCTGGCGCACCGAGATCACGATGGCGCATTTCGGCGCCTTGCCCTGCACCGCCATCGACTCGAGCAGCGCAGGATCGACCGAGAGGCGCGCCGTGCCGGCGACGCGCACCGTCTCGTTGACGCCGGGCAGCAGGAAGATCAGCGCGACCTCGGGATTCTCCAGCAGATTGCGCAGCGTATCGAGCCGGTTGTTCCCGGGACGATCGGCCAGCGCGATCGTCTTTTCGTCGAGCACCTTGAAAGAGCCCGGCGGATCGCCGCGCGGGGTGACGTCCTGCTTGCCCGAGGCGTCGGCCGTCGAGATCAGGCAGATCGGCGACAGGGCGATGAAGCGGCCCATATGGGCATCGATGCGGCCGATGTCCTTGATGGCCGCCGTCGCGCTCACCGGCGCATAGGAGCCGACGAGGGCGGCCGCGCCTTCGGCGTCGAGCAACTCTGGTTGCATCGGCGGCGCGGAAAAAGTCACGGAATCGGGCATTTTTTGAGACCTCCGGAATCTGCAAGGCAGGGTAGCAGGCACCCTGCTCGGTGGAAACCATCCGGCGCGAGGAGTCGTTGGTTGTGCAGTCACAAAGCAAGAGGAGGACCAGATGAGTGATTATGACCCCAACCTGAATCCGGGCCGTCCCGGCTACGATCCCCTAAACCGCCAGGCCGACCCCTACCGTGCGCCGGACGACGGACGTCCGGGTTACGTGCTGCTCGCGGCGCTGGCGGGCGTCGCCTTGATCGGCGGCTTCCTCTACTTCGGCAATCCGCAGAACAGCTCGGCTCCGGAACAGGCCCAGGCGCCGGCTCCGATCGAGCGCACCGTGACGGATACGCCAGCGGCGACCGAGACGGATCGCCCGGCCGCCATCCCGATGCCCGCCAACCCGGCGGCACCGGCTCCGGCCACGCCGCGGACGGCGCCGCAGGAGTAGCGCCATGACCGACTACGATCCCAGGCTCGACAAGCCCGTCTACGACGATGTCGTGATGACGCCGAATGCGCCAAGCCGCGGGCTCTATCTCGTGGTCGGCGTGGTGGCGGCGATCGTGGCAGCAGTGGGCCTGATGTTCTTCTCCGGCAACACGTCGGATCGGAGCGACATGGCCCGAAGCCCCGATCCGGCCGGGATCAATACCCAGGCCGATGCGCCTCGGACACCGGCGGTGCCGCGGATCACGCCGATCCCGGCGACGCCGACACCGGAGCCGGCTCCGGCACAGCAACAGCAGTAACGCCGTCTGCCTGTGAGGCAAAAAAAGAGCCCGACCGCGAGATCCGCGGTCGGGCGCACAGGCCTTTATTCTCTGCATTCCCGACGTAGCACGGGCGCCTGTGGGACCCGTTGACTCAATCCTGCAGAGCTGACCTGCACTTCTTCATGACTCCCGAGTTCGGCCTTCAGCGCCTCGCCGAGCGCGCGGAACGTTTCCGTGCGCGCGGAAGAGCGACGCCACACAAGGCCGATCCGCCGATGCGGCGCGGCGCCCGCCAGCGGGCGCACCGTCACATCAAGGCCGCGAAGGATGCCGGCATCGATGGCCATTTGCGGCATCAGCGTCACGCCCAGCCCGTTCGCCACCATCTGCGCCAGCGTATGCAGGCTGGTGCCGTTGAATCCGGCATTGCGCCGCGCACCCTCCAGTTCGCAGGCGGCCAGCGCCTGGTCGCGCAGGCAGTGACCATCCTCCAGCAGCAGCAGGTTCTCGTCGGCGATGCTGGCGGCCGGCCGGTGCCCGGCGGGATGGACGATCGAGAAACGGTCCTCGCCGAGATCCATCACCTCGAGATCGCCCAGCGCATAGGGCAACGCCAGCAGCACGGCATCGAGTTCGCCGGACTCGAGCCGCTCCAGGAGACGCGCCGTCTGGTCCTCGCGCAGGTAGAGCTGCAGCTTGGGGAAGGCCTCGCGAAGCCGCGGCATCGCGCGCGGCAGCAGGAACGGGCCGATGGTGGGGATCACGCCGAGATGCAGCGGCCCCGACAGCGGATCGCGCGCCGCCTGGGCGAGGTCCATCAGGTCTTCCGCCCCCTTGAGAAGGCCGCGCGCCCGCTCGGCGATGCCGCGGCCCAGCGCCGTCGGCACGACGGAACGCTTGGTGCGCTCCAGCAGCGGCGCGCCTAGCAATTCCTCCAACTCCTGGATGCTGGCGCTCAAAGTGGACTGGCTGACGGTGCAGGCGGCCGCGGCCTGCCCGAAGTGGCAGCGATCGACCACCGCCACGAGGTAGCGGAGCTGGCGCAGGGTCGGGACGGGTTTCATGGGGAATATGTAATCGCTTTTACCGATTATTCAATTCGGTATTTTGCGCTTTAAACGATGTTAGAACGCCCCTAAGTAACTGTTGCGACCAGTTAACCAAGGAGTTTCAAGCGTGTCCCTCATCAACACCGAGATCAAACCGTTCAAGGCCACCGCCTTCCAGAAGGGCAAGTTCATCGACGTGACCGACGCCGACCTGAAGGGCAAGGGCAAGTGGTCGGTCGTCTTCTTCTACCCGGCCGACTTCACCTTCGTGTGCCCGACCGAGCTCGAGGACCTGGCCAACAGCTATGCCGAGTTCAAGAAGCTGGGCGTCGAGATCTACAGCGTCTCGACCGACACGCACTTCAGCCACAAGGCGTGGCACGACACCTCGGAAGCCATCAAGAAGATCGACTACGTCATGGTCGGTGACCCGACCGGCACGATCACGCGCAACTTCGGCGTGATGATCGAGGAAGCCGGCCTGGCCGACCGCGGCACCTTCGTTGTCGACCCGGACGGCAAGATCCAGATCGTCGAGATCACCGCCGGCGGCATCGGCCGCGACGCCCAGGAGCTGCTGCGCAAGGTCAAGGCCGCCCAGTACGTCGCCGCCCATCCCGGCGAGGTCTGCCCGGCCGCCTGGAAGGAAGGCGAGAAGACGCTGGCCCCCAGCCTCGACTTGGTCGGCAAGATCTGACGACGTAGTCGTCATCCCGAGCGAAGCCGAGGGATCTCTTAGACGAAAAGAGATCCCTCCACTCCGCTTCGCTCCGGTCGGGATGACGGAGTTCATTTCACTAGGAGTACCTCCCATGTTGGACGCCAACCTCAAGACGCAGTTGAAGGGCTATCTCGAGCGCCTGACCATGCCGGTGGAGCTGGTGGCCTCGCTCGACGACTCCGCGAAGTCGACCGAGCTGCGGGAGCTGTTGCAGGAGATCGCGAGCCTGTCGGACAAGGTGACCTTCGCCGAGGCCGACGAGGACATGCGCAAGCCGTCCTTCGCGATCGTGCGGCCCGGCACCGACATCTCGGTCCGCTTCGCCGGCATCCCGATGGGCCATGAATTTACCTCGCTGGTGCTGGCGCTGCTGCAGGTCGGCGGCCACCCCAGCAAGGAAGCGCAGGACACGATCGAGCGGGTGAAGGGCCTCGACGGCGACTACACGTTCGAGACCTATTTCTCGCTCTCGTGCCAGAACTGCCCCGACGTGGTGCAGGCGCTGAACCTGATGAGCGTGCTGAACCCGCGCATCCGCCACACCGCGATCGACGGCGCCCTGTTCCAGGACGAGGTCGAGAAGCGCGGCGTGATGGCCGTGCCCTCGATCTTCCTGAACAGCCTGCCGTTCGGCCAGGGCCGCATGAGCCTGGAGCAGATCCTGGCCAAGCTCGACACCGGCGCCAGCGAACGCGCCGCCGAGGAGATCGCGGCCAAGAAGCCCTACGACGTGCTGGTGGTCGGCGGCGGCCCCGCCGGTGCGGCCGCGGCGATTTACGCCGCGCGCAAGGGCATCCGCACCGGCATCGCCGCCGAGCGCTTCGGCGGCCAGGTGCTGGACACGATGGGCATCGAGAACTTCATCTCGGTCTCCCACACCGAGGGCCCGAAGATGGCCGCGGAGCTGGCCGCGCACGTGAAGGACTACGAGGTCGACGTGATGGACTTGCAGACCGCCACGAAGCTGATTCCGGCGACGCAGCCGGGCGGCCTGGCCACGGTCGAACTGCAGAACGGCGCGACGCTCAAGGCCAAGACCATCGTGCTCTCGCCCGGCGCACGCTGGAGGCAGATGAACGTCCCCGGCGAGGCCGAGTATCGCAACAAGGGCGTGGCCTACTGCCCGCACTGCGACGGCCCGCTGTTCAAGGGCAAGCGGGTGGCGGTGATCGGCGGCGGCAATTCCGGCGTCGAGGCGGCGATCGACCTCGCGGGCCTGGTGAGCCACGTCACGCTGATCGAGTTCGACGGCCAGCTGCGCGCCGACGCGGTGCTGCAGGCCAAGCTCCGTTCGCTGCCCAACGCCACGGTGATCGTCTCGGCGCAGTCGACCGAGGTGCACGGCGACGGCGCCCGGGTGACCGGCCTCGCCTACAAGGACCGCACCACCGGCGAGCAGAAGTCGATCGAGCTCGAGGGCATCTTCGTGCAGATCGGCCTGGTGCCCAACACCGAGTGGCTGAAGGGCGCGATCGAACTCAGCCCGCGCGGCGAGATCGAGATCGACGCAAGAGGCCAGACCTCGGTCCCCGGCATCTTCGCCGCCGGCGATGCGACGACCGTGCCCTACAAGCAGATCGTCATCGCCATGGGCGAAGGCGCCAAGGCCGCGCTGTCGGCGTTCGACCACCTGATCCGCAGTGCGCCGGTCGAGGTGAAGGAAGTGCCGGCCTCAGAAGGCCGGGAAGCGGCTTAGCCTAGGCCGCCCGGCGTGGACGGCCGCCCTTGCGGCCGTTGGCGCGGGCGGCGGCGGCCTTCGCCTTGGATTTCGTCTGGCCGGCGCGGCGCGCGAGTTCGGACATCATCCAGGCGCGGGTCCCGAACACGCCCATCAGCAGGCCGGGCACGGTGAAAGCGGCATTGAGCGCGGGCCAGTGCAACCCATGGCCGGCCCCGAGGATCTCGATGTCGGCCAGCTCCGCGTCGGTCGCCTGCGCCAGCCCCTGCAGCGACCGGGCCGGAAAGACGAAGCTGCAGCCATTGGTCAGATCGACCACGACCCGGCCGGTCCGGCGTTCATAATGCGCGCGCTCGGCCTGCGGCTCGCTCACGGCGCGGCGACGGCCGCGTGCCAGGGCGCGGTCGATTTCGCGATCCCTCTCGGCCTTCGATCGATCACCAGCTTTTTCGGTCTTCCTTGTCATTTGCTTCGTGCCAACCACGAGCACCCGAAGGGACCAGCGTTACCGAGACCTCGCATCGTCTAACGAACCAGTCAATAACCTATCTGATAGGATATGGGATGGTATAATGTTTATCTTAATCGCCTAAAACGTGCTTTCTAACCGGGCCTCTTCTCGATGAGTTCGACAATGGAGAAGCCGCTCTTCCCCCGCTAGGATTCAGAAGTCGACGCCCTCGACGACCTCCTTAGATGGGAGATAAAGTCGACTTGTGGGCTCGGACTTTTGCGCGTGGCGGGAGGCAGCTGAGTTCCTTGAGGATGGGAAGTGATAACGATCAAGGTCACACAGAATGACTCTTGACTCGCTAACGCCAGCGGAGCGCAGCGTTCGCATGGCTCGAATTCGGAATAAAAATACGCAGCCGGAGCTAGCAGTCAGGCGCGAAGTATGGGCACTCGGATTTCGCTACCGTTTGCATGCCGCCGAACTAGCAGGAAAACCTGACTTAGTATTCCGAAGGAGGCGCAAGGCAATATTTGTCCATGGCTGCTTTTGGCACCGGCATGGTGCTCGCGGTTGTAAGCTGGCACGACTTCCCAAGTCTCGGCTTAGTTTCTGGGAACCAAAGCTAACGGCGAACGCCGCCCGAGATCGTCGCAACTTACGGCTTCTCCGAGGTGCGGGTTGGGAGGTCTTGGTTGTATGGGAATGCCAAATGAAGGATAAGGAACATTTAAGGAACATGCTCGGTGCGTTTCTCAAGGGGAAGAAATGAAGTCGGTTGAGCTTTTTGTTGGGGCTGGTGGGCTTGGCATCGGTGTGAGCAACGCAGGCTTCATGCCCCAAGCTATCATCGAGTGGGATAAATGGTGCTGCGACACGATTCGTGAGAATCGAAACGGCGGCGTGCCTGCTGTCGTTAAGTGGCCCGAGCCATCTGAATGCGACGTTCGAACGGTTGATTTCCATCCCTACGAGGATCGCGTTGAACTCGTAACCGGTGGGCCGCCGTGTCAGCCCTTTTCCTTAGGTGGTCGCCATAGGGCTTATGATGACGAGCGCGATATGTGGCCAGAAGCCGTGCGCGCAGTTAGAGAAATTAGACCCAAGGCGTTCATATTCGAGAATGTTAAGGGACTTACTCGCGCGAGCTTCGCCAGCTACCTGAGTTATATCGTTCAGCAATTGACCTACCCAGATATTACACGACGCAACGATGAGCACTGGGAAGATCATCTCAGCCGCTTGGAGCGACATCACACCGGCAACAAGCGCAGTACTGGTTTGACGTATCGGGTTGTGTGCCGTGTGTTGAATGCTGCGGACTACGGAATTCCCCAACGTCGGGAGCGCATCGTCTTCGTTGGATTTCGTCGCGACTTGGGTATCGAATGGTCTTTTCCAGAGGAAACTCACTCCGTCGATGCGCTTCTTTGGTCTCAACTGAGGAGCGGTGAATACTGGGAGTATCATCGCGTCCCGAAGCGCGAACGGCAGATCGGATCGCGACTGCAAGATAGAGCAATGAAAATTGGCGCACAGCCGGAAGCGAAAGCTTGGCTAACCGTGAGAGACGCCCTGCGCGGTCTACCAGATCCCGAACTAGAGCCAAAGAAATCGCTACGAATACACAACCATCGTTTCCAGTCAGGAGCGCGCGCATATCCTGGCCACACAGGCAGCCCCCTTGACGAACCCGCCAAGGCACTCAAAGCTGGCGTGCACGGAGTTCCTGGCGGGGAGAACATGCTAGTCCGCCCGAACGGCACAGTGCGTTACTTCACTGTTCGAGAAAGTGCTCGCTTGCAGACATTTCCTGATGATTTTGTGTTCCATGGAGCATGGAGCGAGACCATGCGTCAGTTGGGCAATGCGGTTCCCGTCGAATTGGGCGCAATCATCGCTAGGAGTGTGCGTAAACACCTAATGTTTTCAGCGCGAGCCAATCGCCTCCAATGACGAAAGGTCCTCTCCCTCAAGCCGAAGTGCTCCTTGAGAAACTTAGAAAGGACCTTGAGGGGCTAGCCACTGAAGTAGGTAGCGCTCAATTGTCGGCTCCTTCAAGGCGTCGACTGAACGATGCGTTGGGTAGTGCGGCAAGTGATCTACAGGCACTACTCGCCAAGTTGGATCCGATTGCTCGGCCTAGCGCTGTATTTGATCCGGGAAATCCACGAACTATTGGCTTCTTCATTGCATTGGCGTTAACGGCGCAACCGCGACGACCACTCAGCAAGCTTCAGCCCTTCCACGGATCTGGGGTCTACGCGATTTACTATTCAGGCAGTTTTCCGCTCTACTCTCCGATCAGAAACACCGAAACGCCGATCTACGTGGGACAAGCGGCACCCCATCAGCAAGGGGCGATGACTCCCGTTGCGCAGGGCACTCGGTTAGCCGCTCGCCTCAATGAGCATCGCAAGAACATTGAGAGAGCTTGCCAGAGCCTTGACATAAATGACTTTGACTATCGAGCCCTCGTTGTTCAGACCGGATGGGAAACTGGCGCGGAAGATTATCTGATTCGTTTGTTCAGGCCGATTTGGAATAGCGAGACGAAGCTTGTTTTCGGCATAGGCAAGCATGGCGATGATGCGGATACACGTCGCAACAAGCGATCTCCATGGGATACACTTCATCCTGGTAGAACTTGGGCCGCTAAGTCTGCTGAAGACGCGAAGAGTGCTGCAAAGATCAAAACAGAGCTGGCTGACCATTTCGCGAAGCATCCACCGTTCAAACGCTTAAATGACGTTCTGGCGAGCTTTGTAGACGCTTTGCGCCAAACATAGTTTGTCTGGCTCCATCAGCGAAGGTCCTAGGGCTACGTCGTCTCGCGGCTCCTATTTCGGGTAGATGCCTAGCCACGACGGCGCGGTGAGCATGGCGATCTCGGTGCCCGCCGCGTCCGCTTCCAGTTGGATTGCAGACTTCGGCTACCTTCTGCGGTTTGTCTCAGAGGGACCAAGTGCAGACATCAGTCGTCAGAGTGATTGTGCGGGATGCGTCTTCCTCACAAGCCACGCAATGCATTTTGAACGATAGAAACAACGATGTCGCCCGGCATTCGGCCTGTAGCTGGCAATCGTTTAGCTAAAGTTTGCACAGCGCGCCAAACGTCGGCCTTTTCCATTGCGGCGCATACCTCTTTGGATCGCTCACCAAAAAGCTCTTGTGCCTTCGGTCCGTCTAATCCGATGTCTTTACAAGTCGAGTAGATCTTTGCGCGATCATCGCTGCATTGATAGCCCATCCAGACCCAGTCAAAGGGGATTTGCGTGAACTTCGCTTCAGCCGCCGCGCCAGCGGCGATTTCGAAGAATCGCACGCTCGCCCATTCCAGTGGATCAATTTTCAAAAGGGAGAACAAGGTGAGTCGCTGTTCCAGCGTCCAATGAGTGCCCTCCTTGAGGCCGAGACGCTCGCCAGCTTCCTTCAGCTCCGGTTTGATCGGTAGCTCCAACACGGAGACGTGTGGATTGCCCTCGTCCATCTCTATCCAACGGATAGCATTCGCATTGGTGATGCCTGCGCGACCTATCGACAAAACGCGTGCGACAGCATGACCACTCTCATGGAAGGCAACGTCTTTCCGCGTGCCCCAACCGACTCTTCCGTCCGAATCGAGAGTCATTTGTCTCCTACCTTTCTCGCAAAATCCTTCCCGAAATACTTTCATAAGGGCGACGCCGTCGATAGCGCGCCTCCCAGCATTCCTTGAACTGGCGATCGGCGACGAGTTTCACGAGGTCGAGGCCCAGGTAAGCCGGGGTTCCCGCATGGCCGGGCAGTTGCGATATCCGATTTCATACCCGATGGTGCCCGATTGATCCCGCACGACCTCATTCTGAGGGCATGCCGAGTGCGTGCTTCTCGATGGATGGGCAACAGACGCGGTGCTCATGCCCATGCTTCGAGACAGCTGCTGCGCAGCTTCTCAGCATGAGGTGTGTTGGTGCGTTAAGAACGCCGGAGCAATTGCCATCGCGGCCCGCTTAACCTCACCCCCCCACGGCCTTGATCCTCTCCTCCAGCATCCCCCGGATCGGCGCATCCGCCGGCAACAGGGCCAGCAGCGTCTTCCAGCGCTGCAGCGCCGCCGGCTTGTTGCCCGCCGCTTCGGCGGCAACGCCCAGGTAGAACAGGGCCAGCGCGTTGCGCGGCTCGCCCTTCTCCAGCCGCTCCAGCACGGCGACGGCCTGCGGCGACGGCACGGCGCCGGGCGCGAGCTGGCGCACATGCGCCTCGGCCCAGTCGGCCAGGATGCGCGCGTCGACGGGGGCCAGCGTGTCGGCGCGGCCGTAGGCGTCGGCGGCGCTGGCGTTCTCGCCCAGCACCTTCCAGGCATTGGCCAGGCGCAGCCAGCCGGCGCGGTCCTGCGGCGCGTCGGCGAGGCGCGCGGCCAGCCCCTCGACCATCGAGCGGATCGCCTGCTGGCGCTGCTCCGGCGGGAGCTGGGCCATCGCCTCCTGCTGCTCGCGGCTGGGCTGCGGCATCGCCGAACCGGGCGCGGATTCGGGCGCGGCGCGGGTCGGCGGGGGCGGCACCTCGATCCCGGCGGCGCGGGCCACCCGCGCGATCTCGGCGCGCAGCATGCCGAGCCAGGGCGCGTCGGGCGGGCTCTTGGCCTCGAGCTCGCGCCAGCGCGCGATGGCGGCGCGGGAGTCGCCGCTCTGCGCCTCGTGCAGGCCGAGATAGTAGAGGGTGCCGACATCGTCGGGCCGCGCCTTGAGCGCGCGCCGCAGCGCGTCGACGGCGGGCCCGGTCACGGTGCCGCCGGCCTCCAGGGTGAGGCCCTCGCCCAGCGCCGCCAGCGCCTCGGGATCGTCGGGGTTCTCCTTCAGCCGCTCGCGCGCCGCCTTCAGCAGGCCCGCGACGTCGAGCTGCTGGCCGGGCGCGGGATGCTGGGCACCCCGGTCGGCGAACGGTGCGGCGGGCAGGCCCGGCCGGCCGGTCTGCAGATAGAGGCCGAGCGCCAGCAGCGGCACGAAGAGCGAGAGCGCCGGCGGCAGCCATTTGTGCCAGGCGTCGGATTTGATCGCGGACCCGGACGCGGCGGCGGCGTCGCCGGCGGCCAGCATGCGGCGCTCGATCTCGGTGCGCGCGGCGGCGGCCTCGGCGGGCGGCAAGCTGCCGGCGGCGCGCTCGCGCTCCAGCTCGGCCAGCTGGTCACGGTAGATCGCGAGCTCGGCCTGCAGCCTGTCGTGGCGGTCGAGATGGCGCGCCAGCAGCGGCCACAGCAGCGCGCCGACCGTGGCGGTGGTGAGGAGCGCGAGCAGGAATTCGAGCATCGCCGTCAGCCCTTGAGGAGCGCGTCGAGGCGGCGGCGCTCCTCCTCGTCGAGCGGCTTTGGCGCGGCGATCGGTTGGGATCGGCGGCGGCGGGCGGCGAGCAGCAGCGCGGCGCCGGCGACCAGCAGCAGCAATGGCGCGCCCAGCCACAGGATCAGCGTGCCGGCCTTGAAGGGCGGCTTCAGCAGCACGTAGTCGCCGTAGCGCGCCACCATGAAGGCGAAGACGTCGCGGTCGGTGTCGCCGGCGGTCAGCCGCTCGCGCACGGCGCGCCGCATGTCGCGCGCCACTTCGGCCGAGGAATCGTCGATCGCCTGATTCTGGCAGACAACGCAGCGCAACGCGCGGCCGATCTCGCGGGCGCGGGCTTCGAGCGCCGGGTCGGGCAGGACTTCGGAGGGCTCGACGGCGAGGGCGGGGAGGGTGAACAGCAGGGCGAGGAGGCAGAACAACGCTCTCAAACTCCTCCAGTAACCTCCGTCGTCTCGACCGGAGCGCCGAAGGCGCGAAGCGGAGAGACCTTCTCTCCGCCAATAGCCGGCTAGTCGTCGAGAGAAGGTCTCTCCGCTGCGCCTCGCTGCGCGAGGCTCCGGTCGAGACGACGGGATTAATTTGAGGAGCGACTTCACTTCACCGCCCCCTTGAGGAACGGCAGGATCGTCTCGCTCAGGTCCCGCTCGGTGATCGGCCCGCGATAGTGGCGGCGCACGATGCCGGCGCCGTCGATCAGGTAGGTCTCGGGCACGCCGCTCAGGCCCCAGTCGAGGCCGGTCTTGCCGTCGAGGTCGAGGCCCGCGAGTCGGTAGGGATCGCCCAGCCGCTTCAGCCACGGCAGCGCATCGTCGCGCTTGTTCTTCCACGCGATGCCCACGATGGTCGCGCCCTCGCGTTCGCGGAGCCGCGTGAACAGCGGATGCTCGGCAAGGCACGGCGTGCACCAGCTCGCGAAGAAATTCACGATCACCGGCTTGCCGGTGCGCAGGCTCGCGTCGGTGAGCGGCGCTTCGCCCGGGCGCAGTGCCGGCAGGTCGAGCTTCGGCGCCGGGCGTCCCACCATCACCGAGCCGATCGAGGCCGGGTCGCGGCCGCTGGTCAGCGACCAGGCGAAGAAGCCCGCCATCAGCGCGAGCGTCAGCAGCGGCAGGATGAAGAGGAGCCGACGCATCTATTCCGCCGGCTGCAGGACGGGTTTGCGCGACGGCGCGCCGACACGCAGCCGGCGATCCGACAGCGAGACGAAGCCGCCCAGCGCGCACAGTGCCGCGCCCAGCCAGATCCACGGCGCCAGCGGATTGAGATAGAGGCGGATCACCCAGCCCTGCTGCGGGCTGCCCTCGCCCAGGGTGGCGTAGAAGTCGCGCAGCCCGTTGGTCTGGATCGCGGTCTCGGCCACTTGTCGACGCTGCACGGTGAAGAGGCGGCGCTCGGGCTGCAGCACCGTGTAGGGCTTGCCGCCGACGCTGACGTTCAGCGTCGCGCGTTCGGCGATGTAGTTGGGGCCGCGCACCTCGTCCATGCGTTCGAGCAGCACGCTGTAGCCCGCGAAGGCGATGCGGTCGCCGGGCTTCATCGTCTGCATCAGCTCGGTGTTCCACGACGAGGTCGCGACCGAGCCCAGCACGACGACGCCCAGCGAGGCGTGAGCGATCACCATGCCCAGGGTCGAGCGCGGGATGGTGCGCAAGGTGCCGCTGCGGACGCGGTCGGAGAGCGAGGCGAGGCTGCCGACGATCAGCCAGACACCGAAGCCGAAGGCCAGTGCAGCCAGCGTCGAGCGGCTGTCGATCATCGTCATCGCGACCACGATGGCGGCCAGCGACACGACCAGCGCGATCCGCAGGCGCATCAAAGCCGGCCACAGTTCGGCGCGCTTCCAGCCGAGGAACGGGCCGACGCAGAGCGCGGCGAACAGCGGCGCGCAGAGCGGCACGAAGGTCGCGTTGAAGAAGGGCGGGCCGACCGAGACCTTGTTGCCGGTCAGCAGGTCGAGGAACAGCGGATAGAGCGTGCCCAGCAGCACCGTGGCGGCGAGCGTGCAGAGCAGCAGGTTGTTCAGGATCAGCGCGCCCTCGCGGCTGACCGGCTGGAACAGGCCGCCGCCCTGAAGCTGCGGCGCGCGCCAGGCGTAGAGCGCCAGGCCGCCGCCGGTGACCAGCAGCAGGAAGGCCAGGATGAACATGCCGCGCGACGGATCCTGCGCGAAGGCATGCACCGAGGTCAGCACGCCCGAGCGCACCAGGAAGGTGCCGAGCAGCGACAGCGAGAAGGCAAGCAAGGCCAGCAGCACCGTCCAGCTCTTCAGCGCGTCGCGCTTCTCCACGACGATGGCCGAGTGCAGCAGCGCGGTGCCGGCGAGCCACGGCATCAGCGAGGCATTCTCGACGGGATCCCAGAACCAGAAGCCGCCCCAGCCCAGGATGTAATAGGCCCACCACGAACCCAGCGCGATGCCGAGCGTCAGGAAGCACCAGGCCGCCAGCGCCCACGGCCGCACCCAGCGCGCCCAGGCCGCATCGACGCGGCCTTCGAGCAGGGCGGCGACGGCGAAGGCATAGGTCACCGAGAAGCCGACATAGCCCAGGTAGAGCAGCGGCGGATGGAAGGCGAGGCCGGGATCCTGCAGCAGCGGGTTCAGCCCGTTGCCGTCGGGCGGCGCGGGGAACACGCGCTCGAACGGATTGGAGGTGAACAGCAGGAAGGCGAGGAACCCGACGCCGATCAGCGCCTGGATCGCCAGCACACGGCTGCGCAGCGTGTCGGGCAAATTGGCGCCGAAGACCGCCACCGCCGCGCCGAACAGCGCGAGGATCAATGCCCACAGCAACATCGACCCTTCGTGGTTCCCCCACACGCCGCTGATCTTGTAGAGCAGCGGCTTGGCCGAATGCGAATTGTCGACGACGTTGAGGACGGAGAAGTCGGACGTGACATAGGCCTGCGTCAGCGCACCGAACGCGAGCAGCACGAGGAAGGCCTGCGTCAGCGCCGCCGTGCGGCCGAGCGTCATGAGGCGCAGGTCACCCCTGCTCGCACCAATGAGCGGCAGCGTCCCCTGCACCAACGCGACAGCCAACGCGAGGATCAGCGCGAAGTGTCCGAGCTCCGGTATCACGACGCCCACCCCAAGCCCTCGTAGCGTCTCGGCGGAAGCGAAAGGTCCCTCACTTCGTTCGGGATGACAGCTTTTTCCGCATCAACGCACTGCGCCAGCCTCAACAAGATTGTCATCCCGAACGAAGTGAGGGACCTTTGCGTCACAGGCGCCAGTCCTGCGTCGTAGACGGGAATGGTCACTTCTTCTCTTTCCATTGACCCGACTCTTTGATCGCCTTCGCGACCTCCGGCGGCATGTAGTTCTCGTCATGCTTGGCCAAAATCTCGCGCGCGGTGAACACACCGTCCGGTCCGATCGAGCCCTCGGCGATCACGCCTTGCCCCTCGCGGAACAGGTCCGGCAGGATGCCGCGATACGTGACCTTCACCGTCTTGTTCGTGTCGGTGACCGTGAAGCGCACGATCTGCCCGTCCTTCACGACGCTGCCCTGCTCGACCAGGCCGCCCAGCCGGAAGCGGCGGTCCGGGCCGATGCTCTTCTCCGCCACCTGCGTCGGCGAATAGAAGAAGACGAGATTGTCGTTCAATGCCGTGAGCACGAGCGTGGCCGCGACGCCGAGCGTGGCCAACGATCCCAGCAGCAACCAGAGGCGGCGGCGCTTCGGAGTCATCGGCGCTTCTCCAGCCCGCGCGCCGCCAGCTCGCGCCGCACCCGCTTGCGCGCACCGAGCGAGGCAATCAGCAGCCCGCCCAGGATGACCGCGGCGGCGAGATAGGAGGCGAGGATATAGGCCGCGTGGTTGCTCATGCCGCGGCCTCGGCATTCTCGAGGCGCCGCCGGTCGATCTCGGTCTCGGTGCGCAGCAGCACGAGATACACGAACAGGAACAGCAGCGAGACCGCCATCCAGAGAAGCGGCACCAGGATCGAATTGTGGATCGCCGGCGCGTCGAGCCGCGTGATCGAGGCCGGCTGGTGCAGCGTGTTCCACCAGTCGACCGAGAACTTGATGATCGGCAGGTTGATGACGCCGATCAGCGCCAGGATCGCCGCCGCGCGATCGCCGCGCTCGGGTGAGTCATAGGCGCGGCTGAGTGCGATGTGGCCGAGATAGAGGAAGAACAGCAGCAGCATCGAGGTGAGCCGCGCATCCCACACCCAGTAGGTGCCCCACATCGGCCGGCCCCACAGCGAGCCCGTCAGCAGGCACACCGCCGCGAAGCTCGCGCCCACGGGTGCGGCCGCGCGCGCCATCAGCGCCGCCAGCGGATGGCGCCACACCAGCAGCGAGGCGCCGAGCGCCGCCAGCATCGCGTAGCCGCCCATCGACAGCCATGCCGACGGCACGTGCACGAACATGATCCGCACCGTCTGGCCCTGCTGGTAATCCTCCGGCGCCACGAAGAAGGCCATGTAGAAGCCGACCGCCAGCATCAGCACCGTGGCGAAGCCGAGGCTCGGCAGCACCCGCTGGGAGAAGCGCCGGAACCGCGCAGGATTGGCGAGAAAATGCAGGTCGGCCATCGGCCCCATCCTCCCTATTCGCCGGCTTGCCGCAAGGCTGCGGCAATCGCCCATGGCGTCGTGGCCAGGGCGACCAATGCAAGAGCCGCGAGGATCGCAACATGTGTCACGATGCCCTCGCCTGCCGCCAGCGTCTCGATCGCGCCCGCGCCGAAGATCAGCGTCGGCACGCAGAGCGGCAGCGCGAGCAGCGCCAGCAGCGCGCCGGATTTGCGCGCCCCGAGCGTGAGCGCCGCCGCGAGCCCGCCGATCAACGATAAAGTGGGCGTGCCGACCAGCAATGTCGCGCCCAGTGCGAGCAGGCTCTGCCCGTCGAGCCCGAAGGCGATGCCCAGGAACGGTGCGAGCAGGCTGAGCGGCAGGCCGGTCACGATCCAGTGAGCGAGGCACTTGGCAAGCGCGGCCAGCTCGAGCGGCCACGGCGCCAGCAGCAGGAGATCGAGCGTGCCGTCCTCGTAATCGGCGGCGAACAGCCGCTCCAGCGACAGCAGCGCGGCGAACAGCGCGGCGCACCAGAGGACGCCGGCCGCGATGCGCGCCAGCACGTTGGTCTCGGGCCCGATGCCCAGCGGAAACAGCACCGTCGCCACGACGAAGAAGGCAAGCACGACGCCGACATCGCCCGGCCGCCGCCAGACGAGATGCAGGTCGCGCCGCAGCAGGGCGGCAAAGCCGCTCATGCCGATTCCTCGGCGGTGGTCCCGCCGCGCAGGTCGAGCCGCTGCGCGCCCTCGATGCCCAGTTCGGCATGCGTCGCGGCAATCGCGAGACCGCCGGCCGCGAGATGCCTCTGGAGCGCTGTCCGAAACGCCGCCTGTGCCGGCAGGTCGAGCGCGTTCAGCGGCTCGTCGAGCAGCCAGAGCGGCGCCTGCGACAGGACGATGCGGGCGAGCGCGGTGCGGCGGCGCTGGCCGGCCGACAAGGTCCGCACCTCGCGTGCGGAAAGCCCGATCAGATCCAGGGCGACGAGGGCCCATTCCAGCCGGTCCCCCGCCTCCCCGCCCCGCAGCCGTTCGGCAAAGACGAGATTCTCCATCACCGTGAGGTCGCCCTTCAGCCCCTCGAGATGGCCCAACCAGGCCAGCCGCCCCCGCCAGGTCTCGGGGTCTTCAGCGATGTCCATGCCTTGCCAGGCGATCGTGCCGGCATGAGGCGGCGTCAGCCCTGCCAGGGCCCGCAGGAGGCTGGTCTTGCCGCTGCCATTGCGCCCGGTCAGCGCCAGAAGCTCGCCTTCGCCCACGGCAAAGGAGAGACGGTCGAAGACCAGCCGGCCGCCGCGGCGGCACGACAGGCCGGTCACTTCGAGAAGCGGAGGCGCCATGGGCGCCGTCCTAGCACGCCGGAAGCAGGCAAAGAAAAAGGCCGTCATCTCGGGGGAGAGTGAGATGACGGCCTGAGCGCCTCCGAGGAGGCTAGAACGTGGCTTTGGGGGGACCACGTTCGGGGGAGATACCCAACCTAGATGGAAGCCCGGGGTGGCCGTCGCTAGACCCAATTGGGGCAAAACCGGGGTATTTAGCCCCCGCGCATTTTTGCGCGGGGTCGGCGAGCGGCAGGGCCTGCAGGCGCGCAGCGCCGAAGGCCCGGGAGCTCGCACCGTGCAGAATAGATAAGCATTTCAGAGGGTTAGGCGGGCAGTAAGCACCGCCATCCGTTCTGCACCGCGCCGCCCGCTACGCGTAAGCGCTGCGCGCTTACGCGTAGGGATCCGCCGCATCCCTCATACCATCACCCATGAACTGATAGGCGAGGATCACGAGAATGACGGGCACCACCGGCAGCATCAGCCACCAGTTCACGGCGACGACGTTGATGTCCGTCGCCTCGTTCAGCAGCACGCCCCACGAGGTGATCGGCGGCCGCAGCCCCAGGCCGAGGAACGACAGCGCCGTTTCGGCCAGGATCATCGACGGGATCGACAGCGTGGCCGAGGCGATCAGGTGGCTCATGAAGCCCGGCAGCAGGTGGCGGCCGATGATGCGGGCGGGCTTGGCGCCCATCATCTGGGCGGCCGCGGCATAATCCTCCTCGCGCAGCGACAGGAGCTTGGAGCGGACGGCGCGGCCGAGACCCGGCCAGTCGAGCAGCGCCAGGATGATGGTGATGCCGAAATAGACCAGCAGCGGCGACCAGGTGACGGGCAGCGCGGCCGAGAGCGCCAGCCACAGGGGCAAATGCGGGAAGCTCTTGATGATCTCGGTCAGTCGCTGGACCACGCTGTCGATCCAGCCGCCGTAGTAGCCCGCGAGCCCACCCAGCACCAAGGCGAGCACGAACGACAGCGCGATGCCGATAATGCCGATGGTGAGGGATATTCGCGCGGCATAGACGATGCGACTGAACATGTCGCGTCCCAATCGGTCGGTCCCCAGCAGGAAGAAGGTGCCATCCTTGGGCGGGCAGACGAAATGGAAGCTTCCCTCGATCAGGCCCCAGAACTCGTAGCTCTCGCCCAGGCAGAAGAAACGCAGCTGCTGCGGCTTGGTCCTGTCGGGCGAATAGATGCGCTGCAGGGTGGCCGGATCGCGTTCCATCTTGAGGCCATAGACGAACGGCCCGAGGAACGAGCCTTCGTGGAAGAGATGGACCGACTGCGGGGCCGCGAAGATGTAGCGCGAGTGCCGCGTGTGCAAATCGTAGGGCGCGATGAACTCGCTGATGAGCGTCGAGAAATACATCAGCAACAGGAAGGCCATCGACACGACGGCCGGCTTGTGGCGGCGGAAGCGCCACCACATGAGCTTCCACTGGCCCGCCATGTAGTAGCGTTCCTGTTCGGCGGTCAGCTTGTCGGCGACGTAGGGGTCCCACGGCTCCTGCGAGACGAAGTGCGGCGCGCGGCGGCGGGGATCGGGTGTGGTGCCAGTGGGTGTCGTGTCGGTCATGGCACCCTCACTTTTCCGAACTGCCGAAGCGGATGCGCGGATCGAGCGCGGCGAGCGCCAGGTCCGAGATCAACATGCCGATGACGGTGAGGACGGCCACGAACAGCAGGAAGGTGGCGGCGAGATTGACGTCCTGTGTCTTGAGCGCGCTCAGCAGCATCGGGCCCGTGGTCGGCAGCGACAGAACCACCGAGACGATGACCGAGCCCGAGATGACGTCGGGCAGCAGGCCGCCGATATCGGCGACGAACGGGTTGATCGCGTGCCGCAGCGGATACTTCACCAGCAGCCTCATCGGCGGCAGGCCCTTGGCCCGGCCGGTGACGACATACTGCTTCTGCAGCTCGTCGAGCAGGTTGGCGCGGAGCCGGCGGATCATGCCGGCGGTGCCCGACATGCCGATCACGACGACCGGGATGATGAGATGCTGCAGCACCGACACGACCTTGCCCCAGCTCAACGGCTTGTCGATGTACTCGGGATCCATCAGGCCGCCGATCGACAGGCCGAAATAGACCTTGCCGACATACAGGAGCACCAGCGCCAGCAGGAAGTTCGGGATCGACAGGCCGATGAAGCCGATGAACGACGCGACGTAGTCTCCCCACTTGTACTGATGCGTCGCGGCATAGACGCCGATGACGAAGGACACGATCCAGATGAAGGCGATCGTGCAGGTTTCCATGATGATGGTGAGCATCATCCTTTCGCTGATCAGGTCGGCAACCGGCACCGTATCCTGGCAGGAAAGACCGAAGTCCCAGTAGAAGATTCCACCCACCCATTCGAAGTAGCGCCGCCAGAGCGGATGATTGAGGCCGTACAGATCGCGCAACTCGGCGGCCCGGGCGTGGGCATCGGGATCGCCGCGCGCCAGCAGCTCCTCGATCTGCGAGGTCACGCAGTCGCCGGGCGGCAGGTCGATGATGAAATAGACGAGCGCGCTGATCACGAACAGCGTCGGGATCATCAGCAGCACGCGGCGGACAATGAACTGCAGCATGTCAGACCACCTCTCGCCCGGTCGGTTGTCCATCGGGCCGCGAGACGCGGACATAGTGGCCGGGCTCGGCCTCGGTCCAGAAGAGCGGCGTCGCACCGTCGTCGCGGAACGGCTCGGGCCAGACCGTCGGGTCCGACGCCTTGCCTTCCATCAGCGCGCCGAGATCGAGGCGGGAATCGGGATCGGGCATCGGCACCGCCGAAAGCAGGGCCTTGGTGTAGGGGTGCATGGGATTGCGGAACAGCTCGCCGGCGGGCGCCAGTTCGACCAGCCGGCCGGCGCACATCACGGCGATGCGGTCGGCGATGTAGTCGACCACCGCGAGATTGTGGCTAATGAACAGATAGGTGAGGCCGAGCTGCTTCTGCAGGTCCTTCAGCAGGTTCAGGATCTGCGCCTGGATCGAGACATCGAGCGCCGAGACCGGCTCGTCGCAGATCACCATGTCGGGGCGCAGCGCGAGCGCGCGGGCGATGCCGATGCGCTGGCGCTGGCCGCCTGAGAAGGAGTGCGGATAGCGGCTGAGATGGCGGCGGTCGAGGCCGACCATTTCCATCAGCTCGGCGACCATCTCGCGGCGGTAGGCATCGTCGCCGATGCCATGGATGATCAGGGGCTCGACCAGGATGTCGTACACCGTCATGCGCGGATTGAGGGAGCCGAACGGATCCTGGAAGATGAACTGCAGCTTGGTGCGGAAGCGATTCAGCTCCTCGCCCTCGAGACTCATCACGTCGATCTTGCGGCCCCAGTCGTCGAAGATCACGCGGCCGCCCTGGCCGGCGTCCGCCGATATGCCGCGCATCAGCATCTTGCTGAGCGTGGTCTTGCCGCAGCCCGATTCGCCGACGAGGCCCAGGCACTCGCCCCGCATGACGTCGAAGCTCACGTCGTTGACCGCGCGGATGGCGCGCGTCGTGCCGCCGCCCATCAGCTGTTCCATCAGCGTGTCGGCCTTGCGGATGCGAAAGGTCTTGGTGACGTGACGCACCTTGAGCACCGGCGCGTCGGGATTGAAGGTCGCAGTCGGTGACGAGACCGGCTTCTCCTTCAACAGGTGGCCAGTCGTACCCTTGATCTCGCGGATCGGCTGCAGCCGCTCGCCGGGCTCCATGTCGAAGCGCGGCACCGCGTGCAGCAGCGCGCGGAGATAGGGATGCTGCGGATCGCGGAAAATGTCGTGCAGGTCACCCGATTCGACGACCTTGCCGCGATACATCACCACCACGTCGTCGGCGACGTTGGCGACCACCCCGAGATCGTGGGTGATCATCAACAGTGCCATGCCCAGCTCGGACTGCAGATCCTTCATGAGGCGCAGGATCTGGGCCTGGATTGTGACGTCGAGCGCGGTGGTCGGCTCGTCGGCGATCAGCAGCGCCGGCCGGCAGACCAGCGCCATCGCGATCATCGCCCGCTGACGCAGGCCACCCGACAGCTCGAATGGATAAGTGCGCAGCGCCCGCTTCGGGTCGGGGAAGCCGACCATACGCAGCATGTCGATCGTGAGCGCATCGATCTCGGCGCGGCTGAGCTTGCGCCCGTTCTTGCCGCCGAGCGGGCCGCCCGGTCGGGCGCCGTGCAGCTCGACCGCCTCGCCGATCTGGTCGCCCACCGTGTGCAGCGCCGACAGCGAGGTCATCGGCTCCTGGAAGATGATGGAAATCTGGCCGCCCCGGATGCGCCGCATGGCCGGGCCGGAGCGGTCGATCCGGGCGATGTCGACGACGCCTTCGTTGACGCGCGGATCCTGGAACAGGATGGAGCCCGAAGCGATGGTGGCGGTGCGGGGCAAGAGGCCCATGATGGCCTGGCTGCACACCGACTTGCCGGAGCCCGATTCGCCGACCAGCGCCACCGTGCCGCCGGGCGGGATTGAGAAGGAGACCTTGTCGACGGCGCGCAGCACGCCTTCGTGCACGCCGAACTCGACGGTCAGGTCCTCGACGCGCAGCAGATCCTTCATACGGTTTCTTCCTGACCCACGACCACGATGCCCATCGACCTCAGATTCGCCCGCGTCGCGTCGCTGAGCGGCGCACCGGTGGCCTCGGCCGCCTGCGCCGCCCGCTCCACGATATCGTGAAAGCCCTCTAGGGCGGAATCGACCTTTATCAACCTGCTGCCTGTCGAGCCGACACTGAGTTGCATCCAGCCATCAGACCGGTCTCGCTTGGTCGAGAAATAGCTGAGCTTCAGCCGATCTAGCCGGTTCCATTCCACCAGCGTGCCCCCCGGCCCGTCCGCGCAGAGCGTGTCCGGACTGAGCACGTAGCGCGTCCGGTGCCGCAGCGCCGTACGGACGAGAAACAGTGCAAACAGCGCGAGGCCCGCCAGCAGGATGGCCGCCAGCCAGCGGTTCACGTCGAGGAGCAGCAGAGGTGCGCCGCACAGGGCGACGCCCGTCGCCGCACGCGTATAGTCTGCAACCAGCGTCTTCTGCGGATAGCGCAGATCGGCGGAATTCACCCGCGCCCTCCCTGACCCCTGACCTCAGCACCGAACAGCTCGCGCGCGCCGAGCACACGGACGTTCTCCAGTGTCTTCGTTATTTCCCACAACGACCTTAGGAAATCCCATGCCCCGGCGTCCATCGCAAGATGATGACTGAGCACACCGACCGGTTCGCCGTCGCCCGCGCGGGCGCGCGATAGCGATGCGACCAGCGCATCGACCACGGTCTTCTCGCCGGCGAACCGGCGGCCGCCCTTCCAGTCGATCAGGTCGACATGCGTGTTCACCTGCAGCAGGCCCCGCACCGGATGGACGCGCGGACGCGGCCCGAAGGTCGAGAGGCCGCGATAGCCGATCTCCGGCAAGGTCGGCACGAGGACCGGCGCAATACGGTTCCAAGGCGGTACCATGACAGGGAGCGCGCGCGATCCGAACAGGTGCTCCAGCGCCATCCAGCCCGTGCCGAGCTCTCCCAGGGTCAGCATCGCCGGCCGCTGCAGGCCGATCTCGATTTTCTTCTCCGGGGCAACGGCATGGTTGGTGTGGGCATAGCCATGCTGCAGCACGTCCACATCCGGCTCTTCGGCGAGACGGCTGGCCAGCGCGGCCGTGGCCTTCGCCGGCACGACAGCGAGTGCGAGCGGCGTTCCTGCGTCGCGCGCAATGGCGAGCAGGCGATCGAGCGGCTGGCCGGCATCGACGGCATCGTCGTCGCGCCACCAGAGATCGGCCGTGCGGCCCGCCTCGCCCCAACGCGCGGCCTCGTCGACAAGCGCCTGCCAACGGCTCATGGTGACACCATCTGTTGCAGCGCCGCGACCGTGGCGGCGGCGCCCTTTGCATCGACCGGCGGAAAGCTGCGGATCGAAGGACCGGCCCAGGCCCTGGCGATCGCCGCCGCGAGGCTCGCCGGCGAGAGATCGTCCGGCGCGACGGCGGCGACCATGCCGCGCTCCACGAGCACCCGTGCGCGGTCGGCCTGCTCGGTTTCGCGCGCCGTGCCGAACGGCACCAGCACGGCGCGATCGCCATGACAGAGCGTCTCGACCACGGTGTTGTAGCCCGCCTGTGAAATGGAAAGAGCCGCGTTGCGCAGCAACGACGGAAAATCGGCGCGCACCGGCTCTACGATGACGTTCTCTCCGGCCGAAACGTGCAGCGCGGCGATTTCGTTATCCGGCATGTTCGGCCCGACCAGCAGGCGCCAGCGGCGATCGGCCAGCGGGGAGAGCGGTCGCGCGGCAATGGCGGCATGAAGCAGCGGCGCACCGACGGCGCCACCGCCGGCCGACACGATCACCTCCCCCTTGCCCACGTCGGTCTCCGGCGGGGGTTCCGTGCCCGCATCGGCGACGTAGCCGGTATAGAGCGCGCGGTCCTGGATGTCGGGCCAGGCCGGAAAACTCTCGTCGAGTCTCACGAGCGCGGGGTCGGCATGGACGAGCACGGCGTCGAAGGCCTCGAAAGTCTGCACCATCTCGTCGACCCGCGCGGGCGAGGCGGTACGGCGCAGCACGTCGCGGATCGACGAGACGATCCACGGTTCCGAGGCCCGATCCTGCGCGGCGTCGAGCAAGGGCATCAGCTCGAAGCGAAGCTGCGTGCGGCCGAACGGAAACTGCTCGGTCAGCAGGATGTCCGGCTCCTCGGCCGCGAACAGGTCGAGCAACTGCCGGATGCGCTTCGCCTTGAAGGCTTCGTCGACCGGCGTGCCGTCGAGCTGCGCCAGTTCCTTCAGCCGTGCATCGGCCGCGCGCAGCGGCGGCAACTGATGGAGCCGCGCCCCGCCCAGCGCCAACCCGTCGACCGCCGCACCGCCCGAGACCAGCAGCACGTCGAAACCACCGGCGGAGATCGCACGCGCCAGCGTCGCGGCGCGGCGCAGATGGCCGATGCCGAGCAGATGCTGCACGTAGAAGAACACACGCGCCGTCATGGCGTGCCTTCGAGCGGCACGTTCAGTCGCTCGATCGCCACGCGTCCCTCGTCCTGGGCGACGAAGAAGTGCGCGCATTTCCAGTCGAGCATGTGCGGCGGACGGCCCAGCATGTTCCAGCCGGTCGCCAGCGCCAGCAGCGCCCGGATCGCGGCCTTGTGCGACACCGCCACCACCGGCTCGGTCAGTGTCGAGCTCCATTGCGACAGGCGCATCATCGCCATGCGCGGCGACTCGCCGCCCGGCGGATGGAAGTCGAGCCCCGCCGCTTCCGCGGCCGCGAACCGTTCGCCGCCGGTCGCGCGAAGCTGCTCGACGGTAAAGCCTTCCCAGATGCCGAAGCTCATCTCGCGCAGGCGCGAATCCAGATCGACCGTCGCCGGAGGCTGCACGAGCTCGGCCGTCCGGCGCGCCCGTTGGAGCGGACTGCTCATCCGCTTCCAGCCGGCGGCCGGTGGCGGCAGGTGCCAGCGCCTTGCCGCCGCCTCGCCCTCGGGGCTGAGACAGGTGTCGGTGAGGCCCTGTAGCCGGCCCTCGCCATTCCAGATCGTGGGCGCATGACGCAGGAGGGCGAAGGGTATCGCCCTCATCGCCGCAAGGTCGCCAGGGCGGCGGCCAGTGCGCGGGTGGCAGCCCGTTCGTCGTGCCGAGAGGCCACGCGCGCGGCCGCAGCGACGCCCAGACGCGCACGCTCGTCCGCTGAATCCAGCAGACGCGACACGGCGGCCGCGAAGGAGGCTGCATCGCCGATCGGCGTCAGCAGGCCGGTCACGCCATCGGCCACGACCGCGGGCACGCCGCCGGTGCGGCCGGCGACGACGGGGAGGCCGGTCGCCTGGGCTTCGAGAAAGGCCATGCCGTAGGCTTCGTTGATCGCGGGCCAAAGGTAAAGGTCCGCCGCTGCGTAAAGCGCCGGCAGCTCGCCGTGCGGCACGGCGCCGGCGAAGCGCACACGGGTGCCGAACGGCGCCATCAGCGCCTCGACTTCGGCGCGTGCCGGGCCGTCGCCCACCAGCAACGCCCGCCATGCCCGATCCTTCAACAGGGCGAAGGTGCGTGCCAGCACGCGGTAGGACTCGAGCTTGTCGCGCGTGCGCATCATGCCGACGCTCATCAGCAAGGGCGGCTGTGCTGGATCGCGGCGCGAGGGAACACGGAACGGCGCGACGTCGATGAATGGCGGCAGCCAGAGCTGGCGCGCGCCGGGACGCAACCTCGCCTTGACGCCAGCCACGTCGCGCGGATTGACCGTCAGCACCAGATCCGCCGCGGCCAGTGCGCGTTCGACGGCGCGATGGCCGATCCGCGTCGGCCCCTGCGCGCGGCGCGGTGCATGCGAGGCCTCGACGATCACGTAGGAAATGCCCAGTGCCCGCGATACGACCGGCCCCAGCCAGTCGGGCTTGCGGTAATAGCAGTGGTAGGTGAACCACAGGTCGAAGCGCTCGGGATGATGGGCCGGCAGCGCCCGCCAGCGCGCGATCAATCGCGCCGCTTGCGCTCTTGCCCGTCGCTCCAGGGCGAGATGCGAGGCGACCGATGGCACGCCCGGCGCGACCCGGCTCGCTCGCGGCATCAGAACCTCGTGGCCGAGACGTTCGAGGAGGCGCACCAGCCCGCGCGCCATCTCGCGGTCGCCCGACGGCAGGGGATTGTCGGGCGCCTTCAGCGGCGTGTGCAGCAGCACCCGCATGACTACTCTGCGGCGCGCGCGGCGACGGTGTTCTCGCTGCGCTGGCCCTGCAGCGCCGACGCGATCCAGTCGACACCGGCTTCGTAGGAGAAGCGCGTGCGCACGACCTCGCCGGCCCGTTGCGCCAGACGCTGCCGCAAGTCCGGATCGGCGATCATGCGGCCGAGCGCAACTCCCAGTTCACGCGGCGCGGCCGGCGACACGAGCAGGCCGGTCCTGCCGTCCTCGATGAACTCGCCGATGGCCGCCGCCTGCGTCGATACCAGCGGCAGGCCCTGGTGCGCGGCTTCCATCAGCACATTGGGCAATCCGTCCTGGTCGCCGTCGGCGGCCTTCTTGCTCGCCAGCACGAACAGGTCGGCGGCGGCCAGCGCCGCGAACACATCCTTCTGCGGCTGGCCGCCGTGCCAGACGCAGCGATCGGCAATGCCGAGCGAGGCCGCCTGCGCCTTCAGCGTATCGGACAGGCCACCGGCGCCAATATGCTCGAAGCGCCACTGCAGGTTGGCCGGCAGCGAGGCCAGCGCATCAAGGAGATCGTCATAGCCCTTCTTCTCGACCTTGCGCCCGACCGACAGGATCACGACCGGATCCCCGGGATCCGAGCCGTCGCGCGGCGGACGCGCGGGCGGGGGCGCCGGCAGATGGGCGAAGTCGAGCCCGTGATAGACGAGCTTCAGCTTCTCCGGGTTCGGTGCCAGTTCCTGCAGTCGCTGCAGCCCGACGTTGGTGCAGGTCACCAGCCAGGCGCAATCGTCCAGCTTCTCGCGGACGTCCCAGTCGTCGCTGGTCCAGATGTCCTTGGCATGCGCCGACACGCTCCACGGCAGGCCGCGCATCGTCGCGGTATAGCGCGTGACCGACGCCGGCGTGTGGAGGAAGTGGGCATAGAGCCGCTCGATGGTCGGCGGCAATTCGGCCGCCAGCACCAGCGCCTGGCCCCAGCGGCGGACACGGTTCGAGGTGCGGTCGCGTTCCAGGTCGGCATGGAATTTGGCACGCGCAGCGGCATAGCCCGGCAGGCGACGCGCCTTCAGCCAGGCGGCGAAGACACGGCCCGGCTCGTCCTTCAGATACTCCGGCAGGTAGGTGACCCGGCCGCGGACCCGATCGTGGACGGGATGGCGCGCCGTGTCGGTCGGCCGGCGCATCGACCAGAGTTCGAGCGCGATGCCGCGCGCCTCGAGTCCGGCGATCTCCTGCGCGATGAAAGTCTCCGAGAGGCGCGGCCAGCCTTTCAGGATGACCGCGACTTTTGCCCCGCCCGTTTGCGACATCGATGGCCGGAGATCAGGTCCGCGCGCGTCCCGGCAACGGCACCGGGTCGGCGGAGGCGAGTTCGCCGCCTTGCACGGCGCTTTCGAGCGACGCCGGGCCCCGATGCGGATGGGAAAGCTGCTTGGACACGAGGCGCCAGACGTTGCCGAGGCCGTCGAGCAGCCCCGGGACGACGACGTCGCTCGGCAGGCCCTGCTGCGGCAGGTGACGCAGGGCAGTCGCCATGGCCTGAGGCGCGCGGCCGCGATCGGCGTCGAGCATTTCGATCAGACCGATGTTGCGGGCGGCACGGGCGCGGATGAACTGCTCCAGGCGCGGCCGGGTACGCGGCACGATGATCGCCCGCTTGTCGAACGACAGGATCTCGCAGAACGTGTTGTAGCCGCCCATGGCGACGACGCCGGCGGCCTTCTGCATCAGGGCGCCGAGATTGTTGGTGAAGGTGAGCGTGCGGATGTTCGGGAACTTCGCCGCGCGCTCCTTGAAGGCCTCGCGCGCGGTCGCCGACATGAACGGGCCGAACACGATGACGGCGCCATAGGGAATGTTCGGATCGGTCTCGTAGGCGGCCAGCACCCAGTCGACCAGCTCGACGCCGTCGCCGCCACCACCCGGCGTGACCAGGATGAAGGGACCGTCGATCTCCTCCATCTCGTGCGGCACGTCGCCATGCAGCGGCAATTCACGGCGCAGATAGCCGGTGTAGACCATCTTGTGCCGCACCGACGGCGGCACGTCGATGCCGGTCAGCGGCTTGTTGATCTGCGGCAGGCCGTAGACCCAGATCTCGTCGTAGAGGTCGCGCAGCGCCGGCACGACGTTCTTGCGTTCCCATTCCTTGGCGAGCTGGGCGGGATCGTCCATCACGTCGCGCAGGCCGAGGACCAGCGGGGTGCCACGCTCCTTCAGCAGCCGCAGCGCCGGGCCGACCTCGCCGCGCAGGCCGAGCGGCTCCTTGTCGACGATGAAGAGGTCGGGCCGGTAGATGTCGGCGGTGTCGCGTATGATGCGGGTGCGCATCTCGAGCGTGTGCTCGACGTTCATGCGCAGGTTGGCGGAGTCGTATTCGCCGGTTTCGATCTTCACCACGCCGGGGATGCGCACGAAATCGACGCCCGAACGGAATTCGTAGGAGCCGACGACCGGTGAGCCGGACAGGATCAGCACCGAAACCGACTGGTCGGCTTCGACGATGGCATTGGCGATGGTGCGGCAGCGACTCACATGGCCGAGGCCGAACGAATCGTGGCTGTAGAGAAGCACACGCTTGGATCGGGTGCTGGCGGGCATTGGCCTCTCCCTCGCCGAAGCGGCTATTGCCCCGACCGGTGAACGACCGCCCGACTATGCCACAAGCCGGCGTTGGCGCGAACCCCCGGGGCGCGCTCGCGTGCCCCGGCGGGCGGCACGCGCTGTAACCAGCGCCGAAAGCCCGCGCGGTTCAGGATAGGCAGGGATCAAGCCCCCCCTCCGGCTTTTCCGGTTTTCTGACCCCATCGTCGCCGCAGACGGCGACACTTCCCCTTCGCGGTGTCCGCGAAGGGGAAGGCAAGACATGGAAAATATCTAATGTAATCAAGATATTGATCGCCTATAGGGGGAGGCGCGATCGTGGCGACGCAGGATTCATGGAACGCAGCCTCTTCTCCTACATCTGGCGGCACAGCCGGCCCGAACAGGTCCTGATCCTGCTGCTGGTGGTCCTGGCCCAGGTTTTCTACTTCATGTCGTTGACGGTGCCGAAATCCGTCATCAACAACGGCATCCAGGGCAACGCGTTCAAGGACAGCAAGACCATCCCGTTCCTGGTCTGGGAACTCGACCTGACCGCCATCTTCCCGGGCAAGGTGATCCGCTTCTTCGACGGCTTCCAGGTCGACCAGCTCCAGTATCTCGTCGTCATGAGCTTCGTCTTCCTGGGCGCAGTCGTCGTGAACGGGCTGTTCAAGAAGACGATCAACACCCAGAAGGGCCGCATGGGCGAGCGCATGCTGCGCCGTCTGCGTTACGAACTCTACGACCGGATCCTGCGCTTCCCGCCGGCCCACTTCCGCAAGGTCAAGCAGGCCGAGCTGGCGACCATGGTGAAGGACGAGGTCGAGCCCCTGGGTGGCTTCATCGGCGACGCCTTCGTCCAGCCGATGTTCCTGGGCGGCCAGGCGCTGACCGCGATCATCTTCATCATGATGCAGAACTGGCTGCTCGGGATCATCGTGATCGTGCTGCTGGCGGTGCAGATGGCGATCATTCCGCGACTGCGGAAGCCCGTGCTGGTGCTGGGCCGGCAGCGCCAGATCTCGGCCCGCCAGCTTGCCGGCCGCATCGCCGAAACCGCCGACGGCGTGCACGAGATCCACGTCCACGGCGCCGCCAACTACGAGCGCGCCGACATTTCCGAGCGGCTCGGCCGCATCTTCAAGATCCGCTTCGACCTCTACCAGAAGAAGTTCGTCGCCAAGTTCTGGAACAACATCCTGTCGCAGGCGACGCCGTTCGCGATCTACCTGGTGGGCGGCTACTTCGCGATCACCGGCCAGATGGACGTCGGCGCCGTGGTCGGCGTGCTGCTCGCCTACAAGGACCTGCCGTCGCCGATCAAGGAGCTGATCGACTGGGACCGGCAGCGCCAGGACGTGCAGATCAAGTACGAGCAGGTGATCGACCAGTTCCAGCCCGAAGGCATGATGCCGCCGGAGCTGCAGGCGATCCCCGACGGGCCGCCGCCGCCGCTCGGCAAGGAGCTGGCTCTGGCCGGCGTGGTGGTGTCCGAGGACGGCCGGGTCAAGCAGCTCGACAGCGTCTCGCTCACCCTGCCGACCACCAGCCGCGTGGCGGTGATCGGCGGCTCGGGTTCGGGCAAGGAAGTCCTGGGTTATGTGCTGGCGCGCCAGACGCTGCCCAGCAGCGGCTCGATCCGCATCGACGGCAAGGATTTCTTCCAGCTGCCGGAGTACGTCATCGGCGCGCGCCTGGCCTATGTCGGCCAGGACACCTACCTGTTCCCGCTGTCGGTCCGCGACAACCTGCTGTTCGGCCTCAAGATCCGCCCGGTACTGCCAGCCACCTACGACGAGGCGACCAGGGCGTTGCGCGAATCCTTCTGGAAGGAGTCGGAGCGGGCCGGCAATCCGGCCTTCGATCCCAATGCCGACTGGGTCGATTACGAGCTGGCGGGCGCCACCGGCCCGGCCGACCTGCTGCCCTGCATGGTGCGGGTGCTGAAGCAGGTCGAGCTGGACGAGGACATTTATTCGCTGGGCCTGCGCGGCACGATCGACGCGGCGGCACGACCCGACCTCGCCGAGAAGATCCTGAAGGCCCGTCATACGCTGCACGAACACCTGCAGGACGGTACCTATGCCGGTCTCGTCGAGCCGTTCAACGACGACCACTACAACAAGAACCTGTCGGTGGCTGAGAACCTGCTGTTCGGCACGGCGCTCGGCAAGCAATTCGACGGCGACAATCTCGCGGCCGATCCCTACGTCCTGTCGGTTCTGAAGACCACCGGGCTCGACCTCGACCTTCAGCGCATGGGTCTGAGCATCGCCGAAACCATGGTCGAACTCTTCTCGGGCCTGTCGCCCGACAATCCGTTGTTCGAGCAGTACAGCTTCATCTCCGCGGACGAGTTGCCCAACGTCCGGCTGCTGCTGCAGCGCCTGGGCGGCAAGGGCATCGAGGCGGTGCCCGAAGCGGACCGGGTCCGGCTGATGACCCTGCCGTTCCGCTACATCGAGGCGCGCCATCGCCTCGGCCTGATCGATGCGGCGATGGAGGAGCGCATCCTCGGCGCCCGGCGCGCCTTCGCCGAGGGCCTGCCCGCCAACCTGCGGGACGCCGTCGAGTTCTACGATTTCGAACGCTACAACAGTGCCGCCACCCTGCAGGACAATATCCTGTTCGGCCGCCTGGTCTACGGGCAGGCGCAGGCAGAGGCGCGCATCGGGACCCTGATCGCCCAGGTGTTCAACGAGCTCGGCCTCCGCGATTCGGTGATCGAGGTCGGCCTGGAATACAATGTGGGCGTCGGCGGCAAGAGACTGCCCTCGACGCAGCGCCAGAAGCTCGGCATCGCCCGGGCGATGATCAAGCGTCCCGAATTGATGGTGGTCAACGAGGCGGTAGCCATGTTCGATGGCCGCACCCAGGACCGCATCCGCGACAACATCCTGGCCTGCGCGACCGAGGGCAATCGCGGCGTGGTCTGGATCGCCAACCGGCCCAACCAGGCCGAACCGTTCGAGACGATTGTCGTCATGCAGGGCGGCCGCGTGGTTGCCCAGGGATCGCCGTCGGAGCTGGCGGCTAAAGGCGGGCTCTACACCGAGCTCATGGCATCGGCGTAGGCGTACCCAGGAGAACACGATGAACCTCAACGAAGAAGTAGAGCTGCTGAAGGGCGTGCCGATCTTCTCGAAGGTCGAGCAGGCGAGACTGAAACTGCTGGCTTTCACCAGCGAGAGGGTGAATTTCGCCGTCGGCCAGGAAGTCTGTCACCAGGGAGATCCGGGCGACACGATGTATGTCATCCTGGGCGGGACTGCCGACGTGCTGATCGATACGCCGAACGGCCAGATCGCGGTGGCCGAGATGAAGCGCAACAGCTTCTTCGGCGAGATCGCCATCCTGTGCGACGTGCCGCGCACCGCGACGATCAAGGCCAAGGAACCGCTCGCCACGCTCAAGATCACGAAAGACATGTTCTATCGCCTGGTCGCGGAATTCCCCGAGATGGCGATCGAGATCATGCGCGAGCTGGCCCATCGCCTGGAAGACACCAACCAGAAGCTCCGCGCCGCCACCAGGGCCGCCTGAGCGTTCAAAGAGTCATCGTATCGTCATGAGTCGTCTCGACAGTTTCATCGCGCGCATGCAGGCACAGCGCGATGCCTTGAATTTCCTCAAGCCCCTGGTCGATGTCGTGCCCGGCCCGCTGCTCGAAGTGGGCCTGGGCAACGGCCGCACCTACGATCACCTGCGCGAGTTGTTCGCCGGGCGCGACATCTACGTGTTCGAACGCAAGGTGGCCGCCCATCCCGATTGCATCCCGCCCGACGACCGGTTGTTCCTCGGCGATGCAGACCGGACGATTCCCGAAGCGGTGCGCAGGCTCGGCGCAACGGCGGCACTGATCCACACGGATCTGGGAACCGGCGACCACGAAGCGAACGTCGCGATGGGCAAATGGCTGGGCCCGGCACTCGACCGCCTGGCCGCCTCGGGCGGCTACGTGCTGGCGAACCAGGCGCTCGACGTCGCGCGCTGGCAGCGCCAGCCCGATCCTCCGGGCGTGCCGAAGGACCGGTACTTTCTGTATCGCGTGACTTAGCGGCCGATCAGCCGCAGCAGGACCAGCAGCACGACGGCACCGAGGACCGATCCGAAGAAGCCGGCCGGTTCGCCAACCTGATAGAGGCCGAGCGCCTGGCCACCGTACGTCGCGATGACCGCGCCGACGATGCCGATCACGATGGTGACGATGATGCCGCGCGGGTTGGGGCCGGGCGTCACGAAGCGCGCGATCAAACCGACCACCAGGCCGATCAGCAGGATTCCCAAAATCGTCATTTCATCTCTCCCCCTAGACCTCGAACGTCGCCGACACCGGCACATGGTCCGATGCCTTCTCCCAGTCGCGCAAGTCCGCGTCGATGTGGTGGCTGCGGATCGCGCCGGCAAGACCGGGGCTCGCCAGGATATGGTCGAGCCGCCGGCCGCGATTGGACACGCGCCAGTCGTTGTTGCGATAGCTCCACCACGAATAGAGTTTCTGGTCCGCAGGGACAAACCGGCGCGGCACGTCGATCCAGTCGAGCGAGGCCTGGAGCTTGCCGAACAGCTCGACCTCGACCGGCGTGTGCGAGACGATCTTGAGGAGCTGCTTGTGGCTCCACACGTCGTGCTCCAGCGGCGCCACGTTGAGGTCGCCCACGGTGATGCGGCGCAGGCCCTTGCGTGCGCGCGGACCGGGTTTGCGCTCGGCATACCAGGCCGCCATTTCGCGGTAGAAATCGAGCTTGTGGGCGAACTTCACGTTGAGGTCGGGGTCGGGAATGTCGCCGCCGGCCGGGATGTAGAGATTGTCGAGCAGGATCGGGTCGCCGCCGACGTCGAGCGCGACCTCGACGTGGCGGCAATCCTCCTTGCCGCACCGGTGATGGATGTTGCCGGCGGCAAACGGCACCCTGGAGAGGATCGCCACGCCGTTATAGGCCTTCATCCCCTGCACGAAGCGATGGGTGTAGCCCATCCGCTCGAAGGCCTCGTGCGGGAAGAACTCGTCCGGGCACTTGGTCTCCTGAAGGCACAGCACGTCGGGCTTGCGCAACTTCACGAACCGTTCGACGTTTTCGATCCGCAGCCGGACCGAGTTTATGTTCCAGGTCGCAATGGTGAGACTCATCGCCGGGCACTATAGACGATCCGGAGACGATCTCGTCGGGAACATCTCGACCAAGGAGACCTGCCATGCAGATGGATGGCGACCAGAGTAACAATATCGAGGATCGCCGCGGCGACGGCGGCGGGTTCGGCGGTGGATTGGGCGGCGGCGGCTTCCCCATTCCGATGGGCGGCGGGGGCGGCGGCCTCTTCAAGGGCGGCTTCGGCCTGGTGGCCTTCGTCGTCATTGCCATGATCATGGGCGCCGACCCGGGCGCCATCCTGAGCGACATCGCGGGCGGCGGCGGCACGTCGACCTCCATGCCGGCACCTCCCTCCTCCTCGGCCAGCCGCACGCCCGGGGCGCAGGCGCCGGCCGGCGACGCCGACACCCAGTTCGTCTCGCGCGTGCTGAAGAGCACCGAGGACGTCTGGCAGGACATTTTCCGCGACATGGGCCGCCAGTATCGCGACCCCAAGCTGGTGCTGTTCCGCGACGCCACCCGCACCGAGTGCGGCGTCGGCCAGGCGGCGATGGGGCCGTTCTATTGCCCGGCCGACCAACGGGTCTATCTCGACCTCGGTTTCTTCGACGAGCTGGCGCGCCGCTTCCGCGTGCCCGGCCAGTTTCCGCAGGCCTATGTCATCGCCCACGAGGTCGGCCATCACGTGCAGAACCAGCTCGGCATCTCGGCCAAGGTGCAGCAGATGCGCCAGAGCATGAGCAAGCGTGACGGCAATGCGCTGTCGGTACGCACCGAACTCCAGGCCGACTGCTTCGCCGGCGTCTGGGCCAATCGCGCCGACAAGCAGCGCGGCGGCAAGATGATCGACGACAAGGACGTGGACCAGGCTCTGGCCGCCGCCAGCGCGATCGGCGACGACGCGCTACAGAAGCAGAGCCAGGGCCGCGTCGTGCCCGACAGTTTTACGCACGGCACCAGTGCGCAGCGGGCGCGCTGGTTCCGCAAGGGCCTGGAAACGGGCGATCCGCGCCAGTGCGATACGTTCAGAGCGCAGCAGCTCTAACAGCTTTGGCGCAGCCAAAGCTGTTGGCGGGCGGCAGCGCCTTCTGAGGCGCGAGAGCCCGCACCGAGCAGAATAGACAAGAACACTTCCCGTCGTCTCGACCGGAGCACCGAAGGTGCGGAGCGGAGAGACCTTCGCTCCACCAAAAGCCGGCAAATCGTGGAGAGAAGATCTCTCCACTCCGCGCGGAGTTTATCCCGAGGAACTCGAGGGGCGCTCCGGTCGAGATGACGGAATTCTGTGCTGGTTAGACCAGCACGCACGTCACCGTGCCGCAGCCGTCGACGAAGCCGGACAGCGTGTCGCCCTTCACCACCGCAGCGACGCCGTCGGGCGTGCCGGTGTAGATCAGGTCGCCGGCGGCCAGTTCGACGAGGCCCGAGAGGTAGGAAATCGTCTCCGGCACGCTCCAGATCAGCGCATTGAGGTCCGACTTCTGGCGGGTCTTGCCGTTCACATCGAGCTGGATGGTGCCCTTGGCGGGATGGCCGATCTTCGCAGCGGGATAGATCTCGCCGATCGGTGCGGACTGGTCGAAGCCCTTGCCCATGTCCCACGGGCGGCCCATGTCCTTGGCTTGGTTCTGCAGGTCGCGGCGCGTCATGTCGAGGCCGACGCCATAGCCGTAGACATGCTCCAGCGCCTTCTCGACCGGGATGTTCGACCCGCCCGACTTCATCGCCACGACCAGCTCCATCTCGTGGTGCAGGTTCTTGGTGGCAGGCGGATAGGCGACCTTGGTCGGGTTCTTCGGATCGGCGCAGATCACGATCGCGTCGGCGGGCTTGGTGAAGAAGAACGGCGGCTCGCGGTCGGGATCGTGGCCCATCTCGCGCGCATGGGCGGCGTAGTTGCGGCCGACGCAGAAGATGCGGCGCACCGGGAACAGGTCGCCGGTTCCGTGGACCGGCACGCCGACGGTGGCCGGCGGCGTAACGACATAAGCCATCGCTTTCTCCCTCAAGAGCGTGCCTTTATGAAGGGCACCGGAGTACTGGGCAATGACCGACGACAACGTGCTGATCGTACAGGCCGATTCGGCCGACGCTTCCCTGGGATGGGCCACCCTGGGCGAGCGGCGCTGGCGTTGCACCGTGGGTGCAGGCGGCATCCGCGAGGACAAGGTCGAGGGCGATTCCGCTACCCCCGTCGGCGAATTCCCGCTGCGGCGGATTTATTACCGCAACGACCTGGTGGTCCTGCCCAAAGTCGCCCTGCCGGCGCGGCCGATCGGCGAGCATGACGGCTGGTGCGACGACCCGCGCTCGCCCACCTACAACCGGCTGGTCAATATCCCCAACGAGTGGAGCGCCGAGAAGATGTGGCGCGAGGACGGGCTCTACGACCTCGTCGTCGTGGTGGGCTACAACGACGACCCGCCCGAGGGCGAATGGGGCAGCGCCATCTTCCTCCACATCGCGCGCGACGATTACGCCGGCACGCAGGGTTGCGTCGCCTTCGCCCGCAACGATCTTCTGGAGCTGCTGCCGCTGCTCACCCGCGACACCCGCCTGCGCGTTCTGTCACACGCCGCCAACGAAGAGGCTGCGCCGCGCCCGGAAGAGGAGGAGCGTCTCAAGCAGTTCGAGGATTTCGACGAGAAGGACTGGTGAGGCGCGGCATCAAGGTCATGCGGTGGCGCTATCCGACGACCCGTCCGATCGCCCGCGCGGTGTAGTCGACCAGCGGGATGATGCGCGCATAGTTGAGGCGCGTCGGGCCGATCACGCCGATGGCGCCCAGAATGCGCTCCTGAGAATCGCGGAACGGAGCCACCACCATCGAGCAACCGGTGTTGGCGAACAGCGGATTGTCGGCGCCGATGAAGATCTGCACGCCGGACGCGGTGTTGGCGAGTTCGAGCAGGCGCACGAAGCTCTCGCCGCGCTCCAGCGCATCGAACAGGATGCGCACGCGCTCCAGATCCTCGATCGCCGTGATGTCCTCCAGCAGCCGCGCCTGGCCGCGCACGATCAGCGCGCCTCCCCCCGGCTCGCCCGACCATGTCGCGAGGCCCGATTCGATCACGCGCGCGGTCAGATCGTTCAACTCGGCGCGCTTCAGCTTGATGTCCTCGAGGATGAGCCGCCGCGCCTCGTCGAAGGTGCGGCCGCTCAGGCGCGCGTTGAGGTAGTTGCTGGCCTCGGTCAGCGCCGAGGGCGGCATGCCGAGCGGCGTGTCGATCACGCGATTCTCGACATGGCCCGATTGCGTCACCGTGACGACCAGTGCGCGACCGGGGCCCAGGTTCACGAACTCGATATGCTTCAGCGGCTGCTCGGTCTTCGGCGCCATCACGAGGCCGGCGCAGCGGGACAATCCCGACAGCATCGCGGTCGCCTGCTCCAGCGCCTCGGTGACGCTGCGGCCCGACGGAGCACAGCGCGCCTCGATCGATTCGCGCTCTTCCTCCGACACGTTGCCGACCTCGAGCAGGCCGTTCACGAACAGCTTCAACCCGGCGTCGGTCGGCAGGCGGCCGGCCGAGGTATGCGGCGCGTAGAGCAGCCCGGCATCCTGAAGGTCGGCCATGATGTTGCGGATGGTCGCCGGCGACAGTGTCTCGGTGAGTTTGCGGGTGAGCGCGCGGGAGCCAACCGGCTCGCCGGTCTCGACATAGGCTTCCACGACATGGCGCAGCACCTCGCGCGCACGCTCATTCAGCTCCGCCACGGAGGCGGCGCGTTGTCCTGTCGGGGAATCGGCAAGGGCGCCCCCGGGAATGCCGATGCGGTGGATCGCCATGGAAAAAATGTAGGTAGTGCAGACAGCAGGGTCAATGAAGCCAGCCCGTCAATCGCACTCTAGACACCGGATGGCGGCTGGATTCGCCTTCTTCCGGGCGGTACACACCGGCCGCTCACCCCTCAGGAGAAATCCATGCGCCCTTCAGGCCGCGCCCCCGACCAGCTTCGCCCGGTTTCCCTGGAACCCGGCTTTTCCCGTCACGCCGAGGGATCGTGCCTGGTGAAGTTCGGCGACACGCACGTCCTCTGCACCGCCTCGGTCGACGAGAAGGTGCCGGCGTGGATGCGCAACAGCGGCAAGGGCTGGGTGACGGCCGAGTACGGCATGCTGCCGCGGTCGACCCATACCCGCACGGACCGTGAGGCCGCCCGCGGCAAGCAATCCGGCCGCACCCAGGAAATCCAGCGCCTGATCGGCCGCTCGCTGCGCGCCGTCGTCAATCTGCAGGCCATGGGCGAGCGCCAGATCAACATCGACTGCGACGTGCTGCAGGCCGACGGAGGCACGCGCACCGCCAGCATCACCGGCGCCTGGGTGGCGCTGCACTTCGCCTTCCAGCGTCTCATCAAGGACGGCAAGCTGGCCGCCAATCCGCTGAGCGGAGAGGTGGCGGCGGTGTCGTGCGGCCTGTGGGAGGGCACGGCCGTGCTCGACCTCGATTATCCCGAGGACTCCAAGGCCGAGGCGGACGCCAACTTCGTGCTGACCGGCAAGGGCGGCATCGTCGAGATCCAGGGCACGGCCGAGCAGGATCCGTTCTCGGAAGATCAGTTCCTCGAGCTGCTGAAGCTCGCCAAGAAGGGCATCGGCGAACTGAGCAAGCTGCAGCGCGCCGCGGTCGGGCTCGACTGATGGCCCGCCGCTTCGTCCTGCCGAAGCTCGTTGTGGCGACCCACAATCGCGGCAAGGCGGGCGAGATCCGCACCATGCTGGCACCGTTCGGCGTCGAGATCGTCTCGGCCGCCGATCTCGGCCTGCCGGCCCCCGACGAGACCGGCACGACCTTCGAGCAGAACGCCACGCTGAAGGCGCTGGCCGCGACGCGCGGCAGCGGCCTGCCGGCGCTGGCCGACGATTCCGGCCTCAGCGTGCACGCGCTCGACCATGCGCCTGGCCTCTACACGGCCGACTGGGAAGGGCCGACGCGTGACGCGATGGTCGGCATGCGCCGCATCCAGGACGAGCTGGCGGCGCGCCACGTGCCGACGACCGACGCCGCGCGCGGCGCCACCTTCCATTGCGTGCTGGCGCTGGCCTGGCCCGACGAGCATGTCGAGCTGTTCCACGGCACACTCGATGGGGCGATCGTCTGGCCGCCGCGCGGCACGGGCGGCCATGGCTACGATCCGTGTTTCCAGCCCGCCGGCGACACGCGCACGACGGCGGAGATGTCCGACACCGAGAAGAATGCCATCAGCCATCGCGGGCGCGCCTTCCGGATGATGGTCGAGGCCTGTTTCGGATGAGCCCGGCGCCACTGGGCGTCTATGTCCATTGGCCCTTCTGCAAGTCGAAGTGCCCCTACTGCGACTTCAACAGCCACGTCCGCGAGGGTGTCGAGCAGAAGCGCTGGCGGGCGGCGCTGTTGCGCGAACTGGAGCATGCCGCGCGCGAGGCGCCGGGGCGGCGAGTCGAGACGATGTTCTTCGGCGGCGGTACGCCCTCGCTGATGGAGCCCGAGACCGTCGCCGCGCTGATCGCGCGCACGCGGCAGCTCTGGGACAGCGCGCCCGGGATCGAGATCACGCTGGAAGCCAACCCGACCTCGGTCGAGGCCAGCCGCTTCGCCGCCCTGGCCGAGGCCGGCGTCAACCGCGTGTCGCTGGGTGTGCAGGCGCTCGACGCGGCGTCGCTGAAGTTCCTCGGGCGCGAGCACTCGACCGACGAGGCGCTCGAAGCGCTGGCCACCGCGCGCCGTCATTTCTCCCGCTATTCCTTCGACCTGATCTATGCGCGGCCCGGCCAGACGCCGGAGGCCTGGGCGGAGGAGCTGGAGCGCGCGCTGGCGCTCGCCGGCGAGCATCTATCGCTCTACCAGCTCACCATCGAGCGCGGGACGCGCTTCTTCACCGATCACGCGCGCGGCGGCTTCGCGCTGCCGGACGAGGAAATCTCGGCCGCGATGTTCGAGCAGACGCAGGCGCGACTCGAACGCGCCGGCATGCCGGCCTACGAGATTTCCAATCACGCGCGGCCGGGGGCTGCCTGCCGCCATAATTTGATCTATTGGCGGTATCAGGATTACGTCGGCATCGGCCCGGGCGCGCACGGCCGCTTCGCCGTCGGCAACGCCAAGCAGGCGGCCCGGCGATCGAGCGGACCGGAAGCCTGGCTGGAAGCGGTCGAGCGGACGGGCCACGGCACAGCTGAGACGTCGACGGTCGAGGGACGGGATCTGGTGGAGGAGGCGCTGATGATGGGACTGAGGCTGGCCGACGGCATCGACCGCGCCACCTTTGCGTCCGTCGCCGGCGCCGATCCGGTCGACGCGCTCGACGCGGCACGGCTCGAACCGCTGGTCCGTGCAGGCTTCCTCGAAGTCGACGCCACGCATCTGCGCGCCACGCCCGAAGGGCGTCAGCGGCTCAACGCGCTGCTGGAGCGGCTGGTCGCATGAGGCTCCTGCTCGGTCTCATCGCGCTGTTGGCCATGACGGGCATCGCGTCCGCGCAGCAGACACAGCCGGCGCCACAGAAGCCGCCGGCGAAGCCGCCCGCTCAGGCCGCCAAGCCGGCGGCGCCTGCCGCCAAGCCCGGCCCCAAATCGCCGTTCACGCCGCCGGCCTTCAAGATCACCATCGCCACCGAGGGCGCCTTCCCGCCCTTCAACTATCTCGACCGCAAGGGCATGCCGGCGGGCTTCGAGATGGAGCTGGCGCAGGAAGCCTGCCAGCGCATCAAGGCGGAGTGCGAGTTCATCGCGCTCAAGTGGGACGAGCTGATCCCCGGCCTGATCGACAAGAAGTTCGACATCATCATGTCGTCGATGGAAGTGACGCGCGAGCGACGCCAGCGGATGGGCCTGTCGCGCCGCTACTACCTTTCGCCCGGCGCCTTCATCGCCGCCAAGGGCGCGCCGTTCGACGGACCGCCGTCGCTGCTGCGCAACAAGCGCATCGGCATCCAGCGCGATTCCATGCACGCCGACTGGGCCGACAAGAGCTTCCGCCGCTCCGCCCAGCTCAGGCGCTACGCCTCGGTCCAGGAAGCGCTGACCGCGCTGGCCAACGACGAGGTGGACGCCGTGTTCGGCGACAAGGCGCAGCTCTGGCTGTGGAGCCAGAAGCAAGAAGGCAAATGCTGCGAGCTGGTCGGCCAGGATATCAAGGACACGCAGACCCTGGGCGTCGGCGTCGCCGCCGGCCTGCGCAAGGAAGACATCAAGCTGCGCGAGGCGCTGAACAAGGCCTTCGGCGAGATGATGACCGACGGCACCTACAAGAAGCTCAGCGAGAAGTATTTCCCGTTCGCTCTCAATTGAAATAGTCCGTCGTCTCGACCGAAGCACCGAAGGTGCGGAGCGGAGAGACCTTGTCGCACCGAAAAGCCCTCGCAGAATAGATCCGACCCCTGCGCCAGCCCGTCGTCTACATCCTCACCAGCCCGAACCATCGCGCACTCTATGTCGGGATCACGACCGACATGGGTCGTCGGCTGGACGAGCATCGACAGGGGCTATCGGAGCACACGTCTCGCTACAACATCACGAAGCTCGTCTATCTCGAAGCTCACGAGACAGCTCCACAAGCGATCGAACGCGAAAAGCAAATCAAGAGATGGCGCCGCGAAAAGAAGATTGCGCTGATCGAGAGCGCCAATCCTGAGTGGTTGGATTTGTCGAGCGAGATACTTTAGCGTGAAACCTTGGATCAAAATGTGAGATGCACTGTCTCGTAAAGAGAAGGTCTCCTGATTTAAATCCATAGTATCCCGTCGTCTCGACCGAAGCGCCGCAGGCGCGTAGCGGAGAGACCTTAGCCCAACCAATAGCCACCAATTTGTAGAGAGAAGGCCTCTCCGCTACGCGCCTGCGGCGCTTCGGTCGAGGCGACGAGATTTTTTAAGCCAGATCAGGCCGCGTTGATTGCCGCAAACGCTTCGAAGGCGTCCTCGACAAGGCTGACGTGGTGGATCATCGCGGCATGGGCGCCGGCAGCGTCGCCGGTGAGGATGGCGCGGACCACGGCGTCGTGCTCCTGGTTCGAGCGCAGCAGGCGGCCATCCATGCGGAACTGGGCGCGGCGGAAGGGGCCGACGCGGCGGCGCAGGCTCATCGCATATTCCGCCAGCGGCGCATTGTGGGCCCCGGCATAGATCGCCGAATGGAAAGCGACGTTGGCGTCGGAATAGGCCTCGGTCTCGCCGGCCGCGGCCAGCGCGACCATCGATTCGTGGCGTGCCTGCAAGCGCCGCCGCTCGATCGGCGTCATGCTCATGGCGGCGAGGCGGGCGCAGGTCGCTTCCATCTCGGCCATCGCCACGAACAGGCTTTCGATTTCCTCGGGCGTCGCCTTGGAGACGATCGCGCCCTTGCGCGGCCGCATGTCGATCAGGCCGCTCATCGCGAGTTGGCGAAGCGCCTCCCGAACCGGCGTGCGGGACACGCCATGCTGTTCGGCAAGGCCCACCTCGTCGAGACGTTCGCCGGGCGGGAGCGTGCCGTTCAGGATTCCGTCGGCGATCGCGGTGGCGAGCTTGTCGGCCAGGGTTGGGCTGGTGTCGGTGCGCATGCGGGTTTGCATACAAGATGGATGCCAAAGCCGATCTTGCACTCAATCATGCTCAAAAAGAATGCAAGCCGGTGTAATTGCATACAATAGAGGCTGCTGAGCCGCCGCTGACTCTCGGATTCGCCTGCTTTTAGCGCCCCAGAGGCATGGCACACCGCTTGCTGTTTCCCCTACGGGCCGCGACGCCCGAGCGAGCAAGGGGGACGTTCGATGATCGACAAGTTCAATATCGGCCGGCGGGCACTTCTCGGCAGCGCCGCGGGCGCAGCGGCCTTCGGACTGGCCGGCGGTGCGATGGCGCAGAAGCCGCTGGTGGTGGGCTTCATCTATGTCGGCCCGCGCGACGACTACGGCTACAACCAGGCCCATGCCGAGGGCGCGGCCGTCCTGAAGAAGATGGCCGGCGTGAAGGTCGTCGAGGAAGAGAAGGTGCCCGAGACGGTCGCCGTCGAGAAATCGATGGAGAGCATGATCAACATGGACGGCGCCACGCTGCTGTTCCCGACCTCGTTCGGCTACTTCGACCCCCACATGCTGCGCATGGCGGCCAAGTATCCGAAGGTCCAGTTCCGTCACTGCGGCGGCCTGTGGAACCAGGCCAAGAACCCGATGAACACCGGCAGCTACTTCGGCTACATCGACGAGGCGCAGTATCTCGCCGGCATCGTCGCCGGCATGACCACCAAGAGCGGCAAGCTGGGCTTCGTCGCGGCCAAGCCGATCCCCCAGGTGCTGCGCAACATCAACGCCTTCACCCTGGGCGCGCGGTCGGTGAACCCGAAGGCCACCACCCAGGTGATCTTCACCGGCGACTGGTCGCTGCCCGTCAAGGAAGCCGAGGCGACCAACTCGATGATCGCGCAGGGCGTCGACGTCGTGACCTGCCATGTCGACAGCCCGAAGGTGGTGATCGAGACCGCCGAGCGCGCCGGCATCTTCACCAGCGGCTATCACACCAACCAGGCCAAGCTCGCGCCCAAGGGCTACCTCACCGGCGCGGAGTGGAACTGGGAGAAGATCTACGTCGACTTCGTCGAGACGATGAAGAAGGGCGGCGTCCCGGGCAACTTCGTGCGCGGCGGCCTCAAGGAAGGCTATGTCCGCACCTCGCCGTTCGGACCGGCCGTGTCGGATGCCGCCAAGGCCAAGGTCGACGAGGTGAAGACCGGAATCCTGAACGGCAGCTTCGCCATCTACAAGGGCCCGCTCAAGGACAACAAGGGCAACACCGTCATCGCCGGCGGCACCGCCTACACCCAGACCGAGCCGGTCCTCGAGGGAATGAACTACCTGGTCGAAGGCGTGATCGGCGCGACGTCGTAGGCGTATCGCGCAGATCACGGGCGCCGGCGCGCGCATGGGCACCGCCTTCGAACGCATCGCCGTCTCGGCGCTGGCCCTGCTGGCGTCGGCGGTGATCTTCGGCCTGCTGCTGATCCTCTATGCGGGCGTCGATCCGTTCGAGGCCTACGCGCTCATGTACCAGGGCTCATTCGGGAGCTGGTTCTCCTTCCAGAACACGCTCACGCGCGCAGCACCCTTGATCCTGACGGCGCTGTGCACGGCGCTGCCGGCACGGCTGGGGCTGATCATCATCGGCAACGAAGGCGCGCTGGTTCTGGGCGGCGTCGCGGCTGCGGCCGCGGGTGTCGCCGTCTCGGGCTCTGGTCCACTGGTGGCACAGCTCACCATGGCGGCGGCGGCGATGATCGCGGGCGGCGCGTGGATCGCGCTGGCCGGCGGCCTGCGCCAGTACCGCGGCGTCAACGAGACGATCTCCAGCCTGCTGCTGACCTACATCGCCATCGCGCTGATGAATCACTTCGTCGAAGGCCCGCTGCGCGACCCGTCGAGCCTCAACAAGCCGTCGACCCATCCGATCGGCGACGCCAACATGCTGGGCACGATCGGCGGCTCCGACGTGCACTGGGGCCTCGCGCTCGGCGTCGCGGCCTGCGTGATCTGCTACGTCGTGCAGCGCTTCACCACCTTCGGCTTTGCCATGCAGGTGATCGGCGGCAACCCCAAGACCGCGCGCATGATGGGCCTCAATGTCGGCCGCTACGTGCTGATCGCCTGTTTCGCCGGCGGCGCGGCGGCGGGCCTCGCCGGCATGGTCGAAGTGGCGGCGGTCCACGGCAAGGCCAACGCTTCGCTGGCGGTCGGCTACGGCTTCACCGGCATCCTCGTCTCCTTCCTCGCGCGCCATCATCCGCTGGCGATCATCCCGGTCGCCATCCTGCTGGGCGGCATCGGCGCCAGCGGCGGCCTGCTGCAACGCCGCCTCGACCTGCCGGACGCCGCGGTGGTCGTGCTGCAGGGCATCATCTTCGTCTGCATCCTGGCGAGCGAGACGCTATACGGCCGCTCGTGGAACTGGCTGTGGCGCTTCCGGGCCGTGGAGGGACGCTGAGTATGGACGGCAGCGACATCGGCTTCTGGGGCGTGCCGCTGGCGATGCTGGCGGGCGCGATCCGCGTCAGCACGCCCTTCATCTTCGTGAGCCTCGGCGAATGCCTGACCGAGCGAAGCGGCCGCATCAACCTCGGCCTCGAGGGCACACTCATGATGGGCGCGATGAGCGCCTACGGCACGGCGCTGTTGAGCGGCTCGCCATGGCTCGGCGTGCTGGTCGCGGCCGGTGTCGGCCTGATGCTGGGTGCCCTGCATGCGGTGCTTTGCCAACTGCCCAGGGTGAACGACATCGCGACCGGCATCGGTCTGATGCTGTTCGGCACCGGCCTCGCCTTCTTCCTGGGCAAGCCGTACATCCAGCCCAAGGCGCCCAACCTCGGCGCGTTGGACCTCGGCGGATGGAGCAGCATCCCGCAGGTCCAGCAGGCGCTGCAGGTCAATCCGCTCTTCATCTTCGGCATCCTGCTCGCCTTCGCCCTGGCCTGGGCGCTGAAGAACACACGCTGGGGCCTGATCGTCCGGCTCGCGGGCGAGAGCGTCGACGCCGCCCTCGCCATCGGCGCGTCGGTGGCCCGCGTGCGCCTGCTGGCGACGGCCGTCGGTGGCGCCTTCGCGGGCATCGGCGGTGCCTTCCTGTCGCTCTACTATCCCGGAAGCTGGAACGAAGGCCTGTCGAGCGGCCAGGGCCTGATGGCCGTTGCGCTGGTGATCTTCGCGCGCTGGGATCCGATCCGCTGCCTGTGGGCCTCGCTGCTCTTCGGCGCAGCCGGCGCGATCAGCCCGGCGCTGCAGTCCATTGGCGTGACGCAGGGCTACTACCTGTTCAGCGCCGCGCCCTACGTCCTTACCCTCGCCCTGATGATCGCCACCTGCTCGCCCGCGCGCAGCGTCCGCGGTGCGCCGGGCGAGCTGGGCGCCGTCAAGTAGGAGCCGCCATGACCCACATCGACTCCCGCCCCTATGCCTGGCCATGGAACGGCGCATTGCGCGCCGACAACACGGCGCTGGTCATCATCGACATGCAGACCGACTTCTGCGGCGTCGGCGGCTATGTCGACAAGATGGGCTACGACCTGTCGCTGACCCGCGCGCCCATAGAGCCGATCAAGGCGCTGCTGGCCGCCGCGCGCAAGGCGGGCTGGACCGTGATCCACACGCGAGAGGGCCATCGGCCCGATCTCTCCGACCTGCCGCCCAACAAGCGCTGGCGGTCGAAGCAGATCGGCGCCGGCATCGGCGATCCCGGCCCCTGCGGGCGCATCTTGGTGCGGGGCGAGCCCGGCTGGGAGATCATTCCCGATCTCGCGCCCATTGCCGGCGAGCCCATCATCGACAAGCCGGGCAAGGGATCTTTCTGCGCCACCGACCTCGAACTGATGCTGCGCACGCGCGGCATCGACAATCTGGTGCTGACCGGCATCACGACCGACGTGTGTGTCCACACCACGATGCGGGAAGCCAACGACCGCGGTTTCGAATGCCTGATCCTGGAGGACTGCACCGGCGCCACCGATCCCGGCAATCACGCCGCCGCCCTGAAGATGGTCGAGATGCAGGGCGGCGTGTTCGGCGCCGTGGCCAATTCGGCTGCAGTCCTGAAGGCAATCGCGTGACGACGGCGCCGTCCCTCGAGCTGATCGGCTTCACCAAGCGCTTCGGCGCGATGGCCGCCCTCGACGACGTCTCGGTGAAGATCAGGGCCGGCGCCTTCCATGCGCTGCTGGGCGAGAACGGCGCGGGCAAGAGCACGCTCGTGAAGTGCGCGATGGGCTACTACGCGGCCGACCAGGGCCAGATCCTGCTGAACGACCACGAGGTCGAGATCGCCCATCCGCGCCAGGCGCACGAGCTGGGACTCGGCATGGTCTATCAGCACTTCACCCTGGTACCGAACATGACGGTGCTGGAGAATTTCGTGCTGTCGCGCGGCGACCTGCCGGCCGTGATCGACTGGACGGCGGAGCGGCGCGCGCTCAAGTCGTTCTTCGAGACGACGCCGTTCACGGTGCCGGTTGACACGCCGGTTGCCGATCTCGCGGCCGGCCAGAAGCAGAAGGGCGAGATCCTTCGCCAGCTCTACCTCAAGCGCAACCTGCTGATCCTCGACGAGCCGACCTCGGTGCTGACGCCGGACGAGGCCGACGAGGTTCTGGCCACGCTGAAGAAGCTGACGAACGATGGCAAAATCACCATCGTCACCATCACGCACAAGTTCCGTGAGGTGAATACCTATTGCGATGCCGTCACGGTGCTGCGCCGCGGCCAGCTCATCGGCACCAGGCCGACCAGCGAACTCGACAACGACATGATGGCCGAGATGATGGTCGGCCGGCGCGAAACGCGCACCGTGGTCGAACGCGAGGCGCGGGCGCCGGGCAAGGCGGTACTGAAGCTGGAAGGACTCTCGGTCGCCGACAATGTCGGCCAGCTCGCGGTCGAGGAGCTGAGGCTCGATATCCGGGCCGGCGAGATCGTCGGCATCGCGGGCGTGTCGGGCAACGGCCAGCGCGAGCTCGTGGAGACACTGGCCGGACAGCGCGATGCCGAGGCGGGCAAGATGCTGGTGCATGGCGAGGTCTACACCGCAACGCGCCCCGAAATGGTCCGCCACAGGATCGCCTGCCTGCCCGAGGAGCCGCTGCGTAACGCGTGCGTCGCCGAAATGTCGGTGGCCGAGAACATAGCGCTGCGTTCGTTCGACCAGCCGCCTTCGTCGCCGGACGGTATCCGATTGCGCCGCGGCCCGATGCGCGAGATCGCGCGCAAGCTCATCGACGCCTACAAGGTGAAGACGCCCGGACCCGACGCCGCCATCCGCGGCCTGTCGGGCGGCAACGTGCAGCGCGCCGTGCTGGCGCGCGAACTGTCGAGCGAGGGCGACCTTCTGATCGTGGCCAATCCCTGCTTCGGCCTCGACTTCGCTGCCGTCGCCGAGATCCGCGCCCGCATCGTCCAGGCCCGCAATCGCGGCGCCGCGGTGCTGCTGGTCAGCGAGGATCTCGACGAGATCCTGCAGCTCTCCGACCGCATCGTCGTCATGTTCGACGGCAAGCTGGCGCTCGAAACCGACGCCGCCAACGCCGACGTCGGCGCGATCGGCCGCGCCATGGCGGGGCATTGATGAGCGGCGCGAGATGCCAGCCCGAGCATGGGTGTCATCCCGAGCGCAGCGAGGGACCCTTAACTGCTTCTGCGCAAGGATCCCTCGCTGCGCTCGGGATGACAGCTGTTTTTGAGCTATCGGGGATGCGCCTGTGAAAACCATCGCCGCACAACCCTTCGACTTCACTTTCGATCCTGCCCACACGGCGCTGATCGTGATCGACATGCAGCGTGACTTCATCGAGCCGGGCGGATTCGGCGCGACCCTGGGCAACGATGTGAGCCTGCTGTCGGCGATCGTGCCGACGGTCGGGCGACTGATCGAGGCGTTCCGCGCCGCCGGCCTGACGATCGTCCATACGCGCGAGTGCCATAAACCGGATTTGTCGGATTGCCCGCCGGCCAAGCGGCTGCGCGGCAAACCGTCGATGCGGATTGGCGATCCCGGTGCGATGGGCCGCATCCTGATCGCGGGCGAACCGGGTGCCGACATCGTGCCGGAGCTGGCGGCGAGGCCCGGCGAGATCGTGCTCGACAAGCCGGGCAAGGGCGCCTTCTACGCCACGCCGCTCGGCGAGATTCTCGCCGAAAGGAAGATCACGCATCTCGTGTTCGCCGGCGTCACGACGGAAGTCTGCGTGCAGACGACCATGCGCGAGGCCAACGACCGCGGCTTCGAGTGCCTGCTGGCCGAGGACGCGACCGAAAGCTATTTCCCGGAATTCAAGAAGGCGGCGATCGACATGATCCGCGCCCAGGGCGCGATCGTGGGCTGGACCGCCACCGTCGATCAGGTGGCCGAGGCGCTGAGATGACAGCTATTTTGTCATCCTGAGCGAAGCGAAGGATCTCACGCCCGCTAAGGGAGTCCTTTGGTCGTTCCGTTAGGTCCTTCGCTGTGCTCAGGACGACAGTATACGCCGGCCTTAGTGGAGCGCGCGCTCCCGCGAGACGTAGTGGCCGCGCTTCAGCTCCTTGAAGAACTGCGGCACCTGCGGGTGCGACACCGGCTTGCCGGTATCGTCGGCCAGCAGGTTCTGCTCCGAGACGTAGGCCACGTAGGTGGTCTGCGCGTTCTCGGCGAGCAGGTGGTAGAAGGGCTGGTCCCGGCGCGGTCGCACCTCTTCGGGGATCGACGACAGCCACTCCTCGGTGTTCGCGAACACCGGGTCGACGTCGAAGATCACGCCGCGAAAGGGATAGATGCGGTGCTTCACCACCTGGCCGATGGCGAACTTGGCGCAACGCAGGGGCGGCGCGGCGAGCGCCGGGGCGGTAGCGGGATTGATGGTGTCCATAGGCAAAGTATTGCTCCGAACCGGCCGGTAGGCAACGCAGTCGGGACGCCGGATTCGACCGCCGACTGCAAGAATACGTGAAAAACAGCCGCCCGGATCGCCACGCAAGAATGCGGCCAGATCTTATTGCCTCGCGCCTCGGTTGACGGCACCCGCCTCCCTGTGGACTCTGGCGCCACACTTACCGGGAAGGGTTTGTTGGTCGACGGTCTTAAAGTCCGGTTCTGGGGCGTGCGGGGATCCATCTCATGTCCCGGCGCGGAATACGCGCGCTATGGCGGCAATACCTCGTGTCTGGAGATCACCGCCGGGGGCCGGCGCATGATCTTCGATGCCGGCACGGGTATTCGCACGCTGGGCGTCGAACTCGCGCGCCAGGCGCCGCTCGACATCGACATCTACTTCACCCACACGCATCTCGATCACATCTCGGGCCTCACGTTCTTTGCGCCGCTCTTCGACCAGCGCAGCTCGGTCCGCATGTGGGCCGGTCATCTGGAGGCGCCCTACACGCTGAAGAAGGTCGTCGGACACCTGATGCAGGCGCCTCTCTATCCGGTCTCGCTCGACATCTTCCAGGCACGGGTCGAATTCAGGGAGTTCCGGGCCGGCGACACGCTGTCGTGCGGCGCCGTCGCGCTGCACACGACGCCGCTCAACCATCCCAACGGCGCCACCGGCTATCGCATCGACCATCTCGGCAAATCGATCTGCTACATCACCGACACCGAACATCGGGAAGGCAAGATCGACCGCGGCATCGTCGACCTGTGTCGCGGCGCCGACGTGATGATCTACGATTCGAGCTACACCGACGAGGAGTACCAGCGCTATCGCGGCTGGGGCCACTCGACCTGGCAGGAGGGCGTTCGCATCGCCGACGCGGCCGGCGTCGGGACGCTCGCCATCTTCCATCACGATCCCAGCCATGACGACGCCTTCATGGACAACGTGGCGCGCGCGGCGGCTGCCGTGCGGCCGGGTTTTGCGCCGGGCGGTCTGCCGCGCGTGCTCGTCGCCCACGAAGGCCTGACCTTAACACCGTGAGCATGTGCCAATGAGTGCCACGCCCAGCCTGCGCGGTCGCTGGAGGCGGTTTGCGTTGGGATTGCCGACCGTTCTCGGCCTGAAGCCGCGCGGCTGGTTCATCCCGCACCGCTACGCGCCGCTGCTGCCGCCGCCCGGCGCGCAGCCGCCTTATCCCGCGATCGAGCGTCTGTTCGAGGAGCATTCGGAGCAGTTCAGCGCCGTGCTCGACGCCGTCGATGCGCACGCCCAGACGCTGGAAACCTGCAAGGCACTGTTCGAGCAATCGTGGTTTCCCTCTCTCGATGCCGCGGTCGCTTATGCGCTGGTTCGCGAGCGCAAGCCGCGCCACATCATCGAGGTCGGGTCCGGCCATTCGACGCGCGTCCTGTCCAGGGCCGTGGGCGGTGTCGGCGAAATCCTGGCAATCGATCCTGCGCCGCGGGCCGATATCGCCGACCTGCCGGGTGTCCGGGTGAAGTCGTCGACCCTTCAGGCGGCGCCGGCCAAGGTCTTCGACGGGCTGATGAAGGACGACGTCCTGTTCATCGATTCCAGCCACATCCTGATGCCGGGCAGCGACGTCGACATCCTGCTGAACCGCGTCCTGCCGGGCCTGCCGTCGGGCGCACTGGTGCACATCCACGACATCTTCCTGCCCTTCGACTATCCCGCGATCTGGGGCTGGCGCGCCTACAACGAGCAGCAGGGCGTGGTGCCGCTGCTGACCGGGGGGGCCTTCAAGCCGCTTTTCTCCAGCGTCTGGGCGGAGCGGCGCATGGCCGACCGGCTGGCCGCCTCGGTGATCGCGCGCCTGCCGAGACCGCCGGATGCGATGCCCGCCAGCCTCTGGCTGGAAAAGCGCTGATGCTTTCCCGCTTCCGCGACTGGCTGTTCGACGGCGGCGGCGGGGCGGAGAACGTCCCGGAACGCGTGCGCGACGCCATCCGCGCCCAGCAGGAGCGCAGCGAGATTCTGATCGGCTGGACCCAGCTTCTGATCGTGCTGCTGGTCACGGCGCTCTATCAGGGCACGGCCATGGCCGAGGGCACGGTCCAGGACGAGTTCTCGCTGGAACTGACCGTACTGTTCACCTACGCGGCCTTCTGCGTCGTGCGCATCGTGCTGGCGCATGCCAGACGCCTGGCGCGCTGGATGCTCTACGTCTCGGTGATTGTCGACATCGCGCTGCTGATGGCGCTGATCTGGACCTTCCACTTGAAATACGCGCAGTCGGCGGCCTTCTATCTCAAGGCCCCGACGCTGTTCTACGTGTTCCTTTTCATCGCCTTGCGGGCGCTGCGCTTCGAAGCCCGCTTCGTGGTGTTCACCGGGATCGTGGCGGCGGCGGGCTGGGCCGGCCTCACCTGCTACGCCGCTTCCGGCCTCGGCGGCCCGCCGAACGTCACGCACAACTATGTCGAGTACATGACCTCGACCGCTCTGCTCGTGGGCGCCGAGGTCGACAAGATCATCGCGATCCTGCTCAGCACCCTCGTGCTGGCCCTTGCGATTTCGCGCGCCCGCCACCTGCTGGTTCAGGCCGTGAGCGAGGGCGCAGCGGCGCACGATCTGTCGCGCTTCTTCGACCCCGGCGTCGCGGCGCGCATTCGCGGGGCGGAGATGTCGATCCGGGCCGGCGAAGGCGAATTGCGCGACGTCGCCATCCTGACCGTCGACCTGCGGGGCTTCACGCGCCTCTCGACCGAACTCGCGCCCGCCGAGGTGATGGAAGTCCTGCAGGACTATCAGCGCCGCACCTGCCCGTTGATCGCGGCCGCCGGCGGCAGCATCGACAAGTTTCTGGGGGACGGCATCCTGGCGTCGTTCGGCGCCGTGACGCCTTCGCCGACCGCTGCAGCGGACGCGCTCAGGGCCGCCGAGGCGGTGATGGAGGCCGCGACCGCCTGGGCCGCCGAGCGGCGGGCCGCCGGATTGCCGCCGCTGGACATCGGCCTCGCCGCCTCTTCGGGACGGGTGGTGTTCGGGGCCGTGGGCGATGGCGAACGCCTCGAATTCACGGTCATCGGCGATGCCGTGAACCTTGCCGCCAAGCTGGAGAAGCACAATAAGGTGGAGCGGACCCGTGCCATCACCGACGGCGCCACCTACGCTCTCGCCGAACGCCAGGGATATCGCCCCGCCTCTCCCCCTGAGCGCCGGCCCGCCCGGCAGGTCGGAGGCGTTGGCGAATCCGTCGATATTGTGGTCCTGGCCGCATGAACCCGCCTCGAAAGCGGTCGGGGCGTTGCCTTGCCCTTTCCCCATTCGCAGCCTATGTAATTTGAGACAGTCGAGCGCGTGGGATAGCGAGCCTTCGGAGCGCCATCGTGGGTAACAACTACGACATCATCCTGATCGGTTTGGTCGCGGTCTTCCTGATCCTGCGGCTGCGATCCGTTCTGGGCAAACGCACCGGCAACGAACAGCCGCCGGCCCGCGATCCGTTCACGCCGCCCGCACCGCCGCCGGCCACGCCGCGCGTCGGCGATGCGTCGCAGGGCAACGACAATGTCGTGCCGCTGCCGACGGCCAACACGCCCGCGCCGCGCCAATCCTCGCCGACCAGCGGACCCGGCGGCATCCGGGCCACCGTGATGCCGACGGCGACAGCCGGCGTCGCCGCCATTCGTGCCGCCGATCCCGCCTTCGAGCCGATCGGCTTTACCGGCGGCGCGCGTGCCGCCTTCACGGCCATCGTCGAGGCCTTCGCCCGCGGCGACACGGGCTCGCTGAAGCCCTTGCTCGACAGCGCCACCTATTCCAGCTTCGAAGCCGCCATTCGCGGGCGGGTCGAACGCAACGAGACGGCGGAGACGACACTGATCGGCTTCGAGGCCTCCGACATCGCCGCGGCGGAAATGCAGGGACCGAACGCCGTCGTCACCGTGCGGTTCGTCAGCGAGCAGATCAACGTCGTGCGCAATGCCGACGGACAGATCGTCGATGGCAATCCCAACGAGGTCCAGAAGGTCGTCGACCTCTGGACGTTCCGCCGCGACACGACTTCGGGTGATCCCAACTGGCAGCTCATCAAGACCGAAAGCGAAGGTTGAGGGAGGCGTTTTCGAGAATGCGAGGGAGCCTGCTCGCCGGTGGCCTGACCCTTTTGGTCGCCGGTTTCCTGTCTGCCTGCGCCTCGACACCGGGCTCCGCGCCGCAACAGCGCATCGCGATGGAGCCGACGTCCTACAACGAGATCGCCGGTTGGGCAGGAGATCGCCACGCCGAGGCGCTCGCCACATTTCGCCGGTCGTGCCCCAGGCTGACGGCCGGGCCCGACGTCCGGATCGCGACCGATGGCGGCGAAAAGACCATCACCCCCGGCGAATGGGCTCGAATCTGCGAGGCCGCAGCGGCGGTGAAGCCCGGCGATGCCCGCGGCTCGCGCGCGTTCTTCGAGACGAATTTCCGCCCGCTGATCGTCCAGGCGCCAGGCAAGTTCACCGGATATTTCGAGCCGGATCTGCGCGGCAGCAAGGTTCCCTCCCGCCTCTTCACCGTGCCGGTCTATCGCAAGCCGCCGGATCTCACCGACCAGCCCTACTATACGCGCACCGAGATCGAAGCCGGCGCGCTGAAGGGCAAGGGCCTCGAGATCGCCTACGTTCAGGATCCCGTCGGTCTGTTCGAGGTTCAGGTCCAGGGCAGCGGCCGCGTGCAGCTCGCCGAGGGCGGCACCATGACTCTGGGGTTCGACGGCTCCAACAACCGGCCCTACACGGCAATCGGCGCCGTGCTGGTCGAGATGGGCGTGATGAAGAAAGAGGATGCGACCTGGCCCGCCATCCGCGACTGGCTGAAGCGCAATCCGCAGCAGGCGCGCGACGTGATGCGCAAGAACGAGCGCTACATCTTCTTCCGGGATACCAAGACCTCGGCGCCCATCGGGGCCGAAGGGGTGCCGCTCACCGCGCAGCGCAGCATGGCCATCGATCCGACGATCACGCCCTACGGTACGCCGGTATGGATCGACACGCGCCGTCCGGTTTACCGCAAGCCCGGCGCCACCGAATCCTATCGCCGCCTGATGATCGCCCAGGACACCGGTGCCGCCATCAAGGGTCCGGCCCGGGGCGACATCTTCTACGGCAGCGGCGCCCAGGCCGCCGAGTGGGCGGGCCGCATGAACAGCGAAGGCCGCGCCATCATCCTGGTGCCCAACAAGAACTGAGCGTCGGACCCTTCCCGCGGCGGTTCGCGGGCAGTGAAAAGCCGGCCCATCGCCCGGGGCAGGCACCCGGTGGGCGTCCGCCCTTCCTCCGCCCTTCGAGCCTTTTCGGACAAGCGGCCGTTGCACGCCAAATTCGCCGCTGCCATGTTCGCGACGTGTCCAGATCGCCAGCCACCTCCGCCCGCCCGCGACGCGTCGCGCTCTTCGTCACCTGCCTCGTCGACCTGTTCCGGCCGTCCGTGGGCTTTGCCGCCGTGAAGCTCCTGGAAGAAGCGGGTTGTACCGTCGAGGTGCCGCCGCTCCAGGTCTGCTGCGGTCAGCCGGCCTACAATTCCGGCGACCGCGCGACGACGCGCGCCATTGCCCTGCAGGTGATCGATGCCTTCGAAGGCTACGATGCCGTCGTGGCGCCGTCGGGCTCTTGCGGCGGGATGCTGTCGCATCACTATCCCGGCCTGTTCGACGACGACCCGGCGCTGAAGGCACGCGCCGAGGATCTTGCGGCACGCAGCTTCGAGCTCATGTCGTTCCTCGTGGACGTGCTGGGCGTCAGGAAGGTCGCCGCGCGTTACGATGGCGCCGTGACCTATCACGATTCCTGCTCGGGCCTGCGCGAACTCGGCGTGAAGGAGCAGCCGCGCGGACTGCTCGGTTCGGTGCAGGGGCTGAAGCTCAGCGAGATGAAGACGCCGGAAGTCTGCTGCGGCTTCGGCGGCACCTTCTGCGTGAAGTATCCCGAGATTTCGAATGCCATGGTCGGCGAGAAGACCGCTGACATCGCCACGACCGGCGCGGGCACCTTGCTCGCCGGCGACCTGGGGTGCCTGATGAACATGGCGGGCAAACTGCAACGCGAAGGCAGCGCCGTGCAGGTGCGCCACGTCGCCGAGGTGCTGGCCGGGATGGGCGACCTGCCCGCCATCGGCGAACCGGAGCGCGGCTGATGCAATCCACCGCACACGCCTTCAAGTCGAATGTCGACCACGCGCTGGCCGATCCCAACCTGCAGGACTCGCTGGCGAAGCTGAAGGTCGGCTTCTCCGAACGGCGACGCCAGGCGGCCGAGAGGCTGCCGGAGTTCGAGGCGCTGCGCGACCGGGCGCGCGACATCAAGAACCACACGCTGGCCCATCTCGATTTCTACCTCGAGGAGTTCGAGCGCAAGGTGATCGCGCTCGGCGGCAAGGTGCACTGGGCACCGACCGCAGCCGATGCACGACGGATCATCTCCGATCTCTGCAAGAGCGTGAACGCCAGGACTGTCGCCAAGTCGAAATCGATGGTGGCCGAGGAGATCGCGCTCAACGAGCACCTCGAGGCGCTGGGAATCGCGCCGATCGAGACCGATCTCGGCGAATACATCATCCAGCTGCGCAACGAGCCGCCCAGCCACATCATCGCGCCGGCCGTCCATCTCACCAAGGACCAGGTCGCTGACACGTTCCTCGAGCATCACGCCAAGCTCGGCTTCGACAAGCGCCTGACGGAACGGAACGATCTCGTCGCAGAGGCGCGCTACGTCCTGCGCCAGAAGTTCCTCGATGCCGATGTCGGCCTGACCGGCGCCAACTTCCTGGTGGCCGAGACCGGCTCGTCGATGCTGGTGACCAACGAAGGCAATGCCGACCTCTCCAACACGCTGCCGAAGATGCACATCGTGCTGGCCAGCATCGAGAAGGTGATCCCCACGCTCGAGGACGCCGCGGTGCTGCTGCGTGTGCTGGCACGCTCGGCGACGGGACAGGAATCCTCGGCCTATACGACCCTCAACACCGGCCCGAAGAAGCGCGAGGATCTCGACGGACCCGAGCAGTATCACGTCGTACTGCTCGACAACGGCCGCTCGTCGGTTCTCGGCACCGAGATGCAGGACATCCTGCGCTGCATCCGTTGCGGCGCCTGCATGAACCACTGCCCGGTCTATGGCGCCGTCGGCGGCCATGCCTATGGCTGGGTCTATCCCGGCCCGATGGGCGCCGTGCTGACGCCTCAGCTGGTGGGCGTCGAGGAAGCGAGCAACCTGCCCAACGCCTCGACCTTCTGCGGCCGCTGCGAGAGCGTGTGTCCCGTGCGCATCCCGCTGCCCAAGCTGATGCGCCACTGGCGCGAGCGCGAGTTCGAGAAGCACCTGACGCCGAAGGCCGTGCGTCAGGGGCTGGCGGTGTGGAGTTTCCTCGCGCGACGGCCCGCGCTCTATCGCCGTCTGACCGGTATCGCCAACCGTGTGCTGGCGCTGTTCGGCCGCGCCGATGGCCGGTACGGCACGCTGCCGCTGGCGGGCGGCTGGACCCGCTTCCGAGACTTTCCCGCGCCGCAGGCCGGTGGCACGTTCCATGCCCGTTGGGCTGCGCGGAGGAAGACATGAGCGACGCGCGGACGCAGATCCTGGGCGAAATCCGGCGCTCTCTGCGTCGTGGCGAGTTGGCGGGCGAAGCCCGGAGCACGGTCGAAGCGCGCCTCGCCTCGCCCCCTCGCGGCCCTTCGGTTGCGCGCGCGCAGCTGCCGCAACCCGAGAAAGTCGCGCTGTTCTGCCAGTGGGCCGAGACCCTCAACGCGACCGTCGCGCGCGTCGGCTCCGCCGACGTGCCGGGCGAAGTGACGGCCTATCTCGCGCGCAACAACCTGCCGGCCAATGTCGCCATGGCGCCCTCTCCGCTGCTGGAAGGGTATGACTGGGCGAGCCAGAAGATGCTGTCGATCCGCCGCGGTCGCGGCGAAGGCAGCGACCAGGTCTCGGTCACCGGGGCCTTCGCCGGCATCGCGGAAACCGGCACGGTGGTGATGGCTTCCGGCCCCGACCATCCCGTGTCGCTGAACCTGCTGCCCGACACGCACGTCGTGGTGCTGCGCGAGGCCGATATCGTCGCCGGATACGAGGACGTGTGGGGCAGGCTGCGCGAGCGCTATGGCAAGAACCTGATGCCGCGCACCGTCAACACGATCACCGGCCCGTCGCGCACCGGCGACATCGAGCAGGCGATGGAGCTGGGCGCCCACGGTCCGCGTCGCATGCACATCCTGGTGGTACGGGACTGATGCCGGCCGGCAACGACACTCCCGGTGAGATGCGCCCCGGAGAGTTACGCGTTGTCGGCACGAGCGTTACGCGCGAGGTCGAACTGTTGCTTGACCGTGTGGCTCAGGCGGCCGGGAGGCGCGCGCCCCGGGTGTTGCAGGTGGGATCCAGGACGCTCGTCTCCGAGCGTAACGTGCGCAACTGGCGAAACCTCGTCGCTAAACGTTTCGGCACCAAGGCGGAGTTCGTCGGTCTCGATCTCGCGGAGGGATCCAATGTCGACTGCGTCGCCGACATCTGCAGCGATCCAAGGACGCTCAAGTCGAGGCTCGGCGAGGAGCCTTTCGATCTCGTCCTGTGCTGCCATGTGCTCGAACACACACGCCATCCGGCGCGCGCCGCGCGCAACATCGAAAGGTCGCTGCGTCCCGGCGGCCTCGCCTACGTGGCGGCCGCCTGGTCACAGGCGTTTCACGCCACCCCTGACGATTATTGGCGCTTCTCGGCCCGCGGCCTGATGCTTCTGTTTCGGCAACTCGAGATCGCCTCGTCGTTCTACAGCGGCGGCGATGTCGGTCTGGATGTCGCCTATCGCGTCGAGCGGGACGGCAGGCCCGAACTCGACCCGCGTGCCGGCGCGGTCGAACAGGGATTGTTCCAACTCGTCCTCGACCATGAGGACAACCGCGCCGTGCTGGCGCGCCAGGCGACCGAGCGGCTGCCGGTGTCGCGGACCTACCTGCCCAGCCTGTTCGTCAACCTCGTGGGGCGCCGCATCCGGTAGCGAGCGGCAATTCCCCAAAAGAAAAGAGCGGGCTTTCGCCCGCTCTTTCCATTTTCTGGTTTGTCCTGCGACTAGAAGCGCAGGTCCATACCCATCAGCAGACCCCAGCTGTTGCCCGAGACGGCAGCAGACGGGCCCGAAGCCGTGTACAGCAGACCACCGCCGGTGAGCTTCACGCCCGGCCCGAGCGCGTAGTTCACGCCGATTTCCCACTTGTTGACCGACTCCTGGCCAAAGGCGAGGTTGGCCGGGTTGTTACCCGGACCGAAGGCGGTCGAGTTGACACCCGGGACGCCCGTGGCGGCCGGATTGGTGCAGGTCGTCGCGGCGACGGCGATGGTGGCGCAGCCAACCGAGCCGTTACCGTTGTTGTTGTACGAACCGACCCAGTTGAACGACATCTGCCACGGACCGGTCTCATACATGATGCCGGCGGTGTAGAAGCGGGTGTCGTTGTTCTGACCCGTGTAGTAGTTCGAGCCGAGGCCGTTGTTGTCCCAGCCGATCGCGCCGCCAAGGGTGAAGCCCTTGAAGCCGAACTGGGCGCCGACGACCCACTGCTTCCAGGACGTCAGGTTCGCACCCGTGACCTGGTTGGCAGCCGCCGCGAACGGGTTGTTACCCGGAACGAAGTTGGCGTACATGAACGAGCCGTACAGCGCGACCGTGACGTCACCGAACTTGTTCAGGTAGTTCGCACCGATGTCGAACATGTCCTGATAGGTGTAGTCGTTGGTCGGGCAGTTCGCGGCCGACGTCGGGTTGTTGTAGCCGCAAGCGCCGGCAACGTTACCCGGACCGGTCGACAGCGCAGCGCCGCCGCCCGTGCTCGAGACGAGCGTCTTCGGACGATAGCCGACACCGATCTGCAGGCCCTGGAAGCGGGGCGTGAAGTAGTTGATGCCCTGACCGTCCTGGAACTGACCGGCGTTGGTCGTCGTCGTGGCGTGGAACCAGGCCTTGTTGGTCGAGATGACCGACTGGTTGGCCCAGGCGAAGTTGGTGTTGTGCTGAATCGCGCCGAAGCCGATCAGGGCGGACGGCGTGCCGTAGTACATACGGTACGAGGCCGGATCGCGACCACCGAACTCGACACGGCCCCAGCCGCCGAAGGCGAACAGGAAGGCTTCGTCGATGAACTGCGTCTGACCGGCCGGGTCCCAGCCTTCGAGTTCGACGTGGATACCGACCGAGGTACCGTTGTCCAGCTTGGTCTGGCCGATGAAGTGGATTTCACCTTCCTGCTGGAACTGGAGACCACGATACTGGGCCCAGGTGCCGTTGGTGGCATAGGTCGACTGGATGCCGCCGGCGATCGCGTAGAAGGTGTAGTAACCACCCACGCCTACCTTGATCGGATCGGCGGCCATGGCCGGGGCGGCCATAAGCCCACCAACCACCAAGGCGGTCGAGCCGAGTAGAAGCTTCTTCATCATTCTCCCTCTCTCATTGATCAGAGACTGGTACGTACCAAAAGGCCTGTCCGACCGGCGGGGACCTGGAAGCCTGAAGAGGAGACTCACAGAACACGCCAATGCGGCAGGGCTATAAAACACTTCACGAAATCGAGGGTCAAGAAATGGTCGCCCGGCCGCTCCATTCTGCCCGCACCTGTGGCGCCTTTGTCACATTTGCACGTTGCATCCGCGGCCGGGCGATATCGACAGAACAGTAAGTCTCTTTATACAATTCACTTGAATCTGCTTGTGGATTTTGTCTTAGGACTTGTTATTTTGCCTTATTCGGCCGCTTGCAGTTTACTACCTGTTGGGCCTATGGTCCGGCCGCTGCCGCCGCTTCGCGTCTGCGGCCTTGGAACATAAGGCGCCTTAATATGTCGGGTTCATCCAGAATTTTCCGCGTAGCGTCCGGAGCGGTCATCGTCCTCGTTGGGGCTGTATTGACCGGCGGCCTGACCGCCTGCACCGACGATACGACCAATTACGAGCGGGCAACCGGCCCTTCGGGCAACCGCACCAAGGCGGACATTCGTACCGGCCTGGGTGGTCGCAGCCAGGAACAGGGCTCTCTCTTCGGCCCCGGCGGCCTGTTCGGGTCCAAGAGCGACAAGAAAGAGGATTTGGGCGGCGGCAGCGGCGTCGCCGTGAACGCCTATCTGTGGCGCGCCTCGCTCGACACGATCAACTTCATCCCGCTGGTGTCGGCCGATCCGTTCGGCGGCGTCATCATCACCGACTGGTACACGCCGTCGGAGACGCCCAACGAGCGCATGAAGGTCCAGGTCACGATCCTCGACCGCGAGCTGCGCGCCGACGGCGTCCGCGTCTCCGTCTTCAAGCAGCAGACCAGCCCCCGGGGCGGCAACTGGGTCGACGCCCAGGTCGACCCGCGCACCAACATCGACATCGAGAACGCCATCCTGACGCGCGCCCGGCAGCTCCGCATTGCCGGCGGCTCCTGACGCGGGCGAACTCCTCTCTGTCAAAAGCTTGACGTGAGAGGCCGCAGCGGGCATCCGCTGCGGCCTCCGTCTTTTTCGGAACACCCTTTTTCGGGAACATCTCCGTGTCGTCGACGCAAGCCGCACCCACCGTGCGCTACAATTTCAGCGAAACCGAGAGCAAGTGGCAGAAAGTCTGGGAAGATCGCCAGACCTTCAAGGCCGCGATGGATAAGGCGCGGCCGAAATACTACGTGCTCGAGATGTTCCCCTACCCGTCGGGGCGCATCCACATGGGCCACGTGCGCAACTACACGCAGGGCGACGTGATCGCCCGCTACAAGCGCGCCAAGGGCTTCAACGTCCTGCATCCGATGGGCTGGGACGCGTTCGGCCTGCCGGCCGAGAACGCCGCCATGGAGAAGAAGGTCCATCCCAAGAAGTGGACCTACGAGAACATCGCCACCATGAAGAAGCAGCTGAAGTCGATGGGCCTGTCCCTCGACTGGAGCCGCGAGCTGGCGACCTGCGACCCGACCTACTACCGCCACCAGCAGAAGATGTTCCTCGACTTCTGGAAGGCCGGCCTCGCCTACCGCAAGGAGGCTTGGGTCAACTGGGATCCCGTCGACAACACCGTGCTTGCCAACGAGCAGGTGATCGAGGGCAAGGGCTGGCGCACCGGGGCCCCTGTAGAGCGCCGCAAGCTCACCCAGTGGAACCTCAAGATCACGCACTTCGCCGACGAGCTGCTGAGCCGCCTCGACACGCTCGACCGCTGGCCGGAGAAGGTGCGCCTGATGCAGGCGAACTGGATCGGCAAGAGCCGCGGCGCACGCGTGTTCTGGGAACTGACCGACGCCTCGGGCGCCGACCACGGCCAGCTCGAGATCTTCACGACGCGGCCCGACACGCTGTACGGCGCCTCGTTCATGGCGCTGTCGGCGGAGCATCCGCTGGTCCAGGGCCTCGCCGCGACCGATCCCGGCCTGCAGCACTTCGTTGCCGAATGCCGCAAGACCGGCACCGCGGCGGCCGAGGTCGAGACCGCCGAGAAGCAGGGCTACAGGCTGCCGCTGCTCGCGAAGCATCCGCTGATCCCGGGCAAGACCGTGCCCGTGTTCGCCGCGAACTTCGTGCTGATGGAATACGGCACGGGCGCGATCTTCGGCTGCCCAGGACACGACGAGCGCGACCACGAGTTCGCGACCAAGTATGGCCTGCCGATCCTGCAGGTGGTGGCGCCGGCCGACGGCAAGACGCTCGACATCGCGGCCGCGCCCTATGTCGAGGACGGCATCATCGTGAACTCCGGGTTCCTCGACGGGCTCGGCGTCGAAGACGCGAAGGCCAAGGTGATCGCACACCTCGAGGAGATGGGCGTCGGCAAGGGCACGACGCAGTATCGCCTGCGCGACTGGCTGGTCTCGCGCCAGCGCTACTGGGGCTGCCCGATTCCGGCGATCCATTGCGAAAAGTGCGGCGTCGTGCCGGTGCCGGACAAGGACCTGCCGGTGCAACTGCCGGACGACGTGACGTTCGACCGGCCCGGCAATCCGCTCGACCGCCATCCGACGTGGAAGCATGTCGATTGCCCGACGTGCGGGGGCAAGGGACGGCGCGAGACCGACACGTTCGACACCTTCATCGATTCGAGCTGGTACTTCGACCGCTTCACCTCGCCGGGTCTCGAAACCGCACCGTTCGACCGCGACGAGAACCACTACTGGATGCCGGTCGACCAGTATATCGGCGGAGTCGAGCACGCGATCCTGCACCTGCTCTATTCGCGCTTCTGGACGCGCGCGATGCGCGAGGTCCAGATGACCAACCGCGACGAGCCGTTCGACGGCCTCTTCACGCAAGGCATGGTCTGCCACGAGACCTATCGCGCGAGCGACGGGACGTGGCTGACGCCCGAAGAGATCGGGCGCGGCGACGGCGGCAAGGTCGTGCGCCTCTCCGACAAGAGCCCCGTCGAGGTCGGCCGCTCGGAGAAGATGTCCAAGTCGAAGAAGAACGTCGTCGACCCGGACGAAATCATCCGCGACTACGGCGCCGACACCGCGCGCTGGTTCATGCTGTCCGACAGCCCCCCCGAGCGCGATCTCGAATGGACCGAGGCCGGCGTCACCGGCGCCTGGCGCTTCCAGCAGCGCCTGTTCCGCATCGCCTCGCAGGCGATCGAGTCGCTGCCGGCGATCGGCACGGCCAGGCCCGCGACCTTTTCCGACGCCGCCACCGCGCTGCGTCGTGCGGCGCACAAGTCCATTGCCGGCATCTCCGCCGACATCGAGGCCTTCCACTTCAACAAGGCCGTCGCCCGTCTCTACGAGTTCGCCAACACGATCGATTCCGTGAAGGCGACCGATGAGTCGACACGCTGGGCGCTGCGCGAAGCGCTGGAGATCTTCGTGCGCCTGATCGGCCCGATGACGCCGCATCTTGCCGAGGAGTTGTGGCACGCGCTCGGCCACCGCAGCCTGCTGGCCGATGCGCCGTGGCCGCTGGCCGAGGACGCGCTGCTGGTCGACGACACGGTCACGGTCGCGGTGCAGTTGAACGGCAAGCTGCGCGGCACCATCGCGCTTGCCAAGGATGCGCCCAAGGACGTGGCGGAATCCGCCGCGCTGGCGCTGCCCGAACTCGTCCGCGGCCTCGACGGCAAGACCCCGAAACGGGTGATCGTCGTGCCGAATCGCATCGTAAACGTCGTGGTCTAAGGGCCGCAGAGCCAGGGAGGGCCAGCACACATGGCACGCAAGCCGAACTACGACTTCGAGCGTCGCGAACGCGAGCGTCTCAAGGCCATCAAGGTCGCCGAGAAGGCCGAAGCCAAGCGCGCCGCCCGCGAGCGCGCCAAGCAGGAAGAAGACGCCGCCGCCGACCCGGCGACCGACAAGGCCTCGTAGAGCGCAGCCGATCGACTCGCTCTGCGTTGCCCGCGAGCGAGTTGATGACGCCCAGCCCTACGCCCGATAGCGACACTTCCGGCCCTCCGGACAGGCCGCGCGCCGGCCTGTGGCCGGGCCTGATCTGCAGGCTGCCCAAGCCGCTGCTGGTCGTTCCGATGGTCGTGCAGTGGCTGGCGCTGGCGCTGCGCTACCGCAGCCTGTCGTTGCCCTCGGCAGCCGATCCGATGATCGACGCCGGCGGCCTCGCCGGCGAATCCAAGATCGCGTATTTCGCCCAGGTCGGCGACGCCGGGCAACCCTGGCTGGCGCTCACGGCTGCCGTGGTTTCGGGGCCGGATGCGGCCGCCCGGGCGGCCGCGGCGATGACTGCCCTCGGGCTCGATTTTCCCATCATCGCCAAGCCGGATATCGGCTGGTGTGGCTTCGGCGTGCGGCGGATCGACGATCATGCGGCGCTCGAGGCCTATTGCGAGGCCTACCCTGCAGGCGAGTCCCTGCTCGTACAGGAATATCTCGACCTGCCCGGCGAGGCCGGCCTCTTCTATGTGCGGCGCCCCGCCGAGACACGCGGCCGCCTGCTCTCGCTCACCATCCGCACGCCACCGACCGTGCGCGGCGACGGCACGAGTTCTCTACGGGCGCTGCTGGCGCGCGACGAGCGGCTGCGCGGCCGCACTGCGCTCTATGAAGGCGCCTCGCTCGATCGCGTGCCGGATGCGGGAACCGACGTGCCGCTCGCCGCCGTCTGGTCCTATCGCATGGGCGGCCTCTACCGGGATTGCAGCGAGGCGATCACCCCGGCTCTGGAAGAGCGTATCGACGCGGTCGCGACCAGCATGCCGCATCTGCATGTGGCGCGCTTCGACATCCGCTTTGCCGGCCTCGCCGAACTCCAGCAGGGCACCTTCAAGATCATCGAGATCAACGGTGCGGGCTCGGAGGCCATCGAGTTCTTCGATCCTGCCGTCCCATTTTTCACCGCCTATCGCGGCATACTGGCGAAGCAGGCAATGGTCTTTGCCCTCGCCGCCGAGAACCGCGCGGCAGGCTTCGCGCCGTGCGGCTGGCGGGCATTGCTTCGTGCCTTCCGTCATCAGGCCCAGCTGCTCGACCGCTATCCTGCCTCCAACTGAGCAGGGTCGAACCGCGCGCCCGGCCGGTGCTATAGACGGATCGTGAAGATCGAAGCACGCCAGGTCGAAGCCTTCCTGAAGAAGCCGGATCCGAAGATCCGGGGCGTGGTGATCTACGGCAACGATGACGGGCTCGTGGCCGAACGCGCCGTGGCGCTGGCCCGAACGATCTGCGAGGACCTCAAGGATCCGTTCCGCGTGGTCGACATCACCGGCGATTCGCTGAAGCAGGATCCGGCGCGCCTGGCCGACGAGTTCGGCGCCCTGTCCATGATGGGTGGTCGCCGCGTGATCCGCGTGCGGCCGGCAGGCGAGGAGTCGGTCGCGGCGCTGGAGAATCTCGTCGAGGCCGTCGCGGGCGATGCCCTGATCGTCGTCGAGGCGGGCAACCTGACGCCGCGCTCCGGCCTGCGCACGCTGGCCGAGACCGAGGCCAGTCTGGCGGCCCTGCCTTGCTACATGGACAACGAGGCCGCGCTCGAAGGCCTGGTCGAGAGTTCCGCGCGCGCCCAGGGCTTCGTGGTGGAGCCCGACGCTCTCGAGTGGATCGTGGAGCGCCTAGGCGGCGATCGCGGCCAGACGCGCGGCGAGATCGACAAGCTGCTGCTCTACAAGGGCAGCGATAGCGGCAAGTCCATCACGCTCGAAGACGGGATGGCCATCCTCGGCGACACCGCGTCGATCGGAATCGACGACGTGATCGCCGCGACTTTCGACGGCGACCTGATCGGACTGGACCGCGCGCTCGACCGGGTCTTCGCCGAGGGCGGCAATCCGATCCAGCTGGTGCGCGCGCTGCAGCGGCACGCCGATCAACTGCATCTCGTGTCAGGACACGCGTCGAAGGGCGGCAACCTCGAAGGGGCGATGTTCAAGGCGAGGGGGCTGCCGCGCGGCGGACCGGTCCGCCAGCGGTTCGAGCGCCATGTGCGCGCCTGGCCCCTCGCACGCCTGAGCGCGGCGTTGACGGCCATCCTCGACGCAGAGATCGAGTGCAAGCGAACCGGCCTGCCCGACGAGGCGATTGCCCGCCGGCTGTGTCTCCGCCTCAGCCAGGCCGCGCGGTCGGCGAAGGCGCGCCGCTAACGCGGAGTCTTGCCGGTCCCGGCGACCAGCGGAATGGCGGCCTGCGGCGACAGGACGAGGAAGGTGAAGCTTTCCTCGATATAGAGCCGCACGCGCTCGGCATCGTGGTCGAGATAGCCGATCGAGAAATCCTGGCCGACCGTCAGCTCGAAATCGCCGCCGCGCAGCGAGATCACCAGACCGCCGTCGAGGCCAGGCGCAGCATAGACGTCGCCGTCGATCAGCCGCTGGACGTGGCTGAGGATCGGGTAGCCGCCATCGGTGCGCGACTGGAGATCCTTGTAGAGCTGCTCACTCAGCACCACGGCGAAGGGACCGTCGACGCCTTCGTCGCGCATCTTCTTCAGTGCAGCGGCGACGGCATCGGGATAGTCGGCGTGACTGGTCCCCAGCGCGACCGCCTGTCCCTTCTGGGCTTCGCAGATGCCGGTGATCTGCGCGGCCTCGTAGCCGTGGAAGATCGCGCGATCCTCGGCGATGGCGATTTCGCGCGCCGCGGCCGTCACCGAATCGAGATCGGGATCGCGCGCGCCGCGATCAATCGCGTCGAGCTCGGCGCGGCTCACCTCGAAGGGAATGCGCAGTTCGACGAGAGGTTGGATGCGCCGCAGCAGGGCACGAACATTCTGTCCGCCCGGCGGCGAGGCGATGGGATCGGCACGACCGAGCTCGACGTCGGACGCGCCCCAGCCCAGCGGCCCCTTGAAGTCGACGACGCGGCGCGCGGCAAGCATCGCACGCAACGTGCGCTTGGCCTCGGTCTCGATTTCTTCCCAGCCGGCCTCGGTGATGGGCGCACGATCGCGGAAAAGATGGTTCTTCATTTCTTGCTCACTTTGCGCAGACTGCCGATCCCGAGGCTGCCGTCCGACGCTTCGGCGCCTTCGGCCCCATCATCACCACCTTCCTTGCCCATCATGGTGGCCTCGATCTTGGTGACCGGGCCTTCCTTGAAGAGAAAGGTGCGGAGATGCTCGTCCATCTTGGGATCGTTGCGGCGCAGCCATTCGAGCGTCATCGCGGCATGCTCTTTTTCCTCGTCACGATTGTGTTCGAGGATCGACCGCAGTTCCGCGTTCGACGTGGCCTTGGCGCGCTGGTCGTACCAGTCGACGGCCTCGAGTTCTTCCATGATGGAAACGATCGCGCGGTGGCGATCGATTACCTCCGAACCGAGCTTGTCCGGGTCTTCGTGCAACATGTCACTTGCCATGGCGAGGCAAACGCCGGGAACGAGCGAAAGTTCCCGCGCGTAATAACGCCGCCCGTGTGAGTGGCGCAACGTGCCGGCTCCCGGAAGCGTTCCGTCATCCGACAACCTTCGAGGGAGGCGGGAATGCGCACGCTGGGAATCATGCTGACGGCTTCTTTACTCCTCGCCGGCTGTGCCACCGTGCCGATGGCCGGGACGGGCGCCGACGCTGAAGGCAAGCGATTCGATCCGCCGCCACCCGGCCGGTCGGTGCTCTACGTCTATAGAGGCTCGATGCTGGGAACGGAGTCGATCTTCAACATCGCCGACAACCAGCAACCGGTGGGGGCCTTGGCGGACAGGACGTGGATCCGGATCGACGTCGCGCCCGGCCCGCATGTCATTGCCTGCAGCATCCAGAGCTATGCGCCGCTGACGCAGGATCCGGCGCAGGCCGCGACGGTCGATCTCGCGCCGGGAGAGACGCGCTTCGTCGAGGCCGTGATCTGGCCCGGCCTTCCGCTCAACCCGCGCTGCCGGACGACCGAGGTGGCCGCCGATCAGGGACGGGCGGCGGTCGCCGCGGGCAATCGCGCGATGGGCGCGGGCTGGTCGAACTGACCGGCTGGGCTAACGCCGCGTGAGCTTGTCGACCACCGTGTCGAGCTGATCGAAGTCGCGGATTTCCAAGGTGAGAACGCTCTGCTCGCCGAGGCCGCGCAGCGTGAGGTCGACCTTCAAGCCTAGTGCCTCCTCCAGCCGCTTCTCCAGCGCGCGCGTGTCGGCCGTCTTGGGTGACCCGCTCGCGGCTCCCGATTTGCCCTTGCCGGCCCCGCCACCACCCTTGGCTTTTCTCTTGGTGTCGCCCGCGAGGCGTTCGAGATCCCGGACCGTCAGCTTTTCGGCGACCGCCTGTTTGGCCATGGCCAGCGGATCGGGCACGCCGATCAGGGCACGTCCCAGACCGGCGGTGATCTGGCCGTCGCGCACCATCTCCTGGACCGCCGGCGGCAGATCGAGGAGGCGGATCGTGTTGGCGACATGCGGGCGACTGCGCCCCATCATCCGCGCAATGTCTTCCTGGGTGTGTTTGTAGTCGTCGATCAGGCGCTTGTAGCCCTGCGCCTCATCGATGGCGGTGAGGTCGGAGCGCTGGAGGTTTTCGACCAGGCCGATCTGCAGGGCATCCAGATCGTCGATCGTGCGGATAACGACCGGCACGTCGTGGAGCTGGGCCTTCTGCGCCGCCCGCCAGCGCCGCTCGCCGGCGATGATTTCGTAGGAGTCGGCCGCATCGCGCAGCGGACGCACAAGGATAGGTTGTAGAAGTCCGTATTCCTTAACCGACTCGACCAGCGCCTCGATGCCCTCGAAGCTGGTGCGCGGCTGCATCTTGCCGGGCTTGAGCTGGCCGATCGGCAGGGTGATCGGCATGCGGTTGGCCGCAGATCGGGCCGGCTCGCCGTCGGTCGATGCGGCCGGCGCCGCGACCGCCGGTGTCGGGGACTGCGAGGCCGCCAGCGGAGCGGGGGCGGCCGGCGTGACGGCCGAGGCGACTTCGTCATCGCCCAGAAGGGCGGACAGGCCGCGGCCCAGGCCACGCGGTTTCGGGGGCTGGCTCATGGGACGATCGCCTGTTCTGCTGCAAGGCGCCGGCGGCGGATGAACTCGCTCGCCAGCAGGATGTAGGCCTGCGATCCGGCGCAGGCATTGTCGTAGATCAGCACCGGCATGCCGTGCGAGGGCGCCTCGGCAATGCGGACGTTGCGCGGGATCGTCGTGCCGAAGACCAGGTCGCCATAGTGAGCGCGCACGTCGGCCACGACCTGCTGGCTGAGGGTCATGCGGCGGTCGACCATGGTCAGGACGACACCGAAGATATGCAACTTGGGATTGAGTCTCTTCCTGACCCGCTCGATCGTATTGCCGAGCGCGCCGATGCCTTCGAGGGCCAGGAACTCCGCCTGCAGGGGAACCAGCACCGCATCGACGGCGACCAGGGCGTTGAGCGTGACGAGGCCGAGAGAGGGCGGACAATCGATCAGGACGATCGTCCAGCGGTGGCGGGCGTCGTTGCCCGGCGCGGCCAGCGATTCGGCCAGACGATGCTCGCGCCGCTCGAGGTCGATCAGTTCGATCTCGGCCCCGGCGAGCTGGCCGGCCGCCGGCATGACGTCCAGACCCGGGATCTGCGTCGCGCGCACGGAAGAATCGAGTGGGTTCAGTCCCAACAAGAATTCGTAGGAGCCGGGTGAGCGCTCACTACGCGATATCCCTAGTCCCGTCGAGGCGTTTCCCTGAGGATCAAGGTCTATCAAAAGGACCTTCTCGCCGACTGCCGCCAGAGCCGTTGCGAGATTGATGGCCGTCGTGGTCTTACCGACGCCGCCCTTCTGGTTGGCGATCGCGAAGATCTGTGGGGCCGTAGGGGCCGATTCGGAGGATGACGGCATCACGATCGGTCACGCTTGCAATGGCTTCGCAGGTAAAATCCCATCTCTTCTTGGCCTCGTCCACCTCTGCCTGCCACTCTTTGCCCTTATGGAACAGACAAATACTGGTATCCAATCTGTGGCGGTCCGCCCAGGCCAGTAATTGTGCCAGCGGTGCCAGCGCGCGCGCCGTGACGATTTCCGCCTGAACGGGTTCGGCGACCTCGATGCGCTTGATCAGGAGCCGCGGCGGCTTCTCCAGACCCATCTTGCGGCTGGCCTCACCGAGGAAGGCCGCCTTACGCGCATCGGATTCGATGAGCGTGATGTCGAGGTCGGGGCGCATGGCGGCGATCACGAGACCCGGGAAACCGCCACCGCTTCCGAGGTCGGCGAGGGTTTTGACCTCGGCAGGGATCTGACGAACGACTTGGGCCGAGTCCACGACGTGGCGCTTCCACGCGCCATCCAAGGTGTTCCTTCCCACCAAGTTGATGGCCTTCTGCCATCGCTCCAGGGTCTCGACGAGAGTTTCCAGCCGGGCCCGTGTTTCACGTGAAACATCCGCGAGCGGGTCCACGTTAGGCGGCACGCCGGCGCACATGCTTCAGGAGGGCGATGAGGGCAGCCGGCGTGACGCCGGAAATGCGGGCGGCCTGGCCGAGCGTCGCCGGGCGATGGGCTTCCAGCTTCTGGCGGACTTCGGTCGAGAGGCTTCCAATCGCGCCGTAGTCCAGATCGGCCGGAAGAGCCAAAGACTCGTCGCGTCGATAGGCAGCGATGTCGCCTCGCTGACGGGAGAGGTATCCCTCGTACCGAGAATCGATCGTGAGCTGCTCCGCCACCTCCGGTGAGATCGCCGCGAGTTCCGACCAGATGCCGACGACCCGGTCCCAGTCGATTTCGGCATAGGCGAGGAGATCCAGCGCCGACCGGGGGACGCCGTCCTGATTGATTGCAACGCCGCGCTTGGCCAGGGCCGAGGGGGTGATCTTCAGGCCCTGCGCCAGCGTCCGCGCCGACTCCAGGGCCTCATGTTTCACGTGAAACATCGCGGCGCGCTCGGCGCCTACGCAGCCGGCCTCCAGACCGCGCCGCGTGAGGCGCTGGTCGGCATTGTCGGCCCGTAGCCACAGACGATACTCTGCCCGCGACGTGAACATGCGGTACGGCTCGGTGACGCCCAGCGAGACCAAATCGTCGACAAGGACACCGATGTACCCATCGGCCCGGTCGACGACGAACGGCTTGGACGCGGCCGCGTTGACGCCGGCGATCAGCCCCTGGGCCGCCGCTTCCTCATAACCCGTGGTGCCGTTGATCTGGCCGGCCATGTAGAGGCCGGGGACGCGGCGGGTTTCCAGGGTCGCGTGAAGTTCGCGCGGATCGATGTGGTCGTACTCGATGGCATAGCCCGGCCGGATCATCTCGGTCCGTTCCAGACCCGGAATGGTCTGCAGCATCGCCTGCTGGACCTCCCTGGGCAGCGAGGTCGAGATGCCGTTCGGATAGACGGTAAAGTCGTCCAGTCCCTCAGGCTCCAGGAAGATCTGGTGTCGGTCGCGCTGGCCGAAACGCACGACCTTGTCCTCGATCGACGGACAATAGCGCGGGCCGACGCTCTCGATCTGGCCCGAATACATCGGCGCGCGATGGAGGTTGGCGCGAATGATCTCGTGGGTCGCCGAGGTGGTCGTCGTGATGTAGCAGGGGATCTGCGGCGTGGTGATCCTGTCGGTCAGATATGAGAACGGACGCGGCGGGTCGTCGCCGTCCTGACGCTCGAGCGCGCCATAGTCGATCGTGCGACCGTCGAGCCGCGCCGGCGTACCGGTCTTCAGCCGACCCAACTTGAAGCCCAGCCGATCCAGCGTCCGGGCAAGCGCCGTAGAGGGCTCTTCGACCCCGTCGCCGCGCACACGACCCGCCGGAATCTTTGTTTCGCCCATGTGGATCAGGCCGCGCAGGAAGGTACCGGTCGTCAATATTACGCGACCGGCGCCGATCTCCGCACCCGATTCCGTGACGACACCGGCACAAGCTCCGCGTGTATCTAGAATGATGTCCGCAACCGCCTCGGCGCGGATTTCGAGGCCGGCCTGCTCGGCCAGCAGGTCTTGAACGGCCTGCCTGTAAAGCTTGCGGTCGGCCTGGGCGCGCGGTCCGCGCACGGCGGGACCCTTGGAGAGGTTGAGGGTGCGGAACTGGATACCGCCCCGGTCGATGGCGCGGCCCATGATGCCGTCCAGCGCATCGATCTCGCGAACCAGATGGCCCTTGCCCAATCCGCCAATCGCCGGATTGCACGACATCTCGCCGATAGTCTCGACCCGGTGGGTGAGGAGCAGGGTGCGGGCGCCCATGCGCGCCGCCGCGGCCGCGGCTTCACAGCCGGCATGGCCACCGCCCACCACGATCACGTCGTATGAAAAGGCCCGCATGGCCGGCCTTTTACGCCGCCCGGTCGGCCGCGGTCCAGTTATCCTCAGGCCAGTCTAGACGATTCCTTCGAGATGGCTCGTGTCGTTCAGGAAGCCGACCCGCACGTCCCCCGCGCTGGAGATCTCGATCTCGCTCAGGCCGCACGGGTCCTGCGCCAGCTTCCAGTAGGCCGAGAGCGGCTGGTCGAGGAGCTGGAGCAGCAGCGCCCGGTTCACGCTGTCATGACCGACCAGCACGACCGTCTCACCGCCGTGCCGCGCCATCACCAAGCGCAGCGCATCGGCCGTCCGCGCCACGACGTCCTGCAAGGACTCGCCGCCGGGAAAGCGCAGCAGGTGCGGCGCCTGCCGCCACAGGCGATAGGCATCGGGCGCTTCCTGCTCGACCTCCTCATGCGTGCGCATCTGCCAGGCGCCATAGTCGATGTCGCCCAGGCCCTCATGAACCGATGCGGGAATTCTGCACGCCTCCGCAACCCGGTTGCCGGTCACGACGCATCGCTGCATCGCGCTCGTATAGACGGCGACCGGTTTCCAGCGTCCGGCGATGCGCCTGGCCAAAGCGTCTGCCTGCGCCAGTCCCCGCGCCGTCAAAGGCAGCTCTGCGCGACCGCGGAAGCGCGCGGGCCGGATGCCGTCGACGTGACCGTGGCGGGTCAGCAATATTCTGGTCATGCCGCCAGTCTATCGCAGGCGCCGGCTCCGACCGCCGGAAATCGGCTCCACCGCACACAAGTCGATCGGCACCCCGCCTTGACGGTCGGAAGGCGCTTGCCTTACGGGGTTGGGATCGACGGTCCTCCCTAACCGGAGGCGAACAGGGAATGCCGTGCCGCCTCCCCGGAGGCAATCGGCAGCTGTACCCGCAGCTGTAAGCGGCGAGCGAACGCCCACATGTCACTGGACGCAAGTCCGGGAAGACGGGCAGGAGCTTTGACCCGCGAGCCAGAAGACCTGCCGGCGATAGCGTCGCTCTTCCGATGGACGGGATGATCCAGCGGGACGGTCAACCGAGCGGTGACGCGCATGATGCGAACCGTTGGGGAGATCCGTCGTTGACGCCGATCCGTCGAAACTTGCTGCAAGTCCTGGCCGGTGGCGTAGCTTTCTCCGCCGTGACCAACGCCGCCGCCGCCTCGACCGCCACCATCGCGCTCCTCCATCTCGACCCGCGTCCCGGCGAGATCGCGGCCAACCGGCAGGCCATCGAGCAGGCCGTGCGCCAGGCCGCCGCCAACGGCGCGCGCCTGATCGTGACGCCGGAACTGGCGGTGAGCGGCTATGGCTTTCGCGACCTCATAGGTACCCGCTGGATCGCCGAGGGCCAGACCGAGTTGTTCGCCTGGGCCGGCGCCCTCGCGCGCGAGACCGGCGCGACACTGGTGCTGGGCACGCCGGAAGCGACGCCCGACGCGCTGTTCAACAGCATGGTGGTCTTTGCCCCCGATGGCGCCGTGAGCGGCCGGCATCGCAAGATCAATGCGCTGCGTGTCGGCTCGGAATCCTGGTCGACGCCGGGCGATCGGCCGACGGTGATCCCGATAGACGGTATCGGCCGCGGCGGCTTCTTCGTCTGCGCCGACATGTATTCGCAGCGCCTGGTCGACGAGACCGCAGCACTTGGGGTCGACCTGCATCTCTCCTCGGCGGCGTGGGCGCCGGGTCATCATGGGCCCAACGGCGAATGGGAGCGTGCTTCCTCGACCACTGGCCGGCCGGTGCTCGTCTGCAACCGCACCGGCCATGACGTGCTCGATTTCAATGCGGCCTGCTCGCTCGCCGCCGTCGACGGCACGGTCGCCTTCTCTCATGCGTCTGTCGAACCACGGACCGCGCTGGTCGACTGGACGCCCGACTCCCGCCGCCTCGCCGACTGGCGCGTCCGATGACCTTCCGCTGTACACTGATCGGTGTACTTTTCCTGTTGCTCACTGTCGGTGCAGCCGCCGCGCAGACGCCGCAGCACGTCGTGACGGTGAACCTCTGCCTCGATCAGATGGCGATGCGACTCGCCGCACCCGGCCAGCTCGTCGGCGTGAGCTACCTGTCGCGCGATCCCCGAATCTCGGTGCTGGCGGATCGTGCCGCGTCCATTCCCACGGTGCGGGCGACCGTCGAATCGATCCTCAACCTGCGACCTGACCTCGTGATCTTCGACCGCGATTCGCACGCGACGCTGAAGCGCCTGCTGCGCATCGCCGGCATCCGAATGCTCGAAGTGAAGTGGGGCGCCTCGATCGATGACGCCGAGAGCATCATAGAGCGCATGGCCATCGCGATGGGACGCGAGGAGGTCGGCAAAGGCCTGATCGCCGACATGCGCGAGCAGAAGCGCCAGCTCGCCTGGACCGGTGCGCCCGTCGCCACCGCGATCATGCTTCAGGCCAATCGCGGCACCGCCGGGAAGGGCAGCCTGATGGACGAGCTGCTGCGTGTCGCCGGCTTCCGCAATCTCGCTGCCGAAATGGGCATCCCGGCCTATGGCCGCATCGCGCTCGAAGAGGTGCTCGTCAACCAGCCGGGCCTGCTGGTCCTCGACGGTGCGGCCAATGCCAATCCCGCGCGCGCAACCGAGTTCGTCGACCATCACGCGCTGCTCGCCCTCGCGGGAAAGACCCGGCTCGTGTCCCTGCCGATCAAGTATTCGATCTGTGCCGGGCCGGAGAATTTCGAGGCGATCCGTCTGCTCGCGGCGGCGCGGCCGTGAACCGCTGGCTCCTCCTGCTCGTGGCGGCGCTCTATCTCCTGTCGCTCGCCGTCGGTCCGGCCTGGTGGCCGTGGCGGCTGGGCAACGAAGTCGGCTGGGCCATCGTCTGGGAGCTGCGCGTGCCGCGCGCGACGCTCGGCCTGCTGATCGGCGGGGTGCTCGGCCTCAGCGGCGCGGTACTGCAGGGCTGGCTGCGCAACCCGCTGGCCGAGCCGGGCGTGATCGGGGTTTCGGCCTGTGCCGGCTTCGCCGCGGTTTGCGCCTTCTACAGCGGTCTGGCCGCCGCCTTCGTCCTGGCCCTGCCGCTGGCCGGGATCGCCGGCGCCGGCATCGCGGTCGCCCTGCTGATGGGCGCGGTCCGGTCGGGGACCGGCACGGTGTCCCTGCTCCTGATGGGCGTCGCGATCAATGCCATCGCCGCCGCGCTGATCTCGCTGGTGCTGGCGATGTCGCCCAATCCCTTCGCCTACCAGGAAATCTCCCTCTGGCTCGCCGGCTCGATCGTCGATCGCGACCTGCGTTACCTCGCCATCGCCGCGCCCTTCATGATCTTGGGCGCGATCATCGTACTGGGCGCCGGACGCTGGCTCGATGCGCTGTCGCTGGGCGAGGATACCGCGCGCAGCCTGGGCGCCGACACGAAGTCGCTGGGCCTCAGGCTCACTCTGGGCGTCGGCCTGATGGTCGGTGCCGCCACCTCGGTCGCCGGCGTCATCGGCTTCGTCGGCCTGATCGCACCGCACCTCGTGCGCGCGCGAGTCGATTTCCGGCCTGGCGCGACCCTCGTACCCTCGATGCTGGTCGGCGCCGCCCTGGTCCTGGTCGCCGACATCGCCGTCCGCCTGCTGCCGACCGCCTACGAACTCCAGCTCGGCGTCTTCACCTCGCTTGTCGGTGCGCCGTTCCTGGTGCGCGCCGTGCGCAAGGCCCGCGCGGCATGGCTTGCGGCATGAGCGCCATCGCGGTCCACGGATTGGTCAGCCTGCGGGGCGAGCGCGAAGTCCTGTCCGGTATCGATCTTGCCTTTGCATCGGGCGAGCTCACGGCCATCGTCGGTCCCAACGGCGCGGGCAAAACCACGCTGCTGCGCCATCTCGCCGGCCTCGATGCACCCACTGCGGGCCGGGTCGAGCTGGGCGGCGAGCCTCTTTCCAGTCTGGGCACCGCAACTCGGGGCCAGCGCATCGCCTATCTCGCGCAAGCCGCCTCGGCCTATTGGCCGTTGCGCGCGCACGACGTCGTGGCGCTCGGTCGATTGCCGCATGGCGCCGATCTCAGCCGGCCGGCCAAAGCTGCGGACGCCGCGGCCGTGCAGCATGCCTTGCAGCGAGTCGACGGGGTGGGTCTGGCGGATCGCTCGATCGATACGCTGTCCCAGGGCGAGCGTGCCCGCATGATGATGGCCCGTGCCCTGGCGACCGAGGCCCCGGTCCTGCTGGCCGACGAGCCGGTCGCCAGCCTCGATCCCGCCTATGCGCTCGAAGCCATGGCGATCCTGCGCGGCGAAGCCGCGCGCGGCACCTGCGTGATCGTGGTGCTGCACGATCTCGGTCTCGCCGCCCGCTTCGCCGATCGGGTGGTCGTTCTGGCCAACACCAAGGTCGCCGCCGACGGGCCGCCAGCCACCGCCCTTGCGGCGGATGTCATCGATACCGCCTACGGGGTCGGCTTCCGTCACATCCTGGTCGACGGGGTCATGCAGCCGGTCGCGTGGGAACGGCGCGGCTGACTCAAGCCGCGCGTTTGCGGGACGCGGTCTTCTTGCGAGCCTTCTTCGCTTTCGGCTTCGCTGTCTTCCGCCCCTGCGCTTCGAGGAAGCGGTCGGCCTTGTCGCGCGAAGGACCGCCACCGCCCTTGAGGCTCCTTTTCAGGGCCTCCATGAGATCGACGACCTTCTCGTCATCTTGCTCCGGCGCCTCGGAGACGACGGGCTGACCCTTCTTCTTCTTCGCGATCAGCTCGCGCAGCGCATCCTCATAGCGATCCTTGAAGCGCGACGGATCGAACCTAGCGTCCTGCTGCTCGATGATCTTCTCGGCGATCTGCAGCATGCGGGCGTCGGGCTTGGGCAGGTTGCGGTCGAACACCTGCGATGTCGTGCGGATCTCGTCGTGGGTGCGCAAGGTCGTGAGCAGGATGCCCTTGTCGCGCGGCTCCAGGGCGCAGATGCGCTCGCGCTGGTGCATGACGACGCGGCCCAGCGCTACTTTCTTCTGCTTCGCCATGGCAGCCCGGATCACCGAATAGGCTTCGATGCCGGTCTTGCCCGACGGCGCGAGATAGTAGGGTTCGTCCCAGTAGATCCGGTCGATCTCCGACGCATCGACGAATTCCTCGATGTCGAGAATGCGCGTCGACTCCAGGCGCACCGCGTCGAGCTCCTCCTTGTCGAGCAGCACGTACTTGTTCTTGGAAACAGCAAAGCCCTTCACCAGATCGGCGCGATCCACGGGCGTGCCGTTGCCGGCATCCACCGTCTGCATGCGGATGCGGTTGTTAGTCTTCGGATTGATGAGATTGAAGTGGATGTCAGCGCTGCGCTCGGTCGCGGTGTAGAGCGAAACCGGGCAGGTCACCAGCGAGAGACGCAGATGGCCCTCCCAGGTGGGACGCATCGCTTTTTGCTTGGCCATGTTCGACTCCAATCAGTTCGTGTCATCCCGAGCGCCGCGAGGGATCCTTAGGCGATCGAAGAGGAAGGATCCCTCGCTACGCTCGGGATGACACCGATCAAGACTTCACGAGCTTCTCGATGGCGGCGCGCAGGGGCTTCGCCGACTTCGCATAGTCCTTCCACGGCTTGCTGCGCTTCAGCAGCGCCGGCGCGGTGCGCACCGTGAACTTCATCGGGTCGAGACCGGCCTTCACCTGCGTCCATTCGATCGGCATCGACACGGTGGCTCCCGGACGCGCGCGGGAGGAGAGCGGCGCGACGGCGGTGGCGGTGCGGTCGTTGCGCAGATAGTCGAGGAAGATCCGGCCTGTCCGTTCGGCCTTCGACATTTTGATAACATAAAGTCCAGGCTGGTCCGCCGCGACCCGCCGGCAGATCTCGCGGGCAAAAGTCTTGGCGGTGTCCCAGTCCGGGCTCTTCCTGTCGTCGGTGAGCGGGACCACGACGTGCAGGCCCTTGCCACCCGTCGTCTTGCAGAAGGGCACGAGCCCGAGCTTCCTCAGGCGCGCGGCGATTTCGCGCGCGCCGGCGACGACCGCCGCGAATTTGACGTCCGGCGCCGGATCGAGGTCGAACACCAGCCGGCCCGGCAGCTCGGGATGGCCCGGCTGGCAGTTCCAGGGGTGCAGCTCCGTCCCGCCCATCTGGGCCACGGCGGCGAGTCCCTCGACACGGTCGATCTGGAGATAGGGCTTCCTGTCGCCCTTTACCTTCACCTCGTTGAGAAGGTTCGAGGAGCCCGGCATCGAATGACGCTGGAAGAACTTCTGCCCGCCGTCGATCCCATCCGGCGTGCGCACGATGGAGCAGGGGCGGCCGGCGATATGGTCGATCATCCAGTCGCCCACCGCCTCGTAGTACTCCGCCAGCTCGAGCTTGGTGACGGGCGGCTTCTCGTCCGGCCAGAGCGGCTTGTCGGGATGGGAGATCGACACGCCCATCACAACGGCCCGGTCGGACGACACGGCTGCTATCGTCGACGTCTTCTTGCGGGCAGCGCCCTTGCGCAGTGCCGGCTTGGCCATCTTCGTCGTCTCCGGATCCGCCGCGACTTCCGCTTCGACCTCTTCGGCGGGCTTGTCGCTGCGCAGTCCCTTGAACGAAGCCTGACGGATGTTGCCGGCACCAGTCCAGCCGGCGAACTCGATCTCGGCCACCAGGTCGGGCTTGGCCCAATGCATGTTGGCTTCCTTCGGTGGACTGGCGCCTGCCGCGAAGGGACTGGTCTTGCTCGCCACGGCGCGCAGCTTGGGCATCAGCGAGCGCATGACACTCTCGCCGAAGCCGGTACCGACGCGGCCGACATAGACCAGCTTGCGATCCTTGCCCTCGCCGCGATGGACGCCCGCGAGCAGCGAACGCAGACGGCGGCCCTCGCTGGTCCAGCCGCCAATGATCACCTCATGCCCGGCCCGGCACTTGGCCTTGGTCCAGCTGTTGCCGCGGCCCGACTTGTAGGGCGCATCGAGCTCCTTCGAGACGATGCCTTCGAGGTGCATGCGGCAGGCCGATTGCAGGACGGCATCGCCGCCGGTTTCGAAATGATCGACGTAGCGCAGGCCGGCATGCTTGCCCTTCATCCCGTCGAGCAACGTCTTCAGGCGCGTCTTGCGTTCCGACAGTGGCAGCGGCCGCAGATCCTCGCCGTCGAGGAACAAAAGATCGAAGGCAAAAAAGATCAGGTCTTCCGACTTGTCGTTCGAGAGCGCGGCCTGCAGCGCGCCAAAGTCGGGGGCGCCGTGGCTGTCTAGCGCGACCGTCTCGCCGTCGAGAATGCAATCCGGCAGCGTCTCTGCCTGCCTGGCGATCGCCGAGAATTTCCTCGTCCAGTCGAGCCCGTTCCGCGTGCGCAACTGCGCCTCGCCGTCCTCGACGCGAAGCTGCAGCCTGTAGCCGTCGAACTTGACCTCGTGCGCCCAGCCCGCTCCGCCGGGCACGCGCTCGACCAGCTTGGCCAGTTGCGGCTCGACGAACTTCGGCATCGACGCGACCTTCGTCGCCTTGGCCTTGCTCTTCGGCGCCGAAGCCGTGTCGCCACCATCCTTCTTGTTGCTCTGCCAGACCGCGCCGGCGCCGCGCTTCTTGCTTGTCATGAACGGCTTGGGCGCCTTGCCGGTACCCAGCGCGATCTCCTTCAGCGTGCGACCCGAGGCGATCGACTTCGCATCCTTCAGGACCTTGTCGTCATCGCCTTCGTGAGCGGCGGCATCGCGATGCTTGATCAGCAGCCAGTTGGTGCGACCACCCGCCTTGCCTCCCTTGCGGTCCCACTTCATGCGGACCAGGACCCAGCTTCCCTCCAGCCGTTCGCCGACAAGGCTGAACTTGAGGTCGCCACGCTTCAGCCCGTCATGGGGATCGGCTTCGGGGATCCAGTAGCCGCGATCCCAGAGCTGGACCGTGCCGCCGCCATATTGTCCTTCGGGAATCGTGCCTTCGAAGTCGCCATAGTCGAGCGGATGATCCTCGACCTCGACGGCTAGTCGCTTGACCGTGGGGTCGAGCGACGGCCCCTTGGTCACCGCCCACGATTTGAAGGTACCGTCTAGTTCGAGACGGAAATCGTAGTGCAGCCGCGTCGCGTCATGGCGCTGGATGACGAAACGCAGCTGCTTCGATTTCGGCACGGCTCCCTTGCCCGACGGCTCCTCCGTCAGGCTGAAATCACGCTTGGCGCGATAGGAAGCGAGGCTGTCCTTCCGCATGGATCAGTGCTGGGGGCGCACCAGTTTGTCACGCTCCCAGATCTTGTGCTTCTTCGCCGTGGCAATGAAGCCCTCGATGCCATTCTTGCCATCGAGCGCGATGATGCCCATGGCGGCGTCGGCGTCGATGCCGGCCTTGTCGAGCATCGGCTTGGCCGCGGCGTTGAAGCCGATCGCCTTGAGATGGCCGAACGCATCGCGCAGCCAGTCGATCGCCGCGGCCACGCCCAGCAGTTCCTTCGCGCCCGCTTCTGACGGCAGGGCAACGACGCCGTCGAACAGCACCGACGGCGCACCATCGAGCTGCATGTCGGGGACCAGCCCGTTGCCCTTGAGCTTGCCGACCTTCGGCGCCACCAGCTTGAGCTGCGCGCCTTCCTTCTTCAGCGCCTGCCGCAGCTTCTCGACAGCGCCGGCATCGCTGCCGTCGGTGACGAGCACCGCAACAGTGCGACCCTGGATGGTCTTCGGCGCCTTGCCGACGATGCTGAGAGCTGGCGACGGATCGAGATCGTCGCGCGGCGGCACGGCCGGCGTGATCTTGTCGGCCTCGCCCACCATGCCCATCGCAGCCGCGACCCGCTGGCCGAGTTCCGGCTCGATCAGGTCGAGATGGCCCAACATGCGCGTGCGGATCGCCGGCGTGACCACCTTGCTCAGCTCGAACGTGAAGGCGCTCACGATGTGGCCCTGTTCGGGCGGCGTCATAGAGCGCCAGAACTGGCGGGCCTGCGAATAGTGATCGGCGAAGGATTCAGGCCGCTCGCGCGTCTTAGGCCCGGCGTTCGGATCGGGGAAGCTCGCGAAGCCCCGCGTCGGGTTCTCCCGCGGACTGTCCGGAGCGAGCGAGTTCGGCTCGTAGTTCACACGACCCGGCGGCACCGCCATGCGCATGTGACCGTCGCGCTGGAAGTTGCGCATCGGGCAGACCGGCTTGTTGATCGGGATCTCGTGGAAATTCGGCCCGCCCAGACGGCTGAGCTGCGTGTCGAGATACGAGTGAAGGCGGCCCTGAAGCAGCGGATCCGGCGTGAAGTCGATGCCCGGGACGATATGGCCGGGATGGAAGGCCACCTGTTCGGTCTCGGCGAAGAAGTTTACCGGATTCTCGTTCAGCACCATGCGCCCGATCGGCGTGAGCGGGATGATCTCTTCCGGAATGAGCTTGGTGGGATCCAGGATGTCGAAGTCGAGTTCGTCGGCGGTCTTCTGGTCGAAGGCCTGGATGGAGAGCGTCCATTCCGGATAGTCGCCGTTGTCGATCGCTTCCCAGAGGTCGCGGCGCTGATAGTCGGGATCGGCGCCGGCGAGCTTCACCGCCTCGTCCCACAGGGTCGAGGCCGCGCCGATGCTGGGGCGCCAATGGAATTTCACGAAGGTCGATTCGCCTTGGGCGTTGACGAGCCGGAACGTGTGGACGCCGAAACCCTCGATGTGGCGCAGCGAGCGCGGGATGGTGCGGTCCGACATCGCCCACATCAGCATGTGCATGCTCTCGGGCATCAGCGAGGCGAAGTCCCAGAACGTGTCATGCGCCGAGCCGGCCTGCGGGAAGGCGCGATCGGGTTCCATCTTCACCGAGTGGACCAGGTCGGGGAACTTCATCGCGTCCTGGATGAAGAAGATCGGGATGTTGTTGCCGACAAGGTCGAAGTTGCCTTCCTCGGTATAGAACTTCACGGCGAAGCCGCGCACGTCGCGCGGCGTGTCGACCGAGCCCGCCCCGCCCGCCACCGTCGAGAAGCGCACGAAGACCTTCGTGGTCTTCTTCGGGTCCTGAAGGAACGCGGCCTTCGTGAGGCGCGACATGTTCTTGAGCGGCTGGAAGTAGCCGTGCGCGCCACTGCCGCGGGCATGGACGATCCGCTCGGGGATGCGCTCGTGATCGAAATGGGTGATCTTCTCGCGCAGGACGAAGTCCTCGAGCAGCGTCGGCCCGCGCGCGCCGCCTTTCAGCGAGTTCTGGTTGTCCGAGATCGGGACGCCCTGGTTTGTCGTCAGCGTCTGGTCCGCTGACCGCGTGGTCTGGTGGGTTTCGCCTCCCGGGCGCCGTTCCTGACCGATGTTCGAACGAGCCTTTGAGTCCGCAGCCTTGGGTTTCCGCACGATCATCCTCACTTTTCCGCGATTTCGGCGCGACCTGAACGTGGCAGGGCCCGAGTCGTTCCAAAGCCGGGAACGGGCGATGAGGCTGGTGTCGCTTACTTACCGATACAGAAGTCTCTGAAGATCACGTCGAGCAGTTCGTCGATCTGGACGATGCCGGTGATGCGGCCGATCGCACGCATCGCCAGCCGCACGTCTTCGGCGGCCAGAGCGACTTCGGGCGCCGCCAGCGCGCGTTCCAGCGACGCCTGGCAGTCGCCCAGCGCCTCGCGGTGACGGGCGCGGGTGAGGGGCGGTGCACCAGCGCCATCCTGCATCGAGGCTTCGGCCGATCGCTCCAGCCGGGTCAGCAGTTCAGGCAAACCCGCACCGCTGGTGATGGACAGGCCGACGATACCGGCCCCGGCGACTGGAACGAGGTCGGTCTTGTTCACCACGACAATGTCGCGCGCCGGGTTCCAGTGTTCAGTCGCGGCAATGATCGCCTGCATTTCCGCCCGCCAGTCGCCGGACGCGTCGAGCACCAGCACACGCAGGTCGGCCGCGGCGGCCCGGGCGCGGGCGCGGCGCACGCCCTCCTGCTCGATGGCGTCGGTCGAGTGGCGCAGGCCCGCGGTGTCGGCCAGCACGACCGGCCAGCCGCCGAGATCGAGATGGACCTCGATCACGTCGCGGGTGGTGCCGGCGGTCTCCGACACGATCGCCGCCTCGCGCCGCGCAAGGAGATTGAGCAGCGACGACTTGCCGGCGTTGGGCGGGCCGATGATCGCGATCGACAGACCGTCGCGCAGCCGCTCGCCGCGCCGGTCCTCCAGATGCGCCGCGATCTCGGCCTGCAGCGCACCAATGGCAACGCGCACCTCGTCGGCCAGACCCTCCGGCAGATCCTCGTCGGGAAAATCGATGGCGGCCTCGAGATGCGCCAACGCACGCAGGCCCTTGCCCCGCCAGTCCTCATAGAGCCGGTGCAGCGCGCCATCCATCTGCTGCAGCGCCTGCCGCCGCTGCGCCGCCGTCTCGGCCGCGACCAGGTCGGCGATGCCTTCGGCTTCGGTGAGGTCGAGCTTGCCGTGCTCGAAGGCGCGGCGCGTGAACTCGCCGGGTTCGGCCAGCCGGCAGAAACCCAGATGGGCAATGGCGTCGAGCGCGGCGCCGACCACGGCGCGTCCGCCATGAAGATGCAGCTCGAGCATCGGCTCGCCGGTCTCGGTGTTGGGCGCGGCGAACCAGACGACCAGTCCCTTGTCGATCGCCTCGCCTGAAACGGGATCGAGGATCGTCCGCAGCACCATGCGGCGCGGCGACGGCAATGGCTTGCGGGTGAGCTGTTCCAGCGCGTCGCCCGCGCTCGGGCCGCTCAGCCGGATCACCGCGAGCGCGCCGGGATGGGCGCGCGTGGGCGTCGGCGTGCCCAGCGCGTAGATCGTGGCGTCGTTCACGTCCGCCGTGGTGCGGGTTGTGCCGGGCGCGCCGGCGGTGCGGCGGGCGGCGGACGCGCCATCACCTTGTCGGCGATCTTCTCGTAGACGGCTTCGGGGATCAGCCGGCGCTCGACCAGGTCGGCCTTGGTCTTGAACGGCCGCGCCCGGATGATCGCGTCGGCCCGCACCTCGCCGATCCCGTCGAGCGACATGAGATCGTCGCGGCTGGCGCTGTTGATATCGATCTGGCCGGCGGTCGCGGGCGCGGAAGTCGATGGGGCGGGGGCCGCGGGACGCGCACCCTGGGCCAGGGCCGGAAAGGCGATCGACGCCGTGCCCGTCAGGACCACGACCATTGCAAGGATGGCTTTGAACGACATGATTCCAGGCATTATCGCACGAAATCGGCCCAATTCGGGACGGGCCGCTGCTCGAAGGGCACTTTCCAGCGGTGACAATTCGACCGGTCGATCAACTCTGCCGGCACCATGATCTCGGCCGGCACGGACTGGCCAGCAAGGTGCCGCAGGACGGCCTGGGCGGCGATGGAGGCGATGTTGAAGGCGCTGAAGTCGACGCTGGCCAGCATGGTCCCGCGTTCGATGCGATCGATCGCGCCCGGCAGACCGTTGATGCCGACGACGGTCGCGGCCCAACCGGCTTCCTCCAGAGCCTGCAGCGCCCCGAAAGCCATGACGTCGTTGGCCGTCCAGACACCGTCGATCCGCGGATGGGCCTGCAGCAGTTCGGCCATCGCGGTCCGCGCCGGCGCCTCCTGCAGATAGCCGACCCGCGATCCCACCAGCTCGATACCGGGATGGTCCGCCAGCGCCCGCTTCAAACCTTCGGTCCGGTCGCGCGCGGTGCGGGCGCCCGGCGTACCGTCCAGCGCCACGACCTTTCCGGTCCCGCCCATACCCTCGAACAGGGCACGGGCGATCGTCTCGCCCACCCGGACGTCGTCCGATCCGACGAAGGTCACGACGGGCACATTCATGCGGTTGATGAACACCCCCACCGGGATGCCGGCCGCGGTGATCCGCGCCACATCCTCTGCCATCGCGACATCGTCGGTCGGGTTGAAGAGGACGGCGTCCGGCCGCGCGGCCAGCGCCTCGGCCACCAGCGCCTTCTGCTCGCCGACATGGTCGGGCGTCGCGGGCACATAGTGCACCGTGCGGGCACCGGCTTGCGCTGCGGCCCTGTCGACGGCCAGCCGCGCCGCATCGTAGGCGGGATTCACACGGTTCTTTGTGAAAACCGCGAGGATCGGAGGGCGGACCGCAGGCTCGTGCATGGCCCTACTTTAGACCAGCGGCGCCCTGTAGTATCCGCCGGCCATGGCCCAGCCCTACGACAACATTCCCGATCGCCGTGTCATCGTCCGGCGCCGCAAGCTCGAGGAGGGCCTCGCCCGTCTGGCCGAGGACATGCCCCCCGGCGGCGAGCCGCCGCGTGCGCCGGTCTTGGCCCTGCTGCGCGACGCCCTGACCGCGGGCCGGGCGGAGATCCGCCGCCGCTTCGAGGAGCCGGGCCCGTTGAAGAACGATGGGCCGGCGGTCCTCGCGGCCACGTCCTATCTCATGGACCAGATCATCCGCGTCCTCTACGACTTCGCCGACCAGCACGCCTATCCGGCGGCCAATCCCAGCGCCGGCGAGCGGCTGGGCCTGGTGGCGACCGGCGGCTATGGCCGCGGCGAGCTGGCGCCGCTTTCCGATATCGATCTCCTGTTCCTGCGTCCCTACAAGCAGACGCCGCGCGGCGAGCAGATCGTCGAGTTCATGCTCTATCTCCTGTGGGACCTCGGCCTGAAGGTCGGCCACGCGACCCGCACGGTCGAGGAGAGCCTGCGCTACGCCGAGCGCGACCAGACGATCCGCACGGCATTGCTGGAAGCGCGTTACCTCTGGGGCGACCGCGCGCTGTTCGACGAGTTGCAGCGCGGCTTCGCGCAGAAATTCTATACCGGCGACGGGCGCGACTTTGTCGATGCCAAGCTTGCCGAACGCGACCAGCGCCATCACCGCATGGGCGATTCCCGCTACGTCGTCGAACCCAACGTCAAGGAAGGCAAGGGCGGGCTGCGCGACCTGCACCTGCTGTTCTGGATCGCCAAATATCTCTATCGCGTCAGCGAGCCGAGCGAACTCGTTGCCAAGGGTGTGCTGACCAAAGAGGAAGCGCGGCACTTCGAGCGCGCCGAGCGCTTCTTCTCGACCGTGCGCTGCCACATCCACTACCTGACGAGCCGTGCCGACGACCGCCTGTCGTTCGATCTCCAGCGTGAGATCGCCGCACGCCTTGGCTACCAGGACCGGTCGGGCAGCCGTGGGGTCGAGCGCTTCACCAAGCATTATTACCTGCATGCCAAGACGGTCGGCGACCTTACGCGCATCTTCGTGGCCGCGCTCGAGGACAGCCGGCGACGCAAGCCCAAGCTGGCGGCGCTGTGGCAGACCTTGCGGCCGCGCGAACTCGAAGGCTTCCGGCTCGATGGCGAACGCCTCGCGGTGGCAACGCCCGATGCGTTCGCCAAGGATCCGGTGGCGATCCTGCGCCTGTTCCATGTCGCGCAGGAGAACGATCTCGACATCCATCCCGCGACCTTGCGGCTGATCACGCAGAACATCCGCCTGATCGACCGGCTGAGGAACGATGCCGAAGCCAACCGGCTCTTCATGGAGATGCTGACGTCGCGCCACGATCCGGAGACGACATTGCGGCGCCTCAACGAGGCCGGCGTGTTCGGCCGCTTCGTGCCCGACTTCGGTCGTGTCGTCGCGCAGACGCAGCACGACATGTACCACACGTACACGGTCGACGAGCACACGATCCGCGCCATCGGCATCCTCTCGAAGATCGAGTCCGGCGTGCTGAAGGAAGACCATCCGCTCTCGGCCGACGTGGTGCATAAGATCCTGTCGCGTCCCGTTCTCTATCTCGCGGTGCTGCTGCACGACATCGCCAAGGGTCGCGGCGGCGATCATTCGGTGTTGGGCGCCGACGTGGCGATGCAGCTGGGGCCACGTCTCGGCCTCACCGCCGCCGAAACGGAAACCGTGGCCTGGCTGGTCCGCTATCACCTCGCCATGTCGGGCACCGCCTTCCAGCGCGACCTGATGGACCCCAAGACCATCGAGACCTTCGCGGCCCTCATCCAGTCGCCCGAGCGCCTGCGCCTGCTGCTGGTCCTGACCGTTTGCGACATCCGGGCGGTCGGCCCGAATGTCTGGAACAACTGGAAGGCCGCGCTTCTGCGCCAGCTCTACAACGCGACGGAGCAGGTGCTTTCCGGCGGCACGCTGAGCGGCGGCCGTGCCGAGCGCATCAGACACATCCAGGGTGAGATTTCCAAACGGCTGGCGGGTTGGAGCGAAGCCGACAAGGAAGCGCATTTCGCACGCGGCTACGCTTCCTACTGGCTGTCCTTCCCGATCGACACGCTGGCTCGCCAAGCCGAGCTTGTGCGAGGCGCCGAGCGGGCGAAGCAGCCCCTCGCCATCGAGCATCGGGTCGATGAAGAGCGCTCGGTCACCGAGGTCACGATCTACACGCTCGATACGCACGGCCTGTTCGCGCGCCTCGCCGGCGCCATGGCGATCAGCGGCGCCAACATCGTCGATGCCAAGATCTTCACCCTGGCCAACGGCATGGCGCTCGACACGTTCTGGATCCAGGACCTCGAGGGCAAGCCGTTCGACGGCCCGCAGCGGTTGGCGCGACTCGCGGCCCGCGTCGAGCTTGCCTTGTCCAACCGCCTCGACATCCAGCGCGAGCTCGACAGCCAGCGCGGCTCATGGCCCAAGCGTGATCGCGTCTTCACCGTCGAGCCGCGTGTGCTGATCGACAACAACGCGTCCGACACGTTCACCGTGATCGAAGTCAACGGCCGCGACCGGCCGGGCTTCCTGCACGTGGTCACGCGCGCCCTGACGCGCCTCAACCTGCAGATCGCCACCGCGCACGTCACCACCTACGGCGAGCGCGCGGTCGACGTGTTCTACGTCAAGGACCTGTTCGGTCTGAAAGTCGTGAATGCCGAAAAGCTGAAGCAGATCTCGACCACCGTCGAAGCCGCCATCCGCGACTTCGACTCCCGCTTCGACCCGATGGCGAAGGCGGCGGAGTAAATTATCCGTCGTCTCGACCGGAGCGCCGCAGGCGCGAAGCGGAGAGACCTTCTCTCCACCAATCGCCAACTACTCGTAGAGAGAAGGTCTCTCCGCTACGCCTCGCTTCGCGAGGCTCCGGTCGAGACGACGGGTCTTTCTTTAAACGTCGTTTCAGCCGTCACTCCGGCTTGAAGTTGGCTTCCTTCAGCAGCGCGGTGTTGGTCTCGACTTCCGACTTGATGAAGGCCGCGAAGTCCTTCGGGCCGCGGGCAGTCGGGACGATTCCCAGCGACGTGGTCTTTTCGATGAAGCTCTTGTCGCTCGAAACCGCCGCCATGCCGGCGGCCAGTTTGGTCACGATCGGCTCGGGCGTGTCCTTGGGCGCCCAGACGCCATACCAGGAACTCAGATTGAAATCCTTCAGGCCGACTTCAGCACTGGTGGGAATATTCGGCGCGAGCGGCGTGCGCTCCTTGGACGTCACGTACAGGCCCTTGGCGCGGCCCGACGTGGCAAGCGGCAGCAGGGCGGTCCAGGGGTCCATGAAGAACTGCACGCTGCCGGCCATCAGGTCGGTATTGGCCGGCGCGGTCCCCTTGTAGAGAATCTGGTCGAGCGGAATGCCGATGCGCTTCAGCCAGGCCAGGGTCGCGATGTGGCCGGCCGAGCCGCCGGAGGAGATCGCCACGAAGAACTTCTTCGGGTCCTTGGCCACGGCCGCCATGGTGGCCGCATAGTTGTCGCCCGGCACATTGTTGTTCGCCAGCATCACCAGCGGCGCCTCGCCCGCCTGGGCGATGGCGCGGAAATCCGTCTGCGGATCGTAGGGGCAGGACGGGACCACCGTCTTGCCCAGCACGAACAGGCTGGCATTGAACAGGACGGTGTAGCCGTCCGGTTCGGCACGCCGGACCATCTCGGAACCGATGGTGCCCGAGGCACCGCCGACATTCTGGATGACGATCTGCTGGCCGAGCTTTTCCGACAGGAACTGCGCGGTGATGCGGCCGAGCCCGTCGGTGCCCCCGCCCGGCGGGTAGGGCACGATCATCTTGATCGGCTTGTTCGGATAATCCTGCGCGAGGGCCGGCGCGGCGAGAAGCGAGGCGCCCATGGCGCCCAGCACGGTCCTACGACGAAGATTCATGGAGATTGCCTCGGAGTGAAAAGCTCAGGGGAGCACACTAACAGAAGATGCACAGGCCATGCCATGAGCCGTCTCGCAGATCGTCCGGGAAACCCGGCGCTCGGCGACCTCGCCGCAGGGCACGCCGAGGGCGCGCGACGTGTCCAGATGCTGCCGCAGCATCGTGCTGGCGCCGGGCGCGATGGGGGAGGGCGCGCCCTCCCGGTAGCCCGACTTGAGTTCGACGGTGCGCTGGCGGCCGTCGCGAAGCGCCAGCACCACGTCGACCTGGAGATAGTCGATCGTCTCGCCCGACTTGTTCTGCACGACGAGGCTCGGGACACAGTTGCCATAGACGTTGGAATCGCTGCCGCGGGTGACGTCGATGCCGTTGGCGGCAAGGACCGCCGTTGCCGGCAAGGCCAAACTCAACGCAACGAGGACTGTCTTCATGGTCGCCTCCAGCCTTGTTCAGGTCGATTGCAGTCGCTGCTCCCGGCGCGTGGCCAGCATCTGCAGGATGGCTGCCGCGGTCTCCTCGATCGAGCGACGCGTGACGTCGATGGTCGCCCATTTGCGGCGGGCATAGAGGCGACGGGCTTCCTGGATCTCGCTCTGCACCGTGTCCATGTCGGTATATTCCGACTCGGTGTCCTGCTGCATGAGCCTGAGCCGGTTGACGCGAATCTGCACCAGCCGCTCGGGATCGGTGATCAGGCCGACGATCAGCGGCCGCTTGGCCTCCTCGAGTTCGACCGGCGGCGGCACCTGCGGCACCAGCGGCACGTTGGCCGCGCGCACGCCGCGGTTGGCGAGATAGACACAGGTCGGTGTCTTCGAGGTGCGCGAGGGTCCGACCAGGATCACGTCGGCATCGTCGAGATCGTGGGTCGACTGGCCGTCATCGTGCGCCAGCGTGTAGTGCATGGCGTCGATCCGGTCGAAATAGCCTTCGTCGAGCTGATGCTGGCGGCCGGGCCACTGCTCGCTCTTGGAATGGAAATGGACCGCCAGCACGCTCATCGCCTGGTCGAGCACGCCGACGCAGGGGAGTTGCAGCCGACGGCAATGATCCCGCACCACGTCGCGCAGTTCGGGGTCGACCAGCGTGTAGAGGACGGGGCCACGGTCGCGCTCGACCGCCTGCATCACCTTCTCCATCTGCGCCGGCGACCGCACCAGCGACCAGACATGCTCCTGGACGAAGATGCCCTCGTACTGGACAAGGCAGGCACGCGCGACGCTCGACACGGTCTCACCGGTCGAATCGGACACGAGATGGACGTGAAAATTACGGTTGGCCACGCCTCGTTTTACCTCACGGCGACGCCGGGAGAAACGCGGGATTGCCGTGGGCATTGCGGGGACAGGCACGATGGGCGATGGCACGGGCGGGATTCGGGACACGACTCGCCTGACCCGTCCAATTTGTCGTCCCCTGCGTACAGTTTGGGACGAATGACCTGTGAGTCGGGAATCAGCGCTTTTGACCGAGGGAATCGATGGATTCCGATCCACAGCCCCCTGGGGAGAGATGACCAATAAGGCGCATCCCCACATGCCACAGGCTCTACTACTGCTACTACCTATTATGAATAGAGTAGAAGGAAGCATGAGGGACGAGATTTGAGCGGCGGAAAACTCCTGGAGACGCTGGCCGGAACGAGACATCCGACGCCACCGATCTGGCTGATGCGACAGGCCGGTCGCTATCTGCCGGAGTACCGTGCCGTGCGCTCGACCACGCGCTCGTTTCTGGAATTCTGCTACACGCCCGACAAGGCCGTCGAGGTGACGCTGCAGCCCATCCGACGGTTCGGGCTCGACGCGGCGATCATCTTCTCGGATATCCTGGTGGTGCCCGATGCGCTCGGCCAGAAGGTCTGGTTCGAGGAGGGCGAGGGTCCGAAGCTCGAAGCGCTGACCGATCCCTCGCAGTTCGGCCGGCTCTCACGGGCGCGCCTGCAGGAGCACCTGGCACCGGTCTACGAGGCGATCCGCCGGACGCGCGCGGAGCTGCCGAAGGAAACGGCGCTCCTCGGGTTCGCCGGCGCTCCCTTCACGCTGGCCTGCTACATGATCGAAGGCAGCGGCAGCAAGGACTTCGCCAAGGTGAAGAGATGGGCCTATGCCCATCCCGAATCCTTCAAGCTGCTGATCGACCTGCTGGTCGACGCGGTGGTCGAACATCTCGGCCACCAGGTCGATGCGGGCGCCGACGCCGTTCAGCTTTTCGATTCGTGGGCGGGCGTGCTTCCGGAGGAACAGCTCTTCCACTGGTCGCTCGATCCGATGGTACGAATCGCCAAGGGATTGCGCGAGCGTCACCCCAAGGTGCCGATCATCGCCTTTCCGCGCGCCGTCGGTCCGGCTGCCCTGATGTATCGCCTGCCCGAGACCTTCAGCGCCCTGTCGCTCGACACCGGCATCGGCGCGCATTGGGCGGCGAAGGAAATCCAGCCGCACATCTGCGTGCAGGGCAATCTCGATCCGATCATGCTGGTCGCCGGCGGGCAGGCGATGGAGCGCGAGGCCACGCGCATCCTCGACAAGCTCGGCCACGGTTCCTACGTGTTCAATCTCGGCCATGGCGTGGTACCGCAGACCCCGCCCGACCATGTCGCGCGGCTGGTCGAGATCGTGCGCAACTGGAAGCCGAGCTGACGTGAAGATCGCGATCGTCCTGTTCAATCTCGGTGGGCCCGATTCGCTCGAGGCGGTGCAGCCGTTCCTGCGCAACCTGTTCAGCGATCCGGCGATCATCTCGCTGCCGTCCTTCTTCCGTCTGCCGCTGGCGCGGTTCATCTCCAGCCGGCGCACGGCCAAGGCACAGGGTATCTACGCCAAAATCGGCGGCAGCTCGCCGATCCTCGGCCAGACCGAGGCGCAGGCGCGTGCGCTGGAAGAGGCGCTGGGACCGGACCATGAATGGCGCGGCTATGTCTGCATGCGCTACTGGCATCCGATGACCGAAGCGGTCGTGAGCTCGGTGAAGCGTTTTGCACCCGATCGCATCGTGCTGCTGCCGCTCTATCCGCAATTCTCCACGACGACGACGGCCTCGTCGGTGAAGGCATGGAAGGAAGTGGCTGCCGCGGCGAAGCTCAACGTGCCGACGCAAACGGTTTGCTGCTATCCCGACGAGGACGGGTTCATCGCGGCGTCCGTCGAGTTGGTGAAGCAAGGGCTTGCCGAAGCGGGGAGTCGTCCGGCGCGCGTGCTGTTCTCTGCGCACGGACTGCCGGAGAAAGTCATCAAGGCCGGCGATCCCTACCAGGCCCAGGTTGAACGCACGGCGAAGACCATCGCCGATCGCATCGGCGGTCTCGACTGGTCGGTCTGCTACCAGAGCCGCGTCGGTCCGTTGAAATGGATCGGCCCCGCGACCGACGACGAGATCCGGCGTGCGAGTAAGGACGGCAAGGCGATCGTGCTCTATCCGCTGGCCTTCGTGTCGGAGCATTCCGAGACGCTGGTCGAGCTCGACATGGATTACCGGGAGCTGGCCAACGAGCGCGGTGTGCCGGCCTACATTCGTGTACCGACCGTGGGAACGCATCCTGCCTTCATCGAAGGCCTCGCCAATCGCGTGCGCGCGATCCTCGCCGAGCCGCAGGTCGCGATCTGCCATGGTGCGACGGCGATGCCCTGCAGCGGCAATCATCGCGGCTGTCCACTGATTGCTGCAGCAGTGTGATGCTTTACGAGGTGCTGAAGGCGCTGCACATCGTTTCGGTCATCGCCTGGATGGCGGGGTTGCTCTACCTGCCGCGCCTGTTCGTCTATCACGCCGATGCGGAGAAGGGTTCGGTGCAGAGCGAGACCTTCAAGACCATGGAACGCCGCCTGCTGCGCGGCATCATGAACCCGGCGATGATCCTGGCCTGGGTCTTCGGTCTTGCACTCGCCTGGCAGGGCGACTGGTGGCACGCGCCGTGGTGGCAGGCCAAGTTCGCCTTGGTCTGCGGCCTCACTGTCGTGCACCACCTGTACGGACGATGGCGCAAGGACTTCGCGGCCGACCAGAACGTCCGGCCTGCCAACTTTTACCGCTGGTGGAACGAGGTCCCGACCCTGCTGATGATCGCCATCGTCTTTCTGGTGGTGCTCAAGCCTTTCTGAGCAACTGCCCCGGCCAGATCTTCCGCTCGACCTGGTCGGCGACGATGTCGGCGATCTTGTCGCCGGCGAAACGCGTGAGACGCGAGACCGGGCGATCGGCCGGATAGGACAGGACCAGTTGCCGGACGGGCGCCGGATCGGTCAGGGGCGCCGCGAGCAGCCGGCCCGCCGCAATGTCGTCGTGGATGGGCGACAGAGGCAGGATCGTCCAGCCATGACCATGGCGGACCAGGTCTTTCAGGGTAGCGTAGGAATCGGCCTCGACGGCGATCTGGAGCGTGATGCCGGCGTCGATGGCGCATTGCTCGACGATGGTCCGCAATCCGTGACGCGTACTGGGCAGCAGGATGCGCCTGCCGTCGAGATCCCTGAACGGGATCGAGCGTTCGCCGGAAAGGCCCGAGTCGGGTGGGCCGATCAGGAACAGGTCCTCCAGCAACAACGGCTCGGACCGCAGCGATCGGGCGGACTGCGGATCATAAAGGATGGCGACGTCGATCTCGCCGCGGTGCAGCCAGTCGATCAGATGGCCCGTATAGGCGCCCACCAGCCGCAGCTCGACCTGCGGATGGGTCTGTCCAAAGGCGGCGACCAGGGGCAGCGAGAGGATGTCGGCCACCGTTGGCGGAAAGCCAATGGCAATCCGGCCCTTCAGGGGCGCGTCGAGATCCGAGGCGGTCGCCCGGATCTCCTCCAACTCGGCCATCACCCGCGTCGCGTGTTCGAGGATTTCCCGGCCCTTCTCCGTAAGAACCATCCCGCGGCCGTGCCGGGTGAACAGGCGGACGGACAACTCCTCTTCCAGCATCCGGATCTGGCGGCTGAGCGCGGGCTGGGCGATGCCGATCCGGTCGGCCGCCTTGCTCAGGCTGCCGAGATCGGCGACGTGGATGAGGGTGCGAAGTTGGGAAAGCTCCATGGGAGCGATACAATATAGTTATATCTGTTCATTCCCAACGGTCGTCGAGTTTCGCTGGCGTTATAGCTAAGGTCCCGGCCGAACCTGAGCCGGATTGGGAGAAACATGACCGCCGCACCGACGCAGCCTGCCCCTTCCAAAGTTGATTGGCGCGACCAGATCTTCGAGGTCTTCCAGGACCACGACATCAAGCAGGTCTATCACGTCCCTGACGCCGGCCATGGCCGCCTGATCGAGGCCTGCCAGAAGTCCAACTCGATCCGCACACTGGCGCTCACGACCGAGGAAGAGGGCATTCCGCTCGCCGCCGGGGCATGGCTGGGCGGCCAGCGCTCGGTGCTGCTGATGCAGAGCTCAGGCGTCGGCAACACCATCAACCTGATGGGCATGCCGAAGACCCTGCGCTTCCCGTTCCTGACCCTGATCACGATGCGCGGCGACTATGGCGAGTTCAATTCTTGGCAGTACCCGATGGGCCAAGGCACGCCGAAGGTGCTCGAGGCCATGGGCGTGCTGCTCTACTCCGTCGAGACCGCCGACGAGGTGAAGGCCACGGTCGACGCCGCCGCGCGCTCGGCCTTCAACGGCGGCCAGGCCGTCGCCGTGCTGCTGCGCCAGAAGCTGATCGGCATCAAGAATTTCGGGAAGAAGTAGGATGAGCCCCAACAAGTCAGGCGCAACCCTCCAGCGCCGCCCGCTGGTCAAGCAACTCCTCGAGAACGCCGGCGACGACCTGCTCGTCATCGCGGGTCTCGGCTCGTCGAACTGGGACATCACCGCCGCCGGCGACCGTCCACTCAACATGCCGCTCTGGGGCTCGATGGGTGCGCCAGTCGGCATGGGCCTCGGCCTCGCTTTGGCCCAGCCCACGAAGCGCGTGCTGGTGATCACCGGTGACGGCGACATGCTGATGAGCCTGGGCTCGCTCGCCACCGTGGCGACGCAGATGCCGGAGAACCTGGCGATCGTCGTGCTCGACAACGAGAAGTTCGGCGAGACCGGCAACCAGGCCACGCACACCAGCCCGCGCAACAACGGCCCGACCGATTCCGGCGCCGGCACCGACCTCGCGATGATCGCGCGCGGCTGCGGCATTCCCGACGCCACGACGGTGCGCGAATCGAGCGAGGTCGCAGACCTCGTGAAGGACGTGCGCACGAAGAAGGGCCCGGTGTTCCGGCTCGTGAAGGTCATGGTAGAAAAGCTCGAGTTCGTGATGCCGCCGCAGGACGGCGCGCATCTCAAGGACCGTTTCCGCCAGGCCCTGCTGGGTCATCCCTAAGAGGCTCCCATGACCGACTACGCTCCCTTCCCGCTGATCGATCTCTCCGGCGGCCCAAGGGAGCGCGGTCGGATCCACGGTAAGGCCGCCGCCGATCGCTTGCGGCGTGGGGCGAAGATGTACGCCGAGTCGCTGCTCAAGTCGGGCGTCGACTGGAAGGAACTGGAGCGGCGCGCCGAGGCGATGGTGCCGCTGATCGACAGGTTCGATCCGACCTACACCGAGGAAATGCGCGGCATCGCCGAGGGGGCGAACGAGCCCTTCGCCGCGGTCGTGCTGATGAACGCCCGCACCGAGATGGTGGTCGCGGCCCGCAAGCAGCAGGCCTCCAGGCACTTCCCCGACGGCTGCACGGCCGCGCTCGCACTGCCCGAGGCCAGCGCCGACGGCGTGTTGCTGCATGGCCAGAACTGGGATTGGCGCTCGGAATGCGCCGAGAACGGCGTCGTGCTGCGCATCCGCCGCGACGACGGGCCCGACATCCTGACCTTCACCGAAGCAGGCGGGCTGGCGCGCTCCGGCCTCAACTCGGCGGGCATCGGCCTCACCGCCAACGCGCTGGAATGCGACCGTGACTACCAGCGCGGGCCGGGCGTGCCGCTGCCGTTCATCCGCCGCAAGGTGCTGGAAGCCGCCCATCTCGCCCACGCGGTGCAGACCATCGTGTCGACGCCCAAGCCCGGTTCGAACCACATGGCGGTGAGCCACTGTGGAGGCGAGGCCTTCGGCTTCGAATGCGCGCCCGACGAGACCTTCTGGATCGCGCCCGACCGCGGCCTCTATGTGCACGCCAATCACTGGATCGCCGATTCGGCGCGCGCCAAGGTGAAGGACACGGGTCTCGCCGAGACGCCGGATTCGATCTATCGCGACAAGCGCGTGCGCGACCAGCTGTCACCGAAGCGCGGGAAGCTCACGCTGGAGGATCTCCGCCAGGCCTTCTTCGACGATTGGGGCACGCCCTACTCGGTGTGCCGCCCGCCGCGCCTCAACTCGCGCGGTGTCTCGACCGCGACCACCGCGATGATCCTGATGCGCCCGGCCGAGGGCCATCTCGAAGCCTGCCCGATGCCGGCGCTCAACCGCCAGTTCACGACCTACACGCTCACCCCTGATTACACCGCGCAGAAACAGGCCGCTGAGTAGCTTGCCAATCCTTGGGGCACACAGAACCCCATCAGGCAGCGAGAATACGCTGCAAGGCGGCATCGAAGCGGATGGGGTCGATCGTGAAGTCGTTATGGCTGGTGGCGCGGTCCTCCTGCGCGAGTGCTCCGAAGAGCTCGGCGTAGTGCGCGTGATGGGTGCCGGCGATGTTCCAATAGAAGGGATCGATGAAGTCGCCCGGCGACAGGACCATCACGCGACAGGAAGGCGGAGCGAAGATGATGTTGGTGAGCGCCGCTCCCTTCACCCCAACGATCGACTCGGCCTCGCCGAATATCCTCGCCTGCTCCCGCACAGAATGGGTCTCCGGTACGATTGTCTCGAAACCGTAGCGCGCGCTGATCTCGAGGATCTCCGCCTCGTTGACCAGCCGGCGGCTCCCCCCTTTTGATCGCAGGACATGCAACCGGCGCGTCGGTGGCGTCGCCTCCGAGAGGGAGGAGGGCGGCGGCAACAGGTGCTTGCGCAATGATTGCAACGCTGCCGGCAGCTTGAACAGCGGGGGAACATGGACCGGCATCAAGTAGGCGAGATCGCGGCATCGCCAGACTTCGCCGATGTCGTGCTCGTACACGATCGCGTCGGGCAAGATGGCATCGATCGTCTGCCGGATCACCTGGCGCAAGCCAAGGCTGGCCGTTTTGGTGACGATGATGTGCCGCGTCGGCAGGGCGCCTGATTCCACCAGAAAGGAAAGCGCCGCTGCCTGATCGACGAGCCAGTGACCGAAATTCTCCGACCAGGGCCGCTGCAGCAAGAGACAGCAGCCATCGATGGTACGGGAGACATGTCCCGGCATGATGAATGTACCGCGACTGCTGCCGACCGCCATGCCCTTGGGCACCATGCCCGGCTTGAGGAACTCCCGTGCGCTGTCGGCCAGCAGCCAGTGGCGTCTGCCGTCAAAAAGAACCACGCTACCTTCGCCGACGACAGCCGCATCGGTGAAACGCAGCAGATACTGGTCCGGGAAATCCGTGCGCATCCGCAAGAGGCAACTCGCCAAGGCTGCCCGAAGATCGGGCGCGACGGCGCGATCGTCGATCATCAAGGGTGCACGGCGGGTAATGCTTCCCGCCTCCGCGACAAGGACGGCTTTCTTGAGACCGAATCTGGCGCCGACCGGCGTCGTTTCCGCGTCCTCGACCGAACCGGCGATCTCGATCGGAGGTGCGCTCGAGGTGGATGTGGCCCGCAACCGCGAAAGGTGAACGCGCACGGCTCGCGTCAGGCCGAACCCAGTGTCGACCGGCGTCGTTTTCGCGGCCTCGACCGAACCGGCGATTTCGATCGGAGGGGCATGCGAGGTGAATGAGACCCGCCGTTGTGCAAAATAGAGGTCGCGACGGTTCGGACCTGCGCCGATCGCAGGGGGATCCACCAACCAGTCGCCGCCGAACGTTGCGGCGGCAAGGCAGGGCGGACCGTAGAGAGAGATCGGCTTGCCGCGGTTGTTCAGTTCTGCGCGCCCGCTTGCGACGAGCGCCTGGTAGGCCCTGCCGAGTTCCGCGACCGACTCTAACCCGAGCGCCGCCGACTGGATCAATCTCGCATAGCCATTGACCGCCAGCATTGCGAAGCCGCCCGGCTTCACCAGGCGACCGATCTCGCCCAGCCATGCCTGCAGGGACTCCGAGGACAAGGAGCCCAGAAATGCCTCAACTGCGATGACACCGTCGAAGCTTCGATCCGGCGCGTCGACGGGAGGCTGCTCGGGCAGAAGGCCGAAGGTCGCTCCCTCGACATGCTGTCGCGCCCAGCTGACAGTGGCTCGCCGGCGATCGAGCCCTGTCCACTCATTTCCAGGGAGCGCGAGTTGCAGTCCGCGAAGGGCATGGCCGAGCTTGCAGTCGAGATAGAGGTAACGACCACCGCGCCCATGTGCCAGGCTGGCAACCCAGAGGCGGTCGACCACCAAGTCGGCAACGGCGAGGTCCATGCCGAGCGCCGCCGCGAGCGGCCTGCATTTGGGATGGGCAGGCAGCGGTGGCAGCCCGATGCCCAATGCGTGCGCCGTTTCGGCGGACAGCCCGGCCGCTGCCTCAACGAGTGCGTCGTTCGTCGGAAGCCCACCCTGGACTTCGATGTCGACCCCGGCTTGAGCAAGCCTTGCTATGAGCGCCTGGGACGCGAGCCGCAACCTGCGGATGCGAAGTTTTGGCCGTTCCCCTGCTTGCTGGACGAACGATCCGGGGAATTGTCGGCGGATCGCCTCCAAAAGCTCGTCGTAGGACATCATCGGTAACGATAATGTGCCAGCCTGGAAGACCGTTTGCCACCGTCAGCCTCATGAATCCCCCGGGCATTGCCGGGTGAGCAGGCACAATCCAGAAACGCCACTTCCGAGCGCGTCAGCCCGGATACCAGGACGGCTTTCGCTTCTCGCGGAAACTGGCGAGGCCCTCGGTGGCTTCGTCCTGCTGGCGGGTGCGGGCGTGTTCGTCGATCAGGTCGCGCAGCTCACCCTCGTTGATGAAGGCACGCGCGGAAGCAAGCGAGCGGAGCTTGGTGGCCGTCGTCGCGCGCGGCGCATTCATCAGCACCGACTCGACGATCTTCTCGCCGGCTTCCGCCAGGCCACCCGTCGGGCAGACTTCGTGGACGAGGCCGAGACGGCGCGCGTCGTGGGCGCCGAAGCGCTCGCCGGTCAGCGCGTAGCGTCGCGTCTGGCGAAGGCCAATCGCCTGGCAGAGCTGCGGCAGGATGATGCCGGCCATCAGGCCCCAGCGCGTCTCGCTGATGGAGAAGAGCGCGTCCTCCTGAGCCACGACGACGTCGCAGGCCGCGGCAATGCCGGTGCCGCCGCCGAAGCAGCCGCCCTGGATCAGCGCCAGCGTCGGGACGGGGCAGGTATCGAGCCGCTTCACGGCCTCGGCGGTGAGACGGCTCACCTTCTCGTTCTCGGCGGGCGACTGGCTGGCGACGCCGGTGATCCACGACAGATCGGCGCCGGCCTGAAAGTGCTTGCCGTTGCCCCGCAGCACGACGATGCGCAGCCCGCTCTCGGCTCCCAGCGAATCCATCGCGTCGTGCAGGCCCTGGATGAGATCGCCGTTGTAGGCGTTGTTCACCTTGGGGCGGTTCAGCGTGACGGTGGCCACGCCGCGGCGATCGATCTCCCAGAGAACCGTATCGTTGGCCATCGCCCTACTCGACCTTCAGGTAGCTGTCCTTGAGCGCGATCTTGCCGTCCTTCACCTCATAGAGGTCGATGCCGTAGCGATCGAACGGCTTGCCGGCATGGTCGATGCCGGTGGAGCGGAAGGTGCCGAACAGCTTGTCGCCGGCCCGGTGGATGCTCGCCTCGGAGAAACGCACCTCGCGATGCGCCGTGCTCTTGTCGGCGAAATGCGCGCGCAGCGCTTCCTTGCCCTTCAGCACGCGGCCGGTCGGTCCACCGCCGGCATTGAGGCGCCATTCGAAGTCTTCGGTCACGCAGTCGGCGATCGCATCGACATCGGCCTTGTTGAAGGCCTTGCCGAAGCGGCGGAACAGGTCGTCGATGGCGTCGGTCATGGAATACTCCCCGGTTACGCGAGCAACGAGCCGAGGCAGAGCGCGATGTCGTTCTTCACGCTGGCCTGGGTGACGAGAGAGAGATCGGACCGAGCCGTCTTGCAGCCCGTCGCCGTGACCTCGAGTTCGCGCGATGGCACATCGCCACGATAGCGAAGCTCCCGGATGTCCGACGAAGCGCCGCGATGGATGGTGAGCAGCAGGCTCGGAGAGCTTTCGGAAGACGTCTTCTCGCCGGGCGAGAACTCCTGCGTCGAGATGTTGGCTTCATGCCCCGCGGCGCGCAGTGCATCGACGGCATCGTCGAGTTCGGGCCGGATGACGTCGCGGCACTTGACCCAGAAAGCCTGCACGAAAAGATCCGTTTCGGCGTCCATTGTCTCTCCCTATGGTTTGGCGTCCTTGCTTGGAACCGACCCTAGCACCTCCCACGGCGGGGGCGAGAATTTCTCGACGATGAAGTCGATGAAGGCCGTCACCTTGGGCGCGAGATGGCGGCGGTGCGGATAGACGGCGTGGATCGGGATCGGCTGCTCGGCGCGGAACTCTTCCAGCAGCGAGACCAGTTCGCCGTTCTTGATGGCGGTCGCGACGGTGAGGCGGGTCAGGCGCACGATGCCGAGCCCCTGCAGTGCCAGCCGCATCTGTGCCTCGCCCTCGGTGACGGCGACGCGCCCGCCGACCTCGATTTCGCGCACCTCGCCGTCGATGCGGAACGGCCAGCGGTTGAGATAGGTGCGGTCGCGCGAGACGATGCAGTTGTGGCGGGTCAGTTCCTCGGGGCGCTGGGGCGCGCGACGCTTCGCCAGATAGGCGGGCGAGGCACAGACCAGCCGCACGTCCTCGCCGATCTTGCGCGCCATGAAACTGGTGTCGGCCAGGCGCCCGATGCGGATGGCGATGTCGACACCCTCCTCGATCATGTCGACGACGCGGTCGGTCGGCATCAGTTCGAGCTGCAGCAGCGGGTAGCGCTCCAGGAATTCCGAGATGACCGGCGCAAGCTGGTGGGTGGAGAAGGCGAGCGACGTGGTGACCTTCAGCAGGCCGTGCGGCGTGCCGCTCTGGCCGCTGATCTGATTCTCCAGCGTCTCGATCTCGCCCACGATCCGCCGCGCCGTGGCGTAGAAGGCTTCCCCCTCCTCGGTGAGGCTGAGCGCCCGCGTCGTGCGCTGCAGCAGCCGCACGCCCAGCCGCGTTTCCAGCCGGGTGACCAGCTTGCTGACCGCCGAGGGGGTCAGCCCCAGGCTCGGCGCCGCGGCGGAAAAGCCTTTGGAATCAACGACCCGCACGAAGGCCGCCATCTCGCTCGCATGATCGATCATTGCGCCATTAATGAAATACTTTCACAGGTGATAGTCAAACACTCTGTATTATCCGCAATCCAGAAAGGAATTAGGTTCATTTCATTCTCTTGGAGGTCTTTCATGTTCACGACGCCCTATCCCACCATCGCCGAACGTCAGGCTTTCGAAGCCCGTGCGCTGCGCATGCGCGGGGCGGCCGTGGCCGGCCTGATGCGCAACATCGCCCGCTGGGTCTCGGCAGCCGCCCGCTAAGGCGGCCATGCCTGGGGCTCCCGGCGGCCTCTGGGGCCAGTACGCCCGCTACAACCGGCTGGCCAACGAGACGCTTTATGCGGCCTGCGCCGGGCTCTCCGGCGCGGAATACCGCCGCGACCTCGGCGCCTTCTTCGGGAGCGTCCACGGCACGCTGAACCACCTCCTGCTGGGTGACCGGATCTGGATGGCGCGGTTCGAGGGCGGCTCGCACGTCTCGACCAACCTCGGGGCGCCCCAGTTCGAGGCGTTCGAAGCGCTCCGCGCCGAGCGCGAGCGTCTCGACCGCCACATGGAGCAATTCTTCGCGAGCCTGCCCGAGGGTTTCGAGCGGGGCAGCGTGCGCTACGTCAACAATTCGGGCTTCGACACCGAGGATCCGTGGTCGGTGATCCTGCCGCATTTCTTCAATCACCAGACCCATCACCGCGCCCAGGTCCATACGCTGCTCTCGCAGCTCGGCCACAAGCCGCCGGTGCTGGATCTGCATCGCGTGCTGCGACCGGATCCGACCTGATTCTCGCGCTGTCGTACGAGCGCAGCGAAGGACCTTGCGGAACGACCAGAGCACTCCTTATCGGCCGCGAGATCCTTCGCTTCGCTCAGGATGACGGAGGCGGGATTGCTTGCGCGGAGATGCCGCGCCCGCCACCTTCAGCAAAACCATCGCCGCTTCACGCGCGGCCGCCGCGACCTTCGGATCGCCGCGCACGATGGCGGCGGCGATGGCGCCGTCGATCAGGATCTGGAGCTGCATAGACAGCAGTTCGGCGTCCTTGATCCCGACCCGTCCCAGAAGCTCCTGAAACCAGGCCCGCCGCTGCTCCTTGAACGCGAGCGCGATCTTGTTGGCGGCATGAGCCGGCTCCTTGAGCTCGGCGACGGCATTCACGAAGGGACAGCCGCGGAACACGCCGGTCGCGATGGTGCGCTCCAGCCGGTCAAAGGCGCCCAGGATCTGCTCCATCGGCGGCCGATCCGACGGCGGCGCGGGCTTCAGCCGCCGCGACAGGTAGGCCACGATCAGGTCGTCCTTCGACGGAAAGTGATTGTAGAGCGTGCGTTTGCTGATGCCGATCTCGGCCGCGATCGTGTCGACGCCGACGGCGCGGATGCCCTGGCCGTAGAACAGCCGGTCCGCCGTATCGAGGATGCGCTCCTGCATCGCTGCCCTGCTGGCCGCTCTCGCCATGATGCCTTGACCCTCTTCCGGTGCCGACCTTAAATTACACAGGTCTGTGTAATCAAGGTGGAGGCGCGGCGTGGCTATCCTGAAGGAATTGCGCCCGGTCATGCCGATCCTGATCGGGGCCTCGGTGATGCTGAGCCTCGGCATGGGCGTGCGCCAGAGTTTCGGCCTCGTCATGCAGCCGCTGACCCGCGACATCGCGCTGACCGTCTCCGATTTCGCCCTGGCCATGTCGGTCCAGAACCTCGCCTGGGGCTTCCTGCAGCCGGTCGCTGGCGCGCTGGCGGTGCGGCTCGGCTTCCGGACCATCATGGTTTCGGGGGCCGCGCTCTACGTGGCAGGGCTTACCGTGTTTGCGATGGCCGGCGGCATGCTCGGCGTGATGTTGGGCGGCGGCGTACTGATCGGCGTGGCACTGGCCTGCACCGCCTCGGCGATCTCGCTGGCCGTGGGCGCGCGTTCGGTGCCGGCGAAGCTGCGCAGCCTCGTGCTGGGCGCCATCACCGCCACCGGTTCGCTGGGCGCACTCCTGTCGGCGCCCCTCGGCCAGATGCTCACCACCGACTTCGGTTGGCGCGCCGGGTTGCTGGGCTTCCTGGCGCTCACCGTCTTCATGCTGCCGGCCGCCTGGATCGCAGGCCGCGTCGATCGCCTGAGTCCACCGACACCCGCGACGGGCGACATCAGCGCCGCCTCGCCGCGCGTGGCGCTCGCGGCGGCGCTGCGCCATCCGTCGTTCCTGGTGATGACGGCCGCCTACTTCGTCTGCGGCATGCAGCTCCTGTTCATCACCACGCACCTGCCGTCCTATCTCGCGATTTGCGGCATGGACCCTTCGCTCAGCGCCGGCGCGCTGGGCGCCATCGCGCTGTTCAACGTGTTCGGCAGTCTCTTCTTCGGCTGGGCCGGCGGCCACTGGTCCAAGCTCGGCCTGCTGGGCGGCATCTACATCGCCCGCTCGATCGTGCTCGCCTGCTACTTCGTGATGCCGCCGACGCCGGCCAGCACCCTGGTCTTCGCCTCGGCCATGGGCTTCCTGTGGCTGGGCGTCGGCCCGCTGGTCGCGGGATCGGTAGTGGAAATGTTCGGCCTGCGCTGGCAGGCGATGATCCAGGGCGTCGCCTTCATGAGCCATCAGGTCGGCAGCTTCGTCGGCGCCCTGGGCGGCGGCCTGCTGTTCGACGCGCTGGGCTCCTACGACCTCGCCTGGCGCCTCGGCGTCGCGCTGGGCCTCGCCGCTGGCCTGGTGCAGGTGACGTTCGCCCTGATGCGCCCGCCACCCGCGCCGAGACCTATTCCGGCTTGAACTCCGGCTTGATGTCCTGCTTGCGCCACTTGAAGCGCAGCTCGGCCAGCCCGACGCTCAGCACGTAGAAGACCGGCGTGAAGATCAGACCGAAGATCGTCACGCCGATCATGCCGGAGAACACCGCGGTGCCCAGCGACTGGCGCATCTCCGCGCCAGCGCCGGTGCTGATGACCAGCGGCACCACGCCGAGGATGAAGGCGAGCGAGGTCATCAGGATCGGACGCAGACGCGTCTTGGACGCGGTGACCGCCGCGTCGAAGCGGCTCATGCCCGCTTCGTGCGCCTGCTTGGCGAACTCCACGATCAGGATGGCGTTCTTGGCCGCGAGTCCCACCAGCACGACGAGGCCGATCTCGACCAGGACGTTGCGGTCGAGGCCGCGGATGTTCACGCCGATCATGGCCGCAAGGATGCACATCGGCACGATCAGGATGACGGCCAGCGGCAGCAGCCAGCTCTCGTAGAGCGCCGCCAGCAGCAGGAAGACGAACAGCACTGCCAACCCGAAGGCCAGGATCGCGGTGTTGCCGGCCAGCTTCTCCTGCAGCGCGATTTCGGTCCATTCGAAGCCGAAACCCGACGGCAGCACCTTCTCCGCCAGCCCTTCCATCGTGGCAATGCCCTGCCCCGAGGAGTAGCCGCGCTGCAGGGCGACCTGGACCTCGGCCGCCGGATAGAGGTTGTAACGCGCCACGCGATAGGGGCCGGTGATGTCCTCGAAGGTCGCGACGGCGCCGATCGGCACCATCTCGCCCGAGACGCTGCGCGTCTTGAGATTCTCGACGTCGCGCAGCGTGAGGCGATAGGGATTGTCGGCCTGCACCGTCACGCGGTAGGTGCGGCCCAGAATGTTGAAGTCGTTGACGTAGGCCGAGCCCATGTAGGCCGACAGCGTCTCGAACACGCGCGCGATCGGCACACCCAGCTGCTCGGCCTTGGTCCGGTCGATGTCGGCGAAGATCTGCGGCGTGCGCGTGTTGTAGAGCGTGAAGGCCTGGGTCAGGCCGGGCGCCTGCCCTGCCGCCCCGGCGAGCGCCCAGGTGGCGCCCTCGAGCGCCGTCAGCCCGCGTGAGGCGCGGTCCTGCACGTAGCCCTTGAGGCCGCCGCCGGTGCCGATGCCGGGCACCGAGGGCGGCTCGAGGACGAACACGAAGGCCTCGCGCAGCGCGAACATCTGCCCGCGGAGGTCGGCCAGGATCATGTCCTTGGTGATGCCCGGTCGCTCCTTGAAGGGCTTGAGGGTCACGAAGATCACGCCCGTGTTGGGCGCGTTGGTGAAGGTCGCGCCGTCGAAGCCGACGAACGAGACCGCGTTCGCCACACCCGGCCGCGACATGATGATCTCGCTGGCCTTGCGGACCAGGGCGTCCGACCGCTCGAGCGTCGAGCCCGCGGGAAGCTGCATGGCCGCGATCAGGTAGGAACGGTCGAGCTGCGGCACCAGGCCGGTCGGGGTCGACACGAGGCGGTTCTGGGTGAGCGCCAGCAGGCCGGCATAGATGACCAGCATGATGAAACCCATGCGGATCAGCCGCGCCGTCATGCGGCCGTAGAAGTTCGACAGCGCGTCGAAACCGCGGTTGAACTGGCGGAAGAACCAGTGGACCGGCCAGGCGAGCCGTTCCAGGAGGCCGGGCTTGGGCTTCTCGACATGCGACAGGGCATGCGTCTTGAGCAGCAGCGCGGCCATCGCGGGCGACAGCGTCAGCGACACGAAGGCCGAGATCGCCGTCGAGGCGGCGATGGTGATGGCGAACTGCTTGTAGAAGGTGCCCTGCAGGCCGGTGATGAAGGCGGTCGGCAGGAACACCGCAATCAGCACCAGCGAGATGGCGATCAGCGCACCGCCGACCTCGTCCATCGTCTTGTGCGCCGCCTCCTTGGGCGACATGCCCTCCGCCAGGTAGCGTTCGATGTTCTCGACCACGACGATGGCGTCGTCGACCACGATGCCGATCGCCAGCACCAGGCCGAACAGCGACAGCGTGTTGAAGGAGATTCCCACCGCGGCCATCACGGCGAACGAGCCGATCAGCGAGACCGGGATGGCGAGGATCGGGATGATCGCGGCGCGCCAGGTCTGCAGGAACAGGATCACGACGATGACGACGAGGATCACGGCCTCGAACAGCGTGGTGATGACGGCGTCGACCGAGGCCTGGATGAAGGTCGTGGGATTGTAGACGATCGTGTAGTCGAGGCCGGACGGGAAGCTCTTCTTCAGCCGTTCCATCTCGGCGATGATGGCGTCCGAGGTGGCGAGCGCGTTGGATCCGGGCCGCTGGAAGATGCCGAGCGCGGTGGCGGTCTTGTTGTTGAGGTAGGCGTTCAGCGTGTAGTCCTGCGCACCGAGCTCGACGCGGGCGATGTCGCGCAGGCGGGTCACCGACCCGTCCGGTTCGGCGCGGATCACGATGTTCTCGAACTGCTCGGGCGAGCTCAGCCGTCCCAGCGTGCGCACCGACAGGGTGAACCCGCCCGGCGACACCGCCGGGGCCTGGTTGACCGCGCCTGCCGCCACCTGGAGATTGGCCGCCCGCAGCGCCAGCACGACTTCGCCGGCCGTCAGGTTGCGCGCCGCGACCCTCGCGGGATCGAGCCAGATGCGCATCGAGTAGTCTCGGCCGCCGAACACCAGCACGTTGCCGACGCCGTCGACGCGGGTCAGCACGTCCTTCACGTAGAGCGTGGCGTAGTTGGAGATGTATTGCTGGTCGCGGCTGCCGTCCGGCGAGACCATGTGCACGACCATCATCAGGTCGGGCGAGGCCTTGCGGACCACGATGCCGAGACGCTGCACGTCCTCGGGCAGCCGCGGCTGGGCGACCGCGACACGGTTCTGCACCAGCACCTGGGCCTGGTCGATGTCGACGCCCGGCTTGAACACGACGTTGATCGACAGGCGGCCGTCACCGGTCGACTGCGACTCGATGTAGAGCATGTCGTCGACGCCGTTGACCTCGAGCTCGATCGGGGTTGCGACCGTCTCGGCGATCACCTCGGCGGACGCGCCGGGGTAGGTCGCGGTGATGTTGACGGTCGGCGGCGCGATCTCGGGATATTCCGCCACGGGAAGCCCGCGCTGGGCGATGAAGCCCACGATCACGATGATGACCGAGAGCACCGACGCGAAGATCGGCCGGTCGATGAAGAAATGGGAAAAACGCATGACGGGCCCTTACCCGGCCTTCGCAGTGATCTCGGCCTTCTGAGGCACGACCTTGGCGCCTGGCCGGACCATGGGATTGGCGAGGCCGTCGAGCACCACCTTGTCGGTGGGCGTGAGGCCGGTGCGGATCACGCGCAGGCCGTCGACCAGCGTGCCGAGGGTCACGGGCTTGGCCTGCACGACGTCGCCCGGGCCGACGACGAACACGATCTTGCGCGCCTGGTCGGAGATGATGGCCGAGTCGGGAATCAGCAGCGCGTCGTACTCGCCGCCGAACAGCTGCAGGCGGCCGAAGATGCCGGGCGTCAGGAGCTGGTCCTTGTTGTCGACCAGGGCGCGAACGCGGATCGTGCCGGAGCGGGCGGTCATCGCGTTGTCCACGAAGTCGACCTTGCCGGTGCGCTTCCACTCGGTCTCGTCGGAAAGCCGGATGCGGACGGGATTGGCGCCGTCGCGCGAGGAGGCGAGCGCTCCCGACAGGATCAGGCGGCTGTAGCGGAGATGGTCGGCCTCCGAGATGTCGAAGACGAAGCGGATCGGATCGAGCGTCACGATCGTGGCGAGCAGGGTGGCGCCGGTCTGACCCCCCGAGATCAGGTTGCCGGCATCGACCTTGCGGTCCGAAATGCGGCCGGCGATTGGCGCCGTCACATTCGTCCACTCGAGGTTGAGCTGGGCGTTGCGCAGCGCCGCCTCCGCGGACTTGAGCTGGGCACGGGCGACGGCGAGCGTCGACTTGCGCGAATCCTGTTCCGCCTCGGTAATGGTGCGCGAGGCGATCAGGGACGCGCCGCGGTTGACCTGCAGCTCCGCGAGGTCGACCTGAGCCTTGTTGCGCGCGACGTCGGCGTCGGCGACCTCGACGGCGATCTCGTAGGGCCGCTTGTCGATGGTGAAGAGCGGGTCGCCGACCTTGACGATCTGGCCGTCCCGGAAATCGATCTTGTCGATGAAGCCCGAGACACGCGCGCGGACTTCCACGGACGCGACGGCCTCGAAGCGGCCGGAATATTCGTCCCACTGGGTCACCCGCTTGGCGAGCGGTTCGGAAACCCCGACCGGCATGGCCGGGGGGCCGCCTTGGGCGACAGCCGCGGATGAAAATGCCAAGAGGCTGAGGCTGGCGAAAGCCAGCAGGCGGCGACGTACGGACACTTGGACTCCCCCGCGAACAATTCTGCGTCGCGAAGTCGACATGTGGTTGCCTCATTGGGCGGTGTCAATTGCTCCCGGAGTAACCGACACACTTCCAGGGAACGCCCTTTTCACCAGCCATTGTAGGGTAAAGCGGCATTCAGTGCCGGCGGACGGGCGAAGATGGCGGAATGTTCGCTGCGGAACACAGGAAGGCTCCGTGCGTTGAGCTTGGTCGCGAGCGCGTGGTCGCGTGTCGGCTTGCGCGTATGTAGAGGGGGCCGGCTTCTTGTTGACGTTCGCCAAGGCATCTCCGGCTCGCATTGCCGTCATTGCTGTCATTCTCGTCGCGATTGCGGCGATCGCCGTCTACGGGTTGGTCCTGCGCGACCCCAAGTCACCGCCCACGACAGCGGCCCCGCCCCCGGCTGAAGTCGGCATTGCGACCCTGGTATCCGCCGATGTGCCCCTGCCTCTCCTCTATGCCGGTCGCGTAACCGGCTTCCGCGTGGTCGAGATCAGATCGCAGGTCGGTGGATTTCTGCTGAAGCGCGAGTTCACCGATGGCGAGGCGGTCAAGGCGGGCGATGTTCTCTTTCGCATCGATCCGCGCGGCTATGAGGCCGCCCTGGCACGCGCCAAGGCGCAGGTGGCCCAAGCGCAGGCGACACTGACCCAAGCAACCGAGAACTTCAGCCGGGTCGAGGGCCTGGCCGCGCGGCAGGTCTCCACGCAGAAGGCGCTCGAGGATGCGACGGCCGCGCGCGAGCAGGCAACCGCGGCGCTGGCGTCGGCCAAGGCCGATGTCCAGACCGCCGAACTCAATCTCGAATACACGGTGATCAAGGCGCCGATCGCGGGCCTCACCAGCATCGAGGCCTCGCCGCCCGAGGGCACGCTCGTCCAGCCGCAGCAGACCGTGCTGACGCGGATCACCCAGCTCGATCCCGCCTACGTCTATTTCACGACCACCGACGGCGAATTGCGCGAACTGACGGAAATCAACCGCCAGCGCGCCAAGCCGCTGACCGAGGATGACGTCACCGTGAAGCTGCGCTTCGGCAATGGCGACGTCTACCCGTTCGATGGCCGGGTCGACATCAGCTCCAGCATCGTCGATCCCCGCACCGGTACGGTCCAGATTCGCGCCGTCTTTCCCAACGAGATGCGCGGCCTGCTGCCCGGCCAGTTCGTGCGGGTCGAGATCATCGGCGTGACCATGCCGAATGCGGTGCTCGTTCCGAAGGCTGCGATCGTGCAGGGACCGCAGGGAGCGGCCGTCTACGTGCTCGATGCCAGCGACGTGGCACAGGCCCGCCCCGTCCAGCTGGACCGCGAGGTCGAGAAGGGGTGGATCGTGAAGAGCGGCCTCAAGGCCGGGGAGCGGGTCGTCATCGACGGCGTCATCCGCGTCCGGCCCGGCGTCAAGGTAAAGCCGGTCGACGCATCGACGGCGCCCGCCGCCCCAGCGGCGGCGTCTGGCGCGGGCGGGACCAGGCCGTGATTTCGAAGTTCTTCATCGACAGGCCGGTCTTCGCCAGCGTCCTGTCGATCGTGATCGTGCTTGCCGGTCTCGTGGCCATGCGGGCGCTGCCGATCTCGCAGTATCCGCAGATCGTGCCGCCCGACGTGGTGGTGACAGCGAGCTACCCCGGCGCGACGGCGGAGACCATCTCCTCGACCGTCGCGGCGCCGCTCGAGCAGCAGATCAACGGCGTCGAGCGGATGATCTACATGCGCTCGACCTCGACCGGCTCCGGCACGATGAGCCTGACCGTCAGCTTCGAGATCGGTACCGATCCCGACCAGAACGCCATCAACGTCAACAATCGCGTGCAACGCGCGCTGCCGCTGCTGCCGGCCGAGGTCGCGCGGCAGGGCGTCGTCGTCCAGAAGCGGTCGTCGTCGATCCTGATGGTGATGACCATGTCGTCGCCCGACCGGCGGTACGACACGGTGTTCATCAGCAACTACGCGCTGGTCAACGTGATCGACGAATTGCGCCGCCTGCCAGGCGTCGGCGACGCCGCCCTGTTCGGCGCCTCGGACTATTCGATGCGCGTCTGGCTGCGACCCGACAAGCTCGCGCAGTACAATCTGACGCCGGGCGACGTCGCGGCCGCGATCCGCGAACAGAACTCGCAGTTCGCGGCGGGACGGTTCGGCGAGGAGCCGATGAAGAACCCGCAGGAGTTCACCTATTCGGTGACGACGCCGGCGCGGCTGGTCGATCCCACCCAGTTCCAGAATATCATCATCCGCTCCGACGAGATCGGCGGTGCGTTGCGCCTCAAGGACGTTGCGAGGGTGGAGCTGGGCGCGCTGACCTACGGTTTCTCCGCGATCTTCAACGGCGCCCCCGCCGTGCCGATCGGTGTCTACCTGCAGCCCGGCGCCAACGCGCTGCAGGTCGCGCAGTCGGTGCAGGACACGATGCAGCGCATTTCGAAGCGCTTTCCCGAGGGACTGCGTTACGACGTGCCGTTCAACACCACGCGCTTCGTCGAGGTCTCGATCGAGGAAGTGGTCATCACCTTCATCGAGGCCATCGTCCTCGTGGTGCTGGTCGTGTTCCTGTTCCTGCAGAATGTGCGGGCGACGATCATTCCGGTCATCGCCATCCCGGTATCGATCGTCGGTACCTTCGCCGGCATGTACCTGCTGGGCTTCTCCATCAACCTGCTGACCCTGTTCGGGCTGGTGCTGGCCATCGGCATCGTCGTGGATGACGCGATCGTGGTGCTGGAGAATGTCGAGCGGATCATGTCCACCGAGGGCAAGAGCCCACGCGACGCGGCGGTCCAGGCGATGCAGGAGGTGACCGGTCCGGTCATCGCCATCGTGCTGGTCCTCTGCGCCGTCTTCATCCCGGTATCCTTCCTGGGCGGACTGGCGGGCGAGCTCTATCGCCAGTTCGCGGTGACCATCGCCGTGTCGGTGGTGATCTCGGGCATCGTGGCGCTCACGCTCACGCCGGCGCTCGCGGCGCTTATCCTGAAGCCCGGCCACGAGAAGCCCGGATGGTTCTTCTCCAGGTTCAACAGGGGCTTCGACTGGGTGACCGAGCGTTACACTGCCGGCGTCTCGTTCCTGCTGAAGAGGGTCGTCGTCGGCCTCGCGGGGGTCGCGGTCATCATCGGGGCGACCGTGTTCCTGTTTCAGAAGGTGCCGGGCGGGCTCGTCCCCAACGAGGACCAGGGCTACGTCTTCCTGGTGACGGCCCTGCCGCCCGCCGCCTCGCTCACGCGTACGCGCGCGGTGACGGCCAAGGCCACCGAGGAGCTGGGCAAGAACCCGGCCGTCGCGAATGTCGTCACATTCTCGGGCTTCGACCTGCTCTCCGGCGCGCAGAAGACGAATTCGGGAATCTCCTTCGTGACGCTGAAGGACTGGTCCGAGCGCAAGGAGCCGGCGCAGGATGCCCGTAATCTCGCGCCGTCGCTCGCCGGCCTGAACACGCACTTCCGAGATGGCGTCGTCATCGGCTTCAACCCGCCTCCCATCCAGGGCATGAGCACGACCGGCGGCTTCGAATTCTACCTGCAGGACCGGTCCGGCGGCTCGCTCGCCAGCCTCGCAGAGGCGGCCAACAAGGTCGTGGCCGCAGCCGCCAGGCATCCGGAACTGGCCGGCGTCTCCACGACGTTCTCCACGAGCGTGCCGCAGTACCGGATCGACGTCGACCGCGACAAGGCGAAGGCCCTCGGCATTCCGATCAACTCGATCTTCGACACGATGCAGAGTTCGTTCGGCAGCCTCTACGTCAACGACTTCACCCTGTTCGGGCGCACCTACCGCGTCAGCCTGTCGTCGGAGGCCGACTTCCGCGAGCGACCCGACGACCTCCGGCATGTCTTCGTGAAGTCCGACAAGAACGTCATGGTGCCGCTGAACGAGCTGGTGACGGTGACGCGCATCGTCGGCCCAGACACCGTCGACCGCTTCAACATCTTTCCCGCTGCCAAGATCCTGGGTGGGCCGGCACCCGGCTATTCCTCCGGCCAGGCGATCGCTGCCATGCAGAAGGTCGTGGCGGAGACGTTGCCCGGCGACTACACGATCGGCTGGACGGGCTCGGCCTACCAGGAACTCGCCACCCAGGGCACGGGCAGTCTGGGATTCGTGTTCGGCTTGGTGATGGTCTTCCTGATCCTGGCCGCGCAGTACGAGCGCTGGTCGTTGCCGCTCGCCGTCCTGACCGCCGTACCCTTCGCGGTGTTCGGCGCGCTGCTGGCGGTCTGGATCCGCGGTCTCGAGAACGACGTCTACTTCCAGATCGGCCTCATCACCCTGATCGGCCTCGCCGCCAAGAATGCCATCCTGATCGTCGAATTCGCCTCCCAACGCTACCGGCAGGGCCTCTCGGCCTATGACGCGGCGATGGAGGCGGCCAGGCTGCGCTTCCGGCCGATCATCATGACCTCGCTCGCCTTCATCCTCGGTGTGGTGCCGCTTGCCATCAGCAGCGGCGCGGGCTCGGCCAGCCGCCATTCGATCGGCACCGGCGTGATCGGCGGCATGCTGGCTGCGACCTTCATCGCCATCCTCTTCGTCCCGCTCTTCTTCCGCCTGCTGACGCGCGGCCGGAAGGCGGATGCCAAGCCTGACGGATCAACGACGCCCGAGCCGAAATCTTAAAGCCTCCGTCGTCTCGACCGCAGCACTGAAGGTGCGGAGTGGAGAGACCTTTTCTCCACCAAAGGCCGGCAAATCGTGGCGAGAAGATCTCTCCACTCCGCGCTGTGCGCTCCGGTCGAGATGACGGGAGGGTGAGGTTGGTGTCGGCAAAGCCTACGCGATATCATCGACCGATGAAGATCAAGAAATTCGGCACGCCGCTCAAGCGGTCTGCAATCAAGCTGATGATGCTGGGCTCGGGCGAGCTCGGCAAGGAAGTCGTCATCGAGGCAATGCGCTTCGGCATCGAGGTCATCGCCTGCGACCGCTATGCCGATGCGCCGGCGATGCTGGTCGCCAACAGCGCCTTTGTGTTCGACATGCGCGACGGCGAGGCGATGCGCTACGTCGTCGAGACGGTGAAACCCGACTTCATCGTCCCCGAGATCGAAGCCATCGCCACCGACATGCTGATCGAGCTGGAGAAGGAGGGATGGACCGTCATCCCGACGGCGCGTGCTGCCCAGCTCACCATGGACCGCCGGGGCATCCGCAAGCTCGCCGCCGAGAAGCTCAAGCTGCCGACCTCGCCCTATCGCTTCGCCGCCAGCCTCGAGGAGCTGCAGGCCGGCGCGGCGGCGGTGGGCTTTCCCTGCTTCATCAAGCCCACCATGTCGTCGTCCGGTCATGGGCAGAGCGTCGCGCGCAAGCCTGCCGACGTCGCCAGAAGCTGGAAGATCGCGATGGAAGGCACGCGCGCCAGCACCGGCCTCGTCATCGTCGAGGGCGCCATCGATTTCGACTACGAGATCACGATGCTGACGGTGCGTCACGACGGCGGCTTCGGCTTCTGCAAGCCGATCGGCCACATCCAGGTCGACGGCGACTATCGCGAGAGCTGGCAGCCGCACGCGATGTCGAAGACGGCGCTGCGCAAGGCACGCGACATCGCCAGGAAGGTCGTGAACGAACTGTGCGGCACGAAGGGCCGTGGCCTGTTCGGCGTGGAGATGTTCGTGAAGGGCGACACGGTGTGGTTCTCAGAACTGTCGCCACGCCCGCACGACACCGGCATGGTGACGATGGTCTCGCAGAATATGAGCGAGATGGAGTTGCATGTGCGCGCCATCCTCGGCCTGCCCATCCCCGAGATCACCTGCCAACCCGCCGCCTCGGTGCCCGTCCTTGGCGACGGCAATCTCAAGGACCCGACCTACACCGGCATCGCCAAGGCGCTCGCCGCGCCGGGAACGTCGGTGCGCATCTTCGGCAAGCCCGAGGTGAAGGGCCACCGCCGCATGGCCGTCGCACTGGCCACCGGCCGCACTGTCAAGGACGCGCGCCGCAAGGCGATGGCTTCGGCGAAGCAGATCAAGGTCGGGTAAAAAACACCGTCGTCCCGAGCGGAGCGCAGCAAAGTCGAGGGACCTCTTTTCGCTTCGACACGCCGTGCGCCGGAAAAGAGGTCCCTCGACTGCGCGCCTGCGGCGCTCCGCTCGGGACGACGGGTGGGCCTCAGTGCCGGAAGTGGCGCATCCCGGTGAAGACCATCGCGAGGCCCTTCTCGTCGGCCGCGTCGATCACTTCCTTGTCGCGCATCGAGCCGCCCGGCTGGATGATCGCGGTCGCTCCGGCTTCGGCGGCGGCCAGAAGGCCGTCGGCGAAGGGGAAGAAGGCATCCGACGCCACGACGCTGCCGACTGCCGGGCTCACCGTGAGGCCCGCGGCCTCGCCCGCTTCGGCGGCGCGGATGGCGGCGATGCGCGAGCTGTCGCGCCGGTTCATCTGGCCGGCACCGACGCCCACCGTGGCGCCGTCCTTGGCATAGACGATGGCGTTCGACTTCACGTGCTTGCAGACGGTGAAGGCGAACAGGAGATCGTCGAGTTCCTTCGCCGTGGGCGACCGCCTGGTCACGACCTTGAGGTCGGCCTTGGTGAGATGGCCGTTGTCGCGGGTCTGGAAGAGATAGCCCCCGGCCACGCTCTTCAGCGTCATGCCGGCCGTCGCCGGATCGGGCAGGGCGCCCGCCAGCAGCACGCGCACGTTCTTCTTGGTGGCGAGGATCGCCAGCGCCTCCGGCGTCGCGTCGGGTGCGATCACCACTTCGAGGAACAGCTTCACGAGTTCGGCCGCGACCCTGGCTTCGAGCGTGCGGTTGAGCGCAACGATGCCGCCGAAGATCGAGACGGGATCGCAGGCATAGGCCTTCTGATAGGCCTTGAACTGATCGGCATCGACCGCCACGCCGCAGGGATTGGCGTGCTTCACCACGACGATGGCCGATTCGGCGAACTCCGCGACGCACTCGTAGGCGGACTCGGTGTCGCCGATATTGTTGTAGGAGAGCTCCTTGCCCTGGACCATGCGCGCCGTCGCGACGCCCGGCCGCTTGCTGCCGTCGCTGTAGAAGGCGGCTTTCTGGTGCGGGTTCTCGCCGTAGCGCAGCGTCTGCACGCGCTCCGCCGACATCGTCAGCCGCTCGGGGAAGGTCTCGCCGTCCTGGGTCGCGAACCAGTTGGCGATGGCGGAATCGTAGGACGCGGTGCGGGCATAGGCCTTGGCCGCCAGCTTGCGGCGCAGCGCCAGGGTCGTTGCGCCCTTGTTGGCGTCGAGCTCCTGCAGCACCGAGGCATAGTCCTTGGGATCGACCACGATGGTCACGAAGTCGTGGTTCTTGGCCGAGGCGCGGATCAGCGCCGGTCCGCCGATGTCGATGTTCTCGACGCAGGTCGGGAAGTCGGCGCCGCGCGCGACCGTGGCCTCGAACGGGTAGAGGTTCACCACCACGAGATCGATGCCCGCGATCCTGTGGTCGCTCATCGCCTTCTGGTGGCCGGCGTCGGTGCGGCGGGCGAGGATGCCGCCATGGATCGAGGGCTGCAGCGTCTTCACGCGCCCGTCCATGATCTCGGGGAAGCCGGTATGGTCGCTGACCTCGACGACCTTCAGCCCGGCGTCGCGCAGCGACTTGGCCGACCCGCCGGTCGAGAGGATTTCCACTCCATGCGCCGCCAGCGCCTTGCCCAGTTCCACCAGGCCCTCCTTGTCGGAAACGGAGATCAGCGCGCGCTGGATGCGGGCCAGATCGGGCGTGGGCGAGGGAACGTATTGGGTCGAGGCGGACATGGCCGGTCTTTTAGGGCGAGCGGGCGAACGCCGCTACGTCCTGCGCTGTGTCATTTGGGCTTTTTTTGCTCGACCGGATGACTCTGACGGCCCGGTGCCACTGCCTCGAAAGGCTTCGGCCATTGCGCAATCGCACGCTGCATGCGCATTGTGTCGGGCATATGGGGAGGGGCCGATGTCTGCATTCAATGCAGTGCGTTTCCGCGTAAAGCCTGGTCGTGAGCAGGCGTTCCTGGACGCTCACAAGGGCATCGCCGAAGCATGGCCCGGTCTGGTGCATGCTAACATCATCAAGACCGGCGACCGCGCCTACTGCCTGATCGCCGAGTGGCCGGACATGGACGCCTGCGTCGCGGCGCGGCCGGCCATGATCGCCACGCTCAATTCCTTCCGCGATACGCTCGAAGACCTCGGCGGCGGTCTCGGGGTCACGGATGCCGTGGGCGGGTCGGTCGTGCTTGCGCTGAAATAGCTTTAGGCGTCCGCGCCTTCCAGGACGCGGACCTTGAAGCCGTCGGATTGCAGGGCGGTCAGGAGTTCGGCCAGATGGGCGCGATCGCGGGTTTCGACCGTGACGTCGAGTTCGGTGGCCTTGGCGACCACGCCGAACAGCCGCTGGTGCAGCACTTCGACGATGTTGCCGCCGGCGCCGCCTATAAGGCCGGCGACGCGGGCGAGCTGGCCCGGCGCGTCGCCGATCATCAGGCGCAGCCGCACGATGCGGCCGTCGCGGACCAGGCCGCGCAGCAGGACCGAGGCCAGCAGGCGGGTGTCGATATTGCCGCCGCACAGGATCAGTCCGACCTTGCGGCCGGCGAACACCTCCGGATGCGCCAGCAGGGCGGCGAGCCCGGCGGCGCCGGCGCCTTCGGCCACCGTCTTCTCGACCTCGAGGAACAGCGCGATGGCGCGTTCGATCGCCACCTCGTCGACCGCCAGCACCCGGTCGACCAGGGCGCGGGCGATGGCGAGCGGCGTCTGGCCGATGTCGCGCACGGCGATGCCCTCGGCAATCGTGTCGCCGCCGACCGTGACCGGCTGGCCAGCCAGGAGCTGGCGCATCGCCGAGTAGCCGGCCGATTCGACGCCGATCATCTTCACGTCGGGCTTGAGGCCACGCGCCGCGACGGCGCAGCCGGCCAGCATGCCACCGCCACCGACCGGCACGACCAGCGTGTCGATCTCCGGCGCGTCGGCCAGCATCTCCAGCGCAATCGTGCCCTGTCCCGCGATGATGCGTGGATCGTCATAGGGATGGACGAAGACCAGTCTCTCCGCGTCGGCCAGTCGATGGGCCTCGGCCGCCGCCTCCGACAGCGTGTCGCCCTTGAGCACGACCCGCGCGCCGTGGTCGCGCGTGTGCTTCACCTTGGTGTTGGGCGTGAAGGACGGCATCACGATGGTGGCGGGAATGCCGAGCCGTCCCGCGTGATAGGCGACGCCCTGCGCGTGGTTTCCGGCCGACATGGCGATGACGCCGCGCCGCCGCTCATCGTCGGTGAGCTGCAGCAGCGTGTTCAGCGCACCGCGCTCCTTGAACGAGGCGGTGAACTGCAGGTTCTCGAACTTCACCCAGATGTCGGCCTTCGCGATGCGCGACAGCGTCTCGCTGCGCAGGCAGGGCGTGTGCACGACGGCGCCCGCGATGCGCGCGGCCGCGGCGCGGACGTCGGCGAGGGAAACGGGGAGGGTGTCGGTATTCATCTTTGTCATCCTGAGCGCAGCGAAGGATCCAACGCTGGCTACACAGTACTTCGGTCGTTCCGCCAGGTCCTTCGCTGTGATCAGGACGACAGAGGGGAGTAACCATCGCGGCACAGTGTCTGGAGCTGCGCCAGAGAAATGCCGCCGATGTCCAGGGCGGCCAGGAGGTCATTCTCGGCGGTGAAATCTCTCCCGTACATCGCCGAGAATAGCGCGACGCCGGCTTCGTGCAGCGGCGCGGGATGGCTCGCGAGGCGGCCGAGTTTCGCGGTGGGCACGAGGCCAAAGGGCACGTCCTCGGTGACGTAGCGGCTGTCGGCGGTCGTCGGGCCTGCGCCGCTCTTGCCGATGGCATGCATCGCTTGATGCATCTCCGAGGCCGAGCCGTAGGGCACGCCGAAGGAGAGGTGCAGGTGCTGGAAGATCGTGCGCACGTCCAGGCCGAGCGATGCGGCGATGGCGAGGCGCTCGCGATCCAGTTCCTCGAGCAGGCGACCGACATTGGGCGTCACGTTCTCGGCCTGGCCCCACGCCTCGGCCTTCTCCATGCGCGTCATGTTGCCGAGCGCGATGCCCATGTGAATCGTCGGATTGAGATTGCTGAGCGCGATGGCAAGCAGGCTTCCGCGGTCGACGAAGCGGTCGCCGAACAGCGACTGGCAAAGCGCCAGCCCTTCGGCGCTGCGCGAGGCGGGAAGGGTGGCGAGATCGACGGTCTTGCGGACCGTGTTGACCTGAACCTTCGCAGGACCGGTCTGGCGACCGCTCACCAGCGTGGTGCCCCAGGCGATGATCGACGCCGTGACGCTACGCGCGGCCAGCAGGCGCGAAAGATAGAGCGCGCCGAACGAGGCGTGCGAACTGACGATCACGGTCTGTGCCGCGGCGACGTGCGGCGCGATCGCGTCGAAGACGTGCCTGTGGCCGTAGGCCGGCAGCGCGATCAGGATCACGTCGGCGCCCGCGACGACGTCCGCCGCGCTGGTCGCAATGCGCGGCTTGAACGTGCCCTCGATCGCACCGGCTGCGACGAGCGGCTCGCCTGCAGCCAAGGCCTGCGTGCGTTTGCCCGACGGCGACCACAGGCTGGCGGCATGTCCCGCCTGCTCGAGGAACGCCGCCATTCCAAACGCGATCGCTCCCGCCCCGACGATGCCGACCTTCATGTTTGCATTCCTATTCTGATCCCCGTCGTCTCGACCGTAGCCGAGCGCAGCGAGGCGAAGTGGAGAGACCTTCTCTCGACCAATAGGCGGCAATTGATGGAGAGAAGATCTCTCCGCTCCGCGCTTCGCGCTCCGGTCGAGATGACGGGGGGGGTTATGCCAGCTTGCGGTCGAGCCAGTCTTGCGTGCGATAGAGCGCACCGATCAGGGGCAGGTAGAGCGAGGGATCGCCGTTGTAGAGCGGATGCTCGGGAAACTCGCGGCCGTCGAAGGCGTTGACTGGCGCGTTGGAGCCGCCGGCGATCTTCTTCGCCGTCTGCGTGCCGAGATAGGTCATCATCGCAACGCCGCTGCCGTTGCAGGCCAGCAGATAGTGCATGCCGTCGTCCTGGCCCATGTGCGACATCGAATCGAGCGCGAAGGCCACGTTGCCCGTCCAGACGTGGGTGATGCGGATGCCCTTCAGCTGCGGGAAGCGGTCGATCATGTACTGGTACAGGATCGGCGCACTCACCTCCGGGGGCGCGGCGGTGAAGCGGGCGCGGCCGCCGAAGATCATCTGCTTCCCGTCGGGCGAGGGCCGGTAATAGGTTAGCACCCTCTTGGTGTCGCCGATCGAGCGCTGCAGCGGGATGAGATCCGTTGCCGGCATCGGCAGCTCTTCGGTGGCGATGATGTGGCTCGCCACCGGCACAACGCGCATCTTCAGCTTCGGCGTCAGGTCGCCGGTATAGCCGTTGGTCGCGATCACGACTTCCTTGCAGGCGATCGGCCCCTTGGCGGTCAGCACGCGCCAGCCGCCATTGATCTTTTCGATGCGCTCGGCCTCGACATTGCCGCACAGCACCGCGCCCTGAGTGTGCGCGGCTTCGAGCAGGCCCTTGTAGTAGCGCGCGGGGTGGAGATTACCGCCGGCCCTGACGTACATGCCGCCGTAGTAATAGTCGGACGCCATCATCTCGCGCACCCGCTCTCGCGGGATCATCTCGGCGCCGACATTGGCGTACTTGTTGAACATCTCGACCTTGCGCGCCTGGTCGTCGTAGTGCTTGGGCGTCCAGGCGCCGGTGAAGCGGCCGTTGGTGATCAGGCCGCAGTCGATCTTCTCGCGATGGATGATGTCGATCAGCGTCTGCAGCGAATCCGCGCCGCTGCCGAGGAACGCCGCCTTGTTGGCCTCGAACTCGGCCTCGACCTTGGGATTCTTTCCGCCCAGCCCCTTGGCGATGTTGGTGCCGCCCGACAGCATGCCGCCGTTGCGCGTCGAGGCGCCGATGCCGAACACGCCGCGTTCCAGCACCACGCAGTCGATGCCGTTGCGCCGCAGTTCCAGCGCCGTCGAGAGCCCGCCATAGCCCGCGCCCACGATCACCACGTCGGTTTTGGCGGGCGGATCGACGCTCAGCGCGTTGTTGGGCGTCCACGCCTCCCACCACCAGGGTTGCGCCTTGAAGTCGGGGTGGAAGATATCGGCTTTGTTCATGGGCTTTACTCGAATTTTTTGTCATCCCGAGCGCAGCGAGGGATCCTTACTGTTGCGGCACAAGGATCCCTCGCTGCGCCCGGGATGACACGGGGCATCAGAAATCGGTCACCTTGCCGTTGAACTGCCAGTCGCCGTAGCGGGTCGGCTCGGGGCCGGGTGGGCCGCCGATCTCCTCGACCTTCTTCGGCTTCTCGGGCGGGACGGGTGGTCTGGGGGCGGCGTCCGCCTTGGATGATGGTGCCGGCGGCTCCGCCGGGGTGGGCTTGGTGGGTTCGGTCATGGCGGCATGATGCCTGCCCATTCCTTGATTCGCCACTTTTGCACACCAACTTACCCGGCATGAATTACTTCAAGACCGCCCTCCTGCTCGCCGCGCTGACGGGCTTCTTCCTCGTGGCCGGCTACCTGATGGGAGGCCAGACGGGCCTCGTCATCGCCTTCGTCGTTGCGCTGGGCATGAACATTTTTGCCTACTGGAACAGCGACCAGATGGTCCTGCGCATGGCCAACGCGCAGGAGGTCGGGCCGGAGAATGCGCCCGAGCTGTTCAACATCGTCCACGAGCTGACGCAGCGCGCCGGCCTGCCGATGCCCCGCGTCTACCTGATCGCCGAGGACCAGCCGAACGCCTTCGCGACCGGTCGCGACCCGGAACATGCCGCCGTGGCGGCCACCACCGGCCTGCTGCGCAACCTCAGCCGCGAGGAGGTCGCCGGCGTGATGGCGCACGAGCTGGCCCATGTCCGCCACCGCGATACGCTGATCATGACCGTGGCCGCGACCCTGTCGGGCGCCATCGGCATGCTGGCGAGCTTCGGCGGCCTGATGGGCGGCGGCCGCGATGCCGAGGGCCGGCCGCTGGTCAATCCGATCGTCGCCATCGCCGCGATGATCCTGGCGCCGATGGCCGCCATGCTGGTGCAGATGGCGATCAGCCGCGGCCGTGAATACGAGGCCGACCGGATGGGCGCGGAAATCTGCGGCCAGCCGCAGTGGCTCGCCTCGGCGCTGGCCAAGCTGCACGCCGGCACGCAGCAGCTCCACAACGAGGCGGCCGAGCGCAATCCGGCGACGGCGCACATGTACATCGCCAACCCGCTGGCGGCGGCCGGCGGCATGTCGAGCCTGTTCTCGACCCATCCGCCGATGGAGGAGCGCATCGCGCGCCTGCAGGCGATGGCCAGCCAGACCCGCGCCCAGTCGCGGTCGTCGGCCGCGCCGCCGCGGGCGGGCGGCCCGTGGGCAGCGGCACCGCAGGCGCCGCGTCGCGGTCCCTGGGGCTGACAGGTAGACTCATCGAATAGCCCGTCATCTCGACCGGAGCCCCGAAGGGGCGGAGTGGAGAGATCTTTTTTCCACTCAATGGCGCCAAATCGCGGAAAAAGGTCTCTCCACTCCGCGCTACGCGCTCCGGTCGAGACGACGGAGCTTTTTGTATGACTAAACCTTTGGCGGCAGCGCCGCCGGCTCGTCGCCGAGATCGACGGCGAGGATGCGTTCGCCGCGGCGGGTGATCGCCGTCGTCGAGGTGTCGATCTCGCGCAGGTCCTTTTCGGTCTGCGCGAAGTGCTTCTTGAGATTGTCGACCCGGTCGTCGAGCCGCTTCACGTCGCCCAGGATCAAGCCGACCATCTTCTGAATCTCGCCCGCCTGCTCGCGCATGCGCACGTCCTTCAGCACGGCGCGCACGGTGTTCAGGGTCGCCATCATGGTGGTGGGCGACACGATCCAGACGCGCGCCCTGTAGGATTCCTCGACCAATCCTGTGAAATTGGCGTGCAGCTCGCCATAGACGGCTTCCGAGGGCAGGAACATCAGTGCCGATTCGGCGGTCTCGCCGGGCACGATGTATTTGCTGCGGATGTCTGCGATGTGCTTGCGGATCGCCTGCTGGAAGGCGCGCTGCGCCATCAACAGGGCGGCCGCATCGCCGGCCGGCACGGCGCGCAACAGGCTATAACTTTCCAGCGGGAACTTCGCGTCGATGGCGATCGAGCCCGGCGGATTGGGCAGCTTCAGCAGGCAGTCGGCGCGCACGCCGGTCGAGAGCGTCGCCTGGAAATCGTAGGCCGAGGGCGGCAGGGCGCTCTGCACCAGGTCGTTGAGCTGGACCTCACCGAACGCGCCGCGCGCCTGCTTGTTGGACAGGACCTCCTGCAGGCTGACGACCTGGGTCGACAGCTCGCCGATCTTCTTCTGCGCCTCGTCGATGCGGACCAGTCGCTCGCGCAGGTCGGTCACGATCTGGCCCGTCGCCTTCTCGGTCCGGTCCAGCCGCTCCGTGACCACCTTGGCCAGCGCCTGCTCCTGCTCGCGCAGCGACTTCTCGACCCGCTGCACGGTTTCGGCCTGCTGGCTCAGCGCCAGGCCAAGCTGCTGCCGCATGCGCTGCTCCGCCTCGCGGTTGCTGCCCTGGCGCATCAGCACCACGACCAGGAGGAGGGCCAGCAGAGCGACGGCGGCGAGGAGGGCGAGGGTCAGGACATCCATTGTTCCGCTTATAATCCGCCGGCTCGACAAGCGCACGGCCGGCCGGTAATCCAAACCTCCCATGGCTCGCAAATACGATCCCCCCGCGCACGATCCGGACGTGTGGCTGTTCGATCTGGACAACACGCTCTACCCGGCGCGCTGCAACCTGTTCTCCCAGATCGACGTACGCATCGGGCGCTACATCGCCGACTGGCTGAAGGTCACGCCGGAAGAGGCGCGGATCGTGCAGAAGCAGTACTGGCGCGACCACGGCACGTCGATGCGCGGGATGATGAGCCTGCACGGCGTCGATCCCACGCACTATCTCGACTACGTCCACGACATCGACTACTCGCCGGTCGAGGCCAATCCCGCACTCGAAGCGTCGCTGCGCGCGCTGCCCGGCCGCAAGCTCATCTTCACCGCCGGCGACGTGCCGCACGCCGAGCGCGTGATGGAGCGGCTGGGCGTGTCGCATCACTTCGAGGCGATCTTCGACATCGCCGCGGGCGAATACTGGCCCAAGCCGCATCCGCAGATCTACGATTCGCTGGTGAAGAAGCACGGCATCGATCCGACCCGCGCCGCCTTCGCTGACGACATCTCCGTCAACCTGAAGCCCGCCGCCGACATCGGCATGCGCACCATCTGGATTCGCACCGACGAGAGCGTGAAGCGCGCGGCCGACGCCGATCTCAGTCACATCCATCACCAGACCGACGACCTCGCCACGTGGCTCGACGACTGGCTGACCGAAAGGAACATCAAGAAGTGAAGATCCTGATTCTCGGCGCCGGCGCGGTCGGCGGCTATTGGGGCGCGCGCCTCACCCAGGCCGGCGTCGACGTCACCTTCCTGTTGCGCGAGAAGCGCGCCGAGAAGGTGCGCAAGGAAGGCCTCGTCGTGAAGAGCCCGAAGGGCGACGCCGTCGTGCCGGTCAAGGTCGTCACCCAGGGCGGCGAAGGCGGGCCCTACGACGTCATCGTGCTGGCCTGCAAGGCCTACGATCTCGACTCGGCGATGGAGTCGATTGCGCCCGCGGTCGGAGCCAACACGGTCATCGTGCCGATGCTGAACGGCCACGCCCATTTCGCTACGCTCGACGGCAAGTTCGGCGCCGAACATGTGGCGGGCGGCCTCGCGCGCATCTCGGGCATGCTGGGACCCAACGGCGAGATCCTGCACAGCGGCGCCTCGGGCGTGTCGTTCGGCGAGCGCGACGGAAAACCCGCGCGTGCGTCGCTGGTCGAGCTCGATGCGGCCTGCAGGAAGGCCGGCATCGACGGCGGCCTGAACGACAACATCAACCAGGACCTCTGGGACAAGTGGATCATGCTGTCGACCATCGCGGGCATGTGCGCCTCGATGCGCGGCACGATCGGCGACATCATGGAGAGCGAGGACGGCGCGGCGATCGTCGCCGAGACGCTGGAGGAGAGCCGCAAGGTCGCCGTGGCCGAGGGCCAGCCGCCGAGCGACAAGGTCGTGGCCAGCCTCAAGGGCATGCTGACGGCCAAGGGCTCGAAGGCCGTGGCCTCGATCCTGGGCGACATGGAGAAGGGCGGCGCGGCCGAGGGCAAGCAGATCGTCGGCGACATGCTGGCCCGCGCGCGCAAGCACGGCATCGCCGCGCCCAACCTGCGCTACGCCTACGCCCATCTGCAGACCTATGAAGCGCGCCGGGCGCGTGGCGGACTGAAATAGAGGCCAGAGGTAGAAGCCAACATGAAGATCCTGATCCTCGGCGCCGGCGCGATCGGCGGCTATGTCGGCGGACGCCTGCACCAGAGCGGCGCCGACGTGACCTTCCTCGTGCGCGCGGGTCGCAACGAGGCGCTGCAGCGCGACGGGCTGGTGATCAGGAGTACCAAGGGCGACGTCACCCAGAAAGTGAAGACCGTCACCAGCGGCAGCGAGGGCGGCCCGTACGACCTCGTGCTGCTGACCTGCAAGGCCTACGACCTCGACTCGGCGATGGACGCGATTGCTCCGGCGGTCGGTCCCAACACCACCGTCGTGCCGCTGCTGAATGGCATGCGCCATCTCGAGGCGCTCGATGCCCGCTTCGGCGCGGAGAAGGTGGTAGGCGGCCTGGCGAGGGTCGGCGTCGCCATGAACGCGCAGGGCCACATCCTGCACACCAGCCCCTTCGCCGTGATCTCGTTCGGCGAGCGCGACGGAAAGCCCGGGCGTCCGGCGCTGGCCGAGCTCGATGCCGCGATCAAGAAGTCGGGCATCGACGGCGGGCTGAACGCCAACATCGTCCAGGATCTCTGGGACAAGTGGATCATGCTGTGCACGCTGGCGGCGACGTGCTGTCTGATGCGCGGTTCGTCCGGCGACGTGCTCGAAGCCGACGAGGGCATGGCGATCGTGCTGGAGACGGTCGAGGAAGGCCGCCAGGTCGGCGCCGCCGCCGGGCACGATCCCGGCGAAAAGGGCCTCAAGACGATCCGCTCGTTCCTCACCGTGAAGGGCTCGAAGTTCACCGCCTCGATGCTGCACGACCTCGAGAAGGGGAACATGGTCGAGGCCGACCACATCGTCGGCGACATGATCGCCCGTGCGAAGAAGGCCGGCATCGCCACGCCGAACCTGCGCATGGCCTATGCGCACCTGCAGGTCTATCTCGCCCAGCGTGCGCGCAAAGCGACTTGAAAGCCCGGCCGGGGGATCTTACCTCTTGGCCATGAACTTCTCGGGCTCCCTCTCTCTCGTGCCGCGACGGAACCATCCGATCGCGGAAGCGTAGTCCCCGAGCCGGCCTTTGTGTCCCGGCATCGGGGCACTCGATCGCCTTTGTTTGCGGTCGCCGATTGAATCCAATTTGTCTTCAGCCATGCAGGAGCATCCGCGATGCCCGCCGTTGCACGTAATCGTTCCGTCCCCAACATCGTCGTCAGCGACGCCGACTGCGATCGCCTAACCGACCTCGCCACCGCTTCCCTGGAGCGTCTGCCCGAGGTCGCCGAGGAGCTGCTGTCCGAAATGGAACGCGCCAAGGTCGTGAGCGAAGACAGCGTGCCGGCGGACGTCGTGCGCATGGGATCGACCGTGACCTTCCGCTCGGACGCCGGCACCGATGGCGAGCAGCACGAACTCACGGAGACGCTGGTCTATCCCGTCGACGAGGACAGCGACGCCCACAAGCTCTCGGTGATGACCCCGGTCGGCGCGGCCCTGATCGGCCTGGCCGTCGGCCAGTCGATTTCCTGGACGGCGCGCGACGGCCGCAAGCACCGACTCACGGTGGTTAAGGTCGCCTGATCCTCAGGGCTTGAAGCGCAGCAGGGCCACGCCGAAGCCCACGAAGACGACGCCGCTGACCCGATTGAGCCAGCGGCGCCAGATGCCGTGCATCAGCCGGTCGGCCAGCTTGCGGCCCGTGAGCGCATAGATCGAGTAGAAGAACAGCTCGACGCCCACGAAGGTCGCGACCATCAACGCGAATTGCGGTCCCCAGGCGCGCGCCGGGTCGATGAACTGCGGGAAGAAGGCGGCGGCGAAGATCAGCAGCTTCGGGTTGCTGATGCCGACCAGGAAGCCGCCGCGAAACAGGGCGACCGCCGACGCACCGGTCGAAGGCGGCGGCGCGTCGTTCGCGACCGGCTCGCGCCATGTCTGGACGCCGAGATAGACCAGGTAGGCGGCGCCCAGGATCTTGAGCAGGTCGAAGGCGCCGGGCAACGCCAGCAGCACCGCGCTGAGGCCCGCGACCGATCCCGTCAGCATCAGGACGAGCGCGGTGAGGCATCCCGCGACGCCGACGAACGCGGCGCCGAGACCGTAACGGATGCTGCGCGTCGTGACGTAGAGCACGTTCGGCCCTGGCGTGCAGGCAATCAGCACGACCGCGCCGAGATAGATCCACCAGGTTTCGAGAGTCACTTCAGCTCTTCCATAAAGCCAAACACCCGTCGTCTCGACCGGAGCCTCGCGCAGCGAGGCGTAGCGGGGAGACCTTCTTTCGACGATTGGCCGGCTATCTGGCGAGAGAAGGTCTCTCCGCTACGCGCCTGCGGCGCTTCGGTCGAGACGACGGAGTCTTGCGATGATTTCGCTACCTCCGAGAGGAGAGCGCTCCGTAGGCGGCCAGTGCCGCGTGGTTCACGAGATCGCTGACGGTCGCGCCCATCTGCACGATCTGCACGGGCTTGGAGAGGCCGTCGATCACCGGGCCGATCACCGTCACGCCGCCCAGCGACTGCATCAGGCGCGAGGAGATGTGGGCGGAGTGCAGGCCCGGCATGATCAGGATGTTGGCCGGGCCGGTGAGGCGGGTGAACGGATAGGTCGACTTCAGCAGCTCGAAGTCGAGCGCCATGTCGGCCTGCATCTCGCCGTCATACTCGAAGCCGACCTCCTCGGCGTCGAGCAGGCGGATCGCCTTCCGGATACGGTCGATGCGCTCGATCTCGCGGCTGCCGAAGTTCGAGAAGGAGAGGAAGGCGACCCTCGGCTCGTGGCCCATCATGCGGGCATTCTTCACCATCTGCTTGGCGATGGTCGCGAGCTGCTCCGGCGTCGGCGTCTCGTTGATCGAGGTGTCGGCCAGGAACACCGTGCCCTGGCGCGAGACGACGATGGAATAGCCCATCGGCACCTTGCTCGCGTCGATGTTGATCACGCGTTTGACGTCGGCGTAGCACTCGGGGAAGCGCCGCGTGATGCCGGTCACCATGCCGTCGGCGTCGCCCGCCGCCACCATGCAGGCGCCGAACACGTTGCGGCCCTGGTTCACCATGCGCTGCACGTCGCGATGCAGGTAGCCGTCGCGCTGCAGGCGACGATAGACCAGCTCGGTGTAGGGCGCGTTCTTGGTCGACAGGCGCGCATTGTGGATTTCCATGCCCGACGTGTCGTTGATGCCGAGCGACTTCATGGTCTCGCGCACCTGCTCCTCGCGGCCGATCAGGATCGGCGTGCCGTAGCCGTTGTCGCGGAACATCACGGCGGCGCGGATCGTGCGCTCCTCCTCGCCCTCGGCGAAGACGATGCGCTGCGGATTGGCCTTCACCTGCTCGAACAGGCTCTGCAGGAAGTGGCTGGTCGGATCGAGGCGGCCGCTGAGGCTGCGCTTGTATTCCGCCATGTCGGCGATCTGCTTCTTGGCGACGCCCGAATCCATCGCGGCCTTGGCCACGGCGGCGGAGACCTCGACGATCAGGCGCGGATCGAACGGCACCGGCACGACATACTCGGGTCCGTAGCGCAGGCGGCGGCCGGAATAGGCACGGTCGACCTCGTCGGGCACGTCCTCGCGGGCGAGCTTGGCCAGCGCCTCGGCCGCGGCGACCTTCATCTCCTCGTTGATCGTCGTGGCGCGCACGTCGAGCGCGCCGCGGAAGATGTAGGGGAAGCCCAGCACGTTGTTGATCTGGTTGGCGTAGTCCGACCGGCCGGTCGCCACGATCGCGTCGCCGCGCGCGGCCTTCACGTCTTCCGGCGTGATCTCGGGATCGGGATTGGCCATCGCGAAGATGATCGGCTTGGCGGCCATCGACTTCACCATGTCCTGGGTGACGGCACCCTTGACCGAGAGGCCGAAGAACACGTCGGCGCCCTTCATCGCTTCTTCCAGCGTGCGCGCCTTGGTACGGACCGCGTGGGCGCTCTTCCACTGGTTCATGCCCTCGGTGCGACCCTGGTAGATGACGCCCTTGGTGTCGCAGAGGATGGCATTCTCGTGCGGCATGCCCATCGCCTTGACCAGCTCGATGCAGGCGATCGATGCGGCGCCCGCACCGTTCACCACCATCTTGATGTCCTTGATGTTGCGGCCGGTGAGATGCAGCGCATTGATGAGACCGGCGGCGGAGACGATCGCGGTGCCATGCTGGTCGTCATGGAAGATCGGGATGTCCATCAACTCGCGCAGGCGCTGCTCGATGATGAAGCACTCGGGCGCCTTGATGTCCTCGAGGTTGATGCCTCCGAAGGTCGGCCCGAGATAGCGCACGCAGTTCACGAACTGGTCGACGTCCTTGGTGTCGACTTCGAGGTCGATACAGTCGACGTCGGCGAAGCGCTTGAAGAGGACCGCCTTGCCTTCCATCACCGGCTTGCCGGCCAGCGCGCCGATGTCGCCCAGGCCCAGCACCGCGGTGCCGTTGGAGATCACGGCCACCAGGTTGCCCTTGACCGTGTAGTCGTAGGCGGTCGAGGGATCCTTCTCGATCGCGAGGCAGGGGGCTGCGACGCCCGGCGAATAGGCCAGGGCCAGGTCGCGTTGGGTGACCAGCGGCTTGCTGGCAATGATCTCGATTTTTCCGGGCCGACCCGTCCGGTGCATGATCAGCGAATCGCCGTCGAGATCGCCCATCTGGTTGCTGACCATTTCTTCCGAGCTTTTGCCCGCCATTTGAATTTCTCTCCCGGTTGAGGACGCATATTGGCGATAATCGGCGCAAGGTGCCAGCCAGCCATCCCGCGCTGCAGCGCAACTTCCATGCCCAAATATCGTCCACCTCTCGTCCACATGGACCGCTCTGCGGCGTGTGCTAGACCGAACGCTTCCCGAGGAGCTTCAGTGCCGGACAGTTCCGCCATCCCCGCCGACGCCACGCCGATGATGCGCCAGTACCTGGCGATCAAGGCGGCGCATCCGGACCATCTGGTGTTCTACCGGATGGGCGATTTCTACGAGCTGTTCTTCGACGACGCGGTGAAGGCCTCGGCGGCGCTCGACATCGCGCTGACCAAGCGCGGCCAGCATCTCGGCGAAGACATCAAGATGTGCGGCGTGCCGGTGCACAGCCATGAGGCCTACCTGTCGCGCCTGATCCGCCAGAGCTTCAAGGTCGCGGTCTGCGAGCAGGTCGAGGATCCGGCCGAGGCCAAGAAGCGCGGCGCCAAGTCCGTGGTCGAGCGCGCCGTGGTGCGCGTCATCACGCCGGGCACCCTGACCGAAGACTCTCTGCTCGATGCGCGCAGCCACAATTATCTCGCCGCACTCTCCGAGGCGCAGGGCGAACTGGCGCTGGCCTGGCTCGACCTCTCGACGGCGGATTTCGCCACCCAGCCGCTGCTGCCCGGCCAGGTCGCGGCCGCCTTGGCGCGGCTGGCGCCCGGCGAGCTGCTGGTGCCCGATCGCCTTCTGGCGCGCGAGCCGCTGAAGACCGTGCTGGAAGAGTGGAACGCCGTCCTGACGCCGCTGCCCTCGGCGCGGTTCGACAGTGAAAATGCCCGCAAGCGCCTGCAGGCGGCCTTCAATGTGGCCGTGCTCGACAGTTTCGGCGCCTTTTCCCGTGCCGAAGTCGCGGCCTGCGGGGCGCTGCTCGACTATGTCGAGCTGACCCAGGCCGGCAAGCGCCCGGCCCTGGTGCCGCCGCGCCGCGAGCGTGCCGACGGCACGATGGAGATCGACCCGGCGACGCGCCGCAACCTCGAGCTGGTGAAGAGCCTCGACGGCCGCCGCGATGGCAGCCTGCTGGCCACCATCGATCGCACCCTGACCGGCCCCGGCGCCCGCCTGCTGGCCGAGCGTATCGCCGCGCCTCTCACCGACCGGGCCGAGATCGAGCGCCGGCTCGACCTGGTGCAGCTCTTCGTCGAACGTCCGGCCGTGCGCGAGCGGGTGCGCGAGGCGCTGCGGCGCACGCCCGACATCGAGCGCGCGCTACAGCGGCTCTCGGTCGGGCGCGGCGGTCCGCGCGACCTCGCCGCCCTGCGCGACGGGCTGGAATCGGGCGAGACGCTGGCGGATTCGCTGCGCGCCGAGCCGGAAGCCTTGTTGCCACCGCCAGCGCCGCTGGCCGACATCGTCCTGTGCTGCACCGGCCATCGCGACACCGTGGCGGCGCTGGCCGAGGCGCTAGCCGACGAGCCGCCGCTGCTGGTGCGCGACGGCGGTTTCGTGCGCCAGGGCTACCGGCCCGAGCTCGACGAGCAGCGCACGCTGCGCGACGACAGCCGCAAGACGGTGGCGGGACTCGAAGCCAAGTACCGGGCCTCCTCGGGCGTGGCGTCGCTGAAGATCCGGCACAACAACATGATCGGCTACCATATCGAAGTGACGGCGGTGCACGCCGACAAGCTCGACCTGGCGGCGCTGGGCTTCACGCGGCGGCAGTCGATGTCGAACGCCACGCGCTTCAGCACCGCCGAACTGGCCGACCTCGAAACCCGCATCGGCCGCGCCGCCGACCAGGCGCTGGCGCTCGAACTCGCCGTATTCGAGGAGCTTGTGGCGAAGGTGACGGCGGTGTCGCCGGCGATCGCCGCGGCCGGCCGTTCGCTCGCCGCGCTCGATGTCGCCTCGGCCCTGGCCGAGCTGGCGGCCAGCAGCAACCATGTGCGGCCGCAACTCGCCGACGATTCTTCGTTCTCGATCGAGGGCGGCCGACACCCGGTGGTCGAGGCGGCACTCGCCCGCCAGAGCGGCGCGGGCTTCGTGCCCAACGACTGCGAACTGGGGACGGACCGTCGCCTGTGGTTGCTCACCGGCCCCAACATGGCGGGTAAATCCACCTTCCTGCGCCAGAACGCGCTGATCGCGGTGATGGCACAGGCCGGCGCCTTCGTGCCGGCCAAGGCCGCCACCATCGGCATCGTCGATCGCCTGTTCAGCCGCGTCGGCGCCGCCGACGACCTGGCGCGCGGCCGCTCGACCTTCATGGTCGAGATGGTCGAGACGGCGGCGATCCTGAACCAGGCGACGGCGAAGAGCCTCGTCATCCTCGACGAGATCGGCCGCGGCACAGCGACCTTCGACGGCCTGTCGATCGCCTGGGCGACGCTGGAGCATCTGCACGACGTCAACAAATGCCGCGCGCTGTTCGCCACGCACTATCACGAGCTGGGCGCGCTGAAGGAGCGACTGAGCGCGCTCGCGCCCTACACGATGCGCGTCAAGGAATGGCAGAACGAGGTCGTGTTCCTGCACGAGGTCGCGCCGGGCGCTGCCGACCGCTCCTACGGCATCCACGTGGCCCAACTCGCCGGCCTTCCCGCCGCTGTCGTGTCGCGCGCCGAGGAAGTGCTCGCCGTGCTGGAGAAGGGCGAACAGTCCGGCGCCGTCACGCGCCTCGCCGAAGATCTCCCGCTCTTTGCCGCCGCCCCCGCGCGTCCCGCCAGCGGCACGGCGAAGACGAAGGAATCGGAAGTCGAGAAGGCCCTGGCCGAGATCAACCCCGACGAACTCTCGCCGCGGGAGGCACTGGAAGCGCTCTACGCGCTGCGTCAGCGCTTGCCGGAATAGTTCGTCATTGGAGCGCGCCACTCCAGTGGCGCAATCATGATCATGAGCGCCACTGGAGTGGCGCGCTCCAATGAAAGACTCCGTGTCATCCCGAGCGCTAGCGAGGGACCTTTCCTCGGTGATCAATCACGTGCCGCGGAGTCTGACGTCCAAGGCTGCGGATAGTGTTCGGGTATCCAGCCCGTCTTCATGACGAACAGCCGGCTGACTATGTGCGCCAGCACATAGAGCGTCAGCAGCTCGATGAAGCAGATCAGCAGGACACGACTGGACTGATCCAGGCCTGATCCAACAATGCTCTCTGTCGTGGAGGCACAAACGCCTCGAGAAAACTCAGAATCCTCTCGCCTGCGATCGAGACGAATGAGAGGAACGCTGCAATCGCGATCAATCGGCTTCGGATACCGTTGGCTTCGCGAAACGCGCGCCACAGCCCCCAGGATAGGCCGGCCGCCCGGGACGGAAGGAACAACAGGAAGCCACCGAAGAAGAGTGCGAGCGCGATCTGGCCGATCAGATCGATGGGTACATCAAAGAGCCAGCGGACAGTCGCACCTCGGTTGGGTTCTTCGGCGGACGGCAAGCGACCGCTGAGAAACTCGCCCCAGAGCAAGAAGACAATCCGCAAGAAAATCGACTGCGCTACCAAGAAAGCAATGAAGCCGCCGCTAATGAAAGCATGCCAGGGAAAGCGATCCTGTCCTAGAAGAGTGCTTCGGCGCTGGCTCCAATCGTCATACAGCGCGTACTTGAACCACTGATAGAGAATCATTGTGATCAAGAGGATGCGAGTGCCGCTCCAGAACAGCGAATGGGGAACGTCCCATCCCATTGCGTAGAAGTGTGGAATGGAAAGGATCTCGATGATGGACAGGGCTGCAAAGGCGACGATGCCCGGACCGGCGACGCCCCAGAATCTTCCTTGATGATTGACCCAATGATCGAATGCCTCGCCGATCAGGCTCCCCATGGAAGGAAAAGCGGGACGCTCTTGCATGCAACCAGTGTAGGCTTTCCCACACTGGTTGCATAACTCGTCCTTGTCCGGTGGTCGTAAAGGTCCCTCGCTTGCGCTCGGGATGACAACAGGCGGGTAACAACCGGCTTAAGCGAACGCCTTCCGCGCCAGCGCAGCACCTTCGGCGAGCGCGCGCAGCTTGCCGTAGGCGACGCCGAGGGTCATCGGGGCCATGCCGCAGTTGGTGCAGGCCTGGATGCGCTCGGGATCGACGAACTCGGTCGCGAGCTTCAAAGTCGCGGCCACTTCCTCGGGCGTCTCGATTCTGTCGGAGGCGACGTTGATGGCGCCGACCAGGACGGTCTTGGTCTTCAGCAGCTTCATCAGCTCGGGCGGCACGTGGCTGTCGCGGCACTCCAGCGAGACCTGCTGGATCGAGCTTCGGTCGAGCGCGGGAAAGGTCTGCTCGTACTGACGCCAGCTCTCGCCCAGCGTCTCCTTCCACTTGTTGTTGGCCTCGATGCCGTAGCCGTAGCAGATGTGAACGGCGGTGGTGCATTTCAGCCCTTCGGCCGCCTTCTCCAGCGCCGGGACGCCCCAGTCCACCGTCTCGTTCAGGTAGACGTTGAAGGCAGGCTCGTCGAACTGCACGATGTCGACACCGAGCGCTTCGAGGTCCTTCGCTTCCTGGTTCAGCAATTCGGCGAAGGCGAAGGCCATCTTCACGCGATCGCCGTAGTAGCCGTCGGCCAGCGTGTCGATCAGCGTCATCGGGCCGGGCAGGGTGAACTTGAGCTTGCGCGAGGTCGCAGCGCGGGCGATGCGCGCTTCGCGCTCGTGCACGAACTTGCGGCGCTTCAATTGCGACGTGACGGTCGGGCAGTCGGCATCGTAGCGGTTGTTGCGGATGCCCATGCGCACCTTCTTGTCGAAGTCGACGCCGTCGACCTCGGCCAGGAAGCCGTGCACGAAATGCTGCCGCGCCTGCTCGCCGTCGCTGACGATGTCGAGGCCGGCCTCTTCCTGGCGGCGGATCGCGAGGAAGGTCGCATCGTCCTTGGCCTCGAACAGCGGCTGGCCCGACAGGGTCCAGGGCGCCCACAGCACGTTGGGCGTGGCCAGCCAGGCCGGCTTGGGCAGGCTGCCCGCGAGTGTCGTCTCGAACATGGCGTTTCCCCGTTCTCTAGCGTGTCGTGTTGTTTATGGCCGGCACCGGCAGGCCGGATCCCGCCGGAGAGGTCGGCAACGCCTCTCCGGGCGTCGCCTCGGGCGGCAGGACCTGCCCGAAGGTGCCCGGCGCGCGCCACTGCAGCGTCCCGAAGGCGCCGCAGCTCTCGCACACCGGCCGCCAGGCTTCGTGATGGGCGCCGCATGACGTGCAGCGCCAGGCGCGGTCGGCCGGCGCGTCGGCGGCGCGGCCCAGCCACTCGCGCACCTTCTCCGGGCCGGTCTGCGCCCGTTCCTCGACCTCGGCCATGAGACGGCAGACGCGCGTCGAGGGGTTGGTGCCGGACGCCGTTTCGAGATGACGGCGTGCCTCGCCCCACAGGCCGGCATCGAGCGACGCCTGGGCGAGCGCCAGATGGCTCTCGATGTCGTTGGGGTTTTGCTGCGCCAGCCGGCGCACCACGCCGACCCGCTTCAGCGCCTCGGTCTCCCCCGAGGCTTCGAGATAGAGCGAGACGAGATCGGGATGCGGCGCGACCGACCAGCCGCGCTCGATCGTCTTCATCGCCTTCTTCGAATCGCCCGCCTTGAGCTGCAGCTCGGCCAGGCGTTGCGTCACCGCGATGCGCTCGGGCGCCAGGCCGAAGGCCTCGCGGGCCAGGGCCAGGGCGTCGCTCGCACGGCCCTCGCGCTCGGCCTCGCGGCTGCGTTCGACTTCCAGCAGCGCCTTCAGCGTGCGGCCCTTGTCGGCGGTGACGACCTTGCGGCGAATGCCCGATTCCAGCGTCTCTTGTGCGGCCTTCCACTGGCCGACCTGGGCCTGCATGTCGAACAGCGAGTGCACGACCCAGGGCGTCTGCGGCCGGAGCCTGAAGGCGCGTTCGGCGTAGGCGAGCGCCTGCGCCTGGTCGCCGTCGCGCAGCGACTGGCCGATCAGGCCGCGCAGGCCGAGAAAGGCCATCTGATCGTCGTCGAGCATCGCGCTGAAGGCACGGCGGGCGCCGTCGCGGTCGCCGTTGAGCTGGGCGGCCTGCGCCGAGAGAAGCAGCGTGAGTGCCGGTTCCGACAGGAGCTGCTCGGCCTTGCGGGCATGCTTCTGCGCTTCCACGCCATCGCCGGCGGCAACGGCGGCGAGGCCCTGCGTCAGCTCGCGATAGCCGCGACGGCGGCGGCTCTCGCCCCAGCCGTCGAGCAACGCGCCGGGCGCGCCGACGATCCAGCGATAGAGCAGCCAGCCGGCGATGCCGACCAGGATCAGCACGACGACGGAGATCAGGAGCACGCCGAAGCTGGTGTCGAGGCGCCAGCCCCGGAATTCCGCGGTGACGATGCCCGGCCGCTCGGCCAGCCATACGGCGCCCAACATCGCGGCGATGGCGACGACGAACCAGATGATCGTACGCAGCATGGTCATGGGGCGGGCCTACTTCGCCGCGCCGAGCAGGGTGACGGCCTGGGCGGAGATCTGGTCGGCCGCCTGCTTGGCCGCGAGATGCGCCTCGGCGCGCGACAGCCAGCCGGCGGTGGCTTTCGCCGTCTGCGGCGGCAGCGACTTCACCAGTGCGACGGCCTTGGCGAGGTCGCCGGCCTCCAGCGCGGCTTCGGCGCGGGCGAGCTTGGCCTCGGTGCCGTCGCCCTCGACGTCGTTGCCGACGCGGCGCAGCGAGATCAGGCCACGCACCTTGCCGAGCAGCCGCTCGCCGAAGGAATCGTCGGCGAGGTCGTCGGCCAGGGCGGCCTTGGCGACAGAGGGGAATTCCGTCACCAGCGCCGGCCCGGAGGCCACGCCGGTCTGCGCATAGGCCTGCAGGACGGTAGTGCTCTCGCTGAGCTTCGCATCGCCCTGGGCGAGCGGCGTCAGCAGCGCGAGATCGGTGGCGAAGGGCAGGCCCGAGCCGACGGCGGCGCTCAGCCGCGCGGCGATGCCGATGATGGCCGAGGCGCGCGCGGTACTCATCGCCTTCTGCTCGCCGGCGGAGCGGACGGTCGCCTCGCCGCGCGCCTTCTCGACGGACTCGGCCAGCAGCCTGGTCTGGTCGCGCTGGACGGTGACCGACTGGTCGATCGTCTGCAGCGTGTTGCGCAAGGTGGCCATTTCCAGTCGCAGGGTCGCGAGTTCCTTCTCCTGGTCTGCTGTCACCGCCGGCGGTTGAGCCGGGGCGGGTGCCTGTTGCGGGGCAGGCGTTGGCGCTGGCGTCGCGGCGCGGGCTTCCAGCGCTTCGACCTTGGCGCGCAGGTCCGCGATCGCCGGATCGGGGCCGGTGCCGCCGCTGCCGCCCGAACGCTCGGCGATGGCGGCCGAGGTGGCGCGCAGGCGCTTTTCGAGATCGTCGAGGCGTGCGCCGAGGTCCTTGCGGGCCGTCTCGACCGAGGCATTGGCGACGGCGGCGGCATCCTGGCGGACCTGCTGCAGGTCGATCGCCGGCACGGGCGCGGTGGCCGCCGCTCCCTTCCCCTGCCAAAGCGCGCGGATCTCGGCGGGCCAATAGGGCAGGGTGATCAGGGCGCCGGCCAGCACCAGGCAGGAGGCGACCACGCCGGTGATGAAGGCGCCAGCCACGCCGAGCCCGCGACGAACCTGCACGGGCGGCGGCGTGATTCGCGGACTTTCCGGCGGCGTCTCCACCGGCGGAACCTGAGAGGAAGAAGGTGTGTCGCTCATGATGCTCGGTCCTTCCACGCCGGCTTTTGGAAGCCGGTCGATTTCGTCCAGCACGGACTGACGGGTCGGGCGTGGCGCCGCCACCGTCGCCTTGAATGGCAGCGCGCTCAAGGGTTCGAGCGCCGCAGGGCTGATCGCCAGGGCGGTGACGTCCGACAGCGAACCGGCGAGTCCCGCTTCCTGCACCAGCCGGGCGAACAGGGCGGATGCGCGCGGCGAGAAGAACATCGCGGCATCGAGCGCCCGCGCCTGCAGCGCGGCCCGCGCCGAATCCGGCAGTTCCGCCGCCTCGCGCGCCTCGTAGAGAGCGATGCGACGCACCTCGAACCCGTCCTTGGCGAGGCTCGCGGCAAAATCCTGGGCGATGTCGACGCCAGAGACGTGCAGGAGGGGGCCGGCCTTGGGGTCGAGGCGACGGCGCACCAGGTCGGCCAGCGCGTCGCCGTCGCCGGCGGCCGACGTCACGGATGAGAAGCCCAGACCCTCCGCCGTCGAGGCCGTGGTGTCGCCGACGGCGAGGATCGGCTTGCCGCGCTGCTCGGTCGCTTCCGCGAACGCCCGGGCGCCATTGGCGCTGCTCAGCAGGACGGCCTGGCACTGGGCGAGATCCGTCGCGAACTCCGCGGGCGGCCGCAAAATCTCGAGATGGAACAGCGGTGCGATGACGGGCACATGGCCGCGCTCGGCGAGCGCCGTCGCCAGCGTCGTCGCCTCGCGTTCCGGCCGGGTGATCAGCACGCGCATCACGCCTCCGTAGCCGGGGCGTCCCGCGGACGCAACGACAGAGAAATTAAAGAAGGACGACGCCCTCGATCGCCAGCAACTGGCGCTTGGTCGGAAGGCCCTTCCCGCCCGAGAAGCCGCCTTCCTTGCCGCCGCTGCCCAATACGCGATGGCAGGGCACGATGATCGGAATGGGATTGCGTCCGCAGGCCATGCCGACGGCGCGCGGGCCGGAGCCCAGGGTCATCGCCATGCCGCCATAGGTCGCGGTGCCGCCGAAGGGAATTTCGCACATCATCTTCCAGACGCTCTTCTGGAAGTCGGTGCCGCGCGCGGCCAGCGGCAGATCGAAACGCTTGAGCTTGCGCGCGAAGTACCGGTCGAGTTGTTTCACCGCTTCCTTTAGGACCGGAGTCGACGAGGTGTCGCGTGCGCGTTCGCCGTCGCCGGCCCAGCGTACCGAGGTCACGGCGTCGTGATCCGCTTCGATCGCCAGTCGGCCGACGGGGCTGTCGACGTAACAAATGGACATATGGCAAGCGTAGCGCCCGCGCCCGCCTTTTGCCAACATGGGGAAGAATGTCTGGGGGAGTGATGAGCAAGGGCATGAGGCCCTCCAGGAACGGCCCGACCCGCCGCGCGCTGCTCGGCGGCGCGGCCGCGCTGTGGCCGACACTCGTCCTGGCCCAGCCGGTTCCCCGGCGACCGCAATCGGCGGCCGAGGCCGGCCCGCCCCCGGTCGTGTTCGTGCACGGCAACGGCGATTCGAGCGCGCTCTGGATCAACAACATCTGGCGTTTCGAGGCCAACGGCTACAAGCGCAACCAGCTGTTCGCGATCGACTTCGTCTATCCAAACGCACGCAGCGACGATTCCAGGCCGCAGCCCTACCGCTCCTCCGCCGAGGACCAGATGAAGGAGCTGACCTCCTTCGTCATCCAGGTGCTGAAGGCGACGCGCCGCCGCAAGGTGGCGCTGGTCGGATCGTCGCGCGGCGGCAACGCCATCCGCTCGATGCTGAAGAACGGCGGCGCCGACATGGTGAGTCACGCGGTCCTGTGCGGCACGCCCAACAAGGGCATCGTGATCTCGGATTCCCTGTTGCCCGGCAGCGAGTTCAACGGCGCCTTTCCGTTCCTGAAAGGTCTGAACGCCGGCGCCGACGATCTCATTCCCGGCGTCGAGCTGATGGCAATCCGGTCCGACAGGAACGACAAGTATTCCCAGCCCGACGGTCGCTTCATCGGCGCGGCCGGCAAGCCGACCGGGGTGAGCTACGACGCGTCGGAGCTGCGCGGCGCGCGCAACGTCGTCCTCGACGGGCTCGATCATCGCGAGGTCGCGTTCAACAAGCTGGCCTTCGCCGCGATGTTCGAGCACATCACCGGCAAGCCGCCCGCCACCATGTTCATCGCCCAGGAGCCGCTGCCGATCCTGAACGGCCGGGTGACCGGCATGACCGAAGGCGCCTACACCAACATCGCGACGGCGGGCGCCGAGGTCGAGATCTTCGAGGTGGACGGCAAGACCGGCGAACGCAAGAGCGCGGTGGCGCTGCATCGCAAGACCACCGGCGAGGACGGCGTATGGGGCCCGTTCGTCGGCCGCGCCGACGCCTACTATGAATTCGTGCTGCACATGCCGGGCCTGCCGACCACGCACACCTATCGCTCGCCGTTCCTGCGCTCGAGCGATGTCGTGCATCTGCGGCCGCAGCCCTTCGCCAAGGCCGACGAGGGCGCCGGTGCGGTCACGATCATGAGCCGCCCGCGCGGCTATTTCGGCGTCGGCCGCGACAAGTTCACGCTCGACGGCAAGGTGCCGCCCGGCATCAACGACGGCGTCCCCGGCGCCTCGACCGGCCGCCTCGCCTTCGACGCCGCGCCGACGCGCACCGTGATGGCCGTGTTCAACAACGAGACCATTCCCACGCGCACGTGGCCCGCCAGGGACGGCCACATCGTGGTGGCGGAGTTCCTGAACTAGCCCGACGTCGAGCGTGGCGAGCAAGAGAAGGATCCTTCGCTGCGCTCAGGATGACACGGGTAATGGAACTGGCGCACTGCGCCGTTAGCAAAACGGTGTCATCCCGAGCGAATGCGAGGGATCCTTAAAGTTTCGCGAAGGCTCTAAGCCTCATACGTGTATTTGAAATTGCAGTGGCTGGCGCCCTGCATGATGGTCTGCGTTCGTTCGAGCTTGAGCTTGGGGTCGTAGCCTTCGCAGAAGGCGCCATCGCGGTTGCAGGAGAGAAGGGCGCCGATCTCGCCCAGGCCCATCGCCTTGTAGGTCTCGGCGTACTGGCAGCGCACGACGTTGAAGGTGAAGGTGTCGGCGGTCTGTTCCTTGACGTCGATCTGCAGCGACCCGCCCGCGGTCCAGAGATGCTGGATGTCCTGAAACGACTTGAGCGACGTGCCGCCGGGCACCGAGGCGGCGAACTGGCGGGCCTGCTCGATGGCCGAGCGGCGCACCGACTCCTCGATGGTCTTCTTCGCCACCTCGATGCCGTGGCTCGCCTTCAGGGTCTCGTAGACCTCCTTCAGGATCTCGGCTTCGATCCGGCGCTTCTCCAGCATGGAGAGACCTTCGGGATGGGCGGACTGGCTCATGGGCTTGTCTCCGATTGGGAATAATCGAGCCTAGCGCGGCGGCGGCATCTTGACATGGGGGGTCCCCGATGAAATATCGGCCCATCATGATTTCGCACGCCCTCCTCCGGTCGCGACGTCGCCGCTCGCAAAAGCGGCAAGAGAACGCGCGCGCGTAACAATCGCGCCGTATCGTGAGGCCGCTGGAGAGACGAAGCGGCTTCCATTCCTTCCTTCTCCAGTCGGCCATCTTCCCAAGGCCCCGTATCGAGAGAGAAGAACATGACCAGCAACAAGACCAAGATCTTCATCGACGGCCAGCACGGCACCACCGGCTTGCAGATCCTCGACCGGCTCAAGGACCGGGCCGACATCGAGCTGCTCGAACTGCCGATGGCCGACCGAAAGGATCTGGGCAAGCGCGCCGAGATCGCCAAGGCGTCCGACATCACCGTGCTCTGCCTGCCCGATGCGGCGGCCAAGGAGCTGGTCGCGGCGATGGGTGATTCCGATACGGTCGTGATCGACGCCTCGACGGCGCATCGCGTGGCCGACGGTTGGACCTATGGCTTTCCGGAGCTGGCGAAGGACCAGCGCAAGAAGCTGCTCGCCTCCAACCGGATCAGCAACCCGGGCTGCTATCCGACCGGCGCCATCGCGCTGCTGCGGCCGCTGATCGACGCCGGCATCGTGCGCGCCGATTCGACGCCCGCCGTGTTCGGCGTCTCGGGCTACACCGGCGGCGGCAAGGAGCTGATCGCAGTCCACGAGCAGCCCGGCGTCGAGCCGTTCGGCCTCTACGGGCTCGAGCTCACGCACAAGCACGTGCCGGAGATGAAGAAGTATTCCGGCCTGAAGCACGCGCCGCTCTTCGTGCCGTCGGTCGGCCACTATGCCCAGGGCATGCTGATCACCGTGCCCATCACGCGCGACATCACGACGAAGCAGGTGTCGGCCAAGGACGTCCATCAGGTGCTGAGCGACTACTATGCCGGTGAGACCTTCGTGCCGGTACGGCCGCTCGCCGACCGCGCCTGGCTGGAGCGCGATCGCTTCCTGCGCGCCGACCGGCTGATCGACACCAACACGATGGAGCTGGCGGTCTACGGCAACGATGCCGACGGCAACGTGCTGGCCGTGGCCTCGCTCGACAATCTCGGCAAGGGCGCGTCGGGCGCGGCGGTGCAGTGCATCAACCTCAAGACCGGCGTTGACGAGACGACGGGCCTCGCCGTCGGCTGAGAGCTTCACCATGGACGAGACACCGGCGCTGCGGCGCGCGGTGGCGGACGATGCCGCCGCCGTGCGGACGCTCACGCGCGAAGCCTATGCCAAATGGGTGCCCGTCATCGGCCGCGAACCGCTGCCGATGCGGGCCGACTACGACGAGGCGGTGCGCCAGCATCGCATCGACCTGGCCTTCCTCGACGGTGGCCTCGCGGCCCTCATCGAGACGATCGACAAGGGCGACCATCTGGTGATCGAGAACGTCGCCGTCGCGCCCGCCTTCCAGGGGCGCGGCCTCGGCCGGCACCTGCTGACGCACGCCGAACAGGTCGCGCGGGACCTCGGCTACACCGAGGTCCGGCTCTACACGAACAAGATGTTCGAGGCGAACGTGCGGCTCTATCTCGCCTTCGGCTATCGCCTCGACCGCGAGGAGACATCGGCGCTCGGCGTCACGGTCTACATGAGCAAGCCACTTCCCGCCGCTTGACCGCGGTTGCTTGAATGTGGTCGCGTCCGGCGCGGAGGAAGAAGCCATGCCGGACAGCAAGCCAAGGAACAAGACTCCCGACCAGCTGCGCAGCGCGCGCTGGTTCGCGCCCGACGACCTGCGCGCCTTCGGCCATCGCTCGCGCACGATGCAGATGGGCTACGCGCCCGAGGAATGGGCTGGCAAGCCGGTCATCGCCATCCTCAACACCTGGTCGGACGCCCAGCCCTGCCACATGCATTTCAAGACGCGCGTCGACGACGTGAAGCGCGGCGTGCTGCAGGCCGGCGGCTTCCCGATCGAACTGCCGGCGCTGTCGCTGTCGGAGAGCCTGCTGAAGCCCACGACCATGCTCTATCGCAACCTGCTGGCGATGGACGCCGAGGAGCTTCTGCGCGGGCATCCGGTCGATGGCGTCGTCCTGATGGGTGGTTGCGACAAGACCACGCCGGCGCTGCTGCTGGGCGCGATCAGCGTCGGCCTGCCGACGATTTATCTGCCGGCCGGGCCGATGCTGCGCGGCAACTGGAAAGGCAAGGTCCTGGGCTCGGGCTCCGACGCCTGGAAATTCTGGGACGAGCGCCGCGCCGGCAAGATCACCGACGAAGACTGGGTCGATGTCGAGGCCGGCATCGCGCGCTCCTACGGCACCTGCATGACCATGGGCACGGCGGCCACGATGATGGCGATGGCCGAGACGCTCGGCATGTCGCTGCCCGGCGCCTCGTCGATCCCGGCGGCCGACGCCAACCACATCCGCATGGCCTCCGAATGCGGCCGGCGCATCGTCGACATGGTCTGGGAAGACCTGACGCCCAACAAGATCCTGACGCACGAGGCGTTCCTCAACGCCATCACCGTGGCGATGGCGGTCGGGTGCTCGACCAACGCCATCATCCACCTGATCGCGCTGGCGCGTCGTGCCGGCCAGAAGATCGGCCTCGACGATTTCGAGCGGGCCAGCCGCAAGGTGCCGGTGATCGCCAACATCCGGCCGAGCGGCGACAAATACCTGATGGAGGATTTCTTCTACGCCGGCGGCCTGCCGGGCCTGATCGAGCAGATCCGCGATCACCTGCATCTCGACACGCTCACCGTGACCGGCAGGACACTGGGCGAGAACGTGAAGGGCGCGGAAATCTACAACGATGACGTGATCCGCTCCGTCGCCAACCCGATCTACAAGGAGGGTGCGCTCGCGGTGCTCAAGGGCAATCTCGCGCCCGACGGCTGTGTCATCAAGCCGAGCGCCTGCGCGCCGAAGTTCCTGAAGCACACCGGTCCGGCCTTGGTGTTCGACGACTATCCCTCGATGAAGGAAGCGATCGATCGCGAGGATCTCGACGTCACCGAGGACACGGTGCTGATCCTGCGCAATGCCGGACCCCAGGGCGGGCCCGGCATGCCGGAATGGGGCATGCTGCCGATCCCGACCAAGCTGGTGAAACAGGGCGTGCGCGACATGGTGCGGCTGTCCGACAGCCGCATGAGCGGCACCAGCTACGGCGCCTGCATCCTGCACGTCTCGCCGGAATCCTATATCGGCGGGCCGCTCGCGCTGGTGAAGACCGGCGACATGATTTCGCTCGACGTCGACAAGCGCACGATCGACATGAACGTCTCCGACGAGGAGCTGGCCAGGCGCAAGGCGGCGTGGAAGAAGCCCGAGCCGCGTTACGAGCGCGGCTATGGCTGGATGTTCACCAAGCACATCAAGCAGGCCAACGAAGGCTGCGACTTCGACTTCCTCGAGACGGAGTTCGGCAAGCCGGTGGCGGAGCCGTCGATCTATTGAGCGTATGAGTTAAGGATCCTTCGCTGCGCTCAGGATGCCAAGGGTATTGGGAGTAGCGCGGTGCGCTGATCCAAAAACAGGTGTCATCGCGGGCGGAGTAATCTCCGCCCTGGAGCGCAGCGAAGGATCCTTTCTCTTGTGCTGGGGAAGAAAATCTTTCCAAGGGCGCGGTACGCCGCGACCAGTTCTCATCCATTTAAGCCGGGTGGATTGTTCTCAGCGACTGAATTTTCTATCTCAGCGCGGCTCGCGCCCTCGCGCGCCCGTTTTGCAGAGAGTTCCATGACCTTCTCGTTGTTCGCGCGTCGCGCCTTCCTCGCCGCCGGCGTTTCGGCTTTGGCCGCCCCGGCCGTGCTGTCCGGCCGCGCCCAGGCGCAAACGGCGCGTATCCCGGTCCGTGTCGGCAACATCCCGGTGATCGGTGCCGCGCCGATCTTCGTCGTCGACAAGGAAGGCTGGGCCAGGGACGCCGGCCTCGACCTGACCTTGACCACCTTCCAGTCGGGACCGCATGCCATCCAGGCGCTGGCCTCTGGCACGCTCGATGTCTATGTCGCGGGCATTGCGCCGCTGGGCGTCGCGCGCTCGCGCGGCATCGACGTGAAGGTCGTGGCGGCGACGGCGAGCGGCGAGAACGTCTTCGTGGCCGTACCGCGCCTCGCGCAGCATTTCGCGCAAGGCGTGGCCCCGGCCGAGGCCTTCAAGCGCTACAAGGCGGCGACGGGCAAGCCCGCGCGCCTCGCGACCCAGCCGGCCGGCTCGGTGCCGAACACGACACTGCAATACTGGCTGTGGGAGGTCATCAAGGCCAACCGCGAGGACGTGGAAGTCGTGGCCATGGGCATCGACGCCACGCAGCAGGCCGTGCTGGCCGATGCCGTCGAGGGCGCGACCGTGCGCGAGCCCGCACTGACCATCATCCAGAAGTCGAACCCGGGCATCAAACTGGTCGAGGTCGGCGACAAGCTCTTCCCCGGCCAGCCCGGCACCGTCGTCGCCGTCACCGGCGCGCTGATTGCGAAGCAACCGGCGGCCGTGCAGGCGCTGGTCGACGCGCTGGTGCGCGCCGGTGACCTGCTAACGCGCGATCCGGACAAGGCCGCGCCCGCGGTTGCCGCCAACCTCGCCAAGGGCATCGTCGACATCGAGATCATCAAGACGGCGCTGAAGTCGCCGGCCACCAAATTCGTCATCGACCCGCGCGAGGTCATCGCGCCGTCAAAGGCGATGGAGGCCTATCAGGTGAAGCTCGGCTCGCTCAAGGAAGCCGCCCCGCTCGACGACCTGTTCGACGTGCGCTTCTTCGAGAAGGCGCGGCGCCCGGGCTGAACGGCGGCCAAATGAAATCAAAACCGGGTCGATTTGATCGGAGAAATCAGAGCTTGGAAAATCCGTCGTCTCGACCGGAGCGCGTAGCGCGGAGCGGAGAGACCTACTCTCGACGAATTGCCGGCTTTTCGCCGAGAGAAGGTCTCTCCGCTTCGCACCTTCGGTGCTTCGGTCGAGACGACGGGTATTTATCCGTGTCGAACCTCAAGTAACGTCGCCCTAGGATTGCCCGATGGCCCTCACACAAACCGGCGAACTGCCGGCCGCTTCCGCGCCGGTCCGCGCCCGCCTGGGCGCGCTCGGCTCGATCGGGCTCGGCGCCGCCGGTCTGCTCGCCTTCCTGCTGATCTGGCAGGCGGTGCCTTCGTTCGGTCTCGTCAACCCGATGATGCTGCCGGGACCGCTGGCGATTCCCACGGCCTTCCGCAGCGAACTCGATTCCGGCATGTGGCTGAAGGCCGTCACGGGCAGCCTCAGCCATTACGGTATCGGCCTGGTGGTCGGGGCGGCGCTGGGCGTCGCGGTCGGCGTCCTCACCGGCATGTCGCGCGTCGCCGAGGACCTGACGTCGTGGATCGTGCGCCTGTTGCGGCCGATCCCGGGCCTCGCCTGGGCGCCCTTCGCCATCATCTGGTTCGGCGTCACGCCCAAGGCCGCGGTCTTCATCATCGCCGTCTCGGTCTTCTGGATCGTGTTCTTCGCCGCCCACGGCGCGGTGCGTGCCGTCGATCGCGACCTGCTCGAAGTCGCGGAGGCCTTCGGCTTTCGCAAGCCCCACGAGAAGCTCTTCAAGATCTACCTGCCGGCCTCGATGCCCGGCATCCTGGTCGGCCTGCGCACCGCGCTGGGCCAGGCCTGGATGGCGGTGGTCGCCGCCGAGATCTTCGGCGTGCCGGGTCTCGGCAACCGCATGATCGAGGCCTCGTCGCTGCTCGCGACCGACATCGTCGTCGTCTACATGCTCACCATGGCCGCGCTCTACGGCATCCTCGATTCGCTGTTCCTCGTCGCCCAGAACTGGTTGCTCCGATGGAAAGCGTGATCGACAGCGTCATCGACATAAGGGGCCTCGGCCTCACCTTCGATCGCGACGGCCGCCGCACCGAGGTGCTGCGCGACCTCGACCTTTCGATCCCGCGCGGGGCGTTCGTCGCCATCGTCGGTGCATCGGGCGTCGGCAAGTCGACCCTGCTGCGCGTGCTGATCGGCCTCGCCAAGGCGAGCGCCGGCCAGGTCTCGCTGGCGACGCATTCGACGGCGCGCCAGCCAGTGGCACTGGTCTTCCAGGATTCGCGCCTGCTGCCGTGGCGCCGCGTCGTCGACAACGTCGCCTTCGGCCTCGAAGGCTCGGGCCTGTCGAAGGCCGAGCGCCGCGCGAAGGCCGTGGAAGCGTTGCGCATCGTCGGCCTGGCCGAACTTGCCAATCGCTGGCCGTATCAGCTCTCCGGCGGCCAGCGCCAGCGCGTGTCGCTCGCTCGCGCGCTTGCCGTCGAGCCCGAGGTGCTGCTGATGGACGAGCCGTTCTCCGCGCTCGACGCGATCTCGCGCGAGGGGCTGCAGGACGAACTTACCCGCATCTGGCAGCAGACCGGCAAGACCATCCTGTTCGTCACCCACGACATCGAGGAAGCGACCTATCTCGCGGATCGCGTGATCGTGCTGGCGGGTTCGCCGGGCCGCACCGTCGTCGACCGGACGATCGACGCGCCGCGGCCGCGCCGCCGCGACGATCCGGCCGATGCCGGCGTGATCGCCGACGTCCGCCGCCATCTCGGCAGCGGCATTGCCCGGGGCTATAGTGGCGCCGACAAACAAGGATGAGACATGGCCACTGGATCCGATGAAGCCTCGATCGTCGCCCGCTCCGTCGAGCAATTGCGCCAGGGCCTGCTGAAGGCGGATCGCGCCGCGCTGGAACAACTCTGCGCGCCCGAGCTGAGCTACGGCCATTCCGGCGGCACGCTCGAGACCCGGGCGGAGTTCGTCGAAGCCAACACCAATGGCTTCGCCACCTGGAAGTCGCTCGAGTTCAACGACCAGACGATCTCCTTCGCGGGTGACGTCGCGCTGGTGCGCCATCTCATGGTCGGCGAGACCGAGCACAGCGGAAAAGTTCACCCGATCCGGATCGGCATCCTGCTGGTGTGGCAGAAGCAGGCGGGTGCCTGGAAGCTGCTGGCGCGGCAGGCCTACAAGTACTGACCGCCCGGCCGCGCCGGCATCCACCGCCGTAATGCGATTGTAACCCTCGCCCGTCACTTCAGGGCGATGCTGTTCGATCTCCATTCCCTCGCCGACACCGGTCTGCGGCTCGGCATCGCCCTGTTGCTGGGTTCGGCCATCGGGTTCGAGCGCCAATGGAACCAGAAGATGGCCGGCCTGCGCACCAATGCGCTGGTCGCCCTGGGTGCTTCGGGTTTCGTGGCCTTCTCCGGGCTGGTCGGCGCCGGCGATCCGACCCGGGTCGCCGCGCAGGTCGTGACCGGCATCGGTTTCCTCGGCGCGGGCGTCATCCTGCGCGAAGGCGTCAACGTGCACGGGCTCAATACGGCCGCGACCCTGTGGTGTTCGGCCATGGTCGGCACGATGTCGGGTGCGGGCCATGCCGCTCCCGCGCTGCTGGCGGCGGCGATGGTGGTGGCGACCAACCTGCTGCTGCGGCCGCTGGTGCGGCGCATGAACACCCGGCTGCTGACCTCGACGGATGTCGAGGGTCACTACACGGTGGAGGTCGTCTGCAAGGGCGCCGAGGAGGCGCACATGCGCTCGCTCCTGCTGCATGCGCTTTCGCAGGCCGGCCTCGGCCTGCGCCGCCTCGACAGCGAGGACATTCCCGACACCTCGAAGGTGACGGTCACCGCCCAGGCGGTCGCCGCCAAGCGCAACGACACCGCGCTGGAGCAGATCGTCGGCCGCCTCAGCCTCGAGCCCAACGTGTCCGCGGCCACTTGGCAGATCGACCGCGCCATTCCGGAGTCGTGATTGTCATTCTGAAGACGACAGGGTTCGCCAAGGATGAAGCAAAGTTTCATTGCGCCACCGGTGTCATCCCGAGCGTAGCGAGGGATCCGTGACTACTTCAGCATGAGGTCCCTCGCTGCGCTCGGGATGACACCATTGTTTGAAGTGTCGCTTCGAACCGTCAGCCGATCGCGCCCGCCTCTCTAAGCCTGCCGATCTCGGCGGCGCTGTAGCCCAGTTCGCCCAGGATCTCGTCCGTGTGCGCGCCGTGTCCCGGTCCGGGACCGGGCGTCACCGGCTCGGGTGCGAACGACATGCGGATGGGCGCGGAGATCGTGCGCGGCATGTCCTCTTGGCTTGTGTCCACGACCGCGCCGTTGGCGACGGCCTGCTCGTCGTCGGGAACGTCGCGCAGGATGCCGAGCAGGCCGAAGGTGATCTCGTGGCGGCGCAGGCGTTCCTTCCACTCGGGCCACGGCCGTCCCGCGAACACCGGATCGAGGATCGCGGCGAGGTCGGTGGCGTGGGCGCGCCGTTTCTCCGTCGTCTCGAAGCGCGGATCATCCATCAGGTCGGTGCGCTCGATCGCCTGGCAGAGTTCGGGCCAGAGCTTGTCCTCGCGCACGATGGTGAGCTGGATCCAGCGCCCGTCGGAGGTGCGGTACTGGTTGGCGAGCGCGCTGCGCGGCTTGGTGCGCGGCGGGCGCGGCGCGACGAACGAGCCGAGCAGGGCGCCCTGCGCCAGGATGGCGTTGGACCACAGGCCGCTCGCATGCAGCGACGTGCCGACCTCGCTGCCCTCCCCGGTGCGCTCGCGATGGAGCAGGGCCATCGAGATGGCGGCGAACAGGTTCATGCCCGCCATCTGGTCGCCCTGCGCCGGCAGCGAGAAGGCGGGCGGGCCGCCTTCGTAGGTGAGGCCGTCGAGCAGGCCGGAGCGGGCGAAGAAGGCGGTGGAGTCGAAGCCGGGCTGTTCGGCATCGGGGCCGGACTCGCCGTAGCCGGTCATCGAGGCATAGATCAGTCGCGGGTTGAGCGGCGCCACGTCGGCGTAGCGCATCCGCAGCCGCGCGCGGACCTTCAGCGGGAAGTTCACCACCATGACGTCGGCGGTCTTCACCAGCCGGTCGAAGGCGGCGCGGCCTTCGGGGTTCTTCAGGTCGAGCACCACCGAGCGCTTGTTGCGGTTGGTCATGTGCCAGCAGAAATTGACCGGATGCTGCGGGATCGAATGGGCCTGTCCCAGTTTGCGCTGCGGATCGCCCTCGCCGGGCGGCTCGATCTTGATGACCTCGGCGCCGTAGTCGCCCATCACCGTAGTGGCCACCGGACCGGCGATGAAGCTCGCGAGGTCGAGGACCCGGAGGCCCTGCAGCGGCAATTGTCCGCTCATTGAGTTTTCCCTTTCGAACGCCTACACCCCAGCCTATCCGGGGAGAACGGCATCAGGTCAATGGCCGGCAGGTTTCGCAATTTCTGGCTCTCGGGCGCTTTTCTGCTGGTGATCCTCGCGATCGGTCTCGCGTTGCGCTCCGCCCTATGGGCCTGCGTGGCCGCCGCCGTGATGGGTGTGGCGGGCGTCGTCCTGTTCCGCGGCAACCGCTGGCGCAGCGGCGCGCTGCTCGCGACGGCGCTGGCGCTGAGCCTCGTGGCGCTCGACCTGTTCGCCGGCTTCCTGTCGCCCAAGGCGGTGAACGTGGGCGTGGTGACGCGCACCATCCCGCAATGGTGGCCGCCGCCGGATCCGATCCTCGGGTTCCGGCCGAAGCCCGACAGCGAAGTGATCGCCACCGCCACCTGGGGCGACGAGCTGGTCTATCGCCAGACCTACCATTTCGATTCCGTCGCGGCACGGGTGACACCGCCGGCGTCGCCCGCGTCCGATACCTATCTGTTCATCGGCGATTCGTTCATCTTCGGGCAGGGTCTGGCCGACGATCAGACGGTGGCGTCCCAATTCACCAGGCTGAACACGCCGGCCGCGCGCACCGTCAATTTCGGCGTTCCCGGCTACGGCCCCAATCATCTCGTCCGCGCCTTCGAAGCGGGTCTCTATGACCGCTACGTCGACCAGAAGGTGAAGGCCGTGGTGACCTGGATCATCCCGGCCCATCTGCAGCGCGTGACCGGCGACGGTTCCTGGCTCGGCTCCTCGCCGCGCTACGTCCTCGACGACGGCAAGCTGCGTTTCACCGGCACGTTCAACGAGCACCGCTGGCGCGATCCGCTGGCGGGGCTGCACTACTTCCTGGGCGAGCACTTCGCGTTCATCGAGGCGATCGGCCAGAAGCAGCGTCAGGAGGAGCAGATCGAGCTGTTCCTGGCGATGATGGCGAAGCTGCAGGCGGAGGCCCGCGCAAAGTTCAACGCCCCGCTCGTCATCATCTATTCCTGGCCCGACGAGAGCACGCAGAACCGCTACGGCGATTCCAAGGTCGAGCAGCCGTTGCTGGTGGCGACGCTGGTGAAGCTGCGCCAACTCGGCGCGCCGATGCTGAGCGTCGCCAATGCGACCCAGGGCGAGACGGCCGCGCGGCTGATGATCCCGCATGATGGGCACCCTTCGGCGTTCAGCACCGAGCGAATCGCCATCGCGTTGAAGAAGCTGCTCGACGGATCCTGATCTCTGTCATCGTCCGCAGTCGCGTTGTGTTTCATTTGACAGTTCGCCTGCAAACCCGGCAGCCTGTCGCCAACAGGATCGTCCGCCCGAACGGATGACCGAGGAAGCGTTCTTGCGGGAGGATGGACAGGGTGAGCCATGTGGCGCCCATGCGCGCACTCAACCGGCCGAAGCCGACGGTATCCGTCGAGCGGCACGCTGACGGCACACTGGTCCTTTCCTCCGGGCGCTCGTTGCCCGCCGACCTGCCACTCGTCATCGACTGGCTGGAACGCGCGGCCATGCGACGGCCCGATGTCACGTTCCTCGCGGAGCGTCGCGGCCCGGATCGCGCCTGGCAGTGCCTGACCTATGCCGAAGGCTGGGCCAGGACCGGCGCCGTCGCCTCATGGCTGATCGCGCAGGGCTTCGGTCCCGCGGGCAAGCCGGTCGCGATCCTGTCGGACAACAGTCTCGAGAACGCGCTCCTCCTGTTCGGCGCGCTGCGCGCGGGCGTGCTGGTGGCGCCGATCTCGCCGAACTACTCGTTGGCCGGCGACTTCGCCCGCTTCGATCATGCGCTGGGCATCGTCGAGCCGGGGCTCGTCTTCGCGCAGGACTCGAAGAATTACGCCGCGGCGCTCGACCGCGCCGAACGGGCGGGCGCCCGCGTGGTCACGGTGGACGGCGGACGTGGCCTCGCCTTCGGCGCGCTCGCGGCCTGCTCGATCGATGCAGCCGTCGCCGAACGGCGCCTGCACATCACGGCCGACACGCCGGCCAAGATCCTGTTCACCTCCGGCTCCACCGGAATGGCCAAGGGCGTGCTCAACACCCACGGCAATCTCACCGCCGGCGCCGAGATGATCCGCGCCGTCGGCGAACCGCTCGACGACAGCCGCATCGCCGTGTCGCTCGACTGGCTGCCCTGGCATCACACCTGGGGCGGCAACGCCAACCTGAACAGCATCGTCCGCGTCGCGGGTTCGCTCCACATCGACGGCGGCCGGCCGATCGCGGGCCGCTTCCAGGAGACGTTGGAGAATCTGCGCGAGCTGTCGCCCTCGGGATTCGGCACCGTGCCGGCCGCCTATCCGATGCTGCTCGAAGCGCTGGAGCGCGACGCCGACCTGCGCGCCAAATTCTTCAAGAACATGCGCGGCCTGGGCTATGGCGGCGCGCTGCTGCCGCAGGAGAGCTTCGACCGTCTGCAAAGCGCCGCGACCGAACAGCTGGGCGAGCGCCTGCCGTTCGGCTGCGGCTGGGGCATGACCGAGACGACCAGCACCGGGCTGATGGTCTACTGGAACGTCGATCGTGCGGGCCTTCTCGGCCTGCCGCAGCCGGGTATGCTCGCCAAGCTGGTGCCGGCGGGCGACCGCTACGAGCTGCGCGTGAAGGGCCCGAACGTCATGCGGGGCTACCATCGCAACGAGGCAGCGAATCGCGAGGCCTTCGACGAGGAGGGTTTCTTCAGGACCGGCGATGCCGCGCGCTGGGTCGACAAGGACCGGCCCGAGGCCGGCATCCAGTTCGCGGGCCGCCTCTCGGAGGAGTTCAAGCTGGCGTCGGGCACGTGGGTCCGCGCCACCACCCTGCGCACGCAGCTGATCGATGCACTGCAGCCCTATGTGCGCGACCTCGTCATCGCCGCGCCCGACCGACCGTATCTCGGCGCGCTCGTGTGGCTCGACGCCACCGCGTGTCGCGAAGCCGGAGGCCCCGCCACGTGGCGGCCGGCGCTGGCGCGGCTGCTGGCCGCCTTCAACGCGCGTCCGGGCGGATCGAGCACGCGCGTGGCGCGGCTGTTGCCGCTCGACGTTCCGCCCTCGCCCGAAATGGGCGAGGTCACGGACAAGCGATCGATCAACGCACGCCGCGTCCTCGAACATCGCGTGGCCGACCTGGCCCGCCTCTATGCCGAACCGGTCGATCCGGCGGTCGTTGCCGCCGAAGGGAAGGGTTGATGCAGGCCTATATCGTGCGCCGCGTACTGGCGCTCATTCCGACGCTGTTCTTCGCGAGCCTGATCGTCTTCATCACGGTGCGGATGATCCCCGGCGACGTCATCGACCTGATGCTGAGCCAGAACGACATCGGCGCCGCGAAGATGGGCCGCGAGCAACTCGAGAAGGCGCTGGGCCTCGACCAGCCGATGTGGATCCAGTACGGCCGCTGGATGGGCGCCATCCTGTTCCATGGCGATTTCGGCCGGTCGCTCTGGCAGAACACGCCGGTCAACGAGCAACTCCTGCAGCGCCTGCCCGTCACCTTCGAACTCGGCCTGATGGCGCTGATCGTCGGCCTCTCGGTGGCCATTCCCATCGGCGTCTATTCGGCCGTCCGCCAGGACACGCCGGGCGATTACGTGGCGCGCTCCTTCTCCATCCTGATGCTGGCGGTGCCGAGCTTCTGGCTGGGCACCATGGTCATGGTGTTCCCGTCGATCTGGTGGGGCTGGTCGCCACCCATCCAGTTCGTGCCCTTCTCGAAGGACCCGATCGGCAACCTCAGCCAGATGATCATTCCCTCGATCATCCTGGGCTGTGCCCTGTCGGCGATCACCATGCGGCTCACGCGCACCATGATGCTGGAAGTGCTTCGCCAGGACTTCATCCGCACCGCCTGGGCCAAGGGGCTGGGCGAGAAGCTGGTCGTGGCACGGCATGCGCTGCGCAACGCGCTGATCCCGGTGGTGACGCTGATCGGCCTGCAGGCGCCGCTGCTGATCGGCGGCGCGGTCATCATGGAGCAGATCTTCGTCATTCCCGGCATGGGCCTGCTGCTGCTCGATGCCGTCAGCCAGCGCGACTATCCCGTCATCACCGGCGTCTTCCTGATCGTCGGCGTGGCCGTCATGTTCATCAACCTGATCGTCGACCTGAGCTACGGCCTGCTCGATCCCAAGGTGAGGTACCGCTGATGGCCACCGTCGCGGAAACCACCGTCGCCGTCGCGCCGCGCCGCAAGCGCGGGCCGGTGCTGCACTTCATCGGGCGGCTGTTCCGCGAGAAGCCGCTGGGCGCCGCGGGCGCGATAGTGTTCGTGCTGTTCCTGTTCTGCGGGATCTTCGCCGACGTGCTGGCGCCCTACGGCATGAACCAGATCTCGCCGCTCAACCGGCTGAAGCCGCCGTCCTGGGCCTTCCCCTTCGGCACCGACAATCTCGGCCGCGACATGCTCTCGCGCTGCCTCTACGGCGCCCAGCTCTCGGTCATCATCGGCTTCTGTGCCGCCGGCATCGCCACGTTCATCTCGGTCTTCCTCGGCATCGTCTCGGGCTATCTCGGCGGCAAGTTCGACCTCGTGCTGCAGCGCTTCGTCGATGCCTGGATGAGCTTTCCCGACCTCATCATCCTGATCGTGGTCGTCTCGGTCGTCGGTCCCGGCATGCCGCAGATCATCGTGACCCTGGGGTTGCTGCTCGGCATCGCCGGCTCGCGCATCATCCGCGGCGCCGTTGTCTCGGTGCGCGAGAATATGTACGTCCACGCCGCGCAGTCGACCGGCGCCTCGACCTTCCGCATCCTGTGGCGGCACATCCTGCCGAACGTGATGGCGCCGGTGATCGTGCTGTTCACCACCCGCGTCGGCACGGTGATCCTGGCCGAATCGGGCCTGTCCTTCCTCGGACTCGGCGTGCCGCCGCCGGCCCCGACCTGGGGCGGACTGCTGTCGGGCAGCGGGCGCACCTTCATGCTGCAGGGACCGTGGCTGGCCCTAGCGCCGGGCCTCTGCCTTACGGTCGTGGTCTACGCCACCAACATGTTCGGCGACGCACTGCGCGATCTGCTCGATCCGCGCATGCGGGGCTCGCGCTGAAGCGAAGAAAAGAAAAACAGGAGGAAGCGATGATCAGGAAACTCGGAAGGGCGCTGCTGGGCGGCGCAACGGCTCTGGGGCTGCTCGCCTCGCCGGCGTTGGCGCAGGACAAACCGAAGTATGGCGGCACGCTGGAAGTTGGCACGGTCTATGTGACGCTCTCGGCGCTGTCGTTCGATCCGGCAGACTGGAACTGGAAGCTGAACCACGACACCGGCCAGTTCTACGAGCAGCTCTTTGCCGCCGATCTCTCGCAGAGCAAGCAGAATGGCGGCAAGTATCCGTTCTACGCCGATGCCTGGCTGCCGTCGGACGCCATCCGCGGCGAACTAGCGGAGAAATGGGTGTGGAGCGAGAACCCGCTCAAGCTCACGATCGACCTGCGCAAGGGCGTGATGTTCCCGGAGAAGCCGGGCGTCATGAAGGAGCGCGAGCTGACGGCCGAGGACGTCGTCTTCGCCTACACCCGGCTCAGCACCAGCCCCAAACGGATCGCGGGCTATTTCGACCATATCGAGAAGGTCGAGGCGACCGGCAAGTACACCGTCGTCTTCACCTTCAAGTACTTCAACGCCGAATGGGATTACCGCTTCGGCTGGGGTTACTACTCGACCATCACGCCCAAGGAAGTGGCCGACGCCGGCGCCACCAACTGGAAGAACGTGAACGGCACCGGCCCGTTCGTGCTGAGCGATTTCGTCCAGGGCAGCTCCAACACCTACTCGAAGAATTCGATCTACTGGGACAAGGCCAAGATCGGCGGCGCGGAATACAAGCTGCCGTTCCTCGACAAGGTCGTGTTCCGAACGATCAAGGACGAGGCGACGTATCTGACGGCGCTGCGCACCGCCAAGCTCGACCTGCTGGAGAACATCCGCTGGAGCGCCGCGGACGATCTCAAGAAGACGACGCCGCAGCTCAAATGGTCGCGCTGGCTCGGCATGAGCGGCCAGTTCCTGGCGATGCGCGTCGACACCAAGCCGTTCGACGACATCCGCGTGCGCCGCGCGCTGAACATGGCGGTCAACAAGCAGGAGATCGTGAAGGCCTATTACGGCGGCAACGCCGAGCTGTTCGCCTATCCGCAGCATCCCGACTATCTCGGCTACTACGAGCCGCTGGAAGCGATGCCGGAATCGGTGCGCGAGCTGTATGCCTTCAATCCCGACAAGGCGAAGAAGCTGCTGGCGGAAGCGGGCGTTCCCAAGGGCTTCAGCTTCAAGGTCCAGGTCTGCTCCTGCAATCCTGACCACATGGACCTGCTGCCGCTGGTCGCCGCCTATCTCGAGGCGGTGGGCGTCAAGCTCGAGATCCAGCCGATGGAGTATGCGGCGTTCCTCTCGGCGATGACGACCAAGACCAACGCCGCCGGCTACTTCATGAACAACGGCCACACCAACCCGACGACGACGATCCGCAAGAGCTTCGTCTCGAAGGAAGTGTGGAACCCGTCGCAATACTCGGACCCGGCCTTCGACAAGAAGGTGGCCGACATGTACCTCGAACGCGACGAGGCCAAGCGCCAGGTCATGATCAAGGAGATGACGCGCGAGATCCTCGACAAGGCGCCCTACATCTGGCTGCCGACGCCCTACATCTATACGGCGTGGTGGCCGTGGGTGAAGGGCTACAACGGCGAGCTGCGTGCCGGCGCGGTCCGGCCTGGCCCGATCTACGCCCGCATGTGGGTCGACCAGGACCTCAAGAAGTCGATGGGTCGCTAGGCGCATGGAAACTCATGTCGTCCTGAGGCGCAGCCGAAGGACCTTCCTTGGCGGTCAGTCACGGACCGTCGACACCGAGCGCGTATCAGGCGTGAGGTCCTTCGCTGCGCTCAGGACGACAGCGAGCCCATGACCGCTCCGCTTCTCAGCGTCCGTAACCTGTCGACACGCTTCCGCACCGACCGCGGTACAGTGCGGGCGGTCGACGGCGTGTCGTTCGACGTCGCCGCCGGTGAGACGCTGGCGATCGTGGGGGAATCGGGCTCGGGCAAGAGCGTGACCGCGCTCTCGATCCTGCGCCTGATTCCCGATCCGCCGGGCAAGATCGAAGAGGGCGAGATCCTCTTCGAAGGCCGCGACCTGCTGAAACTCGACGATGCCGGCATCCGCGCCATCCGCGGCGACCGCATCGCCATGATCTTCCAGGAACCGATGAGCTCGCTCAATCCCGCGCTCACGGTCGGCATGCAGGTCGGCGAGCCCATCAACCTGCACCGCAAGACGGTGTGGGCGAAGGCGCTCGACAAGGCGGCCGAGCTTCTGGGTAAGGTGCGCATTCCCGACGGCCGCAGCCGGCTCTCGTCTTACCCGCACCAGTATTCCGGCGGCATGCGCCAGCGCGTCATGATCGCCATGGCGCTGGCCTGCCAGCCGCAGCTCATCATCGCCGACGAGCCGACGACGGCGCTCGACGTCACGGTGCAGGCGCAGATCCTGGCGCTGCTCAAGGAACTGACGCGCGAGGCCAACTCCGCAATGATCCTGATCACCCACGATCTCGGCGTCGTGGCGCGCTACGCCGACCGTGTCGTGGTGATGTATGGCGGCCGCATCGTCGAGACCGCGCCGGCGCGCCAGCTCTACAAGTCGCCGCGTCATCCCTATACGCGCGGGCTGATGGCGTCGGTGCCACGCCTCGATGGCGATACCGACCGGCCCCTCGTGCCGATCGACGGCCAACCGCCCGATCTCGCCACTCTTCCGCCGGGCTGCGCCTTCGCCCCGCGCTGCAAGGACGCGACCGACCGCTGCCGCAGCGAGCGGCCGCCGCTGGTCGAGAGCGCTCCCAACCACTTTTCAGCGTGCTTCTTCCATGACCGCCTCGCCGCCTGATCCCGTCCGCTCCGATACGGTCCTGAGGGTCGAGGGCCTGAAGATCCATTTCCCGATCACGGCGGGCGCGATCCTGCGCAAGCAGGTCGGCACGGTGAAGGCCGTCGACGGCGTGAGCTTCAGCGTGGCGCGCGGCGAGACGCTGGGGCTGGTGGGCGAATCGGGCTGCGGCAAGTCCACGACCGGCCTCGCCATCCTGCGCATGCTCGACATCACCGACGGCAGGATCGAATTCGAGGGCGAGGACATCACGCGCCACGACCGCAAGCGCATGCGGCCGATCCGGCGGCGCATGCAGATGGTCTACCAGGACCCGTACGGCTCGCTGAACCCGCGCATGAAGGTGGCCGACATCGTGGGCGAGCCGCTGGTGGTCCACGGCATGGCGTCGGACCAGGACAAATATCGCGCCCGCGTCGCCGATCTCCTGCGCATGGTCGGCCTGTTGCCCGACATGGCCGAGCGCTATCCGCATGAATTCTCCGGCGGCCAGCGCCAGCGCATCGGCATCGCCCGCGCTCTCGCGCTGGAACCGACCCTGCTGATCTGCGATGAGCCGGTGTCGGCGCTCGACGTGTCGATCCAGGCGCAGGTCGTGAACCTGTTCATGGAGCTGCAGGAGCGGCTGGGCCTCACCTACATCTTCATCGCCCACGATCTCAGCGTCGTGCGCCACATCAGCGACCGCATCGCCGTCATGTATCTCGGCCGCATCGCCGAGATCGCCACGAGGGTCCAGCTCTACAAGGACCCGCTGCATCCCTACACGCAGGCGCTGCTGGCCGCCGTGCCGATCGCCGATCCCGAACTGGAGGCCGCGCGCGGTGCCGACATCATCGCGGGCGAAATCCCCAGCGCCATGCGTCCGCCGCCCGGCTGTCGCTTCCACACGCGCTGCCCGCGGGCGATGGACGTCTGCAAGGCCGTCGACCCGCCGCTGAAAGAGATGGACGACGGCCGGGCGGTTGCCTGCCACCTGCACTCATAGCCGAACGCGGGAGGAACCCCTTAAGCACTTGTCTTGAAGCCGCCGCCGTCTAAATGTATAAACGTGTATACAAGCGGTTTCGTGGAGGCTTCCGTGACCATCACGACTCTTACCAGCAGGGAATTCAACCAGGACACCAGTCGGGCCAAGAAGGCCGCCGATTTGGGTCCCGTGTTCATCACCGACCGGGGCCGTCCCGCCCACGTGTTGCTGTCGATCGATCAATATCGCCGTCTTGCGGGTGGTGGCCAAAGCATCGCCGATGCTCTGGCCATGGACGATGACGTCGAATTCGATCCGCCTCGCAGCAGCATCGTGCTCACGCCTCCCGACCTCGGCTGATGCTTCTTCTCGATACCAATGTCGTATCGGAGCTCCGCAAGGTTCGAATGGGTCGGGCGAACACCAACGTCGCGCGGTGGGCGGCCTCCATTGGATCGTCAACGGCCTACATCTCGGTCATCACCGCGATGGAGCTCGAACTTGGCGTGCTTCAGGCCGAGCGTCGCGACCCGTCGCAGGGGGCAATTCTGCGACGGTGGCTCCAAGGCCAGGTCCTCACGGAGTTCGAGGACCGGGTCCTGCCGATCGATCTACCTGTCGCCCAACAGTGCGCTCGCCTGCACGTACCGGATCCAAAGAGCGAGAGGGATGCGCTGATCGCCGCAACCGCCCTGGTCCATGGTCTGACGGTGGTGTCGCGCAATGTCCGCGACTTTGCCTCAACCGGCGTCGGCCTGATCGATCCTTGGGAAAATCCCGAAAATCGTCGATGAGCCGTGTGAATTCGGGCCGTCGCCTGCCACCTGTACTCATAGCCGGGAGCGTTGCAACTCCGCGCACTGGTCTAGGACCCAAGCTTTCCGTTCGTCGAATATCGCGGACGGGCGGTTGACCTCGGGGCGCTGGTGGAACCAGCCGATCGTGGCCATCCAGCGGATCAGGCGGAACTCGGCGATCAGGCTCAGGGCTTCGTCGGGGACGGGGCGGTTGGCGCGATAGCCGGTGAGGAACGCGCGCTCGATCTCGGCCGCGTTGGGTTTGGTCTGCCAGTGCGTGAGTGCGGTGGCGATGTCGTATTGATGCCAGCCATGGCCGGCGTCGTCGAAATCGATCACGGTCAGCCGGTCGCCATGGACCACGATGTTGCCCGGATGCATGTCGGCGTGGATCACGCTGTAGGCGGACGGGTCGCGGCTCAAGCGGCTCAGCCTGTCGTGCATGCGCTGCCGTACGTCGAGCAGGAGGCTGCGTTCGCCGGACGTGAGCGAGCGATGCTCCCAGAACTCGCCCCAGTGAGGCGCCGTCCCCATCAGCCCGTCGGCGTCGAGCGCATGGCGCTTGAAGCCCGGTGGCGGAGTCCAAGCGCTGGCCTGATTGTGCATGGAAGCGGTGATGGCGCCGAGCTGCTTGAAGGAGGCCTCGACCAGCGTCTGATCGGCAGTCGCGGCGAGGACGTCGGAGAGCAGGCGGCCCTCGGTCCAGCTTGCCATGCCGGCGAAGCGCCGTTCGCCCGTGGCGGGGATCGTCACCGGGACATAGTCCTGGCCGTCGCGCGTCATCACGGCCTCGGGAACATCGATCCCGGCATCGGCCAGGGCACGGATCCAGGCGCGCTCCGAGATCAGCTCTTCGAGCGTGTGATAGCCGGGTCGATGCAGGCGAAGGACATAGGCGCGGTCATCGCGCCGGTCGGTCACCTTGAAGGTGACGTTCTCGGAGAGCGACACCAGGGTCAGGTCGTCGGCGTCGATCGGAAAGGCCGCGAGGGCCGCGCGCGCGGCCGGCCCGAAAGTCCGATCGACGGTCTCGTTATCCATCGAGCTCCGCCATCGTCGCATCGAAGGCGACGAGGAATTCCTCGGCATGGCTCTTCTGGAAGACCAGCGGCGGCCGGATCTTCACGACGTTCCTGTAGGCGCCGGCGTTGCTCGTGAGGAAGCCGCGATCCTTCAGGCGGTTGATGATGTCGACCGCCTTGTCCATGTCGGGTTCGCGCGCGGCATCGGTCTTCGCGATCTCGACCCCGATGAACAGGCCATGGCCACGCACGTCGATGATCGATGCGAAGCGGCCCTTGCGCTCGGCCAGCGCCGATTTCAGGAACGAGCCCACGGTGGCGACGTTCGCGGCGAGGCCCTCGCGCTCGATGACGTCGATCACGGCCATGCCGACCGCGGCCTGCAGGGGGCTGGAGGCAAAGGTGTTGAAGTAGCGCGTCGCGGCGCGGAAGCCTTCGATCAGCTTGCGGCTGGCGGCCGTAGCGGCGAGCGGCAGGCCGTTGCCCATCGGCTTGCCGGTGACGACGATGTCGGGTTTGAAGCCCAGCACGTCGTAGCCCCACCATTGGCCGCTGCGGCAGTAGCCGGCCTGGACCTCGTCGGCGATCACCAGCCCGCCCGCTTGGCGCACGATCTCGGCGGCGCGCGCCATGAAGCCCGAGGGCACGTCGGGCAGGCCCTCGTTGGCGAAGATCGAGCAGACGATCAGGCCCGCGAAGCCCGTGCCGTCCTCCTCGAGGCCGCGGATCGCCTGCCTCAGCTTGTCGAGATAGGCCTCGCGGAGTTCGTCCTCGCCGACGCCGGGCACCAGCGGGCGCAGCATCTCGGGGAAGGGGATCGCGCGCACGTCGCCCGCGGCATTCTGGCCGGTGCCGATGCGCGTCATCTTCCCGACCGCCTCGCTGTTGCCGTGATAGGTGGCGTTGGTGCAGACGATGCCGGCCTTGCCGGTGGCCATGCGCGCCATGCGCAGCGCCACCTCGTTGGCCTCGGTGCCGGAGCAGGAGAAGATCACGCTCTCGATCTCCGGCCCATGCAGCGCCGCCAGCCGCTCGGCGAAGGCCACGATGCCTTCGTGCAGGTAGCGGCTGTGGACGTTCAGCGTCGACTGCTGGCGGGCCATCGCCTCCGCGACGTGGCCATTGGCATGACCGACGCACGGCACGTTGTTGTACATGTCGACATAGCGCCGCCCCTCGGGATCGAACAGCTCGACGCCTTGGCCCCGCACGATGTGCAGGGGCGCGTTGTAGAAGAGCGGCGCCCCGGCGCCGAAGGCCCGGTCGCGACGTGCTGCAAGCGATTCAGCCGGTGTCGTCGCGCTCATGGTGACCGTCCTTACATCTTCCCCGAGACGATTCGTGCGCCCAGTGCCCAGCGATGGACCTCGGACGGGCCATCGTAGATACGGAAGGCGCGTGAGTCGCGGAAGAAGCGCTCGACCACCGTATCGCGCGTGATGCCGAGCCCGCCTAGGATCTGCATGCAGCGGTCGGCGACGCGGAAGTAGGCCTCCGAGCAGATGACCTTGGACATCGAGCTCTCGTTCGAGGCGCGCTCGCCCTGGTCGAGCAGCCAGGCGGTGTGCCAGATCGACAGGCGCGCCTGGTTCATGTCCATCAGATTGTCGGCCAGCATGAACGACACGCCCTGGTGCTCGCCCAGCGTCTTGCCGAAGGCGACGCGCGTGCGGGCATATTCCGTCGCGATGTCCTGCGCGCGCATGGCGGCGCCCAGCCAGCGCATGCAGTGGCTGAGGCGAGCCGGCGCGAGGCGGACCTGAGCGTAGCGGAAGCCCTTGCCGATCTCGCCCAGCACCGCGTCGGCCGGCAGGCGGAGGTTCTTGATCTCGATCACGCCGTGGCCGCCGGTGAAGCTCGAATCCATCGTGTCGAGCGTGCGCTCGAGGCGGATGGCGGGATCGGGCAGGTCGGCCATGAACATGGTGGCGTGGCCGTTCATCGGGCCGCCCTCGTTCTTGGCCATGATGATGGCGCAGCCCGCGCCCTCGGCGCCGGTGATCAGCCACTTGCGGCCGTTGATCACCCACTCGTTGCCTTCGAGCCGCGCCGTCGTCGTCATCAGGCTGGGGTCGGAGCCGGCGCCGCCGGGTTCGGTCATGCAGAAGATCGAGCGAATCTGGCCCGTGGCCATGCGCTTCAGGAAGTGCTCGCGCTGGTCCGGGCGCGCCACGACGTCGAGCAGGTGGATGTTGCCCTCGTCGGGCGAGGCGCAATGGATCGCCGTGGGTCCCAGGATCGAATAGCCCGCCGCCTCGAAGACATGGGCGCGGCCGACCTGGCTCAGCGCCTGGCCGCCATATTCCTTCGGGACCTGCGGCGCGAACACGCCGGCCGCCTTGGCCAGCTCGTTCATCTCAATGCGCAGCGCGTCGGTCGGCCCATGCGAGGTCCAGCGCGGGTCGGTCTCGTAGGGGATGATCTTGTCCTTGATGAATTCCTTCACCTTGGCGGCGAGGTCGGTGATCGCCGCCGGTGGCGTGAAGTTGAGGTCGTCGATCTTCTGCTTGGCCGTCACGAAACTCTCCCGCGTTTGCGGCTGGAACCTAGCACGGGTCGCGGCTGATCGGGGACCAGCCGGTCGCAGAGCGATGCGATCAACCGCGCTGACGCTGGGTTCGGAGACTGGAGGCCCACACAGTCCCTTGAAGACTGATATCTCTCCGGCTCGGGCTATCTATCGATCCGGCTAACGAGCAAGATAGCCCCACCGCGTTCAGAGCTTACTGCCTCGAACAGGAGGGTTCCTATGAACCTCCGCAGCATCGATCTCAACCTCCTGGTAATCTTCGACGCGCTGATGGCCGAGAAGGGGATTACGCGCGCGGCCAAGACGGTCGGCATGACGCCCTCGGCCGTCAGCCATGCGCTCAACCGCCTGCGCCAGACCTTCGGCGACCCCCTGTTTACCCGCACTCCGGCGGGCATGTCGCCGACGCGCCGCGCGCTCGAGCTGGTTCCCTTCGTGCGCGCCGCCTTGCACAGCTTGCGGCAGGGCATTGCTCTGCAGCACGAGTTCGATCCGGAGACGTCGCAGCGTACCTTCAACCTGCGCCAGTCCGACTTCATGAGCGACTGCCTGCTGCCTCGGCTGTGCGCGCGCGTGCGGGCGGAAGCGCCCGGCGTCACTCTGATCGTCGGCCAGCTCCCTGAAGACGACGAGAATCCTTACGCCCCCGGCGACATCCAGATGCGCGTCGGCGCCCGCGCCCGTGGGCCGGAGTACCGCCGCAAACGCATCTGGCGCGATCCTTTCGTCGTCGCCATGCGGTCGGATCATCCTGCCAGGATCGACAAGCTCACCCTGGACCGGTTCCTCGAACTGCCCTTTCTCGACGTCTCCAGCGCCATTGTCGACCGGCGCAGCCTTGACGAGGTGCTGCGGAGCAAGGGCGTGACGCGGCGCACCGCGGTCACGATCCCGACGCTGGCGGGGGTCGTGGCCGTTCTCGCCCACACCGACCTCTGCGCCGTGCTGCCGCAGCGCTGGGTGGCGCTCTACAGTGCGCCGAGCGAGCTCGCCACGATGCCGCTGCCAACACCGCTTCAAGGCATCGAATATGCCGTCGACATGATCTGGCACGCCAGCGACGAGACAAATGGGGCCCACCGCTGGCTGCGCCGGTTGATCGTCGAGGAATTCGACGTGCTCTATGCGCCGCCGGCCGTGCAGAAGCGTCGTGTCGGTCATCCGCCCAGCCGGCTCGACGAGGTGCCGCCGCTCGCGGCCGCGCTGTGAATGCCGTTCATGTTCGCCTGAAGACTTTGAAATAGCGTCCTCGCGCGCGCGTCCCACCTTCTGTCCGTGGAAATACAAACCCGGAAAGTGTGGTCCCGATGCGTGTGTCGTGGTTGTCGGCGGTAGTAGCGTTGCTCCTCGGGCCGGTCGTGGCGCGAGCCGAGATCTTGGGGCTCTCGACCGTTCATCGCCCGGACTATCCGTCGGCGCTGGCCATGGCCGAGATGTCGAGGCTGGTCGCCGAACGCACCGGTGGTCGCATCAAGCTGGCGCTCCAGCCGAAGAGCGGCGACACCGAGTCGTTCACCCTCCAGCAGGTGCGCACCGGCAGGCTGGCCATGGCGACCGTGGGCGTCGCGAACTTCCACGACCTGCTGTCCGTCACGGCCGTGCTCTCGCTCCCCTACCTCTTCGAGTCCGACGACCATGTGCGTCGAACGCTCGAGGGGCCTATCGGCGAGGAGATTCTCGCCTCCCTCGACGAAATCGGCCTCGTCGGCCTCTGCTTCTACGATCCGGGCTACCGCTCGATCATGGCTCGCCGGCCTGTCCGCAACGCGGCCGACATGAAAAACCTGAAGATCGGCGTGCCGCTCTCCGAGATGGCGCGGGCGACCGTGCAGGCGATGGGCGGCCAGCCGGTGCCTCTGCCCGGCAGCCTGGTCTACGAAGCCCTCAAGGCCCGGCTCGTTGATGCGGCCGAGGAGAACCCCGCGGCGTACCTCTCGGCCTTTCTGGCGTCGCGCCAGCAGACGGCGACAGGTGTCTACAGCCTGACCCGGCATTCGCGGCCGCCGGAGGTCCTGGTCGTCTCGAAGGCGGCGTGGCAGCGTCTGACGCCGGACGACCAGAAGCTGCTCCGCGCCGCCGCCCAGGAATCTGCCACGCTGCAGCGCCGGCTGCGCCTCGAGCGAGAGTATGTGGCGCGCGCGACGGCGGCGTCCCTGGGGGTCGAAATTGTCACGGAAGTCGATCGCAAGGCTTTGGCCGACGCCACGGAGCCGGTTTCCGCACACTACGCGGCGAATCCGGTCGTGAAGGCCCTGGTCGCGCGGATCAAGGCAATTGCATCGGTGCCTTAAGCGCCGGCGCCTGATACCCGGCGGCGACGATCTGGACTCGCCATCCCATGCCACTTTGCAATCATAGCGTGCTTTACTATTGACATACTCGTTCTTTAAGGCGATTGTATACTTTACTCAGCAAGTCGCGGGAGGCATAATTGACCTCGCGTGACAGGCCGGAGATCGAGATCACCCCTCAGATGATCGAGGTGGGATCTATGGAATTTTTAGGATTCAACCCGAACCGGGATCTGGTTGCGGATCTGGTTGCGAGGATTTATCGCGCGATGCGGGAAGTTGAGCCCGTAACGCTTGAAGCGTGCCCGAAACCCCCAGAACCATGATTGTCAGGGAGAGTATGTTGCCCGGCGACGGGGTCTGCACTTCGTAGAGCTTCAGCGCCAGCGTTCTGGCTTGCTCCTTGTAGACGGCGGTTGTCATCGTGAACTTGATTATGTCGCCGCCAGCTTGCAGCCAGTGGTCGTGCACGAAACGATTTCGTCGCGGCCGGAGATTGTTGTCTATGTCGTTGATGGTTTTCTTGAGTTCAGAAAACCAATCGTCGTGGGGCTTCTTGTGGAAGCCCAGCGCGAGTATTGCGTTGAGCTTCTCGCGGAAACCCATATTCGTTATGGTGATGATTGCAACGTGATTGTCGACCGGCTGCATCAGTGCGTCTAGGAACATCACCGTCTCAAGTTCGAGTCGGCTCCAGAATATGCAAAGCAACCCAATCTCAGTGGCGTGCTCTCTCAGCGGTGAGTTCTGTAACTTCTCCAGTATTGAACCAAGATGGTCATCTTCAGCCATGCCTAAGCCCTCCCCCAAGAAGCCCGCACCATCGCTCAAGGACGAGTTTGCACCCGATGCCTGGGAGCGGTTCGAGTCGTTGATCCGGTCGGCCGCCAAGATGGGCCACCAGCCGCACAAGCCGACTCCGCCGCAACCAAAGGCTGCGGTCAAGAAGAAGAAGAGATCGAAAGAGAGCTAGAAGCGACCTTTGCGCGGCGCGTTCTTGTGGACCGCGGGAGTCCATCCCGGCGGCGGATCGTAGTCGGTCGGCCTTTTATAGATCGTGACTGTCTTGCCTGCGATGCTTCGCGTCTCACTGCTCGGGAAAAGGCACTCTGCGATCAGAAATTCTCTGAGATGGACCACAGTGGGCGCGTGAGTTTTGATTGCCTTGCTCGCTTCCATGTTTGGCGGCACGATCGACACAAGCTTCTTATCGGGGAACCTCTCCTTTAAGACGCGCGCAGTTGCCGCTTGATCCGAATCGGCAGTAACGAGAAATGCGATATCAAAAACATTGCGATATGCATCGTCTAGGATTGCTAACGCGAGATTGATGTCTGTTTCCTTTTCTCGGTTGTCATTCCACTTATTTCCGCATGCATCGCATGAGATCGTTGCTTCCTTTAGGAAATGGCCAAGTTGAACATCGACGTTCACAGACCTAAGGGCGTTTATGTATTCTTGGTGGCGCACGCTCTTGCCGTGGTCGTTGTCTTTTTTGGCGCTGGCGTAATATGCGCGCACAAGTTGGTGCTGGCCGCGCGTCAACAGCCTCTCACCTAGAGCCCAAAGATTGAGCCACTTGAGATGAGGCTGATTGAGTTTCTCAAGCGCGTGATAGAGATTGAAGCCGTCAACATAGAGCGCAACGCGCGTTAGCGGCTTAACTGCACCCTCAGAAATAAAAACCCCGGCAGCCGTGGCCACCGGGGGGCTTGGGCTCACGCCCGAAGCGGGTACGGGTGCTGATATAGTTGATTCTTCTGGTTTTTTCAAGGGCTTGCTATCCCATTGCGCCAGTTCACTATTTTGGCGGAATGGCCGCCGGTCACAATTCTACCACAACCTACCAGAGATTTAATAAGTATCGCTGCAAGAAGCCTGCGTAACGCCGCCGTCCCCCAGCGCCTAGGCTTCCCGCTCGTTAATCCGCCGATAGGTGAGGCGCTTACCGGAAATGCCCTTGAGCATGTTCGTGGCGCGCTCGCTGTCATCGACGCCCAGCGCCGTGCGGTTGTTGTAGCGGAAATCGAACTCCGCGAGATAGCGGTGCAGGTGGCGCTCGTCGCAGTGCTGGTAGACGCCCTTCATGCCGCGCTTGAAGATCGAGAAGAAGCCTTCAATCGTGTTCGTGTTCACGTCGCCGCGCGCGTATTCCTTCTGGCCGTGGTTCACGCGCTCATGGCTGGCGAACTCGGTGCCGACCTTGCGGTAGATCATGCTTTCGTCGGTGTGGAGGCGGGCTTCCTTCGCCACGTTCTCGCGCACGAGCTTGGCGACCGTCTCAACCTTGGCCGTCTCGGCATAGAACGAGCGGGCCTGTCCGCCGCGCTCAACCAGCGTGACGATGGCGCGCTTGAACGTCGGGCCGTGCTTCGGGCGGTTCGCCTTGGGATTGCTGCGGACCGGCTGCTTGTGAGCGGGAAGCTCGCCGAAATAGGTTTCGTCGGCCTCGACCACCATGCCCTCGCCACCCAGTGGCGGCAGGTTGCCAGCCTTCATCGCCTCACGCAGACGGTGGCACATGAACCACGTCGACTTGTAGGTGATGCCCAGCATGCGGCTCATCTGGTGGGCGCTCATGCCCTTCTTTGAGGCGGCCATGATGAACGCAGCCTGGAGCCACTTGTTCAGGGGAATGTGGCTGCGCTCGAACACCGTGCCAACCTGTACCGTGAACTGCTTGCGGCACGCCTTGCACTGGTAGTAGCCCTCGCGGCCCTTCACAGGGCTGGAAGCCTCTAGCGTGCCGCAGTAGCCGCAAGCCCGACCGCCAGCCCACAGCAGCGACTCAAGCCACGCGCGGGCCTTGGTGGCGTCTTGGAAGATGGCGTTGTTCAGGGGATTGGCTTTGGACATGCCACTTTATAGGCCAAGCCAAATGATGAGTCAAGTATACAATCGCCTCTTTAATTGTTCCCATGGGCTATCGGGAGCAGGGCATGCAGGCAAAGGTTCGGACGGTCGCGTTCCAGGGCATCGACGTGTTACCCGTCGACGTGCAGGTGCTGGTGGCACCCGGCACCATCGCCTTCACCGTGGTCGGCCTGCCCGACAAGGCGGTGGGCGAGAGCCGCGAGCGGGTGCGCGCCTGTTTTCGGGCGCTGGGGCTGGCGCTGCCGCCGCAGCGCATCACCGTGAACCTGTCGCCGGCCGATCTCGCCAAGGAAGGCAGCCACTACGACCTGCCCATCGCCCTCGGCCTCCTGGCCGCGATGGGCGTGCTGCCGCGCGAGAGCGTCGAGGGGTTCGTGGCCCTCGGTGAACTGGCGCTCGACGGTGCTCTCTGCCGTGTGCCCGGTGTCCTGCCGGCGGCGATCGCCGCCCAGGCGGCAGGGCGCGGTGTGATCTGCCCGGCGGTCTGTGGCGGCGAGGCCGCGTGGGGTGGCTTCGATCCGGTCCACGGCGCCGACCGGCCGCCGATCATCGCCGCGCCCTCGCTTCTGGCGCTGATCAATCACCTGCGCGGCCAGCAGACCCTCCCCGCACCCGAGGCGCTGATGGCCGACGACCGCGGCCACTATCCCGACCTCGCCGAGATCAAGGGCCAGGAGAGCGCCAAGCGGGTGCTCGAGATCGCGGCCGCCGGCGGCCACAATCTGTTGATGATCGGGCCCCCGGGCTCGGGCAAGTCGATGCTGGCGGCCCGCCTGCCGGGCCTTCTGCCGCCGCTCGAACCGGAAGAGGCGCTGGAAGCCTCGATGGTGCGCTCGCTGGCCGGCGATCTCGGCGAGGGACGGCTCAGCCGCCGTCGCACTTTCCGCGATCCGCACCATTCGGCGACGCTTCCGGCGCTGATCGGCGGCGGGACGCGCGTCAAACCCGGAGAGGTCTCGCTCGCCCATCACGGCGTCCTGTTCCTCGACGAGCTGCCCGAGTTCAACCGCGCCACCTTGGAAGCGCTGCGCCAGCCGCTGGAGAGCGGCCGCGTGACCGTGGCGCGCGCCAACGCCCACGTCACCTATCCGGCGCGCTTCCAGCTCGTCGCCGCGATGAACCCCTGCCGCTGCGGCCATCTCATGGACCCCACGCGCACCTGTGCCCGTGGCCCACGCTGCGGCGCCGACTACCAGGCCAAGCTCTCGGGCCCCTTGCTCGACCGCATCGATCTCACCATCGACGTGCCGGCCGTCGCCGCCGCGGACCTCGCCCTGCCACCGCCGGCCGAAAGCTCCGACGATGTCGCGGCCCGCGTCGCCGCGGCGCGCACCGTCCAGCGCGAGCGGCTGGCCAGACTGGATGCCAAGGGCAAGCTGACCGCCGTCGAAGCCGACCCCGCCGCCGGCCTTCTGGCCGACCGCGCCCGCAACTGGGCCAAGCCGCGCTGCAACGCCGACACCGACGGCGCCCTGCTGGCCGCCATCGCCGAACCCGACGCCGAGGGCCGCGCGCTGCTCGCCCGCGCCGCCGAACGCCTGGGCCTCTCCGCCCGCGCCTGGCACCGCACCCTCAGGGTCGCGCGCACCCTGGCCGACCTCGACGGCTCCGACGCCGTGCGCCGCCTGCACATCGCCGAGGCGCTCAGCTACCGCCGCCCGCAGACGCGCTCGATTCTCGCGGCCTGACGCTACAGGTCCCGGTTCTCCATCAGGACGATCGTCTGGCGCAGAGGCTGGGCGTCCACCGCGGTCTGGCCCTTGAAGGGCTGGTCCATGATGAAGACGAATCCGACGAACGCGCCCATGACGGCCATCTGGGCGGACAGGACATAGGCGCGGAAGGCGCTGCGCTGCATGGTGCTGGTGATGAACAGCAGCATCAGGACCGCGAACAGCACGACTTGCCAGTAGGCTTTCGGCAGCGAGAGCGTGACGGCGTTGAGGCGGGCGTCGCGGGACTCGGCGATGGAATCGAACGATCTCAGGATCTCGGCATAGATCGTCGTCTCGCGGCCGGGCTTCGGATCGATCTCCAGGATGCCCCGCGACAGTGGCGCAAAGGCCAGCCGGACCTTGTCGCTACGGCCGCCGCGCAGCATCGCGGGCCATTCGTCGTCGACGATCGCCTTCGCATAGGCCAACAGGTCGAGCCGCAGCTCTCTCACATGCTCGTCGCCATAGCGGTTGAGCAGCCGGTCGAGCCGGTTGATCTGGGATGCCTCGGTCGCCACCAGCGCGTCGGCCTTGCGGAAGTTGCTCTCGGCCTCGACCAGGGTGAAGGCCAGCACCAGGCTCGTCATGGTGAAGAGCGTGGCCTGCATGCGCAGCACGAAGTCGTTGTTCTCGTTGCTCGTCTCCAGCCAGGGAAGGCGGTGCACCAGCGACGGCATGGCGAGGATCGCGCCGGCCATCAGGAGCGCGCCGCCCACCAGAATGACGGTCTCGGGCAGGGAATAGAGCCAGTCGATCATGTTCCGTGTCGCTGTTGGCGGCGTCGGCTGGAGTAAGAGCGCAATTTATGACATTGCCCCCGAACCGGCGGCTCGACTAGGGTCGTGTCGTCGCGGCCGACGGTTGGCCGAGGGCGTTGCGGAGAGAGTATCCGATGTTTCGTTCGCTCATGGTCGTGCTTACGTCGCGATACACGATCGGCCTCCTCTCCCTTCTGATCTGCGTTCCCATGACCATCACCCTCCTCGAGGTTTCCCACGCGCTGTGGAGAAAGCCCGACCTCAAGGAGGAGATGGAGATCGTCACCGGCATCGGCATCATCATGATCGGGTGGGGCGTCCTTCTGGAAGAACGACGGACCCTGCGCGAGATCTTCGGGCTGCTGGATGGCCCGGACGAGGCATGGCAGGCGACGATCGACCATGCCTGTCACAATTACGGCGTCGGCCAGCTTTCCATCGGCCTGATGGCCGAGATCTGCATCGAACTGATCAAGATTCCCAACACCATCATCTATACCGGCGATGTCGACGACTATCTCGTCGCCGCCGGGCTTTTCTGCGTGGGCGTCGGCGCGCTGCTGCTCGTGCGCCACGTGCTGGTGATGTTCTTCTTCCTGCCGCGGTCGGTCGCGGCGGCGCACTGACGCTCTGCGGTCAGGGATCGATCAGCACGCCCGGATTCATCATCCCCTTTGGATCGAGCTCGCGCTTGGCGCCGCGCAGGGCACGGGCGAACAGTTCCGGCCGCTGCCGGTCGTAGAACGGCCGGTGGAAGCGGCCCACCGCGTGATGGTGCGTGGTGGTGCCGCCCTGCTCGACCGTCGCCGCCGTGCAGGTCGACAGCACTTCCATGAACTGCGCCAGCGCGTCCTTCTTCGGGTCGAACAGCCCGCCGAAGGTGAAGTAGAGGCAGGGCCCGTCGGGATAGACGTGGGTGAAGCGGCAGGTGACAGTGCCCTCGCGGCCCGTGACCGCCTTGATCGTCTCCTTGGTGAGCTTCGTGATCCTGGCGTGGAAGTCGCGCGTGCGCTCCCAGGTCATCGAGGTCTCGAAGGTCGAGGAGAGGATGCCGCGCGCCACCGCATGCTCGCCGTAGTGCGGGGCGCGGATGAACTTGTTGCGCCACGCGCCGGCCGCGCCGGAGCGGTGCGCATTCTCGTCGTCGTCGCTCCGGTCGGCGACGCCGCCGTGTGCGGCGCAGATCTCCAGCGCGCGCTTCATCCAGGCATCGAGTGGATGGTCGGGCGATTCGAAGGCCAGCACGAGCACGGCCTCCTCGTTGCTCCACGGGATGCCGGGCAACGCCTCGCGCGCCTCGAGCAGGCGGCAGTTGGCGGGATAGAGGCCCGCCTGCGTGATGTCGCGCACCGCGTCGGCGCCGGCGTAAAAGTCGCGGAAGCGCACACTGGCGGAAGCGCGGAAGGTCGGCTTCTTGCGCAGCCGCACCCAGGCCTCGGTGATGATGCCTAGAATGCCTTCGGAGCCGATGAACATCCGGTCCGGGCTGGGACCGGCGCCCGAGCCGGGCAGGCGGCGCGTTTCCAGCGTGCCTTCGGGCGTCACGACCCGCGTGCTCTCCACGAAATCGTCGATGTGCGTATAGAGCGTGGCGTAGTGGCCGCCCGAGCGCGTGGCGATCCAGCCGCCCAGGGTCGAGCAGCGATAGGCCTGCATGTAGTGACGCATGGTGAACGGCGTATCGCGCAACGCGTCCTCGATGGCGGGCCCGTAGATGCCGCCCTGGATGCGCGCGGCCTGGCTCACCGCATCGACCTCCAGCACCTTGTCCATGTGGCGCGTCGAGATGGTCACGACCTTGTCGAAGGCGGCCGAGGGCTCGATGCCCTTCACCACGGACGAGCCGCCGCCATAGGGGATCGCCTTGGCGCCGATGCGGCCGCACCAGTCGAGCACCTTCGCGATGTCGTCTTCCGTCTCGGGGAAGGCCACCGCGTCGGGCGGGTTGGGCACCGAGCGCATGAACATGCGCAGCGTGTCGAAGCCCGCCTTGCCGTAGCTGTGCTCCAGCCGCGTCAGGTGATCCGTGCGCACCATCGCCTGCAGCGCCGACGGCACCTCGACCCGGCTCTTGCGCAGGACGATCTCGTCCGCCCGGGGCGGCGCCTTCACGTCGAAGCCGGAGAGCCCGTAGCGCTGGGCGATCTCGGCCTCCCACGGCCGGATCTCGTCTTGCGTCAGATCCTCGTCGGCGTAACCCCAGGCATAGAATTTCTTCTGCCGCCGCATGTTCCCTCCGGTGTCTTCTTCATTTTCAGGCCGCGAAGGCGATCGGCTTCGTCGTCCCCTTGATCTGCGTGCGATGCATGACACGGCGTGCCGTTTTGTCGAACGGATCGCGGCGGTGCATGGTCGAGCGATTGTCCCACATCACGAGGTCGCCCAGCTTCCAGACATGCTGGTAGATGAAGCGTGGCTGGGTGACGTGCGCCCAGAGTTCCTCCAGCACCGCGTCCGACTCGGCCCGAGTGTAGCCCTCGACGTAGGAATTGCGTCGGCGGCCGAGATAGAGCGTGGCGCGGCCGTTTACCGGATGGCGCAGGATTGCGGGATGCCAGGCGCCGGGCGCGACCATCGGATCGTCGGTCGGCGTGACGCCCTTGCGCAGGAAGCCGCCGGAATTGTAGGTGCCGTCGTGCTTCACGCGGCGACCTTCGATCTTCGCACGCAGGCTCGCGGGCAGGGCGTCGCAAGCCGCCTGCATGCTGGTGAACCAGGTGTTGCCGCCGGTCGGCGGGATCTCCAGCGAGTAGAGCATCGAGGCGTCGGGCGGCACGTCGAGATAGCTCATGTCGGTGTGCCAGACCGCCTCGCCGTCGCCCAGCGCGCCGATCGGGTCGCCTTTCGTATCGAGCACGTTCGACACGACATAGATGTCGGGATAGCCGGGCGGGCTGATGCGGCCGCGTTCCTGGTTGGGCGGCGGATCGAGTTCGCCGAAGCGGCGGCTGAAGGCCAGGAGATGGTCGTCGCTGAGCTGCTGCCCGCGCAGCAGGATCATCGAATGCGCGTACCAGGCGCGTTCGATCGCGGCGAATTCCTCGTCACTGAAGTTGCGCAGATCGACCCCGAGGATTTCCGCTCCGACGGCATCGGTCACGGGACGCACTGTTACGGCCATGTCTTCTTCTCCGGCTTTGCAGCGATGATCGGCCGGCCGCGCGGGTCGATCAAGCGCCGAGCGCCGGCACCAGCCACTTGAGCAGGGTCTCCGCGACCACGGGCGAGAGCGGACCGCCGAACCCCGGGTCGGTCGGACCGCTCACCGTCTTCAGGTTGTGGCTGACCTGCGGGATCACCACGGCCTCGCCCGAGACGTTGCGGGTACGCAGCGCGTCGATCAGGGGCTGCACGTCCTGCATCGGCACGACCTGGCGGTCGGCGGCTCCCTGAACGAGCAGGCAGGGCGTGCGGCTCTCCGCCAGCACGGAAGCGGGATCGAACGACAGCAGGCTTTTCAGGAAAGGCCCGGCATAGAGCGGGAACAGCAGCTGCAGTTCGGGCGGCAGGTTGTTGGGCACGCGGCCGGTTTCGAGAATGGCGGCGATGGCGCGGTCGGTGGGCAGGCGCAGCGACGGCGGTGCGTCGCGCGCGATCTGGGCGCGCAGGATGTCCTCGAGCTTGCGGCCCGGCGTGGCGGCCAGGACCATCGCATGCAGCTTCTTCGCGACCAGCGCCTTGCTGGCGGCGAGGGCCAGCAGTCCGCCCTCGCTGTGGCCCAGCAGCGCCGTCGCATAGGGCTTGATCTCGTCGTGGCGCAGCAGCTCGGCGTGCGCCGCCTCGACGTCGCCCACGAAATTGTCGAAGGCGAAGAACGACTCCTGTTCTTTCAGCGACCCGCGCGGCCGCTGCGTCGACTGGCCGACCCCGCGCTTGTCGTAGCGCAGCGAGGCGATGCCATTGCGCGCCAGCAGCAGCGCGATGTCCTTCAGCAGGTCGATGCGTTCGGGCGCCAGCGGATTGTTGCCGTCGCGATCGGTCGGCCCGCTCCCCGCGACCAGCACGACCCCCGGGACGTACTGGATCTCGCTGAACAGCGGCATCAGCAGGGTGCCGGCCAGGGTGACTCCGCCCGTGCCGGCGAAGCGCACCAGACGCTCCTTGGTCTTGCCCTTCGCGTACCAGCCGCTCTCCGTCAGCGACCTCTGCGGCCGTGCCTGCGCCCAGGCAGCACCTGGCGCGAGCGCGCCCGCCGCCAGCAGGGCGCGCCGTCGGATCAAGCCTGCTTGTCCGGCTTCGGCATGCCCGTCGAATGCCCCATGATCCCGCCGCCGAAGATGTGGACATGGAAATGGAACACGAGCTGCCCGCCATTGGGTCCATGGTTGGCCACGATGCGATAGCCCTCGGGATCGAGGCCGAGATCGCGCGCGATCTTCGACACCGCGCGCCAGAAGCCGACGATCATCTCGGGCGGGGCCTTGGCGCCGAAATCTGCCTGGCTGACGTATTCCCCTTTCGGGATCACCAGCACATGCACCGGCGCCAGCGGCGCGATGTCGTGGAACGCTAGTGTAAATTCGTCCTCGAAAACCTTCCTGCAAGGCAGTTCACCGCGAAGAATCCGGGCGAAGACGTTGCTGCGATCGTAGGCGGGTGGCATGGACGATTGCATAGTGAGCTCCGGTAGCTGCTATGACGACACAACAATCAATACAGGAAAGATCCAGGATATGGCGGAATTCGAGAAACGTCTTGCCTGCGTAATCGCCGCCGATGGCTCGATTGCGCGCGGCTACATGATCGACAAGTGCGAGCTGGTCGGCGCCAACCAGTACGTCATCACCTGGAAGGTGCCGCTTCAGAACGAAGCGAAGACCAATTTCTCCTGCGTGATCGGCAGCACAGGGCAGGAAGCGGTCGAGCCCGGCTTGTGCACGGTCGGGCTGATGGCCGATCCGATGAAGATGAACGTCCATACCTACGATGTCGCCGGCAAGCCGGCGAAGCGGCCCTTTCACCTGGCCGTGTTCCGCGACTAGGAACAGATAAAGAGGCGGCCGTCAGCCTTTCAGCAGGCGCGGCCGTCCCGGCGTTTCGACGGCGGCGGGCCGCGCCTGCCGCCGCAAGGCGCTGACCAGGACGTCGCGGGCCTCGTCGATCTTGGCCGCGAGATAGGGCGAGCCGCCGTTATCGGGATCGGCGCTGCGCATCAGGCGGCGATGGGCGGCGTGAATGCCGGCAACGTCGGCGCCATCCGCAAGGCCCAGGACCTCGAGTGCCTCCTTGGCCGTCATGCCGCTGTCATCATCGTCGTCGCGAGGGGCGAACGCTCCCGGTATCTGCCGTTGCACTGAAGCAATCGGCGCGGCCTGCTTCAGATAGGCTTCGAGAAGAGCCGCTGCGTGCGCAATGGCGCGCGGGTCCCGGGGGTCGCTTTGCGCAGGCTCCTGCCACACCGGCGGCATTTCGAAGGGCGGCGGCTTCCGGCGGAACATGGCAAACGCCGCCCGCAGCGGCACCAGGATCGCGCGCCACTTCAGGAACGTCGGCACGAGGATCATCGCGGCGCCGAGAAGCATGGCGCCGGCATACTGCTCGCGCATGATCATCATCACGAGCAAGGGAATGCCGGCAATGACCAGGAGCAGCAGCATCCAGCGGATGGTGCGCACCATCGTCCTGGGATCGGAATGGAGAAACCAGTCGATGAATTTCGCCGCCGTGGCGAGCACCGAGAGGCCCAGCACGATCGCGGAGATGATGACGGCATAGTCCATCGACGAACTCCTTTGTGAAGAACCTAACCGCGACGCGTGACGAAATCAGCGATCATCCCTGCATTTTTTCTGAATGCGTTTCGCGAAGAGTCGTGCGTAGAGTTCTTGAAGAAGAATTTGGGGAGTATTTGCGATGAGCGAGCCCACGCGTGAGACGCACGTGAAAAATCCTGAGACGCAGATGAAAACCTCGCCCGATCTGGTCACTCAACCTCTCGCCGAAGGTTCGGCGTCGAACGTTTCGACGCGAAAAGAATCGATCGACGAATTCCTGCGGCGCAACGAAGAGGTCCTCGCGAAGGACCGCGAGGAGTTCCAGGCCTATCTCGTCGCCAAGCACGAGCAGGCGACTCGCAAGGCCCGCGAAGAGGCGGCCATGCCGAAGGTCAAGACGAAGGTGAGCCGACGCACGATGCTGAACGTCGCCGTCGGCACCGCGGCCGCCGCCGAGGTCGCCGTGCTGGGCTACAGCGCGATGAACGGCGGCTCGTCTTCGGACAATGGAATCTTCCAGGCGGCGGGCACGGGCGCGCAGCAATCGCCGATCACCCGCGAAGTCGTCGACTCGCGCGCCGACATCCGGGGCCAGAGCCTCGGCAACTGGGTGGCGCTGCTGCCGACCAAGATGGGCGGCGGCACCTACGCGATCGATCTCAACTCCAACCGCGTGCTGGGTTCGATCTGGTACTGGAACTACGGCGACTACAATCCGATCAGCCACCATCTCTGTGCCTTCCCCAGCTCCGATCCCACGCACGGCTTCGAGTTCGTGAACTCGACGCAGGGCGGCCAGAATTCGCTGATCTACGGCATTCCGACCAACGTGACGGCGGAAAACGTGCCGGGCGGCACCAACATCTACCGCGTGCGCTACGACGGCACCCAGATGCAGATGATCGAGAACGTGTCGGAGACGACCGGTCTCGGGCTTGGCGTCCATGTCACCGTCAACCCGAAGGACGCGCAGTCCTATTTCGTGACCGACGGCCAGAAGGACATCGCCGCCTGCTTCGACCGCACGACGTCGCGGGTGAAGGCCGCGCTGCGCTTCGACTGGGAACCCAATGTGCCCGAGCTGCGCAACGCGTGGATCAAGGGCGGCACGCTCACCATCAAGAAAATCTATCCCGACGAGAAGACCGGCCTCTACAATCTGCGCGGCACCAAGGGCAACAAGATCGACTGGGAAATGGTGCCGATGGGCGAGCTGTTCGTCGAGGAAGGCTCGCTGCCCGGCGAAGCGCCGCTCACGCTGACCGGCGCCGACGGCACGATCTGGCATCCGGAAGGCCGCTGGGCCGCGACCGTGGTGCGCCTGTGCGGCGGCATCTGCATCCTTGATCCCGAAAAGAATTTCGAGCCGGCCGCCTTCCTGCAGTTCAACAAGGATTCGCAGGACCAGTACAAGGTCGAGCAGATCGACAAGGATACGTGGAAGGTCGTCTTCGACAAGATCCACTCGCCGGGCCACGAGATCGGCTTCTCGCCCGACGGCAAGTTCCTGGTGATGATGAACAACCTGCGGGAAAACAACTGCTCGATCTTCTCCTGCAGCGACCCCGACCCGACCAAGTGGCGCAAGATCGCCCATGTCGAGGACCCGCTGTGGCGCGGCAAGTATCCCAATCCGTTCCACATGGTCTTCTCGATGGACAGCTCGAAGCTCTATCTGTCCATCCTGCATCCGTCGCCGGCTTACAGCGGCATCATGGTGATCGACACCAAGACCTGGACGATCCTGAAGGAGATCCAGGGCATCGGGCCCGACCTGCAGACGCCGGCCATCACCTACGACGGCAAATATGTGCTGACGCCGTTCAGCGGCTTCCAGCGCCAGTCGAGCGGCATCTCGGTCATCGACACCTCCACCGACACCTTGGTGGGCATCCTGCCGAGCAACGGCGGGCACCATGACTGCGTGATCATCCCGACCAAGCTGGAGCACATGAAGCACACGCGCTCCTGTACGCTTTGAGGCTGCTCGCCAGCCTGGCACTGCAGAATCTCGGGCGCCGCAAGGCCCGCAGCTTCCTGCTGATGGCGGCGGTCGCGGTCGCGAGCGGTGTCGTGTTCACAGGCGCGACGCTGATGCGCAGCATCGACAGCAGCATGGCAGTGGGCTTCACGCGGCTGGGTGCCGACCTGATGGCGGTGCCGGAGGGCGCGCTCACCAACATCACGGCGGCGCTGCTGACCGTCGAGCCGACCGACCTCGTGCTCGACCAGGATCTGTTCGCCAAGGCGAACCTTGCCAGCGTGAGCCGCGCCGCGCCGCAGAAGATCGCCCGGGTCGAACATTCCGGCATCGGGGGACACCACGAATCGGCCGACCTGATCGGCTTCGATCCCGCGCTCGACTTCACGGTGCGGCCCTGGCTGGTCGAGAGACTGGGCCGCGACATGCGCGCGGGCGACGTGATCCTGGGCGCCGGCCGCGCCGGGGCGCTGGGCTCGGAACTGCTGATCTTCGGCAAGGCGCACACCGTCTATGGACGGTTGGGAAAGACGGGCGTGGGCACGCACGAGCGCGGCGTGTTCATGAGCTTCGACACGCTCGAAGCGCTGGCCGGCTCGGTGCACGGCCATGGTGGCGGCCCGCCGGCCGTGCTGCAGAAGGGCAAGGTGAGCGGTTTCCTGGTCGAACTGGCGCCGGGCGCCACGCCGCTGCAGGCGCGTTTCGCGATCCTCTCGACCCTGAAGGACGTGAAGGTCGTGACCGGCGATTCGACCATGAGCGGCATCCGCCAGGGACTGGCGGCGCTGCTGAACGGCATCCTCGCGCTGATGGTGCTGATGTTCGCCAGCACCGCGCTCATGGTGAGCGTGCTCTTCTCGGCCATCGTCACGGAGCGGCGCGGCGAGCTTGGCCTGCTGAAGGCGATCGGCGCGCGGCGCGGCCAGATCGTCGGCATGATGGTCACCGAGGCGGTCATCGCCACCGGCGCCGGCGGTGCGCTCGGTGTCGTGCTGGGCGTGCTGGTGATGCGCCTCTACGAACGCTCGCTGGTCTATTACCTGGAAAACATCGGCGTGCCCTTCGTGTGGCTGGACGGGCCGCGCATCGTGATCGTTGCGGTGCTGGCGGTCGTGATGGCCTCGATCATCGGTGCGCTGGGCTCGCTCTATCCCGCCTGGCGTGCCAGCCGGCGCGATCCCTATGACCTCGTGCGCGGCGAGGGCTGACGCGATGCTCTCCTGCCGGGCCTTGCGAAAGGACTACGTCACCGAACGCGGCGAAGTCGCGGCGGTGGACGGCATCGACCTCGATGTGGCGACCGGCCGCTACGCCGCGATCATCGGTCGCTCGGGCTCGGGCAAGTCGTCCCTGATGGCGATGATCGGCGGCCTCAGCCGGCCCTCGAAAGGCCAGGTGCTGGTCGAGGGCACCGACATCTGGGGCCTGTCGGAGAACGAGCTGGCCGCCTTCCGCAACAGGCGCATCGGCTACGTCTTCCAGTTCGCCAGCCTGCTGCCGACCCTGCGCCTCGTCGACAATGTCGCCCTGCCGGCGATGCTGGGCCGCCGCGGCACTCAGTCCGCCACCTATGCCCGCGCCGCCGCGCTGCTGGGCCAGATGGGGCTGGGCGATCATCTCGATGCCTATCCGGGCGAAGTCTCGGCCGGCGAGCAGCGGCGCGCGGTGATCGCCCGCGCCCTGATCAACGAGCCGGCGCTGATCCTGGCCGACGAGCCGACCTCCGATCTCGACGAGCAGACCGAGATCGAGATCATGGACGAGCTTCTGGCCGTCAACCGCGAGCGCGGCACGACTCTGATCCTCGTGACCCACAATCTGGCGCTGGCCCAACAGGCCGAGCAGATCGTGCACATCGCCCACGGGACGATCGTCGCATGAGCGAGCTGGACAAGGATGCGGTGATCGCCGGGCTGCGGCGCGAGCTGAGTGCGGCCCAGTCCGAGGTGCGCGTGTTGCGGCGGCGGTTGGGCGCGTCGGATGCGCCGTCCGCGCCTAGTCTGCTGAACGAGCTGCGCGAGGCCGCACCACGCAAGGTCGATGCGCCGGCCACCGTCGCCGTGAAGCTCGGCCGCCGCTTCGATTTGTGGCGCTCGCCCGTCGTGATCGGCGTGGCCATGGTGGTGCTGACGGCCTTCGCGATCGATGCCGCCGTCGGCCTGTACCAGGCGCGATCGCTGCGCGAAGCCCGCCAGGCGCGGCTGCTGCTCGAGAACACCGCGATGCGCTCGCTCTATGTCGAGCTGAAAGGCATCGCCTACGAACCCGACGGCAAGTCGTACCGGATGACGCTCTTCCTGCAGAATGTCAGTCCCAACGGGCCGCTCTACATCATGCTGAACGCGGTCTCTGTCTTCGTTCAATCGGGCATGGTCTGGCAGCAGGTCCCGTCCCGTCCGGCGCCCGGCGTGAGCTGGGGCGTGGTGAAGGTGGTGGACGGCTACACCTATGACGTCGTGTTCACGCCCGACGTCGCCAACTGGGCCGAACTGATCCCGGGCTACATGCATGTCCGCATCCAGTCGGATCTGCTGGTGAGCGAGAAGGCGCAGCCCGGCAACGACGTCGTGGAGCGCCGCACGCCTTACTACGTCTATCTGAAGCCGCACGGTGCCAACGACGAGGACATCAAGGCGCGCAGCAAGTCGACCCGCACGCCGCCGGTCTTCATCCCGATGCCGCCGCATTGATCGCGGCGAAGGGAAAACGGCAGTCGCGCTCTCATGTCATCCTGAGCGAAGCGAAGGATCTCACGTCCGCAAAGGAGTCCGCTGGTCGCTCTGCTAGGTCCTTCGCTGCGCTCAGGACGACCATTGCGGCCAACTCAAACCCAATCCCGTTCGCTGCTACCGCTTCCGGCTGGCCTTCTCGGCGATGCCGGAGAGGCCTTCGCGGCGGGCCAGCTCGTCCCATACCGCCTTCGGCTTCACGCCCACCGCGGCCCAGAGAGTCAGCAGGTGGTAGAGCATGTCGGCGCTCTCGGCGACGAGTTTGGGTTTGTCGCCGCGGATGCCCTCGATCAGCGCCTCGACGGCTTCCTCGCCCAGTTTCTTGGCGATCTGCTGGCGGCCGCGGCTGAACAGGCGCGCGGTGTAGGACGTCTCGGGATCGGCGCCCTTGCGGCTGTCGATCACGAGATACAGCCGATCAAGCGTATGCTCGTCGATCGTGACGATGCTGGGCTTGCTTCGAGCCTTCCTGGCTTTTTTCTTCTTCGCCATCCGCGGGGAACTCCGCCGCCCAGGGGGACGGGCGATCGAAAATCTGATTACGCCTCTTCGACGGGCGCCACGGCAACTTTACGCCAAAATCATGCCGCGCGCGAGATTTGTCGTACCGGCACGCCGGCTTGCGCGAGATGTTCCTTCGCCTGCGCGATGGTGAACTCGCCGAAATGGAAGATCGATGCGGCGAGCACCGCAGAGGCACCGCCCTTCGTCACGCCGTCGACCAGATGATCGAGCTTGCCGACGCCGCCGGATGCGACGACCGGCACCGGCACCGCATCCGACACGGCCCGCGTCAGTTCGAGATCGAAACCCGACTTGGTGCCGTCGCGATCCATCGAGGTGAGCAGGATCTCGCCCGCGCCCGACTCCGCCATGCGGCACGCCCACTCGATCGCGTCGAGACCGGTGCCCTTGCGGCCGCCATGGGTGAAGACTTCCCACTTGCCGGGCGCGGTGCTGCGCGCGTCGATCGCCACAACGATGCACTGGTCGCCGTACTTCCGGGCGGCTTCGCGCACGAATTCCGGCCGCGCCACCGCCGCGGAGTTGATCGAGACCTTGTCCGCGCCGGCCAGCAGCAGGCGGCGGATGTCCTCGACCTGGCGCACGCCACCGCCCACCGTCAGCGGCATGAAGCACTGCTCCGCCGTGCGGCCGACGACGTCGAGGATCGTGTCGCGGTTCTCGTGGCTGGCCGTGATGTCGAGGAATGTTAGCTCGTCGGCGCCGGCGGCGTCGTAGATGCGCGCCTGCTCCACGGGATCGCCCGCATCGCGCAGGCCCACGAACTGCACGCCCTTCACGACGCGGCCGTCCTTCACGTCGAGGCAGGGGATGATGCGGACCTTCAGCATGGCGCCGCTACTCGCCCTTCAGCACGCGAATCGCGTCGGGTACCGTCACGCGACCGTCATAGAGAGCGCGGCCGACGATGGCGCCGACGATGCCGAACTCCTCCGTGGGCTTCAGCTCGCGCAGATCGTCGAGCGAGCTGACGCCGCCCGAGGCGATGACCGGCGTTGTAAGATGTTGCGCCAGCGTGACCGTCGCATCGACGTTGACACCGCCCATGGCGCCGTCGCGGTCGATGTCGGTGTAGATGATGGCCGAGACGCCGGCATCCTCGAAGCGCAGGGCGAGATCGAGCGCCCGCACCGTGCTCTGCTTGGTCCAGCCGTCGACCGCGACGATGCCCTCGCGGGCGTCGATGCCGACCGCGATCTGGCCGGGCCACTGCTTGCAGGCGGCCTTCACCAGGCCCGGCTCCTTGACCGCGATGGTGCCCAGGATCACCCGCTTCACGCCGGCCTCGAACCACTGCGCGATGCTCTCGATGGTGCGGATGCCGCCCCCCAGCTGGGTCGGCACCTCGACGTCCTTCAGGATGCTCTCGACCGCCGCGCGGTTGACCGGATGGCCCTCGACCGCGCCGTTAAGGTCGACCAGATGCAGCCACTCGCAGCCGGCATTGGCAAAGGCCTTGGCCTGGGCGGCCGGGCTGTCGTTGAACACGGTGGCACGCTGCATGTCGCCGCGGAGAAGGCGCACGCACTTGCCGTCCTTGAGGTCGATCGCGGGGAAAAGGATCATGGCGGGCGGGGTTTAGCGCGGGGGGGCCCGGGACGCCACCCCGATCGGTCGCCGTCAGCTTCGGCTTATGCCGATGATCCCCCCGATCAGGCGGCCGAGGTGAAACTTCGTCCAGATGTCGGCGGCGGAAAAGCTGGGACGCGCCTGCATGGCGGCCCAATAGCGCGCGAGCGCCGGCCGCTTCGGGATCTCCTCCCCGAGACCGGCGAATTCCATGCGGCCGAGAAACACGGTCCAGACGACGTCGGCGACTCCGTAGGCGGGCGGTACCAGAACCGCGCGGCCGTCGCGCAGCGTCTGCTCGAGCCGGTCCATGAAGCCGATGGCTTCGGCGCGGCGTCGCTCCGAAAGCTTCACGACGGCGTCCGGCTCGAAGGTGGCGACGCGCCGGGCGAACACCTCGGCGCGCGCCCGATAGACCGAGGCGAGATCGGGATTCGCGGCGGCATGCGCCAGCAGTTGGCGTCGGGCCGCTTCGAGTCGCTTCGGGATCATGATCCGCGCCAGTGGATTGCGGGCGAGAATCCCGCCGAAGGTCAGTTCCTCGATCGGATAGCCGTAGTGCAGATCGACCCAGCCCTTCGTCTCGGGGTCGGGCGCCGCGCCGAGCGCATACTCGGCGATGTCGCGACTCTCGATGAGGATGCGATCGGCGAGCACCAGCGTCGGCACGGTCATGCCGGGATTGAGCCGCACATAGTCGGGCTGCTGCTGGCTCAGGCGGAAATGGATGTCGACGAAGACCCGCTCATGGGCAATGCCGCCTTCTGCGAGCGCGAGGCGCGCGATCATCGAGTAGTAGGATGACGGCGTCTGATAGAGGCGGGGTTTTGCTCCGGAGAGCGTGGCAGTCTGGGTCATGACCGTTCTCCGGAATGAGGGGGAGCGCCGAATGTGCAGGAGGTCTGCTGCCCGCACAACCGCACGGCGAGGCGTTGTCCTTTTGAGTTGGCGGACGCTAATCTCGGGACATGACCCGTTACACCCCCGATCTTCTCGCCGCCGACCTGGCCGATCTCACCGCCATCCGGCGCGACATCCATCGCCATCCCGAGACCGCCTTCGAGGAAGTCCGGACCGCCCAGATCGTGGCGGACAAACTCACCTCCTGGGGCATCGAGGTGCATCGCGGCCTGGCCACCACCGGCGTCGTCGGCACCCTGAAGGGCAATCGGCCGGGGCAGAAGACGATCGGCCTGCGCGCCGACATGGATGCGCTGCACCTGCAGGAGAAGAACGACTTCGACTACGCCTCGCAGGTTCCCAACAAGATGCATGCCTGCGGCCATGACGGGCACACCACGATGCTGCTCGGCGCGGCCAGGCAGCTCGCGGCGGCGCCCGACTTCGGCGGCACCGTCCACTTCATCTTCCAGCCCGCCGAGGAAGGGCTGGGCGGCGCACGGGTCATGATCGAGGAAGGCCTGTTCGAGAAGTTCCCCTGCGACGTGGTCTACGGCATGCACAACATGCCGGGCTTCCCGGTCGGTCACTTCGCCATCCGCACCGGCCCGATGCTCGCCTCGTCCGACAGCTGGGAAGTCGTCTTCAAGGGTACCGGCGGCCACGGCGCCATGCCCGACCGCGGCACCGACCCGACCTTCGTGGCCGCACAGTTCATCGTGGCGGTGCAGGGCATCGTCGGCCGCAACGTGCCGTCCAGCCAGGCGGCCGTGTTGAGCGTCGGGCACATTGCCGCCGGCACGCCGGGCTCGCCCAACGTGATCCCGTCGGAAGTGCTGATCCGCGGCACCGCCCGCAGCTTCTCGGCCGACGTGCGCAATCTGTTGGAAAAGCGCCTGGCTGAAGTCGCTTCGGGGATCGCCCAGGCCGGCGGCTGCGAGGCCGTCTCGAAGTACCATCGCCGCTACCCGGCGCTGGTGAACGCCGCCGAGCAGACATCGATCGCCGTCGAGGCGGCGGCGCTGACGGTCGGTCGCGAGCATGTCGAAGCCAACACCTCGCCGCTGGCCGGCGCGGAGGATTTCGCCTTCATGCTGGAGAAGAAGCCGGGCGCCTACATCATGATCGGTAACGGCGGCACGGGCGAAGGCGGCTGCCAGAACGTCCATTCGCCGCTCTACGACTTCAACGACCGGATCCTGACGATCGGCGCGGCCTACTGGATGAACCTCGTCCAGCTTGAGCTGGGCGATGCGGCCTGAAGGGCGTCGTTCTTTTTTCGACGCTCCCGGACATCGCAAAGCGATGTCCTGACGCTCGCGGGCCGAGCTTCGCTCGGCCTAGTGGTGGTCGAACGACCACCCGGCATCGGTCTGATCCCAGGTCAGTCCGTCCTGGACGTGCAGGACGACATGGCTATCGGTGCCGAAATCATAAACGGCGGCGCTCTCCCGTATCGCGACGGACTCGTCCGTCGCGGGTAGCATCACACCGTCCGACAGGTCGCTGAGCACGACCAGGGCGTCTTCACCGATCGGTGGCAGGGTTTCCGCAGCGGCGCCCGGCACCCCATCGACGAACACCGCCCCAGGCTCGCCGAACAGGCGGTCGAGCGGCGCGCCGTAGGAAACCGGTTCGGCGCCGGCTTCCGCCCAGCGCGACACCGGCGTCGCATAGATGGGCAGGTCGCTGCGGTCGAATTCGACGAGGTCGGTGCCGACGACGAAAATCGAGTCGGCCGAGCTGTCGGAAGGCTCCGAATGGCTCATGGAAAAGTCTTTCGTACCAAGGAATTCAAATAATGCTTCAAATGTAGCCGATAGAACGCTGAGAATAAAGAGAGAACGTTCGATTGACGGAATTCTCCTTCACTCGCGAAGGCTTGGGTAAACGGCGCGACTGGCCTAGGGTGCCGGCCGATTCATTATTTCGGGTTTTGGGGGAGTCGATGAACGGAGCTGAAAGTCTGGTCCGCACCTTGGTGAAGGGCGGCGTAGAGGTCTGTTTCGCCAACCCCGGCACCTCGGAGATGCACTTCGTCGGCGCGCTGGATCGCGTCGAGGGCATGCGTTGCGTGCTTGGCCTGTTCGAGGGCGTCTGCTCGGGTGCGGCCGACGGCTACTACCGCATGACCGACAAGCCGGCGTCGACCCTGCTGCATCTGGGTCCCGGCCTCGCCAACGCGGCGGCCAACCTGCACAACGCCAAGAAGGCGGGCTCGGGTGTCGTCAACATCGTGGGCGAGCACGCGCTCTATCACATCAAGTACGACACGCCGCTCACCGCCGACATCGAGGGCATCGCACGTCCCTTCTCGCACTGGGTGAAGACCTCGCCGACGTCGAAGACGGTGGCAGCAGACGGCGCGCTGGCGATCCAGGCTGCCAACGTGGCGCCGGGCCAGATCGCGACGCTGATCCTGCCGGCCGACACCGCCTGGGGCGAAGCCGAGGGCGTGGCCGACACGCCGGCGGCGCCGAAGGCGGAGAAGCCCAGCAAGGAGGCGGTCGTCGCGGCGGCCAAAGCGCTGAAGAAGCCGAACGCGATGCTGTTCATCGGCGGCCGCGCGCTGCGCGCCCGCGGCCTCGAACTGGCCGGCAAGATCGCCGCCAAGACGGGCTGCAAGGTGCAGGGCGCCGGCGGCACGGCGCGCATCGAGCGTGGCGTCGGCCGCATTCCGGTGCTGCGCCTGCACTTCGTGATCGAGCAGGCGCAGGCCCAGCTCAAGGGCACGCAGCAGATGGTGCTGTGCGGCGCCAAGGCGCCGTTCGCCTTCTTCGCCTATCCCGGCAAGCCGTCGGTGCTGACGCCGGACGGTTGCGAGACGACCGTCCTGTGCCCCGTCGAAGGCGATATCCTGGGCTCGCTCGAGGCGCTGGCGATGGAACTCGACGCGATGAACGAGAAGGCTGCGGGCGTTGCCCAGCCGAGCCGTCCGGAGCGTCCGACCGGCAAGTTCACGCTCGACGGCCTGGGCCAGGCGCTCGGCGCGACGATGCCCGAAGGCGCCATCGTGGTCGACGAATCGGTGACGACGGGCCGTGGCTTCTTCCCGTTCAGCGCCGGCGCCCCGCCGCACGACTGGCTGAACAACATGGGCGGCTCGATCGGCTTCGGTGCGCCGGTCGCGGTCGGCGCCGCCGTCGCCTGCCCGGATCGCAAGGTCATCTGCATGATCGGCGACGGCTCGTCGATGTACACGATCCAGTCGCTGTGGACGATGGCACGCGAGAATCTCGACGTCTGCGTGATGATCTTCTCGAACCGCTCCTACAACATCCTCTACAGCCAGCTCGCCGATGTCGGCGCGGCCAATCCCGGCCCGCGCGCCATCGACATGCTGACCCTGGACCGGCCGACGCTCCAGTTCACCGATCTCGCCAAGGGCATGGGCGTGGGCGCCGGCAAGGCGACCAATCTGGAGGAGCTGACCAAGCAGCTCACCTACGCCATGTCGCACAAGGGTCCGTACCTCATCGACGTGATCATGTAGGGCCTCCTTCGGGGTTCACACGGAAAGCATCATGGAAGAAGCCCGCCGACGCACGTTGCATGGCCGTCGACGGGGCAAGAAACTGCGGGCCGGGCAGCAGTCGCTGCTCGACACGCTGCTGCCTCGCCTCGAAGTCGCCCTGCCGGCCGAACCGATCGTGACGCCCGACAACGAGGTTGCCGAGAGCGCCGCGAAGATCGATCTCGCGCAGGCTTTCGGCGGCACCCTGCCGGCCGATGGCGTGTGGCTGGAAGTCGGCTTCGGCGCGGGCGAGCATCTCGTCTGGCAGGCCGAGCAGCATCCCAATGTCGGGCTGATCGGCTGCGAGCCCTACATCAACGGCGTCGCCAAGTGCCTGGCGCACATCGAACGGACCGGCGTGCCGAACGTGCGGCTGTTCACCGACGACGCCCGGTTCGTGATGCAGGCGCTGCCGCCGCAGTCGCTGTCGCGCGCCTTCGTGCTGTTCCCCGATCCCTGGCCCAAGACCCGCCACCACAAGCGCCGCTTCGTGCAGCGCTCGAATCTCGACATTCTGGCCCGCCTCATGAAGCCGGGTGCCGAACTGCGGGTGGCGACCGACGATCCCAGCTATCTCCCCTGGATGGTCGAGCACGCCTGCCGCCACCCCGCGTTCGAATGGCTTGCCGAAACCCCCGCCGACTGGCGCGGCCGCCCGGAAGACTGGCCCGAGACCCGCTACGAAAAGAAGATGCTCGCCGGCCACAAGCCGGTCTTCCTGCGGTTGAGACGGCGCTAGAAAGGTCCCTCACTGCGTTCGGGATGACAATTTTGCTGGGATTTGCGCAGTGCGCCCATTCAGAAAGCGCTGTCATCCCGAACGCAGTGAGGGACCTTTCGCTTCCTTCAAAGAAGCGAGGCAAGCTCGAGGCTTGCCACACTATATATAGAGGGTAGGTCAGGTCCCCCCATAGGGGGTGCGGAATCCCTTGCCAGTTGAAGGGCGGAAGCCTATATCCGCGCCATCCTCATCGGGTTCACGGGATGAACCAAAGAAAAAGAGTGGGCCGCAAACCCGCTCTTTTCATTTGGCCCCATCCCAACGGCCCAGAACGTCGAGAAGCAAAGCCCGCGTGACCGATCTGCTGCGTCGAATCGAAGACATCATCGCCCCGACCATCGTCGGCATGGGCTTCGAGGTGGTTCGCGTCGCCCTGAGCAAGGGCGGGACGCTGCAGATCATGATCGAGCCCGCCGACGGCCGAACGCTCGACGTCGAGGATTGCGCAACCGTGTCGCGTGCGGTGTCGGCCGTGCTGGACGTCGAGGACCCGATCGCGGGGGCGTACACGCTGGAGGTGAGTTCGCCCGGGATCGACCGGCCGCTCACCCGGCCGAAGGATTACGCACGATGGGCGGGGCATCTCGCCCGCATCGAGACCGCCCTGCCGGTCGAGGGACGTCGGCGCTTCAAGGGAACGCTGCTCGGGCTCGACGGCGACCTGGTGCGCCTGAAGCTCGAAGACGGCAAGGAAGCCGCGGTGCCGCTCGAAGCGGTGACGCGCGCCAAGCTCGAACTGACGGACCGTCTGATCGAAGAACACCGTCTGGCCGCCGAGGGCGCGGCCGGGCAGACCCACTGAACGGACTGGCTAGAGAAGAGGGAAGAAACATGGCGACGACAGCCGATATCCCGCGCCTTGAGATGCTTCAGGTGGCCGACATGGTCGCCCGCGAGAAGGGCATCGAACGCGAGGAAGTGCTCGAGGCGATGGAGCAGGCCATCCAGAAGTCCGGCCGCGCCAAGTATGGGCTGGAGCACGACATCCGCGCCGAGATCGACCGCAAGACCGGCGAGATCAAGCTCCTGCGCTACATGCAGGTCGCCGATCCGATCGAGAACGAGAACATCCAGGTCTCGGTGGTCGAGGCCCAGCGCCGCAATCCCGAGGCGCAGGTCGGCGACTTCCTGACCGACGAACTGCCGCCGATCGACTTCGGCCGTGTCGCCGCGCAGACCGCCAAGCAGGTGATCACGCAGCGCATGCGCGAGAGCGAGCGCAAGCGCCAGTACGAGGAATTCAAGGACCGTATCGGCGAGATCGTGTCGGGCGTGGTCAAGCGCGTCGACTACGGCAACATCACCGTCGACCTGCAGCGCGCCGAGGGCGTGATCCGTCGCGACGAGACGATCCCGCGTGAGTCCCTGCGCGTGAACGACCGCGTGCGCGCCTACATCTTCGACGTGCGCGAGGAGCCGCGCGGCCCGCAGATCTTCCTGTCGCGCAGCCATCCGCAGTTCATGGCCAAGCTGTTCACGCAGGAAGTGCCGGAAATCTACGACAACATCATCGAGATCAAGGCCGTCGCCCGCGATCCCGGCAGCCGCGCCAAGATCGCGGTACTGAGCCATGACAGCTCGATCGATCCGATCGGCGCCTGCGTCGGAATGCGCGGCAGCCGCGTCCAGGCCGTCGTGCAGGAGCTGCAGGGCGAGAAGGTCGACATCATCCCGTGGTCGAACGACACCGCCAACTTCATCGTCAACGCGCTGGCGCCGGCCGAGGTCAGCAAGGTGCTGATGGACGAGGAGAAGAACAAGACAGAGGTCGTCGTTCCCGACGATCAGCTCAGCCTGGCGATCGGCCGCCGCGGCCAGAACGTGAAGCTCGCGTCCCAGCTCACCGGCTGGGAGATCGACATCATGACCGAGACCGAGGAGAGCGAGCGCCGCCAGAAGGACACGCGCGAGCGCACCGAGCTGTTCAAGGCCACGCTCGACGTCGACGATGTCATCGCCCACCTGCTGGTCGCCGAGGGCTATGCCACGGTCGAGGACATCTCCGACTCGGCGGTCGAGGACCTGGCCGGCGTCGAGGGCTTCGACGAGGAGATCGCCACCGAGCTGCAGCGGCGCGGCCGCGAGTATCTCGAGAAGCGCGATGCCGAGCTGGCCGAGCGCCTGGCGTCGCTGGGCGTTGCCGAGGACGTGGCCAATGCCGAGGGTCTGACCCTGGCCATGGTCGTGGCGCTGGGCGAGGCGGGCGTGAAGACGCTCGACGACCTCGCGGACCTCGCCTCGGACGAGCTCCGCGAGATCGTCGGCGAAAGCACGATCGACAACGATGCCGCCAACGCCATCATCATGAAGGCGCGCGAGCACTGGTTCGCCGACGAGGCCGCTCCGGCCGACGAAGCGAAGGTCTGAGTAGAGGAACGGCGCCTTTGACTCTTGCCCTTGCCATGACGGAACCCCATCTCACGGTGCTCCCCGCCGGCCCGATGCGCACCTGCATCGTGACCGGCGAGGAAGGCGCGCCGCAGACGATGATCCGGTTCGTCGTGGGTCCCGAGGGCGATGTCGTGCCCGACCTGGCGCGACAGCTTCCGGGGCGCGGGATGTGGGTGCGGGCCGAGCGTTCGGCGCTCGAGCGGGCGGTCGAGAAGAAGCTGTTCTCGAAGGCTGCGCGGGCGCCGGTGAAGGCATCGGCCGAGCTGGTGGAGCGGGTCGAGCGATTGTTGCTCGAAAGGGTCCTGGCCGATCTCGGACGGGCGCGCCGCGCGGGTCGCGCGGTGGCGGGCTTCGTCAAGGTCGAGCAGATGATCGGTCGCGGCCAGGCGGGACTTCTCGTCGTCGCCGACGAGGCCGATGGCGACGGATTGCAGAAGCTGCGGGCGACGGGCCTGCCGCTTGAGAAGCTGGGCGATGCGGCCGCGCTCGGCGGAATTTTTGGCCGCGAACAGGCGGTTTACGTGGCGGTTGCCCGCGATGATGCGGGTGGCGCCTTCATTCAACGAATTTCTGCCGGAGCGTCGCGATGGCGCGGCTTCCGGCTGAACGGCGCCGGTTGACGGGCCGGGGCGGACCAAGGACAACAGCCGACATGACGGAACAGAACGAACAGAACAAGACGACCAAGCCGCTGACCCTCTCGGCCACGCGCACGGGCGCGGCGTCGAAGGCAGACGCGACGCAGGTGCGCCAGAAATTCTCGCACGGGCGTACGCGCGCGGTAACGGTCGAGGTCAAGAAGCCGGTGAAGCGCGCCGGAACGGCGGCTGCTCCAACGGCGGCGCCCGCTCCCGTGGCGCCCGCGCCGGTACCCGAGGCACCCAAGGCTCCCCCGGCGCCTGCCGGACGCACGCTGAAGCTCGGCGGCAGCGGCGGCGGCCAGCCGTCCGCGCCTCAGGCCAACCGCGCTCCGGGACCGACCCGGCAGCCCGGCGGTCGCGGCATCGTGCTGCGCACGCTCACCGAGGAAGAAAAGGAAGCGCGCGCGCGCGCCCTGGTCGACGCCAACCGCGACGCCGAAGTCGCGCGCAAGCGCGCCGCCGAGGAAGCCAGCCGCCGCGCCATCGAGGACGAGGCGCGCCAGAAGGCCGACGAGGAGCACCGCAAGCGCCTCGCCGAGGAAGAAGCGCGCAAGAAGATCGAGGAAGAGGTCAAGCGCAAGGCCGACGCGCTGGTGCAGAAGCGCCTCGACCAGGCCTCCACCGCCGCGCCCCAGACCACGACCGCACGGCCGGCCCCGGGAAGCGAAGCCCGGCCGCCTGCACCGCCTGCGGCTTCCGCTCCGGCCGCTGCTCCGGCTGCGCCGGTCCGTCGTCCGGTCGGTCCCTCGACCAGCGAGGCGTTGCGTCGTCCGCTGCCGCCGATGCGGTCGACCATCGCCAAGCGCCTGCCGCAGCCGACGGGTGCGCGGCGCGAGGCGCCCAAGCGCCGCAACGACAAGGTCGACGTCGGCCGCGCGGTCGAGGGCGAGAACGATTTCCGCAGCCGGTCGGTGGCGCAGCAGCGCCGCCGCCTGGAGCGCGAGCGTCGCCAGCAGTTCGGCAGCGAGCCGCAGCAGAAGGTCTATCGCGAAGTCACGATTCCCGAGTCGATCACCGTCCAGGATCTCGCGGTGCGCATGTCCGAGCGCGGCGCCGACGTCATCAAGACGCTGATGCGCATGGGCGTGATGGCGACCATCAACCAGGCGATCGACGCCGACACGGCCGAGCTCGTCGTGACGGAAATGGGTCACCGCTACAAGCGCGTCGCCGAAGGCGACGTCGAGACCGGCCTGGCCGATATTCCCGATAGCGACGATGAGCTGTTTCCGCGTCCGCCCGTCGTCACGATCATGGGTCACGTCGACCACGGCAAGACCTCGCTGCTCGATGCGCTGCGCGCCACCGACGTGGCGGCGCACGAGGCGGGCGGCATCACGCAGCATATCGGCGCCTACCAGGTCACCCTGCCGTCGAAGCAGAAGATCACCTTCCTCGACACGCCGGGCCACGAGGCATTCACCGCCATGCGCGCCCGCGGCGCCAAGGTGACGGACATCGTCGTGCTGGTGGTCGCCGGCGACGACGGCGTCATGCCGCAGACCAAGGAAGCGATCGCCCATGCCAAGGCGGCGGGCGTGCCGATCATCGTGGCCGTCAACAAGATGGACAAGCCGGGCGCGGATGCGAGCCGGGTCCACAACGAACTGCTGCGCGAGGAGATCCAGGTCGAGGCGCTGGGCGGCGACGTCCAGTCGATCGAGGTCTCGGCGACCAAGCGGATGAACCTCGACAAGCTCGAGGAAGCCATCCTGCTGCAGGCCGAGGTTCTCGAACTCAAGGCCAATCCCGAGCGTGACGCCGATGGCGTCGTGATCGAAGCCAAGCTCGATCCGGGCCGCGGTTCGGTCGCGACGGTTCTGGTCCAGCGCGGCACGCTGATGGTCGGCGACATCCTCGTCGCCGGCTCGGTGTGGGGCCGCGTGCGTCGCCTCGTCGACGATCGCGGACAGGCGGTGGAAGATGCAGGCCCGGCCTTCCCGGTCGAGGTCCTGGGTCTTTCCGGCACACCGCAGGCGGGCGACGAGTTCCACGTGGTCGAGAGCGAAGCGCGTGCGCGCGAGATCTCCGACTTCCGCGCGCGTCGCGATCGCCAGCTCGAACTGGCCCGCGCCGCGGGCGGTCGCGGCACCCTTGAGGAGATGATCAAGGGCATCCGCGAGGGCACCGCCAAGGAACTGCCGGTGCTCATCAAGGCGGACGTGCAGGGCTCGGCGGAAGCGCTGGCCGGCGCGCTGTCGCGGCTCGGCACCGAGAAGGTCATCACGCGCGTCGTCTACAGCGGCGTCGGCGGTATCAGCGAAGCCGACATGACGCTCGCCAAGGCGTCGGGCGCGCTGATCATCGGCTTCAACGTGCGTGCGAACCCGCAGGCGCGCGAGATCGCCAAGCGCGACAAGGTCGACATCCGCTACTACTCGATCATCTACAAGGTGACCGAGGACATGCAGGCCCTGATGGTCGGCCTTCTCGACCCGACCTACAAGGAGACGCTGGTCGGCAACGCGCAGATCCGCGAGGTCTTCAAGGTCACCAAGTCCGGCAACGTCGCCGGCTGCATGGTCACCGACGGCAAGGTCACGCGCGGCAACAAGGTTCGCCTGCTGCGCGACAATATCGTGATCCACGAGGGCACGCTGAAGAGCCTGCGCCGCTTCAAGGACGAAGTGAAGGAAGTGCAGCATGGTTTCGAGTGCGGCATGGCCTTCGAGAACTACGAAGACATGAAGGTCGGCGACATCGTCGAATGCTTCGACGTCGAGCAGGTCCAGGCGACCTTGTAGTAAAACTCCCTCCCCCGTCATCGGGGGAGGTCGCGCCGTCTTACGGCGACGGTAATAGTGGGGGAGGGGTCAGGACCCCTCCGCCCGCTTCGCAGGCACCTCCCCGTCTGAATGGGGAGGCAAGGATTAAGAGGAACACATGTCGCGGCGTCGCTCGTCCGACAAGGAACATCGCGCCCCCGGCCAGCGCCAGCTGCGGGTAGGCGAAGAGATCCGTCATCTGCTCGCCGAGCTGCTGGAGCGCGGCAACATGCGCGATCCTGATCTGCGCGACGCGACGATCACCGTGACGTCGGTCGACATCAGCCCCGACCTGCGCAATGCCACGGCCTATGTCATGCCGCTGGGCGGCGAGGACAAGGAACGGCTGCTGGCCGCGTTGCGCCGGGCAGCGCCGTGGTTTCGCGGCCGGGTCAGCGAGAAGGCCGGTCTGCGCAGCGCGCCCGAGATCCGCTTCGACATCGACCGCACTTTCGACGAGGCCGACAAGATCGGCGCGCTGCTGCGCCGGCCCGACGTCGCGCGCGACATCAAGGACGACGATTGAGGTAATACTCGTCGCGCGGAAAGAAATCCGTGTTCGGCGAGTCCGTCGGCACCGTCCGGCCGTCGTTCAGTACCTCGATCTTCTTCTCCGCGAACCATTTGCCGAGTTCGGCACTGTCGATCCGCGCCGCCGTGAGGTGAGCGGCGACGCCGGGCTGCGCCAGAAGGGCCGCGATTTTCTCGCGGCTGTAGGGGATCGGCCGGTCGCTGCCCAGCATCGCCGGATGGATCATGGTGACGTAGGGGAAGATCGAGCGGAAGGTCGCGACCGAGCGCTCGGTCGGCGCCCATTGCACGTAGATCCCGCCCGGCGCCAGCTTGGTCCGCACCTGCTCGAAGAATTCGCGTGAGTTCAGCAGGCCCGACAGCGCGGTCTTGGGCAGGATCGCATCGGCCTCGATCACGTCGTAGCGCACCGGATCGAGCGCCAGCGAATGGCGGCCGTCGGCCACCGTCACGTCGAATCGCTTGCCCGACAGCAGCTCGTCGACGCCCGACTTGCCGCCGGAAGCAGTGTAGGTCTTCAGCGTCTCGATCACCGGCGCCACGATCTCGATCACCTTCACCTTCTCGGTCGCGGGATTGAGCCCCGCCGCGTAGGGCGTGCCGCCGGTGCCCGAGCCGATCACCAGCACGCGTTTCGGCGCCTCGTGGGTCAGCGGGCCGATGGCGCCCAGATAGGCGTGGACCGTGTCGAACGGCAGGCGGCTCTGCGAGTGGCCCTGGATGTAAAGGCGGCCATCCTCCTTGCCCGACATCTTGAGCAGGCTGAGGCCGGTCTTGTCTTCGGCGACGATGGCTTTCTCGTCGGTGAGCCCGTGCAGGCGCCGCCAGAAGGCCTCGCCGCCGGGGAACAGCGCCAGTCCCGCGACGAGCACGGCCGCAGGGACATAGGCCCAGCGCGTGGCGCGTGGTCCCGCGAGCTGGAGGACGGAGAAGGCGAGGCCGATGGCGACCAGCAGCTTCAGCGTGCCGGCCGTCCCCGCGAGGTCGAGCAGCAGCAGGCCGGCGACCAGGCTTCCCATGCTGTTGCCGACGATGTTGGCGAGCTGCACCAGGCCGACGCGGCTGCCCAGCCGGTCGAGGTCGCGCTGCACGGCCTTCTGCACGACCGGGAACGAGAAGCCCATGATGAAGGAGGCCGGCAGCACGACGATCGCGAGCAGCAGCAGGATCAATGCCGGGTTGGCTGTGTTCGGCCCCATGATGTCGTGGTCGACGAAGGTCGCGGGCAGGATCCCCGCGCCGATACCGAAATAGACGAACCACGCGCCGGCCAGTGCCAGTGCCGTTGCGATGCCCTGCATCAGGAAGAAGAAGCGCCGCGGATCGGCGATGCGGTCGATGACGCGCGCGCCCACGAGGAGACCGGCGGCATCGCCCAGCAGGAAGACGGTCAGCACCAGCGAGAAGCTGTAGCCGTTCGATTGCAGCAGCACGCCGATCAGCCGGTACCAGACGATCTGCAGGGCCACGATCAGGAAGCCGCTGATGAACACCAGCAACGACCAGCGCCACACGACACCGTCCGCCGTCTCGGAGGCCATCGTCTTCTGCGCCGGGCGGGCCGCTTCCATGTCGAGGCCGCGCGCCAGCAGCAGGCCGCCGCCCGCGACGATGAGATTGATCAACGCGCCGAGATAGACGGCCTTGTCGAAGCCGACCGTGCCGATCAGGTACCAGCCGCCGAAGAAGGCGCCGACGCCTGCGCCCAGCGTGTTCAGGCCGTAGAGCCATCCGATGAGTTGAGCGGAGCCGGCGATCTGGCTCACGACCGCCTTGGAGAGGAACGGCAGCGAGCAGCCCATCAGGAAGGTCGGCCACAGCAGGCCGGCGAAGACGATGGCGAAGATCACGCCGCGCGACTCCGCAAGCGGCAGCAGGCCGCGATAGATCACGTCGTAGTAGAGCCACGGGCTCAGCACGGCGAAGACCGCGATGCCGACCTCGCAGATCGCGAAGGCGATCAGCGCGGCGCGCCGCGACAGGCGGTCGGCGTAGAGCCCGGCGGCGAGGCTACCGATGCCGAGACCCAGCAGGAACGCGCCGACGACCAGGGCGGCCGCGATCGTGTCGGCGCCGGCGAACAGGCCCAGCAGCCGATGCCATGCAGTCTGGTAGATGAGCGCCGCCGCACCCGAGAGGAAAAACAGTCCGAAGAGCACGCCCTGCCGGACGCGATCCGAGTGCAGCCTCGATGTCATGATTGCAGCGTGCCTGAACCAGCGGCTGGCGCGCAACGTCTTGTCGGACTAAACGAGCGCCATGGAATGTCGGAGCGGCAGGGATCAGGGGAGCGCGCCACTCCAGTGGCGCACTTTCGGCGGCTTTCCTGAGAGCCCGGCCGAAAGTGAAGCGTGTCATTTCAACCATTTGCCTCATCCTGAGGAGCGCCGCGAAGTGGCGCGTCTCGAAGGATGGGCTACAGGCGTGGTGCGCGTGCCCACCCTTCGAGACGCATCGCTACGCGATGCTCCTCAGGGTGAGGTCGTCGGGGGCAGGCGGTTCCGGCCAGATTCCGAGCGCCACTGGAGTGGCGCGCTCCCATGAGCCGCCGGAAAAAGGGCGAGAAGGTCGATGGCTGGGTCGTGCTCGACAAGCCGGTCGGCCTCGGTTCGACACCGGCGGTGAGCCGCGTGCGCCGGCTGTTCGGCGCGCAGAAGGCCGGACATGGCGGCACGCTCGATCCGCTGGCCAGCGGCATCCTGCCGATCGCGCTCGGCGAGGCGACCAAGACGGTGCCGTTCATCATGGACGGACGGAAGGAATACCGCTTCACGCTGCGCTTCGGTGAAGCCCGCTCGACGGAAGACGCCGAGGGCGAGGTGACGGCGACCAGCGACGCCCGGCCGACCGACGACGCACTTCGCGCAGCACTCCCGGCCTTCGTGGGCGAGATCGAGCAGATGCCGCCGGCCTTCTCGGCGCTGAAAATCGACGGAAAACGCGCCTACGACCTCGCCCGGGCCGGTGAGACAGTCGAACTGAAGCCGCGTCAGGTCCTGATCGAGCGGCTGGAGATGGTCGGCCGGCCTGACAGGGACCACGCAGATTTTGTGGTTGGCTGCGGCAAGGGCACCTATATCCGGTCGCTCGGACGCGACCTGGCGAAGGCGGTGGGGACCGTCGGACACCTGTCGGCGCTGCGCCGGACGGTCGTGGGACCCTTCCGCGAGGACGGGGCCATTTCGCTTTCCAAACTGGAGGCCCTCGGGCATATTCCCGCGCTCTTCGGGGCCCTGGCTCCCGTTGCGACCGCGCTGGACGACATCCCGGCGCTGGCCATGACGGAAGCCCAAGCGGACCGGCTGCGCCAAGGCCAGCCGGTGCTCTTGACCCGGGACGCACCTCCGTCCGGCGCTCTTTTACGCGCCGAGGTCGGCAGCAGGCTCGTGGCGCTGGTCCGTTCGGACGGCGTCGCTCTCCAGCCGGTGCGCGTGTTCAACCTTTAGTTTCAGGAGATGACCGATGTCGATTACAGCCGACCGCAAGGCGGAGCTTATCAAGACGTATGCGCAGGCCGAGGGCGACACCGGTTCGCCGGAAGTCCAGGTCGCTATCCTCAGCGAGCGCATTTCCAACCTCACCGAGCACTTCAAGGGCCACGCGAAGGACCACCATTCGCGCCGCGGTCTGCTGAAGATGGTCGGCCAGCGCCGCCGCCTCCTCGACTATCTCAAGTCCCGTGACGGCAAGCGCTATGCCACGTTGATCGAGCGTCTGGGTCTGCGTCGCTAACCCTTCGGCCCCATCCTTGCGATGGGGCCTTTTCGCGTCGCGTCGTGCGGTCCCCGTGAGTTCGGCCGCCTGACGCGACATCGCAGTAACCGGGAAGGCAGGGGCGAGAGCAAACGCCTGTCCTGGTCCTGTCGACGCAAGGGCGTCGATGGGCGGTCGCAGCCAAACGGGGGCAGGCGACCGTGATGGAAAGGATGAATGAGAATGTTTGAAGTTTTTCGCAAGGAAATCGACTGGGCCGGGCGCAAGCTCGTGCTCGAGACCGGCAAGATCGCGCGCCAGGCCGACGGCGCCGTCATGGCGAGCTACGGCGGCACCACGGTGCTGGCCGCCGTCGTGTTCGAGAAGAAGCCGAAGCCCGGCCTCGATTTCTTCCCGCTGACCGTCAACTACCAGGAGAAGGCTTTCGCGGCGGGCAAGATCCCCGGCGGCTTCTTCAAGCGTGAGGGCCGTCCCAGCGAGAAGGAAATCCTGACCTCGCGCCTGATCGACCGCCCGATCCGCCCGCTGTTCCACGAGAGCTATCGCAACGAGACGCTGGTCGTCGTCACGACGCTGGCCCACGATCTCGAGAACGATCCCGATATCCTGGCGATGGTGGCCACGTCGGCCGCCCTCACGATCTCCGGCGTGCCCTTCATGGGCCCGATCGGCGGCGCCCGCGTCGGCTACATCGACGGCCAGTACGTCGTCAATCCGACCAAGGTGCAGCTCGAGAAGAGCTCGCTCGACCTCGTGGTCGCCGGCACCAAGGAAGGCGTGCTGATGGTCGAATCGGAAGCCAAGGAGCTTTCCGAGGACGTCATGCTGGGCGCCGTCATGGAGGCCCATCGCTCGTTCCAGCCGGTGATCGACGCGATCATCCAGCTCGCCGAGCATTGCGCCAAGGAGCCGTTGCCGCTCACCGATCCGTCGGAAGCGTCGACGACCGTGGCCGCCAAGCTCAAGTCCGAGATGCGGGCCAAGCTGGTCGAGGCGTTCGCCGAGACCCAGAAGCAGGCTCGCCAGGCCAAGATCGGCGCGGTGAAGACCGAAGCCAAGAAGCTGTTCGAGGGCGACGACGCCGCGCTGGCCGCGTTCGGCGAGCAGTTCGGCAACCTCGAGGCCGACGTCGTGCGCACCGCCATCCTCGACACCGGCAAGCGCATCGACGGCCGCGACACCAAGACCGTCCGTCCGATCGTGGCCGAGGTCGGCATCCTGCCGCGCGCCCACGGCTCCTCGCTGTTCACCCGCGGTGAGACGCAGGCGCTGGTGGTTGCCACGCTCGGCACCGGCCAGGACGAGCAGATCATCGACGCGCTCGAGGGCGAATACCGCGAGCACTTCATGCTGCACTACAACTTCCCTCCCTACTCGGTGGGTGAAGTGCGCCGCATGGGTTCGCCCGGTCGCCGCGAAATCGGCCACGGCAAGCTCGCCTTCCGCGCGCTGCGCCCGATGCTGCCGTCGAAGGAGAAGTTCCCGTACACGATCCGCATCGTGTCGGAGATCACCGAGTCGAACGGTTCCTCGTCGATGGCCTCGGTCTGCGGCGGCTCGCTGTCGCTGATGGACGCCGGCGTCCCGATGGAGCGTCCGGTGGCCGGTATCGCCATGGGCCTGATCAAGGAAGGCGAGCGCTTCGCCGTCCTGTCGGACATCCTGGGCGACGAGGATCACCTCGGCGACATGGACTTCAAGGTGGCCGGTACCGAGAAGGGTATCACCTCGCTGCAGATGGACATCAAGATCACCTCGATCACCGAGGAGATCATGAAGGTCGCGCTCGGCCAGGCGAAGGATGGCCGCATCCACATCCTCGGCGAAATGGCCAAGGGTCTGGGCGGTGCACGTGACGGCGTCGCGGCGACCGCGCCGCGCATCACGCAGTTCACGATCCCCAAGGACAAGATCCGCGAAGTGATCGGCACGGGCGGCAAGGTGATCCGCGAGATCACCGAGCAGACCGGCACCAAGATCGACATCGAGGACGACGGCACGATCAAGGTCGCGGCGGTGGACGCCACGGCCGGCCAGCGCGCCATCGACTGGATCAAGGGCATCGTGGCCGAGCCGGAAGTCGGCGTGATCTACACCGGCAAGGTCGTGAAGACCGTCGAGTTCGGCGCCTTCGTGAACTTCCTCGGTGCGCGCGACGGCCTCGTGCACATCTCGGAACTGGCGCCGCGCCGCGTCGCCAAGGTGAACGACGTCGTGAAGGAAGGCGACCCGGTGAAGGTCAAGGTCCTGGGCGTCGACGACCGCGGCAAGGTCCGCCTCTCGATGAAGGCGGTCGACCAGGAGACCGGCGAGGACATCTCGAACAAGCCGGTCGAAGCCGCTCCCGCGGGCGAGTAGCACTTCTACCTGACGGTAACGAAACGGCGGCCCACGGGCCGCCGTTTTTGTTTCTGGAGATCCAGGGGCTGTTTGTGCCGGAAGTTATAACAAGTTATAACTATCTCATGAAGATCGAGATTCGTCCGTTCGGTAATTCGCTGGGCGTCATTCTTCCCAAGCCAGTCCTTGCATCCTGGGGGGTGGGCAAAGGCGACCGGCTGGAAGTCACGGACAGCGGATTGCGCCCTTCCCGAAAGGGCGGGCTGGCCCCGGCGCAGCTGGACGGCCTGAAGCGTTCCATTGCGCTCGCGGTCGTGCGGGATTTCGTTCCCTCGCAAATCCGGGCGCAAATCCTGGCCAACCTGCATCGCTGGCGGAAACTGGGTGTCTGGGTGTCGGCCTACGACGAATGGTACGATATCGCCGCGAAGGGCGATGACGGCGAGCTTTTCGCGGCGATGCTGGGGCGTGACGACAACGCCACGCGACTTCGCGAGTCCATGCCGTTCGTCGGCCTGTTGCCGCAATCGGAAGTCCGGCGTCTCCATGAAGAAGCATCAGCTTGATCACATCCTGCGAGCGGCCGGCAACATCACCGGACAGAAGCAGTTCGTGATTGTCGGCAGCCAGGCGCTGCACGGCAAACACCCTGACATCGCCGACGAGATCATGATGTCGGCAGAGGTCGATCTCTTCGCGTCGAAGGCGCCGGATGCCACCGAACTGCTGAATGAGATCGGTGTCGATTCTCCCTTTCACATGACCCACGGTTTCTATGCCGATCCGATTGACGAAGGGACGGCGACGCTGCCGAGAGGATGGAAAGGACGGTTGGTGAATCTGCCGGCCGGCGATACGGGTGGCGTCAAGGGATTGTGTCTGGAGCCGCACGATCTTGCGATCGCCAAGTACGTGGCGCGTCGCGACAAGGACAAGATCTTCACCGAAGAACTCGCGCGCCGTGGACTCGTGAGTCGGGAGAAGTTACTGGCGCTGGTGGAACTGACGCCGGTCACGGCCGACGTGAAGGAACGTATCCGACGGGACATCGAGCGCGATTTCGCGCGCTCGCATGGCCCGACTATTGCCTGAGGGGAGACCATGAAAATCACGCGACGTCTGCTGACGAACCTCCTGTGCGCGGCCCCCTTGTCGGCTGCGTTCCAGGCCCATGCTCAGTCCGCGAATGACTGGCCTTCCAGGCCGATTCGCTTCCTCGTGCCCTGGCCGGCCGGCGGCCTCAACGACGTGATCGCCCGTTCGTTCAACGACAAGGTGTCGGCGGCGCTGGGCAAGACGGTGATCACCGACTTCAAGGCAGGCGCTGCCGGCCGCATCGGCGTCACCGAGATCGCCAAGGCCAAACCCGACGGCTACACGATCGGCATGGGCAATCTGGGGCCCCTCACGATCTTTCCGTCGCTGTACAAGCAGATGCCCTACAGCGTGAAGGACGACCTGATCCCGATCACCATGTTCGCGGCCTCGCCGCTGGTGCTGGTGGTCTCGGGGGACTCGGCCATCAAGACGGTGAAGGACCTGATCGACGCGGCGAAGGCCAAACCCGGCGTTCTCAACTATGCCTCGGTCGGCCCGGGCAGCCCGGCGCACCTCTCTTTCGAGATCCTGAAGAAGCGGACCGCCATCGACCTGCTGCACGTTCCCTTCAAGGGCACCAACGAATCGCTGCCGGCGATGTTCGCGGGCGACATCCACGCGATGTTCGACACGCTGCCGCTCGCCTTGCCGCACATCCAGGCGGGCAAGCTGCGCGCGCTCGCGGTGACGACCCTGCAGCGCGTGCCGCAGCTTCCCGACGTGCCGACGCTGAAGGAGCTGGGGCTGGTCGAGGACGAGGTGGTGACCTGGTACGCCGTGATCGCGCCCGCCGGCACGCCGCAGCCGATCGTCGACCGGCTGTACAAGGAATACACCGCCGCCGCCGGCACGCCCGAAGTGAAGAAGATGCTGACGGATAACGGTCTGATCTATCTGCCCAACACGATGGCGCAGTTCCAGGCGCGCATCGTCGAGGAAACCGCCCGCTGGGCGCAGCTCATCAAGGAAAATAATCTCCAGCTGGATCAGTAGCGCGGACGGCCTTGGGGCCGCCGTTTTCGTCGACATAATCCCGCGGATGACAAAGTCTCCGCTTTTCGCCCGCCGCACCGTCCTGGCCGGTGCGGGCCTGGCCCTGTTGCCGCTGGCCCCGTCGTTTGCCGCCGGCCTCGTCGCGACACCCGCACAAACCGAAGGGCCGTTCTATCCGGCGGGATTTCCCGCCGATATGGACAGCGATCTCGTGCAGGTGCGCGGGCAGGCGGCGCAGGCGATGGGGCAGGTGCTGCATCTGCAGGGCCGCGTGATCGACCTGGCCGGCGGCGCGCGCAGCGGCGCGATGATCGAGATCTGGCAGTGCGACGCGCAGGGCATTTACGACCATCCGCGCCAGTCCGGTCGCGACAAGCGCGACGCGGCGTTCCAGGGCTATGGCCGCATGCTGGTCGATGCCGGGGGCCGCTACAGCTTCCGCACGCTGAAGCCGGTCGCCTATCCCGGGCGCACGCCACACATCCATCTCAAGGTGGCGACCGCCGACGGCAGGATGCTGACCAGCCAGCTCTATGTCGCGGGCGACCCGCAGAACGAACGCGACGGCATCTTCCGCAACGCCGCCCGGGTTCCCGGCCAGCGCGAGCGCATCGAGATGAAGCTGGAGCCGGCATCCGGCCTGGAGCCCGGCGCGATGGCAACCACGATGGACATCGTGATCGCCTGAGCCCGCGGTCTACTGCTCGCCGCTGGCGCTCGGCACGGCGCTGCCGTCATGCGGCAGGCCGATCGCGTGATAGCCGGAATCGACGAAGTGCACCGTTCCGGTGACGCCGGCGCTGAGGTCCGACAGGTAATAAAGCGCCGCGCCGCCCACGTCCGACAGCTCGACGTTGCGGCGCAGCGGCGCCGCCTCGCGCGAGACGCGATAGACGTAGCGGGCGCCGCCGATCACCGCGCCGGCGAGGGTGCGCATCGGGCCGGGCGAGATCGCGTTCACGCGCACGCCCTGCGGGCCGAGATCGGCTGCGAGATAGCGCACGCTCGCCTCGAGCGCCGCCTTGGCGACACCCATGACGTTGTACGACGGCATCACGCGCGTCGAGCCTTCGTAGGTCAGCGTGATCAGGCTGCCGCCCTCGGTCATCAAAGGCAGCGCACGGCGCGCGATCTCGGTGAAGGAGTAGCAGGAGATGGTGAGACTGCGCTGGAAGTTGGCCTTGCTGGTATCGACGTAGCGGCCCTTCAGCTCCTCCTTGTCGGAGAAGGCGATGGCGTGAACGACGAAATCGAGCCGGCCCCATTCCTTTTTCAGGGTCTCGAACAGCCGGTCGAGGCTCGCCTCGTCCTCGACATCGGCCTCGACGACCACCTTGGAGCCGAGCTTCTCCACCATCGGCAGCACGCGCTTGCCGAAGGCCGCGCCCTGGTAGGTGAACGCCATTTCGGCGCCGGCGGCATGGAGGGCCTGGGTGATGCCCCAGGCGATCGAATGATTGTTGGCCACGCCCATGATCAGGCCACGCTTGCCGGCCATCAGCTTCGGGACGTCAGGCAGCGTCCTGGCGACGGTATCGTTGGGCATGATGATCCGTCTCAGCGATCGTAGCGGGTGAAGAGAAGGCAGGCGTTGGTGCCGCCGAAGCCGAAGCTGTTCGACATCACGGTCTGCAGGCCGGCCTTGTCGATGCGCTGGCGGGCAATGGGATAGCCCTCGGCGCCGGGATCGAGGTTCTCGATGTTGGCCGAGGCGGCGATGAAGTCTTCCTTCATCATCAGCAGCGAGTAGATCGCCTCGTGTGCGCCGGTCGCGCCCTGGCTGTGCCCGGTCAGCGACTTGGTCGAGCTGACGGTGGGCAGCTTGTCGGGCTGCTTCTCGCCGAACACGGCGCGGATGGCGTCGAGTTCGGTGATGTCGCCCACCGGCGTCGCGGTGCCATGGGTGTTGATGTAGTCGACCGGTGTGTTGCGGGTCGGGGCGCCCGGAAAGCCTGCGAGGGCAAGCTTCATGCAGCGCAGTGCGCCTTCGCCGGACGGTGCCACCATGTCGGCGCCGTCCGATGTGGCGCCGTAGCCGATCACCTCGGCATAGATCTTGGCGCCGCGGGCCAGGGCGGTTTCGAGTTCCTCGAGCACCACGATGCCGCCGCCGCCGGCGATGACGAAGCCGTCGCGGTCCTTGTCGTAGGCGCGGCTCGCGCGCTGCGGCGTGTCGTTATACTTGGACGACATCGCGCCCATGGCGTCGAACAGCACCGAAAGCGTCCATTCGAGCTCCTCGCCGCCGCCCGCGAACATGCGGTCGGCCTTGCCGAGCTGGATGGTTTCCACGGCGTTGCCGATGCAGTGCGCCGAGGTCGAGCAGGCCGAGCTGATGGAATAGCTCGGGCCCTTGATCTTGTAGGCGGTCGCGAGGTTGGCCGAGACGGTGCTCGACATCGCGCGCGGCACCTGGAACGGGCCGACGCGCTTGGGGCCCTTTTCCTTGGCGGTGAGGGCCGCCTGCACGATGGCGCCGGTCGTCGGGCCGCCCGAGCCAGCCACCAGGCCTGTGCGCTCGTTGGAGATCTCGGCCTCGCCGAGGCCGGCGTCCGCGATCGCTTCCTTCATGGCAAGATAGGCGTAGGCCGAACCGTTGCCCATGAAGCGCATGAGACGGCGATCGACCAGTTCCTCGACATTGAGCTTCAGCGTGCCGGCGACCTGGCTGCGGAAGCCGAGGTCGCGATACTCCTGCACGAACTCGATGCCGGATTTGCCTTCCTTCAGCGACTGCGTGACCTCGGTGGCATTGTTGCCGATCGGGGAGACGATGCCGAGACCCGTGACGACGACCCGCTTCATCAGACCGCCGCCGCGGCGGGAGTGGCGCCGTCCTTGATCAGGCCGACCTTCATGTCGATCGCCTCGTAAACCGGATTGCCGTCCGCCGTCACGAACCCGTCGCCGACGCCCATGACGAGGCGGCGCAGGATCACCCGCTTGGGATGGACGTGATAGGTCAGCTTCTTGACCGTCGGCACGATCATGCCGGTGAGCTTGACCTCGCCGACGCCGATTGCCCGGCCGCGGCCCGGCGCCTTCATCCAGCCCAGGAAGAAGCCCAGCATCTGCCACAGGGCGTCGAGGCCGAGGCAGCCCGGCATCACCGGATCGCCCTGGAAATGGCAGGCGAAGAACCAGAGGTCGGGTTTCACGTCGAGTTCGGCGATGATCTCGCCCTTGCCGTACTTGCCCCCGGTGGAGTCGATCTTGACGATACGGTCGAACATCAGCATCGGCGGCAGCGGCAGCTGGGCGTTCCCGGGACCGAAGAGGTTCCCCTTGGCGCATTCGATCAGGTCTTCAAAAGTATAACTGTGCTTCTGCTCGCTCACATTCACCGTCCCGAAGGCCGCCCGGAAAGGGCTTCGCGGCCAGAATAAGGATGCCGGACGCCCGGCGCAAACCAGCCCAGCCTGTCGGTCAGGGCCTTTTCTTGTCTTTTCCTCCCGCTTACATAAGACTGCAATCATGTCAGGCAACAGGCCCGATTTTACCGCCAGCCTCCGGCAGGCCGGCCTTCGCCCCACGCGGCAGCGGGTCGCGCTCGCGCGCGTGCTGTTCGAGGGCGAACACCGCCATGTCACGGCGGAGAGCCTGCATGCCGAAGCGAAGGCGAACCGCATGCCGGTATCGCTCGCCACCGTCTACAACACGCTGAACCAGTTCCGCGATGCCGGCCTCCTGCGGGAAGTGGTCGTGGCGCCGGGCCGGTCCTACTTCGACACCAATACCGGCCACCATCACCACTTCTTCGTCGAAACCGACGGCGAATTGCTCGATTTCCCCTCGGACGAGGTGACGATCGCGGGCCTGCCCGCGCCGCCCGAGGGCACCCGCCTGTCGCGGATCGACGTCATCGTCCGCGTCCGCCGCTGAAGCGGCGCTGCTTGCGAATCGTTTGCAACGTTTAGAACGTTTCTAAGATTCTTGACGTTGTCGCATGGTGTCTCCTAAATCCCCGGGCGAGATTGGCGGATGGGCCGATCGTAAAGGGAGAAGGACCATGGCGAACCTCAAGGGATCCAAGACCGAAGACAATCTGAAGGCTGCATTCGCCGGTGAGAGCCAGGCCAATCGCCGCTACCTGTATTTCGCTCAGAAGGCCGACGTCGAAGGCCACAACGACGTCGCCGTCGTGTTCCGGTCGACCGCCGAGGGCGAGACCGGCCATGCGCACGGCCATCTCGAGTTCCTCGAAGTGAGCGGCGACCCGGCCACCGGCCTGCCAATCGGCCCGACCGACGCCAACCTCAAGGCCGCGATCGCTGGCGAGACGCACGAGTACACCGATATGTACCCGGGCATGGCGCGCACGGCGCGCGAGGAAGGCTTTGCCGAGATCGCCGACTGGTTCGAGACGCTGGCCAAGGCTGAGAAGAGCCATGCCGGCCGCTTCCAGAAGGCCCTCGACACGATGGCGTAAGCCTTCCGGGCTTATCGAAGGGGACCCCGCGTGGGTCCCCTTTTTCTTCTGTCCACCCGCTAACGCCACCCGCCGGCAGCAAAGCAGAACGACCATGCGCGAAGGCAGCCTCGAAGCACCGATCCGTCACGCCCTCGACTGGCAGAATCCCTGGTTCTGGGACGAGGCTGCCCTCGAGAAGGAAATGGAGCGCGTCTTCGACATCTGTCACGGCTGTCGCCGCTGCTTCAATCTCTGCGACTCATTCCCCCGCCTGTTCGACCTGATCGACAACGGTCCGACCGGCGAACTCGACGGCGTGAAGAAGGAAGACTACGCGGCCGTCGAGGAAGCCTGCACGCTCTGCGACATGTGCTTCATGACCAAGTGCCCCTACGTGCCGCCGCATGAATGGGCGCTGGATTTCCCGCACCTGATGCTGCGCCATCGCGCGGTGCAGGCGCGCAAGAAGGGCATCAACTTCGTCGACAAGCAGCTCGCCGACACCGACCGCAGCGGCCGCCTGGGCAATTTCCTCGCCGCCGCCGTCAACTGGGCGACCGACGAGCACAACACCACGACGCGCCAGAGCATGGAGCGCCTCGCCGGCATCCATCACGGCGCCCGCCTGCCGCGCTATGCCGGCGAGACGTTCGAGATCCGCGCCCGCCGCGAAGGCGCCGTCCTGAACGAGGCGGCGCCGGCCTTCGGCAAGCGCAAGGCGGTGCTCTATGCCACCTGCTTCGTGAACTTCAACAACACCGACATCGGCGCCGCCGCGCGGGCGGTGCTGGCCAGGAACGGCGTCGAGACCGAAGTCGTGCACCCGGCCTGCTGCGGCATGCCGAAGCTGGAGCTGGGCGACATCGAATCCGTCGCCAACGCGGCGAAGGAAGTTTCGGCCGCCCTGTTGCCGTGGGTCGACAAGGGCTACGACATCATCGCGCTGACCCCGTCCTGTGCCCTGATGCTGAAGTTCGAATGGAAGCTGATCTGCCCGCAGGATCCGGCGATCGAGCGCCTGTCGAACGCCACGTTCGACCTCTCCGAGTACGTCGTCGACATCGCCAAGAAGCACGGTCTGGCGCCGGGCCTGGAGCCGCTGGAAGGCGGCGTCAGCGTCCATCTCGCCTGCCATGCGCGGGCACAGAACATGGGCGCGAAGGCGGCCGAGATGCTGCGGCTGGTGCCGCAGACCAAGGTCGCGGTGATCGAGCGCTGCAGCGGCCATGGCGGCATCTGGGGCGCCCGCACCGAGAATTTCGAGACCGCGGTGAAAGTCGGCAAGCCTGCCGCGCAGGCCGCGCTCAAGAACGACACCAGCTTCGTCGCGTCGGAATGCCCGCTGGCGGCCGATCATCTGATGCAGGTAATGGAGATGACGGCGGGCGACACGGCGCCGAAGCCGTCGCGCGCCAGCCATCCCATCGAACTCTTCGCGCAGGCTTACGGCCTCACGGACAAGAATCAATGACCACGCGCAAGATCGACGCTTCGGACATCATCCCGTTCGCCGAATACGCGAAGCTCCGGGCCGAGCGTCGCCGGCTGATCTCCGAGATCAAGAAGAACCGTCGCCTCGAAGTCGGGCCGTTCGCCACCTTCTACTTCGAGTCGTTCGACACGATGCTGCACCAGGTGCACGAGATGCTCTTCATCGAGAAGGGCGGCGCCGAGCAGCTCCCCGACGAGCTCGCGGCCTATAATCCGCTGATCCCCACCGGCAGCGAGCTGGTGGCGACGGTGATGTTCGAGATCGACGATCCGCTGCGCCGCGCGCGCGTGCTCGGCATGCTGGGCGGCGTCGAGCACAAGTCCTTCATCCGGGTGGGCGGCGAGACCATCCGCGGCGTGCCGGAAGACGATCAGGAACGGTCGCGCGACGACGGCAAGGCCTCTTCGGTGCAGTTCATCCGCTTTCCCTTCACCGCCGGGCAGGTCCAGGCGTTCAAGAGCGGCAGCGGCGACGTCGTCGTGGGTTTCGATCACGCCAATTACGGCCACATGGCCGTGATGTCGCCCGCCGTGCGCCAGTCGCTCTCCAGCGACTTCGCCTGAAGAGAGATATCCCTCTTCAGTAATTCATCGGCAGGACGAGAACGACCGGATCGCCGCGCATGCCATTGGGCACCGGCGGCAGCGGCATGGCCCGCCGGATCGCCGCCATCTCGGCCTCGTCGATCAGCGGCCAGCCGCTCGACCGGTCGAGCCGCAGGTCCACCAGTCCGCCATCGCGATTGATGGTCACGCGGGTGACGACGCGGCCATGCTGCTGGCCCGCCCGTGCCGCCGCCGGATAGCTGCGATACGGCTCGATGTGGCGATACACGCGCGAGAGATAATCGTTGCGTGCACCGCCGTCGGCCATCGCCCCGTCCATCGACCCGCTCGACGGCGGGCCGAGACTGGAGGTCTGCGGCGGGTAATCCTCCAGCCGCTTGCCCGGTGTCTGGGCGAGGCGCGGCGCCGTCGGTGGGCGTGAGACCGGGCGGACCTGTGTCCGTCGCGGCGGCATCTCCGCTTGGGGCTCCAACGTCACCTGCGGTTTCCACGACGAGGCGTCGGTCTGCCATGTGGCTTCCGTTTCGGCCTCGCTAGGCCTCTCGGGCGGTGTCGTGGCGGCCTGCGTCTCGGCCGGTGCGGGAAGCGGCGTCGCGCTCTCGGCCGATGCAGGAGCGGGTGCAGGAACGGGAGCCGGCACCGGCGCTGGCGGGGCAGGAGGCTCGCTGGAGGCCACCGGCACGGGAGGCGGTGGGATCGCGGCGACCGGCTCGGGTGGCGAAGGCGCGGCCTCGGGCGCCGGCTCGGGGGGCGGAGGAGGTGTCAGCTCGGCGGGCGCGAGAGCGGCCTGCTGGCCGGGCGGGGATGAGACTTCAGGTGGCGTGGGTTCGACAGGCTCGGCCGGCGCCGCCTGGGGCGGCGTGGGCGGGATCGCGGATGGTGTGCTCGTGGGCGGCAGGCCCGCCGGTGTCGCGGTATTTCCGACCGAGAGCGGCTCCGGCTCCATCGAGATCATGATCGGCGTCTCGTAGTGATCCACGCGACGCAGGGGCGAAGCCCACCACAGTCCCGCAATGACGAACGCATGCAGGCCGATCGCCAGGGCAAGGGATGCCGGCGACATGCGCCCGGATTGCGACCGGATGAAACTGTCGTGGGTCACGGCCCCCGAGTATTACGTCCGGCCACCGGGCTCGGCCAGCCGCATCGCTGCAGCCCCGGCCGCCGTCAGCGCTGCTGGTTGAAGTTGAAGCTGACGGGCAGCTGGAACGTATGGCGGTCGCCGGTGATGTCGGCCGGCAATGGCGGGTAGGGGCTGGCGCGCCGGATCGTGTCCATCACGCCGCTGTCGAGCGAGGGCAGTCCGCTCGACCGCTCGATGGCCACGTCCAGCAACCGCCCGTCGCGCGAGATCGTCACCCGCGCCAACACCGTGCCGCTCGTCCGAATCGGACCCGTTTCCTTCGGAACGTAGGGAAACTGAGAGATCCGGCGCATCACCTGCCAGAGATACTGTTCCTTCGCCTGCTTCTGGCCATACGTGTCGGCTGGATTCTGGAACGTCGGGGATTGCCGCGCAGCCGACTGGGATTCGGCTCCGCGTGCCGGCGGGGCATTGAGGGGCGAGGGTCGCGGCGCTGGCTGGGTGTGCGCGGGCGGCTGCGGCGCCGGGCGCGGAGCCGGCGGCGGTGGTGGTGGCGGGCGAGCCGCCTGCTGCGGCGGCGGTGGCGCCGGCCGCGGGACCGGCAGCGGCTTGGGCACGTCGCGCTCGGTTACGGGCGGCGGCGGCGCTTCGAGCGGCGGCAGGGCCTGTTCCAGGGACGGGGGCGGCGGCGGAGGGGGCGGCGTGGGCTCGGGCCGGGCCAGCGCCTGCTGCTGCGGGGGCGGCGGCTCGGGCTCGGGGCGCCTGGCTTCGGCCGGCGGTTCCGGCTTCGGTTCTGGCTTCGGCTCCTCCTTGGCCTCCGGGCGAGGTTCTTCCTTGCGGGCCTCCTCCTTGGAGCCTTCCTGGGCCGTCTTGTCCGGCGTCGGGATGTCGGTCGCCTGCTTGGCCGGCGTTTCGGCGCCGGCGGCGTCCTGCGGATTCTTGCTGGGTTCGGCGGCGGGCGGCGGCAGGCCGAGGCGCATGGGCGGCGCCTGGGGAGTGGGAGTCGGCGTCGGCGTAGGCGCCGGCGTCGCAGCCTGGGGCGGCGGCGGGCTCGGGGGCGGGCTGGGCGGTGCGCTGGCGGCCGGCGGCGGGGTGGGCGGCGCCTCGGGCTTGGCTTCCGGGATCGGCGGCTGCGGCGGCGGCGCCTCCATCGAGACCTCGATCACGTCCTCGAACGGATCGACGTGGCGCAGCGGCGAGATCCAGTACAGCGCCAAGCCCACGCCGACATGCAGCAACGCCGTCAGCGCGAGGGCCATCGGCGGCATATGCTCGAAGCGCGCGTAGGTGAGACTGACGTCGTGAGCCACGATGACCCCGTTTTACGAGGCGATCCGGTCGGCCGCTAGTTGATCGGCTCGGACTTATAGACGCCCCACATGCCGCTGCGCTCGATCCAGCCGCTGACGCCGGAGACTTTCACCCGGCACCAGTCGCCGGCGCAGGAGCGGATCTCGCCCAGGACTTCCGGCTCGAGCTTGGCCACGACATCGGCCGACGCGGCCGGTGTCTTGTAGAGGCTGGCGGTCTTCGCGGAGATGATGAACGAACGCTTGCCGGTGAGGAGGCTCTGGTGGACCCAGCCGCTGGCACCCTGCCAGTCGCGGATTTTGCGCCAGTTCTCGTATTCGGCGACGATTTCCACGGGCATTGCCTTGCGTTTGAAGACCCAGTCGACGGGGTAGCGCGAGCCCGGCCCGGTCCGGACGTTGACTTCGTCCGACCGGAGCGAGGCAAAACGCGGGATGGGCAGGCCGGAGCCTTTGCGCTGGGCGGTCGGCTTGTCGGGCGCGGCGAGAGCTGCTTTTCCGCCTGCCTGGGGCAATGAAAACGCCACCAAAGCAACGGAGAAGCCGCAAACCAGGGCCGACGATCGAATTCCCATTGGCCGTTATATACCTGAAATCTTCATATTCAGCGACAAGTCTTTGAAATGGCGCGACTTTCCGGCACGCACTTCCATGGACCCGTTTGCTGGACAAAACGCGCGCGGACTTGGTAATCGGGCTTTGTCACTGTCTCGAGCCAGCGCCGGTCCCATTTTCACATGCCGTCCACCCCGAAGAAAAAACCGCTGGTGATCGTCACCCGAAAGCTTCCCGACGCGATCGAGACGCGTCTCATGGAGCTGTTCGACACCCGCCTCAACGCCGACGACAAGCCGATGACCGGCCCGCAGCTCGTCGAGGCGGTGAAAGCCGCCGACGTGCTGGTGCCGACCGTCACCGACCGGATCGACAGCCGCTTGCTGGCGCAGGCCGGGTCGAAGCTAAAGCTGATCGCCTCGTTCGGCACGGGCGTCGACCACATCGACCTGGATACGGCCCGCCAGCGCGGGATCATCGTCACCAACACGCCGGGTGTGCTGACCGAAGACACCGCCGACATGTCGATGGCGCTGGTGCTGGCGACGGCGCGGCGCATGGGCGAGGGCGAGCGGCTGGTGCGCAGCGGCAAGTGGTCCGGCTGGAGCCCGACCTCGATGCTGGGCGCGCGGCTGCAGGGCAAGCGCATGGGCATCGTCGGCATGGGCCGCATCGGCCAGGCGCTGGCGCGTCGCGCGCGCGGCTTCGGCCTCGCCATCCACTATCACAATCGCAAGCGCGTCCACGGCGACATCGAGCGCGAACTCGAGGCGACCTATTGGGAGAGCCTCGACCAGATGCTGGCGCGCATGGACATCGTGTCGGTCAACTGCCCGCACACGCCCGCGACGTTCCATCTCCTGTCGGCGCGGCGCCTCAAGCTGATGAAGCCGTCGGCCATTCTCGTGAACACCGCGCGCGGCGAGGTGATCGACGAGAACGCGATGGTTCGCATGCTGAAGGCGGGCGAGATGGCCGGCGCGGGCCTCGACGTCTACGAGAACGAGCCGCAGGTGAACCCGAAGCTGCTCGAACTCGATCGCGTGGTGCTGCTGCCGCACATGGGTTCGGCCACGCTCGAGGGCCGCATCGAGATGGGCGAGAAGGTCCTGATCAACATCAAGACCTTCGCCGACGGCCACAAGCCGCCGGACCGGGTTCTTGCTACTATGTTTTAAGGGAATCCCGTCGTCTCGACCGAAGCCTCGCGGAGCGAGGCGTAGTGGAGAGACCTTTTCTCTACGATTTGCCAGCTTCTTGTTGAGAGAAGGTCTCTCCACTCCGCGCTGCGCGCTCCGGTCGAGACGACGGGGAGTTTTTTGAGCCCCGTAACAATCTCGCGCTATAAATCCCCTTCGACCATCTCCCGCGCGCGATTGTCGATCAGCACGTCGCGCGTGGCGCGGCCGACCTGGGCGCCGATCAGGATGGTGAGCGACGTCCAGTACATCCAGACCATGATGGCGGCGAAGCCGGCGGTGGCGCCGAACGCCGAAGTGAGCTGCGTCACCTCGAAGTAGAAGACCAGCGCGCGGTTGCCGGCGGCGAACAGCAGCGCGTTCACCGCGCCGCCGATCAGCGCATAGCGCCACGGCACGCCGCCGGTCGGCAGCCACTTGTAGATCAGGGTGAAGAAGCCGGAGAGCAGCCCGTAGTGGACCGAGGTCGAGATCGCGGGGCCGATCCAGACGCCGAGGACCGGAAACCTTTCAAGTACACCCGCGTAGGCCGAGATCAGCACGCTCGCCAGGATGACGACGATCAACAGCACACCCAGCACGATCATCAGCAGGATGGCGAGCATTCGCGACTTCAGGCTGGCCAGCACCGGGTGCACGACCGGGCTCTTGTGGTCGCGCCAGATCGCATCGATGCCGTCGTCCAGTTCGACGAAGACGCGCGTGCCCGTGTAGAGCAGCACGGCGGCGCCGGCGATGGCCGCGATGCCGCCGCCGCGGAACAGGTCCTCCGAGGCGAAGCGACGGATGGTTCGCAACTGGTCCTGCGCCACGATCGTGCCCAGCGCGTCGAAGATCGCCTCCTGCGCCATGAACCGGCCGACGAACGGCTCGGCGATGGCGATGGTGAAGATCATGATCGGGCCCAGCGCGAACATTGTGTAGAACGCCATCGCGGCGGCCGAGGTCGAGAGCCGGTTGGCGAAGTAGCCGTAGCCGGCCTCATAGGCGATACGCCAGAGCGTGGTGATCATGTTCAACGCAGGTGAGCAATGGCGTTGGCATAATACGCGAGAACGGGCCTCTCGGTTGCCACCACCGAAAAAAGACCCTCGCCGCTCTCCTCGACCAGATGGCGCAGCGACAGCATGCGCAGCCCGACATGGAAGGCATAGTCGCGATCGCCGCGCGGCAGGTAGAGCCGGGCGCCCCTTTTCTCGAAATGCGCGATGAGGTCGGATGCCCGGACCTTCAGTTCCAGCTCGTCGAGCGGCGCCTCGGCCTCGAGCAGGATCGTCGCCATCAGCGACACCGGCAGGACGGGCACCAGCCGCGCGATCTCGCCCATCACGTCGTTGGCCAGCCGGCCGATGATCTCGAAACGCTCGTCCTTGCCGAGGGCGCGCAGGTCGCCGCCGCCCGGCCCGCCGTGCGCTGCCAGCCAGTCGCGTGCCGAGACCGGCGCGCCGAAGTTCACGCAGGCATAGCCGAACCGGAACCATTCTCCGCGCAGCATCAGCCAAGCCTGGCTTGCCCAGAAACCCATCGCGGTGCGCGTGGCGTACCAGACCCCGCGCCGCGGCGCTTCCCGGTCGAGCGAGCGCAACAGGGTGCGGTCCTCCAGAACGCGGTCATAGTTCAGTGCCACCGGCACGAAGACGATGTCGTGCGTGCCCGTGGGATCGAACGACTTCAGCATGTAGTCGAACAGGCCGAGCTTGGGCTCGCGCAGGCGGCCGTCGCGCGACAGGCCGCCCTCCGGATACATCGCCTGCGCGACGCCGGCCTCGGTCGCCATGTGGACGTAGCGTTCGAGGACGCGGCGATAGATCGGGCTGTCGGAGTTGCGGCGCACGAAGTAGGCGCCCATCGAACGGATGAGCTGCTGCAGCGGCCAGATCCGCGCCCATTCGCCGACGGCGTAGGAGAGCGCGGTGCGTTCGGCGGCGAGGAAGGCCACCAGCACGTAGTCCATGTTGCTGCGGTGGTTCATCACGAACACCACGGTCGTGTCGGGCGACACGCCGGCCAGCGTGCGTTCGTCGGCATAACCCAGGCGCACGCGATAGAGGAAGCGCGCGACGGCGCGGGCGATCGAGTAGCCGACTCGGAAATAGACGTAGGCGTTGAAGGTCGGCACGATCTCGCGCGCGTAGCGATGGACTTCGGTCATCGCGACTTCGCGCGGCACGTTGTGGGTGCGCGCATGTTCGTTGGCGGCAGCCACCACCTGCGGATCGTAGATCAACCGGTCGATCAAGACCTGCCGCTTGGTGAGCTGGAACGGCTTGATCTCGACGGCGAGCCGGCGGTTCACGCGGTCGATCAGCCGGTTGAGCCGGCGCCGCAGGAACCAGCGGCCGCTCGGGATCAGCAGCCGGTCGAGCAGCGACCACAGCGCGAACGCCATGATCGCGACGAACAGCCAGAGCGGGACGGTGACGGGCTCGCCCATGTTCGGCTTCCCCGCCGTTCCCGCGTCAGTACTGCTTGAGGCCGAGTCCGGCGAGGGCGAGCAGAATGGCGGAGATGCCGAGGACCAGGACGGTCGCCAGGGCACCCAGCATGCGGCCCTTCGGGATGAGGCCCAGCATGCCGCCGGCATGGAAGATGCGGGCGACCAGAAGAACCACCGACAGCGCCGCCACGGTCCGGAAGCCGTAGAAATCGCTCGCCATGTAGATCGTCAGCAGGGTTAGGGGCGCGAACTCCATCAGGTTGCCGTGTGCCCGCACCGCCGCGTTCATCTCGGCGTCGCCGCCATCGCCCAGGTTGATGCGCTTGCGGCCGCGCATCAGGCCGACGTTGACGGTGAGCGCGACGGCCAGCAGGCCGATCAGCCCGGCACAGACGTAAAACACGGGCATTGGCGGCGCTCCTCCGGATGGCCTCTCGATTTGCCGGCATTGTATGACCATATTGACCAGGGACCAGCACACGAAAGCAAGAGGAGCCGCGCATGTGGCGAATTCTGCGCAAGAAGACCGAGCTGCCGACCGCCGACCGGGCCTTGCCGGGGCGCCCGTCGCCGGATTTCGAGATTCCCGTGATGCACTACGTCAATGGCACCCGCATCCAGCCACCGTTTCCCGAGGGGCTCGAGCAAGCGATGTTCGGTCTGGGCTGCTTCTGGGGCGCCGAGCGCGTGTTCTGGGAAGCGCCCGGAGTCTACGCCACCGCCGTCGGCTATGCCGCGGGCCTGACGCCCAACCCGACCTACGAGGAAGTCTGCTCGGGCTATACCGGCCACAACGAGGTGGTGATGGTGTGGTTCGATCCGGCGAAGACCTCCTACGAGGCGCTGCTGCGGCTGTTCTGGGAGAGCCACGACCCGACGCAGGGCATGCGCCAGGGCAACGACGTCGGCACCCAGTATCGCTCTGGGATCTACACCTATTCGGAGACGCAGAAGGCGCAGGCCCAGGCCTCGCGCGCCGTCTTCCAGAAGGAACTTGGCAGGAGAGGCTACGGCGCCATCACGACCGAGATCCTCGACGCCTCGGCCTTCTACTACGCCGAGGACTATCACCAGCAGTATCTCGCCAAGAACCCCGGCGGCTATTGCGGCCTCGGCGGCACCGGCGTGTCGTGCCCCATCGGGCTCGGCGTGGCGGCGGAATAACGAGAAGCGCCTGCTCTCAAACTCCTCTCCGCCACGCAGTGGGGGAGAGGAAGGGGCCCATTGCGCAGCAATGGGAAGGTGAGGCGGTGTTTGATCCGGACACGGCCAAGCGATTGAGGGACACCTCACCCTCCCCACGCTTTGCGCGGGTCCCCTCCCTCTCCCCACGCTGACGCGCGCGGAGAGGGCGTTTCAAGATGCGGCCGCTAGACCGGTATCGGCGTGCTGTCGTAGCCGAATTCCTTGTCGAGCGCGGCGATCTGGCGGCGGAAGTCGATCCGCAGCTTCGCCTTGTCGCTCTCGTCGAGCCACGAGCCCTCGACCGAGTTCAGGCTGAACAAGCGGGCCTTGTCCGGACCCCAGCCGATCGTCTCGAACAGCGTCGTGAAGCCGTGGCCGAGATTGGTGCCGAACATCGCCGGATCGTCGGTGTTGATCGTGACGTTCAGTCCGGCCTCGACCATGCGCCGGATGCGCTGTGGCCGGTGCGGACGATTGTGCAGCAGGCTGGTCCAGGCGCAGGGCGTGAAGTAGAGCCCGTCCTTGCGCGCCTCGCTCATCACGAAGTCGGAGGCCAGCATGTTGTAGCCGTGGTCGATGCGGTCGCAGCGCAGCACGTCGCGGCAGATCAGGTAGTTGGTCGGCGGCGCTTCCAGCGGCGTAAGGTAATCCTCGCAGCAATGCGCGGTGCAGCGGAGCCCACCCTTGCGGGCCCGCGCATAGGCCTCGGCGAAGATGGCCGGCGGGCCGACGCTCTCGTTGCCGTCGAGTCCGATGCCGATGACCAGTTCGTGCGGATTTGCGAGCGCGGTCTCGACGATCTCGACCGCCTGGGCCGGCGAGTTGATCGAGCGGTCGATGCAGCAGATCAGCCGCGCCGAGATGCCGAAGTCGCGGCCCACGCGCTCGATGCCGTTCGCCATGCCGGCCACCATCGACGGATAGTCGATGCCGTTGGGATAGAAGTAGTCGGGATTGAAGAAGAACTCGACGTGCCGCAGGTTGCCGTCGCGGCTCGCATCCTCGCAGTATTCGTAGACCGCGCGGCTGAAATCGTCCTGCGTGCGCAGCACCAGCGCGGAAAGGCGCAGGATCTCGAGGAAGCCGTCGAAGTTGGGCCACTGGTAGAGCTGCTCGGCCGGCCGGGGCAGCGGCAGGCCATACTTCTTCGCGAGCTCCGCCACGGTCGTGGCGCGCAAGGTGCCGGCGATGTGGCAATGCAGCTCGGCCTTGGGAATGCGCCGCAGGTAATCGTCGGCAACCGCCTTCGCCATGATGGCGCTCCTCACTTCTTCTCGATGTTGTAGAGCAGCATCACCGGCGACTTCAGCACGCCTTCGAGATTGTTGCGCCAGGCCGACGGCGTCGTGAACTGCGCCAGCGGGAGATACAACACCTGCTCGTAAGCGCGGACCTGAATCTCGTTGGCGATCGTCTTGCGCGTAGCCTCGCCCGGCGCGGTCGCGAACTTGAGCCGCAGCTCGTCGGTCTTCTCGTCCTTCGGCCAGCCCCACGCCGCGGCGGGCGGTCCCGAGGCGACCAGGAACGGGTTGCTGAGCGGATTGCCCTGGTCGGGCACCGAGTTCGTCGTGTGGGCGAGGTTCCAGCCGCCCTTGTCGACCGGGCCGGTGTTGAGCCGGCGCGTGGCGAAGGTCTGGAAGTCCATCGACACCATGTCGACCTTGAAGCCGAGGTCGACCAGCACCTGGCGCGTGACGTTGCCGAGTGCCGCGATGCCCGGCGCATTGGCGACGTGCAGCATCACCAGCGGCTTGGACATATCGACATTGGCTTCCCTCAGCATCGCCCTGGCGGCGGCCATGTCGAAGGAGGGGATGCCGTCCTTGCTCTCGTAGGGCATGCCGCAGCCGAACATGGCGGCACAGTCGGTGGCGAACTTCGGGTCGCCGGCGACGACGGCGGCATACATCGAGCGGTCGACGGCGCGGGAGATGGCCTGCCGCACCTTCAGATTGTCGAACGGCGGCTGCAGGTGGTTCATGCGCATGACGGCCTGGAAGCCGAACTTGCTCACCACCTCGGCCTTGGCGCCGGACTTCGCGTCGAACAGCGGCAGCAGGTCGGCCGGCACGCGCTCGAGATAGTCGACCTCGCCGCGGATCAGCGCGCTCACCTGCGTCTGCGAGTCGGGCATGCCCAGCATCTCGACGCGCTCCATCTTCGCGATCTTGCCGCCGGAGGCCCAGATGGGCGGCTCGCTGCGCGGCTTGTACTCGGCGAACTTGTCGAGGACGATCTTCACGCCGGGCTCATGCAGGTCGGCGCGGAACTTGTAGGGACCGGAGCCCACGATCTCCTTCACCTGCTCGCTGCCCGGTGTCTTCGCGATCCGCTCCGGCATCATGAACGGCACGGGCGCACCGATCTTGGCGAGGCTGTCGAGCACCAGCCCGTAGGGCTCCTTCAGCACCAGCTTGATCGTGTTGGCGTCGGTCGCTTCCAGCGAGGCGGTGAACTTCGCGAGCGTCTGCCCCATGCTGTCGCGCGAGGCCCAGCGCTGGATCGAGGCGACGCAGTCCGCCGCCGTCACCGGCTGGCCATCGTGCCACTTCAGGCCGGGCCGCAGCACGAAGGAGTAGGTGAGCTTGTCGGCGCTGATCGTGTAGCTCTCGACCATCTGCGGCTTGGGCTCGAACTTGTCGTCGACCGCGAACAGCGTGTCGTAGATCAGGTAGCCCAGGTCGCGCGTCGTGAACGACGTCGTGAAATGCGGGTCGAGGACGCGGCTCAGCGTCTCCGGCGCCACCTTGAGCGTCGACTGCGCCTGCACGGGCAGGGCGGCAAGGAGGGCGGAGGCGGTCAGCGCGGCCAGGGGCCAGGAGCGAAAATGGGTCATGCAATGGTTCCTCGATTCGGAAGCCGGTAGTGCACGCGTCATGCCACGTACGCCGTCCCGTTCGGCCCGTCAGCATGACGGGCGCGCCGCGGTGCTGAAAAGCGCTAGTTTCGGGACGGAGTGTGCGGTTTTTTCGTACGGTCGGCCCGCCGCCGCATCAGGGGCGACTGCGTCCGGCCTTTGTCGCGCCGACTTCGCGCAGGCTGCCGGTCCAGGCGCGCCGCGCCGGCAGGCCCTGCAACTCGTCCCTCAGGAATTCCGCCAGCATGGAAGCGACAGGGGAGGGTTTGGCGTGGCGCGGCGCGATCAACGAGAGGTGGGAGCCGCGCACGTGGCGGTCCGCCAGCGGGATATGCACCAGATCGCGGTCCGCGAAGTCGGCGCCGATGTCGGGCAGGCTGAGCAGCGCGATCTGCCTGTGCTCGCGCACCAGCATCTTCATTACCTCGACGGAGTTGGTCGTGACGACGCCCGCGAAGTGCACCTTGGCCCGTTCCAGCGCGGTTTCGAGGATGCGCCGCGAGGTGAGCGACGAATCGGGAAAGACGAAGCTGTGGTTGGCGCATTCGGCCAGCCGGATCGACTTGCGACCGGCCAGCGGATGGTCGCGCGCCACGACGATCCCCGAGCTGGGCTGGATGCTGGCCAGGACGCGGATTTCCGGCAGCTTCGGCACGGCATAGCAGATGGCGAGATCGAGCTTGCCCGCGACCAGACGATCGACGATCTCCGCCGTGCCGCCCATCAGGACTTCCAGCGACACCAGAGATTGGCGCTGGCGCATGTGGGTCATCAGGCGCGACACAACCGTGCGCGAGAAGCTTTCCATCAGGCCGAGGGAAGCATGGCCGCGCACCATGCTGCGGAGCTGGCCGATATGCTGCACCAGCTTCGCATGGTCGTGCTGCCAGCGCTGGATCTCTGCCGCCACCATCTGGCCGGCCGGCGTCAGCCGCATGCCGCGCGGCAGGCGCTCGAACAGCGCCGCGCCGTATTCCGCCTCGAGGTTCAGGATCTGCCGGTTCACCGCCGAGGGCGAGAGGTTGAGCCGCGTCGCCGCGCGCCGGATCGAGCCCGTCTCCGCGACGACGAGCAGCCACGAGGCCGACGGCGCGATGATCGGCATGCGCCGCCTAGCCGGCCACCAGCGGCCGCAGGGCGGCGACGAAGCGGTCGAGTTCCTCCTCTGTATTGTAGACGTGCACAGAGGCGCGCATCACGTCCTTCAGGCCGCGGCCCTTGAGGTCGAGACGGGACGAGAACTGCGTCGAGACCGAGACATTGATGCGCTGCTCGCGGAGCTGCTGCTTCAGCGCCGGATGATCCTTGCCCTCGACGGCGAAGGTTACGATGGCGCCCTTGGTGACGCCGAGGTCGGTGAGCGTCACGCCCTCCACCGTCGCCAGGCGCGTCCGCAAGCCGTCGGCCAGTTCGCGCAGGCGCGCCCAGATGGCCGGCATGCCCAGCTCGTTGCACTGGTCGGCCGCGACCTTCAGGCCGATCACGCCGGCGAAGTAGCGCTCCCAGTTCTCGAAGCGCTTGGCGTCCGGCATCACCGTGTAGTCGTTGTCGCCTGACCAGCGGGCGGCGTGGTTGTCGAGGAAGATCGGCTCGATCTGCGCGGTGCTGCGCTGGCGGGCGTAGAGGAAGCCCGTGCCGCGCGGCCCGCGCATGTACTTGCGTCCCGTCGCCGACAGGAAATCGCAGCCGATCTTCTTCACGTCGACCGGCATCATCCCGACCGACTGGCAGGCATCGAGCAGGTAGAGGATGCCGGCATCGTTCACGATCTTGCCGACCGCCTCGGCCGGCTGCACCAGTCCGCCCTGGGTCGGGATGTGCGAGATCGACACGAGCTTGGTGCGCTTGTCGATGGCGCGCTCCAGTGCGGCCAAATCGATCTGGCCGTGCTTGTCGTCGGGAATGACGACGATCTCGGCACCGGTCTTCTTCGCCACCTGCAGGTAGGAGATGTAGTTCGACGAATACTCGCTGACGCAGGTCAGGATTCGGTCGCCCGGCTTGAAGTCGAGCGAATAGAAGGCGAGGTCCCAGGCGCGCGTGGCGTTCTCGACATAGGCGATCTCGCCGGGCTCGGCGCCGATCAGCGTGGCGATCGAGGGGTAGAGGCCGTCGAGCACGGGGCGCGCCCGGTCGGCGGCCTCGTAGCCGCCGATCTCGGCCTCGAGCCGCAGATGATCGAGCGTGGCGTCGAGGGTGCGGCGGCTGGGCAGCGAGGAGCCGGCCGCGTTGAGATGCAGCACGTGCGCGCAGCCGGGCGTCTCGGCGCGGATGCGGTCGATATCGAGGGCCATGTCAGAACTTCCCCTGTTCCTTCAGCACTTCCTCGGCGACGCGCAGCGCGTCGATGGCGGCGGGGAAGCCGCAATAGGCGATGGCGTGGGTGAAGATCTCGCGCAGCTCGACCTTGGTGCAGCCGTTGTTCAGCGCGCCGACCAGATGGATTTTGAGTTCGTGCGGGCGGTTCAGCGCGCAGAGCATGGCAATGGTGATCATGCTGCGCTGCTTGCGGTCGAGCCCGTCGCGGGTCCACAGCGAGGCATAGGCGAATTCCTCGGAGAAGCCGCGGACCGGACCCCAGAAATCGTTGTTGGTCGCGTCGCGCTTGGCGAGATAGGATTCGCCCAGAACCTCGGACAGGACTTTCCGTCCTGCATCGCTGAGCGTCTTGTGAGCCTGTTCTTCGGACATGTCGCCTTCCTCCTGGTTCAGTCGTTTCCTGCCTAAAGCGACGCCGGAGCCCGAGCAACTGACCATTGCTCATGCAGGCGATACGCTGCCGGTCACCTTCGTCCGCAACGCCCGCGCCCGCCGCGCCTCGCTGCGCGTCGATCCGGCCAACCGGCGCATCGTGCTGACCGCGCCGCTGCGCATGGCCCGCGGCACGGCCGTCGGTTTCGCCGAGGCGCAGGCCGGCTGGATCGCCGCGCGTCTCGGTCGCCTGCCCGAGCGGCGTCCCTTCGTCGACGGTGCGGAGATCCCTTTGTTCGGCGTGCCGCACCGCGTCCGCCACCGTCCCGATGCGCGCGGCACGGTGTGGTGCGAGGACGGCGAGATCCACGTCGCGGGCCGGGCCGAGCATCTGCCGCGCCGCCTGAAGGACTGGCTGACGGCCGAGTTGCGCGACCGGCTGGTGCCGCTGGTCCACGCCAAGGCCGCGCGCGCGGAACGGTCGGTGAAGCGCATCACGGTGCGCGACACCCGCTCGCGCTGGGGAAGCTGCGGGCCGGATGCCGCGATGTCCTTCTCGTGGCGGCTGGTCTTCGCGCCGCCCGAGGTGCTCGACTATCTGGCGGCGCACGAGGCCGCGCATCTCGTCCATCTCAACCACGGACCGCGCTTCTGGGCGCTTGCACGCGCGCTGTGCGACGGGCCGATCGAAGGCCCGCAGGCCTGGCTCAAGAAGAACGGCGAGACCCTGCTGCAGTACGGATCCTGACTGGTGGCCCGGCCCGGTGCGGGGCGGTACACTTCATCGACAGGGCAGGGAAGGTCGACGGTCCAAAGGTGTTGAGATCTCTACTCGCGGTCGGCCGTACGTTCGCCGCCCATCCGATGACGCGCGACGACCAGCTCGCCGCCTGGACACGGTTCGCCGGCTGGCATCTCAAGAGCCGTCTCAGCCCCGAGGTCGTGGCACCCTGGATCGGCGGCCAGCGGCTGGTCGTCCGCCGCGGCATGACCGGCGCGACCGGCAATCTCTATTTCGGCCTGCACGAGTTCATGAGCATGGGACTCGTGCTGCATTTCCTGCGCGAGAGTGACCTGTTCCTCGATGCCGGCGCCAATGTCGGCACCTACACGGTGCTGGCCTCCGGCGTCTGCCGCGCGAAGACGATCGCGATCGAGGCCGATCCCGACACCGCCCGCGACCTCGCGCGCAACGTCGAGATCAACGGTCTGCAGGCGCTGGTGACGATCCGCGAACTGGCGCTGGGCCCGAGCGATGGCAAGGTGATGTTCACCACCGGCCTCGGCGCCATGAACCAGGTCGTGTCGGAGCATCGCGAGGGCATCCGCATCGTCCCGCAGAAGACGCTCGACACCGTCGTGGGCGATGAAGAGCCGGCGCTGCTGAAGCTCGACGTCGAGAAGTACGAGGACCAGGTGCTTCAGGGGGCGATCGGGGTCCTGAAGAAGCCCAGCCTCAAGGTGGTAGCCCTCGAAGCCACGTCCGACTGGTCGATCAAGCTCTTTGCCGATCTCGGCTTCGAGCGCGCCTTCTACGATCCCTTCACGCGCGTCCTGCAGCGCGAGCCCAACAAGCTCGCCTTCTCCGACGGCAAGTGGACCCGCTCCAACGAGTTCTTCGTCCGCGACTGGCCCTTCGTCGAGGAGCGGCTGAAGTCGGCGAAGCCTGTCACGGTGCTGGGGAAGACTTTTTAGTCATCAAAGGTCCCTCACTGCGTTCGGGATGACAACGGTTTGTGGATCGGCGCACTGCGCAAATCTCGACAAAATTGTCATCCCGAACGCAGTGAGGGACCTTTATCTTTCCTCACCCGAATCGGCCGGGATCGCAGGCCTGCAGCGCGGCCGGCAGTTCCTCGCCGTCCATCAGGCGCGCGATCAGGCGGCCGGTGGCCGTGGCGAGCGTCAGGCCGAGATGTTGGTGGCCGTAGCCGCAATAGACGTTGGCGAGGCGCGGCGCGCGGCCGATGGCGGGGCGATAGTCGGGCAAGGTCGGCCGCTCGCCGATCCAGCGGCTCTGCTCGGCGCCGCCGACACCGGGGAAGATGTCCTTGAGATGCTTCTTCAGGAGATCGGCGCGATGCCAGGAGGGCGGCTGGTGCGGCGCCGCCAGCTCGACCGTGCCGGCGATGCGCAGGCCCTCGGCCATCGGCGTGAAGAAAAGGCCGCGATCGGGCGGGCTCACCGGCAGGTCGAACTGCACGTTGTCGGGCGCGACCATCACGTGATAGCCGCGCTCGGCGACCAGCGGCGCGTTGAAGCCCAGCAGGCGCGTCAGCTCGCCCGAGGCGCGGCCGGCGGAAATCATTATCGCGCCGGCCGGAATCTCTGAATCGGTCAGCTGCACCGCCGTCACGCGATTGCCGTCGCGTCGGAAGCCGCGCACGCGGCCGCGCATCACGGTGCCGCCCTCTGCGGTGAAGCGCTCGACCAGTGTCGCCACCACCTTGTGCGGATTGATGGTGTGCGTGCCGTTCGGATAGTGGATGCCGCGCACGATGGTCCGGCTGAGGCCGGGCGCCAGCTCGCGCGCGCGGTTGCCGTCGACGATCTCGAACTCGGTGCCCTTGCCCGACTGCAGGCCGCGCATCTCGTCGGTGCCCTGGAACGAGGCCTCGCTCTCATACACGTAGAGCGCGCCGCGCGTGCGGAACAGCTCGCCGAGGCCCGACGCCTGGATCTCGGCCTTCCACGCGATGTCGGCCTCGAGCATCAGCGGCTTGAACATCTCCTTGCCCTTCTGGACCTCTTTCTGGCTCATTGCCGCCAGCGCGAAGCGCGCCATCCAGGGCAGCAGCCAGGGGAGGCTGGGCGGATGGACCGTGAGCGGACCGTCGCGGTCCATCAGCATCTGCGGCACCTTCTTCAGGGTGGCCGGCCGGGCGAGCGGGATCAGGCTGTCGACCGACAGGAAGCCCGCATTGCCGAACGAGGTCGCGTTGCCGGGCTCGGCACTGTCGAGAAGGACGACCTTGTGGCCGTTGCGTTGTAGGGCGCGGCCGGTGGCCGCGCCGACGATTCCGGCGCCGATGACGATGACGGGGTCGCTGGTGACTGATTCGCTCATGGTCCGAGGTTAGCACGGCGGCTGCGGCAGCCCGAGGCGGCGATTGATTTGTGGCTGTGAATCCCTATTTAGGGCGCATGTCTTCCGCACAATCAGACAGCTCCCCCGGTCCCGGCTGGCATGCCACGACCATCCTCTCGGTTCGCAAGGACGGCCAGGTCGTCATGGCCGGCGACGGCCAGGTGTCGATGGGTCCGACCATCGTCAAGGGCAACGCCAGGAAGGTCCGCCGCATCGGCAACGGCCAGATCGTCGCGGGCTTCGCCGGCGCCACGGCCGACGCCTTCACCCTGTTCGAGCGGCTCGAAGCCAAGCTGGAGCGCCATCCCGGCCAGCTTCTGCGCGCCTGCATCGAACTCGCCAAGGATTGGCGGACCGATCGCTACCTGCGCCGGCTCGAGGCGATGATGGCGGTGGCGGACAAGGACGTGTCGCTGCTCCTGTCCGGCACCGGCGACGTGCTGGAGCCCGAGGGCGGCATCATCGCCATCGGCTCGGGCGGCAACTACGCGCTCTCCGCCGCGCGCGCCCTGATCGACGTGGACGGGCTCGACGCCGAGGCGATTGCCCGCAAGTCGATGAAGATCGCCGGCGACATCTGCGTCTACACCAACCACAACCTGGTCATCGAGAAGCTCTGAGAGAACCATGAGCGCCATGAGTAACGACTTTTCCCCGCGCGAGATCGTCTCCGAGCTCGACAAGCACATCATCGGCCAGCAGGAGGCCAAGCGTGCGGTCGCCATTGCGTTGCGCAACCGCTGGCGCCGCCTGCAGCTCTCCGATTCGCTGCGCGACGAGGTGCTGCCCAAGAACATCCTGATGATCGGACCGACCGGCGTCGGCAAGACCGAGATCGCGCGCCGCCTGGCCAAACTCACCAACGCGCCGTTCCTCAAGGTCGAGGCGACCAAGTTCACCGAGGTCGGCTATGTCGGCCGCGACGTCGAGCAGATCGCCCGTGACCTGATGGAAGCCGCCATCGAGATGGCGCGCGAGAGCCTGCGCAAGGACGTGAAGGCGAAGGCCGAGCTGGCCGCCGAGGATCGCGTGATCGAGGCGCTGTGCGGCGCCAATGCCAGCGAAGAGACGAAGCTGCGCTTCCGCCACAAGCTGCGCGCGGGCGAGCTGGACGATCGCGAGATCGAGGTCGAGGTCGCCGATTCCGGCGGGCCCATGCAGTTCGAGGTGCCGGGCCAGCCCGGCGCATCGGTCGGTATGATCAACATCGGCGACATGCTGGGCAAGGCGTTCGGCGGACGCACGAAGAAGCGCAAGATGACCGTGGCCGAGAGCCACCAGACGCTGATGCGCGAGGAGAGCGACAAGCTCCTCGACCAGGAGCGGGTCGTCCGCGAGGCGCGCGACATGGTCGAGCAGAACGGCATCGTCTTCATCGACGAGATCGACAAGATCACGGCGCGCAGCGAGTTCCGCGGCGGCGGCGACGTGAGCCGCGAGGGCGTGCAGCGCGACCTGCTGCCGCTGATCGAGGGCACGACGGTGAACACCAAGCACGGTCCGGTGAAGACCGACCATGTCCTGTTCATCTGCTCCGGTGCCTTCCACCTCGCCAAGCCGTCGGACATGCTGCCGGAGTTGCAGGGCCGCCTGCCGATCCGCGTCAGCCTGGCCTCGCTCAGCCAGGAGGATTTCCGCCGCATCCTGACCGAGCCCGAGGCCAGCCTGGTCAAGCAGTACAAGGCGCTGCTGGCGACCGAGAAGGTCGAGCTCGAGTTCACGTCGGACGCGATCGACGAGCTGGCGCGCCTGTCGGCCGACATCAACGAGACGGTCGAGAACATCGGCGCGCGCCGGCTGCACACTGTGATGGAGAAGCTGCTGGAAGAGATCAGCTTCACCGCCTCGGACAAGCCCGGCACGAAGATGGAAATCGACGCTGCCTACGTCCGCGCGCATGTGAGCGAACTGGCCAAGAACGCCGACCTGTCGAAGTTCGTGCTGTAAGGCGGGCTTTCTCAACGGAGCGCGCCACTCCAGTGGCGCTCTTATCTCGCGCTCACCGACGGCGCATGAGCGCCACTGGAGTGGCGCGCTCCAACGACATCTTCGACGACCTGATCAAAGACAATAGGCCGCGATCAGGTCCACGAGATAGGCCGGGCCGTTCAGGCCCCACAGGATGAACGACACGACCGTCGCGGCCACGACCAGGCTGGCCAGTCCCCACAGAAGAACAGGGCGCCAGCCGGCGATCATGCCGGCTGCGGGATCGCCGCCGGACGCGACAGCCGCTCCTCGACGATCGGGTAGTGCAGCGCGGCCGAGACGAGGCCGAGCGCGATCGAGATCCACCACATCATGTCGTAGTTGCCCTGCAGGTCGAACAGGCGTCCGCCGCCCCAGCCGCCGAAGAAGCTGCCGATCTGGTGGCCCATGAAGACGATGCCGTTCAGCATGGTGACGTGTACCGGCCCGAAGATGTAGCCGACCAGCGAGGTCGTGAGCGGTACGGTGCCGAGCCACAGGAAGCCCAGAGCGGCCGCGAAGATCAGCACCGAGGCGGCCGACAGCGGCGCGATCACGAAGCCCAGGAAGACCAGCGAGCGGAGCAGATAGAGCGTCGACAGCAGGTTCTTGCGCTTGAACCGGTTGCCCATCGAACTCCACAGGATGGCGCCGGCGATGTTGAAGAGACCGACCATGCCGATCGCCCAGCCGCCCAGTTCGGCCGGCGAGAGCTGGATGCCGAACAGCGACAGGCCGATCCCCTTGTCGGAGATGTAGGCCGGCAGGTGACCGCCGACGAAGGCGACGTGGAAACCGCAGACGAAGTAGCCGATCACCAGCAGCACGAAGCTGCGCTGCGCGAAGGCCTCGGACAGTGCCGCGCCGGTCGTCTGGCTGCCGCCGCTGCCCTTCTTCGACGCCGCGATCTCCTTGCGGTCGTTGAGGCCGAGGGGCAGCACGATCATGACCAGCGCCAGGATGGTGAGCGCCCACATGGTCGGGCGCCAGTCGCCGAAATAGTTCTGCAGCACGGCGGCCAGCGGCACGATGAAGAACTGGCCGAACGAGCCGCCGGCCGAACAGATGCCCACGGCCAGTGCCTGCTTGGCCGGTGGGGCCACGCGCAGGATGACGCCCAGCACCGGCCCGAAGGTCGCCGCCGACAGGCCGATTCCGACCAGCAGGTTGCCCAGGATCAGCATGAAGCCGTCGTGCATCGTGGCCGTCACGATCATGCCCAGGACGTAGACGGCACCGCCGCCGGCGATGGTCGGCGCCGAGCCGAACCGGTCGGCGAGGCGGCCGGAGAAGGGCGCAATGACGCCCATCAGCAGCATCGACAGCGCCGTGCCGAACGAGAAGAGTTCGCGGCCGACGTTGAGTTCAGCCGAGATCGGCTTCAGGAAGATGCCGAAGCTCTGGCGGACGCCGAGGCCGATGGTGAGGACGAGGAAGCCGCACCAGACGGCGGTCCAGTAGGAACGTTGGGTCATGGCCGCAACCTGAGGCGGGCCGCCTGCACTGGCAAGATGTTCGGCCACAGTGTTTCCATAGAATTACTTCATGCCGTCACAAGCTGTGATGTGGCAGAACATATCCATGGTTCGACTGCGGTTCCTGTGCGGTTTGGCAGCTTTCCTGCTGGTTCTGGCAGGAAGTGCTGCGGCGGCACCACGGCTGGAGCGCGAGCGCTGCGCCTTCAAGCCGCCGAAGGGCGACCGGGTCGAATGCTTCGTCCTGGTCGTGCCGGAAAACCGCGAACAGCCGCAGGGCCGCGAGATCAAGCTGAAGGTCGCCATCCTCAAGGCCAAGCGCACGGCCGGTGTGGAACCGTTGGTCTATCTGTCCGGCGGTCCCGGCGATGCGCCGCTGGTCGCCTCGGCGCCGGGCGCGGACGCGTTGAGCGAGGGCGACTGGTGGAACGAGACGGCCGCCATCCGCCGCCGCCGCGACGTCGTCATCCTGAGCCAGCGCGGCGCCGGCGGCTCCTCGCCCAACCTCGACTGCTTCGACACCCGCACCTCCGATCCCGCCAAGGCCCGCCGCCGCGCGGTCACGGAACAGCAGGAGAAGGACATACTGGTGCGCTGCCGGTCGGGTCTGGACCGGCGCAAGATCGACCTCGCCATGTACACGACCCCGGCCCTGGCCGACGACGTGGCGGACCTTGCCGCGGCGCTGGGCCAGAGCAAGATCAACCTCTACGGCGTGTCCTACGGCACGCGCTGGGCGCTCGAAGTGATGCGCCGCCATCCCGACCTGGTGCGGGCGGCGGTGCTGGATGGCGTCTATCCGCCCCAGGTCAACGGCGAGCAGAACGAGCCCGAGATCGTGCGTCGCGCCTTCGAGCAGCTCTACAAGGACTGTGACGCCGATGCCGTGTGCCGCGAGCGCCAGCCCAACCTGCGCGCCGAGGTCGAGGCCCTGATCACCGGCGCGGAGCGTACGCCGCTCGAACTCTCCATCACCCTGGAGGACGGGCCGCATGCGGTGCGGCTCGACGGCACGCAGGTGCTGATGGTCATGCTCAATATGATGCGCGAGGGCGAGGTGGCGTCGATCCCCGAGATGGTGACGGCGGTCCGCAAGGGCGACATGCGGTTGCTGAAGCTCTACGCCGAGGATCTCGAAACCAACGACGGCGGCCTGATGGAGCAGAATGCCCAGCAGTTCGACGGGCTCTACAACAGCATCGAATGCCGCGAGACCTGGCCGATGGTCGATCGCAACGCCCGGCGCCGGGCGATCGAGAGCAACGGCGTCTACGGGCTGAACGCCAGGGCGAGCAAGTCGCCGGTCTTCTGCCCGGTATGGCGGGTCGCGGCCGCGCCGGCGGCCGAACGCCAGCCGGTGAAGTCCGACGTGCCGATCCTGCTGCTGAGTGGTGGCTACGATTGGCTGACGCCTCCCGCCTGGGCGCGCGAGGCCGCCAGGACGCTGTCCGCGTCGCGCAACGTCGTCTTCCGTGCCCAGGGCCATGGCGTCGTCGTCCAGGACGCCTGCGCCGCCCGCCTGCGCGACGTCTTCATCGAGGACCCCAACCCCAAGCGCGCACTGGTCTGCCGCCCCGACACGGCGCCCAACTTCACCGCCGCGTGGGAACGCGCGCGCAACATGCCGTGACTTTGGATTCCCTCTCCGCCGCCTCGCGGGCGAGAGGGTGGGGCCCATCGCGTCAGCGATGGGAGGGTGAGGTGGTCATGATGCGGGCAATGACCCACCTCACCCTCCCCGCAAGCGGGTCCCCTCCCTCGCCCCTGCTTCGCGGGCGGAGAGGGCGCTTGAGGTGATCTGTCACTTGGATACCTTGACCCAAAGGGAGATGACTCAATGAATCGCGTGCTGGCTCATACGGGCGTCCAATATCCGATCGTGCAGGCGCCGATGGGCTACATCGCGCGCAGCCAGCTCGCCTCGGCGGTGTCCAACGCCGGCGGCCTCGGCATCATCGAGACGTCGAGCGGCGAGGTCGATGCCTGCCTGGCCGAGATCGCGAAGATGAAGACGCTGACCGACAAGCCGTTCGGCGTGAATCTGCCGCTGTTTTTCATCCGCGAGCCGCGGGTCGTCGACCTCGTCGCGAAGTCGGGCGTGAAGTTCGTCACCACCTCGGCGGGATCGCCGGCCAAGCTGCTGCCGACGCTCAAGGCAGCAGGGCTGATCGTCTATCACGTGGTGCCCAACCTCTCCTCGGCGCTCAAGGCGGTCGAGGCGGGGGTCGACGGGCTGATCGTCGAAGGCGGCGAGGGCGGCGGCTTCAAGAACCCCGACGACGTCTCGACCTTGGTGCTGCTGCAGGCGGTGCGGGAGAAGACCGACGTGCCGATGATCGCGGCCGGCGGCATCTGCGACGGACGCGGCATGGCGGCGGCCTTCGCGCTGGGCGCCGAGGGCATCCAGATGGGTACCCGCTTCGTGAGTTCGGTCGAGAGCCCGGTTCACGCCAACTACAAGCAGGCGATCGTCGATGCCGACGACACCGGCACGGTGATGCTCAACCGCAAGTCGACGCCCTGCGTGCGGGCGCTCAAGACGGAACGGACCGCGGAGATCGAACGCGAGGGATCGTTCGACCGCTCGATCTTCGGCTCGGTGAAGGACGTCTATTTCGGCGGTGACATGGAGGCCTCGCTGGCATTAGCCGGCCAGACGGTCGGCCTGATCCACGAGGTGCTGCCGGTAACCGAGATCATCCGCTCGACCGTCGAGGGCTTCCACGCCATCCGCCGCCGGCAGGGCGAGAGGTCCCTGGCCGGCGGCTTCTGAAGCGGCGCCTACTTCAACAGTTCCGGCGCGATCAGGCGTGGCAGGAACAGGGCGATGTCGGGCCATACGATCATCGCCGCCAGCACCACGATCATCGGCACCAGCATGATGAGCGTGTCCTTCAGCGCATAGCGCAGCGGCACGCCCGCGACGGCACAGGAGATCATGAGGCAGAGCCCATAAGGCGGGGTTACAAGACCGAACGCCAGCGACACGATCGACACGATCGCGAAGTGGACCGGGTCCATGCTGACGGACTTGGCGAGCGGCTCGAGCACCGTGCCGACGATGATGATCGCCGGGATGGCGTCGAGGAAGCAGCCCACCACCAGGAACACGAAGGCGATGAAGAAGCCGACGCCGATCGGCCCCAAGCCCCAGGTCGTGACGTTGGCCAGCAGTTCCTGCGGGATCTTGTAGTAGGCCAGCAGCCAGCCGAAGGCCGAGGCGGTGCCGATGCAGAACAGCGCCACCGAGGCGAGTTTTCCGGTGTCGACCAACGCCTTGTAGAGTTCCTTCGGTCCCATCTCGCGATAGACCACGATCGACAGCACCGCCGAGTAGAGGACCGCCACGCAGGCCGATTCGGTCGCGGTGAACCAGCCCGCGAGGATGCCGCCCACGATGATGACGGGCGTCATCAGCGCGGGGATGGCGACCCAGATCGAGCAGAGGAGCTGGCGGAAGGTTCCCCGCGGATAGGTCGGGTAGCCGCGCTTTACCGCATAGACGTGCACCGTGGCCATCTGGGCGCCCGCGATCAGCAGGCCCGGCACCACGCCCGCGAGATAGAGCGCGCCGATCGAGGTCGAGATCAGGCCGCCCCACACGATCATCAGGATCGAGGGCGGGATGACCACCGCGAGCACCGCGGAGACCGCGGTGATGGCGACGGAGAAGGAGAGGTCGTAGCCCTCGCGTGTCTGGGCATCGATGAAGATCTTGCTCTGGCTGGCGGCGTCGGCGGTCGAGGAGCCGGAGATGCCGGCGAAGAAGACCGACAGCACGACGTTGATCTGGGCCAGCGATCCCGGAAAGCTTCCGACGATGGAACGCGACAGCGCCACCAGCCGGTCGGTGATGCCGCCGACGCTCATCAGGTTGGCGGTCAGCAGGAAGAACGGCACCGCCAGCAGGATGAAGGAGTTGTAGGCATTGAAGGTTTCCTGCGCGAGCATCATCGTGCCCAGCCGCGGCTCGAGATAGAACAGCGGCAGGCAGGCCAGTCCCAGCGCGAAGGCCACCGGCACACGCAGCACCAGCAGCACGAAGAAGCAGCCGAACAGGATGGAGGCCGCTTCGCCGGCCGAGAAAAGCGCGCCGGTCATGTCGGGCTCCAGCCGAGGAGGATGCGGAATTCGTCGTAGAACTGCTCGCCCAGGAAGATGATCCAGGTCACGGCCGCGACGGGCCAGGCGATGTGGATCATCCAGAGCGGCAGGTCGGCGAGCTCCGAGGTTCGATACCAGGCGAACCGCGTGAACTCGATGCCGCCCACCACGAAGACCAGGGCGAAAGCCAGGATGCCCAGCCGGGAGGCGATGCGGACCGCCGCCTCGCCGCGTCTCGGAAGGGCGGGCCATACGTCGACCTCGAAGTGCGAGGCCTCGCGCACGCCGATCATGGCGCCGATCATGATCATCCAGATGAACAGGAAGCGCGCCATTTCCTCGGTCCAGATGTAGGCCGGGATCAGCGCGGTGTAGCGCGAGATCATCTGCAGCGTGACCGGGATGACGATGATGGCGACGGAGAAGGCGAGGAGGCCGGTCAGGAACCGGGCATAGGCAGCCGTGAACCGGCGCCAGAGGCCGGGCGTCGAGACAGGGGAGGGCATTCGGGAACCGTTGTCTGGGTACGCATCCGGCCGGGCGGCCGGAAGAAAGCGCAGCGGAGCCGGGGCTCCGCTGCGTGCACGGGTCAGTTGGTGGCGACGATCTGCGTGAAGATGCCGTCGGCGCCGATCTCCTTGGCGTAGGCCGCCATCACCGGATCGACCAGCTTCTTCATCTCGGCGCGATCCTTGAACGGAATGCGCTTCAGCTTGCCGGCCTTTTCCAGCGCGACCAGCTTCTGCTCGTCCTCGGAACTCTCGACCTTGCGGCCATAGGCGCCGGCTTCCTTGCCCGCCTTGACGACCGCGTCCTGCAGGTCCTTCGGCAGCGACTTGAAGGTCTTGGCGGAGAAGCAGATCGGTCGGATGGTGATGGCGTGCTCGGTCATGGCGAGATTGGGCGCCACTTCGTAGAACTTCATCGTCTCTACGCCGGCGGCCTCGTTCTCGCCGGCCGAGATGACGTTGTTCTGGATGGCGTTGTAGACCTCGTTGTAGGCGATGACCGTCGGCGACATGCCGGCCGCGGCGAAGGTCTTGGACCAGATCGGCGCGCCCTGGACGCGGACCTTGAGACCCTTGATCTCCGCCAGGTTGCTCACCGGCTTGTTCACGAAGATGTTGCGCACGCCGCCGCCGGCATAGCCGATCAGCATGACGTCGGCCTTCTGCGCGATCTCGGCCGCCACGGGCTTCAGCAGGTCGAGTTCGAGCACCTTGTTCCATTGCGCGAGGTCGCGGAACAGGAACGGCGCGTCGATGAACGGCGCGGCCTTGGAGAAGGTCGACATGTGGGCCGGCGAGACGATGCCGTAGTCCACCGCCTTGCCCTGCGCCATGTACTCGAAATACTGCTTCTCGAGTCCCAGCGACGAGTTGCGGTGGAGCACGAAGTTGATCGGCTTGCCGTAGTATTGCTTCACCAGCTCTTCGAACTTCAGCAGCGTCTTGTTGAACGCATGGTCGTCGTTGAACTGGACGGCGCCGTTCAGCGTCAGCGGCGTTTGCGCATTCAGGACGAACGGCGCCGCGAGAGTCGAGGCGGCGATACCGCCCATCAGCAGTCTGCGTTTCATATGGTTTCCTCCGAGGCCTGTTGTGGTTCTGCGACCGCGGCCCTGCGCGGACTATGCATGGGATTCGGGCGACGCGCGACCGAGTTGTCAGACAACATGCCTGCTTTTTGCGACAGGTCCGGAATTTGCGTCGGGGTTGTATTCGGACACGTAATTCGATAATGTAATAACACAGAAATTTTGTGAAATGTCACTCGGTATTCCCTCTCCACTGTCAGCCGGCTTCGACGGGCCTTTCGTCCCGAAGCTCGTCTCGGTGCTGCGCGAGGGCTACGGGTTGGCATCCCTGCGGGCCGATGCCGTGGCGGGCCTCACGGTGGCCATCGTGGCGCTGCCGCTTTCCATGGCCATCGCCATCGCCTCGGGCACGACGCCCGAGCGCGGGCTTTTCACGGCGATCGTCGGCGGCTTCCTGATCTCGGCGCTGGGCGGCAGTCGCTTCCAGGTCGGCGGTCCGGCGGGTGCCTTCATCGTTCTGGTCGCGGCGACCGTGGCGCGGCACGGGATCGAGGGCATGCTGCTGGCCACGCTCATGGCGGGCGTGTTCCTGGTGGTGGCCGGCGCGCTCCGGCTCGGCACCTTCGTCAAGTTCATCCCCTATCCGGTCACGGTCGGGTTCACGACCGGCATCGCCGTCATCATCTTCGCCAGCCAGATCAAGGACCTGTTCGGCCTCACCCTCCAGGGCAAGGAGCCGGGGGAGTTCGCCGCCAAGCTCGAAGTCCTGGCGGGTGCGGCCGGCACGGTGAACGCAGCCGCCGTCGCCCTGGCCATCGTGACCATCGGCATCATTCTCGGCCTCCGGAAGCTGCGGCCGCACTGGCCGGGCATGCTGGTGGCCGTGGTGGCCACCTCGGTCGCGACCTTTGCGCTGGGCCTGCCGATCGAGACGATCGGCAGCCGTTTCGGCGGCATCCCCTCCATGCTGCCCGCGCCCAGCCTGCCCGACATGTCGCTGGCGAAGATGCTGGCCGTGCTGCCGGATGCGCTCTCCTTCGCGCTGCTGGGCGCCATCGAGTCGCTGCTGTCCGCGGTGGTGGCCGACGGCATGACGGGGCGCCGCCATCGCTCGAACTGTGAGCTGGTGGCCCAGGGCGTGGCGAACATCGCTTCGGCGCTGTTCGGCGGCATCTGCGCCACCGGCACGATCGCCCGCACCGCCACCAACGTGCGCGCCGGGGCGCGCGGACCGGTCGCCGGCATGCTCCACTCGGTGTTCCTGCTGGGCTTCATGCTGCTGGCCGCGCCGCTCGCCGCCTACATCCCGCTGGCGGCCCTGGCTGGCGTGCTGGCGGTGGTCGCCTGGAACATGGCCGAGAAGCATGAATTCATGACCCTGCTGCGCTCCTCGCGCGGCGATGCGGTCGTGCTGCTCTCGACCTTCCTTCTCACCGTGTTCCGCGACCTGATGGAAGGCATCGTGGTCGGCACCGCCCTGGGGGTCATCCTGCTGATCCAGCGCCTGACCGCCACGGCCGGCATCGTGGCGCAACCGGCCCGAGCGCCCTTTGCCGCCGATCTCGTCACCGATCCGCGGGTGATCGTCTACCGCCTGTCCGGCGCCTTCTTCTTCGGAACGGCCTCGACCGTGGGCGCCGTGCTCGACAACATCGCCGACCAGCACAAGGCCTTCGTCATCGACTTCAGTGCCGTGCCCTTCGTCGATTCGACCGCGGCGAACGTCATCGCGGGCGCCGGCCGCAAGGCGGCGCGGCATGGCGTCAGGGTCTACGTCACGGGCGCCACGCCGTCGGTCCGCCAGGCGCTGCTGCGGGCCGGTGCCGGACGGCCGCAGGTCCGCTACCTGCCGTCGATCGACCATGCCGTCCGCGAGGCGCATCTCCTGTAGGATGGCGCATGGCCGCCACCGTCTCTATCTCCAGCCCGGCGCTCAGCGCCGAAATCTCCGCGACCGGTGCCGAACTGGTGCGTCTGCGGGATGGCACTGGTGCCGACCTGCTGTGGGACGGCGATCCCGCCTTCTGGACCGGTCGCTCGCCGCTTCTGTTTCCCATGGTCGGCCGCGCTCGTGGCGACCGCATCACGGTCGCGGGACGGACCTACGACATGGGTCAGCACGGCTTCGCCCGCACCTCGACCTTCGCGCAAGTTCGGTCCGACGCTGCGTCCTGCACATGGCGCCTCGAAGCCAGTGAGGCGACGCGGGCGCGCTATCCGTTCGAGTTCCGACTCGACGTCACCTACCGGATCGACGGCGCGACGCTGTATATGGAAGCCGAGGTCACGAACACCGACGCGGTTGTTATGCCAGCCTCGTTCGGCTTCCATCCCGCGCTGCGCTGGCCCTTGCCTTATGGCAGGCCGCGCGCGGCGCACGAGATCGTCTTCGAGAAGGACGAGCCCGCGTCAATCCACCGGCCGGTCGATGGCCTGTTGAGCGCGGCGCAGTTCCTGACGCCGGTGCGCGATCGTCGTCTGCCGCTGAGCGACGCTCTTTTCGAGGCGGGTGCGCTGATCTTCGAGACGCTGGCCAGCCGCAGCGTCGTCTACGGCGACGCGATCCGCATCGACTTCCCGCGCATGCCCCATCTCGGCATCTGGACGAAGCCGGGCGCCGGCTACGTCTGCATCGAACCGTGGCAGGGCTATGCCAGCCCCGAGGGATTCGACGGTGACTTCGCCGACAAGCCGGGCATGGTCCCGGTCGCGCCGGGTGCGACCGAGAGCTTCGCGATGTCGATCAGCGTCGAGCGCTGATCCGGGTTCAGTGCAGCGCCGCGGCCAGCGCAGCCGGGCTGCGCCACACCTGCTTCTGGCAGATGAACAGCACGCAGCCTTCGATCGTCAGCGTATCGGCGCCCACCCGGCGCAATGTCGCGCGATAGGTCTGGCTGTCCTCGGGATTGTAGATCCGGCCCTCCCAGCCGCCGTTCGCCGTGCGCGTGAATCCAGACAGGATGGACAGACCGACGAGCGGTCGCGTGCGCAGGGACGTGTCGGCGTTCTGTGTGTCGAGGCGCGGCCGGCCCCTGTCGTCGACGCTGTCCCATAGCCAGCGGACGGTGCCGCAAAGGCCCGGTTCTCCGGTGCAGGCCGTTATCTCGACGACGGCGGCCGCGCCGGGCGTCATCCAGCGCCCGACCGGGCCCGCGTCGGCTCGGACCGGGTCGGCGGCCAGGAGAAGCAGGGACCCTGCCATGACGCCCATGATCGAGCGTGCGAGCACACGACCTGATGTGGACGTTGTCGGGCCGGCCGTGGCGGGTGAAGCGATTGCCTCGAACTTCCGCCGGTAGTCCGGATGCTCGGTTCCCATCAGCTTGTCCCACCAGCGGAAGTAGAGCCCGTAATTGTAGCGACCGGCTTCATGGTGCAGGTCGTGATGGGTCGTGGTGTTGTTCCATCCCAGCCACCGGCCGGGACCGAAGGCGGCGCCATGAACCTCGGCGCCCGCGTGTCCCATGACGTTGCGCAGGATCTGCACGATGCCGAAGGCCAGCAGGCCGAGCCCGTGCATCGGCACGACGAGCAGGAACAGCGGGACGAAGGCGCCGTGGACGACGGCCTCGGGGATGGCGAAGGAATAGGCGGCCCATGGCGTCGGCGTCCGCGACAGATGGTGCGTGCGATGGAACAGCGCGAACAGGCGGCGATGGTGCATGGCGCGATGGGCCCAGTAGAAATAGGCGTCGTGGGCCACCAGCATCAGGGCGAGCGACAGGATGAGGTAGAGCGGTCCAGCCTGCCGGAAGTTCTTGTAGATCGTGATCCAGCCCTGGTGGTCGCCCACCGCCACGATCGCTCCCAGCAGGGAGAAGATGAAGGCGGTGCGCAGCGACGCCAGGAATTCGCGCCGCCGCTGGCCGCGGACGGGGTCGCGGGCCTGAAGCTTGCGGCGGCCCAGCCCGGCTCGCCAGAACAGGGCGAGGATCGAGGCCATCAGGGTGGCTCCCACCAGATAGCGGGCGGTGTCCATGGCCCAGACCGTTGGCCAGGCCGACAGATAGACATGCAAGAGTTCGTTCATCGGGCGCCCCTCCGTCAGGCGTGCCCGATGACTAGGCGGACGCGGCGGAGGGATCGCGCCGAAGGTGAAAATCGGCGGTTCGTGGCGAAAAGCGGCTCGCCGATTCCGGAATCGGCGGGGAATCAGGGCCGATTGCGGCCTTCGGCGGCCTTTCTGTATTCGGTCGGCGTCATGCCGGTGTCGGCCTTGAAGGCCCGGTTGAAGGGGCCGAGCGACTGGAAGCCGGAATCGAGGGCGATGGTCAAAATCGGAACTTCGGCCTGGTCGGGATCGGCCAGGGCCTGCTTGGCGTCGGCCAGGCGGTGGCGGTTCAGGTACTCGTTGAAGTTCCGGTAGCCCAGCCCGCGGTTGATGGCGCGCCGCAGCCGGTACTCCGGCAGGCCGAGCCGGCCGGCCAGGACGCCGATGGTGAGACCCTCCTGCCGATAGAGCCTGTCCTCCGACATCAGCCGGTCGAGCGTGGCGAGAAGGGCCGGATCGGCAGGCTCGTCCTCCGGCGCCGCTGCACCGAGCGGTGGGGGCGCAGGCGGGAGGGCCGGTGACACGGCGTCGACGGCCGGCCCGACCGGGGCCGCTCCAAGGACGGAATCGAGGTCCGCCTGCAGGAGCAGCAGGGCGATGATGGCGGCGATCGCGACCAACGCGCCCGAATTCAGCAGGTGCAACCTCATCGGAACCTGGGCAGTGCCGAAGACGAGTTCGACTGTGACGGTGACCGCGATATGGAGGGCCACCGCCACCAGGATGAACAGGCGCAGGCGCCGGCGCCCCTCCACCAGATCGCTGCTCCAGCCACGCACCGTCTGCACCAGCGCCAGCAGCGCTAGCAGGATCACGGCGCTGCGCACCAGCACGCCCAGCAGCCAGTGCGACGTGAAGCCGGCACCCAACAGATGAGCCAGCGGCCAGACGACCAGACCCAGCCAGACCAGCGCGTGCCATGGCCTCAGCTTGAAGGAATCGTCGAACATCGCCTGGGCGAACAGCCAGAAGATGGCAGCGTTGCCGGTGCAGAGCATCAGGACGGGGGCGAACCAGACCGGTGGATCGTGCGGTCCCGGCGACGAGCAGACCGCGTAGGCGGCGGCTCCCACGGCCAGGAGGGCGCCGAGCCAGGCGGCCGGCCGGCCCCGGGCCTGCCGCAGGGTTGCCGCTGCGACGACCAGGAGCAGCGCAATGCCCGCGCCTCGCAGCGCGATGTCGAGCGTAACGAGGATGCCGGGGCTGCCCATGGTCGCCGACGTGCTTAGCATTTCAGCGCCGTCGCGCCATCCTGTCGGGCCTCGTTGGCCGCGTCGGCCCTTCAGCGCTGGGCGGCCAGGCTCCTGAACAGCGCATCGCTGCGGTCGTCGGCGGGGAAGAAGCATTCGACCCGGACTTCCTGGAGGGTGATGTCCTGCGGCGTGCCCAGCGTCGCGATGGTGGTGAACACCGACAGCGCCTTGCCGCCGACCAGGTAGTCGACCGTCAGCATCGGCGCCGGACGCTCCTCGAAGCGCAGCTTGCGGAACGAGGCCGGCACGTCGGGATAGGCCATGATCTCCTCGATGAAGGCCAGCGCCCTGGGCTCGCCGCCGGCCGCCAGGATTTCGGCATAGGTCGTCGAGACGAGATAGCGCGCGACCTCTTCCCAGTTGGAAATCCTGGAGCGCAGCGCCTTGGGGTCGAGGATCCAGCGCAACAGGTTCGGCCCCTTGCCCGGCGGCGGCGCGGGCGGCGCGCCCTCGAACAGGAACAGGGTGAAGGCATTGGCCGCCTCGTTGGCCTGCAACAGGTTCCACAGCCGGTCGATCACGACGGCGGGGTAGGGTTCCTGCTGCCTCAGCATGAAGTCGATGGCCTGACGCACCGGTGCGAGCTCGGGCGAGGCGAGGTTGCTCTCGCGATAGGCCGGGGCGAACCCCGCCGCCAGCAGCATCTCGTTGCGCTGGCGCAGCGGCACGTCGAGCGCAGTCGAAAGCTGCACCACCATCTCGCGGCTGGGCCGGGCGCGGCCCGATTCGAGGAAGCTGACATGGCGCTGCGAGACGCCCGACTGCAGGGCGAGCGAGAGCTGGCTGGCGCCGCGGCGGCGGCGCCACGCGCGCAGCATGGGCCCGAACATGTCGGGCTGGGACGAGGGGGTGATGCTCATGGGGTGGAGCCTAACATCGCGGGCGACGGTGCGCCGATTACCTGTCCGGTAATTGAGGAAGCGTCGGCGCGATGCGATTTCCGGGGTGTCCACAACACAAGGAGGACGACATGAACGCTTCATCCGACCGACTGCTCCGCCGCACCCTGTGGGGCAACGCCGTCCTGTCGATGCTCTCGGGCGTCGGCCTTACGGCTTTCGCCACGCCGCTTGCAGCGATGGCAACCCATGCGCCCGTGACCGTGCTGGGCCTCGACCTCGCGATCGTGTTCGAGCTGCTGGGCATCGGCTTCGTGGCCTTCGGGGCGGTCTGCGCCTGGGTCGCGGCCCAGTCCCGCCTGCCCGTCGCCTGGGCGAGGGCGATCTTCCTGCTCGACGCCTCGTGGGTCGTCATCACGCTCGCCGTGCTGGCCCTGCCGGTCTCCTGGACGGTCGCGGGCTATGTCGGGATCGTCGGCATCGGTCTGGTCGTGGCAGATCTCGCGATCCTGGAGTATCTCGGCCTGCGCCGTCTCGGCACTGCCAACTAGGGGAAACGACCATGGACAAGCTCCAGCACCTGAACGACATCAAGCTGCCCTTCGCCGAGGTGCTGGGGCTCAAGTTCACGGAAGCGAGCGAGACCGGGGTGAAGGCCGAGATGGTCGTGCGCCCCGAACTCTGCACGCGGCCGGCCATCCTGCACGGCGGCGCCGTCATGGCCTTCGCCGACACGCTGGGCGCCGCCGCCACCGTGCTGAACCTGCCCGAGGGCAAGGGCACCACGACGATCGAGAGCAAGACCAACTTCGTGGGCCCCGCGCCCGTCGGCACCACGGTGATCGGCGAGACCACGCCGGTCCATCGCGGCCGCCGCACCATGGTCTGGACGACGCGCATCACTACCGCCGAAGGCAAGCTCGTGGCGGTGGTGACCCAGACGCAGATGGTGCTGTAGACCGCTAGCCGCGCGAGGCGGCGACCCTGTCGAGCGTTTCGATGACAAGACCGACGGGCGGGCGTTTGCGGTATGTATCCTCGTACAGCTTGGCCCTGATCGTGCCGTCGCGGTCGACGATGAGGATGATCGGGCGCGGGACGCCGTAAGCCTTGCTGCCTTGCGCGTGTTGCGGATCGCGCAGCCCGTAGCGATCGATGATCTCGGATTTCGGATCGGACAGGAGCGCATAGACGAGGCCGCGCCTTCCGGCGAAGGCCGCAAGGACATCGGGTGCGTCATAGGAAATGCCGGCAATCTTGTAGCCGCGCTTCCCGATCTCGCCCGCGCCGGCGTTGAGATCGATCATCTGTGTCTGGCAGTAGGGGCACCAGGCGGCCGAGCGGTGGAAGAACAGCACCACGCCCTTCTCGCCCATCAGGGACGGAAGCGAACGCGGCGTGCCGGTCTGGTCGAGCGGCGTGCCGAGCTCCGGCGCCTTCGTGCCAAGCGCAGGCCCCAGATCCTCGGCGGCATACGTGCCTGAGGCCAGCCCCAGGGCGAGGAGCGCGGCAACGACGAACTTCAGCATGACGCCTCCGTGGGGGGTCTAACGCCTCGTCAGCCTATACCGCTCGGTCGCCGGAATCAGGGTCAAGTTCGCCAGGATCCTGTGCTGCGGGTCGGCGCTCGCGGCCAGCCTGGGCTGCAGGGCCAGCAATGCCTTGCCGAACACCGTCTCCTCCCACAGCCACGCCTTGCGCTTCTTCGAGGTGCCGGGATCGGGAAAGGCCGATGCGGCTTCGAGATAGTAGGCCCGAAGATCGTCGACGGCCTCCTTGAGCGCCTGTGCCGGCGGCAGGTCGCCGGCTGCCGGCATGTCCAGGCCCGAGACGCCCACGGTGGTGCGGCCGGTTCTCGCGACGCTCTGATCGTGCCAGGTCGCCAGACGATCGATCTCGGCCGCAAGCGTGTCGGTCGCCTGCGGCGCCAGGTTGATCGGGCAGGCCCAGCCGGTGAAGTCCGCCTCCTCTGCGACGTCCTCGGGATAGTCGGCGATCAACGGCCCGTCGGTCCGTTCCAGCAGCTCGGCCGTCGCGCGCAGCACGCGGCGCTGGAAATCGGGATCGTCCGGGATGCCGAGCGGCCGGCCGAGCTCGAACGTGACCCAGAGGGCGCGCGGCGGACGGATGGTTTCGGTGTGCTCCCGCACCAGGCTGATGCTGGCGGTGGGAATGCCCTGACGCTCGAGGAAGTGGCCCAGCGCGCCCACGGCGCGCGTGCAGGCGGGTCAAACGGGAACGAGCAGGGCCGCGTCGACGCCATCCTGCTTCAGGAGGCCGGCGAGATGCTGGGCATGCGGCTCGGCGGCATCGGGCGGAAAAGCGCCCATGAAGGAGTAATGAACCGACGCCATCGAGCCCACGACGCCATCGGCCACCAGCTCGCGCAGCCGGTCGATCGGGAAGGCGACGTTATGGTCCTGCTGGAAGCCGGTGCGGTCGAAATTCACCGAGATGTGGCTCATGACCAGGTCGCCCGCCGGCGTCTCGGCCGGGATGACGCGGTAGCTGCCGTCGCCGGGCCGGAACGGCCGGTCGCCGCGCTTGTGAAGCCCGGCCGTCGAGATCAGCGCGATGCGACGCTGGGAAAGGGGTTTGCCGGCGAGAGCCGGCGTGTCGTCATAAGTGGGACATTCGATGCGCCGGAGATGGCTGGCTTCGACTTCCGGCATGTCGCTGAGACGCTTCACCATGGATGTGAACTCCTCACTTGAAATTCCGATAGGTTTCGCGGGTCGCGACGATGGCGTGGTCGCTACAGCCATTCTCGCGTTCGACGTTCGCCGCCGCGTATTCGGGCGAATTCATCATGGCGAGGAATGCAGCGCGCGAGGGATAGCGGACCAGCGCCACGTAATCCCAGCGATGGCGGTCCGGTTCGCCCAGCGCCACCGCCTCGGCGTCGCCGGTCCAGATGATGGTGCCGCCCTGCGCCTTGATCAGCTTGATGGTGAGTGCGCTGTAGCGCAGGTAGGCGTCCCAGCCGCTGCCGTTGCCGTCGAGCGAGTGTTCGCGGAAGCGCATCAGGTTCAACATGACCACGGGAACATCGTCGGGCAGCGCGCGGAGGTCAGCGTCGTTCAGATGGTCGATCAATGCGGTCTCCCGAGCAGGTCGAGCGCCGGCTGCACCACGGCTTCCAGCGTCCGGCGCCGTGCGCCGGTACGTGCCAGTACGCGCATGCCCATCAGCACGCCCAGCAGATGGATCGACAGGGCGTTGGCATCGGTACCCGGCGGTGTCTCGCCGGCCTTGTTGGCAGCCTCGACGGCGCGCTGGAAGAAGCTGCGAATCTCTTCGAGGTAGCCCGTGACCGCGCGGCCGAGTTCGCGATCGTGGGGCGCCACGTCGAGCGCGGAGTTCACCAGGAGGCAGCCCTTGCAGTCGGTGTCCTTCAACGAACGCTCGATCACTTCGGAGAGGAAGGCGCGGATCGCTTCGCGGGGCCGGTGGTTCGCCTCGAGGCGGGCGATGCGCTCACGGGTCGAGCGATTGGCGTAGCGTTCGAGGACGCGCTCGAACAAAGCGCGCTTGCCGCCGAACGTGTTGTAGAGACTGGCGCCGCCGATCCCCATCTCGCGCGCGAGGTCGCGCACGGACGTGGCCTCGTAGCCGCGACTCCAGAAGCAGTCGATGGCGGTGTCGAGCGCGCGGTCCTCGTCGAATTCCTTCAGGCGGGCCATGGCTGGCATCAGAACCATGATTTTGGAGCGTTCGCACTAAAATTCGTGCGCGGCTGGCCCACTCCGTGCTAGCGCCATTGCATGGCCGATCCCACGCCCCCACGGGTCACGCGCGAACATTGGGGCTTCCTGTGCGGCTCGATCATGGCACTGGGGGCGTCGCTGTCGTTCGCCGCGGCGCGGGCCGGTATCCTGGACGGGCTCGGCGCCGTCGACATGATCTTCGCCCGCTACGTGGTGGCGGGCGCGATCATGCTGCCGCTGCTCCTGCGCTATGGCGTTCGCGACCTTGCCGGGATCGGCCTGCGGCGGGCGCTGATCCTGACCGTACTGGGCGGGGCTCCCTTCGCGCTCCTGCAGACCGGCGGCTATGGCTTCGCGCCCCTGGCGCACGGCGCGGTCATCGCGCCCTCGACCGTCACCATCGTCAGTACCATCGGGGCCGCACTGTTCCTGCGCGAGCGATTGAGCCGCAGCCACCTCGTCGGCGCCGCCATCGTCCTGGCGGGCATCTTCCTGATCGGATGGGACGGGCTCACCCAGCCCTCCGGCGAACGCGCCTGGCTTGGCGATCTCCTGTTCTTCGCGTCGAGCGTGCTCTGGGCGGGCTTCACTCTGCTGCTACGGCACTGGCGCCTGCCGGCCTTGCAGGCGACCGCCGTCGTGGCCGTGTTGTCTTTCGCGATGACCACGCCGATCTACCTCCTGATAATGGGCGTCGCGCACCTGCAGGCGCTGCCGTTCGGCATGCTGGCGTTCCAGGGGCTGGTGCAGGGCGGCCTGCAGGGCGCCATCACGATGGTGGCCTACAGCCAGGCCGTGATCTTCCTCGGCGTCAGCCGCGCCGTGTTGTTCCCGGCCATCGTGCCGGCGCTGTCGGTGCTGGTCGGTATCCCGATCGTCGGCGAGATTCCCGGCGGTCTGCAGATCGGCGGTCTCTGCCTGGTCACGCTCGGGTTGATGACGACGGTCGGCCTGTTCCGCAGGCTCGGCCTACGCTGAAAGCGCGGGCCGCCGGGATCAGCGCATCAATGCCGGGATGAAGGCCTGCAGCGCGGCGTCGGCGTCCGCTGCCGTCTGCTGGTGCGATTGCGCCCAGTCGATCCGGACCTTGATGAAATGGTCGCGAAAGCCCGTGAGCATCAGCTTGCTGTAGATCCGCGAGTTGGCCTGGGTGACCCCGCTGTAGGTCACGCAGCGGAAGGTCACGGCGCCGTAGGTGCAAGTCGACGGCACCGACGGCTTCTGGAAGGCGGTATAGCCGGCATATTTGAACTGCTGCTCGGCCGAGGCCAGTTCGCTGTTGAACTGGCCGGTCACCGTCGGGTTGTCGCTGCCCGCCGGGACGCGGCGGCCGAGGTCGAACACCTGCACGGTGATCGCGAGCCGCTTGGGCGTGGAATAGAAGTACGACATGCCCAGGCCCGGATTGTTGGCCGGCGGGGCGGCGTAGTTGACCGAGCGCTCGAAGGTGGCGCCGCCCAGGTTCGAGGCGAAATTGAGCTTGGTGCCGGCGTTGGTCGTGGGCGTCGACGACTGGGTCTGGGCGTGTGCTGGTCCGGCGATGCCGGTGAGCAGCACGGCGGCGAGCAGGGCGTGGCGGATCCTAGACATCGAGGTTGGCGACCTTCAGCGCATTTTCCTGAATGAACTCGCGGCGCGGCTCGACCACATCGCCCATCAGGGTCGAGAAGATCTCGTCGGCCTCGTCGGCATGGTTGATCCTGACCTGAAGCAGCGTGCGCGCCTCGGGGTCGAGGGTGGTCTCCCAGAGCTGGTCGGGATTCATTTCGCCCAGTCCCTTGTAGCGCTGGATCGTGACGCCCTTGCGGCCGGCCTCGAGGACGGCGGCGAACAGCTCGGTGGGCGAGGAAATCCGGGTCTCCTTATCCTTCACCGCGAAGATGCCGGGCTTCTGGTAGACGGCCTGCAGCTCGTCGGCCAGCGCGTCGAGCTTGCGCGCTTCGGCGCTGCGCGTCAGCGGCCCGTCGATAACGTGCCGCTCGGAGACGCCGCGCAGCCGGCGCACGAAGGCAAGCCCGCCGTCGGCAATCGGCTCGCCGGTCCAGCCCTTCTCCAGCAGCGGACTGACGACATCGAGGCGCTTGGCGATGTAGTCGGCCGTCTGCTTGGCAAGCTCCGGATCGGCCAGCACGTCGGGCTTGAGAGCGCCCGCAATCGCGGCCTGCTCGATGACGGCCTGGCTGGTGACGCGGCGCGACAGCGCCAGGGGCTTCACGAGGTTGGTGACGGAGCGGGCGATGTCCACCGTATTACGCAGGTCGTCCTTGGCCAGGACGCTGCCACTGCCGAGCGCCAACGTGGCGCCTTCGAGGCCGGTCTGGATCAGGTGGTCGTCGAGCGCGCGCTCGTCCTTGAGGTAGATCGCCGACTTGCCCTTGGCCGCTTTGAACAGCGGCGGCTGGGCGATGTAGAGGTAGCCGCGCTCGATCAGGTCGCGCATCTGACGATAGAAGAACGTCATCAGGAGCGTGCGGATGTGGGAGCCGTCCACGTCGGCGTCCGTCATGATGATGATCTTGTGGTAGCGCAGCTTGTCGAGGTTGAAGTCGTCGTGGCCGATGCCGGTGCCCAGCGCCGTGATCAGCGTGCCGATTTCCGCCGAGCCCAGCATCTTGTCGAAGCGCGCGCGCTCGACATTCAGGATTTTTCCACGCAGCGGCAGGATCGCCTGGTTGGCGCGGTTACGGCCCTGCTTGGCCGAACCGCCGGCCGAATCGCCCTCGACGATGAACAGTTCGGAAAGGGCCGGGTCGCGCTCCTGGCAGTCGGCCAGCTTGCCGGGCAGCGAGCTCACGTCGAGAGCGCCCTTGCGGCGGGTGAGCTCGCGGGCCTTTCGCGCGGCCTCGCGGGCGGCCGCGGCCTCGACGACCTTGGTCAGGATCTTCTTCGTCTCGGTGGGATGTTCCTCCAGCCACTGGCCGAACTTGTCGGCCACGACGGACTCGACGACCGGCCGCACTTCCGAGGAGACCAGCTTGTCCTTGGTCTGCGAGGAGAATTTCGGGTCGGGCACCTTGACCGACAGCACGCAGGTCAGGCCCTCGCGCATGTCGTCGCCGGTGAGGCCGACTTTCTCTTTCTTGGAGATGCCGCTCTCGTCGGCGTACTTGTTCAGCGTGCGGGTCAGCGCGCCGCGGAAGCCCGCGAGATGGGTGCCGCCGTCGCGCTGCGGGATGTTGTTGGTGAAGCACAGCATCGTCTCGTGATAGCTGTCGTTCCACTGCATCGCGACTTCGACCGAGATGCCTTCCTTCTCGCCGCGGATCGACACCGGCGGGTCGTGCAGGACCGACTTGTTGCGGTCGAGATACTTGGCGAAGGCCTCGACGCCGCCCTCGTAGTAGAGTTCCGAGACCTTGTGCTCGGCGCCCCGCTCGTCGGTCAGCACGACGCGTACGCCGGAGTTCAGGAAGGCGAGTTCGCGCAGGCGATGTTCGAGCGTGGCGAAGTCGAACTCGGTCTTGGTGAAGGTCCCCTTGGAGGGCAGGAAGGTCACTTCCGTTCCGTGCTGGCCCTGGTCGGCCTCGCCCACGATCTGCAGGTCGCCTTCCGGCTCGCCGTGGCGGAAGCGGATGTGGTGTTCCTTGCCATTGCGCCAGATGCGCAGGTCCAGATGCTCCGACAGCGCATTCACCACCGCGGCGCCAACGCCGTGCAGGCCGCCCGAGACCTTGTAGGAATTCTGGTCGAACTTCCCGCCGGCATGGAGCTGCGTGAAGATCACGTTGGCGGCCGAGATGCCCTCTTCCTTGTGGATGTCGGTCGGCACGCCGCGGCCATTGTCGCGGACCGTGGCCGAACCGTCGCCATGCAGGATGACGTCGACCCTGTCGCAATAGCCGGCCAGCGCCTCGTCGATCGCGTTGTCCACGATCTCGTAGACCATGTGGTGCAGGCCGGTGCCGTCGTCGGTGTCGCCGATATACATGCCCGGCCGCTTGCGGACGGCTTCGAGGCCGCGCAGCACCTTGATGGAATCGGCGCCGTAATCCTCGGCGCCCGGCGTGATGTCGTTGTCGCTCATGGTCCTGGCTTTCGAAACAGTGTTCAGACCGCCGCGATCGAGCCGTTTGCCACGCGCAGGATCTGCGCGCGGCCGGCTAGCGGCGCAAAGAGTTCGGCATCGGTGCCGGTCATCCAGCTCTGGACGCCCAACGCCACCACCTCGTCGAACAGCGCGAGGCGCCGCTCCGCATCGAGATGGGCCGCGATTTCGTCGAGCAGCAGCAACGGCGGCCGGCCGCGCGACAGCGCCACCAGCCGGGCATGCGCCAGCGCGATCGAGACCAGCACGGCCTTCTGCTGGCCGGTCGAGCCCTCGGCCGCCGGAAGGTCGAGATCGAGATGGCGCACCGCGAGGTCGCTGCGATGCGGCCCGCAGGACGTGGTGCCGGCCTCGGCGTCGCGCAGGCGACTGGCCGCCAGTTCGCCACGCAGCCGGTCCTCGACGTCGATCGCGGCCATGCTGGCGATCCAGCGGTCGACTTCGCCGGCCATGGCCAGCGAGGCGCGCGGAAAGGGGCCGACGCCCAGCCGCGCGGCTGAATCGAGGCGCTGCACCGTATCGGCGCGTGCCGCCGCCAGCGCCACGCCATGGCGGGCCATCGTGTCTTCGAGCGCGGTGAACCAGTGCGGATCGCGATTGCCCTCGCCCAGAAGGCGGCTGCGCTGGCGCTGCGCGTTCTCGTAGGCCGCGACGTCGCCGGCATGTTCGGGGTGAAGCGCCGTCACCAGCCGGTCGAGGAAGCGCCGTCGCTCGGTCGCGCCGTCGAGGAACAGGCGGTCGAGCTGCGGCGTGAGCCACACCGCGGCGACATGCCGGCCGAGCGCGGTCTGGCTCTGCATGGGGCGGCCGTCGATGCGCACGGCACGTCGCGCGAGGCTGGTCTCGCTACGGCTGGCCTCCAGGCCGGTGCCGATGGCCACGCGGCCCTCCGGCGTGTCCAGCGTCGCGGCGACCGCCCAGCCGGCGGCCGGGGGTTCCTCGCTGCGCGAGCGGCGGCAGACTTCGTCGAGGCGAGCGCGGCGCAGGCCGCGGCCGGGCGCCAGGAAGGAGAGGGCTTCCAGCAGGTTGGTCTTGCCGGCGCCGTTTTCGCCGACCAGCACGACGGGCTCCATCCCGCAATCGAAGCGCAGCTGCCGGTAGTTGCGGAAGTCGGTCAGGCGCAGCTGGCGCACGGCGAGGAGTGCCGGCGCAGCGCCCGCTACGGCGTCGGAAGAGTAGGCGAGGGCGCTGATGGCCTGTGCCGTCATACCCGCATCGGCATGAGCACGTAGAGCGCGCTCTCGTCGGCACCGTCGCGCACCAGGGTGGGCGAGCCGGCATCGGCCATGAGGAAGCGCGCTTCGCTGCCGGCGATCTGCTCGGTGATGTCCAGCAGGTAGCGCGAGTTGAAGCCGATCTCGAGGGCCGTGTCCTTGTACTCGACCTCGATCTCCTCGGTCGCGCTGCCGGCATCCGGACTGGTGGCCGAGAGCGTGACGATGCCCTTGGCGACCGCCAGCTTGATGGCGCGCGACTTCTCCGTGGAGATGGTGGAGACGCGGTCGACGGCGCTCGCGAACTCCTTGCACGGCACGTTCAGGACCTTGTCGTTGCCGGTCGGGATGACCCGCTCGTAGTCCGGGAAGGTGCCGTCGATCAGCTTGCTGACCAGGGCAATGTTGCCGCTGGAGAAGCGGATGCGGGTGTCGGAAAGCTCGATGTCGACCGAGCCGTCGCTTTCGTCCAGCAGCTTGCGGACCTCGCCCACGGTCTTGCGCGGCACGATCACGCCCGGGATCTCGCCGGCGCCCTTGGGCAGCGGCACCTCGACCCGGGCCAGGCGGTGGCCGTCGGTCGCCACGCCGCGCAGCACCTGGGTGGCCCCGGAGGTTGCGGCGTGGAAGTAGATGCCGTTCAGGTAGTACCGGGTCTCCTCGTTGGAGATCGCGAACCGGGTCCGGTCGATGATGGCCTTGAGGTCGGTCGTCGGCAGCTGGAACCGGTGCGGCAGGTCGCCCTCGGTCATGGCGGGGAAGTCGGCCGGCGGCAGGCACTGCAGGGTGAAGCGCGACCGGCCAGCCCGGATCACCAGGCTGCTGTTGTCGGAAGCGGCTTCCAGCTCGACCTGGGCGCCGTCGGGCAGCTTGCGGACGATCTCGTACAGCGTGTGGGCCGGCGCCGTGGTCGAGCCGGCCTTGGAGGCGTTGGCCTCCACCGATTCGGTGATGGCGAGGTCCATGTCCGTCGCGGCGAGGCTCAACCGGCCCTTCTGGGCGGTGATCAGCACGTTGGACAGGATCGGGATCGTGTTCCGACGCTCGACGACACTCTGGACATGGGCCAGGGCCTTCAGGAGGGCCGCCCGTTCGATCGTCAATTTCATGTTTTGGTCGCCGTAGTCAGGGCCGGATTGATTTTGGTTCTGGGCCCGTTCCGAGGGCGGCGAAAGGCGCCGCAGGAACGGTTGAAAAGTATATCACGCCGACTGCTCGCGGGAAGCGATTTCGCTTTTCCCAGAGGCATTTAGAGCCTCCAATCCGACGCAAAACAGGCCCCTTGCGGGGCCTGTTCTACATCTGGTGGCGGTAGTTCCTTCAGCCCTGCAGCTGGCGCTTCAGGAGTTCGACGTCCTCGGCGATCGAATGGTCGGAAACCTTGAGTTCCTCGATCTTGCGCACGGCGTGCATGACCGTCGTGTGGTCGCGATTGCCGAAGCGCTTGCCGATCTGGGGCAGGCTCAGCGTCGTGAGCTGCTTGGCGAGGTACATCGCCACCTGCCGGGGCCGGGCGACCGAGCGGGCGCGGCGGGGCGAGCTCATCTCGGCCAGCTTGATGTTGTAGTGGGCCGCCACCCGCTGCTGGATCTCGTCGACCGTGACCTTGCGGTCGGCCTGGCGCAGCAGGTCGTGCAGCACGTCCTGCGCCATCTCGACGGTGATCTCGCGGCCGATCAGCTGGCCGTGCGCGACGACGCGGTTCAGGGCGCCCTCCAGCTCGCGGATGTTGGTGCTGATCTTGTGCGCGAGGAATTCGAGCACGTTGACCGGCACCGGCACGCGGGCGTTCTCGGCCTTGGTCTGCAGGATCGACAGGCGCAGCTCGTAGGTCGAGGAATGAATATCCGCGACGAGGCCGCTGCCCAGACGCGACCGCATGCGCTCCTCGATGTCCTGCAGCTCGCTCGGCGGCTTCTCCGACGACAGGATGATCTGCTTGTTCTGCTCGACCAGCGAGTTGAACGTGAAGAAGAACTCGTCCTGGCTGGCTTCCTTGCCGCAGATGAACTGGACGTCGTCGACCATCAGCACGTCGACGTTGCGGAACAGCTCCTTGAACTGGCCGGTGTTCTTGGTCCGCAGCGCCTGGATGAAGCGGTTCACGAAGCTCTCGGCCGTCAGGTAGAGAACGCGGGTCTTGGGATCGCGCTCGCGAATGACATGCCAGATCGCATGCATCAGGTGGGTCTTGCCCAGCCCGACGCCGCCGAAAATGTAGAGCGGGTTGCGCTCGGGCAGCGGCATGTCCTGCTCGGAGATGTTGCGCGCCGCGGCATAGGCGAACTCGTTGGGCTTGCCGACCACGAAGTTGGCGAAGGTGTAGCGCGCCTCCGGGTTCTGGGAGATCTCGTCAGCGCCGCGGCCGATCGAGGGACCCATCCGCGGCATCGGCGGCTGGTGGCTGTTCTGTGACGAGGGCACGGGCGGCATCGCGATGATCTCGTTCGGACGGCGCGGGGCCGGCGGCGGGACGAGGTTCACCTCGACGTTCTTCACCTCGGTGTTCACCGATTGCCAGTAGGCGAGCACGCGGTCGCCATAATGGCGGCCGACCCAGTCGCGCACGAAGCGCGTCGGGGCGTAGAGGCGCAGCTTGCCCGCCTTCAGTTCACCCAGCTCGACCTCGCCGAACCACGTCTTGAAAGCCTTGTCGCCAATCTCCTTGCGAAGCCGATCGCAGACGCGCACCCAGTGTGCTTCGAGCTCCTTTCGGCCCGCCATTTCTTCCATATCTGCCCCCGCCACGATGTTCATTTGATAGGTCGCGTTATTGTCGCCTTTGAACGGCGCTTGGATTTTGTTCACGTTTGTCTCCAGGGAAGCCCCACTGCCTTCCAACCCCCCGATGCACCGCGCTTGCCGTGCGGGTCGAGAGGCCCCTCAAAGCCGTCTGCCACATTGAGACACGTACTGTAGCCAGCCGAGGCGGCAGCTTTCGCCGCCGCGACCGAACGAACGCCACTCCGACACAAGAAAAGCAAAGGAGTCGCCTTGTCCGCCACAGCACCCGTCAGGGTGGCGACGAACTCGGGATTGACCTGCATGGTCGGGAAGACCTGCCATTCGACCAGGCCCGGTTTCTTGTCCACGCCGGCCAGGTCGGGAACGCCGACATAGTTCCACTCGGCGCGTGTGCGGACGTCGATCAGGATCGCATCCTTCTGCTCGCCAAGAATCTTCCACGCTACTGCAGGAGTTACATCACCGGTGTAGCCGGCGGCGGGGGACACTTCGTATGCGCCGGCGATCTTATTATCGTTCGACATGGCCCCCGCTTTCATTCGTCGAAGCGAGGCGTTGTCTGGCGAGCCAGCGACCTTGGGCGACACACAACACGGCAAGAGAGGACGAGGGATCTTCGGCGAGCGTCACTTATGGGACGCTTCATCTTCCTTCTATCGTCGAACTTGCGAAGCGTTGTGTACCTGTCTCCCTCGTTCGTCGTTCGATGGAGAGGAATCCCCTCTTCTCCATCTGGCTCGCGATACAGCGCCCCACGCCCACCGCGATGTCCCGACTCTTATCCAGACTCTCCGAAGCGCGCAAACGATTCACACGACGAACACCGCACGCTATTCATACACTTCGCGACGTTGCTCGATTGACAAGTTGGTCGAACCGATTTTGCGCAACGTAGATCGCGAACGGGCTCTCAACATCTAGCGCTTGGCGATGCGCATCGTTCGATAAATCCGAATCGTATGTCGTTCGGCCAATCGACGACCAAACATTCATTGTCGAATCGCGACGAGATTTTTTTTCGAGTCCGTCATCGCCACAAAAGAAAACGCCGCTCGAAGGAGCGGCGTTCACAAACTCTGCAGCGAGGTGGCGAGAGCGATCAGGCCATCGCCTTGATGCGCGCCGAGAGGCGCGACACGCGGCGTGCCGCGGCGTTCTTGGTCACGATGCGCTTGGTGGCGCCGCGCTGGATCTCCGGCTGCGCCGCGCGCAGCGCATCCTGGGCGGCCTTCTTGTCGCCCGAAGCAATCGCCTCCTCGACCTTCTTCACCGAACCGCGCACGCGGCTGCGGCGCGACGTATTCACGGCGGTGCGGCGCTCGGTCTGGCGGGCGCGCTTCTCGGCCGACTTGTGATTAGCCATGATAGTCCTCGCTATTCGAAGGGCGCGCTTATACGGGCCGCATGAGGGCCGGTCAAGCGTGCCAAAACCGCCAAATCAGCGGTTTTTCCAGCCCGGCTTGCGCTTTTCGGCGAATGCCGCCATGCCCTCGGACCGGTCGTCGAAGGCAAAAGTTGCGTGAAACGTCCGGCGCTCGAAACGAACACCTTCCGAAAGGGTGGTTTCGAAGGCCCGATTGACCGCCTCCTTGGCGACCATGGTCGCGGGCAGCGACATGCCGGCGATCTTCTCGGCGGTCGCGATGGCATCGTCCATGAGCTGGGCCAGGGGCACGACGCGGCTCACCAGGCCGCACCGCTCGGCCTCGGCGGCGTCCATCATGCGGCCCGTGAGGACCATGTCCATCGCCTTCGACTTGCCGACATAGCGCGGCAGCCGCTGCGTGCCGCCGGCGCCCGGGATCGTGCCGAGCGTGATCTCGGGCTGGCCGAACTTTGCATTGTCCGCAGCGATGATGAAATCACACATCATGGCCATCTCGCAGCCGCCGCCCAGAGCGTAGCCCGCCACCGCGGCGACGATCGGCTTGCGGACCTGGCTCACCCGTTCCCAGCCGACGGTGATGAAGTCCTGCAGGAAGACGTCCTGATAGGTCTTCTCCTTCATCTCCTTGATGTCGGCGCCGGCGGCGAAGGCCTTCTCGCTGCCGGTGAGGACCATGCAGCCGATGTTGGGATCGGCTTCGAACGCATCGAGCGCCTGGCCGAGTTCGCGCACCAGATCGGCGCAGAGCGCGTTCAGCGCCTTCGGACGGTTGAGGCGGATGATGCCGACCCGGCCCCGGGTCTCCGTCTGGATGTTCTCGTATGCCGCGGTCATTCCTGTTCTCCTTGAACGTGCCTTAGCTAGCTAGCGCTGGCAGCGCGCGCAATAGAAGGTGGACCGCCCCGCCTGCACCAGCCGCTTGACGGTATGGCCGCAGTCGCGCGTCGGGCAGGCGATGCCGGCCCGGTCGTAGACGTTGAAGCGGGTCTGGAAATAGCCCAGCTCGCCGCCCGGCTGGACATGGTCGCGCAAGGTCGAGCCGCCATCCTCGATGGACCGCAGCAGCACGCGCTTGATCGCCTCGACGAGCCGGTCGGCGCGCTCGCCCTTGACCGTATGCGCCGAGCGGCGGGGCGAGATGCCGGCCAGGAACAGCGCCTCGCAGGCATAGATGTTGCCGACGCCGACCAGCGTCTTCTGGTCCAGAAGCGCCGCCTTGATCGGCGTCTTGCGGCCGGCCAGCCGGGCCGCCAGCACCTGGCTGGTGAAGGCGTCTTCCAGCGGCTCCGGCCCCAGGCTCTTGAAATACTTGTGCGAGGGGACGGCCTCGTCGGCCACCAGCACCATCAGGCCGAAGCGGCGGGCATCGTTGAACCGGACCTGCCAGCCATCGTCCATGTCGAAGACCACATGGTCGTGCCGGTCGAGCGGATGGCTGGCGGCGGTCTCGGCATCGTACAGGGTCATGCGGCCCGACATGCCGAGATGGACGATCAGCGTCTGGCCGTCGTCCAGCCGGATCAGCAGGTACTTGGCGCGCCGGTCGATGCCGGTGACGGTGCGGCCCTCGACCCTGGACGCGAACTTCGCGGGCAACGGGACCCGGAGATCGCGGCGGCGCTGCTGCAGCCGGACGATGCGACGGCCGACCAGCCGCGGCATCAGACCTCGCCGGACGGTTTCTACTTCAGGAAGTTCGGGCATGCGCGGCGGCCATGTAAGGTGCGGTCAATGAATGGGCAACAGCGCGCATTAAACGTCCTGCGACCGGTCGTGACCATGCTCGTCGTCGGTCTTGCGCTGGTGGCGGCCCTGTCCCGGCTGGCGACACGGCACTGGGCGTTCGAGCTGCTGACGCACTTCAATGTCTATTTCCTGCTTATAGGCTTCGTGCTCGTCCTCGCGGCGCTGGTCCTGCGGCAGTGGTGGACCGCCGGGCTGTCGGCGCTGGTCGCCGCGGCGAGCTTCGCGGTCGTGTGGCCGCACATGCACCTGCCGCCGAGCGACCTCCAGCCCCAGCCGGGGCCTGTGGTGCGCCTCCTCTGGGCCAACCTTCATCATGCCAACACCGATCTCGCCGCCCTGCGGCGCCTGATCGAGGCGGAAAAGCCCGATATCGCGGTGTTCACGGAACTCGACCCCGCGCATGACGCGGTGCTGCGCGACGTGCGGGAACTGCTGCCTTTCCAGTCGCCGCCGCCGCGCGGCAATGTGTTCGGGGTGATGCTGCTCGCCCAGAAGCCGCCCGAGTGGCTGACATTCGACCGGACGATGGGCGAGCATGCCCCGCTGATGGTCGCGCGGCTGTGTCTGGTGGACTCTGGCTGTTTCACCCTGCTCGGGCTGCATGCCTGGCCGCCCCGGCTGTCCTGGGCCGTGGCCCGCGACCGCCAACTCGCGCAGGCCGCCGCCGTGGCGCGCCGGCATGTCGACGAGGGCGAGCGCGTCGTGCTGGTCGGCGATCTCAACCTCACGCCGTTCTCGCCGGTATTCGAACGGCTGATGACGAAAAGCGGATTGTGGGACTCCAACGTCCTGCCCGCCGAGCGTCCCCGCACCACGCCCTCGATCTCGACCTGGCGGCTGGCAAATACCGGGATCGGCCTGCCGATCGACCATGCGCTGGTCAGCGCCGGCATCGGCATCGTCAGCCGCCGCGTGGGGCCGGACATCGGCAGCGACCACCATCCTCTGATCCTGGATCTGAAGATCGCGCCCTGACCGCTCGATTGGCGCAGGCCTATGCGGCGGGTTGCAGCGGAGGCCGCGAACCGAAGAGGGCGCTGCCGACCCGGACATGGGTGGCGCCCAGGCGAACGGCTGTCTCGTAGTCGGCGCTCATGCCCATGCTGAGCCTGGCGAGGCCGTTGCGGGCCGCCATCTTGGCCAGCAGCGCGAAATGCAGCGCCGGCTCCTCGTCGACCGGCGGGATGCACATCAGGCCGACGACGGGCAGCTTGTACTGGTCGCGGCACAGCGCGACGAAGGCATCGAGGTCCTTCGGGAGAATGCCGGCCTTCTGCGGCTCCTCGCCGGTATTGACCTGGATGTAGCAGTCCGGCCGGCGGCCGAGCTTTTCCATCTCCTTGGCCAGCGCCGCGGCCAGCCGGTCGCGGTCGACCGACTGTATGACATCGAACAGAGCGACGGCGTCGCGTGCCTTGTTGGTCTGCAGGGGACCGATCAGGTGCAGCTCGAGATCGGGCCAGGCTGCCTTCAGTTCGGGAAACTTGCCCTCGGCCTCCTGCACGCGGTTCTCGCCGAACACGCGATGGCCGACCTCCAGCAGTTCGCGGACCCGGTCGGGTCCGTGCGTCTTCGATACGGCAACCAGCGTGACGTCCGATGGTGAACGTCCGGCCGCGCGCGCGGCTTCGGCGATGCGGCCGGTGACTTCGGCCAGGCGGTCGGCGCCGTCGCTCATGCGTCGAGCCCGGCGCGCGCCAGCAGCGCTTCCTCGTTGTTGGGATCGGCGGCCAGCGCCGCATCGAGCGTCTCGCGCGCCCGGTCTTTCTCGCCCAGCGCGGCGAGGCAGAGGCCGTAATGCGCCAGAAGCCGGCTGTCGCCCGGCAGGCCGCGCAGCGCGTGTTCATGGTGCGACCGCGCTTCCGCCGCCCGGCCGAGACCCACCAAGGCGCGACCGAAGTTGGTCTGCACGAACGGATCGTCGGGCGAGATGCGGGCGGCCTTCTTCAGCGCGCGCCGGGCATCGTCGAACCGCTTGAGGCCGAGCAGGGCAAGTCCCTGGTTGTTCATGGCGCGGGCATCGCCCGAGACCGCCTTCAGGTAGGGATCGAGGACCTGGAGGGCCTCGTCGAAGCGGCCGAGCTGCACGTACAGGTTCGAGAGCTGGAGAACACTGTCCTGATCGAGTGGGTCTCGTTCGAGGACCTTCTTCAGGATGTCGGTCGCCTGATCGGTCTGGCCGGCGGCCGTCCGTGCCAGCGCCATGGTGTTGAGGGCGACGGTGAAGGACGGATCCAGTTCCAGCGACTTCTCAAGATGCGGGATCGCGTCGCTCGGGCGGCCGCTGAAATAGAGGACGAAGCCCACCGTGTGATTGAGCGTGGCGCTGCCCGGTGCCAGTTCGAGCGCCCGGCCGGCCTCGGCGATGGCCTCGTCGTAGTGGCCGAGGGCGGCCAGCGACAGCGAGCGGTCGCCCAGGATCTGGCCGCGGCGCTCGGCATTGTCGCCGGCATCCTGCAGCGCCATGTCGAACACCTCGATGGCCGCGGAATGCTGGCCCAGCCGGTAGAGCGCATAGCCCAGCATGTTGCGGGCCCGCGCCTGCAGCGGCTTCAGCGTCTCGGTGCCATGCTCATGGATGGCGCGATCGACGTTGCCGACGAATTCCGACAACTCACGCTCGGCGGCGGCGAAGCGGCCCATGTCCATATGGATGGAGGCCAGCGCCAGGCGCGCCTCGACATGCGTGGGGGCGCGGCGGATCGTGTCGCGGAAACGGCGAGCCGCTTCGTCGAGATTGCCGAGCCGCCGGGCGGCCAGCCCGAGATTGTAGATCAGCATCGGCTCGTTGGGGTCCTTCGAGACCGCCTTGCGCCACAGGCCCTCGGCTTCCCTCACCGCGCCGCGCTGCGACAGGCAGACGGCGAGGTAGTGCAGGATGTCGGGACGTTCCCCGAAGCGGACCATGGCGCTGCGGAACAGCGGCTCGGCGCGGTCGTACCAGCCGGCGCGCAGATACTGCAGGCCGGTCTGGAGATCAGGGTCGGGTTGGGGCGGGCCGGAAGGCCGGGAAGGGGGCGCGATCGCCATGGCGGGCTGTGTAGACCCGCCCCATCGCCAAGGCTAGACGAAACAGATGGTCAAGGACCTCGACTTGTTTGCCGCCGCGATGGCCGGCGTGAAGCCGCTGAAGCGCAAGCGGGCGGCCGCGTCGCGCGTGCCGGCGGTCGAGGCGGGAGCGAAGTCGCCAGCCAAGACGGCGGCGTCGAAGCCGGCGCCCGCCCACCCGGTGGCGGCGCCCAGGCCGCGGCCGCTGCCCGTGCGGCCGAGCACGCCTGAGCTATCGACCGACGGCCGCCAGTTCGACCGTGACATCTCGCGGGCGCTGTCGCGGCGCAAGCTGGCGCCGGAAGCCACCATCGACCTGCACGGCATGACCCTGGCGACGGCCGAGCGGGCGGTGACGCGCTTTCTGGAGAGGGCGACGGCCCAGGACCTGCGCGTCGTGCTGGTGGTGACCGGCAAGGGTCTGCGCCGGGAAGGCGAGCGCACGATCGACGGGCGCATCCGGGCGGAGTTCGTGGGCTGGCTGAACCGCGGCGACAATCGCGACCGGGTGCGGGCGGTCCGCGCCGCCCACGCCCATCATGGCGGCACGGGCGCCTTCTATCTGCTGCTGCGCCGGCGCTCCTCGGCCAGCAGCCGTTCCTTGCGCGCCACGCCCCAGCGATAGCCGGTCAGCGCGCCGCTCGCTCCCACGGCGCGGTGGCAGGGGATGACGACGGCGGCCTGGTTGGTGGCGCAGACGCGACCCACGGCGCGGGCCGACTTGGGCTCGCCGATCTGGCGGGCAATCTCGCCGTAGGTGCGGGTCTCGCCGGCCGGGATCTCGGTCAGCGCCTTCCACACCTTCCACTGGAAGGCGGTTCCCACGATGTCGAGCGGCACGTCGGGCGCGTCGAGGGCCGAGGGCTTGCGACCGTAGAGCCGCGACAGGACGCCCTTCACGCGCGGGCCGAGTTCCGCGTCGTTGCGCGCGATCTCGGCGGCGGGGAAATCCTGCTTCAGGCTCTTCTCGAGCGAGCGATCGTCGTCGCCCAGGAATACCGCCGCTATACCCTTGTGCGTCGCGGCGACCAGCACGCGGCCGTAGTCTGAATCGACCGTGGTGTAGTCGATCTGCGCGCCGGCGCCGCCCTTGGCATAGGTCGCGGGCGTCATGCCAAGTGCCTTGTCGCTGCTCTCGTAGACGCGGCTCGGCGAGCCGTAGCCCGCGCCATAGATCGCGTCGGCCACGCTGGCGCCGCCGCGGAGCGCGCTGCGGAAGCGCTCGCGCTTGCGGGCGACCAGCCAGTCGCGTGGGGCGACGCCCAGTTCGGCCAGGAAGCGCTTGCCCAGCGCGCCGCTCGACAGGCCGACCTTGCGCGCCACCTCGGCCAGCGACGGCGGGGTGTCGGCATCGGCCGCGTCGAACAGCGCGCAGGCGCGCGCCACCGGCTGGCTCAGGCCCAGGTCGGCCTGCCAATCGCGCGGCTTGCACCGCTTGCACGCACGGAAGCCCGCCGCCTCCGCCGCCTCGGGCGAGGCGTGGAAGTCGACGTTGCGCCGCAGCGGCGGACGCGCCGCGCACGACGGCAGGCAATAGACCCCGGTCGTCCTGACCGAGAACCAGAACCGGCCGTTGTAGACGCGGTCGCGCCGCTGGACGGCGTGCCAGCAGGTTTCCGGGTCGGGAAGAAGGGAAGTGGCGAGGGCCACGGCGGGGAACGAAAGAGGGTGTTGGGTCATGGCGCCATCAAAGCACCACGACCCGAACCTGCTCTATCCGGCGCCCGCCGGCAATTCCGGTCTAGGACCAGAAGGGCTTGGTGGCCTCGAACCGTGCGGTGGCGCGGTCGATGCCGATGTCCCGCAGCAGTCGCTCGTCCAGCTGGGCCAGCTGATTTCGCGAACGGGCGAGTTCGGCTCGGGTCATGACTTTCTCGATCCCGACCACGACCGTGCCCGCCAGCTGCGCAACAGCGCGGCCGAACGAGAAGGAAGAGGCGCTCGCGTGGGAAACCCGCGCGCTGGATACGATCGACATGACTTAGCTCCGCTTGAGGCGATGAGGCCGGGGATCGGCAGTTGCGCCTCGTTTCTAGCCTGTATTTGCTGTATCCTGTGGATACTTGCAAAGGATGAAAGCTCGGGGGAGGCATAGAATTTCTATGAGCGTGTGTCCAAGATGAGCCGGTCGCAACTGCCACTCAACGCCTTGCGCGCCTTCGAGGCCGCTGCCCGTCACGCCAGTTTCACGCATGCCGCCGAGGAGCTTCACGTCACGCAGGCGGCCGTCAGCCATCAGGTGAAGGCCCTCGAGGAGAAGCTCGGTGTCGCGCTGTTCGTGCGCCGGCCGCGCGGGCTGGAGATCACCAGCGAAGGCGAGGCGCTGTTGCCCGACCTGCGCGATGCGTTCGATCGCATGACCAACGCGCTGGAGAGGGTCGGCCGCAAGGCCAACTCAGGGACGTTGAACGTCAGCCTCGTCACGACCTTTGCGCTGGGCTGGCTGGTGCCGCGCCTGCATCGCTTCCAGGCCAAGCATCCCGAGATCGAGGTGCGCATGACGACGAGCCAGAAGCGCGTCGACTTCGCGCGCGAGGATGTCGACTGCGCCATCCGGTTCACCGTGCAGCCGGAGCCCGATCTGCATGCAACGAGGCTGTTCAGCGACGTGCTGACGCCGCTGTGCGGCAAGCGCTATCGCGACAAGCTGAAGACGCTCGACGACCTGAAGCGCGTGCCGTTCATCGACATGACGCACGATCCCGAATGGGCGATCTGGCTGCGCGCCGTCGGTCTCGGCGACTTCAAGCCCAAGCGCGTGCTCACCTTCGACTCGACGATGATCGCGGTGGAAGCGGCGATGGAGGGTGCGGGTGTGGCGGTGGGGCCTCCACAACTTTTCCGCGAGGAGCTGGCGGAGGGTCGCCTGTTCCAGCCGTTCGAGCAGATCGTCGACAGCGGCAAGGCCTGGTGGTTCGTCTGTCCGCCGGCGTCGGTCAGCCGCCCGAAGACCAAGGCGTTCGAGGAATGGCTGATCGAGGAGCTGGCCGCACCGCAGGCCCGCACGGTGCGTCCGGCGCTGGCGGCGGCCGCGCGCCGCTGAAGGCGGCCTCGAGAAAATCTAATGGCAGGGAAGCGGAGAACCTCACTCTGGAGATAGGCTCTCCGAGCGGGCCGATGGGGAAAAGTCGTTCCATGGAGCGCGCCACTCCAGTGGCGCTCAGGATCATGAGGCGCCACTGGAGTGGCGCGCTCCATTGAGACTGTCAGGCCGGCGGGTAGCGATGCTGCCCGCCGAAGGCGTCCTCGACGGTCGTGGCCTGGGGATCGTCCGCGAGATAGGCGGGGCCGACCGGTACCTTGCCGTGGCCGCCGGGCACGTCCAGCACGTAAGTCGGCTGGGCGAGGCCCGAGAGCCGGCCGCGCAGCGCCCGCATCAGTGCCTGCCCCTGCTCGATGGATACGCGGAAATGGCCGGTACCGCGCACCAGGTCGGGATGATGCAGGTAATAGGGCTTCACCCGGGCCATCACCAGAGCGCGCATGAGCTGCTCTAGGGTCTCGACATCGTCGTTCACGCCCTTCAGCAGGACCGTCTGGCCCATCAGCGGCAGGCCGGCTTCGGCCAGCCGCGCCAGCGCCGCCCGGGTCGGGGGCGCCAGCTCGCGGGCGTGATTGCAGTGGACGGCCAGCCAGACGCCGACCCGGCCGGGTCGCAGCGCGCGCACGAGTTCGTCGCTCACCCGTTCGGGATCGACGATCGGCACGCGGCTGTGCAGGCGCACGATCGCCACATGCGGGATCGCGGCCAGCGCTTCCATCAGCTCGGCCAGCCGCCGCGGCGCCAGCATCAGCGGGTCGCCGCCGGTCAGGATCACTTCCCAGATGCCGGGCCGCGCGCGGATATAGGCCAGCGCCGCCGCCAGCTCCTCGGCCGACAGCGCCTCGCCGCCCGGACCGACCTTCTCGCGGCGGAAGCAGAAGCGGCAATAGACCGGGCAGACATGCAGCGGCTTCAGCAGCACGCGGTCGGGATAGCGATGGACGATGCCCTTCACGGGCGATCGGGCCTCGTCGCCGATCGGGTCGGCCAGTTCGGCAGCCGAGACTTCGGTTTCCTCGCCGCTGGGCACGAACTGCCGCGCGATGGGATCGTGCGCGAGGTTCGCGCGGTCGATCAGTGCCGCCATCTCGGGCGTGATCGCGATCGCCATCGATTGCGCGGCTTCCTGCAGCCGCGGATCGGGCGACAGAAGGCCCTCGCTTTCCAGGGCGTCCAGGGAGCGCAGCGTTGGCATGACGGCGGGGAGATAGGGGGCAGCGCCCCTCAAGTCCAGCGAGCCGTATCCGCGCGGTCGACGGCGGTGAGAAGCGTCGCGGTCGAGACGACCGTCCAGTCGCAGAGATCGTAGCGTCGGCTGAGCTTGTCGCGCACCGCCGCCTCGGCTTCGCCTTCGGGCAGCTTGGAGCGCTCCCACATCGCCAGGTTCGGTCGCCGCGTGAGCAGCAGGCTACGGATGCCGCCGTGCAGGCCCGCGCCCGTGACCTCGTCGGGAGCGGTCCCGGTGCGGTCGCCGGTCGCCTGCCAGAGGCCCACGACCTGCGAATCGTAGGCGCCCTCGAAGCCCGGCCAGGCGGCGGCGCAGAGATCGAGGAACTCCGGCCAGTGCGGTTCCGGCACGGCGAACCAGCGGAAGGCGTAGTTGCCCTGGCGGGTCGGCGGAACGGTGTCGGTCGGGCGCAGCGTCGGCGCCATGGCCTCGCTCGTCGCGGAGCGAATGTCGGCCTTGTCCGTCAGCAGGGCGCGTTCGGCGGCTTCCGCCGTGATGCCTTGCGGCCAGACGCTGATCGCCTGCACCTCGTCGCGCGGCCGCCCGATCTGGCTGCGCCAGGCGCCGTAGAGCTGGCCGCCGGCCTCTGCGACGCGGCGCGCGCCGTCGCCCGACAGGCGGTCGGCCACGGCCTGCCAGCGACGCGGCGCGGCGTCGATGCGGTGATGGACGTAGATCGCGCTCAAGCGACCTCGGCTTTGTGGCGGCTCAAGGTGAAGCCCTCGTAGCCCTTGCCCACGATCTCGTCGCAGTGTCGCTTGTAGCGGTCGAAGCCGCCGACATAGGGCATGAACACGCGCGGCTTGCCGGGGATGTTGGCGCCGACGTACCAGGAGTTGGCCAGCGGGTAGAGCGTGCTGTCGGCCACCGCGTTGACGTGTCCGACCCATTCGCTCTCGGCCTGCGGCGAGGGCTCGATGCGGTCGAGCTGATTCTTGCCGAGATGGTCGATCGCGTCGGCGATCCAGTCGACGTGCTGTTCGATGGACGCGATCATCTGCGTCTTCACGCCGGGGCTGCCGGGGCCGGTGACGACGAACATGTTGGGGAAGCCCGAGACCATCAGACCGAGATAGGTGAGGGGGCCGCCCTCCCAGTGGTCGGCCAGCACCGCGCCGTCGCTGGTGCGGATGTCGATCTCGCGCAGCGCGCCGGTCATGGCGTCGAAGCCGGTGGCGAAGACGATGGCGTCGAGTTCGTATTCGGCGGTGCCGGTGCGCACGCCCTTCTCGGTAATCTCCTGGATCGGATCGCTGCGCACGTCGACCAGCACCACGTTGTCGCGATTGTAGGTCTCGTAATAGTTCGTATCGAGACAGAGTCGCTTGGTGCCGATCGGATGGTCCTTGGGCGCCAGCAATTCGGCCGTCCTCTTGTCCTTCACGATGCCGCGGATCTTGTTGCGCGCGAATTCTGAGGCCGTGTCGTTGGCCTCCTTGTTCACGAGAAGATCCGTGTAGGTATAGAGGTAGCTGATGCTGCCGCCCTCCTGCCACTTGGACTCATAGGCGGCGTTGCGCTCTTCCTCGGTGGCTTCGAGCGCCGACTTGGTCGGGCGCGGATAGCCGCCGATCGCGAAGGGCGTGTCGTAGGCGGCGCGGCGGCGGGCCGGATACTCGGCTTTGTGACGGCTTTCGCGTTCTTCCTCCATCGGCGCGTTGCGCGCCGGCAGGCTGAAATTGGCGGTGCGCTGGAAGACATGAAGATGCTTGGCCTGCTGGGCGATCAGCGGGATCATCTGCACACCCGAGGAGCCGGTGCCGATGACGCCGACGCGCAGTCCGCTGAAATCGACACCCTCATGCGGCCACAGGCCCGAATGGTACCACTTGCCCTTGAAGTTCCCGATGCCCTTGAAGTTCGGAACGCGCGGCGTCGAGAGATTGCCGGCCGCCATGATGCAGTAGCGCGCGCGGATCTCCTCGCCGGTCTCGGTCCTGAGTGTCCATTCGTTGGTCTTGCCGTCGAACAGCGCCGACTTGATGCGGGTGTTGAGTTGCACGTCGCGGCGCAGGTCGAAGCGGTCGGCGACGTGGTTGATGTACTTCAGGATCTCGGGCTGCGTGCCATAGCGCTCCGGCCATTTCCATTCCTGCTGCAGTTCGTCTGAAAAGCTGTAGGAATATTCGAGGCTCTCCACGTCGCAGCGCGCGCCGGGATAGCGGTTCCAGAACCAGGTGCCGCCAATGCCCGAGCCGGCTTCGTAGGCCCTGACCTTGAGCCCGAGCTTGCGCAGGCGATGGATGGCATAGAGGCCGCCCAGGCCGCCGCCGACGATAGCGACATCGAGAGGGGCGACATCGAGCGGGCGAGGAGCGGAAGCGTGCGAAGCATCGGGCATGGCTACAAGGTCCTGGTTGGGGGTCCTGGTTGAATTTTTGCTGTGCGAGCGGTGTCCGTGCAGGCTGCGTCGTCAGCGTCGACCCGGTCGTTCGTTTTGGCAAGAGCGGCGAGCACGGATGCGGAACTGCGGGGACGGCATGCGTTGCGCGCGTTGCAGCAAGGCGCACTCTTTGCGCGAAGATCGTTGGCCCACCGATTGTTTCGGCCTTATTCTTTTTTAATGACAGCAGCGCGAACCCCCGGTTGAGAACGGCAGGATAGTCGTGGATCAATCGGTGCCGCCGCCCGCCCTGAAGACTCCGCCAGCATCGCCCGCGGTCGGCGTGGTTCCGCGTGGGCGGCTCGGCCGGACGTCCGGCATCTTGCGCGTCCTGCTGCGTCCCCGCTTCATCGCCATCGGCCTCGTGCTGCTCGCTGCGGTCGTTTATGGCGGGCGTGAACTGCATCTGCGCCTGACGCACGTCTACGAGTACGACGCCCGCGTGACGGCCGACATCGTGACGGTGTCGAGCCGCGCCGAGGGCTGGATCGTCGACCTCGCGGTGCGCGAGGGCCAGAGGGTCGAGGCGGGCCAGACACTGGTCAGGATCGACGACCGGGCGGCCAAGCTTCGGGTCGACGGCCTGAAGGCCCAGATCGAAGGCGTGCGGGTCGAGCGGGCGCGCTTGCGCGCCGAGCGCAAGCTCGACCAGAACCAGGCCGATGCCTCGATGCGGACGCGCACGTCCATCATCACGGTCCGCGAAAAGGCGCTGGCGGCCCTGCGCGCCGATCTCGATTTCGCCAGGCTCGAACTCGAACGCAGCAGGACGTTGTTCGCCGGCAAGGTGATCAACGAGCGGCAGTTCCAGATGGCGCAGGCGGCGGTGACCAAGCTCGAGATCCAGATCCTGCAGCTCCAGGCCGAACATGAGCAGGCCGAGGGCAGCCTGGCGGAGGCCAAGGTCGGCCACGACCGGCTGGGCGTGATCGACGCCCAGATCGAGGCGTTGACCCACCAGGTCGCCGTGCTGGCGGCCCAGATGCGCCAGCAGCAGGTCGATGTCGAGGATCGCACGATCAAGAGCCCGATCCCGGCCGTGATCGACCGCACCTTCACGCTGCCGGGCGAGTATGTGGCCGCGGGCCAGCGCATCCTGCTGCTGCACAATCCGGACGAGGTGTGGGTCGAGGCCAACATCAAGGAGACGCAGATCGGCAAGCTGAAGCTCGGCCAGACGGTGCGCGTTTCGGTCGACGCCTACCCCAACGACACGTTCGTGGGCCGCGTAGCCCGCATAGGCAGCGCCACCACGGCGCGCTTCGCCCTGCTGCCGACACCCAATCCCTCGGGCAATTTCACCAAGATCACTCAGCGCATGCCGGTCAAGATCGACATGGTCCAGATGCCGAAGCCGCTCACGCCGGGGATGATGGTCGAAGTCGAAATTGACATTCGGTAGGGCGGAGCAGGCGATCATGTCGTTGCCCATCCTTCGAGACGGCCGCTCCGCGGCCTCCTCAGGATGAGGTCTCTGGTGTCGATACAAACAAGACCTCATGCTGAGGAGCGAGCGCAGCGAGCGTCTCGAAGCATGGGCAACCGCGATGACGCTGCCCAGCCGTGAGCACCGCCGCCGTTCCCCTGCAGACCGCCGCGGCGCTCACCGAGCGCTATGGGCCTTCCTATCGCTGGCTGGTTACCATCACCGGCATGATGGGGGTCGTGTCGATGGTGCTGGCGATGACCACGGTCAATGTCGCGGTGCCCGACGTCATGGGCGCCTTCGGCATCGGCCAGGACAAGGCGCAATGGATGTCGTCGGCCTACATGGCGACGATGACCGCCGGCATGCTGATCAACGCCTGGCTGAGCGGCATCCTGGGCGAGCGCCGGACCTTCGTGGGGGCGCTGTTCTTCTTCTCGGTGGGCGCGCTGATGGGGGGCATGGCGCCGACCGAGGATGCGCTGATCTTCGCCCGCGTCCTGCAGGGCTTCAGCGCCGGCGTCGCCCAGCCGCTGGTCATGGCCACCATCTTCACGGTGTTTCCGCCGGAGCGTCGCGGCATGGCGATGGGCGTGTTCGGCCTCGGCGTCGTGTTCGCGCCGGCGATCGGTCCGACCCTGGGCGGGCTGATGATCGAATACTTCTCCTGGCGCTACGTCTTCTTCATCTCGTTGCCCTTCTGCGTCGTGGCGGCGGTGATGGGCCTCGTGTTCATGCCGCACCGGCCGATCCCGAAGGTGATTCCGCCCTTCGACTGGCTGGGCTTCGCGCTCCTCTGCACGGCGCTGTTCGGTCTCATGACCGGAATCGCCGACGGCCAGCGCGAGGGCTGGGGCTCCGACGTGATCGTGTTCCGGCTGGTCCTCGGCGCCGTGGCCACGGTGGCCTTCGTCTGTTGGGAGCTCTACACGCCGCGCGCGCTGCTCGACGTGCGCATCTTCGGCAATGTCGAATTCTCCGCCGCGGCCCTCATCGCCTTCATCTTCGGCGCCGGCATGATGGGCTCGACCTACATCATCCCGGTCTTCGTGCAGACCATCATCGGCTTCACGCCCCTGCTGGCCGGGCTGATGATGATGCCGGCGGGCATCATGCTGGCCTTCATCTTTCCGCTCGCGGGACGCCTCTCGGATGCGATGCCGGCCTCGACCATGATCATCGGCGGCCTGCTGCTGTTCGCCTTGGGCTTCGCCTGGATGACCGAGGCCGACGTCGATACGACGTTCTGGACGCTGGTCAGCATGGTGATGGTGTCGCGGCTGGGGCTGGGCTTCATCAATCCCAGCCTCAATGCTTCGTCATTGAAGGCGCTGCCGGCCGACAAGGTGCGGCAGGGTTCGGGCGTCGCCAACTTCATGCGCCAGCTCGGCGGCGCCTTCGGCATCAACCTGATGGTCGCCTTCTTCGAGATCCGCACCCGCTTCCATGCCGACGCGCTGACGGCCACGCAGGATTGGGGCAACCGCACGACCGAACGGATGCTGACGCAGATCGAGCAGCTCCTGCAACGCAGCGGACTGCCGCATCAGCAGCAGAAGGCCGGCGCGATCGACTACCTGGCGACGATCGTGCAGAGCAAGGCCCAGATCATGGCCTTCTCCGACACCTTCATCGTGGTGGGCGTGGTGGCGCTGGCCGCGCTGATTCCCGCGGCGATGCTGTCGCGCTCGCAGCGCCGCTCGCGCGGCTAGACCCTTCTCAAGTCACATTGACTCACTTGCCTCATCCTGAGGAGCGCTGCGAAGCGGCGCGTCTCGAAGGATGGGCAACAGACAAGGTGCGCGTTCCCACCCTTCGAGACGCATCGCGGCGCGATGCTCCTCAGGGTGAGGTCGTTGATTGGATGCTCGGCTCGATTCAGTCTCGCCGATAAAGGCTCCAGCGTCAGACGATGCGGCTCTTCTTGTCGCCCCAGTAACGGTCGCGCAGCAGGCGCTTGTAGAGCTTGCCGGTCGGCAGGCGCGGCAGCTCGTCCTCGAAGTCGACGGAACGCGGCACCTTCTGGCGCGCGAGATGCTGGCCGCAGAAGGCGATCAGTTCCTCGGCGGTCGCCGCCGTCTTCGGTATGCCCGGCATGAGCTGGACGACCGCCTTCACCTCCTCGCCGAGATCGGCGTTGGGCACGCCGAACACCGCCGCGTCGGCCACCTTGGGATGGGTGATCAGCAGGTTCTCGCTCTCCTGCGGATAGATGTTCACACCACCGGAGATGATCATGAAGGTCGCGCGGTCGGTGAGATGGAGATAGCCGTCGGCGTCGACATAGCCCACGTCGCCGACCGTGCTCATCGTTCCGTCCTCCGAGCGCGCCTCGCGCGTCTTGGCCGGGTCGTTGAAATACTCGAACGGCGTCGCGGTCTTGAACCACAGCGTCCCGGGCGTGCCGCCGGGCAGCGGCTTCATGTCGTCGTCCAGCACGTGCAGCTCACCCAGCAGGACGCGGCCCACCGTGCCCTTGTGCGCCAGCCATTCCTCGGAGTTGCAGGCGGTGAAGCCCAGCCCCTCGGTAGCGCCGTAATATTCGTGGATGATCGGGCCCCACCATTCGATCATCTGTTCCTTCACCTGGACGGGGCAGGGCGCCGCCGCGTGGATGGCGATCTCCAGCGAACCGAGATCGTACCGCGTGCGCGTTTCCTCCGGCAGCTTGAGCAGGCGCGAGAACATGGTCGGCACGAGCTGGCTGTGCGTGACGCGGTATTTCTCGACGAGCTGCAGGTAGTGCTCGGCATCGAAGCGTTCCATGACGATCACGGTGCCGCCCATGCGGATCGCGAGGTTCACCGCCGCCTGCGGCGCCGAGTGATAGAGCGGCGCCGGCGAGAGATAGATCATGCCCTCGCGGTACTGCCAGAGCTTCAGCAGGAAGGAGAAGATCGGCAGGAGCTGCGACGGCGGCTGCTCGGCCAGCGGCCGTACGATGCCCTTCGGCCGCCCCGTGGTGCCGGACGAATAGAGCATCGCCGTGCCCAGCGATTCGTCGGGGATCGGCGTCGCGGGCAGGCCGGCGGTCGCCTCTTCCAGGTTGACGATCCTCGCGCCGCCCTTCGATTCGGCGCCGGGTCCGTCGACGACGATGCAGAGTTCGATCGCCGGGCATTGCGGCAGGGCCGCCAAGGCCACGTCCCGCCTGGCCTGCGAGGTGATGAGCACCTTCGAGGCGCTGTTGTTCAGGATGTAGGCCAGCTCGTCGGCCGTCAGGAACGAATTCACGCAGGTATAGTAGGTGCCGGTGCGCTCGCCCGCCGTGCAGCACTCCACGTAGCGTGCGTTGTTCTCCATGTAGATCGAATAGTGGTCGAGCCGCTCGATGCCGTGGGCTCGCAACAGGTGTGCCAACCGGTTGCTGCGCGCCTCCAGCTCGCCGTAGGTCACGATCTCGCCGCTGCCCGCCATGATCACCGCAGGATGGGACGCCTGCGTCGTCGCGTGTTTGCCCGGGTACATTCTTGTTTCCTCCGCCCGAAACTATAGACGCCGTACCGGGGCTGCGCCAAAGTCCGCGCATGCTCGATTCATCGCTCAAGTCCAAAATCATGGACGAAGTCGATCGTCGCTTCGACGATCAGACCAACGTGCTGGCCGACTTGGTCCGCATTCCCTCCACCCGTTTCCAGGAAGCGCCGGCGCAGGACATGATGGCGCGCCTCTTCAAGGAGGACGGGCTCGGCATCGACCGCTGGCAGGTCAAGATCGACGACCTGAAGCACCTGCCCGGCTACTCGCCGCACTCGCTGGACTATGACGATGCCTGGAACGTCGTCGGCGCCTGGCGGCCGTCGAACCCGAAGGGCCGCTCGCTGATCCTCAACGGACATATCGACGTGGTGCCCGAGGGGCCGCACGAGATGTGGACGCGCAATCCCTACGACGCCTACGTCAAGGACGGCTGGATGTACGGCCGCGGCTCGGGCGACATGAAGGCCGGGCTGATCCTGAACGTCTTCGCGCTGCGCGCCCTGCGGGCACTGGGCTACATGCCGGCGGCCGACGTCTATCAGCAGTCGGTGGTCGAGGAGGAGTGCACGGGCAACGGCGCGCTGGCCTGCCTGCAGCGTGGCTATCGCGCCGATGCTGCGCTGATACCGGAGCCCTCGGGCGGCACGCTCACCGTGGCGCAGGTCGGTGTCATGTGGTTCCAGGTAAAGGTCACGGGCCATCCGGTCCATGTCTACAAGGCCGATGCCGGCTCGAATGCCATCGAGTCCGCCTATCGTCTGATCCAGCAACTTCGCGAGCTGGAGAAGAAGTGGAACGCGCTCAAGGTCCACGACAAGCATTACTGCGACCATCACCATCCGGTGAACTTCAACGTCGGCAAGATCGCCGGCGGTGACTGGGCCAGTTCGGTCCCGTCCTGGTGCACCTTCGACATGCGCGTGGGCGTCCTGCCGACGCAGACGCTGAAGGAGTGCCGCCAGGAGGTCGAGGACACGATCCGCACGGCCGCGGCCAACGATCCCTTTCTCGGCAACAACCTGCCGACCGTGAGCTGGGAAGGCTTCCAGGCCGAGCCCTATGTGCTCAAGAACCACGAGCATGTGCGGGAAATCCTGGCGGATGCGCACAAGACGGTGTTCGGCGCGGAACTCGACGACCGGCGCACGACCGGCACGACCGACGCCCGCTTCTTCGGCCTTTATGCCGGCCTGCCGGCGCTGGTCTACGGGCCGCAGTCGGACGACGTCCACGGCTTCGACGAGCGGGTGAACATCGAATCGATCCGCAAGATCACCCAGTCGACGGCGCTGTTCATCGCCGAATGGTGCGGGCTGGAGAAGGTCTGACGGCTTCCGCCTCTCATGTGTCCTCTCCGCCACGAAGTGGGGGAGAGGAAGGGACCCGTTGCGCAAGCAACGGGGACGTGAGGTGGTGCTGATTGCAGACAAGACGCCGGAGTGTGAGGCCTATGACCCACCTCACCTACCCCACGCTGCGCGCGGGGCCCCTTCCTCTCCCCCCACTTCGTGGGCGGAGAGGACGTAAGAACCCCTGACCATGAAGGCCTTCATCTACCGCCGCTACGGCGGGCCCGACGTCGTCGAGCTTGCCGAGGTGCCGAAGCCTGAGCCGCGCGCCAACGAGGTGCTCGTCAAAATCCTCGCGACGACGGTGACCTCGGGCGACTGGCGGGTGCGCACGCTGCACGTGCCCACCGGCCTCGGGCTGGTGGCGCGTCTCGCCATCGGCTTCACGCGGCCGCGCCAGCCCATCATGGGCTCCGAAATGGCCGGGACGATCGAGGCCGTGGGCAAGGACGTCACGCGTTTCCGGGTCGGCGACGAGGTGTTCGGCTTTCCCGGCGGCGCGATGGGCTGCCATGCCCAGTATCGCGTGATGCCGGAAGACGGTCGAATTGCGCGCAAGCCGGCAAACCTGTCGTTCGAGGAAGCGGCGTCTCTGCCGTTCGGCGCTTCGACCTCTCTGCATTACCTGCGCAAGGCACGGATCAAGGCGGGCGATACGGTGCTGGTGATCGGCGCGTCCGGCGGCGTGGGCAGCGCCATGGTTCAGCTCGCGAAGCATTTCGGCGCCCATGTGACGGGCGTGACCAGCACGGCCAACCTGGCGCTCGTTGCGTCGCTCGGCGCCGACCGGGTGATCGACTACACGCGCGAGGATTTCACGGCGCGTGGCGAGACCTACGACATCGTCGTCGACACGGTCGGCAAGACGCCGTTCGCGCGCAGCAGGCCGGTTCTCAAGGAGAAGGGGCGGCTGCTCGCGGTGGCGGCCGGGATGCCGGAAATGCTGGCGTCAGTGTGGGCGCCGTTGACCGGCAGCCGACGCGTCATCGCCGGCCCTGCCGAGGAACGCGCCGGCGACATACCGGAGATCGCCGCGCTGGCCGAAGCCGGCGCGCTGAAGCCCGTGATCGACCGCCGCTACCGCTTCGCGCAAATGCCCGAGGCACACGCCTATGTCGAAACCGGCCGCAAGCGCGGCAGCGTCGTCGTGAGCGTCGAGCATATGTAACACCTCATAAGTCCTCTCCGCCACACAGTGGGGGAGAGGAAGGGACCCGTTGCGAAGCAACGGGGAGGTGAGGTGGTGCCGATTGCGAACGAGATGCCGGGATGTGAGGCCCATGACCCACCTCACCTACCCCACGCTGCGCGCGGGGCCCCTTCCTCTCCCCCCACTGCGTGGGCGGAGAGGACAGTAAGAGATCACGCTGCGATCGCCTGCTCGGCGGGGGCGTAGGGCAGGCCGAGGCTCTCTGCCGCTGCCTTGTGCGTGAAACGGCCACGATGGATGTTGAGACCGGCGCGCAGGTGCGGGTTCTCGGCGATGGCGCCGAGGCCCTTCGCCGCGAGCGCGAGGCCGAAGGGCAAGGTGGCGTTGTTCAGCGCCTCGCTGGACGTCAGCGGCACGGCGCCCGGCATGTTGGCGACGCAATAGTGGATGATGCCGTCGACCTCGTAGGTCGGCTGGGCGTGCGTCGTGGCGTGCGAGGTCTCGAAGCAGCCACCCTGGTCGATGGCGACGTCGACGATCACCGAACCGGGCTTCATCGACTTCAGCATCGCCCTGGTGACGAGCCGGGGTGCGCTGGCGCCCGGCACCAGCACCGCGCCGATCACGGCGTCGGCCGAGAAAACTTCCTGCTCGACGGCGGCGAGGGTCGAGTAGCGCGTGCGGACGCGGCCCTCGAACAGCTCGTCGAGTTCGCGCAGCCGCGGCAGCGAGCGGTCGAGCACGGTGACGGCCGCGCCGAGGCCCGCTGCCATGCGCGCGGCGTGCGTGCCCACGACACCGCCGCCCAGCACCACGACATGGGCGGGCTGCACGCCCGGCACGCCGCCCAGCAGCAGGCCGCGTCCGCCGCGATGGCGCTGAAGCGCACCACCCGCCGCTTCGATGGAAAGGCGCCCCGCCACCTCGCTCATCGGCGCCAGCAAGGGCAGGCCGCCACGAGGATCGGTCACGGTCTCGTAGGCGATGGCGGTGCAGCCCGAGGCGATCAGCCCCCTGGCCTGCTCGGGATCGGCGGCGAGATGGAGGTAAGTGAACAGGATCTGGCCGGGCCGGAGCTGCACCCATTCGCCGGGTTGCGGCTCCTTCACCTTCACGATCATGTCGGCGGTCGCGAAGATCTCGCCCGCCGTGGCAGCGATGCGCGCGCCGGCCGCACGATAGACCTCGTCGCCGGCGCTGATCCCGGCACCCGCGCCGGTCTCGACCACGACCTCGTGGCCGGCATGGGCGTATTCGCGGACCGCGCCCGGCGTCAGACCGACGCGATATTCGTGGGTCTTGATCTCCTTCGGCACACCGACGCGCATGCGGAACTCCTGTTTTTCGAGGAGATAATCAAACCAAGGAAAGCGGGTTCGTTTCCCGGCATTCTCAAGACGAATTGCGTCATTTTCGCCGGAACTCTACGTTTGGCCTGACAATCGCGCAGGATTCCAAACATGGATATCGACAAGATCGACGGCACCATACTGCGGGAGCTGACGGAGAACGCGCGCGCGAGCCAGGTCGAGCTGGCGACACGCGTCGGCCTGTCGAGCACGGCGGTGGCGCGGCGGCAGCGTGCGCTCGAAGAGGACGGGCTGATCCGCGGCTACCAGGCCGTGCTCGATCTCCGCCGTTTCGGGTTGGCCACCACGGTGGTGGTGCGGATCACGCTGGACAGCCAGAGCGACGAGGCGCTGAAGGCGTTCGAGGCGGGTGTCCTCGACTGCCCCTCGGTGGTGCGCTGCTTCCTGATGTCGGGCAGCGACGACTATGTGGTCATCGTGCTGGCGCGCGACATCCAGGATTTCGAGCGCATCCACCGCACCGAACTCTCGCGCCTGCCCCGGGTCGCCCGGCTGGAATCGAGCTTCGCGCTGCGCGAGGTCGTGAACCGCGCGGTGCCGCCCTCGGTGTTCGGCAAGACCGCGCGCGGGGCTCAGCGCAGGCGGCGCGCCGAGGCATAGACGCCGAGCGCCACGCCGCCCAGCACGACCGCCACGGCTACGAGGCGCTCCCCGGACAGCGGCTCGCCGGTCAGGTAGGCCGAGATGGCCAGCGCGGCGCAAGGCACCAGCAGGCTGACCGGGCCGACCTTCGCGGCGGGATAGGTGCGCAGCAGCGTGCCCCAGATCAGGTAGCCCAGCCACATCACCGGAACGACCGTGTAGGAGAGGACGAACCAGCCAAGCCAGGTCGGGGCGAGGATCGGCGCGGCCAGCGCCATCGGCCCATCGAGCACGAGGGACGCCAGCGCGAGCGGGATCGGTGGCAGCACGCTGGCCCAGACCGTGACCGCGAACATCGAGACCCCACGGGCCGAGCGGAAGACGAGGTTGCCCAGCGCCCACGTGAGGGCCGACATCAGCGCGAGACCCAGGGCGAGCAGCGGTGTGTCGTCGGAGATCGACCGCGCCAGCAGCACGACGCCGGCCATCGCGACGGCGAGGCCCAGCCATTGCGCGCGCGTCGCGTGCTCGCGCAGGAACAGCGCCGCCAGCACGACGGTGAGCGGCCCCTGGAGCTGTACCAATACCGAGGTGAGACCGGGCGGCAGGCCGGCCTGCATGGCGAAGAACAGGAAGACGAACTGTCCGGCGAACATCAGGCCGCCGATGCCCGCCAGCACCGTCCAGGAGACGTTGGGCCTGGGGATGAACAAGGCGGGCAGGGCGCCCAGAAGGAAGCGCCAGGTCGCGAAGGCGAAGGGCGTGAACTCGTCGAGGCCGAAGCGGATGACCGTGAAGTTCAGCCCCCACATCGCCACGATGAGGAGGGCCGCCGCGAGATGCAGCGGGCTCAACTGGCTACAGCCACACCCAGGGACGCGCGCTCTTGTCCGAGGCCTGCCACGCCTCGATCTCGTCGCGACGCGACATGGTGAGCGCGATGTCGTCGAGTCCGTTCAGCATCGCATGCTGGCGTCGGGCATCGACCTGGAACGGAATGGTGCGGCCGGTCGGTGAGATCACCTGGCAGTTCTCGAGGTCGACGGTGACGCGCGCATTGCCGGGCGAGGCTTTCATCTCGTCGGCGAGCTGCTCGATCTCGTGGATCGGCAGCGCCACCGGCAGCAGCCCGTTCTGAAAGCAGTTGTTGTTGAAGATGTCGCCGAAGTACGGCGCGATCACCGCCTTGATGCCCATGCCCTTCAGCGCCCACACCGCGCCCTCGCGGCTCGAGCCACAGCCGAAATTCTCGCGGCTGAGGATGATCGGCGCGTCGCGATAGGGCGTCTGGTTGAAGATGCAGTCCGGGTCCTCGCTGCCGTCGGGCTTGAAGCGGATCTGCTCGAAGGCGTAAGGGCCGAGACCCTCGCGCGTCACGTTGTCGACCAGCCGCTCGATGCGGATGATCAGGTCGGTATCGACGTTCTGGCGCATCAGCGGTGCCGCGACGCCCGTCACCTTGGTGAACTTGTCCATCTTGCGTTTCCTCCTCCCACCTCATCCTGAGGAGCGCGCCCCTCGAATACCTCGGGGTAAATTCCACGCGCGTCTCGAAGGATGGGCAATTGTCGTAGTGCTCGTGCCCACCCTTCGAGACGCGGTCTGTCGACCGCTCCTCAGGGTGAGGCCTTTCGCTAGATCTTCCTCACGTCGGCGATAGCGCCCTTGATCGCGGCGGCCGCGGCCATGGCCGGGCTCGCGAGATGGGTGCGGGCGCCGGGGCCCTGGCGGCCGACGAAGTTGCGGTTGGAGGTCGAGACGCTGCGCTGGCCCGGCGGCACGCGCTCGCCGTTGGAGGCGAGGCACATCGAGCAGCCGGGCTCGCGCCATTCGAAGCCCGCGTCGGTGAACACGCGGTCGAGTCCCTCGGCCTCGGCTTCGGCCTTGATGCGCACCGAGCCGGGCACGACCCAGGCGGTGACATGGTCGGCCTTGTGCCGGCCCTTTACGATCTCGGCGGCGGCGCGCAGGTCGGAGATGCGGGAGTTGGTGCAGGAGCCGATGAACACCCAGTCGACCTTGGTGCCTTCGATCGGCTTGCCGGGTTCGAGGCCCTGGTACTTGAGCGCGGCTTCCCAGGCGCCGCGCTTCTCCTCCGGTCCCGTGCCGGGGTCGGGGATGGGACGGTCGACGGCGATGACGTGCTCCGGGCTGGTGCCCCAGGTGATCTGCGGCGCGACGTTCTTCATGTCGATCGTGTGCTCGCGATCGAACTCGGCATCGGGATCGCTCGGCAGGGTCCGCCAGTGGGCGACGGCGCGATCCCACATCGCGCCCTTCGGCGCATAGTCGCGGCCGTTCAGATATTCGTAGGTCGTGTCGTCGGGCGCCACCATGCCGGTGCGCGCGCCCATCTCGATGGTGAGGTTGCACAGCGTGAGCCGCGCCTCGGCCGGCAAAGCGCGTACGGCCGAGCCGGCATACTCCACCGAAAAGCCGGTGCCGGCGGCGGTGCCCAGCTCGCCGATCAGGTGAAGGATCATGTCCTTGGCCGTGACGCCCGGCAGCAGCTTGCCCTCGAAGCTGGCGCGCATCCGCTTGGGCTTGCGCTGGACCATCGTTTGCGTGGCGATCACGTGCACCAGCTCGGAGGAGCCGATGCCGAACGCCAGCGCGCCCAGGCCGCCATGCGTGGAGGTGTGGCTGTCGCCGCAGACCAGCGTCGTGCCCGGCAGCGTCAGGCCCTGCTCGGGGCCCATCACGTGCACGATGCCCTGGCCGTCCTGCCCGAGGTCGAACAGCTTGATGCCGTAGGCGCTGGTCGTCTCGCGCATCGACTTGATCAGCGGCAGGCCCGGCGGATGGGTGTGCTCGGTGCGACCGGGCTTCGTCGACATGGTGTGATCGGGCGTGCCGTAGATCAGCCGCGGCTGCGACGGCGGATAGCCCTTCTCGATGGCTTCCTTGAGCGACTTGCCACCCGACATGTCGTGCAGCAGCAACCGGTCGATGTGCAGAAGCACGAAGCCGTTCCCGAGATCGGTGATGACGTGGCTGTCCCAGATCTTGTCGAACAGGGTCTTGCCCATGGGTTTGGCCTCTGGGTGAGTGGGTTATCCGCGGGACGCGGATATCAGCACCGGGCGAGCCGCGCCGCCAGCCCTTCGCGGTCATCGTCGCGCAGCAATTCCGCTGACGCATACCAGGGCGATATTCCGAGGCTCGGTCCCCAGAGCCAGTCTGCGGTACGCGGCAGGAGGATCACCGTGGGAATGCCGAGCGAGGCCGCGGCATGGGCGGGCCAGGCATCGTCGCCGACGACGAGGCGGCAGGCCGGGATTTCCTCAGGCGCGCCTGTGATCGCGAGGCCGGCCGGCGGTTCCGCGATACTGAACCAGCCGATGCGCGACGATGGTGTTGGCTGCAGCCGCAATCCGGCAGGTGGCGGCAGGGCCTCGAGTGACCAATTCAACAGGTGTGGCAGGCTGCGTAACGGGGCGGCGGCGACGAAGCTTTCCAAGGAGTCGCCTCGTTGCACGGTTGGCGCTGCGAGCCAGCCGGCCAGCGTCCCGGCGCACTGGAGGATGGGCTCGATGCCCGCCGGGAAGCGGTCGAGGCCACGGGCCAGCATCAGCGTGTCGCGCAGGGCAGCCGCGCTCTCGATATCGGCCTGCTCGGGATAGAGGAGCAGGCGGCCGGTCATCGGCTCGCCCTGCCAAATTGGCAGATCGGGTGTGTGGCGCTCGCCGGGGATCTCCAGCCGCGCCTCGTGGTCGCCGAGGCCGCGCCACCAGTCGCCCTGGCGCAGCAGCAGCTCGCCGCGCCGCAGGCGAAGGCGCGGATCGGCCGGATGGCTGACCAGCGCGGTCTCCAGATCGGTCAGGGCGCCCGCCCATTCGCCGCGCGCCGCCAGCAGGCCGGCCCGCGCGATGAGGCTGGGCACCAGCCGGTTGTCGATCGACAGGGCCTGGTCGTAGGCGCGTTCGGCCTCTTCGGCCCGTCCCAGCGCTTCGAGGGCGCGGCCGGTATTGTGGGCGATGCTGGCATCGTCGGGCTTCAGCCGCGCGGCGCGGGTGAGCGCCGCCAGCGCCTGTTCGTTCTGGCCGAGCTGTATCAGGCAGCCGGCGAGGTTGGTCTGGGCCGCGACCTCGCGCGGCAGGAACTGCGCGGCGCGCTCCAGCGGTTCGCGGGCGTCGGCGAAGCGACCGAGTTTAAGCCGGAACTGACCCAGCAGATGGAGCGCCTGACCCATGTTGGGCCGCGCCTCGACGACGCGGCTGAACATCTCCTCGGCCGACGCGAAATCCCCCGCCGCCGCGCGCTGCAGGGCGTCGCGGCCGAGGGTCTGGATCTGCTGGTCGTTGAGCGGCACGCGGCGGCTCTAGCAGAGCCACGGAGATGCGCAAAGAAAAAGCCGGCGGTCGCAAGGGAGGCAGGAGCGACCGCCGGCCAGGTACCGGAGTGGGATGGTCCCGCGCAGGGTAAGGACGGGACCCCTCCGGATTTGAATATCAGATGCGCCAGAAGGGCTTGTTGACCTCGAACTGGACGTCGGTCGGACTGATGCCAAGGTCGCGCAGCGTGCGATGGTCGATGTTGGCGAGCTCGCGGCGCTCCTGGGCGCGGCGCCGCCAGGTTGCCAGGACCTCGCCGACCGCTGAGAAGGCTGCAACGGCGCCGGCCAGCGTGGCCTGCGAGGTGTCGTGAAGCGATATGTTGGCCATGGGACTTCTCCCGAAAGGGGTTTGAACTCTGTTGAGGGTGATTTGCGCCCGGGGAGGGCTCTTTACAAACGACCCTTTGTCCTGTTTTGATTAAAATAGCTCATGTGAAGGACACGCCATGAAACGATCCCTGCCGCCGCTCAATGGCTTGCGGGCCTTCGAAGCTGCCGCGCGTCACATGAGCTTTACCGATGCGGCCGAGGAGTTGAGCGTCACCCAGGCCGCGATCAGCCATCAGGTGCGCGGACTGGAGCAACGACTCGGATTAAAATTGTTCGTGCGGCGCAATCGCTCGCTGCTGCTTTCGGAAGCGGGCCAGGCCTACCTGCCGGCGGTGCGTTCCGCGTTCGATCAGCTGAACGAGGCGACCGAGAAGCTGCTTCAGAAGGACAAGGGCGGCCATCTCACCGTGACCACCACGGCCTCTTTCGCGATGAAGTGGCTGGTGCCGCGGCTGGGCGGCTTCCAGCGCGCCAACAACGAGATCGACGTGCGCATCTCCACCGGCACCGGCCTGGTCGACTTCTCGCGCGAGGATGTCGACATCGGCATCCGCTATGGCCGCGGCCAGTGGCCCAACCTGATGGCCGAGCGGCTGGTCGCCGAGGACGTCATGCCGGTCTGCGCGCCGTCGCTGCTCAAGGGACCGAACGGGCTGAAGAAGCCGGCCGACCTGAAGCGCTTCACGCTGCTGCATATCGGCAACTTTCCCGACGACTGGCAGGTCTGGCTGACCGCCGCCGGCGTGAAGGGCGTCGATGCCTCGCGCGGCGTCTCGTTCGACTTCGCGCTGGCGGCTTACCAGGCGGCGATGGACGGGCTGGGCGTCGCGCTGGGGCGCAACCCGCTGGTCGAGCCCGACCTCAAGGCCGGGCGGCTGGTCGTGCCCTTCGAGTTCAAGCGCTCCTCGGACTTCGCCTACTATCTCGTCTATCCGCCCGAGGCGATCCGGCGACGCAAGATCAAGGCGTTCCGCGACTGGGTCGTCTCTCTCTCCGAAGTCGCGCAGCAGGCGTCCTGATCAGCAGGCTCCTGCGGCCATGACTGTCGTCATACCCAGGCGTCATCGAGATGCACACCCAGCAGGCTCTTGCCCTGGATCTCGACGTTCACGTCGAAATCGAGCATCGCGTGATGCGATGCCGTGTTCATGTCGCGGAAGAAGATCTGCATGACGTGGCTGTCGTGCGCTGCGCCCGCGCCTGCGCCTTCGAAGAGCCTGTTGCAGGCACGCCGGCAGAGTTCGGTGGCGTAGGCCGCATTCCAGCGAATCTGCGCCCGCTTCGCCGCGGGCATCGGCGGATCGTGCAGCATCGACTCCTCCAGCAGATCGCAGTTCTGCGTCGTCAGCGACCAGGCGCAGGAGATCTCGACGCTCGCCTCCGCGACGCGCCGCTGCACGCCGGCGTTCTCGGCCTTCATCGCTCCGGTGTAGACGTCGCGTCGACCGCGGGTCTTGTCGATGAAGAGCTGCAAGCCACGTTCGGCCACTCCCACGATCGTGCCGAGCAGCATGGTCGCCAGGGTTGGCCGGATCGGAAGTCGATAAAGCGGAATGTCTATTCCGGGGACGGTGCCGAGCTGGGCTTCGAGCATTGGCACCGCGTAGTGCTCCGGGATGAATGTGTTCTCGAGCACGATGTCCTTCGAACCGGTTCCGCGCATGCCGAGGGTGAACCAGGTGTCGTCGATGACGGCGTCCTTCTTCGGCATCACGACGATCAGGGACGGGCAGGGGACGCCGGCCTCGTTGCGAATGCCCTTGCAGCCGACCAGTACCCAGTCGCCATGGTCGGCCCCGCTGGCATAGGGCCACCGGCCGTTGAGTATGTAGCCGCCCTGGGTGCGCTGGCAGGTGCCGCGCAGGGACGGGACGCCGGGAATCAACATGCCGGGATGGCCACCGAAGATCTCGTCCTGTCCGAGGCTCGGCAGGCGGCCCGCGATGAAGGTGTGGGCCGCACAGACCATCAGGACCCATGACGCCGCCGTACTGCCGTGCGCGATGGTGCGCTCCGCTTCGACAAGAGCCCGGACCGGCAGTTCGTAACCGCCATAGGCGGCAGGGGCTACGATACGGGTGACGCCGGACTCATGCAGCAGAGCCACCGCGCGAGGGCTCAGTTGGCGGTTGGCCTCCGACTCCGCCTCGGTTTCCTTCAACGCTTCCACGATCTTCTGAGCATTTCCGGCGTCGTACATCGCTTCCCCCACAGGTTCGCAAAGCGTTGGCCGCTGCATCCTCATACTAGTATGTTAGTATATTGACCATGCGAACAGCCCTCAACGTGGTTCTGCCGGATGCCCCTGAAGCCTTATGGCGCGGTACGCCGCGACTCCACGATCTGGCCTATGCCTACCTGAAGGGGTTGCTGCTCGGTGGCGGGCTGGATCCGGGCGACCAGATCTCGTCGGAATCGGTGGGCCGTGTCCTCTCGATCAGTCGCGCACCGGTGACCGACGCAATCCGCCGTCTGACGGTGGAGGGACTTCTCGAAATCCTGCCCCAGGTCGGCTGCCGCGTGGTCCGCCCCGTTCCGGCCGAAGTGAAGGACCTCTACGAGATATTCGGCGCCACCGAGGGCGTCATCGCCCGTCTGGCCGCGGAGCGGCGCTCGGCTGCCGATGCCGCCCACTTCGAGCGCCGATGCGCAGTCCTGGCGTCGCCGGACGGACTCCCGGATGACCCGGCTACCCGGTTCATGGAACTGAGGCAGCGCAATCGTCGCCGGTACGAACTGCTGCATGACCTGGCACGCTCGCGTCCGAGCATTGGAATCGCCGAGTCGTTCTGGGACCAGAGCGACTTCCTCATCAGGGTGGCCTTCGGCCATCGCGACCTGCCGCCCTTCGTCAAGGCGGGACACGCCGCGTTCGTTGCGGCGGTCGTTGCCGGCGACGGTGCGACGGCGGAGCGCGAGACCCGCAGCTATCTGGTTCGCCTGGGCCGGCATGTTGCCGAGTTGCTCGAGCGGCGCCTCCATCCCGACAGCTCTTAGCCATCCGGGAGAAGAGTTCCCTCAGTTTGTTCTTGCTTGAACTTCACCCAGACGACGGTACCCCGAAGAGCAGGTTCCGGAACCGCGTCGACCCCGATCGACCGACGAAAAACCAGGCGGAGAAGCGCTATGCAGTTTGGCTATTTCACGCTGTCCGACAATCGCTATCCCAACAACCCGCGCTCGGCCGAGTCCTTCATCAAGGACATCTATGCCGAGGCGCTATGGGCGGAGAAGGTCGGGCTGAACTCGGCCTGGATCGGCGAGCATCATTTCAACCTGCTGGGCGTCAACGCCTCGCCGCTGGCGATGCTGGCGCAACTGGCAGGCGCCACGACGAAGCTGCGGCTGGCGCCGGCGGTGACGCTGCTGCCGGTGCATCATCCGCTGCACGTCGCGGAGGAATGGGCGACGCTCGATCTCCTGTCGGGCGGCCGGGTCGATTTCGCTGCGGGCCGTGGCTACGACCGCAAGGAATACGATCCGTTCCAGATGCCATTCGACGATTCGGCGGAGCTGTTCGCCGAGGGGCTGGAGATCGTGTGGCGCGCCTGGACCGAGCCCGGCAAGTGGTCCCACAAGGGCAGGTTCTATCAGTTCGACGACGTCGAGGTGCGCCCAAAGCCGGCGCAGAGCCCGCTCCGGCCCTACGTGGCCTGCTTCTCGCGGCCCTCGATGGAACTGGCGGCGAAGAACGACTGGAACGTGATCTACGCGCCCTTCGCGGCGGCGATGGTCTACGGCTCCCTGGCCGACGCGGTGCGGGTCTATCGTGAAACCTGCGAGACCGGCTTCAAGCGGCCGATGCGCCGCGCCATGTGCTCCTACTTCGTGCACATCGCCTCGACGCCGGAGGAGGAGAACTACGGCAAGGAAGCGCTGGTGCGCTATTTCCAGGACGCGCTGATCGCGGCCTTCCCGTCCTCGTCGGGCGAGAAGGTGCCGCCGACCTACAAATACTTCGTCGACATCGTGAACATCCTGCGCGACATGCGGCCGGAGAAGCTCACCGACAAGTCGATCCTGTGCGGCAGCCCGCAGCACATCGTCGACACGCTGAAGCAGGTCGAGGCGGCCGGCGTCGCCGAGGTCATCCTCTACTTCAACTACGGCCAGAAGCCCCACGCGATGGTGAAGGAGCAGATGCAGCGCTTCATGCTGGAAGTGGCGCCGCACTTCGCCTAGCCACTGGAGAAGAGAAGGATCCCTCACTTCGTTCGGGATGACACCGCTTCTCGGATCGGCGCAGTGCGCTGGTTCCACCGACGGTGTCATCCCGAGCACGGCGAGGGATCCTTGAAATCCTCACTGTGCTCAAGGTTGCAAGTCGTTCGCAAGTGACGGATGGTGCCTCGGAACGCGTCTTGAAGGAGTTGCCTCAATGGCTCGCATCAGCACGAAGGAAGACCTGCGGCGCATCATTACCGAGCCGCGGCCGGCCACGCGCGTCAAGATCCTCGACGCGCTGGACGACCAGTCGATCGAGTTCCTGAAGCGCTGCCCCTTTGCACTGGTCGGCACGACCGCGGAGGACGGCACGATCGAAGTGTCGCCCAAGGGCGATGAGCCCGGCTTCATCCGCATGGAGGACCCGAAGACGCTGCTGATTCCCGAGCGTGTCGGCAACAACCTGGCCTTCGGCCTCAGCAACATCATCGCCACCGGCGAGATCGGCATCATCGCCCTGGTGCCGGCGACCGGCGAGACGCTGCGCATTTCCGGCACGGCGGAAATCCACGACGATGCCGACCTGCTCGCCTCGCTGAGTTCGCTGGGCAAGCCGGCGCTGCTGGCGACCCGCGTCCACATCAAGCATTGCTATTTCCACTGTGCCCGCTCGATCGTGCGCGCCAAGCTGTGGGACCCCAAGGCGTGGCCGGCGCCGGGACGCGTTTCGTTCGGCAAGATCATCGCCCCGCGCATCGGCGAAAGCGACGCCGTGGCGGCCCAGATCGATGCCAACGTCGAGGGCGCCTACACGACGCGGCTGTGGCAGAACACCTGACCGGCTGAAAGGACCGGCTTTCGATGAAGCGAAAGGTCGGTCTGTTCCTGATCACGGTGCTGGTGGCCGTGAGCCTCGGCGCGACGCTCGTGGCGTCGCTGGCCATGTACAGGCTGGTGTCGGGCCTGCAGAGCGAGGACCTGCGTCGGATCGAGACCAGCCTCAGCGAACGCTTCGAGGTCTTCGAGACGATGTTGCGCAGCGAGAACAAGCGCAACACCGCGGCCATGGCGAAGGTGCTGCCGCAGATCGACGCCGACGTGGCGAGCCTCGGCCGGCCGCCCGCCGACCTGACGGTCGACCAGTTGAACGCGATGGCGGCGAAGTACGCCGTCGAGAACATCTACTTCATCAATCGCGATCACACGGTCTTCAACACCAACCTCGCGACCGACAGGGGGCTCGTCTTCCCCAAGGGGCCCTTCACCGAGTTCCTCGACTCGGTGTTCGACAAGGGCAAGGTGATGAGCGATGGCGTCGATCTGTCGTCGGTCACCGGTACGCTCCGGACCTACACTTATTACGGTCCACCCGGCAAAGACTACATCATCGAGGCCTCGACCGACGTCCGCACGACGCTGAAGCAGAGCGACTTCGGCTGGATGAGCCGGTATTTCTTCGAGGACTATTTCTCTGATGCCGTGCAGTCCAATCCCTATGTGACGGACGTCGACATCTACCTGATCAACGCGTCGGGAACCTGGTCGTTGATCCGGGCCGGCGAGAAGCTCGATCCCACCCTGGCGGCCAGGGTCCTGCAGATCGGCCGACACGAGGTGCCGGATGCGGCCGGGCACCTGGTCACGATCTACAGCCGCTACAACAGGGCGGAGACGGCCACGGACGAGACGCCGATGATGATCGTGCGCAAGGTCACCTACGATATGGAACTGGCCCGCGAGGCCGTGCGGCACGTCTTCCTGAGCTCGATGGCCGTTCTCGCCGTGATGCTGCCGCTCGTCTACTGGCTCACGTCACGGCTGCTGCAGCGGCGGATCCTCGATCCGCTGCTGAACCTGCGCGGCGAGGCCGGCGCCATCGCCGGGGGAGACCTCGATCACGCGATCGCCAATACCGATCGCCGCGACGAGATCGGCCATCTCGCCCGCAGCTTCGCGGCCATGCGCGATTCCGTGCGATCGAGGATCAACGATCTTCGCGAGACCAACATGGCGATCGAGCGGTTCGTGCCGCAGGCCTTCCTGGCCAAGATCGGCAAGCCCAACATCGTCTCGGTGGCGCTGGGCGACAACAAGCGCGAGCACATGACGATCATGTTCTCCGACATCCGGAATTTCACCGCCCTGTCGGAGACGATGACGCCGGACGAGAACTTCGCCTTCATCAATTCCTATCTCGAGCATATGGGCCCCGTGATCCGCGAGCATGGCGGCTTCATCGACAAGTATATCGGCGACGCCATCATGGCCCTGTTCGAGAAGGCCGACGACGGCGTGCGGGCCGGGCTGGCGATGATCGATGCGCTGGAGCGCTTCAACGCGGTGCGCCGCACGGAGGGCCTGGCACCGGTCAATATCGGCATCGGCCTCAACACCGGCTCGCTGATGATGGGCACGATCGGCGAGCTGCACCGGATGGACGGCACGGTGATCTCCGACGCCGTCAACCTCGCCTCGCGTGTCGAGAGCCTGACGAAAGTCTATCGGGTCGTCATGCTGCTATCGCAGTACACCTACGAGCACCTCGCCCATCCCGACGCTCATGCGATTCGCCCGGTCGATGTCGTCGTGGTTCGCGGCAAGACGCGCCCCGTGGTGCTGTTCGAGGTATTCGAGCGCGATCCGGTGCCGATTCGCGCCGAGAAACTGAAGACGCGGACACCGCTCGTCGACGGCGTCGCGGCCCTGCTGCGCCAGGACACCCACGCGGCGCGCCGCCATTTCGAGGAAAGCCTCGCCCTGATGCCCGACGATCCGGCGGCGCAGAACCTTCTGAAGAGCTGCCCCTCAGACGGCTGAGGCGCGAGCCTCGCGGAACGACACGAGGCGGCGCTGGGTCTCGTCCCACAGGACGAGGCGTACGCAGCGGAAGCTCTGCCACAGGGTCAGGCGCCCTACGTCGCGCAATTCGGGGTGATCGCGCAGGACGTGCGGCAGCCGATAGTAGGGAATGCGGCTGCTGAGATGGTGGACGTGATGGACGCCGATGTTCGCGGTGAACCAGCGCAGGAAGGCCGGCAGGTCGTAGTGCGAGCTGCCGTGCAGCGCCGCCTCATGCAGGTTCCAGTCCGGATCGCTGTCCCATTTCGTATGCTCGAACTGATGCTGGACGAAGAACAGCCAGACGCCGACGGAGGCGGAGAGCAGCAGGACCGGCAGGTGGATCAGCAGGAAGGCCTTTATGCCGACCAGCCAGATCAGGAGACCGGCGACCAGCACGATCGCCAGGTTGTTCGTCATGGTGCTGATCCACGGCCGCCAGCCGTCGCGCATCAGGCCGATCGGCAGGCGATGCTGCACGATGAACAGATAGGCGGGCCCGAGACCGAACATGATCAGGGGATGGCGATACAGGCGATAGCGCAGCCGGCCCCAGAACGAGCGCGCGCGATACTCCTCGACCGTCAGCGTGTCGACATCGCCGAAACCGCGCTTGTCGAGATTGCCGGTGCTGGCGTGATGAGTCGCATGCATGCGCCGCCAGACCTCGTAGGGGGTCAGCGTCAGGACGCTGGCGATGCGGCCGATCCAGTCGTTGGCCGAGCGTTTGCTGAAGAACGCGCCGTGCCCGCAATCGTGCTGGATCGCGAACAGCCGCACCATGAAGGCGCCGGCGGCGATGGCCAGCGGCAGGGCCAGCCAGTAGCCGATGTCGAGCGTTGCCCAGGCAAGGGCCCACAGGGCGACGAGGGGCACGACCGTCACGGCGATTTCGAAGATGCTGCGGCTGTTGCTGGGCTGGCGATAGCGGGCCAGGACCTGGGTCCACGCGCGGGCGGCATTCGCCATCTGCGCGCGCGGCCCGGCGGCGTCCGGTGGGGTGCTCAAACGAATGATTTTCCTTGAGAGAGGAGGCGGGCGTCGGCTAACCGCCCATCGGCCTTAGGTGCCGTCGCTGGCAAAAGCAACGAGCGAAGTGGCCCAGCGCTGCGAATCTTCGGCGATTACACCGATTGTGGCCGCGGGTTGGCGCCAGAGGCCCCCCGGCGACGTCCTCGGCCGCGTCCCGGGCTGCGTCCGGTGCCGGTCCCGCCCTCCGCCGGCGCCTGGACCGGCTTGGCGCGAATGCGCACGGTCCGTCCGTCGGGCTGGTCCATCTCGAAGGCGCCGGTCTTGCGGATCAGGTCGCTCAGCTTGCGGAAACCGTAGGTACGCGGGTCGAAGTCGGACGCGATGTTGGCGAGGCGCTGGCCGACGGCGCCGAGGCTGACCCAGCCGTCCTCCGTCTCCATCTGCGCGATCGCCTTGGTGAGGAACGGAAGGGCGGCGCTGGTCGATTGCAGCGCATGGGGCGCCGTGCCCTCGCCTTGCGTTGCCGTCACCGCTTCGGGCACCAGATTCTCGGTGTAGATGAAGCGGCGGCACGCCTGCCTGAAACTCTCGGGCGTCTTCTGCGCGCCGAAGCCGTAGACGTCGGCGCCCTCTTCGCGAAGCCGCGAGGCGAGGCGCGTGAAGTCGCTGTCGGAGGAGACGAGGCAGAAGCCGTCGAAGCGCCTGCTGTGAAGGAGATCCATCGCGTCGATCACCAGCGCGATGTCGGAGGCGTTCTTGCCCGAGGTGTAGGCGAACTGCTGGTAGGGATCGATTGCATACTTCTGCAGGATTTCCGCCCACGATTTCAGGCGCGTGCTCGAGAAGTCGCCGTAGATGCGCCGCACGCTCGCCTCGCCGAACTTGGCGATCTCCTCGAACAGGCCGGCGGCGATCTTGGGCGAGGTATTGTCGGCGTCTATCAGGACGGCGAAGCGGCGCGGGCGGTTGTCTTCAGCCATGGGATGCTCCAACTCGGCTCAGGCGGCCGAGGTCTTGTAGATCGCGTCGACATGAATGTCGGCGCAGTCGATGACGGGAAAGCCGGGATCGTGACCGGCGAAGGCGAGGAACAGGTCGGTGCCGCCCAGCATGATCGCCTCCGCGCCGCGCGCGCAGAGATCGCGGCCGGCCTCGAAGAAGACCTGTCGCTGCGCCTCGGTGACGTGGCCGATCGTGGCCATGGCGACGTAGTTGTCGTGGACCCGGTCGAGGGCGGCGCCTTCCGTCGGCACCACCTCGACCGAGGGAATGCCGCCGTAGAGATGCGATTCCATCACGGCCCGCGTGCCGAGGATGCCGATCTTGCGGAACCTGCGCTGCGCCAGCGCCGCGTCCACCGCGGGAATGGCGTTGAGCACGGGCAGCGGCGAGATCGCCATCAGCTCCTTCACGCAGAAATGGCCGCCCATCGAGGTAATCACGGCCGCTTCCGCGCCGGCGCCCTTCATGCGCTGCACCAGGCCCGCGAAGATTTCTGCCTGTCTCGTCGGATTCTTGCCCACCAGGTTGCGGCTCATCTCGCGCACGTCGGCATGCGCCATGGTGAGGTCGAGCGGGACGTTGCCGGCGACGTGCCGCTCGATCAGGCCTCGATAGTAGAAGTCGGTGGCGGCCGGGCCGATGCCGGCGATGAGTCCGATGTGCATGAGCGACTGTCCCCGATCAGGCGGGGGGCGGCAATGCCGGGGTGTGGCGAAAAGCGTTCCTGCGGGATGGTTGCCGCGGACGCTAGAGTTTGCCCATGCGACGGGTGGCGGTGTTCGGTACGACGGGATCGGGAAAGAGTTGGCTGGCCGAGAGGCTCGCCGACCGTACCGGCCTGCGTGTGGTCGAACTCGATGCCCTGTTCTGGGGACGCGACTGGCAGCCCGCGACGCCAGACCTGTTCCGCCATCGCGTCGAGTGCGAGACCCGCGAGGAAGGCTGGATCGTCGTCGGCAACTATGGCCAGGTGCGCGACCTGGTGTGGCATCCGGCCGACACGCTGGTCTGGATCGACCTGCCGCTGCCTGTCGTCATGGGGCGCCTGCTGCGGCGGACGGTGAAGCGCGCCGTGACCCGCGAGGAACTGTGGGGCACCGGCAATCGCGAGACGCTCGGCAACGCCTTTCTCAGCCGCAATTCGATCCTGCTCTATGCGCTGAAGACGCATCGCCGAAATCGCGAGCGCTTCGCGCAGGAATGCGAAGCGCTCGCCGCAGAGAAACGCGTCGTGCGGCTGCGCAGCCGTCGCGACGTCGAGCGCTTCGCGCTCAGTCCGCTGCCTTGACCGCGGGCAGCGGCGCCCGCACGCCACCGCGCGCGAACATCGCGTCGATGTCGGAAGCGGCGTAGCCCAGCTCGCTCAGGATGTCCGGCCCGTCCTCGCCGATATGCGGGGCGTGCTGCTGCGGCGCGTGTTCCGACGCGGGCGGCAGGCCCGCGATGTTGGCGACCGGCATGCGGCCGAACCCGTCCTGCTCGATCCAGTCGATGGCGCCCGATTCCTTGACGTGCGGATGGTCGAGATAGTCGGAGTAATTGTTCACCCGCTCGCAGAACACGTCCTTGGGCTGCAGGATCGCGATCCACTCCTCGGTCGTCTTGGTCGGCATCGTCTCGTTCAGCGCCTTGATGATCTTCGGCGCATTCTTGATGCGGTTCTCATGGCTCTGCAGGTCGGGGTCGTCGGCGATGTCCTGACGGCCGATCAGCTCGAACAGCAGCCGGAAATGGTGCGGCCGCATGGCGCTCACCATGATGTAGCCGTTCGACGTCTTGTAGCTGCCGGCCGGCATGTAGAGCACCGGCGGTGCGCCCTTGGAGAACACCCATTCCATCAGCTTGGCGCCCTGGAAAGCGGCCGCCGCGCGCATCAGGCTGGAATCGATGAAGCAGCCTTCGTTGTAGCGGAACTGGCGCATCAGCGCGGTGCTGAGCGCCTGGAAGGTGTAGAGGCCGGTCGTCACGTCGACGGCGATCATGCCCTGGCGCCAGGGCGTACCGTCCGGCATCTTGTTCATCACCATCATGCCGCTGAACGCCTGGATCAGGCCATCCACGGTCGGGCGCTTGCTGTAGGGGCCGGTCTGGCCGAAGCCCGACACCGAGCAATACACGACGCTCGGATTGATCTTCTTGATGTCCTCGTAGCCGAAGCCGAGCCGCGAGATCACGCCGGGGCGGAAGCTTTCCATCACGACATGCGCCTTGGCGGCGATCTTCCTGGCAACGGCAATGCCGTCGGCGGACTTGAGATCCAGCGCGATCGAGCGTTTGCCGCGGTTGAAGGCGACGGAATGGGCGCAGTGATCGCCCTTCAGCTCGCCCAGCGCGCGGCCCCAGTCGCCTTCGGGCGGCTCGACCTTGATGACGTCGGCGCCGTGCAGCGCGAGCAGCATGGAGGCGTGCGGCCCCGCAATGCCCTGCGTGAAGTCGAGAACGGTAATGCCGTCGTAGGCGCCCTTGATCGTGGTCACTTGTTCCTCCCGAAGGGGCTGAACGTACGTTTACCGGCGCCTTTCACGCAAGGCCGGACCTGCATCAAAGCCATGCGTCGTATTTGTATCCCTCCCGCGTCCGCGGAAGGACGGTCGCATATGAGCAAGGATCCCTCACTCCGTTCGGGATGACACGAGTGCTCGGGTTTGCGCGGTGCGGCGATACAAAAAGCGGTGTCATCCCGAACGGAGTGAGGGATCCTTCGCTTTCCTTGAGAAACGCAAAGCCTGCCTCAGGCGATGACCGGCAGCGTCTCGATGTCGTAGGCGTGGGTGATCTTGCGGCCGAGCACGGGGTCGTCGAGCTCCATCTCGAAGCGCGAGGAGGGCCGGATGGCGCCGATCGCCGGCATGGTGCCGCAGAACATCACGGCGCCCATGGGCAGGCGCTTGTTGTCCTGCCATCCGAAGATCAGTTCGCGGGGGTCGCGAATCCGGGCCAGCGGACCTTCCTGGTACAGGACTTTCCGGCCGCCTTCCTGCACGAAGCTCCGCAGGATCAGCTGGTCCCAGTGCGGCTCGACCTCCTCGAAACGCCAGGCGGTGCGGCCGATCGGCTTGGCGCACATCTGCTTCGAAACGGCGATGCCGTAGCTCTCGACCTTGCGATCGGTATGGTCGGCGCCGACCGTGACCCAGAGACGGTCGGCGGCGCCGACCAGGACGGGCTCGACCTCGCCCGAACTATCCTCGCCCAGCACCTGGATGCGATCGGCCTGCGTCAGCATCTGCGCGGAGGCACGATAGTAGATCGGCACCCGCGACGGCGGCTGTACGCCGATCGCCTTCAGCTCCTCGATGTGATGGTTGAGCGCCGTGACGTCGCGCCCGGTCCAGCCGGCGATGACGAGGTCCTTGATCTCGACGGCGACCTTTTCGACCGCGCCCTTGGCGTGGCCCTCGAATTCCAGACGCGCCATCGTCAGAGGACGGCCAGGCGCGAGTTGAGCAGATCGGTGATCAACATGTAGCCCGGCGCGTGGGTGATGCAGAACTCGGGCTTCACCGTCGCCACGACCGATTGCGGGGTGACGCCGCAGGCCCAGAACACGGGATACTCGTCGTCGCGCACCGGCACGGCGTCGCCATAATCGGGCTTGCCGATGTCCTTGATGCCGATCATCTCGGGCTTGCCGAGATGCACGGGCGCGCCGTGGACCGAGGGGAAGCGCGTCGTGACCTGGACGGCGCGGATCGCGTCGGCCGGCTTGAACGGACGCATCGAGACGACCATCGGCCCGTGGAAGGGACCCGCGGGCGCGCATTCGATGTTGGTGCGGAACATCGGCACGTTGCTGTTGCAGCTCTGGTGCCGCAGCTCGAGGCCGTTCTCGATCAGCGCCTCCTCGAAGGAGAAGGAGCAGCCCAGAACGAAGGAGACGAGATCGTCGCGCCACACGCCCTTGAGATCGGTCACTTCCTCGACCATCTCGCCGTTCTTCCAGATGCGGTAGAGCGGGATGTCGGTGCGGATGTCGAGATCCTCGCCCAGCGTCGGCAGCCGCCAGTCGCCCGGCTCGGACTGTCCCAGCAGGGGGCAGGGCTTGGGGTTCAGCATGCAGAAGCGCGCGAAGTCTGCGGCGAGTGCCTTCGGCAGGATCGCGAGGTTGCCCTGCACGTAGCCCGGCGCCATGCCGGACGTCGGCAGGCGGGCCGCACCTGCACGAATGCGTCGCCGCGCGTCGCGGCCGGTCTCGCCCTTCAGCGTGGTGATCGAGGTATCCATCGCAAACTCCTAGACGTGCTGGCCGCCGTTGATCTGGATCTCGGCCCCGGAAACGTAGCTCGATCCCTTCTCGCAAAGGAAGTGAATCACGTCGGCGACCTCGTCGGGCGTGCCGAGCCGTCGCATCGGGATCTGTTCCTCGACGATCTTCTCGGTGCCGGGCGAGAGGATCGCGGTGTCGATCTCGCCGGGTGCGATCGCGTTGACGCGAATGCCGCGCGGTCCGAAATCGTGGCTCATCTCGCGCGTCAGCGCGGCGAGCGCCGCCTTCGACGTCGCATAGGCGGACCCCGCGAAGGGATGGACGCGGCTGCCGGCGATCGAGGTGACGTTGACGACGCAGCCCTGCGCCGTCGACAGCTCGTTGACCAGGCCGCGCGCCAGCGCGACGGGCGCGAAGAAATTGACGTTGAAGACCTGCCGCCACAGGTCGAACGGCGTGTCCATCGCGCCGAGCCGCGCGCCGCCCTTGCCCTTGGGCGAGATGGCGGCGTTGTTCACCAGCGCATCGAGCCGGCCGCCGGCCAGGCGCGAGCGGATCTGCTCGATCCCGCGGCCGATATCGACGGGATCGGCGAGGTCGAGCTGGACATGGTTCTCGCCGCCGCTCGGCCAGGGGCACAGCGCACTGAAGGGCTGACGAGAGATCGTGATCACCCGCCAGCCGTTGGCGCTGAATTTCTTCACCGTCGCATGGCCGATGCCTCGGCTTGCACCGGTCAGAACCAGGGTGCGGACATTGTCGCGAGGAAGGGCTGTATCCATGACGCTCATCCTACCCTGCCTGCGGGCCGACTTCGCGTCCGATTCGTGCGGCTGGGAATGCAAGGAGTTGTGGGTTCGCTTTTGTTCTTCACATCATCTATTAACCCATTGTGATTCCATAGGTTTGTTGGATTTTTAAGGCGAGTTGAGTTAAGCTTGCTGCAGGCTTGGCCCAATTTCAGGGTCGCTTGGCCATCGTTATTTTGAAGAAGCTTATTTTTGGAGTTGTCCGACATGGCGGACGAGCGACGGGCCTCGATGCCCACACCCTATCTGCGCACGGGGCCTGCCACGATGCTGACGGGGATCGGCCTCTGCCTCCTCCTCATGATCATGCAGATGATGCCGGAAATTCGCGATGCCGGGCCGCCGGCCGTGATCGCCGCCTCGAACACCAGCCGCTGAACGGGCTTTCGGCCGCTTGTGCGGCCGAGCAAGACCGCGCATCTAGGGGCCGAGGTTGCGCGTACCCATGACAGCAGAACACGATCAGGCCCTGCCGGTAGGCACGCAGCTCGGCGACTATCGTCTCGATGCGCTGATCGGCCATGGCGGCTTTGGCATCACCTATCGGGCCTTCGATACCCAGCTCGCCAAGTTCGTCGCCATCAAGGAATACATGCCGGTCGAGTTCGCGATGCGCCGGCCGGACGGCGCGGTCGCACCGCGCAGCGCGCGCTATGGCGACGATTTCGCCTGGGGCCGCGAGCGTTTCCTCGACGAGGCGCGCGCCCTGGCGCGTTTCCGCCATGTCCACATCGTGCCGGTGCTGCGCTACTTCGAGGCCAACGGCACGGCCTACACCGTCATGGAGTTCGAGGACGGCCACAGCGTTGCGCAGATCCTGCGCCAGCCCGGCCGGCGCCTGCAGCCGGAGGAGGTGCGCAGCCTCACGAATGGCATGCTGAGCGGTCTCGGTGCCGTGCACGCCCAGGGCTTCCTGCATCGCGACATCAAGCCGTCGAACGTCATCGTGCGCCGCGACGGCGTGCCGATCCTGATCGATTTCGGCGCGGCGCGGCAGGCGATGGGCGGCCGCACGCGCACGCTCACCAGCATCCTGACGCCGCAATATGCGCCGATCGAACAGTATGCGATGGACGGCAAGCAGGGTCCGTGGACCGACATCTATTCGACGGCCGCCGTGCTGCATCACGCCATTGCGGGCGCGCCCCCGCCCGAGGCCGTCAGCCGCGTCGGCAGCGATCCCTATCGTCCGCTCGCGGTGACCCATGCCGACCGTTTCGATGGATCGATGCTGGCGGCGATCGATCGCGGGCTCGCCTTCGCGCCCGAGCAGCGGCCGCAGACGATCTCCGAATGGCGCACGCTGTTCGGCGCCTCGCTGCCACGGGCCGAGGATGCGCCGACGCAGCGCATGATGATCGAACCCGCCCTGGCGGGCTCGTCGTCGCCGCGACTTGGCGGTGCGAGCCGGCCGCCCGCGGAAGAGATTGAAACCGAAGCACCGGTCACGCGGCGAAAGGGTTTTGTCCGACGGCGGCTGCCGATCGTGCTGCTGGTGCTGGCGGCCGTCGCGACCTGGAAGTACGCGCCGCAGATTCGCGAGCGTGTCCTCGGCACACCGAAGGTCGAGACCCAGGCGGCGCTGCCGGCCCCGGTACCGGCCCCCACTCCAAGGGAAACGCTGCCGGCGGCCTCGACACCCACACCTGTGCCCGCGGTACCGACGCCGCCACCGGCTGCATCGGACACCTCCGCGCAGAAGGCGCTCATCGACCAGGCCCAGCGTGCCGCGAGCGAAGCCCGCGCTCTGGGCGAACGCGCGGAGGAAGCGGCGCGGGCCGCGCGTGCCATGGCGGGCGAAGCGCGCATCGTGGCGGCGCGGGCAGGGCGGCCCGATCTCGAGAACGGCGAACGTCTCACCTATGGCGGCGGCGCGAGCTATGTCGGCCAGGCTGCCGACGGCAAGCGACAGGGTCTCGGGGTTGCCGAACTGGCCAACGGCGAACGCCAGGCCGGCGACTGGAGCGCGGACCGCTTGAACGGCCTCGGCACGGTCCGGCTGGCCGACGACACGCGCTATGCCGGCCAATGGAAGGACGGCCAGTCGACCGGCCTCGGCATCCGCGAGAAGCCGGGCGTCGAGCGGGCGGAGGGCAACTTCGTCGGCGGCCGGCTCGAAGGCTTCGGGCTGCAGCGTACGCTCGTCGAGCCGAATGTCGTGCGGGCCGGCGAGTTCCATGCCGATCTTCTCGACGGGCCGGGTGTCGAGCGCATCGGCGAACGCGAGCGCTACGAGGGCGGCTTCCGCAACGGCCAGCGTAACGGGTATGGCCAGTACACCGACGCCGATGGCAAGACGCGCGCAGGCCGCTGGGCCGACGGAAAGCTTGCCGAATCAGTACCTTAGTCGCGTTCCAGGATTGCTGGCACGGATGTTGCGCCCCGCGGATTCGACGAGAGCATCCGCCGACCGTGTCAAAGCCATTGTCCGTAGTCCTGATCGACGACAATCCCACCCGCGCCGAGATCGTGGAGCTGGGACTGCGCGATGCCGGCTATGTTCTCCTGGCGCGGCTCGACGGCACCTACGACCTCGCGACGCGCGTCAATAACCTGCAACCCGACGTCATCGTGGTCAGCATTGACAGTCCCAGTCGCGACGCGATCGAGGACCTGCGGCGCACGACGGAACAGCAGCCGCGCCCGATCGCCCTGTTCGCCGATCGCTCGGATCCCGCGACCATCGCCGCCGGCATGGAGGCGGGGGTTTCCGCCTATGTCGTGAAGGGGTTGACGCAGGACCGCGTGCAGCCGGTCGTTGACGTCGCGGTTGCGCACTTCAATCGCTACCACGCGATGCGCGAGGAACTCGACCGCGCGCGCCTGTCTCTCGTCGAGCGCAAGACCGTCGATCGCGCCAAGGGCTTCCTGATGGAGCAGAAGGGGATCGGCGAGGAGGCCGCCTACAAACTGCTCCGCAAGCTCGCCATGGACCAGAACAAGCGCATCGGCGAAGTGGCGCAGGATCTTCTCACCTACGCGAAGGCGCTGAAGTTCTGATCCTCTGTCGTCCTGAGCGCAGCGAAGGACCTCACCGAACGACCATGTAAGGTCGGTTGCTACCGAGCGCGTAGTGGGCGGTAGATCCTTCGCTGCGCTCAGGATGACAGGGTACGGATGTGCCTGCCTCTTTGGCGGCACTGGCGCGCAAGCGGGCAGACGTTATCACAACCGTTTGGATGTGATTTCGACGCCGTGGAATGTCCTCGCCGATTTCTTCAACCAGATCAGACGCTTCGCGATTGATCGCGGCGCGCCCGCCGCTTGGCATGCTTCCTGCTGTCTTTTCAGTGAGGCGCCCAATGACGGGCGCTCCTGAAATTTCGGGCAGGCCAATGGCGGTCTGCCTTCCCGGACAACGACGTCCCACACGGTCGCTTCATTGCGGCCGCCTGGGGCGTCGTTTTTTTTTTGGAGTCGAGTCTGGTGGGTCACGTCGAGCGACCGAAGGTGAGAGTGGGGTTCATTCCCCTGATCGACTGCGCGCCCGTGCTGTTCGCGGAGGTGCTCGGCCTCTACGAGCGTCACGGTCTCGACGTCGAGCTGCGCCGCGAGGTTTCCTGGTCGAACATCCGCGACAAGCTCGCGGTCGGCCTGCTCGACGCGGCGCACATGCTGTCGCCGATGCCGCTCGCGACCACGCTCGGCATCGACAGCGTCAACGTCCCGATGATCGCGGCCATGACACTGCACCTGAACGGCAACTCGATCACACTGTCGAACGGCCTGTGGCGCGAGATCGAGGAAACCGCGCCCGAGCATGCCGGCGCCGATCGCCCGGCCGGTGCGCCGCTCGACGCGCGGGCCCTTGCGGCCGTCGTCGCCCGCCGCGCGCGTGAGGGCCGCCCGCCCGTCACTCTGGCGTCTGTCTTCACCTACTCCTCGCACAATCATCTGCTGCGCCTGTGGCTCGCGTCGGGCGGTATCGATCCCGACCGCGAGGTCCGGCTCACCGTCGTGCCGCCGCCGCATATGGTGGCGCATCTCTCGGGCGGCACGATCGACGGCTATTGCGTCGGCGAGCCGTGGAACCAGCAATCCGCGATGCTCGGCATCGGTCGCATCGCCGCCTCCAGCCGGCAGATCTGGGACTCGATGCCGGAGAAGATTCTCGGCACGACCGAGGCCTGGGCTCAGCAGAACCCCAAGACTCTGATCGCGCTCGTGAAGGCGATCACTGAAGCCGGTGCGTGGCTCGACGAGCCGGCCAACCGGCCCGAGGCCGCGCGCATCCTGGCGACGCCGCGCTTCCTGAACGTGCCCGCGGAAGTGATCGGCCGCTCGTTGATTCTTCCGGACTTCCACATCTTCCATCGCCAGCTCGCCAACTTCCCGTGGCGCAGCCATGCCGATTGGTACCTGTCGCAGATGGTGCGCTGGGGCCAGGTCGCGCCGCGACCCGACATGCGCGCCGTCGCCGATCGCGTCTTCCGCAGCGACATCTATCGCGCCGCCGCCAGCGAACTCGGCCTGCCGTGCCCTCTCGGCGACCGCAAGGTCGAGGGCGCGCATCCCGATCCCTGGATCATTCCGACCAACGGCGCGCCGGTGGCGATGGGCCCCGACAGTTTCCTCGACGGGTCGGTGTTCGACCCCAGCAATGAAACCTCAACGACCTTCAAGCAGCAGGAGAGCAATCATGGCGACTAGGAACGGCCGCAAGGGCCTGGGACGGCGTGACCTTTTCAAGAGCGCCTCCGGTGTCGCGGCGACGGCCGCCCTGATGAGCGCCGTGCGCGCTTCCTTTCCGGGCGGTGCCTTCGCGCAGGCGGCCGGTCCGGAAACGAACAAGGTCACGCTGGGCTTCATCGCGCTCACCGATTCCTCGCCGCTGATCGTCGCCAAGGAAAAGAAGCTGTTCGACAAGTACGGCATCACCGACGCCAACATCGCCAAGCAGGCCTCGTGGGGCACCACGCGCGACAACATCGTGCTGGGCTCGGGATCGGGCGGTATCGACGGCGCGCATATCCTGACGCCGAAGCCCTACCAGATCTCGCTGGGCCTCACGACACCGGAGAACAAGCCGGTGCCGATGTACATCCTGTCGCGCCTCAACACGAACGGCCAGGCGATCTCGGTCGCGAAGGAGCTGATGCCGACCGGTGCGACGGTAAATGCGGAGCCGCTCAAGGCGGCCTTCGCCAAGATGAAGGCCGGCGGCAAGGACCCGAAGTGCGCCATGACCTTCCGCGGCGGCACCCACGATCTGTGGATCCGCTACTGGCTGGCCGCCGGCGGCATCGATCCGGAGAAGGACGTCTCGACCATCGTCGTGCCGCCGCCGCAGATGGTGGCCAACATGAAGGTCGGCAGCATGGAGGCCTTCTGCGTCGGCGAGCCGTGGAACGAGCAGCTCGTCAACCAGGGGATCGGCTACTCTGCCTGCACGACCGGCGACCTCTGGAAGAACCATCCGGAGAAGAGCCTCGGCCTGCGCGCCGACTGGGTCGACAAGAATCCGAAGGCGGCACAGGCGATGCTGCAGGCGGTCCTCGAAGCGGCGCAATGGTGCGACAAGCTCGAGAACGCCAAGGAGCTTTCGGAGATCGTCGGCAAGCGCCAGTGGTTCAACTGCCCGCCCGCCGACATCATCAACCGCATCGAAGGCAAGGTGAACTACGGCGACGGTCGCAAGATCGACAATCGCGACCTGTCGATGAAGTTCTGGCGCGACCACGCCTCCTATCCCTACCAGAGCCACGAGCTGTGGTTCCTCACCGAGAACCAGCGCTGGGGCATGATGGCCGCCGATCTCGACACCAAGGCGATCATCGCCAAGGTCAATCGCGAGGATCTGTGGCGCGAGGCCGCCAAGGCCATCGGCGTCGCCGCGGCCGACATGCCGGCCGGGACGTCGCGCGGCAAGGAGACGTTCTTCGACGGCAAGGTCTTCGACCCGGCCGACCCGAAGGCCTATCTCTCGGCGCTCCAGATCAAGAAGGTGGCGTGATGCCGGCCACAGCAAGGGCTGCCGCTTCGGTGGCCGCCGCCACGCCGGTTCCGGAGATCTCGGCGGAAATCGTGACGTTCCGGCCGCCGGTGCGGCCGGCGCTGGAACGTGCTCTGGAAATGGCGCGTCATGTGGCGAGCGTCGTCCTGCCGCCGCTCATTGTCCTGTCGGTCACGCTGTTCGTCTGGCAGCTCCTCTGCTCGGAGCCCGGAGCGCGCCTGCCGCCGCCGACCAAGGTCGTGTCGGATGCCTGGGACTTCATCGCCCATCCTTTCTACGACAATGGCGGTATCGACAAGGGCGCCTTCTGGCAGATCTCCAAGAGCCTCGGGCGCGTCGCGATCGGCTTCACTCTCGCCGCGGTCGTCGGCATCGCGCTGGGCGTTCTGGTCGGCCAGAGCACCTGGGCGATGCGCGGCCTCGATCCGATCTTCCAGGTCCTGCGCACGGTGCCGCCGCTGGCCTGGCTGCCGCTGTCGCTGGCCGGCTTCCGCCATGCCGATCCCTCGGCGCTGTTCGTGATCTTCATCACCTCGATCTGGCCGATCATCATCAACACGTCGGTGGGCGTGCGGAACATCCCGCAGGACTATCGCAACGTCGCGGCGGTGATCCGGCTCTCCTGGTGGGAGGTCTTCTACAAGATCACGCTGCCCGCGACGGTGCCCTACATCTTCACCGGCCTGCGCATCGGCGTCGGCCTGAGCTGGCTCGCCATCGTGGCGGCCGAGATGCTGATCGGCGGTGTCGGCATCGGCTTCTTCATCTGGGACGCGTGGAACAGCTCGCGCATCTCCGACATCATCGTGGCGCTCGTCTACATCGGCATCGTCGGCTTCCTGCTCGACAAGCTGATCGCGGTGATCGGTCACTTCGTGTCGCATGGCACCTCGGCGCAGTAGGAGCAACCGGCCATGACCACTCAACCCTATCTCAAGTTCGAACAGGTCGGCATGAGCTTCCGCCGCGGCCAGATGGCGACGGAAGTGCTGCGCGACGTGAACCTGCGCATCGAGCAGGGCGAGTTCGTTTCGATGATCGGCCACTCCGGATGCGGCAAGTCGACCTTGCTCAACATCCTGGGCGGCCTGCTGAAGTCGACCAACGGCGAGGTCTTTCTCGAAGGCAAGGTGGTCGACGAACCGGGACCCGACCGCGCCATCGTGTTCCAGAACCACTCGCTGCTGCCGTGGCTCACCGTCTACGGTAACATCGCCATCGCGGTGGACAAGGTGTTCGGCAGCTCGAAGAGCAAGGCCGAGCGCCACGACTGGGTCATGCACAATCTCGAACTGGTGCAGATGGCCCAGGCCAAGGACAAGCGGCCGCACGAAGTGTCGGGCGGCATGAAGCAGAGGGTCGGCATCGCCCGCGCGCTCGCCATGCAGCCCAAGGTGCTGCTGATGGACGAGCCGTTCGGCGCGCTCGATGCGCTGACCCGCGCGCACCTGCAGGACAGCGTCATGGAAATCCATGCACGCCTCGGCAACACGGTGATGATGATCACCCACGATGTCGACGAGGCGGTGCTGCTGTCGGACCGCGTGGTGATGATGACCAACGGCCCGGCCGCCACGATCGGCGAGATTCTGCCGATCGACCTCGCCCGGCCGCGCCGCCGGCTCGAACTCGCGACCGACCCCGAGTACGCGCGCTGCCGCGCTGCCGTGCTCGAATTCCTCTATGCGCGTCACAGGGTGCCGGCCCGTGCCGCGGCCTGACGGGCCCGTCGTCCTGAGCGGAGCGCAGCGTAGTCGAAGGACCTCTTTTGCCTTCGACACGTCGTGCGCCGGAAAAGAGGTCCTTCGACTGCGCCGCCCTGCGGGCGGCTTCGCTCAGGACGACGGATATAGTGCGGCCTGTGAGGCCGACACCTCCCCATTTGAATGGGGAGGTGCATGAAAGAGGAATTCGACGACGCCCAGAAGCAGTGGCTGCAGGGTTTCGTCAGCGGGATCGAAGCCCGCAAGGCGGCAGACAAGCTCGCCTCGCGCACGGCGGGATCGTCCTCCGAAGGCCAGCCGATCGGTCCCGATGCCCTGCAGCATGCCGCGCAGGACCGTACCGTGGCGTCGGGCGGCAAGCTGGTCGCCGAGGAAACCGCCAAGCGTGCACGCCATCCGCTCGATCGCTGGGACGAGGTGGTGGGCCGCGCCGAGGCCGGGCAATTCCCCAAGGGTATCGACGTCTTCCTCACCAAGTATCACGGACTTTTCTTCGTCGCGCCGGCGGAGAATTCCTTCATGTGCCGGCTGCGCATGCCCAACGGCATCCTGAACGCCTGGCAGATGCGTGGCCTGGCCGACGCGGCGGATGCCTTCGGGGGTGGCTATGCCGACGTGACGACGCGCGCCAACCTGCAGATTCGCGAGATCCCGGCGCGGCATGCCGTCGACCTGCTGCTCGCCGTGCAGGATCTCGGCCTCACGGCGCGCGGCTCGGGCGCCGACAATATCCGCAACATCACCGGCAGCGCGACGGCCGGCATCGACCCGCAGGAACTCTACGACACGCGGCCGCTGTGCCGCGCCATGCATCACTACATCCTCAATCATCGCGAGATGTACGGCCTGCCGCGCAAGTTCAACATCGCCTTCGACGGCGGCGGGCGCGTGCCGGTGCTGGAAGACACCAACGACATCGGCTTCGTCGCGACCGAGGTGACGGGCGGCGCGGGCTTCGAGCCCGGCATCTATTTCCGCCTCCAGCTGGGCGGCATCACGGGTCATCTCGATTTCGCGTTCGAGACCGGGATCCTGCTGAAGCCCGAGGAATGCGTGGCGGTGGCAGGCGCCGTGGTGCGCGCCTTCGCGATCCACGGCGACCGTACCAATCGCCAGAAGGCGCGCCTGAAGTACGTGATCGATCGCCTGGGTCGCGACGCCTTCGTGGCGGAGGTCGAGAAGGAATATGGCGGCAAGCTGCGTCGTGCCGCCGGCGCGCAGGTGGCGCCGCGCACGCCGGCCGACAAGCATGGGCATATCGGCGTGCATCGCCAGAAGCAGGCCGGTCGCAACTATCTCGGCCTCGTCCTGCCGGTGGGCCGCATGACATCGGAGCAGATGCGCGGCATTGCCGGCATCGCGGAACGCTTCGGCAGCGGCACGATCCGCCTCACGGTCTGGCAGAACCTTCTGATCTCCGATGTTGCCGACCGCGATGTCGGTGTCTGCATCGCCGCCATTGCCGCCCTCGGTCTTCGCGTCGAGGCGAGCGCGCTGCGGCGCGGCCTGGTGGCCTGCACCGGCAATGCCGGCTGCAAGTTCGCCGCCGCGAACACCAAAGGCCATGCGCTGAAGCTCGTGGACCATCTTGAGATGCGGCTGGCCATCGACACGCCGATCAACATCCACCTGACCGGCTGCCATCATTCCTGCGCCCAGCACTATGTCGGCGACATCGGCCTGATCGCCGCCAAAGTCGAGCGCGGTGAGGACAGCGTCGAGGGCTATCACGTCTTCATCGGTGGCGGTGCAGCCTCGACGGCCGAGCAGGCGATCGCGCGAGAGTATGCGACCTCCGTCGCCTTCGACGATCTGCCGCCACTCCTCGAAAGGTTGCTGACCGCCTATCTGGCGCACCGGGAGTCCACGGCGGAATCGTTCTTCGAATTCTGCCGCCGCCACGAGATCGCCGCCCTGCGCGATCTGGCCGAGCGCGCACCGGTCCTGGCGCTCGCCGCATGAATGCGCTCGCGCCGCTCCCGCAGATCGTCCCCGAGAACGCGCCCTTCTCGACCGAGCAGCGTGCCTGGCTGAACGGCTTCTTCGCCGCCTATCTCGGCGTCAACGGCGGTGGCTCGGAAGAAGTGGCGGCGGAAGCCGCCGAGCCGGAGGATTTCCCCTGGCACGATGCGGCGCTGTCGCTTGGCGAACGGCTTGAACTCGCAAAGGACAAGAAGCCCGAGCGCCAGCTCATGGCCGCGATGGCCCAGCTCGATTGCGGCCAGTGCGGCTATCTCTGCCAGACCTATGCCGAAGCCGTGTGGTCCGGCGCCGAGGCCGACATGGGCCGCTGCGTGCCGGGTGGCAAGGAAACCCAGCGCAAGGTGAAGGAACTCGTCGCCGCGCTCGAACCGCTGCGCAACGGTTCGGCCGCGGCGCCGGCGGTGAAGCCCGCGGGTCAGGTCGGCTTCTCGCGCGACCGGCCGGCGCTCGCCACGCTGGTCGATGCCCATCCGCTCAATCGCGCCGGGTCCGCGAAGGACGTGCGGCACGTCGTGCTCGATCTCTCGGCGAGCGACGTCACCTACGAGGCGGGCGACAGCCTGGGCGTCTTCGCCCGCAAGAATCCGCAGCTCGTGCAGGCGGTACTCGATCGCCTCGGCGCCACGGGCGAGGAGATGGTCGGCGTCGATCACGAGGCGCTGCCGCTGCGGCAGGCCTTGCTGAGCAAGGTCGACATCGCCCGGCCGAGCGACGAGTGCATGCTGTTCCTGGCCAACCGGGCTTTCGACGGCGAGGAGGCGTTGAAGCTGCAGGCGCTGGCGGCCGGCGAAGGGCCACCGGAACTGGCCGAGGCCGATCTCCTCGACCTCCTGCATGCCTTTCCGTCGGTCTCGCCATCCTTGCCCGGCCTGCTGAAGTCGCTCGACCGCCTGCAGCCGCGGCTCTACTCGATCGCCTCGTCGCCCAAGGCGCATCCGCGCGAAGTCCATCTCACCGTGTCGGCGGTGCGTTGGGATACCAAGGACAGAACCCGAACCGGCATCGGCTCCTGCTACCTTGCCGACTTCGCCAAGCCGGGCGACGTCATCCCGGTGTTCGTGCAGAAAAGCCACGGCTTCGCGCCGCCGGTCGACGACACGGTGCCGGCCATCATGGTCGGCCCGGGCACCGGCATCGCGCCGTTCCGCGCCTTCCTCGAGGAGCGTGACGCGCGCGGGGCGAAAGGCCGGAACTGGCTGTTCTTCGGCGATCAGAAACGCAGCACCGATTTCCTCTACGAGGACCAGATCGTCGATTGGCAACGGCGGGGCGTGCTCTCCCGGCTCGATCTCGCTTTCTCGCGCGACCAGCCCGAGAAGATCTACGTTCAGACGCGCATGCGCGAGAACGCCGCCGAATTGTGGGCGTGGTTCGAGCAGGGCGCGCACTTCTACGTCTGCGGCGACGCCAAGCGCATGGCGAAAGACGTCGAGACGGCGTTGCTCGATATCGCCATGGACCAGGGCGGCAAGAACGCCGTGGAGGCGAAAGCCTGGCTTGACGGGCTGGCCAAAGCCGGCCGGTATCAGCGCGATGTCTACTAGGGTCCGTACGGCTCACGGCACCGCGCAAGGATCCCTCGCTGTGCTCGGGATGACACCGGTGTTGGCGCAGGCAGTTCGTGTCATCCCGAGCGCAGCGAGGGATCCTTCCTCATGAGCGCCGCAAGCGTCTGCACCACCTGCCCGTATTGCGGTGTCGGGTGCGGCGTGATCGCGACACCCGACGGGAAGGGCGGTGCCGCCATTGCGGCCGATCATGACCATCCCGCCAACCAGGGACGCCTCTGTTCCAAGGGCGCGGCGCTGGGCGAGACGCTGTCGCTCGAGGATCGCCTGCTGCATCCCGAGATCGACGGTCAGCTTGTCTCGTGGGACATCGCACTCGACACGGTGGCGGACGGCTTCCGGAAGACGATCGAGGAACACGGCCCCGACGCGGTCGCCTTCTATGTCTCCGGCCAGTTGCTGACCGAGGACTATTACGCCGCCAACAAGCTGATCAAGGGCTTCCTCGGCACGGCCAACATCGACACCAACTCGCGCCTTTGCATGGCGTCTTCGGTGGCGGGCCACAAGCGCGCCTTCGGCAGCGACACGGTGCCCGGACGCTACGAGGATTTCGAGCAGGCCGACCTGGTGGTGCTGGTCGGCAGCAATCTCGCCTGGTGCCATCCCGTGCTGTTCCAGCGGCTTGAAGCAGCCAAGCGCGCGCGGCCGTCGATGAAGGTCGTCGTCGTCGATCCGCGCCGCACCGAGACCTGCGACATCGCCGATCTTCATCTCGCGTTGAACCCGGGCAGCGACGTGGCGCTGTTCAACGTGCTGCTGGCCGGTCTTGCGGAGCGCGGCGCGGTCGACCGGCGCTTCGTCGAGCGGCACACGTCGGGCCTCGACGAAGCGCTCGCGGTCGCGAAGGCAACGGATGCAGGCGCCTGTGGCCTGGCACCCGCCGAGCTCGCGACCTTCGTCGACTGGTTCGCCCGCACCGAAAAAGTCGTGACGCTCTATTCCCAGGGCGTGAACCAGTCGAGTGCCGGCGTCGACAAGGTGAACGCGCTGATCAACTGCCACCTGCTCACCGGTCGCATCGGCCGGCCCGGCATGGGGCCGTTCTCGATCACCGGCCAGCCCAATGCGATGGGCGGCCGCGAGGTCGGGGCGTTGTCCAACACGCTGGCCGCCCACATGGATTTCGGCGCGGCGGACGTCGATCGTGTCGGTCGTTTCTGGCGCGCCGCGCGCATGGCGACCAGGCCCGGCCTCAAGGCGGTCGACCTGTTCGAGGCCGTCCGTGCCGGCCGCATCAAGGCGGTGTGGATCATGGCGACGAATCCCGTCGACAGCCTTCCGGATGCCGACGCGGTGCGCGAGGCCTTGCGCGCCTGCGAATTCTCGATCGTCTCCGAAGCGGTGCGTACCACCGACACCGTCGACGCCTGCCGCATCCGTCTGCCGGCGCTTGCGTGGGCGGAGAAGGACGGCACGGTGACCAACTCGGAACGCGGCATCTCGCGCCAGCGGCCGTTCCTGCCGGCGCCCGGCGAAGCGAGGCAGGATTGGTGGATTGTCTCGGAGGTCGCACGGCGTCTCGGCCATGGCGAGGCCTTCGCGTGGCGTGGCGTCGCCGACATCTTTCGCGAGCATGCCGCGCTTTCCGGTTTCGAGAACCAGGGCACGCGCGATTTCGATATCGGCGCCTGCGCCACGCTCGACGACGCGGCCTACGAATCGCTGCGGCCCTTCATGTGGGGCGGTGGAAGCGACAAGCGATTCTTCGGCGACGGTGCCTTCTTCCATGCCGACCGCCGCGCGCGGTTCGTCGCCACGGCGGCGCGCGCGCCGGTGAACGCGCCGGAAGCGTCGCGGCCGTTCATCCTCAATACCGGTCGCGTGCGCGACCAGTGGCACACGATGACCCGGACCGGAAAGTCGGTGCGTCTTGCCGGGCATCGCCCCGAGCCCACCGTCGAACTGCATCCACGCGATGCGTCCGCGCGCGGCCTCGCCGACGGCGATATCGCCGAAGTGACGAGTGCATGGGGCCGCGGCGTGATGCGGGTGCATGTGACCGATTCGTTACGCGCCGGCGAGGTCTTCGCGCCCATGCATTGGACCGCGCAGGTGAGTCGCGCGGGTCGCATAAACGCTGCAGTGAATCCCGCCGTCGATCCCATCTCGGGCCAACCCGAGCTGAAGCACACACCCGTCGAGATTCGTCGTCTGGATATGCGCTGGCATGGCACGATTCTCGCTCGTCGCGCAGTCATGCTGCCGGAGATTTCCTACTGGGCGCGGATGCAGGGCGCCGGCTATCACGCCTACGCCGTTGCCGGCGAGCAGTCCTTCGCAGTTGCACAACGCGCACTGGCCGCTTCCGTGCGCACGACCAATCCCGGCCCGTGGCTCGTCAGCGAGAAAAATGTCGCCGCCGTCATCAGTGACGGAAGAGTCGAGGCGATCATGACTTTGACGGAGACGCACGACGCCGGGGCGCGGGACCGCTTCGCGCCCTTCATGGCGCTCGATCGCCTGACGGTGTCGCAGCGCGACGAGCTGCTGCACGGCGGCACCGACATGCATCGCGGCGGCGAGGTCTGCGCGTGCTTCGGCGTCTCCTGCGGCGCCGTCGAGGCGGCTATTGCCGACGGAGCGACCTCGCTGGCCGCCGTCGGCGCAAAAACGCATGCGGGCACCAATTGCGGTTCCTGCCGTCCCGAACTTCGCGCGCTGTTGCGCAAGGCCCGTCTCGTAAAGGCCGCCTGATGCAGACCTTTCCGCTCTTCCTTACCCTGCAGGGACGCCGCGCCCTGATCGTCGGCGGTGGCGAAGCCGCCGCCCGCAAGGCGGAGCTGCTGCTCAAGGCCGGCGCGCAGGTCTCCCTCATTGCCGGAACGGTGGGTGGCGAGATCGCCCAGCTGATCTCGGAAGGCCACATCTCCTGGGCCGGCTGCAACTTCCACGACAGCGAACTGGATGGGGTTTCCCTGGTCATCGTGGCCAGCGAAGACGATTCCGAGCAGGCGCGCGTCTCGGCCGCGGCGCAGACACGATGCCTGCCCGTCAACGTCGTCGACCGGCCAGCCCTCTCCAGCTTCATCATGCCGGCGATCGTCGACCGGGCACCCGTGACCATCGCCATCTCGACGGCCGGCACGGCGCCCGCCCTCGCGCGCCGCATCCGTGCCGAGATCGAACGGACCCTTCCGGCCGCGCTGGGCCGTCTGGCGCGCTTCGCCGACGTCTTTCGCGAGCAGGTGCGTCGAACGCTGGCGGTGCCCCGTGCGCGGCGGCGCTTCTGGGACCGCGTCTTCGAGGGCCGGGTCGGCGAGCTGGCCCTGGCCGGTGACGAGATCGGCGCGCGCCGGGAACTGATCCGCCTGCTCGACGGCGTGCGAAACGAGACGGCGTCGGTCGGCATGGTCCACCTGGTGGGGGCCGGTCCCGGCGATCCCGATCTGCTGACCCTGAAGGCGCACCGGCTCCTGCAGCGCGCCGATGTGGTGGTCTACGACCGGCTGGTCTCGGACGAGGTGCTGTCGATGGCGCGTCGCGACGCGGAGCGCGTCTATGTCGGCAAGCGCCGGGCGAACCATTGCGTGCCCCAGCAGGAGATCAACGACCGGCTGGTGGCGCTGGCCCGCGCCGGCAAGAGCGTCGTCAGGCTGAAGGGCGGCGATCCGTTCGTGTTCGGCCGCGGCGGCGAGGAGGTGGAGGCGCTGGTGAAGGCCGGCATTGCCGTCGAGGTCGTGCCGGGCGTGACGGCGGCGCTGGGCTGTGCGTCGAGCGCGGGCATTCCGCTCACCCATCGCGACCATGCGCAGGCCTGCGTTCTCGTCACCGGCCATCTCAAGAACGGCTCCGTCGACCTCGACTGGCAGATGCTGTCGCGGCCGCGCCAGACCGTCGTCATCTACATGGGGGTGGGCGCGCTGCAGCAGATCGCCTCGCAGCTCATCGCCCACGGACTGGCGGCATCGACCCCGGTGGCCCTCATCGAGCATGGCACGACCGAGCGGGAGCGGCGGGTCGTCGGCACCCTCGCCACCATCGACGGGCAGGCGCAGCGGGCGCATCTGACGGGGCCGACTTTGTGCATGGTGGGTGAAGTCGTGGGGCTGGCGCTCAGTCGCGACCAGGAATTTAGCTTTGAGTCGAGAATGGGTCTCTGATAAGGGTGTCTGTGACAAAAATGCAACAACACCGGGGCAGGGATGCGTAGCTTTGTACTGAGCCTGGCGACACTGTTGGCATTTGCCGGCACCAGCTTCGCCCAGACCAATACGGGCGCTTCGAGCGCTCCAAAAGTGAAGACCGCCGCGACTGCTCAGAGCACTACCACGAAAAAGAAGACTGCCGCACCGGCCAAGTCGGCAAACGTGCAGAAGGCTGCGGCTCAGCAGAAGAAAGCGCCGGCCGCCACTCCGCAGCAGCTCCGCGCCGGCCGCTATGCCGGTTTTGCGCCGGCCGCCGCCCTGGCCGCGCCGCTGCCGGCACCCGACCTCGACCTGTCCAGCCCGCGCAGTCTCAGCCTGGTGAACTTCAACACCAAGGAAGAGATGACGGTCACCTACTGGTCGAACGGCGCCTATCACCGCAGCGCGCTCGACCAGCTCAACCGGTTCCTGCGTGACAGCCGCGACAGTGGCGTGACGGAGATGGACCCGCTGCTGTTCGACGTGCTGTGGCACACCGCCCGCATCGCGGGCTTCGGCGGCCAGATCGAAGTCCTGTCGGCTTTCCGCTCGCCCGAGAGCAATGCCTGGCTGGCCAGCGTCAGCCGCGGCGTCGCGCGCGACAGCCAGCACATGAACGGCAACGCCATGGACATCCGCTTCCCGGGCGTCCCGGTGTTCCGCATCCGCCAGGCGGCCCGCTCGCTCAACATGGGCGGCGTCGGCTTCTATCCGCGCTCCGGCTTCGTGCATCTCGACACGGGTCCCGTCCGCTACTGGTAAAATCATGAGCCGCATCGAGATCGTCGTGGGCGACATCACGCGCCTCGACGTCGATGCGATCGTCAACGCCGCCAACGAGAGTCTGTTGGGCGGCGGAGGCGTCGATGGCGCCATCCATCGCGCCGCGGGTCCCGAACTTCTCGCCGAATGTCGAACGCTGGGCGGCTGTCCGACCGGCGAGGCGAAGATCACGGCCGGCTATCGGCTGAAAGCGCGCCACGTCATCCATACGGTCGGCCCGGTCTGGCGGGGCGGCAAGCAGGGGGAACCCGAACTCCTGGCGCGCTGCTATCGCAACAGCCTGGCGCTCGCGATCGTGCACGGCCTGCACAGCATCGCCTTCCCCGCCATCTCGACCGGCATCTACGGCTATCCGAAGCGCGACGCGGCCGAGATCGCCGTCCACGAGGTCAACATGATCCCGCTGATCGAGCAGGTCGTCTTCTGCTGCTTCGACACGGAAACCGCCGACCTCTACCGCGAGATCGTGGGCGACATCTGATCGCTGTCGTCCTGAGCGAAGCGAAGGACCTAGCGGACCGACCGAAGGACTCCTTAGCTGGCGTGAGATCCTTCGCTTCGCTCAGGATGACAAGGAAGTGGAGCGGGTCGTCGCATTAATCGTCCCGCTCCGGAAAATCTTACTGCCCGTACCTGTTTGCATTCTTCAGGTATTCGAGTTCCTCCGCCGTCGTGCTCCTGCCCAGCACCTCGTTGCGGTGGGGGAAGCGGCCGAAGCGGGCGACGACGTCGCGGTGGTCGATCGCCGACTTGATGTTGTTCTCGCCGCCGATCGTCTCGAACAGGGCGCAGGCGAACTGCTGGTCGGCAAGCTGCTCGCTGTGGCCGAACGGCATGTAGAAGAACAGCCGCATGTCGACCGGGAAGACCGACGGATAGAAACGCGCCACGGCGTAACGCGCGATCTCGATGGCCCTCGCGTCGCCGGCGAAGGCCCGCGCCGTCTTGCGGAAACAGTTCCGGGTGAACTGGTCGCAGAGAAGAATGAGCGCCAGCGCGCCCTCGGGCGAACCCTTCCATGCGTCGAGGTCTCCGACGATGGCACGCTCGATCGAGGTGCCGAACCGGCGGATGGTCTCGGCGTCGAATTCGGGCGTGCTGGTCCACCAGATGTCGCGCGGCTTGCCATGGTCGGGATCGCCGAGCGGGAGGAACCAGAAATCGATGATGTCGCGGATGGACGGAGCCTGTGTCATGCGGCTTAGTTAGACAGGGCAGGAAGAACCCGTCGAGAGAGGAAACCTTGGGCAAGGCCAGAAACGTTCTGTTCATCATGTGCGACCAGCTGCGCGCGGATCATCTGTCCTGCGCCGGCCATCCGCACCTGAAGACCCCGGCGATCGACGCGCTGGCGGCGCGCGGCGTGCGCTTTCCGCGCGCCTACGTGCAGTCGGGCGTCTGCGGGCCCAGCCGCATGAGCTTCTATACCGGCCGCTATGTGTCGAGCCACGGCGCGACGTGGAATCGCGTGCCGCTGTCCTTGCGCGAAAGGACCATCGGCGACTTCCTGTCGGCGGCCGGGATCAAGGTGGCCCTGGCGGGCAAGACCCATGTCCTGCCCGATCTGGAGGCGCTGGAAAGGTTCGGCATCGAAGGCGGTTCGGCACTGGACGCGCTGATGCGCGCCGGCCGCTTCGAGGAGCTGGACCGATACGACGGCCATTCGCCGCCCGGCGCGGAGAGCGGCTACGCCGACTATCTGCGCAAGAACGGCTACGTGTCCGACGATCCTTGGAGCGACTTCGTGATCGCGGCGGACGGGCCCAATGGCGAGAAGGCCTCCGGCTGGCACATGCGCAACGTCCACCTGCCCGCGCGTGTGAAGGAGGAGCATTCCGAGACCGCCTACATGACCCGCGAGGCCATGCGCTTCATCGACGAGATGGGCGAGACGCCGTGGTGCTTGCATCTCAGCTACGTGAAGCCGCACTGGCCCTACATGGCGCCGGCGCCCTATCATAACATGTACGGCGCCGCCGACATGCTCCCTCTGAACCGCGACGAGCAGGAGAGGGCGGACGAGCATCCCGTGCTGGCGGCGTACCGCGAGATGGAGGAATCGGTTTCCTTCAGCCGCCCCGAGGCGCCGGGCATCGTGCGGCCAGCCTATATGGGCTTGATCCGCCAACTCGACGACTGGCTGGGCCGACTGTTCGCGCACATGGAGCGGGCCGGCCGGCTCGACGACACGCTGATCATCTTCACCGCCGACCATGGCGACTTCCTGGGCGACCACTGGCTGGGTGAAAAGGAGATGTTCTACGAGGAGGCGCAGCGCGTGCCCTTCATCGTGGTCGATCCCGATCCCGAGGCCGACCTGACGCGCGGCACGATCGACGAGCGCTTCGTCGAGGCGATCGACGTCGTGCCGACCATCCTCGAGACGCTGGGCCTGCCGCCGCAGGATCACCTGCTCGAAGGCCGCTCGCTGCTGCCGCTCCTGCGCAAGATCCACCTCGACACCTGGCGCGACGCGGTCTTCTCCGAACTCGACTATTCCTTCCGCGAGGCGCGCAAGATCCTTGGCCGCAAGCCCAGCGAGTGCCGGGCCATCATGGTCCGCACCGACCGCTGGAAGTACGTCTGGTGGCAGGGCTACCGGCCGATGCTGTTCGATCTCGCCAACGATCCGAAGGAGCGCCGCGACCTCGGCGCCGATCTCACCTACGCGCCGATCTTCCGCGAGATGGAGGAGCGGCTGAACGCCTGGGCCAAGGCACGCAAGAGCCGCGTCACCGTCGACGACGCCTATGTCGAGGCACGCACGGCCAAACATCGCCAGCACGGCATCTTCTTCGGCCAGTGGTGAAACGAGGGATGACATGAGCGCGAACCCCTACATTCTCCACGGCATCGGCCCGTCGCCCTACTCGGTGAAGATGCGGGCCATCCTGCGCTATCGCCGGCTGCCCTTCGTGTGGAAGGCGGATGGCTCGGCGCGCGACGTCGCGGTCGCGGCCGGCCTGCCGCCGGTGATCCCGGCGCTGACGTTCCCGGACGGCACGGTGATGAACGATTCGACGCCGCTCGCCCATGCGCTGGAGCGCGCCCATCCCGGCCAGCGTTCGATCGTGCCGGCCGATCCGGCGCACGCCTGGCTCAGCGACCTTCTGGAGGATTTCGGCGACGAGTGGGTCACCAAGGCGATGTTCCACTATCGCTGGTTCTATGAAGCCGATCGCGTGTTCGCGCAGGGTTGGGTGAGCACGTCGCGCGATCCGCAGATGCCGGAGGCCGAACGGCGCAAGGCGATGCAGGCCTTCAACGATCGCCAGGTCGGGCGCATGGCGATGGTCGGCTGCACCGATGCCAACCGGCCGGTCATCGAGGACAGCTACCGCTTCATCCTCGATACGCTCGATGCCCATGTCCGAAAGATGGAGTTCCTGTTCGGCTCGCGCCCGTCGCTGGCGGATTTCGGCCTGTTCGGTCAGCTCCAGATCCTGTCGGTCGATCCCACGCCAATGGAGGAGATGCGGCGGCGGGCGCCCGACGTCTATTGCTGGCTGCTGCGCCTCGACGACGCCTCGGGTGTCGAGGGCGAGTGGCTCGCGGCCGATGCGCCGCTGCCGGATGCGGTGACCGCGCTGCTCAGGCATTGCGGCGAGACCTACCTGCCGTTCTTGGCCGCCAACCGCGCCGCGCTCGAAGCGGGCGCCTCGTCGGTCGATCTCGACATACTGGGTCGCCCGTGGAGCCAGGCGCCGTTCCGCTACCAGGCCAAGTGCTACGACGCACTGCGCAAGAAGCTCGCGGCGCTGCCCGCCGATGCCCGGCGCCGCCTCGATCCGGTGCTCGCCGAAACCGGCTGCCTGCGCTGGCTGGCGTAGCGCCTCGTCTTAGGTCGAATGGCCGATACAGTCGTCGTGCAGTAAAACTCTGCCCTTGGGTTTTCAGCCTCGGGGAGAGACACGATGACGAACGCGACCGAAGAGACCTTCGACGGCAAGGGAGGTCTCAAGATCTTCCTGCGTTCCTGGAAGCCCGCCGGCGCGCCGCGCGCGGTCGTCATCATCTGCCACGGCGTCAATTCCCATGGCGGCCAGTATCTCTGGGCGGCCGGCGAGCTGGTGAAGAAGGGCCATGCCGTCTTCGCGCTCGACCTGCGCGGCCGCGGCAAGTCGGACGGCGAACGCTTCTATGTCGACGACGTCGCCGACTATGTCGCCGACGTAGCCGGTGTCGTGAAGATCGCCAAGGCGCGCCATCCCGGCCTGCCGGTCTTCCTTTTGGGCCACAGCGCCGGCGGCGTCGTCTCCGCGACCTACGCGCTCGACAACCAGGCCGAACTCGCGGGCTTCATCTGCGAGAGCTTCGCCTTCCAGGTGCCGGCGCCGGGCTTCGCGCTCGCCGCCATCAAGGGGCTGAGCCATTTCGCGCCGCGCTTGCCCGTGCTGAAGCTCAAGAACGAGGATTTCACCCGCGATCCGGTGGCGCTCGCCGCGCTGAACGCCGATCCGCTGATCGCGCATGAGATCCAGCCGGCCGCCACCGTCGCCGCTCTCGTGCGCGCCGACGAGCGGCTGCGCGAGGAGTTTCCGAAGATCACGCTGCCGGTCCTCATCATGCACGGCACCGCCGACAAGGCGACGGTCTGCGAGGGCAGCCAGTTCTTCCACGACACCGCCGGCTCGCCCGACAAGACGCTGAAGCTCTACAAGGATCACTTCCACGACCTGCTGGCCGATACCGGCAAGGAGGGCGTGATGGCCGACATCACGGCGTGGATCGACGCGCGCCTGAAATAAGCCGATGCCGGGCCGGCCGCGATGCGAATGCGTGCGGCTGGGGGTTCTTCCGGCCGCTTCACCCCTACTGCTAAGCTCACGCCATCTTGTCGAGTCCCGATGGCCAGGCGTGTGGGTGAGATGAACGCAAGATTTTCAGCACTGATCCTGACCGCCTCGATGGCGTTCTCCTTCGCGGTGCCGGCAATGGTGTCGGCACAGCCCGCAACGCCGCAGAATTCGGCCCGCCCGCCCGCGACCCAGCCGCCCGCGGCGACGCCCGGTCAGCCCAACTTGCCCCGGCAGACGCCCGGTCAGATGGGTGCTGGCATCTCGCCTGCGTCGGCGGCACAGACTGCGCCGGCGCCGGAGCCCACGCTTGCCGTGATCAAGAAGCGCGGCCAGGTCCTCTGCGGCGTCAATGGCGAGCTTCCCGGTTTCTCCATCGTCGACAAGCAGGGCCGGTGGTCGGGCTTCGACGTCGATTTCTGCCGGTCGATCGCGGCCGCGACCCTGAACGACGCCAGCAAGGTGAAGTTCGTCCCCGCCACCGCGACCAACCGGTTCGACCTGCTGAAGAGCGGCCAGATCGATCTCCTGGTGCGCAACACCACGATCACCCTGCGCCGCAGCACCGGCGACACCGGCGTACGCTATGCCGCCGTCACCTTCATCGACGCCCAGAGCTTCGCGGTGTCGAAGCGGTCCGGCATCGACAGTCTCGCCAAGCTCGACAAGGCACGGATCTGCGTGACGCGCGACACGACCTATCAGCAGAACACCCTCGATTGGTTCGCCGGTATGGGCATGTCGGTCAGGCTGGTCCTGTTCGACAAGACAGAGGCCACCTTCGAGGCGTTCGTGTCGGGTGCCTGCGAGGCCGTCACCCAGCAGTCGACCGGGCTCGTCACCGCGATCCTCGGCACCGGCAAGCAGGACGATTATCTCGTGCTGCCCGAGATCATCTCCAAGGAGCCGCACGGACCCTATGTGCGGGCAGGCGACAACGACTGGATCGACATCGTGCGCTGGACGCACAATGCCCGCCTCGAAGCCGAGGAGATCGGCATCACGTCGCAGAACCTCGAAAGCTTTCGCAACACGCGCTCGCTGGCGGCGCGTCGGTTGCTCGGCATCGATACCGGCAACGGCAAGGCGCTGGGCCTCGACGAGCAGTGGGCCTACCGGATCATCGCCCAGGTGGGCAATTACGGCGAAAGCTACGAACGCCACTTCGGCGCCGAATCTGCACTGAAATATGCCCGTGGCCTCAACGCGCTGTGGACCCGCGGCGGCGTGATGTATCCGCTGCCGATGCGCTAGAATCCGGAACGACTTTGTGGTCGTTCGAGGGCGCGAGCCGAAAATTTCCCGGTCGGTCTTCACGGTTGTTTGAACGAAACTCCGTTCACGCGCACACGCCAAGCGCGTAAGCCGTTCAGCCTCCAGGAAACGGACGATAATGACATCAGCCCTTGCCCAAGACGGCGCGTTCGCGCGCCTGCGTGTTCGTCTCGAGGAAGAAGAACATGCAGGCCTGGCCTTCGCCTTTCGCTTCCGCCTGATCGCCCTCGGCACCGTGGCCGTATGGCTGCTGTTCGCCGCCGGGCCGGCACGCGTCGGCGTCGGTGTCGGTGCCTGCGTGACGATGATGGCGACGGCCTGGCTGGTCTATGCCTTCCGCGCCTCACCGCATGCCCGGTCGTTGCAGCTCGCCGTCACCGTCGTCGACGTGACCGTCATCACCATCGGGACCATCGTGCCGATCCCCGGCGCGGAGAACGGGCTGTGGCTCGAACAGGTATTCGGTCGGCGCTCGCTGTTCCTCTATCTCGTGATCTACCTGACCGCGAGCGCGCTGAGCTACTCGGTGCGTACCGTGATCCTGACCGGCGCCGCGTCGCTCGTCGCGTTGGTGAGCAGCTTCGCCTGGACCGCGCTCGACCAGGCGCGACTGTCCGGCCTCGATCTCCCCGGCATGTCGGAGCTCTGGCCCGTGGCGCGGTCCATCTTCGCGCGGCTGATCGGCCCCGGCTTCGTCACGCCCGAGGCCTTCCTCGTCCAGCAGCTCATCTTCATGACCTTGTGCACCGGGTTCATCGCCGTCGCCGTCTGGCGCGCCCGCGCGCATCTCGGGCGCACGTTGATGGCCGAGGGCGAGCGCAACAACCTCGCGCGCTTCTTCTCGCCGAATCTCGTCGATCGCCTCGCCGGCGGACGGCACGACTTCGAGGTCGCCCGAGAGAGCAAGGCCACGGTCCTGTTCGTCGACGTCGTGGGGTTCACGCGCTTGATGGAAGGGCAGCCGCCACAGCAGACGATCGACTTCCTGCGCGTCTTCCACGAGCGGATGGCGGAGTGCATCTTCGGCCATGGCGGCACGCTCGACAAATTCATCGGCGACGGCGTGATGGCGACCTTCGGCACGCCCGACGCGCAGCCCGACGACGAGACCCGCGCGCTGCGCTGTGCGCTCGACATGGTGCGGTCGGTCGAGGACTGGAACCGCGGCCGCCGCACGCGCGGCCTGCCGGCCGTGCGTATTGCCGTCGGTGTCCATGTGGGCCCCGTGCTGATGGGCGCGATCGGCAGCCGCAACCGGCTCGAATACAGCGCCGTAGGCGATACGGTGAACGTGGCGAGCCGCCTGGAACATCTGGCGCGTGCCCACGGTGCCTCGATCGTGGCCAGCGCCGAGACGCTGGCCGCCGCCGTCAATTCGGGAGGTTTCACGGCAGGCGACAGCAGGCGCTTTCGCCCCGTCGGCGCCGTCCAAGTTCCCGGCCGGGGCGAGCCGGTGGAGGTGTTCGTCGTACCGGTTTCCGGGAGCGACGCCCGCTGAGCGACCTCGAAGGCCGCAGCGCGAGCGGAGGATGCGGCGTCGCGTGACGCCTGCGGGAGGGGCTGTTAGCGTCCGCGCCATAGATCAAGAAGAGTAGCGTGGAGGAGTGATGTTCGAGTTCAAGCCCACCCGTCGTGCCGTGCTGGCCGGCGCCGCCGCGACCCTTGCTGCGCCCGGCCTCGTACATGCGCAGGACGCGTTCCCCAACAAGCCGATCAAGTTCATCGTGCCCTATACGCCGGCCGGCGCGACCGACAACATCTCGCGCATCGTGATGGCCAAGGTGTCCGATATTCTCGGCCAGCAGGTCCTGATCGACAACAAGGCGGGCGGCGGCGGCACCATCGGCACCGACGCGATCGCCAAGGCAGCCCCCGACGGCTACACGATCGGCCTCGTCACCATCTCCATGTTCTGCATGGCGCCGGCGCTCTACGCCAGGCTGCCCTACGATTCGGCCAAGGACTTCTCGCCGATGGCCGGCATGTCGGTGTGGCCGAACATGCTGGTGGTCCATCCCAGCGTGCCGGCCAAGACCGTGCCGGAACTGATCGCGCTGCTGAAGGCCAATCCGGGCAAGTACAACATGGCCTCGTCCGGTTCGGGCACCACGATCCATCTCGCCGGCGAGATGTTCAAGCAGCTCACCGGCACCGACATGCTGCATGTCCCCTACAAGGGCAGCGCCGGCGCGATACAGGACCTGATCGCGGGCAACGTCCACATCATGTTCGACAACATGCCGAGCTGCTTCCCGCATGTTCAGGCCGGCAAGCTGCGGGCGCTGGGCGTTACCAGCCGCGAGCGCAACAAGGCCGCGCCCGACGTGCCGGCGATCATCGAATTCGTGCCGAACTATGTCGTGGAAGTCTGGATGGGCTTCGGCGGTCCGGCGGGCGTGCCGCAACCCATCGTCGACAAGCTCTCGGCCGCCGGCATCAAGGCGCTCGAGGATGCCGATGTGAAGGCCAAGTTCGCCGCCCTCGGCACCGATCCCTGGCCGATGTCGCCCAAGGCCCTGCAGGACCGCATCGTGAGCGAGATCGCGGTGTGGGCGCCCATCGTCAAGGCGAGCGGCGCCAAGGTGGACGGCTGAGGCCGCGCCGACCGGACCTCGAACCCGCGAGCCGTCCTCCCTTGTGGAGGGCGGCGGTCGCGGCTCTTTTCTTTCTGGTCGTCGTTCCCGCGCTTGGTTTCTGGGGGGCGGTGACCTGGGCCTCGTCGGTGCTGGGCGCACTGGCGCTCCTCATCGTCTGGTTCCTGCTGATGCTGGCGGCCGCGCCGCGGCTGCGCAGCCTCTCGCTCCTCCTGTTCACGGTTTCGGTCGGCATCCTTGCGGGTGAGCTGCTGCTGCGCAGCGACCTGATGAACCGCTACGTCGAGGAGCGCGATCTCTCCCAGTTCCGTCGCGGGCTGGTGACGACGCTGGAGCCGCTGATCGTGCCCGACCCGGCGCTGGCCTATCGCCTGTCGCCGGACCGCAAGGCGCGCGCGACCGCGGCCAAGGACGGGCGCACGATCTACGACGTCACCTACACGACCGACGGCCACGGCTTCCGCGCCCTGCCGCCCGACGGGAAGCCGGCCGGCGACGTGCCGGTCCTGATCCTGGGCGATTCGTTCGCCTTCGGCGGCGGCCTGCCCGACGACGAGACGCTGGCCTGGTATCTGCGCGAGGAGTCGGGCGCGAAGCTCCAGCCGGTGAACCTCGCGGTGAAGGGCTACGGCATCCACCAGGTGCTGCGGCAGCTCGAGATCGGCGAGCCGCGGCGGTCGGGCCACCAGCGCTTTCCCTGGGCGGTGCTGTCGATCGTCGACGACCATGTGTTGCGCGTGGCCGGCCGGGTGCAGTGGCTGCACGACAGTCCGCGCTACGTCGTCGAGCCCGACGGCGCGCTGGTGGCGCGCGGCACCTGGGTGCATCCGTCGGACTTCGTGGAATCGCTGATCGTCGGCTCGCGCCTGTTCGCGCTCGCCTGGAAGGCCTTCGAAGTCGACGAGCCCGGTGAACGGCGCCTGTTCGTCCGGATCCTGCGGGAGATCGAGACGAGGCTCGCGGCCGACTACGGCGCCCGACTGGTGGTGCTCTATTACGCCGGCGAGACCTGGCGCGGCGATCTCGCGGGCTGGCGGAACACGATGGTGCCCTTGCTCTGCGAGGCAGCCGTCCCGGTCCTCGACGTCAACGCGCTGCTGCCCCGGCCGCCGCAGCCGGCCGATCGCTTCTACATCGCCGACGACGGCCATCCGACAGCACTTCTCAACCGGACCATCGCCGCGGCGCTGGTCGAGGATTTCACGCGCGGCACGGTGGAGCGCGGCAGCCTTCGATGTGCCCGGTGATGCCCGGTCTGTGCTAATTCCCCTGTCGACGAGGGCGGGGGAGACGGCGCGTGTACAAATCCATTCTGGCGATATCCGAAGGCGGCCCCGATGCGGTCCTGTCGTTCCGCCTCGCCGCGCGTGTCGCGGCGCTGTTCGACGCCACGGTGGACGCGGTGCACTTCTCGGAGGCCCGGCGCGGCGACGCCGACATCGCGCTTCAGTCGATGCCCTTCCTGAAGACCGATTCCGACGCTCGCGTCGAGGCGCGCGCCCGCGAGTCCGAGCGCGCGTACCGCGAGCTGATCGCACCGCTGGCCGGCGCGACGTTCGCCGGTCCCGGCCTGAAGCGCGAGCGGCTGGTCGCCATGGGCCGCGAGTCGAGCCTGCTGCTGCTCGGACGGCCCGGCACCGACCCCGAGAACATTGCGCCCGAGACGGTTCATGCCGCGCTCTACGAATGCGCGCGCCCCGTGCTGATCGCGCCCCCTCATACCGACCACCGGCCGATCTCGTCGGTCGTCGTGGCCTGGAACGGCAGCGCCCAGGCGGCGCGCGCGGTCGGCTATGCGATGCCGTTCCTCGTCAAGGCGGAGAAGGTGACGGTCCTGGTGGCCGGCGCGGCGCCTGACGCCGTCGCGACGCCGTTTCTCGTGCGCACGCTCGGCCGCCATGGCATTGCCGCTGCCGTCGAGACGATGGATCCCGGCGATGTGTCCGGACGCGCCCGTGGCCGTGCGCTGTTGGAATACACCAGGGAGAAAGGCGCCGGCCTGCTGGTCATGGGCGCCTACGGGCATGGCGGGCTGTCGAATTTCCTCGGGCTGGGCGGCGCGACGGCGAAGGTGATCTCTTCATGCCCCATGCCGCTTCTCCTGGCGCATTGAGTGCGACATGACAAATCGGACTCGGCGTCCGTTGACCTGTACAAGGAGCGATGAGCAACGAAGCATTCGGCAAGCACATGGTGTGGACGGTGGACCCGCGCACCAAATCTGAAATCGGCATCGGCTATTCGAGCCTGGTGGAAGCTAAGGCGGAGGCCACCAAGCTGGAGCAGGTGGGATACACGATCCTCCGGATCGTCCCGACGTCGCTGCCCAAGCCCAATTCCTGATTGTTCCCCCCGACAGGGAACTACGGTTTCAAACCGCCCGGCGAAGCCATTCGCCGGGCTTTTTCATGGGGTGGTGTTTCTCCGATTCGAGTTCACCCCGCACCATCCTCATCCTGAGGAGCGCGCCGAAGGCGTGCGTCTCGAAGGATGGGCAACAAACGTGGTGCTCGTGCCCATGCTTCGAGACGGCCCTTCGGGCCTCCTCAGCATGAGGTTGGTGGTGGTAATTGCATCTCACCCGGAAGAACTCTTGCTCAGGCGCTCGCTTGCCGCTCGATCCAGCGCTGCGCGGGCTCGAGGCTTCGGAACAAGCGCATCGGCCGGTCGGCCGTCGCCAGGATGCCCAGCAGGCGCTCAGTCCGTTCGACCTGGCTGTCGCCCACGACGACCGCCAGCGGCCCGACAGGTCCGCGCTGGTGATAGCTGCGAAAGAGAACGCCCAGCGCCAGCATGTCCTCGCGGCCCATGGCGGGGCGGCCGACGCGGCCGTCGAACAGCTTGGCCCAATTTACCGCGCCCCCGGCATCGACAGCCCGGACATAGTCCTCGATCTCGCCGCGCGTGAAGTCACCATCGGCGGTGATGGTGACCCGTCGGGTCTTGGAATCGATCAGCCAATGCAACGACATGCCGCCTTTGTAGGGGGCGGCTGCGGTCCGGACCAGAGGCGCGCCCAGAGGCGGGCCCGGCGGTCCGCTAGGCGCGGGCTTCGAGCGGCTTGCTCTGCACCAGCTCGTGGCCGGTGAAGCTGCGCGTCTCCGGCGGCGGCAGATCGACGCCCGCCAGTTTCTTCGCGAGCTGTGCCTTGCGGGCCTTCAGCCGCTCACCCATGGCGACGAGATCGAGGTCGGCCTTGCGCAGTTGCGCGAACAGGCCATCGCCCGGCCGCTCCTCTTCCTTGACGTGATGCTTGATCATCTCCGACAGGACCTTGACCTTGGCGTCGTAGAAATCGTCGTCGGGCGAACCGGCCGAGATTTCCGCGATCAAGACCTTGGCGCCGTCATGCTCGACATAGGATTCGTCGAGCAGGTCGTCCTCCACGGCATCCTTGCAGTCGGGGTAGAGGATTTCCTCCTCGATGGTCGCGTGGATCGTGAGTTCGGTGCAGATCTCGGTGGCGAGCGTCTGCTTGCGGCGGGCATCGCGTGCCTTCTCGAACTTCTCGAAGAGATCCTCGACCTTGCGGTGATCGGCCTTCAGCAGGGCGATGGCATCCTGTTTGGCGGGCATTGTAATTCCTTCGGAACGGGATCAGGCGGAACGGGAAGACGAGGCGGGGACCATCGAGTCGACGAGCTTGCCGGCCATGTCGCCGACCTTCTCGCCGAGATGGGCGTCGGCAATCTGCTCGCCGACGGCTGTCTTTGCGGTCTCGAGGACGTCGCGGCCCTTGTCGATCGCCTCGGCGCCGACCTTGCCCAGCACCTGACGCTCGGCCTGCGACACGGGGAGCGCCGCGCCGAACAGGGCACCCAGCGCCGTCCCGATGGCCGCAACGAGGATGGGCTGCTCCTCGAAGAGCTTCGTGACGGCCTGCCGGGTATCGGCGGCGAGCTTCGATGCATCCTGGTTGAGATGCTCGGCCCTCTCCTTGCCCTCCTCGACCAGCCGCTTGGCGTGGTCGACCTGCTCGCCCGCGGCGCCGCGAACGGCGTCGGCCGCTCCCCTGGCCTGATCGGTCAGGGAAGCCGCCGTATCGAGCGCCAGCTTCTCGGCTTTCGTGGCCATTCCCGCGACCTTGTCGGTCGCCTGTCCGGCGAGGGACTTGGCGGTGTCGGCCGCCGTACCGGCGGCGCTCTTCACCTTTCCGGCCGCCGCCGTGGCGGCGTCGGTGCCCACGGTCGTCGCGGTCTTGAGCGCGGAAGTCGCCGTCGCCATCACGTCGGCCCCGGTGGTGCGCGTCAGCATCATGGTCAGGCCGGCGCCGATCAGCAGGGCCGCGCCGGGATTGGTGCGGGCCGATTCTGCCAGGCTCTTCACCACCGAGAGGCTGCTGTCGCGCAGAACGCCGACCAGCTCGGTCGAGAGGGCGGAGGTGGTCATGCCTTCGCGCAGCTGGCCGAGGGTGTTGGACAGGCCGGCGCGCTGGGCCTCGGCTTCGCGTTGGAGTTGGGCGCTCTCTCTCATGTCAGGTTCTCCTTCGCCATGCGGGCGTCGTTCTGCAGGGATGTGATGGTGCGGGTCGGGGTGGGATCGACGGCGCCAAGCGCCTTCTTGCCGGCCATGAGGACGATGATGCCCCCCAAGGCCGATCCGCCGGCGACGATCAGGATCGCCACGGCGGGGCTAACGCCGCTTTCGATCAGGGCGGCGACGAGCGCCTGGAGGACCAGGATGAGGGCGCCGATCATGAAGACGGTACCCACCAGCATCATGACGATGCCGCTGACCAAGCTGGTCCGCAGGGCCTCGGCCTTCTCTCCGATTTCGACCCGGGCGAGCCGGATCTCGGTCTGAATCAGGTCGGCGCTTCGTCCCAGCGCGTCCGTCACCAGGGCGACGACGCCCGGCCTTTCGGTGGTGTTCATGCAGCCCTCCTAGACGTCGATGCGGCCGACGTTGGGCTCGTTTGCCCGGGGTCCGGCGGGTTCTGTCGAAGCGCCGATGCCGGCCTTGACGATGCGCGACAGGGCGAAGCCCACGATGACCGAGCCGGCCAGCAAGGCGAGCGGTTGCCGCTTGCCGAAGTCGGTCGCCATGGTCAGCAGCTCACCCGCCGACTTGTCGCGCAGGTCGTCAGCCAGGCGGTCGATCCGTTGACCGGTCGAGCGGACATAGTCGGCGACCGCCGGGGACTGGTCCTGCAAGCTCCCGGCGAGCGTGGCGGCCGTCTTGCCGAGCGCGGAAACGGCATCCGCCCCGGTCTCGGCGGAGCGCCCGGCCAGCTCTTCGGCCTTTCCCGTAAGCGCATTCTTGATCTCGGATACGGCGGCGCCCAGATCCGCCTTGGTCTCTTTCGGCGCACTCGCCTGTGATGTGTCGGCCATTCGTAGACTCCCTCGGCAAGCTCTTGCCCGGCGACACGCCGGGGGTGGTTGCAGCGCGCTAACGTACCCTCGGCGCATATCGTTGCCTGACTATCTGGAGGCGGTTGCCGATGTCCGTTTGCGGACCGACGACGTGCATCGTCGTCGCCCCCGCAACCGCAATCGCAACCGCAAATCTTCGTGTTGCGTTGCGGCTGCGCGCGACGACCCAGACGCGTCTTCAGGTCAGCAAGAGGCGCCGTGATCAGACTGTTCGCACTGTTTGTCCTCTGCGTCGGCATGGCTGCATCGTCGGCGAGTGCGCAGGACTTCTTCGGTACGCTGGTGGACCGCGCACGCGCCTCGGCATCTCAGCCCTATCGCAAGGAAGCGCCCATCCCCGAAACGGTGAGCCTTGGATACGACGCCTATCGAGGCATCCGGTTCAGGCCCGAATCGACGCTGTGGCGCGAGGGTGGAAGCGATTTCCGGGTCGAGTTCTTTCCGACCGGTTTCCTCTACCAGACACCCGTGAGGCTGAACGTCATCGCGCGAACCGACCGACGCGTCACGGCGCTGACGCCGTCGCCGTCGCTGTTCGACTTCGGTGCCGGCCGTACGCCGGCCAGTGTCGGGTTTGCCGGCTTCAAACTCACTCATCCTCTGAACGGCGAACGCTTCGACGAAATCGTGTCGTTCCTCGGCGCCAGCTACTTCCGGCCGATCGGCAAGGGCCAGACCTATGGCGCATCGGCGCGAGGGCTGGCGATCGACACCGCCCAACCGCGATCCGAGGAGTTTCCCGAGTTCCGCGAGTTCTGGCTGGTCGAGCCGGCGCCGGGGGACGTCTCGGTGACCCTCTACGCCATCCTGGAATCGCCCGGAGCCAGCGGCGCCTATGCGTTCGTGGTCACGCCGGGCCCGCGGACGACGGTCGATGTCGATGCCAGGCTGTTCCTGAGACATGGCGTGTCGGTGCTGGGAATCGCACCGCTTACCAGCATGTTCCTCTCGGGCAAGGCGGGGCCATGGCGCGACGATTTCCGGCCCGAGGTGCACGATTCCGACGGACTGGCGGTGCTGACGGGCGGCGGCGAGCCGATCTGGCGCCCCCTCGGCAATCCGGGAACGCTGCAGGTCTCCACCTTCGTCGACAACAATCCGCGCGGTTTCGGGCTGCTGCAGCGGGAGCGCCGTTTCGAACGGTATCAGGACGGCGTGGCCCAGTATCAGGCGCGACCCAGCCTCTGGATCGAACCGAAGGGCGATTGGGGAGAGGGCGAGGTCCGGCTCGTCGAGATCCCGACGCCGTCGGAGTATCACGACAATATCGTGGCTTTCTGGGTCTCGCGCTGGCCCGTCGCCAAGGGGCAGGCGCTCGAATACCGCTATCGCATCTCCGCTCTTGCCGACGACGCGGCCCTCTCGCCCTTGGCGCGGGTGATCTCCACGCGGCAGGGGCCGATCGAGGGCAACTCGAAGGCGCGCCGTCTGGTCGTGGAGTTCGAGGGCGACGCTTTGTCCACCCTCGACGCGGAACGGCTCGTCGAGTCCAACGTCACCGTATCGGCCGGCCGCTTCCTGCGCGCCGCCATCGACCGCCCACCCGGCTCGACCAATCGCCGCCTCTTTCTCGACGTCGAGTTGGATGGCCGCCGCCCCTCCGACATCAGGGCGCACCTGACGGCCGGCGGCGAACGGCTGAGCGAGACCTTCAACATCGTGCTCCGCCCTTGAGGAGAGCCAATCCAATGGCCGATGAGCGTTACGAGACGAACTGGAACCTCGACCGGCATGCCGGGGGTGCCGCATGGCGCCGGCTCATGTTGTTCTCGGCGGTCGCGATCACGACGGCCGCGGGCGTCCACCTGCTGGCGATGGCGCTGGGGCCTCAGGTGCCGCTGGGACTGGCGATCGCCCTGCTCGGCGTCTTTGCGCTGAGCTTCGCCTGGATCGTGCTCTCCTTCTGGGCGGCCATCCTGGGCTTCTTGCTGAAGGCCACCGGCCTGCATCCGCTCTCGCTGTCGCGCGCCGGTCCCGGCGACGGCGCCGTGCCGGCGCTGCGAGGCCGCACCGCCCTCCTGGTTCCCGTCTACAACGAGCAACCGGATGAGGTCTTTGCCCGGCTCGAGACGACATGGCGCTCGCTGGAAGCCACGGGCCAGGCGGATGCGTTCGACCTGTTCGTGCTGAGCGACACCACGATCGACGCGATTGCCGCCGAAGAAGAAAAGGGCGCGCAGACCCTGCGTCGGCGCCTCGGCCTGGGCGAGCGGCTGCACTGGCGTCGGCGCACCGCCAACGTGGGGCGCAAGGCCGGCAACATCGCGGACTGGCTCGATCACCACGGCAGCCGCTACGACCACATGATCGTATTCGATGCCGACAGCGTCATGTCCGGCGACACGATGGTGCGCCTGGCGGCGCTGATGGACGCCAGTCCGCGCACGGGCATGGTGCAGACCCATGCCGAACCCATGGGGCGCGAAACCCTGTTCGCCCGCGTCCTGCAATTCTCCGCGCGTGTCTATGGCGGCATGCTCTCCACGGGCCATGCCTTCTGGCAGAAGGGCGAGGCGAACTATTTCGGCCACAACGCCATCATCCGGGTCGCCGCCTTTTCCGATCACTGCCGGTTGCCGGTGCTTTCCGGCCGGGCGCCGTTCGGCGGCGAGATTCTCAGTCACGATTTCGTCGAGGCCGCCTTCATGCGGCGGGCCGGCTGGTTCGTCTGGAACCTCCCGACGCTCGGCGGCAGCTACGAGGAGCTGCCGTCGAACGTCGTGGACTATGCCGTGCGCGACCGCCGCTGGATCCAGGGCAACCTCCAGCATGGACGGCTGCTGGTTGCGCGCGGCCTCCACTGGATGAGCCGCCTGCATCTCGCGATGGGCATCATGGGCTATCTCGCCTCGCCGCTCTGGCTGGGATCGCTGATCCTGAGCGCATCGATCGTGCTGGAGCACGAGATCGTTGGTCCGAGCTACTTCGGCAGCGTGCCGTCGCTGTTTCCCAACTGGCCGCAATACAATACCGGCCACGTCCACGGGCTTCTCGTCATGACGGCCTGCGTGCTCTTCCTGCCGAAGCTGCTGGCGCTGTTGCTGCGCCTCGGCGCCTCGTCTCGCGGCCATGGCGGACGTCTGGCGATGACGCTCAGCGTTCTTCTGGAGACGCTCTTCTCGATGCTGCTCGCGCCGATGATGATGCTGTTCCACTCGACGTTCGTGCTGGGAATCCTGGCGGGGCGGGCGGTTGGCTGGCCGCCGCAGGCACGGGGCGATCGGGGCATGGAATGGGACACCGCGCTGGCGCGGCATGTTGGCCAGGTCGTCGTCGGCGTCGTCGCCGTTCTGGTGATCGGAAACTGGGCGCCGGCCTTCCTGCCCTGGCTTCTGCCGGTGGTGGCCGGACTGCTGCTGGCGCCGCCGCTCGCCGTTTATTCCAGCCGCCGCGCGTGGGGCGTCGGCGCGCGCCGCTGGCGCCTGTTCCTCACGCCCGAGGAAAGGAATGCGGCGAGATCCTCCGAAAGGGTCTTGATGGCCGATCCCGAGAGGGGATCGCTGTCCGGCGCTGCGTAGGGTTCAGCCCGCCAACCACAGGAGGAAAACTCTCATGGCCAGGTACTCCCGCGGCGCCGGCAAGGAGGTTGGGAGGGCGCTTCACCGGCGCAAGAAGAGCACGCTCAAGAGCGGGCCCGGGGGCAAGGGCGGAACGGTGACCAGCCGCAAGCAGGCCATCGCCATCGGCCTCTCCGAAGCCCGCGCCAAGGGGAAGAAGGTCCCAACGAAGCGCAAGACGGCGAAGCGCAAGGCCGCCAAACGCAAGACAGGCGCCCGCAAGAGCGCCTGAGCCCGCGCGCGATCCGCCGTCGCTTACTTCAGCTCGTAGCTGTCGATCAGCCACGGCTCGTGCTGGGCCGCGTCGATCCATTCCTTCATTGCCGGATGCCCCAGCACCGCCGTGCAGTAGGCGTCGGCGTCGGTGTCGAGCGTGACGCCGTAGGTCTTGAAGCGCGTCACCACGGGCGCGAACATCGCATCGGCCGCGCCGAACGCGCCGAAGAGGAAGCCATCGTCCTTCTGGAAGGCGCCGGCGAAGCGCTTGCGGCAATCCCGCCAGAGCGAGGTGATTCTCTCGATGTCGGCGCGGGTGCCTGTCGTCATGCCCATGCCGGGATAGGAAGCACGGATGTTCATCGGCATGCTGTTGCGCAGGTCGGGGAAGCTCGAATGCATTTCCGCCGAGATCGACCGGGCGTGAGCGCGCGCCGCGGCCGAGGGCGGCCACAGACCGGCTTCGGGCTTCATGTCGTTGAGATACTCGGCGATGGCGAGCGAATCCCAGACCGCGAGGCCGCGATGCAGCAGCACCGGGAGACGGCCCGAGGGCGAGTGCTTGCGGATCGCCGCCTGCGTCTCCGGCCGGTCGAGCGGTATCACGATCTCGTCGAAGTCGATGCCGGCGATCCTGACCATCAGCCAGCCGCGCAACGACCACGACGAATAGTTCTTGTTGCCGATCACGACGGTGAATTCGGCCATCTACGCCCTCCTTGCCAGCCATGGAGTTTGACCGGCAATGTAATCGCTCTCTTGATGTTTGTGAGCATGGCCATGTCGCTGCCGTTCGTCGACCGTTCTTCTTCCTCTCTCCCCCTGCAGTTTGTTGCTCGATCGAAATGGGGCGCCTGGTTGAAGGCCCAGTCCGGCGCCACGCGTGGCTGGGTCGAATCGCTCGGACTCGCCGGATCGCCGGCCGATGTCGCGGTTCTGCCAGGGCGCGACGGCAAGGCGGCCGGTGCAGTGCTTGTGATTCCGGACGCGCCGACCCTCTGGGATTTCGGCGCGCTGACCGCGAAGCTGCCGGTGGCGACCTGGCGGCTGGAAGGCAAGACCGCGCCGGTATCGATGACCGATGTGGCCGTGGCGATCGGCCTCGGCGCCTGGAAGTTCGAGCGCTATCGCGCCACCAAGGGCAAGGAAGGCCCGCGCTTCGTGTGGCCTGCGGGCGCCGACAAGAAACGGGCGACGGCGACGATCGAGGCGATCTCGATGGCGCGCGATCTCATCACGACGCCGTCGTCCGACATGGGACCGGCCGAACTGGCGGCGGCGGCACAGAAGCTCGCCAGGACGCACAAGGCGAAGATCAAGGTGATCGTGGGCGACGATCTCCTCAGGCAGAACTATCCGACGATCCACGCGGTCGGCCGCGCCTCGGTGCGCGCGCCGCGCCTGATCGACCTCACCTGGGGCAGGGCGAGCGATCCCAAGGTGACGCTGGTCGGCAAGGGCGTGTGCTTCGACACCGGCGGCCTCGACCTCAAGCCGGCGGCCGGCATGCTGATGATGAAGAAGGACATGGGCGGTGCGGCCACGGTGCTGGCCGTGGCGTCGATGATCATGGCGACCGGCCTGCGCGTGCGGCTGCGCGTGCTGGTGCCGGCGGTCGAGAACTCGGTATCGGGCAACGCTTTCCGGCCGATGGACGTGATCAGGACGCGCAAGGGCATCACGGTCGAGATCGGCAACACCGACGCCGAGGGTCGCCTGATCCTCTGCGATGCGCTGGACGAAGGCGCTTCGGAGAAGCCCGCGATGATGATCGATTGCGCGACGCTGACGGGCGCGGCCCGCGTGGCGCTGGGTCCCGACCTGCCGGCGCTGTTCTGCAACGACGACAAGCTGGCCAATGCGCTGGTCGCCGCCGGCGACGAAGTCACCGATCCGATGTGGCGCATGCCGCTGTTCGCGCCCTATCGCCAGATGCTGGCCAGCAAGGTGGCCGACATCAACAACGTCTCGGCCGGCGCCTTCGGTGGCGCGATCACGGCCGCGCTCTACCTGAAGGAATTCGTGCCCGACGACGTGCCGTGGGCGCATTTCGACATGATGGCCTGGAACAACAGCAGCCGCCCCGGTCGTCCCGAAGGCGGCGAAGCCCAGGTCGCGCGCGCGATCTACCGCACGATCGCCGACCGGTTCGGGAAGTAGGGGGCAGCCCTGCCAGTCTTGTCATCCTGAGCGCAGCGAAGGATCTGGCGTTTCCTCAGGAGTGCTCTGGTCATTCCGTGAGGTCCTTCGCTGTGCTCAGGACGACATTGGCTCAGTACCCCGTGACCGGATCGAGACGACGGCTTTTAACTCAAGCGACGGCTCAGTACCCAGTCACCGGGTCGACCGTGTTGATCAGCGGTTGGCCGGCCCGCATGCGCTTGATGTTCTCGATCACGCCGGGCGAGGCGGTGCGCGGGTTGGTGGCGCCGGCGATGTGCGGCGTGACCTTCACCCTGGGGTGCGTCCAGTAGGGATGGGTGTCGGGCAGCGGCTCGGTGTTGAACACGTCGAGCGCGGCGCCGGAGAGATGGCCCGAATCGAGAGCGGCCAGCAGGTCGTCGTCCACCACGTGTCCGCCGCGACCCATGTTGATCACGTAGGCGCCCTTGGGCAGGGCAGCGAACAGCCTGGCGTCGAGCAGGCCCCTGGTGTCGCGCGTGAGCGGCAGCACGTTGATGAGGATGTCGGTCCGAGCGAGAAATGCCGCCAGCCCGTCCGGGCCGTGGAAGGTCTCGACGCCCGGCACGGTCTTCTGCGTTCGGCTCCAGCCGGCGGTGGGGAAGCCCAGGGCCGCAAACTTCTTCGCCGTGTCCTGGCCGATCGTGCCGAGGCCGGTGATTCCGATTCGCCGATGGATTGTGTCGACGAAATCCTCGGGCTTCCATGCCTTCGCCCGCTGGCTCTCGGCGTACTTGTCGATGTCGCGGTGGTGACGCAGTGCGAAGTAGATGGCGTATTCGCTCATCTGCCCGACCAGCCCGTCGTCCATGATGCGGGTGATCGGCACGCCGGCAGGCAGTTGATCGTCGGCCAGCAGATGGTCGACGCCCATGCCCAGCGACACGATGAGTTTCACATTCGGGAAGGAGGCGATCAGGCCCCGGTCCGGCTTCCAGGCGAGGACGACTTCGATGTCGTCCTTGTTCCCGAGATTGTCCCGGGTGCGGAAATCGATCGGACCAAGACCTGCTTCCAGGACCTTGTTCCAGAGGACGCCGTCGGTATCGCGGCTGATGTAGGCAATAGCTCCGGCCATGCAGCCTTTTACTTAGGGAGCGTCGCCGGGTCGAGCTTGATTCCCTTTTCCTTGTAATAACGCACGGCGCCGGGGTGGAATGTGAGGACCGTGTTTCGGGCCGCGTTGGCCGCAACCGTCTCCCGGGCCGCCGCGTGGGCGCGGATCATTGCCGAATTGTTTTCGAGGATGGTCTTGGTGATCCTGTAGGCCACCGCGTCGGACATGTCCTTGCTGGCGATCGCGAAATTGTAGAGGCCGATCGTCTTCTGGTCCTCCGTCTGCTGCCTGTAGAGGCCCTTCGGCACCGTCGACTCGGTGAATTCCGGGATCCGGGCGCGGATGGTCGCGATCTCTTCCGGCGTCCATGTGAAGAAGTTGATCGCCTGCTCGGAATCGAGCTGCGTGAAGATCGGCACCGGTACGCCGGCACCGAAGCAGAAGGCGTCGATCAGGCCGTCGTTGAGTTGGTTGCCGACCTCGCTGCCCTGGCCGTTGCGCGCCGTGACCTTCATGCCCAGCGCATCGAAGATCAGGGGGAAGTAGGTGCCGGGTGTGCCGGCCTTGGGACCGGTGCCGACGGTCTTGCCCTCGAGCTGCCTGAAGCTGTTGATGCCCGACTTCTTCAGCGCAACGCATTGCATCGGCGTGTCGTACATCGGGAAGAGCGCGCGGATGCTGTCGTATTTCCTGCCCTTGGTCCACGGCGCGGAACCCTGTAGCGCCTGCAGGGCGACGCCCATAGTCGTCATGCCGAGGCCGATCTTGCCGTCGTCGATCATGATGACGTTCTGGTTGGGTCCCTGCGTCTGCTGCGTCGTCACCTGCATGCCGGCCTTGTCGGTCAGCAGGGCGGCAACGCCGCCGCCATAGACGTGATAGGTGCCGCCGACGGATGCGGTGCCCAGGGTGATCGGCACAGGCTGGGCGAAGGCGGCGGACAGGGCGATCGGGGTGGCGACGACGAGAGCAGCAGCAGCAAGAACGCAGCGGAAGCCGATCATGACGGTCCTCCCTTTCAGGCCCTCCTCATAAATTTGTCGCGCGAGGCCTGCAAGCCGTCACAGACTTCCGTGCAATTGAAACAATCAGGTCGCGACGACTCGACTGTCGGCGCCGATGGCCTCGAGGTTGAAGGCCGCAGCGATGAGCGCCTGCGTGTAAGGGGTTTGCGGCGCCTCGAAAATCTGGCTCGCGGGCCCGCGCTCGACCACCTTGCCATGCCGCAGGACGACGACCTCGTCGGCCAGCGCGCGCACGACCTTGAGGTCGTGGCTGATGAAGAGATATGCAAGTTTGTACTTCTGCTGAAGGTCGCGCAGCAGGTCGACGATCTGGGCCTGGACGCTCATGTCGAGCGCCGAGGTCGGCTCGTCGAGCACGATCAGGCGCGGCTTGAGGACCAGCGCGCGGGCGATCGAGATGCGCTGGCGCTGGCCGCCCGAGAATTCGTGCGGGTAGCGGTCGCGGCTTGCGGGGTCGAGCCCGACCTCGCGCAGCACCTGCTCGATCATCGTGGCGCGCTCGGCCGGTGTGCCGATCCTGTGGACCTCCAGCCCCTCGCCGATGATCTCGCCGACCGACATGCGGGGGCTCAGCGAGCTGAACGGATCCTGGAAGACGATCTGCATCTCGCGGCGCATGGGCCGCAGCTCGCGCTGGCTCAGCCCCTGCAGGTCCCGGCCGTCGAACCTGATGCCGCCCTCGCTGCGCTCCAGCTTCAGCAAGGCGAGCCCCAGCGTCGTCTTGCCCGATCCCGATTCGCCGACCAGGCCGATCGTATGGCCCTCGCGCAGCGCGATGCTGACACCGTCGACCGCCTTCACATGACCGACCGTGCGGCGCATCAGGCCGCGCCGGATCGGGAAATGCACCTTGAGGTCGTCGAGGCGCAGGATCTCGGGTGCCAACGGATCGGCGGCGGCCGGCCGGCCCTTGGGCTCGGCCGAGAGCAGGTGCTGGGTGTAGCTGTGCTGCGGATTGTCGAAGACCTCGGCCACGGGGCCTTGTTCGACGATGCGGCCCTGGGTCATCACGCACACCCGGTCGGCCATCTTTCGCACGATGCCGAGATCGTGGGTGATGAACAGCAGCGCCATGCCGTAGCGCGCCTGCAACGACTTCAGGAGCTTCAGGATCTGCGCCTGGATGGTGACGTCGAGCGCGGTCGTGGGTTCGTCGGCGATCAGCAGGTCGGGCTCGTTGGCGAGCGCCATGGCGATCATCACCCTCTGGCGCTGGCCGCCGGAGAGCTGGTGCGGATAGGCGTCGAGGCGCTTGGCGGCCTCGGGGATGCCGACCTGCTCCAGCAGTTCGAGCGTGCGCTTGCGCGCGGCTTCGCGCGACAGGCCCTTGTGCAGGATCAGCACCTCGTTCACCTGCCGCTCGATCGTGTGCAGCGGGTTGAGCGACGTCATCGGCTCCTGGAAGATCATCGAGATCCGGTTGCCGCGCACCGACAGCAACTCGCGCGTCGAGGCGCCGACCAGTTCCTGGCCCTGGAAACGAATGCTCCCCGTGGGATGGCTGGCCGACGGATAGGGCAGGAGCTGCAGCACCGACAGTGCCGTTACCGACTTGCCGGAACCGGATTCGCCGACCAGCGCGACGGTCTCGCCGCGCTTGATGTCGAAGCTGACGCCGCGCACCGCGCGCACCGCCTTGTCGCCGGTGCCGAAGTTGACGGAGAGGTCCTTGACCTCGAGCAGGAGGGAGTCGCTCACGCCAGCACCTTGCGCGGATTGAAGGCATCGCGCACCGCCTCGCCGATGAAGACCAGCAGCGACAGCATGAGCGCGATGACGAAGAAGCCGGTGAAGGCGAGCCACGGGGCGGTGAGGTTGTTCTTGCCCTGCAGCAGCAGCTCGCCCAGCGAGGGCGAGCCCACCGGCAGTCCGAAGCCCAGGAAGTCGAGCGAGGTCAGCGTCGTGACCGAACCCGCCAGGATGAAGGGCAGGAAGGTCAGGCTGGCGGTCATCGCATTGGGGAGGATGTGGCGGAACATGATGCGCGCATCCATCATACCCAGCGCGCGGGCCGCCCGGACATAGTCGAAGTTGCGGCCGCGCAGGAATTCGGCGCGCACCAGCCCGACCAGCGCCATCCAGCTGAACAGCAGCATGATGCCCAGCAGCACCCAGAAGCCCGGCTGGATGAAGCTCGCCAGGATGATCAGGAGATAGAGCGTCGGCATGCTCGACCAGATTTCGAGGAAGCGCTGCATCACGAGGTCGACCACGCCACCGAAATAGCCCTGCACCGCGCCGGCGGCGATGCCGATCACGGTGCTGGCCACGGTGAGCGCCAGCCCGAACAGGACGGAGATGCGGAAGCCGTAGATCAGCCGGGCGAGCACGTCGCGGCCGCTGTCGTCGGTGCCCAGCCAGTGCTGGCGCGAGGGCGGCTGCAGGGTCGTCCGGCCCTCGCCCTTCAGCACCGTGTCGTAGCTGTAGGGAATCGGCGGCCAGAGGATCCAGCCCTTCTCCTCGATCAGCTTCTTCACTTCCGGATCGGAGTAGACGGTGTTGGTCGGGAAATCGCCGCCGAACGTCGTCTCGGGATAGTCCTTGAGCAGCGGCGAGTAGAAGCCGCCGTCGTAGCGGATGAGGATCGGCTTGTTGTTGGCCAGCAGCTCGGCAAACAGCGACAGGAAGAACAGGGTTCCGAAAACCGCGAGCGAGATCATGCCGCGCTTGCTGGAACGGAAGGCCGCGAGGCGGCGCCGGTTCATCGGGTTCATCAGCCGCGCGCCTCGAAGTCGATCCGGGGATCGACGACCGTGTACATGATGTCGCCCAGGATCCCCATGACCAGGCCGATCAGGCCGAAGAAGTAGAGCGTGCCGAACATGATCGGATAGTCGCGGTTCAGCGCCGCCTCGAAGCCCAGCAGGCCGATCCCGTCGAGCGAGAAGATCACCTCGATCAGCAGCGAGCCGGTGAACAGCACGCCGATGAAGGCGGCGGGAAAGCCCGCGATCACAATCAGCATGGCGTTGCGGAAGACGTGGCCGTAGAGCACGCGGCGCTCGACGAGGCCCTTGGCGCGGGCGGTCAGCACATACTGCTTGTGGATCTCCTCGAGGAACGAGTTCTTGGTGAGGAAGGTGAGCGTCGCGAAGCCGCCGATCACCATGGCGCCGATCGGCAGGGCCATGTGCCAGAAATAGTCGAGCACCTTGTCGATCGTGCCGAGCGAGCTCCAGTCGTCGGAGACGAGGCCGCGCAGCGGGAACCACTTGAAGTAGGAGCCGCCGGCGAACAGCACGACCAGCAGGAGCGCGAACAGGAAGCCCGGGATCGCGTTCAGCACGATCAGTGTGGTCGAGGTCGTCACGTCGAAGCGCGAGCCATCTCGGACGGCCTTGGCGATGCCCAGCGGTATCGACACGAAGTAGATCAGCAGCGTGGTCCACAGGCCGAGCGAGATCGACACCGGCATCTTCTCGATGATGAGGTCGACGACGCGCTTGTTGCGGAAGAAGCTCTCGCCGAAATCGAAGACGAGATAGTTCTTCATCATCAGCAGAAAGCGCTCGCCGATCGGCTTGTCGAAGCCATACATCTTCTCGATGCGCTCGATCAGCTCGCGCGGCAGGCCGCGGGCGCCGCGATAGGTGCCGCCGCCCGAGGAATCCGTGGCGGATTTGCGCAGCGTCTCGCCGCCGCTGGAGCTGCCGGAAAAGCGCTCCGTGGCGTCGACCGACGTGCCCTGGATCTGGGCCAGCGTCTGTTCGACCGGCCCGCCGGGCGCGGCCTGCACGATGAAGAAGTTGATGACCATGATGCCGAACAGCGTCGGCACCACCAGCACGAGGCGTCGCAGGATGTAGGCGAGCATGGAGCGGCCGGACGCCTACTTCCTCTCGCGCTGCAGAGCGCGATCCTTGGCCTCGTCGATCCACCAGGTGTCGAAGGCGAAGGGCGCGTAGCGGGCGCTCTTCTCCGGCCGCGCAAAGCGGTTCCAGTAGGCGACGAAGACCTTGTTGTTGTGCCAGTTGGGCACCACGAAGTTGCTCCACAGCAGGACGCGGTCCAGCGCCCTGGTCACGGCGATCAGGCTCTCGCGATCCGGCGCCGCGATCAGCGTGTCGACCAGCGAGTCGATGGCGGCATCCTTGACGCCCAGCGAATTGCGGCTGCCCGGCGTGTCGGCGGCCTTCGAGCCCCAGAAGTCGCGCTGCTCGTTGCCCGGCGACAGCGACTGGCCGAAGCCCTCGACCATCATGTCGTAGTCGAACTCGTCCTCGCGGCGCTTGAACTGCGCGGTGTCGACCGTGCGCACGTTCATGTCGATGCCGATGCGCTCCAGGTTCTGCTTGTAGGGCAGCACGACCCTCTCGAAGCTGGCATCGTTCAGGAGCATCTCGAAGGCCAGCTTCTTGCCGGTCTTCGTCTCCGTCATCTTGCCGTCCTTGACCTCCCAGCCGGCCTCCTTGAGGAGCGCCAGCGCCTTGCGCGCCAGCTCGCGGACGTTGCCGGTGCCGTCGGTCTCGGGAAGCACGTATTCCTTGGTGAAGACCTCCTCGGGGATCTTGCCGCGCAGCGGCTCGAGGTACTTCAGCTCGGCCGCAGTCGGCAGGCCGGACGAGGCGAGTTCGGAGTTGCCGAAGAACGAGACGTTCCGCTTGTACATCCCGTAGAACAGGTTCTTGTTCGCCCAGGCGAAGTCGAACATCGTGGCGATCGCCTCGCGCACGCGCTTGTCCTTGAAATAGTCGCGGCGCGTGTTGAAGGCGAAGCACTGCATGCCGGTCGGCAATTCGTGCGGGATCTCGGCGCGCTGGATGCGGCCGTCGCGCACCGCCGGGATATCGTAGGCGGTCGCCCAGTTGCGCGCGATGTTCTCCTGCCGGACGTCGAGGTCGCCGGCCTTGAAGGCTTCGAACTGCACGGTGACGTCGCGATAGTACTCGTAGCGGATCACGTCGAAGTTGTTGCGGCCGCGATTCATCCAGAGATCCTTCGCCCACCAGTCGGCGACCCGGCGGTAGGTGATGGACCGGCCGACGTCGAAGGTATCGACCTTGTAGGGGCCGCTGCCGAGCGCGGGCTCCAGCGAGACCTTCTCGAAGTCGCGATTGGCCCACCACTTGGAGGGAAGGATGGGGAGCTGCCCGATGATCAGCGGCAGCTCCTTGTTGGTGTTGTCGCGAAAGCTGAACTTGACCTTGCGGTCGCCGACCTTCTCGGCCTTCAGCACGTCGGCGTAATAGAAGGCGTAGTTCGGCAGTCCCTTGGACTTCAGGATGTCGAGGGAGAAGATGACGTCCTCGACCGTGATCGGGCTGCCGTCGTGCCAGCGCGCCTGCGGCCGCAGGGTGAAGGCCACCCAGGCGCGGTCCTCCGGCCACTCGATCGTCTCGGCGATCAGCCCGTATTCGGTCGAGGCCTCGTCCCGGGAATTCCAGCACAGCGTGTCCCAGAGCTGGCTGATGCCGGCCGCCGGCACGCTTTTCACGATGTAGGGATGCAGGGAATCGAAGGTGCCGCGGGCGCCCAGCCGGACGCTGCCGCCCTTGGGGGCATTGGGGTTCAGGTAGTCCGGTGGGCCGGCATCGGCCTTGTACTTGGGCTCGCCATGCATGGCGAAGCCGTGGCTGACATGGATCGTGCCCGGGGCGGCCGGGGCCGCGGGAGCCGGGGTCTGGGCCCGCAGAATCGCCGGCGCGCCGACCCAAAGGGCCGCGCCGCCCGCCAATATGCTGCGCCGTCTGATCGCCATGCGATGCGCTCCCCAGCCTGTCCGGTCTCGTTTCATATATAGCGCGATGCAGTTGGGCGGCACTATGGCCGGGGGGTTACATCCGGGCCAGCTTTCCCAACTTCTGGAACGGCCGCCGGCCCCGGGTCTCGTCATCGTCAGATGACATATCGTCATGCGAATACGGGCGTCTGCTCGTTTGACTTCGCCCGTTCCTGCGCTCAGTTTTCGACCATGGTCGACACGACAGATTTCGCGCCGGAATACGACGCGCCGCTCGAATATATGCGCCGCACCCGCGAGTATTACCTCGCGCTGGGCTACGACAATCCCTACCGCTGGGCGCACTACACCGATGCGCCGTTCACGCCGCTGAAAAAGCCGCTGAAGGACAGCACGCTGGCGCTGATCTCGACCGCCGCGCCTTTCCAGCCGGACAAGGGCGACCAGGGTCCCGGTGCGCTCTACAATGCGGGCGCCAAGTTCTATTCGGTCTATTCGGGCGACACTGCCCAGGACCATGACACCCGCATCTCCCACATCGGTTACGACCGCAAGCACACGACGGCGAAGGACAGCAACACCTGGTTTCCGCTGCCGCTGATGCGCGAGTTTGCCCGCGAGGGCCGCTTCAAGTTGGCCGCCCGCTTCCATGGCGCGCCGACCAATCGCAGCCAGCGGGTGACGCTGGAGACGGATGCGCCGGAAATCCTCGCCCGCTGCCGCCAGGACCAGGTCGACGCGGCGCTGCTCGTCCCTACATGACCCGTCTGTCACCAGACCGTGAGTCTGGTCGCCCGATATCTCGAACGGAACGGCATCCCCACCGTGGTGATGGGTGCAGCGAAGGACATCGTCGAATGGACGGGCGTGCCCCGTTTCCTGTTCAGCGATTTCCCGCTCGGCAATTCCTGCGGCAAGCCGCATGAGCCCGATACCCAGCGCTTCACGCTGGATCTCGCGTTGAAGGTTCTGGAAAGCGCCATCGGTCCGCGCACGACGGTCCAGTCGCCGCTGCGCTGGAACGACGACGGGGACTGGAAGAACGACTACAACAATCTCGAGCGCATGCCGCCCGAAGAGGTCGCCAAGCGGCGCGCCGAATTCGACAAGGTGAAGCAGGTCGCGCTCAGCCAGCGCAAGCAGGCGGGCGTGGCATAGGAGCGATATGAGCAAGCCGTTTGCGGGCGTAAAGGTCGTCGATTTCACGCGCGTGCTGGCGGGGCCCTACAGCTCCTACCAGCTCGCTTTGCTCGGCGCGGATGTGGTGAAGATCGAGTCGCGCGAAGGCGACGACATGCGCTTCGGCACCCGGTCCAACGACTGGGAGAAGCGCGGCCTCGCGGCGCCCTGGGTCGCGGTCAACGGCAACAAGCGCTCGATCACGCTCGACCTCAAGCAGCCCAAGGCGATCGAGGTCATCAAGCGCCTCGTCGAGAAGGCCGACGTCGTCGTCGAGAACTTCCGGCCGGGCGTGATGGACAAGCTCGGCATCGGCTACGAGACGCTGAACAAGATCAATCCCAGGCTGATCTACTGCGCCGTGTCGGGCTTCGGCCAGGTCGGTCCCGACTCCAAGACCGCGGCCTTCGACGGCATGATCCAGGCCATGTCGGGCCTGATGTCGATCACCGGCTTCGAGAACAATGGCCCCACGCGCGTGGGCTTCGCCGGCGCCGACGTGATGTCGGGTGCCACGGCCGCGCTGGGCATGGCCTCGGCGCTTTACCAGCGCACCCATACCGGCAAGGGCCAGCTCGTCGACGTCGCCATGATCGACTCGGTGATGGGCTATCTCGCCCAGCAGTTCACCGAGCACATGATGACCGGCCGCGTCCATGGCCAGGCCGCCAACCTGTCGGTGACGCGCAAGCCCACGGGCAATCTGTTCAAGACGAAGGACGGCTGGATCGTGCTCGCGGTCATGACCGATCCGCAGTTCAAGCGGCTGATGAAGGTGCTGGGCCGCGAGGAGGTGCTGGACGATCCGCGCTTCGTCGACTGGGCGACGCGCATCGCCAACAACACCGCCCTGCACGAGATCGTCGAAGGGGCGATGAAGACCGAGGACTCCGCGACGTGGATCGAGCGCTTCGCCAAGGCCGACGTGCCGGCCGGCCGCGTCCATAGCATCCCGGAGACCGCGCAGCTCGATCTCTTCAAGCATCGCACGGTGCTGCAGACCGTCGAGACCGAGCACGGCCCGATCAAGGTCGTCGGTTCGGGCTTCCGCCTCGAACACGGCGGCGGCTCGATCGACCGCCCGCCGGCGACGCTCGGCCAGCACACCGACGAGGTGCTGAAGGAGGCCGGCTACTCGCTGGCCGAGATCGCCGAGATGCGCGCGGCAGAGGTCGTCTGAGGGCGCATCTCGACTGGGGGCTCTAATCGTCGAAACCGACGAAGACGGTCGCTTCGGCGACGGACTTTCGTTCCGACACGACCGCATTCGCCGGGAAGCTGTCATCCGGCCAGCCCAGGGCGATGCTTTTCATGATGACCTGATCGTCGGCAATCCCCGCGTGCTCGCGCACCACCGGCGACTGCATGATGCCCTGGCTGTTGATCACGGCGCCCAAGCCGCGCGACCAGGCCGCGTTCACCAGCGCCGTCGCCACGGCGCCACAATCGAACGGCGTATCGTCGCTGCCGTCCAGCACGCGATCGTAGGTCACGATCACGCAGACCGGGGCGTCAAACTGACGGAAGCCGCGCAGGACCCAGTCCTGGCGCCCGGTCTTGTCGTCCCGCGCGATCCCCATGGCGGAGAACAGTTGCTTGGCGACGCCGACCTGTCGGTCGCGGTGCGCACCTTCAAAGCCCTTGCCGGTACGGAATTCGCGCGACTGAGGGATGCCGGCCACCATGCGCTCCGTGTTGCCTGCGCGGATCCGGTTCAGCGGCTCGCCGGTGACAATGTAGAAATTCCACGGCTGGGTGTTCATCGACGACGGCGCGCGCATCGCCAAGCCGATGATCTCCTCGATCAGCGCCTTGGGGACGGGATCGGGTTTGTAGCCGCGGATGCTGCGGCGGCCGCGGATGACGTCGTCGAACTGCATTTTTCTGGGATTCCCCGGATGTTTGGTAGCCGGCGGAGTTTTCGCGGTTCCCCGCCCGCGCGCAAGGCGGACAGCATCGCCACCACGACGACGTGCTCTCGGTCCATCAGCGGCGGTCACCGCCGAACTTCACTTCGTAGTTCAGGATCAGCCGGTAGTCGTTGATCGTCGTCGTGACGCCATTGAGGGTCTGATCGACGAGGCCCATGCGGGCGCGCAGTTGCAGCGGCCGTAGCCAGTCGGGAGCCTCCTTGGAGGCCACCCGGTACATCAGATCGAAATCGTACTCGTTGTTGTTCGACAGCGGCGCGCCCGTCGTGCTGTTGATCGCGCCGTTGCCGAACGTCGCCGAGAACAGGAAGGTGAGGCCCGGAAGGCCGATGCCCGCGAAGTCGTAGGTGAGCCCGACCTGCCAGGCGCGTTCGTTGGCGCGGTCGAAGTCCAGCGTGATCTGCTTGGTGTAGCCGATCCATTGTCCGTAGGGCGTGCGATAGGCCGCGGCGCTGCCGACCTGGGTGTAGGCGCCCCAGAGGGTGAAGTCGTCGAGCAGGACCGTCGCGCGCAGGCCCGCCGACCAGGTGCTGAAGGGCTGGCCGGTCAGCAGGTTCAGGCCGTTGCTGCCCTGGACCATCACGTTGCTTTCGAGGCGAGCCTTCAGACGGGCGTTGATGCCGAAGGTCCGGCCGATGTCGCCATAGCTCGACGTCAGGATGTCGGGCACGTAGTAGACAGAGCCGCGCAGGCGAAGATCGTCCAGCGAGCCGTACTTCAGGCTCACCAGCCCCATGCCGGCATTGTGGTTGGGCGCGCCGGCCCGCTCGCCCATGTTGATGAAGGTCCAATAGTCCTTCGGCTTGATCGCCGCGACATAGCCCGCGAAGTAGTCGATCGCCGCGATCCTGCCGCGCAGCGCATACGCCTCGAAGGTGATCGGGATCATGCGATCGTCGTTGGGATTGACCTCCAGCTCGTCGATGAGCTGGCGGAAGACGGTGAAGGTCTGGCCCTGCGCCCGCACCGAGGCATAGGCCTGGCCGAGGACGAAGAAGCCATACTGCCCGGTCTTCAGGATCTGCGAGCCGCTGGTGTCGGCCGGCGCCCACAAAGGCTGCGTGGTGTAGGCGACCGCGCCGGCCTGCAGCGTGTCGTACAGCCAGCCCGATTCGTAGCCGACCCATCCGCCACCCGCCCACGCGACGTTGTTGGGCCACTGCGGATTGGTCTTGTCGAAGTAGAAGCTGCGGAAATGAAGCGTGGCGACGGCGTCGTCATGAAGAAAGCTCTTGAGGGCGTCTGCCAGTCCCTGTGCCTTCACGGGCGATGAAGCCAGGCAGGTCAGCAGGGTCGCGAGAAACATCAGGCGGGCGCACATCGACTGAGCGTTACCAGCGCAACATGACCGATTTGCTGAACCAGCCACGTTCTTCACTTTCTCTTCACGACCGGCCGACGTAAGGTCCGAGCGTCCAAGGGGGGTCCCGACAAGGGGCTGAGATACCGATGGTCGCCAGAAATGGCGTCGGCGCGGTGACCCTTTGAACCTGATCCGGGTCATGCCGGCGAAGGGACTGGATACATCCTTTGCACGACAAAACACCGGATCTCCGTCCGCCAACCAGCCACGGGAGATCCATCATGGACACCATCGTCACCGCCACCGCCCCGACCGTCACGACGGGGCCTCTGCCTGCATCCCGCAAGGTCTACGCGACTCCCGAAGCCGCGCCCGACCTGCGCGTTCCCCTGCGCGAGATCGAACTCTCGTCGCCGCTCGAGCCGCCAGTGCGCGTCTACGATACGACCGGTCCCTACACCAACACAGACGTTGCGATCGACGTGCGCAAGGGCCTCGCCCAGACGCGCCGCGCCTGGGTGCTGGAACGCGGCGGCGTCGAGGAATATGCCGGCCGCACCATCCAGCCGATCGACAACGGCAACGTGAAAGCCTCGGTGCTGCGGCCGTTTCCGCACGCGCACAAGCCGCTGCGCGGCCTCGACGGCAAGCCGATTACGCAATTCGAATGGGCGCGCGCCGGCGTGATCACCAAGGAGATGATCTACGTCGCGGCCCGCGAGAATCTCGGCCGCAAGACGGTGCTCGACGAGGCCGAGGCGCGTCTCGCCGACGGCGAGAGTTTTGGCGCGGCATTGCCCGCTTTCATCACGCCGGAGTTCGTGCGCCAGGAGATTGCCGCGGGCCGCGCCATCATCCCGGCGAACATCAATCACACCGAACTCGAGCCGATGATCATCGGCCGGAACTTCCTGGTGAAGATCAACGCCAACATCGGCAACTCCGCCGTCTCCTCCTCGATGGAGGAAGAAGTCGAGAAGATGGTGTGGTCGATCCGCTGGGGCGCCGACACCGTCATGGACCTGTCGACGGGCCGCAACATCCACGACACGCGCGAATGGATCGTGCGCAACGCGCCGGTGCCGATAGGCACCGTGCCGATCTACCAGGCGCTGGAGAAGGTCGGCGGCGACCCGACGAAGCTCTCCTGGGAAGTCTTCCGCGACACACTGATCGAGCAGGCCGAGCAGGGCGTCGACTACTTCACCATCCATGCCGGCGTGCGTCTCGCGCACGTGCCGCTGACGGCCAGCCGGGTCACCGGCATCGTGAGCCGTGGCGGCTCGATGATGGCGCAATGGTGCCTCACCGAGCATCGCGAGAGCTTCCTCTACGAGCATTTCGGCGACATCTGCGACATCATGCGCAAGTACGACGTCTCCTTCTCGCTGGGCGACGGGCTGCGGCCGGGCTGCAACGCCGACGCCAATGACGCCGCGCAGTTCGCCGAGCTAGAGACGCTGGGCGAGCTCACCAAGGTTGCTTGGGACAGAGGCTGCCAGGTCATGATCGAGGGGCCGGGCCATGTGCCCATGCACAAGATCAAGGCCAACATGGACAAGCAGCTGCGCGAATGCGGCGAGGCGCCGTTCTACACGCTGGGGCCGCTCGTGACCGACATCGCGCCGGGCTACGACCACATCACCTCGGGCATCGGCGCCGCCATGATCGGATGGTTCGGCACGGCGATGCTTTGTTACGTTACGCCCAAGGAGCATCTCGGCCTGCCGGATCGAGATGATGTGAAGGTGGGCGTCATCACCTACAAGATCGCGGCCCATGCCGCCGATCTGGCGAAGGGTCATCCGGCCGCCCGCCTGCGCGACGATGCGCTGTCGCGGGCACGCTTCGACTTCCGCTGGCGCGACCAGTTCAACCTCTCGCTCGATCCCGCCACGGCCGAGAAGTTCCACGACGAGACCATGCCCAAGGAGGCCCACAAGACCGCGCATTTCTGCTCGATGTGCGGTCCGAAATTCTGCTCCATGCGTATCACCCAGGACATCAGGGATTACGCCAAGAAGGGCATGGACGAGATGAGCGCCAAATTCCGGGCGGGGGGCGGCAGTCTCTATGTCGAGGACAAACCGACCGACTGACGCAATTTCTCGGGCATCCGAGGGGTCTTTTGCGCCCGTCGGACGTTGAGACCCCGGTCCGGCGGGCGCTTGCCTTGCGCCCGCCATTTCCGTGGGGGAGACTCCGCCGGTTCAGCGCGTATGTGTTACGAGCTGTATTTCTGGGGTGAATCGAGAAAATGAAGCGGCTGCGAACCCTTCTTGGGATCGGTCTCGGGCTGGCGATTGTCGCTGGCGCGGGCTGGTACATCACGCAGTCGAGCACTGCGCCGCCGCCGCGGTCCCCCGGCCGCTTCGCCGCCGGCGCCGCCGTGCCAGTCGGGCTTGCCACGGCTGCCAAAGGCGACATTCCGATCGTCCTGCGGGCGCTGGGCACGGTCACGCCGCTCCAGACCGTGAACGTGAAGACCCAGATCACCGGCCAGCTGATCGACGTCTATTTCAAGGAAGGCCAGATGGTGAAGCAGGGCGACCTGCTGGCGCTGGTCGATCCCCGCCCCTACGACGTTGCCCTGCAGCAGGTGATCGGCCAGCAGCAGCGCGACGAAGCCCTTCTCAAGAACGCCCAGGCCGACCTCGAACGTTATCGCAAGCTGGTGCAGCAGGATTCGATCGCCCGCCAGCAATACGACACGCAGGTGTCGCTGGTCCGCCAGTACGAGGCGGCTCTGGTGGTGGACCAGGCCCTGGTCGACGCGGCCAAGCTCAACGTCGCCTACACGCGCATCACGGCGCCGCTCACCGGCAAGATCGGCCTGCGCATGGTCGACAAAGGTAACTATGTCACTATGGGTGATTCGAGCAGCATCTGTGTGATCATCCAGGTGCAGCCGATTTCGGTCCTGTTCACGATCCCGGAAGACTCCCTGCCGCTGGTGCGCAAGCGCCTGAAGACCGGCGAGACCATGGATGTGCGCGCGCTCGACCGGTCGCAGAAGGTTGAACTCGGCGTGGGACGGCTCGACACGACCGACAACGTGATCGACCTCACGACCGGCACGGTGAAGCTGCGCGCGATCTTCGACAATACCGATGAGTCCCTGTTCCCCAACCAGTTCGTGAACATCCGCCTGCTGGCCGACACGGTGAAGGACGCGGTCGTCGTGCCGGTCGCCGCCATCCAGCGCGGCCAGCCCGGCACCTTCGTCTATCTCGCCAAGGCCGACGATTCCGTGGAGATCCGCGTCGTCGAACTTGGCGAGACCGACGGCGAGAAGGTGGCGATCCTCAAGGGCCTGCAGGTCGGCGACCAGGTGGTGATCGACGGCGTCGACCGCCTGCGCGACGGCGCCAAGATCCGCCGTCCGACCGCCACGCCCCGCGCTTCGTCAGGCCCGCCGGTCGCCAATGCACCGCCTGATGGCCAGATGCAGGGTGCGCCCGCCGACGGGCAGCGCCGGCGGCAGCAGGCCAATGGCGGTGGCGCCGGTACGGGCGGGCCCAACCCCGGCCGGCCGGCGACACAGACCAACCAGTAGCGCGACCGCGACATGAACCCGTCGCGGCTCTTCATCGAACGGCCGGTCGCAACCTCGCTCTTCATGGTTGCGATCATGCTGGTCGGCATCATCGCGTATCGCTTCCTGCCGCTGTCGGCGCTGCCGCAGGTCGACTATCCGACCATCCGCGTGCTGACCGTGTATCCGGGCGCCAGCCCGGAGGTGATGACCACGTCAGTCACCGCACCGCTGGAGCGCCAGTTCGGCCAGATGCCGGGTCTCAACCAGATGACGTCGACCAGCTCGGCCGGCGCCTCGTCGATCACGCTGCAATTCGAGCTTAAGCTCGGGCTCGACATTGCCGAGCAGCAGGTCCAGGCCGCGATCAACGCGGCGGGCAATCTCCTGCCGGGCGATCTGCCGTCCCCGCCCATCTACGCCAAGTTCAATCCGGCCGACGCGCCGGTGCTGACGCTGGCCGTCACGTCGAAGACCGAGCCTCTCACCAGGGTCCACGATCTCGTCGATACGCGCCTCGCGCAGAAGATTTCCCAGATTCCCGGCGTCGGCCTCGTGAAGCTGGAAGGCGGCCAGAAGCCCGGCGTCCGCATCCGCGCCAACCCGACGGCGCTCGCCGCCTACGGCATCAACATCGACGACCTGCGCACCACCATCTCCAACGCCAACGTCAACACACCCAAGGGCAATTTCGACGGGCCGGCGCGTGCGCTGACCATCAACGCCAACGACCAGATCACCGATCCCGACACGTTCCGCGACATCATCGTCGCCTATCGCAACGGCGCGCCGGTGCGCATCCGCGACGTGGCCTCGGTCGAGGAGGGGCAGGAGAACAATCGGATCGCCGCCTGGATGGACAATACCCAGGCGGTGATCGTGAACGTGCAGCGCCAGCCCGGCGCCAACGTCATCGAGGTGGTCGACCGCATCAAGGCCCTGCTGCCGACGTTGCGCGAGACCCTGCCCAACTCGCTCGACGTGACGGTGCTCACCGACCGCACGCTGACCATCCGGGCCTCCGTGCGCGACGTGCAGATCGAACTGGGCTTTGCCGTCGTCCTGGTCGTGGCCGTGATCTTCGCCTTCCTGGGCGATGCCCGCGCCACGCTGATCCCCAGCCTGTCGGTGCCGCTGTCGCTCGTCGGCACGCTGGCGGTGATGTATCTCGCCGACTTCAGCCTCAACAACCTGTCGATCATGGCGCTCACCATCGCGACCGGCTTCGTGGTCGACGATGCCATCGTCATGATCGAGAACATCGCCCGCTATATCGAGCGCGGCGAGGATCCGAAGCAGGCGGCGCTGAAGGGCTCGAAGCAGATCGCCTTCACGGTCGTGTCGCTCACCGTCTCGCTGATCGCCGTGCTGATCCCGCTGCTGTTCATGAGCGACGTCGTGGGCCGCCTGTTCAGCGAATTCGCCGTGACGCTCTCGGTCACCATCCTGATCTCCGCCGTGGTGTCGCTCACTCTCGTGCCCATGCTGTGCGCGCAGTTCCTGCGCCAGCGGCCGCACACGGCCGCGACGCCGGCGGCCGAGAAGAGGCCGACCGTCGCCCATGCCGAGGATATCGGGACCGGCTGGTTCGCCGGCGTGATCCGCTTCTACGATCGCTGCCTGATCGTCGTGTTCCGTCACCAGGCACTCACCCTGCTGGTTGCGGTCGGGACGGTCGTGCTCACGGTCGTGCTCTACATCGCGATCCCCAAGGGCTTCTTCCCGGTGCAGGACACCGGTCTGATCCAGGCCGTGACCGAGGGGCCGCAGAGCGTCTCCTTCGCGTCGATGAGTGAGCGCCAGCGCGTGATGGCCGAGGCGATCCTCAAGGATCCTGCCGTCGAGAGCCTCACCTCGTTCGTCGGCGTGGACGGCACCAATCCGACGCTGAACTCGGGGCGCATGCTGATCAACCTGAAGCCGCGCAGCGAGCGCTCGCTGTCGGCAGCCCAGGTGATCCGGCGATTGCAGCGGGAGACGGCCTCGGTACCCGGCATCTCGCTCTACATGCAGCCATCGCAGGATCTCACGATCGATTCGACCGTGAGCCGCACGCAGTACCAGTTCGTCCTGGAATCGGCCAACGCGTCCGAGTTCGACGCCTGGGTGCCGCGCCTGATGGACCGGCTGGAGAAGTTGCCCGAACTGGTCGACGTGACGAGCGACCTGCAGAACAAGGGCCTGTCGATGTTCATTCGCATCGACCGCGACGCCGCGGCCCGCTTCGGCATCACCGCCGCCACCGTCGACAACGTGCTCTACGACGTGTTCGGGCAGCGAATCGTGTCGACCGTCTACACCCAGTCCAACCAGTACCGGGTGATCTACGAGGTCGAGCCCGAGATGGCGGCGTCGCTGAAGTCGCTCGACAGTCTGTACCTGCCCAGTTCGGCGAGCGGCAAGCAGGTGCCGCTTTCCGCCATCGCGACCTTCGAGGAGCGGACCGCGCCGTTGCGCCTGGACCGGTTCGGCCAATTTCCGGCGACGACCATCTCCTTCAATCTCGCGCAGGGCTATGCACTCGGTCAGGCCGTCGACGCCATCGTCGCGGCGCAGCGCGAGATCGGCATGCCGCGCTCGATCACGACACACTTCCAGGGCGCGGCGCTCGCCTTCCAGAAGTCGCTCGACAGCCAGCTCCTGCTGATCCTGGCGGCCATCGTGACCGTCTACATCGTGCTGGGCGTGCTCTACGAGAGCTACATCCACCCGATCACGATCCTGTCCACCCTGCCGTCGGCCGGCATCGGCGCGCTGCTGGCTCTCATGCTCGCCGGCACGGACCTCAGCATCGTGGCCATCATCGGCATCGTGCTGTTGATCGGCATCGTGAAGAAGAACGCGATCATGATGATCGACTTCGCCCTCGATGCCGAACGCAACGAGGGCAAGGCGCCCCGGGAAGCCATTCACCAGGCCTGCCTGCTGCGCTTCCGGCCCATCCTGATGACGACCGTGGCCGCACTGGTCGGCGCCCTGCCGCTGATGCTGGGTACCGGCACCGGCTCCGAGCTGCGCCAGCCGCTCGGCCTCACCATCGTCGGCGGCCTGATCGTCAGCCAGTTGCTGACCCTGTTCACGACGCCGGTGATCTATCTCGCCTTCGACCGGCTGGGCCGCCGCCTGCGCGGCATGCCGCTCGACACGCCGCTGCATCCGGTGCGCGCCGAGGCGGGTGAGGGCCGCGCGTCGTGAACCTGTCGGCGCCCTTCATCGCGCGCCCCGTCGCCACGACGCTGCTCACCATCGGGCTGGCGCTCGCCGGACTGGTGGCGTTTTTCGGCCTGCCGGTTTCGCCGCTGCCGAAGATCGATTTTCCGACCATACAGGTGACCGCGAGCCTTCCGGGCGCGTCGCCCGAGACGGTGGCAACCAGCGTGACGACACCGCTCGAGCGGCGGCTGGGCGCCATCGCGGGCGTCACCGAGATCACCTCGTCGAGCACAGTCGGCAATTCGCGCATCACGCTCCAGTTCGACCTGTCGCGCGACATCGACGGCGCGGCCCGCGACGTGCAGGCGGCGATCAGCGCGGCCCGCGCCGACATGCCGGCCGACCTGCGCAGCAACCCGCAGTATCGCAAGCTCAATCCGGCCGATGCGCCGGTGATGGTGATCGCGCTCACCTCGAACACGATCGGCCAGGGCCGGCTGTTCGACGCCGGCTCCAACATCCTGCAGCAGAAGCTCAGCCAGGTGAGCGGCGTCGGCCAGGTGACGCTGGGCGGCAGCTCGCTGCCCGCGGTACGGGTCGAGCTCAATCCGACGGCGCTCACCAAGTACGGTATCGGGCTGGAGAGCGTGCGCGCCGCGCTGGCGGCCGCGAACGCCAATTCGCCCAAGGGGGCAATCGAGGTCGGCGATCAGCGCTACCAGATCTATTCCAACGACCAGGCCCGCGCCGCGGAGGAATACCGCTCGCTGATCATTGCCTGGCGCAACGGCGCCCCGGTCCGGCTGTCTGACGTGGCCGAGGTGCTGGATTCCACCGAGAACATCCGCAACGAGGGCCAGGCCAACGGCAAGCGCTCGGTGCTGGTCATCATCTACAAGCAGCCCAACGCGAACATCATCGAGACAGTCGACGACATAAAGGCGCTGCTGCCCGAGTTGCAGGCCTCGATGCCGAACGATGTCGAGCTGCAGGTGGTGAGCGACCGCACGACGACGATCCGCGCGGCGCTGAAGGAGGTCGAGCAGGCGCTGGTGATCGGCGTCGTACTGGTGGTGCTGGTGACCTTCGCGTTCCTGCGCTCGGCCCGCGCCGGCTTCATCGCCGCCGTGACCGTGCCGGTGTCGCTGGTCGCGACCTTCGGCGGCATGTACCTGCTGGGCTACAGCCTGAACAACCTGTCGCTGATGGCGCTCACCATCGCCGCGGGCTTCGTGGTCGACGACGCGATCATCGTGCTGGAGAACGTGACCCGCCATCTCGAGGCCGGCATGTCTCGGATCGACGCCGCGCTCAAGGGTGCGCGGGAGGTCGGCTTCACCGTCGTGTCGATGAGCGTGTCGCTGATCGCCGTGTTCATCCCGATCCTGCTGATGGACGGCATCGTCGGCCGCCTGTTCCGCGAGTTCGCCGTGACGCTGTCGGTGGCGATCCTGATCTCGATGGTCGTGTCGCTGACCACCACGCCGATGATGTGCGCCTACGTGCTGCGGACGCCGGACGAGCATCGCCGGCCCAATTTCTTCGCGCGCTTCAGCGAGCGGGGGCTGGGCGGCCTGCAATGGCTCTATGGCCGCAGCCTGGGTTTCGTGTTGCGCCACCCGCTGCTCACCATGCTGGTCTTCCTGGCCACGGTGCTGCTCAACATCCACCTGTACGTCACGATTCCGAAGGGCTTCTTCCCGCAGCAGGATACCGGCCGCCTGATGGGCGGCATCCGCGCCGACCAGAGCATCTCCTTCCAGGCCATGCGCCGGAAGTTCCGGCAGTTCGTCGAGATCGTGCGCTCCGATCCCGCCATCGAGAGCGTGGCGGGCTTCACGGGGGGCGGGCAGACCAATTCGGGCTTCATCTTCGCCACCCTGAAGCCGCTTGCCGAGCGCGACGTCACCGCCGACCAGGTGATCCAGCGGCTGCGGCCCAAGCTCGCCCAGGTGCCCGGCGCCGTGCTGTTCCTGCAGGCCGTGCAGGACATCCGCGTCGGCGGCCGGCAGGGCAACGCGCAGTACCAGTTCACCCTGCAGGCCGATTCGCTACCCGATCTCTACACCTGGGGCCCCAGACTCACCCAGGCGCTCCAGGCGGATACTTCGGTGATCACCGATGTGGATTCGGATCAGCAGCAGCGCGGGTTGCAGCTCAATCTCACCATCGACCGCGATGCAGCGAGCCGGCTCGGCGTCTCGACCCGCAACATCTCGGCGACGCTCTACGACGCCTTCGGTCAGCGTCAGGTCTCGACCATCTACAACGCGCTGAACCAGTACCATGTCGTCATGGAGGTGGGGCCGCAGTGGTGGGAGAATCCGGAGTCTCTGAAGGAGATCTACGTCAGCACGTCGGGCGGCGCGCTGAGCGGCACCCAGTCGACCGGCAGCATCGCCTCGACGACGACCTCGACCTCATCAGGCGCGGCCGGCACCGGCGCCCTGACGATCGACCCCGCCCAGGCGGTGCGCAACCTGCGAACGAACCAGATCGCCGTGAGCGGCCGCGGCTCGGCCTCGACCGGCGCGGCGGTCAGCACGACGCCGGAAAAACTGGTTCCGCTGTCGTCGGTGACGCGCTGGGACTACGGCACCACGCCGCTTGCCGTGAACCATCAAGGCATGTTCGTGGCCAGCACCGTCTCGTTCAATCTCGCGCCCGGCAAGACGCTGAGCGACGCCGTTCAGTACGTGAACGACACGATGCGCGAGATCGGCGTGCCAACGACCCTGCACGGTTCCTTCCAGGGCACGGCGCGCGCGTTTCAGCAATCCCTCGGCAACCAGCTTGTGCTGGTGCTGGCCGCGCTGGCGGCCGTCTATATCGTCCTCGGCATCCTCTACGAGAGCTACATCCATCCCATCACGATCCTGTCCACCCTGCCGTCGGCCGGCGTCGGCGCATTGCTCGCGCTGCAGTTCTCGGGCGTGGAGTTCAGCATCATCGCCATGATCGGTGTTCTGCTGCTGATCGGCATCGTGAAGAAGAACGCCATCATGATGATCGACGTGGCGCTGGAGCGCGAGCGCGCCGAGGGGCTCGATCCCGCCACGGCGATCCATGAAGCAGCGCTTCTGCGTTTCCGTCCCATCCTCATGACGACCATGGCCGCGATCCTGGGCGCCCTGCCGCTGGCGATTGGTTATGGGGACGGCGCGGAGTTGCGTCGTCCTCTCGGCATCTCGATTATCGGCGGCCTCATCGTGAGTCAGATCCTGACCCTGTACACCACACCCGTTATCTACCTTTATCTCGACCGTTTCCGCCGTCGCGACCGCGATAGGCCGAGCCGTGTCGCCCGCGTCATGGGCAGTGCCGGAGCGCCGGCATGAGGCGTAGCGCTGCATCGCTTCTTCCGCTGCTGCTCGTTTCGGGTTGCCTCGTCGGGCCCGACTACGAGCGCGCGCCGCCGGCCAGTCCCGTCGCACCGGAATACAAGGAAGCAGTGCTGCCGCCGGGCGCGGCGTCGGTGTTTCGTCCAGCCCAACCCGCCGATGGCGCGGATCGTGGCCAGTGGTGGCGCATCTACGGCGACCCGACGCTCGACAGTCTCGCGGCGCAGATCGACGTCTCGAACCAGAACCTCAAGATCTTCGAGGCCAACTATCGCCGGGCGCGCGCGATCATCCGGCAGGACCAGTCGGCGCTCTATCCCAGCCTCTCGGGGACTGGATCGGCGCAGCAGACCGGCACGGGCGGCCTGCGCGGCACCGCGGCGGCCGGCGGCACGTCGACGATCACGCGATACGATTCGACGATCGGCCAGTACTCGACCGGCTTCACGCTCAATTGGGAGCTCGACCTGTGGGGCACGCTGCGCCGCCAGGTCGAAAGCGATTCGGCGTCGGCGCAGGCCAGCGATGCCGACCTCGCCAACGCACGGCTCTCGGCCCAGACCGATCTCGTGACGAACTATGCCTCGCTGCGCATCTCCGACGACCGCAAGCGCCTCTACGAGGCGACGGTCGCGGCCTACCTGCGCTCGATGCAGATCGCGCAGAACCAGGTCGACGCCGGTATCGTCTCGCGCGTCGACCTCGTTCAGGCGCAGACGCAGTACGAACAGACGCGCGCCCAGCTCGTGAACGAAGGCATCAACCGCGCGCTGCTGGAACACGCGATCGCGCTTCTGGTCGGCAAGGCGCCCTCCGAGGTGAGCATCGAGCCGGCGCCCACGCGCCTCACGATTCCCACGGTCGATTCCGGCGTGCCCTCGACCCTGCTGGAGCGACGGCCCGACATCGCATCGGCCGAGCGCCAGATGGCGGCCGCCAACGCCCAGATCGGCGTGGCCAAGGGCGCCTTCTATCCGCAGATCTCGCTGGGCGCGACCATCGGCTTCCTGAGCGGCGGCCTTGGCTCGCTGCTGCAACTCGGCACGGCGGCCTGGTCGGTCGGACCCCAGATCGCCGGCACGCTGGTCGACGGCGGCGCGATGGCGGCCCAGGTGCAGGGCGCGCGCGCCAGCTACGACGCCACCGTTGCCACCTACCGGCAAACCATCCTGACGGCTTTCCAGCAGGTCGAGGACGCGCTGGCGCAGCAGCGCATCCTGGTGGCGCAGGAGCGGGTGCAGCGCGCGGCCGTCGCCGCCGCCCGCGAGGCCGAGCGCCTCTCGCTCAACCAGTATCGTGTCGGCACCGTGCCCTACACGACCGTGGTGCAGACGCAGGCGTCGGCGCTTGCAGCCGAACAGTCCCTGCTGACCGTCCGCCTCAACCGGCTCATCGCCAGCGCCAACCTGGTGAAGGCGCTGGGCGGCGGCTGGCGACAGGAAGACCTGCCGCCGCCGGTGCCGATCGGCGGCCTCAAGCAGGCCAACCCCGCGCCGCCGGCTTTCCCCCCACCGGGACGATAGGCGGCTTCTGGTTACCCCTTCGGGGACTCGACAAGGCACGGAGAGAAGGATTTTCTTCTGCCGTCGCGGCCAGGAGGCCGGACCTGTCGTCCAACAGTCGGGCGTCGGCAGCCATTTCCTTTGACTGCGACGCAAGCTGCCACGAGGTTGGCCGCTCGTCGCAACCGCGAGGCCAGTCATGACCAATTCACGCCATCCCGAGACCCTGTCGCTGCATGCCGGCTGGCGCGCCGATCCCACGACCGGCTCGGTCGCCGTGCCGATCCACCAGACGACCTCGTACCAGTTTCGCGACACCGAGCATGCGTCGAACCTGTTCGCGCTAAAGGAACTCGGCAACATCTACACGCGCATCGGCAATCCGACCGTCGACGTGCTGGAGCAGCGCATTGCCGCGCTCGAAGGTGGTGCCGCGGCGCTGGCCGTCAGCTCGGGCCAGGCGGCTTCGGCCTTCGCGATCCAGAACCTCGCGAAGGCTGGCGACAATGTCGTGAGCTCGACCGATCTATACGGCGGCACCTGGAACCTGTTCGCCCATACGCTGAAGGACCAGGGCGTCGAGGTGCGCTTCGTCGATCCGTCCGATCCGCAGGCCTTCGCCCGCGCCACCGACGATCGCACCCGCGCTTACTATGCCGAGACGCTGCCCAATCCGAAGCTCGCGGTCTTCCCGATCAAGGAAGTGGCCGACATCGGCCGGCCGCTCGGCATTCCGCTGATCGTCGACAATACGGCGGCGCCGATCCTGACGCGGCCGCTCGACCATGGCGCGGCTGTCGTCGTCTATTCCGGCACCAAGTATCTCGGCGGCCACGGCACCTCGATCGCCGGCCTGATCGTCGACGGCGGCAACTTCGACTGGGCCGCGCATCCGAAGCGCCAGCCGGCGCTGAACACGCCGGACCCCAGCTATCACGGCGCGGTCTGGGTCGAGGCGGTGAAGCCGATCGGACCGGTGGCCTACATCATCAAGGCGCGCACGACCTTGCTGCGCGATCTGGGCTCGGCCCTGTCGCCGTTCAATGCCTTCATGATCCTGCAGGGCATCGAGACGGTGGCGCTGCGCATGGAGCGCCACGTGAAGAACGCGCAGGCCGTCGCCGACTTCCTGGCCAAGCGGCCCGAGGTTGCGAAGGTCATCCATCCCTCGCAGCAGAAGGGCGAGACGCGCCGTCGGGCCGATGCCTATCTCAAGGGCGGCTATGGCGGGCTGGTCGGGTTCGAGCTGGCGGCGGGCCGCGAGGCCGGGCGCCGGTTCATCGATTCGCTGAAGCTGCTCTATCACGTCGCCAACATCGGCGACGCCCGCAGCCTCGCGATCCATCCCGCCTCGACCACGCACTCGCAGCTCACCGCCGAGGAGCAGCTCGCGACCGGCGTGTCGGACGGCTATGTGCGCCTGTCGATCGGCATCGAGCATATCGACGACATCCTCGCCGATCTCTCGCAGGCGCTCGATGCGGCCGGCAAACTGAAGAGCGCGGCCTGAGCTTCTTCTCCCCTCCCGTCAGATGGGGGAGGCTATCGCATGTGAAACATTCCGTCGTCTCGACCGGAGCGCCACAGGCGCGGAGTGGAGAGACCTTTTTTCCAGTTAAGGCCGTCAAACCAAGGAAAAGAGGTCCCTCCACTCCGCTTCGCTCCGGTCGGGACGACGGGTGTGCGAGCTACAAGCGGTAGCCCTGTCTGTCTGTCAGGCCGGCTTCCATTCAGAGACGTGCGCGGCGCGGTCGGGCCGTGCCGGGACCGGGGCGGTCGAGGGAGCGGGCGTGCCGGCGGTGAGGAAGCCGACGAGACGCGACGGTGCCTCGAAGCCCAGCAGCCTGTTCACGTTGGGGTCGTAGGCGTTCGGGCCCGTCACCCACATGCCGCCGTAGCCCAGCATGTGCAGAGCGTTCAGCATGTTCATCGCCGCCGCGCCGGCCGCGAGGAGCTGCTCGATCTCGGGAATGTTGCCCGGCTTGATGATGGCACCGACCGCGATCAGCATCGGCGTGCGCCGGACCCAGGCGCGATAGCGCTCGGCGAGTGCGGATGCGTTGACCGGATCGCGCACCGCGGCGGCGTCGGCCAGCCTCTCGCCATAGGCCAGCATCGCGTCGCCGCGAATGACGACGAAGCGCCAGGGCTTCAGACGCCCGTGGTCGGGCGCCCGCAGGCCGGCATCGAGGATGAGGTCGAGGTCCGCGCCCTGGGGCGCCGGTTCCTGCAGCGGGCCGACCGAGCGGCGGGCCAACAACTGGTCGAAGGCGAGCAGGCGAGGCTCACGCGCATGGGTGATGTCAGGCATGACTGCAGACTACCCAGAAATGCGAACGATTGTCAGTTGCAATATTCGGCAGGCCGCCGGCAGGAGCCTATACTGAAGCCATGGCGGAGACCGAGGTCCGCAAGATCATCCATGTCGACATGGACGCCTTCTATGCGTCCGTGGAGCAGCGCGACGACCCGGCGCTGCGCGGCCAGCCGGTCGCGGTCGGCGGGCGGCAGCGCGGCGTCGTCATGGCCGCGAGTTACGAGGCGCGCAAGTTCGGCGTGCGCTCGGCCATGCCCTCGGTCACGGCCAAGCGCCTGTGCCCGGAACTCGTCTTCGTGAAGCCGCGCTTCGAGGTCTACAAGGAAGTGTCACGCCAGATCCGCGAGATCTTCCTCGACTACACGCCGCTGGTGGAGCCGCTGTCGCTCGACGAGGCCTATCTCGACGTCACGACCAACCTCAAGGGCATGCCGCTCGCCTCCGAGATCGCGCGCGAGATCCGCGCCCGCATCCTGGAGCGCACCGGCCTCACCGCCTCGGCCGGCATCTCCTACAACAAGTTCCTGGCCAAGCTCGCCTCCGACCATCGCAAGCCCGACGGCCAGACGGTGATCCCGCCCGAGAAAGGCCCTGCCTTCGTCGAGGGATTGCCGGTCGGTCGCTTCCATGGCGTCGGGCCGAAGACGGCGGAGAAAATGAACCGGCTCGGCATCCATACCGGTGCCGACCTCAAGGCGCAGACTCTGGAATTCCTCCAACAGTATTTCGGCCGCTCAGGCACCTACTATCACGCCATCGCGCGCGGCCATGACGAACGTCGCGTGGTCCCGAACCGGCCGCGCAAGTCGGTCGGTTCGGAGACGACCTTCATGGAGGATCTCGACCGGCCGGCGGCGGTGGAGGAGGGCGTGGCTTCCGTGCTCGCGGATGTCTGGGCCTATTGCGAACGCACCGGCATCCTCGGCCGCACCGTGACGGTGAAGATCAAGTATGCCGACTTCCGGATCGTGACGCGCAGCCGCACGCTGGAGGAAAGCGTCGACAGCCGCGACATGCTGGAGCGCACCGCGCGAGAACTGGTCCGCACGATCTTCCCGCTGGAAAAGAAAGTGCGGCTGCTCGGCGTCTCGCTCCATAACCTGCACCAGCGCGAGGAGCGGCAGGTACCGCCGCAGATGACGCTGGCCCTCTAGGAGACAAGACCATGAACATCTTCATGACCGGCGCGACCGGCTATATCGGCGGAACCATCGCGCGTCGCCTGCTCGATGACGGTCACACGCTGCGGGGCCTGGTGCGTGACGAAGAGAAGGGCAGGAAGCTCGCGGCCTTCGGCGTCGAACCGGTGATCGGCGGTCTCGACGATGCAGCGATCCTCACGGCGGAGGCCCGGCGGGCCGATGCGGTGATCAACACGGCCAACAGCGACCATCGCGGCGCCGTGGAGGCGTTCCTCGAAGGATTGGCCGGCTCGAACAAGCCGTTCATCCATACCAGCGGTTCCAGCATCGTCGCCGACGATGCCCACGGCGACGTCGCCTCGGACAAAATCTACGACGAGGACACACCGCTCGACCCGGTGGCCGGCAAGAAGGCGCGGGTCGAGATCGACCGGACGATCCGCGGCGCGAGCCAACGCGGCGTGCGCTCGATCGTCGTGTGTCCCACCATGATCTACGGCAACGGCCTCGGCCTCGCGCGCGACAGTGCGCAAATTCCCGGACTCGCGAAGCGGGCGAAGTCTTCCGGCGTCGTGCGCCATGTCGGCAAGGGGTTGAACATCTGGTCGAATGTCCATGTCGAGGACGTGGCCGATATCTACCGCCTGGCGCTCACCAAGGCGCCGGCCGGCGCTTTCTATTTCGCCGAGAACGGCGAGGCCTCGTATCGCGACATTTGCACTGCCATTGCGCGCCGCCTGAAGTTGGGTGCGCCGCAAGCCTGGCCGTTCGCGGAAGCAGCCAAGGAACTGGGCGAAAACAGCGCCGCCTATACGTTCGGCTCCAACAGCCGCGTCCGCGGCAAGCGCACCCGCAGTGAGTTGGGCTGGCAGCCGAAGCACGCTTCGGCGACGGCGTGGATCGAGGCGGAGCTGCCGCTCTGAAGTGAATGACGTCGGCGTAACATGTCGTCCTGAGCGGAGCGAAGGACCTAGCCGAGCGACCGGCGGACTCCCTGACGGACGTGAGATCCTTCGCTTCGCTCAGGATGACAGTGATCGCGTAGCCTGTCTCAGACCGGAACGTCCGCCACCATCTTCTTGAGCAGCGCTGCATCCGGATAGACGCCGAAGCCGGCCTGGAGATTGTCCGTCATGTGCTCGGGCTTGCTGGTGCCGGGGATCACGCAGGTGACGGTCGGGTTTGCCAGCACGAACTTGAGCAGGATCTGGGCCCAGCTCGTGGCGCCGATCTCGCTGGCCCAGTCCGGCAGCTTGCGGCCGGAGAGCTTGCGCAGCAGGCCGCCGCCGCCGAACGGCTGGTTCACGATCACCGCGATGCCGCGTTCGGCCGCCAGCGGCAGCAGCCTGCGCTCTACCGCGCGATCGTCGAGTGCGTAGTTGATCTGGACGAAGTCCCACTTCTCCGCCCGCATAACGCTTTCCAGCTCGTCGTGGGCGCTCTGCGTGTAGTGGGTGATGCCGAGATAGCGGATGCGGCCCTCGGCCTTCCAGGCGCGCAGAGTCGGCAGATGGGCCCGCCAGTCGACGAGATTGTGGATCTGCATCAGGTCGATGCGGTCGGTCTTCAGCAGCCGCAACGACGCCCGCATCTGCGCGATGCCACTGTCGCGGCCGGTGGTCCAGACCTTGGTGGCGATGAAAGCCTTGTCGCGCGTGGCGGTGGCGGACAGCAGGTCTCCGACCACGGCCTCCGCCGAGCCGTACATCGGCGAGGTATCGATCACCGAGCCGCCGGCGTCGAACAGCCGCCGCAGCACCTCCGCAAGCGGTGTGCGATCCTCGGGCTTGCCGCCGACGTCGAAGGTGCGCCACGTCCCCACGCCGACAACGGGCAACATCTCCCCCGAAGCGGGGATCCGGCGTTGATGGATGCGGGCTCCTGTCTGGGCGGCGCTGCCCCTGGCGGCCAGCAGGCCGGCACCGGCGAGGCCGATCAGTCGCGAGCGGGTGAGAGTGCGTGACATGCAAGTGTCATTGTTCAGCAATGATGACCGCAACGCCAGCATGGAAAGGTACTGCCGCCATATTGATGCCCCACGCAAAGCGTTTGCTGTGACCGTTCGCAGTTCAGGCACTCCTGTCATTGCCATCCCGTCATGCCGCCCCCATCTCAGCCCGGCCCATCACGCAGTGGGTCGCAGTTCGTTCAGCCTGAAGGAGACCGCGCCATGCCCGAACCCTTCGTCGTCGAAATCTGGGGAAAGCCCGCCGGTGTCGTCCTCAAGGAAGGCAATGCCTTCCGCTTCCATGCCTTCACGCGCCCGTTCTTCGAGCTCGAGGGGCATCAGTTCAGCACGCCGGGCCAGGCGCGTCTCGCCGCCGCGAAGCTCCAGCCGCCGCGCGAAAGCCTGCTTGCCAAGTAATGTCTTTCGCCTTGTCGGTGGCCTGAGGGGGCGTTAGTCCAATCAGGTACCGACAAGGAGGAAATCAGTGATCAAGCGCAAGCAGCGTATCCCGTTGCGTGACCTCTCGACGATGAAGCCCGAGGATCGCGAGGCCATCGAGAAGAACGCCATGAACGGCCAGGTGTTCAACATCTTCAAGGTGCTGGCCAATCACCCCGCGCTGACCAAGCGCTGGACGCCGTTCGCCGGCCACATCCTCTCCAAGCAGACGCTGCCGTTCCGCGATCGCGAGCTTCTGATCCTGCGCATCGGCTGGCTGAACCAGGCCGAGTACGAGTTCGCGCAGCACGAGCTGATCGCCAAGCGCGGCGGTGTCACCGACGGCGACATCGCCAACCTGAAGGAAGGTCCGAAGGCCAAGGGCTGGAGCGAGCACGAGGCCGCGCTGATGCAGCTCGCCGACGATCTCTTCGAGAACTCGGTCGCGTCGGACGCGACCTGGGCGACGCTCTCGAAGACCTATTCGACCGAGCAGCTCATGGACGCCGTCTTCACAGTCGGCCAGTACAATCTCGTCTCGTGGGCGCTGAACAGCTTCGGCGTGCCGCTCGACGACTTCCTGCCGGGCGCCCAGAAGAAGTAGGGCGTCCCGCCTCCCCATTCAAATGGGGAGGTATCGTCGTCTTACGACGACGGAGGGGCCAGGGCGGTCGTTCGTCCTTCGGCGCTCTCGGACATTGCAAGCTTAGCGGCTTGTAACCAAGCCGCAGCCTGTCGCTCAACGGGCCGAGCTTCGCTCGGCCCATCTACCTCTTCGTAATCTCGACGTTCCAGAAGGCGATCGTCGAGGGCGGGCGGATCCAGCCCTTCGTGCGGGCGCTGACGGCCGAGGCGCTGTACCATTCGCCGAGCGGATAGTGCGTGCCGAGCTGCAGCGCACGCTCCTGGATTTCCTCCGCGATGGCCTTGCGCTTCGCCGCATCCGGCTCCAGCGCATAGGCCTCGCGCATCGCCTCGATCCTCTCGTCGCACGACCAGCCGGCCGAAGCCTTGTCGCAGGCGGAATTGAGGAACAGCGACGTGATCGGGTTCACGACGTCGATCACTCCGGTGCTCGACAGGGTGATGTTCCAGCCCCGATCCTCCGGCGGCTCCTTGCGCATGACCCTCGCAAGGTGCGTCTGCCAGTCGGCCGGCCGCATGTCGACCTTGAAGCCGACCCGTTCGAGCTGGGCCTTGGCGACAGGGCCGAGATTGGCGAGCGAGGCGAGGTCGGTGACCTGCAGCAGCACGATCGGCCGTCCATCGTAGCCCGCTTCCTTGAGCAGCGCCTTGGCCTTCTCGACATTGCCCTCGAGCAGGCCCGCGGTGCCCTTGTCCGAAGCCAGCGGCGTGCCGCAGCCATAGTAGGTCTTGCAGAAGCGCCAGAACTTGGGATCGCCGACGGCGGCGTCGAGGAAGCCCTTCTGGTCGATGGCGTAGCCGAGCGCGAGGCGCATCCGGGGATCGTTGAACGGCGGATGGAGCCAGTTGGGCCGCAGAGCATACTGGCTGGCATAGGCACCGCGCTGGACTTCGATGCCCTTCCTCTTCTCGACCAGCGGCAAGAGGTCGTGCGCCACCGATTCGAGGGCATCGACCTCGCTGTTCTCCAGCGCGTTCACCGCGGTCTGCGGATCGGCGATGGAAACCCATTCGACCCGGTCGACCTTCGCGACCTTGCCGCCGGCGAAGTTGGCCGGCGGCTCGGCGCGTGGCACGTAGTTCGGGTTCTTCACGTAGACGACCCGGTCGCCGGGCCGCCATTCGTCGGCCTTGAACACGAACGGGCCCGAGCCGGTCGGATCCTTGATCTGCTGCGTGGCCGGCGCCTCGGCGACGCGCTTGGGCATCATGAACGGCACGATGCCGGCCGGCTTGGCCAGCGAATCGATCACCAGCCCATAGGGGCGGGCGAGTTCGAGGCGGATCGTCTTCGTGTCGGGCGCGCTCAGTTCCTTGACGTTCGCCATCAGCTTGAGGCCGACCGGATCGCGGCTGCCCCAGCGCTTCAGCGAGGCGACGCAATCCTCGGCCGTGACCGGTGCGCCATCGTGCCACTTCAGCCCGTCGCGCAGGGTGAAGGTGTAGATGAGGTTCGCCGGATCGACGGTCCAGTTCCCCACCATCTGCGGCTGCGGCTTGAGATCGCCGTCGAGGCCGAACAACGTGTCGTAGACGAGATAGCCGTGGGTGCGGCTGATCTGCGCCGACGCCCAGATCGGATCGAGGATCTTCAGATCCGAATGCATGACGATCTTGAGCGTCGATTGTGCGGCGGCCGGAGTTGCAAGAGCGAAAGCGGCGGCGGCAACAAGCAGATGACGAAGCTTCATGGGCGTTTCCTTTGGTTTATTCTTCGGTCGTGAGGCCGTTGATCGTCTGCAGCGCGTAGGCTCGGAACTGGCCGAGGATCATGCCTTTCCAGTCGTCGGCATCGACGTAGAAGGCGTCGCGCACCGCCTGCCGGATCTCGCGTACCAGCGTCGCGGGCGCATCGGGATGGCCGGCCAGCCAGGCTTCGCCGCGCAGCGCGCGTCGCACGACGGGATTGGGCACCGTGCCGTATTCGAGCGTGGTCGGGGTGATCGCGACGCCGGGACATTCCTCGGGCGCGCAGCCGGTGATGTGGCCGATGGTGCGCGGCGAGATCGATTCGCCCGCCGTGCTGACGATCAGGTCGCTGCCCCACCAGGCCCGGGCGCGCCGCGTCGTTTCCTCGGAATGACGCCCGAAGATCTTCTCTCCATGGCCGTAGGGACCGAGGCCAGTATGGACGTCGATCCACGCGATGTGGCGCCGCGTCGTGCCGTGGGCGCGCAGGATCGAGCGGATGGTGCCGTTGCTCCAGGCCGGCGCGGTACCGCAGTAGAAGAGCCCGTCGGGGTGCTTGTTCTGGCCGCTGGAAACACCGGGATTGCGCTGCCCGGCGTGCCGCGCCATCGCCGCGTTCAGCCGCTCCTCGTTGTCGGGAGAGGGCGGCCACGCCGCCGGCACCAGCAGGTCGTGGATCTGCTCGTAGACCGGATTGTCGGGATAGGGCGTCGAGAAGTCGTTGAAGTTGCGGTTGAGGTCGATGTTGTCTTCGTTGGTCCGCTTCAGGTGCGAGAAGCCAAACGGATTGACCGCATGGATCAGCAGCAGCGCGATGCCGCGATCGGCGGCGCGTCGCGCCAGTTCGTCGTTCAGAAGGGCGAGCTGACAGGCCGAGCCGGAGAAACCCTCCGGTCCATGCGTGCCGGAGCTGACGATGAACAGCCTGGTTGCGTCGCCCGGGCCCAGCAGGGCGGTGTCGGTGCCGATTTCTTCTCCCGCCGCGCCTTTCAGCGGATGGACGTGATTCTGGACAGTGGCGCCGGCCCTGGCCGCGGCTTCCAGGAAGCGTTGGCGGGCCTCGCCGTAGGTGGCGGAGAAGAAAGCAGCGCTCATCTGACCTTCTCGTCGATGTAATCCAGGGTGCGGAAGGCGCCGCCGATCACCGGCAGGAACCACGGCTTGCCGGAATAGAGCGGAATGGAGGGCAGCTCCGTTTCGGCGAAGGGCACCTTGCCCTGCAGGCGGCCGGCGATCGATTGTCCCATGGCGTTGCCGAGGAACGGCATCATCGACACGCCCGAGCCGTTGCAGCCGACCACGAAATGCAGCCCGTCCAGTTCGCCGGCATGCGGCAGCGCGTCGTAGGTGAAGGCGACGTTGCCCTGCCAGGTGTGCGTGACCTTGGTGTCCCTGAGCTGCGGGAAGCGCTCGACCAGCGCCTGATGCAGGAGCTGAGCGCGCAACTCGCCGGGGATCTCGGTGAAGCGGGCGCGGCCGCCGAAGATCACGCGCTTTCCGTCGGGTGAGATCCGGTAATAGTGCAGCACGCGCCGTGTCTCGGAAAAGGTGCGGCCCTTGGGGCAAAGCTCGCGGATCAGGTCCGCCGGCAGTTCCTCGGTCGCGATGATGTGGCTGGCGATCGGTACGAGGCGCTTCTGCAGGCGCGGCGTGACGCTGGACGTATAGCCGTTGGTGGCGACCACCACATGGCGCGCCCGCACCTCGCCCATGCTGGTGGTGATCTTCCAGCCCTCGCCGTCGCGCGCGAGGCAGGTGGCGCGGCAATGCCCCGCGAGCGTGATGGAGTTGCGGCGACGCACCGCGGCCAGCAGGCCGCCGTAGAACAGTGCGGGGTGCAGCTTGCCCGCCGTCTCGAAGACCATGCCGCCGTGATAGAAGTCGCTGCCGATCTCCTGGCGCTGCTCCTCGCGGGTGATCAGGCGGCAGTCGGTGGCGCCGCCATCGCGCAGCTTGGCGAAGCGCGTGCGCAGGCCTTCATAGTGCGAGGCGGCGCAGGCGCCGAGGAAACGACCGCGCTGCTCCAGATGGCAGTCGATCTTCTCCTGCTCGACCAGGTCGATCAGCGCGCGATAGGCGTCGATCGCCCAACCCACCACGTCGCGCACCAGGCCGGGCGAATAGTCGAGCGTGCGGCCGGTGAAGCTCTTGCCGATCGACAGGCCGGCACTCAGCGCGCCGCCGCTGCGGGTCGAGGCGCCGGCGCCGAACTCGTCGGCTTCGAGCACCACGCTCTGCACGCCGCCATCGGCCAGCGCGCGCGCGGTCGCGAGGCCGGCATACCCGCCGCCGACGACCACCACGTCGGTCTTCTTCGGCAGCGAGGGCGTCGTGATGCTCTGCGGCCGGAACGCCTCCCACCAGTAGGGCTGGTCCTTGAAGTCGCTGGAAAAGATTGACGGGTTAACCGCAGGCATGAACAGGCTCGCACACAAAACGTTGACAGGACGGAGTTACGGCTTGAGAGACGGCGTGGTCAAAGTCATTGTCCGGCGTGGTTAAGTCCCTGAGGTTATGATGATCACGTCGCGCCAGCTCGAAGCCTTTCGCGCCATCATGGCGCACGGCACGGTGACCGCCGCCGCCGAGCGGCTGGGTGTCTCGCAACCCGCGGTGAGCAAGATCCTGGCGGGGCTGGAGCATGAGATCGGCTATCCGCTGTTCACCCGCATCAAGCGCCGGCTGGCACCGACCAGCGAAGCGCGTCTGCTCGAACAGGAGGTGACGCGGCTCTACCATAGCCTCGAAAGGGTCACCGAAGTCGCGCGCGAGATTCGCGAACGCCAGGTCGGCGACCTGCTGATCTATTCGACGCCGGCGCTCGGGCGCAGTGTGCTGCCCGACGTCATGGCGACGTTCATGAAGCGGCATGCCAAGGCGCATATCGTCTTTCACGTCCGCAGCTCGACCTACATCAACCAGAAGATGGTCGACCAGCAGATCGACCTCGGCTTCTCGATGATGCCCTTCGAGCATCCCTCGATGGTGACCGAGGAGCTGAGCCGGGCGACCGCCGTCTGCGTGCTGCCGCGTGACCATCGGCTGGCGAAGCGCAAGGTGATCCGTCCCGTCGACCTGCGCGGCGAGCGCTTCCTGTCGTTCCCGCTCGACGGGCGCATGCGCCACCTGATCGATGCGGCCTTCGAGCAGGAGCGGATCGAGCGGCAGCTCCAGATCGACGTCTATTCCTCGGCCGATGCCTGTGCGCTGGCCGCGCGCGGCCTCGGCGTGTCGATCGTCGAGCCCTTCACCGCGCGTGATTTCCTCAGCGAGGGAATCGCCGTCGTGCCGTTCGAGCCTCGCATCCGCTATCTGTTCCGCGCCATGCGGCCGCGCTACCGCAAGCCGTCGCGGCTGGCCGATGCCTTTCTCGATACGGTGAAAGCGCATCTCAAGGCCAAAGGATGGGCCTGAGTCATTATCATCCTCTTCCCCATTCAGATGGGGAAGTGCCCCGTCATACGGGGCGATGGGGTCAGGTTGGCCGACGTTAAATCCCTGACCCCTCCGTCGGCGTGAGACGCCGACACCTCCCCATTTGAATGGGGAGGCGGGTGATGAGCAGCTACGCCGGATCATGGGCCACGAAGAATTCGAGGCCGATCAGACGCTCCAGCAGCATCACCACCAGCAGCGTCACCACGACGGTCGCGGTCGAAATTGCCGCCAGAACCGGCGAGGCGTTCTCCTGGATGAAGGCATAGATCTGGACCGGCAGGGTCGTGACCTGCGGGCCGGTGAGGAACATCGTCACCGTCACCTCGTCGAACGAGATGATGAAGGAGAAGAGAAGCGCGGTGACGAGGCCCGAGCGCGCCAGCGGCAGCGCGATGCCCAGCGCGATGCGCCGTTCGTCGGCGCCCAGCAGCGAGGCCGCCTCGACGATCTCGCCGTCGATCTTCTGCAGGGCGACCACGATCGGCCGCCACGCGAAGGGGAGCGTGCAGACGATGTGGGCGATCACGATGCCGGTCGCCGTGCCGAGATAGCCCGCCATCGCCAGCACGTTCACCAGCGCGACGCCGAGCGCGGCGTGCGGAAAGAACAGCGGCGACATGACCGCCAGCTCGAAGGCCGGCAGCCAGCGCGGCCGCAGCCGGTGGCAGGCATAGGCGCCGGCGAAGGCGATAGCCGTGACCAGTACGGCGACCACGGCCGCGATGCCGAGGCTGGTGAGGAAGGCTTCGATCCAGCGGGGATCGGTGGCGGCCTCGGCGTACCAGCGCAGGCTGAGTTCGCCCGGCGGGAAGCGGAGATAGCCGGCAGCCGCGAAGGAGGTGGCGCCGATCACGACGATGGGCAGCGGCAGGAAGAGCAGCAGCGCGAAGGAGCCCGCCCGTCCGAGCTTGATCAGGGGCGCGTTCATCGGTCGGCCTTCGGCACGAGAGCGGCTTCGGCGGCCCGCAGCAGGGCGAGACCAAGGGCGCTCAGCAGCAACAGGCAGATCGCCCAGGCCGAGGCCTTGCTCATGTTGAAGTTGTAGACGACCTCCTGATAGATCTGCGTGCCCGCCATCTTCTGGCGGATGCCGCCCAGCAGGATCGGCGTCACGATGGCGCCCATCGAGGTGAGGAAAGTGATGCTGAGGCCAGTGAAGACGCCGGGCAGCGACAGCGGCAGCACGACGCGCCGCCACGTCTCGAAGCCGCCGGCACCCAGCGACTCGCTCGCTTCCTCCAGCCGGTTGTCGATCTGCAGCAGCACCGACAGGGTCGAGATGACGGCAAACGGCATCAGCACGTGCGTGAGGCCGATCACGACGCCGAGATCGTTGAAGATCAGCGGCAGCGGCGACTGGATCACGCCGGCCCATTTCAGCGTCTCGTTCAGGAAGCCCTTGGGGCCCAGGATCACCAGCCAGCCGTAGGTGCGCACGACGAGACTGACGAGCCACGGCACCAGGACGATCACAAGCAGCAGGTTGCGCCAGCGCGGCAGGCGCCAGAGCAGCCAGGCGATCGGATAGGCCAGGATGGCGGCGGCAATCGACACGATGGCCGCGATCGACACGGTGCGCAGGAACACTTCGTGATAGTCGGCGCGGTCGAGGATCTGCCGGAAGTAGATCAGCGAGAAGCCGTCCTTGCCCCAGAAGGCATGGAAGAACAGCAGCGCCACCGAGCCCAGGAAGAGGGCGAGCACGAGCAGGGCCGGCAGCAGCAGCCAACCCAGGCTTCGAGAGGCGGAGGTGGCGCCGCGCATCTCAGCGGCCGGCTGCGAAGCCCGGCGGGAACTCGGCCGAGGCGCCCGTCTCGGCATCGAAGGCTTCGGCGAGCCTGATGAGGTGGCCCTCGGCGTACCACGGCGCCACGAAGTGGATGCCGATGGGCAGGCCCGCCTTCGAGCGGCCGAACGGGATCGAGATCGCCGGATGGCCGGTCATGTTGAAGGGGATCGTGTAGGTGTACCAGGCCGCGCGCAGGTCGCCGAGCGGCTTGCCGTCGACCACCAGCGGCTCGAACTGGTTCTGGGTGGCGAGCGGCGCCGGGGTGGCGACGGTGGGCGTCAGCAGCAGGTCGCAGTCGGCGAACAGGCCCTGCACGGACTTGAAGGCGGTGGTGCGATCGACGATCGCGCGGCGCAGAGCCACGACGTCGACGGCGTTGCCTTCGTCGAGCGTCCTGGCGAAGGACGGGTCGAGATCGCCCCGGCGGTGCTTCAGGATGTCGGCGAAGCGCTCGATCTGGTTGGCGCGCAGGATGATGCGCGCGACATCGAGCTTCCAGTCGATCTCGCGGCCGTCCATCTCCTTGATTTTCGCGCCCTGCTTGTCGAGGAAGGCGAGCGCGGCGTCGAGGCGGGCCTCGGTGTCCGGATCGAGATAGCCGCCGGTCATGCGGCGGATCACGGTGATGCGCTTGCCGGCGATGGGATGCCCGCCTGCCTTGTCGGGCCAGGCGAAGGGCTCGCGGCCGATGGCCAGCGTCCACGGATCGTTGGGATGGCTGCCCGACATCGAGGCGAGGCCGGCGCCGAGATCGCCCGGATGGCGCGCCATGACGCCGAGATAGGTGAGCTGGCCGAACTGGTCCGGCGGCACTTCGTGCGGCACGCGCCCCAGGGTCGCCTTCAGCCCGTAGACGCCGCAGCAGGCGGCCGGGATGCGGCCCGAGCCCGCGCCGTCGGTCGACATGGCGATCGGGCCGAGGCCCAGCGCCACCGCGACGGCCGCGCCGCCGCTCGACCCGCCGCTCGTATGCTCGCGGTTCCAGGGATTGCGCGTGATGCCGTGCAGGGGACTGTCCGTCAGCACCTTGTGGCCGAACTCGGGAGTCGTGGTCTTGGCGAACAGGACGGCGTCGGCGGCGCGCCACTGGGCGATGGCCTCGGCATCCATCGACGGCACGTTGTCCTTCATCGTGACCGAGGCGAAGGCGGTGCGCAGGCCCTTGGTCAGGATCAGGTCCTTGGCCGAGACCGGCACGCCGGCCAGCGCGCCGAACGAGCCACCGCTCTTGCGCCGCGCATCGAGCGCATCGGCTGCCGCGCGGGCGCCGTCGGCGTCGAGCGTCGCGATGGGGTTGAACGGCTCGGCCTTCTTCGTGCGCTCCAGCAGGCCCTCGACGATGTCGCGCGCGGCGACCTTGCCGGAGGTGAAGGCCTTTACGTGGTCCGCGACGGTGCGGCCGGCGAAATCCTGAGCGGGCATGATCGGTCTTTCAGGTTGAAGCGAAGACGGTGAAACTGTCGGAGGGCACGGAAAGACGCACGGTCTTTCCCTCGGCGAGTTCCGCACCCTGGGGCGTGTCGGCCATGCACAGAGCGGTGAGCGGCCCCAGCGGCGTGTCGAGCACGGCCTTTACCGTGGGTCCGAGGCGGTGCAGGGCGGAGACACGGGCGTCGAGCGACAGCGCGCCGTCGGCGGTATTGCCGAGGCGCACCGCTTCGGGGCGGCAGGCGATCTGGCAGGCGGCGCCGATGCCGGGCGTGCCCACCAGCGTCGAGCGTGGCACCGAGATTCTCGTGCCGCCGAGAGAGACGGCGACCGAAGCGGCATCGACGGCGGAGATACGGCCATCCAGCATGTTGATGTCGCCCACGAAGCGGGCGACGAACGGCGAGGCGGGGCGGCGATAGATCTCGCCGGGCGTGCCGACCTGCTGCACGTGGCCGCCGTTCATCACGACGATCGTGTCGGACAGCATCGTCGCTTCCTCCTGGTCGTGCGTGACGAAGACGAAGGTCGTGGCGAGCTGGCGCTGGATCGATTTCAGCTCGATCTGGAGTTGGCGGCGAAGCTGCAGGTCGAGCGCGCTCAGCGGCTCGTCGAGCAGGAGGATTGCCGGTTCGAGGGCTAGCGACCGGGCCAGCGCCACGCGCTGCTTCTGGCCGCCGGAGAGCTGGCCGATGCGGCGGCGCTCGAAGCCCGCGAGGCCGACGAGGGCCAGGAACTTCGAGACGCGGCCGGAAATGTCCGCCGCCGCCATGCCACGGATCCGCATGCCGTAGGCCACGTTCTCGAACACGTCGAGATGAGGAAACAGCGCCAGGTTCTGGAACACCATGCCGAGCGGGCGTCGGCGGGGTGGCACGCCCTCCATGGGCGCGCCGTCGATGGCGATGGTGCCACGGCTCGGCTCGAGGAAGCCTGCGATCAGGCGCAGCAGCGTCGTCTTTCCGCAACCCGAGGGGCCGAGCAGGGTAACGAAGCTGCCGCCGGCGATGGTGAGATCCACCCCGTCGAGGACCGTCGCGGCGCCGAACTCCTTGCCGATCCCGGCGACCTGGATGGTGCCTCGGCTCACTGCTTGACGCCGGACAGCAGCTTCTCGGCGCGATCGACGCGGGCTTCGTTGTGTTCGACGACGATCCGCCAGTCGGGCGAATAGAGCGACTTCACGATCTGCTCGTAAGGCTGGCCCAGCGTCTTCTGCAGGTCCTCGGGCAGCTTGACCTTGGCGTTCATCGGCAGCCAGCCGTCGAGCAGCGCGGCGCGCAGCTGCGGTTCGGCGCCGGCGATGTAGTTCATCCAGACCAGCGACTTGTCCTGGTTCTTGGCGCCCTTCGGCACGACCACGACATAAGGCAGCATCAGCGCGCCTTCCCTGGGGATCACGATGCCGACATTTGCGGCGCCCTGGCGGCGCAGGGCCCAGACGCGCGAGGCGTAGAAAGGCACGGCGGCCACCTCGCCGCGCGTCAGCAGCGTGTTCATGTGGGCGAGCGAGGTGTAGGTCGCCAGCACGTTCGGCACGATCTTCTCGAGCAGCTTGAAGCCGGGATCGATGTCCTTCTCGCTGCCGCCCATCGCCTTGGCCATGATCACCGCGTCGTAGGGCGCGAGATAGACCGGCCTTGTCAGCGACAGCTTGCCCTTCCACTTCGGATCGGCGAGCCCCTGCCACGAGGCGAAGTCCTCCGCCTTGGCGAGGTCGGTGTTGTAGGCGATGCCGTAGTAGGTGAAGTAGACCGGCAGGCCGACATGGCGACCGGCCTTGTCCTTGGTCAGGTATTTCGGATCGACGTCGCCGATGCCCGGCAGCTGCTTGTCGTCGAAGCTCTCGATCAGGCCCGCATTGGAGAGCGCGATCGCCTCGAAATAGGTGACCAGCGCCAGGTTGTACTGGTTGGCCGCCGCCGGAGAGCGCAGCGCGCCGGCCGGATTGGGCACCTCGACCATCTTGATGGTGGAACCGTTGCCGGGAGCGAATTGCTTGATGAAGGCTTCGCGCCAGGTGTTGGCGCCACCACCACCCCACACCGCCATGGTGAGTTCCTGGGCCGTCGCGGCCCCCGCGCCCGTGCAGGCGAGAATCGCGCCGCAGATAAGCGCCTTCAATCGGTTCATCATCGCAGGCCCCCGCGTTGTCTCGTTGCGGCAACGTTAGACGCCTCCTGCATGGCGAGAGAAATTCATTCGTCCCTTCTGGTCATTCCAGAAAGTTATGGGCTTGGTTGTTGCTCTGCATGAAACTCACTTCTACAGTCGATGCGGGGATTTCGAAGGGGACCGCCATGGACATCAAGCGCCTGCACCGCCGCCACGCTCTTTCACTGCTGGGAGGTGCCGCCGCCGTCGGCGCTACGGGCTCGGCCTTCGCACAGGCCGAGCCGCCGAAACCCGCGCAGCTCGTGGTCAACCATTCCGGCGGCTCGATGGGCACGGCCATGCGCAAGGCCTTCTTCAACGGCTTCGAGAAGAAGTACGGAATCAAGGTCGTCGAGACCAGCCCGGTCGACTTCGGCAAGCTGCGCGCCATGGTCGATTCCGGCAACGTCGAGTGGGACCTGACCGAGATCGGCGGCCAGGACGCGATCCGCGCCGGCAAGGCGAACCTGCTGGAGAAGATCGACACGAAGGTGGTCGACCGCTCGAAGTATCCGGCGACGGCGCAGAACCCCTATGTCTTCGCCTCGTCCGTCTACACGACCATCATGGGATTCCGGAACGACGTCTTCAAGAACGGCAGCCAGCCCAAGAGCTGGGCCGACTGGTGGGACGTGAAGAAGTTCCCGGGCGCCCGCTCGATGCGCAACCATCCGACGGATAATCTCGAATTCGCGCTGATCGCCGACGGCGTGCCGAAGGACAAGCTCTATCCGATCGATTTCGACCGCGCCTTCAAGAAGCTCGACCAGATCAAGCCGCACGTCACCGTCTGGTGGTCGACCGGGCAGCAGCCGGCCCAGCTTCTCCTGGACAAGGAAGTCGTGCTGGCGACCGGCTGGAACGGCCGCTTCTACGACATCATCAAGAAGGGCGCGCCGGTCGGTATCGAGTGGAACGAGGGCGCGCTGAAGCAGGGCAGCTTCGCGATCCCGCGCGGCGCCAAGAGCCCCTACTGGGCGAACAAGATGCTGGCCGAACTCGCCGTGCCGCAGCAACAGGCGGTCTATGCCTCGGAACTGGGATATCCGGGCCTCAATCTGGAATCGCTGAACTTCGTCGATGCCAAGGTGAAGCCGTTCCTGCCGACTGCCTATCTCGACCAGCAATTCTGGGTCAGCGACGAGTGGTATGCCGAGAACGGCGCCAAGGCCGCCGAGCTGTGGAACGCCTGGATGCTGAAGAAGGGCTGACCTGCCTTGAGTGCAAGCGGATCGGCCGACCTCCTCATCGAGGGTGTCGGAAAGCGTTTCGGGGACGTGGTCGCGCTCGACCACGTCTCGCTGCAGGTAGCCCAGGGCGAGCTGCTGACCATCCTGGGCCCCAGCGGCTCGGGGAAGACCACGCTGCTGAAGGTCGTCGCGGGGTTCGAGACGCCTGACGGCGGCAGGGTGACGGTGGGGGGCGCCGAGATCACCTCGCTGCCGCCCGCGAAGCGCGACATCGGCATGGTGTTCCAGAACTACGCGCTGTTCCCGCATCTCAGCGTCGCGGCCAACGTGGCGTTTCCGCTGGAGATGCGGAACGTCGCCAAGCCCGAGATCGAGCGTCGCGTCGCCGAGGCGTTGGCGATGGTCGAGCTGAAAGGCTACGAGGCGCGCCTGCCGCGGCAGCTCTCCGGCGGCCAGCAGCAGCGCGTGGCGCTGGCACGCGCCATCGTGTTCAACCCGCGGCTCCTGCTGCTCGACGAGCCGTTCGGCGCGCTCGATCGCAAGCTGCGCGAGACGATGCAGCTCGAGGTGCGCCGCCTGCAGCGTCGCCTCGGCCTGACCACCATCTTCATCACCCACGACCAGGAGGAAGCGCTGGTCCTGTCCGACCGGATCGCGGTGATGAACCGGGGCACGATCCAGCAGATCGCCACGACGACCGAGATCTACGAACGCCCGGCCAACGATTTCGTCGCCGACTTCGTGGGCGAGAGCAACATCTTCCACGGCACGATGAGCGCGCCCGGCACGGTGACGCTGGACGGCGGCCGCACGCTGCAGGTGAGGAGCGACAGGCCGGCGGGGGCGAAGGTCGGGGTGCTGATGCGCCCCGAGCGTTTTGCACCGTCGGGCGCCAACGCTTTCGGCGGCGAGGTGATCGAATCGGTCTATCTCGGCACGTCGTTCAAGCTGCGGCTGGCCTGCGAGGGCGGCGTCGAGCTGCTGGTGCGCCAGCCCGCGCGCGGCGCGCTGCCCGCCGCCGGCACCCGAGTGACCGTCGGCATCGACCCCGAGTCGATCCATGTGTTCTAGGACGCACGATACCGCCCCGTGTCATCGCGCGCGGAGTAGTCTCCGCGCTGGAGCGAGCGAAGGATCCTTCGCTTCGCTCAGGATGACACTGGTGGTTTTGAGGCGAGTCGCGCCATGAAACCCCATAGCTTTCTTTATGCGCTGCAGTCGGCATCGCGCTTGAGCCGATTCATGGGTTCCGGGACGCACGGCTCGCTCAATTGCTTTCCGTGTCATCCTGAGCGCAGCGAAGGATCCTTCGCTCGCTCCAGCGCGGAGACCATTCCGCGCGCGATGACCCGATTGGGGTTGATAGGCGTCGCGCCATGAAGGCCCGCGGCTTCCTTCCCGCGCTGCCAGCGCTGATCCTGCTGTTCGTGTTCTTCCTGTTCCCGGTCGTGCGCATGCTGGGCTTCAGCGTCGAGGGCGGCACGTTCGACTGGTATGCCAAGGCGCTGGGTGAGCAGCTCTATCTCCGCGTCTTCTGGAACACGTTCGAGATCGCCCTGCTGGTCACCTTCTTTTGCCTGCTTCTGGGCTATCCGCTCGGCTTCCTGATGGCCACGACGACGCCCTTCTGGGCGACGATGGGCTTCATCTTCGTGCTGCTGCCGCTCTGGACCTCGGTCCTGGTGCGTACCTATGCCTGGATGGTGCTGCTGGGCCGCAACGGCGTCTTCAACCGCACGCTGATCGAGTCCGGCATCATCGCCGATCCGATACCGATGCTGCACAACTTCACCGGCGTGCTGATCGGCATGGTGCACGTGCTGCTGCCTTACATGGTGCTGCCGATCTACAGCGCCGTCCGCAAGGTCGATCCCGCTATTCCGGCCGCCGCCGCCGGCCTCGGCGCGTCGAGCTTCGCCATCTTCCGGCGCATCTACCTGCCGCTCACTCTGAACGGCATCTTCGCGGGCTCGGTCCTGGTGTTCGTGCTGTCGCTGGGTTTCTACATAACGCCCGCCCTGCTGGGGGGCGGTCGTGTGATCATGATCGCCGTGCTGATCGAGCAGCAGGTCCGTGAGGCGTTGAACTGGCCGTTCGCCGCGGCCCTGTCGGCCGTGCTGCTGGCCGCGACCTTCGCCGTCTACGCGCTGGCGCAACGCTACAGCCAGCCGGTGGAGGCGACGCGATGAGCCGTCGTCTTCTCGTCGTCTCCTGCGGCCTGATCTACTTCTTCCTGATGCTGCCGTTGCTGGTCGTCTTCCCGATCTCGCTCTCGTCGGCGCCCTACATGCAGTTCCCACCGCCGGGCCTCTCCTGGCAGTGGTACGAGCGCTATCTCGACGATCCGCAATGGATCGATGCGACCTGGCGCTCGCTCTATATCGGCGGCGCCACCGCGGTCCTTGCCCTGGCGCTCGGCGTACCGCTGGCGTTCGCGCTGGTGCGCGGCCGTTTCTTCGGCCGCACGATCCTCGATCGCGTGGCGCTTGCGCCCATCATCGTGCCGCACATCATCTTCGCCGTTGCGGTCTATGGCCTCTTCGCCAAGCTCAAGCTGATCGGCACCTGGTACGGGCTGGTGGTAGGCCACACCGTGCTGGCGCTACCTTTTGTGGTGCTGGTGATTGCCGCCGGCCTGCGCGACTTCGACCGTTCGCTGGAGCAGGCGGCCGAAGGTCTGGGCGCCAGCCGCTGGAACACGCTCACGCGCATCACCCTGCCGCTGCTGCGGCCCAGCCTCGTCTCGGCCGGGCTGCTCGCGTTCATCTCCTCGTTCGACGAGGTCGTGGTGGCGCTGTTCCTGGCCGGCGCGAACATGACGCTGCCCAAGAAGATGTTCGACAACATCATGATGGAAATCGACCCCACGATCGCGGCCGTATCGGTGATGCAGATCCTTCTGGTGTCGGTGGTGCTGGTGCTGATCGGCCGCTTCGGCCGGGGCCTCAAGGATAGTGCGCGTTAGGAGAGTACGATGGCCGACAGCGTCTTCCACAAGGACTTCAAGGCGATGCCCTGGTGGTGGGAATGGTGGCATCCCTCCAACGAGCTGAGCCAGGACCCGCCGCTCAAGACCGATGTGCTGGTGGTGGGCGCGGGCTATGGCGGTCTGTCGACCGGACTGGAATTGGCGCGCTCGGGCGTCGACGTGACGGTGCTGGAGCGCGGCGATTTCGGCGTCGGCGCCTCGACGCGCAATGGCGGCGGTGTCAGCGGCGGCACGACCATGGGCAAGGGTTTCTCCGGCAAGGGCGTCGGCGGCGATCCCGAGGCCTGGAAGAAGGTGATGGCGCGCATGCTGAGCGACGCCGCCGATTCGCTCAGCCAGGTCGAGACGGTGATCCAGCGCGAGGGCATCGAGTGCTTCTGGCGCATGAACGGCCGCTTCAGCGGCGCCTACACGCCGCGCCACTTCGCCGAGCAGCAGGCCAAGGTTGCGACCTACAACGAGAAGGCGGCGCTCGGCACCTACATGATCCCGCGCGAGCGCCAGCGCGAGGAGATCGCCTCGGATTACTATTACGGCGGCATGGTCGTGGAGCGCACCGGCCAGCTCCATCCAGCGCTCTATTACGGCGGCCTGCTGAAGGCCGCGCATCGCGCCGGCGCGAAGCTCTGCGCCAACTGCGATGCCGAGAAGATCGAGCGCAAGCCCGGCGGGTTTCGAGTTCTCACCAGCAAGGGCCCGATCGAGGCGCGCGAAGTGGTGATCGCCACCAACGGCTACACGACCGAGCTGACGCCGACCCTGCGCCGCAAGCTGGTGCCGGTCGCCAGCCACATCATCGCGACCGAGGAACTGCCCGAGGATCTGGTGCAGAGCCTGATTCCGAAGAACCGCGTCGTCTCCGACACCAAGCGGGTGCTCTGCTATTACCGGCAATCGCCCGACAACAAGCGCGTGATCTTCGGCGGCCGCGCCCGCTTCACGCAGGTGACGCCGGAGGTCAGCGCGCCGGTGCTGCACGGCTACATGCTGGAGCGCTGGCCGCAGCTCAAGGGCGTGAAGGTGACTCACGCCTGGACCGGCAACGTCGCCTTTGCCTTCGACTTCCTGCCGCATATGGGCATGGAGCAGGGCATGCACTATCTGATGGCCTGCAACGGCTCCGGCGTCGCGATGATGTCCTATCTCGGCTACCAGACCGCGCGGAAGATCGCCGGCGGCTCGAACGCGCCGGTCAATGCCTTCGACGGCCAGGATTTCCCGACCGTGCCCTTCTACAGCGGCAACCCCGAATGGGTGCTCCCCTTCGTCGGCGCCTGGTACCGCACGCGCGACTGGTGGGACCGGGTGCGGGCTTAAGCTTTCACGCTCCTCTTCCCCGGCAGGGGGAGCGGCTGGGTGAGGGGGCGATGCACCGCCTGTAACCCCCTCACCTAACCTCTCCCCCGATTGGGGGAGAGGAATATGATCGCTACTTCATCGTGATCGGCGAGAAGTCCTGGAACCAGTTCTGGGCCTGCACGAAGCCCGTCACCTTGGGCGACATGGCGCGCGGGGCCACGTCGTGGGTCACGAAGAGGAAGAGCGCGTCGTCGACGATCTTCTCGTGGACCTTCTTCAGCGCCTCGTCCTGCGCCTTCGCCTCGAAGGTCGTGCGCGCCTTCTCCAGAAGCGCGTCCATGCCCGGGTCCTGGTAGAAGCCCCAGTTGGTCCCGTTCGGCGCCACCAGCTTCGAGTCGAGATGGCGGATGAAGGCGGTGAACGGGTCCTGGATGAAGTAGCTGAAGTTCAGCGCGCTGGCGCCCTTGGCGAGATCGGACTTCGCGCCGGCCCGCCACAGGTTGATCAGCGTGTTCCACTCGGCGACCTCGAACTCGATCTTGATGCCGACGTCGGCCAGGTTCTGCTGGATGTATTCGTTCATCGCCAGCGGCTGCATCTGGCCCGAACCCGAGCTGGAGATCAGCACCTTGGCCGTGACCGGCTTGGCCTTGCTGAAGCCGGCCTCGGCCAGCAGCTTCTTCGCCGCTTCCGGATCGAACTTCACGTCGAAGGAGGGCGAGCCGAACCACTGGCTGCCCGGCGTCAGGAATCCCTTGGCCGGAATCATCTGGCCCTTCAGCAGCACCTTCAGCCCGTCGCGATCGACCGCGAGGTTGGCGGCCTTGCGCACCCGCACGTCCTTCCACGGCGAGCCGTCGGCGAAGGAGAGGTGCCAGGTCCAGTTGTGCGGATAGGCGTTGCTCACGATCTTGAAGTTGGCCTTCTCGAGGCTCGGGATCGCATCGGGCGAGGGCGCCTCGATCCAGTCGACCTGTCCGGCGCGCAGCGCCGCCGTGCGCGTCGCGGTCTCCGGGATCGGCAGCAGCACCATCTTGTCGAGCTTCGGCACGCGCGCCTTGTCCCAGTAATCCTTGTTGGGTGACAGCTCGGCGCGGGTCTGCGGCTGGAAGGCCGTCACCTTCCACGGGCCGGTGCCCGACGGCGTCTGCGCGAACTTGTTCCAGTCCTTGCCGACCTTCTCCCACTGCGCCGGGCTCGACATCATGATCCAGGAGATCTGGTAGGGCAGGAACGCGTCGGGCGTCTTGGTCCTGATCTCGACGGTCTTGTCGTCGATCACCTTGTAGGAGGCGACGGCGGGAATGCGCGAGCGGCCCTGCGCGGCCTGCTTCGGGTCGAACTGGGGCGACTTGTCGTTCAGCAGCTTCTCGAGGTTCCAGACCACGGCATCGGCCTTGAAGTCGCTGCCGTCGTGGAACTTCACGCCGTCGCGCAGGGTGAAGACCCAGCGCGTCGGGTCGGCCTCGTCGACCTTCCACGCGGTGGCGAGGCCCGGCACCAGCACCGAGGCCTTGTCGGCCGACGACAGGTCCCAGTTGATGAGCGCGTCGTACACCGTGTAGCCCATGAACCGCATGCCTTCGCCACCCTGGTCGGTCTGGCCGGTGGTGAGCGGAATGTCCGAGGCCGTCATGCCGATGCGCAGCGTGCCCTGCGCCAGTGCGGGGGTCGCGGCCAGCGTGGCCCATACGGCGACGGCGCCGAGAACGGCGTTCTTGCGGAAGATCATGACGAAGGTCCCTGCTTTTCCTTGAGGTCGTTGCCCCGTCACAGGCCAGAACCGTGCCAAAGAAAGGTTCACTGGCGCTGACATCCGCTCCGTTCGAGAATGAACGTGACGGCTTGTCTGGAATCATTCTAAAGTACGGACGACAAGCCGAACCATGAGGGATGGACGATGACGACCGAGAGCAAGTGCCCGTTCAGCGGTGGACCCAACGGCCCCAAGGGACCTGCGAATCATGACTGGTGGCCCAACCAGCTCGACCTGTCGGTGCTGCACCAGCATTCCGCCCTGTCCAACCCGCTGGGCGCCGACTTCGACTACGCCAAGGCATTCGAGAGCCTCGACCTCGACGCCGTGATCGCGGACCTCAAGGCCCTGATGACGGATTCGCAGGACTGGTGGCCGGCCGACTTCGGCCATTACGGCCCGTTCTTCATCCGCATGGCCTGGCACAGCGCCGGCACCTATCGCGTCGGCGACGGCCGCGGCGGCGCCGGCGGCGGCCAGCAGCGCTTCGCGCCGCTCAACTCGTGGCCCGACAACGTCAACCTCGACAAGGCGCGCCGGCTGCTGTGGCCGATCAAGCAGAAGTACGGCAACAACATCTCCTGGGCCGACCTGCTGATCCTGACCGGCAACGTCGCGTTGGAATCGATGGGCTTCAAGACCTTCGGCTTCGGCGGCGGCAGGGCCGACACCTGGGAGCCCGAGCAGGACATCTACTGGGGTCCCGAGGGCAAGTGGCTGGCCGACGAACGCTACAGCGGCGACCGCCAGCTCCAGGGCTCGCTGGGCGCCGTGCAGATGGGCCTGATCTACGTCAATCCCGAGGGCCCCAACGGCAATCCCGATCCGGTCGCGGCGGCGCGCGACATCCGCGAGACCTTCGCGCGCATGGCGATGGACGACGAGGAGACGGTGGCGCTGATCGCCGGCGGCCACACCTTCGGCAAGACGCACGGCGCGGGCGATGCCGCGCTGGTCGGGCCGGAGCCGGAAGGCGCGCCGATCGAGCAGCAGGGTTTCGGCTGGAAGAGCGCCTATGCCTCCGGCAAGGGCCACGACGCGATCTCCTCCGGCCTCGAAGTCACCTGGACCTCGACGCCGACCAAGTGGAGCAGCAACTTCTTCTGGAACCTGTTCGGCTACGACTGGGAGCTGACCAAGAGCCCGGCCGGCGCGCATCAGTGGCGGCCGAAGAACGGCGCCGGCGCCAACTCGGTGCCGGATGCCTTCGACAAGTCGAAGCGCCACGCGCCGTCGATGCTGACGACCGACCTCGCACTGCGCTTCGATCCGGCCTACGAGAAGATCTCGCGCCGCTTCCACGAGAACCCCGACCAGTTCGCCGATGCCTTCGCGCGGGCCTGGTTCAAGCTCACCCATCGCGACATGGGCCCGGTCGCCCGTTATCTCGGCCCGCTCGTGCCGAAGGAGCATCTCGTCTGGCAGGATCCGATTCCCGCTTCCGACCAGCCGCCGCTCGGCGACGCCGAGATCGACGCGCTCAAGGCGAAGATCCTGGCTTCGGGCCTCACCGTGTCGCAGCTCGTTACGACCGCCTGGGCCTCGGCCGCGACCTTCCGCGGTGCCGACAAGCGCGGCGGCGCCAACGGTGCGCGCATCCGCCTCGCGCCGCAGAAGGATTGGGCGGTCAACCAGCCGGCCGAGCTGGCCGCGGTGCTGCAGAAGCTCGAAGCGGTGCAGAAGGAGTTCAACGCCTCCGGCAAGACGGTGTCGCTGGCCGACCTGATCGTGCTGGGCGGCGGCGCGGCGATCGAGACGGCGGCCAAGGCCGGCGGTCATGACGTGAAGGTGCCCTTCACGCCGGGCCGCATGGATGCGACGCAGGAGCAGACCGACGTCCATTCCTTCGAGCCGCTGGAGCCGACCGCCGATGGCTTCCGCAACTTCGTCGGCACGAAGACGCAGCAGTCGGTCGAGGCGCGGCTGGTCGACCATGCCCAGCGCCTCACCCTGACGGCGCCGGAGATGACGGTGCTGGTGGGTGGCCTGCGCGTGCTGGGCGCCAATACGGGCAAGTCGAAGCACGGTGTCTTCACCGCGAAGACCGAGACGCTCGGCACCGACTTCTTCGTGAACCTGCTCGACATGGCGACCGAGTGGAAGCCGGCGGCCGAGGAAGGCATCTACGAGGGCCGCGACCGCAAGAGCGGCGCCGTGAAGTGGACCGGCACGCGCGTCGACCTGATCTTCGGCTCGCACAGCCAGCTCCGCGCGCTGGCCGAGGTCTACGCCCAGTCCGATGCGAAGGAGAAGTTCGTGAAGGACTTCGTCGCCGCGTGGACGAAGGTCATGAACCTCGACCGCTTCGACGTCCAGGTCTGAGCCGCGTCACCTGAAAACGGAATGCCCGCCCGGTGAAAACCGCGGCGGGCTTTCTGTCTTTGCTCTTCCTCCGTGCTTGCCCGTCCCGGGGTCGCAGCCTAGCGTGGTGGGCGGCGAAGGAGGCTCATATCGGGATCGAGAAGAGACTGCCGCGCGCCAAGGGTGCGATGATGGCGACCCTTGCCGCTTTTGCGCTGCTCCTGGCGGCGCCCGCAGTGCGGGCACAATCACAATCACAATCACAAATACAAGCGCAGACGACGGCAGCCGCGGTATCCGGGCTCAATGGCAAGGTCTCGGTCGAAGGCGGCACAATCGGCACCAGCGCCCAGCAATCCGCCACCGCGATCACGCAGGGTTCGATCACCGTCCCGCTCGGCCACAGCTTCGGCCTGCAGGTCGACGGCGCCGCGTCGACCGCCTTCAATTCGTTCTTCGGCAGTGGCGGCGCCCATCTCTTCTGGCGCGATCCGGCCATCGGGCTCGTTGGTCCCATCGCCGGCTTCGGCGGCGGCGCCGGGACGCTGAGCGGCCTCTATGGCGGTGAGGCCGATCTCTACGCCGGCCTGTTCACCGTTGGCCTGCGCGCCGGCTACGTGAGCAGCACGAGCGCCTTCGGCGGCCTGAACGGCGGCTTCTACCTGGGCACCCTCACGCTCTATCCCGTGCCCGACCTCGCCCTGTCGATCGAGGGCGGCCAGCTTGCGGGCCTTGCGGTCGGCCAGGCGCGCATCGAGTACCAACCCGATCTGCTGGCGGGCCGGAACATCTCCTTCTATGTCAGCGGCATCGCGGGCGACTTTGGCGTCTACCGGGCCACCGCGGGTGTCCGGTTCTATTTCGGATCCGACAAGCCGCTGATCCGTCGCCATCGCGAGGACGATCCGCCGGCGCTGTCTTCTCTCGCCCTGGAAGCACTTTCCCAGAAGTCCTTCTGCGGAAGTTTCGGGAGACATGTCGCAGTGGGCGGATGCATCAATCCCTCGAATCTTTTGGCCCCTTATGTTCCGCCGCCTGGAGGTTAGCGTCAGGGACCGCTCGGCTCATGGTTGGGAGCGGGCTCGCTGCGGCCGCAATGGCTTCATCGTTGGCGTGATTACTCCAGCTTGATGTTCGCCACCCGGATGACTTCGCTGTAACGCGCGGCGTCCTCGGCGAGCACGCGGGTGAAGTCGGCTGATGACGTCGCCACGACGATCAGGCCGAAATCCTTCAGCCGCTGCACGATCTCCGGCCGGCGCACCGCCGACCGGTAGGCGTCCTCAAGCCGCGCCTTGATCGGGGCCGGGGTGTCGGCACGGATCGAGATGCCGAAATCGTTGCTGGCGCGGACGTTGGGATAGCCCACCTCCGCGAAGGTCGGGACGTCGGGGAATTCCGGCATCCGCTCGGTGTAGCTGACGGCCAGCGCGCGCAACTGTCCCGAGGCGACGTATTGCCGGCAGTCGGCCACGCCCAGCACCGACATCTGCAGCCGGTTCTCCAGCAGGTCGGCGACGATCGCCGGCGTGGCGCGATAGGGGACGTGCGCGAGGTCGACGCCGGCCGCCATCTTGAACAGCTCGCCGCCCAGATGCACCGACGTGCCGATGCCCGAGCTGCCGTACGACCACTTGCCCGGCTGCTTCTTCGCCGCCGCCACGAACTCGGCCATCGTCTTGATACCGAGCTGCGCCGGCACCGCGAGCAGGGTCGGCCCGACGGTGAGCCGCGACAGTGGCGTGAAGGCGTCCATCTTGAAGGGCAGGTTGGGCATCAGCAGCGCGATGATCGAATAGCTGCTGCCGGTGAACATCAGCGTGTAGCCGTCGGCCGGTGCCGCCGCGACCGCGGCCATCGCCAGCGTGCCGGTGGCGCCGGGCCGGTTCTCGACCACGACCTGCTGCCCCAGCGTCTCCGACACGATCGGCGCGAGCAGACGTGACAGCGTGTCCATCGAGCCGCCGGCGCCGAACGGCATGATCACCTTGATCGGCTTGTTGGGCCAGGCATCCTGGGCGTTCGCGCCGGCGAGTGGCACGGCCGTCGCCAAGAGGCTGCCGGCCGCAGCGGCCAGCAGGTTTCGCCTCGTCACTCGATGGGTCATCGCGCGTCCTCCCGGGACTGGTTGTTGTCTTGGTTGTTCTGTCGGCCTGCCTTCAGGGCAGTTGGATCGGAATGCGATAGAAGCGGATGGCGTTCCGGGCAAAGAACTTCGCGAGCGTCTCGTGCGTCTCCTTCGCCAGCGCCTCGCGCATCACCGCGACGATGCCGCCGAAATCCGTGCTGAGGCTCGCGACGGGAAGGTTGCTCGCGAAGATGATGCGGTCCGGTCCGAAGATCGACGCCGCCTCGCGCACCACGCGGACGTTGCTCGGCACGTCCCATTTGCCGTGCGGCAGGCCGAGTTCCGAGATCTTGATCACCACGTTCGGACAGTCGGCCAGCGCCGCCAGCCCCTTGCGCCAGATCGCGAGGCCTTCCTCGGAGCGGTCGAGCGGCAGGCCGGTATGGTTGACCACCATGGGAATGCCGGGAAAGGCACGCGCGACCTCGGCGCCTTCCTCGAGATGCCAGTAGGGGATGCGCATGTCCCACGACATGCCGTGCGTCTCCAAGAGCGCGAAGTTCCGCCGCCAGTGATCGTCCTGCATCGTGCCCGGCGCGCCCGCGACCGAGGCGCCCGGCCCCGGCGACGTCGTGGGCCGCGAACGGATGCCGCGCATCAGCGGCGACTTCGCATGGCCTGCCAGGATCGCGGCGCAATCGGGCTGGATGAACGAGACGTGGCCCACCATGACTGACGGCAGGCCGAACTGCTCGTTCATCGTCTCCAGCCATTCGGTCTCGGCCACCTGCTCGTCCATCGCGCGCGCCGCCTGGATGTGCACGCTGCCGACGACGCGGAACCCCTTCAGCGCCTCGACATAGTCCGACGGCATGTAGTCGCGGCAGATCGCACGATAGTCGCCAAGGAAGAAGTTCTTGTCGTACTGGTCCTGCTTGGTCGGATAGTGCCCGGCCTTCAGGTCCCACAGATGATGATGCGCATCGACGATCGGCGTCGCGAACTCACCCGTCGCCGACAGGGTCCTGAGAAGATCCATTGTTTCCGCCCGACATTCTTTTGTTACTTCGATGGAAGCGGGCGGAGCGGCGCGATGTCAACAGAGGCGGCGCTGGGGTGTTTCGCGATTTCGCCATCAGCCAAAACTTCGTGCCCCGCTAGAGTTAAACTTGTTATCTTTCTTAGCATCGTAGATCTGTTTGATTTTGGAGCATGCTCATAATATTGGCGATGTGGCCGGCCGGTGCTTCTCACCATTTCGATATCCAGGCGCATCCTTGCCTAGCCTTCCTGGTTGTCCCGGCGCAGGCTGAGCGCTGCATTTCGCTGCCATGCCAATGCGCTTGGGTTTTGCAGGCTAGATCAAGAATAGGGCTCGAAAAGCCGAGTTGTCGCGATCAATCTATCACAGGTTGAATATCGAAAGACAACATAGGCATATTATACTTCCCGCTTATGGTTCTCGATGTGAGGAAGCATGCCTTTGACTGTTGAGTTGATCCGCAGACGACGGTTGGCCGGGTCATTTAAGTCGCCGCTTCTGAAGCTATGGGTCACGCCAAATGAGTTGGAATTTGACTATGGCACAAGTGAGGATTTCTCTTCAGATATCAGATATGTCGAGATCCCACACCAAGGTAGGTCGGAACCTATTCTTTTTGATCTGCAATTGCCCTTTTCATGGCCGTCTTCATGGATATTGCATGTGACGTTTGAGGAAAAGCGCAAGGTCGGATTTAATGTCGGGCCCCTGTTCAACGGAGATCGCGTCGAAATTACCATGGCGAGCAAATCCAGATTTGTAGCTCGGACGACGCATGTGAAGTTACGCCCAGACAAGAGATGCGTGGCTAGGTGCATGGACGGGAGTTCATCGTTAAACTGTATAAAGTGCAGAGGTGAGGGAGTCGTTGTAGAAGTCTGTTGTTAAATTCGATGCGATTTATCTATATCGACACTATCGACGATAGTGAAAACCCTATTGCCGGCGTTCTCGTTCAACTTAAGGTTAACGGGAGGCCGATTGCAGAGATGTTAACTGCCAAGAGCGGTAGAGCGACGTTCAACATCTTGGAGGGATCGTCTGCTTCATTCTCCGTTGAAGCGACATACAGAGACCAAACACAATCTGTCATTTTAGCCGATTCGCGATGGCAGTTCATTTTCCCTGCCCTAAAGCCTGAACACCTTGTGCTATTAATTCACGGCATTAATACGCGAGGTGACTGGATTGCGGAGGTCTCAGAATCTTTGCAAGCAGCAGGACTGATTGTTGAACCCGCTGGTTACGGAGTTTATGGCGTTACCCGCTTCCTTATGCCTTTTTCATTTCTGAGGAAACGTGCCGTCGATAGAGTCCGAATTCGTATCAATGCGGCGATTTCTTTACATCGGCCTGCAAAGATTTCTGTCGTTGCTCACAGCTTCGGGACATATATTTTTTCCCAATTATTGGCGTCCGAGTTCCAGATAAAGTGGCACCGAATTATCTTCTGCGGGAGTGTCGTTTCATCCGACTTTCCCTTTCATCAGTATCAGAGCGATCGATTTAGTCCGCCCATTCTCAACGAGATCGGTACTCGAGATGCATGGCCTGCTGTCGCAGCGGCGGTAACTTGGGGATATGGATCTATTGGGTCACATGGATATCAGGGAGCCCCATTAAAGGAGCGTTGGCATAGGAAATTTGCTCATAGTGATTTCCTTACTTCAAATTTTGCGGCGAAGTTTTGGGTGCCGTTCTTGCTCTATGATCGTATTGTCAAGGCAGATAATCCTGAGCCATTTCCACTTTGGATAGCGATCCTTACTCGGCTCCCAATTAAGTATCTTGTATGGGGATTTGTCCTTCTGCCGATCGTCTTAACCTTACGCTAATTCACTGCGCTTGGTCCGAGAGAGTTTCGCTTTAGGTATGAGCCGCTCGGTGAAATAGCGGCAAGTTTCGTTGATGTTGTTGATCATCGTGTCAAACCCAATACCGGACGGGATAGTCTCCGCTCATATTCTAGTCGCCTGACTCACCGCCAACTGCCAGCCGTCCTGCGCCGTCACGTACACGCACACCCAGCGGAAGTCGTAGGTCTTCTGTTCCTTCACGTTCAGGATCGGGCTCTTGCCGGTGACGATCACGGTCGGGCCGGCGAAGACCCGGAAGACGAGGTCGGTGGCGGGGGCTGCCTCGATCAACGGTTCGCCGGCCATCGCGGCGACCAGACGCGCGTCCTTGTTATCGAGTTTCCCGGAGCCGTGCGTGTGCGTGAAGCTGTCGGCGTAGAGCGGGCGCAGGGCGGCGAAGTCCTTCGCGAGCACGGCTTTCGCGAGCCGGGCGCGGAAGTCGGTCACTTCCTCGATGAACTTCTTGGCCTCCGCCGAATCCGGTTGGCGCGGCGGATGGGCGAAGGCCTCAGGGGCCAAGGCGAGAAGCGGGAGACCCGCGAGCAGGGTGCGTCTACGCATCCTTCGAGGATACGCCGGCCTCGGCGAAGGTCGCCATGCCGTTGTGGCAGGCGGCGGCGGCCTTGAGCAGCGGCACGGCGAGGGCGGCGGCCGAGGCTTCGCCCAGGCGCATGTCGAGGTCGAACAGCGGGCGCACGCCCATCTCGGCGAGCAGGCGCGTGTGGCCGGGCTCGGCCGAGCGGTGCGCCACCAGGCAGTGGTCGAGCGCGCGGCGGTCGACGGCGCGCAGTACGGCGGCGGCGGCAGTGCAGGCATAGCCGTCGAGCAGTACGGGGATGCGGCCCATGCGGGCAGCCACGATGGCGCCGGTCAGGGCCGCGAATTCCTCGCCGCCGACGGCCGCCAGCAGTTCGAGCGGATCGCGGCGGGCGATCGCGTCCTTGTGGAAGGCCAGCGCCTCATCGATCACCGCGATCTTGTGCGCCAGCGCCTTGCCGCTGACGCCGGTACCGGGACCGGCCCAGTCGGCGCCCGTGCCGCCATAAAGGGCGGCGCACAGCGTGGCGGCGGCGGTGGTGTTGGCGATGCCCATTTCACCCAGGCACAGCACGTCGATGCCGGGTTCGGCCGCCATCATGCCGTAGGCCATGGCGTTGGCGGCGCGCGTCTCGTCCATCGCCGGGCCCTGCGTGAAGTCGGCGGTCGGGTGATCGAGGTCGAGCTCATAGATGCGCAGGTCGGCGTCGATGATGGTGGCGAGCTGGTTGATCGCGGCGCCGCCGTTGGTGAAGTTCTTCACCATCTGCTGCGTGACTTGCGGCGGATAGGCCGAGACGCCGCGTGCGGCGACGCCGTGGGTGCCGGCGAACACCGCGATGCGCGGACGCTCGACCCGCGGCTGGGCGCGGCCCTGCCAGCAGGCCAGCCATTCGGCGATCTCCTCCAGCCGGCCGAGCGAGCCCTGCGGCTTGGTCAGGTCGGCCTGGCGGCGGACCACCTCGGTCTGGGCGGTGAGATCGGGTCCCGGCAGCTCGCGCAGGATCCGGCGCATTTCGTCGAAGGAGGCAGCCGACATTGTTCGTCCGGGGGCATTCTGGAAGGGGCCGGACCATCCTATATTCAGCCGATCATGACCAGTCCCAACGAACCCTCCTCCCCCTTGTCTCCTCCCGGTGGCGGCGGCGGCGGTGCGAACCGCCCCGCGTCGTTCGACGAATGGCTGCAGGCCTTCAAGGAGCAGATGACGTTCTTCACCGGGCTGAAGCTCGATGTCGGCCTGCCGCGCTGGCCGCTGGCCGACGTGCTGCCGGTGCTGCCCGTGGTGGGCGCCGCGATCGGGCTGGCCTCGGGCCTGGTCTTCGCCATCGTGCGCGGCATCGCCGGGCCGGGTTGGCTCGCGGCGGTGCTGGCGGTCGGCGCGGCGGTGATCCTGACGCGCGCCCTGCATGAAGACGGGCTGGCCGATACCGCCGATGGGCTGGGCCCGCACGCGCTGGAGCCGGCACGGCGGCTCGAGATCATGCGCGACAGCCGCAACGGCACCTTCGGCGTGCTCGCGCTGGCGCTCGGCGTGCTGATCAAGGTCGCCTGCCTGGCGCAGTTCGGCGCCGCGACCGGCCTCGTCGTCCTGATCTCGGCGCATGCGCTGTCGCGCGCCGTGCTGGCCTATCCGCTGCTCGCTTTCTCGCCGGTGCACGACAACGGGCTGGGCTCGAAGGCCGGCAAGCCGACCGACAACGACGTCTGGCTCACCATCGCCATCGGCGCGGGACTCGCCTTCCTGCTGATGCTGGGCAAGGGCCTGTTCGTGGCGATCCTGGCGCCGCTCGCGGTCCTCGCTTCGGCGTGGTTCGCCACGCAGTGGATCGCCAAGCGGCTCGGCGGCTACACCGGCGACACGCTGGGCGCGGTCCAGCAGAAGGCCGAGATCGTCTTCCTCGTGGTGGCGGCGCTGTTCATCGGCCGCTAAGAAGACGGCGCTTTGTAAGTATCGGAGGAAGAGCATGGCGACGGGCGCGAAGATCACCGGAGCGGTCACGCGGTGGTGGTGGGTGCGGCATGCCGTGGTCCCCAATCCGGAGCGCCGCTGCTACGGCCAGTCCGATATGGACTGCGACGTGAGCAACGAGGAGCTGTTCCGCCACCAGGCGAAGCTGCTGCCCAGGGGCGCGGTCTGGTATTCGTCGAACCTTCTGCGCGCGCGCAAGACCGCCGAGCATCTCGCCAAGGCGGGCGCCGAGATGGACAAGCTCCACATCGATCCCGATCTCGCCGAGCAGCATTTCGGCAACTGGCAGGGCCTCACCTATGTCGAGATCGCCGAGAACCATGCCGACAACCATCTCTTCTGGCTGGGGCCGCCGGAGTTCCGGCCCGAGGGTGGCGAGAGCTTCGTCGACCTGCGCGACCGCACCGTGCGTTCGATCGATCGCCTGACTGCCGAGCACAAGGGCCGCGACATCGTGGCGACGGCGCATGGCGGCACGATCCGCGCGGCGCTGGCGCATGCGTTCGACCTGCATCCCGAGGCGGCGGTGCGCTTCGAGATCGACAATGTCTCGATCACCATGATCGAGCATTTCGAGCAGGCCGATCCCGCCCATGCCTGGCGCGTGGCCTTCGTGAACTACATGCCGCGCGCGCTCGCCTTCGCCCGCGGCGGACCTGCGTGACCTCCGGTTCGAAGGGCGCCGCCGAACTGGCGGCCGATCAGGCGGCGTTCTGGAACGGACCGGGCGCACAGGGATGGCTCGATGCCTATGCGCGCATCGAACGGTCTCTGGTCGAGATCGGACCGCGCGTGCTCGCTCTTGCCGACGCGCAACCCGGCGAGACCGTCATCGATGTCGGTTGCGGCACGGGCGGCACGACGGCCGCGCTGGCGAAGTCCATCGGACCTGCGGGCCATGTGCTCGGTGTCGACATCTCGCGGCCCCTGATCGAGGTCGCGGAAGCGCAGGGTCTCGCCAACGCGACCTTCACCGTGGGCGATGCGGCGGTCCATCCGTTCGAAGCGGCGTCGCGCGATCTCGTCTTCTCGCGATTCGGCGTCATGTTCTTCGGCGATCCGGTGGCCGCCTTCGCCAACCTGCGGCGGGCGCTGAAGCCCTCGGGCCGGCTCGGCTTCGTCTGCTGGCGGACGCCTTCGGAAAATCCCTGGGGCCTCGTGCCGGTAAAGGCCGCCGCGCCATTCCTGCCGCCGCTGCCGCGGCCCGGTCCGGAAGATCCCGGCCAGTATTCCTTCGGCGATCGCGCACGGGTCGAGCGCATCCTGAAGGCGGCAGGCTTCGGCGCGCTCGCGATCGAGCCGCTCGACCTGCCGATCTGGATCGGCAAGGACGTGGCCGAGGTGGTGGAGAACAGCGGCCGCTTCGGTGCGCTCGCCCGCGCGTTCGCGGAGGCGGGCCCCGAGGCCGCCGCCAAGGCGAAAGCCGCCATCGGCGAAGCGCTGGCGCCGCACGCGACCCCGGATGGCGTGCGATTGCCCGGCGCCTGCTGGCTGGTGAGCGCGAGGCCCGGCTGATGGAGCATATCTCGACCTTTCCGCTGCCGCCGGTGAGTCTCGTCCTGGGCGGCGCGCGCTCGGGCAAAAGCACGCATGCCGAGCGGCTGGTCGCTGGCACGCTGCACGGCGCATCGCCCCGGCCGGCGGTCTACATCGCCACCGCCGAGGCCGGCGACGTCGAGATGGCGACCCGCATCATGGCGCATCGCGCCCGCCGCGGCGTCGGCTGGACGACCATCGAGGAGCCGCTGAAGCTGGCCGAGGTGCTGGAGCAGGCCGCCTCGCACGGCCAGCCGATCCTGGTCGACTGCCTGACGCTCTGGCTCTCCAACCTCATGCATGCCGGCGAGGACGTCGACCAGGCGACCGACGAACTGGTGCAGTCACTGGATGATCACAACCAGCCGGTGGTGTTCGTGAGCAACGAACTGGGCCTCGGACTGGTGCCGGAGACGCCGCTCGGCCGCTCCTTCCGGGACGCGATGGGCCGCATGAACATGCGGATTGCCGAGCGTTCGGACCGGGTCGTGTTCATGGCCGCCGGCCTGCCGCTGGTGATGAAGGACCGACCGCCGGCCCGCCGCTGAACGCACCAATTGGGCCCGCAATCGCGGCCCGAAACGTGGTATGATTCAGCTCTTGTGACCATCCAGGCGCTCCCTCGGCGTCGGTCGCCAAGCCATACGGAGCATAAAATGAAGCTCGATCGCCGAACCGTCCTTTCGGGGACCGCGGCCGCGTTCGCCGCGCCGTTCCTCACGTCCATGCCGGCCCGGGCCGACGCCAAGCGCCAGTCGCTGGTCGATTCGTGTCTCGCCACGGCGCGCAAGGTCTTGGGTGGCCCGGACTTTCCCGATGCGGCCAAGCTCATGACCACGGCGCGCGGCGTCCTGATCATCCCCGAGCTGGTGCAGGGCGGGTTCATCTTCGGCGCCGCCGGCGGCCGCGGTGTCCTGATGGGCCGCAACTCGCCCAACAACTGGAGCTTCCCGGCCTTCTACATCATGGGCTCCGGCAGCGTCGGCCTGCAGGTCGGCGGCAAGGTGTCGGAGATCGTCTTCATCATCCGGACCGAGAAGGGCCTGCAGGCGATCATCGACCACAAGTTCAAGGTCGGCGCGGAAGCGGGCGTGACCATGGTCGCGGTCGGTATCGGCCTCGAGGGCGCCACGACGGGCGCCGGCGGCGCCGACATCGTGGCCTTCGCCAACTCGCAGGGCCTGTTCGCCGGCGCCTCGATCGAGGGCTCCTACATCGACGCCGACAACGACTGGAACGCGCTGTACTACGGCGGCGGCGCGAACGCGAAGAGCGTCATCCTCGACCGCCGCTACACCAACCCGGGCGCCGAGCCGCTGCGGCAGTATCTGTCGAAGTGGTAGTTGCCCGGTAAGAACGGCGCCATTGGAGCGCGCCACTCCAGTGGCGCCTCATGAGTCCGAGCGCCACTGGAGTGGCGCGCTCCAATGATTAAGCGACCTTCAGGCCCGCCGCGATCGTAAGCTTCGCCTTGGTCTTGGCCTTCACCTCGTCGACGGTGACGCCGTCGGCGAGCTGGATCAGGGTCACGCCGCCGTTGCCCTTCTTGTCGACGCTGAAGACTCCGAGTTCGGAGATCACCATGTCGACCACGCGCCGGCCGGTCAGCGGCAGGGTGCATTCGGCCAGCAGCTTCGACGCGCCGTCCTTGGAGACATGCTCCATGGTGACGATCACGCGCTTCACGCCGGCGACCAGATCCATGGCGCCGCCCATGCCCTTCACCATCTTGCCGGGGATCATCCAGTTGGCGAGGTCGCCGTTCTCCGCAACTTCCATGGCGCCCAGGATGGAGAGGTCGATGTGGCCGCCGCGGATCATCGCGAAGCTGTCGGCCGAGCTGAAGTAGGAGGTGCCCTTCACCTCGGTCACGGTCTGCTTGCCGGCATTGATGATGTCGGCGTCGACTTCGTTGTCGTAGGGAAAGGGGCCCACGCCCAGCATGCCGTTCTCGCTCTGCAGCGTGATGTCGACATCCTCGGGCACGTAGTTCGACACCAGCGTCGGGATGCCGATGCCGAGGTTCACGTAGAAGCCGTCTTCCAGTTCCTTGGCGGCGCGTGCCGCCATCTGATCGCGGGTCCAGGCCATCGTTCTCTCCTCAAGCCTTGCGGATTGTGCGCTGTTCGATCTGCTTGTCGTAGGGCGCACCGCAGAAGATGCGCTTCACGAAGACCGCCGGCGTATGGATGTGATCGGGATCGAGTTCGCCGACCGGCACGAGTTCCTCGACCTCGGCGACGCACATCTTCGCGGCGGTCGCCATCATCGGATTGAAGTTCCGCGCGGCCTTTCGATAGATCAGGTTGCCCGACGTGTCGCCCTTCCAGGCCTTGACCAGCGCGATGTCGCCGAACAGGCCGCGCTCCATGACATATTCCTCGCCGTCGAAGACCTTGGTCTCCTTGCCCTCGGCGACCAGCGTGCCGACGCCGGTCTTGGTATAGAAGGCCGGGATGCCCGCGCCGCCGGCGCGGCAGCGTTCGGCCAGCGTGCCCTGCGGGTTGAATTCGAGTTCGAGCTTTCCGTCGAGATAGAGCTTGGCGAAGGTCTTGTTCTCGCCGACGTACGAACTGATCATCTTCTTGACCTGCCCCGTCTCGAGCAGCAGGCCGAGGCCCGCGCCGTCGATGCCGGCATTGTTCGACACGCAGGTGAGACCCTTCACGCCGGAATCGCGCACCGCGCGGATCAGCTTGTCGGGGATGCCGACCAGGCCGAAGCCGCCGCACATCAGCATCAGATCGTCGCGCAGCAGGCCGTCGAGGGCCGACTTCGCATCCTTGTAGACCTTGTTCGCCATCGCTGTGTTCCGTCCTCGCGTGCCCGTAATCACTCGGGGGTCTTTCGGCATATGGAAGGGCCGGCGCTTGCCTGTCAATCAGTCGCGAATCGTGCGCTTTCCAGCGACGAATTCGCCCATCAGCCGGTGTCCATCGTCGCTCACCGCAAGGTCCATGAACAGGGTCCGCTCCTGGGCCAGGCCTTGTGACAGCGGTGTTTCAGTCGCCGAGCGGACCAGCCGCTTGATGTGTGCCACCGCCCTGGGCGGTTGCGCCGCCAGCCGCCGGGCCATCGCCAGCGCATGGTCGAGCACCGGCCCGTCCACCGCCGCATGGACCATGCCGAGGGACGCGGCTTCGTCGGGCGACACCGTGCGGCCCATCAGCGACAGCTCGAGCGCGCGGGCCTCGCCCACCAGCCGGGCGAGACGCTGCGTGCCGCCGGCGCCGGCCAGGATGCCGATGTTGATCTCGGGCTGGCCCAGTGAATAGGGGCCGCGCTCGGCGAGGCGGATGTCGCAGGCCATGCAGAACTCGAAGCCGCCGCCCATGGCGGTTCCGTTGATCGCTGCGATCACCGGCTTGGGCGCCGCTTCGAGCCGCGTCAGGATCCTGTGATAGGCGCTCTCGGGCGAGAGCCGGTCGAGCGAGAAGCGAGCGCCCTTGGCGCGCAGCTTCTCCGACAGCGCCAACAGCTCGGAGACATCGTAATGCTCGATGAACACACCCTTCAGCGCGCCGGTGAACACCAGTACGCGCACGGCCTCGTCGGCCAGCAGGCGGTCGACCGCCGCGTCGAGCTCGCCGACCATCGCGGAATTCATGTAGCCCTTGGGCGGGTTGTTGAAGCGGACGATGGCGATTGTTGCGGCGCCGGCTTCGCGCCGCTCGATTTCGATCAGGGACATGGGATCAATTGTTCCTGTCCAGGATCACGATGGCAATTCCCGCGATCACCAGCGCGGTGCCGATCGCCAGTGGCCAGGTAACGGGCTCGCCGACCAGCACGACCGAGCTGGCGATCGCCAGCAGCGGCACGCCCAGCATGCCGAGCGAGCCGGTGACCGGCGGCAGCGCGCGCGCCACGGAGACGGCGGCCCAGGTCGCGGTCGGGCCGGCCAGCACGCCGAGATAAAGCAGGGCGATCCAGAGCGACGGTTGCTGCAGGTCGAGATGGCCTGCCGGTTCGAGCGTGAAGGCGAGGATCCAAAGCAGCACGGTCGCGACGCCCATCTGCCAGGGCAGCACGTCGAGCGGCGACATGCGCCATGAATGGCGGCGGGCATGCAGGATGGCGAGCGCCCAGGTGAAGCCGGCGGCCAGCAGCCAGCCATGGCCCAGCATCACCTGTCGGTCGTTCCAGTCGAAGCGCAACGGATCGACCAGCACGACGATACCCGCGACGCCGAGCGCTGCGCCGAGAAAGGCGCGGCGGCCCACCTTCTCGCCGATCATCCAGGAGAGCGGCACCATCCAGAGCATGGTCGTGTAGGCCAGCACGCCCGAGCGGCCCGGCGGCACGATCTGGACGCCGAGATTGGCGAAGGCAAAGAAACAGGTGAGCTGCAGCGCGCCGACCGACAGGATGATCGGCCAGTCGGCGCGGCCGGGCCAGGCGAGCCGCTTCAGCGCCGCAACCAGGACGAAGGCGGTCGTTGCCGACAGGGTGGCGCGCGCCGCCGCCAACCAGATCGGCGTGCCGGCACCGAGGCCGATCTTGATCACCGGCCAGGCGAGACCGAACAGCACGACGACGAGGCCGAGCTGCAGCCAAGCCACGCGCGAGGGCCGCGCGTCGCTCATGGATGTTTCCTCCTGTCTTCTCTTTCTCGCGCGTTCGGAGCGGGATGAGTTGACGTTGATACAGTAGAACCCGTCGTCTCGACCGGAGCGCCCCCTCGGAAGACCTCGGGGCAGGCTCCGGTGCGGAGTGGAGAGACCTTTTTTCCACGATTTGCCGGCTTTTCGTGGAAAAAAGGTCTCTCCGCTCCGCCTCGCTACGCTCGGCTCCGGTCGAGACGACGGGAGATTATGTGGCGAAACAAACCATATGACCTAGGCGCGCTTTTCCTGCGCGACGGTCAGCGGCTGTGGCAGGCGCGTCAGCATTTCCTTCGGCACGACCTGCCAGAAGTGTTCGAGCTGGCGGTTCCAGTCATTGAGCAGGCGGGCGCCCAGCGGCGACTTGGTTTCCGCGACATGCTCGGCCACCTGCGCTTTCAGCACGGCCTCCCAGTGCGGATGGTCGATACGCTGCCACGTCACCGTCTCCGGATTGACCTTCAGCTTGAAGGAGTCTTCCGGGTCGTAGAGGAACGCCATGCCGCCGGTCATGCCGGCGCCGAAGTTGACGCCGATCGGTCCCAGGATCACCGCGGTGCCGCCGGTCATGTACTCGCAGCCGTTGGAGCCCAGCCCCTCGACCACCGCATCGGCGCCCGAGTTGCGCACGGCGAAGCGCTCGCCGGCGCGGCCCGAGGCGAACAGCTTGCCGGCCGTCGCGCCGTACAGGACCGTGTTGCCGATGATGGCGTTGGCCTCCGGCACCAGCGGGCTGGAGATGGTGGGCTTCACCACGATGGTGCCGCCGCTCAATCCCTTGCCGACATAGTCGTTGGCGTCGCCGAACACTTCGAGCTTCATGCCCTGCACGGCGAAGGCGCCGAGCGACTGGCCGGCCGTGCCGCGCAGGCGGACGGTCACCGTGTCCGGTTGAAGTCCCGTCATGCCGTACTTGCGCGTGATCATCGCCGAGAGGCGCGTGCCCACGGCGCGATGGGTGTTCCGCACGCTGTACTGGAGCTGCATCTTCTCGCGGTGCGTGAAAAGCGGCTGCACGTCGCGCAGCATCTGGGCATCGAGCGTGTCGGGTACCTCGTTGCGGCCCTCGACGGTGCAATGCACGGCCTCGTGGCCACCATCGGCCCGCGTCAGCAGCGGGTTGAGGTCGAGGTCGTCGAGATAGCGCCCGCCGCGGCTCACTTGCTTGAGAAGATCGGAGCGGCCGACGATCTCGAGCAGCGACTTGTAGCCGAGCTGTGCCAGGATCTCGCGCACCTCTTCGGCCACGAAGCTGAACAGGTTGACGACCTTCTCCGGTGAGCCCTCGAACTTCTCCCGCAGCTTCGGGTCCTGGGTGCAGACGCCGACCGGGCAGGTGTTGGAATGGCACTGCCGCACCATGATGCAGCCCATGGCGATCAGCGAGGCGGTGCCGAGACCGTATTCCTCGGCGCCCAGCATGGCGGCGATCACCACGTCGCGGCCGGTCTTGATGCCGCCGTCGGTGCGCAGCAGCACCTTGTCGCGCAGCCGGTTCAGGGTCAGCACCTGGTGCGTCTCCGACAGGCCCATCTCCCACGGGATGCCGGCATACTTGATGCTGGTCTGCGGCGAGGCGCCGGTGCCGCCATTGTGGCCCGACACCAGGATCACGTCGGCCTTGGCCTTGGCCACGCCGGCCGCGATCGTGCCGATGCCGGAGCGCGCGACCAGCTTCACGGTCACGCGCGCCTCGGGGTTGATCTGCTTCAGGTCGTAGATCAGCTGCGCCAGATCCTCGATCGAGTAGATGTCGTGATGCGGCGGCGGGCTGATCAGCGTGACGCCCGGCGTCGAGTGACGCAGCTTCGCGATCATCTCGGTGACCTTCAAGCCGGGCAGCTGGCCGCCCTCGCCGGGCTTGGCGCCCTGGGCCACCTTGATCTCGAGTTCGCGGCAGTTGTTCAGGTACTCGGCGGTGACGCCGAAGCGGCCCGAGGCGACCTGCTTGATGGCCGAGGAGGCGTTGTCGCCGTTCGGCCGCGGCTTGTAGCGCGCGGAATCCTCGCCGCCTTCGCCCGAGTCGGACTTGGCGCCGATGCGGTTCATCGCGATCGACAGCGTCTCGTGCGCCTCCGGCCCCAGCGCGCCCAGCGAGATGCCGGGCGCCACCAGCCGCTTGCGAAGCTCTGTGATCGACTCGACGTCGTCGAGCGCGATCGGCGCACGGTCGGTCTTGAAGTCTAGAAGGTCGCGCAGGTTGATCGGTGGCTGGCGGCGCACCGCCTCGCTGTACTTGCGGTACTTCGCGTAGGACTCGGTGTTCACCGCGTCCTGCAGCATGTGGATCAGCGCGCCCTCGAAGTTGTGGCGGTCGCCACCGCGGCGGGCCTTGTAGAAGCCGCCGATCGGCAGCGCGATCACGTCCTCGTCGAAGGCGCGCGCGTGCTGCTCGGCGATCTTGGCTTGCACGCCGCGCAGGCCGATGCCGGAGATGCGCGAGGGCATGCCGGGAAAGAACTCGGCGACCAGCGAGCGCGACAGGCCGACCGCCTCGAAGTTGCAGCCGCCGCGGTAGGACGACAGGACCGAGATGCCCATCTTGGACATGACCTTGAGCAGGCCTTCGTCCAGCGCCTTCTTGAAGTTGGCGAGGCACTGGCCGAGCGACTGCTTCCCGAACAGGCCGCGCGCATGGCGGGCCGCGATCGTCTCCTCGGCGAGGTAGGGGTTCACCGTCGTGGCGCCGACGCCGATGATGACGGCGGCATAGTGCACGTCGAGGCACTCGCCCGAGCGTATGTTCAGCGACGTGAAGGTGCGCAGCGACTGGCGCACGAGGTAGGAGTGAACAGCGCCGGCCGCCAGGATCATCGGCAGGGCGGCGCGGTCGGAATCGATGTTGGCGTCGGTCAGCACGATGTGCAGGCAGCCGCTGCGGACGGAGTCCTCGGCCTCCTTGCAGATTCGCTCGAACGATTGGCGCATCGCATCGAGGCCGCCTTTCGGATCGAAGGTGCAGTCGATACGCGCGACCGTATCGCCCATGTACTTGCGCATCGCCTCGAACTCGGCGTTGAGCACGATCGGCGACTGCAGCGACAGCATCTCGCTCTGGTCAGGCGTCTCGTCGAGGATGTTTCCCAGATTGCCCAGCCGCGTGCGGATCGTCATCACGTTGCGCTCGCGCAAGGAGTCGATCGGCGGGTTGGTGACCTGGCTGAAGTTCTGCCGGAAGTAATGGTGCATGCCGCGATAGGTGTCGCTCAGCACCGCGAGCGGCGCGTCGTCGCCCATCGAGCCGACGGCCTCCTTGGCGTCCTCGACCATGGGATGGAGGATCGTCTCAAGATCCTCGATCGACCAGCCGGCCGCGAACTGGCGGCGGCGCAACTCGTCGGCCGGGAAATGCTCGGTGGCGGGTGTGTCCTGGCGGATCAGCGAATCGAGCTCGACCGTGCGCTCGGTCCAGCTCGCATAGTCGTGCGTCGCCGCCAGCATGTCCTTCAGCTCGCGGTCCTTGTAGACCTTGGGCTGGTCCATATCGACGGCCAGCATCTCGCCGGGGCCGAGGCGGCCCTTTTCGACGATCTTGGCCTCGTCCTGCGGCACCATGCCGGCCTCGGAGCCGGCGATCAGCAGGTTCTCCGACGTCATGACGTAGCGCATCGGGCGCAGGCCGTTGCGGTCGAGCCCGACCAGCGCCCACTTGCCGGCGACGGCGGCGATGGCGGCCGGCCCGTCCCATGGCTCCATCACGCCGTTCACGTAGTTGTACATGGCGCGATGATCGGCCGGCACGTTGGGGTTCGTGGCCGAGGCCTCGGGGATCATCATCGTCTTGACCATCGGCAGGTTGCGATGGCCGCGCACCAGCAGCTCGAACACGTTGTCGAGCGCCGAGGAATCAGAGGCGCCGGGCTGCACGATCGGCTTCAGGTCCTCGATGAAGCGACCGAAGGTTTCGTGCTCGAGCCGCGCCTCGTGGCTCTTCATCCAGTTGACGTTGCCCAGGATGGTGTTGATCTCGCCGTTGTGCGCGAGCACGCGGAAGGGCTGCGCCAGCTTCCATTGCGGGAAGGTGTTGGTCGAATAGCGCTGGTGGAAGATCGCGAAGCGCGAGACGAAGCGCTCGTCGAGCAGGTCCGGATAGAACGCGCTGAGATGCTCCGCGAGGAACATGCCCTTGTAGACGACCGAGCGGCAGCTGAGCGAGCAGACGTAGAACTCGGCGATGTTCTCGGCGAGCGCCGCCTTCTCCATGCGCCGGCGCAGGATGTAGAGCTGCTTCTCGAACTCGCGGTTGTCGAGCTTCGCATCGCCGCGGCCGATCAGGATCTGCTCGATCTCGGGCCGCGTCTCGTTGGCCTTGGCGCCGATGACCGAGATGTCGACCGGCACCTGCCGCCAGCCCAGGATCGTGTGCCCGAAGCGCAGGATCTCGGTCTCGACGATGGTGCGGCAGCGCTCCTGCGCGCCGAGGTCGGTGCGCGGCAGGAACACCATGCCGACCGCGATGCGCCCGACCTGCGGGACCTCGCCGCTCGAATCGCGGACATATTCCTTGAAGAAGTCCTGCGGGATTTCGACGTGGAGGCCCGCGCCGTCGCCGGTCTTGCCGTCGGCGTCGACGGCGCCGCGATGCCACACCGCCTTCAGTGCATCGATGCCGGCCGCCACGACGTCGCGGCGACGCTTGCCGTCCAGCGCGACCACGAGCCCGACGCCGCAGGAATCGAGTCCCTCGGCGGGGTTGTAGCCATAGGCCGCGGTGAGCTTCTCGGTTCCGCTCTTGTAGTCGCGGACGAACTGCTCGGCATCGAAGGGAAGGGTGGACATGGCTGGACTCCGGTTCAGGAGATCGGTGTCATCCCGAGCGCCGCGAGGGACCTTTGGGCGGCGCCCGATAAGGGTCCCTCGCTGCGCTCGGGATGACAGAAACTAAGTGTCTGAGAACAGCTTGCCGGCTTCGGCCCAGTTCTCTTTCTTGATGTCGGTCAGGACGATCTGCACCGCGTCGGGCGTGCAGCCCAGCGCGCGGCAGGTGCCCTCGGTCAGCTCTTTCGCCAGCGCACGGCGCTGCTCGATGGTGCGGCCCTCGAACATCTGGACGTTGATCATCGGCATGTTCTTCTTCTCCCTTGGTTAGAACGCGTGGTCGATCGCGACGTGGCCGGGCTGCGCCTTCACGCGCGCCATCCAGGCCGTGACGTTCGGATAGCCCGACAGGTCGAATTCGCCCTCGTCGGCGACATGCGTGTAGGCATAGAGCGCGATGTCGGCGAGACCGTAACGCTCGTCGACGAAGAAGGAGCGCGTCGCGAGATGCTTCTCCATCACGTCGAGCGCGGCGTATCCGTTCTTCATGATGTCGGGCAGTCTGGCTTCCTGCACCGGGCTCAGCCTGTCGAGGAAGTGCTTCCAGAAACGCGCCACGGCGATATAGGGCTCGTGGCTGTACTGCTCGAAGAACATCCATTGCAGCGTCTGCGCCCGCGCCAGCCGATCCTTCGGCGCGAACGCCGTGCCCTCGGCGAGGTACCAGAGGATCGCGCCCGATTCGAAGAGGAACGTCCCGTCCTCGAGTTCGAGCGTCGGGATGCGGCCGTTCGGGTTCTTCGCGAGGAACTCCTGCGTGCGCGTCTCGCCCTTCAGGATGTCGCGCTCGATGCGCTCGAACGGCAGGCCGAGCTGCGAGATCAGCAGCCAGACCTTGTAGCCGTTGCCCGATCCGGTGAAGTCGTAAACCTTCAGCATCGTCTACTCCGCCGCGATGCGCTGGGCGGCCAGTGCCTTGCCCGCGAGATGGGTGTGGATGCGCTCGGCGGCGTCGCGGCCGTCGCGCACCGCCCACACGACCAGCGAGGCGCCGCGCACGATGTCGCCGGCGGCGAACACGCCGTCGAGGCTGGTCATCATGGTCTTCCAGTCGATCTTGAGCGTGTTCCAGCCGGTGACGCCGAGGTCGGGCGCGCTCATTGCCGCCGGCAGGTCTTCGGGATCGAAGCCCAGCGCCATCAGCACGAGATCGGCCTCGATGTTGACGTGGCTGTTGGGAATCTCCTGCGGCGTCTGGCGGCCCGAGGCGTCGGGCATGCCGAGATGGATGCGCACGGTGCGGACGTGGCTCACTTTGTCGTTGCCGAGGAAGGCCTGCGGCGCGGCCAGCCACACGAACTCGACGCCTTCCTCCTCGGCGTGCTTCACCTCGCGTTGCGAGCCCGGCATGTTGGCGCGGTCGCGGCGATAGAGACACTTCACCGAGCGCGCGCCCTGGCGAACGGCCGTGCGCACGCAATCCATCGCCGTGTCGCCGCCGCCGATCACCACCACGTTCTTGCCCGCGGCGTTCAGCACGCCCGACTCGAACTCAGGCACCGTATCGCCCAGCCCCTGGCGGTTCGAGGCGGTGAGATAGTCGAGCGCCGGCGCGATGCCCGCGAGGCCGACGCCGGGGGCGGCGATGTCGCGCGCCTTGTAGACGCCGGTGGCGATCAGCACCGCGCCGTGACGCGCGCGCAGCTCCTCCAGCGTGACGTCGCGGCCGACTTCGCAGTTGAGATGGAACGTCACCTTCGAGTCGCGCAGCAGCGTCTCGCGGCGCTGCACGATCTCCTTCTCGAGCTTGAAGTTCGGGATGCCGTAGATCAGCAGGCCGCCGACCCGGTCGTAGCGATCGTAGATCGCGACCTGGTAACCCTTGCGGCGAAGCTGCTCGGCGGCCGCCAGACCGGCGGGACCGGCGCCGACGATCCCGACGCTCTCGGGCCGCTCGCGCCGCGGCTGGATCGGCTTCACCCAGCCGCGCTCCCACGCGGTGTCGGTGATGTACTTCTCGACCGAACCGATGGTGACCGCTTCGAAGCCCTTCTCGATGACGCAGTTTCCCTCGCACAGCCGGTCCTGCGGACAGATGCGGCCGCAGATCTCGGGGAAGTTGTTGGTCGCGGACGACAGCTCGTAGGCCTCGTCGAGCCGGCCCTCGGCCGTCAGCTTCAGCCAGTCGGGGATGTTGTTGTGCAGCGGGCAATGGATCTGACAGAAGGGCACGCCGCACTGCGAGCAACGCGACGCCTGTTCCGCGGCCTTCTGCTGGGCATAGCTCTGATAGATCTCGTCGAAGTCGCGACGGCGCTCGGCGGCCGGCCGCTTGTCGGGCATGGCTTGCGGCGTTCCGACGAACTTCAGCATCCTCTCGGCCATCCCCGGCCTCCTCGGAATATTTTGTGAAATTTTATTACGCAAGAAGCGCGCCGATCGCGCCTTTGCTGCTTTATTGATGGTGTTTAACCACGGCAGCGGACGATAGTCAACTATGCTGACCTAATTGTCGCGAGAGTAATCTTCATCTTAAGTTATACGCCGCGATGCGATTCAATGTCTGGAATTATGATACCAAAATAGGACCATATGGTTCGGGCGAGCATAATCGCCGTCTGTGACACCGTGATTTGGAGTGCTTAGGCCGGGGCCTGGAGGTTGTAGCGGCCGCCGACGCGATAGCGGTCGAGGTACATCGGCAGGATGGCCTCGGCGGCGGTCGGCTCGATGCCGAGGGCGGCGAGGCCGGGCGCGCCGGGCCGGGCGACGTTGTCGGTGATCAGCAGATCCACCTGGTCGTGGGTCAGCGGCGGCACCGGCAGGAATTCCGCGAAGAAGCCCGCGACTCGCATCAGGCCGGCCGGCACGCCGACGATCCGCTTGTTGCGATCGATCTCCCGCAGCACGAGGGCCGCGATCTCGCGATAGGTGTAGACGTGCGGGCCGCCCAGCTCGAACACCATCTTGGCGGTGTCGGGTCGCGCCAGCACGGCCACGACGGCGCTGCCGATATCGCCGACATAGACCGGCTGGACCTTGGCCGATCCGTTGCCGACCACGGGCACGAATGGCGCCTTGGCCGCGATCTGTGCCATGCGGTTGAACATCGCGTCCTCGGGCCCGAAGACCACGCTGGGCCGCAGGATCGTGGCGTCGGTGAAGCCCGCGACGATCGCATCCTCGGCGTCGACCTTGGAGCGGATGTACTTGTTGGTCGAATTGCGCTGATCGGCACCCATGCCCGACATGTGGACCAGGCGCTTCACGCCGGCGGCCTTCGCGGCGTCGGCGATTGCGCGGCTGCCCTCGACATGGACGGTCTGGTAGCTCTGCCGGCCGCGCTGGAAGGGGATGCCCGAAGCGTTCACCACCGCCTGGCTGCCGGTGATGGCGGCCTTCACGGAGGCGGGATTGCGCAGGTTGGTGCGCATGAGCGTGATCTGGCCGACATCGCCGGCCGTCTTGACCCGTTCCGCCAGCTCGATGCGCCGGCAGGCCACGCGGACCTGATAGCCCTTCTGCGCGAGCGCCCGCACGATGGCGCGGCCGACGAAGCCGCTGCCGCCAAAGACCGTGACCTGCTTGATGTTCATGGAAGCTGCCTATAGCCCAAAGCCATGACGGTGCAAGGGGCGAAGCGCGCAAGGCGGTGCCGCGGAATGTCCAGCGCGGTTGACATCTGAGCGGCCCGGCCCTAACTCAGCGCCCGCACTAGACCGCATGCCGTGCCCAGGTGGCGGAATTGGTAGACGCACTAGTTTCAGGTACTAGCGCCGCGAGGCGTGGAAGTTCGAGTCTTCTCCTGGGCACCATGCGGCTGGTTTCTCCTTTGAAGCCAAATAGTTAAGCCGCATCAAGAGTTTACGTCGGTCAGGCCACGTTCGAAGAACCGGCTGGAATGCCGTTCCACTTGGTGCCGCACCCTGATCCGTGAAGCAATCGCAAGTAGGTCAGGCGCACTCCGTCTAACGTGCGGAAGCACGCGTGGTGGCACCCGGGAGTCCTGCCGCAAGCGCTGCGCGTGCTCCCTATGACTCAGTTCCAGAAGCGATCGGCGATCCACCTTCAGGTACCATCATTGAGCTTCTGTGCGGTACTTGGCTCTGTTCACACGGTGGGCGAGTAGCTGATATCGAACTGAGGGTATCTTTCCTGAAGTAGTTTCATGGCCTTGTGCCACCCTGATCCACCCCACTGACTAGAGAACGCATACGTTCTGCCATTCACGCGTAGAAGCTGGTCGTCATCACATGACCAGCGGCGATGATCAAACTGAGGTCCGCCAGAAGACGCCTGCTCCGCAGCCAACTCGCTGAACCGGGCGGCATCGACAAGGCCGTCGACGGCGTACCAAACTCGGTTTGGGCGCCAATCAAATAGTGCGGTCACCTCCTCTGGGCCAATTCCCTTTTCGCAAATACGCTTGCAAAGAAAGTGAATGGCGTTGCGCTTCCACATGGAAGTGCTGCGCTCGCCGCCAATTTGAACATCGAATCTTGTGAAGTCGACGTTGCTTGTTCGGGCCTGCCTCTCTTTTTGAACCTTCTCCCGAACTTGGATTTGATATTCCTCAATTTCAGGCAACGGAATGATCTGCTGCACATCCACCAAAATCTGACCGCCCAAGCGATAAGGCTTCAAGCGAACGCATCGAATGTTGATGTTATGGTCGAGTAGCCACAAGACAGATGACGTGAGTTCCTTGGAAAACTCGGCAGATGCCAGAACAATCCGGACGTCTTGCGCGAATTTATCATCGTCTGGTTCGTCCCATCCGAGAAAATCGAGCAACATCCGACGAGCATCTTGATCGTCCTTCCCGAGTCGGGCCAAGTGCCTGCCGTAAACGTCCACTGATTGGTCGAATGTCAAAGTGGAAACCATGGATGCATAGCGAATTGCTTGCAAATCCATGTGGCCGCCATCTTCAGTGCGCTTCAGTTCAATGACCACAATGTTTGCCTCTTCATCGATCCCGAGGAGATCTATGCGCCTACGTGATTCTTCCCATTCCCCAAATTCCTCCGAAATAATAAGAGTGTTTGGAGAAATAACCTCGATGTGCTCCCGAAGAAGGCGCTGAAGGTCGGCACGTTCGCGGAGCCCTTCGTTGCTGAATGTAGTCTCCTCGACGCGCTCGATAGCATTCTGACCGAACCGGTATATTGGCATCGCGTTCGTCGTACCTTTCTCTGTCTCCAGCTTTGCAAACCATGGCTGCGGCCTAGTCAACGAGGAAGCGCTCAAGTTTGGCGCGCTCTACAGCATCGCTGCTAAAGGTTGTCGTCAGGCTTCGTCGAGAACATCCTCGCAGCACACTCCATAGTGAGTTCTTTAGATCGGATGGACCGGGAATTATCGCGCCGCGATACTTGTCCATGACGTCCATGCCAAGCGGATCGATCACGAAGAGTTTGATGGTGTTGCGATCTGCGGCAGACTTGAGGATGTCATTGACGTGATCATCCCCGAAGCTGTAGCCAATCACCATCACGCTCGCGCTTTCCTCAAGGTATGCCTTAAGCTTATCAAAGCCCCATTGCAGTATCGGAAACTGGCTAATCATTGCGGACTTGTTACCGCCCATGATTAGGAGCTGTCGCTCGCTTTCCGGATTCAGCCAGTTACTCGAGCCGTGTAGCTTTATGTAAGGTTGCTCATTTGCGGAGAAGGTCGTCTCCCGCGTGGCTTCTACGGGTCGCCACAGGCAGTCAAACTCGCCACCGAAATCGCCAGCGCGTTCCAGTCCCGGCAAGCATCCCCCTTGCCAGTGACGATCAATGGTCGGCACGGCAACATTCTTGAGGTAGTGTCTTTCGAGCAAAGTATCTTGGTTGAGGGTGAAGATAGCATCAAACCTTCGGAGGAATGCGGCCACCGGCGCGAAGTCGATCTTGAGATCGGCAAAGGCTGCGTTCATTGCCTTGAACATTTCGAGCAGCCCTGCCTCCATCCGGATAAGTTGATCCGGAGGCCGCCCCATAGTCGAAGCTTGCCCCTGTAGCGCGCCCAAAGCGTCCTCGAACCCTTTTGCTTTGTGGGCAAGGAGTGTTGAGCGAAGAGCGCTATTCGTCTGTGGTGCGCCTAGGAGATACTCTAACGCCTCGTTGGCAAGCCACCCGCCCCAGTTTCTGCTGAACCCGGCCCCGAGTAGTAAGACGCGTTTCCCCACTATTTTCTCCCGGTCTACGCACTTCGGTAGAGCGTCATTTTTTCGGATAATCTACCGGTGGTGGTGTCTGTCAACTCTGCAAACGCGTAGGCGCTTGTGACTCTGAATTGTGGGACTTTGGGGATCAGACTGTGCTGAGGGACTGGCGTACATACAGCTCCTGTTTTTCATCTTAGTGCGTGATATCAAGAGCCTAAGTTCTGCCCAGCGCATTCTTCTCCTGGGCACCATGCAGGTCAGTCGGAGCACCCCCTAATGGCGATCAGCCTTCACCGCGGCGATCTTCCCGCCGACCTTTCGTTTGGCCCGGTCGTGGCGATCGATACCGAGACCATGGGTCTCAACCCCCATCGCGACCGGCTCTGCCTGGTCCAGCTCTCGGGCGGCGACGGCAACGCCCATCTGGTCCAGATCCCGCGCGGGGCGCCCAAGGGTGCTGCCAAGGCGCCGCGGCTGGCTGCGCTGATCTCCGATCCGAAGGTGCTGAAACTCTTTCATTTCGGCCGTTTCGACATCGCCGTGCTCGAGCATTCGCTGGGCGTGCGCTGCGAGCCGGTCTACTGCACCAAGATCGCGGCCAAGCTGGTGCGCACCTTCACCGATCGTTTCGGCCTCAAGGACCTGTGCCGCGAGCTGCTGGGCGTCGACCTGTCCAAGCAGCAGCAGACCTCCGACTGGGGCGCCGACAGCCTGACCGACGAGCAGCTTGCCTACGCCGCTTCCGACGTGCTGCATTTGCACGCGCTGAAAGCCAGACTGGACGCGCTTCTGGAGCGCGAGGGCCGTCGCGAACTGGCGGACGCCGCCTTCCGGTTCTTGCCCACCCGAGCGCGCCTGGACGTCGCCGGCTGGCCCGAAACGGACATCTTCGCCCATTGAGAATAAGAGCCGTGCTGACATTGGCACGGTTCTTGCATTAGACTGTCCATCGGGGAGGTCCAACGACCTTCGGGGTGGGGTGACATGCGTATCGGTCCAAGTCTCATTCTTGCGTCGCGCCAGACCCTGGCGATGACGCCCCAGCTCCAGCAGGCCATCAAGCTGCTGCAGTTCTCGCACCTCGAACTCGCGGCTTTCATCCAGCAGGAGCTGGAAAAGAACCCGCTGCTTTCAGAGGGCTCCGCGGAAGACGGCGCCGCCGGCGAATACGAGGCGCCTCCGGTCGAAGCGCCCCGCGACACCGCCGAAGCCCTGCAGGCCGCGGCACCGGCCCTGGCGGACGCCGACGATCGCTGGACCCGTGAGCATGCCGACCGGGGCGGCGATGCCGCCGCCACGCGGACCGGTCAGCGTGAGGATACGCCCGATGCCCTCGACTTCGTGGCCGAGCGTCCGCGGTCGATGGCCGTCCATGTGCTGGAACAGCTCGAACTGATGTTCAAGGACCCGGCCGAGCGCCGCATTGCGATGAAGATCGCCGAGGGGCTCGACGAGGCCGGCTACTGCCGTCTCGAGGCGGCCGCTGTCGCCGAGTCCGTCGCGACCGACATCCCGCTGGTCGAGAAGATCTGGGCGCGGCTGCGCCAGATGGAGCCGGCCGGTCTCTTCTCGCGCACCGTCGCCGAATGCCTGGGCGCCCAGCTCGCCGAACGCAATCGCCTCGATCCGGCGATGAAGGCGCTGCTCGACAATCTCGAACTGGTCGCCGCCGGCGAACTCGGCCAGCTGCGCCGCCGCTGCGGCGTCGACGACGAGGATCTGCGCGACATGCTGGCCGAGCTGCGCACGCTCGATCCGCGCCCCGGCCTCGCCTTCGAGTTCGAGCCGATCCAGCCGGTCCAGCCCGATCTCTACCTGACGCCGGCCAAGGATCCCGAGACCGGCGAGGAAGGTTGGCACATCGAACTCAACACCGATGCGCTGCCCAAGGTCCTGGTCGACCGCAACTATCACGCCACGCTGATGAAGGGCGCGCGCGCCAAGCCCGATCGCGACTTCGTCGCCGAGCGTTTCCAGTCGGCCAACTGGCTGGTGAAGACGCTGGAGCAGCGTGCCACGACGATCCTCAAGGTCGCGCGCGAGATCGTGCGCCAGCAGGACGGCTTCTTCCGCCACGGCGTCAGCGCGCTGAAGCCGCTGGTGCTGCGCGACATCGCCATCGCCACCGAGCTGCACGAGAGCACGGTGAGCCGCGTCACCTCGAACAAGTACATCAACACGCCGCGCGGCATCTTCGAGCTGAAGTACTTCTTCACCTCGGCGCTGCCGGCGCGCACGCCGGGCGTGGTCGTCTCCTCGGAATCGGTGCGCTCGCGCATCCGCCACCTCGTGGGCGGCGAGAACGCGCATCAGCCGCTCAGCGACGATCGCATCGTCGATCTGCTGAAGGGCGAGGGCGTCGAGATCGCGCGACGCACGGTCGCCAAGTATCGCGAAGCCATGCGCATCCCCTCGTCGGCCGAGCGCCGCCGACTGGGCCGCCTCGGAATGAACCGCCCGATGCCGGGCCTCTCGTCCGCCGCCATCGCCATCGAGGCGATGACCGGTCCGGCCGACTGACACGCCACGCGCGGCGGGCTCACCCGTGCTGCCGAGCGACGGCTTGACCCGGTCGGGGGAGGCGCTTATAGGGGCGCACCCCTCGCAGGGCGGATTCAAGTTCGCGCTCGCTAACCCATTGGTGACATTGTGGAAATCGCCGATTTGCTGACCGGCCCGGATGCCGTTCTGGCCAGCGCCAAGGCGACCGGCAAGAAGGCGCTGCTGGCCGAAATCGCCAGCCGCGCGGCCGGTCTCTTCCAGATCGACGAGCGCAGGCTGTTCGACCGCCTGCTCGAGCGCGAACGCCTCGGGTCGACCGGTATCGGTGGCGGCATCGCGATCCCGCATGGACGTCTATCGACCATGACCCGGCCGCTCGGCCTGTTCGCCCGCCTGGCCCATCCCGTCGACTTCGATGCGATCGACGAGCGGCCCGTGGACATCGTGTTCCTGCTGGTCACGCCGGAAGGTGCCGGCGCCGACCATCTGAAGGCGCTGGCCCGCGTTTCACGTCTGCTGCGGGATCGCAGCCTCGTCGAGAAGCTGCGCGCGACCGAGAATGCCGAGGCGCTGTATGCGCTGCTGGTCGAGACGGTCCAGACCCAAAGCGCGGCCTGAACCGCTTTCCGCCGACTTTTCTCAGTGAACCAGCGCGGGCTCCAGCTCGTGCTGGCGGATGAGCGCCTGCGCGATCTCGATCGAAGGCACCGACGCCATCGGTTTGCCGTCCGCCGAGAAAATGCCGACCGCATGGGCGCCGTCGGGCAGGTTGATCGCCTTCACGTAGGCGATCTGCTCCGCGCCCAGGCTGAGGAAAGCCTCGTCGGCAAGCGGGGTAAAGCTCAGAACATTGTTTTCCATGGCTACCTCCTTGGCAGCATCAACGCGCTCCGCCTCAACGGCTGCGACGCGCGGTAATATCGATCGTCTGATCCGCAGCACCGGCGGCACGGCCGGCATCGATGCGAATGGTTCGAATTCGGGGCTCCACGACGGGCCGAACCAGCTCGATCGACAACAGGCCGTTGTCGAGCCGGGCGCCGACCACCTCGATTCCGTCGGCGAGCATGAACGCCTTCTGGAACTGGCGGGCTGCAATGCCGCGGTGGAGAAAAATCCGGTCGCTGTCGTCAGCCTGCTTGCCGCGTACCGTGAGCTGGTTCTCGACCAGTTCGATCACGAGGCCGTCGCTGGTGAAGCCGGCCACCGCAAGCGTTATGCGCAGTCCGTTCTCGCCGATCCGCTCGATATTGTAGGGAGGATAGCCCTCGGCGTTCTTGGCCAGCCGGTCGAGGGTCCGTTCGAGCTGGTCGAAGCCCAGCAACAAGGGCGAATTGAACATCGTTACGCGACTCATATAACCCCCCTCCGCGGAGCGAGTGGCCAGGAACCCCATTCGGGCGTTCCCTTGGAATGAATCTGGTGTGCGTGATCGGAGGTTCAAGGGCTGGTCGCGGGCCCTGCTGCCCATCGCCACCGGGCTCCGACTGGGTTAAAATACAAAAAAACCCCTCCACCGCCCGGCCGCTCGAGCCTCCCGGGCCAAAGAACAGAAACGATGACGCTGGTCGCCTCTGACACAAGACGGCCCGGTGAGCCTTTGGTTTCCGGAGCCCGGCCGATCCGCTCGGTGCCGACGCGCCCCTCCGTGGCCGCCAAGCGGGAGCGGCAGGCATTCGGCCGCTGGTTCCTCGGCTCCTCCCTCTATTCGCTCACGCTCGGCTACAACACGCCGCGCAGCTTCTTCGCGGTCGCCGCCGATTCCTGGCCGGGCGATCCGGTGCTGGGCCAGCGGTTGCTCCAGGCCGGTGAATTCGCCGCCGGCGGCAGCGTCGGGACGGTCCTGCCCGATTCGGACGATCCCCCCTGGCAGCGCGCCGGAGCCGCCCCGCTCTGGCTCGATGCCCTGAACGGCTTCGCCTGGCTGCGCGACCTGCGCGACAATGGCGATCCGCACGGCGCGATGCTGGCCGCCAGGCTGGTCGACGACTGGACCAATCGCGAATGGCGCTGGTCGCCGGTGACGTGGAAGCGCGACGTGCTCGCGGCCCGCATGGTCGCCTGGATCCGGCACTACGAATGGCTGGCCTCGGCGGCCGACCCGGGCTTCGCCGCGCGTTTCGTCTTCTCGCTGGGCCGCCAGCGCGTCCATCTGCGCCGCGTCGCGCGCCGCGGCATGGTCGGCCACGAGGCCGTCGCCGTCTACAAGGCGCTGATCTTCGCCGATCTGGCCTTCATCCGGGACGGCAAGCACTTCGAGAAGAGCCTCGATCAGTCCCTGTCACGGCTGGCGAAGTTCGTGAAGCGCTACGTGCTGCACGACGGCATCGTTTCCGAGCGCGCGCCCCACCTGCAACTCACGGTGCTGCGCCATCTGATTGACGTGCGCGCGGCGCTGGCCTCGGCCGAACGCCGGGCGCCCGCCGAACTTGTCGCCGCGATCGATCGCATGGCGCCGATGCTGCGCTTCTTCCGCCACGGCGACGGCGGCCTGTCGCTGTTCAATGGCACGTGGGAGGGCGACCGCCGCCTGATCGACCTCGTGCTGGCGCGCTCGGGTTCGGGCGAAGTCGCGCCGACCATGGCACTGGCGAGCGGTTTCCAGCGGCTGTCGGCCGGTACCTCGCTGGTGATCGCCGATGCCGGGAGCCCGCCGGGGCGCGGCATGGACGGCATCGCCCACGCCGGCACGCTGAGCTTCGAGATGAGCGCGGCGCACGAACGGCTGATCGTGAACTGCGGCACCTATCCGGGAGCGCCGCGCGACTGGCAGCATTTCATGCGCTTCACCGCCGCGCATTCGACGGCGGTGGTCGACGACGTGAATTCGACCGAGATCACCAACCACGGCGCGCTCGAATATCGGGCGGGCAACGTGCTGATCGACCGCGCCGACGATGGCGGCGCGCAATGGCTCGACATGTGCCACGACGGCTATCGCTCGCTCTACGGCATCATCCACCGCCGTCGCCTCTGGCTCTCGCCCGACGGCGGCGACCTGCGCGGCGAGGACTCGTTCCTGGGCTACGAGGGCCGCCCTGTGACGGTGCCGGACCAGCGCTACATCGTGCGCTTCCACCTGCATCCGACGGTGAAGGCCACCCTCGCCCAGAGCGGCCAGGCGGTTCTGATGCGCCTGCCGAGCGGCCGCGGCTGGCGGCTGCGCGCGACCGGCGCCGGCATCGGTCTCGCCGAGAGCATCTATCTCGGCGAAGAGGGCCGCGTGCGCCGCACCGAGCAGATAGTGCTGGTGGGCCAGGTTCCGGCGGAGGGCACCACGGTGAAGTGGGCCCTCACGCGCATGGAGGGATAGCTCTCTCAATGGAGCGCGCCACTCCAGTGGCGCTCATGATTGCGCCACTGGAGTGGCGCGCTCCACTGATTACGGCTTCAAAAAGCCAACCGTCCGGTAGACCTCGTCGAGGATCGGCGTGGCGATGGCGCGGGCGCGCTGGGCGCCGTTGCGCAGCACGCCGTCGACATGGCCGGGATCCTTCATCAGCCGCTGCATCTCAGCGCCGATCGGGCCGAGCTTGGCGACCGCCAGTTCGGTCAGCGCCGTCTTGAACTCGGAGAACTGCCTGCCGGCGAACTGGGCGACGACGGCGTCCTTCTCCTGGTCGGCCAGCGCGGCGTAGATGCCCAGCAGGTTGTCGGCGTCGGGCCGCTTTTCCGCGTCTTCCGGCGTGTCCGGCATCGGCAGCGGATCGGTCTTGGCCCGGCGGATCTTCTGGGCGATCGCATCGGCATCGTCGGTGAGATTGATGCGCGAATAGTCCGACGGATCGGACTTGCTCATCTTCTTGGTGCCGTCGCGCAGGCTCATCACGCGCGTCGCCGCACCGAAGATCAGCGGCTCGGTGATCGGGAAGAAATCGGGCTGGCCGAAATCGTTGTTGAACTTGATGGCGATGTCGCGCGTCAGCTCGAGATGCTGCTTCTGGTCCTCGCCGACCGGCACGTGCGTGGCCTTGTAGATCAGGATGTCGGCGGCCATCAGCGCGGGATAGGCGAACAGGCCCAGCGAGACGTTCTCGCGGTCCTTGCCGGCCTTCTCCTTGAACTGCGTCATGCGGCTCATCCAGCCCATGCGGGCGACGCAGTTGAAGATCCAGGCGAGCTGCGCGTGCTCGGGCACCATCGACTGGTTGAAGATGATCTGCTTGTTGCCGTCGACGCCGGCCGCGAGGAAGGCCGAGGCGATCTCGCGCGTCTGCGCGGCGAGCTGCGCCGGCTCCTGCCAGACGGTGATCGCGTGCTGGTCGACCACGCAGTAGAGGCATTCGTAGTCGTTCTGCAGGCGCGCGAAGTTGCGGATGGCGCCGAGATAGTTGCCGAGATGGAGATTGCCGGTGGGCTGCACCCCGGAAAGGATCCGGCCCTTGAGGCCGCGCGTGTTGTAGGCGGCGAGGTGCGGGTTGGGCGCCTGCACGGCGCCGGTCGTCGTGTCGCTCATGGATGTGGACTCCGGGTCAGGTCGATGGCGCGGGGTTTGGACCTCCGCGCACCCGCCGGTGGAAGGCAAGGGGCGGGCGGGTATCGCGCAGGCCGCCGCGATAATCAAGGCGGCGGCATTGACGGCGGCGGGCGCGGCTGCTCCCATCGAATTGCACGCATCTTGCAACATAGCGGGAGCGTCAGGGGACCGGCTTCGACACTCTGGATGGAGGCATCCGATGGACGAGCGTGGCTTGCGTGGTTTGATCGACCGGGTGAAGGCGGGCGACCTGTCCCGCCGGCGCTTCGTGCAACGGCTGGCGGCGGTCGGGCTGACCGCGCCGATGGCGACCCAGCTCCTCGCTTTCTCCGGCGTTGCGATGGCGCAATCGACGCCGGTCTACAAGCCGACCAAGCGCGGCGGCGGCGGTCTGCTCAAGGTCCTGTGGTGGCAGGGCCCGACGCTCCTCAATCCCCACTTCGCCGTCGGCACCAAGGACCAGGACGGCTCGCGCCTGTTCTACGAGCCGCTGGCCGCCTGGGACCGTGACGGCAATCTCAGACCCAAGCTGGCTGCGTCGATCCCGAACCGCGAGGACGGCTCGCTCGCCGCCGACGGGAAGTCGGTGATCTGGAAGATGAAGCAGGGCGTGAAGTGGCACGACGGCAAGCCCTTCACCGCCGACGATGTCGTCTTCACCTGGGCCTATTCCAGCGATCCCGCGACGGCAACGGTGAGCAGCGGTTCGTACCGGGATGTCGTGGTCGAGAAGATCGACGATTTCAGCGTCATCGTGAAGTTCAAGCAGCCCACGCCCTTCTGGGCCGACACCTTCGTCGGCTGGGCGGGCGGCATCATACCGAAGCACCTGTTCGGGGATTACATCGGCGCGAAGTCGCGCGAGGCGCCGACCAACCTCAGGCCGGTCGGCACCGGCCCCTACCGGTTCAAGGAGTTCAAGCCGGGCGATCTCGTCACCGGCGAGATCAATCTCGACTATCACGTTCCAAACCGGCCCTTCTTCGACGCGATCGAGATGAAGGGCGGCGGCGATGCGGTCTCGGCGGCACGCGCGGTGCTGCAGACCGGGGAATATCACTTCGCCTGGAATCTCCAGGTCGAGGACGAGATCCTCGTGCGCATGGAGAAGGGCGGCAAGGGGCGCGTCCTCATCACCCATGGTGGTGGCATCGAGCACATGCAGCTGAACAACACCGATCCCTGGACGGAGGTCGACGGCGAGCGCTCCAGCCTGAAGACGAAGCATCCCATCCTGTCGGACCCGGCGGTGCGGCAGGCGATCGCGCTGCTGATCGACAAGGATTCGCTCGAGAAGCACATCTACGGCCGCATCGGAATCGCGACGGCGAACTACATCAACAATCCGGAACGCTTCCGCTCCAGGAACACGAAGTACGAATTCAACATCGACAAGGCCAACGCGCTTCTCGACAAGGCGGGCTGGGTGCGTGGCGCCGACGGCATCCGCGCCAAGGACGGCCGGCGGTTCAAGCTGGTCTACCAGACCTCGATCAACCAGCCGCGGCAGAAGACGCAGCAGATCGTCAAGCAGGCCTTCCAGAAAGCCGGCATCGACGTCGACCTGAAGTCGGTGACCGCCTCGGTGTTCTTCTCGTCGGACGTCGCCAATCCCGACACCTACACCAAGTTCTATGCCGACCTTCAGGAATACAGCAACGGCATGAACGCGCCCGACCCGGAGGTCTTCCTGCGCCAGTTCTGCTCGTGGGAGGCGGCCACCAAGGACAACAAGTGGCAGGGCCGCAACGTCACGCGCTGGCAGAACATGGAGTACGACGACACCCACAAGGCCGCCCAGGTCGAACTCGACCCGGTGAAGCGCGCGGCGATGCTGATCAAGTGCAACGACCTTGTGGTGAACAACCAGGTGACGATCCCGCTGGTGGCGCGGCCCAGCGCCGTCGCCGGCAACAATGCCCTGGTCGCGGAGATCAGCGGCTGGGACAACAACACCTGGGATCTCGCGAACTGGTATCTCGACGGCTAGGGGCTTTCCCTCCCGGCCTCATCCTGAGGAGCCGTGCGAAGCACGGCGTCTCGAAGGATGGGCAACAGACGCGGTGCTCGTGCCCATACTTCGAGACGGCTGCTCCCGCAGCCCCCTCAGCACGAGATTGGGATTCTGATCGTCAGGTCCTCTCGCGATCCTTGTCGGGATGGTGGAACAGCAGGACCACCAACACCGACGAAAGCGCGAGCACCGTCATCAGCAGGAAGCCGTCGGCGAAGGAGCCGCGCAGGTTCAGCACCCAGCCGGTGATGGCCGGCGCCAGGAAGCCCGCGATGGCGAAGGCGAAGTCCATGATGCCGAGCGCCGTCGCCGCGCGCTGGGGGACGATGTCGACGTTCACGGCATAATAGGCGGCATTGGCGCCCATCGAGGCAGCCACGGCCACGGTGATGCCGGCGATCGCCACGGTGAGATTGTCGGTCAGCGCCACCGGGATGACCGCGAGGGCGGCCACGAACTGGCTGCCGGCGATCAGGTATGAGCGCGAGATGCGCATGCTGCCGGTGGTCTTGAGCAGATGATCCGACCAGCGGCCCATCGCCCAGAGCAGGAAAGCGGCGGACAGCCAGGGCAGCACCGAGAACAGGCCGACGGAGGCCAGGTTCAGTCCGTACTTGCGCTCCAGGTAGCTCGGCAGCCAGGTCATGAAGAAGAACAGGAAGTAGCCGAAGACGAAGAACGCCCAGGTGTTGGCGAGCAGCGTGCGGTTGGTCAGCAGCGCCTTCAGCACCGAGGCTTGCGGCCAGGATTTCAGCACCGCGTGCGGCGCGGCGGTGACGCCGGGATCCACTTTGCGGATATGGGCGAGCTCGGCCGCGTTCACATGGCGCGATTGCGAGGGATCGTCCCGGAAGCAGAAGTACCAGAGGGGGATCCACGCCGCGGAGAGCACGAAGAGCGCGCCGAAGGTCAGGCGCCAGTCGAGCCAGCCCAGAAGCTGCGTCACCAGCGGCCCGCCGATGGCCAGCGCCAGCGGCACCGCCAGCAGGGCATTGGCCAGCGCCGTCGCCCGCTCGTGCGGCGACAGCCAGTGGCTCACCGCGCCGGTGAGGGCCGGGAAGTTGGGGCCTTCCGATACGCCCAGCAGGATGCGGGCGGCATAGAGGATCGCCACGCTACCGGCGAGCGCGGTGGCGCCGATCGAGAGGCTCCACAGCACGGCTGCAACGGTGAGCACCAGCCGTGCGCCGTAGCGATCCACGGCGAAGCCGCCGATCAGGGTCGTCACCGCATAACCCAGGCCGAACGCGCCGAGAATGGCGCCGGTCGCTGCCGGCGACAGGCCGAGGTCCCGCTGGATCATGGGAATGGCGTAGGAGAGGGCTGCCCGGTCGATGTAGTTCACGACCGTGATCGCGAACAGCAGGAACACGATGAACCAGCGATACCGGCTGCGCGCCATTGGCTTCTCCTTGTCGGCGATAAACTAGCATGCGAAGGAACGGTGCAACCTGCCGATGGTCCGAAACATGTCCGATAATCCGCCGATCGAGTTCGCCTTCCCCGACCTGCGCAAGTGGGAGAAGGGCGCCGCGCCCTACATCCACGTGGTGGAGAGCGGCAAGCCGGGACCCACGGTGATGGTCGCCTCGCTGACCCACGGCAACGAAGTGTCGGGCGCCATCGTGGTCGATGCGCTGCTGACCGCACAGGTGAAGCCGCGCAAGGGCACGCTGATCCTCTCTTTCAACAACATCGAGGCCTATCACTCGTTCGATCGCCGGACACCGTTCAAGTCGCGGCTGGTCGACGAGGACTTCAACCGCGTCTGGGGCCGCGTCGACGAGCCCGCGACGACGGTCGAGACCAGGCGCGCGCAGGTGCTGAAGCCGTTCGTCGAGCGCGCCGACCTGCTGCTCGATCTCCACTCGATGCACGACGATTGCGTGCCGCTGATGTTGTCGGGTCCGCTCGACAAGGGTGTCGCCTTTGCGAAGGCAATCGGCACGCCCGTCGACATCGTGCGCGATGCGGGCCATGCCGCGGGCATGCGCATGCGCGACTATGGCGGGTTCGGCGATCCGAAGAGCCCGAAGAACGCGCTGCTGATCGAGACCGGCCAGCACTGGCGCGCCTCGTCGGTCGTCGTCGCCAAGGACGTGACGGCACGTTTCCTGGTCGAGACGGGTATTCTGGAGGAGGGCGACTTGCCGGCCGGCTGGCGCCAGCCGACGCCTGCGAAGCAGCGTGTCGTCGAGGTGACGCATGCGGTCGCGACCAAACGCGGCAACTTCACCCCGGCGCGGCGCTTCGAGGGCCAGGACGTGATCGCCAAGGCGGGCACCGTGCTGGGCCACGACGACGACGAGCCGGTGACGACGCCCTATGACGATTGCGTGCTGGTCATGCCCTCGTCGAGCCGCCCGTTGCGGCCCGGGGTCACGGTTGTTCGCCTGGGTCGGCTGACCTGACGCCCGGCTGGCGGCGCATCACGTAGCGCAGCTCCGAGATCCTCACGACGCCGAGCGCCGCGCCGAGTATGGCGTAGACAGCGCCGCCCATCAGGCAGATGCCCGCCAGCGCGAAGCCGCCCTCGATGTCGGCGCGCGACAGCGGCCTGGCCAGCCAGAGCAGGCCGAGCCACAGCACTACGGCCATGCCAGCGGTCGCGCCGGCCATGCGGATCGCCCGCGAGATCAGGCGCCGGTCGGGGAGCAGATGGTCGCGCCGCCACAGCATCGCCGCCAGCAGGCCCGCGTTCAGCCAGCCCGACAGCGAGGAGGCGAGCGCGATGCCGACCTGGGCGAGCGTGGTGGCGAACAGGAAATAGACGTTGAAGAGGATGTTGGCCGTGATCGCCGCCAGCGCGATGTAGAGCGGCGTGCGCGTGTCCTCGCGCGCGAAGAAGCCGGGGGCCAGCGCCTTCACCAGCACGAAGGCCGGCAGGCCGACCGCGAAGGCGGCAAGCGCGCTGGCGGTGCGCATCGTGTCCTCCGACGTGAACCGGCCGCGCTCGAACAGCACGCGGATGATCGGATCGGCGAGAAACCACAGGGCTACGGCGGCCGGCAAGCTGAACAGCAGGCCGAACTCGATTGCGCGGTTCTGGTTGGTCATGGCCGATTGCGTATTGCCGGCGCGCAACTCGCGGGCCAACAGAGGCAACAGCGCCGTGCCGATGGCGATGCCGACGACGCCGAGCGGCAGCTGCGCGATGCGGTCGGCATAATAGAGCGCCGAGATGGTGCCGACCGGAAGCAGCGACGCCCACACGACGTCGAGCACGACGCTGATCTGCTGCACGCCGCCGCCGATCGCCACCGGCGTCGCGAGCTTCACCAGCCGCGCCACGCGCGGCGTCCAGCGCGGCCGCACCAGCGCCATGCCGACCTCGTCGCGCGCGCAGGCGACCAGCAGCCAGAGCCATTGCAGGACGCCCGCGATCGCCACGCCGATCGAGGCGGCATAGCCCGCATTGGGCAGCAGCGGCGTCAGCCCCAGCATGGCGGCGATCAGCGCGAGGTTGAGCAGTACCGGCGTCGCCGCGACATGGGCGAAGCGGTCGATGCCGTTCAGCACGCCGCCATAGAGCGAGGCGAGCGAAATGAAGAGGAGATAGGGAAAGGTGATGCGGCCGAACTCGACGGCCATGGCGAAGGTCGGGAGATCGTCGCGCATGCCGGGCGCCAGCAGCGCCATCACCCACGGCATCGCCACGATCAGGGCCAGCGTGAAGGGGATCAGCACCAGCAGCAGCGCGGCCTGCGCCTGGCGTGCAAAGGCCATCGCTTCGGCGCGGCCGCCGCCCTGCAGCTCGCGCGCGAACAGCGGCACGAAGGCGGCGGAGAAAGCGCCCTCGGCGAACAGGCGGCGGAAGAAGTTCGGCAGCTTGAACGCGACGAAGAAAGCGTCCGCCACCGCTCCGGAACCCAGCACCGCCGACAGCACGATATCGCGCACGAAACCCACGACGCGACTGAGCAGCGTGAAGCCGCCGACCGTCGCGATGGCGCGTGCGAGGCTCACGGGCGCGGCCTCCGTGCAACGGGAGGTCGATCGCGTGTGGCCTCAAGGGCCGCACCAGTAAGGACCTGGAGGAAAGTGAAAGGTCCCTCACTGCGTTCGGGATGACACCGTTTTTTGCATTGGCGCACTGCGCCAACTTCAGCAACATTGTCATCCCGAACGTAGTGAGGGACCTTTGACTCATACGCCGTGGTCCTGCTGGAAATGGCAGGAATTGCCTGTGTCACAGCCATAATTCTGTCATCGCACTCGGGCATATTCTTCCTCGGTAGCGGCCGGCGATGTGATGGTCGGTTTAAACCGCTGCCACGGCCGGTCCCGAGAGGGGCCGGTTTTCTTTTGCGCCCCTCACGGCGCGGCGGCAGCCAGTTTCAGAAGCGTCTCGCGATCCTGGGTCACGAGCTTCTTGTAGTCGCCCACGATCTTCTCGAGCTCGTCGGCCGGCAGCACGCTTTCGAGATCGGTGAAGCCCTGGGGCGCGCGCTGCTCGACGATGTCGAGCATCACGTCGATACCCTTGCGCCGGTTGCTTTCGACGATGCGCGCGGTGGGCGGCAGGCGCCGTTCCTCGTAGCGGCGCAGCGCCTTTTCGGGATCGTCGCCCACGGCCAGTTCCTGCGTGATCGCTTCGCCGTCGAGGATCGCCTGCGAGGCGCCGTTCGAGCCGATCGGGTACATGGGGTGCGCGGCGTCGCCCAGCAGCGTGATGTGGCCGTGGCTCCAGCGCGGCAGCGGATCGCGGTCGATCATCGGGAATTCGAGGATCGTATGCGCGCTGCGGATCACCTCGGGCACGTCGAGCCAGCCGAAGTTCCAGTCGGCGAAGCGTGGCAGGAAGTCTTCCAGCCGTCCCGGCTTGTTCCAGTCCTCGCGGGACGGCAAGGCGCCGTCGCCCATGTGGAGGTCGCAGATCCAGTTGATCAGCGCCTCGCCGCGCTCGGCATGGGCGCGGCTGATCGGGTAGCAGACGAACTTCTGATTGTGATGGCCCGCCTGGACCATCGTGTTGCCGCCGAGATAGGGCTTGCCCACGGTGACGCCGCGCCACATCAGGATGCCCTGCCATTTGGGCGGGCCTTCGTCGGGATAGAAATGCGCACGCACGGCGGAGTGGATGCCGTCGGCACCGATCAGGAGGTCGGCCTCGGCGTTTTCGGCAGGCATGCCGTCGCGATCGACGAAATGTGCGGAGACCTTGCCGTGATGCTGCGCGAAACGTGCGATCCGCCGGCCGAGGCGGATGCGGTCCGCCCCCAGCATCTCCCGGGCGGCGCCCAGCAGGATCATCTGCAGCTCGCCGCGATGGATCGAGAATTGCGGCCAGGGCAGGCCGGCATGGCGGCCGCGCGGATCGGCCCAGATCGTCTGGCCGTGGCGGTTGGCGTAGCGCAGCTCCCGCGTCTCGATCGCCGTGGCGGCGAGCGCGGGTTCGAGCCCCAGGTTACACAGGATGCGGACGGCGCCGGCCTGGATGTTGATGCCAACACCCAGCGGCCGCATCTCGGACACGGCCTCGAACACATGCACGTCGTGACCGGCGCGATGCAGGCACATCGCGGCGGTCAATCCGCCGATCCCGGCGCCGGCAATGAGGATTTTCATGGCGCGGCCTCAGGTGTCGCGGTTCAGGCCGCGCTGCGCGAGCGCCGCCTCGTAATCCGCCCAGCGCGTGGCATGGGTCTCGCTGAGTTCGCGCAGATAGGCCCAGCTGTAGATGCCGCTGTCGTGGCGGTCGTCGAACACGATGCGGATCGCATAGTGTCCCACCGGTTCGACCGAGACGATCTTCACGTGACGCCGGCCGGCGACGATCTTCTTCTGGTTGGGTCCGTGCCCCTGCACTTCGGCCGATGGGCTCTCGACGCGCAGATACTCGGCGGAGAGCGCACAGGCATGGCCGTCGGAGAAATCGACCTCCAGCCGGCCTTCCTCCTTGAAGACGCGCAATTCGGTCGGCCACGGCGCGGTGGTCGATTCGTAGTTGCCCTCGTCGGGCACGGCCTTGGGAAACTCGGCGGTCATGGCACGTCGCGAAGCGGACGCGCCTCGCTCACCAGCATGATCGGAATGCCGTCGCGGATCGGATAGGCGAGGCCCGCCTTGCGGCTGATCAGTTCGCCGGCCGCGGCGTCGTATTCCAGCGTGCCGTGCGTGGCCGGGCAGACGAGGATTTCGAGCAGCTTGGGGTCGACGCCCGCGCGGCGGGGGACGGTGGCGTCGTCCGATGGAGGGCTCATCGTGCGGTACTTTCGCTGGTCTTCGTTGGCGGAAGTATAGCACGCCGCGCCCTTGGGCGACTGCCGCCTAGTTGGTGCGGCCGGGAGGCTTGTCGGACGGATCGCCGAAGGCGTTCATCTCCAGGAACGCGATCAGCAGCTTGGCGCGGGCGGTGCTGTCGGCGGCTTCCAGCAGCGCCTGCTTCTCGGCCGGGCCGAACGGCAGCACCATCGACAGCGACGTGACGAGGTTGGCGTCGGCCGCCTTGTTCACCGCATCCCAGTCGGTCGAGAGCTGGCGGCCACGGAAGAAGGCGGCCAGCGCGGCCATCAGCCGGTCGCGGTCGAGTTCGACGACGTCGTCGGCATGGTCGAGGTCGGCGCGGTAGGGCGAGAAGACCGAGGAGACGCGACGGTAACCGCCCTGGGCGAGATCGAGTTCGCGCACGATGTCGAAGCGGCAGACGCCGCTCAACACCAGCATCAGCCTTCCGTCCTCGGTCTCGTTGAAGTTGGTGATGCGGCCCGCGCAGCCGACCCGGTGGACCTTGGGCCGGCCGTCTTCCGACGGCATCCCGTCACCGGCGAAGCCGCCGGGTTGCACCGGCTGCACCATGCCGATCATGCGGTGCCCGGCCAGCGCGTCGGAGATCATCGCGAGATAGCGCGGCTCGAAGATGTTGAGCGGCAGCTTGCCGCCCGGCAGCAGCAGCACGCCCGACAGCGGAAAGATCGGCAGCGTCTCGGGCAGCTGCTCGAAGCTCGGCTCGAACGGATTGCGCCCCGGACTCAGGGAAGAGGGCGCCTTGTCACTCACGAGGCGCCACTCACGAGAACAGGATCGTCGACAGGCGCTTGCGGCCGTCGACCGAGATGGGATCGGTGAAGCCCAGCGCCTCGAAGAACTTCAGCAGCTGCTGGCGCGCGGCCGCCTCGTTCCAGTTGCGGTCGGCCTTGATCATCGCGAGCAGCTCGTCGACGGCTTCCTGCTTCTGGTTGCCGGCCCAATAGGCCATCGCCAGATCGAGGCGGGTCTGGAAGTCCTTGGGATCGGCCTCGGCCTTGGCCTTGAGGTCGCCGATCGGGCCGGCTTCCTTGGCCTTTTCGGCCAGATCGATCGCGGCCTGCGCGGCGACGACGTCGGCGCCGGTGCGTTCCTTCGCGGGAATCTGCTCCAACAGCTCCTTGGCCTGCTCGACGTCGCCGAGCGAGACCTGGTAGCGGGCGAGGCCGGCGAGGGCCACGACGTTGGTCGGCTCGATGCCCAGGATCTCGCTGTAGAGCTGCGCGGCGGTGTCCATGTCGTTCTGCGCCATCGCGGCCTTGGCCTGCTCGAGCAGCTCCGCGAGTTCGGCGGCGGCCGGATCGCCGGCGGCCCCGCCCGACGCCTGGATGAGGCGGGCGACGAATTCCTTCAGCTGGCTCTCGGGGACCGCGCCCATGAAGCCGTCGACTGGACGGCCGCCGAAGAAGGCATAGACCGCCGGGATCGACTGGATGCGCAGCTGCTGGGCCAGCATCTGGTTCTTGTCGATGTCGATCTTGACCAGCTTGACCGCGCCCTTGGCCTCCTTGACGACCTTCTCGATCATCGGCTGGAGCGTCTTGCACGGTCCGCACCACGGCGCCCAGAAATCGACGATGACCGGTACGGTCCGCGAGGCTTCGAGCACGTCCTTGGCGAACTTCGTCTGGTCGCTGTCCTTGATCAGGTCGGCGGGGGCAGCCTGCGGCGCGGCGCCCTGCAGCATCGTTTCCATGAGTCCTCAAGCGGAATTGGGGTTCGCCTGCAATGTGGCGTCGGCCCCCGGGGGACGCAAGGGCCAGTCCGACCCCTGTTTCAGGGGGCGCGGACCTGGTGTTTCATCAGTTCGTCACCAAGCCGGCCGGTGAGGAACAGGCCGCACATCCTGTAGTCGCTGATCAGCGACCAGAAGGGCGCCTCGAAGGTGGCGGGCCTGTTCTTCTCGATGAAGAAATGGCCGAACCAGGCCGGTCCGTAGCCGAACAGCGGGACGCCCAGCAGCCACCACCAGTTCTGGGTGACGATCGCCCAGATCAGAAGCGCCGCCGAGGCGATGGTGCCGACATAGTGTACCGCGCGCGTCGAGGGCTTCGCGTGCTCGCGCAGGTAGAAGGGCCAGAACTCGGCATAGGTCCGGAAGCGGGAAGCCATCCGGGGATACTACCCTAAAGCGCCGGCCTTTTTGAGGGCCTCGATCTCGCTTTCGCTGAACCCGGTCTCGCGCAGCACCTCGTCGTTGTGCTGGCCGACCTCGGGCGGCGGCCCCGCCTTGCGCGGCGTGGCGAATCCCAGGCGGATCGGCGTGTTCACGGTGCGCGGGATCGCGGGATTGTCGGTGTCGGCGAAGATGCCGGCATGTTCGGCCTGCTCGTCGCCGATCACATCGGCCAGCCGGCCGATCACGCCGAAGGGGATGCCGGTGCCCGACAGGAGCTTTTCCCACTCTTCATAGGGGCGGCTGGCGAATACCGGCGCCAGCAGGTCGTGCAATTCCTGCGCGTGGGCGCGCCGTTCCGGCCGTCCCGTGAAGCGCGGATCGGCCATCAGGTCGGGACGCTCGACGATGCCGCAGAACGTCTCCCACAGCCGGTCGTCGCGCACCATCAGGAGCTGCAGCCAGCGATCGTCGCTCGTGCGATAGAGGTTGGTCAGCGCATTGCGCGGCCTGTCGGGGGGCGGACGCACCGGGAGTTCCGCGCCAACCAGCGCACCGGCCGCCGTGGTGCCGTTGGCCCAGACGCCGTTGGCATAGAGAGACGTGCCGACCCAGCCGCCCTTGCCGGTCTGGTCGCGCCGCCGCAGGCCCATCAGGATCGCCGCGACCAGGGTCATCGCGGTCGCGCGGTCGCCCTGCGCCGGCAGCGAGACGCCCGGCGGGCCGCCATCGTAGCGTGCCGCATCGAGGATGCCGGAACGGCCGAAATAGGCGGTGATGTCGAAGCCCGGCCGGTCGCGGTCGGGGCCGCTCTCGCCGTAGCCGGTGAGCGAGCAGTAGACGAGGCGCGGATTGATCGGCTCGATGTCCTCCCAGCGCAGCCGCAGCCGTTCGCGCGCCGGCGGCGGGAAGTTCACGATCATCACGTCGGCCCGCTTCAGCAGCCGCTCGAGGATGGTACGGGCGCCGTCGGTCTTGAGGTCGAGCGCCAGCGAGCGCTTGTGGCGGCCGTCGAGCTGCCACGGGAAGTTCCGGTCGCTCTGCGGGTAGCTGGCGTTGCGGAAGCTGTTGCGGTGCGGGTCGCCGTCGACCGGCGGTTCGATCTTGATGACGTCGGCGCCGAAATCGCCCAAGGCCGCGGCGGCGGCGGGCGCGGCGATGAAGGAGCTGATGTCGAGGACGGTGAGGCCGGCCAGCGGCAACGGTTCATCCGGCGTCATCGAAGGGCGCCGCTCGCCTTGAGGGCCGCGACTTCCTGCGGGCTGACGCCGGCTTCGCGCAGGACTTCCTCGCCATGTTCGCCGAGCGCCGGGGCTGCATGCGCCACGCGCTGACTTGCGAAGCCGAGGCGAATCGGATCGGCCAGGGTGCGCGGCATGCCGGGGATCGCGGTGTCGACAACCGCCCCGCAGGCCACGGCCTGCGCATCGTCCGGCACGTCCTGCGGGCGGCTGATGACGCCGAAGGTGACGCTGTGCGCCGCCAGCGCCTCGCGCCAGTGCTCGTAAGGCTGCGTCGCGAAGGTATCGCTCAGGAGGCCGGCGAGTTCGCCGGCGCGGGCGCGACGCTCGGGCTCTGTTGCGAAGCGCGGATCGTCGATCAGGGATTCCAGCCCCATCGCCCGGCAGAGCGGCGCCCACAATTTGTCGGCACGCACGATGGTGAGCTGCAGCCAGCGGTCGTCGGCGGTGCGGTAGATGTTGCCCAGCGCCGAGCGCGGCCGGTCGGGCGGCGGCCGGTGCGGCAGGAAGGCGCCGACGAGTGCGGCCTGGGCGATCACGCCGCACGACCACAGGCCGTTTCCGAGCAGCGACGTGCCGACCCACGAGCCCTCGCCCGTCTTCATGCGGTGCATCAGCGCCATCAGGATCGCCGACACCAGCGACATCGCCGTGGCGCGGTCGCCCTGCGCGGGTCCCGGCACGCCCGGCGGGCCGCCCTCGTAGCGCTGCGCATCGAGCAGGCCTGAGCGGGCGAAGTAGGCGGTGGCGTCGAAGCCGGGCCGGTCGCGATCGGGGCCGCTCTCGCCGTAGCCGGTGAGGGAGGCATAGATCAGCTTCGGGTTGACCTGCTTCACGTCGTCGTAGGCGAGCTTCAGTTTGTCGCGCACCGGCGGTGGGAAGTTGCAGATGAGAATGTCCGAGACCGCGATCAGCCGGTCGAGGGCCGCGCGGGCGTCGGCCTGCTTGAGATCGAGCACGATGGAGCGCTTGTTCCGCGAATCCATCTCCCAGGGATAGTTGACCTCGCTTTTCGGATAGTTCGCCGAATCGTGCATGATCCGGCGATTGGGATCGCCGTCCGGTCCCTCGACCTTGATCACGTCGGCGCCCCAGTCGCCCAGCACCACGGCGGCGGCCGGTGCGGCGATGAAGGAGCTGATGTCCAGTACGCGCAATCCCGCCAGCGGCAGGGCAGTCTCGGTCATGGAATATCCCTTTCGCGGCCGATATGGGCGCGGGCCTCTGGTCGCCGTCAACACCGCTCGATAGGCTGGTTTCGGCACGCGATGTGCTTGCCGGAAATATGAGCGGGGGTGTCGTGGTGGCAAAGAAGCGTAAGCCCAATTTCCTGATCGTCCTGATCGACGACCTGCGGTTCGACGAGCTGGGGATCTGCGGCCATCCCTACATGAAGACGCCGCATATCGATCGCATCGGCCACGAGGGCGCGATGTTCACCTCGGCGTTTCACACCACGCCGCTCTGCTCGCCCAACCGTGCCTCGATCCTGACCGGCCAGTATGCGAGCCGTCACGGCATCATCGACAACGTCGCGCGCGACGCCCACAGCCATCGGCTGCCCAACTATCACGTCATCCTGCAGCGGCTGGGCTACGAGACCGCTCATATCGGCAAGTGGCACATGGGCAACTCCGGCGGGCCGCGCCCCGGCTACGACAAGTGGGTGAGCTTTCCCGGCCACGGCTCGATCATCGATCCGGTGCTGAACATCGACGGCAAGGAAAAGAAGTACGAAGGCTACATCACCGATCTCCTGAACGGGCATGCCGTCGATTTCCTGAAGAAGAAGCGCGACAAACCGTTCGCGCTGTTCTTCGCCCACAAGGCCGTCCACCCCGACGCCTTCCAGGCGGCCGACGGCACGATCGACTTTACCGACGGCGGCTATCGTCCAGCGCCGCGGCACGCCGATCTCTACAAGGGCGAACACTTCCCGCGCCGGCCCAATGCGCTTCCGGCGGCCGAGGTGGTGAAGGACAAGCCGGCCTGGACGGAAGCCCACGCGATGCGCGTCAACGAGGCGTCGCGCAAGGTGCTGGACGGAATCCTGGCCGGCACCGACGAGGAGATCCGCCTGCGCGCCGCCATGATGGCCTCGGTCGACGAGGGCATGGGCGACATCTTCAAGGTCCTGGAAGAGAACGGCGAACTCGACAACACCTTCATCCTGTTCTTCGGAGACAACGGCTACTTCTTCGGCGAGCACGGGCTGGGGCCTGAGCGGCGCTTCGCCTACGAGGAAGGCATCAAGTCGCCGTTCCTCATCCGCTATCCCGCCTGGTTCAAGCCCGGCACGACGAACGACGAGCTTGTGCTGGCGCTCGACATCGCACCGACCCTGGTCGATCTCGCGGGCGGCAAGGCCGCCGACTTCAAGACGATGCAGGGCCTGTCGCTGAAACCGCTCGCGAAGGGGGCGAAGCCCAAGGGTTGGCGCACCTCGTTCATGTGCGAATACTTCAGCGAGAACGCCATGCCGTGGCTCATCGGCATGAGCTACAAGGCGATTCGCACGAAGCGTCACAAGTACATCCACTGGACGCAGAAGTCGCTCGACGGCGTCGCCTGCGACGAACTCTACGACCTCAAGAGCGATCCCTACGAAATGCGCAATCTGATCGGCAAGCGATCGGAGCAGGGGCTGGTCGCGCGGTTGCGCAAGCAGCTCGCCGCTTTGGTCGCAAAATCGGTCGGGCTTTAGTCCACGTCGTCCTGAGCGAAGCGAAGGACCTCATATTGCGGGCAAGTACGATGTAGCGGACGCGAGATCCTTCGCTTCGCTCAGGATGACAGGAGGGTAAATGTCGCATCTTAAACGGCGATCGCTTCTCGCGGCGGCTCTCGCACTCCCTTCGACTGTCGCTCTGGCGCAGTCCTGGCCTGCCAAGCCGATCCGCATGATCGTCCCCTTGGCGCCGGGGGCCACGGCCGACATCGTCGCGCGCGTCTTCGCCGAAGAGCTGGGCAAGTCTCTGGGACAGACCATCGTGGTCGACAACAAGACCGGCGCAGGCGGGACGATCGCCACCGCGGAGCTGGCCCGCGCCCCGGCCGATGGCTACACGATGGGCCTGGTCTCGCAGGGCACGATGGTGTTCAACATCGGCCTCTACAAGACTCCGGGCTACGATCCGCTCAAGGACCTCGCGATGGTCGCAGTGACCGGCGGGGTCTCCAACGTCCTGATCGTTTCACCCGACAATCCGGCCAAAACCGTAGCCGACCTGCTGGCGCAGGCCCGCGCAAAGCCGGGCGAACTCACCTACTCGTCGGGCGGTGTCGGCACCAGCCACCACATGTCCGGTGTGCTGCTGGAGTTGCGGACCGGCGTGAAGCTGCAGCACGTGCCCTATCGCGCGACGCCGGCCGGCATCCAGGCCGTCGCCAACGGCGAGGTGGCGATGGGCCTCTTCAACACGCCGACGGTCATCGGCCTGATCAAGGGCGGCAAGCTCAAGGCACTGGCCGTGACCAGCGAGCAGCGCTCCAACCTCCTGCCCGACGCGCCGACCATGATCGAGGCCGGGGTCAAGGAGTACGTCGTGAACACCTGGATGGGCTTCGCCGTCCCGGCCGGCGTGCCCGAGCCGGTGGTCACGCGTCTCAATGCCGAGATCAACCGCATCGGCCAGTTGCCTCAGGTGCGCGAGAAGATGATGGGACAGGGCATCGAGATGCTGCCGCCGGGCTCGCCGGCGGCAGCGCAGAAGCTGGTCCGCGACGACCTCGCGCTGTGGCTGCCCATCATCAAGGCGTCCGGCGCGACGGCCGACTAGGGGCTGCCGGCCCCATTCTTGCCAAAGCAGGGCGGTGCGCGTATCTCCCCGTGTCCTTCAATCAGGGGTGCGCGCACGCTAGGCGCATATAGTCATGGGCTACAGAGTCGCCGTCGTCGGCGCGACCGGGAATGTCGGTCGCGAAATGTTGCAGATCCTGGCCGAGAGGAATTTCCCGGTCGACGACGTCGTCGCGCTGGCCTCCTCCCGTTCGGTCGGCCTGAAGGCCTCGTTCGGCGACAAGTCGATCCTGAAGGTCCAGGACCTGGCGAAGTTCGACTTCAAGGGCATCGACATCGTGCTGAGTTCGCCCGGCGCCAAGGTGTCGGCCGAGCACAGCCCGCGCGCGGCCAAGGCCGGCGCCGTGGTGATCGACAACACCTCGTACTGGCGCATGGATCCGGACGTGCCGCTGGTCGTGCCCGAGGTCAATCCGCAGGCGATCGCGGGCTACAAGGGCCGCGGCATCATCGCCAACCCGAACTGCTCGACCATCCAGATGGTCGTCGCGCTGAAGCCGATCCACGATGCCGCCGGCATCAAGCGCGTCGTCGTGTCGACCTATCAGTCGACGTCCGGCGCCGGCAAGGAAGCGATGGACGAGCTGGTCAGCCAGACCAAGAGCTTCTTCGTCAACCAGACGCTCGACCCGGTGAAGTTCACCAAGAACATCGCCTTCAACGTCATTCCCCAGATCGACGTCTTCATGGATGACGGCTCGACCAAGGAAGAGTGGAAGATGGTGGTCGAGACCAAGAAGATCCTCGACCCGAAGATCAAGGTCCACGCGACCTGCGTGCGCGTGCCGACCTTCGTCGGTCACGCCGAATCGATCAATCTCGAACTCGAGCGGCCGCTCGAGGACGACGAGGCGCGGCGCATCCTCTCGGCGGCGCCCGGCGTGCTAGTGGTCGACCAGCGCGAGCCCGGCGGCTACGTGACGCCGAAGGAGGTCACCGGCCAGGACGGCGTGTTCGTGAGCCGCATCCGCTCCGATCCCACGGTCGAGAACGGGCTGGCGATGTGGGTCGTCAGCGACAATCTTCGCAAGGGCGCGGCGTTGAACGCCGTGCAGATCGCCGAAGAGCTCATCAAGGGTTACGTCTGAAGCCACGCGCCATCGATGCGCGTTGAAACGAATGGCGTGGGCCGGCTGGTCCGCGCCATTTTCATGCGAGGACGGGTGCTTGTGAGGTCTGGCTGAGGTAGACTGAGAACTCCGCACTGTCCCAAGCGAGTTCCGTGAACGACACGCCCAACTTCCACCCGACGAAGCGGGAATCGGCGGCTTCCAGCGCGCCAACGCCCTTGTTCGGCAGTGCGGCCGACAGCTTCGTGCAGCAGCTGCGCCTCGCGTCGCAGGCCCATCGCGCCGGCCGGCTCGACGAAGCGATCGCGTCCTACCTGCGCCTGCTCTCGGTGCGTCCCGACCATGCCGAGCTGCACAACAATCTCGGCGTCGCGCTGCGCCTTGCCGGCAAGCTCGAAGCCTCGGTGTCGCATCATCGCCTGTCGCTGGCGGCCGAACCGGCCAACCCGGCGTTGCATTCCAACCTCGGCAATGCGCTTCGTGCCGCGCACCAGTTCGACGAGGCGGTGAAGCATCACTACCAGTCGATCGCGCTCAGCCGCGACTACGCCGAGGGTTTCTTCAACCTGGCGCTTTGCCTGCGCGATCTCGGCCGCCTCGACGAGGCCATCGGCTGCTTCAGCCGTGCGCTGACGCTCAACCCCGACGGCCGCCGGATGAGGGTCGAATTTGCCCTCGCGCTGCTGATGCGCGGCGACCTGGCGGAGGGGTTCGCGGCCTACGAGACGCGCAAGCGCCTGCCCGAGACACCGGCGCCCGAGTTCACGCAGCCGGCCTGGGACGGCGGGCCGCTCGAGGGCAAGCGCATCCTGCTCTATCCGGAACAGGGCCTGAGCGACGTGCTCCTGTTCGTGCGCTTCGCCCGCGACCTGAAGCGGCGCGGCGCCACGGTCATCGTGCTCTGCCAGGCGCTGCTGAAGGAATTGCTGCGCGCCGTCGATTATGTCGACGAGGTCGTGGCCGAGGGCGAGAAGCTGCCGGCGTTCGACGTCCATGCCTCGATGGTGTCGCTGCCGCATCTCTGCCGGCCGGATTTCGCAGCCTTGCCGGCCGATCCGCCCTATCTTCGCGCGCCGCAGGAAAGCCGCATCAAGCTCGGCCATCTCGACGGCGCGAAAGTGCGCATTGGCATCTACTGGGCAGCGATGCCCGGCCAGGCCCAGGACCGGCATCGCTCGGTGCCGTTCGAGCAGTTCCTGGCGCTCTCGGGCGATCCGCAATTGCTGATCTTCAGCCTGCAGGGCGGTGTCCATCAGAAGGACATCCAGACCTTCGGGGCGAGCGGGTTGGTGCACGATGTCGGCCGCGGCATCTTCGATTTCGCCGAGGCTGCCACGGCGCTCTCCCAGCTCGACCTGCTGATCTCGATCGACGCGCCGGTCGCGCATCTCGCCGCGGCGATGGGCGTGAAGACCTGGGTGCTGCTGCCCGCGACCGCGGACTGGCGCTGGCAGCTCGGCGGCGCCGACGCTCCCTGGTATCCCTCGGCGCGACTCTTCAAGCAGACGGTCGGCGGAAGCTGGAGCGATGTCTTCGCCTACGTGCGGCGCGAACTCGACGGCTTGAAGAAGGTGGTCGCCTAGAGCGTCAGCCGCCGTAGCGCTTCGGCATCGTCGACATCGTCGAGCGTTTCGGCCAGTGCGGTCGTGACGTGCGAGGGGATGCTGGCCAGCGTGTCGGCCAGCACCGTTGGCGTCGACCAGAGCACCTTGTCGAACAACGTGTAGGGCAAGGGCCGCCAGCGTTTCGCGCCGATCAGCCAGAAGCCGCCGTCGCGTGCCGGCCCGAAGACGAGATCGTGCCGGCCCAGCAGATCGAAGGCGCGTGCGATGTGAGAAGCGCGCATCGCCGGGATGTCGCTGCCGACCAGCACGACAGGGCCCGGCGGCAAGGTCTCGAAAGGCCGCTTCATGCGCCGGCCGAGATCGCCCTGGCGCTGCGGCCGTCGTCGCGACACCGGCACGAGACGCCAGGCCGGATGAGCAAGTCCGGTGTCGGGCGCGACGAACAGCCAGACGATCCAGCGTGGATCCCGCACCATGCGCTCGATCTGCGCCGCGAGGATGCGGCGATAGAAACGGGCCGCTTCCATCATGCCGATCTCCGCCCCGAGGCGGCGCTTCACGCGACCGGCCTGCGGCGCGCGCGCGAAGATGACGAGATGGCGCTGGGTCACCCGTAGAGCCTGCGCAGGAAATTCGGCGAGACGCCGGCGAAGTAGAGCGCGAGGCAGCTCAGGTTTCGCAGCGGCCGGGCCAGCCAGCCGTCGCGCTGGTAACGCGCGGGGGACGTGAGCGCATCGGCATCGAAGCCGACCAGATTGGTTCGGCCGATGCGGCGTACGAGGTCGACGTCCTCCATCAGCGGCAGGGAGCGAAAACCTCCGAGACGCTCGTAGTGCGCGCGCGCGATCAACAGGCCCTGGTCACCATAGGGCAGGCCGAAGGTGCTGCAGCGCCACGCGGCGAGCCGTTCGACCCTTCGTGCGCCGGAGTAGGCCGTGTCGAAGCGCAGCCGGAAGTAGCCGGCCTTGTCGTCGTTGGCACGCGACGAGACGAAGCGCGCGATGATCGCACTGGCAGCGGGATCGAGTCGCGTATCGGCGTGCAGGAACAGCAGCCACGGCGCATCGCCCGCCGCGGCGCCGACGGCCAGTTGTCCGCCTCGTCCCGGCGGTGCGGTCACGATCCGGGCGCCAGCGTCGCGTGCAAGCGCCACCGTGTCGTCGCTGGAACCGCCGTCGCAGACGGTCGTCGAGACGGTGATGCCGGACGGAGCGGGAAGCGCCGCCAGGGTCCGGCCGAGCGTGCGACCGGCGTTCAGCGTTGGAATGACGATGTCGAGTGTCGTCGTCACGCGCTGCAGGCGGCTCCGCCCAGCACGCAGAACTTGGCGCAATGCGGATGGTTGAGGCGCACGGCCCCAGCGCTTTCGGCCAGTGTTCCGCCCAGCTCGAACTGCGGATCGTAGGGCAGCAAGGTGCAGGCCACGACGGCGGGTCGTTCCGCGCCCTTGCGCTTCACCACCATGCGCGCCGAGGCGCACATCACGCTGTCCGGCGACTTCTTCAGGATGCCCCAGCAGGCCGTCGTGATCTCGGGCACGTCGACGGTGGGATCCATCTCGGGAAACAGCACCAGGGTCGCGGGATTGAGCGCATCGATGGGAACGCCCAGTCGAGAAAACAGGCGCGCATAGCCCGCACGGACCTCGTCGTCTGTCTCGTGCGAGAAATGGCGCCCGGCGACATGAACGTCGAAGCCCGCTTCGGCGAGCCAGACCAGACCGTCGATCGTCGGCTTCCAGCTCCTCGCGCCGCGTTCCTCTTCGTGCAGGTCTCTCTCATGGTGGTCGACCGAGACGCGGATCGTGAGATTGTCGCTTCCGTGACGCGCCAGCAGGTCGAGCAAGGCAGGCTTCATCCTGTGCATCGGCTTCATGGCGTTGGTCAGCACCATGGCCTTGAGGCCGCGCGACAGCACGTCGTCGAGCATTGCCGGGAGGTCGGGATTCATGAAGGGTTCGCCGCCGGTGAAGCCGATCAGCTTCGTGGCGTGGCCGTCGCGTGCGATCTCGTCGAGATAGCCGGCGACCTCCGCCGCGGTTAGGTAGACCAGCCGGTCGTTGCGCGGCGAGGATTCGATGTAGCAGTTGCGGCAGGTTAGGTTGCACAGGGTGCCGGTGTTGAACCACAGCGTCTCGAGCGACTTGAGCGCCACGTGCGCCCGCGTCTCGCCCTTGGCCGTGATCCAGGCATCCTTGAATTTGGCGGGATCGAGCAGGACCGGCAGCATCGATGAAAACCTGTACGCGCGTTGATGGCCGAGCCTAGCACAGTTCGTGCAATGGAATGCGGGTTCCGGACGGTAACTCGATCACATGTGCGCGTCTCGACCGTGCGGTGAAGCTTCGCTACGGTCGCTCAACACAAGGGGAATCGAATGCTCGACGACAAGGCGCTTGCCACCATCTTCCGCGAGGCCCGCACGCACAATGGCTGGCTGGACAAGCCGGTGACCGACAAGCAGCTGCACGAAATCTATGACGTCATGAAGTGGGGCCCGACCTCGGCCAACTGCCAGCCGGCGCGAATCGTCTTCGTGCGCACCAAGGAGGGCAAGGAGAAGCTGAAGCCGGCGCTGAGCGCAGGCAACACCGAGAAGACGATGACGGCGCCGGTGACGGCGATCCTCGCTTACGATCCGGAATTCTTCGAGCACCTGCCACGGATGTTCCCGCACGACCAGACGGCGATCCACTGGTTCAAGGGCAAGCCCTCGGCCGAGCCGACCGCCTTCCGCAACGGCACCCTGCAGGGCGCCTACCTGATCGTCGCCGCGCGGGCGCTCGGCCTCGATTGCGGCGCCATGAGCGGCTTCGACAATGCCAAGGTCGACGCGGCCTTCTTCCCCGACGGCAAGTTCAAGACGAACTTCCTGTGCAACATCGGCTACGGCGACCACTCGAAGGTCTTCGCGCGCAGCCCGCGCTTCGAATTCGATGAGGTCTGCAAGATCGTCTGAGCGCGCCTAAAGCCCGAAGACGGCGCCGATCTTCTTCCAGGGCAGCGGCAGCAGCGAGATCAGGGCCGCCAGCCCGAAGCCCAGGATGACGGCGCCGGAGCCGCGGTTCAGCCAGAGCAGACCGGTGCCGGTGAAGCGGGCGCGCAGCGACACCGACGCGGTGCAGATGATCGTCCACCAGGCGAGCGCGCCGCAGAATACCGACGCGACCAGCAGGGTGGCGTCGGGCAGGCTGGCGCCGACGCCGGCCAGGTTGCGGCCGGCGAAGGCCGCGCCGAAGGCCATCACGGTGAGCGGATTGAACACCGTGATGAAGAAGCTCGAACTGGCATAGTGGAAGTGCGTCGAGAAGGTGTGCTCGCGGTCGTCGGCGACGGGATCGCCGACGGTGCGCGGGCGATGGCGCATCGTCGTCCAGCCCATGATCACCAGCACGAGCCCGCCGATGCCGAGCAGCCAGGCTTCGCGTTCGATCACGAATCTCTGCACGAACGACAGGCCGAAGGCCGCGACCGCGCCGAACACCGCATCGCCCAGCGCCGCGCCGATGCCCGTCATGTAGCCCGCCATGGCGCCGACGGTGATCGAGCGACGGATGCAGAGCGCGGCCGCCGGTCCCACGGGGACGGCGATGAGGAAGCCGATGGCCGCACCCTCGATGGCGAGCGCGATGGGATTGAAGGCGAAGCCGGGCACGTTCATTGGGGCACGGTCATGGGGAGACGGGCATCGCGCGCCTACAGCCTCTCGGCCCTGAAGAGTCGCGGCGGCGCGACCAGCCGGTCCTGTGCCGCCACGAGCTGCAGCTCGCGCTCGCCCATCGCCTGCGTGGCTTCGAGAACCGCGAAGATCGACGAGGCGGCCTTGCCCAGCGCCTCGGGGATCTCGTCGCCCGAGATCCAGTGGGCGGTGAACAGGGCGGCGACGGCGTCGCCGGTGCCGTTGGGCGCGATGGGGAAACCGATCATCGGTGTCTCAATGCGCCAGGCCGCGTCGTGGGTCACGGCCACCATCTCGATCGTGTCGCCAGGCGCGTCGGCGCGTCGCAGGCTGGTGATGAGCGCAAGCCGGGGTCCTTTGAGCAGCAGGCGGGCGGCCGCCAGCGCGTCGGCCATGCTCGCAACGGTGCGTCCGGTCAGCAGTTCCAGCTCGAAATGGTTGGGCGTCACGAGGTCGGCGGCCGGAATGGCGCGCTCGCGGAAGAAGGCTTCGATCCCCGCCTTCACGTAGATGCCGGTGTCGATGTCGCCCAGCACCGGATCGCAGCACCAGACCGCGCGCGGGTTGGCGGCTCGCACGCGGCCTGCGGTATCGAGGACAACGTCGGCCAGCGCCGCGTCGCCGACATAGCCGGTCAGCAACCCGTCGCAGCGCGCGAACAGGCCCAGCGCCTCGATGCCCTGGACGATCTCGCCCACCTGTTCGGCCGAGGCGGCGCGACCGCGCCAGGCGCCATAGCCCGTGTGGTTCGAGAATTCGACCGTGTTCACCGCCCAGACCTCGTGGCCCAATCGTTGCAGGGGAAAGGTTGCCGCACGATTGCCGACGTAGCCGTAGGCGACATGGCTCTGGAGGGACAGGAAGCGCATGGCCGGCGGCACCTTGCCACAAGGAGGACCGTCATTATAGTCCGCCGCGTTTTGGGGGAGACCTTCAGATGTCGATGACCGTCCGTCCGCGCCGCAGCGTTCTCTACATGCCGGGTGCCAACACGCGCGCCCTGGAGAAGGCGAGGACCCTGCCGGCCGACGCGCTGATCTTCGATCTCGAGGACGCGGTCGCGCCCGATGCCAAGGAAGCCGCCCGCGCCAATGTCGTCGCCGCGGCGCAGAGCAAGGGCTACGGCAAGCGCGAGATCGCGATTCGCTGCAACGGTCTCGGCACGCCCTGGGGCAAGGCCGACATTGCCGCGATCGCGAAGTCGGGCGCTGATGCCGTCGTGGTGCCGAAGGTCGAGAGCGCCGCCGAGGTGGCGAGCGTCGTCGGCCTGCTCGATGCCGCCGGCGCGCCCGCGTCGATGGCGGTCTGGGCGATGATGGAGACGCCCAGGGGCATCCTGCGCGCCGAGGAAGTGGCGGGTTCGCACCCGCGGCTTACCCTGTTCATCATGGGCACCAACGACCTGGTGAAAGACATGCGCGCGCGCCACACGCCGATGCGCCTGCCGATGGTGACGGCGCTGGGTCTCGGCATGCTTGCGGCCCGTGCGCACGGCCTCACCATCCTCGATGGCGTCTACAACGACATCCAGGACGCCGAAGGCTTCCGCGCCGTCTGCCAGCAGGGGCTGGAGATGGGCTTCGACGGCAAGACCCTGATCCATCCCAGCCAGGTCGAGCCCTGCAACGAGGTGTTTGCGCCGTCGAACGCCGAACTCGACATGGCGGCGAAGATCGTCACCGCCTTCAAGGCCGCGCAGGCCGAGGGCAAGGGTGTCGTCACCGTTGACGGCCGCATGATCGAGAACCTTCACGTCGAGCAGGCCGAGCGTGCCCTGGCACTGGCCTCTGCGATCAAGGAACTGCAGGCGGGTACATGAACAAGACCAGCAACGGCAACTTCTTCGAGGATTTCCGCGTCGGGCAGGAATTCCATCACGCCACACCGCGCACGCTGACCGAGGCCGATGCGGCGCTCAACATCGCGCTCTACGGCTCGCGCTTCGCCGTCAATTCGTCGGACGTGTTCGCGCAGGCGATCGGCCTGCCTCGGGCGCCGCTCGACGACCTGCTGGTCTTCCACGTCGTGATCGGCAAGACGGTGCCGGACATCTCGCTGAATGCCGTCGCCAATCTCGGCTATGCCGAGTTCCGCTGGGGCGTGCCGGTCTATCCGGGCGACACGCTGTCGGCGCGTTCGACCGTGCTGGGCCTGCGCGAGAACTCCAACAAGACAAGCGGCGTCGTCTGGGTGCGCTCGACCGGCGTGAACCAGAAGGGCGAGATGGTGCTCGACTATGTGCGCTGGGTGATGGTGCACAAGCGCGACCCGCAGGCGCCGGTGCAGCCGACTGTCGTGCCGACGACCGCGCCGTCGGTTAAGCCGGAGGATCTCGTCGTGCCGGCCGGTCTCACGATCGCCGGCTACGACGACGGCGCGGCGGGGTCGTCGCATCGCTGGGAAGACTATGCGCCGGGCGAGCGGATCGACCATGTGAGCGGCATCACGGTCGAGGATTCCGATCACATGTTCTCGACGCGGCTCTACCAGAACACCGCGCGCGTTCACTTCGACGCCTTTGCCGGCAAGAGCACACGCTTTGGCCGGCGCCTGGCCTATGGCGGCCACGTGATCTCGCTGATGCGGGCGCTGTCGTTCAACGGACTGGCCAACGGCTTCCGGGTCGCCGCCTTCAACGCGGGCAGCCATGTGGGACCGACCTTCGGTGGCGACACGATCTATGCCTGGTCGGAAGTACTGGAGACGGCGCCGCTGCCGGGTCGCAAGGATGTCGGTGCTTTGCGAATGAGAAGCATTGCTGCAAAGGATTGCCCCTGCGGCGAGTGGCCAGGCAAGGGTGCGGACGGCAAGTATCATCCCGCCGTGGTGCTCGATCTCGACTACTGGGTGCTCATGCCCAGGCGCCTTGCGTAGAGGCACCGCTCGGTAGGCGGATTTGCGCTTACAAATCCGGGGCTTACCGGACGTGCGACGCCGACATTCGTTGACTTGATGCGGCTGCACGCTACATACAGCACCAGCCGATATCGGCATTTTGAGGTCATTCCGCGATGAGCGCAGCCAATCGGCCGGTGCATCGGCCGCTCTCCCCGCATCTGCAAACCTATCGATTCCCGTTTATCGTTATCCTTTCGATTCTCCACCGCGCCACGGGCATCGCCCTGTCGGTGGGGGCACTCTACCTCGCGACCTGGGTCGTGTTCGCCGCGGCGAGCGCCCCGACCTACGCGATGTTCCAGGGCTTCAACGGGTCGATCGTCGGTCGCTTCGTGCTGGGAGGCTGGCTGTTCAGCCTGTTTTTCCACCTGTTCAACGGCATCCGGCATCTCTTCTGGGACGTGGGTTACGGCTTCGAACTGAAAGATGCCGATCGCAGCGCTTGGATCGTGGTGGCGGTGTCCCTCGTGGCGACGGCGGCCTCGTGGATCGTCGGCCTGCGGCTGATCTGAGGAGCATCCCATGAACAGCGATCTCAGAAGTCATCTCAGCCGCGCGCGCGGCCTCGGCTCGGCGAAGAGCGGCGTTCATCACTTTTGGGTGCAGCGCCTCACTGCCGTCGCGCTGATCCCGCTGGTCGTCTGGTTCGCCGTCTCGCTGGTGACGCTGAGCGGCGCCGACTACAGCATGGTCCGGGCCTGGATCGGCTCGCCGTTCGTGATGGTGCTGCTGATCCTCACCATCGTCATCGGCCTGCATCACGCGCAACTCGGCATCCAGGTCGTGATCGAGGACTACGTCCACGGCGACGGCGCCAAGCTGGCGATGATCGTGGCGGTCAAGTTCATTGCGGTGTTCTTCGGGCTGGCGGCAACGGTCGCCATCCTGCGTATCGGATTCGGAGGCTAAGTCATGGCCGAGGCGAGCAACGGCAAGGGCAACCCGCCCGTCGCTGGGATCATCAACATCGGCAACACCGCCTACAAGGTGATCGACCACGAATACGACGTGGTCATCGTCGGCGCCGGTGGTGCTGGCCTGCGTGCGACCTTCGGCATGGCCAACAAGGGCTTCAAGACCGCATGCATCACCAAGGTGTTCCCGACCCGCAGCCACACCGTGGCGGCGCAGGGCGGCATCTCGGCGGCGCTGGGCAACATGGGCCCGGACGACTGGCGCTGGCACATGTACGACACGGTCAAGGGCTCCGACTGGCTCGGCGACCAGGACGCGATCGAATACATGTGCCGCGACGGCATCGGCGCGATCATCGAGCTCGAGCATTACGGCGTGCCGTTCAGCCGCACGCCCGAGGGCAAGATCTACCAGCGCCCGTTCGGAGGCATGACCACGGAATACGGCAAGGGCATCGCCCAGCGCACCTGCGCGGCGGCCGACCGTACCGGCCACGCGATCCTGCACACGCTCTACCAGCAGTCGCTCCGGAACCATGCCGAATTCTTCATCGAGTATTTCGCCCTCGACCTGATCATGGACGAAGGCGTGTGCCGTGGCGTCATGGCCTGGAACCTCGACGACGGCACGATCCATCGCTTCCGCGCTCACAAGGTCGTTCTGGCGACGGGCGGCTACGGCCGCGTCTACCAGACGGCGACCTCGGCCCATACCTGCACGGGTGACGGCGGCGCCATGGCGTTGCGCGCCGGCCTGCCGCTGCAGGACCTCGAGTTCGTGCAGTTCCATCCGACCGGCGTCTACGGCGCGGGCTGCCTCATCACCGAGGGCGTGCGCGGCGAAGGCGGCTACGTCACCAACTCGGAAGGCGAGCGCTTCATGGAGCGCTATGCCCCGTCGGCCAAGGACCTCGCCTCGCGCGACGTCGTCAGCCGCTCGATGACCGTCGAGATCCGCGAAGGTCGCGGCTGCGGCCCGAACAAGGATTACATCGAACTGCACGTCGAGCATCTCGATCCCAAGATCATCCACGAGCGCCTGCCGGGCATCGCCGAGACCGCGCGCATTTTCGCCGGCGTCGACGTGACCCGCCAGCCGATCCCCATCCTGCCGACCTGCCACTACAACATGGGCGGCATCCCGGCGAACTATCACTGCGAAGTCATGACGGTGAAGAACGGCGATCCCAACACCGTCGTCCCCGGCCTGATGGCGCTGGGCGAGGCCGCATCGATCGGCGTCCACGGCGCCAATCGACTGGGCTCCAATTCGCTGCTCGAACTGGTCGTGTTCGGCCGCTCCGCCGCCAACCGCGTCGCCGAGCAGATGACGCCCGGCCAGCCGCACAAGGACATGCCGCGCGCCGGCGAGGAGGCAATCGCCCGCCTCGACAAGGCCCGCCATGCCAACGGCGGCACGCCGACGGCGCAGCTGCGCGCCATGATGCAGAAGACCATGCAGAACGACTGCGCGGTGTTCCGCACGACCAAGACCCTCGATGAGGGCTGCGTGAACATGGACAAGGTGTTCGCCGGCAAGGACGACATCAAGGTCAAGGACCGCTCGATGATCTGGAACTCCGATCTCATGGAGACGCTGGAGTTCGAGAACCTGATCCTCCAGGCGCAGGGCACGATCCGCTCGGCCGCCAACCGCAAGGAAAGCCGCGGCGCGCACGCGCAGGAGGATTTCCCGGACCGCAACGACAAGGACTGGCTGAAGCACACGGTCGTCTGGGTCGACGAGCAGACCGGGAAGACCCGGATCGACTACCGCCCGGTCAACCTGCAGCCGATGAGCAACGACGTCCAGTCGTTCCCGCCCAAGGCGCGCGTGTACTGAGTTCGAGAGGACGACATGGCCGAGTTCACTCTTCCCGCCAATTCCAAGGTCGGCGTTGGCGAGACCTACAAGGCAGCCGCGGGCGCCAAGAACATCAAGACGTTCAAGGTCTATCGCTGGACGCCGGAAGACGGGAAGAACCCGTCGGTCGACACCTATGAAGTCGACATGGACACCTGCGGTCCGATGGTTCTCGACGCGCTGATCAAGATCAAGAACGAGATCGACAGCTCGCTGACCTTCCGCCGCTCCTGCCGCGAGGGCGTGTGCGGCTCGTGCGCGATGAACATCGACGGCACCAACACGCTGGCCTGCACCAAGTTCATCGACGAGGTGAAGGGCGACATCAAGATCTACCCGCTGCCGCACATGCCGGTGGTGCGCGATCTGGTGCCCGACCTCAACGTGCCCTACGCCCAGCTCACCTCGATCGAGCCGTGGCTGAAATCCTCCACCCAGCCGCCGACGCGCGAGCGCCTGCAGTCGCCGGAGGAGCGCGCCAAGCTCGACGGCCTGTGGGAGTGCATCCTGTGCTTCTGCTGCTCGACCTCGTGCCCCAGCTACTGGTGGAACGGCGAGCGCTACCTGGGACCGGCCATCCTGCTGCAGGCCTATCGCTGGATCGCCGACAGCCGCGACGAAGCCAAGGGCGAGCGCCTCGACAATCTCGAGGACCCGTTCCGGCTCTATCGCTGCCACACGATCATGAACTGCACCAAGACCTGCCCAAAGAGCCTGAATCCGGCCAAGGCGATCGCCGAGATCAAGAAGCTGATGGTCGAACGCACCATCTAGGCGGCGCGTAATTTGCTATGCTGAAGCCCACTGGGACAGATCAGGGGCTTCAGCCATGAATTTCAAATCCATCACCGCAGTCGCTGCTCTCGCCGGCGCGGCGGCGTTCGTCTCGGGTCCGGCTTCGGCCGGCCAGACCTTCGACGCGATCAAGGCCAAGGGCTTCGTGCAGTGCGCGGTGAACACCGGCCTGGCCGGTTTCTCCTTCGCCGACAGCCAGGGGAAGTGGACCGGCCTCGACGTCGATCTCTGCAAGGCCATCGCCGCGGCGATGTTCGGCGATGCCGAGAAGGTGAAGTTCACGCCGACCACCGCCCAGCAGCGGTTTGTCGCCCTGCAGTCGGGTGAGGTCGACGTCATCACCCGCAACGCGACGCAGACCCTGCTGCGCGACACCTCGCTCGGCTTCAACATCGCCGGCGTGAACTTCTACGACGGCCAGGGCTTCATCGTGCCGGCCAAGAGCAACATCAAGGGTGCGAAGGAGCTGAACGGCGCCACGATCTGCGTCCAGCCCGGCACCACGACCGAGCTCAACCTCGCGGACTATTTTCGCGCCAACAAGATGACCTTCAAGCCGGTCCTGATCGAGAAGCTCGACGAGCTGCTGCAGGCCTATGCCGCCGGCCGCTGCGACGCCTACACGACCGATGCGTCCGGCCTTGCCGCGGTGCGCGCCGGCCAGCTCGCCGGCAAGGGCGAGCATGTCATCCTGCCCGAGCGCATCTCCAAGGAGCCGCTGGGCCCGATCGTGCGCCACGGCGACGACCAGTGGTTCGACCTCGTGAAGTGGACCCTGATGGGCATGATCGAGGCCGAGGAGATGGGCATCACCTCGAAGAACATCGACGAGAAGATGAAGAGCGACGATCCCGCGGTGAAGCGCTTCCTCGGCGTCACGCCGGGCTTCGGCAAGGCCGTCGGCGTCGACGAGAAGTGGATGTACAACGTCATCAAGCAGGTCGGTAATTACGGCGAGAGCTACGACCGCCACGTCGGTCCCGCCACGCCGCTCAAGCTCGAGCGCGGCCAGAACGCGCTGTGGACCAACGGCGGCCTGATGTACGCGATTCCGTTCCGCTGATCCGGAGTTAAAGAATTTCCGTCGTCTCGACCGTAGCGCGCAGCGCGGAGTGGAGAGACCTTCTCTCCACGATTAGCCGGCCTTTGGTGGAGCGAAGGTCTCTCCGCTCCGCCTCGATGCGCGACGCTCCGGTCGAGACGACGGGTTCACTTTTCAAGGCGTGAGATCGAAGCGCATCTTCTTGATGCGGCCGGTAGAGACTTCGAGCGCGACGATCCTGCCGGCGCGGTCGCGGACGAGGTGGGCGAGCTGGGTGGCCTTGATCCAGCTCCCCGGCGATTCGATTTCCACCGTGTCGGCGTCGAGGCCGCGCACGATCCACGGCGCGCCGCCCGAGATCAGCGGGCCGCCGACCTCCATCGTCCAGTCCTTCTCGTCGCGGCTTATGCGCCAGACGGCGGCGCAGTCGGACGAGACATAGGTGCCGGCAAGATCCGACGGTACGGCGGCGCGCTTCGCCATCTTCCCGAAGGTGAGCACGCGGCCGGCGCCGAGATCGACCTTCAGCGTCCCCTTCGGTCCGGGCTTCAGGGCAAACTCGTAGGAGCCGCGTTCGGCGGCGAGCCAGCCGCCGGCGCGGCGGCCCAGCGCGAAGGGCATGCCGTTCTGCGTCACCGTCGCCTCGCCGTTGCGCCACGACAGGTCGAACAGCGACGGTTCCGCGGCATTGAACCAGGTCCCGCTGATCGGCTTGATCTCGGCCTGCGTGATCGGCGCCAGCGACGGCTTCATCTTCCTGTTGCCTTCCAGGGCGAGCGCCGCGATGGCGCGGGCGCGCCGCCAGGGATCGATGCTGCCCAGGTTGGCGATGACGACGACCGTGAGGCCGGCCTTCGGCACGCGCAGGAACTCGGTGCGGAAGCCCGGCCACAGACCGCCATGGCCGACGGTTTGCAGGCCGCGCAGTTCCTCGACGGCGACGCCGCGGCGATAGTTGTTGGCCTTGCCACCCGTCAGCGGCGCGATGGCGGCGAGCTGCGCGGGGATCGTCTTGCCCAGAGTGGGCTTGTCGAAGTGCCGGCTCCAGATCAGCAGGTCCTCGACCGTCGAGGTGAGGCCGCCTTCGCCGCCTTGCGGATAGGCGTGCGCCGCGCGGCGGAAGCCCTGCTCGCGGTCGCCGAGATAGCCGGTGGCGAGGCCGGGAATCACGGCGTCGATCTCGGCCGTCAGTCTGGTCTGCGCCATGCCGAGCGGCTTGAAGATGCGCTCGGCGAGCACGTCTCCCAGCTTCTTCTTCGCCAGCTTCTCGACGATCAGGCCGAGCAGCAGGAAGTTGGTGTTGCTGTAGAGGAAGCGGCTGCCGGGCGCGAAGTTGAGATGGCGGTTGCGGGTGCAGGCGTCGAACAGGTCCTCGGGCCGGGCCGGTTTGTCGAGCCCGTGGCCACCCAGCCGCAACAGCTCAAGGAAATCGGGCAAGCCGCTCGAATTGCGCATCATCTGGTCGATCGTCACCGGCAGCGGCGCCAGCTCGGGCAGGTACTTGTGCGGCGGATCGGAGAGCTTGAGCTTGCCTTCGCCCGCCAGCATGAGCGCCGCCGTCACCGTGAATTGCTTGCTCACCGAGGCGATGCGGAAGCGCGTGTCGGCGCGGATCGGCACGCCGAGTTCGAGACTGGCGAGACCGAAGCCCTTGCAGAACTCGACCTCGCCGTCGCGCATGACGCCGACGACGGCGCCCGGCGATCCGGGCTTGGCGTAAGGGGCGAACAACGCGGTGACGCGACGCTCGAAGACGGCGGATTCAATGGCTTTCGACATGCAGGCCAGTCAACCGAAGCGGCTCGCGCTTGTAAAGGCGAGCCGGTAGTTTCGAGAAAATGACGGAGGAGCGCGATGGATCGTCAGTTCGTGAAGGTCGAGAAGGGGCTGGGCCCGCAGGGTCGCGTCGCCGTCGTGCGCTTCGATCGCGGCGACGGCATCAATGCGCTGAGCCAGCAGGCGATGCGCGAACTGCGCGACGTGCCGCGCGACTTCGAGGACGACATCGAGACCACGGTGGTGATCCTAACCGGTTCGGCCAAGGCCTTCTCCGCCGGCTTCGACCTGAAGGATCCGGAAGGATGGGCGCGCGCGACCCTGCCGGTCGGCGAGCGCATCCAGAAGCAGCGCATGGGGCCGAAGATGTGCAAGGCCTGGCAGGACATGGACCAGGTCACCATCGCCGCCATCGAAGGCCATTGCGTCGGCGGGGGTGCGGCGCTGGTCGTGTCGCTCGACTTCCGCACCTGCGGCCGCTCGGCGCATTTCCGCATTCCCGAGGTCGAACTCGGCATGAACATGAGCTGGGGCTCGATCCCGCGCATGCTGGCGCTGATGGGCCCGGCGCGCACCAAGCAGGCGGTGATTCTGGCGTCGGACCGGATCGGCGCGGCGGAGGCGCTGGACTGGGGCCTCGTCGAGAACGTCGTGGACGACGGCCAGGCATTCACGGCGTCGATGGCGTTCGCCGAGCGCATCGCGCGCCAGCCACCGATCCCGGTGCGCATGACCAAGAGCACGGTCAATCGCCTGGCCCATGCGCTCGACGATCTCGGCAGCCACATGGACGCCGACCAGAACGTGCTGACCGGCCTGACCGAGGACTACAAGGAAGGCACCTCGGCCTTCCGCGAAAAGCGCAAGCCGTCGTTCAAGGGGCGCTAGCTATTGCTTGTCGTCCTGAGCGCAGCGAAGGACCTTGCTGAGCGACCAGCGGACTCCCTGGCGGGCGTGAGATCCTTCGCTTCGCTCAGGATGACAAAGACTGTGACCTTCGCGAAGGCTCTGGGCTTTCGCGTCGGAAGCCGGTCGATAGGAGGGCATCACAGCCTTCCGCGAGAAGCACAAGCCGTTGTTAGAGGGCGCTGATCTTTGCTGGGGGCGTGCCCCTCCAGTGGCGCGCTCCCGGCAATGAGTGCTTAGAGCTTGCGCGTCGGGAGCTGGTCGACGATCGCCTGGCGGGCGGGATCGTCGAGCATGGCCCAGCGGCCGATCTCCTCGATCGTGCGCTTGCAGCCGATGCAGAGGCCGCTCTTCTGGTCGAGCTTGCAGATGCCGATGCAGGGCGACATGACCCGGCGGGTCATCGACGATGCCGACGTGCTCATGACGCCGTCAGGACTTCTTGCCGAGTTCCGCGAGCTGGTTCTGCAACTCGTCGAGCTTGCGCTTCAGGTCGTCGATCGCGGTGTCGTTGGCCGGCGCTCCCGGCTCGGCTCCCTTCGGCGGCTCGTGGCCGTTGGCCGCGGACGGCGCCCCGCCCGTTGCCTGTCCACCCGATGCCGGTCCGCCGGCGGCCTGCCCGCCGGGCGCCGTGCCGAACGGATTGAACATGCGCATGGCGTTCTCGAACATCGCCATGTTCTGCTTGCCCATCGACTCGAACTGCTGGAACGGATTGAAGCCGAAGGCATTCTGCATGTAGCGGCGCATCTGGTCCTGATTGCGCGCGAACTGCGTCATCGACATTTCGAGATATTGCGGCACCACGCCCTGCAGGCTGTCGCCATAGAAGGAGATGAGCTGGCGCAGGAACGGGATCGGCAGCAGCGTCTGGCCGCCCTTGCTCTCTTCCTCGAAGATGATCTGCGTCAGGACCGAGCGGGTGATCTCGTCGCCGGTCTTGGCGTCGTAGACCACGAAGTCGGTCTTGTCCTTCACCATCTGGGAAAGATGATCGAGCGTCACATAGGCCGATGTCGCGGTATTGTAGAGCCGCCGGTTCGCGTACTTCTTGATCACCACAGGCGCCGCTTTCGGTCCGCCTTCGGGTACTGCCTGATCGGCCATTACGCTTCGCTCCTCTAGCTCCCGCGCGCGGTGAACGCTCGTTTACTGGGATCGGTCACCTTAGCGCCGATGCCGCAATGCGACAAGGCACGCTTTGCTCATGCGAAAGCAGCATGAGCGCCGCGATGCGCTATAGTGTGTTCATGGCCTCCGAAAACGACAATGCGACGGGCGGTGCGACAGGCGATACGACAGGCGATTCCGGTGCCGATTTCGACAGGTTGGCGCGCCGCTACCTCGATCTATGGCAGGCCCAGCTTTCCGGTCTCGCTTCCGACCAGGCCGTGACCGAGCAGATCGCCCGTCTCTTCGCGGCCGCGAACACGCAGGTCGCCTCGGCAATGCAGGTTGCCCAAGGAGCTTCTCATGCAGGCACGACTAGGCCCCCGCCCGCTGCCGCTCCATCTGGGAACGGCCCTGATGACCTGGGCGAGCTCCGAAAGCGCGTGGAAGCTCTTGAAGCCCGGCTCGCAGAACTCGAGTCCCGCAGCCGCACCTCCTGAATCGCTGGCGGCGCTGCTGCCGGAGATCGGCGCCCTCGAAGCCTTGGCCGGTCCGGGCAAGTTCGAGGAAGCCCTGCAGCGCGAGATCCGCAGGCGCATGGAGAGGCTGGCCGACGGCGTGCTCGCCTATCAGCGCAACGAGGTCCACCGCACGCTGGTCGATCCGCCGGCCGCCTGGCGCGAAGGCAATACCCGCCTGCTCGACTACGGCGCCACCCATCGCTCGGCCCGCAAGCGCGGGGCACGGGCCGTGCTTGTCGTGCCGTCGCTGATCAACCGCTGGGAAGTGCTCGACCTCACCGCCGAGAAGAGCCTGCTGCGCGCCATGGCGGCGCAGGGGCTGCGGCCCTACCTCGTCGACTGGGGCACGCCCAATGAAGAGGAACGTGGCTTCGACACCACGGCCTATGTCGCGCGTCTCGAACGGGCGCTGGCGTTCGTTGCCAAACGCGCGCGCCGGGCGCCGGCGGTGCTGGGCTACTGCATGGGCGGCACGCTCACCGTCGCGCTGGCCGCGCGCCGGCCGCGCCGTGTCGCCGGCCTCGCGCTGATGGCGGCGCCGTGGGATTTCCATGCCGATCGGACGGGCCAGGCGTTCCTGCTCTCGACGGGGCCGTTGCTGGCCGAAGTCGCCGACAAGGTCGGCGAGCTGCCGGTCGACATCCTGCAGACCCTGTTCTGGTCGCTCGATCCCTGGCTTGCCGTGAAGAAGTTCGGCCGCTTCCTGGGCCTCGACCAGAACGGCGAACATGCGAAGGAATTCGTGCTGCTGGAAGACTGGCTGAATGGCGGCGCGCCGCTCGCCGGTCCGACGGCGCGCGAATGCCTGGTGGGCTGGTACGGCGACAACATTCCCGGCAGCAACAAGTGGGTCGTGGCGGGCCGCCGCATCGTGCCGTCGAAGATCAAGGTGCCGGCGCTTGTCATGATCCCCTCGGGCGACCGCATCGTGCCGCCGCTCTCGGCCGCGGCGCTCGCGGATCCGAAGAAGGGGCTGAAGAACGCGACGCGGATCGACCTGCCGCTCGGCCATATCGGCATGGTGGTGAGCGGCCGCGCGCGTGATCTCTGCTGGACGCCGCTGATGGAGTGGCTGGGCAATCTTCCGACCCGGCGGTCCCGTGTCGTCACCGGCTAGGTCTTTCGATTGGCGCGTGCCGGCGATCTGGGCGGCGCTGCTCACGGTCTCGGTGTTCGCCCACGCCCATGTCGAGATCGCGAACGAGACGGCGCGCGGCGTCCCGATGTCCTACGGCGCGGCGCTCGCGATCCAGGTTTCCAGCCATCTGGTCGTCGCGGCCCTTCTGCCGGCGATCTACTGGCTGCATCGCCGCTTCCCGATCGGCGACCGGCCGCGCAATCTCCTGATCCATGTGGCTGCGGTCGTGCCGTTCAGCATTGCCCACACGCTGGGCATGGCGGCGCTCCGACTCCTGTGGTTCGCGGGCATCGTCGGCGAGCCGCACAGTTTTCCGCTCACGGCCGACCGGATGCTCTATGAGTTCGCGAAGGACATCATCGCCTACGGGCTGCTGAGCGCCGGTTCGGTCGCGCTCCGCCACTATCTGACGAGCCCGGTGTCGGTGCCGGCCTCTCCGGCCGCCGAGGTGGCACAGGCTCCTCTGCCCGAACGCTTCGCCGTCCGCCGCAAGGGCCGGGAGATCATGGTCGAGGTGGCCGACATCGACTGGATCGAGGCGTCGGGCAATTACGCCGTGCTGCATGTCGGCGACGAGACCTTCGAAATCCGCTCCTCGCTCACCAGGCTGGAAGGCGAACTCGATCCCAAACGGTTCGTGCGCGTGCACAAATCCCACCTGGTCAACATCGCCCGTGTGGTCGAGGTGACGCCCTGGGTGAGCGGCGACTGGCGCATCCGCCTGCAGGGCGGCGCCGAGGTGAACCTGAGCCGCCGTTACCGCCAGCGCTTCGAGGCCCTGGCGCCCGTGAGGGCCTGACGCAGGCAATCGCCTATGGGCTGGGCTCGGCAGCCGGGTGCCGTCGGAATGACAGTGAAGGATCCCTCACTTCGTTCGGGATGACACCTTTTTCTGCATCGGCGCACATCGCAAATCCCACCAAAAGTGTCATCCCGAGCGCAGCGAGGGATCCTTGATCATGTTCGGTAGCCAAAAGCCGACCGGACGTCCCGTCGTGCCTGCCGGTCGTCCCAACCGTCGCGCCGGTCGTCACAAAACGACACGAAATCAAAGGCTTGCAGGGTAGGTCCCGGGGCGTCCATCCGCTCTGGAGATGCCCCATGGCTCCTGCCGCTTTTGCCGACCGCCGCGCCGATCTCGACTGGCTTCGCGTCACAGCCTTCGGCCTGCTGATCTTCTATCACGCCGGCATGGCCTGGTCGGGCTGGTCCTGGCACGTCACCAGCCCCGACAGTCTCGAAGGCCTGCGCGAGGCCATGCGATTCCTGAACCGCTGGCGCATGCCGCTGATCTTCCTGGTGTCGGGCGCGGCGATCATGCTGGCGCTGGGCGACCGGACCGCGGGCGCCTTCGTGCGCGACCGGCTGAAGCGGCTGCTGTTGCCGCTGGCTTTCGGCATGGTCGTGATCGTACCGCCGCAGGTCTATCTGGAGCGGCTCTATACGGGTCAATTCACCGGCTCGTTCCTGCAGTGGCTGCCGCACGCCTTCGACGGCGTCTATCCCAAGGGCAACATGAGCTGGCACCATCTCTGGTTCGTGGCCTACGTCCTCGTACTGACACTGGTGCTGCTGCCGGTCTTCCTGTGGGCGCGGTCCGCGCGGGGCAGCGCCGCCGTGACGGAGGCCGGCGCGATCGCGGCGCGTCATGGCCTGCACTGGCTGATGGTCCTGCCGCTGGCCGCCTCGACGCTCTGGCTGGTGCCGGTCTCGTGGAACATCAACGGCCTGGTGGGCGACTGGAACGGGCTCGTTTCCTACGGTGCGCTTCTGCTCTACGGCGCCTTCCTCTTCGGATCGCCCGATCTTCTCAGCGCGCTACAGCGTCAGCGTTTCGTCTCGCTGCTCGTCGGGATCGCGGCCTACGCATGCCTCTACTTCGGCTACTTCGAGGGCACGGTGCGGCCGGTGATCGAGCCGTCGGCGCGGCCGGTCTTCGCCCTGCTGTCGGGCATCAACGTTATGGCCTGGCTGTTCGCCATCGTGGGATTCGCCCACCGCCATCTGACACGGCGGCCGGCGTTCCTCGCGGAGGCAACCGAGGCGGTCTATCCGTTCTATCTCATTCATCAGACCGTCACGGTGATCGCGGTCTGGGCTCTGCTGAAGGCCGGCGCGCCGCCGCTCCCCGGGTTCATGGCGGCTGTCGTGGCGACCTTCGCAGGGACCTGGGCGATTTACGCAGGGCTGGTGCGGCCCTGGCGCTGGATCCGGCCGCTGTTCGGAATGAAGCCCGTCGGAACAGCGGCCCGGCGGTCCTTGCCCCGCCGCGCGGCAGGCCTATAAATATCCGCGAGGGCGGCCTGCCAAGGAGGATTTCATGACGGACATCGTTATCGCGAGCGCTGCGCGCACGCCAATCGGCTCGTTCAACGGTGCGTTCGGCTCGGTGCCGGCGCACGATCTCGGCAAGGTTGCCATCAAGGGCGCGCTCGAGCGCGCCAAGGTGAAGCCCGAGGAAGTCGACGAAGTCATCATGGGCCAGATCCTGACCGGCGGTCAGGGCCAGAACCCGGCGCGTCAGGCGGCCGTCAATTCCGGCATCCCGGTCGAGAAGACCGCGCTCGGCATCAACCAGCTCTGCGGCTCGGGCCTGCGCGCCGTCGCCTTCGGCTGGCAGGCGATCCGCAACGGCGATGCCAGCATCATGGTGGTCGGCGGCCAGGAGAGCATGAGCCAGGCGCCGCACGCCGCGCACATGCGCGACGGCACCAAGATGGGCGAGCTCAAGATGGTCGACACCATGCTGAAGGACGGCCTGTGGGATGCGTTCCACGGCTATCACATGGGCAACACCGCCGAGAACGTCGCGCAGAAGTTCCAGATCACGCGCGCCGAGCAGGACACTTTCGCGGCCTCGTCGCAGAACAAGGCCGAAGCGGCGCAGAAGTCCGGTCGCTTCAAGGACGAGATCGTCCCGGTGACGATCAAGACCCGCAAGGGCGACGTCGTCGTCGACACCGACGAGTTCCCGCGTCACGGCACGACGGTCGAGGCGCTGGGCAAGCTGCGTCCGGCCTTCGCCAAGGAAGGCGGCTCGGTTACCGCCGGCAACGCCTCGGGCATCAACGACGGTGCCGCGGCGCTGGTGCTGATGAGCGCCGATGAAGCCAAAAAGCGCGGCGTCACGCCGCTCGCCAAGATCGTGTCCTGGGCGACCACCGGCGTCGATCCGTCGATCATGGGCATCGGTCCGGTCACGGCCTCGCAGGCGGCGCTGAAGAAGGCCGGCTGGACGGTCAAGGATCTCGACCTGGTCGAAGCCAACGAAGCCTTCGCCGCGCAGGCGCTGGCCGTCGGCAAGCAGCTCGGCCTCGACGACAGCAAGCTCAACGTCAACGGCGGCGCGATCGCGCTCGGCCATCCGATCGGCGCCTCGGGCGCGCGCGTGCTGACGACGCTGCTCTATGAAATGCAGAAGCGCGACGCCAAGAAGGGCCTCGCCACGCTGTGTATCGGCGGCGGCATGGGCATCGCGATGTGCGTCCAGCGCGACTGAGTCTGCGCCGACGCTTCGAAACTCAAACGCCCGAGGGAGAGATCCTTCGGGCGTTTTGCTGTTCAGGGATTGTAGTAGGTGCCGACCTGCGTGCCCTTGCGGACGAGTTCGCGCCCTTCTTCCTGCGAGAGCCAGGTGAGTTCGGCGTCGTTGGTGCCCTTGGGCTGTGCCAGCAGGAATCGCGTCTCGCCCGGCACGACAGTGATGATCAGCTGGGTGCTCTCGCTGCTGCCGAAGGCGCGCAGGTCGTAGGGATTGGGTGGCAGGTCCAGCCGCATCCAGGTCGAGCCCGCGAGTCCCCCGACGGGATTGCGGCTCATGGAAACGAGGATGTTCGGTGCGTCGGCCGGCGCCGCGTCGCGCACGATGTAGAGCGCGGCCATGCCGTCCTTCGCGACGGGGAAGCTCGTCGTGCCATAGGCCTGGTACCAGGGCGAAGGCGAGTTCTGGCAAGCGGACAGGGACAGCGCCAGCAACGCGGCGCCCAGAAACTTCATCATGCAACGACCTCCGCAGGCAAATTCCGACGGACAGGCGTGCGGGTCAAGCCCGCGCCGGAATCTGCACCGGCGCCGGCATGGCACGCAGCCGCGCCAGGGGCGACAGGACGATGACGAGGGTCGACAGCGCGAACGAGACGGCAATCAGCAGCAGGGCTGCATGCAGGCCCGCGTGCGCGGCCACCAGCCCGCCGGCCAGGGCGCCCAGCGGCCGGACGCCGTAGATCGCGGTCTGGACCGTGGCGTTGACCCGGCCCATCAGCGGCGACGGCGTCACGAGCTGGCGTACCGTCGTCTGGCAGATCAGCCACAGCATCGGCCCGAAGCCCACGAGGAAGTAACCGGCGGCCGCGAGGGCTAGTCCATGGCCCGAGGGAGCCGCGAGGAACAGCAGCGCCGCCACGATCGATACGGCCGGTCCGAAGATCAGCGTCACGAGCGGTGGCAGGCGGCGCGCCGTGACCGGCGCCACCAATGCGCCGAGGATCAGGCCGGCGCCATAGGCCGATTGGGCGAGGCCCATCTGCGCGGGGTCGAGGCCGAGCGGTCCCAATGCCAGAGGCGCCCAGATTGCGAGCAGGGCGAAGAAGGCGAAGTTCCAGAAGATCGCGCACAGGCTGATGCCGCGCAGCAGCTCGTTGCGGACCACGAACGAGGTGCCCAGGCGGATGGCGCTGGCGAGCGAGGGGCGCTCGGCGCCGACCGCCGGTGCCGCGCCTTCCGGCAGGGCGAGCACGCAGGCCAGCGCAAGGCAGGCGCCGAGTGCCGCCAGCGCATAGCCCCAGGTCGGTGACAGATGCTGTGCGAGGAGACCGGCCACGAACGGCGCGGCGAGGCTCACGACGGCGCGTGCGAGTTCGAGGCGCGCGTTGGAGCGGGCCAGGTCGCCCGCCGCCACGAGGCTCGGCAGCAGCGAGACCGAGGTCAGGACATAGACGACGGTACCCGAAGCGCCGGCGATGGCGGCGAGGCCCAGTAGGAAGACATAGCCGGTGGCTGCCGCCGCGACGGCGACGAGCGAGGCGGTGAGGCCCAGCGTTAGCGCCACGATCAGCATGCGCCGGCGCGGCAGGCGGTCGATCCAGGCACCGGCGGGGAGCGAGACCAGCAGCCAGGATGCACTCTGCGCGGCCACCAGAAGGCCGAGCAGGTCCGGACCGGCGCCCAGCACGAGGGTCGCCGTCAGCGGCAGGGTTGCGAGCGCCATCTGGTCGGCGGTGTGGGTCCCGGCGGCGGCACCGAGCAGGGCGGTGAAAGGTTTCATGCCGCTGTTCTAGGCGTGCGTCGCCGATCGCCTCTATCCGGCGGCGTCGATCAATTCGGTCATCGCGTCGACACGCATCTGACGCTTGCCGGGGGCGGGGGATAACCGGCTAGAGTGTGTGGGCGTTATCATCAGGGAGGAAAAAATGGCCGGACGGGTAGCAGTCGTGACGGGCGGAACGCGTGGCATCGGTGCCGCCATCTCCCGGATGCTGAAGGACAAGGGCTACAAGGTCGCCGCGACCTATGCCGGCAACGACGATGCGGCCAACAAGTTCAAGGCCGAGACCGGCATCAACGTCTACAAGTTCGACGTTGGCGACTTCGCCGCCTGCCAGTCGGTGATCGCCGATATCGAAAAGGACATGGGTCCCGTCGAGATCCTGGTGAACAATGCCGGCATCACCCGCGATTCGACGATGCGCCGCCTGACGCGCGACATGTGGGATGCCGTCATCGACACCAACCTCGGCTCCTGCTTCAACATGAGCAAGGCGGTGTGGGAAGGCATGAACACGCGCGGCTTCGGCCGCATCGTCAACATCGGCTCGATCAACGGCCAGGGCGGCCAGTACGGCCAGGTGAACTATGCCGCCGCCAAGTCGGGTATCCACGGCTTCACCAAGGCGCTGGCCCAGGAAGGCGCATCGAAGGGCATCACCGTGAACGCCATCGCGCCGGGCTATACCGAAACCGACATGGTCGCGGCCGTGCCGGCCAACGTGCTGGAGAAGATTGTGGCCAAGATCCCGGTCGGCCGTCTCGGCAAGGCCGAGGAGATTGGCCGCGGCGTCATGTTCCTGATTGCCGACGACGCCGGCTTCATCACCGGCTCGACCCTGTCGATCAACGGCGGCCAGCATATGTACTGACCAGACGCTGCAGAAACGCCAAGATGGGGCCGGCAGATTGCCGGCCCTTTTCATTCCTGGAGCAAACCACGCATGGCCAAGCTGACCGAGTACAAGGACATGAACCCGCGGGCCAGGGCGGTGGTCGAGGGAATCGCCCAGGCGCGCGGCAGCGATCCGGCCAACATCAACAACGTCTGGAAGGCGCTCGCCCGCCATCCCGACACGATGGAGCGTTTCGCCGCCGAGATGAAGGCGGTGATGGCGCCGGGAGCGCTCGACGGTCTCACCAAGGAACTGATCTATCTCGCCGTGTCGGTCGCCAACCAGTGCGACTACTGCATCGCCTCGCACGGCACCATGGCGCGCGGGAAGGGCATGACCGAGGAAATGTTCGGGGAGTTCATGGCGGTCGTTCTGGCCGCGCAGAAGGGCAACAAGATCGCGACGGCCTATCGTGTGCCGGTCGACGCGGCGTTCGAGGAGAAGTGACGTGAGCGAGCCGAAGTCCACGACATGGGATGCCAATCTCTACCTGAAGTTCGCCGATCATCGCATGCGGCCGGCGCTCGACCTGATGGGAAGGCTCGATCCGGCGAACGGTGCGCGGCCGGGCCATGCGATCTACGATCTCGGATGCGGTGCCGGTAACATCTCGCGCATCCTCGCGGAGCGGTTCCCGGAGGCGCCGGTCGTCGGCATCGATTCCTCGGAGGAAATGCTCGCCAAGGCGCGCAGTCAGACGGTCGATGCGCGCGTCACGTTCCAGAAGGGTGACCTCGCGCATTTCCAGCCGGATCGGCCGCCCGGCATTCTCTACAGCAACGCCGCCTATCACTGGCTCGACGGCCATATCGACATGTTTCCGGGCCTGCTGAAGCTGCTGCCGTCCGGTGGCCAGCTCGCCATCCAGATGCCGCGCAACCACGAGGCGCCCTCGCATGCGTCGATGAAGCAGGCGGCCGAGGCCGGTCCGTGGCGCGACAAGCTCGCCAGGGTGCGCCCCATCGCGCCAGTTCTGGAGCCGGCGCGCTACTACGACGTGCTGAAGCCGCTCTGTTCGGACCTCGAAGTCTGGGAAACGGTCTACCAGCAGCCGCTCACCGGGAAGGATCCGGTGGCGCAGTACACCTCGTCGACCGGCCTGCGGCCCTATCTCGAACTGCTGCAGGAGCCGGAGCGCACGGACTTCTACAACGCCTACGCGGCGCTGCTGGCCAAGGCCTATCCGACGCGCGCCGACGGCATCACGCTGTTTCCGTTCCGCCGCCTGTTCATCGTGGCGCGCCGCGCATGATCCTGCGCCGCCTGCTCGGTATCTCGCTGCTGCTGGTTGCAGTCGCGCGCGTGCCGGCCGTGCAGGCGGCACCTCAGTCGATGGTGGCCGCGGCTCATCCGCTGGCCGTCGAAGCGGGAGTCGAGATCCTGCGGCGCGGCGGCACGGCCGTCGATGCGGCGATCGCCGTGCAGATGGTGCTGGGCGTGGTCGAGCCGCATGCCTCGGGAATCGGCGGCGGCGGCTTCCTGCTGCATTACGATGGCGCGAGCCGCGCCATCACGGTCTATGACGGCCGCGAGACGGCGCCCGCCGGCGCCACGCCCGGCATGTTCCTCGCGCCCGATGGCAGGCCGCTCGGCTATCGCGAGGCCGTCGCCTCCGGCATTTCGGTCGGCGTGCCCGGCCTGATGGCCATGCTGGAACTCGCGCATCGGGAGCAGGGCAAGCTTGCGTGGAGCGATTTGTTTCAGCCCGCAATCGCTGCTGCCCGCAATGGCTTTACCGTGTCGCCGCGGCTCGCGGCGTGGCTGCAGCGGATGCCGGCTTTACGCGATGAGGCGGCGATCCGCGAGACCTACTTCCATGTCGATGGATCGCCGCGCGAACGGGGCGACCGCATCGTCAATCGGGCGCTCGCCGACACGATGGGGCTGATCGCCTCGCGCGGCGCGAACGTCCTGTATCAGGGTCCGATCGCGGCCGAGATCGTCGGGCGGGTGCGCGGCCATCGCCGGCCCGGCACGCTCTCCGCCGCCGACCTGACCGACTACAAGCCGATCAAGCGCGAGGCCGTCTGCGGGACCTACCGGGTGTGGACCGTGTGCGGCATGCCGCCACCCTCGTCGGGCGGCATCGCGGTCCTGCAGGTGCTCGGACTGCTCCAACCCTTCGACATCCAGCGCGACGCTCCCAACGACCTGCGGGCGGTCCACCTGATCGCCGAGGCGAGCCGCCTGGCCTTCGCCGACCGCGACCGTTACGTCGCTGATCCGGCCTTCGTCGACGTGCCGGTGGCGGGTCTTCTGTCGCCCGGCTATCTCGACGAGCGGCGGAAGTCGATGTCGCCGGACCGCAGCATGGGCAAGGTCGGGCCGGGCGTGCCCCCAGGCTATGTCGAGCGCGGCACCAGCCACATCAGCATCGTCGATCGCTGGGGCAATGCCGTCAGCTTCACCACCACCATCGAAGGGCCGTTCGGCGCGCACATGATGGTGCGCGGCTTCCTGCTGAACAACGAGCTGACCGATTTCTCGCCGCGCCCCGAGCTGGACGGCAAGCCGGTCGCGAACCGCGTGCAGCCCGGCAAACGGCCGCGTTCGTCGATGTCCCCGACCTTCGTGCTCGACCGGGACGGCAAGCTGGTGGCGGCGCTGGGCTCGGCCGGCGGCGCCCGGATCATCGGCGACACCTTGCAGACCCTGATCGGCCTGCTCGACTGGGACCTCTCGGCGCAGGCGGCGGTCGACCTGCCACGGGTCGCCAACCTCAACGGCGCCACGGAACTGGAGGAGGGGACGCCGATCGCCGACCAGGCGGACGCCTTGCGCAAGCTGGGCCATGAAGTACAAGTCCGCCGGCATGAAGGCGGCCTGACGGCCATCCGGCGCACGGGCGACGGATGGGAAGGCGGCGCCGACCCGCGACGCGATGGCGTCGCCCGAGGAGAGTAGAACGTGGCCGTGAAGAAACTCCCCACCGTCATCCTGCGCGCCGGCGAGGATCGCCGCGTCCGCGGCGGCCATCCCTGGGCCTTCTCCAACGAGATCCTGATGGATGCCGACGCCAAGGCGATCCCGGTGGGCAGCCTGGCCACCCTGCGCGCGCCGGGCGGCGAGGCGCTGGGTGTCTGCACGTTCAACCCGCATTCGCTGATCGCTGCGCGCCTTCTCAGCACGAACCCCGAGGCGCAGGCCGATGCCCTGTTCTTCGGGAAACTCCTGACGCGCGCGGCGGCACTACGCGACCGGCTGGTCGGCGTGCCCTATTACCGGCTGATCCATGCCGAGGCCGATGGCATCCCGGGCGTGATCGTCGACCGGTTCGGCGATGCCTTCGTGGTGCAGGTGAATACCGCCGGCATGGAGGCGCTGACGCCGGTCCTGCTCGAGGCACTGGAGGCGGAATTCTCGCCGACCACGATCATCCTCAAGAACGATTCGCCGGTGCGCGAGCTCGAGGGGCTGAAGCGCGAGGTCGTGGTCGCCAAGGGCGAGGCCGGCAGCATCGAGCTGATCGAGAACGAGGCGCGCTTCGTGGCCGACCTCTCGGAAGGCCAGAAGACCGGCTGGTTCTACGACCAGCGCGACAACCGGCGCTTCATGGCGGGGCTGGCGAAGGATGCGCGCGTCCTCGACGCCTATTGCTACAGCGGCGGCTTCGGCGTGCTGGCCGCGAAGCGCGGCGCCAAGTCGGTCGTTTGCCTCGATCGCTCGCAGCCGGCGCTCAATGCCGCGCAGCGGGCCGCCGCGCTGAACGAGGTCGACAAGATCGTCTCGTTCCAGAAGGGCGAGGTGTTCGAGACGCTGGAGAAGGAAAAGCCGCGCTCGTACGAGGTCGTGATCTGCGACCCGCCGGCCTTCGTGAAGAGCCGCAAGGACCTCAAGACCGGCGCGCAGGGCTATCGCAAGCTGGTGCGTCTGGCGGCGCCTCTCGTTACCCGTGGCGGCTTCTTCTTCGTGGCCTCGTGCTCGCATCTCGTCGATCCGCCGCTGTTCGCCGAGCAGGTCCGGCGTGGCCTGCGCGATGCCCAGCGCAACGGTCGCATCCTGCTGAGCAGCGGCGCGGCGCTCGACCATCCGGTCCATCCGAGCCTGCCGGAAACGGCCTATCTGAAAGCCATGGTGCTTCAACTCGACTAATCGGAGACCTCGGGGGAGGGAACATGTCGATAAATCGCTTGCTGCTTGCAGTGGCCCTGGCGTGCCTGGTCGGCACGGGCTGCTCGATCCCCGACCGCGGAGACGCGGTGCCCCGGGTGGACACGGCGCGGGCCATGCCGCTCGGCATTCCCAATGCGCGCTTCTACGCCGATGGCGATCCCAAGCTGATGATCGACGAGGGCCTGCAGTCCGGCCAGCGCGAGGCCGCCGCCCTGCGCGCGCAGGGACCGTTGCCCGCCAAGGCGCCGCCGGCCTATTTCCTCGCGGTGTCCGGCGGCGGCGACAACGGCGCCTTCGGTGCCGGCCTGTTGAACGGATGGACGGCGGTGGGCAACCGGCCGACGTTCAAGATGGTCACCGGCGTCAGCACCGGCGCGCTGATCGCCCCGTTCGCCTTTCTCGGCTCCGACTACGATGCGCAGCTGCGCGAGGTCTACACGACGATGACGCCGGACAAGGTGTATCGCATGCGCGGTCTCACGGCGGCGCTGTTCGACGATGCCATGGCCGATACCGGGCCTCTGGCCGAGATCATCGCCAGGTATGCCGACCAGAAGCTGCTGGACGCCATCGCCGCCGAATACAACAAGGGCCGGCTGCTGATGATCGGCACGACCGATCTCGATGCCCAGCGGCCTGTGATCTGGAACATCGGCGCCATCGCCGCCAGCGGGAAGCCGGGCTCGCTCGCTCTCTTTCGCCAGATCCTGCGCGCCTCGGCCGCCATCCCCGGCGCCTTCCAGCCGGTGCTGATCGACGTCGAACTCGACGGCAAGAAGTACCAGGAACTGCACGTCGATGGCGGCGCCATCGCCCAGCTCTTCCTCTATCCGCCGTCCATCGACATGTCGACGTCGAAGCGGGAGCGCCACGCCTACATCATCCGCAACGCGCGCCTCGATCCCGACTACGCGATGGCGGAGCGCCGGACGATCACGATTGCCAGCCGCGCGATCAGCACGATGCTGGCGGCCAGTGGCGTCAACGACGTGCTGCGCACCTACTTCGTCTCGCTGCGTGACAAGGTCGACTACAACCTCGCCTATATCGGGCGCGATTTCGAGGCGCCCAAGAAGGGCGAGTTCGACCAGGCCTACATGAACGCCCTCTACGAATACGGCGTGCGCCAGATCGTCGAGGGCCGCGCCTGGCACAAGCATCCGCCGGGCCTCGCCGCCCCGGCCGGCGTGCCGACGCGCTGACTCCGGCCGATGGACGGCTGGCACGACTCGTGCTGACCTGTCCCCGGCTGAAGGAGAGCGTGCGTGGACAAGAATACGATCGAGATGCTGGCGCGCCGTGCGGGGCTCGCCAAGGCGCTGGCGGAATTTCCCGAGGACGTGACGGTCGCCGCGAAGCAGGCGGCCGACGTGGCGCAGAAGATCAAGCGCCCGGCCGATCCGACCGCCGAACCCTGGCCACCCATGAAGGCGGGGACCACGCTATGAGCGACCTGCACTGGATGACGGCGAGCGCCGCCGCCCGCGCCATCGCGACGAAGGAGCTTTCGCCCGTCGATCTCACCAAGGCGCTGCTCGACCGCATCGAGAAGCTCGACCCGACTCTCAATGCCTTCATCCGCGTCGATGGCGAAGCCGCGATGCAGGCGGCGAAGGCCGCCGAGACGGAGGCCGCGTCGGGAAGGCTGCGCGGACCGCTGCACGGCGTGCCGGTCGGCATCAAGGACATCATCAACGTCGCGGGCCTGCCGACGACCTGCCATTCCAAGGTCCTGCAGGACAACATGGCGACGTCTGACGCGGTCTGCGTCGAGAAGCTGCGCGGCGCGGGCGCCATCGTGCTGGGCAAGCTCTCGACGCACGAGTTCGCCATCGGCGGGCCGAGCTTCGACCTGCCGTGGCCGCCGGCGCGCAATCCCTGGAATCCGGATCATCATCCCGGCGGTTCCTCCTCGGGCTCCGGGTCGGGCGTGGCCGCCGGTCTGTTCCCGATGGCGCTGGGCACCGACACGGGCGGCAGCGTGCGCAATCCGGCGAGCTGCTGCGGCATCGTCGGCCTGAAGCCGACCTATGGCCTGGTCTCGCGCCGTGGCGTCTTTCCATTGTCCTTCACGCTCGACCATGTCGGGCCGATGACGCGCACTGTCGCGGACAACGCGCTGATGCTGGAGACGATCGCCGGCCACGATCCGCTCGATCCCGGCAGCGCGGCCGCGTCGCAGGGGCATTACGGCGCCGCGCTCGACCGCAGCCTGCGTGGGCTTCGCGTGGGCTTCGTGCGCCACTTCCACGAGATCGATACGCCGGCCGATCCGGAAGTCACGGCGGCGCTTGAGCATGTCGCCCGCAGCCTTCAGCTCGAAGGCGCGGACCTGCGCGACATCAAGTTGCCGACGCTCGTCGAGTTCGGCGCCGTGAATCGCGTGATCCTGCAGAGCGAGGCCTGGTCGATCCATGGGCCGTGGCTGGGCGAGCGACCGGGCGACTACGGGAAGCTGGGGCGTCAGCGCCTGATGGCGGGCGCCTTCATGAGCGCAGGTGACTACATGCTGGCGAGCCGCCGCCGCCTGCAGATGATCGCCGAGGTCGAGGCGGCCTTGCGCGAGGTTGATGTGCTGCTCTGCGCCAGCTCGATGGACCCGGCCTGCCGCATCGACAATCCGGCCGAGGTCGAGCGCACCTATCCGCGCCAGGCGCGCACGCCGTTCAACGTCACCGGCCATCCCGCGCTCGCCATGATGGCCGGCCTGTCGAAGGGCGGCCTCCCGGTCTCGGTCCAGTTCGTCGGCCGCTACTTCGACGAAGCCACCGTCTTCCAGGTCGCGCGCGCCTGGGAACGCGCGGCGGGCACGGACAAAAAGCACCCCGCGATCGGCTGAGCGGGGAAAATAATTCGTTGAATTAGTTCTTGTCGTCCGAGCGGGCCTTGCCGGTCCGCCCGGCCGGGGCAAGATATTGCCCATGACCCAGAAGAAGCTTCGCCTCGGCGCCTTCATGCGCCCCGTCAGCATCCATACCGCCGCGTGGCGCTATCCCGGCGGCACGCCGGATGCGAACTTCAATCTCAAGGCGCTGGTGAAATACGCCCAGACGCTGGAGCGCGGGAAGTTCGACGCCTTCTTCATGGCCGATCACCTGGCCGTGCTGAACATGCCGATGGACGCGCTGAAGCGCAGCGCCACCGTGACCTCGTTCGATCCGCTGACCCTGCTGCCGGCGCTGGCCATGGCGACCAGGCATCTCGGTCTGATCGCCACCGCGTCGAGCACCTTCGAGCCGGCCTATACGATTGCCCGCCGCTTCGCCTCGCTCGACCATATCAGCGAGGGCCGCGCCGGCTGGAACCTGGTGACGACATCGAACCCCGATGCCGCATTGAACTTCGGCATGGACGACCAGATGCCCCATGCCGAGCGCTACGCACGCGCCCGCGAGTTCTTCGATGTGGTGACGGGGCTGTGGGATTCGTGGGCCGACGACGCCTTCGTGCGCGACGTCGAGAACGGTCTCTACTTCGATCCGTCGCGCCTCCACGTCCTCGACCACAAGGGCAAGTACCTGAAGGTGCGCGGGCCGTTGAACATCGCCCGGCCGGTTCAGGGCTGGCCCGTCATCGTGCAGGCCGGCGCGTCCGATGCGGGCCGCCAGCTCGCCGCCGAAACGGCCGAGATGGTGTTCGCCGCGGGCGGTCCCATCCAGGGCGCGCGCGAGTTCTATGCAGACGTGAAGGGCCGCGCGGCCAGGGTCGGCCGCAATCCCGATCACATAAAGATCCTGCCCGGCGCCTTCGTGGTGGTGGGCGATTCCCTCGACGAGGCGAAGGAGAAGCGCGCGCGGCTCGACAGCCTGGTGAACTACGACAGCTCGATCGCCGCCGTTTCGATGGCACTGGGTGTCGACGCGCGCAAGTTCGATCCCGACAAGCCGCTGCCCGAAGACATTCCCGAGACCGAGGCCAGCAAGAGCGGCCGCGACCGGGTCATCGAACTGGGCAAGCGCGAGAAGCTGACGGTGCGCCAGATCGCCGGCCGTCTCGGCGGCTATGGCGGGCTCGGCATGCTGGGCACGCCGTCGATGATCGCCGACCAGATGGAAGAGTGGCTGGTGACGGAAGCCTGCGACGGCTTCAACGTCATGTTCCCCTACCTGCCGGGCGGACTCGACGACTTCGTCGACAAGGTCGTGCCGGAACTGCAGCGCCGCGGCCTCTTCCGCACGGAGTACGAGGGCACGACGCTCCGGGAGAATCTCGGCCTGCCGCGACCTGAGAACCGCTTTTTCGCGGAAAAGGCGAGGGCCGCGGAGTAAGCTCCGCGCCCATGAGCTTCGAGATCGCGGTCGGCAGCGCCGACGACGTTTTACGCATGGCCGCCTGGGCCAACGACGAAGGCTGGAACCCGGGCAACACCGACGCCCATGCCTTCTTCGCGGCCGACCCGGGCGCGTTCCTGATCGGCCGTCTCGACGGCGAGCCGCAGGTCTGCATCTCGGTCGTGAAGTACGGCGCGGGCTTCGGCTTCCTGGGCTTCTACATCGCCCGGCCGGCAGTGCGCGGGAAAGGCTACGGCATAAAAGTCTGGCGCGCCGGCATGGCGCGGCTCGCGGGACGCAATGTCGGGCTCGACGGCGTCGTGGCGCAGCAGGACAACTACAGGAAGTCGGGCTTCCGCCTGGCCTGGAACAACATCCGCCACGAAGGCGCGCCGCCGTCGCCCAAGCCGCCGGCCGGCGTCACCCTGGTCGATGCGCGCAGCATCGGCTTCGACCGGCTCGCGGCCTACGATCGCCGGTTCTTTCCTGAAGCGCGGGATTCCTTCCTCGCGTCGTGGATCTCGCTGCCCGAACGCGCATCGCTGGTGGCGTTGCGGAATGGCGAGATCGTGGGCTTCGCGGTGATGCGTGTCTGCGCCGCCGCCTCGCGCGTCGGACCACTCTATGGTGAGACGCCGGAAATCGCCTCCGCGCTGGTCGGAGCCCTCGCAACGAAGCTCGGGGCAAGCGCTGTTGCCATCGACGTGCCCGATCGCAACAAGCCGGCCGTGACGCTCGCCCAGCAGATCGGCCTGAAACCCTCGTTCGAGACCGCGCGCATGTACACGGGCGCGGATCCCGACGTCGATTATGCCGGCCTGTTCGGCGTGACGAGCCTTGAGCTTGGCTAAGGCCTCATTGGAGCGCGCAACTCCAGTTGCGCTCAAATCTCGTCGGTGAGGAGGGAATGAGCGCCACTGGAGTGGCGCGCTCCATTGTCCTCACCGCGTCTTGAGTCACTGCGCCTTCTTGATGTTCCAGAAGACCGGCGCCGGCGAGGTCAGGTTGCCGGTGATGTTCTTGCGGATCGCCATCGGGATGTTGAACTGGCCGAGTTGCGCGAAGGTCGGGTACTCGGACTCGCGCACCTGGACGGCGGTAGCCAGCTCCTTGCGCTTGGCCGGGTCGGTCGTCTTGGCGAAGGCGTCGCGCAGTTCCTCGATCTTCGCATCGCACGGCCAGCCGATGGCGGCCTTGTCGCAGGCGGCGCCGACGAAGGCCGACACGATCGGGTCGAGCAGGTCGGCCGAGACCCATGACGTCATGAAGCCGCTCCAGCCACCGGCGTTCAGCGGCTCCTTGCGCGAGCGACGCGACAGCACGGTCTGCCAATCCATCGCCTGCATGTCGACGACGAACCCGCCGCGTTCCAGCAGCGACTTCGCGATCGGCGTCAGGCGGCCGGTGTTGGTGTCGGTGGCGAACAGCAGCACGACGGGCGTGCCGTCATAGCCTTCCTGCTTCAGGATCTCCTTCGACTTGGCGAAGTTCGATTCGAGCTTGTCCTCGAAGCCCGCATCGGTGGCGTAGGGCGTGCCGCAGATGAAGAGCGCCTTGCACTCCTTGAAGTATTTCGGGTCGTTGATGGCGGCGAGCAGGAAGTCCTTCTGGTTCAGCGCGTAGAGCGCGGCCTGGCGGATCTTTGCGTTGTTGAACGGCTTGTGCAGCACGTTGAAGCGCAGGCTGTACTGGCTGCCGAGCGGGTTGAGGTCCTTGACCTCGATGTTCTTGTCCTTCTCGATCAGCGGCAGCATTTCGATCAGAGGCTGCTCGAGAATGTCGATCTCGCCGGTCATCAGCGCATTGGCCGCGGTCTGCGCATCGGTGATGTTGATCCACTCGACCCGGTCGACATAGACGTTCTTCCCGCCCGAGAGGGCCGAGGGCGGCTCGGCGCGCGGCTTGTAGTCCTTGAACTTGTCGTAGACCGTCTTCTCGCCGGGCCGCCACAGGTCGGCGCGGAACACGAACGGGCCGGAGCCGATGAACTCCTTGATCTGCGTGTTGCCCGGCGTCTCGGCGATGCGCTTGGGCATGATGAACGGCACGTTTGAGCTGGGCTTGCCCAGCGATTCGATGACCAGACCGTAGGGCTCGTTGAGGGTCAGAGTGAAGGTCTTGTCGTCGACGGCGGCCAGGGCCTTGGTGAAGCCCATCAGCTTCTGGCCCATCGCGTCGCGCGACGCCCAGCGCTTGATCGAGGCGATACAGTCCTCGGACGTCACCGGTGCTCCGTCGTGGAACTTCAGCCCGTCGCGCAGGGTGAAGGTGTAGGTGAGCTTGTCGTCGCTCACCTGCCAGCTCTCCAGCATCTGCGGCTTGACCACGAGCTTGTCGTCGACCGCCAGCAGCGTGTCGTAGACCATGTAGCCGTAGTTGCGGACGATGTAGGCGGTGGTCCAGATCGGATCGACGATCTTGACGTCCGAATGCATCACGACCTTCAGCGTCTGCGCCTGTGCCGCCCCTGAGATCAGCGCCGCCGTCGCGGCCGCGAGGGCCGCCCACTTCATCTTCTGCATCACCTGCCTCCTTGTTCTCTCGTTTTCCCGATTCTATCGTCCTGTTGCGGTGCCTATGCAACAGGCATGCCTTGCTGGAGTGCAAAATCATGGAAAGTCGGCCCGATTCGATCCGAAACGTCTCCTGGGCCGTCGTCCGGGACGGCGCCGAGAAGCGCCACGTCTATAGCCGCGAGATCGATCTTCATCTGAAGGACGGCCGCATCGTCGAGATCACGGAGGCCGGCGCGCGACCGACCGGACCCGAGGAGACGGTGATCGACGGGCGGGGGCTGCTGGCCCTGCCGGGCCTGATCAACATCCATTCCCATCCCTCGACCGAGCCCGGCTACCGCGGCGTCCGCGAGGATCATGGCGTGCCGGAACAGCAGATGACCGGCCTGATGGAGCGGCTGCAGGCGTTCCGCCTGGGCGACGACGGCCGCCAGGGCGCCGCGACGCTGGCTTACTCGGAGATGCTGCGGGCCGGCACGACGACCGCCTGCGACGTGACCGTGCCGTTCGAGGGCTGGCTGGAGACGATGGCGCAGAGCGGCATGCGCTTCTATGCGGCGCCCACCTTCGCCTCGGCCCGCTGGGGCATGGCCGCGCCGCAGACCGTGACCTGGAAGTGGGACGAGGCCGCCGGACTCGCCCAGTTCGAGAAGGCCAAGCGGGTCATGGACGAAGCCGAAGCGCACAATTCGGGGCGCCTCGACGCCGTGGTTTTCCCGGCGCAGATCGACACGGTGACGCCGGAGCTGTTCGCGGCCGGCCGCAGGCATGCCGACGAGTCGGGCCGCCGCTTCTCGACCCATGTCGGACAGTCGGTCGTCGAGGTGCGCGAGATGATCCGCCGCCACAACATGACGCCGATCCAATGGGCCGCGCAGAACGGGCTGATGAAGTCCGACACGATCATGGCGCACTGCATCCTCCTCGACGATCATCCGCAGATCGGCTGGCACACGCGCAAGGACCTCGATCTGATCGCCGAGGCCGGCGCCTCGGTGGCGCACTGCCCGCAGCCCTTCGCGCGCTACGGGCTCGCGATGGACCATGTCGGGCGGTACCGCGCGCGCGGCGTCAATGTCGGCCTCGGCACCGACTGCGCGCCGCACAACCTGATCGAGGAGATGCGCCTGGCCATCGTCGCCGGCCGCCTGATGAGCGAGGACATCCGCAGCCTCGACACGGCCGGCGCCTTCGAGGCGGCGACCTTCGGCGGCGCCGCCGCGCTCGGCCGCGACGATATCGGCGCGCTGGCGCCGGGCATGTCGGCCGACATCGTACTGGTCGACCTCAACCACCCGCTGATGCAGCCGGCACGCGACCCGCTGCGCTCCTTCGTCTTCCACGCCGCCGATCGCGCAGTGCAGACCGTGCTGGTCGACGGCGAGATCGTGCTGAGGGACGGCAACCCGGTTCATCTCGATCCGGCCGCCGCCATGGAGCGCCTTGCCGAAGCGCAGGCCCGCATGCTGCGCGACTCGGTCAAGCTCGACTACGCCGGCCGACCCGGCGACGAGATCTCGCCGCTGTCGCTGCGGATTACGTGACTTTGTCATCCTGAGCGAAGCGAAGGATCTAACGCAAGCGACGGAGTACTCCGATCGCTCGGCTAGGTCCTTCGCTGGCGCTCAGGACGACATGAATTTAACCTTCTTCGCTCTCGTCGGGCGCGTTCGGCGTCAGCGCCTGAGCGACGGCGTCGTCGACTTTCTCGAGCCAGATGAACTCGAGCGTGTTGCGCACTTCTTCCGGGATGTCGTCGTAGTCGCGCTTGTTGCGGGCCGGCAGCATCACGCGGGTGATGCCCGCGGCGGCGGCGGCCACGACCTTCTCCTTGATGCCGCCGACCGGCAGGACCAGCCCGCGCAGGCTGATTTCGCCGGTCATCGCGGTATCGCTACGGATCGTGCGGCCGGTCATCAGCGAGGCCAGCGCCATGAACATGGCGACGCCCGCGCTCGGCCCGTCCTTGGGCGTGGCGCCGGCCGGCACATGGACATGGATGTCGTTCTTCTCGAACAGGGCGGCATCGATGCCGATCGACTTGGCCTTGCTCTTGATGACGCTGAGCGCCGCCTGCGCACTCTCTTTCATCACGTCGCCGAGCTGGCCGGTGAGGATCAGCCGGCCGCTGCCGGACGAGCGCGTCGCTTCGATGAACAGGATGTCGCCGCCCACCGGCGTCCAGGCGAGGCCGGTGGCCACGCCGGGCACGCTGGTGCGCATCGCCACGTCGTTCTCGAAGCGGACCGGTCCCAGCAGCTCCTCGATGTCGGCCGTGCCGATCTGCACCTTGGTCGCCGAACCCTCTGCCACCTGCACCGCGACATGGCGCAGCGCGCGGCCGATCTCGCGTTCGAGCCAGCGGACGCCGGCCTCGCGCGTGTAGCCTTCGATGATCAGGCGCAGCGCCGCGTCGTCGATGCCGGCCTGGTCCGCCGTGAGGCCGTTGGCCTCGAGCTGGCGGCGCACCAAGTAGCGCCGGGCGATCTGGAGCTTCTCGCCGGCCGTGTAGCCGGTGAGCTGGATGATCTCCATGCGGTCGCGCAGCGGGCCCGGGATCGTGTCGAGCATGTTGGCCGTGGCGATGAACACGACGCGGCTCAGGTCGAACGGGACGTCGAGATAGTTGTCGCGGAACGTGCCGTTCTGCTCGGGGTCGAGCACTTCGAGCATCGCCGCCGACGGATCGCCGTGGACGCCGCTGCCCATCTTGTCGATCTCGTCGAGCATCATCACGCAGTCGCGCGAGCCCGCCTTGCGGATCGCCTGGATGATCGTGCCCGGCAGCGCGCCGATGTAGGTGCGGCGATGGCCGCGGATCTCGGCCTCGTCATGGACGCCGCCAAGGCTCACGCGCGCGAACTTGCGGCCCATGGCGCGGGCGATCGATTGACCGAGCGAAGTCTTGCCGACGCCCGGCGGTCCCGCGAAGCACAGGATCGGCGCCTTGCCCTCGGGCGCCAGCTTGCGCACGGCGAGATACTCGACGATGCGCTTCTTGATCTTCTCCAGGCCGAAATGATCGGCGTCGAGCACCTTGCGCGCCTCGGCGATGTCGATCGGCTGCGTCTCGGGCAGCGCCCAGGGCAGCTCGACCAGCGTGTCGAGATAGGTGCGGATCATGCCGTGCTCGGCCGACGCCTCGGGCGTGCGCTGCAGGCGGCGCAGTTCCTTGCGCGCGGCGGCCTCGGCCTCTGGCGGCATCTTCGCGTCGCCGATCGCCTTGTCGAGATCGGCGATCGCCTGCTTGTTGGAATCGTCCTCGCCCAGCTCGCGCTGGATGGCGGCCATCTGCTCGCGCAGCACCATCTCGCGCTGGCGTGCGTCGAGAGAGCTCTTGGTCTTGTTGCCGATTTCGCTGCTGATGCGCAGCACTTCGAGCCGCTTCGACAGAAGCTGCGTGACCTTGTCGAGACGCGGGACGAGGTCGAGCGCTTCCAGGATCTCCTGCTTCTCGGCCGGCTTGGAATCGAGATAGGACGCCGCGAGGTCGGCGAGAGAGCCGGCGGACGTCGTGTTCTCGACCGTCTGACGCAGCTCCTGCGGCACCTGCGGCAGCAGGTCGAGCGTATCGCGGATCTGCTGCTTCAGCACGTTGAAGCGCGCCTCGATCTCCGGCCCCGTGTCGGTCGGCTCGACCAGGTGCAGGCCGCGCGCCATCATGAACGGATGGCCATCGACGAAGTCGGTGATGCGGAAGCGCTGCACGCCCTGGCAGACGATGTGATGATTGCCGTCGGGCGTCGTGACGTAGCGCAGGATGTTCACCACTGTGCCGACCGTGTGCAGGTCGGCGGGCACGAGATCTTCCTTCGCAGGGTCGCGCTGCAGGACCAGCAGGATCTGGCGCTGTTCGCGAACGGCCTGCTGGATGGCGGCGACCGAGGATGGCCGGCCGACGCTGACGGGGAACACCATTTCCGGGAACAGCACGAGGTCGCGCACCGGCACGACGATCAGCGCGTCGGACGGCAGCGGCTTCGTCTCGGGCATGGCGGCGGTTACCGGCTGGCCGGCATTGTCCTGCGGGCTCATGGCTGCCTCCGCACGATGGCCTTGGCGAGCGTCACCGCCAGGCAACCGTTCACCTCGAAGCGGCGCACTTCGCCGTAATGGCCGGGTGGCAACTCGATGCGCCGCTCGAAGCGACCCTGCGGCAGTTCCATGCGATGGATGCGAGCCGTGCGCAGCTCGGCCGGCACGGTTCGCTCACCGGAGAGAATCAGGATGCCGTTCTCGATCACGGCCTCGACCTTCTGCACGTCGACGCCGGGCACCGCGGCGAGGATCAGCACCTCGCGCTCGGTCTCCAGCACGTCGACCGGCGGTTCCCAAGTGGGCCGCAGCCGCCCGGCCGTCTGCGGCCGGAAGACCTGATGATGCATGCGTTCCGCCTGCGCCAGCATCTGCAGCGCTTCGGCCCACATCCAGTCTCGTGGATCGCCTTTTGCCATGACCCGGGCCTCCAATACCCACGCCAATGTGGGAATTGCATCGGCCCGCGACAACTACCGCTGTCGGCTATCGATGTTGGCTGGGCACCAGCGCGAGCCAGAGCGCGATCACCGTCGAGCCGATGGCCACGGCCTGCAAGGTCGACAGCGGCTCGTTCAGCATCAGGATGCCGCTCACGATCGCCACGATGGGAATCGCGATCGAAGAGAGCGCCGCCACCTGCGCCGGCAACAGCTTGACCAGGGTGAACCAGGTCGCGGTGCCCAGCGCCATCGGGATCGCGCCGGTATAGATGGTCGCGGCGAGCGCCTTTGCGGAAGGCCAGTGCGTCGGCAGCCCGTCGAAGACCAGCGCCCCCAGCGCGATCGGCGGCAGCGTGATCAGGACCTGCCAGAAGGTGAGCGAGAGGCCCATGCCGGACCAGTTCGTGCGCTTCACGACGAAGGTGCCGACGGCCCAGCAGAAGCCCGCCAGCAGTCCCCAGAACAGGCCGAGCGGCGCGGAGGCGTAACTCTGGAAGTTCGGAATCATCAGCGCGGCCACGGCGCCCGCGCCGATCGCGATGGCCGCCAGCAATCGTCCGGTGAGCTTCTGGCCGAACACGACGAAGCCCAGCCCCGCGACCCACAGCGGCATCGTGTAGGCCAGCACCGAGGCATGGCCGGACGGGATGTAGAGCACGGCGAGCGACGTCGCGATGTTCCAGATGCCGATGTTCATGGCCGAGGCCAGGATCAGGGCCGGCCACTTGCCCTTCGGCACGGCGAAGCTCTCGCGACGCACCAGCAGGATCGTCGTCAGCATGATCACCGCCGACGACAGGACCAGGGTGCGGAAGGTGAAGACCGGCAACTCGTCGAGCGCGATCCGGAACAGCGGCCAGTTGGTCCCCCAGACGAGGGTGAGCGCGCCGAGCAGAGCCAGCACCTTGGGCGAAACGCGGGACATGAGCGGTGAGGCGGGCGATCAGGCCTGGTGTTCTTCAGGCGCCTGCAGGTAGCAGCCTTCGATGCGCCAGCTTCCGTCGGGTTGCTGCGTCATCGGATAGAAAGCGGTGACCGGCCGCCCGTCGGGCCCGACCACATGGACCTTCTGCGTCGGCATCCCGTGTAAGGTGACGATCTCGCGGAACTCAAAGACCTGCGGCCGGTACACAGGGCGATACCCCTGGCGCACGACGTCCATGAAGGTCTCCGAGGTGCCGAACAGGCTGCGGATGTTGGGCGAGGCGTAGCCGAAGGCGGCCTCGCCATCGTCGCGGCGGAAGGCTTCGACCTGGCCCTCGATCACGCCGCGAATCGCGCTCTGGTCGGCCGGCGAGACCTGCGCCGCGGCCGGCAGCGCCAGGCCGAGGATCGTGCCGACGATCAGGCCGAGAAGCAGGAGGAAGCGGAGAGCCATGCACGCGATTGTACGCCCCGGACCCGGGATGCGCGACTGTCGGTGAGGCAGATCAGCCCTGAGCGAGGGCAGGCGGCCGGCTACTGAAGGGGGACGGGCCGGCGGGTCGATTGCGGCGTGACCGTACCGGGCTGCCCGCCTGCTCCCGCGCCGGGCGGCGAGCCGAGACGGCCGATGTTCACGTTGTAGGACAGGGCGGCCAGGTTGCCGCGCTCGCGACCGAGGAAGGTGTTCTCGCGGCCGATCTCGGCGTTGAGGTCCACGATCAGCCGGTCGATCTGCTGCATCGAGCGCCGGGTCTCGGCCTCGATGGCGCGCAGGTTGCGATGGTCCTCGTCGACCGCGCCGCCGATCCGGTAGGTCGCACGCACGTTCTCGAGCAGGTAGCCCGCGACCGACGCCTGCGTCGTCACCTGGCTGGCCAGCGAGTTCAGCGTGCCCACGCCGATCGTCACGGCGTCGAGCTTGCCCTGCGCGGCGTTCCACTGGTTCACGAGATCGGGGTTGCCCGGCGTCGTGCCGGCCCGCAGGCGGGCCGTGATGCCGCTCACAAGCCCCGCATAGGTGCGCTCGTCGCCGGCCAGCTGTCCGCGCGTGGCGTTGAACTGGGCCTGCTGCGCGGCGATGCCGTTGCTGAGTGCGGCCTGGTCGCTGCGCAGCTGTTCGATGCTCTTGCGAACCGTCAGCGTGCCGGTCTGGGTGATGGCGGGATTGGAATTCGACGGCGGCGGGCTGCCGGCGGGCGCAAAGACGTTGGCCTGGTCGCAACCAGCCATAACGATCATCGCCAGGAGAAGCGCGGACCGTTGAAAACTTAGCGCCATCTTCGGCCTCGAACCTGCCCCGGTACTATCGATCAGGTGCTCCGATCCGGCGCCGGCTCCAGGCCATGCCGAGCCGGGGCACGTGCCCCCAAATCCAGATGGCAGTCATGCTAACTTAAAGCAAGCAAAACCGACAAGCGCGGATTCCAAAGGCGGCAGAACGACTTGGCGGATGTCCCGCGTCCGCGCCTGGAGCCGTTTCGAGGTCCCGAAGCCGCCGACATGGGGCGCCGCGTCGCAGCCCCAAAACCCGTCCTACTCGGCTTGCAACGCCGGACCAGTTTCATTAGGGTGCGCCCCTCTTCGCTAGGCCCCTCGGGGCTTGGCCGTGCGCCCGTAGCTCAACTGGATAGAGCATCTGACTACGAATCAGAAGGCTGGAGGTTCGACTCCTTCCGGGCGCGCCATTTCTCCTCGTTCACTTGGGTATGTCGATGAGGCTCCAAGGGCCTCGTTGGCTTCCCCTCGGCCTCAATTGTCGGCGTGCAGCCAAGTCCCCTCACAGGGACCCGAACGGTGACCAGGCCGGGAGCGGCCGAACAACACGGCACCCTTGCGCGCGTTTGGCAGTTCGCTCGCAGAGCCATCGCACCCTTCGGCGATCTGTGCTGCGTCCTGTTCTTCGAGCGATCTCTCGTCGAACCAGTGACAGCGGTACCCAATCGGCTCGACGCCACGATCCGCCTCGCGAATCAGGAGGACCTCGGCGCGATCTGCCGCCTCTACGCCGATGATCCCTGGCTGTGGCTGGGTTCCCATCCGGGAGACAAGGCTGCAGAACAGCTCTATCGCGACCGCTTGCTGCGGGGCGAGCGCTGCTATCTGGCGTTTGTCGGCGACCATCTCGCCCACGTGAACTGGACCTGCTACCGGTGGGGCGATGCGCTGCCCGGCCGACCGCTTTGGCTGGGTTCAGGCGAGGTCTATACGACCGATGCCTTTACCCCGGCGGCCTTTCGCGGCCAGGGCATACATGCGCTGGTGCTGGGGACAATGCTGAGAGATGCGCGCGCCCAAGGCGCGCGCCATGCCTACACGATGGGGCAGTTCGATCGGCCGGATGCCCTCAAGGGATTGCGCGCACTCGGATGGCGGGAAACGGGGCGCGTCGTCTACTTCCAGCCGCGCACGAGCGCGAAGGCGCTCTGCCTGCACCGCACAGGCAACACGGCCCCCCTGTTTCAGCGTCGGGCGACTGCCTGAAGCGAGGTCGACGATCTGTCGTTCGGCGAGGCTGACGGACATGTCACTCGGCGTCCCCGGTGCTGCTTGTGTCGGAGCGCGCCAACGCGGCGAGCGCGAGCGCGAGTTCTCGCGTGGCCCGATAGCATGGCACCCGGGCCGCCTGCAGCGGCGCCATGTTTGCGACGTCGCAATCGCGCGACGCCCAGTAGACCGCCGTGGGAACGCCGATCTGGGGAATCGTCCGAGCGAGGCTTCTTGCGAGGTCAGGCAGGGTGGTTGGAACGTCGGTGATGGAGACGGCGATGAGATCGGCCTCGCCCGAACGGGCGATCTCCTCGATGACCAGCGGATAGAGTTCCGGATAGTCGCGCCATACCGGCGTCAGGTCGACCGGATTGCCCGATGCGGCATAGGGCGGCAAATGGTGGGCGATCGCCTTGGTCAGGCGTTCGGAGAAGCGATGCACCGCGAGGCCTCGCTCGCTCGCGAGGTCGGCGATCTCGGTGCCGATCCCGCCCGTCCCGGTGACGACGGCAAGTCGACGGCCGCGCAGCGTGCGTGGAGCCTGCCACAGCAGCATCTTGGCGACGTGCAGCAGATCGAGGCCTGAATCGACCGTGATGGCGGCGCGGGCCGCCTGCACCAGCAAGCCCCCATCGGCCTCGATGCCCACATGAGAGAGCGAAGCTGCCTGGCCTGCCGCAGACCGCGCGAGTGGACAGAGGATGACGGGCTTGCGGCGGGCCGCCTGCTCGACCGCACGCTGGAACCCGGCGGTATCGCGCACCGATTCGACATACAGGCCGATCACGCCAGTCGCGGGATCGGCTGCGAGGTGGTTCACGCAATCGGCCAATGAGACGTCGACCGTGTTGCCGACGTCGCAAAAAGAGGAGATCGCCAGCCCGTTGTCGCAGGCATACATGGCCGTCGCCATGCCGAAGCCGCCGCTCTGGGTGGCGATGCCGAGGCCTGGACGCCCACCCGGTGGCATCAGCGGAATGATCGAGGCATTCAGGCCGGCGTCCATGTTCAGCACGCCGACGCAGTTGGGCCCCACGACACGCATGCCGGCCCGGTGCGCGGCCTCGGCCAGGCGCCGTTGAAGCGCGGGCCCTTCGTGCGCGACCTCGCCGAAGCCACTGGGAATGGCCAGCAGAAAGGCTGCCTGTCCTTGCGGGCAGTGCTCGATCGCCTCGACCAGCGCTTCACCCGGAAGCAGCGCGACGATGAGATCGACCGGCGATGGCATGTCGCGCAGCGACGGCACCGCCGGCCGGCCAGCGATGGCGGTCTCCGATGGATTGACGGCGATCAGCTCACCCTTGAAGGAAGAGGCGAGACGCCCGAAAACCTGGCCTCCCAGCTTGTCGGCGCTGGCCGAAGCACCAAGAACCGCGATCGAGCGTGGCGTGAAGAGTCGGCCGAGGTCGGAGCCTGTCATCGGGCTTCAATAGCCCAGGGAGAGGCGCCGAAGATACAGGCCCGCTCGGCGTATTCCAGCGCGGGCGGCACGGTCTGCTCACCCAAAACGACGTTGATGCCAGCGTTCTGCAGAACAACTATATTGGCAACATCTGCTCGGGCGGCTTCCAATCGCCAATCGGAAGAAAGCGGTTATGTCAGCCTCCTCTTCGTCTGCTGCGGCTGATGCAACTGCAACAGGTCCCCGATGGCAGCGGCACCCGGTGCCCGATCTCGATCTGAACGGGCCGCGAGACGTAGCCTTTTGCCGCTTCGAAGAGAGCTGGGTCGAGCGTCCGGCGATCGAATTGTTCGCCGAGATCGCCGTGCGACGACCCGATGCCGTTGCCTGCGAGGACGGCGATGGCGGATTCACGTTCGCCGCGATGTGGAAGGCCGCGTGCTGGCTCGCGGGACTCATCGATACGGCCATTCCTTCCGGCGGGGCGGTGGGCGTATTGCTGCCCAATCAGGCATCCTACCCGGCGGCCGTACTGGCGTGCCTCGGCGCATCGCGTCCCTGCATCCTGATCGATCGGAGTTATCCTCACGAGCGGGTTGCGGCGGTTATGAGGGATGCCGGCCTTTCGGCCGTCGTCATGAGCCGCGCCGATATCGCTTCGGGCTATCTGCTGCCGGCAGGGGTGCGTCCGTTCGCCATCGAGGATGCCTTCGCTGCCGCAGAGGTTCCGCCTGCGATGCCGGCTGTGCCAGCGTCGGCCGACTCCCCCAGCTTCGTCGTCTACACGTCCGGCAGCACAGGTCAGCCCAAGGGAATCGTTCTCAGCCAGCGCGCGGTCCTGCATCGCGCGGCGGAGTTGGTGAATGCCGTGCACCTGCATGCCGCTGACAAGGTGCTGTCGCTGGCGTCACCCGGAACGATCGGTGGTCTGCAGCAGATATTCGAAGTCATGCTGTGCGGCGCGGCCCTCGTGAAACTCGATCTGCAGCGCATCGGTCTGGGCCAGGTGTTGCGGGCAGTCGCCGAGCGGCGCATCACGATGATGTTTTCCACGCCTGCCGTCTGGCGCAGCGTGATGCAACTCGATGGTGCGCGCGAGGCGCTGACCAGTCTGCGCTGCATCCAGACTTCGGGCGACGTCCTGCTCCGCGTCGACCACGAGCTGGTGCGGAAAGTACTGCCGTCGAACTGTGCGATACTGTCGGTCTACGGCGCGACCGAAGCACCGGCCCTGCTGCAGTGGTTCGTGACCGAGCCGCCGCACGACGAGGCCCGCGTGCCGGTCGGCTATCCCCTGCCCGACATCGACTTCGGTGTGATCGACGAACACGGCCAGCCGGTGGCCGATGGCGGGGAGGGAGAACTCGTCGTGCGCAGTGCCTTCATGTCGCTCGGCCTGTGGCGCGACGGCGACGTGGCGCCGGGGCCGTTCGAGTTCGATTCCTCCCGGCCGCATCTCAAGACCTACCGCACCGGCGACCTCGTTCGGCGCCGGTCCGACGGGCTTTTCGTCATGCTCGGCCGGCGTGACCGGCAGATCAAGATCCGTGGCAATCGTGTCGAACTCGCCGAGATAGAAACGGCGCTGCGCCGCGACCCGTCCGTCGCGGATGCCGCGGTGGTCGCGCGGATGGTCGACGACGAGCCTCACCTGCTCGCCTTCGTGGTGCCGCGTGGTTCCGCAACGGCGGAATTCCCGGCGGAGATCCGCAACAGTCTCGCCCGAACCTTGCCGCCGTACATGCGCCCGCGGGCCGTTCACGTCATGGACAGCCTGCCATTCCTGCCTGGCCGCAAGGTCGACGAAGCAGCGCTGCTCGCCCGCGCCGCCGCGGACGTCGACGTCCCGGCACCCACACCCACACCCTCGCCGGCCGCCGGCCTGCGGGCGAGGGCAATGGTGAACCGGGCCTGGCGTGCAGCGGTCGGCCGGGCGCCGCGCTCCGGACAGTCCTTCGAAGATGCCGGTGGGGACTCGCTTGCTTTCCTGCAGATGATTTTTCATCTCGAACGGCTGGCCGGCCGCGCGCTGCCGCTGGAAAGGTTCCATGGCAGGCTGGATGGAGAAGGGATCGCACGTGCTGTCGAGAGCTTTCTTGAGGAGAAGCCGCGTGAGCTTGCTGAGGACGAACCCGCGATTTTCTTCTTCCCGCCAGGCGGCGGCACCGATGGCCTGCTCGCCGGCTTCTGCCGCGCCATTGCCGAACGACTTTCTCTAAGGCTGCTGCGCTATCCCGGCGCCGGTGTGCTGGCTCGGGCCGACACCCGGTTCGAAACCATCGCCAGGCTCGCCGTCGAGCAGATCACCCGCGAAAAGCCGCGCGGTCCTCTCGCTCTCGCCGGTTATTCGGCCGGGGGTGACGTTGCGTACGCGACGATGACCCAGCTCATCGCCGAAGGCCGCGAAGTCGTGTTGTTGGGCGTGTTCGACACGGACGTGAGTGGCGTCATCTATCCGTCGGAGCCGGTGCCGCGCCGTCGTCCGCTGGACCAGGTGGCCCGCCTGTGGCGAGGGTTTCGGCGCGGCTATTGGGTCACACTGGCAGCTACCATCCTCTCGGACAATCTATTCACCAGGCGAGGAATCCGTGCGGCGCTACGGGCGCTGATGGCGCTCGATCCGCCCCTGCCGGAGTCGTGGAGGATGACCCTGTCGACGGTCATTCTGCTGCGCCTGTTTCACCGTCTCCACACCGAATGGCTGAATCGGCTAAGGCCGGTACGGTGCGACGTTCCGGTCGTCCTCTTTCGCTCGGATGAGCCCCGGCCCGCCGAGGTTCCCCAAGATATGGGCTGGTCGAACCGTACCAGCCGTGTCGACGTGGTCCATGTTGCCGGCGACCATTGGCGAATATTCGAAGCCCCGGACGTCGACCGAATGTTCGCCGAGTACGTGTTCGCTGCCTTGCAAGCAAAGAGAAGCCCTTAGGAATGTCTGGAGGTTCGACTCGTCGCGAGTGGGCCATCCCGCTTCAATCGACAAGACACTGACGGCCTGCACCCATCGACGCGAGTACAGGCACGCGGTCTTCGGCCGGCGCGCCCGCCTACGGCTGCTCCCGCGCCGTATCGGTTCCGCGCTCAGCTTCGTCGTACGAAGTCTTGATCATCCACCAGCAGAACAGCACGCCGAACAGGCTGAGCGACAGGCCGAAGGCCAGGATGCCGAAGTCGCGGGCGGCGCCCGCCATCAGCAGGCCTGCGAGGCCGAGCAGGCCGGCGAAGATTCCCATGATCCAGTGAGACATGTCGTTTCTCCTCTATTTGTCGTCGTCGTCGAACAGGATGCGGCCCGCGGCCCCGTCGGGGTCGTCGTACTGGCCGTTGCGCAGCGCCCACAGGAAGGCGGCGAGCGCGAGAAGCCCGAGAAGCAGGGCCACCGGCATGAGGACCAGCAGGCTGTCCATCAGCGCGGCCCCTTTCCCGGGCGTCCCGCGCCGAGGCGCAGGGCATTGCCGATCACCAGCAATGAGGAAGACGACATCGCCACGGCGGCGACGAGCGGCGTGACCTCGCCCAGGATGGCGAGCGGCACGGCGCTGAGATTGTAGAGCAGCGCCAGCGCCAGGTTCTGGCGCACCAGGCGATCGGCGCGGCGCGCGACGTCGAGCGTCTCGATCGCCGGCGCCAGCGCATCGCCCTGGAACACGGCATCGGCGGCGTTCTGCGTGGCCTCGGCGGCGCTGGTGGGCGACAGCGAGGCGTGCGCGGCGGCCAGCGCCGGCGCGTCGTTCAGCCCGTCGCCGATCATCATCACCTTACGTCCCTCGGCCGCGAGCGCGGCAAGGCGCTCGACCTTGGCTGCGGGCGTGGCCTCCGCCCGCCAGTTCGCGATGCCGGCGGCGCGGGCGGCCTCGGCGACGACGGCCGGCCGGTCGCCGGACAGGAGTTCGACCTGCAGGCCGCGCGCCTGCAGCGCCGCGACGGCGCCGGCCGCATCCGGCCGCAGCCGGTCGGCGAAGGCGAATCTTTGCGGCGTGTCTCCGTCGCGCACGAACCACAGTTCTGAGCGTCCGTCGTCGGCCGGCGCGGCGACGCCGCAGAAGGCGGCCGAGCCCAGCCGGCTGTCGTGCGTCGCCAGTCCCTGACCGGCCTGTTCGACGACGCCGTCGGCGGGTGCCACGTCGGGCAGGGCGCGGGAGAGGGCGCGGGCGAGGGCGCGGGCCAGCGGATGACGCGAGGCGGCCGCCATTGCTGCCGCGCGGCGACGAACCTCGGGATCGGCCGGCATCTCGACCAGTTCGGGCCGGCCCAATGTCAGCGTGCCGGTCTTGTCGAACACGACATGATCGATGCGGGCCAGCCGCTCCAGCGCGGTCGGCGAGAGCAGCAGGACGCCCGAGCGCAGCAGCCGCGTGCTGGCGACGACCTGCACGACCGGCACCGCGAGCGCGAGGGCGCAGGGGCAGGTGATGATCAGCACCGCGGTGGCGACCAGCAGTGCGCGATCCCAGGCGAGGCCACCGAGGAGGAACCAGCCGAGGAAGGTGAGCAGCGCGGTGGCGTGTACGACCGGCGCATAGGCGCGCGCGACGCGATCGGCGAGGGCCACGAAGCGCGAGCGGCCGCGCTCGGCCGCCTCGACCAGCCGCACGATCTCCGCCAGCAGCGTGTGTTCGCCGGACGCGGTGACGCGGACGCGCAGCGCGGCGCCGAGATTGACCATGCCGGCGAAGACCCGCGAGCCGGGTGCCACTGCCTGCGGCACGCTCTCGCCGGTGACCAGCGCGGCGTCGAGCGTGGAGGTGCCTTCGCTCACCAGCCCGTCGGCGCCCAGCCGCTCGCCGGCCGCGACCAGCAACACGTCGCCCGGCGCCAACGCATCGACGCGCCGCGATGCGGTGCCGCCCTCCGGAAGCACGACCGTCGCCGTGCGGGTGGTCAGCGCCATCAGCGCGCGCACCGCATGCCGCGCCCGGCCGCGCGCGCGGCGATCGAGATAGCGGCCGATCAGCAGGAAGAAGAGCAGCGTGATCGCCGAATCGAAATAGGCATGCTGCTCGCCCGCCCAGGCTTCGTGCAGGCTGACGAGGCAGGCCAGCGTGACGCCGATGGAGATCGGCACGTCCATGTTGGTGCGGCCGGCGCGCAGTGCGGTGAAGGCCGAGCGGAAGAAGGGCTGGCCGGCATAGGCGACGGCCGGCAATGCGATGGCGGCGGACAGCCAGTGGAAGAGCGTGCGCGTCGCCTCGCCCATCGAACCGTCATGGCCCGACCACACCGCCACCGACAGCAGCATGACGTTGGCCGCGGCGAAACCCGCGACGGCCAGCGCGCGCAAGAGCTCGCGCGCTTCGCGGTCGTCCTCCGCTGTCGCGGCGAGCGCGTCGTAGGGCGCGAGTCGGAAACCCAGCGCCGCGACAAGGCCGGCATGGGCGTTCGCGTCGGCCAGCGGGCCGCGCCACGCGAGCGACAGGCGCCGCGTCGACAGATGCACCCGCGCCTTCGTGACGGCCGGGTTGCGGGCGAGCAGGCTCTCGATCAGCCAGACGCAGGCGGCGCAGTCGAGCCCGTCGACCAGCAGTTCGAGCGTGCACTGGTCCTTGCCGGCTTCGCGCGCATGGCTCGCGAAGTCGGTCTCCAGCGGTTCGGGCCGTCGGGCGCGCCGCTCCTCGAGGCGGGCGTAGAAGCCGTTCAGGCCGGCCGCGCCGATGATGGCGTGCGCGCTCGCGCAGCCGCTGCAGCAGAACGCGTCGTCGCCCCGGCCGCGCACCGGCGCGCCGCAATGCGCGCAGGCCTGCGCGGCGCGGCTCGCGGTCGGTGCGGCGAAGAGGGCGGCGTCGGTCACTTGAGGAACATGCGTTGCGTCTGGGCGAAGCGCTCGCCGTCGCGCTCGACCACGATGTCGGCGTCCCAGTTGCCGCGCGCCGGCAGCGTGACGTGGCCTTCGTGACGGCCGCCGTCGACCGCGGCCAGGGCGACGCCGAGCGGCGGCCGCTTCTCGGCCGGCCGCACCAGTTCCACCGTGACGCGGGCGCCCACGAGCGGGCCGCCGGTGCGGTCGGTGAGCAGGAGTTCGAGCCGGTCATTCTCGGGATGCCAGCGGGTGGCGATCCGCCAGCCCAGCGTGTCGCGTGCCTGCTGGGCGGCGACGACGTCGTTGTAGTGCAGGCCGCGGTCGCGCGGCTTGGGCGTGTAGAGGCCGGAGAAGGATCCGACCGCAAGCCAGATCATGGTGCCGTTCACGGCGAACACGATCGCGAAGCCCAGGACGAACAGCCAGGGGATGTGGCGATCGCGGCGGGTGGCTGCAGGGACGGCGACGGTCATGGCGTATCTCCTCAGCGGGACGGTCCGACGAACACTGCGTCGTGCGCGGCGCGGGTCTCGCTGCCGGCGTCGCGGATGCCGAAAGCGATGGGCCGCGTTCCCGACGGCGCGGCCGACGCCGGCACCGTCACGAAGACGCGGAAGGTGCCGACCGTGTCGGGATGAACGGCGAGTTCGGCCTCGCCGCCCTCGGTGCCGGCGCCGACGACGCCTAGCGTCGCCTGCGGCAGGCCGGACACGGAGAGGCGGTAACGGTGCTCCTGCCGCTGCTTATTCAGGATCTTCACCGTATAGGCGTTGCGGATGTCGCCGTTCGACAGGCGCACGAAGTTTGGACTGCGGTCGCGCTGGACCGTCAGCTCGGCGGTGGTGCGCAGGGCGAAGGCGGTCAGCATGATCGCCGTCACGACGAGCAGCAGGCCGGCATAGAGCATCGTGCGCGGCCGGACGGGGCGCCAGCGCGCCTCCCTTGCCCCCTTCGTCTGTTCCTTGACCTGCTGGTTGGCCAGCGTGTCCCAGCGGATCAGGCCGCGCGGGCGGCCGACCTTGTCCATGGTCTGGGTGCAGGCATCGACGCAGAGCGAGCAGCCGATGCATTCGATCTGCTGGCCGTCGCGGATGTCGATGCCGGTCGGACAGACCGCGACGCACAGGTTGCAGTCGACGCAGTCGCCGCGGCCTTCCCAGCCGTCGCCCGCCTTGTGCTTGCCGCGCTTCTCGCCGCGCCACTTCTGATAGGTGACGATCAGGCTCTGCTCGTCGAGCATCGCCGCCTGGAAGCGCGGCCACGGGCACATGTAGGTGCAGACCTGCTCGCGCGCCCACCCCGCCAGGACATACGTCGTCGCCGTCAGGAGTCCGACGAAGACGTAGACCTCCACGGAAGCTTCGCCCCGGAAGATCTTCACGAGCGTGGTCGGCGCATCGACGTAATAGAAGACCCAGGCGCCGCCGGTCGCCGCCGCGATGACGAGCCAGGCCACATGCTTCAGTGTCTTGCGCGCCGCCTTTGCAACGGACATCGGCTGGCGATCCATCCGCATGCGTTCGTTGCGGTCGCCCTCGATCAGCCGCTCGACCCACATGAAGAGGTCGGTCCACACGGTCTGAGGACAGGTGAAGCCGCACCACACGCGCCCGAACAGCGAGGTGGCGAGGAACAGGCCGAAGGCGGCCAGGATCAGCAGGCCGGTGACGAAGTAGACTTCCTGCGGCCAGATCACCGTGTCGAAGAACCAGCCGCGACGACCGTCGAGATCGATCAGGATGGCCTGGCTGGGCGCATCCGGGCCGCGGTCCCAGCGGATCCACGGCACGAGATAGTAGATGCCCAGAAGCAGGACGAGGACGCCCCACTTGATGCGCCGCCACTGCCCGGCGATGGCGCGCGGGTAGACCTTGATGCGCGTGACGTAGAGCGGCAACGCTTCCTTCTGCGTGCGCAGGGAAACCGCTTCGTCGTCGTGGACGCGATTGTCCATTGTACGCCTGCCCGCATCGCGCCTAGCGGCCGCCGCCCAGCGCGTGGACGTAGATGGCCAGCATCTTCATGGTCGCCTCGTCGAGGCGGCCGCTCCACGCCGGCATGCTGCCGTTGCGGGCGTAGAAGATGGACCGGTAGACCGAATCGCGGTCGCCGCCATAGAGCCACAGCCCGTCGGCGAGATTGGGGGCGCCCAGCTCCTGGTTGCCCTTGCCCTCGGCGCCGTGGCACGCGACGCACTGCTCCTGGTAGATCTTCGCGCCTTCCGGCGTGGCTTTCGCCTTGCCCGAGAGGCTGAGCACATAGTCGGTGACGGCCGCCACCTGCGCGCCCGTGAGCATCCCGTCGGCGCCGAAGCGTGGCATCATCGACTGGCGCGACTTGTCGTCGGCATTGCGGATGCCGTGCCGGATGGTGGTGTAGATCTGGTCGAGGCTGCCGCCCCAGATCCAGTCGTCGTCGACCAGGTTGGGGAAGCCCGGGCTGCCCGCGCCGCCGGCGCCGTGACACTGCATGCAGTTGGTCTGGAACGCCGAGCGGCCACCGGCCATCGCGAAGTTGAAGAGTTCCGGCTCCTTGGCGATCTGCGCGAGCGGGGTCGCGCGGATGCGGTCGACGAAGACGGCGCGCGACTTCGCCTGGGCTGCCAGTTCCTGGGTCAGCTCGACGCGGCTCGAATAGCCCAGCGAGCCTTCTAAATGGCCGTTCAGCCAGGGCCAGGACGGGTAGAGGAAGCAGTAGACGGCGGCGAAGACGATGGTGGCGTAGAACGTATAGACCCACCAGGTCGGCAGCGGCGTGTTCAGCTCCTTGACGCCATCCCATTCGTGTCCGGTCGTGTCGCGGCCCGACAATCTGTCCTTCTCGATCTTGGTCGGCATGACGGGTCCTTCAGCGGTCGTCGTCTTTGAGGGGAATCTGCGCGTCCTTCTCGAAGCGCTTCTTGTTGCGCGGCCGCCAGGCCCAGAAGGCAATGCCGGCGAAGACGATCAGCGCCCACACGGTCCACAGCGAGCCCAGGAACTCGCCCAGTGCATTTAGGTTCATGATCGCCTCCTACTGCCGCAGCCGCTCGGGCGGCAGGTCGCCGAACTGGACCAGCGTGCCGAGCATCTGCAGGTACGCCACCAGCGCATCCATCTCGGTGATGGCAGTCGTGTTGCCGTTGAACTTGCCGACGACGGCGCGCGGGTAGCGCTTCTCGAGGGCCGTCGGATCGCGGTCGGGATCGACCTGGGCCTCGAGATCGGCCTTCGCGTTGGCGATCATGGCGTCGGTATAGGGCGTACCGACCGCACGAAGCGTCTTCAGGTGCTGGGCGATGTCGCCGTAGTCGAGCGGCTTGTCGGCCAGGAACCCGTAGGCCGGCATGATGCTCTCCGGCACCACGGCGCGCGGCGAGATCAGATGCGCCACGTGCCAGTCGTTGGAGTAGCGGCCGCCGACGCGCGCCAGGTCCGGGCCGGTGCGCTTGGAGCCCCACTGGAACGGCTTGTCGTACATGCTCTCGGCGGCGAGGCTGTAGTGGCCGTAGCGCTCGACCTCGTCCTTGAAGGGCCGGATCTGCTGGCTGTGGCAGGTGTAGCAGCCCTCGCGGATGTAGATGTTGCGGCCGAGCAGCTCGAGCGGCGTGTAGGGCCGCACGCCATCGACACGCTCGATCGTCGTCTCGATGGTGAACAGCGGGATGATCTGGACCAGGCCGCCGATCGATACCGTGATCAGCGTCAGGACGAGCATCAGAATGGCGTTCTTCTCGATCCATTCGTGACGGATGAACATCGCGCGTCTCCTAGGCTGCGAGGGCAGGGCGGGGACGGGCGGCGAGCGTTGCCTCGCCGCGGATCGTACGCCACATGTTGTAGGCCATCAGCAGCCCGCCGGTGAGGAAGCAGAGTCCACCCAGCAGCCGGATGGCATAGAAGGGCTGCATGGCCGCGACGGTCTCGATGAACGAGTACTGCAGGAAGCCGAGCTCGTCGTACGCGCGCCACATCAGGCCCTGCATGATGCCGCTCACCCACATCGCCGTGATGTAGAGGACGATGCCGATGGTGGAGACCCAGTAGTGCCAGCCGATCAGGCGCGTCGACCACATGGCGGGCCGGTTCCACAGCTTCGGCACCATGTAGTAGAGCGTGCCGAACACGATGAAGGCGACCCAGCCCAGCGCGCCGGAATGGACGTGGCCGATCGTCCAGTCGGTGTAGTGGCTGAGCGAGTTGACGGCCTTGATCGACATGACCGGGCCCTCGAACGTCGCCATGCCGTAGAAGCCGACGGCGGTGACGGAGAAGCGCAGGCCGGGATCGGTGCGCAGCTTGTCCCACGCGCCCGACAGCGTCATCAGGCCGTTGATCATGCCGCCCCAGCTGGGCATCCACAGCATGACCGAGAAGACCATGCCGAGCGTCTGCGCCCAGTCGGGCAGCGACGTGTAATGCAGGTGATGCGGGCCGGCCCAGATGTACATGAACACCAGGGACCAGAAGTGAACGATGGACAGGCGGTAGGAGTAGACCGGCCGGTTCGCTGCCTTCGGGATGTAGTAGTACATCATCCCGAGAAACGCCGCGGTGAGGAAGAAGCCGACCGCGTTGTGGCCGTACCACCACTGGATCATCGCATCCTGCACGCCCGACCAGGCGCCGTAGCTCTTGGTCCCGGTGATCGATACCGGCAGCGCGAGGTTGTTGACGATGTGCAGCATCGCGATGGTGACGATGAAGGCCAGGTAGAACCAGTTGGCCACGTAGATGTGCGGCTCCTCGCGCTTCAGCACGGTGCCGAGATAGGCCACCAGGTAGGCGACCCAGACGATCGTCAGCCACAGGTCGACGAACCATTCGGGCTCGGCGTACTCCTTGCTCTGCGTGATGCCGAGCAGGTAGCCGGTCGCCGCCATGACGATGAAGAACTGGTAGCCGAGCAGGATGAACCAGGCGAGCGGCTCGCCGCCGAACAGGCGGGCGCGACAGGTGCGTTGCACGACGTGGAATGCGGTGCCAATCAGCGCGGTGCCGCCGAAGGCGAAGATCGCAGCCGAGGTGTGCAGCGGCCGCAGCCGTCCGAAGGTGAGATAGGGACTGTCGAAGCTGAGCTGCGGCCAGACAAGTTGCGCGGCGATGATGACGCCGACGAGGAAGGCCGCGATGCCCCAGAACATCGTCAATACGACGGCGGCCCGGATCGGATCCTCGACATAGTGCGGCGTTGCTCGCGCGCCGGCTGACAGGACGGCTGGACTCGACATGATCTCTCCCGCTTTGACGCAGTGAGACTAGGGAGGTGGGCCGGAATCTCCCTTGATGTGGGTCAAGGCTTCGCGCCGCCCGCCGGTATGAAGTGTCGCATCATGTCCGGAAAAAACTCACCATGAGCGAACCCGTCGCAGTGTTTCAGGGCCCATCGCCGCAGATCCGGCGCGTGCCCATAGACCGGCCCTGGGTGTGGCTTGCCGCGGGCTGGAACGATCTCTGGGCGGCGCCGGCGAGCGGCCTGGCCTGGGGCGCGGGGGCGGTCGCGGCGGGCTGGGCTTCGATCGCGCTGCTGCTGTGGTTCGAGCAGCCCTGGCTGGTCCTGCCGCTCAGCGCCGGCTTCTTCTTCGTGGGACCGTTCATGGCGGTCGGCCTCTACGAAACCAGCCGCCGGCTCGGCGCGGGCCTGCCGGTCGACGGCAGGGCAACGCTCGGGGCGTGGCGGCGCAATCCCGACCAGATCGCCCTCATGGGTGTGGTGCTGCTGCTGTTGCACCTGGCCTGGATGCGCGCCGCGCAACTCCTGTTCGCCCTGTTCCAAGGGCAAGGCGTGCCGTCGTGGGAGCGTTTCTCCGACGTCCTCTGGCATTCCGCCCGCAGCCTTCCGTTCCTGACGGCCGGTGTGGCGATCGGCGCGGCACTGGCGGCGCTCGCCTTCGTCATCGGCGCCTTCTCCATTCCCTTTCTGCTCGACCGCCGGCATTCGAACGTGTTCGAGGCGATCGCCACCTCGGTCGCCGCGGTGCGCCTCAACCCGCGGCCGATGCTGCTGTGGGCGGGCCTGATCGTCATGCTCGTGGCCATGGCGATGGTACCGGGGCTGCTCGGATTGGTCGTCGTGTTGCCGGTGGTGGCGCATGCCACCTGGCATGCCTATCGCGACGTGGTGATCTTCGAGCCGGCTCCCGTCCCCGGTGAGGCCACCGCTGCTGCCCTCCGTAATTATCCGTAGTCGAATCCCTGAATTTCCCACGGGCGGGACAGGGCGTATCGATGCTTGCGGACCCGGCAGATGTGAAGCCGGGTCGAGAGAGGGGACATGAGCAGATATCCGAAGCCAATGACTCCTCAGGAGTTCGTCCAGGACGTGAGCGGAATCGGTCTGTGGCTGTACGCCTCCATCCTGCTCGTGCTCGCGATCGCCGCAGCCCTTGAGGCACTCGCTACGGTGTGAGGTCGCGCGCAAGCATGGGCGACGGTGGCTCAATCCGCGTGCAAGTCCCGTTGCACGGACTGTCAGGCGTATCGAAGCGGAACGGGCAAGGCGCTCACAGCCGCCGCCTGAGCCGATCGCCGACTACAGCCGCTGACTCGCCAGGGCGAGCATGACCAGGGCGTTGCCCACCAACAGCGGAGCGCTCACCCATGCAGCGGCCGTGCGCAGCCGGCGGCGCATCATCAGCCCGCCCCAGCCGACGGCCACGAGCGCGGGCACGGTGCCCAGGGCAAATCCCGCCATCGCCAGGGCGCCCTGCGCCGCCGATCCGGTGCCGGCCGCTGCCGCGAGCGCGGCGTAGAGCAGGCCGCAGGGCAGGAAGCCCAGCAGGACGCCGAATCCGTAGCGACCGGCCGGATGACGCGAGCGCGACAGGGGCGCGGCGAGGCGCGACAGCGCGGCGCTCCACGGCGTCGTGCGTCCGATGGCGAGGCCGGCGGCCTGCCCAATCAGCAACAACGCCGCGACCGCGAGCAGGAGCGCGGAGGCCCAGGCAAAGCCGGTGGTCGCCGTGAAGAGCGCAGTGGCGCTTCCCGCCAGGGCGCCCAGCACCGTGTAGGTCGTGGCCCGCCCCAGATGATAGGGCGCCAGCGCGGCGCCGGAGAGGCGGCGCCATTCGCCGTAGCCCGCCAGCGGCGTGGCGTCGGCGGTGGCCATCACCTGCCCCAGTACGAAGGGTCCGCACATGCCGACGCAATGCAGCGCACCGCCCGCGAGGCCGGCCAGGAACAAGGCCAGCGGCAGGGACGCTGCGAACGCCGAAGGATGCAGGCCTTCGCTACACAGGGCGATGAGGCGCGAGACGATTTCCATGTCCTGATTGGACACGGTCGGCGGCTCCGGCGTCTTGACCTGCATCAAGGCGGGCAGGGGCGTGGAGCCGCAGATTTCGATGCCTGCCAAGGAGCTGCCGATGACCTACAAGACGATCCTGGTCCATTGCGATGCCGGCCCGAAGGTCGCCCAGCGCCTCGCCGTGGCCGCGGACCTCGCGGAGCTGCACGCCGCGCATCTGGTGGGCCTGCATGCAAGTCCGCCGCTGGAGGCCCCGGTCTTCTTCGAGGGCATGCCCATGGACAGTCTCTTCGCCAGCTATGAAGCCGGCGCCAGGGCCGACGAGGGCGCCGCGCGCAAGGAATTCGACAAGGCCCTCAAGGGTCGGCACCTCTCCTCCGAATGGCGGGTGACGGAAGGCTTCATCGACACCGAACTCGCCGTCCAGTCGCGCTATGCCGACCTGCTCGTGGTCGGCCAGACCGATCCCGAGGCGCAGACGCCGACGCCGTCCGACCTGCCGGAATCCGTGGTTCTTTCGACCGGGCGACCGTGCCTCGTCGTGCCGCATGTGGGCGTCCGCAAGCCGCCGGGACAGAACGTGCTTCTGTGCTGGAACGCCACGCGGGAAAGCGCACGGGCCGCGGCCGATGCGCTGCCGCTTCTGCGCGCCGCCCGCAAGGTTACGGTGCTCGTCGTCGACCCGCGCACCTCGCCCAACGGGCACGGCGCCGAGCCGGGCGCCGACGTCGCGCACTGGCTGGCCCGACATGGCGTCAAGGTGACGGTGCAGCGCGACGTCGCGGCAGACACGGATGTCGGCGGGGTCATCCTGTCGCGCGCCGCCGATCTCGACGTCGACCTGATCGTGATGGGCATCTACGGACACAGCCGGGTGCGCGAGATGGTGCTGGGCGGTGCGAGCCGCACCCTTCTCGCCAGCATGACGGTTCCGGTCTTCATTTCCCATTGAGGCGTGCGATCGTGGACGGCACCAACCTCGCGCGGCGGAGCTTGGCGGCGTACGACCGGCCCGTACCGCGCTACACCAGCTATCCGACCGCCGCGCAATTCCATGCGGCGGTGGGGCCGGCGGATTACCGTGCCTGGCTCGCGGCCCTGCCCGATGCCCGCGCCACGGTCTACCTGCACGTGCCGTTCTGCCGGCAACTCTGCTGGTATTGCGCCTGCAACACGTCGGCGATGAGCCGTACGCAGCCGCTCGACGATTATGCGCAGGCGCTGATGCGTGAGATCGACCTGGTTGCCGATGCCGTTCCGCATCTGCTGGTGGGCACGATCCAGTGGGGCGGCGGCACGCCCTCGCAGCTCGGCGCCGCGCGCCTCGCCCAGGTCTCGCGGCATCTGGCGGGGCGGTTCGACCGGGCCAGCGGCGCGGAAACGTCGGTCGAGGTCGATCCGCGTTTCTGCGACGAGACCTTCGTCGCGGCAATGGTCGATGCCGGTGTCACACGGGTGAGCGTCGGCGTGCAGGACTTCGACATCGACGTGCAGAAGGCCATCAACCGGCTTCAGTCGGTCGAGGTCACGGGAGCGGCCATCGGGCGGTTCCGGGACTCCGGCGTACGGCACGTGAACATCGATCTCGTGTATGGACTGCCGCGCCAGACCCTGGACTCGCTGTCGCGCACGCTCGATGTCGCCCTCGCGATCCGTCCCGAACGCTTCGCCGTGTTCGGCTATGCGCATGTGCCCTGGATGAAGACGCGGCAGCAGCTCATCGACGTGTCGACCCTTCCCGGCCTGCCCGAGCGCGCCGCGATGGCCGACCTCGTCGCGGAGCGGCTCGTCGCGGCCGGCTACAAGCGGATCGGCCTCGATCATTTCGCCCTGCCGGCGGATCCGCTGGCGACGGCGGCGGGCCGGGGCCAGCTGCGTCGCAGCTTTCAGGGTTACGTCGCCGAGGAGTTGCCCTCGGTGGTCGGCTTCGGCGCCTCAGCGATCTCGAGCCTGCCCCAGGGATTCGTCCAGAACGCGTCCGACACGAAGCGATACCAGTCCGCCATCGCGGCGGGCATGCTTGCGACCCAGCGGGGCGTGGCGACCCATGCCGCGGACCGGCTGCGTGCCGAGATCATCGACCGCCTGATGTGCAACTTCTCCGCCGACCTGGGCGACATATGCCGCCGTCACGAGTTCGCGGTTGGCCCGTTCCTGGCCGGTATCGCGGAGCTGCCGGCGCTGATCGATGACGGCCTCGTGCGCCTCGACGGCGATCGGCTGCATGTCACCGATCGCGGGCAGCCGCTGGTGCGGTTCGTGTGCGCGGCCTTCGACCAATACCTTGCCCACGGCAAGGGACGCCATTCCAGCGGGATCTGACGGAGTCATTCGATGAGCACCTACCTTCTCGTTCAGCGTCATGTCGAGGCCGCCCTCGCCGAGGCGGCCGCCAAGGGCATCGACGCCGATGTCGTGGCCCGGTCCCTGCTGTCCGAGGCGATCCGGATCTTCCGGCTCAACCGCTCGGCCGGGGACATCGCCGCCGAGCTCGGCGCGGCGATCGACAATCTCGACGAGGATGCACCGCTCGCCTTCATCCGACCCTGAGTTTCGTCCCGCCCCTCGGGCGTGGTATCGTCCGCGGCACGCGCCGCCGATCGATGCAGAACACATTTCCATGAGCGAACCGACATTAGCGCTGGCGCTGGAGGCGGCCGAGGCACGGCTGCGCTCGGTCCTGCAGACCGTGCCGGACGCCATGCTGATCATCGACGAGAAGGGACTGATCGAGTCGCTGAGCACGACGGCCGAACGGCTCTTCGGCTACGACCATGCCGAAGTCGTGGGCCGCAACGTCAGCATTCTCATGCCGTCCCCCGACCGGGAGCGCCACGACGCCTATATCGAGCGCTACCTCTCGACCGGCGAGAAACGCATCATCGGCATCGGACGCATCGTCGTCGGACAGCGCAAGGACGGCTCGACCTTTCCCATGCACCTGACCGTGGGCGAGTTGCGCACCGGCGACCGTCATCATTTCACGGGTTTCATCCGCGACCTCACCGACCAGCAGATGACGGAATCGCGGCTGAAGGAGCTGCAGTCGGAAGTGACGCACATGTCGCGCTTCACGGCGCTGGGCGAAATGGCATCGACGCTTGCCCATGAGATCAACCAGCCCCTCACGGCCATCAGCAACTACCTCAAGGGCTCGCAGCGCATCCTGCAGCGGCTCGACGGCGAGGAAGTCGCGGTGCTGCGCGACGCGATCGGCAAGGCCGCCGATCAGGCGCTGCGGGCCGGCCAGATCATCCGGCGCCTGCGCGAGTTCGTCTCGCGCGGCGACAGCGAGCGCACGATCGAGAACCTGTCCAAGCTGATCGAGGATGCCAGCACGCTTGCCCTGGTCGGTGCGCGCGAAGGCGGTATCGAAACCGTGTTCCGGCTCGATCCGAACGCCACGCAGGTCTTTGCCGATCGCATCCAGATCCAGCAGGTGCTGGTCAACCTGATCCGAAATGCCATCGAGGCGATGGCCGAGGCCGCGCCGCCGCGCTCGCTCGAGATCGCAACCGTACTGAGGGAAGGCGGCTTCGTGGAGGTCTCGGTGGCCGATTCGGGCGCCGGCCTCGCGCCCGAGGTGGCGCGCAACCTCTTCCAGCCGTTCCTCACGACCAAGCGCAAGGGTATGGGACTGGGTCTCTCGATCTGCCGCACGATCGTCGAGGCGCATGGCGGCCGGATATCCGTCGCCGGACGGGAAGGCGGCGGCACCACCTTTCGTTTCACCCTGCCGTCGATCGCTGGACGCGAGGAGGGCGACGATGCCTAGCCAGGTCGTCCATGTCATCGACGACGATGTCGACGTCCGCCAATCGCTGGCCTTCCTGCTCAGCACGGCGGGGCTGGCCGTGCGCGTCCACGATTCGGCGACCACGTTCCTGCAGCTCCTGCAGGACATCCAGGACGGATGCGTCGTCACCGACATCCGCATGCCGGGAATGGACGGGCTGCAGCTCCAGAAACGGCTCGCCGAACTGCGCCCCCGACTGCCGGTGATCGTCATGACCGGCCATGGCGACGTGCCGCTGGCCGTGCAGGCCATGAAGGCCGGCGCTGTCGACTTCATCGAGAAGCCCTTCGACGACGAAGTCCTACTCGCCGCAATCCGTTCGGCGCTGACGCGCCATGCCCGCGACAGCGAGCACGAGTCCCGGGTTTCCGCCATCAGCGCACGCCTCGCCCTCCTGTCGGAGCGCGAGCGCGAAGTGTTGAAGGGCCTGGTCGACGGCAAGCCAAACAAGGTGATCGCCTACGATCTCGGCATCAGCGCCCGGACCGTCGAAGTCTACCGTGCCAACGTCATGACCAAGATGCAGGCCGACAGCCTGTCGGCGCTGGTGCGGATGGTGCTGGCGACGGCGCCGCTCGACAAGACGCCCAGCCCGGGCAACGCCCCGTCCCCCTGATCCCGGCTGTGGTTCAGCGTCGGCCGTCGCCGACCGGCAGAAGGGTCAGCTCGACGAACCTTGTCAGCTCGCCCGGGGCCAGTTTGCGCGGTTCGCCGAGCTCGAAGAGGGTTCGGCGCGCGAGCACGACGCGGGCGGCCAGGGCGAGGGGCCGGTTTTCAAGGGAGATGCCGGCCGGGAGGCGCAGCGAGAAGCCCGTCGGCAGATGCCAGCCGCTTCGTATGACCTGTTCCGTCAGGATTGCCGGCGGATCCTGCGAGGTGTCCAGCAACTGAAGCTGCAGCTCGATGCCTCTCTGCAGCGGTTCCTTCGAGGGATAGGTCGCGGAGCCGTTGATGACGATCGCCGGCGGCAGGCGGTCGCCCAGGTCTCGCAGCAACGCGCTCGCGTGAAACATCGTCGCCTGGCCCTGGACGTTCAGAACGCAGGTGAAGCGAAAGAGGAACGAGGTTCCGTCGCGCCTTTTCGCCCAGCCATTGCTCGTGATCGTCGTCAGGATGGCCTGCGGGTCCGCATCTTCGGTCTTGTCGATGGTCATCCAGGGGCGACCGTCGAGGGCGAGCGTCATGAACGCCGGATCGCTTTGTCGTACGGTACCACCGGCTTTGCCGGCGCACCGCGAAAGCAGGGGGACTGGCGCGTTGTCCGCAGGCTCGGCACGGACATCCAGCGACAGGGCGAGCGCCAAAAGCACGACGACGACTTGTGTGAGGCGAATGCAGAGCGTCCATCCCCGTCGCGTGAGAGCCTGTGGCTCGGGCTTATGCATCATTTCCTGCTCCTCCGACCTCGTGCGGCGGGACTGCGCGAGGCTTGGCCCGGTGCGGCGACACGGTAGAGGGGGCGCGACCGGTCCCCATGATCCAGATCAACGACGGCCCGCTTTCGGGGTGAGACACAATCGCCCGCCGAACGTCACGCATCCGAAGCGAGCGGGGGCGTCCGACGGGCGCACCGAGACAAGGGAGATGACAGATGCACTTGAAGCAGATTCGACTGGAACTTGCCCGGACGCCCGAGTTCCCCAACGGAAGCGCGGTGCACGGTTACGAGCTTGTGGCCCCTCTGGATGCCAAGGGGCATCTCGACTCGGCGGGCTTCTCGGACGCCAAGGCGGCCTGCACCGTTCGCCGCTTCTGGGCTGGCGCCGACGACGAGCATGGTGCGCTGATCCATACGCGCGGCGGCTGGGTTTTTTCCTATGCGCCCGGCCCGGACGACGACGAGCCGATCTTCAAGCTCGACCGGCATCAATTCACGGTCGGCGACTACGTCACCGTCACCGAGCACGATGGTGTCGCGAGACCGTTCCGCGTCGTCGAGGTGAAGCCCGCCATCCTTCGCCGCTGACGGCAACGGGTGCCCGAATCCCAGGAGGTCCACATGTCCGCACCATGGTCATCCATCATCCCCGAGCCCGGCCTGTCCGCTGCGGGCGATTCGTTCGTCGAGTGGCAGCGCGGCGCGACCGAGTTCGCCTTCCGGCGCCTCAACCGCAACCTGCAGTGCTGCCAGGATTTCATGAGCGCGCGGACACCGGCTGACCTGCACAAGGTCCAGCAGGACTGGGTCCTGCAGTTCTCGTCCGATTACCAGGCCGAGATCCGGCGGCAGATGGAACTGCTGGCCGCCGCGCCCGCCACGGCGGACGAGGTGCAGGAGTCGGCCGCGCTCGTCGCCTGATCTCCGGCCGGTTGAGGCAGATCAATCCGCCGTGACCGGCCCGAGACTATCGTCGTGCGTGAAACGCGGAGGAAGGTCATGACCAGGATGATGGCGGCCGTTTTCGCCGAACCGGGACGCATCGTCCTCGACTCACGTCCGGTACCCGATGTCGGACCCTCGGATGCGCTGCTGCGCATCTCGACCACGACGATCTGCGGCACCGACGTTCATATTCTTCGCGGCGAGTATCCCGTTCGCAAGGGACTGATCGTCGGCCACGAGCCGGTGGGGATCATCGAGAAGCTCGGCTCGCAGGTGAAAGGCTACAAGGAAGGCCAGCGCGTGATCGCCGGCGCGATCACGCCCAGCGGGCACAGCTACGCCTGCCTCTGCGGCCAGCACTCGCAGGACGGGGCCGACACCCGCCACGGCTTCAAGCTGGCGGGCGGTTGGCGCTTCGGCAACACCATCGACGGCTGCCAGGCGGAGTTCGTGCTGGTGCCGGACGCGATGGCGAACCTCGCGCCGGTGCCGGGCAACCTCAGCGACGAGCAGGTACTGATGTGCCCCGACATCATGTCGACGGGATTTGCTGGCGCCGAGAGCGGCCAGGTCCGGATCGGCGATACGGTGGCGGTGTTCGCCCTCGGTCCGATCGGGCTTTGCGCGGCGCTCGGGGCGCGGCTGATGGGTGCGACCACGGTGATCGGCGTCGATACCGTTGCGGCGCGGATGGCCGTCGCCCGCAAGCTCGGCGTCGATCACGTGATCGACTTTCGCAAGGCCGATCCGGTCGCCGCGATTCGCGAGCTCACCGATGGGCGCGGCGTCGATGTCGCGATCGAGGCGCTCGGCACCCAGCAAACTTTCGAGAACGCCCTGCGGGTGCTGCGGCCCGGCGGAACGCTGTCGAGCCTCGGTGTCTATTCGGGCGATCTCCGCATTCCACTCGACGCCTTCACCGCGGGCCTGGGCGACAACAAGATCGTCACCTCCCTGTGCCCAGGCGGCAAGGAGCGCATGCGCCGCCTGATGGCCGCGGTCGCTTCGGGCCGGGCGAAACTGGAGGCGCTGGTCACTCACCGGTTCGCCCTGGCCGACATCGAGGCGGCCTACGATCTCTTCGCCCATCAGCGCGACGGCGTGCTGAAAGTGGCGATCACACCGTGAGGCCGGCATGAGCCAGGCCTCCGACCCGGCCGCACGGCCGACGCCTTCCACGGTGCCCCGCGATCCGCTGCGTCCAGATTTCGTCTGGGGCGCGTCGACCTCGTCGTACCAGGTCGAGGGCGCTGCCCGGGAAGACGGGCGCGGCGAGAGCGTCTGGGATCTGTTCTGCCGCCAGCCGGGACGAATCCAGAATGGCGACACGGGCGACGTGGCCTGCGATCACTATCACCGGTATCGCGAAGACGTCGCCCTGCTGCGGGACCTCGGCATCGGAGCCTACCGGTTCTCGATCGCATGGCCGCGTGTCCTTCCGTCGGGCAGGGGATCTCCGAACGAAGCGGGGCTCGCTTTCTACGACCGGCTCGTCGACAGTTTGCTGGCCGCCGGCATCGAGCCGTGGGTCTGCCTCTATCACTGGGATCTTCCGCAGGCGCTGCAGGAGGCGGGAGGGTGGGCCAACCGCGACTGCGCAAGCTGGTTCGCCGACTATGCGCGCGTCGTCGCGAGCCGCCTCGGCGATCGCGTCAAGCGGTTCGCGACCTTCAACGAACCGGGCGTGTTCACGCTCTTCGGCTATGCCTTCGGCTGGCACCCGCCGGCGGTGGACGACGCGGCGATCCATCACGCGGCGATCCATCACGTCAACCTGGCGCACGGGATGGCCATCGACGTGCTGCGCGACTACGTGATCGGCGCATCGCTGGGCGCCATCCACAACATCCAGCCGGCGCGTCCGGTACAGGCGACGCCTGAAGACAGGGCCGCCGCGAGGATGCTCGATTACTACTGGAACCGCGCTTTCGCGGATCCGCAGATGTTGGGTGTCTATCCCGAGGCCCTCGCGCCCCGCATGACGCCGTTCTGCCGTGACGGCGATCTGGAGCGTATCCATCGCCCGGTCGACTGGCTGGGGATCAACCACTACTCGCCCGTCTATGCGCGGGCCGATTCCACGTCGAGGCTGGGCTTCGCGTGGAGCGACGCGCCGGCCGACGCGCCGCGCTCACCCATCGGATGGCAGATCGACCCCGCCGCCTTTCGCGACGTCCTGCTCGATGCCTGCGACCGCTACAGGTTGCCGATCTACGTCACCGAGAACGGCGCGGGCGCGGTCGAACTGGCGGATGCCGCCGGCGCCATCGACGACCGCGAGCGCATCGCGTATCTCGCGGCGTATCTCGAGGCGCTCGAAGAAGCGACCGTTCTCGGTGCGGACGTTCGAGGCTATTTCGTGTGGTCGCTGCTCGACAACTTCGAATGGGGCGCCGGCTATTCGAACCGCTTCGGTATCGTCAGGGTGGATTACGCCACGCAGGCGCGCACGCCCAAGGCTTCAGCCAGATGGTACGCGGCGCGAATCGCGTCGCACCGCGCGAAGGCTAGGGCGTGACCTGCCGTCTCCTGGCCGATGTCGGCGGGACGCGCACCCGGTTCGCGCTTCTCGACGGCGACCGGCTGGGGGCCATCGAATCGGTGTCGACGGGCGCATATTCGAGCGCCGTCGATGCGTTCCGTCACTTTCTCAACGGTCAGGCAGAGGGCGTCGTCATTGAGGAGGCCGTGATCGCGGCGGCCGGTCCCGTCTCGGGTGGACGCTGCAAGCTCACCAACGCGCCGTGGGTGCTGGAGAGCGAGCAGCTGCAGCGCCAGCTGTCGCTGCGCGACGTCACGCTCGTCAACGATCTCGCCGCGCTCGCCTGGGGCGTACCGGACCTGACCGGCAGCGACGTCGTCTCCATCGGCGACGGCTATTGCGATCCGGGCAATCCGGTCGTGCTTCTGGCGCCCGGCACCGGGCTGGGTGTCGCCTGCTACATACCCGGCGCCGAAGGTCCGCATGTGCTGTCGAGCGAAGGCGGGCATGCGACCCTGGCGGCGGCAGATGCGGCCGAAGCCTCCGTCATCGAATTCCTGCGCCACCGCTTCGACCATGTTTCCGCCGAGCGCGTGCTCTCGGGAAGTGGGCTGGTGAATCTCTACCAAGCGCTGGGCGGCCACGAGGGCCGCGCCGGAGCGCTCACGCCGGAAGAGATCGTGCGCGGCGCCCTGCAGGGAAACGACCGGGAGGCCGGCGATGCGGTCGACATGTTCTGCGGCTTCCTCGGGTCGTTCGCGGGCGATCTGGCGCTTCTGTTCGGCGCCAAGGGCGGCGTCCTGATCGGAGGCGGCATCGGACCTCGCCTCGTTTCGGTGCTGCAGCGCTCGGCGTTCCGGGCGAAGTTCGTTCGTAAGGGTCGATTCGAGTCCTACGCGGCCCGGACCGCGACCCGCGTCATCGTCCGCCCGGAGCCGACCTTCCTCGGCCTCAAAGCCCTGGCGGCGAGAAGCGGGACGTGAGGGAAGACGCGCCCTCCGCCGTGGGGCGAGGATCGCTGCGGCGTTTCTGGCGTACGGCCGGGGGTTTCGGAACCGGCGCGGGAAGCTGGCTGCCCTGGCTTCTCATCGGGGCGCTGGTCGTCTGCGTAATCGCCCAGTTGCTCGTACAGTACAGGCTGAACATCTGGAACCGCGACTTTTTCGATGCGCTGGAGCAGCGCAACGGATCGGAGATCCGGAACCAGACCTATCTCCTGCCGCAGTTCGCGGCAGCCAGCATCGCGCTGGCCGCCTTCGCGGTCTGGGCACGCATGACCTTCCAGCGGCGGTGGCGCGGTTGGCTGACCAATCGCCTGCTCGAACTCTGGCTCGACAACGACAACTCTCGTCGGCTCGATGCCGGTGCGGAGGAACCGCAGCTGCCGGAGTATCGCATCGCCGAGGACGCACGCATCGCCACGGATGCGCCGATCGATCTCGTCACCGGCCTCCTGTCGTCGGTCCTGACCGCTTCGACCTTCGTGGTCGTCCTGTGGACGATCGGCGGCAGCCTTCCCGTCGGCCCGCGCGAGCTCGACTTCGAGTTGCCGGGTTACCTGGTCTTCGCCAGCGTTCTCTACGCAACCCTGACGACAGGATTGATGATCCTCGTGGGCCGCCGGATGGCCCATGTCATCGAGCGGAAGAATCAGGCGGAATCCGAATTGAAGTTCGCCGTGGCCCGGCTCCGCTCGGCACAGGGCGACCAACGGGCATCTGGCGCGGTCGCCCAGGCCGCGCCCGTGGGCTTCGCCCTGGAGGAGGTGTTGCGCACCTGGGCCTCGCTGTGCGGCCAGCATATGCGAACGACGCTCGTCTCGCACGGCAACACGCTGCTCGCGCCGATCATCGGACTGATCCTCTGTGTTCCCAAGTACATCGACCGGTCCTTGTCGTTGGGGGAGGTGACGCAGGCCGCGGCGGCATTCGCGGCGGTCCAGATCGCGTTCAACTGGCTGGTCGACAACTATCCGAGACTGGCCGAATGGGCTTCGTCCGCCAGCCGCGTCGGCGTCCTGCTGCTGGCGATCGACAGGCTCGCGGTTTCGTATCCTCATGCCGCGGACCCTGTGGCTCCACGACGGTAGAGTTCGGCGTCGCGGGGTTGATGTACGTCAAGGGGCCGACTTTCCGGGCATGCGACGATAACGCGTCCATGAGGGGAGGCTGCCGTGACGAAGGATACCTACGGTTATCTCGGCGTCGAACCGGGTGTGCTGCGCGAACAGCTGGAGAAGCTGGCGGCGACCCTCGAGACCATGGTGAACGCCGAGAGTAAGGAGGCGCTGCACAGCGCCGACGAAGCCGCCCGCGGCCTGCTGGCCAAGGCCAGGGCGCTCGCCGACAAGATCGATGTGGATCAAGCGGCGGCCCTGGCGCGGGATGGGCGCCAGGAACTCGAACGGTCGATCCGCGAACGGCCCTGGACGGCGGTGGCCTGCGCTGCGGCCGCCGGCCTGCTGCTGGGTGTCCTGTTGGTGCGCCGGTGACCGACGCAAAGGCGGCATTGCCGGGCGCTGCGTCTGTCATGAGCACGGCGCTGCGCATACTCGGCTTGATGGCGGCCACCATCGCAGGCAACGCGGCCCGCAGGACCGCCCGGCGAGTCGGCGGGTGGAGCGTTGTGGCGGTGCTCTGCACGGTCAGCATCGGGTTCTTCAGCTTTGCCGCGTTCAGCTTCCTCGCGCGTTGGCTCGACAGTGCCTACGCCGCGCTGATCCTCGGCGGCGCGTATCTCGTGGCCGCGCTCGTCCTCGCTCTGATTGTCCAGTCGGCCGACCGCAGACCATCGGCTCGCTGACCGGCATTCACACCGAGGCTTGTCGGTCGCCCATCATGCGCCACGTTGAGGCACTCCCATGAACTACCGCACGATATTGGTGTCGTTGCCGCCGGGCCGTGCGAACGGTCGGCTGATGGCGGCGTCGGTCGATCTGGCCAAGCGCTTCGACGCCGTCCTCATCGGGCGCGCCGCGTGTCGACCGATCCATTGCCTTTGCCACGATTATCCCGTTCCCGCCGGGCTGTTCGAGGAGGACCGCCGGCAGCGCGAGAGGCATCTGCTGGAGGTGGAAACGGATTTCCGGACGGCCACCGCGAGCCTCCGGCAGCCGGTCGACTGGAGCGGGCGCAGCTGCCTCGAGCCGCTGGCGGACCACCTCGCGGGAGAGTCGGCCGCGGCCGATCTCATCGTCGTGGGAACGGCGAAGAAGGGCGATCCGTTCGACGCCACCCGACAACCCGATCTCTGCGATCTGGTCATGAAGGCGGGCCGACCGGTGCTGCTTCTGCCGCAATCCCGCGACCCGGCGTCTTTCGACCGCATTCTGGTGGCGTGGAAGGACTCGCGGGAGGCCCGGCGGGCGATCGCCGACGCGCTGCCTCTGCTCAAGGCGGCCACCACAGTGACCGTCGTCACGATGGACTCCGTGGAAAATCAGGCGCTTGCCCGCAACAGCGTCGCGCGCGTGGCGAACTGGCTGGCACGCCACGACATCAAGGCGGAAACCCTGGTTGTTCCCACGACGAAGGCCAACGCGTCGCAGCTTCTGGAGATTGCACGGGGTGGCGATGCCAACCTGATCGTGGCGGGCGCCTATGGATACAGTCGTGAAGGGAAATGGACGCTGGGCGGCGTCACGGCCGAGCTTCTGACGGGTGAGCGATGCGCCTTTCTTTCGCACTAGTCCTTGCCGGGGCTGCGCTGCTCCTGCTTGCGGCTTGCGGCGGCGATCAGCCGGTGCCTGCCGAGAGCGCGGCGCCGCCGCAGCGCGACGAGAGGAATGCCGCGTTGCGGGCGGTCGACGTCGATGTCCCGGCCCGTGGCAAGTTCGTCGTGGTGAACATCCCGTCGTTCGAGCTCATCGCGTTCGAGAACGGCACCCCCGTCCTGCGCAGTCGGGTGGTCGTCGGGAAGCGTGCCACGCCGACGCCCGAGCTGGCGACGGCCATCGTCGCGGTGAAGTTCAATCCATCCTGGACGCCCACGCCCGCTATGGTGCGATGGGAGGGTGCCCGCTTCATGCCGCCGGGGCCGCACAACCCGCTCGGCCGGGTGCTCTTCGAACTCGACAACGATCAACTGATCTTCATGCACGATACGAACGACCGGTCGTACTTCGACAAGGCCAGCCGTGCCTTCAGCCATGGATGCATCCGGGTGGAGCAGGCGCGCGACCTTGCCGGCTGGGCACTGGGTATGACGCGACCGGAGATCGATTCGGCGATTGCCGCGGGTGCCACGCGACGTGTGCCGTTGGCGGCCGAAATCCCCACACGGCTCGTCTACCGCCCGCGCTTTCCCGATGCCGCCGGGCGGCTGATCGATCATCCGGATGTCTATGGACGCGGCACGCTCGCGCAGGCCACCGGCGATCGTCAGGGATCGGAAAACTGCTCAGGCGCGCTTTGAAGCGGCGTGCCGCGTGGGGAATGTCGGGCCCGATCAGCAGCCCTGGAGATGACGCAGACCCTTGATGTCGCACAGGTCGACATCGCGGCTTCCCGAGCGCAACCCGATGAGGTGGTCGCGCGCCAGCTGGGTCAGGGTGCGCGATACCGTCTCGATGGTGAGGCCGAGATGGTCGGCGATGTCGGCGCGCTGCATCGGCAGGACGACATGCCCGTCCTCCTGCGAGAGGCGCGCCGCCATTTCCAGCAGGAAGCTGGCGAGCTTCTCCTGCGCCGTCTTGCGGCCGAGCAGCATCATGTGGTCCTGCGCCCGCTCGAGGCTTCGCATCATCGACGTCATGACCTGCTCGCCGAAGGCGGGGTCGTCGGCCGTCAGTTCGACGAGGCGGGACCGGCGGAAGGCGATCACGGACGTGGCTTCGACCGCCTCGGCGGTGAAGCGGTGGTCGCTGTCGGCCTCCAGGCCGAAGATGTCGCCGGGCAGGTGGAAGGCGTCGATCTGGCGCCGGCCGTCGCTGAGCAGCTTGTAGGAACGGATCGAGCCCGAAACGACCTTGTAGAAGTAGTCGGCCTCGTCGCCTTCGGCGAAGAGCTCGTCACCCTTGGCGTAATGCTGCGGGAGGCCTATCGCGCCGGAGCGGCGGGCGGGGGTGGCGGAGCCCTTGAAGACGATCGCTGGGGTCGAGTGTTGCGGACGAATGGCGGTTGTTTGCATCTTGTCCCCCTGACGGTGATCTCGATCGAACCGTCAGTTGGGTACCTTTAGTTCAGGGCCGCTGCTATTCGGGTCTTAGACTAAGGGATTCTACGTAGTCCGCCGCGAAAGACCGTTCACGAACTCCGAGAAAAGGCGGTATTTCACGCTGACGACGGCAAACTCGCGGGCCCAGTTCACCAGATCGCCCCAGGGATCGTTGATCTTGCCGAGGCCGCCGACGATGGCCACGACGGTACCGACCTCCATGCGGCCTGCCAGCACCTGCCATCCGCCCAGACACAGGGCGGAGGCGACGCCCAGGTGGTGCATCATGTTCATCAGCAGGTTGAGCGTGAACTTCCGCCGGTAGATTCCCATATTGAGCGTGAAGACGCGGCCGATTGGCCCGCGGGCCCAGGCCCATCCCGCCGTCCGGGCGACGACATGGTCCACCGCGCCGGCGCTTATGCTCCGCTTCACGAGGATCCTCTCGCGTGCCCTGCGGTTGATGCCGGCCTGCAGGAGCGGCACGAAGACGGTCTGCGGCAGGAAGAACGCAAGGCCGAGCAGGGCCAGCCGCCAGTCGAGCATGACCATGTATCCGATCAGGCTCGCCAGGATGCCCGCCTGCAACAACGGCTCCGAGAGACTGATGCCGGTGAAGCCGCCGATCGGTTCAGCCTCCTCCAGCATCATCGATATCTGCGCTCCGATCTCCTCGGTCGAGCCGGTGCGATCGGTCCGCTCGGCGGCCAGCGACACGATGCTCCGCAGGTTTCTCACCGAGTCCTCGGCAACCCAGCCGCGGTAGACGTTGAGGAGGAGCTTCAGGACCTGCTCGGCGAGCGCGACCCCTGCATAGCCGCCCGCCAGCCACATCACGGTCGCAAACGATCCGTGGTCGACCAGCGTATTCACGAGGCGGCGCTGAAGCTCCAGCGGCAGCGCGGCCAGCGCAAAGACCGCCACCGAAAGCGCGGCCAGACCGATCTGATGGCGACCCGAGTAGGCTACGACATATCCGGCGACCCGCCGCGGCAGCAAGGTGCCGGGCTCAGGCGCTGCCATGGAAGATGTGCTGGATCGTCTCGACGAGACCCGGCCCGCTGAGAGGCTTCTCGAGCACGGCACTCACACCCAGCCGGGCGGCCCGGCCGCGCAGCGCACGGTTGACCAGGCCGCTGATCAGGATGATCGGCAGGTCGGGCTTGCTGCCGCGCAGGCGCTCGATGAGTTCGAGCCCGTCGACCTCCGGCATCCTGTAGTCGGTGATCAGCAGGCAGTTCCGGCAGGGAATGGATTCCGCGAGGAGTCCGGCGGAGCTGGCATAGCTGCGGACGCAGAAGCCCTCCGCATGCAGAGCGAAAGCAAGTGCGTTGCGCACCGCGTCGTCGTCGTCCACCACCAGGACAAGAGGCGCCTCGATTCCCATGTCGCATGGTCCTCCACCGGGCGCGGCCGGGCATTGATCCAGAGCAAACGCGCGCTCGCCCTCGCCGCGGGCAAGGTGGCCCTGCGGCGCCGGCCCGCTCAATGGGAGACGAAGAGTGGAACGGTCGTTCGGGCGAGCACCGCCCGGCTGGCGCCTCCGAGGATCATTTCGCGCATACGGCCGTGCCCGTAGAGCCCCATGACGATCAGATCGGCATCGACGTCCGAGGCCCGTGAGAGGATCACACCGCCGACGTCATTATCCGCGGCGACCTCCCGCAGCACCGTCACGGCAACACCGTGGCGCGCCAGCCATGCCGCGACGTCGGCGCCCGGCTCTGCGCCGTGGCCATCGGGGGAACTGCGGGGATCGACGACCAGGATCGTCACCTTCTTGGAACCGCGCAGCAGAGGCAGCGCATCGGCAGCCGCCCGCGCGCTTTCGCGCGACGCGTTCCAGCAAAGCATGACGTTCGTGCCCGGCGTCCTTTCGGCACCCGCGCGCGGGACCACGAGGCAGGGCCGCCCGGCCGACAGAGCAACGACCTCCGGCAGGTCGGCCGGGGTCGATGTCGCGGCATCCGGATCAGCCTGCCCGACCACCAGAAGATCTGAATATCGCGCCTGGCTGGCGAGCACGGCGTCGACATAACCGTCGGCGAGCCGCCATTCGTGGGAAAGCTGGCGCCCCCTGACGGCGCTTTCGAAGGCGGCCTTGGCGGATCCGGCCTCCGCCTTGAGGGCCGAGTCGTAGCTCGTGAACAGCGCATCCATGGCGACGCCGCCTTCGAAGAAGGCGGATACCTGGAGGGGCGGTCGCGCATGAACGCCGACCAGGTGTGCCGAGTAGCGCTCGGCCAATCCAGCTGCAAGGCCGAGCCGTCTGCCGGCCTCGGGGGCCGCATCGCAGTGAACGAGAATGGTCTTGAAACCCATGGCCACCTCCCTGTCCGTCGAGGCCTTGGTCGCACGGCAGGAAGAAGCCGACCTTGATGTAGGTCACGAGGAAGCCCGGCTTTTCTTGATGTGTCTCAAGGTGATCCCGCGAGGGCCGACTAGGTTCGACGCATCACGTCACCCTTGGAATGGAGTCCAGAATGCTCGCGCGCACTTTCTGTGTATCGGCCGCAATGGCTGTTCTCGCCGCTCTTGCTGCCCCGGCCTCGGCGCAGACGAAGTCCGGCGTCAATGCCGGATCGCTCACCTGCACCGTTTCCGGCGGCGTCGGCTTCGTGTTCGGCTCGTCCAAGGACCTCACCTGTCTGTTCAGCCGCAGCAACGGCGTTGCGGAGCGCTACACCGGTACCGTCAAGAAATTCGGCCTGGACGTGGGCTTCACCAAGGAGGCGCAGATCGTCTGGCTGGTGTTTGCTCCCGGAACCCTGTCGGCTGGTGCTCTGGCGGGCGTCTATGCCGGCGCGACCGCCTCGGCCGCGGTCGGAGCGGGTGTCGGCGCCAATGTCCTGGTCGGCGGCAGCAACAGCCAGGTCTCGTTGCAACCGGTCAGTGTCGAGGGAAGCGTGGGCCTGAACGTGGCGGCCGGCATCGCCGAGGTCGAGCTGCGGGCCGTGAAGTAGCCGGCGATCGGCGGGCTCGTGCCTCCGGATCGCGACGAGGGCGTGCCAGCGGCGCTGTCGCCCGACCATCCCCCGCTGCTCAAGTGGCGGGGGATCGCGGCCATCGCCTTCGCGGCGCTCGTCTTCTTCTGGCCGCACCTGGCGGCCGTCCACCTGGTCTATCTGTGGGGCGGCTACTCCCTCGTCGATGGTCTTCTCACGTGGGCGGTCGCCATCAGGGGCGGGCCGGGTACGCCGCGGGTCTGGCTGGGCTTGATGGGAGGCGCGGGCGTTGCCTGCGCCGCTTCGGTGCTGGTGGCGCCCGACGTCGTGGGCCGGTACTTGGTGCCGCTGGTTTCGGCCTGGGCCGTGTGCACCGGCCTCCTGCAACTCTGGATCGCGCTGAAGATCAGGGGAGCGGTCGAACGGGGATGGGTCGTGTCGCTCGACGGGCTGGGCGCTGTCGCCTTCGGCCTCGGCTTGCTGTTGTGCTACCGCTTCGAGTTCGAGGCGTTCGTGTGGATGATCGGGATCTTCTCGGGAATGCTCGGCGCGCTGTTCCTGCTCGCGCACGCGTGGCTCGACGGGTGACCCGCCGAGCGCATCTTCACGATCCGGGGGCGCTCAGTGCGGCGCGCGACCGGCCTCGGCAACGGGGCCGCCCATGCGGTCGATGGCCTTGAAGGCGCGCCGGGCATGGGCGACCAACTCGCCGTCGGTCGGGTGATCCATCGCTTCGACGCCGGCCAGCCGCTTCAGGTCGTGGGGAAGATGGGCCTCCAGATGCCGGACGAGGGCCAGTTTGGCCTGCCCGGGCCCGACGAGAAGCCAGCTCGTCGTACCGCGAACGGCGTCGACGATGCGATCCAGGAAATCGAGTTCGATCGCCGCATGGCCGGACCCGATCGCGCCGGCCTTGTGATGGACCTTGCGGAAGGGATTGTGCGCCTTGAGCACCTCGCTCTCGACGTCCGCCGCGTTGAAGTGGAAGACGTGGGCTTCCTTGCTGTCCATCCAGACGATTGCGTGATTGTGCGTCATTGTTGCTCCAGTCCTTGGATGAACTGTGCGGGCAGCACCGGCGCTGCACCTTGATGTGGGTCAAGGCTCCGCGCGGCGGCTTTTGAATCCGGCATCAAAGCCGAATAGCCTGCAGCCGGATGGAAAACAGCTTCGTCACGCTTCTGCGGGGAGATCCCGCGCCTCGCTTCCAGGCCGCGACCGAGGGCAATCCACGCTACATCTTCGACACGGTGGCGGGGCGCTATGTCGTGCTGTGCTTCCTGGTGTCGGGCAGTACGCCAGGGGGCGCCGCCGCGCTCGCCGCCGTGGCCGCCCATCGGCAAAAGTTCGACGACGAGCGCATCTGCTTCTTTGGCGTGTCCGTCGATCCGTCGGACCGCGATACCGGACGTGCCCGGCAGGACCTGCCGGGCATCCGCCATTTCTGGGATTTCGACGGTCATGTTTCCAAGACCTACGGTGCCCTGCCGCGCGAGGCGGTCGCCGGCATGCAGGCGGCGGCGCGGCAATTCTGGGTCGTGCTCGACCCGACCCTGAGGGTGCTGGAGATTATTCCCTTCAAGCCGGGTGGAGCCGACTGCGCCGAGCTGTTCGCCTTTCTCGACGCCCTGCCGCCGCCCCATCTGCACACGGGCGAGGCTCTGCAGGCGCCCGTGCTCGTCCTGCCGAACGTGTTCGAGCCGGCCTTCTGCCGCGGCCTCATCTCCCTGCACGAAGCGACGGGCGGTCGCGACACGGGCTTCATGAATGAAGTCGACGGGAAGACCGTGGAAAGAGTCGATCCCGCACGCAAGCGACGGCGCGACTGTCTCGTCGAGGACCAGAAGATCATCCTGGCCATCCAGCAGCGCATCAAGCGGCGGATCGTGCCGGAGATCGCGCGCCTATACTTCTTCGACGCGACCCGTATCGAACGCTATCTGGTCGGTTGCTACACCGCCGAGGATGGCGGCCACTTCGCGGCCCATCGCGACAATACGACCAAGGGCACGGCGCATCGCCGTTTCGCGGTCTCGATCAATCTCAACGACGATTTCGACGGCGGCGAGGTGAGCTTCCCCGAATATGGCCCGCGCGGTTTCAAGCCGCCGCCCGGCGGCGCGGTGGTGTTCTCCTGCTCCCTCATGCATGCCGTCTCGCGGGTGTCGCGGGGGCGGCGCTATGCCTTCCTGCCGTTCCTCTACGACGAGGCGGCGGCCAGAATCCGCGAAGCCAACAACCAGTTCCTCGATCCGTCGGTCGGGACGTACCGGAACGTCTCCTAGACCGCGCCGGAGTGCCTCACGTGCGTTGCATCCAGAAGCAGCCGCCATGCTTCTCGATGCCGTCGAATCGGGGGCCCTCGAAGATCGCCAGTGCCGAAGGCCGAAGCGCCGGACTGGTGAAGATCAGCCCATTGGGCAGCAGGATCCGGTCGGCGCCGCCGCCGCCCATCAGGTAGCTCATCAGCAGGTACTGCTCGTTGAAGAAGCGGCCACGCCAGGCCTGCGGATAGTCGAGCGGGAAGAAGATGTCGTGCAGGCCCCAGATCGTGCCAGGCTTCAGCACCGGCAGGATCTCCATGAAGAAGACCGTGACGTCGGAATTCTGGAAAGCGCGGTGCGAATTGTCGACGAAGAGGAGCGTGTCGCCGGGAAGGTCGGCGAAGAACCCCATGTCGACATCCTCGCAAGGGCGGCGGATCACCTCGTCGCAGATCGTGTCGATCTCGCGGCGCGGCTGCGGATCGATCGAAACGATCCGGGTGCGCAGGCCGTGGTCCTGGACCGCGCGGCGAGCGAACCTGGTCGAGCTGCCCGATCCCACCTCGACGTAGGTCGACGGATTGTGCAGGGCGAGCAGCCCGTAGAGCGATACGGCGTCGAGTGCCGGAAAGGCGCCGTTGATCCAGCGCGGCGCCGGATCATCCTCGCTGGCGCGTGCCGGAATCTTCTCGAGCCAGGGGCGATAGCCGGCAAAGCAGGCAAGCAGCGCCTTGTAAGCGTCCGCTTGTTCGTACGCCTTGCGGATCAGGGCGTTGACGCCGGCCGATCGACTCCAGTCCCGCTCGCGGGGGAGGTAACCGTAATCCATGAAGACGAGCCGGCGGCGGCCGGACCGTGTCGCGCCGAGCAGGCGTTGCCACAGAGACATGCTGCCTTTCTGGCACAGGTGACGAGTCTGCCCAAACGGTCTGGCCTGGCCTAGACTTGGCGGGCGTGTCGAAGTTCCTCCGTCTCCTCGGCCTCCTGGGCCTTGTTGTCGTCATCGGTGCCGCCTGCTGGCTGGTGCGGATCGACGAGCTGAAGACCGCGGGGCCGCGCACCGACTACTTCCTCTATCTCGCGACCTTGTGCGTGGTGACGATCCTGCTGGCGCGCTGGCCGCGCCTTTCGGGAGCGCTGCTCGTGCTGGCCTGCGTCGAGTGCGCCTGGGGGCTGGGCTCGTGGGCGCTGTCGCCCCCGGGATCGCCCTCGCTGCTGCCGCCGGTCAGCGCCGAACCTCCGCGCTTCGAGTGGCATCCCGTCCTGCAGGCTGCACCCGTTCCGGGTCTCGCCATCAGAAGCGCGACGGGCCTTGCCATCCGTCACTCCTCGGAGGGCACGCGCGGTCGCGATCCCGATCCCGCGCGGCTGGCCGCCAGCGGCGTCGTGGCGACCTTCGGCGGTTCGGCGACCTACGATATCGGCAACGGCGAGGGGGATACCTGGCCCGAGCGGCTGGACGAGGCGTTGCGCGACGACCGGTTGCTCGTCGTCAATCACGGCGTGCCTGGTTACACGACGGCGGAGCATGTGCTGCAGACCGCCTTTTATCCGGAGAAGTTCGGCAAGGCGCCGCGCTGCGCGATCTACTTCGTGGGCTGGAACGACCTGCGCAACGCGCACATTCCGAACCTCGATCCCGCCTATGCCGACTTCCATCTGCCGAGCCAGGTCGATTCGCTGAAGGTACGCCGGGTCGGCGGCTCCAACGTCACGATCTCCCCGCTGCTCACGGTGCTGGCCCGTCTCGTCTCCGCCGAAGTGGACACGGTGCGCTACGGCAAGGATCCCTACGCGCTGCCGCCTGCCAGCGGGTCGGATCCCGCGCAGGCGGCGATCTTCGAGCGCAACGTCCGGGCGATCTCCGCCATCAACCGCGGGCGCGGCACGCCGACCATCTGGGTCGGACAGATCGTCAACCGCGATCGGCTGAAGGGCGATGGCCTATACGGCTGGCTGCCCCGCGTGCGCGACCGGGATCTCTGGCCGTTGCTGCAACAGTCGAATGCGCTGCTCGAACGAACGGCGAAAGCGCTGGGTGATACCTATGTGGCCTTGCCCGCCGATGCCTTCGGAGCAGCCGACTTCGTCGACGAAGGACATTTCTCCGCCGCCGGCGCACGTCGCCTCGCGGCGCTCCTGGCGCCCGTCGTGCGGGAGACTTGCCGCTAGGGGCGCAGGATTCTACTCCTGTCGCATGACTTCTCCGTCCCGCGTCATCCTCATCACCGGTGCCTCTTCCGGCATCGGCGCCGCAACCGCCCGCGCACTGGCCGCGCCCGACACGGCGATCGCCCTGCATGCGCGCCGCAACCGTGCGGGCCTCGACCGCGTGTCGGGCTTCGCGACTGGCGCCGGCGCCCAGACGCTTCTCCTCGAAGGCGACCTGGCCGAGACCGGTACGGCGGCGCGCCTCGTCGACGAGACCGTGAAGAAGTTCGGCCATCTCGACGTGATCGTCAGCAACGCGGGCTTCGCCAATCGCACCCAGGTCGGTGAGCTCGACCGTGCGACCTGGGATGCCAGCCAGAACGCGATGACGGCGGCCTTCTTCGAATTGGCGACGGCCGCCAAGCCGTGGCTGCTCAAGGCCGGGGCGACCGGCCGGCTGGTCGGCGTCTCGTCCTTCGTGGCGCATGCCTTCGCGCGTGGCCTCATGACCTTCCCGGCCTCGGCTGCGGCCAAGGCCGGCGTCGAAGCCTTCGCCAAGGCCTTTGCGGTGGACATTGCGGGCTCTGGGGCGACCGTCAACTGCGTCGCGCCTGGCTTCATCGAGAAGGATCCCGATGCCCACGCCGCCGTGCCCCGAGCCGGCATGGAGAAGGTGAACCCGTCGATCCCGATGGGTCGCTACGGCAAGCCCGCGGAAGTGGCGGCGCTGATCGCCTTCCTCTGCTCGCCGGCCGCCAGCTATATCACCGGCCAGACTGTGCATGTGAACGGCGGCGTCACCTTGTAGGTCCGGTCAGCGACGGGGCGCGTCCCCCTCCGGCAACCTTTACGATCGATGCCCGTTGGCGTGGCGGTGCAATAGATCGTTGAAGGAAGGTCGCTACCCGCATGGACGACAAGGATCGCGGTGGACTACTCGCGCTTTTCGTCGACGGTCTGCCGGACCTTGCCATGGTTCTCCTCGATGTGGACGGGAAGATCCTGAGCTGGAACGTCGGAGCCGCCAGGCTGCTGGGCTACTCATCCGAAGAAATCATCGGCCGGAACTTTTCATCGCTCCATACGACCGAGGATATCGCAGCAGGGAAGCCAGCTAAGTCGCAGGAGCAGGCTGCGGCGCGCGGACGCCACGAGGAAATCGCCACGCGGCTGCGCCGGGACGGTACCGAGTTCGAATGCCAGACCGTGCTGGTCGCGCTTCGCGACGTGGACGGGACGATGCAGGGCTATGGCGTCGTGATCCGGGACCTTGCCGGGGTCGCACGGGCGGTGCCCGCGCTTGCCGCCTCGGCCAGGGTGATCAGTCTGCCGGGGCCGAAGAGGATCCTGGTTGTCGACGACAATGCCGAGATCCTCGAAACCGTCAGCGTTCAACTCACCAGCCTTGGTTACAAGGTGGCCGTCGCGGCAGACGCCAACGCGGCTCTCGAAATACTGTCCAGGGTGGGCGACATCGACCTGCTGTTGACGGACGTGGTCATGCCGGGTGGCATGAATGGCGGCCAGCTCGCCATCGAGGCCCGACGACTTCGTCCGGCGATCAAGGTGTTGTTCACGTCCGGCTACTTCGAAGTCGCGCTGGTGCGGGATGGGACTCTTGACGCCAACGCCCGAGTCCTCGCAAAGCCCTATCGCAAGCACCAGCTTGCCCAGAGCGTCAGCGAGGCGCTGTCGAACTAGCGTCGCCGACCCGGCCCGATCTTGGCTCCGGGAACCCGAGCGCCTGGAGGCAACATATTGGCATCCATCCGGCGGGCCGTTTCGGCCTTGAGTCGGGAGCTTTCGTTCCGAACGCGCATCGTCCTGATGTTGGCCGCCTATGCCGTCATCAGCGCAACCGTGGTCGCCGTCATCCTCCAGCAGCTCCGGTCCGACGTGGTTCTCTCCAGCCAGAATATACTGACGGCGTTTGCTCAACTAAGCGACGAACAGACGACCCGGACTTTGCAGAATGTCGAGCAGACGACGGAGGTTGTCGAGACCCAGCTCAGGGCATCGATGCGCATGGGTCTTGCCGATGCAGACTCGCTGAACGCCGAGCTTCGACGTCTGGTCGAGGGCCGTCCCTTCCTGAGGGCGATTACCGTGGCCGACAGAAAGGGCCATGTTGTCCTGAGCAGCGAGCGGGACGCCGCGGGCGTTGACCTCTCCGACCGGGCCTATTTCATCGACAGCCGCAACAGCCCCGAAGTTCAGTTCCAGATCGGCACGCCGGTCCGCTCCCGCAGGACCGGAGAGTGGTTGCTTCCCGCCACGCGCAGCGTGCACCTCTCTGGCGGAGAATTCGCGGGCGTCATCGTTGCCGCGGTGAATCCGCACTTCTTCGATCGGGTCTGGACCGTGGAGAAGACGATCAAGGGTCAATCCACGGCGCTTTGGCGGATCGACGGCGCGATGATCATGCGCAGCCCCTTCGCCGCAGATGCCATGGGTATCACGGCCTCCAGTCCGGAACTCGTGCGCCTGACGAATGCGGGAGAGGTGGAGGGAACGTTCGAGATCACAAGCCGTGTCGATGGTGCGCACCGCCTGGTTGCCTACCGTCGCATTGCCGCGTTTCCCACCTTCATCATCACCGTGACACAGACGGCGAATGAGGCGCTCAAACCCTGGCGCCACATCGCCCGTCTCGCCGTCGCCGGATGGGCGGTCTCGCTGGTGACGCTGTGCGGACTTGGTATGTGGCTGGTCGCCGAATGGAATGCGCGACGTGCCGAGGAAGATCGTTACCTCATGTTGTTCGACGCGAACTCCTATCCAATGGTCGTTCTGGATCGCTCCTCGCGCCGCTTGCTCGCGGTGAACGATGCAGCGCTGGAGGAATACGGGTGGTCGAGGGAGGAAACGTTGCGCATGTCCGCCAGCGATTTCTACGCCCCGGGCAATGTCCTCGAACAGGGCGTCGTTCGCGAGACCGGCGGCTCGAGCCCCGGCCGCATTATCACGGGACAGCGACACCGCAGGAAGAACGGCACGATCATGGATGTGGAGCTGAGGTCGCGCCCGATCCAGTTTGGCAAGGTCCCCGCAACCCTGGTCATGACGCAGAACGTTACCGGACAGATCCGGGCGGAGCAGGAGCGCCTGGTTGCCGAAGAAGAGCTGCGCGAATCGCAGGAGCGCTACCGTACTCTATTCGATGCCGCCCCCTACGCAGCCCTGGTTACCGACCGCGAGACGCTGCGCGTGCTGGCGGCGAACGACGCGGCCGTGAAGCTTTATGGATGGTCGAGGGACGAGTTGCTCGCCTTGACGGCCGAGGAATTCTACCCCGAGGAGGATCGGCAGGCGATGAGGCGCCGGCGCCACGAGTTCTCGGCAGACGTCACGACCGTCGTTCAGAACGTGCGGCACCGCCGGCAGGACGGAAGCTTGATGTCGGTCGAGATGGCGGTGCGGCTGATCGAATACCAGCACAACGCCGCCGCTCTGACGATCGTCACTGACGTGGGTGCGCGCCTTCGAATGGAGCGGGGGCGCGAGGTGGCAGAAGAACAGCTCCGTCAGGCGCAGAAGATGGAGGTTGTGGGTCAGCTCACGGGCGGTGTGGCCCACGACTTCAACAATCTTCTGACGGTGATTCTCGCGAATACGGACGAGGTTCAGGAAGAAGAGGGTCTCGATCCGCGCATCAAGGCGCGCCTTGAGCAGATCGCCAAGGCCGTCCTCAGAGCCGCCGAGTTGACGAGCCAGTTACTGGCCTTTTCCCGCAAGCAAGCCCTCAATCCGAAGGCGACCGATCTCAACGAGCTGGTCGCCATGACGGGCAAGCTGCTGCGCCGCACCCTGGGCGGGCATATCGATCTCGTCGTCGACCTCGCCGCCGATCTCTGGACGGTCAACATCGATCGCGCCCAACTCGAGACGGCCCTGATAAACCTCTGCGTGAATGCCCGCGACGCGACGCCCGGCGGCGGCAGGATGCTCATCCAGTCGCGGAACATCGGCTACGAGGCCGGGATCGCCCCGGAAAATGCCGATATCGAGGCTCGGGACTACGTGAAACTGAGCGTCACGGATACCGGAACCGGCATGCCGCCCGATGTGCTCGCCAAGGTGTTCGAGCCTTTCTTCACGACCAAGGATGTGGGCAAGGGGAGCGGCCTTGGCCTCAGCATGGTCTACGGCTTCATCAAGCAGTCCGGCGGCGCCATCACCATCGAAAGCGAAGTCGGGCGGGGCACCACGGTCAATCTCTACCTGCCCCGCAGCGACAAGCAGGTAGAATCGGCGACGGCGGCGGAGAGCGTTGCCATGTCGAGGGGCAGCGAGAGGATCCTGGTCGTCGAGGACGAGCCCCAGGTTCGTAGCGACGTCGCCCAACAGCTCAAGAGCCTGGGATACGACGTGTCCGAGGCAGCCGACGGCATGGCCGCTCTCGCGGCATTCGAGGCCGCCGCCACTCCTTACGACCTGCTGCTGACCGACGTCGTGATGCCCGGTGCATTGAACGGGAAGGCCCTGGGGGAGGCGGTGTCACGCCGGTGGCCGGCAACCGCCATCGCGTTCATGTCGGGCTATTCGGAGGGTATCGTAGCGTCGAGCCTGCTGACCAAGCCGTTCCGCAAGCACGATCTTGCGCGACATGTCCGCGAGGCGCTTGATTCTGTCAGAGCGTGAAGCGGTGGCGGACCCGCGATCAGTCGGGCGTGCGCAGCAGGATCTCGTCGATATCCACGCCCAGGCCCAGCCAGTCATTGGCCTCGACGAGCGTCCGAAAGACGTGCGTCTCGACCTGATGCTTGGCTGTTAGTGCCATGAACATGCGACTGAGCCCGAAGGTTACGTCGGACGAGGCAAGGAAGGACCATTTGGTGTTGCCCCAGCTGGCGTCGGTCCGTTCCGCGTAGGTGGCGAGCCGCCGCAGGTCGGCGGAGGTGAGGGGCGTGGTGCTCCCCCGGAAGTCGAAGATGAGGCTCAGCCCTACCTTGAAACCGGGAAGTCCGACGAGTTCGTCGAACGCTTGCTCCAGTTCGGCGATGTCCATGCTGCTTTTGGCGCGGAGCACGATCACGCCGAGTTCTTTGTTGAAGCGGATCGTATGAGGCATCACGCCCCCTCTCTGAGGGTGGCTAGCGCAGCCGGGGACCGGAGTGTAAGGCCAGAGGGCGGCAGAGTCTCGTATCGATGTTCCCCGGGGATGGGAATGCGCGCGAAAGTTGCGGAATTCCGGGATCTGACGCGCTTCAGCCGATGGATCGCACCAGCCGGATGATGTCGATGCCCCTGGCGTCGATGCCGAACCAGTCGAGGTAGAGCGGCACCTGGTGGTCGAGCATGTGCCGGCCGTGATGGATGCGACGTCCATGGGTGCGGGCGCGCTTGAGCAGCGGCGTCTCGACCGGGCTCATGATCACGTCGGCCACGACCACGTCGGGATCGAGCGTCACCGGATCGAACGACTGTGGATCGTCGGGGCGCAGGCCGAGCGGCGTCGCGTTGACGGCGATGTGGACGCCCTTGGGCGGCGTCCGGACCTCGGCCACGGGCACGTCGGGATAATGGGTCAGCAGGCGGTCGATCGCCGTGTTGGCGCGCGCTTCGCTGATCTCGGTGACGAGCAGGCGGCCCACGCCGGCCTCGCAGAGCGCGGCCGCGATGCCGCCGCCGGCGCCGCCCAGGCCGACCAGCCAGACGCTGGCCCCCTTCACGCGATGGCCCTGCGCCTCGAGCCCGCGCACGAAGCCCACGCCGTCGACATTGTCGCCGGCCAGCACGCCGTCGGGATCGCGGCGCACGAGATTGACGCTGCCCGCCGCGCGGGCGCGCGGCGTGGCGCGGCCCAGCAGGTCGATGATCGCGGTCTTGTGCGGGATGGTGACGGTGAAGCCGCCGAGATTGCGCATCTTGGTCAGCGCATCGAGCATCAGCGGCAGCAGGTCCGCGCCGCCCTCGAACGGCAACCACACCGCGTTGGCGCCGGTGGCGGCAAAGACCTGCGGCATCACGCCGGTCATGCGGAGCTGGCGGATGGGATCGCCGATCGTGCCGTAGAGGCGCGTGGCGCCGTTGACCTGGAACAGGCCGTTGAAGAGCTGCGGTTCGGCCGGGTTCATGGGACCCTCAAAAGAAAACGGCGGAGCCTGCGCTCCGCCGTCGATCTTGGCCGCGTGAGCGGTGCGGCGCTAGAGGTTCTTCAGCACGTAGTCGGCCGCGGAGACCTCGAAGGCGCCGGGCTTCTCGACGAACAGGTGCTTGATGACGCCGTCCTCGACGACCATGGCATAGCGCTGGCTGCGCGTGCCGAGGCCGAACTTGGAACCGTCCATCGTCAGGCCCATCGCCTGCGTGAACTCGGCATTGCCGTCACCCAGCATCATCACCGAGTCGCCGGCCTTCTGGTCCTTGCCCCAGGCGCCCATCACGAACGCGTCGTTCACGGAAATGCAGGCGATGGTGTCGACACCCTTCGCCTTCAGAGCAGCTGCTTCGGCCACGAACCCGGGCACGTGCTTTGCTGAACAAGTGGGGGTGAACGCGCCGGGCAGCGCGAAGGCGACGACCTTCTTGCCGGGTGCGAAAAGCTCTTCGGTGGTCACGGCCTTGGGGCCTTCGGGACCCATGGTGCGCAGCGTGGCGCTGGGGACCTTGTCGCCGACTTTCGCCATTATTAGCTCCTTCAATACGCCGCCCAACCGCGGCTTCTGCAAACCGGCGGACCCTAGGCCGGGGTGGGGTTTTTGTCCATGCGAGGCGTGTCCGGTCCGGTCGAGTTGCAGGTGGGGCCTTGTGTTTTGACCGGACAATCCCCATGGATTCAGGAGATGATGTGCAATGCCCGGGTCTAGCTCTCCCGCCGCCACGCTGGTTGGCCGCTTCCTGGTTGCCGCGCCGTCGATGCCCGACGAGCGCTTCCAGAAGAGCGTCGTTTTCATCTGCAAGCACGACGACGACGGCGCGCTGGGCATCATCGTGAACAACAAGGTCGACGATCTGCCGCTGGGACAGGTCTACAAGCAGCTTGGCATCGCCGTGCCGAAGACCGTGGCCGACTGGCCGGTCCTGTTCGGCGGACCGGTCGAGACGTCGCGCGGGCTCGTGCTTCATTCCGCCGACTACAAGCGCGACGAAACCCTTCTGATCGACGGCGGCATGGCGCTCACGGCCTCCCTTGAGATCCTCAAGGACATGGCCGGCGGCAGCGGGCCGAAGAATGCCTGGCTCGCCCTCGGCCATTCGGGCTGGGCGCCCGGCCAGCTCGACCGCGAGATGCAGGACAATGCCTGGCTGGTTGTCGATGGCGATCCGGAACTGGTGTTCGACGCGGATCTGAGCGCCAAGTGGCAGCGGGCGCTCGACCGGCTCGGTCGTGGCGGCCCCGGCGCCCGGTTCGACCTCGCGTCTTTCTCTCCCCAGTCCGGACGGGCCTGACCTTTCGGCCGCGAACACCCGTATGCATTGCGGTGCATCAGGTGTGCGTCTTCGCGCCTGGATTGTAGTTAACTTCCCCAGGCCAGCGGGCCTATAGCGGCAGGTACGTCGACCGCCTGCCTCCCTTCGCGGACGACGCGCGTACCCGGGGCGTCCGCGTTCCTTCCCCAACCCCAATGGGAATGCGGGCGTCCCGTCCTCGCCGGGCGAGCGCATCTGCGGAAAGGAAGCTTAGTCACGGGATATACCCAGCTTCGGCATTTCAGGAACATCTCCAATATCAATGTCGGTCTGATCGGTCAGCAGGCAGGACTGACGCTGCATGAACTCCTGACGATCTCCGGAGCATTTGCAGATTGGCTTTCGTCCAATTCCGATCCTGCGGATGAGTACAAGCTTTCCGCGCAAACGAGATTTTACATCGAAGAGGGGTATAGAATCGGCAGCAGCGGTGTGTATGGCCCGGCAGTATCGGTTCCGGGTAAAAATTAGGACGATCTGCGCCGTCGTACCAGTGCGAGGACGGTCCAGAGGACAGTGACGATCAATGCCAGCGACAGTATTGCAAAAAGGCGAGGATCGTAGCCCGCTTCAAGAAGACGAGCATCGAAGCCTTCGGCAAGACTGGGGTCGTAGCCTTCTTCATTGGTAATCCGAGGGAGCAGCAAGAAAGCAAACAACGGAAAGGCGAAACAAAGATCATTCCAGTGACGGGAACACCTGTAGAGGAGGATTGCTGCCGAGTAGATGTACCAGGTTGCCAGGAGCGAGACGAAACCTCGGGCTAAAAGGCAAACGAGAGCCAAAATCGCTTTGCGGACAACAGTGCCAATTGTCTTGAGGGTCACGTCTAACCTCTACACTTGGACGCAGTCGATTGAAGAAACGAGACCCAAACCCGAAGATTTATCGACTCATGGCAGTTTCATTGGGCTCGTCGATTATCGGCTATTCTTTCGTGATAGTCGCACCGAAGAGTGTTGATGAAATAGTAGCTTGGCAAGCAACCGATAATTGCATTCAATTCCTGAGGGGGCATCCGGCCGCGCCGCCGGAAGAGCCCGTGCCAGAGGGCGCTACTCGACCCGCTGATCGACCGCCGTCTCGACCGTGCCGGCGGTGACCTCGGGCGGATTGTGGAGCGGGCTGCGCCGGTACCAGGAGACCGCAGCATCGAAGTTGTGGGCATCCGCCCCAACGGAGCAGCCATTACCCGTCTCGTCGGCGCCATCCTGCTCGAGCAAGCGGTTGAATTGACTCAGTTCATTCCCGGCCGGACTCTCGGGATGAAATGATACCGTTGTGAGGCGACACGAGACGGACGCCTCACGTGGACAGGGTCCGACGATATCGTCGGCATTCCCATCGGAACCCTACTCCGCGGCGATCGACTGGGTCGCAGGGCTCTTGTAGGCGGCGAGCAGCGAGGCTTCGCGCTCCTTCGCGGCCTTCACGTTCTTCTCCTTCACGTGGCCGAAGCCGCGCATCGTTTCGGGCACTGAGGCGATCTGGACCGCCAGCGCGTGATTGTCCTGGCCGAGCGTTGCCAGCAGCGTGTCGACGGTCGCTTCGTACTCGCCGATCAGGCGGCGTTCCATGCGACGCTCCTCGCTGTAGCCGAAGATGTCGAACGTGCCGCCGCGCAGGCGCTTCAGCGACGCGAGGATGCGGAAGGCCGGCATCATCCACGAGCCGAACTCGCTCTTCTTCAGTTCGCCCGTCACCGGATCGCGATCGGCGAACAGCGGCGGCGCGAGATGGAAGGTGATCTTGTAGTCGCCGTCGAACTGCTGGCTCAGCTTCTTGTGGAACTCGCCGTCGCTGTAGAGACGGGCGACCTCGTACTCGTCCTTGTAGGCCATCAGCTTGTAGAGCGACTTGGCGACCGCTTCGGCGAGGCCGCGGCGGCCCGGCGCCTTGTCCTTCTCGGCCTTGGCGACGCGGTCGACCAGCGCGCGATAGCGCTCGGCATAGGCCTTGTCCTGATAGGCGGTCAGGAGCTCGACGCGCTTCGAGACGATCTCGGCCAGCGTGCGCGCGACCGGCTTCTCGATCCTCAGCGCGGGCTTGGCGGCGGCCTGCACGGCGGTGATGTTGTGCGCGGCGAGACGGCCCCAGTTGAAGGTCCGCTTGCTGCTCTCGACGGCGACGCCGTTCAGCTCGATGGCGCGCATCAGCGCCTCGAATGACAGCGGCACCAGGCCCTTCTGCCAGGCATGGCCCAGCATGAAGAGGTTGGTGGCGATCGAATCGCCCAGGATCGCGGTGGCGAGGCCGGTGCCGTCGATGAACGAGGTGGCCTCGTCGCCGGCGGCCTCGCGGATCGCCTTCATCATGGATTCCGCGCCGAGATCCATGTCGCCGTTCATCACGAATGCCGCGACCGGCTGGACGTAACCGTTGATCACCGCCTTGGTGATGCCCTGCTCGATGCGCGACAGCGCGGCCGGCGAGGCGGCCACCACCATGTCGCAGCCCAGCACCAGGTTGGCGCCGCCGGCGGCGATGCGCACGGCATGGAGGTCTTCCGGCTTCGGCGCGAGCCGCACGTGGCTCATCACCGCGCCGTTCTTCTGGGCGAGGCCGGTGAAGTCGAGCACTGTGCAGCCCTTGCCTTCGAGATGGGCCGCCATGCCGATCAGCGCGCCGACGGTGATGACGCCGGTGCCGCCGATGCCGGTCACCAGGATGCCGTAGGCCTCGCTCAGCGGCCGCAACGTCGGCATCGGCAGCGATGCGAAGGGATCGTCCTTCACCACTTCGAGCTTCGGGCGCCGGGCCTTGGCGGGAACGCCGCCGCGCACCGACACGAAGCTCGGGCAGAAGCCGTTCACGCAGGAGAAGTCCTTGTTGCAATTGCTCTGGTCGATCTGGCGCTTGCGGCCCAGTTCGGTCTCGAGCGGCTTCACCGACACGCAGTTGCTCTTCTCCGAGCAATCGCCGCAGCCCTCGCAGACCGCATCGTTGATGAACACGCGGCGGTCCGGATCGGGGAAGGTGCCGCGCTTGCGGCGGCGGCGCTTCTCGGCGGCGCAGGTCTGGTCGTAGACGAGGACGGTGAGGCCCGGGATCTCGCGCAGCTCGCGCTGTACGGCATCGAGTTCGTCGCGATGACGGATGGTGACGCCGTGCGCGAAGCCGGCGTTCATCGGGTACTTGTCCGGCTCGTCGGTGACGACGATCACCTTCTTGGCGCCCTCGGCCTCGACCTGCCGCGTGATCTCGGGAACCGTCAGCGGGCCGTCGTGCGGCTGGCCGCCGGTCATCGCGACCGCGTCGTTAAACAGGATCTTGTAGGTGATGTTGACGCCGGCGGCGGCCGACTGGCGGATCGCCATCAGGCCGGAATGGTAATAGGTGCCGTCGCCCAGGTTCTGGAAGATGTGGTTGTCGGAATGGAACGGCGCCTGGCCGACCCAGCCCACGCCCTCGCCACCCATGTGGCTGATCAGCGAGGTCCGCCGCTCGGGCATCCAGATCGCCATGCCGTGGCAGCCGATCCCGGCCATGGCGCGGCTGCCCTCGGGCACCTTGGTCGAGGTGTTGTGCGGGCAGCCCGAGCAGAAGAACGGCGTGCGCGCGACCTTGGGCGGCGGCGCCGACAGGAGCTTCTCTTTCGCTTCGAGACGCGCGAGGCGCTGGCGCAGCTCGGGCGATTCGCCCTGGTGCTTCATAAGGCGCGACGCGATCACCATGGCGACGCCGGTCGGCGTCAGCTCGCCTTCGCTCGGCAGGATGATGCGGCCGGTCTCGTCGGCCTTGCCGATCACCGTCGGGCGGCGGTCGGCCGGCAGGTGATAGAGGATGCGCAGCAGCTGGTCTTCGAGGTTCGAGCGCTTCTCCTCGACGACGATGACTTCCTGCAGGCCTTCGGCGAAGCGCCGCGCGCCTTCGGTCTCCAGTGGCCAGGTGACGCCCACCTTGTAGAGGCGGATGCCGAGGGCCCGGGCGCGTGCGTCGTCGATGCCGAGATCTTCCAGTGCCTGTCGCGTGTCGAGATAGGCCTTGCCCGTGGTCATGATGCCGATGCGGGCCTTGGTGCCGGTCTCGGCGGGCTCGATCACGGTACGGTCGAAGCCGTTCGCGCGCACGAAGGCGGCGACGGCCGCCATCTTCGGCCCGTGCAGGCGGCGCTCGGCTTCGAGCGGCGGATCGGGATTGCGGATGCCGAGCCCGCCCGGCGGCAACTGGAAGTCGGTCGGCATCACGATCTGGATGCGCTCGGGATCGACCCATACCGAGGCGCCGCTCTCGACGGTTTCGGAGATCGCCTTGAAGCCGACCCAGCAGCCGGAATAGCGCGACAGCGCGAAGCCCAGCATGCCGAAGTCGAGATATTCCTGGACGGTCGCGGGATTGACGACCGGGATCATCGCCGCGGCGAAGACCTGCTCGCTCTGGTGCGGCAGGGTCGAGGACTGGCAGCCATGGTCGTCGCCCGCGAGCGCGATCACGCCGCCATGCGGCGAGGTGCCGGCGGCATTGCCGTGCTTCAGCACGTCCATCGAGCGATCGACGCCCGGGCCCTTGCCGTACCAGATCGAGAAGACGCCATCGACCTTGGCGCCGGGGAACAGGTTGGTCTGCTGGCTGCCCCACACGGCCGTCGCCGCGAGGTCCTCGTTGAGGCCGGGCTGGAAGTGGATGTTGTTCTCTTTCAGGTACTTCTTCGCGCCCCACAGCGCGTTGTCGTACATGCCGAGCGGCGAGCCGCGATAGCCGGAGATGAAACCGCCGGTATTGAGCCCGGCCGCGAGATCGCGCTGGCGCTGCATCATCGGCAGGCGGACCAGCGCCTGGATGCCGGTCATGTAGACGCGGCCCTTGCCGAGCCGGTAGCGGTCCTCGAGGGCGTAGTCGCCGAAGACGAGCGGAACTGGGGTGACGGTGCTCATGGCGGGAGCCCTCCGATGCGGCGGCGTGAACGGGCGTTTATTCGCCGCAGCATAGCGGGCCGGGCCGCTGGCGCAAAAGCCCGTTGAGGCTTCTGCCGCCCCGAATTTCGCTCAGGAGAGTCCGTCTAGTTGGTCGGGCGCTTGCCGGCCTTGTAGTCGGCGACGGCGGCCTTGAGCTGGCGATATTCGGCGCAGCCGAAGGTGCAGAGCGAGTCGAGGCGGGCAAGCTGCTGCTCGGCTTCCGGCAACCGGCCCAGCATCAGGTACGCCTGGCCGAGATATTCGTAGGCGCCGATGTGGCGGGAGTCGATGGCCAGCGCCTGCTGGTAGTATTGCAGCGAGCCGTTGGCATCGCCGGACTGGCGGGTGGCGAAGCCCATCAGGTTGTAGGCGTCGGCGTTCTTCGGATCCTTCGTCACGACCTGCTGCAGCAATGGCAGCGCGCCCCTGTAGTCGCGGGCCTCGATCATCGCCTTGGCGCGCGTGAAGTTGGCGTCGACCGGCTTGGCCGGCGTTTCGAGGGAGGAGGCGCCGCCTGCCGCCAGGACGGGCGAGGACAAGCCAAGGGCCGTCATGGTCATCGCTGCAGCAACAAAAAGGGCGCGCATGGGAATACCTCCTGAAGATCGCTGGATTGTCGCCCGGACCGTCCGCCGGACAACGAAAATCTTATGACATTGCCGTGAGATCGCCGGCCTTGGCGACGGCACGGACGGCGAGCCGGTTCTGGCGGCCGCGGATTTCGACCTCGTGCCGGGGCGCGTCGCCGAGATCGATGCCGGCACGGTCGAGCAGCTCCTGCGACACGACCAGTTCCACGCCGAATTCCTTGGTCATCGATTCCAGCCGGCTCGCCGTGTTCACCGTGTCGCCGATCGCGGTGATCTGGGCGGCGCGCGCATAGCCCATCTCGCCCACGATGGCGGGGCCGGCATGGATGCCGATGCCGATGCGCAGCGGCACGTCGAGATCGCCCGACATCGCCTCGTTGAGATCGTCGAGCGCCAGCGCCATGCGCCGCGCCGCGTCGAGCGCCTGACGGCAGGCGGTCTGGGGATCCTGGTTGAGGCCGAAGATCGCCATGACGCCGTCGCCGATGAACTTGTCGAGCCGCCCGCCGGCCGCTTCGACCGCCTGTCCGGTGGCGCGAAAGTAGCGATTGAGCAGGAACACGACGTCGTAGGGCAGCTTGCCCTCGGAGATCGTCGTGAAGCCGCGGATGTCGGCGAACAGCACGGCGACATAGAGCTCGCCGCCATGGGCCTGCGGCTGGCGACGATAGGCCTCGATCGGTCCGGCGGTGGCCGGCAGCAGGGGGGTCACGCGATAGTGGCCCGGCGGCGGATGCAGCTGGCAGGCGAGGCGGACGTTCGCCGGGGCGCCGATCCGCGCCAGCACCTTCGCCTCCTCCGGCGAGGCCGGTGGCAGGCTGTGGCGGTCGTCGCCGGTGATGCGCACGCGGCAGGTCGAGCAGCGCCCGCGCCCGCCGCAGACCGACGCATGGGGAATGCCGGCAATGCGGCTCATCTCGAGGATCGTGAGGCCGGCGGGCTGCGTCACGCTGCGGCGCTCGTCGTAGTCGAGGCGCACGACGCCGGCCCGCCGTTCCCAGAGGTCGCGCAAGGGACGCGCGGCAATCGCGGCGACCAGCAGCGCGAGGGCCGTGTATTCCAGCCCGGCCGCGATCGAATAGAGATGGGCGATCTGGGCGGGGGCCGGGACATGCGCCCGCTCGAACAGCATGTCGAGAAAGCCGGGACGCTGCGCCAGCTCGGCGACGTCGCGCAGCGCGACGGCCGCGCCCGCAAGGCTGGCGGCGGGGATCAGCAAGGCGAGGCCGTAGAGCAGCGGCAGCCAGTCGCGGTACCAGGGCTTCAGGCGCAGCGCGAAGTGCAGGCCGATGCAGCCATGCATCCACACGACCAGCGGCAGGGAGAACTGCCGCACGATCCCCGTCCAGCTGCCGGCGACCAGCGAGCCCAGCACCCAGGGGTAGCCCGACTGGACGTCGTAGAGCGTTTCGGCGAGCCGCGTGCCGACCACGTGGACCACGCCCAGCGGGATGATCGAGGCACCCAGGATCCATTGCGCCCATTCCCAGCGCGACAGTTTCAGCGCGCGCCGCCGGTAGAGCGACCACAGCGCGAGCAGGAAGTGAAGGAGCATCGCGCCATAGAGAACCGTCAGTCCGACGGGATTGCTCCAGACGGACGCGAACCAGTGACGGCCCGCTTCGAGGACCCGCAGCGAGATCAGCCCGAGCGCGTGATTGAGGAGATGGGTGACGACGTAGAAGAAAAGGACGTAGCCCGACCAGAGGCGCAGCCGTCCGGTCATGGCGTCATTTCAGGAGAGGCAGGACCGCCTCGGGCGGCCGGCCGATGGCGGCGTGGCCGCCTTTCACGACGATCGGGCGCTGCAGCAGGACCGGGTGTCCGACAATGGCGTCGACGATGTCGGCCTTGGTGAGATCCGCCTTCCTGAGCTTCAGCGCCTTGAACTCGGCCTCCCCGTCGCGGATCAGTTCGCGCGGATCGCCGCCGACCTGCGCAATGAGCTTCTCGACCTCGGCCTTGCTCGGCGGCTCCTTCAGGTATTCGCGCACCGTGGGCTCGACACCGTTGCTCTTCAGCAGGTCGAGCGTCTGCCGCGACTTGCTGCAGCGCGGGTTGTGCCAGATCGTGACCGTCATGGTTTCCTCGTTGGCCGAACCATGGCGAGCCCTTCAGCCTTCGTCCAGAGCATCGGGATCGGCGGCCTCGATCACCTTGCGGGCCAGCGCATAGGCAAATCCCGCACGCGCCATCGAGGCGAGGTCGCGCGCCTTGTTATCGTCGCGGTCCTTCAGGCGAAAGGGACCGAGGCGCCGCCGCCGGGCAAAGGCCAGGGCGGCCTGGAGTTCGCGCTTCGCGGGATCGGTGCCGAGTTCGTCGTCGAGCGCAGTCATGGCCTGGTCGACATCCTCACGACCCACGCCCGCCACCTGGAGGCGCTGGCGCGTCAGCCGCCCCGACATGCCGCGACGGTGCAGCGACCGCGCCTTGGTCTGGGCGAAGGCCTTGTCGTCGAGAAGACCGGCCGTCACGAACTTCTGCACCACGGCCTCGATCGCCTCGTCGACATTTTCCATGACGGGCGCCTCGAGCATGCGGGCCTTGGAGACGCGGCGGCGCAGCACGCGCCGCAATCCCTCTGCCGAACTGGCGTATCGCTCGAGATAGAACACGGCGGCGTTCTGCAGATACTTCGCCGTGATCGGAGAGGCGGTACGCTTCACGGCATCAGCCTCTGAGCGGGATGCCCACCATCGCCTGCAGTTCGTCGATCGCGACGTCGGGATCGCCGACCTTGATGGTCCGCATGCCCATCGCGCGCGCCGGCTTCAGGTTGATGCCGAGATCGTCGAGATAGATGCAGCGGTCCGGCGGCACGCCCAGCAGGTCGCAGGCATGCTGGTAGATGCGCGGATCGGGTTTGCGCAGGCCGATTTTGCTCGATTCGACGACATGCTCGAAAAGAGACAGGACCTCGGACACGGCTTTTGCCTTTTCGGGGCTGCGCGCCATGCCGGGTCCTTCGCCCGATTTCACGTTGTTGGTGATGCAGGCCACCCGGAACGCCGCCTTGCAGCGGCGCAGCGCCTCGACCATCTGCGGCCGAATGTCGCCGCTCAGTGCCTGCAAAATCTTCAGGCCCTCGACCCGGTACCCCTGGAGGCGGGCTTCCTCCTCGAAGAGCGTGATGAAGCCGTCGAGGGAAACCTCGCTTCGTTCCATTTTCGCCCACGCGTTCGTATCGGGATTGCGCGCATTGAGGCCGCGCAGGAAATCTTTGGGAAGACCGGCCTCGGCTTCGTAGCGGTTGAAGGCCTCGAAGGGGCTGGAAAGAATCACGCCGCCGAAGTCCCAGAGGACTGCGAGCGGGGTTTTTGCATGGCTCGTATTCATGGTGGTGCGACGGTCTTTACCTTGTTGCTGCCGCAGTCGGCCCCTATCTCACGCCCTCCATAGGCGACCGGTCGCTCGTTGACCATCGACCTGAACTCCGGATTAGGAATTTACACATGAGCGAAGCAGCGGTGATGCCGCGCGGCAACGCAGTGGCGGTAGTGGCGGCAGCGGCGGACACGAACCAGACGGCTCGTCCCGACGGGCGAAATCGGCGGGCTGCCGAGACCCGTCGGAAGATCATCGAAGCCGCCAAGCTCATGATCTCCGAGACCAGCACCGCTCCCACCGTGGTCGCCGTGGCGCGCCGCGCTGATGTATCCGTTCGCTCGGTCTTCCAGCATTTCGGCGACGTTGAGTCACTTTTTGTAACCGTCATGGACTCTATCCGGCAGGACATCGTTGTTCCGCCGCCGACGGCCAACACCCGCCCGCTGTCTGACCGCATCGCGTCGGTGGTCCAGAACCTCGCCGAAGTGTTCGACAGGATCGTCCCCCTGCGCGTCGCCGCCGGCCAGTTCGTGGGCCATCCGGCCCTGATCGAGCGTGGCCAGGCCTTCAAGCAGGAGCTGCGCGCCTCGGCGTTCGAGACCTTCGCCCCTGAATTCGACAGCCTGGGCGAGCAGGCCCGTGAGGAACTGGCGGATGCCATCGGCGCTGCCCTCTCCCTCGACGCCTGGATCGTGCTGCGTCGCCGGGACAATCTCAGCTTCGAGCGGGCGGCGGCCGTCTGGCGGATGACGCTCCAGGCCCTCCTGTCGCATCGGTTCGCCTCGGTTGCGGCGGAATAGCCACTCCCTGCTGGTCGCCAATTGACTTGGCGTTTGGGATCAGAGAGTTAAGAGCCCCAATCAACTGACGAACGCGCGGTAAATGGCGACCAGCCAGCTTCATGAAGACTTTTCGCGTGAGGAGCACGTCAAGGCGGGCACCGATCGCGGGTTCGGGTTCGTTTTCGCGGGCTTCTTCGGAATCCTGACCGCGATCAACCTGTGGAACCACGGGATGGAGAAGGGCGCCGCCTGGAAGTGGATGCTTCCGGTCGCGGCGGTCTTCCTCGTGGTGGCTCTGGTCTATCCCAGGGCACTCGGCCCGCTGAACCGGCTGTGGCTGAAGTTCGGCCTGCTTCTCTACAAGGTCATGAACCCGCTGATCCTCGGCCTGCTGTTCTTCGTGACCATCATGCCGATCGGCTTGGTGATGCGCGCCTTCGGCAAGGATTTCCTGCGGCTGAAGCTCGATCGCAATGCCAAGACCTACTGGATCGAGCGCGCGCCGCCGGGCCCGCCGCCGCAATCCATGCGCAACCAATTCTGATCGCGAAAGGACAGAGCAATGGGCTCCATACTTGTCGAACTCTGGGCTTTCATGCGCGAGCGCAAGAAGTTCTGGCTGCTGCCGATCCTGGTCATGATGGTGATCTTCGGCGGCCTGATCGTGCTCACCAAGGGTTCGGCCATCGCGCCCTTCATCTACACGCTGTTCTAGGCGGGTAAGGACTCTTCCATGCGGGTGCTCGGCGTCTCGGCCTTCTATCACGACAGCGCGGCTGCGCTCATCGAGGACGGTCATCTCGTCAGCGCCGCGCAGGAAGAGCGCTTCACCCGCAAGAAGCACGATGCAGGCTTCCCGCAGAACGCGGTCCAGTTCTGCCTGGACCGCGCCGGCATCAAGCTACAGGACGTCGACTATGTCGCCTTCTACGACAAGCCGTTCCTGAAGTTCGAGCGCCTGCTCGAGACCTACCTCGCCTACGCGCCGCGGGGCTTCACGTCCTTCCGCATGGCCATGCCGCTGTGGCTGAAGGAGAAGCTCTTCCAGAAGATGCTGCTGCGCGACGAGATGAAGAAGTGGGAGCCCGACTTCGACTGGCAGAAGCGCCTGCTGTTCGGCGAGCATCACCAGAGCCATGCGGCCTCGGCCTTCTTCCCGTCGCCCTATGAAGAGGCGGCGGTCCTCTGCATGGACGGCGTCGGCGAATGGGCAACGACGTCGCTCGCGATGGGAAGCGGCAACAAGCTCGAGATGCTGCGCGAGATCCACTTCCCGCACTCGATCGGCCTGCTCTACTCGGCGTTCACGTACTACACCGGCTTCAAGGTCAACTCGGGCGAGTACAAGGTCATGGGCCTGGCGCCCTACGGCGAGCCCAAGTTCAAGAACCTGATCCTCGACAAGATCGTCGACCTCAAGGAAGACGGCACTTTCCGCCTCGACCAGAGCTACTTCGACTATTGCACCGGCCTGCGGATGACGAACGACAAGTTCGGCGATCTGTTCGGCGGCGAGCGTCGCAAGGCCGAGGAACAGCTGACGCAGCATCACATGGACCTCGCGGCGTCGATCCAGGCCGTCACCGAGGAGATCGTGATTCGCCTCGGCCGGTCGGTAAAGAAGGAAACCGGCGTCAAGAACATCTGCCTCGCCGGCGGCGTGGCGCTGAACTGCGTCGCCAACGGCAAGCTCCTGCGCGAGAACATCTTCGACGGCATCTGGGTGCAGCCGGCGGCCGGCGATGCCGGCGGCGCGGTGGGCGCGGCCTATGCCGCCTATCACGGTTTCCTCGGCCAGCCGCGCAAGCTCAATGGCCACATGGACGGCATGGCCGGTTCCTATCTCGGCCCGGATTTCACCGACGACGAGATCGCCGAGCGGCTCACCGCCGTCGGCGCCAAGTTCTCGCGCCTCAGCCGCGACGAGATGATCGACCAGACCGCTCAGGCGCTGGCCGACGACAAGGCGGTCGGCTGGATGCAGGGCCGCATGGAATTCGGTCCGCGTTCGCTGGGCGCCCGCTCGATCCTCGGCGACGCGCGTTCGCCGTCGATGCAGAAGACGCTGAACCTCAAGGTGAAGTACCGCGAGTCGTTCCGCCCCTTCGCGCCGGCGGTGCTGCGCGAGGACGTCGACAAGTATTTCGATTTCCACACCGACAGCCCCTACATGCTGATGGTCGCGCCGGTGGTCGAGGAACGCCGTCGCAAGATGACCGCCGAGGAAGACGCGCTGTTCGGCATCGACAAGCTGAACGTGCCGCGCTCCGACATTCCCGCGGTTACGCACGTCGACTATTCGGGCCGCATCCAGACGGTCCACGAAGAGACCAACAAGCCGTTCTACGACCTGATCTCGGCCTTCAAGGCCAAGACCGGCAGCTCGGTGATCGTGAATACCTCGTTCAACGTGCGCGGCGAGCCGATCGTCTGCACGCCGGAGGATGCGTGGCGCTGCTTCATGGGCAGCGAGATCGAGGTCCTCGTGGTCGGCAACTGCCTGCTGCGCAAGGAAGACCAGGATCCGTCGCTGAAGCTCGACTACAAGAACGCCTTCGAGCTCGACTAGTCCGGTGGGCGCTTCCGTGATGCGCGCGCCCCTCATGCGAGCCTTGGTTTGCGATCGCCTCGGCGACCCTTCCGTCCTCCACATCGAGGAACGCCCGATTCCCGAAGCGGGACCGGGCGAGATCGTCGTCAGGGTCGGCGCCGGTTCGGTCAATTTTCCCGACGTTCTGATGGTGGCCGGCAGCTACCAGCACAAGCCCGAACTGCCCTTCGTGCCCGGCATGGAAGGCGCGGGGACGATCCATGCCATCGGTGCCGATGTGGCGAGCTGGAAGCCTGAGGACCGCGTGATCTTCGGCGTGCGTCCCGGCGCCTTTGCCGAATACGTGAAGGTGAAGGCGAGCGGCCACCTCATGCGCCTGCCGGCCGACTGGTCCTTTGCCGAGGGCGCCGGCTTCCGGGTCGCGGCGCAGACCGCCTATCACTCGCTGGTCCATCGCGCCGCGCTGAAGAAGGGCGAGACCTTGCTGGTGCACGGCGCCTCGGGCGGTGTCGGTCTCGCGGCCGTTCAGCTCGGCAAGCATATCGGTGCGCGCGTGATCGCGACGGGCAGCGACGATGCGCGGCTGGCCGTCGTGGGGGCGAATGGTGCCGACGAAGTCGTGAACTATCGTACCGGCGACTTCGTCGCCGCCGTGAAAGAGATGACGAACGGCAAGGGCTGCAACGTGATCTACGATCCGGTGGGCGGCGAGGTGCTGGAGAAGTCGGTGCGGGCCGCCGCCTACGGCGCGCGCCTGCTGGTCGTCGGCTTCACCTCGGGCGGGCCGAGCAGGCTCATGTCCAACCACATCCTGATCAAGGGCCTCTCGGTCCTGGGCGTGCGCGCCGGCGAGACCATCCTGCGCCTCTCGCCCGAACTCGGCCGCGACTATGTCGAGGAACTGCCGCGGCTCGCGTCGCTGGGCGTCATGCGCCCGCACGTCTCGCACCGCTTCCCGATGGAACAGGCGGCCGAAGCCTTTCAGGTCCTGATCGACCGCAAGGTCGTCGGCAAGGTCGCGATCGAGATGGCTCCCGGGACGTAGCGCCTCATCGGAGCGCGCCACTCCAGTGGCGCCCTCATCAAGACATGAGCGCCACTGGAGTGGCGCGCTCCATTGAACTATCGCGCGTAGAAGATCGTCACCTTGCGGTCGATGTCCGAGGCGTTGTCGCTGCCGAAGCTCATGTTCCCGAAGGCCTCGGGATCGGCCACGATGGTGATGTTCTTCGCGGGATAGCCGTCGCGGATCATCTCGGCGGCCACTGTCTGGGCGCGCGCACGGGCGAGCTTCAGATTGTAGGCCTTGTCGCCCAGCTTGTCGGTATGGCCGATCAGGCAGACGGCCGAGACCTGGCGATCCTTTGCGATCTTCACCGCCTGCGCGATCGCCGGCTTCTCGGCCTGCCTGAGATGCGAACTGTTGAGGTCGAACAGGATGCGGACCGGCTGCGGCTGGCTGCTGCCGCCGCCGCGCGGGCAGGTGCCGACGGTCTGCGCGAAGGACGGCGTGGCGGCGAGCAGGATGCCGCCGGCGAGGAGGGCGCCAATTCTTTTCACTTGAGCTCTCCCTTGAGGGCCATTTCGACGAAGGGGAGGCGATCGTTGCCGAAGAACATCATGTTGTCCACGAAGCAGGTCGGCGCGCCGAACACGCCGCGTGCGACGGCCTCGTCGGTCGTGGCCTTGAGCCGGTCCTTCACATCCTGGTCCTGGATGCGGGCGCCGACCTTCGCCGGATCGAGGCCGGCCGACGACAGCACCGCGGCGATCTCCTTCATGTCGTTCAGGTTGCGGCCCTCGACCCACATCGCTTTGTAGACCGCGGGATGATAGCGCTCGAACGTGCCGTCGATCTGCGCCGCCGCCGCACCACGCATCAGCGCCAGCGTGTTGACCGGAAAGAACGGATTGCGCTGGAACGGCACGCCGTAGTGCCGCGCCCACAGCGGCATGTCGAAGCCACTCCATTTGGATTTCTGCGGCAGCTCGGCCGGCGAATGGTTGCCCGTCGCCTTGAACACGCCGCCCAGCAGCATCGGCTTGCGTACCAGCGTCGCGCCCGCGCGCTGCGCGATCGCCTCGACCTGCGTGTCGGCAAGGTAGCTGTAGGGGCTGCCATAGTCGAAGTAGAATTCCAGGGTGCGGGCCATGTGTTCCTCCTTGCTTGTCGCGAGCCTGCGCCGCTTCTAGCTTCACGACAAGAATGTTCAAGGGAGGGGCGCATGGGCCGCGTTGCAGACAAGGTCGTGCTGGTGACGGGCGCGGGATCGGGCATCGGCCGCGCGTCGGCGCAGATGCTGGCGTCGGAAGGCGCGACGGTGATCGTGACCGACGTCAATCGCGCCGGCGGGCTGGAGACGGTGCAGCAGATAGGGGGCCAGGCGCGCTTCGAGGAGCAGGACACGTCGAAGGAAGCCGACTGGAAGCGCATCATCGACGACATCATGGCGCGCGAGGGCAGGCTGGACGGGCTGGTCAACAATGCCGGCATCGCCGGGCCGTTCCCCTCGACCTTCGAGGGCGAGAGCCTCGAGCAGTGGCGCCGCATCCTGTCGATCAACGTCGAGGGCGTGTTCCTCGGCTGCAAGCACGGCGTCCCCGCGCTCCGGTCCTCGGGCGGCGGCTCGATCGTGAACCTGTCCTCGCTGGCAGCCTTCCTCGGCACGCCCGACCTCTCGGCTTACGGCGCCAGCAAGGGCGCGGTGCGGCAGTTCACCAAGACGGTGGCGATGGATTGCGCGCGCAAGGGCTACAAGGTCCGCTGCAACTCGGTCCATCCCGGCATCATCATGACGCCGATGGGCGAGAGCATCCTGCCGAGCGAGAAGGCCCGCGAGCGCACGCGCCAGCGCGTGCCGGTGGGCCATTTCGGCACGCCGGAGGACATTGCCTACGGCGTGCTCTACCTGATTTCCGATGAGTCCCGCTTCATGACCGGCGCCGAACTGGTGATCGACGGCGGGATGAACGCAATCTAGTCGCTCCGCGCGAGCGGAGCGGCTGGCGGCGTGGAGCGCTGCAGGGAGCGCAGCGACCGAAGCGCGGGCGCCGCGCGGTGCAGAAAAGATGGAGGTGCGCCAACCCGGCCGTGCGGGCTCTCGCGCTTGATTACAAGCGCTGCCGCCCGCCAGCGCCTCTGAAGGCGCTTACTTAATGTTCACCTGATGAGTGAACTTGTCGCCGTCGCTGATCGTGATCTGGTGGAAGCCGAGCAGCTTCAGCAGGTCGAAGAAGTTCGCGTCCTCGGCGATCGTGCGCTCCTGGAAGAACGGCGACAGGCGCGACATGGTCGTCATGTTCGCGAGGATCGCGCGCGCACGGAAGATCGTGCTCATTTCGCCGGGCTGCAGGCCGACGATGATCATCTTGTCGGCCTTCTCGCCCTTCACGAAGACCGCGTAGGGAACGCGATAGGCCGACTGGATGGTGCCCTGCGACACGACCGTGGCGAACTGCACGCGCTGGGCGCGCTCGGCGCCGGCGATCGTCTGCATCGGCGAGGTGTAGGTCTCGATCGCCGTTGGCTTCGGGTAGTAGTAGCCGACATAGCGGTCCTCGTCGGCCTTCGGGGTCGCCGCGGCGGCCGTCGGCTTGGGCTGCTGCTGCGCGAGGGCGGGCAGGGCGCCGAAGGCGAGGACGACGGCGAGGCCGGTTGCAAACCGATTCATCATGAGTATTTCCCCAAAGACTGATGCTGTAGTGGCGACGGCTAGAACAACGTATAGCCGCCATCGATGACGAAGTCGCGTCCCGTCGTGTAGCCGGAGGCGCTGCTCGCCAGGTAGACCGCGATCGGGCCAAAGTCGGCGCCGCTGCCCCAGCGGCGGGCCGGAATGCGGGGCAGGACGTTGCCCGCGAACTTCGGATTGGCCACGGCGTTGGCGGTCATCTCGGTCTCGATCCAGCCTGGCAGGATCGAGTTCACCGTGATCTTGTAGCGCGCCAGCTCGACGGCCAGCGCCCGCACCATCGCGGTGACGCCGCCCTTGCTGGCGCCGTAGTGGCTGGAGCGGGCCGCGCCTTCGATGGCCGCGGTGCTGGCCATCGCCACCAGCGAACCGCCCTGGCCACGCTCGACCATGTGCTTGGCGGCTGCACGGAACGTGAAGAAAACGCCGTCGAGGTTGATCTGCAGGACGCGGCGCCATTCGGCGTAGTCCATCTCGAGGATCGAGCCCTTGCCGCGGCCCGAGACGCCGGCATTGGCGACGCAGTTGTCGACGTGGCCCATCACCTTCACCGTCTCGGCGAAGGCGTCCGCCACCTGCTTCTCGTCGCCGACGTCGACGATCTGGGCGTGGACCTTGCCGCCATGCTTCTTGAGCTGCTCGACGGCCGCGTCGTTCTTCTCCTTGCGCGTCCCCCAGATACAGACGCCCGCGCCGGCCTGTGCCATCGCGTCGGCCATGCCGAGGCCGATGCCGCCGTTGCCGCCGGTCACCAGCGCCACCTTGCCCGTCAGATCGAAGCCCTTGTAGGCCATGCGTCTCTCCCAAACGAAAACCGGGCGGGATCAAACCCCGCCCGGTCCACAGCGTCAATCTGACGGGAGGTCAGTTCAGCCGGTCCGTTTCGACCAGCACAATCTCCGCGTCCTCGAGAGCCACGATCTCGATCTCGTCCTGGTCGACGACGGCCACGCCGTCGCGGGCATTCGCCGTCACGACCTTGCCGTCGCTGCCGCGGACCTCGATGCGGCCCTTGGCCGGCACGAGATAGGCGGGCTTGCCGTTCAGCGTCTGGCGGGTCGACTGGCCCGCCTTCACCGTGCCGGCCATCAGCGAGCCGTCGGCGTAGAGCGGGATCGCCCCGTCGTCGCCGCGTCCCGAGGCCAGCGGCACCAGCTTGCCCTCGCGGCCGTCGGCGGGGAACTGTACCGTTTCCCAGCGCGCCGGCACGCCCTGCTTGTTGGGCAGGATCCAGATCTGGAACAGCTCGGTCTCGGCCTGCTCCATGTTGTACTCGGCGTGCTGGATGCCGGCGCCCGCGCTCATCACCTGGATCTGGCCCGCTTCGGTCCGGCCCTCGTTGCCGAGATGGTCCTTGTGGGTGATCGCGCCCTTGATGACGTAGGTCACGATTTCCATGTCGCGATGAGGGTGCGGCGGGAAGCCCGACTGCGGCGCGATCCGGTCGTTGTTCCAGACGCGCAGCGCGCCCCAGTGGACACGGTCCTGATTGCGGTAGTCCGCGAAGCTGAAGTGGAAGTTGGCCTTGAGCCAGCCGTGGTCCGACTTGCCCAATTTATCGAAGGGTCTGAGCTCGATCATGGTTGATCTCCTTTGTGCCCCCAAAATGGCCTTACAAGGAATGCGATCAAGTTTCGGGTTGGTAACGGGGCTGAGCGAAGCTCAGCCCGAGGAGCGGCAGGACATTGCCCTTGGCAATGTCCGAGAGCGCCGAAGGCAGAACGATCACCCGAAGCCGATTGATGTTCTGAAGAAGGCAAAAGGTCCCTCGCTTACGCTCGGGATGACAGTTTTGTTGGAATTTACGCAGTGCGCCGACCAAGCAAACGCTGTCATCCCGAGCGTAAGCGAGGGACCTTTGCCTCATATGCGATAGTCCTGCCCTGCCGGCGGAGGGGCTGGGTGCGGTCGTTCTTTCTTCGGCGCTCCCGGACATCTCAAAGCGATGTCCTGACGCTCCCCGGCCCGAGCTATGCTCGGGCCTGCAAACGTCTGATGGGATCCGACCCGTCCCAGGTCCTTGCCCGCTCGCGGACATACTCGAAGAAACGGCCCTTGTTGCCGCTGATGTCGGAAATCTCGACGACGGTGCCGGCATGGGGATTGGCCGGGGCGCCGGTGTCGAAATAGGCGAAGCGGCCCTGTTCGCCGCCGATCTGTCCTTCGTGGCCGAGCCTGTAGCCCTGCGCCAGCGCGCGGTCGTAGAGCGACTGGTAGTCGGTCGACCAGAAAGCGACATGCTGCAGACCCTCGCGGCCGCTATCGAGGAACTCCTTGTACATCGATGGCGCGTCGTTGCGCTGCTGGATCAGCTCGATCTGCAGGTCGCCGGAGTTGGCCAGCGCGATGCTGAGTTCGAGGGCCGAGTCCTGGCCGCGATGGCGGAACCAGTCAGTCTTCACGCGATCGATGTAGAACCACGGCCCGACCTGCAGGACGTCGATCCAGTGCGCCATCGCCGCCTCGATGTCGCGCACGACGTAGCCGTTCTGACGGACGGGACCGAAGAGCCGGCTCATTCTGCGGCCGCCTGTTCGCGGACGGCGGCCTCGCCGAACTTGAAGCCGCGATAGTTGTCGGCCACGATCTCCTTGCAGGTCGTGCGATAGCCTTCGCCGATATACGGCATGAAGACGCGCGGCTTGCCCGGGATGTTAACGCCCAGGTACCAGGAATTGGCCTTGGGAAAGAGCGTGCGGTCGGCGACTTCGGCTACATGCCGGCCCCAGGCGACCTGCGCCTCTTCGTCGGGTTCGATCGTCGCGAGACCGTGTCGACGCATATGGGTGACGCACTCGGCGATCCAGTCGACGTGATACTCACAGTTAGTGATGACGTTGCCGATCACCGACGGGCTGCCCGGGCCGGTGATGGTGAACAGGTTGGGAAAGCCTGCCACGGTCAGCCCGAGATAGGTCTGCGGCCCTTCCGACCATGCGTCCTTGAGCGTGGCGCCATCGCGGCCGCGAATGTCGACCGCGAGCAGGGCGCCGGTCACCGCGTCGAAGCCGGTGGCGAAGACCAGCGCATCGAGCTCGAAGTGACGCGCCGCCGTATCGACGGCATCGGCGGTGATCTTCTCGATCGGCTCGTCGCGCAGGTTCACCAGCTCAACGTTCGAGCGATTGTAGGTGTCGAAGTAGTCGGTATCGACGCAGAGCCGCTTCACGCCGAACGGATAGCCTTCGGGCGAAAGCGCGGCGGCCGTCTTCGGATCCTTCACCGTCTCGCGGATCTTCTGGCGCACGAAGTCGGCGGCGACCTCGTTGACGCCGGGATGGACGAGGATGTTGGGGAAGGCCTTGAGGAAGCCGCCGCTGCCGCCGTCCTGCCAGAGCTTTTCGTAGTGTTTCCACTGCACGTCGCGCGGCGGCACGTCGGCCGTGAAGGCGGTTGGCGGCACGCGGCCGAAGTCGGATTGCTCGAGGCTCGCAAGATAGGCATCGAGACCTGCGTCGAAACTCTTGTGGTCCTCGTCGGTCAGTGGGCGATTGCGTGCCGGCACCGAGAAGTTGGGCGTGCGCTGGAAGACGACGAGCTGCTTCGCGGCCTGGGCGATCATCGGGATCGCCTGGATGCCGGAGGATCCCGTGCCGATGATGCCGATCCTCTTGCCCTCGAAGCTCACCGGTTCCTGCGGCCAGCGGGCGGTGTGATAGATCGCGCCCTCGAAGTCGGCGACGCCGGGAATGTCGGGCGTGTTGGGCACCGACAGGCCGCCGGTCGCCATGACGACGAAGCGGGCGCTGAGGCGGCCGCCGCGATCGGTCTCGACGATCCAGCGCTCGTTCTTCTCGTCGAAGGTCGCGCGGGCAACTTTCGTGTCGAACTGGATCAGCTTGCGGAGGTCGAGCCGGTCGGCCGCGAACCTTGCGTAGCTCAGGATCTCGTCCTGGCCGGCGTAACGGTTGGTCCAGCGCCATTCGCGGCGCAGCTCCGGCGACCAGCTGTAGGAATAGAACAGGCTCGGCACGTCGCAGCGCGCGCCGGGATAGCGGTTCCAGTACCAGGTCCCGCCGACGTCCGGCGCGGCCTCGAGGCCTCGCACCGACAGGCCGATCTCGCGCAATTTGTGCAGCGCGTAGAGGCCGCCGAAGCCGGCGCCCACCACGACGACATCGCACTCGACGCCGGTCTCGATCGCGTCCGCCTGCTTTTCGACGCTCGCCGCCATGCTCCGCAAACTCCTGAAAATGGAAACGTTTCCAGTTTACCCTTGCAAGCAGCAACTCTAATGTCAAATATGCGACCTCGTATGACGGAAATCGTTTCCAGAGCCACGATTCGCGATGTCGCCCGCACCGCCGGTGTGTCGGTGGGATCGGTGTCACGCGCGCTGAACGGCGGCAAGAACGTCAGCGCCCGGGTGGCGCGCGACGTGGCCGCGGCAGCGGAGAAGCTCGGCTACCAGCCGGATTTCCAGGCGCGCAGCCTCAGGACGCGCACCACCGGCATGGTCGGCTGCCTCGTCTCCGATGTCGCCAACCCCCTCTACGCCAGCATCGTGCAGGCGGCCGAGGCGAGGCTGCGCGACGCCGGCCTGCTGATGGTCGTGGCCAACACCGCCAACGATCCGGCGCGCGAGCGGGCGATGGTCGCGGCCTTCCGCAGCCGCCGCCTCGACGGGATCCTGGTCGCGCCCGGCAGCGACGAGAACGACCGCGCCTGGCGCGACCTCGCCACCGGCGGCGCGCCGGTCGTCATCCTCGATCGTGACGTGCCGCAGGAAGAGGGTTCGCCGTGGCCGGCCGTGCTGGTCGATCATCGCGAGGGTGCTCGGACGGCGACGCGCTACCTGATCGGTCTCGGCCATCGCCGCATCGCCCTGCTGACGCCAGGCGCACGCATGCGTCCGGGTCGCGAGCGCATTGCGGGCTTCCACGCCGCCTTCGCGGAAGCCGACATCGACCCGGCGGGCGCCGAGATCTGTCTCCAGGAATCGTCGATGGACTTCGCGCAGGGCGACGCGCTCGCGCTGCTGCAACGCGACCGGCGGCCGACGGCGATCATCGCGCTCGGCACCCGCATTCTCGCGGGGGCCTTGCGCGCCGCGCGCGACCTCGGCCTGTCCATCCCGGCCGACCTGTCGGTGATCGCGGTGGGCGACACCGATCTCGCCGCCGTGCATACGCCAGCGATCACCGCGCTGCGCTGGAGCCTGGAAGATGTCGGCCGCGCGGCGGCCGAGTTGTTGCTGCAACGGCTGAAAGGCGCCTCGGGCGAGGGCCAGTCGCGGGCGTTGCTGCCGGTCGATCTCGTGCTGCGGGAGTCCTGCGGGCCGCCGAAGACGACGTAATCAAGAACCATGTGGAGGAAAGAATGAAACTGCTGCGGAGGGCGTTTGCCCTGACTTTGGCCCTGGGCCTCGCGACACCGGCACTGGCGCAGACGGGCGACGCCAAATGGCCCACCAAGCCGATCCGCCTGATCGTGCCGTTCGCCGCGGGCGGCGGCACCGATCTGGTGGCGCGTGCACTGGCCGAGAAACTCGGCACCGCGCTCGGCCAGACCGTGGTCGTCGACAACAAGCCCGGCGCGTCGGGCATCATTGCGATGGAGGCGGCCCAGAAGGCGCCGGCGGACGGCTACACGCTGGTCCTGGGATCGGCCAGCACCGTCGTCGTCAATCCGGCGGTTTTGCCCGACCTGCCCTACGATCCGGTGAAGGACTTCGAGCATCTGGCGGACATCGGTTCGGCCACGGTCGTGATGGTGGCGAGCCCCGACTATCCGGTGAAGGACCTGCGGGACGTGATCGCGCTCGCCAAGGCCAAGCCCGGTGAAGTGAACTACGGCACCTGGGGCAACGGCTCCACGGGGCATCTCTGCGCCGAGATCATCCGCGCCGGCACCGGTATCAACATGACCCACGTGCCCTACAAGGGCGCCGCGCCGGTGCTGAACGACGTGGCGGCGGGCCACATCAAGCTCGGCTTCTCCGACGTGCAGTCGGCCGTGCCGATGGTGAAGTCGGGCAAGGTGAAGGTGGTGGTGTCCTGCACGCGCCGCTCGATCAACTTCCCCGACGTGCCGGGCTTCGTCGAGCAGGGCGTCGATTTCGACTTCGTCTGGCGCTACGACCTGATGGCGCCGATCAACACGCCCAAGCCGATCGTGCAGCGCCTGCACACCGAGCTGATGAAGATCCTGGCGATGCCCGACGTCAAGGAGCGCTGGGCAGAGTTCGGCATGACCGCCTCGACCATCAGCCCGGACGATCTCAAGGCACAGACGGCGAAGGACATCGCGGCCCTGCGCAAGATCGCGCAGCAGGCGAACATCAAGCCGTGAGCCCCATCACGCAGCAGGTGGCCGTCGTCACGGGCGCCGCCAGCGGACTGGGCCGCGCCATCGCGCATCGCTTTGCAAAGGAAGGCATGCGGGTCGCGCTGTGGGATGTCGATCTCGCCGGTGCCGAGCGTATCGCCGGGGAGATCGGCGCGTCGGCGAAGGCCTTCGCCGTCGACGTCACCGATACGCGTTCGGTGCGCGGGGCCCGGTCGGCGACCAAGGCGGCGCTCGGCACGCCGTCGATCCTGGTGAACAGCGCCGGCATCCTCGGCCCCTCGGCCGGCATCGCCTCGTATCCCGAGGAGATGTGGCACCGCGTGCTCGACATCAACCTCAACGGCACGTTCCGCTGCTGTCAGGCGGCGGTGCCGGACATGGTGGCGGGCGGCTACGGCCGCATCGTCAACATCGCCTCGATCGCGGGCAAGGACGGCAATCCGAACGTCGCGGCCTATGTCGCGTCGAAGGCCGCCGTCATCGCGCTCACCAAGTCGATGGGCAAGGAACTCGCGACCTCGGGCGTGCTGGTCAACGCCATTACGCCCTCGGCGTCGGAGACCGCGATATTCGGCGAACTCACCGACGAGCGGCGCGCGAAGCTTTTAGCCAACGTGCCGATGGCGCGGATGGTGCGGCCGGAGGAGGTCGCGGAGCTGGCCTTCTGGCTGTCGTCGCCGGCCTGTTCCTTCTCGACCGGCGCCGTGTTCGACATTTCAGGTGGTCGGGCGACTTATTGAACCCTTGCCTCCCCATTCAAATGGGGAGGTGGCCCGAAGGGCCGGAGGGGTCAGAACTGATCGTTCTTCCTTCGGCGCTCCCGGACATTGCCGAAAGCAATGTCCTGACGCTTCTCGGGCTGAGCTTCGCTCAGCCCTGCCTTCGCTCAGCTTAGCGACCCTCACGCCACCAGGCGCTGGCGATGGCCATCAGGAAGGCGAGCGCCACGAGGATGCCCGGCAGCAGCGGAAGCTGGTTGATGCCGGCGACCGTGTAGCCCTCGTTGCGGCGCAGGCCGATCCAGTCGGATCCGCCGGCGGCGCGGCCGGGGCGGACGGTGCGGATATCGGGCTCGGACTGGTCGGCGATCCACATCAGGCTGCCGCCGGTGGCGTCGACCAGCGGCTTCAACTTGGCGTCGGTCGCACGCACGTCGGAGAATTCCAGCGGATCGGGACTGCCGACCGCGGCGACGGTGCGCAGCGTGCCGTCGTCGAAGCGGTAGAGGCCGGGCTTGTCGACATCGACCACGGCGAGGCCGAGGCCCGGTGCGGTCTGGCGCAGGTCGAGCGTCCGCGTGGCGCCGCCGGGCGACGTCATGGTGACCTGCGGAAAGGTTGCGGCCAGTGTGCGGCGCGTGATCTCGATGCGGCCGCCGATGGCGGTGGCGCGCAGCGCTTCTTCCTCGAGGTCGGGTTCCTTCATCAGCCAATGCGCGACGCGGCGCACCAGCTCGGGCTGCGGCCCGCCGCCGTCGATGCCGCGGTTCCACAGCCAGAGGTGATCGGACAGAAGCTGCGCCACGCGGCCCTCGCCGACCCGGTCGAGGATCACCAGCGGCTTCTCCTCGGCACCGGCCAGCACGGCGTTGCCGCGCTCGGTGCGCGACGTGATCAGGCGGAACCAGCGGCCCCATTCCGGCTCCTTGTTCGGATCGCCGGCCTGCGGGAGGTTCGCCGTCACCGGATGACGCTGGCCGATCTCGGTGACCTTGGGCTTGAAGCCGGTTTCCACCACGTCGCCCGTGGGCGCGCCCGGCAGGATGGCGCCGAGCGGCGTGCGGTAGAGCGAACGCTGTGTCGCGAACACGGGACCGACCGAGACGAGCAGCGCGCCGCCGCCCTTCACGTACTCGGTGATGTTGCGGAAGTAGTCGCGCGTGATCAGGTTCCCCGACTCGTAGCGGTCGAAGATGATCAGGTCGAATTCCTTGAGCTTCTGCTCGAACAGCTCGCGCATCGGGAAGACGATCAGCGAGAGTTCGCGCACCGGCGTGAAGTCGTCCTTCTGCGGCGTGCGCAGGATGGTGAAGTGCACGAGGTCGACCGCGGGGTCGCTCTTCAGCAGGTTCCGCCACGCCCGCTCGCCCTGGTAGGGCTCGCCGGACACCAGCAGCACGCGCAGCCGGTCGCGCACGCCGTTGATGGTGAACAGCGCGCGGTTGTTGTCGAGGGTGAGCTCGTTCTGTCCGGCGCCGACTTCCAGCTCGACGACGTTGGCGCCGGGATTGCCGACGGTGATCGGCAGCTCGACCGAGCGGCCGACCGGGACGTCGATGCGTTTCACGACCTCACCGCCGACCGACAGCGTCACCGGCGCGGTGCCGCCGGCGGGATCCTCGATCCGGAACTTGGCGGTGACTTCGCGGCCGACCACGCCGAAGCGTGGCGACTGTTCCAGCACGATCAGCCGGTCGCGTTCGTTCTTCTTGCCGGCGATCAGCGCATGCACGGGCGCGCCGCCCAGTTCCGGCGGCACGCCGGCCGGCACGTCATGGACCTGGCCATCGCTCAGAAGCACCACGCCCGCGAGCCGCTCCGGCGGAATCTCGACCAGCGCCGAGCGCATCGTGTCGATCAGGCGCGTGCCGCCCGGCCGCTCGCTGCCGAGCTGGATCTGCGACGGCGGCAGCACGACCTCGCGCACTTCCAGCCCGTCCTGCTGGCCGAGCTTGCGCTTCAGCGACTCGCGCGCGGTCTGGACCTGCTGGCGGCGTTCGCCGATCGCCATTGAATCGCTGTCGTCGACGACGACCAGCGCCACGTCGGCGATGGGCTTGCGCTGCTCCTCGATCAGCGAGGGATTGGCCAGCGCCGCCAGCACGACGACGAGAGAGCCCAGCCGCCAGATCGTGCCGCGCGCGCCGGCGCGCAGGCCGAGCAGCACCAGCACGAGTCCGACCGCGCCCAGCACGGCCAGCACCGTCCACGGCAGCAGCGGATCGAAGGCGACCGAGACGGCCGATGTCATGTTCATCGCCTCAACCTTTGCATGATGTCCGGCAGGTGAACCTGGTCGTCCTTGTAGTTGCCGGTCAGCGCATGCATCACGAGGTTCACGCCGAAGCGGTACGACATCTCGCGCTGCGTCTCGCCGCCCGGCGAAACCGGATTGAGGCCGCGGCCGCGCTGGTCGGTGGCCCAGGCGCCGGCATAGTCGTTGGAGCCGATCAGGATGGTGGTGACGCCGTCATTGACGCGGCCGCCGCCCGACTCGATCCAGAGCTTTCCGCCCTGCCAGCGGCCCGGCATGTCCGACAGGAGATAGAACGCACGGCTCAGCACATGGTCCGGCGGCATGGCGACCAGCGGCGGCGTCTCGACGCCGGCCAGCAGCCGCTTGAGGTCGGGATTGCCACCGGCCGGACGATCGAACGTCATGTGCTGGTCGCGCGTGTCGATGAAGATGATGCCGCCGGTCCGCAGGTAGCGGTCGAGCGCGGCCTGCGCGCGCGGCGACAGCGGCGGCTGCGTCGAGGTCACGGGCCAGTAGATCAGCGGATAGAGGCGCGGTTCGTCGCGCTCGAGATCGAGGCCGACCGGATCGGCCGGCTCGACCGAGGTGCGGCTGCGCAGGATCTCGCTCAACCCTTCCAGTCCCGCCTTGCTGATGTCGTCGACTTCCTTGTCGCCGGTGACGATGTAGGCGAGGCGGATGTCGAGCGAGCCCTTCAGCGCCTGCTCGTCGGTGAGCGGCGGCGGACCCGGCCGGGCCGCCGGGGCGGTTGCCGCCGTACCGGGACGCTGCGGCGGCGCGGGCTGCTGCGCTTCGGCGTCGGGCGAGCCCGCGAACACGAGCGCCGCGAGCAGCACGGCAGCCGGTGCGGCGCGGCCGAAGCGGACGGCCTTGGGCAGCAGGCCGCGCAGCCACAGCGAGATCAGCAGGTCGGCGAGCAGCAGCAGGAGCGCCGCCAGCAGGAACCACTTGGAAAGATCGGTCTCGCCGCCTTCGGAGAGCCTGTCCGTCGAAATGCCGCTCGGCAGCGACAGCGGCTTGGGCGCGGCAATGCGGCCGCCGATGTTGAAGGCCACCTGCGCGTTCTCGTCGCCATAGAGGCCCGGCGGCGAGGAGGGCCTGGGCTGGAAGGTCTCGGCGGCATCCGCGGGAAGGGTCTGGATGCCCGCGGGCGGCGCGCCGAGACGGCCGAAGCCGTCGAGCGTGCGCCAAGGCTTCAGCGCCTTGTTGACGCCGTCGCCGGCGACGCCGCGCGACAGCGTCACGAGACGCTGCAGCATGTTCACGAACAGGCCCGACAAAGACATGTTGCTCCAGCCGGTGTTCGCGGTGGTGTGGATCAGCACGAGATAGCCCTGGCCGCGCTTCTCCGCCGTGACCAGCGGCGTGCCGTCGGCCAGGCGCGCCCAGGTCTTGTCGGCGAGGTCCGGCGTCGGCTCGGCCAGCACCTGCTGCGAGATGCGCACGTCCTTGGGGATCGGAATGCCGAGGAAGGGGCTGTTGGGCGGGAACTCGGCCAGCGAGCTGGGCTGGCCCCAGCTCATGATACCGCCCAGCGCACGGTCGCCGAGGCGCAGCTTGGTCGGCACGAGCGTGTCGGCGCCGGCCGCGAGATTGGGGCCGGCGAAGCGCACGGCGACGCCGCCGCGCTCGACCCACTTGGCGATCTCCTCGCGGTCGTTGGCCGACGGTGCCGCGCCGTCGGGGATCAGCAGCACGGCGGTGTTGCGCGTCAGCACCGATTCGCGATCGCCGATGCTCAGGCTCACATAAGGATCGAGCGCACGTTCGAGGAAGTAGATTTCCTGCAGCAGCGGCTGGTTCCCCGCGGTGGCGCGTTCGCCGAGGATGGCGACGGGCCGGCGGCGATGACGCTCGTCGAGCAGGATGGTGCTGCCGGCGCCGCCCTGGGCTTCGATGTCGAGGCGGGCCATGCGGTTGCGCAGTTCGGGCGGGATGGCCAGCACGCCTTCGCCCTGCGTTGCGGTCGCGGCGAAGTCGAGATCCATGCGGGCCACGACGCGGCCCTGCTCGTCGGACGCCTGGATCGCGGTCTTGCGCGGTCCGTCAGCGGCGGCGCGCAGCGCACGCACCTTGAGGTCGCGGCCTTCGGCGACGGGCGGCAGGAGAAGGAGCGGCGTCGTCGCCTGATCGGGCAGCAGCACCTGCAAACCGTCGAAGCGGCGCAGTCGTTCGGCGAGGCGCGTGGCGCCCTCGTCCTCGAGGCCGTCGCTCAGCCATACGACATAGGCGCCGGGATCGACCTGCATCTGGTCGATCATGGTCGTCGCGGCCGTGCGATCGGTGGGCCAGGGCTTGGGGCGGAAGGCGCGCAGCAGCGTGCGTGCCTCGTCGGGCCGCATCGCGCCACGACGCACGGCCGGCGCATCGAGCGGCGCCGGCGCGGTGCCGACCAGCACGACGGGGCGGTTGGCGCGTTCGGCGCGCTGGATCAGGCGCTCGGCATGGGCGGTGCGCGTGGCCCAGCCCGGCGCGCTCGACCAGCCGTCGTCCATCACCAGCAGCAGCGGTCCACGGCCCGGCAGGTCGGCCTGCGGGTTCAGCAGCGGGCGCGCCACGGCGAGGATCAGCGCAGTGGCGAGCAGCAGCCGCAGCAGCAGCAGCCACCACGGCATCTTCATCGGCGTCTGCTCGGCGGGCTCCAGTCCGACCAGCAGGCGGATCGCCGGGAAGCGCACGAGCTTGGGCAGCGGCGGGATCAGCCGCAGCAGGAAATAGATTGCCGGCAGGGCCACCAGCAGGGCCAGCATGCCAGGGGCGGCAAAGGCGAAGGCGCCGAGACTCAGCATGCCATCAGGCCATGTTCAGCCGACCCATGTCGGCCATGGCGAGGTAAAGCGACAGAAGCACGGTCTGCGGCGAGCGGTCGGTGCGATGCAGATGCACCGTCCAGTTGGCCGGCCGCGCAAGGCGGTTGAGGCCTTCCTTCTGGGCCGCGAGGCGCGCGCCATAGGCGGCGCGCACGGCCTCGACCCGGCGGATCGTGTGCTGGCCCTCGGCTTCGAGGCCCTCGAATTTCACGTGACCGTCGAACGGCAGTTCTTCCTCGGCGGGATCGAGGATCTGCACGAGATGGCCGCGCACGCCGACGCTGGCGTAGTAGCGGATGATCTCCTCGATCTTCTCCAGCGGGTCGAGCCAGTCGGACACCAGCACGATCGTGCCGTGCGCGGGCAGCGGCACCATCGGCGGCAGGCTGGCCGGCGTGCGCGTCGTGTCGCGGCTCTCGTCGAGCAGGGTCTCGGCCACGCGCCGCACGGCGACGCGGCCGGAGGCGGGGCGCATGCCGCCGCCCAGTACCGCGACGCGCTCGCCGGCATCGGCCAGCAGGCTCGCGACGGCCAGCGTGATGAGTTCAGCGCGCACCGCCTTGGTGTCGATGTTCTTCAGCGAGGCGTACTGCATCGAGGGCGATGCATCGCGCCACAGCCAGATGCTGGCGGCGGCCTCCCATTCGGTCTCGCGCACGAACAGATGCCGGCTGCGCGCGCTCTGGCGCCAGTCGATCTGGCTCGCGCTGTCGCCGTCGCGATAGGGCCGGTACTGCCAGAAGGCGTCGCCCTGGCCGACGCGGCGACGTCCGTGCACGCCCTGGATGACGGTCGCGGCGACGCGATCGGCGGCCACCATCAGGGCGGGCAGCGTGCCGGCGAGTTCGAGCGACCGATGGAGAGTTGAAGGCGCAGCCATGAATTCCCGCAGTGCAATGCCTGAGCCAGACGACTACCCGAGGCGGGCGCACATCTGGGCGATGACGGACTCGACGGTGACGCCTTCGGCGCGGGCGGAGAAGTTGACGGCCATGCGATGGCGCAGGATCGGACCGGCCAGCGCCACGACGTCGTCGACCGACGGCGCGAGGCGGCCCTGGATGATCGCGCGGGCGCGGCAGGCCAGCATGAAGGCCTGGCTGGCGCGCGGACCGGGACCCCAGGCGACGCGCTGGCGCACGACGTCGAGATCGGTGTGTTCGGGACGGCCGGCACGCACCAGCTTGAGGATGGCGTCGACGACGCTTTCGCCGATCGGCAGGCGCCGAACCAGCGCCTGGGCGGCCATCAGGTCACCCGGCGACAAAGCCTGCGTGGCGACCGCCTGCTCGGCGCCGGTGGTGCCGATCATGATCTGGCGCTCGGCCTCTTCGTCCGGATAGCCGACGTCGACCTGCAGCAGGAAGCGGTCGAGCTGGGCTTCGGGCAGCGGATAGGTGCCTTCCTGTTCCAGCGGGTTCTGGGTCGCCAGCACATGGAACGGCGCGGGCAGGTCGTAGCGCTTGCCGGCCACGGTCACGTGCCGCTCCTGCATCGACTGGAGCAGCGCCGACTGGGTGCGCGGGCTGGCGCGGTTGATCTCGTCGGCCATCAGCAGCTGGGCGAAGACGGGACCCTGCAGGAAGCGGAAGGTGCGCCGGCCGCCGTCGCTTTCCTCCAGCACCTCGGAGCCCAGGATGTCGGCCGGCATCAGGTCGGGCGTGAACTGGATGCGCTTGGCTTCCATGCCCAGCACGACGCCCAGCGTGTCGACGAGTTTGGTCTTGGCGAGACCCGGGACACCGATCAGAAGAAGGTGGCCGCCCGAGAGGAGGGCAACCAGCGTTTGATCGATCACGTCCTGCTGGCCATAAATGACCTTGCCGATGGAGGCGCGGGCGGCGCGGAGTTGTCCGCCCAGCCGTTCGATGTCGGCGAGGGCGGCCTGGGCGTCGGCGTCGGTAGCAGTCGATGTATCGGGGGCCACCAGGGCGCTCCTGTCGTCGATGGGAATTGTAATTGAGGGAAGCCCAGAATTGAGGCCGGAACAAGGGCATGACAGTTGACGAAATTGTGCGGCGGGTGAGCGAGCGCAGCCGGCGTTTGGCATCCGGCTTGCCCGTCGCGACGCCGCCCATTGGCAGCGACTTCTCGCTGAACGGTATCGTGTCGATGCCTGAAGTGTGGCGTCCCGCCTCGGTGTTGGTGCCGCTGGTGCGCCGCGAGCCCGGACTCACCGTGCTGCTGACCCAGCGCACGGAGGACATGCCGAGCCATGCCGGCCAGATCGCCTTTCCCGGCGGTCGCCGGCAGGCCGAGGATGTCGACGCCATCGCCACGGCGCTGCGCGAAACCGAGGAAGAGGTCGGCCTGACCCGCGATTTCATCGAGGTCATCGGCCCGGTCGATCAGTACAGGACGGGCACGGGCTACGAGATCACGCCGATCGTGGGCATGGTCACGCCGGGATTCACGCCCCGTGCAGACCCGCGCGAGGTTGCCGACGTGTTCGAGGTGCCGCTGGCCCACTTCCTCGATGAACGCAATCACCGCATCGACAGCAGGGTCTGGCAGGGCCGCGAGCGGCGCTATTACGCGATGCCCTATGGCGAACGCTACATCTGGGGCGCCACGGCGGGTATGCTGAAGAACCTCCACTTCATCCTGACCGCTGGCGCCTGACGCCGGCCGGGAGTCTTCATGCGCGTCGTCCTTCTGATACTCGCCCTGGTGCTGGCGCCGTTCTGCGCCTTCTTCCTCTGGGCCTGGGCGGTGAAGATCAAGCAGGAGCGCAGGATCGCCGGCACGCTGCCATCATGGCAGGACATGCCGATGACCTGGCTGGGCATCGCGGGCTTCGCCTGCGCCATCGTCGGCTTCATCTTCATGTTCTTCACCCAGGACCAGGGCTACGGCGGACTCTTCGCATCATGAAGCCGTCCGGTCGCCTGGAACCGCCGCCGTGGGCAAACGACACGGCGGTCCATACGCTGTTCGGCGTGCTGGGCGCCGCCGGCATCACCGCGCGATTCGTCGGCGGCTGGGTGCGCGACGCCGTGCGCGGGGTGACGTTGACCAACGAGCCCGACCTCGCCGTCGACAAGCCGCCTGAGACGGTGATGCTCGCCCTCAAGGCGTCGCGGATCAAAGTGGTGCCCACAGGCCTGAAGCACGGCACCGTGACGGCGGTGATCGCCGGAGCTCCGTACGAGCTCACCACCTTGCGCCGCGATGTCGAGACGGACGGCAGGCATGCCGTCGTCGCCTTCACCGACGACTGGCTGGAGGATGCGAGCCGCCGCGACTTCACCTTCAACGCGCTCTACGCCGATCTCGACGGCACGCTCTACGATCCGTTCGAGGGCCGCGCCGATCTCGCCGCGAAGCACGTCCGCTTCATCGGCGATGCCGATCAGCGTATCGCCGAAGACAAGCTGCGGATCCTGCGCTTCTTCCGGTTCCATGCCTGGTTCGGCCGGCCGCCGTTCGACGCGGCGAGCTTCATGGCCTGCCGCCGCAATGCCGGCGGCCTGCGCGGACTCTCGGGCGAACGGGTGCGCAAGGAATTCCTGCGCCTGCTCGACGCTCCGGCGCCGGCCGACACAGTCGATGCGATGCGCGAAGCCGCGATCCTCGATCACTGGCTGCCCGAATGCGACGGCGCGGCCCGTCTTCGGGCGCTGATCGCGCGCGAGGACAAGCCCGATCCATTGCGCCGCCTCGCATCGATCCTGTCGCGCGAGGCCGATGCCACCGTGATTGGCAAGCGGCTGAGGCTCTCGACGCAAGAGTCCCTGCGGCTCGAGGTCATGCTCGACTCCGATCCAGTGATCGACGTGACCGGTGGACCGAAGGCCTGGCGGGCGCAGATCTATGCCCTGGGCGGCAACCTCTATGCCGACCGGCTGCTGCTGGCGACGGAGGCGCCGGGCGACTGGCGCGGCGCGCTCGCGCTGGCGCGTGACTGGACGCCGCCCGAACTGCCGGTGAGCGGCGGTGACGCGCTGAAGCTCGGACTGAAGCCCGGCCCGAAAGTCGGCGGCCTGATCGAAACGGTCGAGCGCTGGTGGATCGACGGCGACTTCACGGCCGATCGCACGGCCTGCCTGGCCGAACTCGAACGCCTGGTCCGCGCCGCGCCATGATCCGGCCCGCCGTCACTTTTGCGCTCTGGCTGGCGATCGCGATCTTCGTCGTGCTGAACGACTTCGTGGGCGACACCTGGATCGCCGCCACGCTCTCGGTGCGCGCGGTCGAATGGTACAAGGCGCTGGTGCCGATCCCCTATGTCGCGATGATGGCGATCATCCATGCGGGGCGCACGCGGGGCGACAAGTGGTTCGAGGCGTCGTTGCTGGCGGCGCTGCTGTGGCCGACCTCGACGATGCTGGCGAGTTTCCTCTACGCCCGCCTCGCCTACGAAGAGGGCGCCGAGGCTTTCCTCGATCGCCTCGGCTTCTGGTGGGGCGCGCCCTATCCGCTGCTGGTGCTGGGCTTGTTCGTGGCGCCTGTCGTCGCGGGATGGGCGCTGGCCGGACGGCGATGAGCATCGTCTCGCGGCTCTGCATCTCGGGCTATCGCTCGCTGCGCGACGTGCGGCTGGAGATCGAGCCGCTGACCGTCGTGACCGGTGGCAACGGCAGCGGCAAGTCGAGCCTCTATCGTGCGTTGCGATTGCTGGCCGATGTCGCGCAGGGCCGTATCATTCCGTCGCTGGCGCTCGAAGGCGGCATTTCTTCCGTGCTGTGGGCGGGGCCCGAGCAGTTCTCGCGCGGCATGAAGCGCGGCGAGCAGGCCGTGCAAGGCACCGTGCGCAAGGCGTCGATCAGCCTGAAGCTCGGCTTCTCGTCCGACTCGTACGGCTACGCGATCGACCTCGGCCTGCCGATCTCCGGCGGCCTGTTCGGCCGCGATCCGGTCATCAAGATCGAATCGCTGTGGACCGGACCGGTCCTGCAGCGCGCCAACGCCTTCGCCGAACGCAACGGTCCCTCGGTCACCCTGCGCGATCGCAAGGGGCAGCGCCGGCAGGCCCATACGCACCTGCAGCCGTTCGACAGCATGCTGACCCATTGCGCCAATCCCGAGGATGGCGCCGAGCTGCTGTCGTTGCGCGAGCAGCTTCGCGACTGGCGCTTCTACGATCACTTCCGCACCGACAGCGAAGCGCCGACGCGCCGCCGCCAGGTCGGCACGCGCACGCCGGTGCTTGCGGGCGACGGCGCCGATCTGGCGGCGGCCCTCGCCACCATCCAGGAGATCGGGATCGAGGGCGAACTCGAAGCCGCCGTCGCGGATGCCTTTCCCGGCGGCTCGGTCGATGTCGCGGTGAGCGACGGCTATTTTGAGGTCGAAATGTTGCAGCGCGGGCTGCTGCGGCCGTTGAAGGCGACGGAGCTGTCGGACGGAACGCTGCGCTATCTCCTGCTGGTGGCGGCGCTGCTGTCGCCGCGGCCGCCGTCACTGATGATCCTGAACGAGCCCGAGACCAGCCTGCACCCGGACCTGCTGGCGCCGCTCGCGCGTCTCATCGCAAGCGCGGCCAAGCGATCGCAGGTCATCGTGGTCTCGCACGCCGAGCGTCTCGTCTCGGCGCTGACGAAAGCCGGAGGACGGCGGATCACGCTCGCCAAGGAACTGGGCGAAACGATCGCCGAGGGCGAGGAGCGCCCGATGTGGAACTGGCCGGCGCGTTGACACCTCATTGGAGCGCGCCACTCCAGTGGCGCTCATGAATCATGAGGCGTCACTGGAGTGGCGCGCTCCGTAACTACGGCCAGCGCACTTCCGGTGGGAGCGACATCAGGATCGCCTCGACGTTGCCGCCGGTCATCAAACCGAATCGCGTGCCGCGATCGTGCAGCAGGTTGAACTCGACGTAGCGGCCGCGGCGCGTGAGCTGGTGCGCGCGCTCGGCCTCGGTCCACGGCTCGTTCATGTGGCGGCGCACCAGCCTGGGATAGATATCGAGGAAGGTTTCGCCGACGGCGCGCGTGAACGCGAAGTCGCGCGCATGATCGCCGCTGTCGAGATAATCGTAGAAGATGCCGCCGACGCCGCGCGGCTCGTTGCGATGCGGCAGGAAGAAGTACTCGTCGCACCATTCCTTGAAGTTCGGATGGCAGGCCGGATCGTGCGCGTCGCAGGTGGCGCGCAGCGCGGCGTGGAAGTCGCGCGTGTCGGGCTCGTGCGGCACCATCGGCGTGAGGTCGGCGCCGCCACCGAACCAGCTTCGGGTCGTCACGATGTAGCGCGTGTTCATGTGAACCGCCGGCACCTTGGGCGACTGCATGTGGGCCACCAGCGAGATGCCGGCTGCGAAGAAGCGGGGGTCCTGCGCGGCGCCGGGGATCTGGGCGCGGAACTCGGGGCTGAACTCGCCGAACACGGTCGAGATGTTGACGCCGACCTTCTCGAACACGCGGCCGCGCATCAACGACATGGTGCCGCCGCCGCGATCCTCGCCGTTCTCGCCCTTGTCGCGCTGCCAGGTCTTGCGCTCGAAGCGGCCGGGCGCCCTGTCGCTGTGGGTGCCCTGAAGCTCGTTCTCGATCTTCTCGAACTCGGCACAGATGCGGTCGCGCAGGCCGGCGAACCAGGTCGCGGCCTCTTCCTTGCGACGGGCGATCGTCGCCTCGTCGGGCAGGGGCGAGGGGCCGTTGGGGCCGGTGGCGGTGCGGGTTGGCTTGGCGGTCATGCGAGCTTTTCGAATCCCGAGGTCTGGCGAAGGGCCTCGCTCAATACCATCGCGGCCGACAGGGCGACATTGAGCGACCTCGCCCCGGCCTGGAGCGGGATCCGGACGCGCAGATCGGACCTTTCATGGACCTCGGGCGGCACTCCGGCGCTTTCGCGGCCGAGCAGGAGGATGTCGTCAGCCTGGAAAATCGCCTCTGGGAGCCTGGTCGCCCCGGCCGTCGAGAGCAAAACCAGCCGGCCTGGGGGCCGCTCCCGGCAGAACGCAGCCCACGACGCATACCGGGTCAGGCGGGCCAGATCGTAGTAGTCCATGGCCGCTCTGCGGATTCTCTTGTCGTCCAAGGGGAAGCCGCAGGGCTCGATCACGTCCAGCGGCACGCCCATGCCAGCCGACAGGCGGATGAAAGCGCCCAGGTTCTGGGGAATATCCGGCTCGAAAAGGGCCAAACGCATGAACTTTTCCCGTTGATCCGCATCGCGAAAGTGACTTTTCTGCGGCACGCTGTCACAGAATGCCGCTCACCGGGCCTGCGACCAACAGAGCCTTGAAACAAAAGGGGCATTCCCGGCTATATACCCGCCATCTCCTCGGGGGGACGGAAGAGAGTAATCATGGCTTCTTCAAGCACGACGGCACACGGGCACAGCGAACCGACGCGGCGCGACTTCCTCATGGTCGCGACGGGCGCTCTTGGCGCTGTCGGCGCTGCGGCCGTCGCATGGCCGTTCATCAATAACCTCAATCCCGCCGCGGACACGCTGGCCCTGTCGACCATCGAGGTGAACGTCACGCCGATCGCGGTCGGCCAGGCGGTCACCGTGAAGTGGCGCGGCAAGCCGGTGTTCATCCGGCATCGCACCGAGGCCGAAATCAAGGAAGCCGAGGCTGTGCCGATGTCACAGCTTCCGGATCCCGAGACCGACAACAAGCGCGTGACCGACACCGCCAAGAAGGTCCGGCCGGAGTGGCTGATCATGATCGGCGTCTGCACCCATCTGGGCTGCGTGCCGCTCGGCAACAAGGCGGGCGATCCCAAGGGCGAGTACGGCGGCTGGTTCTGCCCCTGCCACGGCTCGAGCTACGACACGTCGGGCCGCATCCGCAAAGGGCCGGCGCCGAAGAATCTCGTGGTTCCGGAATACCTGTTCACTTCCGACGCCCTCGTCCGCATCGGCTGATCGACCAGATCGCCCGCTCAGATCTCGCTGGAGTTCCCAGAATGGCCTCGTCTCACGGCACGCCGCCGGTCTTCAATAACAAGGTGATCTCCTGGATCGATCACCGGTTGCCGATCTTCTCGTATATCGAGAAGGAGTATCACACGTTCCCGACGCCTCGGAACTTCAACTACTTCTGGAACTTCGGCGCGATCGCCACGGTGATGCTGGTCCTCATGATCGCCACCGGCATCGTGCTCGCGACCAACTACACGCCGCACGTGCTGATGGCCTTCGACGCCGTCGAGCGCATCGACCGCGACGTGCCGCAGGGCTGGCTGATCCGCGACCTGCACATGAACGGCGCCTCTTTCTTCTTCATCGCCGTCTACATCCACATCTTCCGCGGCATGTACTACGGCTCCTACAAGGCGCCGCGCGAACTGCTGTGGATCCTGGGCGTGGTCATCTTCCTGCTGATGATGGCGACGGCCTTCATGGGCTACGTGCTGCCGTGGGGCCAGATGAGCTTCTGGGGCGCCACCGTCATCACCAATCTGTTCTCGGCGATCCCGGTCGTCGGCGAGTCGATCGTGGTCTGGCTGTGGGGCGGCTTCGCCGTCGACAACCCGACGCTCAACCGCTTCTTCGCGCTGCACTATCTGCTGCCGTTCATCATCGTGGCGGTGGTCGCGCTGCACGTCGTGGCGCTGCACGTCCACGGTTCGAACAACCCGACCGGTATCGACCCGAAGGGCCCGCAGGACACCGTCCCGTTCCATCCGTACTACACGATGAAGGACGGCTTCGGCGTCATGGTGTTCCTGATCGTGTTCGCCGCGTTCGTCTTCTTCGCGCCCGACTATCTGGGCCATCCGGACAACTACATTCCGGCCGACCCGCTGGTCACGCCCGCGCACATCGTGCCGGAATGGTACTTCCTGCCGTTCTACGCCATCCTGCGCGCCATCCCCGACAAGCTGGGCGGCGTGCTGGCGATGTTCGGCGCCATCGCGGTGCTGTTCATCCTGCCGTGGCTCGACACGTCGCGCGTGCGGTCCTGCACGTTCCGGCCGATCTACAAGTGGTTCATGATGTTCCTGGTGGTCGACGTGATCGTCCTGGGGATCTGCGGCTCCAAGCCGGCGGAAGGCTTCTGGGTGCCGCTGTCGCAGCTCGCGACGCTCTACTACTTCGCCCACTTCCTCGTGCTGCTGCCGATCCTGGGCAAGATCGAACGGCCGTTGCCATTGCCTCCCAGCATCGCCGACGCGGTGCTCAAGAAGAAGGCGGTTTAAGAGCCATGCGCAAGCCGTTCGCCCGCAATCTCCTGGTCTCTGGCGCCATCGCGCTCGCAGCCTTCGCCACCGGCACCGTCGCCATCGCGGCCGGCGGGACCGAGCCGCCGCCGGCCAGGAAGTGGCACTTCCAGGGGCCATTCGGCACCTACGACCGTGCTTCGGCCCAGCGTGGCTTCCAGGTCTACCAGGAAGTCTGCGCTGCCTGTCATTCGCTGTCGCTGGTGGCCTACCGCAACCTGACCGACCTCGGCCTGACCGAGAACCAGGTGAAGGGCCTGATCAAGGACATCTCCGTCTCCGATCTCAACGACGACGGCGCCCCGGTCGACCGGCCGGCCCGTCCCTCGGATCGGTTCAAGAAGCCGTTCCCGAACCAGGCCGCCGCGGCCGCCGCCAACAACGGCAAGGCGCCGCCCGACCTCAGCGTCATCGTCAAGGCGCGCCAGTACGGCCCCGATTTCATCTACGGCATCCTCACGGGCTACGTTCCGTACGACAAGCTGACGCCCGAGCAGATCAAGGAGTTCGACGTCAAGAAGGACGACAACTTCAACAAGTACTTCCCGGGCCACAAGATCGCCATGGCGCCGCCGCTGGCAGACGACAAGGTGACCTACGCCGACGGCACCAAGGCCACGCTCGACCAGCAAGCCGCCGACGTTACCGAGTTCCTGGCCTGGGCGTCCGAGCCGCACATGGAAGACCGCAAGCGCACCGGCGTTCGCGTCATCCTGTTCCTGCTGGCCCTGGCCGGCCTGATGTATGCCGTGAAGCGCACGGTGTGGGCCGACAAGCACTGATCAAGGGAGCGCGCCACTCCAGTGGCGCATTCATGAGCGCCACTGGAGTGGCGCGCTCCTATGAAAGTTTGAGTCGCTTTTCGATCGCCTCGTAGCGCTGGATCAGCCGGCGGGCGCGATCGATCACCGGGATGTCGATCATCTTGCCATCGACCGAGAACGAGCCGCGGCCCTCAGCCGCGGCTTTTTCGTCAGCCGCGATCAGCTTCCTCGCATAGGCGACTTCGTCCGCCGTCGGCGTGAACGCTTCGTTCAGCGCACCGACCAGGCCGGGATGGATGCAGGTGCCGCCCGAGAAGCCGAAACGGCGCGCCCGTTCGGCGCTCTTCCTGTAGGCCTCGGGGTCGGAGTAGTCGGCGACCGTTCCCAGGATGCCGATCATCGACAGGCCATGTGCCTGCGCGGCGAACGACACCATGCGCTTGGGCAGTTCGAGCGTCTCGTCGGTCGGCACCGAGCCCGTCTCCAGCGCGAAATCCTCGCCGCCGAGCATCATGGCGACGAGGCGCGGGCCGCGCTCTGCGATGTCGGCGAGTTCGGGCAGCGCGCGCGGATGCTCGATCATGGCCGCGAAGCCGATGCCGCCCACCGGCAGGCCGCGCTCGCGTTCCAGGTCGCTCACCACCTCGTCGAGCAGGCGCAGATGCTGCACGCCCTCGGTCTTGGTGACGAACAGGGCCGACAGGCCCGGCCGCACCGCCGCCTCGATGTCGGGGATCGCCAGCCGCAGTGGCCGGTTGATGCGCACCGCGACGTCGGCGCCGCCGCGCACCACCTTCTTCATGGTCTCCGGCAGCATCGCGCGCGCCTCGGGCTTCTGCGCGGGCTGCACGCTGTCCTCGAGATCGACCAGCACGCAGTCGGCACCGCGTTCGTGTGCCTTGTCGATGAACTTCGGGACGTTGCCGGGAACGTAGAGGATCGAGCGCCAGACGGGCGGGACGGGCCGGTTCACTTCTTCTTCCCTTTGGAGATCACACCAGACGCGCAGAGCTTGTCGTATTCGGCGGCGCCCAGCATCGGCTTCAGCAGCGCCTCGTTCTGCTCGCCGACCTTGGGTGCGGCGCTCTTCAGGGCGCCCGGCGTCCCGGACATGCGCGGCACGACCGGATGGGTGGGCAATTCGCCCATCTCCTCGTCCTCGATCTCGATCAGCGATTCGCGCTCCAGCACATAATCGTCCTGCACGATCTGGGAAATGTCGTAGACCGGGCCGATCGTGACGCCAGCCTCGTCGAAGTAGCGCAGGTTCTCGTCGAGATCGCGGGCGCCGATGAATTCGCCGATGATCCGGTCGAGCTCGACGCCATTGCGCACGCGCTCGATGTTGGTCGAGAAGCGCGGATCGTCCGCCAGTTCCGGCCGGCCGATCTTGGCGAGCACGCGCATCGCCATGCCCTGTGTCGAGGCCGAGAGGCAGACCCAGCTTCCGTCCCTGGTCTGGTAGACGTTGCGCGGCGCGGCATTGGTCGAGCGGCTGCCGGTGCGGATCTTCACCTCGCCGGTCAGGCGGTGGTTGGCGGCCTGCGGACCCAGCATCGAGAAGAGCGGGTCGAACAGCGGCAGGTCGAGCACCTGGCCCTTGCCGCCGTTCATCTCGACCTCTCGCAGCGCGACCAGGACGGCGCCGTAGCCGTTCAGGGCGGCCATGCAGTCGGCGAGATACATCGGCGGCAGGACGGGCTCGCGATCGGCGAAGCCATTCATCGACGCGAAGCCGCTATAGCCCTCGATCAGCGTGCCGAACCCCGGCTTGTGGCGATAGCGTCCGTCCTGGCCCCAGCCGGAGATGCGCAGGATCACCAGCTTCGGATTGATCGCGTGCAGTTCGGCCGGCGAGAGGCCCATGTCTTCCATGACGCCCGGCCGGAAGCTCTCGACCAGGATGGCCGCGGTCTTCGCCAGTTCGCGCACGATGGTGCGGCCGGCATCCGAGCGCAGGTCGAGCCCGACGCTCTTCTTGTTGCGGCTATAGACCTTCCACGCCGTCTCAACGCCCTTGACGCGCCACGAGCGCAGCGTGTCGCCTTCGGGCGGCTCGATCTTGATGACCTCGGCGCCGAAGTCTGCGAGCTGGAGCGTCAGTACGTTGCCGGCGACCAGCCGCGACAGGTCGACGACGCGGACCCCGTTCAGGGGGCCGCGCGCCTCGGGCGTGAATGATTTCTTGGCGGGACGTTTGGTGGGCATCTTGGATCGAAAATCCTGTCACCCCGAGCGTGGCTCGGGGTGACATTGGTGGTGGGAACGGCGTCGCGCGTCAGCCGACGTGCTTTGCGAACAATTCGAGCGTGCGCTCCATCGCCTTCTTCGAGGCGGCGGCGTCCCAGCTGCCGCGTTCGTCGCAATGGAAGCCGTGATCGGCCGGATAGTCGAAGATCTCGACGTTGGGATGCAGCGCGCGCAGCTCGTTCACGTGCGCCATCGGGATGTGCATGTCCTTGTCGCCGAAATGAAGCTGCGTCGGCACGGTCGGCTTCTCGGCCTTCGCGCCGTGGATGCCGCCGCCGTAGTAGGCGGAAACCGCGTCGGGCTTGAGCCGGGTCGCGGCCAGCCAGCTGATCGTGCCGCCCCAGCAGTAGCCGGTCACGCCGACCTTCTTCACGCCGCGCTTCTTCAGCTCGTCCATCGCCGCCTGGACGTCCTGCACGGCCTTGTCGGTGAAGCCCGGCGTCATGACGTAGCCGCGGCCCTCGGCGATGGTGTCGGGCGTATAGCCCAGCTCGATGCCGGGCTTGATGTGGTCGAAGAAGCGCGGCGCGAGGGCGAGGTAGCCTTGCGCGGCGAACTTGTCGGTCACGGCCCGGATGTGCTGGTTGACGCCGAAAATCTCCTGGATGACCACGATGCCGCCCTTCGGCGTGCCGGCCGGGGTGGCCAGGTAGGCGCCGATCTCACCGGCGGCAGACTTAAGACGGATATCTTCGCCCATGAATATTCCTCCCTCTGTGGCCGGCATTGGACCATGGTAAGCCGGCGCCGTTCAAGGAATCCGAGCCATGTATCTCCCCAAGCATTTCGCAGGCGACGAAGCGGTCGGCCGGGAAGTCATGCAGGCCCATAGCTGGGCGCTGCTGATGACGGCCGACGAGAGCGGCGCGCCTTTCGCGACCCATCTGTCCCTGCTCTGGCAGGACGACGGCAGCGAGCACGGCGCGCTGATCGGCCATCTGGCCCGCGCCAATCCCCACTGGAGGCTGTTCGAGCGGCCGGCGGAATCGCTGGCGCTGTTCTGGGGACCGCACGCCTATGTCTCGCCGACCTGGTACGCGCCGGGGCCGAAGGTGCCGACCTGGAACTATGTCACCGTCCATGCCTATGGCCGGCCGCAGATCGTCGAGGACACTGAGGGTGTGCTCGACGTGCTGACGAAGCTCTCGACGGCCTACGAAGGCGCGGACGCCTCGTCGTGGAACCTCGACCGCCTGCCGCCGGGCAACGCCGAAGCCCAGACTCGCGGCATCGTCGCCTTCCGGATGCCGATCGTGCGGACGCAGACCAAGATCAAGCTCAGCCAGAATCGCGACCTTGAGGATCGCACGCGCGTGATCGCGAAGCTGGAGGACAGCGACAGCCAGGACGCGCAGGCCACCGCCCGCTGGATGAAGCGTATGCTGCCGTGACACACGCTCTGCATTCTCTTTACATCGGGTGAGCCATCGGCCAATTTCCTGCGCAAACTGTGGAGGAAACAAAATGACGATTCGTCGCCGTGGTCTCGTGAAGCGTGGTCTGGGAACCGTGATTGCTGCCGGCGTCGGCATGCCGCTCTATCTGCCGGCCGCCCGCGCGCAGGCCTATCCGAACAAGCCCATCACCTTCATCGTCCCGTGGCCCGCCGGCGGATCGAGCGACATCACGCTCCGCGCCATGTGCGAGCGCGCCGGCAAGGTGCTGGGCCAGCCGTTCCAGATCGACAACAAGGGCGGTGCCTCGGGCACGCTGGGACCGGCAACGATGGCCGCCACGGCCCGGCCCGATGGCTACACCCTCTCGCAGCTCCCGATTTCCGTGTTCCGCCTGCCGGTGATGCAGAAGACGGCGTTCGATCCGCTGAAGGATTTCACCTACGTCTCGCATCTCAGCGGCTACACGTTCGGTGTCACGACGGCGGCCGACCAGCCCTACAAGACCTTCAAGGACGTGATCGAGTACGCCAAGGCCAATCCGGGGAAGGTGACCTACGGCACGCCGGGCGCCGGCACGTCGCTGCACATCGGCATGGAGCGCATCGCCGCCCAGGCCGGGATCAAGTGGACCATGGTGCCGTTCAAGGGCGGTGCCGAAACCAATGCCGCCGTGCTGGGCAAGCACACCACGCTGCAGGCCGATTCGACGGGCTGGAAGCCGCTGGTCGACGCGGGCCAGTTGCGCCTGCTGTGCGTCTGGACGGAGAAGCGCACCAAGAACTGGCCCGACGTGCCGACCCTGAAGGATCTCGGTTTCGACATGGTGTTCGACTCGCCGTTCGGCATGGGCGGCCCGAAGGGCATGGACCCGGCAACGGTCAAGAAGCTCGACGAGGCCTTCAAGATCGCGCTCGAGGACAAGGAAGTGATCGCGACTCTCGAGAAGTACGACATGTCGCCGCGCTACATGCCGGCCGCAGCCTATGACAAGTTCGCGCGCCAGCTTTACGCTGAGGAAAAGGCGGCCCTGGAGAAGCTGGGACTCGCCGCCAAGAGCTAGCGGAAAAAGCAAAGGGAGGCGTTCATGCGTCGTCGTTCTTTCATCGCGGCGTCGGGGGCGGTCGCGTCTGCCGCGTTTGCACCGACACTCGTGCAAGCGCAGGGCGCAAAGGACTTCCCCAGCAAGCCGATCACGCTGATCATGCCGTGGCCGGCGGGCAGCGGCGTCGACCTCTGGCATCGCGCCATGGCCGATGCCGCCGGCAAGCTGCTGGGCCAGCCGGTGGTCGTCGACAATCGCACCGGCGGCGCGGGCACGACCGGTCCGGCCAGCATGGCCGCGACCGCCAAGCCCGACGGCTACACGATCGCGCAGATGCCGGTGACGATCTTCCGCCTGCCGCACATGCAGAAGACGCCCTACGATCCGATGAAGGATTTCACCTGGATCCTCCATACCTCGGCCTACACGTTCGGCGTGGTGGTGCGCGCCGATTCTCCTCTCAAGACCTTCCAGGACGTGATCGCCTTCGCCAAGGCGAACCCCGGCAAGTTCACCTATGCGACGCCGGGCGCCGGCAGTTCGCTGCATATCGGCATGGAGCAGATCGCCCTTAAGGCCGGCGTGAAGTTCACCCACGTTCCCTTCAAGGGCGGCCCGGAGGGCTGGGCTGCCCTGGAGGGCGGTCATGTCATGGCCGACGCCGACGCGACCGGCTGGGCACCGCTCGTCGATGCCGGCAAGTTCCGCCTGCTCTGCATCTGGACGCAGGAGCGCAGCCCGCGCTGGCCGGATGCGCCGACGCTCAAGGAGCTGGGCTTCGACCTCACGCTCGACTCGCCATTCGGGCTCGCGGGGCCGAAGGGCATGGATCCCGCCGTGGTGCAGAAGCTGCACGACGCCTTCAAGGCCGCCCTCGACGATCCCAAGGTGGCCGAACTGATGGTCAAGTACGACTATCCCAAGCGCTACATGAACAGCGCCGACTACGCGAAGTTCGCCAAGCAGCAGTATGACGAGCAGCGCGACGTCGTGGAGCAGCTCGGACTCGCCAAGAAGAGCTGAGCATGCTGCGGCGCGCGGAATTCTGGGGGGGCCTGTTCTGGCTGGCCCTCGGGGCCTTTGTCACCTGGCAGGGCTGGTTGCTGGAACTCGGGACTTTGCGTGAGCCAGGTTCGGGTTTCGTCTTCTTCTGGCTGGGCCTGTTCATTTCCGCGTTGGCGTTTTCGATCGCCCTGTCCGGTGCGCGCGGCAAAGGCCCGTTGCTGGGCGATCTGTGGCAGGGCGCGCGCTGGCGCAACGTCGTGATGGTGATCGGCGCCCTGATCGTCTTCGGCGCGCTGTTCCAGCAACTGGGCTTCGTGCTCTGCAGCCTGGCGCTGCTGCTGTTCCTGATGACCTTCGTCGATCCGGTGCCGCCGAAACTGTCGATCCCGATCGCCCTGGGGGCGTCGGTCGGCGTCTGGTACGTGCTGGAAAAGGTCCTGCTGGTGCAGCTTCCCAAGGGAAGCTGGCTCGAGGACGTCCCCTATCTCTCCTGGCTGGCGGGCTGAGCGATGGACGTCCTCTCCGGTCTCGCCCAGGGCTTTGCGGTCGCGCTCGACCCGATCAATCTCCTCTACTGCTTCATCGGCGTTTTCATCGGCACGCTGGTCGGTGTGCTGCCAGGCATCGGCCCGATCTCGGCGATGTCGCTTCTGCTGCCGGTGACGCTCTCGGGCTCGCCGGAGTCCGGCATCATCATGATGGCCGGCATCTACTACGGCTCGATGTATGGCGGCTCGACCACGGCCGTGCTGGTCAACATTCCGGGCGAAGCGGCATCGGTGGTGACCTGCATCGACGGCCACGAGATGGCCAAACGCGGCCGCGCCGGTCCGGCGTTGGGCATCGCGGCTCTGGGATCGTTCGTCGCCGGCACCTTCGCGATCGTGGCGCTGATGCTCGTGGCGCCGCTGCTGGCCAAGGTGGCGGTGGCGTTCGGCCCGCCGGAATATTTCAGCCTGATGGTGCTCGGCCTCACCATCCTGTCGTTCCTGACGCAGGGCTCGATGGCCAAGGCGCTGCTGATGGCGGCGGTCGGCGTGGTGATCGGACTGATCGGGCTCGACCAGATCAACGCCATGCCGCGCCTCACCTTCGACCGTCTCGAACTGGTCGACGGCATCGGCCTCGTGCCTGTCGTCATGGGCCTGTTCGGCGTGGCGGAAATCCTGGCGAACATCGAGCAGCAGATCCGCCGCGACATCGTGCAGTCCCGGATCGGCAGCCTCTGGCCCTCCCGCGAGGATCTGAAGGCCAGCGCCGGTCCCGTCGGCCGCGGCACGCTGCTCGGCTTCCTGCTGGGCGTGCTGCCCGGCGGCGGCGCGGTGATCGCATCCTTCGCCTCCTACGCGATCGAAAAGAAGCTGTCGCGCACGCCGGAGCGGTTCGGCAAGGGCGCCATCGAGGGCGTCGCGGGCCCCGAGGCCGCCAACAATGCGGCGGCCGGGGGCGCCTTCATCCCGCTGATGACACTCGGCATCCCGCCCAACGTCATCATGGCGCTGCTGCTGGGTGCCTTCGTGATCCACGGGCTGCAGCCCGGGCCGCTGATGATGAGCCAGAACCCCAAGGTCTTCTGGGGCATCGTCGCCAGCATGTATGTCGGCAACATCATGCTGCTGGTGCTGAACATGCCGCTGATCGGCATGTGGGTTCAGGTCCTGAAGGCGCCCTACAGGATCCTGTTCCCGCTGATCCTGATGTTCTGCATCGTCGGCGTCTTCGCCTCGGGCAACGCCGTGTTCGACGTGTTCGTGATGATCGGCACCGGCCTGCTGGGCTATCTCATGCGCAAGTTCGGCTACGAGGCGGCGCCCCTGGTGCTGGCCTTCGTGCTGGGTCCGATGCTGGAGAACAACCTGCGCAAGTCGCTGATCCTGAGCCAGGGATCGTTCGAGATCTTCGTCGTGCGGCCGATTTCGATCGCCTGCCTCGCGCTGGCGGCATTGCTGCTGATCGCGCCGCTTCTTCCCGCGCTCCGCAAGAAGCGCGAGAAGGTGGCACTCGACGTGACCGAGTAGGATTGAAACCCTAAAAAAGTAAGTGGATTTGCGCCTCTGATCGCGGCCGGCCGTTCCGGGGCAGGTCGGGGTGCCTGCTCGGCCGCACATGCTGATGAAGCAGTCTCGGACATTCCTGCTCGGACCGTGAAGCCGCAGCGCCATGCCGCGTCCCCCTGTTGCATGCGATTCCAGAATCCAGCACGCTTGGGCGATCCAGCCGTGGGAAGCTGGTCAATTGTGTGAGGATGCATTGCACTCGGTTTGGACGGACGTCGTCACGGCGGCGCTGAACGAGGTGCGTTATGGGGTGGTACTGCTCGATAGGTCCCTTAACGCCCTCTTCATCAATCGCGCCTTCCACGAAATGTGGGCTTTGCCCCTGCCTCGATCGGGCAGGACCTACACATTCAGAGATTTGATGGAGCACGGTCAGCAAACGTCTGCTTACCAAGTATCTTCAGAGGAAATGCGTCGATACGTCGAACAACGCATCGTCCTGGTCGAAGCCGGCACTCAGCCGCCGATGCAGTTGCCCCTGGCGGACGGTCGCACGCTGAGTTTCGAATGCATCGCCCTCCCTGACGGAGGACGAATGCTGACATACACGGACATTACCGATCACGTGCATGCGATTGCACAACTGCGCGAGTTGGCGACGATCGACGACCTGACGAAATTGCTCAATCGGCGGCAATTCCTGGCCTCATTGGAAGCCGAGTACCGAAGATCTGTTCGAAGCAACGCCAATCTCTCCGTCCTCATGATCGATGCCGACAACTTCAAGCAGATCAATGACCGCCACGGCCATGCTGCGGGCGACACTGTACTGCGTGCCCTGGCCGAACGTTGTTGCAGCGTGCTCCGGAAGTCGGATGTCGTCGGCCGCGTGGGCGGCGAGGAGTTCGCCGCAACGCTTGCCGAGACGGATCTACAGGCAGGGTATGAAACGGCAGAGCGCCTGAGGCGCGTGGTCGAAAGACATCCAGTGGAACTGGGAGGTAGTCCCATATCCGTAACCGTCAGCCTCGGCGTAGCGGCGCGGGAAGGAAAAGTCGTTGATCCTCAGGAACTGCTGAAGCTGGCCGACCGCGCCCTGTATGAGGCCAAAGCCACCGGCCGCAACAAAGTCATTGCGCATCGGAGCCGGTAACGACGCGGCCGGCGACGACCAAGACGGCGGGCGCAGCAGTTGCGGTTTCGCGTCGCCTCTCTTCAAGAAGTGGGACATCGGCCTGCTACGGGCGTCGCGCTACGGCTTGCTGACGGTGCTTGTGGATCGCGATGGAGGCCGTGCAAACTCGTAATGGAAACGCCACGATCGCCGGTTACCAGACAGGCTGTTTCCAGGAGTGGACATGGCCGCGCAGAGCGACGACTTCATCGATCCTGACGATATCGGCGTGAATGCCAGCACCGAGCCGTCGATCGGCGAATTGATCGAGCGGCGCCTCAGCCGGCGCGACGCGTTGCGCGGTCTCGCGGGCGTGGGTGTCGCTGCCTCGCTCGGCAGCCCGTTCGCCATCACCGACGCGCAGGCTCAGATGAACGGCCCTTCGACGCTCACGTTCAAGGAACTCGCGCACACGCTCGACGACACGCAGCATGTCGCCGAAGGCTACGAGATGCAGGTGCTGATCCGCTGGGGCGATCCCATCATCGGCGGCGGCGCGGCCTTCGATCCCGCGGCGCTGACGGCGGCGGAGCAGGAGAAGCGGTTCGGTTACAACAACGACTATCTCGGCCTTTATCCGCAGCCGGCCGGCAGCCGCGGTGGCGACCGCTTCCTGATGGTCGCCAACCACGAATACACGAACGCGAACCTCATGTTTCCCGGCCTCGGCGCCGGTCGCAGCGCCGCGCTCAAGGCCACCAAGGATCAGGTGGCGGTCGAGATGGCGTCGGTCGGCGGTGCGATCATTGAGATCGTGCGCGAGGGCGCCGGCTGGAAAGTCGTGCCCGACAGCAGGTTCGCGCGCCGTCTCACGGCCACGACGCCGATGCAGATCTCGGGGCCGGCTGCGGGCCACGACAAGATGAAGACGTCCGCCGATCCCACGGGTACGCGCGTGCTGGGCACCTTCGGCAATTGCGCGGGCGGCAGCACGCCCTGGGGCACGTGGCTGACCTGCGAGGAGAATTTCCACTTCTACTTCGACGGCGATGCGGCGCGGTTGGCCGATACCGAGCTCGGCAAGCGCTACGGCGTGGCCAAGGCGACCAATGCCTGGGGCCAGCATGTCGACCGCTTCAACTTCGACAAGGAGCCGAACGAGCCCAACCGGTTCGGCTGGGTGGTCGAGACCGATCCCTACGACCCCAATTCACCGCCGATCAAGCGCACCGCGCTTGGCCGCTTCAAGCATGAGGGTTGCACCTACGCGCTGGCGAAGGACGGCCGTGTGGTGTTCTACAGCGGCGACGACGAGCGCTTCGAATATGTCTACCGGTTCGTCACGTCGAAGCCGTGGAACCCGAACGACCGGGCGGCCAACAAGAACCTGCTGGACGAGGGCACGCTCGCGGTCGCGCGTTTCGATGCCGACGGCAAGGTCGAGTGGCTGCCGCTGGTCCAGGGGCAGGGCCCGCTGACGGACGCGAACGGCTTCGCGACCCAGGGCGACGTGCTTGTGAGGACGCGGCTGGCGGCCGACCTGCTCAAGGCGACGCCGATGGACCGGCCCGAAGACATCGAGACCAATCCGGTCAACGGCCGTGTCTACGTCGTGCTGACCAACAACGGCCGGCGCAAGGCCGATCAGGTCGACAAGGCCAATCCGCGTGCCGCCAACGATCATGGCCATATCCTCGAGATTGCGCCGAAGGACGGCGATCATGCTGCGCCGGAAGGCACCTGGTCGATTTTCCTGCTGGGCGGCAAGCCCGGGCAGGATGCCGGCGCGCGGTATCATCGCGCGACGTCGGAGAATGGCTGGCTGAGCTGTCCCGACAACATCGCCTTCGACAGCAAGGGCAGGATCTGGATCGCGACCGATGGCGGTCCCGCGGCCGCCGGCATCGCCGACGGCCTCTATGCCGCCGACACGGTGGGCTTCGGCCGGGCGCTGACGCGCTGCTTCTACCAGGCGCCGACGGGCGCGGAAGTATGTGGGCCGATCTTCACACCCGACGACACCACGTTGTTCCTCGCCATCCAGCATCCCGGCGAGGATCGCGGATCCTCCTTCGAAAAGCCCTCGACGCGCTGGCCCGATTTCAAGCCCGGCATGCCGCCACGGCCATCGGTGATCGCGATCACGAAGAAGGGTGGAGGGACGATCGGATCGTAAGAGAAGGATCCCTCGCTACGCTCGGGATGACACGATTTCTTTGTCATCCCGAGCGTAGCGAGGGATCCTTATCCATTCTGCACCGAGTGAGCTCTCGCGCTTGATTACAAGCGCTGCCGCTCACCGGTTCAATGTTTATCCCGCCGCAGGCGCGTCAAACATTGAACCTGAAATGAAACACGTCGCCGTCCTTGACGGCGTATTCCTTGCCTTCCAGCCGCAGCTTGCCGGCATCGCGCGCGCCGGCCTCGCCATTCAGGGCGATGTAGTCGTCGTAGGCGATCGTCTCGGCGCGGATGAAGCCCTTCTCGAAGTCGGTATGGATGACGCCGGCCGCCTGCGGCGCGGTGGCTTCACGGCGCACCGTCCAGGCGCGCGCTTCCTTCGGGCCCACCGTGAAGAACGTCACGAGGTCGAGCAGCGCGTAGCCCGCGCGCACGACGCGGGCGAGGCCGGTTTCCGCGAGGCCGAGCGAAGACAGGTAGTCGCTCTGGTCCTCGGCCGGGAGCTGCGCCACCTCGGCCTCGATGGCGGCCGAGATCACGACCGACGGCATGCCGCGCGACGTGGCGAAAGCCTCGGCCTTGGCGCTGTACTCGTTGCCGGTGGCGGCCGAGCTTTCCTCGACGTTCAGCACGTACATCATCGGCTTGGCGGTGATGAGTTGCAGGCGCGAGAAGATCGCGCGCTCGTCGTCGCTGAGTTTGGCTTCGCGGGCCGGCTTGCCGTCGCGCAGCGCGTCGAGCGCCTTCTTCACGACCGGCACCTCGGCGCCCGATTCCTTGTCGCCGCCCTTGGCCTTCTTCTCGAGGTTGGGCAGGCGCTTCTCGAGGCTGTCCATGTCGGCCAGCATCAGCTCGGTCTCGACGACCTCGGCGTCGCTCACCGGATCGACCTTGCCCGAGACGTGCGTGACGTCGCCGTCCTCGAAGCAGCGCAGCACGTGGACGATCGCATCGACCTCGCGGATGTTGCCCAGGAACTGGTTGCCCAGCCCCTCGCCGCGGGAGGCGCCCTTCACCAGGCCGGCGATGTCGACGAATTCGAGCTGGGTGTTGATGATCTTGGCCGAGCCCGCGATGGCCGCGAGCTTGTCGAGCCGGGGATCGGGCACGGCGACTCGGCCGACATTCGGCTCGATGGTGCAGAACGGATAGTTGGCGGCCTGCGCTGCCTGCGTGGCGGTCAGCGCATTGAACAGGGTCGACTTGCCGACGTTGGGCAGGCCGACGATTCCGCAATTGAAACCCATGTTCTACTCTTTGCTGTCCTGGGCGCCCCTGATGTCGAGGCGGGCCGGAAGATCGGGAGGCGGCGCGAGATGCGCCACCCGGCTCATGTATTTCTCGTCGGCCTTGGCGCCGCCTTCGACCAGCAGCGCCGATTCCTCGGCCAGCGCGTTCAGCACCTTGGGCAGCCACCCGTCCTTCGGGTCGCGCTCGTCGCGCTCGAAGTCGCGCAGCACCCAGTGCAGCACCAGGTCCTTGTGGCCGGGATGGCCGATGCCGATGCGGACCCGGCGGTAATCCTTGCCGACATGGGCGTCGATGTCGCGCAGTCCGTTATGCCCGCCGGCGCCGCCGCCCTTCTTCATGCGCACCTTTCCCGGTGCGATGTCGAGTTCGTCGTGGAAGACGACCAGCCGGTCGAGCGGCACCTTGAGGAAGCGCACGGCTTCGCCCACGGCCTTGCTCGATTCGTTCATGAACGTCATCGGCTTCAGGGCGATGACGCGCTCGCCGCCCAGATGGCCCTCGGCCACCTCGCCGTTGAAACGCGAACGCCAGGGGGAGAAGACACGGCGGCGGACGATCTCGTCCACCGCCATGAATCCCACGTTGTGCCGGTGCCCCGCATAGCGCGGCCCGGGATTGCCGAGCCCGACCAGCAGAAGCATCGACGGAGCGGAGCCTTCGCCCGCCCGTTACTTCTTCGCCGGAGCGGGCGCCTTGGCGCCTGCCGCCGGGGCCGCCGCCGCTGCACCCGCCGCCGGCGCCGCGCCTTCGGCCGGAGCTGCTTCCGTCGCGGCCGCTTCGCGGGCCACGGTCGGGGCGGCGATCGAGGCAACCGTCGCGTCCTTGTCGCGCGTCACGACCCGAACGCTCTCGGGGATGTTCAGCGTCGACATGTGGATCGAATGGCCGATCTCGAGACCGGTCAGGTCGACCTCGAAATACTCCGGAATGGAGCTGGCCTTGGTGCGCACGGTGATCTCGTGCAGCACCACGTTCAGCACGCCGCCACGCTTGATGCCGGGCGAGGCCAGCTCGTTGCGGAAGTGCACGGGCACCTGCACGGTGATGATCGACTCGGGGCCGATGCGCAGGAAGTCGAGATGGAGGGGCTTGTCCGTCACCGGATCGACCTGCACGTCGCGCGGCAGGACGTCGTAGTCCGTGCCATCGACGGCGATCTTCATCAGGTGATTGAAGTAGCCTTCCTTGTGAAGCTCGCGCTCGATCGTCTTCGGCTCGACGGCGATCATCACCGGGGGCTGCTTGTCGCCGTAGATCACGGCGGGAATCAGTCCATCGCGACGGCTGGAACGGGCGCCCCCTTTACCGGCCCGGTCCCTCGTCTTCGCGACGACTTTGGTCGTCTCTGCCATCTCACATCTCCTTGGGTTGCTCTGTCATCGCGGCGTGGCCTCCAGGGGTGCCCATCGCCGGATCTCTTGAATTTCCGGGTAAAGATTCTTCAGTCGAACAAGCTCGAAACCGATGCTTCGTCGGTGATGCGCTTCATCGCCTCGGCCATCAGCGTCGCGATACTGAGCGGCCGGATGTTCGGCGAGACGCGCACCGCCTCGGTGGGCATGATCGAATCGGTGATCACCATCTTCTCGATCGGCGAGGCCGCGACGCGGGCCACCGCACCGCCCGACAGCACGCCGTGCGTGATATAGGCCGAAACCGACGTGGCGCCCTGGTCCATCAGCGCCACCGCGGCGTTGCACAGCGTGCCGCCCGAATCGACGATGTCGTCGATCAGGATGCAGTCGCGGTTCTTAACGTCGCCGATCACGTTCATCACTTCGCTGACGCCAGCGGCTTCGCGGCGCTTGTCGATGATCGCGAGGTCGGCGTCGATGCGCTTGGCGATGGCGCGGGCGCGCACCACGCCGCCGGTGTCGGGCGACACGACAGTCAGGCTGCGGTTGGAAAAGGTCTCCTTGATGTCCTTCGAGAAGACCGGGCCGGCGTAGAGATTGTCGAGCGGGATGTCGAAGAAGCCCTGGATCTGGCCGGCATGCAGATCGAGCGTCAGCACGCGATGCGCGCCGGCATGGGTGATCAGGTTGGCGACCAGCTTGGCCGAGATCGGTGTGCGCGAGCCGGTGCGGCGGTCCTGGCGGGCATAGCCGAAATAGGGAATCACCGCGGTGATGCGGCGGGCGGAGCTGCGGCGCAGCGCATCGATGGTGATCAGCAGTTCCATCAGATGGTCGTTGGCCGGGAAGCTCGTCGACTGGATGACGAACACATCCTCGCCGCGGACGTTCTCGAGGATCTCGACGAAAATCTCGTTGTCGGAGAATCGTCGGATATTGGCCTTCACCAGCGGCAGGGCCAGCTTGGCGGAAATGGCTTCGGCCAGCGGTTTATTGCTGTTGCCGGTGAGAATCTTCATGGATCGCGTCCCTCGCGCCGGGGCGGGAAATCGTTAAGCCGTTGATCTAAAACGACAAAACGGCCATCCCGGGCCGCGACGGGGCGGAACATACCAATGAGTCGAAGGTCTGTAAACGCCCTGAAATCCGGGGGGTTCGCCGCCTCGCGGAAAGCGAAGTCACTTCTTCTGCGGCGCGTAGAAGATGCTGTCGATCTCGATGATGTCGCCGTCGAACAGCTTCCTGGCCTCGAACATGGTGCGCGGCGGGTAGGGCGGCTTGCCCCAGAGTTCGGCCTGCACCTTGTCGACCAGCGGCGCGATGGTGGCGAGGTCGCTCACGTAGATGGTGAGCCGCACGCAGTCCTGCAGGCTGGCGCCCTCCGACTGGGCGATCAGCCTGATGTTCAGGAAGGCCTGGCGGATACGCGCCTCGTTGCCCTCGACCAGCTTGTTGGTCGCGGGATCGACGCCCTGCATGCCGGCGACGAAAACGAAGTCGCCGGCCCGGGCGCCGAGGCTCCAGGTGCCCTCGGCCTTGATGGCGCCGGGCGGATCGAGCGTCCGCACACCATTAGGCGACTGCGCGGCCGCGACGCTTGCCGTCGCCGCGACCGCGAGGCTTGCGAAGGCGAGACGCCTCACGCGTGCGGATTGGCGACGAAGGGCCACTGCGTCTTGTCGGCCTTGGTGTAGGGCAGCAACGACCAGTCCGGCACCAGCGCGCCGGGGGCGGCGACATAGACTACCTCGCTGGCGATCGGCGCATAGGCGGCATGGAAATGCTGCATCGACTTCACGACGACGACCTTCTTGGTCGAGGGATCGATGCCGAGTTTGGTGAAGCAGTCCAGGCTGTGGCACTGCGAGCGCTTGGTGTTGACGATCACCGTCACGCCCTCGATCTGCAGCGCGGCCACGTCGCCGATCGGATTGGTGCCCTTGCGGGTGCCGCCGAACTGGATGAACACGTCCTTCTCGAGCTTCAGCACCCTGGCGCGCGCATCGACCGGCGGGCCGGATTGGGGGCCGAGCTTGCCGCCCAGCCGAATGTCGAGCTCGGCGCCTTCACCCACTTCGAAGGCGAGCTTCACGGCGCCGGGATCCCAGAACATGGCGATGGCCGCGTCCTTCACCTTGCCGTCGAGCAGCGCCTGCAGCACGAACGTCGAATCCGAGGCAGCGCCACCGCCGGCATTGTCCGACACGTCGGCCAACACCATCGGCTTCGGCAGATTGTGCGAGCTGACCCTCGCCATGGCGGCATCCAGCGTCACGTAGGGCGGCTGCGTCGCCTGGCGCATGGCGAAGAATTCCTGGCCGAGTTCCTTGGCGAGCTTCTCGGCCTTGGCCTTGTCACCATCGGTGACGGCGATGATGCGGCTGCTCATCTCCTTGATGTCCGACCACGGGAAGCCGTGCGCGATCGAGAGCGAGAGCACGCCGTCCTTGCCCTCCATGCCCATCAGCTTGTCGACGAAGCCGCGCATCGGCTCGCGCGTGGTGTGGAACACGCCGATCATGCGGCAGTCCCAGGTAGCCATCACCGGCCGGGTGCGGCCCTCGATGGCGCCTTCCATGACGTTGAACAGGTCGTCGGCGCGGTCCGACACGTCGACATGCGGGTATTCCTTGAACAGGACCAGCACCGTTGCGTCGCGCATCGTGCCTTCGCCGACGTTGCAATGAAGGTCGAGCTCGACGCCGACCGGAACGTCCGGTCCCACGACCTTGCGGACATGGGCGAGCAGGTCGCTCTCGCAGTCGTCGTAGCCTTCGGCGACCATGGCGCCGTGCATGGAGAGGAACACGGCATCGACCGGCATTGCCGCCTTGAGGTCGGTGATGATCTCGTCGCGGAACGCCTCGTAGACCTTCTTCACGGTCTTGCCGGCCGGCTGGGCGAAGGCGCAGAGGCTCTCGACCACCTGCCAGCCCTTGGCCTCGGAACGCTTGCGCCAGACGTCGAGCGGTGCGCCGAACATGGGGACGTTCTTGCCGTAGCTGCCCTTGCGGAACAGACAGGTCTCCTCGAACAGGCCGTGTCCGGTCGGGATGGAGGCGAAGGTATTGGTCTCCGTGCCGAGGCACGCGGTGAAGATCTTCTTCATTGGAACGAGTTACTCGCTGAACATTGGCTGGAACGCTGGGCCGAAGTGTACCGGCGCGGCACCGGCGGGCAAAGAGCGCAGGTTGTCGGTAAACCCGGGCGGGGTCATAGTACCGTTCGTTCCGGAGACTCCGCACATGAGCTGGCGACTTTAACGATCCTTCCTCGCCTGTCCCTCCAAGGGCCGGGCGCATCGCCGTCGCCGCTGCCTCTCTCGCCGGAATCTCTCGTGTCCCATCCTCTTCTCGTCGCGCCCATCGGGCGTTCGCTGCTGCGGCTCGCCGGTCCCACGACCGCGTTCATGGCGGTGCAGATCGGCGTCGTGCTGGCCGAGATCTGGCTGGTCGGGCGGCTGGGCAGCAGGTCGCTGGCGGCCTTTGCGCTGGTCTATCCCTTCGTCGTCATGGTGATGAACGTCTCCTCCGGCGGGCTGGGCGGCGCCGTCGCGGCGTCGATGGCGCGCGCGCTGGGCGGCCGCCGGCGGGAGGATGCGCAGGCGCTGGTGATCCATGCGATGGTGCTGGCGCTCGCCTTCGCCGCGCTCTGCACGCTGTTCGCCTGGACCGTGGCGCCGCTCCTCTACCGCATGATGGGCGGCGAGGGCGCCGTGCTTCGAGAGGCGCGCGCCTACAGCGATCTCTGGTTCAGCTTCGGCGTGCTCGTCTGGGCGACCAACTTCACGTCGGCCATTCTGCGGGGCGTGGGCAACACGGCTCTGGCGGCGCGGTTCGGCGTCGTGGGCTCCGTGGTCTATGTGCCGTTGGCGGCGTTGCTGGGGCTGGGCATTGGTGGCTGGCCGGGCTGGGGGCTCGCGGGCTTCGCGGCGGCCGGCGTCGCGGCTTCTGCCGTGTCGCTCGCGCTGTCGGTACGCGCGATCTGGGGCGGGCGGCTGGGCTTCATGCCCTCGCTCGGCGGGCGCGGCCTGCAGCGTCGCCTGTTCGCGGAAATCATGGGCGTCGGCCTCGCTTCCTCGTCCGTCACGGTGGTCGGCGGCATCGGCACGATGGTGCTGACCGGCCTGGTCGGCCGCTTCGGCACGTCGGCGCTGGCGGGCTACGCCATCGGCTCGCGTCTGGAGAATCTGATGGGGGCGATTTCCTACGGCATTGGCACTGGCATGCTGACCCTGATCGGCGTCGCCGCCGGCGCCGAGGGCTGGGCGCGGGCGCGCCGCGTCGCCTGGACCGGCAGCCTGTTCGCCGCCGCGGTGATCGGCACGATCGGCGGCGCGATCGCGCTCCTGCCGGAGCAGTGGTCGCTGCTGTTTGCGAGCGATCCCGCGACCATCGCCGCCTGCGTCGGCTATCTCACGCGCGCGGCGCCCTTCTACATCCTCTACGGCCTCGGCCTGACGCTGCATTTCGGCAGCCAGGGCGCCGGCCGCATGGGCGTGCCGGTCGCCGCCGTCCTGGTGCGGCTGGTCGTCACCGTCGGCGGCGGCTGGCTCGCGATCGAGTGGGGGCAGGGGCTCGACGCGCTGTTCTGGGCGATGGGGATCGGACTCGCCGCCTACGGCATCGTGATGGGTGGCATGCTGCTGCTGCGGCCCTGGCAGTCGCGCATGCCGGCGAAGCGCTAGGCCGCCAGGGCGCGATCCATCAACGCCGTCTTGCTGCCGCCCAGATCGGCCGAGCCGAACTGCGCGAAGGGCGCGCCGCCGAGCCGCGTCCCGGCATAGAGCGCGGCAAAAGGCGAGCCCGCTTCGACCAGCGCCGCCACGGCGGCGAGCTTGGCCAGGCTCTCGCAGACGAAGCGCGCGCGGCGTTCGGCTTCGCCCGACTTCAACAACCGCTCCAGCGCCTGGGCGAGCGGGCCGGCCTTGAACGCCTGGTCGGCGGTGCGCACGAGGCGCGAGAGCGTGTCGGTCGCGGCCTCGGGATGGCGGCCGGAGGCGCGCAGCACGTCGAGCGCCATCACGTTGCCCGAGCCTTCCCAGATCGCGTTGAGCGGCGATTCGCGGAAGTAGCGCGCAAGCGGCAGGTCCTCGGTATAGCCGTTGCCGCCGAGGCATTCGAGGGATTCGGAGACGAGCTGCGGCGTGCTCTTGCACACGAGGAACTTCACGGCGGGCGTCAGCAGCCGCGCATAGGCGGCTTCGCGCGGATCGTGGGCGGCGTGCTCGGCAGCGCGAACGAGTCGGAAGACCAGCGCGATCTGCGCTTCGAGTTCCAGCGCCATGTCGGCCGTGACGGCGCGCATCGAAGGCTGGTCGGCCAGCCTTCGCTGGAAGACCGAACGGTTGCGGATATGGTGCAGCGCCTGGCTGAGCGCGATGCGCGACTGGCCGGCCGAGGCGATGGCGCAGTCGAGGCGCGTCAGGTTCACCATCTCGATGATGGTGCGAATTCCGCCGCCCTCGGGGCCGACTCTCTCCGCCCAGGCGCCGTGGAACTCGACCTCGGAGGAGGCATTCGACTTGTTGCCGAGCTTGTCCTTCAGCCGCTGGAAGCGGATCGCGTTTTGCGATCCGTCGGGCCGGTGGCGCGGCATCAGGTAACAGGTGAGGCCGCCTTCCGCCTGCGCCAGCACGAGGAAGGCGTCGCACATCGGTGCCGACATGAACCATTTGTGGCCGCTGATCTCGACATGGCCGTCGTGCTTTGCCGCCGTGGTTATGTTGGCGCGCACGTCGGTGCCGCCCTGCCGCTCGGTCATGCCCATGCCGAGGGTCACGCCCTTCTTTTCCCACCACGGCAGCGGGCGCGGATCGTAGGTGCGCGTCTGGATCTTCGGCAGCCACTTCGCCAGCAATGCCGGCTCGGATCGCAGCGCGCCCACGCAGGCATGCGTCATGGTGATCGGGCACATGTGCCCGCTCTCGGCCTGCGTCGCGAGATAGAGGCGGACAGCGCGCGCCGACATCGGCGCCGGACCGTCGCTGCCGTCGTGGGCGGAGGCGTGGATGCCGTGGCCGATGCTCTTCTGCATCAGCGTGTGGTAGGCGGGATGGAATTCGACACGGTCGAGGCGGTTGCCCTTGGCGTCCATGGTGCGGAGCTTCGGCGGGTTCTCGTTGGCCACCCGCCCGAGATCGAGCGTGTCGCTGGTGCCGTAGTCCTTTCCGCAGGCCGACAGGGAAGCGAGATCGAGGCCCGCCCGCGCCGCTGCGTCGACCAGGGGCCGGTCGGCCGAGAACAGGTCGACGTCGCCGAAGGCCGGCGACTGGTTGAACGACGCGTCTTCGAGGAAGCCGGACATGCTCATCGGGCCAGTCTGAACCGGCTGTCCCGGGGAGGGCAAGCAGCCGGTCGCAGGCTGTGCTATGTGGCCGGCATGCAGCTCGATTCCCTTACCGCCGTCAGCTCCGTCGACGGCCGCTATCGCACCACCTCCGAGGCGCTGGCCGGCTATTTCAGCGAGTATGCGCTCATGAAGGCGCGGGTCGTCGTGGAGTGCGAGTATCTCGCCGCCCTCTCCGAGACCAAGGGCGTCGGCATGCGTCCGCTCACCGCCGCTGAAACGGAGATGCTGAAGGCGCTGCCCGACATCTCGGTCGAGGACGCGCGGATCATCCGCAAGTTCGAGCGCGAGGGCCACGCCGGCATTCCCGCCACCAACCACGACGTCAAGGCGGTCGAGTACTTCATCAAGCTGAAGCTCAAGGGATCGAGCCTGGCCGACGTGCTGGAATGGGTGCATTTCGCGCTCACTTCCGAGGACGTGAACAGCACCGCCCATGCGCTCTGCCTGCGCGGGGCCGTCGAGATGGTCATGCTGCCGTCGCTGGCCAAGGTCGCGAAGGAGATCGAGGGCCTCGCCCGGCGGCACGCCGACACCGCCATGCTGGCGCGCACCCACGGGCAGAGCGCCACGCCCACCACTTTCGGCAAGGAGATGAACGTCTTCGCGACGCGTCTTGCCCGTCAGGTCGCCTATCTCGGGAGCAACCCCGTGCTGGTGAAGTGGGGCGGCCCCACGGCCAACTACAATGCCCAGATGGTGGCGCTGCCGCAGGTCGACTGGCTGGCGTTTGCGCATACCTTCGTCGAACGCCTCAACCGCCCGGGATCGGCCGGCGGGCACTCCGTGCGCCTCGCGCTCAACGAAGTGACCACGCAGATCGAGCCGCACGATACGTTTGCGGAAATGTTCGATGCGCTTCGCCGCATCAACACCATCCTGATCGACCTGTCGCAGGACATGTGGCGCTACATCTCCGACGGCTGGGTGACCCAGAAGCCGAAGGAAGGCGAGATCGGCTCGTCGGCCATGCCGCACAAGGTCAATCCCATCGACTTCGAGAATGCCGAAGGCAATTTCGGCGTCGCCAACGCGCTGTTCGAGCATCTGTCGCGCAAGCTGCCGATCTCGCGCCTGCAGCGCGATCTTTCGGACTCGACGGTCGCCCGCACGTTCGGCACCGCCTTCGCGCATGCGCTGATCGGCTACGGCGCGCTGCTGCGCGGGTTCGGCAAGGTGAGCGTCAACGAACCGGCCCTGCAGGAGGCGCTGATGGCGCATCCGGAAGTGCTGGCCGAAGCAATCCAGACGATGCTGCGCGTGGCCGAGGTCGAGATGCCTTACGAGAAGCTGAAGGCGCTGACGCGCGGCCGCCAGGTCACGCTTCAGAACTTCGCGACCTTCATCGACGGACTCGATGTCGGCCCCGACCTGAAGGCGCGGCTTCGCGCGCTCCGGCCCGAAACCTACACCGGCCTGGCCGGCAAGCTCGCGAGGAAATAGGTACTCCGCGCTGCTCTCCCCCGTCAGGGTAGGGCTATCGCCTATGAGTCAAAGGTCCCTCACTGCGTTCGGGATGACACCGTTTGTTTGATTGGCGCACTGCGCAAATCCCAACAAAATTGTCATCCCGAACGCAGTGAGGGACCTTTCACTTTCCTCAAAACGCCAACGAGACCGGCTACTTTAAGCCATATGCGATCGCTCTCCCCGTCGCAGGGGGAGAGCGGCCCGGATGATCAGGCGGCGAACTTGCCGAATTCCCAGTGGCGGCCGGGCGCGGCGGCGAACAGGGCCTTGGTGTAGTCGTCCTTAGGCGAGCCGAAGACCTGCTCGGCCGAGCCGTACTCGACGACGCGGCCCTTGCTCATCACGGCGACGTAGTCGCAGATCTGCGCGGCGACGCGCAGGTCGTGGGTGATGAACAGCACCGCGAGATTCAGCCGGACGCGGATCTCGTCCAGCAGCTCCAGCACCTGCTTCTGCACCGACACGTCGAGCGCCGAGACGGCCTCGTCGGCGATCAGCAGCTCCGGTTCCATGGCGAGCGCGCGCGCGATGCAGATGCGCTGGCGCTGGCCGCCGGAGAACTGGTGGGGGTAGCGGTCGAGCGAGTTGGGATCGAGACGCACCGTCTCCATCAGCTTGCGCGCCCGTGCCATCGCCTCTTCACGCTTGATGCCGAAGTTCATCGGTCCCTCGATGATGAACTCGCCCACGGTGATGCGCGGGTTCATCGAACGGTAGGGATCCTGGAAGACGATCTGTACGCGCCGGCGATGCGGGCGGAGCTTTCTAGCCGACATGGTGGCGATCTCGGTGTCGCCGATATAGATCTTGCCTTCCGACGGATCGATCAGGCGCGCGATGCAGCGCGCCACGGTCGACTTGCCCGAGCCGGATTCGCCCACGATGCCCAGCGTTTCGCCGCGGCGGATGTCGAGGTCGACGTCGACGGCGGCCTTCACGACGCGCGCCTTCTGGAAGAAGGCGTTGCCGGAGTAGGTCTTGCCGAGCTTCTCGGTGCGCAGGATGGTCACGCCGTCGCGCCGCACGCCGCGGTGGACAGGCGTGATCGACGGCACCGACGAGATCAGCATCTTGGTGTAGCCCTGCACCGGCCGCGACAGGATCTGCTCGGTCGGACCCATCTCCACCAGTTCGCCCCAGCGCAGGACGGCGACGCGATGGGCAATCTCGGCAACGACGCCGAAATCGTGGGTGATGAACAGCACGCCGGTGCCCTGGCCCGCCTGCAGCTCGGCGACGAGCTTCAGGATCTCGGCCTGGGTGGTGACGTCGAGCGCCGTTGTCGGCTCGTCGGCGATCAGCAGCACGGGGTCGAGCACCAGCGCCATGGCGATCATGATGCGCTGGCGCTGGCCGCCCGAGAGCTGGTGCGGAAACGAGCCGTAGATGCGCTCGGGCTCCGGCAGCTTCACGCGGGCCAGGATGGCGATGATCTTGGCCTTGCGCGTCTCGGGGTCGAGGTTGGTGTGGGTGTTCAGCACCTCGTCGATCTGCTCGCCGCAGGTCATGACGGGATTGAGCGCCGTCATCGGCTCCTGGAAGATCATCGACATGCGCGTGCAGCGCAGTTCGCGCAGCCTGTCCTCGCTGGCCGACAGGATGTTCTCGCCCTCGAGCAGGATCTCGCCCGAGGTCGGCTTCAGCGCCTTGGCCAGCAGGCCCATGACGGTGAAGGCGATCACCGACTTGCCCGAGCCCGATTCGCCCACGAGGCAGACGATCTCGCCGGGATTGACGGTGAAGCTCACTTTCTCGACGGCATGTACGCGGTCGCCGCCCTTGGGCAGGGCGACGCTCAGGTTGCGGACTTCGAGGACGGGTCTCTTGGTTTCGGTCGACATCAGACTTTCTTGCTCATCTTCGGATCGAGCGTGTCGCGCAGACCGTCGCCCATGATGTTGATGGCCAGCACCGTCAAGGCAAGGAAGATGCCGGGATAGAGGATGTTGTGCGGGAACACGCGGAACAGCGTGCGACCCTCGGCCATGATGTTGCCCCAGCTCGGGATTTCCGGCGGGATGCCGATGCCGAGGAACGACAGCGCGGCTTCGGTCAGGATCGCCGCGGCGGCCAGGAAGGTGCCCTGCACGATCAGCGGCGCCACGGTGTTGGGCAGGATGTGGCGGAACATCAGGATCCAGGTCGGCGTACCGACCGAGATCGCGCCTTCGACATAGGGTTCTTCGCGGACCGTCAGCACGATCGACCGCACCAGGCGCACGACCCTGGGCACATCAGGCACGACGATGGCGAAGACCACGGTGATGAGGCCGGCTCGCCAGATCGAGACGAGGGCGATCGCGAGCAATATGCCTGGAATCGCCATCAGCCCATCCATGATGCGCATGATGATCCCGTCGGCCCACCGGATGTAACCGGATACCAGGCCGATCACCATGCCGATGGCGACGGAAATGACGGAGACGGCGACGCCGACGGCCAGGGAGACGCGCGCGCCGTAGAGAACGCGGCTGTATATGTCGCGGCCCAGGCTGTCGGTGCCCATGATCGCCACACGCTTGACGGTCTGTCCGTCGTCGAGACGGTAGGTGATCTCCGTGCCCGGCTTCTTGTTGCGGGACGCCGGGTCGATGCGGGTCGGGTCCACGGTGCCGAGGAACGGCGCCAGGATGGCGATCAGCAGCATTGTGAGCAGGATGACGCCGCCGAAGATGACGTTCGGGTTGCGGAGGGCAACGAGCCAGAGGCTCTTGCGCTTGGTCGCTGCCGCCGCAATGGAGGCGGAGTCGACGACTTCTTCTGTGATCGCGCTCAATACCGGATCCTCGGGTCGAACAGGGTGTAGCTGATGTCGATGAGCAGGTTGATCACGACATAGACGACGGAGAAGAGAAGAATGACGGTCTGGATGGTCGGGAAGTCGCGGCTCAGCACCGCCTCGACCGTGAGACGACCGAGGCCGGGCAGGCCGAAGACGCTTTCCGTGACCACCGCGCCGCCGATCAGGATGGCGATGCCGAGGCCGATCACGGTGAGGATCGGCACGGCGGCGTTGCGCAGCGCATGGCGCATCAGCACCACACGGTTGGACAGGCCCTTGGCGCGGGCGGTGCGGATGTAATCCTCGTTCAGCACCTCGAGCACCGAGGCGCGCGTGATGCGGGAGATCAGCGCCACGAAGCCGACCGAGAGGGTGAGCGACGGCAGGACCATGCGTTCGGCGAACTGCCAGAAGTTGACGCCGATGCGCACATAGCCCTGCACCGGCAGCCAGCCGAGTTCGATGGCGAAGACGTAGATCAGGCAGTAACCGATGACGAAGCCGGGTACCGAGAAGCCCAGCACCGAGAAGCCCATCACCGCCTTGTCGATCAGGGAGCCCTGGCGGTAGGCGGCCATCACGCCGATCGGCACGGAGATGCTGACGGCGAAGACCAGCGTGCAGATCGCCAGTGCCAGCGTCGGCTCGACGCGCTGGGCGATCAACTCGGCGACGGTCTTCTTGAAGAAGAAGCTTTCGCCAAAATTGCCCTGCAGCACGTTGCCGATCCAGATGGCGAACTGCGTCCAGATCGGCTCGTCGAGGCCGAGCTTGTTGCGGATGTCGGCGATCTGGTCCGACGTGGCGTTGTCGCCGGCGATGACTGCGGCGGGGTCGCCCGGCGTCAATCGCAGCATTAGGAAGACGAAGACAGCCACCACCGCGAGCACGGGGACGATGGCTATGAGACGACGAGCAATGAAGTCGAGCATATTCCCTCTACGTGTCACCCCGAGCGAAGCGAGAGGTCTCGTTTCGCTCGGGAGATGACAGTGTGGCCGCCGGGTGGCGGCCCCGCTGTCACTTCTTCTCGATGTTCCACATGACCGGAACCGGCGCCTTCAGCCAGCCCGAGATGTTGGAGCGCATGGCGCCGGGTCCGTACCATTGGCCGACCCAGCCATACTGCGCCGTTTGCAAAGCGCGGGCCTGAACGGAGGCGGCGAGCGCCTTGTTCTTTACCGGATCGGTTTCCTTGGCGTAGGCGTCGCGCAGCTTTTCCATCTCCGGGTCGTTCGGCCAGCCGAACCATGCCTTGTCGCCGTTCGCAACCATGTACGAGGTCGAGATCGGATTCAGGATGTCCGCGGCCACCGAGAAGGTGTGGAACAGATTCCATCCGCCCTGGCTCACCGGTCCCTTGTTGGTCCGGCGCGTCACGACCGTTTGCCAGTCCATCGACTGCATGTCGACCTTGAAGCCACCCTGTTCGAGCAGCGCCTTCGTCACAGGGGCCATGTTGGTGAGAACCGGCAGGGTCGTCGACTGCAGCAGCACGATCGGCGTGCCGTCGTAGCCGGCTTCCTTGAGCAGCGCCTTCGACTTCTCGAAGTTCGGCTTCACGAACAGGTCGCCCGGCGCATCGACGGCGTTGGGCGTGCCGCAGATGAACGCAGCCGTGCAAACCTTGTAGAACTCCGGCTCGCCGACGGTCGCCTTGAGATAGTCCTCCTGGCGGATGCTCAGCAGCGCGGCCTCGCGGATCTTCGCATTGTTGAACGGCGGCTGGAGCCAGTTCATGCGGAAGATGAACTGGTGGCCGAGCGGGTTCCAGTTGAAGAGCGTGACGCCCTTTTCCTTCTTCAGGATCGGGATCAGGTCGTGCGGCGGCTGCTCGATGACGTCGATCTCGCCGGCGGCGATGGCGTTCACCTGCTGCTGCGGATCGGGCATCTCGATGATCTCGACGCGGTCGACCTTCACGACCTTGCCGCCGGCCAGGCCCGAGGGCGGCTCGGCGCGCGGCTTGTACTTGGCGTTCTTGGTATAGACGTGCTTCTCGCCGGGCTTGGACTCGGCGTTCATGTAGATGAACGGGCCGGAGCCGATCTGGCTGTCGATCTGCTTGAAGGGATCGGTGTCGGCGACCCGCTTCGGCATCATGAACGGAACCTGCGAAGACGGCTTGCCCAGCGAATCGAGCACCAGGCCGTACGGCTCCTTCAGCACCATCTGGAAGGTCTTGGGATCGACTTCCTTGAACTCCTTCACGAAGTCCATGAGCTTCTGGCCCATCGAGTCGCGCGCGCCCCAGCGCTTGATCGAGGCGATGCAGTCCTCGGACGTCACCGGCTTGCCGTCATGCCATTCGAGGCCGTCGCGCAGGGTGAAGGTCCAGACCGTCTTGTCGGCGGAGACTTCGTACTTGTCGACCATCTGCGGCTTGATGGCGTTGTTCTCGTCGGAGGCGAACAGCGTGTCGTAGACGAAGTAGCCGTGGTTGCGGGTGACGTAGGCCGTCGTCCAGATCGGATCGAGGATCGTCAGGTTACCGTTCTGGACGAACTTGACGACCTTGCCCTGGGCCAGCGCCGGTCCCGCACTCGACAGGATCGCGCCGGCAACCATCGCCGCGAGCGTACGCTTCATCACTTTTTTCATCGTGCCCCCTTCGGGTTTCTTCCCCATCGAGAAAGGCGGGGATCGCCCGCCCTTGTCGATGGGCGCGCGGGGCCCGGAGACCCCGCGCGCGGATCGGCTACTTCTTGGTGACGTTCCAGAACACCGGAACGGGGGCCGTCAGGTTGCCGTCGATGTTGGCGCGACGTGCCAGCGGCGCGTACCACTGGCCGACGTTGATGTGCGTCGGATGATTGACCCAATACTTCTGCAGGTCCTCGACGATCTGCTTCTGCTTCGCCGGGTCCGTCTCCTTGGCGAACTGGTCGCGGAACTTCTCGATCGTCGCGTCGCACGGCCAGCCGAACATGGCCTTGTCGCACGAGGCGTTGAAGAAGCCGGCCATCACCGGATTGAGGATGTCGGCGGCGACCCAGGAGGTGAGGAAGGCGTGCCAGCCGCCGGCATTCGGCGGGTCCTTCTTGACGCGGCGGGCGACCAGCGTCTGCCAGTCCATCGACACCATGTCGACCTTGAAGCCGGCCCGCTCCATCTGCGCCTTGGCGACCGGCGCGAGGTTGGTCAGGACCTGCAGGTCGGTCGAGTGCATCAGCACGATCGGCGTGCCGTCATAGCCGGCCTCGGTCAGGAGCTGCTTGGCCTTGGCGGCATTGCCGTTCAGCACGTCCGCCATGCCGGCATCCGTGGCGAGCGGCGTGCCGCACACGAAGGGTGCCTTGCAGACCTTGAACCATTGCGGGTCGCCGATCGTAGCCTTGAGGAAGTCCTCCTGCGCGAAGGCCACGAACACGGCGTGGCGGATCTTCGCATTGTCGAACGGCTTGGCCGTGCTGTTGAAGCGGAACGTGTACTGGTTGCCGGTCGGGTTGAAGCTGACCAGCTTGATGTTCTTGTCCTTCGCCAGCAGCGGCAGCAGGTCATGGCCGGGCGATTCGATCATGTCGATCTCGCCGTTCTGCAGTGCGCCGACCTGGGTCTGGATGTCGGGCATCGCGATCCATTCGACGCGATCGACCTTGACCACCTTGCCGCCGGCCAGTCCGTTGGCGGGCTCGCTGCGCGGCTTGTACTTGGTGTTCTTGACGTAGACGATCTTCTCGCCGGGCTTCCATTCGTCGCCCTTGAAGATGAACGGGCCGGAGCCGATCACGTCCTCGAGCTTGATCTGCTGCATCGGGTCGGTTTCGGCCGTCTTCTTCGGCATCATGAACGGCACGTTCGACGACGGCTTGCCGAGCGACTGGAGCACCAGACCGTACGGCTCCTTCATCTTCAGCTTGAAAGTCTTGGCGTCGACGACTTCGAGGCCCTCGGCCGATGCCATCATCTTCTGGCCCATCGAGTCGCGCGCGGCCCAGCGCTTGATCGAGGCGACACAATCCTCGGCGGTGACCGGCTTGCCGTCGTGCCACTCGAGGCCGTCACGCAACGTGAAGGTCCAGGTGAGCTTGTCCGCCGACACGTCGTACTTTTCGACCATCTGCGGCTTCACGTCGAACTTCTCGTCCATCGCGAAGAGCGTGTCCCACACCATGTAGCCGTGGTTGCGCTGGATGTAGGCGGTGGTCCAGATCGGATCGAGAATCTTCACGTCCGAGTGCATCACGACCTTGAGTGTCTGCGCCTGTGCCGGCGCGGTGGCCATCAGCCCCCCGACGCTGGCCGCGGCGACGATCGCCAATGCGGATTTCCTGAACGAAAACATGCTTGTTGTGCTCCCTGTCTCGCGCCCCGTTCGTGCGTTGTGAAGTCTTGCAAGAATCGAGCCGCCCCGAAAGACAGTAGCAGCCGGGAGCCCCCCTCTGACAAGCCGATTCACACGCTGCGCGGCGGTCAGCGCCGCCGGTTGATCGCCTTTTCGAGCAGTTCCAGCACGCCTTCGGACGCGGCCGAGGCAACGATGTCGCCGAATCCCGCCCACGATCCCTTGGCCGCCGCCATCGGCACGGGGTTGGACTGTTCTATGTCGCCGACCACCTTGCCGGCCGGGTCCTTGACGACCCATTTGACGACGAGCCTTCCGGTGCGCTCGTCGATCTGGGTCAGGCTGACGGTGCCGGCGACGGAGAAGGCTTCGCCGTCCGCCTGGTCGACGATCACCAGCTTGCTCGATCCCAGGGCACGCCGCATGCCCGAGGTCAGCTGGCGATTGCCGTCGGAGGGCGCACCGGTGACCTGCACCACGAACACCTTCAGCTGCGGCTCGGCGGGTTTGGCCGCGACGGGCGTGGGCGTCGTCGTGCTCGTCGGCACGGCGCCGTCGGGTGGCGGCGCCGCCGCGGGATCGGGTGGGAACTCGTAGGGGATCGTGATGCCGGCGGCGACCTGGCCCGGCGCTTTTGGAATGAAGTTGGGCGGTTTGCCGATCAGGGTCGCGACCCGGGGCGCGGCCTGCTGGGCGATGCGCGAAATCAGTCGTTCGGCCTCCTGGGCATAGTCTTCGGGCGGTGCGCGCGTCTTGACGGTCGCGGGCTCGTCGGTCCGCGGCCGGCCGCGGATGCGCCAGTCGACCTGGACCTCGATCGACATGCCGGCGTCGCGCGTGCTCATCACGCCTTCTACCTGGATCGGCGCCTCGGCCGGCGCCACGGCGGCGACGATGCCGTAGGACTGAAGTTCGATGGCCAGCGCCGCGGCGACCCGCTCGCCCATTTCCGGGGGCATGTTGCGCGGCGGGCTGATTGCCACCTCGACCTTGTCGCGCAGCTGCCGGCCGTAGGAGATTTTCGATGGATCGTGCTCGAAGGGCCTCGGTGTTCCGCCGCACGCCGCCAGGGCGAGCAGGCAGAGCAGCATCACAACATGGCGCATGTCGCAACGACCCCGAGCAGGCAGCAGAACATCAGGATGATGAAGTAGGGCACGTCAGGCCGCGAGCGCGATGGCCGACAGGCCGCGCCCGTAGTCGCGCACACCCTGCAGCGTGTTGCGGCGGTAGCTGAAGAAATCGTCGGTGCCGGTCAGCGTGTCGTGTCCCGTGGCCGTCACGGCGACGCCGTTGCGGGCGATGCGGTGCACGAGATAGCCCGGCAGGTCGAACATGAAGTGGCCGGCGCGCGCGGCGGTCTTGAAGAATGCCGCGTTGGCCTCGTCCTGCGCCAGGAACGGCGCGGGGAATTCCGGCCCGACTTCATACGATTGCGGGCCGATGCACGGGCCAACCACGACCTTGATGCGCTCGCGCCGGGCGCCTAGTTTCTCCATCGACGCGATGGTGACGTCGACGATTCCGCCCAGCGCGCCCTTCCAGCCGGCATGCGCGGCGCCGATCACCGAGGCGTCGCCGTCGGCCAGCAGCACGGGCGCGCAGTCGGCGGCCAGCACGCCCAGCACGACCCCCGGCCGGTCCGTGACGAGTCCGTCGGCCTTCGGTGCGCCGGGTGAGCTCCAGCGGCCTTCCGCGACCGTCAGCACGTCGGTCGAATGGGTCTGGTGAACGGTCTGCAGGTCCGGCTCGGCGAGGCCGAACTGTTCGGCCACGCGGCGGCGGTTCTCGCGGACGTTGTCGGGCGAATCGCCCGAGCCGTAGCCGCAGTTCAGCGAGGAATAGAGACCGGCGCTGACGCCGCCCTGTCGCGTGAAGAAACGATGCTGCACCCCGTCGAGGGCGGCGAGCGTCTGGGCCTGGATCATCTATTCGTCCGAGGTATCAGTCCGAGGGGGCATCCGAGAAACCGGCCGGCGGGGCGCTCTTGCCGTCGCCGAGAGCCAGCACGCGGAAGAGGGTGCCCATTTGGTCGGGCGCGATCAAGCGGGCCGATGCCGCATCGATGGCATCGGCCTGGGCCGCCTTCGCACGCTGCTTCAGCGCCTGCGCGCGTTCGGCGAGGCCCAGCCTCTGCAGAAACACGCCCTGTCCGACTGGCCCGAACGAGGTGACGCCGGCCGCGGCGGCGAGCGAGCCGAAATCGACGTGGGCGCTGAGGTCGGTCTCGCCCGGCCGGTCGAGGATGCCCGCCCCCTGATGGCCGCGCACCGCCTGCAGCGACGCCGCGCGGCCCGCGCTCTCGAGGCCATAGTCGATGATGAGCGCCCAGCCGCCGTCGCGTGCGATGCGGGCGCCAATGGCGCCGGCCAGCGCACGTCCGGCTTCACTGAGTTCGGCTTCTGCACCTTCTTCGGCATCGGGCAGCACCGACGCGAAAGGCGTGGCGCCGGGCGCCAGGGCCAGTCGCAGCCCGCCTTGTTCGTCGAGCCCGACCATGCGCTCGCGCCAGCCTTTGGCCGTGCGGTGGAACTGGCGCACCGGCAGGGCGTCGAAGAATTCGTTGGCGACCAGCAGCAGCGGGCCTTCGGGTACGTCGTCGAAACGCTCGTGCCATGTCGGGCGATAGGCCTGCAGTGCGGCGCGCTGGGCCTCGCGCATCGGCGCATTGGTGTCGACCAGATGAAGGTCGAGCGCGGCATGGAAGCCCGGCACACTGCGCGTCGCGCGCAGCGCGTCGGCCATCAGGGTGCCGCGGCCGGGGCCGAGTTCGACCAGCCGCACGGAGGACGGACCGCCCATCGCCAGCCAGCGTTCGGCCAGCCAGGCGCCGATCAACTCGCCGAACATCTGCGAGATTTCGGGCGCCGTGGTGAAGTCGCCGGCGGCGCCCACCGGCACGGCGCGGCGATAGTAGCCGAGCCGTGGATGGCCCAGCGCCTCGGCCATGAAGTCGGCCAGCGAGATCGGGCCGGTGAGCGCGATGCGGCGCGCGATCAGCCCGCCCAGTTCAGTCATGAGGGCTCGGTCACGGCCCGATCACGGCAAGACGGGCTTCCGGTAGGCGCGCAGGATCAACCACACGCCGAACAGCAGCACCGGCAGCGACAGCAGCATGCCCATGGTGACGGGCCCCCACAGATAGCCGAGATGGGCGTCGGGCTCGCGGAAGATCTCGCCGACGATGCGCGCGAGACCGTAACCCGCGCAGAACACGCCCGTCAGCAGGCCGGGCCGGCGGCGGCCGTCGGTCAACTTCCAGACCGCGACCACGATCAGCGTCAGCAGCACGCCCTCGAAGAAGGCCTGGTAGAGCTGGCTGGGATGACGTGGCAGCGGCCCGCCGCGCGGGAAGACCATGGCCCACGGCACGTCGCTGATCCTGCCCCACAATTCGCCGTTGATGAAGTTGGCGAGGCGGCCGAAGAACAGGCCGAGCGGCGCCACGATCGCCACCAGGTCCGATAGCATGAAGGGATCGGCCTTGTTGCGGATCGCAAACAGGAGAATGGCGGCGATGACGCCCAGCAGCCCGCCATGGAACGACATGCCGCCCTCCCACAAGGTGAGCGCGGCGAGCGGATGCTCGATGTAGAAGCCCGGCTTGTAGAACAGTACGTAGCCCAGCCGCCCGCCGAGGATCACGCCCAGCGCGGCCCACAGCAGGAAATCGTCGATCTTGAGCGGCGACAAGACCTTCGGCGGCTGGTCGCAGACGCGGCGCATGACCTGCCAGCCGATCACCAGGCCCGCAATGTAGGCCAGCGCGTACCAGCGGATGGCGAACGGCCCGAGCTGCACCAGCACCGGGTCGATCTGGGGGTAGGGGATCGCGAGGAGGGTCGCGGAAAGCATGTTCATGAGGGCGACCCTTATAGCGCGGGCTATCGCGGATGAATCAAGGATCCCTCACTTCGTTCGGGATGACACGGCTTTTTGCATCGGCGCGCTGCGTCAACTTCTGCAAGTGTGTCATCGCGAACGCAGTGAGGGATCCTTCGCTTTCCTTCGAAATTAATGGATTGGGACTGCCTGTCCCCAAAATCGTCGCGGCGCCGATCCTGGAGGACCGGCGCCGCTGGGGACTATCCGAACTGTCGTTTATTGGTTTTGAGAGAGAGGGGGCGTCGGAAGGTCCTTGTCGGCTCAGGCTTCGCCGACCGTCTCCAGGATCGAGGCGGTCAACGCGTCGGCGGGGCTCTTGCCGGCCCAGACGACGTACTGAAAGGCGGGGTAGAAGCGCTCGCTCTCGGTGATCGCCACCTCGACGAGGTCGTTCAGTTGCTCGGCCATCAGTCCGTTGGTCCCGCGCAGCGGGATGGCGTGGCGGAACATCGGCAGGCCCTCTTCGCTCCACAGATCGAAGTGACCCAGCCACATCTTCTCGTTGATCAGCCCGAGCAGGCAATGAATGTCGCTGTGACGCTCGGCCGGAATGCGGACGTCGTAGGCGCAGGTGAAGTGCAGCGCCTCGACGTCGTCCCGCCAGCTGAAGAACATGCGGTAGTCGCACCAGCGACCCGCGACCTCGACGGCGATTTCCCGGTCCGAGGTCCGGTCGAACGGCCAATCGTTGGCGGATACGACTCTTTCGATCATTTCGAGCGGGTTCAGATCGGCTTTCCGCCTGGTCCGCTCTTGTCGTGTTAACGCCATCGACCCGCTCCCCAACCATTCCGCCGTGCGGCTCATTGGAGCCATTCTTGAGGCGGGTGGTCGATATATCGTGGTGGGCACCCAACAACCCACTAGCGGTAGCCTGCCATAAGCCTATCTCGCCACGCAATAAGAAAGGCCCGTGTAAAACGGGGAAAGAGTCAGGGATTCCATGAATTTAATCCCCAACGTTAAGATTCGAGTCCGGAGATTCCGCAGGACGAATCGGAGGAGACTGCCGAAAATTTGAGCAAAACCGGGCTCCGCTTGCGGTTTGACCGGCGTTTGCGCGGCTTCCGGGCGATTGGCACACGCCTTGCCTCTTCGGCCTCCAAGTACCCCGGCGCTGCCGGCACAAGACGTGGAGGAGGCTTCTATGTTCAAGGACCCATTCGATCCCAAGGCCCTGCTCGGCCGGGGGACCTGCAGCTGCGGCGGCAATCATGCCCAGCGTGACCACGACCGCCTGACCGCCGCCGCCGTCCCGGCCGGGGAAGAGGATCGCTGGAACCGGGTGGTCGACGCCGCCGTCCTGCGCGCCGTGTTTCCGGTCGACGCCCAGCGCCGCCAGTTCCTGAAGACGGTGGGCGCGGCAACGGCGATGGCCGCCATTTCCTCGGTCCTGCCGCTCGGCGCCGCCCGCGAGGCCTTCGCCCAGGGAGGCGCGCCGGAGAAGAAGGACCTCAAGGTCGGCTTCATCCCGATCACCTGCGCCACGCCGATCATCATGGCCCATCCGATGGGCTTCTATTCCAAGCAGGGCCTCAACGTCGAAGTCGTGAAGACGGCCGGCTGGGCGGTGATCCGCGACAAGTCGCTGGCCAAAGAATACGACGCCTCGCACATGCTCTCGCCGATGCCGATCGCGATCTCGCTGGGCGTCGGCTCGAACCCGGTGCCGTGGACGATGCCGGCGATCGAGAACATCAACGGCCAGGCGATCACCCTGGCCAACAAGCACAAGGACAAGCGCAACCCGAAGGACTGGAAGGGCTTCCGCTTCGCCGTGCCCTTCGACTATTCGATGCACAACTATCTGCTGCGCTACTACGTGGCGGAGCACGGGCTCGATCCCGACAAGGACATCTCGATCCGCTCGGTGCCGCCGCCCGAGATGGTGGCCAACCTGCGCGCCGACAATATCGACGGCTATCTCGGCCCCGATCCGTTCAACCAGCGCGCCGTGTTCGACGGCATCGGCTTCATCCACCTGCTGACCAAGGAACTGTGGGACGGCCATCCGTGCTGCGCCTTCACCGTCAGCAAGGAGTTCGCGACCCAGAACCCGAACTCCTATCGCGCGCTGCTGAAGTCGATCATCGATGCGACCGCCTATGCCCACAAGCAGGAGAATCGCAAGGAGATCGCCAAGGCGATCGCGCCGGCCAACTACCTCAACCAGCCCGAGACGGTGCTGGAGCAGATCCTGACCGGCACCTATGCCGACGGGCTGGGCGGCGTGAAGAAGGATCCCGACCGCATCGACTTCGATCCGTTCCCGTGGAACCAGTTCGCCATCTGGATCATGACGCAGATGAAGCGCTGGGGTCAGCTCAAGGCTGACGTCGACTATGCCAAGGTCGCGTCCGAGGTCTATCTCGCCACCGACACGGCGACCATGATGAAGGAGATGGGCCTGACGCCGCCCGATCCGTCGAAGAAGACGATCGTGGTGATGGGCAAGCCCTTCGATCCGTCCAAGCCCGACGAGTACGTGAACAGCTTCGCCATCAAGCGGACCTGACGTGTGACTTTGTTGGCCGACTCAAAGACCAACCTCATCCTGAGGAGGCTGCGCAGCAGCCGTCTCGAAGGATGGGCTGCAGGCGCGGTGTGCTTGGCCCATCCTTCGAGACGCTCGCTGCGCTCGCTCCTCAGGATGAGGGCTTTGCTTTTGGTGCGTGAGGGCCACGCATGCTGAAAGCATCGCTCGGCATGCGGGCGGGCCTGCTGTCGCTCCTGATTTTCGTGGCGATCGTCGCGATCTGGCACGTCGCCACGCTGCCCACGGCAGCCACCGGTCCGGCGGTCGATCCGGAATACGCCAGGCTGGTCGGCGCCGCGGCCGCCACCGGCTCGAAGTCGGCGATGCCGACGCCGGCCGAGATCGGCGCGACGATCTGGAAGCACCTCGCCGATCCCTTCTACGTGCGCGGCAGCAACGACAAGGGCATCGGCATCCAGCTCGCCTATTCGCTGGGGCGCGTGCTGCTGGGCTTCGGCCTCGCGGCACTCGTTGCCATCCCGCTCGGCTTCCTGATCGGCATGTCGCCGCTCGTCTATCGCGCGCTCGATCCGTTCATCCAGATCCTGAAGCCGGTGTCGCCGCTCGCCTGGATGCCGCTGGCGCTCTACACGATCAAGGACAGCGCGATCTCGTCGATCTTCGTGATCTTCATCTGCTCGGTCTGGCCGATGCTGATCAACACCGCGTTCGGCGTGGGCAGCGTGCGCCGGGAATGGCTGAACGTGGCGCGCACGCTCGAGGTCGGGCCGTTCCGCACTGCCTTCAAGGTGATCCTGCCCGCCGCGGCGCCGACCATCATGACCGGCATGCGCATCTCCGTCGGCATCGCCTGGCTGGTGATCGTTGCGGCCGAGATGCTCGTGGGCGGCACCGGCATCGGCTACTTCGTCTGGAACGAGTGGAACAACCTCTCGATCGCCAACATCGTGACCGCAATCCTGCTGATCGGGCTGGTCGGTCTCCTGCTCGACCAGGGCCTGGCGTATCTCGCCCGGCTCGTCACCTATCCGGAGTAGGCGCGCCATGGAGAACCGTCCGCTCATCAGCGTCGAAGGGCTGGCGCGCCGCTTCGGCGAGACCGGCCAGCCGGCCGTTTTCGAGGACATCTGGTTCGGCGTCGACAAGGGCGAGTTCTGCTGCCTGATCGGCCATTCCGGCTGCGGCAAGACCACGATCCTGAACGTGCTGGCGGGCCTCGACAGCCCGAGCGGCGGCGCCGTGATCGTCGACAACCGCGAGATCGACGGGCCGAGCCTCGACCGCGCCGTGATCTTCCAGGGCCATGCGCTGCTGCCGTGGATGACGGTGATGGGCAACATCGCCTTCGCCGTCTCCTCGCGCTGGCCGAAGTGGGACCGCGCCCGCGTCCAGGAGCATGCGCGGAAATTCATCGAGCTGGTGGGACTCGCCGGCGCGGAGAACAAGAAGCCGGCGCAGCTCTCCGGCGGCATGAAGCAGCGGGTCGGCATCGCCCGGGCGCTCTCGATCCAGCCCAAGATGCTGCTGATGGACGAGCCGTTCAGCGCGCTCGACGCGCTGACGCGCGGCATGCTGCAGGACGAGGTGCTGCGCATCTGCGCCGACACCAACCAGACCGTGTTCATGATCACCCACGACGTCGACGAGGCGATCCTGCTCGCCGACAAGATCGTGCTGATGACCAACGGGCCGGGCGCGCGCATCGCCGAGATCGTGGTCAACACCATGCCGAAGAACGAGCGGCACCGGAACGACCTGCACCGCCATCCGCAGTACTACGCGATCCGAAACCATCTCGTGGAATTCCTCGTGAACCGCTCGAAGGCCTTCGACGCGGAGATTGCCGAGCACGGCTACGACCCGAAGCGGCCGAAGCTGGTGAAGCCCGGATTGTCGGCGGTCAACCCGCCGGCCGACGTGGTGCCCCTGCGGCACAGCAACTGACAGTCAACGCAGCCAACATCGACGGGAGAAGACAATGAAGCGGGCTGAAGTCACCGAGAAGATCCTGACGGCCAAGCGTCTGAAGGAACTGACCTGGGAAGAGATCGCCAAGAAGATCGGCGGCGCCTCGAAGATCATCGTCACCGCGGCCTGCATGGGCCAGATGAAGATGACCAAGGAGCAGGCCACCAAGGCCGGCAAGCTGTTCGGGCTGGGCAAGGAAGAAGTCCTGCTGCTGCAGGAAGTGCCCTATCGCGGCTCGCTCCCCCAGATCCCGCCGACCGACCCGCTGATCTACCGCTTCTACGAACTGGTGCAGGTCTACGGCACGACCTGGAAGGAACTGATCCAGGAGGAATTCGGCGACGGCATCATGTCCGCCATCGACTTCGACATGACGATGGAGCGCCAGCCCGACCAGAAGGGCGACCGGGTGAAGATCGCCATGTCGGGCAAGTTCCTGGGGTACAAGAGCTACTGAGGTCCGGTCTCGCGCACGTTTCCGGCCCGCGCTGCCGAACAGCGTTTGGCAGCGCGGCGAAACGGTCTAGGCTCGTGCCATGAGCCAACCGTCGCCGATCTACCGCCTCCATTACTTCCCCGAATCGGGCAACAGCTACAAGCTGGCGCTGATGCTGACCCTGTGCGGCCAGACCTTCGAGCCGGTCTGGACCGATTTCGGCGGCGGCGTCACGCGCACGCCCGAATGGCGCGCCACGGTCAACGAGATGGGCGAGATCCCCGTGCTGGAAGAGGACGGCGAGCGCCTGACCCAGACCGCGCCGATCCTGCTGCGGCTCGCCGAACGCCATGGCCGGTTCGGCGCAGAGAACGAGGCGGAGAGGTTCGAGATCCTGCGCTGGCTGTTCTGGGACAACCACAAGCTCACCGGCTTCATGGCGACCTACCGCTACAACCGCGCCTTCCTCCGGTCGGTCGATCCCGTCGTGCTCGACTTCATGCGCAAGCGCATCGACGACTATCTCGGCATCCTGAACGGCCATCTCGCGAAGCGCGCCTTCGCGATCGGCGACCGGCCGACGATCGCCGACATCTCGATGATGGCCTATCTGTCGTTCCCCAAGAACGAGGCGGGCTACGATTTCGCGGTCAGCCATCCCGCCGTTCATGCGTGGCTCCAGCGCATGGCCGCGCTTCCCGGCTGGAAGTCGCCGTACGACCTGCTCCCCGGCCAGCGGCTGCACTGCTACGTGTAGCTACTCCGCCGCCATCTTCCGCGCACTACGCGGATCACGCGTTAAAAGCCCGTCGGCCAGGTCGCGCTCGATCATCGCGTCGGGGCGCTCGACGACGCGGCCGAAGCCGGCGCCGCCGCCCACGAACATCTCGACGATGTCGCCCTTGCCGAGATCGAGGGCGGCCTTGCTCTTCAGTTCCTCGACGGTGCCGTCGGCGCGGAAGACGCGGCAGTAGCCGCGCTGGCCGGGCTCGCCGCCTAAGAGGCCTTCGGGGGCGAGGCGGAAGCGGTCGGAGTAGATGGCGAGCTGCACGTCGTCGTGCAGGATCTCGCAACGCCGCGTGAAGCCGGCGCCGCCGCGTCGCGCGCCGAGGCCAAACGAGTCGGGCGCCAGCTCGTAGCCGACGATGCGGAAGAAGCTGTAGTCGATGTCGAGCGATTCGACCGGCGCGTTGGAGCAGTTGCTGAGCGGCGAATCGACGGCGTCGCAGCCGTCGGCATCGCGCGAGGCGCCGTAGCCGCCGCCGAAGATTTCGAGATAGACGCTGTAGCCCTTCTCGCCGAGATGGGAGAGGCAAAAGGCGGTGGTGCAGTCGAAGCCGGTGGCGATGACCTTGTCGGGCAGCGCCTGGGCCATTGCCTTCATCACCGCGTTGAACACGCGATAGGCCGGGATCATGCGCGCCCGCACCGGGGCCGGCGGTCTCGGGTTGAGCAGCGAGCCGTAGGGCACCTTGATGGTGATCGGCCGCGCCATGCCCTCGTTGTAGGGGATGTCGGGACTGGTCAGCACCGACTTCACGCAGCTGAGCGCCGCCGACAGCGTGCTGGAGTAGGGACAGTTGAGGTTGCGCTTCACCTGCGCGCAGGTGCCCTCGAAATCGATCTCGACCGAATCCTCGGCGATGGTGACCTTGGCCTTTACCACCAGCGGCTCGTCTGTGAGCCCGTCGTCGTCGACCGCGTCCTCGCCGTAGAAGGTGCCCTTTGGTGCTTGAGAAATGGCGGCGCGCACGCGGCGCTCGGAGTAGTCCTGCATCTCGCGCATCGCGGCCTCGACCTTGTCGGTGCCGTAGCGCTCGCAGAGCTGTTTCACGCGCAACACGCCGATGGCATTCGCGGCGAACTGCGCGTTGAAGTCGCCGATGGTGAGATCGGGCACGCGCACGTTGGCCGTCACGAGCCGCTCGAACGAGCCGCCGTTCCAGTCGTGCTCGAAACTGTAGCGCGAGGGTGGGAAGCGCAGCCCTTCCTGGTAGACGTCCGAGGCATGGATGTTCAGGCCGGGCGCGCCGCCGCCCAGGTCGAGATGATGTGCCACCGAGGCGCCGAAGCCCACGACGCGGCCGCTGACGAAGATCGGCGTGAAGATGAAGACGTCAGGAATGTGCTGGCCGCCCTCGAACGGGTCGTTGTTGATGAGGAAGTCGCCCTCCTTCAACGTCTCGACGGGATGGCGGCGCAGGCAGGCGCGCAACGTCTCGCCGATGGGACCGAGCTGCATGGGGATCAGCTCGGCCTGTGCCACCGTGTTGCCGTTGCGGTCCATCAGGCCGGCCGAGCCGTCGCGCGCCTCGCGCAGGATGGTCGAGTAGGCCGAGCGGATGAGCTTCACGCCCATCTCGCGGGCGCCCGCGATCAGCGCCTGGCTGATCACGGCATAGTCGATCGGGTTCATGGTCATCGGAGCGCGCCACTCCAGTGGCGCTCAAGGATCATGATGCGCCACTGGAGTGGCGCGCTCCGACGAATCATGACTTCCTCCGCAGGATCAGATTGTCCGCCTCGTCGAGCCCGGCCGTCCAGCCGGGCGGCACCCAGGTCGTGGCGGTGTAGCCCTCGATGACGGCGGGGCCGGTGATCTGCTGGCCGGCGGCCAGCGCCTCGGCAGTGTGGCGGGCGCAATCGAGCCAGGCCTCGTCGTGGAAGATCTTCGCCTGCTCGGGCGCGCGGGCTTCGAGCTTCTCGCGGTCGAGCTTCGGGGCGCCGCCGATCGGGAGCGTCGCGCCGACGCGCAGGGTCACGATCTCGACAGGGCGGTCGAGGTTGGCGCCGTGCATGAAGGTGCGGTGATGGGCGTCGGCGAACAGTCCGGCGAGATAGGCGGCGTCGAGCGAGCCGAGGCGATCGGCCGGAATCTCGACGCCGACCTCGAAGGCCTGGCCCACGAAGCGCATGTCGAGCGTGTGCGTGTAGTCGAGCGTGCCCGGCAGCTTCATGTCGGCGAACTGCGTGGCAAGCCTGTCACGCATCTCGCCGAAGATGCGGCCGGCGTCGCGCGCCGCCGCGTCGTCGAGCTTCATCTTGCGCGTGACGGCGTCGAACTTGGTGTAGTCGGAGGCGACCAGGCCGTAGGCCGAGATCACGCCGGCATTGGGCGGCACGACGATGGTCGAGATGCCGAGCTCCTCGGCGATGCGCGCGGCATGGAGCGGGCCCGCGCCGCCGAACGGCACCAGCGCGTAGTCGCGCGGATCGCGCCCGCGCTCGGTCGAGACGAGCTGGATGGCGCGCACGATGTTGGCGTCGGCGAGCTGCAGCGTCGAGGAGGCGGCCTGCTCGACGCTCAAGGCAAAGCGCTGGGCCAGCGGCTCGAAGGCGCGACGCGCCGCCTCGCCGTCGAGCTGCATGCGGCCGCCCAGGAACGCGCCCGGCCGGATCGTGCCGATCACGATGTGCGCATCGGTGGTCGCGGGCTCGGTGCCGCCGCGACCGTAGCAGGCAGGGCCGGGATCGGCGCCAGCGCTCTGCGGCCCGACCCGCAGCATGCCGCCATCGTCGACCCAGGCGAGCGATCCGCCGCCCGCGCCCACGGAAACGATGTCGAGCACCGGCGTGCGGATCGGCAATCCATCGATCTCGGTTTCGGCGGCGAGCGACGGCCGGCCGTCCTGCACGAGGCACACGTCGGTCGAGGTGCCGCCCATGTCGAAGGTGATGAGGTCCTTGAAACCCGAGCGGGCAGCCTGCCGCGTGGCGCCGACCACGCCCGCTGCGGGGCCGGAATAGAGCGCGGTGATGGCGCTCTGGCGCATCGCCTCGGCGGGCAGGCGTCCGCCGTTGGATTGCATCACGGTGAAGCGGCCCTTGAAGCCTGCCTCGGCGAGCTTGCCCTCGAAGCGATGCAGGTAGCCGTCGATCACCGGCTGCACATAGGCCGACAGAAGCGTCGTGGAGGCCCGCTCGAATTCACGGAACTCGCGCGCCACCTGATGACTGCAGGTCACGAGCACGCCGGGCAGGGCCTCGCCGATCAGCGCGGCCAGCCGCTTCTCATGCACGGGATCGGCATAGGCGTTCAGCAGGCAGATCGCGACCGCGCGATAGCCACCGTCCCTGAGTGCCGGCAGCAGCTCGGTCTTTACCTTTGCCTCATCGAGCGGCGTCTCGACCGAGCCGTCGGCCCGCAAGCGCTCGACCGCCTCGAAGCAATCCTTGCGGCGCACCGGCGGCGCGGGCTTGGCGTAGAAGAGATCGTAGATGTTGCGCCGGTCGTGGCGCTGCATGAACAGCAGGTCGCGAAAGCCCGCCGTCGCGATGAACGCCACGGTCGCGCCCTTGCGCTCCAGCACCGCGTTGGTGGCGACGGTCGAGCCGTGTCCGAGATCTTCGATGCGGGCGAGATCGATGCCCGACTCGGTAAGGGCCGCGAAAGCGCCGACATCGGGCGACTTCGGCGTGCTCGGGACCTTGGTGACGACCAGCCGTCCGCCCTCGACGGCGACGAGGTCGGTGAAGGTGCCGCCTACTTCGACGCCTACACGCATGCGAATCCTTTCAGCATGTGCCAGCCCCAAGCACATTGTCATCCCGAGCGTAGCGAGGGACCTTTGCTCATGGCCCTAAAGGTCCCTCGCTACGCTCGGGATGACAAATTTCAGCTAGGACCGCTCAATTTCGCCTGCAGCTCGGCGATCTGCTTCTTCAGTTCCTCGTTCTCCTCGCGCGCCCTGGCGGCCATGGCCTTCACGGCGTCGAACTCGTCGCGCCGCGGAATGTCCATTCCGTCCAGGATCTTGGCGATCTGGTCGCGCACGCGGGCCTCGACCTCGTCCTTCACGCCGGTCAGCGCCCCCATGGCGCCATTGGCCACCTTGGTGAGGTCGTCGATGAAGGGATTGCGGGTTTGCATGGCAGCTCTCCTGATGCGGCGAGTATGGGCGGCTGGTAGCATCCGGCGCAAGAAGCACTGGAGGACGCCGTGGGTCTGGTCAAAGTCGAGTCGAGCGAAGGTATCACCACCATCACCATGATGCGCCCGGAGAAGCGCAATGCGCTGACCCAGGAGCTGTGCGACGGCCTCTACGACGCCTATCGCGCCTTCGAGGCGGGCGACGACCAGGTCGCGGTGCTGCAGGCCGACGGCCCGGCCTTCTGCGTCGGCGCCGATCTCAACAATCCCCCCGCCGCCATGTGGAAGGCGGTCCCGCACGTTAGCCACGCGCTGACCAAGCCGGTGATCGCCGCCACCCAGGGCTGGGTGATCGGCGGCGGCATCTGCCTGGTGATGACCTGCGATCTCATGGTGTCTGCGGATACCACCAAGTTCATGTATCCCGAGGCCAAGGTCGGCGTGTTCGGCGGCCTGATGCCGGGTATCGTCTCGCGCATGCCGCACAAGGTGGCGATGGAGCTGCTGCTGCTCGGCGAGGAGATCTCTGTGAAGCGCGCCTACGACGTGGGCTTCGTGAACAAGGTGGTGCCGTTGGGCGAGGAGCGCACCGAGGCGCGCCGCATGGCCAAGGTCATCGCCCAGTCCGCGCCGCTGGTGATCCGCACCCTACGCGACTTCGCCAACCAGACGCTGCCGCGCGGCCCGGCCGAGGTCTTCGTGCCCGAGCGCTACAAGCTCGAAACCATCGCCAACTCCGAGGACCGCAAGGAAGGCTCCACCGCCTTCCGCGAAAAGCGCGATCCCAAATTCAAGGGGCGCTAGGACGATGGGCAAGCTGCTGCTGGTCGGTTGCGGCAAGATGGGCGGCGCCATGCTCGACGGCTGGCTGGCGCGCGGCCTCGTGGCCGCCGACATCATCGTCGCCGAGCCGGTCGAGGCGATCCGTCCCCGTCATGCCGGGGTCCGGGTCGTTTCCTCCTCGACCGAGGTGACGGAGGCGCCGGAGATCGTCGTGCTGGCGGTGAAACCGCAATCGATGGATGCGACCCTGGCCGACCTGCGCCGCTTCGCGGGCCAGGGCTCGGTGTTCCTGTCGATCGCGGCCGGCAAGACGCTGGGCTATTTCGCGGCCCATCTCGGCCACACCGCCAAGATCGTGCGCTCCATGCCCAACACGCCGGCGGCGGTGCGCCAGGGCATCACCGTGGCGACGGCGGCCGCCAGCGTGACGCTTGCGGAGAAGAAACGCTGCCATGAATTGCTGGAAGCGGTCGGCCAGGTCCTGTGGGCCGACGACGAGGCGCTGATGGATCCCGTCACGGCCCTGTCGGGCAGCGGACCCGCCTATGTGTTCCTCCTGGTGGAGGCGATGGCCGCGGCCGGCGTGAAGGCAGGCCTTCCGGCCGAGATGGCCATGCAGCTCGCGCGCGCAACCGTGGCCGGCAGCGGGGAGTTGCTGAAGCAATCGAAGGAGCCTGCGTCGCAGCTCCGCGTCAACGTCACCAGCCCCGGCGGCACCACCGCCGCGGCCCTGCAGGTCCTGATGGCAGATGACGGCATCCAGCCCGTGTTCGACAAGGCGCTCGCCGCCGCCTCGCATCGCTCGAAGGAGCTCGCCGGATGAGTGAGGTGGAAGACAAGGCCCTCGATGCCTTTCTCGGCCTGATCGCCGAGAAGGGCTTTGCGGCGGTTTCGCTGCGGGAGGTGGCGCAGGCGGCCGGCCTGGGCTTTGCCGACCTCTATCGCCTGCATCCCGACAAGATGTCCCTGGCGGCCGCGTTCATGGCGCGCATCGATGCCGAGGTCCTGGCCGGGACACCGTCGGCGACCGATCCCGAGGAGACGGTGCGCGACCGGCTGTTCGACGTGATGATGCGCCGCTACGACGCGCTGAAGCCGCACCGCGCGGCCCTCCGCGCCCTGCGCCGCGCCGGTACCAGCGATCCGATGGTCGCCCTGGCGATGGGGCCGGCGCTGCGGCGGTCGATGTCGGCCATGCTCGAGGCAGCGTCGGTGCCGAGCGAAGGCCTGCCTGGTGCATTGCGGCAGAACGGGCTTCTGGCCATCCACTATGCCGTCTCCCGGGTCTTCGACGGCGACGAAACGGGCGATCTGTCGAAGACGATGGCGGCCCTCGACGGACGGTTGAAGACCGCGGAACGCTGGTCGCAACTGTTTGACAAATATACGAAATCACCGCGTTCGCGGGCGGCGCAGGAGGCGCCGGTTTCGCCTGCTTCGTGAATATTTTGTGCAGTGCACAAAAACACCCCTTGACTCGCTGCAGCGCATCCCTAAATTAGGCTTCGTTGTGCACCGCAGCAAAGGCGGGGCACCCAGCTCAGCCTTTGTTTGACCCTGCAGGAGAATTCCCATGTACGCCAACGGCGCCTTCAAGAACCCCTTCGCCGACTTCGACTTCAGCAAGATGTCCAGCGAGTTCAAGCTGCCGGCCGTCAACGTCGAGAGCTTCGTCGAGACCGCGCGCAAGAACTTCGCGACCATCACCTCGCTCAACACCGCCGCCGTCGAGCAGATGAAGACGATCGCGCAGCGCCAGGGCGACATGGTCCGCGCCGCGATGGAAGACCTCTCCAAGCACGGCAGCGAAGTCCTCGCCGCCGCGACCGTCGAGGAGAAGGCCGCCAAGCAGATCGACTTCATGAAGAAGTCGTACGAGTCGGCGATCACCAACTCCAAGGAGCTGGCCGATCTCTACACCAAGGGCCAGTCCGATGCCGTGACGGCGCTGAGCGCCCGCGTCGCCGAGCTGACCGAAGAGGTCAAGGCCGCGATCGCCAAGAAGTAAGCGTTTCAGAGCAAGCGTGGGTCGGCCTGTCGCCGATCCGGGAAAGGGGCCGCGTACGGGGCCCCTTTTCTTTTGCGCGCGCGACTCTACTGTCCGCGCATGACCACCATCGCCTATGAAGACTTCGAGCGCGTGGACATCCGCGTCGGCACCATCGTCGAGGCCGCACCGCTCGAAGGCGCGCGCAAACCCGCTTACAAACTGCTGATCGATTTCGGCGACGGGATCGGCACGAAGAAATCCTCGGCGCAGATCACCGTCCACTATACGCCGCAGGAGCTGGTCGGCCGTCAGGTCGCCGCCGTGGTGAACTTCCCGCCGCGCCAGATCGGCAAGTTCATGTCGGAAGTGCTGACCCTCGGCTTCCCCGCCGCCGACGGCAGCGTGGTGCTGATCGCGCCGACCAAGCCCGTGCCCAACGGCGGCAAGCTGTTTTAGTTTGGCTTGGCACGACAACGCGATCATGGAGCGCGCCACTCCAGTGGCGCTCATGCCTCGGTCGTCGACCCAGTCCGAGCGCCACTGGAGTGGCGCGCTCCAATGAACTACTCCGCCGCCTGCTTCGGCGGCTCGCGGAACTTCGTGCGGTAGCCGTCCCATTCGTCGGCGCCGGACAGGCGGAAGCCCTGTTGCGGCGTGATGTCGGAGAGCGGCGCGGGATGGCGGCCCTTGGCCTTGAGATCGGCGAGTGCCGCATCGCAGGCGCCGACCACGGTGCGCGTCAGCACGCCCGGCAGGATCATCACCGCGTAGTTCATCTTGCCGGCCTCGTCGATCGACAGGTCCGGCGTCTTGCCCTTCCACACCATGTTGAGCAGGCAGGGACCCTTGACGAGTTTCGGCACCGATGCCGTCTCTTCCAGCGTCTGCGGCGCCTCGACGAAGGCCATGTCGGCACCCGCCTCGATCGCGGCGTTGGCGCGGCGGATCGCTTCCTCGAAGCCCAGCATGGCACGAGAGTCGGTGCGCGCGATGATGATGAAGTTCGGATCGACCTTGGCGCTGACCGCCGCGCGGATCTTGGCGACATAGTCCTCGATCGGCACGATGGTCTTGTCCTCGAGATGGCCGCACTTCTTGGGGAAGCCCTGGTCCTCGATATGGATGCCCGCGACGCCGCGCTTCTCGTACTCGCGCACCGTGCGGATCGTGTTCAGCTCGTTGCCGTAGCCGGTGTCGGCATCGGCGATCACCGGCAGCCTGATCGCCGTGGCGATGCGCCCGGCATTGTCGGCCATCTCCGACATGGTGACGAGGCCGTAGTCGGGATAGCCGAGGCTGGCCGCGGTGCCGGCACCGGTCATGTAGACCGCCTCGAAGCCCGCGCGTTCGATCGAGCGTGCGGTGATGCAGTCGAAGCAGCCGGGTGCGGCCACCATCCCGCGCTTCATGGCGTCGCGGAAGATCTTGCCCTTGGACATGTCGCTCTCCTTCTCAGGCGGCCTTCATTCCCATGGCCGCGGCCTGGCGCGCGTCGAAGCCCCGCCGCACCTCGTCGTAGTTCTGGCCTTTCATCACGCCGCGCACCGCGCCGGGCTCGACGGTGCCGTAAAAGACCTCCCAGCTCTGCGGCAGGCGCCGCGAATCGGGGCGGGCCAGCCAGAGCCGGTAGAGCGTGCGCTTCTTCGCCTCGTCTTCATGGTCCTCGAAGCCGGTGCGCGAATGCAGCATCGTCTGGTTGCACAGGATCTGGAGATCGCCCGGCTCGAGATTCATGCAGAACATGTTCTCGGGCCGGCGCAGCACCGTGTCGAAATACTCCATCGCCTCTTCCTGCAGCGCGGTGAGCGGCGTCGCGCCGTCGAGCTTCAGGGCGTTGACGATGCGGTTGCGGTTCCACTTGCAGAAGACCCGGCCGTTCTCCTCGGTGACGATCGGCGCCGGATACCACGGCGCCTCACCCTCGGACTGTTCGCCGTTGCGGCTGAACGGGTAGTCGGTCGCCAGGGCCGCGGCATAGTCGGGCCGCTCCTGCTTGACGATGGCGTAGGCGGTGGCGGCGCTGGCGCACATGCTCATGCCGCCGACCGGCGCCTGATTGTAGCAGGAGAGCAGCACCACGTCGGAGCCGTCGACATGGAAGTCGAGCTCGGCGTTGGAGTTGTAGCCGCGGCCGGTCGGGCTGCGGTAGTTCATGCCGGCGTTCTTCACTTCCGTGATGTAGTCGCTGGCCTTGTTCTGCGGCCGCGCAACACCGAAATGCAGGCCGATCGCCCAGGTCATCAGCCTGAATTCGTCGGGCGTGACGCCCGCGCGCGGCAGGTTCTTCACCAGCGCCATGCCGCGCCCGTCGCGCACTTCTCGGAAGGCGGCGGCGAGCGTCGGAACCGCGGCGCCGAGATCGAAATCCTCGCGGCGCCACGACAGGATCGGCCGGTCGGCCGGTCCGGCCTTGCGTACCGTCGCGATCAGGTCGGCGCCTTCGGCCGGCGACAAGGCGTAGATCCAGCCCTTGTCCGATGCGACGTCGGCGACGGTCCAGGCGATGGGAGCGGTCGTTGCCATGATGTCCTCCGTCAGTCCGCGGTCATGCCGAGCCGGCGGATCGTCTCGCCGGAGTCCTTGAGGTCGCGCTGGAAGCGCTCGGAGAAGGCGGCCGGCGTGTCGCCGCCGGGCAGCGAGCCGTACTCGATGATCTTGGCGCGGAACTCCGGCACCGCGAGCACGCTCGCAATGTCCTTCTGGATCGCGTCGACGGTGGCCGGCGGCGTGCCGGCCGGCGCGAACAGGCCGTACCAGGAATTCTCGTCGAGGCCGGAGAAGCCCTGCTCCTTGAAGGTCGCGACGTTGGGCAAGGCGGGGATGCGCTGCGTGCCCATGATGCCCAGCGCCTTGAGCTTGCCTCCGTTGATCAGGGCGAGGCCCGAGGTGACGCTGGCGATGCCGACGTCGACGCGGCCGGCCGAGATGTCGCCCACGAACGAGGCCGCGCCCTTGTAGGGCACGTTCAGCAGCTTGATGCCCGCGCTGTCGAAAATGCGCTCGGCCATCAGGCGGCTGCCCGGGTCGGGGCTCGCCGACGTCCGCTTGTCGGGTCCCTCCTTGCGCACCAGTTCAACCAGGCCCTTGAGATCGTTGGCCGGGAGATCTGGCGTGGCGAGAAGCGTCGCGACCGGATAGGCGACGGCCGTGACCGGTGCGAAGGCCGTTGCCGTGTCGTAGGGCAGCTTCATCAGATGGGCGTTGATGGCGATGCCCGACACCGCCAGCACCATCGTGTGGCCGTCAGGCTGGGCCCGCGCGACGATGGCCGCGCCCACCGAGCCGTTGCCGCCGGTGCGGTTGTCGACGATCACCGTCTGGCCCCACTTTTCCTCCAGCGCCTTGGCCATTAGGCGTCCGACCGCATCGGTGCCGCCGCCGGGGCTGTAGGGAACGATGATGGTGACGGTCCTGGTGGGAGCGAAGTTGGACTTGGCGGGGGCCGCGTTCTGGGCCATTGCCGTTGCCGCAAGACCCAACGCAAGGGCGATGCCGGCGAACGCCGCTGTGATACTTCTGGCCATCTTCGTTCCTCCTCTTTCTTGTTGGTATATAGTTAACACAACATGGCAATCGACACCGAGGCAAGCAGACCGCGCGGCATGGGCCGGCAGGCGAAACCGGGCGCCGATATGAAACTGCAGGCCGATGGCGCGCTGCTGCATCGACAGCTCTATGTCCTGCTGAAGGAGCAGATCGTGTCGGGCCGTTACCGCCCGGGCGAGGCGCTGCCGACCCAGGAAGCGCTCTGCCGCCAGTTCTCGATTTCGCGGATCACCGTGCGACGCGCGCTCTCCGATCTCGCCGACGACGGCTTCGTCCAGAATCGCCAGGGCGTCGGCGCCTTCGTCACGGCCAAGACCATCGACACCAAGCACGGTCCGGACTTCGGCTTCATCGGCGACCTGCGGCGCACGCTGAAAGAGACGACGATGCGGATCCTGGCGCTCGAGATCGAGCGCTGCCCCCGTCCGATCGCCGCCCATCTCGGCATCGCCGACGGCGAGCAGGCCCTGCACCTGGTGCGTGTGAGGTCATTCGAGAACAAGCCCGTGACCTTGCTCGACGGCTGGATCCCGATGCCGTTTGCGCAGGCTGTCACGGAGGAGGGGCTGAAGACGACGCCGCTGCACGAGCTGATCGCCGGCAGCTTCGAACGGCTGGGTGACGTTGCGCAGGAGGTCAACGCCGCGCTCGCCGATCCCTTCGTCGCGCGCGCGCTCGACGTCGAGATCAATTCGGCGACGCTCAAGATCGACCGGCTGGTGCACAACCGCGAGGGCGCGCCCGTGCACTACGTCACGGTCTGGACGACGCCCCGCCGCACGCGTCTCGTCATGGCGGTCAGCGCCGACGATATCGACGGCTACAATGTCGGCCGGCTCCTGCACGACGTCCAGAAGTGACGCAGATCACTCTCCTCCCCATTCAAATGGGGAGGTGTCGCGTCTTACGCGACGGAGGGGTCATGGGCTTTGAGATGGCCAAGACCCCATCGCCCCGTATGACGGGGCACTTCCCCATCTGAATGGGGAAGCGGATAAAGTAGCAAGGCTCCGCTCAATAAACCCGGTGGATCCAGCCGTGCGGGTCGGCGGTGCGGCCGCGCTGGATGCCGACGAGGGCGGCCTTGAGTTCCTCGGTCTTGGCGCCGGAGCCGCCGTTGCCGATTTGGAACTCGCCGTCGTTGCTGCGCACGGTGCCGATCGGCGTGACGACCGCGGCGGTGCCGCAGGCGAAGGCCTCGCGCAGGCGGCCGCTGGCGGCATCCTTGCGCCACTGGTCGATCGAGTAGCGCTCCTCGCTCACCTTGATGCCCTTGTCCTTCGCCAGCGTCAGCAGCGAGTTGCGGGTGATGCCGGGCAGGATCGTGCCGCCGAGCGGCGGGGTGATCATCGAGCCGTCGTCGAACACGAAGAAGATGTTCATGCCGCCCAGCTCCTCGATCCAGCGCTGTTCGACGGCGTCGAGGAACACGACCTGGTCGCAGCCATGGCGCGTCGCCTCGGCCTGCGCCTGCAGGCTGGAGGCGTAGTTGCCGCCGCACTTGGCGGCCCCGGTGCCGCCGGGGGCGGCGCGCGTGTAATCCTGCGAGACCCACACCGACACGGCCGGCGCGTCGGTCTTGAAGTAGGCGCCGACCGACGAGGCGATGACGATGAACAGGTAGTCCGACGAGGGCTTCACGCCGAGGAAGATCTCGTTCGCGAACATGAAGGGGCGGATGTAGAGGCTGCCGTCGCCCTCGGGGATCCAGGCGCGATCGATTTTCACGAGCTGGTCGACGGCCTCGAGGAACACGTTCTCCGGCAGGATCGGCATGGCCAGGCGCTCGGCCGACTGCTGGAAGCGGCGGGCATTCTCCAGCGGGCGGAACAGCGTCGCGCCGCCGTCGGCGGTGCGGTAGGCTTTCAGCCCCTCGAAGATCTCCTGGGCGTAGTGCAGGACGGCCGCGGCCGGATCCATGGGGATCGGCGCGCGCGGCTCGACCTTGGCATCATACCAGCCCTTGGTCTCATGATAGCGGATGGTGACCATGTGGTCGGAGAAGACCCGGCCGAAGCCCGGATTCTTGAGCAATTCCGCGCGCTTCTCGGCGGAGACCGGCGACGGATGCGGAACGCTGGTGAATTGAAGCGTGGACATTGTCTTGGACATTTCTCTCTTGAGTATTTCTCTCACTCTATCACAGGCGGCCGCGCCGCAAGCCCCGGAGCATCGCTCATAGCGGAATTCGCACAATCACGCGCAGGCCGCCGAACGGTGAGGCGGCAAGGGTCACATCGCCGCCATGGCTGCGCGCGACGTCGCGGGCGATGCTGAGGCCGAGGCCCACGCCCCCGGTGTCGGCGTTGCGCGATTCGTCCAGCCGGTAGAAGGGGCGAAACACGTCCTCGTACCTTTCGGGCGGGATGCCGGGGCCATTGTCGTCGACCGTGACCTCCATCGAGGTCCGCCCGCGCACCGCCTCGACCTTCACGTGGTTGGCGTAGCGCAGCGCATTGGACACGATGTTGGTCAGGCAGCGCTTCATGGCGATCGGCCGCAGCTCGACGGTCATGTCGCCGTTCCAGCCGAGGTCGAGGCCGGCATTGTCGCGCCGCACGCCCGCCGCCACGTCCTCGAGGATCTCGGACAGGTCGGCCATCACCGGCTCCTCGTCGCCCTCGCCGCGGGCGAAGGCGAGATAGCCCTCGATCATGCGCTGCATGTCGGCCACGTCGTCGGCCAGCTCCTTCGTCTCCGGCGATTCCGGCAGCAGCGCCAGGGAGAGCTTCATGCGGGTGAGCGGCGTGCGCAGGTCGTGGCTGACCCCGGCCAGCATCTCGGTGCGTTGCTGGATCGAGCGGCGGAGCCGGATGCGCATCGTGTGGAAGGCGGTGGCGGCATTGCGCACCTCGCGCGTGCCGCCGGAGAAGGCGAAGTCGGGCACGTCGCGCCCCTTGCCCAGCGCATCGGCCGCCACGCCAAGATGCTCGATGGGCACCAGCTCGCGCCGCATGAACCAGATGGCGAGGCCGAACAGGACCAGGGCGAGGCCGAGCTGCGCCACGACATAGGCGAAGCTCGATCCGAAGGTGAGGCGCACATGCGGCACCAGCACCTCCATGACGTCGCCGTCGGAAAGCTGGATCTCGATCAGCAGCTGGCCGCCGCCGATGTTGTTGTCGAGGAAGAAGGGCCGCTTGAGGTCGGCGTTGAGCGCGCCCTGGACCTCGCGGGCCACGATGTCGAAATACTCCGGCTCCTTGAAGGGCCGCACGATGCCCTTGCGGAACGAGACGAACAGCAGCAGGTCCTGCGCCGAGCGGCGCAGAATCCAGTTGCGATGCTCGTCGTCGGGGAAGTCCGAGCGCAGCGAGATCAGCAGGCGCAGGTCGCGCACCAGCAGGATGGCCAGCCGGTTAGTCACGTTGTCGCCGCGCTGGCTGTAGAACCACCAGGCCGACAGCGCCTGCAGCAGCAGCATCGGCACGACGATGATGATCAGGGCGCGCGCGAACAGGGTCTGCGGCGAATGCTTGTCCGACCATTGCGCGATGCGCTCGAACACGTCGCTGATGGCGCTCCACTTCATGCGTCGACCAGCCGGTAGCCCTGGCCGCGCACCGTGCGCAGGTAACGCGGGAACGAGGGATCCGGCTCGATCTTGCGCCGCAGGCGCGTGACCTGCACGTCGATAGCGCGCTCGTTCACATTGGCGCCGACGGTCTTGCAGAGGGTCTCGCGGCTCAACACCTCGCCGATGCGGCCGGTGAAGGCGCGCATCAGGGCGATCTCCGCGTCGGTCAGCGCCACGCGCTTGCCCTTGTCGGTGAGCTCGCCCAGCTCGAGGTCGAACTGCATCGGGCCGAACGTCACCTGCCGCGGCGTCTCGGCCGCGGCGACGGCGGTGGCCGCTGCCGGCCGACCGCGGCGCAGCACGCTCTGGATGCGCAGCAGCAGTTCGCGCGGTTCGAACGGCTTGCCGAGATAGTCGTCGACGCCCTTCTCGAGGCCGGCGATGCGATCCTTGGTCTCGACCATGGCGGTCAGCATCAGGATCGGCACGTCGTCGGTGCGGCGCAGTTCGCCGGCGAATTCCAGGCCGGTCTCGCCGGGCATCATGACGTCGAGCACGATCAGGTCGAAATCGAGCGACCCCAGCCGCTGCCGCGCCTCCGCGGCGCTGGCTGCGGTGGTGACGCGGAAGTCGTTGCGCGACAGGAAGGACTTGAGGAGTTCGCGCAGGCGCGTGTCGTCGTCGACGACCAGGATGTGCGGCTTGTCGGACGAGGCGTCCATGCGGCGCTAGCGGTTGCCGCCGCGCATTCGCTTGTCGACCACTTGCCGCTCCATCGGGTCGAGCAGCCCGAGCAGGACCTTGCGGAAGCCTTCCACGGCCTCGGCGCCGGTCTCGCGATAGGCGCGGGCGAAACGCTGGCTCTGGCGGTCCGTCAGGTCGCGCTCCAGTTCCTGGCCTTTGGGCGTGAGCCAGAGAAGGCGCTCGCGCCGGTCGCGCGCGCCGCTCTTCTGCTCGACATAACCCTGTTCCAGCAGGTCCTTCAGCACGCGGCTGATCGACTGCTTGGTCACCTTCAGGATCGACAGCAGGTGCCCGACCGTCTGGCCGGGATGGCGGCCGATGAAGTAGAGCGCCCGGTGATGGGCGCGGCCGAGCTGGTAGTGCCGCAGCTGCTGGTCGGATTCGAACGTGAAGTCGCGATAGGCGTAGAACATCAGCTCGATGCCCTGACGCAGCTCTTCGTCGCGCAGGAACAGGGGATTGGCGGGGGCTCTGGATTCCACGCCATCTTTATAGAGCGGGTGCGCTGCGTTGACACCCCGCGCGGGCCGATGTTACGGCGCGACGCTTTTTCCTGACATTTTCTTTCTTCGTGCGAGGACGCCATGCTGACGGTTCACCATCTCGGCAAGTCGCAATCCGAGCGGATCGTCTGGCTCTGCGAGGAACTCGGCATTCCCTACGACCTGAAGGTCTATGACCGCGATGCGGTCACGAGGCTCGCGCCGCCCGAATACAAGGCGCTGCATCCGCTGGGCGCGGCGCCGGTGATTCAGGACGGCGATGTCCTGCTGGCCGAGTCAGGCGCCATCGTCGAGTACATCGTGGCGAAGCATGGCCAGGGCCGTCTCGCGCTGGCGCCCGACCATCCCGATTTCGCCGACTTCCTCTACTGGTTCCATTTCGCCAACGGCACGCTGCAGCCGGCGACCGGCCGCAACATGATCCTGGGGCGGCTCGATCTTCCGGCCGACAATCCGATTCTCAAGGCGATGAAGGCCCGTCTCGACCTCGCGCTGGGCCTGCTGGAAGCCCGGCTTGCGAAGGCCGACTACCTGGCCGGACGCGAATTCACGACCGCCGACATCATGGCCGTCTTCTCCCTGACGACCATGCGCTACTTCCTGCCGTTCGATCTTTCGCCCTATCCCGCGATCCTCGCCTATCTCCAACGGATCGCCGCTCGTCCGGCCTACCGGCGGGCGATGGCGAAGGGTGATCCTGGCATGCCGCTCCTCCTGACCTGATTTTCCTTCCCCGAAACCCGGACACGGTCAGTGCGATTGACAAGGTCAGTAATATTGACCTAAATCGGTAGATAGTTGTGTTTTGACTGCCTGCAAAGACCTGATCGGAATCAAGCGAAGGAGGATATCGCAATGTCCTTAACCATGGACGACCGCGACGGCTTCATATGGCTGGACGGCAAGCTGGTCCCGTGGCGCGAGAGCCGCATGCATGTGCTGACCCATGCGCTGCATTACGGCTCGGCCGTCTTCGAGGGCGAGCGCATCTATGACGGCCGCGTCTTCCGCCTCGCCGCGCACAGCGCCCGCCTGATCCGCTCGGCGAACCTGCTCGACTACGACCTGCCCTGGTCGCGCGAGGAGATCGACGAGGCGACCCGCGCCGTCGTGAAGGCCAACAATCTCACCGCCGGCTACATCCGCCCGATCGCTTGGCGGGGCTCGGAGGTGCTGGGCGTGTCGGCGATCGGCACGACGGTCCACCTCGCCATCGCCCCGTGGGCCCAGGAAGGCCGCCTGTCGGTGCAGGCCCGCGACGCCGGCATCAACGTCACCATGGCGAAGTACCGCCGGCCCTCGCCCGAGACGGCGCCCGGCCACGCCAAGGTGGCCGGGCTCTACGTGATCTGCGGCATCGAGAAGGACCGCGCGCTGAAGGCCGGCTTCGACGACGCGCTGATGCTCGACTGGCAGGGCCGCATCGCCGAGACGACCGGCGCCAACATCTTCCTGGTGATCGATGGGCGGCTGGTCACGCCGACGCCGCACAATTTCCTGGATGGAATCACGCGCCGTGCGGTGATGGGCATGGCCCGGACGCGTGGCTGGACCGTCGAGGAGCGTGACGTGATGCCGGAGGAGCTGGCCCGGGCGAGCGAGGTCTTCCTCTGCGGCAGCGCCGCCGAGATCGTGCCGGTCGGCTCGATCGACCAGCATCACTTCCAGGCGGGTCCCGTCGCCAAGACGCTGATGGCCGACTTCCACAAGCTGGTGCGCGAGCCCAACAGCGAGGGCTTCGGCGAGGCCACGCACCTCATGACGCCCGCCTCGTCGCTGGCGGCCTGAGCGCACTGCATGTCTTGACATCGGGGGCGGCAATCCCCTTTTCTCGATGGCGTCCGAGGGGTGCCTGATCTTCCTGTGGGAGACGGGCTGAGACAGCCTTATTGGCTGAACCCTTTGAACCTGATCCGGGTCATGCCGGCGAAGGAACGGGAGTCAGCGTTGGATCGACCTGTCGTAACAATCATCGGAGCCGGCGTCGCAGGCCTTGCCTGTGCCACGGAGCTTGCTGCGCGTGGCGTGGCCGTCGAGGTGGTGGAGCGTTCCGCGCATCTCGGCGACGGCGCCTGTTCGTGGATGGCGGGCGGCATGCTGGCGCCGTGGTGCGAGCGCGCGACCACCGACGAGGCCGTGGCGCGTCTCGGCGCACCGTCGATCGATTGGTGGCGCCAGCATTTTCCCGGCACGGTCTCCAAGGGCAGCCTCGTGCTGACGCCGCCGCGCGACGCCGCCGACCTCACGCGCTTCGCCGCACGCACCGAACGTCACGAATGGCTCGACGCCGACGCGATCGCGGCGCTCGAACCCGATCTCGCCGGCCGCTTCCGCCGCGCGCTGTTCTTTCCCGACGAAGCCCATCTCGAACCGCGCAAGGCGCTGGCGGCGTTGGCCGCGGGGCTCGAGGCGCGCGGCGTGCCGATCCGGTTCGGCGTCGACGTGAAGCCCTCCGAAGCCCGCTCGGACTTCGTCGTCGATTGCCGGGGCCTGGCCGCGCGCGACGAGTTGCCCGACCTGCGCGGCGTGCGGGGCGAGATGATCGTCGTGCGGACCAGCGACGTGTCGCTGGCGCGGCCGGTGCGGATGCTGCATCCGCGCATCCCGCTCTACATCGTGCCGCGCGGCGACGGCATCTTCATGATCGGTGCCACCATGATCGAAAGCGAGGAACGCCGCGCCGTCAGCGTGCGTTCGGCGGTCGAATTGCTGAACGCGGCCTACACGCTGCACCCGGCGTTCGGCGAGGCCGAGATCGTCGAGCTGGGCGCCGACCTGCGGCCGACCTTTCCCGACAACCTGCCGTGCATCAGGCGCAAGGGCCACGTGCTGCACGCCAATGGTCTTTTCCGGCATGGTTTCCTGCTCGCGCCCTGGCTGGCGCGGCAGGTGGCCGATGCCGTTCTTCTGGAGACGAGAGATGCGGATATTCCTGAACGACGACATGCATGAGGTCTCGCCGGGCACGCTGGCCGCGGCGCTGGAAACGCTCGGTTTCGGCGGCCGCAAGATCGCGACGGCGGTGAACGGCCGCTTCGTCGCCGCTGCCGCGCGGCCGCGCACCGAGCTGGCCGACGGCGACAGGATCGAGGTCGTCGCGCCGATGCAGGGAGGATAACGGCATGTCGTCCTTCTACGGCGTCGAGCTGAAGTCGCGGCTGCTGCTGGGCACGTCGCGCTATCCCTCGCCGGCGGTCCTCGAACGCGCGATCAAGGCATCCGGCGCGGAAGTCGTGACGGTCTCGCTGCGTCGCGAGAGCGGCGCGGGCAAGGCCGGCCAGGCCTTCTGGTCGCTCATCCGGTCGATGGGCGTGCGCGTGCTGCCCAACACGGCCGGCTGCCATTCGGTGAAGGAGGCGGTGACGACCGCCCACATGGCGCGCGAGCTGTTCGACACGCCGTGGATCAAGCTCGAGGTGATCGGGGAGGCCGACACTTTGCAGCCCGACGTGTTCGGTCTGGTGGAAGCCGCGCGCATCCTGTCCGAAGACGGGTTCGAGGTGTTTCCCTACACGACAGAGGATCTCGTGGTCGCCGAGCGGCTGGTCGAGGCCGGCTGCAGGGTGCTGATGCCGTGGGGCGCACCGATCGGCTCGGCGCGCGGCCTCAACAACGTCTATGGCCTGCGCTCGATGCGCGCCCATTTCCCCGGCATCCCGCTGGTGGTCGATGCCGGGCTCGGCGTGCCCTCGCATGCCGCCGCGGCGATGGAGCTGGGCTACGACGCGGTGCTGCTCAACACGGCGGTCGCGGAGGCCGGCGATCCCGTCGAGATGGCGCGGGCCTTCGCGCTGGGCGTCGAAGCCGGCCGCGCCGCCTATCTTGCGCAGCCCATGGAGCCGCGCGACATGGCGGTGCCGTCGACGCCGGTGATCGGCAAAGCCGCCCTTGGAGACTAGAGAGATGCTCGATCCCTTCTATCCGGTGGTGCCCGATTCGAGTTGGGTGCTGAAGCTGGTGCCCGTCGGCACGAAGCTCATCCAGTTGCGCATCAAGGACCAGCAAGAGGCCGAGGTGCGCCGCCAGGTGCGCGAGGCCAAGGTCGTCTGCGCGCAGCATGGCGCCGACCTGATCGTGAACGATTACTGGCAGGTCGCGATCGACGAAGGTTGTTCCTGGGTACATCTCGGCCAGGAGGATCTGGTCGATGCCGATGTGAAAGCCGTGCGCCGCGTCGGCATCAGGATCGGCGTTAGCACGCACGACCATGCCGAACTCGACAAGGGCCTCGCCATCGATCCCGACTATGTCGCGCTGGGCCCCATCTGGCCGACCGTGCTGAAGCAGATGCCGTGGGCGCCGCAGGGCACCGAGCGTCTGGCTGAATGGAAGAAGCTGATTGGCGACAAGCCGCTGGTCGCGATCGGTGGCCTCACGCTGGAGCGCGCGCTGCTCTGCCTGAAGTCGGGCGCCGACATCGTCTCGGTCGTGGGCGACATCGTGAACCATGCCGATCCGGTCGCTCAGGCCAGGGCCTGGATCGCCGCGACGAGAAGACCGTGACCAACCGCTACGCCCGCCAGGCCGTTCTGCCCGAGATCGGCGACGCGGGGCAGGCGCGTCTCGCCGCCGCCTCGGTGCTGGTCGTTGGCGCCGGCGGTCTCGGCTGCCCGGTGCTGCAGTATCTCAGCGGTGCCGGAGTCGGCCATCTCACCATCGTCGATCACGACACGGTCGAAGAGACGAACCTGCATCGCCAGCCGCTCTACGGCATGCCGGACATCGGCAAGCTGAAGGTCGAGGCCGCGCGTGCCACGCTGCAACGGTTCAATCCGAACGTCCGCATCGACGCGGTGCCCGAGCGCCTCACGCCGCAGAACGCCGCACGGCTCGTCGCGGCAGCCGACATCGTGGTCGATGCCGCCGACAGTTTCGCCGTCACCTACATGCTGAGCGACGTCTGCCATGCAACGGCCAAGCCGCTGATCAGCGCCTCGGTGATCGGCATGACCGGCTATGCCGGCGGCTTCTGCGGTGGCGGGCCGAGCTATCGCGCGGTGTTTCCCGAAGTCTCGGTCGATGGCGGCACCTGCGCGACGGTCGGCGTGATCGGTACCGCGGTCGCGATGCTGGGCAGCCTGCAGGCGCATCTCACGCTGCATCACTTGCTCGGGCTCGAACCCTCGGTGCTGGGCCGTGTGGTCACCTTCGATGCCAGGCGCGTGGCCTTCGGCGGCTTCGCCTTCGCCGGCAGTCCCGAGCCCGAGGAGCAGGTCTCGTTCATCGCGCCCGACCAGGTGCGCGCCGACGACATCGTGGTCGACCTGCGCGGGCTCGACGAGGCGCCGGTCTCGCCCTTCGCCGGCGCGCGCCGGCTGGTGGTCGACACGATCGACGAACTGGGCACGCCTGATGGCCGCGTGGTGCTGGCCTGCCGCAGCGGTCAGCGGGCGCTGATGGCAGCGGACCGTTTGCGCGAACGCGGCGTCACGAACCTCGCGCTGGTGGCGCTCGGTTAGTTACTTCTTCTCCCAGCGCGCGGCGGCTGCGTCGTCGTCCTGGTGGGCGCCGACCCATTGTTCGCCCTTCGGCGTGTCTTCCAGTTTCCAGAAGGGTGCCTTGGTCTTCAGCCAGTCGACCAGGAATTCGCAGGCCTCGAAGGCGGCCTCGCGATGTGGCGAGCCGACGGCCACCAGCACGATGCGCTCGCCCGGCTCCATGCGGCCATGGCGATGCACGATCAGCGTGGCTTCGAGCGGCCAGCGCTTCTGTGCCTCGGCCTCGATCTCCTCCAGCGCCGTCTCGGTCATGCCGGGATAGTGTTCGAGCGTCAGCGCGTCGACGCGGTCGCGGTGATAACCCTCGCGCACATGCATCTCGCGCACGAGGCCGACGAAGACTGCAAGCCCGCCGATCCGCTTGTTGCCGTCGGTGAGGCGGGCCAGCTCGGCGCCGACATCGAAATCGGCTTCCTGGACACGCACCGTCATGGTGTCAGCCGCCGGTGAAGGGCGGAAAGAAGGCGACTTCGCGCGCCCCCGCGAGCTTCACGTCGAAGGTCGCGGTGCGCTGGTCGACGGCTGCGCCGAACGCGGCGCCTTCCGCCAGCGCCTCGGCATGGCCGGGGCTGCGGCCGCGCAGCCACACGATCAGGTCGCCCACCGTATCGATGTCGGCCGGGGGCGTGACCTCTTCCTCCGGCACACCGACGGTCTTCTTCATCCAGGCGAAGTAGCGGACTTTCACTTCTGGCCACCCGGGCTCGGCGCATCCTCGGCCATGTGGCGCAGACCGGTGCGCAGATAGTCGTAGCCGGTGATCAGGGTGAGCGCGGCGGCGATCCAGATCAGGACGATGCCGGCCTGCGTCACCCAGTGCCCCGCCGCGTCGCCGACCAGCAGCGCCGCGATCGCCACCATCTGCACGGCGGTCTTCCATTTGGCGAGCGCACTCACCGGCAGGCCGACGCGCAGCTCGGCGAGGAATTCCCGCAGGCCCGAGACCAGGATCTCGCGGGCGAGGATGATGAGCGCGGCCAGCACGTTCAGGCCATCCAGGGTGCTGTTGTCGACCAGCATGACCAGCGCGGCGGCGACCAGCAGCTTGTCGGCGATCGGGTCGAGGAAGCGGCCGAAGCGCGAGATCTGGTGATAGCGCCGCGCGAAATAGCCGTCGAACCAGTCGGTCACCGCGGCAGCCACGAACAGCGCCATCGAGAACCACTGCGCCCAGCCGCGGTCGAGCCAGAAGCAGGCGACGACCAGCGGGATCGCGACGATGCGCGACAGGGTGAGCATGTTGGGAAGATTGAACAGCATCGCCCGACCTTACCGGCCGCCCCGGAAGTGGTCATGGATTTTCTGGGCGAGGGCGCTGGAGATTCCCGGCACCGACTTGATGTCCTCGAGCGTGGCACCCGATACCGCACGGGCGCTGCCGAAATGATTGAGCAGCGCGCGCTTGCGGCCGGCGCCGATGCCCGGCACTTCGTCGAGCGCCGAGCGCGTCATGTCGGCCGCGCGGCGCGTGCGGTGCGTGCCGATGGCGAAGCGATGCGCCTCGTCCCGCAGCCGTTGCAGGAAATACAAAACCGGATCGCGCGGCTCGAGCGAGAAGGGCGGCTTGCCGGTCATGAAGAAGCGCTCGCGGCCCGCATCGCGGTCGGGCCCCTTGGCGATGCCAACCAGGGGAATGTCCTCCAGGCCAAGCTCAGCCATCACCCCACGTACCGCTTCGAGCTGGCCCTGGCCGCCGTCGATCAGCAGCAGGTCCGGCCAGTGCTCGTCGTCGCGCTCGGGATTTTCCTTCAGTGCGCGGCCGAAGCGACGGGTCATCACCTCGCGCATCATGGCGAAGTCGTCGCCGGCGGCACCCTCGGTCTTGATGTTGAACTTGCGGTAGGCGTTCTTGTTGAAGCCTTCCGGGCCGGCCACGATCATCGCGCCGATCGCCGCCGTACCCTGGATGTGGCTGTTGTCGTAGACCTCGATGCGCTCGGGCGGCGCGTCGAGGCCGAACACGCGGGCCACGCCTTCGAGCAGCGTGCGCTGCGTGCCGCGTTCGGCCATGCGGCGGGCCAGCGCCTCGCGCGCATTGTTCACCGCCTGGTCGAGCACGTCCTTCTGGTCGCCGCGCTTGGGCTGGCGGATCTCGACCTTATGGCCGGCCGACAGGGACAGCGCGTTTTCCATCAGCTCGCGCTCGGGAATGTCATGGCTGGTCAGGACCAGTTTGGGTGCCTGACGCGATTCGTAGAACTGGCCCATGAAGGCTTCGAGCACCTGCGGCTCGTCGAGGTCGCGTCCATGGCTCGGGAAGTAGGCGCGGTTGCCGAGATTCTGGCCGGCGCGCAGGAAAAAGACCTGGATGCAGATCTGTCCGCTTTCGGCGTGGGCCGCGAAGATGTCGGCCTCGTCGATCGACGGCAGGCTGATCGACTGGTGAGAGGTGATGTGGGCCAGCGCGCGGATACGGTCGCGCAGGATCGCCGCACCCTCGAATTCGAGATTGGCCGAGGCCTGCTCCATGCGCTTCGAGAGCGTCTGCTGGATCTCGCGATTGCGGCCGCCGAGGAAGCCGCGCACGTCCTCGACGATGGCGTCGTATTCAGGTTTGTCGATGCGGCCGACGCAGGGCGCCGTGCAGCGCTTGATCTGGTACTGCAGGCAGGGCCGCGTGCGCGTCGAGAAGACGCCGTCGGAGCAGGAGCGCAGCGGGAAGGCGCGCTGCAGGGCGTAGAGCGTGCGGTTGACCGCGGTGGCCGAGGCGAACGGTCCGAAATACTCGTTGGCCGGCTCGCGCGTGCCGCGATGCTTGGCGAGCTGCGGCCAATCGGTGTCGCGGCGGATCACGATGTAGGGGAACGACTTGTCGTCGCGCAGCAGCACGTTGAAGCGCGGCCGGAAGCGCTTGATCAGGTTGTTCTCGAGGAGCAGCGCCTCGGCTTCGCTGTCGGTGACGGCGAATTCCATGGTCCGCGTCGCGGAAACCATGCGGATCAGGCGCGTGGCGAGCCGCGTCGGCTGCGTATACGCGGCGACGCGGCTGCGCAACGAGCGGGCCTTGCCGACATACAGGACCTCGCCCTCGGCCGAGATCATGCGGTAGACGCCCGGCTTGCGCGGCAGGGTCCGCACGAAGTCGGCGATGATCCGCATGCCGTCGGCAAGCGAGCCTTCGCTGGGGGGCAGGTCGGTGTCGGTTTCGTCGGTCACGGGAGGCGGAGAATGGTGTCGCCGGCACGCCCACACAAGGCAATCGACGGCATGTGGGGAAGTCTGTGAACAAGCCCGATGCCCCGCGCAGGCTCGTGGAGAGTCACTATATTGACTCAATGTAGGAGGGGTGGCAGTCGCCCGCCACCCCTCTCTTAACCTCATGTATCCATTTGGTTTTCAACGATCTGGCTTCACGTCAGAAAAAGCTGGCACTCCCCTTTGTTCCCGGTTTGGGCCGTTTGGCTGGCGCGCTTCGATGTGTGGATAACTTGGGTGGCTTTACAGCACTGACAGCATGCGCCCGACCAGCGGATGACGCACCACGTCCTGCTGCGTCAGGCGGACCACGGAGACGTCGTCGAGTCCGTCCAACTTGGTGCCGATCGCGGCCAGGCCGGACAATTCCGGCAGCAGGTCGGTCTGGTCCGGATCGCCCGTCATGACCATGGTCGAGTGCCAGCCCAGCCGGGTGAGCAGCATCTTGAGCTGGCCGTAGGTGCAGTTCTGGGCCTCGTCGATCAGCACGAAGGCATTGTTCAGGGTACGGCCGCGCATGAAGGCCACGGGCGCGATCTCGATCGTGCCGTCGTCGAGATGCTGGCTCAGGCGCTTCGGCCCCATCCGGTCGTTCAGGGCGTCCCACAGCGGGCGCAGGTACGGGTCGAGCTTCTCGCGCATGTCGCCCGGCAGGAAGCCCAGGTTCTCGCCCGCTTCCACGGCCGGCCGCGACAGGACGATGCGCGAGACGGTGCCGGCATCCAGGGCTTCGACGGCGGCGGCGATCGCGAGGTAGGTCTTGCCGGTGCCTGCCGGTCCCAGCGCCACGGTCAGCGGTTTGGTTTCTATCGCCTCCATCAGGACCCTTTGGTTGTCGGTCCGCGGCCTGACTTTCTTGATATAGCTCTGATCGCGTTGGTTGGCCGGAGCGTTGTCGAAAACGACGTTGTGAATACGGGCGCTGTCGATGGCGTGCAGCTTGGAACGGCGTGCGGCGCGTTTGGCCATATTCTTACTCCGGTGTCTTGGTCAGGGGAGCGGGACCGATCGCCCAAAACAAAAACGCCCCCGGTGAGCGGAGGCGTTGGCGATCGATGGTCTGGCTGATGGGTGAGGCCGATAGGGCACGCGGTGGACGTTCCACCGGTGAACCAGTTTCCGCCGGGGGACATGTCCTCGAACGGATAAAAAACCTCCTTCAGCTACCGAAGAAAGCCTAAGCCGAAATCGGACCGTCTTCCACCATATTTATGGTCCGACACTGAAAATTAACGCTAGGGAAAGCAATTCGTCTTCAGCGGGCGTAGGCGGGCCGGCCGGCGACGTAGGTCGCCTGGACCGCCCGGTCGTCGCCCAGGATCATCTGGACGAACAATTGCTCGGCGAAGTCGCGGGCCTCGTCCATGCGGAAGGCGATCAGGGGCGTGGAGCGCATGTCGAGCACCACGAGATCGGCCTCCATGCCCGGCGCGATGCTGCCGACCTTGTCCTCGAGATGCATCGCCGCCGCCGAGCCGCGCGTCGCGAGATAATAGGCATGGGCGGCCGACAGGGGATGGCGGTTGAGCTGTGCCGCCTTGTAGGCCTCGTTCAGCGTCTGCAGGATCGAGAAGGAGGTGCCGGCGCCCAGGTCGGTGCCGAGACCGACGCGCACCGGCCGGTCGGCGCGGATCGCGCGGGTGATGTCGAACATGCCGCTGCCGAGGAAGAAGTTCGAGGTCGGGCAATGGGCGATCGCGGCATCGGCTTCATGCAGGCGCTGCAGTTCCTCCTCGCCCAGCCAGATTCCGTGGCCGAACACCGCGCGCTTTCCGCAAAGCCCGTGATGCGCATAGACGTCGAGATAGTCCGCGCGCTCGGGGAACAGTTCCTTGATCCACGCGACCTCGGCCTGGGTCTCGGCGATGTGGGTCTGCATCAGGCAATCGGGATGGTCGCGCCACAGCGCGCCGGCGGCCGCGAGTTGCTCCGGCGAACTGCTGCCGGCGTAGCGCGGCGTGATGGCATAGAGCAGGCGGCCGCGGCCGTGCCATTTGCGGATCAGCGCCAGCGACTCGTCGTAGCCCGACTGGGCGGTGTCGCGCAGTCCCTCCGGCGCGTTGCGGTCCATCATCACCTTGCCGGCGGCGAGCCGCAGGCCGAGCGCCTCGGCCTCCTCGAACAGGATGTCGGCCGAATGGGGGTGCACGGTGCAGTAGACGCAGCTCGTCGTGATGCCGTTGCGCAGGTTCTCCTGCAGGAACGTCCGCGCCACGCGCCGTGTATAGGCGCGGTCGGCGAATTTCAGCTCGGTCGGGAAAGTATAGCGATCCAGCCAGTCGAGGAGCTGCGCGCCATGGCTCGCGATCATTGGCGTCTGCGGGAAATGCACATGCGTATCGACGAAGCCCGCCGAGATCAGCGCGTCCTTGCCGAAGTCCCGGATCTCCGTGCCCGCCGGCAGCAGCGGCGCGATGCGGGAAGCGGGGCCGAAATGGGTGATGTGCCCGTCCTGCATCGCCACGATGGCATCGGGCTCGTGGACCATCGTGCGGTCGAGGCCGTCGCGGAACGGATCGCCGCTGAAGGTGAGGGCGGGGCCGCGAATGGCCGTCGGACGCGAAGAAGAACTCATTGCTCCGACGTTCGCACCGAACGGCAAAGCAGGGAAGGGCCGTGCTAAGAAGGCAGCGTGAAACGAAAGAGGCTGGGATGAGCGAGATCGTGTGGCGCGGCATGACGAGGGCTGAGCTCGACAAGGGCTACAACAATACCGACGCCGTCGCGGATTCCGGGACGCGGCGCGACGGCTGGGTCGCCCGCAGCGAACGCTTCCGCGCCGAACATGCCGAGAGCCTCGATCTCGCCTACGGTCCGCTGCCCCGCAACAAGCTCGATCTGTTCCGCTGCGGCGCGGCCAGGGCGCCGCTGTTCGCCTTCATCCATGGCGGCTACTGGCAGCGCAATGCCAAGGAGACCTTCGCCTGCATGGCAGCGGGTCCCCTGGCCAACGGCATGGACGTCGCCTTCCTGGGCTACACGCTGGCGCCCGAGGCGACCTTGCCGGCCATCGTCGGGGAGATCGCCGACGCAATCCGCTGGCTGCGCCGCGAGGGGCCCCGCCACGGTGTCGGGCAAGGGCGTCTGGTCGTGTCGGGCTGGTCGGCCGGCGGCCACCTTACCGCGACGACGCTGGCGATGGACGAGGTCGATGCCGGCCTCGCGATCAGCGGCATCTACGACGTCGAGCCCTGCCGGCTGAACTACCTCAACGACAATCTGCGGCTGACCGCGGCGCAGGCGGCGGAAACCAGTCCGATCCTTCACCTGCCGAAGAAGAGTGCGCCGGTCGTCCTGGCCTACGGCACCGGCGAGCTGCCCGAGCTGCAGCGGCAGTCGATCGCCTATCACGAGGCGCGGCAGGCGGCGGGGCTCCCCAGCGAGTTGCTGCCGCTGCCCGGCCTCAACCATTTCTCGATCATGGACCAACTCGAGGCAGCGGACGGTTCCCTGGCCACCGCTGCGGCGCGGCTGGGACGCTCCGGCGGCTAGAATTGGCGTCGTCAGGGCCTCGTAAGCAACGCCGCCTAACGTGCGGCGGTCATGAAGTTCCGCGAACTCAATCCGGCGCAGCAGATCATCGTCCGCCGCCTCGCCCTCGGCCTGACGCTGACCGGCCTCGGAATCCGCCAGGAGTTGGGGAGCCTGGCGCGGCTGGGCCTGGTGACGGGAAACCGCGACTATCCGCAACTGACCGAGGCGGGCTTCGCGTGCCTGCATACGATGCCGTCCGACCGCACGTAGGGCTGAAGCCCGTCAGCGGCCACCTCGCAGGGTGATGATCGCGACCTCGCCGCGACAATTGAAACGCACCGGCGGATAGGCGACGCCCAGGCCCGAATTCGTGTAGCCGGTCATCGTGCCCTGCTTCCAGAGTCCGACCGCGCCGTGGTGGCACCGGGTCAGCGTGCTGAACACGGGCCGTCCGCCCGGCAGGCAGATCTGGCCGCCATGGGTGTGCCCCGCGAGATAAAGCGCATAGCCCGCCTCGGCAGCGTGATCGGCCATTTCCGCGGAATGGATCAGGGCGATGCGGCAGGCCTCGGTCGAATCGCCCAGCGCCCGGTGCGCCGCATCGGTATAGAAGCTGTTCACATCGTCCAGCCCAGTTATGCCGAGCCGGTCCGTCCCTCGCTCGATGACGATGGAGCGGTTGATCAGCACGTCGAAGCCCAGCCTCTCCAGCGTGTCGGCCATGGCCTCGGAATCGTGGTTGCCCAGGGTGGCGAGGCGAGGTCCGTTCACACGGACGTCGCGCAGCACCTCCATCAGATGATCGGCTGACAGGGCGACGGGCGCATGGTGGTCGCCGTGGACATCGCCGGTGAGGGCGAGCAGGTCGACTTCGACACCGTCGAGCAGGCGGCGGGCGGCCGGCACCAGGTCCGGCAGAACGTCGAGATGGGTGTCGCTGACATGGAGGATGCGGTAGCCGTCGAACGCCGCCGGCAGGCCCGGAACCGCGACCTCGAACTCGGTGCGCCGCAGGTCGAGGGCATTGTGCACGCCCCGGCGGTATAGGGGGGTGAGCTTCAATCCCCAGGCGAACAGATCGAGCAGGCGGGTGAAGACGACCTTGCGGCGACGCGGCCGAGGACCGTCGGGACCGCAATAATGGTCGCCTTGCTCGATCCGCCGTCGAGCGGCGGCCCATGCCGGGTCACGGCCGCGAGCGGCATCGGTCACGCGTCTGGTCCTCATGCAAAGGCAATGGGCACCACCTTAACAGAGGCGACGGCAAGCCCGCGCAGCCCAAATTTCGCCTTCCGGGCTGCCTAATCCTACGACGGAGCGTCACATCCCCTTCGGATGGGGCTTCGAGTAAATCCGCTCGTCATGAGAGGTAAGACATGAGCGTCGATCGCGAGGCGGTGAAGGCCGCTCCGAAAGACGAGCGAAAGCTTCGTTCGGATACAATCACGACCGGCAGGTTTGCGACCCTCCTGCTGGTAGCGGTTTCGGTCCTGGTGTCGCTGGTACTGCTTGAGCTGGCCTGTCGCGTGTTGCTGTCAGGTCCGGGCAGCCTGACTCACTGGCCGAACCTGGCGCGCGAACGGATGGGCACGGGGCCGGACGTCGCGAGGATCCGCTGCCAGTACGCCTTCGATGCCGAGATCGGCTGGACGTCGCCGCCCGGTTGCGTCTCGCGCACCTACAATGTCGATGCCGACGGCTTCCGCCGTACCAGCCCCAAATCCGCTCTCGCCGAACCGCCGGTGCTGGTGACCGGCTCGTCCTTCGCCAAGGGCGACGAGGTGAAGGACGACGAGACCTGGCCGGCCGACCTGCAGAGCCTCACCGGGCGCAAGGTGGTGAATGCCGGCGTCAGTGGGTACGCGTTCGACCAGAGCGCGCTCAGCACCGAACGGCTGGTGCCGAAGGTGAAGCCGCTGTTCGTCGTGATGAGTTTCACGCCCGGCGATATCCGGCGCAGCGAACTGAAGGTCGCGTGGAGCCGCGAGAAGCCGTACTTCACCGTGACCGACGGCAAGCTCCAGGAGCATAACGTGCCGGTCCCGGGCCAGCCGAATGCGCCGGTGCCGCTGCCCGAACCGGCGCGGTGGCTCGGCCGCTTCGCGCTGGCCGATCTCGCCGTCCAGCGACTGGGCCTGCAGCGTGGCTGGTACTTCGACGAAGTCCGCGGCGCGCCCGCCGGCAGCGGCGAGGCGATCGTCTGCCTGCTGATGCCGCGGCTCGCCGCGCTCGGCGTGCCGGTCGTGGTCATGGCGCAATACAGCCGCGAGTACTGGACCCAGAGCGCGGGGCGCCGCGCCGAGGACCAGCGGTCCGTCGGCAGGGTGATGGGCTGCGCGAGCACGGCGGGGCTCATCCCCTTCGATCTCGCCCGGCCGATGCAGCCTATTGTCGAAGCGAAGGGCGTCGACGCACTCTATCGCTCCGACCATCACTCGGCCGAGGGTAACCGCATCGTGGCTGGCCTGGTGCTGCATGAACTGGAGCGGCTGAATCTCGTGTCGAGGATGGGCGTCCGCTAGCGCCGCTGCGCCGTCATCGGCCGCGCAGCGTTGCCCGGAGACCGGCCTCGCTGCATGCGATCTCAGTGCGGTTGACATAGAGGTCCACCGCCGCGGCAAGCGTCGGCGGGAGCCGGGCGGCGACGAGCACGCCGCTCTGTCGGGCTTTGGCGGTCGCCCTATCTTCTTCCTGGGCTTGCGGGAGGTCGGCATCCTGCTGGCAAGGCCCGTCGGCCGCGAAGAGATGATTTCAACAGCAAGTCCGGCGTGGGGAGCAGCGATCAGGCTCGGTCGACGAGGCGGTTCGGCGCGATCGCAATGCCAGAACCATCAGGGTGCGCCAATGGGTCGAGCGCTCTTGCGGCCAATATTCGAGCGAGGGGGAACCTTTCACGCGCGGTCGCTTTACAAGGCGTTACCCTGCCTCCGGCATCGCCTGCTTACTCTTGGGGTTGGCTCACCACGCGAACCTCGCAGAACGGAGCATGCCTGATGGTTGAGATGCGTAGTCTGGATCCGGAAACCACTGCGCTCAGCCTGATGCTGGCAGTGATCTCTTCCTCCAACACCCCGCTTTTACTGCTCAACGGCGACTTGCGCGTGATTGCGGCCAGCGCCTCTTTCTGCCGCGCCTTTCAACTCGAACCCGCAAGCGTTCCCAAAAGCCAGTTTTCCGGGTTGGGGCGAGGCGAATGGAATGTCCCTCAGCTTACCTCTCTACTGGAAGGCACTGCCTCGGGGGTGGCGGAAGTTCAGGCCTATGAATTCGACCTCAAGCGCGAGGGACAGGCACCCAGGCTGCTCGTAATAAACGCCCGCAAGCTCGATTACATCGACAAGGTGCAAATCCGGTTGCTCCTGGCGGTGGCCGATGTAACCGATGCCCGGGCCAGCGAAAAGCTCAAGGACAACCTGCTGCGCGAGAAGGCCATCCTTCTGCAGGAAGTTCAGCACCGCGTCGCGAACAGCCTCCAGATCATCGCCAGCATACTCATGCAAAGCGCGCGCAAGGTGCAGTCGGACGAATCCCGAGGGCACCTCCAGGACGCACATAGTCGCCTGATGTCCATTGCAGCCGTGCAGCAGCATCTCGCAGCGTCACGGCTGGGGGAAGTCGAGATCCGCACCTATCTCGTCCAGTTGTGCAAGAGCCTCGGCGCATCGATGATTTTCGACACAAAGGTTTTGTCGATCGAGGTCATCGTCGACGATAGCGTTACGAATGCGGACGTTTCCGTCAGCCTGGGACTGGTGGTCACTGAGCTGGTGATCAACTCTCTCAAACACGCGTTCCCAGGCCATCGCGCCGGAAAAATCGTCGTTCGGTATAAGTCTGAGGGCCGGAACTGGACGCTGTCGGTGAGCGACAACGGGGTCGGAATGCCGACCGAACCGCACAGTGGCAAGCCGGGCCTCGGCACGAACATCGTCGAAGCTCTTGCAAAGCGTCTGGAGGCGGAAGTCGAGGTTTCGGACGCAAACCCGGGTACATTCGTCTCGATTGTCCATGCGGAGCTTGCGCCCGCTGATGCGACGCCGGGCACTTGATGTCTCCAAACAGATCCGAACCCGCAAGCGGCGCCGTGGTACTGGTGGTTGAAGACAACCATCTCATCCTGATGAGTGCGCTCGACCTCGTTGCGTCGGCTGGCTACGAAGGCCTCGCCGCCGCCAACGCCGATGAGGCCATTGCCATCCTGGAAAAGCGGCCGGACGTGAAGCTGGTATTCACCGATATCGAAATGCCCGGCACAATCGACGGCGTGAAGCTCGCCCATTACATCCGCGAGCGCTGGCCGCCCATTCATCTCATCGTGGCTTCCGGCAAGGAGATCAAGGAGGAGAGCCAGCTTCCGTCCGGCTCGAAATTCTTTTCCAAGCCCTACGATAACGCCTCGATCGTCGAGGAGATGGCTCGAATGCTTGCTGCAATCGACGCCGGCAAGCCCGTGCCCTGAGATCCAGGAGCGCGCGTGAACGACAGGTAACGATCAAGATTGCGGGTGCTCCGCATGCGCGCGACAATGGCGCGGAGCCTACCTGGACATTCAGCGGCGAAGATCGAAGAGAATCAGCATGGCACGCATCCCCAGGCCGCCAAATGAAGCGCCCCGTGACCCGCCGCCCGGGTCAAAGCCGAAACCAGTCCCGCCGATGCCGCCCCTTCGCGAGCCGCCTCCCGGACCCCCTCCAGCGTAGCCGGCAAAAATCGTCATTCGCTTTCGGCGCCCGAAAGCGAGCGACTTCAGCGATATACAAGTACGGGGATGTCACTGTGTGACAGAACGGCCAAGGTCTGGCTGTTGATGACGGGTGCACTGATGGCGTGCGAGGCCATGGTAATGAGATCGCAGCCACGCTCGGTGGCCGTTCTGATGATGCCCCGGTACGGGTGCTCGTCCTCGGCCTCGACCGTCTCACACGGCACACCGAGCTCCAAAGCCTTTTGCGCGGCGACGGCGAGATGGCGTGCCGCCTCTTCTCTGACTTCTCGTTCATGTTCGGCCTGCGACAAGCCAATCTTGCGCGCCTCAGCCGACAGGAGTGCAAACGGCTCGATCACTGCGAGCACGGTGACCCGCGCACCTGATGAGAGCGCAAAGCGCAAGCCGCCGTCGAGGGCTGAGACCGAAAGCAGTGAGCCGTCGGTGGGAATGAGAATGTGCTGAAACATGGGCGCTCCTTGGGATTTAAGGGTGCGCGCCGCACTCCCTGTCGACGGAATGTCCGCCTTAACTGTCACGATGTACGCGCTTCGGCCGACTGACGATAGAGATATACCGAAGGGCCGCTCCATCGGTCTGCCGCCAGCGGCGGAGGGGCGACGGCCCGGCGCGCTGGCTGTTGGCGGGAACAGCGGGAACTTGGCGTGGTTGCGCGGCGAGAAGCAGAAAGCGCATCGGGACACGTCCCTTGATCGTCGGCATTGAGCGTCAGGTTCGAACAAGCCAAGCCAGGCGCACATCGAATGCGCCGCTAGAGGTTCGTTCTCCGACTTGCGCTACGGCATGCCATGGCTTCTGAAGTGGAGCTCGATATCGTGGTCCAGCAAGGCTGCCGCGGTCCGGTCGGCCTCGCCTCCCGTGGTGTCGCTCAGCCGGATCCGCGCCAGCCCGCGACCGTATAGTGCCAGCGCGTTATTGGGCTCGCGCTTTGGCGCGGCTTCGTACTCAACGCGCGCCAGTATCGGCTTGCCGGTCTTGAGATAGCGGGGGGCCCGGGAGTTGCGTACAGCGATGCTGTCTGGCGTGGGTGGAGGGCTTGATCGCAATCTACCTGAGCAATTGTCGTATCCTCGCCCGCGAGTAAGCGCGCCGAACACCGGTTGCTATAGGCGGTGGCCATCTTTTCATCGAGCCCGACCGCTCGCCCAGGGTCGGCAATGGCGAGGTCGTACTGTTGAGGGCAAACCGGGCATCGCCGTGATTGAAGTGGGCGAGAGGCAAGTCCGGCCGGATGGGGATGGCGGCGTCGAGATCAGCAATCGCCCGCACCTGTTGGCCGGCAGGGGATACAACGCGGCCCCGTTAACCGGCGCATCCGTGTTGCGGGGGTGTAGTTCGAGTGCTTTGTCGTGATCGGACGGCGCGCGTCGACTGTCGCCACGCCGAGCGGCGGAAAATGCGGAGCAACTTGTGTTGGCTGGGCGCGCGCCCAACAAACGGGGGCCTGTCTAAACCGCGACAAGCCCCTGCCTTGTTCAGTTCATGCCTTCTGAAAACACTTGAAGGCATGAATCTCTGATGTTCAGAATATGAAATCCACCGCTGTGAGGCCCAGATTTGTCGTCGCATTGACGATCAAGGCCAGGTCCGTGGCGGGATTGAAGGTGCCGGGTGTGACTTCGATGTAGAGCGTATTGGATGTGCCGGCCGTTGAGATCGCAAGATGAGAGCCGTCGGTGAACAGGGCCGACAGGTCAATCTTATCGATACCAAGTTTGAAGCCGACGATGGTGTCGTAGCCGGTGTTGAGATTGCTGTCTGCGTAGGATGTATACACGAATGTATCCTGGCTCGACGCGCCAGTGCCGGCATACAGCGCATCGGCACCGCCATTTCCTTGGATCCGATCAATTCCGTTGTCCGCGATGATCACGTCACCGCTCGACGATCCGATGACATTCGGCACGTTGATGATCGAATCTTCGTAGACATAGGTGCCGCTCTGATTGGGGCCGCTGTTGATATAGGCGTTATGGCCATTCAACAGATCGACATAAACGCTCTGGCCAGGATTGAGAGCGGCAAAGGTGATGGTGTTGTTGCTGAAGTCCAACGAAAGTCCGGACATCCCCGAAGCACCGCCCCAGATCTGATTGTATCCGCCATTGGTGTCTCCGCCGACGAATACGTTGAACCCGCCGCCCCCATAGAGTGCGTTGGTTCCCGTACCGCCCGCGAGCGTGGCCGTCGCATGATTGTCTGCCGCGGCTTGCGTCGGATTGGCGTAGATCATGTCATTTCCGGCATTGCCCAGCAGCAAGCCGCCGTTTTGGCCGCCGACAATGGCGTCGTCCCCCGTGCCGCCAACCATCATCCCGGACACGGTCCCAAGGGCCGAGTTGGCGACTTGGCCGTCAGCTCCGAGATAGACGCTGCCGGTGAGGGTTCCCGCATTGACGAAGTTGCTGCCGGCATGCTGCCCCAGTCGAACGTCGCCAATGATGTCGCCCTGATTGATGAAGCGATCGGTTCCGATACTTCCTGCCGCGTCGTAGGCGAAGAAGTTCGGACCGACCGCGATCAGCGGATTGGGGCCGCCTGATATCGTTCCCGTGTTCACGGTCGTCAGCACGTCGCTGGTGCTGAAGGTATCGGTATAGAGGATGCCGACCGTGCTGCCCGAGATGATCCCGGTATTGAGCAGGTAGCCAGCGCCGTCGGCGAGTACGCCGACCCCGTCGGTCGACGAAATCGTTCCGTCATTGGTGATGACGTGCGTGCCGCGGGTTCTGACGGCGCCGCCGCTGGATCCGCCGCCGCCCGTGACGAGACCACCGTCATGGACGTAGATTTCACCGGCCTCGCTGTATGTCCCGGTCTGGATGCCCCAGGAATTGATACCGCTCACAGTGCCTGCGACACTGACGGTCGCGTTGTTGTCCACGCGAATGCCGTAGTAGCCACCGCTGACAAAGCCGTCCGCACCGACCGCAATGCTGCTCGTGCCCAGGCTCGACGAACCGGCGAGGCCATTGAACGAACCGTTCACGTCGCCATTGATCGCAATCGTTGCCGACTGCGACATGAAAGCAATGCCGTCGACCCACGACCCGGCGACGCTGCCGCTCGTACCCACCGTGATCGTAACTTGTTGAGTCGTTGTGCTGTTGATGCCGGTGGTGCCGGCTGCTTGTCCATTGATCGCCAGGTAGCCGCTATTGGCGAAACTGATGCCATAGGAAGACGTAGCCGTGGCCTTCGCGCCCGCAGTCATGTTGAGTACGAAGAAGCCGTTGGTGGACGACTGCCCGATGCCCAGCACGCCAGACACGCTGCCATCGATGGAAGCGTACACGATGTCATGATTCAGATTTATGCCGTTCGAGTCTAACCCGGTCACGATACCGGTCGCTCCGACGTGGAGATAAAGAATGTTCGATCCGGAGGAATTGAGGCCGTATGTTCCTCCAGTCAGGCTCCCGTTGATCGCATAGTGGGCTTGAGTATTTGTGTTGAGTGTCTGCAGACCGGTCGAGCCGCCAGTGACATCGGCGCCAGATGCGACGATCACCGCCGTGAGAGGTCCGCCGATCGCAACGTTCGGCGAAAATACTGTGCCGTGGATGTCGACGGTTCCATTTCCGGTCGCGAGGATGGCCGGAAGACTCCCATCAGTTGTGGTCAAATTGATGCCGGCTACTTGGTAGAAATAGTCGCCAGGGTTTAGCGTGTACGCTGGGCTCGTCGAGACGTGCGTATCCGTCGTTTGAATAATCGTTGCCATTTGCGAGCCCCCAAAGAATTACTTGCATCAATAGCGAGTAAATATTGAGTGGTAACAAGCACTGAAATCTCTTTTGGATTTTTATTCGACAGTTCCGGCTGGCTCGGGCTTTTCCGCTTGCTAATTCTCGCGCGCGCGAGAAACGCTCTGGAATGCGAAGCCCTCAAGACCCCGGCCAACGGCGTCGCCGCCGCGCCCGATCACGTGGAAAGTGATGCTGCGGCCGGCGTGGGCGAGCGCTCCGCGGGCAATTCTCACGCTGGCTTCAAACGACCGCTTCCACTCACCTCAACTTCGGACCACCTCGTGGGCGCCGATCTTGTTGTCCGCCGTGCCACTCCTTCACACTTGGCGGCATCGCAGTTGCCCGATCCTGTGTCTCGGCCTAACGGAACACCAATCGCCAAGCCTGCGAACTGGTGAACTGAAGTCGCCGTGTCCCTGGAAAAACGAAGGGCCCAGTCGTTTCCGACTGAGCCCTTGTTCTATTTGGTGGAGCCAAACGGGATCGAACCGTTGACCTCTACAATGCCATTGTAATTTGGGGGCGTTTCCCCGAGTGTCCCCGCGCTTTCTCGGGGTAGATGACCTCAATAAAATCCTTATGTTTTGGCCTTTTCCGGCTTGTAGTGGTAAACAGCGGAAATGGCGGGCAATTTCCGCCGTGTGTGTCCCCGGTGTGTCCCCGAGAAAATCGGGGTTTGCGGGGCTCATTCAGGAGGCTGTCTTGCCCAAGCTCACGAAGCGATTTGTCGACGCACTGCAGCCCGTCACGGTCGACACGCTCTATCGGGATAGCGACCTCAAGGGCTTCGGATTGAGGGCCAAGCCATCGGGCGTTCTGACCTGGGTCGTGCAGTACCGAAACAAGGCCGGCAGGACGCGAAAGTTGGCCCTGGGCAAGGTCGGGGTGCTGACCCCGGAGGAAGCCCGCCAGCTGGCCCGGAACGCCTTGGCGGAGGCCTCAAAGGGCGAAGATCCATCGGCGGACCGCCACGCGGAGCGGGCGGACCTGACCGTTGCCCAGCTGGTCGAGCGGTATCTGGCAGACGGACCGGCCGACAAGCCGGCCAAGAAGGCGTCCAGCTGGGAAATCGACGCAAGCAACCTTCGCCGGCATGTCGTGCCGATCCTGGGGAGCAAGTCCCTGTCATCGGTCACGACGGCGGACGTGCAGCGGTTTCAGCGAGCCGTGACAGAGGGCAAGACGAAGGCGGAGAGCAACGGCGCCCGGAAGCGGGGGCGGGTGCGGGTGCGGGGCGGTTCGGGCACGGCGTGGCGGGCGACGGTGGTCCTGGCCGGCATGCTGGCCTGGGCCGTAGGGCGGGGGATGCTGGCGGACAATCCGGCCAAGGGCGTGCGCCTCAACAAGCTGACCAAGCGCGAGCGCTTTCTGTCCGGAGATGAGTTGGCAAGGCTGGGCGAGGCGATGGCTACACTTGATCGTCAGGGGGCCAATCGCAGCAGTCTTGCCATCGTCCGCCTGTTGATCCTGACCGGGGCGCGACGGACCGAAATTGCTTCTCTGCGCTGGGATTACGTCGACTTCGAACGGGGGGCGCTGCGGCTCCCCGACTCCAAGACAGGGGCGAAGATCATCCCGCTTGGGGCGCCTGCGCTGGACGTGCTGGCCAAGTTGCCGCGCTCCGCCGCTTCGGCTTGGGTTTTTCCGGCCGCGAGGGGGAAGGGCTATCACCTGGGGGTGCCGGCCATCTGGCGCAAGCTCGTCAAGCTGGCGGGGCTTGAGGGTGTGCGGCTGCATGATCTTCGCCACGGCTTCGCCAGCTTCGCGGTCGCGGATGGCGACTCGCTTTACCTGGTGGGCAAGGTGCTAGGTCATACGCAGGCATCGACGACCCAGCGGTATGCCCATCTTCAGCTTGATCCGGTGCGCGCCGTCGCAGATCGGACTTCCCGGCGACTTGCGGGCGCGCTTGCTGGGACAGGGACAGGGGAGAAGATCGTAAAGTTGCGGGGCTAACGTCACGCGTTGGCAAAGCGGTGCGTCTCCCTCTAACGATGCCGAGACGGCGCACCTGCTGCCGAGCTCCTGGCGCACGTCTGGACGCGATCGCGCAGCATATGGGGTGGGAATACTTCGACGCCGAGGCAGTGGCGAAGGACTGCGTCCGCCGCGGCTGGGTCGAGCTGGCGATGGAGTCCGTGCGCCTTACGGACGAGGGTAGGGCGTTCGCCTACGGCGGATCGGCGTGAAGGACCGGCCGGCGCCCGTCGTGATCCCGCACCAGGACAGCGCCGAGCACCATACGCGCTGCCCAACGAGGCGCCGGTCCGGCAGAAGAGATTGGCATTTACCCCTAATCGCCGCCATCATCAGCGCATTGAAAGACTTGGGCGGGTGTCGCAGACAATGAACATTCGCCGGAAGCTGATCGGCCTCACTTTGCTGACACTGATGCCGGCGATAGCCATACAAGCTTGGAACGAATACGAGCTGCGCAACGCGCGGCAAGCCGAGCTTTCCGCCAGCGCCCTCCGGGATGCGCAATTTGCGGCCGGCGAGATTGAGCAGATCGTGGCCAGCATGAAGGTGCTGGTTCAGACCGTCGGCCATTCCGACGTTGTCCGCAACGATGACATCAAGAAGTGCGATGCCTTTGTCACCGCGATCAAGAGAGAGGCGCCGCATCTATCCACCATCGCTATAGCCGGGGTCGACGGCCAGGCATTCTGCGCTACGGCGCCGACGCAGAAGAACAGCGTCCTGGATCGCAGCTATTTCAAGGATGCGCTCGCCAGCAAAGGGGTGGTGGTCGGGGAATACACTGTCGGGCGACTGGTCCCGGCACCGGTCTTGCCGGTCGCCGCCCCGTTCTACGATGAGGCCGGCCAGGCGGCAGGTGTCGTCGTCGCCACCTTGAGCCTGGAATGGTTGGCGAACTACTTCAAGGAACGGGGGTTCAGCACCGAAACCAGGGCAATTGCCGTGGCGGACCGGAAGGGTACGGTCCTGGTACGGTTGCCGGACCCGGATCGATGGGTGGGCAAGAAGCTGGGCGAAGCATTCGACCGATATACCTTTGCAGCCGCTCCGGGAACGGCGGACATCGTCGGCATCGACGGGGTGAGACGCGTCCTAGGCTATGTGCCTGTAGACCATTCGCCATCCGGCCTGTACGTGGGCGTCGGGTTGACCCGCTCGACGGCATTCGCCGCGATCGATGCCGCCACGCAGCGCGCCACCATCCTGCTCGCCGTCGGGGCGTTGCTGGCGGGTCTGGCCGCGTATCTGTTCGGCCGTGTCTTCATTCTAAATCCGATCGAGCGCCTGTCCGAGGCGGCCGGGCTCTGGAGCGGCGGAAAGTTCGAGGCCAGGGCCAAGGTCGAAGGCAACGACGAGTTCGCCGCCCTCGCGCGCACGGCAAACCGTATGGCCGGCGAGCTGCATGCGATGACCGACACGCTTCAGGCACAGGTGGAGCAGGAGATGGCGGCCCGCCTGAAAAGCGAGGAAATACTGCGGCAGACCCAGAAGATGGAAGCGGTCGGCCAGCTCACCGGCGGGCTTGCGCACGACTTCAACAACATGCTCGCCATCATCCTCGGCGGCCTCGAGGTGGCGATCCGGCGCCTCAAGCGGGGCGACACCGACATCGTCCGATATCTCGACGGAGCGTACGACGGCGCGAGCCGGGCCGCGACCCTCACCCGAAGGCTGCTCGCCTTCTCCCGCCAGACGCCCTTGGAGCCTGTCGTTCTGGACCTCAACAGGACGGTGCGTGGCATGTCGGAGTTGCTGCACCGCGCGCTGAGCGAGCGCGTCGAACTGGAGACGGTGCTCGGCGCGGGTATTTGGCTGGTGAAGGTCGATCCCGGACAACTCGAAAGCGCCGTGCTGAACCTTGCGGTGAATGCCCGCGACGCTATGCCGGACGGGGGCAAGCTCACCATCGAGACGTCGAACGCCTCGCTCGACGAGGACTATGCGGCGCTGCAGGTCGACGTCAAAGCCGGCCAGTACGTGCTCGTCGCTGTCACTGACACGGGAGCCGGCATGACCGCAGATCAGCTCGACCGGGCCTTCGATCCGTTCTTCACGACCAAGCCGACGGGCCAGGGAACCGGATTGGGCTTGAGCCAAGTCTACGGTTTCATCAAGCAGTCTGGCGGGCATGTGAAGATCTACAGCGAGCCTGGCCATGGCACGACGGTAAAACTGTACTTCCCGCGCAACACCAGCGGACAGCCGATGGCGGTGGGGCCGAGTGAAGAGCCGGCGTTGCCACTGGCGCACGAAGGCGAAACCGTGCTGATCGTGGAGGACGAGGCGGGTGTCCGTCGTTCCTCGACCCAGGCTCTCATGGAACTCGGGTACAAGGTGATAGAGGCATCATCGGCGGAATCTGCGATGCCGATTTTGCAATCCGATCAGCGCATCGACCTCCTGTTCACCGACGTCGTCATGCCGGGCCGTACCGGTCGGGAGCTCGCCGACGAGACGCGCACGATCAGGCCGGACCTCAAGATCATTTTCACGACGGGCTACACGCGCAATGCGATTGTGCATAACGGCGTCGTCGATCAGGGCGTGGAACTCCTGCTCAAGCCGTTCAGCCTGCACCAGCTCGCCCGCCGAGTGCGATCTGTGCTCGACCGGACGCGGTCCGACTAGCTTTAGTGATAATGGGCGAGCGTAGGGCCGACCATCAGCGCGTCGTGCTGCCTGTGGAGCCGCGGGGTTCGGACCCGCGCCGGGAGTCGCGCAGCGCGGCAAGGTCGCGGCTGCGGCCTGAGATCGACCCGCCTCGACCTCAATCGCGGCGGGCGCATTTTTTGTTGAGACAGCTGGCGACTGCGACCGCGCGGCCGGCGGCTGGCTATTCAGTGAACTGGTGCTGTCTCATCAATCGACGCCTTGGTCACGAGTACGGCGAGCATGATCGTCATATCGCCAAGGTCTTCAGTCGGAACGTTGCTGCGCACGAAGCCGCCGCCGTCCGGGCGCATCGCGATGAGAGCGTGGACGATCTCGACTCCTGCGGCCTTGAGCCGATCCCGCAGGATCTGATCGACGTCACGGAGAATGGCCTGGATCTCGGAAGTTTCGCTTTCGCTCATGCAGCCCCAGTTGTGCAGCTCTCGAAAGTTGTCGCAAGAGTTCGACGTCACCGGGCCCCCTCGATGCCTCTGCTTCGTTTGCTCAAGAGGAGCGGGCGGCCAAGTACGCATCTATTGCCGCCTGAGCTACAGAGCAAAGCCTCGGTACCTTCGGCCATTGCCAGTCGTTCACGACATACAACGTGGCGTCCTCTCTGGCGGTTCGCCCCCGAACTAACATTTCATCGAGCCGCCATCGTTGGCGGGCGTTTACAAGCCTCTTCCATCGCATTGCCGAGTTCCTCTGCCAGCTCCCTCTCCGGCTTGGTCGTAGGCGCCAGCAGTTCGATGGCGCCAACAAGCGGTCGAGGCAGGTAGCTGTGTAATGAAGGCTGCGAGTCATCCAGCTAAATGCCCACTTTGAGCATACCGTCTTTGAGACGATGGAAGGCGTGACCTAGACGACCGCACGTGAGCCGACGAAGCCGAGGGCGGCGCATAAGTCTTGAGGCGTGCCCAGCATTCGAAGATGCTTGAAGCTATGGTAGTACTCTCTACGCAACTAACTCCTTCGGCGGGCAGCAGTAAATGCAATGGAATAGAACTGGGGCGATGAAGGCCGCGCTGATTGCCCTGATAGCGGCTTCGTTAAGCGCGTGCATGAGCGCAGATATGCGGCAGTACGGCAAACTCGATCCAGATGAGAAAAGCATGACCGTCCCGCCGGGGGGTGGACTGGCTGCCGAACTGAAGGACATGTTGAACAGGCGGGGCTGGACACTTGTCGTGTACAGAGGCCCTGATGTCATCGAGGGTCAAAACAGCGGCAGCGTCAGTCTCAAGTCCTACAACACCTTCAATACCCGGTACCGTTTGCTTCTGAGATCAAGCCGGTTCGACACGTGCCTCGGTATGGACGGCGCCTACAGCTACAATATGTCGGTCATCGACAATAAGACCGGCCGGGAGCTGATGGTGATGGAAGGCAGGGCTTGCGAGAGCCAGATCAAGTCCAAGTTCGAGAGTTTTCTGAACTCCGCGAGCTGACGCCCTCGCCTCAATCCCGACTGTAACCGTTCGGCGGATCGGTTTCGAGCGCGCCGCGCTCCCCGCAGATCCGGCAGCGATAGGGGCAGGGCTCGTAGGGCCGGTCCTCCATGCCCTTTGGGATTGTCATACTGGTGTAGCGCCGGCAACCACGGCAGATCACGTAGTGGTGCCCGATGATCTTGCGCAGCGCGCGCAGCGTGCCGGGCGGATGCGGCCAGGGGCCGACCATCAGGCGGGCTCGACGCCGGCGACGGTGAGCTGCGCCCCGTTGTATTTCGGCGGCGCCGGCCGCGTCTCGATCCCGGACGCCACGATCCAGCGCTGCATCGCGTCCGCCTGGTCCCGGGTGGCAAAGCCGATCAGCTTGAAGTCGTGATCGTCTTTCCAGCCCGCGTGGGAGTACCACTGGTCCGATCCGCCGGCGATGCGATCGGCTTCGGCCTTCCATTCGGCATCGTCGGCCGACCCGAAGGGGTCCTCACGCCGTAGGCGGGCGAGGAAGGGGAAGGCGCGCCGCTTGATCTCGTGGCTGTTCCAACTGCGCTTCGGTCGAGGCATGACGATCTCCGGTATGGCCGCGACCCCTGTCACCGCCGCCGGGTTCCTGTCTCGCTGGAAGTCCTATCGCCGCGTCCGTTCAGATGCGACTCGGTTTTCGTGCACGGCTCGTCGCTGGCGGCGCAGATCGTCCGTCGCATGCGCTGCATGCCACGCTATGGGTAGTCGAAGCCTCAAAACGTCGGCTTTGGCCGGGGCGGGCCCCTTTTATTGTGCCTGGTCGCGTGACAGCGTGCGCTATGCCGACTGATTCAGAAAAGCTCGCGCGTCACATCATGTGGACGCTCTTCAGTGCGACGGTCGGCCGGCCGCAGCAATGGCGCTCGATCTCGGAAATTTCGGACGCGCCGGAGACTCAGGAGGCCGTGCAGCTTGCGGTCGATCGAGGCTGGCTTCTGGTCGAGGGCGGACACAGCATCTGTTTGACCGATTCCGGCCGTCGCCTTATTGCGTGACCGCCAGAAAAACAGCGATGCCAGCCAGCGCGATCACTGCGCCGGAACACAACATCAAAAAATCTACTCTTGCCATGCTATCCCGCGATATCCACCAACGTGCGTGTCGCCCCGTTGTGCTTCTTCAATGACAAGCCGCGAGCCACCGGGGGCTACGGCCATGTAACAGAAAACGGTCCCAAGGCGTCGACCTTGATGCCCGCCTCATCCAGCCGCTTTCTCAGTATGTCGTCGACACCGGAGAGGATGGATCGCAGTTCTCGGGATTTCTGATCTTCCATTGGCCGACCCTGACTCAGGACGTCCAAGCAATCGAGTGGACCCTCTGTCGCAAAGGCCGGCCCCCGACCGCGGCCTGGCTAGGGTCCACTGGCGGCTACGGCGTGGCGTCGTAGCCAGCCACCGTGAGCTGGGGCATGTCGTAGCGCTCCGGCGCCGGCCGGGTCTCGATCCCGGTCTCCTCGATCCAGCGCTGCATTGCTTCGGCCTCGGCCGCGGTGGCGAAGTGGATCAGCCTGAAATCAGCGGGCGCCCAGCCGGCGACGGCACACCAGCCGGCAGGCCCTGCGATGCGATCGGCGGCTGCCTTCAGCTCTCTCTCATCGGCTAGAGGGAAAGGCGCTATGCGGTGGAAGCGGCGACGTGGGGCAGGGCTTTCACGAGGGTGGCGTGGCTGTTGGTGCTGTCACGCCTGCTCGCTACCTAGGACTTCTGAACTGCCAGTGACGAGACCTGTAGTCGTAGGCAGTCGGCCCGGGCCGAATCAGGAGGGCCTACCGGAATCTTGTCCTGTGTGGAAACAAGCTGGAGAAAGTTTACGATAGGACATTATCGAGCATCGACGTATTGCCTTAGGCCGTCTGAGGAAGAGTTGCCCGTGCCCGCTGCGTTGAAGGACGAGCCTGTCACCTCTGACTCCTAGAACGCCGCAATGAAGATCAAACCGACAGCATTTATAATTGCGGAACTGCCAACATAGTCGACCTGACGGACGAGATACGGTTCCAAGCTGAAGTGCCGAACGATTGGCAAGGTGACTCCGGCCGTCAACCGGTAGCGAGAGAACTGGTCGTAACGCGTGTCGAAGAAGACTTCTGCCGACGCGTAAGGGGTGAAGGTGTAGCTATCGATAGTGACATCGCGCTGGACCTGAATGCGTTCCCGAAACCGCATCGAGAACCCGCTGTCGAGCCAGCGAAAATCCTGGCGGTTTCGAACGTCGACGATGACCAGGGACGGCAGGTGCAGCCGCAGCGTTTGCTCTGTGAGAAGCCTGTTTTCGTTGAAGGGATCACCGTCGGTCGCCCCGCCGTGGCGATAACCTATGCGTCCGAGAAGGAAATCCGCAAAGCGATGCTCCAGTGTCAGACCTTCCTCGGCCTGATAATTGGTATTGCTGCCCATGTCGCGGCTCACCGCCGCCATGGCGATTGCCCGCGTCCTATCGTCGAACCAGTAGTGGAATTGGGCCTCCGGCCAGAACTCATTGGAGGTCTGTGCCGACGCCGCAGTAGCTACATTGGCAGCAAGCATTGCCGCCAGAATGGCCCTCCGCCAGCGCGTCACTTGCTCGTGACCCTCAGGGCGTGAGTTCCCACGCCTTGAGCTTCCTTCGGGCGGTTCCGTAATTGCCCAGTTGGTAGACGGAAACACCTGCCGGAGAGAAGGTGAAGGTTTCGAAAGGCTCCGCCAGCATCGCCTTCAAGTAGTCCTGCGGCGCGACACCGATCGTGACGTGTGGATTGAAGTTCTTCCCGGTCGAATCGGGCACGAACGCCGCGACGTATTCGACGAGCCCCTTGCTGAAGGCCCCGTCTTCGGGCGTCAGGTGGAAGGCAGCCTCGCTCCCATTCTGGACCGTGAAGGGCGCCACGGCCTCGACGATCTTCTGCTGCAGCCTGAGCCAGTCGTCCGTCGGCTCGATAACGATGCCGGCAAGACCGGTCGCACCCGCCGGTATGTAGTAGTACTTGAAGGCCTTGAGCTTCCATCCGGCGATTCTCTCCCCCTCCACCGCCTTGCCCACGGCGTCGTAGACCTTGTCGAGATCCGCTGTCCGCACAAAGCGCTGCAGCGTCGTCATGTGAGGCCTGTGTGCCTCGTCGAGCGCAAAGCCACGGGGAAAGACCTTGAGCAAGCGGGCGTTGGCCGCCACCGCATGCTTCAGCATCGTGGCATCGGGCTCCAGCAGCACGTCGATGGCCGTGACCGGGGATTGTTGTGCGCTCGACGGACCGGCCCAACCGGGCAGAAGCGCGAAGGCGGTGCCGATGGTCGCCACGATCCTTGTAAGCAGACGCATGCCCTACTCCTACTTCGAGGCCGCAAAAATCTGCTTCCAGTCGTCCTTCATGCTGACGATGGTCCAACCGTCACTCTTCGCCTGCTCGTAAAGTGCCTGCGGGAAGGCGCCCAGCGTGACGTCCGGCAATCCAAGCGCCGGGCCGTAGGCGTATTCGCGCGCGGCATCGTCGTGCAGCACCAGCAGCATGAAGCGCAGGCCCGTGCCGCCCTGCGTGTACTCCAGCATCTCCCTGTCGCCGCGGGAATTGCCGAAGGCAGCGATTGGCCGGCGCCCGATATGCTGGTTGATGCCGACGGGCTTGCCGTCTTTGTCGTCGTTGAAGTTCAGTTGCGCCATCCGTAGCAGCACGGGCTTCCCACCGCGCATCTCGAACTTCGTCTTGATGCTACTGCCGATCACCTGCTCCGGGGGGATGCCATAGGCCTTCTCCGTCCACGGGCGCATGAACTCGATGCCGCCGCCCGAGACGATGAAGTTCTTGAAGCCCTTCGTGCGCAGGTAGGCCAGAAGCTCGACCATGGGCTGATAGGTCATCTCAGTGAACAGCTTGCCGGTTGCGGGATGCCGGGCCGTGGCGATCCAGTCCCGGACGATCTTTTCGAACTCCACGGTGGTCATACCCGCGTGGGTCGTCAGCATGAGGTCGAGGACGGCATGGTCGCCGCCGGCGAGCGCTGCCTTGAAATCACCCTTCAGCATCGACGCGAAGGGTTCCTGCGTCTTCCACTCCGGATGCTGCGGTGCCAGCGCCTTCACGCGGTCGAGCGCGAAGTAGAGCTGAACCGGCACCGGCTGCTCGCACCATAGCGTGCCGTCATTGTCGAAGGTGGCGATCCGCTCCGCGGGCGGCACGAAGTCCAGCGATCCGGGCTGCGTCACCTTTTCGACGAAAGCGACGATCGAGCGTTTAGATGCCCCGTCGTTCCACGAGGGCAGGGGGTCGCCCTGGGCGAAAGCCGGGGCGCCGAGCACGAACGACGCGGCCGAGACCAGCGACAGGAGGAAACGTCTGGAAACCATGTCGCCAATCCTTGATTCAGGCGTGAAGCGCTATTTGGGTGGCGCACCGAGCCCCTGGTTTTCCATCAGCGACACGTCGCCCAGCTTGGACATGACGTCCTCGAGGTTGAAGCTCGCGGCCTTCTGGCGTTGCGGGAACTCCTTGAAGCTCGCGAGGAATTGGCCCACGTAATCCTGCGCCGGGATGAGCAGGAAGGCGTGGTCCAGCAGCCAGTCGTAATAGGTGTTGGAGGTGATGTCGGCGCGCTCGTACGGATCGGTGCGCAGGTTGAAGATCTTCGGGACCCGCAGATTGACGAACGGCGCCGCCCAGACCCGCAGCGTGCCCGGCACCTGCTGTTCCAGGAAGACGAGCTTCCAGTTGTCGTAGCGCAGCGCCGTGAGCTGCTGGTCGTCGTTGAAGTAGAGGAACGACTTGCGCGGGCTCTTCGGCGTCTGTCCCGTGAGGTAGGGCACCAGATTGTCGCCGTCGAGATGGACCTTGTAGGTCATGTCGCCGACCTTGTGGCCGCTCCGGAGCTTCTCCTTGATGGTCGGCTCGCCGCCGATGGCCAGCAGGGTCGGCAGCCAGTCGAGATGGGCGACCATCTCGTTGGAGACCTGGCCGGGCTTGATGCGGCCGGGCCAGCGCACCATGCCGGGTACGCGATAGGCGCCTTCCCAGTTGGTGTTCTTCTCGTTGCGGAACGGCGTCATGGCGCCGTCGGGCCACGAGTTCATGTGCGGGCCGTTGTCGGTCGAGTACATCACGAACGTATTGTCGGCGATCTTGAGATCGTCGAGCACCTTGAGGACCTGCCCGACATTCTTGTCATGGTCGATCATCGTGTCGTGATACGGGCTTTGGAACTGCCCGGCCTGGCCGAGGCTCGACGGCTTGGTGTGGGTGCGGAAGTGCATGTGGGTGAAGTTCACCCAGACCAAAGCGGGCTTGCCGGCCTTGTTCTGGCGCTGGATGAAATCGACGGCGCGCGCGGCGATGTCGTCGTCGATCGTCTCCATACGCTTCCTGGTCAGCGGACCGGTGTCGACGCAGGTCTGCTTGCCGATGCGGCCGAAGCGCGGCTCGATCGTGGGATCGTCCCTGTCGGTGGCCTTGCAGTCGAGCACGCCGCGCGGGCCGAACTTGGCGCGGAACGCCGGGTCCTTCGGGTAATCCGGGAGCTCGGGCTCTTCCTCGGCATTGAGATGATAGAGGTTGCCGTAGAACTCGTCGAAGCCGTGGACCGTCGGCAGGAACTCGTTGCGGTCGCCCAGATGGTTCTTGCCGAACTGGCCGGTCGCATAGCCCTGCGCCTTCAGCAGCTCGGCGATCGTGGGATCTTCCTTGCGCAGGCCCAGCGTCGCGCCGGGCAGGCCGACCTTGGTGAGGCCGGTGCGCAGGCCCGACTGGCCGGTGATGAACGAAGCGCGGCCCGCCGTGCAGCTCTGCTCGGCATAGATGTCGGTGAACATCATGCCTTCGCTGGCGATGCGGTCGATATTGGGCGTCTGGTAGCCCATCAGCCCGCGCGAATAGGCGCTGACGTTCGACTGGCCGATATCGTCGCCCCAGATGATGACGATGTTGGGCTTCTGCGGCGTTTGTGCGGAGGCCGATGCAATGACGCCCAAGCTGCATGCAGCCATACTGACCGTTGCGAGCAGACGTCTAGCGATTCTTCTTGTCATGCAACATTCCCCGGTCAAAGCCCTGCTCGGCCACGTCTAGCGGACCATAGGTGGTCTCCTCTTGATGCAGATCAACGGGCACTTCGATACGCTGGATAAATGAGCGATGCCCCGCATGCATCCAAGCGCGTCCAAGAAGACACCCGGTCCGGGAAAAGAACGCCTCCGGCCGTCGTTAGCGGCTGCTCCGCCACGCTCTCAGCTTTTGCTCTGAGTCAGTCGGGGCGAACCACATACCCTGAGACAGCCGCCGATGAAGCGAAGTTCCGACCAACATGGCGTTCTCTTTCCGACCTTTTATGCCCGCCCCGTACTCTCGCGGCGGGTGCTTTTTTGTTTCCGGATAGGTGGGCGCATGCCGAACCGGACCGCGAGCATGGCGCGTTGCCTCGTGAGCGACCTGAATGCCTATACAGGCGGCCGTCCGCAGCGCTGGGCGCCGCTTCACACGATCACGAGCCGTCTGGTGCTGATCGACGGCAAGGCGATCGAGGCGGCGTTTACGCTGGCGGTGCAAGGGGCTGGCTACTGTTCGAGGGCGGGCACAGCATCTGCCTCGCCGACGCCAGCCGGGAATGGGTCGGTGCGGCGTGCCATGAGCCGATACAAGCTGTACGATGGACGCGGACGTGAAGTTACGGATCACAATTCCGGAGAATTTTCCGAAAAATCGATAACATATTGATAATATTCATTTTTTATTATTCCATAATGCATGTTATGCGATAATCCGGGCAGTATGTGCGTTCGCAGTTGCCAATTCTCGCACACACGGCAAATGCTGCTTGATGCGAAGCCCTCAAGACCCCGGCAAACGGCGCCGCCGACGCACCGACGTCAGCCCGATCACGGGAAAGGTGATGCTAAGGCCTGCGGTTGAGCTGCCCCCGAGGTCGAGCAACGAGTCGATCGCGAGGATCGACGAGAGGCTAGCTGCCATCTTCGCAGCCCTTCCCATAGAACCGTCAGGTGACGAGGAATAGCCGTTCCGGCTCTCGCTCGCGACTCACAGGAAGCTCAAGTAAGTTTCGGAATACGCGCGATTAAGCTCGGCCGCCGAATTGACGGACCGGAGGCCGTCGCGTCGTCCTACATTGCGGGCAGCATGTGGGCAGGGGCGAACACGATGTCGAGAGTCGTTCCGGTTGGTTATGTCCAGACAAATGAGGCCATTCAGGAAATGGTCACTTCTGATCCCGAGTGGATTCGATTGAATGACGTTTGGTCGGACGCGGGCGGACAAGCCAAGGCACACGCTTATGGGGCGCTTTCCAAGCATCAGGATTCGATCACTGGCTCGCTCTTGAACGCAGTCGTCGAGAAGCGACTCCCAGTCATTGCGCTGACCCGAAGCCGAGACGGAACATGGGCGGAGAATCAGCTTCCGCACGAATATTGGGAGTCTTTCGGGGGCGATCTGGCCTTATGGACCGGATCGGCGTGGCGGCTCGGATTGCCAGAGGCTGATCGGTGGCTCGATGACGCACCGCTTTGCTTCAGGAGGGCGGAATTTGACCGCTGGCTTTCTTCGCGCGGTCCTGGACCCGAGCCAGTGATGCTAGGGGCAGCAACGTTCTGGAGCGCGATTCAGGCTGTCGAATGGATAGCCACACGCGATGTCCTCGCCGTCGCCAGAGCTGACAGCGACCAGCGCGAAGATGCCCTCTACCGAGACGATGTACGCGAGGATGTCGTCAAGTCGCTCGCATTCCATCGCATCTTGGAAGAAGACACCTTCCAGCCGCCCGTCGTTTGGCGCCGGGACGCCCTGGAGTTGCTGGTCGAGGCGTGCCGGTCGGGCACCGTGGAGGTCTTTGGCTTGGAGCGTGGGAGCGGCGAGAGCGTCCAGATCCCGGCGACGGCGTGGGTCCACCGAACGATCGCCGACAGCCGGCATGGCGTCGCGTGCCGCTCCGAGCGACCTTTTGCCGACGTGAACTGGTGGAACCACCTTCGCTTCGAGGTCGCCAGGATTCAAAGATTGTGGCCCGTGCCGGGCTCCATCATTCGCGCGATCTCCGGGCCGGTGCCGTCTTTCAGTCCGCAGGAGGTGCCTGCAGCCACTCCCTTCTCGCTCGATCGGCTCGCATGCTGCCTTCGCCCGCGATGGGGCCATGCGTGGCTGCTGGCCCAGGATTGCGCCGCGGGCCAGCGAGAAGCGGAGCGTATCCGTATCCGGATAGCCAAACGGCATCCCACGCTGTTGCCCCGACATCGCTTTCCTTTGCAACTGTCCGAACAGGTGAGGCGCCGCGTCGAAATCGACAGGCGGGCCCGGTCGATATTTGAAACCAGGCTGAAGCCGGCGTTGATGGCGGTCATGGGTAGTCCTGACTGGACGGTCCGCGCTCTCGATGCCCAAAACAACGAAGTCGAAGTGCCTTCGCGACTGGTTTCCCAGCTGGTGTTGGATCTGAAAGCGAGCAGCCTGTCCCTGCAAGATGGTTCGGTGACTTGGCGTGGCGTCACGGTCGAGCGCAAAATGCCTGCTGCCGCGTTGGCCCCGACAATCCAGTCTGAGACCAGGCCCGCCTTTGCCAGCGACGAGGAGATCATTGTGCTGGTAAGGCCGGTGATTGACGCCATGGTTTCAGATGCCCGTCAGCTCCGGAAATCTCACTTCCCGGCGCTTCTTCGAGAGCTGTTCGGCGGGCGATTGCCTCCAAAAGCGAACGAGCGCCTTTGGCCTGTCTTGGCGCCCCTTGAATGGCGTCTGGGCGGAAAGCGAGCCGACGGCACCTTGATCGATGACTGGCGCGCCTATCTGAAACCAAAGGCTAAACACCCTCAGACCTAATTACCCAGACCCCCGATTATTCGGATTGGCGACCTCGGTTTAAGAGCCTGTATCTGAATGGCGCACATTCACTCGAATGAGGGCGCCATGTCTCAAGATTCCAACGTCAAATCTGCCGTGTGGCCGAACCGCATGCGCCGCCGCGAGGCCAGCCAGTATCTTCAGGAGGAGCACGGCGTAAGGCTGGCGCACTCGACCCTGGCCAAGCTGGCCGTCCTGGGAGGCGGCCCAGCCTTCCGGCTCGACGGTCGGTTCCCGCTGTACGATCGCGAGACGCTCGACGCCTACGCCAGCGCCCGGTTGGGCCCCCTGCGCCGAAGCACGTCAGACAGGGACGCCCGATAGACGGCCGTTCCCATGAAACGCAGACGCCCCGATCCGAGGCGGGTGAAGATCCACCGGAGCTATCAGGTTGCCGAGATCGCCCGCCTGCTGGGCGTCAATCGCAACACCGTCCGAAACTGGATCAAGCAGGGCCTTCGTGCCGTCGATGGCCGGCGACCGGCGCTGTTCATCGGAGCGGAGCTACGCCGGTTCCTCACGGAGAAGCGCGCACGGCGGAAGCGGCCGACGCCGCCAGGGCATATCTACTGCCTGCCCTGTCGCGAGCCGCGCCGGCCTGCCGGCGACATGGCGGACTATCTCCCCCGGACGGCAAAGAATGGCGATCTGAAGGGCATCTGCCCCGTCTGCGATCGGTGGATGTATCGCCGCGTCAGGCTGCAGGAGCTGGAGCAGTTGAGGGCCGGGCTGGACGTGCAGGTCACGAAACCAGACGGGGCATTACAGCGGCCCGGTTGCCTCTCCGTAAACCATGACTCCAACACCCCCACTGCAGGCCCCGCCAATGCCTAATGCCAGGAATGAGCGAATCAAGCACGAATACGCCATCTACCTGAAGGAGGCCCGGCGCTACGACGAATCGACGGTGGATGCCGCTCTGGCGGCGATCCATCGTTTCGAGGCTCATACGCGCTTCCGCGACTTCGCGACCTTCCGGCAGGAGGTGGCGGTGGCCTTCAAGCGCCACCTTGCCGAGCAATCCAACGCCAGAACCGGAAAGCCTCTCAGCAAATCGACACTGATGTCGACGCTGACCGCCCTCAAGGCCTTCTTTCACTGGCTGGCCGGTCAGAGAAGCTACAAATCCCGCCTGCAGTATTCCGACTCGGACTACTTCAACATGCCGGAGCGGGACAGCCGGATCGGCCGCGCCCGCTCAGAAAAGGCCGCACCGTCGCTGGATCAGGTCCGGCACGTCATCCTGTCCATGCCGGCGGATACGGCGATCGAGCGCCGGGACCGGGCCCTGGTTGCCTTCATCCTGCTGACGGCGGTTCGCGACGGCGTGGTGATCGGGCTGAAGCTGAAGCACGTCGACCTTGCCCGCCGGCACGTCCGGCAGGACGCGCGGGAAGTGGCGACCAAGTTCGGCAAGACAATCGACACCTTTTTCTTTCCCGTCGGCGACGACATTCGCCAGATCGTCGAGAACTGGATCGCGTTCCTGGAAACGGACCTCCATTGGGGCCCGGACGACCCCCTGTTCCCCGCGACACGCCTGGAGGCGGGGCCGGATCGTCTGCTTCACGCCGCTGGCCTCGACCGCAAGCTTTGGCGGACGGCGGACCCGGTACGAAAGGTGTTTCGGGAGGCCTTCAGGGCCGCCGGCTTGCCCTATTTCTCGCCGCATCGTATCCGCGACACGATCAGCGCCCTGGGCCAGAGAGTGTGTCCGAATGCCGAGGCCCTGAAGGCCTGGAGCCAGAACATGGGACATGAGCGCGTCATGACCACGCTGACGAGCTACGGTCCCGTATCGAGCCAGCGCCAGGCCGAACTACTGCAGGACCTCGGCGTGACCGGGAAGCGTAGCCGGGCCGATCTGCTGAACCAGCTTTCCGTCTTGACTGAGGAGTTACGGAAGGCGGAGTAGTGGGGCGTGTTTCCGTGCCGGTTCTTGCCGGTTGTATCGCGTAGGCAGATGGGGATTGAGTGCCTTCCAGAGACAGGTCTATGGGCGCGCCGGCGTCATTGATGGAGGGCGTCGAGCGGAATGTCTGCGATGCCTTGGGCATCGTGAGCACACGGCATGTTTTCTGCGCGGTTGGGCTTGGAAGTCCAGCGGGTGGCAGTCGAGTCGTTCGCTCGCCAGCACGGAGGGGCCATTGTGGCGTCCTACGTCGAAGTGGAGACCGGTAAGCGGTCAGATCGCCCGGAGTTGGCCAAGGCGCTGTGCGCGGCCCCGAAGGCGACGCTACTCATTGCCAAGCTGGATCGGCTGGCACGCAATGTCGCGTTCGTTGCCAACTTGATGGACGCCGAAGTCGAGTTTCTCGCCTGCGATCAGCCTTTCGCCTCGCGCCTTACGCTTCACATTCTGGCGACTGTCGCCGAGGACGAGGCGCGCCGGATCAGCGAGCGCACAAAGGGGGCTCTTCACGCTGCCAAGGCGCGCGGGCGGAAACTGGGCAGCCCCGTTGCTGCAAAGACCGTCGCCAAAGCGCGTGCGGCCCGTTCCGCCTACGCCGCGAAAGCAAACGCGACCACGCTGGCCGTAATCCGTGAGGTTCAGAAAAGCGGCGTATCCTCCCTCGCCGGCATTGCCCGCACGCTTGAGGCGAGGAGCGTGAAAACCCCGAGGGGCCGTTCCCAGTGGCAGCCCGTCCAATTATCTCGTCTGCTTCCTTCTTGTTTCAGCGAAAATTGTGCACAGTGCCGCTCAATATGTGCCTCTGGTCGTGCCAATTGGGTACATTCCCACGACATAAAACCGAGAAACGTAGTTGGCCAGGCTTGAGGATCTAATTGGTGAGGTAGCCGACGCCGCGCTGCGAGCGAGATTGCTCGTCGCCGCGACCGCCGCGACACAGCGTACAACGCTCGGCCTGAATTTCGAGCGACACATTCCAGAGTACATGGCGTTACCGTCCGGACTGTTAAGGCCGGGCGACCTCGTTGGCTTGCGCGACGGCGCACACCTCACTCCTTGGCGAGTGTCCGCGATAGAGGGTGCCGACGCGATTTGCGTGCCCGTCTCCGGCAAAGCGGAGACGGCGCGAATGCCCGTCACCTCTCTGGTGGTACTCAAGCGAGTGGGGGAGCCGGTCTATCCCTCTCTCAGGACGGTGGAAACGGTTGTGAGGCAACCGGGAGCGGCGCATCACGTCCTGATCGAGGGCGAGAACCACGGTGTACTTCAGCTCCTAGAATACACTCACGCGCGTGGCGTTGATTGCATCTACATAGACCCTCCCTACAATACCGGCGCGCGGGATTGGCGTTACAACAACGATTATGTAGACAAGAACGACGCTTTTCGATCCAGCAAGTGGCTGTCGATGATGGAGCGGCGGCTGCGTATCGCGCGAAAAATCCTCAAGCCAGATGGCGTGCTGGTTGTCGCAATTGATGAGTACGAATATGCGCACCTCGTCACGCTACTCGCCTCCGAGAATCTGTTTCGAGGATCGACAATCGAAACAGTCGCAATCCAGCACAATCCGCGCGGTGGCGGCGGCAATCACATCAGCAACACTCATGAGTACGCCGTATTCGTCGTCCCCCCGGGACGTAGTTTGTCGCCGATAGGAGTTGGCAAGGACGAACTTCGCGATTTCCGACGACGTGGCCGGGGCGATAACAATCGCCGCGACGGTCGGCCCAAAAGTTTTTTTGCAATTCACGTCGATCCCAACACGCGTGAAGTCGTAGGAGTGGGGCCGGATATTCCGAAGGGTGCCACTTACGAGACCGGGCCGACGCCGGATGGACTATTACGCATCTATCCGATGGGAAATGCCGGGCTTGAGCGGGTTTGGCGCAACACCAGAGAAGCCGTCCGAAGCCGCATCATGGACGGTTCTTTGAGCCTGCGATGCACTCCACGAAACACGATTGTCCAAGTGATCGGCGGAGAGAACAAGGCCGTCCCAATTATGAGTATTTGGAATGGCCAGCGGTACAATGCCGGCGAACAGGGCTCAAACTTGGTCCAAGCACTTACGGGTGTAGAGTTCCCCTACCCGAAATCCATCTACACTACGCTCGATTGCCTAAAGGCGGTGATCGGCAAGCAGAAGAACGCAGTTGTTTTGGACTTCTTTGGTGGGTCCGGCACAACCATGCACGCAACGGCGCTGCTTAACGCGCTCGATGGTGGCAGCCGGCAATGCCTGCTGGTCACAAACAACGAAGTGGGAGAACCCGCTGCGGTTGCGATGACGCGCGACGGGCTGAAAAGCGGAGATGAGGAATGGGAGGCAAGGGGAATTGCTCGCTCCGTCACCTTCCCGCGCGTTCGAAACTCCCTCACGGGAAAGCGGGAGAATGTTCCTGTCGATTGGGAGATCTTCCTCGGTGAGAAGGAGACACAGGAAGTTCCAGTCGATGTTCAGATCTTGGAGTTCGTTAGCGAAGCGCAAATGCGCAACGCCATCGCCCGAGCTTCACTGGCGCCGTATCTCGGGATCACGCAGAAGGCTTTCAGAGATGCTTGGCCATTCTATGTGTCGCCTCCGGAGGGCTCCCGTGACCCCGTGAAGGGGCAAGCCGTTCTGTTGGACCCGAATGAACTAAGCAACTTCATTGCGGCCTTGAGTGATGCTGACCATGTGGTACGGGTGTTTGTTGCGACCAGCGGCAATCCGCGCGTCGATAAACGCATGGTGACGACACTTCGCGATGAACTGGGTTCACGCGTCGTGGAAGTTGAAGTGGCCAGAAATGTTTCTGATGGCCTGAAGGAAAACCTATCCTATTTCCGCCTCGAGTATTTGAATCCAGATGCCGTTGAAATAGGGCGGCACCTCAATGATCTGTTGCCAACTCTATGGCTCATGTCAGGAGGGCTGGGCGAAGTGCCCCATGCATCTGGTTCTGAGGGATACCTCATCCCGAAAGGCAGCACTTTTGCACTGTTGGTCAACGAGGCGAAGTTCCGGACCTTCTACAAGGCTCTCGGCAAGCGGCCCGAAGTACGCTGGGTGTTCTTGGTCACCGATTCCGACGAGGCATTTCAGCAAATGTCCGCAATGCTGCCGGAGGTGATTCCTCAGACCCAGCGTCGCCAGCTATTCCGAGACTACCTCAACAACTTCAGCATTAACCTGGGTGACCGATGAGGCTCAGCCTCCGCGAATACCAAGAGATTGCAGTCCAGCGCCTGCTCTTAACGATTCGCCATGCTCAGCATGGCATTGCTTCCTTCGGCGCGCTGCAGGGAATCCAATTTTCGGCGCCAACTGGCTCCGGGAAGACAGTAATGCTTGCGGCGGTTATCGAGGGATTGCTTGTTGGAAATGAACACAGCGTCGCAGCGGGGGTGACGGCGGACCCTGAATTAACATTCCTATGGTTGTCGGACATTCCTGAGCTTAACCGTCAATCACTGCGTCGGATTCAGGAGACGGCCGACGCGCTGGCGCTAGGTACACTCGTAGAGATCGATCAAGTCTTTGACCGCTCGACCCTGGAACCTGGCAAGGCTTACTTCTTGAACTATCAGAAGCTTCGCGCTGGCTCATTGTTGACTCGCATTGGAGATGATCGGACCCAAACGATCTGGGAAACAATTGCGGAAACGCAAAGGGTTCGACCAGGAAAACTAGTAGTCATTATCGACGAAGCGCACCGAGGCCTTGGGCGTCAGAACGAAACGCAGGCCCAGACCATTGCAGCACGGTTCGTCCAAGGGGCTCAACCGAGCAATGGCGGTATAGTCGATCCGATAGTGCGGCTTGGTCAAACCACGGTCCCATTGCCGCCCATGCAACTCATCGTAGGCATGAGCGCGACTCCTGAGCGGTTTGCCAACTATCTCACGGCCCACGGTGGCCGGGCGCTTCTTCCTGTTGCGGTGACTCCCGGTCAGGTTAGAGGATCGGGTCTAATCAAAGATCGTCTGGTGCTCAATGGGCCGCAGGAGGGTGACGTCCAATGGACACTGCTTGAGAAAGCGATTGATCGAACGCTCGATTTTGACCGTAGATGGTTAGATTACTCTACCGCAAACAATGCTGCGGTGGTTTCTCCCGCACTGCTGATCCAAGTCCAAGACGGGAAGGGCGCTTCGGCTACTCAAACCGATCTCGCCGAAGTACTTCGGAAGCTGCATACGGCGTGGCCTGCACTTCGGCCTGAGCAGGTTGTGCATTGCTTCAATGGTATCACTGACCTTGAGCCGCTAGCTGGGTGGCCCTTGAGATATCAGGAGCCGAGCACAATTTCTGAAGACCCGACCGTACGCGTGGTCTTGTTCAAGACGGCTCTCAACACCGGCTGGGATTGTCCGCGGGCTGAAGTGCTAATGTCGTTCAGGTCGTTGAACGACCAAACTGCGATCGCGCAGCTCGTAGGGCGCATGATCCGAACGCCTCTTGGTATCCGAGTTTCCGGAGACGAGGCGCTAAACTCAACACATTTGTTCTTGCCCTTATTTAGCGCTGATGAATTGGAGAGGGTGAAGGCTTACTTGGAGTCGGACGTCGGGGAAACGGGCTCTGACATTGTCATGGGGCCCAATCATCAAGAGCTTGTGCTGCGTCCAGGAGGCGCAGCCATTTTTGATCGGCTCAAGGTTCTGCCGACTGTGGTGGTACCGCCCGCACGGCCAATCCCGGAAGTGCGGCGGCTACTGCGAACTACGCGCCTTCTTGAGCAAGATGGCTTAGCATCCTCGGCTACCAGTCAAGCGGTTGATAGCTTGCTCTCGCTCATGACCACTCACTTGGCGGGTGGGGATGCCCAAGAGCGGGCTATGGCACGAGGGCAATTCATTCTCCGGAGCCTTACTGTCGAGGGAGGGATGGTTGTCGCGACCGGCGATCAACGCGAAGCAATTTCCGCTGAAGATGTTCAAACGGCCTTCCGGGCTGCCGGGCTCGTGATTGGTGAGGACTTAGCGATGGGCTGGCTGCGCCGCCGCTACGACGCGGTCGGTTCGCAGCAAGCGAAACTGGAGTTTCTGGAACTCCTATCGAGTGATGCGCTTCTGCAAAGGCTCCAGATAAGGGCCGGCGAGTTGCGTGCGGCGCTTGAGGCAGCTCACCGTGCGGAGATTGTAGGGCTATCGCCTGCGCGGGTTGATCTCTATGCGAGCCTGCAGCGATCAGGCCGGACGGCTCAATCAGCGATCATGGCGCCATATGCCCGTGTGGTATTTCCATTGACGGAAGAATGCATCAACGTGCCAGGCCACCTCTATGTGCAGTCTGGTACGACGGACCAATGCGGGTTGGCGCTCACCACATGGGAAGATGAAGCGTTGGCGGAAGAGCGGCGGAGGCCCAGTTTTCGCTCCTTTTTACGCAACCTCCCGAATAAGCGTTGGGCCCTCTCCTATGCTTATGACTATAGCGGCCTTCGGCCCGCATTCCCGGATCTGCTGATATTCAGTGATGACGGTTCTGGTGGCATTACGGTCGACATTCTTGAGCCTCATTTGGACATTGGGGACAGTGTGGCCAAGGCGCACGGCTTGGCTCAGTTCGCGATAAATAGTCGCGAAGCCTTTGGCCGCGTCGAGATGCTCAGAAAGTTTTCTTCGAACGGTCCGCTTTATCGGCTGCCGCTCGGCAATCCCGAGATAGCCTCGGCGATCATTGGTTCCGTGCGGACGGCGGCAGAACTCAATGAGGCCTTTATAGCCAAGGGGTACATCGCCGACTGGTAACACTGAAATGCGCTAGTCGATTGAGATTGGGAAACGCAGTAAAGCAATTCACTGGACGTTGGCCTTCATGATTCTCAACTCTGACATTGTTGTCGCCCAGAGCGAGTTTGTCGCCGCCGTCTGCTCTCTGGCCAAGATGAAGCGCTCTCCGCGTGGGGGGCGTGCCAAGATTCCAAGCGACACAATTCTCCACGCTCGGGATGGCAGGCTGATTGTCGATACGCCCGTTATGCGCACTATAGTGGACATGAAGGGAAGCTGGCTCGTCTGCATATCGGCGGACGCGATGCGACTGGCTGCTGTATGCGCTGCCCTTAAGCCGGCCGCAGAAGTGCAGTTGCGGTGGTTGGCGGGTGAGCTCACGCTGGCCAACGGGGCTTTTACTATCCCAGCGTTTGCTTCCTTGCGCCCTGAGGCTTAGCCACGTCTCAGTGTAGGCTGAGGGTTTGCTGGCCATAGCGTGGCGTCCGAGCGTTTGCTGCGTTGCCATGATCGGGCAGGGTAACTCTCGGGGTAACTCCGGACGTAGCGCACAAAACATGGAACGGGATCGGAAGGTTAGCGGCGCTGGGGGACTCCCACTCTCTCGGTTACATTCATCAAAGATTGACCGGGTTGCTTACCAGTCTGGCCGGCGTACGCATCAATGCAGCTGGTGACCTGCACACACATTTTGCGAAGGTGGACGCTGTGTCCATGCGTGGGGCTACGCGAGTCGGCACGCGCGTCCAGTTTCCCGAACCTCCCCGTGTGTCCCTCATGTGTCCCCGACAAAGCGAAGGGGCTAGCCGTTTCCAGCTAACCCCTTGTTTTTATTGGTGGAGCCAAACGGGATCGAACCGTTGACCTCTACAATGCCATTGTAGCGCTCTCCCAGCTGAGCTATGGCCCCGAAATCCTTGGGAAGGCGGGAGGTATAGTTAATGCCTCGCGCGCTTGCAACTGCCTCTAGCGGTCGCCCTCTCCCTTGTCGTCGACTTCGACCTCGACCTCGATATCGTCCTCGTCATCGTCCAGGTCGTCCGCCGCCAGCGCGTCGTCGCCGTCCGCATCGGGCAGGTCGTCGCCGTCCAGATCGTCCACCTTCTTCTTGGCGGCCGCTGCCTTGGCCGCTGCCGCTGCCGCGGCGGCTGCCGCTGCTGCCGTCGCCGCGGCGGCGCCGCGACCCCGGCGGACCTTCACGAAGTCCTCGCGATCATGCTCACGCCCGCACTTCGGGCATTTGATCGGGCTCTTGTTCAGGTCGTAGAAGCGCGCTGCGCAGCTCTGGCAGGTGCGTTTGGTGCCCCAGCTTGCTTTGACCACGCTGAATCTCCTGCAAATAAGCTGGAATCGGCCGAACGGGCCGCGAGGGAGGGCGTATGTCACGCGTCTTTCACCCTGTCAAAAGCAAATTCCGGCGTGCTAGGACGACGCCGCGCCGCCGTGCGGCCTTCCGTCCGACCCTCTGCCGTGGAGTCCGCCCTGTCCGCTCACGCCGCTCCGGCCAAGCTGATCGCCCGTCCCGTGGACCGGTTGCAGGGGCGCGTCCGGGCGCCCGGCGACAAGTCGGTCTCCCATCGCTCCCTGATGTTCGGCGCGCTTGCGCTGGGCGAAACGAAGATCACCGGCCTGCTCGAAGGCGAGGACGTGCTCGCCACCGCCGCCGCCCTGCGGGCGATGGGCGCGCAGGTCGACCATGAAGGCGGCGGTGCATGGCGCGTGCGCGGATTTGGCGTGGGCGGTGCGCGCGAGCCTGACAATGTGCTCGACCTCGGCAATTCCGGCACTTCGGCCCGCCTGCTGTCCGGCATCCTGGCCAGCCACCGCTTCACCAGCTTTATGACCGGCGACGCCTCGCTGCGCCGCCGCCCGATGCAGCGGGTCATCGTGCCGCTGTCGCAGATGGGCGCCCGTTTCGAGGCGCGCGAGGGCGGCCGCATGCCGCTCGCCATCGTCGGCACCGACGAGATGGTGCCGATCGAATACCGCCTCCCCGTGGCCTCGGCCCAGGTGAAGAGCGCCATCCTGCTGGCGGGCCTGAACACCACCGGCGAGACCACCGTGATCGAGCCCGAGGCCACGCGCGATCATACCGAGCGCATGCTGCGCCATTTCGGCGCCGAGGTGCGGGTCGGTCCGGCCGACGGCGGCGGCAAGCGCATCACCGTGGTCGGCTGGCCCGAACTCAAGGCGCGCGACATCGTCGTGCCGGGCGATCCCTCGTCGGCGGCCTTCGCGGTCGTCGCGGCGGCGATCCGGCCGGGCAGCGACGTGACGGTCGAGAATGTCGGCCTGAACCCGCTGCGCGCCGGCCTCTACGACACGTTGCGCGAGATGGGCGCCGACATCACCGAGGAGAATCGGCGCGAGGTCGGCGGCGAGCCGGTGGCCGACCTGCGCGTCAGGGGCGGCGAACTGACCGGCGTCGAGGTGCCGCCGGAGCGCGCCCCCTCGATGATCGACGAATATCCCATCCTGGCCGTCGCAGCGGCCTGCGCCCGCGGCACCACGCGGATGCTGGGCCTGGCCGAACTGCGGGCCAAGGAAAGCGACCGGCTGGCCAGCGTCTCGGCCGGGCTGACGGTCAACGGCGTGAAGCACGAAATGGGAGCCGACACGCTGTTCGTGCACGGGACCGGCGCGGCGCCGGCGGGCGGCGGGACGGTCGTCACCCATCTCGATCATCGCATCGCCATGGCGTTCCTCGTGCTGGGGCTGGCCTCGCGCGAGGGCGTGGCGGTCGACGATGGCTCGCCGATCGACACCAGCTTCCCGGGCTTCGCCCGCCTGATGGGCGCCCTCGGGGCCCGAATCGAGTCGGCGTGAACCCGGCGGCCGTCATCGTCATCGCCATCGACGGGCCGTCGGCGGCCGGCAAGGGCACGCTGGCACGACGCCTGGCGGCCCATTTCGGCCTGCCCCATCTCGATACCGGCCTGCTCTATCGGGCGGTCGGGCTGAAGGCGGAGCAGACCGGCCGCCCGCCGGAAGAAGTCGCCGCCGGGCTGGAGCCGGCCGATCTCGGGAATCCCGAGCTGCGCACCGACGTGGCGGGCCAGGCCGCCTCGAAGGTCGCGGCGCTGCCGGAGGTCCGGGCCAAGCTGTTGGATTTCCAGAAGAAATTCGCGAGTCAGGCCTCCGGCGCGGTGCTGGACGGGCGGGACGTGGGCACCGTGATCTGCCCCGGGGCTCCGATAAAGCTGTTCGTGACGGCCAGCGCCGAGGCGCGGGCGGAACGGCGGTACCGGGAGTTGCGCGCCAAGGGGGTGGACACTATAAAGCCGCGCGTTCTTGCCGAGATGGCGGAGCGGGACCGTCGCGACAGCGAACGGGCGGCAGCACCACTCAAAGCCGCACCCGATGCTTACCACCTCGATACCAGCGACATGGATGCCGACGCGGCCTTCGCCGCCGCCTTGGCGTTCATCGAGCGCAAGGGCTTTCGATCCTCCGGGCCGTAAGTCGCCGCCGGCGGATCGAAGACTTCCAGCGGCGATTGCGCCGGGACGTGTCGTCCTGGCGTCGGTGTTTCAAGGCAGTGGATCCGCCGGACTTAACCGGTTGGCCGACGGGCGGCAGCGTTCGCCCGGGATCGATGAAGGAGAGTCTGTATGGCTAAGGGCAGCGCCCTGCGTTCCCGCGCGAACGACGCCGCAAGCGCCGAGTTCGCCGCACTCCTCGAAGAATCGCTGGGCGGTTCGTCGAGCTTCGAAGGCACGGTCGTCAAGGGCCGCGTCATTCGCATCGCAAATGATTTCGTCGTGGTGGATGTCGGCCTCAAGTCCGAGGGCCGCGTCGCGCTGCGTGAGTTCGCCAACGGCGGCACCGGTGCCCCCGAGGTCAAGGAAGGCGACACCGTCGACATCTTCGTCGACCGCATGGAGAACAAGGAAGGCGAAGCCGTCCTGTCGCGCGACAAGGCTCGCCGCGAAGAGGCCTGGACCGTCCTCGAGAAGGCTTTCACCGACCAGGAACGTGTCATGGGCACGATCTTCGGCCGCGTGAAGGGTGGCTTCACGGTCGACCTGTCGGGCGCCGTGGCCTTCCTGCCGGGCAGCCAGGTCGACGTGCGCCCGGTGCGCGATGTCGGCCCGCTGATGGGCCAGGCCCAGCAGTTCGCGATCCTCAAGATGGACCGCCGCCGCGGCAACATCGTCGTGTCGCGCCGCGCCGTCATGGAAGAGACCCGCGCCGAGGACCGTACGCGCCTGATGGGCGCCCTGTCCGAGGGCCAGGTGCTCGACGGCGTCGTCAAGAACATCACCGACTACGGCGCGTTCGTGGATCTGGGTGGCGTCGACGGCCTGCTGCACGTCACCGACATCGCCTGGAAGCGCATCAACCATCCGTCGGAAGCCCTCACCATCGGCCAGCAGGTCAAGGTGCAGGTCGTCCGCTTCAACCCCGAGACGCAGCGTATCTCGCTCGGCATGAAGCAGCTGATGAGCGATCCGTGGGATGGCGCCGGTGCGAAGTACCCGGTCAATCTCAAGCTCAAGGGCCGCGTCACCAACATCACCGACTACGGCGCGTTCGTCGAGCTGGAGCCGGGTGTCGAGGGTCTGGTCCACGTCTCGGAGATGAGCTGGACCAAGAAGAACGTGCACCCCGGCAAGATCGTGTCGACCTCGCAGGAAGTCGAAGTGATGGTGCTGGACGTCGACATGTCCAAGCGCCGCATCTCGCTGGGCCTCAAGCAGTGCATGGCCAACCCGTGGGAGAGCTTCGCCGAGCAGTTCCCGGCCGGCACCGAGATCGACGGCGAGGTCCGCAACATCACCGAGTTCGGCCTGTTCGTGGGCCTGCCCGGCGACATCGACGGCATGGTCCATCTCAGCGACCTGAGCTGGGACAAGGCCGGCGAGGAGGCGATCCGCGACTTCAAGAAGGGCGACCAGGTCAAGGTCAAGGTCCTCGACGTCGACATGGACAAGGAGCGCATCTCGCTCGGCATCAAGCAGCTTGCCAACGACCCGTTCGAGACGGTCGGTGTGGTTGCCAAGAAGGGTGACGTCGTCACGGTCATCGTGGCCGGCATCCAGGACAATGGCATCGAAGTCACGGTGCAGGACGGCATCCCGGGCTTCATCCGCAAGACGGAGCTCAGCCGCGACCGCTCCGAGCAGCGTCCCGACCGCTACGCGATCGGCGACAAGCTCGATGCCAAGATCACCAACATCGACAAGGCCTCGCGCCGGGTCGTGCTGTCGGTCAAGGCGCGCGAACTCGATGAGGAGAAGAAGGCGATGGCCGACTTCGGTTCGTCTGACTCCGGCGCCAGCCTGGGCGACATCCTTGGCGCGGCCCTCAAGAAGAAGGCCGAAGCCGGCGACGAAAAGTAAGCCGGTTTCTCATGGTTTACGGAAGGGCCGGCCCGCAAGGGTCGGCCTTTTCTTTTGGTTTCAAGGACTTAGGCTTGACGATCCCGTTATTGAGTTTAATATCAAGGACTTAATCATTGTGCTCTGGGGCTGAATCGCCCCGTTCATGGAAACGCGATGACCAAGTCCGAGCTGATTGCCCGCCTGGCGGCCCGGAATCCGCACCTCTACCAGAGGGACGTCGAGCGGATCGTCGCCACCGTGTTCGACGAGATTTCCAAGGCGCTGGCTTCCGGCCATCGGGTCGAATTGCGCGGTTTCGGGGCGTTCTCCGTGAAAAAGCGCGATCCGCGCACCGGCCGCAATCCGCGCACCGGCGAGCAGGTCGCGGTGGCCTCCAAGCGCGTGCCCTATTTCAAGACCGGCAAGGACCTGCGCGACCGGCTGAACAAGGAGGCCGCGCGCGCCGCCGGCCTGCTGCCGCCCGAGTCCGCGGACGACGACAAGAAGTAGTCCCGGCCTGATCGTTCGCCTCGCGTCGCAGGGGCGCGGTGTGGCATTCTCCACCCCGCATGAAAATCTTCTCCCGCATCCTTTTCCTGCTGTTCATCCTGATCGGCGTGCTGGTGGCCGTCAGCAATACCCAGCCCGTGCAGCTCGCGCTGTGGCCGCTGCCGCAAATCATCGTGCTGCCGGTCTATCTGCTGGTCATCGCCATGCTGATGCTGGGCGTCCTGGCGGGATTGAGCATGGGCTGGTGGGCCGGCCGGCATCATCGCCGCCGCGCGCGTGAGGCCGGCGGAGAAGCCGCCCGGCTCGATCGTGAAGTCACCCGCCTCCGCGCCGTGCAGGCCACGCAGGAGGTCCCGGCGCCCGCCGGCCCGGCGCCGCGCGACCAGCGCGCGCTGGAGCGGCAGAGCGCCCTCGTGGCGCCCGAACTCGGCTCGCGCACCGTGCGCGGTCCGTTTTCGTGAAAGTCCTGTCGGCGGCCGAGATCGACGCCGCCCTGGATGACGTTGCGCTGATCGACCGGCTCGACGCGCTGTTCCGCGCGGGCTGCGAGATGCCGGTCCGGCACCACCATCCGATCCACGAGCCGCTGGGCCCGCAATCGGCGGATGCGATGCTGCTCCTGATGCCGGCCTGGACCACGGGCCCGTCCGCCCATGTCGGCGTCAAGGTCGTGACGGTGTTCCCCGACAACGGCAAGCGCGCGCTGCCGTCGATCTACGGCCAGTACCTGCTGCTCGACGGCACGACCGGCGCCACGCTGGCCCTGCTCGACGGCACGATGCTGACCAAGCGGCGCACCGCCTGCGCCTCGGGCCTCGCTTCGCGCTACCTGTCGCGGCCCGATGCCTCGCGCCTGCTGATGATCGGCACCGGCGCGCTGGCACCCGAGCTGATCCGGGTGCACGCAAAGGTGCGGCCGATCTCGGAGGTGGCCATTTGGGGCCGCACCCCGGCCCAGGCCGAGGCACTGGCGGCCCGGCTGTCGGCGTCGCTGCCGGCCGAGGTCGGTCGTGCGATCGGCGTCCGTGCCGTCGGCGACCGCAAGGCCGCCGTACAGGAGGCCGACGTCATTTCCTGTGCCACGCTCTCCAAGGCGCCCCTGGTCGAGGGCGAGTGGCTGCGCGAAGGGCAACATATCGATCTGGTCGGAGCCTACACACCCCAGATGCGCGAAAGCGACGATCGCGCGGTGCAGCGGGCTCGTCTCTATGTCGACACGCGCGCCGGGGCGCTGAAGGAAGGCGGCGACGTCGTGCAGCCCCTGGCCAGTGGCGCGATCGGAGAGGCGCATGTGATCGCCGACCTGTTCGAGTTGGCCCGCGGCCAGCAGGCCGGCCGTGCCGCGGGCGACGCCACGTCGATTACGCTCTTCAAGTCGGTCGGCGCGGCGCTGGAGGACCTCGCCGCCGCGGAGCTGGCCGTCGAACGCGCTACGGCTCGATAAGCGCGCCGGACTTCTTCAAGGCCTCGATGTCGGCCGCGGCGACACCGGCCTCGGCCAGCACGGCGCGCGAATCCTGCCCCTGCAGCGGCGCCATGGTGCGGATCGACGGCGGTGTTTTGCTCATGGTCATCGGCGGCTCGACCATCATGATCTCGCCTTCCGACGGGTGCGGGTACTTCCTGAAGAGCTGGCGCCAGATGAGGTGAGGGTCCTCGAACAGGTCGGCCGGCCTGGACACCGGGGCGTTGGGGATCTGCGCCTGGTCGAGCAGCTGCACCCATTCGGCCGTGGTCCGGGAAGGCGCAATTGCCTCGACCATGGCGTACATGTCGCCGATGTGCATCGAGCGCGCGTTGATGGTCGAATAGCGCGGGTCCTGCAGAACCTCTGACCGGCCGACCAGCTCGAAGAAGTTGCGCCAGTGCTTGTCGTTGTAGGGCAGGATCGCCATCCAGCCGTCGAGCGTGCGGTAGGGCTTGCGGGTGCGGGCCAGCAGGCGCGTGTAGCCGACCTCGCCCTCGTCGCTGAAGGTCCGCTCCCACAGATGCTCGACCAGCAGCCAGGCCGACATGGTCTCGAACATCGGCACTTCGACGAACTGACCCTCGCCGGTGCGCTGGCGGTGCATCAGGGCCGAAAGGGTCGAGAAGGCGAAGGTGAGGCCCACCGTCTTGTCGGCGATGATGGTCGGCGGATACTTCGGAACATCGTCGCCGGCGGCACGGCCCATGAGGTCGGCGATGCCGAAGCGGGCCTGGATCGCATCGTCGTAGGCCGGCAGTTTTCCGTAAGGACCTTCGGCCGAATAGCCATAGGCGCCGACATAGACGATGTCGGGCTTCACCTTCCGGATCTCCTCGTAGCCGAGGCCGAGGGCCTCGATGGCTTGCGGCCGCAGCGCATGGACGAACGCATCGGCCGTGGCGATGACCTTGAGCAGGGCGGCGCGTGCGTCCTTGTTCTTGAGATCGAGGCAGAGCGAGCGCTTGTTGCGGTTCACATAGAGATAGGTCGGCCCCATGCCCGGGGTCTTGCCCGGCTTGCCGATGTGACGCACCGCGTCGCCCTCCGGCGCCTCGACCTTGATCACGTCGGCACCCTGATCGGCCAGCAGCATCGTGCCGTAGGGGCCGAGGATGATGTTCGTGAGATCGACGATCCTGATGCCTTCGAGCGCGCCGGGCATATGTCTGTCCTTGTTGAATGAACGTGCGGTCACACTGACATCGTCATGGGGCTGCGTCATCGTTCCAGCCATTGCGTCGCAAAACATCCCCGTAAATCCTTGAAGGCACATGATAGATGAGAACCGCCCCGCGATTCTCCGCGTTGCCGACTCGGGCATTGCGCAGCCTGGAAACGCTCTGGGTTGCAGGCCCTCGAAAAGTTCGCGTCGTTGGCACCCCACAGGCGAATCGATGATCCGATCATTCACCTTCGATAAAGAGTGTTATGTGACCGTTGTGCGACGCGCTTTGACGGTGTAGCCAAGAGGCAGCAAGCCGGGGGGGCGATGCAGAGCAACGTCTCGAAAAAACAGCACGAGCCAAAGACGGCATCGAGCGCGGCATCACGGCCCTATCGTATCGAAGACCAGATCGGATATCTGCTGCGACGCGCGCATCAACGCGCGAGCGCGATCTTCCAGGTCGGCATCGGCGATCCCAACATCACGCCGACGCAGTATTCGAGCCTCGCGAAGCTCGAAGAATATTCCGAGCTGTCGCAGAACCATCTCGGCCGCCTCGTCGGCATGGATAAGGCGACGATGCAGGGCGTGGTCCGCCGGCTCAAGGAACGCGGCTTCGTCGATTCCCGTCCCGATCCCGGCGATGCCCGCCGCACCCTTCTCAGCCTGACGACCGAGGGCCGGAAGCTGGTCGGCAAGCTGCTGCTGAACGGCCCGGCCGTGTCGCGCGAGACGCTGAAGCCACTCAACGCGCAGGAGCAGAAGCAGCTCCTCGAGCTCCTCTCGCGAATCATCTGAATCCGACTCATTCGTTTGACTCGTCCGTGGCGTATGTCATCGTACGTACACGAACGATATGGGCGACTATCTCCGACCCCGAGACCTCGACGAGGCTCTCCAGGCACTGACCCGACCCCTCACGGTGCTCGCTGGCGGCACCGACTTCTATCCTGCGCGCGTCGGCCGCCCTGTCACCGAGGACGTTCTCGACATTGCGGGCATCGCGGCTCTCCGCGGGATTTCGGAAGCCGATGAGGGCTGGCGCCTGGGCGCCACGACGACCTGGAGCGAACTGGTCGACGCCGGCCTGCCTCCCCTGTTCGACGGGCTGAAGCAGGCGGCGCGCGAGGTCGGCGGTCGCCAGATCCAGAATGCCGGCACGATCGCGGGCAACATCTGTAATGCCTCGCCGGCCGCCGATGGTGTGCCGGCCCTGCTGGCCCTCGATGCCGAGGTCGAGGTGGCGAGCCGCGACGGCACGCGCCGCCTGCCGCTCGGCACCTTCATCACCGGCGTGCGCAAGACGGCGCTCCTGCCGGGTGAACTCGTCACGGCCCTCCATGTCCCGCGACCGCGGCACGAGGCGCGGAGCGCGTTCCTCAAACTGGGCGCACGGCGGTATCTCGTGATCTCGATCGCGATGGCCTCGGTCGTCGTTGAGGTCAGCAATCGAACGGTCGCGTCGGCGCGTGTGGCCGTCGGCGCCTGTTCACCGGTGGCGCAACGCCTGCCGGACCTCGAACGGGAACTGATCGGTGTGCCGGCCGACGCGCAGCTCGGCGAACGGGTCGAGCCCGGCCATCTTGCGCCGCTGTCGCCGATCGACGACGTGCGCGGCAGCGCGGCCTATCGCAACGACGTGGCCCTGGTCTTGCTGCGCCGCCTACTGTCGACGGTCGCCGCATGAAACTGGAATTCACCCTCAACGGTCGCGAGACGAGCTGGAACGGCGCGCCGGTCACGCGACTGGCCGCGGCGCTGCGCGACGATCTCGGCGTCACCGGCACCAAGATCGGCTGCGATGCCGGCGATTGCGGCGCCTGCACGGTCCTGATCGACGGGCGGCAGGTCTGTTCCTGCCTGGTCGCCATGGGCCAGGTGGATGGCTGCAGCGTCGAGACGGTCGAGGGCCTCGAAAGCGGCGATGGTGCTGTTGCCGCTCTCCAGCAGTCGTTCCTCGATCATGGCGCGGCCCAATGCGGCATCTGCACGCCGGGCATGCTGATGGCCGCGCAGGAATTGGTGCGGCGGAACGGCAAGCCGACGCGCACCGAGGTCGAGGACACCTTGGGCGGTGTGCTCTGCCGCTGCACCGGCTACGGCAAGATCGTCGATGCGGTGATGGAGGTCGTCACACGGGCGCCGGCGACAGCGCCGCCGGCCGGCGAAGCCGTCGGTGCCCGCATCGTCCGGGTCGACGGGCACGTCAAGGTCACGGGCCGCGACGTGTTCGGCGCCGATTCCATTCCGAAGGATGCGCTGTGGGTTCGCGTCGTGCGCTCGCCCTACGCCCGCGCGCGCTTCGAGCTGGGCGATTTCGGCCCCTTGCGCCAACGCCTTGCGGCCGTGCTCACGGCGGCGGACGTGCCGTTCAACGGCTACGGCATCTATCCCGACGTGAAGGACCAGCCGGTGCTGGCCGACGGGCAGGTCCGCTATCGCGGCGAGGCGGTGGTCGCGCTGGTGGGCGAGCGCGCCGAAGTCATGGCCATCCGCGACGACGAGGTGCCGATCACCTGGATGCCGGAGCCGCCGGTGATGGGAGTCGATGCCGCGATGGCCGCCGATGCGCCGCTGGTTCAGGCCGACAAGCCGGGCAACCTGTTGCTCGAAGGCGGCGTGAAGCGCGGCGACGCAGCGAGCGCCTTCGAGGCGTGCGCCGCCGTGGCGGAGGGCACGTTCGAGACCGCCTTCGTCGAACACGCCTATATCGAACCGGAGGCGGGCTGGGCGCTGCGGGTCGGCAACCGCATCGAAATCCATGCGACCACGCAGACGCCCTACATGGACCGCGACGAGGTCGCGAACCTGATGCGTCTGAAACCCGAGGCGGTGCGCATCGTACCGACCGCCTGCGGCGGCGGCTTTGGCGGCAAGCTCGACCTGTCGGTGCAGCCGCTGATCGCCATCGCCGCCTGGACGTTGGGTCGGCCGGTCGCGCTGGTCTACACGCGGCCCGAGAGCATGACTGCCAGCACCAAGCGCCATCCCGCGCGGGTGAAGGCCCGGTTCGGCTGCGATGCCGAGGGCAAGCTTCTCGCGTGCGACGTGACGGCGACCTTCGATACCGGCGCCTATGCCTCGTGGGGGCCGACGGTGGCCAATCGCGTGCCGGTGCACGCGATGGGGCCCTATGCCATTGCCAACGTGCGCACCTGGGGCGAGGCCTTCTTCACCAACGGTCCGCCGGCCGGCGCCTTTCGCGGCTTCGGCGTGCCGCAGGCCGCCATCGCGCACGAGGCGATGATGGACGAACTGGCCGATCGGTTGGGCATCGACCGGCTGGAGTTCCGCCATCGCAATGCCCTGCGGGCTGGCGACACGACGGCGACGGGACAGACGCTCGCCCATTCGGCGGGGCTCGCGCAGTGCCTCGAGGCGCTGCGACCGCACTGGCAGAAGGCGCAGGAGAAGATTGCCGCCTTCAATGCAAAGGGAGGTCCACGCCGGCGCGGCATCGGCGTCGGCTGCATGTGGTACGGCATCGGCAACACCTCGATGTCGAACCCCTCGCGCATGCGCGTCGGTCTGTCGCCCGCCGGCACGCTGACCCTCTACAGCGGTGCGCTCGACATCGGGCAGGGCAGCAACACGATCATGGTGCAGATCGCCGCCGATGCGCTGGGCCTGCCGGCCTCGCAGTTTTCCCTCGTGACCGGCGACACCGACCTCACCGCCGATGCCGGCAAGACCTCGGCCTCGCGCCAGACCTTCGTGTCGGGCAAGGCGGCGGAGAAAGCCGGACAGGACCTCCGCCAGCAGATCCTGCGGCTGGCCAATGCCGGCCCGGAGGCCGTACTGTCGCTCGACGGCGCAACGCTTTCCGTGCGCGATGGTGCCGAGGTGCGGACGATCGATCTCGTCACGGCCGGTCCGTTGATCGGCGAAGGCACCTTCGATCCGCCGACCACGCCGCTCGATGCCGACGGCCAGGGCGTGCCCTACGCGACCTACGGGTTCGCGGCCCAGCTCGCCGAGGTCGAAGTCGATACCGAGCTTGGAACGGTGAAGGTGCTGCGCATCGTGGCGGCACACGATGTCGGCCGGGCGATCAACCCGACCCTCGTCGAGGGCCAGATCCAGGGCGGTGTGGCGCAAGGTCTGGGTCTCGCGCTGATGGAGGAATACCTGCCCGGCCGCACCGAGAACCTGCACGACTATCTGATCCCGACCGTGGGCGACGTGCCGGAGATCGAGTGCATCCTGATCGAGGATCGCGAACCGCTGGGCCCGTCCGGCGCCAAGGGAATCGGCGAGCCGGCCCTGGTGCCGACGGCGCCCGCGATCCTGGGCGCCGTCCATCACGCGACCGGCGTTCGCGTCCACCGCGTCCCGCTGTTGCCGCACCGCCTGCGCGAGGCCATCGTCAAGCAATCGGAGGCGAAGACGACATGAGCGACGACATCTCGCTCTCGGAGGCCGAACGCAGCGCCGGGATCGTGCGCTGCGATGCCTGTCCCGTCCTGTGCCGCATCCGTCCCGGCCGCGCCGGCGCCTGCGACCGCTATGCCAACGAGAACGGCGCGCTGGTGCGCGTCGATCCGCTGGTGCTGCTGGCCAAGCCCGATCTGGCCCGCGTCGCCTTCGTAGAAGGCAGCGAGGCGTGGCGCGGCGAACTGGGGAAGGGCGAAGGCGCGTTCGTCACCGGCATCGGCGCCACCACGACCTATCCCGACTACAAGCCCGCGCCGTTCATCGTCTCGTCGAAGCATGACGGCGTCGACATGGTCACGGTCGTGACCGAGGGAATTTTCAGCTACTGCGGCGTCAAGGTGAAGATCGACACCGACCGCTATCTCGGTCCCGAGCAGGCGGCGGTGCGCGTGAAGGGCGAGGCGGTGGGCCACGTCACCACGGCCGAATACGGCTCGCAGATGCTGTCGCTCGGCGGCGTGCATCACCTCACCGGCGGCAGCAAGAAGGAGGGCGTCGTTACCTGTGACGCGCTGCTGGCGCTGTGCAATCGCGAGGCCGTCGAGCTCAACATCGATGGCGGCTCGACCGTGATCGTGCAGGCCGACCGGCCGCCGGTCGTGAACGGCGTTCTCGAGGAGCGCATGCGTGTCGGCTGCGGCTCGGCCGCCATCGGCATGTTCGCGCCGCAATGGAAGGACCATGTCGACGAGGTGATCGTGGTCGACGACCACATCACCGGCGTGCTGAGCGAGCACCAGGGCGGCGCCTTTCTCGACATGAAGCCGGCCGGCATCCGCGTGCGCGGTCGCCGCTCGACACCAGGCCGCTACTTCCAGGTCGCCGAACCGGGCCTGGGTTGGGGCGGCACCAACGTCAGCGATCCCCTCGAGATCATCGAGAAGATCGACCCCAAGCAGGCCTGGCCCGGCCTCAAGCTGCTGATGGTCTCGACGACCGGCGAGCATTCGGCCTGGTTCACGCTCGACAATGAATTGAAGCCGCGGCCGGCCGAGATGCCGGCGCCGGTGCGCCATGTCGTCGACCGCATCGCCGAGAATTGCGAGCCGGCGCTCTGCACCGTGCTGTTCATGGCCGGTGCCGGCGGTTCGCTGCGCGCCGGGGTCACCGAGAATCCGGTGCGGCTGACGCGCTCGGTGCGCGACACGCTGACCAAGGTCACCCTGGGCGGCGCGCCGGCCTTCGTCTGGCCGGGCGGCGGTATAACCCTGATGGTCGACGTCGCGCGCATGCCTCGAAACTCTTTCGGCTATGTGCCGACCCCGGCGCTAGTGGCGCCGATCGAGTTCACCCTGCGCGCCGACGACTATGCGGCGCTGGGCGGCTATGCCTCGCGCGCCGTCACGCTGGAAGATGTGCTGGCCCATCACAAGGTTCGGATCGAATGAGCGCCGTCGCCGCCCGCCTCGACGACGGACGGCTGCACCTGCAGCATGGTCCGATCGACCTTGTAATCGAGGCGTTTGGCGTGGCCGACGAGGTCGAGCGCGCCTATGCGCAGGCGATCGATCGCTTCGGCGATGTCCTGCCGACGCTGGTCGGCGAACTTGCCGTGCTGCGCCGGCCCGTCGGAGATGCCTATCCGCTGCTGCAGGGGCCTGTGGCCCGGCGCATGGCCGAGGCCGTGTGGCCGCATCGCGCAGCCTTCATCACGCCGATGGCCGCCGTCGCCGGCGCCGTCGCAGACGAGATGCTGCAGGCGATGGTCCGCGGCCGCACGCTCGACAAGGCCTATGTGAACGACGGCGGCGATATCGCCTTCCATCTGGCGCCAGGCCAGTCGCTGCGCGCCGGCATCTTCGCGCAGGCCCTCGACGGTGTGGCTTTGCTGAAGCACGAGCGGCCGGTTCGGGGCATCGCGACATCGGGTTGGGGCGGGCGGTCCTTTTCCCTGGGTATCGCCGACAGCGCGACCGTGCTCGCAGCGACGGCGGCGGCGGCCGATGCGGCGGCCACGATGATCGCCAATGCGATGAATGCCGATCATCCGGGCATCGAGCGCCAGCCGGCCTGTTCGCTCGATCCGGACAGCGACCTGGGTGATCGGCTGGTGACGGTCGCGGTGGGCGACCTGCCGCTGGAAACCATCGACGCGGCGCTCGATCGCGGGCTCGCCGAAGCGTGGCGGCTCCGGCTGTGCGGGCTGATCGACAGCGCGGCGCTGTCGGTTCAAGGACAGTGGAGACTGGAAACGGGCGGCACGCCGCTTGCTCTGTCGGAGGCGGGATGAGCGATCTGGTGAAGGTGCGGAAATACGTGGCGACGGTCGAGGAGACGCTCCACGATGGCGGCCCGGCGCTGGCGCGACCGGTGACCAAGGCCGTGGTCGGCGGCGTCATCGCCAATCCCTATGCCGGCCGGCATGTGGCCGACATCCAGCCGATGATGAAGGCGCTGGAGCCGTTCGCGGTCGATCTCACCGAACGGGTGATGAAGATGCTGGGCGCCAGGGGCTCCGAACTGGAAGCCTACGGCAAGGGCGCCATCGTCGGGCTGAACGGCGAGCTGGAACATGCAGCCCTTTGGCACCAGCCCAGCGGCTTCGGCATCCGCCACGCCATGGGCGGCGCCAAATCGATCGTGCCCTCGACCGTGAAGGTCGCGTCGGCGGGCGCGCGCATCGACATTCCGCTGCATCACGTGACGGCGGCCTACGTGCGCAGCCATTTCGACGCCATCGAGTTCTGCGTGCCCGACGGGCCGAAGCCGGACGAAATCGTCTTCATCGTCGCCGCCTCGATCGGCGGCCGGCCCCATGCGAGGGTGGGCGGGCTGACAGCGGCGGAGATCAAATTGGGAGACGGTCAGCGGTGAGGGGGCAACGATGAACGAAGACGCGCTCGCCGCGGCCATGAAGGTGATGGACGACTATATCGACGGTCTCAATCGCGGCGACGAGCCGGCGGTCAACAATGCCTGCAATTTCCCGCATGTCCGGTTGGCCGGCGGCAAGGTCGTCGTCTGGCCCGATCACGGCGATTACAAGCTGGGCGATTTCGTCGCCCGCGCCGGCGACGGCTGGCATCACAGCACGTGGGACGAGCGCACGCCGATCCATGTCGGCCGCGACAAGGTCCATCTCAAGGTGAAGTTCAGCCGCTGGCGCGCCGACAATTCGCTGCTGAGCGTTTTCGAGACGATCTACATCGTGACCCGGCAGGACGGTCATTGGGGAATACAGGCGCGGTCGAGCTTTGCCGACTGAGCGCTTGTGAGGTGGGGGCCGGCCTCGCTAGGGTCGGTTCACAGGGAATGTTTCACTTAACGAAGAGGGGGATCTCATGCTGACCCGCAATCGCCTGCTCGCCGGCACGGCCGCGCTCGTCGCACTGGCGCTCGTCGGACCGGCCGCCGCGCAGGCGCCGATCAAGATCGGCGAACTCAACAGCTACAAGGTCTTCCCGGCCTTCCTCGAACCCTACAAGAAGGGCATCGAGCTGGCGGTCGAGGAAGTGAATGCGGCGGGCGGCGTGCTCGGCCGCAAGATCGAGGTCGTGAGCCGCGACGACAATGGCAATCCCGGTGACGCCGTCCGCGTCGCCGAGGAGCTGCTGAGCCGCGAGGGCGCGGCGTTCCTGATCGGCACCTTCCCCTCGAACGTCGGCCTCGCCGTCGCCGACTTCGCCAAGCAGCGCAAGGTGCTGTTCATCGCCGCCGAGCCGCTGACCGACAAGATCGTCTGGGACCAGGGCAACGCCTACACGTTCCGCCTGCGCACCTCGACCTACATGCAGACGGCGATGCTCATTCCCGACGCCGTCAAGCTCAAGAAGAAGCGCTGGGCGATCGTCTATCCGAACTACGAGTACGGCCAGTCGGCGACGGCCGCCTTCAAGAAGCTCCTGAAGGAGAAGCAGCCCGACGTCGAGTTCGTCGCCGAGCAGGCGCCGCCGCTCGGCAAGATCGACGCCGGTGCGGTCGCGCAGGCGCTGGCCGACGCCAAGCCCGATGCGATCTTCTCCTCGCTGTTCGGTCCCGACCTCGCGAAGTTCGTGCGCGAGGGCCAGACCCGCGGCCTGTTCAAGGGCGTCGAGGTCTTCAACCTGCTGGCCGGCGAGCCGGAATATCTCGACCCGCTGAAGGAGGAGTCGCCCGACGGCTGGTATGTCACGGGCTATCCCTGGAGCGAACTCAAGACGCCCGAGCACACCAAGTTCCTCAACGCCTACCAGGCCAAGTTCAAGGACTATCCGCGTCTCGGCTCCGTGGTGGGCTACGCGACCGTGATGTCGGCCGCCGAAGCCATCAAGAAGGCGGGCTCGCTCGACCAAGAGAAGCTGGTCGCCGCCATGAAGGGCCTCACGCTGATCACGCCGTTCGGCATGGTCGAGTACCGGCCGATCGACCATCAGTCGACGATGGGCGCCTATGTCGGCCAGATCGGCGTGAAGGACGGCAAGGGCTACATGAAGAACTGGCGCTTCGTCGACGGCAAGGACGCCCTGCCGAGCGACGCCGACGTCCAGAAGATGCGGCCGAAGAACTGACGGTAAAGCTGTCATCCCGAACGAAGTGAGGGACCTTTGAGGCGCCCTGAAAGGTCCCTCGCGGTGCTCGGGATGACATCTTTTTCTCCCTCGGCCATCGCGTGACCCTCGCTTCCTTCATCATCCAGCTCCTGAACGGGCTGGCTGCCGCCGCGTCGCTGTTCCTGGTGTCGGCCGGCCTGTCGCTGATCTTCGGCGTCACGCGGATCGTTAACTTCGCGCACGGTTCGCTCTACATGCTGGGGCTCTACGGCGCCTATTCGCTGATCGAGTTCTTCGGCCGCACGCCGCTGGGTTTCTGGGGCGCCGTTGCGCTGTCGGCGCTGGCAGTCGGGCTGGTCGGTGTGCTGATCGAGGTGCTGGTGCTCAGGCGCATCTACCGTGCGCCGGAGCTGTTCCAGTTGCTGGCGACCTTCGCGATCGTGCTGGTGATCAAGGACATCGCGCTCTTCACCTGGGGTGCCGAGGACCTGGTCGGTCCGCGCGCGCCGGGTCTCACGATGGCGGTCGAGATCATGGGCCGCCGCATCCCCGCCTACGATCTGCTGCTGATCGCGATCGGCCCGGTCGTGCTGGGCGCGATCTGGCTGCTGCTGACGCGCACGCGCTGGGGCGCGCTGGTGCGGGCGGCGACACAGGATCGCGAGATGGTCGGCGCGCTGGGCGTCGACCAGGCCAAGCTCTTCACCTCGGTCTTCTTCGTGGGCTCGGTGCTCGCGGGCCTCGGTGGCGCGCTGCAGATCCCGCGCGAGCCGGCCAATCTCGAACTCGACCTCGCCATCATCGCCGACGCCTTCGTGGTCACGGTGGTGGGTGGGCTGGGCAGCATCGGCGGCGCCTTCCTCGCGGCCATCATCATCGGCGTCGCCAAGGCCTTCTGCATCGGCATCGGCACGGTCACCTGGTTCGGCTTCGAGATCTCTTTCTCCAAGCTCACCCTGGTGGTCGAGTTCCTGATCATGGCGCTGGTGCTGGTCGTGCGGCCCTACGGATTGCTCGGCAAGCCGCAGGCCGCGCAGCGTGCGGCGTCGGAGCCGGCGCCGCCGCTGCAGGTTCCGTCCTGGACCTTCGCGCTGGTGTGGCTGGCGCTGCTGGCCATCGTGCCGCTGGTCGCCGACCGTTACGCCACGATCCTGCTGACTGACATCGTCTGCTTCGCGCTCTTCTCGGTGTCGCTGCACTTCATCATGGGGCCGGCCGGCATGGTCTCGTTCGGCCATGCCGCCTATTTCGGCATCGGCGCCTATGCGGCGGGGCTCCTGCTGAAGCGCTTCGGCCTGCCGATGGAAGCAGCACTCCTGCTCGCGCCCGTGATCGCCGGCCTCTTCGCCATCGTCTATGGGTGGTTCTGCGTGCGCCTCTCGGGCGTCTATCTCGCCATGCTGACGCTCGCCTTCGCGCAGATCAGCTGGTCGATCGTCTTCCAGTGGGATTCCGTGACCGGCGGCAGCAACGGCGTGTTCGGTGTCTGGCCGGCGGCGTGGCTCGCCGACAAGACGGTCTACTACTACATGGCGCTCGTCCTGTGCGGCGCCGGCATCGTGTTCCTGTGGCGCGTGCTGTTCTCGCCGTTCGGTTACGCCCTGCGCGCCGGCCGCGATTCGCCGTTGCGCGCCGAGGCGATCGGCATCGACCTGCGCGGTTTTCAGTGGGCGGCTTTCGTGCTGGTCGGTGCGATGGCCGGTCTCGCGGGCGCAGTCTACGCCTTCTCCAAGGGCAGCATCTCGCCGTCGAGCATCTCGATTGCGCAGTCGACCGACGGTCTGATCATGGTGCTGCTGGGTGGTGTGGAGACGCTGACCGGGCCGGTCGTGGGTGCCGCGATCTTCACCTGGCTGCGCGACGTGGTGGCGCGCAACACCGAGTTCTGGCGCGCGGTGATGGGCGGCGTGATCCTGCTGATCGTACTGCTCTTCCCGCAGGGACTCGTCGGCGGCCTGAAGGCGCTCGTCGCGCGCTGGCGGGAGCAGCGGGCATGAGCCATCCGGTCCTCCAGGTCGACGGGCTGCACAAGGCGTTCGGTGGCGTCCAGGCCGTGGCCGACGTCTCCTTCGCCGTCTCGGCGGGCGAGATGCTGGCGCTGATCGGGCCGAACGGCGCGGGCAAGAGCACCTGCTTCAACATGCTGAACGGCCAGCTCGCGCCCGACTCCGGCATCGTGCGCCTCGAAGGCCGCGACATCGTGGGCCTTCGTCCGCGCGCCATCTGGCGGCTGGGCGTCGGCCGCACCTTTCAGATCACCGCCACCTTTGCGTCGCTCAGCGTCCGCGAGAACGTGCAGATGGCGCTCTACAGCCACGCCGGCCGCCTGCGCTCGCTGCTGTCGCGCTTTGGCGCGGCGTTCGCCGCCGAGGCCGACGCGCTGCTCGACCAGGTTGGCATGCTCGACCAGGCGGAGCGGACCTGCGGCGTGCTGGCCTATGGCGACCTGAAGCGTGTGGAGCTCGCGATCGCGCTGGCCAACGAACCGCGCCTTTTGCTGATGGACGAGCCGACCGCCGGCATGGCGCCCAAGGAGAGGGTCGCACTGATGGAGCTGACGGCGCGGCTGGCGCGGGCGCGCAACATCGCCGTGCTGTTCACCGAGCACGACATGGACGTCGTGTTCAGCCAGGCCGACCGCATCATCGTGCTCGACCGGGGCGTGCTGATCGCCGGCGGCACGCCGCAGGAGGTCCGCGCCAACCCCGACGTGCGGGCGGTCTATCTCGGGAGCGCGCACTGATGCTGGAGGTGAGGGATCTGCATGCCTTCTATGGCCGCGCCCACATCCTGCACGGCATCTCGCTGGAGGCGCACGCTGGCGAGGTCGTGGCGCTGCTGGGCCGCAACGGCGCGGGCAAGTCGACGGCCATGAAGACGATCATGGGGCTGGTGCCGCCGGCCCGGGGTGAAGTGAGCTTCGCCGGTCAACGCATCGAGCGCCTGCCGCCGTATCGTATTGCGCGTCTCGGTCTCGGCTACGTGCCGGAGGAACGGCGCATCTTCACCGAACTGTCGGTGATGGAAAATCTCGAGGTCGGCCGGCAGGCGGCGCGTGCCGGGGTGCCGGTCTGGACGGAAGAGAAGCTGTTCGCGCTGTTCCCCAATCTCGCCCGCATGCGTGAGCGGCCCGGCGGGCGCATGTCGGGCGGCGAGCAGCAGATGCTCACCATCGCGCGTACGTTGATGGGCAATCCGAGCTGCGTGCTGCTCGACGAGCCGTCCGAGGGGCTGGCGCCGATCATCGTCGAGGAGATGGCGAACTCGATCCGCGCGCTGAAAGGCGAGGGCATGTCGGTCATCCTGTGCGAGCAGAACCTGCACTTCGCCCTGGGTGTTGCCGACCGTGCCTACATCATCGAGAAGGGCCAGATTCGCTTCGGCGGCTCGATGGCCGAGCTGGCGGCCAACGACTCCCTGCGCGAACAATATCTTTCGGTTTGAACATGGCTTCCAAAAGTACCTTCACCGTCGGCATCGATGTCGGCGGCACCTTCACCGACCTTCTGGCCATCGATCCCAGCTCGAACGAAGTCAGGCTCGCCAAGGTGCCGACCACCGTCGATAACCAGGCGATCGGCTTCATGGCGGCATTGGCCGCGGCCGGCCTCGACCCGGCGCTGCTGCAGGCCGTGGTTCACGGGACGACGACGACCACGAACGCGCTGCTCGAACGCAAGATCGCCAAGGTCGGGCTCATCACGACCAAGGGTTTTCGCGACGTGCTCGAACTCGGTCGTCGCACCCGGCCGCAAGCCTACGGATTGCGCGGCACCTTCCGGCCGATGATCGACCGCGAGGTGCGGCTGGAAGTGCCCGAGCGCATGGACGCCGACGGCAAGGTGCTGACTGCGCTCGACGAGGCCGCGGTGGCCGACGCCGCGCGCAAGCTTCTGGTGATGGGCTGTGAAGCCGTCGTCATCCATTTCCTGCACAGCTACATCAATCCGGCGCACGAACGTCGCGCCGCGGAGATCGTGCGCGGGCTGTGGCCCAACGCCTATGTCACGGCAGGTCACGTCATCCTGTCGGAGTATCGCGAGTACGAGCGCGGCGTGACGGCGGCGGTGAATGCATCGGTGCAGCCGGTGCTCGATCGCTACCTGTCGCGGCTGCGCACGGAGTTGAAGGCCAAGGGCTACGATCGCGACCTGCTGGTGATGCAGGGCAATGGCGGCACCATCTCGTCGCAGCTCATCGCCGAGGCGGCGGTAAATACGGTGATGTCCGGCCCGGCCTCGGGCGTGATGGCGGCGGCCTATACCGGCCGCGCCTCGGGCCATCCCAACCTGATCACCTACGACATGGGCGGCACTTCGACCGATGTCGGTCTGATCGAGAATGCCGTGCCGCAGGTCTCGGGCGAGCTCGAACTCGAATATGCGATGCCGATCCACGTGCCGATGGTCGACGTGCATACGATCGGCGCGGGCGGCGGCTCGATCGCCTCGGTCGATGCCGCCGGCATGCTGCGCGTGGGCCCTGAGAGCGCGGGCGCGCGACCCGGTCCGATCTGCTACGGCCGTGGCGGCGCCGAGCCCACCATCACCGACGCCAACCTGGTCCTCGGCCGGCTCAACCCCGAGAAGCTGCTGGGCGTCGATCATCCCGTGACGCTCGACCATGTGCGCAGCCTCGTGCGGGAGAAGGTCGGCCAGCGGCTCGGCCTCGATGCCGAAGCTGCCGCGGCCGCCATCCTGCGCATCGCCAACGACCGCATGGCGGGCGCCGTGCGCCTCGTCTCGCTGTCGCGCGGCCACGATCCACGCGACTTCGCTCTGTTCGCCTTTGGTGGGGCCGGTCCGCTGCACGCGACGGCGCTCGCGCGCGAGCTCGGTATTCCCACCGTGCTGGTGCCGGCGCGGCCCGGCATCACCAATGCGCTGGGTTGCGTCGTGGCCGACCTGCGCCACGACTATGTGCGCACGGTGAACAAGCCGCTGTCCGCCGTCGACGACGCCACGGTGGCGCGCATCTATGCCGAGCAGGCGGCCGAGGGCGAGGCCACGATCGGGCGCGAGGGCGTGCCGGTGCGCGAGCTGCGCCGCGTGCTCTCGGCCGACATGCAGTTCCAGGGGCAGAGCCACATCCTGTCGGTCGGCGTCGACAGCGCCGCCATCGGTGTCGCCGGCCTGCACAAGGCCTTCGCCGCCGCCTACTGGCGCCGTTTCGGCATCGAGCTGGCGGAGATCCCGCCGGTTCTCGTCAACCTGCACACGGCCGTGATCGGCGTGCGGCCGGAAATCTCGCTGGCGGCGCTGGCCGCCACCGATCGCGCGCCCACGCTGGCGGCGGCCAAGCTTGGCGAGCGCCGCGTCTGGTTCAACGACGGCTGGCACGATACGCCGGTCTATGCCCGCGAGAAGCTGCCGCTCGACGCCATGCTCGAAGGCCCCGCAATCCTCGAACAGCTCGACTGCACCACCGTCGTCGAACCGGGTGACACAGTCCGCCAGGACAGGCTCGGCAATCTGTTGATTTCCGTTTCCTGATCGAGTTTGCGTTGTCATCCTGAGCGCAGCGAAGGATCCTTCGCTGCGCTCAGGATGACACTGAGTTCTGGGAGGAAGAAATGAAAGTAACCGACGTCGTCTGCCACATCCTGAGCTGCAAGGTCGAGAAGCCCTTCGTGTCGGCGCGCGGCTGGGTCTATGGCACGCGCTCGACCTGCCTCGTCGAGATCTCGACAGACGAGGGCATCACCGGCTGGGGCGAGTGCTACGGGCCCGCTGCCGTCGCCAAGACCTTCGTCGACACGCAGTTCAAGGCGCGCGTCGTCGGCAAGGACCCGTTCGACGTCGAGGCGATCTGGGAAGACCTCTACAACAGGATCAAGGATTACGGCACGACCGGCATGGCGATCTCGGCCATCTCCGGCATCGACATCGCGCTGTGGGACATCATGGGTCGCGCGGTGAACAAGCCGGTGCACAAGCTGATCGGCGGCGCCTATCGCAGCGAGGTGATCGCCTATGCGACCGGCCTCTACTTCATCGACATGAACAAGCTGATCGAGGAGGCGGTCGAGGAGGCGCTGGAGTTCAAGCACGCCGGCTTCCAGGCCATCAAGATGAAGATCGGGCTGGGCGACCTCAAGCTCGACACGCGCCGCGTCGCGGCGGTGCGCGAGGCGATCGGCCCGAACGTGAAGCTCGCGGTCGACGCCAACCACTGCTTCTCGGTGCCCAACGCCATCAAGCTCGGTCGCATGCTGGAGGAGCACGACATCCTCTGGTTCGAGGAGCCGATCAGCCCCGAGGACCATGACGGCTACATCGAGGTCACGCGCGCCCTCGACATGGCGGTGGCCGGTGGCGAGAACGACTTCACGCGCTGGGGCTTCCGCGACGTCATCGCGAAGAAGGCGATGGACATCGTACAGCCCGACCTCTGCGCCGCGGGCGGCTTCTCGGAGTGCCGCAAGATCGCGACGCTGGCCTCGGCCTTCGGCGTCGAATGCGTGCCGCATGCCTGGGGTTCGGCCATCGGGCTTGCCGCGACGGTGCAGTTCCTCGCGGCCCTGCCGGATCAGCCACCGGCCTTCCGGCCGATGCCACCGATGCTCGAGTTCGAGCAGACGCCCAATCCCCTGCGCGATCACCTGGCGCAGGCGCCGATCGAGCAGAAGAAGGGCATCGTGGCGGTCCCGACGGGGCCCGGTCTCGGCATCGAGATCGATCGCGAAGTGCTGAAGAAGTACAAGGTTGCGTAGCTGGGGGCGCGTCACTCCAGTGACGCGTCTTCGCTTGCTGCAACAACGACGCGCCACTGGAGTGGCGCGCCCCCGGCGGGGAGGACTCTCATGAAGATCGTCGACGTAAAGGCCTATCCGACCAGCTATCGCGTGCCGAAGGAGCTGCAGGTGTCGCTGGGCATCGGCACCATGACCAAGCGCGACTGCGTGATGGTCAAGGTGACGACAGAAGATGGCATAGTGGGCTGGGGCGAGAGCCATCATGCGCGCTCGCCGGGGAGCATCGGTCACCTGATCAACACGACCCTGAAGGGCTTCGTAGTCGGCATGGATGCCACCGACACGGTCGGCATCTGGGCGAAAATCTACAAGTTCCAGCTCGGCAGCCACGGCATGGGCGCCGCCACCGCCATGGCGATGAGCGGCCTCGACCAGGCGCTGTGGGACATCAAGGGCAAGGCCGTGGGCTGGCCGCTCTACAAGCTGCTGGGCGGTTCCAACAAGCCGGTGCCGGCCTATGCCGGCGGCATCTCGCTGGGATACCAGGCGCCGGAGTCTCTGGCCGACGAAGCCGGGCCGATGGTCGCGGCGGGCTACAAGGCGCTGAAGCTGAGGGTCGGCGACAGCGTCAAGAACGACATCGCGCGCATGACCGCGGTGCGCAAGCGGTTCGGCGACGACATGGTCCTGCTGACCGACGCCAACACCGGCTACTCGGTCGAGGATGTGCGCCGCGTGATGCCGGCGATGGACGAGCTGGGCATCGCCTGGCTGGAGGAGCCGTTCCCGGCGCACGACCATCGCTCCTATGCGATGGCCAAGGGCTGGGGCGTCACGCCGCTCGCCGCTGGCGAGAACCATTACACGCGCTTCGAGTTCCACCGCCTCATCGAGGACGGCAACATCACCATCCTGCAGCCCGACCTGTCCAAGAGCGGCGGCATCACCGAGGTGCAGCGCATCGCCGCCGCCGCCTCTATGTGGAAGCTGCCGGTCCATCCGCACAGCTCGATGACCGGCCTCAATCACGCCGTGTCGATCCACTTCCTGGCGTCGATCGATAATGGCGGCTACTTCGAGGCCGACCTCTCCGTGGCCAACAAGTTCCGCGACGAGCTGGGCAGCGTGCCGTGGGAGATCGGGAAGGACGGAAACGTCCGCCCGCTCGACAAGCCCGGCATCGGCGTCGAGATCGACGAGCAGTTCCTGATCGCCCACCCGGTGATCGAGGGTCCGGGGTACGTGTGACGGCGTCGGCTCAAGAATAAGGATCCTTCGCTGCGCTCAGGATGACACTGCTTTCGGAATCGGCGCAGTGCGCTCATCCAGAAAAGGGTGTCATCCTGAGCGCAGCGAAGGATCCTTGAATCAAAGGCGATTGCGTCAGGTCGCCGGAATGAGGTCGCTGGCCTTCTCCGCGATGGCATTCGTCGCGGCGTAGGTGTTGCCCGACACCATCGTCGGCATGCACGACGCGTCGGCGATCCTCAGGCCCTCCAGGCCGATCACTCGCATGCTCAGCGGATCGACCACGGCCATCGGGTCGGTGCCGAGCTTGGCCGTGCCGACCGGGTGATAGGTCGTCGAGCCGGTGGCGCGGGCGTGGGCCATCCACTGCTCGTCGGTCTGGACCGCCGGGCCGGGCAGGTTTTCCTCGATCACGAAGCCGCTGAGCGGCGGGGTGGCGAGGAGCTTTCGCAGGTACTTCATCGCGGGCAGCAGCGCGTCGCGGTCGTGCTGGACCGCCAGATAGTTTGGCTGGATCTCGGGCTTGGCGGTGGGATCTGCGGTGGTCGCCTTGACGTGGCCGGTGCTCTCGGGCCGGAGCTGCGAGACGCCCAAGGTCATGCCGGGCACGCGATCGAGTTCCGAGGTGCCGTAGCGGCCCGGCATGTAGCTGGCCGGCGCGAAGTAGAGCTGCATGTCGGGCGTGGCGAGGCCCGGCCGCGTCCTGAAGTAGCCGCCGGCGTGACTCGGTGCCGCCGTCAGCAGGCCCTTGCGCGTGAAGGCATAGCGCAGCACTTCGCCCACCAGCGGCAGGCCGCGGCTCTTCTCGTTCAGCGAACCCGCGCCCTTCACCAGTGCCGACACGCGCACGGCGTAATGGTCGCGGAAGTTGCGGCCGACGCCCGGCAGGACGTGCTTTACCGCCACGCCGATGTCGCGCAGGTCGTCGGCGTTGCCGATGCCGGAGATCTGCAGGAGCTGCGGGGTGTTGATCGCGCCGCCGCTCAGGATCACGTCGCGGCGGGCGCGGATCGACTTCGATTGGCCGTTCTGCCGATAGGTGATGCCGGTGGCGCGCTTGCCCTCCAGATCGACGCGCTCGACCAGCGCGTGGGTGATCACCTTGAGGTTCGCGCGGCCCATCGCGGGGCGCAGATAGGCGTCGACCGGGCTCCAGCGCCGGCCGCCCTTCATCATGTTCTGGTAGAGCAGCGTGCCTTCCTGGTCGCCGCCGTTGTAGTCGGGCGAGCGCTTGAGCCCGAGCGCCTCGTTGGCAGCCATGAAGGCGTCGCTCAGCACGTGCGGGTCGCGCTGGTCTTCGATGAACAGCGGGCCGGAGCGGCCGCGTGTCTCGTCGCTGCCGCCGACCCTGCTCTCGGCGCGCTTGAAGTAGGGCAGCAGGTCGTCCCACGACCAGCCGCGACAGCCGAGCTGCGCCCAGGTGTCGTAGTCGGCCGACTGGCCGCGCACGTAGAGATGGCCGTTGATCGAGCCCGATCCGCCCAGCACCTTTCCACGCGGAAATCTTATCTTCCGGCCGTCGATGTGCGGGCCGGGCGCGGTCTCGTAGCCCCAGTTGAGATTCTCGTTGTAGACCGTCTTGTTGAAGCCGGCCGGGACCTTGATCCAGATATGGTTGTCCTTGCCGCCGGCCTCGATCACCGCGACCGTGTTCTTGCCCGAAGCCGACAGGCGATTGGCCAGCACGCATCCCGCCGCGCCGGCACCCACGATGACATAGTCGAACTCTTCCATTTTGGTTCTCCCTCTTGTCGTCCTGAGCGCAGCGAAGGACCTCACGAAACGACCAAAGCACTCCTTGGCGAGCGTGAGATCCTTCGCTGCGCTCAGGATGACATGAAGGCGTGTGTCCTCAGGCGGCGACCACCATTGTCGACGCCAGTTGGCGCACCGATTTCACCATCGCCATGGCGACCAGCTTGCCGGTCTTGCGGTTCTCCTCGCTGACGGTCACATCCTCCCTGAAGCGGAAGCTTCCGAACGCGCCTTTGGCCTCCAGTTCGACGATGTGCGTGGTGATGGTCGGGTCGGCCACGATGACGACGCGGGTCTTGTCCAGGCCGATGCCGGCGATCGCGGCGGCGGCCGAGATGTTGACGTTCTGCGGATAGAGGCGCGCGCCCTCGCGCACCGGCCCGTCGAACACGGTGTGCGGCGCCGTCAGCGCGTCGAGGTCGACCAGGGTCTCCGCGATCGTGCCTTTCCAGGCCGAGGGATCCTTGCGCACCGTGACGGTGACGCTGTCCAGCCCGCCGACAGCGGCGCTGCTCAGGATATCGAGCGCGCCGATGCCGCCCGAGGGCAGGATGAGCCGCGTGCCGCTCGACTTGGCAGCGGCCAGCAGCCGGTCGAACAGCGCCGTGTCGGTGAAGGCACCGACAGACGTAACGAGAAAGTCCGCGCCGCTCTCGAGCACGCGCTGCCCGTAGGCGCGGACGGCTTCATGGCCGGCGCATTCGGCGACCGCGTCGAGGCGATGCGCGAAGAACCGGTCGGGTTCGTGGGTCAGCACGCCTTCCTGTCGCGGCCGGCGCACCAGGACCGAGACCAGGTCGATATTCTCGAGGCCGGCGGCTTCGACATGCTTGCCGATGGCGCCGTAGCCGATCAGTCCGAGCTTCACGAGAGACGGGCCTCCACCCAGCGCGCCCAGGCAATGAGCTGGTCGTCGCTGCGCAGCGGCGCGATCAACTGCACCGACAGCGGCAGGCCGAACGGTCCGGCATTGAAGGGCAGGGCAATGCAGGGCGTGCCCAAAAGGGTCCAGAAGCGGTTGAAGATCGGATCGCCGGTATAGCCGAGACCCGCCGGTGCCTCGCCGCGGGCGGCAGGAGCGAGCAGGAAGTCGAAGCGTTCCCACACCTGTGTGAGATCGGACAACGCCCGGCGCTTGCGCTTCTTCGCATCGGCGAGCTGGGCCGAGGTGACGCTGTCGCCCACTTCGAGGCTCGCTGCCAGGCTGGGCGACAGGAGATGGGGGAAGCGGGCGCGTTCCGGCCCGTAATGCCGGGTTGCCTCCTTGGTCATGACGCGGTTGTGCGCGGTGATGAGCGGCCCCCAGCTCTCGGGCATTTCCCAGTCGCGCACCTTGGCGCCGCCGGCCCGCAAGGTTCGGGCGGCAAGCTCGATGTTCTTCCTGTTGTACGGCTCGGCCTGGTCCCACCACAGGGTGCGGCACAGACCGATGCGCGGCGCGTGGAGGGGCGGATCGGCCGGGGCATGGCCGTAGGCGGCGCGGATCAGCGCCAGGTCGTTGGCCGTGCGGGTGAAGAACCCCAGCGTGTCGAGGCTCTTCGCGTAGGTCTTGATGCCTGCCGTGTCGGCCCAGCCATAGGTGCCCTTGTAGGCAACGATACCGTTGAAGGCGCCGGGGCGGATCACCGAGCCCGAGGTCTGCGTGCCGTATCCGATGGGTACCATCGTATCGGCGACGGCGGCCGCCGATCCCGAGGAGGAGCCGGCCGGTGTGTGGCGCAGGTTGTGCGGGTTGTGCGTCTTGCCGGCATGGGCGCCGGCGAATTCCGTCGTCACCGACTTGCCCAGCACGATGGCGCCGGCGTTCACGAGCTGTGTCACGCAGGCGGCGTCACGGCCCGCGACATGGTCGCGGTAGATCGGCGAGCCGCAGGTGGTCGGCAGGGTCTTCGTCGAGATGATGTCCTTCACGGCGAGCGGAATGCCGTGCAGCGGCCCCACCGGCCTGGCGCGCTTGTCGAGCATGTCGGCGCGCTTGCGGGCGCCGTCGGCGTCAAGCGCCTCCCAGGCGTGGACCTGCCCTTCGCGCAGATCGATCCGGTCGAGGCAGGCTTCCACGAGATCGCGCGCCTTCAGGCGCTTCTGCGACATGCGCAGGACCGCTTCGCTCGCCGACAGCTTGTTGGGCGATTTCGCCATGCACTCGTTCCCCTTTCGATTCGTTGGGCGCATGATGACCGAGCCCCGCACGGAAAGGTAGCCGTTCATGCCCCAGGGTTTGCCGTTCAAGGTCCAGAAGCTTGGCCATGCGGTCGTGAACGTGGCCGACCTCGACCGGTCGCGGCGCTTCTATACCGACGTGCTGGGCTTCAAGGTCTCCGACGTCTATCCCGGCTCCATGATGCCCGGCGGCATGGTGTTCCTGCGCTCCAACGGCGACCATCATTGCCTGGCGCTGGTCGGTGGCGCGCCGGCCACCGAGGCGAGTGCGCGCACGCTGCATCACCTGGCCTTCGAGCTGGCCACGCTCGACGAGGTGTTCCGTGCCCGCGATCACCTGAAGGCGCACGGCGTCGAGATCGTCTACGAGGGCCGCCGCCGCGCCGGCTGCCAGGTCTCGGTCGAGTTCCTCGATCCCGACGGCCATCATCTCGAACTCTACTGGGGCGTCGACCAGATCGGCTCCGACGACCGTGCCCGGCCGGCCGAGGAATGGCGCCAGACCATGACCCTGGAGGATGCCGTGCGCATCGCGCCGCCGGGCCAGGACACGACCCTGCACGATTCCGGGCTCAGGAGACTCGTGAACGACGCCTAGGCTGGCATGCCGCTTGCTGCCGGGAGCCCATAGTCGAGGAGGGCTCCATGGACATCGGTGTGTTCATTCCGATCGGAAACAATGGCTGGCTGATCTCCACCACGTCGCCGCAATATATGCCGAGCTTCGATCTCAACCGGCAGATCGTGCAGAAGGCCGAGGGATACGGGCTCGATTTTGCCCTGTCGATGATCAAACTGCGCGGCTTCGGCGGCGAGAGCGAGTTCTGGGACCATAATCTCGAATCCTTCACCCTGATGGCCGGCCTGGCCGCCGTCACGGAGCGCATCCGGCTCTACGCCTCGGTGGCGGTGCTCACCATCCCGCCTGCCATCGTCGCGCGCATGGCCTCGACCATCGATTCGATCTCGCACGGCCGGTTTGGCGTCAACATCGTCTCGGGCTGGGCCAAGGACGAATACGAGCAGATGGGGCTGTGGCCGGGCGAAGCCTATTTCGGCTACCGCTACGACTACAGCACCGAGTTCGTCACGGTGATGAAGGAGCTCTGGGAGACCGGCACGTCCGATTTCAAGGGCAAGTATTTCCAGATGTCGGACTGCAAGCTCTCCCCGCGCCCCGGGACGCCGATCAAGATCGTCAGTGCGGGCCAAAGCCCGCGCGGCATGGAGTTCGGCGCGACCTACTGCAACTACAACTTCACGCTGGGCAAGGGCGTGAACACGCCGACCGCGCATGCGCCGACCAACCAGCTGATGGTCGATGCCGCGGCCAAAACCGGCCGCGACGTCGGCAACTACGTGCTGATGATGGTGATCGCCGACGAGACCGACGAGAAGGCGATGGCCAAGTGGAAGCTCTACAACGAAGGAGCCGACCTCGGCGCGATGGCGTGGATGTCGGGCCAGGCCGACGCCGATCCCAACGCGGACGATGGCGGCACGGCCAAGCGCATCTCCGCGCCCGAGGGCGCGATCAACTTCAACATGGGCACGCTGGTCGGCTCGTATGCGAGCGTGGCGAAGATGCTCGACGAATGCGCCACGGTGCCCGGCACCAAGGGTATCATGCTGACCTTCGACGACTTCCTCGTCGGCATGGACCAGTTCGGCCAGCACATCCAGCCGCTGATGACGTGCCGCAGCGACCGACTGGTCAAAGCCGCAGCCTGAGCGCCGCTTCCGGTCGAACCTGCTACCATGGTCGGCATGACGACCATGGCAAGCCCTGACCGCTGGCGCTCGCACGGGCCGATGTCGGCGCCCGGTATCGGACCGTTGAACTTCGACGGACTGCCCGTCGATGTCGGGTCGCTCTGCCGTGTCGTGCAGGGTGTGCTCATCCATTCGGATTGGCTCTCGGCCTATGGCGCGAACGAGGCGCAGTTCCGAACGGTGTCGCGCGAGACGCTGCCGCTGGCTGGGCGGCTCAGGCAGATCGCCGAACTCGATGGTGCAGCGCTGACAGTGGAGCGAGCGCTTGATCGGCGCGCGGTCGGCACCTGCCGTGATTATGCGTTGATGCTGTGCGGCATGCTGCGCCAGCAAGGCGTGCCGGCGCGCGTGCGTTGCGGCTTCGCGGCCTACTTTCGCCGGGCGTGGGAGGATCACTGGATCTGTGAGTACTGGCGCGACGGTCGCTGGCGCCGCGCGGACGCGCAGCTCGATGGAATCATCGCGCCGCGTCTCGGCATCGACTTCGATCTCACCGACCTGCCTGCCGACAGGTTCATCACCGCCGGCGAGGCCTGGCGGCGCTGCCGGTCGGGCGAGGCTGATCCGATGAGCTTCGGTCACGGCGAGCAGGCAGGCGGCCTGTGGTTCGTGCGGGTCAACGTCGTGCGCGACCATCATTCGGTGAACGGCCGCGAGACGTCGGATTGGGATACGTGGCGGCAGGCGACCGCGGCGGATCACGTCTTGTCGGAGGCAGAGTGCGCCGAGACCGATGAACTTGCTGCTCATCCAGAGTCGGTTACGACGGAACCGAGCCCGCCGTGGCTCGGTCGCTGAGCTGATGGATCATTTCCTTCCCCATTCAGATGGGGAAGTGCCCCGTCACACGGGGCGATGGGGTCATGACCCCTCCGGCCCTGCGGGCCACCTCCCCATTTGAATGGGGAGGAAAGCTACAACGTATTCATGCAGAAGCCGCCGTCGATCAGGATGTTCTGACCGGTGATGTAGGCAGCCGACACGCCGCAGAGGAAGGCGCAGGTGTCGCCGAATTCCGACGGGTCGCCGAAGCGGCCGGCCGGGATGGTGGCGGAGACCTTGGCACGGTCGCTGCCCAGCGCGTTGGTGCGCTCGGTCGCGAAGGCGCCCGGCAGCAGGTTGTTGATGGTGACGCCGCGTGCCGCCACCTGGCGCGACACGCCGGCCACGAAGCCGGTGAGGCCGAGGCGCGTGGCGTTCGACAGGTCGAGGTTGATGTAGGGGCGCACACTGGTCATCGAGGTGATGTTGACGATGCGGCCGAAGCCGCGCGCCATCATGCCGTCGACGCAGTGCGTGATGGTGTGAACGGCCGACAGGAAATTCGCGTCGATGGCGCGTGACCAGTCCTCCGGCGTCAGCTCGCGGAAATCCTTCTTGGGCGGGCCGCCGGCATTGTTCACCAGGATGTCGGGATCGGGACAGGCCGCGAAGAGGGCCGTGCGGCCCTCCGGCGTCGAGACGTCGGCCGCCACCGCCGTCACCCTGGCGCCGGTCGCGCTGCGCAGCGCGGCGGCGGTCTCCTCGAGCTTGTCGGGGCGCCGTCCGTTGATCACCAGCTCGCAGCCAGCGCGGCCGAGCGCCTCGGCGCAGGCGCGTCCCAGCCCGTCGCTGCTGGCGCAGACGATCGCCTTGCGACCCTTGATGCGCAGGTCCATCGGAGCCTCCTTCTACGCTACTTCGCCTTGGTGCTCGCGCCGCCGATCCAGCCCTTCACCGTCTCGCGGAAGCGCTGGAAGGCCACGTAGAGGCCCGGGATCACGAAGATGCCGAGGAACGACGCGGCGATCATGCCGCCGAACACCGCGGTGCCCACGGCGCGTTGCGTAGCGGCACCCGCGCCCGAGGAGATGACCAGCGGCACCAGGCCCAGGATGAAGGCGAACGACGTCATCATGACGGCCCGGAACCGCAGGCTGGCCGCCGACGTGGCCGCGGTCACGATGTCGGCTCCCTTCTCGCGTTCGGCCATCGCGAACTCGATGATCAGGATGGCGTTCTTGGCGGCGAGCGCGATCAGCACGACGATGCCGATCTGGGCGAAGATGTTGTTGTCGAGGCCGGAGACGAACAGCGCCGTCACCGCGCCGAACAGGCCGACGATGACCGACAGCAGGGCGGCCACCGGGATCGCCGTGCTCTCGTAGAGGCCGACCAGGAACAGGTAGGCGAAGACGACGGCGAGGCCCAGGATGAAGCCGGTCTGGCCGCTCGCTGCCTTCTCCTGCAGCGCCGTGCCCGTCCATTCGAAGCCGTAGCCGGCGGGTAGCGTGCGCGTCGCGAGTTTTTCCATGGCGGCGATGGCGTCGCCCGAGGAGTAGCCCGGCGCGGGTGCCCCGTTCACCACCACGGAGCGGAGGTTGTTGTAGCGGACGACCGAGGAGGGCGCGGTGACCATCTCGATGTTCGCCACTGCCTGCAGCGGCACGAGTTCGCCGCTCGCCGAACGCACGCGTATGCGAAACACGTCGTTCACCTTGCTGCGGTCGGCGGCCTCGGCCTGCACCTTTACCTGCCAGGTCCGGCCGAACAGGTTGAAGTCGTTGGTATAGGCGCCGCCAAGTGCGGTCTGCATGGCGGAGAAGATGTCGGAGATGGAGATGCCCAGCGCCTGGGCGCGCTCGCGATCGAGCTTGAGATTTATCTGCGGCGTCGAGGCACTGTAGGTGGTGTAGACGCCGGCAAGCTCGGGCACTTCCTGCGCCGAGATCATCACGCCGCGCGCCACGGCGGCGAGATCGGTCGGCGACGCGCCGGCCAGCGACTGCACCACGAACTCGAAGCCCGACGAATTGCCCAACCCCATGATGGGCGGCAGGTTGAAGGCGAAGACGTTGGCCGACGCGATCTGGCTGAACGCGACGTTCAGCTCCTTCAGCGCACTGAACACCGAGAGCGAGGGGTCTTTCCTCTGGTCGAACGGCTTCAGCTCGACCACGACCAGTGCGCGGTTGGGCAGCGCCAGGCCGTCGATCAGGCTGTAGCCCGAGACGGTGAAGACGCTCTGCTTCCAGGGCCGGTTCGCGATCGTCTTCTCGACCTCCTCGACGGCCGCCAGTGTGCGGTTGGTCGACGCCGCGTCGGGGAGCTGCACCTCGGCCATGAAGGCGCCCTGGTCCTCGTCGGGCAGGAAGCCCGAGGGAACCATGGAGCCGATGCCGCCGGTCGCGGCGGCGAAGCCCACGACCAGCAGGAGCGCCACGATCCCGCGCCGCGCCATCGGCGTCACGATCTTGGTGTAGCCGTCGCGTGTCTTGTCGATGCGGCTTTGCATCCAGCCCATGACGCCGGTCGGCTTCTTGCGATGCTTCAGGATCAGCGAGCAGAGCGCCGGCGACAGCGTGAGCGCGTTGATCGCGGAGATGATCATCGAGACCGACACGGCCACGGCGAACTGCGCGTAGAGCTGGCCGGAGATGCCGGGGATGAAGGCGGTCGGGATGAACACCGAGAGCAGCACCAGCGTGATGGCGATGATCGGTCCGGTGACCTGGCCCATGGCCTTCTCGGTCGCCTGGGCGACCGTGAGCTCGGGCTCGTGTTCAAGGATGTGTTCGACCGCCTCGACCACGACGATGGCGTCGTCGACCACGATGCCGATGGCCAGCACCAGCGCCAGCAGCGAGATGGTGTTGGCCGAGTAGCCCAGCGCCAGCATGACGGCGAAGGTGCCGATCAGCGCGACCGGCACGGCAATGATGGGAATCAGGGTGGCGCGCAGGTTGCCGAGGAAGATGAAGACGACGATCGCCACGAGGACGAAGGCCTCGATCAGCGTGGTGATCACGCTCTTGATCGTGGCCTGCACGAACACGGTCGTGTCGTACATGACGTTGTAGGCGACGTCCTCGGGGAAGCGCGGCTCCAGCGCCTTGATCGCGTCGCGTACGCCCTGGGCCGTGGCCAGGGCATTGGCGCCGGGGAGCTGGTAGATCTGGATGCCGGCCGCGGCCTGTCCGTTGTAGCGGCCGAGCTGGTCGCTGGTTTTGGCGCCGAGCTCGACCCGGGCGATGTCCTTGACCCGCACCAGCGCGCCGTCGGACTTGGCGCGCACCACGATGTTCTCGAATTCCTCGACCGTGACGAGCCGGCCTTGGGTGGTGATGTTGAGCTGGAAGCTGACATCGTCGAGCAGCGGCGCCGCGCCGACCAGGCCGACGGCAGCCTGGACGTTCTGGCTTTGGACCGCCTGCACCACCTCGTTGGGGGTGATGTCGAGGCTCGCCATGCGCTCGAGGTTCAGCCAGATGCGCATCGAGTAGTCGAGCGCGCCGAACAGCGTGGCGTCGCCGACGCCCGGCACGCGCCGCAGCGTGTCGAGCAGCGTGATGGTCGCGAAATTCGACAGGAATAGCGCGTCGCGCGAGCCATTGGGCGAATAGACCGCCACGACCTGCAGCAGCGCCGAGGATTGCTTCTTGGTGGTGACGCCCAGCCGCTGCACCTCGGGCGGCAGCAGGGCCATCGCCTGGTTGACTCGGTTGGTGACATTGACGGTGTTGAGGTCGGGGTTGGAGCCGACCTCGAAGCTGACGCTGAGCGCGTAGCTTCCGTCGCCGCCCGACGTCGACTTCATGTAGATCATGCGCTCGACGCCGTTGACCTGCGCCTCGATGACCTGCGCCACGCTTTCCTCGACCGCCTGGGCCGAGGCACCGGGATAGGTCGCGGTGACGCGGACCTGTGGCGGCACGATGTCGGGGAACTGCGCCACCGGCAGCGCCGTCATGGCGATGATGCCGGCGATGGTGATGACGGTGGAGATGACAAACGCCAGCCGCGGCCGGCGGATGAACAGCGACGAGATCGTCATGACTTACTGCTTCTGCGTCGAGGCTGCGGGCGGCGCCACGGTGGGATTGACCGTCATGCCCGGCCGCACGCGCTGCTGGCCCTGGACGATGACCCTCTCGCCGGCCTGGAGGCCCGAGGTGATGGCGACCATGCCGTCGCGCGAGACGCCGGTCCGGATGCGCTTCTGCTCGACCACGTTCTTGTCGTTGACGACGAACAGGTAGGCGCCGGTCTGGTCCTGGGCAATGGCGGCCTGCGGCACCGCGACCGACGTCGGCACCTGCTCGCCCTCGATGATGACGCGCAGCGTCTGGCCGTCGGTCAGCACGCCGTCCGTGTTGGGAAAGGTGGCGCGCACGATCTGGCCGTCGGTCTTGGCGTCGACCGTGTTGTCGATGAAGTCGATCTTGCCCTTTTCCTTGTAGATCGAGCCGTCGGCCAGCCGGATGCGCACGACGATGCCGTTCGGATCGGCGGCCTGCTCGCGCCGCGCGTCGAGCAGCTCGCGTTGCGTCACGGGGAAGAGCACGCGGATCGGATGCTCGCTGACGACCGTCGCCAGCACGCCCGAATCGGGACTGACGAGGTTGCCCGGCGAGAAGGCGGCGCGGCCGATGCGGCCGTCGATCGGCGACTTGATCTCGGTGTAGGAGAGCTGCAGCTCGGCGTCGCGGAGCTGGGCGCTGGCGTCCTCGACCTGGGCCTTGGCCTGGAGCTGCTCGGAGAGGCGCTGGTCATACGTGACCTGGGTGCCGGTGTTGGTGCGCAGCAGCTCGGCGGCGCGCTTTAGCTGCATCTCGGCGTTTGCCAGCGCCGCCAGCGAGGCATCCCGCTGCGCCTTCTTCTGGTCGACCGCCGCCTGGTAGGTCTCCGGCTCGATGGTGAAGACGACCTGGTCCTTCTTGACCTGGTCGCCGTCGGCGAACTTGCGGGGCCCGAGGAAGCCCTTCACCCGGGCGCGCAGCTCGACCTTGTCGACGGCGGCGGCGCGGCCGATGAACTCGGCCTGGTCTGCGATCGGCTTCATCTCGGCGGGCTGGACGAGGACGGCCGGCGGCGGACCGCCTTGCTGGGCGAGAGCCGGTGTCATGCCGCAGGCAGCCCAAAGCGCCGCAGCGACGAGCATCGATGCCGTCGAACGCCGGTTCTTCATCGTCAATTTCCCCGCTCAAATCTAGCGCCGGAAGAGTGCCTCAATTCCCCCGGATGGTCACGGCAATTCAGGCCGAATGGGCCTTGCAAGACAGCGCGTGATCGGAGAGGACTCGGGGATGCAGGCGTTGCGATGGTTGGCTCTCGTTTTCGCGGCGGCGTGTGCCGTCGCGCCATTGCACGTCTCCGCCCAGACGCAGGCTCCAGCACCGGCGCAGGGTCCGGGCCAGTCGGCGCCTGCCCAGGCGCCGGGCTCGGCGCAGCGCAGCAGCTTTACCAATCCCGCCGAGTACGACAACTACATGGCGGCGCTGAACACCAGGGATCCCGCGCGCAAGGCGCAGGCGATGGAGGTGTTCATCGCCTGGTATCCCGCCAGCATCCTGCGTCTCGAAGCGCATGAGCAGGCGATCTCCGCGTGGCAGGCCGCTAACCAGCCCGCCAAGGCCGACGTGCTGGTCGCCCGCCTGCTGCAGGTCGATCCCGACAATGTGCGCGCGCTCGCCAATCGGGCCTATGTGGGGCGCCTCAAGGCCTCCGGAGGCGAGGTCGCGGCGCTCGCCGGCGCGGTGACGGCCTCGCAGCGCGGCCTCGCGGTGATGCCCAAGTGGCAGAAGCCGGCGCTGCTCGACGACGAGGGCTTCGCGAAGGTGAAGGAGCAGCTCGCCGGCATCTTCAACGGCGTGCTGGGCTTCGCGGCGTTGCAGGAGAAGGACTACGACAAGGCGCGCGTGTTCTATCGCGAGGCGGTCGCGGCCGACCCCACCAATCTTCAGGACGTCTATCAGTACGCCGTCGTGCAGCTCGAAGGCTCGCCCGTCGATGCGCTGGGCTTCTGGTACGGCGCCCGCGCGATCGCCATCGCCAAGGCGGCAAAGAACGATTCGGCCGCGCAGGACATCGACCGCTATGTCCGCTCGCGCTATCGCGTCTATCGCGGCAGCGAGGAGGGATGGGACGCGATCGTGACGCGGGTGGCGAACGAAACCGCGCCGCCGGCCAACTTCAAGCGATCGATCCCGCGCGCCATGACGCCGCCGGAACAGGCGTTGCAGGTGCTGGAAGACAACGAGGTCAACAAGCTCACCCCGGCGCAATGGGTTCTGGTGCTGCGCCATCGCGACGTCAGCCCGGCCAACAAGCGCGCGGCCGAGGCGGTGTGGAAGGCGATCGGCGAGAGGCAGGCCGCCTCGCGGCTGAAGCTCATGTTCAAGGTGATCTCGGTCACGCCCGAGCGCATCGAAGGCGCGATCACCGACGAGGCCCAGGCCGGTAACCTCGTCGACATCGAGGTCACGACGTCGCGTCCGCTGAACCCGCCGCCGTCGGTGGGCACGAAGATCGCGATGTTCGGCACTCTGAGCGACTACCGCACCCAGCCGTTCATGTTCCGCTTCGTCCGCGCCGAACTCGCGCCGGAATCGATGCCGGTCGCCGGCGGACAGTGCGCCGATCCGCGGCCGCAGATGTGCACCAAGGATTATCGTCCTGCCTGCGGGCAGTTGCGCGACGGCTCACGCAAGACCTACAGCAACGCCTGCACGGCGTGCACCGACCCGCAGGTCGTGGCCCAGGGCGCCGGCGCCTGCCCCTGAGTCCTAAGCGCTTGCCGCTCAGACGACGAAGAGGTTGTCAGCGTTGGTCGTGATGCTGATCACGATGTCCTGGAAGTCGTTGTCTCCAATCGTGCCGAGCTGGTCCTCGAAGCCGATCTGAAGTTCGCGACCGCCCATCGTGACGCCGGAAAGCGACTGATTGAGATCGCCGGGGTTGAGCGTCGAAAACGAATGGAAGATTGGAGCGGTGTCGAGCTGGCCCAAGGTCGTGCTGAACAAGGCCGGCGGGAGGCCGTCATCGAGGTCGGCGACGATCAAGGTTGCGGGCTTCACGAACGACAGGTTGTCCGGCAGGTCGCCGTAACGATTGAAGCCGTCCTGGATCATGAAGAAGCCGATACGCTCGCCGTCGGCAGGCGAGCCGAGGCCGAGCGTTACGGGACCCGTCACATTGAGCGTATTGGCAAAGACGATATGGACATCGGCGATCGTTCCATCGGCCGCCACCCTGTAGGTGCCGAGTGTGTTGGCGTAGCCCGATTCGGCGGATTTGAGGGCGAGCGTGAAGACGGTCGTGCCGTCGCCGGTCAGAAACGCCTGGTCGACCACACCGTTGATTTTGGCGGGATCGACGGTGACGCCCTCCTTCAGCTCGATCAGGTGATTCTGGAAGGTGATCGTGGTGTGCGCGTCCACGCCGCTGCCGCGGGCGGCCGTCACGAACTCGCCGCCGGAGAAATCGCCCTCGAGCTGTAACGACACGCCGCCGGCGACAAGCGTCGCGCTGCTCGCCCCGACGGTGACGGAGAGATTGTTGCGGCCGATGAGCGCTCCGGTGATGTCGATCGCATCTCCTGGCGCGAAGCCGGAAATCCAGTCGCCGGCGAGGTCGGCGAGCTTGTCCGTCACGATGTCACTTCCCCCGCCGAGGCTGATCGTGTCCGATCCCCGCTTGCCGCTGAGGAAGTCGTCGCCCAACCCGCCCGTGATGATGTCGTCGCGCAGGGAGCCGATCAGCGTTACCGCGCCGGCATTGCCCTGGTTGCCGATCGTGAAGCCCAGCGGCGAGGCGATGGCGTCGGAAACGTGGGAGAGATCGATGTTGTGACCGTCCGCCGTCAGGAGCACCCGGCCGCGATTGGTCGTCGCGCCGGTCGGCGTCCAGTCGGCAGCGAGAGTTGCCTCCACCATTCCGGCCGTGTCGACATTGATCTCGTCGGCGCCGATCCCCAGGTCGAAGATGAAAGCGATGCCGGCATCGACGATGAACCTGTCACGGCCGAGGCCGCCGTTCATGATGTCGCTGCCGTTGACGCTGAACAGCCAGTCGTCGCCGTTGCCGCCGATAATGGAATCATCCCTCACGGAGCCGAACAGCACGACCCCCACGTTGTTGCCGATGTTATGGAGCGTGTAACCGCGGCCCGTGTCGAAGGCGTTCTGCAGGCTGACATTGTGGCCGTTCGCCTGGATGGTCGCGTTGCCGAGATTGAAGGTCTGGGACGTTGCCGCCCAGGTTTCGGCGATGTAGGCGAGCACGGAGGCCCCCGATCCTATGCGAATAAAATCGGCGCCGCCGGCCCCGAGATCCATGATGACGTCGGTGCCGGTGATTGCGAACTCGTCGGCGCCGAGGCCGCCGGTAAACGTGTTGCTGCCCGTCGAACCGACAAGCCGGTTGTCCAGCGCATTGCCTCTTATCGTGTCGTTGCCGGTGCCGCCGATCGCCGTCTCGATGATCGTGTTGAAGTCGATCGCGATGTTGTTGACCAGTCCGGCGGAACTCGAGAACGAGCCGGACTCGAGGTTGATTTTCAGATCGTGACTATCGCCGGAAAGATTGAGCGTGTTGTTCGTTCCGGTGCTGAACAGCGTGACGACCGGCTTGGGGAAGGCTCGGTCGAAATCGTAGAACTGAGCAAGCGTTCCGGTGATGTTGCTGTTGTAGCCAAAGACATCGTCGCCGTTCAGTGGCGAGTTGATCGGCGCGCCGTACACGCGCTGCAGCGCCAGAATGTCGAGCAGCATCGGCGTCGAGGGACGGATATTCTCCCAGGAAGCCCCCGGCACCGGATAGGAAGGCGAGTAGGGCGTCACGTCGAATTCGGCGACGTACGACATGATCGTCCATTGACGGGTATCATAGACGCCGAACTGATCAGTCTGCAGGTCTATGGTGTAGTTGTAGTTGCCGCCATGTCCCAGGCCGAGGACGTGCCCGATCTCGTGAAGAAGAGTGAGATGCTGGGGCGAGCCGAGGGGTTGTGCGCCGCCGAAGGTCTCCCCGTTTGCGTTCGTGTACCGCGACGACACTGAAGTGATCGTCGCCGCCTGCGATCCTCCCTCGGAATTCGGGATGTTGATCAAGGCGTTGGCGGTCTCGGCGCCGCCATCGCGGCGAAAGAACGTGACATCTGCCGTGCTGCTCGCCGATGGCGCGAACGTGACGTTCGCAAAGGCCGACCACAGGGCCAACGCATCTTCGGCGGTCTTCTTTTCCAGGTCCGTCCAGCCGGACGGCACATCGAACCAATAGGAGATCGTGCCGCTTCCGGTGCCGATGGTCGGATCGCCCCATTTCTGGGCCACCTGGTAGCGGGGGCTGGCGGTATGCCCTGTGCTGTCGACGCCGGAGAGGAAGGTTACTTCGGGGTCCACGTCGGACAGCGCCATTCATCACCTACGGTCGGGATTCATCGCAACCGGCAACGCATGGATTACGCCAAAGTTGCGCGATGGATGTGCTTGCGACCGCGAAGCGAAAATCTCTGCGATCGCCTGCGGCGAGCGGCGCGACGGTTCTCGCAAGGCCTCGGCAACGCCTGCACCGCGTGAGCGACCCACAGGTCGTGACCCAGGGCGCCGGCGCCTGCCTGTGAGGACTCCGAAGCGGTCGTGATGACCGCTCTTTCTTCGGCGCTCCCGGACATCGCAAAGCTTAGCGGCTTGTAACCAAGCCGCAGCCTGACGCTTGCTGGCCGAGCTTTGCTCGGCCTAATGCGCCATCAACAGCGGCACGCGGCAGGACGAGATGACCTTGCCGGTCGCGCCGCCCAGGCCGAGGAAGCTCATCACCTGGCCGCGGCCGTAGGCGCCCATCACCAGCAGGTCGGCGCCCTTGCCGTGCGTGTAGTCGAGCAGGGCGCGACCGCGCGCACGGCCCGACACCGCGCCGGGATCGATGGCGTCGATGACGGTCTTGATGCCGTGACGGCCGAGATTGCGCGCGAGGTAGGAGGCGCCGACGTCGTCGGCCTTGGAGCCGACGACCAGCAGCGTCACGCTGTTGGCCTTCGCGAGGAACGGCAGGGAATACTCGACCGCGCGGGCGGCCTGGAAGCTGCCGTTCCAGGCCACGACGATCGAGCCGAAGCCGCCGCTGCCGGCGTTCGGCGGCGCGATCATGACGGCGCGGGCGCATTCGTGGATGGCGGCCTCGACGGTGGCGGGCGCGACGTTCTCGGGGTCGGAGCCGGGACGGCCCAACACCAGCAGGTCCGAACAGCGGCCCATCGCGACCAGCGTGTCGAGCGTCGCGGTCTCGGCGGCGGTGTAGGTCGAGCCCGTCACGCTTCCGAGCACTTCCTTATAGGCGCTCTCGGACGCCTTGCTGCGCTCCTCGAGCCGGTCGTCGTCGAGGTTCATGATGAGCGGCATCGCCTCGCCGCTCATGGCGAGACCGCCGACCGCGCCGCCGGCCGGTCCGACCGGGAGGTGCAGCGCGTCCACGCTGGCGTCGAAGATCGAGGCGACGCGAGCGGCCAGCCGGAACGACATCGCGGCATCGGGACCGCCCTCGGACACGGCCAGAATCGACTTCATCATGTGAACATTCCCCCAACGGATCTCTTCAGGACGCGCGATTAAGAAGCGGCAGCGCGTCCGGTGCAAGCCAAGTCTTTCGGCCGGCGGCTTTATCCGCCGCCAAATCTCAACGGCGCATGTCAGCTTCGCGCCGCCTGCGCGAGACCGGTCATCAGTTCGGCCGCGCCGCTCAGCTCCTGCCCGGCCTTGCGGGCGCCGTGAAGCACCTCGTCGAGGGAGCGGCCATTGGCCAGCGACGCGGCGCCCCAGAGAAGCGCCGAGCGCATGCCGCTCTTGCAGAAGGCGACGACCCGGCCGTCGCCGGACGCCAGCAGGTCGGCGAAGGCGCGCACCTGGTCGGGCGTCGCGCGCGGGCCGGAGAAGGGCAGGTCGAGGAATTGCAGTCCGGCTGCCTCGGCGGCCGTCCGCAGGTCGGCGGTGCTGGGCTGGCCGAAGAAGGCCTCGCCGTCGGGCCGGTTGTTCACCACGGCGGTGAAGCCGGCGCCGGCGATCTCCTTCATGTCGGCCGGCGTGAGTTGGCCCGACACGGACACACGGTCGTCCACGGGGAGAAGGGAGAGGCTCATGTCGACAACTCGCGTTTGCGGATCCAGTGAATGAAGGGAAGCGCCAGCAGCACCATCCAGAGCTTGCCCATGATCTGGCCGGCCACATAGTCGAGGCTGCCGAAGGCCAGCCACAGGAACAGGATGCTGTCGGCCACGAGGCCGACGACGCTGCTGGCCAGCACGGCCAGGACCAGGCCGCGCGACTGCAGCGGCGTGTAGACGGCGAAGTCGGCGAGTTCGGAGAGCAGGAAGGCGGCCGTCGAGGCGACGAGAAGCTGAGGCGGCGCGACGGCTCCCGACAGGGCCGCGCCGGCCACGATGGCCCCGAGGGTGACGCCGCGACCCAGGCGCCGCTGCACGAGATCACGAAGGACCAGCGCCAGGCCGATCATCAGCACGCCCGACGGTGCCATCAGAGGCTTGGCCCCCGGGCCCCACGGCCAGACCGGCACGAGGCACGGACCCTGCGGCACGCAGACAGTGCCCACATGCCCGATCATCCAGTTGGCGAGCGGAATGCAGGCGACGAAAGCCAGGAAGTAGACGAGGCCTTCGAGCTTGGCTTGCTTGGACGAAATCATGCCCGCGCTCCTAGCAGGTCTGTTGCGCCACTGGAACCCGGGGGAACCCGCCCGCGATGGTTGCGTTCATGAGCACACAATCCAGGAGTATTTCATGCAGCCCCTCGCCCGTCGCTCCGTCCTGTTCGGCGTTGCCGCCCTGTCGGTCCTTCCCGCCACCGCCGCGTTCGCCGTCAACGCCCTGCCCGACGCCCGTTTCGTGGGCTTCGCGCAGGAGTTCAACGACTTCGAGATCGCCTCGGGTCGCATCGCGCTCGCCAAGTCGACGAACGAGAACGTCCGCGGCTTCGCGGCCCGCATGGTCGCCGACCAGACCGAGGCCGCGCAGTACCTCAGCAAGTCGCGCCAGGAAGCCGGTGTCTCGTACGCGCCCGATCCCAGCAACGCGCCCGGCTGGACCGCGACCCTGCAGCGGCTGAACGTGCTGGAAGGCGTCGAATTCGACACCGCCTACGCCAATGCGCAGCTCGCCGCGCACATCGACGCCAACGCGCAGTATGGCGCCTACTCGCAGGACGGCGGCAACGGTGCGCTGCGCCGCTATGCCCAGGGCCAGCTTCCGAAGATCCAGCAGAACCTGACCGGCGCCCGGCAGCTCGCGGGCGGCCGCTAAACTCTCTCAGAGCGAGGATTTTCCCTCGCGCCAAGCCACGAAGCCCCGCTTGCGAAGTGCGCAGGCGGGGCATTCGCCGCACCCATATCCCCAGTCGTTCCGGGGGCCGCGCACGCTGTCGTAGCAGGTGTGGGTGTGTTCCAGGATCAGGTCGACCAGCGGCGCGCTGCCCAGTTCGTTCGCCAGCCCCCAGGTCTCGGCCTTGTCCAGCCACATCAACGGCGTGTGCAGCACGAAGGCGCGATCCATGCCAAGGTTGAGTGTGACCTGCAGCGCCTTGATCGTGTTGTCGCGGCAGTCGGGATAGCCCGAGAAATCGGTCTCGCACATGCCGCCCACCAGGTTGCGGATGTTGCGCCGCCAGGCGACGGCCGCGGCGAAGGTGAAGAACAGCAGGTTGCGCCCGGGCACGAAGCTGTTGGGCAGGCCGTCTTTCTCCATGGCGAAGGCCACGTCGCGCGTCAGGGACGTGTCACTGATTTGCCCCAGCACGCCCATGTCGATGAAATGGTCTTCGCCCAGCCGGTCCGCCCATTGCGGAAACTTGCGCCGGACCTCGTCCAGGACCACAAGCCGTTGATCGAGCTCGATGCGGTGCCGCTGGCGGTAGTCGAAAGCGACCGTCTCGACATGCGCAAATCGCTCTAGCGCCCAGGCCAGACACGTGGTGGAATCCTGTCCACCGGAGAAGAGGACGAGGGCCGATCGAGCATCGTTCATGAGGGGCTTTATCGCCCGCAACCTCGCTCCGCGCTACAGCGTTGGCGTTTACCATGCCTATCACCACAGCGAGGGGGGAACCCATGTTCGTCTCCGATATCCTGTCGCGTAAGGGCGGGCTCGTATTCACGGTCACACCGGGGACCACGGTGGGCCAGATCGCCCAGCAGCTGAGCACGCGTCGCATCGGATCGGTGCTGGTCCTCGATGACGAGAGCGCCGTCGTGGGCATCGTGTCGGAGCGCGACCTCGTGCGTGTCTTCGCCAGCCATGGCGGGGCCGCTCTGGAGTTCGAGGCGCGCAGCATCATGACGCGCGATGTCGTGACCTGCGATCCCGACGACTCCATCGACCATGTCATGGAGCAGATGACGCGCGGACGCTTCCGTCATCTGCCGGTGGTGCGCCACGGCGAACTGCTGGGCCTCGTCTCGATCGGCGACGTCGTGAAGGCGCGGCTGGAAGAGGCCCGGCACGAGACCGAAGCACTCAAGGCCTACATCGTCGCCGGCTAGCGCAACGCTTAAGTTCGCGGACGATCTCCGCTAGGGTCCCCGCCGGACCCTGGGCGGAGATCGCATGTCATTACCCCTGCAAGGCAAAGTCGCGCTGGTGACGGGCGCGGGCAAGAATATCGGTCGTACGATCGCGCTGACCCTGGCGCGCGACGGGGCCGCGATCGTGGTCAACGGCCGGTCGGACAAGGCGGCGGTCGATGCCGTGGTCGCCGAGATCGAGGCGGCCGGCGGCAAGGCGATGGCCGCGATGGGCGACGTCTCCGACCCGGCCGTGCCGCCGCGTATCGCCGCGGAGGCCGCCGCAAAGTTCGGCGGCGTCGATATCCTCGTGAGCAATGCCGGCCTGCGCCGCCAGACCTCCTTCCTCGACATGTCGTTCGACGAATGGCGCGAGATCATGTCGGTCGCGCTCGATGGTGCCTTCCTGCTGGGCAAGGCGATCGTGCCGCAGATGGTGGCGCGCGGCGGCGGCGCCTTCGTGGCGCTGTCGGGTATCTCGACGCATGTCGGCACGCCCAACCGCTGTCACGTCTCGGCCTCGAAATCGGGCCTCGAAGGGCTGATGCGCGCGCTCGCGGTCGAGCTGGCGCCGCACGGGATCACCTGCAACGCGCTGGCGCCGGGCGCCATCGACACGACGCGCGGCGCGGCCGCGGGCGCGGCGCCGCCCAATCGCGTCAATCGTCCGATCCCGTTGAAGCGCTTCGGTACGGTCGAGGAGATTGCCGCCATGGTGCGGCTGCTGGTCGGACCGGACGGCACCTTCATCACCGGCCAGACCATCCATGTGAACGGCGGCGAGTTCCTGACGTGAGGAATCTGATCACCGATGTGCCGGGCGTGCTGGTTGGCAACGCCCAGGACATGCGCGCGGCCACGGGCGCCACTGTCGCGATCTTCGAGGAGGGCGCGATCGCCAGCATCTCGACCTTGGGCGGCGCGCCGGGCGACCGCATGGCCACATCGCTCGAACCCGAGGCGGTGGGCCAGGCGATCGATGCGGTCGTTCTGTCGGGCGGCTCGGTCTACGGGCTCGACGCCGCGGGTGGCGCTTCGGCCGTGCTGTGCCAGCGCGGCCAGGGGCGGACCTTCGGCGGCCTCGCCATTCCGGTCGCGGTGCAGGCGATCCTGTTCGACCTGATCAACGGCGGCGAAAAAGACTGGATGCGAGAGCCGGTGAAGCACAAGCCGCCCTATTGGGATCTCGGTCGCGATGCGGCGCTGGTGGCAGCGCATGAATTCGCGCTCGGCACCGCAGGCGCGGGCGTCGGCGCGACGACGGCCGGCCTGAAGGGTGGGCTGGGCTCGACCAGTGCGAAGACAAGCCAGGGCTTCACCGTCGGCGCTCTCGTTGCGGTGAATGCGGTTGGTGCGGCGACGATCGGCAGCGGCCCGCATTTCTGGGCCGGCGCCTACGAGCAGGGTGACGAGTTCGGTGGCCTGGGCTGGCCGGCGAAGTTGCCCGAAGACGCGCTCAAGCTGCGCTTCAAGGGCCAGCCGCTGCCGGTGACGGCGACCACCATCGCCCTCGTCGCGACGGATGCGACGCTCACCAAGGCAGAGTGCAAGCGTCTCGCCATTATGGCCAATGACGGGCTGTCGAAGTCGCTACGTCCGGTGCATGCGCCGAACGACGGCGACACGGTGTTCGCCGCCGCGACCGGCAAAGCGGGCCGTGGCGGCGATCCGCCGGTTCTGACGGAGCTGGGCACGGTCGCGGCCGACTGTCTGGCGCGGGCGGTGGCGCGCGGCGTGTACGAGGCGACGGCGCTGCCGTTCGCCGGCGCCGTGCCGGACTGGAAGACCAAGTTCGGAGGTGGCCGGCGATGAGCTACCTGATCGTCTTCGTGGGCGCGGGCATCGGCGGGGCGGCGCGCCACGGCATGAACATCTGGGTGGCGCGGCTGCTGGGCTCGCACTTCCCCTGGCACACGCTGGTGATCAACATCCTGGGCTCGATCGTGATGGGCCTGATCACCGGCTGGTTCGCCGAGCGCATGGGCGCCGCCGCTCACTACCGGCTGTTCCTCGCCACCGGGATCATGGGCGGCTTCACGACCTTCTCCGCCTTCTCGCTCGATGCGGTGCTGCTGTGGGAGCGGCACGAGTACCTGATGGCGGCGCTCTATGTCGGTGGCTCGGTCGCTGGCGCCATCGCGGGCCTCGCGGCCGCGCTCTGGATCATGGGCAAGGCGCTGGCGTGAGCCAGCCGCAGGCTTTTGACGTCGTCGTCCTGGGCGGCGGTGCCGCGGGGCTGATGTGCGCGATGCGCGCGGGCCAGCGCGGGCGCAAGGTCCTGCTGCTCGACCATGCCGAGAAGGTCGGCAAGAAGATCCTGATCTCCGGCGGCGGCCGCTGCAACTTCACCAATCTCGACGCACGGCCGGAGGCGTTCCTCTCCGCCAATCCGCATTTCTGCAAATCGGCGCTGGCGCGTTACACGCAGCACGATTTCATCGAACTGGTGAACCGGCACCGTATTGCCTGGCATGAGAAGACGCTGGGCCAGCTCTTCTGCGACGGTTCTGCGCGGCAGATCGTGAAAATGCTTCTGGACGAATGCGAGGCTGTGGGCGTCGACGTGCGGGTCGAGCACAAGGTCACGCGCGTCGAGAAGGCTGATCGCTTCACCGTGGCGACGGACCGTGGAGACTTCTCCGCGGCGTCTCTGGTGCTGGCGACCGGCGGGCTTTCGATCCCGAAGATGGGCGCGACCGGTCTGGCGCACGAGATCGCGCGTCAGTTCAAGCTGCGCGTCACCGAGACGCGACCCGCGCTGGTGCCGCTCACGCTGCCCGTTCCGGAAATCAGCGGCGTGTCGCTCGACGTCGAGGCGCGCTGCGGCCGCGCACGCTTCCGCGAGGCGCTGCTGTTCACCCATCGCGGCCTGTCGGGCCCGGCGATCCTGCAGGTTTCGTCCTACTGGAAGCCCGGCGGGGAAATCGTCGTCGACCTGCTGCCCGATCTCGACGTGGCGTCACTCCTGAAGGAGCGCAAGCGGACGCGGCCCAAGGCCGAGCTGCGCACGATCCTCGCGGAAATCCTGCCGCAGCGGCTGGCGCAAAGCCTGGCGACCGAAGGCACCATGGCGGGCCAGCGCGACCGCGACCTCGAAACCCTCGCGAACCGGCTGAAGCTCTGGACGTTCGTGCCCAACGGCACCGAGGGCTACGCCAAGGCCGAAGTCACACTGGGCGGCATCGACACCGACGGCCTCTCCTCCAAGACGATGGAAGCGAAGAAGGTCCCGGGTCTCTACGCGATCGGCGAGGCGGTCGACGTGACGGGCTGGCTGGGCGGCTACAATTTCCAGTGGGCCTGGTCGAGCGGCTGGGTGGCGGGCGAAGCGGCATAGTCCGGCTTGTTGACCCTGATGCCCTTGTCAGTTCAAGTGACCGAGGGGCGCCGCTGAGAGCTGCGCGGGGGGAGTGAAATGACCGCAACAAGGTATGCTGACCTGTACATGGCCAAGCTGACGACTGCCGAGAAGGCGGTTGCGGGTGTTCCCGATGGGGCGACGGTTTCCCTCGGCATGGCGATCGGCCAGCCGCCGGCTCTGTTGGCGGCGCTTGCCGACCGGCTGCGGTCCAACGATCTCAAACAGATTCGGCTTTATTACAAGATTGCGATGGAGCCGCTGGCCAAGACCCTGCTGGCCGAAGATGTGATCGAGAAGGTCGACGCTCACAGTTTTTTCATTGGCGGTCCCGACCACGAGATCATTAAGCGGCAGGTCAAGACCGGCAAGAAGCTGTTGAGCTTCGTTCCCGTCAACTTCAGCCAGATTCCCCGCCTGTTCGAGGAAATCATCGCACTCGACACTTTCGTCGTAACCGTCTCGCCGATGGACGGCGGTGGGTTTTTCTCGCTGGGGACGAACAACGACTTCGCCTCGACCGCCGCACGGCGATGCAAGCGCCTGATCGTCGAGGTCAATCGCAACATGCCGCGGGTGTTCGGGCAGTCGCAGGTCCATGTCAGCGAGGTGGCCGCGATTGTTGAAAATCACGTGCCGCTGATTGAGGCCGGTGTCGCCGAGCCGTCGCCCGAGGGACGCGCCATCGGCGCCCTGGTGGCGCCCATGGTGCCGAATGGCGCAACGATCCAGCTCGGCATCGGCAAGATACCCTCCGGTGTCGCCATGGCGCTGGAGAAGCATTCGGACCTCGGCATCCATACCGAGCTGTTCTCGCCCGCCATGGCCGACCTGGTACAGAAGGGCGTCATCACCGGCGCGCGCAAGACGCTCCACCCCGGCAAGCACGTCTTCACCGTGGCCTTCGGCACGACCGACTCCTATGCCTTCATGAACGATAATAGCGCCTTCGAGAGCTACGCATCTTCCTACGTGAACGACGTCCGCACGATCGCGCAGCACGACGACTTCATCTCGGTCAATACGGCGATCGAGATCGACCTCTATGGACAGGTCAATGCCGAGTTCATCGGCGAGCATGAGTATAGCGGGTCGGGCGGCCAGTTCGACTTCGTGAAGGGCGCTTCGCTCGCGAAGCGCGGCAAGTCGATCATCGCGATCCAGTCGACGGCGCGAAAGGGAACGGTCTCCAGTATCGTGCCCAAGGTCGCGATGGTGACCGACCTTCGCATGGACGTGGAATGGGTGGTCACCGAGCACGGTGCAGTGAACCTGCGGGGCAAGTCGACCAAGGAACGCGCGCTGGCGTTGATCGGGGTCGCCGATCCGTCCTTCCGCGACGAGCTGATGTCAGCGGCCCGCAAAGTCACATTGATCTGAGGATCGATCGCATGCCGCTGATTCGGACTTCGCTTGCCGACAAGATCGGCACCATTGCCTTCGACCATGACGACAAGCGCAACGCCCTCGGCGCCGACCTGATCGCCGAGGTGATTGCAGCCCTGGATGCCTTCAAGGCCGACGGTACTCGCGTGGTGGTGCTGCGCAGCGCCTCCGGCGGCAAGGTCTGGTCGGCCGGTCACGATGTCGGCGAGCTGCCGAGGGCGGATGTCGATCCGCTGCCTTATAGCGACCCGCTCGAACAGTTGCTGCGCGCGGTCAAGGCGTTCCCCGCACCGGTGATCGCCATGGTTCACGGTTCGGCATGGGGCGGCGCGTGCGATCTGGTCATGGCCTGCGACCTTGTGATGGGCGACGAGACCTGCGCTTTCGCGATCACGCCTGCGAAACTGGGGTTGCCGTACAACGTCGCCGGAATTCTCAACTTCATGAGCCGCCTGCCGCTCACCGTGGTGAAGGAGATGTTCTTCTCGGCGAATCTCATTTCGGCCGAACGGGCGGAGCGTGTCGGTATCGTCAATCAAGTCGTGCCGGCGGCGTCGCTCGAGGCGGAAACCTATGCGATGGCGAGGACGATCGCGTCGCGTTCCTCCAAGGCGATCGCCGCTTCCAAGGAGGCGATTCGAGTGTTGAGCGAATCGGTGCCGATCAACCCGGCGACCTACGAGTACCTCCATGGCCTGCGCCGGGACGTCTATTTCGGCCCCGACTACCATGAGGGCACGGCGGCGTTCCTGGAGAAGCGTGCGCCCAAGTTCTGAGGCGGTGCTGGTCCGGCCAGGAGATGGTCGTCTTCGCGTGATCGTGGTCGATCGGCTGGGTGGCCGGCGAGGCCGCCTGATCGCGGCGGTCAGTGACCGAGATAGCTGCGTCGCAGGTCGGGATCGCGGGCGAGGTCGGCGGCGCTGCCGGAGAGCGCAATGCGGCCGTTCTCCAGCACATAGGCGCGATGGGCGATGGCGAGCGATTGCACGACGTTCTGCTCGACCAGCAGGATCGCCAGACCCTGTTGGTTGAGGCGGCCGATCAGGGCGAACATCTCCTCGACGAGGAGTGGCGACAGGCCGAGCGAGGGCTCGTCGAGGATCAGCAGCCGGGGCTCGCTCATCAGGCCGCGGCCGATCGCCAGCATCTGCTGCTCGCCGCCGGATAGCGTGCCGGCCGATTGGGTCAGCCGCTCGCGCAGGCGCGGGAAGGTTTCCAGCACGCGCTCGAGATTGGCGGCGCGGTTGGGCTTGCCGCGGCGATAGCTGCCGAGCTGGAGATTGTCGCGCACCGACAGGTTGGGAAAGACGCGGCGGCCTTCCGGCACCTGCACCAGACCGGCCTCGACGATGTGCATGGACGAGGCGCTCGTGATCTCGTTTCCATCGAAGCGGATCGCGCCGCCGCGCGGACGGTAGAGGCCCGAGACGTTGTTGTTGAGCGTCGACTTGCCAGCGCCGTTGCTGCCCAGCAGGGCCACGATCTCGCCGGCGCCAACGGCGAGGTCGACGCCGCGCAGCACCTCGATGGGGCCGTAGCCCGCGCGCAGGCCCGCGATTTCAAGCACGGAGCACCTCTCCCGCGCCGTCATGGGCGCGCCAGATCACGGTCTCACGCACGGAGCACCTCTCCCGCGCCGTCATCGGCGCGCGAGGTCACGGTCTCACGCACGGAGCACCTTCGCGGCGCCGCGGCCGAGATAGGCTTCGATGACTTCCTCGTTGTCGGCAATGGCGGCCGGCGTGCCCTCGGCGATCATGCGGCCCTGGTTCAGCACGTAGACGCGCTCGGCGAGCGAGGTCACAGCCTGCATGACGTGCTCGATCAGCAGGATGGTGACGCCGGAGGCGCGGATGTTGCGGATGACGCCGACGATTTCGACGATCTCCGTCGGATTGAGCCCGGCCATCACCTCGTCGAGCAGGAGGAGCCGCGGCCCGGTTGCCAGGGCGCGTGCCAGTTCGAGCCGCTTGCGGCCGGCGACGGTGAGGTCGGCGCCGCGCTGGTCGAGCTGGTCCTTCATGCCGACCAGGCTTGCCACCGCCTCGGCCTCGCGCGCGGCGAGGCGGCGGTCGGCCGTGTGCAGATAGGCGCCGACCATGATGTTCTCGCGCACGCTGATGCCGGCGAAGGGCTGCGTGATCTGGAAGGTGCGGACCATGCCGGCCGCACAGACGCGATGCGGCGCAAAGCCGGTGATCGGCTTACCCTCGAAGGTAACCGTGCCGGCATCGGGCCGATGGAAGCCCGCGATGGCCGCGAACAGGGTCGTCTTGCCGGCACCATTCGGCCCAATCAGGCCCACGATCTCGCCGCGGGCCACGTCGAGCGAGGCGCGATCCACGGCTTTCAGGCCGCCGAAGTTCTTGGAGACCTCGCGCACCTCAAGCATGGCGCGGCTTCCTGCGGAACAGGCTCATCAGCCCGTCGGGCAGCCGCGCCACGATCAGGATCAGCATGATGCCGTAGACGATCAGGCTGAGCGGCTGGACGTTCTTGAGTGCCGGCACGACGCTGGCCAGCCAGCGCGTCACTTCGTTGATGCCCATCAGCGTGAACGAGCCGATCAGCGGCCCGAAGATCGTGCCCGCGCCGCCCACCATGCTGACCAGCAGCATCTCGACCGACTTGTCGACGCCGAAGGCGATGCCGGGATCGATGTAGAGATACTTCTGCGCATAGAAGGTGCCGCCGGCCGCGCACATCGCGCCGGAGAGCGCGAGCACCTTCACCTTCTCGGCGAAGACGTCGATGCCCAGCGCCCGCGCCGCATCCTCGTTCTCGCGGATCGCCACCAGCCGCGCGCCGAAGCGGCTGCGCGTCAACTGCCAGGCGATCAGCAGCGAGACGATGCAGAGCAGGAGCGCAAGGTAATAGATCCAGATCGGGTCCTTGAACTGGAAGTTGGCCGGCCGCGGGTCGGCCTTGATCAGCATGCCGAGTCCGCCCCTGGTGAAGGGCACCGAGTTGGCGAGGATGCGGAAGACCTCGGCAAAGGCCAGGGTGATCAGCGCGAAGTAGGAGCCGCGCAAACCGGCCCGGAAGGACAGCACGGCGATCATCCAGCCGACGGCACCGCCCGCCGCCATGGCGACGGGCCAGGCAAGCCAGGGGTTCCAGCCATAAGTGACCTGCAGGATGGTCGAGGTGTAGGCGCCGGTGCCGAAGAACACGACATGGCCGAACGAGGTCTGGCCCGCGAAGCCGCCGGCGATGTTCCAGGACTGGCCGATGAAGGCGGTGAAGAAGACCAACATGCCGATCGTGACGAGGTAGTTCGGCACCAGCAGCGGGTAGGCGAGGGCGGCCAGGAGGCCAAGCGCACAGAGAAGGACGGCGCGGTTCACGCCTTGCTCCCGGACAGGCCGGTGGGCTTCAGAAGCAGGATCAGGATGAAGATCAGCGAGATGCCGATCTGGCCGAGCTGCTCGCCCAGGAAGAGACCGCCGAGCGATTCGGTGATGCCGATGATGAACCCGCCGACCGCCGCACCGGCGAAGCTGCCCATGCCGCCCAGCACGACGATGGTGAAGGCGACCAGCACGAAGGCGTGGCCCGATGACGGGGTCACGTAGTAGGTCGGCATCAGCAGGCACGCCGCCGCACCCAGGCAGGCGATGCCGATGCCGTAGGAGACGGCGAAGACGTTCTCGACGTCGATACCGACCAGCCGCGCGCCCTGCCTCTCCTTGGCGACGGCGCGGATCGCCTTGCCCATGTCGCTCTTCGCCATGTAGAGGCCGAGCGCCGCGCAGAGCACCAGCGAGGCGCCGAACGAGATGATCTTGGGCAGCGGCAGGAAGGCCGCGCCGATCTCTACGAAGGTGCCGGCATAGGGCACGTCGATGGTCTGCGTATCGCCGCCGAAGAACAGAAGTGCCACATTGTCGATCACGATCGAGAGGCCCAGCGTGATCAGCAGGATGTTCTCGTCGCGCCCGTGATTGTAGCGGCCGATCAGCAGCCGGTAGAGCACGAAGCCGAAGCCGAAGGCGCCGGCGATCACCACCGGCAGGGCGGCATAGGGATCGATCCCGATCAGCCGCCAGAGGTAGAAGACGGCGTACATGGCCAGCATCAGCAGGCTGCCATGCGCGAAGTTGATGATGTGCAGGACGCCGTAGATCAGCGTCAGCCCGACGGCGACGAGAACGTAGATTCCACCGGCCAGAAGGCCGTTCAGCACGCCCGCAAAGAGAAAGGCGGGATCGAACACGTCCTCAAAATCTCCCGGCGCCGGGTTGAGCGCCATACCTCATCCTGATGGGAGCTCCCCTCGAATGCCCATTCCGTCGTCTCGACCGGAGCGCGCAGCGCGGAGTGGAGAGACCTCTTTTCCAGTGAAAGCCGTCTAATCGAGGTAAAGAGGTCCCTCCACTCCGCTTCGCTCCGGTCGGGACGACGGATGGCCAACTCAGGGTGAGGTCTTTGTTGGTAAGTTCGACGCGATTCAATACCACCCGGAAGCCCTTAGAGCTTCGGCTTGGGGAATACCGCCTTGGCCGAGGCGAAAGCCTCGGGCGCGATCACTTCGATCTCGCCCTTGAGCGACTGCATTGTCGCCGGCCGCCCGCCCTCGTTCTGTCCGTTGACGAACTTCGTCGGCCCGTAGGGCATCAGCTCGGCCTTGAAGGTCGAGGCGGCCAGCGCCGCGATGAGCTTCTCCTTGTCGGCCGAGCCCGCCTTCTCCAGCGCATCGGCCAGCAGCATGACGTTGCTGTAGGTGAGGTAGACCTCGAAGGTGAACAGGGCGCCGGCCGCCTCGACACGCTTCTTCAGCGCCTGGGCCTGCGGGCTCTTCGGGTTGTACCAGTGGTTCACGTCCATCATGTACTGGGAGACGTCGGGCATCTCCTTGACGAACTTGTAGTTGAAGCCGCCGCCCAGGATCGAGAAGAAGCCCGCGACGTTGACCTTCTGCTGGTAGAGCGTGCGCGCCAGCAGCATGTATTCGTTGCCGTAGTTCGACATCATGACGATGTCGGGTGCCAGCGAGCGGATGCGCAGCGCGATGTTGTCGAAGTTGCGAGTCGGATTGTCGTGGGCGATCAGCTCCTTGGCCGCAATGCCGATCGAGGGCAGCTTGGTGGCCAGCAGCTTGGCCGTGCCGGTGCCGAACTCGCCCGATTCGTGGACGATCACAGCGGTCTTGGCGACGCCGTTGGCCGCCTTGTTCAGCGCACCCAGCGAGGCGATGCCGTCGTCGACGCAGACGCCGAAGCCCGGCTTCAGGCGGAACACGTTCTTGAGACCGCGGCTCATCAGCAGGTCGGAGGCGCCGACATCCACCAGGAAGGGCGTGCCGTACTTGGCGGCCGCCTGGCTGGCGGCGATGCCGACCGGGCTCTGGAAGCAGCCGATATAGGCCGCCACGCCCTGCTCGTTCATCTTCTCGACTTCGCTGACGCCGACCTCGACCTTGGACTGGCTGTCACCCAGCAGGGCTTCGAGTTTGGCACCGCCCATCGACTTGATGCCGCCGGCCTTGTTCACGTCCTCGATCGCCATCGTGCCGCCCAGCCGGCTCTGCTGGCCGTTATAGGCGACGAAGCCGGTGACGGGATGGATCATGCCGACCTTGATGGCGGCGGGCTGGGCGCCGACCAGGGAAGGTGCGGCGACCGCTCCGGTGGCCAGTGCCGTGCTACCGGCGAGAAAGGTCCGGCGCGAAACCGCAGACGTGCGTTGCTTGGTCATGAAAACCTCCCGGCAATCAACGAGCGAAGATCGAGCGTATGTCGGCAACCCTGTCCAAAGCGAGAATCCTCTTCCGCATTTCGTCGGCAACGTCGTGAGGCAACATCCGTGCCGTCAGCGAGAAGTACTTGCCGATGAGTTCGTCGCGCGAATAGGGGTCCTGGTCGTCGCCGCGATTGGCCTCGACGGCGGCGGTAAGCGTGCGGCCGTCGCGCAGCCGGACGTCGACGCGGGCCGGCCGGAACTGCGGCAGCCGGGCCGTCATTGCCTTGTCCTCGACCACGAAGACGCGCTTGGCCAGCGCCTGGACCTTCTCGTCGCGGATCGCGTCCCAGGTGAAATTCTCGACACGGGAAGAGCCGCGCACGAGGCGCGTCGCCACGGCGAAGGGCACCGAGAACTTGCCGGCCAGCGTGTTGCGCGGCGCCTGGTCGTCGAGCTCGGCGGCATAGAGATAGCTCGCGACATCGATCCTCTCGACCGCATCGGCCGTCACCGCTTCGCGCGCCAGCAGCGCGTCGAGGGCGTCCAGCGCCCCGTGATTGTAGCGGCAGCAGGAGTGGAGCTTGAAATAGTTCTGGTCGATCTGCCAGTCGCGGCCCAGCCCGTCGATCATGCGCGCCGTGTCGAAGCGCTCGGACACGACCTTGCCGAACACGCTGGACAGACCGTCGCGCTCGCCGATGAAGCCGGCCTCGATCAGGTCGATCGCCATGAGCGCCATGCGGTTCGAGATGCCGGCATAGGCATTCCGTACCGTGCCACCTTCCAGCATCGTGCGCTTGGAGGAGGCGAGCGTGAGCGACGAAGCGACGTTGATCGTCTCGCGAACTTGCGCCGCGTCGTAGCCCAGCAGCTTCGCCACGGCGACGGCGGCGCCCACCGTGCCCCAGGTGCCGTGCGGGTGCATGTCGGGCCGCATCGCGGCGGCGATGCCGATGCGGGCGCCGACCTCGTAGCCCAGGATCAGCGCTTCCATCACGGCCTTGCCGGACAGGCCTTTGATCTCGGCCAGCGCCCAGACGGCCGGCAGCGCGTGGATCGAGGGATGGCCCTTGGCGAAGCGGTTGCCCTCGTCCATTTCCAGGAAGGTGCCGGCGGTGCCGTTGAGGAACGCGGCGGCGGCCGACACGGCCGTCTTGCCGGTTCCCATCACCGAGGCCTCGCCGACCGGGCTGACGGTGAGCCTGGCGGTCAGCGCCTGCATCTCGGGTTCGGCCGCGCCGCCCACGATCGCGCCGATCGTGTCGAGGACGACATAGGACGTCTGCTCGACCGTCGCGGGCTTCAGGGACTCCAGGCGGAAGCCCGCGATGAAATCCGCGAGCGTATCGAGCCAGAATTGGGTCACGCGGATCAGCCCATCATCGTTTCGCGATAGTGCCCGGCCACCTCGCCCGGCGTCGCCTGCCAGACGTTACCGAACCGCTCGACGCGGCGCAGGGCCTCGTCGAGATACTTGATCCGGTGCGCCATGCCCATCAGCCAGGGATGGATCGACAGGTTGAACACCTGGCCGCCCTCGTGATGCAGCAGCTCGAACGCGTCGCCCACGAGGTCGGGATAGCGCGTGGTGTTGATGCGCCGCAGCCAGAGCTGCTGCACGTCGTCCCATTCGGGCTGGTTGGGCATCGAGACGAATTTCCGGCCGTCGCCGACATGCATCGGATAGGGCTGGTCGTCGTTGGGCCAGTCGAGGACATAGTCGAGACCCGCATCGGCCAGCAGCTTCGGCGTGCGCTGGCTCTCGCCGAATTCCTGGCCAAGCCAGCCTTTGGGTGCGGTGCCCGTCGCCTTCTCGATCGCGGCGATCGAGGTTGCGATCTCGGCCTTCTCCTCGGCCTCGCTCATCTTCGAGCTGATCATGCGATTGGCCGACACGCCGTGCCCGATGATCTCGTAGTTCCGCTTGCGGAACTGCTCCATCAGGAACGGATAGCGCTCCGCTGCCATCGCATTTACCGCGACGCCGGCGCGGATCTGGTAGCGGTCGAGCACGTCGAGGACGCGGAAGATGCCGGTGCGGTTGCCGTACTCGCGCTGCGTCCAGGTGCGATAGTCGGGGTGATAGACACCGAACTCGCCGGTGAAGCGGCTGTCCTTGACGACCCCATCGGGCGGCAGCAGCTCGTAGTATTCGAGGTGCAGCACGACATAGAAGGCGACGCGTGCGTTGCGCGGCCAGTTGAGCTTGGGCCGCTTCGGATAGGGCACGTAGTCGTACCAGGGATTGTCCATCCCGGCGGGCAGCGGCGGCGGGTTCTTGGAAATGGGAGCGCTCATGTCAGGCGTCCTTTCCGAGATGCTGCTGATAGGGTTTCAGCCCGTTTGCGACATACCAGTCGTGGATCTCCTCGGCCGTGCAGACCCAGGCATCCTTGTGCTTGCGGATATAGGACAGCGCCCGGTCGAGATGCTTCAGCCGGTGCGGCGCGCCCATCATGTAGGGATGCAGTGCGATGCACATGACGCGACCGTTTTCGCCGCCCTCGCGATAGACCGTGTCGAAATGGTCGATGATCATCTGGGCGAACTCCTCCGCCTCGACCGGCTGGCGGTAGATCATCGCGTCGTTGAGGTCCATCGAGTAGGGAACGTGGATCAGCGGACCGTGCTTGGTCGCGAGCGGCATCGGCTGGTCGTCGTGGTAGAAATCGCAGAAATAATCGAGGCCGGCTTCCTTCACGAGATCGGGTGTGTTCAGCGTGTTGGACACGGCCGGCGAGAACCAGCCGCGCAGCTGGCGGCCGGTGAGGCGCAGGTGCGTCGCCTTGCTGTGCTCGATGACCTCGCGCTCCTCCTGCTCGCTGTAGCCCCAGTGGTAGCGTGTATTGAAGTAGCCGTGGCTCATATATTCCCAGCGGCGCGCTTCCATGGCTTCCAGGATCTCGGGGTACATCTCGATCACCGACATCGAGAGGGAGACGGTGCAGCGGATGGAGTGCTTGTCCAGTACCTCGAACATGCGCCACAGGCCGACGCGGTTGCCGTAGTCGCGGCCGCCATAGCCCAGCACGTCGGGATGCGGCATGCGCGGCCACGGATTGCGCACGCGCACCTCGGCCGGGATGTACTCGTAATGCTCGATGTTGGGGCAGACCCAGACCGCGACCCGCGCGCCGTTGGGCCAGGAAAGCTTCGGTCGTTCGACGATCGGGGAATAGCCGAAACGGTAGGGGTCCATCCGGAACGCTCTTTCTTTGATTGGCATGGAGAGTGCAACACGGGTTGCGTCGCACTTCAACGCCCCGCATCCTGTTCGCATGGCGGACAACATTCGCTTCACGCTCAACGACACGCTCGTGGAAATCGCCGGCCTCTCGCCGATGACGACCCTGCTCGACTGGCTGCGCGACCATCGCGGCCTGCGCGGGACCAAGGAAGGCTGCGCCGAAGGCGATTGCGGCGCCTGCACCGTGGTGCTGGAGCGCGAGGGCCGGCGCGAGGCGATCAACTCCTGCATCGTGCTGCTGGGCCAGGTCGACGGCCAGTCGGTGCGCACGGTCGAGGGCTTGCGTGGCGCCGACGGCGGACCGCATCCGGTGCAGACGGCGATGGCCGAGGCCGACGCCACGCAGTGCGGCTTCTGCACCCCGGGCTTCGTCATGTCGGCGGTGGCCTTTGCCGGCAGCGGCGAGCCGGCGGACGCCGATGCGATCCACGATGCTCTGGCCGGCAATCTCTGCCGCTGCACCGGCTACCGGCCGATCGTCGAGGCGATGACGCGGATCGCAGGCCTGGCCGTCGAACCGCCGCCCGCCACCCCGTCCCGTACGCGGTCGGTCGCCTTCGAAGGCGCCGTTGGGGTCGCCTTCTTCGCGCCGCGCACGCTTGCGGAAGCGTTGGCGCTGCGGGCCGGGCATCCCGATGCCCTGCTGTTGTCCGGCGGCACCGATCTCGGCCTGCTGGCCAGCCGCGCGCGCAAGCCGCCGAAGGCCGTGATCCACCTCGCGCATGTGCCGGAACTGACGGCGATCTCGACGACCGGCGACCGGATCACCATCGGGGCGGCGGCCACCTACGGCGATGCAGCGCCGACCCTGATCGAGGCCTTTCCCGCGCTGCGGCCGTACCTGTCGCGGCTGGGCTCACGGCAGATCCGCAACATGGGCACGATCGGCGGCAACATCGGCACGGCCTCGCCGATCGGCGACATGCCGCCGGTCCTGCTGGCGCTGGAAGCGAGCCTGACGCTGGTGTCGACGCGGGGCACGCGCGAAATCCCGCTCGACGAGTTCTTCCTCGACTATCGCAAGACTGCGCTGGCGCCGGACGAGGTCATCCAGAGCATTTCCATCCCGCGCCTGTGGGAGGGCGAGAGCTTCCATTGTGACAAGGTGAGCAAGCGCCGCGACCAGGATATCTCGACCGTCGCTGGCGCCTATAGGGTGCGCATCCGCAACGGCAGGATCGAGGATGCTCGGCTGGCGTTCGGCGGCATGGCGGCGACGCCGCGCCGGGCGCGGGCGGCCGAGGCGGCGTTGCTGAAGGATGGCTTTGCGGCGGCTGCAGATGCGATCGCCACGGATTTCAAGCCGGTCGATGACTGGCGCGGCTCGGCCGCCTATCGCCTGCAGGTCGCGGCCAACCTGCTGCGGCGGCTGGAGCTGCGCCTCGCCGATCCGGGGCGTGTGCTGGAAGTCGAGGCGCTGTGAAGGCCGCCGTCCACACCGCGCAGCGCCACGACAGCGCGCTGAAGCATGTCACGGGGCAGGCGCTCTATATCGACGATATGCCCGAGCCCGCCGGCACGCTGCATGGCGCGCTGGTGCTGAGTGCCGTCGCCTGCGGCAGGCTCCTGAAGGTCGACGGTACCGTGGCGTCGAAGATGCCGGGTGTCGTCGCGGTGCTGGGACCCGGCGACGTTCCCGGCAAAAACGACGTCGCCGCCATCGGCCAGAACGAGCCGCTGTTCGCCGTCGACCGGATCGAGTTCGCGGGCCAGACGCTGGCGATGGTCGTCGCCGAGACGCTGGATGCGGCACGTGCCGCTGCGGAAAAGGTCGTCGTCGAGATCGAAGCCGAGGAGCCGATTCTCGACATCGCCACGGCGCTGGATCGCATGGCCTATGTGCAGTCGCCATCCAAGGTGCTGCGTGGTGAGCCTGATACAGCCATGGCAAGCGCTCCCCATAAACTCTCCGCTGCGTTCAGCGTCGGTGGGCAGGAGCATTTCTATCTCGAGGGCCAGATCGCCTTCGCGCTGCCGGGCGAGGACGGCGACATCACCGTCCATTCCTCGACCCAGCATCCGACCGAGGTGCAGCACATCTGCGCGCGCCTGCTGGGCTGCGACTTCAATCGCGTGACGGCGGTGGTGCGCCGGCTGGGCGGCGGCTTCGGCGGCAAGGAGAGCAATGCCTCCTGGGTCGCGGCGGCGGCGGCCGTCGCGGCGAACCATACCGGCCGGCCGGTGAAACTCAGGCTGCCGCGCGAGGTCGACATGGTGGCGACCGGCAAGCGTCACGGTTTCGACTATCGCTACACCGTGGGCTTCGACGGCGAGGGCCGCGTGCTGGCACTCGATGCGGTGCTGGCGGCCGATGCCGGCTGGAGCCTCGATCTCACGCCCGGCGTGGTGGCGCGCGCGCTGACCCATACCGACAACGCCTACTGGATCCCGCACTTCCGGGCCGTCGGCTATGCCTGCCGCACCAACAAGCAGTCGAACACGGCCTTTCGCGGCTTCGGCGGACCGCAGGGCGTCGTGATCATGGAGGATGCGCTCGACCGCATCGCAATCCATCTCGGCCGCGATCCCGTCGAGGTACGCGCTCTCAACTTCTATGGCGAGGGTCGGGACGAGACGCCCTACGGCCAGACGGTCGACGAGAATCATCTGGAGCGTTGCTGGGCCGAGGTGAAGCAAGGCGGCGAGATCGAACGGCGGCGCGCCGAGATCGACGCCTTCAACGCGGCGAACCCGGTACTGAAACGCGGGCTCGGCCTGTTTCCGCTGAAGTTCGGCATCTCCTTCAACCTGCCGCACATGAACCAGGCCGGTGCGCTGGTGCATGTCTATACTGACGGCTCGATCCGCCTGAACCATGGCGGCACCGAGATGGGGCAGGGGCTCTTCATCAAGGTCGCGCAGATCGTGGCCGAGGTGTTCAAGGTCGATCTTGACCGCATCCGGCCCTCCGCCACCTCGACCGCCGAAGTGCCCAACACTTCGCCGACCGCGGCGTCGACGGGAACGGATCTCAACGGCTGGGCGGCGTGGGAGGCCGCGAACACGATCCGCCAGCGCATGGTGGCCTATGCCGCCGAACATTTCGGCGTGGCAGAGGCCGACATCGAATTCGCCGACGGCAACGTACGAATCGCGAAGCCGGGCAGCAACCAGGTGCTGAGCTTCGGCGAGCTGGCCAAACTCTGCTGGCTGGGGCGCGTCTCGCTATCGTCCACCGGCTACTACAAGACGCCGAAGATCCATTGGGACCCCGTGGCGATGCGCGGGCGGCCGTTCTTCTACTTCTCCTTCGGGGCGGCGATGGCCGAGGTCGCGATCGATACGCTGACCGGCGAGAGCCGCGTGCTGCGCGCCGACCTCGTGCAGGACTGCGGCGCCTCGCTCAATCCCGCAATCGACCTCGGCCAGATCGAGGGTGCCTTCGTGCAGGGCCAGGGCTGGCTCACCTGCGAGGAGCTGTGGTGGGACGCCAAAGGGCGGCTGCGCACGGCGGGCCCCTCGACCTACAAGATCCCGGGCAGCCGCGACGTGCCGCCGGTGTTCAACGTGACGCTGCTCGACAATGCGCCGTCGCGCGAGGCCACGATCTTCCGTTCCAAGGCGGTGGGCGAGCCGCCGTTGATGCTGGCGACCGCGGTCTGGACCGCGCTCAAGGATGCGATCGGCGCGGTCGGGAATAAGAGAGTCGCCGTTCGTCTCGACGCGCCGGCTACACCCGAGCGCGTGCTCGCGGCGGTCGAGCAGGTGCGGCGGGAGGGCCGAACAGCCGCTCCATGAGCTGGACCAGCGCGCGGTCCATCTCCCGGCGCGCGACCTTCTCGTCCTTCGCCTCGGCAACCCACAAGGCGGCTTCGTTGAAGGCGCCGGACAGCAGGAACGTGACTGGTTCAACGCCGAGGCCCGGATTGGGGCGCGCCGCCAGCACGGCGGCGACGCCTTCGCGCAGCGAACGCACGCCATGCGGCGCGTCGATCTCGCGCCAGCGATGCCAGCCCAGCACGGCGGGCGCATCGATCAGGTAGATGCGGCGCACCGCGGGATCGAGACAGGCATCTAGGAAGGCGCGCGTGCCCTCGATCAACGCTTGCAGCGGATCGCCGACGGGTTCCGCCTTACCGTCGATGGCGGCTGCGATCTCGCGCGCCACCTCTTCGACGATGGCCTCGAACACCGCGCGCTTGTCCTTGAAGTGATAGTAGAGCGCGCCGCGCGTGACGTTGGCCCGCTGCACGATCTCTTCGGTGGCCGCGGCGTCGTAGCCGGAGGCGGCGAAGATCAGCCGGGCCTCCTTCAGCAACGTCGCGCGCGTGACGGCCAGCCGCTCCGCCTGTGTCCGGGGTCTTGACATACATACAGCCTGTATCTAAATTACATCACATACAGATTGTACGTAACTGGCCAGAGAGGAGAGGGCAATGCAGCTCAGGGACTTCTACACCGTGCTTTGCACCGACGATGTCGCCGGCACCGCCGCCTTCTGGGAGAAGCACTTCGGCTTTCGTCGCGCCTTCGAGGCCGACTGGTACGTCCATCTCACCAGCACGGCCTCGGACAAGGCCAACATCGCCATCCTCGACTATCGCCACGAGACGATTCCCGTGCCGTTCCGCAAGAAGGCGTCAGGCGTGCTGGTGAACTTCGAGGTCGATGATGTCGATGCGCTCTACGCCAGGGCGCAGGCAGAGGGCCTGAAGATCCACCTCACCTTGCGCGATGAACCTTTCGGCCAGCGGCACTTCATCACCGAGGACCCCAACGGCATCGCCATCGACGTGATCAAGCCGATCCCGCCCAGCGCCGAGTTCGCCCAGCAGTACGCGCCGGACTCGCTGCCACGCTGATCGATGGATATGGTGTCGCCCGATTTGCCGACTTTCGGGAGGACAAGATGGACGTACGTATGGATGGCCGCGTGGCCGTGATCACCGGCGCGAGCACCGGCCTGGGCCTGGCGATGGCCAAGGAGTTTGCCGCGTCGGGCGCGTCGGTGGCGCTGCTGGCCCGCAAGGCCGACGCGCTCGCCGCGGCCAAGGCCGAGGTGCAGAAGGCGGCCGGCAAGGCCAACATCAAGATCGAGGCCTATTCCTGCGACGTCTCGAAGGCGGCGCCGATCGCCGACACGGTCAAGCAGATCGAGGCCGATTTCGGCAAGATCGACATCGTCGTGAACAATGCCGGCATCAGCCACGCCAAGTCGTTCGAGACCGTGACCGACGAGGACTGGCAGGGCGACCTCGACCTCAAGCTGTTCGCCGCCATCCGTCTCAGCCGCGCGACGATCCCCGGCATGCGTGCGCGCAAGTGGGGCCGCATCGTCAACGTACTGAACATCGGCGCCAAGGCGCCGGGCGCAAACTCGACACCGACCAGCGTCAGCCGCGCGGCGGGCCTCGCGCTCACCAAGGCGATGAGCCAGGAACTCGCCAAGGACAACATCCTCGTCAACGCGATGCTGGTCGGCCTGATCGACAGCGACCAGTGGCAGCGCCGCCACAAGACCGCGGCGGGCGAGGGCAAGACCTACGAGGAATTCCTGGCCGGCATGGCCAAGGGCCGCATCCCGCTCGGCCGCATGGGCAAGGCCGAGGAATTCGCCCGCATGGCCTGCTTCCTCTGCTCCGATGCGGGCTCGTTCATCACCGGCGTCGCGATCAACGTCGACGGCGGCGCGAGCCCGGTGGTCTGAGAAATCACAGCTCCAAAGGTCCCTCGCTGCGCTCGGGATGACAAACTTGTTGCGGTTTGCGCACTGCGCTGATGCAGGAAGAGCTGTCATCCCGAGCGTAGCGAGGGACCCTTCGCTTTCTTTGATCGCTCGGCTTTAGCGCCTGTTTCCCGCCGGCGTCACGTTCCACTGGCGGCGCAGGGCGTCGAGATCGTGTTCGACCCAGTCCCAGACGCTCCACTTCGGATCGAAGATGTCGGCCGTCATCTCCGCGCCACGGGCCCAGGCGTGCCAGAACTCGTCGGGATCGAGGCCGCCCTTGCCGGCATGGCCGACATCGTTCAGCTGCTCGCCGAAATGAAAGAAGAAGATCACCGGCAGGATATGGCCGCTCATCGGATTGATGGGATGCATGCCGGCGGTGAAGGTCGAGACGAGCAGCTCGCCGCGCGCGCTGGTGTCGTAGCCGGAGATCACGTGCGTGGAATCGTGCGCCGTGCCGAAGGCGGCGTTCAGGGCCATCGGATCGCCGGGGAAGGGATAGCCGTTGGTCTTGTCGAAGTCCCACAGCGCCTTGCCGAACGTGTTCTGCGGCAGCCTGCCCAGCGCCTCGTAGCGGGCGACCAGGGTCGGATCGGCATTGGCGCCTTCGTAGGGCCGGATCCAGACATTCGGATCGAGGCCCTCGGAGGAGCGGCTGAGCACGCTGTCGAAGTTCTTGCGCCACATGTCGGCGGTGGCCCAGGCGAGATGGCCCGAGGCCGCCTCGACGAGGTCGGTGAGATAGTCGGCCTCGATGTCGAGGGCGCGGGAATATTCCAGCACGCGCTTCAGCTTGCCGTGATCGAGCGAGCCGTCGACCATCGACATGATGGCGAGGTACTTCACCGCCTCCTCGGCGAGCGACCGGTCCTTCAGGATCGCGACCAGGTCGGCCGGCTCGGAAGCGGGCAGGGTGCCGAGATCGACCAGACCGTGGCGGCGCAGGAGATAGTGCGCCGCCGCCCGGATGCTCGCCGTGTCGGCGTAGGTGATCGTGTGTCCGCCGGCCAACGCCACCTGGCGCATGGCGCCCAGGATGGCGTCGCTTTCGCGCGGGCCGACGGTGCGCACGCTTCTTAGCGCAGCGGCTCGAGGATGCTCACATAGTTGGCGACGGCCGCGCCTCCCATGTTGAACACGCCGCCAAGCTTGGCCTTCGGCAGCTGCAGGCCCTCCGGCGCGGTGCCGGCAAGCTGCATCGCCGTCATCACGTGCATGCTGACGCCGGTGGCGCCGACCGGATGGCCCTTGGCCTTGAGGCCGCCCGAGACGTTGACGGGCAGCTTGCCGTCGCGCTCGACCCAGCCTTCGAGGATCGCGCGCTCGCCTTCGCCCGGCGCGGTGAGGCCCATCGCCTCGTATTCGATCAGCTCGGCCGAGGTGAAGCAGTCGTGGCTCTCGACGAAGGAGAGGTCGAGCAGGTCGAGATGCGCCGACTTCAGCGCGCGCTGCCACGCGAGTTGCGGTCCCTCGAACTTGATGATGTCGCGCTTGCTCATCGGCAGGAAGTCGTTGACGTGCTCGGCGGCGCGGAAAGCGATCGCCTGCTTCATGCCCAGCGCCGTGCCGACGTCGGTGAGGATCACCGCCGCCGCTCCGTCGGTGACGGGCGAGCAGTCGGTGCGCTTCAACGGGCCGGCGACGAACGGGTTCTTGTCCGACGGCGTGCGGCAGAACTCGTAGGCGAATTCCTTCTGGAAGTGCGCGTACGGGTTCTTCGCGCCGTTCTTGTGCGCCTTGACCGCGATCCGGGCGAGCGCGTCGGACTTGTCGCCGTAGCGCTGGAAGTAGGCCGAGGTGATCTTGCCGAAGATGCCGGCGAAGCCCGCCTCGATATTGGATTCCTCCGCGACGTACGACGCCTTGATCAGCACCTCGCCGGCCTGCGCCGAGTTGAGCTCGGTCATCTTCTCGACGCCGACCACCAGCACGAAGCGCGCCTTGCCGGCGGCCAGCGTGTTGAGGCCCATGTGGATCGCGGCCGAGCCGGTGGCGCAGGCGTTCTCGACCCTGGTCGAGGGCTTGAAGCGCAGGTCGGGATGGGTCTGCAGCGGCAGGGAGGAGTGGAACTCCTGGCGCACGAAGCCGCCGTTCATGTTGCCGACGTAGATCACGTCGACGTCCCTGGGCTCGATGCCGGCGTGGGCGATGGCTTCGCTGGCCGCCTTGACGATCAGCGACTCGCTGGTCTCGCCGTCGAGCTTGCCGAATTTGCCGTGGGACCAACCGACGATGCACGCGGTCATGGACTCTCTCCTTGGTTCGTGGCGGCGACCCTAGACGGGGCCGTGCGGCCGGTCGAGGGGTGGGTGAGTGCATATACACTTATATCGCCTTCCGGCTTGCGCAAGAGCCTCGCGGCGGCCCGCGCGGCGCCCAAATTCCGCCGCGCGGCGGGTATTGACTGCTTTCTTCAACGGGAGCCTCACTGGCACATGGCCGACACCTCTCAGACCCAAGAGCGTTCGACGCCGCGCTGGCCCTGGATTCTGGGCGGCCTGGTGGGGGGATTCTTCCTGCTCGCCGCCGGCCTCGGACTGGGCTGGTACCTCTTCTACCGTCCGATCGTGAATGTGGCCGTGCAATTGCCGGCTCCTCCGGCGCCCCCTGCACCGGCCGGTCCCGATGCGGCGCAGGTGAAGGCGCTCGAGGAGCAGATCGAGAAGCAGAAGGCCGCCAACAAGCAGATCGAGGAGCAGATCGCCACGCTGAAGGAGCGCCTCCGCGCCGACGTCTGTACCGCCAGGGATCCGGCCGGCAAGGCGCCGCCGGCTTCGACGCCGGTGCCTCCCGGTCAGAAGACGTGATTTGAAGACCTAAACGTAACAAAAGAATCGTTGCTCTATACAAGAGGTAGCGCCACTCTGCCCTGACAGTGCAATAGGTCGGGCGGGGGAGCGTGAGGCTGGCTGTTAAACGATGGCAAGGCGCGGCGTCGACGGCCGTCTTGGCCGTTCTGACGAGCGCCTGCGACCTCAAACGGGCTCCTGTACTGGACCCGAAGGGCCCGATCGCCCTCGCCGAGCGCGATCTCCTGTTCGATGCCTTCTACGTGATGATGCTGGTGATCGTTCCGATCATCATCCTCACCCTGTGGTTCGCCTGGAAGTACCGGGCTTCCAACACCAAGGCCACGTACACACCAAAGTGGGCCAATTCGGTCAAGATCGACGCCATCACCTGGCTGATCCCGGCCGTCATCGTCATCGCCGTCGCCGTGCTGCTGTGGCGCAGCACCCACCGGCTCGATCCCTACCGCCCGCTGGAATCCAAGGAGCCGCCGTTCGACGTCCAGGTCGTGGCCCAGGACTGGAAGTGGCTGTTCATCTATCCGGAACAGGGAATCGCCGTCGTGAACCAGCTGGCCTTCCCGGCGGGCCGGCCGGTCAGCCTGCGCATCACCTCCGACACGGTGATGAACTCCTTCTACGTGCCGCAGCTCGCCGGGCAGATCTACGCCATGGCCGGCATGCAGACCCGCCTGCAGATGCTGGCGGACCAGCCCGGCAAGTTCGTCGGCCGTAACAGCCAGTACAGCGGCGGCGGCTACTCGGACCAGCATTTCGAGGTCCTGGCCATGACGCCGGCCGACTTCGAGGCCTGGGTGGCACGGGCCAAGCAGAGCGGCGCGGCGCTCGACGCGGCGGCCTATACGGCGCTGGCCGCAAAGAGCCGCGCCAACCCCATCACCTATTACTCGACGGTCGAGCCCAAGCTGTTCGACTCGATCATCGACAAGTTCAGGCACAGCGGCCATGCGCACGATGCGCCGGCGCGGAGATAGCGGATGTTCGGCAAACTGACGATCGAGGCCCTGCCGTTCTACAGCCCGATCGCCGCGGGCGGCGCCGCCGTCACCGTGGGCGGCGCTCTGCTGGTCGCCATCGTGCTCACCTACCTGAGGGCCTGGAAGTATCTCTGGACCGACTGGCTGACCAGCGTCGACCATAAGCGCATCGGCGTCATGTACATCGTGCTGGCGCTGATCATGCTGCTGCGCGGCTTCGTCGATGCCATCATGATGCGCGCCCAGCAGGCGATGGCGCTGAACAGCGGCGGGTACCTGCCGCCCGAGCATTTCGACCAGATCTTCAGCTCGCACGGCACGATCATGATCTTCTTCATGGCCATGCCGTTCATGACGGGACTGATCAACGTCATCGTGCCGCTGCAGATCGGCACCCGCGACGTGGCCTTCCCGTGGCTGAACGCCGTCAGCCTGTGGCTGAGCGCGGCCGGTGCGGCGCTGGTCATGGTTTCGCTGGTCATCGGCAAGTTCTCGACCGCGGGCTGGACCGGTTATCCGCCTTATTCGGGCATCGAATACAATCCCGGCGTCGGCGTCGACTACTGGATCTGGGCCATCCTGATATCCGGCGTCGGCTCGACCATGTCGGGCATCAACTTCATCGTGACGATCCTGAAGCGCCGCGCACCGGGCATGACCCTGATGCGCATGACGCCCTTCGTCTGGACCGCGCTCGTCGCCTCGGTCCTGATGGCCTTCGCCTTCCCGGCGATCACCGTGGCCTGCGGTCTCCTCGCCCTCGACCGCCTTGCCGGCATGCATTTCTTCACGAATGCAAACGGCGGCAACATGATGAACTACGTCAACCTGTTCTGGATCTGGGGCCATCCGGAGGTCTACATCCTGATCCTGCCGGCCTTCGGCATCTTCTCCGAGGTCGTGTCGACCTTCTCGCGCAAGCGCCTGTTCGGCTACGAATCGCTGGTCTACGCGACGGCGGCGATCGGCATCCTGTCCTTCACCGTCTGGCTGCACCATTTCTTCACCATGGGCTCCAGCGCCGGCGTCAACGCCTTCTTCGGCGTGATGACCATGATCATCGCCGTGCCGACCGGCGTGAAGGTGTTCAACTGGCTGCTCACCATGTATCGCGGCCGCATCGAGTTCCATCCGTCGATGATGTGGAGCATCGGCTTCATCGTGACCTTCGTGATCGGCGGCATGACCGGCGTGCTGCTGGCGATCCCGCCGGCCGACTTCCTGATGCACAACACGACCTTCCTGGTCGCGCACTTCCACAACATGATCATCCCGGGCGTGCTGTTCGGCTATCTCGCCGGCTACATGTACTGGTTCCCCAAGGCCTTCGGCTTCGCCTTCAACCGCGGCTGGGGCCTCGGTGCCTTCTGGTGCTGGATCATTGGCTTCTATCTCGCCTTCATGCCGCTCTACCTGCTCGGCCTGAAGGGCATGCCGCGCCGCATGGAGACCTACAACGACCCGACCTGGCAGCCCTACCTGCTGGTTGCCCTGTCCGGCGCCGTGGTCGTGCTCTGCGGTATCGGCTGCATGGTGATGCAGCTCTACGCCTCGCTCCGCGACCGCAACAAGACGCGCGACCTGACGGGCGATCCGTTCGACGGCCGCACGCTGGAATGGTCCACGTCTTCGCCACCGCCGCCGTACAATTTCGCGGTGATCCCGACGGTGAGCGACCGCGAGGCCTTCCTCGAGATGAAGGAGAAGGGCATCGCCTACCAGCGGCCGGCCCGCTACGAGGCGATCCGCATTCCGTCGAACACGCCGATCGGCGTGATCGTGGGCGCCTTCGGCTTCGTGCTGGGCTTCGCCATGGTCTGGCACATCTGGTGGCTGGTCCTGGCGGCCGGCGCGGTCGTGTTCGCGGCAGTGATCGTGCGCTCGTCCAATGACGACCAGGAATTCACCATGTCGGCCGCCGAGGTGAAGGCGATCGAGGACGAACGGTACCGACTTATGGGGAGCCGGCCATGAGCGCCGCCCACATGAGCGAGCACGAGCGCGAGGAGATCGAGACCCACGAGCAGCGGGCGTTCGGCTTCTGGCTCTACCTGATGGGCGATGCCGTGATCTTCGCCCTGCTGTTCGCGACCTACGCCATCATGATCCCCGGCACGGCCGGCGGTCCGACCGGCAAGCAGATCTTCGACCTGAACAATGCCGCCATCGAGACGGGATTGCTGCTGGTCTCCAGCATGACCTTCGGCTTTGCCAGCCTTCAGGTGAAGGCGGGCAATCGCGGCGCGGTTCTGGCGTGGCTCGCCATCACCTTCGTGCTGGGTGCCGCCTTCGTCTTCCTCGAGGTGCGGGAGTTCGCCGGCCTGATCGCCCAGGGTGCCGGTCCCGACCGCAGCGGCTTCCTCTCGGCGTTCTTCACGCTGGTCGGCACGCACGGCGTCCACGTCACCATGGGTCTGCTCTGGATCGTGATCCTGGGCGCCCAGGTCGCGCTCAAGGGGCTCACGATGCCGGTCGCCTCGCGGCTGCACCGGCTCGGCCTCTTCTGGCACTTCCTCGACATCGCCTGGGTCGGCATCTTCTCCATCGTCTATCTGCCGGGGCTGCTGTGATGGAACGTCCTCCGGAAACCACGCACGGCCTGCGCTCTTACCTGATCGGTTTCGTGCTGGCAGTCGTGCTGAGCGCCATCCCGTTCTGGCTGGTCTACACGCACGCCCTGCCGCCGCAGCGCACGCTGCTGGTCATCGGCATCGCCGCGGTGCTGCAGGTGCTGGTCCATCTGCGCTTCTTCCTGCACATCAACTTCACGACCACGCCGCGCGAGAACGTGCTGGCGCTGGTCTTCACCGCGCTGCTGCTCTTCATCATGGTGGGTGGCAGCTTCTGGATCATGTTCGACCTGCACGCCCGCATGGCGCTCTAGCCGGCCGCTTAATCGATGGCACAAGCCAAGTCGAAGATGACGCCGCTCCTTCGCTGGGAGTGGCTGGTCGGGCTGTCGCCGGTCGCGGCGACGATTCTGGCCTACCTCGCACTCACGAACCTGTCGCTGGAAGGCCCGGCGATCGGTTTCACCGCTGGCGTTCTCGACGGGCTGTGTGCCGCCGGGCTGCCGGCCCTCTGGTGCCGCGTGCCCAAGCCGGCGACGCTGCTGGCGGCCGTGCAGTTCCTGGCCTTCCTCTGGTTCATCCTGGCCTCGGCCTACATGTTCTGGCGGGTGCGCTTCGCGCCTAGTTATCCGAAGCCCCCGGCCTATATTCCCGGCTCGGCCTCTTTGTTCGAGATGGCGAGCTGGGGCGGCATCTGGCTGTTCATGCTGATCGGCGGCCAGATTTTCCCCTATCGTGGCCAGCCACTGGCCGAGCCCAGCCTGCTGTTCGCCATGCTGGGCCTCAGCCTGGCCATCCTCTCGCTGCGCATGCTGGCGGTCGCGCTGCGGTTCCGTACCTAGCGGCGTGCCGTGCCGAGACGCTTTTGAGTACTGCTCGGGAGCATCAGCCAAGATGAGGGACGATCAAGGCGACCGCTGACCAGAACAACGCCATATCGAGGCTCGAGAGCCGGCGCGGGTCACGATAGGTCTGAAGTGCCGCAACCGCTTCTTTGAGCTTGCAGCTCACGAGCCAGCGGAGGCTGATGATGGTGAGGCAGTGCAGCATGCCTAAAGCGACCATCAGGGGGTTGCGGCGAAGCTGCGGATGGCCAGCAGAGGATCTTGGGAGTGCTTTGCCGCCAAGAGGCAAACAACCATGCTGGCCATGCAAAACCCAAAGCTACGCGCGTTGGATTGGCGTATCGGTCTTTCTGACCAGAGTCGCAGCTTCGCCGCGATACTCTGCGCCTCTGATTCCGGCAGCCTTGGCCCGCGACTCAAGTTGCGAGCACGCGGCGCGTGGCCGGAGTGGAGACGGTGTCGAACATCGAAGTCTCCCTTGAGGAAGACGCGGTCAGACAAAGTCCGAGCGAAGGCAGCTGCGCGATTCTGGCTAGAGGGCGGAGAACAGCGCGAGCGGGGCTTTGACGCTTCACTTCTACGCCACCGACTGAGAAGGACCGGGCGCCAGTACCAGGCGGCTTGCGCTGTGGTCGAAGCCAATCACGGTGAGTCCCGCAGCCGAGGCACTGTCGCAGATCGAAGCAAAACCTCCCGAGCAGGTACAATCGCGCCCTTCGACGACGATTCGGCCACGGCTTCTGGTCCGGCGGCGCGCGGCACGCAAAGCGTCGTCGAGCTCGGCGTCGCCCGTGACGTCGACGATCCAAGCGAGGTCAGCCGCTTCGCCGTCGGGCGAGGCAGTGCCGGGGCGCAGGCTGCGGACGCAGGCACAGTCGCGCTTCATGAGAGCCAGCACATGGGGCAACGTGTGATGCCCGATGACGGCGACATGCGCCGCCGGGCCGAGATGCACCACGGCGAGCACGCGGTCGACGAGATCGCCGGACACGGACGGAGGTTCTTCGATTACCTTCAATGGTTCGGTCGTCATGGCGTTTCCTTCAGCATTGGCATCGAGTTCGAGTACGGAGCGCAGCCGAGGCAGCGGCGGCAGGTGAGGCGGTGGCCAGGGTTGTTGGAACCGTTCGCGATCACCGTCTGATTGCTTCCGGTGCCCTCAGTGATATCGGCCTAAGGATCACGTGCAGAAGGCACCGAGATGATCAGGGCAAGCCCGCCTACCGCGGCGCCGTGGGAGATCAGTGAAGGTGGAGGCATGGGGTTTGCTGACTGGGCGCATAACTAAGCGGCCGGTCATCGGAATTCGAGAAGGATCGCAACGCTTGCGCATAGGTTCGGCATAGGGGGCGGCCAGATCGGAAACTCGGGAGGGCGTGGCAATGGAAGCGTTGACGCCGGGTGGGGACGTCAAACAGGCGATCGATGGCAGCTGGCTCGCACTCTACGGGAGGTGGACGCTTGCTGAGACTGCAAGCGTCCTGTTCTCTTTGAGTGGACTTGGCGGTTGGCATGTAAAGCGCTTGCCCGCGGGCGCTGATCAGAAGGTCTTGGCGATGCCGAGGATGACGCGGCTGGCGCAGTTCTGGGTGCCGAGGCAGTCCTGAACGCTGAGGTTGGTCCCGGTGTAGACGGCGGAGAGGTCGAAGCCGTAGACGGAGACGACGAGGCCGAGCTGCCAGTCCCAGTAGTTGTCGTTGGGAATGCCGTAGTTGATGTTTCGCTCGACATACTGGTTGCCGATCGTGCCGAAGGCCTTGAAGGCCACGTTGTCGTTCACGTGGATGAACGGCAGCGGCACGGTGACGGAAGCCCACTTGTACCAGGCGTTGCCGGAGTTCGCGAAGAAGTTGGGGCTGTAGCGCACGGCGGCGCTGACCTGGGCGACGCCGAAATCATAGCCGGCGACGAGGCCGAACTCGTTGAAGTCGTAGAACAGGCTCGAGGGCGCGCTGAGGTAGTTGTAGCGGATGTAGCCCAGATCGAAGGTGAGCTTGTCGTCCATCAGCTTGAGCTTGAGGCCGGTCAGCACGTCGATCTCGGCGGTGGTGCCGGTTCCGGGGAAGTTCACGTTGGAGCCCCAGGCGCCGAGATAGGCGCTCAGCGGGATCTTTTCGCTGACGGTGGGGGTCTCGTAGCCGAAGGCGGCCTGGACGGCGACCTGGCGCTGGGTCTGGGAGATACCGCGATAGGAGTAGTCGTTCAGGACGGCGAAGCCCGCGGTGAACGTGCCGCCCCACGGGGCCTTCCAGCTCTCCTTTTCCGGGGGAGCCGAGGTCGCCGGATCGGGTGTACCCTGAGCCGTCTGCTGATCCCGCGTGACCGTCACGGTCTGCGGATCTGGCCTGTCCTGCGCGTACGAAGCGCTCGATACGATCATCGCAATCATCGAGATCAAGCTTCTGCCGATCATCCTTTGTCTCCCCTGATGTCGGCGGCACAGAACTCCGTCCACGCCTAGGAAATCCAGAAGAGTGACGAGGGAAACCCATAGGATTCCCATAAAGACGGAAACGACTGCCGACGGCAGACGGGCCTCTTGATGAAGCTGTTCAGGGGCTTGAGAGCGAGGCGCCGCAAATTCCTATGAATTTCCTATGCCGGCGGCGCGCCTGCCGGCTCGAAATCCTATGCCTGGAACGCCTCCTATGCGGCCGAAGGAGACTTCCATGCTCGACATCCTGTTCTTCGGCGGCGGACTCGTCCTGTTCTGCCTGCTGATCGCCTACGAACGCCTGTGCCACAGGCTGTGAGGCGATCATGAGCTTCGACTATCTGCTCGGCGGCGGCCTTGCCGCCCTTCTGCTCGTCTATCTGACGGTCGCGCTGGCGCGGCCGGAGAAGTTCTGAGGCGGTCATGACTCTCAATGGCTGGGCGCAGATCGCGCTCTTCTGCGGCCTCGTGCTGCTGCTCACACGGCCGCTGGGCGGCTATCTCGACAACGTCATGGCGGGACGGCGCACCCTGCTGTCGCCGGTGCTGCGGCCGGTAGAGCGCGGCTTCTACCGTCTTGCCGGCATCGATCCGTCGGAGGAACAGAGCTGGTGGGTCTATGCCCGCGCAATGGTCGTGTTCCACATCGTGGGCTTCGCCTTCCTCTATCTGCTGCTGCGCGTTCAGGATCTGCTGCCTCTCAATCCGCAGGGCATGTCCGCCGTGGCGCCCGACCTTGCGGGCAACACCGCCGTGAGCTTCCTGACAAACACCAACTGGCAGAACTACGGCGGCGAGACGACCATGAGCTATCTCTCGCAGATGGCCGGCCTCTCGGTTCAGAATTTCCTCAGCGCGGCCACCGGCATTGCGCTGGCCGTGGCGCTGGTCCGCGGCTTCGCGCGCGCCGAGTCGAAGGGTATCGGCAACTTCTGGGCCGACATGGTGCGCGTCACGCTCTACGTACTGCTGCCCCTCTGCCTGCTGCTGACGGTGTTCTACGTCTGGCAAGGCGTGCCGCAGAACCTGTCCTCCTATGTCGAGGCCACGACCGTCGAGGGTGCCAAACAGACCATCGCGCAGGGCCCGGTGGCCTCGCAGCTCGCCATCAAGATGCTGGGTACCAATGGCGGCGGCTTCTTCAACGCCAACTCCGCGCACCCTTACGAGAATCCGACGGCGCTCTCGAACCTCGTGCAGATGCTGTCGATCTTCGTGATCGGCGCGGCGCTGACCAACCTGTTCGGCCGCGCCGTCGGCGACGAGCGCCAGGGCTGGGCGATCCTGGCCGCCATGAGCGTGCTGTTCCTGGCGGGCGTGGTCGTCTGCTACTGGGCCGAGGCGGGCGGCAATCCGCTGATCGGCGCGCTCGGTGTCGACAATGCCGCCGGCAACATGGAAGGCAAGGAAGTGCGTTTCGGCGCGCCTCTGTCGGCCCTGTTCGCGGTCATCACGACCGCCGCTTCATGCGGCGCCGTCAATGCCATGCACGACAGTTTCATGCCGCTCGGTGGCATGATCCCGCTGATCAACATGCTGCTGGGCGAGATCATCATCGGCGGCGTCGGCGCCGGCCTCTACGGCATGCTGCTGTTCGCCGTCCTGGCGATCTTCCTCGCCGGCCTGATGGTCGGCCGGACGCCGGAATATGTCGGCAAGAAGATCGAGTCGCGCGAGGTCAAGTTCACCATGCTGGCAATCCTGTGCGTGCCGCTGGCCGTGCTGGGCTTCACGGCGCTGGCCGTGGTGGTGCCGGCGGGCCTCGCGGGCCCGGCCAACGCCGGCCCGCACGGCTTCAGCGAGATCTTCTATGCCTATACGTCTGCCGCGGCGAACAACGGCAGCGCCTTCGGCGGCCTGACCGGCAACACCGTCTTCTACAACGGCACGCTTGCCGTCGCGATGATGGTCGGCCGCTTCGCCATCATCATCCCGATGCTGGCCGTGGCCGGTGCGCTGGCCGCCAAGCGCAAGGCGGCGGCCTCGGCCGGCACCTTCCCGACCCACGGTCCGCTGTTCGTCGGCCTGCTGGTCGGCGCGGTGCTGATCGTCGGCGGTCTCACCTTCCTGCCGGCCCTGGCCCTCGGCCCCATCGTCGAGCACTTCGCCATGCTCGCCGGCACGCTGTTCTAACGAGGCTTCATCATGAGCAAGCGCGACAAATCGCAGTCCCTGTTCGACCCTGCGATCCTGAAACCCGCCCTGCTGGGCAGCCTCACCAAGCTCGACCCGCGCGAGCTGGTGAAGAACCCGGTGATGTTCACCGTCGAGATGGTGGCGCTGGCGGCCACCGTCCTCACCGTGCGCGACGTCGCGACCGGCGTCGCGGGCAGCGGTTTCCAGATCCAGATCGTCGCCTGGCTGTGGATCACCGTCCTGTTCGCCACCTTCGCCGAGGCGGTCGCCGAGGGCCGCGGCAAGGCGCAGGCCGACACGCTGCGCCGCATGCGCAGCGAGACCATGGCGAAGGTGTTGCTGGGGGTGGGCGACACGTTCGAGCCGCGCCGCGCCCACACGCTCAAGGTCGGCGAGAAGGTACTGGTCGAGGCCGGCGACCTCGTGCCCGGTGACGGCGAGATCATCGAGGGCGTGGCCACCATCGACGAATCGGCCATCACCGGCGAATCCGCCCCGGTCATCCGCGAGGCCGGCGGCGACCGCTCGGCCGTCACCGGCGGCACGCGCGTCCTGTCGGACCGGATCAAGGTCCGCATCACCGCGGAGGAGGGATCGAGCTTCCTCGACCGCATGATCGCCCTGGTCGAAGGCGCCGCGCGTCAGAAGACGCCCAACGAGCTGGCGCTCAGCGTCCTGCTGGCGGGCCTCACCCTGATCTTCGTTCTGGCGGTGGTGACCATCCCCAGCTTCGCGACCTATGCCGGCGGCGCGGTTTCCGTCGTCGTGCTGATCGCGCTGTTCGTCACCCTGATCCCCACGACCATCGGCGCGCTGCTGTCGGCCATCGGCATCGCCGGCATGAACCGGCTGGTGCGCTTCAACGTGCTGGCGACGTCCGGCCGCGCCGTCGAGGCGGCGGGCGACGTCGACACGCTGCTGCTCGACAAGACCGGCACGATCACCCTGGGCAACCGCCACGCCACGCAGTTCATCCCGGTGGCGGGCGTGACCGAGGACGAGGTGGCGCAGGTGGCCCAGCTCGCCAGCCTGGCCGACGAGACGCCGGAGGGACGGTCGATCGTCGTGCTGGCCAAGGAAAAATACGGCCTGCGCGGTGTCGACGTGGCGGAGCTGCACGCGAAGTTCGTGCCCTTCACGGCCCAGACACGCATGAGCGGCGTCGACCATGAGGGCGCGGTCATCCGCAAGGGTGCGATCGAATCGGTGATCGAGCATGCCCGCTCGCTCGGCATCACGCCGCCGGTCGACGAGGTGACCCGTATCGCCACGACCATCGCCAAGGAGGGCGGCACGCCGCTCGGTGTGTCGCGCAACGGTCGCATCCTGGGCGTGGTCTATCTCAAGGACATCGTGAAGGGCGGCATCCGCGAGCGCTTCGCCGAGCTTCGCGCCATGGGCATCCGCACCGTAATGATCACCGGCGACAATCCGCAGACCGCAGCCGCGATCGCCGCCGAAGCGGGCGTCGACGACTTCCTCGCGCAGGCGACCCCGGAGGCCAAGCTGCACCTGATCCGCGAGGAGCAGGCCAAGGGCAAGCTGGTCGCCATGTGCGGCGATGGCACCAACGATGCGCCGGCGCTCGCCCAGGCCGATGTCGGTGTCGCCATGCAGACCGGCACCAACGCCGCGCGCGAGGCCGGCAACATGGTCGATCTCGACAGCGATCCGACCAAGCTCATCGAGATCGTGGCCATCGGCAAGCAGCTGCTGATGACGCGCGGTGCGCTCACGACGTTCTCGATCGCCAACGACGTGGCGAAGTACTTCGCCATCATCCCGGCGATGTTCATCGCCTTCTATCCGCAACTCGGCGTGCTGAACGTCATGGGCCTGGCGACGCCGCAGAGCGCCATCCTGTCTGCCATCATCTTCAATGCCCTGATCATCGTGGCGTTGATCCCGCTCGCCCTGCGCGGCGTGCAGTACCGACCGAGCGGTGCGGCGGCCCTGCTGCGGCGCAACCTGCTCGTCTATGGAATCGGCGGCCTCGTCGTGCCCTTCGTCGGCATCAAGCTGATCGACGTTGTGGTCTCGGCGGCCGGCCTCGCCTGAAGGAGATCGTCATGCTTCGTCATTTACGCGCTTCCCTCGTCATGCTGGTCCTGATGACCGCGCTGCTGGGCATCGCCTATCCGCTCGCCATGGTCGGCGTCGCCGGCGCGGCCTTCCCCGGCCAGGCCGCCGGCTCGCTGGTCGAGAAGGACGGCAAGGTCGTCGGATCGACGCTGATCGGCCAGTCCTTCACCGGCGAGGGTTATTTCCACGGCCGACCCTCGGCCACGACCGATACCGATCCGGCCGATTCAACCAAGACCGTCGCCGCGCCCTACAACGCGGCCAGTTCGGCGGGCTCGAACCTGGGGCCGACCTCCAAGGCCCTGATCGACCGCGTCAAGGAGGACGCCGACAGGCTCGGCAAGGGCGTGCCGGTCGACCTGGTCACGACCTCCGGCAGCGGTCTCGATCCGCACGTCTCGCCCCAGGCGGCATCCTGGCAGGTCGCCCGCGTTGCCAAGGCGCGGGGGCTGCCGGAAGCCCAGGTCCAGGCGCTGGTGGCGCAGCACACCGAGGGCCGCATGTATGGCCTGCTGGGCGAGCCGCGGGTCAACGTGCTGCAACTCAACCTCGCCCTCGACGCGCTGGCCAAGCGGTGACAATGATCGGCTTGAATGCCCGCGACCGCTGACGAACTCCGGCCCTCGCCCGACGCGCTCCTGAAGGCGGCGGAAAAGGAGTCGCGCGGCAAGCACAAGATCTTCCTTGGCGCCGCGCCGGGCGTCGGCAAGACCTGGGAGATGCTGTCGGCGGCGCACCGGCGCCTGCGCGAGGGGACCGACGTGGTGGTCGGCGTCGTCGAGACCCACGGCCGCGTCGAAACCGAGGCCCAGCTCAAGGGGCTGGAGATCCTGCCGCGCCGCATCGTCGAGTATCGCGGCAGAACGCTGGAGGAGATGGACCTCGACGCTATCCTGAAGCGGCGGCCGGCGCTGGTCCTGGTCGACGAGCTCGCCCACACCAACGCCGAGGGCAGCCGTCATCCCAAGCGCTACCTCGACGTCGAGGAGCTGCTGGGCGCCGGCATCGACGTCTATTCGACCCTGAACGTCCAGCATATCGAGAGTCTCAACGACGTGGTGGCGCGCATCACGCGCATCCGCGTGCGCGAGACCGTGCCGGATCGCGTGGTCGATGCGGCCGACGAGGTCGAGCTGATCGACCTGACGCCGGCCGATCTGATCGCCCGCCTCAGCGAGGGCAAGGTCTATGTCCGTGACCAGGCCCAGCGTGCGCTGCGGCACTACTTCTCGCCGGGCAACCTGACGGCCCTGCGCGAGCTGGCGTTGCGCCGTACCGCCGTCCGCGTCGACGAGCAGATGCGCAGCTACATGCGCGAGCATGCCATCGCCGGCCCGTGGGCGGCGGGCGAACGCGTGATCGTCTGCCTGGATCCCGGGCCGGGTGCCGCCAATGCCGTGCGCGCCGCCAAGCGCAGTGCCGATGCGCTCGATGCCGAGCTGATCGCGCTCTATGTCGAGACCGACCGGCATGCGATCCTGTCGGAGGCCGAGCATGCACGTCTCGCCGAGGCGATGCGGCTGGCGGGCCAGCTCGGCGCGGAGGTCGTGACGGTGCCCGGCCATTCCGTGGTCGAGGAGATCGTGGCCTTCGCGCGCTCGCGCAATGCGACACGCGTCGTCGTCGGCAAGTCGCGGCGCTCGCGCTGGTTCGAGTTGCGCCATGGCTCCGTGGTCGACGAGCTGGTGCGTTCCGGCGCGGGCCTTGCCGTCGAGGTCGCGCCGCAGGCCGAGGACCAGCAGGCGGTCGCGCCACGGGACTGGCTGCGCGACGTGCCGCTGTCGCCGGGTCCCTATCTCGAAGGCGCGCTGGCGGCGGCTGCGGCGACGGCGGCCGGCGTGCTGATCGACCGGCTGATCGTGCTGCCCAACATTTCGCTGGTCTACGTGCTGCCGGTTCTCTTTTCGGCGGCGCGGCACGGGCTGGTGCCGTCGCTTTGGGTTTCGGCGCTGAGCGTCGCCTGCTTCAACTTCTTCTTCCTGCCGCCGCTCTATCAATTCACCATCGCCGACCCCGCCAATGTGATGGCGCTGGTCCTGTTCGTCATCGTGGCGATCATCGCGAGCGCACTGGCGGCGCGGACGCGCACGCAGGCCGAATCGGCGCGACGCGAGGCACGGACCACCGCCGGGCTCTATGCCTTCAGCCGCAAGATCGCGGGCGTCGTCGACCTCTATGATCTGCTGTGGATCGTGGTCTCGCATTTGGCGCGCCTGCTGAAGGCGGAGATCGTCGTGCTGATGCCGGAGGAAGGGCAGCTCACGACCCGCGCGGCCTTCCCGCCGGACGGGGCGCTGAGCGAACCCGACCTCGCTGCCGCGCGCTGGTCATGGGATGCCGACCGGCCAGCCGGACGCGGCACCGATACGCTGCCGGGCGGACGCTGGCTGTTCCTGCCGATCCGCACCAGCCGCTCTGCCATCGCCGTGATCGGCGTGTTGCCCAGCAAGGACGGCCATGAACTCACGGCAGGCGAGCGCCGGCTTCTCGAAGCGGTGGGCAGCCAGGCCGCGGTGGCCATCGAACGCGTGACCCTGGCGGAGGACATCGACCAGGCGCGACTGGGCGCCGAGCGCGAGCGTCTGCGCTCTGCCATGCTGACTTCGGTCTCGCACGACCTGCGCACGCCGCTCGCCTCGATCATCGGCGCGCTCTCCAGCCTGCGAAGCTTCGGCGAGCGCTACGATACGTCCGCGCGCGAGGAGCTGCTGGCGACGGCGCAAGGCGAGGCCGAGCGGCTCGACCGCTTCGTCGGCAACCTTCTCGACATGACGCGCCTCGATGCCGGCGCCATCGTTCCCAGACGCGAGGCCGTCGAGGTGGGCGACCTCGTCTCGACCGCGCTGCGTCGGGCAGCGCCGCTGTTGGCCGGGCATCAGGTCTCCAGCATGGTGCAGCCGGACCTGCCAACACTGTCGCTCGATTTCGTGCTGGCCGAGCAGGTCCTGTTCAATCTGCTCGACAACGCGGCCAAGTACTCCGGTCCCGGCGGCCGCATCGCCGTCCAGGCGAAGCGGGAAGGCAGCCGGGTCGAGATCCTGGTTCGGGACGAGGGGCCGGGACTTGCCGAAGCCGATCTCGACCGTATCTTCGACAAGTTCTATCGCGCCGAGTCGGGCGATCGTCGCCGGGCCGGCACGGGCTTGGGGCTCGCCATCGCCCGCGGTTTCGTCGAGGTCATGGGCGGCACGCTCACGGCGCACAACAGGGGCGATCGCAGCGGTGCGGAGTTCATGGTGAGTTTTCCGGTGTCCTCGAATGATGGCTGACGGTGCTGCGATACTGATCGTCGAGGACGAGCCGCCGATCCGCCGGCTGCTGCGCACGACGCTGGCGGCGCACGACTATCGCATTCTGGAGGCGTCTTCGGGTGCGGAGGCGCTGCAGGCGATGCGTCATCATCGGCCCGACCTGGTGCTGCTCGATCTCGGCCTGCCCGACCGCGACGGGCTCGAGCTGATCGCAGAGATTCGCAAGCTCGCGCCTGTGCCCATCGTGGTGCTGTCGGGACGCGGCGAGGAGGCTGCCAAGGTGGCGGCCCTCGATTCCGGCGCCGACGACTATGTCACCAAGCCGTTTGGCGCCGAGGAGCTGATGGCGCGCCTGCGCGCGGCTCTGCGACATCGGCTGCAGGAGCAGGGGGCGGAGCGCAGCTTCGCCAGCGGCACCCTCAAGGTCGACCTGGTGCGACGGCTGGTCGAGCGCGACGGCGAGGCGGTGAAACTATCGCCCAAGGAGTACGACATCCTCGAGCAGCTCGCGATCCACGCCGGTAAGGTGCTGACGCATCGCCACCTGCTGCGTGAGGTCTGGCGCGACGAGGCCGTCGACCCGCAATATCTGCGCGTCTACATCCGCCAGCTTCGCCAGAAGATCGAAACCGATCCGGCCTCACCGCAGCATGTGCTCACCGAGCCGGGCGTGGGCTATCGGCTGGTCTGAGTGACCTTTGCGCCTTTCTAGAAAGCGCACTCCGAGCGCATGGCCGGTGAGATCGGATCGGCGGGCATGGTGAGCTTGCAGTGATAATCGAACGCGGCGCGATAGGGTGCCGCGATGCGTCCCTTGGCCTGGATCGGCAACACCACACGGCCACCGCGACGGTCGATCTGCTGGCGGCCGTAGCCGATGTTGGTGCCGTCGGGGAAGTAAGCGTCGAAGAAGGAGTGACCGGCCGTCGAAGTGAACTCGACGGTCAGCACGGCGCCGGCAAGGCACTCGAAGCGCGGGCCGCTCTTCAGCACGCCGGTCTCAGTGTTTTTTCCCGCCGGGCCTGAGACGGTCCAGTTCGAAGTAGAGCCCGTCTTCGAAGTCTCCGCCTTGAGCACACCGCAGGCGAGGTTGGTCGGCGGTGGCGGCGCGCTTGCGGGTTTTGCTGTCTGTGCCTGCGCCGGTCCGGCGAGGAGCGCCGCCGTCACCGGCAGCAAGAGACTCAACTTCATTTGGGGAGACCGTCCAGCGCCTTCTTCGCATCGGCATCGTTCTGTGCCGCCGCCTGTTGTAGCCAAACCCTGGCCTTCGTCACATCGGCGGCAAGACCGGCACCGCCCTTGGCGAGCAACAGGCCGAGCTTGCGTTGCGCTTCCGCGAGGCCGGTCAGCGCGGCGCGCTCGTACCAGTCGGCGGCCTGGGCGCCGTCGTGCGGGAAACCGGCCCTGGTGGGCTGGGTGGGATCGTAGAAGGACGCCAGTTCGAGCTGCGCGGCGGCGCTGCCCTGCTCGGCGGCCTGCCGATAGATCAGGAAGGCGGCGGCACCATCGCCGGCCTTGGCGAATTCCTGGGCCTTGGCCAGCATCGCGTCCGGCGCGGGCTTGGTCGCGAGATACTCGGCGACGATCTCACGCACCGACTTTGCCGCCGGCTGCAGGGGCGTCGGCGTGGCGGGAGGCGCCGTGGCGACGACGGGCTCCGGCGGGTTGAGATGGTTGGTCCAGTAGTAGTAGCCGCCGCCGACCGCCAGCAGCACGAAGACGGCCGCGATCATCCATCGCGTCGCGCCGGAGCGCTTCGGCATGTCGGCCATCGGATCGCGCGCCGCCCGCAAGTCGGGACGCGGCGGTGGGGGAGGCGGCGGCTCGGGCGCGATCTCCAGCGGCGGCGGCAGTTCCGGCTCGGGCGGCGGCGCCGGTTGCTGGCGGCGGCGCAGGCGTACTGTGTCGTCGTAGGTGCCGGAGGCGCCGGCGGCGCCCGAGGTCAGCATCGCGGGCCAGGCCACGACCGTCGTGCCGACGACGCCGATGTCGGGCTCGCGCACGCGCAGGCGGATCGTGGCGATACCGGCCAGCCGGTCGCAGATCTCGGGGCCGAGGTGGAATTCCAGCACTTCGCCGCGGCGCGTCACCTCGTCGGGCATCAGCCAGGTCTCGGTGCGCCGCCAGCCATCGTCGGCCAGATGCGTGTCGGGACCTTGCTGTCGCTGGATCGAGATCGTTAGGCCGTCCGGCGCGGCGTCGAGTTCGCTGACGCGCAGCAGCGCGTGGCCGGGTTCCGGCAGCGGGGCAATGGTCGCGCGAACGGGCATCGAAGGTCCTTAAGCCGCCACGGTGCGCAGGATGGCGCCCAGACGGTCGTTCTGCTCGGGCGTGATCTCGCGGCCACCTTCATAGCCGACATTGTCCATCGCAAGCTGCAGGAACGCGCGCATCCAGTCCTTGCAATAGTCGGCGTAGATCGGCGCCGGATTCTCGCTGAGCTGCGGGATGCCATCGATCATGATCGTCGGCTGCTCGAAGACGCGGCGGAGTGGCGCATTGGGCGGCAGGCCGGGCCGCTGGTCGAGCGGCAGCTTGTCGAAGCCCAGCGCGCTCACATAGCCGTTCAGCGCCGAGGAGGCCGTGCGAACCTGCCGCTCGGCGATCTCTTCCCACTTGGCATTGGCGGCGTTCTCCAGCGCGCGCACCTCGTGAGAGAGCTGGTCGATCAGCTTCAGGCGATGGGCGCCCACGATCAGCTCGTCGATCAGCCAGCCGAGATGCTGGCGGTCGACACCGTAGTGCGACAGCGCCTTCTCGTCGGCGCCGACGCGGCGCATGTTCTCCAGCCAGTATTCCGCGGCCTCGCGGGCGAAGCGATCGGCACGGTCCTCGATCACACCGGCCGGTGGCGCCGTGCGGCCCGGGTCCTCGCCGAAGACGTCGGCGAAGATCGCGCTGATGTCGACGGCAGCACCGGTCGACTGCGCGGCGGCGGCATGCGGCTTGCTGCCGTTTGCGCCGTCGTCGGACGGACGTGCCGTGGCGATGCGGAAGTAGATCTCGCGCAGGGCCGTGTCGGCGATCTGCAACGCTGCGACCAGCTCGCCGAAGAGCTGCTGCTGGATGACGTTGGCCAGGCCGCGCAGCACCGTGTGGACGAGGTCGCGCTTCTTGGCGCGGGCATCGCCGTCGGAGGCGCTGTGGAAGCCGGCCAGCCGGTCGACCAAACGGCGGAGCTGGACGTCGAGCTGGCCGCGCACCTGGGCGCGCTTGATCGCGGGATCGCAGACCGGGATCAGGCTCTTCACCAGATGCGCCACGCCGCCGTCGTTGGCGCGGAAAGCTTCGTCCCAGGCCAGGGCCGGATCGGCGAAGTGGCGGCGCACATCCTCGTTCTCGACGAAGTGGCGGCGCAGCTCGCCAGCGCGCTGGGCGAAGCTGTCGGCGATGCCGACCTCGCGGCCGCCGTCATAGTCCATCAGCCGCTCGTCGATGACGGTCGGATTGCGCAGCCAGAAGCTGTTGTCGAACGGCTTGCCGTTCCAGTTCAGCGGCCACTCGCCGCGGAAGTTGTTGACCAGCGAATTGCCGAGACGCGCGCTCCAGCGCAGGCGGCGCGATTCCTCGGTCTCGCCGGCCTTCTGCTCGAACTCGCGGTCCATCTTGGTCAGCACGAGGAACAGCGCGTTCTTCTGCCTGGCGCGGTCAGCCGGCGTGGCGCCGATCGTCTGGTCGATCCACGCTGTCATCATGTCGGAGAGATCGCGGACTTCCTGGTTGCCGTCGGGGATGCAAAGCAGGATGGCGCTGAGTTCGCGTTCGGCCGAGTAGCGCTGGAAGAGATAGGCGACCTTGCCGCGCAGCAGCAGCTCGCGCAGCGGGTTGGCCCCCTCGGCGACGCCCTTGGTCTTGGCGACGTCATCGAGGTTGGCGAGCTTCAGACGCGAGCGGGCGCCGGGGAAGTCCAGAAGATCGGTGTGATCGAAGAAATCCCACGGCTTCTCGTCGATCGCGACGTTCAGCTCTGCGGTGAGCGCGCAGACCAGCGAGCGCGGCAGCCGCGCGTCGGGTGAGTTGCGACCGTCGGCCTGCTTGGGCCGCACCCGCAGCGGATCGTCGTCGTCGGCGCCGAGGCGGTCGAGCGTCAGCACGTCGACGATGCTTTTCTCGCGCGGGATCAGCGCGTCCATGCCCAGCAGCGCTTCGGGCGCGTGGCTGAGCTTCTGCAGCCCGTCATAGAGCGTGAGATAGAGGTCGGTGAAGGGCTGAAAGTCGTACCAAAGGACCGACCAGAGCCTGGCGCGGTCGTGGCCCGACAGGCGCGGCGCCAGATCGATGGCTTCGCGCCAGAAGTCGGTGCGCAGCTCGGCGGTGACGCCCGCGAAGAACGTGTCGAAATACTCGATCAGGTCGAGCACGTCGTCGGACTCGAGGTCGCCGACCGGCGCGGGATGCGCCTTGGCGCGCAGTTCGGTGAGGCGCTTGCGGATCGCCGCGCCATCGGGGCCGACGAACTCGGCCTTCTGGTGATCGAAGTCGAGCAGGAACGAGTTGCCCAGGATCTTCACGATGTCGGTCTGCGTCAGCAGCCGCACCCGCACCGGGAATTCGGCCGAGCCGTCGCTGAGGCCCAGGCCAAAGCGGGTGACGAGGCCGGTCGACTCGCGATTGCCCGGCGGGTTGATCTCGCGCAGGAAGTCGTAGGTCTTGTCGGCGAAGCGCGCCTGCAGCGGGTGGCCGCCGCGGCTCGCCAGGATCGAGACGAGGTACGACTTGCCCGCCTGGCTGGGGCCGAACACGCCCACGCACATGCGGCGTCGCGCGGCGCGCGCCAGCTTGCGGCTCTGGTTGCGAACCTTCTGCAGTTCGCTCACCAGCGACGGCGCCTGCTGCGCCACGGTCGGCGACTGCTCCGCCGCGCTCCGCAGCCACGCCACGCCCTCGCTCGCGGCGACGGCCAGCGCCTCGCAGTCCTGGGCCAGCTTGAGATCGACTGTGTCCATGATCTTTCCGGAGGTCCCTTAACCTGTCTTGAGCATGCCGGTGTCGAGCCAGTAGCCCTCACGGCGCGGCAATGTCTGCAGGCGGAGAGTCAGACGATCGAGCGCGACGGCGCGGCCGTCGCGATTGGTCACCTGACGCAGACGGAAACGTTCGACATCCCCCGAATCCTTGTCCTTGGGCTTCACCCGGGCGAGGGCGATCCGGAACGGCGTCTCGCGCGCGTGGCGCTCGGCATATTCGGGCTTGGCGAACTCCAGCGCGTAGAGCCGCGCCGCCGGCCACCGCACCAGGTCGAGCTGGCGAGCGCCGAGCCACATGGGGCCGCGGAACTCGAAGGCGATCTCCGGCAGCTCGTATTCGCGATTGTCGAGATCGACGTCGCGATAGACGAGATCTTCCTTCTGCAGGCGGCCGCCGCCGTCGAGCTTGCCGATGAACCGGGCGATGCTCTTGGAGCGCAACAGGTCGGACCGGAAGGAGAAGTCCGGAAGTTGCGATTGCGCCAGCGCGGCGATCATCGCGCCGACGGCGACCGTCGTCTTCGGGTCCTCGACTCGCAGGCGCGCGTCGCGGAAGGGATACCAGGCGCCGACGCGATATTCATGCAGCGAGATCACGCGCTCCGGCGGCAGCGGCAGCAGCTCCATCACCAGCGCGCGGATGCCGGGCAGGCGCGAAGGCCGGCCCGACAGGAGCAGCACGTCGCAATCGTAGGCATGGACGATCTCGGCGAGCGGCGCCAGCACGCGGCCCATCTCGGCCCGCACCGTCTTGTCGAGGCCCGGCAGGTCGACCGGGAAGACGACGGTGCGAAGGTCGAAGTGCTGGGCGCCGCGCTTGCGCGCCGCCTCGTTCACGAAGGTGACGACTTCGTCCGACGGCTTGGCGCCGCCGGGGAAGAAGGTCTCGTAGGCGCGTGGCTCGGCGGCGACGACGCCGGAGGTCGGGTCGTAGGTCTCGGCCGCGCGCAGGAACTCGAGCGCGATCGGCTGGGCGATCTGCAGCGCGAACTGCTGGCGCAGGTTGCGCTGGATCACGTCCTCGCCGCCGCGATCGCCACCCACCAGCTCGGCCATCAGGTCGCCCGGATTGGCGATACCCGCGGTGCGCAGCGCCGCCTCGATCGGCGGCAGCACATGGCCCTGCACGACGCGCAGCAGGATATCGTCTCCCGCCACATTGAAGCCCTCGCGAAACTTCTGTTCCGGGAACAGCGTCACCGACGTGCCCGCGCCTTCGAGTCGGTAGGAGTTGATGATGAGATCGGTCGTGCCGCCGCCCACGTCGATGCTGGCGATGTTGAGCACGTCCTCGGGCGGCTTGCCGCGCGGCTTGCGCGTGATCTGGAAGAAGCGACGGGCATCGCCGCCGAAATTGCGGGCGACCTCGGTGTAGAGATAGACGAGTTGGGTACAGCTCGCCTCGTCCCAGTCGGTGAGCACGCGCGGTGCCGGCGCCGCCGGATCGTCGAGCTTCCAGCCCATCATCATCCAGACGAGGTCGCGGGCGGCCTCGGCGCGCTTGCGGAAGATCAGCCGCTCGGCGAGCGGCATGCCGGTCGGCAGGGTGAGCACGATGCGGCGCAGGCGGCGCGGCGTCTCGGCATGGGCGCGCCGGCCGCGCTGCTGCGGCGAGTTCATCAAGGTGAGCGCCTGCAGCAGCACTTCGGTGAGCACGAACGTCATGACCGAGGAACGTGAGTAAAGCGGCTCGAAGACCGGCAGGTGATCTGCGGAATCGGCGTCGGCATCGACCAGGTGCAGCGGCTCGCCCTTTTGGTTGACGAGCTGGGCCATCGGCCCGGCGGCGGCCGGCATTGCGGTCTGGTCCTGGGCGTAGGCCACGTTGAATCGCCATTCGCGGGTCTGCGCTTCCTCGTCCCACAGATAGCGCTTCGGGCTCGACATGCCGGTATTGCCCTCGGTGCCGCGCCGGCGTGCGGCCAGCCGCGTCGCCTCGGGACCGACGCGCGTCATGGTCGGCCAGACGAAGGCATCGGCACGACCGCCGAGCCGCGAGAGATGGTTCTTGCCGAACCACGCCTGGGCGAATTCGACCCTCGATTCGAAGGGGCGCGTGTGCACGACCTCGGGATGCGACAGGTCGCGGAGTGCAAGCTCGTAGGAATCGTTCAGGTTGACGCCCAGCTCGCCCGCCGCCTCGATCAGCAGGCCGCAGGTGCGCGAGTTGCCGACGTCGAGCACGAGGTCGACCTCGATCGCGCCGCGGCCCGGCCGCTCGGCATCGCCGACCAGCTTGACCGGCGGGAAGTGTGCGGCGGCGGCGAGCAGGCCGAGGAAGGCCAGGTAGCGCGCGGTCGCTTCCTGCGGCTTCTGCTTGATGTCGTTGTCGATCTCTTCGGCCGTGGCGCGCGGATGCAGCTCGTGGAACAGCTCGTCGAGCCACTGCACCATCCAGCCCTGGCGCAGCAGCCAGTGGTTGGCGCGCTGCTGCGGCGCCAGCGAGAACAGGGCGCCGGAGGTCACGTCCTTGGGTGATGGGGCGAGATAGGCGCGGCCCTCGGCCTCGGCGATCAGGCCGGTGTCGAACGCCAGCACCGCGCGATAGCGGTTGCCCTGCTCGTCGCGATAGCCCGAGCCGTAGCGCGCCTCGAGATCGACCACGCGCACGCGCGCCCAGTCGGCGGGGCCTTCGCGGAACTGATTGTTGGGCCGCACCTGCAGGAACGGCACCGGCACCCACTTGTCGAGAAAGGGCGCGAGCGCATCCTTGGCGGTGATGACGAGGTTGGGATCGGCGGCTCGACGGCGGCCGTTCTCGACGACTTCGTACTGGCCGCGGCCCTCGTCGAAGTCGAGCTGCACCAGATCGTCGACCGCCTGCGTGGTGGCGGCGTCATGGAAGCCCCATTCGCGCACCTTGAGGCGCACGGGATCGAAACCGAAGTCGAGGAACTGGATGCCGGAGCGGGCAATCAGCGTCGTCGGGCTGGGATAGCTCGGCAGGCGGGCAAGGTCGCTCATGTCATTCCGATACGGCCATCATCATGTGTATGTAAGGTCTCAACGCCCGATCTGCACCTTGTAGCTGCGCGGGTCGCCGGGCTGGCTGCCCTTGCATTGCGCCGCGCCGTCGGCGCCGATCTCGCAATTCACGGTATTGCGGGCGTAGGTCTTGCCGTCGCTGCAGCGCGGGTTGCTCTTTTCCTCGATCACCAGCTTGGTGCCGTCCCAGCGCGCCTCGGCCGGGGCCTCGCAGGTGGCGCCGTTCTTCTGGGTGAACGACACCTTGCCCTTGCCCTTGTCGTCGAGTGTGTAGGAGGGGCGGATATCCTTCTCGCCGGTCGCGGTGGCGAGGCCGGTCCGCGAGCGCCAGTCGCCCTTCAGGAAGGCGAGGTCCTGCTTCTGCTTGGACTCGGGCGGCACCACCATCGGCTTGGGCTCGTCCTTCTTGGCATTGTCCTTGTTGCCGTTCTGGACGTCGTTCTTCGACGCGGTGTTCTTGTCCTTCTTCTGCTCGTCGGGGCCCTTGGTGTCCTTGCCGTCGGGACCCATGGCTTCCTGCTGCTTGTCGAGGTCCTTGTTGGGATCCTTGCCCGGATCGTTGCCAGCAACCCCGAGATCGGGCCCGGCGCCGCGCTCGATCGGCGGACCGCCGACCGAGCCGACGATCACGCCGCCCGGTCCGATGATACCCGCGGCGCAATCGCCGCCTCGACGCGACAGCTCGTCGGCAAGGCGCGCCAGTTCGAGGCGCAGCGATTCGTTGTCCTGCACGAGTGTGGAGGCGCGGGTCTGCTGCAACTCCATCGGCTGGCGCACGGCGAAGCCCAGCGCACGCTCGCGCGCCTCCGCCTCGATGTAGGGTTCGAGGCGCGGCAGGTAGGGCCGCACCAGCCAGGCCAGCAGCGCCAGGATCAGCATCAGCAGTACGCCAAGCAGCAGCCACTGCCACCAGACGGTGCGCGGCGCCGCGACGGCGGCGATCGCCGGAGCGGAAGCCATCACGGCTTCGGGCCGCGCGACTTGTGGCGCGGCAACACGTGGCGCAATGGCCGGCGGCGGACTGTTGAGGAACACGCCCGGGAGCGCGGCATCGGCCGTGAAGCCCCAGAACGCCATCACCGGGCGGCCATCGACGACGTAGAGCGTTTCCTCGCCGGGCGCGGTCAGGGCATGGCGCAGCAGGCGGGCGAAGTTGCGCTCGGCGTTCGACCGGTCGACGGCTTCCATCTGCGTCGCGAGGCCCGCGATTTCGCCGTGGAGTCGCTGCACCTTGTCGAGGATCTCTCGCCGCTCGGCGTCATCCAGATCGACAAGGCGCTTCACCTCGCCGTCGAACGGCGCGTACCAGTTGATGCTGCGGCCGCTCGGCTCGGCTTCGGGCAGGGCCAGGAGATCGGCATGCTCGCGCGACAGGCGTGCCGCTATGGCGGCGCGCAGCTGTCCCGCCGCGCGCCACACAGGATCGCCGGCCAGGCCGAGCGCGCGGTAGCGCTGCAACGGTTCACTGACGAGTAACGGACCTGCGGCCATCTCAGCACCTCACCGTCGGCTGCCGCGCGGGCAGGAAATGGCGTAGTTCCAGCGCGTACCCCATTGTTCACCCGTTACGATCACATCGACCGAATAATCCCCGGCCACCGGATTCCAGTCGAAGCCGAAGCCGCCGCGCCCGCTGCGAGCTCCGCCGGTGCCGGCGATGTTCTGGCCGCGATACATGACCCTGATGTCGTCGGGCCGCACGAACAGCTGGTAGTTGAGGGCCACGAAGCCCGGCTTGTCGCCGAGATAATGCTTGTTGCGCGTCACGCCCTCGCCGCCGGAATCGCCCGACCAGTCGCAGGGAAGCTGGCCCGGCGGCGGCCGGTTGGTCGGCGGCGCCGAAGCCTGCTGCGGCGGCTGCTGTTTCGGCGGCGCGGGCGGAGGCGGTGGCTTCGGCGGCTCGACCTTGGCCACGGGCGGCGGGGCCGGCGGCGGCTTGGGCGGCTCGATCGGCTTGCACTGTTCGAGCTTGTCCTTGAGTTCAGCCTGGAGCGCGACGATCTCGGCCTTGAGTTTTCGTTCCTCGTCGGCTGCCGACTCGAGCGCCGCTTTCAGGAGAGGCGTCGGATCGGGTGGTGCTTCCGGGGCGGGCGGCGCCGGCGTTTCGAGCGTGGCGACGTTCACCGTCGGATCGACCGGCACGCAGGCGCGCAACAGCCATGAGGTCAGGAGCAACAGCAGCAGGAGCAACAGGCCGAACAGCAGTGCGCTGAACCACGGTGCCCAGCCGACGACGCGCGTGGCCGGCAGGGCAGCGGCCGGTGCGCTGGCGAATACGGCCTGCGGCATTGCGGCCGGCGGGACCGTCGCGAGCTGGAAAGCTTGAAGGCTCGCGGCGGCATCGGCTTCATAGCCCCAGGCCACGATCACCGGCTGTCCGTCGACGAGGAAGACGAAATCGTCCGAGGGGCGCGAGGTGGAGAGTTCGAGTGTGCGGCCGATCAGCCGCGATTCCTCGCTGGTCTCTGACCCCTTGAGCTGGGCGCCCAGGGTGCGGATCTGGGTAAGCCGCTCCTCGACCGTGCGCAGCGCCTCGGCACGCTCGGCCTCGCCCAGTTCGGCGAGGCGCTGGACCGTGCCGCCGCGCGCGGCATACCAGTCGATGCCGTCGCCCGATTCGCGAAGCTGCGGCTCGGCCAGCAGATCGGCCGGGCCGTCACCCAGCCGGCGCCGGATGACGGACAGAAGCTGGCCGGCGACCGAATGCAGGGGTTCGCCTCGCACACCCAAGGGGCGCACGCCGAGCCGCGTTGTCATCAACAGAGTGGGGCGTTCGCCCATGGATGCCCGTGGTCAGAAATCTGAGTACTGGCTGAGGCATCATAACATCGTTCGAATCCGGCGGGTTTATGTCGGATTGAACACCGATTCACGGTGAATCAGCCGGGGCTGAGAAAAGCAGCCCCCCTGCCGGTCTCGATTCGTACGATTGGCGTGGCGAAAACGCGGGAGAGCCGGTCCGGGTCGAGCGTCTCGCGCGTCGGCCCCAGATTGGTCACACGACCGTCCTCGACGATGCCGACGCGATCGGCATAGCGCGCCGCCATGTTGAGGTCGTGCAGCACGGCGAGCACACCGAGTCCGCGATCGGCGCGGCGGCGCGCACTGGCGAGAGCGGCATGCTGGTGCGAGAGATCGAGGCCGGTGATCGGCTCGTCGAGCAGCAGGAACGGTGTCGCCGACGGGTCGGCGTCGCACTGCCCCAGGACGCGCGCGAGCTGGATGCGCTGGCGTTCGCCGCCGGACAGAACGGTGTAGGGCCGGTCGGCGAAGGCCAACGCCTCGGTTTCGGTGAGCGCCTGTTCGGCCAGCGCCTGCATCTGCCGTTCCGACAGGATGCCGCGAAAGGCGAGCAGTCCCAGCATCGCGATCTGCAGGCCGGTGAAGTCGAAGGCCACGGCCGAGTGCTGCGGCAGCACGGCGCGACGCCGTGCCAGCTCCAGCTTGCTCCACTGTCCGAACGGGCGCCCGTCGAGCAGGATCTCTCCGGAACTCAGGGGACGGTCGCCCGCCAGCGCGTTGAGCAGTGTGCTCTTGCCGGCGCCGTTGGGACCGATGATCGCCACGAACTCGCCGGGCGCTACCTCGAGGGACACGTCGCGCAGCAGCGTTTTGGTGCGCGCGCGCACCTCGATGCCGATCGCCTGAAGCATCTTCACAGTCCACCCCGCGCGGCACGGCTCGCCAGCAGCCAGAGGAAGAAGGGGCCGCCGACCAATGCCGTCAACACGCCGATCGGCAGTTCGGCCGGCGAGACCATGGTCCGCGCCAGCGCATCCGCGAGCACGAGGAACGCGCCGCCGAACAGGGCGGCGGCCGGCAGCAACGTGCGATGCGAGGGGCCGAGCAACAGGCGCACGATGTGGGGTGCGATCAGGCCGACGAAGCCCACGATGCCGGAGATCGCCACGCCGGCACCGACGGCCAGCGCCACCTGGGCCACGAGGCGCCTCTTCAGGCGTTCGACATCGACGCCGACATGACCGGCTTCGCGCTCACCCAGCGCCAGCGCATCGAGGAAGTGCGCCGTCGGCAGCAGGGTCGGCACGCTGATCAGGAGAATGAGAAGGGCGGGCGTGATCGCCACCCAGGTGACCGAGCCGAAGCCGCCCATGGTCCAGAAGATCAGGGTGCGAAGCTGCTGGTCGTCGGCCACGAAGACCAGCATGCCGATGCCGGCCGAGGTCAGCGCGTTGATCGCGATGCCGGCCAGCAGCAGCGTGCCCACCAGCGTCACGCCTTCCCGGGCGGCAATGCGATAGACGACGACGGTGGCCGCGAGCCCGCCGAGGAAGGCCGCGACCGGCAGCGACCACGGCCGCAGCTCCGGCGGCACGATGTGCATCACCCTCTCGCCGAGCACGATCACCGAGACGGCCGCGAGCGCCGCGCCGCTCGACACGCCCAGCAGGCCGGGATCGGCCAGCGGGTTGCGGAACAGGCTCTGCATCGCGGCGCCGCCGGCGGCCAGCGCGGCGCCCACGGCGAAGGCCGCGAAGACACGCGGCGCGCGGATCGCGTAGAGGACCGCCGCCGTCGTGTCGTCGAGCGGTTCGTTCGACAGGCCGATGGCCGACAGGATCTGGCCGAGGCCGACGGGGAAGGCGCCGATGCACAGGCTCGCCACCACGCTCGCCAGGGCGGCGAGTGCGAACAGCGGGATCGGACGACGCAGCGCGAACGTCGTCACGGCGCGCGGACGAGGTCGGGATGCAGCGCCATGGCGAGTTCGGTGGCGGCCTCGGGCGTGCGCGGGCCGAATCCCAGCAGCAGCAGCGCGTCGAATTCGATGATCTTCCCGGCCTTGCCGGCGGGCGTGCGGTTGAGCGAGGGCTGGTCGAGGATGGCTTGCTTGCCGCCCATCGCCTGCACCGTCTGGCGCGTCACCAGCACATAGTCGGCGTTTGAGGCGATGACCGATTCGGGCGTGAGTGGCCGGTAGCCCGAGTAGCCGTCGACGGCATTGATACCGCCGGCCAGCTTGATGATACCGGCCGCCGCGGTGTCGCGGCCGGCGGCCTGCGGTGCCCCGCCGCTCATCGACAGCAGGAACAGCACGCGCGGATGGCTCTTTGCCCTGGCCAGCTTGTCCGCCAGCGACTTCATCGCCTCGCGTCCCCGGGCGATCATGGCGTCGGCTTCGGCGACCTTGCCGGTCACCTTGCCGATGGCGGCGATCTTGGTGACCACGCTGTCATAGTCGTACTTGTCCGGCAGGATCATGATCTCGATGCCGGTCGCCTTGAGCTGGTCGAGCGCACCGGCCGGTCCGGCCGCCGTGGTCGCGATGATCAGGGTCGGCTTCAACGACAGGACGCCCTCGGCCGACAGAGCCCGCATGTAGCCGACCTGCGGCAGCTTCCGCGCAGCCTCGGGATAGAGGCTGGTCGTGTCGACGCCGACGAGCAGCTTCTCGGCGCCGAGGGCGTAGATGATCTCCGTAATGGAGCTGCCGACCGACACGATGCGGGGCGGCTGCTGCGCATGGACCGGGAGCGCCGCGACGGCGGCGGCAGCACCCAGCCCGAGGACGGTACGGCGCCTCATCAGGAAGCCGCCTGCCTCTCGACGTTGGCGACGATGGCGCGCCAGTCCTCGAGCTCGGGCTTGCCCGGCTTGCGGGCGCCGAACATCAGCAGGATGTTGCGATTGTGGGCGTCGAACGCCTCGAGCGAGGTCACGATGCCGTCCTCGGTCGGCTTGCGCACCGAGAAGACGCGCACCACACCCTCGTCGCGCAGGTGCAGGTTGAAGTCGGGGTCGAGCACGTTGAACCAGCCCGGTGTGGCGACCAGGCGCTTCACCGGACCGGTATGGATCTGGATGCAGCCGCGATTTCCGACGAAGACCATGACGGGCGTGCCGTCGGCCGCCGCGGCCTCGAAGGCAGCACGCAGCGACCGCACCGGCAGCTCACGCGCCAGATCCTCGCCGACCAGGCGCAACGCCTGGACGCGACCGACCTTGAACTTGCCCAGCATGCCGAAGAACTCGTGGGTGTCCTTCATGCCTCGCCAGGCCGCGCGCAGGCCTTCGAGGTCGATCTCGGAATCGGGACGGTCGGCGGTATCGACGGCGCCCGGCGCGATCTTCATCTCGGGCGGCGTAGCGGCCGTGTAGCGCGCGATCAGCGCGTCGAAGGCCGGCCGATCCGTCTCGTCGGTGGCGTAGATCTTGTGCACGGCCTCGCCGGTGCCGTCGAAGAACTGCAGGCTGAGCCGCTCGCCCTGCTTCAGCGGTTCGCGCACCGCGAAGCCATGCTTCCACTGTCCGAGGAACAGACGCAGGTCGATGTCCGTGCCCAGCACGATCCCGGCATGCGCGCCCTTTACATCGACCTCCTCGAAGCGGCCATGGCGCTCGTGCACGCAATGCTCGTTGCGCGTCAGGCACATCACCCGGCCGACGCCCGGCATGTCGTTCAGGATGCCGCGCCAGTCGGCCGTGAGCGGCGTCGCGGTCTGGCCGACACCGAGCGCCACCAGTTCGGCCTCGCTGACGCCCAGTGTCGCGGCGGCATCACGGATGCGCAGGGCGGGCTTCTCGCCGCGCAGGCGGCTCCAGCGGGTGGCGAGATCGGTGGTCGAGTGAGAGAGCATGGGCTGTCCTTTCAACGAAGATGAAAACGAACGGGGATTTCCACCCAGGCCGCGACCGGTCGGCCATCGCGCATGGCGGGAAGGAAGTGCCAGCCGCGCACCGCTGCGAGCGCCGAGCGATCGAGCAGGGGAAAGTTGCTGCTGCGCCACAGAACGATCTCGGCGGCGGCGCCGTCGGGCTGGAGGCGCACGCGCACCAGGACCTCGCCCTGCTGGCCGAGTTCTATCGAGCGCGGCGGATAGACGGCGGGCGTTGGTGGCACGCGATAACGCGGCTTGCCCTCGAACACGATGAGCGACGACGAGGAGGCCGCCTGCTGCTGCGTGATACTGGCATTGCCGGCGTCCGGCGAAGGAGCCTTGGTGACCGCGACCTGAGCCGTCGGGCGCGGCGCGGCCGCCGGTTTGGGTTGCGGCGGCTTGGGCTTGGGCGGCTCGACCGGCTTCATCTCCGCGGCAGTCGGCGGCGGCGGCTCGTCCGGTGGAGGGAGCTCGACCTTGATCTCGGGTTCCGCAGCCGCGACCTCTTGCGGGGGCGGTGGCTCGGGTTCAGGCGGTGGCGTCACCTCGGTCGCCTCGACCGGAGGCGTCGGCGGCTCGGGCTGCTGCTGCTGAGGTTCGGGCGTGGTTTCGGGCGTGCTTTCGGGCTGGTCGGCCTCGGCCGCGGGCCCGGCAGTGGGCGCCGCCAGCGAGAGTTCGACCATCAGCGCCGGTTCGTCGTCGTTGGCGCTGCTGCCGGAGACGCCGGCGAGAAGGAGGGGAATGATCGCCAGCCCGTGCAGGGCAAGCGACAACGCCACCGGCACGCGCGGACCGCGTGCCGGTGGCGCCGGCAGTCGCTCGGCAGAGAGGGCTGCCGGGACTACCACTTGGCCGTCAGGTTGACGCCGAAGTAGCGTCCCGGCTGAGCGTAGAGGTCGAGCTGCGGGTTGCTTGCCTGGATGCCGACCATGTCCGGCGAGTTCCAGTACTTGGCGTTCGTGATGTTGAACGCGCCGGCATTGACCTTGAAGTGGTCGTTGATGACGTAGCCGACGGTGGCGTCGAGGTTGAAGTAGGCCGGCGCCTGGAAGGCCGTCGGGCTGCTGACCGCGTTGTGCGCGGCCGCCACGGTGCCGATGAGCTGCGCGACCAGGCCCTTGTCGAAGCCGTAGCGGATGCGGGCCTGCGTGGTCCAGGGCGACACCGAATCGACCGGCAGACCGGTCCTGGTGTCGGTGCCCTGCGCGAAGGCGGTCCAGCCGGCGACCGCCCATTCGGGAGCGAAGCGGTACTCGCCGCGCGCCTCGATGCCCCAGATCGTCACGTTGGTCAGGTTGACGTACTGGAACTGGGTGACCGGGCCCACCATGCCCACGACCGTGGTCTCGAGGAAGTTGTTGTAGAGGTTGTAGAAGCCGGTGAGCTGCCAGCTCGAGCCGTTCTCGTACTTGCCGCGGAGGCCGACCTCGAAGGAGTTGGCCGTCTCGGGCTTCAGATTGGCATTGGGCAGGATCTGGTAGAACGAGGCGGTGTTGGTGAAACCGAAGTTCGCGTTGTCGTACGGCGGCGCGCGGAAGCCCGTCGCGTACTGGAAGTAGCCCGAATAGGTGTCGTTGAAGTGATAGAGCAGGCCGAGCTTCGGCGAGACCGAGACATAGGTGGTGGCCTGCGGGACGGCGTTGAGCGTCGCGCCCGTCGAGTTCCAGAAGTACTTATCCGGATCGGGCGTCATGCTGTAGTAGTCGAGGCGCACGGCCGGCGTGATCTTGAGACGCCCGCCCAGCGCGCTGATTTCGTCCTGCACGTAGACGCCGGCCTGCACCGTGTCGGTGTCGGGGAAGTTCTTGTTCGGATAGGTCTCGCCACCCACCACCTGGGTGCGGGCACCGGTCGCGAGCGTGATCTGCCAGCGGTCGCGCGGCCGGGTCGTCGTCGTGTAGGCGAAGCTCAGGCCATAGGTGAAGAAATTGTCGAGGCCGCCGATGTTGGCGTCCGTGTGCATCTGCAGCTCGGCACCCGCGACGTTCTGGTTGTAGAAGAACTGCGAAGTGCGGGCGTTGGTCGGGATCACGCCGTTCAAGGCGCCGCGCAGCTGGTAGGTGTCGGCCTGCGTGTTGACCGAATTGAAGTAGGCGAGGAAGCTCAGCCGGTCGATGAAGCCGATCGGGGCGTTGTGCTCCCACTGCGCGCTGATGCGATAGGTCTGGGTATAGTCCTTGCCCCATTCGTCGTAGATGCTCGCGAACAGGGAGGGAAACCGGCCGATGGCCGTGAGCATGTTGGTGCTCTGCACGCCGTCGGAGTAGGTGCCGGTGAGGCGGATCGTGTCGACTTCCGTCGGCTTGATCACCAGCTTGGCGAAGAAGTTGTTGTTGCTCCACGTCGTCGGGTTGGGTGCGATCATGGTCTGCGCGGGCGTGTACTGGTCGCCATCGCGCCGCGTATAGATGCCCATGAACTCGACGTTGCCCGAGCGCACGGCGCCGGTGAACGATTCGGAGAACTGCTGGTTGGCGCCGCTGTAGGCGGCCTTGGCGCTGGCATAGAAGTTCTTGCCGTCGCGCATGTAGTCGCCGGGGTCCTTGGTCGTGTAGGCCACCACGCCGCCGATCGCGTCCGAGCCGTAGAGCGCGGAGGCGGGGCCGCGGATGATCTCGACGCGCTTGATGTCCTCGAGGTCGGGCTGCTCGCGCGAATAGGTGCCGGCACCCTGGTTGCTGTCCGGGAAGTCGGGTGTGCGCATGCCGTCGACCATCAGCAGCACGCGGTTGCCGCCGATGCCGCGGATCACGAAGTTCTGGAAGCCGGCGCGATTGGGATTGTTGCCCACGGTGACGCCGGGCTCGTTGCGGACGAGGTCGCGGACGTCCTGCATGTTCTCGCGATCGATGTTCTCGGTCGTGATCACGGACACGGTGGCGGGCACGTCGTCGAGCGGACGCCGGCTGCGCATCGCGGCGGTCGTCACGGCGTCGAGCTGCGTCGGCACGCCGTGAGTGGCCGGCGCCGGCTGCGTCGGATCGGCAACGGGCGGAGCGGTCGATGTCTGCGCCGATGCGGGCGCGGGTAGGAAGGCACCGACGGCGGTTGTCGCCATCAGCGCATAAAGCAGTGCGCGGGTTTTCATTTGAGCCAGGTCCCCAAGAAAAAAGGACGCCTGGCTTGCGGGGCTCCCCCCAAAGGGAGCCGGCTGGCTGGGCAGTTTAGCCGAGGAGGGATGGCCCCTCGGGGTCTCGAAACTATTTGGTCAGAATCAGCTTGTTCGAGGCGGTGAGGCGCAGCCGGTACAGTTCGGCGCCATGACGGATGATGACCTCGCGGCGTCCCTGCAGGATCGCAACACTCTCCACGGCCGGCAGGGTGAGTGCTGGCCTGTCGCGCTGCATTTCGTCGATCCGCGCCGGACCGCTCCTGTCGTCCATGAGCCCTTCACGCCCCTTTGAGGTTGCGAACGAGTCTCAATTGCATAGACTGTGGGCAGGGTCAAGGTCCTTCAGCGGTGGTGAAGCAATGGAAGTCACGCAACAACAAGGGCTTAGCGCTCGGCAAAGCCTCAAGCCCGGCTGCGGCCGGTTCGATTGCGCGTGCTCGCTGCCGGTGGGCGAACGCTTCGTGCTCTGGGCGCTTCGCCAGTGGCGGCAGGATCGCGCGCTGCCCGGTGAAGGCTCGATCCTCCATCGCGGCTTCAAGGTCGCGGGCCTGCTCGAGGTGCTGCCGGATTTCGTGATCGCCATGGATGCGTTCCTGTTCGGCGCGAGGCGCGCCATGGAAATCCATGTGCCGACCTGTTCGAGCGTGAGCCGCGACGAGGCCGTGCTGGTGGCGCTGTGCGGGCTGGCCCAGGCCGATCACGACCGGCCACTGCTCGCCTCGCTCGATATCATGATGGCGCCGACGGCCTCGCGCGTCGCCGCCTTGCGACTCAAGGCCTTCGCGGTCGCCCTGGCGGGTGCCGGTCTCAGGCTTGCCCCGGCCGCCGGCGCCGCTGCCGGCCGTCTCAACTGAAGGCCGATCCCATGACCGCACCGATGCCCGATCGCCTGTCCGACCTGCAGCACGCGATGCGCGTGATTTCCGACGCTGTGGAGGGCCTGCCGGCGGAGTGCCGCGACCTGGCCGGCAACGCGCTGCTCAACATTGCCGCCGAGGCGGTGACGCAGGATGTCGGGTGCACCGAGGCCGGCCGCATCTTTGCCCGGCTGGGCGATCTCCTGTCGCGCGGTCTGCAGCCTCCCGCCCAGGACGCGATCTCGCTGTCGGGGTTCGACGCCTGACTTCAGATTTCGATGCGGCTGCCCAGTTCGACCACGCGGTTGGCGGGCAGGCCGAAGAAGTCGCCGGCACTGGCGGCGAACCGCGAGAGGGTGAGGAAGAGCTTCTGCTGCCAGCGCGGCAATAGCGGCTTGCTGGCGCTCACGAAGCTGTTGCGACCGACGAAGTAGGACGTCCGCATCGGGTCGAACGGAATGCCCTTGTCTTCCAGGAGGGCGAGGTCGCTCGGCACGTCGGGCTGCTCCATGAAGCCGTAGTGCATCACCACGCGGTGCACGCCCTTGCCGAGATGGGTGACCTGGCTGCGGCCTTCCGGCGACACGAAGGGAATGTCCGGAACCTCGATGCTCAGCAGCACGACATGCTCGTGCAGCACCTCGTTGTGCTTGAGATTGTGCATCAGGCAGCGCGGCGCGTTGCCGGAGAAGGCCGTCAGGTAGACGGCGGTGCCCTGCGGACGATGCACGCGGGCCGGGTTGATGCTTTCCAGCAGCGCCTCGAGCGGTAGCGCCTCGTCCTGCTCGCGCCGCGCGACGGCCGCGCGGCCGGTCAGCCATGTCCACATGCAGAGGAAGATCATGGCGGCGATCGCCAGCGGCACCCAGCCGCCGTCGAGGAACTTCAGCATGTTGGAAGAGAGCAGCGCCAAGTCGAGCGCCATGAAGGCCCCGAACACCAGGATGCTGAGCGGCCAGCCCCAGTTCCACTTGCGGACCGCGATCACGAACACGAGGGTGCTGGTGATCAGCATCGTGCCGGTGACGGCGATGCCGTAGGCCGCGGCCAGGTTGGTCGACGACTTGAACGCCATGACCAGGATGACGACGCCCACCAGCTGCAGCCAGTTGACCACCGGCAGGTAGACCTGCCCGAACTCGCTGGCCGAGGTGTGCTGGATGTGGACGCGCGGGCTGAGGCCCAGCAGGGCCGCCTGCTTGGCCATCGAGAACGCGCCCGAGATGGTCGCCTGCGAGGCGATGACCGTGGCGGCGGTGGCGAGGGCGACCAGCGGATAGAGCGCCCAGTCCGGCGCCAGATTGAAGAACGGGTTGGCCAGCGCGGTGGGGTCGCTGAGGATCAGCGCGCCCTGCCCATAGTAATTGAGGAGCAGGGACGGCAGCACCAGCCCCAGCCAGGCGAGCCGGATCGGCTTGGCGCCGAAATGGCCCATGTCGGCGTACAGCGCCTCGGCGCCCGTGATCGCGAGCGTGACCGCGCCCAGCGCGACGAAGGCCACGATCTTCTCGCGCATCGCGAAACCGATCGCATGATGCGGTGACAGCGCGGCAAGCACTTCCGGCCGCTGGACGAGCTGATGCGCGCCCAGAACGGCCAGCACCAAGAACCATATCAGCGTGATCGGACCGAACCATCTGCCGATGCCGCTGGTGCCGAAATGCTGCACCGAGAACAGGGCCACGATCACGCCGACCGCGATCGGGATGACCATCGGCTGGAAGGCCGGCGTGGCGACGGTCAGGCCCTCGACCGCGCTCAGCACCGAGATCGCGGGGGTGAGCAGGCAGTCGCCGTAGAACAGCGCGGCGCCTGCGATCCCCAGCATGAGGTAGAAGCGGCGGCGCCAGGGCGACTTGATGTTCGATTGGCTGGAGACCAGCGCCATCAGCGCCAGCACGCCGCCCTCGCCCTTGTTGTCGGCGCGCATGACCACGACGACATATTTAAGCGTGACGACGACGATCAGCGCCCAGGTGATCAGCGACAGCATGCCCAGCACGTTGTCGTGCGTGGGCTGGATGCCGGTGTACTCGCTGAAGCACTCCTTGACCGTGTAGAGCGGGCTGGTGCCGATGTCGCCGAACACGACACCGAGGGCGGCCAGGGTCAGCGCCGCCCGGCGCCGCCGGCCGGCGGGTTCAACTGCAGTGCCGCTGGCGGCCATCGTCTCGACTCGTCTCCCCTTGGACGATTGATCCTACCCGCGAATTCCGGGACGCTGCAGTCCAGAAATTGTCACAAAGGAGGAAACGATGGCCGAGAGCGAGAATTACCGGAAGGGCAGCGAAATACGGGCCAGCCTGATGGGCGAGAAGTTCGCCGCCGACATGAACAAGTCGGTCTACGACGACCCGATGATGAAGAAATTCGGCGACTATGCCCGCGAGGCGGTCTTCGGCATGCTGTGGTCGCGACCCGGACTCGACCTCAAGACCAAAACGCTGATCTGCGTCATTTCCGATACCGCCCAGGCGCGCTGGCCGGAGCTGGCCATCCACCTGCGCATGGCCCGCCGCCAGGGCTGGACCGAGGACGAATTGTCCGAGGCGCTGATGCACCTTTGCGGCTATATCGGCCTGCCGTCGGTGCGCGAGGCCATGCTCACCGCCAAGGAAGTATTCGAGGAAATGCGCAAGGAAGGCTGATTGGAGGACCTCACCCCGAGGAGCGGCCGCAGGCCGCGTCTCGAAGGGTGCGCACCCGCACCGTGGCAGGTCCTTCGAGACGGTCGCGGTGCGGCCTCCCCAGGACGAGGGATACGATGATGCTGATGACGGTGAGTGACCTGCCGCTGGAGCGGATCGCGCGCGGCAAGGTGCGCGATGTCTATGCCGTGGATGCCGACCGGCTGCTGCTGGTCGCGACCGACCGGGTGAGCGCCTACGACGTGGTGATGGCCGAGCCCATCCCGCAGAAGGGCGCCGTGCTGACCCAGGTCAGTGCCTGGTGGTTCCGCCAGTTGGGCGGGCTCGTCGATCATCACATGATCTCGGCCGACGCCGACGAGATCATCGCCGCGGTGCCCGCGCTCGAGGGCCACCGTGCCGAGATCGCCGGCCGCGCCATGCTCTGCCGGCGCGGCACGGTCTTCCCGATCGAATGCGTGGTGCGCGGCTACATCACCGGCTCGGCCTGGCGCGAATATGCCAAGGCGGGGACGCTGGCCGGCGAGACGCTGCCCAAGGGGCTCAAGGAGAGCGGTCGCCTCGATCCGCCGATCTTCAGCCCGGCGACCAAGGCCGAGAGCGGCCACGACGAGAACATCACCATCGGCCAGATGCAGAAGGCGTTGGGCGCCGACGTCACCGCCGAACTCGAGCGGTTGACCCGGCTCGTCTACACGCGCGGCCGCGACGTCGCGCTGAAGCAGGGCATCATCATCGCCGACACCAAGTTCGAGTTCGGCCGTATCGCGTCGGGCAAGATACTGCTGATCGACGAGGTGATGACGCCGGATTCGTCGCGCTTCTGGCCGCTCGACGGCTATGCCGAGGGCAGGCCGCAGCCCAGCTTCGACAAGCAGCCGCTGCGCGACTGGCTCGACGTCGAGCGCCATGCCGGCCGCTGGAATGGCGAGGCGCCGGCGCCCAAATTGCCGGCGGAAGTCGTCGAGGCGACCAGCAAGCGCTACCTCGAAGCCTATCGCCGGCTGACCGGCGCCGAGCTGTCGGTGTCGTGACGGTGGAGAAGGACTGGCGGGCGCTCAACCGCGCCAACTGGGACGAAAGGGTCGGGATACATCTCAAGGCATCAGGCTACGATCTGGCGCCGCTGCGTGCCGGACGTGGCCGGCTGAACGCCATCGAGGAGGCCGAGCTTGGCGACGTGAGCGGCCTGCGGGTGCTTCACCTGCAATGCCATTTCGGCGCCGACACGCTCTGCCTCGCGCAACGCGGCGCCACCGTCGTCGGTCTCGACTTTTCGCCGGCCGCCATCGATGCAGCCAACGCGCTGGCGGCCGAACTCGGTTTGACCGGCCGGGCGCGCTTCGTCTGTGCCGATCTGTACGACGCGCCATCCGCGATCCCGGAGCCGGGCTCGTTCGATGTCGTCTATGTGACCTGGGGCGCCACCTGCTGGCTGCCCGACATGAGGCGTTGGGCAGAGATCGTCGCCGGCTTCCTGAAGCCAGGCGGGCGCTTCTACTACGCCGACGGTCATCCGGCCGCGCTGGTGCTGGACGATCTCGTGCCGCAGCCGGACGGCATGCCGGGCTTCTTCGCGCCGTATCTCGATCGCCGCGCGCTGACGTTCGACGATCCCGGCGACTATGCCGATCCCGAGGCGCGGCTGCAGAACAGCCGGAATGTCAGCTGGCTTCATCCGTTGTCCGACATCGTGACCGGCCTGATCGATGCGGGCCTGTCGCTCGACTGGCTGCACGAGCATGCGCAAGTGCCGTGGCGGATGTTCAGGATCCTGGTGCAACGCGACGATGGCGACTGGCACTGGCCCGACCGGCCGTGGTTGCCGCTGGCCGTGTCGCTACAGGCCCGTCGTCCATTCTAGTCGTCGGCGCTAGTCGCGCTTGGGCAGCGTGAAGCGCGCGTTGCGCAGCTTCTTCTCCAGCGGCGGAATGCCCGCGGCATAGTTGCCCTTGGCGCATTCGTTCATCGCCACGCTGGCATCGACGTCGGGGAAGAGCTGGCCGTTGCCCTGTCCGCTGAGATAGCGGCGATAGAGGCTGGAAAGTTCGGCGCAGTAGGACGCGTCGTCGGCGAAAGCGGCCGACGGCGCCAAAAGCATCGCGAGAAGCGGCAGCAGCTTGCGGATCATGGAGCGCGGTCTACGCCGTGCCCCCGAGACCCGCAAGCCGTGCGGCTTCAGCCCTGCTGCGTGCTGCGGGCGACGCGGGCGTTGCGCAGCACCATGCGCTCGCGGATCCACAGGAAGAGCGCGGCGAACGGCAGCCAGCCGATCCAGCGCACGCCCTCGATCAGGTACTCGCCCTGCGTCGTCGCCATCAGGTAGTCGACCTGGACCTTCCAGATGCTCGCCGCGACCTCGAAGCCCAGCATCCAGAGAAGGATGGCCGGCAGCAGCACCGTCAGCGGCTTCATCTGCTCGCTGAGACGCTCGGCGTACCAGGGCGCGAGCGCGATCGAGAAGGCCAGCACCGCCAGCACCAGCTTGGCGGCCTTGTGCTCCTCGAACCACGCCACCAGCATCGGCTCGCGGACGATCATCCCGTAGGCGGTCCAGCAGAGCACCGCGCCGCCGATCAGGATCACCGACGGATAGCGGTCGACCAGCTTGATCACGAGCTGGCTGCCCCAGACGATGATCGGAACGCTGATGGCAAGGCCCAGCAGGATCAAAAGGATCGAGCCGTGCGAGGCGCCGCCGATGGCCAGCACGTTGTCGATACCCATCACCGCATCGGCGATGACGATCGTGCGCACCGCCGCGGCGAAGCTGGCGGCCGGCGCCTTGACGAGGTGGTTCTCCTCTTCCTTGTCCTGCGGAGTAAGCAGCTTGCGTGCGATCCAGACCAGCGCGAGGCCGCCCGCCAGCATGAAGCCCGGCACCGCCAGGATGTAGACGACGAGGACGGCCATCAGGGCGCGGATCGCGATGGCGCCGAAGGTGCCCCAGAAGATGACCTTGTTCTGGCTCTCCTTGGGGAGATTGCGCGCGACCAGGCCGATGATGAGGGCGTTGTCGCCCGCCAGCACGAGGTCGATCAGGATGATGGCGAGCAGCGCTGAAAAGAATGCGCCCGAAAACAGTTCGAGTTCCATGAAAGTCTCCAACAACAATTGAATGAGTGCCGTCGCCGCGCGCTTCACGGGGAAGGGCGGTCGCCGGTAGTTCAACCAGTCGTCAGAGCTTTATCGGCACCTTCTCGACGCCGTCCTTGTGCGCGTCGTCGAGGGGTTGGAAGAAGGCGCCGACCACGATGCGGAGGATCATGATCCCCGCGGCCATGACGCCGCCGGCCAGCAACAGTTCCAGCAGGTGCCAGTGGCGCATTGCCAGCACGGAGAATTCGCCGCCGAGATCGAAGAAGGCGAATTCCAGTCCGGCCTCGCCCAGCCAGGTCGGATCGACCGCATCGCCGAACGAAGCCAGGATCATGCAGATCACGATCGACGCAACGAACAGCTCGCCGCTCGGAGATACGGTCCGGACGGCGTTGGCGGCGCGATGCGATCGATGGATCAGGCGCATGGTCCGGTCAATTTCCAGCCGGCCCGGCCACAGATCAAGGGTAAAGCGACACGGACGTCCCGAAATGTCGCAGCCGGCTCAGATCTCCAGCCGTCGCAGCCGGAGTGCATTTCCGATGACGCTCACCGAGCTCAGGGCCATCGCCGCCGCCGCCAGGATCGGGCTCAGCGTAATTCCGAGGACCGGATAGAGCGCGCCCGCCGCGATCGGCACGCCGGCCGCGTTGTAGACGAAGGCGAAGAACAGGTTCTGCCGGATGTTGGCCATGGTCGCCCGGGACAGATGCCGGGCGCGCACGATGCCCAGCAGATCGCCCTTCACCAGCGTGACTCCGGCGCTCTCGATGGCGATGTCGGTGCCGGTGCCCATGGCGATGCCGACATCGGCGGCGGCCAAGGCGGGCGCGTCGTTGATGCCGTCTCCCGCCATCGCGACCACGCGGCCCTCCGCTTTCAGGCGCTGGACGATGCGCGCCTTGTCCTCGGGCAGCACCTCGGCTTCGACCGCGTCGATGCCCAGCCGGGCCGCGACCGCGGCGGCACTGCGCCGGCTGTCGCCGGTCAGCATGACGATGTGCAGGCCTGCCTCGCGCAGGCGCTTCAAGGCTTCGGGCGTCGTGTCCTTGACCGGATCGCTTACCGCCAGCAGGCCCGCGACCGATTCATCGACCGCCAGCAGGACGACGGTGGCGCCCTCCTGACGCAAGGTGTCGGCCCTGGTCTCCGCCACGGTCACGTCGATGCCGGCCTCGCGCAGAAGCGTGGCATTGCCGAGCAGCAGGCGCCGACCGTCCACCGTACCCGACACGCCCTTGCCGGCGGGCGAGGCGAAGTTTTCGACGCTCGTCGTCGTCACGCGCCGCGCCTGGGCGCCGGCCAGGATCGATGTCGCGATAGGATGCTCGCTGCCGCGTTCGAGGCTGGCAGCCAGCCGCAGGATCTCGGTGTCAGGCAGTTCGCCCAGCGTCTCGACGGCCGACAGGGTCGGCTTGCCCAGCGTCAACGTGCCGGTCTTGTCGACCACCAGCGTGTCGACCTTCTCCAGCCGCTCCAGCGCTTCGGCATTGCGGATCAGGATTCCGGCAGCAGCACCACGGCCGACGCCGACCATGATCGACATCGGCGTGGCGAGGCCCAGCGCACAGGGGCAGGCGATGATCAGCACGGAGACTGCCGCCACCAGCGCATAGGAGAAAGCCGGCGCGGGGCCCCAGATCGACCAGGAGGCGAAGGCGATCACCGACACGGCGATGACCGCCGGCACGAACCAGCCGGCGACGATGTCGGCCAGGCGCTGGATGGGTGCGCGGCTGCGCTGGGCTTCGGCGACCATACGCACGATCCGCGACAGCATGGTGTCGCTGCCCACCAGTTCGGCCTTCATCACGAAGCTGCCGCTCAGGTTCACGGTGCCGCCGATCACCCTGGCGTCCGCCGCCTTGGAAACGGGCATCGGCTCGCCGGTAATGCTCGATTCGTCGACCGAGCCGGCGCCCTCGACGATCGCGCCGTCGACCGGCACTTTTTCGCCCGGCCGCACGCGCAGCCGGTCGCCGACCGCGATCCGGTCGATCGCCACTTCGACGTCGTTGCCGTTGGCGTCCACGCGAAGGGCCGTGCGCGGCGCCAGTCCCAGCAGCGCCTTGATGGCGCCGCCGGTCGCATCGCGCGCGCGCAGCTCGAGCACCTGGCCCACCAGCACCAGGACGACGATCACGGCGGCCGGCTCGAAATAGACCGGCACCATGCCGTCGGCGCCGCGCAGGCCGGCGGGAAAGAGGCCCGGCGCGAGGGTAGCGATCACGCTGTAGGCCCAGGCGACGCCGGTGCCGAGCGCGATCAGCGTGAACATGTTGAGATGGCCGGTGCGTACCGACTGCCAGCCGCGCACGAAGAACGGCCAGCCGGCCCACAGGACCACAGGTGTTGCCATGGCCATCAGAAGCCAGGGCACGAGGCCGTGCGCCAGGAAGCGATGCAGGTCGAAGAGATGCCCGCCCATGTCGAGCGCCACCAACGGCACGGAGAGCGCGCCGCCGATCCAGAGCCGGCGGGTCATGTCGACCAGTTCTTCGTTCGGTCCGTCGTCGAGCGAGATCTCGGCGGGTTCGAGTGCCATGCCGCAGATTGGACAGCTTCCCGGACCGACCTGACGGATCTCGGGATGCATGGGGCAGGTGAAGATCGCACTTGGCGCGACCGGCGGTGCGGGCGGCGCTTCCTCCGGTTTCAGGTAGCGCACCGGATCGGCCGTGAACTTCTGCAGGCACTTCGGATTGCAGAAGTAATAGGTCTGCCCTTCGTGCACCATGGTGTTCTTCGCACCCTCGATCTTCACCTTCATCCCGCAGACGGGATCGATGGCGACGTTCGGGTCTGCGGCGGGAACGGCGGCAGGCGCGTGGCAGCAGGCGTGACTCATGCTTGCTATCTATACCCTACGGGGGTATGGTTCAAGGATGGACGAGAAGCTCAAGAAGTCGCAGCTCGCGCGCCTCAGCCGCATCGAGGGCCAGGTGCGCGGCGTGGCGCGCATGATCGAGGAGGAGCGTTACTGCATCGACGTGCTGACGCAGATCCGCGCGGTGCGCGCTGCGCTCGACAAGGTCGAGCAGGAGACGCTGGGCGATCATCTGCAGCATTGCGTGGCGCACGCCTTCCATGCCGGTTCCGACAAGGACCGGCAGATCAAGATCGACGAGATACTCGAAGTGCTGGATAGTCGACGGCGCTGACGAGGAATGCCGATGACCCTCATCCGTCCGCTGAGGAAAGTCTTACAGGCGCTCCTGCTTGGGCTCGCGATGTGGGTGCTTGCAGTGGGTGCTGCGTCGGCCCACGGCGCGCATTCGGACGAGCGTCCCGTAGCCGCCATGAAGTCGCATTCTGCCGCACATGAAGGGCGGACCGCGCCGGCTATTCCGCCGGAAGCGATGGAAGCGACGGAAGTTCCTGCCACGCACGAGGGCGGCACCTGTCCGGGCGGCGGTGCAGGAGACCACAGCGACGGCTGCTGCACCATTGCCTGTCATGCGGCAATGGCTGCTGCCGGCATGGATCAGTGGACAGGCCCCCGAATCTCCTCGCCGGTCCCGATGCTCATGAGTGACCTGCTCGAGGGACGCTGCGGCGACCGTTCGGAACGTCCTCCGAGATACGTCTGATCGCGTTCGCGCTATGAGCGTGTGTTCGGTCGCGAGTCTTTCCCCGGCTCGGTAGCTCCGACTCCTGATCTGCGCGAACGCAAGAAACTCGCCGCCGTCTGGCCGCGAGCTCGCCCCCGTTTGCGCTCACGTCATCCTGTCCGGGCTTCCGTCATGAAATTCCTGATCTCAGCCATGCTTGCGCTTGGAGTGGCCGCGTGCGCCGCCCCTCCTTTGCCCGCGTTGTCGCCTGACGACGCTTCCAATCCCGATGCTGCCACTGTCGCGACGCCGTATCGGCCGGTGATGTCGGGCACCGTGCCCCATGCGCCCGTCGGTCTGAAGCCGTGGCGGGAACTCAACGATCGCGTGGCGCCCGCGGCCGGGCGGCCGCAATGAGCGCCCTTTCGCGAGCGGCCGGCGCCGCCCTCGTCGGCCTGCTGGCCGCCGGGTGCGCCCAGTTCACCGACGATGGCGGCATGGCGCCGGTCACGGACGGCATTCGCCGGGAAATCGGACGCGACGCCGTGAAGCTCTCCACGCCGGAAGACGCTCGCCGCGCCCGCGAGCGGGTGCAGGCCCTGCTTGCCGAATCGCTCACAGAGGAGGCAGCCGTTCAGGTCGCGCTCCTGAACAATCGCGGGCTGCAGGCGGCTTACAACGAACTGGGCATCTCGGAAGCCGACTATATCCAGGCGAGCCTGCCACCCAATCCCGCGATCGTCCTGAACCGCACCTTCGGCACGGGAAACTTCGTCGAATTCGGGTTCCAGCTCGTCGGAAACTTGCTGGCCTTCGCGACGCTGCCTGCCAAGACCGAGATCGCGAAGCGCGAGTTCGAGGAGGCGCGCTACCGGGCCATCGCGACGACCCTCGGCCTGACGATCAACGCGAGGCGTGCCTATATCCGTGCGCTCGCCGCCCAGCAGCGCCTCGCCCTGCTGGAACAGGCGCGCCAGACGGCGGATGCCTCGGCGCAGATGATGAAGCAGCTGGGCGAGACCGGCGCCGCCAACAAGCTCGACCAGGCACGTGTCGCCGCCTTCTATGCCGACCTGAGTGTCCAGGTCGCGCAGGCACGGCTGGCGGTCACCACGTCGCGAGAGGCTTTGACGCGGATTCTCGGCCTCTGGGGAAGCGATCTCGATTACAGGCTTCCGTCCCGGCTGCCGGTCCTGCCATCCGCGGTCGAGGCGCTGGCCGACGTGGAGGTCGATGCGATGAGACGGCGCGTCGACCTGATCATCCTGCGCTACGAGATCGTGACGCTGGCAAAGTCGGCGAATTTCGTGAATGCGACACGCTACCTCTCCTTCCTGGAACTGGGCCTCGGTTACCGCAACGAGGTCGAGACCGGCAGCACGGGCGAGCAGACCTCCAAGAACAGGTATGGGATCGAACTCGGTATCGTAATTCCCGTCTTCGACACCGGTCAGGCCCGCCTGACCGCCGCCCACGAGATCTACATGCGGGCGATCAACAGGCTCGTGGAACGGTCGGTCAATGCCCGCTCGGAGGCTCGTGTCGCCTATTCGACGTATCGCGCGACCTATGACATCGCGAGGTACTACCAGTCGCGCATCGTTCCGCTCCGCCGCCAGATCTCGTCCGAGGTGCTCCTTCGATACAACGGCATGCTGTCCGACGTGTTCGAAGTGCTGATCGACGAGCGCGAGCGGATCAATGCCAGCATTGGGTCGCTCGACGCCCTGCGTGACTACCACCTTGCCGTCGCCGACCTCCAGGCTGCCCTGACCGTCGGTGGAACGGTGCCGCCGTCCGGGGTGATCAACACGACCCCGCCTCCCCAGACCATTCCTCTCGGCCTCTAAGACAGGAGAACGACATGAGCATTTCCCGCCGTGATCTTGTTGGTGCGTCAGGTCTCGCGCTCCTTGGTGCCGCCGCCGTCAGCGGTCGCGTCCAGGCGCAGTCGATTCCCGAAGCGCCGACCACAAACACGACCACGATGCAGCCGCCCCTCTATCCGACCAGCGGACCCGACTATCAGCCTGTCGTGACATTGAACGGATGGACGCTGCCGTGGCGGCAGAATGGCGACTGGAAGGAATTCCATCTCGTCGCCGAACCGGTCGAGCGCGAGATCGCGCCCGGCATGACGGCGCGCCTGTGGGGCTACAACGGCCAGAGCCCGGGTCCGACGATCGAGGCGGTCGAGGGCGACAAGGTCCGAATCTTCGTGACCAATCGCCTGCCGGAGCACACGACCATCCACTGGCATGGCCAGATCCTGCCGTGCGGCATGGACGGAGTCGGGGGGCTCACCCAGCCTCACATCAAGCCAGGCAAGACCTTCGTTTACGAATTCCAGCTCATGAAGAGCGGGACCTTCATGTACCACCCGCATGCCGACGAGATGGTGCAGATGGCGATGGGTATGATGGGCTTCTTCGTGGTCCATCCCCGCGATCCCCGGCAGCACCGCGTCGACCGCGACTTCGTGTTCCTGCTGAGTGCTTACGACATCGAACCCGGCGCCTACGTGCCGAAAGTCGCCGAGATGCTGAACTTCAACATGTGGACATGGAACAGCCGGGTCTTTCCCGGCATCGATCCGCTCGTCGTTGCCAAGGGCGACCGCGTGCGCGTGCGCGTGGGCAATCTCACCATGACCAACCACCCGATCCACATGCACGGCTACGACTTCGAGGTCACCTGCACCGACGGCGGATGGGTGCGGCCGGAGGCACGCTGGCCCGAGGTCACGATCGACATTCCGGTGGGCGCCATGCGCGCCTACGAGTTCGACGCGATCCATCCCGGCGACTGGGCGATCCACTGTCACAAGTCGCATCACACGATGAACGCGATGGGGCATGGCATCCGCAATTTCATCGGCGTCGACAAGAAGCAGTTCGCCGGACGGATGAAGCGACTGGTACCCGACTACATGCCGATGGGCAGCGCCGGCATGGCCGACATGGGCGAGATGGAGATGCCGCTGCCGGACAACACGCTGCCGATGATGACCGGCTTCGCGCAGTTCGGCGCCGTCGAGATGGGCGGCATGTTCTCCGTGGTGAAGGTGCGCGAGGGCATCCGATCCAGGGATTACAAGGATCCCGGATGGTACCAGCATCCACCCGGAACAGTGGCCTGGGAATGGAAAGGGCCGCAGCCCGCCGCCACCCGCGCACCAACACCTGCACGGACCAATCGGCCCGCCGACCCGCCGGCGCGCGTGGTCAAGCCCTCAGCTCATGACTCCCACAAGTAACGCGACCAAGGAGGCAATCGTGAAGATCAGAATACTCCTGACGGCATCGATCACCGTGGCCCTGTTGACCGGCGTGGCCGTCGCGGCGCCCGGCCATGCTCCGGGCGAAGGCCATTCCCATGGCGAGGAAACGCCGTACGGCAAACCGGGCGATCCCAAGAAGCCGGCGCGCGTCGTCCAGGTCATCTTCCGCGAGAATGACGGGAAGATGCTGTTCCTCCCCGACAACTTCAAATTCAGGAGGGGGGAGCAGGTTCGTTTCCAGCTCCGCAACAACGGCGCCGTCGATCATGAATTCGTGATCGGCACCGTTGAGGAGAACCTCAAGCACATGAAGGAGATGGAGAAGAACCCCGACATGGAGCACGACGATCCCAACGCCAAGCGCCTGAAGCCCCGGGCCACTGGCGAGATTCTCTGGCAGTTCACCAAAGCGGGCACGTTCGACGTTTCCTGCCTCATCCCCGGACATCGTCAAGCGGGCATGACCGGCACCATCGTCGTCGAGTGAGTCCTCGCAACAGTGGAGAATTCAAATGTTCAGGAAGATCGTCGCGTCGACGCTGGTCACGGTCGTGTTGTCGGTGTCCGCATGGGCCGATGGCGGCATGGTGCAGGCCGAGGTCATGAAGGTCGACAAGTCCACCGGAAAGGTCACTCTCAAGCACGGCCCCATCAAGAAGCTCGACATGGACGCAATGACCATGGTGTTCCGCGTTGCCGATCCGGCTATGCTCGACAGGATGAAGACCGGGGACAAGATCGAGTTCGAGGCCGATCGCGTCAACGGCGCCATCACCATCATCAAGCTCGGCAAGGCGCGCTGAGGGCGGTTCGACGGACCGCTCCGACCGGTCGCATGGGCGAGGTCGCCCGTGGCGCGCTAGAGTGCGGCATCCCTTTCGAAGGAACGCGTCATGTCCAGAACCAAGATTGCCCTCGCCTGCCAGGGCGGCGGCAGCCAGACCGCCTTTACCGCCGGCGCCCTGAAGGCGCTGTGCCAGGCGCAGGGCCGGCTGCGCGAGGAGTTCGAGGTGGTGGCCATCAGCGGTACGTCGGGCGGCGCCGTCTGCGCCACGCTGCTCTGGTACTCGTTCATGAAGGGCGAGCAGCCGGTGTGGAAGCGCATGATGGATTTCTGGGAGGAGAACACCGCCCAGGGGCCGGTCGAGCATGCGATCAACCGCTTCATCGTCGAATCGGTGCGGCTGGTGAATGCCGGCATGATGCCGACCCTGCAGCTCAGCCCCTCGTCGCCGGTGATGCAGTCGATGATGGAGTTCATGACGGCCGGCCAGCGCATGGGTTTCTCCGACTTCCGCGGGCTGCTGGAAAAGCACATCGACTTCGCGGAGATCGCCTCGTGGGGTCCCAAGCCGCAGCGGCCCGTGCTGATGCTGGGCGCCGCCAACGTGACGAGCGGCGCGCTCGCCAAGTTCGTGTCGGCGCGCGAGGCGATCCGGGTGGAGCACGTGTTGGCGTCCTGCGCCGTGCCGAACATCTTTCCCGCGGTGCCGATCGGCGGCGACGTCTACTGGGACGGGCTGTTCTCCGACAATCCGCCCGTCGAGGAACTGTTGCGCCCGCGCTCGGTCGGCGAGGAGAACATTCCCGACGAGATCTGGCTGATCAAGATCAACCCGACCGCGAGCCGGCTCGTGCCGGTGAAGCCGGGTGAGATCATCGACCGGCGCAACCAGCTCGAGGGCAACATCTCGCTGTTCCAGCAGCTCGGGCATCTCGAGTTCATGAACGACCTGATCCTGGCGGACGCTTTTCGTCCGGAATTCCTGGACCGCTTCGACATCAAGGCGCCGGTGCGCATTCCGAAGTCGTTCCACACCGACATCGACAAGCCCTACCACATCCCCTGCATCGAGATGCCGGTCGAGCTTCAGGACCTGCTCGACTACGAGGGCAAGATCGATCGCGGCTCGGAGAACATCTCCATGCTGATCGCCGAGGGCGAGAAGGCGGCCGAGGTCTTCCTGCGGGAGCGTGCAGCCGCTGTCGCGGCATCGTCCCTGGGCGAAGACCAGACCGCCGGCCAGGCGGAGTCGAGGGAGGATGGTTCCGACCCGCTTCCGCTCAGGCGGTGGAAGGAAACCCCGCCGGATTCGCAGTGAAGCCTACTGCGGTTCGATCTTCGCGATCTTGACGTAGTCGGCCCATTTGGCCCGCTCTTCGCGGTCCTGCTGGGCGCACTGTTCCAGGGTGAGCGGCCTGGCGGTGAGGGCGAACTCCTCCGTCAGGCGCTTGTTGTTCTCGGGCGCGGTGATGGCCTCGTTGATCAGCGTGTTCAGCCGCTGCTGGATGGGCAGCGGCGTCGCCTTCGGCACCGCGATCGCCAGGAAGCCGGACGTGGTGAATCCGGGGAAGGTTTCGGCGAGGACCGGGATGTCGGGATAGAGCGGGCTGCGGCTGGGCAGCGAGATGGCGAGCGCGCGCGCCTTCTTGTCGACGACCTGGCCGCGCCCGGCGGTGAGGTCGACGAACATGAAGTTGATGGCGCCGCCATAGAGGTCGTTCCAGGCGTTGCCGATCGCCTTGTAGCCGACGCCCTGCCATTCGACGCCCGCCCTCTTGCCCAGCACCTCGGCCGGCACCTGCGAGCTGGCGTTGAAATAGCCGAAGTTGAGCTTGCCGGGACGTGCCTTGGCGTCGGCCAGCAGTTCCGCCAGGGTCTTGTAGGGGCTGTCGGCCGGCACCACGAGGAAGGTGCCCGAGGAGCCGATGATCCCGACGACCGAGAAGTCCTTCTCCGGATCGTAGCCCGGGTTCTTGTACATGTGGACGTTGGCGGCGTTGGTCGAGGTCGTGGCCAGCATCAGCGTGTAACCATCCGGCGGCGCGACCTTGACCGACATGGCGCCGACGATGCCATTGGCGCCCGGCTTGTTCTCGACGATGAAGGGCTGGCCGGTCTTCTCCTCGATGTACTTGCCGACCAGGCGCGCGGTGATGTCGCCCGAGCCACCTGGCGCGAACGGCACGACGATGCGGATCGCCTTCGTGGGAAAGGTTTCGGTCTGCGCGGCGGCGGGCAGGGCGGCGAGCAGGGGAAGGGCGAACAGGCTGCGGCGAGACAGCGACATGCGGAATGTATCCATGGGTATGAAGTCTAGCGCATCTGCGGCGCATGGACAGCGCGCCGGCTGCAGTCCTACCTTGCAGCCATGTCACAGTCAGGCCGGCCGCCGCTCGACGGCATTCGCATCATCGATTTCTCCCGCGTCATCGCGGGTCCCATGTGCACCCAGATGCTCGCGGACATGGGCGCCGAGGTCATCAAGATCGAAAATCCCGACGGCGGCGACGACACGCGCAAGGGTGCCGGTCCGCGCGCCGGCGGCCCCGGCGGCGAGAGCCACTTCTTCATGACCTACAACAGGGGCAAGAAGAGCGTCGCGCTCGATTTCACCAAGCCCGACGGCCAGGCGATCGTGCACAAGCTGCTTGCCAATGCCGATGTGCTGGTCGAGAACTTCCGGCCGGGCGTGCTGAAGAAGTACGGTTTCGACTATGCCAGCCTCGCCGCCAAGTACCCGAAGCTGATCTATCTCTCGATCTCGGCGTACGGGCAGACCGGGCCGTTGTCGGACCGTCCGGGTTACGATCCGGTGCTGCAGGCCGAGTCGGGCATGATGAGCGTCAACGGCGAGGCCAATGGCGAGGGCCTGCGCCATGCCATCGCCATCGTCGACACGATGACGGCGATCCATTCGGTGGCCGCGATCAACGCCGCGCTCTATGCGCGCCGCGACACCGAGAAGGGCCAGCAGATCGATCTGGCACTCTACGACACCGCGCTCGTGTCGCTGGGCAACATGGGCGCCTACTACCTGATCGGCGGCGACCAGCCCAAGCGCGCCGGCAACGGCCACTTCGCCTCGGCGCCCAACAGCTCGTTCAACACGTCGAACGGCAAGATCTATATGGCGGTCGCGAACCAGAAGCTGTTTGCCGATACCTGCAAGGCGCTCGGCCATCCCGAATGGCTGACCGATCCGCGCTTCGACACGGTGGCCAACCGCGTGGCCAACAAGCCCGAGCTGACGCGCCTGATGGAAGAGGTGCTGACGACCGACACCAAGGAGAACTGGGCGCAGAAGCTGCGCCATCTCCCGGCCGGTCCGATCCGCACCATGAAGGAGGCACTGGACGAGCCCGAGGTGAAGCGCCGCGGGATGCTGAAGACCTACAAGCACAGCCGCGTCGGCGACGTGCCGCTGATCGGCTCGAACTTCCACTTCTCCGACACGCCGGTCGACGACACGCGCCCGCCGCCGTCGCTGGGCGAGCACACCGATCAGGTGCTGAAGGAACTGGCCGGCCTTGGCGCGGCCGAGATCGCGGCGTTGCGCGAGAAGAAGATCGTCGGCTGAGGACTTCCTCCCCATTCAGATGGGGAGGTGTCGTCGCCTTGCGACGACGGAGGGGTCAGGAACGCTGCTTCGAAAGTCATGACCCCATCGCCCCGTATGACGGGGCACTTCCCCATTTGAATGGGGAAGAAGCTTAGGCTCACCGCTCCAGCCACGTCTTCAGGATCAGGTTGGTCTCCTCGGGCTTCTCCATCGTGACGAGATGCCCGCACTGTTCGATCACGGCCAGGCTGGCGGCCGGGATGGCCTTGGCGATCTCCTCCGACAGGAACAGCGGCGTCGCCGCGTCGTCGCGGCCGCACACGACCGTGGTCGGGCACTGGATGCGCGGCAGGTCGGGCCGGCGGTCCACGCGGATCGCCGCCAGTTCCTCCTGCCGCTTGTAGATCTCGACGCCGATTTCGCCGCACATCGTCATCACCTCGTCGACCAGGCCCTTGTCGGGCAGGCGATAGGCCGGGATGAAACGCGTCATCTGCATGCCGAGGACCAGCTCGAAGTGTCCCTCGTCGGCCAGGCGGATGCGGGCACGCCGGACCGCGCGTTCGGCCTCGCTCTGGCTGCGCATGCCGGTGTCGAGCAAGGCGAGCTTCGTCACGCGCTGGGCGGCGAACTGCATGATCTCGACGGCCACCATGCCGCCCAGCGACAGGCCCGCCAGCGCGAACTTCTCTGCCGGCATCTGGTCGACCACCCAGCGGGCGGCGCTCTCCCAGCTGTCCCAGATCGAAAGCGGCGCCCTGCGCCAGTCCGGCACGACGATGTCGGCCTGCCCTTCGAGGGCTGCGACCTGCGCGGCAAAGAGGCGTGGCGAGCAGAGTACGCCGGGAACGAGCAGCAAGGGGGACCTGGTCATTGTTTTCCTCCGACGCGGAGCGTAGCGCAGACGATTCGGCTGCGGTACCAATGGGACATGCCCGCCGTCTCCGTTCGCGACATCCGTCTCGACCTGTTCCGCGGCCTTGCCCTGTGGTTCATCTTCCTCGACCACATTCCGACCAACATCGTGAGCTGGCTGACCGTCCGCAACTACGGCTTCAGCGATGCCACCGAGATCTTCGTCTTCATCTCCGGCTACACCGCGGTCATCGCCTATGGCCGGATGCTGGACAGGGAGGGCTGGCCGCGCACCGCCGCGCGAATCTACCGCCGGGTCTGGCAGCTCTACGTCGCGCACATCCTGCTGTTCGTGGCCTTCACCGCCCAGATCGCCTGGGTCTCGATCGCGCGCGATGCCCCGGCGCTGATCGAGGAGATGGAATTGCTCGGCCTCGGGCAGAACCCCTATCGCGCCATCCTGGAAGCGGCGCTGCTGAAGTTCCGGCCGGTGAACCTCGACGTGCTGCCGCTCTACATCGTGCTGCTCGCGGCCTTCCCCTGGGTCCTGCCGGTGCTGGTGCGCTGGCCCTGGGCGGTCATCGCCGTCTCGGTCGCCCTTTACGCCGTGACCTGCCGCTACAACTGGAGCCTGCCGGCCTATCCCGACGAAAAGGTCTGGTATTTCAACCCGATGGCCTGGCAGGTCGTGTTCCATGTCGGGGCCGCCTGCGCCGTGTTCGGGCCCGGACTGTCCCGGCTCGACCGGTACCGCACGCCCCTGACCGTCCTGGCCGTCGCCTTCGTGCTCTTCGCCGCCCTCATCGCCCTGTCGTGGCAGTACAATCCGCTGGAACGGCTGATCCCGGCCTGGGTGGGGCGGATCATCTACCCGATCGACAAGACCAACATCGACGTCCTGAGATTCCTGCACTTCCTGGCCATCGCCTGGCTGGTCCGGATCGCCGTGCCCGTTGACGCGCCGGCCCTGAAATGGCCCATTTGGCAGCCACTTCGCAGATGCGGTGAGGCTTCCTTGCTTATATTCTGCATCGGCACTTTCCTGGCGCTGAGCGGGCAGGTGATCGTTGGTCACTATGAAGAATCGATCGTGTCGCAGATTGTCGTGAGCGTGGTGGGGATCGCGATCATGTGTGCCGCCGCCTACATCGCCGCCTGGTTCAAGGGCGGCGGAACGCGCACGCCGCCGCGCGTGCATCGCCTGGCGGAGGCAACGTGATGAGCCGCGCACTGGCCCTGCTGGTCGCACTGGCCGCGATTGCGCTGGGCAGTCCGGCATTCGCGCAATCGATGACGCTTTGCCGCGCCAAGCCCGCCCTGCTCGACCTCGGCACGACATTGCCGATCTCCCGCAAGGCGGTGGCGGAGAAGAAGGTTCTGCGCATCATCGCTCTGGGCTCTTCGACGACGGCGGGATACGGCGTCTCCAACCCGGCCTATGCCTTTCCCACGCAGCTCCGCATCGGCCTGGAGAAGGCACTGCCCGGCATCGACATCGAGGTGATCAACCGCGGCATCGGCGGTCAGGACGTCGAGGAGATGGCAGCCCGCATGCGCACCGAGATGGAAGGCAATCCGGCTTCCCTGGTGATCTGGCAGACCGGCACCAACGCCGCCATCCGGCACATGCCGCTCGACAAGTTCGACAGTACGCTGCGCGCCGGGCTGAAGCTCGGCACCTCGCTGGGCGCGGACTTCGTGCTGATGAACCTGCAGTACGTCCCCGCCGTCGTCGCCGCGCCGGACAAGGAAGCCTACGAGAAGATCATGTTGGACGCTGCCCGCGACTACGCGGCCGGCCTGTTCCGCCGCTATGACATCATGCGCAGCTGGTACGACGACGGCATGCCCTACGCCCAGTTCGTGCAGCTCGACGGGCTGCACCTCAATGATTTCGGCCAGAAGTGCATCGGCCGGTTGCTGACCCGCTCGATCCTGGGTGCTCTCACCGGTCCCTGAAACAAGAGGACGCTCCATGCCCCGTCGTTTCGTCGATCTCTCGATTTACCTCGAGAACGACGTGATCTCCGATCCGCCGCCGTTCGGGCCGAAGATCCAGTATCACAAGCACGCCGACACGGCGGGCCAGATCGCCGGCTTCTTTCCGGGACTCAAGAAGGAAGACCTGCCCGACGGCGCCGGCTGGGCGGTCGAGAACGTCAATCTCTCGACCCACAACGGCACGCATCTCGACGCGCCCTATCACTTCCATCCAACGATGAACAAAGGCGAGCGTGCCATCACCATCGACGAAGTGCCGCTCGAATGGTGCTTTCAGCCCGGCGTGAAGCTCGACTTCCGAGACAAGCCGGACGGCCATGTCATCACGGCCGCTGAGGTCGAAGAGGAACTGAAGCGGATCGGCCACGAGCTGAAGCCGCTGGAGATCGTCGTGGTCAACACGCGCGCCGGCTCGCGCTATGGCAACAGCGACTACGTCAACTCCGGCTGCGGCATGGGCTACGACGCCACGATCTACCTGCTGGAGAAGGGCGTGCGCCTCACCGGCACCGACGCCTGGAGCTGGGACGCGCCGTTCTACTTCACCGCCCAGAAGTGGGCCAAGGACCACGATCCGTCGATCATCTGGGAAGGCCACAAGGCCGGCCGTGACATCGGCTACTGCCACCTCGAGAAGCTGCACAATCTCGAATCGCTGCCGGGCGACGGCTTCACCATCGCCTGCTTCCCGCACAAGATCCGCGGCGCCTCCGCCGGCTGGACCCGCGCGGTCGCGATATTTGAAGAGTAACGGGTAAGGGTCTTTCGCCTCCCCATTCAGATGGGGAGGTGTCGGCGTAATCGCCGACGGAGGGGTCAGGATCTGCGGCGGCTACGCGCATGACCCCATCGCCCCGTATGACGGGGCACTTCCCCATGTGAATGGGGAAGCGAACTTATCCCAGGCTCGCCGGTCGTCGCGCGAATAGAAGTGCAAAGCCAAGGGCTGCGATGGAGCCGCCCGCGCCGGTCCGCAGACGGCGCAGCAGCGTCGGCCGTCCGACCGCGATCGAGCGGGCCCGCGACGCCAGCATCGCGACCACCACGTCGACGGCGGTGTTGAGCACTACGGAGATCAGGCCCAGCAGCAGGAACTGCAGCCAGACCGGACCGGCGGCCGGATCGACGAACTGCGGCAGGAACGCCAGGAAGAAAGCGGCGGTCTTGGGATTGAGCGCCTCGACGAGGATGCCTTCGCGGAAGGCCCTCGCCGCACCCGTCGTCGTCACCTTGGCTTCGAACGGCTGGCGCGCCTCGCGGATCGCCTTGATGCCGATCCAGACGAGATAGAGCGCGCCGGCGAATTTCAGGAGCGTGAACGCCTCGGCGCTCGCCATCACCAGGGCCGAGACGCCGACGGCGCCCGCCGCGACATGGACCAGTCCGCCCAGCCCCGTGCCGAAGCTCGAGGCCAGGCCTTCGCCGCGGCCGCCGGCCAGCGTGCGCGCGGCCACGTAGAAGATGCCGGGCCCGGGCGATATGGCGATCGCCAGGGCCGCGGCGGAGAACAGCGCGAGGTTGGCGAGATCCATCGACGCTTACGGCAGCGGGTCGGGTTCGCCCGGCGGCAGCGGCACTTCGAAGACGTTGAGCGTCATCGAGACCAGCATGTAGTAGCCGCACACGCCGACCAAATCGACCACGCCCTGCTCGCCGAACGCGTCGATGGCGCGCTTGTAGTTGGGTGGCGCGACGCGGTTGGTCTCGAGATATTCGGTGACGAAGTCGTAGACGACCTTCTCCACGTCGCGCGTGAACGGCGGCGTGGCGCGCACCCGGACCGCCTCGATGATGTCGGGCGAGAGACCGGCTTCCTTCGCGAGGCGCGCATGGGCGTAGAACTCGAACTGCGCCTTGAAGTGGCGGCCGACGAGGCAGATCGCCAGCTCCGAGAGGTCGCGCGGCAGCGTGTTGTGGAAGCGACAGTATTCGCCGAGCTTCTGGGCGCGGTCGGCCAGCACCGGGCTGCGCAGCCACGGCTCGAACGGCCCGCGCAGGCCGCCGCGCGGACCGGTCATGATCGCGTCGGCGACCTTCTTCTGTTCGGGGGCGAGTTTGTTCAGGTCGAGCGGAGCCAGACGCGGCATGACGTTTCCTCTGGTTTCTTTTCGGAAGGGTTTCTAGAGCGGGCAGCTGGCGTCGGTGACGCGATTGGCATCGGCGTTGTCGAAGATGTTGTTCACGATCGACAGACCGCCGGCCATGGCCTGGCTCGACCGGACACTGCAGGAGCCGGTCGCGGTCCACAGCACCTTGCCGCCGCTCGCTTCGTAGAGCGTGAGCGAGACACGCAGCGTCGCGCCCGAAGGCGCCGCGGGGATCGTGTCGCGCCGGCCGATCGGATTGGCGGGCAGCATGAGACGCGGATTGGCGCCGGTCTCGTAGTCCTGGCTCTGCATCATCGGCATCTCGCGGTCGGCGCCGCCGGACAGGTCGAAGTAGCTCACGTCCATGCGCATGATGTTGCCGCCGCTGAAGCCGACCTGGTTGCCGCGCTGGCCGAGGCGGACCATGACCTGGCGGCGCAGCTCGCGCGCGAGATGCGTGTCGGAGGTGAGCTGGACGGCGATCTTGACCTTGGGAATCTTCTGGTAGGCCTTGATCTCGATCTGGCCGAGCTTCGGCCCGGACCCCAGCCCGTAGCCCTGCGCCGAGACCGGCGCGGCGAAGCAGAGCGCCGAGAGCGCGACAAGAGTGGCGGCAATGCGCATGCGTCTTTCCCCTAACGTCCCTCGACCGCCGTCAGCCTGCTCCAGCCGGCTTCGTCCCGGTCGAGCATGCGCTTCAGCGATTCGAAATGCAGGAAGGCCTGCTGCGCCTCGCCCGCGATCTGCCTGGCCGTATGCTCGGCCATCGCCTCGTCGATATTGTGCAGTTCCCGGCCGGTTTGCATCGCGAGCACCTGCACCATCGCCGCACGTTCGAGGTAATAGAGGTCGTCGTAGGCTTGGGCAACGGTCGGGCCCGAGACGATGACGCCGTGGTTGCGCAGAAACAGGATGTCCTTGTCGCCCATGGCGCGGCACATGCGCTCGCCCTCGTCGTTGGACAGCGCCACGCCACCATACTGCTCGTCGTAGGCGATGCGGCCCCAGTAGCGGAAGGCATTCTGGGTGCACATCTCGATGCGGCCGTCGCGGATCGAGGTCAGCGCCGTCGCGTAGGGCATGTGGGTGTGCAGCACGACCTTGGCGCGCGGGTTGCCGGCATGGATGCGGGCATGGATGTAGAAGGCGGTCGCCTCGACCGGATACTTGCCCTCGACGATGTTGCCTTCACCGTCGGCCATCACGATGTCGGACGGCGTGATCTCCGACCAGTGCAGTCCCTGCGGATTGACCAGGAAGAGGTCGTCGCGCCCGGGCACCGCCATGCTGAAGTGATTGCAGACACCCTCGTTGAGCCCGTGCCGCGCGGCGGCGCGCAGCGCGGTGGTCAGGTCGATCCGCGCCTGGGTGACCGGGTCGTTCGCCAGCATCTTGGGGAGCTCCATCTTCGACGGCTGTTGCGGCGCTGATGATGCGGCTTCCCGCAATCGGGGCCAAGGAAAATTGGAGCAATCAGGCCGGCGAGGAGCGGACCGGTCCGTCGGTCGCCGAAATCTCGCGTACCAGCTTGGTGCGGACCGCGCGGCCGAAATGGTCGAAATTGTCGGCCACGATCATGAACGAGCCCGGGCCGCCGATGACGCTCTCCTCGTAGTACTTGTCGAGCGTGAGGTCGGGCGGGCGGCCGAAGTTGGTGCGGTTCATCATCACCGGCAGGCCGTTCACGACGATGCCTTGCGACACCAGCTTGTCGCGGACGATTTCCGCCGGCGGACCGTCGTTGGTGCGTCCGTCGCCGGACACGTCGATGACCCGGCGCTTGGCCAAGAAGGGCGAATTCTCGAAGCGCTGGCCGGCATGGGCGAGCGCGGCGCCGACGGCGGTCCAGCTCTGCGACGCGCGCGGCGCCTCCGCGAGCTTTTCGGCGAAGCGCCGTGCGGCGCCCGGCGTGTCGATCACGGTCCAGTCGAGGACGACGACCTGATAGTGCGTGCCGGCCCATTCGGTGTAGCAGACGGCGATGCGCTTGTGCTCGCCCGAGAGGATGGCGTCGATGACGCGATCGTTGGTCAGGGCTTCGACATAGCCGCGCCGCTGAAGTTCGGCCTCGATTTCGTCGATGGAACGGGAGACGTCGACGGCCAGGACGAGTTGCAGGTCGACCGGTGTCTGGGCGCGGGCCGGCGTCCCCGCCGCCAGCGCTGCCAAGGAGCCTACGAGCGCCGATCGTCGCTTCATGCCCACCTCCGTCGAAGACGCAAGCATAACACCGTAATGCCCGACTCAAAGAAAAACGCCGGAGGTTTCCCTCCGGCGTTCTCGTCGACTGACCGGGTCAGTTCGATTTCTATTGATCGTCGTCGAAGCCGCGCTTGCGGGGCTCGTAGTCGCGCTCGCGGCGCGGACGATCCGGAGCACCGCCGCCGCCGTGGCGACGCGGCGGCTTGCCGAAGTCGCCACCCGCGGGCGGAGCGCCGCCGCTATTGTCGTAGCCGCCCTGCGGAGGGCCACCGGAGAAGTCGGCGCGACGATCGCGCATCGGGCCGCCGTCGCTGGCACCAGGAGCGGCACCGCGGTAACCGCCGCCGCCGCCACCGTAGCCACCGCCGCCGCCCTCGCGGCCACCACCGCCGTAGCCACCGCCGCCGCCTTCGCGACCGCCACCACCGTAGCCGCCGCCACCGCCGCCGCGATAACCACCGCCGCCACCGCCGTCACGACCGCCACCACCGTAGCCGCCGCCACCACCGCCGCCGCCGTAACCACCACCGCCGCCACCGCCGTAGGGCGGACGCGGGCCGCGCGGACGGAAGCCACCGCCATCGCGGCCGCCACCACCGCCGCCGCCACCGTAGCCACCGCCGCCACCACCACCACCGGGCTGACGCTCGACGGCTTCGCGGACCGCGATCGAGCGGCCATCCAACAACGCGCCGTTCATGGCCTGCATGGCCGAGGCGCCCTGGTCATCGGTTTCCATCTCGAGGAACGCGAAGCCGCGGCTGCGGCCGGTCTCGCGATCCACGATCACTTTCGAGGTTGTAACGGTGCCGAACTGAGAGAAGGCTTCTTGCAGACGCTCAGACGTGACCGAATAGGGCAGGTTGCCCACAAACAATTTGCGACTCATTCAAGGCTCTTGGCTGGAGGAAGGATCGAGCGGAGTCCGGCGCGCGCTTGCTGGACGAATGCGTCCAAGCGTTTCGATGACCTTTGACAGATGACCAAGTAGCTCACGGGAAGACGTTGACCGGTATCGCGCTCCGCGACTGGGCCGAGACTCGTGATGATGCTCGTCGGCTAGTGTCGCAATGCAGCACTTATGCGCCGATTCCCATCATGAGTCCACCGCTGCGGCGGGGTTGAGGCGCGACGAAGCACGGCACACAATCGCTGCGGATCCGGGAGGGATTAGAGAATGATCGTCGACCATCGAACCTATGAACTGCAGCCGGGCCGGCTGCGCGACTTCCTCGCGCTCTACGAAAAAGAGGGCCTGCCGGTCCAGTTGAAGCACCTCGGCAATCTGGTCGGCTACTACACGACCGAGGTCGGCAACGTGAACGAGATCGTTCATATCTGGGGCTACGAGGATCTCGCCGACCGCACCAGGCGCCGCGCCGCGATGGCCGCCGATCCCGCCTGGCAGGCCTATTTGCAGAAAAGCCGAGAATATATGAAGCACATGAATAACAAGATATTGGTGCCCACCACCTTCTCACCCACGAAGTAAGGGAAAGATCTCGAAAATGGCTACCGCATACCCGCGCCGCAGCGGCGCGCAGGTTCTGATCGACCAACTGCGTATCCACGGCACCGACACGATCTTCGGCGTGCCCGGCGAAAGCTACCTGGCCGCCCTCGACGCGCTCTACGCCCAGCGCAATTCCATCCGCTACGTGATCTGCCGGCAGGAAGGCGGGGCGGCCTACATGGCCGAGGCCTACGGCAAGCTGACCGGCAAGCCCGGTGTGTGTTTCGTCACGCGCGGTCCGGGCGCCACCAATGCCAGCGTCGGAATGCATACCGGCTTCCAGGATTCGACGCCCATGATCCTGCTGGTCGGGCAGGTCGCCCGCGAGCAGGCCGAGCGCGAGGCGTTCCAGGAAATCGACTATCGCCGCATGTACGGCCAGATGGCCAAGTGGGTGACCCAGATCGAGGACGCCCGCCGCATCCCGGAGATCGTGAGCCAGGCCTTCCATCGCGCGATGAACGGCCGGCCGGGTCCGGTGGTCATCGCGCTGCCCGAGGACATGCTGGTCGACGAGGTCGAGGTCGCGGACACCGGCCCCTACAAGGTCGCGCGCGGCGCGCCGGCGCCCGAGGACATGGCGACCTTCCGCGAACTGCTTGCCGCGGCGAAGCAGCCGCTGGTCGTCCTGGGCGGCGGCGGCTGGGATGCGAAGGCCTGCGACGACATCCGGGCGTTCGTCGAGGCCAACCACCTGCCGGTGACGACGGCCTTCCGCAACCAGGACCTGATCGACAACCGCCACGACAATTTCGTCGGCGATCTCGGCCTCGGCGTGAACCCGCCGCTCGGCAAGCGCATCAAGGAGAGCGACCTGATCATCGCGATCGGTCCGCGCCTCGGCGAGGCCACCACCGGCGGCTACACCATGTTCGACCTGCCCGTGCCGGCGCAGAAGTTGATCCACGTGCATGCCGGCGCCGAGGAATTGGGCCGCGTCTATCAGGCGACCCTGCCGATCAACTCGGGCATGGCGCAGTTCGCCTCTGCTGCGAAGGCGATGAAGCCGGTCGATGCCTCGGCGTGGAAGGCGACTGTGCCCGCGGCCCGTGCCGACTACCTGAAGAACATCGAGCCGACGCCGCAGCCCGGTTCCGCCAATCTCGCGGAGATCGTGGGCTGGCTGAACAAGCGCCTGCCGGAAGACGTGATCGTCACCAACGGCGCGGGCAACTATGCCGGCTACGTGCACCGCTTCTTCCAGTATCGCGGCTTCCGCACCCAGCTCGCGCCGACCAACGGCTCGATGGGTTACGGCGTGCCGTCGGCGGTGGCGGCCAAGATCGCAGCGCCCGGCCGCACCGTCGTGTCGTTCAGCGGCGACGGCTGCTTCCTGATGAACGGCCAGGAGTTCGCGACCGCCGTCCAGCACGGCGCGAACGTGGTGTTCATCGTGGTCGACAACGGCATGTATGGCACGATCCGCATGCACCAGGAGCGTGAGTATCCGACGCGCGTCCATGGCACCGAACTCAAGAACCCCGACTTCGCGGCCTATGCCCGCGCCTTTGGCGGTCACGGCGAGACGGTCGAGCGCACGGCGGATTTCGAGGCGGCGTTCGAGCGTGCGCTCGGCGCCGGCAAGCCTTCGATCATCCATGTGAAGACCGATGCCGAGGCCATCACCTCGCGCATCACGATGACCAAGCTGCGCGAGCAGGCGCTCGCCAAGCAGAAGCCGTAACGAGACGAGCGAAAGGGCGGGCGCAAGTTCGATCGACGGACTTGCGCCCGGCCATCGCCGCGCCTATAGAGGCGGTCCGTGGAGATTTGAGCCGACCGGCTTGCGACCACGTTAAACATCGCTAAAAGGTCGGAGGTGCTCGCAAAGCCCCCGTCCTTCCAGGTCGGGGGTTTTTCGTTTGCGTTGCCGGGAAAGGGCGCGCGGCGAGAGGAGAAGTGAGATGGACGGATCGATTCCGAAGAAGAAGACCGAAGCCGATACCTCGAAGTGGCGCACCCAGACCCGCGCCGTGCGCGGCGGCCAGGTCCGCAGCAATTTCGACGAGACGTCGGAGGCGCTGTTCCTGACCTCGGGCTATGCCTATTCGAGCGCGGAGGAGGCCGAGGCCACCTTCAAGGGCGAGAGCAACCACTACCAGTATTCGCGCTTCGGCAACCCGACCGTCACCATGTTCGAGAACCGGCTGGCCGCGCTGGAAGGCGCCGAGGCCTGTCGCGCCACCTCGACCGGCATGTCGGCGGTGTTCTTCGCGTTGCTGGCGCTGCTCAAGGCCGGCGATCGCATCGTCGCGGCCCGCCAGCTCTTCGGCTCCTGCCACTACATCGTGGCCGAGCTGCTGCCGAAGTACGGCATCCAGAGCGAGCTGGTCGATGGCGGCGATCTCGCGCAGTGGGAGAAGGCGCTCTCGAAGCCGACGCAGGCGGTCCTGTTCGAATCGCCGTCCAACCCGATGCTCGACATCGTCGACGTGAAGGCGGTGTGCGACCTCGCGCACAAGGCCGGCGCCAAGGTCGTCCTCGACAATGCTTTCGCCACGCCGATCCTGCAGCGTCCGCTGGAGTTCGGCGCCGACATCGTCGTCCACTCCGCCACCAAGTACATCGACGGCCAGGGCCGCACCCTGGGCGGCGCCGTGCTGGGCTCGAAGGAGTTCATCCTCGAGAAGCTTCAGCCGATCATCCGCAACACCGGCCCGGCGCTCAGCCCGTTCAATGCCTGGGTCCTGGTCAAGGGTCTGGAGACGCTCGGCCTGCGCGTCGAGCGCCACTGCGCCAATGCCCGCCGCGTCGCCGACGCGCTGGCCGCGCATCCCGCGATCGGCCGCGTGCTCTATCCGGGGCGTCCCGACCATCCGCAGCATGCGCTGGCGGCGAAGCAGATGTCCGACTTCGGCGGCGTGGTGACGTTCGATCTCAAGGCCGGCAAGTGGGCCGCCTTCGAGACGCTGAACCGCCTGCAGATCGTCGACATCTCCAACAACCTGGGCGACGCCAAGAGCCTCGTCACCCATCCGGCGACGACGACGCACATGCGCATCGGCGCCGAGGAGCGCGCCAAGCTCGGCATCACCGACGGCACGGTGCGCATCTCGGTCGGCCTCGAGGATGTCGAGGACATCATCGGCGATCTGGTCCAGGCGCTGGGCGGCTGACGCAGCGAGCCGGGAGAGAAGGCGTGCCGCTGTCGGCCGACCTGTGGGCGGCGAATGCCGACCTCGCCAACCGTATCCTCGCGCACGGTTTCGTGCGCGGGCTGCGGGACGGGTCGCTACCCGTGCAGTCCTTCAAGGGCTACGTCGCGCAGGACGCCTATTTTCTCGAGGCGTTCGCGCGCGCCTACGCCTTCTGCCTCGCCAACTCCCGCTCGCGCGAGGACCTTTACGGCTTCGCCGGCCTGATCGCCGGCGTCCTGCAGGAACTGAAGCTCCACAAGAGCTATGCCGATCGCTGGCAGGTCGATCTCACGGGCGTCACGCCGGTCGAGGCGACGCGGGCCTATGTCGATTTCCTCCTGGAGACGGCGCGGCGCGGCAATCTCGGCGAGACGATCGCCGCCATGACACCCTGCATGCGCCTCTACGCCTATCTCGGCCGGACGCTGGCAGCCAACAACGCCGCGCCACTCTATTCGGAATGGGTGAAGACCTACGCCGATCCGGGCTTCGAGCAACTGGCCGTCCAGCTCGAGTCATTGCTCGAGCTGCATGCGGAGGACAGCGAGGCGGTGCGTGCCAACTACCGCCGGGCCATGGAACTCGAACTCGGGTTCTTCGCCGCCAACGTCTAGGTGGCTGCAATGGAGCGCGCCACTCCAGTGGCGCTCATACTTCATCGACACGCGCGGCAGCGCATGAGCGCAACTGGAGTTGCGCGCTCCTTCGAAAGGCTTCGTCTTTAAAGCGGCGCGAGCTTTTCCATCGAGCGGTCGAGGGCGCCGTGCAGGTCGGCGGTGAGCTTCGCGCCCATCGCGTCGCGCACTTCCTGCTCGGCGGCGGCCCACATCGGCAGGGCGCGCTTGAAGAGGGCGCGGCCCGCACCCGTCGCGACCAGCTCGTGCCGGCGCTTGTCGCCCGCGGCCGCGCGCTCGATCACGCCCGAGGCCAGCAGCGGGCGCAGGTTGCGCGTGAGCGTCGTGCGGTCGGTCGCCAGCCGGTCGGACAGTTCGGAGATGCTGAGGGGGCCGCGCGCGATCACGTGGCCGAGCAGCGAGAACTGCGAGATGCGCAGGCCGGTCGGCGCGAGGTGGCGACTGTAGATCTGGGTGACGCGGCGCGCCGCGCTGCGCACGCGAAAGCAGGTGCATTCGGCCGGCGACAGGCGGAGCGGGGGCGGGACGGCAGTCATGTTGCCAAGAGTATCGCCGCTTCTTGCGCCGGCAAAGCCTCAATGTGTATATGCACTTAAATTCGCACGGAGACGGACATGGCTGGAGAAGCGGGATTTGGCGTGGTGCCGATCGAGGTGGCGCGCACGCTGGACGGGCTGGATCTCTTCAAGGGCCTGCTGGAGGGGCGCTATCCGGCGCCGCCGATCTCCCGGGCCATGGGGTTCAACCTCGTCGAGGTCGAGGCCGGCCGCGTGGTGTTCGGCTATACGCCGGTCTTCGACCATTACAACCCGCTGGGCTCGGTGCATGGCGGCGTCGCCGCCACGCTGCTGGATTCGGTGATGGGCTGCTGCATCCACACCATGCTGAAGGCCGGCAGCGGCTACACCACGGTCGAGATCAAGGTGAACTACGTGCGTGCCATGACCGACAGGACCGGCCCGGTTCGCGCCGAGGGCAAGGTGATCAACGTCGGTTCGCGCATCGCCACCTCGGAAGGCCGCCTGACCGACGCGTCCGGCAAGCTGCTGGCCCACGGCACGACCACCTGCCTCATTTTCCCGATCTGACTTTCATATTCCTCTCCCCCTAGCGGGGGCGAGGCGCATGATGTCTAGTTTGTGCCATGCCGACCGCGTCCGCCGAACAAAGACTCCTGAAGATCTCCATCGCCGTCACCATCGGGGTGGCGTCGTTCGGCGTTCTGTTTGGCTTGCTGTCCGGATCGATGTCGATCCTGTTCGACGGCGTTTTCTCCGCCATCGATGCCGCCATGTCGGGCCTGGCGCTGTTCGTCTCGCGTCTCGTCACCCGCGTTGCCGAGAACCGGCGGTTCCAGTTCGGCTACTGGCACATCGAGCCCATGGTGCTGGCTTTCAACGGCGGCACGCTGATGCTGCTCTGCTTCTATGCCTTCCTGAACGCGGTCGACAGCCTGCTGATCGGCGGTCGGCAACTCGATTTCGACTGGGCGATGGCCTATGCCATCCTCGTGTGCGTCGCCTGCTTCAGCATGTTCTTCTACGAACGCCGCCTCAACCGCGCGATCGGCTCCGACTTCATCCGCCTCGACACGCAGGGCTGGCTGATGGCCGGCTCAATCACCTTGGCCCTCCTGGTGGCCTTCGTCATCGGCGCGTCGTTGAAGGGAACGGCATACGCCCATCTTGCGCCCTATGCCGACCCGGCGGTCCTGGCGCTGTTGACGATGGTCCTGGTGTTCGTGCCCATCCAGGCGGTGCGCAAGGCGCTGCAGGAAATCCTGCTGATCACGCCGCCCGAACTCGACGCGCGGGTGCGCGAAGTGATGGATGACGTGATCGCCCGCCACGGCTTCAAGGCCTATACCAGCTACGTGGCCAAGGTCGGCCGCGCGCAGTTCATCGAGATCCACGTCGCGGTGCCGCCGGACTCCTCGATCGACAGCGTCGGCAAGGCGGACGCCCTGCGGCGCGAAATTGCCGAGGCGATCGGCGGCGAGGGTCCGTATCGCTGGCTTACCATCGACTTCACCGCCGATCCGAAGTGGCTGTAGACGCATTTGACCTTTTGGGCCGAAACTCCCATGTCAGAGGCCGTGAGGAACTCGCCCGCGCATGTATCAAGCCACAACCCGTGCCATTCTGGTGACGGTCCAACCGCAATATCTGCCCGACCAGTCAGAGCCGGCGAAGTCGCAGTATGTCTGGTCGTACACCGTGCGGATCGAGAACCACGGCGATGTCGCGGTGCAGTTGCGCAGCCGTCATTGGAAGATCACCGACGGGCTCGGCCGGTTGCAGGAGGTGAGGGGCCCCGGGGTCGTCGGCAAGACGCCCCTGCTGCGTCCCGGCGAGAGGTTCGAGTACACGTCGGGCACCCCGCTTTCCACGCCATCCGGAATCATGGGCGGCACGTACCAGATGGTTGACGAGGCTGGCGTGAAGTTCGACGTCGATATCCCCACTTTTTCGCTGGATACGCCGACGGCGCAGCGCAGCCTCAACTAGGCGACGCGGATCGAGGAGACTGCAGATGAACAAGATGGTGAAGCCGGGCGGAGCCATGTCGCTCGCCACCGGCCTGACCCGCCCGTCGCGCGAGGAGGCCGAAGCCGCCGTGCGCACCCTGATCCAGTGGGCGGGAGACGATCCCGGCCGCGAGGGGCTGGCGGGCACGCCGGACCGCGTCGTCCGCTCCTACGAGGAATTCTTCAAGGGCTACGACCAGGATCCGCGCGACATGCTGCAGCGGACCTTCGAGGAGGTCGAGGGCTACGACGAGGTCGTGGCGCTGCGCGACATTCGCCTCGAATCGCATTGTGAGCACCACATGGTGCCGATCATCGGCAAGGTCCATATCGGCTACCTGCCGGACAAGCGCGTGGTCGGCATCAGCAAGCTCGCCCGCGTGGTCGACGCCTACGCTTACCGCCTGCAGATCCAGGAAAAACTGACGGCGCAGATCGCCAACACGCTCCAGGAAGTGCTGCAGCCGCGCGGCGTGGCGGTCGTCATCGAGGCGGCGCACCAGTGCATGACCACGCGCGGCGTTCACAAGTCGGACGTCACCATGGTGACCAGCCGTATGCTGGGTGCCTTCCGCGACAATGGCGAGACACGGCGCGAATTCCTGTCCATGATCGGGCGCACGTCCATCTGAAGCAACGCGCCTCGAGCAAGACAAGGACATCATGGCCGGAGAGATCGTCAGTTCCATCGAAATGCTGCGCAAGCTCGTGGCGTTCGACACCACCTCGCGCAATTCCAATCTCGCGCTGATCGAGTACGTGCAGGCCTATCTCAAGGGCCACGGGATCGAGTCGAAGCTGGTGCCCAACGAGGACGGCTCGAAGGCCAATCTGTTCGCGACCATCGGCCCCAACGTACCGGGCGGCGTCGTGCTGTCGGGCCATACCGACGTCGTGCCGGTCGACGGTCAGCCCTGGGTGACCGACCCGTGGACGCTGACCCTCAAGGACGGCAAGTACTATGGCCGCGGCACCTGCGACATGAAGGCGTTCTACGCCATCGGTCTCGCGATGCTGCCGGAATTCCTGAAGGCGCCGCTCAAGAAGCCGATCCACTTCGCACTGTCCTACGACGAGGAGATCGGCTGCTTCGGGGCGCATTCGCTGGCCGCCCGCATGGCGAGCGAAGTGCCGAAGCCGCGCGTCATCATCATCGGCGAGCCGACCATGATGACCGTGGTGCACGCCCACAAGGGCAGCCAGAGCTACGTCACCAAGTTCACCGGCTTCGAGGCCCATTCCTCGATGACCCATCTTGGCGTCAGCGCGATCCATTTCGCCGGTGAGTTCATCCACTACCTCAACACCGTCCAGGAAGAGCTGGAAGCCGCCGCGCCGAAGAACAGCGAGTTCATGCCGGCCGCCGCGACCTTCAACGTCGGCACCATCATCGGCGGCACCGCGGGCAACATCCTGGCGCGCGAGTGCGAGGTCCTGTGGGGCTATCGCGAGCTGCCGACCCGGCCGATCGAGGAGCTGGGCGAGCGCGCCAAGAAGTGGCTGAAGGAAGAGTTGCTGCCGAAGATGAAGGCCAAGCATCCCGCCGCCGGGATCGAGACCGAGCTGCGCGCCTCGACGCCGGCCTTCTCGCCCGAGGGCAACGATGACGCAAAGGCGCTGGCCGGAAGCTGGTCGGGCTCCAACACGATCGGCGCGGTGGTCTATGCCACAGAGGCCGGCATCTTCCGCAAGGTGCTGGGCGTGCCGACGGTGGTCTGCGGTCCCGGCGACATCGCCCAGGCGCATCAGCCCAACGAATTCATCCTGGCCTCGCAGATCGATGCCGGCGAGGAATTCATGAAGCGCATGCTCGAGTGGTCCTGCCGGGAGTAGGTCCAGGACCGGGCGTGGTGAAGAGCCTCCCCCGTCCATGACTCAAGCGGTCGCAACCCGGGACGGCCGCACGCTCAGCTATCTCGAGGTCGGGGATCCGCAGGGGCCGCTGGTCATCCACAATCATGGTGGGCCCAGTTGCCGGCTCGAAGCGCGCCTCTTCGCGAAGTCGGCAGCGAAGAACCGGTTGCGGCTGATCTGCGTGGACCGGCCCGGCATCGGACGGTCCACGCCCCAGAAAGCGCGCAGCTATGCAGGCTGGGCCGATGACCTGACGGCCATCGCCGACGCACTGGGATATCGCGAGTTCGGCGTGACGGGCTGGTCGGAAGGCGGGCCCTGGGCGCTGGCGGCCGCCGCCTACATCGATCCCCTTCGGCTGCGCCATGTCAGCAGCATCGCGGGCGGCAGCTACGGCGCCTTCGGCGACAACTGGGCGGCGGATCATCTTTCCAGGGCGGACGCGCTGGGCGGATTTCTAGCGCTGCGCTTCCCGCCCGGCTTCCGTTTCATGTATGCGACTCTTGGCGTGACCGCCAAATTCTTCCGTGCGACCTTCGTCGAGCAAGTGCGAAAAGCCGTGAATGACGACGATCGAAAGATCCTGCTTCAACCGGATGTCGACGCGAACTTCCGCGAAATGTCCGCCGAATGCTTTGCTCGCGGCAGCGACGGCCTGGTTCGCGACAGTGAACTCCTCTATCGCCGCTGGGCTTTCGACGTGAGGGCGATCGAGCGGAAGGTCCATCTCTGGCAAGGCACGGATGACCGGCTCGTGCCGGCTTTCATCAACCGGACCCTCGCCGACCGGATGGCGGGTGCCGTATGGCATGCCGTCGAAGGGGCGGGGCATTTCGTGGCGGTCGGTTCGGCCGACGAGCTGTTCGCAATCGCCGCCCGGGAACTGGGACCGAAGCCGTGTCGCACCTGATCGCGGTCGACTGGGGCACGAGTTCGCTGCGGGGCGCCCGCCTCGATGCGAAGGGCAACGTGCTGGAGGAGAAGAGCGCGCCGCTCGGGATCCTCAACGTGCCCAACGGCGATTTCGCCGGCGTCTTCGCCTCGCTGTTCTCCGACTGGATGAAGCCCGCCGGCACGGTCTGCCTGATCTCCGGCATGGCCGGCAGCCGGCAGGGCTGGGTCGAGGCGCCCTACGTCGCCTGTCCGGCCGGTCTCGACGAGCTGAAGAATAAGCTGCACTGGATCGAGCCGGGACGGATCGCGCTGGTGCCCGGCCTCAGCGACGAGCAGGGCGACGTGCCCGACGTGATGCGTGGCGAGGAGGTGCAGATCTTCGGCGCACTGCGGCTCGCGGGCCTTTCAGACGGGCTGTTCGTGTTGCCGGGCACGCACAGCAAATGGGCCACGGTGCGCGAGGGCCGCATCGTGGGCTTTCGCACTTGCATGACCGGTGAGTTCTACGGCCTGCTCAGCCAGCATTCGATCCTGGCGCGCACGCTCGCGGCCGACGCAGCACTCGACGAGACGATGTTCCTGCGTGGCGTGACGCGCGCCGGCAACGGCGAGGGGCTGCTGCACAACGCCTTCGGCGTGCGGGCGCTCGCGCTGTTCGACCGGCTGTCGCCGGCGCAGTCGGCGAGTTACCTGTCGGGCCTGCTGATCGGGGAAGAACTGCGCCACGAAGCCCCGGCCGCCCGCGACGTGACAGCGATCGGCGCGCCGGCGCTGACGGCGCGCTATGCTCTCGCCTTGAAGACGAGGGGCGTCGCCGTGCGATGCTTCGGCGGCGAAGCGACATGGGCGGGCATGACGGCCTTGCAGGGATGACGAGCGTCGATCGATTCAAGGCCGCGATGGGCGAGCTGCCGCTCGTCGCCATCCTGCGCGGACTGAAGCCTTCCGAGGCACCGGCGATCGGCGACGTCCTGGTGGAAGCGGGTTTTCGCCTGATCGAGGTGCCGCTCAACTCACCGCAGCCGCTCGACAGTATCGCGCTGCTCCGCAAGCGTTTTCCCGACGCCGTGATCGGCGCCGGTACGGTCCTCTCCGCCGCCGAAGCGCGCGACGTTGCATCCGCCGGTGGCGAACTGGTCGTCGCGCCGAACTTCGATCGCGAGGTCGTCGAGGAGACGGTGCGGCTCGGCATGACGAGCCTGCCCGGCATCCTGACGCCGACGGAAGCCTTCGCCGCCCTGAAGGCCGGCGCGCACGGCCTGAAACTCTTTCCCGCCGAGATCGCTTCGCCCGCCGTGGTGAAGGCGCTGCTGGCGGTATTGCCGAAGGGCACGCCGCTGATCCCGGTCGGCGGTATCGGCGCGGACAATATGGAAGCCTGGCGTACGGCCGGCGCCGCGGGCTTCGGCCTCGGCTCCTCGCTCTACAAGCCGGGCGACGATGCGGCCACGGTCCGCGCCAAGGCGGCTGCCATCCTGGGCGCCTGGCGCAAAGTAAAAGAAAACGCGGGAGAGGGAACATGAAGATCAAGAGCTACGAGATCTTTCGCTGCGACGCCGGCTGGCGTCTCTTCTCGTTCCTCAAGCTCGTGACCGCCAGCGGCCCGGTCGGCTGGTCGGAATACAACGAGAGTTTCGGCAGCCCCGGCCTCTCCGGCGTGATCGAGAACCTGATGCCGAGCGTGATCGGCATGGACCCGATGGACATCGAGATGGTGAACGCCGTGCTCGCCACCAAGTCGACCCAGTCGCGCGGCGGCGTGGTGCGGCAGGCGATCGCCGCGATCGAGAACGCGCTGCTCGACATCAAGGGCAAGGCGCTGGGCGTGCCGGTCTATCAACTGTTCGGCGGCAAGCTGCGCGACCGCATCCCCGTCTACTGGTCGCATTGCGGCTCCTACCGCATGCGCAATCCCGACCTTTGCGGCACGCCGGCGGTGCGCTCCTACGACGACATGGCCCGCACCGGCGAGGAAGTGCGCAAGAAGGGCTTCACCGCCTGCAAGACCAACATCGCCATGGAGGTCGACGGCAAGCTGCGCGCCTATCGGCCGGGCTTCGTCGTCGGCAAGGGTTTCCCCGAGCGCAACTGGGACGCCTTCATCGCGCGCAGTGCCGCGAAGACCGTCGAGGCGTTCCGCGCCGGCGTCGGGCCCGATGTCGGCATCATGCTCGACACCAACTTCCATTTCCGGACCGAGGGCTTCAAGCGCATCGCCGACGCCGTCGGGCCGACTGGCCTCACCTGGCTCGAACTCGATATTCACGACCCGAAGTCGATCGCGATGATCCGCGAACACGCGCCCTGTCCCATCGCCTCCGGCGAGACGCTGCTGGAGCGCCGCGACTTCCGCCCGTACCTCGAGGCCTATGCCTTCGACACCGCCATCGTCGACGTGATCTGGAACGGCTTCGCCGAATCGCTGAAGATCGCCTCGCTGGCCGACGTCTACGAGGTGAATGTCGCGCCGCATAATTTCTACGGTCACCTCGCCAGCGCCATCTCGGCGCATTTCTGCGCCGCCGTACCGAACTTCCGCATCATGGAGATCGACATCGACGGCGTGCCGTGGCGCGACGAGATCGTCGACAACCCGCCGGTCTTCGAGAACGGCGACTATCTGCTGCCGAAGGGGCCGGGCTGGGGCGTCGAGCCCAACGAGGCGGCAATGCGCCGGCACCCGCCCAAGAGCTACGTCGTTACGCAATAGACGTTACACAACAGTTCCCGGTCCCGGATTGCAAATTCACAACCCATGATGCCAACTGTGCATCGTTGTGAGTCGGGGAGATGGTGCATTGAACGCGTCGCGGGGCGGGAGGCGCCAGGGCGGCGCGGTGTCCAGGAGGCGGCGGAAGCGGCTGCCGGCACTGGTCGTGGCCGGTGTCGTGTCGATGGCGACGGGTGCGTCGGCGCAGGACACGCGCTGGGATGCCATTCTTTCGAACTCGAACTGGTACGTTCCGGTTCCCGGCCTGGTCGCCTACGCCACCAGCAACAGCAACCAGACCATCAACCCTATTCCGATCGGCGACCAGACCCTGTGGGCGCTCGGCACCGCGACCAACGGCGTCTTCAGTGGGCAGAGCCTCGTGAGCTTCGCGATCGGGGGATTGGTCACCCCGCCTGGCACCTCCTCGATGCAAGGCATCGTCACCGAGGCGGGCCAGATCAGGATTGCCTTCAGCTCGTCCGACAGCCCGACCATCATCGGCATCGGCCAGATGCGCGAGATCTCAGGCGTGCCGCTGATGGAAATGCAGATGATCACGGGCTCTTCGCTTCTGATCACGCACTGGGCGTACATGACGCCCTACAATCCGGCCATCTTCACGCCGCCGTCGCCCACCCAGTATGTGAGCGCCGATGTCACGTCGCCGCAATGGCGCTGGACCGCCGGCACGACGTGGCGGGTCAGCAGCCAGACGCTGTTCGGTACCGCGGCGCCCGGCACCTTCAAGATCAGCGACTACAGCAACGGCTACTACTGGGGCATGGGCGCGGCACCGCAGGATAGTACGGTCGGCAACTTCACCGTCCTGGGATCGATGACGCCCGAGGGCAACGTTCTGTTCAACTTTCTGCTGGAGGGCGGTTCGCTGAACAGTCTCTCGGGCCAGATCACGGGCGACGCCACCACCGGCACCATGGTGCTGCGGCCCTATACCTTGTCGGGGACTTTCGGCGATCCGACACTGGCCGACATCATGCCGGTGTCGACCATCGCCACCCGACAGACCTATTTCCTGAGCAACGTCGGCTCGACCGTGATCCCGGCCTTCACCGGCGGCACGCTGCAGGTCGATACGACCGGCGGGCTCTTCAGTCAGAACTTCATCGTCGACGGCTCGGCCACCAACCGCCTCGACCTGCGCGGCAACTCGGCGGTCCTCAGCGGCGTGCTCTCCGATGCCGTGCCCGGCACACCGGGCAATCTCACCATCGCCAACAGCGGATCCGGCGGAAGCGTCAGCTTCACCGGGAACAGTACCTATACCGGCCCCACGACCATCGATGCCGGCGCCATCCTGTCGGTCGACGGCTCGATCGTCTCGCCGGTCTCGGTCGGCGGCACGCTGCGGGGTACGGGAACGGTGGGCGGCGCCACCACGGTACAAAGTGGCGGCACACTGGCGCCGGGCAACAGCCCAGGCACGCTCACCTTCGCGGCGCCGGTGGTCATGGCGCCGGGCAGCACGCTGTCGCTCGACATCGACGGGACGGGGACCGGCGTGGGCGCCGGCAACTTCAGCCGCGTGGTGGTGACGGGCGCCGGCAACGGCTTCACGGCCGGCGGCACGCTGCTGCCCGTCCTGCGCGGGATCACTGGCGCGGCAACCAACAGTTTCACGCCGTCGATCGGACAGCAGTTCACGGTGGTCACGGCCGAGGGCGGTGTGCAGGGAAGCTTTGCCGGTCTTGCCCAGCCGGCGGGCCTGGCGGCCGGAACGCGCTTCGACGCGCTCTATGGCCCGTCCTCGGTATCGCTGGTCGTCACGCCTGCGGCCTACGGCAATCTCGGCGCCGCCGGCCTGCCTCAAACTGCCAGCCAGATGTCGATCGGCCAGGCGCTCGACGTTCTGCGTCCCGCCGCCGGCTTGCGCATGAACGGCCTGTCGCAGTCGCTCTTCGCCCCGCTCTACAGCCTGCCCGCCGCGTCGATCCCGCAGGCGCTGGACCAGCTGTCGCCCAGCCTCTACGGCGACATGATGCTGTCGGCGCGCCAGGGCTTCTATGGCTTCGCCGATCAGGTGAGCCAGAGGCTGGGCGCCCGCCGCGCGGCTCAGGGTGGGGCGCAAGTTGCCGCGGCCTGCGGCGATGCCTGCGCCGGTCTTCCGAACGCTGCACCCCGGTCGGTGGCCGGGCCGCTCGGCACGACGGCCTGGCTTTCCGGGTTCGGCCAGTGGACGCAGGTCGCGGCGGCCGCCGCGCCCGGCTTCCAGTCGTCTCTGGCCGGCGTGATGGCTGGCCTCGACGTAGAACTGTCACCCGGCTTCGTCGGCGGTGTCGCGCTGGGCGGTGGCAGCGCCAACACCTTCGCGGGCAACGGCGCCACGGCACTGGGATCGGCGCTGCAGGCGATGGTCTATGGTGAGTACGCCGCGGGATCGTTTTTCCTCGGCGGCCAGGTCGCCTATCTGCTCTTCGATCAGACCACGACCCGTCCCCTCGGCACCTGGAACAGCGTCTCGCGGGACAATCTCGTCACGAACGGCGTAGGCGGCCAGATCGCAGCAGGGTTGCGCCTCGGTTTCGACGGCTGGAACGTCGAACCGACAGTGGCCCTGGCTGCACTTTCCCTGTCGTCGCCATCCACGGTCGAGCAGAACCCGAACGGTCTCGCCCAGCAGGTCAACGGACAGTCGCTCACCAGCGTGCGCGGAGCCGTCACCCTGCCGGTGAGTCGCACGCTTGCGCTGGCCGACCAGCGCTCGCTCACGGTGCGTGGGCTCGTGGGTTGGGCGCATGAGTTCGCGGACGTGTCGGCGACCACGCAGGCGGCCTTCGCCGCTGCGCCCGGTGTGGGCTTTACGACGACGACCGCGCCGATTGCCCGCGATTCGGCATTGCTCGGCCTGTCCGCCGATTTCGCTGTCGACGATGGCGTCGCATTTTTCGCGGGCTGGCAGGGCTCGATCGGTTCATCCTCGACGGCACAGACTCTTCGCGCCGGCCTGCGCATGACGTGGTAGGTCCCACCACGCTTCCACGCACAACCCAAAACCGGGAGAAATCCATGATCCGCACAATCGTTTGCACGTCGCTGGGACTGGCGCTGATGGCTGGCTCGGCCGAAGCGCAGGTCTACTGCCGGGCCGAAGGCGTGCCGCATGGCTGTGTCTGGGCACCGCGCGCCGGTGTCGGGGTCGGAGCACCCGGTGTCGGTGTGGCACCGGGCGTCGGGGCGGGAGCGCCCGGAGTCGGCGTTGCGCCCGGCGTCGGGGCGGGAGCGCCGGGCGTCGGCGTTGCGCCCGGCGTGGGCGTCGGGGCTCCGGGTGCGGGCGTGGCGCCGCGCGAGGGCGTGGATGGCGCGGTGAATCGCGGAGGCCCGGTCAATCGCGCCGGGCGTCACTAATCGGTCGACGGCGCCTGCCCAAAAGATAGTCACGAAAGGTAACTAAATATTCACTGAAGCGGCCTCTTGAACGGTTGAACATTCAAGATATATCTTAGATATGTTCAAACATATAGAGACACGATCAATGCGATCTTTTCACCATCATCCTCGTCATGGTGGCGAGGATAGCCACAAGCACCATTTCGGCCGGCGGGGCTTCGGCCATGGCTGGCGCGGAGACTCGGGCGAGGGCCGCAGCGGTCGCGGACGCCGTCGCGTCTTCGATTCGAGCGAACTGCGGCTCGTCCTGCTCAAGCTGATCGCCGACCAGCCGCGCCACGGCTACGAACTCATCCGCGCGATCGAGGAACTGACCGGCGGCAGCTACGTGCCCAGTCCCGGCATGGTCTATCCGACCCTGACGATGCTCGACGAGATGGGGCACGTCGCCGAGGTGAAGTCCGACGGCGCGCGCAAGGCTTTCACGGTCACGCCGGACGGCACGGTCCATCTGCTCGAGCGCAAGGCCGAGGTCGACGCGCTGTTCGCACGCCTCGCCGAACTTGCCAGCCTGCAGGAGCGCACCGATGCGGCACCAGTCCGCCGGGCCATGAACAACCTGCGCGAGGTGCTGATCCATCGCCTTGGACGCGAGGGCGTGCAGAAGCAGACGGTCCACGACGCGGTCGCGATCATCGACGAGGCCGCTCAGAAGATCGAACGTCTATGAGCACGCACAGCACCGCGCGCGTACCGACCGCCCACGGCAGTCGCTACCTCCAGCAGCTCTGCAAGCACTGGAGTCACAATCTCGAAGTCGAGTTCACGCCGGAGAAGGGCAGGGTCGTGTTCCCGCGCAACGCCCGTGGCGCGGACTGGCCGGGAGATGCGACACTCCTGCTGGAGGCGCAGGCCGACGCGCTGGAGTGCCGCCTCGAGGCGAGCGCCGCGGAACAGCTCGAGGCGCTGAAGGGCGCCGTCGCCAGCCACATCGACCGCTTCGCCTTTCGCGAGGCGCCGCTCGCCTTCGACTGGCGCGACGCGTGACAAGCCGCGCGCTTGTCCCGCTCCGTTCGGGACTGCACATTCGCCGCGCGTGCAGCCCCGCGAGGATACAATGTCGAGCATTCCCGAAGACGTCTTTACCGAGCCCGAGGATTTCTCGCCGGATACGCTGGCCAATCTAGGGCCATTGGCCCGTCTTGCGGGCGAATGGGAATCGGACAAGGGAATCGACATCGCGCCCAAGGCGGAAGGTCCGGAACAGCGCAACTTCCGGGAGCGCATCCGGATGGAGCCGATCGATCCGCAGCCCAATGGGCCGCAGCTCCTCTACGGTTTGCGCTACCACATCCACGTCAACACCGACGAGGAAGCCATCACTTTCCACGACCAGGTCGGTTACTGGCTGTGGGAGCCGGCCACCGGCCTGATCATGCAGTCGATCGCCATCCCGCGTGGCCAGGTCGTGCTGGCGGGCGGCACGGCGAAGCCGGGCGACAAGACGATCTCGGTCGAGGCCAAGCGTGGCGATACCCGCTTCGGCATCTGCTCGACTACCTTCCTCGAGCAGGCGTTCCGGACCGACTATTACCGGATCGACATCACCTTCAACGACGACGGGACCTGGTCCTACGTGACGCGCACCGATCTCGCGGTGCGCGGCAAGACGCCGGCCTTCAACCATCGCGACACGAACACGCTGCGCCGGGTCGCGGCGCCGGCGCAGAACCCGATGGTCGGCCTGCTGAAGACCGGCAAGTACGACGACTGACGGGCAAGACGGTCTCATTGGAGCGCGCAACTCCAGTTGCGCTCAGAAGCTTTCTCCATGAGCAAGGCATGAGCGCAACTGGAGTTGCGCGCTCCCTAGATGGTCTTCGCGACTCTACCGGATCTCGAATCCCATCTTCGCCAGCGCGGCGCGCAGGGTTTCGCGGCCGTTCATCGCCTTGATCGGGCCGAGGCGGTTCAGCACGCGCTGGGTCCAGGTCGCGGCCTGCAGCTCGTGGCGGGCCGAGAACTTGCTCATCTCGGCATCGTAGGCGGCGCGCAGGGCGTCTTCCTTGCTCGCATCGTAGCGTTCGGTGTGGAGCACGACCGACTGCGGCAGGCGCGGCTTCACCTCGCCTTCGCCCTTCTCCGTCGCGTAGCCGACGCAGAGGCCGAAGACGACGACCGCCTGCGGCGGCAGGCCGAGCAGCTCGGCGACCTTGATCGGGTCGTTCCGCATGGCGCCGATATAGACGGTGCGCAGGCCCATCGATTCCGCGGCGACCACGGCGTTCTGGGCGGCAAGTGCCGCGTCGATCGAGGCCACCATGAAGGTTTCGAGCCAGGGCATGGTCTCGAACTCGGTCTTGATCGAGTCCGAGATGCGCTGGTTGCGCGACATGTCGGCGACCCAGGCGATGAACAGCGGGCACTGCTCGATATGCTTCTGGCCGCCGGCGATCTCAGCGAGAATCTTCTTCTTGGCGGGATCGGTGACCGCGACGGCCGACCACCATTGCATGTTGGAGCTGGTGGCCGCCGACTGGGCGGCGGCGATCATGCTCTCCAGCGCGCCGGCCGGCACCGGGTCGGGCTTGTAGCCGCGCACCGAACGGTGATCGAGCAGGACGGCGATGGTCTCGTTCCACGGGCCGGCGGCCGGGACGGCGTCGGCGCCGTAGCGGCGGGCGAGGGCATCGGTTTTGGCGGGGGTAGCGGGCGTCAGGGAATCCATCAGGCAATGCTCTCGGGTTTGCGGCGGGTCATCGCGGTGACCAGCGCCAGGAAAATGAAACCGGTGACGATCATGAAGATGGCGCGCGGCTCGCCATGGTCCATCAGCCAGCCGTAGAGCAGCGGTGCGATCATGCCGCCGAGGTTGAAGCCGGTGCTGACGAAGCCGAACACCTTGCCGAAGGAGCCCGGCGGCGTGACGGCGCGCACCATCATGTCGCGCGACGGCTGGATGATGCCGTTCAGCAGGCCGCCGACGGACATCAGCGCGATCAGCACGGCGCCCGGCATGTTCACCCACGCCATCAGGATCGCCATGGTCGAGGTGCAGGCGAAGCCGACGGCCGCCACGCGCTCGTGATGCGGCGTGCGGTCGGCGATGATGCCGCCCAGAAGCACGCCGCCGGCGCTGCACAGCAGGAAGCCCGAGAGGGCCACGCTGGCGACCGAGAAGGGCGTGCCGTGGATCTGGGCCATGCCGACGACGGTGAAGGTCTGGATGCCGCCATTGGCCATGGCCAGGCAGAAGAAGAACAGCAGGTTGCGCAGGATCGGCGCGCTCAGCAGCAGGTCGAGCCCGACCTTCTGGCCACTCCCTTTGGCCGCTTCCTGGCCGGGCTTGTGAACGATGCGCGGCAGGATGCTGCCGGCCACGATCAGCAGGAAGGCAGTCGCGATCGACAGGCCGGCGACGAACAGGAAGGCGCCGCGCCAGCCCCACATTGCCGCGCAGGCGAGCGCCAGCGCCGGCGTGACGCCCGAGCCGAGATAGCCCGCGAAAGTGTGGATCGAGAAGGCCTTGCCGATCCGCTTGTGGTCGATGGTGGCCGACAGGATCGAGTAGTCGGCCGGGTGGTAGACTGTGTTGGCAAGGCCGAGGAAGGCGTAGGCGATCACGAAGAACCAGTAGCCGGGCAGCAGCGCGGCGGCCGCGACGGCGATGCCACCCAGGATCAGCCCGCCGGTCAGCATGGCGCGCGGGCCGACCCGGTCGACCAGGAAGCCGGCCGGTGTCTGCAGCAGCGCCGAAGCGGCGTTGAAGGCCGTCAGCGCGAAGCCGATCTCGACATAGGAGACGCCGAACGCCTCGCGGACTTCCCCGAACAGCGGCGGCAGCAGCATGATGTGCACGTGGCTCACGAAATGCGCCACGGCGATCAGCGCGATCACCTTGAATTCGCGGGCCTTCTTGCTGTCGGTGCCGGCGTCGCTCGCCGGCAGGTCGAAAGAGTTACTCGTCGACGACATTGACGCCCAGTGTCCCTATGCCTGAAATCTCGACCTCGATCTTGTCGCCCGGCTTCATCCAGAGCGGCGGCTTGCGGCCGGCGCCCACGCCGTCGGGCGTGCCGGTCGCGATGACGTCGCCCGGCTCCAGCCAGGTCACGGTCGAGAGATATTCGATGATGGTGGCGACATCGAAGATCATGTGATCGGTCGTGTCGTGCTGCACCACGGTGCCGTTCAGCCGGGTCGTGAGTTCGAGCCGCTGCGGATCGGGGATCACGTCCGACGTGACCATCCACGGTCCGAGAGGTCCGGTCGCCGGGAAGTTCTTGCCGGCAAAGACCGAGTGCTTCTGGAAGTCGCGCACGCTGCCGTCGATGAAGCAGGTGTAGCCCGCGATCACCGAAAGCGCGCTGGCACGCGAGACGTGGCGGCAGCGCTCGCCGATGACGATGGCGAGCTCGCCCTCATAGTCGAAATCGATCGAGGCACGCGGCCGCACGATGTCGCCGCCGTGCGCGACAAGCGTGTTGTGGAGACGCGAGAAGACGCTGGGCACAGTCGGCATCTGCCGTCCGACCTCACCGACATGGCTCGCATAGTTGAGGCCGACGCAGAGGATCTTCCCGGGATCGGGAATGACCGGCAGCAGCTCGACGTCTTCGAGTTCGAGATCCGCCGACGCGTCCTTCGTGGCGTTGCGAAGTTCGTCGAGCGCGCTCGCCGCGATGACCTCGCGCAGGCTCGCCCAGCGCGCCTTCGTGCGCGCCGACAGATCGACGATGCCGCCCTCGACGGCTGCGCCGAATTTGTTCGCGCCCGCATGGCGAAAGCTGACCAACCGCATGGGGACGGACCCTAGGGCGATTGCAGCAGCTTCGAAAGACCCTTGGAGAGCTTGATGCTGTCGACGGCGCCCGGCTTCGCAAGTGCACCATTCGTGGCTTTCGCCGGCTTCTGGAGCGCGAGCCCTTCGGCCATCGAGATGGCGCAGGCAACGCCGTCGAGCAGAGGCGCATCGACCATCGGCTTGAGCTTTGCGGCGAGTCCGGCCAGGCCCGCACCGCCCAGGATCACGACGTCGGCGCCATCCTCGCGAACGCAGGCGGAGCAACCTTTTGCCAGCAATTCCATGGCGGCTTTGGGGTTACGCGCGATGTCGGCGCCGGTCGGTGCGACGGTGCGCACGGAGGCCAGCCGCGAGGTGAGTCCGTGGCTCGCGACGAACTCTTCGAGCATCGACTTCCAGCGTTCCCCGCCGGTGACGATGGAGAAGCGGTTGCCGATGGCGCAGGCTTGCAGGATCGACGCATCAGCCATGCCCACGACCGGGACCGGACTGACCTCCTTCAGGGCGGCAAGGCCGGGATCGCCGAAGCAGGCCAGCACCACGACATCTTTCGGCCCGCGATCGTTGGCATAGGCGTCGAGCGCGGCGTGGCTCGCGATGGCATAGGCGGCGCGCGAGGCGATGTAGCGGGGGCCGAACGAACCGGTGAGGGCGCGCAGGCGCGTGCCCTTCGAGGCAAAGCCCTTCGCGGTCCTGAGGACGAGATCGGTGATCGATTTCGTCGTGTTGGGATTGATCAGCAGGATGTTCGTCATGGTCACGTCCTCATGGCCTCGGCGAGGCGCGCGGCGTCATGGTTCTCGCCGATCGACATCGAGCAGATGCGCGAGATGTGGGTGAGGGGCAGGCCGCTCTCCCTGGCCCATTCGTTGATCTGCGCCTGTGCGAGCTTCTGGTCCTTCTTGGACGTGCCCTTCTCGCTGATCGGCACGCCGGCATCGCGCAGGCACATCATGAGGTCGCCGGTCAGGATGAACGAATCGCGGCCGAGGAAGCGCAGCAGGTACTGACCCGAGAAGCCGCCGAGGCGTGAGCCGCGCTTGGCGAAGACTTCGAGCAGGCCGATCTGGTCGTCGGCCGGCCAGGCCGCGAGAAACTTGCCGAAGCTGCCATGCTCGGCGGCGATGTCGGTGACGAACTTCGCATTGTCGCGTACCGACCGAATGCTGGTGGGGTTGCGCACGATGCGCGTGTCCTGCGTCAGTTTCTCCCAGAACTCGGCCGGCTGGAACAGCAGACGCTTGGGATTGAAGCCGAGGAAGGCTTCCTCGAAGCCCGGCCACTTCTTGTCGATGACGCTCCACACGAAGCCGGCGCAGAAGACGCGGCGCGCCATCTCCGCCAGCACACGGTCGTCGCTGAGGTTTGCCAGGGCCTTGTTGTCGCGCTTCTTTGGCAGCAGCGCCGCCAGCGCCTTCTCGCCGCCCTTGCGCCTGGCGGCGCGCGCCTGGATCGACTTGAAGGAGACGCGCGCCACGCCGGCTACTCGAGCCAGCCGTCGAAGAAGTCGAACACCGTCGCCTTGAACATCGGATGGCCGATGCAGGAGAAGTGATCGCAGCCCGGCAAGGTGACGGCCTTGGCGCCGGGAATGGCCTCCGCGAGTCCCTGCGGCGGCCCGGCGAGCTGGTCGCGGGCGCCGGCGACGACCGCCGTCGGGCGGCGGATCGCAATCAGCGAGTCGCGGGTGAGCGGCACACGGGCGCCGCGCGAGCAGGCGGCCAGCGCCAGCCGGTCTTCCTTCTGCTCGTCGGCGAAGTGCCGGAAGCTCTTCAGCATCGGGTCGGCGATCTCGTCGGGGCTGGCGGCTTCCATGGCCTCGGCCATGGCGCCTTCCGCGCGCGGCGGGTCGAACATCCTGGCGCCGACGCCGGCCACCACGAGATGATCGATGCGGCCGGGATCGACCAGCGCCGCCGTCAGCGCGATGTGCGCGCCCATCGAAAAACCCAGAACATGCGCGCGCTCGACGCCGGCATGGTCCAGCAATGCAAAAACATCGCGGGCCATCGCCTCGCGGTCGTACCGGGCGGGATCGTGCGGCTTGGCGCTCTCGCCATGGCCGCGATTGTCGAATGCGAAGCCGCGCAAACCCTTGGCGGCGATGGCGTCGTACCAGCCCATGCGCTTCCAGTTTTCAGTGCGGTTCGCCGAGAAGCCGTGCACCAGCACGATCGCCTTGCGGCCATCGGCGGGACCGAATTCGTCGTAGGCGAGGTCGAGCCCATCGGAGGTGAAGTGAGCCATGACTTTCCCTAACAAGTGGCATGAATTGCGACAAGGTTGATCGCACTGCCCAAGTGTCGGACAAACGCGGCAACGAAAGAGGAAACGCATGACCGAACACGGCGGCAGGATCGGCAAGACGGTCCAGGACTCGCAGCCCCACTGGCCCGCAGGGCCCAAGCGGCCCCCTGGAATAAATAAGGCCGGCGCGCCCAATATCCTCGTCATCCTGTTCGACGATGTCGGTTTCTCGGATCTGGGCTGTTACGGCTCGCCCATCGAGACTCCCGCCATTGACGCCATCTCCAAGCGCGGGCTCCGCTACACCGGCTTCCATACGACGGCCATGTGCTCGACCACGCGCGCGGCCCTTCTGACCGGCCGCAACCATCATTCGGTCGGCGTCGGCTGCCTCGCCAACTTCGATTCGGGCTATCCCGGCTATCGCGGCAAGATCAGCCGCGAGGCCGGCACGATCGCCGAGATGCTGCGCCCGCACGGGTATCGCAACTACATGCTGGGCAAGTGGCACGTGACGCCTCTCACCGAATCGGGCGCGACCGGGCCGTTCGACGGCTGGCCGCTGGGCCGCGGCTTCGACCGCTATTACGGCTTCATGGATGCCGAGACCGACCAGTACGCGCCGGAACTCGTGCGCGACAACACGCCGGTCGATCCGCCGGGCACCTTCGCCACCGGCTACCACCTGACGTCCGATCTCGTCGACCAGGCGATCCGCTACCTCGCCGATCACGTCGCCGACAACGCCGAGACGCCGTGGCTCACCTGGCTGGCCTTCGGCGCCTGCCACGCACCGCACCAGGCGCCGTTCAACCTGATCTCCAAGTACGATTCGGTCTTCGCGGAGGGCTGGGACGTCGAGCGCGAAAAGCGTCTCGCGCGGCAGATCGAGATGGGCATCGTGCCCAAGGGCACGCAGCTCCCGCCGCGCAACGATTCGGTGCGTCCGTGGGCCGACGTGGCCGAGCCCGAGCGCCGCATGTTCACGCGGCTGCAGGCCGCCTATGCCGCCATGCTCGACCATGCCGACCAGCATATCGGCCGCCTGATGACGTTCCTCGAAAGCGCCGGCCAGCTCGACAATACGCTGGTCATCGTCATGTCCGACAACGGCGCCAGCCAGGAAGGTGGCCCGTTCGGCATGATCAACGCCATGGGCCCCTACAATCTCCGCCGTGAATCGCTCGACGAGAAGATCGCGCGCATCGAGGATATCGGCGGGCCCGACACGCATTCCAACTTCCCGTGGGGCTGGGCGATGGCGGCCAACACGCCGCTGCGCCGCTACAAGCAGAACACCCATGGCGGCGGCATCCGCGATCCGCTGGTGATGGCCTGGGACAAGGGTATCGCCGCGCGCGGCGAGCTGCGTCACCAGTTCTGCCACGCCAGCGATCTCGTGCCGACATTGCTCGACGTCGTCGGCGTCAAGCCGCCCAAGGTGATCAACGGCGTGAAGCAGATGCCGCTCGAAGGCACCAGCTTCGCCAGGAGCCTGAAGAACAAGAAAGCGAAGTCGAAGGCCAAGGCGCAGTATTTCGAGATGTTCGGCCATCGCGGCCTGGTGCAGGACGGCTGGAAGGCGGTCTCGTTCCATCCCCCAGGCGGCGACTTCGCCAAGGACAAGTGGGAACTCTACCACCTCGACCAGGATTTCAACGAGACCAACGATCTCGCCGAGAAGGAGCCGGAGCGGCTGAAGGCGATGATCGAGGAATGGTGGCGGCAGGCCGAGGCCAGCAAGGTTCTGCCGCTCGACGACCGCTTCGCGCCGCGCTTCGCCGACAATGCCAAGCGCTTCCACGGTCCCCGCAACCGCTTTGTCTTCCACGCCGGCATGGGCCATGTCCCGACCGACGTGGCGCCCGACGTGCGCAACCGTACCTACACGATCGAGGCCGACGTGCAGGTCGACGGGCCGATGACCGAGGGCGTGCTGATCGCCCATGGCGATATGACGACCGGCTACTCGCTCTACATGAAGGACGGCAAGCTCGCCTACGACATGAACATCGGCGGCGAGCATCACCTGGTCGTCTCGGATCGTCCGGTGCCAGCCGGCAACCGCAAGCTGGCGGTGCGCATGCGCCGCAACCAGGGCCGCAACATCGCCACGCTGTTGATCGACGGCGAGCCGGCGGGCGGCTTCGACACCCAGAACGGCTTCGTGAGCTTCATCTCCTGGTCGGGCCTCGACATCGGCCGCGACCGGTCGAGCCCGGTCTCGCACTACGAGGCGCCGTTCGCCTTCACCGGCAAGCTACGCAAGGTCACGGTGCTGATGGACGACGACCAGGTGCTCGACGCCGAGAAGGCAGCCACGGCGGCGCTGGCCCGCGAGTGAGCGACGCCCGCCCGGGGAGGGGCATCGACAGCGCCTATGCCTGGCGGCTGGCGCTGGTCTCGATGGCCTGCGTGGCGCTGGGCGGCGGCGGCATCTACCTGCCGATGGTCGGCCTCAAGGAGATGGCGGCCGACTTCGGCGACCAGCGCGCCGTGCCGTCCTTCGCCTACATGGTGGGCTTCTTCGGCATGGGCGTGGGCGGCGTCTTCATGGGCTGGCTGGCTGATCGCACCAGTCCGAGGGTGCCGCTGCTGATCGCCGGCATCTCGATCGCGCTGGGCGGCTGGGTTGCCTCGCGCGGCGGCGAGATCGCGCTCTACGCGGGCTATGCGATGCTGCTGGGCTTCTTCGGCAATGCCGGCACCTTCACGCCCGCGATGAACAACGTGCAGGGCTGGTTCGAGAAGCGGCGTAACATGGCCGTCGCGCTGATCTCGATCGGGCCCGCGGTAGCCGGCTCGGTCTGGCCGCAGGTCTATCGCCTGCTGCTGCCGGAGATCGGCTGGCGAGATACGCTGCTCGTCTATGGCCTCGTGTCGGGTGCGTTGCTGCTTCTGGGCGCTCTCTATGTCCGCGCCGCGCCGACCCTGCGGGGGCCCGGCGGCCGGCGGCGCGAGGAGAAGGTGCACCTGCCGCTGCCGTCCTCGACGATTATGGTGTTGCTGTCGGCGGCGGGCTTCTGTTGCTGCGCGGCCATGGCGATCCCCTTCGTACACATGGTCGCCTTCTGCGGCGATCTCGGCTATCCCGCCGCGCGCGGCACCGAGGCGGTGTCCCTGGTGCTGGTGTCGGCCATCGTCGCCACCTTCGTCATGGCGCGGCTGGCCCAGCGCATCGGCCCGCTGCCGGTCAGCCTGCTCTGCTCGGTGATCCAGATCGGCTCGCTGGTGGGGTTCCTCTACGTCCGCGACATCAACGGCATCTATGCGCTGTCGCTGCTGCACGGCATCCCGTTCATCGCCATCGTGCAGGGCTATGCGCTGAACCTGCGCTACCTCTACGGCCCGACCATCGCCGGCTGGCGGCTGGGCGTGGTGATGCTGTTCGCGATGGCTGGAATGGCGGCCGGCGGCTGGCTGGGCGGCTTCATCTTCGACGCCACGCTGTCCTACATGTCGGCTTTCCAGTCGGCGCTGGCCTTCAACCTGCTCAACCTGATGCTGCTGGGCATCCTCTACATGGCCCAGCGCCGCCGCCCCATGGTCAGTCTGCCTTGATGCCCGACTGGGCGATCACCTTGCTCCAGCGCTGATCCTCGCTCCTGAGGAACGCGGCGAACCGGGTGGCATCCATGGCATGGGGAATCGCACCGGCCGCCAGGAACTTCTTCTGGATCTCGGGCATGCCGACCACCTTCACCACGGCATCCGACAGGCGCTTCACCTTGTCGGCCGGTGTCTGCGCCGGCAGCAGGACCGCCAGCCAGGCGCTGGCCTCGAGGCCGGGAAAGCCCTGCTCGGCGATGGTCGGCGTATCGGGAAAGAAGGACAGTCGGTCGAGGGTGCTGACGGCGATCAGGCGCAACCGGCCCGCATCGATATGAGGTTTGGTGACGGTGACGGTATCCAGGGCGACCTGCACCGTGCCGGCGACGAGATCGTTCATGGCCGGTGGGCTGCCCTGATAGGGCACGTGAAGGATCCGGATTCCGGCCTTGGCCTTCAGCTCCTCCATGGCGACGTGGCTCAACGTGCCGTTGCCCGACGAGGGATGGCTGAGCTTGTCCGGGTTGGCCTTGGCGTAGGCGATCAGCTCCGGCAGCGTCTTCACCGGAAGCGACGGATGCACCACCAGCACCAGCGGCAGATCGCAGACGCGCGCCACTGGCTCGAAACTCGTGAGGCTCTGGTAGGCGACGTTCTTGTAAAGGTGCGGATTGATCGCCAGCGCGGCCAGCGGCGACAGGACGAAGGTGCTGCCGTCGGGCGCCGCCCGGGCGACCAGGCCGAGCGCGATGCTGCCGCCCTGGCCGGGCTTGTTGTCGACGATCACGGTCTCGCCCAGCTCGGCCTTCAAAGCCTCGGCGAGCAGGCGGGCAATGATGTCGGTGGCCTGCCCGGCCGGAAAGCCGACGAGCATCTTCGCGACCTTGTCGCCCTGCGCATGGGCCGCAGGTGCGCCGAGGGCGGCGAGTGAAAGTGCGCCGAACGTGCGTCGTAACATGTCGATCCTCCCTAGATGACCTTGCGCGCCCGGAGTGCCGCGATCTCCGCCGCGGACAGGCCCAGGCCGCCGTAGACCTCGTCATTGTGTTGTCCCATTGCCGGGCCGGCGTGGCGCACGGCGCCCGGTGTCTCGGAGAAGCGCGGGACCACGCCCTGCATGCGGACAGACCCCAGCTCGCCGTCGGGGACGCTGACGATCGCTTCGCGTGCCGCGAACTGCGGATCGGCGAAGACGTCGGCGATGTCGTAGATCGGCGAGAAGCCGACCTCGTGGCGGGTGAAGGTCTCGCGCAGTTCCGCCAGGGTCAGCTTGCCGATGGCAGCGCCGACGATCTCGTCGAGCTCCTGGTAATTCTTCACCCGCGCCGGGTTGAGGGCGAAGCGCGCATCCTCGATAAGGTGCTTCAGGTCGAGCGCCGCGCAGAGCCGCACGAAGATGCTCTGCGTGGAGGCCGCGATCGAGGCCCACTTGTCGTCGGCGGTGCGATAGACGTTGCCGGGTGCTGCGTACTGGCTGCGGTTGCCCGACCGCGTGCGCACGGCGCCAAGCTGGTCGTATTCGATCGCCAGGAATTCCAGCGTGCGCAGCATCGCCTCGGTAGCCGAGCAGTCGATCTCCTGACCGCGTCGCTCGGGTTTGCGCGCGAGATCGTGCAGGGCCGCGAGGATGCCCAGCGCGCCGAAGAGGCCGGCGACGGCATCGGAGATCGGATAACCGAGATGAAGCGGCCGTCCATCCTCCTCGCCGCAGATCTGCGTGAAACCGCTCATCGCCTCGAAGATGCGCGCGAAGCCCGGCCGCCCGGCATAGGGCCCGTCCTGGCCGAAGCCGGTGACGCGCAGGATCGTGAGACGGGGATTGAGACCCTGCAGCCAGGCGCGGGTGATGCCCCAGCCGTCGAGGGTGCCCGGCCGGAAATTCTCGACCAGTACGTCGGCATCGGCCACCAGCCTGGCGAACAGGTCGCGGCCCTCGGGCAGGCGCAGATCGAGCGTGACGCCCTTCTTGTTTCGGTTGGCGACCTTCCACCACAGCGGCACGCCATCCTTGTGCGGCGCCAGCGCGCGCAGCGAATCGCCGGCGCCCGGCATCTCGACCTTCACGATCTCCGCGCCATAGTCGCCCAGCAAGCCGGCGGCGAAGGGCCCCGCCACGACGGTCGAGATGTCGACGATGCGCAGGCCCTTAAGGGGGCCGGCGGGCTGTCGTTCGTTGTTCTTCATGGGGCGCTTCCTCGATGTGCAGATGCAGGAATGACCGCTCGCATGCGGAACGGTCAAGCCAGCTTGCTCGGTTTGTGGGACATGGATGGCAGACAGGGGCCGATGAAGGCTGGCACACTGGACGCTGGAGGCATTGCATGAGCAACGAACTTTGGCGTCTCACCGCGGTCGAGGCCGTTTCGCGACTCAGGAAGAAGGAGATCACGCCGCTCGACCTGGTCGAGGCGTCGGCCAAACGCATGGAAGAGGTCGAACCCGCCGTGAACGCCATGCCGACGCTCTGTCTGGATCGCGCGCGCGATCACGCCAGGAAGATCATGGCAGGCAAGGCGAACGAGGCCGAGGGTGAGGCGGGCTGGCTGGCTGGCCTGCCGGTCTCCATCAAGGACCTGACCGACGTGGGCGGCGTGCGCACCACCTACGGCTCGCCGATCTTCGCCAACCATGTGCCGGAGAAGTCGCACCCGCTGGTCGAGCGCATCGAGCGCAAGGGCGGCATCGTCATGGGCAAGTCGAACACGCCGGAGTTCGGCGCGGGCGGCAGCACCTTCAACGAGGTCTTCGGCCGCACGCGCAATCCCTGGAACACCTCGCTGACCTGCGGCGGCTCGACCGGCGGCGGCTCGGTCTCGGTGGCGACCGGCGAGGTCTGGCTGGCGCACGGCTCCGACCATGGCGGCTCGCTGCGGCGGCCCGGCACCTATTGCTCGACGGTCGGCCTCCGTCCATCGGCGGGCCGGGTCACGCGCGGCACCTCGAACAATCTCTATTCGCCGCAGTCGGTGCAGGGGCCGATGGCGCGCAACGTCGCCGATCTGGCGCTGTTTCTCGACAGCATGGCGGGCTTCTGCCCGCAGGACGCCATGACCTTCGACGCGCCCGCCGTGTCGTTCAGCGCCGCCGTGGCCAATCCGGTGGTCCCGAAGCGCGTCGCCTTCACCATCGACTTCGGTGGCCGGTTCGAAGTCGATCGCGAGATCCGCGAGATCTGCACGAAGATGGCGCAGCGCTTCGAGGAGCTGGGCTGCATCGTCGAGGAAGTTTCGCCCGATTTCGGACCGGTCGACGAAGTCTTCATGGCGATGCGCAGCCAGCAGTTCGTCGTCGATCGCGAACTGCAGATCCAGCAGCATCGCGACAAGTTCAAGCCCGACATCATCTGGAACACCGAACTCGGCCTCAAGCAGACGACCAGCCAGCTTGCCTGGGCCGAACGGGAACGAGCGGCGCTGTACCGGCGCATGTTCACCTTCTTCCAGACCTACGACCTGCTGGTGACGCCGGGCGCGCCGACGGCCGCCTTCGACGTCAACCTGCGCGCGCCCGCCACCATCGCCGGCAAGAAACTCGACAACTACATGTCGGGCTCGACGCTGAACTCGGCGATCACCGTGACCGGCAGCCCCGCGATCGCGGTGCCCTGCGGCTTCGACAGTTTCGGCCGGCCGGCGGGCCTGCAGCTCGTCGGCAAGCCGCGCGGCGAGGCCGCGCTGCTCCAGGCGGCGGCGCTCTACGAGAAGCTGGTCGGCCTCGACCGGCTGCTGCCCATCGACCCCAGGCCGGGAACCGTGCCACCATCCTCCCCATAAACGGGGGAGAAAACGATGCGGGTCGTCATCACCGGCGCGAGCCGCGGCATCGGCCGCGCGACTGCCTTGAAACTGGCATCCGACGGGGCGGAGGCGATGACGCTCTGTGACATCGCCTATCTCGACGAGTTGGAGGCGCTGGCGGCCAATCTGCGCACGTCGGGCTGCAAGGTCCGTACGCTCAAGGCCGATATGGCCAGGCCAGCGGAGCCCGCCAAGGTGATCGCTGCGGCCGTGAAATTCATGGGAGGCATCGATTCGCTGGTCGGCAATGCCGGCATCACCGCGCCCTCGAAGCTGGTCGATCTCGACCTCGCGACCTGGAACCGCGTGTTCGACATCAACCTGCGGGCCAACTGGCTGCTGGCCAAGGCGGCGCACCCGCATCTCAAGCGCTCCAGGGGCGCGATCGTGATGCTGGCCTCGATGGCCGGCGTCGTGCCGCAGCTTCCGACCGGCGCCTACAGCCCGACCAAGGCAGCGCTGATCATGCTCACCGAGATGATGGCGCAGGAATGGGCGCCCGACGGCATCCGCGCCAACGCCGTCTGTCCCGGCTTCGTCCATACCTCGATGACCGACGCGATCTACTCCAAGCCGGCGCTGGCGCGCGGCCGCGCCAAGCTGGTGCCGCTCGGCCGGGTCGCCAAGCCCAGCGACATCGCCGACGCCATCGCCTTCCTGCTGGGGCCACAGGCGAGCTACATCACCGGGCAATCCCTGCTGGTCGACGGCGGTCTCGTCCATTCGGTCCTCAATCATGTGCCGGGAGTCGCCGCGACGCCGAAGTCGAAGTAGAGGGCGAGCGACATTGACAGTGGAAGCGGCAACCTTCTTGCTAGGCCTGCAGCAGAGTGGGCCGCATATGGCGCCGCGCTTTCGTTAGACCCCTAGCTCCCCCGACGAGGACCGCCATGGGCATGTTGAGCGACGAGGAACATGGCGGGCTCCTGCCGGCCCGTCTGGCCGGCAAGGCGACCCCGGTGCCGACGCAGGTCGTTTCCAGCGACGAGTTCCTGCCGGTGCCGCAGACCGAGCAGCAGAAGAAGGTGGAAGCGCGCATGAACGCGCTGGCCGACGAGTATGGGCCGAAGAATGGCCTGTCGCGGCGGCGGTTCTTCCAGACCGCCGCCGGCATGGCGACGGCCTTCGTCGCGATGAACGAGATCTACGGTCCGCTCTATGGCGCGGCGCCCGCCGAGGCGAAGAGCGTCGATCTCGCCCAGGCACGCGCCGATGGCTTGAAGGACCAGTTCGTGATGGACGTGCACACGCACTTCCTGCGCGACGATACGCGGCTCGGAGGTTTCGTGCGCGCTCGCGAGGCGGTCGGCAAGGCCGGCTGGAATCCCGGCCTCGTCGGCAAGCCGCAGACTCTCGACGACCTGAAGTATCCGAACTGGTTCAAGGAGATCTATCTCGACAGCGACACCAAGGTGGCGCTGCTCAGCGGCTCGGCCTCGGAGGATCCGCGCGACTGGTTCCTCACCAACGAGATGAAGGCCGAGGCGCGTGAGAAGGTGAACAAGGCGGCCGGCTCCAAGCGCTGCCTGTCGCACGCCATCTTCACGCCGGGCTACGATGGCTGGATGGACGAGGTGGACAAGTGCATCGCGACGCTGAAACCCGATTCCTGGAAGGGTTACACGGTCGGCGACAACACCAACAAGGACCTGGCGCGTCATCCTTGGCGCATGGACGACGAGAAGCTGGTCTATCCCTTCTACGAGAAGATCGTGAAGGCGGGCTACGATATCGTCTGCGTCCACAAGGGGCTCTATCCGCCGTCGGTGTCGCAGCGCTGGCCGCATCTCACGCCGTACGCGACGGTCGACGATGTCGGCAAGGCCGCGAAGGACTGGCCGCAGATCCGCTTCGTCGTCTACCACTCGGCCTTCCGCTGGACCGGTGCGCCGGGCGCCTCGGCCGGTGGTTACGAGCAGTTCGAGAAGACCGGTCGCGTCGACTGGACCTCGGACCTCGCGGAGATTCCCGGGAAGTATGGCGTCAGCAACGTCTACGCCGACCTCGGCCAGATCTTCGCGCAGACGACCGTGACCGAGCCGCGCCTGTGCGCCGCCCTGATGGGCATGCTGATCAAGGGCATGGGCGCGGACCATGTCGTGTGGGGCACCGACGCCGTATGGACCGGCGCACCGCAATGGCAGATCGAGGCGCTGCGCCGCCTGGAGATTCCCGAGGACATGCAGAGGAAGTTCGGCTTCGCCCGGCTCGGCAGCGCGGACGGTCCGGTGAAGCGCGCGATCTTCGGCGAGAATTCGGCGAAGATGTACAAGTACGAAATCAAGAAAGCCGCCTGGCGCGACGACCGCTTCGCCGCGATCAAGTCGGACTATGAACGCTCCGGCCGCGAGCCGTCGAACCTGCGTTACGGGTTCGTGGTGCCGGGCTGACCTGCCGCGCCGGATCGACCCGCATGGAATCCTCGACGAAGACGGCGCGTGAGCTCTACGAGGCACTGAGGGCCGATCCGCGCCGCCGTCGCTTTGGATTCGGGCGCAAGCCGGCGCTGGTTAACGTCGATCTTCAGAACGCCTATACGAGGCCGGCGGAGTTTGCGACCGCCTACGAGACCGACCCGCGCCAGATCGAACATGTGAACGGGCTGGCGCGGCGGCTGCGCACTCACGGCTGTCCGGTGATCTGGACGTTCGTCGCCTATCTCGGCTCGGGCGAGGATTGCGGCGTCTGGGGAACGCGCGGCGACATGGCCCAGTCTCTCCGCAGCATCACGGCCGACGACCGGCGGGCCCAGCTCGACGATCGCTGCCACGTCGACCGTGGCCACGACATCGTGATCAACAAGCGCATGGCATCGGCCTTCTTCGAGACGAACCTCGGCTCGCTGCTCACCTTCCACCGGGTCGACACGGTGATCGTCACCGGCGGCTCCACGTCGGGCTGCGTGCGCGCCACCGTGGTCGACAGCCTGTCGCGCGGCTTCCGCACGATCGTCCCCGAGGAGTGCGTCTCCGACAAGCACGAGAGCCCCCACTTCGCCAATCTCTACGACATGGCGGCCAAATACGCCGATGTCCTGCCGGTGGCCGAGGTGATCGACTTTCTGGAACGCTACGAGCCGCCGGCCTAGCTGAAGATCGACGGATCGATCAGCGGACGGCCGCGCGGGCGGGCGGCCTCGGGGCGGTCGCATTTCTGGAACCGGCCGCGGCCGGCCGAACCGCTCATGCGGCCTTCGTCCATCACCACTTCGCCGCGCGACAGGGTCATCACCGGATAGCCGGTGAGCTCGCGTCCCTCGTAGGGTGTGTAGTCGCAATTGTGATGGAGGATCGAGTTGGTGAGGCTCACCTTGCGCTCGGGATCCCAAAGCACGATGTCGGCGTCCGATCCGACGGCGATCGTGCCCTTGCGCGGGTGCAGGCCGTAGATCTTGGCGGCGTTGGTCGAACTCAGTGCCACGAACTGTTGCAGGCTGATGCGGCCCTTGTTGACGCCTTCGGAGAAGAGCAGCGGCAGCCGCGTCTCGACGCCCGGCACGCCGTTGGGGATCTTGCGAAAACTCTCTCGCGCGCCCGGCAGCTTCTTGCCGCGCACGTCGTCGAACTTGAAGGCCGCATGATCGGACGACAGGACCTGGAAGGTGTTGGCCGCCAGGCCAGTCCAGATATGCTCCTGGTTGTCGGTGCCGCGCGGCGGCGGCGAGCAGACGCACTTGGCGCCCTCGTCGCCGGGCTTCTCGAAATCCTCCTCGCTGAGGAACAGGTATTGCGGGCAGGTCTCGCCATAGACCCTGAGGCCGCGCGCCTGGGCGCGCTGGATCTCGTGCATCGCTTCCTTCGCGGAGACGTGGACCAGCAGCATCGGCACGTCGAGCAACTCGGCGAGCGAGATGGCGCGGTGCGTGGCCTCGCGCTCGACCACGAAGGGCCGCGACGTCGCGTGGAACTTTGCGGCCGTCATGCCCTTCAGCTCCAGCCGCTCGGTCAGCCAGGTGATGCAGTCGGAATTCTCCGCATGGATCATCAGCATCGCCTGCTCGCGTCGGGCGGCGGCGAGCGCGTCGAGCATCTCGCGGTCGGTGAGCTTCACGTCGTCGTAGGTCATGTAGACCTTGAACGAGGTGTAGCCGTCGGCGACCAGGGCGGTGAAATCCTGGCCCATGATCTTCTCGCTGGCGTCCGACAGGATCACGTGGAACGCATAGTCGATCAGCGACTTGCCCTCGGCGCGCGCGTGATACTTGTTCACCGCATCGCGCAGCGGCTGGCCCTTGTTCTGGTAGGCGAATGGGATGATCGTCGTCGTTCCGCCGGCCGCGGCGGCGCGGCTGCCGCTCTCGAAATCGTCGCAGAAGACCGAACCGTCGGCCGTGTCCTGGTCGAAATGGACATGGGCGTCGATGCCGCCGGGAACCGCGATCCGTCCGGTGCCGTCGATCTCGCGACGGCCCTTGTCGAGCCGCTCGCCCAGGGCGACGACGCGTCCGCCGGCGATCCCGATGTCGCCCTTCACCACGTCCGAAGCCGTGGCAATCGTTGTGTTGCGGATGACGAGGTCGTACTCGGCCATTGATCCTCCCGGACGGCTGATTTGCCGGAAGTATAGCAAGTCCCGTGCCCACCTATCCCGGCGCCTCTTCGCCTAGACCCGAGACGCGGCCCGGTCCAAACTCACGGCAACAATATGGGAATCGCAATGAATCGCTGGGTTGGACCGCTGCTTTCCGTGCTGGCTGCCGCCGGTCTCTCCGCCGTCGCGCTCGCGCAGACCGCGCCCATCAAGCCGGCCGTCGTCTTCAGTACCGGCGGCAAGTTCGACAAGTCCTTCAACGAGGGCGTCTGGCAGGGGGCCGAGCGCTTCAAGAAAGAGGCGAACATCCCCGTCGCCGAGTTCGAGCCGAGCAACGAAACCCAGTTCGAGCAGGCGCTGCGGCGCTTCGCCCAGCGCGGCCAGGACCCGATCATCGCCGTCGGCTTCGCGCAGGCCGTCGCGCTCGAGAAGGTCGCCAAGGAATTCCCCAACATCCATTTCACCATCATCGACAGCGTGGTGAATCTTCCCAATGTCCAGTCGGTGGTATTCAAGGAGCAGGAGGGCTCGTTTCTGGTGGGCATGCTGGCGGCCATGGCCTCGAAGACCGGCAAGATCGGCTTCGTGGGCGGCATGGACATTCCGCTGGTGCGCCGCTTCCAGTGCGGCTTCGAGCAGGGCATCAAGTATGCCAATCCCAATGCCGAGCTGATCACCAACATGACCGGCACCACGCCGGCCGCGTGGAACGATCCGGGCCGCGGCGCCGAGCTGGCCAAGGGCCAGTTCGACCGCGGCGTCGACGTCGTCTACGCCGCCGCCGGCAGCACCGGGCTCGGCATCCTCCAGGCCACCAAGGATCGCGGCAAGCTGGGCATCGGTGTCGATTCCAACCAGAACCATCTCCATCCCGGCAACATGCTGACCTCGATGCTGAAGCGGGTGGACCTCGCGGCCTACGACAGCTTCAAGACCGCGCAGGCCAACCAATGGAAGGGCGGCGTGCAGGTGCTCGGCCTCAAGGAAGCCGGCGTCGACTGGGCGCTCGACAAGGACAACGAGAAGCTCATCACGCCGGAGATGAAGGCCAAGGTCGACGCGGCGAAGGCCGCCATCATCTCGGGCCAGATCGTCGTCCACGACTACATGAGCAACAATTCGTGCAAGAGCTGACGTCCGCCGCTGCCATCGAGCTGCGGGGGATCGACAAGTCGTTCGGCAGCGTGCACGCGGTGCGCGGCGTATCGCTGCGCATCGAGCGCGGCAGCATCACCGGCATCGTGGGCGAGAATGGCGCGGGCAAATCGACCCTGATGAGCATCCTCTACGGGCTCTATCGAGCCGATGCGGGCGAGATCCGGGTCGAGGGGCGTCCGGTCGAGATGACCTCGCCGCGCGATGCGATCGGACAGGGTATCGGCATGGTCCATCAGCATTTCATGCTGGTCGACAGCTTCACCGTGCTGGAGAACCTGATCCTGGGCGCCGAAGGCGGGCCGTTTCTGGCGGGCGGGCTGGCGGCGGCACGGACTGAACTGGCGCGGCTGGCGCGCGAATATGGCCTCGCCGTCGATCCCGACGCGCGTGTCGCCGATCTCTCCGTGGGCGAGCAGCAGAGGGTCGAGATCCTCAAGGTCCTGTTTCGCGGCGCGCGGATCCTGATTCTCGACGAGCCCAGCGCCGTACTCACGCCGCAGGAGACCGACCGGCTGCTGGAGATTCTCCGGGTGCTGCGCGACCGCGGCGTGACCGTCGTGCTGATCACCCACAAGCTGCGCGAGATCCTGAGCGTGACCGACAGGGTGATCGTGATGCGTCGCGGCGAGGTCGTGGCCGAGCGCGTGACACCGAACACCAGCGCCGACGAACTCGCCGAGCTGATGGTCGGTCGCCAGGTGCGCTTCTCCTTCGACAAGGCGCCGGCCCGCGCCGGTGAGCCTCGCCTCGTGGCCCGCGCCCTGTCGCTGGTCGACGGCCGGCGCGTCCGCGTGCTCGACGACATCTCGTTCGAGGTTCGTGCGGGCGAGATCGTCGGCATCGCCGGCGTCTCGGGCAACGGCCAGACCGAACTTCTCCAGGTCTTGTCCGGCATCCGGCGGCCGACCGGCGGCACGCTTGAAGTCTGCGGGCGCAAGGTCGATGCGAGCCATCCCGCCGACCCGGCCGAGATGCGCAATCTCGGCGTGGCGCACGTGCCGGAGGACCGGCAGCGGCAGGGGCTGGTGCCGGCGTTCCTCGCGTCCGAGACATCCATCCTGGGCTACCAGGATCGCGAACCCTTCTGTCACAACTACCTGCTCGACGGGCCGGCGGTCGGCAAGCATTGCGCCGAACTCATGGAGCGGTTCGACGTGCGCCCACGCACGCCCGGCCTGCTGTCGTCGAGCTTCTCCGGTGGCAACCAGCAGAAACTGATCCTGGCGCGGGAGATGGCGGGTCATCCCAGGTTGCTGCTGGTCGGCCAGCCGACGCGCGGCGTCGACATCGGGGCGATCGAATTCATCCGCCGCGAGCTGATCGCCAGCCGCGACGCGGGCTGCGCGGTGCTGGTCGTCTCGGTCGAACTCGAGGAGATCCTGTCGCTGGCCGATCGCATCCTGGTGATGTCGGGCGGGCGGATCGTGGGCGAGGTCGCGGCGGTCGACGCCGACGAGCGCACCCTGGGCCTGATGATGACGGGCGCGCGCGCGGCATGAGCGCGGCCCGCCGCCCGCTGCCCGGCTGGGTCGAGATCGGACTGCTGCCGCTCGCCAATGTCGCGATGGCCTTCCTCCTCGTCGGGCTCATCGTGGAGGTCATCGGGGCCGATCCGCTGCAGGCCCTGAAGCTGCTGGTACTGGGCGCCGTTGGTTCCTCGGAATCGATTGGCTACACGCTCTACTACGCCACCAACTTCATCTTCACGGGCCTGGCCGTCGCGGTCGCCTTCCATGCCGGCCTGTTCAACATCGGCGGCGAGGGCCAGGCCTATATCGGCGGGCTGGGCTGCGGCCTCGCCGTGCTGGCGCTCGATCGCTACCTGCCGGGCCTGCTGATGATCCCGGTCGCCATCCTCGCGTCGGCGGCCTTTGGCGCGGCATGGGCCGCGATCCCCGCCTGGATGCAGGCCTGGCGCGGCAGCCACATCGTCATCACCACGATCATGTTCAATTTCGTGGCCTCGGCCCTGATGGTCTACATGATGGTGAACGTGCTGATCGCGCCGGGTTCGATGACGCCGCAGAGTCGCGGCTTTGACACCTCCGCCGCGGTGCCGTCGATGCAGGCGGCGCTGCAATGGATCGGCATCGAGGTCACGCGATCGCCGCTCAACCTGTCGCTGCTGCTGGCGCTGATGGCGTGTGTCGGCGTCTGGATCTTCCTGTGGCACACGCCCTGGGGCTACGGACTGCGCACCATGGGGCACAATCCGGAAGCCGCCCTCTATGCCGGCACCAATCTCAAGCGCATGACGATGCTCGCCATGTGCCTGTCCGGCGCGCTGGCGGGCGGCGTGGCGGTGAACGAACTGCTGGGCGTGCATCACCGGCTCGTGCTCGACTTCGCCGCCGGCTACGGCTTCACCGGGATCGCCGTCGCGCTCATGGGCCGCGGCCATCCGCTGGGCATCGTGCTGGCGGCTTTGCTGTTCGGCGCGTTGCAGCAGGGCGGGGCGGAACTCGCCTTCGAAGTCCCGGCGATCACGCGCGAGATGGTGGTGGTGATCCAGGGGCTTGTGATCCTGTTCTCGGGCGCGCTCGTGCACCTGCCGCGGCCGTGGCTGCAGGCGCTGTTCGCGCGAAAAGGCTGAGATGGAAGAGGCGCTCACCCTCGTCATCGCGACGCTCGCCGCCACCCTGCGCGTGGCGACGCCGCTGGTCCTCTGCGCCATGGGCGGGCTGTTCTCGGAGAAGAGTGGCATCATCGATGTTGGCCTCGAGGGCAAGATGCTGATGGCGGCCTTCTTCGCGGCCGCCACGGCGGCGGTTACCGACTCGGCCTGGATGGGCGTCGGCGCCGCGATCCTGGCCGCCGAGGTGCTGGCGCTGCTGCACGGCTTTGCCTGCATCACCCATCGCGGCAACCAGGTGGTGAGCGGCATCGCCCTCAACATCCTGGCGATGGGCCTCACCGTGGTGCTGGGCACGGCCTGGTTCGCGCGGGGCGGACAGACGCCGCCGTTGAGCCCCGGCGAGCGGCTCAATCCGATCTTCTTCCCGGTCGCGGGCGACAATGTCCTGGTCTACGTCGCGATGCTCTCGGTCCCTTTCACCTGGTGGCTGATCGAGCGCACGCGCTTCGGTCTCCGGCTGCGTGCCGTGGGCGAGATGCCGCTGGCGGTCGATGCCGCCGGCATTTCCGTATCCTGGCTGCGCTACCGCGCGGTGCTGCTGTGCGGCCTGTTCGCCGGGCTGGCCGGCGCCTATCTCTCGATCGCCCAGAATGCCGGATTCAGCCGCGACATGACGGCCGGACAGGGGTTCATCGCCCTGGCCGCCATCATCTTCGGGCGCTGGCGGCCGTTTCCCGCCTTCGGCGCCTGCCTCGCCTTCGGCCTGCTCGATTCGATCGCCATCCGCCTGCAGGGCGTCAAGCTGCCGGGCATCGGCGAAGTTCCGGTGCAACTGATCCAGGCCATGCCGTATCTTCTCACCCTGTTCCTGCTGGCCGGGTTCATCGGCCGTACCGTCGCGCCCAAGGCGGCCGGCGTGCCCTACGAGAAGGAGCATTGATGGACGACCTTCTCCGCCTGGCGCAGCGCATGATGCTGCGGGCCCATGCGCCCTATTCGAAGTTCCATGTCGGCGCGGCTCTGCGCGCCGAGGACGGCTCGATCCATGGCGGCTGCAACGTCGAGAACGCGGCCTATCCGCAGGGGCTTTGCGCCGAGGCGGGCGCCATCGCGGCGCTGGTCGCGTCGGGCCACAAGCGCATCCTCGAATGCGTCGTGGTCGGCCCCGGACCGGAAGTCATCACGCCCTGCGGCGGCTGCCGGCAGAAGCTGCGCGAGTTCGCGGCCGACGATGTGCCCATCCATCTCTGCGGTCCCGACGGGCTGCATCGTACGGTGACGCTGGCTCAACTCCTGCCGATGTCATTCGGCCCGCACCACATCGCAAAGCCATGAACGACGTTCTCGAACGCGCCGCACCGGGCTTCCGGCCGAAGGTCGCTCTCATCCTCGGCTCCGGGCTCGGCAGCTTCGTGGAAGAGGTGACGGAGATCGCCACCATTCCCTATGCCGACCTGCCGGGCTTCCCGCGGCCCACGGTCGGCGGTCATGCCGGCCGCCTGGTGCTGGGCCATGTCGGCCCGACGCCCGTCGCGGTGATGCAGGGCCGGGCGCATTACTACGAGCGCGGCAAGGCCGACGAGATGCGGGGCGCCATCGATGCCGTCGCGAAGCTCGGCTGCGAGACACTGCTGCAGACCAATGCCGCGGGCAGCCTGCGGCTCGACATGCCGCCGGGCTCGGTGATGGCGATCGGCGATCACATCAACTTCGCGGGCATCAATCCGCTGTTCGGGGTGGGACCCGGCGACAGCCGCTTCGTCGACATGATCGATGCCTACGATCCGGTGCTGCGGGGCAAGCTGCTGGAAGCGGCGAAGGCCGCGAACGTCGTGTGCCACGAGGGCGTCTACATCTTCTTCAGCGGGCCGAGCTTCGAGACGCCCGCCGAGATCCGCGCCGCCCGCGTGCTGGGCGCCGATGCCGTGGGCATGTCGACGGCCCCCGAAACCATTCTGGCACGCCATGCCGGCCTCAAGGTGGCGGCCCTTTCGCTGATGACCAACTATGCGGCCGGGCTGGTGCCGGGCGTGCTTGCCCACGAACAGACGCTCTCGGTGGCGACCGCCGCGGCCGGCAAGGTGCGCCTGCTGCTGCGCACCTTCCTGGAGCGCTACCCATGAGCCTGCTGCCGCAGGAGATCATCCGCCGCAAGCGCGACGGGCACGAACTCACGGCGGAGGAAATCGCCTTCGTCGTGCGCGGCATCCATGACGGCAGCCTGACCGAGGGCCAGGTCGCGGCCTTCGCGATGACCGTGTTCTTCCGCGGCATGACGGTGCCCGAGCGCGTCGCCCTGACCCTGGGCCTCGCGCGTTCGGGCCTGATGCTCGACTGGCGCGACCTCGACCTGCCGGGGCCGGTGCTCGACAAGCATTCGAGCGGCGGGGTCGGCGACAAGGTGAGCCTGATGCTGGCGCCCATCGTGGCGGCCTGCGGTGGTTTCGTGCCGATGATCTCCGGCCGCGGCCTCGGCCATACTGGCGGCACGCTCGACAAGCTCTCCGCCGTCTCGGGCTACCAGACCCAACCCGACATAGACACGTTCCGCCGCGTCGTGCGCGAAGTCGGCTGCGCCGTGATCGGCCAGACCGACGATCTGGCGCCGGCCGACCGGCGGCTCTATGCGACGCGCGACATCAGCGGCAGCGTCGAATCGATACCGCTGCTGGTGAGTTCGATCCTCAGCAAGAAGGTCGCCGAAGGGCTCGACGGGCTGGTGATGGACGTGAAGTGCGGGTCCGGCGCCTTCTGCGATACCGAGCCGATGGCGCGAGATCTCGCGCGCAGCATCGTCGACGTGGCGAACCGGGCCGGACTGCCGACGGTCGCGCTGATCACCGACATGGATTGCGTGCTGGGCCGCGAGGTCGGCAACGCGCTCGAGGTCGCCGAAACCGTGGCCTATCTCACCGGCCGTGGCCCGCGCGAGCCACGCCTTCATGACGTCACGATGACGCTGGCGGCCGAGATGCTGGTCCTGGGCAAGCTGGCGGCCGATGCAGCAGAGGGCCGGGCGAAGGCCGAAGCGGTCCTGGCCGACGGCCGCGCGGCCGAGACTTTTGCCCGCATGGTCTCGGCGCTGGGCGGTCCCGACGACTTCCTGGAACACAGTTCCCGCTACCTCGGCCATGCAGCCATCGTGAAGCCCTGCACGGCCGAGCGCTCGGGCCATGTCGTCGGCATGAATGCACGCGAGGTCGGCATCGCCGTCGTGGCGCTGGGGGGCGGGCGCCGTCATGCCGACGATGCCATCGATCCGTCAGTCGGCCTCTCCGAGTTCGCCGCGGTCGGCCAGCGCATCCGCAGCGGCGAGCCGCTCTGCCTCGTCCATGCCGCCAGCGACGCCGATGCCGATGAAGCGATTGCCTCGATACGGCAAGCGGTTCGTATCGATGACCGTCCGCCACAGCCCCGGCCGGCGATTATGGAGCGGGTGGCTTTGTGATCGACCTCGACGCCTATGCGCGCGACGGCTTCGCGGTGCTGCCGGATTTCGCCACGGCCGCCGAGTGCGAGGTACTCAAGACGCGCGTGGCAGAACTGGTGGCGGGCTTCGATCCCGGCGCCGCGCCTACCGCCTTCTCGACGCGGGACCAGGCCCATGCCCGGGATCGCTATTTCCGGGAGTCCGGCGGCGCCATCCGCTTCTTCGTCGAGGAGAAGGCCACCAGCCAGCTGAACAAGATCGGCCACGCCCTGCACGATCTCGATCCGGTGTTCGACCGCTTCTCGCGCCAGCCGCGTCTGGCCGCCCTGGCGGATGAACTTGGCCTGGAAGCGCCGCTGCTGCTTCAGTCGATGTATCTCTTCAAGCAGCCGCATGTCGGCGCCGAGGTCGGCTGGCACCAGGACGCCACGTTCCTGCGCACCGATCCGCCCAGCGTCACCGGTTTCTGGATCGCTCTCGACGACGCGGACCGGGACAATGGCTGCCTGATCGCCCTGCCGGGGGCCCATCGCGGTCCGCTGCGGCAGTGGTTCGGCTACCTGGACGGTGCACTCGTCACGCGGACGCTCGATGCCACGCCGTGGCCGGCCGTCGAACCGGTGGCGCTCGAAGTCCGGCGTGGCGCCCTCATCGTCCTGCACGGGCTGCTGCCCCATGCCAGCACCGCGAACCGCTCGTCGCGGCCGCGCCACGCCTACAGCTTGCACCTGATCGACGGTCGGGCCGATTATCCCGACGACAACTGGCTGCAACGCCCCGACCTGCCGCTCCGAGGATTCGCGTGATTCCCAAGGCCGAAATCCACTGCCATCTCGAAGGTTCGATCCCGCCGAAGCTCGCCGTAGCACTGGCCGAACGCAACGGGCTCGTCCTGCCGCCGAACCTGTTCGACGAGAAGGGCCACTATGCCTGGACGGACTTCTGGAGCTTTCTCCAGTCCTACGACCGCGTCTGCACGGCGCTGAAGACGGCGCGCGACTTTCGCGACGTGATCTACACCTACCTGGCCGGTGCGGCGGGCGAGGGTGCGGTCTATGTCGAGATGTTCTGCTCGCCAGAGAGGCCGGCCGCGCTGGGCATCTCCTACGCCGCCTGGCTGGCCGCGCTGGTCGAGGGCATCGACGATGCCGAGCGGGACTTCGGGATCGTCGGCCGCATCATCATCATCTGCATCCGCCATCTCGGGCCGGAGCGCGCCGACGCGATGGTCCAGGCGATGATCGCCGAACCGCATCCTTATGTGGTGGGCTTCGGCATGGGCGGCGACGAGGCCAAGTTCTCACCCATCGATTTCGCGCCGGCCTACCGGCACGCGCACGAGAACGGTTATGGCTGCACCGTCCATGCCGGCGAGGTGTTGGGGCCGGACAGCGTCCGGGCCTCGATCCGCGACCTGCCGGTGACGCGCATCGGGCACGGCGTTCGCTCGGCCGACGATCCGGCATTGATGGAGGAACTGGCGCGGCGCGGGATCGTCCTGGAAGTGTGCCCTGGCAGCAACGTGGCGCTTGGCCTCTATCCCGACCGGGCCTCGCATCCGCTGCCTCGACTGATCGCGGCGGGCGTGCGGGTCACGCTGAACTCCGACGACCCGCCCTTCTTCCACACCACGCTCGGAACCGAATACGATCTCTCCGGGCTCGATGAGCGGCATCTGCGGGCCATTGCCCGCACGACGATCGAAGCATCCTTCGCCGACGAGGCGACGAAGCGGCGGTTGCTGGAGGAGGTTACGCCATGAGCACACCCAAGACCCTGATCCTCGGCCTTCTGATTGCGACCCTGTCGGGAGGAGCGGTCCGGGCGCAGGAGGTACCGCCTGCCAGCGACATGCTGCTGGCGACGCTCTGGACGCAGCGCGCCGTCGAATACAAGGCCAACGCGCTCACGGTGTTCGCGCTGGCGCGCCTCCGGCTCGACGAGGCGCTAGGCGACAAGGGCTGGACGGCCGCGCCGGCGGAGCAGACGGGCGACTTCGCGAACCTGCCGCCCGCGGTGATAATCGACGTCGACGAGACGCTGCTCGACAATTCCAGGTATCAGGTCTGGATGATGCGGGCGAACCAGAGCTTCAGCACGAAGACGTGGAACCAGTTCTGCGCCGCCCAGGTCTCGACCGCGATTCCGGGCGCCGTCGAGTTCACGAAGTACGCCGACTCGAAGGGCGTGAAGATCTTCTACGTCACCAACAGGGGCGCCGAGACCGAGAAGGACACGCGCGAGAACATGCACAAGCTCGGCTTTCCCATGGGCGGGAACGTCGACACCTTCCTGATGCAGGGCGAGAAGCCCGACTGGACCGGCGCCAAGGGCACGCGCCGCGCGACCATCACGAAGGACTACCGCGTCCTGCTGAACATCGGCGACAATTTCGGCGACTTCGACGATCGCTATCGCACCAGCGAGGCCGATCGCGTAAAGGCCTTCGAGGCCGGCATGCCTTACTGGGGCAAGCAATGGCTGATGCTCCCCAACCCGACCTACGGCTCGTTCGACACCGCCCCGTTCGGTCACGACTTCAAGAAGTCGCGTGACGAGCAGCGCAAGGCCAAGTGGGACGTGCTGGAGTCGTGGGTGGGGCCGGCGCCGTAGACAGGCTAGATCGCCGCTTCGGTCTCGGCGTCGAACAGGTGCAGTCTCTCGGGTTTCAGCGACAGGCGTAGCTTGTCGTTGCTGCGAACGCGCATCGTGGGCTCGACGCTGGCGACCACCGTTGCCGGGCCGACCCGCGTGTCGAGCAGGATCTCGGAGCCCAGCTGTTCGACGACCTCGACGATGGCGTCGAAGCAGAGATCGGGCGCGTCGGAATCGGTCGCGACATGCACGTCTTCCGGGCGGATGCCGATGGTGACGGCGCGGCCGGCCCTGGCCCGCGCTCGTGCCGCCAGAGGACCGGGCAAAGCAAGGCGCAGGCCCGGCGCCTCGGCCACGACGGCGCCGTTGCTTTCAGTCAGCGTCGCCTCGATGAAATTCATGGCAGGCGAGCCGATGAAGCCCGCGACGAACCGGTTGGCCGGCGTGTTGTAGAGTTCGAGCGGTTCACCGACCTGCTGCACCCAGCCGTCCTTCATCACCACCACGCGGTCGCCCAGCGTCATCGCCTCGACCTGATCGTGCGTGACATAGATTGCCGTCGTGCCCAGCCGTTCGTGCAGCTTCTTCAGTTCCACCCGCATCTGCACGCGCAGCTTGGCGTCGAGGTTGGAGAGCGGCTCGTCGAACAGGAACACCTTGGGGTCGCGCACGATCGCGCGGCCCAGCGCCACACGCTGGCGCTGGCCGCCGGAGAGCTGGCGCGGCTTGCGCTCCAGCAGGTTCTCGATGCCCAGGATGGCGGCGGCGCGCTTGATGCGCGTCTCGATCTCGGGCTTGGCGAACTTCCGCATCTTGAGACCGAACGCCATGTTCCCGGCGACGCTCATGTGCGGATAGAGCGCGTAGTTCTGGAACACCATGGCGATGTCGCGGTCCATCGGCGGCACTTCGTTCACCACCGTGTCGTCGATCAGGATCTGGCCCGACGTGATGGCTTCGAGGCCGGCGACCATGCGCAGGGTCGTCGTCTTGCCGCAGCCGGAGGGGCCGACCAGCACGACGAACTCCTTGTCGCGGATCTCGAGGTCGACGTCCTTCACCACATGGGTGACGTCGAACATCTTGTTGAGCTTGCGGATGCTGACCTCGGCCATGATGCGCTATCCCTTGACCGAGCCAGTGAGGCCCGAGACGTAGTGTTCGACGAAGAACGAGTAGACGATGGCGACGGGGATCGAGCCCAGCAGGGCGCCGGCCATCAGCGGCCCCCAGAAGAAAACGTCGCCGCGGATCAGCTCCGAGGTGACGCCGACGGGTACCGTCTTCTGGTCCGGCGAGGACAGGAAGACGAGGGCGTAGATGAATTCGTTCCACGAGAGCGTGAAGGCGATGATGCCCGACGACAGGATGCCGGGCACCGCGACCGGAATGACAATGTAGACCATCGCCTTCCAGCGCGAGGCGCCGTCGATGCGCGCGCATTCCTCCAGCTCCTTCGGGATGGCCTTGAAGTAGCCCATCATCAGCCAGGTGCAGAAGGGGATGAGGAACGTCGGATAGGTCAGGATCAGCGCCCACGGCGTGTCGCCCAGCTGGAAGTTGCGGATGATCTCCGCCAGCGGGATGAAGAGCAGGGTCTGCGGCACCAGGTAGGTGATGAAGATCGCGGTGCCGAGGCCGCCGGCATAGGGGAAGTTGAGGCGGGCCAGCGCGTAGCCGGCCAGCACGCCGCAGAACAGCGAGATCACCGTCGACACGAGCGCGATGAACATCGTGTTGAACATCCAGCGCATGAAGTTGGTCTCCTCGAACAGATAGAAGATGTGTTCGAGGGTCGGATTGTTGGTCCAGAACGGCATGTAGTTGACGGCGTTCCACGGCCGGTACAGCTCGCCGTCGGGCCTGAAGGTCGTGATGATCATCCAATAGAACGGGAAGAGCAGGACGAACACGAACAGGATCAGCGGGATGTTGTAGAAGACCCAACGCCGCCAGAGCGCACCTTCGATCATCAGCGGGTCTCCACGCGGCGGATGTACAGGAGCTGCACCACCACGATGATGAAGAGGAACGGGAACATTGCGAGCGAGATCGCTGCTCCCTCCGCCAGCAAGCCGGTTCCGATACCGAGCTGGTAGGCATAGGTGGCGAAGAGGTGGGTGGCGTTGGCGGGGCCGCCGCCGGTCATGACGTAGACGAGCTGGAAATCGGCGAAAGTCTGGATGACCGAAAACAGCACCACGACCAACGTTACAGGCATGAGCAGTGGCCAGGTGACATGCCAGAAGCGCGCCCAGGGCCGGGCGCCGTCGATGGCCGCGGCCTCGTGGAGTTCGGGGCTGATGGTCTGCAGGCCGGCCAGCAGTGTGATGGCGAAGAAGGGCACGCCGCGCCAGACGTTGATCACGATGATCGACGTCATGGCGAGGTCGGGATCGCCCAGCCAGTTGATTCGGGTGGTGATCAGGCCCAACTGGAACAGCGTCCAGTTGATGACGCTGAAGGTTGGGTCGAACATCCACTTCCAGGCGAAGGTCGACAGCACCGTCGGGATGATGAAGGGCAGCAGGATGAAGGCGCGGATGATCGCCTTGCCCCTGAAATGCCGGTTGAGCAGCAGCGCCAGCCACAGGCCCAGCGCCAGCTTGAACACCGTCGTGACGCCCGTGTACCAGAACGTGTTCCACACGGTCGTGTGGAAGATGCTGTCGTTCCAGATCTTGTGGAAGTTCTTCAGCCCGACGAATTCGCCGGGATGGCCGACGCGGGTGCTGCTGAGCGACAGGAGCACGCCCTCGACGAATGGGTAGGCGATGAACAAGCCGAGCAGCACCGCCGTCGGCGTGAGGAGGGCGAGTGCCAGCCAGCGCTCGTCCTCGAGGCGGCGCAACCGGGCGGAGGGGCGCTTGCCCTCCGCGGTCGCGAGTGTCGTTGCAGTCATGATCCGGCGCCGGTTCAGCGGGCCGGGGTCAAACGTAGATCTTCCTGAGTTCGGCGTCGGCCCACTTGACCGCATCCTCGGCGGGCATGCCCTGCACCGCCTTGGCGTACATGTCGGTGACGATGTACTTCGACAGGGCCTCGGCGGCCTTGGCATTCGGCGGTCCGGCATGGCCGGGCGCCTGGCCGAGCTTCGCCGCCACCTTGAAGGGCGCCATGACGGGATCGTCGGTCCAGACCTTGTGGCCTTCCCACTTCTCCGTGCAGGGCGTTGCGAAGCCCTTCTGCGAGATGAACCATTTCTCGAAGTTCTTCTCGGTATGGATCCACTTCAGGAACTCCTTCGCGGGAGCCTGGTTCTTCGAGTACTTCATCAGCATGTGCGACTGCAGCAGATGAAATCCGAACTGGCCTGCCGGCCCCTTGGGCAGCGGAGAATGCAGGATATCAGTGTTCATCGGCGCGCCCTTCTCGGTCTTGTACTGGTCGGGCTTGCGCAGCGTCTCGATGTAGATCGACGCGCCGTTCAGGGTCGCGGAAATCGTCTGTGACAGGAAGGCGCGGTTGTTGTTGGTATCGTCCCAGGCGAGTCCGCCCTCGTCATGGGCGTCCTTCCAGAAGGCCTGCATGAACTTGACCGATTCCAGCGTCTCCTTGCTGTTCATGATCACCTTGCCGGAGGGATCGACCTCCATGCCGCCCCATGACCACAGGTAGGGATAGGTGAAGCCCGGCGCGTCGCCGAACGTGTGGCCGAGCGTCTGGCCCAGCGGCCGGCCCTTGGCCTTCAGTTTCTTGCCAACTTCGCGATACTGTTCCCATGTCTCGGGGAACTTGGTGGCGCCGGCTTCCTCGAACCACGACTTGCGATAGGCGATCATGCCGCCGATCACCGCCCAGGGCATGCCCATGAACATCTTGCCGTCGCTGCAGACGGCACGGGCGTACTTGTACATTCCGCCCTGTGCCTTGCCGACGTCTTCGGCGATCTCGGTCAGGTCGACCACGCTGTTGGCGTAGAGATAGGTCTGGTTGTTGAACGCCATGATCAGGTCGGGCCCCGCGCCCGACTGGATCCCGGCGGTCACGCGCGGCTGGAGATCGTTGCCGTTGACCGTCTCGAGATTGATCTTCACGCCCAGCGCCTTTTCGGCTTCGGGCAGCATCTCCCTGCGCAGCAGCGTGTCCGACGCTGGCACGAAGTCGACCCACTTCAACCAGTGGACCGTTCTCTGTTGGGCAAAGGCCGGCATGCGACCGGTTGCAAGGATGGCGGCCATGCCGCCCATGGACGCAGCGGCAGCGCCGCCAGCAAGCTTAAGCACGCTACGACGCTTCGTCTTGGCCATGTTGTCCTCCCAAGGACGGCCGCCTCGTTGGACGGCTTGTGATTGCCGTCATCGTAGGCACTTGGAAGGAGCCAGCGCAAGCCGATCTGCGGAATTTTTATGGGCGATATCTGATATCGCCAAGCGAATCCTATTCCAGCAGCGACCGCAGCATCCAGGCTGACTGTTCGTGGACGGTCAGGCGTTGGGTCAGCAGGTCGGCCGTCGGCTCGTCGCCCGCCTTGTCCGCCACCGGGAAAATCCCGCGCGCGGTGCGTGCCACCGCCTCATGGCCGGTGACGAGGATGCTGACCATGTCGAGCGCCTTGGGCGGCCTGGCCGGCGCGTCGGCGAGCGAGCTCAGTTTGCCGAACTGCCCGTACGAGCCGGGCGCCGGATAGCCCAGCGAGCGGATGCGCTCGGCGATCGGATCGACTGCGTTCCAGAGCTCGGTGTACTGGGTCATGAACATCGTGTGGAGCGACGTGAACATCGGCCCCGTGACGTTCCAGTGGAAATTGTGCGTCGTGAGATAGAGCGTGTAGGTGTCGGCCAGCAAGTGGCTCAAACCGTCGGCGATCTTCTTGCGGTCTGCTTCCTTGATGCCGATCGAGATGGCGGGTGTCTTGGCCATGGGCTGCTCCTGCGATGTGAGGCCGCGAAAGTATCAGGCCCCACATCATGGACAAGCATCCGAAAGTCTAGAGCAGCTCCGGGTCGATGGTGAAGAGGTCCTGTGCCTTGCCGACGCCACGCAAGGCGAAGCGGCCGACGGAAACCATGCGGGCGCGCTCTTCGTCGGGAAGCGCGCCGGCGAAGGTCGAGGAGACGAGAAGGGGCCGGTCGACCGAGCGGCACATCGAGGCGATGCGGCTCGTCTCGTTGACCGCGGGCCCCACGACCGTGAAGTCGAGGCGGTCGAAGCTGCCGATGTTGCCGTAGAAGACCTCGCCGATATGCAGGCCGATATAGACGTTGGTGATCGGTTGCTCCTCGGCGAGGCGCCGTTCGTTCAGCTCCTTCATGCGGGCGCGCAGGTTCTCCTCGGCGCGCAGTGCGCGGCGGCAGGCTTCGGCCGGATCGTCGGCGCGGAACACCGCGAGCGTGCCGTCGCCGATCAGTTTCAGCACGTCGCCGCCGGCCTCGTGGATCGCCGTGATCACCGCCTCGGCATAGTCGTTCAGAAGCGGGATGATCTCGCTGGGCTTGGCCGTGTCGGTGATGGCGGTGTAGCTGCGCAGGTCGGAGAACCACAGCGCCGCCTCGACCCGGTCGGCAACGCCGCGCTGGATGCTGCCCTCCAGCACGCGCCGTCCCGCGTCGCGTCCGAGATAGACCTGGACCAGCGTGTCGGCGATGCGCGCGAGCGCGGCGCTCTTGATCGCGAGCGCCAGCGCCGGCACCAGGCGGCGCAGCGCCGCGAGGTTGGCGTCGCTGAAGCCCCCGGAGTGGCGCGTCGACCAGGCGGAATAGACGCCGTCCATGTCGCCGATCTTGGTGTCGCCGGCGAAACGATGGATGAAGACGATGTAGTCGGTATAGCCGGCGTCCTTCATCTCCTGCACGACGCTGAAGTCGATCGGGTCGCCGAAGCCGATGCGCCGGCGCAGTTCGTCGCCGCCGGTCTGCAGCAGATGGAAGAACGGGCTGCGCTGCCAGGATTCGGCGGCGGGCCCGCCCTGGTCGGTGCGGGCATAGTCCGTGGCGGCCGGCTCCTCCACGGAATCGTCGCGCCACCGGTAGATGCGGCCCTCGTGTACGGGATGCAGCGTGTCGATGAAGGACAGGGCGCGCGAGAGCATGAGGCCGGCGTCGCGGCACTTCTCGCAGAATTCACGCAGCAGCTCGGCCTCGTCCACCCCGTCGAGCCCGCGGCGGACGATCCAGTCGAGAAGGATATCGGTATCGAGGGGTGTCATGGGGCTGTTGCCCCATCAACTCATGCGGTCGCGGAAATGACAAGCCGCGCGATGGCCGGGCGACACCTCGCCGAACGACGGATACTCCGCCGTGCAGACATCGGCCTTGAGCGGGCAGCGGGGATTGAAATGGCAGCCCGGCGGAGGGTTGAGCGCGCTTGCGATCTCGCCGCGTGCCTTGGCATCGGCGCTGATGGCGGCGCGGTGGAACGGGTCGGGGATCGCCGCGATCAGCGCGCGCGTGTAGGGGTGGCGCGGATTCTCGAAGATCTCCTGCCAGCCGCCCTGTTCGACGATGCGGCCGAGATACATCACAGCGACGCGGTCGCTCACATGCTCGACCACGCCGAGATCGTGGCTGATCATGATGTAGGCCAGCCCCATCTCGTCCTTCAGCTCGAGCAGGAGATTGATGATCTGGGCGCGGATCGAAACGTCGAGCGCCGAGACCGGCTCGTCGCAGAGCACCAGCTTTGGCTTCAGGATCAGGGCGCGCGCGATGCCGATGCGCTGGCGCTGGCCGCCTGAGAATTCGTGCGGGTAGCGGTCGGCCTGCTCGGGGCGCAGTCCGACCTTGGCCATCATGTCGATGACGCGCGCCTCGACCTCGGCCTTGTCGGTGACGCCGTGCAGGCGCAGCGGATCGGCCAGCGTCCGGCGCACCGTCTGCCGCGGGTTGAGCGAGGCGTAGGGGTCCTGGAAGACCATCTGGACCGTGCGCGCCATCTTCATGCGGTCGGGTGGCGTGCTGCCCGAGATCTGCTGGCCGTCGACGTTCATCGTGCCGCGCGTCGGCGGCAGCAGGCCCATGATGGCCAAGGCGAGCGTGGACTTGCCGCAGCCCGATTCGCCCACCAAACCCAGGCACTCGCCGGGCTTCACGTCCAGCGTGACGCCGTCGACCGCCTTCAGGGTCTTGATGCCGCCGGCGAACGAATTGCCGACCTTGAAGTGGACGGCGAGGTCGTCGAGCGAAAGCAGGGCGTCAGCCATGATGATGACACCTCACGACACCCTCGGCCGGCAGCGGCGTCGCTTCGGGCACGACCGAGCGGCAGACGTCGGTGACGGCGGGGCAGCGCGGATTGAAGCGGCAGCCGGCCGGATAGTTGGCGATCGAGGGCACGACACCCGAAATCTCGCGCAGCTTCTGGCGACCGCGTCGCGCGCGCTCGCCCAGCCGCGGCAGCGAATCGATCAGCCCCTGCGTGTAGGGATGGCTCGGCCGCGCGAAGATCGAATCGGCCACCTGGCTCTCGACGATGCGGCCGGCATACATGACCGCGACGCGCTTGCACATGTTGGCGACCAGGCCGAGATCGTGGCTGATCATCAGGATCGCCGTGCCCTTGGCGGCGCAGAGTTCGGCCATCAGGTCGATGATCTCGGCCTGCACCGTGACGTCGAGCGCCGTGGTCGGCTCGTCGGCCACCAGCAGGTCGGGGCCGCAGGCCAGCGCGATGGCGATCATCACCCTCTGGCGCATGCCGCCCGAGAGCTGGTGCGGATAGTCCTTGATACGCCGCTCGGGCGAGGGCACGCGCACCTGTCGCAGCGCCTCCTCGGCGCGGTCCATCGCCTCGTTCCAGTTGGCGCCCTGGTGCAGCACGAACATCTCGGCGATCTGCTTGCCGACCGGCGACAGCGGATTGAGCGCGGTCATCGGCTCCTGGAAGATCATGGCGATGCGCTTGCCGCGCAGGCGCCGCATCTCGGCGGCCGAGACGTTCTGGATTTCCTGCCCGTCGAGCACGATCCTGCCGCCGGCCAGCGACAACGGCCGGCGCAGCAGGCCCATCACCGACAGCGCGGTGATGCTCTTGCCGCAGCCCGATTCGCCCACCAGCCCGAAGGCCTCGCCGCGACCGATCTCGAACGAGACGTTCTCGACCGCGTTGTAGGTGACGCCGTCGCCGGCCAGCGCAATACGCAGGTTCTCGACCTTGAGGAGGGGCGTGGTCATGCGCACGGCCTCATCCGCGCCGCGTCGTCGATTGCGGGTCGAGATAATCGCGCAGGCCGTCGCCCAGCAGGTTGAGGCCGAGCACGGTGAAGAAGATGGCGAGGCCCGGGAACACCGACAGCCACGGCGCCGTGGTGATCTGGTCGCGCGCCTCCGACAGCATGCTGCCCCAGCTCGGGAAGGGCGGGCGAATGCCGAGGCCGAGGAACGAGAGCGCCGCCTCGGCGAGGATGGCGCCGCCCATGCCCAGCGTCGCGATCACGATCAGCGGCCCCAGGATGTTGGGCAGGACCTGCGTGAACATGATGCGCAGGTCGCCATAGCCCAGGATGCGCGCGGCCTGGATGTAACCCTGGCTTTTCAGCGACAGGACCTGGGCGCGGGCGATGCGGCAGGAATAGGACCAGCTCGTGAGGCCGAGCGCGATGACGAGGCTGACGAGGCCCGGCCCGAGGATCGCCATGATGGCCAGCGCAAAGACCAGCGAGGGGATCGCCAGCATCAGGTTGGTGAGGCCGCTCACCAGATCGTCCCACCAGCCGCCCCAGTAGCCCGCCGTCAGGCCGAGCGTCACGCCGATCAGGCTGTTGCAGATCTGGCTGATGATGCCGACGCTCAGGGACACGCGCGCGCCATAGACGATGCGCGAGTAGATGTCGCGGCCCTGCGCGTCGGTGCCGAAGGGGAACTCCCAGCACGGCGCGATCTCGGCATTCATCAGGTTGGCGTCCATCACCGGGTCGGTGAGCGCGATCCAGGGCGCGAGGACGGCCGAGGAGATGGCGATGGCGACCAGCGCCCCACCGACCCAGAGCGAGGAGCCGCCCTTCAGCCGCAGGCGGGGAATCTTCAGGGCGAGGCTCATCGGTACCGGATCCGGGGGTCGATCACGACATAGGCGATGTCGACCAGCGTGTTGATGACGAGGAAGAACAGCACGATCATCAGGATGCAGCCCTGGACCGTCGGCATGTCGCGCTGGAACACCGAGTCGACCATCAGCGAGCCGACGCCCGGCCAGGCGAACAGCTTCTCGACGACGACGGCCTGGCCCATCAGCGAGCCGAACTGCAGGCCCACGATGGTGATGACCAGGACCAGCGCGTTGCGCAGCACGTGCCACTCGACGACCCGGCGCTCGCTCATGCCCTTGCTACGGGCGGTACGGACGAAGTCGGCGTTGAGCACGTCGAGCACGGCGGCGCGCGTGGTGCGGGCGAGCAGGGCCATCGGTCCGACGCCCAGCGCGATGGCGGGCAGGATCAGGTTGCGCAGGCCGCCGTCGCCGTAGCCGAAACTCGGCAGCCACTGGAGCTTGAGTGCGAACAGGTACATCAGCATCAGGCCGAACCAGAACTGGCTGAGCGAGAGGCCGGAGATGGCGCCGACCATGGCGGCGGTGTCGATCAGGCTGCCGGGTTTCAGCGCGGCGAGGAAGCCCAGCGTGACGCCGACCAGGATGGCGAAGGTCATCGCCGCAAGAACGAGTTTCAGCGACGGCCAGATGCGGACCGCCAGCATCTTGGTGACGGGCTCGCGCGTTCGGAAGGAGATGCCGAGATCGCCGGTCGCCGTGGCCGCGACGTATTTGGCGAAGCGCTCGACCAGCGGATCGTCGAGGCCCATCTCCTTGCGCATGCGCTCCATGACCGCGGGGTCGATGGTGGAGCGCCCGTCCTCGTTCATGCCGGAGATGAAGCTGCCCGGCAGGACGGAGAACAGCAGGAACACGAGTGCCACGACGGCGAGCAGCGTCGGGATGATGTTGGCGAGGCGGCGGCCGAGGACGAAGAGCATTTAATCCGTCATCCCGACCGAGCGAAGCGAGCGGAGGGATCTGTCATGTATCGGAGACAAGAAAGACCCCTCGACTACGCTCGGGGTGACGGTGTCGAAGACACCGTCACTTGGCCGGCGAGCTGGCGTCGACCCAGATGTTCTCCGGGTACTGGTGCGTGATCTCGGTCGGGTTGGGCTGCAGGCCGTGAACCCACGGCTGGAACGCCAGAACCGCCTTGTTGTAGTTGAAGAACCAGACCGGCGCTTCTTCGTAGAGCAGGTTGTTGGCCTTCTTCAGGATCTCGTCGCGCTTGGCCATGTCGCCTTCCTGGGCGGCATCGTCGAGCAGCTTGTCGAAATCGGCGTTGTTGAAGCCGGTATAGTTGCAGGCGGTGCGCGGCGTCCTGGAATAGTAGCAGCGCAGGGTGGCAAGCGAGTCCGGACCGGTCAGGCTGGAGGCGATGAGCGTCTGGTGGTCGCCCTTCATCAGGATTTCGGTCAGCACCGTGACCTCGACCAGCTTGGGCTTGGCCTTGATCCCGACCCTTGCCAGCATCGGGATCACCGCCTCGACGATCGGCAGGCCCCAGCTTTCGTTCTGGCTGGTCGTCCACTCGAACTCGAAGCCGTTGGGATAGCCCGCCTCGGCCAGCAACTTCTTGGCCTTCTCCGGATCGTACGGGTAGGGCTTCATGGTCTTGTCGAAGGCCGCGGAGGAGGGCGGCAGCCAGCTGGTGGCGCGATAGGCCTTGTCCTTGACCAGGCGGGAGATGATCAGGTTGGAGTCGATCGCATAGTTGATCGCCTGGCGCACCCGCTTGTCCTGGAACGGCTTGATCGAGTTCAGGTTGATGTGGGTCGAGCGCGTGAACATCTCGGCCACTTCCAGGATGCCCTTGGAGAGCTGCGGATCGGCGCGATAGGCGACGTACTGCGCCGGGCCCAGGATCGAGGTGTCGATCTCCTTGTTGCGGAAGGCGACGTCGCGGGCAGCGGCTTCCGCCATGATCAGCACTTCGAGCTTGTCGAGGTAGGGCTGACCCGTCTTGTAGAACTTGTCGAAGCGGTCCATCACGACGCGCGAGCCCGGAATGTGTTCCTTGAACTTGAACGGGCCGAGGCCGACCGGATTGGAGGCGTAGTTGCCCTTCTCGACCTCTTCCTTGGGCAGGATCGCCGTCGAGCCGCCGAAGAAGTAGTAGCCGGGATCGACGCGGTCGGTGATCGTCATCTCCAGCGTGTAGTCGTCGATCTTCTTCAGGCCGGAAATTTCCTTGGCCGTGCCCTTCTCGACATCGACCGCGCCCTTGATCAGGCGGACGTAGCGGGCGCCGGGATAACCCTTGCTGCCGTCCATGATGCGGGTGAACGAGAAGATCACGTCGTCGGCCGTCATCTTGCGGCCGTTGTGGAAGAAGGCGTCGTCGCGCAGCTTGTAGGTATAGGTGAGGCCGTCGGCGGACGCCGTGACGGACTTGGCGAGTTCGAGCGAGAGCTTGTTGGCCGCGGTGTCCCAGTTGTAGAGCGAGCGCTGCAGCGCCTTGCCGACGATGTCGTCCTGGGCGCGCGGCGTGACGTGCGGATCGAGGCTGCCGAAGCTCGCGGCGTAGGGCGCCGTCATGCGCAGCGTACCGCCCTTGCGCGGCGTCTGCTGGGCGTGCGCCGTGCCGACGCCGATGACGGCAATCGCGGCGACCGCGAGCCATGCCAGTTTACGCATCAACCATCCCCCTCCTGAACATTCTCGTTGGAACGCATTCCATAGTGCCTCGCGCCTCCGTGCAAGAGGAATGCCGATGGGCCGAGCGAAGCTCGGCCCGGGGAGCGTCAGGCCGCGGCTTGGTTACAAGCCGCTAAGCAAGGCGATGTCCGGGAGCGCCGAAGAAAAAGCGACCACTCATGACCCCTCCGTTGCGTAGGACGCGACACCTCTCCCTTGAAGGGCAGCGCCATCGCATATGCCTTAAAGTGCGGTGGTAACTGGCGTTCTGAGGAAAGCGAAAGGTCCCTCGCTTACGCTCGGGTGACAATTTTGTTGGGATTTGCGCAGTGCGCCGATCAAACAAACGGTGTCATCCCGAGCGTAAGCGAGGGACCCTTACCTCATATGCGATAGCCCTGCCTTGAAGGGGGCGGAGGGTGATTCGCCTACGCCGGGACGCAGTAGCCGTCGCGGCGCGGGTCGCAGCCGCCGGTGAAGATGCCGGTCTCCGGATCGACCGCCACACCCTGCATGCCGCCGACCTTCATGGTCCATTCCGGCCCCGTGGTGATGTTGTGGCCGAGCTTACGCAGGTCGGCGTGGACCTCCGGCGGCAGGCGTGATTCCAGGTACACCTCGGCGCCGTCGGTCAGGCGGCCGCGCGGCGCCTCGATCGCCTGCTGCAGCGGCAGGCCGAAATCGACGTGCTGGACCATCGCCTGCGGCTGGGTCTGCAGGATGCCGTAGCTGCCCGGCGTGCCCAGGGCGAGGATGGGGTTGCCATCCTTGGTGGAAATCGAGGGTGCCATGCACATCGGCAGCTGGTCGCCCGGCTTCACGCGGTTCGGGCTCTTGGGGTTCACGTCGGCCCAGTAGAGGAAGTTGTTGAGGCAGAGGCCGGTGCCGGGCACCACGATGCCCGAGCCGAACACGCTTCCCAGGCTCTGCGTCAGGCAGATCAGGTTGCCGTCCTTGTCGGCGATCGAGAAAGACGTCGTGTGGCTTTCGTCGGTCGGCGAGATCGGCTCCTGCGGTGGCGTCCACTGCTCCGTAGGGCCGATCACCGGCTTGCCGTCGCGCACGCGGGCGCGCAGCGTTTCGACATGGGCATCCGACAGGATCTCGGCCAGCTTCTGCGGCGCCGGGACACCGGTCGCGATGCGCACGCCGGCGGCGAGGCGCACGGCGCGCAGCACGGTGTCGACATGCTCGGTCGAATTGCGCTTCATCTTCGCGAGGTCGAAGCCTTCGAGGATGCGGAGCGTCAGCAGGAACTGGAAGCCTTCGCAGGGCGGTGGCGGCACGTGGACGGTGCGGCCGCGATAGGTGATGGAAACGGGATCGCGCCAGGTCGCCTTCGCGGCCAGCAGGTCGTCCATGACCATGCAGCCGCCCAGCTCGGTCAGCCGGTCGAGGATCTTCCTGCCGAGCGCACCGCCGTAGAGCAGGCCGGGGCCTTCGCTGGCCAGCGCCTCGAGCGTGCGCGCGAGATCGGGCTGCTTCAGCACGAAGCCCGGCTTCACGTTGCCCGCGCCCGCCGTATAGACGCGCGACCATTCGGGATGCAGCGCCTTGTGTCCGGCCAGTTCGCCGGCGACGCCCTGGATTTCCTCGATGTTGAATTCGATGAGCTGGAAGCCGTCGCGCGCGATGGCGATCGCGGGCGCAAAGAGTTCCGGCAGCTTCTTCTTGCCGTACGTGCCGTTCAGCTCGCACCAGCCGGCGAGATTGCCCGGTGCGCCGACGGCAAGGGCGCCGCGCTGCAACTGCGCGCGGTTGTTGAGCTTGTCGATCGGAAAGTTCTTCGAGATCGGTCCGACGAAGTCGAGCGTGCGGACGCGCTTCTCGCTGGCGATGTAGCAGGTCGCGACGCCGCGGCCGGCGAGGCCCGACATGTAAGGCTCGACGACGTTCAGTGCTGCTGCAGTGGCGACCGCCGCGTCGAAGGCATTGCCGCCGTTGGCCAGGATGCGCGCGCCTGCGGCTGCCGCCAGCGGGTGGGCGGCGGCCACCATGCCGTGCCGCGATGCGATTGTCGGACGCTTGCCGTGCTGCAGCATATGATCTCCCTTGAGGCGGGCGGATCGTGCCGCCTCTTTCGCGCTTCGACCAGCGCCAATTGCGCATCGGTGCCGCCGCTTGCATAAAGACCGGCATGAGCATCAGCCGGCGCAAAGCCTTGACGATCCTCGCGGCCGCGTCCGCCGTCGCAACACCCGCACGCGCGCAGGCATGGCCCACGAAGCCGCTCACCATCGTCGTGCCCTATGCCGCTGGCAGCGCGACCGACACGCTGGCGCGCCTGATGGCGGAGCAACTGGCGCCGAAGCTCGGCCAGCCGGTCATCGTCGACAACAAGGGCGGCGGCAATGGCTCGATCGCCGGCAACTTCGTCGCGAAAGCACCACCCGACGGCTACACGCTGATGATCGCGACGGCCGCCACGCATGCCGGCAATCCCAACCTGATGAAGTCGCTGCCCTACGATTCGCTGGTCGATTTCGCGCCGGCCGGCTTCTACGGCTTCATCCAGTTCGTCCTGCTGGTGCGCGCCGATGCCGGCATGGACACGCTTGCCGACTTCATCAAGCGCGCCAAGGCCAAGCCGCCGCTGACCTCGGGCGCCGGAACGCCCTCGGCCCGCGTCATCACGGCGACGCTGGCCGAACGCCTCGGCACCGACATCACCTATGTGCCCTACAAGTCGGCGCCCCAGGCGCTGGCCGATCTCCTGTCCGGCCAGATCGACATGACTTTCGCCGACGTGGCCATCGCCGTGCCGCAGGTGAAGGCGGGCAAGGTGAAGGCGCTGGTGATGGCTTCGGACTCGCGCTCGCCGCTGCTGCCCGAGGTCCCGACCTTCCAGCAGGCGGGGCTGGGCCAGTTCGCGCTCGACGCCTGGTTCGTGATCATGGCGCCCTCGAAGACGCCGCCGGAGGTCGTGGCGAGGATCGACAAGGCGGTGCAGGAGGTCGTGACCGATCCGGAAGTGATCAAGCGCCTGCGCGGCATCTCGTTCGAGCCGCAGCGCAAGGCGCCGGAGGATGTCCGGCCTTTCATTAAGTCGGAGATCGAGAAGTGGGGCCGGCTGGCGAAGGCCGCCGGCATCGAGAAGGAATGACGATGGTTGACAAGACGGGGGCTGATCCGAAGCGCCTCGAATTCGGCTGGTTCCTGCCCACCGCGGGCGACACCACCGCCTATGGATTGGCGAGCGCCCAAGTGCCGCCGTCGCTCGAATTGTTCGACAGGATCGTCGGCGCGGCCGAGGCGGCGGGCTTCGAATACATGCTGGTGCCGGTGCAGACCGCGTGCTGGGAAGCCTGGATCTCCAGCGCGATGATGGTGGCGCGCTCGAAGTCGATGCGCATGCTGGTCGCGGCGCGGCCGAGCTACATCAATCCCGTGCTGCTGGCCAAGATGATCACCGCCTTCGACCAGCTCTCGGGCGGCCGCATCTGCATCAACCTGATCGCCGGCCAGAGCGAGGCCGAGAACGCCTCCGAAGGCATCAAGTGGGGCAAGGAAGAGCGCTACGAGATCATGGACGAGGAAGTCTCGATCCTGAAGGCGCTGTGGACCACCAAAGGTCCGGTGAACTTCGACGGCAAGTTCTATCAGCTCAAGGGCGCGCAGATCCGGCCCGCGCCGCTGCAGCAGCCGCATCCGCGCTTCTATCTCGGTGGCGGCTCGAAGCAGGCCTGGGAGATCTCGGCCAAGCACTCCGACGTGCATCTCTTCTGGGGCGACACCTACGAGCGCATCCGCGCCAACATGGCCGAGATCAAGGCGATGGCGGCGCGTCACGGCCGCGAGAACGAAATCGGCTTCGGCATGCGCCTGCAGGTCGTCTGCCGCGAGACCGAGAAGGAAGCCTGGGACTTCGCGCACGGTCTGGTCGAGCATGCGAGCGAGGCGCAGAAGGCCTTCGTGAAGGAACGCTTCGCCACCTCGGAAGCCAATCGCCGCGTGCGCGAGCTGGCAGCGATCGGCGAGACGATCGAGCCGCATCTGTGGACCGGCATCACCCAGGTCCGGCCCGGCGCCGGCATCGCCATCGTCGGCGATCCCGAGCAGTGCGCCGACACCTTGCAGAAGTTCATCGATCTCGGCTGTCACTCCTTCTGCCTCTCGGGCTACCTGCACGACGAGGAGGCCGAGCGCTTCGGCAAATGGATCATGCCGATCCTGCGCCAGCGTAATCCGGGGCGGATGCTGGCGGCGTAACGTATGCTGGATATGAGCAAGGATCCCTCACTGCGTTCGGGATGACACTCTTGTTGGGATGGGCGCCTCGCGCCGATGAAGAGAACGGTGTCATCCCGAACGCAGTGAGGGATCCTTCGCTGCTCCTCAAAGCGTGAGCTGCCATGGCCCAGCCGACCCTGCCGGATTTCAGCGCCCGCCAGCTCGAAGCGGTCCTCGCCGTCGGCGAATACGGCAGCTTCATTGCAGCCGCGTCGCGGCTGCGCATTTCGCAGCCGGCGCTGACGCGCACCATCAAGCGGATCGAGTCGGCGCTGGGCGTACGCCTGTTCGAGCGGAGTACGCGCCATGTGCAGATCACGCCTGCCGGCCGGGAGTTCGCGGCCGTGGCCGAGCGCATGCTGAACGACCTGCGCATTACCGTGCGATCGATCCGCGAGGTTGCGGAGGAGCAACGCGGCCGGCTCAGCATCGCCAGCATCATGTCGGTGGCGAGCGGTGCGCTGCCCTTGCTGCTCGCGGCCTATCGCGCCGACCGGCCGGGTATCGAGATCCATGTCCAGGAAGGTGTGCATGGCAGCGTGCTCGAGGCGGTGCGCAGCGGGGCCGCCGATCTCGGCCTCACCTATGTCGACGAGCTGCCCGACGCCATTTCGGGTGAGGCGCTGCAGCGCGAGACCTTCTGCCTCGTGGTGCCGCGCCGGCACCGGCTGGCCGCGCGCCGGACCGTGGCGCTGGCCGAGTTGCGCGACGTGCCGCTGGTGGCGCTGCCCAGCGATTCGCGTACCCGGCGGACGGTGGATGCCGCGGCGTCGGTTGCCGGGCTCACGCTTCGCCAGATCGTCATCGTCAACCAGTTCGCGACACTCATGGGCTGCGTGCGCGCCGGCGTCGGACTCGCCATCGTGCCGACCGGAGCCACCGGCCTGTTCCTCGGGCGTGACCTGCGGGCCATTCCGCTCGGCGAGCCGAAGCTCTCGCGTCGCCTCGGCCTCGTTCTCCTGCGGGAACGGGAACCGTCACCGGCTGCCGCCGGCTTTCTCGCACTTGCACGCCGGGCCTGGCCGAAGCCCGCTAGGCAGTGATGCGCGAAATGGAATAATCGCGGCTATCAGCTTGCGGTTGGCATAGGCGCACGGAAGGCTATTCTGGCGGCAGCCCGTCTGGCGTCACGTGCGCGGCGCGGTGGAGGAAACGACGTGCAGTTTGCATCCCGATCCTACTCGGCCGACAGCATCTCGGCCGTCCAGGAACTCTATCATTCCAACGGCTGGACCGACGGTCTGCCGATCGTGCCGCCGACGCGCGAGGCGGTGCAGGAGTGCCTGGAATGGGTGATGATGCCGCCCGACCAGTTGATCGGCATCGAGCCGGTGCGCAGCCTCGCCATCACCGCCGAGAAGCTCGCGATCAACGCCGTGATGGCGGGCTGCCTGCCCATGCACTTCCCGGTCGTCGTGACCGCCTGGACCGCCATGATGCAGGAAGAATTCCTGATGCACGGCGCCACCGCCAGCACGGGCGGCTGCGCGGTGCTGGTCATCCTGAACGGGCCGATCCGGCTCGAGATCGGCGCCAGCGGCACGTTCAACGCGCTCGCCAATTCCGACAGGGCGACGGCGGTCATCGGGCGCGCCATCCGGCTCTGCCTGATCAACCTGCTGGACGACCGGCCCGGCGTGATCGACCGCTCGACGCTCGGCCATCCCGGCAAGTTCAGCTACTGCGTCGCCGAGGACGAGGAGGACACGACCTGGCTGCCGCTGGCCGAGCATCGCGGCGTGCCCAAGGGCGCATCCTCCGTCACAGTCATGTCCGCGGGCGCGCCGCGGCAGCTCATGAACGAGTGGACGACCAAGCCGGAGGAGATCCTCGAGACCTTCGCGGCCGAGATGCGCGCCAACATGCGCCACTACTCGATCCATCCCGGCAACTACGCGATCGTCATTCCCAAGCAGTTGCGCGAGCATCTGCAAGCCGGCGGCTGGACAAAGGCCGACATCGCGACCTTCATCCATGAACGCGCGCGCATCCATCGCCGCGAATGGGCCGAGGTCGGCAAGGGCGCCGTCGTGCGCGATCGCGGCGACAGCGTCTACACCGCGATGGATTCGCCCGACCAGTTGCTGGTCGTGGCGGCTGGCGGTCCCGCCGGCGGCTTCGGTGCCGTCATCCCGCCGTGGCTTGGAAACAAGAGCTATGCCGTGACGTTGCCGATCGGCGTCTGCGTCGATTGCGAACCTCCCAAGAAGTAAGAGGAACCCTCCATGTTCGAAGTTCTCGATCCCACGCCGGGCACCGCACCGCCGGCCGGCCGGCTCGCCCCGCGTCTCGACACGCTGGAGGGAAAGACCGTCGGCTTCATCTCGAACGGCAAGGAAGGCACCAAGGGCTTCTTCAAGCACCTCGACCAGATCCTGCGCGAGGAATACGGCGTCGCCAACGTGGTGAGCCGCACCAAGTCGAACTACAGCGCGCCGGCCGATCCCCACATCGTGGCGGAGATCAAGGGCTGGGACGCCGTCGTTTCCGGCCTGGGGGATTGAGGGTCCTGCTCATCGTGCAGTCTGCACGACTCGGTTACCGCTGAAAGACTGGACGTTCCCGCGTTCAGCGTGATGACGACGCGCTTCGCCAGCGCCGCCGACATGATGAGTCGCGTGCTCGGCATGCCGGACTATGCCTTCGCCCAGATCGGCCATCCGGTCAGCAGTGCCACCGACGACCAGCTTCGCGACATGGCCCGCACGGCCATCGAGCAGGGGCTGGCGATGCTGGTGAAGCCCAAGGCCTGAACACCCTGCCTGGCAACCTCCGGCGACTTTTTGCGTTGTCGGAGGGAACCAAGAACAAGGGAGTTTCGGGCTTATGAAGCCGATGGCAATTTTGGGCGTTCTTCTGATCGCGATCGGCATTGCCGGCCTGGCGATCGACAATATTTCCTTCACCGAGCGCAAGACCATCGTCGATGCCGGCCCGATCAAGGTCACGGCCGACGAGCAGCGCAACATCCCGATTCCGACGATTGCAGGCATCGTCGCCGTAATCGCCGGCGCCGGCCTGCTGTTCATGGGCCGCGCGGCGCGGGGCTAGGCTGAGCGAAGCTCAGCCCAACGGCCAGGTGAAGCGGATGTTGTTCTTCGACAACCCGTCGAGAACGATCTGCTGCCCGCCCGACTTCATCATCCACTCCAGACGATGATCGCGATACTCGCGCCGGATCTGGCCCGACGCGAGCCGTTCGTGCGCATTGGCCATGCCGGCGGCCGCCGTCTCGAACTCCTTGAAGGTCGCGGCGACCGAAGGACGTTCCATGAGCCGGTCGCGCCACCGCGCCAGCGGTGAGCCCGCGGGCGTGCCCAGCCCGTAGAAGAACGAGCGGTTGAGATAGGGCGCCACGCTTAGATCGGCCCAGCCAAAAGTATCGCCGTTGAACCACGGCCGGTCGCCGAGCTTCTCCGAGAGCCACGCCTGCAGCTCGGCGGTCTGTCGTGCAGCGGTGGCCTTCATCTTTTCGGCCTGCTCGCCCTCGGCGCGCTTGAACCAGCGGATCTCGCTCAAGCCCCAGTTCACCGCCTCGTAGAGCGTGTCGCAGAGATCCTCGATCATCCGCGCCTCAGCGCGCGCCGCGGGATCGCGCGGCAGCAGGGGCGGGGCGGGATACTTGTCCTCAAGATATTCGAGAATGATCGTCGAATCGAAGATGCTGGCGTCGCCGTCGATCAGCGTGGGCACTTCGTTGCGCGGGCTGGCCGCCGCGAACGCGCCGCCGGCCGTACCAGTGCCAAGGGCGGCGGGAGTCTCGACCTTGAAGTCGAGCCCCTTCTCACGCAGCGCGATCTTCACCTTCTGGGCATAGGACGAGAGCGGGTGCTCGTAGAGCAGCATCGGGCGTACTCCGTGGGTGGGGCCATCGCATGCGCCGGGAATGCCCATGCGGTGTGTGCTTCGAGCGCAGGGAAGGGTCCTTCGCTTCGCTCAGGATGACAATCTTGTTGGGGCTAGCGCAGTGCGTCGATGCGAAAAAGTGGTTTCATCCTGAGCGAAGCGAAGGACACTTGAGTCATTCCTCAGGGAATCTCCATCCGGACGGCGATGGCGGCGCTGGCGATCACGGCCGGATCGTTGTTCTCGGGATCGGCGATGTCGAGGCCGCCCTTGACCACCGTCACCGTCACGATGCCGTGCGGCAGGGAGGCCTTCACCTTTTCGGCGTCGACCTTGTCGGGTTGCTGCACGCCGATCGTGACGTCGACGAACATGCCGGTCTTGGTGTTGATCTTCAGCGCCCGGATCATGGCGAGCGACGAATGGTGCAGGGCGTCCTGCACCGCGCGCAGGGCGGCCTTGGTGTAGTCGCCGCCGTGCAGGTCGTTGCCGGTGCCGAGTTCGAGGATCACGCGCTTGGCGGTCATGGTCTGGCTCCCCTCACAGGTCCAGGCGGACGATGGCGGCCGCCTGCGCGATCACCGTCTTGTCCGTGCCGGCTTCGTTGGCGACTTCGAGTCCACCCTCGACAACCTTCACCGTTCCGGTGCCGTGCGGCAGCACCGCCAGCACCTGCGCGGTGTCGACCTGGTCGGGTTGGGGCACGCCGATCAGGACCTCGACCACCATGTCGTCGCTCGACTTGCCCAGCGCCGTGGCGATGGTGAGCGAGTTGTGCCACAGCGCGTCGCGCAGGGCGCGGACGGCGGCCTTGGTGTAGTCGCCGCCCCGGATGTCGGTGCCCATGCCGATCTCGAGGGCCACTTTCTTCAGCGCCATGGTCGTCTCCTTGTCAGGGCTTCGCGAGACCAGCCTTGATGAGCAGCGGCTTTACCTCGGCATAGTACTTCTCGGCGAAGGCGCGGAAGTCCGCGGGAGGCTTGTCCCACGGAACCTGGATGAACTTCGCGAGATACTCGGTCACCTTCGGCTCGGCTGAGGCCTGCTTGAAAGCCTCGTGGAGCGTGTTGACGATCTCGGGCGGCATGCCCTTGGGACCGAGCAGGCCATAGGGGCTCTGGCCGACGACGTTGACCCCGAGCTCGATCATGGTCGGTACGTCCGGGTAGCGCGGGATGCGCTTCTCGGTGGCGAAGGCCAGGATCCGGCACTTGCCGTCGTCGACGAACGGCGCCCATTGCGCGGCGTCGGCGATGAACTGGATCTCACCGCTCATCAGCGCCTGCATCCATTCAGCACCGCCCTTGTAGGGGACATGGGTGAACTTCGCGCCGGTGGCCTGCTCGACCTCGATCATCATGAGCTGGCCGGTGCCGCCCACGCCCGAGGTGCCGTAATTGTACTTGTCGGGGTCCTTCTTGCCGGCCGCGATCATGTCCTGGAACGTCTTCCAGGGAGAATCGGAGCGCACGACGATACCCATCGTGTAGCCCGAAAGGCCGGTGATGTAGGTGAAGTCGGTCAGCGGATTCCAGGTGGTCTGCTGGTAGTGCGGATAGCGCAGCGTATTGATGCTCATCACCGCCAGCGTGTAGCCGTCGGGTTTGGCGTTGAGCAGCATCGCCGGCGCCAGCGTGCCGGCAGCGCCGGGCTTGATGTCGATGATGATCTGCTGGCCCAGGATCTTGCCAACCGCCTCGGCGAGCAGGCGCATGTGGACGTCGGTGACGCCACCCGCGGCGAAGGGATTGTAGATCGTGATCGGCTTCTCGGGCTTCCAGCGGGCCTGGCCGCGCGCCGCCCCCGAGCCGATCATCGGCGAGGCGAGCGCGGTCGTGCCGGCCAGAACGGCAAAGCGGCGACGGTTCATCGACATCCGGGACATGAACGCTCCTCCTGTTTATTTCTTCTGGATCTCGCGCACGGCGAAACGGCTGCACAAGGCAGCCGTCCGTCGTTCCATAGCGTCTTGGCGAAGGCGCGTTAAGCGCTACTTCCGCCGCGCGGCGTCGATGCTCCAGGGACCGGGACCCGCCGCGGCAAGGTACAGGAAGACGAAGCAGAAGAGGATCGCCAGTTCGCCGGCATTGAGGATGGGATAGAAGCCTCGCGGCGCGTGGGCCATGAAGTAGGCCACCGCCATCAGCCCGGACAGCACGAAAGCGACGCTGCGGGTGAACAGGCCGAGAATGATAAGCACGCCGCCCACCAGCTCAAGGACACCGGCGATACCCGGCAGCGACGTCAAGCTGAGGTTGGCGAACATCGGGACGACGGGGATTTTCAGCAGCTTTGCCGTGCCATGCTGGAGAAAGAGCAGTCCTGTCATGATTCGTAGGATGCTGAGCAGGCGTGGAGCCCATGCCGAGGCCAGAGTGTCGAGGTTCATTGCGGAAATTCCCCAAAGTGATTTGTGACTTGGCCCATCCTGTCTGCGGTTCCCACTTCCGACAAGCGATTGCTGGGTAATCGGGTTACCAAACGGTCAGTGAGCACTCGCGCTTCGTTTCAGGTTTGCTTATGATCCGCCGCGACCGGTCGAAAGAACCGGCGGTTGCACAAGCAATAAGCGGCCAGAGGCCGCGCGCGTGGAGGAAGTATGGCGACGGTCGAAGTCCGCAACGTGCGGAAGGCGTTCGGGCCGGTAGAGATTCTACATGGCGTCAGTGTCGACATCGCCGATGGCGAGTTCGTGGTCCTCGTGGGTCCCTCGGGTTGCGGCAAGTCAACACTGCTGCGCATGCTGGCGGGACTGGAGAACATCACTTCCGGTGAAATCGCGATCGGCGGGCGCGTGGTGAACCTGGTGCCGCCCAAGGATCGCGACATCGCGATGGTGTTCCAGAACTACGCGCTCTACCCGCACATGACGGTCTACGACAACATGGCCTTCTCGCTGACGCTGGCGAAGGCGCCGAAGTCGGTGATGGACCAGGAAGTCGGGCGGGCTGCCAAGATCCTGGGTCTGGAGCAGCTCCTGCATCGGTTTCCGCGCCAGCTCTCGGGCGGCCAGCGCCAGCGCGTCGCCATGGGACGTGCCATCGTCCGCAACCCGCAGGTCTTCCTGTTCGACGAGCCGCTGTCCAATCTCGATGCCAAGCTGCGCGTGCAGATGCGTTCGGAGATCAAGGAACTGCACCAGCGGCTCAAGGTCACGACCGTCTATGTCACGCACGACCAGATCGAGGCCATGACCATGGCCGACAAGATCGTGGTCATGAACAACGGCCATATCGAGCAGATCGGCGCGCCGTTGGAGCTTTACGACCGTCCCGCCAACCTGTTTGTCGCGGGGTTCATCGGCTCGCCGGCCATGAACATGGTGAAGGGTACAGTTTCCGACGGTGTGCTGCGCATGGAGGACGGGACGGCCTGGCCGCTGCCGACCAATGGCGGCCGCCCGGCCGATGGCCCCGCCGTCTACGGTGTGCGGCCCGAGCATCTCATCCTCGACGCCGGCGGCATCCCGGCCACCGTGCAGGTGGTCGAGCCGACCGGCTCGGAAACCCAGGTCCTGATGCGGATCGGCGGTCAGTCGGTGATCGGCGCCTTCCGCGAGCGTGTGACGGCGAAGCCCGGCGAGATCCTGCCCGTGAGGCCCGATCCCGCCCTGGTCCATCTGTTCGACCAACAGTCGGGCCAGCGCCTCTGAGAACGGGGAAAAGACGGACAAAGGTCAAAAAGGAGGAAACAAAGAATGGCGTTCATCATCAAGCGTCGTGAGTCGATCATCCTCGGTGCCGCCGCGGCGGCGATGGCAATGGCCGGCAAGGCCAATGCGCAGTCGGAGATTCCCAAGGCGGACGTTCCGGCCCCCAAGCTGCCGATCGAAAAAGGCGCGACGCTGCGTCTGATCCGGCCGGCGCGCTTCGTCGAGCCCGACGAGGTGATCTTCCGTGCCAACAGCGCCAAGTTCGCCAAGGAGACCGGTGTCGAGGTCAAGGTCGACCTGGTCGGCTGGGAAGACATCCGCCAGCAGACCGCCGTGTCGGCCAACACCGGCGCCGGCCCCGACATCGTCCTGGGCTGGGCGGAAGATCCGCACATCTATGCCGACAAGGTGATCGAGCTCTCCGACGTCGCCGAGTATCTCGGCAAGAAGTACGGCGGGTGGATGTTCCTCGGTGAGAAGTTCGGCAAGAAGGCCAAGACCAACAACTGGATCGGCCTCCCGATGGGCGGCACCGGCGGCCCGCTGGTCTATCGCGAGTCGGCGATCAAGGAAGCCGGCTTCGACAAGGTGCCGACCACGCTTCCCGACCTTCTGAAGCTCTGCCAGCAGCTCCAGAAGATCAAGAAGCCGGCCGGCTTCGCGCTCGGCAACGCGGTGGGCGACGCCAACGGTTTCGCCAACTGGATGCTGTGGAGCCATGGCGGCTCCCTCGTCGACGAGGACGGCAAGGTCATCATCAACAGCAAGGAAACGGTCAACGCCCTCAACTACGTGAAGGAGCTCTACCCGACCTTTATCCCGGGCACGATGTCGTGGAACGACATCAGCAACAACCGGGCCTATGCGTCGAACGAGCTGTTCTTCACGGCCAACGGCGTGTCCATGTACTTCGCACTGAAGAACGATCCGGCGACCAAGGCGATCGCCGACGACACCCAGCACGCGCTGCTGACCCAGGGTGTGGCGAGCTCGACACCGATGAGTGCCACCGTGCTGAACGCGATGGTGTTCAAGCACACCAAGTTCCCGAACGCCGCCAAGGCCTACCTGACCTTCATGATGGAGGCCGAGCAGTACGATCCGTGGCTGACCGGCTGCCTCGGCTACTGGTCGCACCCGCTCAACGCCTACGACAAGAGCAAGGTGTGGACCAGCGATCCCAAGATCGCGATCTACCGCAGCACCATGAACAACCGTTTCTGGAGCGGCTACAAGGGTCCGATCACCCAGGCCGCCGGCACGGTCGCGGCCGAGTACATCCTCGTCCAGATGTTCGCCTCGGTGGCTTCCGGCCAGGCGTCTCCGGCCGATGCCGCCAAGGAAGCGGAGCGCCGTACGCGCCGCTACTACCGCTAAGGCCAGACAGGGTAGCGCGCGACCGGGCCTCCCGGTCGCGCCGCTTTCCCGTTCTTCGGAGGGAAGATGACCGTCGCCACGATGACCGACTGGAACCGGACCCGGATACAGCAGGGCCCGCTGGCGCGCCTGTTCGACAACAAGGCGTTCCTGATCTTCATCTGCCTGCTGCCGGCGATGGGCCTGCTGACGGTATTCCTCACCTATCCGCTGGGCCTCGGCATCTGGCTGTCCTTCACGGACACGAAGATCGGCCGCACCGGCAAATGGATCGGCCTGGAGAATTTCGAATACCTGCTGGAAGACCCGCAGTTCTGGACCGCCGTGTTCTACAGCGTCTTCTATACCGGCGTCGCGACGTTCGGAAAGTTCGCGCTGGGCCTCTGGCTCGCACTGCTGCTAAACCGCCACCTGCCGCTGAAGAACCTGCTGCGCGCCATCATCCTGCTGCCGTGGATCGTGCCGACCGTGCTGTCGGCGCTGGCCTTCTGGTGGATCTACGATCCGCAGTTCTCGATCATCTCCTACTTCGCCATCGACGTGCTGGGCGTCCGGGAGAAGCCCTTCGACTTCCTGAGCACAACTTGGCCGGCCCGCTGGTCGCTGATCGCCGCCAACATCTGGCGCGGCATTCCGTTCGTGGCGATTTCGCTGCTGGCCGGCCTGCAGACGATCTCGCCGTCGCTCTACGAGGCGGCCCTGCTCGACGGGTCAACGGCCTGGCAGCGCTTCCGCTACATCACCTTCCCCCTGCTGCTGCCGATCCTGGCGATCGTGATGACCTTCTCGATCATCTTCACGTTCACCGACTTCCAGCTCGTCTACGCCATCACCCGCGGCGGGCCGATCAACTCGACCCACCTGATGGCAACGCTCGCCTTCCAGCGCGGCATCGCCGGCGGCGAGCTGGGCGAGGGCGCCGCAATCGCCGTCGCCATGATCCCGTTCCTCGTGTTCGCCACGCTGTTCAGCTACTTCGCGCTCGCGCGCCGCAAGTGGCAGCAGGGAGAGGCCAATGACTGACGCTGCCGCCCAGGCACCGACGCCGACCAGCGCGACCGCTCCCGCCGAGGACATGGTCTGGGAGAGCCGTACCCGGCGGCTGGTGACGATCTATCTGCCGCTGGTCTGCTTCGTGATCATCCTGCTGTTTCCGTTCTACTGGATGGGAATCACGGCCTTCAAGCCGAACGCGGAGCTGTACGACTACAAGACGTACAATCCCTTCCTGATCGGCAGCCCGACGCTGGATCACATCTACAAGCTGCTGTTCCAGACGGCGTATCCGAAGTGGCTGATGACCACGATGGGCGTGGCGATCTGCTCGACCTTCCTGTCGCTGCTGTCGAGCGTGCTGGCGGCTTACGCCATCCAGCGCTTGCGCTTCAAGGGCAGCCAGTATGTCGGCCTCGGCATCTACCTCGCCTACCTGGTGCCGCCGTCGATCCTGTTCATCCCGCTGGCGACGACCGTGTATCAGCTCGGCTTGTTCGACACGCCGCTGGCGCTGATCCTGACCTATCCGACCTTCCTGGTGCCGTTCTGCACCTGGCTGCTGATCGGCTACTTCAAGTCGATCCCCTACGAGCTGGAAGAGTGCGCCCTGATCGACGGTGCCACCCGCCTGCAGATCCTGCGGCGCATCACGTTGCCGCTGGCGGTGCCCGGCCTGATCTCGGCCGGCATCTTCTCTTTCACCCTGTCGTGGAACGAATTCATCTACTCGCTGGCCTTCATCCAGAGCAGCGAGAAGAAGACCGTGCCGGTCGCCATCCTGACCGAACTCGTTTCGGGCGACGTCTACCAGTGGGGCTCGCTGATGGCGGGCTCGCTCCTGGGATCGCTGCCGGTCGCGATCTTCTATTCGTTCTTCGTCGACTACTACGTGTCGTCTCTCACGGGCGCGGTGAAGGAGTAGCCGACCGCTCAGGCGATCGGGGCGGGAGGGCCCTGCGGATGGGGGACCGGCGTAGGCTGGTCCTCCGGGATGGGCGAGCCGGGACGTCCCGGCATTTCGGGCGGAACCGGATCGACCTTTCCAGGAGCCGGCGGTACGGCGGGCACTTCGCGCGGGGGATCTGCAGCGTGGAGATTCTTCATTTTCGTTCCCATCATTTCAAGAATGCCCGCCGTTAGGCGGGCATTCGGCTTCGGAACATCCCAAACCTAGCGGTCCTGGTTCTGCGGCTGGCCCGGCTTCTGGGCGGGCTGCTGGTTCTGCTTCTGCTGCTGTTCGCGCTGGACCTGCTCGCGCTGCTGGCGCTCACGATCCTGCTGCTGCGACGGATTCTGCTTGTTCTGGTCGTTCATGGCGTTTCTCCATGTTCGCAGCGACCGCCGGTATTGGCGGTCGCTGCAGACAAAACGCCCCGCTTCTCACCGGGGTTGCACGCCACGCCATTTCACGAAACGCCCGGACCGGCATTTGCAGCAACCTTGACGGTCGGTGGCCGCGCCACCGCCGATCCGGTGAGACTATTTCTCCGGCACCTTTCCGATCCGTTCCACGGCGACCTTGAGGCGCGCCGCGTCCTTTTCGAGGAATACCGTGAACTGGGGCGCATCCAGGTAGGCGATCGGCGTTTCCACCTTTGCCATCGCGTCCTTGAACTCCGGATCCTCGACCGTGCGCCGAACCGCATCGCGCAGCACAGCCTGAACGGGGACGGGGGTTCCCGTGGGCGTGAACAGGCCGGACCAGATGTAGAAGGTGGCGTCGTAACCCAGCTCCTTCATGCTGGGGACGTTGGGCAACGACGCGAGGCGCTTGTCCCCCCATACGGCCAACGCCCGCATCTTGCCGGCCTTGATCTGTGCCATGGCCGCCGACGGGCCGGACGCCAGCGCGTCGATCTGCCCGCCCAGCAAGGCCGCCACGGCCGGGCCGCCGCCCTGGTACGGGATATGGAACAGCTGGATCCCGGCTGCGGTGGCGAAGATCTCCATCGCCACATGCAACGTGCCGTAGACGCCGGATGAGCCGTAGTTGATCGTGCCCGGCCTGGCCTTCGCGGCCTCGACGAGGTCTTTCAAGGTCTTGAAGGGACCGTCCTCGCGCACGACGAGGATCGTCGGATCGGCGCTGATCAGGGCGATGGGCGCGAACTGATCCAGCTCGTAGGCCGGCGTTCGCCCCTGGAGGACATCGGCAACCGGCAGCACCGAGATCGACGAGAGCGCCATCAGCAGCGTGTATCCGTCCGGTGCCGAGCGCGCCGCCTGGGCCGTACCCACCGAGCCGCCGGCACCCCCCTTGTTCTGCACGACCACCGACTGCTTCAGGATCCGGCTCATCACGTGCGCCAGCGGCCGGCCGGTAATGTCGGCAACGCCACCCGGCGGGAAGGGCACGATCATGGTGATCGGCCGCGACGGATAGGCGTCCTGGGCCCGGACGGGCAGGCCGAGCGGCAGAAGGGCAGTGCTGGCCAGCAGGGAACGGCGCTTCATCTCTTCCTCCTCTTTCTTGCTTTTTGTTTCCTACTTCTTCGATCCGGCCTGAGCCGCCCCAGCCCTCGTTCCGGGATAGGTGGCGGTGAAGCCGAAGATGGTGGAGAGCGCGTTGGGCTCCATGATCTTGTCGATGTCGTCGAGACCCGTGGTCTTCGCGGGCTTCAGGCCCAGCACCAGGGCACCCTTCGGCGCTTTCCAGTCGGCGATGAACGAGACGACCGCGTCGAGAGCCTTCAGCGTCTCGCCGCTCTGCGCCTGGGCGAAGGCGCCAAGCGCATCGAGCGCGGTCGTGATGAGTTCGTCGGCCGTGATTCCCTCTTCCTTGGCCGCCGCGGGGACCAGCTTGGCGAACAGCTGCTTGTCGTCGATGGTGAAGGAGGCGCTGCGCAGCCGGGCATCGTCCTTGGCGCTGTCGATGTCGGTCTTGTCGCTCACGCCGTCGAGGATCATCGACAGGGCAAAGCGCGCCTGGCCACGCAGGGTGACCTCCAGCATGTTGAGTGTCAGGACCTTGGCGGCGGGATCGATCCGGTAGTCGAGCGCCAGGTCGAACGGCACGTTGGGCACGCCGTAGGGCTCCAGCGCGGTGAACATCTCGTCGTCGCCCGTGACGCCTTCCATCCGGAGCCTGGCGAAGCGCGGCGAGAGATCGTCCTTGGCGTCTTTCCGCAGGCGCTCGAAATCGAGTTCCTCGACCGTCACCTTGTCGATCTTGACCGTGCTCTCCTTGTCGCCCGTGGCGGGGTTGGCCGGCACCACCGCGACGACATCGTTCAGGACGAAGCCTGAAGGACCGAGCGGCTGGGCGCTCGCATAGCTGAACTTCTTCAGCTCGAACTGGGGCTTCAGTTCCTTCTCGAAGCGCTCCAACCCGGTCTGTGCCGAGGCGCCGGCGGCAAATCCGAACCACAGGAGGGCCGACATCAGCGCCACGAAAACGATACGCATCCAATTCTCCCGATTGCGAGGAAGAGACTATCAGCCGGGGCAGACAGCGACGAGCGCCGCGACATTCGCGGTGCGTTTGCACGGCTTTGGCATTTCAACTGCAAACACCCAAAGTTCTGTCACGTATGCTGAATCAGGAGATTACGCTCGACGGGGCATTGAAGTAGGGTCCCGGCCTCAGTCCCGGGAGTTTTTCATGTTTCGCCATTTCTCCAGTCTGCTCGTCCTGCTCGCGCTGCCGCTCGGCGCCGCTTCCGCCCAGACGCTCACGAAGGACGATGCCGAGAAGATGGTGATCGGCCTCTACGCGGTTTCCGTCGCGGTCGACACGTGCGACCTCGACATGACCAAGGAGCAGGAAAAGCGTCTCGAGTTCTGGATCGAGTGGGCGGAGAAGCAACTCAACATCGCCGACCGCAAGCTCGACAAGACTTACGACTCGATGGAAAAGGAAGCCGAGAAGAACAAGAAGAACTTCTGCGACACGATGATGCCGATCGCCAAGCAGGCGCTGAACGAGCTTCCGCCCTCCATGTAAGGCTGAGCGCAGCTCAGCCCGTCAAGCGGCAGGACATTGCCTTTGGCAATGTCCGGGAGCGCCGCTGGAAGAGCGATCACGTAAAACGCGGCTCCTCCCCATTTTGAATGGAGAGGGGCTCCTACTTCTTCAGTTCGATCCACGCGGGCGCATGGTCGCTCGGGCCTTCGCGCCCGCGTTCTTCGCGATCGACGCCTCCGCGTTTCAGGCGCGGGACGAGATCGGGGCTCAGCAGCAGATGGTCGAGGCGCAGGCCCGCATCGCGCTCCCAGCGCTGCCGCATGTAATCCCAGAAAGTGTACATCGGCGCGTCGGGATGGAGCGCGCGCAGGCTGTCGGTCCAACCTTGCGCCAGCAGCTTCCTGAACGCCGCGCGCGGCGCCGGCTGAACCAGCGCATCGCTCTTCCACGAGCGCAGCGAATAGATGTCGAAGTCGGTCGGCACGACATTGTAGTCGCCTGCCAGCACGACCGGCGCGCCGCTCTTCAGCAGTGACTTCGCGTGGGTCTGCAGGCGGCGCATCCAGTCGAGCTTGTAGGTGAATTTCGGGCCCGGCTGCGGGTTGCCGTTGGGCGCATAGAGGCAGCCGATCACCAACCCTTTCACCGCGGCTTCGATGTAGCGACTCTGCGTATCCGTGCGGTCGCCGGGTAGCCTCTTGCGGATGAGTACGGGCGCCGATTTGCGGCCGAGAATGGCGACGCCATTCCACGTTTTCTGTCCGTGCCAGACCGCCGGATAGCCGGCGCGCCGCAGCGCGGCCTCCGGGAACGCCTCGTCGGCGGCCTTCAATTCCTGAAGACAGACGATGTCCGGCTTCGCGCGCTTCAGCCAGGCGAGCAGGTTGGGCAGCCGCCGGTTCACGTTGTTGATGTTGAAGGTGGCGATCTTCATGGCGCTAGCGGTATCCCGCCGCCTGCAATTCGAAGAGCTCGGCGTAGCGACCCTGCTGTGCCACCAGCTCCTCGTGCGTGCCCTGCGCCTCGACCTTGCCGTCGGCCAGCACGAGGATGCGGTCGGCCATGCGGACGCTGGAGAAGCGGTGGGAGATCAGCACCGCCGTCTTGCCGGCGCTCAGCTCCTTGAAGCGCCGGAACACCTCGTATTCGGCACGGGCGTCGAGTGCGGCGGTCGGCTCGTCGAGGATCAGCACCTCGGCCTCGCGCATGTAGGCGCGGGCGATGGCGATCTTCTGCCATTCGCCGCCGGACAGTTCGACGCCGTTCTTGAAGCGCTTGCCGATCATCTGGTCGTAGCCGCCCGTCAGGCGCGCGATCACCTCGTCGGCCTGGCTGCGATTGGCGGCCCGCGCGATGCGCTCATGGTCGTCGCGCGCCGCGATCCGGCCGACCGCGATATTGTCGCCGGCCGGCAGGTTGTAGCGGACGAAGTCCTGGAAGATGACGCCCATGCTGCCGCGCAGTTCGTCCAGCCCATAGTCGCGCAGGTCGCGGCCATCGAGCAGGATGCGGCCCTCGTCGGGGTCGTAGAGCCGCGTCAGCAGCTTCACCAGCGTGGTCTTGCCCGCGCCGTTCTCGCCGACCAGCGCCACGACCTCGCCGGCCTTCAGGGTGAAGGAGAGATGGCGAACCGCCCAGCGCTCGGCGCCAGGATAGATGAAGCCCACATCCTCGAACACGAAGCCTTCGCGGATCGGCCTGGGAATGGGCAGGGGATCGGCCGGCGAATGGATTTCCGGCCGGACCTCGAAGAAGGTGAAGAGATCGTCGAGATAGAGCGCCTGGCCCGCGACGGATGAGAAGCCGCTCAGCAGCGATTCGAGGAGGGTGCGCAGGCGGCGGAAGGAGCCCGCGAGGAAGGTGAGGTCGCCCACGGAGAATTCGCCGGTCAGCGTGCGCCAGGCGATGTAGGCGTAGGCGAAGTAGTAGCCGATCGTGCCGATGGTGGTGAACAGCCCGCCCCAGCCGGCGCGGCGCAGCGCCAGGCGGCGGTTCGCGTCGTAAAAGGATGCGGCCAGGCGGCGGTAGCGTTCGATCAGGAAGTCGTTGAGGCCGAAGATCTTCACTTCCTTGGCGGTTTCGACGCTGGCCGCGGTCTGGCGGACATAGTCGAGCTCGCGCCGCTCGGGCGTGCGGCCGAAGTCGAGCGAATAGCTCTGGGCGTTGAAATGCGCCTCGCCGAGGAAGGCGGGCACCAGCGCCACGATCAGCAGCACGATCAGCCAGGGCGCGAAGACGATCAGGCCGGCCGCCAAACTCGCCACGGTGACGAGGTCCTGCGCCTGCGAGAAGAGCTGGCTCATGAGCGTCATGCGGCCGCTGGTCTGCCGGCGTGCGCGTTCGAGCCGGTCCTGGAATTCGGCGTCCTCGAAATCCTCGAGGTCGAGGGTTGCGGCATGCTCCATCAGTCGCACGCTCGAACTCGTGCTGACCCGCTCGGCCAGCAACCCGTCGAGGAAGGTGACGATACGGCCCAGTATGTCGGCCAGTACCGCCACCGCGAACTCGGCGGCCAGCAGCAGGCCCAGCTTGTTGAGATGGCCGCTGTCGAGCCATTGCTGCAGGGTCGCCGGCTTGTCGGGCAGCTGCACCAGCATCACCACGTCGTCGATGATCAGCTTGCCGACGTAGAGCGTGGCCACCGGCAGCAGGGCGCGTATCAGGCGCAGGAAGATCGTGGCCGCCGTGAGCGACGGGCTCGTCGCCCAGACCATGGCGAGGAACGGCCGCAGGTTCCTGAGCGCGCCGACACGTTCGCGAAAGGAGCTGGCGTTGGTCGTCGACGGCGCGGGCATCGCCTTCTAACCCCGGCGGCGGGGTGCGGGTTCCGGCTCGGTCATCTGGCGGCTGCTGCAGCCGCGGACGTATCGGTGATATCGAAGATCCTGCGGGCGACGCCGACGACCGGCCGGACGGCGTTCGAGATCGTCCATTGAACGGGCATGCGCAAATTCTAGCACGGAACGGATGACGGGCGGGACCCTGAGGCGGCATAGTGCGCGCCGGGGGAGTCACTGCCATGAGCCTACGCGTCCGTACCGCCGTTTTTGTCGCCTCGCTCGTCGCGTCGGTCGTGGCGATGATGACGCCCGTCCACGCCCAGATCCTGCCGACCCCGCCGGGCTGGCAGATCGAGCGGGCCGTCGTGCTCAACCGGCATGGCGTGCGCGCGCCGATCGCGACTAACGAACAGCTCGATCGATACAGCGCGACGGCCTGGCCGACCTGGCCGGTTTCACCGGGCTTCCTGTCGCCCCGCGGCGAGGAGCTGATGCGTCTGATGGGTACCTACTATCGTGTGCTCTATGGCGGGCGCGGACTGATCCAGGCGGACGATTGCCCGACCGTGGGAACGGTCGCGGCCTGGACCGATCTCGACCAGCGCACCCGCGTGACCGGTGCGGCGATCCTGGCCGGCATGTATCCGCGCTGTGCCAACCTGCCCTTGCGGAACCAGGCCAATTTCACCGTGCCCGATCCGATCTTCCACCCGCAGCCGACCGCTTCCTGTCCGATGAACGGCGCGGCCAACCAGGCCGCCGTCATGGCGCGGTTGGGCGGCAGCTTCGCCTCGGCGCTGCGGGACTACGCCTCGCAGCTCACGATGATGCAATCGGTTCTCTGCCCGGCCGGCGCGACCAAAGGAGTGGGCGGCGGCAGTTGTGGGGAGGCCGGCGTCGCGTCGAGCGTGGTCGCCGATGCCGACGGCTGGGTGAGGCTGCGCGGACCGCTGGGCTACGCCTCCACCGCCGCGGAGAATTTCCTGATGCAGTCGGCCGAGGGATTGCCGAAGGACCAGGTCGCATGGGGTCGGCTCGCTCACGACGCGACTCTGAACGAGCTGCTGTCCATCCATCAGTTCGTTCAGGATCTCACGCAGAAGACGAAGCCGATCGCCCAGCAGCGCGGCTCGAACCTGCTGTCGCTGGTCGGCGCCATCCTGGTGAACGGCCACAATTTCCCCGGTCACGCCGCGACCGGGCAGCCCGTGCGTCTCGGCTTGCTGGTGGGGCACCAGAGCAACATCCACAACGTCGCCGCGCTGCTCGATCTGACATGGCAGATCCCCGGCTTCCTGCCGGCCGAAGCGTCGCCCGGCGGAGCCTTGGCCTTCGAGCAGTTCCACGAAATCAGGACCGGGAAGCGCTATGTGCGCATCGCCTATTATGCGCAGACGCTCGACGAGATGCGCCGTCGCGCACCGCTCAGCTACCGCGATCCGCCCGGCATGACGCAGGTTGCCCTGCCGGCCTGTGCCGCGGACTCGGTCAACAACGCGTGTCCGCTGGAAAGCTTCCTGAAGATCGTGAAAGCGGCTGTCGAGCCGGGCTGCGTGACGTCCAGCGCCGGCAACTACTAACGATCGGCGACCAGCCGCTCGCGGCCCAGCGCCGTGATGGCATCGCCTTCGGGGCCGGACTCGATCAGCGCCAGGTAAAGCAGACGTGCGCGGTGATCCTCGGGCATCGACGATGCAGTCCCGTCGGCAAGCCCGCGCAAGGACGCGAGCGCCGCCTGCGTCAGCGGTGCGATCAGGCCCTTCGGCATCGTTCTAATGTCTCTCGGCATACGCGAATCAACCTCCGTTTCTGGAGCTGATAACGCGATGGCCGCGTGAAAGTTGAAAGCGCAGAGCTCGATAAAGCCGGGAACCGCCTCGACTTTGCCCGCTTTTGCCAGCCTGGGTTGCTCGATGGATCGCATCCGGCCTAGAGTGGTCTGACCACGGACTGACCAAGATTCGAATGCTCGATATCGTTCGACAGGACAACGAGGAAACTTCCAGCGGCGCGGACCGCGTCTTCACCTTTTTTCGCGACCGACTCCTGTCGGGCGAATTGAAGGCGGGCGACCGGCTGCTGGGCGAGCGCGAACTGGCGCTGGCCCTCGGGGTCAGCCGGCCGGTGCTGCGCGAGGCGCTGCGCTCGCTCGCCATGCTGGGGCTGCTCGATATCAGGCATGGACGCGGCGCCTATGTGCGATCCGCCGATGCCTCCGTCCTGGGCCAGGCGCTGACGCTTTGTCTCGCGCCCGAGCCCAACATCCTCGACGACGTGCTGCAGGCGCGCATTGCCATCGAATGCCAGGCCATCCGGCTGGCCTGCGTGCGCGCCAGCGAACGCGACCTCCAGGCCATCGCGGCGCTGCTCGACACGCTGGTCGACTCGCTCGACGATCCCGAGCGGGGCGGCGGCGCCGACTACGCCTTCCATCTCGCCATCGTGCGAGCGAGCGGCAGCGGCGCCCTGATGAAGATCTACGAGGCGATCTCGCCACTGCTGATGCGCAGCCATGTCGAGCGGCGGCGCGACACGTTCCGCGAGCCCGCCATCACCTCGGGTCTCGTCGACGCCCACCGCCAGGTTTTCCTGGCGCTGGCGGAACGCAATCCCGACGCGGCCGAGCGGCGGCTGCGTGAGCATTTCGAGATCGGCGACGGGCTGCGCCGCAACAATCTCATCTCCACCTATCAGGCACAGGGTACGAACACATGAAAATCGTCGTCGGATCGGATCACGCGGGCTTCCCGATGAAGGCCGAACTGCTCGCGTTCCTGCGCGAGCGTGGCCACGAGATCGAGGATGTCGGTTCCTACGATCCCGACCCGGTCGACTTCCCCGACATTGCCCGCAAGGTGGCCGCCGCGATCACGTCGGGCCGGGCGGAACGCGGCCTGATGGTGTGCGGCACCGGCGTCGGCGCCTCGATCGGCGCCAACAAGATGAAAGGCATCCGCGCGGCGGTGTGCCACGACGTCCATTCGGCGCACCAGTGCGTCGAGCACGACGACGTGAACGTGATGTGCATCGGCGCGCAGATCGTCGGGCCCTGGCTCGCCAGGGACCTGGTTGCGGCCTATCTCGACGCGAAGTTCTCGACGGCGGAGGAATTCCGCAGGCGCGTGGCAAAGCTCGCGGACATGGACGCGGGCCGCTAAAGTCCGGACAACAACGAAAAGAGAGATGGAGGAAACGATGAGAAAGATGATGATGTCCGTCGCGATCGCGGCGGTGGCGATGATGGGCGTTGCTCAGGTGGCGCTTGCCGACGCGCTCGACGACATCAAGAAGTCGGGCAAGATCCGCATCGCCGTCGATCTCGGCGTGCCGCCCTACGGCATGACCGACGACAAGATGCAGCCCACCGGTTCCGACATCGAAACGGCCAAGCTGCTTGCCAAGGATTGGGGCCTGCAGTTCGAGCATGTGCCGACCACCGGCGCGTCGCGCATTCCCTCGCTGCAGACCGGCAAGGCCGACCTCGTGATCTCGACCCTGTCGATCACGCCGGAGCGCGCCAAGGTGATCGACTTCTCGCTGGGCTATGCCGTGCTCCGCACCGTCATCGCCGCGCCCAAGAGCGTGAACGTGAAGAGCCTCGCCGATCTCGACGGCAAGACCGTCGGCACCGTGCGCGGCACGACGCACGACACGCAGCTCACCAAGGAAGGCCCCAAGGGCATGAAGCTGGTGCGCTACGAGGACGATGCCACCGAGGCCCAGGCGTTCCTGAGCGGCCAGGTCGACATCTTCTCGACCGCCGAGCTGCTGGTTGCGCCGATCGACAAGAAGAACCCGGCCCGCCAGGTCGAGGTCAAGTTCGTGCTCGACACGTTCAAGCTCGCCGTCGGCGTCAAGAAGGACGAGACGCGGCTGGTCGAGGAGGTCAACAAGTGGATCCTGGCCAACCTCAAGAACGGCAAGCTGGACGAGATCTACAAGAAGTTCCACGGCAATGGCCTGCCCGAGGTGATCCTGAACCAGAAGTAGCCCGCGGGAACCGGTGCGCACCGGCAGTGCGCAACGGTTCCACGGCAGGCCGGCCTGAGCCATGTCCTACAAGTTCGACTTCGCGTTCCTCGCCGACAAATGGCCGGACTTCGTGGCCGGCGCGTGGCTCACCGTCCAACTGACGGTGGCGTCGATCGCGCTGGGCTTCGTGCTGGGCACGGTTTGCGCCCTGGTGCGCGTCTATGGCGGGCCGGTACTGCGGCGGCTGGTCGGCATCTATGTCGAGACGATCCGCAACACGCCGCTGCTGATCCAGATCTTCATCGTCTATTTCGGCCTGTCGAGTCTCGGCCTGAAGCTCAGCGCCGAGGTCTCCGCCATCGTCGCGCTCACCGTCAACATGGGCGCCTACACGACGGAGATCATGCGGGCCGGCATCCAGTCGATCCAGCGAACCCAGCTCGAGGCCGCCGATTGCCTGGGCCTCACCCGGCTGCAGACCATCCTGCATGTCGTGCTGCTGCCGGCGATGGAGCGCGTCTATCCCGCGCTCTCCAGCCAGTTCGTCCTGCTGATGCTGGCCTCCTCGATCACCTCGCAGATTTCGGCCGAGGAGCTGACGGCGACCGCCAACCTCGTGCAGTCGGATACCTACCGCAGCTTCGAGGTCTACATGATCGTGGCGGTGGTCTATCTCGCACTGTCGGCGCTGTATCGCCTTGCCTTGTGGGCGATCGGGCTGGTGCTGTTCGAGCGCCGCCGCCGGCTGGGCACGCCGCTGTGATCCAGCTCAGCGCCAATCATGTCCTTTACCTCGTCGAGGCGGCGCGCTGGACGATCCTGCTGTCGCTAATCGCCTTCGTGGGCGGCGCGCTGGTCGGGTTGCCTCTAGCATTGATGCGAGTCGCGCGGTCGCGCGTCCTGCGCGGCCTCGCCAGCATCTACATCCAGCTCATCCAGGGCACGCCGCTGCTGATCGTGCTGTTCCTGTCCTATTTCGGGCTGGGCATCGTGGGCTTCAAGCTCGACCCGCTGGTCGCCGCCGGTCTCTCGCTCACGGTCTACGCCGCGGCCTTCCTCGCGGAGATCTGGCGCGGCTGCATCGAGGCCGTGCCGAAGACGCAGTGGGAAGCGTCGGATTGCCTGGGCCTCAATGCATTCCAGCAATATGCCTATGTGATCCTGCCGCAGGCCGTGCGCATCGCGACGCCGCCCACCGTGGGCTTCATGGTCCAGATCGTGAAGAACACCTCACTCGCCTCGGTGATCGGCTTCGTCGAACTGGCGCGGGCCGGACAGATCGTCAACAACTCGACCTTCGAGCCGTTCGTGATCTTCGCCATCGTCGGCGCGATCTACTTCGCCATCTGCTATCCGTTGTCGCTGGCGAGCCGCCATCTCGAGAGGAAGGCCCATGCCGGGAGAAGCTGACGCCGTGATCCGCGTCCACGACGTCGTGAAGGAGTTCGGGCCGCTGCGCGTGCTCGATGGCGTCGGCTTCGAGGTTTCGCGCGGCCAGACCGTGGCGATCGTGGGCCGCAGCGGGTCGGGCAAGAGCACGCTGCTGCGTTGCATCGCCGGGCTGGAAACGATCCAGGGCGGCGCCATCGAGGTCTGCGGCCACGCCGTCGGCCGGCCGGGCAGTGAGGCGCGCGCCCAGCTTCGCCGCGACGTCGGCATGGTGTTCCAGAGCTACAATCTCTTCCCGCATCTCACCGTCGAGCGGAACATCACCCTGGCGCTCACCCTGGTGAAGAAGCTGGCGAAAGCCGAGGCGAAGAAGGTGGCGGCGGAAGTGCTGGGCCTGGTCGGCCTCACCGACAAGCTGGTGTCCTATCCCGAGCAACTCTCGGGCGGCCAGCAGCAGCGCGTCGCCATCGCGCGGTCGCTGGCGCTGAAGCCGCAGGTCATGCTGTTCGACGAGGTGACCTCGGCGCTCGACCCCGAACTCACCGCCGAGGTGCTGGCGGTGATGGAGGATCTCGCGCGGCGCGGCATGACGATGATCACGGTGACGCACGAGATGGGCTTTGCCCGCCGGGTCGCCGACCTCGTCGTGTTCATGCATCGCGGCAAGGTCTGGGAGATCGGCCCGACGGCCGAATTGTTCGCGGAGCCGAAGACGGCGGAGTTCAGGCAGTTCGTCGGCAGCGAGCTGTAGCGCGGCTTCGTCAGCGCTCGGCGAACTGCGCGGCTTCCTGGCGGCCGGCCTGTTCGCTGGCCATCATCACGAGCCCATAGGTCACCACCAGCGTAAAGACGATCGTGGCGTAGAGCGTGTAGGGGTGCGTCGCGGCCGCGGCGCCCCGCGGCAGCAGGTGGAGGACTTCGAAGCCCAGCACGCCCGCGCGGATCACGCGCGCGATGCCGAGGCCGACGAACGCCAGCGCGGCCGGCAGGCGGCTGCTCAGCTGGTCCTTGTGCCGGCCCTGCCAGATCTCCCAGGCGGAAGCGAGCCCCAGCAGGCCGAGGAACAGCGAGAAGGGGATGGCGGCCGCCTGCCGGCCCGCGCCCATCGCGCGCAGCACGATGAACAGGACGAGAAACGCCAGGCTGACCGTCATCGCAAGCAGGATCAGCCGCAACAGGCCGGAGTACCCGTGATTGGCGAACCTCAGGCTGAGCCACATGCAGGCGAAACCCGCGACGATCACCATGTCGGCGGCGAGCGCCAGAGTGAGGTCGGGCTGCGAGGTTTGGAAGCGCAGGATCAGCGCGCCCAGGCTGGTGAGAAGCAGGGCCGCGGTCCACGCACGCAGGCCCGGCGCGTCGCGATGATGATACCAGGTCAGCAGCGCAGCGCCTGCGCCGCTCACAGTGACGATGGCGCCGACCAGGTAGAGCGTCTTGATGTTGAGTTCCATGAAGGGCTCGGCCGGTCCGGGAACGTCAGGCGGGCGGCGCGACGGTCAGGCCCTTGACCTTGTGACGGTCGATGAAGCTCTGAACGAGGCCCGACTTCTTGGCCTTCTCCACGAAGTCGGCGAGGAAGGCCGCGCCGTCTGCATTGGCCTTGGCAGTACCGACGGCCTGCTGGACCGCCGTGAACTTGCCGTCGAGGATCTTGAGGCCCGGCGCCTTCTCGACATCCTTGAGCAGGCCGGGACGCAGGCCCGCCAGGACCTCGAGCTTGTCGCTCATGAACTTCTCATAGGCGGCGTCGAGACCGCCCACCTGTATCAGCGTGGCGTTCTTTATGTTGTTGACCAGCCACAGGTCGTAGGCCGAGCGCGCCGACACGGCGATGCGCACGCCCTTCTTGTCGACGTCGGCGATCGATTTGATCGGCGAGCCCTCGGGCACCATGTAGGTCGCCTCGATCTCGACATAGGCGGCGGTGAACTGGATCTTCTCGGCGCGCTGCGGCTCGGCGCCGATCAGGCCGATGTCCCACACGTCCTTGCCGACCTGGTCGCCGAGCTCGCCCGGCGTCTTGAAGGGTACGTACTTCACCGGCACGCCCAGCGCTTCGGCGATAGCCGCCGCCATGTCGGGTGCTACGCCGACGGGATCGTTCTGCTCGCTGCGGCCGGTGACCAGCAGGAAGTTGGAGAGATTGATGCCGGCGCGCAGGACGCCGGTGGGGGCAAGTTGGGCTCGGGCTTTGTCGGTCATGCCGCCAGTCTATGGGCAAGCGTGACCGGATGGTAGGCGGATGAGCGTCCTGGCGCTCTGCAGCCAGGCGAAATTGATGCGATCCCGCGGCAGCGCGCGGCTTCCGGTTCGCGCTAGACTGCGGCCATGAGCACAGAAGTCGTCGTCGAGACCACCGTCGGCAAGATTCGCGGCACGAGCGACCGCGGCGTCGAAATCTTCAAGGGCATTCCGTATGCCGAGCCGCCGCTGGGCGACCTGCGCTTCCGGCCGCCACGCAAGCCCAGGCCCTGGACCGGAATCCGCGATGCGACCGGGTACGGCAACATGGCCGTGCAGAGCCAGAACGTCTTTGCCCTGCCCGACGACCTGCTGCGCCTCTTCACGCTGGCGGGCAAGCAGAAGCTCGACGAGGACTGTCTCTATCTCAACGTCTGGACCTCGGGTCGCGAAGGCGCTGACAGGCCCGTCCTGTTCTGGTGTCATGGCGGCGCCTTCATCACGGGCTCGGGCTCTTCGCCCTGGTCCGACGGCGCCAATCTCTGCCAGCTCGACGATGTCGTGGTCGTCTCGTTCAATCATCGCCTCGGTGCGCTGGGCTACCTGCACCTCGAGGATATCGCCGATGATTTCGAGCAGGCGGGCCTTGCCGGCGTGCTCGACATCATCGCGGCGCTCGAATGGGTGCGCGACAACATCGCCCGCTTCGGGGGCGATCCGCACAACGTCACGATCTTCGGCGAATCGGGCGGCGGCGCGAAGGTGAGCGTGCTGATGGCGATGCCGCCGGCCAAGGGCCTGTTCCACAAGGCCATCATCCAGAGCGGCCCGGCCGTGCAGATGGCCAACCGCGAGGACGGCACGAAGACGGCGCGCCAGATGCTGGAGCATCTCGGCCTCGATTCCACCGATGCCGGCAAGCTGCGCCAGATGCCGCCGGCGCAGATCCTCGAGGCGCAGGTCAAGGTGCTGGCGGGCGTCAGCCGTGCTGCCTTCGCCGACCGGCGACGGCTGGGCTTCAATCCGGTGATCGACGGCGTGCTGTTTCCCGGCGGTCCGTTTGCGCCGAAGGCGCCGCTGACGTCGCTCGACGTGCCGTTGATGATCGGCAGCAACAAGGACGAGATGACGCTGTTCCTGGGTCACATGCCCTGGGTTGCCGAGGCCACGTTCGAGAGCCTGCCCGAATCGCTCACGCCCTATCTCGGCGTGAAGGCGGCCGAGGTCGTCGCCACCTATCGCAAGGCGCAGCCGCGGCTGCGGCCGGATGAGATCGCCATCGCCATCGTTTCGGACCTGGGCGTCCGCGCGCCGTCGCTCCTGATCGCGGAGCGCAAACTGGTGCAGGAGACCGCGCCGGTGTTCGTCTATCTCTTCGCCTGGGAGACTCCGGTGCTGGGCGGCAGGCTGCGATCCTGCCATACGCTCGAAATCCCCTTCGTCTTCTCCAACCTTGAATCGGCGGAACTGACCGGCGACGATCCGGCGCGACTGCCGCTCGGCGACGCGATGAGCCGGGCCTGGATCGCCTTCGCGAAGAAGGGCGATCCCAACCACGCCGGTCTGCCGGTCTGGCCCGTCTATTCGGCCGGCATGCGGGCCACGATGATTTTTGACACGGTTTGCCACCTCGCCATCGACCCGTATGGCATGGAGCGGCGGGTCTGGGAGATGAAGGAATGAAGATCACCGACGTCACGCTGACGCTGTTCGCCTGGGACGACATCCCGCCCACCACCTATGGCGCGCATACGGGTCGCTTCTCGGGCAAGAGCGCGCTCGGCCTCCTGCGCCTCGTCACCGACGAGGGCATCGAAGGACATGCCTTCCTTGGTTCGGCGATGAATCCCGCGACCACCGACGGGCAGGGGCTGATCACCCACATCAAGCCGGTGCTGATCGGCAAGGATCCGTTCCAGCGCGAGCATATCAACCAGGAGATCTGGAAGCGCCAGCGCTCGGCGGGCGTCCGCGCCATCGGCGCCGTCGACGTGGCGCTATGGGACCTGATCGGCAAGGCGATGGGCCAGCCGATCCACCGCCTGCTCGGCACCTATCGCGAGACCGTGCCGGCCTATGCCAGCTCCGCCGTGCTGGCCTCGCCCGCCGAGTATGCCGCCGAAGCGGTGCGCTTCAAGGAATATGGCTGGGCCGCCTACAAGATCCATCCGCCGACGCGCTGGAAGGAGGACATCAAGGTCTGCGAGGCGGTGCGCCGCGCCGTCGGCGACTACACGATCATGCTCGACTCGACGTGGAGCTACGACTATCCGGCCGCCATTCGCGTCGGTCGCGCCATTCAGGAGATGGGCTTCTACTGGTACGAGGATCCGCTCGCCGACCAGGACATCTACAACTACACCAAGCTGAAGCAGCAACTTTCGATCCCGATCATGGCCACCGAGTATCCGCAGACCGGCCTCGATTCCTATCAGCCGTGGATCATGGAGAAGGCCACCGACTATCTGCGCGGCGACGTGGCGGTGAAGGGCGGCATCACTACCCTGGTGAAGACCGCGCATCTCGCCGAGGCCTTCCGCATGAACTACGAGGTCCACCATGGCGGCAACTCGCTGAACAACGTGGCCAACCTCCATGTGATCGCCTCGATCCGCAACACCGAGTTCTTCGAGGTGCTGCTGCCCGACGGCGCGCAGAAATACGGGCTGGAGAAGGACATCGTCGTCGGTCGCGACGGCATGGTGCGCGTGCCGAGCGGGCCGGGACTAGGCGCGGCGATCGATTTCGCCCTGATCGAGCGCAAGAAAGTAGCCGTCCTGACGTGAGGTCGATCCAGATCTACATCGATGCCGACGCCTGTCCGGTGAAGGCGGAAGTGTACCGCGTTGCCGAGCGGTACGGTCTTAAGGTCTTCGTGGTGGCCAATTCCTACATCGGCGTGCCGCGCGACCCGCGTATCGAGCGGGTCGTCGTGAGCGATGGCTTCGACGCCGCCGACGACTGGATCGCCGAGCGCGTCGGCCCCGATGACATCGTCATCACATCGGATATCCCGTTGGCCGACCGCAGCCTCAAGAAGGGCGCTTCGGTGATCGGCTCGACCGGCGTGCCGTTCACCGCCTCGTCGATCGGCATGGCGATGGCGAGCCGCGACCTGATGTCTAACTTGCGGGCGATGGGAGAGGTGACGGGCGGGCCGAAGCCGATGGCGGCCCGGGACCGCTCGCGCTTCCTGTCGGCACTCGACGAGGCGATCCAGAAGATCAGGCGGCGCAGCTCTTAAAGCGGAATGATTTGAGATTGGGCGGAAAGGATTCCGTCGTCTCGACCGGAGCGCGTAGCGCGAAGTGGAGAGACCTTCTGTCTACCATAAGTCGGCAAATCGTGGAGAGAAGGTCTCTCCACTTCGCACCTTCGGTGCTCCGGTCGAGACGACGGGCCTTTTGCAGCTGAGATCAGCCGGCAACCGCCTTCAACGGCGGTCGATCCAGACGTCCTCGAAGCGGAAGCCGTTGTAGGAGCTGTTGGTCTGCGGCACGAAGCCCTGCACGTAGGGCTGCCAGCAGGTCGCGGCGCGGTTCCACATCAGCGGTGGGCGGGCGCTGTCGTCCAGCAGCCTGGCTTCGAGATCCCAGACGAGCTGGCGGCGCTTCTCGACATCGAGCTCCGAGGACTGGGCCTCGAACAGCCGTTCGATCTCGGGATTGCAGTAGCGATTGTAGTTGCGCTCCGAGCGGCAGGCGAAGGTCTCGTAGAAGACTTGGTCGGGATCGTCGAGGGCGTTGCCCGTCGTCTCGATCGCCAGCGCATAGTCGCGGCGCTGCAGACGGGTGAACCAATGCACCGTCTCGACGACGTCGAGGGAGGGGTCGAAGTAGATTTCCTGGAGTTGCGTGGCCAGTACCGCCGCCGGGCTGCGATAGAGCGAGACGGCGCGCGTGAAGATCTTGAGGGGCAGCGGCTTGTCCGGCCCGTAGCCCGCCTTGCGCATCAGCTCACGGGCCTCGGTGCGGTTCTTCTCAAGATCGGCGCCGTAGCCGGGCAGCTTTGCCAGCATCTCCGCCGGCAGGCCCCACCGGCCTTCGGGGGCTGGCTGCAGATGGCCGCCGATGGCGCCGCTGCCGTCGGCGAGGGAATCCATGAAGGTCTTCCGGTCGAGCGTAAGCAACAGCGCCCGGCGGATGTCGGGGTTGTCGAACGGCGGCACTTCGCGATTGAGCATCAGGTTCGTGTTGTTGTTCATCGCCGTCGCCTCGCACATCACGCGCGGAGACTGGCGCCTGACGTCGCGCAGCTGCGACATCGACACGTCGCTGGGAAAGGTCATGTCGTACCGGCCGGCGACGAAGCTCAGCAACGCCGTCGAACGACTGGCGACCACGGAGAACTCGATGCCGTCGAGATAGGGACGGCCGGTCTTCCAGTAGTCGGGATTGCGCGCGAGGCGGATACGGTCGAACTGGTTGAACGCGTCCAGCTTGAAGGGTCCGGTGCCGACCGGTTTCACCCGCATCTGCGCCAGCGGCACGTGGCAGGGATAGATAGGGATGAAGCCCGAGGCCAGCATGGCGAGGAGCGAGGGCTGCGGCCGGTTGAGATGGATCGTGATGTCGAAGTCGGTCGGCGCCCGCACGAAGTTGACGTTGCCGAACCATGAGCCGCGCGGATTGGTGCGCAGCCGGTTGCGCGCCCGGTTGGTCAGGAGATTGAAGGTGCATTCCACGTCGCTCGACGTGAACGGCATCCCGTCGTGCCACTTCACGCCACGCCGCAGCTTGAACGACAATTCTGTCTTGTCGTCGTTCCAGGTCCAGGATTCGGCGAGGTCCGGGATGATCGTGTCTTCGCTGTTCTGCGCGACAGCCGGATCGAACATGACGAGGTTGTTGAAGACCGGCATGAAGGCCACGACGGTCGAGGCGTTGGTCTCCTCGAGGATCGACGCGCTGGCCGGATTGTCGCGATGGAAGATGCGCAGCACGCCGCCACTCCGCTGGGCGAGCGCGACATCGCACCAGCCCAGCAGCAGGGCCACGCACCCGATGAGCAGCCTTGTACGCATCTTCAAAAGCCTTTACGCGACGCCGGATTCGCCGGCCACAGCACTGTCACAGGCTGACAGGCTGGTGGCCCGGACGAAATATTCATTCCTGCACACTAGGGCTGGCGCAGGTGGCTCGGGAAGGCGAGAGCGCCTCTCGCGATACAAGCAATACAAATACCCGCCGGTTCAGGCGGCGTGCGCGGCCCGCATGGCGCTCGAATAGCGGGGGCAGACCTCCCGGGCGAACCGGGTCATCATGCGCTGGCGCAGCGCCAGCGGCGTGCCGGGCGTCGCCGAGGACACCATGAAGTAGTTGAAGCCGAGCGCGGCGAGCTGGTCGATACGCCGGCAGATCGTCTCGGGGCTGCCGACGAAGTTGGAATCCATGAACGGACCGAGTTCCGACGGATCGGTGAGCTTGCGCAGGTTGGCGAACATGCGGCTGAAATCCTGATACTCGGGGATGTCGGCCCAAGGGTTGGCGTCGGACTCGTAGTGCGTGCACTGCAGGTCGAAGTAGGGTGGGTAGAACCGGCGGCCGAGATCGCGCGCTTCCTCGTCGGTGTCGGCGATGAACATCTTCACCGAGATCGGCAGGATCGCGTCCTTTGCGGCGGCACCCGCCCGGGCCCGCCAGCGTTCGAGGATCCTGGACAGCAGCTTGTCGGGAAAGGTCGAGAGGCAGATCGGTGCGACGCCGAGATCGCCCATCACCTCGGCGCTGGCCGGGCTGCCGATGGCGCCATAGAAGTTGACCTTCTTGGTCGTGGGATCGGGCCGCAGCCTGATCGGCTTCTCGATCTTCCAGAACGGACCGTCATGCGTGAAAGGCTCGCCCGTAAGGCCCTTCTCGACGATGCGGTAGCATTCCGCGAATCGGGCGCGCGCCTCGTTCATGTCGATGTTGTAGGCGTCGTATTCCATCTTGGCGGTGCCGCGGCCGATGCCGAGATGCAGCGTGCCGCTGGTCATGCTGTTCAGCATGGCGATCTCTTCCGCCAGCCGCAGCGGATGGTACCAGGGCAGAACCAGCACCGAGGTACCGAGCGACAGGTCGGGGAAGGCGGCGGCGATGTGCGCCATGAACAGGAGCGGGCTCGGCGTCGGATAATAGTCGCTGAAATGATGCTCCAGCAGCCAGGCCGCGTCGAAGCCGAGCTTCTGGCCGAGCGCGCAGTCGTCCATCACCTCGCGATAGAGCGCCTGGTCCGACTTGTGGACGTCGCTGGCCGGCGCGGCCTGAAACCCGAACGCAATGTCAGCCATCGTCTTCGTTTCCTCTTCCCGTCCCTGACTATATAAAGCCCGGACGTTATTGGGGAGGGCTGGATGGCACCGACGAGACGCTGCGTTGCAGCATGGGGATTGGCGTTCGCGGCGGCGGCACTGCTGCCGGTGGCGGCGCAGGCGCAGCAGAAGAAGGTCGTGATCTATACGTCCAACGAAAGCACGCTGAACGATCTGGTGTTCGCGGCCTTCACAAAGGAAACCGGCATTGCCGTCGAGCCGGTGGTCGCGGGCTCGGGCGTGGTCATCCGCCGCCTGCAGGCCGAGAAGGAACGTCCGCTGGGCGATATCGTCTGGGGCATCAGCCGCTCGCTGCTGCAGACCAACAAGTCGCTGTTCGCGCCCTACGCCTCGAAGAACAAGGATGCGATCCCGGTCGAGTATCGCGATCCGACCGATCTCTGGGTCGGCAACAACCTCCACCTGCTGGTGATCCTGCAGAACACCAAGATCCTGCCGGCCGACCAGGGGCCGAAGGGCTGGAACGACCTGCTCGACCCGAAGTGGAAGGGCAAGATCGCCTTTACCGATCCGGCCAACTCGGGCTCGGCCTACACGACGGTCACCATGCTCGTCGACCTGTGGGGCGGCGGCGATGCGGGCTGGAAGAAGGTCGGCCAGCTGTTCAGGAACCTGAAGGTGCTGAACCGTTCGTCGCTGGTCTTCCAGGGCGTCGGCAACGGCGAGTATCCGCTGGGCATCTCGCTGGAATATGCCGGCCCGATGTGGGCCGCGGGCGGCGCGCCGGTCAAGACGATCTATCCGGCCGACGGCACGCTCGCCACCATGGAAGGCGTCGCCATCATCAGGAACGGCCCCGATCCGGAAGAGGCGAAGGCCTTCGTCGATTTCGTGAACCGCAAGGACGTGCGCGAGATGATCCTCAAGGCCACGTTCCGGCGGCCGACACGCACCGACCTCGACCTCGCGACCCTGCCGGGTGGCCTGCCGCCGATCGGCAACCTCAAGATGCTGAGCTACAACGAGGATGCCTGGACGGATAAGCGCAAGGAGACGCTCGAGAAGATCAAGGACCTGCTGCAGGAGTCCCGCTGAGCGTGACCGGCATTGTCATTGAAGGCGTAACCCGAATCTTCGGGACGGTGCGCGCGGTCGACGAGGTCAACCTCACCGTCGGCGAGGGCGAGTTCTTCACCCTGCTAGGGCCTTCAGGCTGCGGCAAGACCACCTTGTTGCGCATGATCGCGGGCTTCAGCGAGCTCAATGCCGGACAGATCCGGTTCGGCACGAAGCGGATCGACACGCTGCCTGCGCACACGCGCGACATCGGCATGGTGTTCCAGAACTATGCCGTGTTCCCCAACCTCACCGTGGCAGGCAACGTCGCTTACGGGCTGAAGTCACGCAAGGTGCCGTCGGCGAACGTTGCACGCCGCGTCGAGGAAGCCCTGTCGCTGGTCCAGCTCGGCGGTTACGGCGAGCGCTGGCCGCACCAGCTTTCGGGTGGCCAGCTGCAGCGCACGGCTATCGCCCGCGCGCTGGTGATCCGCCCGCAGGTCCTGTTGTTCGACGAGCCGCTCAGCAATCTCGATGCGCGACTGCGGGTCAGCATGCGCGCCGAAATCCGCGAGCTGCAGAAGTCTCTGGGCATCACCGCAATCTACGTGACGCACGACCAGGAAGAAGCGATGTCCGTCTCCGACCGGATCGCGCTGATGCAGAGCGGCAGGCTGGAGCAGGTCGGTGCGCCGGCCGAGATCTATCGTCAACCCGCGTCACGCTTCGCGGCGGAATTCATGGGCACGACCAACCTGCTGGAGCCGAAAGTACTGGGCCTAGCCGGCACAGGCATGGTCTCGCTACGACCCGAAGCGCTGCGTCTCGACGCGGAGGCGCCTTCCGGTTGGCCGCGGCTTTCGGGTGCCGTGACGCATGTCGAAATTCTGGGGCCGATCACGCGCTTCGACGTGCGGCTGGCCGACGGCGCCTTGATCCGTGTCGCGTCGCTCGACGAGCCGCATCGCACGCTGGCTGCGGGCGCACTGGTGACGCTCGCTTACGACCCGGCGCGAGTGACCGTGCTGCCGTGACGCTCGCAATTCCGCACCAGCAACGCTTGCCGCTGGCCATCGCGGCCCTGGGCTTTCTGTTCCTGGGCCTGTTCCTGCTCTATCCGCTGTTCAACGTCTTCGGCGCCAGTGTGCTCGACGGCGACGGCGAGAAGTTCACCTTCGCCAATTACGTCAAGATCCTGGGCCGGCCCTTCTATCGCGGCGCCGTCGCCAATACGCTGATGATCGGCGTCGCGGCCACGATCACCACCATCTTGATCTCGGTGCCCTTCGCCTTCGCGCTGGCGCGCCTGCCGGTGCCGGGCAAGGCGGCGATCATTGCGCTCGCCGCCATGCCGCTGGTCCTGCCGTCCTTCGTCAGCGCCTACGCCATCGTCCTGCTGCTGGGCCGCGCCGGCGTCGTTACGCAATGGCTCAACTCCTGGGGCATCGGCTTCGGCTCGATCTACGGCGCCGGCGGCATCGTGCTGGTCTACACGCTGACCCTCTATCCCTATGTGCTGCTGCCGACGATGGCGGGCTTCAAGGCGGTCGACGTCTCGATCGAGGAGGCTGCGCAAAGCCTCGGCTCCTCGCCGCGCCGCACGCTGTGGACCGTCACCCTGCCCATCGTCGTGCCGTCGATCCTGGCCGGCGGCCTGCTGGTCTTCATCGAGACGCTGGAGAATTTCGGCGTGCCGTTCGTGCTGGCCGAGGACATGCCGATCTTCGCGGTCGAGGCCTTCAAGCTGTTCGTCGGCGAGACCGCACCGAACCCGTCGTCGGCCGGCGTGCTGGGCGTGCTGCTGATCCTGATGACCTCGCTGGTGCTGCTCATCCAGCGCCGTTTCCTGGCCAACCGCCGCTTCGCCACCGGTGCGCGTTCCGCACCGCCGATTCTGAAGGTCGGGCTCGGCCTCCGCGTCGCCGCGACGGTCTATTGCTGGGCGGTCGTGCTGCTGGCGCTGGTGCCGTTCTTCGCCATCGTCGTCCTGTCCTTCATGGAGTTCCGCGGGCCCGTCCTCCATCCCAACTTCAGCACGGCCAACTTCACGGCCCTGTTCGAGCGCTCGACGCGGCCGCTGCTGAACACGCTGATGTTCGCCACGCTGGCGGCCACCGGCGTGACGCTGATCGGCGTGCCGATCGCCTATGTCGTGACGCGGCTGCGCTCCGGGTTGGCCGCAGTGCTCGACGTGATCGCCACGCTGCCGTTTGCCGTGGCCGGCACGGTGCTGGCGATCGGCTTCGTCGTCTCGTTCAACAGCGGCTGGCTGATCCTGACCGGCGGACCGTTCATCATGGTGCTGGCCTACACGGTGCGCAAAATCCCGTTCGCGGTGCGCTCGTCCAGCGGCATCCTTCACCAGATCGATCCCTCGCTGGAGGAAGCCTCGATCAGCCTCGGCCGGTCTCCGCTGCAGACCTTCGGGCGCATCCTGGTGCCGCTGATGCTGGGCGGCATCATGAGCGGCTTCGTGCTGACCTGGGTGACCATCGCCTCCGAACTCAGCGCCACCGTCGTGCTCTACAGCGGCCAGTGGCGCACGCTCACGGTGGTCATGTTCCAGGCCCTCGAAGGCGGCGGCGGGGGCATCGCCACGGCGGCGGCATCGACGCTGATCGTGGTGACTTTGGTCCCGATCGCGCTCCTCTACAGGCTGATTCGCCGCTACGAGCTCGCGGCCTGACCGGGGACGGGGGCAAGCCTGTGACCGGGCCCACCTTGGAATAGCCCCAAAGCGGGCCCTCATCTAAACTGGATGCATCCTGCGGGGGCTTCCGGCGTTCATATGCCCTTGCCGGCGTGATGAGAACCCATTTGGCCATGCGGAAACGAACCTGGATCCGGATCGGAGCGGCCATCGCGGCGTTTTTCGCCCTGGTGACGCTTGCCGGCTTCCTGGCGCCGACGCTGCTGAACGTCGAGCAATACAAGCCCGCCATGATCGCCGCCGTGAAGGAGGCGACGGGCCGGGAACTGGTGATCGAGGGCCCGCTCAAGCTGACGGTCTTCCCGCGGCCCCGCATCAGCGCCCGCCAGGTCCATTTCGCCAATGCCGTCGGCGCCAAGGGCGCCCAGATGGTGGACGTGCGCTGGATCGGCGTCTCGCCCTCGCTGGGCGCGCTGCTGCGCGGCAAGATCGAGGTCGGCCGGCTGACGCTCTTCCGGCCCACAATCGTGCTGGAGAGCGATGCCGAAGGCCGGCCCAACTGGGAGTTCGCTCCCGGCGCCGGCGCCAGCCAGCCCGCCGGCGCGCCCAGCAGCGGCCTGCACCTGGCGATCGGCACGCTCAAGATCCGCGAAGGCACGCTGAGCTACACCAATCCCAAGACCAATCAGACCCTCAAGGCCGAGAATGTCGAGCTCCTGGCCTCTGTCGGCTCCTTCCAGGGTCCGTTCAGTTTCGACGGTACAGCGACGGTCAACGGCGTGCCCCTGTCGCTGATGGCGTCGGTCGGCACGCCGACGGACAAGGGCAACGACATGTCCTTCAAGCTCAAGGTGCAGAGCGGGTCGCTGAACTTCGACGGTCATATCAGCCGAATCGCGGTCGATGCCGATGTGAAGGGCAAGGTCTCGCTCTCGACCGCCGGCCTCACCGACTTCATCACCACCCTGGTCCGGGCGGGCGGCCAGGAGCCGCCGGGCTTCGACGCCTCGGTGATCGGCCAGTTCGCGTTCGATGGCGACATCGACCTGTCGGCCGAGAGGGTAGCGCTGACGAACTTCAAGATGTCGATGGCTGACGAGACCGTATCGGGCAGCGTCGTGCTGACGGGCGGCGCCAATCCGTCGCTCGAAAGCCGGCTGTCGATGGCGAAGCTCGATGCCGGGAAGTGGATTGGGCTGCTGTCCAATCCCGATGCCTTCAAGCCGAAAACAGCCACGACCGTCGCGCCGGCCCCGCCCGCGGCGGCGCCAACGGCAGGCGCCAAGCCGGCTCCCGCACCCGCCCCCCCGGCGGGCACAGCACCTCCCGCAAACGCCGCGACGAAGCCGCCCGCGGCGGCTCCCGCACCGCCAGCGGCCCCGAGCGCGGCGGCACCCGCCAAGCCCCCGGCCGCCGGTTCCGTCGCGACGGCGCCCGCCGCTCCGCCCGCGGCCGGTGCCAAGCCGAATGCCGCAGCGACCGCCAATCCTGCGGCGAACCCGCCCGCCAACCAGGCGGCCAAGCCCGCGGCCGGCCCGGCGGCTCCGGCCAAGGCACCCGCGGCGCCGGCCTCGCTGTCGCCGTTTCCGCCGGCGTTCACCGTCGTCTTCTCGATCGACGCCAAGGAAGTCACCTATCGCAAGGGCACGATGCGCGACGTGGCGCTCGCGGTGGAAATCCGGAAGGGCGTGATCGCCGTGCCGCGTTTCAGCGCCATCCTACCGGGCGAGATGGTGCTCCAGGCCAATGCCGCACCGGCGGCGACGGCCGATGCGGGCGCCAAGCCGGCCGCCAATCCCATCCAGTCGGCTGGCGAGTTCAGCCTCACCGGCGCGCGCCTGCGAGAGACGCTGGCCTGGCTTGAGATCGACACGTCGGGCATTCCAGCCGGCAAACTCCAGTCGCTGACGATCAAGGGCAAGGTTGCCTCGACGGCCAACAGCCTGCAGATCTCCGATCTCGCCATGGATCTCGACGGCCAGCGCGCGACCGGCAGCGGCAACGTCGCGTTCGGCCTGCCGCTGACCCTGACGACCTCTGTGCAACTCGATCGCTTCGATCTGGACGCCTACCTGCCCCAGCCGAAGGACGCCGCGCCGCTCTCTTCCGTGTTGCCGGCGGCGGTGACGACGGCGACTGCGCCCGTACTCACGACGCCCGCTGCGCCGGCAGCTCCGGACAAGGCCCTGCCGGTGCTCGGGCTCAAGGCGAAGGTCGCAAAGCTCCTGTTCCGCGGCGAGACGCTGAGCGGAATCGACGCCGATCTCGCCATCCAGGGCAATCTCCTCAAGGTGAACGGCCTCAAGCTGGCCGACGTGCTCGGCGCCAAGTTCGACTTGAAGGGCCAGGTCGCCGATTTCGGCACGGTGCCGCGCTTCGACGTCACCTTCAACGCGACCATGCCCGACACCGACAAGCTGCTGGTCTATGCCGGCCTGCCGAAATTCCTGAACGGCAAGCTGGGCGCGTCGACGGCAGGGGGCAATGTCGCCGGCACGACGGAAGCGTTGAACCTGCGCAACGCCTCCGTTACCGCGGCTGGCGCGACGGTGCGGGCCACGGGCTCGCTGGTGCTGGGCGACAAGTTCGCCTTCGACCTCTCGAATTTCAGCGTGCAGGCCCAGGATGCGAGCCGGCTCGTCTCGGTCGCCACCGGCCGCGCGCAGGGGGGGCTGGGCGGCCTCGCCGCGGAGGGCGCCTTCAAGGGCAACGAGCAGCGCGCTTCCTTCGACGGTAACCTCACGGCTCTGGGCACGCAGATGGCGGGCCGCATCGACGCCACGCTGGGGCAACGCCCCAACTTCACCGCCAACCTGCGGATCCCCGGAACGCTGGACCTCGACGACTGGCTGGGAGTCACCGACGCGCCGGCGACCGCCGTGCCCACGCCGGCGCTGCCGGCGGCACCGGCCGGACCGAACGCTGCGTCCGTGCCGCTTCCGTCCCGCGCCCCCCGCGCGGCCACTGGCAAACAGATCGATCTATCGGGGCTGCGTGCCTTCGATGCGACCCTGAATCTCGAAACCAGCTCGATCGAGTTCGGGTCTCTCAAGGTGACCTATGCCGACATGGACGCGACCCTGAAGAACGGCGTCGTCAAGGTGTCGAAGCTCACCGGTCAGTTCTACAGCGGCGCCGTCGACTTCGGCGGCACGATCGATGCGTCGAAGGACACGATGACGGTCGATATCGCCGGCACCCTGCAGGGCATCTATGTCGGCGAGATGCTGCGCGGCACGGCGGGCCAGAACGTCTTCGGCAACGACAATCTGACGGTGGCGATCGACGGCAAGATCAATGTCATGAAGATCGCCCTGCAAGGCCAGGGCAACTCGCCCGAGCAGATCCGCGATTCGTTGACGGGCCAGGGCCATTTGTCCGGCGTGATCTACCCCTCGGTCACCAAGGGCTCGCTGGGCCTCGCCTCGTTCGCGACGGGCGTCGGCAGCATCTTCAGCACCGAGATGGGTTTCAATTCGGCGGTCCTCTCCGGCTTCATCAACGCACAGAGCACGATCGAGGGCGACATCACGCTCTCCAACGGGGAGATCAATCTGCAGAACCATGCCGTGAAGGGCCCGAATGCGACGGCACGCATCAACAGCCGCACCAGTCTGACCTCCGCCATGACAGAAACCACCATCGCGCTCGACGCCGGCTCGAACGGTGCGACGGACTATGTGATGACGGTGAGCGGCCCGGTCTCAGCCCCGACGATGAACATCCGCGGCAAGTGACGCGACCGCCCGCGAGGCCTTGCTAGGCGGCTTGGTTCTTCAGGATTTCCCAGGCGCGACGGAAGGTTTGCGCCATTTCCTCCGCGGGGACAGCACCCGAGAAGAGCACATGGCCCTGCAGCGCGAAGCTCGGCACGCCCTGGATGCCGGCGTTGCGCGCCATCTGGTCGCCGGCCAGCACCTCGCGGCGGCCCTCGTCGCCCGACAGCATCGCGAGCGCTTCGGCACGGTCGAGGCCCGCTTCGGCGGCGATGCCCGCGAGGACGGTGGTGTCGCCGATGTCGGCGCCCTTGCAGAAATAGCTCTCGAACAGTTCCTCGACGACCGCGTCCTGGAGCCCGCGCGGACCGGCGTAGCGGATCAGGCGGTGGGCGTTCACAGTGTTGGGCGTGCGCTTGATGCGGTCGAGATGGAATTCCAGCCCGACCGTCGCGGCGGTCTCGGTGATGCGTTGATCCATCTGCCGCGAGCGTTCGAGGCTGCCGAACTTGGCGATGCGATAGCTCGTGCGCTCGGCGCCTTCGGCGGGCATGTCGGGATTGAGCTGGAAGGGATGCCAGGCGACCGCGACCTTGCAATGCTGTGTGGCGAGCAGATTGAGCGCACGTTCGAGTTGGCGCTTGCCGATGTAGCACCAGGGGCAGATCACGTCGGAGATGACGTCGATGCGGCCGGTCGGTTGAGCCTGATCCATGGCTTCGTTTCCTTCCCTATTGACGGGAAGCGTATACCTGCCCGGAATCCCGGGCAACGAGAGGACAAGCCATGCCGAAATATCGCTCCGCCCTGATCGTCGGAACCGGCCCGGGCCTCAGCGCTTCGCTGGCCCGCCTGTTTGCCAGGAACGGCCTGTCGGTCGACCTGGCGGCCCGCGAGACAGGCAAGCTTGCCGCACTTGCGAAGGAGACCGGCGCCTCCGTTCATGCCTGCAACGCCGCCGAACAAAAGGACGTTGCGGCCTTGTTCGAGGCGCTCGATGCCGCCGGGCGCACGCCGGATGTCGTGGTCTACAATGCCAGCAACCGGGTGCGGGGCGCGCTGGTCGACCTGCCGCCGGACGACGTGAAGCGGGCGATCGAGATCAGCGCGTTCGGCGCCTTCCTGGTCTCGCAGCAGGCGGTGAAGCGGATGTTGCCCAAGGGAGAGGGCGCGGTCCTGCTGTCGGGCGCGACCGCCGGCGTGAAGGGCTTTGCGCTCTCGGCAACCTTCGCCATGGGCAAGTTCGCGCTGCGCGGTCTGGCGCAATCGATGGCGCGTGAGCTCTCACCCAAGGGCATCCACGTCGCCCATTTCGTGATCGACGGAGGCATCCGCAGCGCCGCGCGCCCGGTGCCTGCCGACAGGCCGGACAGCCTGCTCGATCCCGACGCCATCGCCGAGACCTACTGGCACGTCCTGAACCAGCACCGCAGCGCCTGGAGCTGGGAAGTCGAGGTGCGGCCCTGGGTGGAGAAGTTCTAGCCGGTTCGACGAAGATGCGATCGCCGCGCCGCGCCCTGCTGGTCCTGTTGGCCTTGCTGACGCCGCTCCAGGCTTGGGCCATGGACATGAGGATCGAGGGCCAGTCCGTGATCCTGTCGGGCGCCGTCGACGGATCCGAATGCACGACCCTCGGCGCAATCCTCTCCAACAGCGCAATCAGGACCGTCGTTCTCACCAACTCGGGCGGGGGCAATGCCCGCGCCGGCTATTGCGTCGGAGACCTGATCCGGGAGCGCGGCCTGTCCACGGTCATACGGGGACGCTGCGCGTCGTCCTGTTCGCGCATGTGGCTGGGCGGAATCGAACGGACCCTTGAAGGGCCGAACTCCCGGGTGGGACTTCACGGCAACTATGCCAGCAGCGGCGGACTGCTGGCGGATGCGCCGCATCGTCTGCGCAGCTGGATTCCCCAGCGTGCGCCCCATGTCGACAGGGCCTTGATGGAGCAGTGGACCAGCCTGCCGACCAACAACTGGATGATGTACTTCTACAACGACAAGGCGGAGCTTTGCGAAGGCAGGGCCTGCACCCCGCTCGCCGGGCGCAATGTCCGCAACACCGGACTGGCGACGCACTGAGGCGCTTGGAGTCCGCTCCGGCCACGCCTGCCGCCGCGCCTCCAACCGTAAGTCGAGGGGCGGCCCGGGTGCTGGAGGCGAACTACAGTTCGTCGAACCTCACCAGGAGAATCGCCAGGTGAGCGCGGCGCCGGTCACGAACTGGTTCCGCGAGCCGCCGGGTCCCGTCACGATCGGCGAATAGGCCACGGTGTCGGCCAAGTAGTTGTAGCTGCCGAAGGCGACGAAGCTCAGTCGGTCGTGGATTCGCCAAAGCGCGCTCGCCCCGACGCCGACGCTGCGAAGTCCCGCTCCGGGATAATACTGGCTGTAGCCGGAGTTGATCGACTGGAGCGCGTTGATGCCGAAATAGGCCTGGTTGAAGGTGCCGTCGGTAACGGACAGGCGCGGACCGCCGGACAGGAACAGGCTGTCGGTCAGCCGCATCTTGCCGTCGACCAGCGCGTCGAAGATCAGGCCGTTGCTGCCGCCGATGCCGCGCCGCAATTCGATCTTGGCCGCGAAGTACGGCTGGTCGTAGCGCAGGAAGGCGCCGCCCTCGATGGTGAACGGCACGTTGCCGGTGCCGAAGAGGTAGCCGCCGTCGCCCTGGTTGCGCGGGAAGCGGTAGCGGAAAATCGGGCCGGCCTTGAAGCCGGACTCGTCGAACAGGGTGGCGCCGACGCCGTCGCGGGCAGAGATGAACACCTTGTCGCGCTGGTAGCGCAGATCGAGGTTCGGAACCGGCAGGACGCGATAGTTCGCGCTGCCCTCGAACCACGGGGCAATGACGACGCCGGGTCCGATATCGAACGTCCAGTCCTTGGGCGGCGGACCCGCGGGCTCACTGCCGATGCTGGTCGGTTGGGCGGAAGCCGTTCCTGCGTGCACCGAGAGGAATGCAAGACAGGTAATCAGGATACGATGCAGGCGCACAGGCAACTCCGCTGTTGACGCACGTGTACGCGCTCGGCGGAGTAATGGATCAGTCGAACTGACTTAAAGGGACTCTTCGAGGAGCTGCCGTGCTTCGTGCAGGTCGCCGAACACGCGCAGGCACTTGGCTCGGACCTCGGGCAGGGGCGGCAGGATATCGGGGACCATGAAGGCCATGGTGCCGGCGGCATGGGCGGCGGTAAGGCCGACGTTGGAATCCTCGAAGGCGATGCAGCGTTGCGGCGCCACGCCGAGGCGGCGGGCCGCCTCCAGGTAAACGTCGGGCGCCGGCTTGGCGTTCTCGACGTCGTCGCGCGTGGCGACGGCGGCGAAGCGCTCGATCAGGCCGGCCTTGCCGAGGTGACGTTCAGCCGTCACCCGGCCCGAGCCGGTGGCGACGGCGAGGCGCAGGCCGCGGCCCGCCAGGAAGTCGAGCATTTCGACGACGCCGGGCTTGACCGGCAGGTGGCTGTCCAGCCGGCGCTTGGCATGGCCCGAGAAGCGCTCGCGGAAACGGTCGATCCGGAACTCCGCACCATAGAAATTCTGGATCATCACATCGCATTCGCGACCGGAGATGCCGATCATGGAATGGCAGAAGTCGAGCGACATCTCGATCTGGAGATCGCGGGCCGCATCCTGCAGGGCGTCGATGTAGACGGCCTCCGTGTCGATCAGCAGACCGTCCATGTCGAAAAGGACGGCTTCAACGGGTTTCCTCAGCATGCTTTCGTTCTAAGCTGTCGTGCCGAGAGGGCAAGGGAGAGAAAAATTCATGCGTATCCATAATCTGTATGTCGATGCCGATGGCGAGACCCATTTCCGCGACATCGAGATCGAGTGGAAGACCGAGGGCCGCGGCGGCAAGATGTCGGCCACCCTGCCGGCGACCGGCATCATCTTTCGCGAGACCCCCGGCAGCTACGATTACGAATGGCATCCCGCGCCGCGCCGGCAGTACATCATCAACCTCGATGCCGGCGTCTCGATCCAGGCAAGCGACGGCGAGACCCGCATCATCGGGGCCGGCGAGGTGATTCTGGTCGAGGACACGCACGGCAAGGGCCACTGCTCCAAGGCGATCGAAGGCAAGCTTCGTCACTCCATCTTCGTTCCCATCGAATAGCGTAAGGGTATCCCATGAACGTCCAGACTCCTGTCGATCCGACCAACGATCTCGTCGAGCAGGCCCGGCGCGTCCTGCCGGGTGGCAGCTTCGGCAACATGCCGGCCGAGGTCATTCTCAAGGAAGGCAGGGGCGGTCACGTCTTCGACGAGGCCGGTAAGGAGTATGTCGACTTCCTGCTGGGCTCCGGCCCGATGTTCATCGGCCACGCCCATCCCGAGGTCACGGCGGCGGTGCAGTCGCAGGTGCCACTCGGCACGACCTTCTTCGGCAACAACCGCCACGGCATTGCGCTCGCCGAGGCGATCGTCGACGCCGTGCCGTGCGCGGAGCAGGTGCGCTTCGTCTGCTCCGGCACCGAGGCCGACCTCTACGCGATGCGCGCCGCACGCGCCTTCCGCAAGCGCGACAAGATCCTGAAGTTCGAGGGCGGCTATCACGGCATGAGCGACTATGCGCTGGTGTCGCTGGCGCCGAAGGCTCCCGGCAACTTCCCGCGCGGGTCCATCGACTCGGCCGGCATCCCGAAGTCGGTGGCCGACGAGATGGTGGTCGCGGCCTTCAACGACATCGACATGGTGCGCAGCCTGATCGAGGAGCAGAAGGACGAGTTGGCCGGCGTCATCGTCGAGCCGTTCCAGCGGCTGATCCCGCCCAAGCCCGGCTTCCTGCAGGCGCTGCGCGAAGTGACCGCCGAGCATGGCATCCCGCTGATCTTCGATGAGGTCGTGACCGGCTTCCGCTTCGCCTATGGCGGCGCCCAGGAATATTACGGCGTCGTTCCCGACCTCTGCACGCTGGGCAAGATCGTCGGCGGCGGCTTCGCGCTGGCAGCGATCGCCGGCCGCGCCGACATCATGAAGCACTTCGATCGCCTGGCGATGACCGACGACGACTTCATCTTCCAGGTCGGCACGCTCTCGGGCAATCCGGTCGCCGCCGTCGCGGGCCTCGCCACGCTCGACGTGCTCAAGCGTCCGGGCACCTACGAGGGTGTCTTCGCCAACGGACGCAGGCTGATGGACGCGCTCTCGGAGCTCTTGAAGAAGAACGGCATCAAGGCGCAGGTGATCGGCGAGCCGCCGCTGTTCGACATCATCTTCACCGACCAGCCGATCAAGGACTATCGCGACACGCTGAAGGCCGACACCGCGATCCTGAAGCGCTTCAACCAGGCGCTCCGCGCCCGCGGCATCATGAAGGGCGACAGCAAGTATTACGTCAGCGTGGCGCACACCCAGGCCGACATCGATCACACTATCGGCGCGTGGGAAGAGGCGCTCAGCGAGCTGAAGTCGGCGCGCTGAGCATGTTGCCCAGGATCAGGCCGAGCGCGAGATCGTCCTCGGCGCCGAAACTGTGGCGCGCGATGCGGCCCTCGCGATCGACGATTACCGTCGAGGGCGTGCCCCGGAAGCCGTAGGCCGCCATGGTCTGCGGGATCGGCCCGTCGGGCGAGGCGCGATCGACGGCGACCGGGAAGGTGATCTTGTATTCGTGCAGGAAGGCTTCGAGCGACACCGGCGTCATGGCCGCGTGATGCTCGAACACGGTGTGGAGGCCCAGCACCACGAGGCCTTCGATCGACTTCGCAATCTCGTTCAGCTTGCGCGCCTGCGGGATCGCCGTCGAGACGCAGCCGGGACACAGTATCTGGAAGGCATGCAGCACGACGATGCGGCCGCGCACGCTCTCGAGCGTGAGCGCCTGATCGGTGTTGAACCAGCGGTCGACGATGAGAGGCGGGGCTGGCGGAGGTGCGGTGTCGGTCATCGGTGCGCTTTCTCCCGTCAAGAGAAGGATCCTTCGCTGCGCTCAGGATGACACGATTGGTGGAGTCTGCGCTGTGCGCCCATCCAAAACCGGTGTCATCCTGAGCGCAGCGAAGGATCCTTGCTCATCGGCAACAGCCATCCCGTTTCAGGGACTGTCGAGCCCCTTCGACTTCAGGATCTTGCCGTTCTCGGGATTGGCCAGCGCCAGCAGCAGCGCGTCGGCCGCGGCGCGGTTGCGCGAGGCGAGGGACACGCCGCCGGAGTAAATCGTGTAGTTCTGCACCATCAGGGGGATCGGGCCGACGAACTGCACGCCCGGGACGCCCATCAACTCGCTGCTTTGCTGGAGCGCGATGTCGGCCTTGCCGTCGACGATGCGGTCGGCGACCAGCCCGCCCTGGACCAGCACGCTCTTGGGCTTGAGCTGGTCGGCGATGCCCATCTGCTGGAAGAGCTGGGCGAGATAGATGCCGCTCGAGCCACCCGCCGCCGGGTCGATGTAGGCGATGGCGCGCGCGGCCAGCAGCGCCTTCTTGAAACCGTCGACCTCGGAAATGTCGGGCACCGGCGCGCCCTGCTTGATGGCCATGCCGACACCGACGCGCGCCAGTTCCTTGGCGCTGCTCTCGACGACGCGGGTGCGCAGCAGGGAGGCCATCGGGATCGGTGGGATCACCAGCACGTCGAAATACTCGCCGTCGGCGACGCGCTTCTGCAGCGCGCCGGCCGTGCCGTTGTCGATCGTGACCTTGTGGCCGGTCTTCTTCTCGAAGTCGGCGACGATCTCGATGGCGGCCGACTTGTAGGCGCCGGCGGTCAGCAGCTTGAGGTCGGCGGCCGAGGCGCCGCCCGCGGCAAGGAAGAACAGGAGGACGAGCAGGACGCGCATGGTTTCCCTCAGGCTGGCGTGCCCATGACGTAGGGCTTCAGCGCAGCATACATCAGCGCATGCGTCGGTGTCGGGACATTGTGCTTCCTGCCCAGCTCCACGACCTTGCCCGACAGCCAGGGCAGCTCGATCCGGTTGCCGCGCAGCAGGTCGACCGCCATGGACGCCATCAGGTGCGGCGGGGCGTTGCGGTTGAAGTTGAAGGTCCGCTCGACGATGTCGGCGGGCAGGGTGACGCCCAGTGCACGGCCCACTGCGGCCACCTCTTCGTAGGCGGCGCCGAACATCGCATTGATGTCGGCATCGTCGCGCAGCTTGCCGACCGGCAGGCGGGTCAGCGCCATCACGCCGGCGTTGGAGGCGAGCAACACGAACTTGATCCAGAGGTCGGTCAGGATGGCTTCGCTCAGCACGCCCTCGATGCCGGCCTTCTTGCACATCTCGGCGAAGGCCACGGCGCGCGGGCTGCGGCTGCCGTCAGGCTCGCCGAATACCATGCGCATGACGGTGCCGGTCTGGCGGATCAGGCCGGGCTCGGCGATGGTCGCGCTGATGTTGGCGACGCCCGGCATCACGGCGCGGGCGCCGAGGATCGGGATCAGCCGCTCGTGGGCGTCGACGCCGTTCTGCAGCGTGATGACCGCGGTGTCGGGTCCGACCATCGGCTTGATCGCCGCGCCGGCGCTCTCGACGTCCCAGAGCTTCACGCAGAACAGCACGTAGTCGACCGGGCCGACCTCGGCCGGAGTCTCGGTTGCCTTGGTCGGTTGAAGATGGGTGTCGCCGCGCGCACTCTCGACCCGCAGCCCGTCCTTCTTCATTGCCGCGAGATGCGCGCCGCGAGCGATGAAGGTGACGTCCGCGCCGGCATGGGCCAACGCAGCGCCGTATCCGCCTCCGACGCCACCGGCGCCGACGACCGCAATCCGCATCGGCTTACCCTCGCTTCTCGAGAACGCTGGCGACCAGCGTCGAGGCCATCACGCCGGTGAGGCGCGTCGGAACGGGGACATCCAGCCGCAACGCATGGTCGGAGGCCAGCTTCCGTTCGTCGCCCTGCACGGCCACGGTCGCGTCGCCATGCGGCGTGTAGACAAAATGCGTGCCGGGCTCGAGGTGGAGCGTGCGTCCTTCGTCGAGCACGGCGATGTCGATCTTCACCCGGTCGCGGCGGCCGATCAGGTTCACGACCTCGACCGGCCCGGCTTCCAATCGGCTGACGATCGGCGTTTCGCCCGTGAAACGCACGGGGCGGAAAGGCTGGCGTACGTCGATCTCGCCGGTCGGCGTCTCCAGCACCAGTCCGCTGCCGGAGACGAGAACCTGCACACGGTCGAAGCCCGTGTAGTCCGAGAAGGGCCCGGGCTTCACGATGGGCGTCCGGCCGAACCGCCAGACATCGTCCTCGAACGCGATGTCGACGGTCGTGCCGCCGCCGTTCTTCCACGGCGTGCGGAGATAGCTGCTTGGATCGAGCAGGGTGAACACGGGACGCCCGTTACGGCGCCAGTGTGACGTTCAGCGTCTTGCCGACCGTATCGTTCCAGGTCTTGACGCAGTCCGGACCGCAGCGCTTGGCGAAGGACGGCAGGATGGCCTTGGTGAGGGCGTCCTTGCGCAGGGCCTCGTCGGCCGGCGTCACGGGCACCAGTTTCATGGTGGCGGGCGTACCCTCGCTGCACGGGCCGGTGCCGGTGTTGCAGTTGATGCCGGTCTGCGTCTCGGTCCGGGCCTGCTCGAAGATCGACTTCTCGAGCTTGTTCAGTTCGGTCTGCAGGAAGGCCTGGACCTTCGGGTCGAGGGAATTCCACCACTTCAGGTTTGCGAGCTGGGCGGCCACGCCGAAATTGACCGGCATGGGCGAAATGAACTTGGCGGCCTCGTGCCACTTCGACTTGTAGCCCGACAGCGCGCCGGTGATGGCGCAATCGACCACGCCGCTGGCGAGCGCCGGCTGGACCTCGGCGAAGGCGATGTTGAGCGGCGAGGCGCCGATATGGGTGACGAAGGCCTGCTGCGAGGCGCCCGAGGCGCGGATCTTGCGGCCCTTCAGGTCGGCGATGGTGACGAAGGCGTCGCGGCAGTACAGCACCTGCGCCTGGTAGGTACCGAAGCCCAGCAGCTTGATGCCGTGCTTTTCTTCGAGGAACTTGGCGTAGGCCGGGCGGATCGCCTCGATGACCTTCTCGAGCTCCTCGACGGAACCGACGAGGCCCACCAGGTCGGCGGCTTCGTTCATCGGCACTTCGCCGGAATTGTAGTTGAGCACGGTAGTCGCGAACTGAAGCGTGCCGCTCGAGACGAGACGAAAGACCTCGGCGCCCTTGAAGCCCAACTCGGTGAAGGGCTTGACCTGGACCTTGATCGCGCCGCCCGATGCCTTCGGGACCGTATCCGTCCAGAAGGGGAGTTCGCGGTTGGTATACATCGACAGGCCGCCGATGCTGCCCACGACGTTGAACGAGGTCGAGGGCAGGGGCGCCGGCGTTTGCGCGGTGGCGCTGCCGATGGCGAACGAACCGGCAAGAGCCGCCGCCGCGATGAGATGCTTCAGGGACATGAAATCCTCCTTGGTATGGTCAGGCCTTGAGAAGAGCCGGCAGCCAGAGAGCCAGCTGGGGAAACGCAATCAGGATGCCGATCATGACGATCATCATCACCACGAACGGCAGCGCGCCGATGCAGAGGTCGGAGAAGGCGCCGCCGCGCCGCACCGCTTGCACCACGTAGAGATTTAGTCCCACCGGCGGGGTGATGAGTGCGGCCTCCATCAGGATGACGAAGACGATGCCCCACCAGACCGGACTGTAGCCCAGCGCTACGATGACCGGCACCACCACCGGTGTCGTGGCGATCATCATGGACAGCGTTTCCATGAAGCAGCCCAGGATCAGATAGAAAACGACGATGGCGATCAGCATGCCGAGCGGCGACAGGCCGAGCGCCAGCACCGTGTCGGTGATGGCCTTGACGAGGCCAATCGACACCATGACGAAGTTGAGGAAGAAGGCCGCGATCACGATCAGCATGACCATGCAGGTCGTACGCACGGTGCCTTCGAAGGCCCGCAGCAGGACCGGCACGGTGAGCTGGCCGTTGGCCGCGACCAGGCCCAGCGTGGCCATCAGGCCGAGCGCGGCCGCCTCGGTCGGCGTGGCGATGCCGGCGTAGATCGACCCCACGACGACGAGGAATAGGCCGAGCGGCGGCAGCAGGTTCTTCAGGCCCGACACGCGTTCGCGCCAGAGGTTTGCCGTTTCGGCTTTGGGGCCGGCCCATTGCGGCCGGAACAGGCAGAGCGCCAGCACCATCAGCGAGAACAGACCCGCCAGCAGGAAGCCGGGAATGAAGCCCGCTGCGTAGAGGTCGGCCACCGAGGTGTCCGTGAGCACCGCGTAGATGATCATGTTGATCGAGGGCGGGATGAGGATGCCCAGCGTGCCGCCGGCCGCGATCGAGCCCAGGAAGAGCGGCCGGTTGTATCCGCCCCGGTCCATATTGGGGATGGCGACGGTGCCGATGGTGGCGGCGGTGGCGACCGACGAGCCCGAGGTGGCTGCGAAGATGGCGCTTGCGGCGATGTTGGTATGAATGAGGCGGCCGGGGATGCGCGCAAACCAGGGCGTCAGTGCCGAGAACAGGCGTTCGCTCATGCCCGAGCGATGCATCAGCTCGCCCATCATGATGAACATGGGCGCGGCGATCAGGATGAAGTCGTTCGACGAGTTCCAGGCGAGTTCGCCGATCGCCCCGGTCATGGGGAAAAAGGCGAAGCGCTCCGAGAGGACATAGGCCATCATGCCCAGCGCGGCCGCGACCGGCAGGCTGATGCCGACCAGGACGACGAGCAGCGTGAAGGCTGTCCCGATCATCGCGGCGTCCCCTTCGGCGATGGTGCCTGCTCCACGCCGGCCTGGCTGATTTCCTCGTTGACGCGCAGGCTGCCGATCAGGGCATCGAAGCCCGGGCCGTCGCCGGCCAGCAGGCGCAGCACGGCCTGGATGGGCAGCAGGACCGCGACACAGGCGAACCAGAAGATGCCGATCCACCAGATAGACTGCGGCAGCGCCATCGGCGTCTGGAGGGCGGACACGGACTTGGCGTTCATCGCCATCGACTGGGCGAGCGTGCCCCAGCAGAACCAGGCGAGTGCGACCGCGATCACCGCCAGCGAAAAGGCTGCGATCAGGTCGAAGACGACGCGGACCGACCGCGGAAAGGCATCGAGCAGGATGTCGACCCGGATATGGGTCTTGGAGGTGGTCGCGAAGCCGAGGCCGAGCCCGATGCAGGCGGCCAGCGCATAGCCCGACATTTCGAAGCTCTCGACCATGCCGCGCTTGAACAGGAAGCGCGTGATGACGTCGATGGTGATCAGGCCGCTGCAGCCGACCAGGATGATGGCCCCCCCGATCCAGGACAGGATACGCGAAATACGCTGAGGCCACGGTTCGGGTGGCAGGAGATGCGACGACTCACTCATATGTACGAAATGCTCCCCCAGGGACGGCGCCCCCGCAGCCGTCAGAACCCGAGCAATGTCCGGGCCATGTCACCTTGTAATGCGTGGGTTGATCGCCCGCTAGGGTACGATCCGCTCCTTGCGGAAGCGGGTCAGCAGGCGCTCGAACATGGCCTCGCTGTCGACAACCTCCTGGAAGCCGTGCTGGCGGCTCTTGGTGACGTCGGACATCACGTCCCAGTCGGAGCCGAACACGTAGTCGGCGAAGGGCCATGCGACGAGCTGGCCGAAATCGAACCTCTTGAGCTTGTATTTCTTCGTCATCGCCGCCCACAGATCGGCCTTGTCGGCCATCTGCTGGGTCAGGTTGATGGTCTGCAGGTCGCCCACCTTCATGTCGAAGACCTGCGCGATGCGGGGCCAGACGTTGCGCCAGCGGAAATAGTCGCCGTTGGTGATGTTGTAGGCCTGGTTGGCGGCGCGCTTCTCGGTGGCGGCCCACAAGGCGGCACTCGCGAAGTGCGAGGACTCCGTCACCTGGTAGATCGTGCCGTAGGCGCCCGGCTTGCCGGGGAAGCGCAGCGGCAGGCCGAGTTCCCGGGAGATCGCGGCATAGACGGCGATGGCGGGCATGATGCTCATCGCCGTGCCCGGCGCGAAACCGCAGAGAGTCTGGGGCCTGAGCTCGGTCCAGCTCCACGCCTTGCCGCGCTGGAACGCCGTCAGCCAGTCGATCTGGTCGAAGTAGAAGTCCGGCGGCATATGGCGCGGATCGGTCTCGCGCATCGGCGTCTTCAGCGGCCCGAGATGCGTGCCGTAGTACTTGGTGCCGGTGACCAGCACCACGCGCTGCAGCTTCCTGGACGCCCCGGCGATGGCGGTTACCGAATTCACCAGCATGTCGCGATTGGGCGCGATCACCGACGCATAGCCCGCCGCGTTGCCGGTGCCGGCCTGGAAGGCGGCGTAGAAGACGTGTGTGACATCGCGCAGGTCCTTCAGCTTGGCCGCCACGTCGTCGAGGTCGAGCAGGTCGACGGAGATGTGGCGATAGCGCGGCCCGTTCTTCTCCGGCCGGCGCGACAGGCCGATCACCTGCCAGTCGCCCTCCGCCACCAGGCGCTCGACGATGTAGCGGCCGATGACGCCGAGAGCGCCGACCACGACGGCTTTCTTCTGCATGTCCTACCTCGTCGTCGCAATGGTGCCGCTGGCCAACAGGGCCTCGATCTCACTTTCCGAATAACCGTGTTCGCCCAGGATCGCGCGACTGTGCTGGCCGGTCACCGGGGCTTCGGCGCGGGCCGTTCCGGGCGCCGGCGGCAGCATGCCGGGCAGGGCGGGCACCGGGACCTTCTGCGGCACGCCCGCCTGCTCGAGCCAGTGGATCAGGCCGGTCTCCTTCACATGCGGCTGTTCCAGGAAGTCGGCATAGCTGTTCAGCCGTTCGTGCATCAGCTTGGCTTCGGTGAGCTTCGCGCTCCAGTGCGCGGACGGCTTCGCCTCGATCATCGGCCGCACGATCGCATAGAGCGCCGCCTCGTTGGCGAGGCGCGCCGCCGGCGTGGCGAAGCGCTCCTCGTGTGCCAGTGCGGGCACCCCCATCAGTGCGCAGAGGCTCTGCCAGTCGCGATCCTTGAGGGCCAGGATCGACATCCAGCCATCGGCCGTCCGGAACACGCCGCCGGGCACGCCGCCGGGCTTCATCGTGCCGCCTTCTAGATGGCAGGCCATCAGCCGGATCGACTGCAATGCCGTCGCCGACTGCATCAGGCTGACGTCGATGTAGCGCCCCTTCGTCTCGTCGCGCCGAGCGTAGAGCGCCGCACTGACGGCCTGGAAGGCATAGAGCGCGGTCGACATGTCGACCACGATCACCGGCACGCGGTGGGGAATCCCGTCCTCGCCACGATTCTCCGCCATCATGCCGGTATAGGCCTGCAGCACCGGATCCATCGCCGGTCGCTCGGAGAGCGGGCCGGTCTGGCCGAAGCCCGAGATCGAGACATAGAGGATGCGCGGCACGCGGGCCGACACCGACGCATAGTCGAAGCCCAGCCGCTTGATGGCGCCCGGCCGGAATCCTTCGAGGAAGATGTCGGCGTCCTGCAACAGGCGCCACACGATCTCCTTGCCGGCCTCGCTCTTGAGATCGACCGAGAGGCTGCGCTTGCCCATGTTGCCGATGATCGAAAAGGCGCTGTGGCTCTCATAGTGGACGCCCAGCGTGCGCGCCCAGTCGCCTTCGCCGATCCCCTCGACCTTGATCACCTCGGCGCCATGCTGGGCCAGCAGCATGGCGCAATAGGGGCCGGCGATGCCCTGGCTGAGATCGACGACCTTGAGGCCGGCGAAGGGCGCGTCGTAGCTCATGCGAGCTTCACCAGCATCTTGCCGAAGTTCTCGCCGCGCAGCAGGCCGATGAAGGCACGCGGCGCCTTGTCGATGCCCTCGACGATGTCCTCGCGGTACTTGAGCTTGCCGTCGCGGATCCATTCGCCCATCTGACGCATGGCCGGGCCGTAATGCTGCGCGAAGTCGGTGACGATGAAGCCGCGCGCCATCACGCGCTTGCCGACGAAGGTGCCGAGCAGGCGCGGCCCCATCGAGGCGCCGGTCGCGTTGTACTGCGAGATCGAGCCGCACAGCGCCACGCGGCCGAAGAAGTTGATGTTGCGCAGCACCGCATCGGTGATCTCGCCGCCGACATTGTCGAAATAGATGTCGGGTCCGTTGGGGCAGGCGGCGCGCAGCGCGGCGTCGAGGTCCTTCTCGGCCTTGTAGTCGATGCAGGCATCGAAGCCGAGTTCGTCCTTCACGAAGGCGCACTTCTTCGCGCCACCGGCGATGCCGACGGTGCGGCAGCCCATGATCTTCGCGATCTGGCCCACCACCTGGCCGACCGCACCGGAGGCCGCCGACACCACGACGGTCTCGCCGGGCTTGGGCTGGCCGACATGCAGCAGGCCGAAGTAGGCGGTCATGCCGGGCATGCCCAGCACGCCGTTGGCGGTCGAGATCGGCGCCAGCGAGGGATCGACCTTGCGCAGCGCCGGGCCGCCGCCGATCGCATATTCCTGCCAGCCGAGCCGGTCCTCGACAATGTCGCCGACCTTGAAGCCGTCGTGCTGCGAGGCCACGACCTCGCCCACCGTGCCACCGGTCATCACCTCGCCGAGGCCGACGGCGGCGGCATAGGAGGCGGCGTCGCGCATGCGGCCGCGCTGGTAGGGATCGAGCGAGAGATAGTGGACCTTCACCAGCACCTCGCCATGACGCGGCGCGGGAACCGGCACTTCCTCGACGCGGAAATCGGATTCGGCCGGCTCGCCGGGCGGGCGGCGCACGAGGACGACGCGGCGGTGGGTCTTGGGGATGGTCATGAGCGGTTGCCTCCGATTGTCTTTGGACCCCACCATAGCGCGGGATTTGCAGGAGCTGCCATGCCGACGATCCGCCGTCTTTCGTTCATCGGACTCGAATATGCCTTCGCGCCGGAAAAAGCCTACGGCATGTCGCGGGGCGGTGGCTTCCGGCGCCAGGGCGGGCTGGTCGAGGTCGAGACCGACCAGGGCGTCAAGGGCATCGGCGAGGCCTTCGGCAATCCGCTGGTCACGCGGGAGTATTTCCGCATGCTCGAGCCGATGTTCGTCGGCCGCAGCGTCTTCGACTTCGATCATGTCGAGGCCCGCGTGCGCAACGCGATCTACCATCTGGGCGTCGGCAACCAGCTCACATCCTGTCTGGCTGCCATCAACGTGGCGCTGTGGGATGCCATCGCGCGGGGCTTCGGCGTGCGCGTCTGCGACCTGATCGGCGGCTGCGGCGCGACACGCTTCCCGGCCTATGCCTCGACAGGATTCTTCTCGGACAACCCCGACCGCCAGCTCGAGCACATGATGGCGGAGGCCGCAGCCCATCCCTATGCCGGGACCAAGATCAAAATCGGCCGCGGCATCAAGAGCGATATCGAGCGCGTGAAGCTCGCGCGCGAAGCGATTGGGCCGGACAAGCTGCTGCTGGTCGACATCAATGGCGCCTATACCGTCGACGTGGCGCTGGAATGTGCGCGGGCGATCGAGCCGTTCGGCATCCACTGGATCGAGGAGCCGTTGCCGCCGGGCGACTTCCGCGGCTATGCCGAACTCAAGCTGCGCTCGCCGATCCCGCTGGCGGCCGGCGAGGCGCATCACACGGTTCGCGACTTCCGCGCGCTGATCGACGGGCGCTGTATCGACATCGTGCAGCCCTCGATCCCCGGCGTCGGTGGCATCACCGAGGCCAAGCGCATCGTGGCGCTGGCGCATGCGCAGAACCTGCGGGTGGCGCCGCATGTCTGGGGCGGCGCGGTGGGGCTGGCGACGGCCTGCCACTTCCTGGCCGCTTTGCCGGCGACTCCGCACACCGAGCATCCGCCGCATCCCTCGATGCTGGAATACGACATGAGCGACAACGAATTGCGCACCAAGCTGCTCAAGTCGCCGCTCAAGCTCGAAGACGGGCACGTCCTGCTGCCGGACGGACCCGGCCTCGGCATCGAGCTCGATTGGGATGCGGTCGAACGTTACCGGGTCTGCTGATGGCGCCGGTCAAGGTCGATCCGAACAAGGTCCGCGAATTCGAGGATGCGGCAAGCTTCTACAAGTGGCTCGGCAGGCACCACGACAAGGAAGACGAACTCTGGATCAGGATCTTCAAGGTCAAGTCGGGGGTGAAGTCGATCACGGCCAAGGAAGCCATCGACGTCGTTCTCTGCTGGGGCTGGATCGACGGCGTCTGCAAGGGACTCGACGAGCAGAGCTTCCTGCAGCGCTATACCCCGCGCCGCCCCCGTAGCATCTGGAGCCAGGTCAACGTCGAGAACGTCGCCCGGTTGATCGGGGAAGGGCGCATGACGGTACACGGGCTGAACCAGGTGGAGGCCGCGAAGAAGGACGGGCGCTGGGAGCGCGCCTATCGGACCAAGGGCTCGAAGATTCCTGACGACCTGCAGGCCGCCATCGACGCCGAGCCCAGGGCGAAGGCGATGCTGGCGGGGCTCAATGCCCAAAACCGCTTTGCGCTCGCCTTCCAGCTCAACAACCTCAAGACCGAGGCGGGACGAAAGCGGAGGATAGCGGCCTTCGTCGAGATGCTGAAGCGTGGCGAGACGCTCTATCCGCAGGGAAAGAAAAAGGCGCAGTGATGAAGAGTAAGGATCCTTCGCTGCGCTCAGGATGACACGATTGTTGGAACTGACGCAGCGCCCCGATCCAAAAACCCGGTGTCATCCTGAGCGCAGCGAAGGATCCTTGTTCATGCTTAAGCGAAATCAGCGCAACGTCGGATCGAGCCGGTCGCGCAGCCAGTCGCCCAGGAGACTGATCGACATCGTCGTGAGCACGATCGTGGCGGCCGGCGCCAGCATGATCCACGGTGCGTGGCTGATGTATTCGCGGCCGTAACCCACCATGTTGCCGAGCGAGGCGAGCGGCGGTTGCACGCCGAGGCCCAGGAACGACAGGCCACTTTCCAGCAGGATGATCTCGGGGAAGGTGAGCGTCATCGACACGATGAGGGTCGAGGCGATGTTGGGCAGGATGTGCAGGCCGTAGATGCGCGCCGGGCTGGCGCCGAGCTGGCGGATGGCGGCGGCGTAGCCCTGTTCGTTGGCCGCCAGGGTGAGACCGCGGGTGATGCGGGCGTAGCGTTCCCAGGAATGGAAGCCCATCAACGCGATGAACAGAGGCAGGCTGTTGCCGAGGAAGGCCAGCACCGCCAGCGCGATGATCATGAACGGCATGCTGGCCTGGAAATCGATGGCCATCAGCACGACCTGCTCGATGGCCTTGCGGAAATGCGCGGCGAGGAAGCCCAGCGCCGTGCCGAGCGTCGCGGCGATCAGGGTGCCGAACAGCGCGATCAGGAGGCTCATGCGGATCGACATGATGAGGCGCGAGAGTACGTCGCGGCCGAGTTCGTCCGTGCCCAGCAGATGGGCCCATGTCCCGCCCATCAGGACGGGCGGCGCCAGACGCGCCTTGAGGTCGAGCGCGGTGATCGAATAGGGCGCCAGGATGTCCGCGCCCAATGCCGTCACGATCATCAGCACCAGCCAGGCGAGCGCCAGCGTGACGCCCAGCGGCAGGGCGAAAAGCCGGCGGCGGGCGGAGAGAGGTTGAAGTTGTTCGGCGATGGCCATGGTCAATGCGCCGCGGCGGTGCCGCGCACGCGCGGATCGAGCCAGCCATAGGCGAGGTCGACAGCGAGATTGGCCATCACCATCCACGCCGCGATCACCATCAGGATCGCCTGCACGACGGCGAGATCGCGATTGGCGACCGCCGACACGAGCAGCCGTCCGATGCCCGGCCAGGAGAAGACGCTTTCGACGACCACCGCGCCGGCCACCAGGCTGCCCACCATGAAGCCGACGATCGTGACGGTCGGGATCGCGGCGTTGGGCAGTGCGTGGCGCCGCACGACGGTGTGCCAGGTGACGCCCTTGGCCGAGGCGGCGCGAATGTAGGGTTGACCCAACACTTCCAGCATCGCCGAGCGCGTGAAGCGCGCCATGATGGCGGCACCGCCAATGCCGAGCGTCAGGATCGGAAGGATGGCGGAAGCGAGGCCGTTGTTGCCGCTGGCCGGCAGCCAGCCGAGCTGTACGGCGAAGACGAGGACCAGCAGCAGGGCGAGCACGAAGCTCGGCATGGTGAAGCCCGCGACCGAAGCCGCCATGGTGAGCCGGTCGGCCATCGAGTTGCGGTGGAGCGCGGCATAGATGCCGGCGGGAATGCCCAGCCCGATCTTGAGCGCCAGCGCCGGCAGGGTGATGGCGAGCGTCGCAGGCACCCGCTCCATCACCAGCGCGATGGCAGGGCGTCCGTCGCGCATCGATTTGCCGAAGTCGCCGGTGAAGGCGTGGCCGATATAGGCGAGGTACTGCTCCCAGATCGGCTGGTTGAGCCCCCATGACTCTCGGAAGGCCGCGACCGCTTCGGGCGGCGCGTCGACCGACATGATCAGCAGGGCCGGGTCGCCCGAGAGGCGCAACACCACGAAGGCGAAGGTCATCACGAACAGGATGGTGAGGCCCGCACGTAGCAGGCGCGAGATGGCAAAGGTCAGCATCAGGCGGCGACCCCGAGGGCGGGTTCGTGCACGCGGTGGCAGGCGACCATCCGGCCGCCGGACAGCGGCTGCAGGGTCGGCGCCTCGGCGCGACACTGTGCGGTGGCGAAGGGGCAGCGCGTGTGGAAGGCGCAGCCGGACGGCACATTCACCGGATTGGGCGGATCGCCCTGCAGCAGGAAACGCTCGCGCTTCGGGGCGCGGCCGAAATTCACCGTCGGGATCGCAGCCACCAGCGCGCGCGTATAGGGATGCGCGGGCGCGGCGAACAGACTCTCGGCCTCGCCCTGCTCAACGATGCGGCCGAGATACATGACGGCGACGTCGTGGCTCACCTGGCGCACGACCTTGAGATCGTGGCTGATGAACAGATAGGCGATGCCCAGCCGTTCCTGCAGGTCGAGCAGCAGGTTCACGACCTGCGCCTGGATCGACACGTCCAGTGCCGAGACCGGCTCGTCGCAGACCAGCAGGTCGGGGCTCGTCATCAGGGCGCGCGCCAGCACCACGCGCTGGCGCTGGCCGCCTGAAAGCTCGTGCGGGTAGCGGTCGTACTGGTGCGGCTGCAGGCCGACCGAGTCCATGGCCATCCGCGTGCGTTCGCGGCGTTCGGCCGGCGAGACCTGTTCGTGAATGGCCAGCGGCTCCTCGATCTGCGTTCCGACCGGCAGCCGCCGGTCGAGCGCGCCCAGCGGATCCTGGTAGACCATCTGGATATGGCGCCGCAGGCCGCGCCAGGCCGGCGTGCCGACGGGCGGGAGCGGCTGCCCGCGGTAGCGCACCGTGCCGGCGGTGGGCGGCACCAGCCCCAGCACCAGCTTGCCGGTCGTCGACTTGCCGCAACCCGACTCGCCCACGAGGCCCAGCGTGCGTCCCCGTTCGAGCGTGAGGGACACGCCGTCGACCGCGCGCAGCACGGACTTCGGTCCGAAGAAACCTTCGCCCGAGCGGACCTTGTAGTGGCGCCGGAGGTCGGTGGCCTGCAGCAGCGCACTCATTCCGCGGCCCGCGGCAGCGACCAGACCGACAACCCGGCCTCGATCTGGCGGTGGCAGGCGGCGGCGTGCAGGAAGCCGACCGTGCGCGAGGGCGGCGGCACGGTCGCGCATCGCGTCTCGGCGACGGGGCAGCGCGGCGCGAAGCGGCAGCCCGCCGGCATGGTGCCAGGCTCGGGCACGGAGCCGGGAATGGCGGTGAGCCGGCGACGCGGCCCGGTGAGGGCAGGCAGGGCCGCCAGCAACCCCTGCGTATAGGGATGGCGTGGCGCGTCGAACAAATCGGCGCCGGGCGCTTCCTCGACCAGCCGGCCGGCATACATGACCGCCACCCGGTCGACATTTTCGGCGACGACGCCGAGGTCGTGGCTGATCAGCACCAGCGCCATGCCGGTGTCGCGGCGGATGCTGGCGAGCAACGCCAGGATCTGCGCCTGGATCGTCGCGTCGAGCGCCGTCGTGGGTTCGTCGGCGACCAGCAGGTCGGGCTGCCCGGCCAGCGCCATGGCGATCATCACGCGCTGGTTGAGACCGCCGGACAGAAGATGCGGATAGTCGGAGAGGCGCCGGCGCGCGTCGGCGATGCCGACCTGGTCGAGCAGGCGCAGCGCCTCGGCTTCGGCGGCCTGTCCGGCGAGGTTGCGATGCAGGCCGAGTGCCTCGACGAGTTGCCGGCCGATGCGATGGACGGGATTGAGGCAGCTCGACGGGTCCTGGAAGATCATGGCGATGCGCTTGCCGCGCACCCGTTCGAGGTCGCCACGCGAGGCGCCGACCAGCTCCTGGCCTTCGAGGCGCACCGAGCCGGTCACGCGCGCCCTGGCCGGGAGGAGACCGAGCGCCGCGAGCCAGGTCACGCTCTTGCCCGAGCCCGATTCGCCGACGATGCCCAGCGCTTCGCCCGGCGCGACCTCGAGGGTCACGCCGTCGACGGCGCGCGAGTCTTGCGCGCCGCCCGCGAAATCGACCGTGAGGCCGCGGACCGCGACGAGGGGCGTCGTCATCGCGAGGTCCTCAGACCGAGAAGTTGTTGGCGCGGAACTCCATGGCGAAGGACGGCGAGGCCTTCCACTTGATGTCCCGGCGCTTGGCGGTGAAGGTCGCGTTCTGGTGCAGCACCGTATAGGCGGGGTCCTCGCGCTCGCAGATTTCGAGCATGCGTCGGAACATCGCCTTGCGCTTGCCCATGTCGGTCTCGATCTCCATCGCGACGGAGAGCTTGTTCATCTCCTCGTTGGTCCATTCGCCGACCTGCTGCTGCTGGCCCTGCGGCCCGTGCTGCGCCACGATCGAGGAGATCGGATCGTTGAAGCCGGCGCTGTTGGACCAGTCGCGCACCGCGCGCGGACTGTTCGCATCGAAGATCTGCTGCCAGTTCTCCTTCATCTCGATCTGCACGTTGAGGCCGGCGGCGCGCCACATCTCGACCAGCACCTGCGCCGTCGAGACCTGGTTGGTGTAGTAGTTGTTGAGCAGGCGGTACGGGATCGGATCGCCCTTGTAGTTGGCTTCCTTCAGCAGCGCCTTTGCCTTGCCGAGGTCGTAGGCCGGCACCGTCCAGTTCTCGACGAACATCGGGCCGTAGAACTCCCATTGCAGGCCGGCCGGCACGCGCGTGCGGCCCGACCACAGGGCGTCGACGATTGCCTGCCGGTCGATGGCGTGGGTGAAGGCCTGGCGGATGCGCGGGTCGGCGAGGCGCGGATGGTTCTTGTCGAACACCGCGATGCGGTGGTTGACGATGGTGCTGCCCAGCACCTCGAATTTGGGGTTCTTCTCGATGCCGGGGATCTGGTCGGGCGGCACGTCGCAGATGAAGTCGAACTGGCCGGCCAGCAGGCCGTTGATGCGGGTCGAGACTTCCGGCACCACGACGATGGTCACGCTCTTCAGCGGCGGCCGGCCGCCCCAATAGTCGTCGTGCGCATCGAGCGTCAGCGACTGGTCGGGCACGAACGCGCGCACCTTGTAGGGGCCGGTCGAGACCGGCGCGCGCGCCCAGTCGAGCCAGCTCTTCGATTCCTCGTAGGCGCGGCGCGAGACGATGTCGCTGCCGAGCCGCCCGATGCGGCCTTCCATCGTCACGTCGGGCGTGCGGTTGGTGAAGCGTACCGTGTACTTGTCGACCGCCTCGACCTTTTCCAGTGCCGGGAACAGGCGCTTGGCGACGGCCGGCACTTCCGGCGGCAGGTTCTTGCCCTGCACCGAATCGCGGATCAGGACCGAGGTGAACAGCGTCTTGGTCGAGGCGATGTCGTAGTCCGGGCCGAACATGCGGTCGCGGCTGAAGGTGAAGACCACGTCGTCGGCGGTCATCTCGTCGCCGTTGTGGAACTTCACGCCCTTGCGCAGCGTGAATTCGACGGTGCGCTCGTCGAGCCGCTTCCAGCTTTCGGCGAGGCCCGGCATTTCCTCCAGCTTGGCGAGCAGGTCCTGCATGATCAGGCGCTCGAACATGAACGAGAAGACGCGCTGGCCGACGTTGGACTGCTCGCGCAGGGGCTCCAGGGCGGCGCTGTTGGCGATCTGCTGCACTGCAATGGTGATCGACGGGCGGCGGTCGGTCTGCGCGAGGGCGATGCGCGGCAGGGCGAAGCTGGTGGCGGCAAGGCCCGATGCGGCGATCAGGCTTCGGCGGCGCAGGAACATGGTGCGGAACTCCCCAGTGACGAGGGCGGGACGCTAGTCCGCTTCCATGACCGTCAGATTTCCATCCGGTTACGCTTCGCCTGTTGCGCTGCGGGAGATCGTCCACTGTTATGCGAGGAAGCACGGCGCGCGCGAAAGTTCGGGTGGCCCGGTCCGTGGAGGCGTAGACTCCGCCCCGGCCACCTCGGGGGAGAGAACGATGCCGATCAGCAATCGCCTTTATGCAGAATTTCTGGGAACCGCCTGGCTGGTGCTGGGCGGGTGCGGCAGCGCCGTTCTGGCCGCGGGCTTCCCGCAACTCGGCATCGGGTTCCTGGGCGTGTCGCTGGCCTTCGGCCTCACCGTCCTCACCATGGTTTATGCGGTGGGCGGCGTGTCGGGCGGACACTTCAATCCCGCGGTGACGGTGGGCCTCGCCGTCGCGGGCCGCCATCCCATGGGTGAGGTCGTGCACTACGTCGTCGCGCAGGTGCTGGGCGGGATCGCGGGCGCCGCCATCCTCTATGTCATTGCCACGGGCAAGGCCGGCGCGGAAATCGGCAGTTTCGCGACCAACGGCTACGGCGACCGTTCGCCCGGCAAATACGGTCTGGTTTCCGCGTTGGTGATCGAGGTCGTGATGACCTTCGGCTTCGTGACCATCATTCTGGGTGCCACCGACAAGCGGGTCACGCCGGGCATGGCCGGACTTGCGATCGGGCTTGCTCTGACCCTCATCCACCTGGTGACGATTCCCGTGACCAATACGTCCGTGAACCCAGCTCGCAGCACCGCGCCGGCCCTGTTCGCCGGCGGTGCGGCCCTGTCGCAGCTCTGGCTGTTCTGGCTGGCGCCGCTGCTGGGCGGGGTGCTGGCCGGCGGCGCCTACGGACTGCTGCGCAGCAAGGACTGACGGGGCGGTCCGCCCGCTGTAGAGTGGGCGGCAGCCCCGGCCCATGAAGGAAGAACAGACATGCTCGTGAAAAAACTCGCCACGCTTGCCCTGGTGGGCCTGATGCCGCTCGCCGCCGCCGCCCAGCAGGACGCCGAGGTGAAGTTCTGGTTCAAGGAGAACCCCAACAGCATCTCGGGCTGCATCCAGGCCGATTCGTCATTCACACGGGAACACACGTTCAAGATCGTGAATGGCCAGGCCGAGATCAAGTCGGCGGGCGGAATCGACGTCAAGCTGAAGCCGATCCGTCCCAACGTGTATCAGGGCAGCTTCAATCTCGGCCGCATGAACCTGATCTACACTGCCGACCTGGGGGCGACGCCGCCGACACTGGTGGCGCAGAGCCAGGACGGCGGCTGCAAGTGGAATGCGGTGAAGGCCTAGCCTTCGCGGCTTCCGCTTCGACTTGAATGGCGTGATGAACCCGGCACGGCGATCGATTCCGTTCAGCATCACGATGCTGACGCTGATGGCGCTGGTCGTCGTGCCGCTCACGTCCGTTCTGCTGTGGCTGGGCTGGCGCTCCGTCAACTTCCTGGAGGAGCGCAGCGCCGACCAGCGCGTGTCGAACCTCGAAACCGCGGTCGAGGGTTTCCTCACCGACGGGCTGCATGTCGTGATCTCGGTCGGGCAGGCGCTGGCCTTCGGCCCGAGCTTCAATGCCACCGAGAATCCCCTGACCGACGAGGAGCGCCGGCATCAGCTCATCGCCATGCTGCGGCGCCATCCCGCGGTGCAGGCCGCCTTCGTCGGCTACGCCGACGGCAGCTTCATCTATGCCGGCCAGCTCGAGACGTTGAGCATTGGCCAGCGCCTCGAACTCGACGCGCCGGACGGCGAAGCGATCGTGGTGCGGGTGATCGAGGCGGGAACGCCGCCACGCCCCGAGACCTGGTGGTTCTACGCACCCGACGACACGCACGGCCCCGCCCGCAGCCTCTCCACCCCGTACGATCCGCGCACGCGTCCCTGGTACGTCGAGGCGATGAAGGCCAAGGCCGCGATCCTCACCGAACCCTATCGCTTCGCCCAGACCCCCGATGCCGGCATCTCCGCGGGCATCCCGCTGCGCGGCGGCAACGGTGTGATCGGCTTCGACTTCACGCTGCGCACCCTGTCGCGGCTGCTCACCGCCTACAAGATCACCGCCAATTCGGTGATCGTGGTCGGGCATGCCGGCGGTGCCGTCGAGATCGAGTCCGAGCCCTGTGCACCGACCCTGCCCGGCTGCCTGCCGGGTGACGAACTGGTGCGAAAGCTGCTGCACGAGGCGGTGCGGGAGGCTATCGCCACCGACGTCAAGATCGATCGCGAAGTCGAGGCCGCAGGTCACGATTATCGGGTGATCGTGCATCGCATGGCGCCCCTGCTGGGTCAGCGCTTCGTCGTCGCGGCTGCGGTGCCGGTGCGCGAACTCACGGCGCAGTCGCGCGAGCTGCTGCAGCGGGCAGCCATCGCCGCGGCGATCGCCGTGGTGCTCGCCGTGCTGGGCGCACTCGCGGCGTCGCTGCTCGTCTCGCGGTCGATCGCGAGTATCGCGCTCAAGACAGAGAAGATCCGCCAGCTCGATTTCTCCGACCAGCAGCCGGTCCGCAGCCGCATCCGGGAGATCGTGCGGCTTTCCGATGCCGTCGAGAACATGCGCGAGGGGCTGGAGATCTTCGGGCGCTACGTCTCCAAGGATCTCGTCCAGCAGATCATGCGATCGCCGGAGAGCAGCGGCGTTGGCGGAACGCGTCGCGAGATCACGGTGATGTTCACGGATATCGAGGGGTTCTCGCTGCTCAGCGAGACGATGGAACCCGAACTGCTGACCAGCCGGCTGTCGCGTTACTTCGAGGCGCTGGGCTCGGCGATCTCGGCCAATCGCGGCATGATCGACAAGTACATCGGCGACAGCATCATGGCCTTCTGGAACGCTCCCGCGACCGACCCGGAGCACATCGCCAATGCCTGCCGCGGCGCCCTGCAGGCCGCTGCCGCGGGACGCGCGCTGTCGGAGAAGTGGCGCGAGCGCGGCCGGCCCGGCTTCCGCACGCGCTTCGGCCTGCACACCGGCCCGGCAGTCGTGGGCAATGTCGGCGCGCGCGAGCGCATCAACTACACGCTGGTCGGCCAGGTCGCGAACCAGGCGTCGCGCCTCGAAGGCATGAACAAGGTCTATGGCACGGAGATCCTGGCGAGCGGCGAGATCGCCGGGCCGACTTCCGAACTGTTCGTGTGGCGCCATATCGACCGCGTGATCGCGGTGGGCACGACCGAACCGCACGACGTGTACGAGCCGATGGGAGAAATCGCCAGCCGCGCCGAACACGCGGCGTTCCTGGCCGCCTGGGAGATGGCCCGCGCGGCCTATGTCGCCGGTCGCTTCGACGACGCATTGGCAGGGTTCCGGGTGGCCTCGGCGATGCGCGAGGAGGACGCTCCCTGTCACGTCTTCATCGAGCGCTGCGAGATGTTCGTGCGGGACGGTGTACCGGCCGCATGGGACGGCACCTGGCACATGGATCGGAAGTAGCGGCAGACCGCCGGTTCAGAACCGCATGGTCACGCCCAGCGTGAAGAACTTGGTGCTGTCCTGGTCGAAGACCGTGCCCACGAGCAGATCGAAATCGAACTGCGGGTGGGCGGCCGGCGTGTAGCGCAGGCCCATCTGGTTGCCGATCACGCCGGGTTGGCGCCCGAAGGCTTCCATCATCAGGGTGACGTCCCAGCCGACATTGACCTCGACCTGGGCGCCCCAGAAGAAGGCGTTGGGGTTTTCGGCGTTCAGATAGCTCCAGCCGGCATTCAGGTTGATTCGGAATTTTTCCGTGATCGGAACGGTCACCAGGGCGAGCAGGCTGGCCAGGCCCAGTTCGCCGGTCTGCGCGTTGACGCCCGCGTTCATCCCCAGCGCGAAACCCACGCCTTCCGAGGCCGGCTGGAAACCGATCTTCACCCCTGGGCCGATCAGCGCCGCGCCGCCCGCTTGGTCCCAATAGTGCTGGTAGTTCACGCCGAACTGCAGCCAGGGAATCTTCAGGGACGTACAGGCCGGCCCGACATTCCCGTATCCGTCGCCCGGCACGAAGCGTGAAATCCACAGTTCGAGATGACAGGTGCCGGGCGTCTCGACCTCCGAATCGTCGACGATGTGGGCCCCGCCGGCGGCCAGCGTCGGTCCGGCAATGGCGGCCCCGAGCACCCAGAAGAGAATGCCGGCAAAGAAGCAGTATCTGTTATTCTTCACGCGGCGAGAAAATCGCCCGGGAGTGTTACGCGCGCAAGTCGTTTCAGGCGCGCATCAGGACCCGAACGTGCGCGGCGACCGATTCGGCGAGGGCCGCCAGGTCGTAACCGCCTTCCAGCACCGAGACGAGGCGGCCGCCCGCGTGCCGGCCGGCGATCGCCAGCAATTCCTCGGTCAGCCAGACGAAGTCCTCGGTCTCGACGTCGAGTTGCGCCAGCGGGTCGCGGCGATGGGCGTCGAACCCCGCCGACACGATCACGAGTTCGGGCGCGAAGTCGTCGAGCGCGGGCAGCAGCCGGTCGGTCCAGGCCGCCCGGAACGCCGCACTGCCGCTACCGGCCGGCAGGGGGACGTTGACGACGTTGCCGGCGACGCCGCGCTCGCGGGCCGAACCGGTGCCGGGATAGAGCGGGTACTGGTGCGTCGAGGCGTAGAACAGGTCGGGGTCGGGCTCGACCACGGCCTGCGTGCCCTGGCCGTGATGAACGTCGAAGTCGATCAGCGCCACGCGTCGCAGGCCGAAGGCGGCGCGGGCGTGCATCGCGCCGATCGCGACGTTGTTGAACAGGCAGAAGCCGCCCGGCACGTCGGGCGTCGCGTGATGCCCGGGCGGCCGCACGGCGGCGAAGGCGGTGCGGGCGGGACCCTTGAGGACGCCGTCCACGGCGGCGATCACGGCCCCGGCAGCATGACGGGCCGCATTCGCGCTGCCCGCGCTCATGACCGTGTCGCCGTCGACATGCACCAGCTCGCCCTCGGGCGGGCGAATGGCCAGGATGGCGTCGACATAGTTCTGCGGATGGACGCGCGTCAGCTGCTCGATCGTGGCCGCGGGCGCCACGAGGCGGGCGAGGCCCGAGAATTCCTCGTCGGCCAGGGCCGCCGTCACGGCGCGCAGCCGGTCCGGCCGCTCGGGATGGAAGTCGCCGGTCTCGTGTTCGAGGAAAGACGGATGGCCGATCAACAGCGTCATGCTCCCCCTCTAGCGCGCTTCGGCGATCTGCGACAGACTCGTACGTAACCCGTCGTTCGCTGTGAGGTTGTTTTGTCCATGATGCGCTCTCTGGTCGCCGCCGCCCTGGTCCTGTTCACGGGGCAGGCCTCCGCCCAGGAAACCACCTTCCGGCTGAAGAATTCGACGCAGTATCCGATCGCCCAGCTTTCCGTGTCGCCGACCCAGCTCAACATGTGGGGGCCGAATTTCATGAGGCCGCCGGGCATCAGGCCCGGCGAAGCCCGCGAGGTGTCCTACCGGGCATCGCCCGACTGGTGCATGGGCGACCTCAGGGTGACCTTCGCCGATGGCGGCCCGCCGGTCGTGTGGGGTTACCTCAATCTCTGCACCCTGAAGAACATATCGCTTCACTACGACCGCATGAGCGGCGTCCCCACGGCGCGCTACGACGAGTAGGGAGGCAACAAGCACATGGACACGCTGCCGAGCCTGCCGTTCGACAACAGCTATGCGAGGCTGCCGGAGCGTTTCTATGCCCGGCTGTCGCCGACGCCGGTCGCGGCGCCGCGGCTCGTGAAGCTCAATCGCGCGCTGGCCTTGCAACTCCGCCTCGATCCCGAGGTGCTATCTTCGCCGGAAGGCGTCGCGATGCTGGCCGGCAACAAGGTCGCGCCGGGCTCGGAGCCGATCGCGCTCGCCTATGCCGGCCACCAGTTCGGCAACTTCGTGCCGCAGCTTGGCGATGGCCGCGCCATGCTGCTGGGCGAGGTCGTGGACCGCGACGGCGTGCGCCGTGACATCCAGCTCAAGGGCTCGGGCCCGACGCCCTTCTCGCGCAGCGGCGACGGTCGCGCGGCGGTAGGCCCGGTGCTGCGCGAATACATCGTCAGCGAGGCGATGGCCGCGCTCGGCATCCCGACGACGCGCTCGCTCGCTGCCGTCACCACCGGCGAGCCGATCTGGCGCGATGGCGAGCTTCCGGGCGCCGTGCTGACGCGCGTTGCCTCCAGCCACATCCGCGTCGGCACCTTCCAGTTCTTCGCCGCGCGCAGCGATACCGAGGCGCTGCGCCTGCTCGCCGACCACGTCATCGCGCGGCACTATCCGCACGCGCGCGACTCGGCAGAGCCCTATCGCGTGCTGTTTGAGAGCGTGATCAGCCGGCAGGCCGCGCTGGTCGCGAAGTGGCTGCTGGTCGGCTTCATCCACGGCGTGATGAACACCGACAACTGCTCCATTGCCGGCGAGACCATCGACTACGGGCCCTGCGCCTTCATGGACGCCTACAATCCCGAGACGGTGTTCAGCTCGATCGACCAGCAGGGCCGCTATGCCTATGCGCACCAGCCGAGCATCGCGCACTGGAACCTGGCGCGCTTCGGCGAGACCCTGCTGCCGTTGCTGGCCGATGACAGCGACAAGGCGCTGGCCATCGCCAACGAGACGCTGGGCACTTTCCGCGACCGCTACGTCGCCGCCCTGATCGGTGGCTTGCGGCAGAAGCTCGGCCTCTCCAACGAGGAGGAGGGCGACGCGGCGCTGGCGCAGGACCTGCTGAATGCCATGACCGAAGGCCAGGCCGATTTCACCCTGACATTCCGCCGCCTGGGCGATGCCGCCGCCGATCCGTCCGCCGACGCCGAAGTCCGCCGGCTGTTCGCGAACAAGCCGGAAGCCTTCGAGGCCTGGCTCCCGCGCTGGCGCGAGCGCCTGACGCGCGAACCGCAGGATGGTCCGGCCCGTCGCGCGGCGATGCACGCCGTGAACCCGCTCTACATCCCGCGCAACCACCGCGTCGAACTGGCGCTCAGCGCCGCCGCCGAGCATGAGGATTACGCGCCGTTCGAGGAATTGCTCGCGGTGCTGGCGAAGCCCTACGAGGAACGGCCGGGCCTGGAAGCCTATGCCGAGCCGGCGCCGCCGGATCAGGGGAACTACCGCACTTTTTGTGGCACCTGAAAGGTCCTTCGACTACGCGCCTTCGGCGCTTCGCTCAGGATGACAAGATTGTTTGAAGTGACGCAGGACGGCAATTCAGAAACCGCTGTCATCCTGAGCGAAGCGAAGGACCTTTGCTCATTTGCGCCGCAGGCACCGCGCCGCGTTAAATGTTGATCGCCGCTGGCGTCGCGTCCTTCCAGTCGATCCACGAATCGAGATGCATGAAGCGACCGTCGTCGGTGCCGATCTCACGTTCGATCAGCGCATTCAGCTTGGTGTTCATCGTCGCGATCAGGTCGCGGTTGCGCTCGAAGTCGTGGGCGAGGTTCACGATCTCGTCGGGATCGTTCGCTAGGTCGTAGAGCTCGAGATCGTTGTTGGCCTTGAGCTGCTCCAGCGTCGTCGGCGTGTTGAAGTTGCGGAACGAGAAGTAGCGGCTGAACTTGTAGCGCTCGTCGACGATGGAGCGGATGCAGACGCGCAGCTTCCAGTCGACCGGAAAGGATTCGATCTTCCTGAAGAGGTCCGAGCGCGCGATCGATTTGTTCAGAAGCGTCTCGTAGAGCTCCTTTGTGAATTTTTCGTCGTGCACCATGAGCTGGCTGTAGCAGAACAGCACGCCGCCGCGGTCTCGCGTGAAGGCCGGGTTCGCGGGCTGACGCAGCAGCGGAGAGAAATCCTGGCCTTTCATCAGCGCCATCGTGTCGGCGACGGGTGCCGTCGACTTCCCGGTGAGCGCCACGATGGTCGGCACGAAGTCGAGATGCGAGGTCGTCTCGAGGCAGCGCTGGCCACCCTTGATCTCGGGATGCACCACCAGCATCGGAACATGGTTCTGCTGACGATAGGTCGTGGTGCCCTTGCCCTGGAGCCCGCCATGGCTCGCCAGCAGGTCGCCATGATCCGACGTGAAGATCACGATCGTCTTGTCGGTGAGGCCGAGCCGGTCGAGCTGGTTCAACACCTGAACGATCTGCTGGTCGGCATCGCGGATGGCGTTGAAGTAATAGTTCTGGCGCAGTCGCATGCGCCATTCCTCCTGGGGGATCAGCCCCGTCAGGATGGCGTTGGCGCCCTTGTAGATGCGATGCGCCGGTACGCGGTCGGGCGTGTCGAGCGACTGCTGCCAGGTCTTCTGCAGCGGGATGTCGTTCCATTCCTGCCGGTAGAACGAATCGTTTGGCGGATAGGCGATGTTGAGCTTGGCTTCGACCGCCTGCACCGGCGGCTCGCCGGGCTTGTCGGTGTTCACCCACATCACGTCGTGTGGGTTCACGAGATTGACCGCGAGATACCAGGGCTGCTTGCGATCGGTCATCGGGCGGCCCTTGGCTTTCAGCCACTGGATCGCCTGCGCCGCCGTGATCTGGTCGTACTGATAGCCGCCCTGGGCGCCTTCGATGAAATCACCGGTGCCGGTGTAATCGTAGAAGCCGTAATCGCGATCCATCATGGTCTCGAACAGGGCCTTGATGTCGCCGGCATGGTTCTCCATCGCCATGGCGCCGTTGAGGTGCCACTTGCCCTTGTAGGCGGTGTAGTAGCCCATCCTGCGCAGGATCTTGCCGATGGTCGGCAGCTTCGGATCCAGGCTCTTCATGTAGGGCACGCCGGCATTGTCGAAGATGCCGTTATGCGGCGTGTGAAGGCCGGTATAGATGACGGCGCGCGACGCCGAGCACATGTCCGACGCGATCTGGTGGTTCTCGAAGAAGGTGCCGGTGGTGCGCAGTCGCTCATGGCCCGGAAGCGGGATGGGCCAGAGTGGGCCCATGTAATGTTCCTGGTCGGTCAGGATGAAGAGGATGTTGTAGCCGCCGTCGTTCGAGCCCGGAGCTTCGGGCGAGGGGAAGGCCGACTGGGTGCCGCCGGTGATACTGGCCTGGGCATTGGCGACGCTCGTCTCGCAGATCGTCGCGGCGAGCGCCGCGCCGCCGGCGATGAAAGTCCTGCGTGATGGATCGGTCACGATTTCCTCAACGATAATTCAACACAGTACGCAGCCTGTCGAAGGCCTCGGCATCACCCGGAAGGCCGAAGCGCAGCCGTGAGGGCCAGTGCGGGAAGCGCCGCACATGGAGGCCGCCGCAGCCTAGCCGGTCGATCATCGCCACTGCCTCCGGATGCTCGGCGAGACAGAAGAGCGACGTGCCGCCGACGATCGTGAAGCCAGCGTCCTTCAGGATCTCGTCGAGTTGATGGCGGTCGGCCGTCAGCCGTCGTGACGTTGCCTGCAGCCAGGCGTCGTCGGCCAGCGCCATCCGGCCGATCTCCAGCGCGGGCCCCGAGACGGCCCACGGGCCGAGCTCGGCACGCAAGGACGCCGCGAAGTCGGGACTCGCGATGGCGAAGCCCAGGCGAAGGCCCGCGAGACCGTAGGTCTTGCCGAAGGAGCGCAGCACGATGGTGCGCGGCGGCAGCCTGCCCGAGAGGCTGGCCTCGGACGGAGACAGGTCGATGAACGCTTCGTCGACGACGAGCAGCCTGGGAGCCGGCGTCAGTTTCTCGACCGGCACGAGGCGACCGGTTGGGTTGTCGGGGTTCACAAGGACCACGACGTCCGCATCCGACGCTTCGTCGGGGCTGGCGACGACGCGCACCTCATGGCCCTGCCGCCGCCAGCAGACCTGGTGCTCCTCGTAGGTCGGGCCGACGACGGCGACGCGCGAATGCGGGACGAGGCGCGGGACCGTCTGAATCAAAGCCTGCGTGCCGGGCGCGGCGACGATCGTCGCCGGATCGCGGACCCCGTAGCGATAGGCGGCGGCGGCGATCAGCGCTTCGTTCTGCTCCCGCGTCGGCAGGCGCGCCCAGGCATCGGCGGGAAGTTCCGGCACGGGATAGGGCACCGGATTGATACCGGTCGACAGGTCGAGCCAGGGAAGCGGCGCGTCTGGAAAGCGCCGGCGCACGGCCGACAGGTCGCCGCCATGCAGCACCGGTTTGCCGGCCGGGTCGCCCATGTTAGGCAGAGCGCTCATGTTCGCGGGTCTTGCCCTCGTTGCCGTCGCCGTCGAAGCGGCCTTCGGATATCCCGACGCCCTCTATCGCGCGATCGGCCATCCCGTCACCTGGATCGGCCGGCTCATAGCATGGTGCGAAGGAGCGTGGAATTCGTCGCGGCGATCGTACGGACAGCGCCGCTTGTTCGGCGTCGTGACGCTGCTGGTGCTGCTGGCCGCGAGTCTCGTATCCGGCGCGGCAATCGCGTGGCTTTGCGGCGCGCTGCTGCCCGGCCTTGCCGGCACGATCCTGTGCGCGGTGCTTGCAAGTTCGCTGCTGGCGCAGCGCAGCCTCCACGATCATGTGGCGGCCGTCGCGACGGCGCTCGAGCGCGAGGGCGTCGTCGGCGGGCGCACGGCGGTGTCGATGATCGTCGGCCGCGACACGTGCGAACTCGACGAAGCCGCGATCAGCCGCGCCGCCATCGAGAGCCTCGCCGAGAACTTCTCCGACGGTATCGTGGCGCCGCTCTTCTGGATGGTCGTGGCCGGCCTGCCGGGCGCACTGGCCTACAAGGCGATCAACACCGCCGATTCGATGATCGGCCACAAGTCGGATCGTTACCGGGCGTTTGGATGGGCGTCGGCACGGCTGGACGATTACGTGAACCTGCCGGCCTCTCGATTGGCCGCGCTGTGGCTGGTGCTGGCGGCCTCGTTGCGGCCGGGCCTGTCGCCGGCCGGTGCCATCGCGGCGGTGAAGCGCGACGCGCGTCACCATCGCTCGCCCAACGCGGGTTGGCCGGAGTCCGCGATGGCGGGCGCGCTCGGCATCAGGCTGGCCGGCCCCCGCGTCTATGGCGGCGTGAAGGTCGACGACCGGTGGATGGGTGAAGGTCGCGCCGATCTCACGGCCGCCGACATCCGCGCCGCGCTTCGTCTCTATCGCGTGGCGTGCATCGTGCAGGTCGCTGTCGTTGCAATCCTTGCCGCACTCACCCTGCTGCCCTGATCGTCGGCACGCGCGCCAGTTCGAGCAGTCGCGTGCAGTCGACATGCTTCTCGAGATGGTCGGCGAGCGCATCGAGGGTGGCGTCAATGCCGGCTTCGTAGTCGAGATCCGAACTCGCAGCGCCGATGCGGGCCAGCCAGTGCCGCCGCTGCCGGTCATCGGCCAGCAGTCCGTGGATGTAGCAGCCGGCGATCCGGCCGGTCGCGTCGACGGCACCGTCGGTGCGGCCGCCGCCGAGATCGAGCAGGGGCGACTGTGACGCGCTCGTGCGGCCGACATGCATCTCGTAGCCGGTGAAGGGCACGCCTTCGGCGATCGTCGTGCCCGATACCTCGACCAGCCTCTTGTCGCCGCCGAGCACGGTTTCGGCGTCGAGAAGGCCGAGGCCGTCGATGCTGCCAGGTTCGCCCTCGATGCCTTCGGGATCGGCGACCCGGCGTCCCAGCATCTGATAGCCGCCGCAAATACCCAGCACGTGGCCGCCGCGGCGCAGATGCGCCTTGAGGTCGATGTCCCAGCCGGTCTCGCGCAAGGAGGCGAGGTCGGCGATGGTCGCCTTGGAGCCCGGCAGGATGACCAGGGCCGTATCGCCGGGGATCGGCTCGCCCGGCCTCAGGAAACTGACCTCGACGCCGGGTTCCTGCCGCAGCGGATCGAAGTCGTCGAAGTTGGCGATGCGCGGATAAGCCAGCACCGCGACCTTCACCGCGCCATTCGAGGCGCTGCGGCCGGGAATGCCGAGCGCATCCTCGGCCGGCAGCTTCTGCGCCTCGGCGAAGTACGGCACGAGGCCGAGCGCGGCCCAGCCGGTTTCGTCGGCGATGCGTGTCATGCCATCGGCGAACAGGCTGGGATCGCCGCGGAAGCGATTGACGAGGAAGCCCACGATCATCGCGGCATCGTCTGGCTCGATCACCGCCTTCGTGCCGACGAGGCTCGCGATGACGCCGCCGCGATCGATGTCGCCCACCAGCACGACCGGAACGTCCGCGGCGCGCGCGAATCCCATGTTGGCGATGTCGGAGGCGCGCAGGTTGACCTCGGAGGCGGACCCGGCGCCTTCGACCAGCACGAGATCGGCCTCGGCGGCGAGCCGGCCGAAGCTGTCGAGCACGGCGCCCAGCAGCCTCGGCTTTATCGCCTGGTATTCCCGCGCCTTCGCGTTGCCGACGACGCGGCCCTGCACCACGATCTGCGCGCCAACATCGGTCTGCGGTTTCAGCAACACCGGATTCATGTGAACGCTGGTGGGGACCCGCGCGGCGCGCGCCTGCAGCGCCTGGGCGCGTCCGATCTCGCCGCCGTCGGCCGTCACCGCGGCATTGTTCGACATGTTCTGCGGCTTGAACGGGCGCACGCGCAGGCCGCGTCGCGTGAAGGCGCGGGCGAGGCCCGCGACCAGCAGCGACTTGCCCACGTCGGAGCCGGTGCCCTGGATCATCAGCGCGCGGGCTTGCGGATCGAGGGGCATCAGAACTCGATGCCCTCCTGCGCTTTCACGCCGGCGGCGAAGTGGTGCTTCACCAGCGTCATCTCGGTCACCAGGTCGGCCGCCTCGATCAGTTCGGGCCTGGCGTTGCGGCCGGTGACGACGATGTGCTGGTCGTGTCGGCGCGCCTTCAGGGCCTCGACGACGGCGCCGATCTGCAGATGGTCATAGCGCAGCGAGATGTTCAGCTCGTCGAGCACGATGAAGCGGATCGAGGGATCGGCCATCAGGTCGCGCGCCACGGCCCAGGCGCGTTCGGCGGCCGCGACGTCGCGCGCACGATCCTGCGTTTCCCAGGTGAAGCCCTCGCCCAGCGTGTGCCATTGCACCTGGTCGCCGAAGCGCTCGACGGCGGTGCGCTCGCCGGTCTGCCAGGCACCCTTGCCGAACTGCACGACGCCGCACCGCAGTCCCCGGCCGATGGCGCGGAGCAGAAGTCCGAACGCGGCGGTCGATTTTCCCTTGCCCTTGCCGGTGTGGACGATCAGCAGGCCCTTCTCGACGGTCTTCGCGGCGACTTCGGCATCCTGGATGGCCTTCCGGTTGGCCATCTTGCTCTTGTGCCGTTCGTCGGCGCTCGTCTCGTCCGTCATGGCCTTTGGTCCTTCGATGCAATGATTCCGCCAACATCGCCGATAGTTTCACCGTGGGTGCGGTTTCAGATTGACGAATTGCGCGGCTGCACCCTATCTGAGACGCATGCGCGCCCCAAGACGCGAGAGACAAGGATAAGAACAGGGCAGGTGATGCGGGTTTCCATCCGGCGGCTGGGCATTTGGACGATGCTTGCGCTTGCGATTCCGCGGATGCCCGTCCTTGCCCAGACGATGATCGAGGAGGACCTGCCCAGGACCTTTACCGAAGGCTTCCTGCAGGGCGTGGGTCTGCCCGTCATCAGCATCTACCACCTGGCGGCGATGATCGGCATCGGCATCCTGGTCGGAATCGCGGCGCGGGGCGTGGTGCCGGTGCTCGTCTTCGGGGTCGCCGCCATCGCCGGTGTGGCGGTTCAACTCAGTCCCTACGACATTCCCGCCGACGGCGCCTTCGTGGCGCTGACGACGATGCTGATCGGTGTCCTCATCCTGATCCGCCGTCCGATCAGTCCCAAGGTCGCGTCCGGAATCTTCGCCGTCGCAGGACTGGTTCACGGCTATTCGCTGGGGACGGTCCTGATCGGGGCGGATGCCCTGCCGGTCGTCGCCAGCGTCGCGGGCCTGCTCGTGGCCCAGACGGCTCTGGGCGTTGCGTCCTGTGCGCTCACGCTGGGAGTGAACAAGTGGCCGGCTCAGCGGACCGCGCTGGTCGTCGCGGGATGCCTGATCACCGCCGTGGGCGGGCTTGCCGCGATCCAGGCCGCCGGCCTGATAAGCTGACCGCCGGCATTCGCGGGGTCGACCGAATACCGTTGACGCGGCTTCGCCCGGACCCCTATCAAGCATGGGACGGTGCCCCGCGAGGGGATCAAAAGGGAACACGGTGCCGGGCCTCGCGCCCCAATCCGAGGCTGCCCCCGCAACTGTGATTGGCGAGCCGACGGCCTCGATACCACTGGGAAACCGGGAAGGTGGCCGAAGGCGAAGAGCCGAGAGCCAGGAAACCTGCCGTCTGATCTGCCGCATCCGAGTCCTTGCGCGGGGAAGCGCGAGGAACGAGGTCCACCCGACATCCGGCGTTGCCGGACGCGCGGGCTCCGTCGGAGACGGCATACCCCGAGGGCGCGTGCCCTCATACGACGGAGACGATCATGAAGGCGGCGATCACGCGTTCGGGTTCCATTGCGTTGATACTGTCGATGGCGGCGACCGCGCCGGCCTTCGCCCACCATCCGATGGGCGGCCAGACGCCGCAGACCTTCATGAACGGTCTCCTGTCCGGCCTCGGCCATCCCATCATCGGCCTCGACCATCTGGCTGCGGTCGTCGGCGTCGGTATCCTCGCAGGCCTTGCAGCCCGCGGGATCGTGCCGGTCCTCGCCTTCAGCGCCGCCGTGATCGCGGGCGTCGTCGCCCATCTCGCGGGCATCGGCCTGCCGGCGGGTGAGTTCCTCGTGGGCCTCAGCACGCTCGTCATCGGCGGCCTCGTGATCGTGCGATCGAAGCTTTCGCCGGCATTGGCCGTCGCGCTGTTCGCCCTGGCTGGCCTTGTCCATGGCCACGCCCTGGGCGAGGCGATCGTCGGCGCTGAACCCACGCCGGTCACCGCCTATCTCGCGGGCCTGTTCGTGGTCCAGTCGGCGCTCGCGGTTGCGGCCTATGCCGCGACGCTCGCGGTGATGAGCCGGCCGTCGCGGGCTCTGGGCGTTTCGGTTGCCGGTGCCGTCGTGGCCGTGGTTGGCGTGGCCGCCGCGACGGCTGCGACCCTCTAGGTCGAGGCGCATTCGCATGACGGCGTCGACGCTCTATGTCTGCACGACCTGCCGCAGCAGCGGCGATGACGCGAATGGGCATCCCACGCGCGCCGGCGCACGGCTGCTGTCGGCGCTGCAGCGCGTGGCGGCAGGGGATTATCCAGCCTCGCGGATCGTCGGCGTCGAATGTCTCTCGAACTGCTCGCGGGGCTGCACGATCGCCGTCGGCGCGCCCGGCAAGTGGACCTATGTCATTGGCAATCTCGATGCCGAGCAGCATGCGTCCGACGTACTCGCCTTCGCGCGCCTGCATGACGCCCACGACACCGGTGTCACGGTCTGGCGCGAGCGGCCCGAACACATCCGCAAGAACACCATCGCGCGCGTCCCGCCGATGAACCTCCGGGAGTCCTCATGACCACGCTCGCCAAGGTGCCCTGCACCATCGTCACCGGCTTCCTCGGCGCGGGAAAGACGACGCTCGTCCGCCATGTGCTGGAGAATGCCGACCGCCGCCTCGCCGTGATCGTCAACGAGTTCGGCGATGTCGGCATCGACGGCGAGATCCTGAAAAGCTGCGGCGTCGAGAACTGTCCCGAGGATGCGATCGTCGAACTGGCCAACGGCTGCCTCTGCTGCACCGTCGCCGACGATTTCGTGCCCGCCCTCAAGAGCCTGCTCGACCGCCCCAACCCGCCCGAGCATATCGTGATCGAGACGTCGGGCCTCGCACTGCCGAAGCCGCTGGTGATGGCCTTCAACTGGCCCGAGATCGCCTCGCGCGTCACCGTCGACGGCGTGATCGCCGTGGTGGACGGCGCGGCGGTGGCGGCCGGCCGGTTCGCCGACGATCCCGCGGCGGTGGCGCGCCAGCGCGCGGAGGATTCCTCGCTGGATCACGATAATCCCCTCGAGGAAGTGTTCGAGGATCAGCTCCTCTGCGCCGACCTGATCCTGCTGAACAAGGCCGACCTGATGACGGACGCCGACCGGAAGTCGGTCATCGGCGAGATCGGCAAGACCCTGCCGCGCGCGGTGGCGCTCGTGGAGACGCGCCACGGTCAGGTGCCGGTGAAGGTGCTGCTGGGCCTGGGCGCGGCGGCCGAAGCCGATCTCGCGGCGCGTCCCTCGCATCACGACCTCGAAGGCGAGCACGACCACGAGGATTTCGACACGTTCATCGTCGACCTGCCAGCCTACGCCTCGCCGCAGGCGCTGGTCGACCGCATGGTGAAGGCGGCCGAAGAACATGACGTGCTGCGCATGAAGGGCTTCGTCGAGATCGAGGGCAAGCCGATGCGCCTGCTGGTGCAGGGTGTCGGCGCGCGCATCCAGCACCAGTTCGATCGCCGCTGGCCCGACGGCGCGCCGCGGCGCGGCCGGCTGGTCGTGATCGGCCAGAAGGGCTTCGATCAGGCGGGGATCCGGGCGATCCTGCTGGGGTAGGCAGATGCACGTCCTGGCGACCCAACTCGCGACACTCGACGAGGCGGACGCCGCCGTCGATCTCGCTCAGTCGCCGGGCGAGATCGTCGTGCTCTCCTTCTCTGACAGCGACCTCTCGGCGCTTGCGGCGGCGTGGCGGCAGGACTGCGATCTGCTGCCGACCTTGCGGCTTGCCAGCCTGAAGAAGCTGCGCCATCCGATGTCCGTCGATCTCTATGTCGAGCAGGTGATATCGCAAGCGCGGCTGGTGATCGTGCGCGGGCTGGGTGGTCTCGACTATTGGCGCTACGGCTTCGAGCGCATTGCCGATGCGGCGCGCGACAACGGCGTGCTGCTTGCCGCGCTGCCGGGCGACGACAGGCCCGATCCGCGTCTAGTCGCCGTCTCGACGATCGCGCCCGACCGGCTCGAACGGCTCGACGGCTACTTCCGGGCGGGCGGCACCGCAAACCTGCGGCAGGCGCTGCGCTACGCCGCGAGCCTACTGGGCCGGGATATCGCGTGGGCGCCGCCTGAGCCGGTCGGCCCCCTGACCGTCCTCGGTGCGGTTGACGACGCGCGGCCGATGGCCCTCGTCGTATTCTATCGGGCCAACCTGATGGCCGCGGACATCGCGCCGGTCACGGCGCTGATGCAGGCGCTCGACGGGCAGGGACTGGCGCCCCTCGGCGTGGCCGTCAGCAGCCTGAAGGATCCGGCGGCCGCGACGCCGCTCGAAGCGCTTCTGCGCGAGCGCAAGCCCGCGATCGTCCTCAACACCACGGCCTTCTCCGCGATGCGCGACGACGACACGACGGTGCTCGACGGTGCCGGCGTGCCGGTGCTGCAGGTCGTGCTCTCGGGCAGCGCCCGCGAGGCCTGGGATGGCTCCCTGCGGGGGCTCGCGCCCGCCGATCTCGCCATGAACGTGGTGCTTCCCGAACTCGACGGACGGCTGCTGACGCGCGCGATCTCCTTCAAGGCCGAGGCCGAACCCGACGCGGCACTCGAATTCAGCCGCGTGCATCACGAGCCCGAGCCCGATCGCATCGACTATGTGGCGCGGCTGGCGGCGGCCTGGGCGAAGCTCGGCGCCACGCCCGCGCAGGAACGCCGGCTCGCGCTGGTCCTGTCGGACTATCCCGCGCGCGGCGGACGGACCGGCTATGCGGTCGGCCTCGACACGCCGGCCAGCGTGGTCGAGATCCTGACGCTGCTGCGCGCCGAGGGCTACGACGTCGGCGGTCGCGACTGGCAGGCGGCCGACGTCGAGCGTTTGCTGGCCGGCGATGCCGACGGACTGGAGATACCGCTCGACAAATACAGGCACTGGCTTTCGGCCCTGCCGGATGCGCTCCGCAGCGATCTCGCGGAGACGTGGGGCGCGGCGTCGAAAGATTTTCGTCTGCCCGTTCTTCGCTGCGGCAAGGTCACGGTGCTGCTGCAGCCCGATCGCGGCACGCGGCAGGACCGCAAGACGGGCTACCACGACATGAACTGCCCGCCGCGACACGCCTATGTCGCGCTCTATGCGTGGTTGCGCGAGCAGGAGCGGATCGATGCGATGATCCATCTCGGCACGCACGGCACGCTCGAATGGCTGCCCGGCAAGGCGCTGGCGCTGTCGGCCGAATGCTGGCCCGAAGCGGTGCTGGGCGCGGTGCCCGTCATCTATCCCTTCATCGTCAACAATCCCGGCGAGGCGGTGCAGGCCAAGCGCCGGCTGGGCGCCGTCACCATCGGCCATCTGACGCCGCCGCTCAGCGCCGCCGGCCTGCACGGCGCGCTGGCGGAGATGGAAGGCATCATCGAGGAGTATGCCGCAGCCGATGGACTCGACAGCCGCCGCCTGCGCCATCTCGAAGAAGAGATCGTGGAGCGCGCCTGGAGCGGCGGACTCGCGGCCGAATGCGGTCTGGTGAAGGACGAGCCCAGCCGCGAGGCGGTGGCCAAGCTCGACGCCCATCTCTGCGACATCAAGGAACTGAGCATCCGCGAGGGGCTGCATGTGTTCGGCATGCTGCCGGATGAGGCGAAGATCGCGCAGCTTGCGGCCACGATGGGCGGCGAAGATGCGCCGATCCGCCTGAGCGCCGTCCGCGAGCGCGCGGGCCTGCTGGCGGCACTCGCCGGTCGTCGCGTGGCGCCCGGTCCCGCCGGCGCGCCGACCCGCGGCCGCGCCGACGTGCTGCCGACGGGCCGCAACCTCACCTCGATCGATCCGCGCGCCATCCCGACCCGCACCGCGGCCGCGATCGGCGCGCGTGCCGCCGACGAGGTGGTCCGGCGCTACCTGCAGGATCATGGCGAACCGCCGCGCGCCCTCGTCATCGATCTCTGGGCCTCGGCCTCGCTGCGCACCGGCGGCGACGATCTTGCGCAGGCGCTGGCCTATCTTGGCGTGCGGCCGGTCTGGGATGCCGCCTCGAGCCGCGTCACCGGCATCGAGGTAATGCCGCTCGCCACGCTCGACCGGCCGCGCATCGACGTTACCTTGCGCATCTCGGGCCTGTTCCGCGACATCTTCGAGACGCAGATCGCGCTATTCGACATGGCGGTGCAGCGCGTCGCCGAGCTCGACGAACCGGACGAGGACAATCCGCTGGCGGCTGTCCGTCGTGCCAATGCCGATCTCGCGCGCGTGTTCGGCTCCGCGCCCGGCAGCTACGGTGCGCAGGCCGGCGACGTGGCGCTCGACGGCGACTGGAAGACGCGCGCCGATCTCGGCGAGGTCTATCTGGGTGCGGTGACCCATGCCTATGGCAGCGCGGAGCCGATGCGCGCCGCCGGTGAGGGATTCCGCCAGCGCGTCTCGACGGCCGACCTGCTGGTGCATCCGCAGGACGATCGGGAGCGCGACGTGCTGGACGGCGACGGCGTCGCCGATTTTGCCGGCGGCTTCGCGGCGGCGGCGGCGCTGCTCGGCAACGACCCCGAACTCTACCATCTCGACACCAGCGATACGGCCAAGCCGCGCGCGCGGCGCCTGGCGGAGGAAGTCGCCCGCATCGTGCGCGGCCGCCTCACCAATCCCCGCTGGATTCAGGGGATGCTGGGACACCGTCACCGCGGCGTGGCGGAGATCGCCCAGTCGGTCGACGCGCTCTACGCCTTCGCGGCGACCGCGGAGATCGTGCCCGGGCCGCTGTTCGACGCCACCCATGCCGCCTTGATTGCCGACGAGGCTGTCCTTGCCACCATGACCGCGCACAATCCGGCCGCGGTCGCAGCGATGGCGGCACGCCTCAAGGATGCACTGGATCGCGGTCTCTGGGTGACGCGGCGCAACACGGTGGAGCGCGATCTGGCGCGCGCGATCGGGCTTGCGGAGCCAGCGCGGGCGGTTGATTAAGACCGGACCATGAGCATGGCCGCGGCGATCCTCAGGAAAGGCTGGTGCCCGGGCGCTCTGCGGCCGATGCAGAGCGGCGACGGGCTGATCGTGCGCGTGCGTCCGCGCGTGGGCCGTCTCAGCCTGGACGCGGCAGGTGCGATGGCCGATCTCGCCGCGCGACTGGGCAATGGCCATATCGACCTCACACGACGGGCCAACCTGCAGATCCGTGGCCTGACCGAAGACCGGCTCGACGGGCTGCAGGTCGAACTCGGCCGGCTCGGCCTGCTCGACGGCGATACCGAGTCCGAAGCCGTGCGAAACGTGATGGTGACGCCCCTCACGGAGCGCGACTCGGACGTTCATCGGATTGCCGTGCAACTCGAACGGCTTCTGGCCTCCGACCACCGCCTGCGGGCACTGCCCGCGAAATTCGGCATTCTGGTCGACGGCGATGGCCCTCTCTCCATCGCCGGTGAGCGCGCCGATATCAGTCTCCGCGCGGTCGATGGTGTCTTCGCCTTTGGCGTCGATACGTCCAGGGGAACGCAGTGGCTCGGTGCCTGCCCGGCCGGTGACGCCGCCGATCTCGTGCGCTCGGCGATGCTGACCTTTCTCGGCTGTGGTTCGCAGGGTCGCATGCGCGACCAGGGTAGCGCTGGCTTCTCGACGGTGCGGTCGGCGTTGCTTCCGAAATTGGCGCCAGTGCCGTCGTTCGATGCGTCGAGCCGGCACCGGCTCGGCCTGCTGGAAGACGCGGTTGGCATTGCGGCACCCTTCGGCCGATTGGAGGCACGGCAGCTCCGGCAACTCGTCGCGCTGGCGACGGCAGCGGGGGTGCACGACATGCATCTCTCTCCCTGGCGCGCGATCTACATGCGCGTGCGCGATGCGGAGGCCGGCCGGATCGTGCTCGACGGCGCGCGCACGATCGGTTTGGTGACGGACGACAGCGATCCGCTCCTGCGCATCGAAGCCTGCCCAGGTGCACCGGACTGCGAGTCGAGCACCGTCGATGCACGCGGCGATGCGCTTCGTCTGGCCGCGTGGGACTTCAAGGGCAGTATCCATGTCTCGGGCTGCGAGAAGGGGTGCGCGCGATCCGCGCCGTCGTCCCTCGTGCTGGTCGGCGATCACGGCCGCTACCGCGTGATCCACGACGGGACGACGCGGGACAAGGCGAGGCGGCTGGTCGAGTCGAAGGACATCGACATGATCCTGCCGGAGCTGATCGATGGCTGAGCCCCGCGACTACATCCGGGACGGGTCGGAGATCTATCGCCGTTCCTTCGCGATCATCCGCGCCGAAGCCGATCTCGGGCGCTTCGATCCGGTGGAGGAGAGGGTGGCGGTGCGGATCATCCATGCCTGCGGCATGCCAGAGGTCGCGCGCGACATCGAAATGTCCCCGGGCTTTGCGCAAGCGGCGCGACAGGCCTTGAAGGACGGTGCGCCGATCCTGTGCGACGCGAAGATGGTGGCCAACGGCGTCACGCGCGTACGTCTGCCGGCGGCGAACGACGTCGTCTGCACGCTCGACGATCCGTCGGTGCCGGCGCTGGCGAAGAAGCTTGGCAATACGCGTTCGGCGGCGGCGATGGAGCTATGGCGCGAGCGTCTCGGCGGCGCGGTCGTCGCGATCGGCAATGCGCCGACCGCCCTGTTCCGCCTGCTCGAAATGCTGGACGAGGGTGCGCCCGCACCGGCGGCGGTGATCGGCGTGCCGGTGGGCTTCGTGGGCGCGCTGGAATCCAAGGACGCTTTGGCCGCCGACGGGCGTGTGCCCTTCCTGATCGTGCGCGGCCGTCGCGGCGGCAGCGCGATGACGGCGGCGGCGATCAACGCGCTGGCCAGCGACATCGAATGACCAGTCTCGACGCGATCGCGGGCACCGCCGAGCAGGGAACGCTCTATGGCATCGGCGTCGGTCCCGGCGACGTGCGCTATCTCACCTTGCGCGCGGCCGGGCTGGTGCGCTCAGTCGATGTCGTGGCCTTCTTCGCCAAGCGCGGGCTTCTCGGCAATGCGCGGCGTATCGTGACGCCGCTGATGGACCCGCAGCGCGCCGAGCTGCGGCTGGAATATCCCGTCACCGACGAGATCCCTGCGGAACATCCCGACTATCAGCGCCAGATCGCGGATTTCTATGCAGAAGCATCGGCATCTCTGTCGACGCTGCTGAAGGACGGGAAGTCGGTTGGCCTTCTCGCCGAGGGCGATCCGTTTTTCTATGGATCCTTCATGCACATGTGGCGGCGTCTGGCCGAGGCGTTTCCGGTCGAGGTCGTGCCCGGCGTCACCGGCATGTCGGGCTGCTGGACGCGCGCCAACCTGCCGATCACCTGGGGTAACGATACGCTCGCGGTGCTGCCGGGCACGCTGGCCGAGGGACAGCTCGTCGAGCGGCTGCGCAACACCGATGCAGCGGTGATCATGAAGCTCGGCCGCAATCTCGGTAAGGTGCGCCGCGCCGTCGAGGCGGCGGGCCTGCTGTCGCGCGCGGTCTATGTCGAGCGCGGGACCATGCGGGACGAGCGCATCGTGCCGCTGGCCGAGTGCGGCGAGCCGGCCGGCGCCTATTTCGCGATGGTCCTGATCGCGGGGCAGGGGCGGCAGTTGTGAGCGGCTCGCTGACCGTGGTCGGAACGGGGCCGGGCAAGGCCGATCTGATCACGCCTGCCACGCGCGCGGCGCTGGATCGTGCATCGGATCTGGTGGGCTATGGGCCCTACCTCGATCGCATTCCGCCGGGGCGCGCGGACCAGCAGCGCCATGCCTCGGACAATCGTGTTGAACTCGATCGCGCACGCCATGCTCTGTCGCTTGCCGCGGCAGGGCGTCAGGTCGTCGTGGTGTCCGGCGGCGACCCCGGTGTGTTTGCCATGGCCTCGGCCGTCTTCGAGGCGGTGGAGGTGGGCGATCCGGCGTGGCGCGGCCTCGACATCAGGGTCGAGCCCGGCGTGACGGCGATGCTGGCGGCGGCGGCGGAAGTGGGCGCGCCTTTGGGCGGCGATTTCTGCGCGATCTCGCTCTCCGACAATCTCAAGGACTGGTCGACCATCGAGCGGCGCCTGAAAGCAGCAGCCGAGGCCGACTTCGTGATCGCGCTCTACAATCCGGCGTCGAAGGCACGGCCGCACCAGCTCGGCACGGCGTTCGACCTGCTGCGGCAGATGAAGGCGGGCAAGACGCCGGTCCTGTTCGTGCGCGCCGCCGGAACGGCAAACGCAAGCGTGGTCGCGGCAACGCTGGCAACGGCCGACGCGTCCGTGGCCGACATGCGCACCCTGGTCATCGTCGGCGCCAGCACGACCCGCACGATCGGCCGCTGGACCTACACGCCGCGCAGCGAGCGCCGCACATGATCGAGCCAGGCAATCGCATCTTTGGGCGTCGCCGTGACATGACCGGCCGGCTTGTCCGGTCGTGCGATCATGATGACAGGCACGCCGAGCGCGCGTGCGGCTTCGATCTTGGCGTAGGTCGCTTCGCCGCCGGCGTTCTTGGACACGACGACCTCGATCCTGCGGTCGCGCAGCAGCGCGGTCTCCGCTGCGAGATCGAACGGACCGCGCGCCTGCACGAGTGTCAGGTTGGGCGGCAGCGCATCGCCGCCCGGCGCATCGATGATGCGGGCGAGATAGTGGTGCTGAGGCGCGCCGGCGAAGACCGGCAGTTCCTGCCTGCCCACCGTCAGGAACACGCGCCGTGGATCGCGACCGATGGCGTTGGCCGCGGCTCGCGTATCCACGGCTTCGATCCAGTCGTCTCCGGCCTGTCGCATCCAGGGCGCGCGGACCAGCGAAGCCAGCGGGATCGCCGCCCGGCCGCAGGCCGCCACGGCGTGGGCCGACATCTGGTCGGCATAGGGATGGGTCGCATCGATGACGGCCCCGATCTTCTCGTCGCGCAGATGGTGCACGAGTCCCTCGATTCCGCCGAAGCCGCCGATGCGCGTGGGCAAGGCTTGCGGCGCCGGTTGCGCCGTGCGGCCGGCCAGCGACAGCGTTGCCTCGAAGCGCGCGTCGTTCGCGAGCAGGCGGGCAAGGCAAGAGGCTTCGGTGGTGCCGCCGAGGATGAGAACGCGCATGTCGGGGCCGGGGGATGACGAGCGGTGGCGCAACCTGCCCGGCCACGCGATGGCTGTCCATCGTCGGTCTCGGTGAGGACGGGATCGACGGCCTGTCTTCCGTGGCGCGCCAACTCGTGTCGTCGGCGGAACTGGTGGTGGGTGGCAAGCGCCACCTGGAACTCGCGGGTGGCCTGATCCATGGCCGGTCTCTCGCCTGGCCCAGCCCGATTGCCGGCGCAATGAGTGACATTCTGGCGATGCGCGGCCGGCCAGTCGTCGTGCTGGCGAGCGGCGATCCTTTCCACTACGGGGTCGGTGAGATGCTGCTGCGGTCGGTTCCCGCCGACGAGACCATCTGCCTGCCGCAGCCTTCGTCGTTCAGTCTCGCCGCCGCGCGATTGGGCTGGTCGCTGCAGGACGTTGCGCCGGTGAGTCTGCACGGCCGCGCGCTGGAAGGCATCGTGCGTCATCTCCAGCCCGGCGCGCGCATCCTCGCTTTGTCATGGGATGGCGAGACACCGGGGCGTCTTGCCCGGTTGCTGACGGCGCGCGGCATGGGCGCCTCGACGCTCACGGTCCTGGAAGCGCTGGGCGGTACACGCGAGCGCATCCGTTTTACGACAGCACAGTCCTTCAGCCTCACGGAGGTCGCTGCCCTCAACATCATTGCGCTTCAGGTCGAAGCTGCGGCCGATGCGAAGATCGTGACGCTGGCGCCCGGTCTCGACGATTCATTGTTCGAGCATGACGGCCAGCTGACCAAGCGCGACATTCGCGCGGTGACACTTTCTTCCCTGGCGCCGCGACAGGGCGAACTGCTGTGGGATGTCGGTCTGGGCGCGGGCTCGATCGCCATCGAATGGCTGCTGCGCCATCCTTCGCTGCGTGCCATCGGCATCGAGGAGGACGCGGAGCGAGCGGCGCGGGCGGCGCGCAACGCGGCGACCCTCGGCACGCCCGACCTGCAGATCGTCCAGAAGGCCGCACCAGCGGCTTTCGAAGGTTTGCCGGCGCCTGACGCAATCTTCGTCGGCGGCGGCCTGTCCGATCCCGGAATGCTCGACGCCGCCTGGAATGCGCTGAAGCCGGGCGGCCGCATCGTCGCCAACGCCGTGTCGCTGCAGTCCGAAGCGCGCCTGATCGAGTGTTTCCAGCAACGCGGTGGCGAGATCACGCGGCTGCAGGTCGCGAAGGCGGGCCGTGCCGGCACCGGCGGTGTCTTCGTCTGGCGCCACGCCGCGCCGGTCACCCAATGGCGGGCGAGGAAGCCATGATCGTCGCGGGTGTGGGCTGCCGACGCGAGACGTCGGCCGACGAGATCGAGCGTGTTGTGCGGATGGCGCTCGGCCTATTCGACCTCCCCGTGGAGCGCCTGGATGCCGTCGCGACGGAGTCGGAGAAGGCAACCGATCCGGCCTTCGCCGAGGCAGCGCGGCGGCTTTCGGTGAGGCTGGTTGCCTGCACGGTCGACGATCTCGATCGCGTCGCGGGCCGCGTGCTCACGCCGTCGAAGCTGGTGCTGAAGGCCAAGGGACTGCCGTCGATCGCCGAGGCATCGGCCCTGGTGGTTGCGGGCCGCGAAGGCCGATTGCTGGGAACGCGGGTCGCGACGGAGCGCGCGACCTGCGCCATCGCCATCGGAGAGGGACGATGACCATCCACTTCATCGGTGCGGGGCCGGGCGCGCCGGACCTGATCACCGTGCGCGGGCGCGACCTGATCGCGAGCTGCGCGGTCTGCCTCTATGCCGGCTCGCTGGTGCCGATGGCGCTGCTCGACCATTGCCCGCCGGGCGCCCGCATCGTCGATACCGCGCCACTGTCGCTCGACGAGATCGTGGCGGAATGTCGCCGCGCGACCGAGGCGGGGCAGGACGTGGCGCGCCTCCATTCCGGTGATCTCTCCATATGGAGCGCGCTCGGCGAGCAGCTTCGCCGCCTCGACTCAGAGGGAATTCCCTACACGGTGACGCCGGGCGTTCCTTCATTCGCGGCCGCGGCCGCCGCGTTGGGACAGGAACTCACGCTGCCGGAGGTGGCACAGACCGTCGTGCTCACGCGGACCTCGGGCCGAGCCTCGGCGATGCCCGAAGGCGAGAAGCTTGCCGCCTATGCCGCGACCGGTGCGACGCTCGTGCTGCATCTCTCGATCCACGTGCTCGACAGGATCGTGGCGGAACTGATGCCGCACTATGGCGAGGCCTGTCCCGTCGCCATTGTCTATCGCGCGACCTGGCCCGACGAGCGCGTGATCCGCGCCACGCTCGGAACGATCGCGAATGAAGTGGCGAAGGCGCCGATCGAGCGCACGGCATTGATCCTCGTGGGCAAGGTCTTGGGCGCACGCGATTTCCGGAACAGCGCGCTTTACGACGCCGCCTATCAGAGGCGCTTCCGGGGCCGTGGCGCGTGACACTCGACGGCTTCCCCGACCTGCCGGAATTCCCGCCGGGAGAAGTGTGGCTGGCTGGAGCCGGTCCCGGCGATCCGCGTCTCCTTACGGTGCTGGCGCTGCATGCCGTGACGGTCGCCGACGATATCGTGCACGACGCCCTGGTCGATCCGCGCGTGCTGCGTCTGGCGCGCAAGGACGCGGTGCTGCTGCCGGCGGGCAAGCGCGGCGGCAAGCCGTCGCCGAAGCAGGATGAGATCAACGCGCTGCTGATCGACCGCGCGCGTGCCGGACGACGCGTGCTGCGGCTGAAGGGCGGAGATCCCTTCGTGTTCGGGCGCGGCTGGGAGGAAGTGACGGCGCTTTGCGAGGCAGGCTTGCGCTTCCGCATCATCCCGGGTCTGACGGCAGGGCTTGCCGGCGCCGCTCTTGTCGGCATTCCCGCGACCTCGCGCGACACCAACCATGCCGTCGTGCTGGCGGCGGGCCATCGCGCCGAGGGGCAGTCGACCGCCGATTGGGAAGCCCTGGGCCGGCTCGGCCAGCCGCTCATTCTCTACATGCCGATGACGCAGCTCGAGGAGATCGTGGCGGCGCTGCAACGGGGCGGACTTGCAGCCGAAACGCCCGCGACACTGATCCAGTCGGCGACTGTCGATGGCGAGCGCATCGTCGAAAGCCGCCTCGATGCGCTGGCGGCGGACGCGCTGCATCACGGTATCGGCTCGCCCTGCATTGTCGTCATTGGAGAGATCGCCGCGCTGCGCAAAGACGTGCTCGCGTCGATGGTCGGCTGGTCATGAGCAAGGGACCGCGCGGCCTCATTGTCACGGCGGCGCGCTCGGGTGCCGGCAAGACCACGATCGCCTCGGGCCTGATCCGTGCGCTGGCACGACGCGGCCGCACGGTGCAGCCCTTCAAGTGCGGACCGGATTATATCGATCCGGCCTTTCACACGGCGGCGACCAGCCGGGCGAGCTTCAACCTCGATACCTGGGCGATGTCGCCGGGGACGCTCGCCGGACTCGTGGCGCGGCACGGCGCTTCGGCCGACCTCGTGGTCGTCGAAGGCGTGATGGGCCTGTTCGACGGCGTGGCCGAACCGGGACAGACGGCACGCGGTACGACGGCCGATCTCGCGGCGCTGACGGGCTGGCCCGTAGTGCTGGTGCTCGATGTGTCGGGCCAGGCCGAGACGGCGGCCGCCATCGCGAGCGGACTCGCGCGCTATCGCGACGATGTCGAGATGGCGGGCGTCATCCTCAATCGCGCCGCCAGCGCACGGCATGTCGGCATGATCGCGCCGGGTCTCGAACGGGCGGGTCTGAAATTGTTCGGCGCGCTGCCGTCGAACGCTGGTTTTTCGCTGCCCGAGAGACACCTTGGCCTTGTGCAGGCGGTCGAGCTGCCCGACATCGTGCGCCGCCTCGACATACTCGCCGATACGGTCGAGGCGTCGCTCGATCTCGATGCCATCGAAGCGAGCGCCCGGACGGCCCGAGCGGGCTCGAACGAGGTCGCGCAGAGCCTGCCGCCGCCGGGCCAACGCATCGCACTGGCGCAGGACCGGGCTTTCTCCTTCATGTATCCGCATCTGCTGGAAAGCTGGCGCAGGGCGGGCGCGGAAATTCTGCCGTTCTCGCCGCTCGCCGACGAAGCGCCCGACGCTGCGGCGGACGCGGTCTGGTTGCCCGGCGGCTATCCCGAGCTGCATGCGGGAACGCTGGCCGCGGCCGGCCGTTTTGCTGCCGGCATGAGGGCGCTGGCGGCGCAGTCGGTGCCGGTCCACGGGGAGTGCGGCGGTTACATGGTGCTCGGGCAGGGGCTTGTCGATGCAGGCGGAACGAGACACGCGATGCTCGGGCTGCTGGACGTCGAAACCTCGTTCGCCAGGCGTCGCTTGCATCTCGGCTATCGCCGCGCCCGTCTCGTGACGAACGGCGTACTGGGCGCTCGGGGCGACGAGGTGGCTGGTCACGAATTCCATTACGCCAGCATCCAGTCGACAGGCGATGCGCCGCTCGTCGATTGTCGCGATGCGACCGGGGCGGCGGTGCCGGAAGCAGGTGCGCAACGCGGCTCCGTGAGCGGCACGTTCTTTCATGCAATCGATCGGTGGAGTTGATGACGCATCCCGATTTCGACGCGGCCTTCCGTGCCGAGTTTCGCCAGCTCGTCCTGTGGCGGCGCGACGTGCGGCGGTTCCGCACCGATCCGGTGGCGCGCGAGAGAATCGACACGCTGCTCGAAGTCGCGAGCCACGCGCCGTCGGTCGGCCTCAGCCAGCCGTGGCGGTTCGTGCATGTCGAATCGCCCGAGCGCCGGCGCGCCGTGGTCGAGAGTTTTACGCAGGCCAACGAGAAGGCGCTGGCCGGCTATGGTGGCGAGAAGCATGCGATCTATGCCGGGCTCAAGCTCGCCGGCCTCAAGGAAGCGCCGGTCCATCTCGCGGTCTTCTCCGACGACGGCACCCATACCGGCAGCGGGCTGGGACAACAGACCATGCCCGAGACGCTGCACTATTCCGTGGTCGCCGCGATCCAGACCCTGTGGCTGGCGGCGCGCGCCGATGGGATCGGCATGGGCTGGGTGTCGATCCTCGATCCGAAGAAGGTGACGCACGCGCTCGACGTGCCGGCCGGCTGGAACCTCGTGGCCTATCTCTGCCTCGGCTTCCCGGCCGAGGAGCACATGGATCCCGAGCTCGAGCGGCATCACTGGGAGGTGCGCAGCGACATCTCCGACGTGGTCTTCACGCGCTGACGCTTTGACACCCCGTCCTCGCCGGGCATTATTGCCTCTCACTTTCGGAGGCGGCGCGTGACTTCAGGGGATCGACCGGCAGGCCAATCGATCTCCGATGCCGCCTTGTATGCGCTGGCGGCCCTGTGCGGGCTGGCCACCGGCGTCCTGGGCGCCGGCTTCCATCTCGTCGTCGATACGCTCGTTCGCTGGCCGTCGTGGCTGATGGCCTACATGGGACCGGGGGCGCTCACCATTGCCGCGGCGGCCGCGATTGCCGCGCTTGCCCTGCTCGCGGCCTTCTTTCTCACGCGTCTCGTCGCGCCTGAAGCGGCCGGCAGTGGCGTGCAGGAAATCGAAGGCGCGATGGAAGGCCTGCGCGAGGTGCGTTGGCGGCGCGTGCTGCCGGTGAAGTTCGTGGGTGGCGTGCTGGCGCTCTCGTCCGGCCTCGTGGCGGGACGCGAAGGGCCGACCATTCACATGGGCGCGTCGATCGCGCAGGCGATTGCCGAGCGCCTGAAGCTCAGCGAGGTGGAACTGCGCGGCCTGCTGGCGGCCGGCGCCGCCGCCGGCCTCGCCGCCGCCTTCAATGCGCCGCTGGCGGCGATCCTTTTCGTGATCGAGGAGACGCGCAAGCAGTTCCGCTACACGCTGCGCTCCTACACCGCCGTCATCATCGCTTCGACTGCCAGCGCCATCGGCATGGAACTGGTGGGCGGCACGGCGCCGCAGCTCAGGCTCGACAATGCAGAAATGCCGCTATCGATGCTGCCAGCCTTCCTGGTGCTGGGCGTGTTCCTCGGCGGATTGGGCATCGTGTTCAACAACACGCTGCTGTTCCTGCTCGATTGGGTGGGGACGACGTTCCGGAAGGTGCCGTTCCTGCCGGCGCTCGTGGTCGGCGCCGCGATCGGCGCGCTGGCACTCGTACTGCCGCAGGCTGTCGGCGGCGGCGAACTGCTGATCCCCGGCCTCGTGACCGCCAACCTGCCGATCACGACGCTTCTGCTGCTCTGCCTGCTGCGCTTCGTCGGCGTGATGCTGAGCTATCCGGTCGGCGTACCCGGCGGCATCTTCGCGCCGCTGCTGACGCTCGCCACCACGGTGGGCCTGATCGCGGCCTGGCTGCTCCAGACGTTCGTGCCGCTGCCGCCGCTGGCGGGCGCCGCCTTCGTGATTGCCGCGATGGGCGGATTGTTCTCGGCATCCATCCGCGCGCCCCTGGTCGGGGTCGTGCTGGCCGCCGAACTGACCAACGGCTACGCGCTCATCCTGCCGCTGATCGTGACCTGCGTGACGGCCAACGCGGTCTCGCAGGCGCTGGGCGGCCGGCCGCTCTACGAATTGCTGCTGGAGCGCACCTTGCGACTCTCGGGCCAGGCGATCCCGCCGCGCGCCGAGAACAGTGTGCCGGCCCCGGTCGGCACGGACGACGGACGTGGCGCTTAGACCCGGTGTCATCCCGAGCGTAGCGAGGGATCCTTAGCGGTCGCCGATCAAGGATCCCTCGCTACGCTCGGGATGACACGGTGGGCAAAAACCAATCCAGAATCCGTGCATTCTCGTCGCGCGGATAGGTGTGCGAGAGGTCGGCGATCTCGCGATAGGTCACGTCGGCGCCGGCCTGCTCCAGCGCGCGCCGGGCGCCCTGGGCCATCTCCGGCGGGAACATCCAGTCCTGCGTGCCGTGGATGATGTGAACCGGCAGGTCGCGAACGCGATCCGCGTCGGCGAAGGTCATCAGCATCGGATGGAAGCTGGCGGCAACCGGCGCGAGGTGCGTGAAGCGACAGTCGCCACGCAGGCCGATCACATAGGTGAAGGTCCCGCCGTCGCTCATGCCGGTCAGGAGTTGGTGCGAAGCGTCGATGTTCCAGTCGTTGGCCACATCCTCGGCCATGCGGTCGATGCGCGGCCCATCGACCTCCGGTTCCATCAGCGACCACGTCGCGCCCGCCGCCGTCGGCGCCAGCACGACGAAGCCGCGCGTGCGCGCCTCGCGCACCCAGCTCCACAGGAAGGCACCGCCATTGCCGCTGCCGCCATGCAGCGCCACGACCAGCGGCCAGCTCTTCGCGGCGTCGTAATACTCCGGGACATAGAGCGAGAACGCGCCGCGCGTACCGGACGGGCCGGCGATATGCATGAAGCCCACGTCCTCGCGCGTCGGATCGGCGGCGGCGAGGCGAGCCTGCAGGTCGGCATCCTCGCGCGCGGATTGTTCGAGGAAGAAGTTGCTGATGGGCCGGAGATACGGCGACAGCGGGTAGAGGGACTCGCAGGCGCGTGGATAGCCGCGCAGGGCGCGATACGCGGCGACGATCGGCTGCGGCGCCTCGGGCGCGACGAGCAGGCCCTGGATCGCCTCGCCGGCGAACACCGCCGCCCGCTCAAGATAATCGCGCACCGGGGCCAGCCGTCTGGGCCAGTCGAGGGCGCGCGAGGCGGCCAGCGCGGGGCCGAGATCGTCGTTGCGGCCGGCCAGAGCCTCAAGGATTTGCGGCAGGGTGTGCGGCGACAGATGACGGGTCGCGAACTCGATGGCGTGCAGCGCGCGCAGCGTCGCCGGCACCAGCGCGGAGAGGGCCTCGATGGCGGCCTCTTCGGCCATCAGTCCTTCAACATGGTCGCTTCGAGGGCCGGCTTGCCGCGGATCATGTCGGCCGCCTTCTCGGCGATCATCAGCACCGAGGCGTTGAGGTTGGCCGAGGGCATGGTCGGCATGATCGAGGCGTCGACCACGCGCAGACCTTCGAGGCCGCGCACGCGAAGCTGGTCGTCGACGACGGCCGTCGGGTCGCTGTCCGGCGCCATGCGGCACGAACCCATCAGATGGAAGGTCGTGGTGCCGCGTTCCTTGGCGGCCTGCATCAGCTCGGCGTCCGACTGCTTCTCCGACCCGGGAAACTCCTCGCGGTCGTAGTATTTGCTGAGGGCCCTGGAGCCGATCAGGCGCCGCGCCAGCTTCATGCCGGCCAGAAGCACGCGGCGGTCGCTCTCGGCACCGAGATAGTTCGGCTGGATGATGGGATGCTCGAACGGATCGGCGGATCGCGCGCGGACGTAGCCGATCGAATCGGGACGCTGCTGCCACGAGGCGATGGTCATGCCCGGGAAGTCGTCGAGCGTCGACTGCACACCCTCCTTGTAGCTTGCGGGCGTGAAGGTGAGCTGCAGGTCGTAATTCTCGATGCTCTCGTCGGACTTCCAGAAGACGTAGATCAGCGTCGGATTGAGCGTCAGCAGGCCCTTGCGCGTCGTCACGTATTTCAGGATCTCGCCGGCCAGGCGCAGCCCCTTCGAGCGCTCGTTGATGCTGGTGGCGTTCTTCACGCGGGCGACGAAGCGCGGCGCGTAATGGTCGCGCAGGTTCTCGCCGACGCCGGCCAGCTCGTGCTTCACCTCGATGCCGAGCGACTTCAACAGCGGCGCGGGGCCGATGCCGGAGATCTGCAGGAGCTGCGGTGAGTTCACCGTACCGCCGCTCAGGATCACTTCCTTCCGGGCGCGCACTTCCATCGGCGTACCGTTGCGGCCCCCCTTGCGGTAGCGCACGCCGACGGCGCGCTTGCCCTCCAGCACGACCGAGGTCGCCTGCGCATGGGTACGCACCGTGAGGTTGGGGCGCGACATGGCAGGATGAAGATAACCACGCGCGGCGCTGACCCTGCGGCCGTTCCGGATGATGCGCTGGACGTAGCTCACGCCTGCCTGCTTCGTGCCGTTGTAGTCGGGGTTGCGCGGGATGCCCTGTTCCACGGCGCCCTCGATGAAGGCCTCGCACAAGGGATCGCGCCATTCGAGATCGGTGATCGGCAGGTTGCCTTCGCTGCCCCGAAAGGTCGCGTCGGCATCGCCTGCCATGCGATGCTCGCTGCGGCGGAAGTAGGGGAGCACGTCGGAATAGCCCCAGCCGCGATTGCCGCGTTGGGCCCAGCCGTCGAAGTCGAGACGCTGGCCGCGATTGTAGATGTGGCCGTTGATCGAGCTCGATCCGCCCAGCGTCTTGCCGCGCGGTGCGGCGATCGCCCGGCCGCCGGTCCATTCGCTGGGCTCGGATTTGTAGAGCCAGTTCACCTTGGGATCGACCAGCGTGTACATGAAGCCGGCCGGGATATGGATGAACGGATGCCAGTCGCGCGGACCGGCTTCCAGTACGCAGACCGTGACGTTCGGGTCTTCGCTCAACCGGCTGGCCAGCACGCTGCCCGCCGAGCCGGCGCCCACGATCACGTAGTCGAAACTCTCCATACCCGTCGCTTCCTTCCCTATTGACGGGATTGACCACCGGATTTGGGCAGGAAGCAATGCTCCATCGCGGGAAAACGACGGGCCTTCACGTCGGCTGAATAGGCGGCCGCGGCCTCTGCGATCCGCGGCCCGAGGTCGGCATAGCGCTTCACGAACCGCGGGGTGAAATCGCTGAACAGGCCGAACACATCCTCCGACACCAGGATCTGGCCGTCGCAGACCGGCGAGGCGCCGATGCCGATGGTCGGGATGGAGATCGACCGGGTGATCGCGGCGGCCACGGGCTCCAGGGTGCCCTCGAGCACGACCGCGAAGGCGCCAGCCTCGGCCATCGCCTCGGCGTCCCGCGTCACCTGTTTTGCCTCCTCGTCGGAGCGGCCGGTCGCCTTGAATCCGCCGGCGACGTTCACGGCCTGCGGCATCAGCCCGACATGGGCGCACACGGGGATGCCGCGCTGGACCAGGTAGCGCACCGTCTCGGCCATGACCTCGCCGCCCTCCAGCTTGACCCCGCTGGCGCCGGTCTCGGACATGATTCGCGCCGCGCTGTGGAACGCCTGCTCCGGACTGGCCTGGTAGCTGCCGAACGGCAGGTCGACGATCACGCAGGCATGGGACGCGCCGCGCATCACGGCCGAACCGTGGGCAATCATCATGTCGAGCGTGACGGGCAGGGTGCTGTCGAAGCCATAGACGACCATGCCCAGCGAATCGCCGACCAGCAGCAGGTCGACATGCGGGTCGAGCCACCGCGCCATCTGCGTGGTGTAGGCGGTCAGGCACACGATGGGCTCGGAGCCCTTGCGGGCGCGGATCTGCGGCGTGCTCACTCTTCTGGCTGAAGTGACGGCGCTCATGATCTCAAACCTTTCGACGAACAACTAATGGATGACGGCGCGGGGCAGCCGCATCCCGATCGACAGACCGCCACCGGGGCGATTGAGGGCGACGACCTGGCCGCCCAAGGCCTCGACGTTGCGCCGAACGATCCAAAGCCCGAGGCCCGAATGCTCGACGGCACGGTCGCTGCCTATGCCATCCTCGGGGCGCAAAGAGAAGTATCGTTGGAAGACACTGTCGAGTTTCTCGGGGTCGATTCCCGGTCCCTCGTCATCGACCGTTAGCGCAACGGTGTCGGGCGAGACGCGCAGCGAAACGGCGATGGTCGTGCCGGGGGACGAGAAGCTGATGGCATTCTCCAGCACGTTCTGCAGGACGAGCTCCATCATGCCCGTCGCGGTGCGCACGACCGCGCCGCGGTCCAGTTTCACCGTGAGCCCGATGTCGCGCGCGGCGAGAATCTCGCGGAAATGGCGGGCCGCATCCTCGACCAGTGGCGCCAGGTCGGTCGGCACGCGCGGCGCGTCGATCAGGTCGGCGGTTCCCATATCGTGACGCTGTGCGGCATTCACGAGGCCGAGCAGGCGGGCGAGCGAGGACTCGATGATCTCGAGCGCCCGTCGCGCCCGCTGGTCCTGCTCCGGCACGGCGCGCTTCACCGGACGCAGCGCCGACTGCACGGCGGCCAGCGGCGTCTTGAAGGAGTGCGCATTGTCCTCGGCCGACTGGCGGATCTCGCGCGACACGCGGCGCAACTCGTGGACCAGCCGGTCGAAGTCGCGGGCCACGCCCGACAGTTCGGGTACGGTGTTGCGCTGGACGAAGGTCGCATCGACGGCACGGCCCAGCGCGATCTCGTCGGCCACATTGCGGAAACGGCGCAGGCTGAGGCGAATGCCGAGCGCCACCAGAACGGCCAGCAGCGCGCCGCCGAGATAGATGGCGGCGGCGATGCGGACCTCGCGCGTCTGCCAGTAGGGCCGGCCGATCGAGGTGTCGAGGAATTCGGAGGCGACGTGCGTGGTCGTCAGGATCCAGCAGTTGCCGCGGGCGCGGATCGGGATGATCGAGGTCAGCAGCTCGACCGTGCCGTCGGCACGGCTGTAGCGCATCTCATCCGAGGCGTTCCAGGTGCAGGCCTCGGACAGTCGCTGCAGGATGCCGCGCTGGCCCAGCTCGTCGAGTTCCGCTGTCACCGCCTCCGGCCCCAGCGGCGGGGCCGAGGCGACGAGATAGAACCGGCTCGCCGTGCGCGCGTCGGGCGGCTGGTACATCAGCTTCAGCACCGTGCCGCTGCTCGCATACTTGGCGAGCTCGCGGTTGAGGTTCATCGGTTCCGACGGGTCGGTGTCGCGCAGCACCGGCGCGAGCGCCTCGGCGATCAGAGCGCTGCGGTCCTGGATGGCGCGTGTCACGAGGATCTGCATCTGGCTGTCGGCGCTCTCGAACTGCCCGTAGAGCACGATAGGCAGCGCCACGAACAGTCCGATCAGCGCCACCAGCTTCAGCGTGAGCGAGGCGGCGAGGCGGCGCAGCACCGGCAGTCTGGCATCCGATGATTTAAAGCTCGACACGAAACAATTCCGTCGTCTCGACCGGAGCACCGAAGGTGCGGAGTGGAGAGACCTTCTTTACACCAAAAGCCGTCAAATCGGGGAGGGAAGGTCTCTCCACTCCGCGCTGCGCGCTCCGGTCGAGACGACGGTACTTCTTTGTCAATGTCAGGCTCTTCGGTCGACGCGACCTGACTTCATCCCGCGCTATTCCTTGCCCCAGCGGTAGCCGAACGACTGGTAGTTTTCGATCTCGCTGAATTCGGGATCGATGGCGCGGAACTTGTTGCGGATGCGCTTGATGCACGAGCGGACGTTGGTGCGGTAGCCATTCTCGCCGCTCCCCGCGATGAAGCCGACATAGTGCATGCAGTCGTAGACCGAACGATAGCTCACGTAGCTGCCGATGTTGGAGGCGAGCGCATGGACGATCTTGAATTCGGTGACGGTGAGGTTGAGGTCGGTCTCGTCCCAGAACGCCCGGCTGACCGCAGGCTTCAGCAGCAACCGGCCGCAATGGAAGTTGCCGTCGCCGTCGGCCGACATCGGCTTCTCGGCGCGGTCGACGATCAGGCGCAGGCGGCGGGCGAGGATCGGCACACCGCGCGACTTGTCGACGAAATCGATGGCGCCGCGGTCGAGCGCCAGCTGCTCGTAGTTTGGTTCGCTGTGTCCCGTGAGGAACACCACCGGCAGGTTGATGCCCGCGCGCTGCAGCTTGGGCAGGAGGTCGATGCCCGAGACCCGCGGCAGGCTCCAGTCGAGCACGATGATCTCGATGTCGCCGGCCGTCTCCAGGAACTCGACCAGGCCGGTGCCGTCGCGGAACGCCGCGACGTCGAAGCCGTGGTCGCCCAGTTCGCCGCTCGCGGCCTCGCGGAAATCGTCATCGTCCTCGACGAAGGCGATGCGTACCCGACGGCCGGTCTCGACCTCAGCGTCCGGCGGGAAGCCTGGATTGGAGCTGGGCCAGGCAGAGCCGTCGCCCTTCGTCTGTGTCGTCATCGCTCTTCACCTTGTACGCGAGGGTTCCGTACTGCTTGGTTTCGACATCCGGATAGAGCTGGATGTCCAGGGTGCATTTGCCGTTGCGGTAGTGCCACTGCTTGCCGGGAGGGCGATTCTCCTCGCTGGTGGGTGGCCCCAGCATCGCCCGAAGCTCGGACTCGCGATAGCCGGCGAGCACCGGCGCCGTTGCCGGCGCGGGTGCAGGGGACGGTGGCGAAGGCTCGACCGCCGCGGCGACCGGCGTGGCCGCGGGCCTTGCCGGTCGTGTGGCGGGTTGGGGAGGCGGTGCCCGGCGCGCCGCAGGTGCGGGCGGCGGTGGCGACGAGCCAAGGCCTGCGAGATCGCTTCGCGCGGCATTCCACACCTCGCAGCCGGAGAGAAGCAATACGCTCAATCCCACGCCCAGGGTCCTTATCGCCAAAGGTCCAATCGTCATCCGCAACCGCGAAAAGCCTGACGACAGGCCTAGAGTGGCCATGTGGCAGGTTTGGGGCACGGAGTCGTGCGAAGATGATGCGCTCTCGGGATTGCGGCGGGTCGTCACGTCGGGCAAGCCCGGTTTCCGCGCGGACAATGGCCGTCGTATTGAGGATTTCATGGATATCAGCAAGGACATGACCACCGCCCCCGGCACGATTCGTCGCGTCGATTATACGCCGCCACCGTTCCTGATCGAGACCGTGGATCTCGATGTTGCGCTTTCGCCTGAAGCCGCCAACGTCGTGTCGCGTCTCGCGGTGAGGCGCAATCCCGAGGCCGCGTCGAAACCCGCCGATCTGGTGCTCGACGGCAAGAAGATGGACCTCGTGTTGGTCCGCCTCGATGGCCGGCCGGTCGATCATCAGGTGACGCCGGAGACGCTGACGATCTGCGGCGTGCCCGACAGCTTCACCCTGGAGATCGCGACGCGCTCGCGGCCGCAGGACAATACCGAGCTGACCGGCCTCTACAAATCGCGCGATCTTTTCTGCACGCAATGCGAGGCCGAGGGTTTCCGCCGCATCACCTACTTCCTCGACCGCCCCGACGTGATGGCGCGCTACACGACCCGCATAACGGCCGACAAGTCGCTGACGCCGGTGCTGTTGTCCAACGGCAACCTGATCGACAGCGGTCCGCTGGACGGCGGCCGGCACTTTGCGACCTGGGAAGACCCGTTTCCCAAGCCTTCCTATCTTTTCGCGCTGGTCGCAGGGCCGCTCGATTGCCTGGAAGACCGGTTCACGACCCGCTCGGGGCGCGAGGTGGCGCTGCGCATCTACGTCCGTCCCGGCGACGTGCCGCGCTGCGATCACGCCATGGAGTCCCTCAAGAAGTCGATGAAGTGGGACGAGGATGTCTACGGCCTCGAATACGATCTCGACACGTTCATGATCGTCGCCATCGACGACTTCAACATGGGCGCGATGGAGAACAAGGGGCTGAACGTCTTCAACTCGAAGCTCGTGCTGGCCAATCCGGAGACGGCGACCGATCTCGACTACCATTCGATCGAGGCGGTCATCGGCCACGAATACTTCCACAACTGGACGGGCAACCGCGTCACCTGCCGCGACTGGTTCCAGCTCTCGCTGAAGGAGGGGCTGACCGTCCTGCGCGACCAGCAGTTCTCGGCCGATATGGGCTCGGCGGCCGATGCGCGCATCGACGACGTGCGTCGCCTGCGCGCCGCGCAGTTCCCGGAAGATGCCGGGCCGATGGCCCATCCGGTGCGGCCGGACTCCTATATCGAGATCAACAATTTCTACACCGCAACCGTGTACCAGAAGGGTGCCGAGGTGGTGCGTATGATGCACACGCTGCTGGGGGCGGAGCGTTTTCGCAAGGGCATGGATCTCTACTTCCAGCGCCACGATGGTCACGCCGTCACCTGCGACGACTTCGCGAGCGCAATGGAGGATGCTTCGGGCGTCGACCTCGCGCAGTTCCGCCTCTGGTATGCGCAGGCCGGCACGCCTGACCTCAAGGTCGAGGGCAGCTACGATGCGGCCGGACGGCGCTACACGATGACGGTCGCGCAGAGCCTGCGGCCGACGCCGGGTCAGCCGGACAAGAAGCCGATGCACATTCCGCTATCGGTCGGGCTGCTCGACGGCGCGGGGCGGGATCTGCCGCTGAAGCTCGCGGGCGAAGCGGCTGCCGGCGGGACGACGCGCGTGCTCGACGTGCGCAATCCGCGCGACGTGTTCGTCTTCGAGGATGTCCCCGAGAAGCCGGTCGCCTCGCTGCTGCGCGGCTTCTCCGCGCCGGTGAAACTCCAGGCGCGGCGTTCGGAGGAAGAACTCACCTTCCTCATGGCGCACGACAGCGATCCCTTTGCGCGCTGGGAGGCCGGGCAACAACTCGGCGCCCGGCTGATCCTCGACATGGTCGAGGCGCGCAAGGCGGGCAAGCCGATGGTCGTGCCGGACCTCTTCGTCGACGCCATCCGCCGCACGCTCGACGATCAGCGGCTCGACCGCTCGTTCATTGCCGACGCGGTGACCTTGCCCGGCCTCGCCTTCCTGGGCGAACTCATGCCGGAGATCGACATCGAGGGGCTGTGGGCCGCCCAGCAGCGCGTGCGGTCGGTCCTGTCGCAGCAGCTCGCCGATCGCTGGAGTTCCGTCTACGACGCCACTCACGGGACGGGGCCTTACCGCTTCACGCCGGAGGAGGTGGGCCGCCGTCGCCTGCGCAGCACGGCGCTCGCCTACCTGGCGGCCGACAAGGGCGATGCGGCACGGCGCCGGGCCGTCGAGTATTTCGAGCAGGCGGGCAACATGACCGAGTCCGTCGCCGGCCTCTCGGTGCTGGCCGAACTTGGCGGGGCCGAGGGCGAGGCGGCGCTGGCGTCGTTCTGGGAGCGCTGGAAGGGCGAGCCGCTGGTCCTCGACAAATGGTTCGGCATCCAGGCGCGGACGCCCACCGCGGGCACGCTCGAAAGGGTCGAGCGGCTCGTCGATCATCCCTTGTACGACCGGAAGAATCCCAACCGGGTCTATTCGCTGGTCGGCGCCTTCGCGTCGGGCAATCCCGTCCAGTTCCATGCGGCGGGCGGTGAGGGCTACCGATTCCTCGCCGACCAGGTCCTGGCCACCGACAAGCTCAATCCGCAGATCGCGGCCCGGCTGCTTGCGCCCCTGGGCTCCTGGCGGCGCTATGACACCGCGCGGCAGACGCTGATGAAGCGGGAATTGAACCGTATCGCGGCCGAGAAGGGCCTGTCGCGGGACGTTTACGAGATCGCCTCCAAGGGCCTTTGCTGAGTCCCTGCGATATAATTTCATCTTGACTGCCATGATGAAAGGTTGCTGTAAGAGTGCAGCCTTAAATCCTGTGTGTGGGAAAAACGTATTCCGGTCTGGCGCGTGGGGCGCCGGACCGGAAAGCTTGGGGTCTAAAACCATGATATTAAAGACGAAATTGATGATTTCGGCTGTGGGCGCTGCTGTGCTTGCCCTCGGAGCCGTTGCCTATGCTCAAACGACTGCAACCGGCCCGTCGGCCGGCCCGCAGGCACCGCAAACTGCAGCCATCCCGCAAACAACAATGCCGGGCGAAGCGACCTGCGCCTCGCAGCACCAGGAGGCGCCCGGGATCTCCACGTCGGATCTGTTGTCCGATGCCTACGAGATCAAGGCGGCCGTTCCCGGTGGCGTATGGCTGCAGAAGAAGAAGGACGTCTTCTACTGCAACTCCGGCGTCACGCGGGACGACGAGACGATGTGCTGGAAGATCCGTGCGCCCATGAAGGGCCAGAACTGCGCCGAGGCTCTGACCAAGGTCAGGGCCAAAGACCTGCCGCGGTAGTTCAGGGGCGCGGACGAGCCCGTTTCAGTTCGTCCGCCATCCTCTCGGCGATCATAACCGTCGTGAAGTGCGTGTTGGCGCGCACGACGGTGGGCATGATCGAGGCGTCGATGACGCGCAGCCCCGAGCAGCCGATCACGCGGCACTCCGGATCGACCACCGTCTTCGGATCGTCCGCGGCGCCCATGCGGCAGGTGCCGCTGGCATGCTGGGCATCGGAGCATTCGTCGAACATCCAGTCGTCCAGCGCCTTCGGCTCGAACGGCTCCTCGATCGAGCGGCCTGTCGTGCCGTACTCGACGCGGGTCGAGATCGCCTTGAACGCGGGCGTCAGGCAAAGCTCCCGCATGCGCCGTACGCCGTCGCGCATGCGCAGACGGTCGCTTTCGTGTGACAGCATGCGTTCGTCGACCAGTGGGTCGATGGAGGGATCGCGCGTGGTAATGCGCACCGTGCCCTCGCTGAAGGCCTGGAAGGCGGAGACAGCGAGGCGCGCCCGCGCGGTGCCGCCATCCTCCTCGGGCCGCAGGTTGCCCGCGATCATGATCATGTCGTTGACGCCGGCGCCTGCCAGTTCCGAGGAGTAGCGCAGGCAGCAGTTGGTGTGGCGATGCATCAGCGTGCTGACGCGCGCGTCGTCGCGCAGCTCGAGCATGAGGCCGAGGATCGGATGGTCGAGCAGATGCTCGCCGACCGGTCGCTCCGCGACCGTCGCGATGCCGAGGCTCTCGAGCACCGCGCGCGGGCCGATGCCGGAACGCTGAAGGATCGCCGGCGAATGGATCGCGCCGGCCGACAGGATGACCTCGCGGCGCGCCCGCACGTTGCGGGCCTCGCCACCCACGGTCACGCGCACGCCGTTGACGTGCGGGCGATTGCCCTCGAATTGCAGCGTGTCGACGATGGCTTCGCCCACGATGGTGAGGTTGGAACGGCCACGCGCCGGCTCGAGATAGCCGTCGTTGGTCGAGATTCGCAGGCCCTGCCGGCTGTTGATGGCGTAAGGTCCGACGCCGGTGCCGGTCGGCGCATTGTGGTCGGCGCACCATGGATAGCCGAGACCCAGCGCCGCCTCCCGCAAGGCACGGTCGACGGTGCCCCACTGATCGATCGGCGCGCGATAGACCGGCAGGGGGCCGCTGTTGCCGTGATAGGGCGCATCGCCGAAATCGACGTCGGCTTCGAGCTTGCGGAAGTAGGGGAGGCAGGCCTCCCAGCCCCAGCCCGTCGCGCCCAGGGAGGCCCAGTCCTCGAAATCCTCCGGAATGCCGCGGATCGCGATCTGGCCGTTGATGGTCGAGCTGCCGCCGATCGCACGCCCGCGCCACAGGAGCTTCGGCTCCTGCCGCTCGGTGCGGCGCGCCAGCAGCTTCGGGTAGCGGTAGTTGTCGTCGCCGATGGCGCGCAGCGGGTTCGGGATACGAAGGTGATGCGGCGTCTCGGCGGTACGGAAGTCGCGGCCGGCTTCGAGCAGCAGGACGCGCAGCGCCGGGTCCTCGGTCAGCCGGGCCGCGAGCGTCGCGCCGGCGGATCCGCCGCCGATGATGATGTAGTCGTACTCTTCGTCCATGTTTCGCATCTCGTTGTTCCGGCGGATGGCACGCTTCTTGGTTAGAATGCCACCGCCCGCCGAGAAAGCCGCACGCAAAAGGAGCGCCGCATGGTCGCAAACGTCCTGGAGGTCAATCCCGAACGCCTGTGGGAGAGCCTTGAACGATCGGCCGAGATCGGGCGCTTTCGTGATGTCGGCCTGCGCCGTCTTGCTCTGTCGGCCGAAGACAAGCAGATGCGCGATCTCTTCGTCGGGTGGGCGAAGACGGCGGGCTGCACCGTCGAGATCGATCGCCTCGGCAACATCTTCGCGCGCCGTCCGGGGACCGATCCGTCGCTGCCGCCGGTCGCGATCGGCAGCCATCTCGACACGCAGATCTGCGGCGGCCGCTACGACGGCATCCTGGGCGTGCTGTGCGGGTTGGAGATCGTGCGCACGCTGAACGACCGTGGCCTGCAGACCAAGCGTGGCATCGAGGTCATCTGCTGGACCAACGAGGAAGGCGCGCGCTTCAATCCGCCGATGATGGGCTCGATGGCCTTTGCCGGTGTGCTGCCGCTGGAGAGCGTGCTGGCCACCACCGACGATGCCGGCATCACCGTCGAGCAGGCGCTCGACGAGATCGGCTATGCCGGCCCCGCGCCGGTGGGCCGCACTTTCGATTCCTATCTCGAACTGCACATCGAGCAGGCGCCGGTGCTGGACCGCGAGGGCTGCGACGTCGGCATCGTGGTCGGCGGCTACAAGACCCAGGCGCTGCGCCTCACGATCAACGGCGACACCGGCCATGCCGGCGGCACGCCCATGGCACAGCGGCGCAACGCGCTGGTCGGCGCGGGCTACGTCATCGCGGCGGTCAACGACATCGGCCTCGCATTTGCCGCCGACGAGGGCCGCACCACGACGACGCGCATCGAGAGCTTTCCCAACCTGGCCGGCACTTATGCCGAGCAGGTGAAGCTCACCATCGACTTCCGCCACATCGACGCCGACCGCTTCAAGGCGATGCGAGCCGAGGTCGATGCGGCGATCGTAGCAGCCGCCAAGAAAGCCAATGTCGAGATCGAGGTCGCCGAGGGCTGGAGCTGGGGCAGCGAGCTGTTCGCGCCCGAATGCATCGAGCTGCTGAAAACGACTGCGCAGGAACTCGGCCTGCCCTATCGCGAGATGCGCAGCCAGGCAGGCCACGATGCCTATGCGGTCGCGACGATGGCGCCGACGGCGATGATCTTCACGCCGTGCTTCGAGGGCATCAGCCACAACGTCAACGAAGCGATCGAACTCGCGCGTTCCGTGCCCGGCGCGAATCTCCTGTTGAACGCCGCCGTGACGAGAGCGAATCGGTAAGCATCGGAGCGCGCCACTCCAGTGGCGCTCATACCTTATGCCGACGAAGCTTGAGCGCCACTGGAGTGGCGCGCTCCGTTGAGCCGTTCAGACCGAAGTCGGCGTGAAGCGCGCGACGAGCTGGTGCGAGTCGCCGGGGTAGGTGAGGCGCACGTGCGTGACCGGAAGCGCGGCGCGCCAGGTGCGGCGTTCGACGATCAGGCAGGCGGTGCCGGTACGCACCGAGAGCGACGTCGCCGTGGAGCCTGAGGCGCTGCTGGCGCTGATGCGGTGCTCCGCGGCGGTCCAGGGCACGCTGTCGAGCAGCCAGCGGCCGGGCGGCACGTCCTGGAACCCTACATCGGCCGCCTGCGGGACAGATTCGAGATTGATCAGCCGCTCTTCGAGGCAGAAGACCTTCGTGCCTGCGAAGTGGCGCACCACGAGGTTGAGGACGCGGCCGGCCGATTTTGTGTCGAACCGCTCGCGATCTGCGGCCGTGCTACGCCTTATGGCGCGCGAGGCCAGCTCGAACCGGTAGGGCCGGCCGAGCGCCAGCACCTCGGCCTTGATGTCGTGGATCTCCAGCACCGCGGCCTGCGATTGCGGCCGCGTCACGAAGGTGCCGGCCTTGCGGCGGCGCTCGACCAGCCCGGCGCGGGCGAGCTTGGCCAGCACGTTGCTCACCGTCATGCGCGAGCAATCGTAGGCCTCGGCCAGCTCGTGTTCGGTGGCGATACGCGCGCCCGGCGCCAGCTTGCCCGACAGGATCTTGCCCTGCAGATCGCCCAGGATCTTCTGGTGGAGTGACGGTGCGGTGGCGGTCACGACTGCTGCAGCACCTTGTGCAACGCCTGACGGTAGCGCCGGCCAATCGCATCGCGATGGACGTGCCGGCCGCCCTGGACGAGCTTCCGACCCGCCCGCCAGACGCAGTCCACGGTGCGGCGGCTCCCAGCGAAGATCCAGGCATCCAGCCACTGGTCCCCGTGCCGGTGTGCCAGTGCGACGTCATCGGCTTTCAGGCTCACCAGGTCGGCGGACTGACCGGCGGCAAGGATCGACGGTGCGCCGAGCGCCTGTGCGCCGCCGGCAAGGGCGGCATCGAACAGGCTGCGACCGACCGATGGCGTCGAAGGTCGGGCCAGCGCGTTGCGCGTACGCAGCGAGAGCCGCTGGCCGTATTCCAGCAGGCGCAGCTCTTCGGCGGCGTCGATCAATACGTTGGAGTCCGAGCCGACGCCGAAGCGGCCGCCACGCTCCATGAACGCTTGCGCGGGGAAGAGACCGTCGCCGAGATTGGCCTCGGTGATGGGGCACAGGCCCACGACCGCGCCGCGCGCCGCGATGCCGGCGCTCTCGCCTTCGGTGACATGCGTCGCATGGACGAGGCACCAGCGCTCGTCGACCGGCAGGCAATCGAGCAGGAGTTCGACCGGCCGCTTGCCGGACCAGCCAAGGCAGTCCTCGACCTCCTTCACCTGTTCGGCGACATGGATATGGACCGGGCCGCCATTGGCGAGTGGCAGGATCTCCAGGATCTCCGCGGGCGTGGCCGCGCGCAGACTGTGCGGTGCGATGCCCACGCGCGCACCGGAAAGGGACGAGACGGCCTTGCGGCTGGCGTCGATGAGACGGCCGTACCGGTCGACGTCGTTGATGAAGCGCCGCTGGCCGGGCGTGGCGGGCAGGCCGCCGAAACCGGCATGGAGATAGAAGACCGGCAGCAGCGTGAGCGAGATTCCGGTCTCGCTCGCCGCGGCGGCGATCCGGGCCGCCAGTTCGCCGATGTCGGCGTAGGGCGTGCCATCGGGATCGTGGTGGACGTAGTGGAATTCGCCGACCCGCGTGAATCCGCTTTCGAGCATTTCCAGGAAGGCCTGCGCGGCGATCGCCTCGACCTCCTCGGGTCCCATATGGTCGACGAAGCGGTACATCGCCTCGCGCCATGTCCAGAAGCTGTCTGCCGTGGCGCCGCGCTGCTCGGTGAGGCCCGCCATGCCGCGCTGGAAGGCGTGGCTGTGCAGGTTGGGCAGGCCCGGCAGGCCGATCTCGTGACGTTCGTCGCCCACCTCGGCCGGAGCGTCCTTCACCAGGGTTTCGATGCGGCCATCCACCACGACGAGGCGGACGCCGTCGGCCCAGCCGTCGGGCAGGAGCAGGGAGCGAAACCAGAGGGCGGTTCTGGACATATTATTATGTATAGTCATAATAAGACCGCCATGCAATGTGACCGCCTCTGGAAGAATGCGCGCCTCGCGACCCTGACGGGCGAGGGGCTGGGCCTCGTGGACGACGGGATGGTCGCCGCGCGCGACGGCCGTATCGTCTTCGCCGGCGCGCAAGCGGACGCGCCGGCGCTCGACCCCGCCGAGACCATCGATTGCGCCGGCCGCTGGATCACACCCGGCCTGGTCGATTGCCACACCCACATCGTCTACGGCGGCAACCGCGCGCATGAATTCGAGCTGCGTCTCGCCGGAGCCAGTTACGAGGAGATCGCGCGGGCCGGCGGCGGCATCGTTTCGACCATGCGGGCGACCCGTGCGGCGACCGGGGAACAGCTGGTCGCCAGCGCGCTGCCACGGGTCGATGCGCTGATCGCCGAGGGCGTTACCACGATGGAGATCAAGTCTGGCTACGGGCTCGATACGGCCACCGAGATGAAGTCACTGCGTGCCGCCCGCCGTATCGGCGAAGTGCGGCCGCTGTCGGTCAAGACGACGTTCCTCGGGGCGCATGCCCTGCCGCCGGAAGCCAACGGCGACAAGGATGCGTACATCGCCGCCGTCTGCAACGAGATGATGCCGGCCGTCGCAAAGGCCGGCCTGGCCGATGCGGTCGACGGCTTCTGCGAGGGCATCGCCTTCACGCCGCAACAGATCGAACGCGTGTTCGAGGCGGCGGAGGCAAAGGGCCTGCGCGTCAAGCTGCATGCCGAGCAACTCTCCAACCTGCACGGCGCGAGCCTCGCGGCCCGCTACGGTGCACTCTCGGCCGATCATCTCGAACATATCGACGAGCAGGGCGTGAGCGCCCTCGCCAGAGCCGGCACCGTGGCCGTGCTGTTGCCGGGCGCCTTCTATTTCGTGCGCGAGACCCACAAGCCGCCGGTCGACCTGCTGCGGCAACACGGTGTGAGGATCGCCCTTGCCTCCGACAGCAATCCCGGCACCTCGCCGCTCACCTCGCTGCTGCTGGCGATGAACATGGGCGCGACCCTGTTCCGGCTCACGGTCGACGAATGCGTGGCCGGCGTGACGCGCGAGGCGGCGCGGGCCCTGGGTTGCCTCGACAGCGTCGGGACGCTCGAAGCCGGCAAATGGTGCGATCTCGCGATCTGGGACATCGAGCGCCCGGCCGAGCTGGTCTACCGGATGGGCTTCAATCCGCTGCACGCACGCGTCTGGAGAGGCAAATGAAGGCGATCGTCATAACGCCCGGAACGGTTCCTCTTTCGGCCTGGCGCGACATCTATCGCGGCGCGGCGGTGAGCCTCGACCCGGCCGCCTACGAGGCGATCGAGACGTCGGCGCGGGCCGTCTCTTCCATTCTGGCCAAGGGCCAGCCGGTCTACGGCATCAACACCGGCTTCGGAAAGCTGGCGAGCGTCCGCATCGAGGCCGCCGACCTGCAAACGCTCCAGCGCAACATCGTTCTCAGTCATGCCGCCGGCGTCGGGGCGCCCATGCCGGTGCCGGTGGTCCGCCTGATGATGGCGTTGAAGCTCGGCAGCCTGTCGCAGGGCGCGTCGGGCGTTCAGCCCGCGACGGTGCGGCTGCTGGAAACGCTGCTGGCCGAGGGCCTGACACCCGTCGTGCCGTGCCAGGGCTCGGTCGGCGCCTCGGGCGATCTCGCGCCGCTCGCCCATATGAGCGCGGCGATGATCGGCGTCGGCTCCTTCATCGTCGACGGCAAGGTCGTTGCGGCCGGGAAGGCGCTGGGCGATGCCGGACTTCGGCCGCTCGTCCTCGGCGCAAAGGAAGGGCTCGCCCTGCTCAACGGCACGCAATTCTCGACCGCCTATGCCCTGGCCGGCCTGTTCGAGGCAGAGAACCTCTACGGAGCGGCCCTCGTGACCGGCGCGCTCTCGACGGATGCCGCGCGCGGCTCGGATGCGCCGTTCGATCCGCGCATCCACCAGCTTCGTCGTCACCGCGGGCAGATCGCGGCCGCAGACTCGCTGCGCCGGTTGATGACGGGCTCGGCGATCCGCGCCTCGCATCTGGTGGGCGACGAGAGGGTGCAGGATCCGTACTGCCTGCGCTGCCAGCCGCAGGTCATGGGCGCCGTGCTCGACATCCTGCGCCAGGCGGCGACCACGCTGGCGACCGAGGCCAACGGCGTCACCGACAATCCGCTGATCTTCACAGATCCCGAGGAAGCGCTGTCGGGCGGCAACTTTCACGCCGAGCCCGTGGCCTTCGCCGCCGACATCATCGCGCTCGCCCTGTGCGAGATCGGCTCGCTGGCCGAGCGCCGCATCGCCATGCTGGTCGATCCGGCGCTGTCGGGCCTGCCGGCCTTCCTGACGCCGCGGCCCGGACTCAACTCCGGCTTCATGATCCCGCAGGTGACGGCGGCGGCACTGGTGTCGGAGAACAAGCAGCGCGCCTATCCCGCCAGCGTCGATTCGATCCCGACCTCGGCCAACCAGGAAGACCATGTCTCGATGGCCGCGCACGGCGCGCGCCGGCTGCTCGACATGGCGGCCAACCTTTCCTCGGTGATCGGCATCGAACTGCTGGCGGCGGCGCAGGGCTGCGACTTCCATCGGCCGCTGGCGTCCAGCCCGCCGCTCGAAGCGGTGCGTGCCCTGCTGCGCCGCGAGGTGCCGCATCTCGAGGACGACCGCCACTTCCACCCCGACATGGAGAAGGCCACCGCGCTCGTCGCGAATGGCACGATCGTCGCAACCATCGGCAGCGGCTTCCTGCCCGCGCTTCAGGAGACACCATGAATCGTATCGACAATGCCCGTACCATTCGGGCGCCGCACGGCACCGAGCTTTCGGCCAAGAGCTGGCTGACCGAGGCGCCGCTGCGCATGCTGATGAACAACGTCGATCCCGATGTGGCCGAGAAGCCGGGCGAACTCGTCGTCTATGGCGGCATCGGCCGCGCCGCGCGCGACTGGGAGAGCTTCGACCGCATCGTGGCGTCGCTGCGCAGGCTCGAAGCCGACGAGACGCTGCTGGTCCAGTCGGGCAAGCCGGTGGGCGTGTTCCGCACCCATGCCGATGCGCCGAGGGTGCTGATCGCCAACTCCAACCTCGTGCCGCGCTGGGCGACCTGGGAGCATTTCAACGAGCTCGATCGCAAGGGCCTCATGATGTACGGCCAGATGACGGCCGGCTCTTGGATCTACATCGGCAGCCAAGGCATCGTTCAGGGCACCTACGAGACCTTCGTCGAGATGGCGCGCCAGCACTATGGCGGCAGTCTCGCCGGCCGCTGGATCCTGACCGCGGGTCTGGGCGGCATGGGTGGCGCTCAGACTCTGGCGGCGACGATGGCCGGCGCTTCCTGCCTCGCCATCGAGTGCCGCCCCAGCAGCATCGAGTTCCGCCTGCGCACCGGCTATCTCGACGTGCAAGCGAAGGACCTCGACGATGCACTCGCGATCATCGCCAACGCCGTGGCGGAGAAGAAGGCCGTCTCGGTCGGCCTGCTGGGGAATGCCGCCGACATCCTGCCCGAGCTGCTGCGCCGCGGCGTGCGGCCCGACTGCGTCACCGACCAGACCTCGGCGCACGACCCGGTCAACGGGTACCTGCCCAAGGGCTGGACGCTGGCCGACTGGGAAGCGAAGCGCGCCAGCGATCCGGCCGGCGTCGCCAAGGCCGCGAAGCAGTCGATGGCCGGTCACGTCCGCGCCATGCTCGAATTCCACAAGCTCGGCGTGCCCACGGTCGATTACGGCAACAACATCCGCCAGATGGCGCTGGAGGAGGGCGTGGCCGACGCCTTCGCCTTCCCGGGTTTCGTGCCGGCGTATATCCGGCCGTTGTTCTGTCGCGGCGTCGGGCCGTTCCGCTGGGCCGCGCTGTCGGGCGATCCCGAGGACATCTATCGCACCGACGAGAAGGTGAAGGAGCTGCTGCCCGACAACAAGCATCTCCACAACTGGCTCGACATGGCGCGCCAGAAGATCAAGTTCCAGGGCCTACCGGCGCGTATCTGCTGGGTCGGGCTGGGCGACCGCCATCGCCTCGGCCTCGCCTTCAACGAGATGGTGGCCAGGGGCGAGCTCAAAGCTCCCATCGTGATCGGGCGAGACCATCTCGACTCGGGATCCGTCGCCAGCCCCAATCGCGAGACCGAGGCCATGAAGGACGGGTCCGACGCCGTGTCGGACTGGCCGCTGCTCAACGCGTTGCTCAACTGCGCGTCGGGCGCAACCTGGGTGTCGCTGCATCATGGCGGCGGCGTCGGCATGGGCTTCTCCCAGCATGCCGGCATGGTCATCGTCTGCGACGGCACGCCGGAAGCCGCCAAGCGGGTGGAGCGCGTCCTGTGGAACGACCCGGCCACCGGCGTCATGCGCCATGCCGATGCGGGCTATCAGGACGCCATCGACTGCGCCCGGGAAAAGGGGCTCAATCTGCCGAGTCTTTAAAGAGTGGAGGACGAAGGTCAATAAACCCCGTCGTCTCGACCGGAGCGCGTAGCGCGGAGTGGAGAGACCTTTTGTCTGCGATTGCCGGCTCTTCGTCGAGGGAAGGTCTCTCCACTCCGCACCTTCGGTGCTCCGGTCGAGACGACGGAGCTTTGTTTGGCTTGAGAATCGTCGACCGAATTGACCGGATGCCAATTAGGAGCAGCACATGACCTTCTCGCTCGTCGGACGCTGTGCCCGTACCGGGATGCTGGGAGCGGTCGTGACCACCTCGTCGATCTCGGTCGGCTCACGCTGTTCGCACGCGCGGGCGGGGATCGGCGCGGCGTTGACGCAGCATCGTACCGATCCGCGGCTGGGGCCGCTGGCGCTCGATCTCCTGGCTCATGGCTTCTCGGCGCCGGAGGCGATGCAAGCCGTGGTCGCGGCAACCCCGCATCGTCACTGGCGGCAAATGGCACTGATCGATGCGGCCGGCCGCACCGCCGTCTATTCCGGCGCCAATGTCCGGGCCGAGCGCGGTGAAGCGCAGGGCAAGGATTGCGCGTCCATCGCCAACATCGTGCGATCAGCGACCCTGCCGCAGGCCATGGTGAGCGCCTTCGAGGCCTCCCCCGACCAGCCGCTGGCGCGCCGCCTGCTCGATGCGCTCGCGGCGGGCGAGGCGGCCGGTGGCGAGTACCAGCCCGTGACCTCGGCCGCCCTGCTCGTGGTCGACCGGGAATCCTTTCCTTATGTCGACCTGCGCGCCGACGACCATGCCCAGCCCATCGCCGAACTGGCCCGCCTCTGGTCGAAGTACGAGCCCGAAGCCGAGGCTTACGTGATCCGCGCCATCGATCCCGAAGCCGCGGTGCCGCCGCCGGGCATGAAGCTCAGGGCGACCTGATCGCCGGGTGCAACTTTTTCGCGGGCCGTGGCGTTTGCTCGTCATGCCCCTCGATAATCTCCATCCTGACGATCTGGCCGAACCGGCCGAGAAGGCCGCCCGCGAGCGGCTGGAAGCCGCGATGAAGCGGGCGCTCTGGGCGCAGCAGGCGTCCCGTTCCTGGGCGGCTCTGACCGCCGCCAAGGCGCTTCAACCCAGTCGCTGATTTCCGACCGCATCGAAGCGGCAGCCCAGCCGGTATCGTGAAGACGGGTGCAAACAGCGCACCATCGTAACCGGCACGGTTCGAGTCCAAGTGCGCCGCGTCAGCATCAGGCAGGGTTCGGACGCTTCGATCTGCAAATGGCTTGCCTGCTCGGGCGTCGGCAGAACGGCGTCGACGACATGCTCGAGCTCATCGAACGGTACGTTCTGCACCAGGTATTCGCCGGGCGGCACCACGCTGAAATCCTGGGCGAGGAAATCGGGCGCGAGCTGCGGATTGACGTAGCGGTCCTCGAACTGGACGGGCACCTCGTTTTCAAGGTGAAGACACACCGAATGGAAGACGGTCTGTCCCGGGCGCAGGCCGAGCCAGGCCGCGACGTCGGCGGGTGCCGCGACGCGAGCGACGGAAATCAGGGCACAGCGATAGTCGTGGCCGCGCTCGCGGACTTCGCGGGCGATGCTGGCGATGTGCAGCAGGGTCGATTGGGGTTTTTCCTCCGCCACGAAGCTGCCGACGCCGGCCATCCGCACGATGCGGCCCTGCTGAACGAGGTCGCGCAGCGCGCGGTTCACCGTCATGCGCGACATGCCGAACCGGCTCACGAGCTCATGCTCCGACGGTAGCCGATGGCCGGGCGGCCACGTGCCATCCTGGATATGGCGCACGATATAGTCTTCGACCTGCTGATAGAGCGCGGTCGATGCCATCGGTCCCTCAGTGATCCGCGGCGATGGCTTCGACCCGGATCTCCTCGGTGAGGCGGGCCTTCAGCGCCATGAATTCGGGCGTCGTCTTCACCGTGTAGTGCCTCGGGTGGGGCAGGTCGACGGTCAGCTCTGTCTTGATGCGGCCGGGGCGGGCGCTGAACACGACGACGCGGCTGGCCATGAAGATGGCCTCGTCGATGTCGTGGGTGATGAACATCACCGTCTTCTGCGCCTGCTCCCAGATGCCGAGCAGCAGCTCCTGCATCAATACGCGCGTCTGGTTGTCGAGCGCGCCGAACGGCTCGTCGAGCAGCAGGACCTTCGGGTCGTTGGCCAGGGCGCGCGCGATGGCCACCCGCTGCTGCATGCCGCCGGAGAGCTGCTTCGGGTAATGATCCTCGAAGCCGCGCAGGCCGACCTGGGCGATGAAGCGGTCGCTGATCTCGCGCTGCTCCGTGAGCTTCATGCCCTTCTCTCGCAGGCCGAAGCAGATGTTCTGGCGCACGTTAAGCCAGGGGAAGAGCGTATAGCTCTGGAAGACCACGCCGCGATCGGCGCCGGCGCCCTCGATCCGGGTGCCGTCGAGGCTGATCTCGCCGGTCGTGGGCGTTTCCAGCCCGGCGACCAGCCGCAGCAGGGTCGACTTTCCGCAGCCCGAGGGGCCCAGCACGGTGATGAAATCGTTGTCGGCGACCTCGAGATCGACCGGCAGCAGCGCCTGGGTCGGCGGCACGTTGCGCTTGTGGCCGGGGAATATCTTGGAGACGCCTCGGATCGAGAGCCGGCTCATCGCAGCAGGCTCCACGAGAAGAGGTGCTGGTTCGCCTTCTTGAACGCCAGGTCCGAGAGCAGGCCCACGAGGCCGATCACCACGATGCCCGCGATGATGTGGTCGGTCGCCATCAGCGCCTGGCTGTCGGTGATCATGTGGCCGATGCCCGACGAGGCACCGATCAGCTCGGCGACGATGATGTAGGTCCAGCCCAGCCCCAGCACCTGGCGCAGCGCCTCGGCGATGTCCGGTGCGGCGCCAGGAAGAACCACGCGGCGGATGACGCCGCTATCCTTGCAGCCCAGCGTATAGGCGGCCTCGACCAGGTCGCGGCGCGTGCCGCTCACGATCATGGTGATCATCAGGGTGAGCTGGAAGAAGCAGCCGATGAAGATGACGGTGAGCTTCTGCGCCTCGCCGATGCCGACCCACAGGATCAGCAGCGGAATGAAGGCCGAGGCCGGCAGGTAGCGCGCGAAGGAGACGAACGGCTCGAAGAAGGCCTCGATCGGCTTGTAGACGCCCATTGCGATGCCGAGCGGCACGGCGATGACGGCGGCGAGCAGGAAGCCGCCGACGACGCGCCAGATGGTCATGCCGACGTCGTGGGTGAAGCCCTGGGTGGCGAACAGGTTCCAGCCCGACACCAGCGTCTGCCACGGCGAAGCGAGGAAGTGCTTCGGGACGGCGCCGGTCCAGGTGATCAGCCACCAGAGCGCGACAAAGGCGATGAAGAACGCCACGCCCAGGACGATGCGATTCTCCCGCTTGACGGGAACCAGCAGTTTCATGCGGATCTACTCAAAATCTTCTGCCCCCCGGTGACGGTGGGGCGATCGCATATGATCGAAGGATCCCTCACTTCGTTCGGGATGACACTGTTGCTGGAACCGGCGCCGTGCGCCGATTCCGAAAAAGGTGTCATCCCGAGCGTAGCGAGGGATCCTTTGCTTCCCTCGCTACGTGAGCGCCAAGGCACTCGAGGCCATGGGCGGCTTACCCCGTCGACGACGGGGCGAGACGAATCGTTACTTGATGTACGTCGTGTCGAACAGCGTATCCATGTTGTCCGGCTTGGCCTTGATCACGCCGATCTCCAGCAGCAGCTCGGCCGCTTCCTTGTTGAAGGCCTGGATCTCGCCGTTGAAGAACTTCTTGTTGGCTTCGCGGTCGGCCCACTTGATCTTGGACTGCGACTTCTCGAACTGCTCGGCCGTCTGCTTCACGTCGGCGCCCATGATCGTGAAGGCCTTCTGCTTGTCCTTCTCGATCATCTCAAGGGCCTGGAAGTAGCTCTCGGTGAGAGCCTTCACGGCCTTCGGGTTCTCCTTGATGAACTTCGGCGTGCAGCCGAAGGAGTCGAACACCATCGGGTACTGCAACGAGTCGGCGATCAGCTTGCCGGTCTCGGGCTTGTCGCGCACCAGGCTGAGATAGGGTTCGTAGGTGACGGCGGCGTCGAGGTCCTTGCCGGTGACGAAGGCGTTGGCGGCGGGCGCGGGCTCGAGCGTGACGAGCTTCACGTCCTTCAGCGACATGCCGTTCTTCTTCAGGATCCAGGCCAGCGTGAAGTGCGGGTTGGTGCCGGGCGCCGAGGCGGCGACGGTCTTGCCCTTGAGGTCGCTGACCTTGGTGATGTCGTTGCGGGCGACGATGCCGTCCGAACCCATGCCCTGGTCCATCTTGAAGAGCTGGGTGGTAGCGATGCCGTTGGCGTTCCACACGATCCAGGTTTCGACCGTGGTGGCCGCGCACTGCAGGTCGCCCGAGGCGATCGCGAGGTGGCGGTCCTTCTGCGGGATCTTCTTGATCGTCACGTCGAGGCCGTTGGCCTTGTAGATGCCGGCCTCCTTGGCCAGCGTGATCGGCGCGAAGCCGGTCCAGCCGGAGATGCCGATGGCGACCTTGGTGTCCTGCGCCGCGGCGGTGCCCGCGAAGGCCGTTGCCGCCAGGACGGCGGCGAATGCTGTGAACTTGGACATGATGAAGCTCCGTTTGCGTTGAGTGTTACGAACGATGGACGACGGGAAACATCGGGGCGTCGAAGGGCGCGCCGTCGGTGAATTCGACATCGGGGAAGGGCGGCGAGGTCCGGCCGGCGCGGCGGGCGAAGACCGCGTCGTCGCCGACCCAGCGCGCCGAGAACACGCGGCGCGAGCGCGACGACGGGTTGCCCGGTGCGCCATGCACGGTGCGGAAATTGAAGGCGATGGCGTCGCCCGGCTGCATGTCCCAGCCCGCGATGTCGAGCGTGGGCCGCAGCGTTTCGATGTCGGGCATCACCTCGAAATCGTCGTTGGCGTAGAGCCGCGTGCCGTCGAAGCGCATGGGGCGAAAGCCCTTGCCCCAGGTGTGCGAGCCCTTGATGCATTCCATGACGACGTCGCGCGGCACCGGATCGAGAGGGATCCAGAAGCTGACGCTCTGCCGGCCGTCGACGAAGTAATAGGGCTGGTCCTGGTGCCAGGGCGTCACCGTGCTGCCGCCCGGCTGTTTCACGAGCACATGGTCATGGAAGAAGCGGGCGGTGCGCGAGCCCATCAGGCGCGCGGCAATCTCGGCCGCCGGCGACTTGTAGACGAACTCTTCGAACTCGGGGATGCGCTGCCAGTTGCACAGGTCCTGGAAGAAGGGCGCCGAGCCGTCGGCCGGGCGGACCGTGCGCTCCAGCGGGCTCGGATTGGCCATCAGGGACGCAATGCCCTTCTGCAACGGTTCGATCCATTGCGAAAAGACGTCCCGCAGGACGACCACGCCGTCCCGCTCGTAGTCCGCGGCCAGCGCGTCCGTCGGCAAAATGTCCATCACGGCTGTCCCCACAGCTCGCTCCCCCAGAGGCTCGTCCAATAGCCTGTCTATACAGGTTTAGACAGCATGAAACGTGCCAGATCCGGCCTTCGGATGCGGCTTGGCTTCATCGTTTGCAGGGGAAGTGACGCGTCGCTAATACGAACGCGCAGCCCGATCGCCAATCTGGAGTACCCTATGAGTATTGTCAGCCTGAAGGACAAGGTTTCCGCAGAGGAATGGGACGTCCGCGTCCAGCTTGCTTCAGCCTACCGCGCCGCCTTCGAGATGGGTTATGAGCTGTCGATCTTCGGTCACATCTCGGCCCGCGTGCCGGGCGAGCCCGACGCGCTGCTGCTCAATCCCTTCGGTCTCGCCTTCGACGAGATCACGGCGTCGAGCCTCGTGAAGGTCGACAAGAACCGCAAGATCCTGACCGAGAACGGCTACGAGCTGAACCAGGCGGGCTTCAACCTGCACTCGGGCATCATGTTCACCTCGCCGCACATCAATGCGATCATCCATGCCCATACGCTGGACGGCGCGGCGGTCGGCGCCATGAAGGGCGGCTTCCAGCCGCTGACCCAGGACGGCGCGATGGTCTATCCGAAGGTCCGCTACCTCGATTATGACGGCATCGTCGTGCTGCCGGGCGAGGGCGAGGCCTCGGCCAAGGCGCTGGGTCCGGACGGCCGCGTCCTCATCCTGAAGAACCACGGCACGCTCAGCGTCGGCGCCACCATGGGCGAGGCGTTCTTCTACTTCTACTTCTTCGAGAAGGCCTGCAGCATCCAGGTGCGCGCGCTCGCCAACCCGGCCGGCGTCCAGCCGATCTCGCAGAAGATCATGTCGGAGATGCCGGCGGAGGAGCAGGTCGTGCTGAAGGGCCTGACCAAGCTGGCCGATGCCCACGAGAAGACGCCCTACGACGACATCTTCGCGGGCTTCATGCGCCGCGCGAAGCGCCGCTATCCGGATGTCGATGCCTGATCCGCTGTAAGGCGCCGCTGGCACGGCCCTTGCTGCCGGACCGCCCATACGGGTCCGGCAGCAAGGGCAGGTGCAGCATGGAAATCGGCGTCTTCATTCCCATCGGGAACAATGGCTGGCTGATCTCGTCGACCTCGCCGCAATACACGCCGAGCTTCGATCTCAACCGTGAGGTCGTGCAGCGCGCCGAGCGCTACGGCTTCGACTTCGCCATGTCGATGATCAAGCTGCGCGGCTTCGGCGGCAAGTCGCGGCACTGGGACGACAATCTCGAATCCTTCACCCTGATGGCGGGCCTGGCCGCGGTGACGACGCGCATCGACCTGATCGCAACGGTCGCCGTCCTGACCCTGCCGCCCGCCATCGCCGCGCGCATGGCGGTGACCATCGACAGCATCTCCAAGGGCCGTTTCGGCGTGAACCTCGTCACCGGCTGGCAGAAGGCCGAGTACGACCAGATGGGCCTGTGGCCGGGCGAGGAGCACTTCAAGCACCGCTACGAGATGGTCACGGAGTACGTCACGGTGATGAAGGGGCTGTGGGAGACCGGCCGCTCCGACTTCAAGGGCAGCTACTTCACCATGAACGACTGTCGGCTCTCGCCGCTGCCCTCGCGACCGATCAAGCTGATCTCGGCGGGCACCAGCGACGCGGGCATGAAGTTCGCGGCGGGCCACTGCACCTACAATTTCTGCAGCGGCCAGGGCGAGGCCAACGATCCGCGCGACTGCGCAGAGGCGGTCGGCCGGCTGAAAGCCGCCTGTGCCGCCGCCGGACGCGACGTGAAGGCGCTGGCCCTCACCATGATCATCGCCGACGAGACCGACGAGGCGGCGATGGCCAAGTGGGAACACTACAAGGCCGGCGTCGATCTCGACGCGATCGACTGGCGCTCCGACCAGGCGGCCTCCGACAAGTTCGCCGCGGCCAACTCGACGGCCGGCCGCATCCGGCGCCGCGAGCCGCTGCCCAACAACGGCTCGCGCCTGATCGGCTCCTACGCCACGATCGCGCGCCTGCTCGACGAGATGGCCGAGATCGATGGCCTGGCCGGCGTGATGCTGACCTTCGACGACTTCATCATCGGCATCGAGCAGTTCGGCCAGCGCATCCAGCCCCTGATGCGCAGCCGCGCGAAGTTCGCGGCGGCCGCGTCGTAGTCATTGGAGCGCGCAACTCCAGTTGCGCTCAAGTTTCGTCGATCGGCAAAGGTATGAGCGCCACTGGAGTGGCGCGCTCCATTGTCAGACCACGCAGCCGTAGTGCGCCGACGAGACCAGCTTTGTGTATTTGTCGTGCACGGAGCCGGGGCGCGGGCGGTCTTCGGCGCCGGGCGGACGCCAGTCGGCCATGCGGCGGGCGAGCTCCTCGTCGGAGATTTCGAGGTTGAGCGTGCGCTTGCCCGGGTCGATGACGATCGTGTCGCCATCGCGCACCGCGGCGATCGGGCCGCCGCGCGCGGCTTCCGGTGAGATGTGGCCGATCAGGATGCCATGGCTGACGCCCGAGAAGCGGCCGTCGGTGATCAGCGCTACGTCCTCGCCGAGGCCGCGCCCCTGGAGCTGGATGGTGAGCATCACCATCTCGGGCATGCCGGGGCCGCCCACGGGGCCGACATTGCGCACAACGACGACGTTGCCGGGAACGATCTCGCCGGCGCGAATGGCCTTCATCGTGTCGGCCTCGGATTCGAAGACGCGGGCGGTGCCACGGAACTCGCCCTTTTCCAGCGTCTTGCCGCTGAGCTTCAGCAGGCAACTCTCCGGCGCGAGGTTGCCCTTCAGCACGCTGATATGGTTGTTCGCGGGCGCCGCGGGCTTCGAGATGGGCAGGACGATGTCCTGCTTTCCCAGCTCTTCGAGCGTCGGGACCGAGGCGAGGTTCTCCGCCAGCGTCTTGCCGGTCACGGTCATGACGTCGCCGTGCAGGAAGCCGTGGCGCAGCAGCTCCTTCATCACGATTGGGACGCCACCGATCTCGTGCAGGCTCACCATCGCGTAGGGGCCGTGCGGCTGCAGATTGCAGATCAGCGGCATCTTCTCGCCGACCTGCTGGATGCGCTCGATGGTGATCGGCACCTGCGCCTCGCGCGCGATGGCGAGCAGGTGAAGATACATGTTGGTCGATCCGCCCATCGCATAGACCGTGGCGATGGCGTTCTCGAAGGCCTTTTCCGTCATGATGTCGCGCGGGCGGATCCCCGCCGCCATCAGGGCATAGAGCGCATCGACGGATGCCTTCGCCTGCGCCCGCACGTCGGCATGGATGTCGCTGCCGGCCTTGTAGTCGGCCGGATGGGAGGCGCCGCGCGGCAGCATCATGCCCATCGCCTCGGCGATGGTGCTCATCGTGTTGGCGGTGAACATCGCGCCGCAGGTGCCGCTGCCCGGCATGACGTTGCTTTCGAGTTCGTGGAGCTCTTCGCCCGAAATGCGGCCCGCCTCGTTGGCGGCGCGGCCCTCGACGTAATCCATGATGGTCAGGTTGTTGCCCTTGGCCGCCCAGGCACCGAAGGAGACGCGGCCGGGCGAGCTGGTGCCGGGATAGAGGACCAGGCCGAACGCATTGGTGCGGGCGAGCGGCATCAGCGCGGCAGCACCGGTCTTGTCGCAGCCCGAGATGACGATCATCGCGTCACCGTGATGGGCGTAGTGGCCGATCTCGAAACAGTCGGCCACGACGTCACGCGACACGAGGCTGTAGCCGGCGGTGGGCGTGCCCTGCGTCAGCGCGTCGGACACGGCCGGCGCCCCGACGATCAGCCCGTTTCCGCCGCGCTCGGCCAGCAGCTCGACCAGCAGGTCGCCGATGGTGCGAACCCGATTGTTGCAACGATGGGCGTTCGTGTAGGCGCTGGCGATCGTGACGACGGCGCTGGTCTGCGCGGTCTTGTCGGGCTCGAACCCGGCCGCCCGGAGCTCCACGCGCGACTTCTTCCAGAAGGTGCTGCTGTCTTTTTTCATCCCACGTCCATTCGGTTTTGTTCCGCACTCTAACCGCTGGCGGCTGTCGCAGGCTACGTGCGGACCCTCGCGAAGCGGAACCCCCTACCTTCGGAGCATGCGGGGAACCACATCGCGGGCGGCGGGTTTCTTTCGCATGAGGGAGAGTTCGACATCGGGGGCGCCCATTGTGCCGGCCACCGTAAAAGGTCGCGCGATAAAGGTGCTGCACCTCGATTTGCGGCGTCTCGAAACCCTCGAGGCCTGCGATGACGGCATACGCAAGGCCGCCGCCGCGGGCTTCAATCATGTGTGCGTCGGGCCGATCTTCGAACTTGCAGCCGGTAGAGACGCGCTTCTCGTTGCGGATCACCGCAACTCGGTGGCATCGCGGCGGTCGATTGGTGCGCCTCAAGACCTGGTCAAGGCCCTGCGTCTTTCGTGCGAGAAAGCGGGCGTCGCGCTGTTCGTCGATATCGTCCTCGGGCGCATCGCCCTCGAAGGTGCGTCGGCCAAGTCTCTTGCCGGTGTCTACGTCGCTCCACCGGGACACAATCCTCTCGATCCCAGGCTCGACCGCCGGGAGGCGTCGTCAGCCCTGCTGCGGAGCGGGATGGAAGCGGCGGCCGCCGACTGGTGGGCGAAGCTGCTTGCGGAACTGGTAACGGCCGGCGCCCAGGGTTTCCGGCTTCTCGGCTTGGCCGATCTTCCTCCTAACGCGCTTCGTCCCATCCTCGACCGCGTGCGCGCCGGCACGGCGTGCGCCTTCTGGGGCTGGACGCCTGGATTGCCCTGGTCGCGGCATCACGAGCTGGCGGGCGCGGGACTGTCGGCGGTGTTCGCCTCGACCTGCTGGTGGGACGGCAAGGCGGCCTGGTTCGTCGAGGAGCATGAATCGCTGCGCTCGATCGCGCCGGTCCTCGGCGTGGCGGCCATACCCTTCGAGGCGGATGCCGGCACGACGGCGAGCACGGCCTCGCGGGCACTGACCTTGGCCGCCATGACCGCCGACGGCCTCTTCGTATCCCACGGCGTGGGCGATGCCGAATCTTTGCGGGCGGCGGTTGCTCTGGCCGACCGCATGGCCTGCAAGGGCGCCGTTGGCGGTCTGCGCAGCCTGACCAGCCCCACCGAGGTCGTGACCGTGCTGTTGCGCACCGATGATGACCGCCGCAAGGCCATCGCCCTCAACACCGACCCCTTCCGCACCCGTCCTTTGCCGTTCGATGACGGAGTCCTCCCGCCCATGGCAGGCGCGGCGCTCAGCCTGACGAACGTGAAGTCCCGTGCAGCCCTCGAACCGGGAGAAATCCGTGTGCTCGATGTGACGCCAACCCAACCCGTCCGCAGCAGCAAGAAGTCCGGCAAGCGCGAAGCCGTTGCGGCAGCCGCGCAGTCGCCCGTCGTCATCGAGAGGGTCAGCCCCTCGGTCAATGGCGGTGCATTCGCTGCCAAGCATCTTGTCGGACGCCCGCTGGTGATCGAGGCCGATATCTTTGCCGATGGCCACGATCTCCTGTCGGCGGAAGTCCTGTGGTGGTCGGCCGACGAGGACGAGCGTCGAAGTGCGAAGCTGACGCACATCGCCAACGACCGCTGGCGCGCGACGCTGACGCCGGACCGGATCGGGCGTCATTACTTCTCGATCGAGGCGTGGCGCGACGAGTATGGCAGCCTGGCGCACGGGCTCGAGGTCAAGCATCGCGCCGGCATCGACGTCACCGTCGAACTGACCGAGGCGGCAATCTATCTGAAGGAGCTCGGCGAGGACCCCGAGGTCGCGGCGTTGCTGACCAGGAGCAAAGGCGTGAGCGCCGCCGATGCTGTCGGCCATCTCACGTCGAGCGCGGCACGGGCAACCGTGATGAAAGCCGCCGAGCGGCGCTTCCGCACCGACGAGGGGCCGTTCCCGCTCGATGTCGAACGGCCGCAGGCCGAGTTCGCCTCCTGGTACGAGCTGTTCCCGCGGTCGCTCACCGACGATGCCAGGCGGCACGGCACATTCGACGACGTGATCAAGGCTCTGCCGCGCGTGCGCGGCATGGGCTTCGACGTGCTCTACTTCCCGCCCATCCATCCGATCGGCAAGGTGAACCGCAAGGGGCGCAACAACACCCTGACGCCGGGGCCGGACGATGTCGGCAGTCCCTACGCGATCGGTGGCGAAGGCGGTGGCCATGACGCCATTCATCGCCAACTCGGCACGCCCGGGGATTTCCGCCGGCTCGTGGCGGCGGCACGCGAGCAGGGGCTGGAGATCGCGCTCGACTTCGCCATCCAGTGCTCGCTCGACCATCCCTGGCTGCGCGAGCATCCGGGCTGGTTCAAGCGGCGACCCGACGGCACGATCAAGTACGCCGAGAATCCGCCCAAGAAGTACGAAGACATCGTCAACGTCGACTTCTATGCGAAGGACGCCGTGCCCGCGTTGTGGCTGGCGCTGCGCGACGTGGTTCTCCACTGGGTGGAAGAGGGCGTCCGCATCTTCCGCGTGGACAATCCCCACACCAAGCCGCTGCCCTTTTGGCACTGGATGATCGGCGACGTCCGCGGCCGCCATCCCGACGTGATGTTCCTGTCGGAAGCCTTCACGCGACCGAAGATGATGTACCGCCTGGCCAAGGTCGGTTTCTCCCAGTCCTACACCTACTTCACCTGGCGCAACGGCAAGCAGGAGATCATGGACTATCTCCGCGAGCTGTCGACTACCGAGGTGGCGAACTATTTCCGCCCGCACTTCTTCGTCAACACGCCGGACATCAATCCGGTCTTCCTGCAGGGCTCCGGCCGCGCCGGTTTCCTGATCCGCGCCGCGCTGGCCGCAACGCTGTCGGGCCTGTGGGGCGTCTATTCCGGCTTCGAACTGTGCGAGGCCGCGGCGCTGCCGGGCAAGGAAGAGTATCTCGACTCCGAGAAGTACGAGATCAGGCCGCGCGATTTCGCGGCGCCGGGCAATATCGTGGCCGAGATCACGATGCTCAACCGGCTGCGCCGCTCGCATCCTGCGCTGCAGAGCCATCTCGGAGTTACTTTCTACAACGCCGGCAACGACCAGATTCTCGTCTACGGCAAGCGCGTGCCCGGCGCCGAGGACATGGTGCTCGTGGCCGTGAACCTCGATCCGCACCACCCGCAGGAAACGGGCTTCGAGATCCCGCTGTGGGAATGGAAGCTGCCGGATGACGGCACCATCGAGGTCGAGGACCTGGTGCGTGGCGACCGCTTCGCCTGGCACGGCAAGAACCAGCATCTGCGGCTCGATCCGGCCGCGCTTCCGTTCGCCATCTGGCGGCTGTCGCCCCGGAGGGCCTCATGAACGCACCTATCGCAGACAAGACCATCCTGCCGGTCGCGACCGATCCCCAATGGTACAAGGACGCGGTCATCTACCAGCTTCATGTGAAGTCGTTCTTCGACTCCAACAATGACGGCATCGGCGATTTCCCGGGACTGATCTCGAAGCTTTCCTACATCGCCGAGCTGGGCATCAACACGATCTGGTTGCTGCCCTTCTATCCGTCGCCACGGCGCGACGATGGCTACGACATCGCCGAATACACCGCCGTGCATCCCGAGTACGGCACGCTCGACGACGTGAAGAAGCTGATCGAGGAGGCGCACCGGCTCGGCATCCGCGTCATCACCGAGCTGGTGATCAACCATACCTCCGACCAACATGCCTGGTTTCAGCGCGCGCGCCTCGCGCCGGCGGGGTCGCCGGAACGCGATTTCTATGTCTGGTCCGACACCGACCAGAAGTACGACGGCACGCGCGTCATCTTCATCGATTCGCTGCGCTCCAACTGGACCTGGGATCCTGAAGCCAAGGCCTATTTCTGGCATCGCTTCTATTCCCACCAGCCCGACCTCAATTTCGACAATCCCGCCGTGCTCGAGGCGGTGCTGGGCGTCATGCACTTCTGGCTCGACATGGGGATCGACGGGCTGCGGCTCGACGCGGTGCCCTATCTCGTCGAGCGGGAGGGCACCAATAACGAGAACCTCCCCGAGACGCACGAGGTGCTGAAGCGCATCCGAGCCGAGATCGACCGTGCCTATCCCGGCCGCATGCTGCTGGCCGAGGCCAATCAGTGGCCCGAGGACACCAAGGAATATTTCGGCCAGGGCGACGAATGCCACATGGCGTTCCACTTCCCCCTGATGCCGCGCATGTACATGGCGCTGGCGCGCGAGGATCGTTTTCCGATCACTGACATCATGCGTCAGACGCCGCAGATCCCGGACAATTGCCAGTGGGCGATCTTCCTGCGCAATCACGACGAGCTGACGCTCGAAATGGTGACCGACTCCGAGCGCGACTACCTCTGGGAGACCTACGCCACCGACCGGCGTGCCCGCCTGAACCTCGGCATCCGCCGCCGCCTCGCGCCGCTCCTTGAGCGTGATCGTCGGCGCATCGAGCTGATGAACTGCCTGCTGCTGTCAATGCCCGGTGCGCCCGTCATCTATTACGGCGACGAGATCGGCATGGGCGACAACATCCGGCTGGGCGATCGCGACGGTGTGCGCACGCCGATGCAATGGTCGCCCGATCGCAATGGCGGCTTCTCGCGAGCGGATCCCGCGGCGCTCGCCTTGCCGACCATCATGGATGCGCTCTACGGCTATGAGACGGTGAACGTCGAGGCCCAGACGCGCGACGTCCATTCGCTGCTGCACTGGACGCGGAAGATGATCGCGGTGCGGCGCACCCACGCCGCCTTCGGACGCGGCGCTTTGCGTTTCATCTATCCGAAGAACCGCAAGGTGCTGGCCTACCTGCGCGAACTGGATGGCGAGGTGATCCTCTGTGTCGCCAACGTCTCGCGCACGCCGCAGGCGGTCGAGCTCGACCTCTCCGAGTTTGCCGGCCGCGTGCCGGTCGAGCTGAACGGCGGCTCTCTGTTCCCGCCGATCGGCCAGCTCACCTATCTGCTGACGCTGCCGCCTTACGGGTTCTACTGGTTTATCCTGGCGAACGAGACCGAGGCCCCCTCGTGGCATACGCCGGCGCCGGAACCGCTGCCCGACTATGTGACCGTCGTGCTGCGCGGCACGCTGGGCGAAGGCGTGCAGGCCGCCGCGCCGGTGCTGGAGCGCGAATCGCTGCCGCCCTATCTCGCCAAGCGCCGCTGGTTCGGCGCCAAGGACAAGGCACTGAAGTCCGCGCGCTTCGCCTATCTCGCGCGCCTGCCAGACGGCGCCGGTCGCGATCTCCTGCTGGGCGAGGTCGAGGTCCAGGCAGGCGGCGAGACCAGCCGCTGGCTGTTGCCGCTGTCGATGAGCTGGGAGGACGAGCAGGCCGCCGCGCTGCCTTCGCAACTTGCCCTGGCGCGGGTTCGTCGCGGCCGTCGCATCGGTCTGCTCACGGATGGCTTTGCCGTGCCCGAGTTCGGCCGCGAGCTCCTGGCGGCGATGGCGTCGAACCTCACCGTCGATGGCCCGGAAGGAAAGATCGTCTTCGAAGCGACGGTGGACCGGGTCGATGAGCTGAAGCGTCCGGCCGATGCGTCCGTCCTGTGGCTCACGGCGGAACAGTCCAACAGTTCGCTGGTGGTCGACGACGCGGTGATGCTCAAGATCTTCCGGCGCATCCAGCCCGGCGAGCATCCCGAGGCCGAGATGAGCCGCTATCTCACCAGCCACAACTTCTCGAATGCGCCGGCCCTGCTGGGTGAGGTGACGCGCATCGCGCCGGATGGCCAGCGGCATGCACTCGCCATCGCGCAGTCCTTCGTGCGCAACCAGGGCGACGCCTGGACATGGACGCTGAACCAGTTCAATCGCGCGCTCGACAATCTCGCGAGCCGCGAGGCGACGGCGGAGTCGCGCGATGACGACATCGAGGACTATCACACCTTCGCCGGTACGATCGGCCGCCAACTCGGCGCCATGCACCATATTCTGGCGCGTCCGACCGACGATGAAGCTTTCGCGCCGCGCAGGGCCGGGCCGAAGGACGTGGCTGCCTGGGTGGAGCGCGCGACCGCCCTGCTGGACCAGGCGATGGACACGATTGCCGGCATCGGCGCCTGGGACACCGACGCCGCCACGGCGGATGCCAAGCGCCTGCTCGACCGGCGCCAGGCGCTCACCGATCTCCTGAAGCAGCTCGCGCAGAGCGGCCTCGATTCTGCCGTGACGCGCATCCATGGCGACTTCCATCTGGGCCAGGTGCTGATCGCCACCGCCGATGCCTACATCATCGACTTCGAGGGCGAGCCGGCGCGACCCTTGGAGGAACGGCGGCGGAAGGCCAGCCCGATGCGCGACGTGGCGGGCCTGCTGCGCTCGTTCGACTATGCTGCCGCGACCACGCTCGATGCCAAGAACATCATCGCCAATCGCGTGCCGCCGGCACGGCGGCTCACGCTCGTCACCCGTCTGCGCAAGGGGGCGCAGCGCGCCTTCCTCAAGACCTATCTCGAGGCGACGGCGGGCTTGCCGGGCCTCGACCGGGGCGATCTGCTCGACTTCTTCCTCGCAGAGAAGGCGGCCTACGAGATCTGCTACGAGGCGGCGAACCGGCCGTCCTGGGTGCCGATCCCGATGTCGGGCCTTTCGCGACTGGCGGCGCGCCTGCTGCGCGAAGCGCCGCCCGCGGAAGGCGCATGAACGCCGTGACGCACACGGGACGGCTCGACCGCGACACCGCGGAAGCGCTTGCGGCTGCCCGCCCGCTCGATGCCTTCGCCGTTCTGGGTCCACACGAAAGCAAGGCTGGCTGTATCGTCCGCGCCTTCGTGCCGGGCGCCCATGCCGTCGAGGTGATCGGCCGCAACGACGGGAAGTCCTGGGGCAACCTCTCGCCGGGCGTGGTGTCGGGGTTGTTCGAGGGTGCGGTCGGGCGCTCGGGCGGCGCCTATCTCCTGCGCATCCACTGGCCATCGGCCATCCAGGAGACCGAGGACCCTTATGCCTTCGGCCCGGTCCTTGGCGATCTCGACCTGCATCTCTTCAGCGAGGGTCGGCACTTCAAGCTCGCCGAAGCCTTGGGCGCCAACGTCGTGTCGATGGGAGGCGTCGAGGGCGTGCGTTTCGCCGTCTGGGCGCCCAATGCCGAGCGTGTCGCTGTGGTCGGCGATTTCAACTCGTGGGACCGGCGGCGCCATCCGATGCGGCTGCGCACGTCGGCCGGCGTCTGGGAGATCTTCATCCCGCGTCTCGAAGCCGGAGCCCGCTACAAGTTCGACATCGTCGGACCGGGCGGCGCACGCCTGCCGGACAAGGCGGACCCGGTGGCGCAGCAGGCCGAACTGGCGCCAGCAACCGCATCGATCGTCGCATCGCCTGCGGCTTACGCATGGAGCGACGACGCGTGGATGGCCGGTCGCGCCGAGCGCCAGTCCGCCACGGCGCCGATCTCGATCTACGAAGTCCATGCCGGCTCATGGATGAAGCAGGCGGCCGGCGCGAGCGGACCCGAGCGTCCGATGTGGGATTTCCTGGCAGAGCGCCTCATTCCCTATCTCAAGGAAATGGGGTTCACGCACGTCGAACTCCTGCCGGTAACCGAGCATCCGTTCGGCGGCTCGTGGGGATACCAGCCGCTCGGCCTGTTCGCGCCGGCGGCACGCTACGGTTCGCCGGAATCCTTCGCACGCTTCGTCGATACCGCACACCGTGCCGGCATCGGCGTGCTGCTCGACTGGGTGCCGGCACATTTCCCGACGGACAGCCACGGGCTCGCGCGCTTCGACGGAACGGCGCTCTACGAGCATCTCGATCCGCGCGAGGGCTACCATCACGACTGGAATACCTACATCTACAATTTTGGCCGCCGCGAGGTGCAGGGCTTCCTGATCGCCAGTGCGCTGCATTGGCTGGAGCGCTTCCATATCGACGGCCTGCGCGTCGATGCGGTGGCCTCGATGCTCTATCGCGACTATAGCCGCCCGGCCGATGCGTGGGTTCCCAACATCCATGGCGGCCGCGAAAATCTCGAAGCCATCGGCTTCCTGCGCCACCTCAATGCCGTGGTGGCGGAGCGCTGTCCCGGCGCGATCATGGTGGCCGAGGAGTCGACGGCCTGGCCCGGGGTCAGCGCACCGCTACCGACCGGGCTCGGCTTCTCCTTCAAATGGAACATGGGCTGGATGCACGACACGCTGCAATACGTCGAGCACCAGCCGATCCATCGCGCCTACCATCACGACCAGCTCACGTTCGGCCTCGTCTACGCTTTCTCCGAGCGCTTCGTGTTGCCGATCTCCCATGACGAGGTCGTGCATGGGAAAGGCTCGCTGCTGGGCAAGATGCCCGGCGATCGCTGGCAGCGCTTCGCCAATCTCCGCGCCTATCTCGGCTTCATGTGGGCGCATCCCGGCAAGAAACTCCTGTTCATGGGCAGCGAGATCGCCCAGGAGCGCGAATGGAATCATGATGGCGAGATCGACTGGCACCTGATCGATGACGGAAATCATGCCGGCATCCAACGCCTGGTCCGCGACCTCAATCATCTCTATGCGTCGGAGAACTCGCTGCACGGGTCGGATGCCGATCCCGCGGGCTTCGCCTGGATTGTCGGTGACGATCGCGCGAATTCGGTCTTCGCGTTCCTGCGTACTTGCGGAACGAGCGCGCCGTTGATCGTCATCTGCAACATGACGCCGGTGCCGCGCCACGGCTATCGCTTCGGCGTGCCCAAGGCCGGGCGCTGGCGTGAAGTCGCCAACACCGATTCGCGCTTCTATGGCGGCAGCGACCTCGGCAATGACGGCTCCGTCGAGGCGGTCCCTCAGCCGTCACATGGCAAGCCTCATTCAGTTCAACTCACTCTGCCGCCGCTTGCGACTGTAATTTTGCGCGGCGAGGAATGACGATGCCGATATCACAGTGGCCCGACCGGCTCCTGGCGGGTTCCAACTATCCTCTTGGTGCGACCTGGGATGGCCTCGGCACCAACTTCGCAGTGTTCTCCGCTCACGCTACGCGGGTCGAGCTTTGCATTTTCGACCCGTCGGGTCGGCGCGAGATTGCCCGCTTCGACATGCCCGAGTGCACCGACGAAGTGTGGCACGGCTACCTGCCGAACGCCCGCACTGGCCTTGCCTACGGGTACCGGGTGCATGGCCCTTACGAACCGCAGGCGGGACATCGCTTTAATCCGAACAAGCTTCTGCTGGATCCCTACGCGCGACGACTCACCGGCGAGATGCGCAATGCCGATGCGCTCTATGGTTACCGAATCAATTCGGCGCGTGGGGACCTGTCGTTGGACCGGCGGGACAGCGCGCCCGGTGTCATGAAGGCTGTCGTCGCCGACGACAGCTTCAATTGGGCCGACGACCGGCCTCCCGCCGTGTCGTGGTCCGATACGGTGATCTATGAGGCGCATGTTCGCGGCCTCAGCATGCTGCGCCAGGATCTGCGGCCCAACCAGCGAGGTACCTTCGCGGCACTCGGCGATCCGGTGTTCATCGACCATCTGCGCCGGCTCGGGGTGACCACGGTTGAGCTGCTGCCCATCCACGCCTTCGTGCAGGATCGCTACCTTCTCGAGAAGGGCCTGCGCAATTACTGGGGCTACAACAGCATCGGCTTCTTCGCGCCCGAACCGCGCTACCTCTCTGACGGCACGCTCGACGAGTTTCGCATCGCTGTGCGCCGCCTGCACGCGGCCGGCCTCGAGCTGATCCTGGACGTCGTCTACAACCACACCGCCGAAGGCAGTGAGCTTGGGCCGACGCTCTCCTTTCGTGGCCTCGACAATGCAAGCTACTACCGGCTCGTCGCCGACAATCCGCGCCACTGCATAAACGACACCGGCACGGGCAATACACTCAACCTTTCGAGTCCGCGTGTGCTGCAGATGGTCATGGATTCGCTGCGCTACTGGGTGACGGCCTTCCATGTCGATGGCTTCCGGTTTGATTTAGGCGTGACGCTGGGCCGAGAAGCGCACGGGTTCGATCCGGGATCCGGCTTCTTCGACGCGATCCGCCAAGACCCGATACTGCAGAGGGTTAAACTGATTTCCGAACCTTGGGATATTGGGCCCGGCGGCTACCAGGTTGGCAACCATCCGCCGGGTTTTGGCGAATGGAACGATCGCTTCCGTGACGGCGTGCGGCGCTACTGGCGCGGCGATTCTGGACAGAGAGCGGACTTTGCCGCTCGCCTTGCCGGATCCAGCGATCTCTTCGATCGTCAACATCGCCGGCCTTGGGCTTCAGTGAATTTCGTGGCGTCGCATGATGGCTTTACCTTGCTGGACACAGTGAGCTACGCCGAACGTCATAACGAGGCGAATGGCGAGGACAATAAAGACGGGCATGGAGAGAACCATTCGGCCAACTGGGGCGCAGAAGGGGCGACGGAAGACCCGGCCATCCTCGACACGCGGCATCGATTGCAAAGGGCCATGCTCGCGACGTTGTTCTTTGCGCAGGGTACGCCGATGTTGCTGGCCGGCGACGAGTTCGGACGCACGCAGAATGGGAACAACAACGCCTACTGTCAGGATAACGAGACCTCTTGGATCGACTGGAGCCTGCTGGATAGGCCAGAGGGCAGGAGCCTTACGGAGTTTGTTGCGCGCGTGCTGGCATTGCGTCACCAGCACGCCGTGCTGCGGTCGCCATACTTCCTGCACGGTCGCGAAGTTTTGGCCGAAGGCGTACCTGATATTTCGTGGTTCGACGCGTCGGGCGAGGTCATCTCCGCCGAATCCTGGAATAACGCCGAAGATCGTTGCCTGGCGTTGAGGCGGGCCGGTCCAGATCAAGACGGGTCTGTGACCATGCTAACCGCCTTCTTCAATTCCGGAACGGAAGACTGCCACTTTCGCCTCCCTGAACCCCGCTGGCCGACACGCATCGTTCTCGACAGCGGCGCCCCTGACGCGCCGGAGCGCGACCTGGAAGGAGAAGAGATCGCAGTCGGACCGCGCAGCGTGGTGCTGGCGCTAGCTACCAAGGTAGCGGGATGAGAGCCGATCATATCCATGACCTGCCGTTCGGAGCCGCGTTGCTGCCGACCGGTGCGACGCGCTTTCGTTTCTGGGCGCCGGCACAGAAGCACGTCGCTGTCGAAGTCGACGGATTGCCCGCCGTTGCGATGAATGGTGTGGGCGAGGGATGGTTCGAGGCCGAAGTGGCCTGCGGTGCGGGCGCGCCTTACCGTTATCGCTTGGCCAACGGCCTCGCCGTGCCGGACCCGGCATCGCGTGCGCAGGCCGATGATGTGCATGGGCCCAGCCTGGTCGTCGATCCGCGCAGCTATCGGTGGCGAAATGCCGAATGGCGCGGCCGCCCCTGGCACGAGACCGTGCTGTACGAACTGCACGCCGGGGCGTTCGGCGGCTTCGCGGGCGTGCAGGCGGCTTTGCCCCGGCTGGCGGAGCTGGGAGTCACCGCTGTCGAGTTGATGCCGGTCAACGATTTCCCGGGCCGGCGGAACTGGGGCTACGACGGTGTGCTGCCGTTCGCGCCCGACCGCAGCTACGGCACGCCCGACGAGCTGAAGGCGCTGGTCGATTCGGCACATGGTATCGGCCTGATGATGTTCCTCGACGTGGTCTACAACCACTTCGGTCCGGACGGGAACTATCTCTCCGCCTATGCCCCGGCATTCTTCCGTGACGACATCGCCACGCCCTGGGGCGCGGCCATCGACTTCCGCCGCCCCGAGGTCCGTCGCTACTTCACCGAGAACGCGCTCTACTGGCTGCACGAGTACCGCTTCGACGGATTGCGTTTCGACGCGGTGCACGCGATCTCCGAGGCCGACTGGCTCGACGAGATGGCGGCCGAGGTGCGGCGGTCCGTCGAACCGGGACGCCACGTCCATCTGGTGCTGGAGCATGACGGCAACGTGGCCGATCACCTGCGCCGCAACTTCGACGCGCAGTGGAACGACGATGCCCATCACGTGCTGCATGCGATGCTGTCGGGCGAGTGCGACGGCTACTACGCCGACTATTCCGGCGAGCCTGCCAAGCGGCTGGCGCGCGCCCTCGCGGAAGGATTCGTCTACCAGGGTGATGCCTCGGCTTATCGCAAGGGCGAGCCGCGGGGCACGCCCAGCAGCGACCTGCCGCCGACGGCCTTCGTACTCTTCTTCCAGAACCACGATCAGATCGGAAACCGTCCCTTCGGCGACCGTCTGACCACGCACGTCGATGCCGACATGCTGGAAGCAGCGATCGCGCTGCAGCTCCTCTCACCGCACATTCCCATGATCTTCATGGGCGAGGAGGATGCCAGCGCGACGCCCTTCCTCTACTTCACCGACCATGCCGGCGATCTGGCGGACGCCGTGCGCGAGGGACGCCGTCGCGAGTTCGCCGGCTTCAAGGGGTTTGCGCCGGGAGAAGGCACGTCGAGCATCCCCGATCCCAACGAACCCGCGACGTTCGAGCAAAGCCGTCCCGCGCCCCATGCGGCGCACGGCGATAGCCGGCGGCGCCTCTACCGCGAACTCCTCGCCATCCGCCACCAGGCGCTGGAGCCGCGTCTCGACGGCGCGCGATCGGCCGGCGCTGCGCCGGCCGGATCGTCAGCGGTCGTCGCACGCTGGCGGATGGGCGACGGTTCCACGCTCGTCCTCGCCTCCAATCTCGGTCGTGAGCCGGCGACCATCGAGCCTGTGCAGGGCGATCTCCTGTTCGAGTCCCGTGCCGGTGCGGCGAAGGCTGCTCGAGCGGGCCGCCTCGCCAGGGCAACGACCATCGCGCTGCTGGAGACCGCACCGTGAGCGACGAGGATGTCCGGCACCTCGCGCGTGCGGCCGGTCTTGCCGAGAGCTGGACCGACGCCGGCGGCGTGCCGCAGCAAGTCTCGCTCGAGTCCCTTCACCGGATATTGGATGCGCTCGGTCTCCCGGCCGCCACGCCGGCGGATATCGAGGACAGCTACCGCCGGCTCGCGCCGCAGGGCGGGCTGCCGCCGATGGTCACGATGCAGGCGGGGGCGCGCCTGACCCTGCCGCGTCATGGCGCGGCGCGGGGACTGCTCACCTACGAGGATGGCGGTTCGGCCTCCCTGAGATTTTCAATCCGGGTAGACCGTCTTGTCGGACCGATCATCGATCGCGTCGGCTATCATCTTCTCGAGATCGCCGACCATCGGGTCACGGTCGCGGTAGCGCCGAAGCGCTGCGTCACGATCGAGGAGCGCGCCCACGGGAAGAAGCTCTGGGGCGTGGCCGCGCAGATTTACGGCCTGCGCCGCGCCGGCGATGGCGGCATCGGTGACGCCACCGCGGTGCGCGAACTGGCCGTTGCCGCGGCGGGCCATGGTGCGGACGCGGTGGCGCTCAGTCCCGTCCATAGCCTCTTTGCCGCCGATCCCGGCCGCTACGGGCCTTACTCGCCGTCGAGCCGCCTGTTCTTCAATCCGCTGTTCGCCGATCCCGAGATCGTCTTCGGGCCGGAGCGCGTGGCCGCGTATCGCAGCGAAACGGGGGCATTCGATCAGGCGGCGTTGATCGACTGGCAACCAGCCGCTGCGGCGAAGCTCGTGCTTCTGTCCAAGTTGTTTGACGATTTCGAGGCACATGACTCGGCGAACGCCACGGACCTGTCGAAAGCCTTCGACGACTTCGTGCGGGAAGGCGGCGACCTGCTCCAGGGTCACGCCCTGTTCGAGGCGCTGCACGGCAAGTGGCTGGGGAGCGAGCCGGCGAAGGGCTACTGGCGCGATTGGCCGGATGCCTTTCGCAAGGGGCTGACTTCGGATGACGCCGAAATGGCGTCGTTCCTCTCGTCCGAGAGCAGGACCGTACGTTTCCATCTGTTCCTTCAATGGCTCGCCGCGCGCTCTTTCGAGGCAGCGCAAGCGGCGGCCGTCGGCGCCGGCATGAAGATCGGCCTGATCAGCGATCTCGCCATCGGCATGGATCGGGCCGGCAGCCATGCCTGGTCGCGCCAGGGCGATCTGCTGCTTGGCCTTGGCATCGGCGCGCCGCCCGACGAATTCAACCGGCAGGGCCAGGACTGGGGACTGTCGGGCTTTTCGCCGCAAGCGCTCACGTCGACGGGTTTCGAGCCCTTCCTGTCAACGGTACGCGCAGCGATGCGGCACGCCGGCGGCGTGCGCATCGACCACATCATGGGCCTGCAGCGCCTCTGGCTCGTTCCGGAGGGAGCGCCGCCGTCGGAAGGCGCCTATCTCGCCTATCCGCTCGACGATCTGCTGCGGCTGCTGGCGCTCGAATCGCACAGGCACAGCGCCGTGGTGATCGGCGAAGATCTCGGCACGGTTCCGCGAGGATTCCGGCGCCGACTGAGCGAAGCCGGCATCGCCGGCATGGACGTCATGTGGTTCGAGCGCAATCGCGGCGGATTCCGTACACCGTCGCGATGGCGCCGCGATGCGGTTTCGATGACCACGACACACGATCTGCCGACCGTCGCCGGCTGGTGGCAGGGTGCCGACATCGAGGTCCGGGGCGGACTAGGCCTGTCGGCACCGAACGAAGCCGAGGAGCGTCAGCGCGACCGGCGACGGCTCTGGCTGGCCTTTACGGCAGCCGGTGTGGCAGACGGCGCGCCCCCTCCCGCCGAATCTCCGGACGCAGCGGTCGATGCGGCGCTGGGGTTCGCGGCCAGCTCGCCGGCGCCACTCATGCTGGCGCCGCTCGAGGATCTTCTGGGGCTTGTGGAACAGCCGAACCTGCCGGGCACGATCGACCAGCATCCCAACTGGCGACGGCGCCTCGAACCGCCGGCGGCGAAGCTTTTCGACGATCCTGTGGTCGCCCGGCGGGCTGCCAACATTACGGCGCGCCGCACATGATCCCGCGCGCCACGCTTCGTCTCCAGTTCCATCGCGATTTTACCTTTGCGGACGCGATGCATCAGGTGGACTGGTTTGCTTCGCTCGGCGTCAGTCATGTCTACGCATCGCCGATCGGGGTTGCACGACCAGGCTCGATGCATGGCTACGACGTCATCGATCCGGGCCGCGTGAACCCGGAACTCGGCGGCGAGGAGGGCTTCCGATCGTTTGCCGCTGCTCTTCAAGCCGTAGGACTGGGGCTGATCCTCGACATCGTGCCCAATCACATGGCGGCGGATGCGCGCAATTCCTGGTGGATAGACGTGTTGCGTCGGGGTCGCGCCAGCCGACATGCCGACTGGTTCGACATCGATTGGGAGGCAGGAGACCAGACTCCCGCCAAAGTACTGTTGCCGGTGCTGGGCCGGTCGCTGCAGGAGATCATCGAAGCCGGTGAACTCAGGATCGGGAAGGACGACGAGGGTCGGCCGCAGCTCGAATATTTCGAGAATGTCTTTCCCCTCTGCGACGGCAGCATCGAGGGTCGTGGTGATCTCGCCAATCTTCTGTCGCGCCAGCACTACCGCCTCGCCTCGTGGCGGGTGGCCGGCGACCGCATCAACTGGCGCCGCTTCTTCGACATCAACGAGCTGGTCTGCCTGCGCATGGAAAAGCCGGAGGCGTTCGAGGCGGTCCACGCGCTGCCGCTGCGCCTCTACGCCGACGGTGTGATCGACGGGCTGCGTATCGACCATGTCGATGGACTGACCGATCCAGCCGCGTACTGCAGAGGTCTGCGCGCACGGCTCGACGCGTTGGCGGAGCGGCATGGGCGATCGAGAGCGTGGCTGATCGTCGAGAAGATCCTGTTGAAAGGCGAGACGCTGCCGAAGGAGTGGGGGTGCGACGGCACGACCGGCTACGACTTCATGGACGAGGTGAGCGCACTGCAGCACGACGCGAAGGGCGAGGCGGCGCTGGCCAGCGCTTGGGCCGAACTCAGCGGTCGGCCGGCAACTTTTGCGCCGGAGGAGCTGGCGGCGCGGCGCGAGATCGTAGCGCGCAGCTTTTCGGCACAACTCGAAGCCTGCGCTTCGGCCTGGCAGGAGATCCTGCGCGATAGCGTGCCGCGACCCACTTTGCGTCGGGTGCTCGCGGAGTTTCTGGCGCATGTGCCGGTCTATCGCACCTATGGCGCAGGTCATGGCCTTGCCCGACACGATGCGCAGATCCTGCGTGAGGTCGCCGGGCATGTGGCCAAGACGTGCCTCGCCACCGACCGGTGGGCGGTCGAACCAGTGCTCGAAGCGATGCTGGCGCCGCGGCCGTCATCGGGATCCTGGCCGCGCGCCATGGCGCGCTTCCAGCAATTGAGTGCGCCCGTCGCGGCCAAGTCGGTCGAGGATACGGGCTTCTATCGCTACGGCCGCCTGCTTTCGCGCAACGATGTCGGCTTCGACGTCGAGACCTTTGCGATCGACGCCAATGCCTTCCACGCCCGCATGAAGAGGCGCCGCGCCGACTATCCACACACGATGCTCGCGACCGCCACGCACGACCACAAGCGCGGCGAGGACCTGCGTGCGCGTCTGGCCGTGTTGAGCGAACTCGCGCCCGACTGGACGCGGTTCCTGAGGCGCGCGATCGAGGCGTCGTCGCCTCTGCGGCGGCAGGTCGGTGATCGCCAGGCACCGACCGCGGGCGACATCGCGATGCTGCTGCAGATGATCGTCGGCGCCTGGCCGCTCGATCTCGACCGCGATGATGAGCCGGGCCGTCGGGCCTTTGGCGAGCGGCTTTGCGGCTGGCAGCAGAAGGCTCTTCGGGAAGCCAAGCTCGAGAGCGACTGGGCTTGCGCGGACGACGCCTACGAGGAAGCAGCCCGGTCGTTCGCGATGCGCCTGGTGGCCGAAGCGGCCTTGCCGGAACTGCTCGATGGACTGGTTGCCTTCGTCCGCCGCATCGCGCCGGCCGGTGCCCTGAACGGGCTGGTGCAGTGCCTTCTGAAGCTGACGGTCCCGGGCGTGCCCGATCTCTACCAGGGGACCGATCTCTGGGACTTCAGCCTCGTCGATCCCGACAATCGCCGTCCTGTCGATTTTGCGTCGCGCGCGAAGATGATCGATCGGTCGCCGGCTGAACTGGCGCCCTCGTGGCGGGACGGGCGCCTCAAGCAGGCTCTCGTCCGGCGCACGCTGGGTTTGCGGAAGCGCGCACCGCACCTCTTCGCCGAGGGCGCCTATCTGCCGCTTACGGTAGAGGGTCCGGCAAGCGAGTCTATCGTCGCTTTCGCGCGGCAGGCCCAGGACGATTGGCTGCTGGTGGTGGTGCCCCGGCTGGTAACGTCGTCGATGCTGGAAGGGGGAGTCCTTGCTGTCAGGCCGGATGCGTGGCGCGAGACAAGTGTCGCCCTGCCGGAGACCATGCCCAGTGTGCAACTGCACAACGTTTTTAGCGGGCGCACAATGAATCGGTCGTTCGGTAGGCTCCGCCTCGATCGGGTATTCGAGACCGGGCCGGTCGCCCTGTTGATATCGCCACTGGCGGGCGATCCGGGGCGCGTGTAAGGGCGTTGTCACTCGCGGCGGCGTGGAATGCAGACACGCAGCTCGACGCACGGGAGCCGGGGAGGGCCACCTTGAGCGGGGGCACGCCCACAAGCGGATATCCGTATAGCAGCGACCATGACCTCACGGTGCGTAGGTAGCCAAACATGGTCAGCCGGAGTGGCGCCCGGCCCGCGAGAAGCTCTTCGACCCACCCTTTTGCGCATGATCGCAAATGGCGTGATGTACTTGTGGAACTCGCGCACAGGATGGGCGTTCCGCTCCTCAACTGAGGAGATATTTCATGAATGGCATCATCTACCTGGTCGGTCTGGTCGTCGTGGTCATGTTCGTCCTGTCCTTTCTCGGACTTCGGTAGGAGCAAGGCTCATGGCCATCGCCACCACAACTGCGGTTCCCGCAGCAATTCCTGTCGATAACGCCCCCCTTCGCTACCTTGATTGGGGACCCGTCATTCTTGGCGCCCTCGGTGCCGCGGCGATGTCCATCGTCCTCCTGGCCTTCGGTTCCGCGCTCGGGCTGAGCGTCGTTTCGCCTTACCAGTACGCGGGCATCTCGGCGAAGGGCGCGGCCATCGCGGCTGCGGTCTATCTTGCCCTCGTCATGGTCGCGAGCTTCGCGGCCGGCGGTTACATCGCAGGCCGGATGCGGACGCCGTGGCGTACCACCGACGAGGTGGAGATGCATTTCCGCGATGGCGCGCACGGTTTTGGCGTCTGGTCTCTGGGCGTGCTGCTGGGCGCGGCGCTTGCCGCGTCCGGGGTCGGCGCGGTCGTATCGGCGGCCGGCAAGGCCACGACGGCCATCGCTGCCGCTGGGACGGCCGGTGCTGCGTCCAATCCGGCCCTGGGCCAGCTTTCGCTTCGCCCGACCGACTACGCGATCGACCGGCTCCTGGCGCCGGCGCCCGCCGGCGCTCCGGCTCCTGCCGCCCCGGCTCCCGCCGCGGCTGGCACGGATGCCACGGCTGCTGCCGCTCCCGTCCGCGCGAACCCGGTCGCGACGCGTTCGCGCGCCGATCTCGAGGCGCCGATTGCCCGCGTCTTCGCGGCCGGGCTTTCGAACCCGCAGCTCGACGCCCGCGACCGCACCTATCTGGCGCGGATCGTGTCCGAGCAGACGGGCCTGCCGCAGGCGGAGGCCGAGAAGCGGGTCGACGAGACCTATGCCGACCTGAAGGCTGCGGAGCAGAAGGCCCGGGATGCCGCGGACGCCGCCCGCAAGACCGCGATCATCGCCGCTTTCCTGGCGGCGGCGACCCTGGCGATCGGTTGTGCGGCGGCCTGTGCCGGCGCCTCCCTGGGCGCCCGGCATCGCGACGAGCGGACGGCGGTTTCGTTCCTCGGCTCGACGCGCTTCTGGTAGGCAAGGCCTACTAAGAGGAAGAGAGGGCCCGTGTGGCCCTCTCTTTTTCGTGAGGGCGGTCACACCTCCCTGAATCGTGATAGTCTTTTCGCATGATCAAGACAGGAACGAACGGCGACGATCGGCTGAAGAGCTTCACCGACATCGACACGCTGATCGGGGGCCTCGGCAACGACATCTACTTTGTCGACCAGGCGGAAGATCAGGTCGTGGAAGCGCCCGGCGGTGGAACCGACACGGTCTACGCCAGCGCCAGCTACCAGCTGGGAGCAGGCGAGGAGATCGAATATCTGCGCGCCTTCGCAGCGATCGGCCTCGAACTGACAGGCAACGAGTTCGGCAACGAGATCATCGGTAGCGTCGGCAACGATACGCTCGAGGGTGAAGGCGGCAACGACACGCTGAAGGGCGGCGCCGGACCCGACACGATGATCGGCGGATCGGGCGACGACATCTACTATGTCGACGATACCGGCGATTTGGTCGTGGAGGCAGCCGGTGGTGGCATCGATGTCCTCTACAGCTCCGTCAACTTCACCCTGGCTGCCGGCCAGGAAGTCGAGACCTTGTGGGTCTATGGCTCGACGGGGCGCACGCTCGGCGGCAACGACATGGACAATCAGCTTTTCGGCAGCGTCGGCGATGACGAGCTGAACGGCGGCACCGGCAACGACATGCTCAATGGCCGGGATGGCAACGATACGATAACGACCAACGGTGCGAGCGCCATCATCTACGGCGGCAACGGCAACGATTCGATCAGACTCGACGGCTCCAGCACGAGCACGGGCAGAGTGAACGGAGGGGACGGCAACGACACCGTCTATTCCGCGGATCTGGGTCAGTTCGTGATCAGCCATGTCGAGACGCTCGATACCTACTATGGCTTCGTCAGCGGGTCGGTCGCGCAGTTTGCCTCCTTCGCCGCGTACACGGCGGGCCAGGCCGACCCGGACACGCGGATCTCCATCTCCCTTCGCGACGCCGGAGGCACGCTTGATTTCACCACCGGGATCGGCGGCCAGAACTCGGTCGAGATCCGCGACGTCGGCCTGACGTCCAGGATCAGCATCACCGGATCGGTGAACGACGACGTGCTGTTCGGGTCCGACTTCAACGACACGCTGAGGGGCGGCGATGGAGACGATGTCCTGTTGGCCGGCAGCGGCCGCGACACGCTCCAGGGCGGGGACGGCGCCGACCGCTTGAACGGCGGCGCCAATACCGATCAGCTTTCCGGCGGCGCCGGTAACGACACGTTCGTCTTCGACTCGCCGTACGGCGGCAACACCAATCGTGACGTGATTGCGGACTTCGTCTCCGGCTCCGACATCATCGAGATCGACCAGACCAACTATTTCATCGGTCTGTCGCTCGGGGAGCTGGATCCTGCGCAGTTCGCGATCGGGGCGGCCACGGGCGCCGGCCCGCAAATTGTCTACAGGCCGACGACCGGGGCGTTGTTCTTCGACATCAATGGCGCCGGGGCCGGCGGTGCGTCCCAGTTCGCGACGCTCACGGGCGCGCCGGTGCTGGTCGCTTCCGATTTCCTGATCGTCTGACCGCCACTCCGGGCATGAAAACGCTCCACGAGGCGTGGGACGCCCTGGGGCCCACACTCGGGATCCTGGAGCCCCTGCGGTTCTCCCGTGACCAGTGGTCCGTGATCGAACGGCTGCATTTGAACTTCAACGATCGCGAGGCGCAGACGCGCCTGCCCATCCCGCTCGCCCGCTTTGCCAGGGAAGCGGCCGACGACATCGGCCGACAGGCGCGACGCTGCGACAGCGTAACCACGGAATATGTCGATGACCGATGGCTCATTGAAAGACCGGTGAACGGTCCTGCCGAAGCGATGGCCGACTACGCGCGGCTTTACAACGACGATGTCGACCGGATGATTGGCGTCCTCTTCCCCTCGGCACGATACCGAAAGGGACACTACGCCTTCGGGAACTTCACGGTGCCTCAGCCACACGGGCTGCATACCGACCACAGCGCCGAGGATCCTGCGGCTGCCGGCGAACCCATTTGCATTGCCCGGATCGGTACTCTCGGAACGCACTACGTTGCCGGTGACGTCGAAGCCTACGACCCTCGCACCCGCAGCATGCTGAACGCGCTGCGCTACTGGATTTCCGTTCCTGAAGGCGAGCCGGAGGCCATCTTCGACGAGCTGCTGCAGAAGCAGGTTCTGGGCACCATTCCCGTGGATCACGTCATGCTCATCGTCGCGGGCAACGCGTCCAGGGACACTCACGTCACGCAGCACATCGCGGCCCGGCCCCCTGCGGGCGGCGTGCACTCGGCGTTCTTCCAGAGGCAGTACAGGTTCACATAGGTCCGGGTTTCCCTGCAGAAGGGAATCAATTCCGACCCGCGGTCGCCGCCGAGAGGTTTCTCCGGTCGTTCCGCCCACATGACCTGCGCAGGCGCGGTGGCGGTGGTACAAAGCAGCAAGAGAACAAAGACCAAGAAAACGACGACAAAGGGAGGAAGAAACATGAGGATTTTTCACTGGCTTGCCGGTCTTGCCGCGGCTGTGGCTCTACTGCAGGCGGGAGGCGTTTCGGCTCAGCCCTATCCCAACAAGCCGATCAGGCTGATCGTGCCGTTCGGTCCCGGATCCGGCAGCGACATTCTCGCCCGCATCCTCGCCGAGCCCCTGACTCAGGCGCTGGGCCAGCCGATCGTCATCGAGAACAAGCCCGGCAACAATACGACCCTCGGCACCGAACTGGTGGTGCAGTCGCCGCCGGACGGATACACGCTCGGCCTCCTGACGAACTCGGGTCTCGCCGCCAGTCCGGGCGGCCTCACGAGCGGCGTGCGCTACGATCCGGTCAAGGACCTGACCTACATCACGATGGTCGCGTCGGTTAATTACGTCCTGCTGGTCAACAACGACGTCCCGGCGAAGACGGCGAGCGAACTGGTCGCGCTCATCAAGGCCAACCCGGGCAAGTACAACTACGCGAGCGGCAACACCGGTGGCATCGCTTACGGCGGGGACTTCAAGAACTCGCAGAAGCTCGAGATGACGCACGTTCCCTACAAGTCGGTTCCACCTGGCCTCGCCGACCTGATCAGCGGACATGTGCAGATCATGGTGGCCGATGTGCCCGCGTCGCTCGCCATGATCCGCGCCGGCAAGGTCCGCGCGGTCGGCGTGCCGGCAGCCAAGCGCTACCTGCTGCTGCCCGACGTGCCGACCTACGCCGAAAGCGGCCTCGCCACGCCGCCGGTCATGGACGGCTGGTGGGCCCTGGTCGCCCCGGCGGGAACGCCCGACGCGATCCAGGACCGGCTCAACAAGGAAGTGGTGAAGGTCCTCGAGACCGACGCGATAAGGACGAAGCTGCTGGAAAGCGCGCTGGTCCCGACGCCGTCGACCCGGCAGCACGCGGTCGCGTATCAGAAGGACCAGCTTCAGGTCTGGACGAAGATGGTGAAGGACCTGAATCTCAAGGTCGAATGAAGGATATCGGTCGTCATGGATTTCTCCTTTTCGGAGCAGCACGTCGCGGTGCGCGATACGGTGCGCCGGCTGTGCGAGTCGGAGCATCGCGGGCTGGTCGTGGCGGCCGAGGAGAACGAGACCCTGCCGCGTGAGGTGTTCGCGCGGTGGGGAGAGCTTGGCCTCCTCGGAGTCCGGTATCCGGAAAGCGACGGCGGCAGCGGCCTGGACAAGATCAGCGACTGCATCGTCCGCGAGGAGCTGAGCTACATGAGCCAGGGCTTCGCCTCGAGTTGGTCGGCGCACAGCCATCTCGGGATCTGGCCCATCTGGAAGGCGGGCACGCCCGCGCAGCGCGAGCGCTTCTTCCGTCCGGCCGTCGCCGGACGGAAGATCGCGGGCTTTGCCCTCAGCGAACCCGATGGCGGTTCCAACATCCGCGGGCTGAAGACCCACGCGGATCGGGTCGCGGGCGGCTGGAAGCTGAACGGCAGCAAGCTCTACATCACCAATGCGCCCATCGCCGACTTCCTGCTGGTGGCGGCCCGCACCTCGCCCGAACTCCGGGGCGACGCGATCAGCCTCTTCATCGTGGAACTGCCGGCGAAGGGCATGGAGATCAGCAAGCTCCGGAAGGAAGGCATTCGCGCCTCCGAGACCGGCCTGATCCACATCGAGGACGTGTTCGTGCCCGACGACTGTGTCCTGGGCGAGCGGCTCGGCACCTATCCGGTGATCCTCGATTCTCTCAGCGAGAACCGGGTCGGGGTTGCCGCCAATGCGCTCGGGATGGCGCGCGCGGCCTTCGACGCCGCCACCGCCTATGCCCGGGAACGGCTGGTCGCGGGCAAGCGCATCGGCGACTATCAGGCCATCGCGCACAAGCTTGCCGAGATGTCGGCGGCGATCGAGGCGGCGCGCTGGCTCGTCTACTACGGGGCCTGGCGGGTCGATCAGAACACGCTGGACTCCGCGACCGCGGCGCGCGTGAAGCTCGTCGCGAGCGAGACGGCGGTTTCCGTGAGCGAACAGGCGATCCGCATTCACGGCGGCGCCGGGATCATGCGCGAGTATCCGGTGGGGCGCATCCACCGCGACGCCCTCGTCTACGTGATCGGCGAGGGCACCAGCGAGGTCCAGAAGAACATCATTGCGCGCGATCTGGGCTTCAAGGCCTGAAGACGCGAACATCGGGAGAAGCGTATGACCAGGAGCAGCATCACCGTGACGCCGATCGCGGGTTCCCTTGGCGCAGAGGTGACGGGCGTCGACTTGCGTCGGATGGACAATCACGACTGGGCGCAGGTCCACCAGGCGTTTCTCGACCACAAGGTCATCGCGATCCGCGACCAGGATCTGTCGCCGCAGGACCTGATGGATGTGGGCGCGCGCTTCGGCGAGCCCAACCATTATCCCTTCGTAAAGGGCATGGACGACTTCCCGTTCCTGTTCGATATCGTCAAGGAGCCGTCCGAGAGGCGCAATTTCGGCGGCGGCTGGCATTCCGACACGACCTACATGAAGACTCCGCCGCTCGCGACGCTGCTCTATGCGCTGGAGACGCCGGACCGCGGTGGGGACACGCTCTATTGCGACATGGTTGCCGCGTACGAGAGCCTGTCGGAACGCATGAAGGAGATGCTGGGCACACTCAAGGGCGTGAACAGCGCCGGCCTCAAGCACCTCGGCGGCCGCAAGGCGCATCATTCGGTGGTCGGTGGCATGAAGATCACCGGGACCGACGACGCCGATTCCTTCGAGGCGGTTCACCCGATCGTGCGCACCATCGACGAGACCGGCCAGAAGGCGATCTATTGCAGCATCGGCCACACCGTTGCCTTCGAAGGCATGACGCCGGAAGAGAGCAAGCCGATGATCGACTGGCTGCAGGCGCACGCGACGCGCCCCGAATTCACCTGCCGCGTCCACTGGAAGCCCGGCACGCTCACGATCTGGGACAACCGGCGCACGATGCACAACGCCATCAACGACTATCACGGCATGCGCCGCCACATGCGCCGCCTGACCTCGGGCCCGACGAATCCGGTGTGAGCGGGTCACTAGGCAAGGATCCCTCACTGCGTTCGGGATGACACGAGTGTTGAAATTGGCGCAGGCGTGCCAGTGAAAAATGCAGTGTCATCCCGGACGCAGTGAGGGATCCTTTGCTTTCTTCGAGACGCCCGCCCCGTGCGGCAAAGAGACCTCTGCCGTCGTTGCATTTCGACGATCGGCTGGGCGCACTTTCGCGGGCGCGTTCGCTTGTCTATCTGAGACTTCGAACCGACCATTCGCGGGATTTGCCATGACCGAGGCTACCGGACCGCTCGCCGGCATTCGTATTCTGGACCTCACGACCGTGCTCTTCGGGCCGTTCGGCGCGCAGACGCTGGGCGACTGGGGCGCCGAGCTCATCAAGGTCGAGGGGCTCACCGGCGACCAGTGGCGCTACACCGGCCAGTTCCGGAACCGCGGCATGAGCGGGCAGTTCATGGCCGCCAACCGCAACAAGCGCAGCGTGGCGGTCGATCTGAAGACTCCTGGCGGCGCCGAGGTGCTGCGGCGTCTCATCGCCAAGGCGGATGCGCTCGTGACGAACATCCGTCCCGCCGCGCTGGAGAGACTCGGGTTCGGCTACGAGGCCTGCAAGGCCCTCAATCCCAGGATCATCTACGCGGCCGCGACAGGTTTCGGCCAGGATGGGCCGTGGGCCAAGCGGCCGGCGTTCGACGAGATCGTCCAGGCGGCGTCCGGTCTTGCCTCTTCCATCGGGACGGACGACGAGCCGGCGTTCGTGCCGAGCCTGGTCGGCGACAAGCTCTGTGGTCTCGCCCTTGCGGGCGCCGTGGCCGCGGCGCTGGTCTATCGCGAGCGGACCGGCAAGGGCCAGCTCGTCGAAGTGCCGATGCTGGAGACGGTGGCGGCGTTCAACAGCATCGAGATGCTGGGTGGCCACGCCTTCGTGCCCCCGATCGGTCCCGCGGGCTACAAGCGGGTCAAGGAACGCCGCCCAGTCAAGACGAAGGACGGCTGGCTCACCATGCTCCCGTATTCGGGCGAGAACTGGTGCACCTTCTTCGAGACGGTCGGCCATCCCGAATGCATCGAGGAATTCTCCGTGCGCGACCCGATCAAGCGGGCGGCCAACATCGATGCGATCTACGCGCGGATGAACAAGATCGCCCTCGAGCGCACCACCGCCGAATGGGAAAAGCTGCTGCTCTCGATCGACGTTCCCCATGCCTCCTTCGCGAAGATGACGGAGGTCGGCGAGCAGCCGCACCTGAAGGCGGTCGGCCTGTTCCAGAAGCTGGAGCATCCGACCGAAGGGACGATCCAGCAGGCCCGCCCGCCGGCGCGCTTCTCCGAGAGCCCGGCCGCCATCCGCCGCATGCCGCCCCGGCTGGGTGAGCATACGCGCGAGATTCTCGCGGAAGTCGGCTACAGCGACGCCGACATCGAAGCGCTGCTCGGTGCGAAGGCCATCGGCGACGGTGCGCCCGCGTAGCTTCGGTCAGCGGCGTTTCGGGCAGAGCGACAGATAGAAGATGAACGCCATCACCGGCAGCACCAGCCAGTTGATCTCCGCTCCGGGCGCGGTGCCCATCGTGGTCACCGGTTTCAGGTGGCCCGCCAACCCGCGGAGCACCGGCTCCAGGGTGAAGACCAGCAGCACCAGCGGCACGGTTCCGCGCCAGCGAAGTAGCAATACCCAGAGCAGCAGCGCGAGGAGAAGCTGGATCGCGCCCCATTGGCCGAAGATCGCCACGATGTTCGAGCCGCCGGCCACGCCCGTGACGTCGATCGTGGCGATCGACTGCGCGCCGCCGTCGGGCGCCAGCAGATGGATGCAGGAGCGCACCGTTATGGCGACAAGCCAGGCGATCGCCACCCAGAAGGAAATCAGGGGCCCGTCGTAGATCGCCGGATTGGCGGGCAGGAGCCGCGCGGGAGACGGCCGCCACAAGGCGGTCAGCCCTCCATGATCCAGTCGGCGCCCGAGGCGAGGGCGATTTCCTTCACCTTGGCGAGCAGGTTGGGGCCGACGGGAATGCCCGACTTCATCCGCGCCGCCGCCGTGCGGCGCTCGGGATCGCCGGCGACCTGCACGGGCTTCGCCGGATCGGCCGGCCGTGTCGCGCGCAGCGTGTCGCAGAAGGCGGCAACGTCGGCCTGGAAGTCGGCGGTGTCCCGGAACATGCCGGGATCCATCGCGAGGAAGAAGTGGCCGATGTCGATCGGACCGGGCCGCGTGTTGCGCGTCGGGTCCGTCACCATCAAGCCGCCCGACAGGGCAGAGCTCAGGATGTTGACCATGGCGCCAAGGCCGTAGCCCTTGTGGCTGCTACCCTCGGGCGTGCCGCCGAGCGGCGTCATGTATCCGCCCTTGCTGACCTCGTGCGGGTCGGTGCTGGGCAGGCCGTCCTTCGTGACCAGCCATCCGGGCGGCGTCTGCAGACCCTCGTTCGCCTTGTTGCGGATTTTGCCGGCGGCCACGGTGGTGGTCGCCATGTCGAGGAGGAAAGGCTCGCCCGGCTTGCCAGGTGCTGCGAAGGCGATGGGATCGGTGCCGAGGCGGGCCTGCGCGCCGTTGGTTGGCGCCATGTTGATGCCGCTGGCCGAGGTTGTCGCCATGCCGATGAATCCCGCATCGACGGCCTGGAGCACGTAGAAGCCGCAAGCGCCGAAATGGCCGGAGTTGCGCACCGCCGCCACGCCGATGCCGGTCTTCTTCGCCTTCTCGATGGCGATTTCCATGGCGCGCCGTCCGGCGGGATGGCCGAGGCCCCCGGCGCCGTCGACCAGCACCGAGACCGGCGTCTCCTTAACGATCTTCGGCTCGGCGCGCAGGTCGAGCTTGTTGCCCAGCCGCCGCTCGTCGTAGGGCGGCACCATCGAGATGCCGTGCGTGTCGATACCGTGCAGGTCGGCCCAGGCCATGATCTCGGCGGTGCCGGCCGCCGTCGCCCTGGGCATGCCCCAGGCCTCCAGGATCAGTTCGAGCTGCTTGCGGTGGGTTTCGTACGACGCGGGCATTTCCTGTTTCCTTTGTTGCCGCGCCATTATTCGCGACGCTGCCCGTCGATCAACCGTCTCGTGGTCCGCCCGGATCGAGCTTGCCCTGCAGCTGAAGCAGCTGGACGGCCTGCAGCGACAGAACACTCAGCGCGTCGCGGATTTCTCCGGCCGAAACCATGCGGAATGCTTCGACCAGCGGCACACGTTTCACTGCGAGGTCCTCGGTGGCTTCGGGTTCCGCTTCTCCCTGCGTGAGACCCCAGGCGACGTAGGCGACCGCGCGCTCGTCGGACACCGAGTTCGAGAGGTCGCACTCCAGGATCTTCCGCCAGTGACTGGCAGTGAGGCCCGTCTCCTCGCGAAGCTCGCGGGCGGCTGACTGGAGCGGATCGACCCCGTGCGCGCCGCCGCCCTCGGGGATCTCCCAACTGTAGGCCTCGAGCGGAAAGCGATATTGGCCGACCAGATAGGTATGTCCCTCGGCATCGATCGGCACGACGCCGATGGCGAGGTTCTTGTAGTGAATCAGCCCGTAGATGCCCGGTGTCTGCGCCGGCGTCAGCACCTCGTGATGGGTCAGCCGGATCCACGGATTCTCGTACACATCCTTCCTGGATAGAACGGTCCAGGGGCCCTTGCGCTCGTTCGTCATGGCCGGACTATTGCATTCGCCCGGTCGTGCGGCACAGCCCCGATTCGCGACCTGACCTGGATCGTTCGTTCACTCCCGGCCTTGAATCAGCGTCGGAGTGCTTCGAACACTTGATAGTTCATGGGCGGATTGGATATTACCAACGTCTCAATATGTCCGGGAAGAAGTAGGCCCCTTGCGAGTACATCGAGATTCAGAAGCCGCTTCTCCAGGATTGAAGCCCAAGCCTGCCTTCCAGTATGACGGTAACGAACTCCGGTCCGGGATCGAGCGCGTATGCGTGGACGCCAAGGCGGATGCGCCCGTCAAGGGGCGGCTGGCGGGGCGGACGCGCGCGCCGGCAAAACGCACCGGCAAAGCCAAGCGTGTCGCCATCCCTCTGACCGTTCGACCGTATCAGGTCACGGTGATCCCCGGTCGCGGCCTCGGGCTCACCGCTTGCTCCGTCATCGATCCGGGAACCAAGATCGATGACTGCTTCACCTGGGAGCTGCCCAGGCGGGACATCAAGCACGTCACCGAGACAGTCCTGAACGGCAATTACTTCGACCACCCTCTCTCTTCCCAACGGGGCCTGGTCGCCATCGGACACATCTCCCTGATCAATCACGATCCGGAGCCGAACTGTGAATGGCGGATGCTGCAAGTTCACGATCGCTGGATGGTCGAGGCCTGGTCCCTTCGCCGGCTCGCCAGCGGCGAGGAGCTGACCTTCGACTACGGCTACGACCCGACCGCCAAGGATTGATCGTTGGCTGGCCCTGTCGTGCGGGGCCTGGTCGGCAAACGAGTTCGCAAGGTGAGTACGCGACGCTCGCAGTGCGGGCAGTTTTGCTATCGCGCGCTTGAATCAGAGACGCGCGCCGCGCCTGGAGAATAAGTTGTGGTTTGTCTCGCCCCCTGCCAATGGGGATTTGAAATAGCATGGCGAACGGCTAAAGGCTGACGTGCGGCTTCGCTAGCAGAATGCGTTGCTCGGGCGCCAAAGCGGTTTCTCTGCGATGAAGCTGAGCCGCGCGGGGTATCCTGATATCTCTAGATGACAGCCCGCATTTATAAGCAAAACACTCTCGCCGCGACTATCCTATGCTCGGGCAAGAAATCGCGCTGTCACGCTATTTCGGGACTTCGAAACGACATCCGGACGACCGGAAGCAACGACTTTCCCGCCTTCTTCGCCCGCGCCGGGGCCGATATCGATGACCCAATCGCTCTCGCTGACCACCCGCATGTCGTGCTCGACCACAATTACGCTGTTGCCCGAGGCGATCAGCGATTGAAGCTGCGCAAGCAAACGCTCGACATCGGCCGGATGCAAGCCGGTTGTCGGTTCGTCAAGAACGTAGAGGGTGCGACCACGCTGAGCTCGCTGTAGTTCAGTTGCAAGCTTGATGCGCTGTGCCTCGCCCCCCCGATAATTCCGTCGCTGGCTGGCCGAGCCGCAAGTAACCCAGTCCGACATCACGCAGCGTCTCGAGCGAGCGGGCAATTGCGGGCTCGCCTCCTCTCCGAATGGCTATTTGAATTGGGTCGGGGTTGCAGAGGAAGCCATTAGGTAGTCTTTCCTAACAACCGACACTGCGGGTTCCGCCAGCGACGATCTGCAGAACCGTCATGGCCACACTGCTGTTGTGTTAATCCGAGGCCATAGACACAGAACTGCGCCTTGCGGAGGCCTTGCACAGCGGCATCATCGAGCCATTCCCGAAAAGTCGAGAGGGCCCCCTTGCCCAGAATCACTTCATACTCAAGGTAGATTGAGGTGGCCCAAGATAGCTCTAGTTTCTTAGATTAGGGATGGCTGACCGGGTTCGACAAGTATGAGCTTGTCGCGGCTCCAAAGCAGAAGATTCGCGGGGATCGGCTGATTAATCGCACTCATGGTACGTACAGAAAAAAGATTCGACGATCCAGCCGCAGCCGATCGCCTTACTCGCCCTGCATCGTCAACCGTCGCCGAATCAATCTCAAAACGAAAATCGGTTTTCTGCACCAAAGCTTGACGCAGAGGCTCGGACCTTCCGTCATCTAGACGATACTCTCCATGAGCTTCCGCCCCGTGAAGCACCAACGTCGTATGTGTAGTTATGATCGTTATCGGTCGCCGCCTAAGAGCTGCATAGAGCTGTGGCCAGAAAAGACGATAGTGTTCGATCTCCGGGAACTGAAGATATACATTGTGAATACCCTCTACTAGGATTGCAGTATAGGGACTCCCGTGCAGCTCAGCAGCGTCCAGCTCCCATTCAATTCTATTGAACAAGAAGTCTGGACGATAATAACCTGGATAGAGATGTATGACTTCAATTGTTGGCCTCAGGACGCGGCCGCCGATTCCGTACTCTAGGCGCCGATAACCAATTAGCTTTTTAAGCTCTCCTTCGTAGTATTCTTTCGGATACAAGAACGAGACGACGAGCACTTTTTCCGCCGTTTCTTCTTGAACGCCGTCGGCATCGAACGACGGCGAAATTGCAAGCTTCAAAGCAAGAGCCGCCTTGGAGCCGGACCCTTCTCCATTGAGAAAGATATTTGATCCCCGGAAGAGTCTGACACCATCTGTATAACGAAACGGAAGCGACGCTGGCACTTTTCCATCAGCAGACGTTCTCGCGTAGGCCAAGAAATCTTTGTACGGCAACACTCTTTGAAAGACTGGCTTTGTAACTCCGGTATCTGGAACACGGGTACGCCAAACTGATTGGCGTTCGAGTTGATAGTTTATCTGTGGTGAAAATCGAACACCTTTAGCTCCGGCAATTTGAATGCCATGAGTGCCGACTGCGCAGAGTTGGTGACGTGCCTTTGTCAGAATGATTTGTCGATGCGGCTTCTTCCCATACTCTTTTTCTTCCACTGAATTGTGAGAAAGACGCATTGCTACATCAACGAGGTAGTCGAGCGTCGTATCTCCAGCCCAGTCCTCACGCGCCGTTAGAACTACAAGCGCCCGTAGGTCACGGCAAGCCACCACAAACTTGCGCAGCTGAGCCAGTAAGGGAGACGAATTTCCAATATCACTTTCGTTCTGGGCCGACATCAACAGGTCGTGAATACCGTCGAGAACAATAACTGCACGACAGGGTTTAGGGGTCGACGAAAGTTCTTCCACTTCAGCTGGCGGCAGGTTCAAAACATCTCTAAGTCTTGCGAGTGCCACCTCAAGAGAAGCGAGAACGTCTCGCTCTAGTCCGGCACCGGCTTCGATAGCAATAGGCTGAATTTTCAGCCAATCCCTAATCGAGGGCGGACAAAAAGAAAGTCGCCGTATGTCGTCGGGCAATAGCGCTTCGGCTTTCGCTTCCAAATCACTCGGTGTCTCTTCCGCCGTAAGAAAGAGCGTCGTAATCTCGAAGGGCGCAAGAAATGCACCGAGGGCCAACGCCAAGCTTGTTTTTCCCGAGCCCGGACCGCCATGAATTCCTAGAACGAGGCCACCTCTGCTAGAGAATTTCAGTCCACCTCTGAATAACGTTTCCGCACCCCTTATGGGCACGGGAAGGCCCCAAAGTTCGTTTACGATCTCTCCCAATTCGGGGAGACGATCAAGAAACGTAGATCTAGAAAATTCTAACCGGGATAATTCCCCGCGAGTCCTACGATCGCGCAACCCACCGGCGGCCCGGTATTTCTCATAGTCCGCTCGCTCTTTGAAACGCAACCACAGAAGGCCTTTCGCCGCCAGGAACTGTCGTAGTAAACCGTCTGCTCGGTACTTACCCTCTGACGGAAGTTTATCCTCACCGCTCGACCAATATCTCGGACGGAAAGAGGTCCAGATATGAGAAACGGCTTCCTCGATATCAGCAACCGTAAAAGTATTTTCTGAAGGTGCCGTAACGAGACCAGACGGGTAAGTCCCGTAAACCTCGAATAGATAATTCCGAACCGAGAGCATGGCGTAGGCCCGACTGCCTGGCATTTCCGGAACGGTTAGAAAGTCGAGCGCTATGGACAACGGTGACTTCAAAAGGACTTGGGCATCATCGAACTCTTCACGAGCATCTTCCTCGTGCTCTTGCAATTTGCTACGAATTCCCGCAGCCACTTCAAAGAAGGCCGCTTTAATTAAACGAGAAATTCGTGTCGGGCGTTGTTGTAGTACTTTCTTTTCCAAAAGGAACTTAGCAACTTCAGAAGGTAGGTCATCGCCATTGATGGGCAACGGCAATTGTCTTCTAAGCAAGTCTCGAATTATGGGAGGAAGCTTTGCCGGCGCCCGGAGTGCGCGCGTTCGAATGGGATAGCTTCCTTCGACTGAATCAAACAGATGCCTATTTGTGCCCTCCGGATAGGCTAAAACCAGCCACGCAAAATGTCGATTGATGATGGCGTCCGCTACTTGAGGATTGGTCAGAGAGGTGGCTGCAAGTACATCGGCTTGCGCAGCCATAATTGAGGAGACAATCCCGTTTATGATCTCATGGTATGGCGGCTTAGAAGCGGCTTCACTCATCCGCGCCCAGCTCCAGCAAGAGTATTTTTGTAAACAGTGGGGTTCTTGGGGATGTCATCGACAAACTGATTGAATACCGTCCAGGCTCCCATATCGACTAGGGCGTAGATGGGTGCGGGTTGTTTTTTGCCTCCCTCTCCCGCTGAGTGGGGACTTCTTGCGTGCCTACCCAGACGTTGGGGACTGGCGAGTTCAAAGCTCTGTTGAGCAAGAAATTCTGTTACAGGCGCTACGAAACAGCGTCCTGGAATGACTCCGACTATCAAGCCGATCAACTCGTCGTTTTCAGTATGGACAGGTAAGCCAGCGTCGCGCGGCACCGCAAACTCAGTTTGCTCCACATCGTTCACGATCTCAATCGCTCCCAGAAAGTCTTTAACTTCACCTGTCACTGGGTGGCGAAGATGCAGCGGCGAATTTGTGGCCTCGACGCGCCCCACGGTAGCGGCCGTACCGTTGCCGCCGATCTTTAGAACTTTCTTTCCTAGCAGTGCGGTCGGCTTGCCGGTGACCACGCGTTCGGGGCTTGCCGGGCGGCGAGCAATCACTTGAATGGCCAAGTCAATTCTCGCGACACCCAATGCCGAGGCAATCGACGACAAGCCGGTTTTCCCTTTGGCGGATTTACATTCTATTGTTTCAGCAAAAGCGAGCCCGGTACTTGAGAAGACCATCGGACCTTCACGTACTGCTCCTAAAATGTGAGAAGCGGTAAGTGCGTAGAGGTGATCATCTCCTTTACGACTCAAGAACGCGCCAATCGCGCCGGCGGCACTACCTGGGCTTGAATTGCGAATTTGCGTGCCGATCGCGACCGGCTCCAACTCAAGCGGCATCGTTGAGTTTCGGAGTGCCCTAGCCATTAGCTATCCACTTGGGTGTAACTTTTGTGGGAACGCCGAACAATGTTGAAGGTACTGCCATCTGTTGGCTTGCGTCTTTTTCGATCAGGTACATGGGAGCGGCGCCAATCAGTCCAAGACGAAGGTGAAGCTTATGCTCTTCCCAGACATAGTGCTCTGCCAAGGGCAGGCGATTTTCAACAAAATCCAGACTATCAAACTCTTGGGCCGGGTAGTCATCAAATCCGGCCCAATCTTTACCTTGGTATAAGGTCTCGATAGGCAAGTCCGCTATTTTTAACTGTTTTTGCTTCAATACTGCGATTTCTGAGTCAGACAATATTCCAGCCAATGGAGGAGTTGCGCCGTGCCTTGCCACACACATGACATCCTCAACCAATTGCTTCGCTTTGCCAAGCGGCTCGATGTGAGGCCCGTCAAATAGCCTTCCTTGTTCGTATTCTACAGCTCCTTGGAGCATCGCATGAGCGATCAGGTACTTATTTATGGGTGCCGCAATGAGCGAAAAAGGGAACGGTGTAGGCCCAATGAGCTTGACTGGATCTTTCCGGGTAAGAGAGCGATTGGGAGCGCTCAGACAGTGTTGGGGAGTGTCTTGTACTAGCTTCCGATATTCCTCGTTGTAGCGAATCGAAGCTTTGTTCAAGTCGCCACCTGCTTCCAACGTAACTGAGCGCTCCACATCGGCGAGGCGTTTCTTGATCCCGGTGGCGTTAAGTAAGCTCGCAACTTCGACACATAACTTTCCGGCGCGAAAATCTTCATGTACCGCCCTAAGCGCATCGACCAGCCCGCCATCTCCCGTTCCACTCACAATGATTCTCGCGTTCGCTTTGCCCTTTTCCGGCAAGTAGTCCTTATCCCAATATGGTATATTTTCCGCACCAACGACCGTCTTCTCTTGACCAAATCCCGTTGCAATAATGGCCAGATCATATTCGGCCTCGTCCACGAGCCCTTGCGAGCGAATCAGGACGTCCTTTGTGCGGGATTCAACTTCTGTGACCGTCGTATCGGTGAAGATTCTAGTAAGGCGCTTTTCAAAATGCTTCTTCCACTCATCCTCGACGTGGCGAATGACGAGCGCGCAAGTATCGGCATGCCAATCGTAAAAGGGAAAGAGAGTGGTGGGTTCAATTTCTGATTCTGGCCAGAAGTTGATACTCGGATGAATAAATCGGTGCATCGTCGTCCATTGTAGATCCAGAACACGCGGTCGAGCCTCATAAAGCCAAACGAGACATTTGCGCGCTAGGAGTGCGGTTGCCACGGTGATGCCGGCTAGGCCTCCACCAATGACTGCCACTCGGTTTCCTTCAACAATAGAACCGGCTCTTTCCAGTGCCCACACGGTATTTAGGGCCCGCTTCTGTTGCGACGCGAAGCTCACTCGCCTTCCGTAAGGCCCTATAAAATAGATTCGCTTTTTGGTGTCGACGCTAGCCGCTTCAACACAGAGTTTTTCGAAGCCGGCGGTTGCAGCAGTTGCCATTGTTTCCCCTACGGCAGTAGGCCCAATTATGCGTGGGGCTGCAACTCAAAATGGCACGGCCGGTCCTGGTCGACCTATTGAAAAGCCGGCGCAGTGTGCGGGCTTTGGCACAAGCGGGTTGTGATCGGCGGCAGTCAATACCCGAATAACGACGCGATAGTCACACATTCATCGCCGGTCGCGATCGGCGCGCAGATTTGCTTTAGAGGTAGATTCGCTTGTGTCTCGTCACAGAGTTCTTCATGAGTGCGAAACAACGCCTTCTGCAGATCTGTCATTTACCATGCCGTCAGCGCGCGTGGGGACGCATCAACCGGTGTAGGCAGGGACACCATACCGGAGCTAGGCCGTGGGACACAATCCGCCGGTACCGTTGCCATTGTCGCCGCCGCCAGTTCTGCCTGACGCGCCGCTCGACCACCAGCTGGTCTGCAGCACCTGCGCGCCGGCACGCTACCTCATCGTTGACCAGATCCGCCTGCTCGACGAGCGGGGCGACGCCTTCACGCCGGAACACTATGATCGCATGAAGTGCCGGCACTGCGGCGCGCGCCTGAACAAGACCGGCGGTCTGGGCCTCGACGCCATGCAGTTCGCCGGCAAGATGCCCAGACTGATCGTCGCTGGCGGTAGCGCTTGGCGCTGGCCCACACTCGCGCCCCCGCCGGCGCTGAAGCCGCCACCGCATTGGGCGGCTCGGGCCTAGGGCACCGTGGCCGGGCCCAATCCCTACAAGCTGCACTCCTTCCGGGAGTGGCGGGCAATGTTCGGCAAGATCTACATCGTCTGCGATGCCTGCCGCCGCTTCACCGGCCTATCGATTGCCGAGCACGGCCAGCGCAACACCCGGCGCACCCGATTCACCTGTCGCCGATGCGGGGGCAAGGGCCGCGCCGCGCCTGCACGTTTTCGCCTCGGATCGCCGCCGGCACGCCCGACCGGCCCATGGACGAGCGCGACCACTTCATCAAATGCCCAACTTGTGGCCACATGATCGATTGCCGCAATCTCGAGGAAGTGTTCGAGTACGATGGTCCCCATGCCGCCCCGGCAAAGAATTGAAGTCGATATCCCGACCTTCTGGGCGCCATCGCCCTCGAAACGGCGCACCTGAAGGCGAACGGCCCGCGCTGGATCTCGCTCGTATCGCTCGGCAAGGGCCTGCGCCTCGATCTGCGCGCCGTGGTCGACCTCGCCATCGAGGCCCGCGAACTCGGGACGGTTTGCTTCGTTGAAGCTGGCGGACAGGGCGGGATTCGAACCCGCGGTGGCTGTTACACCACGCACGCTTTCCAAGCGTGTGCCTTAAACCGCTCGGCCACCTGTCCGGGAAGCGCGGTCGGCCGCTCTTATACATCGGTGGATGGTTTGGGCAACGTCCTTCCCCGGTCTGACCGCCTTGGCTAGGGTCGGCCGGTAGGACCGGGTGCCTGGGGGAGTGATGGTCGTGTTTCGTGCCCTGGGCTGGCTGCTGCTGGCCCTGGCTGTCGCAGTGGTCGTGCACGACCTGCTCACCTGGTGGTCCGAGGGGAGCTACCCTTTTTCGACGTTCGGGAGCCTGTGGTCGCATCTCGACCCGTCCTCGCTCGGCAACACCCAGACATCGGCGCGGCGCCACCTGTCGGGCATCCTGTGGACCTGGATGATGCGTCCGCTGCTCACGGTGCCGGCGGTGCCGGCCTTCGTGGTGCTGGGCCTCGCCCTGGTCTGGATCGGCCGTCGCGACGGCGGCCGTACGGAGCCGGGCTTCCTGATGGGCTCGCGCCCCCGCCGGCGCCGCGGCGGGCTCTCCTGATTCCGGCCTGATCGCGACCTGGTTTAGCGGTTGTCCATCTTGAGGGCGGCGATGAAGGCGGACTGTGGGATCTCGACCTCGCCGATCTGCCGCATGCGCTTCTTGCCCTTCTTCTGCTTCTCCAGGAGCTTCTTCTTGCGGCTGATGTCGCCGCCGTAGCACTTGGCCAGCACGTCCTTGCGCATCGGGCTGATCGTCTCGCGCGCAATCACCCGGCCGCCGATCGCGGCCTGGATGGCGATTTTGAAGAGCTGGCGCGGGATCAGGTCCTTCAGCCGCTCGCAGAGCTGGCGGCCGCGGCTCTCGGCGGCATTCTTGTGCACGATCATCGACAGCGCATCGACCGGCTCGGCGTTCACCAGGATGGCGAGCTTCACCAGCTCGCTCTCCTCGTAGCCGTCCATCTCGTAGTCGAAGCTCGCATAGCCGCGGGTCATCGACTTCAGACGGTCGTAGAAGTCGAACACGACCTCGTTCAGCGGCAGGCGGTAGACCGCCATGGCGCGCGTGCCGGCATAGGTGAGCTCGATCTGCTGGCCGCGGCGCTCCTGGCAGAGCGTCAGCACCGATCCGAGATGCTCGTCGGGCGTGATGATCGTGGCCTTGATCCACGGCTCCTGCATCGACTCGATCTTCATCGGATCGGGATAGTCGGCGGGATTGTGCAGCTCCATCGACGTGCCGTCGACCATCGCGACCTTGTAGACGACCGAGGGGGCCGTCGTGACGAGGTCGAGATTGAACTCGCGCTCCAGCCGCTCCTGCACGATCTCCAGATGCAGGAGGCCGAGGAAGCCGCAACGGAAGCCGAAGCCCAGCGCCGCGCTGGTTTCGGCCTCGAAATGGAACGAGGAATCGTTGAGGCGCAGCTTGGACAGCGACTCGCGCAGCGTCTCGAATTCGGCCGCGTCGGCGGGGAACAGGCCGCAGAACACCACCGGCACGCTGGGCTTGAAGCCCGACAGCATCTCGGTCGCGGGCTTGCGGTCGTCGGTGATCGTGTCGCCGACCTTGCAGTCCGCGATGGTCTTGATGCCGGCGATGATGAAGCCGATCTCGCCGGGACCGAGTTCGGCCACGTCGGTCGCCTTGGGCGCGAAGATGCCGACCTTGTCGAGGTCGTAGGCCGCGGCCGCCGCCATCATGCGGATCTTCATGCCGCGGCGCAGCACGCCGTCCTGCACGCGCACCAGCGTCACCACGCCAAGGTACGGGTCGTACCAGCTGTCGACAAGCAGGGCCTTCAGCGGGGCGTCGCGCTCGCCCTTGGGCGCCGGCAGGCGCTTGACCATGGCTTCGAGCAGCTCGTCGATGCCGAGGCCGGTCTTGGCCGAGACCTTCACCGCCTCCGACGTGTCGATGCCGACCACGTCCTCGATCTCGCGGCAGACCCGCTCGGGGTCGGCGGACGGCAGATCGATCTTGTTCAGGACCGGGATGATCTCGTGATTGACCTCGATGGCGTGATAGGCGTTGGCCAGCGTCTGCGCCTCGACGCCCTGGCTGGCGTCGACCACCAGCAGCGAGCCCTCGCAGGCGGCCAGCGAGCGGCTCACCTCGTAGGCGAAGTCGACATGGCCCGGCGTGTCCATCAGGTTCAGCACGTAGGTCTTGCCGTCCCGCGCCTTGTAATTGAGGCGCACGGTCTGCGCCTTGATGGTGATGCCGCGCTCGCGCTCGATGTCCATCGAATCGAGCATCTGGTCGTGGAACTCGCGCTCCGTCACCGCCCCGCAGGCCAGCAGCAGCCGGTCGGCCAGCGTGCTCTTGCCGTGGTCGATGTGAGCGATGATCGAGAAATTGCGGATCAGCGACAGGTCGGTCATTTCAGCCTGAACCTAACTCAGCTTAAGCTTGTCATCCTGAGCGAAGCGAAGGATCTGGCGCTGCTTCCAGAGGCGTTCTCCGGGGTAGGCGCAAGGTCCTTCGCTGCGCTCAGGACGACGGGAATTTTAACCACGCAGCACGGCGCCCGTGACCTTGGTCACCTGCGCCACGATCTTGTTGCACACGGCCTCGATCTCCGCATCGGTCAGCGTGCGTTCCATCGGCTGCAAGGTCACCGCGATCGCGAGCGACTTCTGGCCCTCGGGCACGCCCTTGCCGGCATAGACGTCGAACACGCGCGCCGCCGTGATCAACACCTTGTCGGCGTTGCGCGCGGCGCGGACGAGCTTGTCGGCCTCGACGGCGGCATCGACCAGGAAGGCGAAGTCGCGCTCGACCGGCTGGAACGGCGACAGCACCAGCTTCGGCCGCGCCTTGGTGGCCTTCGCCTTGGGCAGCGGCGGCGCGTCGAGGAACACCTCGAAGGCGACGACCGGGCCCTTGAGGTCGGCTTCGGCGACGATCTCGGGATGCAGCTCGCCGAAATAGGCCATCACGCGGTCGCCGAGCTTCAGCGCGCCGGAGCGGCCGGGATGGTACCAGTCCGGCGCCGAACCGCCATAGGCGGCGATCGTGTCGGGCGCGCCGATGGCGGCCAGCACCGCCAGCGCATCGGCCTTGGCATCGAAGGCGTCGACGGTGCGCGCCGGGCCCGCCCAGTTGCGCGGCACCGCGGCGTGATGGCGGATGCCGGAGGCGACCATGCGCTGGCCCTGCGGCGTCGCATCCTTGTACTGCGGGCCGACCTCGAACAGCGCCGGGTCGGCGAGGCCACGCGCTTCGTTGCGCGAGGCCGCATCGATCAGGTTCGGCAGGATCGAGGGCCGCATCGTGTCGAGCGTCGCGTCGATCGAGTTCAGGAGCTGCAGGTCGGCCTGGCCGCCGCCGAAGCGCTCGGCCTTGCGGCGCGGCAGGAACGACCAGGTGACCGCCTCATTCAGGCCGCGCGCGGCCAGCGCCCGGCGCGCCTGCGGCACACGCCGCTGCATGGCATCGCGCACCGGCTTCGATGTGGCGGACAGGCGCGGCAGCGAGGTGGTGGGAATGCGGTCGAAGCCGAATACGCGCGTCACTTCCTCGACGAGATCGGCCTCGCCTACGATGTCGGGACGCCAGGACGGCACCGCGGCGGTCCACGGTCCGCTGCCGCTCACCTCGAAGCCCAGCTTCGCCAGGATCGAGGCGGTTTCCGCGGCCGGCACGTCGATGCCGGTCAGCGTCTTCACGCGATCGGCGCGCAGGTCATAGCTTCGCTGCCAGGCCGGCATCACGCCGCTCGACACGATCTCGCTGCACTCGCCGCCGCAGAGTTCGAGGATCAGGCGCGTCGCCACCTCGGCGCCCCACCAGCAGGACTCGGGATCGATCCCCCGCTCGTTGCGGTAGCGTGCGTCGGACAGGATGCCGAGCTTGCGGCCCGACGCGGCGATGCCGATCGGCTGGAAGTAGGCGGCCTCGAGAAACACGGTGGTTGTTTCTGGCTGAACGCCGGTCTGCTCGCCGCCCATGATGCCGCCGATGCCGTGCACGGCCTTGTCGTCGGCGATCACCGACACCGCGGGATCCAGTGTGTAGGTGCGGCCATCGAGCGCCAGCGTCTGCTCGCCCTCGCGCGCCTGGCGCATGACGAGGTCGCCCGACAGCTTGGCGGCGTCATAGACATGCAGCGGCCGGTTGAGGTCGAAGGTCACGAGGTTGGTGATGTCGACCAGGGTCGAGATCGGGCGCAGGCCGATCGCCTTCAGCCGGCGCTGCAGCCAGTCGGGCGAGGGGCCGTTCTTCACGCCGCGGAAATGGCGGCCGACCACGATCGGGCAGGGGCTGTCGGGCTTCGCCTCGTAGCCGTGCGTCCACTTGACCGGGCTCTGGTAGGTGCCCTTGATCGCGTCCGCCTTCACGGGCTTCAGCGTGCCGAGGCCGGCGGCGGCGAGGTCGCGCGCGATGCCGTGGACGCCCAGGCAATCGCCGCGGTTGGGCGTCACCTTGATCTCGATCACCGCATCGTCGAGGCCGAGCGCCTCGGCCGCCGGCATGCCGGTCACGGTCTCGGCCGGCAGGTCGATGATGCCGCTATGGTCGTCGCCGAGCTGCAGCTCGCGCGAGGAGCAGAGCATGCCGTTCGATTCCTCGCCGCGGATCTTGCCGACCTTGAGATGGAGATCGGTGCCGGGAATGTAGCTGCCCGGCGGGGCGAAGATGCCCTTCATGCCGGTGCGCGCGTTGGGCGCGCCGCAGACGACCTGGACGATTCCGGCGCCGGTGTCGACCTTGCAGACGCGCAGGCGGTCGGCGTTCGGGTGCTGTACCGCCTCGACCACGTAGCCGACGACGAAGCCCTTCAGCGCCTCTGCCGGATCGGTGATGCCCTCGACCTCGAGGCCGAGCATGGTCAGCGCGTCGCGCACTTCAGCGAGCGTCGCGGTGGTGTCGAGATGCTCCTTGAGCCAGGACAGCGTGAACTTCATCGCACGGCCTCCAGAGCCGAGAAGCCGTAGTGGCGCAGCCAGCGCAGGTCGGCGTCGAAGAAGGCGCGCAGATCGGGGATGCCGTACTTCAGCATGGCGATGCGATCGATGCCCATGCCGAAGGCAAAGCCCTGGTAGATCGCGGGATCGAGGCCGCAATTGGCGATGACGTTGGGATGGACCATGCCCGAGCCCAGGATCTCCAGCCACGAATCGCCGGCGCCGATCTTGAGTTCGCCGTCCTTCCACGAGCAGCCGATGTCGACCTCGGCCGACGGTTCGGTGAAGGGGAAGTAGGAGGGGCGGAAGCGCAGCGGCAGGTCGTCGACCTCGAAGAAGGCGCGGCAGAAATCGACCAGGCAGCCCTTGAGATGGCCCATGTGGGTCGTGCGGTCGATCACCAGGCCCTCGACCTGGTGGAACATCGGCGTGTGCGTGGCGTCGCTGTCGATGCGGAAGGTGCGGCCGGGCACGATGATGCGCAGCGAGCCGCCGTCGGCCAGCCGCTTCTGCACGTCCTTGTTCAGCATCGTGCGCGCCTGCACCGGCGAGGTGTGCGTGCGCAGCACCATCGGCGTGCCGTCGGCGCGCGGCGGCAGGTAGAACGTGTCCTGCATCTGGCGCGCGGGATGATCCGGCGGGATGTTGAGGGCGGTGAAGTTGTGCCAGTCGTCCTCGATGTCCGGACCGTCGGCCCAGGTGAAGCCCATCTCGCCGAAGATCGCTCCAACCTCGTCCATCACCTGGCCGATCGGATGCAGAGATCCTTCCGCGACGGGGCGCGCCGGCAGGGTGACGTCGATCTTCTCCGAAGCGAGCCTGGCTTCCAGCGCCGAGGCGCTGAGCGAGCCCTTGCGGGCGTCGAGCGCGGCCTCGATCTCGCCTTTGAGCTGGTTCACGCGGGCGCCGAATTCCTTGCGCTGTTCGGGCGCGAGCCCGCCCAGCGTCTTCATCAGGCCGGTGACGCTGCCCTTCTTGCCGAGCACGGCCACGCGGGCGGCCTCCAGCGCGCCGAGATCGGCGGCGGCCTGCACGGCGTCGAGCGCCTCGCTGCGAATCGTCGAAAGATCGTCCATCTTTCCCACTCTCGAAACCGAACACGAAAAAAGGGAGCCTGTGGTCCAGGCTCCCTCTTTGCGATCTCTGCCAGCCGCGCGTTACGCGCGGAAGACGTTACTTGAGGGCGGCCTGGGCCTGATCGACCAAAGCCTTGAACGCCGCAGGCTCCCGGGTGGCGAGATCGGCCATGACCTTGCGGTCCATCTCGATCCCGGCCTTGATGATGCCGTTCATGAACTGCGAGTAGGTCATGCCATGCTCGCGGGTCGCAGCGTTGATGCGCTGGATCCAGAGGCCACGGAACGCGCGCTTCTTGTTGCGGCGGTCGCGGTAGGCATACTGAAGGCCCTTTTCGACCTTCTCGATGCCGACGCGGAACGCCGCCTTGGCGCGGCCGCGATAGCCCTTGGCGAGCTTGAGAACCTTCTTGTGACGAGCGTGTGCAGCCACGCCCCGCTTTACGCGTGCCATGGTCTACCTCTCGTACGGGAAGAAGTTGCGCTTGAGGATGCGGGTATCCGGATCGGACACGATCGCCATACCGGTCGCCTGGCGGAGGAAGCGGTTGCCCCGCTTGCTCATGCCGTGGCGCTTGCCCGCCACGCCATGCTTCGCTTTACCCGAGGCCGTGAAGCGGAATCGCTTCTTGGCCGCGCTCTTGGTCTTCATCTTGGGCATTTTTGTTCCTTTTCAAAGGGTTAGCGCTTGCGCGCCGGTCCCGGCCCCCTGTGTGAACTGACGGCCGAAAGGTCCTTACGAAGCAGCCGAGGCAATGCCCTTATTGGCCAAGCCGCTTGAAGGAACGGGGCTTATACAGAGGCGGCCCGGTCCGTGCAAGCACGCCGGGATCGGGCAGAATGCCCATTTGGCGGGGGATTTTCGCATGAAACTGGCAGGCAAGGTGGCCCTGGTGACCGGGGCTCAGCAGGGCATCGGGGCGGCCATCGCCCGGGCGCTGGCGGGCGAGGGCGCCAACGTGGCGGTGAGCTGGCTCGACGACCGGCCGGCGGCCGAGGCGGTGGCGCGGGACATCGCCCAGGTCGGCCGGCAGGCCTACCTCCTCAAGGCCGACGTCTCGAAGGTGCCGGAGATCGAGGCGATGGTCGCCGAGACCGTGAAGGTGCTGGGGCCGCCCGACATCCTGGTGAACAATGCCGGCGTCTATCCGCGCGTGCCGCTGCTCGAGATGCGCGAGAGCGACTGGGACTACCTGATGGGCATCAACCTGAAGGCCGGCTGCTTCGCCACCATCGCCGTCGCCCGGGCGTTGATCGCCGCCGGCCGGAAGGGCGGCTCGATCATCAATCTGTCCTCGCAGTCGGTGCGCGGCGCGGTGCGCGGCGTGCATTACAGCGCCAGCAAGGGCGGCGTCGTCTCGATGACGCGGGCGATGGCCCTCGAACTGGCGCCGCACGGCATCCGCGTCAACGCCATCGCGCCCGGCACCACCGACACCGCCCAGCCGCGCTACGGCAACACCGACGCCGAACTGGTCGAGATGGCGCGCGCCAACATCCCGCTGGGCGGCAAGCTGCTGACGCCCGAGCAGATCGCGCGCACGGCGGTCTTCCTGGCTTCGGACGATTCCGATGCCACCACGGGACAGGTGCTTCACGTCAACGGCGGGGCGTACATGCCCTGAACTGCAACGTTCGGTCTGTCGACGCGTTAACCGGACGGCGAAAGCTGCAACCGCCGGGGGCTGGGCACGATGAGGACCATGAGTTTGTTGTTCGTGGCCGTGCTCGCGGCCTCTGCCGCACAGGCGCAAAGCCCGTCTCAGGCCCAATCCCTGGCGCCTCTGCCATCAAACCCCTCGGCGATCCGGCTCGATCCCCCCATCGCACCGCCGGCGAATGCGGTGGCGGCGGCCACGCCGATCACCGCTCTCTCGAGTTCAAGCAGGGCCCGAGAGCATCCCGGGATGCAGTACCTCTTGATGAAGACCGTGGTCGCGCAGTCGATCGGCGTTCTGAAGACGCGCGCGCTTCCCGTAGAGGCCGGCGGCTACAATCTCCTGAAGTACTGCTGGACGCCCGCCAACGTGCTGGGCGACTGGGGCGAGAGTGCGGGCCTGACCGGGGAGATGGTGGTGCGGGCGCTGGAGACCCTGTCCTGGTCGCGCGACCTCGCGCGGGCAGGATATGCCGAGGCGCCGGTCGCCGAAGCCATCGGCCGCTACGAGGCTGCGCTGGTCGCGGCAAACTTCGCCGAGGCCACGCGCGAGCGCGCGCTCGATGCGCTGCGCGCCGAACTCGAATCGCTGCAGATGCGCACGCCGGGTTCGTCGGAGATCGTGGTCCGCGCCCGCTGCAACCAGCAGCCCTCGTCGTTCGCGCTGAACGTGGCGACCGCGCCGGAAGGCGGCCGGCCGCGATTCATTCCCTACGTGCTGCACCAGTTCTGCCTGGCGCAGCAGATCGATCCCGCCGACGCGGTGCGGTGCGATTACTGGAAGTCGGCCAAGGGTGAGGGCCCGATGTCGTTCGCCGGCGAGACCGTCTACAGCGTGAGCTGGCCGGAGAATGTCGTGACCACGGGGCGCTTCAACCCCGACGAGCAGCGTGCCACCGGTACGGTGACCCTGCGGCAGCGGCCCCAGAAGAAGTAGGGGCCGCCCGCTCGACGCGTATCAGTCTGGCGTAACGACCGGCGTCACTGCCGGCGTTACTTGGGCGCCAGCACCATGATCATCTGCCGGCCTTCCATGCGCGGCATCGACTCGATCTTGGTTTGCTCGTCCATCTCGCTGCGCACGCGGTTCAACACCTCCATGCCGAGGTTGGCGTGAACCATCTCGCGGCCGCGGAAGCGCAGGGTGACCTTGACCTTGTCGCCTTCCTCGATGAACCGCTTCATCGCGCGCATCTTCACTTCGTAATCGTGGTCGTCGATGTTCGGGCGCATCTTGATCTCTTTGACCTCGATGACCTTCTGGTGCTTGCGCGCGTCGTGGGCCTTCTTCTGGGCCTCGTACTTGTACTTGCCGTAGTCGGAAATCTTGGCGACCGGCGGCACGGCATTGGGCGAAATCTCGATCAGGTCGAGGTTCGCTTCTTCGGCCATCTCGATGGCTTCGCGCGTGCTCAGCACGCCGACCATTTCGCCGTTCTCGTCGATCAGACGGACCTGGGCGGCCCGGATCTCGCCGTTGACGCGCGGACCCTCGCGGGTGGGCGCAGTCTGTTGTGCGGGTCGTGCTATGTCGTTCTCCTGTGTTGAAGCCCCGGAAACGGAGCGGATATCGAAACCGGATCGCCCTAGAAGGGCGGCCGGGCCTCGTTTGAAAGTGTAGTGACGGCGGCCCCGAGTTCAAGGACCTCCTGCTTGTCCGAACCCAGCCGGCGGATCGCCACGGTGCGGTTTTCCATGTCGCGGCGGCCGACTGCGAGGATCAGCGGAACGTGGGCCAGCGAATGCTCGCGGACCTTGTAGTTGATCTTCTCGTTGCGCAGGTCGGTGTCGACCCGCATGCCGGCCGCCCGCAGCGCGGCCGCGACCTCCTCGGCATAGCTGTCGGCGTCGTTCACCACCGTGACCACCACCGCCTGCGTCGGCGCCAGCCAGAGCGGGAAGCGACCGGCATAATTCTCGATCAGGATGCCGATGATGCGCTCGAAGCTGCCGAAGATGGCGCGGTGCAGCATGACGGGCCGCTTGCGCGAGCCGTCCTCGGCCACATAGGTCGCGTCCAGTCGCTCGGGCAGCACGAAATCGACCTGCAGCGTGCCGCACTGCCAGTCGCGGCCGATCGCGTCGCGCAGCACGAATTCCAGCTTGGGCCCGTAGAAGGCGCCTTCGCCCGGGTTGAGCAGCAGCTCGAGCCCGGCTGCCGTCGACGCTGCCTTCAGCGCACCCTCGGCCTGGTCCCAGACCGCGTCCGAGCCGGCGCGCACCGGCGGACGGTCGGAGAACTTCACGAAGTAGTCCGGGAAGCCCAGGTCGCGGTAGATCGAGCCCAGCAGCTCGCAGAAGCGGATCGTCTCGCTCTCGATCTGGTCCTCGGTGCAGAAGATGTGGGCATCGTCCTGCGTGAAGTTGCGCACGCGCATGATGCCGTGCAGCGCGCCGGAGGGCTCGAAGCGATGGCACGAGCCGAACTCGGCCATGCGCAGCGGCAGCTCGCGGTAGCTGCGAAGCCCCTGGTTGAAGATCTGCACGTGGCAGGGGCAGTTCATCGGCTTCAGAGCGAAGATGCGCTTGTCGTCGTCGGCGATGAATTCGCGCAGGCCTTCCTCGTTCTCGCTGAGATACATGTTCTCGCGGAACTTCTCCCAGTGGCCCGAAGCCTCCCACAGCTTGCGATCGACGAGCTGCGGCGTCTTCACTTCCTGGTAGCCGCCGGCATCGAGCCGGCGCCGGATGTAGCTCTCCAGCGTCCGCCAGAACGTCCAGCCCTTCGGGTGCCAGAACACCATGCCCGCGGCTTCTTCCTGCTGGTGGAAGAGGCCCATTTCGCGGCCGAGGCGGCGATGGTCGCGCTTCTCGGCTTCCTCGATGCGGTGCAGGTAGGCCTTCAGGTCCTTGTCCGAGAAGAAGACCGTGCCGTAGACGCGCTGCAGCTGGGCGTTGTTCTTGTCGCCGCGCCAGTAGGCACCCGAGACCTTCGTGAGCTTGAAGGCCTTGCCGAGCTTGCCCGTCGAGGGCAGGTGCGGCCCCAGGCACATGTCGAGCCAGTCGCCCTGCTTGTAGACGGAGATTTCTTCGTCCTTCGGCAGCTCGTCGGCCCACTCGGCTTTGAACTTCTCGCCGTGCTGGGCGAAGTAGTCCTTGATCTGCGCACGGTCCCACACCGACCGCACGATCGGCAGGTCGCGGTCGACGATCTCGCCCATGCGCTGCTCGATCTTGCCGAAATCCTCCGGCGAGAACGGCTGGTCGCGCACGAAGTCGTAATAGAAGCCGTCCTCCGTCGAGGGGCCGAACGTGATCTGCGTGCCCGGATAGAGTTCCTGCACCGCCTGGGCCAGCACGTGCGCCGCATCGTGACGCAGAAGCTCCAGCGCATCGGGGTCGCGCGACGTGACGATGCCGATTTTGGCATCGCGATCGACCACATGGGCGAGGTCGACCATCTTGCCGTCGACGCGCAGCGCGAGGGCGGCCTTGGCGAGGCCGGGGCCAATCGAGGCGGCGATGTCCGCGCCGCTGACCGGTTTGTCGAAGGACCGGACCGAACCGTCCGGCAGGGAAATATTGATCATTCTGTTCACCAGCTAACTGAATTCCGAACGAAGCTCATCCGCCGACACGAATGGTCGGGCGCAAGCAGGCCGGGAAGCCGCACGAGTGCGAGCCCGGCCGAATCAAGTTCGGGCGGTGGTGATTACGGCAGGAGCGGTGAAAAACCGGCGTTCCATGGGCTCGGACATAGTTGCCGGGCCCCCGCGAGTCAAGGTCAGCGGCCGGCCAGGCGGTGATACAGCGCCAGCAATTGCTGGTTGGTCTGGGCCAGGCTGTAGGTGCTGCGCGCGTGTTCCTGGGCCGCGCGCGCGAGTTCCGCCCGGCGCTCGACCGAGAGCGACAGCGCCGCTTGCAGCGACTCCGCCAGGGCGATGGCATCGCCGGCCGGGGACACCCAGCCCGTGACGCCGTCGGGCCGCAGCGTTTCGGCCGCACCGCCACCATCCTCGGCCACGACCGGTCGGCCCATCGCCTGCGCCTCGACCAGCGACCGGCTGAAACCCTGGCGGGCGCCGCCGGTCGATACCACCACGTCGGCCAGCATGTAGGCCGCCGGCATGTCGTCGACATAGGGGCCGATCTGCACGCGGCCGTTGAGCTGCGCCGCCTCGACGCTGCGCTCCAGCTCCTTCTCGAACGGCGTGGGCACGCCGGTCGAGCCCAGCAGCAGGCAGAACACGTCGTCGCGGCCCAGCCGCCTGATCGCTTCGACCAGGAGCTTCTGGCCGTTGTCCTCGCCGAAGCGGCCCGGACAGAGCACCAGATGGCTGCCGTCGGGCACCCGCAGTTCGCCCGCCAGACGGATCAGCCGGTCGGCGCGCACGAGGGCGGGATCGAACCGGTCGAAATTGATGCCGGGCGGGATGATCTCCAGCCGGTCCTGCAGCGAGGGGAAGCGCTCCAGCGCATCGCGCGCGACATGCTGGGAGACGGCGATCACCGCGTCGGCGCGCGACTGGCGGCCCTCGACGAAGCGGGCGGTGAAATCCGACGCGAGGAACGGCCGGTGCAGCGTGGCGATCCACTTGACCCCGAGGCGACGTGCGAGCGCGCGCGCGACCCAGCCCGTGGCGGGCGAGCGCGCCTGCACCACGTCGACCTTGGCCTCGCGCAGGTTTGACGCAAGCTTGCCGGGCAGCGTGAGACGGCCCCACATCGGATGGCTTCGATCGGGAAGTTCGAGATGGCTGGCGCGCAGCCTCAGCAGGTCGGGCACCATGCTGCCGCCGGGCGAAGCGACGATCGCCGAGCCGCCCGCCGCGATGACGGCTTGCGCCGCTTCGAGCGTGGCGCGGGCCAAGCCGCCACCGGCCAGGGTCGGAACGATTTGCAGCAGGGTCGGCGCGGACACGGGCTTTGCTTTTGGCTACACGATGAAGGGGAGCCAGCAGGTAACACGGGAGGTACAACGTGGGTAGGGTCGAGCGGCTGCAGCGCGGCGATGGCAACACCATCGCCTATGCAACGACACAGGGTCGGACGCCGACTATCGTCTTCCTCGGCGGCTTTCGCTCCGACATGACGGGCACGAAGGCGGTGGCGCTCGAAGAGTGGGCGGTCCGGACGGGCCGTGCCTTCCTGCGCTTCGACTATCTCGGTCATGGCCAATCGTCGGGCCGCTTCGAGGATGGCACGATCGGCCGCTGGCTCGACGATTCGTTGGCCGCCATCGATCAACTTACGTCAGGCAGGCTGGTGCTGGTCGGATCGAGCATGGGCGGCTGGCTGTCGCTGCTGGCGGCGCGTGCGCGGCCCGAGCGCCTCGCCGGTCTCGTGCTGATCGCCGCCGCGCCCGACTTCACCGAGCACATGTTGCTGAAGGGTCTTTCGCCAGAAGACCGCGCGACGCTGGAGCGCGACGGAAGGCTCGAACGCCCATCGCAATATTCGCCCGAGCCCTCGGTCTTCACCTGGAAGCTGATCGAGGAAGGCCGAAATCACCTGCTGCTCGACAAGCCGCTCGCGCTGCCCTGTCCGGTGCGACTGCTGCACGGTCAGAGCGACCCCGACGTGCCCTGGGAATATTCGCTGCAGATCGCGAAGCATCTCGAGGCGCCGGAGGTCATCACCACCTTCGTGAAGGGCGGCGACCACCGCCTCAGCACGCCGGCCGACATCGCCCGCCTGATCGCGACCGTCGAGGAGCTGGTGGGTTGAAGACTCCGTCGTCTCGACCGGAGCGCCGAAGGCGCGGAGTGGAGAGACCTTTTTTCCACGATTAGTCGGCTTTTGGTGGAGGGAAGGCCTCTCCACTTCGCCTCGCTCGCTCGGCTCCGGTCGAGGCGACGAGTCTCTTTTCGATTCTATCGGACCTGGTCGTGTTGGTTGTCCGCTTCCGCGATCGCCTTCAGGCCTTCGCGATAGGTCGGGTAACGCAGCGCGACGCCCAGCTCGCGCTTGAGCTTGTCGTTCCTGACGCGGCGGCTTTCCGCATAGAAGGAGCGCGCCATCGGTGTCATCGCGGGCGCCGCTTCCTCCCAGGGAATCGCGGGCGGCACCGGACGTCCCAGCAACTCGCAGGCATAGGCGATAACCTCGGCGTTGGCGGCCGGCAGGTCGTCGGCGACGTTCCAGATCTCGATTCCCAATTCGCGATCCATGGCCTTGAGGACGCTTGCGGCCAGGTCGGTGACATGGATGCGTGAGAAGAACTGGCCGGGCTTGTCGATGCGCCGCGCCGACCCGTCGGCCACGCGGTCGAGCGTGCTGCGGCCGGGACCGTAGATGCCCGGCAATCGGAAGATATGGAGGGCGGCGCCGCTTTCGCTCGCGACGTCGCGCCAGCCCTGTTCGGCGGCGAGCCGCTGCAGGCTGCGCGGCTGTGTCGCCAGGGTCGGAGTCGTCTCGTCGACCCAGGCCCCCTCGTGATCGCCATAGACGCCGGTGGTGGAGAGATAGCCCAGCCAGCGCGCACGGCCGAGCAGCGTCCGGCTGGTCCGCAGCGCCGGGTCGCCGGCGGCGCCCGGCGCCACCGTGCAGACGACGTGGCTGGCCTCGCCGAGAGATTGGGCCGAGAGCGGCGCGGTGCCGTCGAAGGCGTGTGCCTCGATCCCTTCCGCGCGCAGCCTGCGGGATTTTTCGTCGGTCGTGCAGGTGCCGGCCACCGACCAGCCTTGCGCCTTTGCAAGCTTGGCGATTTCAAGGCCGCTGTAGCCCAGACCGAAAATGAAAAGTCGTCTTGTCATCTTGTCAGAAACGCTCAGGCACTGTTCTTTTCAACCATGTTGTTTCGTTGCAAGTCGCTATGGCCGCTGCTCGGCCTGCTGGCCGCGTCGCCGTCCCTGGCCCAACCCATTCCCGTCGTTCCCGCCCGGCCCCTGCCCGGACCGCCGGGCCTCGAATCCGGTCCCGATCACCTGAAGCGCTACACCGACTGCATGCGGCTCGCGCGCATGGAGCCGCTGAAGGCGCTGCCGGCGGCCGAGAGGTGGATCGTGGAGGGCGGCGGCCTCGGCGCCCGTCACTGCGTCGCCGTCGCCATGTTCCAGTCGGGCAAGCACGCCCAGGCGGCGGCCCAGTTCGAGGCCATCGCGCGCGACATGGGCAACGACCGGCCGGGCCTGCGGGCCGAACTTTGGGCCCAGGCGGGGCAATCGTGGATGGAGACGGGTGCGGCCGAGAAGGCCGCTGCCGCCCAGAGCAAGGCGCTGGAACTCAAGACCGGCGATCCGGACCTCTGGGTCGATCGCGGCCTGTCCTATGCTGCCATGCAGGCCTGGCCGCGTGCTATCTCCGACTTCGACCGCGCGATCCGCCTGCGCCAGGACGATGTCGAGGTGCTGGTGCTGCGTGCGGCCGCGTGGCGCAACGCCCGCGATCCCGGCCGTGCCCTCAACGATGCCAATCGCGCCCTGTCGATCGCGCCCGATCATTCGGAAGCGTTGCTGGAGCGCGGCTACGCCAATCTGGCGCGCGGCTCGCGGGATGCGGCCAACAGCGACTTCAACCGCGTGCTGCGGCTCGTGCCCGCAGGTTCGCCGGCCGCGCGTCGGGCGGAGGCGGGTCTTTCCTCTGCCGGCACCACTGCGCCCGCCGCCCCGGCCCAACCCGCCGGACCGCCGCCGGGTCTCGGCGGGAAGCGGTAGCTTGCTGCGGAGCGCTCGGGTAAAATTCAGGCAAATGAACAAAACCCTCTCGTCGATCGCCCTCGCCGGTTTCGCGGCCCTCGCCATGCCGGCTTTCGCGCAGGCTCCCGCGGGCCAGACGCAGCCGCCCTCTTCCTACTATCCGGCGCCGCCGCCGGACCGGGCTCCGGTGGTCGAGAAGGGCGCGTCCACCTCGAACCTGTCCTCGCCGCTGCCGACCGCGCCGCACGCGGTCGAGCGCACCGTCATCGATTCCGACGCCGAGGCGCAGATGTTCGCCGACGCGCGCAAGATCGCCTGGGGCCGTCATGCCAAGATCAAGGGCGCAAAGCCCGGCGAGCTTTCGGTGACCCGCCAGGGAGCGGTCTGGGTGGTCAAGGGCCGCCTCGACAGCGTCGCGCCGGGCACCGAGGGCGACTGGACCTCCATCGACGGTGTGGTCGAGCGCATCGGGCCGAACGTCGTTCAGATCCGCGGCGAGGTCGCCTTCCGTGTCGCCAAGGTCGAGAAGGGTACGCCCTGCAAGGTCGCCGGCCTCCTCAACTTCCGCCGCTCCGGCAAGTCGCAGGTCTGGCGTCTCGCCGAGGGCGACAATCCCTGCGACGGCACGCGCGAGGGCTTCGATCTCGTGATGGAAAAGCAGGTCGAGAAGAAGCCGGTTCCGACGCAGCCCAAGCGGAACTGATCGGCCTTACGAACGCAAGGTCAGGATCGCCGCGCGCGCCAGCGCGTCGGCGCGCTCGTTCTCCGGATGGCCGCTATGGCCCTTCACCCAGTGCCACTCGACCTGGTGAGGCGCGCGTGCGGCGTCGAGGCGCTGCCACAGTTCGACGTTCTTGACCGGCTTCTTGTCCGAGGTCTTCCAGCCGTTCTTCTTCCAGCCGTGGATCCACTTGGTCACGCCGTCCTTCACATAGGTGCTGTCGGTGAAGAGGCGGACGTGGCAGGGCCGCTTCAGCGCCTCCAGCCCCTGGATGGCTGCCATCAGCTCCATGCGGTTGTTGGTGGTCGTGAGGTCGCCGCCGGAAAGCTCGCGCTCCTTGGCGCCCATGCGCAGGATCGTGCCCCAGCCGCCGGGGCCGGGGTTTCCGCTGCAGGCGCCGTCGGTGAAGATTTCCACTTTCGCGGTCTCGCTCATAGTCCGTAATCCGAAAGAGATGTGGCGCTGCGATGGAAGCGCAGCTTGGCGAGATATTCCTGCGGGTCCTTGCGCTTCACCAGCGCGTCGGGCGGCGTGTGCACCCAGTCGTAGAGACGGGTCAGCAGGAAGCGCAGCGCCGAGCCCCGCGCCAGCAGCGGCAGCGCCTGCTTCTCGTCGTCGCCGAGTTTGCGCACCCGCTCATAGCCCTGCAGCAGGTTGCGCGCCTTGGTGGCGTTGAACGAATTGTCGATCTCGAAGCACCAGGCGTTGAGGCAGATTGCGACGTCGTAGGCGAGCAGATCGTTGCAGGCGAAGTAGAAGTCGATGACGCCCGACAGCTTGTCCTGCAGGAAGAAGACGTTGTCGTTGAACATGTCGGCGTGGATCACGCCGGCCGGCAGGCCGCTCGGCCAGTTCGCCTCGAAGAACTCGATCTCGGCACCCAGCTCGCGATCGAGTGCCGCGTCGATGTGACGGCGCGACCCTTCCCAGAGCGGACGCCAGCCCGCGACCGACAGCGCGTTGGGCCGCTTCAGCGCAAAATCCTGCCCGGCGAGGTGCATGGTGGCCAGCGCCTCGCCCACGGGACCGCAGTGCGCGACCGTGGTGCGGCGCGGCCACATGCCGTGCAGGAAACTGGTTATGGCCGCCGGCTTGCCTGCCAGCGTGCGCAGCGCGTTGCCGTCGCGGCCGTGGATGGGCTGCGGACAGGTGAGGCCACGCGCGGCGAGGTGATCCATCAGACCGAGGAAGAAGGGCAGGTCGCCCGGATCGACGCGCTTCTCGTAGAGCGTGACGATGTACTGGCCCTTCGTCGTGGTCAGGAGAAAGTTCGTGTTCTCGACGCCCTCGGCGATTCCCTTGAAGGAATCGGCCTGGCCGATGTCGTATTCGGCGAGAAAGGCTTCGAGCTCGGTATCGCCGACTTCCGTGTAGACCGCCACGTCAGGCCACCAGCGCGCGCGGCAGCTTGAACACGACACTCTCCTCGGTCGTGCGCACTTCCTCGACGGTGACCTCGTAGCGCGTGCGGCAGGCCTCGATCAGCTCGTCGACCAGAAGTTCGGGCGCCGAGGCGCCGGCGGTGATGCCGAGGCGGCGTGCATCGCCCAGCCACTCCCAGTCCATGTCCACCGCGCGCTGCACCAGGCGCGACTTCGCACAGCCGTAGTTGGCGGCGACCTCGACCAGTCGCATCGAGTTCGACGAGTTGGGCGCGCCGATCACCACCATGGCGTCGCAGCGCTCGGCGATCGCCTTGACCGCCGCCTGCCGGTTGGTGGTCGCGTAGCAGATGTCTTCCATCTTCGGTCCCTGGATCGACGGGAACCGGCGGCGCAGCGCAGCGACGATGCCGGTCGTGTCGTCGACCGACAGGGTCGTCTGGGTGGCGTAGGCGAGATTCTCCGGATCGGGCACCGTGAGCGTCTCCGCCTGCGCCGCGTCCTCGACCAGTACGACCTTGCCCGGCGGCAACTGGCCCATGGTGCCGATCACCTCGGGATGGCCGGCATGGCCGATCAGGATGACGGTGCGCCCCGACTGGGCATGACGCTCGGCCTCGCGATGTACCTTGGAGACCAGCGGACAGGTCGCGTCGACATAGAGCAGGTTGCGGCGGGCGGCTTCGGCCGGCACCGATTTCGGCACGCCGTGCGCGGAAAACACCACGGGCCGGTCGTCCGGCACCTCGTCCAGCTCGTCGACGAAGATCGCGCCCTGGGCTTCGAGGTTCTCGACCACGAAGCGGTTGTGAACGATCTCGTGGCGGACATAGACCGGCCGGCCGTAGCGTTCGAGCGCGCGCTCCACGATCTGGATGGCGCGGTCGACACCGGCGCAGAAGCCGCGCGGACTGGCGAGCAGGATCGTGAGCGGCTTCTTTTGGGCAATCATGAAATTCGTTCAACGGGATGACGACCCGCTCGCTTGCGGGCCTGCGGACCATTGCCTAGAGTCCGTGCAGTACGGATTTGGCGCGGCACCGTAACAAAGCCGCCGCAACGGGGAAAGCAACATGACCGAGCCGGTTGTCGCGGCCAAGGCGCCTGCGAAGGTCGCTCTCGAAGCGGGCAAGGACTATTGGTGGTGTGCCTGCGGGCTGAGCAAGGCCCAGCCCTTCTGCGACGGCAGTCACAAGGGCAGCGGCCTCGCGCCAATGAAGTACAGTGTCGAGAAGAGCGGCGACTACTGGCTCTGCGCCTGCAAGCACTCGTCCAAGAAGCCGTTGTGCGACGGCGCCCACAAGACATTGGCATGACCCTGAAGATGTATCTGCGTATTGCACCCGTTGCGCTGGCCACCCTTCTTCTCGCTGCCTGCGGCGGCAGCAAGGAAGATGACCCGTCGAGCATCTATTGCCCGGTGCCGTTCACCGTCCAGGATGCCGGCCGCCTGACCCACTTCAAGGACGGGCCGGGCCGCGATCCGCGCGACGTCGAGTACGAGGCGGCGCTGAACGGTGTCGGCTCCAAGTGCACGCTGCGGCGCAATCAGCTGGAAGTGAACGTGCTGATGCGCGTCGTGGTGAACGCTGGTCCGTCGATCGTTCCGGGCCAGACCCGCGTGCCGTATTTCGTGCGCGTGCTCGGCCCCTCGGGACAGGTCGTCCAGGGTCAGGACTTCACCGCCGACTTCAAGCTCTCGGGCTCCAGCCCGCGCGGCCAGTCGCAGGAAGATCTCGTGCTCAACCTGCCGTTCAGCCAGATCTCGGAACTCGGCGGTTACCGGATTGCCGTCGGCCTCCGGCCGTCGCGCGAGGAACTCGAATACAATCGGCAGATGGGCCGCTGATGAGCGCCTATGCCGACAGGCTCGAAGCACTGGTCGCCGAAGCGGCCGATCGCTGCACGACCTGCGGCAAGTGCTTCGAAGCGTGCCCGACGGCGCGCGAAAGCGGGCTCGACATGGGCCAGGCCGTGCAGCGGGTCGGCGAACTCGTGTCGCTGACACGCGACGGCGGCGCCGCGGCGCCGCTGCTCGACAAGTGGCTGAGCGCCTGCGACGGCAGCGCGCGCTGCACCGCCGCCTGTCCCGAGGAGATCAATGTCCGCCAGTGGGTGACCATCGCCAAGATGAAGTCGCTGCAGGCGACACGCCCGGTCGAGGAAGGCGCGGCCAATGCCGCGGGTCGCTTCCGCCACATGGCGCAGGCCGTGCGGCTGCTGGCCAGCATGCAGCTTCCATCCGAGACGCTGAAGAAGATCCTGGCGCCGGCCGAGCGCCGCACCGCCGACGTTCTCTTCTATACGGGCTGCAACGTGCTGCGCACGCCGCACATCGTGCTGAACGTCATGGACATCCTCGACGCGCTGGAGCTCGACTTCGACGTGGTCGGCGGCACCGCCCATTGCTGCGGCGTCTATCAGTTCCAGGAAGCCGATCTGCCGACCTACGAGCGCATGGGCCATCGCACCTTCCAGCGTTTCGGCCAGTCGGGCGCCTCGAAGGTCCTGACCTGGTGCCCGACCTGCACCAAGAATTTCGACGAGCTGGAGAAGGACGTCGAGGAGCCGTCGTTCGACCTCGGCCACGTCAGCGAATTCCTCGCCGCCAATCTCGACGCGCTCAAGGCGCGCTTCACGGCGGAGCAGCCGAAGCGCCGCGTCGTGATCCACGAGCATCTCGGCATCGGTGCCACGGTGGAGAGCGTGCGTAACCTGCTGCGCGCCGTGCCCAATCTCGAGCTGGTCGAGCTGCCGCAGGATTCCGGCTTCTCCTATGCCTGCGGCGGCCAGGCCGCGAAGTTCAAGGCGCGCGAGCAGGCGATCCATCGCGATCTGGTGATGGGCGCGATCGAGGCCGGCGCCGACACCATCGTCACGATGTATCACTCCTGCCATCGCGCCCTCTCCGGCGCCGAGGCGATCTATCCGTCGCTCAAGGTCGTGAACTTCACCGACGTGCTGGCCGAGGCGCTGGGCCGCGGCGGCCATCCCGACTACTACCAGCTCTACAAGCAGGGCGGCGCGATGGACGAGGCCGTGAGGGCCGCGCGCGGTTTCCTCGAGAACAATGGCGTGCGCATCGACGAGAACGCCGTGAAGTCGCTGACCGCCGACATCTTCAACGAAACCGGCGTCGGCGGCCCGCGCGAAGCCTTCGCCGAAGCCTTCACCGCACTCGCCCGCGATGGTTGACGGCGGACGAGCTGCATGCTCACGAAAGAAAAATCGAAGCCTGGCATCGATGATGAGTTCGGTGCAGCGTCGATTTCCGAAGAAGTCGCCGCGTTAATTGACAGGCGTGCCGCGGCCTTGGCTGGCGATCCCAACCAGAAGAAATTCACGCTTCAGGAAATTTTCGACCGCAACAATATCAAGTGATGAGGTTGGTGAATTCGGGCTCATTGGAGCGCGCCACTCCAGTGGCGCTCAAGACGTGTCTTTAATGAGGGAAGAGCGCAACTGGAGTTGCGCGCTCCATTGATCCTCAATCCCTAAGGAATTGTGATGACGGCCGACGTCTGGCTCTTCTCCTACGGCACGCTGCAGCAGGAGGACGTGCAGGTCGCGACCTTCGGCCGGCTGCTCGAAGGCCGGGCCGATGCCTTGCCTGGCTATGCGACGTCGCTGTTCGAGATCAAGGACGCCGAGGTCGTGAAGACCAGCGGCAAGACCCACCATTTTATGGCGCGGCCCACGGGCAATCCCGCCGACGAGGTGCCGGGCGTCGTGTTCAGGGTTACGGCGGCTGAACTCGCCGCCGCCGACACTTACGAGGTCTCGGACTACAAGCGGGTCGCGGTGCGCCTGAAGTCCGGCCTCGAAGCCTTCGTCTACGTCGGAGTCTGATGCACCTCAGCCAGTCCAGACGTCGATGCTGGTAGTGGCGGGCAGGAGTCGGTACGACTGAACGCAACCGACTTCTAGAGCGACTGCCGAATTTCCTCGAAGGTCGCTGTCCACGCTTCGATTGTCGCTGCAGGCGGAAGCTCCCAAGTATCTTCCGCCGGATATCTGTAGGCCACGCCATATGGCGTGAGCTTGGCGAGGCCGGCAAGCCTGCCCTTCAATGGATGGCCCGCGGGCAGCAACCCTACCAGCGCACCGATGTCATGGGTTTTCGAGAAGGCTGTTCGGGCGTCGACGAGCACCGCTTTGACCAGTTTCTCTGCTGCCTGTTGGCAGTGGTAGGCGGCGCCGGCCAACGACGGCAGCGGGCCGTGGAGATTGTTGACGACCTGGCGCAGATCGTCGTCCACGACCGCCAGCCAGGCGGCGGCTGCCTCACTGGCCATAGACGAGTTGCCCTTCGCGCGTTGCCAGATAGCTCAGTGTGCCGAAATCGTTGCGCCGCCGCTCGAATACGCTCCTCCGGCATGGAACGATGTCGAGAGAGACACCCGGGTCACGAGGAATATCGGCAGTGACGGACAGGGATCGCTTTTCGGCCGGTGCGTCATCCGAAACGATGACCAGCAGATCGTAGTCGCTATCGGCACCAGAATCGCCGCGTGCACGGCTGCCGAACAGATAGATGGCTTCAGGCGCCATCGCTTTTACGACGCGGGCGACCATGCGATCGAGGACATCAGCCTGTCTGACGCTCATTGGGGCATCATACACGACAAGCGATCGGTCCCTATGGCGACTTCACCGCCAGGACCGCCCAGGCAGCGTCCGCGAAGAACGTCACATGGCCGGAGAGGGGGCCTTCGAAGCGGCCATAGACCTTGTAGGTCGCGGGCTGCATCACGGTGCCGATCGCCGAGGCCGCGGCCAGGTCGGGGTCGCGCGACGGGATCTCGCCCGCCGCCATCGCGTCGATGATGACCGCGCGCACGACGTCGACCGGGTTGGGCGTGCCGTCGGGGACCATCGCCAGGAACAGATGCTGGGTGAGCAGGTGGTAGGCGAACAGGGACCAGTCCCTGTCCGCCCATTCACAGTAGCAGCGCACGATGGCATCGATCTTGTCCCGCAGGCCAGCGACGGGCCGATGGGCCTCGACCAGCGCCTCGGCCAGTGCGCGGTGGTGGCCGAGGAAGAGGTCGAGGGCGAGCTGCTCCTTGCTGGGGAAGTAGCGATAGATCGTGCCCTCGGCGATCGAAGCCGCCATGGCGATTTCCCGGGTCGTAGTCTCCGCGACGCCGCGCGCGACGAACAGGGTGAGTGCGGCGCGCTCTACGCGGGCCTTGGTTTCTTCGGCTTTGCCCATGCCGAGCAGTCTATGAGGGAGCGCTCACTCGGGAAAGCGCGGCCCTCATCTTCCGAAGCCGACAGCCAGCGCCAGTCGATGACCCAGTCTGGCTTGGTGGGGGGTGCCGAAGGAGCGTCACTCTGCAGCTTGAGGAATTCGTCGAATGACCGGCGGATGAACATGCCAACCTCCTTTGTGAGTAGGCGCTCATAAATTAAGTGAGTGATCACTCAATTTCAAGAGCATTTTGGTTTTTCCCCGTGATTCGGGCCGCACCACAGGCTTTGTGCGTGGACGTCGATTGGGCCCCTGCCTATGGTCGATTTACCCAGTCGAACCTGTGGGAGAGACCATCCGCGAGGATGGCGCCGAAGGAGCAACCGACCCCGGAAACTCTCAGGCAAAAGGACCGCAGGGGGATGGGTCTCTGGAAAGCGGCGGGCGCCTCATTCGGCGCCGGCCCACCGACGAAGTAAGCCGGCTTTTGCGCCGGCGAATCTTTCAGGTCTCCGGACAGAGGGGGTCGCGAACGGCGCATTTCGTGCGTCGTGGAAGCGCGACTCCGGTCGCGTCGAACGCGACCTTTGACGGAGACCAAGTTGACCGAAACTCCCGCCGGCCCCCTGAAGCGCACGCCGCTCTACGACCTCCACCGCGAACTGGGCGCGCGTCTGGTGCCGTTCGCCGGCTACGAGATGCCGGTCCAGTACCCGACCGGCATCCTGGTCGAGCACAACCACACCCGCACCGCCTGCGGCCTGTTCGACGTCTCGCACATGGGCCAGGTGCGGCTCACCGCGAAGCCCGGCCAGAACGCGGCCAACGCACTCGAGACGCTGGTGCCGGGCGACATCGCCGGCCTCCAGCCGGGCCAGCAGCGCTACACCCAGTTCACCAACGATGCCGGCGGCATCCTCGACGACCTGATGGTGACCAGCACGGGCGACCACCTGCTCGTCGTCGTCAACGCCGCCTGCAAGGACGCCGACCTCGCGCACATGCAGAAGCATCTCTCGGCCACTTGCGAGATCGAGCCGATGTTCTCGCGCGGGCTGCTGGCACTTCAGGGACCGCAGGCTTCGGCGGTGCTGTCGCGGCTGGTGCCGCAGGTCGCCACCATGAAGTTCATGACCGGCGCCTATGTCGTGATCGACGGCGCGCGCTGCTACGTCACGCGCTCGGGCTACACCGGCGGCGACGGCTACGAGATCTCGACACCGGCCGAGCAGACCGACGCCATCGCGCGCACGCTGCTCAGCCATCCCGAAGTGAAGCCGATCGGCCTGGGCGCGCGCGATTCGCTGCGGCTCGAGGCCGGGCTCTGCCTCTACGGTCACGACATCGACACGACGACGACGCCGGTCGAAGCAGTGCTGCTGTGGAGCGTCGGCAAGGAGCGCCGCGTGCAGGGCGGCTTCCCCGGCGCCGCGACCGTGCAGAAGCAGATCGCCGAGGGCTCGGCGCGCAAGCGCGTCGGCCTGCTGCCGGAAGGCAAGGCGATCGCGCGCGAGGGCGCGGAGATCGTCATCGGCGGGAAGAAAGTCGGCATCGTCACCTCGGGCGGCTTCTCGCCGACGATGGGCCGCGCCATTGCCATGGGCTACGTCGAGCGCAGCCAGTCAGCCAACGGAACCAAGGTCGATCTCATGGTGCGCGGCAAGCCCGTGCCGGCCGAGATCGTCCCGATGCCTTTCGTCAAACACGCCTACTACCGCGGATAGGAGATCAAGATGGCCGATACCAGGTACACTGAAGAGCATGAGTGGATCCGCGTCGAGGGCGATGTCGGCACGATCGGCATCACGCAGTACGCGCAGGAGCAGCTGGGCGACGTCGTGTTCGTCGACGTACCGGCGGCGGGCCGCAAGGTCGCCAAGGGCGAGGCCTGCGCCGTTGTCGAATCGGTGAAGGCCGCGTCCGACATCTACGCGCCGGCGACCGGCGAGGTCGTCGAGAGCAATGCCGCGCTCGCCGAGACGCCGGGCGACGTCAACGCCGAGCCGACGGGCAAGGGCTGGTTCTTCAAGCTGAAGCTCGCCGACAAGGGCGAACTCGACGGGCTGATGGACGAGGCCGCCTACGACGCCTTCGTGAAGAGCCTCGGCTAAGAAATCGAACCTCATCCTGAGGAGTGCCCGCAGGGCACGTCTCGAAGGATGCGCAAGGGACAAGGTGCTCGTTCTCATCCTTCGAGACGCATCGCTGCGCGATGCTCCTCAGGATGAGGGCATTACCAAGGAGCAAGAGCCAGAATGCGTTATCTCCCCCTCACCGACGCCGACCGCCGCGAGATGCTGAGCGTGATCGGCGCCAAGTCGGTCGATGAGCTGTTCCGGGACGTGCCGGCCTCGGCACGACTGGCGGCCAAGGTCGGCGGCCTGCCCGACCACCAGGGCGAACTCGAAGTCGAGCGCGCCTTCCAGGGCTTCGCAGCCAAGAACCTGTCGCCCGCCTCGACGCCGTTCTTCATCGGCGCCGGCGCCTATCGCCACCATGTGCCGGCGACCGTCGACTACATGATCCAGCGCGGCGAGTTCCTGACCTCCTACACGCCGTACCAGCCGGAAATCACGCAGGGCACCCTGCAGTACCTGTTCGAGTTCCAGACCCAGGTGACCTTGCTCACCGGCATGGAGGTCGCCAACGCCTCGATGTATGACGGCTCGACCGGCACCACCGAGGCCGTGCTGATGGCCAACCGCATCACGCGCCGCCACAAGGCGCTGATCTCGGGCGGACTGCATCCTCAGTATCGCAGCATCATCGAGACCACGGCCAAGTGGGAAGGCTTCAGCGCGAACTTCTCCAAGACCGACGCCGAGGGCCTGGAGGACCTGATCGCCGCGGTCGATCGCGACACGTCCTGCGTGGTCGTGCAGAACCCGAGCTTCTTCGGTCACGTCCGTGACTTCACCAAACTCTCGGAAGCCTGCCATGCCGCCGGCGCGCTGCTGATCGTCGTTGTGACGGAAGTCGTGTCGCTGGGCCTGCTGACGCCGCCGGGCGAGATGGGCGCCGACATCGTGGTCTGCGAGGGCCAGTCGATCGGTAACGGGCTGGGCTTCGGCGGTCCTTACGTCGGCCTGTTCGCGACCCGCGACAAGTACATGCGCCAGATGCCGGGCCGCCTCGTCGGCGAGACCGTCGATGCCGACGGCAAGCGCGGCTTCGTGCTGACGCTGTCGACGCGCGAGCAGCACATCCGCCGCGAGAAGGCGACGTCCAACATCTGCACCAATGCGGGCCTCTGTGCGCTGGCCTTCACGGTCCATCTCACCCTGCTGGGCGAGGCGGGCTTCACGCGGTTGGCCGAGCTCAACCACGCCAAGGCCTCGCAGCTCGCCGACAAGCTCGCCGCCGTGCCGGGCGTGACGCTGTTGAACGACAGCTTCTTCAACGAATTCACCGTGAAGCTGCCCAAGCCCGCGGCCGAAGTCGTCGAGGCGCTGGCGGCCAAGCGCATCCTGGGTGGTTTGCCGGTGTCGCGCCTGATCCCCAACGATCCGTCGGTTGCGAACCTGCTGCTGCTGGCGGCGACCGAAACGGCGACCGATGCGGGCATGGACCCGCTTGTCGCCGCGCTGAAGGAGGTGCTGTGATGGTACAGTCGCTCGACCGCAGCCAGGGACGCGCTGGCAACGTTGCTTCAGGCACCGTCAACAATCACGGCACCTTCACCGGCAATCGCGCGCTCCAGATCGAGGAGCCGCTGATCTTCGAGATGGGCCAGGCCGGACGCTGCGGCGTCGACCTGCCCGAGCCGCCGAAGGTCAAGGAGCGTCTCAACGGCCTGCGCCGCAAGGGCACGATCGGTCTGCCGGGTCTCGCGGAGCCGCAGGTGGTGCAGCACTACACGCGCCTCAGCCAGAAGAACTACGCCATCGACATGGGCGTCTACCCGCTGGGCTCGTGCACGATGAAGCACAACCCCCGCATCAACGAGAAGGTCGCGCGCTTGCCGGGCATCGGCGATCTTCATCCGCTGCAGCCGGTCTCGACCGTGCAGGGCGCGCTGGAGCTGATCGACGGGCTGGCGCATTGGCTGAAGACCCTGACAGGCATGCCGGCCGTGGCGATGTCGCCGGCCGCCGGCGCGCATGGCGAGATGTGCGGCATGATGGCGATCGCCGCGGCGCTCGAGGCCAAGGGCGAGCGCGCCAAGCGCCGGACCGTGCTGGCGCCCGAATCGGCGCACGGCACCAACCCCGCGACGGCGGCCGCGCTGGGCTTCGTCGTGAAGCCGATCCCGGCCAACGACCGCGGCCGTGTCGACCTCGCCGCCCTCAAGGCGGCGCTGGGCCCCGACGTGGCGGCGATCATGCTGACCAATCCCAACACCTGCGGCCTGTTCGAGAGCGAGATCGTCGAGATCTCCAAGGCCGTGCACGAGGCGGGCGCCTACTTCTATTGCGACGGCGCCAACTTCAACGCCATCGTCGGCCGCGTGCGGCCGGGCGATCTCGGCATCGACTGCATGCACATCAACCTGCACAAGACCTTCTCGACGCCGCATGGCGGCGGCGGTCCGGGCGCGGGTCCGGTGGTGCTGTCGGCGGCATTGGCGCCTTATGCGCCTTATCCGTGGATCGTGAAGGACGGTGACACGTGGCGTGTCGCCGAGGATGGAGCCAAGGTCGACGGCATGCCGCTCGGTCGGCTGAAGGCTTTCCATGGCCAGATGGGCATGTTCACGCGCGCGCTGGCCTACATCATGAGCCACGGCGCCGACGGTCTGAAGCAGGTCGCCGAGGACGCGGTGCTGAACGCCAACTACGTGATGGCCGCGCTCAAGGACGTGATGAGCCCGGCCTTCGAGGGACCGTGCATGCACGAGGCGCTGTTCGACGACAGCTTCCTCAAGGACACGGGCGTCAGCACGCTCGACTTCGCCAAGGCGATGATCGACGAGGGCTATCATCCGATGACCATGTACTTCCCCCTGGTGGTGCATGGCGCGATGCTGATCGAGCCGACCGAAAGCGTGGCCAAGGAAGATCTCGACCAGTTCATCGGCGCGCTCCGCTCGCTCACGGCGAAGGCCAAGACGGGGACCGCGGCCGAGGACTTCAAGGCCGCGCCGCTCTACGCGCCGCGTCGCCGTCTCGACGAGACGCTGGCCGCCCGCAAGCCGGTCCTGCGCTGGAAGCCGTCGAACAATCCGCCGGGCACCGACCCGATGAAGCAGGCGGCGGAGTAGTCGAACTTCTTCCCCTTTGCGGACTCCGCAAAGGGGAAGTGCCCTCGTCTTACGAAGGCGATGGGGTCATGGGCGCCTTGAGACTTATGACCCCTCCGTCGGCACAGGGCGCCGCCACCTCCCCATTCGAATGGCGAGGAGATATGAAACAAAGCAAAGAAAAAGCCCCCGCCTTGCGGCGGGGGCACCAGGTTGCCCGCTCTTTTATTTTGCGGGCGATCCCTATTTTCTGAAGATCAGTGCAGACGGCGCGGCAGCTCGACGATGGCCTCGTCGATCATCGCCTGCGTGCGGCCTTGGCCCACCTGCTCCTTGAGGAGCGTGCGGGTGGCGGCGAGCGCCACGTCGACGGCCATGTTGCGCACTTCGCGCGACGCCTGGGCCTCGGCCTGGGCGATGCGGTCCTTGGCCTGCTGCTCGCGACGGCCGATGAGGGTTTCACGCTCCTCAGCGGCATGCTGCGTGAGGCGCTCGGCCTCCTGCCTGGCCTGGGCGACAATTTCCTGCGCGAGCCTTGCCGAGTCGGCCAGGCTCTTCTGGGCATCGTCGCGCGCCTTCTGCGCCTCGTTGCGCAGCTTCTCGGCTTCGCCGAGCGTGCGGGCGATCAGGGCGGTGCGATCGTCGAGGAGCTTGGTCACCCCCTTGACGATCTGCTTGCCGGCAATCGCCAGGAACAGAAAGAAGGCAACCGCGACCCAGAACGTCGGATCGGAGAACAAGCCTCCGCCGCTGCCCTGTGCGTCGGCAGCCCATGCGGTACCGATCATGGCTTGCCTGCCTTTGCTGCTTCATCGACGGCGCGGGCGACCTGGGCGGGATCGGCCGATCCCACCAGCTTGCCCATCACCGCCGTGGCGATCTCGCTCGACATGGTGCCGAGGCCCGCGAGGGCCTGCGTGCGCTGCTCGCCGATCCGCCTTTCGGCGGCGACGATGTCGGCACCCAGCCGGTCGCTGACTTCGTGCAGCTTGGCCGAGGTTGCGGCCGCAGCGGCCTCCGATGCGGCACGGATCAGGCCGGAAGCCTGGCCGCGCGCCTCGGCGAGCGCCTTTTCCTGGTCGACCCCCGCCGCGCGAGCGGCGTCGTTGGCCTTCTGGGCCGCGTCGAGGTCCGCCTGGATCTTGTGCTCGCGGCTTTCGATCGTCTTGCCGATCTTCGGCAGGACGGCCTTGGCCATGAGGAAGTACAGAACGGCAAAGCACACCACCAACCAGAAGATCTGGGTGGGGAACCTCGTGAGGTCGAACTGCGGCATGCCGGCCGCCTGCGCGGCAAACGGCAGCCCGATCAGGGCTGCCGCGGCGACCGAAGTCCGGAGTGCCTGAACGGGCACGATCGAACTCAGGCGAAGAGGGCGATCAGCGCGACGATCAGCGCGAACAGCGCGATGGCCTCGGTGACGGCGAAGCCGATCCAGATGTTGGCGCCGATTTCGGCCTTCGAGGCCGGGTTGCGCGACAGGGCCGTGATGTAGCTCGCCCAGACGTTGCCCACGCCGATGCCGGCGCCGATCATGCCGATGGCGGCGAGGCCTGCACCGATGAACTTGGCGGCTGAAGCGTCCATTTCTATCTCCTGTTTTCTCTTGGCTTTGACGTGGTGGATCGATGGGTACGGGCGCGGCGACTAGTGCAGATGCAGCGCGTCGTTCAGGTAAATGCAGCAGAGGATCGTGAAGATGTAGGCCTGCAGCAGCGCGACCAACAGCTCGAGCGCGGTGATTGCCACCAGCACCACGAGGGGCACGACGCCGAAGATGCCGAGCGCCACGACGAAGCCCGCCAGGACCTTCAGCAGCACGTGGCCGACCGTCATGTTGGCGAACAGTCGGACCGACAGGCTGATCGGGCGGCTGAGGTAGGAGACCAGCTCGATCGGGATCAGGATCGGCGCGGTGAACAGCGGCGCGCCGTGCGGGAAGAACAGGGAGAAGAAGTGCAGGCCGTGCTTGAACAGGCCGATCAGCGTGACGCCGAGGAACACCACCATCGCCATGAAGAAGGTGACGGCGATCTGGGACGTGAAGGTGTAGCCGTAGGGGAGCATCCCGAGGATGTTGCCGAACAGCGTGAAGATGAAGAGCGAGAAGATGAACGGGAAGAATTTCTTGCCGCCGCTGCCGACATTGTCCCGGATCATGTTGGCGATGAACTCGTAGAAGAGTTCGGACATCGCCTGGAGACGGCCAGGGATCATCGCACCCTTGCCGGCGCCCGCCAGCAACAGGCCCGACGAGAGGACCACGGCGCCCATCATGAAGATGGCGGAGTTGGTGACGGCGATGTGGTGGCCACCGATGCTGAACAGCGGGGCGGTTAGATCCTGGATAGCAAACTGCTCGAGCGGGCTGGCCACGTTACTCTATCCCCAAATCAGCTCTTCTTTTCATCCTGGGCTGCTTTGCTGCGCCGCTCTTCAGCCTGCGCAACCCGGTAGACGTTCACGAACGCCGCCCCGCACCCCAGTACGAACCCCACGATCAACAGCCAGGGCTTGGTACCCAGCCACCGATCAGCCATCAGGCCGAGAAAGGCCCCCGCAACGACGCCCGCCACCAGTTCGACTGCGATCCGCATGCCGACGCCCAGCTTTTCGCCTCCGGCGCCGCGCGTTGCAGGTCCCGACGACTGGCCCGTTCCCGCCTGGTAGGCCTTCCGGACACCTTGCAGGCGCCGATCCAGCTCGTCAGGGGTCGATTTCCGATCGTCCTCAGCCATAACCGGATGCTCCGCTCCGGGCTTCCCACCACGGCCCCATCCAGCGGATGCGGTCATGATGAAAAACGCGCCGGAACCTATTGTCAGGGCCAAAGTGTGTCAAGCACACGCGACGATGTGACAAGGCCAAAAACCCTAGCTGTTTCACAGATTTCAGCGCGTCAGGACCGAGAACCGCGCGTCGCCGTCGCGCTCGACCTGCGGGACGAGGTCGACCTCCCAGTCCAGGTACTGGCGCATGGCCGCCTCGACGTCTTCCTTGAAGTCGTAGGGGCGGTACCAGACGTCGGTCGGCGGATCGGCCATCCGGACGTGGCCGGTTTCGACCTCGAATCCAGCCTCTCGCCAGGCTTTCATTCCGCCTGACAGAACAACGACGGGCAGTCCGCCTGTCAGATCGGCACTCTCGGCCGCGGCCAGCGCGCCGATCTCGGCGTCCGGGGCCACAAGCACGACCCGGTTGGCGCCGGTCTGCTTGGCCAGCATTTCAGGCAGGGTGCGTGCGAGATTTGCGCGCACTGCGAACCAGGCGCCCGGGACGTGGCCGTCGCGATATTTGAGGCTGGTGTCGAGGTCGACCACCAGGGTCGTCGCCAGCGCCTTCTGAAGCTCGGCCGCCGTCACCGTCGCGACCTTCGGCACGGTGAAGCCCGCCGGATAGCGCGGCTCGGCCGTCGTCGTGAGTTCGGAAGCAGCGGGCTTGTGGTCGAGGACGTAGGTCTCGTTCCAGCCCATCTGCAGCAGCCAGTGCGCCGTCATGGTGGCGCGGACGCCGTCATTGTCATGCAGCACGATGGTGGCGTTGCGGGCGCCGACATACTGGTCGGTCGCCTGCACGAGCTGGCCGCCCGCGGCATGGCGGAAGCCCTTGAGATGGCCCTGCGCGTATTCGGCGGGATCGCGCACGTCGAGGCGATAGAGCGGTCCGCCTTTCTTCACGAGGGCGTCGAGGCCGGCCCTGTCGATCTTCCGGATGCCCATCCTGGCCGCGATGTTCGCCGCGGCGGCCTGAGCGAACTTTGCCGCCTCCGGTCCCTGCGGGCCGAAGCTCTTCGTCTCGCCGCGCGCGACCTTCAGGCCGGCGAGGTGCCAGCCCATCGTGCCGTTCTTCAGGGCCATCACCTTGTTGGGCAGGCCGGCGTTGATCAGCGACTGGGCGCCGATGATCGAGCGTGTGCGGCCGGCGCAATTGACGACGACCAGCGTCTCCGGCCGCGTCACGAAATCCTTCACGCGATAGACCAGCTCGGCGCCGGGGCAATCGACGCCGCCGGGGATCGACATGTTGATGAATTCCGGCAGCGGCCGCGAATCGAGGATCACCATGTCGGCCTTGGCATCGATCATCTTCTGCACGTCGGCGGCATCGATGCGCGGCGTGTCGTTGCCATGCTCGACAATCTCGCCGAACGCCTTGCTGGGCACGTTGACGCCGGTGAAGACCTCATAACCCGCGTCGCGCCACGCTTTCAGGCCGCCGCCCATGACAGAGAGATTGGTGTAGCCGAGGCGGCTGAGAGCCGCGGCGGCGCGGTTGGCGCGACCTGTCTGGCCTTCCTCGCCGCTGTCCATCAGCACGATGCGGATGTTCGGGTCGGGCAGCAGGGCCAGCGCCCGCGGCTCGAGGCGGGAGAGGGGGAGGGGCGTCGCGAACAGCGGATGGCCCTGGGTCGAGAACTCGCCTTCCTCGCGCACGTCGAAGAACGCGAAGACCTCGCCCGACTTCAGCATTTCCTTCACCTGCTGCACCGTGAGCAGCGGCGTCAGGATCTTCGGCTTGGCCATGAAGCGCTTGGCCGCGCCGGTCTTCATGTCGACGGTCAGGCGATCGGGCAGATGCTCGAGGCTGAGGCCATAGAAATGGAGATGCAGCGCGTTGCCCGAGCCGACCGGTGTTTCGATGTGATGGAAGTCGTCGGGCAGGAAGGTGATCACGTCGCCGCGCTTCAGCGTCTTTTCCTTCGCCGGCGCCTCGCGCAACTGCACGACATTTTCCTGCGCGCCATTGTCGAGACGTTCGTAGACGACGTTGCGCTCGGCGCCGTGGACGCCCGCGATGATCGCCCAGGTCGTGTGATTGTGGGGCGGCACTTTCTTGCCGGGGCCGCCGGCCGAGGCATAGAGCGCGAAGCGATTGTCGGGATCCTCGCTCAGGCGATAGATGCCGCCGTCGGCGCCCAGCGGAAATTCGTCCTGCGGGAAGAGGTCGGCCCGGCTGGCCAGCGACGAGAGGAGGCCGCCGATCTTGTCGAGGTTGGCGGCGGTCACGCCCGACTTCTCGATGGTGCGGGCTTCGTCGATCAGTCGCCGCACGGCCGCGGCACGCTCTTGATGCAGGTTCATTCGGTCCTCCGTTGGGCACAGTATAGGCACAGCGGCCCTTGTCGCCCCAGCATGAGTCAAACTACGGTGCGCCATGCGAACAACCCTATCCGCCGTCCTGATCGGGGCGGTTGCCCTCGTGGCGGCGCAGGCTTCGGCGCAGACCGCCAAGAAGCCGGTCCAGGCCCAGGCGACCAAGCCCGCTGCGACCAAGGCCGCCGTGACCCGGCCGGCCGCACGACCCGCGGCCCGTCCCGCCCCGCGCCCGGCGGTCTATGTGCCGCCGCCGCCCGTCGTCGAACTGGACGAGAATGCGGTCGTCGCCGATCTGCCGACCGTTCTGGATAATGAGACGCGCGACCGTTACCGCCGCATCTTCCAGGCGCAGCAGTCGGGCAACTGGACGCAGGCCGACGAGGACATCCGGCAGCTCCAGGACAAGACGCTGATGGGCTATGTCGGCGCCCAGCGCCTGCTCAGCCCGAACAACCAGGCGCGCTACGACCAACTCGCGGCCTGGCTCCAGGAGTACAACGACCATCCCGACGCGCCGGCCATCTACAAGTTGGCGCTGGCGCGACGCACGCCGGGCGGACCGGAACTGACTCCGGCCACGTTCGTGGGCAGCACGCCGGGCTCGCCGAACTTCGCGGCCGCCCGCACCGTGAACGGTGCCGATGCCGGCCAGGCAGCCGAACTGCGCTCACGCCTGCAGACCATGGCCGACGATGGCGGGTTCAACGCAGCCTTCGTCCTGCTCGACCGCAAGTCGTCGAGTGACATTCTCGGCCCTCAGGAAGTCGAGCTGTGGCGCGGTCGCCTGCGCACGCGCCAGCTCGAGGCCGACCCGCAGCGTGGCGTGCAGATCCCGGTCGAGGCCAGCATGCCGCCCGACGCCAACTGGAACGCCGCCATGACGGCTTTTACACGCGGCAACATGGCTGAAGCGGCCCGCCGCTTCGAACTGGTGGCCGATGCCCCGCCCGACCGGGCCTCGTCGTGGACCCTGTCCGCCGGTTCGTTCTGGGCGGCGCGTGCCAACCTGCTGGCCGGCAATCCGCAGAAGTACGCGCCCTACCTGAAGCGCGCGGCGCTGCATGGCCGCACCTTCTACGGGCTGGTCGCCCAGAAGGCGCTGGGCATGCAGATCCAGCCGGACTTCGAGGTGCCGCCGCTCGACCGCCGCCGGACCGACATGCTGCGCGGCGACCGCGCGGCCCGGCGTGCGCTGGCGCTGCTGCAGCTCGGCGCCACCACGGCTGCGGAGCGCGAACTGTTCGCCGCGTCGATCGACGCCGATCCGCGCTACGTCGAGGCGGTGATGGCGCTGGCGCAGAAGGCCCAGCTGCCTGCGCTTTCGGTCCGCGTCGGCAATGCCAACTGGGACCAGCGCCACAACATCAAGGGCTATGACGGCGGCATGTATCCGATCCCGCCGTGGCAGCCGTCGAGCGGCCAGAGCGTCGACCGCTCGCTGGTCTATGCGTTTATGCGCCAGGAATCGGCATTCAATCCCAAGGCGCGCTCGGTCGTGGGCGCGATGGGGCTGATGCAGCTCATGCCGGCGACGGCACGCGCCGTCTCGGCGCGCTATGCGCCGGAAACCGCGGGCGCCAATCCGTGGGAGCCGTCGGTCAACGTGTCGCTCGGCCAGGCCTACATCTCGATGCTGCTGAACGAGACCGACGGCAATCTCGTGCGCACCACCGCCGGCTACAATGGCGGTCCGGGCAACGTGATGCGCTGGGACAATTCGCTGAACGCCTCGCAGGATCCGCTGCTCTACATCCAGTCGATCCCGCTCCATGAGACGCGCGACTTCGTGCAGCGCGTGCTCACCAACTACTGGATCTACCAGCTTCGTCTCGGCCAGCCGACGCCGTCGCTCGACCAGATCGCCTCGCACGACTGGCCCCGTTACATCGCGCAGGATGGAACCCGCTGAACATGTTGCCGCTTGCTGGTGTACGCGTCGTCGAATTCTGCCAGGTCCTGGCGGGACCTTATTGTGGAATGCTGCTGGCCGATCTCGGCGCCGAGGTGATCAAGGTCGAGCCGCCCGAGGGCGACATGATGCGCCAGTGGCCGCCGATCACAGAAGGCTCCGGAGGGGGCTACAGCGAGAACTTCGCCTCGATCAACCGCAACAAGCGCTCGGTCGTGCTCGATCTCAAGGACCCGGCGCAGAAGGCGGCGGCGCGCAAGCTGATCCTCACCGCCGACGTGGTGCTGGAGAACAACCGGCCGGGCGTGATGGATCGACTGGGCCTCGGCTACGAATCCTTTCGCGCCGAGAGGCCCGGCCTCGTCTATTGCTCGATCTCGGCCTTCGGGCAGAGCGGTCCGCGCTCGGGCGAGGGCGGTTTCGACGTCACCGTGCAGGCGATGAGCGGCATCATGAGCGTGACCGGCGAGCCCGAGGGCGCGCCGGTGAAGTGCGGCGTGCCGGTCTCCGACACCGGCACCGGCCTCTATGCAGCGTTCACCATCGTCTCCGTGCTGCGGCGCGTCGCGGGCGGCGGAGCCGGTGCGCATATCGACGCGTCGATGCTGGGCTGCAGCCTCGGCATGGCCGCGCTCCAGACCAGCGAGTTCTTCGGCACCGGCAACGACCCGAAGAAGCTGGGTTCCGCCCATCCGCGCAATGCGCCCTACCAGGCCTTCAGGTGCGCCGACGGCCATTTCGTCATCGCCGCCGGCAACAACAAGCTCTGGGAATCGGTGACACAAGTTGTCGGCCGTCCCGACCTTTTCGCCGACCCGCGTTTCGCCACCACGCAATCGCGCGCCGCCAACCAGGTCGCGCTGAAGGACCTGCTCGAAGTCGAGTTCGCGAAGCAGGGCGTCGATCATTGGCTGGCCGCGTTCGAGAAGGCCGGCGTGCCGCAGGGCCGCATCAATACCTACAGCCAGATCCTGGCCGATCCGCAGGTCGCGCACATGGGCTGGGTCGAGGAGATGGAACTGCCATCCGGGGTGAAGACGAGGACCTTCGGCAGCCCCGTCCGCATCTCCGCTACCGACATCTCCAAGCGGCGGGACCCGCCGGGTCTCGGCGCCGACACCGAGGCGATTTTCGGAAACACCTTCGAGCGAAAGGCCGCGGAATGAGTATCGATCGCCTGCGTCGTTTTATCGGCGACATGACCTCTCTCACCGGCGGCGCCTGGCAGGACAAGGACGAGAACGCCATCATCGAAGTGGGCGCCAAACTCCTGGGTGAGCTGTGCAAGCACGACGACTGGCTGCCCGAGCAGGCGGCCAAGGTGCCCGCGCACGGCTATGCGCAGAACCTGCTGTGGTGCGATCCGTTCGAGCGCTTTTGCGTCGTGAGCTTCGTGTGGGCTCCCAAGGCCAATACGCCGGTGCATGATCACGAGATGTGGGGCCTGGTCGGCATGCTGCGCGGCTCGGAAACCTCGCTCGCCTTCACGCGCGATCCCGAGACTGGCGTGCTGGTGCCCGGCGCGCTCACCAGGCTGGAGCCGGGCGACGTCGAGGCGCTGGTGCCGGCGCCACGCAACCCGGCCGGTGACATCCACCAGGTGACGAACGCATTCGACGATCGCGGCTCGATCAGCATCCATGTCTATGGCGGCAACATCGGCGCGGTGCGCCGTCACACCTACGACGTGAAGACGGGCCAGCCGAATCTGTTCGTGTCCGGCTACACCAACCGCGAACAGCCCAACATCTGGGACCGTTCGGCCGAGGTGCGCGCCGCGTCGTAGCGGTTCGCGTACCGGCACGCCTCCCTTGACCAGTCGAGCGCCCGGCAAGCACTGTCTCCCGATACGAAAACAGGGAAGGAAGACAGATGAACCGTAGAACCGTGCTCAAGGGCGGGACCGCGCTCGCCGCCATGACGGTCGCCGCTCCGGCGATCGGCCAGTCGAGCAAGTGGCCGGCCCGCGAGATCTCGCTGATCAATCCGAACGCGCCGGGAGCCTCGACCGACCTCACCGCACGCATCATCGCGCAGGCGCTCGAGAAGCGGCTGAACGCCACCGTCATCGTGAAGAACGTGGTCGGCGGTGCAGGCGCGCTCGGGCCGACGACGCTCGCCCAGTCGGCACCGGACGGCCACACGATCGGCCTCGTCGCGATCTCGAGCCATATCGCCGTGCCGAACATGATGAACGTCGCCTACGAGCCCTGGAAGGCGTTCGACATCATCGGCCAGGTCGCGGCGCTGCGGTACGGCGTCGGCGCGCGGGCCGACGGACCGATCAAGTCGATCGAGGATCTCGTCAACCAGGGCAAGCAGAAGCAGCTCACCTACAGTTCGAACAACGTCACCAATGTCGTGGCGATGTTCCAGCTTGCCAAGCTGAGCGGCGCCAAGTTGCGCTGGGTCGTGTTCCCCGGCGGCGTCGAGTCCGTGACGGCGGCGATCGGCGGCCATGTCGATGCGGTCATCCAGACCGTCACCGAGATGAGGCCGCAGATCGAGGCGGGCAAGCTGCGCTTCCTCGCTTCGGCGGCCGAGGCGCGCTGGCCCGACTATCCGGACGTCAAAACGCTGCGCGAGCAGGGCTACAATGCCGTCAGCAACGGTCCGTTCGGCTATGCCTTCCCGACGGGAGTCGATCCGGCGATCAAGGAGCGGATGGACAAGGCGCTGGCCGACGTCATGAAGGACGAGTCCGTGACCAGCCAGATCACCAAGCTCGGAATCCAGGCGATCTACCGCGACGGCAAGGAATACGGCGCGCTGCTCAAGAAGATCGAGGAGGAACTGGTGCCGATCCTCAAGGAAACCGGCATGGCCAAGAAGCCTGCATGATCAAGTTGAGCGGCACGCGGATCGCAACGTTCGGCCTGCTGGCCGCGGCGCTGGTCGGCCTGTGGAAGGCGATGGAACTGGACAGCTGGGGCTTCGACGGCCCCGGCCCCGGCTTCTTCCCCCAACTCATGGCCGGCATCTGTGTGGCGCTCGCGCTCGTCGTCCTGGTCTTTCCGGGCCAGGCCGGCGAGACCGAAGGCGGCGACACCGACGACGTCGAGGCGACGAAGGAATCGAACCGGACTTTCGCGGTCTACATCGCCACCTTCGCGGTGTTCGCGCTGGGCGCGATGTATGCCGGCTTCGTCGCCACGACCGTCGCGGTGACGGTCGTCATCATGCGCTTCGCCGAGCGCCGCTCGTGGTTTGCCTCGATCGGCTACGGCGTTGCCTGTGCCGCCGTCGGCCTCGTCTGCTTCGGCTGGCTGCTGCGCGTCGATCTGCCTGAAGGCCCGATCGAGCGCACTTTCTACACCTACGTTCGCTGAGGCCCGACGCATGGAAGCGCTGCTCGGCGGCTTCGCCACCACGCTGACGCCCGACAACCTGTTCTACTGCTTCGTCGGCGTGTTCCTCGGCACCGTCGTCGGCATCCTGCCCGGCCTGGGGCCGCTCACCACCATCGCGATCCTGTTGCCGATCACGTTCAAGATGGACGTGACGTCGGCCATCATCATGCTCTCGGGCATCTATTACGGCGTCGCCTATGGCGGCACCGTGACCTCGGTGCTGATGCGCATCCCCGGCGAGGCCTCGTCGGTCGTGACCTGCCTGGACGGCTACGAGATGGCGCGCAAGGGCCGCGCCGGAGCCGCCCTCGGCATCGCCGGCATCGGTTCGTTCTTTGCCGGTACGGTTGGCGTCCTCGGCATCTCCTTCCTGTCGCCGCCGCTTGCCGAACTGGTCATCAAGTTCGGCCCCGCCGAATACGCCACGCTGATGCTCGCGGGCCTCACCATGGTCACCTACATGTCGAGCGGCTCGCTGCCGCGCGCCCTGTTGATGGCGGCTTTCGGCCTGCTGCTGGGTACGATCGGCAGCGACCCGCTCAACATGACGCCGCGTCTCACCTTCGGCATCCTGGCGCTGGGCGACGGCATCAATCTCGTGCCGCTGGCGATCGGCCTGTTCGGCCTGTCCGAAGTGCTGTTCATGGCGCGCCAGAAGCCCGACGACATGAAGGTGCTGCCGCCGCCGTCGCACCTTCTGGGCTTCATGCCCTCCCGCGAGGAGGCGAAGCGGTCGGTCGGCCCCATCGCGCGCGGCACCGTCATGGGCTTCCTGGTCGGCCTGCTGCCCGGCGGCGGCGCGGTGCTGGCCTCGTTCCTGTCCTACGGCATGGAGCGCAAGCTCTCGAAGAATCCCGAGGAATTCGGCAAGGGCGCCGTCGAGGGACTGGCAGGACCCGAGGCGGCCAACAATGCCGGCACGGCTGGCGCCTTCGTGCCGCTGCTCTGCATGGGCATTCCCGCGAATGCGGTCACCGCGCTGCTGCTCGGCGCCTTCATCATCCACGGCGTCACGCCGGGGCCGACCATCCTGGAGCGCCAACCCGAGATCTTCTGGGGCGTGGTGGCCAGCATGTATATCGGCAACGTCATGCTGCTGATCCTGAACCTGCCGCTGATCGGCCTGTTCGTGCGCATCCTCGACATCCCGCGCGCCTATCTCACGCCGATGATCCTCGCGGTCTGCCTGATCGGCGTCTATTCGTCGAACGGCAATCCGGCCGACGTGGTCATCTCGGTGATCTTCGGCTTCGTGGGCTACTTCCTGCGGCGCCACGGCTTCGACCTCGGCATCGTCATCCTGGCCTACGTGTTGGGCCCGATCTTCGAGCGCTCGGTGCGCCAGTCCCTGGCGATCTCCGACGGCGATCCGATGATCTTCCTGCACAGCTACCTGTCGACAGGCTTCGCGATTGTCGCTGTCGCATTGCTGATTGCGGGGCTGTGGCCGAAAAAGAAGAAGGCGGCCGGTTAGGGCCGCCTTCGACTTCTTATCTATTCTGCACGGAGCGGGCTCTCGCGCCTTCGCGGCTTTTAGCCAAGCCGCTTTGAAGGCGCTGCCGCCCGCCAGCGCTGGCTGCGCCAGCGCGCTAGTGCTTGTGAGGGTGGGGGTGAGTGGGATCCACCCAATAGACTTCCTCGACCTTCTCGGCCGGGGTGATGTCGATGTTGATCGCGACCGCCTCGTTGTCGGAACGGACCAGCACGCATTCCAGCGGCTCGGTCTCGGAGGCGTTGATCTCCTGGTGAGGCACGTAGGGCGGCACGTAGATGAAGTCGCCGGGGCCGGCCTCGGCAGTGAACTGGAGCTGGTCGCCCCAGCGCATGCGGGCGCGGCCCTTCACGACGTAGATCACGCTTTCCAGGTGCCCGTGGTGATGGGCGCCGGTCTTGGCGTGGGCGTGGATGGTCACCGTCCCGGCCCACAGCTTCTGGGCGCCGACGCGGGCGAAATTGATGGCCGCGGCCCGGTTCATGCCCGGGGTCTGGGCGGTGTTGGTGTCGAGCGATCCGGCGGGGATGACCCGCACGCCGTCATGCTTCCAGTCGGTCGGGTCGGTCATGATGTCTCCAGGCTCTGAGTTTGTCAGCTTATCTAGGGTGGAGATCACTAAAACCCCACTCCGGGGAGTCAATGGAAAGTCCTGATGCCTTTCCGGCTGCTAAAGGAAAAATCCTTCGACGGCACCCGTCGGTGCTTGCGGGACCGAGCATCGAATTGCTGATTCCTGGGCTATACTGGCCCCATGAACCGCATCGACGAAACCAAGCCATTCAAGCCGGTGAACATCGCCGTTCTGACCGTTTCGGACACGCGCACGCTCGAAACCGACAAGTCGGGCGACACGCTGGTCGAGCGCATCGCGCGCGACGGCCATGTCCTGGCCGACCGCGCCATCGTCACCGACGACGCCGCGCTGATCCGCGCGCAGGTGAAGAAGTGGATCGACGATCCGAGCATCGAGGTCGTGATCACCACCGGCGGCACCGGCGTCACCGGCCGCGACGTGACGCCCGAGGCGCTGGAGGCGCTGTTCGAGAAGAAGATCGAAGGCTTCGGCGAGACCTTCCGCTGGATCAGCTTCCAGAAGATCGGCACCTCGACCATGCAGAGCCGCGCCACCGCGGGCGTGGCCAACGCGACCTACATCTTCGCGCTGCCGGGCTCGACCGGCGCCTGCAAGGACGGCTGGGACGACATCCTGCGCCAGCAGCTCGACATCCGCTTCCGCCCCTGCAACTTCGCCGAGCTGATGCCGCGCCTCAACGAAGGCAAGATGCCACGCAGTGGCTGATTTCCTCGCTGCCCTGCGCGAGGGCGAGCCGTTGCCGGCGACCGGTACGGCGCATGGTCATGTGCGTCTGAAGGACGGGCGGCTCGCGCGGATCGCCTACGCCTACGAAGACGATCCGACGGCGGCAGGGCGCCTGCACCTGCAGGCCGAAGCGTTCCGCCATCTCGCGCCGGCTGGCCGCACGCCGCGACTTCACGAGGTGATCGAGCCGCGACCCGGCCTGCCCGGCGGTGCCTTGATCGTCGACTTCATCGACGGGCGTGCGCCCTCTCTGCCGGACGAACTCGACGCGATGGCCGATACGCTGGCGCGTCTGCATTCGCTCCCGTTGCCTGCGCCCGCTTCGCCGATCCCGCGGCAGGACAATCCGTTGCGCGCGACGCTCCATGTCGTGGAGCAGGGCGCCCGACGCTTTCTCGACAAGGCTGTCACTGACGCGGGCGCGCGAGCGGAGATCGTCGAAGAGCTCGAACTCATGCGCGAAATGGCAAACACCCTCGCGTATCGCCCGCAGCCTCTGTCGATCGCCCTGGCGGACACGCATCCCGGCAACTTCATTGTGGATCGTGCGGGCGTTGCCTGGTTCGTCGATCTCGAAAAGGTTCATGTCGGCTCGCCGGCGATCGACCTTGCGCACGCCACCTTGCCGACGTCGACCGTCTGGCATCCCGATGTCGGCAAGATTCTCGCGCGAGCCGAGGTCGAAGGCTTCTACGACACCTATCTCGCGAGGATCGGCAAGACACGCGCCGTTGAACTGCAACCGTGGCTGCAGCCGTTGCGCCGCCTCACCTGGCTGCGCACGATTATGTTCATGGCGCGCTGGAAAGTTCAGACGGAGGCGCCGCGGGATCCATCCGATCCCTCGCAATGGAGCGACGCCGGTCTCGAGCCTGCCATGAAGGTCCATCTGCGCGTCCGGATCGACCAGTGCTTCGACCCCGGCTCCATCCGCGCTCTTCGTGCCGAGTGGCTATGAGCGCCTCGGAGGGGTAATGGTTCCCGCCTCGAACATGGTGCCACTTTCGTCCTGGGCGAGTATTTCGATGAAAACCAGCCGACCGCGCTGCCTTTGCAGCCAGGCCTCGGCCCCGCCGAAGAGGCTGCTGAAGACGTTGCTCTCCGCCTGAAATACCGAGGCGATTCGAAGAACATAGGGGTGAGGCTCTTCGCCCGAGTCCTCACTCTCCGGGTATAGATGGACGTAGCCCCGGCGCTGCCCATCGCCGTTCACCGCTATGAAGACCGCCGAATTCTCGGCCGTCGAGGCCTCTTCAATCGTGATACGGACTTGCGAGGCGAGTCCCTCATCGCCTGGCAGCGAGAGCTTGGCGATGAAATCGATGTCATCGTGACTCGCAGTCCTGACCTGAATATCTACCATCTGCTGTCTCTCAAATAGATAGGCGTCAGCAGCCATATTAGATTGTATTCAATAATATTGGTACAACCTAAAGTATAAATATGCGAGTGGCTATAGCGGCTTCACCATGCGGAGCGTCTCGGTCTGGAAGCCGCGGCGTTCGTAGAATTCGACGGCATGGCGATTGTCGGCGAACACGTCGAGGCAGAGGAAGCGATAGCCCTTTGCCCGAGCCCAGGTCTCGGCCGCCTGCATCATGAGGTGCGCGATGCCCTGACCCTCGGCCTCCTCGGCCAGCGCGAACAGCGAGACGTAGCCGCAGGGCTCGTCGGTCACGCCGTCCTTGAACGGGCGCATGTGGATGTAGCCCAGGCGTTTGCCGTCGGCCGACCAGGCGACAAGCGTCTGCGCCGCCGGATCGACGTTGGCGAAGGTCGCGGCCATGTACCGGTCCTGGAATCCTTCCATGGCCTTGAGGTCGTGCCAGGCCGGGCCGGGCACGCCCGACAGGCGCGGCGACAGGCTCAGTAGGAAGTCGCGATCCTCGGGGCGGGCGGTGCGTAACTCGATGGCTTGCATGCTTTCTCTCTAGGGATGGCCGTAGCGCGAGACAATGAACCCCTAGAGACAGTGGCTTGACTCGTTCCGCTTTTGTTCTAAGAGTCGGAGCATGAAAGAGCGCGTCGAGCCGCTTTATCCGGACGACCAGATCGCCGAGCCGCAGCACAACGGCCGGGGCGCGCTCAGCAACGCGACCAGCCGCTACGACGACGAGAAGCGCATCCGCACCAACGACGGCTGGGACATCGAGGACGAGCTGCCGCCGCTGCGCACGACGCTGACGAAGGACGCGACGCGCACCATCATCGCGCGCAACAGCTCGCCGGACATTCCGTTCGATCGCTCGATCAATCCCTATCGCGGCTGCGAGCATGGCTGCATCTACTGCTTTGCGCGGCCGACCCATGCCTATCTCGGCCTGTCGCCCGGCCTCGATTTCGAGACGAAGATCCTGTTCAAGCCCGAGGCGGCGGCACTGCTGACGGCCGAGCTCGCTTCGCCGAAGTACCGCTGCGACGTGGTGGCGATGGGCACCAACACCGATCCCTACCAGCCGGTGGAACGCGACCTCAAGATCACACGCCAGATCCTGCGCGTGCTGAGCGACTTCAACAATCCGGTGGGCATCGTCACCAAGAACCATCTGATCACGCGCGACATCGACATCCTGGGCGACATGGCCCGGCGCAACCTCGCCGAGGTGTTCCTGTCGGTGACGACGCTCGACCGCGACCTTGCGCGCACGATGGAGCCGCGGGCCTCCGCGCCGCATCGCCGGCTGGCCGCGATCCGCGAACTCGCCGACGCCGGGATTCCGGTCGGCGTGATGACGGCGCCGATGATCCCCGGCCTCAACGATCACGAGATGGAAGCGATCCTCGACGCGGCGGCGGCGGCCGGCGCCACGCGCGCCGGTTATACGGCGCTGCGCCTGCCGCTCGAGATCAAGGACCTGTTCGAGGAATGGCTGCGCGCCAATCGCCCCGACCGCGCCGAGCGCGTGCTGTCGCTGGTGCGCCAGATGCGCGGCGGCGCGCTCTACAAGGCGGAGTTCGGCACGCGCATGAAGGGCGAAGGCCCGATCGCGCAGCTGCTGAGCCAGCGTTTCGCGGCGTCGGTCAAACGCCTCAATCTGAACCGGGTGCGCTACCGCCTCGACACGCAACGCTTCGCGGTTCCCGCCGCTGCGCGAACCGCACTCGTCGATGCCAGGCGCGACGGGCGGCAGATGAAGCTCTTCTAGCCGCTCACGACAGGAGCAGGGCGCGCACGATCGGCAGGGTCACGAAGGCCAGGATCGTGTCGACCATGATGACGAAGGCCAGCGTTTCCTCGTCGAGCTTGAACTTGCCGGCGATGATGAAGGACAGGAGCTGGCTCGGCATCGCGGCTTCGAGGATTGCGGCGTTGCTGTAGACACCGGTGAGGCCGAACGGCGCGACGGCGAGGAAGACCACGAAGGGCGAGAGGGCGAGCTTGATCGCCGAGACGGGGATCGCCAGCGCCATGAGCGGCGTGGCCGAGAAGCGCAGCGCCATGCCGAGCGACAGCATCATGATGCCGCTCACCGCCACGGCGAGGATCGAGGCCGTGTCCATGATGAGCGACGGGCAGGGAATGCCCGACAGCTTCCAGAGGATCGCGACGAACAGCGCCCAGAGCGGCGGCAGCTTCAACGCTTCGAGCGCGGTGCGCCGGAAGGTGATCGGTTCCTGGCTGCCATAGGCGATGGCGATCATCGCGCCCAGCGTGAGGTTGAGCGACGACTTGGTGACCTCGAACAGGACGGAGACTTCCGCGACCTGGTCGGCCTGGCCGGGAAAGATGCCGAGCAGCACCGGCAGGCCGAGATAGGTGACGTTGCCGAAGGCCGCGCCCAGCATCATCGCGCCCTTCGTCGGGCCGGGGATCGGCAGGAAGTGGAAGATCAGGAAGCCCGCGGCCAGCGACACGAGCGTGCCGGTCGCCGCCAGCGCGGGGATTTCGAGGAACAGCCGGGTGATGGTGCCGTCCATCACGGTCCGGAAGACCAGCGCCGGCAAGAAGACGTACAGCACCAGCCTGTTCATCGACTGGCGGGTCTGCTCCATGCCGGGAATGAAATGGCGGAGCAGGGCGCCCAGCAGGGCGATGGCGGCGAGGGGCAGGAACGCGGCGATCATCGTAACCGGATTCTAGTCGACGAACTCGACCCTGGGCCACAGCTCGCGCCAGCACTTGGCGGCGATGCGTTCATCGTACTCGGCGCGCCGGAGGCGCCCGAATTCGGTCGGCCGGCAGCGCAGGTTCAGCAGATCGTCGGTGCCGAGCGGCGCCACGAGGGTGAGCGTGTCGTCCTTTCCCAGGCGCACGCCAACCGGCGTCACCGTTTCGAGCCAGAAGGTCATGGCATGCGCGGTGTCGCGATGCTGCGGATAATCCTTCTTCACGACATGCATGCGCGCCTGGTTGCGCACCTGCCAGGGCAGGGGCGCGAGCGCCTGCAGCCGAGCCTCGAACCCGGCCTCGCGCTCCGTCGACAGGTCCGAGGCGTCGAAATAGATGACGTCGATATCCACAGGAGCCCGCGCCGGTACGATGCCGTGCAGATGGTCCCAGACACGATTGCGCACGAATCCCGCGGCTATGCACCAGTCCGGCAGGTCGAGGGAGCGCACCGCACGAAGCTGTTCCATCGCGATGGCGTCTTCTGCGATGATGCGGGCGACGAGCGCTGAACTCTGGGACATGGCCCAGTCTAGCCGCTCTCGATGGGGATAATGCCGAGCTTTCGATTCGAACTGCGTTGCGAGGGGCGTGTTGCCGGCATCGACGAAGTCGGTCGCGGTCCGCTGGCTGGACCGGTGGTGGCGGCGGCGGCCGTGATCGACCGGACGCGCGCGGCGCGCAAGCTGCTGCGCATGATCGACGATTCCAAGAAGCTGACGTTGGAGCAGCGCGAGGAGGCCTACGAGGCCATGATCGCGTCCGGTGTCGTGCAGTTTGCCGTGGCCGAAGCGAGCGTCGAGGAGATCGACCGCATCAACATCCTGCAGGCCACCTATCTCGCGATGCGTCGTGCCGTGCAGGCCTTGGCCGACCAGCCGGAGGTCGTGCTGGTCGACGGCAACCGTGCGCCGCCGCAACTGGGCTGCCGCGCCGAGACCATCGTCGGCGGCGACGCGCACTCCTATTCAATCGCCGCCGCGTCAATCTTCGCCAAGGTGACTCGCGACCGCTACATGCACGCGCTCGCCCTGACCTATCCGGGCTACGGCTGGGAGACCAATCGCGGCTACGGCAGCCAGCAGCATCTCGAAGCGCTGTCGCTGCTGGGGCCCACGCCGCACCACCGGCGCAGCTTCGCGCCCGTGACGCGTCTGGTCTGACGCGATGGGCCTCACCTCGATCCGCAATCTCGACTACGTGGTGCTGCTCTGCGAGGACCTCGCCCGCGCACGGCAGTTCTATCTCGACGTGATGAAGTTCCGTATCGAGCGCGAGACGCCGCGCTGGGTGAGCTTCCATGTCGGCTCTGGCCTGCTCTGCCTGCGACAGCGCACGCTTGAGGGCGTCTTCCAGGACGGGCCGGGCGCCCCGTCGGGCTCGGCTTCGGTGCATCTCGCCTTCAGGGTCGCGCCGCCCGAGATCGACGAGATCCAGGCCGAGCTGGCCGCCGACGGAGTCAATCTCATGGGCCCGCCGCGCGATATCCCGGCCTGGCGTCATCGCGCGATCTTCTTCCGCGATACCGAAGGCAACGTCATCGAGATCTATGCCGAAGTCTGACGGCCGGAGAAACAGAACATGCTCAAGCTCTACTACGCCGCAAACTCCTGCGCGCTCGCCACCCACATCGTGCTCGAGGAAGTCGGCGCCGATTATTCGACGCAGCGCATCGACTTCTCGAAGGAGCAGCAGAAGTCGCCCGAGTTCCTGAAGATCAATCCCAAGGGACGGGTGCCGGCGCTCGTGACCGACAGGGGCATCCTCACCGAGACGCCCGCCATGCTGGTCTATGTCGCGCAGAGCTTCCCCGCTGCCGGGCTGGCGCCGATGGACGATCCCTTCGCCTTCGCCCGGATGCAGTCTTTCAATTCGTATCTCTGCTCGCACCTGCACGTGGCGCACGCCCATCGCATGCGCGGTCATCGATGGGTCGATGCCGGCGACGCCCATTCGATCGCCGCCATGCAGCGCAAGGTGCCGGAGACGGTCGGCAGCGCGTTCGAGATGATCGAGCGCGACATGCTGAAGGGCCCCTGGGTGATGGGCGACACCTACACGATCTGCGATCCCTATCTCTTCACCCTCGCGCAATGGATGGAGAAGGACGGCGTCGATCTCGCGCGCGTGCCGCGCGTGGTCGATCACCGACGTCGCGTGTCGGAGAGGCCGGCGGTGAAGCGGGCGATCACCGAGGAAATCGCCTGAGAGGAGCAGGTCCCGTCATGTCCAGACTCGTCACGTCGCTGATGCTCGTGCTGGGCCTCTCGATCGCCGGTGCGGCGTCGGCCTTGGCCCAGCAGGCGCAGGTCCCGCCGCCCTCTCCGAGAGAGGCGATCGAGAAGAGCAGGGAGTCCGCTGCGGAGCCTGCCCGCGCGATGGGGCCCGAACTGAAGGCACTGCGGGACGAGATGACCGCGCAGGTCGGCGAGCTGCGGGCGCTCGTCGACAAGAAGGTCGATGAGGCCGGCCACAAGGCGATGACCTACGCGATATGGGCTGCCGTTGGCTTCTTCGCCCTCATGGTCCTTGCCTCGGTGCTGGGAGGCGTGATCGTGGCGCTGCTGTTCCGGCGCAACCGCGCCTAACCTGCCAACACTAGGTCGCTGGCCTTCTCGGCGACGGCGGTGACGGCGGCATTGCTCATCGCCGCAGGCAGGCCGGGCAGGACCGACGCGTCGATGACACGCAGCCCCGTGACGCCCTTCATGCGCAGGCGCTCGTCGACGACGGCGCCGATGCGGCAGGTGCCGACGGGATGGTGGAACGAATCGGTCGCGCGGCGGATGAAGTCGTGGCGGCCGGCGTCCGTCGTCCAGGCCGGCCCGGGATAGACTTCCTTCGACCGCCAATCGTCGAACGCCTTTGTCGCGCCGATCTCGCGCGCGATCTCGACGCCTCTCGCCAGCACCGCGAGATCGTCGGGCTCGGACAGGTAGCGCGGATCGATGATCGCCGCGGCCCGCGGATCGCTGGAGGCCAGCCGGACGCTGCCGCGGCTGCGCGGCTGCAGGTGGCAGGGCACGAGGACGTAGGCCGGCGCGGACAAGGGGCCGACGGTCGGCCGTACGAACGGTACCGACAGGCACATGACGAGAATGTCGGGACTCTCGCCTTGCGTCTCATGCGGCACATAGAGGAGCGAGTCGCAGTGATTGTAGTGCGAGGCCGGCACCGGGCGGCGCGCCTGGTAGGCCACGCCGGCCAGCAGCGGATGATCCTCCAGATGGCGGCCGACGTCGGGCAGGTCCACGGCGCTGCTGATTCCCAGCGCGCGCAACTCGTCGGCGGGGCCGATTCCCGACAGCATCAGCAGGCGCGGCGAATCGATCGCCCCGGCGCAGAGCAGGACGTCGCCCTCGGGCCGCACGACGCCATCGGGCAGACGCACGCCCAGGCACCGGCCGTTCTCGATCTCGAGGCCAACGACTTCGGTGCCGGTGAGCAGATCGACCTGCGTGTCTCCGGGGCCGCTTACGAGACTGTCCAGGTAGGCCGTCGCGGCATCGGCGCGCGCATGGCCCTTGATGCTGAGCTGGTTCCAGCCCACGCCGGTGGTACGTTCGCCACCGATGTCGGGTGTCATCGGGAAGCCCCGTTGCTGTGCGGCCGCCATGAAGGCCTCGGCGACCGGCGTGCGGTCCGTGACGTCAGCCAGCGACAGGACGTGCAGGGGGCCGCTGCCGCCCCGCCAGGTGCTGGCGCCGCCGGAGAAAGTTTCGGCGCGCTTGAAGTAGGGCAGGAGGTCGGCGTAGCGCCAGCCCGCCGGCCAGCGGTCGTAGGCGGCCGCGTGGCCGCGCTGATAGGCCAGCGCATTGATGATGCTCGATCCACCCACCGCCTTGCCGCGCGGGCAGGTGATCGTGCGACCGCCCAGTCCGGGCTGCGGCGTCGTCACGTATCGCCAGTCCAGCGCGCTCTCCTGCAGGCTGGGCCAGGCTGGCGGGACCGCGACGGCCGGAAGGGTCGCGCGTGTTCCGGCCTCGATCACGAGGACCCGACGTCCGGCCCGCCCCAACCGATGCGCCAGAACGCATCCCGCCGATCCGGCGCCCACGATCACATGGTCGTAGGCCGCCCGCAGTTGGCCGTGCGACGCGAGGGTGCGAATCCCGGAGGCCGCATGGGCCGGGGTCGAAAGACCCGACAGCGCCAGGCCACCGGCCATCGCGGCACCGATTGCGTCGCGGCGCTTCAGCCCGCCCTTGGGGTCATCATCCGTGAAAGAGGGTGTCCCGTTCATGCCGCCCCGCGATGCCGTGCTCCAGTTATAGTGGTCTGCTGTGAGTTTTGCGACTCGATCTAGTGTCTAAGCAATTGATTCAATTAGATTCTTGACCGGAAAGGGCTGTGGACTCATCTTCCACCGATGCCTGTGGATAAAATTGATCGCGTGCTCGTCGGCGACTGCATCGAACTGATGCAGGCCCTGCCCGAGGCTTCCGTCGACATGGTCTTCGCCGACCCGCCCTATAATCTCCAGCTGGGCGGCGACCTGCTGCGCCCCGACAACAGCAAGGTCGATGCGGTCGACGACGACTGGGACAAGTTCGGAGATCCCTCGGAGTCGGTCGGGGCAAGCTTCGCCCTCTACGACAAGTTCACCCGCGCCTGGCTGGCCGCGGCGCGGCGCGCGCTGAAGCCCGAGGGCACGCTCTGGGTGATCGGCAGCTACCACAACATCTTCCGCATCGGCACGGCGCTGCAGGATCAGGGCTTCTGGTTGCTGAACGACATCGTGTGGCGCAAGTCGAACCCGATGCCGAACTTCCGCGGCAAGCGCTTCACCAACGCGCACGAGACGCTGATCTGGGCGGCGCGCGACAAGGCGGCCAAGCGTTACACCTTCAACTACGATTCGATGAAGGAGCTGAACGAGGGCGTGCAGATGCGCTCCGACTGGCTGCTGCCGCTCTGCACCGGCGGCGAACGCCTGAAGGGCGACGACGGCAAGAAGGCGCATCCGACGCAGAAGCCCGAGTCGCTGCTGTTCCGCTGCATCATGGCGGCATCCAATCCCGGCGACACGATCCTCGATCCGTTCTTCGGCACCGGCACGACCGGCGCCGTGGCGCGCCGCCTCGGCCGCCGCTTCATTGGCCTGGAACGCGATCCCGACTACGCCGCCATCGCGCGCAAGCGCATCGCCGAGATCGAGCCGCTGGCGCGCGAGGACGTGACGCCCAAGCCCAGCAAGCGCGCCGAGCCGCGCATCCCGTTCGGCGTGCTGATCGAGGCGGGCCTGCTGCGGCCCGGCACGGTTCTGTCCGACCCGAGCGGCCAATTGCACGCCCGCGTGCGCGCTGACGGCTCACTGTCGGCCTCGAATTCGCTGGGCGACCATCGCGGCTCGATCCACCAGGTCGGCGCGGCGGTGCAGGGCGCGCCAGCGTGCAACGGCTGGACCTTCTGGCATATCGACGTCGCGGGGGCGCGCCGCCCGATCGATCATCTCCGCCAGCAGGTGCGAGCGGGTCTGTAAGGCAAGGTCGAATTTCATTGGAGCGCGCCACTCCAGTGGCGCTCTTCCTTCGCCGCTCGATATCGCATGAGCGCAACTGGAGTTGCGCGCTCCATGGCTACAGTCGTCGCTCCTAACCCTTCACGGCGTGCTCGATGACCTTGCGCATGACCGTGGGCAAGGCGCGTTCGTCGAGTTTGTCGAGCGCGCACCAGCTCGTGCCGGGCGCCAACTCCGCCAACCTTCCCGTTGTCGCGATGGCGCGAGCGACGGTGAGTTCGAGATGGAAGTGCGTGAAGGTGTGACGCACCAGCCCTGTCATCGTCGTCCAGCGTGCCGGGACCGGCACCTCGGTCATCGCTGACGCCTCGACGAACGGGCCTTCGCGCCAGGCGCTCGAGGGCACCTCGTCCATCCCCCCGAGCAATCCTTTCGCCGGCCGCTTGCGCAACAGCACGGCGCCGTCCTTGCGCAGCAGCACGAAGGCGAGGCCGCGGCGCGTCGGCTTCTCGGCCTTGGGCGCGCGGCGCGGCAGCTCCTCGGCGATGCCGAGCTTGCGGCCCTTGCAGTTCTGCATCAGCGGACAGATGACGCAGCGCGGGTTGCGCGGGATGCAGACCGTGGCGCCGAGATCCATCATCGCCTGCGCGTAGTCGCCGGCGCGCTGCTGCGGCACCAGCCGGGCGGCGCGGACCTGGATGTCGGGCTTGGCGTCGGGCAGCGGCGTCTCGATGGCGTAGAGCCGCGCGATCACCCGCTCGACATTGCCGTCGACCGCCGAGGCCGGATGATCGAAGGCGATGGCCCGAATGGCGCCCGCCGTGTACCGGCCGATGCCGGGAAGGGCGAGCAGGCCCGCCTCGTCCTCGGGAAAGCGACCGCCGTGGGTGCGCGCGACTGCCTGCGCACAGGCATGCAGGTTGCGGGCGCGGGCGTAGTAGCCGAGGCCCGCCCAGGCCGAGAGCACGTCGTCGAGCGGCGCTTCGGCCAACGCTTCGACCGTCGGCCAGCGCTCGACGAAGCGGCGGAAATACTCGCCCACCGTGGCGACGGTGGTCTGCTGCAGCATGATCTCCGACAGCCAGACACGGTAAGGCGCCGTGCGTTCTCCCGGGGCTGCGCGCCAGGGGAGGGTGCGACGATGTCGATCATACCAGGCGAGCAGGCGGTCGGCGTGAGTCATGGTCAGTTTCGGGGGCGTGGCCTACCATACGGAGCGGCGTTTGAAAGGGTCCATGCGCGAAAACGGCTTCCGTGCGATCGGCGGTCTGGCCCAGAAGCTCACCTCCGGCATCGCCCGCGAGGGCGGCAAGGCCGGGCGTGGCGCTTCCCTGATGCGACTGAAGGCCGACTGGCCGGCGGTCGTGGGGCCTGAACTCGCCCGCACGACGCGACCCGACGCGATCCTCGCGGGACGCGGCGCGCGCGCCGGCAAGGCTTTGCGGCTGAAGGTTTCTGGCGCCGCCGCACTCGAAGTCCAGCACAGGAGCGGTCAGATCGTGGAACGGGTGAATGCCTATTTCGGGCACAGGGTGATCGACGACGTGCGCCTCGTGCAGGGCGTGATTTCCAACCCGCCGGCCGCGCCGAAGCTGCGGCCGCCCGATCCCGCCGTGGAGCAGGCCATGGCCCAGCGGGCCGCCACCGTGAAGGACCCCGACCTGCGGGCGGCGCTGGCGCGGCTCGGCGCACGCATCGCGACGGATCGGCGCGGTTTCCTGCTGGGCAGCCTGGGTGCTCTCGCGGCGCTTGGGCTCGGCGATCGGGCGCAGGCGCAGCGGCAGTTCCTCGATCCGCTGCCCGGCGATCATGTGCTGGGCAAGCCCGACGCGCCGAACGTGCTGATCGACTATGCCTCCTTCACATGCCCGCACTGCGCGACCTTCAACGCGGCGGTGATGCCGGCGTTGAAGCGAGACTGGATCGACACCGGCAAGCTCAAGCTGGTCCATCGCCACTTCCCGTCGGATGCGATCGCCACGCGCGCGAGCCTGCTGGCCGAGTGCGCCGGTCCGGACAGGTTCTTCGCCGCCGTCGACACGATCTTCCGGACGCAGGTCCAGTGGATGACCGCGCCGGACCCCGGGGCGGAGCTGATGACGGTGCTGGCCGGGCTGGGGGTCGGCGAGGCCGAGGCCCAGGCCTGTCTCGCCAATGACCGGCTTTTGGACAAAGTCATCGCCGACGTGCAGTCCGGGCAGGCGCTGGGGGTCAATTCGACCCCGACCCTGTTCATCAACGAGCAGCCGTACGGCAATCCCGGCGGCCTCGACGCGATTGTAGCGATTTTACGCCAGGTGGGGCGGTAAACGTTTGACTCCCCACAGGCGTAATTCCCAAGATGTAGTGGAGAGGGTAGGGCCAAATGCGGAATATCTTGATCGTCTCCGTCGGAGTCGTGGCGGTGGCTGCGATTGCGGCTGGCGTCTATTTCGGCACCCGTCCGCCTGCGGCCGGCCCGGCGCCGGTCGCGGCCGCGTCGGCCCCCAACAAGGCGGCCCTCGAAAGCGTGCAGCCCGGCGACCATGTGCTGGGCGATCCGAAGGCGCCGATCACGGTAATTGAGTACGCTTCTCTGACCTGCTCGCACTGTGCGCATTTCCACACGCAGGTCCTGCCCGAGATCAAGAAGAAGTGGATCGATACCGGCAAGGTGAAGCTGGTTTATCGCGACTTCCCGCTGGACCAGGTGGCGGCCAAGGCTGCCCAGATCGCGGAATGCGCCGGCAACGACCGCTATTTCGGCGTGCTCGACCTCGTCTTCCGCAGTCAGCCGCAGTGGGCCGCCTCTGCCGATCCGCTGGCCGAACTGGCCAAGCCGCTGCGCATCGCCGGCCTCGGCGAGAACGAGATCAAGGCCTGCCTCGCCAACGAGGCGATGAGCAACGCGGTCATCAACGACTACAAGGGCGGCGAGGCGATGGGCGTCAACTCGACGCCGACCTTGTTCATCAACGGCCAGCTCTATCGCGGCGCGCGCTCGGTAGACGAACTCGACGGCGTGTTCGCCAAGCTCGCCAAATAGGCAGTCAAGGCACGTAACCAGACAGGCGTGGTGTAATGGTCCAGTTCGACAAGCTCCGGCTCTCCGGCTTCAAGTCCTTCGTCGATCCGACGGAGCTTTCCATCGAGCCCGGCATGACCGGAATCGTGGGGCCGAACGGCTGCGGCAAGTCGAACCTGGTCGAAGCGCTGAAGTGGGTGATGGGCGAGACCTCCGCCAAGCAAATGCGCGGCAGCGAGATGGAGGACGTCATCTTCGCGGGCTCCGGCCAGCGGCCGGCGCGCAACATCGCCGAGGTGATGCTGTCGCTGGACAACAAGACGCGCACCGCGCCGGCGATGGTGAACGACACCGACCAGCTCGACGTCGTGCGCCGCATCGAGCGCGGCCACGGCTCGGCCTATTCGGTGAACGGCCGCGAGATCCGCGCCCGCGACGTGCAGACGCTGTTCGCCGACGCCGCGACCGGCTCGCGCTCCACGGCGCTGGTCAGCCAGGGTCGCATCGGCACGCTCATCAACGCCAAGCCAGCCGATCGCCGCTCGGTGATCGACGAGGCGGCCGGCATCACCGGTCTCTATGCACGCCGTCACGAGGCCGAGCTGCGTCTGCGAGCCGCCGAGCAGAACCTCGCCCGCGTGCAGGACGTGCTGGTCGCGCTCGAAGAGCAGCACAAGGGGCTGAAGCGTCAGGCCCGCCAGGCCAGCCGTTACCGCAATCTTTCCGACCATATCCGCCGTGCCGAGGCCGCCGTTCTGGCGCTCAAGCTCGCCAATGCCGAGCGCGATCTGGCCGAGTCGGCCGAGCGGCTGAAGGAAGCCGAGGCTCAGGTCGCCGACCTGACGCGTCTTGTCGGTCTCGCCACCACCGCGCAGGCCGAAGCCGCGACCGCGCTGCCGCCGTTGCGCAACGACGAGGCGGCCGCTGCCGCCGCGCTGCAGCGCCTGCGCGTGGCGCACGATGCGCTGACCGCCGAGGCCGAGCGCGTCGCCGCGGCCCAGCTCCAGGCGGAAACCCGCCTGCAGCAGACCGTGCAGGATCTCACGCGCGAGCAGGGTCGCAAGAACGACGCCGAAACCGCCATTGCCGATCTCGAAACCCAGCGCGGCCGCCTCGAAGAGGAGCGCGTGGGCGAAGAGGAGCGGGCCGAGGCCGCCGAGCAGGCGCGCGACGAGGCGCGCACCGAGACCAACGCCGCCGAGGCCGAGCACGACCAGCTGACCCGCCAGATCGCCGACGACGAGGCGCTGCGCCAGAGCGTGTCGCGCGAAATCGCCGAACTGCAGGACCGCCTGCGCCGCCTGTCGTCGCGCCGTGACGAAGTGTTGGCGCAACAGCACCAGCTTGAAACCGAACTTGCGAACCTGCCGGCGCTGCCGGAGGTCGAGGCCGAACTCGAAGCCGCCCGCGCCGCGCTGGAAGAGACGCGGTTCACCAGCCAGGAAGCCATCGAAGCCGCCCGCGAGGCCGAGCGGTACGAATCGGACGCCGCGCGGTTGGCCGTTGCCAAAGCCGAAGCCGAGCGCCTCGACATGGAGCGCGCTCGCGCCGCCGAGCGCGAGGCCGCGGAAGCCAGTCACGCCGCCGCCGTCGAGACGCTGCAGAAGACCAATGCGCGACTGACCAAGCTGCGCGCCGAGGAATCGGGTGTCGCCGCCGCGCTGAAGTCGGCGGCCGACTCGCTGTGGCCGCCGCTGCTCGACGCGCTCACCGTCGAGCCGGGCTACGAGAAGGCTCTGGGCGCGGCATTCGGTGACGAACTCGAAGCCTCGTCGGATCGCGGCGCACCGGTTCACTGGCTGCCGCTCGATGAACTGACCGATACGCCGGCGTTGCCGGAAGGGGCGACGCCGCTCGGCGCCCATGTCGGCGCACTTCCGGAACTGGCCCGCCGCCTCGCCTTCATCGGCATCGTCGCCAACGACGAGACCGGCGCGGCCCTGCAGTCGAGCCTGAAGCCCGGCCAGCAGCTCGTCAGCCGGGAAGGCGCCGTCTGGCGCTGGGACGGCTACACGATGCGCGCCGGCGCGCCGTCCACGGCCGCCGTTCGCCTGAGCCAGCGCAACCGCCTGGCCGAGATCCGCTACCAGATCGACGGCGTCGTCGCCGAGCAGGCGATCGAGCAGGCCCGCGTCGATTCCGAGAAGACCTGGCTCGCCGCCGCCCGCGATGCCGAGAAGACTTGCGTCGACCAGGCCCGGGCCTACGAGCGCAGCGTGGCCGATGCCGCGCGCCGCAAGGCGCAGGATGCCGGCGAGGCAACCCGCGCGGCCGAGCGCGCCGCCCAGTCGGCCATCGGCACCGCCGAGCGACTGGCCACGCAGGCGCGCGACCGTCACGTCGAGATCGCCCGTCGCACCGACCAGCTCCGCACGCGCCTCAACGGCATCGAGACCGTGGTAACCGAGGTGATGGGCGACATCGCCGAGGTCGAGATGCGCCGCACCTTCCGCGAGGCACGCCTGTCGTCGATCTCCGACACCCAGGCCGACCGCGCTGCGGCCGGCGCATTGCGCGTGCGCATCGCCGAGCTGCGCGCCGCGCTGGTCGAGGCCGAAGGCCAGTGCGACCGTCTCGCCCGCGAGTCGAAGATGAGGATCGAGCGTTTGGCGCAGATCGCGCAGGACCACGAAGGCTGGAGCAAGCGGCTGGCCGAGGCCGACGGCCAGATCGTCGAACTCGATGCGCGCCGCGAGCAGACTGCGGAGGCGATCGCCGAACTCGCCGCCAAGCCGGCCGAGATCGAAGAGAAGCGCTTCGTGCTCGGCGAGGAGATCGACAAGGCCGAGAACAACCGCCAGGAAGCTGCCGACCGGCTGGCGATCGGCGAGACGCGCCTGGGCGAAGCCGACCGTGCGCTGCGGCAGGCCGAGACCGAGATGGGCAACGCCCGCGAGAGCCGCGTCCGCCGCGAGGGCCTGGTCGAGCAGGCGACCAAGGATCGCGAGGCCGTGGTCGAGCGCATCGTCGAGCGCCTGCGGTGCGAGCCCGACGGCGTCATGGCGCTGGCCGAGGTCCAGTCGCTCGATGAACTGCCGGAACTCGACAAGGCCGAGCACAAGCTCGAGCGTCTCGTGCACGAGCGCGAGACGATGGGCGCCGTGAACCTCCGCGCCGAGGAAGAGGCCAACGAGCTCGAGCAGCAGATCACCGGCATGACGGCCGAGCGCGACGACCTGGTCGCCGCCATCGGCCGCCTGCGCCAGGGCATCCAGAGCCTGAACCGCGAGGGCCGCGAGCGCTTCCTCGCCGCCTTCGAGCAGGTGAGCGGCCACTTCCAGCAGCTCTTCACCAAGCTTTTCGGCGGCGGCAAGGCCGAGCTGCGGCTCACCGAGTCGGAAGATCCGCTCGAGGCCGGCCTCGAAATCCACGCCAGCCCGCCGGGCAAGAAGCTCCAGGTCATGTCGCTGCTCTCGGGCGGCGAGCAGGCCCTGACCGCGCTCTCGCTGCTGTTCGCGGTGTTCATGACCAACCCGGCGCCGATCTGCGTGCTGGACGAAGTCGACGCGCCGCTGGACGACCTGAACGTCGAACGCTTCTGCGGCCTGGTGAAGGACATCGCCGGCCGCACGGATACGCGCTTCCTGATCATCACCCACCATCGCGTCACGATGGCGCGCATGGACCGCCTCTACGGCGTGACCATGGCCGAGCGGGGCGTGTCCCAGCTCGTCTCGGTCAACCTGCAGGAGGCCGACCGGATGGTGGCCTGAGGGCCACCCGAAAGAGTTCAGCCTAAAACAAGCAAGACTATCTTCCTCTCTCTCAAAAGACTGGGCGCCGGCGGGCCTGAGCCGGCGCCCTTTTCTTTGCCTTCTCAGGGCAGGGGCGGGGCTGTAGTGTCCGGCCCATGCCCGATACGCTCAGCTCCAACGTCACCGATGTCATCGAACTGACGCGCACGCTCGTCCGCTGCGAAAGCGTGACGCCGCGCGAAGCCGGGGCCCTGCAATTGCTGGAACGCACCCTGGAGCCGCTCGGCTTCAACTGCGAACGCATGGATTTCACCGAGGCCGGCACCGACGACGTGGCCAACCTCTATGCGCGCATCGGTACTGAGGGTAAGCATTTCTGCTTCGCCGGCCATTCCGATGTCGTGCCGGTGGGCGATCTGTCCTCGTGGACCATCGGCCCGTTCGCCGCCGAACTGTCGGGTGGGTATCTGTTCGGCCGTGGCGCCGCCGACATGAAGGGCGCGATCGCGGCCTTCACCGATGCGGCCGCGCGTTTCCTCGCAAGACGTGGCCGCAACTTCGGCGGCTCGATCAGCCTGCTGATCACCGGCGACGAGGAAGGTCCGGCCGTCAACGGCACCGTCAAGATGCTGCAGCGGCTGGCCGGACGCGGCGAGACGATCGACGCCTGCGTCGTCGGCGAGCCGACCAGCTCGAAGCGCTTCGGCGACATGATGAAGATCGGCCGGCGCGGCAGCATGACCGTCGACCTGGTCGTGCGCGGCGTGCAGGGGCATGTCGCCTATCCCGAGCGGCTCGACAATGCCGTCCATCGCCTGTCGGCGATGATCGAGGCGTTGGTGCGCGAGCCGATCGACAAGGGCAGCACGCACTTCCAGCCGACCTCGTTGCAGTTCACGACGGTCGATGTCGGCAACCCCGCGACCAACATCGCGCCGGGCGTCGCCAAAGCGCGCTTCAACACCCGCTTCAACGATCTCTGGACGTCGAAGACCCTGCTCGCGCATCTGAAGGAGCGCATCGAGCGGGTCAACGAGGCGCTCGGCGGCAACGGTACCGTCGAATACAGCGTCCAGGTCTCGGGTGAATCGTTCTATACGCCGCCCGGGCCGCTCAGCGACCTCGTTGCCGGCGCGGTCCGCGACGTGGCGGGCGTCGAGACCGAGTTGTCGACGACCGGCGGCACTTCGGACGCGCGGTTCATCCGCAGCTACTGTCCGGTACTCGAATTCGGCCTCGTCGGCGAGAGCATGCACAAGGTCGACGAGAAGAGCGCGGTCGAGGACCTCAAGACGCTCGCCCGCGTCTACGAAACGGTGCTCGACCGTTATTTCGCGGCCTGAGGCCGGCTGTGCTCAACGCCGTTGAAATTGCCCGGGGCATGCAGGGTGCGATCGGGCTCCTGAAGCGCGATCCCGCAGCACCCAATTACTTCGACAATACGCTCGAAGCCTGCGTGCGCTCGTTCCAGGTGATGATCCTGGTGGCGCCGCTGCACATCACCCTGATGTTGATCCGCTACACCAGCGTCTCGTCGACCGCCGACGAGTTCGAGATCGTACTGGTCGAGGCGCTGCGCTACGTCGTCGACTGGCTCCTGTTTCCCGTCCTGTTCTACGAGATCGCGCGGCGTCGGAACTGGCTCGGCTTCTTCCCCCGTTACGTGTCCGCGCTCAACTGGGTCAACCTACCGGCGATGATCGTGGCCGTGTTCGGAGTGGTCCTCGCCACGCTGTTGCCCGCGGTGCTGGGCGAACTCATCCGCTTCGGCCTGCAGGGGCTTTTCTTCTATTGGTTCCTGGTGACGACGCGGACGATGGTGGGCGCGAGCTGGCCGATCGCGTTTCTCCTGCTGATCGTCAACTGGGTGCCGTCGCTCTTCCTGTCACTGATCGTCGATCGCTTCCTCGGCGTCACCCTTGCTGTCGGCGCCTAGCTCGTAGCGCACTTCCATCAGGCAAAGGCCGTGCGGCGGCGCCGTCGGTCCGGCGCGCGCGCGGTCGCGTGCGGCGAGCGCGGCCTCGACGTCGCCGCGGGTCCACTGCTTGCGCCCGACGAGATGCAGCGTTCCCACCATGATGCGCACCTGGTTGTGCAGGAAGGAACGCGAGCCGACGTCGACGTGGATCTCCTCCCCGTGGCGGGTCACCTCCAGCAGGTCGAGCGTCTTCAGCGCCGACGGCGACTGACACGATGTCGAGCGGAAGCTGTTGAAGTCGTGGCGTCCCACCAGCACGCTCGCTGCATCGGCCATCAGGTCGACGTCGAGCGATCCCGGCACGTGCCAGAGCTGGCCGCGGTCGAGGGCGGGCGGGGCACGGCGGTTGATGATGCGGTAGCGGTAGCGCCGCCACGTCGCCGAGAAACGCGCGTGGAAACCCGGTGGCGCCAGCTCCGCGACCAGCACGGAAACCGGCTGCGGCTTCAGGTGGAAGTTGATGGCGGAACGGATGGTTTCGACCGGCCGCTCGCTCGACAGATCGAGATGGACGATCTGGCCGCGTGCATGCACGCCGGTGTCGGTGCGGCCGGCGGCCTGCACCGGCGGACGCTCGCCGGTGAAGGCGAAGACCGCCTCCTCGAGCGCGGCCTGAACGGAGGGACCGTTGGGTTGGCGCTGCCATCCCACGAAGGGTTCGCCGTCATATTCGATCGTGAGCTTGTACCGCGGCACGGCGTCAGGTCGGCAGCGACAGGACGGTGGGTGAGGGCAGCACCGTTCCGTTGCCCAGCGCGAAGCCGCGCAGGAAAGCATCCGCGGACTGTGCCGACTTGCCCGGCCGCTGCAGCTTCAGGAGCTTCAGGCCGCCGACGCCGCAGGTCACGACCGGAAAGCCGTCGCGCGCGATCGTCACGCTGCCCGGTGGACCGCCGGCCAAAGTGAGTGCGGCCGCGAGAACCTTGATGCGCTCGACACCGCCATCCTTCGGAGCGTCGAACGACGTGCCGGGCCAGGGGTTGAAGCCGCGCACCCTGCGCTCCAGCTCGGCGGCCGGCCGGCGCCAGTCGAGCACGCCTTCTTCCTTGCCGAGCTTGTGGGCGTAGGTGACGCCCTCTGCGGGCTGGTCGACGGCTTCGATGCTCCGGCGCAGCAACCCGTCGAGGGTCGAGACGATGAGCTGCGCGCCGAGATCGGCCAGCCGGTCGTGTACCGTCTGCGCGGTGTCGGCGGCCGAGATGGACGTGCTTTCGGCCAGCAGCATCGGGCCGGTGTCCAGGCCCTCGTCCATGCGCATGGTGGTGACGCCTGTTTCCGCATCGCCTGCCAGGATCGCGCGATGGATCGGCGCCGCGCCGCGCCAGCGCGGCAGCAGCGAGCCATGGATGTTGAGGCAGCCCATGACCGGCGCGTCGAGGAAGCTCTTCGGCAGGATGTGCCCGTAGGAGACGACCACGGCTGCGTCGAGATCGAGCGCCTTGAAGGCCTGCGCCTCCTCTTCGGTCTTCAGGGTGCGCGGCGTGCGGACGGGGAGGCCAAGCTGGTCGGCAAGTTCGTGGACCGGAGTCTTGCGCTCCTGCTGGCCGCGGCCGGCGGGCTTGGGGGCTCGCGTGTAGACGCAGGCGACGTCGTGGCCGGCTTCGACCAGGGCTCGGAGGGCCGGCACGGCGAAGGCGGAGGTGCCGAGGAACGCAATCTTCATCGCCGCACCTTATAGGCAGGCGGGCGGCGGTGAGCTAGTTATGCCGCCGCAATGGAGTCCAGTACCCTCTCGACCGGCAAGGGCCCGATGGCCAATCTCGCCGCGCGCCGCGCCGCGGGCGAAATTCATGCCGATCCCGTGCAGGAGAAGATCGTCCTGCGATTGCAGGCGATCCACGACCAGCTCGGCGCGATGGCCACCGCGCAGCCCGCGAAGAAGGGTCTGCTCGCGCGGCTCGGCCTCGGTCATGCGCCGAAGCCGCCGGAAGGGCCGCACGGCCTCTACATCTGGGGTTCGGTCGGGCGCGGCAAGTCCATGCTGATGGACCTGTTCTTTGCCGACGCGCCCGTGGCGAAGAAGCGCCGCGTGCACTTCCACGAATTCATGCTCGAAGTACAGGCACGCCTGCACAGCCGCCGCGAGGAGCTGGCGGCCAGGGGCGCGTCGCCGGAATCCGACACGATCGTGCCGATCGCCAAGCAGATCGCCGCCGAGACGCGGCTGCTCTGCTTCGACGAGTTCCAGGTGACCAACATCGCCGACGCGATGATCCTCGGCCGCCTGTTCGAGACGCTGTTCGCCGAAGGGATCACGGTGATCGCCACCTCCAACCGCGCGCCGGACGATCTCTACAGCAACGGCCTGCAGCGCGACCGTTTCCTGCCCTTCATCGAACTGGTGAAGCAGCGGCTCGAAGTGCTGGAGCTGGGCGGGGCGCAGGATTACCGCATGGGCCGGCTGCGCGAGCTCGATCTCTACCTGACGCCGCTCGGCGCCTGGGCCACCAAGAAACTCGACGATGCTTTCCGTGCCCTGAGCAACGGCGCCGACGGCGAGCCGCGCGTGTTGCGCACGCAGGGCCGTGACGTCGAGGTGCCGCGCGCGGCGCCCGGCGTCGCCATGGCGCATTTCATGGACTGGTGCGCCAGGCCGATGGGCGCGGCGGACTTCCTCTGCATCGCCGACAATTTCCATACGGTGATCGTGGCCGAGATCCCGAAGATGGGGCCGGACAGCCGCGACAAGGCGGTTCGCTTCGTGACGATGATCGATACCTTCTACGAGAAGAAGGTGAAGTTCATCTGCTCGGCGGCGGCGAACCCCAATGGCCTCTATCCCGAAGGCGACGGCTCCTTCGAGTTCCAGCGCACCGTGTCGCGGCTCATGGAAATGCAGAGCCCGGAGTATCTGAACCTGGAGCACATCGCCTAATTGTGATTGTGGCCGGGTCCTGCCGCAGCATAGGCTCTGCACCGTTTTTCAGAAGCAGGAGGCAACACATGGACGGCGATCGCATGATTTCCCTGAGCGAAGGCGGCCTGTCGCGGCGCAGGGCGCTGAAGGCGACGGCGACCGGCGCGGCGCTGGGCACCACCTTCGCGCTCTCGGTCCAGCCCATCCAGGCGCAGACCATGATCACCACGCCGGCCGACGGGCTGACCGCGGGCACGGTCAAGGTGAAGACCAAGGACGGCAAGGACATGGACGCCTACCGCGCCATGCCGGCAACGGGCCAGGGCTTCGGCACCATCGTCGTCGTGCAGGAGATCTTCGGCGTGCACGCGCACATCGCCGATCTCTGCCGCCGATTCGCGAAGGCCGGCTACTACGCCATCGCGCCGGAACTCTATTTCCGCCAGGGTGACCCCAAGTCCCTGACCGATGTGCAGGCTCTGCTACGCGAGATCGTGGCCAAGGTGCCGGATGAGCAGGTCATGGGCGATCTCGACGCGACGGTCGCGTTCGCCAAGGGCGAGGGCAAGGCCGACACCGCCAAGCTCGGCATTACCGGCTTCTGCTGGGGCGGTCGTATCGTCTGGCTCTATGCCGCCTACAACGCAGGCCTCAAGGCGGGAGTCGCCTGGTACGGCCGCGTGGTGGGCGATTCGACGCCGCTGACGCCGAAGCACCCGGTCGACATCGCCAAGGACCTCAAGGCGCCCGTGCTCGGCCTCTACGGCGGCGCCGACACCGGGATCCCGAACGATACCGTGGACAGGATGCGCGCGGCCCTAAAGGACGGCAGCCCGGCCGCGCAGAAGTCGCAGATCGACACCTATCCCGACACGCCGCACGCCTTCAACGCCGACTACCGCCCGACCTATCGCAAGGAGCAGGCGGAAGACGCGTGGAAGAAGGCGCTTGCCTGGTTCAAAGCCAACGGTGTCTGATCGGTCTATGACCGAGACCGTTGAGATCAAGACCCGATCGGGCCTGACATTCACTGCTTATGTCGAGGGTCCGGTCGGTGGGCCGCTCGTGCTGATGCTGCACGGGTTTCCCGAATCGCGGCACAGCTGGCGCGCGGCCCTGCCGGCGCTGGCGGCCCACGGCTATCGCGCCGTCGCGCCCGACCAGCGCGGCTACTCACCCGGTGCGCGGCCCGATCCGGCCGATCTTTCCAACTACGCCTTTGAAAAGCTGGTCAACGACGCGATCGAGATCGCGGCGGCGGCCGGCTACGAGGGCAAGCGCTTCCACCAGGTCGGCCACGACTGGGGCGGCCAGGTCTCGTGGGGCGTCGCCGGCGCCCATCCCGACCGCCTGGCGTCGCTCACCATCCTGTCGCGGCCGCATCCGCAATCCTTCCGCCAGGCGCTGCTCAAGGAAGACGGCGACCAGAAGCATCGCTCGCGCCACCACCGCGCCTTCCTCGAGCCGGAAACGGGCAAGCTGCTGCTGGCCGACAACGCCAAGCGCCTGCGCGACGGGCTGTTCGGGCAAGGCGTGCCGTCGGCGGCGCTGGAGGAACATCTATCGGTGCTGGGCAATCCCGAGGCGCTCGAAGCGGCTCTCGCCTGGTATCGCTCCAACAAGGGGCTGGCCGCCGATATCGGCACCATCCCGGTGCCGACGCTCTATATATGGGGCGATGCCGACGCGACGGTCGGGCCCGACGCGGCCTACGGCACGGCGGACTTCGTGAAACCGTCCTTCGCCATGGAAGTGCTGCCGGGAGTCGGCCATTTCGTGATGGACCAGGCGCCGGGCAAGGCGACCGATCTCCTGTTGGCGCACCTGGCGAAACACCCGGCCTGAACCCGTCTGCCTTGATGGTGCGGGCGAATCGCGCTACCACGCGGCGCCTTTAAGAACGGGAGTTTTTCGCATGGCTCGCAAGAAGATCGCGCTGATCGGCGCCGGACAGATTGGCGGCACGCTCGCGCTGCTCGCCGGCCAGAAGGAACTGGGCGACGTCGTCCTGTTCGACATTCCCGCCGCCGAAGGCACAGCCAAGGGCAAGGCGCTCGACATCGCCCAGCTCAGCCCGGTCGAGGGCTTCGACACCAAGTACAGCGGCTCCTCGGATTACAAGGACATCGAGGGCGCCGACGTCGTGATCGTCACCGCCGGCGTGCCGCGCAAGCCCGGCATGACCCGCGACGACCTGGTCGGCATCAACGCCAAGGTCATCGATTCGGTCGGCAAGGGCATCAAGCAGCACGCCCCGAACGCCTTCGTCATCGTCATCACCAACCCGCTCGACGCGATGGTCGGCCTGATGCAGGAAGTCACCGGCTTCGCGCCCGAGAAGGTCGTCGGCATGGCCGGCGTGCTCGACAGCGCCCGCTTCCGCCTGTTCCTCGCCGAGGAGTTCAACGTGTCGGTCGAGGACGTGACGGCCTTCGTGCTGGGCGGCCACGGCGACACGATGGTCCCGCTGCTGCGCTACTCGACGGTCGGCGGCATTTCGCTGCACGATCTGGTCGACATGGGCTGGACCACCAAGGAGCGCCTCGAAGCGATCGTCCAGCGCACCCGCGACGGCGGCGCCGAGATCGTGGCCCATCTCAAGACCGGCTCGGCCTTCTACGCTCCGGCCGCTTCCGCCATCGCGATGGCCGAGTCCTTCCTCAAGGACAAGAAGCGCGTCATTCCCTGCGCCGCGAAGCTGAACGGCGAGTACGGCGTGAAGGGCCTCTACATCGGCGTACCGGTCGTGATCGGCTCCAAGGGTGTCGAGCGCATCGTCGAGGTCGAGTTCAACGCCGACGAAAAGGCGATGTTCGACAAGTCGGTCGCCGCCGTGCAGTCGCTGATCGACGCCACCAACAAGATCGTTGGCCGTTGAGTAAGTAGGGTCTTTCGACTTTCGTCGAACGACCAAGAAGGTTCATCGATCCATCGTTGCCAAGGGCCTGTGGCGCTCATAAAGTGCCGCATCCCTTGGTCAGTTGCGTTTAAAAACTGAGGGGCCGCGGTTCACACGCCGTCCCAACGATAGGACCCCATGAATATCCACGAGTATCAGGCCAAGGCGCTCCTGGCCAAATTCGCCATCCCCCTGCTGAAGGGCGGTGTCGCCTACACCAAAGACGAGGCGATGGACGTCGCCCGCAAGCTGGGCGGTCCGGTCACGGTCGTTAAGGCGCAGATCCATGCCGGTGGACGCGGCAAGGGCCACTTCAAGAACGATCCGCAGGGCAAGGGCGGTGTCCGCATTTCCAAGTCGCCCGAGGACGTCGGCGCGCAGGCGGCGGCGATGCTGGGTCAGGACCTGGTGACCAAGCAGACCGGCGCGGCGGGCCGCACCGTGAAGCGCCTCTACATCGAGGACGGCTGCGACATCAAACGCGAGCTGTACCTTTCGATGCTGGTGGATCGCGCCGTCGGCCGCATCGCCGTCGTCGCCTCGACCGAGGGCGGCATGGACATCGAGACCGTGGCGCATGAGACGCCCGAGAAGATCGTCACCCAGGCGATCGATCCGGCGGCTGGCTATCAGCCCTTCCAGGGCCGCAAGATCGCGTTTGCGCTGGGTCTCTCGGGCAAGCAGGTCGGCGCCTTCACCACGCTGCTGGGCAACCTCTACAAGGCCTATGTCGATCTCGACGCCTCGCTGATCGAAATCAATCCGCTGGTCGTGACCGGCGCCGGCGACATCGTGGCCCTCGATGCCAAGATGAACTTCGACGACAACGCGCTCTACCGTCACAAGGACGTGGAAGAACTGCGCGACGTCGACGAGGAGGATCCGGCCGAGACCGAGGCCGCCAAGTACGCGCTGAACTACGTGAAGCTCGACGGCCAGATCGGCTGCATGGTGAACGGCGCGGGCCTCGCGATGGCCACCATGGACATCATCAAGCTCTACGGCTCGGAGCCCGCCAACTTCCTCGACGTCGGCGGCGGCGCCACCAAGGAGCGCGTGACGGCAGCCTTCAAGATCATCCTCAAGGATCCCAACGTCGAGGGCATCCTGGTCAACATCTTCGGCGGCATCATGCGCTGCGACGTGATCGCCGAAGGCGTCGTGGCCGCCGCGCGCGAGGTCAATCTGCACGTCCCGCTGGTCGTCCGGCTGGAAGGCACGAACGTCGATCTCGGCAAGAAGATCCTCAAGGAATCGGGCCTCAAGATCACCTCGGCGGAGAACCTCGCGGACGCCGCCGAGAAGATCGTCAAGGCCGTGAAGGAGAGCAACTGATGGCCGTCCTGGTCGACAAGAACACCAAGGTCATCTGCCAGGGCATCACCGGCTCGCAGGGTACCTTCCATTCCGAGCAGGCGATCGCCTACGGAACCAAGATGGTCGGCGGCGTGACGCCGGGCAAAGGCGGCTCCAAGCATCTCGACCTGCCGGTGTTCGACACCGTGGCCGAGGCGGTCGAGAAGACCGGCTGCAACGCATCGGTGATCTACGTCCCGCCGCCCTTCGCGGCCGATTCGATCCTCGAGGCGATCGACGCCGAGATCCCCCTGATCGTCTGCATCACCGAGGGCATCCCGGTGATCGACATGGTCAAGGTGAAGCGCGCGCTCACCGCGTCGAAGTCGCGGCTGATCGGCCCGAACTGCCCCGGCGTCATCACGCCCGGCGAGTGCAAGATCGGCATCATGCCGGGCCACATCCACAAGCGCGGCAAGATCGGCATCGTCTCGCGCTCGGGCACGCTCACCTACGAAGCGGTGGCGCAGACCACGGCGGCCGGTCTCGGCCAGACGACCTGCATCGGCATCGGCGGCGATCCGGTGAACGGCACGAACTTCATCGAGTGCCTCGACATGTTCATCCGCGATCCCGAGACCGAGGGCATCGTGATGATCGGCGAGATCGGCGGCGACGCCGAGGTGAAGGGCGCGGAGTTCCTGAAGGCGTCGGGCACGAAGAAGCCGGTGGTCGGTTTCATCGCCGGGCGCACGGCGCCTCCGGGCCGCCGCATGGGCCATGCCGGTGCGGTGATCTCGGGCGGCAACGATACGGCCGAGTTCAAGGTCGCGGCCATGCGCGCGGCCGGCATCAGGGTTGCGGAGTCTCCTGCGGCTTTGGGCGAGGAAATGCTTAAGGCCATGAAGGGCTGACAAGCGATGCGGGCCGCCAGGCCTCTGCCAGGCGGCAAACGGATACGGGCCAGGGAGTAAGGGCCATGAGAGCAGAACAGACGTCGTTCCTGTTCGGCGCAAACGCGCCTTTCATCGAGGAACTCTATGCGAAGTTCCTCGCCGACCCGTCGTCGGTCGACGCCGAGTGGCAGACCTTCTTCGGCGCCCTGGCCGAGCAGAAGGGCGACGTGCTCGCCGAGGTGCGTGGTGCGTCCTGGGCGCCGAACGGACCCCGGGTGATCGGCGCGGTCGATCCCGACGCCGTGCCGGCCGCGGCCAACCGCAACGTCAAGGGCAGCAAGGGGGCCGCTGCTGCCGCACCGGCGATTGCCGGCAAGACCGAGGAAGAAATCCGCGCCGCCGCGCAGGACACGGCGCGGGCGCTGATGCTGATCCGCGCCTACCGCATTCGCGGCCATCTCGAGGCTGACCTCGACCCGCTCGGTCTCGTGCGCCAGGCCCCGCATCGCGAGCTCGATCCCGCGACCTACGGCTTCAGCGAAGCCGACTGGGACCGCCCCATCCTGATCTTCGGCTCGCTGGCGCTGGGTGAATCCGCGACGCTGCGCCAGATCATGGAGCGCCTGCGCAAGACCTATTGCGGCAAGATCGGCGTCGAGTTCATGCACATCTCCGATCCCGACCAGAAGGCGTGGATCCAGGAGCGCATCGAGCATATCGAGAACCACACCGAGTTCACCGTCACCGGCCGCAAGATGATCCTCGAGCGGGTCGGCGAGGCCGAGGGACTCGAACGCTACCTGCACGTGAAGTTCGTCGGCACCAAGCGCTTCGGTCTCGACGGCGGCGAATCGCTGATCCCCGGCATCGAGCAGATCCTGAAGCGCGGCGGCCAGCTCGGCGTGAAGGAAGTGATGCTGGGCATGCCGCATCGCGGTCGCCTCAACACGCTCGTGCACGTCATGCACAAGAGCTACACGGCGCTGTTCTCCGAGTTCCAGGGCCGCTCCTCGCAGCCCGAGGAAATGCGCGGCTCGGGCGACGTGAAGTACCACCTGGGCGCCTCGGCCGACCGCGAGTTCGACGGCAACGTCATTCATCTCTCGCTGTCGCCCAATCCCTCGCATCTCGAAGCAGTGAACCCGGTCATCCTGGGTAAGGCGCGCGCCAAGGAAGACCAGCGCGGCGACACCGACCGCAGCCAGGTCATGTGTATCCTGATGCACGGCGACGCGGCCTTCGCGGGCCAGGGTCTCGTGGCCGAGAGCCTCGACCTTTCCGATCTCGCGGGCTACCGCATCGGCGGCACCATCCATTTCATCGTGAACAACCAGATCGGCTTCACGACGCTGCCGACCGAATCGCGTTCCGGCCCCTATTGCACGGAAGTCGCCAAGATCGTGCAGGCGCCGATCCTGCACGTGAACGGCGACGACCCGGAGGCGGTGGTCCACGTCGCGCGCATCGCGACCGAGTTCCGCCAGCACTTCAAGCGCGACATCGTCATCGACATGTTCTGCTACCGCCGGCACGGTCACAACGAGGGTGACGAGCCGATGTTCACCCAGCCGCTGATGTACAAGGAGATCGGCGCGCATCGTTCGGTGAAGGAGATATACGCCGCTTCGCTCGAAGCCGCGGGCGTGGTGACGGCCGACGAGGTCGCCGCCATGGACAATGCGTTGCGAGAGAAGCTCGACAAGGCGCTGGAGGCTGCGACCAACTACAAGCCGAACAAGGCCGACTGGCTCGAAGGCAAGTGGGCAGGCTTCACGGTCGCGCCGGGCGAGGAGGATCGCAAGGGCGTCACCGCCGTCGATCTCGACAAGCTCAAGTCGGTGGGCCGGGCGATTTCCGAGCCACCGAAGGATTTCGACCTCAACCGCAAGATCGTGCGCCAGCTCCAGGAGAAGCGGAAGACGATCGACACGGGCGAGAACATTGATTGGGCGACCGGCGAGGCGCTGGCCTTCGGCACGCTGCTGGCGGAAGGCACGCCGGTGCGTCTCAGCGGCCAGGATTCCGGCCGCGGTACCTTCTCGCAGCGCCATTCGGTGCTGGTCGACCAGGCGACCGAGGCCAAGTACGTGCCGCTCAATCATGTGGCGGACGGCCAGGCCCGCTACGAGGTGATCGACAGCCCGCTGAACGAGGCGGGCGTGCTGGGCTTCGAGTACGGCTACTCGCTCGCCGAGCCCAACGCGCTGGTCCTGTGGGAAGCGCAGTTCGGCGACTTCGCCAACGGCGCGCAGGTCATCATCGACCAGTTCATCTGCTCGGGCGAGAGCAAGTGGCTGCGCATGTCGGGCCTCGTCATGCTGCTGCCGCACGGCTACGAGGGCCAGGGGCCGGAGCACAGCTCGGCGCGCCTCGAACGCTATCTCCAGCTCTCCGCCGAGGACAACTGGCAGGTCATCAATCCGACGACGCCGGCCAATTACTTCCATGCGCTGCGCCGGCAGATGCGCCGGACGTTCCGCAAGCCGCTGGTGGTGATGACGCCGAAGTCGCTTCTGCGTCACAAGGATTGCGTCTCGACCCTGGCCGACTTCGGTCCGGGCAGCTCGTTCCGCCGCATCCTCGCCGAGACCGACCAGCTCGTCGCCGGCGACAAGGTGCGTCGCGTCATCCTGTGCTCGGGCAAGGTCTACTTCGATCTCGTCGCCGAGCGCCGCAAGCGCAAGATCGACGACATCGCCATCATGCGTATCGAGCAGCTCTACCCGTTCCCGTTCACGCGGCTCGGGGTGCGGCTCGCGCAGTATCCGAACGCCGATATCGTGTGGTGCCAGGAGGAGCCCGAGAACATGGGCGCCTGGCACTTCGTCGACCGTCGCATCGAGCGCGCGCTGGCGAACATCGAGGCGAAGGCGAAGCGGCCGATCTATGTCGGCCGTCCCGAGGCTGCGTCGCCCGCCACCGGGTCGGCGCGCAATCATCTCAAGGAACAGGCCGATCTGGTCGACCGCGCCCTCACTGTCGGTTGAGCGCGGGTAGGAAAGAGGAATTGTAGTCATGGCCGTCGAGATCAAGGTTCCGGCTCTGGGCGAATCGGTCACCGAGGCGACCGTTGCCAAGTGGCTGGTGAAGGCGGGCGATGCAGTCGCCGTCGACCAGCCCTTGTGCGAACTCGAGACGGACAAGGTCACAGTCGAGGTGAATGCCAGCGTCGCCGGCACCATCGCCGGGCTCGCCGTGGAGGAGGGCGCCTCCGTCCAGGTGGGCGGCGTGCTCTGTCATATCGAAGCGGGTGCTGCCGGTGCCGCTGCGCCGAAGCCGGCGGCGGCTCCCGCTCCGGCTGCGCCGAAGCCTGCTCCGGCTCCCGCGCCGACGCCTGCTGCAGCGGCCCCTGCCGGCGCCAATCTCGCCGCCTCCGGTCCGGCCGCGCGCAAGCTCGCCGAGGAAAAGGGCGTTTCCGCCGCGTCCATCCAGCCGACCGGCAAGGACGGCCGCGCTACCAAGGAAGACGTGCTGGCGGCGATCTCGTCGATCCCGGCCGCCGCCGCGCCGGCCGCCAGGCCCGCCGCGCCGACCGGTCCGCGCCTCAAGGCCGACCGCGAGGAGCGGGTAAAGATGACGCGGCTGCGCCGCACCATCGCCAACCGTCTCAAGGACGCGCAGAACACCGCCGCCATGCTCACCACCTTCAACGAGGTGGACATGACCAACGTGATGGCGCTGCGCGACCGCCTGAAGGACGATTTCGAGAAGAAGCACGGCGCGCGGCTGGGCTTCATGTCCTTCTTCGTGAAGGCCTGCATAGCGGGGCTCAAGGAGCTCCCGGCGGTCAATGCCGAGATCGAGGGCGACGAGCTCGTCTACAAGAACTACTACGACATCGGCGTCGCCGTCGGCACGCCGCAGGGTCTCGTGGTGCCGGTGCTGCGCGATGCCGACGCGCTCGACTTCGCGGGTGTCGAGAAGGGCATCGGCGATCTCGGGCGCAAGGCGCGCGACGGCAAGCTGTCGATCGCCGACCTGACGGGCGGCACCTTCACCATCTCCAATGGCGGCGTCTACGGCTCGCTGATGTCGACGCCGATCCTGAACCCGCCGCAGTCGGGTATCCTCGGCATGCACAAGATCCAGCAGCGGCCCATGGTTGTCGGCGGCGAGATCAAGGCGCGCCCGATGATGTACCTCGCTTTGTCCTACGACCATCGCATCATCGACGGCCGCGAGGCGGTGCTGTTCCTGGTCAAGGTCAAGGACTGCATCGAGGATCCCGAGCGCCTGCTGCTCGGCGTCTAGAGCGCACGACGATTGCCTCGCCCTCGGTGTCATCCCGAGCGCAGCGAGGGACCCTTAGTCGGGCGCAGCGAAAGGTCCCTCGCTGCGCTCGGGATGACACAGAGTGTGGATCAGCCGGTGCAATGCCATGGCAAACGAATCCTTCGATCTGGTCGTGATCGGCGCCGGCCCCGGCGGCTACGTCGCCGCAATCCGCGCGTCGCAGCTCGGCCTCAAGGTCGCCGTCGTCGAGAAGCGTGCGACGCTCGGGGGCACCTGCCTCAACGTCGGCTGCATTCCCTCGAAGGCGCTGCTGCAATCCTCGCACCTGTTCGAGGAAGCGGGCCACGATCTTGCCGCGCACGGCGTCGTCGTGGCGGCGCCGAAGCTCGATTTCGCGCAGCTCATGAAACGCAAGGGCGAAGTCGTCGAGGCCACGACCAAGGGCGTCGCCTTCCTGTTCAAGAAGAACAAGATCGCGTCCTACACCGGCGCCGGTCGCATCGAGGCGCCGGGCTCCGTCGCGGTCGTGGGCGACGATGGTGCGGTCAAGGACACTCTGGCCGCGAAGAACATCCTGATCGCCACCGGCTCGGAAGTGATGCCGCTGCCGGGCGTCGCGATCGACGAGAAGAAGATCGTCTCCTCGACCGGCGCGCTGGAACTCGGCGAGGTGCCGAAGCGCCTCGTCGTGGTCGGCGCCGGCATCATCGGCCTCGAACTGGGCTCGGTGTGGCGCCGTCTCGGCGCCGACGTGACGGTGGTCGAGTTCCTCGACCGCATCACGCCAGGCGTGGACGACGAGGTCACCAAGTTCTTCCAGCGTGCGCTTGCCAAGCAGGGGCTGAAGTTCAAGCTCGGCGCCAAGGTCACCAAGGCCGAGACGACGGGCGCCGGCCTTACGCTGACGGTCGAGCCCGCGAAAGGCGGCGCGGCCGAGACGCTCGAAGCCGACGTCGTGCTGGTGTCGATCGGCCGCCGTCCCTTCGTGCAGGGGCTCGGCCTCGACAAGGTCGGCGTGAAGATGACGGAGCGCGGCCGCATCGCCGTCGATGGTCACTTCCAGACCTCGGTGCCCGGCATCTACGCGATCGGCGACGTGATCGACGGGCCGATGCTCGCGCACAAGGCGAGCGAGGACGGCGTGGCCTGCGTCGAGACCCTCGCCGGTCAGAAGGGTCATGTGAACTGGGACCTCGTGCCCTCGATCATCTACACGCAGCCCGAGGTGGCTTGGGTCGGCAAGACCGAGGAACAACTGAAGTCGGCCGGCGTTGTCTACAGGGTCGGCAAGTATCCGTTCACCGCCGACCCGCGCAGCCGCGCGAACGGTGCCACGGAGGGCTTCGTGAAGGTTCTGGCCGACAAGGCGAGCGACAAGGTGCTGGGCGTCCACATCTTCGGCGCCGAGGCTGGGACCATGATCGCCGAAGCCGCGATGGCGATGGAGTTCTCCGCTTCGGCCGAGGATATCGGCCGCATCTGTCACGCGCATCCCACGGTCAACGAGGCGATGAAGGAAGCCGCGCTCGCCGCCTGGGACAAGCCCATTCATCTCTAGGCCCTGTATGCGCCAGACGCTGATGGGGCTTGCGATCGTCGCCTGCCTGGCGATGTCGGTGGTCGGCGGCTTCATCCCGATCCTGCAGGGCTGGATCTTCTTCGTGATCGCCCTCTATCTGCTGGCCACGGAATTCGAGACCGGCCGCAAATGGGTGACGTCGGCGCGGCGACGCTGGCCGAAGCTCGACCAGTGGATCGTAAAGGCGCGCGACCACAAATGGGCGCCGCGTCACCTCAAGGAATTCGAGGACCTGACGGACCCGACGAAGTAGCCGTCAGCTCTTCCTCTCGAAGCCGCGATAGACGGCCTCGGCGATCGGCAGCAATTCCTCGCGGCTGGCCGGCGCCGTCACTGCAAAGCCGAATCCTTGGTCGATCCAGGCGAAGGTCGAGGCGTCGCCTTCTTTCTGGAAGCGGAAGGCCGTCTCCGTTCCGTCCGCGGCTCGAACATAGATGGTGAGACGCTTGCCGCTCGCATCGTCGTACATGAGCTGCGCCGCCGCGCCGCTACCGCCCGGCAGCAGCCGCCCACCCATCAGCCTGTAGCCGAACGGTGAAAGATCCGGTGCAGCGAGCTTGCGGCCCAGCCGCTTGGACAGCCATTGCAGCAGATGCGCTTCCTGCTGCACGCCGACTTCCACCGGATGGGCGACCTCGACGACGAAGATTCGGTAGGCCGCCTGCGCACCGTGCGCCACGCTGGCCGTCGGTGCGATCGGCGCGGAAGCCGGCGCGATCCTGTTGGCGAACCAGCCGGTGGTCGCACCGCAGACGAAGATCGCCACCGCCGCGGCGGCGCTCGTCCAGCCCCGAGCCCAGGAATTACGCCGTGTGACTCGCAGGTTGGCGATGCGCAGACGCGCCGGAATCGGCTCGGCGAACTTGGCGTCGAGACGGCTGCGCAGCATGGCGCGTTGACGGCGCTCTGTCCCGACGCGCTCGGCAAGCTCGGGATGCGCGGCCAGATGTGCCTCGACGGCGGCGCGGCGGGTGCCATCCAGCCGCTCGTCGACGAAGGCCTGCAACTCGTCCTCGCCGATCGGAAAATCCCGGTCCGTCATTTCACTCTCCGCAGGAGCGTCGTTCGCCCCGTCTCAAGCAATGCGCGCAGCTTCTGCCGGCCGCGCGCCAGCCGCGACATCACCGTGCCGACCGGCACGCCCATGACCTTCGCGGCATCGTCGTAGGAAAGATCCTCCACCCCGACCAGCAGCAGCAGCGACTTCTGTTCCTCCGGCAACTGGTGGAGCGTCGTCAGGATATCCTGCACTTCCAGGCCGCTTTCCTGCAGCGCACGAGTAGAGGGCAACGTCGCCTCGTCGAGTTCGACATGCGTGCCGCGCCTCTGCCGCTGTCGCAGCGCCGAGACATGCAGATTGCGCTGGATGGTGAAGAGCCAAGCCCTGAGGTCGCCGTCGCTTCGCCGCAGCGACCAGCGCGACAGCGCGCGTTCGAGCGTGTCCTGCACCAGATCGTCGGCTGCGTGGTGATCGCGCACCAGCGCGTAGGCATACCGGCGCAGCGCGGGGATCAGCGGCTCGAGGAGGGCTTCCGCATCGGCCATGGCATTACTCTACAGGAAGGCGGCGCCGGCCGGGCCGTGGCCGGCGCCGGGATCCCAATCGTCTACTTGGCGATATGCCAGGCGCCATTCAGGAAGCCGTCGCCCGTCGTGTCGCCGGCCTTGGTGTCCTTGGCAAAGGCGTAGAGTGGCTTGCCCTTGTAGGCCCACTGCTTCAGCCCGTCGTCGCGGGTGACGATCGTCCAGTCGCCCGAGGCCTTGGCGCCGTCGGCGACGAGGGCCGGCGGCCAGTTGGTGGCGCACGGGCCATTGCACACCGACTTGCCGGGCGTGGCGTCCTTGTCGAACGTGTAGAGCGTCATGCCGCTCGCGGTGACGAGCATGCCGTTCTTCATGGCGGGCGGGGTGGCGGAGGCGGGCTCGGCGGCGAACGCGCTGCCGGCCGCGAAGATGGCCAGCGCGGCGGCGGTGGAAAGGATCGATTTCAGCATTCTATGACTCCCATGCAGCTGTTGGTCTGCAGAAGTGAGACGCTGGCACCGGTCGCACTATTCCCTCGCCTGCGGATTTATTCTGGCGCTCGCACCCGGCCTGCAGATTGAATTTCACAGAAAGTGCAATTGCGGTCGCATCCCCTTAAAATCCTTCTTCTCGTTCACAGACCGCCGGGACTTTGCACGTGCATCACGAAGTGACGTTGATTTCCACCATCGCCATCGGCTTCGTGCTCGCCTTCGGTTTCGGATATGTCGCCGACAGGCTTCGCCTGCCGCCCCTGGTGGGTTACCTCGTCGCGGGAATCATGATCGGTCCCTACACGCCCGGCTTCGTGGCGGACGCCGGGCTCTCCTCGCAGCTCGCCGAGGTCGGCGTCATCCTGCTGATGTTCGGCGTCGGACTGCACTTCTCCGCCTCGGACCTGCTGGCCGTGCGCGGCATCGCCATTCCCGGCGCCATCGGCCAGATCGTGCTGGCGACGCTCCTGGGGATGGGCCTGTGCTCGCTATGGGGCTGGAGTCTCGGCACCGGGCTCGTCGTGGGACTCAGCCTGTCGGTCGCGAGCACCGTCGTCCTGCTGAAGGCGCTGGAGGAGCGCAACATGGTCTCCAGTCCCAACGGCCGCGTCGCCGTGGGCTGGCTGATCGTCGAGGATCTCGCGATGGTGCTGGCGCTGGTGCTGCTGCCGGCCCTCGCCGAGGTGCTCGGCGGCAAGCCGGCGCAGGGCCACGGGTCCGGCATGCCGATCCTGCTGGAGCTGGCCGTCACCCTGTCGAAGGTCGCGGCCTTCGCGGTGATCGCGATCCTGATCGGACCCAAGGTCGTGCCCTGGATCCTGGCCCGCGTAGCGCGGACCGGTTCGCGCGAACTGTTCACGCTCTCGGTTCTGGCCGTTGCCCTGGGTATCGCCTACGGCTCGGCGGCGATCTTCGGCGTTTCCTTCGCGCTCGGCGCCTTCTTCGCCGGGGTGGTTCTGAGCGAATCCTCGTTCAGCCACAAGGCCGCGGCCGACTCGCTGCCGCTGCAGGACGCCTTTTCGGTGCTGTTCTTCGTATCGGTCGGCATGCTGTTCGATCCGACGATCCTCTATCGCTCGCCGGGCGCCGTCCTGTCGGTGCTGGCGCTCATCATCTTCGGCAAGTCGCTGATCGCCTTCGCCATCATCATGCTGCTGCGCTATCCGATCGGCACCGGCCTCGTCGTATCGGCGAGCCTGGCGCAGATCGGCGAGTTCTCCTTCATCCTGATCGCGCTCGGCATCTCGACGGGGCTGGTGCCGACGGAAGGCCGCGACCTGGTGGTGGGCGGCGCGCTCTTCTCGATCATGCTCAATCCACTCGTCTTCCATGCCGCCGGGCTGCTCCAGAAACGCTTCGCCCGGCCAGCTGGCGAGCCTTTCTTCGGGCAGCGCCACTACGAGGCGCTGGGCCGTGAACTCGAGGTCATCCGGGCCCGGCAGGAGGAGCGGTCGAAGGCCGAGGAGCTGAAGCTGCACAGCCTGTTGGAGCTCTTTCCCATGCTCCAGCTCGTCGAACGGCAGGACCAGGAATCGCTGCTTCTGATGTTCCGGCCCAAGTCGGCCTCGCCGGGCGAGCGGGTGATCCGGGCCGGCGACCGCGCCGACGGCATGTACTTCCTGTCGTCGGGCAGCGTCGAAGTGCATGTGGCCGACCGCGTGATCCCGCTCAAGGCCGGCGCCTATTTCGGCGAGATGGCGCTGTTGACCGGCGAACGCCGCACCGCCGACGTCATCGCCGTCGACTTCTGCCAGTTCCTGGTGCTCGACCGTCGCGACTTCAACCAGTTCATGGCGCGGCATCCCGGCGTGCGCGCGGCGGTCGCCAGCATCGCCGAGGAGCGCCAGGCCATGAACCTCGCGCCGCCGGAGAAGGGCGAGGCCCGCGCCTAGAATTTTCGCCGTCGGTCGTTCGTCAGCCGTTACCGGTCACGCGTACGACGAGATCGACCAGCCAGCCCACGGGTTCACTGAGGACCCAGCCGATGACGTTCAGATCCATGCCGAGCTGATTGCCGATCAGCGGCAGCAGGAAAATCAATCCGAGCAGGATGGGCATGCCGTAGGGCTCGAGCCGGGCAAGCGGCAACGCGAGGGCATCGGGCAAGAGCCCCACGGCGACGCGCCCGCCGTCCAGCGGCGGCAGCGGCAGCATGTTGAAGACCGCCAGCAGGACATTGATGAGGATCGCATTCTGGAGATTGAGGATCGTCCAGTTGTCGGCCGGCGGCGGCAGCATGACAGCGAGATGCGCGAGAAGGCCCGCTGCCAGGGCCATGAAGACGTTCGTGGCAGGCCCGGCCGCGGCAACCCAGACCATGTCGTGCCTCGGATTGTTCAGCGCGCGGAAATTCACCGGCACCGGCTTGGCGTAGCCGAACAGGAAGGGCGCGTGCAGAAAGATCAGCAGGCCCGGCATGAGGATCGTGCCGAATGGATCGATGTGCTTGACCGGATTGAGGGTTACGCGGCCCTGCTCCAACGCGGTCCGGTCGCCGAAGCGCAGGGCCACGAATCCGTGCGCGGCTTCGTGCAGCGTGATGGCTAGGATGGCCGGTATGACCCAAGTGGAGATCGTGTAGAGGGTGTCGCTCACCGTGAATCCACCTGTTGTCTCCATTCTTGCTTGGTTTACGGTCCGGCCGATGCATCTTCTGTGGACGAACGCGCGCCGGCAAGGTCGGGCCATGGCGAGAGCGTGGACGACTTATCTCCTCGTTCTGATTACCGCCCCGTGGGCGATGCCTGCGCTTGCCCAGCAGAACGTCCGCGTGCCGTTGGAGCAGGACGGTCGCACGCTTCAGCTCGCGGCACAGTTCTTCCGCCCCGCCAACGCATCGGCGCCGGTGCCCGCAGTCGCGATGTTCCACGGCTGCGGCGGACCGGGTCAGAACACCGCGCGCATGGCGGGTCTCCTGGCATCGTGGGGCTACGCCGCGCTCGTGGTCGACAGTTTCTCGGCGCGCGGCCTCAAGGACGTATGCGGACGCAACTGGCCGACGCCGGCCGCGGCCGAGGCGCGGGCGGCCGATATCGATGCGACACTCGCGTGGCTGGCGAAGCAGCCGGGCATCGATCCGCGGCGGCTCGCCTACATGGGCTACTCCTACGGCGGCGGTGTCGCGATGCTGCGCGCGCTTTCCGGCAAGCCCGAGGACTCGGCAGCGTCGGCAGTGCGGGCGGTCGTGCTGCTCTATCCCGACTGCGCGCTGGCGGATGCGCTGGGGCCGCGCCTTGCGGTTCGCCAACCGATCCTGCTGGCGATGGGCGCGCTAGACGACTGGACACCGGTCTCGCAATGCCGCGCCGTGATGGAGCGCGTCGTGCGCGGCGGGGATTTGATCGAAACGAAAATTTACGAAGGAGCGCATCACAGTTTCGATGCGCTCGGCCTGCCGGTGCGCTATCTCAGCGGGGTTGGCAATCGCAGCAAGCCCGGCGGTTGCTGCGGTGCGCATTACGGTGCCTACGAGCCTGCGTGGAAGCAGTTCGTGGTCGACGTGAAGGCGTTTCTCGACAAGGCACTGAAGCCGTAACGCGGGCCGGCAGGAGCCGCATGCGTTCGACGGCGTGGATAGGTGGGCTTGCGGCCCTGATCCTTCCCCTTGCGGAAGCCCATGCACAGGAAACGGCCGAAGCCGACGGCGTGCGCCATGTCGGCAAGGTCCACAACCGTATGCGCGCGGCCGAAGTGCGCGAGCAGTATTTCCTCGACCAGGAATTCGACGATGCCGCCCGGCGCTATGCGCTGGCGAAGAAGGAGATCCAGAGTTCGACCGGCATCTTCTATTCGATGACGTCGTCGGTCGTCAGCCAGTGGGGGGCGCCCGGCAGCGACTATGGAGCGGTGCAGGCCCAGTTCTCGCCGGCCTTGAACTGGAAGATGTTCGACGATCCCGGGATCGGCGCCGGCTCCTTCCAGTTCGCCTACTTCGCGGCCCAGTACTGGTCGGGCCAGACCGGCCAGAGCCTGCAAAACAGGCTCTTCCTCAACAGTCCGGTCAACGACTATCCGGTCAACCAGCTCACCTTCGCGCAGGTGAGCTACACGCACGATTTCCCCGGCCACTTCGTGTCGCTGACCCTGGGTCAGTTTCCTTTCTCGAACTTCGACACCAATGCCTACTCCGGCAACGAGCAGGTCAATTTCCTTGGCTACTCGCTGGCGCAGAACGGCAGCCAGAACTATTCGCAGGGCAGCCTCGGTGCCTATGTCCAGGTCAATCCGAACAAGGAGCTGACCTTGATCGCGGGCTTCCAGGACGCCAACAACGTCGCGGTCTCCAACTACATCCAGTTCAATACGGCGTTCCAGGGCCAGTATTCCTGGTTCCTCTACGGCGCCGTGTCGCCCAATCTCGGCAGGCTCGGCAAGGGCACCTATTCGCTGCTCTACTACAACCTGCCGAGCGTCCCGATGCAGCCGCAGGCGAGTTCGGGCCTGTCGTTCAACGCCTCCCAGACGCTCGACGAGAAATGGGGCCTGTTCCTGCGCGCCAACACCGCGTGGAATTCGAGCTGGTACATCCAGTCGTCGATTTCCGGCGGCGCCGTCTACAACAATCCGCTGGGTCGTGCGCCGCACGACCAGATCGGCCTCGGCATCGCGTGGAACGTCACGAACCAGAGGCTCTATGCGGGTGCGCCGGTGCGGCCCAGCGAGACGATGGTCGAACTCTACTGGTCGTGGTCGGTGAAACACCTGTTGATCACGCCGGACGTGCAATTGTACTTCCAGCCGGCGCTGGCGCCGACGCAGCAACTGGCGGCAGTCTTCTCGCTCCGTCTCACGGTGCTTTTCTGACGTCTTGCCCGTAGCGTGTTCGAGGGGGAGAGCCTGTCCATGACCAATACGATCGATCCGTCCAAGAACAGGCACGGGCGGATGAGCATGTGGAGCGTCTCGGCGCTCGGCATCGGGTCCATGGTCGGCGCCGGCATCTTCGCGCTGCTGGGCCAGGCCGCCCTGATGACCGGCAGCGACGTCTACCTCTCCTTCGCCGTCGGCGGCGTCATCGCGCTGCTGTCGGGCTACTCCTACGCCCGGCTCGCCGCCCGCTTCCCGAGTTCGGGCGGCATCATGGACTATTTCGATCGGGCCTTTCCGTCGAAGACCGTGGCGGGTGGGTTGTCGGTCCTCTATCTGGTGACGCAGATCGTCAATATCGCGATGGTCGCCAAGACCTTCGGCGCCTATGCCGACCGCCTGCTGCTGGGCGACGTTTCGGCGGCCTATGTGGCAAACATCTTCGCGTCGGCGATCGTGATCGTCCTCTTCATCGTCAACATGGCGGGATCCGGCATGGTCGGGCGCGTCGAGGAGCTGCTGGTCGGGATCAAGCTGGTCATCCTGACGGCACTGCTGGTGGCCGGCGGGTCGAGCATCGATCCGGCGATGCTGACGCAGGGGCCGACCGTCGGGCCCGGCATACTGCTCGCGAGCGTCGGCCTCACCTTCTTCGCTTACGGTGGCTACGGCATGATGACCAACGCCTCGGGCCACGTCGCCAATCCCGCAAAGACCATTCCGCGCGCCATATTCCTCGCGATCGGCGTCGTGATCGTCCTCTATATCGGCCTGTCGATCGTCGTGATGGGCAACATCTCGCCCGACGAGCTGGCGCGCTTCACGACCACGGCCGTGGCGCAGGCCGCCAAGCCCGTCCTCGGTCAGGTCGGCTTCGTCGTCGTGTCGATCGGTGCGCTGTTCGCGACTGCCTCCTCGATCAATGCGAGCTTCTTCTGCGCCCTCGAAGTCTCGCGCGGCCTCGCCGGCAAAGGGCAGCTTCCCCCCTTGTTCGAGCGGGTCGCCTGGGGGCAGGGCACGCGCGGGCTGGTCTGGTCGACCGGCGCCGTTCTGGTGATGGTCAATCTTCTCGATCTCGGCGCCATCGCCCAGGTCGCGGGCGCGACGATCCTGATCTGCTATCTCGGCGTCTTCGCGGCGCACTGGCGGCTGCATGCCGAAGCCGGGGGATCGCGTCTCCCGATCGTCGTCGGTGCGGCGCTGATGACCGTGGTGCTCGTGGCGTTCGCGGTCAGCCTCTGGTCGACGCAGCCCTCGGCCATCTGGCTTACCGGGCTGGCCGTCGCCGGCAGCCTCGGCATCGAATGGCTGATTCGACGCCGCGGCCGATCGTCCTGATGCCAGCGAAGTGGCGCGCTCCAGCAGAGAGGCCCTGATGACGAGGACGATCTGGCATTGCCACATTGCGGTGTCACTCGACGGCAAGATCGCGCGGCCCGACGGTTCGTTTGACTGGCTGATGGACTATCCGCCGCAGGAGTTCGGCATCGACGCGTTCCTGGCGGAGGTCGACGCCATCGTGATGGGGCGTGCGACCTACGAAACCGTGCGCGGCTTCGGCGACTGGCCGCATCCCGATAAACCCACCTTCGTAGTGACCAGCCGGCCGCTCGTCGATCCGCCGCAGGGCGTCGAGGCGCGGCCGGCCGACTTCGCGGCCCTTGCCGCCGAACTCGAAGGCAAAGGCGCGCGGCGCGTCTGGGTCGAGGGCGGCGGTCAGGTGATCCGCGGCATGATGGCGGTGGGCAAGCTTGACGTACTGGAGATGGCGCTGCTGCCGCTCGTGCTGGGCGACGGCATCCCGCTCTTTCCCGAGGGTACACCCGGCCTCGGGTTGCGGCTGGTCAAATGCGAGCCCCGGTCGGGCGGGGCGCTGCATCTCGTCTACGAGGCCGTTTAGTCATCGAGCTCTTCTCCTCCCCCGTCTTACGGGAGCGTCGCGTCAATCCCGCGGGTTGCGGAAGACGACGCAGGCGCCGCCCTTGGCCCTCAGCTTCGCGCAGAGAGCATCGGCCTCCGCCCGGGTCTTTGCCGAGACCCGCACGGCGTAGGTGGGCAAATCGTTGCGGCGCGAATTCAGGACCAGCGGCAGCCGATCGTCGAGCACGGGTTCGTACTTGCGCCGCAGCCGCTCGTAGTGGGCAAGCACGCGTCCTTCGGACCAGTTGCCGGCAAGCTGGACGCCCCAAGGTCCCCAGGCCGGGTCCGACGTGAGCAGGGGGCGGCGGCGCGGCGTGTCGATCATGTTCCTGGCGAATTCGATGCAGCGCTCGCCCGTCTGTGTCGCCGCGGATTGCAGCTGCGGCATCGGCTGGCCGGTCCAGGCCTCGGCGCTGTAACCGGTGACGATGCGGACATAGGCTTGCGTCTCGCCGGGCAGGACGCCGCGGCCGGTGCGCCAGGCCTCGACCTGGCCGGGACCGGCATTGTAGGCGGCTGCGGCCAGGCCGAGATTGCCGCGGAAGGTCGTGCGCAGCTCGCGCAGGTAGCTCGCCGACTCGCGCAACGCCTGCAGCGGCTCGAAGGCGTTGGTGATGCCGCGCATCGCCGCGGTCCCCGGCATGAATTGCGCTATGCCCTGCGCGCCCGCCGGGCTGACGGCCGAGGGATTGAACCGGCTCTCCTGCCAGATGAGGCGGGTGAAGAACTCTTCCGGCAGCCCGTTGTCGGCCGCCGCCTGGGCCAGGGTGCTGCAGATGTCGGCGACGGAGGGGCGCCGGTCATTCGCTGGTTCGGCGCGCGCCTGTACCAGCGGCGGCAGGGCAATGGCGAGCGATACCAAGGCCAGCAGCGACAGGAGCAGACATCGCGGGGTGAGCAGCGCGCGATCCATTGGCGGGAATGATATCATCGCAGGCCGAATTCACGCACCGCATCGGACTCTGTTTCATGATTCGCAAAGCCACCCTCGCCGACCGCCCCCGCATTTCCGAAGTGCGCCTCGCCGTGCACGAAAACATGCTGAGCCCCGGTTCCGTGAGCAAGGTCGAGACGACGTCCGATTGGATCTTCGCGAACGCGACCTTCTGGGTGTGGGAGGAGGCGGGCGCGGTGCAGGGCTTCTCTGTCGCCGATCCGCGCGATGGCACGATCTTCGGGCTGTTCATTCATCCCGACTACGAGGGGCGAGGTCTTGCCCGGGCGCTCCTGCCGCTGGCCTGCGAGGACCTGCGCGCTGCGGGCTTTGCGGCGGCGACCCTGACGACGGGCCCCGGCACACGCGCCGAACGCTTCTATCGCCTGAATGGCTGGGAAGAGATCGGCTATCAGGACAACGGCGAGATCATCTTCCGGAAGGCGCTGTAACGGCGCGCTTCAGGGCGGCCCGGGCGAGGAGGCGAGTCGAATCGAGCGTCGGCAGGGGCGAGTTGCCGTCGTTCATGATCAGCGGGATTTCGGTGCATCCGAGGATGACGGCGTCGCAGCCCTCACTCTTCATGCGGCTCATCACGCGCTGGTAGGCCGCGACGGCCTGCGGCGTGAACACGCTTTGCACCAGCTCGTCCATGATGATGCGGTTGGTCTCGTCGCGCTCGGCGTCGGTCGGGCGCAGCCACGCCAGCCCCTGGGCCTCGATCTTCTCCGGATAGACCTCGCTGTCGATCAGCCAGCGCGTGCCGGTGATGCCGAGCTTCCTGTAGCCGCGCGCCGCGGCTTCGGCGGCCACCACCTCGGCGATGTGCAGCCACGGCAGCGGCGAGTACGGCAGCACATGCGCCATCGCCTGATGGATCGTGTTGTCGGGGCAGATCAGAAAGTCGGCACCGGCTGCAGCGAGCTTGCCGGCCGAGGACAGCATCAGCTCGGCCACGCCGGCACGGTCGCCGCGATCGAGCCGCTCGACATAGTCGGCCAGCGAATGGGTGTGCATGGAGACTTCGGGATGGGCGTGCGGACCCATCAGTCCCGCGCCTTCGACGCAGATCGTCTTGTAACAGAGCGCGGCGCCCTCGGCTGAGCAGGCGACGATCCCGATATGCTGCGGCATGGTTCAGCCCTTGGCGCGCGGATGCGCCGCGCGATAGACGGCGGCGAGGCGCGCGGAATCGACGTCGGTGTAACGCTGCGTCGTCGAGAGCGACGCATGGCCCAACAATTCCTGGATGGTGCGCAGGTCGCCGCCGGCGCCCAGCAAGTGCGTCGCGAAGGAATGGCGCAGCGCGTGCGGCGTCACGCTTTCGGCCAAGCCCAAGTCCCGGCGGATCTCGCGCACCCGCTTCTGCACGATGGCGGGATCGAGCGCGCCGCCGCGCGCGCCCACGAAGACGCGATCCGACGGCTTGGCCGCGGGCAGCCATGGGCAGGCGTCGCGGTAGGCCTTCAGCGCCTGCAGCGCCTGCGGCAGCAGCGGCACCAGCCGTGTCTTGTTGCCCTTGCCGGTCACGGCGAGCGTGTCGCGGCCGCTCTTCAGGAGGTCGTCGACCTCCGCCTTGGTGAGCGAAAGCGCCTCGCCGATGCGCAGGCCGGCGCCGTAGAGCAGGATCAGCACGGCGGCGTCGCGCAGGTCGATCCACGGCGCGCGCTCCTGGTCGGACTGTGCCTGGAGCACGTCCTCCATGTCGCGCTCGCTCAGCGCCTTCGGCACGGAGCGCGGCAGCTTGGGCGTCTGGATGGTGCCGATGCTCGCATTGTGGGCGAGCTTGTTCTTGTCGAGGAAACGGAAGAACGAGCGCACCGAGGAGAAGGCGCGCGCCGTCGAGGTGCGCGCCATGCCCTGGTGCGCGCGATCGGCCAGCCAGGCGCGGAACTCGGCGGGCTTCAGCCTCGCGAGCGCATCGAGCGTCGGCGTCTCGCCGAGATAGGTCGTCATGAAGCCGAGGAAGGTCGCGACGTCGTGTTCGTAGGCGGTGAGCGTGTGGACGGCGAGCCGGCGCTCGCTCTTCAGCCAGTCGCGCCACGCCTCTTGTGCGTCTGCGACACTCAAGGCGACGTCACTCGGGCAGGTCGAGCCAGGCGCGGATGGTGTTCTCCAGCACCTTCGACAGGAAGAACAGGAGTTCGGTCGACATCTCCGGCCCGAACGCCTCGGGATCGCGTGCGCCGAAGCACATGACGCCGTCGGGCGAGCCCGACGAGACCTGCAGGCGCATCAGCACGTCGGACTTCACGAAGCGCGCGACGTCGCCAAAGAAGGCTTCCTCGCCCACGATGTCGGAGCGCAGGCGGGCATGCTTGTCGGGGCCGATGGCGGCATCGATGGCGCCGGGCGCCAGCACGTAGACGCCGCGCACCGGCACGCGCTTGGGCGCATCGGCATTGGCCTCGATCGCCATGGTGATGAAGTCGACGTCGAGCAGCTCAGGCAGCTCGTGCGTGACGACGTGGATCATCTTCTCGAACGTGGTCGCCTGGATGATGCTGATGACCGCAGCCTGGATGCGGTTCTGGACGATCTGGTTCTGCTTGGAATTGGCGATGATTTCGGTGCGCTCGACCTTGAGCTTCTCGATCTCGCCGCGCAGGCGCTTCAGGATCGCCTGCTGCATGTCGATGACGCCCGGCCCCTGGACCCTCGGCGTGATGCCCATCTCGGCGGCGAGTTCGCCGTTCTTGTCGAAGAAGTCGGGATGGGCCTTGAGATAGGCCACGACGTCGTCGGCGGTGATCAGCTTCACCTGCCGGCCGGAGCCGTCGGGCGCCGGGATCGTACCGTCATTGGCCATGTGCCCGTCCCGGGGTCAGAGGATCGACTGGCCGGTCTTGGCCCAATCGTCGAGGAAGGCCTTGAGTCCGTTGTCCGTCAGCGTGTGCTTGAAGAGCTGGCGCAGCACGTTGGGCGGCAGCGTGCCGACATGGGCGCCGAGCTTGGCGGCGGCGATCACATGCTGGGTGTGGCGGATCGAGGCCACCAGCACCTCGGTCTTGAAATGCGGGTACTGGCGATAGATCGTCATGATCTCGCCGATGAGATGCATGCCGTCCTGGCCGATATCGTCGAGGCGGCCGACGAAGGGCGAGATGAAGGTGGCGCCGGCCTTGGCCGCCAGCAGTGCCTGCGCCGCCGAGAAGCACAGGGTGACGTTCACCATCGTGCCTTCTGAGGTCAGCGCCTTGCAGGTCTTGAGACCGTCCGGCGTCAGAGGGACCTTCACGGTGACGTTCTTCGCCAGCTTCGCGAGCTTGCGGCCTTCCTCGAGCATCGTCTTGTGGTCGGTCGCGACCGTTTCGGCACTGACCGGGCCCGGGACGATGGCGCAGATCTCCTTGATGACGTCGAGCATCTGGCGACCCGACTTGGCGATCAGCGAGGGGTTGGTCGTCACGCCGTCGAGCAGGCCGGAGGCAGCCAGATCCTTGATATCGGCGACATCGGCGGTATCGACGAAGAACTTCATATAAACTACCCCAATGGCCAGTGGTTCGGACTCGCCTGTTGCCACAATTTCTAGCGATTCCCCTTCGGAGCCACAAGCCAAGGGGGCCGCGTCGTCGCGTCTCGAACCGGTGGAAAACACGATCAAGGTCTTGCTGCCGCTGCCGCTGGGCGATGCCTACGACTATCGGGTGCCCGAAGGCATGGCCGTCGTGCCGGGGCATTTCGTCATCGTGCCGCTGGGCAAGCGCGAAACCGTCGGCGTCGTCTGGGGCGCGGGCACAGGCGACGTCGCGCCGGAGAAGTTGCGCGACGTGATCGCGGTGCTGCCGGCGCTGCCGATGGCCGACTCGATGCGTCGCTTCGTCGATTGGGTCTCGGCCTACACGCTGATGCCTGCAGGCGCCGTGCTGCGCATGGCGATGAGCGTGCCGTCGGCGCTCGAAGCGCCCAAGACGGAACTGGTCTATCGCCCGGCCGCGCCGACCGAGGACACTGCGCTCAAGCTCACGGCGGCGCGCCGCCGCGTGCTGGAGCAGCTGAAGGACGGGCCGGCGATGGCTGCCGCGGAACTGGCGCATCTCGCCGGCGTCGGCACGTCGGTGGTGAAGAGCATGGCATCGGTCGGCCTGCTGGCGGCCGAGGAGCGCATCGTGCGTCGCTCCTTTCCGCAACCCGACGGGCTTCATGACGGGCCGACCCTGTCGGCCGCGCAGAAGATCGCCGCCGATAGCCTGGTCGAGAAGGTGAAGGCACATGCCTTCTCGGCGACGCTGCTCGATGGCGTGCCGGGCGCGGGCAAGACGGAGGTCTATTTCGAGGCGGTCGCCGCCTGTCTCGCCGCCGGCCGGCAGGTGCTGGTGCTGCTGCCGGAGATCGCGCTGACGGCGCAGTGGCTCCGGCGCTTCGAGGATCGTTTCGGCGCCTTGCCGTCCCCCTGGCATTCCGGCCTCACCAGTCTGGAACGCCGCGAAACCTGGCGGGCCATCGCCGAGGGGCGGGTCGGCGTCGTCGTGGGCGCGCGCTCCGCGCTGTTCCTGCCGTTCGCCAATCTCGGCCTCATCGTCGTCGACGAGGAACACGACAGTTCGTTCAAGCAGGACGAGGGCGTCGTCTACAATGCACGGGACATGGCGGTGGTGCGCGCGCGCCTTGCCTCCGCACCCATCGTCCTGGCATCCGCGACTCCGTCGCTCGAAAGCGTCGTCAACGTGAAGACGGGCCGCTATGGCGAAGCGCATCTGCCGGGACGCCATGGCGGACACCAGCTCGCTTCATTGTCCGCGATCGATCTGCGACGCGAGGCGCCATCGCGCGGTCGCTGGCTGTCGCCGCCGGTCGTCGAGGCGATGAAGAAGACGCTGGCGGCCGGCGAGCAGACGCTGCTGTACCTCAATCGCCGCGGCTATGCGCCGATCACCCTCTGCCGCGCCTGTGGCTCGGGGCTGGAGTGCCCGCAATGCTCGGCCTGGCTGGTCGAGCATCGTTTCCGCCGGACGCTGGTCTGTCATCATTGCGGCTACTCGGAGCCGCCGGCGCAGACCTGCCGGCATTGCGGCGCGGTCGATCAGTTCGTCGCCTGCGGCCCCGGCGTCGAACGGCTGGCCGAGGAGGCGCTGGAGCTTTTCCCCGAGGCGCGGCTGGAACTCTTCACGTCGGACAGCCTGATGAACCGCGACGAGGCGTCGGCCGCGGTCGAACGCATGGAGAAGGGCGAGATCGACATCCTGATCGGCACGCAGATGGCGGCGAAGGGCCATCACTTCCCCAACCTCACGCTGGTCGCCGTGATCGATGCCGATCTCGGCCTCAACGGCGGCGATCTGCGCGCGGCCGAGCGGACGTTCCAGCTTCTCTATCAGGTGGCGGGCCGCGCCGGCCGCGACGGGAGGCCGGGCCGGGCGCTGATCCAGACCCACAATCCGGATCATCCGGTGATGCAGGCGCTGGTGTCGGGCGATCGCGACCGGTTCGTCGAGGTCGAGCTGCACGATCGTTCGATGGCCGGGATGCCGCCCTACGGACGTCTGGCTTCCCTGATCATTTCCGGGCCGGATCCCGTCGCGGTCGACAATGTTTGTGCAGCACTCGCGCGCCAGGCGCCGCAGCAGGAAGGTGTCACGATCCTGGGGCCGTCGGTCGCACCGCTGGCGCTGCTGCGCGGCCGGCACCGTCGTCGCTTCCTGCTCAAGGCCGGCCGCGAGACGGCCGTGCAGCCCCTGCTGCATGCATGGCTGGAGAAGATCGGCCTGCCCGGTTCAGTCCGTCTGCAGGTCGATGTCGACCCGTATTCCTTCCTTTGAGTCCACACACCGGGACCCCCGCGCCGAAAAACCGCTGTAGAACAGTGCTTTGCCGACGTTGCGCCGGGAAATGCAGCATGGTAGCAACGCGCGCTTTTCCGGGGTGGGGCGGCAAGCGACGCGGGGCGTTCTGCTAGCGAAAAGCGTGTGAATTCAATGGCTTGCCGGCCGTGTTCCGCGGCAGGGGAGAGGCTCTAGACGTGACCACCGCAACCACCGGCGTTGCCGGACGCTATGCCAGCGCCCTTTTTGAACTCGCGGATAGCGCCAAATCCCTCGATCAGGTGGCGCAGGATCTCGCCACCTTTCGCAAGCTGCTCGACGAGAGCGCCGACTTGGCGCGCCTCATTGCCAGCCCGGTCATCGGCCGCGCCCTGCAGGGCAAGGCGTTGCTCGCGGTGCTCGATGCCGCCGGCATTTCCGGTCTGACCCGCAGCTTCATCGGCACCGTGGCCGCTAACGGCCGCTCGCGCGATCTGCCGGCGATGGCGTCGGCGTTCCTCGCCGAACTCGCCCGCCGCCGCGGCGAGACGACCGCGACGGTCACCTCGGCCGTTCCGCTTTCCCCCGCCCAGCTGCAGCAGCTCAGCGCCGCGCTGCGCTCGGTGCTGGCCAGCAACAAGGTTTCCATCGACGCGCGCGTCGAACCCGACATTCTCGGCGGCCTCGTCGTCAAAGTCGGTTCGCGCCTGTTCGATTCGTCCGTCCGAAGCAAGCTGCAGCGCCTGCAGCTTGCCATGAAGGGAGTTGCCTAAATGGATATCCGTGCCGCCGAAATCTCGGCCATTCTGAAGCAGCAGATCGCCAACTTCGGCACCGAAGCCGAAGTGGCCGAGGTCGGCCAGGTCCTCTCCGTCGGTGACGGCATCGCGCGCGTCTACGGCCTCGACAGCGTCAAGGCCGGCGAGATGGTCGAGTTCCCCGGCGGCATCAAGGGCATGGCGCTCAATCTCGAGAGCGACAATGTCGGCGTCGTCATCTTCGGCGAAGATCGCACCATCAAGGAAGGCGACACCGTCAAGCGTACCGGCACCATCGTCGACGTGCCCGTGGGCAAGGGCCTGCTCGGCCGCGTCGTTGACGGTCTCGGCAACCCGATCGATGGCAAGGGCCCTCTGGCCACCACCGAGCGCCGCCTGGTCGAGGTGAAGGCGCCGGGCATCATTCCGCGCAAGTCGGTGAACGAGCCGATGCAGACCGGCCTCAAGGCCGTCGACTCGCTGGTTCCGGTCGGCCGCGGTCAGCGCGAGCTGATCATCGGCGATCGCCAGACCGGCAAGACCGCGGTCGCGATCGACACCTTCCTGAACCAGAAGGGCATCAACAAGGGCACCGACGAGGGCCGCAAGCTCTACTGCGTCTACGTCGCCATCGGCCAGAAGCGCTCGACCGTCGCCCAGATCGTGAAGACGCTCGAGGACAACGGCGCGCTGGAATACTCCATCGTCGTCGCCGCCACCGCGTCCGATCCGGCCCCCATGCAGTTCCTGGCGCCCTACACCGGCTGCGCCATGGGCGAGTACTTCCGCGACAACGGCATGCACGCCGTGATCGTGTATGACGATCTCTCCAAGCAGGCCGTCGCCTACCGCCAGATGTCGCTGCTGCTGCGCCGCCCGCCGGGCCGCGAAGCCTATCCCGGCGACGTGTTCTATCTCCATTCGCGCCTGCTCGAGCGCGCCGCCAAGCTGAACGAGAAGAACGGCTCGGGCTCGCTGACGGCGCTGCCGATCATCGAGACGCAGGCCGGCGACGTGTCGGCCTACATCCCGACCAACGTGATCTCGATCACCGACGGCCAGATCTTCCTCGAGACCGAGCTCTTCTATCAGGGCATCCGTCCGGCCATTAACGTCGGTCTGTCGGTCAGCCGCGTCGGCTCGGCCGCGCAGATCAAGGCGATGAAGCAGGTCGCCGGCACCATCAAGCTGGAGCTGGCGCAGTATCGCGAAATGGCGGCCTTCGCCCAGTTCGCCTCGGACCTCGACGCCTCGACCCAGCGCCTGCTCGCGCGTGGCCAGCGCCTGACCGAGTTGCTGAAGCAGGGCCAGTTCTCGCCGATGCCGGTCGAGGAGCAGGTCATCTCGCTCTACGCCGGCACCCGCGGCTTCCTCGACACGCTGCCGATCGGCCGCATCAACGAGTTCGAGCGCCAGTTGCTGGACGCGGTCCGCGCTGAAGGCTCGATCCTGTCGTCGATCCGCGAGAAGCGCGAGATCGTCAAGGAGACCGACGAGAAGCTGAAGGCCTTCCTCGGCGATTTCGTCAAGAAGTTCGCCTAACGCCCGAAGGTTTCGATGCCCAGCCTCAAAACCTTCCGCCTCCGGATTCGAAGCGTCCAGTCGACGCAGAAGATCACGAAGGCCATGAAGATGGTCGCAGCCGCCAAGCTGCGACGCGCCCAGGAGCAGGCCACCGCGGCCCGTCCCTATGCCGAAGCCATGGACCGGATCCTGGCGTCGCTGGGCCACAGTTTCAAAGGCGGTACCGGCCCGCGTCTGCTGGCTGGCACAGGCTCGGACAAGGTCCATCTGCTGATCGTCGCCACGGGTGATCGCGGCCTGTGCGGCGGCTTCAACAGCACCATCGTGCGCGAGGCGCGTCGTCAGATCCGCGCGCTCCAGGCCGAAGGCAAGACCGTCAAGATCTTCACCGTGGGCCGCAAGGGCCGCGAGCAGCTTCGCCGCGACTACAGCAGTCTGCTGGTCGAGGGCATGACCGACGTCGGCCGTCCGCGCCTTGGGTTCGGCGACGCCCAGAAGGTCATGAAGCGCGTGATGGAGATGTATGAGTCCGGCGAGTTCGATGTCGCCTCGATCATCTTCAATCGCTTCAAGTCGGCGATGACCCAGGTCACGACCGTGCAGCAGCTCATCCCGCCGCCGGCGCCCGAGGGCACGGCCGAGACGGCTGCTCCCGTTGCAGCGGGCGGCGCGATCTACGAGTTCGAGCCGGACGAAGGCGAGATTCTCGCCGACCTGCTGCCGCGCAACCTCACCGTCCAGATCTTCCGCGCCTTGCTGGAGAACGCCGCGAGCTTCTACGGCTCGCAGATGACGGCGATGGACTCGGCATCGCGCAACGCCGGCGAAGTGATCAAGAAGCTGACGCTGCAGATGAACCGCTCGCGTCAGGCCACCATCACCAAGGAACTCATCGAGATCATCTCGGGCGCCGAGGCCGTTTAGGCCGCGCGCTGTACGCAATAGAAAGAAAGGGATCCGTCTCATGGCAACCAATAGCATCGGCTCGATCACGCAGATCACGGGCGCGGTCGTCGACGTGCGGTTCGAAGCCGGGCAGCTGCCGAACATCCTGAACGCGCTGCACGTCAACGCCGACAACCGCCTGATCGTGCTGGAAGTCGCCCAGCATCTGGGTGAGTCCGAAGTGCGCGCCATCGCGATGGACACGACCGACGGTCTGGTCCGCGGCGAGAAGGCGGTCGACACCGGTTCGCCCATCCAGATGCCGGTCGGTCCCGAGACGCTCGGCCGCATTCTGAACGTCATCGGCGATCCGATCGACGAGCGCGGCGCGGTCGGCAACAAGCAGACCCTGCCGATCCATCGCAGCGCGCCGGAATTCACCGAGCAGTCGACGGAAGCGCAGATCCTGGTCACGGGCATCAAGGTCATCGACCTGCTCGCGCCGTACGCCAAGGGCGGCAAGATCGGCCTGTTCGGCGGCGCCGGCGTCGGCAAGACCGTGACGATCATGGAGCTGATCAACAACGTCGCGAAGGCGCACGGCGGCGTGTCGGTGTTCGCCGGCGTCGGCGAGCGTACCCGCGAAGGAAACGACCTCTATCACGAGATGATCGAGGGCGGCGTCATCAAGCTCGACGGTCCGGGCTCGAAGGTGGCGCTGGTGTACGGCCAGATGAACGAGCCGCCGGGCGCCCGCGCCCGCGTCGCGCTGTCGGGCCTCACCGTCGCCGAATACTTCCGCGATGCCGAAGGTCAGGACGTGCTGTTCTTCGTCGACAATATCTTCCGCTTCACCCAGGCCGGTTCGGAAGTGTCCGCGCTGCTCGGCCGCATCCCGTCGGCCGTGGGTTATCAGCCGACCCTGGCCACCGACATGGGCGGCCTGCAGGAGCGCATCACCTCGACCAAGAAGGGCTCGATCACCTCGGTGCAGGCCATTTACGTGCCCGCCGACGACTTGACCGACCCGGCCCCGGCCGCCTCGTTCGCCCACTTGGATGCCACGACCGTGCTCAGCCGCTCGATCGCCGAGCAGGCGATCTTCCCGGCCGTCGATCCGCTCGACTCGACCTCGCGCATGCTCGACCCGCGCGTCGTCGGCCAGGAGCACTACGACACCGCCCGCTCCGTGCAGCGCGTGCTGCAGCAGTACAAGTCGCTGCAGGACATCATCGCCATTCTGGGCATGGACGAGCTGTCGGAAGAGGACAAGCTGGTCGTGAGCCGCGCCCGCAAGATGCAGCGCTTCCTCAGCCAGCCGTTCCACGTGGCCGAAGTCTTCACCGGCACGCCGGGCGTGTTCGTGAAGCTCGAGGACACGATCAAGGCGTTCAAGGGCATCCTCGCCGGCGAATACGACGACCTTCCGGAGCCTGCCTTCTACATGGTCGGCACCATCGAAGAGGCCGTTGCCAAGGCCAAGAAGCTCGCGGCCGAGGCGGCCTAAGCAGATGGCCAAGGTCTCCTTCCGTCTGGTGATGCCCGAGCGCGAACTGCTCGCGACCGAGGCCGACATGGTCGTCGTCCCGGGCAGCGAAGGCGACTTCGGCGTCCTGCCGGGGCACGCCCCGCTGATCTCGACCGTTCGCCCCGGCGTTCTCGAGGTCTATCAGGGCAACAAGGTCCAGCAGCGCTTCCTCGTGGCCGGCGGCTTCGCCGAGGTCACACCGGAGCGTTGCACGGTCCTGGCCGACGAGGCGGTTCCCTTCGAGCAGGTCACCGTCGCGCAGCTCGACGACCGCGAGCGCTCGGCCCGCAACGACATCACCGACGCCTCGACACCGGCCGAGAAGGCCGCTGCCGAGAAGAACCTGGGCATCGCCCAGGATCTGAAGCGCGCGCAGAGCTTCTACGCCAGCCGCTGACGCGCGGCGCTCTTCCCGTAATTATATTTCAAACTAGTGCACCGGACGGCCATTGAAAGGCCGCCCGGACGTCGCTTTATTACGCTGGTACGACAACGCGCCGAGGGTGCTCGTTCATGGGTAACTGGACACTCGAGACGATCGCCTGGGATCGGTTCGACGCGTCGAAGGTCGATCCGGAGATCCTTCGCAACATCAAGGCCGCGGCCCTGGTGGAGCGGAACGGAGGCGACTACGGCATCTATCTCGGCCGTGTCTTCGCCGGCGACACCCTGTTCATGGAGGCGGTCGACCACTGGGTCGTCGAGGAAGTGCAGCATGGCTTGGCGCTCGGACGCTGGGCCCAGCTCGCCGATCCGTCTTGGGATTTCGACGCCGCCTTCGACCGCTTTCGCACCGGCTACAAGCTGCCCCTGCATGTGAACGAGTCGGTGCGCGGTAGCCAGGCGGGCGAGATGATCGCGCGCTGCATCGTCGAGACCGGCACCAGTTCCTATTACAGCGCCCTCAAGGACGCGACCGAGGAGCCGGTGCTGAAGCAGGTCTGCCAGAAGATCGCGGCCGACGAGTTCCGCCACTACAAGCTGTTCTACGAGCATCTCAACCGCTGCCTGAAGCGCGACCGGCTGAACCGCTGGGCCCGCCTGCGCATTGGCTGGGGGCGCCTGGCCGAAAGCGAGGACGACGAGTTGGCCTATGCCTACTTCGCCGCCAATGCGCCGGTCGACGCCGTCTACGACCGCAAGCGCAACATGCAGGCCTATGCCCGCCGGGCCTATCCGCTGTACCGGCAGACCCATGTCCAGCGCGCCATCGCGATGGTGCTGAAAACGATCGGCCTCGAGCCGCAGGGCCGGCTCAACAGCGTCATGACGCGCGCCGGCCTCTGGTTCCTGCGCCGCAACGCCGCCAAGCTCGCCGCGAAGGGCGCTTAGCCCTACGTCCCGGTCGTCCTGAGCGCCGCGAAGGACCTTACAGCCCGACCAAAAGGCTCCGTTGCCAGCGTGAGATCCTTCGCTTCGCTCAGGATGACAAGCTCGCTCACGAAATCAAATCGGCGAATTCCGTGAACACCGCGTCGTAGACGGCGCGCTTGAAGGGCACGATCACGGACGAGAGTTCGCCGGGGGCGATCCAGCGCCAGGCCACGAATTCCTGGTCGTGCGCATGGATGTCGATGTCGGCATCCGTTCCCGTGAAGGCCAGCGCGAACCACTTCTGCGCCTGCCCGCGCCAGCGTCCCTTCCAGTAGGCGGGCCGCCGGTCCTCCGGCACCTCGTAGGCGATCCATCTGGCGCTCTCGCGCAACAGCAGTGCCTTGGACGTGCCGACCTCTTCCTGCAACTCGCGACAGGCGGCTTCCACGGGAGTCTCGCCCTTGTCGATGCCGCCCTGGGGCATCTGCCACGCATCCGGCTGGTTGGCGCGGCAGCCGACGAAGACGCGCCTGTCCGGTGCGATCAGCATCATGCCGACGTTGCGGCGATATTCCTCGGGACGGCCGGTCATCATCATCATGTTCTTCATGGGCGGAGCTGGGCGGGCTGGGTACGCATCCGGTTGAGGCAGGCATCGCGGCATTCGAAATGGCCGATGATCGGCACCATCGACACGTCCGTGCGCGCTTCCTGCCCCTTGTACCAGCCGCGCAGGCCCGTGATGGCTTCCTCGTCCGGCTGCGCGACGCCGAACGCATGGCGGGGCGCGCGGTCGGGGGCCGATTCGGCAACCCAGGCTGCCAGCCGGTCGAGATTGCCGACGACGCCGTCACCGGCCAGCTTGTAGTCGAGCACGTCGGTGCTGCGCGCGTAGCCCACGCCCAGCTCCTCGGTCAGCCGCTGGATCAAGGCCGGGCCGGGCATCGGGCTGATCTCGATCAGCGCGAGGCCGCGTTCGGCGATCTCCTTCACCAGCGGGCGCAACACCGCCTCCGCCAGCGCGGGGCGGCCGGGCGCCGTGATGACGAGTCCCACATAGCCCTCGCCGCGCGCCAGGATGGCCCGCAGCCGCTTCAGGTTCTCCGCCGCATCGGCCGCGGCCTCGATCGGGCGGAGGCCGCGTTCCCCCACGGCCGGGTCGTCCATCGGCAGCATGAGATAGGTCTCGTGACCGAAGGCCCGCGCCTGCTGGAGCCAGCGTGGCAGATCGGGCGTGCCGGGCAGGAACGCCAGGCTGACTTCCGGCGGGAGTTCCTCGATCGCCTTGCGCGTGGCCGCCTCGTTGAGGCCGACATTGATCATCAGCAGGCCGAGCCGTGCCGGCGCGCCGACCGACGGATCGAAGCGCCGGGCATTGGCGATCCAGGGCATCCAGCCCGAGGGCGAGATGCGCGGCAGCCGCAGCCCGTCGGCGGTGATCTCGATCATGCCCGCCGATTCTTCGGGCGGCAGCTTGCGGAACCCGAGGGACGGCGCTGGCCGGACCGGCAGGGGCAGGGCCTGTATGGGTTCAGGTTCGGGCGGCACGGCGGCCGCGGACGCGGGGCTGACGGGTGAAGCTGCCACCGCGCCATTCATCGCCCGCGTCGCCTCGCCGTCCAGCAGGTACCCGAAGACGACGCCGGCAGAACCGGCGATCAGGGCGAACACGAAAAGGTAAGCGGCGACCAGCCCCCTGGGGGTCGGTCGCCGCTTTGCCGTTACGTCGCCGCTTCGGCCGGTGCGGGCCACGGCGTCATTCCCGGAAGGGCTTTCAGTTGGCCTTGCCGCTGTAGAGCGAGATGCCGCGGATCAGGTCGGCAGCGCGCAGCAGCTGGTAGTCGGCAGCCTGCTCCTTCGGCGGCTCGTCCGGATCTCCGGACGGAGTCGCCTGCGGAGCCGTCTGGCCGGCGGCCTTGTCGTCGGTCTTGTCGCCCGGCTTGCCCGCTTCCGGCTTTGCCGGCGGCGGCGGGGCCACGGGAGGCTTGTCGTTCGGGTTGGTGATCGAGCGACGCAGGTTCTCCTCGCGGAAGCTCGAACGCTGCTGGATGCTCTCGATCTTCGCGGGCTCGACCTCGATGTCCGGCTTGATGCCTTCCTTCTGGATCGAACGGCCCGACGGCGTGAAGTAGAGCGCCGTGGTCAGGCGGATCGCGCCGCCGCCGGTCACCTGCATGATGGTCTGGACCGAGCCCTTGCCGAACGAGCGCGTGCCGAGAACGATGGCGCGGCGGTGATCCTGCAGCGCGCCGGCCACGATCTCCGAGGCCGAGGCCGAGCCGCCGTTCATCAGCACGACGATCGGCAGGCCGTTGGCGACGTCGCCCGGCTTGGCGTTCCAGCGCTGGACCTCGTCGTTCTTGCGCGCCTTGACCGAGACGATCTCGCCCTTGTCGAGGAAGGCGTCGGACATCGCGATCGCCTGGTCGAGCAGACCGCCCGGATTGTTGCGCAGGTCGATGATGTAGCCCTTGAGCTTGTTGCCTGCTTCCTTCTTCAGCTTCTCGACGGCGTCGAGCACGCCCGGCGTCGTCTGCTCGGTGAACGAGGTGACGCGGATGTAGCCGATGTCGCCGCCTTCGAGGCGATACTTGACCGGCTTCACCTTGATCGTCTCGCGGGTCAGCGACACGTCGAACGGATCCTTGGAGCCGCGGCGGATCGAGACCTTGATCGGCGTGCCGACCTTGCCGCGCATCCTCTCGACGGCTTCCTGCAGGGTGAGGCCCTGCACCGGCTCGCCGTCCAGCGCGAAGATCAGGTCGCCCGGCATGATGCCGGCCTTCGAGGCGGGCGTGTCGTCGATCGGCGACACGACCTTGATGACGCCGTTCTCCATCGTCACTTCGATGCCGAGGCCGCCGAACTCACCCTTCGTCTGGACCTGCATGTCCTTGTACGACTTCGGGTTCATGTAGCTGGAATGCGGGTCGAGCGCGCTCAGCATGCCGTTGATGGCATTCTCGATGAGCTGCTTCTCTTCCACCGGCTCGACATAGTCGCGGCGGATGCGCTCCAGCACGTCACCGAACAGATTGAGCTGCTGGTAGAGCTCGCTCTTGTCGCCGCCGGCGGCCTTCGGATCGGCCGGCTTGTTCTGCGCCAGGGCAGGAGCGGCCAGGAAAGCCACGGCCGTGGCAAGTGAAGCTAAGCGCAGAAAGGTCATTTGGGTGCCTTCAGGAGGGAAGTCGCCAGGGGTTTTGAGGCCCGGCGATCCGGTGTTTCAGCGTGGGAGGGAGGATACAGGGGCGTCTTTGGCAGGATCAAGGCGTCGGGCTCCTGCACCACTTCACAAATCAGGCAGAGGCTGCGGCCGCTGGGCGCGGAGTGGCCAGGATGGCCGGCCGCGACGCGGTGGAGAGCATCGACTTGCCCGTCATTTCGGCAGGTTGCGCCACTCCCATCAGGGCGAGCAGCGTGGGTGCCACGTCGGCCAGCTTGCCGTCGGCCAGCGAATGGACGGCCGCCGGCGCGTTGAAGAGCAGGGCCGGCACGCGATTCAACGTGTGCTGAGTGTGCTTCTGGTGCGACTGCTCGTCGAACATCTCTTCGGCATTGCCATGGTCGGCGGTGACGAACATCGCACCGCCGGCCGCCTGGATGGCCTGCATCAGCCGCCCAAGGCAGCCATCCACGGCTTCCACGGCCCGGGTGGCGGCGCCGAGATCGCCGGTATGGCCGACCATGTCGGTGTTCGCATAATTGACGACGATGAGGTCGAACTTGCCCGAGCCGATCGCCTCGACCAGCCTGTCGGTCACCTCGGGCGCGCTCATCTCCGGCTTCAGGTCGTAGGTCTTGACCTTGGGCGAGGGCACGAGGATGCGCTCCTCGCCGTCGAACACACGCTCCTCGCCGCCGTTGAAGAAGAACGTGACGTGCGCGTACTTCTCCGTCTCGGCGATTCGCAGTTGCTTCAGGCCGGCCTTCGATACGGTCTCGCCGAGTCCCATCCTGATGATTTCCGGCGGGAACAGCGTCTTCAGGAACGGATTGAGCGCCGCCGAATAGTCGACCATGCCGACCTTCGTCGCGAAGCTGACGACCCGGTTGCGATTGAAACCGTCGAAGCGCGGATCGAGCAGCGCCGTCAGGATCTGGCGCGCGCGGTCAGAGCGGTAGTTGAACATCAGGAGCCCGTCGCCGTCCTTCATGCCGGCATAGCCGTCGATCACGGTGGGCAGCACGAACTCGTCGTCGAGGTTGGCGGCATAGGCCTTGTCGACGGCTTGCCTCGGCGTCGTCGCATGCTCACCCCTTGCATCGACCATCGCGTCGTAGGCCAGCGTCACGCGCTCCCAGCGCTTGTCGCGGTCCATCGGATAGAAGCGGCCGGACACGGTGGCGAAGCGGATCGGCAGGCCGGGTTTCAGGCCCGCCTGGATATGGTCGAGGCACTCCAGCGCGCTGCGCGGCGGCATGTCCCGGCCGTCGAGGAAGGCGTGGATCCAGACCGGCACGCCATGCCCTGCGAACAGGTTGGCGAGGAAGACCAGATGGTCCTGGTGGGCGTGCACGCCGCCCGGCGAGGCGAGGCCGATCAGGTGCAGGGCCGCGCCGCTCTTCCTCAGCGTGGAGATCGTCTCGGCGAGGATCGGGTTCCTGGCTAGCGAGCCATCCTCGATCGCATTGTCGATGCGCGGCAGGTCGGGCACGGCGACGCGGCCGGCGCCGAGGTTCATGTGGCCGACCTCGGAATTGCCCATCTGGCCCTTGGGCAGGCCGACGAAGGTTTCCGAGGCGTCGATCAGCCCCTGCGGACAGGTGGCGACCAGCCGGTCGAAGTTAGGGGTGCGGGCGCCCAAGATGGCATTGTTCGCGCGTTCGGGACGATGGCCCCAGCCGTCGAGGATGCAGAGCAGGACCGGACGCGAAGCCTTGTCGGTCATTACGAGGCCTTCCGCGGCTGCGGCTGGGCGCGCTCCACGGCGTTGAACTTGTTGGGGCAGCTCAGCTCGCGCGGATCGGTGTTGGGATTCTGGTCGGGCACCTCGATGGCGCAGAACACGAACTCGCCGCGCGGCTCGCCATCGATGCTCACGTCGTAGGTGTAGGTGCCGGGCGGGTCGCCCGGAATGATGCACCACGACCGCTGCAGGACGCCGTCCTGCACGGTCTCGAGCATGCGGGTCGTGGCCTTGGTCTTGTCGGCGCTGACTTCCGTCTCGGGGCCGGCGATCACCTGCTCGGCCGGCTGCGAGGTGGTGAGGACCTCGCGCAGCGACACGACGCGGTTGGGACCGCCGAGATACATGCGCCATCCGAAGCAGGCGCGATGGAACAACAGGGGAATGGCGTTGGTCTCGTAATGGCGCTGCTTGCCGTCCTCGCCCGTGATCGACACGTACGGGATGCTTCGCACGCCCTTCAGGGCCGGCTTCTCGGCAGGCTTGGCCGGCGGCGTCGACTGGGCCATGGCGGCGCCGGGAACGGCAGCCAGGAGGAGGGCGGAGGAGGCGGCAGCGAGCCACCGGGAAATTGCGTGCATGACCGCCAATGTAGCCTCGGTTTTTCGTCAGAACAGAGGCAAAATCGACGGTATTTCACGCCCGGTGATAGGGATGTCCGGCGAGGAGTTGCTGGGCCCGGTAGATCTGTTCGGCCAGCATCCCGCGGGCCAGCAGATGAGGCCAGGTCATCGCGCCGAAGGACAGGACCAGACCGGCTTTTTTCAGCATCGCCTCGGTGTGCCCGTCGGCCCCGCCGATCAGGAAGGCCACGTCCGACACGGACGTGTCGCGCCAGCTCCCCAGACGGGCGGCGAAGGCCTCGCTGTCCAGCACCTTGCCGCGCCGGTCCAGCATGACCAGCGTCGCGCCGGCCGGCGCTGCCTCCAGCAACAAGTCGCCCTCGCGCTGCATGAGCTGGGGGGCGGGCAGTTTCCGCTTCTCCTCCAACTCCCGCAGAGTCAGCGGCCAGCGGATGCGGCCGGCGTAGTGGTCGTAGAGATCGCGCTCCGGCCCCCGTGTGGCGCGGCCGATGGCGGCGATGGTGATCTTCAAGCCACGCTCAGGGCGCGCGCTTGCGTCGGGCCGCGGGCTTCCTCGCCGTCTTGGGCGCCGCCCGCTTGGCGGCCGCTTTCTTGACGGGCTTTTCAGCGGCCTCGTTCTCCAGCGCCCACATCTTCTCGAGCGCGTAGAAGGCGCGGGGCTCGGGGCGGAAGACGTGCACGACCACGTCGCCGGCATCGACCAGCACCCAGTCGCCGGTCTGCTTGCCTTCGACCGGCGTGTAGCCGTGGCCGGTCTGCTTGAGCTTGTCGGCGAGATGCTCGGCAATGGCGACGACCTGGCGGTTCGAGCGGCCGGAGGCGATCACCATGTAGTCGGCGAAAGCCGACTTGCCCTTGAGGTCGATGACGACGACGTCCTCGGCCTTGTTGTCGTCCAGGGAGTCGCGCACCAGTTTCAGGAGCGCGTCGGAGGCTTTGCTTCGGTCAGGAAGCTGGCGGGTCTGGTCGGGGATGGTCTTTCCTTTCGATCTGGTCCGTCGTGGGCGCACGGCGCGGATGGCCGTGGCCGAATGGCTGTCCAGCCTGCTCGGGATAAAACACCAGGCCGGCGGCCCGCAAGTGGCGAGCTGGCGGGCCTCGGCGGCCTGCAGGCGGAAACCCTCGAAGGTGCGGGGCGCCCGTGCGGCGAGGGCGGCATAGCCCCAGCCAGGGCGCGCGAAGGCGGCGATGGGGATGCTGCCGAACAGGTCGCGCCAGCCCGCCCAGTCGACGAGCTGGGGCAGGATGTCGGCGCCCATCAGCCAGACGAACTTTGCGTGGCGGTAGACTCGCTTCAGCGCCCGCACCGTGTCGAGCGTATAGCGCGTTCCCAGCACCAGCTCGGGTGCCTCGACGCGGATCCTCGGATGGCGGGCGAGCTGGCGGGCGCGGGCCACGCGCGTCGGCAGCGGCTCCATGCCGTCGCCGCTCTTCAGCGGGTTCTGCGGCGAGACCAGCCACCACACCTCGTCGAGGCCGAGCCGCTTCATCGCCTCCAGGCTGATGTGCCGGTGGCCGGCATGGGCGGGGTTGAACGAGCCGCCGAGCAGGCCGATGCGCCGGGTCGTGGCGCGCGACACGCCCGGCATGGGGTGCAGGGTCACGGCCGAACGCTCACGGGCGCAGCGTACCCTTGCCGCGCACGATGTTCTTGTAGGTCGTGAGCTCGACCAAGCCTACGGGCCCGCGCGCGTGCATGCGGTTGGTCGAGATGCCGATCTCGGCGCCGAGGCCAAACTCGCCGCCGTCGGCGAACTGCGTGCTGGCATTGTGCATCACGATGGCGCTGTCGACCTCGCCCAGGAATCGCTGCGCGGTGGCGTCATTGTTCGTGACGATCGATTCGGTGTGCTGGCTGCCGTAGTGCGCGATATGCGCGATGGCACCGTCGACGCCGTCGACGGCGGCGACCGAGATGATCGGCTCGAGATATTCGGTGCGCCAGTCCTTCTCGGTGGCGGCCAGCGCCTTGGGGTCGCGCTTTTGTACCTCGGCGTCGCCGCGCACCTCGCAGCCCAGCTCGTGCAGCCTGTCGAGCACCGGCTTCAGGTGCGTGTCGAGCGCGGCTCGGTCGATCAGCAGCGTCTCGGCGGCGCCGCATACGCTGACGCGCCGCATCTTGGCGTTGGCCACGAGGTCGCGCGCCATCGCGACGTCGGCGTCGCGATCGACATAGACGTGGCAGATCCCATCGTAGTGGCGCAGCACCGGCACGCGACTCTCCTGCGTCACGCGGTCGATCAGCGAACGGCCGCCGCGGGGCACGATGAGGTCAAGCCAGTCCATGGCGCGCAGCATCTCGCCCACGGCGGCGCGGTCGGTGGTGGGCACCAGCGCCACGCAATCCTCGGGCAGGCCGGCGCCGGCCAGCGCGCGACGCAGCAGTTCCACGATGGTGCGCGAGGAATGGAAGCTGTCGGAGCCGCCGCGCAACACGACGACATTGCCGGACTTGATGCAGAGCGCACCGGCATCGGCGGTGACGTTGGGGCGGGCCTCGTAGATCACGCCGATGATGCCGATCGGAACGCGAACGCGGCTCAGCGCAAGCCCGTTGGGCCGTTGCCATTCCTCGATGATCGCGCCGACCGGATCGGGCAGGGCGGCGATGTCATCGAGTCCCTTTGCCATCGCCTCGACGCGGGCATCGTTCAGCAGCAACCGATCCTGCAGGGCGCTGGTCATGCCGGCGGCCCTGGCGGCTTCGATGTCGCGCGCGTTGGCGGCCAGGATCGCCGGCTTCTCGCTGCGGATCAGGTGTGCGGCGTAGGTGAGCGCCTTGTTCTTCGCGTCGGTCGGGGCGTTGCGCAGCGCGGCAGCGGCAGTCTTCGCGCGGCGACCGAGTTCGGCCACGATGGCTGCGGCGTCTTCGGTGGCGGGTTTGGTCTGGACGTTCATGGGGCGCTCCGTCTCTTCACTCGACCACGAGGTCGTCGCGATGGACGATCTCGTCGCGGCCGCGGAAACCCAGCAGGCGCTCGATCTCGGCGCTCTTGCGGCCGGCAATGCGGCGCGCATCGTCGGCGGCGTAGGCGACCAGTCCGCGCGCCAGCACGCGCCCGCCATGATCCTTCACGTCGACCACATCGCCGCGGCGGAACTCGCCCGCGACCGAGGTGACGCCGGCCGGCAGCAGGCTCTTGCCCGTCGAGAGCGCGCGCACCGCGCCGTCGTCGACGATCAGTGTGCCGCTGGTCTTGAGCGAGCCCTTGATCCACTTCTTGCGGGCCGACAGAGGTGAGGCCTCGGGCAGGAACCAGCTGCAGCGTGCGGTGCCGTCGATCAGCGCGCCCAGTGCGCCGACAGTGCGTCCGTCGGCGATCGCCATCCGGCAACCGGCGGCCATCGCGATGCGGCCGGCCATCAGCTTGGTCACCATGCCGCCGTTCGACATCTCGGAGGCCGCGACTCCCGCCATCGCCTCGATCTCGGGCGTGATCTCGCGGATCTCGGGGATGAACGTGGCGGAGGCGTCGCTACGCGGGTCGCCGGTGTAGAGCCCGTCGATGTCGGACAGCAGCACCAGCGTGTCGGCCGTGATCATCTCGGCGACGCGCGCGCCCAGGCGATCGTTGTCGCCGAAGCGGATTTCGTCGGTGGCGACCGTGTCGTTCTCGTTGATGACGGGAATGGCGCCGAGGCCCAGCAGCGTCGCCATCGTCTGGCGTGCGTTGAGGTAGCGGCGGCGCTCTTCCGAATCGTTGAGGGTCAGCAGGATCTGCGCGACGGTGATGCCGTGGCGCGCCAGCGCTTCCTGATAGGCCTGCGCGAGGCGGATCTGGCCGGTCGCGGCGGCGGCCTGGCTCTCCTCGAGACGCAGCGGACCAGGTGCCAGCTTGAGATGCGTGCGGCCGAGGCGGATGGCGCCGGACGATACGAGCACGACCTCGCAGCCGCCCTTGTGCAGGCGCGCGACGTCGTTGGTCAGTGCGTCGAGCCAATCCCGCCGGACCTCGCCCTTCGCCTCGTCGACCAGGATCGAGGAGCCGATCTTGACGACCAGCCGCCGGGCGCCGGCGAGGGGGGTCATGCCGCTTCCCGGGAGGGCGCGCGCTGCTTCTCGACGAGCTTCATCAACTCGTGCAGCAGGGGCTGCACGCCCTGACGGGAGACCGCGGAGATGACATGCACGGTCTTGCGGCTGGTCTTCGCGAGCGCGGCGCGCTTGGCCTCGATGTCTTCCGGCGTCATGGCGTCGGTCTTGTTCAGCGCGAGGATTTCCTTCTTGCGCGCGAGATTGCCGCCATAGGCCTTCAGCTCGCGGCGCACCGTGCGATAGGCGTCGACCACGTCGTCCTGCGTGCCGTCGACGAGGTGCAGCAGTGCGCGGCAGCGCTCGACATGGCCGAGGAAGCGCGTGCCGAGGCCGGCGCCTTCATGGGCGCCTTCGATGAGGCCGGGAATGTCGGCCATCACGAACTCGCGCGCGTCGGAGCCGTCGCCCACCTTCACCACGCCGAGGCCGGGGTGCAGCGTCGTGAAGGGATAGTCCGCGATCTTGGGACGCGCGTTGGTGTTGGTGGACAGGAAGGTCGACTTGCCGGCGTTCGGCAGCCCGACCAGGCCGATGTCGGCGATCAGCTTGAGGCGCAGCCAGAGCGCCATTTCCTGACCGGGCCAGCCCGCATCGGCGCGGCGCGGCGCGCGGTTGGTCGAGGTCTTGTAGTGCAGGTTGCCGTAGCCGCCGTCGCCGCCCTTGGCGATGATCACGCGCTGGCCGATCTCGGTCATGTCGACCAGCAGCGTCTCGTTGTCCTCGGCGAAGATCTGCGTGCCGCGCGGCAGGCGCAGCACGATGTCCTTGCCCTTGCCGCCGGTGCGCTGGCTGCCCATGCCGTGATGGCCGGTCTCGGCCTTGAAATGCTGGGCGTAGCGATAGTCGATCAGCGTGTTGAGGCCGTCGACGCATTCGGCGATCACGTCGCCGCCGCGCCCGCCGTCACCGCCGTCCGGTCCGCCGAACTCGATGAACTTCTCGCGGCGAAAGCCCGCGCAGCCGGCGCCGCCGTTGCCGGAGCGGACGTAGATCTTGGCCTGGTCGAGGAACTTCATGGGATGGGGTCCAGAAACGAAAAGGGGGAACGGCGAGCCGCTCCCCCTTCTCAATCCGATGGGATGGGAACGGCTATTCGGCGGCCAGTGCCGGCGCCGGGAGAACGTTCACCTCGACCTTGCCGCCCGCCCGGGTGCGGAAGGACACGACACCGTCGATGGTGGCGAACAGGGTGTGATCGCGGCCGAGGCCGACATTTTCACCCGGGTTCATCTTGGTGCCGCGCTGGCGGACCAGGATGTTGCCCGACAGGACCTTCTGTCCGCCGAAGCGCTTCACGCCGAGGCGCTTGCCGTCGGAATCGCGGCCGTTACGCGAGGAGCCGCCTGCTTTCTTATGTGCCATCGTACTACTCCGGTCGCTCTGCTCAGGCGACGATCTGTTCGATCTTGACCACCGTCAGGTCCTGACGGTGACCGTTCTTGCGCCGCGAATTCTGGCGACGGCGCTTCTTGAAGATGATCACGTGCTCGCCGCGGGCCTGCTTGACGATCGAGCCCACCACCTTGGCACCGGCCACGGTCGGGACGCCGATCTTGTCGCCGACCATCAGCACGTCGGTGAATTCGATCTTGGCGCCGGCCTCTCCGTCGATCTTCTCGACCGTGAGCTGGTCGTCGGCGGCGACCGTGTATTGCTTTCCACCCGTGCGGATAACGGCGATCATGATGACACCCGGCTTGAGGTTCCCCGGCCTGAAAACGCCGAAAAACACGAAAGAACGCGGCGGACCCGCAGGGCCCGCCGAAGAAGCGCGGAATATACGCATGCCCGCTCGTGAGTCAACGCCGGAGGCGGAGGGCCACTCCGCCGCCCGGACCGCGCCCGGGAGGCCGAAAAGCCTTTTATTTCAAGGGCCTAGACCCAATCCGGCGCGCTGCGGCATCACCGGGTGGGCGATCCGGGGCTTTTTTCCGGCATGCCGCGCCGTTCCTCGCGGGAAGCTGTTGCTCCTCCAAAGACGCCCGCCTATAAACCCGCGCGCCCGGAGGGGTGCTAGAGTGGTCGATTAGGACAGTCTCGAAAACTGTTGTGCGTGCAAGCGTACCGTGGGTTCGAATCCCACCCCCTCCGCCATCCATCCTCGTTAAGGCCAGTTTGCAGAGCGGTGCTCGCCCGTCTTCGCGGATGCGATCGGAAGAGCGACAGGCTTGCGGGCTCGTTCGGGGGGCGCGTCTCGCTCACGGGCTCAGGAACTGTCCAGCCTTGATGCCGGACGGCTTCCCGACGACCAGCATGATGCGCTGACCGCGTGCGGTCTGGCCTCGTGCGATGAAGCTGTCGCGCCGGTCACCGGCCTTCCGCTCGTAGGTCCCGTTACCGCTGAAGGCGCCCTTGAAGCACGTCAGGGAGAATATTCCCGAGCGCCGAGAGTCCGCGGTGAAGGTGCCGTTGCACACCTGTTCTCCGCCTTCGTTGGCGACCGTGAACGAGACAGATGAATCGCGTCCCAACACACCATCGTAGCGGGCCACACCCTTCATCTGCCTGACATTGCTGACGTCGTCCCGATAGACGAGGGTGAAGGGATCAGGGCGACTGCCGGCTGCGGGCTGACCCATCGCGGGACGAGGCGACAGGTTGAGTGCCAACCCCATGACCATGGCAACAGCCACGCCAAATGCTCTGACGCTACAGGTCACGGGCCCTGTCCAGGCGGTTTCTGATGCGCACGCTCCATGGGATCGGTTCGAGTGTTGCGCACGTTGCCTGTGCCAGCAACAGCTCGGTTATGTCGTCCCGCGAACGCGAAGCAGGTGGGCGTGCCGCAAGCCTGTCTGCGCTCAGCCTTCTATTTCTTCCTGCCGCGCCTGGCCGTCGCAGGCGGCTTCAGCGCCGCCTCCAGCGCCGCCACGCCACAGCGCATCGCCTCGCCATGCGATTCGTCTAGGAAATCGTGCGTCGCCAGCCCCTGGCCGATCTCCTTCAGCAGATCAGCCAGCAGGTAGTAGTGCAGATGGACGGTGATCTCGCGCCGCTCCTCCCCAGTGCGCACAAGGCGCGGCATCACCTCGTCGGCTTCGACCTTCACGTCGAACGACGCCTCGCGACCGAACGACCCCATGTAGGTCTTGTCGGGGAAATCGACCGAAACCTCCGCCTTGTCGGAAATGGGTTTCATTGCTGCCGCCTGCCATCCTGTGCCGGATTTCGACTTTAGAGGATGCAACTCCGAAACATTTGACGTGGCGCAAGTGCGGCCTCGCCTCACCTCGTTAGGCCAAGAGAGGAATTGGTTGGGTCAGCCCAGCCCCAACCTGTCGTTTCGCTGGCCGCCGTGTCACGATCACGGGCCACGATCGCGGCTGAAAACAATGTCGGGGAAGCGAGGAGGACAGGCATGCAACCGGGGAAGAGACTGATCGGCAAGGTGGCGCTCGTGACGGGCGGCGCGTCGGGCATCGGTGCGGCAACGGCCAGGCTGTTCGCCCTGCACGGTGCTTCCGTCTTACTCACCGACAGCAACGCCACGCTTGGCAAGGCGATGGAAAAGGAGATCGTCGACGCAGGCGGAACGGCGACCTTCGCGACCCAGGACGTGCGCCACGAGGCACGGTGGGCCGAGATCGTGGCCGACACCGAGAAGGCCTATGGCCGCCTCGACATCCTGTGCAACATCGCCGGTATCTCGGGCCGCGATCCAAAGCTCAACATCCAGACCAGCCTGACGGCCGGACCGCGCCTGGCCGACCAGACGCTGGAGCAGTGGAACTGGGTCATGGAGATCAACGCCACCGGCGTCTTCCTCGGCACCAAGGCCGCGGTGCCGGCCATGCTGCGGGCCGGCGGCGGCTCGATCATCAACATCTCGTCGATCTGCGGCATCGTCGGTTCGCACGCCAATGCCGCCTATCACGCCTCCAAGGGCGCGGTGCGGATCTTCTCCAAGGCCGCGGCGATCCAGTACGCGCCGGACAAGATACGCGTGAACTCGGTGCATCCGGGCTTCGTCGACACGCCGATGACCGTGCCGGGCCATTCCAATCCCGACGTCGCCCGCCAGCGCCTCGAAGCGACGCCGCTCGGCCGCTTCGGGACGCCTGACGACATCGCGGCGGGCTGCCTCTACCTCGCCTCCGACGATGCCGCCTGGGTCACCGGCAGCGAACTGGTGATCGACGGTGGCATGACCGCCAACTAGCGGATGGCTAGCTGATCGGGTCGGGCACGACGACGGGAATCTCGCGCGAACCCCGTATGGCCAAAAACTGAAACGGCCGGGGAACAGTTATTCAGGCGGCGTCGGTAGTCGTTCCCGAGGCGGCTGGGTACAATTTCGTGGACGGTCCACGATGCCGTGGTCGATCGGTGTAGGGCAGGGGCGGTTATGGATTGGGTGCGTATCCTGGCCTGCGTGACAGTGGCGGTGGACCAGGAGCTGACGCTGTCCTTGCCGTGCGGTCGGCCGGCATTCGCCCGCACCTCCGGGTCGGCATGACGACGCAGACTCCGGAACGCTGGCCCGACATCGTGCTGGTCAACGGCCCGTCAAGTGCGGGCAAGACCACGCTTTGCCGCGCCCTGCAGGCGGCGATTCCTTTTCCCTATCTCGTCGCGGGCTTCGACGACTTCATCCTGATGTCCACGCCACGCTACTACCGCGGCGCCGATACCGGTCGGCAGGCTGAACACGATGCGTTCACCGCGCTGGGTGTCGAGATGGTGACGACATCGGCGCCAGGAACGCCGCCTGCCGTCGTGGCGCGTTTCGGGCCGGTGTTCCGCCGCCTTGTACGGTCTATGGCGCCCGCGGTGCGTGCGCTGGTCGACGGCGGCAACCCCGTTATTTTCGACCATGTGCTGCACGACCACGCCATGTACGAGAGCTTTTGTCGCTCGACGGCCGGGCTGGATGTCTTCGCGATCGGCGTTACCTGTCCGCTCGGCATCCTGGAAGCCCGCGAGCGCGCCCGCGGCGATCGCGTCATCGGCCGGGCGCGCGGACTTGCCGACATCGTCCATACGTTCTGCGCGTACGACGTGACGGTCGATACCGGTGCCATGCGAACCGCAGCGTGCGTGGCCACTATCCTCGAAGCCCTCGCCGGGCGCGCGCCCGGCAAGTGATGTGGCCTGGCCGCGGGATTCGGGACGCTTTTGTTCGATGGCGATCTGCTGGCAATCAGGCAAGCCGCAGGAGCGCTTCGCTCACTTGAAGAAGAGCGCGATCCCAGGGAAGGCGATGATCAGCAACAGCACGGCGAACATGATCAGCGTAAAGGGCTGCGTCCCGGCGAAGATGTCCCAGAGCGTGATGCGGGCGTCGTTGAGCGTACTTTTCACGACATAGACCGAGATGCCGAAAGGCGGTGTCAGAAGGCCGATCTCGACCGCGACGACGGTGATGACGCCGAACCACACCAGGTCGATGCCGAGCGTCTTTGCCACCGGCAGCATCAGCGGCAGCACGATCAGCATGATCGACGCCGAGTCGATGATGCAGCCGAGGAACAGGACGATCGCGATGAAGACCGTCAGGAAGCCGGCGACGCCGAAGCCCAGGCCGGCCATCCATTCGACGATGAACTGCGGCAGGCCGGACAAGGTCAGCATCCGGCTGTAGAGGTTGGCGGCGATGATCAGGAACAGCACCGAGACGGTGATGCGGCCGGTTTCGATCAGCACCTTCCAGAAGATCGCGGGCGTGAGGCGCCGCTTGGCGAGCGCCAGTGCCAAGGCCCCCAACGCGCCGACCGCTCCGGCGTCGGTCGCGGTGAAGATGCCGCCGTAGATGCCCCCCAGGACAACGAAGATCAGCAGCACGACCGGCGCCACCTTCACGGCCGCCTCGCTCAGCGCCATGCCCGGCACGTTCACCGCGGCGGTGCCGCCCACGTAGCCCGGAAACAGCCACGCCATGGCAACGATCGCGACGGAGAATGCGATGGCGAGCAGGATACCTGGCATGACGCCCGCGAGAAACATGGCGCCGACCGACTGCTCGGAAAGGAACGCGTAGAGGATCATCAACAGACTGGGCGGGATCAGCATCCCCAGGACCGACGAGCCTGCGACGACGCCGGTGGCAAAACGCGGGGTGAAGCCGAAGCGCAGCATCTCCGGCACGGCGACCTTGGTGAAGACCGCGGCTGAGGCGATCGAGATGCCGGTAATGGCCGCGAACACGGCGTTCGCCATCACCGTCGCCACGCCCAGCCCGCCGCGGATGCGGCGAAGCATGCTGTTGGCGACCTCGAATATGTCCTTGCCCAGGTCGGCCGTCGCCACCAGCAGGCCCATGAGGACGAACAGCGGCACCACGCCGAACTCGTGGCTGGCGATCGAATCGCTGGTCGCCTGCGCCATCAACGCCAGCGCCACGTCGATATTGTCGCGCATCAGCCAGACGCCGACGAAGGACAACAGCAGCAGGGAGATGGCGACATGCAGCCCGGCGATGATCAGAACGACCATCATGGCGAGCGAGACGATGCCGATGCCGAGCGCTGTCATGGCGTACCCCGAAGCGCCCTGCGGAAGTCGGCAAGGGCGAGGAAGATGTAGGTCAGGCAGGTGAAGGCCGAGCCGACGACGGTGATCAGGCGGATGGGCCATGTCGGCGCGGTGAAGTCGCCCAGCGAGCCGACATAGTCGCCGATCTCCCATGCCGACTTGAGTTCGGGCATCACCGCCATGACGACGATTGCCATCATCGCCGCGCCGATGAGATGGAACAGGCCCTGGATGACGTCGGCCAGGCGTGGCGCGCGGATCACGACGACGTCGATCAGCAACTCGGCCCGCACGAACCGGCCGGCCCACAGCGTATTGGGAAGCTGCATGAAGACGATGCCGACGATCGCCAACGACACCAGTTCGGTGGTGCCGCGCAGCGGGCTGTTGAACACGGAGCGGCCGACGATGTCGACGTTGATCAGCACCAGCAGCCCGAAGATGCCCATCGTCCCCAGCGCGTTCATGACGCCGGTGATCTGGTCGAGGCGAAACGGCTGGGGCTGTCCGTAGGAATCGCCTTTTCCGGCGCTCTCGACGCCGGTTTCCAGCTCCATGGCCTCAGGCCTTCCAGTCCCGTACCGGCTTGACGCCTGCGGCCTTCAGCGCCTCGATATAGGCGTTGACCACCGGGCGGGCGGACTTGATGCCCTGCTTCTCGAGCTGGCTTGCCCAGGCATCCGGCAGGTTGGGCAGCATGGCCGCCCACTTCGCCCGCTCGGCTTCCGGCAGGGTCGTGACGTTGGCGCCGGCGGCCCGCAGGTTCTTCACCGCCTCCTCCGCGAGAGCCGTCTGGGTCTTGGCGAATTCGGCGTCATAGGCTTTGCCCGCCTTGCGCACGGCCTCTTGTGCGACCGGCGGCAGCTTCTGGAAGCTGCGCAGGTTGAAGGCGAGCGATCCGGTGTACTGGGCGCCGAGGTTGCAGAGGGTGATGTGCGGCGCGACTTCATGCAGCTTGGCCGACCAGACCGGCGACATCGACACGATCGCGCCCTGCGCGACACCTGTCTGGATGCCATTGTAGTAGGTGTTGAGGTTGCCGGCGACGGCAACCGCCCCGGTGCCCTGCAGCCAGTTGGCGATCGGGCCCGGTACGAAGATCTTCTTGCCCGCGAGGTCGGCGGCGGAATTCACCGGAAAGTTCGTGATGAGCTGGTAACCGTCGATGGCGACTGTACCCAGCACCATCATGTTGTTCTTCGACCAGGCGTCGTTCATCTCGGTGAACTGCCCGTTCAGCTTCTCGACGATGCCGCTGACGGTGGAGATGTCCGGCGAACCGAACGGTACCTGCAGCGTCACTTGCTGCAGCGGGAACTTGGCGGCTTCGAAGATCTGCGACACGAGGCCTGCATCGGACACGGAGGTCTTCAGCGCATCGCTTTCGGCGCCGAGCTTCGCCACGGTACCGCCATAGGCCTTGGTCCATTCGATCTTCACCGGCGAGCCGGCGGCGGCGAGCTCGCGGTCGATCGTGCCGAGGAACGTCTCGTCGAGCACCTTGACCCAATTGAACACCGGCGGGTGGCCGCAGGTGATCGTGAACTTCAGGATCTGCTGCGCCCGCGCAGCGTTGGTGCCGCCGAGTGCGACGAGCCCGGCTGCAGCCGATGCGCCGATGAACTGTCTCCGATCCATGGTGTCTCCGCCCCTTCGTGTTTTGTTGCCCGTACGCTATGCGACGATACGCAGTGGGATCAAGCCGAGCTGTCGGTCTGGCAGGCCTGAATTGGTCCGAAAGGACATCAACGTTCGATATCCCGGAGCGAGCAGCGGAACTGATCGGGTTCTGGCACTCTGCTGCGTCTCCGGGACTTCGTCACGGGCCGACAAGGATTGTACCCACGAGGTCAAACAATGGAGGCGGGCGAGAGCCTCATCTCGTTCGGCACCCTTCGGCGCGTCGATCCGCTTTTCCAGGCACTTCAGGAGGCCTGCCTCTCAACCAGTCGATGGTCCGGATAACCGGGAGCAGGTCAGTGCCAATGCGGCCGCTTCGGCTTTGCAGGGTGCCGTGCAGCGCGGCAATCTGGCCCCGACAGGCCACTCATCAGGTGAATGTCGGTCGAGGAAGGACGCGAGCGATGCTGAAAGTCCCCCCGCCGCACCAGTTGGCCATCACCGTCGCCTGTGTCACCCTCAACCTGGCTGTAGGCAAGATTGCCAATCTGCTCTCCTTGCCACTGTCTCTGGATACGATTGGCAGTTTGACCGGAGCGGCACTCCTTCCCCCCCGCGCTTGCCATCGCGGTCGGCGCCATCACGGCCGTTCTCGGGTGGGCTGTCATCAGTCCGGTGTACCCGGATTATATTGGCACTCAGATTTCAGTCGTAGTTGCCGCACTCGCGGTCGTGCGACTCATCGGCTTTGATCGATTCTGGAAAGCCGTCATCCTTGGAGTGTCGGTCGCGGTAGTGGCGACAATGGTTTCAGCACCGGTGATCGTTTTGGCAAGGACGGCCATCAATGCTGTTCCAATCGCCTCCGGGCAAAGTATCTGGAGCGTCGTGACAGTCGGTGGAGTGCTGATCGATATCGCCGACCAGCTGGTCGCCGCGTTCATTGCCTGGGCTCTCGTTCAGAGGCGGTTACGCCGCGGCGCGTAGCGCGGCTGCGTCGTCACGAATCTCCCGTTGCGAGGCCCTCAGCCGCAAGCAGCATAATCCTGGAAGGCTGCTGCTGCGGCTGATGCCCCGTCCTCGTCGAGCGTGTTAGCCGCGGTGCAAGGCGCAGATCTTGTTGCCGTATGGATCGCGCAGATAGGCCAGATAGAGTCTGGCCGCTCCGCCCTCGCGCCAGCCGGGCGGGTCTTCGATGGTCTTGCCACCATTCGCGACGCCGGCATCGTGGAAGGCTTTCACTTTCTCGGGGCTATCGCAGGCGAATCCGATTGTGCCGCCGTTGGCATGGGTGGCCGCATTCCCGTCGATCGGCTTGCTGATCCCCAAGATACCGGCCGGGGTGCGATAGAATACCCTGCCCTTGGGATCAGCCTTTCCCTCCGGCACACCGATGGCGCCGAGCACGGCATCATAGAACTTTTTCGAAACGGCGACGTCGTCCGCGCCGACGAAGATATGCGAGAACATTCCTGAACCTCTCCCTCATCCGGTCGGCAACCCCTCCGACCAACAGCTACACCGCTCCAGTCTAACTCAAATCCACCGTGGGCGAGCGAAACATGCTGAAACGTTCGACACTCGGAATTTCCGCTCTTCTGGTCTGCGCGGTTTCCCCAAGCCGATGCAGGCTTCAGCCCTTCGCATCGTAAGCGCAGCGAAACCCGATATAGACCGCGTAGAAGCTGGCGGCTTTCCACTGGGCGCCATCGGCGCGGGCCTGTTCCGGGCCGTACCACCAAGACCCGCCGGCGGTGAGGGCCTCTTCGCCGCGCCGGTCCGCCATCCACTCCCAGACATTGGCGCCCATGTCGTAGAGCCCGTTCACGCCGCGTTTTGTGGTCGCGACTGCGACGTGCGATCGGCGGTTGTTGTTCATGCCCTCGGGGGTGTCGCCCACCGGATACGCGTAGGTCTGCCCTTGGACGTAGCCGTCGGTCGGTCGGTCGCGCTGCTCGGTGTAGGCGGCCCTTCGCCACTCGGCGATCGTCGGCAGCCGGCCGCCAGCATGCCGGCAGTAAGCATCGGCCTCGGCCCATGTGACGTGCACCGCGGGCTCGGAGTCCTGGCCGGGCTGGCCCTGCGGGCGCTCATGGGTCCAGCCCTGCCGCCGCGTCCATCCGCCGGTGTATTCGAAGCCACCGCCCTCGCGCTCAGCCGCCGTTCGGAGCGACGTCGCGCGGGCGAAGCCCCTGAACTGGCCGATCGTCACTTCGGTCGTGTCGATGGCAAATCCGCCGATGCGCACGGGCTCCGCCTGTTGTGATAGACCGGGGGCGGCGCTGGCGACAACGGCAGCCAGGGACGCGGTGAAGATCGTAAGTCGCGAATGGGGCATGGCCTCTGCGTCTTGCCTGTGTCTTTCTCTGAAGGAGCCTAGGTTTCGCCGCGAGCGCGCGGCAAGTCGGTTCGTGCCGCGACGGCCGGACTTCTCTTCAGCCGGGCGTCGGTAAGGGGCGGCGGAGGCAGGAACGCGGGATGCAGCCTCGGGCGTCCCGGTTCGTTGACGCTCATGGTTGAACCCCGTCCGCCGCGCAACGACATCCCCAAGCCCGCCCAGCGCATCCGGAAGCTGCGGGTGGGCGTGCGGGCGGTGTGGTGGAGCGCCGTCGTCCTCACTCTCGTGTTTGCCGGCCTTGCACTCTGGATGGGTGTGGGGCGTCGCGACCCGGTTGCCTTGTTCTTCGCCGTCCTGGCGGTCTGCTGCGCGTTGGTGGGCTACGGGACGCTTCTCGCCGTACGTCGCCCATCGGCGTCGTGACCACCCTGCATGACACCTGACCCCGGAGGATCCATGAGCACTCGACCCGAGAAACCCGACCCGAACGAGGCCTCGGCCAGCTATAGCGGCACCGGACAGGCCAAGGACGCGCGCCGCGAGGAGAAGCGCAAGACTGGTGTCTACGGGGCCGCCGCGGAAGAGGGGCCCGGCTACGAGCGCGAGGACAAGCAGAAGGGCGGTCGTTACGGGCTGGAACCGACCGTGAAGCGCCCCGAAGACGAGGGCAGTTCCGAGGCGGCGGTGCCCCCGGCGGACCGGAAAGGGGATAAGGTGTCGGACCGCAAATGACGCCGGTTTCCGGCAGGAGAGTTCATGGGCCAGCCGATTTCCGAAGCCAAAAAGGCGATTTTTCTCCAGCGGGCTGAGGCCCGGCTGAATTTCGCCCGCAACCTGCCGGCGGAGGCCCCCAACCGGGAGGCGAAGATCCGGGAGGCGGAAAAGGCACTGCAGACCGCGCTCGCCTCCAAGACCGGCCCCGCCAAGTCGGGCGGAGGGCGCAAGCCGGGCAAGGCCAGGAAGAAGCGTTCACGATGAAAAGGCGCGTGCCCTCAAAACGGCGCGATTTCGACATCGAAAATGGTTACAATTCCCCCACTGTTTGAGTGTTCGTTGCCACCTTTCCGGTGAGGGAATGTCGATGCTGAAGAAAATCGCCGTGGCCGCCCTGGTTGCCCTTCTTCCTGCAGCGCCGGCTATGGCCGAGCCGGCCATATGGACCTGGACGGGCTATGGGCTGAACGTCCCGGGCAGTGGCAAGTGCCCGACCTACAAGATGGTGATCAAGGTCACGGTCGTCGGAACGAACGTGGATGGATGGTTCCAGCAGGAAGGCCGCCCCGAGCGCGGCTTCAAGGCGTCGCTGGGTCCCGACATGAAGTTCAAGACGACCACCATCGTGGGCGGCGGCAACAAGATGGACGTCGTCGGCTCGGTGAAGCCGGGCGACGCCAAGATCATGCTCGACGGCTACTGCCTGTTCGAGGGCCCGCTCAAGCCGCAGTGACGGGGCTGACGACGGGCCCGACGACAGGCTTCGCCATCGTCCTCTCCGACCAGCCTCTGGATCGCTAGCCGGCGATCCAGAACGTGTCGGGCTCGTAGAGCCCGATATATCCGCCCGGATCCCAGGCCCAGTAGCCCTTCTCGGGCACGTTGCGCACCTTCTTGCCGACCGTCACCGGCTGGCGCACCTCGTTGACCGTGCCGATCGAGAAGACCTCGTCGGCATTCACCGCGAGGATCTCCTCCCAGGCCTTGCGACGCCCGTTGCTGTCGATCGCCTGCTCCCAGTTCTGCAGCAGCGCCAGCAGCTTCTTGCCGACTTCCATGTCGCAGGGCTCGCCCTGCTTACCCTTCGATTCGACGTAGAGTCCCCATTTCGGCCATTGCAGGCCGCCCTGCATCACCGGCGTGAATTCGCGCGGGCTGGTGTCGGGTGTCGGCGCTGCCGTGGTCACGCCGGCATAGGCGGTCATGATCGCCTCGCCCGAGGTGGTGCGCAGGCGGAAATTGTCGGTGGTCTGCGGCTTCAGCAGCGCCTTGATGCCGATCTTCTTCCACTGGTCGACGACCAGCGTCATGTTGTCGACCTCGTCGGCCTTCTCGCTGGAATGCTCGACCACGAACATCGCCGGCTGGCCGTTGGGCAGCAGGCGGATGCCGTCGCTGCCCTTCTTGGTGAGCCCGATCTCGTCGAGCAGCTTGTTGGCCGCCTTGACGTCCTGGACCGCCCATTTCGTCGCATACTCCGGCTTGAACAGCGGCGAGCGCGGCATGATCGTGTTGGCGGACGGCTTGGCGAGGCCGCTGTAGACGACGTCGCTCAGCTCGTCGCGGTTGATCGCCAGCGACAGCGCTCGGCGGAAACGGACATCGCGGTTGAGCTTGCGCCAGGTTTCGTCGTTGGCGTTCATGTTGGGATAGAAGGCGACTTCCGAGCCCGAGCCCTTTTCCCACAACAGCGCCTTGATGCCGGAGGTCTTCGCCGCGTCGCGCAGGAAGGTGTAGTCACGCAGGCCGAGATAGCGCGGCTGCAGGTCGGATTCGCCCAGGCCCGCCTTGGCGGGGATCAGGTTCGACGCGACCACGGTCATGATCACGTCGTTGATGTAGGGCAGCTGCTTGCCCTTGCCGTCGATGCGATGGAAGTAGGGATTGCGCACGAAGACGAAGCGCTGGGCCGGCGGGACCGTGGTGAGGACCCACGGGTTGAGCGACGGCAGGTCGACGTTGCTGTTGCCGTACATCGCATCCTGGCGCTTGAAGACGTTCGACCAGCGGCTGCCCTTGTGGCGCTTGAGGATTTCCTCCTCCTCGGTGTACTTGCCGTGCAGCGTCTTCAGGTAATGAGCCGGGCGGAACAGGAACAGCGGCGCGGCGCGCGCCTGGCTTTCGATGAAGTCGGGGTTGGGCTTGTCCCAGCTGTAGCGGATCGTCACCTCGTCGAGGATCTCGACCTTCGGCGGCTTTCCATCGACCAGCAGTTCGACGGAAGGCCCGTTGGGCGACAGGTCCTTGTTGTTGGCGATGTCCTCCCAGAAGAAGCGGAAGTCCTCGGTCGTGAAGGGATGGCCATCCGACCATTTGTGGCCGGCCCTCAGCTTGAACGTGAACTCTCGGCCCTCCTTGACCTCGTAGCTCTCGAGGATGTCGGGGTGCAGCTTGAACTTGTCGTCATAGACGATCAGGCGGGTGTAGCTGTAGATCGTCATCAGGCGGGTATCGCGCGTGGCCGCGACCAGCATGTTGAGCTGGCCGCCATGCCGACCCGGACCATCGGCGCCCGAGAAGCTCTCGATGACGCGGGGCTTCTGCGGCAGGCGCTTGTCGACCGGCGGCAGGGCGCCCGATTTCACCTTGTCGATCAGGCCCGGCGTCTCCTGCAGCGCTGGCAACGGATTTGCGGCAAAGACAGGCCTCGCGACCAGTCCCATCAACAGCGCCTGCGTCAGAACTCGTCTCTTCATCGCCAGCCTCACCGTTTGTTCTGCCGGGGTCTTGAGCGACCCTCATCCTGACGCCAGTATGATGCAGAACTAAGGCAGAAATCGCCGCTTTTTTGAATAATCCCCGCTGACCGAAAGGACGCAGCCGCCGGCGCGGCCCGTCAGGCCAGCCTTGAGCCGTAACCCGATCCCGGCCTAGCATCGAACAAACAGGGAGCGGGAGTGAATGGCGCGCCAGCAACGGACGCAGGTCGGCATTGTTGGCGCGGGGCCGGCCGGTCTCCTGCTCGCGCGGCTGCTGAAAACCTGCGGAGTCGAAAGCGTCATCCTCGAAGCCCGGTCCAGGGCCTATGTCGAGGCCCGCGTCCGGGCCGGGGTCCTCGAACAGGGGACGGTGGGTCTGCTGGAGCAGGCGGGTGTCGCCGAGCGACTGCATCGCGAGGGCCTGGTGCACGGGGGCGTCGAACTGGCCGTCGACGGCCGCCGCTTTCGCATCGATCTCGCCGGCCTCACGGGAAAGGCCGTTACCGTGTATGGCCAGAGCGAGGTGACGCGCGACCTCATCGCCGCGCGCCTTGCCGGCGACGGGCCGATCGTCTGGGAGGCGGCGGACGTTGAGCTGCACGATCTCGAAAGCGATCGACCGCGCCTGCGCTATCGACAAGACGGCGTGGAGCATGAACTCGCCTGCGACTTCATCGCCGGCTGCGACGGCTTCCATGGCGCCAGCCGTGCATCGATCCCGGCCGCCGTCAGCCGCTCCTTCGAGCGCGCCTATCCGTTCGGCTGGCTGGGCATCCTGGCCGACGTGCCGCCCTGTTCCGACGAGTTGATCTATGCCAGCCACGGCCGCGGCTTCGCACTGGCGTCGATGCGCTCGCGCACGCGCAGCCGCTACTACATCCAGTGCAGCCTCGACGAGAAGATCGAGGAGTGGCCCGACGACCGGATCTGGGAGGAGCTGAAGAACCGCTTCGGCCCCGACGTCGCCCCGCACATCACGACCGGGCCGGCGCTGGAGAAGAGCATCACGGCGCTGCACAGCTTCGTCTTCCTGCCGATGCGGCACGGCCGGCTGTTCCTCGCCGGCGACGCGGCCCACATCGTGCCGCCGACCGGCGCCAAGGGCCTCAATCTCGCGGCCTCCGACATCCACTACCTGTCGCGTGCGCTCGAAGCCCACTACCGACGCAACGACGGAACGCTTCTCGCCGCCTACGGCGAGACGGCGGCGGCCCGCGTGTGGAAAGCGGAGCGCTTCTCCTGGTGGCTCACCCTGGCGATGCACAAGCTGCATCCCGAGCACAGTTTCGAGGCCGAGATGCAGCGGGCGGAGATCGACTATCTCGCTTCCTCGCGCGCCGCGCAGACGGTGTTTGCCGAGAACTACGTCGGTTTGCCGTTCTGATGCGCTTCCGGCCGACGGTCGCCGCTGGTAGCGTCATCGCAAGCAATGAATGAAACGCAGGTACGATGAATTCCGAGGCGCGTCGTTTCCTGACGCTCGATGCGACGCGCGGGATCGCGGCCATCTGCGTGATGCTGTATCACTTCACGGCAAGCGGACTGGCGTCAACAGCGCTGTTTCCGAACGCGATCGTGGCCGTCGACTATTTCTTCTGCCTGAGCGGCTTCATCCTCTCCTTCACCTACGAGCAGCGGCTGCGGGACGGCATGACGTCCGGCACCTTCATGACGCGGCGCCTGGTGCGTCTCTATCCGATGTACCTGCTGGGGCTCCTGCTCGGCCTCGGAGCGGAGCTTGCGGCGCCGAGCCTGCCGACCGGGTGGAGCCGGCTCGTGATGGCCGCCGCCATGGCGCTGCTCTTCCTGCCGGCGTTCGCGCCGTTCGCCGTGCGCACGGGAACACTCACGATCGACGACTTCATGTTTCCACTCAATCCGCCGGCCTGGTCGCTGTTCTACGAGCTGGTCGTCAACTGGATCTATGGCATCGCGCGGCCCTCGACCCTGGCGATCCTGATCGTGATGGCCATCTCGTTCGCCTGTTACGCGCAGAGCGTCCATTTCCATACCGTGCCGCCGGGCTTCAGCATCGGCTCGTTCGGCGGAGGCTTGGCGCGGGCGCTGTTTTTCTTCCTGGGCGGCGTGCTGGTGTTCCGCCTCTGGCAACGCTTTCCGCCACGCCTGCCGGCGTTCTGGCCGATCGTGGCCTGCGTGATCCTGGTCGCGATCTGTGCCTTGCCCTATGGCAAGTTCACCTACCTGGCCTCGGGGCTTTTGATCCCGGTCCTGGTCTGGTCGTCGACCGTCGAACCGGAGACGCGCGTGGAGCAGCGCACTTACGCCTGGCTCGGCGAAGTGTCCTATCCCGTCTATGCGCTCCACGCGCCGCTGGTCATCTTCCTGCAGCCCGCGACCGTTACGCCGGGCGTGCCTGCTTTCTCGCTGCCGTTCGTGCTTCTCGTCGCTGCCTGCGTCGTGGTCACGGCCTTCGTGCTGTCGCGCGTCTGGGACATTCCCGTGCGCCGAGCCCTGGCCCGGCCGGCCGAGCGATTGCGGGCGATGCTGGCCGGCATCGCAGCCAAGCCATGAGCCGATTGTCACCCACTGCCGAATGGATCGGCCGGATCGTTCTGATCGCCGTTTCGATCCTGATCGCGCTCGTCGGCCTCGAATTGGTGACGCGGTTCAATCGCGGCAGCGAATGGCTGCTGCGCTGGCCGAACTTCGTGCTGGCCTCGCAGGCCCGCTTCGAGGGCGAATTGAATGGCCAGTTCGCCTTCGACCCGCGGCTGGGCTTCGTCTCGCGGCCCGACTTCAAGTCCTCCGAGGCCAATCATGACGGAAGCGGTTTCCGCGTCATTCCCGAAGGCCAGGCCGTGCCGGCCGGTGCGCCGATCCTCGCGACCGGGGATTCCTTTACCTACGGCGCCGAGATCGCCGATGGCGGCAGCTGGCCCGCGCTACTGCAGGTCGACCTGAAGCGGAAGGTGCTGAACGGCGGTATCGTGGGCTTTGGTCTCGACCAGATCGTGCTCCACACCGAACAGCTCGTGGTCCGGGACAAGCCCGGCCTCCTGGTCGTCGGCTTCATCGCCGACGATCTGCGGCGCAGCGAATATCGACGCCTGTGGGGCAAGGAGAAGCCGTACTTCGACCTGGTGAACGGCAAGCTGGTCCTGCGCAACGTCCCGGTCTCTCCCGACGCCATCATCCCCTGGCATCTGCGCGTGATGCGGGACGTGTTCGGCTGGTCCGCCCTGCTCGAGACGATCATGCGGCGGGTGGGCGACCCCTATGAATGGCAGGCGGCGGGGGTGCGTGTCCTGCCGCGCGGGGCGGGCGAGGCGCTTGCCTGTCCGCTGATGGAGCGGCTGGCGGGGCTCGGCCTTCCGACCCTGGTCGTGGGTCTCTACGCGCCGCCGGTCTGGAACCTCGATCCGCGTCCGCCCTGGATCGTCGACGAGATCCGCCAGACCCGGGCGGTCCTCGCCTGTGCGGCCAAGGCCGGTGTGGGCACGCTCGATACCTACGAAACGATCGATCGAGCTGCGAAGGATCCAGGCAAGGCCGCGATTTTCTTCAATTTCCACATGTCGGCGGAGGGCAACCGGCGCATCGCGGGGGCCATAGCCGACGCGATCAGGAGCGGCGCGGCCAGGCGCGCTGGCCCGTAGCTACTTCCGCCAGCGCGACACCAGGATCTGCGCCCCCACGACGATGCCGGCATAGGCGGCCACGCACAGCGCGAGCAGGACGATGTCGACGAGGGACGGGGCCTGTAGGAGCGCCATGATCCGGTCGCCCATCAGCGACACCACGATGAGGCCCGGCAGCATCCCGAAGAGCGTTCCGACGATGAAATCGGCGAACCGGATGCCGCTCGCGCCGAGCGCCAGATTGGTGAGCGTCCCCGGCGCGGCCGGCACGATCCGCAGCCCGACGACGACGAGCACGCCGTGTTCCTTCGCCGCCCGGAGAACGGGCTGCACCCTGGGGCCGAAGTTGCGGGCGACGGCGTCCTTGCCGAGGAGCGCGCCGATGAAATAGGGCGCCCAGCCGCTGAAGAACACGCCGACGGCGGAGTAGGCAAAACCGGTCCAGCCGCCGAAGACGGTCGCCGTTGCCAGGATCACCCCGTGGATCGGGAAGACGACCATGCCTGCGATCAGGAACGCCGCCACGACCACGGCCGGCGCCCATGGATGGCCGCGTGTTTCTGCGAGCCACTCGCCGATCTTTGCGGGCGTGACGATGCCCAGCGAACCGACGGTCCACCAGGCCGCGGCTATTCCGGTGATGACGACCAGAAGGGCAGCAACGGCGAGCAGGAAGCGAAGGCGCATGTCGGGGCGGCTCGTTGCGGGCGGTTACGGCTGGGAGCCGAAGACGAAGCGCTTGTCGAGCCGGTACTTCGCCCAGTAGCCGATGGCGAGGCCAATGACGCCGCCGACATATCGCATGGTCGTCGTCTGGAACGTGTACCAGAAGGCCAGCTCGATCGCCCAGAAGATGGCCGTCGTTGCGACTCCCATGGCAGCGTAGAGCAGGAAGGTCATGAAGTCGTGGGTGGGGGAGGCCGGCCGGTAGGCGAAGATCAGGCGCTTGTCCCAGATGTACTTGATGACGAGGCCCACGCCCGTGCCCGCGATCATCGAATAGTAGAGGCCGGTACCGCCCATAAGGCGCCAGACGACCTCCTGGCTTGCAACGTTTCCCAGCGTTGCAACCAGCGCCCCCGCCAAATATATGACAACCAGATTCATCGACGTCGGCAATATATACAGGTCACGGGATCAAGGGGGAATTACGTGCCACGCCCGATGAACAGGATCCTCTTCGTTCTCCTTCTGGCGCTGATCGGCGCCTGCCTTCTGTTCAAGGTTGCCGAAAGTGCCAATCGCCTCCTGTCGACGGACATGGTTGCGGTCGCATTCGCCGAGGGCGGTGACGATGCCTATTACTATCTGACCATCGCGCGCAACGTCGCCCGGGGCGCCGGCATCACCATCGACGGGGTGGAGTGGACGTCGGGCATCCAGCCGCTCTGGGCCATCCTCTGCGCCATCGCCTATCTGGCCGGATCCGACCGGGCGGCCTTCGCGATCCTATACGTCGCGAGCTACGCCTTCTGGATCGGCGGTGCCTTCCTGCTCGTCCTGTTCGTGCAGCGCGCGACGCGCCTGCCTTTTCCAGTCCTCGCCATACCGCTGGTCGCGGGCCTGTTCCTCTGGGACCGGCAGCTCAACGAGCTCTATGTGAACGGCATGGAGAGCGGTCTCTACATCTCCGCCCTCCTGCTGTTCCTGGTGGTCGCGCAGCGCAGCGCCGGAACGGCGGTACTCGCGCCCAGCCTCCGGCATGCCGCCGCGATGGGGTTGAGCGCGGGTATCCTCATGCTTGCGCGCAACGATGGCGTCTTCGTTTGCGCCTTCGTGATGCTGGCCCTCCTGATCGCCGACCGCTCGCGGGCGCGCTTCTACGAACTGGTGATAGCGGGCGTCATTGCCTGCGCGCTCGTGCTTCCCTGGATCGCCTACTGCTACTGGGTGGCGGGGCTGTTCGTGCCCCAGAGCGGCGTGGCGACGTCGACTGCGCTGCGTCCGTTCACCCATCCGGCCGACACGATCCGTGCCTTCATTGTGTCCTTCGTCCCGCTCCTGTTCGTCCGCATGAGGGGGTTCCTCACGGAGCCGCCGCTGGTCGGCGGCGTGCTGGCGGTGCTCCTGACCGTGGGGCTGCTGGTTGCGGTGTTCCGCCCGCGATCCAAGCTGGCGGACGCGCCGACGCGTCTCGTCCTGCTGGCTCTCGCAGCATCGAACGTCGTCCTGCTCGCCTACTATCCGCTGGTCAGCTCCGCGGTCCAGTTCTACGAGCGCTACTTCGGTCCGGTAAAGCTGCTGATCGTCATCCTGCTGTCGCTGGTGATCGTCGCCGCGGCGAGGCGGTTCGAAGTGTCCAGGGTATTCGCCGCCACTGCCTCCGCGGTCCTGGTCGCCGCCATCCTGTCCAATGCCTACTGGATCGCCGAGCCCTGGGGCGTGCCCTACAGGGGCTACTTCGGTTCCTCGGCTTACGCGCTCGCCCGGTCGCCGTTCATGTCGGACGGGTCGCGCATCGGCATGATGGAGTCGGGCCGCTTCGGCTTCATGCTGCCCGACCGCGTCGTGAACCTGGACGGCAAGATGCGGGTTCCCGCCCTGCGCGCCCTGCAGCAGGGCAAGCTCGATGAAGAGATCCAGCGCGGCAACTTCGACTATATCCTGCTGAACATCTTCGACGAGGCCTTCTTCGATGAGCGCGCGCCGGCATGGCGTCAGCGCTATGTCCCGGCCGGCAAGCTGGGAACGCTCGCCGTGTTCAAGCGCAAGCCGCAATAGGCTACTGCGGCCAACCGAGTTCGATCTCGACGACAACCGGCTTGACCTGTCGCATGGCGCTGTCGGTCGATGAGAACTCGACGTCGCCGTTGACCTTGTCGAGCGCGTCGCCGGGCGCGTCCTTCGGCGGATCGAAGCGCAGAGAGAGGTTGCAGCCGCCCACCGGCTTGTCGAGGCGTCCGCCGTCCCAACTGTTGCTGTAGCCGCCCAGATCCCAGCCGAAGCCCGTCAGCGTGAAGGGCTTGCCGTTCATCGTCTCGATCTCGGCGAGCGTCGCGCCGTTGGCGACCGGCTTGTCGAGGCCCGCGACGGCGACCGGCCAGGTCGAGCCGTTGCGGATGATCACCACGTTGGGGCGCGCATAGGCATCATGCCACAGGATGTCGATGCGCTTCTCCGGGTCCTTGGCGAAGATGGCGGTGCCGGGCTCCGTGTTGCCTTCGCCGACGGGAATGTTCGCGCGTTCGACGTTCTCCGCCCCGAAGATGCGGGCGAGGGTGCGTTCGTCGGCGTTGCGAGCGAAGGGGCCGGTGCAGTCCAGCGTGGCCGGGGTCGGGGTCTGGCTCTGGGCGACCACAGGGCTCGCAATGGCGACGCAAAACAGGCAGGCAAAGCGTTGCAGGAACATTTCGCTCTCGAACGGCTCTGGCGGTGGGTACCGCCGGAGCGCCATATTGGGGGGTGCCGCCAGGGAGCAGCAGGATGACCGAAGAGATCGTCTTTTATCATAACCCGCGGTCGCGGGCGCAGATGGCCCACTGGATGCTCGAGGAAGTTGGCGCACCCTACCGGATCGTGCCTGTCGATTTCGAGAAAGGTGAGCAGAAAAAGCCGTCCTTTCTTGCACTCAACCCTATGGGCAAGTTGCCGACCATCGTCCATCGCGACACCGTCATCACCGAGACCGCGGCGATTATCGCCTACCTGGCGGACGCCTTCCCGAAGATGGGCCTCGCACCGGCCGCCAGCGATCCGGCGCGCGGCACCTACTATCGCTGGCTGTTCTTCGGCGCCGGCTGTATCGAGCCGGCTCTCGTCGACCAGATGCTGAAGCGGCCCGCACCGGAGCAGAAGATGGCCGTGGGCTGGGGAAGCTACCAGGATGTCCTGAATACGCTTAAGACGGCGCTCGCAAAGGGCCCCTACCTCCTGGGCGACAGGTTCAGCGCGGCCGACGTCTATGTCGGCTCGGAAGTGATCTGGGGGATGATGTTCGGTGCGCCGGGGCTGAAGGGCGAGAAGATATTCGACGACTACGCGGCGCGGCTGAATGCCCGGCCGGCCTTGCAGCGCGTCAGCGCCGCGGGCGCCGCCGGCTGACCCGACCTCCGATGCCGGCCAACACCTCCAACCGCAGACTGGCGACCATCCTGTTCGCCGATGTCTTCGGCTACAGCCGCATGATGCGCGCCGACGAGGAACGGACCCTCGTCGACCTGCGCGCGCATCTGGCCGAGCTGGTGGCGCCCGTGATCGAGCGGTTCCACGGCCGCATCGTGAAAACGGTGGGGGACGGCGTGATGGTCGAATTCGGCAGCGCCGTCGAGGCGGTGCGGTCCGCTGTCGAACTGCAGCGGGGCATGACGGAGCGCAATGCCGGTGTGCCCACCGAGCGGCGTCAAACCTTTCGTATCGGCCTGCACCTGGGTGACGTCATCGCGTCCGACGACGATGTGTTCGGTGACACGGTCAATGTCGCTGCCCGCCTGCAGGGTGTGGCGGAGCCGGGCGCCGTCGTACTGTCCGTCAGCGTCTACGAGCAGGTGCGCGACAAGCTCGACCTGCCGTTCCGCGACCTCGGCAATCGCTCGGTGAAAAACATCGACCGGCCGGTCCACGTCTATGCGCTCGATCCCGCGGTGCCGGCCGACGGCGTTGCGGCCGCGCCGCTTTCAGCGCAGCGCCGCAAGCGGGCGATCGCCGCCGTTGCTGTCATCACGGCGGTCGCAGTCGCGGGCGCCGGCGTCTTCGCCTTCTACTCCGGTCGTCTCATGCCGGCGCAGGACGGGGCGACGGCCGCGCGGGTGCCGGCCGAGGCAGGCCTGTCGGTGGCCGTGCTGGTCTTCGCCAACCAGAGTGGCGATCCCGGCCAGGATTATTTCTCGGATGGGTTGACCGAGGACATCACGCGCGCGCTCGGCCGTTTCAGGCAGCTCACCGTGTTGTCCTACGGGGCCGTGCTGCCTTTTCGCGGCAGGAACGTGCCGCAGCAGGAGATCGGGCGCACCCTCAACGCGCGATACATCGTGGGGGGCACGGTCCGCCGCATGGGCTCGCGTGTGCGCGTCACCGTCCAGCTCAGCGACGCGATGACCGGCGCGCAGCTCTGGTCCGAGCAGTACGACGATGATCTGGGCGACATCTTCGCCGTACAGGAGCGTATCGCCCGCCGGATCGCCGGCACGCTGGCGGCCAACCTGCAGCAGATCGCGCTGCAGCACTCCTTGCGCAAGCCGCCCGACAATCTCGATGCCTACGACATGCTGCTGCGTGGCCGCGCGATGGCGACCGAGGCGACCCGGTCCGGCAACCGCGCGGCGCGCGAGATGCTGGAGAAGGCGATGCTGATGGCGCCGAACTATGCGGATGCCTATGCCGAACTGGCTGACAAGTATTTCGAGCGCGCCACCTTCGGCTGGTCGGAGTTCACCCAACAGGACATCGACACGGCGATCCGCTACGCGCAGAAGGCGATTGATCTCGACGAGGAAAGCGTACTGGCGCACGGCGTGCTCGCGCGCGCGTATGCTGCCACCCAGAAATACGACCTGGCCCTTGCCGAATCGGAGCGCGCCCTCGACATCAATCCCAGCGACGCCGATGTTCTCCTGGCGCGCGCCGCGGTCCTGCTGTGGACGGGCCGCATCGAGGAGTCGATCGCGACGGCCGAAGCCGCCATTCGCCTCAATCCCAATGTCGGTCCCGAGGCCGCGCTGAACCTCGGCATCGCCTATCTGCTGAACCGCCGCTATGCCGATGCGGTGCGGCTGCTCGAGGCCGTCCGCGCCCGCTTCCCGGCCTATCCGCTCCTCGACCTGCCGCTGGCCGGCGCTTACGCCGAAATGGGCCGTACGACAGAGGCAAGCGAGGCTTTGGCGGAAGGGCGGCGCAAGAACCCGCATCTCGACGCCGCGACCTTCGGCACGCGCTTCCAGGACCCGGTGCTTCAGCGCCGGGTCGAGGCCAGCCTGCGAAAGGCGGGACTGAACTGACGCGAACGACGCCCGGCCTACTGGCTCGGCGTGTCCTTCAGCGTCTGCCAGTTGGCGGCGGCGCGTGAGGCATTCGCCTCGGCCTCCTGGCGGAAGCGCTCCGATCCGGCGGCACTGGCAAAAACGTAGAGGCGGCCGCTGGAAATCGTCCAGATGGTCGGGTCCGACTCGCGGCGGTTGCCGTTCGCCATGTTCATCGCGCACTGGCCGCCGAACTGCGGCGCGTACCTGTCGGGTTCTGCCCTGAACATCTCCCGATGCCGGGCATTGGCGAAGCGATAGCGCACACCGTCCCACACCAGTTCGTAGGCGGTGACGCCCGGCGTCGCGGCGCCCAGGGTAAAGTATGCGACCGGATCATAGCCCTTCAGGCCGAGACGTTCGGCGGGCGCCGGGGTCGATTGCGCGAATGCCGGAAGCGCTCCGGCCAGGCTGCCGACGATGGCGACAGACGCCATCCTCCACAGGAACGCGCGACGCGTAGACATTCCTCACTCTCCCAGAAATGCCGGGCCCTCAGGGCTTTCGCCAGGCCGGCAGATCGCGACGTGAGCCTCAATTAGGGCGGGATGGGGGCGTCCTGTAAACGGTCGTTTAATGCAGATCAGCGCCGATCAGACCGGCGAAGCCAACGCGTCGCCTCGCGCGCGCTCCAGCATCCGGTGCGCAATCTCGGTCTCGCCCAGGACGATGAGATTGGCGCCGAGCTTCTCGAAATGTTCGACCGTCGCGCTCGAATGGGCCCGTGCCAGGATATCGAGTTTGGGATTGGCGGCGCGGGCCTGCTGGATGATCTGGCCGGCTTCGAAAGCCTCGGGGATGGTGACGTAGAGGCGGCGCGCGCCCGCGAGGTTGATGGCGGCGATAAGCGCGGGTTCGGCGGCGTTGCCCGAGAACACTTCCGCCCCGTCCCGCCGTGCCCGCTCGACGCCCGCATCGCTGGCTTCGACGACGACCAGGCCACCGCCGTCGCTCTTCAGGCCGGCGCCGACCAGCGCACCGACGCGGCCATAGCCGATCACGATGTCATGGTCCGTCAGCGTGGTCGGCACAAGATCGGTGGCCGGCTCGTCGGGCTTGGCGGTCGGCGCCGCCTCCTTGTCGGTGCCCAGGCGTTCGAGCAGCGTGAAGATGAACGGATTCACCATGATCGACACGATGGCGCCGGCCAGGATGAGGTCGCGCGATTCCTTCGGCACCATGTTCAGGCTGATGCCGATTCCGATCAGGATGAAGGAGAACTCGCCGATCTGCGCGAGACTTGCCGAGACGGTGAAGGCGGTCGAGCGACTGTGGCCGAAGGCGCGGACGATCAGGTAGGCGGCCACCGACTTGCCGACGACGATGATCGCGATGGTGGCGACCACCGCCAAGGGCGCGTCCACGAACACGCTCGGATTGAGCAGCATGCCGACCGAGACGAAGAACAGCACCGCGAAGGCGTCGCGTAGCGGGATGGCTTCTTCGGCCGCGCGCTGGCTGAGATCGCTTTCGCCCAGCACCATGCCGGCGAAGAAGGCGCCGAGCGCGAAGGAGACGTCGAAGAAGTAGTGCGCGCCGTAGGCGACGCCCAGTGCCACGGCATAGACGGCCAGCCGGAACAGCTCGCGCGATCCGGTATGCGCTGTGTGGTGCATCAGCCACGGGATGAGTCGCCGCCCGACGATCAGCATGATCGCCACGAAGATCGAGACCTTGGCCAGCACGATGAGGAGCGAGAACAGGATCCGGGTGGTCGGCACGCCGTTGTCCGCCGTCGCCAGCGCCAGCGCCGGCAGCAGGACGAGGGCCAGCACCATGGCGAGATCCTCGACGACCAGCCAGCCGACGGCGATGCGACCGCGATGGGTCTCGAGAATGTGGCGGTCCTGGAGGGCACGGATCAGGACGACGGTACTGGCCACCGAGAGTGCCAGGCCGAAGACGAAACCGGCCAGCGGCGTCCAGCCGAGCACCCAGGACAGGCCGGCGCCCATCAGGGTGGCGACGGAGATCTGGCCTATGGCGCCGGGGATCGCGATGCGCGCAACCGAAAGCAGGTCCTTCAGCGAGAAGTGCAGGCCCACGCCGAACATCAGCAGGATGACGCCGATCTCGGCCAGTTCGGTGGCCAGGGCGGGGTCGGCCGTGAAGCCCGGCGTGTAGGGGCCGACCATGACGCCGGCGAGGAGGTATCCAACGAGCGGCTGGATGCGCAGCCGCTGCGCGATCAGACCGAAGATGAAAGCGAGCATCAGACCCGCAGCAATGGTGGCAATCAGCGGGGTATGCTGCTCCGGCATCCGGTATTTCTCTCCGCGAGTGAATGGGCCCATCCGATGTGGCGTTAGCCGGCGGAAATTGCAATCTGTCTGAAGCGGATTGGGAGGATTTGAGATGACGGTATCGCGACGCAAACTTCTGGGGACTGGCGTGGCGCTGACGGCAACGGCCGCCGCGGGCACGCCCGTTCTGGCGCAGAATTTCCCGGCCAAGCCCATTCGCTGGATCGCCCCCTTCGCGGCCGGCGGCAACTACGACCTGACGTCCCGGCTGGTCGGCGAAGCGATGTCGCGCAATCTCGGCCAGCAGGTGCTCGTCGACAACCGGCCGGGTGCCGGCGGTCTCGTGGGCGCCGAAGCGGCGGCGAATGCGCCCGCCGATGGCTACACCGTCGTCATGGGCAGCTTCAGCGTGCTGTTCGTCTCGCCCTACCTCGCAGGCAAGCCGTCGCTGGTGCCACAATTCGCGCCGATCAGCCTGCTGTCGACCGTGCCGATGATCCTCGTCGGCAAGCCCGACGGGCGCTTCGCCGACATCAAGGCCGTGCTCGCGGAAGCCAAGGCGAAGCCGGGCACGGTGAGCATCGGCCATGCCGGCAACGGCACGACCAACCACATCGCCATTCTGCGTCTCGAGGTGAACGAGGGGGTGAAGTTCAACATCATCCCGTACAAGGGCTCGGGCCCCGGCCTCAACGACCTGATGGCCGGCCAGATCGACCTCTACATGGACCAGCTCACGACCTCGCTGCCGCATATCAAGTCGGGCAAGCTGAAGGGCATGCTGGCGATGAGTCCGAACCGTGTCGCGCAGCTCCCCGACATGCCGTCGCTCACCGACATCGGCAGCAAGCCGTTCGACGGCGGTACGACGGCGGGTCTCCTGGCGCGGGTCGAGACGCCGAAGCCGATCCTGACCACCCTGAACGGCAGCGTCGTCACGGCATTGAAGGAGCCGGCCGTGGCCGCGAAGCTCGCCGAACTGGGTGCCGTCCCGCGGCCGTCCACCATGGAGGAGTTTGCAGCGTACATGAAGGACCAGGAAGTGGGCGTTAGCGCACTTGTGAAGTCGGGTTTGTTGAAACCCGAGTGAGCGGGTGTCATGTCCACGACATGACAAATCTTCTCAGGACGATCGGGCTGGTCATGGCGTTCGCCATCGCCGGCTCTCTGGCAGGATGCGCGAACTCGGGCATCCCGCAGGATGGCCGCTACCAGACACACGGTACCGGCTGGGACAACTGGCGAGGCTGACAAAAAACATAAGGGGGGGGAACATGAAGATCGACAGGCGCGGGCTTCTCGGGGTCGGCGCCGCCGGCCTGGCAATGGCTGGCGCCTTGGCCGGCAGGGCACGAGGCGCTGCGGCGCAGACCTTCCCCAGCAAGCAGATCCGCTGGGTCATCCCCTTCGCCCCGGGCGGCAACTACGACGTCACCGCCCGCATCGTCTCCGATCCGATGGGCCGCCATCTCGGCCAAGGCATCCTGATCGACAACAAGCCGGGCGCCGGCGGCGTGGTGGGGCTCGAAGCCGCGCTCAACACGCCACCCGACGGCTACACGATTTCGATGGCGAGCTTCACCGTCGCCTACGTGGCGCCCTTGTTCGCGGGCAAACAGCCGCTGCTGCCGCAGATGGCGCCGGTCAGCATCCTGACGACAGTGCCGACGCTCGTGGTCACGCGCGCCGACAGCCGCTTCAAGGACATGAAGAGTGTGCTGGCCGAGGTCCGGGCCAAGCCGGGCACCGTCACGATCGGCCATGCCGGCAATGGCACGACCAACCATGTCGGCATTCTGCGCCTGCAGCTGAACGAAGACCTCAAGTTCAACATCATTCCCTATCGCGGCGCCGGGCCCGGCATCGCCGACCTGCTGGCGGGCAACCTCGACCTGTTCACCGACCAGCTCACCAGTTCGATGCCGCACATCCAGTCCGGTAAGCTCAGGCCTCTCGCGACGTTGAGCCTCCAGCCCGTGCCGGACCTGCCCAACGTGCCGACGATGGGCGACATCGGCCTGAAGCCGTTCGACGGCAACACCACGGCCGGCGTGTTCACCCATCCCGATACGCCCAAGCCCGTCATCGCCCGCCTGAACGAAGGCGTGGTGGCCGGCCTCAAGGACGAGGCGGCAAACCGCAAGCTGCGCGAGCTGGGCGCCATCGTGCGCCCCTCGACGCCGGAGGAATTCACCGCGGCCCTCAAGGCCGACGAAGCCAACGTTGCGGAGCTTCTGAAGCTCGGGCTGCTGAAACCTGAGTGAACTCTGCCACCTTCCCCTTCAGAGGGGGAGGTGTCGGCGTATTGCGCCGGCGGAGGGGTCATGAGCTTCGCGTGGTCGTTCTTCCTTCGGCGCTCCCGGACATCGCAAGCGATGTCCTGACGCTCCTAGGGCCGAGCTGCGCTCGGCCTAAGCGATTTCCTTCATCACCGACCACAGGTCGGCCTTGCGTTCGAAGCCGATGCCCGGCGTGTCGGGCATCGTCACGCGGCCGTCGATAACGGCGCAGTCGTCGGCGAAGCCCCCGAACGGCGCGAAGACCTGCGGGTAGGATTCGTTGCCGCCGCATTGCAGACCGACGGCGATGTTCAGCGCGAACTGGTGGCCGCCGTGCGGCACGCAGCGCCGCGGCGACCAGCCGTGCGCCTTCAGCATCTCGATCGTGCGCAGGTACTCGACCAGCCCATAGGAAAGGGCGGGGTCATACTGCAGGATGTCGCGGTCGGGACGCAGGCCGCCGTGGCGGATCAGGTTCCGCGCATCCTGCATCGAGAACAGGTTCTCGCCGGTGGCGAGCGGCGGGGCGTACTCGGTGGCGAGCGCTGCATGCGCCAGATAGTCGAGCGGGTCGAGCGGCTCCTCGTACCAGCGCAGGCCGAAGTCCTTGATCGCGCGGCCGAACTCGATGGCCGTGGTGAGGTCGAATTTGCCGTTCACGTCGACGGCCAGGCGATCGCCGGCGCCGACGATCTTCAGTACCGCCTCGATGCGCTTCAGGTCCTCTGCCAGCGGCACGCCGCCCACCTTCATCTTCACGCACGAATAGCCGAGCCCGAGATAGTGCTTCATCTCCTCCCGCAGCCCTTCGAGTCCCTTGCCGGGATAGTAGTAGCCGCCGGCGGCATAGACCCACGCCTTCTCGTCGGCCTGGCCGCCATTGTAGCGGTCGGCCAGCAGCTTCCAGAGCGGCACCCTCTTGGCCTTGGCCACGGCGTCCCAGATCGCCATGTCGAGCACGCCGACGGCCACCGAGCGCTCGCCATGACCGCCAGGCTTCTCGTTGGCCATCATGGCGGCCCAGCATTTCGCCGGGTCGATCAGGCCCTCGTCGTCGAGCAGCGACTCCGGCTTGGCTTGGCTGAGGCGAGGAATGAACCGCTCGCCCAGGAGCCCGTGCTGCGCATAGCGGCCGTTCGAGTTGAAGCCGAACCCGACCACTGGCTTGCCGCCGACCACCACATCCGTGACCACGGCCACCACCGAAGCGGTCATCTGGCTGAAGTCGATGTACGCGTTGGCGATGTTGGAGCGGATGGGCGAGACGATGTCGCGGATGGCGACGATGCGCATGGAAATGTCCGTGGCTGGAGGGCAGGCGGCGGCTCTGTACAGAGGTTCTACAGAGACGCGGGCGCAGCGACCAGCCGCCGGAGATCCGGAATCGACTACGGAAAACGCAACAGACCGGAACGGGTTCCCCAAATATATCGCCCCGGCATCCTCGAACATCAGGCGCGATTTTGCGTAGTATGGCCCAGATGCAGCTTGATACGACCTCGGCTGCGCCCGGACGATCCTCCGCCCGCCAGATGCTGCGTGCAGCGACGGCAACGCTTCATGCGGAAGTCGACGCGCGCTTTTCCGGACCTTTCGCCACCGACAGGAATGCTTACGAGGCGTTCCTGACCGTTCTTGCGCGCGCCGTGCTGCCGCTTGAACAGGCCCTCGATCGGGGAGGGGTAGGGCGGCTCCTGCCGGATTGGCGGGAGCGCCGTCGTTCAGAGGCATTGAAGCAGGACCTCGACATCCTAGGCGTCGCCGTGCCGCCCCCGCTGGATGTGAGCGTGACCACCGACGAGGCGCGGCTGTTCGGGCGGCTCTATGTGCTCGAAGGATCGCGACTGGGCGGCAAACTGCTGGTGAAGCGCGCGGCGGAAAGCAGCGACCCGCAGGTTCGCGCGGCAACGCACTATCTCGGCCACGGGGCGGGGAGCGACTTCTGGAGAAGCTTCCTGCAGCATCTGGAGACGTCCGAAGCCGTCCTGGCAGCGCCGCAGCGGACCCTGCTCGGTGCGCGCGAGGCGTTCGGCCTGTTTGGCGCGGAACGCGCGCATGTCTGAGGAAAGCCGCGCGACTCCGGTCGATCTCGAAAATTGCGATCGTGAGCCCATCCATCTGCTAGGCGCGGTGCAGCCGTTCGGCTTCCTGCTCGCCCTCGACAGCACGCAGTGGACGATCATGCGTCTGTCGCAAAATGCCGGGGAGTGGCTGGGTGCCGGGCCGCTCGACCTGATCGGACGGCCGATCGAGGATGTGTTCACCCACGACGCGATCCACCTGATCCGTGGACAGTTGCAGACCGCGCTCTTCACCAACACGGTGGCGCGTTCCTTTGCCGTCCCGCTTCTGAACGACGGGCCGGGCTTCGACATCGCCGTGCATGTCGTCGAGGGCTCCATCGTCATCGAATGCGAACCCTGCATGCATGAACAGGGCGTGAATTCTGGCGCCCTCGTCCGCGCCATGATCTCCCGCCTGCAGCAGGCTTCGGAACTCCGCACCTTCTATCGCGTGGCCGCCCGCGAGATGCGCGGTCTCACCGGCTTCGACCGCGTGATGGTCTACCGTTTCGATCATGACGGGTCGGGCGAGGTGATCGCCGAATCGGCGCGCGGCGGCCTCGAATCCTATCTCGGCCTGCACTATCCGGCCTCCGACATTCCGCGGCAGGCGCGCATCCTCTACGAGCGCAACTGGCTGCGCATCATTCCCGACATTTCAACCCGACCCGCCGCCGTGGAGCCCGGCCTCGTCGACGGCCGGCCGCTCGACCTGTCGATGAGCGTGCTGCGCAGCGTGTCGCCGATCCACATCGAATACCTGCAGAACATGGGCGTGGGTGCGTCGATGTCGGTGTCCATCCTCCGCGATGGCAAGCTGTGGGGCCTGTTCGCCTGCCATCACTATGCGCCGCACAACGTGCCGTTCGAGCGGCGCACGGCGGCGGAGCTGTTCGGGCAGATGTTCTCGCTGTTGATGGAAAGCCGCGAGCGCGACGCCGAATCGCTCTACGAGGCGCGCGCCCGCAAGCTGCACAACCAGCTCGTCACCGTGATGGCGTCGGAAGCGACCCGCTTCGACAGCATCGTCTCGCATCTCGACGAGATTGCCGAGTTGCTGTCATGCGACGGCATCGGCGTTTGGACCGGCGGACATGGGACGCTGCAGGGGATGTCGCCGACGCAGGACCAGTTCGCCGGCCTGATCGACCATCTGAAGCGCCGCAATCTGGGTGAGGTGCTGGCCGCCCACGAGATTGCGGCCGAATATCCGCCGGGCGGCGAATTCGCCGATCGCGCGGCCGGCATGCTGGTGGTCCCGCTGTCGCGGCCGGCGCGGGATTTCCTCGTTTTTTTTCGCAAGGAAGTAACGCGCTCCGTCAACTGGGCGGGAGATCCGAACAAGCAGGTCAGTGTCGGCCCGCTGGGTTCGCGCCTGACGCCACGCAAGAGCTTCGAGCTGTGGTGCGAGACGGTGCGGGGACAGTCGATCCCGTGGCAGCCGGTCGACGTGCGCATTGCCGAGAGCCTGCGCGTCAGCCTGCTCGAGGTCATTCTTCGCCTGTCCGACATAACCGAGGTCGAGCGCCGGCGCGCGCAGGAGCGGCAGGAGCTGCTGATCGCCGAACTCAATCACCGGGTTCGCAACATCCTGGGTCTGATCCGCGGCGTCATCTCGCAGAGCCGCGATCCGTCGCTCACGGTCGATGCCTTCACCGAGGTGGTCGGCGGCCGCATCCAGGCGCTGGCGCGGGCGCACGACCAGATCACCGCGGACAATTGGGGCCCGGCATCCTTCCGCGGCCTGGTGGGCGCGGAAGCCGGCGCCTATCTCGGGGGCAAGGCCACGCGCGTGCGGCTGTCGGGTCCGGAGGTGCTGGTGGAGCCGCAGGGCTTCACGACGCTCGCGCTGGTCATCCACGAGCTGATGACGAACTCCGCCAAGTACGGGGCGCTGAGCGACAGTCGCGGCCATATCGAAATCGGCACCCAGTTCGATGCCGAGAGGAACCTGCATGTCACCTGGACCGAGCATGGCGGTCCGCCCGTCAAGCCGCCGACGCGCCGCGGCTTCGGCTCGACGGTGATCGAGCGATCCATCCCCTACGACCTGAAGGGCGAGGCGACCCTCGACTACGAGGCGAAGGGCATCCGGGCGACGTTCATGATTCCGGCAGTCTATGTCCGTCCCGCACCGGGCGCGGTGGACGAGCCGGCCGAGAAGACGATGCCCGAGGTGCAGGCCGCCGAGCTGCCCAGGGACGTGCTGATCGTGGAGGACAACATGATCATCGCGCTCGACGCGGAAAGCGCATTGCTGCGTGCCGGCATCGAATCGGTCCGCGTGGCGCCGAGTGTTGCGCAAGCGATGAAGGCAATTGCGACGCGCGCGCCCGACTTCGCGCTGCTCGACATCAACCTCGGCCGGGAGACGAGCTTCGCCGTCGCCGAGCAACTCGCGTCGCTCGGCATCCGGTTCGTCTTCACGACAGGCTACGGCGAGGACATCGCCTTTCCGCCGAAGCTGCTGGGCGTGCCGCGCGTGCGCAAACCCTATACCGGCGACGCGCTGCTGGCCGCGATGCGCCTCTAGCCCGCGGCGAAGACGTTGCGGCGGTTCTGGCGGAACAGCAGCCACCAGGCGACCGCGCCGTTCAGCAGGTTCCAGGCGATGCCGTTGATGAACGCGGCGCGGTAGGAGCCGGTCATGTCGAACAGCACGCCGCCCATCCAGCCGCCCAGCGCCATGCCGATCAGCGTCGAGGAAATGGCGAGGCCGACGCGGAAGCCCGCTTCCTTCGGCGGGAAATACTCCCGCACGATGATCGCGTAGGACGGCACGATTCCGCCCTGGAACAGGCCGAACAGGGCCGAGGCCAGGTAAAGCGAGTTCACCGAATCGTCGACCAGATAGAAGACCAGCGCGACGCATTGCAGGGTCGAACCCAGCAGCAGCGTCTTGACGCCGCCGACCCGGTCGGCGATCCAGCCCGAGGCGATACGGCTCACGATGCCGAAGCCCAGCATCAGCGACAGCATCTCCGCGCCGCGCGCCACGCCATAGCCGAGGTCGGCGCAGTAGGCGACGATATGGACCTGCGGCATCGACATGGCCACGCAGCAGCCGATGCCGGCGACGACCAGCACCGCTTGCAGCGCATTCGGCGACAGGCCGAGCGAGCGCGGCGAATGAATCGCGGCGCCGGCCGTTCCCGCGGCGCCCGTCATCTGCTCCTGCGGCGGCTTGCGGCGCAAGGTCAGGGCCAGCGGGATCATCGCCACGAAGCACAGTGCACCGGCGGCCCAATAGGTGACGCGCCAGCCATGATCGTGGATCAGCATCTGGATGATCGTCGGCCAGATCGCGCCGGCGAGATAGTTACCCGAAGCCGCGATGGCGACGGCGATGCCGCGGCGCTTGTCGAACCAGTGCGAGATGTCGGCCACCAGCGGCGCGAAGGTCGCGGCGGCACTGAACCCGATCAGCACCTGCACGGCGGCGAACAGCGCCAGCGAAGGCGCGAACGGCGCTGTCGCGAAACCGATGGCCAGGCCGGTGGCGCTGAGCACCGCGGTCAGCACGATGCCGCGCTTGTCGACCAGCTTGCCCCAGGTGACGCCGCCGGCGAAGAAGCCCAGCGTGTTCATGGTGTAGGCGAAGGAGATGTCGGCGCGCGTGATGCCGAGATCCTGCTGGATCGACGGCAACGCGACGACCAGGCACCACATGCCGATGCCGCCGACCGTACTCAGGGTCACGCTGGCGGCAAGGCGCCACCAGGCATAGCTCGACTCGACTCCGGACATGATCAGCCGCCGACCGCGCCCTGCGTGTTGACGTAGAGGGCGTACAGCGAATGGCTGGCGGCCATGAACAGGCGGTTGCGATGGCGTCCGCCGAAGCAGACGTTGGCGCAACGCTCGGGCAGGTCGATGTGGCCGATCGGCTTGCCCGAGGAATTGAACACGCGCACGCCGTCGAGATCGGCCGAGCCCATGCCCCAGCCGCACCACAGGTTGCCGTCGACGTCGACGCGGAAGCCGTCGGGTGAGCCGCCCGGTCCGGCGTCGATCAGCACCGAGCTCTTGCCCAGCGAGGTGCCGTCGGCCGAGAGGTCGTAGGACAGGATCGTGCGGTGCGGCTCGGCGCGCGAGGCCACGACATAGAGCTTCTTCTCGTCGGGCGAGAAAGCGAGCCCGTTGGGGCCGGGAATGTCGTCGGCCATCATGGCGAGCTTGCCGGTCGTCGGATCGAGCCGATAGACGGCGGGCTTGTTCTGGCTCTCTTCCTTGTGGCCCTCGTAGTAGCCCAGAATGCCGAAGGTGGGATCGGTGAACCACACCGAGCCATCCGACTTCACCACCACGTCGTTGGGTGAGTTGAGCGGCTTGCCGTTGTAGGAATCGGCCAGCACCGTGATCGCGCCGTCATACTCGAAGCGCACGACGCGGCGAGCGTCGTGCTCGCAGGCGATCAGCCGGCCGCGCCGGTCGCGCGTGTGGCCGTTGGCGTTGTTCGAGGGCTTGCGGAAGATCGAGACGTTGCCCGTCTCCTCGTCCCAGCGCAGCACGCGATTGTTGGGAATGTCGCTCCACAGCAGGTATCGGCCATCGCCGAACCAGACGGGCCCTTCGGACCAGCGGCAGCCCGTGTAGAGTCGCTCCACCGAAGCCAGCACCAGCCGGTACTGGTTGAACGACGGATCGAGCACGCGCACGGACGGGTCGGGGTAGCGCTCGCTGGGCTGCCACATCTTGGGTTCCTCGTTCATTGCCGACGCTTGGCGCCGAATTTCGCGTGAGAATGCCCGTCCGGCGTCACGCGGTCGAGAGCCAATGGCCGAGCTGTTCGCGACGGGGTTCCGGGGAGCGGCTTGAGGCCTGCCGAACCCTCGAAGAAATCGTGGGAATGGCCAAGCGGGCCTGTGATATACCGCCAACCCAGTCCGCCAATGTTGGCGGGCCAACGCCAAGTCAGCAAGCTCTACGGGATGGTTGTGATGAAGCCGACCTTTGTGACCATTGATCGCCATCCGGGCCGCTCCACCCAGACCATCGGTGTGGCGCGCGCGCTCGGGACCGATCCGGAACTCATTCACGAGCCGTCGGTCGGCGTCGTGGGCACCAAGGGCGACAGCCAGTGCTATCTCGGCGTCATGTCCAAGGTCGAAGCGATCCACGGCCAGCTCAAGGCGCGCATCGGCATGGGTGCGAACCAGCTCAAGATGCGCCTGGTCCAGCCGGAATACACGATCGCCACGTCGGACGGCATCCGCAACGGCACGCGAGAGATGCGTTACTCGCTGATTGGCCGCGAAGTCACGCAGGACGCGCTGTGCGAACATCTGAGCGCCACCGGCCTTGCCGGCACGATCGCGGTCGTGGCCTGCGACAAGCCGCCGGTCGGCACGCTCTCGGCGCTGCTCGAGCATAACCTGCCGTCGATCATCATGTCGGATGGCCCGATCCATCCCGGCAAGGACCCGAACACCGGCGAGGCGCTCGACATCGTGAGCGCCTATCAGGTCGCCGGCCATCCCGATCCCGAATATCGCCACCACATCGCCTGCCACGCCTGCCCCGGCTACGGCAGCTGCGGCGGCATGTTCACCTACAACACGATGCAGACCTTCATCGGCGTGGTCGGCATGCAGCCGCTGCACATGGTGGCGCCGCCGTCCGACGATCCGCGCCGTACCGGCCAGTTCGCGGCTGAACTGGTCGATCTGCTGGCGAACCTGATCAAGAACGACCTGAAGCCGCGCGACATCGTCGTGCGCGATTCGATCCGCAACGCGGTGATCGTGTCGATGGCGATCGGCGGCTCGACCAACGTGGTGCTGCATGCGCCGGAGATTGCGCGCGCGGCCGGCTTCGCCGACTTCTGGAAGGACGTCATGACGCCGGAGGAGTTCAACTACCTCTCGCAGCATGTCGTGCCGGTGCTCACCGACGCGCGTCCCTACGGCAAGTACTCGATGGTCGACATCGACGAAGTCGGTGGCGTGCAGGTGATCGTGCGCGAGCTGCTCGACGCCGGCTTGCTGAACGGCAACGTGCTGACCTGCACCGGCGAGACGCTGGCGCAGCAGGTCGAGCGGCTGGGCGCGAAGAAGGCCGACGGCCGCGTGATCTATCCGGTCGAGAAGCCCTACAAGCCGACCGGCGGACTGCGTATGTTGGGCGGTAACCTGTCGCCGGACTTCTCCGCGATCCTGAAGCTTGCGGGTGTCGAGGGTGGTCTCGAGAACAACCTGTTCCGCGGCCGCGCCCGCGTGTTCGAGGGCGAGGCGGGCCTGCTCAAGGCTCTCGACGAGACGCCGGACACGTTCCAGAACCACGACATGATCATCGTGCGCTACGAGGGACCGAGCGGCGCGCCGGGCATGCCGGAAATGCTCGACCCGACCTCGCGCATCACGACGCTGTGCCGCGAGCGTAACATCGTCGTGGCCCTGATGACCGACGCGCGCTTCTCGGGCGGTTCGGTCGGCCTCGTGATCGGCCATGTCGGTCCTGAAGCCGCGATCGGCGGCCCGATCGGGCTGGTCGAGGAGGGCGACGAGATCGTGGCCGATCTCAACACCAACGAGTTGAACTGCACCCAGCTCGCCGACTCCGCGACCTACGCCAAGCGCAAGGCGGCGTGGGACAAGGTCGTCGCGGCCAATGGCGGCCTTCATCCCAATTGCGGCACCGCCGATACGCGCCTGCTCCATCGCGCCCGTACCAGCGCCGTGCCGGCGACGCGCGGCGGCGGCCTGCATCCCAACCGCGAGGTCTGGGTGCGCGCGCCGCGCAAGGCGGAGCGGCAGGATTTCAAGCTGCGCAACAAGCACCGTCCCGAGGCCAACAAGAGCTTCTGAGCGGGTTGGCTTCAAACAGCCCGTCGTCTCGACCGGAGCACCGAAGGTGCGGAGTGGAGAGACCTTCTCTCTACCAATAGCTGGCCAATTGTAGAGAGAAGGTCTCTCCGCTACGCGCTGCGCGCTCCGGTCGAGACGACGGAGTTTTTTATGGCGGCGGCCTAATCGCCCTCGACGCCGTACGCCGCCTTCGCGGCATCCTTGCTGACGAGGCCGAGCTTGATGTCGCGCTTCACCGCCTCCGGATCGCGCTTCGCCGGGTCGCCGTAGCCGCCGCCGCCGGGCATTTCGACCACGAGACGCTCGCCGGCGGGGATGGTCTGGAAGCCCTTGGCCTTCAACTCCTGGCCCGAGGCTAGCGACAGGCGGCCGTTGCCGCCGGGCTTGCCGCCGTCGCGGCCGCGCGCCGGATATTTGACGCGCTCGAAGGTCGCGAAGATGCCGAAGGGAGCGCCTTCGCGATGCTCGACCTCCATCACCTGGCCGAGGCCGCCGCGCTGCTGGCCGGCGCCGCCGGAATCCTGGCGGTACTCCTTCTTCCACACGACGACGGGCGCGATGGTCTCGGTGATCTCGACCGGCACATTGCGCACGCCCGAGGGGAACGGTGTCGCCGAAAGTCCGTCCAGCGTCGGCCGTGCGCCGGTACCGCCGGAATGGAAGGTCGTCACCATGAAGGGCCGGCTGTTGCCGATGGTGCCCGTCATGCCGTGGCCGGCACCGAGCTTCAGGTTCCAGAGATTGGACGTGCCCTCGGCCGGCACCTGGCCCGGAATCACCTGGTGCAGCGCATCGAAGCAGACGTCGGGCAGCATGTGGCCGATGGTGCTGCGTGCGTTCACCGCCGCGGGATACAGCGCGTTGACGATGGTGTTTTCCGGCGCCGTGACCAGGATCGAATCGAGCGTGCCGGCATTGTTCGGGATGGTCGGCGCCACGACGCACTTGATGCCGAAGGCGGTGTAGGCCTCGGTGTAGCACATCGGCGAGTTGATGCCGTAGATCGACGAGCCCGACGTGCCGGCATAGTCGACGGCGATGTGATCGGCATGGATCGTCACGGCGGCGTGCAGGTCGATCGGCGCATCGTAGCCGTCGATCCGCATGTGGCCCTTCCAGGTGCCGCGCGGCAGCTTCGAAATCGCCGCGATCATGCCGGCGCGGCTCTTCTCGATGATGTGCGTGCCCAGTTCGTCGAGATTGTCGATGCCGTGTTCGGCCATCATGTCGGAGAGCCGCTTCTCGCCGATGCCGTTGCAGCCGACCAGCGCATGGATGTCACCCTCGACCTGCACCGGTTCACGCACGTTGGCGCGCACGATGCGCATCACGCTCTCGTCGATCACGCCCTCGCGCATCAGGGGCAGCAGCGGTAGGAACAGGCCCTCGTGGAACACCTGCCGCCCGTCGGGCGACTGGCCGAGGCCGCCGATGTCGACGACGTGCGTGGTGCAGGAGAACAGTGCCACCAGCTTGCCGTTATTGAAAGCGGGCGAGGTCACGACGATGTCGTAGAGATGGCCGGTGCCCTTCCACGGATCGTTGGTGATGTAGGCATCGCCTTCCTTCATCGTGTCGACCGGGAATTCGCGAATGAAGTGGATGACGCTGCGCGCCATCGAGTTCACGTGGCCCGGCGTGCCGGTCACGGCCTGCGCCAGCATGCGGCCTTCGAGGTCGAACACGCCGGCCGAGATGTCGCCGGCCTCGCGCGCGCTGGTCGAGAAGGCGGTGCGCACCAGGGCCCGGGCCTGCTCCTCGACGACGGAGAGAAGGCGGTTCCACATGACTTGCAGGCGAATGTCCGCTGGCGTGCTCATGCGCGGTCCTCCAGGACGATCTGGCTCACGGAATTGATGCGGGCGGTGAAGCCCTTCGGCACGACGGTCGTCGTGCCGTCCTCGACGATCAGGGCTGGCCCGTCGAATGTCATGCCGGGCTTCAGCGCCGCGCGCTCATGGATAGCGGTCTTCTCGCGCGCGCCGCTCGCGGGATCGAGCACGTCGCGATGACCCGACGGGGCCGGCGCGGCAGACGCGGCGATGGCCGGCGCCGGCGCCGGCAATGGCCGGTCGGTGGCGAGCGACAGCGTCCAGGTCAGTGCCTCGACCTCGAGCTTGGGAATGGCCCGGCCGAATACCTGCTCGTAGGTTGCCTCGAAGCGGCGGCGCAGTTGGCCCGCCGCATCGGGTGCGAAGGATTCGTTGGGCAGCGGCACGGCAATCTCGTGGCCTTGGCCGCGGTAGCGCATGAAGGCCTGGCGCGATTCGACCAGCGTCTCGCCGGGCGCCGCCGGCCGCACGACCGCCTCGGCTTCGGCGCGCATCGTGGCGAACAGCTCGTTCAGCATCTTGGCGTCGAGCATGTCGAGCCGCTGATGGCGCGTGCGCACGACCTCGTAGGCGATGGAAGCGCGCAGGAAGCCGAAGGCCGAGCCGACGCCCGCACCGACCGGCACGATGACCTGCTTCATGCCGAGCTTGCGGGCGAGCCGAGCGGCGTGCAGCGGCGCGGCGCCGCCGAAGGCGATCAGCGCCCGGTCGGCCGTGTCCTTGCCGTTCTCGACCGCATGCACGCGGGCCGCACTGGCCATGGTCTCGTCGACGATTTCGGCGACGCCGGCCGCCGCGCCCTGGGCATCGGTCTTGAGCGGGCCGGCCAGCGACTGCAGCGCGGCCTCGGCCTTGTCGCGATGAAGCGGGATGGCGCCACCGGCGAAACGCGTGGGATCGAGGCGGCCGAGGGCCGTGTCGGCGTCGGTCACGGTCGGCTCCGTACCGCCGCGCCCATAGCTCGCCGGGCCGGGCACGCTACCGGCCGAATCGGGGCCGACCTGGATGCGGCCCAGCGCGTCCAGGCGCGCGATCGAGCCGCCGCCAGCGCCGATTTCGACAAGCTCGATCACGGGAATACGCACCGGCAGGCCCGAGCCCTGCACGAAGCGGTAAGCGCGCGCGACCTCGAACTGGCGCGAGCGCTGCAGTTCCAGATCGTCGAGCAAGGTGAGCTTGGCCGTGGTGCCACCCATGTCGAAGGCGACCGCCTTGCGGGCGTCGTTTTCGGCGGCGACCGTGCGCGCCAGGATGGCGCCGCCGGCCGGACCGGATTCGACCAGACGCACCGGATAGCGCCGCGCCGTGTCGACCGTCGTGATGCCGCCCGACGACATCATCAGCAGGAGAGGGCCTGCAATGCCTTCCTGCTTCAGGTCGGCTTCGAGCTGGCCGAGATACCCCGCCATGCGCGGCAGGACGTAGGCGTTGGCGATGGTGGTCGAGGTGCGCTCGTACTCGCGGATCTCGGGACAGACCTCGCACGAGAGCGAAATCGCCACGCCCGGCAGCTCCTTGGCGAGGATCGCGCCGGTGCGGCGCTCGTGCGCCTCGTTGGTGAAGCTGTGCAGGAAGCAGACGGCGACCGCCTCGATCTCCTCTGCCTTCAACTGCACGGCGACACGGCGCACCGCCTCTTCGTCGAGCGCCAGCAGCACGGCGCCATCTGAGGCCACGCGTTCAGGTACTCCGAAGCGCAGGTCGCGCGACACCAGCGGCTGCGGCCTCTCCATGTAGATGTCGTATTGCTCGAAGCGATGCTCCCACGCCATCTCGACGGAATCGCGGAAGCCCTCGGTGGTGATCAGTGCGGTGCGCGCGCCTTTGCGTTCGATCAGCGCATTGGTGGCGAGCGTCGTGCCGTGCACGACCAGGCTCACATCCTGCGGCCGGCACTTCGCTTCGGCGAGGATCGAGCGCACGCCTTCCAGCACGGCGCGCTCGGGTGCGTCGGGCGTGGTCAGGATCTTGATCGAATGGGAGGTCGTGCCGGTTTCGAGCACGACGTCGGTGAACGTGCCGCCGATATCGACGGCCAGACGGGAGGACATTTCTACTCGTCGATCTTGATGTTGCCCTTGCGCACCACGTCGCCCCAGGTGACGGAATCGCGCTTGAGGAAGGTCACGAAGTCGGCCGGGGAGAGGAGGGCTGGGGTGAGGCCGTTCTCGTCGTACTTCTTCTTCACGTCGGGCTGCGCCATCACCTTGGCGATGGCGTCGTTGAGCCGGTCGACGATCGGCTTCGGCGTATTGGGCGGGGCGGCGAGCCCGTACCAGTTCTCCGCCTCGTATCCCTTCACGACCTCGGCGACTGCCGGCGTGTCGGGCAAGACGGGCCAGCGCTCGGGCGAGGTGACGGCCATCGCACGCGCCTTGCCGCCGCGGATCAGGCCGAGCGTCGCAGGATCGCCGAAATAGGCATCGACGATGCCCGCCGCGAGATCGTTGAGCGCCGGTCCGGTGCCGCGATAGGGCACATGGATCATTTTCAGGCCGGACATCTGCGTGAAGAGCTCGCCCGCGAGATGCTGGCTGGTGCCGATGCCGCCGGAGGCCCAGCGCAGCTCCTGCTTCTTCGCCAGCTCCATGAATTCCGGCAGCGTCTTCGCCGGCAGGTCGTTGCGCACCGCCACGATGAAGGGCATGCGGACCAGCCGCGTGATCTGCGTCAGCGCCGTCGGGTCGTAGGGCATCTTGCGCAGGTGGGGCCCGGCCGTGAGCGTGCCGGCGCCGGTCAGCGACAGCGTGTAGCCATCGGGCGGCGCATGCGACATCGCCTCGACGCCGATGATGCCGCCGGCGCCGCCCTTGTTCTCGATGACGATGGTCTGGCCGAGTTCCTTCGACAGCGGCTCCATCATCAGCCGCGCCGTCAGGTCGACGCCGCCTCCGGGCGGGAAGGGGACGATGATCTTGATCGGCCGCTCGGGATACTTGCCTTGCGCCGAGGCGGCACGGGCGACGAACGGCGATGAGAGCGCCGCGACCAGAAGTTGGCCCAGAAGCTGGCGACGAGTGTTACGCAAACAGACCCCCTTTCGGCGCAATGCTCAGAGCGCCACCTTCTTGAAAACCTCGACGAAGCGATCGACATCCTGCTCGTCGTTGTAGACGTGAGGGCTGATGCGCAGCCGACCCAGGCGCGGCGCGGCGTAGACATTCTCCGCCGCGAGCTTCTTCGGCAACTCGTCGGACATGCCCTTGGGGAACTGAAGGCAGATGAGATGCGGCGCGCGCAGCTTGCGATCGAGCACGCGCACGCCCGAGTTGGCGAGTCCGTCGGCCAGCCGGTCCGTGAGCATGCCGAGGCGCGCCACGATGGGATCATTGCCCCAGCCGGCCATCATCTCCATGCCGACCGCGGCCATCTCGAGGGTGATGAAATGGTCGCGCTCGCCCATGTCGTAGCGGCGCGCGCCGTCGGCATAGGAAAGATCACGGAAGTAAACCTTCTGCTCGGCGGCCACGCCCTTGCGCGCGGGCGCGGTCTGCTCCAGCGGCACACCGTTCTGGTTGCGCTTGGCGACATACATGAAGGCGCGGCCATAGGGGCCCAGCACCCATTTGTAGGTCGGGAAGATCAGGAAATCGGGATCGAGCGTCTTGACGTCGATGCGGCGGACGCCGGCATCGTGCGTCGCATCGACGAGAAAAGCCGCGCCTTCGCGACGAACCGCATCGGCAATGCGCGACAGGTCGAGCGCGCCGCCGTCCGACCAGTGAACGGAAGAGATCGAGACGAGGGAAAGGGGCGCGGCATCCGCAGCGCCGATGGCGTCCAGCACCGCTGTCGTCCAGTCGCCGTCGGCCGGCTGTTTCACCTGTTCGACCGTATACCCACCCTGGTCGGCGCGGCTCATCCATTCCAGGACCGGCGAGGTGTGGTCGTCCTGCAGGACGAGTACGCGGCTGCCGCGCTTCAGGCTCATCACCTTGCCTGCCGTCGACACGCCGTAGCCGACGGATGGGATCAGTGCCACATCGACGGGATCCGCGCCGATCAGCGCCGCGGCCGCCTTGCGCGCCCGCTCGTACTGGCCGGACATGAAGTCGGCATCGAGTTTCCAGGGTTGCCCCTTGCGGCCGACGCCGACTCGACCGGCCTCCTGCACTGCCAGCGGAAGGGGACTCCAGGCGGCGGCGTTCAGGAAGCACACGTCGCGCGGAATGTCGAACAGATGACGCTGGGAGCTGAGCATGGGCACCGTCGCTTTTGACTGGCGGCGAGCCTAGGCGATTGCCGGGCAAAGAAAAAGGACGCCCGTCTTGCGACGAGCGTCCCTTCCTTTGAAGATGCGTGCTGAATGCGCGCGGCGTTAGCCGTCGATCGCCTTCTTCACGACTTCCTTGGCCTTGCCGACGGCCTGCTGGGCTTCGCCCTTGCGCTCCTGGATAGCGCCTTCGACCTTCAGCTTGTCGCTGTCGACGACCTTGCCGACGCCCTGCTTGACGTTGCCGATCGCCTCGTTGGCGAGACCCTTGACCTTGTCCGTGGTGCTGCTCATGACAGTCTCCTCTTCGATCTGTTTGGTGCCGCTTCAACGCGGTGTCGGGGCTTCCGTTCCGGAAAATCTTGCTGCCCCGCCAACGCCTTTTTCGCGGCGGGAACCGCTCGGATTTCCTGACGTTAATCGGTAACGCGCTCGGCGCGGTCGCTCGATCTCGGTGGCCCTCGAACGCGGCGTGTAGCGGTCGACGGCCTCTTCGCGCCCTAGGCACCCGAGGCGCGAGGGGACGATATGGCAGCAACGGATTTCGATTTCGGCTCGGCATTATTCCTCGATCTCGACGGTACGCTGCTGGAAATCGCGGCGACGCCGGAGCTCGTGGTCGTTCCTCCGGCGCTTCCGGGGCTTCTCGCGCAACTGCATACTTTGCTGGGCGGTGCTCTTGCCATCGTGAGTGGGCGCTCGCTCAAGACGATCGATCTGCTCCTCCAGCCCTTCACGTCGGCGGCGGCCGGTGAGCACGGCGTGACCCTGCGCTTCAGCAACGGGACGGTCGAGGAGATGCCCGCGGGTCTGGCCGTTACGCAGGCGTGGCGCGATTCGCTCGTCGCCGCCACGGAACGCTGGCCGGGTGTCCTCATAGAACCAAAGCCGCACGGCTGCGCCATTCACTATCGTCTGGCGCCCGAGCGTCATGACGATGTCTGGCGCGTCGTGCGGGCGCTGGTGCCGGACGATCATCCGTGGTTCCGGCTGATCCCCGCACGCGAAGCCGTTGAGATCGGGCCTCGATCCACCTCGAAGGGACATGCGGTCGAAAGGTTCATGAAGGACAGCGTTTTCAAGGGTCGCCGGCCGATCTTCGTGGGGGACGACTTCACCGACGAGGCCGGCATGAGCGCCGCGCGCCGCCATGGCGGCGAAGGACTGCGCGTGCAGGAAGTTTTCGATGGGGATCCTGCCCAGGTGCGCGCCTGGCTGGCGCGCAACGCGGAGCGCTTGGCCGGCGCGCCGGCTGCTGAAGCTCCGGCGGTGGGAGCGTCACCATGAGCAGTCTCGATCTTGGCGTCGTCGGCAACTGCTCCATCGCCAGCCTGATCGACAAGAACGGCCGCCATGTCTGGCACGGGCTTGGCAGGCTCGACGGCGATCCGGTTTTCAATGCGCTGCTGGGCGGCAAGGATCCGCAGGCCGGTTTCATGGACGTCGTCGTCGACGGCATGAAGGAGAGCCGGCAGCGTTACGTGCCGAACACCGCGATTCTGGAAACCACCATCGACGGTGCCGGCGGCACGGCGCGCATCTGGGATTTCGCGCCGCGCTTTCGCCGCTTCGGGCGCATGTTCCGCCCGCCCATGCTGGTGCGGCGGCTCGAGCCCGTGGCGGGTCGGCCGCGCATCACCCTCCGACTGCGGCCGACCTTCGGCTACGGCGCGCACAGGTCGCAGGTCACGATGGGCAGCAATCACATCCGCTACTATGGCGATGCTTCCGTCCTCCGCCTGACGACCGACGCCTCGTTGAACTACGTGATGCATGAGACCGAGTTTTCCCTCGACCGGCCGCTGACCCTCATCGTCGGCGCCGACGAGAGCATCACCGACAATGTTGACCAGCTCTCTCGCTCGTTCCTCAGCGAGACCGAAGTCTACTGGCAGGGCTGGGTTCGCGACCTGAACATCCCGTTCGACTGGCAGGTCGCGGTGATCCGCGCCGCCATCACGCTGAAGCTCTGCAGCTACGAGGATACGGGCGCGGTTCTCGCGGCGCTGACGACGTCCGTGCCCGAGGCGGCCGGCACGGTGCGCAACTGGGACTACCGCTTCACCTGGCTGCGCGATGCGTTCTTCACCGTCACGGCCCTCAATCGCCTCTCGGCGACGCGCACGATGGAAAGCTATGTGCGCTTCATCGTGGATGTCGTCGAGACCGGCAGCAGCCGCGGCGAAATACACAATGTGGCGCCGCTGTTCCCGATCGCACCGGGAACCGACACGGTCGAGCGCCTGATCGACTCGCTGCCCGGGTACCGCGGCTATGGACCCGTACGCATCGGTAACGCGGCGGTCGGCCAGCGGCAGAACGACGTCTACGGCTCCATGGTTCTGACCGCCGCCCAGATGTTCTGGGACGAACGCCTGCCCCGGCAGGGCGACGTCGAGCTTTATCGCCAGCTCTGCGTCGTGGGCCACGAGGCGCATCGCGCGGCGCTCACGCCCGATGCCGGACTTTGGGAATATCGCGAGCGGGAAGAGGTGCATACGTTCTCGGCGGCCATGTGCTGGGCGGCGCAGCATCGGCTCGGCCTGATCGCGCGCCGTGTCGGCCTCGACGGCGAATCACGCGAGTGGCTCGCCAAGGCGGGCGTGCTGCGTCAGGAGATCCTGCAGCGCGGGACCACGTCGGAGGGTTGGCTGTCGGGCGTACTGGATCGCGACATGGCCGATGCCTCCAGCCTGGTGTTTCCGGAAATCGGCCTGCTGCGGTCCGACGATCCGCGCTTCCACGCCACGCTCGACATGGTGTCGAAGAAGCTGATGAAGAACGGCTTCCTGATGCGCTATGTCGAGGCCGACGATTTCGGCGCGCCGTCGAACGCCTTCCTGCTCTGCACCTTCTGGTACATCGACGCGCTGGCCAGCGTCGGCCGCCGCGAGGAAGCACTCGAACTGTTCAACAACGTGCTGTCGCGGCGCAATCACGTCGGTCTCCTGTCGGAAGACCTCGATCCCCGCACCGGCGAACTCTGGGGCAACTTCCCGCAGACCTACAGCCAGGTCGGCCTGATCCTGTCGGCCATGCGGCTCTCGCGGAGCTGGGAGGAGGGCCTGTGGCACGCCTCGTAATCGTCTCCAACCGGGTACCAGTGCCCAAGGCGCGCGGCACGGCCGCCGGCGGTCTGGCGGTCGCCCTGAAGGACCTGCTGACGCCGGGCGCCCTGTGGTTCGGCTGGAGCGGACGGCTGACGTCGGATCCCTCGCCGCAGCCGGCCATCGTCGAGGCGCGCGGCGTCACCTATGCGACCGTGGACCTGACGCCGGAAGACTATCGCGGCTTCTATGTCGGCTTCGCCAATGGCGCGCTGTGGCCGCTGCTGCACTTCCGTCTCGGCCTCATGCATTTCCGGCGCGAGGACTACCAGGGCTATCTGTCGGTCAACCAGTCCTTCGCCGCGTCTCTGGCGCCCCTGCTGCAGGCCGACGACACCGTCTGGGCGCACGATTACCATCTCATTCCCTTCGCCCGCCTGCTGCGCAAGCAGGGCTTCGGCGGCCGTCTGGGCTTCTTCCTGCACGTCCCCTTCGTGCCGCCCTCGATGATCGAGGCGATGCCGGTGGCGCGCGAGCTCGTCGCCGATCTCTGTGCCTACGACCTCGTGGGCTTCCAGACCGAGGAACATGCCCGCGACTTTCGCGACTGCGCGCAGCGGATGCTGGGCGCCACGGTGGACGGCGAGTGGATCCGGCTTGCCGGTCGCCGGGTGCGGGCCTTCGCCGACCCGATCGGCATCGATGCGCAGGCGTTCGCACAGGACGCGGAACGGGCGGAGGGTGACAAGGAAGTGCTTCGGGTTGCCGAGAGCCTGTCGAACCGTTTTCTCGCCATCGGTGTCGATCGGCTGGATTATTCCAAGGGCCTTCCGCACCGCTTCGAGGCGTTCGGCCGGCTGATCGAGAAGCACCCCGAGCACAAGCGCAAGATCCACTTTCTGCAGATCTGTCCGCGCTCGCGCGAAGAGGTCGACGAATATCGCAAGCTGCGCACCGAACTCGACCGCCTCGCGGGACGCATCAATGGCCGGTTCTCGGAGTTCGACTGGACGCCGCTGCGTTACTCGACGCGCGGCGCCCCGCGCTCGACCCTGGCGGGCCTCTATCGCCTTGGCCGTATCGGCGTGGTCACCCCGTTGCGCGACGGCATGAACCTCGTCGCGAAGGAATTCGTCGCCGCGCAGTCGGACGAGGATCCCGGGGTGCTGGTCCTGTCGCAGTTCGCCGGTGCGGCCCAGGACCTGACGGAAGCGCTGATCGTCAATCCGTTCGATCCCGACGCCATCGCCGACGCCATGCACGTGGCGCTCACCATGCCGCTGTCGGAGCGGCAGGAGCGGCACGGTGTGCTGAAGGAAAAGGTGATGCGGACGACGGCGGAAGCCTATTGCCGCCGCTTCATCGATGCCCTCGAGGCGCCAGCCTTCGCGCGCGCTGCTTAAAGTCATCGACTTCTTCCCCCTTCAAGGAGAAGAGCCCTGTCATACGGGGCGATGGGGTCATGGGCGTCGCCAGGCTTATGACCCCTCCTTCGACGTAAGACGTCGACACCTCCCCTTTTTGAATGGGGAGGCGATTCTGATCAGGAAACCAGTCCGAACGCTGCCGGATAGACGATCAGCCCGTCGTCGCCGTCGAGTGCGCCGGGCACCAGCTCCAGCGCCATGAAGGACTCGCCTTCGAACGGCGCGTCGAGGCCGCTCGCCAGTTCCGCCGAGAAGCCGAAGCGCGGATAGAATTCTGGATGGCCGAGCACCATGACGGCTTGCCACTCGCGGCGCCGCGCCAGCTCGAGTCCGGTTTCCACCAGCGCGCTGCCGATGCCCGAGCGCTGGCGCGCCGGGTGAACGCACATCGGCGCCAGCGACAGGGTCGGCACGGCATCGTCATCGACCATCACCGTCAGCGCGCTGAACAGGATGTGGCCGACGATCATGCCGTCGTCGATCGCCACCAGTTCGACGGCATCGATGAAGGCCTCGCGTAGTTCCTCGACCAGTCCGCCTTCGAACGTCCCGCCGAAGGCCAGGTCGTTCAGGTCGCGGATCGCAGGATCGTCCGCCGGTTCGCGTTCCCGGATCACCACATCGTGGCCGCTGCCCGGCCCGGCCATTCACGATCGTAGGTTTCGCCGCCCACCCGTTCGCCGCTCAACGCGGCCAGGATCTCGCCGGCGCTCGGCAGCGACTTGGGATCGACGTGCCGGGCGGGATTCCAGAGTTCGGAGCGGACCAGCGCCCGCGCGCACTGGAAATAGATCGAGTCGACCTCGATCACGGTGACCGAGCGCGGCGCTTTCTCCTCGACGGCGAAAGACGCCAGCAGGTCCGGTGCGACGCTGAGATGGGCGCGGCCGTTGACCCGCAACGTGTTGCCGACACCGGGGATCATGAAGAGCAGCGCGACCCGCGGGTCGCGCACGATGTTGCGCAGCGAATCGATGCGGTTGTTGCCGCGCCGGTCGGGCAGCATCAGCGTCTTCTCGTCATGCACCCGCACGAAACCCGGCCGGTCGCCGCGCGGCGAGCAGTCGAGACCCTCGGGGCCGGAGGTCGCCAGCGCGGCATAGGGTGAGGCTTCGATATAGGCGCGATAGTGAGGCGTGATCCAGTTCACCTCCTTCACCGTCGCGGCTTCGAGTGGCTGCCCGTAGATCGCCTCGAGCTCGGCTTCCGTCTTCAGGATGTCGGACATGAGTCTAGGCCCACTGCGCAGGAGAGGTGCCGAGCGGTTCGGCGGGCCGGGCGTAGTAGGCCGGTGTCTCGCCGAGCTGCACCACCGGCTTCAGGTGGCGCAGGCGGCCGAGGGGGCCGACGCTTTCGGTGAGGAGCGGCAGCAGCGTGGCCTCCGGCAGTTCGGCGGCACCCCGGGACGCATCGACCGTGCCGAGGTTGGCCAGCCAGTGCGCGACCTGGACCAGCGACACGCGGACCTGCCACGAGCCGCCCTGTTCGACCCGGCGGGCCAGTGCCACCAGTGCGCCCAGCGCGCCGAGGTAGCCCGCGATGTAGTCGAGGGCCTGGACCGGCAGGTTGCGCGGCTTGTCCAGCGAGCCCTGCGTCGCGGCGAGGCCGGTGACGTTCTGCACGATCGAGTCGAAGCCGCGCCGCTGCGACCACGGGCCTTCGTGGCCGTAGGCGCAGAGGCTGACGCAGACGATGCCAGGCCGCAGCGCCGCCACCTGCTCGGGCGAGAAGCCGCGCGCTGCCAGCGTGCCCGGGCGGTAGCCCTGGGTGAAGATGTCGGCATCCTTCAGCAGCGTCTTCATCGTCTCGACGCCAGCGGATTCGCGCAGGTCGATCCAGGCGCAGCGCTTGCCGTGGCCGGTGTCCATCAGCAGCTCGGTCTGGTAGGGCAGGTGCGGCGCCGCGACATGCAGCACGTCGGCGCCGTTCTCCGCCAGCACGCGGCCGCTCGTGGGGCCGGCCAGCACGCGCGTGAGGTCGAAGGCGCGAATGCCCGAGAGAGGGCGGTCGCCCTTCGGCAAAGGCTCGGCGGGCGCGTCGCCGATCTTCACGATGTCGATCAGCGGCAGTTTCGCGACCGCGACGCCGTGCGGATGGGCGTTCCATTCCTCGCGGCTGCGCGTCAGGCCGCCGACGCAGCCGCCGTCGGCGATCGCCTGTTCGATCGCGAGCCCGTCCCATTTGGCGACGGCGGCGGCCAATGCCTCGCGCGTGTCGCCTTCGGCGCCGGCGATCCGGAGCGCGCCCGCGCGATGGTGCGGATGGTTGGTATGGATGAACATGTGCCGGCCGTCGCGCGTCGGATAGTGGCCCGACAGCGGATCCCACGAGACCGGTCTCTCTCCGTTGCGCAGGACGTAGGTGTTGGAACGCAGCGATGCGGTTGCTGCGCCCACATCGACCGCGACCGATTGCGGCTTGCCGGTTTTCAAGCGCCAGAGATCCGAGACCGCCAGGCCGACGGCTGCCAGCGCCGCGGCGCCGGCCGTGCCGACGCGCCACGGAGTCTGGAGCACCGGATCGCCGTCGCCGGTGATCGTGAGCCGGTCGTCGTCGCGTCTGGCGCGGCCGAGCTGGCCCAGGATCGAGTAGGCCAGATCGTCGTTCACTTCCCGCCTGCCATGATCTTCGTCAGCAGCGCCATGAACTCGTTCGGGCAGGTGATGTGCGGGTTGTGGCTGCTGTCCAGCTCATGGCAGGTCCAGCCTGCCTCACTGCGCGCCCGGTCGGCGAACTGGCGGAACGGGTCGCCCGGCCCATTGCGCGTCGCATAGATGTAGTCGCGGGGCGGCAGCGGCTCCTTGGACTCGAGCTTGATGCGCTGCTCGAAGGTCTTGATCGGCTGCGGCCGGCGGCGCGGGCTGGCCCAGGCGACATCTTCCGGCGCGGTGTCGGACGGCATCGGGTTGATCGGCAGCTTCCAGCCCTCGCCATCCTTCTCGGCGCCCTTGCGCATATTGCCTTCGGCCTTGGGACCGACCAGGTCGAACAGGCTCTGGCCGTCACGGGGCGCGAAGGCGTCGATATACACGATGCGTGCGAGACGGCCGCCGATCCGGTCGGCGACGCCGGTGGCGACCATGCCGCCGTAGGAGTGACCCAGCAGGACCACGTCGTTCAGGTCCTCGAATTCGATCTCCGCCACGATGTCCTCGACATGGGTCGAGAGGTCGACACTGGGGGTGGCGAGGTGGGCGCGCGCGCCCAGGCCGGTGTAGGTCGGGGAGAAGAACTGATGGCCCGCGTCGCGCAGAAGGGGTCGCATTTTCTTCCAGGCCCAGGCGGCCGACCATGCCCCATGCGCCAGAACGATATTTGCCATGACCTTACCTCCCGCTGGCGAGACAGTTTTTTAAGTGCTACTACGACTTACTCTCAATGAGCAGCCAACCAACCATAGCACTTGGCACCGCCCGCGTGGGCTTCCGTGGCCGCATACATGCCATCGCCGCGGGACGCGTCGCCGCAGGCATGCCGGGGTCCGAACTCGAACGCCGCCTGATCGAGCTGGGCTTCGTCGAGGGCGCCGACGTCGAGGTGCTGCATCAGGGCCTTTTCGGGCGCGATCCCATCGCGGTGCGGGTTGCGCATACGACGATCGGGCTTCGCCGCCGCGAGGCGATGGCCATCCTCGTCGAAGTCGGGGCCTGACCGTGAACGCCACTGTGTCCGCCACACCGGTCGTCGCGCTGGTGGGCAATCCGAATTGCGGCAAGACGGCGCTGTTCAACGCCCTGACCGGCAGCCGGCAGAAGGTCGCCAACTATCCGGGCGTCACGGTCGAGAAGAAGGTCGGGCCGCTGACCACGCCGGCCGGGCGCACGGTGCGGGTGGTCGACCTGCCGGGCACCTATTCGCTGCGGGCGCGCTCGCCCGACGAGGAGGTGACGCGCGACGTGGTCCTGGGACGCACCCAGAACGACGTGATCCCCGACCTCATCGTATGCGTCGCCGACGCCTCCAACCTGCGCCTGGCCCTGCGTCTCGTGCTCGAGCTGAAGCAGGTCGGGCGTCCGGTGATGCTGTCGCTCAACATGATGGACATCGCGCGCAAGCGCGGCATCGAGATCGACACCGAAAAGCTCGGGCGGGAACTCGGCCTGCCCGTGGTGACCTCCGTCGCCGTGCGCCGCGGCGGCACCGATGCGCTGCTGGCGGAAGTCGACCGTCGCCTCACCGCCGCCGAAGGCGCCGGCCGGACCTCGTGGACCGCGCCTGACGCCGCCGCCCTGCGCGGCGCCCAGCGCGAGGCCGATCGAATTCTCGCGTCCGTGGTGAAGGGCCAGGGCAAGCCCGACAGCCTCACGACGCGTGTCGACTCCGTGCTCCTGCATCCGGTGGCCGGTCTCCTCGTGCTGCTCGCCATCCTGTTCGTGATGTTCCAGGCGGTCTTCGCCTGGGCGCAACCCGGCATGGACGCGATCGAGGCGCTGTTCCACTTCCTGGGCGACCTCGTCGCGCGCCTGCCGCTGCCCGATCTGCTGAAGAGCTTCCTGAAGGACGGGCTGATCGGCGGCGTCGGCAGCGTGATCGTGTTCCTGCCGCAGATCGTCATCCTGTTCTTCTTCATCCTCCTGCTGGAGGATCTGGGCTACATGGCGCGCGCGGCGTTCCTGATGGATCGCATCATGGGCGGCGCCGGCCTGCACGGGCGCGCCTTCATCCCGCTGCTGTCGTCCTTCGCCTGCGCCATTCCGGGCGTCATGGCGACGCGCGTGATCGACGACCGCCGCGACCGGCTCACCACCATCCTGGTGGCGCCGCTGATGACCTGCTCGGCGCGCATCCCGGTCTACACGCTGATCATCGGCGCCTTCATTCCCGACCGCGAGGTCTGGGGCTTCGTCGGTCTGCAGGGGCTGGTGATGTTCGGCCTCTACACGGTGGGCATCGCCAGCGCGCTGGCCGTGTCGTTCGTGGTCAAGCGCCTGATCTGGCGCGGCAAGCCCGGCGAGCCGTTCATGCTCGAACTGCCCGACTACAAGCTGCCGCAGGTCAAGAGCGTCGCGATCGGCCTGTGGATGCGGGCCACGATCTTCCTGAAGCGCGCCGGCACCATCATCCTGTCGATGATGATCCTGATCTGGGTGCTGGCCACGTTCCCGCAGCCGCCCGAAGGCGCGACCGAGCCCGCGATCAACTACAGCCTCGCGGCGAAGATCGGCACGGCGATCCAGCCGCTGACCGCGCCGCTGGGCTTCAACTGGCAGATCAACGTCGCGCTCATTCCCGGCATGGCGGCGCGCGAGGTCGCGGTCGGCTCGCTGGGCACCATCTACGCGATCAGCGGCGGCGAAGAGGCCACCGACAAGATCGCCCAGGCGCTGAGTTCGCAATGGAGCCTCGCCACGGCGCTGGCCTTCCTCGCCTGGTATGTGTTCGCGCCGCAGTGCGCGTCGACGCTCGCCGTCATCCGCCGCGAGACTGGCGGTTGGCGTTGGCTCTGGGTGACGTTCTTCTACATGTTGGCGCTGGCGTACGTGGCGGCCTTCCTCACGTACCGGATCGCCGTGGCATTCGGCGGAGGGTAGCGATGGCCTCGGGTCCCAAGCCGCAGCGGCGCACGTTCCGTTACTGGCTGCAGCAGCTCCATCTCTGGGTCGGACTGATCCTGCTGTTGCCGCTAGTGATGATGGGCATCACCGGCGCCGTGCTGGTCTACGCGCACGACATCGAGCACCTGCTGGGCCAGGCCGGTCCCGAGGCGAAGACCGCCGGCGAATGGCAGTCGGCCGCCAAGCTAATCGAAGCGGCCAGGGCCGCGAACAGCGAGCCCGGCCGCATTCCCATCGCCGTGCGCTGGCCCATCGACGTCGGTGAACCGGCGGCGGTGCGCCTGTCGCGGCCCGGCATGGCAAATGAGCGCCCGCAGTTCCGCGGCGGCGGCCAAGGCGGCCAGCAGGCTGGCGGTCAGGCGGCCACACCGCCGCAGCCGGGGGCACCCGCGCAAGGCCGCGTCCCGACGCAGAGTCCGTTTGCCGGCAGCCTGCAGATCCTGATCGACCCGGTATCGCTGCAGGTCCTCCAGACTCAGCAGGCGATGACCGGCTGGGTGCGCTTCTTCCACGACCTGCACGGCCACATCTTCATCCCGGGCGGCGTCGGCCGCGAGATCGTGGGCTGGCTGGGAGTCGCGATGCTCGTGCTGGGCTGCTCGGGTCTCTATCTCTGGTGGCCCAGGCCCGGCCAGTGGAAGGCAGCCTTCCTGGTGCGCCGCAAGGCCAAGGGCCTGCGCCTGAACCGCGAGCTGCATGGCGCTGTCGGCATCTGGTCGCTGGTGATCTTCATGCTGGTGAACTTCACCGGCGTCTATCTGGCCTTCCCGCAGCAGATCTCGGCGGCGGTGAACACGGTCTGGCCCGGTCGCGACATGCGCGCCGCGATGTTCCAGGCCCGCGTCGAGCCGATGCGCGGGACCGCCCCGATGGATGTCGACGAAGCCGTCGAACTCGCCCGGACCCGTGTTCCCGGCACGCGCTTCCTCAACGCCTTCCTGTCGGTCCGTCCCGACCAGGCCCTGCGCGTCGGCCTCATCCGGCCCGGCCACGAGGAAGGCGCGCCGATCATCACCGTGATCATCGATCCCTACCGCAAGAGCGTGGTCGACGTGTTCGATCCGCAGGCCATGTCGACCGGCGAGAAGATCATCGCCTGGCAGCGCGCGCTGCATTACGGCATCGGTCTGGGCGGCGTTTACAAGTTTCTGGTGTTCGTGTCGGGCGTGATCATCCCGATCTTCGCCGTCACCGGCTTCCTGATGTGGTGGATCAAGCGCCGCAACCGTCGCGCCGGCGAGCGCGCGAGGCAGACGATCCTTCAAGGTGCCGGCCAGGCGGCGGAGTAGTCGCGGTCAGTGGCCGGCGGTCGACGCCGCGACTGAGGACGTGAGCCCGGGAACGCCCTGAGTCATTGCCTCGTTGCGATGGCACCATAAAAGGGGTGACCGCATGGCCGCGAAGAAGAAGGTTGCAAGGAAGACCGCAAAGAAAAAGGTCGCGAAGAAAGCAGCCAAGAAGAAGGTGGCGCGAAAGTCGGCGGTCGGGCGCGAGCTGATCGACGCCGGCGTCAACAAGCTCTACGTCCGCCGCAACGCGCGTGGCACTTCCTTCAAGGAAGCCGTCGACGTCAGCAAGTCACTCGCCTCGGATCGCCGGCGCAAGGCCAAGACGATCGCCAAGCCTGGACAGGGCGATCAAGGCGACCATCGAGGGCGCGGCAGCAGGCGAAAGAAGCGGTGACTCTTCTTCGCGAACCGTTACACGGCCACGGGTGGATTCTCTTGCGGTCTCGCGCAACCCTCATGCGGTGACAAAAAAGTGGCTGACGGGAATTCAGCGAGCGCGCGCAACGGCTCCACGGCCGGGCGCGTAGTACCCCCAACGGCGCGGGCGATGCCGCGCAGAATGGCAGAATGGAGGTACTGATGTTGAAGCGAATTGCACTCACCACCCTGGCCGCCGTCGCCACTTTCGCGACGGCTACCGTAGCCACCGCGCCCTTCCAGCCGGCAGATGCGCAGGCCTGGGGCGACCGGGATCGCGACGGCATTCCCAACGCCGTCGACCAGTACAACAACAATCGGTCCAACAACGGTTGGGGCGACCGCGACCGCGATGGCGTGCCCAACCGCTACGATCGTCAGGACAACCGTCCCAACCAGGCTTGGGGTGACCGGGATCGTGACGGCGTGCCCAATCGCTACGACCGCCAAGACAACCGGCCCAATCAGGCTTGGGGTGACAGAGACCGCGACGGCGTTCCCAACGCTGTAGATCCGTACAACAACAATCGCCGCTTCCAGTAAGCCGGCAGACGATCAAGAGTTGCGGGGCGCTTCGGCGCCCCGTTTTCTCTTGCTATTGGCGCCGGCGCGGCCGTTCAACGTCCGCCAATATGCGACAGGCTCACAGCGCAAGCCTGGTGAGCGAAGGTCCAGTCGTCGCCTCTCTACGAGGTCGGCTCTCGTAAGACTTCAAGATCTTCCTCAACCCGCAATCGCCGTGAAAGAACTGCGGAGTGACGGACCGAGCCATCCTGCCGGGTCCAGCTATTTCACCAGGACGGCAGCGGTCCCTTGAAGATGAAGAAGGCGCCGCCGCAGATCAGGGCGAAGCCGACGAGGTGGTTCGAGGTGATGCGTTCGCCGAGATAGAGCACCGAAAAGGCGGCGAACACGGTGAGCGTGATCACCTCCTGCATGGTCTTGAGTTCGGCGGCCGAATAGACCGCGTGGCCGTACCGGTTGGCCGGGACGGCGAAGCAGTATTCGGCGAAGGCGATGCCCCAGCTTGCCACCACCACCAGCCACAGCGGCTTGTCGGTGAACTTCAGGTGCCCGTACCAGGCGAACGTCATGAAGACGTTCGAGATCAGCAACAAGACGATCGGCGTGATGGTGGCGGGCAGGAAGGACATCGATCGGGTTACTCCGGTTTGATCTGCAGTTTCTTGATGAGCGGGACGACCATCTTGTCCTCGGCGTCGAACATCGCCGCGGTCTCCTGCGGCGTGGTCGGATAGGCCTCGGCCGTGAGGTCGGCGAAACGCTGGACGACGGCCGGGTCCTTCAGGACCTTGACCATCGCCTCGTTGATCTTCGCCACCACCTCCGGCGGCATCTTGGCCGGACCGAACAGGCCGGTGAAGGTCGCGAAAGTGAAGTTCTCGAGGCCCTTCACGCCGCTTTCCTTGAAGGTCGGTACGTCGGGAAGCTGCGGCACGCGCTTGTCGGAGGTGACGGCGATGGCGCGCAGCTTGCCCGACTTGATGTTGCCGATGGCGGCGTTCAGCTGGTCGACCTGGGCCGGCACCTGGCCTGCCATCACGTCGATCATCGCGGCGCCCGATCCCTTGTAGTGGACCAGCGTGTACTTGGTGCTGGTGGCCTCGCCGATCAGCTCGATGGCGAGATGGTTGGTTGTGCCAACGCCGGAGTCGGCCACGGCGAACTTGCCATCCTTGCCCAGGGCGATGAAGTCAGCCAGCGTCTTGATCGGCGAGCTGGGCGGCACGACGAGGACGGCGGGCACGCGCTGAATATGGGTGATCGGGGTGAAGGCCGTGCGCCAGTCGTAGGGCGCATTGCCGTAGATGGCGGGCACCGCGACCAGCGAGTTGGCCGAGACCAGCAGGCTGGTGCCGTCCGGGGCCGAGCGGGCGACGATGTCGCTGCCGATCATGCCGCTGGCGCCGGCCTTGTTCTCGACGATGACGGTGACGCCCGTCACCTCGCGCAATTTGTCGGCGATGATGCGGGCGGTGACGTCGATGTTCCCGCCGGGCGCATAGGGCGCCATGATCTTGATCGGCTTGTCGAAAGCCTGCGCGAAAGCCGTTCCCGACCCGAGGGCAAGCCCGGCAAGTGCTCCAATGACCGCTACCAGACGCATGGATTCCTCCTGTTCATGTTTGGGAGGAGCCTAGAAGAACGTCCCCGGCCGCGCAAAGCTCCGATGCCTGCGCGGCCCGCGTTGCGGACGATCAGCGCGTTGGCGGGCGGTGCTGCGCCCACGGCCGCGCGGCTTCGAGCAGCGCGCCCATCCGCAGCACGTCGGTCTCGGCGCCCCACTTGCCCACGACCTGCACGGAGGTCGGCAGCCCGTCGGTGCCGAAGCCCGACGGGTAGGCGCAGGCGGGATGGCCGGTGAGGTTGAAAGGGTACTGGTAGGAGGTCCAGCCCTGGCGGGTGATGCCGCACTTCACGCCGTCGATGATGACCTCGTCGTTGGCCGCGTCGTGCGTCACGTCGAGCGCGGTGCGCGCGTTGGTCGGCATCACCAGGAAGTCGTAGCGTTCGAACAGCGACTGGATCTTGCGGAACAGGGTCGTGCGGGCAAACTGCGCGTTGCGGAAATCGGCCAGGGTGAACTTGGCGCCGCGCTCCATGAAGGCCAGCGTCACCGGGTCCATCTGGTTCTGCCACTTCGGCAGGTACTGTGCGCAGAACACGGCGAAGTTCGCCTGGTAGAGGACGCGGCCCTCGTATTCGATCCAGTCGATCTTGTCGGTGACCTCCTCGACCTCGGCGCCCATCGCCTCCCACGCGGCGAGCGAGGCGCGGGTGTTGTCGCGCACGTCGGCGGCGACGCGTGGATTGGCGGTGCGCTCGATGTAGCCGATGCGCACGGCTGCGAGGTCGGCGCCCGAAAGCTTCGGGGACAGTGGCTTCTGCGCACTGCCCGACAGGGTCCACGGGTCCTTGTCGCTGGGACCGACCAGTGCGGCGTGCATGATCGCGGCGTCGGTCACGGAGCGCGCCAGCGGGCCGGCATAGATATTGTTGCCGTAGGCATCGCGCGTCGTATCGTAGGGCACGGCGCCCAGGGTCGGCTTGAGGCCGACCAGACCCGAGCAGGAGGCGGGACCGCGAACCGAGCCGGCGCCGTCGGTGCCGAGCGAGAGGGGGCCGAGGCCCGCGGCCACCGCGGCCGCACCGCCGCCGCTCGAGCCGCCCGGCGTGCGTTCCAGGTTCCAGGGGTTGCGCGTCACGCCAAACGGGCCGTCGGTCAGTCCCTTGACGCCGAACTCGGGCGTCGTCGCCTTGGCGAAGATGACCGCGCCGGCGGCACGCAGGCGCTGCACCAGGAGGTCGTCGGATGCGGCCGGGCCGTTGCCCTCGAAGATCGCCGAGCCATGGCGCGTCGGCGCGCCCTCGACATCGACCAGGTCCTTCACGCTGATCGGGATGCCATGCAGCGGCCCCAGTTTTTCACCCCGTATGACGGCTTCCTCGGCCTTCTTCGCCTCCCGGCGCGCCTGCTCGACCATGACCGCGCGGAAGCAATTGATCGCGGGGTTGGCGCGTTCGGCGGCCTTCAGGACCGCGTCGAGATATTCGACGGGCGAAAGCTTCCTGGTGCGGATGAGGGTGGCGGCCTGCACGGCCGGGGTGAAGAGAAGATCTGCATCGGTCATGGCGCGCACACTAGCCCATCCTCGACACGGTCTGCACGCTGCGCTACGCCCGCTGCCGATGTTCTCGCTTCCCGTCCTGGCGGCGCTCGCAGTCGTGGCCGTCGTGACCTCGTTCATTTCCGGCATCTTCGGCATGGCGGGCGGCATGCTGCTGATCGGCTTCCTGCTGATCTTCCTGCCCGTGCCGGTCGCCATGGTGTTCCACGGCGTCATCCAGATTGCGGCCAATGGCTGGCGGGCCTGGTTGTGGCGCCATCACGTGAACTGGAACGTCGTGCTGCAGTTCGGCGCAGGGGCCGGGGCTTCACTGGTCGTCTTTTCCTTCTTCGATTTCGTGCCCGACAAGGCGCTGGTGCTGATGGCGGTCGGAGCGACGCCGTTCATCGCGCTGGCGGTGCCGCAGCGGATCGCGCCCAACATCGAGCGCGGCGGCCAGGCGTTCCTGGCGGGCGCCATCGGCGGTGCCATCCAGCTCGTCTCGGGCGTGACCGGCCCGCTGCTCGACATCTTCTATGTCCGCACCGGCATGACGCGGCAGGTCAACGTCGCGACCAAGGCCGCCGCGCAGGTTCTGGGCCATCTCACCAAGGTCATCTATTTCGGCCTGGTGATCGAAGGCCCGGCCGGCCGCGACCTCGAACAGTGGCTGGTCATGGGCTACGCTGCAGCCTTCGCGGTGGTCGGCACGACCCTGTCGCGCAGTTTCCTCGACCGCATGTCGGACAAGCAGTTTTACCACTGGACGCGCCGGGTGATCCTGGCGCTGGGCACGGTCTACATTGGGCAGGGTGTCTGGTTGATGGTGACGCGATGAGCACGATGGAAGGCAGCGTGAAGGATCAGGTCCGGGCGCTGCTCGACCGGCTGCCGGACGATTGCACGTTCGCCGACGTGCAGCGCGGCATCGCCGTGTTGATGTGGCCCAAGAGCGCGGACGGCAGCCTCGAGCCGCCCAAGCGCGTGGACCCGGAGGAAGTGAAGCGCCGCCTGCGCGAATGGATGAAATCGGAGGGTGATAAATGAAGGACCGCGTCTCGATCGACCTCAAGGACGGCGTGGCCGACGTCCGCCTGATCCGCGCCGACAAGATGAATGCGCTCGATCCCGCGATGTTCGAAGGCATCATCGAGGCGGGTGCCAAGCTCGCTTCGATGCCGGGTCTGCGTTGCGTCGTGCTGTCGGGCGAGGGCAAGGCCTTCTGTGCCGGCCTCGACATGGGCAGCTTCGCCGCCATGAAGGCGGAAGGCGATGCGGTGCCCGGCGTGCGCGACCTCACCAAGCGCACCCACGGCATCGCCAACCGGCCGCAGCAATGCGCCTGGCTGTGGCGCGAGCTGCCGGTGCCGGTGATCGCGGCGGTCCACGGTGTGGCCTTCGGCGGCGGCTTCCAGATCGCTCTGGGACCGGACATCCGCTACGCCACCGCCGACGCGCGCTTCTCGGTAATGGAAATCAAATGGGGCCTGGTGCCCGACCTCGCCGGCACGCAGCTCATGCGACATCTGGCGCGCGAGGACGTGGTGCGCGAGCTCACCTACACCGGCCGCATCTTCAACGGCGTCGAGGCGCGCGAGATGGGGTTCGTGACGAAGGTGGTCGACGATCCGCGTGCCGCGGCACTGGAGACGGCGCGCGAGATCGCCTCGAAGAGCCCCGACGCGATGCGTGCCAACAAGCGGCTGCTCAACGCCGCCGTCGCGACCGACGCCGCTTCCGGCCTGATGATGGAGTCGGTCGAGCAGCAGAAGCTGATCGGCTCGCCTAACCAGCTCGAAGCCATCATGTCCAACCTGCAGAAGCGGGCCGCGAACTACCGGGATTGAGCAAGAGACTCTAGAATCAAGAGGACCGTCGTCTCGACCGGAGCGCGTAGCGCGGAGTGGAGAGACCTTCTCTCCACGATTAGCCGGCATTTAGTAGCGCAAAGGTCTCTCCGCTCCGCACCTTCGGTGCTCCGGTCGAGACGACGGGCTTCTGAAAATCGATTCCGTGGGTCAGCCGACTTGAAACCGATTCGCCTTACCGCCCCTTGAACACCGGCTTGCGCTTCTCGACGAACGACGCCACCGCTTCCTTGTGATCCTCGGTGCGTGAGGACTGCACGAGGCGCTCGGCTTCGCGGTAGTGGGCGTCCGAGTAGTTGATGTGCAGCGCCTCGTCGAGATTGTCCTTCATGTGGCGCAGCGCGACGCGGGGGCCCTCGGCGATCGACTTGGCGACGGCGAAGGCCTCGTCCTGCAGCTTCGCGTCGTCGACCACGCGGTTCACGAGGCCGATCTGCTCACAGCGCTCGGCGCTGACCTTCTCCGACGTGAACATCAGCTCGCGCGCGCGCATCGAACCGATGGTGCGCGTCAGCAACCACGAGATGCCATAGTCGCCCGAGAGGCCGATCTTGGCATACCCAGTGGTGCAGAAGGCCGATTTGGCGGCGATGCGGATGTCGCAGGCCAGCGCGATGGCGAGACCCGCGCCGGCCGCGGCCCCCGGGAGCGCCGCGATGGTGGGCTTGCGCACGGCGACCAGCGCGCCGGTGAGGTGCGTCTGCCGCCAGCGCAGGTCGGCCAGCCGCTCCTCGTAGCTCATCTGGCCGCGCGGTCCGCGGCCGCCCATGCCCTTCACGTCGCCGCCGCTGCAGAAGGCGGTGCCGGCCCCGGTGATCAGCAGGGCGCCCACGGCATCGTCATCGCCGCGCGCCTTGATCTGGTTGCGCAGCGCCTCCGTGAGGTCGGGCGACATCGCGTTGCGCGCCTCGGGGCGGTTCAGCGTGATCAGCGCGACGCCGTCGCGGACGCTGCACAAGAGTTCGGTTGTGCCGGTATCGATTTCCATGTGACCTTCTCCTTGCCATGACATTCCCGGTCACCGAACACACCGTCAAGACCGCCCGTCACACGACGGGCTACCTCGCCTGCGGAGCGAAAGACGCCCCGCTGCTGATCTTCGTCCATGGATGGCCCGAGCTGTCGCTGTCCTGGCGGCACCAGCTCCCGGCCTTCGCGGCCCTGGGCTTCCGCTGCATCGCGCCCGACATGCGCGGCTACGGCCGCTCCAGCACCTACGCACGGCACGAGGATTTCGCGCAGGAAGAGATCGTGGCCGACATGGTCGAGCTGCTCGCGTCCCTCGGTCGCGACAAGGCCGTGTGGATCGGCCACGACTGGGGCAGCCCGGTCGTCTGGAACATGGCCGCGCATCATCCCGAGAAGGTGGTGGGCGTCGCGAGCCTGTGCGTGCCGTATCTGTCCACCGGCTTTACGCTGGAGACCATTGTCCCGCTGGTCGATCGCTCGATCTATCCGGAAGCGCAGTTTCCGGCGGGTCAATGGGACTACCAGTTCTTCTACGAGGAGAGTTTCGACAAGGCCTGCGCCAGCTTCGACGCCAATCCGCGCAATGTCGTGAAGGCCCTGTTTCGCAAGGGTGATCCGTCGCGGGTCGGCAAGCCCGCGCCGACGTCCATGACGCGCAAGGGTGGTGGCTGGTTCGGCGGCGGCGCCTGTCCCGACGTGCCGCGCGATCCCGACGTGCTGACCGAGCAGGACGTGGAAGCCTATGCCGCCGCACTGACCCGGAACGGCTTCTTCGGGCCCGACTCCTGGTACATGAACCACAAGGCCAACGGCGCCTACGCCAAGCGCGCTGCGAATGGCGGCAGGCTCGCGATGCCGGTCCTGTTCCTGCACGGCGCCTACGACACGACCTGCGAGACCATGACCTCGAAGCTGGCCGATCCCATGCGCCGCGACTGCGCCGATCTCACCGAGGTCGTCGTTCCGTCCGGCCACTGGATGGCGCAGGAGCAACCCGTCGCCGTGAATGCGGCATTGGCGAAGTGGCTGGCGGTCAAGCTGCCGGGCTATTGGGCGGCCTGGAGCTAAGTCCGTCGTCTCGACCGGAGCACCGAAGGTGCGCAGCGGAGAGACCTTCGCTCCACCAATAGCCGGCTAATTGTCGAGAGAAGGTCTCTCCGCTACGCCTCGCTGCGCGAGGCTCCGGTCGAGACGACGGGGATATAGTTTCGACCCGCTCTATGCCTTCTCCGTCGTGCGCTTCTCGATCTCGATGAGCATCGGCAGATCCACCGTCTTGTGCTGTTCCTTCTGCAGGCGCGTCCAGTCTTCCTGCGGGCGGGAGCGGATGGCGAAGCCGCTGGTCGCCAGCTCGGCATAGACCTTCTTCATCGCCTCATAGGCCGCGAGCAGCGGCGTCGCCGGGTCGATCAGCAGGCGGAAGCCACAGGCGTGCAGGTCGGCGGCCGTCATGTCGAGCGAGGCGAGGCCGCCCGGCTTCAGGATGTTGACCAGCGGTGGTTCCAGCCGTTCGCCGATGTAGCGCACGGCCTCCTGCGTGTAGGGGATCAGCAGCAGCGAATCCGCACCCGCCTTCTTGTAGGCCTCGCAGCGCCGGATGGCGTCGTCGGTGTTGGTCGACCGCACGGCGATGGTGCGCGCGATGATGTGCGTCTCGGGATTGCGCCGCGCCCGCACCAGCTCCCGGATCTTGTCGACCATGTCCTCCAGCGGGATCATGTGCTCGATGCCGATGTGATGATGGGCGCGCTTCGGCAGGAGCTGGTCTTCGACCTCGATGGCCGCGAAGCCCGCGGCCTCGGTCATGCCCATCGTGCGATGCATGTGCATCGGATCGCCGAAGCCCGCGGCGGCATCGAAGATCAGAGGCAGGCGAGACGAGGTGCGGATCTCCAGCGCCGTCTGGCAGAGTTCGGTGAGCGTCAGGTTGGCTTCGAGATAGATGCGCTGGTAACCGGTGGCGCCGCCGCCGAGATAGAGAGCCTCGAAGCCAGCTTGTTCCGCCATGCGCGCCATCATGGGATCGAGCACCAGCGGTGCGAGCACCGGTGTCGGGCCCTGCATCATCTTCGTGAGACTCATCGGCATTCCTTCCGTTTGTGCGCGGATGTTTGCGGCCTGCGGAATGAGCGTCCAACGATTTCTTGTCGGTGATGGCCCCCTGTTTCATCTTGCGGGCCAATCGGAGGAAAGATCATGCGAAACGCGCTGAAGGCGGCCGTCGCCATGCTGGCGATGCTGGCTGCGACGATGATGTGTGCTGGCGCCGCCTCGGCGCAGGCCTGGCCCACCAAGCCGATCAAGCTGATCAACGGGTTCCCGCCGGGCGGCGGCACCGACATCCTCGCGCGTCTCGTCGCCGAGAAGCTGACGGGCGTGCTAGGGCAGCAGGTGATCGTCGAGAACCGCACCGGCGCCAACGGCCTGATCGCAGCGCAGGCCGTCGCCTCCTCGCCAGGCGATGGCTACACGATCCTGCTCTACACGATGAGCATGGCCGCGACGGCGCCGGTCATGCCGGGTGTCACGCTCAACTTCGATCCCGACAAGGATCTCATGCCGGTGATCATGGTCGCCGGGGTCGAGAACCTGCTTTACGTGAATCCCAAGCTGCCATTCCGGACGGTCAAGGACATCATCGACTATGCCAAGGCCCATCCGGACAAGCTGACCTACGGCTCGTCCGGCGTCGGCAGCTCCTACCAGCTCTGGGCTGCGCTCTTCACCTCGATGGCCGACATCAAGATGCTGCACGTGCCGTTCCGCGGCGGGCCGCCGGCCATCGCCGAGATCATCGCGGGCCGCGTCGACATGATGTTCGGCAACCTGGCGGAGATCCTGCCGCACATCCGGTCCGGCGCGGTCCGTCCCATCGCCTTCACCAGCGCGCCGCCCTCGCCCGAATTGCCCGGCGTGCCGACCATCGCCCAGTCGGGCCTGCCGAACTATCGCGCCGATAACTGGTTCGGCATCGGCGCGCCCGCCGGCACGCCGAAGGACGTGGTCGACCGTCTCAATGCCGAGATCGGCAAGATCGTGGCGACGAAGGAATTCGGGGAGCGACTGCAGTCGCTGGGCTTCCAGCCGCTGGGCGGCAGTGTCGAGGACATGAAGCAGGCGATCGTGCGCGATCGCGCGAAGTGGAAGGCCGTGATCGACGCCCAGGGCATCCGCGCCGAATGAATCGACGCGGATGCCGGGCGACGTGAGGGTTACTCGGCGGAGATCTTCCCGACCTCGATGACGTTCTTCCAGCGGGCGATCTCGCCCGTCAGGAACTTGGCGAACTCCTCGCCATTGCTGGCGACGACCTCGAAGCCCACCGCCTCGAACTGCGACTTGATGTCGGGCGAGGTGGCCGAGGCGATCAGCTCGGCTTCGAGCTTCTTGCGCACGTCGGCTGGGAGGCCCTTCGGTGCGGCCGCCGCCTGCCAGGAATAGACCTCGAGGTCCTTCACGCCGCCCTCGGCCATGGTCGGGACCTCCGGCAGCGCCGGCGCGCGCGCGGCGCTGGTGACGCCCAGCGCCTTCAGCTTGCCCGCCTTCACGTGCTGGGCGATGGCGCCCAGGTTCTGGAACGAGACGTTGGCATGGCCCGCGATCAGGTCGCTGATGGCCGGCCCGCCGCCCTTGTAGGGAACGTGGATGCCGGTCGTGCCGGTCTTCTGCAGGAACAGCGCGGCCGTCAGGTGATCGGACGAGCCGGTGCCGGACGAGGCGAAGGTCACCTTGTCGGGATTCTTCTTCAGGTACTCGACCAGCTCGGCGACCGTGTTCGCCGGGAAGCCGGGATTGGCCACCAGCACGTTGGGCGTGCGTACCGCGACGCTCAGCAGGTCGAAATCCTCCAGCGGGTTGTAGCGCAGGTCCTTGAACAGAGCGGGGTTGATGCCGAACACGCCGATCGAGCCGACCAGGAACGTGTAGCCGTCTGGCTTGGCCTGCTTCAGCGCCACCGCACCGATCGCGCCATTGGCGCCACCGCGGTTGTCGACGACGATCGACTGGCCGACGCGCTCGGCGAGCTTCTTGGTCAGAAGGCGCGCCGTCATGTCCGAGGCGCCGCCGGGCGGGAAGGGAACGATGACCGTGACGGCACGGTCTGGATACTGGGCCTGCGCGGACAGGCTCGCCAAGGCGGTCAGGACGAACGCCAGGATACTCAACGCTTTCATGTTTTCACTCCCTATGAGGCCGCGGACGTATATCAGGTCGCGGCTTTCGCCCTCAACGCCGTAAACCGGTCGAGGCTTTCCTTCGGCCAGAGTTCGTTGCGGTCGTAGTACTCCTCCACGGCGGGAACCCCGGCGGGCAGGGTGACCCACGGTTGCTTGCTCATGGTGAAGATGTGGACGTCGGGCGGCAGCCGGTCGGGCTCGTCGAGCGTGCCGACCCGCACGAAGCGCACGGTCGGTCCGGCGCCGGAATAGTTGCTCCACACCGCGATGCGGCATTTCGGGCAACGCGAGATCTTCTGGCCTTTGCCGCTCAGGCTCGGCGTGTCGATCACCTCGACCTCGCCGCCCAGCTGCTCGACGCGGTCGGCTTCGATCATGGCGTTCATCGCGAAGGCGGTGCCGGAATCGCGCTGGCACCAGCGGCAGTGGCAGCAATTCACGAACAGCGGCCGCGACGTGAGCCTGTAGCGGATGTGGCGGCAGGTACAGCCGCCCTCGAAGGTTTCCGTCTGGCTGGTCATCGCATTCGTCTCCCGGCTAAGGTCCGCGCCTGAATTCATCTGGGCGGAGAGTAGACATGGCCGGACGGCTGCAGGGCAAGGTGGCGGTGGTGACGGGTGCGGCGCCGCGCGGCGAGGGCGTCGGCAACGGCATGGCGACGGCGCTGCTGTTCGCCAAGGAAGGCGCCAGGGTCGTCCTCGTCAATCGCAGCGCCGAGCGTGCCGAGGTGCTGGCCAAGCAGATCAAGGACGAGGGTGGCGAGGCGTCGGTCTTCGCGGCCGACGTGGCGAAGGCCGAAGAGGCCGAGGCGATGGCCGACTTCGCCATGAAGAAGTACGGCCGGCTCGACATCCTGCACAACAATGTCGGCATCGGCGGACCGGGAACGCCCGAGACGGTGACGCTCGAGACCTGGAACAAGGTTCTCGAGGCCAATCTCACGACGACGATGCTCTGCACCAAGTCCTGTCTGCCGCGCATGAAGGAAGGCGGCGGCGGCTCGATCATCATGGTCTCGTCGATCGCCGGTGCCGTGGGCCTGATGGGCAGCGCCGGCGCCGTCGCCTATGCGACGGCCAAGGCCGGCCTGCACGGTTTCACAATGTCGGTCGCGGCCGACTATGCGACGCAGAACATCCGCGCCAACTGCATCATCGTGGGCTCGGTGCACACGCCGATGGTGGCGCATCTCGGCGCCGAGGCGCGCGACCGGCGCAAGAAGATGGTGCCGATGCAGGTCGAGGGCACGGCCTGGGACATCGCGCATGGCGCGGTCTATCTCGCCTCCGACGAATCGCGCTGGGTGACGGGCATCCTGCTGCCGATCGACGGCGGCCTCGTCACGTTGCGGGCCTGGCCGCGATGATCCGGCCGCTGGCCGCGCTCCTCGTGGCGCTCGTTGCGATGCCGGCCCCGGGCTTCGCGCAAAGTCAGATGGAGCTCAACCAGCAGGCCGGCGCTGCGCTGCGGGACGCCGACCGGCAGCTCAATGCGGTTTACACCAAGCTGAGGGCGCGGTTGTCTCCGGAGAGCCGAGCACGCCTGCAGTCGGCCGAAGAAGCCTGGATCCGCTTCCGTGACCAGGAATGCGCGTTCATCGGCTCACCGACGATCGGTGGTTCGATCCACGGGATGATCGTCGCCCAATGCCAGACACGCCTCACCCTCGTGCGCGTGAAGGACCTCGAGACGCAGCTCAACTGCCAGGAAGGCGATTTGTCCTGTGTGAGGAACTAGAGGCGGATCAATGGAGCGCGCAACTCCAGTTGCGCTCATGTTTTCCCCATCGACCGAGCCTGAGCGCAACTGGAGTTGCGCGCTCCTATGAGGCTTTGGCCGCAGCACGCCGCTCGTGGTGCCAGGTGTAGAGGCCTGACGCCACGATCACCGCGGCGCCGGCGAGGGTCCAGTGGTCGGGGATGTCGCCGAACACGATTACGCCCAGGATCGTGACGAAGACCAGCAGCGTGTAGCTGTAGGGCTGGACCGAACCGGCCTCGGCATAATCGAGCGCCTTGATCAGTGCGTAGTGGGCGAGCGCGCCCAGCGAAGCGATGGCGATCAGCAGTGCCCATCCCGTGGCGTCCGGCCAGCGCCATTGCAGCGGTCCCACCAGGGTCGTCGCACCGAACGCCACGAATGCCGACCAGACGAGCGTCGTTTCAGGCGTGTCGGTGCGCGAGCAGAGGCGGATCAGGATCTGGTAGGCGCCCCACAGGATTGCGCCGGCCACCGGCAGCAGCAGCGCCCAATCGAGTTCGCGAAAGCCCGGACGTACGATCAGCATCACGCCGACGAAGCCCGCGGCCACGGCCGCCCAGCGTGCCGGCCCGGCCTTCTCGCCGAGGAACAGCACGCCCAGCGCGATCACGATCAGCGGCGAGGTCGCGGCGACGGCGTGCGTGTCGGCCAGCGGCAGGTAGCGGAAGGCCAGCACGAACACCGCGCTCTCGACCACCGCCAGCAACGCGCGGCCGAACTGCAGCCACGGCCGGTTCGAGCGCACGGCCGCGCGCAGGCCGCGGCGGCGCACGACGAACCAGGCGAACAGGCAGAAGATGGCGTAGCGCACCCACATCATCTGGCCGATCGGATAGTCGGCCACCATCCACTTGGTGATGGTGTCCATGCTGGCGAAGCCCAGCATGGCGAGCATGGTGAAGATCGCGCCGCGCGAGGTATTGTTGCGGCCGGGTGCGGCCGCGGGCGGAGTCATTCCGCGGCGGCGACGCGCTGCGCCGGAGGCCGGAAAGCCGGGATCACGCGCTCGGCGAAGAGCTTCAGACTCTTCATCGTCTTCTCGCGTCCGTAATAGGGCGGGTAGTGCAGCAGCAGCGAGGTCATGCCGGTGCGCGCCTGCATCTCGCGCAGGCGTGCGATCACCGTCTCGGCCGAACCGTGCAGCAGCGTGGTGTTCAGCAGCTCGTCGTAGCTGAGCTGGTTGCCCTTCTCCGACACCGAGCCGAGATAGCCTGCCGTGCCGGTGCCGCCGAAATGCGCGATGTGGCGGACGATCGCCTCCTCGGTCTCGGCGCGCGCCTGCGCGTCGGTGTCGGCGATGTAGACCCAGCGGGCGATGTCGATCTGTCCCGCGGCGGGGTTCTTCGCGCGCTCCGCCGAGGCTTTCGCCAGCTCGCGCTTGTAGAGCGAGGTCTGGGCCGCCAGCGTCTCGATGCCCGGCAGGGTCGAGAGCATCAGGCCGAAGCCGTTGCGGCCGCAGTAGCCGATCGAACGGTCGGTGCCGCCGGCCATGTAGAGCGGCGGATGCGGCATCTGCACGGGCTGCGGCAGCAATTCGTAGGGCTCCGCGACGGTGCCGCTGAAGTACTTGCCCTTGTGGTCGTAGCGATGGCGGTGGAAGGCGTCGAACATCACGCCGACCGCCTCCTCGACCATGTCGCGGCGGCCCTCGAAATCCTTGCCGAGGCCCACGAATTCGTAGGGTCGATAGCCCGAGCCGATGCCCAGCATGACGCGGCCGTTCGACAGGATGTCGACGAAGTTGGCGTTCTCGACGACGCGGATCGGGTCGTAGAGCGGCAGTGTGATCACGCCGGAGGCCAGCTTGATGCGGCTGGTCTTGGCGGCGAGGTAGGCCATGTAGGCAAAGCAGTCCGGCATGATGCCGTAGCTCGTCGAGAAATGGTGCTCGGCGATCCACGCCGTGTCGTAGCCAAGCCGTTCCGCCTCGACGATTTCGTCAGTGGTGCGCGCGTGCACCGCACGATGCGGATAGGGCTCTTCCTTCGGATTGGCGTGCGACGTGAAGAGGATACCGAATTCCATCGCTGTCTCCCGCAGCTACTCGAGCTTGATGCCGGTATCCTTCACCACCTTCGCCCAGTTTTCGACCTCGCGGCCACGCCATGTATCGCTCTGCGCGGGCTTGTAGAGGACAGGCTCGGCACCGAGTTCCTTCAGGCGCGTGGCGACCTCGGGAATCTTCGTCGCCTTGTCGATCTCGACATAGAGCCGCTCCAGTACTTCCGGCGGCGTGCCCTTCGCGGCGAGGAAGCCTTGCCAGCTGCCCGTCACGAAATCCTTGATGCCGGCGGCCTCGATGACGGTCGGAAGATCCGGCGCCAGCTCGTTGCGCTTGGCGCTCGACACCGCGAGGCCGCGCAGCTTGCCGCTCTTCACGTGCGGCAAGGTGGCGATCATGCCGTTGAACAGCGCGTCGGCGTGGCCGCCCGCGACCTGCTGGATCGCCTCGGCGCCGCCCTTCATCGGGATGAAGGTGATCTTGAGGCCGAGCGAATGGGCAAACAGCGCGCCCGCGAGATGCGGCGCGCTGCCGAGGCCGGCGGTCGCATAGTTGAGCTTGTCCGGATTGGCCTTGGCATAGGCGATCAGTTCGGCCGCCGTCTTGTAGGGACGGTCCGGCGCCGCGGCGAGGAGATGTGGCGTGTAGGCGAGCACCGTGACGGCGTTGAAGTCCTTGGTGACGTCGAACGGCAGCTTCATCACCGACGGCGAGATCGTGAGGTTGCCGAGGTCGGTCAGCACCACCGTGTAGCCGTCGGGCGCCGACTTCGCGATCATGTCGACGGCGATGTTGCCGTTGGCGCCGGTGCGGTTCTCGACCACGACGGACTGGCCGAGACTGGCCTGCAGGTGCGGCTGCAGCAGGCGCGCGAGGATGTCGGACGTGCCGCCCGGCGCGTAGGGAATGATGATCCGGATCGGCTTGTTGGGAAAACCCTGGGCCCAGGCGTTGGTCACGATCGCCGGAGCGGCCATCGTTGCGGCAGTCAAGGTGAGAAGGTGTCGGCGGCGCATGTTTCGCTCCCATAAGTGCTTGTTTTGCCGACACTTTAAGGAGCAGAGTGACTGAAAGCCAGCAATCAGCTTGACTTCGCTGCGCTGCACCATCATAAACGCGCCAGCCCGCAGGTTAGCGGGCTTACAAAGATTTCTCGCGATCGCGCGACGCGCCCCATTCACTTGTGACGGCGCCTCATCCCGAGACAATCCCCCAGGACAAGAGCCGTCCCAGCCGCGCGCGGGAACGGGCCTAACGCCGCCACAGATGCGCGTGCCCGGGATGGCATGCCGGGCGGCAAGTAAGGATTTTCAGTGAGTGAAGTTACGTTTGCGGATCTCGGCCTCGCCGAGCCGCTGCTTCGTGCGTTGAACGAGGCGAACTACACGGTGCCGACGCCCATCCAGGCGCGCACGATCCCCGCGCTGTTGCAGGGACGCGACGTGCTGGGCATCGCCCAGACCGGCACCGGCAAGACGGCGGCGTTCGCGCTGCCCGTGCTGCAGCACCTTTTCGAGAACAAGGAACGCGCCCAGCCCAAGAGCCCGCGCGCCCTCGTGCTGGCGCCGACCCGCGAACTCGCGGTCCAGATCGCCCGCAGCTTCGATACCTACGGTCGCGGCCTCGGCCTGCGCCTCTGCACCGTCGTCGGCGGTCTGGGCTACGGCCGCCAGATCGAGACGCTGGCGCGCGGCGTCGACATCCTGATCGCCACGCCCGGCCGTCTGCTCGACCTGGTCGAGCGCGGCAACGTGAAGCTCGGACAGGTCAGCTTCTTCGTCCTCGACGAAGCCGATCGCATGTTCGACATGGGCTTCATCCGCGACGTCCGCCGCATCGCGGCCTCGGTCTCCAAGAACCGGCAGACCCTGCTGTTCTCGGCGACGATGCCGAACGACATCGCCAAGCTCTCCTCGGAGATTCTCAAGAATCCCGAGAAGGTCGAGATCGCGCCGCAGGGCCGCACCGTCGAGAAGATCGACCAGCGCGTCTACTTCGTGAATGCCGGCAACAAGCGCACCCTGCTCAACCATCTCCTGACGGACGAGAGCCTCGAGCGGGTCATCATCTTCACGCGCACCAAGCGCGGCGCCAACCGCGTCGCCGAGGCGCTGGAAGATCGCGGCGTGCGTTCGGAAGCGATCCACGGTAACAAGTCGCAGAACGCCCGCCAGAAGGCGCTCGACAACTTCAGCCGCGGCAAGGCCCGCGTGCTGGTCGCGACCGATCTCGCCTCGCGCGGCATCGACGTGCAGGGCGTGACCCACGTCATCAACTTCGAGCTGCCGGCCGATGCCGAGAGCTACGTCCATCGCATCGGCCGCACCGCGCGCGCCGGCGCCTCGGGCATCGCGATCTCGTTCTGCGACGGCAGCGAGCGCGGCCAGCTCAAGGGTATCGAGCGGCTGACCAACCAGCGCATTCCCGTCGTGCCGACGCCGGCCAACGAGGACATGCCGCCGGCCCCGCCGATGCGTGCCCGCAGCGAAGACGACGATCGCGAGCGCGACGAGCGTCCCCGTGAGGGCCGTGGTGGTCCGCGTGGCGGAGGCCGACCGGGTGGCGGTGGCCGTCCTGGCGGCGGCGGTCGTCCCGGCGGTCATCGCTCGTTCGGCGACCGTGCCAACCACGATCGTTCGCGCGGTGACCGTCCGCCGGCGCACGCCGACAGCCAGTTCCGCGGTGGCGATTTCCGCGATGCCCCGCAGGGTGATCGTCCCCACAGTGATCGTCCGCACGCGGATCGGCCGCAGAGCGACCGTCCCTATGGCGACCGTCCGCGTGGTCCGCGCCCGCAGGGTGATCGCCCGTTCGGTGACCGCCCCCGTGGTGATCGCCATCAGGGTGATCGCCATCAGGGTGATCGTACGCAGGGCGACCGTTTCGATCGCGCCCAAGGTGATCGTCCCCAGGGTGATCGTCCGCACGGCGAACGCCCGCACGGTGACCGCCCGCGGTCGTTCGGCGATCGTCCGAACCACAATGGTGGTGGCGGCCAGTATGCGCCGCGTCCGCACGGCGACCGTCCCCATGGCGACCGCCCGCAAGGCGATCGCCCGGCCGGCGATCGTCCGCAGGGTCCGCGTCCCCAGTGGAAGGGCCGGCGCTTCGGCGGTGGAGGCGGCGGCGGCGGCGGTGGCCGCGGTCGAGGCCGCGCTGCCTAGCTAGAGAATTCCTTCCTCGCGGAAGATTTCCAGACATTTAGAAAGAGCGCGCTCATATCGGGCGCGCTCTTTCGCTATCGAGGCATCGTCCCAGTCGAAGAAGCCGCCCTTGGTCTTGAAGCCGATGCGACCCTGGTCGACGTTGCGCTGCAGGACCGGTGGCGGCCCATCGGAATTGTTGAGATCGGGCCAGATGATCTTGGCGACGGCGCAGGTCGTGTCCCAGCCGGAATGTTCCTTCTGGGTGATCGGGCCGGCAGCGGCGTAGCGGAAGCCGAAGGAGAGGCGCACGGTGGCGTCGATGTCTTCCGGCGAGGCCACGCCCTCTTCGATCAGCCACAGCGCCTCGCGCATCAGCGCGCCCTGGATCCGGTTGCCCAGGAAGCCGATCACGTCCTTCTTCACCTGGACAGGTCGCTTGCCCAATTCGCTCATGATTGCGCCGACCTTTTCGGCCAGACCGATGTCGGTGTGGACGGAGCGCACGACCTCGACCAGCGGGATCAGGTGCGCGGGCATGAAGAAGTGCAGGCCCATCATGCGATCCTGGCTCGCGAGCCCCTTGCCGATCTCGCTGATCGGGAAGCTCGACGAATTGGAGGTCAGCGGCACGCCGGGACGGGAGAGCTTCTCCATGTCGGCGAATATCTTCTGCTTGAGAGCAAGGTCCTCGGTCACCGTCTCGACCGCGATGTCGATCCGGTCCCAGGGCGCTTCTTCCAACGTCGCATAGGTCGCGAGGCCCGAAACGTCATCCGGCTTGCCCAGGGCCTTGAGCGCCCGGGCGGTCGCCGCGGGCAGCCCGTCGCGGGTCGAGGCCGAGCGCGACACGACGTCCACCCTCCAGCCGCCGCCCAGGAACATGGCGATGATTCCGACGCCCATCGTGCCTCCGCCCAGCACCAGGGCGTGACGTTCGCTTTGCGGCATTCTCTGTCCTCCCGTATCGACGCGTGCCCCTTGCCGGGGCAGTATCCGGCGCAAGTTAACCGGATTTTCAACGAGGGAGAAAACCTATGAGCACCAGCTTCAAGGACATCGGCATCAGCACCGACGGCGCGGTCGGAATCGTCGAGATTCAGCGGCCGCCGCACAACTTCTTCGACAACTCGCTGATCAACCAGATCGCCGACGCCTTCGAGGCGTTCGACCGCGACGACAAGATCCGCGCCTACGTGCTGTGCGCCCAGGGCAAGTCGTTCTGCGCCGGCGCCGATTTCGCCAATCGCCCGCAGACCGGCGCGGCCGAGAGCGGCAAGCATCTCTACAAGGAAGCGACCCGTATTTTCCGTGCGAAGAAGCCGAGTGTCGGAGCGATCCAGGGTCCGGCGATCGGCGGCGGCCTCGGCCTCGCGCTGGCGCCCGACTTCCGTGTCGCGGCGCCGGAAGCGCGCTTCGCCGCCAACTTCACGCGTCTCGGCTTCCATCCGGGCTTCTCGCTCACCTACACGCTGCCGCGCCTGATCGGCCAGCAGAAGGCGAACCTGATGTTCCTCACCGGCCGTCGCATCGGCGGCGAGCAGGCGGTGGAATGGGGCCTGGCCGACGTGCTGGCGCCGCTGGCCGACGTCCGCAAGGAAGCGATCAAACTCGCGCAGGAGATCGCCGAGAGCGCGCCGCTCGCGGTGATGTCGACGCGCGAGACGATGCGCCGTGGTTTCGCCGACGGCGCCGAGGCGGCGACCGAGCGCGAGCTCACCGAGCAGGACTGGACGCGCAAGACCGAGGACTTCAAGGAAGGCGTCAAGTCGTACGCCGAGAAGCGCCCCGGCAACTGGAAGAACCGCTAAGGGAGCGTTTCCATGGCACAGGTCGCGGGCAAAGTTGCCGTCGTAACAGGCGGTGCCTCGGGCATCGGCGAGGCCTGTGCCGAAACGCTGGCGCGCGAAGGCGCGTCGGTCCTGATCACCGATATCGACGACGCCCTGGGCAAGGGTGTCGTCGAGCGCATCACGAAGGCGGGCGGCAAGGCGCATTACGTGCGTCATGACGTGCGCGACGAAGCGGCATGGCCCGGCATCGTCGCCGACGCCGAGAAGCGGTACGGCCGCCTCGACATCATGGTGGCCAATGCCGGCATCGGCATCATGTCGCCGATCGCGACCATGACTCTCGCCGACTGGCAGCGTCAGCAGGCGATCAACCTCGATGGCGTGTTCCTCTCCATCAAGCATTCGATCCCCGCGATGAAGCGCGGCGCTGGTGGTTCGATCGTGCTGATGTCTTCGGTGGCCGGCCTGCGCGGCGCGCCGGGCCTCGCGGCCTATTCGGCGACCAAGGGCGGCGTCCGTCTGCTGGCCAAGTCGGTGGCGCTGGAGCACGCGGCCGACAACATCCGCTGCAACTCCATCCATCCCGGCATCATCGCCACGCCGATCTGGGAGAAGATCCCGACCGGCGCCGAAGGCAACCGCCGCAACGCGCCGATCGATCCGCGCGAGCGTGCCGCGGCCTCGGTGCCGCTGCCGCGCGTCGGCGAGGCGCAGGACATCGCCAACGGCGTGCTGTTCCTGTGCACCGACGCGGGCAACTACATCACCGGCCAGGAGCTGGTGATCGACGGCGGCATGACCGCCGGCGGGCGTCCGACCCGGCCGTTGCAATAGCCGCGATGGGCGACGCGGCACGGATCTGGATCGTCGTCGCGGCGCTTAGCGGCGCGATCTCGGTCATCGTCGGCGCCTTCGCCGCGCACGGACTCGACCTGCGCACGGAAGCCGGGCTCAAGGCGAAGGACTGGCTGCAGACCGGCAGTCACTATCAGATGGTCCATGCGCTCGCGATGCTGGGCGTCTGCGCCCTGGCTGGCGCTGAGCTGCTCAACCTGCGCCTCGCCCTGGTCGCGCTGTGGCTCTTTCTCGTGGGCAGCGTCCTGTTCCCGGGCGCGCTGTACGCCCTGTCGTTCGGCGGCCCGCGATGGTTCGGCGCCGTCGCACCGATCGGCGGGCTTGCCTTCATCGCGGGCTGGGTGTTGCTTGCGATCGCCGCGCTCAAGCGCCCGATCGGCTGATCTCAGGAAAGCTGCTCGTCCAGCAGTTTGAGCGCTTCGGCGGCGAAGGCGCGCATGTTGGCGACGCGGTCGTCGGAGCCCGTGCGCAGCGTGCGCGCGATGCTGCCGTTGGGGCCTACAACGGCGACGCAGGTATGGCCCGCCGGATCCCCGTAGGAATTGCCGGTCGGGCCCGAGGCGCCGGTCTCGGCGAGGCCCCACGTCGTCTTGAGGCGCCCGCGCACATGCTCGGCGGCCAGCAGCGCCCACGGCTCGGATGAGGAGCGCACGCCGGCGCGCTTCTCGCGCGGCACCGCGAGGAAGGCATCGCCGGCCGGTCGCGTATAGACCACGGCGCCGCCCATGAAATAGGCCGAGGCACCGGGCACGGCGAGCAGCGCGGCGGAGACGAGCCCTCCAGCCGACGATTCGGAGATGCCGACGGTTTCCTTGCGGGCCTTCAGTTTTTCGCCGACGCGCTGGGCGAGCGGGAGCAGGGAGTCCATGGGGTCAATCCTTCTTCGTGAAAATGTCGAGAACCAGCGGCACCTGCTGGCCCATCCAGATCGCGCGGTCGCGGTGATCTTCCAGATCGTGCCCCGTGTTGGGATGAATGAACACCGTAAGTTCGCCGCGGTTCAGGGTCAGCCATGACATGACCGGGAGGAACTGTTCGTTCTTCAGGGCGACCTGGTAGCTGAAGCGCGGATGCGGTCCGACCGGCTTCTCGTGGAAGCGGCCCATCTCGATGGGGAAGGTCTTCTCGATGCGCTCGCGCAACGCCCACGCCGCGTCTCGCGAGGCGGCGTCGAAATAGACGTGCGCGTGCCAGTCCTTGATTGGGTCAGTGTTCATGACGTTCACCATAATGCGCTTCACAACCCGCCTGTCGGAACCCAGAGCCGTTCCCCGAGCGGAGCAGGCTTGCTAGGGTCGGTCATCATGAACTTCGATTTCTCCGACGACCAGAAGCTGCTCAAGGAGCAGGTTCGCAAATTCCTCGCCGACAAGTGCCCCACCAAAGTGGTGCGGCGCGTGCTCGACGGCAACGAAACCCATGCGGAAGATGTCTGGAAAGGCCTCGTCGATCTCGGCGTGCCGGCCCTTGGCATCCCAGAGGCCTATGGCGGCATGGGCCTGTCGCCACTCGAGGTCTGCGTCGTCGCCGAGGAGATCGGCCGCGCCGCCGCGCCGGTGCCGTTCGACACCTCGGTCGTGCTGGCGACCGAAGCGCTGAAGCTCGCGGGCTCGGACGCACAGAAGAAGAAATGGCTGCCCGATCTAGCGTCGGGCAAGGCGATCGGCACCTTGGCGATCGCCGAAGGCGCGCAGCCGCCGAAGCCGCGCAACATCCGCACGATGTTCGGCGGCGGTCGTCTCAACGGCAGGAAGCTGCCGGTGACCGACGGCGAGGCCGCGACCTTCGCGATAGTGCTCGCCAACACGGGCGGCTCGGGCGATCGTGCCGTTTCGCTGGTCATCGTGGATCTCACGCAGAAGGCCGTCGCGAAGAAGCGCATCGAGACGATCGATCCGGCGCGCAAACACGCCGAACTCACTTTCACCGATGCCTCGGCCGAGTTGCTGGGGGCAGAGGGCGAGGGCTGGAGCCTGCTGGAACGGCTCTATGATGCCGCGGCTGTCTACTTTGCCTTCGCCCAGGTAGGCGGCGCCGAATCGGCGATGTGGATGGCGCGCGACTATGCGCTGCAGCGCAACGCCTTCGGTCGTGCCATCGGCTCCTACCAAGCGATCAAGCACAAGCTGGCGGATTGCTATGTGAAGCTCGAGCTGGCGCGCTCCAACGCCTATTACGGCGCGATGATGCTGACCGAGGGTGGCGCCGACCTACCGCTGGCCGCCGCGGCGGCGCGCATCGCAGCGACCGACGCCTATGATTTTGCCGCCAAGGAGAACATCCAGACTCACGGCGGCATCGGCTTCACCTGGGAGGCCGACACGCAGTTCCATTACCGGCGCTCGCGCCTGATGGCGCTGTCGATCGGCGGCCCGATGGCCTGGAAGGACAAGCTGGTGACCCGTCTCGAACAGAAGAACGCGGCCTAGGAGGGAACGATGGATTTCAACGATACCCCCGAAGAAGCCGCCTTCCGCAAGGAAGTGCGCACGTGGCTCGACGCCAACGCCACGCGCAAGAGCGACGACAAGCAGAGCTTCCGCGCGCGCAACGACGATCCGGAGCTGCTGCAGAAAGCCAAGGAGTGGCAGGACAAGAAGGCCACGGCCGGTTACGCCCGCCTTACTTGGCCCAAGGAGTTCGGTGGCCGCGGCGCCTCGCCGATCCTGCAGGTGATCTACCAGCAGGAAGAGTCGAACTACCTGGTGCCGTTGGGCTTCTTCGACATCGGGCTGGGCATGTGCATCCCGACCATGATGGCCTATGCCAAACCCGAGCAGCTGCAGCGTTACGTGAAGCCGGCGCTGCACGGAAAGGAAGTCTGGTGCCAGCTCTTCTCCGAGCCGGCTGCCGGTTCCGACGTGGCCGGCATCCGCACCAAGGCCGAGCGCGACGGCGACGACTGGATCATCAACGGCCAGAAGGTCTGGACGTCAGGTGCGCACTATTGCGACTTCGGCATCGTCATCACCCGCACGGATCCGAATGTGCCGAAGCACGCCGGCCTCACCATGTTCTTCCTCGACATGAAGAGCCCCGGCGTTGAAGTGCGCCCAATCAAGCAGATGTCGGGTGGCGCCAACTTCAACGAGGTGTTCTTCACCAACGTGCGCATCCCCGACAGCCAGCGGCTGGGCAAGGTGGGCGAGGGCTGGAAGGCCGCACTCACCACGCTGATGAACGAGCGTCTCGCGGTCGGCCTGCCGTCGGGTGGCCTCGACATCGACGAGCTGATGGAGCTGGCGCGCGACACCGAGCTGGAAGACGGCGCGGCGATCCGCAACCAGCAGGTCCGCTCCAAGATCGCCGACTGGTACGTCCAGCAGCAGGGGCTGAAGCTCACGCGCTACCGCACGCTGACGGCGCTCTCCAAGGGCCAGACGCCGGGGCCGGAATCCTCGATCATCAAGATCGTGGCGGCGCCGAAGATGCAGGACATGGGCGCCTTCGCCATGGAGCTGATGGGCCATGCCGGCATCATGAAGGAGGACGTGCCCTTCGCGGCCGGCTTCCAGGCGCAATGGATCGGCGGCGCGGGCTTCCGCATCGCCGGCGGCACCGACGAGATCCTGCGCAACATCGTGGCCGAGCGCGTGCTGGGACTTCCGGCCGATATCAGGGTCGATAAAGACGTCCCGTTCAACAAGCTGACGCGCTCATAGCGCGTCAGCTTGGGCGAGCGTCAGCGCTTGTAATCAAGCGCGAGAGCTCGCGCGGTGCAGAACAGATAAGAATCTTGATCCTTATCCATTCTGCGCGGTGTGGGCTCTCGCGCCTGTGAAGGGGCTGCCGCCCACCGCTCTCAAACAACTAACGTTGTTTGAGAGCCCACTCCGTGTACTTTTTCGCCTGCGCCTGCGTGTCGGCGTAGTACTTCGCGTACTCCGCACCGACCATCGGCTTCAGCGCAAGACCGACGGCGTCCATCTTCTGCAGCATCTCCGGCGACTTGATCGCCTTCAGGAAGGCGGTCTCGATCACCTTCACGACGTCGGCCGGCGTTCCCTTGGGCGCGCCCACCCCGCGCGTCGAGGAGGAGATGATCGTCGGCATGCCGAGTTCCTTGGTGCAGGGCACCTGGGGCAGGAACTTTGATCGCTCGACGTCGGTGACGGCGAGGCCGCGCACCTCGCCCGACTGCACGCGCTTGAAGACGCCGCCGACATTGTCGAAGGCGCAATCGACATGGCCGCCGAGCACGCCGGTGATCTGCTGCGCCCCACCATCGAAATGGACGATGCGGAACTCGCACTTCGCGACCTCCTGCACCATCAGGATGGCGAGATGGTCGTCGCTCAGGATGCCCGTGGTGCAGGCGCTGATCTTGCCCGGTGCCTTTTTGGCCGCGTCGACGAGATCGGCCAGCGTCTTGTAGGGGCTGTCGCCCTTCACCCAGATGAGGCCGGGATCGAGCACCTGGTTCACGATGGGAATGAAGCTGTCGACGTTGAAAGCGGCCTTTCGCTCGGGATCGAGGATGATGGTGTTGACCGCCGGCAGGTTGAGGAAGCCCAGCGTGTAGCCGTCGGGCCGGGCGCGGGCGACCTCGGTGAAGCCGATCTGGCCACCGGCGCCGGCCTTGTTGACGACGGTGATGGTCTGGCCGAGGTCCTTTTCGGCGGCCGCCGCGAGGATGCGGGCACCGACGTCGGTGCTGCCGCCCGCCGGAAAGGCGACGACGAGCTGAACCGCGCGGCGTGGATAGTTCTGCGCGAGCGCGGGACTGGCGACGGCGGTGGCGGCCGTGGCGGCGAGCAGGGTACGGCGACGAATGAGCATTGTTATTCCTCCCTTTGTTTGACGACTGGAACGCGCGTTACTCGATATCGCTCTCCCTGAGCGGCGCCAGCGAGCGCGGCTTGAAGAGCAGGAAGGCGATCACGACCACCGGAATGGCGAGCAGGGCGAGGGCGACCGGGCGATCGAGGAAAATGGCGAAGCTGCCGCCCGAGATCTCGAGCGTCGTTCGCAGCGATTTCTCCATCATCGGACCCAGGATCAGCGCCAGGATCGCCGGCGCGATCGGGAAGTCGAGTTTGCGCAGCAGATAGCCCAGGATGCCGAAGCCCAGCATGACCCAGACGTCGAACAGGCTCTGCTTCAGGCCGTAGGCGCCGATCACGCAGAAGATCAGCACGCCCGCGCACATGTAGCTGAACGGGATCTTGAGCAGCTTGGCCCACAGGCCGACCAGGGGAAGGTTGAGGATCAGCAGCAGCGCATTGCCGACGAAGAAGCTGGCGATCACCGTCCACACCAGCGCCGGCTGCTCCTTGAACAGGAAGGGCCCTGGCGTGATGCCATTCACGATGAAGGCGCCCATCAGCACGGCGATGGTCGGCGAGCTGGGAATGCCGAGCGCCAGCAGCGGCACCATCGAGGCGTTGGCATAGGCGTTGTTGGCCGTCTCGGCCGAGGCCACGCCCTCGATCGCACCCTTGCCGAAGCGCTCGGGAGTCTTGGAGACGCGCTTTTCCAGCACGTACGCCATGAATGTCGGCACGATCGCGCCGACGCCGGGAATGAGCCCGAGCACGAAGCCCACGACCGTGCCGCGGCCGATGGCGCCCACGGACTGCCGGCACTCGGCCTTTGTCGGCATCCAGCTCTTGAGCTCGGCCTCGACCATGTGGGTCTGGCGCTTCTCGGCGGCCAGCAGCAGCTCGGCGACGCCGAACAGCCCCATGACCACGGGCACGAAGCCGATCCCGTCGTAGAGTTCCTCGACGCCGAAGGTGAAGCGTGGGGCGCCGCGCACCGGATCGACGCCGATCATGGCGAACAGGAGCCCGATCACGGTCATGAGCAGGGCGGCGAGCATGTTGTTGCCGGCGAGGCCCACGACCAGGCAGAGGCCGGCCACCATCAGGGCGAAGAACTCCGCCGGCCCGAACTTCAGGGCCAGCGAGGCCAGCGGCATGGCGACCGCGACCAGCGCCACGGTGGCCAGCGTGCCGCCGACGAAGGAGCCGATGGCGGCGATGCCGAGCGCGGAGCCCGCGCGTCCCTGTTTGGCCATCTGGTGTCCGTCGATGCAGGTCACGACCGAGGCGGCTTCGCCCGGCACGTTGATCAGCACCGAGGTGATGGTGCCCCCGTACATCGCGCCGTAGTAGATGGCGCACAGCATGATGATGGCGCCGGTGGCGTCGAGGCTGAAGGTGAGCGGTATCAAGATCGCCGTTCCCGCCGCCGGACCCAGGCCGGGCAGCACGCCGATCAAAGTTCCCAGCATGCAACCCGCGAAGGCGTAGAGGAGATAAGCGGGCGTCAGCGCCGCCGCGAAGCCCTGGAGCAGATGGCTGAGGGATTCCATGCGCTAGATCCCGAACTGGCCGGTTGGCAGGAGGACGTCCAGCCACGTTGTGAAGACGTAATGGACGCCGAAGCTGCCGAGCAGGGCGAAGACCGCGATGAGCCACCAGCGGCGCTCGCCCAGCGCGATTACCAGCGCGGCGTTGAAGACCAGCATGGCGAGACGGAAGCCCACGAATTCCATGGCCACGGTCACCGCCGCCAGCAGGCCGATGATGGCGAAGCAGCGCATGGCGCCCCAGCCATGCGGCAGGATGCGGACCTCTTCGCCTGGCACGTCCTGGGCGGCGGCTTGCGGCTCGCGCCAGATCGACACGAACAGGGCGACGGACAGGACGATGCCGATCAGCGCCAGCCAGAACGGAAAGAAGCCCGGGCCGGGGCCCAGGCGGTCGGTCAGCGACAGCAACAATGATTGCCAGAGTGCGAACAGGCAAAAGGCCAGCATCGCACCCGTCGCGACAAGCCGTCCCTGGCGCATGCCTGGCGGCCCTCCCTATTTTCTTTCCTTGTTCTGGGAGGCAGCATAGCCGCAAACAGCACGGGCGCAACACGCGACCCCCGAGGAGGAAACGAATGAACAGGCTCGACGGCAAAGTGGCATTTCTCTCGGGTGCCGCACGCGGCATCGGCGGCGAGGCCGCGAAACTGATGGCGAGCGTCGGCGCGAAAGTGGCGATCGGCGATGTCCTCGAGGAACGCGGCCGGCAGACGGTCAAGGAGATCGAGGCAGCGGGCGGTCAGGCGATGTTCGTGTCCCTCGACGTGACGCAGGAGGCGAGCTGGACGGCCGCCATCGACGCCACGGTGAAGAAGTTCGGCGGGCTCGACATCCTGGTGAACAATGCCGGCATCTTCGTCGGCAAGGGTGTCGAGGACGCCTCGATGGAAGAGTGGCACAAGCTCGTCGCCGTGAACCTGACGGGCGTCGTGCTGGGCACGCGCATCGCGCTGCCGCATCTCAAGGCCAGTGGCGCCAAGAGCGCGCACGGTTCGGCGATCGTCAATCTCGCTTCCGTGGCGGGCCTCGTTGGCTCGCAGCTCGATCCACTTTATTCGCTGACCAAGGGCGGCGTCACGCTGTTCAGCAAGTCCACGGCGCTGGAGTTCGGCCGCAAGGGCTACCGCATCCGCGTGAACTCGGTGCATCCCGGCGTCATCGACACCGACATGGGGCAACAGACCTTTACGATGAGGGCCCGCGCGCTCGGCAGCAACGACACCGAGGCGACGCGCAAGACCTCGCTGACCATGCACCCGATCGGCCGACTGGGCGTCGCCGAGGACATCGCCAAGGGCATCGTGTTCCTGGCCTCCGACGATGCGGGCTTCATGACCGGCTCGGGGCTGGTGGTCGACGGCGGCTACACGGCACAATGATTCGGGGCCGGTAGGTCAGAAGATCCCGGCGGCGAGGCCGGCCGCCATGGCCGCGCCCAGCTCTTCGCATTGCTCGACGAAGATCGGTTGCCAGGGGCCCTTGCACAGAAGGGGCTCCTGGACGGAGCGCCAGCGCAGACCGGTCAGGATCGTCTCGACTCCGCGGCGCGTGCCGGTGCCGTCGCTGCCGGCCCGGATGTAGAGAGCGCAGGGCAGGCCTTGCGTCTTCTCCAGGCAGGCATTGTAGCTGCGGTCGAAGAAGTCCTTCAGGGCGCCGCTCATGTAGCCCAGGTTCTCTGTGGTGCCGAGGATCACCGCCTGGGCGGCCAGCACATCGTCCGGCCCGGCCTGCAGCGGGGCGATCACGCGGACGTCTATGTCCGTTTCGCTGCGCGCACCGCGTTCAACGGCGTCTCGCAGGGAGAGGGTGTTCTCCGACGGGGCGTGCGCCACAATGAGCAGCCTTTTAGACATGGAGGGGGTTCTACCCCACGCCGACATGCTCAAGAAACTCCTGATCGCCAATCGCGGCGAGATCGCCATCCGCATCGCCCAGGCCGCCGCCGAACTCGGCATCGCCACGGTGGGCGTGCACTCGGAAGACGACGCGACTTCGCTGCATGTCCGACGCGTCGATGAGGTGCGGCCGCTCAAGGGACGTGGCGCCGCCGCCTATCTCGATATCGCCGGTGTGATCGCGGCCGCCAGGGAGGCCGGCTGCGACGCCGTGCATCCGGGCTATGGCTTCCTGTCGGAGAACGCCGCCTTCGCGAAAGCTTGCACCGACGCAGGCCTGGTCTTCGTCGGCCCCACGCCGGAGCAGCTCGACCTGTTCGGCGACAAGGCGCGCGCTCGCGCACATGCCGGGAAGAACAAGGCGCCGGTCCTGTCCGGCACCGATGGCGCGGTCGACGTGGCAGGCGTGAAGGCCTTCTTCACCAAGCATCGCAAGGCCGGGGTCGTCATCAAGGCGATCGCGGGCGGCGGCGGCCGCGGCATGCGGATCGTCACGCAGGAAAGCGAGATCGAGGACGCCTTCGCGCGAGCCTCCGCCGAAGCGCTGGCGGCGTTCGGCAACGGCGCGCTCTATGCCGAGCGGCTGATCGCGCGCGCGCGTCACATCGAGGTCCAGATCGTGGGTGACGGGCAGGGCGGCATCGTCGCCCTCGGCGAGCGCGAATGCACGATCCAGCGCCGCAGCCAGAAGATCGTCGAGCTGGCGCCCAGTCCCAACCTGGCCGAGGCGATGCGCCGGCAGATCGTCGAGGCGGCGGTGACGATGGCCAAGGCGGTGAACTATCGCAGCCTCGGTACCTTCGAATTCCTGGTCGACGACGCGGCCCCGGACATCTTCTGCTTCATCGAAGCCAATCCGCGCCTGCAGGTCGAGCACACCGTCACCGAGGAAGTGTGGGGCGTCGATCTGGTGAAGACGCAGTTGCGGCTCGCGGGCGGGGCATCGCTCGACGAGACTGGCGTCCAAAAGGCGTCGCCGCGCGGCCACGCGATACAGCTCCGTGTGAACATGGAGACAATGACGGCCGATGGATCGGCGAAGCCCGGCGGTGGCACGCTGACGTCGTTCGAGCCGCCCTCGGGACCGGGCATCCGTGTCGATACCTATGGCTATGCGGGTTACCGCACCAATCCCAATTTCGATTCGCTGCTGGCGAAGGTGATCGTGCATGCGCCGTCGCCCGATTTCGGCGACGCGCTGCAACGTGCCGAGCGCGCGCTTGCTGCGTTCCGTCTGGAAGGCGCGCCGTCGAACATCGCTTTCCTGCGGGCGCTGATCGCTCATCCCGATTTCCGCAGCGACAAGGTCCATACGCGCTTCGTCGATGAGCAAGCGGCGTCCCTGATCGAGACTGCGGGCAAACTGAAAGCCGGCCTGTACTTCGAAGGGGCGGCGCCTGTGGCCGGGGGCGTGCGGCAGGCCGGTGCTCGCGTCGACAGCGTCGACCCGCTGGCCGTGCTGGCCTTCGGCAAGGCGAAAGCCGAGACGGTGTCTGCCGGTGTCGCGAGCGATGCACCTGAAGGAACGGTCGCGGTGCCGGCGCCGATGCAGGGCACGATCGTCAGTCTCTCCGTCGCGGAGGGCGATGCGGTGGCGGCGGGCCAGGCGTTGCTGGTCATGGATGCGATGAAGATGCAGCACGAGATCCGCAGCCCGGCGCGCGGCTATGTGCGGCGCATCGCCGTCGAAGCCGGCGAGACGGTCTATGAGGGCCATTCCCTGCTGTTCGTCGAGGAGGCCGATGTCGAGGTGAAGGGCGCGGCGGTCGAGGAGAAGATCGATCTCGATCATATCCGGCCCGACCTTGCAGAATATTTCGAGCGCCGGGCGATGACGCTCGACGGGAAGCGGCCGGATTCGGTGGCGCGGCGGCGCAAGACCAACCAGCGCACCGCCCGCGAGAACCTCGACGATCTGGTCGATCCCAACAGCTTCGTGGAATACGGCGCCTTCGCGATCGCGAGCCAGCGCACGCGCCGCACCATCGAGGACCTGATCGAGAAGACGCCGGCCGACGGCCTGATCACCGGCATCGGGCGGGTGAACGGCTCCCTGTTCGGGCCCGAGCGCAGCCGGGTCGCGGTCGCGCACTACGACTACACGGTGCTCGCCGGTACGCAGGGCAAGAACAACCATCACAAGAAGGACCGGCTGTTCGAGATCGTCGAGCAGCAGCGCATCCCGCTGGTCTTCTTCACCGAGGGCGGCGGCGGCCGTCCGGGCGACATCGACGTGCAGTCGGTGGCGGGCCTCAACACCATGGCCTTTCACATCTTCGGGCGCCTCAGCGGCACGGCGCCCCTTGTCGGCATCAATTCCGGTCGCTGCTTCGCGGGCAATGCCGCGATCCTGGGCTGCTGCGACGTCGTCATCGCCACGAGGAACTCGACGATCGGCATGGGCGGCCCGGCGATGATCGAGGGCGGCAATCTCGGCGTCTTCTCGCCCGAGGAAGTAGGCCCGATGGAGGTGCAGGTCCCCAACGGCGTGGTCGACATCGCCGTCGAGGACGAGGCCGAGGCGGTGGCGGTGGCCAAGAAGTACCTTTCGTACTTCCAGGGCGCGCTGCCGGAATGGCGGGCGGCCGACCAGCGGCTGCTGCGGCGCGCGATCCCGGAGAACCGGCTGCGTGTCTACGACGTGCGCGACGTCATCGCCACGCTCTGCGACGAAGACTCGGTGCTGGAAGTGCGCCGCGCCTTCGGGCCCGGCATGGTGACGGCCTTCGGGCGGGTCGAGGGCAAGCCCTTCGGCATAGTCGCCAACAACCCGGTTCATCTGGCGGGCGCCATCGACAGCGACGGCTCGGACAAGGCCGCGCGCTTCCTGCAGCTCTGCGATGCATTCGACATGCCGATCCTCTTCCTGTGCGACACGCCGGGCATGATGGTCGGGCCGGAGATCGAGAAGACCGCGTTGGTCCGCCATTGCTCGCGCCTGTTCGTGACCGGCGCCAATCTCACCGTGCCGTTCGGCACCATCGTTCTGCGCAAGGCCTATGGGCTGGGCGCGCAGGCGATGGCCGGCGGTTCCTTCCACGCGCCGGCCTTCACGGTCTCCTGGCCGACCGGCGAGTTCGGCGGCATGGGCCTGGAGGGTGCGGTGAAGCTCGGCTTCCGCAAGGAACTGGAGGCGGTGAGCGATCCCAACGAGCGCCGCGCGCTGTTCGACAAGATGGTCGCGGCGGCCTATGCGCGCGGCAAGGCGCTCAGCACCGCGACCTATTTCGAGGTCGACGAGGTGATCGATCCCGCCGATTCGCGGCGCTGGATCGCGACGGCTCTGCTCGAGGCCAAGCCGCGGCCGGCGAACCCCCACAAGAAGCGGCCGAACATCGATACCTGGTGACGATCGGTTTAGGGATCCCTCACTGCGTTCGGGATGACACCCTTGTTGGGATTTACGCAGTGCGGCAATCCCACAGAACAGTGTCACCCGAACCCAGTGAGGGATCCTTCGCTTCGGTATCGTCGCCAAGAAAAAGGCCCCTCGATGAGGGGCCTTTCTTTTTACTGCGCGACCCAGAACGTGTCGGGCTGGTAGAGGCCGATGTACCCGCCCGGATCCCAGGCGTAGTAGCCTTCCTTCGGCACGTTCCGGATCTTCGGGCCGACCACGATCGGCTGGCGGACGCCGTTCACGGTCCCGATCGAGAAGACCTCGTCGGCATTGGAGGCGAGGATCTTGTCCCACGCCTTGCGCCGATCCTCGACGGTGGCGCCGGTCTCCCATTCCTTGACGTAGTCGAGCAGCTTGCAGGCCGAGTCGAGATCGCACTTCTCGCCCTGCTTGCCCTTGGATTCCATGAACATGCCCCAGCGTGCCCATTGCAGGCCGCCCAGCATGGTCGGCGCGAACTCCTTCGGGCTCGTATTGGGCGTGGGCACCGCCGTGACCGCGCCGGCGAAGGCGGTCATGAGGGCTTCTCCCGAGGAGGTTCGGAGCCGCAGGTTGTCGCGAGTCTGCGGCTTGCTCAGCATCTTGATGCCGATCTTCTTCCAGTTGTCGGCGATCAGAGCGAGCGCGTCGTTGTCTTCGGTCTCCTCGCTGGCATGCTCGATCACGATGGTCGCCGGACGTCCGTTGGGCAGCAGCCGGAATCCCTGGCTGTCCTTCTTGGTCAGGCCGATCTCGTCCAGCAGCTTGTTGGCGAGCTTCGGATCGTAGTCCGCCCACTTGGTCGCATACTCGGGCTTGAACAGTTCCGAGCGCGGCATGATCGTGTTGTTCGAGGGCTTGGCCAGGCCGATATAGACGACCTGGTTCAACTCCTCGCGGTCGATGGCCAGCGACAGCGCCCGGCGGAAGCGCACGTCGCGCATCAGCTTGCGCCATTCCGGGTCATTGGCCGTCAGATTGGGAAAGAGCGCGAGCTGCGAACCCGATCCCGCTTCCCAGAGGCGCACGTTCATGCCCGAGGTCTGGGCGCTCTTCTGCAGGAAGGTGTAGTCGCGCATGTTGAGATAGCGCGGCTGCAGATCGGCCTCGCCCAGGCCCGCCTTGGCCGGCACGAGATTGGTCGCCGCCACGGTGAAGATCATGCGGTCGACATAGGGCAGCTGCTGCCCTTTCTCGTCGATGCGATGGTAGTATGGGTTGCGCACATAGACGAAGCGCTGCGCCGGCGACGGGGTCGTGCCCACCCACGGATTGAGCGTCGGCAGGTCGACATTGTCGTTGGTGTACATCACGTCGTTGCGACGGTAGATCGCCACCCAGCTCTGCTGGCCGCCCTTGGCGGACTTCAGGATATCGGCCTCGGGCGTGTACCTGGAGTGGAACTTCTTGAGATAGTGCGCGGGCCGGAACAGGAAGAGCGGGGCGGCGCGCGCCTGGCTCTCGATGAAGTACGGGTTCGGCTTCTCCCAGGTGTACTTGATCGTGAGCGGATCGATGATCTCGACCTTGGGTGGCTGGCCGTCGACCAGGAGTTCGACGTTCGGACCGCCGCTCGAGAGATCCTTGTTACTGGCGACGTCTTCCCAGAAGAAGCGGAAGTCTTCGGTGGTGAAGGGCTGGCCGTCAGACCATTTGTGGCCTGCGCGCAGCCTGAAGGTGAATTCGCGGCCGTCCTTCTCCTCGTAGCTCTCGAGGATGTCGGGCTTCAGCTTGAACTTGTCGTCGTAAACGATGAGGCGCGTGTAGCTGTAGACCGTCATCAGGCGCGTATCGCGCGCACTGGCGATGAGCGTGTTGATCTGGCCGCCCTGCTGCCCGGGACCGTCGCCGCCCGCGAATTCCTTCACCACCCAGGGCTGCTGAGGAATGCGCTTGTCGACCGGCGGGAGGGCGCCCGATTTCACCTGGTCGGCGAACATCGGCGTTTCCTGCATCGTCGGCAGCGGATCGGCGGCAAGGGCCGGTCCTCCGAACAATCCGAGGACCAGGGCCGTGGTCAGTACGCGTCTCTTCATCTTGAGTCCTTGCCGCTTGCCCATTGTCTTGCGGGCCGTCCTGCATGTTCCGCCGAGCGGATGCCCGGGCGGCGATCAAATCGTCCGAAGCTGCCACCGTCAATGCCGGCCGCCCGTGACACCACGTTGACGCGGCGCCGAAGGACGCGCAAGAAACCGCCACCACTGCGAGAGTCGAGGGAACAATGGCGAGCGGTCTGGAAAACGACTTCGTAACGCTACACGAGATCGTAAAAGCGGCGAAAATCCGGCTTAATCCCAACATCTGGGATTATTTGATCGGCGGTACCGAAACCGAAACCACGCTGCGCCGCAACAGACTGGCGCTCGACACGATCGCCTTCAAGCCGCGCGTATTGCGCGACGTCTCGTCGATCGATCCGTCTTCCGAAATCCTCGGCCGCAAGATCCGCCTGCCGGTGATGCTGGCGCCGGTCGGATCGCTTGAATCCTTCGAGCCCGGCGGCGGCATCACGGTCGCCCAGGGCGCCGGCGCGGGTAACGTGGCGATGCTGATCAGCTCGGTGACGACGCTCAAGCTCGAAGACATCGTGAAGGGCGGCGGTAGCCCCAAGATTTATCAACTCTATGTGCGCGGCGACGATGCCTGGGTCGCGGACCGGGTGAAGCAGGCGATGGATGCGGGCTACGACGCCTTCTGCATCACCGTCGATACTCAGGTCTACAGCCGCCGCGAACGCGACATCGCCAAGCGCTTCGTGAAGTCGTGGCGCACCTCGGCCGTCGGGCAGGACCACCAGGCCGCTTTCTCGTGGAAGAACTTCATCGCCGTCCGCGAGAAGTTCCCCGACGTGAAGTTCATGCTGAAGGGCATCGGCACCGGTGAGGATGCCGATCTGGCCTGCCAGCAGGGCGTCTGGGCCGTCTATTGCTCCAACCACGGCGGCCGCCAGCTCGACCATGGGCGCGGCTCCGCCGAGGCGCTTCCGGAGATCGTCGAGGCGGTGGCGGGTCGTGCCAAGGTGGCGGTCGACGGCAGCTTCAGCCGCGGCAGCGACATTGTGAAGGCGATCTGCATGGGCGCCGACTGGGTGGGCCTCGGCCGCCTCTACTGCTACGGCCTCGCCGCCGCCGGTGCGGCCGGCATCGAGCGTGTGATCGAACTGCTCGAGGAAGAGATGAAGGAGGCGATGGGCCTGCTCGGCGTCACGTCACTCTCGCAGCTCGACAAGAGCTACATCGCCAGGAGCTGGCCCACCAACCTGACGGGCGTGCACAGCGCCTTCCCGCTGCTCAATCTGCAGGACGAGGGCTACTAGCCCTCGCAGCTCTCTCATTGGAGCGCGCCACTCCAGTGGCGCTCAAGGGCATGAGCGCCACTGGAGTGGCGCGCTCCGTTGAAAGATCTTGAGCCTTAGCCCCTGCCCACAAACGGCATCTTCGTTGCCATCACCGTCATGAACTGCACGTTCGCATCGAGCGGCAGGCTGTCCATGTAGAGGATGGCGTTGGCCACCGCCGACACGTCCATGCGCGGCTCGGCGACGGTCGTGCCGTTGGGCTGCAGCACGCCCTTGGTCATGCGGTCGGTCATCGGCGAGACGGCGTTGCCGATGTCGATCTGGCCGCAGGCGATGTCGTAGGCGCGGCCGTCGAGCGACGTCGACTTGGTGAGGCCGGTGATGGCGTGCTTGGTCGAGGTGTAGGCGACCGAGAAGGGCCGCGGCGCGTGCGCCGAGATCGAGCCGTTGTTGATGATGCGGCCGCCGCGCGGCGTCTGGTCCTTCATGATCTTGATGGCTTCCTGCGTGCACAGGAACGGACCGGTCAGGTTGGCCGCCAGGACGCTCAGCCAGGTCTCGTAGGGCAGGTCTTCGAGCGGCACCGGCGGGGCGCCGCCGCCGGCATTGTTGAACACCAGGTCGAGACGGCCCCAAGTGGCCTTCACCTTGGCGAACAGCGCCACGATGTCGTCGCGCTTGGTGACGTCGGTCGGCACGGCCAGCGCGTTGGGCGCGTTGTTGCCCGCCATCGAAGCCGTCTCGTCGAGCGCATCCTTGCGGCGGCCGGCCAGCGCGACCTTGTAGCCGTTGTTCAGCAGGGCCAGCGCCGAAGCGCGGCCGATGCCGCTGCCCGCGCCGGTGACGACGGCGATCTTTCCACTCATGGGTTCCGTTTCCTCTCCTCGAAGGAGCGGACCCTAGCAGACCGGTACGCCGCAGTTGAAGGGCTGCGGATCAGCCGAGTGTCTTGAGGTAGGCCCGCCAGCCGCCCAGCGAGGTGATGTCCTTCGCGGCCGAGGTCGCGTGGGCTTCGCACAGGAAGCCCGGCACCGACATGCCGTCGGCCAGGCTTACCGTACCCAGCCCGAGTGGCGCGGGGATCTGGCGCAGCAGGGCGCCGATCCTTGACGCGGGCAGGCTCCACACTTCGAGTTCGATCGCGCCACCGCCCTCGGCGACGCGCACCAGCCCGGGCCGATGCGGCGGACCGCCCGGCAAGGCATAGAAGCGATAGACCGGCGCGGTCCTGGTCGCCTTCTCCAGCCGGCCGCCCAGTTCGAGAAGCTGGCCGTTCAAGGGGAGGCCGCTCATATGCGCCCCGACCACCGCGACCGGTACGCGATCCTCCACGACGCTGGGATCGGTCTCGGGCGGCGGCAACCGGCTCGTCGTCTTGCCCAGCGGCAACGGCACCGCGCGTTGCCAGCGTGCGCCGAAGGCCAGCAGCGTGCGTTCGGCGTTGGCGTTGGAGATCAGCGTGATGCCGAAGGGCATGCCATCGGGCCGGAAGCCGGCCGGCACGGCGAGCGCCGACAGGCCGAAGAAGTTCACGAAGTTGGTGTAGTGGCCGAGATGCGAGTTGTAGAGCACCGGCTCGCGCTCGAGATCGCTGAGCTTGTAGACGGTGCCGGCCGTCGGGACGGCAAGGAATTCGAGCCCCTTCATCTCGGCGAAGGCGCGGGCCTTCAGTTCGGCCAACCTGTACTGACCCTCGAAGGCATCGACGGCGCTGTACTTGCGGCCGCCCAGGACGATCTGCTGCGTCGTCGGCCACACGCCCGATTTCTCGTCGGCGCTCTCCATGAAAGCGCCGACCGCTGCTGTACGCTCCGCGACCCAGGGACCAGCGTAGAGAAGCTGCGCGGCATCGCGGAACGGTGCGTAGTCGACCTCGACCGGCGTGCCGCCCAGCGCCTTGAGCCGCTCGATCGACTGCGCATATAGCGTCGCATAGGCGGCATCGCCGAAGAACTCGGCGTCCATCGTGCCGAGGATGCCGAAGCGAAAGGTCTTGCCGACGGCTGGCGTCGTGTGCGGCTCGGCGGCGACGGCGAGGACCGCATCGGCATCGGCGCAGGACAGCGCGAACACCGAGGTGCAGTCGAGCGATCGGCAGGCCGGCACCATGCCCTCGTTGCTGAGCAGGCCCGGCGTCGGCTTGAGGCCGACGATGTTGTTGAAGCCGGCGGGCACGCGGCCCGACCCGGCCGTGTCGGTGCCGAGCGAGAAGCTCACGAGGCCGGAGGAGACGGCGACCGCCGAACCCGAACTCGAACCGCCGGGAACATACGACGCATCGAACGGATTGCGCGGCACGCCGTAGGGCGAGCGCACGCCGACGAGGCCGGTGGCGAACTGGTCGAGATTGGTCTTGCCGATCACGATCGCGCCGGCGTCGACCAGGCGCTGCACGACTTCGGCGGAGGTCTTGGCCTCATAGGCGAAGCCGGGGCAGGCGGCGGTCGTCACCATGCCGGCGACGTCGAGATTGTCCTTGGCCGCGAAAGGCACGCCGTAGAGCAGCAGCTTGCCAATCTCGGCGCGGCGCGCATCGAGCGCGTCGGCCTGCGCCAGCAGATCGGCGTCGGAAGCGCGCGAGATCCAGACCTTGTCGTCGCCCGCCTGGGCGATGCGCTTCAGCACCTCCTCGATGGTCTGCCGCACGTCGAGCGTACCGGCGCGATAGGCGCCGAGCAGCGCATGAACACCGAGGTCGAGAGAGGTTGTCATGCAAGGGTTTTAGACAAGCGCCGCGGCGATTGCAGCCGCCAGATTCGCGCAGCGATTGGCACGGTCCTTGCCTTTCGGCCTAAGCTGCTAAAGCAAAGTGGGGGCAGGACATGAAGCGTCGCACATCCGGGGAGACGAAGGCCGGGTCGGCGATCTTGCAGCTTCTTCGGCAACTCAAGCATGATCTGGGCGTGAGCTACCGGCTCATGCGCCGCGATCTCCACGTCGTCTGACGGGCGACCCGCTGCCTGCGATTTCGAAGGAAAGAAAGGCTCCCATGGCCGAAGAGAAGCGTGACGTGGCGCGCATGGTCGAGGAGGGCGCGAAGACCGCTTGCCTCACGATCGCGCCGGAATACCTGCCGAACGTGATCCTGAACGTCGAGCGTTCGATCGCCATTGCGCAGCCGTTGCTCGATCTCGAGCTCGAGGACGACCTGATGTCGGCCCCGGTGTTCCGGCCATGAGCGATCCCCTGTCGAAGGCGGCGACCGCGACGGAGATTGCGGGCGCCGTGATGAGCGGCAAGGTCAAGGCCGCCGCCGTGATCGACGCCGCCCTGAAGCGCATCGAGGTGGCTGAGCCGACCGTCAACGCCTTCACCGACGTGGTCGCCGACCGCGCCCGCAAGCGCGCTGCCGAGATCGATGCCGGTCTTCATCGCGGACCGCTGCTGGGCGTGCCCTTCGCGGTGAAGAACCTGTTCGACATTGCCGGCCTGCCGACGCGCGCGGGCTCGAAGATCAACGTCGATGGGCCGAGGGCCGAGCGCGACGGATCGCTGGTGCGCAAGCTCGAAGCGGCTGGCGCGATCCTGGTCGGCGGGCTCAACATGGGCGAATACGCCTACGACTTCACCGGCGAGAACGCCCACTACGGTCCGTCGCGCAACCCGCACGACCCCACGCGCATGTCGGGCGGCTCGTCCGGCGGATCGGGTGCTGCTGTGGCGGCAGGCGAGGTGCCGCTGGCGCTGGGCTCCGACACCAACGGCTCCATCCGCGTGCCTTCGTCGCTCTGCGGCCTGTTCGGCCTGAAGCCGACTTATGGCCGTCTCAGTCGCGCCGGCTCCTTTCCCTTCGTCGATTCCTTCGACCATCTCGGACCCATCGCTCGTTCGGCCGAGGATCTCGCGCTGTCCTTCGACGCGATGCAGGGCTGGGACTCGGACGATCCGGTCTGCACGGACCGCCCCGCCGATCCGACCCTGCCGCGTCTGGTGGAGGGTATCGACGGACTGCGCATCGCCATCGCCGGCGACTATTTCGCCAAGGGCGGCGAGCCTGAAGCGTTCGAAGCCGTGTCGACCGTGGCGAAGGCGCTGGGCGCGACCAAGACCGTCGTGCTGCCGCAGGCGGCGGCCGCCCGCGCGGCGGCCTATGTCATCACCGCCATCGAGGGTGCGCAGCTTCACCTGCCGCGCCTGCGCACGCGGCCGCAGGATTTCGATCCCGACACGCGCGAGCGCTTCATGGCGGGCGCCCTGCTGCCCGGTGCCTGGTACGTGAAGGCCCAGCGCTTCCGTCGCCAGTATCGCGCGCAGGTGCTGAAGCTGTTCGAGGAGGTCGACGTGATCCTGGCGCCGGCCACGCCCTGCACCGCGCCGAAGCTCGGCCAGAAGATGATGACGATCGGCGGCGTCGAGCTGCCGGTGCGCGCCAATCTCGGCGTCTTCACCCAGCCGATCTCCTTCATTGGCCTGCCCGTCGCGGTCGCACCGCTGCAGCGGCCGGGCGGAATGCCGATCGGCGTGCAGCTGATTGCCAAACCCTACAACGAACAGGCGGCGCTGCGCGTCGCCGCCCATCTGCAGAAGCTCGGCGTGGCCGCCGCGCCGCCCGCCTGAGGAGACGACATGGAAATCAACATTCCCGAAGTCGTCGCGGAAGTGACGGCCGCGTTCAATCGCTACGAGGCGGCGCTGAACAGCAACGACGTCGAGGTGCTGGACGAGCTCTTCTGGAAGAGCCCGCACACGCTGCGCTACGGCGTCGGCGAACAACTCTACGGCTACGACCAGATCGCGGCCTTCCGCTCGGGCCGCAACCCGCAGTTCGTGCCGAACCGCGACCTGCTGAAGCTCTGGATCGTCACCTACGGCCGCGACTTCGGCACGGCCAACTGCGAGTTCCAGCGCCACTGCGCGGCCAAGCCCGGCCGGCAGAGCCACACCTGGATGCGCACGCCCGACGGCTGGCGCATCGTCGCCGCCCACGTCTCGCTGCTGGGCGAGGCGACGCCGATGAAGAGCTGACGCTTTTCCGGCGACCCCTCCTGCATCACCGTCGTAAGCTCGACCGCGACGCAGGAGGCATCCATGGCAAGGCCGTTCCAAGTTTCGCTGGCGCCTGAAAGGCTCTGGCAGGCGATCAATCCGCTGAGTCTCTACCAGCCCGGCGCGCAATTCGGCTTCTTCAACATCAATCTCGGCCAGACGTCGCGACCCGATGTCGAACAGGAGATCCTCGAGCGGGTCGGAAGCTACGGCCGGCAGCTCGGCCGGATCGGCGATGCCCTCGAAGTGCTGCTCGACCATCTCAAGCTCGAGAATCTCAGCGAGGGCGAGCGCGACGCGCTGACCATCCTGCGCGGGCAGCTCGCTGAGGTACGCAAGGTCAAGAAGGACGCCGCGAAGCCATGAAGAAGCTCCTTCTGACCCACGTCCCGCTCGCCCGTCGTCAGTATTACGGCGCCCGTGCGCTCGCGCGCCTTCAGGAGCTGATCGAGGTCGTGTTGCATGAGGGCGAGGCGCCGCTCGATGCGCAGGGCGTGATCGGCATGGCGCGCGGCGTGGATTTCATCGTCGCCGATCGCGCGACTCCGATACCGGCGCTCGTCTTCGAGAGCCTGCCGGGGCTTCGGGCGGTGATGCGCAGTGCCATCGACATCCGCAACATCGACGTCGCGGCAGCCACCAAGGCCGGCGTGCTGGTGACCCATGCGGAAGCGGGCTTCGTGAAGTCGGTGGTCGAACTGACCCTGGGCTTCCTGGTCGATCTCTCGCGCGGCATCACGCGGGCAGCGACGGCTTACCATGCGGGGGAGAAGCCCGAGATCAGGGTCGGCCGGCAACTGGGCGGCGCCACGGTCGGCATCGTCGGCTACGGCCGCATCTCGCGCGAACTGGCACCGGTGCTCGCCCAGCTCGGCATGACGGTGCTGGTGTCGGATCCCCATGCCCAGGTCGACGACCGCCGCTTCGTGAAGCTGCCGATGGAAGAGCTGCTGTCCAGGGCCGACTACGTGATCTGCCTCGCCATCGCCAACGAAGAGACCGAGAACCTGCTCGATGCGGCGGCCTTCGCGCGCATGAAGCCGGATGCGTTCTTCATCAACATGTCGCGAGGCAACCTGGTCGACGAGGCGGCCCTTGCGGCGGCGCTCATCGAGGGTCGGCTGGCCGGGGCGGCGATGGATGTCGGCCGGGCACCCGACCAGATGCCATCGCCCGAACTGGCGCGCCTACCCAACGTGATCGCGACGCCGCACATTGGCGGCCTGACCCCGCCGGCCAGCGAGAGCCAGGCGATGGATACGGTCCGCCAGGTGGAGGCGCTGATGAAGGGCGAGGTGCCGCCCGGAGCGGTCAATCTCGCGACCTGGACGCGGCGACCCTGAAGCCACGCTTGAAAAGCCGGGCCGCGGGGCGCATGTGCAGTCCATGCGCACCCCGAAGGATCTGATCGCCGTCCACGTCCCGATGGACGATCTGGGCGACTACAACCTCACCCAGATCGGCTGGTATGCGATGGACGACGGCGATCACGTCATCCTCGGACCCTTCGAGAGCCTCGCGCAGTGCGACCGGGCGATCCGCGACCGGCTGCAGCAACAGAAGTTTTGAGCCGGCGCGCCTGACCGGAGCCCGGCTCAGTTGCCCGGGCCGCGCTCCATCGAGAAGGGCTGCCAGCGCTGCAGCTTCGACTTCTCCAGCACCATCGGATTGACGCAGGCACGCGGCCACTTGCCGCCGAGTACCAGCGCCAGTTCGGCGCCGACGCGACGCTTGCGCGCCGGATCGAAGCGGCTGGACGCCGAGGCTACGTGGGCGGTCAGGATCACATTGTCCATGCCGAGCAACGGATTGTTGTGGCCGACCGGCTCGGTCTCCAGCACGTCGAGGCCGGCGCCGGCGATCCAGCCTTCCTGCAGCGCCTTGATCATGGCCGGCTCGTCGACCGTGGAGCCGCGGCCGGTGTTCACGAACAGCGCGGTCTTCTTCATCTGGCGGAAATGCTGTTCCTTCATCAGGTGGTGCGCGTCCTTAGTGCCGGGCGCGTGCATGCTCACGATGTCTGAGCGCTGCAGCAGCTCGTCGTAGCCGACCGGCTGGACGCCGTAGTCGGACATGACCAGTTCCTCGATGTAGGGATCGTAGGCCAGCATCTGGAAGCCGAAGGGCGCGGCGCGCTTGGCGACGGCGCGGGCGACATGGCCGAACGAGATGAAGCCCAGCGTCATGCCCATGAGTCGCGGGAACTGGTAGAGGTGCGGACGCGCCTTGGCCCATTCGCCCTTGCGCACCATCTGGTCCTGCACCACGAGGCGCCGCCAGCTCGCGAGGATCAGCGTCATGGCGTGGTCGGCCACTTCCTCGATGAAGGTGTCGGGCACGTTGGTGACGGGGATGCCGAGCCGGGTCGCGACATCGACATCGACCGAATCGACGCCGACGCTCCCCAGCGAAACGACCTTCAGCTTCTTGCCGGCCTCGATCACCCTGGCGCTGATGCGCGGGCGGCCCTTGCCGTAGATGGCGTCGGCATCGGCGACGGCCTTGATGAGTTCGTCCTCGTCGCCCGAAACCTCGACGATTTCCGCGCCGATCGGCCCGAGCGTCTCCATTTCCAGCGAATGGTCGGTCTTGCCCGGCCCGGTCGTCACGATCTTGAAACGCGCCACGTGTTGTCTCCTCCACAAAATTGACGGCACTCTAACGCAATCCTGCTTCCGTCCAACCTCGGTGAGTGAACATGCCAGCGCCCAAGAACGTGTTGTTGATCGTCGTGGACCAGTGGCGCGGCCTGATGTTGCCCAAGCTCGGGGCGGACTACCTGAAGCTGCCCAATCTCGACCGGCTGTGTGCCGAGGGCGTCACCTTCCGCAACCATTTCACCCAGGCCGTGCCCTGCGGGCCAGCCCGCGCCAGCCTGCTGACCGGGCAATACCTGATGAATCATCGCGCGGTGCAGAACACCATTCCGCTGTCCTCGCGCTTCACCAACCTGGCGCATGAACTCAGGCGCGGCGGCTACGATCCCGCGCTGGTGGGCTACACGACCACGACGCCCGATCCGCGCCACACCGCGCCCAACGATCCGCGTTTCTTCGTGCTGGGCGACGTCATGGAAGGCTTCCATTCGGTGGGTGCCTTCGAGAACCGCGACGCCTATTTCGGCTGGGTCGCCAGCCAGGGCTTCGAGATGCCGAAGACCCGCGAGGACATCTGGCTGCCGAAAGGCGCACCGGGCGCCGGTGCCACCGCGCGGCCGGCTGTGATCCCGAAGGAACTGTCGGACACCGCCTGGTTCACCGAGCGCGGCCTCGACTATCTGCGCGGTCGCGGTGGCAAGCCGTGGTTCCTGCATCTCGGCTACTATCGGCCGCATCCGCCGTTCATCGCGCCCGAGCCCTACAATTCGATGTACCGGCCCGAGGACATGCCGAAGCCGGTGCGTGCGCCGTCCCCGGCGGAAGAGGGCAAGCAGAATGCGCTCCTCGACTACTATGTGCGCAACGTGAAGCAGGCGAGCTTCTTCCAGGACGGGAAGGATCTCGGTTCGGACATGAGTGAGGCCGAGGTCGCGCAGATGCGGGCCACCTATTGCGGGCTCATGAGCGAGATCGACGATCATCTCGGCCGCGTGTTCGACTACCTGAAAGAGACCGGCCAGTGGGACGACACGCTGATCGTCTTCACCTGCGATCACGGCGAGCAGGGTGGGGATCATTACCTGCTGGGCAAGATCGGCTACTTCGACGAATCCTATCGCATCCCGATGATCATCCGCGATCCGCGCGCCGAGGCGAATGCCACGCGCGGCAGCATCGTCGAGCGCTTCACCGAGACCATCGACACCATGCCGACCATCCTCGAATGGATGGGCCTGCCGGTGCCGCGCCAGTGCGACGGCCGCTCGCTGCTGCCCTTCTGCGAAGGCGCCACGCCGGCCGACTGGCGGACCGAGGTGCACTACGAATTCGACTTTCGCGACCTTCACTACAGCAAGCCTGAATCGGCGCTGGGCGTGCCGATGGACAAGTGCTCGCTGGCCGTCGTGCAGGACGAGAAGTTCAAGTACGTGCATTTCGCGGCCCTGCCGCCGCTCCTGTTCGATCTCGCGAAAGACCCCGGTCAGTTCGTCAATTGCGCGGCCGATCCCGCCTATGCGGCGGTCGTCGCCGACTATGCCCGCAAGATGCTGGACTGGCGGCTGGGCTTTGCCGAACGGACGCTGACGGGCTACCGCGCCACGCCGCAGGGGCTGGAGGTGCGCGCGGCCTGAGCCGGCGCTAAGCTTGGCGGCATGAAAGAGGAAACCTACCGCCGGCCCGTGGCAGGACAGGATCACCCGGCCAACCTGTCGCCCGCCTACAAATCCACGGTCAGCCGCTCGCCGTCCAGGCCGGCGATCGTGATGCCGCACTCGCTGTCGGAGATCACCGGGCCGCTGCTGCGCGAGGAGCGGCTCGATTCGGTCGAGAACGACCTCACGCGCCGTCGCATGGGCGAGCCCCTGGGCGAGCGTATCATCGTCCAGGGCCGCGTGCTCGACGAGGACGGCAAGCCGGTCCCCGAGGCGCTGGTCGAGATCTGGCAGTGCAATGCCGCCGGCCGCTACCATCATCCCGGCGACCAGCACGACGCGCCGCTCGATCCGAATTTCTACGGCGGCGGTCGCGCGCGCGCCGATGCCGGTGGCAACTACAGGTTCGTCACCATCAAACCCGGCGCCTATCCCTGGGGCAATCACCACAATGCCTGGCGGCCGGCGCACATCCACTTCTCGCTGTTCGGGCCGGCCTTCGCGACGCGCCTGATCACGCAGATGTACTTTCCGCAGGATCCGCTGCTGGCCTTCGACCCGATCTACAATTCGGTGCCCGAGGGTGCGCGGGCGCGCCTGCAGGCGGCCTTCGACATGGAGGCGACCCAGCCTCAATGGGCGCTGGCCTACCGCTTCGACATCGTGCTGCGCGGCCGCAACGCCACGCCGATGGAGAACACATGAGCCGCGCGCTGACACCGTCGCAGACCATCGGTCCGTTCTATTTCGGCACGCTGGCCAATGCCTATCGCCATGATCTGGCAATGCCGGGCGTTACGGGCGAGCGGATCGAGATCGCGCTCACCCTGCACGATGCCGCAGGCGCGATCGTACCCGATGGGCTGCTCGAGATCTGGCAGGCCAACAGCCACGGCCGCTACAATCATCCGGAGGATCGCCGAAACCTGCCGCTCGATGCGGGCTTCGAGGGTTACGGTCGCGCGTCCACCGACACGCAAGGCTGCGCGCGGTTCGGCACGGTGAAACCCGGTCGCGTGCCGTGGCCGTCCGGCGGCCTGCAGGCGGCCCACGTCAACGTCTCGGTGTTCGCGCGCGGTGTCCTCAATCGCCTCGCGACCCGCCTCTATTTCGATGGCGATCCGGCGCTGGCCGAAGATCCGGTCCTCAAGCTGGTCGAACCGGAGCGTCGTGCCACGCTGATCGCGAAGCGCGATGCGGCGGGTGTCTGGCGGCTGCCGCTCTATCTCGGCGGCCCGAACGAAACCGTCTTCTTCGACTGCTGAGCCCATGACCGTCCGTCTCGTCTCCGCGCTGGGCTCTTCGGCGGCGACCGCCGATTGCTTCTCCGACCTGGCGACCTTGCGCCACATGCTGCGCTTCGAGGCGGCGCTGGCCGAAGCGACCGCGGCGGCGGGCCTGATCCCGAAGCGCGCCGCATCGGTGATCGTAAAGGCCTGCGATCCATCCCTCTACGATCCCGCGCCGCTGGTTGCCGCGGCGCGCCGCACGGCGACGCTCACCGTGCCGGTGGTGAAGGCGCTGACCGAACAGGTGCGCCGGCGCGATGCCAAGGCGGCCGACTATGTCCATTGGGGCGCCACCAGTCAGGACGTGATCGACACGGCCATGGTGCTGCAACTCGGCGAGGCGCTGCCGCCGCTTCTGAAAGCACTCGACGGCATCGTCACGGCCTTGGCGCGCCTTGCGAAGAAGCATCGCGCGACGCCGATGCTGGGCCGTACCCTGCTGCAGCCGGCGACGCCGCTGGCGCTCGGCCAGAAGATCGCCGGCTGGGCCTCCGACATCGACCGCGCGGAGCGTCGACTCGCGGCGAGCTTTGCGGAGACGCAGATCGTGCAGTTCGGTGGCGCCTCGGGCAGCCTGACAGCGCTGGGCCCAGCGGCCGAGCGCGTGATGAAGGTGCTGGCAAAGCAGCTGAAGCTCACCTTGCCGCCGGGACCGTGGTTCACGCAGCGCGTCCGCGTTGCCGCCCTGGCGCAGGATTGCGCGCTCGTCGTCGGCGCGCTCGCCAAGGCGTCGCGCGACATATCGTTGATGATGCAGGTCGAAGTAGGTGAGGCGGCCGAGCCGTCCGGGCCCGGCCGTGGCAGCTCGTCGACCATGCCGCACAAGCGCAACCCGGTCAGCGCGGCGCTCATCCTGTCGGCGGCAAATCGCGCGCCGATGCTGGCCGCGACCATCGTGGCGGCGATGCCGCAGGAGCATGAGCGGGCGCTGGGCGGCTGGCAGGCCGAATGGCCGACTCTCTCCGCGCTGGTGGAGTGCCTGGGTTCCGCGGTCGAGGCGATGGCCGAAGTCGCTGGAGGCCTCGTCATCGAGCCCGACGCGCTGCAGGCCAACATGGACGCCGCCGAAGCGGCGGTCATGGCGGAACGCGCGACCTTCCTGCTGGCGGCGAAGATGGGCAAGCACGAGGCGCACGCGCTGGTCGAGAAAGCGCTGGCCAAGGGCGGCTCCTTCATCGAGGCACTCGGCCGGCTCGAAAAGGAACTGGCCGACGAAGCGGCGCTTCTCGGTTACTCGCCCAAGTTTGTCGACCGGTTGCTGGCCGACCTCAAACGTAAGTGACCTTCAATATCTCGATCTCTTCCTCGCCGCCGGGCGTGTGCATGCGTACGGCGTCGCCCTCGTGGGCCCGCATGAGGGCGCGGGCAATAGGGGAGATCCAGCTTACATGGCCGCGTCCGGGATCGACCTCGTCGACGCCCACGATCTTGACGGTGCGTTCCTCGTCCTTGGAATTCACGTAGGTCACGGTCGCGCCGAAGAACACCTGGTCGGTCTTGGGCCGCTTGGCCGGGTCGACGACCTCGGACCGTTCGAGGCGCTTGCTGAGGAAACGGAGGCGGCGGTCGATCTCGCGCAGACGCTTCTTGCCGTAGAGATAGTCGCCGTTCTCCGAACGGTCGCCGTTGGCGGCTGCCCACGACACGACCTGCACGACCTCGGGCCGCTCCTTGCGCATCAGCGTCATCAGTTCTTCCCGCATGCGCTCGAAGCCCTGCGGGGTCATGTAGTTCTTCGCGCCGGCCGGCAGTCCGCCTACATCGTCGGGCAGGTCGTCCTCGTCGCCGTCGTCGCTTTCCTTGGTGAAGGCCTTGCTCATTTCAATCCTTAATCTATCAAGTCGGGGCCGATGACCACCAGCCTGTCCCCGAATTCACTCCCTCGCATGCAGCGTTCCTCCGGCGAAAGCCGCGTGGCCTTCGACTTGCGGGACGGTCAGACGCGCCTCGGCGACCTCTATCAACGCGATCCCTGCCGGGTCTTGTTCCCGAAGTCCGAGCCGGGCGAACCGCCGCAGGCCGTCATGATCACCACCTCGGGCGGCGTCACAGGCGGCGACGCCCTGAAGATGGCCGTCGAGATCGGGCCGGGCGCCGAGGCCGTGGCGACCACCCAGGCGGCCGAGAAGATCTATCGCGCCTCGCGCGGCAGCGTTCCCTGCACCATCGACGTCGAAGTGCGGGTGGCCGAGGGCGCGACGCTCGACTGGCTGCCGCAGGAAACCATCGTCTTCGAGGGCGCGCGGCTGAAGCGGCGCACGGTGGCCGAAGTCGTCGAGGGCGGCTCTCTGCTCGCCTGCGAGATGGTGGTGCTGGGACGCGGTGCTTCCGGCGAACGCTTCACGACGGGGCTGCTGCTCGATGCCTGGTCTGTGCGTCGTCCCGGCCGCCTGGTCTGGACCGATACGCTGCGGGTCGAAGGCGAGACGCCGGAGGGCGCCGGTTTCGGCACGGCCAATGCGCTGGCGACCGTGATCGGCGTGTGGGACCTGCCGCAACCGCATTTCGAGAAAGCCCGCGCGCTGCTCGAGGCTGCAGACAAGGTGCGGGCGGGCGTCACCGTCGTGAACGGCATCATGGTGGCGCGCCTGCTGGGCGAAGCGACCGCGGTGCGCCACGCGACCATCCGGTTTCTCACCGAATTTCGCGGTCGCCGGCTGCCCCGCGTTTGGCATGTTTGATGCAAACTCCGTCGCGCTATAGTCGGGCGCAACCGGCAGGGGGAAACGGTCGATGAATTTGACGCCGCGCGAGAAGGACAAGCTCCTGGTGGCCATGGCAGCGGTCGTGGCGCGCCGCCGCCTGGAGCGCGGCGTGAAGCTGAACTATCCCGAGGCCGTGGCGCTGATCACCGATTTCGTCGTCGAGGGCGCGCGTGACGGCCGTTCGGTCGCCGACCTGATGCGCGACGGCGCGCACGTGATCTCGCGGGCACAGGTGATGGACGGCATTGCCGACATGCTGGCCGAGATCCAGGTCGAGGCGACCTTTCCCGACGGCACCAAGCTCGTCACCGTCCACGCACCGATCCGCTGAGGAGAGACGCCATGATCCCGGGTGAAATCCTCCCCAGCGCCGGCGAACTCGAGCTCAACAAGGGCCGCAACCCGATCACCATCGAGGTCGCCAATACCGGCGACCGGCCGATCCAGGTCGGCAGCCACTATCATTTCTTCGAGACCAACGACGCGCTGAAGTTCGACCGCAAGCGCGCCAAGGGCATGCGGCTCGACATCGCCGCCGGCACGGCCGTGCGCTTCGAGCCCGGCCAGTCGCGCACCGTGCGGCTCACGCCCTACATGGGCGGCCGCGAGAGCCACGGCTTCCAGGGCCGGGTGGCCGGCAAGCTCGGGCCGGCCGCCAAGGTCGGGCCGTCGAACGAAGGCCCGACGCGCATCTCGCGCTCGGCCTATGTCCACATGTTCGGGCCGACCGTCGGCGACAAGGTGCGGCTGGCCGACACCGATCTCTTCGTCGAAGTCGAGAAGGACCACACGATCTACGGCGAGGAGGTGAAGTTCGGCGGCGGCAAGGTGATCCGCGACGGCATGGGCCAGAGCCAGCGCACGCGCGCGCAGGGCGCCGTCGATACGGTCATCACCAACGCGTTGATCGTCGACCATTGGGGAATCGTGAAGGCCGACATCGGCCTCAAGGACGGGCTGATCGTCGCCATCGGCAAGGCCGGCAATCCCGACATCCAGCCCGGCGTCGACATCATCATTGGCCCCGGCACCGAGGCGATCGCGGCCGAGGGCAAGATCATCACCGCGGGCGGCATCGACTGCCACATCCACTTCATCTGCCCGCAGCAGATCGACGACGCGCTCTACAGCGGCGTCACGACCATGATGGGCGGCGGCACCGGCCCGGCGCACGGCACGCTCGCGACGACAGTGACGCCGGGTCCGTGGCACATGGGCCGCATGCTGCAGGCCGCCGAGGGCCTGCCGATGAATCTCGGCTTCTTCGGCAAGGGCAACACCAGTAAGCCCGCCGGCATCAAGGAGCAGATCGAGGCCGGCGCCTGCGGCCTCAAGCTGCACGAGGACTGGGGCACGACACCGGCGGCCATCGACAATTGTCTCAGCGTTGCCGACCGCTACGACGTGCAGGTGGCGATCCACACCGACACGCTGAACGAGTCGGGCTTCGTCGAGACGACGCGCGCCGCCTTCAAGGGCCGCACCATCGCGACCTTCCATACCGAGGGCGCGGGCGGTGGCCATGCGCCGGACATCATCCGCCTCGCGGGCGAGAAGAATGTCCTGCCCAGCTCCACCAACCCGACGATGCCCTACACGGTGAACACCGTGGACGAGCATCTCGACATGCTGATGGTCTGCCATCATCTCGACGCCGCCATCCCCGAGGACGTGGCCTTCGCCGAGAGCCGCATCCGCAAGGAGACGATCGCGGCGGAAGACATCCTCCACGACATCGGTGCCTTCTCGATGATGTCGTCCGACAGCCAGGCGATGGGCCGCGTCGGCGAAGTCGTGATCCGCACCTGGCAGACCGCGGACAAGATGAAGAAGCAGCGCGGGCGCCTGAAAGAGGAAAAGGGCGAGAACGACAATTTCCGCGTGAAGCGCTACATCGCCAAGTACACGATCAATCCCGCCATCACCCACGGCATCGCAAAGCATGTCGGCTCGGTCGAGGTCGGCAAGCGCGCCGACCTGGTCATGTGGTCGCCGGCTTTCTTCGGCGCCAAGCCCGACATGGTGCTGATCGGCGGCTCGATCATTGCAGCACCAATGGGCGATCCCAACGCCTCGATTCCGACGCCGCAGCCGGTCCACTACCGGCCGATGTTCGGCGCCTTCGGTCGCAGCCTGGTCATGAGCCCGGTGCTGTTCGTCTCGCAGGCGTCGATCACCAAGGGCGTCGCCAAGAAGTGGGGCCTCAGTCGTCCGCTGCTTCCCGTGAAGGGCACGCGCAAGATCGGCAAGAAAAACATGATCCACAATTCGACCTGTCCGAAGATCGACGTCGATCCCGAGACCTACGAGGTTCGTGCGGACGGCGAGCTGCTGACCTGCGAGCCGGCGACGTCGCTGCCCATGGCGCAAAGGTATTTTCTGTTTTAGGCACAGCGCATGCGACCCCAAGATTGTCATCCCGAGCGTAGCGAGGGACCCTTTCCGTTGCTTCAAAGGTCCCTCGCTACGCTCGGGATGACAACGGGTGTGTGTTGCGCAATGGGATGCTCATGAAGCGCGCTATCGAAGTCGTGCGCGCCGGCCGCTGGCCGGTGGCGGAACGCACCGACACCGTCACTCTCCTGTTCGACGATCGCTATCGCCGGCGCCTGCGCATGCTGGGCGACGGCGGACTCGACTTCCTCCTCGACCTGGTCGAGCCCGTGGTGCTGCACGAAGGCGACGGGCTGAAGCTGGAGGAGGGCGGGTTCGTCGAGGTGAAGGCCGCCGACGAGGATCTGGTGGAGGTCCGCGGCCGCGACGCTGCGTCGTTCGCGCGGCTGGCCTGGCACCTCGGCAACCGCCATCTGCCGACCCAGATCGACAGCGATCGCATCCTGATCCGCGACGATCATGTCATCGTCGACATGCTGAAGGGGCTGGGCGCCGACGTGCGCAAGGTGCGCGTGCCGTTCGACCCGGAGGGCGGCGCCTACGGCCAGCATAATCACGACACCGGTCATCGCCATGGCGGCCTGCATGCGGAGCGTCATGGCTAGCGACCCGCTCTATCGCCTGCTTGCCTGGCTCTCGCCGGCCTATCCGGTCGGCGCCTTCAGTTACAGCCACGGCGTGGAAACCGCCGTCGAAGAGGGCTTGATCAAGGATCGCGCCTCGCTGGTCAGTTGGCTCGACAGCGTGCTGAGGCGCGGGACCGGCGCGGTCGACGGCGCCCTGTTCGCGGCGGGCTGGCGGGCCGCGTCCGCCGGCGACTGGCCGTCGTTCGACGCGGTGGCCGAGCGCGCCGCCGCCTGGCGCGGCACCGCCGAGATGGCGCTGGAATCGCGCCAGCAGGGCGGCTCGTTCCTCTCGATCACCCGCACGGCGTGGCCACACCAGTCGCTGGACGAGGCGCACCGGCGCCTCGAGGGCGAACTGGCCTTGCCGGTCGCCGTGGCGCTGGCCGCCGCGGTCCATGGCATCGCGCTGGAACAGGCGCTGACGGGCTATCTCCACGCCTTCACCGCCAATCTCATCTCGGCCGCGCTGCGCGCCGTGCCGCTCGGCCAGACCGACGGACAGCTCGCGCTTGCAGCCCTGGAATCTGCCGTTCATGACACTGCCCAAGCCGCCGTCGCCGTCGAATCCCTCGACGATGTCGGCACGGCGACGCCGCTCCTCGACTGGTGCTCGCTCCGTCACGAAACGCAATACACACGGCTCTTCCGCTCATGACTGCCTTGATGGCTGTACTCCTGACGATCGGCGTCGGCGCCGTCGCGGTCATCCATGCGATGTGGGGCATGGGCAGTCATTGGCCGGAAGCCAGCGAGGAGGCTTTGGCACGAAGCGTTGTCGGCGATGGCCGCCGCCGCATGCCGCCGGCCTGGCAGTGCTTTCTGGTCGCGCTGGCGCTTGCTGCGATGGCGCTGTGGCCCTGGTATGTACTGGGCCGGATCCATGAGCCCGTGGTTCTGGCCGGAACCTACGTGATCGCCGGCATCTTCATGGCGCGCGGCATCGCCGGTTTCAGTGCGCGCTGGAAGGCGCATTTCACGATCGAGCCGTTTGCCACGCGCAACCGGAAATACTATTCGCCCTACTGCCTTCTGCTCGGCGTGGGATACATCGCCCTGGTGGCCGGAGAACTGGACAGATGAACGCTCGTGGTCCGCTGAGAGTGGGGGTCGGCGGCCCCGTCGGATCGGGCAAGACCGCCCTGGTCGAGCGCCTGTGCAAGCGCATGCGCGACACCTACGACATCGCCGTGGTCACCAACGACATCTACACCAAGGAAGACGCGGAGTTCCTGACGCGAGCCGGCGCGCTGGCACCCGAGCGCATCGTGGGCGTCGAGACCGGCGGCTGCCCGCACACCGCGATCCGCGAGGATGCCTCGATCAACCTCGCGGCGGTATCCGACATCGTGCGCAAGTGGCCGGACCTCGAGGTCGTCTTCGTCGAGTCGGGCGGCGACAACCTGGCGGCGACCTTCTCTCCCGAACTGGCCGATCTGACGATCTACGTGATCGACGTCTCGGCGGGCGAGAAGATCCCGCGCAAGGGCGGGCCTGGCATCACGCGGTCGGACCTGCTGGTGATCAACAAGATCGACCTGGCGCCGCTGGTCGGCGCCGATCTGGGCGTCATGGACCGCGACGCCAAAAGGATGCGCGGCCAGCGGCCTTTCATCTTCTCCAATCTCAAGGAGAACAAGGGCCTGGAAGACATCGCGGCCTTCATCGTCCGGCAAGGCGGCTTGCCGGCGCGGCTGGGCTGAGTCCCCGGCTAGACAGGAGAACTCAATGAACATTCGATGCGGTCGCCTGGCGGCTCTGCTCGTCATGGTGGCGACCCCCGTGCTGGCTCACTCGGGCCACGAAACGTCCGGATTTGCCCATCCCTTCACCGGGCTGGATCATTTGCTGGCAATGGTCGGCGTCGGTCTTTGGGCCTCGATGCTCGCGGTCAGGCGGCCGGCCGCCGCATACCTCGTGCCGGCTTCTTTCATCGCAATGATGCTTGTCGGGGCAGCTGCCGGATTCGCGGGCATAAAACTGCCTCTAGCGGAGGCGGCCATCGTCGGTTCCGTCCTGGTCCTGGGCGCCCTCATCCTCGCCGCGGCGCGTCTTCCGTCCGTGGCGGCCATGGCCGTCGTCGGACTCTTTGCAGTGTTTCATGGGTATGCCCACGCTATCGAAGCGCCGACCAGCGGGACCGGCCTCTATATCTTGGGCTTCGTGGCGGCGACGGCTCTGTTGCACGCGGCCGGCCTGGGACTCGGCTGGGTTGCACGACGCTCGCTCGGCGACGTCGCAATCCGCGCCCTGGGCGGTGCGGTCATGGCCGGCGGCGCGCTGGTGCTGATCGCCAATTAATCCTTTCCCCAAGGGCATCGGCCGGTTTGGCACGATTCTCGCTTCCCTTGATTTCTGGCGGGGAGATTCCGTCGAAGATCAAGGAGAGCGGGATGAAATTGGGAACACTCATGCGGACGGGCCTCGTCGCCGCCGGCCTCGTGGCCAGCGCGGCGACCAGCGCGCTCGCGCAGGCGGGGGACACGATCAAGGTCGGCGTCCTCCATTCGCTGTCGGGCACGATGGCGATCAGCGAAACGACCCTCAAGGACGTTATCTTGATGATGGTCGAAGAGCAGAACAAGAAGGGCGGCCTCCTGGGCAAGAAGCTCGAGGCCGTGGTAGTCGACCCGGCGTCGAACTGGCCGCTGTTCGCCGAGAAGGCGCGAGAGCTGTTGCAGAAGGAAAAGGTCGCCGTGGTGTTCGGCTGCTGGACCTCGGTCAGCCGCAAGTCGGTTCTGCCGGTGTTCGAGGAGCTGAACGGCATCCTCTTCTACCCGGTCCAGTACGAGGGCCAGGAGAGCCAGCGTAACGTGTTCTACACCGGCGCCGCGCCGAACCAGCAGGCGATCCCGGCAGTCGACTACCTGATGAGCAAGGACGGCGGCGACGTGAAGCGCTGGGTCTTGGCCGGTACCGACTACGTCTATCCGCGCACGACCAACAAGATCCTCGAGGCGTACCTGCTCCAGAAGGGCGTCGCGAAGGAAGACATCATGATCAACTACACGCCGTTCGGTCATGCCGACTGGCAGTCGATCGTGGCCGACATCAAGAAGTTCGGCTCGGCCGGCAAGAAGACCGCCGTCGTGTCGACGATCAACGGCGACGCCAACGTTCCCTTCTACAAGGAACTCGGCAACCAGGGCATCAAGGCCAAGGACATCCCGGTCGTTGCGTTCTCGGTCGGCGAAGAAGAGCTCGCCGGCATCGACACCAAGCCGCTGGTCGGCCATCTGGCGGCCTGGAACTACTTCCAGTCGGTCAAGGATCCGGCCAACGCGGAATTCATCAAGACCTGGCAGGCCTTCACCAAGAACGCGAAGCGCGTGACCAACGATCCGATGGAAGCTTCCGTGATCGGCTTCAACATGTGGGTCGAGGCGGTCAAGAAGGCCGGCACGATCGACCCCGACAAGGTGATCGACGCGATCATCGGCATCAAGGTCCCCAACCTGACGGGCGGGATTTCCGAGATGCTGCCGAACCATCACATCACCAAGCCGGTGCTGATCGGCGAGATCGAGGCCAATGGCCAGTTCGACGTGGTGTGGAAGACCCCCGGCCTCGTCCCGGGCGCCGCGTGGTCGCCGATCCTCGACGACTCCAAGAACCTGAAGGCTGACTGGACGAAGCCCGTGAACTGCGGAAACTTCGACACCGTCGCCAACAAGTGCATCGGCAAGGCGGCCAAGTAGGCCATCTGCGCAGGACTCACAGGACGGGGCGACTTTCGGGTCGCCCCGTTTCCATCTCCCGGGTAAGTCACAGCACATGCTTCTTCTACGACCGCTCTCGGTGCTGCTCTCGGTGCTGGCGTCGCTGGCCCTGGCGGGCGCGGCCCTCGCGGCCGACCTCGCCACCCTCGTCGGAAATCTCACTTCCGGCGGCTTGAGCGAGCGCGAGGCGGCGATCACCGCGCTGGCGGCCTCGGGCGAGGAGCGCGCCGCACCAATCCTCGAGGCCCTGGGAGCCGGCCAGCTCTACATTCGCAATTCCGACAAGCTCGCGGTCATCGGCAAGGTCGACGGCAACAAGCTGGCGCTCAGCGAGGCGGTCTCCGGCAAGCCGGCCGGCAGTGCCGTCGAGGCCGATCTCGACCGCGTGAGGGTCAACAACCGCCTGCGCGGCACGATCGAAGCCGCCGTCGGTTCGCTCACCTTGATGAGTCCCAACGCCCGGACCCGTCTCAGCGCCGCCGATGCGCTCTTCAAGCGCCGCGATTCGACGGCCCTGGCAGCCCTCGACCAGGCGCTCGCCGCCGAAAAGGACCCGCGCATCAAGCGCGCGATGAGCGAGGCGCGTGCCGCCATCGTGCTGGCGACTGCCGACTCTCCGCCCGCGCAGAAGCTCGAAGCGATCGCCGTGGTTCGCGAGCGCGGCGACCGTGATTCGCTGGGCGTCCTCAAGACCGTCGCTGCCGCCTCCACCGGCGAGGTCAAGACGGCCGCGACGGCCGGCGCCGATTCGATCGAGCAGGCGCTGGCCGCCTGGCAGATGGCGCAGAACGTCTGGTACGGCATTTCGCTCGGTTCCGTGCTGCTGCTGGCCGCCATCGGCCTCGCCATCACCTTCGGCACGATGGGCGTGATCAACATGGCGCATGGCGAGATGGTCATGCTGGGCGCCTACACGACCTTCGTCGTCCAGGAAGTCATCCGCACGTCGGCGCCGCACCTGTTCGACGTCTCGCTGCTGATCGCGCTGCCGCTCGCCTTCGTCGTTTCGGGCGCCATCGGCATCCTGATCGAACGAACCATCATTCGCTTCCTCTACGGCCGTCCGCTCGATACGCTGCTCGCGACCTGGGGATTGTCGCTGGTCCTGCAACAGGCCATTCGCTCGATCTTCGGTTCGTCCAACCGCGAGGTCGGTGCGCCGTCGTGGATGTCGGGCGCTTTCCAGCTTGGCCAGCTCAACATCACCTACGGTCGGCTGTGGATCGTGGTGTTCGCGCTGATCGTCTTCGTTTCGCTGATCCTGGTGCTGCGCAAGACGCCGCTCGGCCTCTACATGCGCGCCGTGACGCAGAACCGCCCGATGGCGGCGGCGGTCGGCATTCGCACGCCGCGGGTCGATGCGCTGACCTTCGGTCTCGGCTCGGGTATCGCCGGCCTCGCCGGTGTGGCGCTGAGCCAGATCGACAATGTCAGTCCCAACCTGGGCCAGGGCTACATCATCGACTCCTTCATGGTCGTGGTGTTCGGCGGCGTCGGAAACCTGTTCGGCACGCTGATCGGCGCGTTGACGCTGGGCGTCGTGAACAAGTTCCTCGAACCCTATGCCGGCGCGGTGCTGGGCAAGATCCTGGTTCTGGTGTTCATCATCATGTTCATCCAGCGCCGGCCGCGAGGGCTGTTCGCGCTGAAGGGCCGGTCAGTCGAATGATCACGCGTTTTCTCTGGCAGGGCATGACCCGCAACCTGCGCCTCTTCGTCCTGCTGGTTCTGGCGGTCGGCATCCTCGTGCCGCTGTCGAACCTGCTCCTGCCGCCCGGCAGCGCCTTTCGCGCGCCATCCTGGGCAGTACAGCTCGTCGGCAAGTATCTCTGCTACGCCTCGCTGGCGCTGGCCGTCGATCTCGTCTGGGGCTTCTGCGGCATCCTCACGCTCGGCCATGCGGCCTTCTTCGCGCTCGGCGGCTACTGCATGGGCATGTACCTGATGCGCCAGATCGGCACGCGCGGGGTGTACGGCAATCCCCTGTTGCCCGATTTCATGGTGTTCCTGAACTACAAGGAGCTGCCCTGGTTCTGGCACGGCTTCGACAGCTTCTGGTTCGCCGCGCCGATGATCGTGCTGGTGCCGAGCGTGCTGGCGCTGGCGCTCGGCTGGTTCGCCTTCCGCAGCCGCGTCACCGGCGTCTATCTCTCGATCATCACCCAGGCGATGACCTTCGCCCTCATGCTGGCCTTCTTCCGCAACGACATGGGCCTGGGCGGCAACAACGGCATGACCGATTTCAAGGACATCCTCGGCTACTCCGTCCAGTCCGACACGACGCGCGCCGTGCTGTGCTTTGCCTCTGCACTGGCGCTGGCGATCTTCCTGGTGATCTCCGCCGCCATCGTCGGCTCGCGCTTCGGCAAGGCGCTGACCGCGGTGCGCGACGCCGAGAGCCGCATGCGGTTCCTGGGCTACCGGGTCGAGCGCTACAAGCTGTTCGTCTTCGTGCTGTCGGCCGCGATGGCCGGCGTCGCCGGCGCGCTCTACGTGCCGCAGGTCGGCATCATCAATCCCGGCGAGTTCTCGCCCGGCAATTCGATCGAGGCCGTGCTGTGGGTTGCGGTCGGCGGGCGCGGGACGCTGATCGGTCCGGTGATCGGCGCCTTCATCGTGAACTTCGGCAAGACCTGGCTGACCGGCGCGCTGCCGGAGGTCTGGCTGTTTGCGCTCGGCGCCCTGTTCATCGTCGTGACGCTGTTGCTGCCCAAGGGCGTCGTCGGCCTGTGGAACCAGCTCATGAGCCGGTCGCGCGAGCGCCGGGCGAGGGCCGCGGCATGAAGGCCCCCGGCATCACCCATGCGCGCAGTACGTCGGCGCTGCTCTATCTCAGCGGCGTCAGCGTCTCGTTCGACGGCTTCAAGGCGTTGAACAACCTCTCCCTGCTGATCGAGCCGGGCGAGATGCGGGCGATCATCGGGCCAAACGGCGCCGGCAAGACCACGATGATGGACGTGATCACCGGCAAGACCCGGCCCGATTCGGGCGAGGTGGTGTTCGACGGCCGGGCCGACCTCACCAAGATCGACGAGGCCAACATCGCCACGCTGGGCATCGGCCGCAAGTTTCAGAAGCCCACCGTGTTCGAGAACCATACGGTACGCGACAATCTCCTGCTGGCGCTGGCCGGCATGCGGAGCTGGTACCGGCTGCTGATGGCCGCGCCGAGCAAGGCCGAGAACGACCGGCTGGAGGAGATTCTCTCGATCATCCGCATGGGCCCGCAGCAGCACATGCTGGGCGCCCGGTTGAGCCATGGGCAGAAGCAGTGGCTGGAGATCGGCATGCTGCTGGCGCAGAATCCCAAGCTGATGCTGGTCGACGAGCCGGTCGCGGGCATGACCGACGTCGAGACCGAGACCACCGCGCAGGTGCTGCGCGAGGTCAACAAGTCGCATTCGGTCGTCGTGGTCGAGCACGACATGAGCTTCGTGCGTGCGCTCGGGGTCAAGGTGACGGTGCTGCACGAGGGCTCGACCCTGGCCGAGGGATCGCTCGACCAGGTCAGCGCCGATCCGCGCGTCGTCGAAGTCTATCTGGGGCGCTGATCGTGCTGACTGTCCAGAACGTCAATCTCTACTATGGCGCGGCCCAGGCGCTGCGTGGCGTGTCGCTGTCGGCCACGATCGGCCGCGTGACCTGCCTGCTCGGCCGCAATGGCGTCGGCAAGACCAGCCTGCTGCGCGCCATCTCCGGCATGCAGTCCATCGGCGCGGGCAGCATCCAGGTCGACGGCCAGGAAGTCTCGAAGCTGCCGCCCTACGAACGCGCGCGCCGTGGCGTCGCGCTCGTGCCGCAGGGGCGCGAGATCTTCCCGCTGCTGACGGTGAAGGAAAATCTCGAAACCGGCTTCGCGCCGGTGCGCCGCGAGCACAAGAAAATACCCGACGAGGTGTTCGAGCTCTTTCCCGTGCTGCAGTCGATGCTGAAGCGCCGCGGTGGCGATCTGTCGGGCGGCCAGCAACAGCAGCTCGCGATTGGCCGCGCGCTGACCATGCGGCCCAAGCTGCTGCTCCTCGACGAGCCGACGGAAGGCATCCAGCCGTCGGTCATCAAGGACATCGGCCGCGCCATCACCTTCCTGCGCCAGCGCGGCGACATGGCGATCGTGCTGGTCGAGCAGTATCTCGATTTCGCCCACGAACTGGCCGACGACTTCGCGGTCATGGACCGCGGCGAGGTCGTCCTCTCGGGCACGCGCGAGACCTTCGACGTCGAGGCCGTGCGCAAGCACATGACGGTGTGATCGACGGCCAAAGAGGCGTGTCAAAAAGCCAGACAGCTGCAAGTGTCGTCCTGAGCGAAGCGAAGGACCTTGCGCAGCGACCAAAGCACTCCCGTGCTGGCGTGAGATCCTTCGCTTCGCTCAGGATGACATGAGGGGCTAACTGTAATCCTGTTTAATGGTCAGCTTTCCTTCGACCTTAGCCCGCCGCCTGCGCGCCGCGCACCAGCCGGCCGGCCCGTTCGCCGGTCAGTTCGTCGTTCTGCATCGTCTCGACGCCGGCGTTGAACGTGTGCTTGTAGCCCGAGGCGCGCTGGATCAGGCGGCGGCCGCCGGTCGGCAGGTCGTAGGTCACTTCCGGGCGCTTCAGGTTGAGATTGTCGAAGTCGATCACGTTGATGTCGGCCTTGTGGCCCGGCGCCAGCAGGCCGCGATCCATCAGCCCGTAGGCCTCGGCCGTGCCACGGGTCTGCTTGGCGATCAGGAATTCGAGGTCGAGCTTCGGTCCGCGCGTGCGGTCGCGGCCCCACAAAGTGAGCAGCGAGGTCGGAGAAGAGGCGTCGCAGATCACGCCGACATGCGCGCCGCCGTCGGCGATGCCCAGCACCGATGCCGGATCGGTGATCATCTCGTGCACGACGTCGAGGCTACCATAGGCATAGTTCTCGAAGGGCAGCATCAGCAGGCCCTTGCCGCCGCGCGACATCATCTCTTCGAGTGCCACGGCGTGGGGCGTACGTCCCGTGCGCTGCGCGATCGCAGCGATCGAGTCCTTGCTGTCGGGTTCGTAGTCCGGCCGATCGGCGATCGGAAACATCCGGTCGAAGGCCTCGGCCATGAAGGCGCGCGGGTTGGGTTCCTGCTTGCCTTCGGTCAGCACCCGGCGCAGCTCGGCGTCGGACACGAGGCGCTGGTAGCGCTCCTCGGGCGACAGCTTGCGCATGTCGAGCCAGGCGCGGTGGCCGGCGAAGGGATGGGCCGTCGTTTCGAGTCCCATGATGACGCCGATGGGGCGCGAGCCGACCTGCGCATTGGCCTTGCGGCCCGTGCGGCGCACGGCGTTGATCTGGTCGAGCGTCTCGCGCCACAGTTTGGGCTGGGCATCGACCTGAACCAGCAGGCAGGAGAGGGGGCGGCCCGCCAGCTTGGCCGCCGCGTCCAGCGCCTCGAACTCGCCCGGTCCGAAGTCCGAGTTGACCTGCAGCACGCCGCGACCGGCGCGCTTCATCCCTTGGGCGATGCCGAGAAGCTCGGCTTCGCGGGCGCTGAGCGACGGCGTGAAGCGGCCGTCGCGCGCCTTGTGCTTGGTGGTGCGCGAGGTCGTGAAGCCCATCGCGCCGGCAAGCAGTGCCTCTTCGGTGAGGCGCGCCATCTCCTCGATCTCGCGCTCGGTCGGCACCTCGGCATGGTCGGCGCCGCGATCGCCCATCACGTAGAAGCGCAGCGCGCCGTGCGGAAGCTGCGCGGCCACGTCGACCGCCCGGTCCATCGAGGCCAGCGCGTCGAGATAGTCGGGGAAGGACTCCCAGTTGAACTTCACGCCTTCGCTGAGGACGGTGCCGGGAATGTCCTCGACGCCTTCCATCAGGTTGATGAGATAGCCCGAGGCGCCCGGACGCACCGGCGCGAAGCCGACGCCGCAATTGCCGAACACCGTCGTCGTGACGCCGTGCCAGGAGGAGGGCGTGACGAACGGATCCCACGTCGCCTGGCCGTCGTAATGCGTGTGGATGTCGACGAAGCCCGGGGCGACGAGGAGCCCCTCGGCATCGATCTCGCGCTTTGCGGGCCCGAGCTTGGGTCCCACGGCAGCGATGCGGTTACCTTGCACTGCAACATCGGCGACGCGGCGCGGGGCGCCCGAGCCGTCGATCACGGTTCCGTTTCGGATGACGAGGTCAAACATGGCGCGGAGGATAGGCCCGGGCGGTGGCCCCGGTCTATGTTCGGGATCTCGAAAAGCCATCCCGTCCGGGGGACCGACCTTTGCAGAAACCGCTTCTCTTCTCTCCGCTCAAGATGCGTGGCGTCACGGCGCCCAACCGTTGTGTCGTTTCGCCCATGGTCCAGTTCCGCGCGACGGACGGGCTGGTCAACGATTTTCATCTCGTCCATCTCGGCAAGTTCGCCCTGGGCAAGTTCGGTGTCGTCTTCACCGAGAACTGCGCGGTGGAACCGCGTGGCCGGGTCACGCAGGGCGATCTCGGCCTGTGGGACGACGGCCAGATCGCCAGCCACAAGCGGCTGACGGATTTCATCCGCGGCGAAGGCGTGCTCTCGGCGACGCAGATCACCCATTCCGGGCGCAAGGGCTCGACGCCGCGCACGTTCGACAAGCGCGGGCAGTTCGGACCGGAAGGCGCGGGCTGGCAGAAATGGGAAGTGGTCGGCCCGACCGATCTCGCCGCCGCCGAAGGCTGGCTGAAGCCGCGCGCTTTGTCGGTCGACGAGATCGAGGAACTGGTGCGGAAGTTCGCCGCCGCCGCGAAGCGCGCCAATGCGGCGGGCTACGACGTGCTCGAAGTGCACGGAGCACACGGCTACCTGCTGGCGCAGTTCCTTTCGCCGATCAGCAACACGCGCAACGACCAGTATGGCGGCGACCGCGCCGGCCGCATGCGCTTCCCGCTCGACGTGGCCCGCGCGGTGCGCCAGGCGTGGCCGGAGAACAAGCCGCTGTTCGTGCGTGTCTCCGCCGTCGATGGCGGTGGCGGCTGGGACGTCGACGACACGGTGGCCTTCGCCCAGGAGCTGAAGGCGATCGGTGTCGACGTGATCGACTGTTCCTCCGGCGGCATCGCCGGTGCCGCGACGGCGGCGGGCGTGAAGCGCGGTCTCGGCTTCCAGGTGCCGTTCGCTTCGGCGGTGAAGAAGGGCGCCGGCATCCCGACCATGGCGGTCGGCCTGATCCTCGACGGGCCGCAAGCGGAAGCGATCCTGCAGGAAGGCGATGCCGACCTGATCGCGATCGGCCGTCAGGCGCTCTACGAACCGTTCTGGGCGCTGCACGCCGCACAGGCGCTGGGCTGCGATCCCGACTTCGAACTGTGGACGCCGGAATACGGCTGGTGGCTGGAGAAGCGCGAGCACACGCTCGGCCGCAAGTAACGAACAAGCAACAAGACACGGGAAACGTACATGACGGGTATTCTTGCGGGCCTCCGTATCGTCGAGGGCTCGGCTTTCATTGCCGCACCGCTGGGCGGCATGACTCTCGCCCAGATGGGCGCCGACGTGATCCGCTTCGACGACATCAAGGGCGGTCTCGACAACGATCGCTGGCCGATCACCGACGATGGGCGCTCCATCTACTGGGCGGGTCTCAACAAGGGCAAACGCTCTATCGCGGTCGACCTGCGCAATCCCCGCGGCCGCGAGTTGCTGACGGCGCTGATCACCGCGCCGGGCGAGGGCGGTGGCATCTTCACGACCAACATGCCGGCGCGCGGCTGGCTCGCCTACGAAGAGCTGGCGAAGAAGCGCGCCGACCTGATCGCGCTCAACATCATCGGCGCGCGAGATGGCTCCGCGCACGTCGACTACACGGTGAACGCCATCACCGGCTTTCCGATGGTCACCGGCCCGGTGAGCCATGAAGGACCGGTGAATGCGGTCTGCCCGCCCTGGGATCTCGCGGCGGCCTATGCGGGCGCCCTGTCGATCCTGGCCGCAGAGCGTCATCGCCGCATGACGGGACAGGGCCAGAAGATCGTCTTGCCATTGCAGGACGTAGCGCTCGCGACGACGTCGGCGCTGGGCTACATCGGCGAAGCGGTGGTGAACGACGTCGACCGTCCGCGGTATGGCAACGAAATATTCGGCACCTTCGGTCGCGACTTCCGCACCAAGGACGGCCGCTTCGTAATGATCTGCATCTTCTCCAACCGCCATGTCGATGCGCTGGCGTCGGCCGGCGGGTTCACCGAGGCGTTCCGCAAGATCGAGGTCGAGACCGGTGTCGACCTGAAGAGCGATGCCGGCCGCTGGAATGCGCGCCGGCAACTCATCGCCGTGATCGAGCCCTGGGTCGCCGCGCACGATGCCGCCGAGGTGGCGGCCGCGCTCAAGAAGGCGGATGCCCTCTGGGCGCCCTATCAGACGTTTCGCGAACTGGCGGCGGACAAGAGCAACGTCGGAGACAATCCGATGTTCACCGTGCTCGACCAGCCGGGTATCGGCCGCTATCCGGTGGCCGCCTCGCCGATGCAGTTCGGCGCCGTACCGCGCCAGCCGCCGCAGCCGGCGCCCGTGCTCGGCCAGCATACGGACGAGATCCTTTCGGGTATTCTCGGCCTGCCCGGGCACGAGATCGCCCGGCTGCATGACGACAAGGTCATCGGTGGGCCCAGATAGGATCCTCATCGCCGGCGGCGGCATCGGCGGACTGGCAACGGCGCTGGCGCTCGCCCAGAAGGGTATCGCCTCGCAGGTGCTGGAGAAGGCGAGCCGCCTCGGCGAGATCGGCGCGGGCATCCAGCTCGGGCCCAACGCTTTCCACTGCTTCGATCATCTCGGCGTTGGCGAGGCCGCGCGCGGCATGGCGGTCTATATCGACCAGCTTCGCCTCATGGACGCGCTGGCCGACGGCGAGATCTGCCACATCGATCTCGGCGACAGGTTTCGCGCCCGCTTCGGCAATCCCTATGCCGTCGTCCATCGCGGCGACCTGCATGGCGTGCTGCTCAAGGCCTGCCAGGATCATCCGCTGATCGAATTGCGCACCAGCGCCGAAGTCACGGGCTACGATCAGGACGGCGCCAGTGTCTCGGCGCGGCTGCGCAACGGCGAGACCGTAACGGGCCGCGCCCTGATCGGCGCCGACGGCCTGTGGTCGAACGTGCGGGCGCAGGTGACGGCGGACGGTCCGCCGCGCGTGTCGGGGCACACGACCTACCGGTCGGTGATCCCGACCGAGCAGATGCCTGAGGATCTGCGCTGGAACGCCGCCACGCTCTGGGCCGGGCCGAAGTGCCACATCGTCCACTACCCTTTGTCGGGCTGGAAGGTGTTCAACCTTGTCGTGACTTACCACAACCACGCGCCCGAGCCGGTGGCCGGCAAGCCGGTCGACACGGAAGAGGTCCGGAAGGGTTTCACTCATGTCTGCGAACGGGCGCAGAACATCATCCGCCATGGCCAGAACTGGCACATGTGGGTTCTCTGTGACCGCGATCCGGTCGACCGGTGGGTCGATGGAAGGGTGGCGCTGCTGGGCGATGCCGCACACCCCATGCTGCAGTACATGTCTCAGGGTGGATGCATGGCGATGGAAGATGCGGTCTGCCTGGCCGATTCGCTGTCCGGCAGCGATTCGGTCGAGGCCGGCCTCGCTTCCTATCGCGACCGGCGGGTGCTGCGCACGGCGCGCACGCAGCTGATGTCCCGCGCCATGGGCGATCACGTCTATCACCCGGCCGGTCCGCACGCGGCCCTGCGCAACAGCATCATGGGCGCGCGGACCCAGGATCAGTGGCTCGACACGCTGCAGTGGCTTTACGGCGGCAACGGGCTCGGCTAGGGCTGCTGGCTCAGGCTGCGTCAGCGGAGCTCCAGGAATGCGCCACGTCTTCTTCGTCCTCGCCCTGCTGTGCACGGCGCTGAGCGCAGGCATCTTCTATTCCTTCTCGACCATCGTCATGCCCGGGCTCGATCTCGGCGGTGCGGCGTCGGCCGTGAATGCCATGCACGGCATCAACACCATCGTGCGCAGCCCGTTGTTCGCCATCGTGTTCTTCGGTGCCCTGGTGCTGCCGCTGCTGGCGGCACTCGGTTCCCGCTCGGCCGGGCATCGCGGCGCGGCCCGGCTCGCGGGCCTGGCGGCGCTGATCTATGCCGCCGCCGTCATCGGCGTCACCCTGCAGGTCAACGTGCCCCTGAACGAGACGCTCGCCTCCTTCACTGTGGCCGGCACCGACGCCAATGCCGCGAACTGGAAGGAGTTCGCCGGACCGTGGGCGCTCTGGAACCACGTCCGCACCCTGGGCGCGATCCTGGCGCTGCTTTGCCTGCTCGGCGCCTGGGCGGTCGACCTGACCTCGGTCAACCGCCGCTCCTACGGCCTGCGCTGACCGCAGCCCCCGGCGAGGACGTCAGATGATGACGTCCTCGTGCATCGCGGCCATCAGGGCAGGGTTGTCGCGATAGTCGACATGCACGCCGACCAGCACCGGGCCATCCATCGCCATGGCCTTGCGCAGCGTCGGCTCGATCGCGTCGGCGTCCTTGATCATCAGTCCCTGCGCGCCCATCGACTCGGCGAACTTCACCAGGTCCACGGGGCCGAAATGCACGCCTGAATCGCGACCGTAGGCGGCGACCTGCTGGATGCCGACCATGTTGTAGCTGCCGTCGATCCAGACGATGTGCACGAAGTTGCACTTGAGGCGGACCGCCGTCTCGAGCTCGACGGCGGAGAACAGGAATCCGCCATCGCCGGAGATCGAGATCACCTTGCGGCCCGGCTCGGCCAGGCAGGCCGCGATGCCCCACGGCAGCGCGACGCCCAGCGTCTGCTGGCCATTGCTGATCAGGATCTGCCGTGGCCGGTGGCTGATGAGATGACGGGCCATCCAGATGTGGAACGAGCCCATGTCGGAGCAGAGCGTCACGTCCTCGTCGATCAGCTTCTGCAGCTCGTGGACGAGGCGCAGCGGATGGACCGGCGTGCCGTTCCGTTTGGCCGCCTCGGCCGCGACCGTCGTGCGCTCGCGATGGATCTCGGCCAGCAGCGCCGACTGCGTCGGCCGTTCCCTGGGCTTCAAAAGTGCCGACAGCGCACGCAATGTTGCCGCGCTGTCGCCCATCAGCTCGACGTCGGGGCGGTAGCACTGGTCGTAATCGGCCGGGATGCAGTCGATATGGACCAGCTTGCGCTTGCGGCCTGCGTTCCAGAGCCCGGGGTCGTACTCGACCGGATCGAAGCCGATCGTGACCACCACGTCAGCCTCATCGAGCAGGCGATCCGCCGGCTGGTTGTGGAACAGGCCGACGCGCCCGCCGAAACAGTCGAGCCGGTCGCGGGGGACGACGCCGGCAGCCTGATAGGTGCCGGCCACCGCCAGCCGTGTCCGCGCAAGCAGCGCGCGCACGGCTTCGGCCACGGGACCCTGGCTGGCCAGCATGCCCAGCAGCACCACCGGCCGTTCCGCCGCATCGATCAGCCGGGCGGCTTCCGCGATCGCCTCGGTGTTGGCGGCACCCAGCCGCGGCACTGTCGCGGGTGCGAGCACGGGGCCGGGAGCGGGCGCCTTCATCACATCCTTGGGCAGGCCGAGAAAGGCCGTCCCCGGGCGGCCTGACTCGGCGGCGCGGAAGGCGGAGGCGATGGCCTCGGAGATGGCCGACGGCGAATCGATCTCGGCGGCGTACTTGGTGACGGGCCGCAACAGCGCCACGGTATCCATGCTCTGGTGAGCCTGCTTCAGCCGGTCGGCGATCGGCACCGCGCCGCCCAGCGCCACCACGGGGTCACCCTCGGTGTTGGCGGTAGCGAGACCGGTGGCGAGGTTGGAGACGCCGGGGCCGGAGGTGACGAGTACCACGCCCGCCTTGCCGGTGAGGCGGCCCAGCCCACCCGCGATGAAGGTCGCGTTCTGCTCATGGCGGCAGACGGTGAGCCTGATCTTCGAATCGACCAGCGCGTCGAACACAGGATCGATCTTGGCGCCGGGAATGCCGAATATGTGCTCGACGCCCTGGGCTTCGAGGTTGCGCACCAGCAGGTGTGCGCCGTTCTTCGGATCGCTGCTCATCGTGTCGCTCCGCTCTCGATTCCGGGCCGTGTCCGGGCGATCATGCCCGTCCGGGCAGCCCTTGTCGCCCGCGATGGAAGGATGTCGCAATGCCGAGGCTCACGGTCGAAGTGTATCAATCGCTCATGGATGCGCTGGTGGCGCATTGCGAGAAGACGGGCGAGCCGCTGCGCCATTTCGTGTCGAGGGCACTCTCGGATGCGCTCGGACTCGATCATTCGACCCTGTTCCAGGTCTCTACCACCGGCGCGCTGGTCCAGGGCGTCTACAACAAGGCTGTCACGGTGGGCGGCCTCAAGACTCATGGCGACTTCGGCCTCGGCACCTTCGAGGGGCTGGATGGCGAGATGGTCGTGCTCGACGGCAAGTTCTACCAGGCCCATGCCGACGGGAGCATCACCGCGCCGGTCGACGCGGCGCCGGTGCCCTTCGCGACCCTGACCAACTTCCAGCCCCAGCATCGCGGGAAAATCGAGAACGTGACGTCCATGTCGTCGCTCACGGGCGAACTCGACAAGCTGCGCCGGTCGGACAATCTCTTCTTCGCGGTGCGCGTCGATGGCGAGTTCGAGGAAGTCTACTGGCGGGTCGCCTGCAAGGTCGAGGCGGGCGTTCATCTCGACAAGGCGACCGATGCCCAGGCCGAATTCCGGCAGAGCAATATCAAGGGAACGATGGTCGGCTTCTGGTCTCCGGCCTATTCACGCACCATTGCCGTGGCGGGCTGGCACCTGCATTTCCTGACGGAGGATCGCAAGGCGGGCGGCCATGTGCTGGGCTGCAAGGCGACCTCGCTCGACGTGCAGGTGCAGGACCTCGACGATCTTCGTCTGGCCATTCCCGAGACTCGCGAATTCCTGCATGCCGACCTGACCCAGGACCCGGCCGCCGCGCTCGAGAAGGCTGAGATGGCCAAGAATCGGTAGGCGATCACACAGGACGGATGATCTCCGTCCCGTGTTTCGCCCTGCCGCTCTGGCGCCGCGGTCAGTCCGCCGGCCCGGAAATGCCGCTCAGGTCTTGGGTGTCGGCGGGCTTGCCAGCATTTCGGCGCAGGCGCGGGCCACGTCGGAGTCGGCATCCTTGGCACCGGGCATCGTGGCGAAGCCACTCTTGGCGACCACGTTGCCGCGGTCCCAGGTGCTCGCCTTGGTGAGTTCGGCAATCTTGCCCGCGGCATCGTCCTGGCGCTTGAAGCGGTCGACGCAGATCGGCGCGAGGGCCACCACGACGGCGTCGCGGACGGCCGATGCGGAATCCTTGCGTGCCGTGCCACCGGTGATCCAGCCGCCCCAGGTGAAGCCGATGACCATGCAGAGGACGGCGCCGCCGACGGCGCTCCAGATCAGGGTGCTGATGTTCTTTGGCATTGTCATGGAATGTCCTTCCGGGGCCGTGCGGCCTCCTTCGGCTCGGCGCGCGCAGGATTGCGCAGCCGCCGATCGATAGAACGAGGAATCTCGTGAACGAGACCGGCAGTTCGGGCCGGTTCGGATGCGGTCGCCTCGGTACGCGGGCGGGAGCACACACATCTCTCAGCCATCGCAGGCCAACCGTTTGGTGGGCGATGGTATTGACTTGGTACAGGTTGCGCGCGCGAGTGTCCAACCGGGCACTGGAGTGATCGGTATGGACGCGATGAAGCAGGCACTCTTCCTGGCAATGCTGGCCGCGGGGTTACTCCTCGGTGCGACGTCGCCGCAGGCACAGCCGGGTGGCGAGGCGAGCCAGTTCATCGCTCAATGGAAGGCGAGCAATACGCTGTGCCGAAGCGCCGCGACGCCGGCGCTCGAAGCGATCGCCTCCTGCGAGCAGCGCGATACCTATTCGAAGCTGCTGTCGGCCTCGAACTATTGCTATGGACCGGTCGAGGGCGCGGCCGCCGGATGGACGTCGTGCGGCGGCGATCCGGCGGCTGGTAAGCCCAGCGCCAAGGCGCTGCAGGACGCGGCACTGGCGCGCGCAACCGCAAGCTTCCAGAGGATGGGCGGCGTGTTCGTGCTGCCGGCGACGATCAATGGAACGTCGACTGCGTATTTCATCGTCGATTCAGGTGCGTCCAACGTCCAGATCCCGGAGGAACTGGCCGACGAGATGAAGCGCAACGGTACGCTCACGGAAGCCGATTCGCTCGGCCAGAGACGCTTCACCCTGGCCGACGGCAGCGGCCTTCAGCAGCGCATCGTGCGGCTCCGCTCGATCAGGATCGGCGAGCGCACGATGGAAAACGTGATGGCGTCCGTCAGCCCGCCGCGCAGCCGCGCCCTGCTGGGGCAGAGCTTCCTGCGCCGCCTCAGCTCCTGGAAGATCGACAATGTCAGGAACTCGATCGAATTCGAGTTCACCGGGTCGTTCTGACCAAGAAAATTCCGTCGTCTCGACCGAAGCCGAGCGCAGCGAGGCGAAGCGGAGAGACGGTCGAGACGACGGCTGGTTATGTGTCGATTTAGGTCGGCGCCGGAATCTTCGCGTCCTTGATCACCTTGCGCCAGCGCACGGTCTCGTCGGCCAGGCGCTTGGCATAGGCTTCCGGTGTACCGCCGGTCGGGATGAAGCCGAGCGACATCAGTCTCTCGCGGACTGCTTCGACCTTCAGCGCGGCGTTCACGGCGGCGTTGAGCTGCTGAATGACGTCGGCCGGCGTGCCCGCCGTCGTCGCCACACCGAAATAGACCGCGGCCTCGAGTTCCGGTGCGCCCAGCTCGCTGGCCACCGGCACGGTCGGGATGTTGGCGACGCGGCTCTTGGCGCCGCAGATCAGGCCGCGCATCGTGCCGGCGCGGATCTGCGCGTCGACCGGCGTGGTGACGTCGACGAAGGCCGGCACGTGCCCGGCGACCGCATCCCGCAGCGCCTCGGCGGCGGCCTTGTAGGGGATGTGCTGGAGCTTGCCGTTGGTGCGCGTGGCGATCACCTCGCCCCACAGATGCGGCAGGCCACCCGAACTGGAGGTCGAGTAGTGCACGGGGCCGGGCTGCGCCTTCACCCATTCGATGAATTCCGCGAAGGTCTTGGCCGGATTGTTGGCATTGACCGCAAGCACGCAGGGAATGTCGGCGAGCTGCGAGATCGGCGCGAGGTCCTTCTGCGGGTCGATCGGCATCGGGATGTCGAACGCCGGCTGCAGGGCCGCCGTGGTCGTCAGCACCATCAGGCTGGTCCCGTCGGGCTTGCTCTTGGCCACGTTCACCATGCCGACCATCGTGCCGCCGCCGGGGCGGTTCTCGACGACGATGTTCTTGCCGGTGTCGGCCGACATGCGCTCCGCCAGCACGCGGCCGGCCGTATCGGTCGAACCGCCGGGGCCGTACGGCACCACGAGGCGGATCTGCCCGCTCTGGCCGAAGGCGATCGAGGGCAGCGTGAGCGCGGCCGCGGTGCCCGCGACGAAAGTGCGACGCTGGATCATGTGAAGTCCTTCCCAATATTCATTCGTTGTCGACGCGAAACTAAGGCGGTGCCTCGCGCCCCGGCAAGGCGCGGAGAGGCCGTCACACCGCCAGCCGAACGGCAGATGGCGGTTTCAAGGCAGGGCTTTGCGCAATCTTTCCGTGCGCGCGCGGTCGATGCTGCGTCCATCCGCGGCAATCGCGACGGCATAGTCGTTTTCAGCGCTCTCCGCGCTCACGATGCCGTCCCGGACGTCGCGCAGCACCCGTTCGGGATCGCGCGTCTTCGGGTCGCCGTAGCCACCGCCACCGGGCGACAGCGCGCGGTAGGTGCCGACGCCATGGCGCTCGACGCCGTATTTCGGCGCCTGGATCCGCTTGCCGCTGGCCAAGGTCAGGATCACCTCGCCACCGGCGCCGGCCCGACCACCTGCGACCCCGAAGCTCGACGGGGCGCCCGCACCTTCGCCCCGGAAGGCATAGTCGGCAGGGGTGAACATCTCGACCTCGTAGTCGCAGCCGGCACCGCCCCGGAAGCGTCCCGCGCCGGCCGTGTCCTGGCGCAGTTCCTGGCGGCGGAAGCGCGCCGGATAGAGCTGCTCGTAGGTCTCCAGATTGGGGAGTGTCAGGCCGCCCAGGGTGATGAGATGGCCGATCAGGTGGAAACCGTCGCGGCCCTCGACGCCGCCGCCGGCCGGCGCGCCCGCCCATTGGTACATGACGTAGCGCCCGCCATCCTCGCGCAGGCCGGCGGTGACGGCATGCACCGCCTTCGACCAGCCGGCCGAGGCGCGCTCGGGCAGGGCCTTTGCCAGCGCCTTCCACATCGCGTGGATGATCTCGTGTGCCACGAACACCGTGTTCATGGTCATCGGCGCGGGCATGCGCGCATTCACCAGGGTGCCCTCGGGCAGGCGGATTTCGACGCTGCGGAAGGCGCCCTCGTTCTTCGGCAGGTCGGGCTCGAAGAACGAGGCCAGCGACATGAACACCGCCGAGGTCGAGTTGGCGATCGAGCTGTTCTTGAAGCCGCGGACCTGCGGCGAAGTGCCGGCAAAATCGACGACCAGCTTGCGGTCCTTCACCGTGATCGTCACGGCGATCTTTGCGTCGATCGGCTCGAAGCAGTCGTTGTCGACCGGCTCCTCGCCCGTCCAGACGCCCTGAGCGAGGCGGTCGATGCAGGTCTGGAAGCGGCGGTCGGCATGGTCGAGCACGCCCTCGAAGAATTCGTCGGCGCGATCGACGCCCAACTCCTCGACCAGCAGCGCGATCCGCTCCGCACCGATGCGCGTCGAGCCGATCATGGCACGCAGGTCGCCGTCGAGCGCGTCGGGCAGGCGCGTGTTCAGCATCAGCAGGCGCCACAGGTCGTCGCGCACCTTGCCCGCTTCGATTAGCTTCAGCACGGGCAGGCGGATGCCCTCGTGGAAGATCTCGGTCGCCGCCGAATTGTAGGTGCCGGCCGCGCCGCCGCCGATATCGGCCTGGTGGGCGCGGTTGCAGGCGAAGGCCACGAGCTTGCCGCCCACGAACACCGGCCGCGTGATCACCCAGTCGGGCAGGTGGTTGCCGCCCGCCGTATAGGGATCGTTCAGCAGGAACACGTCCTCGGGCGCGATGGCATCCTTGAAGTCGCGCAGGATGGCGCGCACCGCGAAGCCGCCCCCGCCGGTATGGATCGGGATGCCGTCGGCCTGGCTGATCAAGGTGCCACGCGCATCGGCGATGAAGCAGGAGAAGTCGTGGCTCTGGCTGAAGATCGGCGACCGCGCTGTGCGCGTCATCACCCAGCCCATCTGGTGCGAGATGTGATCGAGCCGGTTCTGAACCAGGGCAAGGGTGACGGGATCGAGGGTCACGATGGAGACTCCATCAGGCTCCTCCCCATTCAAATGGGGAGGTGTCGCGGTCTTCCGCGACGGAGGGGGCAGAGGCAGCAATCTCGGAGTGGCTCATGACCCCTCCGCCCGCGCAGACGCGGGCACCTCCCCATTTGAATGCGGAGGCGAGGCTGACCCGACATGCACGAGGAAATCGTCGCGTTCGTCGACTTCGAGCAAATCGTTGGGGCCGACGAAGGCCGTCGTCGTGCGCTCCTCGACCAGCAGCGGGCCGTTGAGGCGGCAGCCGGGGCGCAGGTCGGCGCCGTCGTAGATCGGCACGTCGAGCCAGCCGGTTGCCGGATCGATCCAGACCTTGCGCGTCTCGCGAGGTTTGGGCGTGTCGGTCTGTGGCGTGCGAGCTGCCGGCGGTGTCCAGTCGAGTCGGCCGCGGCCCACGACGCGAAGCGCGGTGATGTCGATGCGGCCGCCCGGCTGGATGTGACCGAACAGGCGCTGATGCTCGGCTTCGAAGGCCTTGCGCGCGGCGGCGGCATCGAAGCCCGATGCGGAAAGGGGCGCGCGCACCGGCCATTGCTGGCCGTCGTAACGCAGGTCGAGCTGGCGCTCGATCGCGACCTCGTCGGCGCCGAATCCGTCGCGGGCCAGCGCCTCGCGCGCGCGGGCTTCGATCTGGGCGAAGCCGGCTTCGAGTGTCGCGATCTCGACCTTGTCGAGATCGGCGAGGAAGACCTGCAGGTAATCCTGCCGCACGTCGGACTGGAGCATGCCCATGGCGCAGAAGGCGCCGGCGGCGCGCGGCAGCAGGGCGCGGCGGCAGCCCAGGGCGCGAGCGACCGCGGTGCCATGCATCGGTCCGGCGCCGCCCGCGGCGACGAGGGTGAAGGTCGCGGGATTGTGGCCGCGCTCGATGCTGAGCCGTTCGACGGCGTGCAGCAGGTTCTGCTCCAGCAGGCGGATGACGCCCGCCGCGGCCTCCTCGACCGAAAGGCCGAGCGGCTTGGCGAGCTTGGTCTCGATGGCCTTGCGTGCAAGGCCTGCGTCGAGAGTCACGGCGCCGCCGGCCAGTGGACCGGGACGCAGGCGGCCCAGCACGAGCTGCGCATCCGTGACGGTCGGGTTCTCGCCGCCCAATCCATAGGCTGCGGGACCGGGACGGGCGCCGGCGCCCTGCGGGCCGGCATGCAGGAGGCCGGCATCGTCGACCCAGGCGATCGTGCCGCCACCCGCGCCGACCGTGTGGATCTCCACCGAGGGCGTCGTGAGATGATAGCCGTCGATGGTGAGTTCGTCGGTGACCGGCACGTCGCCCTGCGCCATCACCATCACGTCGCAGCTCGTGCCGCCGATCTCCATCGAGATCAGGTTGGCCTTCTCGCCCTGCGCGGCGCAGCCCTTGAGCGCGCCGACGCCGGCCGCCGGACCCGACAGCACCAGCATCACCGGTCGCGCCGCTACCTGATCGACCGAGACCGCGCCGCCATTGCTCTGCAGCAGCAGCAGCGAGCGCGGCAGGCCGAACTGGCGAAGCTGCTCATCGAGCGCGCGCAGGTAGCTCGTCACCTTGGGGGCGACATAGGCGTTCACGACGGCGGTCGAGCCACGCTCGTATTCGCCCATGGTCGGCATGACCTCGCTCGACAGCGAGACCCACTTGCCGTTCCACGCCTTCGCGAGCTGGCCGCCCACCGCGCGTTCGTGCGCGCCATCGAGGAACGAATTGAAAAGGCAGACCGCGACCGACTCGACGCCCTCCTCGGCGAAGACCTTCGCGGCGGCGTCGACATCCTCGGGCTTCAGCGGTGCCAGCTCGGTACCGTCGGCGGCGATGCGGCCGCGCACCGGAAGGCGCAGGTAGCGGGGCACGAGAACCTGCGGGAACGGCGAACGATGGTCCCACTGGTTCTCGCGAATGCCACGACGGATCTCGAGCGAATCGCGGAAGCCCTCGGTCGTCAGCATCCCGACCTTGGCGCCCTTCTTCTCCAGGATCGTGTTGGTCGCCACGGTCGAGCCATGAACGAACAGCGCGCAGTCGCGCAGCAGCGCCGTCAGCGTGATGTCGAGCTGCTTCGCCGCCAGCCGCAGCACGCCCAGCACGCCCTCGCTGGGATCGGCCGGGACCGACGGCGACTTGAAGATGCGCACCGCGCCCGCAGCGTCGCGCAGCACCATGTCGGTGAAGGTGCCGCCCACATCGACGCCGATGCGCCACGGGGCGAGAAGGGCGGGAGCCGTCACTTGGGCAGGCTTCCCAGCACTTCGTCGGTATGCTCGCCCAACGTTGGCGCCGAGCGCGGCGAATGCGGCCGCACATGGTCGAACGCGATCGGCAGGCCGACCACCTTGGGTCCTCCCGGCAGTTGTTGGATGAGCTGCGAGGCCTCCATCTGTTCGGTGCGCGCCAGCTCGCCGATGTCGTTCACGGCGGCGCAGGGCACGCCGGCTTTCTCCATCGCTTCCAGCCAATCGGCACGCGGTCGGGCCTTCAGCGCCTCGGCGATCATCGGCAGCAGCTCGGCCTTGTTGGCGACCCGCTGGGCGCTCTTTGCGAACTTCGGATCTGTGGCCCACTCGTCGCGGCCCAGCACCTTGGCGCAGCGCGCCCACAGCCGGTCGTTGCCGGGCGCGAGGCAGATCGGATGATCGGCCGTGTCGAAGGTCTGGTAGGGCACGATCACCGGGCTGCCGGTGCCGTGGCGCTTGGAGACGGTGCCGTTGGCCAGGTATCCGTTCACCTGGCCCTCGACCCAGTGGACGGCCGAGTCGAACAGCGACGTGTCGACCAGACAGCCCTTGCCGGTCTTGTCGCGCAGCCGCAGCGCCGCCAGCGCGCCGATGGTGCAGAACATGCCGGTCGCCTTGTCGTTGATCGAGGCACCGCAGAAGGTCGGCGGATCCTCCGGCCGGCCGGTCACGCTCATCATGCCGCCATAGGCCTGCAGCAGCGGATCGAAGGCCGGCTTCATGCGCAGCGGACCCTGATAGCCAAACGCCCAGATCGAGCAGTAGATCAGGCGCGGATGGCGCGCGAGCATCGTCTCGGGGCCGATGCCGACTTCGTCGACCACGCCCGGCCGCAGGTTCTGGATCAGGATGTCGGCGGTCTCGCAAAGCCTGTGCAGCTTGTCGACGTCTTCGGCGAGCTTGAGGTCGAGCACGACCGATCGCTTGTTGCGGTTCTGCGAATAGAAGTAGAGCGAGGTCTTGCCGTCGGGGCCGAACGGAGGGCCCCAGATGCGCGCGTCGTCGCCGCCGTCGGGCTTCTCGATCTTGATCACGTCGGCGCCCATGTCGGCCAGCAGCACGCCGGCCAGCGGACCGGCCAGCGCCTGGCCCACTTCGATGACGCGAACTCCTTCGAGCGGTAGTGTCACTTTACGTCCTTTTCCCGAGCCTGGCGGCGTGCGTTTCCGATCGCCGGCATCCTAGCTGCCGGCGGCCGTCACACGCTACTTGCAGATGGCTCGCGAAGCGGAACCGCTTATTCGACGAAGGCCTTTTCGACGACGAACTCGCCCGGCGTGGTGGTGCTGCCCTCGGTGAGGCCCATGCCTTCGAGCAGGGCACGGGTGTCGGCCAGCATCTGGACCGAACCGCAGAGCATGAAGCGGTCGGTCTCGCGCGCCATCGGCGGCAGGCCGACATCGTTCGCCAGGGTGCCGTTCTCGATCAGGTGCGAGATGCGGCCGCGATACTTGAACGGCTCGCGGGTCACGGTCGGGTAGTAGACGAGCTTGTCGCGGACCAGGTCGCCCAGGATCTCGTCGGCCGGCAGCTCATCAGCCAACGCCGAGCGGTAGGCGAGGTCGCGCACATGGCGGCAGCCATGGACCAGGATCACCTTCTCGTAGCGCTCGTAGACTTCCGGATCGCGCACGATCGACAGGAACGGGGCGAGGCCGGTGCCGGTGCCCAGCAGGTAGAGGTTGCGGCCCGGCGTGAGGCTGTCGAGCAGGAGCGTGCCGGTAGCCTTGGCGCCGACCAGCACGGGATCGCCCGGCGCCAGGTCCTTGAGGCGCGAGGTGAGCCTGCCGTCGGGCACCTTGATGGAGAAGAACTCCAGCTCGTCGACATAGTGGGCGCTGGCGATGGAATAGGCGCGCAGCACCGGCTTCCCCTCGACCTTGAGGCCGATCATGGTGAACTGGCCGCTGGCGAAGCGGAAACCCTTGTCGCGGGTCGTCCGGAAGCTGAACAATTCGTCGGTCCAGTGATGCACCGACAAGACGGTCTCGTTTCTCAACGCGCTCACGCAAACGCTCCTACGCAACGGGGGGCCGGCGACCATATAGTGCGGTGCAGCATAAATTCCACATATGCAAGTAAGTCGCAATAACAAGATTGTCGCGCTTTGCTCCCATTGAGCGGCAGGATTTTCTGCAGAAGGGCGATGATCCGGAAGTATGTGGTCCGCCGCGTGCAAGGCCATCGCCAAGGCATTCCGGCGGCCTATAGTCGGGAGCGCCCAACGCCGCTTTCGACCAACCAGAGACCGGGGTCCCGTGCGATGAAGATGATGGTAGCGCTGCTCGGTCTGGTCCTGCTGGCCGTCTCGCCGTCGGCGCGCGCCGCCGAGCCTGTCGACATGCTGCTGGTGATGGCCGCCGACGTCTCGCGCAGCGTGACCGAGCCCAAGTTCAGGCTCCAGCGCGAGGGGGCCGCCGCCGCCATCACCCATCCCGACGTCGTGCGGGCGATCACCTCGGGCCCCAACCGGCGCATCGCCATCTGCTTCGTCGAATGGGCGTCGGCCAACATGCAGAACATCGTCATCGACTGGATGGTGATCGGCGACGGCGCCTCGGCGCGCCTGTTCGGCGACAGGCTGATCGAGACGCCGCGGTCGTTTGCCGGCAGCACCTCGATCAGCGCGGCCATCGATTTCTCGGTCGGCCTGTTCGAGCGCGCGCCGTTCGCAGCGGACCGCAAGGTCATCGACGTGTCCGGCGACGGCAACAACATCGGTGGCCGCCTCGTCACCGACGCCCGCGACGATGCCGTCGCGCGCAACATCACGATCAACGCGCTGGTGATCCTGACCCCGCTCGAGGAGTCGTTCCGCCCCGAGCACACCAACCCGCCCGGCGGCCTCGAGAAGTACTTTCAGGAAAACGTCATCGGCGGCCAGGGCGCCTTCACGATCGTCGCCGAAAACCACGGCGCCTTCGGTCGCGCCATGACCAAGAAACTGATCCAGGAGATCGCGGGTTTGCCGGGCGCCCAACTCGCCGCCGGCGACTAGCAAAGCCCAACTGTCGTGCCGAGCCTACTTGTCGTCCTGAGCGCAGCGAAGGACCTAGCGGAACGACCGAAATATTCCTGAGCAAGCGCTAGATCCTTCGCTGCGCTCAGGATGACAAGTCGGGGGAGTTTTATCGGCGGTCTACTCCGCCGTGGCGCCGGATGCCTTGATGATCGGCAGCCACAGCGCCTGATCGTCGGCGATCAGCTTGCGGGCGGCGGCCGGCGTGTCCGGCGGCAGGACCTCGAAGCCCTGGACCAGGAGCTTCTCCTTCACCTGCGGCATCCGGGCGATGCGGCCGATCTCGGCATTGAGACGCGCCACGATCGGCGCGGGCGTGCCGGTCGGCACCGCGAAGCCCAGCCACGTGGCGACAACGAAGTCGGGGATGCCCGCCTCCATCATCGTGGGCACCTCGGGCAGGATGGACGAGCGGTCCTTGGTGGTGACGGCCAGCGCCTTCAGCTTGCCGGCCTTTATCTGACCCACCACGGTCGGGGCATTGAAGAAGCCCATCGTCACTTCGCCGTTCACCACCGCGAGGACCGCGGCCGGCGCGCCGCGATAGGGAACGTGCTGGAGCTTCACACCGGTGCGCTGCTCCGTGATGACGCCCGACATGTGCAGGCTGCTGCCGACGCCGCTCGACCCGTAGGTGAGCTCGCCCGGCTTGGCGCGCGCCTGCGCGATCACGTCGGCGACGGTGTTGGCGGGATTCGCGGTCGAGACGACCATGACGTTGGTCAGGATCCCGGTCGTCGACACCGGGATGAGATCCTTCAGCGGATCGTAACCGGGTGACTTGTAGAGGCCCATGTTGAAGACGGTCGCGCCCTGCGAGGTGAGCAGCAGCGTGTAGCCATCGGCCGGCGCGCGGGCGCCTTCTGCGGTGCCCAGGAGCCCGCCGGCGCCGCCCTTGTTGTCGATCACGACCGGTTGGCCCAGCGCCTTGGCCAGCTCCTCGCCGAAAGTGCGCCCGACGATGTCGGCGCCTGCTCCCGCGGCGAACGGGATGATCATGCGGATCGGGCGCTCGGGCCAATCGGCGGCCATCGCCGGGGCTGCTGCAAGCAGCAGTGCGCCCGTCAGGGCATGTCGGCGCGTCAGAGCCCGGCGTGGCGATCTCATGTCAGCTTCCTCCCAGAAGTGTCGTGCCGGCGCTTTGGCGCTCTTGGGCCGGGCCGCTCGCAGCGGCCCGGCCATTCTGCCTTCGACTTACTTGTCGAGCCAGACGTCCTCGAAGCGCGAGCCGTTGTAGAGGCTGTTCACCATCGGGCGGAAACCCTTCACGTGGGGATGCCAGCAGCTGCCCGAGGCGTTCCACATGATGATCGGACGGAAGCCCTCTTCGAGGATCTGCTTGTCGATCTCCCAGACGAGCTTCTTGCGCTTCTCGATGTCGCGCTCGGCGGACTGGATCGGGAAGAGCTTCTCGATCTCGGGATTGCAGTAGCCGACATAGTTGCGCTCCGACTTGCAAGCATAGTGCTCGAAGTAGGTCTGGTCGGGATCGTCGACGCCGTTGCCGGTGGTGTTGAGGCCGATGGAGTAGTCCTTGCGCGCGACCTTGTTGAACCACAAGGCGGTGTCGACCAGGTCGAGCTCGCCGTCGATGTAGATCTCCTTGAGCTGGTCGATCAGGATGACCGCCGGGTCGCGATAGAGCAGGTGATTACGGGTCGAGACCTTGAGCTTCAGCCTGTTGTCCGGGCCGTAGCCTGCCTTCTTCATGAATGCCTGCGCCTCGACGCGGTTCTTTGCGACGTCTGGCCCATAGCCCTGGACTTTGTCGAACATCTCCTTCGGCATGCCCCAGACGCCGCCGGGCGCCGGCTCCATCACGCCGCCAGCCTCGCCGGCGCCCTGGGCCAGGATGTCGATGAACGACTTGCGGTCGATGGTGAGCAGCATCGCGCGGCGGATGTCGGCATTGTCGAACGGCGGCGCCGTGCTGTTCACGATCAGGTTGGTGCTGTTGTTCATCGGCGCGACCTCGCAGACGGCGCTGGAGGCCTGCGCCTTGATGTCCTTGAGCAGCGGGATGGTGACGGCGTAGGGCGCCGTCATGTCGTAGCGGCCCGACACGAAGCCCAGCATGGCGGTGCCGCGGGCCGGCACGATCGGCATCTCGACCGCGTCGAGGTAAGGCTTGCCCTTCTTGAAGTAGTCGGGATTGCGGACGAGCTTGACGATTTCCTTCTGCTTGAACTCGCCGAGCTTGAAGGGACCGGTGCCGATCGGCTTGGTGCGCATCTGCGCCGTCGGCACGTGGCAGGAGTAGACGGGGCTGTAGCCCGAGGCGAGCAGGATCAGCAGCGAGGGCTGCGGCTGGCCGAGATGGAAGGTCACCTCGCGGTCGCCGTTGGTCGTGACTTCCTGCAGGTTCCAGTACCAGGAAGTGCGCGGGTTCTTGCGCAGCTTGTGGGTCTCGCTCTTGTTCGTGAGCATGTCCCAGGTGCACTTCACGTCGGCCGAGGTGAACGGCTTGCCGTCATGCCACTTCGCATTGCCGACCAGCTTGAAGGTCAGCTTCTTGCCGTCCTCGCTCCATGCCCAGCTCTCGGCGAGATCGGGCCGGATCGACTCGAGACTGTTCTGCGGAATCTGCTGATCGAACATGACGAGGTTGTTGTAGATGCCCATGAAGGGCACGACCGTCGAGGTCGTCGCTTCCTCGTGGATCGATGTGCTGGGCGGATTGTCCGCGATGTACATCTTGAGGGTGCCGCCGCTCTTCTGCGCGAGCGCCGGCGCCACCGACAGGCCGAGCGCCGCCACGGCGCCGAGAATTCCGACCGATAACCGCATGATTTCAAATCCTCCCATACCCGTTGCAGAGAGGATGACGCGATGCGGTGTCTCCGTCGAGGGGCCCGGTCCGGCTAGCGGATCGTGCTACCGAATCATGGCCCGAAGTTTCGACGACATGAGATCTGCAGCCAGCACGAGGATCAGGATCACGATCACGCAGGCCGCCGTGTCCTCGTAGGCGAAGAGTTTCATCGAGCTGATGAGTTCGAAGCCGATGCCGCCTGCACCCACCATGCCCAGCACGGTCGAGACGCGGATGTTGGTCTCGAAGCGATAGAGCACCACGCCGATCCAGGCCGGCAGCACCTGCGGCAACACGCCAAATACGATCCGCTGCAGGGTGCCGGCGCCCGCGGCGCGCAACGCATCGAGCGGGCCCTCGTCGATCTCCTCGATCGCTTCGGCGAAGAACTTGCCCAGCATGCCGGCGCCGTGCAGTGCGATGGCGAGCACGCCCGCGAAGGGACCGAGGCCGACCGCGGCGACGAAGATCAGCGCCAGGATGATCTCGTTGATGCCGCGCATCACGTTCAGTACCTGACGCAGCCCGTGGAACACCCAGGCATAGGGCGAGAGATTTCGCGCCGCGAAGAAACAGACCGGAAGCGCCAGCACGATACCGAGCAACGTGCCCCACAGGGCAATCTGCACGGTCTCGATGGCAGGCTGCACCAGCTTCTGCATGAAGGCGAAGTTCGGCGGCAGCATGCGGCCGACGAAGTCGCCGATCCACGGCAGGCCGTCGATGAAGCCGGTGATGCTGAGGCGGGTGCCGAGCGCCGACCACCAGAGGATCGCGACCGTAGCGCCCAGGATCGGGAGCATGATCCACCAGCCGAGCGGACCGCGGGGCTTGTTGACGACGAATTGCAGGGACATTCCTAGGCCCTCCCTTCGACGGAGGTGGCGGTGGCTGCCAGGGCGATCTCGGCTTCCGCCGCGGCGCGGCGGCGTTCGGTGAGGCGCTGGGCGGCGTCGAGCACGTTGGGGTCGTCGAGACCGGGATAGATGCTGCGGATCACGTCGCCGCTGACGCCCGCCGGGGCGCCGTCATAGACGACGCGGCCCGCGGAGAGGCCCACGACCCTCTCGGCGAACTCCAGCGCATAGTCGATCTGGTGGAGATTGCAGAGCACGGCGATGTTGGATTCCTTGCAGCTCTTCTTCAGGTAGTTGAGCACGGTGCGCGAGGTCTTGGGATCGAGGCTCGCCACCGGCTCGTCGGCCAGCATGAACTTGGGCTGCTGGGCGAGCGCCCGGGCGATGCCGACCCGCTGCTGCTCGCCGCCCGACAGCGCATCGGCGCGGCTGCGGGCCTTGTGGGACATGGCGACCTGCTCGAGGCAGTGCATCGCGATCTTCACGTCGGCCTCGGGAAAGAGCTGCAGACTGCTCAGGATCGGCGAGAGATCGGCCATGCGGCCGACCAGCACGTTCTTCAGCACGCTGAGGCGCTTCACCAGATTGTGCTGCTGGAAGATCATCGCGACGTTGCGCCGGAGCAGGCGCAGGTCGCGGCGGTTCGACGACAGCGACGTGCCGTCGACCACGATGTCGCCGGCGGTCGGTTCGATCAGCCGGTTGATGCAGCGCAGGAGCGTCGACTTTCCGGCCCCCGACGGTCCCAGCACGACGACGAATTCGCCGGGCCGGATCGAGAGGCTGACATCGTGCAGCGCCGGGTGGTCGCCATAGGATTTGGCGAGGCCGCGGATTTCGATCATCGCTCGATCTCCCTGGGGCGGTGCGGGCGGCTACTTCTGCTTCTTGAGGTCGATGTTCGCGAGTTTTGCGGTCTCGCGCACGACGTCGTAGGCCTGGTCGTTGGTTTCCTTGAAGCCGTTCAGCTTGCCCTGGTCGGACCAGTTGAGGTCCTTGATCGACAGGAACGCGGCCTTCACCTTGGCCTTCGTCTCGGGCGAGAGATCCTTGCGCCACACCATCGGCGATTCCGGGATCGGCGCGGATTCCCACACGATCTGGATCTGGTCGGCCTTGATGTGGCCCTTGGCGATGGCGGCATCGAGGATGCGGTCGGCGATGGTCGCGGCATCGACCTTTCCGTTGGCGACGGCCAGCGCGTTGGCATCGTGTGCGCCGGTGAACAGCACGGTCTTGAAGTCGCGCTTGGGCTCGATCCCGGCCTTGAGCAACCCGGCGAGCGGGAAGGCGTAGCCCGAGGTCGAGGCGGGATCGACGAAGGCGAAGTTCTTGCCCTTGAGGTCGGCGAGCGTTTTGATGCCGCTCGACTTCAGCGCGATGATCTTGGAGTGATAGTAGGTGCGGCCGGCCTTGGCGGTCTCGGCGATGGCGAAGGCCTCGACCGGCGTCACGGTGGTGGCCAGCACGTAGGAGAACGGCCCGAGATAGGCAATGTCGAGATGCTTGGCACGCAGCGCCTCGATGACGCCGTTGTAGTCGGTGGCGACGAAGCCCTGGACCTTCATGCCGGAGTTCTTCTCGACCGCATCGAGGATGTCCTTGCTCTGGGCGAGCATCGCCCGCGAATCCTCGGAGGGGATCAGGCCCACCTTCAGTACCTGCTGCGCCTGCGCCGTCCCGCCGACCAGAAGGGAACCTGCGGTGAGAAGCCCGAAATCGCGACGCGTCATCCTGGTCATTGTTGCTTCCTCCTTGTTTTACTTTTCTTTGACTAAGCGGCCATTTCGGCCAACAGCGCCTCCCGGCGTCCGATGAAGTTGCGGCCGCGGTCGCCGGCCAGCGCGTCGTCGACGAGACGCGCCCAGTCGCGGGCCGCGATGCCGTGCGCGGTGGCGTCCGGCGATATGCCGAGTTTCTTCAGGAAAGTTTCGAGACGTGCCGCGCCCGCCACCAGGTCGTTGCCGAAAATGCGGCGCAGCGAGGCGTCGCAGGCGGCGTCGCAGCCGGCCACCGCGCGCATCACCATCGGCAGGCTGAAGGAGCAGGCGATGCCGTGCGGCACGCCGTGATGCAGAGTCAGGTGATAGGACAGCGAATGGGCCAGCGCCGTGCGGGTGTTGGAGAAGGCGAGGCCAGCGAACAGGCTGGCGCGCGCCAGCCGCGTGCGCAGCGCCTCGTTGCGCAGGTCGTCGGCCAGCAGCGGCAGCGCGTCGATCACCTCGCGTGCCGCGACCTCGGCCAGCGAACTCGACACGGGGTTGGCGTTGACGTTCCAGATGCTTTCCAGCGCGTGGCTGAGCGCATCGAGGCCGGTGCTGATCGTGATGGCGCGCGGCAGGCCAAGCGTGAGGAGCGGATCGACCAGGGCGGCTTCGGGATAGAGCGTCTCGCGCGCCAGCGAGTACTTCTTCATCGCCGTCGTGTCCCAGACCGTGGCCCAGGAGGTGACTTCACTGCCGGTGCCGGCCGTCGTCGGGATGGCGATGATCGGCGTGCGGCCGAGCGCGTCGCCGTCCTTGCCGGTCTCAAGGTGGCGCCGCACCGTGTCGAAATCGCCGTTGGCGGCGGCCAGGACCTTGGCGGCATCCATCACCGAGCCGCCACCCAGCGCCACGATCGCCTCGACGGGGCGGGTCGCACGGGCATAGGTGCGGCAGGACTCGTTGAGGCCGATGAAATCGGGATTGGGGCCGATGTTGCCCACCGTGACGGCGGGCGCGCCGGCCTGGGCAATGACGCGCCGCGTGAGGTCGGCAAAGGCACCGCCGCCATTGGCATCGTCGTAGGTCACGAGGCAGTAGGGCCGGCCGGCCAGGACCGTGCCCAGCGTCTCGAAGACGCCGGCGCCGAACTTCACGTCGACCGGATTCCGATAGCGCCACATCCGCGCTTCACTCCCTTGGCTTTGGTGGCTTGGCCTTGTCGGCCTTTTGACAATCCTCCGGCCGGCTCTCACATTTATCCAATTCAAACATTCTCGAACTGGCATTGAGAAAATCAATATGAGGCACACGCAGCTGCGGTCCTTCCACGCCGTGGCGCAGCGGCTGAGCTTCACCGCCGCCGCGCGCGAGTTGGGCGTCAGCCAGCCGACCATCACCACGCAGGTGAAGTCGCTGGAGCAGGAGTTCGGCGTCGAGCTGTTCGTGCGCCGCGGCCGGCGCATCGAACTGACCGAGACCGGCGGCGGCCTGCTCGACATCACGCGCCGGCTGTTCGCCGACGAGAAGGAAGCAGCCGACTACCTCAACGAGACGCGCGGACTGAAGACCGGTCATCTGCGCGTCGGCGCGGTCGGCCCCTATCACGTCACCGACATGCTGGCGGCCTTCAACGCCCGCCATCCCGGTCTCTATGTGTCCGTCACCGTGGGCAATTCACGCGACACGCTGCGCGATCTGCTGGACTACCGGACCGACGTGGCGGTACTCGCGCATGTCGATCCCGATCCGCGCCTGGTCGCCATTCCCTACCGTCGCCACCGGGTGATCGCCTTCTGTCCCGTCGACCATCCCTTCGCGCAGCGGCGCTCCATTCGCGCGCGCGACATGGAAGGGCAGAGGCTGATCGTGCGCGAGGCCGGCTCGACGACGCGCCGCGCCTTCGACCAGGCGATGCGCGAGGCCCATGTCCGGCCCCAGGTCGTGATGGAGATCGGCAGCCGCGAATCGATCCGCGAGGCGGTGGCCAAGGGGATCGGCATGGGCGTTGTATCGGAAGCGGAGTTCATCCCCGATCCCCGAATCAAGCCGCTGCCGATCGCGGATGCCGAGATCTTCACCTACGCCCACGTCGTGCATGTGAAGGAGCGACAGAATGCGCGCCTCGTCCGCGCCTTCCTTCAGGTGCTGGCCGGGCTGCTGCCGGTCAGTTCGCCATCCAGCCGCCGTCGACCATCAGGTTCTCGCCGGTGATGAAGGTCGCCTCGTCGGAGGCGAGGAAGAGAGCGGCATTGGCCACGTCCTCGGAACGGCCGAGGCGAGGCAATGGCGTGCGGGCGTGTGAATAGTCGATCCAGCGCGGCTCGATCGCGCGGCCGGTCTTGCCAGTGAGGATCTTGCCCGGCGCCACGGCGTTGCAGATGATGCTGTCGCGGCCGTAGTCGGAGGCGATCTGGCGCGTAATGTAGACCACCGCCGACTTCGAGACGCCGTAGGAGAAATCCTCGGGCGAGGAGATCATGCCGTGCTGCGAGGAGATGTTGACGATGCGCCCGCGCGCCTCGTTGCGGATCTCCTGCGTCAGCATCCGGCGCACGGCGGCGCGGCACATCAGGAAGACGCCGGTGACGTTTACCTCCATCACCCGGTTCCATTCCTCGAGGCTTGTGTCGGTGAGCTTCTTCGCCGAGCGGATGGCGGCGTCGTTGACCACGATGTCCAGTCGGCCGGTCGGCAGGGCCGCCTGCCGCACGGCTTCCTCGACATCCTTCTCGTTCGAGACGTCGCCCTGGAAAAACGGGACGTTCAGGATCTTGTGCGTCGGCTCGCCGCCTTCGACGACCGCCTCGGTGATGTCCATCAGGAGGAGGGTCGCGCCCTCCGCCTGGAACCTCTTCGCAATCGCGCGGCCGATGCCCGAGGAGGCGCCGGTGATGAGGGCGGTCTTGCCGGCGAGGCGGCCCATGTCCGGCGTCAGCCGCGCCGGACGCTTGCCCCGCCGTCGACCGGCAGGGTGACGCCGGTGATGAAGCTCGCCTCGTCGGACGCGAGGAAGAGCGCGGCGTTGGCCACGTCCCAGCCGGTGCCCATCTTCTTGCGCAGCGGCACCTTGGAATCGCGCTCGGCCTCGACCTCGGCGCGGCTCTTCTTGAAGGTGCGGGCGCGCGTGTCGACGGCCATCGGCGTGTTCATCAGTCCGGGCAGGATCACGTTGGCGCGGATGCCGTATTGCGCGTTCTGGTAGGCGAGCTGCTCGGTGAAGGACACCATCGCCGACTTGGTCGCCTTGTAGGCCACGTAGGGATAGGTGGTGATCACCGCCATCGAGGAGATGTTGATGATCACGCCGCTCTGCTGCGCGCGCATGATCGGAAGCACGTGCTTGGCGGCGAAGATGCAGCTCTTGAGGTTGATCGCCACGCAGCGGTCGAAGGCCTCGCTGGTGATGTCGAGCAGCTCCGCGTCGCCGCCCGACAACGAGACCCCGACATTGTTGTGCAGGATGTCGATGCGGCCCCAGCGGGCATGGGCGTCGTCGACCATCGCCTTGAGGTCGGCGTTGCTGGTCACGTCAGCTTTGAAGGCGGCGGCCGTGCCCTGGTTGACGCCGATCATCTCGACGGTTTCCTTCGCCGAGTCGAGATTGTGGTCGACGCAGAGGACCTTGGCGCCTTCCCGCGCAAAAGTGAGCGCGGTGGCGCGGCCGTTGCCCATGCCCTCGCCGGGGCTCTGCCCGGCGCCGACGACGATGGCGACTCGATCTTTCAGGCGCATGTCATTCCTCCTTGTCATCCCGACCGGAGCGCCCCTCGATTACCTCGGGGCAGGCTCCGCGCAGTAGAGGGATCCTTCATTTCAGACTCGTTGCAGGCCCTTCGGCTTCGCTGCGCTCCGCTCAGGGCGCTGACGATTACGTCAGCGGATACTGCTTCAGCACTTCCTTGTATTGCGGTTCGTTGTCGATCTGCATGGTGGCGAGCACGCGGACGACGGCGCAGTAGAAGGCGATGGTGAGCACCAGGTCGGTCATGTGCTCGTTGGACAGGTCCTTCTTGATCTCGGCGAAGGTGGCGTCGGACATTGCGAGGTCCTTCACCATCTCGCGCGCGCCCCTGAGAACGGCCTTGGTCAGCGGCTCGAGATTGGAGGGCTTGCCCTCGGTCTCGGCCATCAAGCCCTTGATGTCCTCGTCGGTGACGCCGAATTCCTTGCCGATCTTCACATGGTGGGTGAATTCGTACTCGGACTTCTCCATCCAGCCGACTTGCAGGATGGCGAGTTCGCGCAGGCGCGTGTCGAGCTTGCTCTTGAAGCGGATGTAGCCGCCCAGCCCGCTGAAGGCCCGCGCCATGTCGGGCGAGTTGACCAGCAGCTTGTGAAGGTTGGTGTTGCGCTTGAGCATGTCGCGATACTCGGGCGCGACCTGGTCGGGCTCGAGATAGGGCAGGCGGGCCATCTTTTGCTTTCCTCCTCATTATCATCCCGAGCCGAAGGCGAGGGATCCTTGCTGTTGCCTTAAAGATCCCTCGCTGCGCTCGGGATGACACCTGCCGGTGATGGGTGTCAGTGATCTTGTGAATCGCGGGCCGGGCCCTGCAGGGTCACGCCGCCGTCGACGACGATGACCTGGCCGGTGATGTAGCGGGCATGGTTGCTCAGCAGGAAGCGCACGGTGTGGCCGACGTCCCAGCCGGTGCCCTCGGTCTTGAGGACGGACGCCTTGGCGCGCTGGGCGCGCGCGGCCTCGCTCATGCCGTTGCCACGGGCATAGACCATCGGCGTGTACATCGGGCCGGGGCAGATGCAGTTGACGCGGATATTGTCGCGGCCATGGTCGACGGCCATTGCCTGGGTGAGGCCGATCACGGCGGCCTTCGAGGTCGTGTAGGTCGTGAGGCCGCGCGGCCTGAGCGCCGAGATCGACGAGATGTTGACGATCGAGCCGCCCTTGGCGGTCTTGATCATGGCCGGGATCGCATGCTTGGAGAGCAGGAACATCGTCTCGACGTTTACCTGCATCACGCGGCGATACTCCTCCGGCTTCTCCTCGACGACCGAACCGCGGCTGCCGATGCCGATATTGTTGTCGAGGAAGTCGAGCCGGCCCCAGCGATCGACCGCGGCGTCGACCAGCCGCTTGCACTCGGCTTCCTGCGTCATGTCGCCGGCATGGGCCGCGGCATGTTGGCCGCCCTCGGCCTTGATCATCTCGACGGTGCGCTCTGCCAGCTTCAGGTCACGGTCGGCCACCAGAACGTGGGTACCGGCGCGCGCCAGCAGGATCGCCGCGGCGCGGCCGTTGCCGATGCCGTCACCGGCGGCGCCGCCGCCGGCAATGATCGCCACCTTGCCGGCGAGCCCGGCATCGTCCTCTGGACCTTTCACGCGTTCCTCCTCAGGGCAGGCCGGCGCCGGGCACGTCCACGCGCATCGTCTCGATGCGGCCGGCCTTCTTGTCGGCAATCGCCGGGCCGCTGCCGGTGTTGGTGATGACGAAAAGCGTGCGGCGGTCCTTGCCGCCCAGCATGCAGGCGTAGGCCGCGCGCTCGCCGAGGTCGAGCGCATGCGTGACCTTGCCGCCTTCGAGCACGCGGACCATCTGATGGGTGAAGGCGCCGGTGACCCAGATGCCGCCCTCGGCATCGAGGCAGATCCCGTCGGGATTGCAGGTCGGCGTCTCCGCCCAGACACGGCGATTGGAGAGGGTGCCGTCGGCGGCGATGTCGAAGGCCGTCAGGCACTTGGCGAAAGTCTCGGCGACGATCATCGTCCTGCCGTCGGGCGTGATGACCGTGCCGTTCGGGAACATCAACCCGTCGGCCGCCGCATGGACGGAGCCGTCGGGATCGATGCGGGCCAGCACGGCCGGACGCGGGCTCTCGCCGGCGTGGCGGTCGAAACCGAAATTGCCGACATAGGCGCGGCCCTTGGCATCGACGATCATGTCGTTGCACAGGCCAGTCGCGATCGCACCCAGCTCTGCTTCGACGGTGAGCTTGCCGCCCGCGAAGCGCATCAGCCGGCGGTCGGTCATGCTCACGATCAGCATCGTGCCGTCGGGCCGCCAGCCCAGTCCGGAGGGCTGGCCGGGCACTTCGACGATCGTCTCGGTCCGGCCGCTCTCGTCGACGGTCCGCACCTGATGGACGTAGAAGTCAGAGAAATAGAGCCGGTCGTCCCGCCAGCGCGGGCCCTCGCCGAAGGAAAGGCCTTCGAGCAGCGGTTCGAGTTTCATGGCTGCTTTGTCATCCTGAGCGAAGCGAAGGATCCTTCCCTTCGCTCAGGATGACACCCTTCCTTTGAATTGGTCATTGGCGGTCCCACTCCATCCTGAAGGAGTTGCCCTCGGGCTTCACGTAGCCGGCATTGGCGCCGGGGAAGTGGGCGGGGCAGAGCAGGGCGTTGCTCTCGACGCAGTCCTCGAGGAGCTTGCGGCGCGAGACGGCGGACATCGCCTGGTCCCAGCAGAACTGGCTCGACCAGTCGGGATGATAGACCTGGATCGGGTGATGCATGATGTCGCCCGAGAAGCAGGCCTGCTTTCCCTGATCCTTGAGATTGATGGCGATCGAGCCCGGCGTGTGGCCGGGATAGTCCTTGATGGTGAGCAGCGGGTCGGGCTGGTGATCCTTGTCGATCATCACCGCCTTGCCGGCCTCGACGATGGGCAGGACCGAATCGTCGAACGAGCCGTCGTTCACCTTGCCCTCTCCCTGAGCCTTGCGCTCGCTCTCCCAGTGCGCGTACTCGCGCTTGGCGAACAGGTACTTCGCGTTGGGAAAGGTCGGCACCCAGCGGCCGTTCTCCAGCTTGGTGTTCCAGCCGACATGATCGACGTGCAGATGCGTGCACATCACGAAGTCGACCGACTCCGCGGGGCAACCGCAGGCCTTCAGCCGGTCGAGGAACGGCGTGTCGAGGTTGTTCCAGCCGGCATTGTGGCGCTGCTTGTGATTGCCGAGGCAGGTGTCGATCAGGATCGTGTGCCTGGGCGTCTTCACGATCCAGGTGTGGACCGAGCCGATCAGCCGGTCGCTGCCGTCCTGCACGTGCTCCGGCACCATCCAGCCTTTCTGGGCGTCGAAGGCTTCCTGGTCGAACTTCGGGAACATGCGGCCGGGCTTGAAGCCCGGGCCGCAGATTTCCTCGACCTTTTCGATGGTGGCTCCGCCCAGCGTTCGCACGGTCATGGCGTGGCTTCCTTCAGGGATTGAGGGCTAGAACGTCACGACGCTGCGGATCGACTCGCCCTTGTGCATCAGGTCGAACGCATGGTTGATCTTCTCGACCGGCATCGTGTGGGTGATCAGCGAATCGATGTCGATCTTGCCGTCCATGTACCAGTCGACGATCTTCGGCACGTCGCGACGACCCTTGGCGCCGCCGAAGGCTGTGCCCATCCAGGTGCGGCCGGTGACGAGCTGGAACGGGCGGGTGGCGATCTCCTGGCCGGCGCCGGCGACGCCGATGATCACCGACTTGCCCCAGCCACGATGGCAGCATTCCAGCGCCTGCCGCATCAGCTTGGTGCTGCCCACGCATTCGAAGCTGTAGTCCGCGCCGCCGTCGGTCAGTTCGACGAGATGTGCGACGAGATCCTTGTCGCCGAGAGTCGAGGGATTGACGAAGTGCGTCATGCCGAACTTGCGGCCGAGCGCCTCGCGCGCCGGATTGAGATCGACGCCGACGATCATGTTGGCGCCGACCATGCGCGCGCCCTGCAGCACGTTGAGGCCGATGCCGCCGAGACCGAACACCACGACATTCGCGCCGGGCTCGACCTTGGCCGTGTTGATCACCGCGCCGATGCCGGTCGTGACACCGCAGCCGATGTAGCAGACCTTGTCGAACGGCGCGTCGGGGCGAATTTTCGCCAACGCGATCTCGGGCAGCACCGTGTAGTTCGAGAAGGTCGAGCAGCCCATGTAGTGATGGATCTTCTTGCCCTTGATCGAGAAGCGCGACGAGCCGTCGGGCATCACGCCCTGGCCCTGCGTCGCGCGGATCGAGGTGCAGAGGTTGGTCTTGCCCGAGAGGCAGGATTTGCACTGCCGGCATTCGGGTGTGTAGAGCGGGATCACGTGGTCGCCCTTCTTCAGCGACACGATGCCCGGTCCGACATCGACCACGACGCCCGCGCCTTCATGCCCGAAGATCACCGGGAAGAGGCCCTCGGGATCGCCGCCGGAGCGCGTGAACTCGTCGGTGTGGCAGACACCCGACGCCTTGATCTCGACCAGGACCTCGCCGAACTTCGGCCCTTCGAGATCGACGGTCTCGATCTCGAGGTTCTTGCCGGCTTCGAAACAGACGGCTGCCTTTGTCTTCACGCGATGACCCCCTCAAATCTCTGGACGTGAAACCTAGAGCAGGGGGCTGCCCACCGTCTACGCTGCGGCGCGGCTTGCGAGCGTGCGCGCCATTTCCGACTTCGCCTCGCGATACTGGGCGACGAGGCGCCGGACGAGGTCGGCGGCGGCTGGCACGTCCTCGATGTTCCCGACGCCGTGGCCGGCGGTGTAGATGTCCTTCCAGCGTTTCTTGTTCTCCTGCGCGCCGACGATCTTGCCGGGCAGGGTCGTGCGCAGCACGTCGAGGTCGATGCCGGCCGCGAGCAGGCTGGGCGTCAGCCAGTTGGCCGGCGCGCCGTCGACCGAGGCTGTCAGGAACACATCCGTGGCGCGCGTGGCGAGGATCATGTCCTTGTGCGCCTGTGCCGCCATCGCTTCCTGGGTCGCGATGAAGCGCGTGCCGATATAGGCGAGGTCGGCGCCCATCGCCTCGGCGGCGAACACGTCGCGGCCCGTCGTCTGGCCGCCGGCCAGCACGACGGCGAAGCTGTCGCCCAGCTGTCGCACTTCGTTCATCAGGGCGAAGGGATTGATCGTGCCGGTATGGCCGCCGGCGCCGCCCGCCACGGCGATCACGCCGTCGACGCCGGCTTCCAGCGCCTTCTCGGCATGGCGCCGGTTGGCGATGTCGTGCAGCGCGACGGCGCCCCAGCCATGGATGCGCTTGATGGCATCGCCCGGTGCGCCCTTCGAGGTGAGCACGACCGGCACCTTGTACTTCTCGACCAGTTCGAGATCGCCCTGGTAGCGCGGATTCGAGGCGTGGACGACGAGGTTCACCGCCCACGGCGCGGGCTTCCTGCCGGCATCCTCGAGGCGCTTCATGCCCTCGACCATCTCGTCGAGCCAGGCCTGGAATTCCTCACGGCTGCGCGTGCCGTGGGCCGGGAAACTGCCCATCAGCCCCTCGCCGCAGCAGGCGAGCGTCAGCGCCGGATTGGAGACCAGGAACATCGGCGCGGCGATGGCGGGGATCGCCATGCGCTCCATCAACTTGTGCACTTCGGCGCGCGGCATGGGTCAGACCTCTCCGATGGTGGGCGTGGTGGATGTCACGCCGCTGTCGTTCAACTGTTTCAACTGGTTCGCGTCGTACCCAAGCAAGTCGCGCAGCACCTCGTCGGTGTGCTGGCCGAGATCGGGCGCGGGCCGTTCGATGACGAGGCCTTCTCCGCCGAGGCGGTAGGGAAGGCCTTTCACGAGGCCCCCGTTCTCGTCGCGCACCAGGGTCACGCCCTGCAGGGCGATGTCACGCAGAAGATCGTTGCCGTCGAAGCAGGGCGCGGCGGCAATTCCCCTGGCGAGCAGCGCCGTGACGGCGGCATCGCGCGGCTTGCTGGCGCAGAAATCAGCCATCGAGGGATCGGGCGTGTCGAGCGTGACCGCCAACCATCCGCCGTCGGCGCACTGGTAGCAATCCTGCTGCGCCACACCCGCCTCGGTGTTGCCGCGCGGCGCCAGCCGGGCGGCGGCGAGAATCTCCTCGCCGAGCGTGAACGACGCGACCTCGCGCTGGGAGAAGTCGAGAAAGGCGCCCTTGCCGGTGCGGCGTCCTTCGGTGACGGCGGCGATGACGATGCCGGTGGCGAACAGCGACACGATCTGGTCGGGATAGTTCACGTCCATGCCCGAGATGCGCGGCTCCTCGCCTTCGTAGCCGGTGAGCGAGGCAATGCCCGATGTGGCGTCGAGCGTGCTGCCGAACGAGACGTTCATCCGCTCGGGGCCGGTATCGCCCTGGCTGGAGATGGCGGCGAACACCAGGCGAGGGTTGATTGCGCTCAGGTCCTTGTAGCCGAGGCCCGCGCGGTCGAGCACGCCACGCCGGAAGTTCTCGACGACGACGTCGCACTTGGCCGCGAGTTCGCGGATGACGCGCTGGCCCTCGGGATCTTTCAGGTTCAGCGCCAGTCCGCGCTTGTTGCGGTTGGTGAAGCGGAACTGCGGCGAGCGGTTCCACCAGCCGTCGTCATTGTCGATCTTGCCGACGACGCGGAAGGGATCGAGATAGGCGCCGGACTCGATCTTGATCACATCGGCGCCGAGATCGGCCAGCATTGCCGAGGTGTTCGCGCCTGCGGTCAACAGCCCGAAATCCAGCACGCGTATGCCGGCAAGAGGACGATCATTTACCTCCCCCTTCAGAGGGGGAGGTGTCGCGGTCTTCCGCGACGGAGGGGTCATGCTCTCCTCGCGCGGACTCCTGACCCCTCCGCCCTCGTAAGACGAGGGCACCTCCCCAATTGAATGGGGAGCAGGGAGAGGCGGTGCCGGGCGCGGCGAAAACGAACGACCGTTCCACTGCACGGGCAATTGCGGCAGGCGTAGCGTGCCCTCGGTCGGATGCTGCATGTCGGTGAGGAAGCCGCGCGCCACATATTGTTCGGTCCGCAAGAGCTCGGCCGGCGAGAAGATCGGGCCGAACGGCACGCCCCTGGCCTGCGCCGTCTTCTGGATCTCCTCGCGGGTCCTGTCGGCGAACCACGGCGCCAACGCCGCGTAAAGCTCGGCGATGTTCTGGCGCCGGCCGGCGCGGGTGTTGAACTTCGGATCGTCGAGCCGCGGATCGCCGACCAGGGCGCGCGTCGCGGGCCATTGCGTCACGGTGTAGACGACGGCCACGTGACCGTCGCGGCAGGGCAGCACCTGGAACTCCGAGTTCCGGCCCTCGCGGCCCGGCGAGGTACCGGACGCGGCGGCGCCCGAGGCGGCCTTCCAGTTCACCCACTGCATCACCTCGGCGAGCGAGACGCGCACCGACGGTGCCGGCCGGCCGGCATCGCGCGCGGCGAGGGCCGCCATGAGGCCGGTGAAGGCGGTGAGGCCCGCGGGATAGGACGCCTGATGGCCGCCGAGCTTCAGCGGCTTGCGCGCTGGCTCGCCGACCATGTGCATCAGTCCGCCCAGCGCCTGGATCGCGAGTTCGCTGACCGGACGTTGCGCGGCATTCATTTCGAGCGGAAAGGCCGCGATCTCGATCGGCGTCGCCTTGCCCGTGCGCAGCATTGCGGCGACCGAGGCCGGTTCCTCGAACAGCACGACATCGGCCTTGCCGGCGAGATCGGCGAGGGTCGCGCGGCCGGACCCGCTCGCGAGATCAAGCGTCACGGATCGCTTCGACGTGTTGAGGAACTGGAAGAGTGCGCTTTCGCCCTGCGACAGCAAGGGCGGTGCCCGTCGCACCGGATCGCCGCCGGGAGGCTCGACCTTGAGCACGTCGGCGCCGAGGTCGGCGGCGATCTTGGCGGCGAGCGACGTCGCAAGACGCAGGCACAGCGGCACTTTCGCGTCGTTCACTTCGACGATCTTGAAGCCTGCAAGCGGCAGGGCGGAAGCTTCGTTCATCGCGGGATGATCTGCGCAAGCCGGTGCTGCGGTCAACGCTGCGCGCATGCTACCGTCGCGCGTGACGGAGGACTTCAATGGCACAGACCGGCAATCACAAGGGACTTACGTTCGGCATCTTCCTGGCGCCGTTCCATCGCGTGGGCGAGAACCCGACACTCTCGATGGCGCGCGACATGGAGCTGATCGAGTGGATCGACGAACTGGGCTACGACGAAGCCTGGATCGGCGAGCATCATTCCGCCGGCTGGGAAACCATTGCCTCGCCGGAAGTGTTCATCGGCGCCGCCATCGAGCGCACGCGCTACATCCGCCTCGGCTCCGGTGTGACCAGCCTGCCCTATCACCACCCGCTGATGGTCGCGAACCGCTTCGTGCAGCTCGACCACATGTCGCGCGGCCGCACGATGCTGGGCTGCGGTCCGGGGGCGCTGCCGTCCGACGCCTACATGATGGGCATCGATCCCTCGACCCAGCGGCCGCGCATGGAGGAGGCGCTGGAGGCGATCATGCGCCTGCTCGAATGCAAGGAGCCGGTCACGATGAAGACCGACTGGTTCGAGCTGAAGGAGGCCAGGCTGCATCTCGCGCCCTACAGCTATCCGCATTTCCCCATCGCCTGCGCCAGCACCATCACGCCCTCGGGCATGATCGCCGCCGGCAAGCACGGGCTCGGCGTCCTGTCGATCGGCGCGGGCATTCCGGGCGGGCCGGAGATGCTCGGCAAGCAGTGGGGCATCTACGAGGAGACGGCGGCCAAGTACGGCAAGACCGCAGATCGTTCCAAGTGGCGCGTCGTCGTGAACGCGCATGTGACTGAGGACGACGAGCAGGCGCTGCGCGAGGTCCATGCCGGCGAGCGCCGCGAGACCATGACCTATTTCGAGGACACGCTGGGCCGCCCGCCCGGCCGCGCCGACGATCCGCTGCGCGACGGCGTGAAGATGGGCACGACCCTCGTTGGAAGCCCCGACACGGTCGCCAAGGGCATCGAGCGTCTGCTGGGCTTCTCCAACGGCGGCTTCGGCGGCGTCCTGTTCCGTGCGCACGAATGGGCGACGCGCGAGCAGACGATGCGCTCTTACGAGCTGTTTGCGCGATACGTGATGCCGCGCTTCCAGGGCTCGCTCGACACGATCGTCAACTCGAACCAGTGGGCCAAGGACAACCGCAAGGGCATCTTCGGCCCCAACGTCGCGGCGGTGAAAAAGGCCTTCACCGACGCCGGTCGCGAGGCTCCCGAGGAATTCCGCGCCCGCACGCCCGGCGCCCGCGACGTGGCGGGCGATTAATAGCGTCGGCTCGATTTCAAGAGAACCCGTCGTCTCGACCGAAGCCTCGCGTAGCGAGGCGGAGTGGAGAGACCCTACTCTCCACCAAAAGCCGGCCTATCGCGGAGAGAAGGTCTCTCCGCTTCACGCCGGAGCCTGCCCCGAGGGCATCCGAGGGGGCGCTTCGGTCGAGACGACGGTTGCTTTTCTTCTAGCGGCCTAGAACTGCTTCTTCGTCCCCGGCTCGGCGTCGATCACCTCGATCGAGGTCTGACCCAGCGCCGCCTTGTATTCGGCGGGCGTGCCGCGGAGGAACGGGTTGCTGGCGTAGTGCATCGGCCAGGCCATCTTCGGCTTGATCAGTTCCTTGGTGGCGTAGGCGGCGGCCTTCGGGTCCATCACGAAGTGTCCGCCGATCGGGATCAGGACAAGGTCCGGCTTGTAGTATTCGCCGATCAGCTTCATGTCGCCGAACAGGCCGGTGTCGCCCATGTGGTAGATCTTGAAGCCGTTCTCCAGCTCGATGATGAAGCCGCAGGGCTCGCCGGCGGCGTAGCTTGTGTCCTTGCCGGTGACCGGGTCTCTGAGGATCATCTCCGAGGAATGGTCGGCATGGACCATGGTGATCTTGACGCCGGGGAAGGGCTCGATGGTCCCACCCTTGCTCATGCGCGGCACGAGGTTGGCGGGCATCAGGCCGAGCGTCGCCAGCGTCTGGTTGAGGCCGGCCGGCGCCCAGATCGGCGCGTTGTTCTTCTTGGAGATCTCCAGCGCATCGCCCAGATGATCGCCGTGACCGTGCGTCACGAGGATCAGGTCGACCTTGCCGATCTTGTCGAGGTCCTTCAGCTCCGGCGGGATCCTTGTGGCGCCCATGATCCAGGGATCGATCATGATCACCTTGCCGCTCTGGGTGGTGAGCTTGAAGGCGGCCTGGCTGTACCAGAGCAGCTCGGCCTTGCCTTGCGCGTGGGCCGAGCCGGCGAAGGCGAGGCAGGCGACGGCGATTGCGGAAAGAAGACGGAAAACCATGTGACGATGCTCCCCGGTTGTTCCGCAGAGCCTAGCATCGTTCTTCGCAGCGAAAGAGCGCACTTTCCTGTGAGCCCGCGATCCCTCACCATGTGCACCGCACAATGACGAGGGAGATGGCACGCCTATGAGCATCAAGGGCAAGGCCTATATCGCCGGAATCTACGAACATCCGACCCGGCTCGCGAAGGACATTTCACTGGCGCAGATCCATGCGCAATGCGCCAAGGGCGCGCTGGAGGATGCGGGTCTCACCAAGGACGATGTCGACGGCTATTTCTGCGCCGGCGACGCGCCGGGCCTCGGCCCGATGTCGATGGTCGAATACATGGGCCTCAAGGTCCGTCACGTCGATTCGACCGACACCGGCGGCTCCTCCTACGTGCTCCACGTCGGCCACGCCGCCGAGGCGATCGCCGCGGGCAAGTGCAAGGTGGCGCTGATCACGCTGGCCGGCCGGCCGCGCGCCGAGGGCATGGCGACCGGCACCGTGCCGCGCAGCCGTGGCGGCACGCCGACGCCCGACGATCCGTTCGAATTCCCCTACGGCCCGACGGTCGTGAACATGTACGCGATGTGCGCCATGCGCCACATGTACGAGTACGGCACGACCTCCGAGCAGCTCGCCTGGATCAAGGTCGCGGCGTCGCACCACGCGCAGTACAATCCGCATGCGCTGCTGAAGGACGTGGTCACGGTCGAGGAGGTCGTCAACTCGCCGGTCATTTCCGATCCGCTGCACCGTCTCGACTGCTGCGTCATCACCGACGGCGGCGGCGCGATCGTCGTCGTGGCGCCGGAGATCGCGGCCAAGCTCAAGCGGCCGAAGGTCAAGCTGCTGGGCTCGTCCGAGTTCGTGAAGACGCAGATGGGCGGCAAGGTCGACCTGACCTATTCGGGCGCCCGCTTCACCGGCGCGGCGGCCTTCGCCGAAGCCGGCGTGAAGCCCGGCGACATCAAGTACGCCTCGATCTACGACAGCTTCACCATCACGGTGCTGATGCAGCTCGAGGATCTCGGCTTCTGCGAGAAGGGCAAGGGCGGCGCCTTCGTGGCCGACGGCAACCTGATCGCGGGCACCGGCAAGCTGCCGTTCAACACCGACGGCGGCGGCCTGTGCAGCAACCATCCCGGCAATCGCGGCGGCCTCACCAAGGTCCTCGAGGCGGTGCGTCAGCTCCGCGGCGAGGCGCATCCCAAGGTGCAGGTGCCCAATTGCAATCTCGCGGTCGCGCACGGCACGGGCGGATCGCTCGGCCTGCGGCACGGCAGCGCCACCGTCATTCTGGAAAGGGAGTAACCCATGGCCGAGACCAAGGAACGCAAGCTGCCCGCGCCGGCCATCAGCGACGAGACGCAGGCCTACTGGGACGCTGCCGGCAAGGGCAAGCTGCTGGTGCGCAAGTGCACCGCGTGCGGCCAAGCGCACCACTATCCGCGCACGATCTGCCCGTTCTGCTTCAGCGACAAGACCGAATGGGTCGAGGCGTCGGGCAAGGGCACGATCTATTCCTACAGCGTCATGCGCCGCGCGCCGGTGCCCTACGCGATGGCCTATGTGACGCTGGCCGAGGGGCCGCGCATGGTGACCAACATCGTCGACTGCGACTTCGACAAGTTGAAGTGCGAGCAGCCGGTGAAGCTGGTCTTCAAGCCGACCGACGGCGGCCCGCCGCTGCCGATGTTCACCCCGGCCTGACGCCGGCGTTCGGGGCCCGCCTCAGCGGGCCCCGCGCATCTTCACGAGTTCGGCTTCGAGTCGCCTGGCGGCGATCTCGGTGCCGAGTTCGGTCCAGTGCCCATCCGACACGCGATAAGTCCCCGGCACGCCCTTCAGGTCGTCTTCGAGATCGACGACCGTCACGCCCTTGGCTTCCAGTTCCGACCGCAGGACGCGGTGCATGGCCTCGCGCTGTCGCGGAAAGCTGAGATAGCGCGGCCATGGACTCCAGAATTCGGCATAGCGCGGATCCACCAGCCCGACTGGCGCCAAGGCAATGGCAAACTTGATGCCCCGTTGGCGTGCGAGGTCCTGCGCGCCCAGCAGCCAGCTCATGGTCGCAGCGATGTCGACTCTGTTCAGCGACTGCTCCATCTCCGATGGGGTCAATGGCACCGACCATGTGGCGGTCTCCCAGTCGACCATGCCCGCCATCCACCAACCCTGGAGATACTCCTGATCGTGCTCCCGCGGCTCGAATGCATCCCAGAACCGGTCGCCGCCGCGCGCCAGAATCTCACGCATCGCCTGCCCGTCCTTCTGCGGAAAGTGGTGGGTCTTGAGGAACCGGACCATCGCATCGACTCTTTCGGCGCGCGGCTTCTTCAGAATCGCCGCCACGTCTTCGACACCGACAACCTTGCCGCTTCCGAACTCCGAGAGGCCGAGGCGATTGACCAGCAGCCAGGTCAGCCGGGGTGCGACCGCGCCCAGCCAGGAGGGCCGAGGCCGTTCGGCGACGAGAGGCGGGACCTGCCAGGGTGACAGCGGGTCGGAGACGAAGTCGTTGCCCGAATAGAAGACCAGCACGAGGGCGTCGGGCTGAAGGAGCAGGCCGATATCGCGGATGCGGTAGTAGTATTGCCGCGGCCCCGTCGCCGATACGCCCAGGCTCACCAGCTCCAGATCGCGTCGGCCCTGCGATTGCCATAGCTCCTCGATCCGCATGCCGACCGATCTGTCGGCGAAGGCACCCTCGACGAAACTGTCGCCGACGAGCACGGCGCGAAAGGTCCCGGCCGGTTTTGCGACGACATGCTCCCGGTCGCGCAGGCTCCAGCTGTTGTACTGTGGCATTGCCTGCGCGCCGCTCAGCGTGCTCGCGATCGCCGCGTTGGAAACCTCGATCGGCCGCAGCTCGCGCGCGGGCCAGGGCGGCGCGACGAAGGCGCTGAGCGCCTCGAGCCCTGCCACGGTGAATGCCACGAGCAGTGCGACCAGCGTGCTCCAGAGCCAGAAACGTCTTTGCTTCATCGGGCAGAGGTCTTAGCGAAATGGACCCGCCTTTCCAACGCGGTGCCTTCATCGCACATGCACGCGCCGTGCGTGTCAAAGCGTGCCGATAGCGATGATCGCCCAGTCAGCAGGCGACGTCGAAGACATAGCGGTCCGGTCGCAGCAATGCCGCCCGTACGCCATGCTGCGCCAGCCAGTCTGCTCCCACGTCGGGAAGCGGTACGGCATCGGGCCGGAGGTGTTCGAGCAATGGCGTCTCGCCGACGATTGCGAAGCGCTGGCCGATCGCGTCATCCATCAGTCGGCCGTCGGCCAGCCTTGGCTGAGGGAAGATCATTCCGACCGGCGGCGCCGCTTCGGCTCGATGGCCGGGGCCGAGTTGGGGCTGCGGAAAGTCGAAAAGCGACGCCCCCGCGGCAAAGCGGGCATCCCGTGCCGCCGCGGCGGCGGGATCGGTTTCCTGCAAGATGGCGCCCAGCCTGACCGCGAGCTCGATGAACGCGCGGACGTGAGGCACGCGCTCGCTCTCGTATGTATCCAGCAAACCGTCATCGAATTCGCCTCTGACGACGGCCGCGAGTTTCCAGGCGAGGTTGGCGGCGTCCCTCAACCCGGCGCACATGCCCTGGCCGAGGAAAGGCGGCGTCTGATGGCAGGCGTCGCCCGCCAGCAACAGCCTGCCCCGTCGCCACCCTTCGTGGACGACCGAGTGAAAGGTATAGACGGCGCTGCGTTCGAGCCTGGCGTCCTGCGGCCCCACCCAGCGTTCGATCATCGGCCAGAAGATGTCAGGTTCGGCGAGGCGGGCGGGATCGTCGCCCGGCATCAGCATGATCTCCCAGCGCCACCGCCGGCCGCCGACATGGACAACCGTCATGGGCCGCGCCGGGTCGCAAAGCTGGATCGTGTAGTCGGGCAGGGCCTGCACCCTCGGCCGCTCGAGATCGCACAGAAGGTCGACCACCAGCCACGGCTGGTGCAGGCCGAGGTCGTGCGAACGGCCGCCGATGGCGTGACGGACCATCGAGCGGGCGCCATCGCAGCCGACGACGAAACGGGCAGCCAGCTCGTCGGTCGAGCCGATCTCGCGGCCGAGGTGAACGCGCACGTTGGGAAAGCGCGTCAGGCCGGTGCGCAGGATCTGCTCAAGGATCGGTTGATGAAAATACCAGTTGGCCGCCCAGCCCTGCGGGCCGGGCCCATCGAGGCCTCGCCGCACCATGAGCGTGAGGCCCGTGGCGTTGACGAAGTGCATTCCCTTCGACGAGGCGCGAGACGCGGCGGCGATGGCTGGGGCGAGGCCCGCCGACTGGAAGATGCGCATGACCTCGCCGTCGAAGTGAACGGCGCGCGGAAGCGGATGGATGTCGCGCTCCCGGTCGTAGATGTCGACCGAGAGCCCGGCCTGCCCCAGCAGGTTTCCGAGCAGTGCCCCCACCGGCCCGCAGCCAACGATGGCGACATCGGGACGGGGGGAGGTCATGTTGCGCGCCCGACCGGCGTTAGGATCTCAGCGCTTCCCACACGCGTTCGGGCGTCGCCGGCATGTTGATGTGCTTGCCGCCCAACGCGTCCGAGATCGCGTTCATCACCGAGGGCAGCGAACCCGCGCAGCCGGCCTCGCCGCAACCCTTGGCGCCGAGCACGTTCGTCTTCGCCGGCACGGAGTGATAGTCGATCTTGAAGGACGGCGCGTCGCCGGCGCGAGGGATGGCGTAGTCGGTGAAGCTGCCGGTGAGCGGCTGGCCTTCCTCGCTGAAGACGACGTGCTCGAAGATCGCCTGGCTGATTCCCTGCACCACGCCGCCATGGCTCTGGCCTTCGACCAGCATCGGATTGATGACCGTGCCGAAGTCGCCGACCATCGTGTACTTCACGACCTCGACATGGCCGGTGTCGGGATCGATCTCGACCTCGGCGACATGCGCGCCGTTGGGGAAGGCCGAGGGTGCGGCCTCGTGGACGTGGCTGACGTCGAGCGTGGTGGGCACGCCTTCCGGCAGTTTCAGGCCCGCGCGCAGTTTGCTTGCGAGTTCCATGATGCCGATGCCGCGGTCGGTGCCGACGATCTCGAAGCGGCCGAGCTTGAACTCGATGTCGGCGGCCGAGGCTTCCAGCGCGACGCCTGCAATCTGCTTGCCCTTCTCGATCACCTTGTCCGAGGCTTCCACGATCGCCGCGCCCGACGCCATGATCGACTTCGATCCGCCGGTGCCGCCGCCGGCGATCAGCAGGTCGCTGTCGCCCTGCTTCAGCTTGATCCGGTTGAAGGGGATGCCGAGCTTCGAGGTCAGCACTTGCGCGAAGGCCGACCAGTGACCCTGGCCGTAGTCCAGCGTGCCGGTGATGATCGTGACGTCGCCGTTCTCCTCGAAGCGCAGCCCACCCATCTCGTTCATCGGCGGCGCCGTCACTTCGAGGTAGTCGCCGATGCCGATGCCGCGCAGCTTGCCGTGCTTCCGGCTCTCTTCCTTGCGCGCCTCGAAGCCCGCGACGTCGGCCAATTCCAGCGCCTTGTCGAGCAGTACGGTGAACTCGCCGCTGTCGTAGGTCGTGCCCGAGGCGGTCTTGTAGGGCATCTCTTCCGGCTTGATGTGGTTGCGCCGGCGCATATCCATCTGGTCGAGGCCCATCTCGCGGGCCGCGGTCGTAATCAGGCGCTCCATGAAATAGTTGGCCTCGGGCCGTCCCGCGCCGCGATAGGCGCCGATCGGCGAGGTATGGGTGAAGGCCACCTTGGTCTGCACCTCGATCAGCGGCGTGCGATAGACCGCCGCGAGATTGCGCGACACGCCGAGCGCGCCCATGGCGGCGCCGACATTCGAGAGATAGGCGCCGAGATTGGCATAGCCCTTGAGGCGCACGGCAAGGAAGGTGCCATCCTTGTCGAGGGCCAGCTCGGCGTCGAAATCGTGGTCGCGGCCGTGCTGGTCGCTGAGGAAGCTGCCGGAGCGGTCGTCGGTCCACTTGACCGGACGGCCGAGCGCCTTGGAGGCATGGAAGAGACCGGCATATTCGGGATAGGGCGAGCCCTTCATGCCGAACGAGCCACCGACATTGCCGGTGACGACGCGCATCTGCGCCGGCTTGATGCCCAGCAGCGCCGCCATCTGGTTCTTGAGGCCGAACACGCCCTGGCAGCCGGCATGGAGCGTCGAGCGGTCGGTCTCCTTGTCGTAGTGGCCGATCGCCGTGCGCGGCTCCATCGCGCAGACGACGATGCGGTTGCTGACGAGGTGCAGCTTCGTGACGTGCGCGGCCCTGGCGAAGGCTTCGGCGACCTTGGCGCTGTCGCCGAACTGGAAATCGGCGCAGACATTGCCGGGCACGTCGTCGAACACCACCGGTGCGCCGGGCTGGGCGGCCTCGCGCGCGCTGGTGACGGAGGGCAGGGGCTCGATGTCGAGCATCACGGCCTCGGCGGCGTCGCGCGCCTGCGCCTGGGTCTCTGCGACGACGAAGGCGACGGGATCGCCGACGAAGCGTACCTTGTCGGTGGCGAGCGAATAGCGCGTCGGCGTCTTCATCTGCGAGCCGTCGCGGTTCGGTACCATCATCACGGTCTTCAGCGGGCCATAACCGGCAGCGTTTAGATCGGCGCCGGTCCAGACGCCCAGCACGCCCGGCATGCCGCGCGCTTCCTCGGCATCGATGCCCTTCAGCAGGCCGTGCGCCACCTGGCTGCGGACCATCACGGCATAGGCCTGGCCGGGAAGGTTGATGTCGTCGGTGTAGCGGCCCTGGCCTTTGAGAAGCGTGGGGTCTTCCTGGCGAGGGACCGGCTGGCCGACGCCAAATTTCGTCAAATCGAGATTGTCGGCGGCGAGAGGCGCATTCATGGGGGATTCCGCTTCGAAAAGTGGGGGATTTGAACGCCATCATAGCGCAGCGAGGCATGGGCTGTGCTAGTGATTCGGACATGTCGAACCTCGATCCCGTCACCTTGACAGTCATCCAGAACGGCCTGATCCAGGTCTGCAACGAGATGGATCTGGCCTTCGTGCGTGCGGCCTTCTCGCCGGTGATCTCGGAGGGCATGGACCGCTCCGACGGCATCTACGACACCGTCGACGGCTCGCTGATCGCCCAGGGCGAACTCGGCCTGCCGGTCTTCGTCGGTACCATGCAGTTTTCCACTCGCGCCGTGATCGAGCGGGTGAAGACGCACTATGCCGGCAAGGTCGATCCGGGCGACGTGTTCATCGTCAACGATCCCTATCTCGGCGGCACGCATCTGATGGACGTGCGCTTCGTGAAGCCGTTCTTCTACAAGGGCGAGCTGTTCGCCTGGCTCGCCAATACCGGCCACTGGCCCGATGTCGGCGGCATGGTGCCGGGCGGCTTCTCCGCCAGCGCGACGGAAGTCGAGCAGGAGGGGCTGCGCCTGCCGCCCATCAAGTTCTTCAAGAAGGGCGAGATGGACCAGGAGATCCTGTCCATCATCATGTCCAACATCCGCATCGCCGATCAGCGCATCGGCGACATCAAGGCCCAGGCCGCCGCGCTCACGACGGGCGAGGTACGGCTCACCGAGTTGATCGACCGCTACGGTGCCGACGTGGTGCGGGCGGCGATCGCCGAGATGCGTCACCGCGCCGGGCGGCAGATGCGCGCGAAGATCGCCGGCATTCCCGACGGGATCTACGAGGGCACCTCGCAGGTTGACAGCGACGGCGTCGTCGACGAGCCGCTCACGATCAGGATGAAGATCACGAAGAAGGGCGACGAGCTCACCTTCGACATGACGGGATCGAGTCCGCCCTGCCGCGGCCCCATGAACAGCGTGATCGCCACCACCAAATCGGCGATCTATCTCGCGGTGAAACATGTCTTCCCCGACGTGCCGATCAACGCCGGCACCTTCGAGCCGCTGCGCATCGTCGAGCCGGAGGGCACGTTCCTGTACGCGAAGTATCCGCGACCGGTGTCGGGCTGCGCGGCCGAGGTGAGCCAGCGCATCGCCGAGGCGGTATTCGCGGCGCTCACCAAGGCGATTCCCGACCTGCTGTTTGCCGCGCCCGCTGGCACATCGGGTAACCTGGGTGTCGGCGGCTACGATCCGGAGCGCAAGCGCAACTACATCATGTATCTATTCACCGGCGGCGGGTATGGCGGCTTCCAGGGCGGCGACGGATTGAGCAACGGCTGCTCGACCATCGGTATCTCCAAGATGCCGCCGGTCGAGGTGCTGGAGCAGTTCTATCCGGTGCTGTTCGAGGAATTCTCCCTGCGCGAAGGCTCCGGCGGTGCCGGGGAGTTCCGCGGCGGCTTCGGCATCAACTATGCGATCAAGCTGCGCCGTGGCGAGGCGAGGGTGTCGATGGTGATGGATCATGGACGCACCGGCCCGCAGGGCGTGCTGGGCGGCCATGCCGGCGGCGCCAACACGGTGCAAGTCGACCAGGGCGGCCAGACCTACCGTCCGCCCCATCTTTCGAAGGACCAGGACATCGAGCTTGGTGTCGGCGACGTCGTGCGCGTTTCGACCCCGGGCGGCGGCGGCTTCGGCGATCCCGCCAGGCGCAGCCCGGAGTCGATCGCCCGCGACGTGGCGCGCGGCTACTACACCGCCGCCGAGGCGCGCGAGAAGTTCGGTCCGGCGCAGGCCGCCGAATGAAAGCGTCTCGACGTTCATTCCTCGCGCTGCCGGTCGTCCTGCTGGCTGGCGATGCGCTGGCGCAATCGGCCTTGTGGTTTCCGGTCGAGAGTGCCGACAAGTCGTTCTTCGTCGAGATGCCGGCCGCGCCTGTCTACAAGAAGATCGACACGACGACGCCGGGCGGCGCGCCGTTCGTCTACCACTCCTACAGTCTCGAATACCGTCGCCTGTCGTTCGTGGCGCAGAGCGCGCTCTATCCGGCGGATGTCGACGTGCGCCAGCCCAGGCTCAACCTGCAATCCGCGCTCGACGATCGTGCGCAGCGTCTCGCGGGCGGCAAGTGGACCCTGGTCGACTGGAAGACCGTGCAGGGCGCGCCGGCCGTCGAATCGATCGGTCCACTGGCGGGCGGCAATGCTTTGCGCCAACTCGTCGTGCTGAAGGGCAGCCGCTACGTGTCGCTGGGCTATCTCGCACCGGCTGATGCGATGCGTGCGCCGGAGGCCGAGCGTTTCTTCCGTTCCCTGAGGCTTTTGTCATGACCCTTCCGCGTATCCAGATCCTGGCCCTCGGCGGCACCATCGCGACGGCGCCGGATGCGTCGGGCGCCATGCAGATGGGGCTGGGCGCCGACGATCTCGTCGCGGCCGTGCCGCTGCTTGCCGGGCTGGCCGACATTCGGGCCGAGACCGTGTCGCGAGTCGGCAGTCATTCGCTCTCCTTCGACCAGATGCATGCGCTGGCGACGAAGATCATGGGGCTCGACGTCGACGGCGTGGTGGTGACGCAGGGCACCGACACGCTGGAGGAGACCAGCTTCCTGCTCGACCTGCTGGTCGAGCGCGACATCCCGGTGATCGTGACGGCGGCGATGCGCAATCCCGCGCTCACCTCGCCCGACGGTCCGGGCAACCTGCTGGCCGCCGTGCGTGTCGCCTGCGATCCCTGGGTGAAGGCGCACGCCAAGTCGCTGGGCGTCGTCGCCGTGATGCTGGACGAAGTCTATGCGGCGGCCGACGTGCAGAAGGTCCATCCGACGCGGTTCAATGCTTTCTCGGCACCGCAGACCGGGCCGCTCGCCGCCCTGGTCGAGGATCGCGTCGTGCCACTGTCGCTGCCGGTCCGCGCGCCGGTCGAAGCCGCGCGCAAGCGGCTGGGCGCGGCGTCGGAGGGCAGGGAGCAGCCGGTGGCGCTGCTGTGGATGGGGCTCGACGAGCCGGGCTACATTCTCGAGGCGATGGTCGATCATCGCGACCAGCTCGGCTATCGCGGCGTCGTGATCGGCGCGATGGGCGGCGGCCACGTGCCCGAACGTGTCGCGTCGCTGGTGGGCCAACTCGGCGAGATCATCCCGACGGTCGTGTCGCCGCGTGCCGGCGGCGGGCCACTATTGCGCGCCACCTATGGCGGCGTGAGTTCCGAGATCGCGTTGCGTAAGGCCGGCCTCATCTGGGGCGGCCGGCTCAACCCGCTGAAGGCGCGGGTGCTGCTGCAGGCGTGCCTGCGCGCCGGGCTCGACAAGGCTGCGATCGGAGAGGTCTTCGAGACTTTCGGTTAACCGAAAGTCGCGGCTCCCCGTTAGCAGTATTCGGCGCGCTCCTGCTTCGCCGCGGCGAAGCCGTGCATGCCCATGTGCCATTGCAGGGCGACGATCATGCCCTTGATCGGCTGGAGCAGGCCGATCGACAGCAGGATGACCATCGGCGCCCAGAGCGCGGCGTGCAGCCAGTAGGACGGCTGGTGGACGATCTCGACATACATGGCGATCGGCACCACCAGATGGCCGACCAGGAAGATCGTCAGGTAGGCCGGGAAATCGTCGGCGCGGTGATGGTGCAGGTCCTCGCCGCAGGCATTGCAGCGGTCTGCCACCTTCACGAAGGCGCGGAACAGCTTGCCTTCGCCGCAAGCCGGGCAGCGACCCATCATGCCCCGCAGAAGATAGAGACCACCCTTGCCAGCCATCCTGTCCTCCTCGTTTGTCGAGCTTGTATATCCATACAGTTTGGCATACATTCAAGAACAAGGAGACATATTGTATGGATTGGACCCCTACACTCGACGCCGCCGACGGGCCGGTCTACGAGGGCATCGTCGAGGCGCTGGACCGGGACATTTCCTCGGGCCGGCTGCATCGCGGGCAGCGGCTGCCGACCCATCGGGCCCTGGCGAGGACATTGGGGGTCGATCTCACCACCGTCACGCGGGCCTACAATGAGGCGCGGCGTCGGGGGCTGACGGACGCACGGGTCGGGCAGGGAACCTTCGTGGCCGAGAGCCGCGCCCGGCCGGCCGGCCAGGCGGCCGCCGGCATCGCGGTCGACCTGTCGATGAACCTGCCGCCGTCGCCCATCGAGGCCGATCTTGAAGGTCGCATCATGCGCGGGCTGGCCGCCCTGCAGCGCGATCACGGCTTTTCCGATCTCCTGAGTTACCAGCAGGCGGGCGGCAGCACCGTCGACCGAGGCATCGCGGCCGACTGGCTGCGGCGGCGCGTGCGCCATGCCGAAGCGGGCCGACTCGTGATCTCGCCCGGCACGCAGAGCGCGCTGGTGGCGCTTCTGCTGTCGGTGACACGGCCGGGCGACGTCGTGCTCACCGACCGGCTGACCTACCCCGGCTTCAAGTCGGCGGCTGCGTCGCTCGGCGTGCGCCTGGTCGGCGTCGCTTCGGATGGCGACGGCATGGATCCCTTGGCGCTCGCCGAGGCCTGCCGCATGCATTCACCGAAAGCGGTCTATCTCCTGCCGACGATCCACAATCCGACGACGCAGACGATCGGTCAGGCGCGACGCGAGCAGCTCGCCGCCGCGATCCGTCGTCACGACCTCGTGCTGATCGAGGACGATGCCTATGGAAATCTCGAACCGAAGGCGCAGCCGATCGCCACGTTGATTCCCGAGCGCAGCTATCTCGCGATGACCTTGTCGAAGTGCATGGCCCCCGGCTTGCGCGTCGCCCATGTGCTCACGCCCGATCGTGCCGCTGCGTCGGTCCTCTCCAATGCGCTGCGCACAGTGTCGCAGATGCCTGCGCCACTCATGGTCGCGCTCGTGTCGCGCTGGCTCGCCGACGGTAGCGCCGATGCCATCATATCGGCGGTGGCAACGGAAGCCGCCGCCAGACAGAAGCTGGCGGAGAAGGCGCTTTCGGGTCAGAGTTATCTCGCCCATCCGAAGGGACATCATGTGTGGCTGCGCTTGCCGGCCGCATGGACCCGGGCGGAGTTTACCGCGCATGTTCAACGACAGGGGCTAGCGGTGGTGACGAGCGACAGTTTCAGCGTCGATGGAGAGCCGGAACATGCCATTCGCATCGCGCTGGGCGCGGCGCGCAATCGCTCGGAGCTCGTCGCGGCGCTGGACGTGCTGGTCGTCGCGTTGAAATCGCCCGCCTACGCCTCGCGCATCGTCTAGGAGAAGGCACCATGTTCGAAGGATTGGACGCAGTCTTCCTGGCGAGACTTCAATTCGCCTTCACCGTCTCGTTCCACTTCATTTTCCCGTCCTTCTCGATCGGTCTGGCAAGCTATCTCGCCGTGCTCGAAGGCCTGTGGCTGTGGACGGGACGGCAGGTCTATCTCGACCTGTTCAAATACTGGCTGAAGATCTTCGCATTGGCCTTCGGCATGGGCGTCGTGTCGGGCATCGTGATGTCCTACCAGTTCGGCACCAACTGGTCGGTCTTCTCCGACAAGGCCGGTCCGGTAATCGGCCCGCTGATGGCCTACGAGGTGCTGACGGCGTTCTTCCTCGAAGCCGGCTTCCTGGGCGTCATGCTGTTCGGCATGAACCGTGTCGGCAAAGGACTGCACTTCACGGCGACGCTGGCCGTTGCCGTCGGCACCTTCTTCTCGGCCTTCTGGATCCTCTCCGCCAACAGCTGGATGCAGACCCCGGCGGGCTACGCGATCAACGCAGGCGGCCAGTTCGTACCCGTCGACTGGTGGGCGGTTATCTTCAACCCGTCCTTCCCGTATCGGCTCGTTCACACGGTGTTCGGCGCCTACCTCACGACGGCGCTGGTCGTCGGTGCGGTCGGTGCGTGGCATCTCCTGAAAGAGCGCGGAAACGAGGGCGCGCGCGTCATGTTCTCGATGGCGATGGGCATGATCGCCGTCGTGGCGCCGCTGCAGATCTTCGCCGGCGACCAGCACGGGCTGAACACGCTGGAGCACCAGCCGGTCAAGGTCATGGCCATGGAAGGCCACTTCAAGAGCTATCCCGACGGCGCGCCGCTGGTCCTGTTCGGCTGGCCCGACGAAGCCGCCGGCAAGACTTTGTTCGCCGTCGAGATCCCTAAGGCGTCGTCGCTGATCCTGAAGCATTCGTGGGACGCCCCCATGAAGGGCCTCGATACGGTCGACCGCAAGGACTGGCCGCCGGTGGCCGTCGTGTTCTGGGCGTTCCGCGTCATGGTCGGCATGGGCATGCTGATGCTGACCCTGGCGGTGTTCAGCCTGTTCGCACGCGTCCGCGGGAAACTCTACGACTGGCCATTGCTTCACCGCTTCGCGCTGGCGATGGGGCCGGCTGGCTTCGTTGCCGTCATCGCCGGCTGGGTGACAACGGAAGTCGGGCGTCAGCCCTACACGGTGCACGGCCTGCTGCGCACGGTCGATTCGGCATCCAAGCTCGACGCACCGGCCGTCGGCGCATCGCTCATGGCCTTCGTCATCGTCTACTTCTTCGCCTTCGGCGCCGGCACCTACTACATCCTGAAGCTCATGTCCCATCCACCGCATCGCGGCGAGGAGGGGCCACGGCGCGACCAGCCCGTGCGGGCCGCGGGCCTCACGCCCGCCCCCGCCGTCGCCGAATCGCTCGCGACCGGCAAGGAGGCCTGATCATGCCATTCGACCTGCCGATGTTCTTCGCCTTCATCATCGCCTTCGCCATCCTGGCCTATGTCGTCATGGACGGATTCGACCTGGGTGTCGGCATCCTGTTTCCGTTCCTCCCTGTCGGCCGCGAGCGCGACAGCGCCATCAATTCGGTGGCGCCGGTCTGGGACGGCAACGAGACGTGGCTGGTGATGGGCGGCGGCGGCCTGCTGGCGGCCTTCCCGCTGGCCTACGGCATGATCCTGTCGGCGCTCTATGCGCCGATCATCGCGATGCTGCTGGCGCTGGTCTTCCGCGGCGTCGCCTTCGAGTTCCGCTGGCGCGACCCGCGCCATCGCCCGTTGTGGGACGTGGCGTTCACCGGCGGCTCCATTGTCGCGGCGCTGGCGCAGGGCATCACGCTCGGCGCGCTGCTGCAGGGAATCGCCGTCCAGGACCGCACCTATACCGGCGGATGGTTCGACTGGCTGACGCCGTTCAGCCTGCTCGTGGGCGTGAGCCTCCTCTGCGGCTACGCCTTGCTCGGTTCGACCTGGCTGGTGATGAAGAGCGAAGGCTCACTGCAGGAGCGTTGCTACCGGCTGGCCTTCCGGCTGGCCATTGCCACGATCGTGGCGATGGCGGCGGTGAGCGCCGCGACGCCCTTCCTGCGCGACGCCTACTGGCTGCGCTGGTTCGCCTGGCCGCAGGTTCTTTTCACGGCCCAGGTGCCGGTGCTGGTCGCGATCGTCACCTTCGTGCTGTTCTGGAGTTTGAAGCGCGGGCATCACTACACGCCGTTCCTGATGGCGCTGGCCCTGTTTGGTCTTGGCCTCGCCGGTCTCGGCATCAGCCTCTATCCCAATGTCGTGCCCCCGTCGGTCACGATCTGGGATGCGGCCGCGCCGCACGACAGCCTGAAGTTCATGTTGCCCGGCGTGCTGGTCATGGTCCCGATCATCCTGGCCTATACCGGCTATTCCTACTGGGTGTTCCGCGGCAAGACCGGACACGACGGATATCACTGATGCCCAAAGCGCGTCAGTGGCTGTGGTTCGTCGGGCTGTGGGCCGGCGGCGTCGGCGTGACGGCGCTGGTCGGCTACGCCATCAAGTTCTGGCTGAAGTAGCCCGCCCGCGTCAGGTCGTGCGCCGCAACGGCTGGCAGTTGGCGGCAAGAGGCGCGCCGCCGCTGAGAGCCTTGAGCGTTCCGGCATTGTCGCGCCCGGACCATTCCGTCGTGGCGTCGGCATAGCGGAAGCCCTGGCCTGCGCCCTGATATTCCAGGCGCCACGTCCTGTCGCCCATCGTCACCGACGCCCGGTTCTTGGCGTAGACGATGGCGACTTCCTTGCGGCCTTCGCAAAGATAGGCGATTCCCGTCGGCGTCGCCTCTTCGGGTGCAGGCCGCGGAATCGCGCTGGTTTGTGGCTGCTCGTTGGGAGCGCAAGCGCTCATCAGGGCTAACGCAACAATCGACAGGCGCTTCATGGTGCGCTTACCTCCTGGGGCGACCATAGCAAATCGCCGAGGAGACGGAATGCCCCTGTTCAAGCTGCGCGACGGCGCCGACCTTCACTACGAGGTGCACGGCAGCGGCCCCGTGCTGTTTCTGGTGGCCGGTCTCGGCGGCGACGGGCGCTGGTGGGGCGACAACGTGTCCGAACTGGCGCGGCAATTCACCGTGGTCGTGCACGATCATCGTGGCACGGCGCGCAGTTCCCTGTCGAAGATCATCTACAGCGTCGAGCAGATGGCCGACGATGCGCGGCAGCTGATCGAAGGGCTGGGCTACGAGAAAGTCCACTGGTGCGGTCATTCCACCGGCGGCGCCATGGGCCAGATCCTGGCGATCGAGCATCCCGAGCGAATCGACCGGCTCGTGCTGAGCGCCACCTGGGCGAAGACCGACGCCTTCTTCCGGCGGCTGTTCGAGGTGCGCTCGTTGATGCTGCGCGAACTGGGGCCGGAGGCCTATCTGAAGTCGAGCGCGCTGGCACTCAATTCGCCATCCTGGGTGCGTGACCACGATGGCGACCTGGTGGCCGCCGAGGCGAAGGCGGCCGGCACCATCCCCGAGCCCGAGATCGTCCTGTCGCGCATCGCCGCCATCGTGGCGCATGACCGTCGCGAGCAGTTGCAGAAGGTGACGGCCCGGACGCTGGCCGTCTGCGCCCGCGACGACACGGTGACGCCGCTCTATTTCACCGAGGAGCTGGTGCGCCTGATCCCGGGCGCCCGCGCCTATGTGCTTCCGGACGGCGGCCATGCATATCCGAACGTGCACGGCGCGGAGTTTCGTCGTGTAATGACCTCCTTCCTGCTGGAGCCCTGATCGCCATGAAAATCGAACCGCTGATCGCCGCCGCCGCCGCCGAGCTGACCGCCATCCGGCGCGACATCCATGCCCATCCTGAACTGGGCTTCGAGGAGGAGCGCACCAGCACCATCGTGGCGCAGAAGCTGAAGGAGTGGGGCTGCGAGGTCACGACCGGCATCGGCAAGACCGGTGTAGTCGGCACGATCCGCGTCGGCAACAATCCGCGCGCCATCGGCCTGCGCGCCGACATGGACGCGCTGCCGATGGACGAACTCAACACCTTCGATCACCGCAGCCAGCACAAGGGCCGCATGCATGCCTGCGGCCATGACGGCCACACCGCGATGCTGCTGGGCGCCGCGAAGTACCTCGCCGCGACACGCAACTTCGACGGCACCGTGCACCTGATCTTCCAGCCGGCCGAGGAAGGCCGCGGCGGCGCCGAGGCGATGGTCAAGGACGGGCTGTTCCAGAAATTTCCCTGCGAGATCATCTTCGGCATGCACAACAGGCCGAAGCTCGACGTCGGCAAGTTCGCCATCCGCTCGGGTCCGCAGATGGCTGGCGGTGGCCTGTTCGACATCCACATCACCGGCAAGGGCGCGCACGGCGCGCGGCCCGAGACCGGCGTCGACCCGGTGATCATCGCCACGCAGATCATCTCCGCCCTGCAGAGCGTCGTGTCGCGCAACGTGGCGCCGCTCGATTCGGCGGTGATATCGGTCACGCAGATGCACTCGGGCGACGCCTACAACGTGATCCCGCAGGAGGCCGTGCTGCGCGGGACGATCCGCGCCTTCCGGAAGGAGACGATGGCCCTGATCAAGGAGCGCATCGAGACGATCTCCAGCGGCATCGCGAGCACGCTGGGCGGTAGCGCGAAAGCAGACGTGCGCATCGCCTTCCCGCCGCTGGTGAACGACAAGGACGCCGTGAAGTTCATCGCCGACGTGGCGGCGGAGATCGTGGGACCGGAGAACATGAACCGCGAAGGTCCGTTCGTGATGGCCTCCGAGGATTTCTCCTACATGCTGGAGCAGGTCCCCGGCGCCTTCATCAACATCGGCAACGGCGGCGGCGAAGGCGGCTGCGAGGTTCACAATCCCAGCTACGACTTCAACGACGAGGCGCTCACGCTGGGCTCGACCCTGTGGGCGCGCGTGGTGGAGAAGCGGCTGGCGAAGGACCCGCGTTGACCGGCGAGGGCGCCACCGGCCGGCACTGGCTGCTGCGGGAGCTTCCGTACGTGGCCATGCTGGTGCTGGCGGTCGGCGGCGTCATCGCCATGGGCTTTCGCGGACCCGCGACCTACGGCTACTGGATGGCGCTGGCCCCCGTTTACGGTCTCGCGTGTATTCTTTCGGGCTGGCGGGAAGTCGACAAGACGTCGGAGCATCTGCGGCTGGTCGTGACGCAGGCGCTGCACTGGCTGGCCTTCCTGGCGGCCATGTGGCTGATGTTCCTGCCCGAGGTGCGCGGCGTCGTGAACGACAATGCGACCAGCCTTGCGCTCCTGATCCTGCTGGCGCTCGGCACCTTCGTGGCAGGCGTCCACGCGCGGGTCTGGCGCATCTGTCTCGTCGGACTCTTCCTCGCGCTGTCGGTGCCGGCGGTGGCGTGGATCCAGGATTCCGCGATGCTGCTGCTCGTCGGTGCGCTGCTGGCGTTGGCGGCGGGTGGCATCTTCTGGTGGCTGCTGCGGCGTGAGACCGGCAGGATATGAGTAGTCCTGCCAAGGTCGTTCTCTGGACCGACTATGTCAGCCCCTACGCTTTCGTCGCCAAGGCGTGGGCCTACCAGCTCGAGGCCGACTACGAGATCGACCTCGAATGGCGGCCCTACACGCTCGACATCGCCTCGTTTCAGGGCTCGGTCGAGCAACGCGATCCGCACCACTGGCGTCGCGTGCGCTACGCCTACATGGATGCGCGCCGCTTCGCCAACAAGCAGGGTCTCGTCCTGATGGGCCCGAAGAAAATCTACTACGCGCGCACGATCAATGCCGGGATGCTCTACGCACAGGAGCACGGCGTCTTTCGTGCCTACAACGATCTTGCCTTCGATCGCTTCTGGCGGCGGGACCTCGATCCGGAAAGTGTCGACGCGGTAAGCGACGCCCTCGAAGAGGCCGGGGCGCCTCCGGGCTTTGCCGATTTCCTGGCGGGCGAAGGCGGCGCCCGGCATGATGCACTCCGCACAGAGGCCGAAGCATCGGGCATTTTCGGCGTCCCGAGTTTCGTCCTCGATGGCGAGATTTTCTGGGGCGGCGATCGAGTCTTTCTCCTGCGGGAAAGACTCGACGAAAAGGCCGTGCCGCGCCGGCGTTAGGACTCGGGCTTAGGGCTCCGGGCGATCCAGCGTGCGGTCGACCCGCTCGTGGAGGTTCTTCACGTCGCCGCGCTGCCGGCGGGCGCGCTCCTTGATCTGCCGCTTGGCGCGACGGAACGCGTCGTTCACCGCGAAGGTGGGATCGGAGAACCGTTCGTCGTCATGCGACTTGTGATCGATGTTCACATCGATGTGGCCCGGCAGCGCGATGTGGATGTTCACGCTGAAGAGGTTGCTCGTGCGGTGATGGCGCTCGGGCACCTGCACGATCACCTGGCAGGACGTCAGACGGCCATGGAGTTTCTCGAGCGTCTCGACATGGTCGGTGATGAGAGCATTCAGCGCTTCGCTGGGAGTGCCGCCCTGGTAGCTGATCCGCAATGGTGTTTCCATTAGAGCCTCCGCTTCTGTTCGCTCCCCCGCATAGAACGTAGCATGTCGGGAAGGGGTTGCGGTTTCTATCGAGGACGTCCCGGCAGCCCTCTCTCCATCAGGTAAGTCTCCATCGCGGCATTCCAAAGGCCCGGGACGGAAATTATTTGATGACCGTTCAGGCCCGGCGGCGGTGCATACTCATGGAACGTTCCGCGACCGCCGGCCGCCCTGAAAGCGGCGAAATTCGCGCGCGAATGCACGAGCCGATAAAAGGGATCGTTGTCGCCATAGAGCCACACCGACGGGTGAGGGAACGGCACGCCGCGCCGGAGCGGGTTCTGGTTGATGGAAGTCGCGCTCGAACAGGCGTCCGCCATCCAGCCTCCGACAAAGTTGATCGCCGCGCACGCCACGGTCGGCTGGCGGCCCGTTCAGGCTATGGGCAGGATGCCGCCGCGCGACTGGCCGCCGGATCGGTACCGCGGCCGGTCGAGCCGCGGTGGAAGATCAGGGTCGGGAAGGGGCCAGGTTCACCGGTGCGCCGTCGATCGTGACCGGCATCAGGGCACGATCCTGCGCGGACGCAGGGAACGCCGCGCCGGTAATCGTCGCGACGAGCCAACCAACGAAGCTGGAGAGCGGGGCTAGTCGCCCGCCGCGACGACCGTGGTGGCGTCCTTCGCGGGACGCACCGTACGATGGCTCACCATGCGATGATGGAGAGCTCGAACCGTGTCGCTTCCGCGGGTGAGGCAAACCCATGGGAAGAGACCGTGCAGGAAACAGGCGATCGAGCCAACCAGCATCTTGCTGCCGAAGCCAAAGGCCATCCCCATGTGCTGGAGATAGGTCTCGTTGACCGAGGCGGGGTGTTCGGTAAAGCGGCGGATCATGAGGATGATTGTAGCGGCGCTGGCCGGAAACGGCTTGCTAGGTTTGCGTCATGATGGCCTAACTTGAGAACCACATTTCGCGAGAAAGCCGATGGCTGGAAAATTCACACTGGATTCCTTCGACAAGAAGATTCTGGATTGCCTGCAGGACAGTGCCGACATGCCACTGGCCGAGGTCGCGAAGCGTGTCGGCCTGTCGACGACTCCCTGCTGGCGGCGTATCAACCGCCTGCAGGAAGAGGGCATCGTGCGTTCGCGCGTGGCGCTGCTCGACCGCAAGGCGGTGAATGCCGGTGTCACGGTGTTCGTGGCGGTGCGGACGGCACAGCACAACGCCCAGTGGCTGACCCGCTTCGCCAAGGCCATCGCCTCGTTCCCCGAGGTCATGGATTGCTATCGCATGAGTGGTGAAATCGACTACCTGATCCGGCTGGCGCTGCCTGACATCGAGGCCTACGACGCCTTCTACAAGCGCCTGATCGCCAAGATTGAGCTGTCCGACGTGACTTCGATGTTCGCGATGGAGGAGATCAAATCCACCACGCGGTTGCCCCTCAACTACTTGCCCTAGCCTCTCACGGCGGCCGGCCTTAGGATCGCGCCCGTTTGCATGACAAGACCGCAGGGGAAACGATGAATACGGGCCCGAACACTGGCAAGAACCGCAAGAAAGTGCTGATCGTCGGCCGCATGCCGGAGGCGGGAATCGCCGTCCTCAAGGCGCGCGACGATGTCGACTACGAGATCCTGACCGACGACACGGTGCCATCGCTGCACCCGAAGCTCGCGGACGCCAATGCGGTGACCCTGGGCGCGACGCCGTTTCGCCAGGCCGAGCTCGACGCGGCACCCGACATGATGGTAGTGGCCCGCCTCGGCGTCGGCTTCGATGCCGTCGAGATCCCGGCGCTGAACAAGCGCAAGATCCCGCTGATGACGACCGGCATCGCCAATTCGGTCTCGGTGGCCGAGCATGCGATGTACATGCTGCTCGCCGCCGCGCGCCTCACCAAGAAGTCCGACCGCTGGGTCCGCACCGGCGCCTGGGCCGAGCGGCTGAGCGACCTGCCGTCCGACGTCGCGGGCAAGAAGGTGCTGGTCGTCGGCATGGGCCGCATCGGCTCGCGCACGGTCAAGCGCTGCGTTGCGTTCGAGATGGAGACCTATGTGCTCGATCCCAACATCTCGAAGGCCGATATCGAGAAGGCCGGCGCCACCAAGGTCACCGATCTCAAGGCGATCCTGCCGGAGGTCGACTACGTGTCGATCCATTGTCCGAAGGGACCCGAGACGATCGACATGTTCAACAAGGAGACGCTGGGGCTGATGAAGCCGACGGCCTTCCTGGTGAACACCGCGCGCGGCGGCATCGTGAACGAGGACGCGCTCTACGAGGCGCTGAGCACCGGCAAGCTGCGCGGCGCCGGCCTCGACGTGCTCGACAAGGAGCCGCCGGATCCCGCGAACAAGCTGTTCACCCTGGAGAACGTGTTCTTCAGCCCGCACATGGCAGGCGTCACCCAGGAAGCCAGCGACCGCATGGCCGTCACCGCCGTCGAAAACATCCTGAGCGTGTTCGATGGCCGGCCCAACGCGGCCAACGTCGTGAACAAGGAAGTGCTGGGCTGAGGCTCGCACCGGCTAGGGCGGCAATAGCACTTCGACTTCGACATCGGTCGGAAAGCGACCGATGTCGCGGCGGGTGTATTCAGGTCACTATCAAAAACCGACGTCGAATCGGCCGGATCTGCCCAAGCTCATGTGTTGAAGGTGGCGGCCTGGGTCCTGTCAGCAAGGGGGGCGATCGGGCATGAATAAGGATCCCTCACTGCGTTCGGGATGACACCGGTTTGGCATTGGCGCACTGCGCAAACCCCGAATCACGGGTGTCATCCCGAACGCAGTGAGGGATCCTTCGCTTCTTCTCAAGACGCTTATTACTCCACGCCACCATGGAGGATTTTTCGATGAAGTACGGACCGCTTGGCCGCTCGGGCCTGATCGTCAGCAGGATCTGCCTCGGCGGCAATTCGTGGGGCGCCAAGGGGCGTCGCGGCTGGGGCAAGTTCGACGAGTCGGAGGCGCCGGCCTATTTCAAGCGCGCGCTCGACGTCGGCATCACCTTCTTCGACACCGCCGATACCTACAATTTCGGCCGCTCCGAGGAGATCATGGGCGCCACGCTCATGAAGATGGCCAAGCGCGAGGATTTCGTGCTGTCGACCAAGGTCGGCATCCGCATGAGCGAGAACCAGAACGACGTCGGGACCGGCCGCAAGCATCTGATGGCCTCGGTCGATGCGCAGCTGAAGCGCCTGCAGACCGATTACATCGACGTCTACCAGGTCCATCGTCTCGACCCGCACACGCCGATCGAGGAGACGATGTACTCGCTCGACCAGATCGTGCGCTCGGGCAAGGTCCGCTACATCGGCGGGTCGACGATGCCGGCCTACAAGTTCGCGCAGATGGTCATGGTCGCGGACTGGAAGGGCTATGCAAGGCCGATTGCCATGCAGAACCTCTACAACCTGATCCAGCGCGAGGAAGAGCCAGAGATGAACCGGCTCTGCCACGAGCAGGGCGTCGGCCTCATTCCCTATTCGCCGCTGGCGCGCGGCTTCCTCGCGGGCAACCGCAGCAAGGACGGCGGCGGCTCGACCGAGCGCGCCAAGAACGACACGGTGGTCAAGGACGGCACCTATCGCGACTGCGACTGGGAGATCGTGAAGCGGCTGAAGAAGATCGCGAAGGACAAGGGCTGCACGCCGGCCCAGGTGGCGCTCGCCTGGCTGCTGCACAAGCCGTACATGGGCTCGCCCATCATCGGCGCCACCGGCCTCGACCAGCTCACGTCCGCGGCCAAGTCGACCGAGATCTCGTTGACGCCGGAAGAGTCGAAGCTGCTCGAGGCGCCGTATCAGACCCGCGTTTCGCCGGTCAACTGAGCGCGACGGCCGATCGCGGCCGAGAACCAGAAAGCCAGCAGCGGCAGCACGATGGCGGCCACCCAGAAGACGGGTGGCGCGCCCCAGCGGTCGACGATCGGCGCCGCGACCGGCACGCCGACCGCCTGGCCGACGAACAGGCAGAGCGCGAACAGCGCCATGCCGGCGCCGCGGGCTTCCGGCGCCATCTGCGTGCCGTTGGTCTGCAGCGTGTTGTGCAGCATGTAGAACGACACGCCCGACAGCACGATGGCGGCGAACTCGACTTCGGCGGTCGGAGCCAGCGCCATGGCCGCGAAGGCGATGCCGAGGCCGGTGCCGCCCCAGGTGCAGAGGCCGCGCTCGCCCAGGATGCGCACGAGATGGTGCGCCACCATCACATAGAGGAAACCGCCGGCACCGAAGGCCGCGACGGCCAGGCCGATGGCGGCGAAGCCCAGGTCGAAGCGCTGGTGCAGGTCGGCGCCGACGAAGGTGAAGGCACCCCAGAAGACGCCGCCTTCCAGCGCCACGACCAGGATGACGGTGCGTGCCCAGGGCCGCTTCAGGACGCCGACCATCTGGCCGAGCATCGAGCCCGCCGCTCGCGCGCCCGGGCGGGCGATGTCGGGCCGGGCGCGCATGACGACGAACAATGCGCCGCCGGCCAGAATGTAGATCGCGGCCAAAACCCAGAAGACCGAGCGCCAGCCCAGCCAGTCGCCGATGGCGCCGCCCAGCGCCGCCCCGGTCATCAGGCCCAGCGTCTGGCCGGTGAGGAAGCGCGCGAGGGTGGCCTGCCGCTTCTCGTAGCTCACATTGTCGCCGACCCAGGCGATGGCGAGTGGGATGATCGCCGAGCCGGTCACGCCCGTCAGGAAGCGCGCCAGTGTCAGCATGCCCAGCGAGGCGGAGACTGCGCTCAGCATGCAGCAGAGCGCGGCGCCGATGCAGGCGATGGCAACCACCGGCATCTTGCCGTAGCGGTCGCCGAACGGGCCGTGCACCAGCACGAAGACGCCGTTGGCGAACAGGAAGGCGGTGGCGGCGACCGAAGCCGCGCCGACCGTGACGCCGAAGGACACCGAAAGCTGCACCAGGAGCGGGTCGATCACGCGCATGTTGGCCGCCGACGCGAAGGCGGCGACGGACAGCAGCACGATGGCGATCGTGGGGGCCGTTGGCGGGGCGGAACCGGGGGCGGGCCGCGCGGGGGCGGCGGGGGAAGGCATTGGTTGCGGGCTTAACGGCTCGTCCGTGCAAAATAAAGCTCTCTCGGCGCGACCCAGCAATGACCTATGCTGCGGGGATGATGGAAGAACTCCTCGCCCTCGCCCGCGACCCGCAAGCCTGGGCCGCGCTGGCGACCCTGGTGGTCATGGAAGTCGTGCTCGGCATCGACAACCTGATCTTCATCTCCATCCTGACCAACAAGCTCCCCGAGGAAAAGCGGTCCAATGCCCGGCGTATCGGCATCGGACTGGCGGTGTTCCTGCGGCTCGGCCTCCTGAGCGGCATCGCCTTCATCGTGCAACTCACCGCGCCACTCTTTTCACTGTTCGGCCATGGCTTTTCCTGGCGCGACCTCATCCTGATCGCCGGTGGCCTGTTCCTGATCTACAAGGCGACCAGCGAGATCCGCGACCATGTCACGGGAGGCCACGAGTCCGAGGAGGTCAAGGTTGGCGATGCCGCACGCGCCACCGTCGCGGGCGTCATCGGCCAGATCCTGATCCTCGACCTGGTCTTCTCCCTCGACAGCATCATCACCGCCGTCGGCATGACCGACGACATCCCGATCATGGTGATCGCCGTCGTCGTCGCGGTCGCCCTGATGCTGCTGGCAGCCGACGGGCTGGCGAAGTTCATCGGCAACAACCCGACCATCGTCATGCTGGCGCTGGGCTTCCTGCTGATGATCGGCATGACCCTGATCGCCGACGGCATGGGCATGCACGTGCCCAAGGGATACATCTACGCGGCGATGGCCTTCTCGGGCCTAGTCGAGGGGCTGAACATGCTGGCGCGCCGCGCCCAGCACAAACGTCCATTGCGCAAGCGACCCCGCTGATGCGCTGACAACGAGCGGCGGGAGGGGCTAAGCTTGCCGCCATGAAGCTCAAGGATCAGGTCGCCATCGTCACGGGCGCCGCTTCCGGCATCGGCGCCGCGACCGCGCGATTGTTTGCGGCCGAAGGCGCGAAGATCGCGCTGGTCGATCTCGACGAAGCGGGCCTGGCAAAGGTCGCGACGGAGATAAAGGCTGCGGGCGGCGAGACGCTCACCGTGACCGCCGATGTCAGCAGCGACGAGCAGGCGCGTGCCGGCGTGGCGCAGATCATGGACAAATGGGGCCGCATCGACGTGCTGGTGACGGCGGCGGGAGCCTCGCTCGGCGGCACGGTCGACAAAATCGACGAGGCGACCTGGGATCGGACCTTTGCGATCAACGTGAAGGGCACCTTCCTCTGGGTCCATCACGCCATCCAGCCGATGATCGCCGCGAAGTCCGGTACGATCGTCACCCTGGGCTCGCAGCTCGCCCAGTCGAGTCTCGGCAACAACGTGGCCTACATCGCCTCCAAGGGCGCGATTGCCTCCTTCACCAAGACCGTCGCCGTCGATCACGCGCGCCAGGGCATCCGCGTCAACGCGCTGATGCCCGGCGTCATCGACACGCCGATGCCGGCGCGCTCGCTGAAGCGGCAGGCCGATCCCGACGCCGCGCGGGCGCTGTGGAAGACGCGCCATCCGATGGGCCGCATCGGCCAGCCGGACGAGGTGGCGAAGGCGGCGCTCTTCCTCGCTTCGTCGGATTCCTCCTTCACCACGGGATCGCTGCTGTTCGTCGACGGCGGCTGGACGGCGCACTGACATGCCGAGGAAGCTCACACCGGAACAGGTCGAAGGCTACGCACGCGACGGGTATGTCTGCCCGGTCGATGCCTTTTCGACCGAGCGCACCCGGGCCTGGCGCGAGAGGCTCGAGAGCTTCGAGCGCGCGCAGGGCCAGAAGATGACGCGCGGCCATAACTTCAAGCCGCACCTGCTGTTTCCCTGGGTCGACGAGATCGTCCATGCACCGGAAGTGCTCGATGCGGTCGAGGATCTGATCGGGCCCGACATCCGCTTATTCCATCTCACCGTCTGGCCCAAGGATGCGGGCTCCGGCGCCTATGTGAGCTGGCATCAGGACGCGACCTACTTCGCCCTCGAGCCGGCCTGCCATGTCACGGCCTGGGTGGCGCTGACCGACGCGCCGGTCGAGGCGGGCTGCATGGAGGTCGTGCCGGGCTCGCACAAGCTCGGGCAGCTGCCCCATGCGGAGATGCAGGATCCGGAGAACCTGCTGTCGCGCGGCCAGGCGCTGGCGGCGGACGTCGATCGCAGCCGCACCGCCTTCATGCCGGTGAAGGCCGGCCAGTTCTCGCTGCACCACACCCATCTCGTCCACAATTCGCGGCCCAACCGCTCGAACGACCGGCGTATCGGCCTCGGCATCAGCTACATCCCGACCTCGGCGCGCTGCACGTCGCCGACGAGGGTCAGCGCGATGCTGGTGCGGGGCGAGGACAGGTACGGACACTTCGACGACGAGCGCCGGCCCCGGCAGGAGGCGGGTCCCGAAGAGCGCGCCTTCCATGCCGAGGCCGTCGACAGGTTCCGGAAGATGAATGTCGAACAGACCGACAACAAGGTTGCGGTCGTCAAGAGGTAGGAATGCACACGATCAAGCTGCCGTATCACGACCGCTATCCTTATTCGCCGATCACCGAGCGCAAGGATTATTCGTGGCCGGAGGGCAAGCGGCTCGCGGTCTATCTCGGCCTCAACATCGAGCATTTCGCCTTCGGCGCGGGCGAGGGGCATCTGCTCACCGTCGCCAACCCGCCGCCCGATCCGCGCACCTTCGCCTGGCGCGACTACGGCAACCGTGTCGGCGTCTGGCGCTGCCTCGAACTGTTCGACGAACTGAACCTGCCGGCCGCGCACCTGATCAACACGACGGTGTTCGACTATGCGCCGCAGATCGTCGACGCGCTGAAGGCGCGCGGCGACGAGTTCATCGGCCATGGCCGCACCAATGCCGAGCGCCACGGCGGCATGTGGGAGGCCGACGAGAAGCGCTTCCTGAAGGAAATAAGTGATTCGATCGAGAAGGCGTCGGGCAAGCGGCCGCGCGGCTGGATGGCGCCGTGGATGGCTTCGACCCGTATCACGCCCGACCTCCTCAAGGAGACCGGCTACGACTTCCTGATGGACTGGCCCAACGACGACCAGCCGATCTGGATGAAGACGCGCTCGGGCCCGCTGATGAGCGTGCCCTATCCGATCGAGGTCAACGACAGTCCGCAGGTGCTGGTGCGCCATCACAGCGGCGACGAGTTCCGCGACATGATCATCGGCCAGTTCGAGGAGCTGCTGCGCCAGTCGGCGAAGCAGCCGCTGGTCTGCGGCATAGCCCTGCACACGATGATCGTGGGCCAGCCCTACCGGCTACGCGCGCTGCGCGAGGCGCTGTCGCACATCGCCAACCATCCGCAGAAGGACAAGGTCTGGTTCACGCGGCCGAGCGACATCTACGACCATTGCGCCGCCCTGCCGGCGGGAACGATGACGGCGCCGTCGGCGTGATCGGGCGATGACGGCCATCGGCATGGTGGGCTGGCTGGCGCAGGCCGGCCTGCGCAACATGCCGCTCGAGGGACTGGTCGACGGTTTCGGCCGCCGTCTCAACGAGGCCGGGTTGCGGGTCGAGCGGATGTTCGTCGGCATGAACACGCTTCATCCGATGATACGAGCACGCAGCCTGATCTGGGACGCGGCCGACGGTATCGGCCAGCACTTCGAGTTCGCCCACTCCGAGATCGATTCGGACGAAATCCGGAACAGCCCCTTCGCGGTGATGCTGCGCGACGGCATTGCCGAGCGGCGGTGTCGCTTCGACACGAACGAGACGCTGCCCGACGTCCCGGTGTTCGAGGAGCTGCGCGCGGCGGGCATGACAGAGTGGATCGGCTGGGTGCAGCCGTTCGGCGAACTGTCGCCGCAGGTCGGCAGTCCGACCGAGGTCGAGCACGCCGAGCGACTCTGGCTCGTCTTTTCGGCGGCGACCGACCGGCTCGATGGCTTCAGTAAGGAACATGTCGCCATCCTGCGCGACGTGCTGCCGGTCTTTGCCCTGGCGGTGAAGGCCACCAGCATGCGCGGCATCGGCTACGGCCTGTTGGCGGCCTATCTCGGCAACGATCCGGCGAGCCGCGTGCTCTCCGGCACCGTGTTGCGGGGCGAGGTGCAGAGCGTCGAGGCCGTGGTCTTCTTCACCGACCTGCGGGGCTTCACGGCGCTGGCCGACACGATGCCGGGCCGCGACCTGATCGCGCTGCTCGACGACTATTTCAACTGCATGGTCCAGCCCGTCGTGGCGCACGGTGGCGAGGTGCTGAAGTTCATGGGCGACGGCATGCTGGCGGCCTTCGCCGTGGTCGCCGGCAATCGCGCCGAGGTCTGCGCCTCGGCCCTCGTCGCTGCGGAAGAGGTGCTGGCCCGCATCGATGCGCTGAACGTCGAGCGGCGAAGCATGGGGCAGCATGCGGCCTCGCTCGACATTTCCTTGCACATCGGCCGCGTCCTCTACGGCAATGTCGGCTCCGACACGCGACTCGACTTCACGGTGATCGGTCCGGCGGTGAACGAGGCCTCGCGCATCGAGGCGCTGTGCCAGCCGCTCGGGCAAGCCTTGCTGGCGTCACAGGCTTTCGCCGAGGCGGCGACGGCGAGCCGCGACCGGCTGGTATCGCTCGGCCGCCACCGCCTGCGCGGCGTGCGTGAGGATACGGAGCTTTTCGGGCTTTTGGTTTAGAACGGGATGGCGAAACGGAGCGCGCCACTCCAGTGGCGCTCATGATCATGATGCGCCACTGGAGTGGCGCGCTCCAATGAGATGATCAGCGCCCGTAGACCGCGCTCTCGAACGCATAGAACAGCGGCAGCGACTTCACGTCGGCGAAGGGCAGGATCTGGGTCATGTAGACGCCGCCCAGGCCGCGCTTGCGGTCGATCCAGTAGTAGGTGTTAGGCAAGCCGGCCCAGCAGAGGCTGCCGGGCGAGCGGCCGGTCGGGGCTTCCTCGTTGTTGATCAGGAAGCTCAAGCCCCATTGCTTCGTGACGCCGGGGAAGAACTCGGCATCGTTGGACAGGGCCGGCATCACGGTCTTCAGCAGGGACACGGTCGAGTCCCCCATCGAATTCGTCGCCATCGCGTCGACCGTCTCCGGTTTCATCACGACGTCGCCGCGTGCCGACTTGCCGTCGTCCAGCACCATGCGGACGAACTTGAGGTAATCGTTGGCCGTCGAATAGAGGCCGCCGCCGCCGGCCTCGAACTCGGGCTCCTGCGGGACCTCACGCTTGAGGTCGGCGACCAGGCTGCCGTCGGCCTTGCGGTGATGGACGCGGGCCATGCGGGCCCGCATCGCCGGCGTGATGCGGAAGGCGGTGCTGTCCATGCCGAGCGGCACGAACAGGTCGTCGTGCATCACCTGACCGAGCTTCCGGCCCGTGACCGCCTCGACCATCTTGCCGGCCCAGTCGATGCCGATCCCGTACTGCCAGCGCGCGCCGGGATCGAACAGCAGCGGAGTCGTCAACGACCTGTCGAGGCCGGTGCCGATGGTCGGCACGTCCATGACCTCGCGATACTGCAGGATCTCCGGGTTCCAGATGTCGTAGCCGAAGCCCGCCGTGTGCGTCAGCAGGTGGCGCAGGGTGATGTCCCGCTTGGGCTTGCGCAGGCGCGGCTTGCCGGCGGCGTCGAAGCCCTCCAGCACCTGCACTTCGCCGAGATAGGCAATGACCTCCTTGGCCGGTGCATCGAGCGTCATCGCACCGCGCTCGACCTGCTGCATCGCGACGGCGCCGGTCACCGCCTTGGTCATCGAGGCGAGCCACACGACGGTATCGGGCGTCATGTCGGCGTCCTGGCCCAGGATCGCCTTGCCGAATCCGCCCTCGTAGAACGTGCCATTCCGGTCGGTCGCGACGGCCGCCACGCCGGGCACGTCGCCGCGCTGCACGGCCTCGCTCAGCAGCGTGTCGATGCGTGTCTTCATGGCTTGGCTCCCGCAAGTCCGACCGTATCCAGCGCGAAGGCGTAGCCGATCGCCACCTCGTCGAGGCGGGAGAAGCGGCCCGAGGCACCGCCATGGCCCGCGCCCATATTGGTGTGCAGGATCACCGGCCCGCCGCCCGTCATCGTCGCACGCAGCCGCGCGACCCACTTGGCAGGTTCCCAGTAGGTGACGCGCGGATCGGTCAGGCCCGCCATCGCCAGGATTGCGGGATAGGCCTGCGCCGACACGTTGTCGTAGGGCGAGTAGGAGCGGATGGTGTTGAACGCCGCCGCGTCGGTGATGGGATTGCCCCATTCGGGCCATTCCGGCGGGGTGAGCGGCAGCTTGTCGTCGAGCATGGTGGCGAGCACGTCGACGAACGGCACTTCGGCGATGATGCCGGCGAACAGCTCCGGTGCACGATTGGCAACCGCGCCCATCAACATGCCGCCGGCGCTGCCGCCATGACCGACGATGCGCTTGGCCGACGTGTAGTTCGCAGCGATCAGTGCGCGGCCCGCGGCAACGAAGTCGTCGAACGTGTTGGTCTTCTTCTCGCGCTTGCCGTCGAGATACCACGACCAGCCTTTGTCCGAGCCGCCGCGGATGTGCGCGATGGCATAGACGAAGCCGCGATCGACCAGCGACAGGCGATTGGCCGAGAACGACGCCGGCATCGCCATGCCGTAGGAGCCGTAGCCATAGAGCAGCAGCGGCGCACTGCCGTCGCGCACCAGGTCGCGGCGATGCAGGATCGACACCGGCACTTCGGCCCCGTCCTGTGAGATCGCCGTGATGCGCGTCGTGACATAGGCGTGGGGATCGTGGCCGGACGGAATCTCCTGGCGCTTGCGCAAGGTCCGCTGCCGGGTCGCCATGTCGTAGTCGTAGACTTCCGACGGCGTCGTCATCGAGGAATAGGCGAAACGCATCGTCGTCGTATCGAATTCGTAGCCGCCGATCATGTCGAGCGAGTAGGCGGTCTCGTCGAAGGCGATCGTATGCTCGGCCTGTGTGGCGAGATCACGAATCACGATCGAGGGCAGGGCATTGGCGCGCTCCAGCCGCACCAGATGACCGGCGTAAAGATCGATGCCCAGGATGTAGGTGCCCGGCCGGTGCGGCACCAGCTCGCGCCAGTTGGCGCGCTGCGGCGCGGCGAGCGGAGCGGTGACGATCTTGAAATCGATGGCGCCGCCTTCATTGGTCAGGATGAACAGCGCATCGCCGCGATCCGACACGCTGTAGCGTACGCCCGTCTCGCGCGGCGCGATCAGGCGTGGCGCGGCATCGGGCACCGATAGATCGATCAGCCATTCTTCGGACGTGTCGTGGTCGCCGCCCGAGATGACGCAGAAGCGGCCGCTGGCGCTCTCGCCGATATGGGTGAACCAGCCGATGTCCTTTTCCTCGTAAACGAGGACATCGTCGGACTGCGGCGTGCCCAACAGATGCCGGAACACCTTGAGCGGACGGTGGTTCTCGTCGATCCGGACGTAGAGGAAGAACGAGGAATCGCGGCCCCAGACGACGCTGCCACCCGTCTCGGTCAGCGTGTCGGGCAGGTCCTCGCCGGTGTCCCAGCGGCGAACACGCAGCGTGAAGTACTCGGAGCCGCGCAGGTCGGCGCTCCAGGCTTCGAGCCTGTGGTCGGGCGAGTGGCGCGTGCCGCCGAACTTGAAATAGTCGGATGTCGTGGCCAGCGCATCGCCATCGAGGATCGTCCGCATCTCGCCGCCGTCGCGCGGCGTGCGGCCGATCTGCTGGTGCTGGCCGCCCTCGCGGAACCTCCAGAGGTAGGCGAAGGGACCGTCCGGCGTCGGCACGCCGGAATCGTCTTCCTTGATGCGGCCGCGCATTTCCGCGACCAGCGTATTCTGCAGTTCCTTCGTCGGCCCGAGCCGTTCCTCGGCGTAGGCATTCTCGGCCTCGACATAGGCGCGGATGTCGGGATCGAGCAGCGACGGATCGCGCAGCACCTCCTGCCATCTCTCGTCCTTCAGCCACGCATAATCATCCGTGACAGCGACGCCGTGCAGGATGCGCTGCGACGGCCGCCGCTGCGCGATCGGAGGCTTCACCTCGGCGCTCAGTAGTTGCCGGCTTTGGCGGGTGTCTTCGCGGGCGCGGCAGCGTCGCCACCCAGCAGGCCGCGCATCTCGGCACCCTTGGTGTCCCACCAGTCGGCGAGAATGCGGACGTCCCAGCCGATGCAGAAATGCTTCACGCCCATGTCGAGATATTTCTTGGCCTGACTGGGATCGCGCAACTCGACCCTCGGATGCAGGCCCTTCTTCAGCGCCATCTCGATCGTCTTCTTCTCGGCCGCCACCACGTCGGGATGGTTGGCCTGTCCGGTCAGGCCGATGCTCATCGAGAAGTCGGATGCGCCGAACTGCACCATGTCGAGGCCCGGTACCGAGAGGACGGCGTCGAGATCGTCCACGCAGGACTTCTTCTCGACCATGATGGCGATGACGACCTCGTTCAGCGCGTCGACATAGGCCGGCGAGCCGCCGGTGCGGACCGTGCCGACGTCGCGGCGCATGCCGACGCCCAGGCGTCCGCGGCCGCGCGCGCCCTCGGCCATCGTCGTCTCGGCGCGCACCGCATCGACGGCGGCCTTTGCGTCCTCCACCGAACGGATGTCGGCGAACAGCACGCTCTGGAAGCCCGAGCCGATCGCCCGCATGGCCTGGTGCGTGTACTGGGTCTGCTCGATCTTTATCATGCCCGACATGCCCATCAGCTCGAAAGAGCGACCGAGATTGTCGAGGTCATGCATGGTGAACGGCGCGTATTCGGCCGTGAATTCCACATAGTCGTATTGCTTCGAGTGGCCGATCAGTTCGACCAGCGTCGGCCACGCCGACAGGATGTGCGTGCCGACGGTCGGTTTGCCCGCGTTCAGAGCTTCACGGAGTGGATTGCGGCTCATCTTGTTCCCCCAGGGTGGTCGTTCGGGCTAGTGTGGCACCTTGTGCAGGGGGAGTTCCATGTTTCCGACGAGAGATAAACTGACAATCTGCTTCGCGCATGCGGCATACCAGATGAAGGCCCGGTTCGATGCCCGGAATACCGGCATCAACAGCTTCCAGGTGCGCAGCTACGACGAGTTCGTGCAGAGGGTCGGCGAGGCCGATGTCGTTTCGGCATCCGGCATGTGGAAGAACGACATCATCCCCCACGCCACCAAGCTGAAGTTCGTCCAGTCGATCAGCTCGGGCATGGACCAGTATTCCAAGGAATTGCTGGGCGCGAAGGGGATCCGCCTTGCGAGCGCGGCCGGCGTCAATGCTCGTGCCGTGGCCGAGCATGCTTTGGCGCTAATCCTCGCCGTCTTCCGCCGCATCCCCGAGGCGCGCGACAACCAGCATAAAAAAGTCTGGCGCGGCATGCTGGGCGACCTCACCCAGCGCGAAGACGAGCTGGGCGGCAAGACGCTGCTGATCGTCGGCATGGGCCGCATCGGCAGCCATCTCGCCAAGCTCGCCAAGGCCTTCGACATGAAGGTGATCGGCATCCGGCGCGACCCGAAGGCGGGCGCCAACGGCGCCGACGAGATCTACGGAATGGAGGATCTGGTGAAGCTGGTCCCGCAGGCCGACATCGTGGCGCTGACCTGCGCGCTGACGCCGGAGACGACCGGCCTGATGAGCGCGGCCGCTTTCGCCGCGATGAAGCCGTCGTCGGTTTTCGTGAATGTCGCGCGCGGCAAGGTGGCCGACGAGGCAGCCCTCATCAAGACGATGGAAGGCAACAAGATCTGGGCGGCGGCGCTCGACGTCACCGCCGAGGAGCCGCTGTCGGCAGCCTCTCCGCTGTGGACGCTGCCAAATGTCTTCATCACCCCGCACACCGCGGGCGAAACACGCGCCTATGAAGACAATGTCATCGACATCCTGATCGAGAACCTCGACCGCCTGTGGCGGGGCGAGGCGACGCTCCGCAACCAGGTTCTGTAGGCCCAGCTCTCCGGCCCACTGCTCGAGAAGGACGAGTTAGTCCTTGTCCTTCTTGTTGCCGCCACCGCCGCCGCCGCGCTGAGGCTGCTGTTGTTGCGGCGGCTCGGCCTTGGGCGGCTGGGCAATCTGCTGCTGCTGCTGCTGCTGAGGCGCGGGGGCGCGGGTCTCCTTGTCCTTGGGCGCCTGCTGCTGTTGCGGCTGAGGTTGGGCGCGCGGCGGCTGAACCTGTTGCGGCTGTTGCTGCTGCGGCTGGGGACGCGGCGGCTGGGCCTGCTGCGGGGGCTCGGCCCGCGGCTGCGGTGCGGCCTGTCGCGGCGCCTCCTGGCGAGGCGCGGCTTCGGGCTTCGGCGCAGGCTGCGGAGCAGCCTGGCGCGGCTCCTCCTGGCGCGGCTGCGGAGTCGCTGCCGGCTTCGGAGCAGGAGCTACCTGCTTGGGCTCGTCCTGCTTGGGCTGCGGCGCAGTGTTCGGCTTCTGCTGGTCCGGTGCCGCCTGCTTACGCTCGTCCTGGCGGGAGTCCGGGCGAGACTGCGGCGCATTCGGCTTCTCCGGCGCCGGGGCAGCCTGCTTGGGCTCGTTCGGCTTCGGTTCGTCACGCTTCGCCGGAGACGAGTCGGGCGAGGCCAGGGCCGGCTTCGGCGGCGCGGGGGCTGCTTCCTTCGGCTGATTGGCGGCCGGCTTGCCGGGCTCCTGCTTGCCCTGTTCCGGCGCAGCCTTCGTTTCCTTGAGCGCCGGCGGGGCGGCACCCTGGCGAGGCTGCAGCGGCGGCGTGGCCGGCTTGGCCGTCTTCACGTCGGGGCTTTCGGCGGTCTTGGGCTTGGCGTCGGCACCGGCCTTGGTGTCGGTCGAGACGAACTTCGGGCCCGGGGCCTTGGGCCCGGTTTGCTTTTCATCGCGCGTGGGCCTGGCGAGCGTCGGCATGTCGGCGACCGCCGTCCTGCCGACGGCGATGTCGCCCGATTTCGCCTTGGCTTCGGCCGCGGTCCTGGCTTCCGCAGCCGCCTTGGCGTCGCCGGGCCGCTTCGTGTCGGTAGTCTCGGGCTTGGCAGCGGTCTTGCCGTCGACAGCAGCCGCCACCGAAGCGGTGGGAGCCGGCGGCGCCGAGACGGGCGCCACGGCGGCCTTCGCCATCTGGTCGGCGGTGACTGTCAGCGCCGCGCGCTGCACGGGCTGCGAGCGCACGAAGGTCTGTGACGGCACCACGGTCGCGAAGCGCTGGTTGGCCAGCACCGAGTTCTGGCCGGCAATGTATGCTTCGCGGCGCTGTGCACGCTCCCAGCGATCGTTCAGGTCACGGTCTTGGATCTGAGCCGACCGGTTGATGCGCTGATAGTAATCGCGGTTGGTCGAATAAGGCGGGACGTACGCCTCGCGCGGGCCCAGCGGGAACCAGCCGACCGGGCCGGCGGTGCGGCCCTGATTGCCGAGCTGCGCTGCCAGTTCGAGGCCGCCCACGAAGGCGACCAGCGCCGGCGCGTAGACGGGACGCTGCTCGCGCTGCGGCGGCACCCAGACCCAGCGATTATTGCTGTTGGCCCAGCGGCCGTAGTGGTAGGGCGCAAAGCCCCAGGGCTGCTCGTCGATCCACGTCCAGCCCCACGGCTTCACATAGGACCAGTGACCGGTGCGATAGGGCGCCCAGCCGGCGGGCGTCGAACGCGGCACCCAGACCTGGCCGTAGCTGCCGTCGTTGATCCAGTTGCCATAGGCGTTGAGGTCTTCGTAGCCGGTCATGCCGGCGGGCACGTATTGCGGCTGCTGGTCGTAGACGACCTGGCGGTCGCGCGCGGCCCAGGAGGCGGCAGGCGCCGGCGGCGCGGCCTGGATGGCCTTGAGCTGCAGCGAATTCCCGTCGCCGAACACCTCGCCGACTTCGCCGGCGCGCACCGCCAGAACCTGGCCGTTAAGGCCCTGGATCTGCGCCGCGCCGGACCGCACGCCAAGCCGCGTCGGGTCCTGCATGGAGCCCGCCTCGACGTAATAGTCGCCCTGCTGCTGCAGGGTGACCGTGCCGCGCGGCGTCACGATCTCATAGGGCTGGGCCGCATCCATCGTGAAGGTCTTCACGTCGATGCGGCCCTGCGCCAGTTGCAGGCGGACCTGTTCGTCATCGATTTGCAACATGTCGAGTTCGGTGGACCCGTCCATGCGGATACGCGTGCCGGCGACGGAAACCTCGCTGCGGGCATTGGGCTCGGTCCAGATCGCGTCGCCGGTCGTGAGCGGCGTGTTGACGATCGCTTTCGTCCAGCCGCTCTGCTCGTCGTCGTGGAAGGAGACCGTTCCGTCCACGAAGGCGAGGCGTCCGACGCGGCCCGGGGGCTCGCCTTGTGACTGTGCCGTGGCGGAAAGTGTCACGAGTGAGGCGCCGACCAAACCGGCCAGGACCTTCCACGTCGCGCGACCGAAGACTTCGCCCATTCGGGACCTCCTGCTAGGCTAGGTCACGAGAACGTCCACCCGGTATCGCGGTTGCACGCACCGGGAGAAACACAGGGAGAGAATATGAGCGTCGCCGATCCGCACCGCGTCGTCCTGACGGGCGAGAACCCGTTCCTTCGCCTCAGCGAGAAGGACGGGGATCCCAATTCCACCGATGCCAGCTATTGGCGAATCCTGTTCTGCCCGGCCGGTCCCGGCCATGTGCTCTATCTCAAGAGCGAGCTGACGCACGGCCACTGGCGCATCTATTCCGACAACATCGCCATGGCGCGCTGGCTGCAACAGACCGTGCAGGGCATGCTCAATCCCGAGCTGAAGGACCTGTCGATCCCGGTGATCGACGCCGATTTCAGCAAGTCCGGCGACCCGCGCTATTTCTGGACGGAGTATGTCTCGGCCGCCGACGCCGAGATCGCGCTGACCTGGCACGATATAGGCGACCCTCTGCTGATCCACACCGAGCCCAACAAGGAACCGAACCCGCGTCCCTACGGCGTCTGCACCGTGCTGGTCCCGGCACTCTCCGGCCGGCTGACGCTGAACGGCCAGCAGGCCCGCGGCAAGCCGTGGCCGCGCGAACGCGAAGGCCGTCCCTTCAGCACCTCGGCGCTGGCCTTCTCGGAAAGCTGGACGGAGCCGCGCTAGGACCGTCAACCCGTAACGCCTCCATCGGCAGGTACTGCAAATTCAGCGCAGGTGAATCCACTCGACCGATCGACGCTGACGGTCGAGGTTCGGATTGAAAGCCCGAAACGGAGTGAGATACTTTCCGCGCGCGTGATCGTTCACGCGCGACCATCGGAAAGACGGGATACGGACATGCTGACGAAACGCCACCTCCTTCAAACTGGCGCCGCGGCTGCCATTCCCCTTGCCGCTCTCACGCTCAGCGGTGCGCGCGCCCAGACGAGCGTCAGCCGGCCGGGCTTCTTCAAGGCGCGGGACGTTGCCGAAGAGGGCTTCGTCTACGGCTTGCCCATCGTGATGAACTACGGCGTCATGTACGAGTATGCCGTCGACCGGACGTCGAGCCAGTTCAAGGCTCCGTTCAATCAGATCAAGAACGAACCCAACGTCTTCACCTACAAAGACACCGCGATTCCCACGCCCAACAGCGACACGCCCTATTCGCTGGCGTGGCTCGATCTGCGCGCGGAGCCGATCGTTCTCTCCGTCCCCGCCATCGACCCGAAGCGCTACTACTCGGTGATGCTCTGCGACGGCAACACCTACAATTTCGGCTATATCGGCACGCGCGCCACGGGAAGTGACGCTGGCGACTACATGGTCGTCGGGCCCGACTGGAAGGGAGCGACGCCGTCCGGCATCAGGAAGGTCTTCCGGTCGAGCACGCAATTCACGCTGGCGGCCTATCGCACCCAGCTCTTTGACGTGGCCGACCTCGACAACGTGAAGAAGGTCCAGGCTGGCTATCAGGTGAGGCCGCTGTCGGCGTATCTCGGCCAGCCGTCACCGCCCCCGGCGCCGGCCATCGACTTCCCGAAGTTCGACAAGGAACTGGTGAAGCTGAACTTCTTCGAGTTCCTCGACTTCGCGCTGCAATTCGCACCGGAGCAGCCGGCCGAGAAGGACATTCGCGCCAGGCTGGCCAGCATCGGGATCGGCCCGGGCAAGACCTTCAACTTCAAGGACCTGTCGCTCGAGGACAAGGCCGAGATCCTGCTGGGCATGAAGGCGGGCAACGGCAAGGTCGATGCCGCCGTCGCCGCCGCGGGCAAGGCGGTCAACGGGTGGCGGGTGAGTTCCCTGTTCGGGGACAGCGCCTTCTACAACGGCGACTGGCTGAAGCGTGCCGCCGGGGCCCGCGGCGGCATCTACGGCAACGACGCGGAGGAGGCGACCTATCCGCTGACCCGCACCGACGGCGATGGCCAAACGCTCGACGGCAGCGCACACAACTACGTGCTGACATTCCCCGCGGGCCAGCTTCCGCCGGTGAACGCCTTCTGGTCGCTCACGATGTATGACGGCAAGACCCAGCTGCTGATCGAGAACCCGATCAACCGCTACCTGATCAATTCGCCGATGCTCCCGTCCATGAAGACGAATGCCGACGGGTCGCTGACGCTCTACATCCAGAACAAGTCGCCGGGCACGGACAAGGAAAGCAACTGGCTCCCCGCGCCCAACGGTCCGATCTATCTCGTGATGCGGCTCTACTGGCCGAAGACGACACCGCCGTCGATCCTGCCCGTGGGCGAAGGCACCTGGAAGCCTCCGGGCCTGAAGCGGGTCTCTTAGCCCCCGGAAACTCTTCGGCGAGCGGTTCCTCAGTCAGCCCGGCGCGAAGCCGTAGGCCTTCGCGAGTTCGGTGTAGCTGTCGCGGCGGACCTGCTCGTCGTGGGTCCAGGTGACGACGGCCATCTCGTCGACGCCGACATGCTCCTTCAGCGCGGTGATGCGCGCCGCCACCTCGGGGCCGGTGCCGACGAAGGAGTCCTTGCGGAACTGGTCCATCTTGGCGCGCTCGAAATCGGCGAGCGGCGCTTGCGCGGCTTCGTCGGGTGGCAGCAGCGGGCCCAGGATGTTCTTGTCGCGATTGATGCGGCTCAACGCCCGCGACGTGAAATGGTACTGTGCCTTCTCGGTCGTGTCGGCGGCCAGCGCCCAGACGCAGAGGGCCGAGTGCGGCTCGGGATGGCGCGCGCTGGGGCGATAGCTGCGCTTGTAGAGATCGATGGCCCGTTCGCCGCCGGCGCCGTCGCTGAAGAACCAGGCGTAGCAATAAGGCAGGCCGAACAGGGCCGCGACCTGCGCGCCATAATCGGAGCTGCCGAGGATCCAGACTTCCGGCGACGTCGGCGACTGTGGGAAGGCCTTCACCGAGCCGAAGGGATGGCGCTCGACCAGCGGCTGGTTGTTCACCCAGGCGATGAGATCGCGCACGTCGGCGGGGAAATGCTCGGGCCGTTCGTTGGCCGCCGGATTGAGGGCGTAGGCTGTACGGCCGTCCGAGCCCGGCGCGCGGCCGAGACCCATGTCGATGCGTCCCGGCGCCAGCGCTTCGAGGACGCGGAAGACCTCCGCCACTTTAAACGGCGAATAGTGCGGCAGCATGATGCCCGCGCTGCCGATGCGGATGCGCTCGGTCGTGGCGGCGATGGCCGCCATTACGATCTCCGGCGCGGTGCCGACGATGGTCGGATGGTTGTGATGCTCCGACACCCAGAAGCGTTCGTAGCCCAGCGCCTCGCAATGCCGGGCGAGCGACACGGTGTTGCGGATCGACTGGTCCTGCGGCCGGCCGGAGACGGCGATGGACTGGTCGAGGACGGAAAGGCGAAAGGGACGCGACATGGAGGGGAGATGGGCCTTGCCGTCTATTCCGGCAAGGTCGCGATCATGTAGAGCGTCTGGAGTTGCTGCGTCGGGCGCGCATTCTTGCCGAACACGTCGCCGAAGATCGTGGCGATCTGGCCCGACCGGTAGATGTGGCTGAGCGCGCGGTCGACGGCCAGGCGGAACGGGCCTTCGCCCAGCTTCATGGCGAGCGCGAAGGGCTCCAGGCTGAGATAGGTGTTGGCCAGCAGGATCCTCGCGGCGTCCTTGTGATCCTTGATCATCGCCGTGATCATCGCGCCGCCGGCGAAGTAGGCCGAGATCTCGCCCTTCTCCAGCGCCGTCATGGCCGCGGTGAAATCGGTGAAGGGCACGACGGTCGCGTTGACGTGGATCGAGGTCAGCGCCTTGCGCAGTTCCTGTTCCGTCAGCGTGCCGGCGACGGCGCCGACCTTCTTGCCGGCGAACTCCTGCATGTCGCGCGGGCCATCGTTGCGGATGGCGAAGGTCGTGCCGTCGACGAAGGTGGTGATGGAGAAGTCGACCACGGCGCGGCGGTCGAGCGTCTCGGTGAGAGAGTCGCAGAGCAGGTCGATCTTGGCCTGCTTGATCATGTCGATGCGGTTCTCGGTGGTGACCGGCACGAACTCGACCTTGAGGCCGGGGAGCTTGAGCTGCCGGGCGATATCCTTGGCGACGGCCTCGCAGAGCTGGACCATGAAGCCGTTGGGCGCACCGTTGGCGCCCTTGTAGGCGAACGGATGCGCGTTCTCGCGGAAGCCGCCGCGCAGCACGCCGCTCTTGGCGATGTCGTCCAGCGTGCCGGCCCAGGCGCTGCCGGCGGCCAGGAGGCTCATGGCCAGCGCAAAACCGCTCAGGAATCGCTTCATCTCGTCCCTCGTCGAATGAGGGTGGAACAATCCGATATTCGGTCACGCGTGGCCACTGGAAATCCGGAAGAGCGGAAATGCCGAGCCTGCGCACGGCGGTCGACGAGGATTGTAGCGGCTTGTAGCGCCGCGTCCTGCGGGCCAAACTCCCGGCCGAATTTCTGGACCCCCGGAGGACCCGTATGTCGACTGCCACTGCCGAAATGAAGACCCAGGCCCAGCCGGCCAATACCTACAAGCCCAAGGGCATGCTGATCGGTGGCAAGTGGGTCGAGAGCGCCTCGGGTGCGCGCATCACCATCGAGAATCCCGGCAAGCGCACGGCCGTCGCGGAAGTGCCGCGCGCCGCGGAGGCCGACGTGAACGCCGCCGTTGCGGCCGCCGAGAAGGCTTTCCCGGCGTGGAAGAACGTGGTGCCGCGCGAGCGCGGAAAGATCCTGCTCAAGATCGCCGAGGTGCTCGAGGCGCGCAGCGAGGAGATGGCGCGCACCATCGCACTCGAAACCGGCAACGCGCTGCGCACCCAGGCGCGCGGCGAGGCCAAACTGGCGGCCGACATCTTCCGCTATTTCGGTGGGCTCGGTTCGGAGCTGAAGGGCGAGACCGTGCCGCTCGGCGAGCATGTCCTGTCCTATACGCGCCGCGAGCCGCTCGGCATCGTCGGCGCCATCATCCCGTGGAACGCGCCGGTCATGCTGGGCGCGCTCAAGATCGCGCCGGCTCTCTGCGCCGGCAACGTGCTGGTGATGAAGGCGGCCGAGGATGCGCCGATGGCGGTGCTGCTCATGGCCGACATCTGCCAGGAGTTCCTGCCGCCGGGCGTGCTGAACGTGATCACCGGCTACGGCGCGGAATGCGGCGGTCCGCTCGCCAACCATCCGAAGATCGCCAAGCTCTCCTTCACCGGCTCGACCGAAGTCGGCAAGGTGATCATGCGCGCCGCGGCCGAGCGCATCGTGCCGGTGTCACTCGAACTCGGCGGCAAGAGCCCCTCGATCGTCTATCCGGATGCCGACGAGGATTGGGCGGTCGACGGTATCATCAATGCGATGCGCTTCACGCGTCAGAGCCAGAGCTGCACCGCCGGCTCGCGCATGTTCCTGCACGAGGACATCTTCGACAGCTTCCTCGCGAAGCTCGAGAAGAAGACCACGGCGCTCAAGATCGGCGATCCGCTCGACGAGGCGAGCGACATCGGCTCCATCATCAACAACAAGCAGTACTCCAAGGTCTGCAAGTACGTCGAAGACGGCCTCGCCCGCTCCGATGCCAAGCTGGTGTTCGGCGGCCTGCCGCCCAAGACCGGCCCGCTGAGCGAAGGCTACTTCACCATGCCGACCGTGTTCGCCGACCGCTCCAACGACTGGCGTCTGGCGCGCGAGGAGATCTTCGGACCGGTGCTGGTGGCGATCCGCTGGAGTGACGAGGCCGAGGCGATCCGCATGGCCAACGACAGCCACTACGGCCTCGCGGCCTATGTCTGGACGCACGACATCGGCAAGGGCCTGCGCGCCGCGCACGCCATCGAGTCGGGCTGGGTGCAGGTCAACCAGGGCGGCGGCCAGACGCCCGGCATGTCCTACGGCGGTTACAAGCAGTCCGGCCTCGGCCGTGAGTTCTCGCTCGAGGGCATGCTGGACAGCTTCACGCAGCGCAAGAGCGTGACGGTGAACCTCGCCGTGTAGGCATTGAGCAAAGGTCCCTCGCTGACGCTCGGGATGACAATTTCGTTGTGGGTGGCGCACTGCGCCAGGTTCTCCAATGTTGTCATCCCGAGCGCAGCGAGGGACCTTTTTCTTATTCTGGCACTCGCTTGTGATGCTCGGTCGCGCCCTGATAGGCGTGACCGATGCGGTAGAGCATCGCTTCGTCGAACGGCCGGCCGACGAGTTGCATCCCGATCGGTGCGCCGTTCGTGTCGAAGCCGCAGGGCACCGAGAGCGCCGGCACGCCGAGCGTGTTGAACGGGCGCGTGAGGCCGGTGAAGCCCGCCACCATCTTCAGCACCGCCGGCCCGCCCTTGGTCTCGGTATCCGTCTCCTCGATGGTCGGAAGCGGGAAGGGAATCGCCGGTAGCAGCACGGCATCGACGCCGTCCATCGCCGTCGACAGGAACTCCTTCACGAAATGCGCCCGCAGGCGCAGCGCATCGATGTACTGCGTCGCCGGGATGAAGAAGCCCGCCTCCATGCGCGTGCGCACCTGGTTGGCGTAGAGCTCGGGCGTCTTCTCCATCCACGGCCGGTGCATGGCAGCGGCCTCGCACTTCACCATGACCTCGGCCGCACGATAGAGCGCGGTGAAGTCGGGGAGCATGACGGGCGTCACCCTGGCGCCGAGCCGGCCGAGCGTGTCGGCCGCGGCCTGCACCGCTGCGCCGATCTGCGGATCGAGCGGTGCCGGTCCGTCGTTCGGCAAAGCGAGTCCGATCCGCAGGCCCGCGACGCCGCCGTCGAGCAGCGACTCGTAGTCGGGCACCGGCTTCTCGCTGGTGGTCGAATCGTCGGGATCGTGGCCGGCGATGACGGCGAGCATTCGGGCATTGTCGCGGACGGTGCGCGTCAGCGGTCCGACATGATCGAGGCTCCACGAGCGCGCAACCGCGCCGGCGCGGCTGACGCGCCCGTAGGTCGCCTTCATGCCGACCACGCCGCACGCTGCTGCGGGAAGCCGGATCGAGCCGCCGGTATCCGAGCCCAGCGCGCCGTAGATCATGCGCGCAGCCACCGAGGCGCCCGAGCCGCTGGAACTGCCGCCGGTCACGCGCGTCTGGTCCCACGGATTGCGGCAATGACCGTGATGGACGTTGTGACCGGTGGGGCCGGCGGCGAACTCCGCCATGTTGAGGAAGCCGAGCTCCACCACGCCCGCCGCGTCGAGCTTGTCCAGGACCGTCGCCGTCACCGGCGCCACCCAGTCGCCGCGGATCCGGCTGCCGCCGGTCGAGACCTCGCCCTTGCGGTAGTACATGTCCTTGTGCGCCATCGGCACACCGTGCAGCGGCCCGCGCCGCTTGCCGGCGGCCAGTTCGGCGTCCATCGCCCTTGCCTGCTCCAGCGCCTTCTCGCGATAGACGCGCAGGAAAGCGTTGACCCTCGGCTGCCACGCATCGATGCGGGCGAGGCAGGCTTCGGTCGCGGCGACCGACGTGGTGCGGCCGTCGGCGATGGCATCGGCGATGGCGGTGAGATCGTCGAGCGCGAGATCTTCGTTCTTCACGAGCGCGCTTCCTTCGCCATGACGCTGGCGAACGAAGCGGGATCGTCGTCGAAGGTGAGGCGCGCCGCGGCCGCCTTGCGCACCGCGTCGTTCAGGATCTCGACCTCGGCCGCCAGTTCGGCGAGCCGCTTGTCGTCATAGTTCATGCCCTGCAGGCCCACGGCGATGCCGACGGCCGTCTTCGTCTTCTCGTCCATCGACTTCTCCTCAGAGCTTGAGCCGGCGCGCCTCCATGCGGGCACGATCCTCGGCCGGGAACGTCATGATCTTGCGGATCTTCTGATCGAACTTCATGCCGACCGCCTCGGCGCAAGCAGCAAGCGTGCCGGTCTCGGCCTCGAACAGGAAGTGCGTGAAGGTGATCGTCTTGTCGGTGAAGGTCGCGAGACCGCTCATCACCACCGCGAGGTCGCCCGCGCGCAGCGGGCGGCGATAGCGGTTCAGCATCTCGACCACGACCGACCCTTCCTGGCGTTCCTGCATCGCGGCGCGGTCGAAGCCCAGGTGATTCCACAAGACCGGGGCGCCATCCGAGTAGCGGCCGAAATAGTGGCGCGGCAGGAAGTCGCCGTGCTCGTCGCATTCGTCGGGCGTGATCTGCGTGCGGCCGACCTCGATCAGGCCGACCGAAGGTGCGTCGGCGAGTGACAGGTCGGGCAGCGTGAGCTTGCCGACGCTGCGCGGCCGGGCCGATTCCGGCAGGGCCACGCAGGCCGCCTCGGCCTTTGCGCGGAATGCGGCCGGCCAGGGGCGGTCGCTTGCGATGCGCCGACGGATGGTGGCGGCGACCTCGCCTTTCGCGGGATTGCGCACTTCGTGATAGGCGACGAGATCGCGCTCGCCGACCTCGACGGGGGCGGAGTGGACCTCGACCGGCTCGACCACGCGGAACTCGCGCAGGTAGCGGACATGGTCGTCGACCGGCCGCGAGGCGGCCCCGGCGGCCCGCTGGGCGCGCGGCCCGAAGCCCAGATGCGCCAGCAGGCTGGCCGACGCCTCATGGGCGAACTCGGTGTAGAACTGGACGTTCAGATGGTTGTTTTCGTCGCACTGCCACGTGTTCACGGCGGTGCTGAAAGTCGGGATCAAGGCGGGACTCGACACGCTAAAGGCTCTCTGCAATCTGTGGATGACTGCCTCTGATGGCCTAAAAAGCCCCAAAAATCGACATTTTCCGTGCATTCCGGACTTGCGGGGGATCGATTCGTGGATAACCTTGGCGCCGTCAACGGTGCCCTGGGGCGTCAGGAGACGTTGGCGAAACCAAGAAATGTAAGGAACCCCTCAACCATGGCTACCAAACCCACCACCGTTCCGACCGTTCCGCTGTCCAAGGTCGCAGCCGAACTGGCCGAAAAGACGGGCATGACCAAGAAGGACGCGACGGGCGCGCTCGACGAGTTCGTCGGCCTGGTCGTTCGCCACCTGAAGAAGGGCAACAAGGTCCGCATCACCGGCCTCGGCATCCTCCAGGTCCGCGCCCGCCCGGCGCGCATGGGCCGCAACCCGGCAACCGGCGAAGCGATCAAGATCAAGGCTTCGAAGAAGGTTGCCTTCCGCGTTGCCAAGGATCTCAAGGAAGCGATCTAACTCGTTTTCGACGGGTCAAGATCGGGCGGGTTCCGGCGCAGGCCGGGCCCGCCCTTCTTTTTGGCCCCTGCGCTTCGGCGCACCTGCCGTCATCGCAGAGCGACATGCCTGTGCTGCTTTGCAGAAGATTGCTGGCCGTTGTTCTAGTATAGCCGGAACACGCGATCCGGCATGAACACCTTCATCTTCCTGAAAATCCTCGCCAACCTGATGCTGCCGCCGGCTTCGCTGGCGCTGGGTGTCGTGCTGTGGCTGGCGATGCGCCTGTTCGGATGGCGTCGTCTCGCGTCCGTGGTTCTCGGGCTCGCGATTCTCCAGACGCTCGTCCTGTCCTTTACGCCGCTGTCGACGTTCTTGACGGGAATCCTCGAGACGGAAGCCCGCAGGCTCGTCGCCGAGAACAAGCCGTGCTGCTACGAGGCGATCGTCGTCCTGGGAGGCGGCATCACGCCGGCGCGGCCTCCCTACACGATGGAACCGGAACTCACCGACGCCTCGGACCGGATCTGGCTGGCCGCGCGGATGTTCCATGCCGGCGCGGCGCCGAAGATCATCGTGAGCGGAGGCTCCTTGAGCGAGCAGCGAGGCGGCCCGGCGACCACCGAGGCGGAGGCCATGCGCCGGTTCCTGGTTGCGCTGGGTGTTCCGGACGCGGTCATCGTTTCCGAAGGCAAGGCACTCAACACGATCGAGAATATCCGCAACGTGCGGGAAATGGTGAAGGGCAGCCGGGTGGCGATCATCACCTCGGCCTTTCACATCCCGCGCGTCGCCAAGCTTGCCCGGCGCGCCGGCCTCGACTTCGCGATCTTCGGTGTCGACTGGACCGTTCCCGACGACGGCAGCGCCTGGTGGGACTACTGGATGCCCTCCATCGGCGCGCTGGGCGAATCGGCCATGGCGGTCAAGGAACTGGTTGCGCTGCGTTTCGACCGCCGCGGGGAGGCTCTCGCCCCATGACTGCCTGGCGCCTCGACCGGCGTGCCGCACTCGGCCTTGCCGCCGCACCGCTTCTGTGGCCGCTGGCACGCTCAGCGCGGGCGCAGACGCTCGAAAAGCTCGTCTTCCAAACCGACTGGCGCGCCCAGGCCGAGCATGGCGGCTACTATCAGGCGGTTGCCGCGGGCCTCTACCGCAAGGCCGGGATCGATTGCGAGATCCGCCAGGGCGGGCCGAGCCTGAATATCAGCCAGCTCCTGCTGATGGGCCGCGTCGACATGACCATGTCGAACAGCTTCGAGGCCTTCACCTATGTGCGCGAGGACGCGCCGTTCTTCACGATCGCCTCGATCTTCCAGAAGGACCCGCAGGTCCTGATCGGCCACCCCGATACCGGCTTCGACGGGTTCGAAGATCTGAAGGGCCGCACCTTGCTGATCGGCAGCGGCGGGCGGGTCACCTACTGGCCGTACCTTCGCAAGAAATTCGGGCTCAAGGACGAGCAGTTGCGGCCCTATACGTTCAACATGGCGCCTTACCTCGCCGACAGGAACGTCGTGCAGCAGGGCTTCATCTCGTCCGAGCCCTATTCGATCTCGCAGGCGATCGGCCGCATGCCGCCCTACCTGCTGCTCGCCGATGCGGGCTTCAGCGCCTATCAGACCACCATCGCAATCTCGCGCAAGCTCGCGGGAGAGAAACGCGATCTCATCCAGCGCTTCGTCAATGCGACGCTCGAAGGCTGGGCGCAGTATCTCAAGGGCGGACCGGCGATCGAGGCCGCCAACGTCCTCATCAAGAAGGCCAATCCGGAACAGACCGACGACCGTATCCAGTACGCCATCAAGGTGATGAACGAACGCGGCATCGTGTTGTCGGGCGATGCGCTGCAGGGCGGCGTCGGCGCAATGTCCGACGCCAGCTGGCAGGCCTTCTACCAGTCGATGGTCGAGGTCGACGTGTTGCCCAGGGGGCTGGACGTGGGCCGGGCCTATACGCTCGACTTCGTCAACAAGGGTGTCGGGAAACCGGCATAACGGAATTCAGGAGGAACAGGCATGTACCAGGTCAACGAAGAACATCAGATGCTGCGCGATCTCGTGAAGAAGTTCGTGCGCAACGAACTGATGCCGCTCGAGAAGAACGTGCTGGAGCGGTTCGCGTCGGGCCAGCAGGCTTCGCTGTCGGACGACGAGAACGCCAAGCTGTTCAAGCAGTGCAAGGATCTCGGCCTGTGGGCGCTCGACGTGCCGGAAGAGGTGGGCGGCGCCAACTTGCCGGCCGTGGCTCTGGTCGGCGTGAACGAAGAGCTGGGTTACACCTGCGTGCCCTTCACCTTCCCGCCCGATTCGCCGAACCTGCACATGCTGCTCGCCACCGCGAGCCCGGAGCAGCGCAAGAAGTACCTCGAGCCCTACGCTGCGGGCGAGACCAGCTCCGCCATCGCCATCTCCGAGCCCGGCGCGGGCGGCGACCCGGCCGGCATGAAGACCCGGGCGGTGAAGGACGGCAACGACTGGGTGATCAACGGCCGCAAGATCTGGATCAGCCGCATCGCCAAGGCCGACTTCACCATCGCCATGGCGGTGACCGACCCGAACCTCGGCGCGCGGGGCGGCATCACCGCCTTCCTGATCGACAAGGGAACGCCCGGGCTCGTCGTGGCGCGCGCCATCCCGATGCTGGCCGGCCAGCGCACCTACGAGGTCGTGTTCGAGGATTGCCGCGTGCCCGAGACCCAGGTGCTGGGCCGCATCGGCGCGGGCTTCGCGCCCATGCAGATGCGCCTCACGATTCGCCGCCTGCAGATGGGCTCCTGGTGTGTCGGCATGGCGCAGCGCGCCCTCGACATGCTGGTCGAACATGCCAACCAGCGCGTCACCTTCGGTGAGAAGCTGGCCGACCGCCAGGCCATCCAGTGGTGGGTGGCCGATGCCGCCATGAAGCTGCACGCCTGCCGCCTGATGGTGATGGATGCCGCCGTGAAGCAGGACGAGGGCCGCGACGTGCGCATGGAGGCCTCGATGATCAAGGTGTATGCGACCGAGATGGCGAGTGAGGTGATCGACCATGCCCAGCAGGCGTTCGGCGCCATGGGCGTGACGCAGGAACTGCCGCTGTCGATCATGGCGCAGAAGGTGCGCACCATGCGGGTCTACGAAGGCCCGTCGGAAGTGCATCGCATGGTGATCGCCCGCCGCATCTTCGGCGGCCGTTGACAGGGGGCGCGAGGCGGGCGGATCATTTCCGTCCGCCGTTCGGTGCAGGACTTTTCCGGGGAGCCGCCGCATGACCTACACGCTCGACAGCTTCGTCAAGGACGCGCAGTCCGCGCTGAAGACGCACGAAGGACCCGCCGGCCGCGAGCAGGTCCGCGTGCTGCTGGAGAAGCTTCTGGCCAACCCTTCCTTCGTCGACGAGGCGGTCGGTCCGGCCGCGCCGATCGGAACGCGCAAGCTCTACGAGGACAAGGATCTCGGCTTCGTCGTGCTGGCACACTGCAATCCCAAGCCGCACAAGAGCCCGCCGCACGATCACGGCGCCTCGTGGGCGGTGTATGGGCAGGCGGTGAAATACACCGACATGAGCGAATACAAGCGCCTCGACGGCGGCACGGACGCGGGCGATGCGAAGCTCGAGCAGGTCAAGGCCTATCGCCTCGAACCCGGTCATGCGGGCGTTTACGACGTCGGCGCCATCCACGCCATCGACTATCCCGATGGCAGCCGCTTCGTGCGCGTCACCGGCCGCGACCTCGACTATGTGCGCCGCCTCAAGTTCGACATGGCGGCCGGCAAGGCCATCACCATCGAAAGCGCGACCGCGGGCGCGAACTAAGAGCGATCATGTTCCTCTCCCCCGCTAGGGGGAGCGGCTAGGTGAGGGGGCGTCGAAGATCGCCTGCAACCCCCTCACCCAACCTCTCCCCCTAGCGGGGGAGAGGAGTCTGAGTGTCAAAGCCAGCCCGTCCGCGCCGGCGTGGACGATGCGCCTCGCCCCATTCCTCCATCGCATCGAGGATGGGGCCGAGGCTCAATCCCTTCTTCGTGAACGAATACTCGACGTGCGGCGGCACGGTCTCGTGGACCGTGCGCGACACGATCCCGTCCTGTTCTAGCGAGCGCAGTTGGAGGGTCAGCATGCGCTGCGTGATACCCGGCACGAGGCGGCGCAGCTCGTTGAAGCGGCGTGGCCGGTCCTTGAGATAGAACAGGATGTTGAGCTTCCAGCGCCCGCCGATCACTTCGACGGTCGCCGCCACCGGGCACCAGGGAGCCTTGATCTCGGGCATTGCACGCCTCGCTCGATATCCATGATTGATACCTAGTATAAAAAATGTGCGTACTTATGGAAAGCGAACCGGGGTGTTAGGTGCGGCCTCACAACCTTGGAGGTCGCAATGTTCGTCATCATGGGAGCCACCGGTCAGGTGGGAGGTGCTGCTCTCGAAGCCCTGAAGCAGCGCGGCGCCAAGGTGCGTGCGGTGTCGCGCGATCCGGCGCGCGCGGGAGGCCTCGGCGTCGAGACCGTACGCGGCGACGCGTCCGATACGGCAAGCCTCGCGTCCGCCTTCAAGGGCGCGGAGGCCGTCTTCGTGTTGTTGGTGCCGCCGGCATTGGCGCAAGACGTGCTGGCCGAATCGCGCGCCGCCGCGCAGTCGATCGCCGCGGCCGTGCGCGAGGCAAAGGTGCCGCACCTCGTGGCGCTGTCGTCGGTCGGCGCGCATCTCGGCGAAGGCAACGGCATCGTGCGCGCCCTGCATGACTTCGAAACGGCATTGGCCGGCGCCGCACCGTCGATCGTGTTCGTGCGGCCGGGCGACTTCCTGGAGAACTGGGCCGCGGTGCTGCCTGCGATTCTGGAGGCGGGCGTGCTGCCGTCGGGCAAGCTGCCGCTGGAGACCCGCAGCGATGCGGTATCGGCGCTCGATGTCGGCCGCGTCGCGGCGGAGCTTCTGCTCGAACCGAGGCCCGGCACGCGCATCGTCAATGTCCTGGGACCCGCGCAGTATTCGCCGCTCGACGCGGCGGAGATCCTGTCGAGCCGGCTCGCCAGGACGGTGACGGCGGTGCCGTCATCGCGTGAAGAGACGGTGGCCGGTCTCACGGTGGCCGGTCTGGGCGCCGACTATGCCGAGAAGCTCGCCGACCTCGACGAGGCGTTCAACGCGGGCCGGTTGGCGTTTCCGGCGAACAGCGGCGAGCTGCGACGCGGCACGATCACGCTCGACACCGTGCTGCGGCGCCTTCTGGGAGGAGGGCGATGATCGATGGCGCGATCTTCCATGCGACCTTTGCCGCGGCTGTCGGCAGCGGGCTGGTCGCCGGCATCTTCTATGCCTTCTCGTCCTTCGTGATGGGCGCGCTGGGCCGTGTGCCGCCCTCACAGGGCATCGAGGCCATGCAGGCGATCAACGTCGTCGTCATCAACCGCAGCTTCATGCTGGCCTTCTTCGGTACGGCGATCCTGTGCCTGGCGCTTCTGGTCGCGGCGTACCTGCGGTGGAACGACGGCAGCGGCAAGCTGCTCCTGCTCGGCAGCCTTTTCTATCTTGTCGGCACGATCGGCGTGACGATGGTCTTCAACGTGCCGCTCAACAATGCGCTGGCGGCGGCCCAACCGGGAACGCCGGAGGCCGCCACCTTCTGGGCGCACTATCTCGACCGCTGGACGACGTGGAACACGGTGCGGACGGTCGCGCCGACCGCCGCCATGATCGTGTTCATCTTCGCGTTACGCGAAAGCGCGCTGCGCTAGGAGAGCCGCGTCGCGGCCGTCTGGTTGGCTGCCGCGCGCTTCTGCAGCATGCCGTGGATACGCTCCTTCAGCCGCTTCACCCGCTCCGGTCCGGCTTTCTCGGGGCTGCCGGAATCGAAGGGCGGCTGCGGATCGTACTCCAGCGTGAGCTGGATCGACTTGGCGACTTCCTCGCCGGCCAGTTCGGCCGCCAGGGTGAGACCGAAATCGATGCCGGCCGTGACGCCACCGCCCGACACACGATTGCGGTCGCGCACCACGCGATCGGCGACCGGGATCGCGCCAAAGGCCGGCAGGAACTCGCGCGAGGACCAGTGGCAGGCGGACTTGTAGCCCTTCAGCAGTCCCGCGGCGCCGAGCACCAGCGAGCCCGTGCAGACCGAGGTGACGTAGCGCGCGCCCTCGGCCTGTTTGCGCAGGAAGGTGAGGGTCTCCTCGTCGGTCATCAGCGCGACCTGGCCGCCGCCGCCCGGCACGCAGATCACGTCGAGCTGCGGGCAGTCGGCGAACGTCGTGGTCGGCACGATCGAGAAACCCGCATCGGTCGGAACCGGATCGAGCGTCTTCCAGATCATGTGCAGCTTGGCGTTGGGCACGCGGCACAGGACCTGCGCGGGTCCCGTCGCGTCGAGCTGCGTGAGGTCGGGAAAGAGCAGGATGCCGATGTGGACGGTGTCAGCCATGGGATTCCTTTTGCCATAAGAGGTGTCATCCCGAGCGCAGAGAGGGACCCTTGCGAGGCTCGGAGGAAAGGCCCCTCGCTGCGCCCGGGATGACAATGTGCGTGTGTAACTGCTTCACGCTCTGGCAGAAATGACAAATAAGGGGTATTTTCTGCCAATGCCCAGAGCACACCGGATCGCCATCCTCGCCTACGAAGGCTGCCAGCTCCTCGACGTCACCGGTCCGGCCGCCGTGTTTGGCGCGGCCAACGAGGGCCGCGAGCGGCCGGTCTACGATCTTCACATCGTCTCGCCCGATGGCGGTGCGGTTGCCTCGAACTGCGGCGTTGCCTTGATGAGCGAGCGCATCGGCGGGCGGTGCGACACGCTGCTGGTCGCCGGCGGATCGCGCGGGCTTCGGGCGGTGATGAAGCGCGACGACGTGCGCAGCTGGCTGCGTCGCGTGGCGCCGAAGACGCGGCGTTTCGGCTCGGTCTGCACCGGCGCGTTCGTGCTGGCGGCGGCGGGGCTGCTTGACGGCAAGCGGGTGGCGACGCATTGGGCGAGCTGCCAGCGGCTGGCCGACAATTTCCCGGCGCTTACCGTCGATGCCGACGCGCTCTATGTCGTGGACGGGCAGGTCTGGACCTCGGCTGGCGTGACCACGGGCATCGACATGGCGCTGGCGCTGGTCGAGGCCGATCTCGGCGCCGCGACGGCCAACCTGATCGCTCGGCACTTCGTGCTCTATGCGCGGCGGCCCGGTTACCAGTCGCAGTTCAGTCCGCTGCTGCAGGCGCAGACCGAGGTCGATGCGCCGTTCGCGCGCCTCATCGAATGGATGCAGACGCATCTCGACGAGCCGCTGGATGTGCCGGCGCTGGCGGCCCGCGCCGGCCTGTCGGAGCGCAGCTTCTATCGCAAGTTCGTCGAGGCGACCGGCAAGACGCCGGCGCATTTCGTCGAGGGGCTGCGACTCGATGCGGCGCGCACGCTGCTGGCCAAGGGCCTGCCGCTCAAGGCCATCGCCGGTCGCGTCGGCTTGCGCTCCTCCGCGCGGCTCGGCCAGGCCTTCGAGCGCCGCTTCGGCATGGCGCCATCATTGTTCCGCGAGATGCACGCGACGTCAGTGACGTAGCCGCAGGCTGCTCAGGATCAGGGCGGTGATCGCGAAGCCGGCGCCCAGCCAGAGCGCCGCCCGCGCGGCATCCGCCGCGCCGCCGCCCGAGAAGTCGAACAGGCCGAACACCAGCGCGACCAGCGCGGCGCCCATCGTCTGGCCGAGCGTTCGGGCGGTGGCGATGATGCCGCCCGCGCTGCCGCTGCGGTCGCGCGGGACGGCGTTCATCATCAGCCGGTTGTTGGGCGAGGCGAAGATGCCGAAGCCCATGCCGCACAGGACCAGCCGCCACACAATGTTGAAGGCAGACGGATCCGGCGGCAGCAAGGCCGTCAGGATCATGCCCGAGGCCATGCAGGTGAGGCCGATCGTGCCCAGCGCGCCGGCATGGTGGCGGTCGGCCAGCCGGCCGGCGATCGGCGCCACGGCGGCCAGGGCCAGCGGCCAGGCCGTCAGCAGCAGGCCGGTCGCGGTGGCGTCGCGGCCCAGCACCGTGTGGAAAAAGAAGGGCAGGCTGACGAAGGCCAGGCCCTGCGCGGCGAAGGTGCAGGTCGAGGCCGAGATCGAAAGCGAGAAGATCGGCCGTGCGAACATGTCGATCGGCATCATCGGGTCGGCAAGCCTGCGCTGGCGCCAGACGAAGAGCGTGCCGAACAGGGCCGCACCCACCAGTTCCGCCACGACCACCGGGATCGGATGGCCATGGCCGACGCCGTCGATGCCGAAGATCAGCAGGCCGAAGGTGCCGCCCGACAGCACCGCCGAGGGCACGTCGAACGGCCGCTTGGCGTGTGTCGTCACCGGCAGGAAGCGGCCCGCGAGGAAGAAGGAGACGATGCCGAGCGGGATATAGACGGCGAACAGGATCGGCCAGCTCGTGATCGCGAGCAAAGCGGCGCCGAGGCTGGGACCGGCGGCCAGCGAGGTCGCCACGACGGTGGTGTTGAAACCGAGCCCGCGGCCGAGCGCGGCGCGCGGATAGATCGAGCGCACCAAAGCGGGCTGGATCGCCATGATGGCGGCGCCGCCCAGCCCCTGGAGCGTGCGCGCGGTGATGAGCCAGGAGAGAGAGGGGGCGAGTACGCAGCCGATCGAGGCCAGTGAGAAGAAGACCAGGCCCCAGCGATAGACCGTGCGATAGCCCACGATGTCGCCCAGCGCCGCGATCGGCAGCAGCATGATCATCAGGGCGATCTGGTAGGCGTTGACGATCCAGATCGAGCTCTCCGCCGTGATCGCGAGGTCCTTCGCGATGTAGGGCAGGGCCAGATTGGTCATCGAGTTGCTGAGCACCGCCATCGACAGGCCGATGGTGATGGTCGCCACGGCGGCGAGGCGCCGTGGCCCCGACGGCATGCCGTCGGGGAGCGGGCCGGCTGAAGCGGGTTCGGCCATTGCTTACTGGGGAACCGTCAGCTCGTCGCCGCCGATGGTCGTGCGCTGCATCAGGCGCTTGTGCCTGGTCGCGTCGTAGTAGGTGGCGCGATGGAGCACCGCGCGATTGTCCCAGACGATGACGTCGCCCTCGCGCCAGGCGTGGGACATCATGAACTCCGGCTGCTCGGCGCGCTGCGCCAGCTCCCAGAGGATCGCCTTCGAGATCGGTTCCGGCCAGTCGAGGATGCGGCCGGCATGGGCGCCGATATAGAGCGCTCGGCGGCCGTTGATCGGATTGTCGCGGAACATGCGCTGTTTCACCGGCGGCAATTCCGACAGTGCCTTGGCGCTCAGGATGCCCTTTTGCACGCGGTCGCGCGAATGGGCCAGTGCATGCTCGGCGACCAGCGGGTGGATCGTCGCCTGCAGGGCGGGTGGGAGCGCGTTCCATGCCGCGCGCATGCTGAGGAACTCGGTGTTGCCGCCTTCGGGCGGGCAGATGCGCGCCGTCAGGATCGAGCAGAGAGAGGGGATGCGCTTGAACGACGAGTCGGAGTGCCAGAAGTAGTTGGCCTTCTGGTAGATCATGCGCATGTCGTCCGGCGGAATCGGTTCGCCGGTCATGATGTCGAGGTTGGACTGGCGCTGGAACTTGGTGCCGGCGGCGGGATTGGCGCTGAGCGTCGTCTCCAGCGGACCGAAATTCTCGCTGAAGGCGATCTGCTTGTCGTCGTCCATCGCCTGGTCGCGGAACAGGAGCACGGAATGCTCCTCGAAGGCGGCGCGGATCGGCCCGAACTCGCGCGCCGAGAGGGGCTGCGTGATGTCGATGCCGGTCACTTCCGCGCCGAACAGCGGATGGAGCTTGCGGATTTCGATGCTGCCGGTGTTGCGCATGACCTCGTCCCTCAGTCGATGATCGCCTGGTAGGTGAGCACGCGAAGTTCGCGGCGGATCGGGTAGGTCGAGGAGGGCATGAGCTGCGTCAGCAGCACCACGGCCATGTCCTCGACCGGATCGATCCAGAAGGCGGTGGAGGCCGCGCCGCCCCAGGCATATTCGCCCGGCGTGCCGGCGATATAGGCCTTGGCCGGATCGATCATCACCGAGAAGCCCAGGCCAAAGCCGATGCCCGTGTAGGTCGACTCGGAGAAGCGCGGCGTGCCCATGTCGGCCATGTCGCCCTTCAGGTGGTTCATGGTCATCAGCTCCACCGTCTTGCGGCCGAGCAGGCGCACGCCGTCGAGTTCGCCTTTGTTCAGCATGAATTTGCAGAAGCGCAGATAGTCGGAGGCGGTCGAAACGAGACCTCCGCCGCCCGAGTTCACCTTGCGCGGTGCCAGGTAGCGGCTCTTGCCCGGATCGTCGATCAGGTCGAGCTTGCCGCCAGCGCCGGCGGCATAGTTCGCGGCGAAGCGATCGTGCTTGGCGGCCGGAACGTGGAAATCGGTGTCGACCATGCCGAGCGGGTCGATGACCTTTTCCTTCAGGTACTTCTCGAAGGGCTGGCCGGAGATGACTTCGACCAGGTAGCCCAGCACGTCGGTCGAGACCGAGTAGTTCCACGCCTTGCCGGGCTGGGCGATCAGCGGGAGCTGCGCCAGCCGCTCGACGACCTGCTTCAGGCTGGTGTCCGCGGTCTGGAAATCGACTCCGTCCTGTTTTGCGCGATAGGCGGCATCGACCGGGTTGCTCTCCATGAAGCCGTAGGTCAGGCCCGACGTGTGGGTGAGCAGGTCGCGGAAGTTGATCTCGCGCTCGGCCGGCGCCGTCTCGATCTTGCCGCGGCTGCCGCCGACCATGACCCTCGGGTTGGCGAAGGCGGGGATGAACTTCGAGATCGGATCGTCGAGCTGAAAGCGGCCCTCTTCGTAGAGCATCATGATGGCCACGGAGGTGAGCGGCTTGGTCATCGAATAGATGCGGAAGATCGTGTCGGCGCGCATCGGCTTGTTGCGCGCCAGGTCCGACTTGCCGACGACCTCGGCGAAGGCCAGCTCGCCCCTGCGCATGACGCAGGCGACCATGCCGGCCAGCTTCCCGCTGTCGACCCATCCATTCATCCAGGTGCGCACGCGGTCGAGCCGCGCTGCGGAAAGCCCGACCTGTTCGGGAGTGACGAGCGGCAGCGTGTCCATGGCGATCCTCCTGTGAGCCCCGCTAGACTAGCCCAGGACGACAGGGTTCAGACACGCAAAAGACGGGAGGGAGCAATGGCGAGATTGTGCGAGGGACGGGTGGCGATCGTGACGGGCGGCGCCCGCGGCGTCGGCCGGGAACATTGCCTGATGCTGGCCGAGCATGGCGCCAAGGTGGTGGTGAACGACCTGGGCGGCGACCGGGCCGGCAAGGGCAACGACGTGGGGCCCGCCCAGCAGGTCGTGAACGAAATCAAGGCGATGGGCGGCGAGGCCGTGGCCAACGGCGACGACGTGTCGGACTGGAACGGCGCCAAGCACATGATCGACCAGGCGGTCGAGGCGTTCGGCAAGCTCGACGCCATCGTGCTCAACGCCGGCATCCTGCGCGACCGCATGCTGGTGAACATGAGCGAGGACGAGTGGGACGCCGTCATCAAGGTGCACCTCAAGGGCACCTTCGCGCCGGCCCGCCATGCGGCCGCCTACTGGCGTGACCAGGCCAAGCTGAAGGGCGGCCCGGTCGATGCGCGCATCATCACGACGACGTCGGTCTCGGGCATCTACGGCAATATCGGCCAGACCAACTACGGTGCAGCCAAGGCCGGCATCGCCTCCTTCACCATCATCGCCGCGCGCGAACTCGCCCGCTACGGAGTCACGGTAAACTCGATCTCGCCGTCGGCCTTCACGCGCATGACCGAGGACCTGCGCGAGTATACGGAAGAGGACAAGAAGCGCCGCGATCCCAAGTGGATCGCCCCTGTCGCCACCTGGCTGGTGAGCGAGGACAGCCGCGAGGTCACGGGGCGTGTCTTCCAGGCCGGAAACGGCATTTTCGCCGTCGCCGAGGGCTGGCATAAGGGCCCCACGGTCGAGCAGATCATGGATCCGGTGCAGGCCGGCAAGGTGCTGAGCGAGATCGCGAAGAAGGCACGCAAGAATGCCGGGATGAACGGCCTCGATCTGGATTGAAGACAAACAGGGAAAAGGAAAAGACATGAAGACGATCAATCGCCGGACGGTGCTTGCGGCCACGGCGGCGGCGGGCCTGATTCCGGGCGCCGCGCGCGCCCAGGCCTGGCCCAACAAGCCGATCCGCTGGGTCGTGCCCTATACGGCCGGCGGCCTGACCGACGTCACCACGCGGCTGACACTCGAGAAGATGAACGTCGGCCAGACCTTCGTGGTCGACAACAAGCCCGGCGCCAATTCGCTGATCGGCGCCGAGATCGTCGCCAACGCAGCGCCCGACGGCTACACGTTCCTGACGGTGATCGCTGCCCACGCGGCCAACAAGACGCTCTATGCCGGCAAGCTGAAATTCGATCCGGTGAAGGGCTTCGAGCCGGTGTCGCTGGTCGGCGTCGCGCCGCTCATCATCACGGTCACCAACGACCTGCCGGTGAAGAACGTCGGCGAGCTGATCGCCTACGCCAAGAAGAACCCGGGCAAGATCTCGTTCGGTTCCTCCGGCGTCGGTGCGGCCGCGCACCTCACCAGCGAACTGATGAAGCAGGTGACCGGCACCGACATGGTGCACGTTCCGTACAAGGGAACGGCGCCGGCCCTGGCCGATCTCGCTTCAGGCAACATCCAGATGCTGATCGACGCGCCGATCGGCGTGATGGCTCAGGTGCGGGCCGGCAAGATCCGCGCGCTCGCCATGCTGGCGAAGGATCGCGTGCCGGGCGTCGAGGAAGTGCCGACCATCGTGGAGTCGGGCGGGCCGCTGATCGAATCGTCGACCTGGGTGATGTTCCTCGCGCCGGCCGGTACGCCGAAGGAGATCGTCGACAAAATGTCGACGGAAGTGGGACGTGCCCTGAAGGACGAAGCCCTGCGCAAGCGCCTCGCCGAGCAGGCCGTCATCCCGGTCGGCGCCACGCCGGCCGACACGGGCAAGTTCCTGCAGAACGAGATCGACAAGTGGGAGAAGGTCATCACGACCGCCGGCGTCAAGCCCGACGCCTGATCCCGCATCGAAACGGCGCCGGCAGAGGCCGGCGCCGCATCTGCTGATCAGTCCGCAGCGAAGCAGTAGAGCAGGCCTGCGCCGCCGGTCGTCACCAGCGCAGGCAGGTCGCAGCCACGTGACGGATGCGAGGTGTTCCACGACTTCGACGGCGCATCGTCGCGCAGGCCCATGCGATCGGTATGACCGACCATGGCGCTGCCTTCGCCGTTCTTCGTCCAGTTGCCGCAGGTCATGTCCTTGTCCGGCGGGAAGGCGGTGCCGTCGGCCTGCGTGCCGGTGAGGATGTCGTGCTGGTTCACCGTGTAGAGCCGGCTGGGGATCAGCCTGCCGGTTTCCGCGACGCTGGTTGCGGCCGTCAGCTTGTTGTTGTCCGAGTGCAGGTCCTCGACGCTCGCCGCTATCTGCACGCCGGTGGCATTCACCCACGGTCCCTTGCCGATGCGATCCCGGGCGTTGACCGCGGTCGCGCCGCCGACCGCCTGGGTGCTGAGATAGGCTCGCCAGGTCTTGCCACCGGCGCCCGCCTTGGCGGCCAGCGTCTGGCAATGCCGGTCCGCGCCCTCGAGCCCGCCAAAATTGGCGCCCTGCGGGCCGCCTACACTGGTAATGAAAAACGTCATGTTGGGAAATTGCGGCGGGGTCGGCTGGGCCTGCGACGACGTGGCAGAACCAACCAGCAAAAGCGTGGAAACGCCGAGCGCCGCGAACTTCGATCTGGCCGTCATATCGCTTTCTCCCCGATTCTTATGTACTTCGACACGCTGCATCCTGACTTTCAGAGCCTGTCACGCCCACTCAATTTCTCGTGGGCTGAAGCGGAAAAACCTCTCCCCGACAGTGCTTGTGCAGCCTCAGCGCTTTACTCGCCGCGCGCCGTGTCGTTTCCTTCGCTCATGGTTTCGGCCCTCAGTCTGGCGAACGGCCTGACGCTTCTGTTCGCCGCTCTTTGCCTCTGGACGATGGCGATGCAGTCGCGCGGCGGCGTCACGACATTGGGACGGGTCGCACTGCCAGGCGGCTTTGCGGTGCTGGCGACCCTGATGCTGCTCGCCGGCGTGTTCGAGGCGAGCTTCCTGTTCGACATTCTCTGGCTCGTGGCCTTCGTGGTGGGCTCGGTGATCGGCCGCATTCGCGGATGGATGCTGAGCGTGCAGTCGAACCGGGAGTCGGGGCTGGTGTCGCTACCGGCGACGGTCGACGGACTCGTCGCCGCGCTCATTCTCGTCGCCCTGTCCATCATCGACTTCTCGTCGGCGATGATGGGCGAAGCGCTGATCGAGCCGGGATACATCGCGGCGGGCAGTGCGCTCTGCGCCGGCTTCCTCGGCTATCGCGTCCTGGTCATTGCCCTGCGCGTCGTTCGCCCGAAGGCCGACAAGGTTTCGCGCGTGGCCTGACGGGCGCGCGCGCCCTCACAATCCCCGAAGTGTCTCCAGCACGCGCGGCTGCGGCCAGGTCCAGCCGCTGGCGCCCTCATAGGCGCGCATCGCCCGCAGCACGATGTCGTCCGCGCGCGGCGGGCCGATGATCTGCAGGCCGACCGGCAGGCCAGCCTTCGTGAGACCCGCCGGCATCGACGCGGCGGGTTGTCCGGTGAGATTGCAGGGCAGGGTGTAGGGCGCGCCCTTCGTCCAGCGCGGGAACGCTTCGGAATTGTAGAGCGTCTGCGCCGGCGGCGCCGCGGTCGGGGTGACGGGCGCGAGCAGCAGATCGTAGTTGCGATGCCAGAGGGCGAGGTCGCGCGCGAGTTTGCTCTTGGCTTCATAGGCGCGGGCATAGTCGGCGAGGGTGATCGACAGGCCCTTCTCCGCAAGCGCACGCAAGCCCGGATCGAGCTTGTCGTGAAGTTGCGTCGGGATCTGGCGGAATCGCGTGGCGAAGCTGCCGATCCAGAGCGGTTCGAAATGCTGCTGCAGCGGCTCGAACATCGGGCCGACCTCCTCGACATGCGCGCCGAGATCCTCGAAGCGCTTCGCCGCCGCCACGATGAGATCGCGTACCTCCGGATCGGCCTGCACATGCCCGAGGTCGAGGCTGAGGCCGATCCTCCAGCCGCGCACGCCGGCGTCGAGGCCGACCGTGTAGTCGCGCGACTCGGCCGGCAGCGATCGCCAGTCGCGCGGATCGGGACCGGCCGTGAGGTTCAGCGCCATCGCGGTGTCGAGCACCGAGCGGGCCAGCACGCCCTGGCTGATCACGTCGGCGAATGGCGCATCGGCCGGCGATTGCGGGATACGTCCATAGGACGGCTTCAAGCCGACGAGGCCGGTATGGGCGGCGGGGATGCGGATCGAGCCGCCGCCGTCGTTGCCATGGTTGAATGGATTGACGCCCGCTGCCGTGAGCGCCGAGGCGCCGCCCGACGAGCCGCCGGGCGAGTGGGCGAGGTTCCACGGATTGCGCGTCGTGCCGTGGAGGGGCGAGTCGGTCAGAGCCTTCCAGCCGAACTCGGGCGTCGTTGTCTTGCCAAGAAGAATCATGCCCCGGGCAAGGAACCGGTCGACGATGGCCGCGTTCTCGGTAGCCGGAGTCTCGTCCGTGGAATGCGATCCGAGGCGCGTCGGCCATCCCCTTACGTTCGTCGTGTCCTTGATCGTCGTCGGAATCCCGTCGAACGGCGAAAGCGGTTCGCCTTTCTGCCAGCGCGATTCTGCAGCCTTTGCGGCACTCTGCGCGCCTTCCGCATCGACGATGACCAACGCATTCAAATGAGGTTGCAGCGCTGATGCACGCTTCAACATCGCGTCGACGATCTCGAGGGGAGACACCTGACGGCGCGCGAAGAGTTTTGAGAGTTCCGCTGCGGAAAGCCAGTCGAATGCAGAGTCAGACATGCGCAATTGGTCGGTTCTCGACAAACAATGAATGTTTCAGAGTGAGGATGACGATGCAGTGTCGACTCTGATTTCTCCTAAGTCGAGAGCGTATTGGAGGGGGTACGTGATGGAAACTGTTACAGCGCTTGTTGCCGCCGGTGCCGCTTTCGCGGCGAGCTATCTCATCGGACGATCTCTGACGGCTTCGCTTCTTCTCGTGATGTTGGGTGGGTTGCTCGTGGGGGCGAGCTTTGCCGTCCTGTTCTTTGTCTCGACGGTGACGGTGGGACATCTGATGCCTGGTCTGTTCGAGCCGTGGCTGCTCGGCGTCCACTTCATCGCGCTCGCCATCGTGGTGCCGCTCGGGGGAGCTGTCATTGCGGCGCTCACGCACCGCCACGTCGAGCGCGTCGATGCTTCGCGCCTGCCCTTCTGACGGCAACGCGGGACGCGAAACGGACGCCTTTCCCGCACCGGCCCTGCACCGGTAAGCTCCCCGGTAAACAGGGGAGGTGGCAGGGATGGTTGAGGTCAAGCTCGGCGCCGGCACGGCCGTGCGCATCGAGGAAAGTTACGAGCCGAACTTCGACGCCAGGGCTTTCTTTCCCGACTGGGATCCCGCCGTCGTCGAGCGTCATCGCGGCTGGCTCATGCCGGCTCACTATGACGAGGCTTCTGCCTTCCTGAAGCTGAGCGTCCATAGCTGGCTTCTGAAGATCGGCGGCAAGACGATCCTGATCGACACCTGCGTCGGCAATCACAAGTCGCGTCCCCATCGGCCGAAGTGGCACCTGATGGAGACGAAGTATCTCGAGCGGCTGAAGGCGGCCGGCGTCGAGCCCGACCAGATCGACATGGTCATGTGCACCCATCTCCATGTCGATCATGTCGGCTGGAACACGCGCCTCGAGAACGGCAAGTGGGTGCCGACGTTCAAGAATGCCAGGTACGTCTTCAGCCGTGCCGACTACGATCACTACCTGAAGCTCGACAGCGATCCCGCAACCGGCCCCGTCAATGCGGGCTCGTTCCGCGACTCGGTGCTGCCGGTCGTGGAAGCGGGGCTGACGCAGATGGTCGATGGCGCCGCGCAGCTCGACGAGAATCTGACGGTCGAACCGGCGCCGGGTCATACGCCGGGCACCATCGCCATCAAGTTCGAATCGCGCGGCGAGAAGGCGCTGTTCTGCGGCGACATCCTGCACCACGCGCTGCAGGTCTATCATCCCGAGTGGAACAGCTTCGCCTGCGCCGATGGCGTCGGTGCGCGCAAGAGCCGGCGCGCGGCGCTGGAGCATTGCGCCGGCAGCGGCGCGCGGCTGATGCCGTGCCACTTCGGGGCGCCGTTCAGTTGCCACATCGACCACAAGGACGATGGGTTCGTGCCGCGCTTCGGCGGGCAATTCTAGGAGAGAGATGAAGATGATCTACGAGATGCGGGTCTACAGGTGCGTGCCGGGTCGTCTCCCGGCGCTGCTCAATCGCTTCAACACCATCACGCTCAAGATCTGGGAGCGGCACGGCATCAAGCAGGCAGGCTTCTTCACGACGCTGATCGGCGAGTCGAACCAGGAGCTGACCTATTTCCTCGCCTGGGAATCGCTGGCCGACCGCGAGAAGAAGTGGAACGCCTTCGCCGCCGATCCGGAGTGGCTGGCCAAGCGCGCCGAAACGGAGAAGGACGGCGCGATCGTCGAGAACGTCGCGGTGCAGATGCTGACGCCGACGGCCTTCTCGTCCGTCCAGTAGGACGTCACTCCGCCTTGAGGCCCGCCCCCTTTGCGAGGCGGGCCCATTTGGCGAGGTCGTCGGCCACATAGGCCGCGAACTCGGCGGGCGTGCCGAACTGCGGGTCGGCGCCGAGTTCGACGAACTTCCTTGCGACGTCGGGCGAGCGGACCGTCGCATCGACGGCCGCATGCAGGCGATCCACCAGGGCTTTCGGCGTGCCGGCGGGAAGGAACACGCCGTAGGAGATCGCCGCTTCGTACCCCGGCAATCCGGACTCCGAGATGGTGGGAATGTCGGGCGCCGCCGCCGAGCGCTCGAGCGCGGTCTGTCCGAGCGCGCGCATCTTTCCGGCTCTCGCATGAGGCAGCGCCGTCGAGAGGCCGCCGAAATAGAGATCGACCTGGCCCGCCATGAGATCGGCCATCGCGGGGCCGCCGCCCTTGTAGGGCACGTGCACGATGTCGAGCCGTCCCATCGCCTTGAAGAGTTCGAGCGCCAGATGGGTCGCGCCGCCCGCGCCGGCGGAGGCGCCGTTCAGTTTTCCCGGCCGCGCCCGCGCCAGCGACAGCAGGCCGGCGATGTCCTTCGCCGGCAGATCGGGGCGGACGACCAGCAGCATCGGGTTGATGCCGACCGGCGCCACGGCGACGAAGTCGGTCCGCACGTCGTAGGGCATGTTGCGGTTCAACGCCGGTGCGACCGTGGTCGAGCCGTTTGAGGCCAGCATGAACACGCTGCCGTCGGGCGGGCTCTTGGCCGTGAAATTTGCGGCGATCTCGCCGTTGGCACCCGCCTTGTTCTCGACCACGACGGTGCGACCCAGTCGTTCGCCGATGCCCGGCGCGATCACCCTGGTGAGGAGATCGTTGGGACCGCCGGGCGGGAAACCCACGATGAACCGCAGAGGCCGGTCGGGAAAGTCCGCTACCTGGGCACGGGCCGGTGCCAGGGGAAGTGCCGCGAGGCCGGCAAGCAGATGACGGCGAAGGGGCTTGTTCATACAGGAAGTATGCTAGGCTTTTGCCAACACAGGGAGGAAACAAGAATGCAACGCAGGACTTTCTCGGCCGTAGGCGCGGCAGCCTTGCTCGGCTCGCTGGCAGGGGTGCCGGCACGCGCACAGTCGCTTGGCGGCGACGTTCGCTTTCTCTGCGGCTTCGCGCCGGGCGGGACGGCCGATCTGTTGTGCCGCATCCTCGCGGAAGCGGCGACGTCCGAGGTCGGACAGAAAGTGATCGTGGACACCAAGACCGGCGCCAGCGGCTTCATCGCCAACGAGATCGTCGCAAACGCGCCGCCGGACGGGCGCACCATCGGTCTCGCCGCCATGGCCGCCATGTGCGTGTCGCCGGTAATGCCCGGACAGAAGCTGCCGATCAACGTCGACACCGACCTGACGCCGATCGCCAACATCGCGGGCGTCACCAACATGCTGGTCGTCGGCAAGCACATGCAGTACCGGACGATTCCGGAAATCATCGACTTCGCCAAGAAGAACCCCGGCAAGCTCACCTATGCGTCGGCGGGCAACGGCACCTCGCAGCATCTTGCCGCCGAACTTTTCAAGAAGATGGCCGGCATCAACATCCTGCACGTGCCGTATCGCGGCGGTGCGCCCGCGATCCAGGACATGATTTCCGGCAATTGCGACATGATGTTCGGCAACATGCCGGAGTTCCTGGGACAGATTAACGGCGGCGGGCTCATTCCCGTGGCGTTCGGATCGCCCAAGCCATCCCCCATGTTTCCGAACTTGCCGCTGATCTCGAAATTCCTGCCGGGTTTCGAGGTGGTGAACTGGTTCGGCGTGTTCGGGCCGAAGGCCCTGCCGGCCAACCTGACCGACTACTGGAACAAGGCGCTGCGCGCAGCGGTCGCCAAGCCCGACGTCCAGAAGCGCTTCGCCGAAAGTGGCATGGACACGATCATCGGCTCGCCCGCCGAGTTCAAGGCGACCATCATGGCCGATCGCAAGAAGTGGGAAGGGGTCATCAAGGACGCAGGCATGCGCGCCGACTGACCGATGCCGCTCGCCGACACCGCGCAGGGCCCGCTGCACTACGACGTGGTCGACCAGGTTGCGCCATGGCAGCAGAAACGCCTGCCGATCCTGTTCCATCATGGGATCGGCGCCAGCCCGGGAATCTGGGCGGGCTGGCAGCCGGCGCTGGCGGACGCCTTCCGCCTCGTGACCTTCGACATGCGCGGCTATGGCCGTTCCACGATCCCGGCAGAGGACTTCAGGTGGTCGCTCGATCTGCTGGTCGAAGACCTGTTCGCGGTCGCCGACGCCGCAGGTGGGGAGCGGTTCCACCTCGTAGGCGAATCGATCGGCGGCACCGTGGCGCTGGCGGCGGCGCTCGCGCGGCCGGGGCGGATCGCCACGCTCACCGTCAGCAACGGCGCTCACCTGGGCGCGTCCATCCAGCGTGTCGAAGCCTGGCGCCGCCAGCTCGACGATGGCGGCTCGAAGGGCTGGTCCGACGCCTTCCTGCGTGATCGCTTCCATGACGGCGCCGTGTCGCCGGAGCGGCTGGCATGGTTCGCTGCCGAACAGGAGAAATGGTCGCGCGCCTCGATCCTGAACGCGCTCGGCGTCCTGATCGGCACCGACCTCACTCGCCGATTGCCCGAAATCAAATGTCCCACGCTTCTGCTGCATCCGGACGGCAGCCCGTTCATTCCGGTGTCCGTCGTGGCTGACCTGCTCAAGGGCCTGCCCGATGCCGAGTTGAACGTCTTCGGCCGGTCGCGCCATGGCCTGCCTTTCTCGCACGCTGTGCAATGCGCGCAGGCGCTACGGTCTTTCCTCGACTCCCGCAGAGTGGACTGATAGTCGAGTTGTCAGACAACTAAGAACCCCGAGGGAACAATGAGACGAATTCTGGCCGGCGCGGCCGCGCTGGCGATCGCCTTTTCTACCGCTCCCGGCTTCGCCCAGGAGAAGCTCAACGTCTGGTGGGTGAAGGGCTTCTACAAGTCCGAGGACGATGCGCTGTTCGCCGCCATCAAGAAATTCGAGGCGAAGACCGGCGTGAAGGTCGACCTGTCGCAGTACGCCGTACAGGACATGATTCCCAAGACGGTCGCGGCGCTCGATTCGGGCTCGCCGCCGGACATCGCCTATTCCGACACCTACGACGTCCAGGTCGCGGGCAAGTGGGCCTATGACGGCAAGCTCGAGGACATCTCCGACGTCATCGAGCCGATGAAGGACCGCTTCGCGCCGGTTACCATCGAGACGGCCTATCTCTACAACGACAAGGCCAAGAAGAAGGCTTTCTATGGTTTCGTCCTGAAGCAGCAGACGCTGCACATCCAATACTGGAAGGACATGCTGGCGACCGCGGGCTTCAAGGAAAACGACATTCCCGGCACCTGGAAGGAATACTGGTCGTTCTGGTGCGACAAGGTCCAGCCGGCCTATCGCAAGGCCACCAGCAGCCGCGTCTTCGGTATCGGCAACCCGATGGGCGTGGAATCGACGGATTCGTTCCAGTCGTTCCTGAGCTGGGTCGACGCCTACAACGTCAAGCTGGTCGACGATTCGGGCAAGCTGCTGGTCGACGACCCGAAGGTGCGCGAAGGCCTGATCGCAGCGCTGCGCGACTATACCGACATCTATGCCAAGGGCTGTTCGCCGCCGTCGTCGACGACCTGGAAGGATCCCGACAACAACGTCGCCTTCCACAATCGCACGACGATCATGACGCACAACTACACGATCTCGATCGCCGCCAAGTGGCTGGACGACGCCAACAACGAGCAGCTCACGCCCGAGCAGCGCGCCGCCGGCCGCAAGGCCTACGACGAGCTGATCGCGACGGCCGGCTTCCCCAAGAAGCCCGACGGCACGGCGATGGTCTATCGCACGGCGGTGAAGGTCGGCGTGATCTTCCAGGACTCCAAGAACAAGCCGCGCGCGCGCGAGTTCCTGAAGTTCCTGCTCGAGGAAGAGAATCTCCGCCCCTACGTCGAGGGCGCGCTCGGCCGCTGGTTCCCGGTGACCAAGGCCAGCCAGGAGAGCCCGTTCTGGCAGGCCGACAAGCATCGCAAGGCGGTCTACGACCAGTTCAAGGCCGGCACGCTGCCGTTCGAGTTCACCAAGAACTACAAGTTCACCATCCTCAACAACGAGAATGTGTGGGCCAAGGCGATGAATCGCGTGGTCAGCGAGAAGGTCTCGGTCGAGAAGGCCGTGGACGAGATGATCGCCCGCATCAAGGAAGTGGCCAAGTAAGGCTGCTTTCGCGAGTACGCGTATGACGGCGTCCACGATCGACACGACGGCCCGCCGGGACAAGACCCGGTGGGCCGGCTTCGGCCTGTCGGAACGCCAGGCCTGGAGCCTGCTGTTCGTCGCGCCTTATGTCGCGATCTTCATCGGCTTCGTGGTGTTTCCGGTGGGCTACAGCTTCTGGCTGGCGCGCAGCCCGCAGCTCTATGTCGAGCTGGCTGCCGACCCGATCTTCCTGCGGACGGTCATCAACACCTTCGTTTTCCTGGTCGTCGCCATCAACGTGAAGATGGCGCTGGCGCTGTTCCTGTCCGGCTTCTTCATGCACAAGCGCTGGTGGGTGAAGGTGCTCGCGGTGCTGTTCGTGCTGCCCTGGGCGGTGCCGTCGATCCCGACCATCCTGTCGGTGCGCTTCATGCTCAATCCGGAATGGGGCGTCATCAACCAGCTGATCTTCAGCCTGACCGCCGAGGACGGGCCGAACTGGCTGAACGATCCCACGCTGGCGCTCACGCTCTCGATTCTGGTGCACATCTGGAAGTCGCTGCCCTTCTGGACGCTGATCCTGCTGGCCGGCCGGCTGGCGATTCCGGGCGAGCTCTACGAAGCCGCCTCGGTCGACGGCGCCGGCGCCTGGCATCGCTTCCGCTACATCACCTGGCCGTCGATGAGCACGCTCTACGTCACCTGCACGCTGCTCTCGATGATCTTCACGGTGGGTGACTTCAACAGCGTCTATCTGCTGACCGGCGGCGGCCCGGCGGACCTCACGCATGTGCTGGCAACGCTCGGCATCCGCTACCTGCGCCTCGACCAGGTCGGGCTCGCCATGGCGTCGATCGTCTGTGCGCTGCCGCTCATCCTGCCGCTCGTCTACTTCATGATGCGGCGGCTCTCGCGATGAGCCCGCGCCGGCTGCTCCGCAACATCGGCTTCGAGACCGGGCTGCTGCTGATCGGCATTCCGGTGCTGCTGTGGACGCTGATTCCCATCTACCACATGTTCCTGTTCGCGATTTCGCCCAAGGATGCGGCCTTCTCGGGCCAGCTCTGGCCGACGAATCCGACCCTGCGCAACTTCGGGACGGTGCTCAGCCAGAAGCATCATTTCCTCAATCACTTCTGGCTGCAGATGTTCAACTCGCTGGTCATCTCGATCGGCACGGCGGCGATCACGCTGTTCGTGGCGACGGCCGCGGCCTTTGCGATCAGCCGGCTGCGGATGAAAGGCGGCCGGCTGGTGATGAACCTGGCGCTGCTGACCTACTTCATCCCGGCCGCGTTCCTGGCGGTGCCCATGTACAAGACCATGGGCATGTACGGGCTGCTGAACAACGACTGGGCTCTGGTGCTGGCCATGGCGACCATCGCCTCGCCCTATGCGATCTGGATCCTGCGCCAGGCGTCCGACAAGCTGCCGGTCGAACTCGACGAGGCCGCCATGATCGACGGTGCCTCGCCGTTTCAGCTCTTCCGACTGATCTACCTGCCGTTGATGGTGCCGTCGCTGATTGCCGTGGGCACCTACGCGCTGTTGCTGGCGTGGAACGAGTATCTGTATGCGTTCCTGCTGCTGTCGAAGAACACGGCGATCACCCTGCCTGTGGCGCTGGGCAACTTCCTCTCGGCCGACGATTCGCCTTGGGAGCTGCTGATGACGGCGGGCTTCCTCTACGCGCTGCCGCCGGCCGCCATCTACTATGCCTTCCGCCGTTACATGTCGTCGGGGCTGACGGCCGGCGCGGTGAAGGGGTAGAATGAAGACCTGAGGCCAAAGCGCCTCGCGTAGGGTCATCATGCGTGCATTGACAGCAATATTGCTGTGTCTGGTGGGGCTGTCGGCGTCGACGTCGGCAATCCGCACCACGGTCGAGCCGTTGCCGCACGACGCCTATGTCTGGCAGCGCCTCTGGACGCCCGCCGTTGCCTCAGCCGCCAGCCAATCCGCCGACATCGTCCGCAGTTGGCGCATCCTGCTGGCCGAGGGCGACCGGTCGGGGCGCTGGACGACTGTTTCCGTGCCGTGGAACGACATTCTCGCGACCGGGCGGCCGGTGGTCGGCGTGATCCGGATCGACGGCCGTCTCGATGAAGAGCGCATGACGATGCTGCTCGACCGGATCGTTGCAACCGTGTCCGTCCCGAAGACCCTGCAGTCGATCGCGGGCCTGGAGATCGACTACGACTGTCCGACCTCGAAGCTCGCGACCTACGCGAAGTTTCTCTCCGCCCTGCGCGCCCGCCTTCCCTCGACGATCGCGCTCTCGATCACGGCGCTGCCGACCTGGCTCTCGTCCTCCGCGCTGAAGAGCCTGGCGGCCGACCTGGACGAGGTGGTGCTGCAGGTGCATGCGATCGAAGATCCACGCCGCGGGCTGTTCGATCCCGACCAGGCCGAGCGCTGGGTGCGCGAGTTCGGCCGGCGGATCGGGCGGCCCTTCCGGGTGGCCCTGCCAGCCTACGACGTGCGGGTGAGGTGGCGGCGCGATGGCCGGATGGCCAGTGTGGAGAGCGAAGTGCCGCTGCTGGCAGGGCCGGGCGGCGACGTGCTGCAGGCTCAGCCCGAGGCGGTGCTCGGTCTCCTTCACGCCCTGCAACGCTCCGCGCCGTCGGGGCTGGTCGGCGTCGTCTGGTTTCGATTGCCGACGGAAGCCGACAACCGCGCGTGGAGCCTCGAGACCTGGCGCGCGGTCGTCACCGACCGGCTGGCGCCCGCCCAGGTGAGTGCTTCGCTCGTGCCGGCGGAGCAGCCGGACTTGTGGAACGTGGTGCTGTCCAACGACGGTGCGGTGGATGCACGGCTGCCGTCGCAGGTTCGTCTCGATCCGGCCTGCCGGACGGCCGACGGCGCCAACGGCTTTCGCCTGGTTGCCGACGCGGAGCCCGATCATCGCGTACTGGAGAGCAACGGCAACGGCCGTCTCCGGCCGCAGACCAAACGCACCATCGGATGGGCGCGCTGCGTGCAGCCCGGAAGGCAATTGAATGTCATCAACTAGACCGTGGCTCTTCGTTCTCGCGGCCGTCGCCAGCATCGGCGTCGCATTGGCCTGTGGTCCCAATTTTCCCTGGCAGCTCTTCGACGACCGTGCCCAGACCGTGAGCGATCCGGTTGGCTTGAGCTTCGCCTTCGAGATCAAGCGTCTTGCAACCGCACCGTCCGACAAGCTCGTGGCCGTCGAAGCGGAGGAGACCTACAGCCCCAATCCGGAGCCGGAAGTCGTCGTCGCCGAGCGCGAGGAAGCGCAGTCGGGCGCCTGGGCGTCGATCCTGCCCGCCGGGACGACCCTCTCGACCGGCCGGTTGCTCGCCAAGCTCGAGGCGGCGCGGCGGGCGGAAAACGGCAAGGAAGCGCTGATCGCGGGTGAGGGACTTCCCGTGGCGGTGCTCGACTACATCGCCGGCGCGATCGAGTTCCACGCCGGCCGCCTCGACACGGCGAAGGAATACTTCGAGGCGATCGACCGCCTGCCGCCGGCGCTGCGGCGGATCCGGACGGTCGCCGCCGCCTACATGCTGGGCCGCATCCAGCAGGTCGAAGGCAGGTTCGATGCCGCTCGCGAGTCTTTCCGGACCGTGCGCGCCCGCGCTCAGGCCGGCGCGCCCGATCCGATGGGGCTCGCCGTTGCGAGCCTGGGCGAGGAGGCGCGCATCGACCTCGTCGAAGTGGGATTGCTGGATGTTCCCTGGAACGTTCCGGCCTCGAATCTCGACGATGCCAAGGTAAAGACGTTGATCGGACGTGCGGTCCGTCTCTATGTCGATCAGGCGGCGCGGGGATCGAAGATCGCGCTGTTGTCCCTGCGCGAGGTGGCGGGCCTGCTGACGGCCGACTCCGATATGCTCGCCCGCGCCGTTGCCGATCCGCTGGTGCGACAGTTGCTGGTCGCCTACGTGGTCGCGCGCGACGGTCAGTCGATCTACGACGACAGCGTCGCCGGCCCGAAGGACCAGGCCGTCACGGCGGTGATTAACGCGGTACTGACTCAACCCAACCCTGCCAGCGGTGACGATCTCGACCGGCTGGCCGCGTTGGCCTATCAGGCGGCACGCTACGACGTCGCCGAAAAGCTGACGGCGACGACGGAGCGTCCGCTCGGTCTTTGGGTGCGCGCCAAGCTCGCCCTTCGCCGCAACGATCGCGCAGCCGCGGTCCGCGACTGGACCGCCGCCTTCACGGCGACGACCGGCGCCGGCGATACGAAACTCGATGATGCCTCCAGGGTCCGGCTGCGCGGCGAGACCGCCGTGATGACCGTGAGCGAAAGCCGTTACGGCGAGTCGCTGCGGCTGCTGTTTCCGGTCGCGCGTACCTACTGGGGCGATGTCGCCTATATCGCCGAGCGCGTCCTGACCACCGACGAACTGAAAGCATTCGTCGATGGCCTGCCGCCCAGGGATGCGGACGACCAGGCTTCGAAGCCCGACGAGGAGTACGGCATCGTCACCAAGCCGATCGCTTCCCTGCGGGACCTGCTGGCCAGGCGCCTCGTGCGCGACGGGCGGCTTCAGGACGCCCAATCCTATTTCTCGACGAGGCCGACGGAGATGGCGCCCGACTCGCCACCGCCGGCCGTCGACGCCAGCGCCTATGCCGACGCGATCAAGGCGGCGCAGCCGGCGACCTGGCCCTGGCAGAATATCTCCCGCGCCGAAGCCCTGTTCACGGCCGCCACGCTCGCCCGCAGGCGCGGCATGGAGATCATGGGCACCGAAGGGCCGCCCGACGAAGCCGCGCTGGGCGGCAACTTCGAGTCCGGTGTGGGCCAGACCAGCCCGGTGCCCGAACAGCCCGGATCGCCGCCCGACGATGCGGCGAAGCTGCCCTATGACAGCAGGAGCCTCCTGGGACCGGACGAGGCGCGTCGCTTCGCGTCGAGCGCGCCGAAACCCGATGTGCGATTCCATTATCGCCTGATCGCGTCCGACCATGCGGTCGCTGCCGCCGACCTGCTGCCCGAGCGATCGCAGGCCTATGCAGCCGCACTCTGCTGGGCCGCGCGCTATGCGAAGGATGGCAACGACCTGCCGCGCGCGGAGAGGATTTACCGCCGCTACGTCGCGACCGGCGCCTATCAGCCGTGGGCTAAAAGCTTCGGCGGCACCTGTCCCGCACCCGACTTCGAGGCGGCGCGCACTTTCTGGCAGCGGCGACTTTCGACGTGGTCGATGGAGCTCGTCGCATCGGCGAGGCGTCATGCCGTGATCGTCGGCGTGGGGGCTCTGGCCGGCCTGTTGCTGTTGGTCGGCGCCGTCCGGATGGTCCGCTCGCGCCGCGCGTCACCGGCGGCGTGAGCGACAACAGCTGCAGCGCCGCGTCGAGCGTCAGGCGCGGGCGGGCTGCAGCGGCAGGTCGGCGACGGCGTGTGCGGCCAGTCGCTTGCGATCCCTCTCGGGACGGATGAAGAGCAGGCCGATGATGCCGCCGGCGAGGAGCAGGATGCCCAGGATGACGTAGCCTTGCTCGTAGCCGGCGATCGGCGTCGCCGCGTTCTGGATCATCGAGCCCATGATCCTGGGCGCGAGGACGCCGGCGAACGTCACGACCGACGTGGTGATGGCCAGCATCGCCGCACGTTGCGGATGCGGGGTCAGTTCGCTGATGATCATGGGAAGGACGACGTAGATCGTGCTGCCGATGGCGGAACCGAAGACCAGGGCGGCGATCTTGAGACCGTCTGTCGGCATCGCGCCGACGAAGGGAAGCACGCAGCCGCCGGCGACGATGGTGAGACACGGCAGGACGCCGCGGCAGAGGCGGCTGGACACACCCTTCCTCTTCAGTCTCTGGGAAACGTAACCTCCGGCCAGGACCACGAGGGCGCCGAAGACCCAGGGCAGCACGGTGAGGTTGCCGCCAAGCTTCTGGCTGAAGCCGAGACCCGCGACGAGATAGGAGGTGAACCAGGTGAGGCCCAGCGCCAGGCCCCAGTAGCTGGCGAAGCCCGCGGCGCAGGCGGCGAGGATGGTCGGGCAGGTGAGCAGGTACCGATAGGGCACGCGCTCGTTGCTGCCGCCGGTGTTGCTCACCGGTGCGTCGACGAGGGTGCCTTCGCGGCCGAAGATCAGCCACAGCACGGCCCAGACCAGGCCCGCGATGCCCAGCGCGCCGAACGCCCAGTGCCACGAGTACTTCTCGATGATCCAGTTGAGCAGGGGCACGGCGATGATGACGCCGAAGGCCGATCCCTGCGCGATGACCGCCGTCGGCAATCCGCGCAGCGAATCGGGAAACCATTTGTAGATGGCGTGTGTCGCGACCGGACCGGCCGGCCCTTCGCCCGCGCCCAGGATCACGCGGCAGATGATCAGCGTTTCCAGGCTCACCATGCCCAGCATCGGAAACTGGACGATCGACCAGATGATCGCCATGGCCAGCAGCGTGTGTTTGGTCTTCACGCGGTTGGAGATGAAGCCGACGACGATGGCCGAGACCGCGAACAGCAGGAAGAATGCCGAGCCGATGTCGCCGAACTGCTCCGGTGTCAGGCCGAGATCACGCGTGAGCGGAACGGCCGCCAGTCCGACGACGACCTTGTCGGCAAAGTTGATCAGCATGAAGAGAAAGAGCAGGGCGGTCATGCCCCAGGCCCCCTTTAGGGGCCGGTCCTGAACGGTCACGCGGCGTCACTCCCAACTCGCCCGTTGTCGTCGAGCTTTCGCACATCAGACGTGAGCGCCGATGGCTCGTCAAGGAACGGCAGTCATTCCATACTCGTATGCAAAGGGAGTGAAACGAATGACGAAGATTATCGAGACCGGCCGGCGTGCGGTGCTGGCGGGAGCCGCCAGTCTGGTCGCGGCAAGTGCAGTGCGTGCGCAAAGCTATCCCGCATCCCGTGTCACGCTGGTGGTGCCGTTCCCGCCGGGCGCGTCGACCGACACCACGATGCGCGTGATCGCCGACAAGCTTTCGCAGATGTGGGGCCAGCCGGTGCTGGTCGACAACAAGGGCGGCGGCAACGGCATCATCGCGGCCGAGGCGGTCAAGAACGCCAAGCCCGACGGCTACACGCTGCTCGCCACCTCGTCGATGACGCATGCCGGCAATCCGGTGCTCTACGACAAGCTGCCCTATGACCCGATCGCCGACTTCGAACCGATCACGCGCATGAGCCTGGTGCCGATGGCGGTGCTGGTGACCAAGAAGCTCGGCGTGAAGACGCTTGCCGAGCTGACCGCAAGATTGAAAGCAGAACCCGGCAAGCACAATTTCGGCTCGGGCGCGATCTCCGCGCGCGTCGCGGGCGAACTCTATCGCATGCAGGCCGGCATCGATGCGGTCTCCGTGTCCTACAAGAACAACCAGCAGGCCGCGCCCGACCTGAATAACGGCATCATCAGCTTCATGATCTGCGACACCGGCAGCGCCAAGATGATCCTGGCCTCCGGCTGGGCCGACGCGCTGGCCGTGACGCAGGCCGAGCCCTATCCAGCGCTGCCCGGTGTGCCGAGCGCGCCGCAGGCCGGCATGCCCGAGCTGCTGTTCACCACCTGGTCGGCGTTCTATGCGCCCAAGGGCACGCCGCGCGACATCATCGTCAAGTTGAACAAGGACATCATCGCCGCCGGCACCTCGCCCGAGATCCTGGCCAAGCTCGAAAACATGGGAGGCGCGCCGAGCTTCACTACGCCCGAGGGCCTGATGGAGTTCACGAAGAGCGAGATCGAGGCCTGGCGCAAGGTGGTGAAGGCCGCCAACATCAAGATCGAATAAGACCCTCATTGGAGCGCGCAACTCCAGTTGCGCTCAGGTCTTTCCGATCGAAGAAGCTTGAGCGCAACTGGAGTTGCGCGCTCCAATGAAGTAGGCAAAGAAAAAGGGGCGCCTCGCGGCGCCCCTTCCGTTGTCACGATTCGCGAAGGATCAGTTCTTCACGAACGGGCACTTGCCGTCCTTCATCGGGCGATAGGCCTCGTTGCCCGGCACCGTGGCGATCAGCTTGTAGATGTCGTCCTTGCTCTTGGACTCCGCCGGCGTCTTGACCTGGAAGAGGTACATGTCGCGCTCCAGGCGGCCGTCCTCGCGCAGCTTGCCGTTCTTGGTCATGACGTCGTTGACGGGGATTTCCCGCATCTTCGCCATCACCGCCTTCGGGTCGTCGGTACCCGCGGCCTGCACGGCCTTGAGGTAGTGCAGGGTCGAGCTGTAGACGCCGACCGTCAGCATGCTGGGGATCTTGTCCTTCTTGGCGCGGAAGCGCTTGGTCCAGGCGCGGGTCTCGTCGTTGAGATCCCAGTAGAACGCCTCGGTCAGCACGAGGCCCTGCGCCACCGGCAGCGTGAGCGCCGCCACGTCGGTCGAGAAGACCAGGAGGCCGGCAAGGCGCTGGCCGCTCTTGGTGATGCCGAATTCGCCGGCCTGCTTGATCGAGTTGATCGTGTCCTGGCCCGCATTGGCGAGGCCGATGACCTTGGCCTTGGAGGCCTGGGCCTGCAGCAGGAACGACGAGAAGTCCTGCGTGCTGAGCGGATGCTTGACGCCGCCCAGCACCTTGCCGCCGGCCGCCGTCACGACCGCCGTCACGTCGCGCTCCAGCGCGTGGCCGAACGCATAGTCGGCGGTGAGGAAGTACCAGGAGTCGCCGCCGTCCTTGACGACCGCGCCGCCGGTCACCTTGGCCAGCGAGTAGGTGTCGTAGACCCAGTGCGCGCCCGTCGGCGAGCAGGCCGGGCCGGTGAGGTCGGCCGAGGCCGCGCCGGTGTTGATGTCGATCATGCCCTTTTCCTGGGCAATCTTGCGCACCGCCAGCGCCACCGACGAGGTGCCGATGCCGGTGATCATCTTCACGCCGTCGACGTCGTACCACTTGCGGGCGATGGCCGCGCCCACGTCGGGCTTGGTCTGGTGGTCGGCTTGCAGAATCTCGATCGGACGGCCGAGGACCTTGCCGCCGAAATCGTCGATCGCCATCTGGATGGCCTCGACCTCGCCCTGGGTGAGGTCGCCGTAGACGCCCGAGAAGCCTTCCATGACGCCGATCTTGAGCGGCTGAGGTGCCTGTGCCTGGGCGTAGGTGGCCAGGCCGACGACGGCGAGGCCTGCCACGGCGGCGGCCGCTCCGGCACGCCTGATGCTGGTCTTGAACTTCATGAACTCGATCCTCCCAATGTGTTCCCCGTTTCTGGTGGCCGAAATCTAGCCGCGAGGCGAAGCGGACGCCAGTGCTGGACAGATGGACAAAGCTTCGATTAATTCGCGACACAGGGAGAGCCGATGGCCAAAGAAGAAATAATTCTTGAGGCGACAGGGCTGACGAAGGAGTTCAAGGGCTTCGTCGCGGTCAAGAACGTCAATCTGCGGGTAAAGCGGCACACAATTCACGCTTTGATCGGGCCAAATGGCGCGGGCAAGACGACGTGCTTCAACCTGCTGACGCACTTCCTGTCGCCGACGGCCGGCCAGATCCATTTCAACGGGCGCAACATCACCGGTAGCTCGCCGGCCGCGATCGCCCGCTTGGGGATGGCCCGTTCCTTCCAGATATCGGCCGTGTTTCCCCATCTCAGCGTGCGCGAGAACGTTCGCGTCGCCCTGCAACGCAAGCTGGGTATTTCCTTCCAGTTCTGGCGTTCCGAGAGCGTACTCGCCCGGCTCGATGCCCGGGCGCTGGAACTGGTGGCCGCCGTCGGTCTTGCCGAATTCGCGGAGGCCCAGGCCGTCGACCTTCCCTATGGCCGCAAGCGCGCCCTGGAGATCGCCACCACCCTGGCGCTGGAGCCCGAGATGATGCTGCTCGACGAGCCGATGGCCGGCCTCGGGCAGGAAGACATCAAGCGAATCGCCGCCCTGATCCGCGCCGTCGCCAAGGACCGGACCGTGCTGATGGTCGAGCACAACATGTCCGTCGTCGCCGACCTCTCGGACACGATCACCGTGCTGGCGCGCGGCGAAGTGCTGGCCGAGGGGCCATACGCCACGGTCTCCAAACACCCCGCCGTCGTCGAGGCTTATGTCGGAACCGGTCATGGCTGAGACATTGTTGAAAGTCGCGGGCCTGCAGGCCTGGTACGGCGAATCGCATATCCTGCACGGCGTCGATTTCGAGATCCGCCGCGGCGAACTCGTGACGCTGCTGGGGCGCAACGGTGCGGGGAAGACCACGACCCTGCGCTCGATCATGGGCATCCTCGGCAAGCGCACGGGCTCGATCACCTTCGAGGGAAGGGAGACGATCGGCCTCACCTCCGACACCATCGCCCGCCTCGGCATCGCCTACTGCCCCGAGGAGCGCGGAATCTTCTCGAGCCTGAACGTCGACGAGAACCTGCGCCTGCCGCCGGTCGTCAAGCCGGGCGGGCTCAGCATCGAGGAAATCTACAAGCTCTTCCCGAATCTTCTGGAGCGGCGGTACAGCCAGGGCACCAAGCTGTCCGGCGGCGAGCAGCAGATGCTGGCCATCGGCCGCATTCTGCGCACCGGCGCCACGCTGCTGCTGCTCGACGAGCCGACGGAAGGTCTGGCGCCGGTCATCGTCCAGCGCATCGGCGAGATCATCCGCCAGCTCAAGAGCCGGGGCTTCACCATCCTGCTGGTCGAACAGAACTTCCATTTCGCGGCCACGGTCGCGGATCGCCATTATGTGATGGAAGACGGACGCGTGATCGACACGGTGGCGTCGAGCGACATGCAGCAGAGCATCGGCAAGCTGCAATCCTATCTGGGGGTATGAGGCCGCCATGTTCGAACTTCTAGGCATTCCCCCCCAGGCGCTGTTCGGCCAGCTTCTGCTCGGCCTGATCAACGGCGCCTTCTACGCCATGCTGAGCCTCGGCCTCGCCGTGATCTTCGGCATGTTGAACGTCATCAACTTCACGCATGGCGCCCAGTATATGATGGGCGCGTTCGCGGCCTGGCTGCTGCTCGGCATCCTCGACGTGCCGTTCTGGGCTTCGCTCGTCATCGCTCCGATCATCGTCGGCCTGTTCGGCATCGTGCTCGAGAAGCTGATATTGAAGCGCATCTATCATCTCGATCACCTTTACGGCTTCCTGCTGACCTTCGGCCTGGCGCTGGTGATCGAAGGTCTCTTCCAGTGGAAGTGGGGCTCCTCTGGCGCTCCCTATCCCAACCCGATCCCGGGCGGTTTCAATCTCGGCTTCATGTTCCTGCCGACCTATCGCGGCTTCGTCGTGGTGGCGGCGCTCGTGATCTGCCTTGCCACCTGGTACGGCATCGAGCGCACCAAGCTCGGCGCCTACCTGCGCGCGGCCACCGAGAACCCGACCCTGGTCCGCGCCTTCGGCATCAACGTGCCGCGCCTGATCACGCTGACCTACGGGCTGGGGGTCGGGCTCGCCGCGCTGGCCGGCGTGCTGGCCGCGCCGATCCAGCAGGTATCGGCACTGATGGGCGTCAACCTCGTCCTGGTGGTCTTCGCGGTCGTGGTGATCGGCGGCATGGGGTCGATCATGGGCTCGATCGTCACCGGCTTCGGCCTCGGCCTGATCGAGGGCCTGACCAAGGTGTTCTATCCGCCGGCTTCCAACACGGTGATCTTCGTCGTCATGGCGCTCGTCCTGCTGATCAAGCCGGCCGGCCTGTTCGGGCAGACCAAATGAACGCGACACGCATAGGGTACGCCCTTCTCATCGTGCTGGCGCTCGTCGCGCCGATGTTCGCCTATCCCGTCTTCCTGATGAAGGCGCTTTGCTTCGCGCTGTTTGCCTGCGCGTTCAACCTGCTGCTGGGCTATGCCGGCCTCATGAGCTTCGGCCACGCCATGTTCTTCGGCATGGCGGGCTATTTCTACGGCCATGTCGTGAAGGCGTGGGACATGGCGCCCGAACTCGGCCTGCTGCTCGGCGTGGCCGGCGCGGCGCTGCTGGGCCTCGTGACCGGTGCGCTGGCGATCCGCCGCCAGGGCATCTACTTCGCAATGATCACGCTCGCCTTCGCGCAGATGGTCTATTTCTTCTGCATCCAGGCGCCGTTCACCGGCGGTGAGGATGGCTTGCAGGGGATCCCGCGCAAGGCGCTGCTCGGCGGCCTGATCCCGATCAAGGACGACAAGGTCCTGTACTACGTCGTGCTGGCGATCTTCCTGTTCGGTTACGCCGCCATCTATCGAGTCATCCACTCGCCCTTCGGGCAGGTGCTGAAGGCCATTCGCGACAACGAGCAGCGCGCCAAGTCGCTGGGCTACGAGGCCGACCGCTACAAGCTGCTGGCCTTCGTGCTTTCAGCGGCGCTGGCCGGCCTTGCCGGCGCCACCAAGGCGATGGTGCAGCAGTTCGCGACCCTCACGGACGTAGCGGCCTCGACCTCCGGCGAGGTCGTGTTGATGGCTCTGGTCGGCGGCCTCGGCACCATCGTCGGCCCGGTGGTCGGCGCCTTCATCATCGTGACCATGCAGAACTACCTGGCCTTCACCGGCGAGTTCGTGCTGGTGATCCAGGGCACCATCTTCGTGGTGATCGTGCTCGCATTCCGCAAGGGCGTCGTCGGCGAACTCGCGGATTGGTGGAAACGGCGCCAGGCGCGCTAGCGGATGGCCAGCGCGCGCAAGCCCCTGTCGTGGCGGCTGGTTCCTGCGCTGGGTCTTCTGATCGCGCTGGTGATCTCCCTCGCCATCGGGCGCGGTTCGCTCTCGCCGACCATGGCCACAGTGCTGCCCGTCATCGAACTGGCGGTGCTGATAGCCACGGTCTTCTCCTCGGTCCATCACGCCGACGTCATCGCCCATCGCCTGGGCGAGCCCTACGGCACGCTCGTGCTCACCGTGGCCGTGACGGTGATCGAGGTCGCGCTGATCCTCTCGATCATGCTGGCGGGCGAGGGCAACGAAGGCCTCGCGCGCGAGACTGTCTTTTCGGTGATCATGGTCGTCTGCAACGGCATGGTCGGCCTGTGCCTGATCCTGGGCGGGCTGCGCTATGGCGAGCAGGGTTTCCGGCTGCCGGGCGCCAACGCCTATCTCGTGGTGCTGATGCCGCTCGCCACGCTGACGCTGATCCTGCCGACCTATACGACCAGCGCGCCCGGCCCGTTCTATTCGCCGACCCAGCTCGTCTTCGTGAGCTTCGTCACCCTCGTGCTCTACGGCGTCTTCCTCTACGTCCAGACGATCCGCCATCGCGACTACTTTCTCTCGGATTCCGGCGAGGGCCATGGCGAGGCCGTCGGCGCGCCGACGCCGGCCGAGTTCTGGGAAAGCGTGGGCCAGCTGCTCGTCGCGCTTGTGGCCGTCGTCCTCCTGGCAAAGGGCTTTGCAGGCTCCGTCGAGAAGGTGGTGACAGCCGTCGGCGCGCCGCGCGATGCCGTCGGCCTGCTCGTTGCGCTGCTGGTCCTCCTGCCGGAAACCCTGGCCGCCCTGCGCGCGGCCCGGCGCAACGAACTGCAGAAGAGCCTGAACCTCGCGCTCGGCTCCTCGCTGGCAACGATCGGGCTCACCATTCCGGCGGTCAGCATTCTGGCGATGGTCCTGAACCAGCCGCTCGCGCTCGGCATCGACACGCACGACGTCGTGCTGCTGACGCTCACCTTCGGCGTCAGCCTCGTGACCTTCGGCGGCGGACGCACCAACATCCTGCCGGGCTTCGTCCATCTCGTCCTGTTCGCGACCTTCGTCTTCCTGATTTTCGTGCCGTGAGGCGGCGCGGGTGACGGGGCGGGCAGGGGCCTTGCCCGCCGCTGCCTTTCGCGCGAAGAACGAAGCCGTACCCAGGGGGAAACAACCGACATGTCCGAGCTTTCCGAAGACCAGCTGTTCGCCGAGCTGCGCAAGATCGACACGCCGACCATCACCAACGTGGTCGCGACCTATCCCAAGAATCCCCTGTGCCTCGGTCTCTACAATCCGTGGACCGAGAACTGGTACACCGATACCTCGATCCGCTGCATGTACCCGGAGATGGGCGCGCTCATCGGCTATGCCGTGACCTGCGTGTATGGCCTGCCCGACCCCAACTTCGCCGGCCGCCTCACCTTCATGGACGTGGTCGACGCGCTCGACGCCATGAAGAAGCCGACCATCCTGGTCATCCAGCAGAAGTGGCCGCCCGAGCTGATGAACAAGGCGGGCCTCGCGGGCGAGATGATGACGACCTCGATGCAGGCCGTCGGCTGCGTCGGCCTGCTGTCGAACGGCCCGTCGCGCGATGTCGATGCGATCCGCCGCATGAAGTTCCAGATGCTGCTGGGCGGCGTCACGGCCGGTCATGGCGACATGGCGGTGCAGTCGGTCAACGCCCCGGTGTCGGTCGGCGGCATGGACGTGGCGCCGGGCGAGCTGATCCACATGGACGAGAACGGCGCCGTGAAGTTCCCCGCCCAGCATGCCCGCGCGGTGCTGAAGAACGCCCAGGCAATGCTGGCCGACGAGGCCGAGAAGCTCGAGAAGATGCGCAAGGCCAAGACCGCCGCCGAGATCCGCGCGATCAATTCCGGCGGCACCTACGGCGCGAAGAAGGGCTGACGCCCCGCCATGTCCGATACCGCCGCCGAGCCACGGCCGATTCGCTGGGGTCTGGCGGCCAAGCTTTTTGCGATCCTGCTGCTGCTGGGCGGGGTCGCCGTCCTGATCACCGGGGTCCTGGGATACTTCCAGGCCCGCGAGGCGCTCGAGCGGGCGATCTTCGACCAGCTCACGGCGGCGCGCGAGACCAAGGCCCACCAGGTCGAAGCGTACTTCCGCACCGTGCGCAGCGAGATGCGCCTGCTCGCGGCCTCCAAGATGGTCGTCGATGCCACGCGCGGCTTCCGCGGGGCCGTTGACGAGTTCGAGGGCAAGGATGTCCCCGCCGAGGTGAAGCAGGCCGTCCACGGCTGGTACGATGGCCATTACCTACCGATGGCGCGCAGGCTTCTGGGGTCGGACGTTCCGGCCGCCGAATTCATGCCGACCAGTTCGGCTGGGTATTTCCTGCAGGACCTCTACATCGTCCGCAATCCGCATCCCGACGGCCGGCGGGATCTCCTGGACGATGCCGGTGACGGCAGCGCCTACAGCAAGGTTCACGCGATCTATCACCCGCTGATGCGGACGGCGGCCGCGACGCTCGGCTTCCATGACTTCATGATCGTCGACCCCAGAACGGGGCGATTGATCTACACCGTCGACAAGGATGCCGACTTCGCGACGTCTCTGCGCGCCGGTCCCTATCGCCAGTCCAATCTTGCCGCCGCCGCGGCACGCTGTGCCACCGCCCCCGATCCCTCTGCGACGTGTCTCGAGGATTTCTCGGCGTATCTGCCGTCGGAAGGGTTGCCGTGCGCCTTCATGGCGGCTCCCATCATCGAGCAGGGTGTCGTGACCGGGGTGCTGATCGCGGAACTCTCGATCGACGAGATCGACGGCATCCTCACGGGTGGTCGGCGCTGGCGCAACGAAGGCTTTCGCTCGACCGGCGAAGCCTATCTGGTCGGGCCGGATTTCCTGATGCGCTCCAGCGGCCGCAACTTCTTCGAGAACCGTGATGTCTATTTCGCCGAGTTGAAGGCCGGCGGGGCGACGGACGAAGACATTGCCGCCATCAAGCGCTTCGGCTCGCCGATCCTGCACCAGCATGCCGACACGCCGGCGACGCGCGCCGCGATCGGCGGCGTCGAGGGGGCCGGCGAGATCGTGGGCTATCGCGGCGTTCCAACGCTGGCGTCCTGGGGACCAGTGAAGGTCTCCGGCGTCAAATGGGGCCTGGTCGCCAAGATCGACAGCGTGGAGGCCTTTGCGCCGATCTATCGGCTGCAGCGCGATCTCATGATCGTCGGGGCGATCGCGTTCGTGGTCGTAGTCGTGACCGGCGCCTGGCTGTCACAGTCGCTGCTGGGTCCCCTGCGCGACCTCACGGCCGGCGTGCGGCGCTTCGCGGCCGGCGACCACGAAGCGCATGTCCCCGTCCGCTCAAACGACGAGATCGGCCAGCTCTGCCTCGCCTTCAACGGCATGATCGACGATCTCCACGACAAGAACCTCGTGATCGCGGCCAAGAACCGCGAGAACGAGGAGCTTCTGCTCAACGTGCTGCCGGCCCCGATCGCCAACCGGCTGCGCGGCGGGGAGCAGGGCATCGCCGACGGCTTTGCCGAGGTGACGGTCGCCTTCGCCGATCTGGTCGGCTTCACGCAGCTCTCGTCGGAGATGCCGCCGGCCGAGGTCGTTACCCTGCTGAATGGCCTGTTCACCCGCTTCGACGTCGCCGCGAGCGAACTGGGCATCGAGAAGATCAAGACGGTGGGCGACGCCTACATGGCCGTATGCGGCCTGCCGGTGCCGGTACCCAACCACGCCGAGCGCATGGTGCGCATGGCGATCCGCATGGTGCACATCACCCGCGAGCACGCGATGGAGCATGGCGTGTCGATGAGGCTGCGCGTCGGCATCAACAGCGGCCCGGTCGTGGCCGGCGTCATCGGCAAGAGCAAGTACATCTACGACCTGTGGGGCGACACGGTGAACCTCGCGAGCCGCATGGAATCCGGTGGCATCCCCGATTCGATCCAGGTCACGCGACCGGTCTACGAGAAGCTCAAGGACCAGTTCGTCTTCGAGGCACGCGGCGAGATCGAGGTGAAGGGCAAGGGCAAAGTCGAGGCCTGGCTCCTGAGATTGTGAGCCTCAGCCGAGGCCGAAACTCAGCTTGATGGCGACGATCAGTCCCGTGACGGCGATGCTCGACAGGATGAGCCCGAACACGCGGCTCACGATCTCGATACCGGGCTTGCCGAGCAGCCGGAACAGGGTTCCCGCCAGCGCGTAGGCCACGAAGAGCAGGAAGAGGCAGAGCGCGAGGATCGCCGTCGTCGTGACCTGCTCGCCGAACGAGCGGACGTTGTTGTCGGTCAGCAGCACGACGGTCAGGATCGCACCCGCGCCGGCGATGCCGGGAACTGCCAGCGGGAAGACCGCGCGCTGAAGCGGCGTCGCATCCTCGGGCATGCTCAGCGCGTCTTCCGTCACCTTGCCCAACACCATCTTCACGCCGAACAGCAGCAGCACGATCGACCCCGCCAGCTGGAACGACGACATCGGGATGTGAAGCGCCGCCAGCAGCGGCCGTCCCACGACGATGAAGAAGAGAAGGATCAGGAAGGCGACGCCCACCGCATAGGCTGCCACCAGGAGCGCCCTCTTGCGGTCCAGACCGGCCGTGACCATGAGAAAGATCGGCACGGTGGCGATGGGGTCGAGGATGACGAAGAGCGTGACGAACTCGTAGAAGAAGTCGTTCATGAACGTCGGAGTCACACGGCAAATCCCTGACTGTTGCACTGACGGACGGCGCCGGCCCGGCGAAGCCCTCGGACGTCCCCGGTTTGCTGAGGCGCTACATCAGTCGCCGAAAGCGAATGTGTCAATGCGGTCCGGCTCCGGCCGTTCAAGAACGGGACAGCGGGGGCGATCTTGCCTAGAGTGTGGTGGCCGAGGCTCGCTGGAGCCGCGGCAAGCGATTGTGAGGTCTGCCATGAATGACGTATTCGAGACCGATGCCCGCCCCACGGCCCCGGCGGCCAAGCGAGCCTACGTGGCGCCTGTGCTCCAGCGTCTGGGAACACTGACCGACCTCACCCTCTCCGTCGGCCGTTCCGGTGCGAACGATGGCCGGGGAAGAGGCGCCCGGAGCAAGACCAGCACGTAGGCAGGCCGGTCGCGGTCGGCCTTTCGCACGGTCATCGATTTCAAGATGAAGTGGCGGACCCGGCGAGATTCGAACTCACGACCTCTGCCTTCGGAGGGCCGGGGTTAAGCGCTTTCCCGATTTTGCCCATAATTTGCCGTCGTTGACAGACTTGCAAAATCCAGCAGGACAGGCATTTTACAATTAGGGCGGAAATTGATCGGGTTTACCGACGTTTCCTCCCACCTGTGTCCCTAGTGCGTCCCTGGCCAATGCGGACGTAGACAAATCGGCGCTCCGGCCCTTCACGGCGGACTTGATCACCGGAGAATTTTGACCCCGGTGCGACGCGAATGGGGAAATCGAACGTGAGCGGCTCCCCCTTGCGCGAGGCCTTCGGATCGAGAGGTTGCCCATGCTTCGATTGAAGGCTGTAGAGCACGCCAGGAACAGGCTGCTGAATGACGATGCGGAAAAGGACAGACGTCTTGTCAGTTCGGGGCATGTTTCACCCTAGTGAGGTGGCCGCAAACATTGTTGTTAGATGGCTGACCGAGATCTGCTTAAGGCTTCGCCAATCAGAAGAATATCGAAAGTCTCGAGGTCGTGTGCGTCAATCAGTAAGACTTCCGCCCCCTTCGCCAACTGGCGTGCGGACGGCGTAAATCCGCTTTTGCTGATGACCACAGGTATGGCTGCTGGTGGAGAGTAGAACGATGCTCCCGCCAAGACCTCTTGAACAGCCTTGTTGCCTACAGGGCGAGTGTAGTTTTTACACTGGATCGCCGCCCGAAAATCTCGATGATCTGCGATCAGGTCAACGCCTTGATCTGCACCTCGCTTTGTCTTTCTGACTTCAAGGCCTAGCGCTTCGAGTTGATCTTTACAGTGGTTCTCGAAACTCTCGCCGTCGCCGTCAGTGACATCGGAACTGTATCGACCGGCGTTCGAGGCCTGTTCGTTGATTGCGGCCTCGCTGATACGAATGCGAATCTCAGTGAGGTCATAGGTAACACTGTTATTTCGCGCGAGCGGGGCTACGAAGGTCTCAATGAATCTGTCCAGCTCGTTAGTCCACGCCTCCAACCGCAATTGGTCATACTCATCGTAGTAGGCCATCTGCTTGTATTTTGAGGCAAGCGTCGGGAGATGACGGTCAACGATCCGATCCACCTCGGCCAAGAAAGTTTCATAGCGCTTTAGCTCATCTTCGACCTGGCGTTGAATTTGGTTTGCTTGCAATCGAGAAAGCACAAGATACGCGACACCCGCTGCAATCAAGAGCGCGATGCTGAAAATAAGAGTTCCGCTCATTTTATGCTTCCCGGTCAGACACGTCGCTCCGTCTCAAATCCAGCAGGCAAGATTCAAAATGCGCACTTGCAGCTGCATTCTAACGGATCGGTGTTGAACGACTCCCCCTGGCGTTGCTTATCCCAAGCACCACGTGATCACGTCGTGCCAGTCGCATCAGAGTGTTCGTCTTACCACTGACAGGTGTGGGAAAAGCAAGTCCGTTTCGGATTGCACGCGATGCTAGCATTGGTACTGATTGCCATCCTGCCGGCTTCTGGCGTTTGGGCGTGGGGAGCGACTGGCCACGAGTGGGTCAGCGGCATGGCGGTGGAGAAGTTGCCCGATAGCGTGCCCACGTTTATCCGCACGCCAGAGGCTGCGGCCGAGATTGCCGTCATGGGCCGCGAACTTGACCGGTCGAAGGGCGCCGGCAAGACGCTCGACGCCGAGCGCGACCCCGGCCATTACGTCGATCTGGCCGACGACGGCTCGGTCGAAGGCATCCTTGCCTTGCACAAGCTCCCGGTGACGCGGAAGGACTATGGCATGCTGCTCCGCGCCGGCGGCAAGACCTAGTACAAGGCTGGCTATCTGCCGTACTCGATAGTCGACGGTTTCCAACAGCTCCGGAAGGACTTCGCCTACTGGCAGGCGCTGACGAAGGCCATTGAGACGGCGACGACACCCGAGGAGAAGGCTTGGTTTGAGGCCGATCGCCGGCTGCGGGAAAAGCTGACGCTTCTGGACTTGGGCATCTGGAGCCACTACGGCGGTGATGCCTCTCAGCCGTTGCACGTCTATCCGCCTCGTGGCCTTATCTGCCGGCGCTAAGACCGAGAAGCCAAGAAATGCTGGAGAATCAATCCCGAAATGCGAACAAATGTCGTGCCCGATGGATTCGATTCACTCGTCGCCGAAAATCATGCGCTGCGGCAACAGGTGGCGCTTTTGAAGGCCGAACTGGCGATCCTCAAGCAACATCCAACACTTGCCGCCGGAATTAGGGGTGAGCAGCTATTCGCCGACGCGCTTAACGGGAAGCTCTCGGTCGCAAACGCGGGACATGACATCCGCCTGCCAGGCGGGAGCATTCTCGAAGTTAAGACCAGCGCCCTGAATCGCCCCGTTTTAAAGACCTCTTCACGTCGATGGGCTTGGGCCAAAGTCATGGGGAGTTCTGGCAAGAAGCTATACGATTACCTGCTGCTCATCGGTGATGCCGACGATCGATTCCGTGCCGCCTACAAAGATCCAGTCTCTCCCTATGTTTTCTTTCTGGTTCCATTCAATGAGGTTGCTACGCTCGGGAACGACACGAAAGGCACTGTTGGCATTCAGCTTGTGTCGAATCCCGCAAAAGCAAGAGGAGTCAGTGCTCCGCTCTTTCAGCGCTACCAAATGACCCTGCAGGAGCTTCAAACTCATTTTGGGGTATCAGCGAGCAACAACAGTTGATCGCCGATGCCTTGGCTGTTCCACGGTTGTGGAGGAAGTAATCTCGATCAGCGGCCTTTGCGCGGCTTCCGAGTTGCATCTGTCGCGATATGCAGCGGCGGCAGCCTGCATCCCGCCATGATCCCGGGTACGTCCCGGAATATCCCGGCAGAGGCGTCCGACTGATTCCCGACTGTGTCCCCAAGAAAATCTGAGCGGTTCTGCGGCAGGGTTAAGTATTTGAAATGATTGGCGGACCCGGCGAGATTCGAACTCACGACCTCTGCCTTCGGAGGGCAGCGCTCTATCCAGCTGAGCTACGGGTCCAGCGCGGCGGACCATACCGGAGGCACCCTCGCGGTGCAACGCGCCCGGGCGGCGGCGTTGGCCGGTCAGGCGGCCTTGAGCCAGTCCGCCGGCTCTTCCCGCTCGGGGGTGCCGAAGTTCAGGCGATGCACGAGGTCGGCGTAACGGCGTGCGCCGGCTTCCTGGGTCAGGTTTTCCAGCACATGCGCACGGGGCGAGAATCGTTGCTGGAGAACGCCCGTCCAGAAGTGCGGGAAGACGGCGCCGAATTCGTCGGTGTCGCGGAACTTCATCCCGCAGCGGTCGTCCCAGTCGGGAGTCGAGGTCACGGGGCCGAACTGAACGCGATGCGGATGGTAGCGGGTATCCTGCCATAGACCGCCGGCGTCCCAGGCGAGGACGGGAACATCGGACGACAGGGCCTGCCGCAGGGCAACGCCCCGGGTCTCATGCTCGCTCAGCAGCACCATCGAGCGCGCACGGGCGAGCAGGGCACGGAACTGTTCCTCGCGTCCGCCTTCGTGGCGGAAGGTGGCGACGCGCAGGCCGCGCGCCTCGAGGTCGCGGACGATCGGATCGCGGACCGCCGGCCGATCGCGCTCGGGATGGCAGCGGATCCTGTCGCAGACCAGGACGTCGATGTCCCGGGCGGCACCGGGCCGGGGCGTCCAGCCTTCGGCGTCGCAACCCTCTGCCCACGCATGCACCTTCTTGCCCCAGTAGGGTTCGCACATTTTCCGGACCCATTCGCAGGGCACCAGCACGCCCCGGATGTTGTGATCGGAGAGAAGGGTGGGATCGTCGACCGGATGCTCGTAGCCCGCCGACCCGAACACGATCGGCGTGCCGCAGGGGATCTTGTCCAGCACCGGCGGCTTGCCGATGACGCAGGCGATCTCGCCGGGATGGCGGCGCAGATGGGCGTAGTTGTTCACCCGATAGCGAATGCCGAGGCGATCGAGGCCGGCGCAGAGGTTTCGGAAGCTCTGAAGATCTCGGCTGGACGGGTTCGTCCTGCGCAATGCGCGGCGGACCAAAGGCAGCCATCGATCGGTAATGTCTTCTTCGTAGAAGAGGTTCAGGGCGGCGGACAACACGGCATCGTTCATTGAGAAAATCGGCCTGCGGACTATCCTTGATCGGTCTTGGGGCGCTGATATCGTCCCCGTCCTGAGGCCACCTTACATCATATTGCGTTTCCACTGTAACTTGTTCACACAAAGGTGAAGTCTTGTCCGACCATGCGCTTCGTCACGCCGTAAACATCAAGTCCGATGCCGCGCGGGTTCACGCGGCGCTGACGACACTGGAAGGCCTCAAGGGCTGGACGATGGCCGACGTGTCGGGCGGCGGGGGCAAGTGGACGCTGAAGTATGCGACCGGCCCGACCTTCGTCTGGAGCGTCGCCGAGCAGGGCGCCGACAGGATCGTCTGGAAGTGTCTCGAAGGGCCGGGCGATGCGGCCGGGACCAGCGTGTCGTTCACCTTCGGCAAGACGCCGCACGGGCGCGTGCAGCTTGCCTTTGCCCATTCAGGCTGGCCGCACCAGCAGGGCAATTTCGAGAAGTGCAATGCCCTGTGGGGCATGATGCTGCATCACCTCAGGGGCTACGCCGAGCACGGAAAGACCGCGGCCGCCTATTCCTGATCTCCCTTCCTTCGCGGGCAACACAATGCAGCAGTCGCTTTCCGACTTCGTCGAGTCGATGGACAAGGCCGGCTTCCTCGTGCGCATCAAGGACGAGGTGCGCGTCGACCAGGTGCCGAAGATCATGGAGGCCAATCCGACCAAGGCCGTCCTGATCGAGAAGATCAAGGACACCGAGTTCTCGGTTCTCGCCAACGCCTATTCGAACCAGGAGATGTTTGCCTGGGCGATGGGATGCGACAAGACCAGGACGGGCCTGGAGATGGTCGCGCGTTCCAAGGGCCGCGTGAAGTGGGAGACGGTGACGACCGCGCCCTGCAAGGAGGTGATCCTGAAGGGTGACGATGTCGACCTGACCCGTCTGCCGCTGTTCCTGCATCACGATCGCGACGGTCACGCCTACACCAACGACAATCTCTTCATCAGCAAGCATCCCGACACCGGCGTCTACGACTGGGGCATCTACCGCTCGATGTTCCGCACGAAGAACGAGAAGTCGGTGGACATGACCTGCACCTCGCATCGCCAGCGCATCCACGCGATGGCGGCGGCGGCCAAGGGGCAGAACCTCGAGGTCGCGATCGTGCTGGGTGGCCCGACCATCGACAAGATCTCGGCCCTGGTCGGCGTCACCACCGACACCGACGATTTCGAGGTGCTGGGCGCCTTCTATGGCGCGCCGGCCAAGATGATCAAATGCGAGACCATCGACGTGATGGTGCCGGCGAATGCCGAGATCGTGCTCGAATGCGAACTCATGGCGCTCGAAGGCCTCGTCTATGACGAAGGGCCGTACGGTGAGTTCACCGGCATGTACGGCGGTGGCATCAAGCACAACTATCGCCTCAAGGTGAAGGCGATGACCTACCGCAAGGGCGGCATCTTCCAGCATTGCACGATCGGCGGCCTGCATCCCTGGTACACCGACAACATGCTGCAGCTGCCGGCCATCGAGGCCGACCTGTTCAACGGACTGAAGCAGGGCGGCATCGACGTGCGCGAAGTGCGCTGCCCGCTGGGCGGCCTGTCGAACATCGCCTACGCCAAGATCCATCCGCTGGGCGCCGGCGATTCCAAGCAGGCGCTGGGGATCATGCTGACCTGCTCCAAGCAGGGGCTCCCGAAGATCGCCATGGTGTTCGACACCGATGTCGACATCTGGGACGACCAGGCGGTGCTGGCCGCCATGGCCTATCGCTACATGCCGGACAAGGACACGGTGCGGCTCGACGGGCTCAACACCATGACCGTCGATCCCAAGAGCACGACCCTTGGCATCTCGTCGAAGATCGGCATGGATTGCACCGTGCCGCTGGGGCCGGAATGGAACCCCAATGAGTTCGTGCGCAGCACAGTCACCGACCTCGGCGATCCGCCGGCGGGGCTGAAGGTCATGACGGAAGAAGAACTGACGAAGGACATGGAAGCGTTCATCCGCGCCGAGCCGCGCGCCTGGCACGACATCCTGAAGCAGTATCACGGCCAGCCCTATCCGGTGCTCTACCGCGCCTTCGGCAATCTGCGGCACAAGCTCGGCCGGACCAACGATCCGCCCTGGTACCGCTACACCCTGTCCGACACGCCTTTCTCGTGGGAAGCGAAGCCGGCCCCGCTGAACCACTCCGATCCGCGTCACATCAAGACCGGCGGCTGAGGCGCTACAGATGGCAGCCAGCGAGCCCGTGCGGCGCATCGTGGTCGGCATCACCGGCGCTTCGGGAACGGTCTATGGCATCCGCGTGCTGGAAGCGCTGCGTGCCTTGAAGATCGAGAGCCATCTGGTGATCTCCAAGGCGGGCGACCAGACGCGGTCGCTCGAAACCGACATGTCGGCCGCCGAGCTGCGGGCATTGGCCGACAAGGTCTACGCGCCGGGCGATATCGCGGCTTCGATTTCCAGCGGGTCCTTTCAAACGATGGGCATGATCGTGGCGCCCTGCTCGGTGCGCACCTTGAGCGAGATCGCGACCGGCGTGACGTCGAGCCTCGTCGCGCGCGCGGCCGACGTCTGCCTGAAGGAGCGGCGGCGGGTCGTGTTGATGTTCCGGGAGACGCCGCTGCATGCCGGCCATATCAAGAGCATGCTGGCGGTCACCGAGATGGGCGCCATCGTCGCGGTGCCGTCGCCGGCTTTCTATACGCGGCCCAAGACGATCGACGACATCGTCACGCATTCGGTGGCGCGCGTGCTCGACCTGTTCGGTCTGGACACCAAGACGTTTCCGCGATGGACCGGTCCGTCCGGCGTCGGGAAGCCAGCCACTTCCAAGCGCAGGAACGTCAAATGATCATGCGACGACTGATGATCGCCGCTCCGCTGATGGCAATCGCCGTCTGCGAGGCCAGCGCCCAGCAAGCGACGGACGACGTTCGTGTCACGGAGTCGGCGCCCGCCGCCAATGCCCATATCGGCCGCAAGAGCAGCGCGTTCTTCGTGCGCTTCGACCGGCCCGTCGACCACATCAAGTCGACCCTGGTGATCAAGCAGGGGGACAAGGTGATCGAGCGCCTTCATCCGCGCCTCGAATCGTCGCCGCAGGTCCTGTTCGCGTCGGCCCCGACCCTGCCGCCAGGCCAATACATGCTGCACTGGACCGTGATCACGCTTCAGGGAACGAAGGCGATCGCCGGCGATATCCCCTTCCAGGTCACCGACCAGTAATCGGTCCGCTGTGGGATCCCCTCGCTCAGGTCACTTTCAGGATCCGGCGTCCCACGAAGATCGTGACGAAGGCGACCGCAACGCCCAGTGCCGCCTCGGCCACGCGGTCGAGCAGGATTGGCGGCCAGGGCGCGCCGCGGCTGAGGTTGCTCATGCCGATGGCGAGGGGACAGAAGAACAGCAGCGCAACGCCGTAGTTGCGCGACACCGCGATCTCCGCCGCGGCCTGGCAGACGATGATGATCGCGATCAGCGCGAGATGACCGGGATCGAAGGAGAACAGAACGGTGGCGATGGCGACACCACCCAAGGTGCCCAGCATCAGGTAGATCGCACGCCGCCAGACATCCTTGGCGCCCAGCGCCGGCATCAGCGCCGCGACGGTGACCGCCGCCCAGAAAGGATGGCCGATCCCAAGCCCTTGAGCCAACGCCCAGGCGGCCAGCACGCCGAAGGTGGCGGCCGCGAGCAGAATCAAATGCTGGCGACGGTCGAGATCGGCGTAGCCCGCGGCGATGCGGCGTTGCCATCCATCGGGTTTCGGTTCGTCGGGCGGCGCGCCGATGCTGTTGATCACGGCGAGCATCACCGAGAATCCCGCACCGCCGGCACCGACGGCGACTGCAAGCGGCAGGTGGTCCCAACTCGTGGGAATCGCGGCGATGATCAGCAGCACCAGCACGAAGAACATTTCCCCGCGCGGCACCCAGCGCATGGCCGCCCCGAGCGTGACCGCGGCCATTACGGTAAACGCCAGCAGGATGCCCAGCACGGCGACCGGCGCGTGCGCGGCGGACCAGGCCATGCCCATCGCGATCGTGACGACAAGACCCGTGCCGGCAACGATCTGGCTTTCGACGCGCTTCTTCGCCGGTTCGTTGTGGCCATAGAGCATCGCCAACCCGCCGAACGCGGCATAGACCGCGAGATCGAGGCGGCCGACCGCATCGAGCGCCAGCAGCGGCAGGCCCACGGCCGCTGCGACGCGGATGGCGGCCTCGATGTCGTGGCGGCGGATATCGGCGAACAGTTTACGCATCACGCTCTGTACTCGTGCACCGCAAGGACGGATTGACCATGCCTTACCAAGATTTGCGCGCCTTCCTGACGGCCCTCAAGAATGCAGGCGAGCTCGTGGATATCGCACGGCCCGTCTCGCCCAAGTATGACATCGCCAAAGCCCTCGCCAAGGCCAGTTCGGTACAGGGCCCCGCGCTCATGTTTGCGCAGACCGGCACGGACTTCCCGCTGGTCGCCGGCGTCTACGGCACCCGCAAGCGTGCGCTGATCGCCTTCGAGGCCACCGAACAGACGATCCACGACAAGGTGCTGAAGGGCATCAACGAGCAGGTTGGCCCGGTCGACTTCAAGGGCACCGCGCCCTGCCAGGAAGTGGTGCTGACCGGCGACGCGATCGACGTCACCAGGCTGCCGGTGCCGATCTACAGCCCCAAGGACGGCGGCCCCTACATCACGGCCGGCATCGTCGTGTCGGAGAATCCCGAGACCGGCGTTCCCGACATCGGAAACTACCGCTTCCAGGTCCATGGACCGCGGGAGCTGGGCGTGTTTTCCGCGCCCAACCATCGCTTCGGCAAGAACATGGCCCACGCGATCTCAATGGGTAAGGAACTGCGAGGGGCGGTCGCCATCGGCGTCGATCCGCTGACGATGTTCTCCTGCCAGGTCCAGTCCAGCGACGCGACCAACGACTGGTTCGTCGCCGGCGGCCTGCGCGGCGCGCCGGTCGAGCTTGTGAAGGCCGTCAGCAACGACATGAAGGTGCCGGCCTGGGCCGAGATCGTGATCGAATTCACCGTCGACACGAAGGCGCAGAAGATGGAAGGCCCGCTCGGCGAATATACCGGCTACTACACGCCCGCCTCGATGAAGCCGGTCGCGCGCATCACCGCCATCACGCATCGCAAGGGCGCGATCTTCCAGGGGCTGCTGACCGGCAAGCCGATCACCGAGAACCACGTGCTGAAGCAGATCCCGTTCGAGACCTCGATCCTGCGACAGCTTCAGGCGCAGTTCCCGACCATCTCCGACCTCTCGATCAACAGCTCGGGCGGCGTGCAGACCTATGTCGTGATCGCCATGAAGCCGCGCTACGAGGGCGAGGCGCGCCACGCGATCCTGGCCGCCATGGCGGGCAATCTGCACCCGAAATGGGTGATCGTGGTCGATCCCGACATCGACATCCGCAACTCGGCCGAGGTCGAGTGGGCCCAGTCGTTCCGGGTGAAGCCCAGCCAGGATGTCTTCATCGTCGACCGCACGGCCACCGCGCCGCTCGATCCGTACACCGACGGCGGCTACTCATCGACGGTGGGCATCGATGCCACCAAGCCGTTCGGCGAGGAGTTCCCGGACGTCTCGGAAGTGCCGGGCTGGAGGGAGTTCGACCTGCCGGAACTGGAGGCCGCCCCCCGCAAGTAGCGGCCGGCGAGCGGACTTGGCTCGAACGACGATTTGGGCGACAGTCCGCGCACAAACGGGAGGAAACATGATCAACCAGAACCGCCGCGGCTTCGTCCGCGCTTCGGGCGCCGCTGCCGCGCTCGCCACCCTGGGACTCGCCGGCCGCGCCGGTGCCCAGGGGACCCAGCCGCTTGAAACCGTGCGCATCATCACCGGCTTCCCGCCGGGCGGCACGTCCGACACGCTGTGCCGCCGCGTCGCCGAGGGCCTGAAGGGCACCGCCTACACCAAGGCCGCGATCGTCGAGAACAAGGCCGGCGCCGGCGGCCAGATCGCCATCCAGTCGATGAAGGGCGCGGCGACCGATGGCAGCGTCATCCTGCAGACGCCCGCGTCGATGCTGATGATCTATCCGCACATCTACAAGAAGCTGAGCTACGACGCCTTCACCGACGTGACGCCGGTGACGCTGGCCTGTGTCTTCGACTTCGGGTTCTGCGTCGGACCGGCGGTTCCCGACAGCGTGAAGAACATCCCCGAGTTCCTGGCCTGGTGCAAAGCCAACCCGGACAAGGCGAACTATGGCTCGCCGGCGGCCGGCTCGGTGCCGCACTTCATCGGCGTGCTGCTGGGACAGGCCGGTGGCATCGAGCTGAAGCACGTCGCCTATCGCGGCACACAGCCCGCCGTGCAGGACATGGTCGGCGGCCAGATCCAGGCCGTGTCGGGGCCGGTCGGCGAATTCACGCAGCAGGTCGCCGCCGGCAAGGCGCGCCTTCTCGGCGTCTCGGGCGCGACCCGCAGCCGCTTCGCGCCGAACGTCCCGACTTTCGCCGAGCAGGGCTACAAGGACCTCGTCTTCTCCGAATGGTTCGGCTTCTTCGCCCCGGGCGGCACGCCGGCCCCGGTCGTCATGCGCTCCAACGAAGCGCTGCGCGTCGCGCTCGCCCAGAAGGACGTGGTCGACGGCCTCGCCGTCATGGGACTCGAGGTGAAGTCCTCGACGCCGCAGGAACTCGCGACGCTCCTGAAGGAGAGCTACGACCGCTGGGGCCCGATCGTGAAGAAGATCGGGTTCACGGCGGACTCCTAGTTGGCTTCCCCATTCAGATGGGGAAGTGCCCCGGTTTTACCGGGGCGATGGGGTCATGGGCATTGAGACGCTTATGACCCCCCCGTCGGCGTCTTACGCCGACACCTCCCCATTTGAATGGGGAGGCGGGCTTCTACACCCGCTTCGCGTCGTCGCGTGCGAAGGTCGCGACGGCGCGGTCGACCAGCGTCTTTCGGTCGATCTTGTTCGTTCCCGCGAGCGGCAGTTCGTCGACGAACCAGACGGCGCGCGGATGGGCGTAGGCGGGGCCATTGTCCAGGGCGAAGCGGCGCAACGCTTCCTCGGTCGGTGACGTGCCGGGCTTGCGGACCACGAAGGCCACCGGGAGCTGGTACTTGATCTCGTCCGGCACCGGCACGACGCAGGCCTGTGCCACGTCGGGATGCTGGCCCAGCAGCTTCTCGACCTCGCCGGGATAGACGTTCTCGCCGCCGCACTGGAACATGTCGTCGGCACGGCCGACGAAGAAGACGAAGCCATTCTCGTCGCGGCGCATCACGTCGCCGGTATCGTACCAGCCATCGATCAGCCGCTTTTTCGTGTCGGCCTCGCGGTTGAGATAGCCGCTCATCAGTGCCGGCGTGCGGATGTGCAGCACGCCCTGCGTCGCGCCGGTCTCGGCACCGCCGACGAACTTCACCTCGATGTTCTTGCGCGGATAGCCGAGCGCGCCCATCGGCTTCGGGATGCCGTCGGGATGCGGTCCGAAGCCCAGCGGACCCGATTCAGTCGTGCCCCAGCTGTTCGCCGTCTCGGCGTTGGGGAACATCCGGTGCATCTGCTCGAAGAATTCCGCCGTCGAGGGCGCCGAGCCGGTGACGGCCGTGGTGACGCAGCCGAGATCGGCCTTCGCCAGTTCCTCGGTCTCGCGCATCACCAGCGCCAGCATGGTCGGCACCGACGTGATCATGGCGACGCGATTGCGGTCGATGGCGCGGATGAAGCCGCGCGCGGTGAAGTTGGTCATCAGCACGATGGTGCCGCCGTTGATCATCACCAGCTTGGCACTGAACAGGCCGTTCATGTGGAACAGCGGCGCGGCGATGATGATCTTCTGGTCCTCGATGCCGGGACGCTGCTCGGGCGTGGCGCCGGTCGCCCAGATGTAGCCGCCGTGCGTCAGCGGCACGCCTTTGGGCAGGCCGGTCGAGCCCGACGTGTAGAGCACCATGGCGACTTCGTCCGGCGCCATGTCGACCGCGTCGAAGGAGCCCGGATCGAGCAGGCTGTCGAGCTGTTCGATCGCCACGGTCGGCACCAGCGCGCTGACCAGCGGCGCGCGCTCGGCATCGGCGATCGCCAGCTTGACGGCCGAGTCCTTCATGATGTGCGCCACGGTCTCGCGCGGCAGCTTGTGGTTGACGCAGACCGAGACGAGGCCGGCCGCCATGGTGGCCATATAGAGCACCAGATAATCGGCGCTGTTGGCCGCGACGATCGCCACCGCCTCGCCACGCTTCAGGCCGCGCTTCAGCAGGCCGCGCGCCAGCGCCGCGATTCGCGCACGCGCCTCGCCGTAGCTCAGCCGGAGCTGTTCGTCGCCCTCGGGCGAGACCTGGATGATGAAGGGCCGGTCGGCCGGCGCCTGCGGATCGAGGATGGCAGCGAGGTTCTTGAGGCTCATGGTTTCCTGATTGCCCAACGGACGTTCTTCCTGCAAGCGACGTGCCGCGGATCAGCGCCGGCGGTGGAATTGCGAACCGCCGTACGATTGGTCGGTCGGCACGATCTCCATGAAACTCACATCCATGCGCTGCGGCGCGCCCAGCACGAACATGACCGCCTCGGCAATGTCGCCCGGCTGCAGCGTCTCGAAGCCTTCGTAGAAGCGGCGCCGCCCTTCCTCGCGATCCTCCATCAGGCCGAGATGGGCGCCGGTCTCGACACGTCCCGGCGAGATCTCGCTCACGCGCACGCCTGTCCCGTGCAGGTCGAGGCGCAGCGTCTGGCTGAGATTGTGGATGGCGGCCTTGGTCATGGCATAGACGGGCATGCCGGGCAGCGGCGCGGTGCCCGAGGTCGAGCCGAGATTGACGATGTGGCCGAGCCCGCGCGCCGTCATGCCCGGCACCACGGCGGCGAGGCAGTTGAGCGTCCCGCGCAGGTTCACGTCCATCAACACGTCGATATCGTCCGGCGGCGTCTCCCACGATACGCCGCCGCGCACCGGGGCAGAGGCGTTGTTGACCAGCACGTCGGCATCGAGCGAGCCCAGCGCATGCAGCACGGCGTCGCGATGGGAGATGTCGAGCGCCAGCGGCCGGCAGCCCGTCTCCTGGGCCAGTTCCATGAGATCGTCGGCCGAACGGGCAACGGCATAGACGTCGAGGCCGCCGATCCGCAGCTCGCGGACGATCGCCGCCCCGATGCCGCGACTCGCGCCGGTGACGATGGCGGTGCGATAGCGATCGAGAGACACGGCATCCTCCTTTGCCCGGCGCGAATGGCCGCCTAGAGTGCCAGCATAGCGCATCGAAAGCGGGAGTGAGGCATGGCCAAGAAAGTCTTTCCGGACGGCACCGAGGTGGCGGGTTTTTATGTCCGTACCATCAAGAGCGGACCGTTCGTGTTCGTGTCAGGCACGACTTCCCTCAATGCCAAGGGGCAGGTCCAGGGCAAGGACGCCGCCCAGCAGACGACGATCACCATGCGCAAGATCGAGGCCGGCCTGAAATCGGCCGGCGCCCGCCTTGGCGACCTCGTGCGCACGACGATCTACGTGACCGACATCCGTGACATGGGCGCCGTCAGCGCGGCGCTGGGCAAGGCGCTCAAGGGCTCGGTGGTCACATCGACGCTGGTGGCCGTGAGCGCTCTTGCCGTGCCGGGGCTGCTGGTCGAAATTGAGGCTACGGCCGTCGTCGACGTCTGACGCGACCGATCTGGGAGAGCGGGATGAGTGTGAAAAGAGTTGGTTTGCTCGGCCGCCGGCAGGCGCTGGTCGGCTCGGTGGGGCTGGTGGGAACGGCGCTGGCGGCGCCGGCCATCGCCCAGCAGCGGGTGAAGTCCGGCACGGTCAATATCGAGCAGGTCCAGGTGGCGTTCTTCGGCAGCGGCAATGTCGGCAGCGGCACGCTGCACTACGAGGGCCGCAACTACCGGTTCTCCGTGGGCGGCCTCGGGGTCGGCGGCTTCGGCGTCTCCAGGATGGAAGCCTATGGCGACGTCTACAATCTGAAGGAGCTGCGCCAGTTCCCCGGCGCCTACGGCCAGGCGCGCTACGGCGCGGCCTACGGCGACCAGGGCAAGGGCGAGATGTGGCTCGAGAACACCAACGGGGTGATGATCGACCTCAAGACACGCCGCCAGGGCCTCGCGGTGTCACTCGGCGCCGACGCCGTCGTCATCGATTTCAAGTGAGGCGGCCCATGACCATGTTCACCCGCGCCCTCCTGGGCGTCCTCTGCATGGCCGCCGCCGCTCCTGCCTTCGCGCAGGACGACGTCCAGGCGTTCAATGCCTTCGCGGTCGTCGGCGCCAACGGCACGATCGTCCGCGCCGGCGAGAAGCAACTCGTCGTGGCCGCCAGCCTGGCGGGCCCGCTCTTCATCGAGACCGACGAGGGGCCGCAGCAGGCCGGGCGCGTCAGTTGCGCGCTGTCGTCGAAGATCGACCAGGCCAGCCGCAAGACCAGCGCGTCGGGCGGCTGCACGTTCACGGCGGCCGACGGCGCCACGGCGTGGGGCGAATGGGACTGCGCCGGTTACGAGCTGGTGGGCTGCCGCGGCACCTTCAAGCTGACCGGCGGCACCGCCCGCTTCGCCGGGGCAACCGGCGAGAGCACGCTCATCTGGCGGCCGACGATGCATGAGCTGAAGAAGCAGCTCGACGGCACGACGCTGGACAACGCCAGCGGCATCGTGCTGTGGCGCGACTTCAAGCTGAAGGGAAAGTAGGCCTCAGCCTGCCGGCGGAATGGGTACCCGGCTGCGCTGCAGGAGATCCTCCAGCGCCTTGATGCCCTGCTGGTAGCGTCCCTTCTGGCAATCGATGCCGGCCCCGAGGCGTGTCATGTCGGGGCCGCCCGAGCCTTCGCTGCGGCGCGTGTTGTATCGGTCGTAGAGCGCACCGAGTTCGGCGCAGCGCGCGGCGAGCTGCTCGTTGGTCTGCTGCGCGTGTGCCGTGATGGGGGCCAGCGCGAGGGCACAGAAGATCACGGCGCGGCTGCGTATTCTCATCGTCTCATCCTAGAGGCTTTCCAGGGGATGTTGGATCACGTCGCGGTGACTCGCCGGGAAGCCGTCCCAACCACGCGACCTTGCACCCTTCGGCGGGTGCGAGGTACTGTCATTGGCCCCTTTCGGCGGGGCCAAAGGGGAGAGGCGATGACGGCGCGATCGATGATTAAGTGGACGTTCGTGGTCGGTATCGCAGGGCTGCTCGCGGCCTGCGGCATGGCGAAGGGAACGCCGGGCGAGGATCCCCGGACGGAAACCAATGCGACGCAGGTGACCTGGACCGACGGCAAACCCGCCCTCGCCATCAGCTGCAAGGAACCCGGTGCCTGCCAGACCCGCGCGGTCGCCATGTGCAACAGCAGCGCCGGCAACTACACGACTCTCAAGATGGAAAACATGCCGACCCGCGGCGACATGAGCGTGGTGCGCGGCCCCGCGTCGGTCGTCATTCGCTGCGGCGCCTAGCCCCCGGCCGGGTGCGCCCGCGCTGTTGCAGCACAGGCGGGCGGCATGACCACGGCCGCCGGGGCCGCTATCATCCGCGCGCGTAACAGGAGTGGGATCGTGACGGAGCCGTTTGAAGTCATCATCGTCGAAACCGACCGCGTCGCCTGCGATGGCGGCGGCGGCGCGCTGGGCCATCCCAAGGTCTATCTCAACCTTGGCGCGGAAGGGCATGTCGAGTGTCCCTATTGCAGCCGGCTCTACAAGCTGCGCGAAGGCGCCCATCCCGCGCACGCTCACTGAAGGAACGGTGCCGTGAAACAGCTCGGTGAAGGCTGGAACTGGCGCGACCTCAAGGTCGGCGACAAATTCGTCACCTACGGCCGCACGATCTTCGAGTCCGATCTCCTGAACTTCGTGACCCTCTGCGGCTTCTCGGAGGAACTCTTCACCAACCGGGAATACATTCAGGAGCACGCGCCCATGCGCGGCGGACATCCCGTGCCGGGCGCGCTGGTCTACTCCATGGCCGAGGGACTGGTGATCCCCACCACGCTGCAGGGATCCGGGCTCGCCTTCCTGTCGATGGGCTTCGACATCAAGGGCCCGACCTACGTAAACGACACCATCCACGTCGAGATCGAGATCACCGAGATCAAGCCGACCTCGAAGGATCCCTCGCGCGCCCTGGTGCGGACGACCAACCTGATCAAGAACCAGAAGGGCGAGACGGTGCTGATCTACACGCCGTTGCGCATGATGCAGGGTCGGTAAATGGCGAAAGTCGCGGTCGAGAAGGCGGGCGCGACGACGATCGTCTCGATCGACCGCTTCGCCGAGGCCCGCAACGCCGTCGATCCCGAGACCGCGATCCTGCTGCGCGAGGCCTTCTTCGCCTTCAACGCCGACGAATCGCAGTCCGTCGCCATCCTCACGGGCCGCGGCGGCACCTTCTGCGCGGGCTACGACCTCAAGGTGGCGGCCAGCCGTGAAGGCGTGGCCAAGCACGATCCGGCCGGGCCGGGGCCGATGGGGCCGACCCGCCATCTTCTGTCGAAGCCGGTGATCGCCGCGGTCGAGGGCTACGCGGTGGCGGGCGGCCTCGAACTCGCTCTGTGGTGCGATCTGCGGGTGGCATCGGAGAGCGCGAAGTTCGGCGTGTTCTGCCGTCGCTGGGGCGTGCCGCTGATCGACGGCGGCACCGTGCGTTTGCCGCGCCTGATCGGCCACAGCCGTGCCCTCGACATGATCCTCACGGGACGCGAGGTCGGTGCGCGCGAAGCCTTCGACTGGGGATTGGCCAACCGGCTGGTGCCGGAAGGGCAGGCGCTGTCCGAGGCGCTCGCGCTGGCCGAAGGGCTGGCGAAATTCCCGCAGACCTGCCTGCGCTCCGATCGGCTGTCGTCCTACGATCAATGGTCGCTCGACGTGCCGGCCGCCCTCGTCAACGAAGCGCGCCACGGTATGCCGGCGCTGCAGGCCGAGTCGCGCAAGGGCGCGGCCCGCTTCGCCGCCGGCAAGGGCCGCGGCGGCGATTTTGGAGAGATCTGACCATGCCGATGCCGACCGACGCCGAGATTGCCCGCTTCCGGGAGGACGGCGCGATCTGCCTGCGCAACGCCATTCCGCTGGAGTGGATCGAGCGCCTGCGGGCCGCCGTCGACGACGACATGGCGAGCCCCGGACCGATGGTGCGGATCAATACGCCGAAGGGCGCGCCCGGATTGTTCTTTGTCGATTTCCAACTCTGGCAGCGCCATCCCGACGCGCGCGCGTTCGTCTACGAATCGCCCGCCCGCGAGATCGTCGCCCGGCTGATGGGCTCGAACGAGGTGATCTACTATCACGACCATCTGCTGGTGAAGGAGCCCGGCACGCAGGAGCGCACGCCCTGGCATCACGACCAGCCCTACTATCCGATCGACGGCGAGCAGGTCGTGTCGCTGTGGACGCCGCTCGACCCGGTCGATCGCGAAACCTGCGTCGAGTACGTGAAGGGCTCGCACCGCTGGGGCCGCTGGTTCCAGCCCAAGTTCTTCAAGCAGGGCGGTGTCGACCTGCAGGTGCAGGACAGCCGCTTCGAGCCGCTGCCCGATCTCGATGCCGAACGCGGCCAGCACGAGTTCCTCGCCTGGGACATGGAGCCCGGCGACGTCATTGCCTTCCATGCGCTCACCCTGCACGGCGCCTCGGGCAACCGCTCGACCGCGCGCCGCCGCCGCGCCTGGGCGACACGCTGGTGCGGCGACGATGCCCGCTACGGCGCGCGCGCCGGCCAGATCTCGCCGCCGATCGAGGGGCATGGGCTGAAGCCCGGCGACCGGCTGGAATGCGAGACCTTTCCGAAGGTGTGGCCCGCGTGAACGAACTCGTGGTCTTCGCCGGCGTCATCGCACTGGCGTCGGTGTCGCCCGGTCCCAACGTCATCCTGGTGATCGACCACAGTCTGAGCTTCGGGCTGTGGCGCATCGCTCCCACCATCCTCGGCAACATCTCGCTGCTGTTCCTTGTGGCCCTCGCCGCGGCGATGGGCGTCAGCGCGATCCTCCTCGCCATGCCCGCGCTCTACGACGGACTGCGCTTGGCCGGCGGGGCCTACCTGGGGTTCCTCGGGGTGAAGGCGCTGCTCAGGGCCTGGCGCTCGCGCGAAGGCATGTCCGCCGGAGCACCTGCACCCGAGGCGGGACCGCTGCGTCGTTACCTTCAGGCCTTCTTCGTCAGCGCCACCAACCTGCAATCGGTGTTCTTCCTCGCCGCGCTCTTTCCCAACTTTGTCCATCGCGACCAGCCGCTGGCGCCGCAGTTCTTCGTGCTGTTCTCGGTCCTGATACTGGTCGTCGGCAGCGTCCACTTCGCCTATGCGGTGTCGGCCGGACTGGTCCAATCGCGTGTCGGCAATCGCCGCTTCAGGCAGGCCGTGCAGGCCGGGTCCGGTATCGCCCTGCTGGGCTTCGGGGCGGTCGTCGCGTCGAGCGTGTTCCGCCGCGGCTAAGCCGTTTCACCGATGCTGTCGAGCCACTCGCGCGCGAGGTGAAGCTCGCGGAATATCCGGATCGGGCGATTGCCTTCGGCCAGCGTCTCGAACAGGCGGACCTGCTGGTAGGCGCGGTCGGTCACGGCGACGATGGCGAGCGGGCCGAGCGTTGCGATCTTCATGTAGGCACGGATGCGGGCGCCGAGCGCCATCACGTCGGCGTCGCTCAGCATCATCGTGGCGTGCGTCGTGTCGAAAATCTTGCGATAGGGCAGGGCTTCCGCGACGGCCACGCCGTCGAGATAGTTCTCGACGTCCTCGAGGCGCAGCTCGTCCCGAGCCACGGCGATCACGAGGCGGTGCGGGTTCGAAATCGTCCACTGGACCGGCATGCAGACAGACTATGCCGGAATATGTTCCGAGCCGACAAGTCGACGTGATTCGAGTCTGCGTCAGGGGACCAGGACGGCTTTGCCCACGACCGTGCGCTCCTCGATCAGCCGGAAAGCCTTCACCCAGTCGCCGAGATCGTAGGTGGCGGCGACCGTGGCCTTGAGCTTGCCTTCGGTGAACCAGCCCGTGAGCACCCTCTGTGCATCGGCCACCATGGCGCGGCGTTGGGCGAGGGAAGCCGCTTCCCGGGGCGACGGGGCGGTCTTGCCGCCCCAGCCATTCCAGTAGCCGTAGTAGAAGCCGATCACCGTCACGTTCTTGACCAGCAGGATGTTGGCCGGAATCTGCGGGACGGTGCCGCTGGCGAAGCCCATCGGGATGAGGCGGCCCTCGGGCGCCACGCAACGCAGCGACGCATCGAAGGCCGAGCCGCCGACCGGATCATAGATCACGTCGGCGCCGCGGCCGCCCGTGATTTCCAGCACCCGGGTGCGCAGATCCTCCGAGCGGTAGTCGATCAGGTGATCGGCACCGGCCTCCTGCGCGGCCTTCAGCTTGTCGGCCCCGCCGGCACTGGCGATCACCACCGCGCCCATCGCCTTGCCGACCTCGATGGCCGTCAGGCCCGAGCCGCCGCCCGCTCCGTGCACCAGCAGCACTTCGCCGGGCTGCATGTCGGCCTTCCACTTCAGCGCGCCGTAGGCGGTCGGATAGAGGGTCGGGAAATTCGTTGCCTCGGCGTAGGGCATGATCTCGGGAATGTGGACGAGGTTCGCCGCCGCCGCTGTCGCATATTCGGCGAAGGCGCCCTGGCTGACGCCGGTGGCGACGCGATCGCCCACCGCCACGTTGGTCACGCCCTCGCCCAGCGCCACGACGTGGCCGGCCAGTTCGTTGCCCGGTACGTAGGGCAGGGCGGGCTTGTTCTGGTGCTTGCCCTGGACGCCCAGCATGGCGGCGAAGCTCACGCCCGCGGCGCGCACGCGCACCAAGACCTCGCCCGCTTTCGGCACCGGCTGCGGGATATCCTCGACCTTCAGGCTGTCGATCGGACCATAGGCATGACAAACCAGCGCCCGCATCTTCCTACCTCTCGAACTGATTCTACTTCTTGAACTGACCGTGCCGGCCTTCGCCGCTGGCAAAACGTGCCGCGCCGCCCTGCGATTCCTGCCGCCGTGCGTCGAGCGACAGTTCCATCTCGCGCTTGATCGCCGCCGCTTCGTCGCGATCGAAGGCCTCGTACGTCGAACGGCGATCCGAAGTCATGGCGATCGGCGGGAAGCCCGCGATCTGGCGCGCCAGCGTCTCGGCCTCGGCCCGCGTCGTGCCACGCGCCACCTTGCGCGTGGCGAGCCCGATGGCGATGGCCTCGTCGGCGCCGACGGCGCGCCCCGTGAGCAGCATGTCCATGGCGCGGCCCTGGCCCACGATGCGCGGCAGGCGCACCGTCGTGCCGTCGCTCATGGGCACACCCCAGCGCCGCGAGAAGACGCCGAAGGTTGCCGTCTCGTCGACGATGCGGATGTCGCAGAACAGCGCGACCCCCAGGCCGCCGGCGCAGGCATGGCCCTCGATCGCGGCGATCACCGGCTTGGACAGCGGCGCCCGCAGCGGACCCTCGTCGCTGCCGGCCCACGGAAAGTAGTCCGTGCCCGAACCCAGCTCCTTCAGGTCGGCGCCGGCGCAGAAGGCGCCGCCCGCGCCCGTCAGGACGGCGACGCGCGCCTCGGGATCGGCCTCGAAGGCGCGCAACGCATCGGCCAGCCCGTGCGCGGCTTCGTTGTCGAGGGCGTTCCGGGCCTGCGGCCGGTTGATCGTGATGGTGGTCACCGGCCCCTGGGCCTCGACCACGATTTTCGGCGTGCTCATGCTTCGTCTTATCGAACCGTCGCGAGCTCGTCTTCAAGCTGGTCGTTGGAGCGGGTCGGTGTGCGGAAGTACCACCAGTTATTCTGCGCGGTCCATTTCTCCTTGCGGGCGGTGCCGCCGCCCCACACGCACCGCTTGAATTCGCGTGTCGCGCCCTTGAAGGTGCGGTCCGCGGCGTCGAGCTTCAGCGCATGGTCGCCCATCTCCTCGCGGCTGAACATCGGCAACGCTTCGAGGATCAGCTCGCGCACATCGACGTCGTTCAACCAGTTGTCGAGATCGAACGTGTAGCCCTCCCGCTCCAGATCGCCGGCGAAAGTCGCCCACTGGTCGATCAGTTCCTGCAGGTCGGCCACGTTGGGCGGGCCGGGCGGTGGTGATGGCGGGTTCAATCGTTCCTTCTTTCGGATTGCCGGCGGAAGTAGCGCTCGCCGTCGTTGGGTTTGAAAAATGTGCGTATGACGCCGTTGGCATTGAAGGCGATGAAGGCGCCGGTGTCGCGGTCGAACCGCGTCACCACGCCGTCGCGCCTCACCGTCTCGAGGATCGGACCGCCGGCTTTGGCGTCCCGCAGTAGTTGTGCCTGGCGAAGATAGTCCTGCTTGGTGATGCGGCCGAACTCGGCGCCGTGCTTCTGGTAGTGCTCGTCGAGGCGTCGCTGGTCGGCGAACCCGACGCTCGCGCCCCAGCCCTGGACTGCCTCGCGGGCTTCGGCCGAAATGGTGGTGCCGCGCGCGGCCTCGCGCTGGCCGCGTTCGGAAGTCTGGGACCAGAAGAGGAAGATCGCGGCCGCCGCCAGCGCCGCCGTCAGGAGACGGCGCCACGGCAAGCCGCGGGTGCGGAGGTTCATGCCGCTATTGTGCGCCGCCTTTGAACCAGCGCGCAATCATGCGGCGCTCGGCATCGGTGATGTTCGTCATGTTCCCGGGCGGCATGACGCGCGAGGCGGCGGCCTGCTGGTTGATCGCCGCAGCCATCGCGTGGATTTGAGAGGGGGTCTCGAGCAATAGGCCTTTGGGCGGCGCCAAAAAGCCTTCCTGCGTCGGCTTGGCGGCATGGCAGGGCGTGCAGCGCGCCTGGATGATCGGCTGCACCTCGGCGAAGGCGACCGGCCCGCCGCCGTCGGCGCTGGGCCGCGGCAGGGCGAGAAGGGCCGTGAAGGCGATGAAGACGAAGCCCGCCGCCAGGACCAGCGGATTGGCATTGCCCTTGTGGCGCTGGACGAACCAGACGCGGATCAGGGCGCCTGCGATCGAGATCGTGATCAGCAGCACCCAGTTCCACTCGTGGCCGTAGAGGCCGGCATAGTGGTTGCTGATCATGGTGAACAGCACCGGGAGTGTGAAATAGGTGTTGTGGACCGAGCGCTGGCGGCCGCGCAGCCCATGAACCGGATCGGGGATGCGGCCTTCCTCCTTGGCCTTCACCAGTTCGCGCTGGCCCGGAATGATCACGAAATAGACGTTCAGCACCATGATGGTGCCGAGCATGGCCCCGAAATGGATGTAGGCGCCGCGGCCGGAGAAGATGTGGCAGAGCGCCCAGGCCGCGATCACGCAGTAGACGAAGATGAGCCCGCCCAGCACCGCGTCGTCCTGGCCCAGCGTCGAGCGGCAGAGCCAGTCGTAGACCAGCCAGCCCAGCACCAGGAAGCCCAGCCCGATCGCGATGGCCTGCGGCTGCGTCAGCGGCAGGACCGCGGGATCGATCAGCGCCACTTCCGCCCCGTAATAGTAGACGAGGCAGAGCAGGAAGAAGCCGGTGACCAGGGTCGTATAGGCTTCCCACTTGAACCAGTGCAGTTCGGGGGGCAGCCGCTCCGGTGCCACCTTGAACTTCTTGGCCGTGTAGAAGCCGCCGCCATGGACCGCCCAGACCTCGCCGCCGATCCCCTTGGCCTCGTCGGCCGGGTCGAGCGGCTTGTGCAGGTGGTTGTCGAGCCAGATGAAATAGAACGAGGCGCCGATCCAGGCGATGCCCACGATCATGTGAGCCCAGCGCAGCAGCAGATTCAGCCAGTCTACGACGAAAGCGGCATCCATGAGCCCTCGTAGCGCCTTGCCGGGCATGGCCTCAAGGCGGTAAATCGCCCCTTCGACTGAAATCCGAACGATTTTCGAGGGGAACGACTATGGCTGCTTTGGACCTTCCGGCGGGCGTGACGATCGACGGCGCCATCAAGCCCGGCTTCGAAAAGGTGCTCACCAAAGAGGCAGTCGCCTTCGTTGCCGACCTCCAGCGCAAGTTCAACGCCCGCCGCGAGGAGCTCCTGGCCGCCCGGGTCGAGCGCCAGAAGCGTCTCGATGCCGGCGAGAAGCCCGATTTCCTCCCCGAGACCGCGAAAATTCGCGAGAGCGACTGGACGGTGGCGCCGCTGCCCAAGGATATCCTCGACCGCCGGGTCGAGATCACCGGGCCGGTCGACCGCAAGATGATCATCAACGCGCTGAACTGCGGCGCCAACGTCTTCATGGCCGACTTCGAGGATGCCTCGACCCCGACCTGGGCCAACATGATCGAGGGCCAGTACAACCTGGCCGACGCGGTCCGTCGCCAGATCGACTATGTCGATCCCAACAGCGGCAAGGCCTACAAGCTGAACGAAAAGACGGCGGTGCTGTTCGTGCGCCCGCGCGGCTGGCACCTGCTCGAGAAGCACATGATGGTCGACGGCAAGCCGATGTCGGGCTCGCTGTTCGATTTCGGCCTTTACTTCTTCCACAACGCGAAGGAAGCGCTGTCGCGCGGCACCGGGCCGTATTTCTACCTGCCCAAGATGGAGAGCCATCTCGAGGCACGCCTGTGGAACGACGTGTTCGTGGCGGCCCAGGACGCGCTCGGCGTGCCGCAGAAGTCGATCAAGGCCACGGTGCTGATCGAGACCATCCTCGCCACCTTCGAGATGGACGAGATCCTGTGGGAGCTGAAGGACCACTCGGCCGGCCTCAACTGCGGCCGCTGGGACTACATCTTCTCGTTCATCAAGAAGTTCCGCGAGCAGGAGTGGGCGGTGCTGCCGGATCGCGGCACGGTCGGGATGACCTCGCATTTCCTGCGCTCCTACAGCCAGCTCGTGATCAAGACCTGCCATCGCCGCGAAGTGCACGCGATGGGCGGCATGGCGGCGCAGATTCCGATCAAGAACGACCCGAAGGCCAACGACGAAGCGATGGGCCGCGTCCATGCCGACAAGAAGCGCGAGGCCGGCGACGGCCATGACGGCACCTGGGTCGCCCATCCGGGCCTCGTGCCGATCGCCAAGGCCGAGTTCGACGCCGTGATGAAGGAGCCGAACCAGATCGCCCGCAAGCGCCAGGACGTCCACGTGACGCCGGCCGACCTGATCACCATGCCGACCGGTCCGAAGACCGAGGCCGGCCTGCGCCAGAACGTGGCGGTGGGCATCGGTTACGTCGAGGCCTGGCTGCGCGGCATCGGCTGCGTGCCGCTGTTCAATCTGATGGAAGATGCCGCCACCGCCGAGATCAGCCGCGCGCAGGTCTGGCAGTGGGTGCGCCACAACCAGAAGCTCGACGACGGCCGCGCGATCACCAAGGACCTCGTCCGCCAGATCGTGCGCGAGGAGAACGACAAGGTGAAGGCGCAGATCGGCGAGGAGGCCTACGCCAAGGGCCGCTACGAGGATGCCGCCCAGCTCATGATCGACCTGGTCGAGCAGCCGCAGTTCTACGAGTTCCTGACGCTGCCGGCCTACGACCGCATCATCGCCGACGAAAAGGCGGCTGCGTAAGGACATCGCGATGATCAAGACCGTTTACGACGTCACCTCCGCGGGCAAGCCCGATGCGCCGGCCATCGGCGCGCCGGGACGTCCCTGGCTCACCTATGCCGGCCTGAAGAAGCTGACCGACGACACGCTGGCGACGCTGAACGGCGTCGGTATCGGCCGTGGCGACCGTGTCGCCATGGTGGCGCCGAACGGTCCTGAAATGGCGTCCTCGTTCATCGCCGTTGCGTCCGGCACCAGCTCGGCGCCGCTCAATCCCGCCTACCGCGCCGACGAGTTCGAGTTCTATCTCGACGATCTGAAGCCCAAGGCGGTGATCGTGCAGAAGGGCATGGACAGCCCGGTGCGCGCGATGGCGGATAAGGTCGGCGTGCCGATCATCGAGCTGGTCCCGGCCGAGGACGGTCCGGCCGGCAGCTTCACGCTCGACGTCTCGGCGCTGAAGCCGGCCAGGGCTGCGAGCCCCGGCACGTCGGTGGATGGCGAGATCGCGCTGGTCCTGCACACGTCGGGCACGACCGCTCGGCCCAAGATCGTGCCGCTCTCGACCGCCAACCTCGCGGCCTCGGCGCGCCACATCGCGGCGTCGCTGGCGCTCACGCCGGCCGACCGCTGCATGAACATCATGCCGCTGTTCCACATCCACGGGCTGATCGCCGCGACGCTGTCGTCGATCGCTGCCGGTGCGTCGGTGTCTTGCACGCCGGGCTTCAACGCGCTGCGCTTCTTCGCCCAGCTCGAGGAGGTGAAGCCGACCTGGTACACGGCCGTGCCGACCATGCATCAGGCCATCCTGACGCGCCTGCGCAGCCATGCCGATGCCGCCAAGGCCGCGAAGCTGCGCTTCATCCGCTCCTCGTCGGCTTCGTTGCCGCCTCAGGTCATGCTCGAACTCGAAGCCGCGTTCGACTGCCCGGTGATCGAGGCCTACGGCATGACCGAGGCCAGCCACCAGATGGCGTCCAACGCGCTGCCGCCCGGCAAGCGCAAGCCGGGCGCCGTCGGCCTGCCGGCCGGCCCTAAGATCGCGATCATGGACGAGGCCGGGCACTTCCTGCCGCAGGGCACGATCGGCGAGGTCGTGATCCAGGGTCCGAACGTGACGGCGGGTTACGACAACAACCCGGACGCCAATCTCAAGGCCTTCGCCGACGGCTGGTTCCGCACCGGCGACCAGGGCCGCTTCGACGAGGATGGCTATCTGTTCCTGACCGGCCGCCTCAAGGAGATCATCAACCGCGGCGGCGAGAAGATCAGCCCGATCGAGGTCGACACGATCCTGATGGATCACCCGGCGGTCGAGCAGTGCGTGACCTTCGCCATTCCCCATCCCATGCTGGGCGAGGATGTCGGCGCGGTCGTCGTCCTGCGCCAGGGGCTCGAGGCGACGGAACGCGAGCTGCGCGACTTCGTGGCCAGGCATGCCGCCGACTTCAAGGTGCCGCGCAAGGTCGTGTTCGTGACCGAAATCCCCAAGGGCGCGACGGGCAAGCTGCAGCGCATCGGCCTGGCCGCCAAGCTCGGCCTCGGCGAAGCCAAGGCCTGAGGATCGCGACGTGACCTCGATCTGTGTATTCGGTGCCGGTGCGATCGGCGGCCTGATGGCCGCCAAGCTCGAAATGGCTGGCACGCCCGTCACCGTCGTGGCGCGCGGCCCTCATGGCGACGCGCTGCGCTCCAAGGGCCTCGTGCTGCTGAGCGACGGCAAGGAGACGGTGACGGAGCCCCGCGTCGCTTCCGATCCGAAGGAGATCGGCCCGCAGGACTATCTGGTGCTGACCCTGAAGGCGCACTCGCTGTTGCCGGCGATGGCGCAGCTGAAGCCGCTGATCGGCCCGAACACCACCATCGTCGCGGCGATCAACGGCGTGCCCTGGTGGTACACATACAAACTGGGCGGCGAGTTCGAGGGCAAGCTGATCCAGTCGGTCGATCCTGAAGGCGCGCTGACCGTCGGCCTGCCGCCGTCGCAGGTGCTGGGGAGCATCGTTTATCCGGCGGCCGACGTCGTCGAGCCGGGGGTCATCCACCACACCTACGGCGACCGCTTCACGCTCGGCGAGCCCGACGGCAGCCGCAGCGAGCGCGCGTCGAAGCTGTCGGAGCTGCTGATCAAGGCAGGACTCAAGGCACCGGTACGGCCGCGCATCCGTGACGAATTGTGGGTCAAGCTCTGGGGCAACATGGCCTTCAACCCGATCAGCGCGCTGACCGGTGCGACGCTCGACAAGGTGATCGGCGATCCCGGCACGCACGCGGTCTGCCGCGCCCTCATGGTCGAAGGGCAGGCCGTCGCCGAGAAGCTCGGTGTGAAGTTCGCCATCAATGTCGACAAGCGCATCGCCGGCGGCGCCGAAGTCGGCGCCCACAAGACCTCGATGCTGCAGGACCTCGAACGCGGCCGTCCGCTCGAGATCGAGGCGTTGCTGGGCGCCGTCGTGGAAATGTCGGAATGGGTCGGCGTCGACATGCCGATCGGCCGCAGCGTGCTGGCGCTGGTCCGCCAGCGCGCCGCGATGCGCTGAGGCCGGGGAGACAGATGGAAAAGGTCGAACTCGTCTTCGATCCCGACAATGCGCGCGCCGCCGACTACGTGCGCGACCGTCTCTCGATGTTCAATTCGAGCCGGACGGGCAAGAGCGACTACTATCCCTGCACCATCTTCCTGAAGGGCGAGAAGGGCGAAACGCTGGGCGGTCTGCTGGGCTATGTCTGGTCCGATTGGCTGTTCGTTTCGACCCTCTGGGTCGACGAGGCATTGCGCGGCCAGGGCCACGCAACGCGCCTGATGGATGCCGCGGAGGACTATGCCCGCATGCGCGGCTGCCACTCCGCCTATCTCGACACCCACACCTGGCAGGCCCGCCCATTCTACGAGAAGCGCGGCTACGAGATCTTCGCCACGCTCGACGACTTCCCGCCGGGCCATCAGAAGTTCTTCCTGAGGAAGAAACTCTGACCTGTCGTACTGAGCGCGGCGAAGGACCTGACGGTACGATCAGAGCACCGCGGAGCAGGCGTTAGATCCTTCGCTTCGCTCAGGATGACAAGAGTGGGAGATCGGCCCGCCTCAACGCACGCCGAGTTCCTTCAGTCGCTTGTCGACCGACAGCAGGTCGGCCCAGCTCTGGCGTTTGCTCGCGGGCGTGCGCAGCAGGTAGGCGGGGTGGAAGGTCGGGAGAATCGGCACTTCGCTGCCGTCATCGAGCGTCAGCATCGTCCACTTGCCGCGCAAGCGGGTGATGCCCTCGGTGGTATTCAGCACGGCCTTTACCGCTGTGCCGCCGGCCAGGACCACGAGTTTTGGCTTGGCCAGTTCGATATGGCGGCGCGTGAAGGCGAGGCAGATCGCCTGCTCGGAAAGGGTCGGCGTGCGGTTGCCCGGCGGGCGCCAGAAGAGAATGTTGGTGATGTAGAGGTCGCGCTCGCGGTTCATGCCGATGGCCGCGAACATGCGGTCCATGAGCTGGCCGCTCACGCCGACGAACGGTTTGCCGAGGCGGTCCTCGTCGGCGCCCGGCGCCTCGCCCACGATCATCACCGGCGCGCCGGCAACACCGTCGGCGAACACCGTGTTCTTGGCCGTGCGCTTCAGTGCGCAGCCCTCGAAGGCGCGCACGGCTTCTTCCAGTTCGGCGATCGTGGTGGCGCGCGCAGCGACTTCGCGGGCGTCGAGCGCGAGCTGCGGCGATTCGAGGGGCACGGGCGCGCGCACGGCCGGCGCGGCGAGGGGCGGCCGGATCGGCGTCGGCGCGGCGGAAGGCGGGACTGTCGGGGGGGCAGGCGTGGCGACGATGGGCGCTGGCGCCGGCAGCGCGAAGCGGTCGATCGCCTCCTCGCCGATCGTCTCGTCGAGTCCGTGATCGACGTACCAGCGCAGCAGCGCGGCAGCGTCCTGCGGGCTGAGCGCCGCTTCCATCATGTCAGTTGCTTGAGGAAGGCGGCCAGGATCGGCGCCCACATCGCCGCGTCGGCATGGCTCGCCATGTGGCCCTTCTCTGACGGCATCTCGACATAGGTGAGATCGACACCGGCCTTGCGCATATCGAGCGCATGGGCGGCGCAGTCGGTGAGGTCGAACAGCTTGTCGGTCTTGGAGATGACGTAGAGGACCTTGGTCTTCTTCAGTTGCTCGTATTGCTTCGTGATGTCGAAGCCGTCGATGGCGCGCCGCAGGGTGACCAGCGAATGGCCGTCGTAGATCTTCGCCCAGCTCTTGGCGGCCACCTTGGCCTCGGCTTCGCCCTGGCCGTAGTTCAGCAGCGTCTCGTAGCGGATCTGCTCCAGCGTGCCGGGGATGCCGCCATTCTCGTAGTACCAGCCGCCGTTCCAGTTCGGGTCGCTGGCGAGCCGCTTCTGCAGCGCCTCCAAGCCGCCCAGGCGGCCGGGCGCGCGGGGCGAGGTCACGGAAGCGGCGATTCCCTTCATGAAGCCGGGATAGGAGGCCGCCCACTGGAACGACTGGAAGCCGCCCATCGAGGGGCCGACCACGGCGACGAGGCTCTTCAGGCTGAGCGAATCGATCAGCAGCTTCTGGCTGGCTACCATGTCGCGCAGGGTGATCTCCGGGAAGGTCGGGCCGTAGGGCTTGCCGGTCGCAGGATCGGTGCTGTTGGGCCCCGAACTGCCATGCGCCGAGCCCAGCGCGTTCACCGACACGACGAAATGGCGGTCGGTGTCGATGGCCTTGCCCGGGCCGATCAGCCCGTCGAACCAGCCGGCCGCCCCCTCCAGGACGCCGCGGCCTTGCTTGCCCGGAGCATTCTTGCCTGCAGCGTGATGGGAAGATGTGTAGCCGTGGACGACCAGGATCGCATTGTCCCGGGCCGGCGACAGGGTGCCGTAGGTTTCGTAGGCGAGTTCGAGGACCGGCAGCGTCTTGCCACTTTCCAGCCTGAAATCCCGTGCAGAGAAGATCTTGCTCTCGATTTCGTTCAACTCAGGCACAGGAATTCCCCTTTTCAGCGGGTGGCGATCCAGCCCCCGACACGCTATCTAAAACAGAGGATTGCCGTCGGACAGGCGCGCGTCCATCGGGAAATGGAATAGCAGGGCGATACAGCATGACGCGCGAGGCGATGGAATACGACGTGGTGATCGTGGGCGGCGGTCCGGCCGGACTGTCCGCGGCGATCCGCCTGAAGCAGCTCGCCGCCGAGCGCAACCATGAAGTCTCCGTCTGCGTGCTGGAAAAAGGCTCCGAGCTGGGCGCCCATATCCTCTCGGGCGCCGTGGTCGATCCGATCGGCCTCAACGAGCTCATTCCCGACTGGAAGGAAAAGGGCGCGCCGCTCGAGACCCAGGTCACCGACGACCAGTTCCTGTTCCTGACCAAGGGCGGCTCCTACCGATTCCCCAACTTCCTGCTGCCGCGGCTCATGAACAATCACGGCAACTACATCGTCAGCCTGGGCGAGGTCTGCCGCTGGCTGGGCCAGCAGGCCGAGGCGCTGGGCGTCGAGATCTATCCCGGCTTCGCCGCCGCCGAGGTCCTCTACAACGAAGACGGCTCGGTGAAGGGCGTCGCCACAGGCGACATGGGCATCGCCAAGGACGGCACCCACAAGGACAGCTACACGCCCGGCATGGAGCTGCATGCCAAGTACACGCTGATCGGCGAGGGCGTGCGCGGCTCGCTCGCCAAGCAACTCATGGCCAAGTTCGATCTGCGCGACGGCGTCGATCCGCAGAAATTCGGCATCGGCATCAAGGAACTGTGGCAGGTCGATCCGGCGAAATTCCGCAAGGGCCTCGTCGTCCATTCGCAGGGCTGGCCGCTCTCGGAGACGAACAGCTCGGGCGGTTCGTTCATGTACCATTTCGGCGACAACCTCGTCGCCATCGGCCTCGTGGTGCATCTCTCCTACGAGAACCCGTACCTCTCGCCGTTCGACGAATTCCAGCGCTTCAAGACGCATCCCGACGTCGCCAAGTATCTCCAGGGCGGCAAGCGGCTGGTCTATGGATCGCGCGCCATCAACGAGGGCGGACTGCAGTCGATCCCGAAGCTCACCTTCCCGGGCGGCGCGCTGATCGGCTGCTCGGCGGGTTTCGTCAACGTGCCGCGCATCAAGGGCAGCCACAACGCGGTGAAGAGCGGCATGCTCGCCGCCGAAGCCGCGTTCGAGGCGCTGGCCGGCGGCAAGACCGGCGGCGACGAGCTGATCGCCTATCCGGTGAAGCTGAAGGCCTCGTGGGTCTGGAAGGACCTCGACAAGGTGCGCAACGTGAAGCCCGCGTTGAAGTGGGGCACCACGCTCGGCACGCTCTACGGCGGCATGGACATGTGGCTGCACGACCTCGGCATCCGCGTGCCGTGGACGCTGCGCCATCACAAGGCCGACCATGAGACGCTGCGGCCGGCCAGCGAGTTCCAGCCGATCCAGTATCCCAAGCCCGATGGCGTGATCTCCTTCGACAAGCTGTCGTCGGTGTTCCTGTCGAACACCAACCACGAGGAGGACCAGCCGGTTCACCTCAAGCTGCGCGACCCCTCGATCCCGATCGCCGTGAACCTGCCGCTCTATGCCGAACCGGCGCAGCGCTACTGCCCGGCCGGCGTGTATGAAGTGGTCACGGCCGACAACGGCCAGCCGCGCTTCCAGATCAACGCGCAGAACTGCGTTCACTGCAAGACGTGCGACATCAAGGACCCCGCGCAGAACATCGACTGGTCCGTGCCCGAAGGCGGCGGCGGTCCCAACTACCCCAACATGTGAGACGCATGAACCGCACTCCCCTCGCGCTGCTTTCGGCGGCGCTGCTGTTCGCTCTTCCTCTCGCCGGCCAGGCCCAGCAGGGCCCGGCACAACAAGGCGGCGCCAAGCCGCCGGCCCGCCCTCCCGCCGCCCAGCCCGGGCAGCGTCTCGCGCCGATCTCGCTGCAGGGCCGCTATCTCGCCGCCCGTGTCGGCGAGCAGGATCACGACTACGACGCCGCCGCCGACCAGATGGATCAGGCGCTGGCGCTCACGCCGCTCGATCCCGAGCTGATCTACGCCGTTTTTCGCCTGCGCATGTATGCCGGCCGTATCGATTCCGCGGCCGAACTGGCGCCGGCGGTTCTGTCGACCCGCCCGGGCGACGGCTTCGCCAACCTCGTGATGGCGATCGAGGCCGTCAAGAAGGGGAACTACAAGGCGGCGGAACAGCAGCTCACGCGCATCGGCTCGGAGAACCAGCTGGGCGCGCTGCGCGAATATGTGATGGCCTGGCTGAAGGCCGGCGATAAGGACTACGCGGCCGCGCGGTCGTTTCTGGCGCGGCTCAAGCCCGCGGCCGGCGAGCGCGCGGAAGCGCCCGCCCTGGTGATCGCCGCGCAGATCGACGAGATGGCGGGCGACAAGGACGCCGCCGAGGCCAAGTACCGGCGTGCCATTTCGCTCGACCGCAACGGCCTGCGCACCACGATTTCGGTCGCCGAGGGGCTGCGCCGTCTGGGCAAGGACGCCGAGGCGCGCGAGATCCTGAAGACCTATGGCACGCGCTACAGCGATTCCGTCGTCATGGACGGGCTCATGGGCCCCAACGCGCCGATGCCCAAGCCGCCGTCGCCCGCCTCGGGCATCGCCGAGATCCTGTTCGACATCGGCGGCATCCTCGCCTCCGATCCGCGCAACCAGCGCCAGGACCTCGCGCTCATCTTCTATCAGCTCGCGACCGCTCTGAAGCCCGATCAGGATTTCGCCTGGCTCATGATCGCGGGCCTCTACGAACAGTTCCAGCAGATCCCCAAGGCGGTTGCGGCGCTGGGCAAGATCGGCCCGACCTCACCGCTCTACTGGCAGGCGCGGTTGCGTACCGCCGCGCTCGACGCGCAGGAAGACAAGTTCGACCAGGCCGTCGCGCGTCTCAGGACTTTGGTGGCCGAGAAGCCCGATCGAATCGATGCCGCGCTGACGCTCGCGGACCTGCTGCGCAGCAAGGACAAGTTCGCCGACGCCGTCGCCGCCTACGACACGGCGATCTCGCGGCTGGGCAAGCCCGACGAGCGGCATTGGCAGATCTATTTCGGCCGAGGCATCGTGCTCGAGCGCACCAAGAACTGGCCGAAGGCCGAGGCCGACATGAAGAAGGCGCTCGAACTCTCGCCCGAGCAGCCCTACGTGTTGAACTATCTCGGCTACAGCTGGATCGACCAGGGCCTGCATCTCCAGGAAGGCATGAAGATGCTGGAGCGTGCGACCGAGCTTCGCCCGGACGACGGCGCGATCACCGACAGCGTTGGCTGGGCCTATTACCGGCTCGGCCAGTACGAGAAGGCGGTGGAGTGGCTGGAGCGCGCGACCGAACAGAAGGGCGACGACTCGACGATCACCGATCATCTCGGCGACGCCTACTGGCATGTCGGCCGCCGCCGCGAGGCCCGCTTCCAGTGGGAACGCGCGCTGCACCAGAAGCCGGACAAGGACCGTCAGCCGATCATCGAGGACAAGATCGCCAACGGACTCAATCCCTCGAACGACAAGCCGACCGTGTACGAGAAGGCCGCCGACACCAAGCAGGGCGGTTGATCGAAGGCGACTGATCGAAGGAGTGGGGGCGTGCTGCTCGCCCGCGCCAAGGTCAATCTCTGGCTGAACGTCGTCGGTCGCCGCGCCGACGGCTTCCATTTGCTCGACTCGCTGGTTGCCTTCACCGATCTCGCCGACGGGATCGAAGTCGCGCCCGCATCCGAGCTGTCGCTGGAGATCGTCGGGCCAGGAGCTTCGGCGCTCGAAAACGACGATGTTTCCGACAATCTGGTGCTCAAGGCCGCGCGCCGGTTGGCCGGTCGCGCCGGCGTGGCCCCGCGCGCCGCGCTCCGCCTCACCAAGCGCATCCCGGTGGCGGCGGGCCTCGGCGGCGGCTCGGCCGATGCCGCCGCGACGCTGCGGGCGCTGGTCGACCTGTGGCGTGTCGCCATGCCCGAGGAGGAGTTGTTCGATCTCGCGGCATCGCTCGGCGCCGACGTCCCCATGTGCCTCGCCGGCCGGCCGGCCGTGGCGACGGGCATTGGCGAGCGTCTCGCGCCCGCACCACCGCTGCCGGACTGCGCGATCCTGCTGGTCAATCCAGGTGTCGCGTTGCCGACGCCCGCCGTTTTCCGTGCTCGCAGGGGAGATTTTTCTGCGGGCCTTCCCGTCGGGGCAGGCTGGCCCGACCTCGCGGCGTTCGCCGCCGATCTCGCGCGCCGCGGCAACGACCTGACGGCGGCGGCGATCTCCCTGCAGCCGGCCGTGGCCGGCGTGCTCGACCGTCTCAGGCGCTGTGACGGCATTGCGCATGCTGCGATGAGCGGCAGCGGCGCGACCTGCTTTGGCCTCTTTGCATCGACCGACGACGCGCAACGTGCCGCGTCGCATCTTCCCGACGCCTGGTGGCGACACGCGGGCCGGCTAGTTTGAGCCCGCCTTCGGCTTCGTGAGTTCCTGCATTTCCTTCAGCGAGTCGAACAGCGCCTTGTCGGGCTGACCGGTGACCGGCAGGCCGGCGATGCCCTGGTATTCGCGGATGGCCGCGCGTGTCGCCTGGCCCATGCGGCCGTCCGGTGCGCTCTTGTAGAAGCGGAACTCGCGCAACAGCGCCTGCACGCTCTTCGTCTGCTCGACCGCCGTCGCCGGCCATGCGTTTGGATCCGGAGGCGTCGTCTTGATGATGTCGGCCGAAGTCGGCGGCGGAGGCGGTGGTGCGCCCGCTGCAAGCTGGATCGGCTTCGGGCGCGGTGGTCCTGCCGGTTTTGCCTTCGCGATATCGGCCGATGTCGGCGGCGGTGGGGGCGGAGCCGCTGCCGCAAGCTTGATGGGCTTCGGCGGTGGTGCCGCCGCGGGCATGGCCTTGGCGATATCGGCCGACGTGGGCGGCGGTGGAGGCGGTGTCGTTGCGGCGAGCTTGATCGGCTTCGGCGGTGGCGGCGCCGCAGGCATGGCCTTGGCGATGTCAGCCGAAGTCGGTGGCGGTGGAGGCGGAGCCGTTGCCGCAAGCTGGATCGGCTTCGGCGGTGGCGGCGCCGCGGGCGTGGCTTTGGCGATATCGGCCGACGTGGGCGGCGGCGGAGGCGGCGCCGTCGCGGCGAGCTGGATCGGCTTCGGCGGTGGCGGCGCCGCGGGCGTGGCTTTGGCGATGTCGGCCGAAGTCGGTGGCGGTGGAGGCGGAGCCGTTGCCGCAAGCTGGATCGGCTTCGGCGGTGGTGGCGCCGCGGGCGTGGCCTTGGCGATGTCTGCCGAAGTCGGCGGCGGTGGAGGCGGCGCCGTCGCGGCGAGCTGGATCGGCTTCAGCGGTGGTGGCGCTGCGGGCATGGCCTTGGCGATGTCGGCCGAAGTGGGCGGCGGTGGAGGCGGGGCCGTCGCGGCGAGCTGGATCGGCTTCGGCGGTGGTGGCGCTGCGGGCGTGGCCTTGGCGATGTCGGCCGAAGTCGGCGGCGGTAGCGGCGGCGCCGTTGCGGCGAGCTGGATCGGCTTCGGCGGTGGTGGCGCCGCGGGAATGGCCTTGGCGATATCGGCCGAAGTCGGCGGCGGTGGCGGCGGCGCCGTTGCGGCGAGCTGGATCGGCTTCGGCGGCGCTGGTGGCGGCGGCATCAGCTTCATGATGTCCGCCGACGTGGGCGGTGCGGGCGGTGGCGCTGCGGCGGCAATGACGAGCTGAGTTGGCGGCGCCGACATGAGCCTGGCGATGTCAGCCGAACTCGGCGGCGAAGGCGGGGGCTCTGCGGTTGCCAGCTCGATGGGCCTGGGTGGCGCGGGTGTGAGCTTCGCGATGTCGGCCGAAGTCGGCGGTGGAGGCGGCGGCTCTGCGGCTGCCAGCTCGATGGGCTTGGGTGGCGTGGGCATGAGCTTCGCGATGTCGGCCGAACTCGGCGGTGGAGGCGGCGGCTCCGCGGCAGCCAGCTCGATGGGCTTGGGTGGCGCGGGCATGAGCTTCGCGATGTCGTCCGAACTCGGCGGCGGAGGCGGCGGCTCCGCGGCAGCCAGCTCGATGGGCTTGGGTGGCGCGGGCATGAGTGCGGCGATATCGGCCGAACTCGGTGGCGCTGGTGGCGGCTCGGCGGCAGCCAGCTCGATGGGCTTCGGTGGCGGAGGCACGAGCGCCGCGATATCGGCCGAACTCGGTGGCGCTGGTGGCGGCTCGGCGGCTGCCAGTTCGATGGGCTTGGGCGGCGCGGGCATGAGCGCCGCGATGTCGCTCGTCCTCAAGGGCGGTGGCGGTTCGGCCACGGCGATGACGATCGGCTTGGGCGAGGCGGCCGGCGCCGGCATCAGTCTGGCGATGTCGGCTGAACTGGGCGGCGGCGGCGGCGGCTCGGCCATCGCGATCTCGACAGGTCTGGCCGGTTCGGTCTTCGGGGCGGGGGCCTTCGACGGGCTTGCAGCGGCGACGGCCGTTTCGGGCGTGGCCTCCGGCCTGGGTGGTATCGGCGCTTCGCGGCGTGCCAGGGCCTCCTTCAGGGCGCCGTAGAGTTCGGGCGTCGGCTCGCCGGTTTCGCTCCGGGCCGAAATACGCTCGAAGGTCCGGATCGCGGCGCGCGTCATTGGCCCGACTGCGCCGTCTGGCTTGTCGCGCAGCAGCTTGAGATCGAACAGGGCCTGCTGGATGGCGCGGATCTGATCCTTCCGCGCCTTCGGCCAGTCGGCCGGAACGAGATCGATGGGCGGCGGCGGGGGAGAAGCCACCGTCGCACGCGGAGCAGGCGCCTCGGGACGGGCCGATGGCCTCGGCGCCGGCGCTGGCGCCGTTCGCAAAGGCGTCGCCGCGGCGGTTTGCGTCGGCGCCACCCGGGCGGGCGGTCGCTCCTGCTTCATGGTTTCGACGATCCGCCTGAATTCGGTCTGGCCCACCAGCTCGGCCTTCTGCAGATCCTCCGGCGTCAACCCGCGTTGCAGCGCCTGCGCCCGCGTGGCCGATGTCTTGCCGAGCGCCGTCTCGGCACCCTTGTTCGTCTGGCGCTCGAACTCGGCGGCGATCGCGAACCACGCCATCGCCATCGTGGCGTCCCTCAGCGCCGCATCGCCCCGCTCGTAGATGTCGCCCAGGGTGAACATCGACGCGGCCATGCCCTGTCGCGCCGCGCCGTGGAGCAGTTCGACCGCCTCCTTTCCGTCACGCGCCGCACCCTTGCCGTCCCGTAGCATAAGCGCGAGGTTGTGCTTTGCTATGGCGAGGTTGGCGCTGGCGGCCTTGCGATACCACTCGACGGCCTTGGCCGAGTCCCGCTCCATGACGAAGCCGCGTTCGTACATGACTGCAACGTTGAACGCGGACTGGGCGGAACCGGCTTCGGCCGCGCGCATCAACCAGCCGGCGCCGGCCTGCTGGTCCTTGGCGACGCCGACGCCCTGCACCAGCCGGCGAGCGATTTCCTCCATCGCGGGGATACTGTTGCCTTCCGCCTGGCTGCGCAGGTCGGCGATCGGCAGGGAGGTCCAATCAACCGACCTGTCGTTCGTGGCGGCCGGTGCCGGGGCCGGTGTCGGGGCTGGAGCGCGCGCTGGTGCGGGCGCGGGGAGTGGGGGCTCGGGAGCAGCCGCTTCCGAGGCGACCGGCGGCGCCTCCGCCGCCAGGGGCGGGGGCGGGGCGGCTGGTGGCGGCTCCGTCGCTGCGGGCAGGGGCTGGGCGACCGGCGGCGGGCCTGGTGGCGTAGCGGGTGCGACCGGGGATGCCCGGGCCTGTGAGGGTGGATTCGGAACCTCTTCCGGCGCGCGCATGATCCAGGTGCCGGTTCCCGCGGCGGCCGCGAACATGATGGCGAACGACGTCATCACGACGGGTCGCTTGAGGAGGGGCCGTTTCAGGGTCGCAGGGGCGGTCGCCGGCTTGCCGGTCATCCCCGGAGAATAGCCGAGACGGGCCTCTGCGGAGAAGGCATCGCTCGGTGGCGCACGACGAGCAGGGCGGTCAGGAGCAGAACGGCGCCGGCCTGGTGAAGCGTGGCGATGGGAATGCTGACGCCGCTCAGGATGGTGGCGATCCCGAGCCCGAGCTGGACGAAGGCCATCGCGGCCGCCGCCAGCGTCTCCGACCGCGGCGCGCGCCACGCCATGACCAGGACGCCCAGCACCAGCAGCTTGGCCAGCCAGCGATGCACGAACTGGATGGTGGTGCCGTTCTCGAAGACGTTGATCCACCCCGGCGAGAGGTCGAACAGGCCGGGCGGGATCCAGTATCCCGACATGGTGGGGAAGGTGCTGTGCGCGGTGCCGGCCCGCAGGCCGGCCATGAAGGCGCCCCACACCAGCACCACCAGCAGGAAGCCGATCAGGGCGGTGGCCTTGCGGGCGACCTTCGGATCGTCGCGATGAATGGGCCGCGGCGTCAGTTCGAGGATCAGCCAGACCGTGTAGGCATAGAGGACGATCGCGAGGAACAGGTGGGCGGCAAGCCGGTAGTGGCTGACCGACGGCCGGTCGACCAGGCCCGACGCCACCATCGCCCAGCCCATCGCACCCTGCAGTCCGCCCAGGATGAGCAGCGCGACCAGCCGCGGCTTGAGATGGGCATTGAGGGCGCCGCGCCACCAGAACCAGGCCAGTGGCAGGGCGAAGGCCAGGCCGATCAGGCGTCCCCACACGCGGTGGATATACTCTAGCCAGAAAATCTCCTGGAACTCCGGGACCGTGAAGTCGCGGTTGACCAGGCGTCCCTGCGGCGATGCCAGATACTTCTGCAGTTCGGCCTGCCACGCCGCGTCCGACAAGGGCGGCAGCCAGCCGGTCACAGGCCGCCACTCGACCATCGACAGGCCCGATTCGGTGAGCCGCGTCAGCGCGCCGATCACGATCATGAAGAAGATCATGCCGGCGACGACGATCAACCACTGGCGCACGGAGGCGGGGACTTGGCTCATGGCCGGCGGAACATGGGCGAAGGAAGCGGCGGCGTCATCAGGCATAAATGTCGCTAATCCTGACCCTCGTCCGCGACACCTTGCACTCTGCCGGAGCGGCTTGTTTAATCGGTTCGTACACGAACGGCTTGCCCTCTCGCCCCGGATCCTCGTCCATGTCTGATTTACAGCTGGCCCCACCGCTCTCGCACGGGCTCAGCTTCGACGATCTCCACGACCGCGAGGGGATCGCCCGTCTCGACGCTGCCTTCGTGGCCTGGCTGAAGGAAGCCGACGTCGACGCCCATGCCCGCCTGATGGCTGCGCGTGCCGCCCCCGACGGGCTGGCCGCGAAGGACGAGTCCAATCTGCTGATCGAGGTGGCGCGACCGCTCGAGGACTTCATCGGCTCCCTGTTCGGCGTGAGCGCGGAAGCAGCCTCCCTGCGAGAAGGTCATCGTCGCCTGGCGCCGCTCTACGACTGCAAGCGGCTCTTCGTGCAGCGCTACGTCACGCGGGCGCTCAAGCTCGACGCGGCCGCCGCGCTGGACGGTGCCGCCGTCACGGCGGCCCTCCCCCTGTCGGTGACACGGGCCGACGGGCTGGAAGCCTGGGAACTGGCCTTCGCGCTCGCTGTCCGCGACCTGATCGGGGCGGAGTTCAAGGTCGAGGCGCCGACGCCGCAGGTCACGGCCTTCGCCGAGTACGCCGCCTGGGCGCTGCATCATCCCGATGGCCGCAAGCGTCATCAGGACGGGCCGCTGTTCAAGGTACCGCACAAGCTCGACTTCGAGCATCTCGTGCCGATCGAGACCGAGATCGTCGACGGCGTGACGCGCATGAAGCTGCCGCGGCCGATGCTGCGCCATCGCGAAGGCTTCGCGCTCACCGACCAGGGCTTCGATCTGGTGCGTGCGCTCGATCACGCCAACTACTGCATCTGGTGCCACAACCAGGGCAAGGACAGCTGCTCGCGTGGGCTCAGGGATCGCAAGACCGGCGCGTTCCAGAAGTCGCCGTTCGGCGTGACGCTGGCAGGCTGTCCGCTCGAGGAAAAGATCTCGGAGATGAACCTGCTGAAGAGCGAGGGCTTCTCCATCGGCGCGCTGGCGATCGCGGCCGTCGACAATCCGCTGCTGGCGGCGACCGGGCACCGTATCTGCAACGACTGCATGAAGGCCTGCATCTACCAGAAGCAGGAACCGGTCGACATCCCGCAGATCGAGACCCGCACGCTGAAGGACGTTCTGGGCCTCCCGTGGGGCTTCGAGATCTATTCGCTGCTGACGCGCTGGAATCCATTGAACCTGCGCCGCCCCATTCCTCGTCCCTCGACGGGGCGCACCGTTCTGGTGGTCGGCCTCGGTCCCGCCGGGTTCAATCTCTCGCACCACCTGATGAACGACGGCCACACGGTGGTCGGCATCGACGGGCTCAAGATCGAGCCGTTGCCCGAGGTGCAGTCGGGCGTTCGCATGGACGGCACGCGCGTGCCCTTCGCCGCGGTGAAGGACGTCGCCAGCTTGCGCGAAAATCTCGGCGAGCGCGCGATGGCGGGGTTCGGCGGCGTCGCCGAGTACGGCATCACGGTCCGCTGGGACAAGAACTACCTCAAGATGGTGCGCCTGCTGCTGGAGCGGCGCGCGCAGTTCTCGATGTTCGGTGGCGTGCGCTTCGGCGGCACGGTGACGGTCGAGAGCGCCTTCGCCATGGGCTTCGACCACATCGCGCTGTGCGCGGGTGCGGGCAAGCCCACCGTGCTCGACCTGCCCAACGGCTTGGCGCGTGGCGTGCGCGCGGCGTCGGATTTCCTGATGGCGCTGCAGCTCACGGGCGCGGCCAAGAAGGATTCGATTGCGAACCTGCAGATCCGCCTGCCGGTGGTGGTGATCGGCGGCGGCCTCACCGCAATCGACACGGCGACGGAATCGCTCGCCTACTATCCGCTGCAGGTCGAGAAGTTCCTCGCCCGCCACGAGACGCTGGTCGCCGAGCGCGGCGAAGCGGCGGTGGGGGCGAACTGGTCTCCCGAGGAACGCGTGATCGCCGCGGAGTTCATCGCTCACGCTCGGGCCATCCGCGCCGAGCGCGAGGTGGCGGCGCGCGAGGGCCGCGAGCCCGCGATCACGAAACTTGTGAACGGCTGGGGCGGCGTCTCGCTGGTCTATCGCCGTCGCTTGATCGATTCGCCGTCCTACACCCTGAACCACGAGGAAGTGCTCAAGGCGCTCGAGGAGGACATCCGCTTCGTCGAAGGCCTGTCGCCCGTCGCCGTCGAGATCGACGAGGCCGGACAGGCGAATGCCTTGAAGGTCGCGGGCGAGCAGAACGGTGCGAAGGTCGAGGCGACCCTGCCGGCACGCACCATCCTCGTCGCCGCGGGCACGCAGCCGAACACGGTGCTGGCGCGCGAGGATGCGACGCACGCTTTCATCGACGGCAAGTATTTCCGCGCCCTCGACGAGGAGGGCAATCCCGCGACGCCCGAGCGCGTCTGCAAGCCTGCCGACGTGCGCGTGCTGATGTATCGCCACGCCGACAACCGCTTCATGTCGTTCTTCGGCGACCTGCATCCTTCGTTTGCGGGCAATGTCGTGAAGGCGATGGGCGGGGCGAAGCAGGGCTACCCGGTGCTGACCCGCTCGATGACGGCGCTGCCGGCACCGACGCGCACGCCGGCCGAGATCCTCGACGAGGCCAATCGGTCGTGGCGCGCCCGCGTGGTCCGCGTCGACCGGCTGACGCCGACCATCATCGAGGTCATCGTCGAGGCGCCGGCCGCCGCGCGCAACTTCGAGCCCGGCCAGTTCTATCGCCTGCAGAACTACGAGGCGCGCTCGCTGCGCACCGAGGGCACGCTGCTCACCATGGAAGGCCTCGCGCTGACCGGCGCGTGGGTCGACAAGGAGAAGGGCCTGCTGTCGCTGATCGCGCTGGAGATGGGCGGCTCGTCCGACCTCTGCACGATGCTGAAGCCGGGCGAGCCGGTGATCGTCATGGGCCCCACGGGCGCGCCCACCGAGATCGAGCCGGGCGAGACCGTGGTGCTGGTGGGTGGCGGCCTTGGCAACGCCGTGCTGTTCTCGATCGGCCAGGCCTTCCGCAAGGCCGGCAGCAAGGTGCTCTACTTCGCGGGCTACAAGAAGATGATCGACCGCTACAAGGTCGAGGAGATCGAGGCCGCGGCCGATGTCGTCGTCTGGTGCTGCGACGAGGCACCGGGCTTCACGCCGGGCCGGCCGCAGGACAAGTCGGTCGTCACCAACATCGTCGAGGCGATGCGCCAGTATGCGTCCGGCGAGCTGGGCGACCAGCCGATCCCTTACAGCGCCGCCGACCGCATCGTGGCGATCGGCTCGGACGGCATGATGAACGCCGTGCGCCTGGCGCGGCACGCCGCGTTGAAGCCATACCTCAAGCCCGAACACGCGGCTTTCGGTTCGATCAACTCCCCCATGCAATGCATGATGAAGGAGATCTGCGCCCAATGCCTGCAGCTCCACAAGGATCCGGAGACAGGCAAGGAGACGGTGGTCTTCTCCTGCTTCAACCAGGACCAGCGCCTCGACCTCGTCGACTTCGCCAACCTGCGCCAGCGCCTGCGCCAGAACTCGGTGCAGGAGAAGATCGGCGCGCTGTGGATCGACCGCTCGCTCAGGCAGCTCGGGGTGCGCGGGTAACTTCGGCGCGAGGTCGGCCAATGGAGCGCGCCACTCCAGTGGCGCTCATGCCTTGCTGATCGACGAAATCTGAGCGCAACTGGAGTTGCGCGCTCCAATCGCTCGGGTGTGTGTCCTAAACGAAGATCTTCCGGCCGACGATCGCCAGCAGCGCGATCGACGCCACGAGGATAGTGAGGAGCGTGAGCACGATGCCAGCCGAGCGGCCGGGATTGATGCCCGCCCCGCCGGCAAGCCCATAGGCATGGGCCAGGCGGCTGACGATGAAGCTGGCGCCCAGGGCATGCACCAGCCAGCGCGGTCCATGGCAGATCTCGAGCAGGGCGAGCAGGATCAGGACCAGCGGGGCATATTCGGCGAAATTTCCGAAGACGCGGGTCATGCGGCTCATCTCGGCATCGCCGCCGTCGCCGACGCTGATGCGCCGCCGCATGCGCTGGCGGATCACCAGCGAAGCGAGCACGACGCACAGAAGGCCCGTGAGGGCGGCATAGAAGGCGGTGACGAACGGCAGTGCCGGCATTGCCATGAACGGAGTCTCCCGAGGCTATCGGCCTGTCATAGCTCAATCGGCCGGACACTTTGGGAAAATCTGCGTGGCGTCACGCCCGTCCGCGCCAGGGATGCACCAGCAGCGGCCCCGCGATCAGGCTGCCGAAGGTGACGATGCCCACGGCGATGGCAACGAACACGCCCGGCAAGCCCCAGCCGAGATGCTCGATCGCGAACCAGCCGCCGAGCGAGGCCACGAACAGGCGCGTCACGCCGGCCGCGAACGGCGCTTTCATGCGGCCCGCGCCCTGGCTGGCAAAGGACAGCGTCATACCGATGCCGAACACGAAGTAGAACGGCGCCACACGAGTGACGTAGGAAACTGTCGCGGCAATCACGTCCGGATCGTCGGTGAACAGCCGCGCCCAGCCTTCGGGAAAGAGTGCCACGAGCCAGCCGAAGGCGCCGATGCCGAGGCCCGCGACCAGGCTGCCGATCCAGGCGGCGCGGACCGCCCGTCGCCAGTCGCCGGCGCCGGCCGCGACACCCACGATGGTCGTCAGTCCGGAGCCGATGCCGAAGGCGAGCGGCACGAGCATGAATTCGAGCCGCACGCCGATGCCGTAGCCCGCGAGGGCAGCCACGCCGAAGCGGCCGACCAGACCGGTGACCAGCATGGCGGTGAGATTGGCCGTGAAGGCGGAGAAGGAGGCGATCAGGCCAACCCGCAGGATTTCCCAGAATAGCCGAGCCTGCAGGGGCACGCCGGCGGCCGCCGGCACGAAGCCGAGCTTGCCGCTCCACAGGGCGCGCGCCTGCAGGAGTGCCGACACTGCCGAGGTCAGCAGCGCGGAGACCGCGGGCCCGGCCATGCCCATGCCCGGCCAGCCGCCGATACCCAGCGCCAGCACGTAGGAGAGCGGCACCTGGACGATGGAGGAGACCAGCATGTAGCGGCCGGGCGTCGCCGCATCGCCGCCGCCGCGCAACAGGGCCGACAGGAAGAAGTTGGCCCAGATGAAGATCGAACCGGTGAACAGGACGTTGGAATAGGTGAGGGCGTTGGCCAGCGAGCGACCTTCTCCGCCCAGCAGCCGGTAGAGCGCGGGCGCGACTGTCCAGGCGAGCAGGGTGAAGAGCAGCGCCAAGGCCGCGCCGAGAACCAGCGCGTGCAGCACCAGCTTGCGGGCGTCCTCGGTCCGGCCGGCGCCCAGTGTTCGGGCCATGGCCGCTGCCACGCCGCCGCCCATGCCGCCCGCGGCCATCATGGTCATCATCATCATGAGCGGGAAGACGAGCGCGAAACCCGCCAGTGCCTCTGTGCCCAGCCGGCCGAAGATGAAGGTCTCGGCGATGGCCACGAAGGTCTGCACGATCATGACGGCAGTGGTGGGCGCAGACAGCTTCCACAGGCTCTTGCCGATGGGCGCGGTGAGAAGGGGATGGGCCAGGGGGAGCTCCGATTGCGTGCATATGCACATTATCAGGCCGCGCCCTCGTGTCACCTGACAAAGCCTGCCGGGAGCCATTAGGTTTTGCCCATGACAGACAAGGAACGCCCGCTCGCCAGGCCCTCGGTCCAGATCGACAACGATCGCGTGATCGTCACGGAATGGCGCTTTCCGCCGGGCAGCCACACCGGCTGGCACCGCCACAACCACGACTATGTCGTTGTCCCGGTCACGACCGGCGAACTGCACATTTTCGACGGCAAGGCGACCGTCCCGGCGCCGCTTCGCGCCGGAGTGTCCTATGCCCGCCAGACCGGGGTGGAGCACGACGTCATCAACCCCAACGATTTCGAGTTCGTCTTCGTTGAAATCGAGGTCAAGGCCTGACCCTGCCGCCGGGCAGCCCCGCGCCCGGTCGCATTGACTTGACACCCTGCAAGGGTCATATGGGGTCCGCCCAGCGGTCCGGCCCGATCCACGAGCCTTATGTGACCGCTCCAAGTCCAGCGGAAAGAATGGACTAAACTACGGAAATTAAATGAGTTTTGAGAGTTTGGGGCTGAGCGCCCCGGTACTGCAGGCGGTGGCCGACAAGGGCTACACGACGCCGACCCTCATCCAGGAAAAGGCCATCCCCATCGTCCTGATGGGTCGCGATGTCCTCGGATGCGCCCAGACGGGCACAGGCAAGACTGCCTCCTTCGTCCTCCCGATGATCGACATTCTCGCGGAAGGCCGTTCCAAGTCGCGTATGCCCCGCTCGCTGATCCTGGAGCCGACCCGCGAACTGGCCGCCCAGGTGGCCGAAAACTTCGAAATCTATGGCAAGAATCACAAGCTCAACATGGCGCTGCTGATCGGCGGCGTGAGCTTCCCCGACCAGGAACGCGCCCTCGAACGCGGCGCCGACGTCCTGATCGCGACGCCCGGCCGGCTGCTCGACCATTTCGAGCGCGGCGGCATCCTGCTGAACGACGTCAAGATCCTGGTGATCGACGAAGCCGACCGCATGCTCGACATGGGCTTCATCCCCGACGTCGAGCGCATCGTGGCCACCCTGCCGCCGCTGCGCCAGACCCTGTTCTTCTCCGCGACCATGCCGCCGGAGATCAAGCGTCTGGCCGACCGCTTCCTGAGCAACCCGAAGGAAGTCACGGTGTCGGCGCCGGCCTCGGCCTCCAAGAACATCGTGCAGGGCCTCGTGGTCGTGCAGGAAGAGGACAAGCGCGAGGCGCTGCGGGCCCTGATCAAGGAACAGGACATCAAGAACGCGATCGTGTTCTGCAATCGCAAGCGCGACGTGGCGATCCTCCAGACCTCGCTGAAGAAGCACGGCTTCAATGCCGGCGCGCTGCATGGCGACATGAGCCAGCCCGCGCGCATGGAGACGCTGGAGAAGTTCAAGCAGGGCGAGATCCAGATCCTGGTCGCCTCCGACGTCGCCGCTCGCGGCCTCGACATCGTGGCGATGAGCCATGTGTTCAATTTCGACGTCCCGTTCTCGCCCGAGGACTACGTCCACCGCATCGGCCGTACCGGTCGCGCCGGCAATACCGGTCATTCCTTCACCCTGGCCTCGCCCGACGAGGGCGGCCTGGTCGAGGCGATCGAAAAGCTGATCGGCACCACCATCCCGCGCGTCGAAGTGCCGGGCATGGCGGAAATCGCCTTCGAGCCGTCCGACGGCCGCCGTCGCGGCCGTGGCCGCGGACGTGGTGGTTCCAGCAGCGGCAGCAGCCGTGGCCGCAGCGCCGGCGGCGGTCGTCCGCCGCGCGAGGCGCGTCCCGAGCGCGAGCCGCGCCCGGAAGCGGAAGCCACCCGTCCTGAAGTCGAGGCCCGTCCTGATCGTGAGGCTCGTCCCGAGCGTGAGGCTCGCCCGCCGCGGGCGCCGCGTCCCGAGCGCGAGGCGCGTCCGCCGCGCGAGCCGCGGGCCGAACGTCCGCCCCGGGAGGCCCGTCCGGAGCGCGAGCCGCGTCCCGAGCGTGAGGCGCGTCCCGATCGTGAGGCACGGCCGCCGCGCGAGCCCCGTTCGGATCGCCGTCCGGATCGCTCGGAGCGTCCCCGTCAGGATCGCCGCGATCGCGACGACTCGCCCGCGCCGCTCGGCCTCGGCGATCACGTGCCGGCTTTCCTCGCCCGTCCGACGCGCTAGAATCGCGCGTCGCGGAGGGCGTTCATGCAGACCATTTTCGTCATGGTGAAGTGCGAACTGGGCAAGGCATACGAGGTCGCCGACAGCGCCGTTGCCGTCGAGCAGGTCTCGGAGGTCTATTCGACCTCCGGGCAGTACGATCTCCTGATGAAGTGCTATCTCGACGGGAAGACCGACATCGGTCATTTCGTGACGAGCCAGATCCAGACGCTTCCGGGCGTGAAGGACACCTTCACCCTGATCACCTTCAAGGCGTTTTCCTGAGCACGGCCGTTCCTCAGAAGCACCTGCCGAGGGGCGAGGATTTCCTCCTCCTCCCGCCGTCCATTCAGCCCTACGCCTACCGCAACGTCGACAAGCTGTTCGCCCATCGCGTGATCCATCGGGGCGCGAACCTGCGAGACCTGCCGCGCGGCCGCGAGATCGCGCCGGTCTATTCCGCCGCCGGCCGTGAGCACGACGTGGCCTCGTTCATGGACCGCAACGTGATCGTCGGCATCCTGGTCATCCATCGCGGCCGGATCGTGCTGGAACGCTACGGTCTCGACCTGCAGGAGCACGATCGCTGGTCGACCATGTCGACCGTGAAGTCGATGACGGCGATGCTGGTGGGCGCCGCGGTTCACGACGGTGTCATCAAGTCGATCGACGATCCGCTGACCGATTACCTGCCGGCACTGCGGGAATCGGCTTACGAGGGCGTGACGTTGCGGCATGTGATGACGATGTCTTCGGGCGTGCGCTGGACCGAGGTCTATCCCGACCGGAACTCCGACGTGAACCGCTACTCGAAGTCCTTGGCCGACAAGGTGCCCGACGGCGTGCTGAAGCTGATGGCCTCGCTGCCGCGCGCGCATCCGCCGGGCAGCACCTTCCTCTACAATTCCGGCGACACGTTCCTGCTGGGTGCGGCGCTCACCAAGGCCGTGGGAAAGCCGCTGGCCGACTACATGTCGGAGAAGGTCTGGCAGCCGGCCGGCATGGAATGCGACGCCTTCTATACGCTGGAGAGCGAAGGTGGGCAGGAGATCGGCGGCAGTCGCGCCGGCATGGTCCTGCGCGACTTCGGCCGCTTCGCGGAGTTCGTGCGCAACGACGGTGTGATCGACGGCGCGCGCGTGTTGCCCGAGGGCTGGGTCGACGCTGCGGCGACGCCCGCCTTCAAGGTGCCCGCACCGGTCGTCCCCGACATCACGCATTACGGCTACAGTTGGTGGCTGGGCGACGAGGTGATGGCCGCGATCGGCCATGCCGGCCAGCGCATCGACATTTATCGCAAGGAAGAGCTGTCGGTGGTGACGCTCGCCGCCCTGCCGCAGCCGCCCTACATTCCGCCGACCGACCATGATCGGCGCGCCGAGATCGTCACCTTCACGCAGGCCGTGAGGGCGGCCTGTTCTGTCCCCAACGGAGTGAGCTAACGCATGTCGACGGCCACCAGGAAACTCGAACTCGTCGTCGAGCGCATCGTCATGGGCAGCCGCTGGCTGCAGGCGCCGCTCTATATCGGGCTGGTGGCCGTGCTGGCCGTCGTGGTGGTGAAGTTCCCGTTCAAGATCTGGGAGCTGGTGCGCAAGGCGATCTCCGCCGAGGAGGCCGATCTCGTGCTGGCGGTTCTGTCGCTGGTCGACCTGATCATGGTGGCGAACCTCGTGGTGATGGTGATCATCTCCGGCTACGAGAACTTCGTGAGCCACATCGACGTCGACGAGACGCGCGACAGGCTCGCCTGGTTCGGCAAGCTCGACGCGGGCTCGCTCAAGATCAAGCTGGCAAGCTCGATCGTGGCGATCTCCTCGATCCACCTGCTGCAGCGCTTCCTCGAGGCCGGCGACTACGACAACAGCAAGCTCTACGTGCTGGTCGTCATGCACATGGCATTCGTGGTATCGGCGTTGATGTTGACCTACATCGACAAGATCGGTTCCGACAAAAAAGCGGCCGGCGGCCCTTGAGCGCCGGGGGCAAGGCGGTCCTCGCCATCTGGGTCGACATCGATCCGGCCGACCAGGCGTTCTTCGAGCACTGGCACAGCCGCGAGCATCTGGGCGAACGCGTCTCCTGTCCCGGCTGGCTGCGCGGCAGCCGGTTCCGGGGCGTCGCGCGGCCCGATCGCTACCTGCTGTTCTACGATGCCGAGACCCAGGCCGCCTTCGAGAGCGAGACCTATTACGCCCGCCTGCGGGCGCCCAGCGAGATGAGCCAAGCGATCTTCCCGAAGTTCCGTGACACCTCCCGCACCGTCTGCGCGGTCGAGCAGCGCTGGGGCGACGGCATCGGCGCGGCCGCTCTCACCCTGCGCATGAAGGCCAGCAACGTGGCGCCGTTCGACAGGCTCGCTTCGCCCGAGACGGCGCGTGTCGATCTGCTGAGTGGGCGCGCGAAGGTCGGCCAGGCGCAAACGGCCGAGAAGGACCTGCGCGGCACGCCCGACCAGCAGATCGAGCGGGCGCTGGTCGCGTTCTTCTGGTCGGTGGAAGCCGCCCAGGCGGCGCGGGAGCGTCACGCCCCCGAAGGCGAGGTCTTCGCCCTCCGCCACACCGTGTCGAAGGGCGACCTCTGATTTGTCATCCCGAGCGTTAGCGAGGGATCCTTACTCGAACGAAAAGATCCCTCGCTGCGTTCGGGATGGCAGCGCCGCTGTCAGTTGATCAGCCCGTAGAACTTCCCGGCGTTGGTGCAGGTGATCATCTTCACCTGCTCGGCCGGGACCTCGGCGAACTGTTCCTTGATGTACTTGTCGGAGTGCGGCCACACGCCGTCGCCGTGCGGGTAGTCGGAGCCCCACATCAGGCTCTCCGCGCCCATGTCGTCGATCAGCTTGGCGCCGATGCGGTCGAACTGGAACGTGGCCTTGCACTGGCGGCGCCAGTAGTCCGACGGCTTCATCTTCATGCCGAGGTCGTGGAAGCGGTCCTCCCACTCGAAATCCATGCGGTCGAGCGCATAGGGTATCCAGCCGCAGCCCGATTCGCCGAAGGCGATGCGGACGTTGGGGAAGCGCTCCAGCACGTTGGCGCCCATGATGGCGGCCAGGATGTTCACCAGGTTCATCTGGAAGCCCGAGACGACGGTGAAGAACACCGAACGGCCGACGCGGCCGGGATACTTCTCGATGGTACCCGGCGGGACATTGGGGAAGGTATGGAAGTGTAGCGGCAGCTGCACGTCGTTCACGGCCTTCCACAGCGGATCCCACATCGGGTGCCACATCGGCTCCATGTCCCAGGAGCAGGAGAGTTCGAGGCCCTTGATGCCCATCTTGGCGACCCGGTAGGTCTCCGCCACCGCGGCATCGATGTCGCCGTAGGGCAGGCAGGCGAGGCCGATGTGCCGGTCCGGGTAATGGCTGCAGAAGTCCTTCAGCCAGTCGTTGTAGATGCGCAGCATCTCGTTGCCGGCCTCGCGGTCGTTGAGACGGCTGGCGGCGCCCAGGATGCCGTAGATCACCTCGGCATCGACACCGTCGCGGTCCAGATCCTTGATGCGCAGGTGCGGATCGGAGATGCGCCGGATGTCCTTGGCGCCGTCGGAATAGAGGCCGGTCTCGGCCATGATGTCGACGCGGCCATGCTTGCCGGGCACGAACTTCGAGCCGGCCGGTCCGACGCCGTTCTTGAATCCGAACGAGGCCCCGTTCTTCGCAACCCACTTCGGGCCCTCGTCGGTGTCGGTGACGTAGGGCATGCGCTCCTTGAGATCGCGCGGGGCCATCGACGTGAAGAGGTCGGGCGGCATCCATGGAAGGTCGAGGTGGCTGTCGGCCGAGATCCGCTTGTACTGCATGGCGTTTGCTCCCACGATTTTGCTGCGGGAATTATGCGCCGTCTGACCGTCGGGGCAATGCCCCTACTATTTCGCGGGTCGGCTTGTGTGCTAGGCATCGCACGATGACTGACACGACTCCTTCCCGTCTCGACGGAGACTTCGACTACATCATCGTGGGCGCCGGCTCGGCTGGCTGCGTGCTCGCCAACCGGCTCTCGGCCGATCCGAAGAACCGCGTGCTGGTGCTCGAGGCGGGCGGGCGCGACAACTGGATCTGGTTCCACATTCCGGCCGGTTATCTCTTCGCGATCGGCAATCCCCGCGCGGACTGGATGTTCCAGACCGAGAAGGAGCCCGGCCTCAACGGCCGCGCGCTCAACTATCCGCGCGGCAAGGTGGTGGGCGGCTGCTCGGCGATCAACGGCATGATCTCGATGCGCGGCCAGTCTCAGGATTACGATCACTGGCGCCAGCTCGGCCTCACCGGCTGGGGCTGGGACGACGTCGCGCCGGCGTTCCGCAAGCTCGACAACCATTTCATGGGCGACACCGAACATCATGGCGCCGGCGGCGAATGGCGGGTCGAGGAGTCGCGCGTGCGCTGGGAGGTGCTCGACGCGGTGATCAGGGCCGCCAATGAAATGGGCATCCCGACGACCGCGGACTTCAACACTGGCGACAATACCGGCGTGGGCTATTTCCACGTGAACCAGAAGCGCGGCATCCGCATGTCGGCGGCGCGCGCCTTCCTGAAGCCGGTGCTGAACCGGCCGAACCTCAGGCTGGAAACCGGCGTGCTGGTCGAGAAGCTGTCGTTCGAGGGCAAGCGCGCCACGGGCGTGCTTTTCCGGCAGGGCGGGCGTCTCGTCGAGGCGAAGGCGAAGGGCGAGGTGATCCTGGCGGCGGGCGCCGTCGGCTCGCCGCAGATCCTGCAGCTTTCCGGCATCGGCCCGGCGGAATGGCTGGGCGAAGCCGGCGTTCCCGTCGTGCACGACCTTCAGGGTGTCGGACGCAATCTCCAGGATCATCTGCAGCAGCGGGCCATCTTCAAGGTCGGGGGCGCCAAGACGCTGAACACGACCTACCATTCGCTGGTCGGTCGGGCGCTGATGGGCATGCAATATGCATTGCTGCAGAAGGGGCCGCTCACCATGTCGCCCTCGCAGCTCGGCATCTTCACGCGCTCCTCACCGGACCAGGAAAGGTCGAACATAGAATTCCATGTGCAGCCCCTGTCGCTCGACAAGTTCGGCGAGCCTCTGCATCGCTTCCCGGCGATCACGGTGAGCGCCTGCAATCTGCGCCCGACCTCACGCGGCACGATCAGGCTTCGTTCGGCCGATCCGTCGGCCAAGCCCGTCATCGCGCCCAACTATCTCGCGACCTACGAGGACCGTACCGTGGCGGCCGACGCGATCCGCGTGACGCGGCGCCTGATGCGGCAGGCCGCCCTGCAACCCTATCGGCCCGAGGAATATCTTCCGGGTCCGGCCGTCGGCGATGACGATGCCTCGCTGGCCAAGGCCGCGGGCGACATCGGCACCACGATCTTCCATCCGGTCGGCACGGCGAAGATGGGCCTGCCCTCCGATCCGCACGCCGTCGTCGACGAGCGGTTGCGGGTCATCGGCCTCCAGGGGCTGCGGGTGATCGACGCGTCGGTCATGCCGACCATCACGTCGGGAAACACCAACACACCGACAATCATGATCGCCGACAAGGCGGCCGCAATGGTCCTCGCGGACAACACACACGGAGGCAGGCATGCGTAAGACAATTCTGGGAATGATCGCCGCGCTCGGCCTTACGGCGCCGGTCGGAGCCGTGGCGCAGCAACCGACGACGCTGCGCGTCGTCGCCCATTCGGACCTGAAGATCCTCGACCCGATCTGGACGACGGCGTTCATCGTCCGAAACCACGGCTACATGATCTACGACACGCTGTTCGCGCTCGACGGCGACCTCAAGATCAAGCCGCAGATGGTCGACACCTGGAAGATGAGCGACGACAAGCTCACCTGGACGTTCACCCTGCGCGACGGGCTGGAGTTCCACGATGGTCAGCCCGTCACCACCGAGGACGTGATCGCCTCGCTGAAGCGCTGGGCCGTTCGCGATTCGCTGGGCCAGCTCCTGTGGAGCAAGGTGGCCGAGGTGAAGGCCGTCGATGCCAGGACATTCCAGCTCGTGCTCAAGTCGCCGACCGGCATCGTGCTGCAGGCGCTGGGCAAGCCCTCGGGCAATCCTTTCATCATGCCCAAGCGGGTCGCGGAGACTTCGCCCAACGACCAGATCAAGGAGTTCGTCGGCTCCGGCCCCTTCATCTTCAAGGCCGACGAGTGGAAGCCCGGCGACAGGACCGTCTATGTGAAGAACCCGAAATACAAGCCACGGCCCGAGCCTGCGTCCGGCCTGGCCGGGGGCAAGATCGCGAAAGTCGACCGGGTCGAGTGGGTCGCCATTCCCGACCAGCAGACCGCGGTGAACGCGCTGCAGGCCGGCGAGATCGACATCATCGAGGCGCCGCAGCACGACCTCTATCCGCTGATCAAGAAGGACCGCAACGTCTCGCTGGTCACCACCAACAAGTGGGGTAACCAGTACATCTATCGCTTCAACCAGCTCCACAAGCCGTTCGACAACGCCAAGAACCGGCAGGCGATGCTCCATGCACTGAACCAGAAGGACTTCCTGAACGGCGTCATCGGCGATCCGGAATTCTACAAGGTCTGCAAAGCCATGTTCATGTGCGGCGGCCCCTACGAGACCACCGCGGGCTTCGCCGACAAGTACGAGAGCGACTTCGCCAAGGCGAAGCAGCTCCTGGCGGAGGGCGGCTACGACAACACACCGGTCGTGCTGCTGCATTCGACCGACCTCTATGTCCTGACCAACATGGCGCCGATCGCCAAGTCGCTGATGGAGAAGGCAGGCATGAAGGTCGACATGCAGTCGATGGACTGGCAGACGCTGGTCGCGCGCCGCGCCAAGAAGGATCCGCCGGACAAGGGCGGCTGGAACGTGCTTATCACCTCGACCTCGGGCGCCGATTCGCTCGACCCGCTGACCTACAGCTTCATCAACGCGTCGTGCGACAAGGCCTGGTTCGGTTGGCCCTGCGACGCCGAAATCACGCGCCTGCGCGAGGCCTTTGCCGACGAAACCGACGAGGCCAAGCGCAAGGAGATCGTCGAGAAGCTGCAACTGCGCGCCGCCGAGGTACCCACGCATGCCTTCCTCGGGCAGTACAACAACGCGATGGCGATCCGGAAGAACGTCAGCGGCAGCGTCGTTTCGCCCGTGCCGGTCTTCTGGAACATCGAGAAGAAGTAGCGGTGTAAGCGTCGCGGCGCCGTCAAACGACGGCGTCGCCCACGATCTGGGTGCGCTGCATGCGGCGATGGAACGGGCCGGCATCGTGGATCGCCAGATGCTTGGTGCAGCGATTGTCCCAGAAAGCGATCGAGCCGGGCTCCCAGCGGAAGCGGCAGGTGAATTCCGGCCGGTGGCCGTGATCCATCAGGAATTCGAGCAGCGGCTTGCTCTCGCGCTCGGTCATGTTCTCGAAGCGGCACGAATAGGAGTGGTTCACGAACAGGCACCTGGCGCCCGTCTCGGGATGGGTGCGCACGACCGGATGCACGCTCTCGGTCGGCCGCCAGTTCGAATCCTCGCGCACCTTGATGGAGCGGCGGGCATTCAGTCCGACCTGCGGGCCGGCGACGCGGATGTCGCTGTGCACGACGCGCAACCCCTCGAGCATCGCCTTCATGCCGTCGGAGAGGCTGTCGTAAGCGAGATACTGGTTGGCGAACAGCGTGTCGCCGCCATAGGGCGGCACTTCGAGGGCGTAGAGAATGGCGCCCATCGGCGGCTCGGGCATCATCGTGGTGTCGGAATGCCATTCCTCGCCGACGATTCGCTCGTCGCCGGGTGCGCGCACGACGCGCACGATTTCCGGATCGCCCGTGCCGGTATTGAAGTTGGGGTGGATGAAGATGTCGCCGAAGCGGCGGGTGAACGCCTTGTGCCCGGCATCGTCGAGCTTCTGGCCGCGGAAGAAGATCACCAGGTGTTCGAGCAACGCCCGGCGAATCTCGGCAATCGTCTCGTCGTCGAGAGGAGAGGCGACATCAACGCCGCCGATCTCCGCTCCGAGCGCGCCGGCAATCCGGGAGACGGTGATCCGTTGATAATCAGGCATCTTTCGCTCGCAATGGTCCGGTTGGACGGCGATGATGCGTATGGCTGCCCAGGCGGGGCAAGTCGGGTTCGACGGAGGCTTTCGCCGCGCGGTCGGAAGACGGGCGCCGACCGGGTCGGCGCCGCTTCCGTCAGGCCTTCTTCAGTTCCTTGATCTGCTCGTTCACCGAACGGCGCTGCCCGGTCACGGTCTCGTGCTCGGTGCGCAGCTCGCCGATGCGGCGCTTGATGTAGTTCTGGCGCCGGCGGATCGACTTCAGCCGCTCGGGCGTCGCCTCGGCCTTCTCGACCTTGAGCCCCTCGCTCTCGGCCTTCAGGCGCTGGCGCTCCATCATCACCTCGGGCAGGCGCTCGGAAAGATAGTCCCGCTCACGCATCAAGTTGCGCTTGTGATCGCTTGCTTCAGTCATACGACAGTCTCCCCTCAGCGGCCTGTCTGATAGCAAGCGTGAAACAAGGGTGCAACAGACCGGGACGCCCGGTCGGCGCGCCAATTGTCGCCGCCGGAAGTGCGGCGGCAATGCAACCAAAACGTGGCGGGGGTGTTGGTTCGAAGTCAACCACGAGCGGGGGTATTCCCAATGAAGAAGATATTCGCAGCGGCGCTGGTCTTTATGGCGCCGGTCGGTCTCCAGGCGCAGACAATCAACGCTCAGGAGGGCTTCTACATCGGGGCCGGCGGTGGCGCTGCCTGGTTCATCGGTTCGAATCCCAACAGCCAGAGCTGGACCGGATGGGCCGTGGGCGGAAAGGCCGGTTATGATTTCGTCGGTCCGCGCCTCGAGCTGGAGGCCGGTTACGGTCAGATCCCCGTGTCGGCCAACATTCCGGGCACCGCGATCAACGGCAAGGTCGGTCAGCTGACCGTGATGGCCAATCTTTTGTATGACTTCATGCCGACGTCGGTGATCACGCCCTACATCGGCGCCGGCGCCGGTATCGCGTTCGTCGACAGCAATGCCTCGCTCGGCAGCACCCAGTTCGCCTATCAGGGCATGCTGGGCGTTGCCTACAACGTGAGCGAACAGCTGCGGTTCATGGTCGAGGGCCGTTATGTCGGCACCACGAACCCGAGCGTCAACACGCCCTTCGGCAACGTCTCGTTCCAGAACCAGAATATCCTGGCCCTCGCCGGCGTCAGTTACAAGTTCACGGCAGCGCCACCGCCCCCGCCGCCGCCCGCCGCGGCGCCGGTGGCTCCGCCGTCGTTCATGGTGTTCTTCGACTGGGATCGCGCGAACCTGAGCGAGCAGGCGCTGACCACGATCCGCCAGGCCGCGAATGCCTACAAGCAGAAAGGCAATGCCCGCGTGACGGCGACCGGTCATACCGATACGTCGGGCACCGAGGCCTACAACATGGCGCTGTCGCTGCGTCGCGCCAACGCGGTCAAGGACGCGCTGGTGCGCGAGGGCGTGCCGGCGACGAACATCAGCGTCGTGGGCCGGGGCGAGCAGGGTCTGCTGGTGCAGACCGGCCCCAACGTCCGCGAGCCGCAGAACCGCCGTGTGGAGATCGTGATTCAATAACGCGAAAAATCACCGCCCCCGGCAACAGGTCGGGGGCGGCCCCGTTAGACGGTTGCCGGATCGCAAGGTCCGGCCCTCCGGTTGCGGCTTCCCAACCCTCTCCCCGAGTGGCGGCGGCTGCGACCGGAGACCTTCTAACGCAAGGATCGTCCCTGTGAAAATCCCATCCGCGCTGCTGGCATCGGTTGTGATCGCCAGCCTGCCTGTCATGGCCCAGACGCCCCAGACGTCGCAGCCTCATACGACGCCATCGCCGGTGACGAGCCCCACGACGCCCAATCCCGCCGGCGACGAGGTCATGGCGCGGCGCAAGCTTGAAGAAGCCGGGTACAAAGACATTCGGGGACTTGCGGTCACGCCGGACGGCAAAATCAGCGGCATGGCCGTCGGGCCCAATGGGGAAACCAGGGTAGAGGTCGATTCGACCGGTGCCGTAGGCCAGGGCCGATAGAGGCATTCCTGCCACATCCTGTGTCATGGTCGTGATCAAGGCATTGCACGCATCTTCGTGAACGCAACCTGAAGGCTTCGACCGACGTTCTCTCGCCAACAGTACACACGCGGAGGCTCTCATGCTCAAGTTCACGAATATCGCCCTCGTTGCAGCGCTTGGCCTGGGCGTCGCCGCCTGCGGCAACAACCCGACCGACCGTGCCCTGACCGGTGGCGCCATCGGTGCCGGCACCGGTGCGGTGGTCGGCTCGACGATGGGCGCGCCGCTGGCCGGCGCGGTGGTCGGCGGCCTCGGTGGCGCGGCGATCGGCGCGGCGACCACGCCGCGCAACGACTACTACTACCGCTAGGCTTTTCTTCTTCGGCGGAAGGGCGGACACCCGCAGGGTGCCCGCCCTTTTTCGTGCGTGCGGCACGCCTCGGTGCGAAAATGCGGCGATGGCCCGTCTCTTCACCCGCAACATCGAGAACTTCACCTGCGAGCGCTGCGGCACCGCGGTCGAGGGCAACGGCTTCACCAACCATTGCCCCAACTGCCTCTGCAGCAAGCATGTCGACGAAAATCCCGGCGATCGCGCGGCGGAGTGCGGCGGGCTGATGGAGCCGATCGCCATCGAGCAGGCGCGCGGCCGCTACATCGTCGTGCATCGCTGCCTGAAGTGCGGCCAGGTGAAGCGCAACAAGGCCTCCCCCGACGACAGTTCGAAAGCCATGGTGGAGGTGGCCCGACGGCGGGCCCTGCCGTGATCAGGCGTGGCCTGGCGATCCTCGCGGCCGGCCTGATCCTCGCTTGGCCTGCCGAAGCACCTCGCGCCCAGGGCGTCGAGGAGATCGAGCAGGCCTGGCGTGGCTGGATGGAGAGGACCCAGCGCACGCGCGGCGGTCTGGCGGTGGTGCGCGGCGGCCAGCCCCTGCGCGAGGCCGAGGCGGGCCGCCTCCCTCCCGGCGCCGCGGTGCCCTATGCCAGCCTGTCGAAGGCGATAACAGGCGTCTGCATCGCGACGTTGATCGAACGCGGGACGCTCGCTTTCGAGACGCCGGTATCGCAGGCGCTGGCGCGGACGCTGTCCCGCACCGGGCGGCCGGTCGATCCGCGCCTGCTGCAGGTGACCGTCTCCGAACTGCTGGTTCACAGGGCGGGCTTCGGCCCCGCCGGCGGCGAAGATATGGCGCGCTGGCTGCGCCGCAATTCGGGCGGCCGGACGGCCTTCGAGGAGCAGTTGCGCTGGCTGTTCGCTCGCCCGCTCACCCATGGGCCGGGTGAGCGCTTCGAATACTCGAACGCCAGTTACCTGATGCTGGGCGCCATCATCGAGGAGGCTTCCGGCCAGCCCTATGAACGCTATTGCAGGGATGCGGTCCTGGCACCGCTCGGCGCGCGCGACGCGATGCTCGATCCGCAATGGCGCATCCTGTCGAGTTATGGCGGCTGGAAAATGCCGCTCGCCCAGTATGGGCGCTTCTATCAAGCCTTCGCGCCGAACAATCCGGCGATCGGTCCGCGTGCACGGGCATGGATGATGTCGTCGGAGGGCAAGCAGGTGGGCGGTGGCGTCCATTACGGGCTCGGCACCTTCGTCCGGCTGACGCCGCGCGGCGGCGGCAATTTCTGGCACGCCGGTGCCTGGAGCTACGATCTCGCCAAAGCCCATGACGGGCCAATCCACACGTCCTACGCGACCTTCGCCGTTCGGCTCGGAGCACTTGATGTGAACATGGTGAGCTTTGCCGAGCCAAGACGGGAGCAGGACGATGGCGGGATCGACGCCGTCCTGGGGGCGGCGGCGCGCCGGGTAAAGCGGTGGCCGTGACAGGTCGCGTGGGCTGAGCTACCTAGGGTCGTGGGCTTGGGGGAGTCCGCGCACTTGGGGGAGTGAGTTCTGAACCTTCTGCATTTCCTGGCAGTCGCCGTCATGGTGGCGTGCCTTTACGTGTCGGTGCCGGAATGGCAGGAGCGGCCCCGCTCGCGGGGCCTGTTGCTCGTGCCGCCGGTCCTGGCCTTCATTTGCGCTTACGTCATGATGGGGTTCGTCGCGCCGGAGAATCGCGAGCCGTGGCTGCTGCGTTCAGCGTTGGCCGGCGGTCTGGCGCTGGGCCTCGTGCGCGGCTTCTTCCTGAAGGCCGATGTAGACAATTACGGGCTGACGCGATTGCCCGGTGTGCGCGACGGGATGCTCGTCACCCTGGTCATCGCAGCGGCACTGGTGGTTGCCATCTTTGCGCCCATGGTCGCCGCCCCGGCATCGGCCTGGGTGCCGTATGCCACCAGCCTCGCCGGCTTCGGCGCGACCTTCCTGTCCGGTCGCGCCGTCGTCGTCTATCTGCGCACGCGCTCCTAGCTAGGCTGCGAACGAGCGCAGCACCTTGCCGGGCCGCGAGGCCGGGTCGGCGCAGAAGCCCTTCTCGTCGGCGGCCCTGGCGCCGTTGATCCACACGCCGTGCAGGCCGATCGCGCCCGCGGTCAGGCGCGCCGCGCCGGCCGGCAGGTCGTGCGCCCGGCGCTTGGGGCCGCGCGCCACCGTCTTCGGGTCGAACAGCATCAGGTCGGCGGCCAGGCCCTCGCGCAGCAAGCCGCGATCCTGGATGCCGAAAAGCTTGGCCGGCTGGCCGGTCAGGCGATGCACCGCGTTCGGCAGGTCGAGCACGCCGAGGTCGCGACTCCAGTGGCCCATCAGATGCAATCCGAAGCCCGCGTCGCAAAAGAAGGTGAGATGCGCGCCGGCGTCGCTCAGCGAGATGTGGGTGTTGGGATCGGCCAGAATGCGGCCGACCTGCTCGTCGTCGTTGTGCAGGAGCTGCGCCACGAACATCGTGTCGAGGTTCTCCGACAGCGCGAAGTCGAGGATGAAGTCGAGCGGCTCCTTGCCCGCCTGCCTGGCCAACTGCGCCAGCGTTGCGCCTTCCATCGCGCGGTTCTCGTCCTTCGCCGTCTCGACGACGAACAGCTTGTCCCATTCGCCATTGAACAGCAGCCGGCCGCGCTTGGCCTGCAGCTCCTCGCGCACCGAGGCGCGCCATGCCGGGTCGCGATAGATCTTCTTGAGTTCGGCCGGATCGTGCGCCGCCATGGCGGGCTTCCATGCCTGCATGCTCTCGAACAGGTAGGGGCTGTGGAAGGTGAAATCCATGCTGAGCGGACAGCACGAGGTCTGCGCCACCAGTTCGCGGCCGCGCGCCCGCGCTTCGTTCACCTGGTTGAGCGTGGTGAACGCCGCCTCGGGATTGGTGTTGGAATGGAAGAGGGCGGCGATCACCACCGGGCGGTTGGCTTCGGCAGCGATTTCCTCGAGATAGGGGATCGTCGTCGTGCGGCCCTTCGTCAGCATGTAGACGCCGGTGCCGCCCTGGCCCATCGCCTTCACCAGCGTGCGCAGCTCGTGGTCGTCGGCGAGGCGCGACGGCATCGGCGTCCCGCCCTCGCCATTGTGTGCCTCCGAAGTCGAGGAGGCGAAGCCGATGGCGCCGGCTTTCATCGCCTCGCGCACCAGGTCGGCCATCTTCGAGACCTCGGCCTCGGTGGCGGCGCGCTCGGTGGCGTCGGTGCCCATCACGAAGGTGCGGATGGCGGAATGGCCGGCGAAGCAGGCGACATTGGGGCCAACGCCGTTCCTCTCCAGCATGTCGAGATATTGCGGGAAGCTCTCGAAGCCCCAGTTGATACCGGCGCGCAGCGCGTCGAGCGACATGCCCTCGACATGGGTCAGGTGGCGCATCGTGAGGTCGCGGTCCGCGGGCTTGCAGGGCGCGATGGTGAAGCCGCAATTGCCCAGGATCGCCGTGGTGACGCCCAGCGCCGGCGAGGGATCGACGAACGGGTCCCAGGTGATCTGCGCGTCATAGTGGGTGTGGCCGTCGATGATGCCGGGCGCGAGCGCCAGCCCGTCGGCCTTCACGGTCTCCCGGGCGGGCCCGAGGTTCGGCCCGATGGCGGCGATTTTCCCGTCCCGCACGCCGAGGTCGCCGTGGACCGGCTTGGCCCCCGAGCCGTCGTGGATTTCCGCGTCCTTGATGACCAGGTCGAACATGTTTGTTTCCTCCCGAAAGAACCCTAGTCTGTGGCCAAGGAAATGGAACGGGAGGATTGCATGTCTGGCATGACGCGCCGCGGATTGGTGGTGGCAGGAGTGGCGCTTGGCCTGGCGCCGGCGGTGGTTCGCGCCCAGGAGTTTCCCACCAGGCAGGTTCGCGTGGTGGTTCCCTATCCGGCGGGCGGCGGTACTGACCTGGTGGCAAGGTTGGTGGTCCCGCGCCTGGCGGACCGCTGGAAGCAGACCGTCATCATCGACAACAAGGGCGGGGCGAGCGGCATCCTGGGCAGCGAGATCGTCGCCAAGGCTCCGCCCGACGGCTACACGCTGCTGATCACGACCAGCGCCCACACGATCAATCCCTTCACCACGAAGGTCCTGCCCTACGACACCGAACGCGACTTCACGCCGGTCACGCCGCTGATCCAGGGCGCGATCGCGCTGGTCGGCTCGCCCAAGGCCGGCATGGACACGATGGAAAAGTTCATGACCGCGGCGCGGGCCAATCCGGGCAAGTATCAGTTCGGCAGCACCGAGAACACGACCCGCATGGTGGGCGAGCTGTTCCGCGTGAAGAGCGGCCTGAAGATCGAGAACGTGGCCTACAAGGGCGCGGCCCCCATGATGCAGGAGCTGGCCGGCGGCCATATTCCGGTCGGCCTCACCAGTCCGCTCACGGTGATGGCGCATCATCGCGCCGGCACCTTGCGCATGCTGGCGGTGAGCGGCAACAAGCGCTTGCCGGGTCTCGAGGACATTCCGACCATGGCGGAGGCCGGCGTGCCGGGCGTCGACACGCTCGCCTGGTTCTCGCTGTTCGGGCCGGGCAAGATGTCGCCCGCGCTCGCCAACCGCATGCGCGACGATGTGGTGGCGGTCCTGGCCGAGCCCGAGATGCAGGCCAAGATCCGCGACCTGTCGAGCCTCCCGGGCGGCGAGTCGCCCGACGCCTTCGCCCAGCGCATCAAGAAGGAGCTGGTGACATGGAGCGAAGTCGCCAAGGAGGCGGGCATCCAGCCGGAGTGAGGCGCGGGCCATTGGCAGGCCTGTGGAGGGCGCTCGCCTTTTGGATCCTGATCGTGGCGATCGGCGAGCCCGCATGGGCGCAGTCGGTGAACTTTCCCAGTGTCACCGTCGGCAGTAGCCACGCGGGACCCGAGGTGAAGGGCTGGGTCTACAAGCCTTCCGGCAATGGACCATTCCCCGCCATCATCCTGGCCCATAGCTGCGCAGGCACCAACGCCCACACCGACGTCTGGGGCAAGCTGCTGGTGAGCTGGGGCTATCTGGTGCTGGCGCCGGATTCCTTCGGCCCCCGCGGCACCCGGGCGGTCTGCACGACGCCGGGCGTGGTGACGCCCAACATGCGCGTGGCCGACATCGCCGGCGCACTCGACTATCTCGCGACGCGACCGGACGTGGTGAAGGGCAAGATCGGCATCATCGGCCACAGCCACGGCGGCTCGACGGTGCTGCGCTCGACGCAGAAGGTTTTCGGGTTGGCGCAGCGCGGCCTGGCGGCGGGGGTCGCCTACTATCCCGGCTGCAATACGCAGTTCGACGGTGGTGTCGACGTGCCGGTCCTGCTGCTGGCCGGCGACAAGGACGACTGGACGCCGGCCGATCGCTGCCGGACGCTGGTGTCGAGCCTGTCGCGCACCGGGATCATCGACGCGGTCTACTATCCCAACGCCTATCACAGCTTCGACTCGAAGGTCGCCGACCGCAACGTGCCCGGCGCGGCAGGCAAGCAGCATCATCTCGCTTACGACACGGTGGCCGCTCCCGATGCCGAGGCGCGCACGAAGACCTTCTTCGCGAAGTACCTGCGCTAACGAAATCTCCGTCGTCTCGACCGTAGCCTCGCGTAGCGAGGCGAAGTGGAGAGACCTTGCTTCCACCAAAAGCCGGCAAATCGTTGAGAGAAGATCTCTCCACTTCGCGCTGCGCGCTCCGGTCGAGATGAGGGGATTTTGGGAAAGGGCTACTTCGTCTTGTCCAAGCCCATCTGCCGGCACAGCAGCACGAGAGTCTCGTAGATCACATGCGAGCAGAGGTGGGCGGCCATGCCGTTCACGTCCTGCGGCGGGCTCACCGTGTTCACGTCGACCGCCACGATGTTGAGGTCGGTGAGGCAGCGCAGCAGGTCGATGCCCTCGCGCGCACTGAGGCCACCCCACGACGGCGTGCAGACGCCGGGCGCGCAGGACGGGTCGAACACGTCCATGTCGAAGCAGAGATAGACCGGCCGCTTGCCGACCTTGTCGCGGAACTCGGCCATGCGCTGGGCGAAGCCGCCGCGGATCAGCTCGTCGATCGACACGACCTTGTAGCCGAGGCTCATGGCGCGCGGCACGACGCCCTGCGCGTAGGTCGTGCTGCGGATGCCGACATGCCATGAGAATTCCGGATCGACGAGGCCTTCCTCGGCGACATGCGTGAACTGGGTGGCGGAGTTGTACTTCTCGTCGGAGCCGTAGGGGTAGGAATCGGTGTGCGAGTCGATGTGGAGGGCCGCCATCTTCGGGTACTTCTTGCCGACCGCGCGCGCCACGGGAACGGTGACAGAGCCGTCGCCGCCGATGGTGATCGGCACGGCGCCCGCCTCAACGATGCGGTCGGCGGCCTGTTCGATGCGCTCGAAGGCATCGACGATCTTCGAGGGCGTGAGCTTCACGTTGCCGCAATCGACCAGGCCCAGTGCCGTCGCGGGATCGAAGTCGGCATTGGTCGGGTTGAAGCGGCGCATGAGCTGTGATTGCTGGCGCACCGAATCGGGGCCGCCGCGCGAGCCGATCCGCATGTTGGTGCCGCAGTCGAACGGGATGCCGAGGATCGCCGCCTTGTTCGCCGGTCCCGGCCGTCCATAGGGCACGCCCATGAAGGTCATGGGGAGGGTGAACAGCTCGTCGTCGGACAGACGGTCCATGTCAGGGCTCCGTGGAGAGGAAGTCGTAGGCCACCAGCGTGTGGATCTTGGCAACCGCCAGCAACTCGTCGACCAGCACGTGCTCGTCGGCGCCGCCCATGTTGAAAGGCGTGAGACCCAGCACGACGGTCGGTACGTCGAACATGCGATACCAGCGCGAGTCCGAGCCGCCGACCCTCATGTTGACGGCCGGCGTCTCGCCCAGCACTTCGGCGGCGACCGAGGCAGTGCGCGTCACGATCTCGTGGCCGGGATCGGTGAAGGAGGGCTCGAAGCGCCGGATTGCCTTCCAGCTCACGCCTTCCAGCGGTCCCAGCCATTCGTCCAGCTTCGCGACCAGCACGTCTGTTGTGATGCCGACGGGCAGGCGGATGTCGGCGCGGGCGATGGCATGCGTTGGCACGAGGTTGGGCGAGGTGCCTCCCTCGATGGTGCCGATGTTGACCGTTACGCGCGACAGCGTGTCGGCCTCGCCGGCGCCGGAGAGCGGTTCGGAAATGGGCTTGGCCTTGCCAATCGCCGCGGTGACGACCGGCGGCGACTGGAAGGGGACGTCCTCGAGCTGCTTCAGGCAGTTGAGCGCGGCCCGCAGCCGGTCGATGGCGTTGGTGCCCTTGTGGACGTGTGCGCCATGAGCCGGGGAGCCGGTGGCCTCGACCTCGACCCACATCAGGCCCTTCTCACCGAAACGCACGACCTTGGGCGAGCCGACATCGCCGCAGATGTTGGCGTCGCCGGCGGCGTGCGGGAAATGCTTCAGGAGATAGCCCGACCCCAGCGAGCCCATGTTCTCCTCGTCGCCGGCCAGGGTCAGCACGATCTCGCCGGCCCAGGCGTCGCGATTCTCGGCCAGCAGCAAGGCCGCCAGCAGCGAGCAGGCGATGCCGCCCTTCATGTCGCAGACGCCCCGACCGTAGAGCTTGCCGTCCTTCAGCACGCCGCCCAGAGGCGGCACGGTCCACGGCAGGTTCTCAAGCAGCGGGAAGGTATCGAGATGGCCGTTGAAGATCAGGCGGCGTCCCGGCGCGCGGCCGCGGATGCGGCCGATCAGCGAGACGATGCGCGGCTCGGGCTCGACACGCTCGATCTCGATGCCGGGGATCTCGCGCAACAGCGCCTCGGCGACCTGCGCGACGTCGAACGTGTCGCTGGGCGGGTTGGGTGAGGCCACGGCCACCAGCCGCCGCGTCACCTCGATGAGACGGTCGAGCGAGCCTTCGACCTTGCGCGCCAGCTCGGTACGGACTTTGGATGACATCAGCGAGCCTGCAGCCTGCGTTCCCAGAAGCGGATGGCCATGGCGAGCGGCCAGCAGATGAAGAAGTAGACCACGGCAATGAAGGTGAAGGTCTCGAGCGGCCGGAAGTTGGTCGCCGAAAGCTCCATGCCGCGCCTTGTGATCTCGCTCACCGAGATGACCGCGCCCAGCGAGGAGAACTTGATGAGCTGCACGAAGTTCGAGGCGAGCGGCGGCAGGGTCATGCGGATCGCCTGCGGCAGCACGATGCGGTTGAACGACTGGAACGGCGTCAGGCCCAGCACCTGGGCCGCTTCGCGATGGCCCTTGGGCACGCTCTGGATGCCCGAGCGGTAGACCTCGGAGATGAAGGAGGCCTGGTAGAGGGCGAGGCCGATGATCAGCGCGACCAGCGCCTCGATGCGCACGCCGAACACGATCGGCAGCACGTAGTAGACCCACAGGAGCTGGACCAGGATCGGCGTGTTGCGCACCACCTCGCCGATCGAGATGCCGATCCAGCGCAGCACGCGGAAGCGCGACATGTCGAGCAGGGCGATGATCAGCCCGCCCAGCATCGCCAGGACCAGGGTGATGGCCGAGATGACAAGCGTCATCTGCAGTCCGCCCATCAGGAAGTCGAAGCTTCCCCAGACCGTGTCCCAGCGGAATTGGTACTTGAACATTCAAGCCTCGGTGGAGCGCGCCACTCCAGTGGCGCTCTCCCTGATGATGAGCGCCACTGGAGTGGCGCGCTCCAAGGAGCTACGGCGCGACGATCGGGTCGAGCTTGTGCTTCTTGGCGTACTTCAGCAGCCGGCCGTCGAGCTTGATCGTGTCGACGAACAGGTTGACGTAGTTCAGCCAGATCTGGTCGCCCTGCGGCACGACATAGGCATACGGCGTGATGGCGAGCTTCTCGTTGGGCAGGATGTAGGTCGCCCAGTCGAACTCGTCGGTCACTTTGATGGCGGTCGGGAAGTCGGTGATGATGACGTCGACGCGCTGCGCGACCAGCTCGGCCTCGCGCGTGTTGGGCGGCGCCACCGACACGACTTCCGCGTTCTTCACGTAGCCCTTCATGAAGGGCTCCATGTAGCTGCCCAGGGAGACGGCGGCCTTCACGCCCTTCTGGTCGATGTCCTTCCACTCCTTGATCTTGCTGTCCTTGCGGGTGACCGCATAGAGGTTGGTCAGCAGGTAGGGCTTGGAGAATTCGACGGCCTGGCCGCGCTTCATCGTGGCGCCGACGCCGAACATGCCGATCTCGCACTTGCCGGCCTGCAGGTCGGCGATGAACGAGCCGAAGCTCGATTCGACGATCTCCAGTTTGGCGTCGAGCTCCTTGGCGAATTCCTTCGCGAGGTCGGCGTCGATGCCCTCGATCTCGCCCGTCTTGGAATTGCGGAACGAGATCGAATAGTAGAGCGGGAACTGGCAGACCCGGAGCTTCTTGCTCTTGGTCACCTCGTAGAGGCGTGACTGCGTCTGTTGCGCTTCCGCGCCCGTGATCGAAAATGCGCCAACCGTGCCCGCCAGCGCGAGCGCTCCCAAAATCCTTGCTACACCCATGACAAGCCTCCTTGTTTGACTTCCCCGTTACTCATCCTCGAACTGCTGCAGGAAACGCCTGGCGCGCTCCGTCTGCGGCGCATCGAAGAACGCAGACCCCGGCGCCGCCTCGACGATCTCGCCTCTGTCCATGAACACGGTGCGCGTGCCGACATGGCGCGCGAAGCCCATCTCGTGGGTGACGACCAGCATGGTCATGCCCTCGCGCGCGAGCTGGCGCATGACGGCCAGCACCTCGCGGCGCAGTTCGGGATCGAGGGCGCTGGTTGCCTCGTCGAAGAGCAGGACCTTCGGATTCATGGCCAGCGCACGGGCAATTGCCACGCGCTGCTGCTGGCCGCCGGAGAGGCGCGCGGGATAGGCGTCGCGCTTGTCGGACAGGTCGACCTTCTTCAGCAGGGCTTCGGCGATGGCGACTGCCTCGTCCCTGGGCATCTTCTTCACGCGTATCGGCGCTTCGATCAGGTTTTGCAGCACCGACATGTGCGGCCACAGATTGAAGTGCTGAAACACCATGCCGATGTCGGATCGCACGGCGCGCCCGGCCGCCTTGACCTGCTTGTTCGGTGCCGGCGTCGAAATGGGCACGCCCTGCATCACGACGCGGCCCTCGCTCGGCTCTTCGAGGAGCGCGAGGCAGCGCAGCAGCGTGGTCTTTCCCGAACCCGACGGGCCCACGACGCAGACCACGTCGCGCTCGGAGACGTCCAGCGACACGCGGGTCAGCACCTGATTGGCGCCGAAGCGCTTGGTGATGCCGTCTGCGAGGATGAGGGGGGCCGTGCTGCTCATGTCACTCCATAAGCAATTCCTATGCCGCACCTATAGAGACTGCCGGAACGGCAGAGGTTTTGCTAGGAGAGTCCTAGGGAATTGGGAAAATGATCAATAACGGCTGTTTATAGAGTATGGACGTCAAGCTCCTCGAAGCCTTCCGGGCGGTGGTCGATCACCGCTCCATGACCGCCGCCGCGGGCGCCATGGGCGTGACCCAGCCCGCGGTCAGCACCCAGATCGCCCGGCTCGAGGAGACGGTGGGCTTCCCGCTGTTCGAGCGGGCCAACGGCCGGCTCAAGCCGACGGCCGAGGGCGTGCTGTTCTATGCCGAAGCAAGCCGCGTGCTGGGCGAGGTCGACCGGCTGCAGGCCGCGACGGCGCAGATCCGCGAGGGCCAGTCGGGTCGGCTGGTGATCGCCAGCCATCCCTCGGCCGCGATCTCGCTGCTGCCCAACCTCGTGGCGAAGTTCCTGGCCGAGCGGCCGGGCGTCTCGGTGCGCCTGATCTCGCGCCATTCCGACGTCGTGAGCCAGCTCCTGCCCAGTGAGGGCTTCGACATCGGCATCGCCGAACTGCCGATCGACGAGAGCCAGGTCGAGGTCCGGCGCTACGGGATGCGCTGCGTGGCGATCCTGCCGCCGCGCCATCCGCTCGCGGCCAGCAAGCTGCTGACGCCGCAACTGCTCGCGCCACATCCGATGGTGATGCCGGCGCGCTCGCACCAGGTGCCCAATCGCATCCGCGGCGTCTTCTCGGCGGCCGGCGTGTCCCTCAACGCCGTGGTCGAGGCGGAGTTCTTCGCCACGCTCTGCGGTCTGGTGGCGGCGGGCACCGGCTGGTCGATCGTCGATCCGCTGTCGGCGCGCGGCTTCGAACATCTCGGGCTGGTGGCGCGGCCGTTCGAGCCGGCCGTCACCTACGAGATCGGCGCCTTCCATCGCCGCGACCGCGAGCCCTCGGTGCTCGCCGCGGCGTTCCTCGACATGCTCGACGACAAGTTGAAAGGGTAAGCCATGCGTCTCGACGCGGGACTGATGGGCCGCCTCGCGGCCGACGAGGCGCTGTGGCGCGACTTCAACGACATCTGCGACTGCGGCGGGCGTCTCTCCGGTACGGAGAGCGAGAAGCGGGCCTTCGCGCTGCTGCGCGAGCGCGTGCGTGCGGCCTCGCCGGCCAATTCCGGGCGGTCGATCCCGGTGCCCTACAATGGCTGGCAGGCGAAGTCGGCCACGCTGAAACTGCCCGGCGGTACCTTCGCGCCCTGCCATCCGCTGGTGCGCACCATCGCCACGCCGCCGTCAGGCCTCACGGCCGAGGTGATCGATCTCGGCCGCGGCACGCCCGACGAGTTCGAGGCGCACAAGGCCGAGATCGCCGGTCGCATCGTACTGGTGCGGCACGAGCTGATGTTCGCGGCCGGCACCATCCATCGCCGCCGCAAGTACGACATGGCGCGGGCCCATGGCGCCGTGGGCTTCCTGATCGGCGGGCCGCTGGCGGGTCACGTGGTGGCGGGCTCCTCGGGGCGCGATACGGGCGACGGCATTCCCGCGCTCGGCATCTCGCCCGAGACGGCGGCGAAGCTGGCGCGCCGGTCGACAGGCTTCCCCACCGTCACAATCACCATTGAGACCGACGAGGGCCCGGCCGAGACCGAGACGCTGGTCTACGACTATCCCGGCCAGACCGACGAGTGGGTCGTGCTGTCGGCGCATGTCGATGGCCACGACCTCGCCGAAAGCGCGATGGATAACGGCACCGGCCTCGCCGCCGTGCTGGCCGTCACGCGGGCGCTGGCGCCTGAGGTGGCGAAGTGGCGGCGCGGGTTGCGCGTCATGTTCTTCAGCGTCGAGGAGTGGGCGCTGACCGGTTCGGCACAGTATGTGAAGGCTCTAAGCGATGCCGAGCGCGCGAAGATCGCGCTCAACGTCAATCTCGATTCGGTGGCGGGCAGTCCGAACCTCGCAGCGCTCAGCAGCAGCTATGCAGGCGTCGAGCCGTTCCTGCTGGGCGTGGCGGAAGCCAATGGCCAGTCCCTGCGCACGGTGCGTCCGCTGATGACCAACTCCGATCACGCGAACTTCGCGGCCGGCGGCATTCCCGCGATCCGGCTCGTGGCGGGCTTCGACGATCCCAACGCGCATCTGCGGGTCGTGCTCACGCCGGCCGATACGCGGGACAAGGTGGCACAGAGCGAATTGCGGCAGGCCACGATGCTCACGGCGGCGCTGGTCGCGGCCGCCTGCACCGCCGATCCCGTGGAAGCGACGCGCTGGCGGGCGTAGGCGCCGCACGAACGTTCAATACCGGCGTGGCCGGCCGGCGTTAGCGTCCGGCATGCTGCTCTCCCTTCTGGTCGCCTCTCTTCTCGTCATGGGCAGCCCCGGTCCCTCGACGATCAGTGTCACGGCCGTTGGGGCGGCGTTCGGCCTGCGCCAGTCCATCGCCTACACATCGGGGCTTATTGCCGGCACCGTTCTCGTCCTGCTCGCGGTGTCGACGGGCGTGGTGGCCATGCTGCTGGCCGTGCCGCGGATTGCGCCCGTGCTGCTCGTCGCGTCGGCCGGCTACATCCTCTATCTCGCCTTCCGGATCGCAACGGCGCCGCCGCTCACGACGCCCGATCGCTCGCGCGACGCGCCGTCCTTCGCGGGCGGTCTCCTGCTGGCCCTCGCCAACCCCAAGGCCTATGTCGCCATCGCGGCCGTGTTCGCGGGCTCGCCCCTCGCACCGTCCCTCAAGATCGCGGTTCTGTCCGGCATGGTGGTGCTGATCCACGCCGCGTGGCTGGCCGCGGGGGCGGCCTTCGCGCAGGTCCTGCGCGATCCCGTCCGGTAGCGGCGCGCTAACCTCTCGCTTGCCGCGGCGCTCGTGGCGGCGACGGTCTACTCGCTCACGTAGCGCGCCGCGCCTGTGCGTGGGGCCTGGGGTGGCGTGGGGCGCAGCAGCGATATCAGGCCGGCGAGGGCCGCCAGGCAGCCCAGCAGCAGGATGACGTCCCGGCTCGCGGCCACCAGCGACGCCGTGGGCAGGCCGAGCGTACTGCCGTCGGCCCGGCCGAGGCCTAGGGCGAACAGGGTCGAGGCGCCGGCGATGCCGGTGCTCATGCCGATCAGGCGCACGACGTTCAGCACGCTTCCTGCCTGTCCCGTCTGTTCGGGCGGCGCGGTAGACATGATCGCGCTGGTGTTGGGCGAGATGAACAGGCCCTGTCCGACGCCGAAGATCGCCAGCGCGAGCGTGACCAGCGGCAGCTTCTCGGCCGAACCGTCGAGGAAGACGTAGATCATCGCCAAGCTCGCGATGCAGATCAGCATGCCGCACGAGGTCGGCGGGCGCGCCCCAAGCCGGTCGTAGAGGGCGCCGCCGACGGGCGCCAGCAGGCCCAGGGTGACGGGCAGGATCGACAGTCTGAGTCCCGCCGCCAGCGCCGAATCGTCGTAGATCCGCACGAGGACGAAGGGGATGAGGAAGAACACGCCGAACAGCACGGCGTAGGAGAGGAAGTTCGCCGCGTTGCCCAGCAGGAAGGCGCGCTTGGTCAGGAGATGCAGGTCGAGCAGAGGGGCTGCGGCCCGACGCTCCGCCCGCACGAACAGGACCAGGAACACAATGCCGAAGAGCAGGCAGCCGATCAGGGCGGGCGAGGTGAAGCCCCAGGCATGGCCCTCGTTCAGCACGGCGACGACCGCCGTCAGGGCCGGCGCGATCAGGAGTGCGCCGTACCAGTCGAAGCGCCCCGTGTGGGGCGAGGACTTGGTCTGGGGAAGGGTGAGCCAGCCCAGCAGGATGCCGATCAGTCCCATCGGTACGTTGATCCAGAAGGCCCACTGCCAGCCCAGCGTATCGAGGATCAGGCCGCCGATGGCCGGTCCTGCGCCCAGGCCGATTGCCTGCGCCGCCGATTGCAGGCCGAGGCCGCGCCCGTGTTCCTCGGGGCCGGTGGCCATCACGACGATGGCGATGCTGTTGGAGGTCAGGAGGGCGGCGCCGACGCTCTGCAGGATGCGGAAGAAGATCAGCGTCGGCAGGTCGGTGGCGAAGCCGCACAGGCCCGAGCCGATGATGAAGAGCAGGAAGCCGCCGAGATAGAGCAGCTTGCGGCCGAACATGTCCGCCAGCCGTCCGAAGATCGGTGTGAACGAAGCCATGGCCAGCAGATAGGCGACCGCGATCCAGCTCACGCTGCTGAGGCGCGCTCCGAACTCGACTTCGAGCCGTGGCAGCAGCACCTGGGTCATGCTGGCGTCGATCTGGCCCATGCACGCGCCGATGCACACGGTGCCGACGACAAACCAGCGATAGGACTTCAGGCGGGCGATGGCCGGCAGCGGCGGCGGCTCCTGCCCGGCCGTCACGGCGGCCCGAATCGCCTTGAAGGAAAGGGGGCCGGGTGGCGCGTCGGTCAGGGTGGGATCCTCATGAGTGGGTGCCGATGCTGCGCGACGGCGACGAGGACGTTATCGCGCGCCTGTCGTTTGACGCCAGCCGAATTCGACTGCGATGCTCGGGCAACGGCAGGGGGAGAGGATCGAGGACATGGCGGGTTCGGCATCACTGGCGGCCGTCCGGGCGCTCACGTTCGACGTCCAGGGCACCTGCGCCGATTTCTGCCGGCCGCTCCTGCGCATGGGCGAGGCGGTGAACCGCGCCAAGAGTCTTTCCGTCGACTGGGGCATCCTGTCCGCCGACTGGCGGGGTCTCTATCGCACGGTGCTCGACGAGATCATCGCGGGAAAGCGTCCGTGGCTGCGGGTGGATCGCATTTATCGCGAGACGCTGGATGTCCTGCTGCAGCAGCACGGGCTCTCGGCTACCTTCACTGCCGCCGAACGCGACGAGCTGAACCTGGTGTGGAGCCGGCTCGATGCCTGGCCCGACAGCGTGGAGGGGCTCGCGCGGCTGCGCCGGCGCTTTGTCACCTCGACGCTCTCGAACGCCGGCATGAGGACCATGGTCGCCGTGGTCAAGCATGCGGGACTGCCGTTCGACGCGGTGCTGACGGCGGAACTGGCGCAGAGCTACAAGCCCGCGCCCGCCGTCTACCAGCTCGCGGTCGATCTTCTCGGCTTCCGGCCGGAGGAGATCATGATGGTGGCCTGCCACAAGTACGATCTCGAGGCGGCGCGCGCCTTCGGCATGCGCACGGCGTTCGTGGCGCGCCCGCTGGAGTTCGGGCCGGGCGTCCACCCCGACGTATCGCCCGAACCCTGGTTCGACGTCTTCGCGACGGATTTCGTTGATCTCGCGGAGGCTCTCGGAGCGTAGCCGTCACCAGGTCGGCTTTGTCTCGAACTTCGTCGGTGCCCGGGTCTCGCGCTCCGGCGGAGGCACGCTGGCGTCGAACGTGTAGGTCGTGCCGACAGCGGACTGGCTCACCCTTTCGCCATAGGCATTGGCCAGCGCATGCAGGGCGCGCCAGCCAGTGCAATGGCCGGTGATGATGTAGCCGATGTCGAAAGGCTGCAGCGCCTCCACCGTCTGCGGGATGAGACGCTCCATGACGCCGCCCAGGTGCAGGCCGCCCATCACGGCGTGGATCGGCACGTCAGGGAACAGGCGCTTCGCCTCGGTGCAGACGTTCACGATGCCGGCGTGCGAGCAGGCGCTGAACACGACGAGGCCGAGGTCCCGCACGTTCACGATCAGCATGCGCTCGTCCATCAGGAAGGGATCGGGCCGCCACTCCTCCGAATTGTCCTTGCGACAGAGATGATCCTCGCGGCCCTTCTCGAAGGCGCTGACCCGGGGAATCTCGCCGCTGTAGTAGAAATGATCGTCGAGCAGGGTGCGCGCGTTGCCGTCGTTGACGACCCGGGCGCCCTGCGCCTCCATCTGGGCCGGCGTCGGCACGCGGGCGGCCGGGAATATCGTGCCGTCCTGCAGCAGCACGCCGCGCTCGTTGAACATGCCCGGGTTCACGTGCACCGCCACGCTGCCCCGGCCGCGGCGCGCGGCGATGGCGTCGAGCGCGGCGGGCAGGGCGCCCATATGGTCCCAGTGGCCGTGCGTGACGGCGATCTCCTCGACCTCGCCGAGATCGATCGCCATGTTGCGGCAGTTGCGGATGAAGGCGGCGCCTTCGGTGCCGGTGTCGAACAGCAAGGTGTGGCGCGTATCGCCGATCCTTGTCCGCAGGCGCAGGCCATAGCCAAGATTGGCCACCAGAAGCGTCTCGCCGGAAATCTCCGTCGCGCCGGCCTTGAGGATGTTGGCCATCTCCGAGGTCGCAAAGGCGGGCTTGCTCGCATAGGTGTCGCTCATGTTGTCGGTGATGACATCGACGGTGAGGGAATCGACGGTGGCGAGAACGGACACGGGACGTCTCTCCTGGGTCAGGGTGCCGTGACGAGCGAACGGCTGAGGTAGCGGACGGTCTTGGCGCCGCCGTGAAGGACGGCGTGGCCGACTTCGACGAAGCCGAGCGCCGCGTGGAATGCGTCCGAGGCGGGATTGGGCGGATCGGAGTTCACCTCGCACACGATGCGATCGTGCCCGGCGGCGGCGGCGCATCGGAAGAGGTCTTGGTAGAGCAACTGCGCCAGCCCGCGCTTGCGCATCGCGCGGTCGACCACGACGCGATCGACATAGACGAAGCAGGGATGGCGGGCACGGAACCAGAGATAGTTCGGGCTGTCGTAGTCGGCGCCCTGGTCGAATGCCATGAGGAAGGCGGCACCGTCGCCGACGCAGCGTGCATAAAAGGCCTGTCGTAGCAGATGGCTCAGCCGCTCGGCCGCCAGCCAGGAGAGTTCGACGGCATGGGCATTGTTGAGCGCGAGGATCGCGGCCTCGTCCGGGGCCGCGATCGGGCGTGGCGCAGTCAGGCCGCGGTCTCCTTCAGGAACTTCAGCAGCAGGCGGCTTACTTTCGCGGCCTGCTCCTGCTGCACCCAGTGGCCGGCGCCCTCGACCATGTGGATCTCCTTCATGTTGGTGCAGGCGCTCTTCTGCATCTTCTCCAGCGCGCCGGGCGACTGGTAGTTGCCCCAGTCGCTCTTGCCCGAGATGAAGGTCGAGGGCTGGTCGATGGTGCGGCCGGTGAAGATCTCCAGTTCCGGCGTCACCCGGCCGCTGGTGCGGGCGCGATACCAGTTGAGGCCGCCCTGGAAGCCGGTGCGCTCGTACTCGCCGACATAGACCGCGAGCTCGTCGTCGGTGAGCCATTTGGCGGCGGCGATCTCTGCCGCCGTCGGCATTTCCTTGGCGACCGTCTCGGCCATGCCTTCGGCAAGATCCATGATGTAGTAGGTAGGCATCTTCGCCAGTTCCTCGGCGGTCCAGCCCTTCAACTCATAGGGCTTGTTCGCCTTCCAGTCGGCGCTCTTGTAGTGATAGTAGGCGCGCAGGAAATTGTGCAGGCCCTGTTTGGCGTGCCACTGCTCCTCGTTGGCCTCCCGCGTCGACTGATACCACTGGTAATGCTTGCGCGGCCGCGGCAGCGCGGCCATCGCGGCATGGACATCCGGCGCCTTGCCGGGAGCGGGCTTGCCGGCAGTGTCGAACGGCACGGAAGACGGTCCCGGAAAGGGCGCGCTCATCAGCACCATGCGCTTGAAGATGTCGGGCCGCACCAGCGAGGCGTAGGAGGCGACCGAGGAGCCGAAATCGTGACCGACTGCGGCCTCGGCGGTGCGATGACCCAACGCGTAGAGCACGCCGATCGCATCGCGCAGCAAATTGGTGAAGCGGAAGCCGATCTGGTCGGCGTCGAAGTCCGCATCCCAGCCGGTCGTGCGGCCATAGCCGCGCAGGTCGGGCGCAATCGCGTGATAGCCGGCATCGGCCAGCGCCGGCATCACCTTGCGCCAGCTGTAGGCGACCTCGGGAAAGCCGTGGAAGAGCATCACCGCGGGGCTTCCCTTCTTTTCGAAGCCCGCCTCGAGCACATGGATGTCGAGGCCGTTGATGCCAGGAAGGATGCGGGCGCGAACGCCGGCGGGGAGGACGGAGGCGGAAAGCGGTTGCATGGCGCGAGCCTAGCGTACCGCGGCTAAAATGGCAGTTCGCCGTTCAGTCGGTTTCGATCCACGGTCCGCACTGCGAGCAGGAGCGACAAGGGCTGACGGCCATGTTCACGTTCGGCCATGTTCACGTTCGAAACCTGATCCGGCCGGATCAGACTCTCGACACATCGGTCGAACGCGACGGTGTGCGGCTTGATCTCCTTCTCCAGGCAAGACTACTCCGCCAGAACGAGGGCGTGTCCCGACTGGGCGTCCGCCGGGCTGGCGAGAAAAACGGCCGCGGCGGCCGCACCAAGGGCGATGAAAATCGTGCTTCGGCGGTTCATGGCATCCTCCCTTCACCGAAAAACGCCAGCCGGTGGAGGCCAGTTGCCGGAAAACGGGCCGAGGAAAAGTTCAACCAAGTGGTTGAATGATGTCGACGGCATGTTTATGTTCAACCATATGGTTGAACAAAGAACCGATGGTCTCGACCGCGTCTTCCACGCTCTATCCGATCCCACGCGCCGGGCGATGCTGCGACGCCTCGCGGAGAGCGAGCGAAGCGTCGGCGAACTGGCCGAGCCTTTCGACATGTCGTTTGCCGCCGCGGCCAAGCACGTGAAGGTGCTCGAGGGGGCCGGACTTCTGAAGCGCACGATCGAGGGTCGCACCCATCGTTGCCGCATCGAGGCAGGCCCGCTCTTCGAGGCCGACCGGTGGATCGCCGACTACCAGCGCTTCTGGACGGAACGTCTCGACGCCCTGGAAGCGGCGCTGTCGAGCCATGCGAGAAAGAAAAGGAGCCGCAAATGACCGACACCAAGAACCATGGGCGCCTCATCGCGCCGGCCGAGGTGCGCTTCGAACGCCTGCTGCCCGGACCGATCGAGACGGTGTGGGAATTCCTCGTGGATTCCGAGAAGCGTGGGCTATGGCTGGCCAGCGGACCGATGGATCTCAGACCGGGCGGCGCGGTGGAACTTCGCTTCCAGCATCGCGATCTGTCGCCTCACAAGGCGGTGCCGCCCGAGCGCTTCAAGGATATGGACGAGAAGGGCCATGTCAGTCGTGAGCGTGTGCTGCGCGTGGAGCCGCCCAGGCTGCTGACGATTTCCTGGGGAGCGTCGGACGTGACGTTCGAACTCGTGCCGGAGGGTGCCAAGGTGAGGCTCATTCTCACCCACCGGCGTCTCACGGATCGCGGTGAACTGGTGCAGACCTCGGGCGGTTGGCATACGCACCTCGCCATTCTCGAGGACCGTGCCAACGGTCGAACACCGCCCTCGTTCTGGACGGTGTTCGCGGATATCGAAGGCGAATACGACTCGCTCTATCCGAAGACCTGATTACTGGGTCGCAATTTCCTTGTCGTACTGCGGCTCGTCCGTGAACACGAGCAGGCGTCGTGCATGGGTTTCGCGGTCCATGCAGGCCTTGTAGCCCGAGGTCGCCGGCACCAGTCCGTAGTCGCGGCAGGCGTCGCGCGCATCGGCGGTCACGCGGGCCATCGTGTGGGCGATCTCCGGCTTGCCCCATTCGAGCGCTCGGGTGGTTTGCGACAGGCAGTATTCGTGGCCTTCCGATGTCGGCTTCAGCCCCTGTTCGCGGCAGATCCGCTCGGCATGGCTCTGCGCGGACACGGGCGGGATCGGAGGCGCGAAGGCGGCGATGGCCGCCACGAGGAAAGTGGTGCCCAGCGCGAAGCCGGCATTGAGCTGGTTGCGAGTCATGGACTGCTCCAGGGACTGGGTTGCGATCAGATACCGAATGAACGTCCGGAATCGACCGGGGGTTGCCAATACAATCGATACAATCGTACGGCGCCCGCCCCGATTTCGCCCCAATTGCCGAGAGGTCAGTAGCTCTTCGGCAGTCCCAGCACCCGTTCGGCGACGTAACAGAGGATAAGCTGTTCGCTGACGGGTGCGATGCGGGCGATCATGACCTCGCGCAGGAAGCGCTCGACATGGAATTCCTTGGCGTAGCCGTAGCCGCCATGGGTGAGGATGGCGCGCTCGCAGGCGTCGTAGGCGTTGCGGGCGCCGAGATACTTGGCCGAATTGGCCTCCGCGCCGCATTCCTTGCCGTTGTCGTAGAGCCAGGCCGCCTTGAAGGTCAGCAGGTTGGACGCCTCGAGCTGCATCCAGCTCTCGGCCAGCGGGTGCTGGATCGCCTGGTTCTTGCCGATCGGCCGGCCGAACACGACCCGCTCCTTGGCATATTGCGTGGCGCGCGCGAGGGCGGCCTTGCCGATGCCGATCGCTTCGGCCGCGATCAGGATGCGCTCGGGATTGAGGCCGTGCAGCAGATAGTGGAAGCCCTTGCCCTCCTCGCCGATGCGATCCTCGAGCGGCACCTTCAGCCCGTCGATGAACACCTGGTTGGTGTCGATCGCCTTGCGCCCCATCTTCTCGATCTCGCGCACCTCGATCTTGCTGCGGTCGAAGTCGGTGTAGAACAGCGACAGTCCGTCGGTCGGCCGCTTGCACTTTTCCTTGGGCGTGGTGCGGGCGATCAGCAGCATCTTGTCGGCGACCTGTGCCGTGGTGGTCCAGGTCTTCTTGCCGTGGACGACATAGCCGTTGCCGTCGCGCTCGGCCTTGGTCTCGAGCGCCGTGGTGTTGAGGCCGGCGTCGGGTTCGGTAACGGCGAAGCAGCCTTTCACCTTGCCCTTGATGATGTCTGGCAGGATGCGCTTCTTCTGTTCCTCGGTGCCGAACACAACGATGGGGTTGGGTCCGAACACGTTGAGATGGATCGCCGAGGCACCCTGCAGCGCCGCGCCCGATTCGGCGACCGCCTGCATCATGATCGAGGCCTCGGTGATGCCGAGGCCCGATCCGCCGTATTCTTCCGGCATGGCGATGCCCAGCCATCCGGCATCGGCCATCGTGCGGTAGAAGTCCTCGGGGAAGCCGCCGTCCTTGTCCTTCTTCAGCCAGTATTTGTCGTCGAAGCCGGCGCAGAGTTTGGCGACGCTGTCCTTGATGGCGAGCTGGTCGTCGGAAAAGGCGAAATCCATTTTCAACTCCGTGTCATCCCGAGCCAACGGCGAGGGATCTTTATCGGTGACAGGTGAAGGATCCCTCGCTGCGCTCGGGACGACACCCGGGTTTATCTGTTCAGGCCGAGGAAGCTCATCATGAGCCGGTTGAACGGCTCGGGCCGCTCGACGTTGGGAAGATGGCGGGCCTTGGCGATGTCCTCGTAGCGCGCGCCGGGAATCTTCGAGGCGATCAGCTTGTTGCGATCCGGCGGCGTGGCGGGATCGTCATCGCCGCAGATCACCAGGGTCGGCACCTTGATGGTCGGCAGCCGGTCGAGATAGTCGAAGTTCTGGATGGCCGCCGCGCAGCCCAGGAAGCCCGCGTCCGACGTGCCGCAGATCGTCGAATGGATCTCCTTCCAGCGGGTCGGATTGGCCTCCTTGAACTCCGCCGTGAACCACCGCTCCATGTTGCCGTCGGCCAGCGCCTTGACGCCGTTCGCGCGGACGGCCGCCTTGCGCTGATCCCACTGCCCGCCCGCATCGTCGGGCGAGGAGGGATGGGTGTCGCAGAGCGTGAGCGAGTGCAGGCGCTCGGGATAGGCGAGGGCAAAGCCCTGGCCGATCATGCCGCCGATCGACAGGCCGATATAGTGGACCTTCCAGATCCCCAGCACGTCGAGCGCGCCTTTCACGTCGGCCGCCAGCTCGTCCATCGTGTAGTCGCCCTCGACCGGCTGGCTGCCGCCATGGCCGCGCATGTCGAGGCGCAGTACGCGATAGCCCGCCGCCAGCAACGGCACGAGCTGCTCGGTCCACATGCCGCCATCGGCGGCCAGCGAATGGGTGAAGCAGACCGCCGGCGCATTCTGCGGCCCGGCCAGGTCGAAGTAGATCTTACGTCCGTCGAGATTGAGCAGCATTTTGGGCCCCAATGTCATCGCGGGCGGGGTAACCCCCGCCCTTAAGCGCAGCGAAGGATCTCACGTTGGCTGTAGGCGTCCCCTGACCGCAATGCGAGGTCCTTCGCTGCGCTCAGGATGACAGATAGTTCACATCGCCGAGATGCCGCCGTCGATGATCACTTCCGAGCCGGTCATGAAGCTCGATTCGTCGGAGGCGAGGAAGACCAGCGCCCAGCCCACTTCCTCAGGCCGGCCGAGACGGCCGATCGGAACCTGCTTGCCGAGCTTCTGCTGCATCAGGTCCTGGCCGAAGCGGTCGCGGTACTTGTCGAGGATCGGCGTGTCGATGAAGGTCGGATGCACCGAGTTGCAGCGGATATTGTAGCCCGACTTGGCGCAGTGCAGCGCCACCGACTTCGAGAGCAGGCGGACACCAGCCTTGGCCGAGTTGTAGGCCGCCATGTTGGCGCCGGCGATGATGCCCGAGATCGACGAGATGTTGATCACCGAGCCGCCCAGCCGCGCCGTGTGCTTCTTGATCTCCGCGACGCCGTGCTTGCAGCCGAGGAACACGCCGTCGAGGTCGATCGCGTGGACCTTGCGCCATTCCTCCAGCGTGATCTCCTCGACCGTCTTGCTGAGGCCGATGCCGGCGGAGTTGAGCAGCACGTGGATGGCGCCGAACTTGGTCACGGTCTCGGCGATTGCGGATTTCCAGTTGTCCTCGCTGGTGACGTCGAGCTTCACGAAATGACCGGCCGAGCCCAGCCGGTCGGCCACGGCCTTGCCGCGATCCACCGCAACGTCGGCCACGACGACCCGGGCACCTTCCTTGGCCATCAGTTCGGCGGCATTGGCGCCGAGGCCCGAAGCGCCCCCGGTGATGAGCGCAACCTTGCCGGCCAGACGATCCGTCATGTCTTCTTTCCTCCCGCGGCGGCCCCCGCTTTTGCCTCGCGGTGGGCGATGTAGGTCGTGGAGGCCACGATGACGGCGGCGCCCACGAAGGTCCAGATGTCGGAGGTCTTGCCCCAGACCGCCACGTCCATCAAGGCGGCCCAGACGATGCCGAGGAAGGTGATGGGTTGCAGGGCGGAAATGTCGAGCAGGCGATAGGCCCAGGTGATGAAGAAGTAGCCCATCGTCCCGAAGAAGCCGGCCGACAGGAACAGCAGGAGTTGGTCCAGGGTCGGCGTCTGCCAGAACCAGATGCCGAGCGGGGTGAAGCAGATCGCGCCGACCACGCTCTGCCACAGCACGACGACGGCGGGCTTGTCTCGACCCGACACGACCTTGGCCACGAGGTTGGAGCCCGCGATCAGCGGCACGGCGCAGAGCATCATGATGATGCCGGGATTCACCGTGACGAGGCCCGGCCGGACGATGATCAGCATGCCCGCGAAGCCGATGCCGACCGCCAGCCAGCGCCGCCAGTGCACGGTCTCGCGCAGGAAGATCACCGCGCCCACGGTAACGAAGATCGGCCCGGTGAAGCTCAGCGCCGCCATGGTGGCGAGCGGCAGCCAGACCACGGCCTCGTACCACAGCGCATAGCCCGACGTGTGGAAGAGGCCACGGAAACAATGGAGCTTCAGGTCCTGGGTCTTCATGCCGGCGAGGCCGGTGCGCCACAGCAGATAGGGCGCGATCAGGGCGATGCCGGCGGCCCAGCGTCCCCAGGCGACGAAGAGCGGCGGCATCTCGGTCGCCAGTTCCTTCACCGAGGCGTTCAGGAAGTTGAAGAAGATGCCGGAGACGACGGCAAGGAAGAAGCCGCGCGCCGTGCGGGACGGGATCAGGCGAGACAGCGTATCGGGCGAGTCGATAGCGGGGGCGGACATGCCGCGGCAGAGGAAGCCGATACGGGAAGCGGGTCAAGGTACTGCTTTCGCAGGTCAGCCCCTCGGCGCGGTAATTGCGGGGCGACATCGCCGTTCGTGGCGCCGCGGCCCAACTCGGAACAGGGGCTTGTTGCGCTCTGCGATGGTGAACGTGACAATGCCGTCGAGAGGAAGACCACATGCCCGATGCCAACGCCGAGACCCTGACGCACGCGGCCCCCGGTCATCCGCTCGATCCACTGACCTGCGACGAGATACGCCAGGCGTCGGCGGCCGTGCGAGCGGCACACGATCTCGGGCCGGGCATGATGTTCGAAACCGTGAGCCTGCACGAGCCCGACAAGAGCGTCGTGACTGACTTCCGGGCGGGTCAATCGTTCCCGCGCGAGGCGTTCGTCTGCGCATTCGACCGGACCAACGGCCAGGTCTGGGAGGCCCGGGTGGACCTCGTCACCGACAAGGTCGTCGACTGGCGGCACGTTCCCGGCGTCCGGCCGCGCATCCTGCTCGACGACATAATGCTGGTCGGGGAAGTGGCGCGGGCCGATCCGCGCTTCCGCGAGGCCCTGGCCCGGCGCGGCATAGCCGACATCGAGAACGTGCAGGTTGATCCCTGGTCGGCCGGCAACTACGGGCTGCCGGACGAAGAGGGCCGGCGGCTCTCGCATACGTTCTGCTGGTACCGCAGCGAGAAGAACGACAACGGCTATGCCCACCCCATCGAGGGACTCTGTGCCGTCGTCGATCTCGACCGCGCCGAAGTGCTACGCGTCGACGACTATGGCGTGGCCGATCTCCCGAGGCTCGATCGCAACTATGCCGCCCGCTATCGAAGCATCTTTCGCGACGACGTGAAGCCGCTGGAAATCGTCCAGCCGGCCGGCCCGAGCTTCGTCGTCGAGGGCAACGAGGTGCGCTGGCAGAAATGGCGCTTCCGCGTCGGCTTCAATGCCCGCGAAGGGCTGGTGCTGCATGCGATCGGCTACGAGGACGATGGACGGGTGCGGTCGGTGCTGCACCGGGCGGCCTTATCCGAGATGGTCGTGCCCTACGGACATCCCGGCGGCGGGCATTTTCGCAAGAATGCCTTCGATGTCGGCGAGTACGGCATCGGCGTGCTCGCCAATTCCCTGACGCTGGGCTGCGACTGTCTCGGCGCGATCCGCTACTTCGACGCCTGGCTGGCCGACAGCAAGGGCGATCCCTACTGCATCGAGAGCGCGGTTTGCCTGCACGAAGAGGATTTCGGCATCCTGTGGAAGCATACCGACCTGTTCACGGGCGAGGTCGACGTGAGGCGCGCCCGGCGGCTGGTCGTGTCGTCGATCTCCACGGTCGGCAACTACGAGTACGGCTCGTTCTGGTACTTTCACCAGGACGGGTCGATCCACTTCGAAATGAAGGCGACCGGCATCGTGAATACCGCCGGCCTGCGGCCCGGCGAGGCGCCGGACTACGGGACGATCGTGTCGCCGGGCGTCTATGCCCATTACCATCAGCACGTCTTCAACATGCGTCTCGACGTGGCGGTCGACGGCGAGCGCAACCGCGTCGTCGAGGTCGACACGGTGGCCCTGCCCATGGGCGACGAGAATCCATACGGCAATGCCTTCACCACGCGCCAGACGGTGCTCGAAACCGAGCAGGGCGCGCAGCGCAACGTCGACTTCAACGCCGCCCGCTTCTGGAAGATCGAAAGCGCGGAGGCCCGCAACCGGCTGGGCCAGCCCACCGCCTACAAGTTGCTGCCGTTGAGCCCGATCCCCACCTTCTCGCACCCCCAGTCGATGGTGACCCGGCGCGCGGCCTTCATGACCCGGCAACTCTGGGTCACCGCCTACCATCCCGACGAGATCTACGCGGCCGGCCGCTACCCTAACCAGAGCAGCGGCGGCGACGGATTGCCGGCCTGGACGGCCTCCGATCGTCCGTTGGTCGATACCGATGTCGTTGTCTGGCACAGCTTCGGCCTGCACCATATTCCGCGCCCCGAGGATTTCCCGGTTCAGCCGGTGATCACCGCCGGTTTCGCCCTTCATCCCGCCGGGTTCTTCACCGAAAATCCGGCGCTCGACGTACCGCCCTCCACCAGCAGCATGAGTTGCTGCGTCGACTGACTCGCCCTCGATCCGACTGAGGCCGCCCGCGCCGCCGCCGGCCTCTTCCGGCTGGTCGCGAATCGCTCGCCTCAGTCGAGCGTGACCTTGTAGCGGCTGATTGCGACCAGCGAGACGATCAGCAGCATGGCGAGCAAGGCGGCGAGTTCGGTTGCAACGTCGTCGAGGCCGGCGCCCTTCAGCATGACGCCGCGCACCACGCGCATGAAATGCGTCGCGGGCAGGGTCTCGCCGATCCATTGCGCCCAGAGCGGCATGCCGCGGAAGGGGAACATGAAGCCCGAGAGCAGGATCGAGGGCAGCATCATGAAGAACGAGGCCTGCATGGCCTGAAGCTGGTTCTGCGTGAGCGTGGAGATGGTGAAGCCGATGGCAAGGTTCACGGTGATGAACAGCGCGGTGCCGGTTGCCAGGAGCGGCACGCTGCCCTGGACCGCGACGTCGAACAGCACCCGCGCCACGATCAGGATGACGGTGACCTGTACGGTGCCGATGGCGATGTAAGGCACGATCTTGCCGATCATGACCTCGATCGGCCGGACCGGCATGGCGAGCAGGTTCTCCATGGTGCCGCGCTCGCGCTCGCGGGTCACGGCGAGCGCCGTCATCATCACCATGGTCATGGTGAGGATCACCGCCAGCAGGCCGGGCACGATGTTGAGCCGCGCTTTGCCTTCGGGATTGTAGCGACGCTGCACCACGACCTCGACGGCGTCCGGCCTGTCGCGCAGGCCCGCCAGCGGCCCCACGAAGTCGCGTTTCAAGGCCTGGGCGATGGACGGGCCGGCGGCGGCCAGCGGATTGGCGGCGGCCATCGGGTCGGTGGCGTCGGCGTCGATCAGGATCTGCGCCCGCTCGCCGCGTACCAGGCGGCGCGTGAAGTCGGACGGGATTGTGACGACGAACTGCACCTCGCCCTGCTGCAGCAGCGCGTTGGCCTCTTCCTCGCTCGTCAGGTGATGGGTGAAGCGCATGTAGCCGGTGTTGCTGAGCGCCGACAGTACCGTGCGCGTGATCTGGCTCTGATCGGCCGCGATCACGGCCGTCGGCAGGCGATGGGGATCGGTGTCGATCGCATAGCCAAACAGAAGCAGCTGGACGATCGGCATGCCGAACATCATCGCGAAGGTCAGCCGGTCGCGACGAAGCTGCAGCACTTCCTTCACGATGATGGCGCGCAACCGCCGCAGGAAACCGCGCCTTCCCGCGAACCAGCGGGTCATGGGCTGGTTTCTCCGCGTGCAGAAAGCGAAGGATCCCTCGCTGCGCTCGGGATGACACCGCTTCTTGAATCGACGCACCGTACCAATCCCAACAACGGTGTCATCCCGAGCGCAGCGAGGGATCCTTGCGTCTTACGCATCTCGGGTTCCCGGTGCATTGTCGCGCGCCCGTCCCATGAGGTGGATGAAGATGTCTTCGAGGGTGGGTTCGGCGTCTTGCCAGGCGATCGCCGTATCGCTGCGCCAAGGTGCAATCGCCCGCTCGAGCGCCGCGCGGTCGGGGCCGCAGACATGCAGCGTCGTGCCGAAGGCGGCGGCGGCCGTGATGCCGGGCGTATCCCGCAGCTTCGATGCCAGCCGGTCGGCGCCGGGCCCGCTCGCAACGAACGCGGAAAGGCCGGATTGTCGGATGATGTCATCCGCCGTGCCCCGCGCCATCAATTCGCCGTAGGCGATGTAGGCGATCTCGTGACAGCGTTCGGCCTCGTCCATGTAGTGGGTCGAGACGAGCACGGTGATCCCGTCGGCGGCATAGGCATGGATTTCGTCCCAGAAGGCGCGGCGAGCCTTGGGGTCGACGCCGGCGGTCGGCTCGTCGAGGAGCAGCAGCCGCGGGCCATGCAGTACGCAGGCTGCCAGCGCGAGCCTCTGCTTCCAGCCACCTGACAGCGAGCCCGCGAGTTGGCCCTGTCGCGTCGTGAGGCCGAGGCGTTCCAGCGACTGGTCGACCCTTTCCTTCAACCGGTCGAGACCATAGACGCGGCCGACGAATTCGAGATTCTCGCGGATCGTCAGGTCCTCGTAGAGCCCGAACCGCTGGGTCATGTAGCCTGTCAGCCGCTTGATTGCCTCGCGGTCGTGCACGAGATCATGGCCGAGGCAGGTCCCGCCGCCGCCGTCCGGCGTGAGCAGGCCGCAGATCATGCGGAGCGTCGTGGTCTTGCCGGAGCCGTTCGGCCCGAGGAAGCCGCAGATGCGGCCCTGTTCCAGCGCAAGGCTGAAGCCGTCGACCACCGTGCGCGTGCCGTAACGCTTCACCAGGCCGTGGACGTCGATGGCGAGGGTCACGGCGACGGTCCGAACGGTGCGACCGATACCGGCAGGCCGGGCGGCAGAGGCGTGCCGGCCGCCGTGGGATGGGCCTCGACCAGGAAGACGAGCTTGGTCCGCGCATTCTGCGAGTAGATCACCGGCGGGGTGTATTCGGCGCGCGGCGAGACGTAGATGATAGTGGCCTTGAGGCCGGCGGGGCACGAATCGCAGGTGAAGGACAGCTCGCGGCCGGTGCGCGCGTGCACCACGTCTTCCTCGGGCACGAAGAAGCGCAGCTTCACACGATGGTCGGGCAGCAACGACACCACGGGCGACCCGGCCGGTACCCACTCGCCGACATTGAAGAAGGTATTCTCCACCAGCGCATCCTCGGGTGCGGCGGGCATGAGATCCTCCAGCCGCTTCTGCGCCTGCGCGAGATTGGCCTGGCTCTGTTCGATGAGCGCGGCGGCGGCGGCGATCTCGCTCTGTCGCGCGGCGAGGTCGCCGACCCGTTCCTGTGCCGCCAGCGACGCCGCGCGCGAACGTAGCTGGCGCACCTGGGAATCGGCCTGCTCGAACGCCTGGTGGGTGGTTATGTTGCGCGCCAACAGTTCGGTCTGCCGCTTCAGCTCGGTCTCGGCCTGCACGAGCGCGGCTTCGATCTCGCGGCGCTGGGCGCGGATCACGTCCTGCTCCTCCTGGCGCTTGCCCGTGAGCAGGTTGGCGTGTCGGGCCCTGGCCTCGGCGAGCATCGCTTCGGCGCGCGCGACCTCCGCGCGGGCAGCGACGGGATCGATCACGAAGAGGCGGTCACCCTTCTTCACGCGCCCGCCGCGCTCGACCGGGCGTTCGATCAGCCGTCCGGCGATCGGCGGCGCGATCAGGCTGGTCTCTCCCTCGACATAGCCGAGGTAGTGGCCGTCATCCGTACCGATACCGACCAGCGCCAGCAGCCGGTCGCCCCACACGACGTAGGATACGAGCAGGGCGGCGGCGAGGGCCACGACGACGAGGAGCGGTGTGCGTTTCATGCGGCCTCTCCCGCGTCGGGACGCAACGCATGCAGCATGAGGTCGGCGTGGTGCCGGGCGAGCGCTTGCACATCCAGCCTGTCCGCACCGATCGGTTCGAATACGGTGCGCCACAGGATCGCGAGCAGCATGGGACTCATCATCGAGCGCACGGTGAAGAAGGGGTCGACCGGGCGGAATTCGCCTTGCTCGATGCCGCGCTTCAAAAGCCCCTCCATCAGCGGCAGGCCTCGGCCGATCACCTCCTTGAGGTAGAACTGGCCGATCTCGGGGAAGGCGCGGGATTCGGAGATGACCAGCTTGGCGACCGCCGCCATGGGCGTGTGCTCGATGCGGTCGGCCATGAATGCGAGGATTCGCGGCAACAGCGGCGCCACCGGCCCGCCATGGCCGGCCAGCATCGCTTCCATCTGGCCGATATTGCTGGCGATCGCTTGCTGGACGACCCCTTTGAAGAGAGCGGTCTTGTCCTCGAAGTAGAGGTAGATCGCGGCCTTCGAGAGGCCGGCACGGCGGGCCACGTCGTCCAGGCGCGTGCCGGCGAAGCCGGTCTCCACGAACTGGGCGAGGGCTGCGTCGATGATTTCCTGGGGCCGGGCGGCGGGCGCGCGGCGTTGCTTGGTCGCCTTCATTTAAATAACTTACCAGTCAGTTAGTTAAAAGACAAGGGCTGCCGGTGACTGCAGCTTGGGCCTAAGATTCGGGCCGGAGGTGCCCATGGACACAGTGATCGAGACTACCCCGCGCCGCCGGAAGCTGGCGGACAAGCCCGCGGCGCCCATCCTGTTCGCGCACTTCGTGCTGCGCTCCTCGAACGTGCAGCCGATGATCGACTGGTACTCGGCGGTGCTGAACATGCGCATCGTCCAGCGCACCGAATACATCTGCTTCCTGACCTACGACGACGAGCATCATCGGCTGGGCATCGTGAACCTGGCGGGGCTGAAAGCGCCCGATGCGAAGACGTCGGGCCTGGCGCACGTCGCCTACACGTTCGCCGACATCGGCGCGCTGCTCTCGACTTACCGCCGCGTGAAGACGCTGGGCATCGCGCCGTCGCGCTGCATCCATCACGGGCCGACCGTGTCGATCTACTATCGCGATCCCGACGGCAATGGCGTCGAACTGCAGGTCGACCGCTATCCGACGAAGGAGGCGACGGCGGACTATTTCCAGACCGAGGCGTTCCGGAAGAACCCGATCGGCGTCGCCTTCGATCCCGAGGCGCTGGTGCGTGCCTACGAGGCCGGCGCGCCCGAGAGCGAACTGCTGGATATGCCCGACGGCCCGCCCGCCGCGCCGCAGTCGGGGCCTCCTCCTCGTTAGGACCGTGCGAGTTTCCAACGCGCCTAAAACAGCCAGATCAGGGTCGAGCCGCCCATGAGGCCGATCACGATGGCCGTGCCGACCATGATCCGGCTGGAAGGCCGATAGTTTTCGTCGTCGATCGTCCTGCCGACGTGGAGATAGTGCAACGTCGCGCCCACCAGCATGACGATGCCGAGCAGGACGAGTCCGACGCCGAGCTTCTCGACATGGCGGTTGGCGAGGTCGCGCACCTCCGGCACCACCTGATGGATCTCCATCAGGAAGAGCGCGAAGCGGTTGATGGCGACACCAAGCGTCATCACCGCGATCGCCGTCCGGATCCAGGCGAGGAACGTGCGCTCGTTGGCCAGATGGTCGGTGACGTGCAGGCTCTTCTTCGGACTGTCCACGGTGGCTCTCCTACGCCCAAGGATCCTTCGCTGCGCTCAGGATGACACTTTTGCTGGATTAGACGCAGTGCGCCGATTCCACAAACGGTGTCATCCTGAGCGCAGCGAAGGATCCTTTCTCTTCTCGTCTCCCAAAGAAAAAGGCGCGACCCGTGAAGGTCGCGCCTGCTTCCGTTCCCGTGAGGGACCTCAGTTGTACTTGGCGATCTCGAGGCGGCCGACCTGGTCGCGATGGACCTCGTCGGGACCGTCAGCGAGGCGCAGCGTGCGCTGGTGGGCGTACATGCTCGCGAGCTTGAACACCTGGCTGACGCCGCCGGCGCCATGCAGCTGCAGGCAGCGGTCGACGACCTTCGAGGTGATGTTCGGCACCGCCACCTTGATCATCGCGATCTGCTGGCGGGCTTCCTTGTTGCCGTACTTGTCCATCGCCCAGGCGGCCTTGAGGACCAGCAGGCGGGCCATGTCGATTTCCATGCGCATGTCGGCGACATGGGCCTTGGTCACGCCCATCTCCGAGATGCGCTGGCCGAAGGCGACGCGGCTCTTGGCGCGCTTGATCGCCATCTCGAGCGCGCGCTCGGCGACGCCGATCGCACGCATGCAGTGATGGATGCGGCCCGGTCCGAGGCGGCCCTGGGCGATCTCGAAGCCGCGGCCCTCGCCCAGCAGGATCGCCGACTTCGGCACGCGGACGTTGTCGTACACCACCTCGGCATGGCCGTGCGGGGCGTCGTCGTAGCCGAACACGTGCAGCATCTTCACGATCTTGATGCCGGGGGTGTCGCGCGGCACGACGATCATCGACTGCTGGCGGTAGGCCGGCGCATTGGGATCGCTCTTGCCCATCAGGATGATGACCTTGCAGCGCGGGTCGCCCATGCCCGACGACCACCACTTGCGGCCGTTGATGACATAGTCGTTGCCGTCGGACTCGATGCGGCACTCGACGTTGCGCGCGTCGGACGAGGCGACCGCCGGCTCGGTCATCGCGAAGCAGGAACGGATCTCGCCGTTCAGCAGCGGCTTCAGCCATTTCTCCTTGTGCTCCGCCGTACCGTAGCGGGCGAACACTTCCATGTTGCCGGTGTCCGGCGCCGAGCAATTGACCGCCTCGGAGGCGATCGACGAGCGGCCGAGCACTTCGCAGATCGGGGCGTAGTCGAGATTGGAGAGGCCCATCGTGCCATGCGTGTCGCCGCTCTCGCGGTCGGCCGGCAGGAACATGTTCCACAAGCCGCGCTTCTTCGCCTCGGCCTTGCACTCTTCGATGATCGGCGGGAGCTGCCAGCGATCCTTGGCCTTCTCCATCTGCTCTTCGTAGATGGGCTCGGCCGGATAGATGACCTCGTCCATGAATTTGTTGAGTTTCTCGAGCAGCGCCTTGCTGCGGTCCGAGTATTCGAAGTCCATCGCTCTCTCCCTTGTGCTGCGGCGGACTCTGGCCGAAATTAGGGGCGATGTGAACGGGCATTCAGGTCGCACACCGGTTTCGGCGTGCGGCTGGCGGCAGGGGCCTATTCCTCGCCCCGGCGAGGCTTTGCCGGCAGCCGCAGCGGCTTCAGCGCGGCGAGGGCCAGGAAGGCGGCGAGCAGGTTGAACAGGGCGGCGGCCAGGAACACGTCGCGCCAGCTCCCCGTCTCGGCCACCCAGAAGCTCGCCAGCGGGATCAGCAGCGAGGCCGTGCCCTTGGCGGTGTAGAGCAGGGCGGCGTTGGTGGTCGCGTACTTCGTCCCGAACGTGTCGGTGCAGATGGTCGGGAACAGGCTCGCGGTTTCGCCCCAGGCGAAGAACGCGATGCCGCCGATCAGCACGAACAGCAGCGGATCCTCGCCGTAGACCCAGAGTGCCCAGATGCCGACACCCTCCAGCAGGAAGGCGATGAACAGCGTGTTCTCTCGGCCGATATGGTCGGAGATCCAGCCGCAGAAGGGCCGCGTCACGCCGTTCATCACCCGGTCGAGCGTCAGCGCGAAGGTGAGGGCGGGCAAAGTCAGCCCGAGCAGGCTGACCGACACGTCGGCCACCTTGAAGTCCCGCGCGATCGGCGCGAGCTGGGCCGTCGCCATCAGCCCGCCCGAGTAGACCAGGATGAACATGAAGTAGAGCAGCCAGAAGACCCTGGAACGTAGCATCTCCATCGGGTTGAAGTGGCGGGTGGTTTGCACGACTCGCGGGCGCGCAGGGGCCGCGATCTCCGCGGCCGGCGCGCGCAGCGCCCAGGCGGTGACCAGCACGATCAGGCCCTGCGCCAGGCCGAACCATAGGAAGGCCGACTCGTAGCCATGCGTGGCAATCACGCTTTGGATCGGAATGATGCTGAAGGCCGAACCCGCGCCGAAGCCGGCCACGGTGAGGCCGGCGGCAAGGCCGCGGCGGTCGGGGAACCAGCGGACGGAGTTACCGACACAGGTGCCGTAGACCGCGCCGGCGCCGATGCCGCCCAGTGCCGCGCCGACATAGAGCAGGAACAGCGAGTCGGCCACGGAGTTCAGCATCCAGGCCGCGGCGACCACGACGCCGCCGGCGGCCACTACGAATTTCGGCCCGAACCGGTCGACGAACCAGCCCTCGAAGGGCACCAGCCAGGTCTCGGCGATGACGAAGATCGCGAAAGCCGTCTGGATGCTGGCGAGGCTCCATCCGTATTTCTCGTTGATCGGATGCACGAACAGCGTCCAGCCATACTGCAGGTTGGCGACCGCGACCATACAGAGCACGCCGGCACACAATTGCGCCCAGCGGCCTGCTGTCGGTGCTGGCATCGATTTCGGCATCGACGAATTGCTGCGCGACACTCGCCAAACGCTCCCTTGCCGACCAACGGTTCCCGTCCCTAAATCGCGGTCGACAGGACAAGCGCCGGGGAGAACGTCGTTGGACAGTGTAATGCAGGTTCCGTTCAAGCCCATCGAATTCCTGAGCCGGGACATCAAGATCGAACGGCGCGGCGACGGCACGGTGGTGCTGCAATCGAACCACCGCCTGGCGCCCTATGCCCCGCACATTCCCGCGCTGCTCGCCAAGTGGGCAGCCGAGGTGCCGGACCGGCTGTGGCTGGCGCAGCGCCGCGGGCCCGCGCGCGAGTGGCTGAAGGTCACCTACGGCGAGGCCAAGAGCCGAGTCGATTCTGTTACGCAGGCGCTGCTCGACCGCGGCTTCGGGCCCGACCGGCCGGTGATGATCCTGTCGTCCAACTCGATCGAGTTCGCGCTGCTCACGATGGCCGCCATGCAGGCGCGTGCGCCGGTCGCGCCGGTGTCGCCGGCCTATTCGGTGATGAGCCAGGACCACGCCAAGCTGAAATATGTCTTCGACCTCGTGAAGCCGGGCCTGGTCTTCGTGCAGAACGGCGAGATCTATGCCCGTGCGCTGGCGGCGCTGAACTTGGAAGGCGTGCTGCTGGTCCACGTCGAAAAGCCGGCGCCCGGGCTACCGTCGCTTGCCTGGTCGGAGCTGGTGGCCACGAAGCCGACTGACGCCGTGGCGAAGTCGGTCGAGGCGATCGGGCCGAAGACCGTCGGAAAATTCCTCTTCACCTCGGGCAGCACCGGCATGCCCAAAGCCGTCATCAACACGCAGGAAATGATGTGTGCCAACGTCGCCATGATGAGCATGGCGCGCGTGCGCAAGGCAGAAGATGCCGCGCCGGTCATGCTCGACTGGCTGCCGTGGAACCACACGATGGGCGGCAACGCGACCTTCCAGGGCAATCTCAACGAGGGCGGCACGACCTGGATCGACGACGGCAAGCCGCTGCCCGGCCTGTTCGAGGAGACGCTGCGCAACCTGCGCGAGGTCTCGCCGACCTCGTTCTCCAACGTGCCCGCGGGCTATGCCATGCTTGCCACGGCACTGGAGAAGGACGAGAGCCTGGCCAAGCGCTTCTTCAGGAACATCAACGTGCTCTCCTATGGCGGCGCAACGCTTCCGGGCGATCTCTACGACCGGATGGAAGCGCTGGCGGTGAAGCACACCGGCTATCGCATTCCCTTCGTCACCGGCTGGGGCTCGACCGAGACCGCGCCGACGGCGACCAGCGTTCACTGGGCGTCGGATCGCGTCGGCCTCGTCGGCCTTCCGTACCCGGGCGTGCAGCTCAAGATGGTGCCGACCGGCGAGGAAGGCCGCTATGAGCTGCGCCTCAAGAGCGTGATCGTCACCCCTGGCTACTACAAGCAACCCGACCTCACGGCGCAGATGTTCGACGAGGAGGGCTTCTACAGGATCGGCGACGCGGGCCGCTTCGTCGATCCGAACGATCCCCAGCAGGGGTTGATCTTCGACGGCCGCGTGGTCGAGGATTTCAAGCTGACCAGCGGCACCTTCGTGCTGGTCGGCACGCTGCGCACGACGGCGATCGCTGCCGCCACGCCGGTGTTGCAGGATGCCGTGGTCTGCGGTCAGGACCGCGAGTATGTCGGGCTGCTCGGTTTCCCCAACGTCGCGGCCTGCCGCCAGCTCGCGAACGACAGCGGCGCACAACTGTCCCTCGCCGATCTGCTCGCGCATCCCGCCGTGGTCGGCCGCCTGAAGGACGGCCTCGCGAAGATGAACGAAGGCGGGCGCGGCTCCTCAATGCGCGTGAAGCGCGTCCTGCTGATGACCGAGCCGCCGCAGGTCGACGGCCAGGAGATCACCGACAAGGGCTACATCAACCAGCGCGCCACGCTGGAACGCCGCAAGGCGCTGGTCGAGAAGCTCTACGCCGGCGGCGAGGGCGTGATCGAGATCTGAGCAAGGATCCCCCGCTGCGCTCGGGATGACACCGCTTGTGTGATGGCGCACGGCGTCAATCTCACCACTATTGTCATCCTGAGCGGAGCGCCGAAGGCGCGTAGTCGAAGGATCCTTTTCTCTCCAACGGAGGGCTTCGCGACAAGGCTTGCGTATCGCAGGGCAGGGCAGCACCATGATCTTGGAGGATCAAATCCGTATGAATCGACTGGCGGGCAAGGTGGCCATCGTCACGGGGGGCGCGAGCGGCATGGGCCGCGCGACCGTGATGCGTTTCCTGGCCGAGGGCGCGAAGGTGATCGTGGCCGACCTCAACGAGGCCAATGGCGCGGAAACGCTGGCGGTCGCGAAGGCGCAGGGTCATGGCGACAGTGTCGGCTTCGTGCGCTGCGACGTTGCGAAGGAAAGTGATGTCGCCGCGATGGTCGCCGAGGCTAAGGGCCGTTTCGGCCGACTCGACATCGCCTATCTCAATGCCGGCGTCGGCGGCGCCTTCGGGCCGATCGCGGAGACCAGCGTCGAGGACTGGGATTATACCTTCGCGGTGCTGACGCGCTCTGTGTTCCTCGGCATGAAGCACGCCTCGCAGGCGATGAAGGAACACGGAGACGGCGGCGTGATCCTCGTCACGGCTTCGATCGCCGGCATGGTGGGCGGCGGCGGTAGCCATGCCTATTCGGCGGCGAAGGCCGCCTGCATCAGCCTGATCGAGAACGTCGCGACGGAACTCGGTCCCGATCGCATCCGCGTGGTCGGCATCGCGCCGGGCGTCATCTCGACGCCGCTGGTCCATCGCGGCCGGCCCGACAAGTACGAGAAGCAGTTCGCACAACAGCCCTGGCCCGAGCGCGGTGAGCCTGACCATATCGCCGACGTCGCGACTTTCCTGGCCTCCGACGAGGCCCGTTTCATCACCGGCGAGACGGTGAAGGTGGATGGCGGCCTGCTGGCCCAGGGCGTCGCGCTCTGGGGCACCGGCGCCGACAACACCTTCATGAAGAGCGCCGGCGTCAACCGCGGCACGACCGGCGAAGCCATGGTCGTCCGCACATTGCAATCCGGAGATCAGAAGAAATGACCAGCGAAGCCACCAGTGAAGCCTGGCGCCTGCACGGCCACCTCATCGGCCAGCAGGGATCGCGCGGGTCCCTCAACACGCCGGCCCTCGTGCTCGACCTCGACATGCTCGACCGCAACATCGCGGAGATGGCGAACTTCGCCAAGGCGCATAACGTGAAGCTGCGGCCGCATTCCAAGACCCACAAGTCGGCCGACATTGCGCGCCGCCAGATCGAAGCCGGCGCGCTCGGCGTCTGCTGCGCCAAGCTGGGCGAGGCCGAGGCGCTGGGCGAAGATGGTGTGCAGAGCCTTCACATCACCTCGCCGGTGGTGACGCCGCAGGCGATCCAGCGTCTCGTGGAGCTCAATGCCAAGGTCTCCGACCTGATGCTGGTGGTCGACCATCCCGACAATGCCGAAGCGCTGGCCGCCGCCGCGGCCAAGGCGGGCAAGCCGCTCACCGTGATCGTCGACATCGATCCCGGAATCCATCGCACCGGCACCGCCTCGCCCGAGGCCACGGTCGCGCTGGTGCAGAAGATCGCCAATTACCGGTCGCTCAATTATGCCGGCGTTCAGTTCTACTGTGGCCGTCACCAGCATATCGTCGACTTCAAGCAGCGCACCGCCGAGATCAAGGAGCGCACGGAATACCTGCAGGGCATCCTGGCGAAACTGGAAGAGGCGGGGCTGAAGCCCGGCATCGTCACCGGCTCAGGCACCGGCACGCACTACATCGACGCCAAGCTCGGCGTCTTCACCGAGCTGCAGGTCGGCTCCTACGTGTTCATGGACCACGACTACAACGTCTGCGACCTGCGCGGCCTCGACAAGCCGACCTTCGAGCAGGCGCTGCAGATCGACGCCCGTGTCGTCAGCGCCAACAAGCCGGGCATGGTGACGGTCGATGCCGGCCTGAAGGCGATGGCCACCGAGAAGGGCCCGCCGATGATCCTGAAGGGCGCCGTCGACGGCTCGACGACGCGCTTCATGGGCGACGAGCATCTCGCGGTGATCGCGCCGGAGGGCGGCGAGGCGCCCAAGCTGGGCGACCAGGTCGTACTGTTCCCGCCGCACTGCGACCCGACCGTGAACCTCTACGAGAGCTATCACGTGGTGAAGGGCGACACGCTGGTCGAGATCTGGCCGGTCACGGCGCGTGGAAGGTCGCGGTAAAGCTGTCGTCCTGAGCGCAGCGAAGGACCTTGCGGATCGACCGAAGGACTCCGTGGCTTGCGTGAGATCCTTCGCTGCGCTCAGGATGACACAGGTTGCGATTTCGCCTGCCCCACTAGCAGCCCACCATTCCACGTGCGGGCGAGTGCGATCACGGCGCAAAGGCCGAGGGCGCTGACGACGGTCATGCCGAGAAACGCGCGCTGGCCGTAGTCGGAATAGAGAATGCCGGAGAACTGGTAGACGACCGCCTGCGTGGCACCGGTCCCAAGGGCGTAATAGAGGCTCTGGCCGATGGCAGCGCCGTGCGCCGGTAACGCGCGCTGCAGGAAAGCCATGGCGCCGAGATGGCAGGCGGCGAAGGTGCAGGAGTGCAGCGCCTGCAGCAGGACCAGCGCCCACAGCTCCGTCGTGAAGGCCATCGCCGTCCAGCGCACCAGGCCGGCGGCGAGGCCGAGGCCGATCAGGCCGCAGACCCCCAGCTTGGCCAGCAGCCAGCCGCCGAACAGCATCAGCACGATCTCGATGGCCACGCTCTCGGCCCACAGGGCGCTGATCGTCACGTCGTCGATGCCGGCGGCGCGCCAGGTCAGCGTGCCGAAACTGTAGAGCACCGAGTGACTGGCCTGGCAGAGACCGCAGGCGAGCAGAAAGAGGAGGAAGGCCGGCTGGCGCAGCAGGTCGGCCACCCGGAACGGCGCATGTTCCAGCGCGGTCGCGGCGGCGCGCGGCGGCGTTGCCGGCAGCAGCAGCGCCAGCGGCGCCAGCAGCACGATGCTCGCCATGCCGACATAGAGCACCCAGGGCGGCCCGTAGCGGTCGACCGCGATGCCGGCGAGGAAAGTGCCGAAGATGAAGGCCACCGAACTCCACATGCGCACCCTCGCATAGTCGAGCCCGTGCTTCTTGGTCTCCGTCACCAGCACGCCGTCGTAGAGCGGCATCGGCGGCGACCACAGGAAGCCCCAGATCATGGTGACGATGAAGATCGCCAGGAACGAATAGGAGAACTGGTAGGCGACCATCATCACGACGGCGCCGATCCCCAGCGCCACGATGACGCCGCGCGGTCCGCCCAAGCGATGGACAATCCAGCCGACCGAGAGCGTGGCGATGACGGTGACGATCTGGCGCGACATGAACAGCGTGCCGATTTCGGTGTCGCTGACGCCGCGGTCGCGCAGCCACACCGGCCAGTAGCTCATGAAGGCGCCGGCGGCGAAGAAATAGGCTCCGCCATAGGCCGCGAGCCTTAAGCCCGTCAGCCATTTCGACATCAGGCGGCGAATTCCTTGCGGATCTGCTCGCTGTGCTGGCCGAGCGTCGGCACGTCGCCCAACCGCTCGGGCTCGCCGGTGTAGGAGGCGGCCAGCGCCGGGATCGAGACGTCCTCGCCGCCGACCGAGTTGAAGCCGGTGCGGCGAAGCTGCGGATGCGTCGTCAGGTCCTTGACGCTGCTGACGCGCGCCCAGGCGATCTGCGCGGCTTCGAGGCGGGCCGAGAGACCCTCGAAGCTCTGCGACGCGAAGCTCCTGGCCACGATGGCGTTGGTGTCGTCGCGCCGCGCGTTGCGCGCCTTCCCGGTGGCGTAGTCCGGATCCTTCTCGAGGCCGGGCTTGTCGATGACGCCGTGGCACAGCCGCTCGAACTCGCGGTCGTTCTGGATCGAGATCAGGACCGGCACCTTGTCGGCGGTCGGATAGACGCCGTAGGGCGCGATGAACGGATGGGTGAGGCCGAGCCGCGGCCATTCGTAGTTGGAGTATTCCATGCCGAGCAGCGGCACCGTCATCCATTCGGCCATCGAGGAGAAGAGCGAGACCGAGATGGCGCGGCCCTCGCCGGTCCGGCCGCGCGCGATCAGCGCCTCCAGCACCGCGGCGTGGGCGTACATGCCGGTGCCGATATCGGTGGCGGAGATGCCGACGCGGCCTGGCGCATGCTCGGTGCCGGTGATCGAGGCCAGCCCGCTCTCGGCCTGGACCAGCAGGTCGTAGGCGCGGCGGTTCTTGTAGGGGCCGTGGTCGCCATAGCCTGAAATGTCGACGGTGATCAGCTTCTTGTGGGCGGCGCGCATGGCGGCCGAGCCGAAGCCCGCGCGCTCGGCGGCGCCCGGTGCCAGATTCTGGATCAGTACGTCGGCCTTGCCGATCAGCCGGTGCAGGAGGGCGAGGTCGTCCTTGGCCTTGAAGTCGAGGGTGAGCGATTGCTTGCCGCGATTGAGCCAGACGAAGTAGCTCGACTGGCCGTGCACGTAGCCATCGTAGCCGCGCGCGAAATCGCCCTCGGGCCGCTCGATCTTGATGACCCGGGCGCCGGCATCCGCCAGCCGGGCGGCGCAATAAGGAGCGGCGACCGCCTGCTCGACACTCACCACCAGCAGACCGTCCAGCGCTCCAGCCATGCGAAACCCCAATTCCCGGAAATGCCCTTGCGCGCCTCGCACCGCGATGCGCCTCGGGGCGAGGTGTTACTGTAGGACTACCATTTCGCAAAGGGCGATGGCACGGTCACGGCAAGATCAAAACGTCATAGCGGGGACGAGGAAATGCCGGGACCATTGCAGGGCGTGCGCGTGATCGATCTGACGGCCGTGCTGCTGGGGCCGTTCGCCACGCAGCATCTGGCCGACATGGGCGCCGACGTGATCAAGGTCGAGCCGCCGGAGGGCGACCTGCTGCGCGCCTCGGGCGGCAGCCTGGGCAACGCCCCGGCCATGGGCCCGATCTACATGGCGGCCAACCGCAACAAGCGCTCGATCTGCCTCGACCTCAAGAAGCCCGCGGCCTGTGCCGTCCTGAAGGACATGATCAAGGACGCCGATCTCTTCATCCACAACAGCCGGCCGCAGGCGATCGAGCGGCTGGGCCTGGGCTACGAGGACCTGAAGAAGATCAACCCGTCGATCATCTACGCCTATTCCTTGGGCTATGCGCGCAAGGGACCCTACGGCCACAAGCCGGCCTTCGACGACCTGGTGCAGGGTGTCTCGGGCGCGGCCTCGCTGCAGAGCCGGGTCGACGGGCTGCCACCGCGCTTCATGCCGAGCCTGATCGCCGACAAGACCACCGGGCTCCACCTCTGCATCGCCGTGCTGGGCGCGCTCTACCATCGCAAGTGCACGGGCGAGGGGCAGATGATCGAGGTGCCCATGCTGGAGACGCTGGCCTCGTTCTGGCTGACCGAGCACCTGTTCGGCGCCACGTGGAACCCCGAGCGCGCGCCGATGGGCTACGACCGCATCATCAACAAGTTCCGCCATCCGTTTCCGACGAAGGACGGCTACATCTGCGCGCTGCCCTATACCGACGCGCACTGGATCAGGTTCTTCGAGTTGGCGGAGCGGCCCGACCTCGCCAAGGAGAAGCGGTTCGTCGACCGCATGGAGCGCGCCAAGCATTTCAGCGAGCTCTACCAGGTGCTGGCGGAGTTGCTGAAGCATCGCCCGACGCAGGAATGGCTCGACATGTTCGACGAAGCCGACATCCCCGCCATGCCGGTGCGCACGCTGGAGGAGCTGAAGGACGACCCGCACCTCAAGGCCACCGGCTTCTTCACCGAGCGCGAGCATCCGACCGAGGGGCCGATCACCACCTTCGCCAGCCCGCTCGATTTCGAGAAGACCAAGGTCGAGTTCCGCCGCCACGCCCCACCCCTTGGCAACGACGGCGTCGAGGTCCTGCGCGAGGCCGGCCTCAGCGACGCGGCGATCGAGAAGCTCCGGGCAGACAAGGTGCTGATCGTGCCCTGACGTAACGCCGCGCCCACGTAAACCCATTTCGCATCTCGGCGTATCCTGCCGCCAGACGGTTTCTCAGTGCTTGTCCGGGCCGGGCTCGTGGCTAAACTCCGGCCAAACCGAAAATGCCTCTTCGGGAGGGGAACATGGATCTCGCTTTTACGCCTGAAGAACAGAAATTCGCCGACGAGGTGCGGGCCTTCGTGCGCGCCAACCTGCCGGCCGACGTGCGCGACAAGGTGAAGAACGGCAAGCACCTGATCCGCGACGACTACATGCGCTGGCAGCAGGCGCTCGGGAAGAAGGGCTGGCTGGTCTACACCTGGCCGAAGAAGCATGGCGGCCCGGGCTTCACGCCGGCCCAGCGCTACATCTTCGAGAACATCTGTGCCGAGGAATATGCGCCGGGCATCATCCCGTTCGGCACCAAGATGGTCGGGCCCGTGATCTACACGTTCGGCACCGAGGCGCAGAAGGAGAAGTATCTCCCGGCGATCCGGGAGAGCACCGTCTGGTGGTGCCAAGGCTATTCCGAGCCGGGCTCGGGCTCCGATCTCGCGAGCCTGCGCACCAAGGCGGAGAAGGACGGCGACCATTACATCGTGAACGGGTCCAAGACCTGGAACACGATGGGCCACTGGGCCGACTGGATCTTCTGCCTTGTGCGCACCGATTCGAAGTCGAAGCCGCAGGAGGGCATCTCCTTCCTGCTGATCGACATGAAGACGCCAGGCATCACGGTGAAGCCGATCATCATGGCCGACGGCGGCCACGAGGTGAACGAGGTCTTCTTCGACAACGTCAAGGTTCCGGTCGAGAACCTGGTCGGCAAGGAGAACGAGGGCTGGACCTGCGCCAAGTTCCTGCTGGCCAACGAGCGGCTGGGCATCGCCGCCGTGCCGCAGTCCAAGCGCGGCGTCGAGGCGCTGAAGGACATCGCGCGGGCCGAGCAGGACAACGGCAAGCCGTTGATCGAGAACCAGAGCTTCGCCGAGAAGATCGCCGATCTCGAGATCCAGGTGACGGCGCTCGAGTTCACCGAGCTGCGCGTGCTGTCGCAGATGGCGCATGGGGGCCAGCCGGGACCGGAAGTATCGGGCCTGAAGATCCGCGGCTCGGAGATCCAGCAGCGCATCACCGAACTCACGATGGAAGCGGTCGGCGAGTATGCCGCGCCCTACCTGCCGGGCCTGCTCTGGCAGGGCACCAACGAAGAGCCGGTCGGTCCCGACTACGCCCACCTCGCCGCGCCGCGCTACTTCAACACGCGCAAGACCACGATCTACGGCGGCAGCAACGAGATCCAGAAGGGCATCATCTCGAAGATGGTGCTGGGACTTTGATCGCACGCTTTGTCATTTCAACACCCACGGTGTCATCCCGAGCGAAGCGAGGGATCCTTGGCGGCACCGATGAAGGATCCCTCGCTGCGCTCGGGATGACACGGAAGGCTGTGCTCGTGATGGCACAGGAGGGTCGCTAAATGGATCTGTCGCTCAAGCCGGAACACAAGGCGTTCGCCGACGAGGTCCGTGCGTTTGCCCGCGAGAACCTGTCGCCCGCGACGCGCGAGAAGACCTTCTCGGGCAAGCACTACGACCGCGACGACCACATCGTGTGGCAGCAGGCGCTCGGGAAGAAGGGCTGGCTCGCCTACACCTGGCCGAAGAAATACGGCGGCCCGGGCTGGGACGTGACGCAGCGCTTCCTGTTCGAGAACGTGCTGGCGGAAGAGGGCGCGCCGCGCATCTTGCCGTTCGGCCCGAAGATGGTCGGCCCGGTGATCTACACGTTCGGCACCGAGGCGCAGAAGGAACGCTTCCTGCCGGGCATCCGCAGCTCCGAAGTCTCGTGGTGCCAGGGCTATTCCGAGCCGGGCGCCGGCTCCGACCTTGCCAACCTGCGCACCCGCGCGGTGCGGGAGGGCGACCATTACATCGTGAACGGCCAGAAGACCTGGACCTCGTTCGCCCATTGGGGCGACTGGATCTTCTGCCTGGTGCGCACCAACACCGAGGGCAAGCCCCAGGAGGGCATCTCCTTCCTGCTGATCGACATGAAGACGCCGGGCGTCACCGTGCGGCCGATCATCATGACCGACGGCGCCCATCACGTGAACGACGTGTTCCTCGACAACGTGAAGGTCCCGGTCGAGAACCTGATCGGCAAGGAGAATGAGGGCTGGACCTGCGCCAAGTTCCTGCTGGCCAACGAGCGGCTGGGCATCGCCGAGGTTCCGTCGTCCAAGCGCGGCGTCTCTGTCCTGCGCAAGATCGCCCGCATCGAGCCGCAGGACGGCCGGACGCTGGCCGACGATCCCGCCTTCACGGCCCAGATCGCCGACATCGACCTGCAGGTCCAGGCGCTGGAGATGAGCGAGCTGCGCGTGCTGTCGACCATGGCCCAGGGTGGCGCGCCCGGTCCCGAGGTCTCGTCCCTTAAGGTGCGCGGCTCGGAAATCCAGCAGCGCATCGCCGAGCTCACCATGGAAGCGGTGGGCGAGTACGCCCAGCCCTACCAGCCCGGTATGCTGTTCCACGACACCAACGAAACCCCGGTCGGTCCCGACCACGCCCCACCGGCCGCGCCGCGCTATTTCAACATGCGCAAGACCAGCATCTACGGCGGCAGCACCGAGATTCAGAAGAACATCGTCTCGAAGATGGTGCTGGGCCTCTGACGGAGGCTATAACCGCATCCAAGAATTCCGGAGGAGAAACCATGGATCTGTCCCTTTCCGACGAACAGAAGCAGCTGCAGGAATCGGCCGAGCGCTTCGCCCGCGAGAAGTACACGTTCGACAACCGCCGCAAGATCGCGGCGACCGAGCGCGGCTGGCTGCCGGAAAACTGGGCGCAGTTCGCCGAGCTGGGCTGGCTCGGCATGGCCTTCTCCGAGGAAGACGGCGGCTACGGCGGCGGCCCGATCGAGACCATGATCGTCATGGAGCAGTTCGGTAAGGGCCTTGTCCTCGAGCCGTTCCTGCCGACGGTCGTCCTGGGCGGCGGCATGATCGCGCGCGCCGGGTCGGCCGACCAGAAGGCGGCGCTGCTGGCGCCGATGATCGAGGGCAAGAAGCAGTTCGCCTTCGCCTGGCTGGAGCGCCAGAGCCGCTACAATCTCGCCGACGTGTCGCTCAAGGCGACCAAGGAAGGCAACGGCTGGTCGCTGTCGGGCCACAAGGGCGTCGTCTACAACGCCGCCTCCGCCGACAACATCATCGTGCTGGCCCGCACCGCCGGTTCGGCGCGCGAGCCCAAGGGCCTGACGCTGTTCATCGTCGACGCCAAGGCCAAGGGCATCACTCGCCGCGACTACCCGACGCAGGACGCGCTGCGCGCCTCCGAACTCACCTTCGACAAGGTCTCGGTCGGCGCCGACGCCGTCCTGGGCAAGGTCGACGAGGCCTTCCCGACCGTCGAGGAAGCGGTCGACCGCGCCATTGTCGCGCTCTGCGCCGAGGCCACCGGCTGCATGGACGCGATCAACGCCGCGACCCTCGAGTACATCAAGACCCGCAAGCAGTTCGGCGTGGCGATCGGCAAGTTCCAGGTGCTGCAGCACCGCATGGTCGACTGCTTCACCAACGCGCAGGAAGCGCGTTCGATGACGCTGATGGCCTCGCTCAAGATCGACGACAAGGATCCGACGGTGCGCGCCAAGGCGGCCTCGGGCGCCAAGGTCCAGATCGGCAAGTCGGGCAAGTTCTGCGGCCAGAGCGCGGTGCAGATGCACGGCGGCATGGGCGTCACGGACGAGCTGTCGGTCAGCCATTATTTCAAGCGGCTGACGATGATCGACCTGATGTTCGGCAACCAGCAGCATCACCTGACGCGCTACAGCAACCTCGCGATGGCGGCCTAAGCGCATTCACATGCGCTGGCGGGCGGCAGCGCCTTCGCGCGTTTTCGCCGAAGTCGGCGAAAACGCTGTGGCGCGAGAGCCCGCGCCGTGCAGAAAAGATGAGAACGCGCCACGGGAGCGGCGCGTTCACAATTTATGAACGCCATCCTCGACATCATCGTGCCGGTGTTCGGCATGGTGATGGTCGGCTGGTTGATCGGCCGCAGTAAGCTCCTCACGCCCGAAGGATTGCGCGGCTTCACCGCCGTCACCTTCTATGTCCTGTTCCCCGCGCTCCTCTTCCGCTCCATGGCCAAGGTGCGGCTGGAGACGCTCGAGCCGCAGGTGCTGCTGGCCTTCTTCAGCGGCGTCGCGGTCCTCTACGGCGTGCTGATGGCCATCGGGCGGATGCAGGGGCTCCGGCTCGGCGACCGCGCCATGTTCGCGTTGAGCGGCTCCTTCTCCAACGGCGTCGGTATCGGCATCCCGTTCATCAGCTACGGCTTCGGCGAACAGGGGCTGGTGCCGCTGCTGATGATCATCAGCGTCCATTCACTGATCCTGCTCACCTTCACCTGCTTCCTGATGGAGATGGATGGCGCGGGCGGGCGGCGCGGCAACGTGCTGAAGCGGCTGGGCGGCGCGGCGCTCTCCATGCTGAAGCACCCGGTGATTCCGGCGATCTTCGCGGGCCTCCTCTGGGGCGAGATCACCGCGCACACCAGCCTCGCGACGCCGGCGGTGATCGACCGCATCCTGCAGGCCTTTGCCGCCGCCGCGCCGCCCTGCGGCCTGATCATGGTCGGTGCCTCGCTCGCCCATGTCGGGCTCAAGGGCCACTGGCAGTCGGCGGCCGTCGCTTCGTTCTTCAAGCTCGCCCTGCTGCCGGTGCTGGTCTGGACGATCGGCCGCTACGTTTTCCCGCTCGATCCGCTATGGCTCAACGTCGCGACCCTGAACGCCGCGCTGCCGGCCGGCGCCAACGTCTACCTGATCGCCCAGATGTACGGCACCGGCGTCGCCCGCGCGACCAACGCCGTGGTGATCTCGACGGCCGCCAGCGTCTTCACGCTGTCGGCGGCCTTGTTGTTGCTCGGGGTGCAGGCGCGCTAGGCTCGGGCCTGGGGGTTGGCCCATGACATACGAGACGGTCCAGGTTCGCGAACTCGAAGGCGGCTGCGGCGCCGAGGTGCTGGGGCTCGACCTCAACTCGATGAGCAACCGCCAGTGGGACGAGGTGCAGCGCGCCTTCGTCGAGCACGGCGTGATCTTCTTCCGCGACCAGAAGCTGACGCCCGAGCAGCACGTCGCCTTCGCGCAGCGCTGGGGCCAGATCGACATCAACCGGTTCTTCAATCCGGTCGCCGGCTATCCGATGATCGCCGAGGTGCGTAAGGAGCCGCAGCAGCAGAAGAACATCGGTGAGCGCTGGCACACCGATCACACCTACGACCAGATCCCCGCCATGGGCTCGATCCTGGTCGCGCGCGAGCTGCCGTCGAAGGGTGGCGACACGCTGTTCTCGAACGTCTATCGCGCCTTCGAGACCCTGTCGGAAGGGTTGAAGCAGACGCTGCGCGGGCTGAACGCCGTGCATTCCTCGGCGCACCGTTTCGGTGCCGCGGCGCGCAAGGCCAGCGGCAGCGACCACGTCTTCCACAATGCCGAGAAGGTGTGGGACGTCATCCATCCCGTCGTCATCCGCCATCCGTTGAGTGGCCGCGAGGCGCTCTACGTCAATCCGGATTTCACGCTGCACTTCGAGGGCTGGAGCGTCGAGGACAGCAACCCGTTGCTGGAATATCTCTACGCGCACGTGACGCGGGGCGATTTCACCAGCCGATTCCAGTGGCGAGACGGCTCGATCGCCTTCTGGGACAACCGCGCCACCTGGCACAGCGCCCAGAACGACTATCAGGGCGAGCGGCGCCTGATGCACCGCATCACCGTCGCCGGCTGCGCATTGCAGGCGGCGACGGGAGCGGCGGCTTGAGCCGAAGCTACTGCTTCAGGCGGATCGTCATCGCGGCCACGCCGGTCGCGAGGTTGTAGCCGGCGTCCTTGATCACGCCCGACGAGATCATGCCGATCTCGGCGTTGGGGCCGCCATAGATCCAGTTGCCGCCGGCCTGGTTGCCGGCCGCGACCGTGCCCTGCTCGCCGACATAGGTGCCGCCGATCTGCGTCACGCCACGGTCCGAGCCCAGCGAGTAGACGCGCCAGATCGTGTGCACGGCCCTGGTGTAGCCGATGTCGATGCCGACCTTGTCGATCGTGCCGGTGTAGTGCGCGGTCGAGACGCCGTCCTTGCCGAGGAACACGCAGTCGAGCGGCTTGGCCGAACCCAGCACGTAGCCGGTGCTGCCGCCGACGTTGCAGGTCAGCGAGCCGATGTAGATGCGGGAATTGGCGTTGGTGGTGTTGAGTTGCTGCGCGGTCGACTGCTGCATGCTGCAAGCGCCGGTCGAGAGGGCGAGGGCAGCCATCGCGGCCGCCATGACGACGTTCTTCATAGACACTCCTTTAGGGGAGGGCCGCCCCCACGGGCGCCCGTCCGGAAAGAGCCATTACGACGCCGGACGAACGCTGGAAAGGGAAGACGCTCTTCACAAGTGCTGATGCAAGAATATCCCCGTCGTCTCGACCGAAGCCGAGCATAGCGAGGCGGAGCGGAGAGACCTTTTCTCCACTATTTGCCGGCTTTTCGTGGAAAAAGGGTCTCTCCACTTCGCGCCTTCGGCGCTTCGGTCGAGACGACGGGGTGGGTTAGGCGGCGCCCGTCATCACTGCTTCCTGGTCCTCCGGCGCATAGAAGAAATCGCCGGGCCTGAAATCGTGACCGAGGTCGCCCAGCAGGCGGCGCTGGCGCGGCGTGCAGCGGTCGAGGATCGCCGCGTACGGCCCGCTGAAATCGTAGGCCCGCATGAACATCTGGCAGTAGTTGTAGAGCAGGGTCTTGCGCGCCTTGCCGGAATGGTTGGGCGAGGGGCCGTGCCACAGCGCGTGCGGGAAGACGTAGGCGTCGCCCGCCTTGCCGAGCAGCGGCACCGCGCCCGGCATGCCCGGCGACGGGATGCGCTCGGCGCGTTCGGGGAAGGGCCGGAGATGGCTGCCGGGGAACACGGTGAAGTTGCCGCTGTTGTCCGCGGTCACGTCGGTCAGCAGGTACATGACCTTCACGGCCAGCGGCCGGCTGGTCTCGCTGACCCGGATCGCCTTCTGCGCCTGTCCGCCGTCGGTGTGGGTGTAGCCGGGAAACAGGTCGGTCGAAGCGCGCACGATCGCCTGGCTCATCGAGAACTGGATGTAGGGACCCATCAGGTCGAGGATCAGGTCGAAGATCGCGGGCCGGTCGATCAGGTCGATGAAGGCCTGGTGATAGGGAAGCAGGTCGCGCCGGTCCATGAACGCGTCCTTGTCCTGGTCGGGCAGCTTCCAGGCATAGTGGCCGCGCGGCAGGGCGCCCGGTGCGGGCTCATAGCCCGGCTCGGTGCGCACCTTGTCGTCGAGCAACTTGGAAAAGAAATCGACCTCGGCGGGCGAGAGCGCGCCCTCGATCTGCAGGTAACCGTCGACGGCCCACTGCTCGCGTTGCGCCTCGGTGAGCGTGCGCGTGGTGTTGGCCAGCATGCGTTCCTCCCTGGAAGCTGATGCCAGCTTAGCGCTGCGCGACGCCGCTGTCGGCGTCGCCCTCTCGCATCGCGGTCGAGGTCGTCCTACCGGGAATCGCGCTTCGCCTGGACCCGCGCGCCCTGCTTGCGGACGCTGCCGCGCACCGATCCTGGCACGTGGTTCTGCACGGGAACGCGGCCCTTGCCGACCTTCGATACGGACTTTGGTCCGGTCTTCGAGGCAGTTTTGGTCTTGGCGGGCTTCGCCTTCTGCTTCAGCACCAGGGCCTTCTTCGCGCTCGCGACCAGCGCGGCCTTGGCCTTCACTTTGCCGCGGCGCGCGGTCTCGGCGTCGACGCGGGCGAGGGCGGCCGTCAGGATGGCGAGCTTGAGTTGCGATCCATCGTCGGCCTTCACCGGCGCCGCGCCGCGCGCCGTCGCCTTGCCGCGCAGCTCGCGACGCTGGCGCTCGGCCAGCGTGCGGGCACGGTCGCGCTTGGTGCGGGTCCGCTTCACCAGGCTGGAAAGCTGGGCATCGGTCAGCGCCTTCACGACGCGCGCGCCCGACATGTCGATCAGTTCGCGCTCGTCGGCGCTGAGCGCCCGCAGTTCCTGCTTCGTCGTGATCGCCATCGTTCTCTCCTCGTGGGGGCGATCATCCTTGCCGAAGGAAATCGCGGACGTCTACCTCAGCGCCTGCCAGAGCAGCGCGAGACCCGACACGGCCATGACGATGTCGAGCAAGTACTGGAAGGCGGTAACGCTCAGCCGCTCGACGATCAGCCGCGCGAGATAGGTGCCGGCCATCACCGAGGAACCGGTGATGAGTCCCTTCGCGACGATGTCGGTCGGCAGCGCGCCGAATGCCTGGAAGGTGATGGCCTTGCTGATGTACAGCGCGAGCGAGCCTGCGGCCTCGGTCGCGATGAAGGCGCCCTTCACCAGACCGTGGGCGGCGAAGGCCGGCACGCTGAGCGGTCCCGTCGAGACCACGATGCCGGTCAGGAAGCCGATCACGATGCCGGCCACGGCCATGCCGCCATAGCCCAGCACGACGTTGCGCGCGGCGAGCCAGCGGCGGCCCGGGATCATCGCGAGGAAGAAGATGCCGAGCGCGGTCTCGACCGTGTTCTCGGGCAAGGCAAGGAGCGTGCGCGCACCCAGCGCCGCGGCCGGAATGCCGCCCAGCGCATAAGCCGCCGACGCGCGCCAGTCGATGTGGCGCCACCAGGCGGTGATCTTGGCGAAGTTCGACATCAGAGCGACGACGGCCATGATCGGCACCGCCTCGCGCGGCCCGAACACGATGACCAGCACCGGCAGCAGGATGACGGTGGCGCCGGTGCCGACGACCCCGCTCACTGTTCCAGCGATGAGGCCGACGAACAGGACGAGGGCGTAGCTCAGCATCGGCTCAATAGCCGATGTTCGGCCGCAGCCACCTCTCGGCTTGCTCGATCGAGACGCCACGACGCGCGGCGTAGTCCTCAACCTGGTCCTTGCCGATGCGGGCGACGCCGAAATACTGCGCGTCGGGATGAGCGAAGTAATAGCCCGAGACGGCCGAGGTCGGGGTCATTGCGAAGCTCTCGGTGAGCTGGATGCCGGCGTTCTGGCCGGCGTTCAGCAGCCGGAACAGCTCGGGCTTCTGGCTGTGGTCGGGGCAGGCGGGATAACCCGGCGCCGGGCGGATGCCGCGATACTTCTCGCGCGTCAGCTCGTCGTTGGAGAGCGCCTCCTCGGGCGCGTAGCCCCACAGGGTCTTGCGCACGCGCTCGTGCAGGCGCTCGGCGAAGGCCTCGGCGAGACGATCGGCCAGCGCCTTCAGCAGGATGTCCGAATAGTCGTCATGGTCGGCCTTGAAGCGCGCGAGATGTTCCTCGATGCCGTGGCCGGCCGTGACGGCGAAGCCGCCGATCCAGTCGGCCTCCGGCGAGATGAAGTCGGCCAGGCACATGTTGGCGCGCGGCGCGCGCTTCTCGATCTGCTGGCGCAGGAAATAGAGGCGCGAGATCTCCTTCGTGCGAGTCTCGTCGCTGTAGAGCACGACGTCGTCGCCCTCGCGGCGGCACGGCCAGAAGGCGACCACGCCCTTCGCCGTCAGCCACTTCTCGCGCACGACACGGTCGAGCATCTTACGCGCGTCGGCATAGAGCTTCTTTGCGCTCTCGCCGACGACCGGATCCTCGAGGATCGCCGGATAGTTGCCGGCCAGCTCCCAGGCGCGAAAGAACGGCGTCCAGTCGATCCGCTCGATCAGCTCGTGCAGCGGATATTCCGCGAACACGCGCGTGCCGGTCACGGCCGGCTTGGGCGGCGTGTAGGCGGACCAGTCGATCTTGAAGTCGTTGGCGCGCGCGGCCTCGAGCGGGATCACCTTTTCCTTCGAGCCGCCCGCGCGCTCCACCCGGATCGCCTCGTACTCGGCGGCGACCTTGATGGCGAAATCCTCGGCCTGCGAGCCCGATTCCGAGACCAGCGCCGAGCAGACGCCAACGGCGCGCGAGGCGTCGAGCACGTGAACGGTCGGGCCGGCGTAGCGCGGCGCGATGCGCAGCGCCGTGTGGACCTTGGAGGTCGTGGCGCCGCCGATCAGCAGCGGCATCGTCATTCCCTGGCGTGCCATCTCCTCGGCCACCGTCACCATCTCGTCGAGCGAGGGGGTGATCAGGCCGCTGAGGCCGATGATATCGGCCTTGTTGTCGTTGGCGCTCTTCAGGATGTCCTGGAACGGCACCATGACTCCGAGGTCGATGACCTCGAAGTTGTTGCATTGGAGCACCACGCCCACGATGTTCTTGCCGATGTCGTGGACGTCGCCCTTGACCGTCGCCATGACGATCTTGCCCTTCGAACGCGAGCCTTCGGTCTTCTGCGCCTCGATGTAGGGCAGCAGATGTGCCACCGCCTTCTTCATGACGCGCGCGCTCTTCACGACCTGCGGCAGGAACATCTTGCCGGCACCGAACAGGTCGCCGACGACGTTCATGCCGGCCATCAGCGGGCCCTCGATTACTTCGATCGGCCGCGCGATGGCGAGACGGGCCTCTTCGGTGTCGGCGACGACGAACTGATCCATGCCCTTGACCAGCGCATGCTCCAGCCGCTTCTCGACCGGCCAGCTCCGCCACTCCGCGTCCTGCGTTTCGGCGACCTCGCCGGTGCCCTTGTACTTCGGCGCCAGCTCGAGCAGCCGGTCGGTGGCGTCGGGGCGGCGGTTCAGGATCACGTCCTCGCAGGCGTCCCGGAGTTCCTGCGGGATCTGGTCGTAGACCTCGAGCTGTCCGGCATTGACGATGCCCATGTCCATGCCCGCCTGGATGGCATAGTAGAGGAACACCGAATGCATCGCCTTGCGCACCGGCTCGTTGCCGCGGAAGGCGAAGGAGAGGTTGGAGACGCCGCCGGAAATCTTGGCGGCCGGGCAGCGCGCCTTGATCTCGCGCGTCGCCTCGATGAAGTCGACGCCGTAGTTGTTGTGCTCCTCGATGCCGGTCGCGACCGCGAAGACGTTGGGATCGAAGATGATGTCCTCGGCGGGGAAGCCGATCTGGTTCACCAGGATGTCGTAGGCGCGGGAGCAGATCTCGACCTTGCGCTCCTTGGTGTCGGCCTGGCCCTTTTCGTCGAAGGCCATGACGACGACCGCGGCGCCGTAGCGGCGCACCTTGCGGGCCTGCGCGATAAAGGGCTCGACGCCCTCCTTCATGGAGATCGAGTTCACGATCGGCTTGCCGGCGACGCACTTCAGGCCGGCCTCGATCACGCTCCACTTCGAGCTGTCGATCATGATCGGCACGCGCGCGATGTCGGGCTCGGACGCGATCAGCTTCAGGAACGTGTCCATCGCAAGCTCGGCGTCGAGCAGGCCCTCGTCCATGTTGATGTCGATGATCTGCGCGCCGCTCTCGACCTGCTGGCGCGCAACCTCGACGGCGGCGGTGTAGTCGCCTTCGAGGATCAGCTTCTTGAACTTGGCCGAACCGGTGACGTTGGTGCGTTCGCCGATGTTGATGAACATGGCGCGCGGCGCCGGCTTGGTGTCGTTGTCGATTTCCTGGGACATCAGAAGAAACTCGCCGGTTCCATGCCACTGAGACGCAATGCGGGAGGCAGGACATGCCACGTGCGCGGCTTGATGCCCTTGACCGCCTCGGCGATCGCCTTGATGTGGCCGGGCGTCGTGCCGCAGCAGCCGCCGACCACGTTGATCCAGCCGTTCTTCGCCCAGCCCTGGACCAGCTTGCCGGTCATCTCCGGCGGCTCGTCGTAGGCGCCCAGTTCGTTGGGCAGGCCGGCATTGGGATAGACGCACAGCATGCTGTCGACCTGCGGGTTCAGCGCCTGCACGTAGGGGTGAAGCTCGGTCGCGCCGAAGCTGCAGTTGAGGCCCATGGTGATCGGCTTGGCGTGCCGCACCGAATGCCAGAAGGCCTCGACCGTCTGGCCCGAGAGGTTGCGGCCCGCCAGATCGGTCAGCGTCATCGAGACCATGACCGGGAGCACCTCGCCGCGCGCCTCGCCCGCCTCGTCGGCCGCGACGAGGGCAGCCTTGGCGTTCAGCGTGTCGAACACGGTCTCGACCAGGATGAAGTCGACACCGCCGTCGAGCAGGCCTTCGATCTGTTCGCGATACATGTCCTTCACCTCGTCGAACGTCACGGCGCGGAAGCCGGGATCGCTGACCTTGGGCGACACCGACAGCGTCTTGTTGGTCGGCCCCAGCGCGCCCGCGACGAAGCGCGGCTTGGCGGGATCGCGCGCCGTGGCGGCGTCGGCGCAGGCGCGCGTGAGCTTCGCCGCGGCGATGTTGATCTCGCGCGCCATGCCGGTGATGCCGTAGTCGGACAGGCTGATCGAGTTCGAGTTGAAGGTGTTGGTCGCCACGATGTCGGCGCCGGCGTCGAGATAGGCGTTGCAGATCTCGCCCACCACGTCGGGACGCGTCAGGTTCAGGAGATCGTTGTTGCCCTTCTGGTCGTGGTTGAAGGTGCGGCCGCCGCGGAAGCCTTCCTCGTCGAGCTTGTAGCTCTGGATCATCGAGCCGTAAGGCCCGTCCTTGATCAGGATGCGCTCCGAGCCGATTTCGCGCAGCTGTTCGGCCTTCTCCTGGCGGGTCATTGCGGGCGGACTCCCAGCAGGTGGCAGATCGCGAAGGTGAGATCGGCGCGGTTCAGCGTGTAGAAATGGAACTGCTCGACGCCCTCGCTTTGCAGGCGGCGGCAGAGATCGCCGGCCACGGTGGCGGCGATCATGCGCCGCGTCTCGAGATCGTCGTCGAGACCCTCGAACATGTTCGCGAACCACGGCGGCACCTTGGAGCCGCACAGGCCCGCGATGCGATTGACCGCCGAGAAGTTCGACACCGGCATGATGCCCGGCACGATCGGCACATGGATGCCTGCCGCCGCCGCGCGGTCGCGGAAGCGCAGGAAGTCCTCGGCCTCGAAGAAGAACTGGGTGATGCAGCGGTCGGCGCCGGCATCGACCTTGGCCTTCAGGTTGTCGAGATCGGCCTTCTCGTCGGCCGAGGCCGGATGCTTCTCGGGATAGCCCGCGACGCTGATCTGGAAGTCGCCGATCTTCTTCAGGCCGGCCACCAGCGCGGCGGCGTTGGCATAACCGCCGGGATGCGGCGTGTACGCGCCGCCCATGCCGCCCGGCGGATCGCCGCGCAGGGCCACGATGTGGCGGATGCCGGCGTCCCAGTAGGCGCGGGCGATGTCGTCGATCTCGCCCTGGGTCGCGGCCACGCAGGTGAGATGCGCGGCGGCGTCGATGCCGGTCTCGGTCTTGAGGCGAGCCACCGTGTCGTGGGTGCGCTGGCGCGTCGAGCCACCGGCGCCGTAGGTCACGGAGAAGAAGGACGGGTGCAGCGGCGTGAGACGAGTGACCGTCTCCCACAGCGTCTTCTCCGCGGCGTCGGTGCGCGGCGGCGAGAACTCGAACGAGACGGACAGGCGCTGCGGCGCGCGGGCGGGGAATTCGGTCGGGCTCCCCGCAGAACTGAGGGGATTGCCGATCGGACCGGTATCGGGACTCATCGTGAAACTCCTTGGGCGGAAACGTCGGCCGTGGGCCTTGCCGTCGCGAGCGAAGGCAGCTCGCGTTCGCCACGCCAGATGCCCGTCATCAGGCGGCGGCCGGGAAAGTGGAGGGGCTCCAGCGGGTTGAGGCCGGCGCTGCGCAGCCAGCCCTGGACCTGGTTGTCGGCGAAGCCCAGATGGACGTGCGCGTGCTCGCGCTTCAGTTCGACCAGGTCGTGCGGCGAGAAGTCGACCACCAGCACCGAGCCGCCGGGCTTCACCACGCGCGCCGCCTCGGCCAGCGCCGCGGCCGGATCGTCGGCGTAGTGCAGCACGTGATGGATGGTGACGACGTCGAAACTGTCGGACTCGAAGGGCAGGGCATACATGTCACCCTGGCGGATGTCGGCGTTCTCGATGCCGGCGCGGGACAGGTTGGCGCGGGCCAGCGCCAGCATCTCGCGGCTCTGGTCGACGCCCACGGCCTGTTCGACCTTGGGCGCCAGCACTTCGAGCAGCCGGCCGGTGCCGGTGCCGATGTCGAGCAGCCGGCGGGCCCCGAACGGCAGGTGGTGGGCCAGCGCCCGCTCGATCTCGCGGTCGGCCACGTGCAGCGCCCGCAATTCGTCCCAGCGCTGGGCATTGTCGCGGAAGAAGCGGGCCGCGGCGGTCTGGCGGCGCTGCTGGACGGCGTCCAGCCGGGCCCGGTCGGTCGCGATGCGAGAGTGCTTGGGATCGAGCCGGCGCACGAACTCACGCACCAGGGCGGCATCGTCGCCGCTGTTGGTCAGCCGGAAGCGGGTGAACTGGGCCTCGCGAAACCGCTCCAGCAGGCCCGCTTCGACCAGCAGTTTCAGGTGACGCGACACGCGCGGCTGGCTCTGGCCCAGCACGGTCACGTAGTCGCTGACCGTCAGGTCCTCGCGCGCCGCCAGGGCCAGGATGCGCAGTCTTGTATCTTCCGCGGCAGCCCGAAGGAGGGTGAGAAGGTGGTCCATTGGGAGAATGATATAAGCATATCTTTATGTATGCAATGGCTATGTGTGGAGAAGTCTGTGGCTCAACAAACACAAGCGCGTGGTGTTTCTGCCACCGCCCTTCAAACTACAGCGCCGGTATGCAACACTCCGGACAATGCGGCGGCCAACGCCGCGGCACGCTTTTTTGGCCCGGCGTTCCTGGGCCAGCGGGACGGATCCTGGGGTAGGCGTTGATGACCGGTCTGACGAGAGCCATTGCTGCACGCTTCCGCCGATCGGTTATCGCGGTCGCCCTTGCCGGGACCATGGTCGGTGGCTGCGCCACGAACGACACCGGCGCGGCCGAGGTTTGGGATCCGCTGGAAACCCCCAACCGCTTCATCTTCTCGATCAACCGCGCCGTCGACATCATCGCGCTCAGGCCGCTGGCAGTCATGTACCGCGACCTGGTGCCCGACAGGGCCCAGACCGGCGTGCGCAACGCGCTGGACAATCTCGGCGAGCCGGTCACGGCCATCAACGAGATCTTCCAGGGCGAGCCGCATCGCGCCGCCACCACCATGGCGCGCTTCCTCGTGAATTCGACGATCGGCGTGGCCGGCATCTTCGACGTGGCGACCAGTTTCGGTCTCGAGCGCACCAAGGAGGATTTCGGCAAGACGATCGGCCTGTGGGCCGGCGTCGAGCCGGAGAATGGCGGCTTCTACCTGATGCTGCCGGCCATCGGCCCGTCCAACGCCCGCGACGGCACCGGCCTGATGATGGATTACCTGGTCGATCCGTTCCGGATCCTGACGTTCAACCTGTCGATCAACTGGGACGTCTACCAGCTCGGCCGCTACGGCATGAATGCCGTCGATTACCGCTCGCGCACCATCTTCGCGCTCGACGATCTCGAGAAGAACAGCGTCGACTACTACGCGGCGCTGCGCTCGGCCTACACCCAGAACCGCGCCGATCAGATCCGCCAGAAGCGCGAGAAGACCGACACGCGCAGCGAACTGGAGCGTCGCGACAACCTGGCACTGGTTCGCTGAGGCAACGCGCCCGGCGACGGGTGCGTTGATCCGGCGTCCGGGCTAAAAGCCTTTCCCCTCATCAGTCGTTCACAGGAGTGCACGGTGCCGATGCTCGCCTCTCGTCGTGTCGTGTTGCAGCTTGCCGCCGCGTCCACGATCCTCTCGACCCTTCCGGCCATCGCCCCGGCGATCGCCGCCGATCCCGCGCAGCTCGTGCAGAACACGGCGCAGCAGGTCATCGACATCGTGAAGTCCAAGACCGGGGCGGCCCGCCAGGCCGCGATCCTCGCGGTCCTGCAGAGCAGCTTCGACATGGCGGCCATGGGGCGCTCGGCGCTGGGCACCCACTGGAACCAGGCGACCGAGGCGGAGCGCACGCGCTTCCTCAAGGCCGTCGCCACGGCCGAGGCCAAGGCCTACAGCGAGCGCTTTGGCCAGTATGGCGGCCAGACCCTGACCGTTGGCAAGGTGACGCCGCGCGCCAACGGCGTGACGATCGTCGACAGCCGCCTGAACCAGACGAGCGGCCAGCCGATCAAGCTTGAGTGGGAGATCCGCAACGACCGCATCACCGACGTGAAGGTCGAGGGCGTCAGCATGGTCATGACTAGACGTTCGGATTTCAATTCCTACATCCAGAACAATGGCGGCAAGGTCGAGCCGCTGGTCCGGGAACTGGAAGCCCGGGCCGCCCAGTAGGTCTGTATCCGTCCGAATTGCGAACAGCGGGCGCACGGCGTAGTCTCCCGGCAGGGAGGCGTGTCGAGCGCTTCGCGGGCGTCGCAGGGGACGGAAGCGGAGCGGAGGAGAGCGCCATGGACAGCGCAGTATTCAAGAACCCGTCGGAGCCCCGTTCGGCAGATTTGCGTTCCGTGGACCCGGTATGGGGCCGGATTCGCGAGGCCGCCCAGGCGGCCGCCGCGGCCGAACCCGTGCTCGCCGGAACGCTCCATGCGACGATCCTCAGCCAGCCGCGCTTCGAGAGTGCCCTCAGCTATCACCTGGCGCGGCTCGTCGGCACCACCGAGGTGCCCGCCGCCCTGATCCGCCAGACCTTCGACGAAGCCCTGGCGGCCGATCCCGGCATCGGCCTCGCCGCGCGCGCCGACATCATGGCGGTCGTCGACCGCGACCCCGCCTGCACCTCCCATCTCGATCCGCTGCTCTGGTTCAAGGGCTACCACGCCCTGCAGACCTATCGCGCCGCGCACTGGCTCTGGCTGCAGGGCCGCCTGACGCTCGCGCACTTCCTGCAGAGCCGCGCCAGTTCGCTGTTCGCCCTCGACATCCATCCGGGCGCGACGATCGGCAAGAGCATCTTCATCGATCACGGCACCGGCGTGGTGATCGGCGAGACCGCAGTCGTCGAGGATGGCGTCTCCATGCTGCACGGCGTGACGCTGGGCGGCACCGGCAAGGAACGCGGCGACCGGCACCCGAAGGTGCGGCGCGGCGTGCTGCTGGGTGCGGGCGCCAAAGTGCTGGGCAACATCGAGATCGGCGCCTGCGCCAAGATCGCGGCTGGCTCGGTCGTGCTCGATCCCGTGCCGGCCGGCTGCACCGCCGCCGGCGTGCCGGCGCGCATCATCGGCTGCGTCGACGTGCCGGAACCGGCCCTCGACATGGATCATCGGATCTAAATCTTCGCAATCTGATCGCTGGCCGGCGCCCGGCCGATTCGGGGGAAGCCGGATGCACCACAAGTTTCGCGGTCTCGCGCTCCATCTCTGGACCGTCGACACCACTCCGTTTGCCGATGCACTGGCGGCGGCGAAGGACGGTGGTTTCGATGCGGTCGAATTGCGTCGCGTCGATTTCAAACGCGCGCAGGAGAGCGGGCTTTCCAATACCGAGGTGCTGGGCAGGCTGCGCGCGAACGGACTGCCGGTCAGCGCCGTCGGCTGCGAGTACGGCTGGACCTTCGCGGCGAAGGAAGACCGCGAGCGGCTGTTCGCGTCGCTGGAGGAGGCCTGCGAGCGGGCGGTCACGCTCGACTGCGCGACGGTGATGAGCGGCATCGGCCCCGGCAGTGCGTCGCTCGACGACGCAGTGTTGAACATCCGTCGCGCCGGCGAGATCGTGGCGCGCCACGGGCTCAGGCTCGCGCTCGAGTACCAGTTCCAGCATCCCATTGTGAGCCGTCTCGAAATCCTGCGCGAGCTGATCGCAAAAGCCGGACAGAAGAGCGTCGGCCTGCTGCTCGACGCTTATCACCTGCAGCGCGGCGGCCGCCCCGGCCGCGGCTTCGAGGAGGTGCCGGCCGCCGAGATCTTCTACGTTCAATACAGCGACGTGCCGAATGCGCCGCCCAACGCTGCGCCGCCGGTCGATCGCCTGCCGCCAGGGCAGGGTGTGGTGCGCTGGAACGAGCTGTTCCAGCTTCTCGCGGCCAAGGGCTATGAGGGTTGGGTTAGCTACGAAGCACCCAATCCCGCGCATTGGGCGAAGCCCGCCGTCGAGGTTGCGCGCGAGGGGGCAAAATCCACACGGCGTGCGCTCGAGATTGCCTTTGCCGGGTAAGCTGGGCATGCGCCGACGCAGAGCCTAATACCTCCCGATCGCTTTGCGATTCTGCTAGCGTGGCGCCTCCGAGACGCAGGAGGTGAACATGAGCGATCGAAGCGACAAGCCCTTCGACACACGCCGCCGCAACTTCCTGCTCGGGGGCTCCGCGCTCTCGGTGCTGGCGACGGGCCTCGCGCCCACGCAACTCGCCCAGGCGCAGCAGACGCCGCAGCAACGGCCCGCGCAGATGCCGCCCGCCGGCGCCTCCGGCCGCAAGCCGAACATCCTCGTCATCTGGGGCGACGATATCGGTATCACCAACATCAGCGCCTATTCGAACGGCCTGATGGGCTACGAGACGCCCAACATCGATCGCATCGCGCGCGAGGGGATCAAGTTCCAGCACTACTATGCCGAGCAATCCTGCACGGCGGGCCGTGCCGCGTTCCTCACCGGCCAGCATGGCATCCGCACAGGCCTCACAAAGGTGGGCTTCCCGGGCGCGCCGATGGGCATGAGCCAGCTCGATCCCTCGATCGGCGGCCTGCTCAGGAACCTGGGCTATGCCACCGGCCAGTTCGGCAAGAACCATGTCGGCGACCGCAACGAATCGCTGCCGACGGTCAACGGCTTCGACGAGTTCTTCGGCAATCTCTACCACCTCAATGCCGAGGAAGAGCCGGAGCTGCCGGATTATCCCAAGGACCCGGCCTATCGCGCCAAGTTCGGCCCGCGCGGCGTGCTGAAGACCAAGGCGACCAACGTCGACGACCCGACGGTCGATCCGCGCTTCGGCAAGATCGGCAAGCAAACGATCGAGGACACCGGCGCGCTGACCAAGAAGCGCATGGAGACCATCGACGACGAGACGTCGGCCGCGGCCATCGATTTCATGAAGCGCCAGCAGGCGGCAGGCAAGCCGTTCTTCACCTGGTTCAACGCCACCCGCATGCATCTGCGCACGCATGTCCGCGCCGAGCATCGCGGCCGCTACAAGAACGGCGACAGCGAATACATCGACGGCATGATGGAGCATGACGACACGGTCGGAAAGCTGCTCAAGGCGCTCGACGATATGGGCCTCGCCAACGATACGATCGTGATCTACTCGACGGACAACGGCCCGCATATGAATTCATGGCCGGACGGCGCCATGACCTGGTTCCGCAGCGAGAAGAATACCAACTGGGAAGGCGCCTTCCGGGTGCCGTGCCTGGTGCGTTGGCCGGGCGTCATCAAGGCGGGCACGGTAACCAACGAGCTGATGGCACACAACGACTGGATCCCGACGCTCTGCGCGATCGCCGGCGAGCCGGACATCGTTGCCAAGTGCAAGGCGGGCTACACCGCCAACGGGATCACCTACAAGGTGCATCTCGACGGCTTCGACCAGTCGGCGTTCCTGCGCAACGTGAGCGGCAGTGCCGCCAACAACAACGGCACCAAGAGCGCGCGCGACAAGTTCTTCTATTCCGACGATGACGGGCTGCTCGTGGCCGTGCGCCAGGGCGACTACAAGTATGTCTTCTCCGAACAGCGCGCGCAGGGCACCCTGGGCCTGTGGGCCGAACCTTTCACGACCCTGCGTCTGCAGAAGATTTTCAACGTGATGCAGGATCCGTTCGAGCGGGCCGACGTCACCTCCAATACATTCTGGGACTGGCAGCTCAACCATGTCGGGCTGGCCTACGGCATGATGGACGAGGTCTTCAGGTTCGCCGACTCGTTCAAGGAGTTCCCGCCGCGCTCCTTCCCGCCGAGCTTCAACCCCGCGAACATCCTCGAAAGCATGATGAACGGGATCAAGGAGGACAAGCGGTTGAAGGGCCAGCTCGACCTCGATCGCATCCGTGGCGGTCTGAACAGGATGATCGAGGAGCAGTTGCGCGAGCGCGCCAAGCCGTGATCGCGGCCCGCCTGCGACCAGTCGCGTGATGGCCGAGGGCGGCAGGATGCGTTAAGCCTGCCGCCGATGGCGCAGAAGAAGAAGCCCGCGAGCAAGCCCCGGAAGAGCGCCTCTTCCGCTGGCACGAAGCCGAGAGCCCGCAAGCCGGCGTCCCGGACCCAGGGCCCGAAGCCGCTGCCGCCGCCGACCACGACGCTCCAGCAGGAACTGCGCATGATGGCGCACAGTGGCGCGAGGTCGCTGCAGAGCCTGATCGTGTTCCTGGCCGTACTGGTCGTGATCGCGGGCGTCGGGATCGGTGCCTGGTCGATCCGGCCGGTGCCGAGCTACGCCTCGGTGGAACAGAAAGCGGGTTCGCCGTTCGACGCGACGTTTACGGCAGAGAACACAAGCCCCTGGTTCCCGATGAAAGGCCTGAAGCTCAACTGCGTGCTCGATCATGTCCGCGCCTCGGGCCGCGAGCCGACGCTGATCGAGGCGACCGACGTGCGCTTTCCCGGCGGCTCGTCCTCGGAGCTGAAGCCCGGCGAGACCGTCACCTTCCGCTGCCCGTTCCGCGCCTTGTTCGGCCTGCCGCCGGCCAACGAGGATTACAGCGTCGCCCATCGCGCGCAGATCTATTTCCGGGCGTCGTACGAGCTGCCGTTCATCGGCACGATCCGCCTCAGCGACAACAGCGTGCCGTTCTTCCTCAACACGCGGCTCCTGCCGCCACGCTGGACGAGCCGGCCGGAGGGTTGAGGCAGAGGATCCTTGCCCTCAACCTCCAGGCTGGAATGGCCGCAGTCGACCAGGCGCGAAGTGTCTCAGATCGACATGCCGTGCAGCACCATCAAGGATCAGTTCGGCCATCGCCTCGCCCGTCGCGGGCGCATTGAGCATGCCCCAGACGCTGTGCCCGGTCGCGACCCACGCCTTTTCGATGCCGGGTATCGCGCCGATCAGCGGCAGCCCATCCTCGGTCACGGGGCGGAAGCAGGCCTGATGTGCCACGATGGGCGCCGTCGCCAAAGCGGGCGAGACGGCGCGGCACAGCACCTCCAGCCGGTCGTGCGCGCTCTCGTCGCCGGCAATGTCGGCGGGGTCGACCGGCAGCGACGCGGTGCTCGACACGGCGCAGGCCCACACCGTGCCGTCGGCGCGGGCGAAGATCTCGGGCGTCAGCATCTCGCCGCTCGCTTCCTCGTATTCGAGGAACAGCGCCTCGGCCGGCACCGCGTCGCCGGTGCGAAAGACGAGACTGTGGCCCTTGAAGCCGTAGACGGCGGGCAGCGGCAGCCAGCGTGACGCGAGGATCGACCACGGGCCCATCGCGATCACCACGCCATCGCCTTCGATGCTCTCGCCGCCCTCGAGCGTGACGCCGGCGACGGCACCGCTCGCACTGCGCAGCAGTCCCGAGACGGTCCCGTGCCTCAGTTCGGCGCCATTGGCTTCGGCCGCGCGCATCAGGCCCGTCGTGAAGGCGCGCGGTTCGACCAGGGCCGTCGTCTGCGGCGTGCCGATCTGGCCGGTCAGGGTCACGTCGGGCGACAGCCACGGTCGCCCGGCCCGGCTGTTGGCGTGCGCGCGCCGTCCTTCGCGGGCATGACCGGCAAAGGTCTTGAGCGTGCGATAGCCCCAGGGATTGCCCAGCTCCTGCGCGAGTTCGGCATGCAGCGCGAAGCTGCGGCGCGCCAGCCGGTCGAGCGCCGTGCCGCGGCACCAGTCCAGCGCCAGGAAACCGCCGGACTTGCCGGAAGCCGCACCGCCGACCTCATGCCGTTCGACCACGACCGGCGTCCCGCCACGCCGGCTCAGGAACCAGGCGATGGCTGCCCCGATCGCGCCGCCGCCGCAGATGACGATTCGTTTGCCGCTGTCCATGTCCTTCGAGACTAGCGCAAGGCGCCGGCCGGCGGCACCATGGGCGCGGACCGCAGCAGGAGAAGGCCATGGACGACTATTACGATCTCGGCGCCTACAAGCGCACCGTCACGACCTCGTCGCCCGAGGCGCAGCTCTGGTTCGATCGCGGACTGAACTGGCTGTACGGCTTCAACCATGCCGAGGCCATCAAGTGCTTCGGTCGTGCGCTGGAACACGATCCCAACTGCGCGATGGCGCATTGGGGCATCTCCTATGCCGCCGGTCCGAACTACAATCTCCCCTGGCACCGCTACGATCCGGCCGGCAAGGCGCTCGCGCTCGAAGCCTCGTACGACGCGATGCAGCGCGCGCTGGCCGCCCTGCCGTATGCCTCGCCGGTCGAGCAGGCGCTGATCCGCGCGCTGCCGGCGCGCTATCCGCAGCGCGAGGTGATCGAGGACCAGACGACGTGGGACAAGGCGTTCACGGTCGAAATGCGCAAGCTCTTCAAGGCGCATCCCGACGATCTCGACCTGCGCTCGGTCTTCGCCGAGGCGATCATGAACGAGACGCCGTGGCAGATGTGGGACCTCAAGACCGGCAAGGCGACGCCGGGCGCGGGCACCGAGGAGGCGGTCGAGGTGCTGGAGAGCGCCTTCCGCGACATCCCGGCAAGCTGGGATCATCCCGGCCTGCTGCACCTCTATGTCCATCTGATGGAGATGTCGCCGTTCCCGCAGCGCGCGCTGCGCGCCGGCGACCGGCTGCGCGACCTCGTGCCTGACTCAGGCCACCTCGTTCACATGCCGACCCATATCGACGTGCTGTGCGGCAATTACCGCGACGTCGTCGTCTACAACCAGAAGGCCGTCGTGGTCGACCGCAAGTACCTGGCGCGCGAGGGCGCCATGAACGTCTATTCGATGTATCGCAGCCACGACCATCACTTCATCGTCTACGGCGCCATGTTCCTCGGCCAGTACACGCCGGCGATCAGGGCGGCGCAGGAGCTGATCGACACCACGCCCGAGGAGCTGCTGCGCATTCCCTCGCCGCCGATGGCCGACTTCGTCGAAGGCTATCTCTCGATGAAGCAGCATGTGCTGGTGCGCTTCGGCAAGTGGGAGGAGATCATCGCCCAGGACCTGCCGAAGGATCCCGATCTCTACTGCTCGACCACGGCGATGACGCTGTACGCCAAGGGCGTGGCGCATTCGGTGCTGGGCCAGATCGAAAAGGCCGAGCAGGCGCGCGCCGATTTCCGCGCCGCCAAGGCTCGCGTGCCCGAGAGCCGGCGTCTGCACAACAACACCATGCTCGACCTGCTGGCCATCGCCGACGAGATGCTGACCGGCGAGCTGGAATATCGCCGCGGCAACTTCGATCTCGCCTTTGCCCATCTGCGTCGCGCCGTGGAACTCGACGATTCGCTGCCCTACGACGAGCCCTGGGGCTGGATGCAGCCGACCCGCCACGCGCTCGGCGCGCTGCTGCTGGAGCAGGGCCATCTCGCCGAGGCCGAGGCGGTCTATCGCGCCGATCTCGGCTTCGACGGCAAGACCAACCGCGCCTGCTGGCACCCCGAGAATGTCTGGAGCCTCCACGGCCTGCACGAATGCCTCGTCCGCCGCGGCGAGACTGTCGAGGCGCCGCTGATCAAGGCGAGACTCGATCTCGCTTCGGCGCGGACGGAGTTTCCCGTTCGCGCTTCATGCTTGTGCAGGAGGGAAGCTGCGTGAGTTGATTTCAGGCCGGCTCAATCCCGCCGACGGTCGGGACCTAGCCGAGTCGCCGCTGGCCACACCCGCTGGATCATCGCGAACAGAAACGCGGTTGTCAGCCCAAACAGCAACATGCCGTTCAGCGCTTCCAGCGCGCCCAGCATCTTCCATCTGTGTTCGAGGTGGATGTTGGTGTCGCCGTAGGTGGTCAGCGCGCCCAGCGAGTAGAGCATCGCCGAACGGTTGTCGGGGATGGCGCCCAGCCATCGGTAGGCAACGGCCCAGATGCCGCCTTCGAGGATGTGCAGCGCCGTCACCAGCGTGACCGCCAGTGCCATCACCAGGGCAAAGGTGAGGGAGAAGTGGCGGCGGTTCTTCACATGGTCGATCGCGTACTCCACCCGCGCCGTGAACAACGCCAGGCACAGGACATGGATGACGCTGGTGAAGGCGATCAGCGGAATGCCCCACGCCCAGTCGACGCCCCACTGGACTTCGTTGAGCGGGTTCATGCGCTGCCGCCGTTCCCGTGCCCGCCGTCCTAGCGGACCAGCGGCTTGTACTTGATGCGGTGCGGCTGGTCGGCGTCGGTGCCGAGGCGGCGGTGCCGGTCGAGTTCGTAGTCCTGGTAATTGCCCTCGAACCACTCGACATGGCTGTCGCCCTCGAAGGCCAGCATGTGGGTGGCGGTGCGGTCGAGGAACCAGCGATCATGCGAGATCACGACGGCGCAGCCGGCGAACTCGACCAGCGCCTCTTCGAGCGCGCGCAGCGTGTCGACGTCGAGGTCGTTGGTCGGCTCGTCGAGCAGCAGCACGTTGGCGCCGCTCTTCAGCATCTTGGCGAGGTTCACGCGGTTGCGTTCGCCGCCGGAGAGCTGGCCCACCTTCTTCTGCTGGTCGGCGCCCTTGAAGTTGAACGAGCCGCAATAGGCGCGGCTGGAGATTTCCCGGCTGCCGAGCTTGATGATGTCGAGGCCGCCCGAGAGTTCTTCCCACACGCTCTTGTTGGGATCGAGCGTCTCGCGGCTCTGGTCGACGTAGCCCAGCTTCACCGACGGGCCGACCGAGAAGGTGCCGGTGTCGGGCTTGTCGAGGCCGGTGATCATCTTGAACAGCGTGGTCTTGCCGGCGCCGTTGGGGCCGATGACGCCGACGATGCCGCCCGGCGGCAGGTTGAAGGTGAGGTTGTCGATCAGCAGCCGGTCGCCGAAGCCCTTGGAGATGCCCTCGGCGCGGATGACGTGGTCGCCGAGGCGGGGACCCGCGGGGATGACGATCTGCGCGCGGTCGAGCGTCTCCTGCTTGTTCTCCTCGACCATCTGCTCGTAGGCCGCGATTCGCGCCTTGCTCTTGGAGCGGCGGGCCGACGGGCTGGTGCCCATCCACTCGAGCTCGCGCTGCATGGTGCGGCGGCGGGCGTCGGCGGTCTTCTCTTCCAGCTCGAGGCGCTTGTCCTTCTGCTTCAGCCAGGACGAGTAGTTGCCTTCCCACGGAATGCCGGCGCCGCGGTCGAGTTCGAGGATCCAGCCGGCGACGTTGTCGAGGAAGTAGCGATCGTGGGTGACGGCCACGACGGTGCCGGGGAACTCCGCGAGATGGCGCTCCAGCCAGGCCACCGACTCTGCGTCGAGATGGTTGGTCGGTTCGTCGAGCAGCAGCATGTCGGGCTTGGAGAGCAGCAGGCGGCAGAGCGCCACGCGGCGCTTCTCGCCGCCCGACAGGTTCTCGACATTGGCGTCGGATGGCGGGCAGCGCAGCGCGTCCATGGCGATCTCGACCGTGCGGCCGAGGTCCCAGCCGTTGCCGGCGTCGATCTTCTCCTGCAGCTCGCCCTGCTCGGCGATCAGCTTGTCCATGTCGGCGTCGGGATCGGAGAAGGCGTTGGAGACCTCCTCGAAGCGCGCCAGCATCTTGGCCATCTCGCCGGCGCCGTCCATGACGTTACCCAGCACGTCCTTGGACGGGTCGAGGCCCGGCTCCTGCTCCAGCAGGCCGACCTTCACGCCCTCGGCCGCCCAGGCCTCGCCGGTGAAACTGTCGTCGCGGCCGGCCATGATCTTGAGCAGGGTCGACTTGCCCGAGCCGTTGAGGCCCAGCACGCCGATCTTGGCGCCGGGCAGGAACGACAGCCAGATGTCCTTCAGGACCTGCTTGCCGCCGGGAAAGGTCTTGTTCAGACCCTTCATCACGTAGATGTACTGGTAGGATGCCATGGGGCGAGTGTTTAGCGGCCCCGTCCGGACGGTTCAATGACGGCAGGGAAAAACCCGCAGACAGGCTCACGAAATCGGCCGTAACCGGGCCTAGGGCTTCGACTTTGTCCCGATCTACGCCCTTTCGTCGCCCTTCCACTCCGAGTGCAGCACCTCGTACCAGGCTTCGCCGTCTTCGGCGCCCGGGATGGGTGCGGAAAAGTCCGGGAAGGTTGTGCGGACGTGTTTCATGCCGATCTTTTCCATCACGCGGCGTGAGCCGTGGTTCGCTGCCATGGTGCAAGCGACGACTTTGTCATACCCGGCATTGCCGAATCCCCAGTTGACCAGGGCCGACGCTCCTTCCGTTGCCAGCCCCTGACCCCAATCCTCCCGACGCAGGCGATATCCCAGCTCGGCCAGCGTCTCCGTCTCCGGAAACAAGCAGAACCATCCCACGAAAGCGTTGGTCTCTATGCGCCGCGCCGTCCAGACGTAGGACTCCGATCCTCTCGGCATCAGGAAGGTTACGTCCTTCGGGTCGGTATTCTCGTGGTCGACCGCACCACCATTGAGGAAGCGCATCACCTCTGGATCACGCTCGAGGCCGATGAAGTCCGTTCGGTCGCTCGGACGGCAGGGGCTTAGCGTGAGGGTTTTTGTCTGCAACACGGTCATTTCGAATGCCTGCCGGTAATTCGGTAAGCGTCACGGACAACATCCGGCAGAGGGACTGCAAGCGAAATCGAGAAGCTTGTGGCCGCCTCGCCGAGGCGGTTCAATGACGCCGGGGAGAAACGCGCACGCATGCTGGTGGAACCGGCTGTCCTGGCCCTGTCGCTGGCCTATCTGGGGCTGCTCTTCGCCGTGGCGTATTTCGGCGACCGCTACGCGCGCGACTGGTCCCGGAACTCGGTGGCACCGGTCGTCTACGGCCTGTCGCTGGCCATCTACTGTACCTCCTGGACCTTCTATGGCGCGGTCGGGCGGGCGGCGACTTCGGGCATCGACTTCATCCTGATCTACACCGGCCCGGTGCTGGTCGTGACCCTGGGCTACCCGATGCTGCGAAAGATGGTCCGGGTGGCCAAGCAGCACAACGTCACCTCGATCGCCGACTTCCTGGCCTCGCGCTACGGCAAGAGCCGCGCCGTCGGCGTCACCGCCACCCTGTTCGCCACGATTGGCGTGCTGCCCTACATCGCGCTGCAGCTGCAGGCCGTGTCGGCGTCGTTTCGCACCATCGCCGCGCCCTCGCCGTGGGTCGGCGGCGCGCCGGGCGTCGTGCATGCCGACACGTCCCTGATCGTGGCGGCTCTGATGGCGCTGTTCACCATCCTGTTCGGCGTGCGCAACGTGCAGGCCTCCGAGCAGCATCGCGGCATGATGCTGGCCATCGCCTTCGAATCGGTGGTCAAGCTGCTGGCGCTGCTGGCGGTCGGTCCGTTCGTGGTGTGGTTCCTGTTCGACGGCCCGTCCGACATGATGGCGCGGCTCGCCCAGGCGCCGGCGGTGGCCGAGCGGCTGACACGCGAGGCCTCGCCGCTCACCTGGGTGGTGATGTCGCTGCTCTCGGGCATGGCCTTCCTCTGCCTGCCGCGCCAGTTCCACGTCGCCGTCGTCGAGCACGATCATCCCGCGAGCCTGCGAACCGCGCGCTGGCTGTTCCCGGCCTATCTCGTGCTGATCAACCTGTTCGTGATCCCGATCGCGGCGGCGGGCCTGTTGCTGCTCGGGCCGAACGTCAGCCCCGACCTCTACGTGCTGCAGCTGCCGCTGGTCGGTGGCGAGAGCTGGCTGTCGGCCTTCGTATTCATCGGCGGCCTGTCGGCGGCGACCTCGATGGTGATCGTGGCCTGCATGGCGCTGTCGGGCATGATCGGCAACGAGCTGCTGATGCCCTACCTGCTGAAACGGCAGGCCGGCGTCGCGCGAGACATGGGGCCACTGGTGGTGCTGGTGCGCCGCGCCGCCGTCGTGCTGATCCTGATGGCGGGCTACGCCTACGAGCGCATCATCTCGGGCTACCTGCCGCTCGCGTCGATCGGCCTGATCTCGTTCTGCGCGGTCGCCAACTTCGCGCCGGGCGTCGTGCTCGGCCTCTACTGGCAGCGTGCCCACCGGTTCGGCGTCGTCGCCGGACTGCTCGGCGGCTTCGTGGTCTGGCTCTACGCGCTGCTGCTGCCGACGCTGCGCCAGGGCGGGGGAGGCGGTGTGGGCGCGGGTCCGTTGGCGCCGTTCAGCCCGTACCTGCCCGAGCCGCTGGCGGCACTCGATCCGGTGCTGCAGGGCTTCCTGGTCTGCCTCGCCGTGAACACGGCACTGCTGGTCGGTGTCTCGTTGCTGGTGCGGCCGGTGGGCCGGGACCGCGAACAGGCGGACGCTTTCGTGCTGGGCGCCGAGCCGCCGCCGCTGCCGCGCCGCGCGCCGGCCGACGCCGCCCGCATCGAGGAACTGCGCCAGCTCCTCGCGCGCTTCGTCGGCGTCGAACGCGCGGCCCGCACCCTCTCGGGAGAGCTGTCGCTGGAAACGGCGGTGGTCCGCACCGAGCGCATGCTGTCGGGCACGCTGGGCGCGGCCTCGGCGCGAGTCATCGTGGCGGCCTCCGCCCGGCGCGGCCGGCTGCTGCCGCGCAGCGCGCGCGCCATCATCGACGAGGCCTCCGAGGCGATCCGCTACAATTACGAGATCCTCCGCAACACGCTCGATCATGTCGGCATGGGCATCGCCTCGTTCGACCGCGAGGGCCGACTCGAGATCTTCAACGACCGCTTCACCGACCTCCTGGCGCTCGACGACGATGCGGTGGCCGTCGGCGCGGCGCCGCGCGAGTTCGGTGCGACCTCGGACGTCGTGGCGCTGCTGCGCCGTCCCGAGGCGCCGCAGACACACGAGATTACGACGCGCGACGGCCGGGTGATCGAGCTGCGCCTCGATCCGCTGCCCGGGGACGGGTTCGTGGCCACCTGCAACGACGTCACGGCGCGGGTGCGCATTGCCCAGGCGCTGCGCGACAGCGACGGCCAGCTGCGCCGCGCGGCCGAGACGCTGGAGCAGCGGGTGGTCGAGCGAACGGCCGAGCTGGAGGCGAGCCGCGCCGAGGCGGAGGCCGCCAATCTCGGCAAGACGCGCTTCATCGCGGCGGCGAGCCACGATCTGCTGCAGCCGCTGCATGCCGCGCGGCTGTTCACGGCGGCGATGATCGACCGCGATCCGCGCAACGATCTCGGCGGCAAGATCGATGCGAGCCTCGGCGCCGTCGAATCGCTGCTCGACGCGTTGCTCGACATCTCCAAGCTCGATGCCGGTGCGTTCAAGCCCGAGCGGCGGCCGTTCGCGCTGCAGCCGCTGTTCGAATCGCTGGCGACCGCCTTCGCGCCGATGGCGGCACGTCGCGGAATCGAGCTGGCGGTGGCGCCGACGCGTGCCTTCGTCGACACCGATCCGGCCTTCCTGCGCCGCATCCTGCAGAACCTTCTTTCGAACGCGCTGCGCTACGGGCAGGTCGAGGGACGGCCGGCGCGGGTGCTGCTGGGTTGCCGGCGCGTGGGCGAAACATTGCGCATCGAGGTGCGCGACAACGGACCGGGCATTGCGCCGGACAAGCAGGCCGTGATCTTCGACGAGTTCGTGCGCCTGCAGCCCGAGGACGAGGGGCCGCGCGAGGAGCGGGGGCTGGGGCTCGGCCTCGCCATCGTCGATCGCATCGCGCGCATGCTCGACCTGCCGGTCACGCTTGCCTCGGCACCGGGCCGCGGCTCGACCTTCTCCATCACCGTGTCGCGCGTGGCGGCCGTCGTGACCGCGCCCGTGGCGCAGCCGGTGCAACCGTCGCTGCCGTCGATCGAGGCCGAGAGCTTCGTGCTCTGCCTCGACAACGAGGCGCGGGTGCGCGAGGCGATGGCGGCGCTGCTGGGCGGCTGGGGCTGCAACGTCGCAACCGCTGCGTCGCAGGCCGAGGCGCTGGACGCGGTGGCGCGCGCCGGTCGCTTGCCTGACCTGGTGCTGGCCGATCTCCATCTCGACGAGGGCGCCGACGGGCTCGACGCGGTGATCGCGATGCGTGCTGCCTGGGGGCGCGCCGTGCCCGCCGCGCTCGTCACGGCCGACCGCGATCCGACATTGCGGCTGCGCGCGCGCGCGCTGCAGGTCGAACTGCTGCACAAGCCGGTGAAGCCGGCATCGCTGCGCGCACTGCTAAGGCTGCGCAGTTCGGCGGTGGGACGTTTGACGGCGTGACGGAAGACGAAAGATCCTTCGCTTCGCTCAGGATGACACCGTTGTTGGAATTGGCGCGGAGCGTCAATTAAGCGAAAGGTGTCATCCTGAGCGAAGCGAAGGATCCTTAATGGGTGGCCGTCAGCTCCGGATCGTCTCCGTCGCCGGCAGCGCCAGTCCGCGTGCCTCGATCACGGCCTGGGTGCGCGAGCGGACGCCGAGCTTGCGCAGGATCACCGTCACGTGCGCCTTTACGGTGGCTTCACCGACACCGAGCTTGTGCGCGATCTGCTTGTTCTGGTCGCCCTGCACCATCAGCGCCAGCACACGCCATTGCTGCGGTGTGAGCTGGGCGGCGCGCTGGGCGAAGGTCTCGCCGGTGCTGGCTTCGGGCGGTGCGAAGATCTCGCCGTCGAGGACGGCGCGCACGATCGCGGCGATCTCGTCGAGTGGCGCGGACTTGTCGATGTAGGCCGAGGCGCCGAACTCGTAGGCGCGGCGCACCACCGAGGCCTCGCGCGCCGCCGATACGACGACGATGGGCACGGTGGGATGTTCGGCGCGCAGACGGGCGAGACCGGTGAGCCCGTCCATGCCCGGCATGTCGAGGTCGAGCAGCACCGCATCGGTTTCGGGTTCGCGGTCGAGCGCCGCTTTGGCCTGGTCGAGAGACCCGGCCATGTTGAACTGCGCACCGGTGAACGCCTGGCCGAGCGCCGACGCCAGCGCATCGCGAACCATCGGGTGGTCGTCGGCTACCAGAAAGCGCTCGATTTCGGCCATGGGATGAGCGTGACCACCGGGGCCGGGAGAATCAAGACGCAAGGCGGAGATTGGTCAGCAACGCGTTGCGATCGAGGCGTTTGGGCAGGCGATCGTTGAAGGAGATCAGGCCGAAGGTCACGGCCGCAGCAAGGACCTGGCGCTCTTCTTCCGCGTTCTTCGAGCGAGCCGGCACATGTTCGTGGATCAGCACCCCCGTGCGATGACCCAGGGTCTTCAGGTCGGGTCGGTGGTCGGACGCGACGCCGGCGAAGCGGCTGAGCAGAGCCGCATGGCGGTCGCTCCAGCCCTGCGGTCGATGAACCGGGGCGGGATACTCGCCCAGCGCGTCGGCGTAGATTCGCACGAGCGCGGGGTCGAGATCGGTCCCGCCGTCGAGAAAGGAGCGCACGACCACTGTCATGTCGGCGGCGATGGCGGCGAAGGCTTCCCAGCGGCAGACCGCGAAGGCGTCGTTGAACGCCGGATCCCCGAAGGCCGCCTGGCCGAACCAGGCCAGCGTGTTGCGCGAGAATTCATAGGTCGAGCGTTGGGCAACGTACGAAGCCTCGCCGCTGACGAAGCGCGTGAGTTCGCCGCGCGAGCGAACGCGGTGCGGGAAAAGGTAGCGTCGGAGCCCTGCAAGCATCCTGGCTGTCGTCGGCGGTGCGGCCTGTGAATGGATATTCGACTAAGGTAGGGGGTGTCGTCGCGCTGACAGTGAATCACTCCTGCTGTATATTCACACAGTCTGAGTAATTGAAAAAGCAAGAAGCAAGGCGCCCGAACAGACCGGGCGATGGGGAGTGAAGCGTACCGTCGGGTAAATCCCGAAACTCATCGCGGCGGTAGATGTGCAGTGGCGCCTCCAACATGTCTTTGGAGGAGCAAGAGCATGGCGGAAAGCAAGCTGACGGTCTCGCAACAGACCGCTTACTGGGAGAAAACGCGCGGGCTGATGCTGGTCATCCTGGCCGCGTGGTTCGTTTTCAGTTTCCTGATCCATTTCTGGGCGCCCCAGCTCAACACGATCCGCATCCTTGGATTCCCGCTGGGCTATTACATGGCGGCCCAGGGCTCGCTGATCGCCTTCGTCCTGATGTGCGTCTGGAACGCCAAGTCGCAGGACAAGATCGATCGCGAATTCGGCGTCCAGGACGAGTGACGGGGGGAGAACGACCATGGCTGCTATGCAGGGCGGGTTTCTCGCCAACCTCGGGCGGGTCTACGCCCTCTACACGGGAACCTTCATCGGGTTCACGATCTTCATCGGCCTCCTCGAACTCATGGGCGTGCCGAACCGCGTGCTCGGCTATCTCTTCATCTTCCTGACCCTCGGCGTCTATGCGCTGATCGGCTGGCTGGCGAGGACCGCCGAGGTCAACGAGTACTACGTTGCCGGCCGCTCCGTTCCGGCCTTCTACAACGGCATGGCGACGGGCGCGGACTGGATGAGCGCCGCGTCGTTCATCGGCATGGCGGGCTCGCTCTACTTCGGCGGATATGGCGGCCTCGCCTTCGTGCTGGGCTGGACCGGCGGCTACGTGCTGGTCTCGATCCTGATGGCGCCGTACCTGCGCAAGTTCGGCCAGTTCACCGTGCCAGACTTCTTCAGCGCCCGTTACGGCGGCAACGTCGCCCGCGCCCTCGCGGTCGTCGTTTTGATCACCGCGTCGTTCACCTACGTCGTCGCGCAGATCGTCGGTGTCGGCATCATCACCGCACGCTTCCTCGACATCCCGTTCCAGCTGGCCTGCTTCGTCGGTCTCCTCGGCATCCTGCTCTGCTCGATGCTGGGTGGCATGAAGGCGGTGACGTGGACGCAGGTCGCGCAGTACATCATCCTGATCATTGCCTACCTGATCCCGGTCGTCGTGCTGTCGGCCAAGGTCACGGGCATCCCGATCCCGCAGATCATGTACGGCCAGGCGCTCGAGAAGATCGAGGCACTCGAGAAGACCTTCGGTATCGCACAGCCCTATGCGTCGGCATTCACCGATGCCAAGGGCGCCTACAGCCCGACGGCGATGTGGAACTTCTTCGCGCTGATCCTCTGCCTGATGGTCGGCACGGCGTCGCTCCCGCACATCCTCATGCGCTACTTCACCACGCCGTCCGTCAAGCAGGCGCGCGACTCGGTGGCATGGTCGCTGTTCTTCATCTTCCTGCTCTACTTCACGGCGCCGGCCTACGCGGCCTTCGCCAAGCTGGAAGTCTACCAGCACGTGATCGGGCAACCGATCGCCAGCCTGCCGGCGTGGGTCTCCTCGTGGGGCAGCATCGGCCTCGTCGGCGCCTGCGACGGCGCCAACGCCGCCCAGACCTTCGCGCTGTGCAAGGGCGTCACCGGCAACGGCGACGGCATCCTGCAACTCTCGGAGTTCCGCCTGCACACCGACGCGGTCGTGCTGGCGACGCCGGAAATCGCCGGCCTGCCCTACGTGATCTCGGGCCTGGTCGCGGCCGGTGGCCTCGCCGCCGCGCTCTCGACCGCGGACGGACTGCTGCTCGCGATCGCCAACGCGCTCAGCCACGACATCTACTACAAGATGATCGACCCCAACGCCGACACCAAGCGCCGCCTCGTCATCAGCCGCGTCCTGCTCGGCCTGGTGGCGTTCGTGGCCGCCTACGTGGCGGGTACGCTGGGCGCGGACATCCTGTTCCTTGTGTCCTGGGCCTTCTCGATGGCGGCGGCCGGCCTGTTCGCGGGCCTGGTCCTCGGCATCTGGTGGAAGAGGGCTGGCGATGCGGCCGGCGTCTGGGGCATCATCGTCGGCTTCGGCCTCTGCATGTTCTTCCTGGTCTCGACCGAGTTCTACGGGCCGTGGGTCAAGCAGAGCCTGAGCTGGATGGGCGACATCAACATCGTGAAGATCCGCGGTCGCGACGTCGCGTACATCTGGGGCATCAACAACATCTCGGTGGGCATCTTCGGCATCCCGGCGGCCTTCATCGCCATGCTGGTCGCCGGCTGGGTGAGCAAGCCGGCCTCGGCCGAGATGCAGGACTTCATCGATTCGATCCGGGTACCTGCCGGATCGGTGCGCAACGCCGAGGCGGCACATTGATCGCCGCCGCGACTTGAGGAAGGGTAGGGCGGGGCGCAAGCCTCGCCCTTTCCATTTGGACCGATGAACCAACCGGACTTTTTCTGGGGCTACCTGCCCTTCTGGATCGTGAACTACGGGCTGTCGCTCGTGGCCTGGGCCTGCATCGGGCGCTGGATGCTGTCGTTCTTCGTGCCGGCGCTGCAGCCGCAGAACTACATCTGGCGGTCCTTCGTCTGGCTCACCGCCTGGGCCATCGCCGCCGTGGGCTTCGTCACGCCGGTCTCGCTGGGGCAGCGCTGGCTGCCGCTGATCACGGCGTTCTGGCTGTTCTGGCTGCGTACCGGCTTCTACTTCGCCATGGCATCGGCCGGCCTCACGCCGCGTCTCGCGGGTGGAGGCTGACGATGCTCCGCCACCAGGTCTTTGCCCTCGTACTGGGGCTGGCCGTGTTCAACGGCATCTTCTCCCCGCTGGTGCACCTCGTCGCCGCCTACAGTCTCATCTGGGCGCCGCCCTGGCTGCCCAACGATCCCAGCGTCATGTTCTATTTCTCCAGTCTGATCGTGGCGACGACGACGCTCCTGGTCTCGGGGGTGCCGGCCGCCCTGATCGAGCGGGCCGTCCCCACCTCGCGCGAGGCGCCCGGTCCGAACTGGATCTGGGCCGCGGTCGCGCTGGTTCTGTGCTTCCCCGCCCTGGTCCGTGTCTTGCTCATGTCAGGTGCTGTGCAATAGGCTGCACCGGAGGGGCCGATGGATCGGATCGAGTATCTCGCGGACGTCATCGTGCGTCGCGGCTGCGGCTTCGCGCTGCTGGCGATCTGCATGGTCATGCTCGGCCTTTCCTACGACCTGCTGCTCTGCCTGAAATCGGGAGCGATCCTTGAGGCGCTGCACGGATCGGTGCTCGGCCTGTTCGCGTACAACGCGCCTAAATGGAACCACAAGTCGACGGAGCTCTGGGTGCTCCTGAACAAGGGTGCGGACCTGCCGCCCAACTACCCGCCCGAACTGCTGCTCGAAGTTCTGCGCAAGACCTACCTGCGCTACGCGGAGATGGCGGGTGTCGTGACGTTGGCGCTCTGCATCGGCGCTGCGATCGTATGGATCGTTCGCGGCTGACGTCGCACAGCTTCTGAAATTTCGCAAACGGCATTCGACTTTGGTCTTGCGTGACCTTGGTCCAATTGCACGCGCCCCGCAGCACCTACTAAAGGCGATCTCTAAGCAATCGAGTCCAATTCGATTGCCATAAGGGAGAAACGCTTATGGCCGTAACAGGCACCGTGAACGATCGCGGTCGTCCGATGACGCGCGAAGAGAGGAAGGTGATCATCGCCTCCTCCGTCGGCACCGTATTCGAATGGTACGACTTCTATCTCGCCGGCGCGCTTGCCGCGAACATCGCCGCGAACTTCTTCACCGGCGTCAATCCGACCGCCGCCTTCATCTTCACCCTGCTGGGCTTTGCCGCCGGCTTTGCTGTCCGCCCGTTCGGCGCGCTGTTCTTCGGCAGCCTGGGCGACCTGATCGGCCGCAAGTACACCTTCCTCGTCACGATGACCCTGATGGGCGTCGCGACCTTCGTGGTCGGCCTGCTGCCGGGCTATGCCTCGATCGGCATCGCCGCGCCCATCCTCTTCATCGCCTGCCGGCTCCTCCAGGGCCTGGCGCTGGGCGGCGAGTATGGCGGCGCAGCGACCTACGTCGCCGAGCATGCGCCGCACGATCGCCGCGGCTTCTACACGTCCTGGATCCAGACGACCGCGACCGTCGGCCTGTTCCTGTCGCTGATCGTCGTCGTGGCGCTGCGCCTCGCGCTCACGCCCGAGCAGTTCGCGGCCTGGGGCTGGCGCGTCCCGTTCCTGCTCTCGATCATCCTGCTGGGCGTCTCGATCTGGATTCGCCTGCAGCTCGAAGAGTCACCCGCCTTCAAGCGCATGAAAGCCGAGGGCAAGGGCTCCAAGACCCCGCTGCGCGAGGCCTTTGGCGTCTGGAAGAACGCCAAGATCGCGCTCATCGCCCTGTTCGGCGGCACCGCCGGCCAGGCGGCTGTCTGGTACACAGGCCAGTTCTACGCCCTGTTCTTCCTGACCCAGACGCTGAAGCTCGACGCCACGACCTCGAACATCGTGATCGCGGTGTCGCTGGCCATCGGCACGCCGTTCTTCGTGTTCTTCGGCTGGCTGTCGGATAAGATCGGTCGCAAGCCGATCATCCTCGCGGGCTGCGCGCTCGCCATGGTCACCTACTTCCCGCTGTTCCACGCGCTTACCAACGCGGTGAACCCGGCGCTGAATGCGGCGATCGAGAAGTCCCCGGTCGTGGTGATCGCGGATCCGAGCGAGTGCTCGTTCCAGTTCAACCCGACGGGCACGGCCTCGTTCACCACCTCGTGCGACATCGCCAAGTCGTTCCTCGCGCGCAACTCGGTGAACTACGCCAACCAGGCCGCTCCCGCCGGCACCCCGGCGCAGATCAAGATCGGCGACAAGGTCATCACCTCCTTCGACAAGGCGAAGGCAGGGGCCGAGGGCGTCGCCAAGGAGCGGGCCTTCAACGCCGAAGCGACAGCCGGCATCCGCGCCGCCGGCTATCCGGCCGCCGCCGACCCGAAGCAGATCAACATGACCATGGTCATCGTGATCCTGACCATCCTCGTCATCTACGTGACGATGGTGTACGGCCCGATCGCCGCGCTGCTGGTCGAACTGTTCCCGACCCGCATCCGTTACTCGGGCATGTCGCTGCCGTACCATATCGGCAACGGCTGGTTCGGCGGCTTCCTGCCGCCCACCGCCTTCGCCATCGTGGCGGCGACCGGCAACATCTACTCGGGCCTCTGGTACCCGATCGTGGTGGCCGGCATGACCCTGGTGGTCGGCCTGTTCCTGATGCCGGAGACCAAGGACCGCGATATCTACGCCGACGACTGAACCGCCGTCTGCGACAGAAAAGGACCGGCGGCCCGCAAGGGCCGCCGGTTTCTTTTTGAGGTTTCCGCCGGCTTCCGTCAGGATCGCGCCATGAACCTCGACGCCATTGCCATCGGCAAGAATCCGCCCGAAGACGTGAACACCATCATCGAAGTGCCGATCGGCGGTGAGCCGATCAAGTACGAGATGGACAAGGAAGCCGGCACCCTGGTGGTCGACCGCTTCCTCTACACGCCCATGCGCTACCCCGGGAATTACGGCTTCGTGCCGCATACCCTGTCCGACGACGGCGACCCGATCGACGTGCTGGTCGCCAACACCCGCCCGATCATCGCCGGCGCCGTGATCAACGTGCGCCCGATCGGCGTGCTGCGCATGGAGGACGACGGAGGCGGCGACGAGAAGATCATCGCCGTTCCGACCTCGAAGGTCACGCAGCGCTACGTCCATGTGAAGAACTACACCGACCTGCCGGAGATCACGCGCCAGCAGATCGAGCACTTCTTCATCCACTACAAGGATCTCGAGCCGGGCAAGTGGGTGAAGCTGCTGGGCTGGGGCGACGTCGACGAGGCCCGCCGCCTCATCACCGAGGCGATCGAGCGGGCGAAGAAGAAGCGCTGATCGGGACGGTGGATCTGGCTTGGGGGAGTTGGATTTCGTGAAGCGTTACCATGTCTGGCGGGCAACGCTCGCCCTGTCGGCGTTTGCGCTGTCTTCCGGCCCGGTCGCGGCGCAGTCCTGGAACATGTACGGCGGCGGCGACACGTTTTTCGTTCCGCTTACCACCACAACGAACCCAGAGGGTGGGCCGAAGCAGGCCGAAGTCCGGCTGACGCTCAACGGCTACGACCACCCCGAGAAATTCATCCTCGATACCGGTTCCCTCGGGCTTGTGGCGGACCCGAGTTACTATAAGCCAGGCAACGATCCGGTCCTCGCGCCCTATGCAACGATCGAATACACCACCAGCACCGCCACGCCGGTGGGCTCCCTCTATCTCACGAATGTGAAGATTCATGGCGCGAACGGCCAGTCGGTGACCGCGCGGGTTCCGATCCTCGGGACCACCAACTACGGCTTCCACCAGATGGGCGTCGGCTTCGACCGCGGCGGCGTCATGTACGGGGCGTCTTCGACCTCAGCGCTTCAGCCGGCCAACAGCGTCTGGAACATGAATCCGCTGCTCTCGCTGGTGAGCGGCCATGGCGTCAGCACCATGCAGCCAGGCTACATCATCGGAATGAGCGGATTTCCGAGCCTCGGCTTCGGCAACACCCCGGGTATCCTGCTTGGGCTCAACAGCCAGAACACGAGCGGCTTCGCCTTTCAAAACCTGCCTTCGAGCGGCATCAACCAGTCCTGGTACAGTATCGGTGGCACCGCCTATCCTGTGCAATGGGGCACCCAGAAAGGGTCGGTCTCGATCACGGTCGACGGCCAGCCAATCTACGATCTCGGGACCCTGAACCAGCTGCCCGACAGCGGCATCTCCTACATGATCGTCACGGCACCGACCGCCGGCCAGATCCCGGTCGTCACCGGGCATTGCAGCGATAGCGCGCCGACGGAGACCAACTGCCTGAACCCCGGCAGTACAGTGCAGGTCTTTCTGCCGGGGCAGACCCAGCCCGCCTATTATTTCGTCCTGGGAGACGGCAGAAGTTCGGTCCTGCCGTACGGCGTGCAGGTGACACAGGGTACGGGCTTTACCAACCTCGGCCGCACCTTCTTCGAAAACCTCAATTACCTCTACGATCCGGTCAACGGCTTCGTCGGCTACAGCGCCACCAATGCCCCGGGCACGAACGGTTCCATTACGCAGATGCTGGCCCTGCAGGGCATGCTGAAGCTGCCGGACACTTTCCAGGCGAGTTTCACGACGTACCTGATGGACAACGTGACGGTGCAGGTTCAGCAAAGTGGCTCGGCCGGTCTGACCGGTCCAATCTGGGGGCCTGGCGGCCTGACACTGGGAAGCGGCAACCTCACCCTGGGCGGCGCCGGCACTTTTACCGGCGGCACGACGGTGAACGGCGGCCTTCTCACCATCGCCAACACCGGATCGCTCCTGGGTAACGTGACGATCAACGGGGGTGGGCTCGTCAACAACGGCACGATCGCCACTAGTGGCGCGTTCGCCGTCAACGGCGGCGGCTTCGTCAACAACGGCACGTTCGGCAACAGCGGCACGCTCGCCGTCAACGGCGGCAGCATTACCAACAACAGCACATTCGCCAGCATCGGCACGCTCGCCATCAATGGCGGCAGTTTCACCAATACCGGCGCTCTCGGCGGCAACGGCCAGTTCGCGGTCAATGCCGGCGGCGGCCTCATCAACAATGGCACGATCGGCGGCAACGGCCAGTTCACCGTCAATGCCGGCGGCGGCTTCATCAACAACAACATGTTCGGCGACGACAGCTTGCTCACGGTCGCTGCGGGCGGCAGCTTCGTCAACAACGGCACGGTCGACACGCCGCTCCAGTGGCAGCTGAATTCGGGCAACTTCACCAACAACGGCGCCTTCAACAGCAGCTTCGCCAACGTTGGTCTGGCGGCCAATGCGGGGACGCTGACGGGATCGGTGATCAACGGCAGCCTGGGACAGTTCAGCAACACCGGCACGATCACCGGCAGCGTGTCCAACATGGGCCTGTTCGCCCAGAACGGCACGATCACCGGGGATGTCACCAACATGGGCGTGCTTTCGGGTGCCGGCACGATCGTCGGCAATCTGAGCAACACCGGCATCGTCGCGCCCGGCAATTCGATCGGCACGCTGACGGTCGCCGGCAACTACAGCCAGAGCGGCGGCGTGTATCAGCCGGAGGTCAACGCCGCGCGCCAGAGCGACCTGCTGAAAGTCACCGGCACCGCCACCATCGGCGCGGGCAGCTCGCTGCTCGTCGTGCCGCAGACCGGCATCTACGCGGCGCGCACGAACTACACACTGCTCAACGCCGCGGGCGGCGTGAACGGAACCTACGCCTCGGTCGCCAGCGCCCTGCCGTTCCTGCAGCCGAGCCTCAGCTACGACGCCAACAACGTCTATCTCAGCCTGCAGATCGGCGGCTTCGCGCGCGGTGCCCTGACGCCCAACCAGGCGGCGGTCGGGGCCATTCTCGATGCCTCCGTCGCCACGGCGACCGGCGACTTCGCCACCGTCATCGGCGCGCTCGCGAGCCTGACGGCGCAGCAGGGCCAAGCGGCGATGAACTCGATCAGCGGCCAGAACTATTCGGGCTTCTCGAGCTCGATGGTACAGGGCATCCAGCTCTTCCTGAGCAACTTCGCGGGACAGGCCGGCGGCAGCGGCAGCCTGGGCGGCTCGAGCCGCGTCGCGCTCGCCGAGGCTTGCGATGTCGCCTGCGACGGCACTGTGCCGGCGCTCTGGAGCGCCTGGGGCGGCGCGCTGGGCGGGCTTGGCACGATGAGCGGCGGCGGCGCCAACGCCGGCACGCTGACCTACAGCGCCGGCGGCTTCGCGGGCGGCCTCGACCGGCTGGTGGCGCAGGGCCTGCGGGTCGGCGTGACGGCCGGTTACCAGAACGCCAACCAGTGGGTCTCGGGTTTCAGCGGCGCCGGCAATTCCAACAATTTCCAGGCCGGGCTGTACGCCAACTACAGCCAGGACAAGGTCTACGCCGATGGCATCGTGGGCTATGCCTACAGCGCCAACCAGATGTGGCGCAGCATCGTGATCCCCGGCCTCGCGCCGCGCACCGCGATCGGCAATACCGGCGCCAACCAGTTCTACGGCCAGGTCGAGACGGGCTACCGCTTCGATCTCGGCGGCCTCGCCGACGCCTACGTCACGCCCTTCGCACGGTTGCAGGCTTACACCGGCACGCAGAACGCCTTCACCGAGACCGGCGCGGGCTCGCTCAATTTTTCGGTCGCGCAACAGACGACCAACTCGCTACGCAGCGTGCTGGGCGCGCAGCTTGGCGGCTCGATGGACCTGGGCTGGCGCGATCGTCTGGCCATGAAGGTGCGGCTGGGTTGGAGCCACGAATATGCCGACACCGCGCGCCCGGTGACGGCCTCGTTCGCCGGCGCGCCGGTCGCGCCCTTCACGACCTACGGCGTGGCGCCGCAGCGCGACGGCGTCGTGCTGGGCCTTGCCGCCAACACCGCCGTCGCCGACGCGACGTCGATCTACCTGCGCTATGAGGGTGAGGTCTCCGGTCAGGACAATGCGCACGCTTTCACCGCCGGCTTCCGCATGACGTGGTGAGGAAGTTTGGTGAGGGAAATAGAGTCACGCAGCGTCGCGGGTGCGCGCCGCAGCCTGTTCGCTGTGCTTGCAGGCGCGGCGGGACTTTGTTCCCTTGCGGGAGTGGCGCAGGCTCAACTCGCCTTCAAGACCTATCAGTACGGCACGAGCGCCATCACGACCGTCACCGGCATCCGCGGCGACAACATGACGGGCAATTACTCGTTCCCCGGCGGTACGGGCGGGTTGCTGTTCGGCCTGTCGACGGATTCGATCTCGCCGTTTCCTTCGGCAGTTGCCGGCGCTTCCAACTATCCCGGCGCCACCAGCAGCACGCCCTACGGGCCGAGCTTCGGCTCATCGTCGGGCATCCTGCGCGTGGCCGGGAGTTATATCACCACCGCATCCAATCCCTATGATCTCGGCTATCTGTACGATGCGGCCGCGCTGCCAGGATCGCAGCTCACGACGCTGATCTATCCGGGTGGCGACACCCTCTACACCATCGCCCACAGCACTTTCGGCAACCAGGTCGTCGGCAACTACGACACCCGGTTCGCCACCGGCAACGCCTTCGTCTACGACATACCGACCGGCACCTTCACGACCAACAACCGGCCGGGTGCCGTCAGCACCACGGCCTACGGCGTCTACGGCAGCAAGATCGCCGGCGGCTTCGCCGATCCCACCCTGCATGGCTACATCTACGATCGGACGACGGGCATCTTCACGACCTACAATGCACCCGGCGCCGTGGTTACGCATTTCGAGGGCATCACCAGCGGCGGTCGGGCCAACACCTATAATCTGGTCGCCGACTCCGTCGACATAAACGGCAACCCGCATGCCTGGGCGGTCCATGTCGATGCGGCAGGCGTCGCCACCTGGACGGAGATCGCGGTGCCGGGTGCCCAGGTGACTTCGGCCAATTCGACCCATGGCGGCAATTTCATCGGGGTCTATGTGGAGAACGGTGTCACCAAGGCATACCTCGTGGAGGTCCCGGGCCTCTACAATCCCGTCACCAATTCGGCGAACCTCGCTTCCGTCGTTCCCGGCGCGGTGGCGATCGACGGGGCGGGCGACGACGTCGTCAACAACGGCTCGATCCAGATGTCGGGCGTCAATGCCATCGCCATCCGCAATGGCATCTTCGGCGTCGTGACCAATTACGGGACGCTCGGCGTCACAGGGGCGGGCGGCACAGCCGTGCAGATGACGGGCGAGTTCGGCTCGCTGCTGAATGCGGGCACGATCAGCGCCGCGCCGGGCGGCTACGCGATCCGGACCGACGGCACGGCGATGGGCTCGCTCGTCGTCAACAAGGGCATCATCAACGGCCTGGTTTCGATCGCGGCGGGGCCGGATGCCCGCTTCGAGAACAGCGGCTGGATGGGTATCGCCGGCGCCGGCGCCGGTGCGACGCACCAGATCAGCGGCACCTTCGTGCAGACGTCGGTCGGCACGCTGGGCCTCCGCGTCTCGCCGACGATGGCGGACGCCCTCGTCGTGACCGGCACGGCGCGGTTGGGGGGCGGCCTGCAGGTCCTCGCGCAGGGCGGCACCTTCGCGCCGCGCTCCACCTATACGATCGCGACGGCGACCGGCGGCCTGACCGGCGCGTTTCAAACGGTGGCGAGTACCTCGCCATTCCTCATTCCAACCGTGAGCTACGACGCCAACAACGCCTACCTCATGCTGCAGGTCGGTGGCTTCGCGCAGGCGGCGCTGACTCCCAACCAGGCGGCGGTCGGCGGGGTGCTCGATGCGACAGCACCCACCGCGACCGGTGACTACGCCATCGTCGTCAGTGCGCTCGCGGGCCTGTCCGCGCAGCAGGGCCAGGCGGTGATGAACGCGATCAGCGGCCAGAACTATTCCGGCTTCTCGAGTTCGATGGTGCAGGGCACCCAGCTCTTCCTCGCCAACTTCGCGGGGCAGGCCGGTGGCGGCGCCGGCCCCGGCGGCTCGAACCGCATCGCGCTCGCGGAGGCCTGTGACGCCGCCTGCGACAGCGGCACGCCCGCGCTCTGGGGCGCCTGGGGCGGTGCGCTGGGTGGTCTCGGCGCGATCAGCAACGGCGGCGGCAATGCCGGCGCGCTGACCTACAGTGTCGGCGGGTTCGCGGCCGGTCTCGACCGTCTCGTGGCATCCAACCTGCGGGTCGGCGCCACGATCGGATACCAGAACGGCAACCAGTGGGTCGCGGGCTTCAGCGGCAACGGGAGCTCGAACACCTTCCAGGCCGGCCTCTACGCCAACTTCATCCAGGACAATATCTATGCCGACGCCATCGTCGGCTATGCCTACAGCGCCAACCAGATGACGCGCAGCATCGCGATCCCGGGGCTCGCCGCACGCACAGCCATCGGCAGCACCGGCGCCAACCAGTTCTACGGCCAGATCGAGACCGGCTATCGCTTCGACCTCGGCGGCCTCGCCGACGCCCATGTCACACCCTTCGCGCGACTGCAGGCCTACACGGGAACGCAGAACGCCTTCACAGAGACCGGCGCGGGCTCGCTCAATCTCTCGGTGGCGCAGCAGACGACCAACTCGCTGCGCAGCGTGCTGGGCGCGCAGGTCGACGGCTCGATGGATCTCGGGTGGCGCGACCGGCTTTCCATGAAGGTGCGGCTGGGCTGGAGCCACGAATATGCCGACACGGCGCGCCCGGTGACGGCGTCGTTCGCGGGGGCGCCGGCCGCGCCCTTCACCACTTACGGCGTGGCGCCGCAGCGCGACGGTGCCGTCCTGGGGCTTGCCGCCTCCACAATGGTTGCCGAGGCGTTCAACATCTTCGTGCGCTACGATGGCGAGGTCTCGGGCCAGGACAATGCGCACGCTTTCACTGCCGGCTTCCGCATGAGCTGGTAGGGAACGCTTTCGCCGCGTAGCGGTTTTATCCGCGGGATATGGTTTTGCCATTTTTTCTTGGCAAGGGGTTCTTGCCCGTCACACTGGGAAACGTTCGATCCGATGCGATGAGTAGCCTGCGTATCGTCCTGCTCCTGGCCGCAACCCTCATGGGGTGCGCGCCCGTGGTCGTCCCGGCCGGTGCGCCGGTGCGGCCGCCGGCGCTCGAAGCCGACCGGTACGTCGCCGCCGACGGCACCGCGCTCGAGTTGGCGATCTGGCCGGCCGAGGGAGGGCCTCCCAAGGCGATCATCCTCGGCATCCACGGGTTCGGCGACTATCGCAAGGCATGGGAGGAGCCGGCGGAGATCTGGGCCGCCGACGGCATCACGACCATCGCCTATGACCAGCGCGGCTTCGGCTCCAGCCCCACGCGCGGCCGCTGGGCCGGTACGGCCACAATGATCGACGACATCCGGACGGTGGCCTCGCTCGTCCGGCAGAAATATCCCGGGGTGCCGCTCTATCTCGCCGGAGAAAGCATGGGCGGCGCGCTCGCCATGGCCGCGGCCGACAAGACACTCGACGTCGACGGCCTGATCCTGGTGGCGGCAGCGCTGCGGTCGCGCGACACGCTCGGTCCGTTCCTGAGCGGCGGACTGTCCTTTTTCGCGCACACGGTGCCGTGGCTGCCTTCCGGGCCGACCTCCATCGACTTCCAGCCGACGGACAATCCCAGGACGATGGAGAAGATGCGCAACGACGCGATGATCCTGCGCAATCCCCGTGTCGATCTGGGCTACGGGCTGGTCGACGCGATGGACGCGGGCAAGGCCGCGGCGCCCACGATCGACAAGCCCTATCTGATGCTGCACGGCATCGGCGACCGTCTCGTCCCGATCGAGCCCGTGCGCTCGGCGATCGAGCTGATGCCCAAACGCCCCGATTCGCATCTCGCCTTCTACCGCAACGGCTATCACATGCTGCTGCGCGACAAGCAGGGCGCGCTTGTGGCCAAGGACGTCGCCGCCTGGATCCAGGACAAGGACCAGCCGCTTCCCTCCGGCGCCGACGTCCAGTTGTCGCGGCCGGAACTGGCCAGGCTGTGGGGCAGCAAGCGCGTCGACTGACCCCGCCTTCGGGCGCTTGCCGTTCACGTCCGGTGTCCTATATCACCGCCGGAAAATCCATCGCGAGGACACAAGCGCAATGAACGGCGACGTTTCGGCGGCCCAGGGCGGCCCGGAGAAGCACCAGTTCCAGGCCGAGGTGGCCGAGCTTCTCAACCTGATGATCCACTCGGTCTATTCCGAGACCGACGTGTTCCTGCGCGAGCTGGTGTCGAACGCCTCCGACGCATGCGACAAGGTCCGCTATGAGGCCATCGCCCGGCCCGACCTGCTGGCCGGTGACGAGCGGCTGGCGATCCGCATCAAGCCGGACGCCGAAGCCAAGACCCTCACCATCGCCGACAACGGCATCGGCATGGACCGGCAGGAGCTTGTAGACAATCTCGGCACGCTGGCGCGTTCCGGCACCAAGGCCTTCCTGAAGGGATTGAAGGACGCGAAAGACGGGCTCGGGCTGATCGGCCAGTTCGGCGTCGGCTTCTATGCCGCCTTCATGGTCGCCGATCGCATCGAGGTGACCAGCCGTCGCGCCGGCGCTGCCGAAGCCTGGACCTGGACCTCCGCCAGCGGCGCGGGCTTCGAGGTGGCGCCCGCCAGCGACGAGCAGGCGGCGAGGGTCGCGCGCGGCACGGAGATCGTGCTCCATCTCAAGGAGGATGCCGTCCGCTATCTCCAGCCCTACGAGCTGGAGCGCATCGTCCGCACCTATTCCGACCACGTGCTGTTCCCGATCGAGCTGATCGACGACAAGGGCGAGGCGCGCCAGGTCAATGCCGCGAGCGCGCTGTGGCAGCGCTCCAAGTCCGAGGTGACGCCGGAGGACTACACCCAGGCCTACCGGTCGATCGCCATGGCCTTCGACGAGCCGGCCCTCACGCTGCACTACAAGGTCGAGGGCCGACAGTCCTATGCGGTGCTGCTGTTCGTGCCGAGCACGCCGCCGTTCGATCTCGCCGATCCGGCGCGCAAGGGGCGGGTGAAGCTCTACGTCCGCCGCGTCTACATCACCGACGATGCCGAGCTGCTGCCGGCCTATCTGCGTTTCGTGCGCGGCGTCGTCGACAGCGAGGACCTGCCGCTCAACCTGTCGCGCGAGATGCTGCAGAACAATCCGCAGGTCCGGCAGATTCGCAATGGCTTGGTCGGCCGCGTCCTGTCCGAGCTCGAAAGCACGGCGACGAAGGATGCCGACGCCTTCGGCAAGATCTGGGAGACGTTCGGCTCGATCCTGAAGGAAGGTCTTTACGAGGATGGCGAGCGCCGCGCGCAGATTCTGGGCCTTGCACGCTTCGCGTCGACCGCCGGCGACAAGCCACGCTCGGTCAAGGAATATGTGGCCGACCTCAAGCCGAACCAGACCGAGATCTACTATCTCGTGGGCGACAGTCTCGACCGGCTGAAGTCCAACCCGAAGCTGGAAGCGGCGAAGGCGCGCGGCGTCGAGGTGTTGCTGCTGACCGACCCGGTCGACGCGTTCTGGACGACCCTGCCGCAGGAATACGAGGGCAAGCCGCTCAAGTCCCTGAGCCAGGGCGATGTCGACTTCGGTTTGATCCCGCTGGTCGACGAGAAGAAGCCCGAGGACACCACGGTCGATGCCGAGGACGATGCATCGGTGCTGGCGGCGGCGAAGGACGTGCTGGGCGACAAGGTGGCGGACGTGAAGGCCTCGACGCGCCTGACCGACAGCGCCTCCTGCCTGGTGGCGAGTGCGCAGGGCAGGGACCGCGAACTCGAACGCCTGCTCGAACGCCAGAATCGCGGCAGCGGCGCCAAGCCGATTCTCGAACTCAACATGAAGCACGCGATGGTGCGTCTGCTCGGTGCGGCGAAAAAGGAGGAGCGCATGCAGGACGTCGACGATCTCGCCAACCTGTTGCTCGACCAGGCCCGCATCCTCGACGGCGAGATCCCGTCCGATCCCGCCGCTTTCGCACGCCGTCTGAATGACTATGTCGTGCGCGCGTTGCGCACGGTCGCCTAGCGACGCGGCGAGGGACATTCCGTTTCGGCGTGCAATCGACCGCGTCGATTGCGCTTGTCGCCACAAGCGCCGCGCCTCCAGACTTTTCGCAACAGCCGAAGAGTTGCGAGTAACGGAGGAAACGAGATGTCACACAGCCGTACCATCGGCCGCCGCACTTTGCTGGGCGCCACCGTCGGCGCGCTGGCCGCGCCCGCGATCGTGCGGGCGCAGGCCTGGCCCGGCAAGCCGGTGCGCGTCGTCAACGCCTACAGCGCCGGCGGGACGGCGGACGTCGTCTGCCGCATCTACTGCCAGGCGCTGGGCGAGAGGCTTGGTCAGGCTTTCACCGTCGACAACAAGCCGGGCGCGGCGGGCACCATCGCCGCCCAGATCGTGGCGCGCGCGCCCAACGACGGTTACACGATTCTCTACGATGCCACCGCCCAGTCGGTGAACCCGTCGCTGTTTGCGGGCAAGCTCCCCTACGACACGCAGCGCGAGCTCCTGCCGATCGCCCAGACGATGCAGACGCCTGTCACGCTGGTGCGCAACGCACAGTTCCCGGTCAAGACCGTGCCGGAGCTGATCGCGCTCGCGAAGAGCAAGCCAGGCTCGCTCGACTGTGCGTCGACGGGCATCGGCACGGTGCAGCATGTCTCGCTCGAGCTGCTGAACCAGAAGGCCGGGATCAAGATCAATCACGTGCCTTACAAGGAGATGGGGTCGGTCCGTAACGACCTGTTCGCCGGCCGCATCCCGCTGCTGTTCAGCAACGTCCCCGGAACGGTGGCGCTGCTGAGTTCGAAGGACGTGACCTGCATGGCGCATACCGGACCGAAGCCGGTCGAGGTTCTGCCGGGCGTTCCCGCCATTTCGGAGGTCATTCCCGGCTTCGAGACGTGGGAATGGAACGGGCTGTTCGCGCCGGCCGGCACCGATCCCGCCCTGATCTCGCGCCTCAATGCCGAGGTCAACGCCGTGATGAAGATGGAAAGCGTGGCGAAACGGCTCGCCGAACTGGGCGCGCTGACGCAGGGGAACACCGTCGCGGAGTTCACGACTTTCCGCGAGAAGCAGATCGCGTTCTTCGCCGACATGGTGAAGAGCGCCAACATCCGAATCGAATAAGGAGCAACGACGATGGCCGAGAACGATCCGCTGCTCGGCCACGGCCGGCAGATCGTCGTGCGCGAGGACTGGCTCCGCCTGACCGAGGAACCGATCCTCGAACCCGGACTGCCGATCGTCGACCCGCATCATCATCTCTGGGAGCGCGACGGCGGCCATTCCTACCTGCTACCGCATCTCCTGGCCGACACGGCGCGCGGCCACGACGTGCGGGCGACAGTCTTCGTGCAATGCGGGGAGATGTATCGCGCGTCCGGACCGGTCGACGAGCAGTCGCTGGGCGAGACCGAGTTCGTGACTGGCGCCGCGGCGGTGAGTGCGAGCGGCCGGCACGGGCCGACGCGCGCCTGCGCCGGCATCATCGGCATGGTCGACCTGACCCTGGGCGATCGCGTCGAGCCGCTGCTGGAGAAGCATCGCGCGGTGGCGGGCGGTCGCTTCTGCGGCATCCGCAATCGCACCGCCTGGCATCCTTCGCCGGACGTCACGTCCAACCTGGTGATGAAGCCGCCGGGGCCGCTCGAACATCCGTCCTTCGCCGACGGCGCGAAGCGGCTCGCAAGGCAGGGGCTGCCGCTCGACGTCTGGGCCTACCACACGCAACTCGCGCACGTGATGGCGCTGGCGCGCGCGGTGCCCGAACTCACGATCGTCGTCGATCATGTCGGCGGGCCGCTGGGCATCGGGCCTTTCCGCGGCAGGCAGGCCGAGGTCTATCCCGAGTGGAAGCAGCGCATGATGGAACTGGCGGCGCTGCCCAACGTGCGCGTTAAGCTCGGCGGCCTCACCATGTTCGTGAACGGCTTCGACTTCCACAAGAAGGACAAGCCGCCGGGATCGGCGGAGCTGGCGAAGACCTGGGCGCCCTACATCGAGCCCTGCATCGAGGCGTTCGGCGTCGAGCGTTGCATGTTCGAGAGCAACTTCCCGGTCGACAAGGGTCAGTGCAGCTACCCGGTCCTGTGGAACGCCTTCAAGCGCCTGACGGCGAAGGCCGGCGCGGCCGAGAAGACGGCGCTCTACAGCGGCACCGCCATGCGCACCTACGGCCTGGACGGTCTTCCGCCGGCGCTGGCGATAGACCTGAAGGTCAACTAACGGCTGCACCGATTGTGCTGCATTGCACATCGGAGATCGGTGAATTGGCCGGCCATCGTGAATCACTGATGGCGTAGCGACCGGCAAACCTGCCGTTTGCGCTTGCGTGCATGTTCGCTGCATCGCACAATTCCCATGCTGCATTGCGGGGTGATGGATGAGAAAGCGAGCGCGGCATGACCACTGACCTGAAGAATACCAGGCAGGCACCGGCCGGTTTCAAGTGGCCCGGCCTCACGCATCCCACCGGCGAGCCCATCCGCCTCAACCGGAGCGATTTCGTCGCCGTCGATCGCGACGGTAACGCGGCCTTCGACGCGATCTATCGCCCGCAGGCGCTCTACAACGTTGCGACCAACGGGCTGCGCGCCAACAACGACGCGTTCCTGTTGCAGGAAGTCGCGACGAGCCTGCCGATCTACCGGCAGGATACCGGCCCCACCGATTTCCACATGCATCTGCCGCCGGGCGGCTTCCAGTTCGTCCTGGTGACGTCGGGCATGTTCACCTTCGATTACGACGGCAGGATCCACTATGTCGGGCCCGGCGCCGTGATCATGCAAAGCGCGATCGTGCATCGGCAGCTCTTCTACACATGGTCGGGCCTGTCGACGGAAGAGAACCTCAGGACGCCGCAGACGGCGGTGCCCGATGCGCTCTCCATGGGCTACTCCGGCAAGTTTCTCGAAGCCTTCATCACCGAACCCGCGACCTTTCCCAATCCCACGGTCGTGCCGGCCGATCAGATCGTCGAGGCCGACACGTCGCGCATGGCCTGGGGACACCCGGTGCACGACCGTCCGATCGATGCGGGCTTCTGGTATCAGGATCCGCTGTCGCTGGGCGCGCTCTACCGCAAGCTGGTCGACGATCTGCCGGGCGGTCCCGTGACGTCACCGTCGCCGGTCCATGTGCGCGACCTCGAGATCGAGAGCCCCAGCGGGCATCTCGCGGTCGGGCACATCATCGCGACCGATCCGCAGGGCCAGTCTCTTCTGCCGAAGAGTCCAACGGCTCGCGCCACCGTCGCGGATCTCGCGAAGGGCGACGTGGTGGTCCATCGCATCATTCGCGGGACCGCGACGTTCAGGGATCGCGCGGGCAAACTGCTCGAGCTTGCGGTCGGCGATACGGTGACCTCGGGCGGCAACGCGCTCGACCTTGTCGGCATCGGCGAGAACACGCAGATCCTGCGGCTGGGGCTGCTGAAGGGAATCGACAACCTGCGCAAATGGACTCCGACGCAGCGCGACGAGATCGACGGTCTCGCCGGCCAGATCATCACCGCGCAGAGCCTGCGCCCGCTGCGCATCGACGGTCCGCCGGTCGGCTATCTCTACGAGTAGGCTGCGCGATCCGCGACCAATTGCGGCAGAACGTTGACGTTCTACAAACGTGAATGGATAATAGGCCCATTGCCGGTCCTCCCTAACAGGAGGCCAAGAGGGAACGCCGTGATGTCCGTCCGGACAAATCGGCGGCTGTACCCGCAGCTGTGAGCGGTTAGCGACTGTCCAACAAGCCACTGAACTTCGGTTCGGGAAGGCGGGCAGGAGCAGCGATCCGCGAGCCAGAAGACCTGCCGGCGATAGCGTCGCTCTTCCGATGGACGGGATGTTCCAACGGGACGGTCAACCGAGCGGTGACGCGCTGTTTGCGTGGCTGCTTTTGGGAGACCGTCTGATGACGCCGTTTCGTCGTATCGCTTTGTTCTTTTCGCTGCTGGCCCCGTCGGCCGCACTCGCGCAGACCGAACCGGCGGGCATGATGCCCACCACGGTCGTGACCGCCGATCGTTTCCCGACAGATCCCGACAAGGTGACGTCGAGCTACACCGTCGTCATGCAGGATGAGATGCAGCGCCGGCAGCTTCGCACCGCGGGCGAGGTGCTGAAGACCATTCCCGGCGTTTCCGTCCAGCAGTCCGGCGGCCCCGGCACGCAGACCTCGGTCTTCGTGCGCGGCTCGAACTCCAACCACGTGCTGGTGCTGGTCGACGGCATCACCGTCAACGATCCGTCGAGCGCCAACGGCGCGCCGGACTTCGCCCATCTGCTCACCGAGAATCTCGACCGGATCGAGGTGGTGCGCGGCCCGATGTCGACGATGTACGGCAGCCAGGCGATGGGCGGTGTCATCAACCTCGTCACCAAGGCCGGCCAGGGCAAGATGAACGGCGCGGCCTTTACCGAACTAGGCACACGGCTGCAGAGCAACAGTGGCGCCTACGTGCGCGGCAGCGAGGGCAAGTTCAACTACAACCTCACCTTCGCCGGCACGTTCAGCCCCAACGACACGCCGGTGCCGGCTCGCTTCACGCCCAACGGCGGATTCGTCGATATCGATCCCTATCGCAACATCACGCTGGCGGCGCGTCTCGGCTACGAGATCACCGACACGACCCAGTTCAACTTCTTCGGCCGCTACATCGACACCAAGCTCAACTACGACCAGGTTGGCCAGGAAGACCCGATGGCCAATGGCTACACCTCGCAGTTCTTCACGCGCGGCGAGATCGAGGGCAACTATTTCGATGGCCGCTGGAAGCCGGTCGTCGGCGTCAATTACAGCACCATCACGCGTCACGACCTCGACTACGCCAGCCCGCAGAACCCGTTCCCCTTCAACACCGACAGCTGGTTCAACGGCCGCCGCCTTCAGGCCGATTTCAAGAACCTGATCAAGGTCAGCGATCAGATCGAGGTCGTGGGCGGCGTCGATTACGACCGGCAGTGGGCCTACAGCAACACGATCGGCACCTTCACCCCGTTCACGCAGGCGTGGGGCACGATGGCCCAGACCGGCCTTTACGCCCAGTTGCGCCTCAATCCGTTCGAGGGCTTCAACCTCAATGTCGGCGGCCGCATCGACATGAACGACACGTTCGGTAACGTCAGCACCTGGCGCGCTGGTGCTTCGTACCTGTGGGCGCCGACCGACACCAAGATCAAGGCCTCGTACGGCACCGCCTTCAAGGCACCTTCGTTGTTCGAACTCTACGGGCCGGGGCCGTTCTGCGGCGGCAACATCAATCTCCGCCCGGAATACAGCCGCGGCTACGAAGTTGGCGTCGAACAGGGCCTGTTCGACCGCAAGGTGAAGGCGGGCATCACCTACTTCTTCAACACCTTCCAGAATCTCATCCAGTGCGCGCCACCGACCTTCGCCCTGATGCAGAACATCGCCAACGCGCAGACCGAGGGCTTCGAGACCTTCATCCAGATCAGCCCGGTGAAGTGGTTCGACCTGTACTTCGACTATACCCAGACGATCGCGCGCAATGTCGACGGCAACGTGCCGCTCGTGCGCCGCCCGGGCGACATCTTCAACATCCGCGCCCAGTTTCGTCCGTGGGAGAACACGCTGTTCGGTATCGGCGTGCTGCAGGTCAACAGCCGCTACGACATCAACGCCACGACCGGCGCGCTGATGATCCCGTCGCCCTACACGCTGGTGCGCGTCACGGCGCAATGGGACGTGATCCCGTCCGTCCAGCTCTTCGCCCGCGCCGAGAACGTGCTGAACCAGGTGTACGAGGAGCCGGAAGGCTTCCAGGCGCCGTACTTCCAGGCCTTCTTCGGCGTGAAGGCGAAGTTTTGAGATTGTTTCGTCCTCGGCACTGACCTCTCCCTCATCGGGAAAGACCATCACCCGTATCCGCCAATAAGGCGACCAGGGCGGAGGTTGCACACAGGGCCAGCGTCGGGAAGGTCCATAGCCACCAGCCATGTGTCAGGAACGCGAAGCCGGTGGCGATGAGGTGACCCCAGCTGGTGAGATGCGGGTCGCCAAGGCCCACGAAAGCGAGCGCGGCTTCGGCCAGGATCGCGCCGCCGAACACGATGCCTGCGGCGGACAGCGCCGCCGGCGCGGTGTGCGGCAGGATGTGACGGAGCGCGAGGGAGAGTGGGGGCGTGCCGACCGCGACGGCGGCCCGCACGAAGTCCGCGCCTCGCAACGTCCGCGTCTCCGCCCTCACCAGCCGGGCGATGACGGGCCAGCGCGTCAGGCCCAGCACCAGCGCGAGGTTCAGGGCCGAGCCTCCGAAGAGGGCAGCGACCAGGATGGCGAACAGGAGCGCCGGCAGGCTGAGCACGATGTCGGCCGTGCGCATCAGCAGCTCGTCGAGCCAGTGCGGTCCAAGGCCCGCGGCCGTCCCGACGATGCAGCCGATGCCGAGCGCGAGCACCGTCGTCAGGCCCGCGACCAGCAGCGAGGTGCGGCCGCCCTGCGCCAGCTCTTCGAGCAGGTCGCGGCCGAGATCGTCGGTCCCGAGCAGATGCTTGGGCGAGGGCGGCAGGAAAGGCTGCGACATCGACAGCGTGGCGAGCGTTCCCGGCGGCGCCAGCACGAGGCAAAGGACATAGAGGAGAACGAGTGCTGCGAGCAGCAGGACGCGGGATCGCGAGCGAACGAGCGAGCCGATCATGTGTCGGCCTCGTCGAGGCGCGGATCGAGCCACCGCAGCAGCATGTCGACCGCCAGGTTGGTTGCCACCACCACCGCCGTGGTGAACAGGACGATGCCGATCACCACCGGATGGTCGCGCGCGATCGCCGACGTGACGATGAGCCGTCCGAGGCCGGGCAGGGCGAACAGGGTCTCGACCACGACGGCGCCCGCGACGAAGCCCCCGAGCCGGGCGCCGAACAGCGTGGCGATGCCCGGTATCGCATTGGGCAGCGCATGGTGCCGGCGCACGCCGGCCTGTGTCAGGCCCTTGGCGGCGGCGGTCACGGTGTAGGGCCGTGACAGCTCGCGCGCGACCCGCGCGCGCGTCAGCAGCGCCATGAAGGCGATGTGATGCAGCGCCAGGGTCAGCACCGGCAGCACCAGATGGCGCGCCATGTCGAGCAGGCGCGCCGCTCCGGTGGCAGCGCTGCGCGCATCGACCAGCCCCTGCACGGGCAGCAGGCCGAGGCCGAGCGCCAGCACGATCACCAGCGCCTGTCCCACGATGTAGCTCGGCAGCGCATGCAGCGCGGCCATCGCGGCGACGAAGCCATGGCCGGGCCGATCCTGCGTCGGGATCCGTGCAAGACCGAGCGCAATGCCGGTCAGCGCCGACATGAGGATGGCCGGTGCCACCAGTGCCAGGGTCACCGGAAGCCGTTCGAGGATCAGTGTCAGCACCGGCTGCTGGCTGCGGTAGGAGTAGCCGAGGTTGCCGCGCAACAGGTTCAGCAGCCAGTCGGCGTAGATTTCGGGCAGCGGGCGGTCGAGCCCGTAAAGCCTCTGGATTTCCTCGAGATAACCCGGCGCGCCGGATTCACCGCCCAGCGCGATCGCTGGTCCGCCCGGGGCGAGATGGACCAGCACGAAGGCAAGGGTCGCCGCCAGCCACACCGAGCAGACCAGGAACGAACAGCGCCAGAGGAGGCGCATTGCGGGATCAACGCGCCGGCGCGGCGCGCTCCGCGAACTGGCCGCTCCACGGCGCGAAGTCGACGAAGGCGCCGCGCCAGGCCGAGGTGAAATCGGTCTCGACCAGCCACCAGTAGGGGAGGTCCTGCGCCACGATCCGCTCCATAGCCCGATAGGCCTCGCCACGCTTGGCCGTGTCGACCGACGAGCCGGCCTCGTCGAACAGCCTGTCGACTTCGGCATTGCGGTACGCGGCGGCGTTGGAGAAAGGGACGTTCCCGACGGCGCTCGAATGATACATGCGACGCACGCCGATTTCGGGATCGACGCCGTTGCAGTAGGAGATCAGCGCCAGGTCGAAGTCGCGCTCGGTGAACACAGCCGTCGCGAAGGCGGCGGGATCGAGCGGCTTCAGGCGCAGCACGATGCCGACCTGCGCGAGCTGCTGGCGCATCAGTTCGGCGTAGCGCGCGAAGGCAGGAAACAGGAGCAGGTCGAAGGTCGCCCGTTCGCTGCCATTCGTGCGCGGCAGCTTCGCCTGGTCGAGCAGTGCGTTGGCCTTGGCCGGATCGAGATCGTACGCCTGCAGCGCGCCGGGCAGGGTCGCCCAGCGGATGGCGGAATGGATCGGCGCCTGCGCGACCCGGCCCTGTCCGAACTGCACGAGATCGAGCATCTGGCGGCGGTCGAGCGCGTGGGCGAAGGCCTGACGCACCGGTAGCGCCGCCAGCGCGGGCCGCTGCAGGTTGAAGGCGAGCGTCATGATGCAGTTGGCCCCGCCCGGCCCGGCCGTCGTCTCGGCGAGCGTGGCCTTGCCTTTTAGGCGCGCCACGTCCGCCGGCGCTACGCGGCCGAGATAGTCGACCTCGCCGTTGGCCAGGGCCGCGATCTGCGTGGCGGTCTCGGGAATCACGCGGAACACCAGACGGTCCAGTTTCGGCAAGCCCGGCTTGAAGTAGGCCGTGTTGCGCACCAGCACGATGCTCTCGTCGCGTCGGTAGCTCTCGAAGCGGAAAGCGCCGGTGCCGATCGGGCGGGCGTTGGCCTCGTTGCGGTTGGGATCGGTGCCGGCATAGAGGTGGCGCGGCAGGATCGGCGCCTCGGTGACGTCGAGCTGCCGCAGCAGCGCCGGGTGCGGGCGCTTCAGCCTGAAGATGACGGTGTTCGCATCGGGCGCTTCGATGGACTCCACGGCCGGCGCGAGGCCGGCGCGCGTGCGGGCATGGAACCGGAACAGCACCTCCTCGAAGGTGAACTTCACGTCCTGGGCGGTGAAGGGCTTGCCGTCATGCCACGTCACGCCCGCCGCCAAGGTGAAGCGGACCTCGCGCCCGTCCTCGGCGACCGACCAACTGGTAGCAAGATCGGGCCGCACCATGCCGTCGCGGTCGAGCGATACGAGGCCGTTGAAGATCGAGTCAGCCACCGCATGGACCGGACTGGCGGTCGAGATCGCCGGATTGAGATGGCCGGGATCGCCGTTCACCGCGACGATGACTGTCCGTCCATCCTGGGCCCCGGCCGCGCCGAGTGGGAGCGACAGAGATACGAAGAGCACAACGAGCGTGCGTAAGCGAAAAGTCATTATTTATCATACGATCCGGGTTGACGCCGGACAAGGAGCGGGGCTGCTGTTCCCGGGCGCCGGCCGGCGGAAGCGCGAGACGGTTTTCGTATCCGCCGCCTCCAAATGCGGCATACTTCGCGCTGGAGCGGCATAAGGAGGTTTGGATGCAGCGTGTCACCCTGTCGGTCGACGACGATCTGCTGGCGACGCTGGATCGCCACATGAAGAAGCATCGTTATGCAAGCCGCTCGGAAGCGTTGCGCGACATCCTGCGCGAGACCGCCGCGCGCGAATCGCTGGCGGAGGACAAAGCCGGCAAGGACGAAGGCTTCTGCATCGCCACGCTGGCCTACGTGTACGACCACGAGACGCGCGACCTCGGCCGCCGGCTCACCCAGGCGCAGCACAGGCACCACGACCTGCAGGTCGCGACGATGCATGTGCATCTCGACCACGATTCCTGTCTCGAGGTCTCGGTGCTGCGCGGGCCCGTGAAGGAGGTGCGCGCGATGGCCGACGATACGGTGAGCCAGCGCGGCGTCCGCCACGGCCAGCTCCATCTGGTGCCCGCCGGGCGGAAGCTGGAGAAGCATCGGCACGGCCACGAGCACCTGCACGCCTGAGCCGAGTTCGGCGTTGGAGACGCCGGACCTGCCGCCGGACGCCTCAAGGTGGAGCCCGGTGCGCCTCCGCTGCACCTCCAGCGACCTCTACTCGGACTTCATATGCCTGCTGCGATCGCTTCGTTCACCAGATCGAGCTTTTTCCGCCAGCGCCAGCGGGTCAATCTGGCGCGCCCGATGCCGGCCGGTCCCGAGGCGGCGGCTACCCATCATCGTCGCGTGAGGTCCCAGTCATGAAGAAGCCGTTCCATCTGGCGTGGTTCCTGTCCCAGGGGTATGGCCCCAAGAGCTGGCGCAGCGCGTTTCCCGGCAGCGACGTCAATCGCTGGATGATGCCCGACATCTTCGTCGATCTCGCCAAGGGCATGGACCGCGCCTGCTTCGACTACATGATCATCGAGGACTCCTCGAACGTGCCCTATACCTATCAGGGCTCGCACAATTCCTATCTCCAGTACGCGGCGAGCGCGCCCAAGCTCGATCCGGCCGTGCTGGTGCCCTACCTCGCGATGGCGACCAAGACGGTCGGCATCGTGCCGACGCTGTCTGTGTCGGAGTATCCGCCCTACCTGCTGGCGCGTCTGGTCAACTCGCTCGACCATACGACCGAGGGCCGCATCGGCTGGAACTGCGTGACCGGCAGCAACGACGGCGCGGCGCAGAATTATGGCCACGACAAGCACCGGCCGCACGACGAGCGCTACGACGTGGCCGACGAGTTCGCCGAAGTGGTGACCAGACTGTGGGAGGCGTGGGAGCCCGACGCCGTTGTGCTCGACCGCGAGAAGCCGATGTTTGCCGACGGCTCCAAGGTCCATCCCATCAACCACGAGGGCAAGTACTTCAAGGTGCGCGGGCCGATCAACGCGCCGCGCTCGCCGCAGGGGCGGGTGCCGATCTGCCAGGCCGGCGGGTCGCCCCGGGGCCAGCAGTTCGCCGCGCGCTGGGCCGACACCATCATCACCGAGGGCGGCGGCAGCATCGCAAGCATGAAGGCCTACCGCGACAAGGTTCGCAAACAGGCGGCCGAGTACGGCCGCAATCCCGACGATATCAAGGTGCTGTTCCTGGCTCATCCGATCATCGACGTCAGCATGGAGGCGGCCCGCGACCGCAGCCGGATGGAAGCGGCCGAAGCCGAGAAGCATCTCGATCTGCATCTGTCGGGCATGTCGCGGCTGACCGGCATCGATTTCTCGAAGTTCGACCTCGACGAGCCGCTGCCCACGCATCTCACGACCAACGGGCACCAGTCGTCGCTCGCCAAGTGGATCGGCAAGACGCCGCGCTCGATCCTGCAGAGCTACTCGCGCAAGGGCGGCATCGACTTCACCGGGACGCCCGACTATGTCGGCGGCCTGATGGAGGAGATCATGCAGGAAGTGGGCGGCGACGGATTCCTGATCTTCAACAGCTATTTCGACCGCCGCTACATCATGGAGGTCTGCGACGGGCTCGTGCCGGAACTGCAGCGCCGCGGCGTGACGCGCAAGCAGTACGCCCACAAGCACCTGCGGGATAACCTGCTCGAGTTCTAGAACTTCAACGCGGAGGGGCAGCCGAGGAGCAGCGGGTGCGGCGGCCGCCCGCCGCGTTCACTTGCGCGTGCCGAGGCCCGCTCTTCTCAGCGCATCGGCCATCGCATTGCCCGGCGCGTCCGGTTTGGCGGACTGCACGCGCGCCTGATCGCGCTTCGAGGCGCCACCGGGTTCGGGGCGGCTGCCGCCTCGCGCCGGCTGCTTGCCGGCCTCGTCGTCGAGCCGCAGGGTCAGCGCGATGCGCTTGCGCGGCTTGTCGACCTCCAGAACCTTCACGCGCACGATGTCGCCCGGCTTCACGAGGCTGCGTGGATCCTTCACGAAGGTCCTCGACATCGCCGAGACGTGAACGAGCCCGTCCTGGTGGACGCCGACATCGACGAAGGCGCCGAACGCGGCAACGTTGGTGACGACGCCCTCGAGCACCATGCCCGGTTCGAGATCGTTCAGCGTTTCGACGCCGGCCTTGAACTCCGCCGTCTTGAAGGCCGGGCGAGGATCGCGTCCCGGCTTCTCGAGTTCGCGCAGGATGTCGGTGACGGTGGGCAGGCCGAACCTGTCGTCGACGAAGTCGGTGGGCGACAGCGCCCGCAGGGCGGCGCCGTTGCCGATCAGCGCGTCGATCTTGCTCTTGGTCGCCGCGATGATCCGATGGACGACCGGATAGGATTCGGGATGCACGGCCGAGGCATCGAGTGGATCGTCGCCGGTGGGGATGCGCAGGAAGCCCGCGCACTGCTCGAACGCCTTGGGGCCGAGGCGCGGCACGTCCTTCAGCGCCTTGCGCGAGCGGAAGGCGCCGTTCGTGTCGCGATGGGAGACGATGCTCTGCGCAAGCCCCGGGCCGATGCCGGAGACGCGCGCCAGCAGCGGCGCCGAGGCGGTGTTGAGGTCGACGCCGACGCCGTTCACGCAATCCTCGACCACCGCGTCGAGCGACTTCGACAGCTTGAACTCGCTGAGATCGTGCTGGTACTGGCCGACGCCGATCGACTTGGGATCGATCTTCACCAACTCGGCGAGTGGATCCTGCAAACGCCGCGCGATCGACACGGCGCCGCGCAGGGTCACGTCGAGGCCCGGCAGCTCCTCCGACGCATAGGCCGAGGCCGAATAGACCGACGCGCCGGCTTCCGACACCACCACCTTCTGCAGCTTTAGGTCGGAAAGGCCCTTCAGCAGCTCGATCGCCAGCTTGTCGGTCTCGCGCGAGGCGGTACCGTTACCAATGGCCACAAGCTCGACTTTGTGTTCGCGCACCAGCCTCGCGAGGATGGCGAGCGATTCGTCCCAGCGCCGCTGTGGCTCGTGCGGATAGATCGTGCTGGTCGCCACCACCTTGCCGGTGGCGTCGACCACGGCGACCTTCACGCCGGAGCGATAGCCGGGATCGAGCCCCAGGGTCGGCCGCGTGCCGGCGGGTGCTGCAAGCAGCAGGTCGCGCAGGTTGGAGGCGAAGACCCGCACTGCTTCTTCCTCGGCCGCCGTCCACAGGCGCAGGCGCAGGTCGATCGACAGCATGATCGTGATCTTGGTGCGCCACGCCCAGCGCACCGTATCGGTCAGCCACTTGTCGCCCGGCCGTCCCTGGTCGGAGATGCCGTAGGTCCGCATGATGCGCAGTTCGTAGGTGCTGGGGATGGCCTGGGCAGCGGGCGGCCGCGTCGCGGGATCGTCCGGCTCGACATTGAGGCCCAGGATCTCCTCGCGCTCGCCGCGGCACAGGGCCAGCACGCGGTGCGAGGGCATCTTGGCCAGGGCCTCCGAGAAATCGAAATAGTCGCTGAACTTGGCGCCGGCTTCCTGCTTGCCCTCCCGGACCTTGGAAACGAGGCGGCCGTTGGTCCAGAATTCCTCGCGCAGGGCGCCGATCAGGTCGGCATTCTCGGCGAAACGCTCGACCAGGATGGCGCGCGCGCCCTCGAGCGCCGCCGTCGTGTCGGCGACGTTCTTGTCGGCCGAGACGAAGGCCGCTGCGCGCTCGGCGGGCAAGACCGTGGGATCGCGCAGGAGCAGGTCCGCGAGCGGCCCCAGCCCCGCTTCCTTGGCGATCTCGGCCTTGGTGCGGCGCTTGGGCTTGTAGGGGAGGTAGATGTCCTCCAGGCGGCTCTTGCTGTCGGCCGCCAGGATTGCGGCCTCGAGCTTGGCGTCGAGCTTTCCCTGCTCGCGCACGGACTCGAGAATGACCTTCCGGCGCGCTTCGAGCTCGCGCAGGTAGCCCAGCCGCTCCTCCAGCGTGCGCAGCTGCGCATCGTCCAGCGATCCGGTGATTTCCTTGCGGTAACGCGCGATGAAGGGGACGGTGGCCCCGCCGTCCAGCAGCTCGACCGTGGCCTGGACCTGCTGTTCCTTGACGCCGAGTTCCTCGGCAATGCGCGCCTGGATGGAGACCACCAAGAAAACCCTCTTCGGCCGGAGCTGAGCGATACCGTCGCTCTCGTTGGACCGCGGGTATGAACGGCGCGCCTGTGATACTTCAAGCGCATTGTTCGCTTGCTTCCGGCGCGGCTACGATTCGTAGAACGTGGAGCCGTAGTCGAAGGTTATTTCCTCGCCCTTGCGGATGCCTTCGATCCCGGCCACCAGCCAGATTTTGCCGCCGTCGCGAAGCACGAAGCAGTTGGGCTTGCGGCGGTCGTGGTTGGCATAGCGCGCCTCGTTGCCGCGGACCGCGCCGTCGATGTTCGCGTTCTCACCCAGCTCGAAGATGCAGTCCGATCCCTCGCCGATACGGGTCAGGGCGACCTCGTCGGTGATCACCTCGCCCTTGTACTCGATGATCCTGACGCCCCAGGGAATGTCCTCGCCGGCGAACAGGCCCTTGCCGTGTATCCGTGACTTCTTGACGATCAGTTTCATGCTCTCGGACGCGAGATTGAAGGAGGGCAGGAGCGACCGCCCACTATGCGTGCTTTTTCGCAGGCAACAAGACCGGCCCGGTTCAGTTCACCGACTCCGAATCCAAGGCGCCATTCCCATGTGTTCCCGAAGCCCGATTCTTCATCGGATCTTTCGCCCGAGCGTGAATAAGTGCGCTACAACCCGGGTGCGGGCGGCCCGCCGTCGCAGCAGCAGGAGAGAGGCACGGTTGACCCCGACACAACGCGTGACGAGGGTGGTGCCGGCATTCCCGGTAGCCAGAACGAGGACGTGAAGGGGCAGCGACCTCGGGCTCCCGCGGCGCCGATACCTGAGCAACGAGAAACGCATCGAGCCGCTGTCGGCGTTCGGCTTCGCTAGTCGAAGCCGAACCGCACCGATTTGGTCGAGGCCTCGTCCATCGCCTGCACCACCCGCTGGAAGGACCGTTCCGCGGCGGTGGAGCGCTGCGTAGTCCGCGTCGGCTGCAGCACGAAGAGGTGGAGAGAGCGCGCTGGCAATTCGTAGGCATGGCCGAAGTCGCGCAACGCCAGCGGCTCCCCTTCGGGATCGCTGGTGTCGATCAGCCTGACCCAACGCGAGCCGCCCACTGCCTCGGGCAAGGTGAAGGGCACGGTGTCGGTATGGGAGTTGACGATGATTAGCAGCGTCGAATCCGAGCCGACGCGGCGGATGCCGGTTTCCTGTGCGCGGCCGTCGAGCAGGACGCCGAGACATCGGGCGTTACCGTCGTTCCAGTTCTCGTCTGTCATCTCCACGCCGGCGGGCGTCAGCCAGCTCACGTCCTTGACGCCCAGCTCCTCGTCGAAGGCGCCGGTGAGGAAGCGGCCACGCCGCAGCATCGGCAGCGCGTGCCGGATCATGATCAGCTTGCGTACGAACTCCGCGAGGTCGCGCTCCTCCGGACCGATGCCCTGCCAGTCGACCCAGGAGATCTCGTTATCCTGGCAGTAGCTGTTGTTGTTGCCCTTCTGGCTGCGGCCGAATTCGTCGCCGCCCAGGAGCATCGGCGTGCCGCGGGACAGGATCAGCGTCGACAGCATGTTGCGCATCTGGCGCAGCCGGGTGCCCTGGATCTCGCGATCCTCGGTCGGTCCCTCTGCACCGTAATTGTTCGAGAGATTGTGCGAGTGACCGTCCTTGTTGTCCTCGCCGTTCGCCTCGTTGTGCTTGTCGTTGTAACTGACGAGGTCCCCCAGGGTGAAACCGTCGTGCGCGGTGATGAAGTTAATCGAGGCCCACGGCTTGCGGCCGCGCTTGGCGAACAGGTCGGCGGAGGCAGTGAGGCGCGCGGCGAGCGGCGGCAGCTTGCCCTCGTCGCCGCGCCAGTAGGCGCGCACCGTGTCGCGGAAGGCGTCGTTCCATTCCGCCCAGCCGGGCGAGAAACGGCCCACCTGATAGCCGCCGGGTCCCATGTCCCACGGTTCGGCGATCAGCTTCACTTCCGAGAGGACGGGGTCCTGGCGGCAGGCGTCGAGGAAGCGTCCTTCCTCCTGGAAACCGTGCGGCTCGCGGCCGAGGATGGTCGCGAGGTCGAAGCGGAACCCATCGATGCGCATGTCGGTGGCCCAGTAGCGCAGGCTGTCCATCACCATCTGCAGCACGCGCGAATTGCTTAGGTTGACGGTGTTCCCGGTGCCGGTGTCGTTGATGTAGTAGCGCGGCTCGGGCGCCAGCCTGTAGTAGGATGCGTTGTCGATGCCCTTGAAGCAGAGCGTCGGTCCGAGCTGGTTGCCCTCGGCGGTATGGTTATAGACCACGTCGAGAATGACCTCGAGGCCGGCCGCGTGCAGATGCGCGACCATCTCCTTGAATTCCGCGAAGGCGAAATCGGGATTGGCGGCGTAGCGCCGGGCCGGCGCGAAGAAGCCGATCGTGTTGTAGCCCCAGTAGTTCTTGAGGTCCTTCTCAAGCAGGTAGCTGTCGTCGACGAAGGTGTGAACCGGCAGCAATTCGACCGCGCTGACACCCAGCGACGAGAGGTAGCCGGTGATCTCGGAGGAAGCGAGGCCGGCATAGGTACCCCGCAGGGATTCGGGTACGGCGGGATGGAGTTTGGTAAAGCCGCGGACATGCGCTTCGTAGACGATCGTGTTTTCCCAGGAGGTGCGCCGCATGGGCGCCCGGCCCCAGCTGAAGGCGGGGTCGATCACGCAGCTCCGGTAGGTGAAGGGCGCGCTGTCGCGATCATCGAAGGAGAGGTCGTCGCCGCTCTCCATCTTGTAGCCGAACAGTGCGGGGTTCCACGTCAGCTTGCCGATGATCTGCTTGGCGTAGGGATCGAGCAGCAGCTTGTTGGGATTGAAGCGATGGCCGGCCGCCGGCTCGTAGGGGCCGTGCACGCGATAGCCGTAGATGGTGCCGGGCCGCGCGTCGGGCAGATAGCCGTGCCAGACCTCGTCGGTGTATTCCGGCAGGACGATCCGCTCGACCTCGCGCTCACCCGTCGCATCGAACAGGCAGAGCTCGACCTTGGTCGCGTTGGCGGAGAAGAGGGCGAAATTGACGCCGAGTCCGTCCCAGGTGGCGCCGAGAGGATAGGGCAGTCCCTCGCTCAGGCGGGTGGGCGTCACGCTCTGCCACCGTGGTGGGAACTGGTGGCCAATACTGAATTTTGAATGATCTTCCCCTGTCGGTCGTGAGCTAACGACAACACCTCCTTGGCGTTGCAGCGATTTTCGTCGCCGTCGGATTCTCGTGATGCTGTTGCCCGAGGTTTGCTTCTCCGGCGTCGGATGCAGTGCGATGAACTTTCCCGTGAAGGCGAGACGGCTGCGGCTGAAAGTCGAGCCCGGCACGACCGTTTCGGCGCTCTACGACAAGGCGGGCCGGCCTGTCGCGATGCTCGTGCTGGCCCACGGGGCAGGGGTGGGCAGGGGAGGTAGATGTCCTCCAGGCGGCTCTTGCTGTCGGCCGCCAGGATCGCCACCTCGAGCTTGGCGTCGAGCTTTCCCTGGTCGCGGACGGCCTCGAGGATGACCTTTCGCCGGGCGTCGAGATCGGGCAGGTAGTCCAACCGCTCCTCCAGCGTGCGGAGCTGCGCATCGTCCAGCGATCCGGTGATTTCCTTGCGGTAGCGCGCGATGAACGGGACGCGCCTCAGGGATGTCCTCGGCGGCGAACAGGCCCTTGCCGCGTATCCGTGACTTCCTGACGATCAGCTTCATGCACTCGGAGGCGATATTGAAGGGACGGCGGGAGCGACCGGCCACCGATGCGGCCACTATGCGTGCTTTTTCGCCAGCAACAAGACCGGCCCGGTTCAGTCCACCGACTAAGACAGCGCTAAGGCTGTAAGTCCATTTGCTGCGCGATTTGTTCCACCAGACCTTGTATTATCGGCGGTAACCAATGAACCAAAAGGCCGGGAGGCCCCCCATGCTGCATGGGCTTGAAAGGTTCGTCGTACCCGCTACCTACGGCATCGGCGTGGTGCTGTGGGCCGTCGTGCTGGGCGTTCTGCTGACCCGGTTGCGGCGGCCGCCCGACGTCAACCGGCTTTTCTTCGTGCTCGTGGTCGTGCTGGCGATCGATGCGTTCCGTACGCTGTTCGAGAACGCCTATTTCGGTGCGTACTGGAATGCCGTCTACGGCATCCTGCCGTCACAAATGAAGTTGCTGCTCGAAGCGCCCACGCTCGTCGTGCTGCCTCGGCTGGTGAACTTGTTCGCCGGCGGCCTCATCCTCTTCCTGATCCTCTGGCGGTGGCTTCCGGCGGCCGAATCGGACCGCATCGACCTGGGCAGGCGCCTAGCCGACGCGGCGCGCGACGCTGAACAGGCGCGCGACCGTTACCGGCGAATCGTCGATGCCTCGCCCGACCTCGTTCTCGCGCTGGACGATTCAGGCCATGTCACCGACGCGGGCGCGCAGTTCCGGGAGGTGCTCGGGCTCGATCCGGCCGAGCTGCCGGGAAAGCCGGTCTCGGCGCTGATCGTGCCCACCGCGCGCGCCGCATTCGAAGCGCAGCTGGGTCGCATGTTCATCCAGGGCAGTTTCGCGACCGACACGATCGAGACGACGATGCTGCACGGCGATGGTCGAGAGGTGCCCGTCTCAATGCGGTTCGCCCGTGTAGCCGACGGGGGCTATTGCGCCGTCGGCCGCGACCTGACGGCGGAGCGGGATCACGGTCTCCTCGAGGCCGCGGTCTCCCATCTCGACGACATGGTGGTCATCACCGAATATCGAATGGACGAGGGGCGAAAGCATCGGATCGCCTATGTGAACGAAGCCTTCACGCGCCAGACCGGCTATGCCGCTTCCGAGTCGGTGGGGCATACGCCGGCCGAACTGCTGCACGGTCCCGATACGGATCCGGCGGCAGCCGCGCGGCTCCGCGCGGCGCTGGAAGAAGGAAGTTCCATCACGGTACAGTTGCTGCACTACGCCCGCGACGGAAGGAAATACTGGGCCGAAGTGAGCCTGACGCCGATCCGGGACCTGCATGGCCGCCTCACGCACTATACGGCGATCATTCGCGACATCACGAAGCACAAGGAAGCGCTCGACGCACGGGCGGTCAGCGAGGAGCGGTCGCGGATCATCGCCTCGATGACTTCCGATGTCGTATGGGACTGGAACATCGCGGACAACACGGTGTGGCGCAGCGGACTTGCAGCGGTAACGTACGGCTATCAGCCTGAAGAGACGGCGGATGCCACCGATCACTGGCGCAAACGAATCCATCCTGACGACCTGTCGAAGGTGCTGGAGGGCGTCCGTGCCGTCATCGACGGCGGCGGCGATCATTGGCGCGAGGAATACCGTCTTCTCCGGGCCGACGGGACTTACGGGCTCATGTCGGTGAAGGGAAAGGTCATCCGCAACGCGGACGGCCGGGTCATTCGGCTGGTGGGAAGCGGCATCGATATCACCCAGCAGAAGGCCCGCGAGGAGGCGGCGCGGCAGTCCCAGAAGCTCGAAGCCGTCGGCCAGCTGACGGGGGGTGTTGCCCATGACTTCAACAACATCCTCATGGTGATCATGGCGAACGCCGACGCCGTCATCGAGGACACGGAGGACGGCAGAGCGACCCTCGACCTCGCGGTCGAGCACCTCAAACGGATCAACGGCGCGGCAGCGCGCGCGGCCAAGCTGACGCACCAGCTGCTCGCCTTCTCGCGCCGGCAGACACTCAGGCCCGAACGCCTCGAAATCGCCGATCTCGTGACCACGACCTCCGAGCTTCTGGCACGGACGCTCGGTGAGCACATCGCCTTCGAGGTGAGTATGGAACCCGGGTTGCCGACCATCTTCACGGACCGACCCCAGCTCGAAACCGCCTTGCTCAACATCTGCCTGAACGCGCGCGACGCCATGCCCGCAGGAGGGACGCTGACGGTCGCGACACGGCGCGAGACACGATCCTCGGCTGACGGCGAGGAGAGCGAATACGTGGTGCTTTCGGTCGCCGACACCGGCACCGGGATGCCCCCCGAGGTACGAGACCGTGTCTTCGAGCCATTCTTCACGACCAAGGAGGCCGGGCGAGGATCGGGCCTCGGGCTGAGCATGGTCTACGGCTTCGTGAAACAGTCGCAGGGTCTGATCGAGATCGAGAGCATCCCGGCGCCGGCCGCTGGTCACGGCACGACGGTGCGCATGTTGTTTCCGGTGGCGGCGCAGAGGGAAATGCAAGCGAAGCCCGAGGGCGGCAGCGACGATCTTCCGGGCGGTTCGGAGCGGATCCTCGTGGTGGAGGACGAGGCCTCGGTCCGCGTGCTCGTCGTCTCCCAACTCGAGAGGCTGGGCTATCGCGTGACCGAAGCCGCCAACGGCTCGGAGGCGCTGTCGATACTGCGCCGCGACGCCGATGCCTTCGATCTGTTGCTGACGGACGTCGTCATGCCCGGGCCGGTGAGTGGCGACATCCTGGCCGATGAAGCGAGACGCTTGCGCCCCGGCATGCCTGTCGTGCTCATGTCGGGCTATCCGGAAGGTACGATCGCTGCGACCGGACAGCCCCCGCCCGGGCAGATTCTCCTGTCCAAGCCATTCCGCAAGGCCGAGCTTGCGCGCGTCGTCAGACAGGCCCTCATGGAGGCGGGCGAGGCGGCGGCGAAAGGTGCCGGGCCGGCGCCGCGTCCCTAGCGTCTACGGCAGATTTTCCTGGCCCTTTTCCGGCAAGGAAGGGGCGGCCTTCGACATGATGGTCATCATCAGTCCGGCGCATCCTTTCTCGATCAGGTCGAGAGCCCGCTCGTAGTCCTCGGTCGTTCCCCCATACGGGTCGACGATGTCGATGGCTGCAGCCTGCGGGGCATGGCGCATGAGCAGTTGCGGCAGGTCCGTACGACCGCTCGGAGCCATCCAGCGCAAGGCGGCCAGATTGCTTCGATCCATGGCGATCAGGTGGTCGTAACGAGACAGGTCCTCCTGCCGCAGCGGCCTCACGGGGGCTGCCGGCACGTCGTAGCCGCGCCGCTGGGCGACCTCGAACGCCAGCAACGAGGGGGGCTCGCCGGCATGGCCGTCGAAGGTGCCGGCCGCGACCACGTCGAACATCTTTTCGATCCGTCCCCTGGAAGCGAAGGTCCGGAAGACCCCCGCCGCCATCGGCGCACGGCAGATGCCGCCGGTGGAGACGAACAGCACCCCGATGCTCACGGCGGGATGCTCCCCGGAAGATTGATCTCGAACGTGGCACCCGGCCGCCCCGGTTTCAGCGTCAGCGTGCCCCCAGCATCGCGAACGGTGCCGTAGGACACGGCCAGGCCGAGGCCGGCGCCCTGACCCTCCGGCTTCGTCGTGAAGAAGGGTTCGAAGATGCGGTCGCGGTCGGCATCGGGAACGCCCGGCCCGTTATCCGCAACCCGTACCCAGACGCGACCGTCGGCGCCCTGACCTGCCGACAATTCGACGGTCCTGTTCTTGTCCAGCGTGTCGGCAAGTGCGTCCCGCGCGTTGGCGAGGATGCTTACCAGCACCTGCTCCATCAGGGGCGGGTGTCCGGCTACGAAGAGAGGCTCTTCGCCGAGATTCTCCTTCAGCACGATCTCCGCGCTGCGATAGGACCGGGCGACGCGAGCGACGGCGGCCTGGCAGGCATCGCGCAGGTCGAAGGACTGCGGCCCCTCGCGTGTCGAGCGGCTGAAGATACGCATGCGCGAGATGATCGCCGCCGCCCTGTCGACCTGCGCGACGATTCGATTGAGCTTGGTGACGGCGAAGGCGCGGAATTCGCGATCGGACATCACCGGCATCGGCGGTTCGGGGTCCTCGCCGTCAGCCGGTGCGAGCTGCGGCTCCGGATTCGCCTCTGCCTGAGCATTCTGCGCGGCCATGCGGATCACGTTCAGCGGCTGGCTGAGTTCGTGGGCGATGCCCGTGGTGATTTCGCCGAGCGTCACCAGCTTTCCGGAGACAGCGATCGCACGCTCGGCCTGGTGGCGGAGAGTCTCGTCGTGTCCGACCATGATGATGCTCTCGCCGCTGTCGGGCAGGGTCTGGCGCGAAAGCGAGAAGCGCAACCTGCGTGGCTGATCGCCGGCCTTCACGAGCTGGATGTCGATCTCGGCCAGCGCGGCGTCGCCCTTTACGAACGACATCAGCGGCTCGACTCCCTCGAGTGCCGGGTTGAACAGGGCATTGGCGACGTCATCGTTGCGACCTGCGCCCAGCAGGCGCCGGAACGAGGGATTGGCGTGAATGATCTTGCCGGTTCGGTCGACGACCGCAGTGAGCGCCAACGGCGTGTCGACGATGGCCGCGAGAACCTGGCGCTGCGAGGCCTCGCGGGCCGCGGCGGCCGACCGTTCGATCAGGCGGAGGATGCCCACGCCCGCGACCACGGTCAGCACCGTCAGCATGGTGGCGATGATGAAGATCAGCAGATTGCGGTCGCGCCAGGGCGTCAGGAAGACGCTTTCACCGACGACGACGGTCACATAGGCGGGAAGGTTCTCGACATTCGAGGCGACGACGATGCGGGTTGGGCTGCTGCCGGCATAGTATGGGAAAGGTCCCTTGGTGAGGACGGCCTTGCCGGATTGCCCAGCCTCGATCATCCGATAGGGCAGTGTCTTGTCCAGACGCTCGCCCAGTGGCTGATCGGGAAGGCTCGTCGCCAGCAGGGTGCCGTCGTTCCGGAACAGCGCGAGCCAACTGTCGGAACCGAGCGCCACACGCTTGTAGAAGTCGGCGAAGAACTCGGCTTCGAGGCCGATGGCGATCACGCCGAGCAACGCGCCCGTTTCCGACATCACCTTTCGGGAGACGAAGAAGCGCGGCTTGCCGCTTATCCGCCCGATCGAGGTCGCGCCGAGGGCCAGAGTCTTCCTGTCGGGCTCGATCGCGCTCGTGAAGGATTCGCGGTTGGCGACGTTGAGCGGAGGCGGAGGCCAGGCGATGGTCGTGTTCACGACGTCACCGTTGCTCGCGGCGATGAGCACCATGCCGATTTGCGGCTGGCCGACGATGCGATCGCGCATCGCATCGTAGAAGCGCCTTTCTCCCATGATCCGGCGAAACTGCTCCGGCGTTTCGATGCGTTCGTCGCCGACCCAATCGGCCATGCTCCTGGCGACCAGATCCGCCGCGCCCGCCGTCTGAGTCGCGTGGGCTGCCACAGTAAGCGAGATGTTCTCCGCCGAAGTCTTCCAGCCCGAGACCGAAAGGTCGTAGTTCTGCCCCGCGACCAGGAGTGCAAGGCTCCAGACGAGCAGGATGTGGACGGCGCAGATGGTCACCATCCGCCGCTTGCTGACCGGCCGGCTCAGCGCGTCGAGGACGCGATTGCGCGTCGGCCCCGCCTTGGCCTTTCCCATGCCTGCGATCGACAACGTCATTGCCCGCGTTTCCCGAGAAGCGGCAACCCTGCGCCCACAACAATCTCTGCGCCCTTCGGGTGCAGACCCTTGCGGAATGTACCCGAGACCGGGCAGCTTGGGAGGTATGCTGCGCTCCGATCGTCTCCACTTTGGAAATGATTCGCAGCCGCGAGGGAAGTCTTTCCTGCATGCCAAGCTCAGACGCCGCCATTCCCGAGGATCGAACCTTCGACGTCCTGGTCGTGGACGACGATTCCGATGCGGTCGAGGAGCTGGTTGAATTTCTCGCCAAGGCCGGCCTGTCCTGCCTTTCGGCCGGGGATGGCTGGCAGGCCCTCAAGCTGCTGGCCGACAGGCGCCGAGTGAGGGTGGTGGTATCGGACCTCCGCATGCCCGAATTGACGGGCCTCGAGTTCGCCGAACGACTGACCCGGCTGGGTGGCAGCGACCGGCCGGAGGTGATTTTCGTGAGTGGCCATGCCGGTTTCGACGATGCGGTGGAGGCCATCCGCCTCGGGGCCCGGGACCTGCTCACCAAACCCGTGGACGGGCCCCGCCTCGTCAAGGCGGTCAAGTCCGCCCTCGTTGCCCGCCAGGGTCGCGATCGTGCCGCGCCGGCGGTCGGAGCGTCCACGGGAGAGGGGGCCGACCGCAAGCGCTCCGCCCTGAAGCAGATGCGCTCGATGCGAAGAATGCGCAGCCAGCATTTTCCGACCCAGCTCTTTTCGGATCCCTGCTGGGAGATGTTGCTCGACCTGTACGATGGCCATCTGGTCGCGGCCGAGGTTACCGTCACCAGCCTGGGAGCGGCCTCGGGTGTGCCCCTGACGACCGCGCTGCGCCGCATGGATCAGCTCAAGGCGCACGGGCTGATCGAGCGTACCGAGGACACCGGAGACAAGCGCCGCACCATCGTGCGTCTGACCCAGGCCGGGCTCGAAGCCGTCGAAGGTTTCTTCGATACCTATCTTCAGCGGCCGGCGTCCTGACGCGAGATCCATCCGATCCGGAGGCGATCCGGGGTGAAGGGCGGGCGACACGGTCCTAGTCTCGGGGCATGGCACACAAGGACACCGACACCGACGCATTCGGCACAGACGTCCTGATCATCGAGGACGATCCGACCCAGGCCGAGGAACTCGCCTGCTACCTTCGCCGAGCCGGCCTCCGCGTCGACTCCACCGTGAGTGGTTCCCTCGCCATCCATACGGTCGCGCAGCTACGGCCGAAGGTCGCGCTGATCGACTACAACCTGCCCGACATGGACGGCGTCACGGTGGCGGAGCGCATCAGGCGCCTCAGCCCGGGCACGGCGATCATCGTGATGTCTGGCCGCATCGACTGGCTGTCGGATCTCACTCTCCAGAAAGTCGGCATCTTCACCTTCATGAACAAGCCGGTTGCTCTCGGCCCGTTGCGCAGCACGGTGCGAAAGCTCGTCCGGACGACAACCCACACCGGGTTACCTCCTCTGCTGCAAAGGAAGTCTCTCTTCTCCCTGTCGTTCAGATTCTCCTGAAACACTTTGTAGATACTCAGGTCTGCGCGCGCGTTTCTTGACTTCAATCGCCATCGGGTTCTTTCTCGGCACACGGGTAAAAGCGAGCACGATGTTGCTCGATGCATCGGGGTGAGTGTGCGTGTACTTCTGATTGAGGACGATCCTGATCTTCGGAGTGAAATTCGCGAGTATCTCCAGCGCCGTGGCCATGAGGTCACGGATTGCGGGTCACTCGGTGACGGCGTTGCCTTTGTCCAGCGGCCGGTCCCCGAATCGTCTCCCCCTGAAGCAATCGTCTGCGACGTGAATCTTCCCGACGGGAACGGCGTGGATTTCTACGTCGCCGCGTCTCCCGGACTGCCGAACTGCCAATGGGTTCTCATGTCGGGCGCCCATGATCTCGATCGGGTCGACAAGGTCAGTGGCCGCGTCGGCCTGCCGTCATGCACCATCGTCGACAAGCCGGTGTCCATGCGCGCATTGACTGCCGCGCTCGCCCGCACATGACCTTCTCCGGTTCGTTTCCATATTGGAAACGTTGAGGCGAGATTTTCCTCGGGTTTGCGGCCGATTCAGGGAACGACCGTTTCCCGCTCATCCAAAATGGAGACAACGGCACGCGCGTCGCCCATCCGTCCGTCGTAGACAGATCGGAGGAGGGCTTGCACGATGCGCTTCACCGATCGGACTTTCCAATCCCGCGCCGCTGCACTGTTGATCGGCTTTCTCCTGGGCTCGGCCATCGTGCCCGCCGCCGCCATGACGTTTTCAACGTCGGTGTCGTCCGACGGCAAGCGCTTCGTGCTCGCGCAAGGACAGATCGCTGAAGGCGATGCCGGCCGGCTCCACGTGGCGCTGCAATCGGCGGACCGGGATTCGTTCGGGAACAAGATCGTGGCGCTCGACAGTTCCGGCGGTTCGGTCATTGAAGCCTTCGCGATGGTCGAGGTCATGGACAGGGAGAAGGTCTCCACCGTCGTGCCGCCCGGTGCCACCTGCGCTTCGGCCTGTGCCCAGATTGTGTTCCTGTCGGGGATCCATCGCATCGTCGAAGTGGGCGGGCGACTGGGCCTGCACTCCTGCCATGACTCCCGGGAGCGGAGCCGATCCGTGGTCTGCAACGAGCTGATTGCCCAGAACGCGGTGGCGCGCGGCACACCCTACGGCGCGATCATGGCCTTCATGCATCTCGGCGCACCGACCCAGATGCGCTGGCTCGACGCCCCCGACGCCGATTGCTGGGGCTTCACTAGGCGGCCCGCGGGTTCCCGAAGCGCCGGCCAGCGTGGCCACACCATGGCGTGCGGGATCGGCGCTTACACGGCGAAGGCTTCATCGACGCCGCCGTCAGAATCCATGCCTCATCGCCCGAGCCCTCTGTGATGCAGGCGAACGCTCCGATACGGATGCGATCGGAATTCCTTCCGGCGGCCGGCGCGGCTAGATCTGGATGGCACAAGAGGGAAGCAAGAGGGGACTTGCGTGAAACATCAGGAGCCTGCGTCGCCCACCGGTCGTATCGGCTGCGACGTCATCGTTGTCGACGACTTCCCGGAGCTGGCTACGGCAATTGCAGAAGCGCTCGGCGCTCGCGGCCTGTCCACCCGTGTCGCCTTCAATGGTGAGGCCGCGGTTGCGCTCGCCCGGAACTACAATCCCGTCGTCGCACTGATCGATTGCGTCCTGCCGGACATCGATGGCCTTCACCTCATACGCCAGCTCGGCGAGGCATGGCCCGATACGACGTTCATCGCCATGTCGGGCGATGTCGGCGGTATTTCGGAAGACGCGGCAAGGCGACTTCGCATCAAGGCATTCCTGAACAAGCCGCTGCCGATGCGGGTGCTGGCGCAGGCCGTCGAGCGGCTGGTCCGCTCGTCCGGTGGCGGTCCCATGGAACAGGAGGCACCCAGCGCCTGGATCTCCCTGGGCATAGGCTCACCGGCGGGCCGCGGGACGCCCACCAACCCGAGGACCGTGCCCAGGCTGCGATAGATTAGATCCGCAGGGCTGGTCGCTTCATGCCAGGGAAAGCCGGGATCCGGCGCGTCAGATCCGACGAATTTGCCGGTGCTGCCGAAGAGCATAGGATGCTCGATGGCCGGGGGGCTTCATGACCGACAAGTTCTCGCTTCTGGCGCAGGTGGCCTCCGACTGGTGGTGGGAGATGGACGCCGAGTTGCGCTTCACCTTCATGTCGGAGCAGTTCTCGAGCGTCTTCGGCATCCCGACCTCGGCGGTCATTGGCAAGAGCCGCATGGAACTGCATCGAGGGGATTATGAAAGCCCGGGGTGGCGCGCCCACCTCGACGATCTCGCCCATCGTCGGCCGTTTCGTCGCTTCGAAACCACATTCGTGGATGCCACGGGGATCGTGCGGCCGCTGTGGATCAGTGGCACGCCCGTATTCTCGGACCAGGGCGTCTTCACGGGCTATATCGGGGTCGGTCACGACCTTACCGAACTTCGCCGTCGGGAGCGGGAGTCCGCGGGACGTGCCGCCGACCTGGAATCCATCCTCCAGAATATCGAACAGGGTGTCGTGCTGTTCGATCGGGACATGAAGATCGTCGTCTACAACGACCGCCTGCGGGACTTCCTCGAACTGGACAAGAGCTTCGACGCCCGCGGAATGACACTCGATACGGTCCTGCACTATCTCGCCGAACGGGGTGAGTATGCACCCGAGGAAAAGCAGGCCGCCATCGCGCTCAGGATGCGGCTGATGCACAGCCGGGAGCCGTTCACGAACGATCGCGAGCGGCAGGACGGGCGGATCGTTTCGGTACATTACGAGCCCTTCTCCGATGGCGGCGGAGTCATGACCTACTCCGACGTGACCCAGGCCCGGCGGCATGACGCGCAGCGACAAGGCCTCGCCGAGCAACTGGAGCGAGAAAGAAAGAGCCTTGTGGCGGCGCAGACTGTCGCACGGGTCGGGAGCTGGGAAACGGACCTGCAGACGATGGACGTTCAGTGGTCGGCGGAAACCTTCCGGATTTTCGAGGTCGATCCGAACGAGTTTTCACCGACGCACGAGCGGTTTCTCGAACTGGTTCATCCGGACGACCGCGCTGCCGTCGACGATGCCTTCAGGGCGTCGCTTGGCTCGACGGACGTCTGCACCATCGAACACCGCATCGTGACGCCCCGCGGCGGACTGAAGTTCGTGGTCGAGCGGTGGCATACCATGGTGGACGGCGACGGCATGCCCGCTCGTTCCGTCGGAACTTGCCACGACTGCACGGAGTTGAAACTCGCCCAGCTCGAGGCGGAGGAGGCGACAAACCTGCTGCGCGTGGCGGGACGAACGGCGCGGCTTGGTGGCTGGGTCTCGGACCTCGAAAAGGGGTCGCTCCAATGGTCGTCGGTGACGGCGGAGATCCACGACGAGCCTCCGGGCTTCAGTCCCTCCCTGGAGGGAGGGCTCCGTTACTTCGTCGGCGAGGACCGAAAGAAGATGGAGGTGGCGCTCGACCTTTGTACGTTGGAAGGAAGGCCCTTCGACGAGACGCTGCGCATCGTCACCTCTAGAGGCCGACATGTCTGGGTGCGTGTCATCGGCGAGGCGGTGCGTGACCGACAGGGAGTGATCCGGTCGATCCGGGGCGCCTTCCAGGACATGACGGAACTGCTGGAAGCCCGCGAGAGTTCCAGGCGATTGGCCGAGCGGCTCTATCAGACTCTCGACAACATCAATGATGGTTTCATTACGATTGACGAGAACTGGCACTTTACCTTTGTCAACCAGGAAGCCATGCGACTCCTCGAGAGGAGCGATACGGATCTCTATGCGAGGTCGCTGTGGGAGATACTTCCGGATATCGTTGGCTCGGGCTTCGAACGACATTTCCGGGAGGCTGTCGAAAAGCAGGCGGTGACGACATTCGTGGAATACTATCCCGGGCTTGCGAAGTGGTTCAGCGTCCGCGCCTATCCTTCGAGCGAAGGCCTGGCTGTCTATCTCCAGGATGTCACCAGCTCGAGAGAGCAGCAGAAGCAGCTCGCTCTTCTCGAATCCGCGGTCTCGCGCTCCAACGACATCTTCCTGATTACGGAGGCAAACCTGGTCGACGAACCAGGGCCGATCATCGTGTATGCCAACGAAGCCATCGCGAAGCTTACGGGTTATGCCCCGGGAGAGCTGATCGGAAAATCGCCGAAGATCCTTCAGGGTCCCGAGACGTCGAGAGCCGAACTCGCCCGCATTCGAACCACCCTCGAAGCCGGGTCGCCCGTCAGCGCCGAACTCATTAATTACGCCAAGAATGGTGCGGAGTACTGGGTGGAACTCGACATCGCCCCGATTGTCGATGACAGGGGCCAAACCACTCATTATGTGGCTGTTCAGCGCGATATCACCGAGCGGAAGAATGTCCAGGACGCACTCACCATCAGCGAGCTGCGCTTCAGGACGGTTGCCCAGCTCAGTGCGGATATCGTGTGGGATTGGGAGCTGGCGTCAAATGTGATCTGGCAGAACGAAGACGGTCCGGCCCGGTACTTCAAGCCCGACGACAAGCCCGACAGCCCGCAATCCTGGATGGAGCGAATACATCCGGAAGACAGCGAAAGAGTTCTTGCCGATCTGATTGCGGCCCTGCGGGGCGGCGGCGACGAATGGTCGGCGGAGTACAGGCTGCAGCGCGCCGACGGATCGTATAGCCAGATGATCGCGAGGGCGGCGGTCATTCGCAATCATCTGGGAAAAGCAGTCCGGATTGTCGGCAGCGCGGAAGATGTGACCGAGCAGCGGGAACTCGAAGACCGGGTGCGCCACTCGGAGGAAAGCTATCGAACTCTCTTCCAGGCCGCTCCGTACGCGATCATCGTAAAGGACCACGACACTCATCGTCTCATTGCGGTCAATGACGCAGCGGTGGAGCAGTATGGCTGGTCGCGGGAGGAAATGCTCGCGATGACGATGAGCGACTTCCATGCGGCCGAGGATCTGCAGGCTCTGGCGGCCGATCAGGGCGCGGGTTCAAGTGACGGCAGCAGTCTCCTCAAGGATGTCCGTCACCGGAGGAAGGACGGCACGGTCATCGATGTGGAAATGGCCGTTCGAGTCCTCGAGTACGATGGCAGGCCCGCGACGTTGGCGGTCATCTCCGATGTCAGCGACAGGGTACGCGGTGAACGTGCGCGTGCGGCGGCGGAAGAGCAGTTGCGCGCCTCACAGCGACTGGATGTCGTGGGCAAGCTGACCGGAGGCGTCGCACACGACTTCAACAACATCCTGATGGTGATCATGGCGAACGTCGATGCGATCCTCGAAGGACAGGACGTCGCGCGGGAGACCAGACAGAGCATCGAGCGGATCGGCGGCGCCGCCGAGCGGGCGACGCAGCTGACGCGGCAGCTGTTGGCTTTCTCCCGCAAGCAGACGTTGCGGCCGGAGAAGATCAATCTCAATGACCTTGTGGTGGCGACGGGCTCGCTGCTGCGGCGGACCCTCGGCGAGCATATCGAGATAAACTCGCTGCTGGCCGAAGAGCTCTGGGAAACCAATACCGACCGCGGCCAGGTCGAGGCTGCCGTCATCAACCTTTGCATAAACGCCAGGGACGCCATGCCCGATGGTGGACGCCTCTTCATCAGGACCAGGAACGTCACGCTCGATCAGGACTACGCCGAGCTCAATCCGGAGGCCAGGCCAGGCGACTATGTGGCCCTGTCCGTCACCGACACCGGAACGGGCATGACGCAGGAAGTTCTGTCCCGGGCATTCGAACCATTCTTTACGACCAAGGAAGTGGGCAAGGGCACGGGGCTGGGATTGAGCATGGTCTATGGCTTCGTCAAGCAGTCGAAAGGGCACGTCGCGATATACAGCGAGCTGGGGCACGGGACGGTCGTCACCCTGTACCTGCCCCGGGCGGATCGGCAGGAGGAGAAGGCCGTGACTCCGGAGTTCCATATTCCCCGCGGTACGGAGCGGGTCCTGGTGGTGGAGGACGAGGATCAGGTTCGGGCAATCGTGGCCGGGCAACTGTCCAGTCTCGGCTATGTGGTCGCCGAGGCCGGCAATGGGGAGGCCGCGCTCGCCAAACTCCATGCCGGTCCTGCGTTCGATCTCCTCCTGACGGATGTGATCATGCCGGGGCCGATCAATGGCAAGGCGCTCGCCGGCGAGGCGGCCAGGACATACCCGGACATGCGTGTGCTGTTCATGTCAGGCTACTCCGATGACGCCATCTCCACGCTGGGCGTCTTGAACCCCGGCGTCACCCTGCTGACGAAACCTTTTCGCAAGGCCGATCTCGCAATCGCCGTTCGGCGCGCCGTCGAAGGCAACCGGTAGTCGCCTCCGACCCCCGCCGGTGTTGGCAACAGCTAGCGGTTTGTAGTGGGGCCAGTCGACCGTTGTTAGGACAGGAGACTTTGGCGCGGCCGTGCGCGACAGTCGGCGCCGGCATGGGCGAGAACAACAACAAGAACACGGCGAGTTCGTTCCGGCAGGTGCTGCGGGCCAGTCCGATGGATTTCTGGCGCCTGTGGTACGTCGGCTTCGTGGTCACCACCGTGCGCTGGCTGGAAACGGTCGCCATGGGCATCGTCGTCTATCAGCAGACCGGCTCCGCCCTGGTCGTCGCCATGATCACCATGCTCCGCCTCGTCCCGATGGGCCTGTTCGGTGCCTTCCTCGGGGCCTTCGCCGAACGGTTCGACCGCCGCCTGACCCTGGCCGGCATCGTCGGCCTCATGATGGTCACCTCGGCCCTGCTCTCCGTCGTCGCTTTCGGGGGAGCCCTGGAAGTCTGGCACCTCGCCGTCGCCAGTTTCATCAACGGCTGCGGTTGGGCCACCGACAATCCGCTTCGGCGCGTGATGATGGGCGAAGTCATGGGCCGCGATCGCATGGCCATCGCCATGGCGCTCGATGTCGGCGCTGGCAATGTGAGCCGCATGGTAGGGCCCGTTGTCGGCGGCCTGCTGCTGGCGGGCGTCGGCATCGAAGGCGCCTTCCTGCTGAGCGTGGCACTGTACGCGTCGGCCGTCGCCGCCACCTTGATGGTGCAGAGCCACATTCCTTCCTCGCCCGGTGCGGGGGCCGTGCTCGCCCGCACATGGGAGGGCGTGGCGCTCATCTTTTCCGACCGCCGCCTCGGCGCGATCATGGCGGTCACCGTCATCTACAATGTTTTCGCCTGGCCCTTCACCAGCATGATCCCGGTGATCGGCGCCGACCGGCTGCTGCTCGGCCCCGAAGGCGTCGGCCTGCTCACCAGCATCGACGGCGTCGGCGCCTTTGCCGGCTGCTTGCTGCTGGCGCTGTGGCTGACGCCGGGCTGGCATGCCCGCGCCTATGTCGGCGGCACGGCCGCCTACCTGGTCGGGCTGATCGGCTTTGCGGCGGCGCCCACGCCGCTGCTGGCGGGTGTGGCGCTGCTGGTGACCGGCCTCGCCGGCGCCACCTTCGCCACCCTGCAGGCCACGCTCGTCTATCTCGCGGCGCCGATGGAAATGCGCTCGCGCATCCTGGGTGTGCTCTCGGTCTGCATCGGCACCGGCCCGATCGGTTTCGTCGGGCTGGGCTGGCTCGCCGATCTCATCGGAGCGCCCGAGGCCACGGCGATCACCGGCGTGATGGGCCTGCTGGCGCTCGCCGCGACCTGGCCGCTTTGGCGGAGGATTTGAGCCCTGGAACAGGTAAAGCACATCGGCAGGCGTCGGCTGATTGCGCGGGTCCGAGGCGAGCAGCTCCCAGCGGTGTCTCTGCAGGACGCAGCCGCAGCCTGCTAATACCCGATCGCGGCGCCGTCGCTGCGCGGATCCGAGCCGCCGACGCGCAGGCCGCTGACCGGGTCCACGGTGATGCCATGGGCGTGGCCTGCAAGTTCGTTCCAGGCGCCCCAGCGATTGACCATGTGGCCGCGTCGTTCGAGCTCGGCAATGGTCTCGGCCGGAATGCGTCCCTCGACGTGCAGCGTGTCGCGTGGCTCACCGATAGCGAAGCGGCCGGACAGGAATCGCGGTGTCTCAAGCGCCTCCTGGATGTCCTGACCGTGGTCGATCAGGGCGAGATAGGTTTGCAGATGGATCTGGGGCTGGCCGTCGGCGCCCATGCAGCCCACCACAGCCCACAGCCTGTCGTCGCGGAACGCCATCGAGGCGATCAGCGTGTGCAATGGCGTCTTGCCGGGTTCGACCCGGTTGGGGCTCTTGGGATCGAGCGAGAAATAGGCCGAGCGATTCTGTAAGACAATTCCGGTGCGACCCGCCACGACCGCGGCACCGAAGCCGCCATAAAGGGAATGGATCATCGACACCGCATTGCCCTCGGCGTCGACCACGGCGATGTAGACCGTGTCACCGGCGAGGCTGCCGTAGGAGGGGATCTTGTCCCACGGCAAGGCTCGGGCCGGGTCCATCAGAGCGCGCCGCTCATCGGCATATTTCTTTGATATCAGGCGTTCCATCGGTACGGAGGCGAAGCGTGGATCGGCGAGATGACGGTCGCGGTCGTGATAGGCAAGCTGCTTGGCCTGGACCATCAAATGCACATAGTCGGGGCCCAGAAAGGGCTTCTTGTGCATCTCCATCGGCTCAAGCAGGTTCAGCATCTCCAGCACGGCGAAGCCCTGCGTGGGTGCCGGCGTTTCGTAGATCGTAACGTCGCGGTAGCTGCCTTTCAGCGGTTCGCCCCAGTGCGCGTTCTGCGTCTTCAGGTCGTCCAGAGTAAAGAAGCCGTCGTTGGCTTTCGACCAGCGCGCCATTTCACCCGCTACTTCACCCTCATAGAAGCCGTGCCAGCCGTCACTGGCGATCGCCTCCAGGGTCCTTGCGAGATCGGGGTTGGTGAGAATCGCACCGTCCTTCAGGAAGATGGCCGCTGCTTCGGGGTTTTTCGCCAGTTCCTCACGCGCCAGTTCGCGCCAGTAGGCCAGCCGCGCCGTCACCGGGAAGCCATTGCGGGCGTAGCCGATGGCGCTCTCCAGGCAGCGCTTCAAAGGCAAGCGACCATAGGCGGCATGAGCCATGCCCCAGCTTGCGACCGCGCCAGGAACAGTGAGGGTGCCGGGCAGTACGCCGCGATAGGGTATCTCGGCCAGGCCGCGCCGGGCGAAGGCGTCGATCGTGCCGGCCGCGGTAGCGCGTCCGCCACCGTCGATGTAGCGTACGGCACCGGTCTTGGCTTCATGGACAAGCAAGAACGCGTCACCGCCTACGCCTGTCATATGCGGATAGAGCACCGAAAGCGCGGCGCTGGTGGCGATGGCGGCATCGACCGCCGATCCGCCTGCTCTCAAGACATCGACGCCGGCCTGTGACGCCAGTGAATGCGGGGATGTCACCATACCATTGGGCGCGAGGGTGGCCGGCCGGCCCGTACGTATATCAACCATCAGGGTTTCTTAGCCGACTGGTTTGCTCCCCCGCAACGCGGCCCGGCATATCAGGCAGCCGGAACATTTGCGGCGCAGAAACCGTAGACCGTGAGTCTGTGAAGCCACCGGGAGTCGGATACGCAAAACTGCATGCGAGAAGTGCCCGCGGAGGCGGCCTCTTTGGGGGGGCACCGGCTACACCGATGCGTTGAGCGTGGCGCTTTACGGGTCCTTGACCCAGGGCGACTTCAATCTCGATGCGCTGGCCGGCTACGCCAACGCGAACAATCGCCTGCAGCGCCTGTCTCTGGTCTCACTCCAGACCTAAGAATTGCCGGAGAGGGCGTTCTGGGTTGACCACCCGCCGCCGGTGCTCGCGGCAGCGAGCGGTTGGTAGGCCCGGCAGGATTCGAACCTGCGACATAACCGTTATGAGCGGCTCGTTCTAACCGCTGAACTACGGGCCCCCGCAACCGTACGGCCGCGCCCCGGTTGGGCCGGGGCCGGCCCTTATAGCGCGGCTATTCGGCGGGCGGCACGAACATATAGCCGACCCCGCGCACCGTGCGGATCACCGTCGGCTTCTCGGGGGCGGGCTCGATCTTGCGGCGGATGCGGGTGATGCGGAGGTCGATCGCCCGGTCGAACGGGTCGCGGGCCCGGTGGCTGGTCGTCTCGAGCAGCCAGTCGCGCGACAGCGGCCGGTTGGGGTTCTCGGCAAAGGTCTTCAGAATGTCGAACTCGCCCGAGGTCAGCGGCACGTCGCCGTTCTCGGCGTCGACGAGCTGGCGCTTGGACAGGTCGAGCATGTGGCCGCCCATGCGCACGCGCTCCAGGCGGGAGGGGGTCGACTTGTTCACCGACCGGCGCAGCACGCTCTTGCAGCGGGCCAGCAGCTCGCGCGGCTCGTAGGGCTTGGCGACATAGTCGTCGGCGCCGCTTTCCAGCCCCAGCACCTTGTCCACCGGGTCGGCCGACGCGGTCAGCATGATGATGCCGACACGGGTGCTGGTCTCGCGCAGCCAGCGGGCCAGCGCGAAGCCATCCTCCGGACCGGGGAGCTGGACGTCCAGCAGGACGAGGTCGGGCATGGCCCGCGAGATCTGGCGGCGCATCTGGGCGCCGTTCTCGACGGCGGTGACCTTGAGGTCGTTCTGAGTGAGATAGGCCTCGGCGGCCTTGCGCTGGAACGCGTCGTCCTCGACCAGCAAAATCGACGGTTGCTGCATGATTTTACCAAAATGAATGAACTCTAATGCCTTCAAAATAACACTATTTCTCAACGAATTATATCGTTTTCTTGAGATTTTTGATACGGTTGGCGCCCCTCCAGGAGCCTGCAATGTCCCTCGTCGCCGCCCACTCGCCCGTCACCGGGACGGACGCGCCGCCGGACGCGCAGGCGGACGGGGCACGGGCGGTGGCTCGGCAGGACCTGTTCGTCCGCGCCGAGCTGGTGCGGCGGCTGTTCGAGGGCTCGGCACCGTCCCGCTATTTCGCCTTCGTTCTGTGGCCGGTGATCGCCGCCATCTACTGGCGGCAGATGAACCCGGTCGAGTTGGCCGGGCCCTTCGCGGCCTATCTCCTGGTGACCTTCGGCTTCGACCTGCTGCGCCACAATTTCGGGCGCGCCCGCCCGGACGACGCCCAGGCGCTGCGCTGGGGCTGGTGGTTCGCGGGCTTCTCGTTCCTCGGCGGGGCCTGCTGGGGATGGGCGGGCTTCCTGCTGGCCTCGAAGGATTTCGAACTGCAGCGCATGCTGCTGGGGCTGGTCCTGCTGGCCACCGTCACCACGGCGGTGCCGATCCGCTCGGCCCATCCGCCGACCTTCTACGCCTTCGCCGTCGCGACCGCGGCGCCGCTGCTGCTCGTGCTGATCGCGTCCGGCGGGCCGTTCTACCAGCTCGTCGGCATCGCCGGCGCCGCGTATGTCGGCCACCTGATGGCCTATGTGCGCGACGTGCATCGCTGGCAGTACGACAATATCGCGCTCGCCTACGAGAAGGAGGATCTCGCGCGCCGCCTGCAGGTCGCCTATGACGCGGCGCTGGCGGCCCAGCGCGAGGCGGAGAAGGCCAACCAGGCCAAGTCGACCTTCCTCGCCACCATGAGCCACGAGATCCGCACGCCGATGAACGGCGTGCTGGGCATGATCGATGTCCTGGAGCGCACCAATCTCACCGTGGAGCAGCGCGAGTCGCTGGGCACGGTTCGCTACTCGGCGTCCGCGCTGCTGCGGATCATCGACGACATCCTGGACTTCTCGAAGATCGAGGCCGGGCATCTCGACCTCGAGCGCATCGACTTCTCGACCGTCGAACTGATCGAGGGCGTTGCCGAGGCGCTGGCCGCGCAAGCCGGCGAGAAAGGGCTGGTCCTGTCCGCTTTCGTGGCTCCCGACGTGCCGGCGCGCGCGATCGGCGATCCGCTGCGTCTGCAGCAGATCCTCTTCAACCTGCTGGGCAATGCCCTGAAGTTCACCGAGCACGGTTCGGTCCGCCTCGTGCTCGAACGCGCGCCGGCCGGGCCGGATCAGCCGGGTGCATCGGCCGGCCTCGCGCTCCGCATCAGGGTCGCCGACACCGGCATCGGCCTGACGGCGGCCCAGCGCGACCGGCTGTTCCAGCCCTTCGTGCAGGCCGACAGTTCGACGACGCGGCGCTTCGGCGGCACGGGGCTCGGCCTGTCGATCGTGCGGCGCCTGGCCGAGGCAATGCGCGGAAGCGTGGCGATCGAGAGCGAGCCGGGCGCCGGGTCCACGTTCATCGTCGACGTCATGCTGGGCATCGCGCCGGACCGGGCGGCTCCCGTCGACCTGCCGCTGGACGGACTGTCGCTCGGGCTGTCGCTGCCTGATCCCGAGGAGGGCGCTGCGCTCGCCCGCTACCTGCGCGATGCCGGCGCGGAAGTCGATGTCGTCGTGTCGAACCTCGCGGCGGTGAGCGTCGAGGGATCCGGCGTGCAGATCGCCCTGGCTGACATCAGGCGGCCCTGGCGGCGCGACGGGCTGGTGCGGGCAATTGCCCGGGCCGTCGGACGCTCCGCTTCATCCGCCGCCTCGTCTGCGCCGCCTGCTCCGGCCGGGCGCCTGCAGGGCCGCGTCCTGGTGGTCGACGACAATTCGGTCAATCGCAGGATCCTGGCGCGGCAGCTCGAACTTGCCGGTGCCTCGACGGACGTTGCGTCCGGCGGCGCGGAGGCGCTCGAAATGCTGCGCACGCGCCGTTACGACCTCGTGCTGGCCGACCTGCAGATGCCCGACATGGACGGTTTCGAGATGGCGCGACGGATCCGGGCCGGCGAAGCGGCGGACGGCCGCGCGCGCCTGCCGATCCTCGCCATCACCGCCAGCACGCTCGAGGACGAGGAGCAGCGCAGCCGCGCGGCCGGCATGGACGGCTTCATCACCAAGCCCGTCGGCATCGAGCAGTTGCGCGCCACGCTCGACGTCTGGCTGCCGGAAGCGGCCCGCGAGCGTGCGGCATGAGCGATGCCTACGATCGCAGCAGGCTCGTCGAGCTGTTCGGCGATGACGCGTCTACCGTGGCGGCGATCGAACGCGAGTTCCTCGATACGGCGCGGGATGCGGCCGTCGAGATCCGCGGCACGGACGATTTGGAGCGGATCGCGAAGGCCGCGCATCGCGTGAAGGGCGCGTCCGGCATGATCGGCGCGGATGCGTTGAGCCAGGTCGCGGCTGCCGTCGAGCAGGCCGCCAGGGCGCGCGATCTCTTCGCCGTGCGCGGACTCGATAAGCGTTTCAGCGACGAGGTGGCGAGGGTCGCATCGCAGGTCGCCGCGGCCTGATCAGCGGCGCGGCCGCAGCATCACCGTCGCGGAATAGGACAGGAGCGAACGCCCGTTCTGTTCCAGCAGGCCGCGCAGGAAAGCGATCGACTTGCCCTGCTTGGGCACCTCGACGCGCGTGACGAGCGGCGCGGAGATGTCGCCGGCGGACAGGAACTCGGCCGCGAAGGAGACGGTGGTGGGCGCGAGGTCGCTCGTCATCGCCGCGGCGCGCGTGATGGCGGTGTCGGCGAAACTCATCATGTAGCCGCCGTGCAGTGCGCCGCCCGAGTTGCACATGCGCGCCAGCGTCGGCTGCACCAGCGAGGCGCCGTCGGCTTCCTTGCGCACGAAAGCCGGGCCGATATGCGTGGAATAGGCGCTGGCCTTGAACGGCTCGAAGCCCTCGGGAACCACCTGCGGCGGCAGGTCGATCCTCGACGCCGCCTGCTCGTCCTTGCGCGCCATCGCCTTGGCGCGCGCCACATGCCGGCACACGCCCGACCAGAGCGCGATGGTACGGCCTTCCTGGGTGATCGAGCCGCGCGCGAAGGCCAGCCGTCCCGTGACCTGCAACGGCTCGCCGCGCGCTTCCAGCGGCGGTCCGATGACGGCGCCGTTCAGGAACTCGACGGCGATGCTCACCGTCATGGCAAACGATGTGTTTGTCCCGCCGTCCGCCGCGCGCCCGGCCACAATGCACAGCGCGTAGTCGGCCAGGGTAAGGATTCCACCGCCATGCACGCCGCCCATGTAGTTGCCGTGGCGCGGCAGCGTCGGCAGCACGCAATGGACCGTGTCGGCCTTCCGGGCATCGCCCTGGATGTCGAAATAGAACGGTCCGACGTGATCCTCGAACGGATCGGGCGGAACGAACTGGGTGTAGCGGGAGAGGTCGATCGTATCGGGCATTGGCTCTTGTGAAGCGTCGTTGGCGGGATTTAATAGTGGAGAATCAGCCAATCACAAAGAGCCACGGAGCGAAACGTCATGGCGGAAGCGGCGCACAAGATCGAGGTTCGTCGCGACAAGCGCGCTGGCGGCACGGTGGCCCATCTCGTGTTCGACAATGCGCGGCGGCTCAACGTCCTCAATCCGTCGGCCCTGCACGATCTCACCGCGACGTTCCACGCGCTCTCGGCCGAGGAGGACCTGCGGGTCGTCGTCTTCTCGGGTGCGGGCGGCCGGGCCTTCATCGGCGGTGCCGACATCAACCACATGGCAGGGATGCGCACGTCCGAGGACGGCCGCACCTTCATCACCATGGTCCACAAGCTCTGCCAGTCGATCCGCGACTGTCCCGTGCCGGTGATCTGTCGGCTCGAAGGCTACACGCTGGGCGCCGGCCTCGAAGTGGCTGCGGCCTGCGACCTGCGCATTTCGACCGACACGGCGCATTTCGGCATGCCCGAAGTCAAGGTTGGCATTCCCTCCGTCGTCGAGGCGGCGCTGCTGCCGCGCCTGATCGGCTGGGGCCGCACCTCGTGGATGCTGCTCACCGGCGAGAACATCGATTCCCGCAAGGCCGAGGCCTGGGGCATGGTCGAGGAAGTCGTCGAGACGGCGAAGATCGATGCGGCCGTCGAGCGCTGCGTGCATTCGATCGTCGACGCGACGCCGCTGGCGGTGCGTGCGCAGAAGCGCCTGATGCGCCGCTGGGAGCGGCTGCCACTCGACGAGGCGGTGCAGGCGGGCATCGATTCCTTCGCCCAGTCGGTCGCCGAGGGCGAGCACATCGAGCGCATGGGCGCCTTCGTCAATCGCAAGAAGAAGTAGGATCGGGAGTCGTGCCATGACCCAGAAGACCGTTCGGATCGGCTGCCATTCGGGCTTCTGGGGCGACACCGAGACCGCCGCGGTGCAGCTCGTGCGCCACGGCAAGGTCGACTATCTGGTGAGCGATTATCTCGCCGAAGTCACCATGTCGATCATGGCGGCGCAGAAGCTGCGCAACCCGCAGGCGGGCTATGCCGTCGACTTCGTGTCGGTCGTGATGGCGCCGTTGGCACGCGAGATCGCCGAGAAGAAGATCAAGGTCGTGACCAATGCCGGCGGCGTCAATCCGCTGGCCTGCCGCGACGCGGTGCTGAAGGCCTGCGAGGCGGCGGGCGTCACGTTGAAGGTCGCGGTCGTGCTGGGCGACGACATCCTGCCGCGCGTCGACGAGTTCCGCGCCGCCGGCATCCGCGAGATGGATACCGGCGCGGAACTGCCGGGGAAAATCGCCAGCATGAACGCCTATCTCGGCGGCTTCCCGATCGCGCGGGCGCTTTCCGAGGGGGCCGATGTCGTCATCACCGGGCGTTGCGTCGATTCGGCCGTGACGCTGGGCGCGCTGATCCATGCCTTCTCGTGGACGCCGGAGGAGTTCGACCGGCTGGCCGCCGGCACGCTGTGCGGCCACATCATCGAATGCGGTGCGCAGTGCAACGGCGGCAACTTCACCGATTGGCGGCTGGTGCCCGACTACGACAACATGGGCTTCCCGATCGCCGAAGTATCGAGCGATGGCAGCTTCGTGCTCTCCAAGCCCGACCATACCGGCGGCCTGATAACCACCGCGACGGTCGCCGAGCAGATGCTCTACGAGATCGGCGATCCGCGGGCCTACATGGTGCCGGATGTGGTCTGCGATTTTACCCACGCGACGTACGAACAGGTTGGCAAGGACCGCGTGCGCGTCAGCGGCGCGAAAGGCCGGCCGCCGACCGACACCTACAAGGTCTCGACCACCTGGCCCGACGGCTACAAGTTCAGTTCGATCTTCATGCTGGGCGGGCGCGAGGCGGTGGCCAAGGGACGCCACAGCGCCGAGTCGATCATCAAGAAGACGCGGCGCATGTTCGCCGAGAAGGGCATGGCCGACTATCGCGACGTCAGCATCGAGGTGATCGGCAGTGAGGCGACCTATGGGCCGCACGGCCGCACGCCCGACGCGCGCGAGGTGGTGGTGAAGATCGCCGCCAGGCACGACCAGAAGGAAGCGCTCGGGCTGCTCGGCCGCGAGATCTCGCCGATGTCGACCGGCGGCGTGGTCGGCATGACCGGCAGTTTCGGAGCCGGCCGCGTCTCACCCTCGCCGGTCATCCGCATGTTCTCCTGCCTCGTGCCGAAGACGATGGTGCCGGTCACGGTCGATATCGACGGTCACCGGATCGCGATGCAGGAAGGCGCGCGCAGCGGCGGCTTCACGGCGGCACAGCTTCCCGTCGAGGCTCCGGCGGCCAAGCCGGCCCCGGCCGGCGACACCACCACCGTACCGCTGATCGCGCTGGCCTACGGCCGCTCGGGCGACAAGGGCGACAATGCCAATATCGGTATCTTCGCGCGCCAGCCGGAGTACGAGCCGATCCTCGAGGCCGAAGTGACGGAGGAGGCGGTGGCGAAGTACTTCGCCCATCGCATCGAGGGGCCGGTCACGCGCTGGCGGCTCCCGGGCATCAAGGGCTTCAACTTCCTGCTGCGCCAGGCGCTGGGCGGCGGCGGCATGGCCTCGCTCAAGGCCGATCCGCTGGCCAAGGCCTTCGCCCAGATGCTTCTGGACATGCCCGTCCGCGTGCCGAAGTCGCTGGGGGCGAAGCTCGGAGAGTCCTCTTCATCTTAAGCGGCAAGATGAGAAGTGAGAAAATTATTACTTAATTACAAAAAGTTAACATCCGAAGTGTAACGTCGAACAAAGACGATACTTGCGTTGTGCAAGATAATATCTATCGATTGACATAGTATATCACCTGATATTAAAGCGCTTGAGTTAGCGCTGTTCAGGGTACCTATGATCGATCCGCAACCCACCGTCCGAGGCCGCCCCGCCACCCAGGCGAGAGGGGAAGACACCCGCCGGCGCATTCTCGAAAGCGCGCTCGATCTGTTCGCCGCCCAGGGATACGAGGGCGCCAGCACCCGGCAGATCGCCGAGGGCGCCGGCGTGAACCTGCCGGCCATCCAGTACTATTTCGGCAACAAGGAAGGCCTCTACCGGGCGATCATCGAGGACATCGTGGCCGACACCGAGCGGCAGATGGCCGAGGTGTCGCCCCGCGTGCGGGCCGCGCTCGACGATCCCGCCGCCACGCCGGCCGAGCTCACCGAACTCCTGTGCGAGATGCTGGAGACCTTCGTCACGCTGGTCACCAGCGGCACGCAGGTCGAGAGCCGCCGCCTGTTCTTCGCGCGGGCCGAAGTCGAGGAGACGCCCGGTCTCGACAGGCTGCACGACAACGGCATGCGGCACATCTTCAACCCCTGCCTCGCTTTGTTCGCGCGCCTCCACGGCAAGTCGGAAGCCGATCAGGAGATGACGATGCGGACGATGGCCCTGATCGGCCAGGTCGTCATCTTCTGCAGCAACAACAAGCGACCCATCCTCGCGGCGGCCGGCCTCGACGGCGAGAGCGTCCGCCTGATCAAGCAGATCGTGCGCGAACACACGCTCGCCATCTGCCGCGCCGCCGTGTCTGCCCGATAGTTCTTCACGAGTACGCCCACGAGTAAGCCCATGTCCAAGCGTTCGCCTTTTCTCGCAGCCTTCACGGCCGTCCTTCTCGCGGGCTGCACTTCGGGCCCCGATTTCGTGAAGCCCGACAAGCCCACCTCGACCGGTTACACGCCCGAGGCGCTGGCGCCGCAGACCAGCTCGGCGGCCGGTCCCGGCGGCGCGGCGCAGACCTTCGTGCCGGAGAAGGACATTCCCGGCGAATGGTGGACGCTCTTCCAGTCGCAACAGCTCGATGCGCTCATCAAGGAAGCGCTGCGGGCCAATCCCGACGTCGATGCCGCGCAGGCCGCGCTCCGCCAGGCCCGCGAGAATTTCTTCGCCCAGCAGGGCAGCCTGTTCCCGACGCTCAGTGCCAACGGCTCGGGACAGCAGCAGCTCGCCTCGCCCGCGGCGCAGGGGCAGGTGGGATCGGGCACCATCTTCGGCGTGACCGCCGCTTCGGTGAACATCTCCTATGCGCCCGACGTGTTCGGCGGCGTGCGGCGCCAGGTCGAGTCGAAGGAAGCGCTGGCGGAAGTCCAGCGCTTCCAGCTCGAAGCGACCTACCTGACACTGACCTCCAACGTGGTGGTTGCCGCGATCAACCTTGCGTCGCTGCAGGCGCAGATCGACGCGACCAAGGGCATCATCGCCATCCTCAACAACTCGCTGTCCGTGGTGCGCCGCCAGTTCGACCTGGGCGGCGCCTCGCGCGCCGACGTGCTGGCGCAGGAAGCCGCCCTGACCCAGACTCAGGCGACGCTGCCGCCGCTGCAGAAGCAACTCGCCATCCAGCGCAACCAGCTCATGCGCCTGGTCGGCCGCACCCCGGACCAGGACCGCGGCGAGAGCTTCGATCTTGCAAAGCTGAAGCTGCCGACAGAATTGCCGCTCAGCCTGCCCTCGACGCTGGTCGAGCAGCGGCCCGACGTCCGTGCCGCTGAGGCGCAACTCCGCTCCGCCAGCGCCGACATCGGCGTCGCCGTTTCCAACCAGATGCCGCAGTTCACGATCACGGGCCTGCTGGGCTTCACCTCGGGCGGCATCGGTTCGCTGCTCGTGCCCGGCGCGGGCGTGTGGAGTATCGGCCTCGGCATTGCGCAGACCGTGTTCGACGGTGGCCGGCTCGACAGCCAGCGCAAGGCCGCGATCGCCGCCTACGAGCGTGCCGCCGCGCAGTATCGCGGCGTCGTGCTGTCGGCCTTTCAGGACGTGGCCAATGCGTTGCGCGCCCTGCAGTCGGATGCCGACACGTTGCGCGCGCAGGTCGCGGCCGAACAGACGGCCGCCGCGAGCCTCAGGCTGTCCGAGCAGCAATATCAGCTGGGCGCGGTGAATTACCTGATCCTGCTGAACGCCCAGCAGACCTACCAGACAGCGGTCATCAACCGGCTGCGGGCGCAGGCCGCGCGCTACAGCGACACCGCGGCGCTGTTCCAGGCGCTGGGCGGCGGCTGGTGGAACCGCAGCGACGTCGATCCGAAATCCATGGACACGCCCTCGCGCTTCACGCTGCCGCCCGTGCAGGACATCAAGCTTCCGCGCGCCGGTCACTGACCGGCCGCGCTCCCGAATTCAGATCAACTCATCCAGATCAACTCAAGAGGCATGCGATGATCAAGCGAATGCTCATCATGCTCATTCTCGTCGGTGCGGTGCTCGGCGGATTGTTCGGCTTCAAGACCTTCGTCAACGGCAAGATCCAGGAAGCCATGGCCGGCATGGCCAACATGCCCCAGACCGTTTCCGCGACGAAGGCTGTCACGAGCGACTGGCAACCCCGGATCGATGCGGTCGGCAGCCTGCGCGCCGTGCGCGGCGCCGAGCTATCGCTCGAGGTTCCCGGCGTGGTCGAGACCATCAGCTTCCAGTCGGGCGACGAGGTGAAGGCGGGGCAGGTGCTGTTGACCCTGCGCAAGGAAGACGAGGAGGCGCGGCTGCAGTCGCTCGAGGCGACGGCATCGCTGGCGCAGATCACCTACGACCGCGACGTGAAGCAGCTCAAGGCGCAGGCGATCAGCCAGGCCATCGTCGACAACGACGAAGCCAACCTGCGAAATGCCAAAGCGCAGGTCGCCGTCCAGAAGGCGATCCTCGACAAGAAGACGCTGCGTGCGCCGTTCGACGGCAAGCTCGGCTTGCGCCAGGTCGACCTCGGCCAGTTCCTCCCGGCCGGCACCGAGATCGCCACCCTTCAGTCGCTCGATCCGATCTTCGTCGACTTCCTGTTGCCGCAGCAGGCGGTGGCGCAGATCCTGGTGGGCGAGAAGGTGCGGGCGAAGGTCGATGCCTTCCCCGGCCGTACCTTCGAAGGGAAGATCACCGCCATCAACCCGAAGATCGATACGGGCAGCCGCAACGTCCAGGTGCGGGCCACGGTGTCGAACGCCGACCAGAAGCTGCTGCCCGGCATGTTCGCCACGGTCGAACTCGACACCGGCGGAGCGCAGCGGCTGGTGACGCTGCCGCAGACCGCGGTGAGCTACAATCCCTACGGCTCGCTGGTCTACATCGTCGACGACAAGGGAGCGGGCCCGGACGGCAAGCCGCAGCTCACCGCACGCCAGGTCTTTGTAACGACCGGCGCCACCCGCGGCGACCAGGTCGCGATCCTGAAAGGCGTTGCCGAGGGCGACACGGTCGTGACCTCCGGCCAGATCAAGCTGCGCAACGGCGTGCCGATCGTCGTCAACAACAGCGCGGTGCCGACCAACGACGCCGCCCCGAAGATCGTCGACAAGTAATCAGCCCGTCAGGACATCGTCCCATGAAGTTCACCGACATCTTCATCCGCCGCCCGGTATTGGCGAGCGTGGTGAGCCTGCTGATCCTCGTCGTCGGCCTGCGCGCCATCAGCGCGCTGCCGGTGCTGCAGTATCCGCGCACTGAGAACGCCGTCGTCACGATCACGACGACCTATTACGGCGCCGATCCCGACGTCATCGCGGGCTTCATCACCACGCCGCTGGAGCAGGCAATCGCCCAGGCCAACGGCATCGACTACATGACCTCGACCAGCCAGAGCGGCGTCAGCACCATCACGGTCTACCTGCGGCTCAACTACGATTCGAGCAAGGCGCTGACCGAAATCAACACCAAGGTCAGTTCGGTGCTGAACCGGCTGCCCCCGGGTACGCAGCAGCCCGTGCTGACGGTGAAGATCGGCCAGACGATCGACGCGATGTACATCGGCTTCAACAGCACTGAGCTCGCGCCCAACCAGATCACCGACTATCTCGTCCGTGTCGTGCAGCCCAAGCTGCAGGCGGTCGAGGGGGTACAGACGGCCGAATTGCTGGGCGCCAAGAACTTCGCGCTGCGCGCCTGGCTCGATCCGCAGAAGCTCGCGGCCTACGGCCTGACTGCCGCCGATGTCGGGCAGGCGCTGACGGCGAACGACTACATCGCCGGTCTCGGCACGACCAAGGGCCAGATGGTGCAGGTCACCCTCAAGGCCTCGACGGCGCTGAGTTCGCTGGAGGAATTCCGCAACCTGGTGCTGAAGCAGGACAAGGGCGCGATCGTCCGGCTGAGCGACGTCGCCAACGTCACCCTGGGCTCCGACGACTACGAATCCGAGGTGAGCTTCGACGGCCAGAAGGCGGTCTATATCGGCATACAGGTCGCGCCGGCCGCCAACCTGCTCGACGTCATCGCCGGTGTCCGCAAGATCTTCCCCGAGATCCAGGCGCAGCTCCCGCAGGGGCTGAACGGGCAGATCATCTATGACTCGACGGAGTTCGTGAATTCCTCGATCGACGAGGTGATCCGCACGCTCGTCGAGGCGCTGGTGATCGTGACCCTCGTGGTCTTCGCCTTCCTGGGCTCAGTCCGCTCTGTGATCATTCCGGTGATCGCGATCCCGCTGTCGCTGATCGGCACCTTCGCGATGATGGCGGCCTTCGGCTTCTCGATCAATCTGCTGACCCTGCTGGCGCTGGTGCTGGCGATCGGCCTGGTGGTCGACGACGCCATCATCGTGGTGGAGAACGTGAACCGCCATCTCGAGGAGGGGCAGAAGCCTTTCCCCGCCGCCATCCAGGCGGCGCGCGAGCTGGGTGGGCCGATCATCGCCATGACCGTGGTGCTGATCGCGGTCTATGTGCCGATCGGCTTCCAGCGCGGCCTGACCGGCGCGCTGTTCACCGAGTTCGCCTTCACCCTGGTGGGCGCTGTCACGATCTCGGCGATCGTGGCGTTGACGCTCTCGCCCATGATGTGCTCGCGCATGCTGAAGCCGCACGCCGAGAACGATCGTGGCCTCGAAGCCCGCCTGATCCGCGGCATCGACCGCGTGTTCGACAGCCTGCGCCGCGGTTACTCGCGCTGGCTGACGGGCAGCCTCAACTACCTTCCGGTGACGGCCGTCTTCGCCGTGCTGGTGCTGGGCAGCATCTTCTTCCTCTACTCGGCGACCAGCAGCGAGCTGGCGCCGCAGGAGGACCAGGGAATCATCATCGGCTTCGCGACCTCGGCGCCCAACTCGACCATCGACCAGCGCCAGATCTACTCACGTGAGATCTACAAGATCGGCGTCAGTCACCCCGAGACCGACCACGTTTTCCAGCTCGACGTGCCCGGCCAGTCGATCGCGGGCTACGTGCTGAAGCCGTGGGACCAGCGCACGAAGACCTCCAACCAGCTCCAGCCGATCGTGCAACAGCAGCTGGCGGGGATCGCGGGCGCGCAGGTCGTGGCCTTCCAGCCGCCACCGCTGCCCGGGTCGACCGGCCTGCCGATCCAGTTCGTGATCAACACGACCGGCGGGTTCGACGCGCTGAACGACGTGGCGCAGAAGTTCCTGCAGGAGGCGCTCGCCACCGGCCGGTTCATCTTCCTGAACACCGACCTCAAGATCGATGCGCCGCAGGCCACCGTGGTGATCGATCGCGACAAGGCAGCCCAGCTCGGGCTGAAAATGAGCGACATCGGCGGCGCGCTGGGCTCGATGCTGGGCGGCGGCTACGTCAACTACTTCGCCCTCGACGGGCGGTCCTACAAGGTGATCCCGCAGGTCCAGCAGTCCTCGCGGCAGAACATCGACCAGATCCTCGACTATCACATCAAGGCCGCCGACGGTTCCTCGGTGCCGCTGTCGACGGTCGCGAAGATCGTCACCAAGGCGATCCCGCAGTCGCTCAATCACTTCCAGCAGCTCAACAGCGCCACCATCCAGGGTGTCGCGTTCCCCGGCGTGTCGCAGGCCGAGGCACTGGAGACACTGAAGGACCTGGCGCAGCGCACCCTGCCGCAGGGTTACTCGATCGACTACGGCGGCGCGTCGCGCCAGTACATCCAGGAGACCGGCGGCTTCATCGTCACCTTCGGTTTCGCGTTGATCATCATCTACCTGTCGCTGGCGGCGCTGTTCGAGAGCTTCCGCGATCCGCTGATCATCCTGTTCTCGGTGCCGATGTCGATCGCGGGCGCGCTCATCTTCCTGATGGCGCTCAGCACGGTGGGCATGCCGGGCGCGACCCTGAACATCTACACCCAGGTCGGCCTGGTGACCCTGATGGGCTTGATCAGCAAGCACGGCATCCTGATCGTCGAGGTCGCGAACGAATTGCAGGAAGCCGGCAAGTCGCGGCGCGAGGCCATCCTCGAGGCGGCTTCCATCCGTCTCCGCCCGATCCTGATGACCACGGCGGCGATGGTGCTGGGCGTTGTGCCGCTGATCGTAGCGACCGGCGCGGGCGCCCTGTCGCGGTTCTCGATGGGCCTGGTGATCGCCAGCGGTTTGGCCGTCGGTACGCTGTTCACCCTGTTCGTGGTGCCGGCCGTCTATGTGATGCTGGCGGCCGACCATTCGAAGAAGCGGAGTGACGAAGCTCCCGCCGGTGTCCCCGCAGCGGGTGATTGAGCTAGAGCCGCTCCAGCGCCGCGCGGGCGATCCCGTCGCCCCATTCTTGGACGAAATGGCCGCCGTCGGTGATTTCCACCGGCGGCGGACAGTTGCGGATGACGGTGCGAAGGGCGCGCATGACCGGCGGGCCGAGGACCGGATCCTTCATGCCGATCGCCATCAGGCTCTTGCCGGCCCAGCGCTCGCGCCAGAAGGCCCGGGCTTCGCGGGAGAGGGCGGCACCGTCGGCATCCCGCCGGTCGGGCACCAGATTGGGGAAGCGCCGGACGCCCGCCTTGTAGGAACCGTCCGGGTAGGGCGCGCCGTAGGCCGCCGCCTCGGCGTCCGAAAGGTGCGGGCAGGCGCGCTTCATCAGGGCGGGAATGTCGAGGTCGGGGTTGCGGTTCGAATAGTCGCGCCAGGCGAGGAAGCCCGGGCCAAGGGGGCGGTCGCCCGTGCCGAGGTCGGTGTTCATGACCAGCAGCCCCGTGTAGCGCTCGGGTGCCGCCATCGGCAGCGTCAGCCCGATCAGGCCGCCCCAGTCCTGCACGACCAGCACGATGTTGCGCAGGTCGAGCGCCTCGATCACGCCGAGCAGCGTGTCGCGATGGAACTCGAACGTGTACAGCGCCTCGTCCGTCGGCTTGTCGGACCGCCCGAACCCCAGGAAATCCGGCGCGACGGCCCGGTGGCCCGCCGCCGTGAAATGCGGGATCATACGCCGGTAGAGATAACTCCAGGTGGGCTGGCCGTGCAGGCAGAGGAAGGTTTTCCCCGAATTGCGGGGACCCTCGTCGACATAATGCAGGCGCAGCGCATCCGTCCGCGCGAGATAGTTCGGCCGGAAGGGCCAGTCCGGAAGATCGGCGAACCGCTCATCTGGCGTGCGCAGGGCCTCGATCAATGGTGTATCCTCCCCGCCATGACGGCCCCCTCCAAATCCCTTCCGCCGAAGGATGAACGCGCCGAACGGCTGGCTGCTGCTCTGCGTGAAAACCTGAAGCGGCGCAAGGCGCAGGCGCGCGCCAAGGGGGATGTCCCGAAGCCGGTGGACACCAGTGACAAGCCCGGCGGTTGAGCCGGCCCTCTCCCTCCTTTAGAAGCGCCTCCTGATGAGCATTCTTTCCGACCGCTGGATCCGCCGCATGGCGCAGGAGAAGGGCATGATCGAGCCTTTCGTCGACGCCCAGAAGCGGGAAGGGGTCATTTCCTACGGCCTGTCGTCCTACGGCTACGACGCCCGCGTCGGGAACGACTTCAAGATCTTCACCAACGTGAATTCCTCGGTCGTCGATCCCAAGAACTTCGACCAGCAGAGCTTCGTCGACCGCAACACCGATGTCTGCATCATCCCGCCCAATTCCTTTGCGCTGGCACGGACGGTCGAATATTTTCGCATCCCGCGTGACGTGCTGGTGATCTGCGTCGGCAAGTCGACCTATGCGCGCTGCGGGATCATCGTGAACGTGACGCCGCTCGAGCCGGAGTGGGAGGGTCACGTGACCCTGGAATTCTCCAACACCACGCCGCTGCCCGCGAAGATCTACGCCAACGAGGGCGCGTGCCAGTTCCTCTTCCTCCAGGGCAACGAGCCCTGCGAGGTTTCCTACCGCGACAAGGCCGGGAAGTATCAGGGCCAGCGCGGCGTCACCCTGCCGAAAATCTGAGCGGAGGCGACCATGGACAAGATTCGCATCAGGGGTGGCCATCAGCTCAAGGGCCAGATCCGCATCTCCGGCGCCAAGAATGCGGCCCTGCCGCTGATGGTGGCGTCGCTGCTGACCGACAAGCCGCTGACGCTGCACAACGTGCCGCGGTTGGCCGACATCACGACCATGATCCAGCTCCTGCAGCAGCATGGCGTGGAAGTCTCGGCGGCGGCCGGCGAGAACGGCCACAGCCACGGCACGACGCTGGTGCTGAAGGCGGCGAACATCACCTCGACCACGGCGCCCTACGACATCGTGCGCAAGATGCGCGCCTCGATGCTGGTGCTGGGCGTGCTGCTGGCGCGTGAAGGCCAGGCCAGGGTGTCGCTGCCGGGCGGCTGCGCCATCGGCGCGCGTCCCGTGGATCTGCACATTGCCGGCCTGAAGGCGATGGGCGCCGAAATCGACATCGACGGCGGCTACATGGTCGCCCGCGCCCCGAAGGGCCTGCGCGGCGGCCGCTACACCTTCCCCAAGGTGTCGGTGGGCGCGACCGAGGACCTGATGATCGCCGCGGCGCTGGCCAAGGGCACGACCGTGCTCGACAACGCCGCGCGCGAGCCCGAGATCACCAACCTCGCCGAATGCCTGTCGGCGATGGGCGTGCCGATCGGCGGCATCGGCACCGAGACGCTCACCATCGAGGGCGTGACGTCGTTCAACGCGATCGAGCATGCGGTCATTCCCGATCGCATCGAGACCGGCACCTATGCCATGGCCGTCGCCATGACGGCGGGCGATGTCGAGTTGATCGGCGGTAAGGTCGACCTGATCGACACGGTGGCTGCCAGCCTGCGCGCCGCCGGCGTCACGCTGGAGGACACAGACAAGGGCATGCGTGTCCATCGGACCAACGGTGCGCTGCGCGGCGTCGACGTGATGACCGAGCCGTTCCCCGGATTCCCGACCGATCTCCAGGCACAGATGATGGCGCTGATGACCCGCGCCGAGGGCGCGTCGATGATCACCGAGACGATCTTCGAGAGCCGCTTCATGCATGTGCCCGAACTGGCCCGCATGGGCGCCAACGTCACCATCCATCACCAGTCGGCGCTGGTGCGCGGCGTGCCGAAGCTGCGCGGCGCCGAGGTCATGGCGACCGACCTGCGCGCCTCGGTATCGCTGGCCATCGCCGGCCTGTCGGCCGAGGGCGACACGATGCTCCACCGCGTCTACCACCTCGACCGCGGCTTCGAGCGGCTGGAAGAGAAGCTCGGCGGCTGCGGCGCGGACATCGAGCGGCTGAAGGGCTGAGGCGCATGACGGGCAAGCTGAAACTGTCCGCGCTGGACGCCGACGACCTGGCCATCCTTTCGGCTGCTGTGCAGGACGCGCTGGTGGCGGTCCGCGATTGTGCCTACCTCAAGGATGAGAAGCGCTTCGTCCTGCTGCTGAACCGGTTCCGCTGGGAAGCCGACCCGGACGCCGACTCGAACGGGGGCACCGGCCACTCCCGCACCCATTCCGCCCTCGTTTTCAACGAGGTGACGGCGGTGCGGCACCATGACATCCCGACCGGCGAGCCCGACCGGATGCTCGAAGTGCTGGCCGTGGTGCTGGAAAACGACCATTCAGTGCTCGTGCGTTTCTCGGCCGGCCGGGCCATACGGCTGGAAATCGGCCGTCTCGCATGCCATTTGGGGGATGTCGGGGAGCCTTGGCCCACCCCGTGGAAGCCCGCCCACCCGGTCGAATAGCCTTTCCGGCTCCGGCAAGGGGCGGGCGTTCGTTACTGGAGATCAGTCGTGTCGAGCGAGGCTAACGAGAAGCTCATCCTGGCGCTGCCCAAGGGACGCATCCTCAAGGAGGCTGCCCCCGTCTTTGCGCGCGCCGGCATCGAACCGGAGGCGGCCTTTGCCGATCCGGACGCCCGCCAGCTCCGCTTCACGACCAACCATCCCGACCTCGACATCATCCGCGTCCGCTCGTTCGACGTCGCGACCTTCGTGGCCTTTGGCGCCGCGCATCTCGGCATCGCCGGCGCCGACGTTCTGATGGAGTTCGACTACCCCGAGATCTACGCGCCGATCGATCTCGGCATCGGCAGGTGCCGGCTGGCCGTCGCCGAGCCGGTCGAGATGGCGGGCAGCGACGATCCGCGGCGCTGGAGCCATGTGCGCATCGCCACCAAGTATCCCGAGGTGACGCGCCGCCACTTCGCCGCGCGCGGCGTCCAGGCCGAGTGCGTCAAGCTCTCGGGCGCGATGGAACTGGCGCCGTCGCTCGGCCTCAGTCATCGCATCGTCGACCTCGTCGATTCCGGCCGCACGCTGAAGGACAATGGTCTGGTCGAGATCGAGCACATTGCCGATATCACCTCGCGCTTCATCGTGAACCGCGCCGCGCTCAAGACCCGGCCGGAGCGGGTCGGCCACTGGATCGACCGGTTCCGCGAAGTCGCAGCGGGAGTGGCCAGTGCCGCTTAGGCTCGACGCTTCGGCGCCGGGTTTCGAAAAGGAATTTTCGGCCTTCCTCGGGCGCAATCGGGACACCGACGAGAATGTCGACCGCGTCGTCGCCGGCATCGTGGCTGACGTGCGGGCGCGTGGCGACGCGGCGGTCGTCGATTACACCGCGAAGTTCGACTGGGCCGGCATCACCGCCAGCAACATGCGCATCTCCGACGCCGAGCGTTCGGCTGTGGCGGCAAAAGTGCCGGCGGCGCAGCGCGAGGCGCTGACGTTCGCGGCCCGTCGCATCGAGGCGTTCCATCGTGCGCTGATGCCGAAGGACGTCGACTTCACCGACGCCACCGGCACGCGGCTCGGTGCGCGTTACCGTCCCGTCGATGCGGCCGGCGTCTACGTGCCGGGCGGCACGGCGGCCTATCCGTCATCGGTGCTGATGAACATCGTGCCGGCCAAGGTCGCGGGCGTGGGGCGCATCGTGATGGTGGTGCCGACGCCCGGCGGCACGCTCAATCCGCTGGTCATGCTGGCCGCCGAGATCGCCGGCGCCGACGAGGTCTGGCGCATCGGTGGCGCGCAGGCCGTTGCCGCGCTCGCCTACGGCACGCAGTCGATCAAGCCGGTCGACAAGATCACGGGACCGGGCAATGCCTATGTCGCGGCCGCCAAGCGGCGTGTGTTCGGCCAGGTCGGCATCGACCTGATTGCCGGACCTTCGGAAATCCTGGTCGTCGCCGACCGGCACAACGATCCGCAGTGGATCGCGGCCGATCTCCTGTCGCAGGCCGAACACGATCCGTCCTCGCAGTCGGTGCTGATCGCCGACGATGCGGCTTTCGCGGACGCCGTCGTGCGCGCGGTCGAAGTCGAACTGGAGACCCTTGACCGTGCGGCGATCGCCGGCGCGAGCTGGCGTGACAATGGCGCCGTCATCCTGGTCCCGGACTTTGCCGCGGCACCGCCGATCATCGATGCCATCGCCGCCGAGCATGTCGAACTGGCGATGGAAATGGCAGAAGCCGAGGCGCTGTCGCAGAAGATCCGCCATGCCGGCGCGATTTTCCTCGGCCGCCACACGCCCGAGGCGATCGGCGATTATGTCGCCGGCACCAACCATGTGCTGCCGACCTCGCGCGCCGCGCGCTTCTCGGGCGGGCTGGGCGTGTCGGATTTCCTGAAGCGTACCTCGCTGGTCGCCTGCACGCCGCAGTCGCTGGCGGCACTCGGCCCGTCGGCGGTGGCGCTGGCCGACGCCGAAGGGCTCGGGGCACACGGCCGCTCGGTCTCGCTCCGGCTGGGTCGCTAGCAATGCCGACGGGGTCGACCGATGACAAGGCGCGGCGCATCGTCGACGTCGTGCTGGACGAGGACTCGGTCGCCCGCCGCACGCCCGAGGTCGAGCATGAGCGGGCCGTCGCGCTGTTCGACCTGATCGAGGAGAACGACTTCTCCCTCGTCGGCAGCCAGCCGGGCCCGTACCGCCTGCGCATCGGCATCTTCGAGCAGCGCCTCGTCTTCGACGTGCGCAACGAGAGCGACGAGAAACTGCGCGACATCGTCCTGTCGCTGACGCCCTTCCGCAAGGTCGTGAAGGACTACTTCCTGATCTGCGAGAGCTACTACGCCGCCATCAAGAAGCTGGGACCCTCGCAGATCGAGGCGCTCGACATGGGCCGGCGCGGTCTCCACAACGAGGGATCGGAACTGCTGCGCGAGCGGCTCGACGGCAAGATCGAGGTCGATCACGACACGGCCCGCCGGCTGTTCACGCTGATCTGCGCGCTGCACATCAAATCGTGAGGGCCGCGGGGCGATGACCGGACTGCCCGCCAGCCTGCTCTTCGCCTGCAGCGAAAATTCCGTCCGGTCACCGATGGCCGAAGCGCTGGCCAAGCGACTTTACGGGCGGTCGCTCTATGTCGATTCGGTGGGGGTGCGCGCAAGCGAGGTCGACGGCTTCGCGGTCTCCGTCCTCGACGAACTCGACATCGACGTCCATCGCCACCATGCCAAGACGTTCGAAGATGTCGATGCCGCCTCGTTCGATCTGATCGTCACCCTGTCGCCGGAAGCCCATCACAGCGCGCTGGAGTTCACGCGCGGTACGGCGACCGAGGTCGAGTATTGGCCGACGCCCGACCCCAGTGCCGTGGAGGGGTCGCGGGAGATGCGGCTCGATGCCTACCGCCACACCCGCGACCAGGTCCTGGCCCGACTGAAGGCACGCTTCGGGATTCCGATCGCGCCTTCGGTCTAGCCCGTTGCCTCTAACGCTGGGTGACGTGGCCCTGCGGATCGAGGGTGATCATGTAGTAGGTGTCGCCCTTGAGCGCCTGGCCCTGCCAGCTTCCGTCGCTGTTGCGCATGAGCATGGAGACGCCGTTGTAGCCCGCGTCGTGGATCTGCTGGCGGGCGATCGCGCCCTCTGCGGTCGGCGTCCAGTTCGGGGCGGTCGTCGGCATGCGGGTACTGCCCGGTTCGGCGCCGGGCTCGCGGCCGCTCGGCATGCCTTGCGCCTGGACTGCATTCGTCGCAAGGACTGCGGCGCCAACCAGGGAAATTGCAAGCAATGTGCGGGTCATGATGACTCTCCTCGGTGCGAAGCGCTGCCACACTGGAGCGCTTTCGACGGGAGTCATTTCCGTCCCGGATTATGAACGGATTGCGGCCGACACTCGCTTGCGCGCGCAGGTGAGACACCCGCGTCGCGCAAGCGATTGTAAGGACAGAGTCAGCGAGAAGGCGCCGCTCCGGCGTACCACGCCGCGCGGTTCGAGCTGCGACGGGTCACCGGCAGGTTGACGAGGTCCATGAACACCGAGGCGCCGCCGTCGGCGCCGGCGAGATCGCCCTCGAGCACCTCGACGTCGAAGGTGAGCTTGTCGCCTTCGAGCTTCGGCGACTTCAGAGTGACGACCGCATCGACCACGCTGGCCTTCGCCTTGTTCAGCACCGAGACGGTGGCGTTGGGCGGATCCTTGGCAAAGGAATTGGGCGCGTTCAGCGTCCATTCCTCGAGCACGTGCGGCAGCATCGCGTGCCCGGCCGAGCGCACCGGTCGGTCGGCGAACACGATGACGCTCGGCGCCACGCCCTCGAGGATCAGCTTCTTGTCCTGCAGCTTGGCGCCGCGGGCATTGAGCACGAACATCGAGGGGATGAGGCGCGGGTGCTGCGAGGCGCCGACGACCTTGGGCAGGCCCTGCACGGCGGGAGCGGCCGGCGGTGTCTGCGCGGTCGCGCCGAAGGCGAGGCCGAGGGTTGCAGCAGCGGTAGCGAGAGCGACGGAGAGGCGGAAGCTGTTCATGGTCATCACCGTACGGCTCAGTAGCAGGGCAGGAGAGGCGGCTTGCCGCAGCTCGGCGCGTTGTAGCGCTGCTGGTAGCGCGGATCGATGTCGGGCGGCGGCGGCGCGCCCGCGCCGCTGTTGTAGCCGCCACCGCCACCACCATAGCCGCCGCCATACGGGTTCACGGGCTGCGTCGGCGAGGGGTTGGGCCAGCCGCTGAAGGTGCTGGTGCCGTCGGGATCGCCGATCGCCGGCGTCTCGCCGCCGGTGGTCTGGCTCTGGCCGTAATACTGCGCACCGTGCGAGCCGATGCCGAACCAGATCGTATCGATGAACACCGAGGCCGGGCCGTCGGCGGCGCCGAGGCTGCCTTCCAGCACGTCGACGTCGAAGGTCAGCTTGTCACCTTCAAGCTTGGCGGTCTTCAGCGTGACGACGAGGTCGGAGACGTTGCCGCCGTCCTTGTGGAACACCGACACCGTCGCGTTCGGCGCATCCTTGGCGAAGCTGCCGGTGCGCCAGATGTCGGCCATGTCCGGCGTCACCATGTGGCCGACCGAGCGGGTCGGGCGGCTGGTGAACAGCGTGGCGGTCGGCAGGACGCCGTCGAGCACCAGCTTCTGGCCATCGAGCTTGGCGCCGCGCGCGTTGATGACGATCAGGGCCGTCGAATACTGCCGCGTCGTCGGCTTCCCGATGGTCTTCTGGGCGGGATGGCTGATGGCATTGGGAGCCTTGGGCGGCGTGGCGGCCGGCGCCTGGGCGAAGGCGAGCGCCGGGGTCAACAGGAGAGCGGCCACGAGGCCGGACATGCACGTTGCGTTCATCTTCACTGGTCCTTTTTCCCCCGATCATCCGCAGCCGCGACCTGTATAGGGGAGGCAGCCCCTTGTGAGAAGGCCGGCCGTCCCGTGGTCCCGGGGCGACCGCCATTGACTTACCCCCGCCTGCGGCCCATTTTCCGGCCGCTTTCCAGAAATTCACCCCAGCCGGAGGCCGGATGGCCAAGGAAGACCTGATCGAATTTACCGGTGTGGTGTCGGAGTTGCTGCCCAACGCGATGTTCCGGGTGAAACTCGACAACGACCACATCATTCTCGCCCATACGTCGGGCAAGATGCGCAAGAACCGCATCCGCGTACTGGCAGGCGACCGCGTGACCGTCGAGATGACGCCGTACGACCTGACCAAGGGCCGAATCACCTTCCGCTTCAAGTAGGCGTTGAGCGCCCCGCCGATCCCCCCGCTCGTACTGGCCTCCGCGTCGCCGCGACGGCTCGACCTGCTGCGGCAGGTCGGATACGAGCCCGCGACGATCGACCCCGCCGACATCGACGAGACACCGCACGCGCGGGAGCTTCCGCGCGCCTATGCGCTGCGGATGGCGCGCGCCAAGCTCGACGTCGTGGCGCAGCGCCATCCCGGCGCCCTCGTGCTGGCGGCCGACAGCGTCGTGGTGTGCAGTCGCCGTATCCTGCCCAAGACGGAAGACGAGGCGGAAGCGCGCGATTGCCTGATGCGGCTGTCGGGCCGCCGCCATCGCGTGCTGGGCGGCGTCGCCGTCGCCGGGCCCGACGGACGGGTGCAGACGCGGCTCGTCGAGACCGTCGTGCGCTTCAAGCGGCTGGAGAAGCCCGAGATCGACGCCTATCTCGCCAGCGGCGAATGGCAGGGCAAGGCCGGCGGCTATGCCATCCAGGGCCGCGCCGCGTCCTTCGTGGCGTTCCTGTCCGGCTCCTACAGCAACGTCGTGGGGCTGCCCCTGTTCGAGACGGTGGCACTGCTGAAAGCGGTGGCCCGATGAGCCGGATCGACCGGCTCGTCTGCCATGTGTTGCCCAAGGCGTTCCTGATGGCGCTGGTGTCGGACGGGCGCCTGGCCGAACTGCAGGTCGTTCGTCGCGACAAGCCCTCGCGGGTCGACAGCATCTTTCTCGGCCGGCTGGAACGGGTGATGCCCGATCTCGACGCGGCCTTCGTCGACATCGGCATCGGCCGCGCCGGCTTCCTGCGCGCCGAGGACCGCTCGGGCAGCGACGGCTGGCCGCCGCCCGGCGCCCCGCTGCTGGTGCAGGTGCGCAACGACGGCGAGGGCGACAAGGGTCCACGACTGTCGATGAACGTCGCCGTCAGCGGACGCTATCTCGTCTATCGCCCCAACGGCTCGGGCGTGACCTTCTCGCGCCGCATCGAGGGTGAGTCCGAGCGCGACCGGCTCAGGGCGCATGTCGAAGGCCTGCTCGAAGGCGGCATCGTCCTTCGCACGGCCGCGGCGGGCGCGACGGTCGAGGTGCTGCGGGCCGATGCCACCAGCGTGCTGGAGCGGTGGGAGAGGATCAGGCGTCTCGCCCTCGACATCCAGCCGCCGGCCGACCTGTCCTCGCGCGTGCCCGGCGAGCGCGATCCGATCGCGCGCATGCTGCGCGACCACGGCGCCACCCTCGAAGAGGTGATCATCGACGATCGCACCATGGCCCGCACGCTGCAGGACCAGATGGACCGTCTGGGCGAGAAGATCCGCGTGCGCTGGCACAACGGCTCGATGCCGGCCTTCGACATCGACGATGTCGCGGGCCAGATCGACACCGCGCTGGCGCAGCGCATCGCGCTGGAGAGCGGCGTCGAGGTACTGTTCGAGCCGGGCGAGACCCTGTGTGCCGTCGATGTCGACAGTGCGGGCGCCGGCGGCCGTCAGGGCCGCGCACCGCGCCGGCCGGTCGAGGTCAATCTCGAGGCGGCGCCGGCCATCGCCCAGCAGCTCCGGCTGCGCAACATCGCGGGCGCGGTGGTGATCGATTTCGTGACCATGCGCAGCGCCTACGACCGCGACAAGGTGCAGGCGGCGCTGGCGGAGGCGCTGGCGGCCGACCCGGTGCCCACCCAGATCTACGGCTTCACCCGCCTGGGCCTCTTCGAGTTGACCCGCGCCCGGCGCGGCCCGACCCTGGCGGCCCAGTTGGAGGCGCTGGAGAAGAGCGATGACTGACCGGAACGTGCCGCTGCGCGCCGTGCGCATCGAGCCGAAATGTCCGACCTGCGGAAAGCCGGCGGACCCGAAATACAAGCCGTTCTGCCGCAAGCGCTGCGCCGATATCGACCTCGGCCGCTGGCTGAAGGAAGGCTATCGCGTGCCGACCGACGAGGCGCCCGGCGAGGAAGAACTCGACGAGAGGGGCGGCGGCGCATCTGGACAGCGGGGCTAGCCCGTCCTATAAGCCCGGCCGCCAACGAACGGTGTGCCCAGGTAGCTCAGTTGGTAGAGCATGCGACTGAAAATCGCAGTGTCGGTGGTTCGACTCCGCCCCTGGGCACCATTCGCTTCAGAGCACGTCTGCTTGAACTTTAGCGATGTTGCCAGCGCCTCTGAAAATCGATCACGGCGCGCTTTTAGACAGCCTCGTTTGCAGTTTCAGACACCGTTCACGTTCCTGCAGCGACGATTGCTCCATCGGGTACTCGGCCTGTACCCATGCGATGACGGAGTCCTCCTGCTCCTTCGTCGCGACGGGCATGTTCACATTGATGGACCCACGGTCTTGCGAGGGATCATGCTTGAGGGCTGGGCCAATCGGTGGGACCGGCAGTTGTGAGGCTGAATCGAGAACGACACCCCACTAATTGAAATCGCTACCAGCGCTCAGCTGCGCTGCAACAAATGATGCGCCGAGCCATTGAATCTGCGGCACGGGAGGGGTCCCGGTGCCGTAGAGGGGTTCAAAATGGCTGCGAGACCGAGCTGGGAAGGCCATCTGCGCCTTTCCCTGGTTACCTGTCCTGTCGCGCTGTGGCCGGCGACGACGGAAGCCGAAACCGTCCGCTTCAATCTTATCAATCCGAAAACCAACAACCGCATCCGCATGAAGACGGTGGACGCCGGCACCGGGGAGGAACTGTCGCGCGGCGATCTCGTGAAAGGCTTCGCCATCGCGAAGGACGAATACGTCCTGCTAGATAAGGAAGACTTCGAGAGCGTGAAGCTCGAATCCACCCGCATTATCGACATAGAGAAGTTCGTACCGCGCGAGACAATCGACCGCTTGTACTGGGATGCGCCGTATCATTTGGTCCCGGCCGGCAAGACCGGCATCGAGGCGTTCGCCGTGATCCGCGAAGCAATGAAGCGCAAGGGGAAGGTGGCGATCGGCCGCCTGGTCATGACCACTCGGGAGCGGGTCTGCGCCATCGAGATCGAGGAGTACGGGCTGGTCCTCACAACCCTGCGCACCGCCGAAGAGGTCCGCACGCTCGACGAGATCGGTCATCCGGACCTTCCCAAGCCCGATGCGCAGATGCTCGATATCGCGGAAAAGATCGTGGCGCAGCAGTCTGGCGAGTTTGATCCCGCAGAGTTCACCGACCGTTACGAAGATGCGCTACGCGCCCTCATCGAGGAGAAAAAGAAGGGCAAGCCCGTTAAGCCCAGCAAGGTCCGGGAGGCCGACGATACCAACGTCATCGACCTCATGGCAGCTCTAAAGAAGAGTCTGCAAGGCGATGGTCCTGCGGAGCGGAGAAAATCCACTGCTGCGCAGACCAAGAAGCCGGCCAATACCAACCGTCGCAAAGGGAGGGCGGCATGACCGTTCAACTCTCGCTGCCTGCGGGCTGGGCCCGCCGCTTCGTCAGCTCACCGGATCCGCGAGACCGGCTCGACGAACTACGTCAGGCACAACTCGATGTGAAAGCAGCGATCCGCCTTGAGTTCGATGCCATGGCCGATCGTTTCGGCATCAAGACCCGTGAGGTCGATCGCGCCATGGAGAGCATCGACGACACGATCAGCGACCTCATCTATGAGGTCGAGAGCGATCTGGAAGGCGAGATTATCGACCGTTTCGACGCCGATTAACCGTACAAGCAAGGCTACTGCGTTGCCGCAAGCTCATGCGTTCTGCAGAGCCTTGGCAGCCGATGTGGCTTCTGAGTCCCATGGCAGTGCTTGCGTGCGCGCCCGCAATTGCTCAAGACTTCGACCGCGTCGCATCGTGCCGATGCGCTGGGGCTTCCCCGACCCCAAGGACTGGCGCCGACCCCGGCCGATCCATGCCCGATCTGTGGGCGTTCGGGCTGCGCTTGGGTCGAGGCATGACGGTCTCTGGTTGGGTTGCGACCCCTGTCACCGCCGCCGGTTTCTTTTCTCGACGACTCGTACCGGCGTGATCACTTTCCGTGTTCCTTCATCGAACGGCGTTCGCCGCGAAGGCAACAACCCGCGTGTATTTCGCCCGGCTTTTCACCACACTCGTCGAGATGAAGCGGCATTACTGCACCTACTTCGATCACGTCTACCTCGATCGCGGGCTGGCGATGATCCGGTCTCTACGGCGGGTCGATCCCGATGGGTCGATCTCGGTGCTCTGTCTGACCCCGGCGGTCCACCGCGTGCTGTCTGGCCTCGGCGAACCCGGCGTCACCCTGATCGTGCTGGAGGAATTCGAGCAGGAAAATCCCGACCTGCTCGCCGCCAAGGAATCCAGGTGTCTTCGCGACTACTATTACACCCTGACGGCCAGCCTCGTATGCTCTGTCCTGCAGGGTGCACGTCCCGACGACGTGGTGACCTATCTCGATGCCGATCTGATGTTCTATTCGGACCCGGGCCCCATCTATGAGGCGATGGCGGGTGCGTCAGTCGGCCTGATTGGCCATCGCTGGCATTGGTGGACCAGGCGGCTCCGGAAGTACGGCCGCTTCAACGTTGGCTGGGTGAGTTTCCGTGCCGACGCCACTGGAACCGAGGCGGCCCGGTGGTGGCGAGACCGCTGCATCGAATGGTGCTACGGCTGTGTCGATGGCGATCTGTTCGCCGACCAGAAATATCTCGATCACATTCATGCTCGTTTTCCGAATGTCGTCGAGATTACCCATCCCGGTACCAATGTCGGCCCGTGGAACATCTGCCGTGAAGACATTCGTCGAGCTGCCAACGGCTCGATCGTCGTCGGCAGCGGATTTTCGCTGATCTTCTTCCACTTCTCGGGACTGAAGGAGATGAGCCCCGGCGTCTGGCTCGGCAGTCTGCCTTCGTACCTCGGACCGTTTTCGTCCGTCGTGCGTACCGATCTCTACGAGCCATACATTGGTCTACTCGGCGACATTCGGAAGGAACTGGGTGGCCTTCCTGCCGACCCGCCGCCGGTGCTGTCAGTATCCGTACCGCCGCGCCTTTGGCGTAGATTGCTGGCGCCTCTGATACGCCGGGGTCACCGATGGGCGGGGCACTACTTCCAGGCTTGAGCAACGCGCCTTTGCCCGCCCGGCGTCACCGCCCTCGTCGCCCGGTAGCGCTGCGACCACGTCGCCAACGTTAACGTCGCAACACCCTCGATTCACGCAACGACGGGAACGCTCCAGGCCGCCCGAGTGCGGCGGACCAGCCACAGCGCGATAAGGACGGTGGGAACGAGAATGGCGGCAGCCGTGAGCTGCATCGCTGCATTGCTGGGCGGCATGATGCCGCCGCCGGGCGTTGGAACAGGTTCCTCTAGACGACGAAGAAGTCGGTGTTGTCGATAGTGCCGGTGTAATCCCCGAATGTCGCGAACTTCACCGCGGCTACGCCATCCACGCCATCGGCATCGTAGTAGAGCGACCTGGATGCGGCATCGAACAGGATCCGGTCGTCCGCCTGGGTCGCGGTGGTACCGGTATTGAACGCGCCAGCGTCCAGTGCTCCCGCAGACAGCGCAGCGAAGATGTCGCCGTCGAGCTGAATCGTGTCGGCGGCATGATCGAACACGTTGATACGGTCCACATTGGTCGGACCGAGGGCCGTGCTGAACCGGTATGTATCGCCACCGCCGCCGCCGGTCAGGACGTCCGCCCCCAGTCCGCCGTCGAGCAGGTTGCTCCCTGCATTCCCATACAGGTGATTGGCCAGTTCGTTGCCGGTCCCGTCGATGTCGGCCGTGCCGTAGAGCGAGAGCTTTTCGAGGTTGTCGCCCAGCGTGTAGCTGATCCACGCGCGTACCGAGTCCGTGCCGCCGCCGGCCAGCTCGGTGACGACATCGCCGTCGTTCTCCACGACATAGGTGTCGTTGCCCGCGCCGCCTGCCATCTCGTCGGCGCCGGCGCCGCCATCGAGAATGTTGTTGGCGCCGTTGCCGGTGAGGATGTTGTCCTCGCCGTTGCCGACAGCGTTGATGGCGGCCGCGCCTGTCAGCGTCAGGTTCTCGACATTGGCCTTGAGCATATGGGTCACCGACGACTGCACGGTGTCGATGCCGCCGCCCGCATCCTCGCTCGCACGGTCGCCGGAATTGTCGACGATGTAGGTGTCGTTGCCGGCTCCGCCGGTCATCGTGTCCGCACCGGCCCTGCCGTCGAGGATGTTGTTCCCGGTATTGCCGATCAGGGTGTTGGCCAGGCCGTTGCCCGTACCATTGAGATCGGCGGTGCCCTGGAGAGAGAGCTTCTCGACATCGGAGGTCAGGGTGTAGCTGATCCATGCGCGCACGGCGTCGGTGCCGGCGTTGCTGCTCTCGTCAACCTGGTCGCCGATATTGTCGACCACATAGGTGTCGTTTCCTCCGCGGCCGCCCATGTAGTCGGCACCGGCGCCCCCGTCGAGAACGTTGTTGCCGGTGTTGCCATAGATCCTGTTGACGAGTTCGTTGCCGACGCCGTTGATGGCGGCCGTACCGGTCAGTTGAAGGTTCTCGACATTGGCCCTCAGGACCTGAGTGACCGACGAATAGACGAAGTCCAAGCCGGCGCTTGCGGCCTCTACGACCCGATCGCCGGAACTGTCGACGTAGTAGGTGTCGTTACCGGTCCCGCCCGTCATACGGTCGGCACCGGCACCGCCGTTCAGCACGTCGTCGCCGCCGCCGCCGACCAGCGTGTCATCGCCGTCCCTGCCGAACAGATCGTCGTCCTGGCCTTGACCGGTTGCAGTATCGGCAAAGGCCGAACCAAAGAACACGTTGCCGATCGCAAGCCCCATGTACGACTGGCCTGAAGCGGCTTCCGTGGCGATGACGACGTTGAATTCCGTGGGAGCGCCGGGAGGCGAGTAGGCCGAGCCGTCGTAGGTGATCGCGAGGTGATAGGTGCCGTTGGCGGCGATTGGAATATCGAATTCCCAGTAATCCTCGCTGAACGAATCCCACTGGAAGCCGTACGAATAGGTGTCCGTGTAACCACCTGGATCGAGCTGGACGGTGATGCTGCCTGGCCCGGCGCCTTCATGTTCCTGGAAGACTTCATCGTCATAGAAGAACGTGTCGCGGAAGTAGGTTAGGTCGAGTGCCAGAATCTCGCCGAGGTAGAAGAACGACTGGTACAAGGCGCGTCTCCACTATTCTGGGTGCACGCAAGCACGCTAGCGGTGTCGCAGCAACGTTCAATTTAAGGTAGCATGATACCTTCTCGTCCTATCATCGATAGTACACACGGTTTACTTCGAGCACTGCGTGCAAATTAGGGCAGTCTGCCGGTTGGTGGAGGCCCCCCGGGGCGTGGTCCTCTCACAATACAGCGGGGACGTTCCTTCGCGGCGAAGGGCTCAGCTTCTACGCAGTCCGAGTGCGGCGGACCAGCCACAGCGCGATAAGGACGGTGGGAACGAGAATGGCGGCGGCCGTAAGCTCCATTGCCGTATTGCTGAGCGGCATGATGCCGCCGCCGGGCGTCGCGAGGACCAGGCCGCCAGCCACGAGCGCCAGGCGCAGGGGCCATTCGAGCATACCGGTGCGCCGGAGATCCCCGATGCCGACCTGATAGCCCTGGATGCCTCCGCAGATGAAGGAGATCCCGACGAGCGCGGTGACGGCGAGGTAGATCGCCTCGAAATAGGGGATGCCGCCGCCAGCCGCCGGCTGCAGCACCAGAGCCGGATTGGCGACGAAGAAGAACGGTATGAAATAGATGATGCTTCCCACCCACATCGATTCCCATCCCGTCTTCATCGCCGGCGCTCCGGCGATGCCGGCCGCCGCGAACGAGGCGATGGCAACCGGCGGCGTGATCGACGAGAGCATGCCCCAGTAGAAGATGAACATGTGGACGGCCATCTTGTTGAGGCCGAGCTTCTCGAGGGCCGGCCCGATCAGGATGGCGAGGAAGATGTAGCAGGCGGTCGTGGTCAGCCCGAGGCCGAGGATCAGGCTGGTGAAGGCGCACATGAGCAGGAGCAGAAGCACGTTGCTGCCGGCGATGTTGAGCAGATCGTTGGCCAGCGAGGCGATGACGCCGGTCAGCGAGAAGGCGCCGATCAGCAGGCCGCAGCCTGCGAGGATCCCGACCAGTTCGACGAAGGTCCGGCCGTTCGCCTCGAGGAAGGCAATGTACTTGCGCAGACCCCAGCGCTTGTCTCCCCAGATCTCGTTCAACACCAGCAACAGCACCATCCCGCCCAGCGCCGGCAGCAGCATCGCATTCATCCACGCGTCGAAGGTGCCGGGGCCGGAGGCCGCCAGCGCCTTGGGATAGCTTTCGCTCCGGACGGTCATCACGGCAGCGGCAAGCAGGGCGATCGCGATGTTGATCGTGTTGGCGATCTTCCATCGGCCGGGCTGCGACCACTGGTTCAGGACCAGCAGCAGCGCCGTCGCATAGAAGGGCGCATGGCTCTCGCGCTTGAAGTACAGCAGCATGACGATCAGCAGGGCGATGACGAAGGCGTAGTACCAGCCTTCCTTGAAGGCCTGCCAGGCGCTGGGAAGTTCGCGCCGCTCCAGACCTTTCAGGCCACGGCGCGCGGCATACGAATCGACCTGCATGAAGAGGCCGGCATAGAAGAGGAAGGCCGGGATGATGGCGGCAAGGGCGACCTCGGAGTAGGTCGTGCCGAGGAACTGGGCCATCACGAAAGCCGTGGCGCCCATCACCGGCGGCGCCAGCACCGCGCCCGTCGAGGCGCAGGCCTCGATGGCCCCGGAGTAGGAGGGGCTGAAGCCGGTCCGCTTCATGGTGGGAATCGTCATGGTGCCCGCGGTGAGGACATTGCTGACGATGCTGCCGGACATCATGCCGAGCAGGCCCGAGGCGAAGATGCAGACCTTGGCGGCGCCGCCGCGGAACGTGCCGCACAGCGCGAACGAGAGGTTGATGAAGAATTTGCCGGCGCCGGTCATCATGAGGGCCGTGCCGAACACCAGGAACCCGATGACGACATCGGCGAAGGCCTGGATCGGTATGCCGAGCAGGCTTTCCGTGGAGAGCATGTGGTAGGCGGTGGTCTGATCGAGCGTCGACTGGTTGCCCTTGAGCGGCCCGAGCCACGAGGCGCCCGCGAAGAGCGGATAGACCGTGAAGGGAAAGATGCTGAGGAGCAGGCTCCAGCCGCCCGTCCGTCGCAGCGCCTCCATGAGCACGATCCACATCAGGTAGCCCGCCCAGATCACGGGTTCGGGCGGATCGCCGAACTCCCATCCGAGTTCGGCGGCCTTGCGGATGTTGATCATCAGGTAGAACGAGGCGACGGCCGTTACCACGAACAACACGACATCGTACCAGGCGACCCGGTCGACGGAGGCCCTGGCGCTGCCCGGAAAGATCACGAAGGTGAAGGGCAGCATGCAGAGAATCAGAAGGTAGAAATACTCCGTGTTGAGGGGCGTGAAGCCGACGAAGAAGCGCAGGGTGAACTGCTGGTTGATGCAGAGAAAGATGGTGACCGCCGTCAATGCAACGAGCAGCCATCGCCACACGCCGGAGAGCGTGCGGGTGCGCAGGGTCTCGGCCTCGGCCGGACCGGTCTTGTGCGGGTCGTCCAGGACGACCCGCACGGCCTGATCGGTCATGACGGACGTCTCCTTTATTCGAAGACGACGTCCATCCCGGCTTTCTGGAGAGCGGCGCCACGGGCCTTCAGCCAGCCCTCCGCGAAGGCCTTGTCATCCGACGGTGCGCCGGTCGCGTAGGCCTTCCAAGCATCGATCATGACCTGCTGGCGCTTCACCAGGTTGTCGTTGTGCTTCTGCGCCGCATCCGTCCATACGCCCTTCTCCTTGAAGGCGCGGATGGTGCCGTCGTGATAGGGCACGACCCAGGTCAGGTTCTGCAAAGACAGCGCCATGCCCTCGGCCCCCGGCGCGCCACCCTTGTAGGCGTCGAACGTGTCGATCATCGCCTTGGTGATCGCGTAGATCGTGTCGGCGGAGCGGTCGGCGTAGGTCATGAAGATCGGATAGGCATAGCCCGCCATCTCGACCGGCGTTTGCGGCGAGAGGCCGCCGGCGCCGCATGTCGCCTTCACGGGCACGAAATAGGGTGCCTTCTTGTGGACGCGGGCCCAGCCTTCCTTGTCGGTGGCCGGCATCGGCGGAAACATGATGCCGCGTGGAGAATTGTCCGCCTCCTTCGACTGGCCCGAGATCGTCGAGGTCAGGACGGCGTCGACCTCGTTGTTGATGAGGCCCTTCCACATGGCATTGTTCGAGGAGAACTGCACCGGCGTCATGTCCTTCTCGGTCAGGCCGCCGAAGCCGATCAGGGCGATGACACCCTGGCTCAGCGCCGGCGAACCGACCACGATGCCGAGGCGCTTGCCCTTGAGATCCTTGACCTCCTTGACGCCAGTGTCCTTGGCCACCGCGAGGCCGAGCCCGTTGCACGCCGTTGCCGCCATGATCAGGCGGGTGGCCTGCGGTCCCCAGCTCTTGGTGCCGAACTCGAAAACGCCTTCCTGCGCAAAGTAGGTGCCGATCCCCATCTGCGAGATGACGGCACGGTTCGCCTTCACCGGCGACAGGCGTCCAGTGTCGTTGCCCGATGGCAGGACGCGGACGTCGGTGCCGAGCACGTTCTTGAACTGCTGGCCGATCGCGACCGCGATGTTGAAGCCGGAAGAGCCGGTATCGTAGGCGGTCCAGGACATCTCTTTCGGAATGGCCTGGCCGAAAGCCGGGAAAGCGACGAGCAACGCCAATGCGGCGCCCGTTGCGACGGTGCGTCGATACATGAAGTCCTCCCTGGATACGGCGTCCTGTTTTTATGACGTCCGATTGCTGGGCATGTTGCCGGGTCGGCAGTCGCTATTCAACCGGCATTCCCGGGATGACCCCTTTAACGGAGCAATACCCGTCGCTTCTGCGAAGAAGCCGCAGGTGACCGACGGCGCTTTGCCGCCACTGATTCAATACTGGCATTTCATCTGCAAATTAGGGGTCGATTTATCCCGTCTCGTTCCCTGCACGACCTGATGTTACGGTGACCTGCACAACGGCGGATGGGGTGAACGTTGTCGTCTTATCCTTTCCTCGGGCTTCGCGGTCTGATCGTCTTGTGCATGATGGTCATCGCGCTTCTGCCTTCGGTGATCGTCCTGCCGATGTTGGCGAACCTGTCGCGCTCCATCACCCAGAGACAGGCTACCGCGACGTTGCAGACCACGGCGGAGGCGGTGTCGGCACAACTGTCGCGCGGTCTGCTCGATCAGTGGAACGAAGTGAAGCGGCTGGCCGAATTCGCAGCGCAGGGCGACTCGCGCGAAACGATGCGCTTGAGACTCGACACCATAGTCGCGACGGACCAGCAGTATGCGTGGGTTGGGCTGGCAGATCCGGCGGGTGCCGTTATCGTCGCCTCGGGGGGCGTGCTCGACGGTGTCTCGGTATCCGAGCGCCCCTGGTTCAAGGCCGGCCTGACCGGAGCCTTCGCGGGCGACGTTCACGACGCCCTTCTGTTGCAAAAGTTCGTGGCTCCCAATGCGAAGGAACCTCTTCGTCTCATCGACTTTGCTCTCCCGGTAAAGCGCGCCGACGGAGTGCCGATAGGCGTGCTCGGCGCGCACGTCCGCTGGGAGGCAGTCCGCGAGATGTTCCGCATGCCTCGGGCGGGTGGGTCGATCGAGTTGCTTCTGCTCTCGGGAGAGGGAACGGTACTGGTCGGTCCGGCCTCGCTCGAGGGAAAGAAGTTGCCGGCGTCGTTCGCTCTAGCCGCAGGCCAGGGGATCGGACGCTCCGGCGTGGAAACCTGGCCCGATGGCCGGACCTATCTCACGAGCGTCCTGCCGGCAGTCGGAAGCGGCGACATACCGAGCTTCGGCTGGAGTCTCGTGGCGCGCCAGCCAACGGAAGTAGCGCTCGTCGACACCTATGCCGCGGCGTCCCGGATGCTGCCCGTCGTCGCGCTCTGCGGCGTTCTCATCGTTGCCGTCACCGTAGGCTTCGCCTGGTGGGTTGCGCGCCCGCTGTCGCGTTTGGCGATGGCCGCGGACCAGCTGAGCCAGGGAGCCACCGATGCGCCTGTTCCGCATGAACGCTCCTATCGGGAGGTGGCCATTCTTTCGGATGCGCTCGCCCGCCTCGATACGAGGACTTCAGATACGGCAGGCAGGCGATGAACCGGCGAGTCCTGCGGTTCGCAATCGGCGCGGTCATCATCGTCGTTGCGTTGTTCGTGATCATCGGTGAGCAAATGGCCGGTGTCAGCTCGAATGCCGTCGTAAACGCCCAGGTACTGATTCTCCGGGCACCCATCGACGGGGAAGTGAATCTCCAGGTCAAGGCACTGGGCACTCGCGTGACGCCGAATCAACCTCTTGCCACCTTGAGCGACCCGCGCCCGGACGATCTCCGTCTTGTGGATCTTCAACGGGAGCTCCGCCGCGTCAGTATCGATCTCGAACGCCTGCAGGCTCTGGTGCAGCAGCTTCAGCCCCTGCGCGAGGCCTTTGCAAAGCAGGCTGCCGACTATGCAAAGGGCCGCGTCAGCCAGCTCGAGACGCGCCTTGGCGAAGCCAACGCCACCCTGGATGCAGTTCAGGCACGCCTGCGCGATTCGGAGGCCTCTTTCCGCCGAGCCTCTGAACTGGGTCGGACGGGGACCGTGAGTGGCGCCGAACAATCCCGTACGCGGGCCGCCTTCGAAGTGTCGGGACAGGATGTCGAGGCCGCTCGGCATCGCATCGAGTACCTCAAGATCGAGCTGGCTGCGGCCCGCAACGGAACGTTCCTCGGCGATTCGTATAACGACACGCCCTATTCGCAGCAGCGCCTGCGCGAGACCGAGCAGAAACTGAGCGAACTCGAGACCGAGATTCGCGAGCGGACCGAGCGCGTGAAGGTCTTGACGGAGCAAGTGGCGGAGGAGCGCGTGCGTGCGGGCCGCTTCCGAGAGGCGCGCATCCTGTCGCCAACCACGGGTATCCTCTGGGAGCTGATGTCAGGTGGCGGGGAGTATGTCCGGCGGGCGCAGGATGTGATGCGGATCGTCGATTGCACCACCACGATCGTCACGGCGAGTGTGCGGGAGTCGCTGTATAATCGTCTGCAAGTCGGCGATCCGGTGCAGTTCCGGCTGTTGGGCGACACACAGGTCTACGATGGCGTGATCGCGCGTCTGGCTGGCTCCGGAGCGCAGACCATCTATCGCAGCCTGGCGATCGGCCCGAGCCAGGAGCATCTCAAGCGCTTCGATGTGGCGATATCTTCGCCAGCCCTGGCCTCCGATCCGAAGACGAACTGCGCCGTCGGCCGGACGGGCAGGGTGGTCTTCTCGTCCCGGCCGCTCGACTTCTGGCGGAGGCTGCTGGCCGAAATCGGACTTGGGTGACGATGAGGCGCCGCCGTGTTCGCCCTTGACGATATCGTTGTCAGCCTGGGCCCCGCGCTGCTGGCGCTCGGGGTCGCGATGGCGGTGCTACCGATGTTCCGGCCGCATACCCAGCCGGTACGCATCCTCGTCTTCGCTACGGTGATTCTGCTGGGATGGCGCTACATCGTCTGGCGTTTCGACGAAACCATCCCGGAATTCGATTTTTCGATCGACGCGTGGGTTGCGTGGCTGTTCTTCGCGCTCGAAGCGATGACGCTGGTCTCGAGCACCATATCCGCGGTCATCATGTCGCGGACATTGGACCGTCGCCGCGAGGCCGATGCCCACTTGTCCTGGTGGGGAAAGGCCGCGCCACCGCGCGTCGACATCCTGATTGCCACTTACAACGAGGAAGCGTCGATCCTGGAGCGCACGATTGTCGGTGCAATGGCGTCGAACTATCCAGCGCTGCGGGTTCGCGTGCTCGACGACAAGCGTCGGCCCTGGCTGCGCGAGATGTGCGAGCGGCTGGGCGTTCACTATCATACGCGGCCGGACAACAATCACGCCAAGGCTGGCAACATAAACGCCTGCCTGGCGACGCTCAGGGCGCTGCCCGATCCGCCGGACTTCATCTCCATTCTCGACGCCGACTTCGTTCCTCACGTCGACTTTGTCCCGCGGGCACTTGCTCTTTTTCACGATCCGACCGTGGGATTGGTCCAGACACCGCAGCATTTCTTCAATCCGGATCCGATCCAGCACAACCTCGGCATAGACAAGTCATATCCCGACGAGCAGCGCTTTTTCTTCGACCACCTTCAGGCCTGTCGCGATGCCTGGGGTATCGCATTTTGCTGTGGCACGTCTTCGATGATGCGATGGAAGGGCATCGAGGCCATAGGTGGTTTTCCGACTGACAGCGTCACCGAGGACTTTCTGATAACCCTGCGCCTGCAGGAGGCCGGCTGGAGAACGGTGTACCTCAACGAGCCGCTCACGGAGGGGCTCGCCCCCGAGGGTGTCGTGGAGTACGTCGTGCAGCGCACGCGCTGGTGTCTTGGCCTGATCCAGATCGTGCGGGGGCCTTCGGGGCCATTCACCCGGAACAGGCTGCGACCGATCGATCGTCTCAGCCTGACCGACGCGTTTCTCTTCTGGTCGACGACTTACGTCTTCCGCCTGGCATGCCTGTTGATCCCGCTTCTCTATTGGTACACGGGCATAACCGCCGTGAACGCGCCTCTTTCGGGCATTCTGGTCTACTTTGGTCCCTTCTACATTTTCTCCATGGCGGCCCTGCGCTGGATCTCCGGCGGCGTGATGCTGCCGGTCCTTCAGGATGTGAGTCAGGTCATCGGAGCCGAGCAGATGGTTCGGGCCGTCTGGACAGGATTGGTCCGGCCCCACGGACAGCCTTTCAAGGTCACCGACAAGGGCGGCGACCGGACGAAGACCATCGTTCAATGGGGACTGCTCAGGCCGCTCGCGATCATATTCGTCCTGACGCTGGTTGGTGTTTTCTTCACGAGCGCTACCGACATCGAGTTCGAGCGCGATGCAGGGGACGGCAAGTGGGTCGTGCTTTTCTGGACGATCTACAATCTCGCGGTTCTCCTGGTTGCCATGGCTGTCTGCATTGAGATTCCCCGGGCCGGCACGGTCCCCTCGATCGCCCCCGAGCGGGCCAGGCTCCGGCTTGCGGACGGCGAGGCTTCCGCCTGGCTCGTGCGGCTGACGCCGCTCGAGGCCTGGATACGCGGCGGACCGAAGGTCAAGGAAGGGATGACGCTGGGGATCGAGATCGACGGCATCGGCGTCGTCGCGGCGAAAGTCGCGCATATCCGCTCTCGCGGCGCCGTCATCGCGCTCCAGCCGAGCGAGGATCAGCGTCAACGCATCGTCGCCAAATTGCACACGAAGGCTGGCAAACACGGTACTTTGCGTATCGATGTGGGCGGCATTGCCAGCGGCTTCTGGCGCCGAATGGTCCGGCCGATCCCATAAGCCGCTGGAAGCAGTTGTTCAGAACATCCACATCGCTTTGGAGCTTTCGAACACGGCGCCGCCTCAAGCCACGCCGAGCAGGTATCCGCTGCCATACGCGCTGGTGAAATCGAGTTGCACGACGAGGTCGTTAAAGTCGAAATCGCCTCCACCCTGTCCGGCTTCCCAGCCCCACGTATTCATTCCGTAGTTCCAGAGGTGGCCTACCTGCTGACCGGCGACCGTTTCGTTGGCCTGGGAGAAGGCCCAGTAGGTATTGCCCGTCGTGAGGTTCTGCAGCTCCATGGCGATGATGTCGCCCTGCTGCACGTCGATGGTCGCTTCCTGGTAGCCACCATAGCCGGGTCCGCTCAACCACGTCTGAGCGGGGCCGCCGCCGAGCGGGGAGACGGTGTACGCGGTGCTCGCGGCGGCAGCCGCATAGTTGGCGTCCCCTGGCGCCACGCCTCCAACGGTGCCGACATAGTCGTCGACCTTGTAGAAGCGGACGGCCAGGCTGTCGGTGTCGGCTTGCCGCAGGCGCACGATCGTCGTGCCGGTTGGCGACGGATCGTCGATCGGGGCAACGACCGTCTCGGCGACCGCGACCGGCCGGGCCAGCCGGACTGAGTTGCCGTCGGCGGTCTGGAAATCGATGAATCCAAAGTCGCTCGTTAGCAGCCCCGTCGCTCCGGAGGCGACGCTGCCATTGATCGCCACCGAAAGCGCATCGCCGGCGTCGACCGTCAACTGGCCGAGCGTGCCCTGGGACTGCTGGTCGAAGAGCGTCACCAAAGCGTCGTCGAACGACTCCTGCGCGACCTGGCCTGCAAAGCGGGACGTCCAGGCGTAGGAATCGCTGGCCTGGCTGGTAAAGCCCAGAATGTCTCCGCCAGCGTTGACGGACACGGCACCGGTGGCGTTGGGAAAGGTCGTCTGCACCAGCAGGGTCTGATGGACGCCGCTCTCCCACGCGCCGTTGTGCAGGTCCGCGATGTCGGGCGAGTCGGAATAGTTCAGCTGCGCCTGGGCGATGGCGGTGAGGGCGCGCGCCAGCAGCAGCCCATTGGGTGAGCCGAGGCCGGAGGCGAGATCGTAACCGGGGCCCGCCGTGTAGCCGGCGCCCGTCGGGGTGATGCACTCGGGCGACCCGGAACCGCCGGGAGGCATCGCCTTGTACACGTCGCCGCCCATCACGAACGACGAGGTGTCGTTGCCGATCGTCACGTCATTGAACGACGCCGGCGCGACCGCGGCGGCAATGTACAACAGGTCCGTCATGTAGCCGAGATCGGGCAGATGCTGGTCGTGGAAGACGGCGTTGATCTGGACGGCAAGCGACGCCCAGAGCGGCGTCGCGGCGCTGGTGCCGCCGTCGCCACGCGTCGGATCCGACGAAAGATCCGGTTGCGGGACCACATAGTCCATGTTGCCGCTCGCCAGCCCCGCAACGTCGGGCACGCCCCGTCCGGGTGCATGCGCCGCATCGGTCGTGACGGGGGGCAGGAAGGGCAGCAGCGCGTTCTGGTACCAGGGCGTGGGTTGGGTGTAGTCGACGCCGCCGTTGCCCGATTCGTTGCCGAGATAGCTGGGATCGAGCAGGCCGTCCGTGAGCTTGTAGCGGTTCCAGATCGCCTCGGAGAACCATTCCTGGTCGGTGGCGAGGCTCGGCATCACGGAAAGCCCACCGGCAACGAGCTGCCAAAGGCACGCCTGGTCTCCTTCCAGCGCCGGCAGCACGTAGTTGGTGTAGGCGGAGTCGCCGCCATTCAGCGTCGGATCGGCTGCCGCCATGGCGCCGGTGCTGATCGACGTTCCGCCGACGATGATGCTGTACTCGCTGGCGCGCGAGTTGGCGGTGTTCGTGAGGCCGTTGCCGGTCGAGTAGCTCGAACCGCCGTCGCCGCTCGACTGGAACACCGTTATGTTGCGTAGCGCCGCGTCGACCATGAGTTCGCGCGCGGCCCACAGGAAGGGCGAGTCGGCACCGGGCTGCGACGAGCCGAACCTGAAGGACGACGACACCACGGCGGCATGGTCGTCATCGAAGAACGCCGACTGATAGGCAGTGTAGGCCGAGGAGGCCGCATTGTCCTGGTTTCCTGAGCCGGCGTAGAGGACGAGCGTGCTGGTCGGGTTGATCGCCGTGGCCACGCCGACATCGAGCGCGCGCTCCGTGGTGTCGGTCTGTTGGGTCCCGCCGTTCTGCTGACCCAGAACCCTGGCGCCGGTGGGCACGCCGATCGACGTGCGGTATTCGTCGAGCAGCGTGTCGAACGATCCCGCGCCGAATGTGTCGGCGCCCATGCCCGGCTCGATCAGCCCGATCTTGCCGGTCTGAACGGTCTGCCCGACGAGGGGGAAATTGTAGAACGCGGCAACGTCCTGCGGGTTGTAGGCATTGGGCGCACCGGCCGTATCGTTGCCCGCGCCCTGGCGCCCGTCCGTGAGCTCGACGCCCTGGGCCGTGCTGCCATCGGGAAGGACCTCGGGCGGCAGATCGATCCCCGCGAGTTGGACGTCGCCGTAGTCGATGTCGAACGACAGGCCCTTCACCGTGCCGAGATCCGCGACCTTCGAATTGAGCGCGAGGTTGCCCTTCCAGTAGATCGCGCCGCTGTCGCCGTCCCGGTAGAGCAACTCCTGTCCGAACAGCTTCTCGAAATCGTGGGCCGAGAGCTTGACCCAGGCGGTGCGCGATTCGGCCCCGGATTCGTAGGCCGGGTTGGTCGACAGATGAATGTTCAGCTCGTCCAGCGCGCCGATGAGATCCTGGTACGATTCCTCACTGGCGCCGTAGTAGCTGAACGGGTCGTCGCCCAGCGCGGCGAGCGCCTTCTGGCGCGTGCCCCAGTCGGCTTGCAGCATGCTGGTCGGATCGTGCTCCCGCTCGAGGACGATGCCGACATTGATTTCGCCCGTGAACGCCGTCGTACCGGTGGGCATGTAGCTCGGATCGGGATAGCCGGTGCCGAAATAGCTGTTGTAGTCGTAGAACGACCAGCCGTTGGGTTCGTCCGGCGCAAAGACGATATCGGATGTCGTGAGAGCATCGGCACCGGTGAAGGAGATCGCGAGATCGGTCGTCGGGTCGAAGTCTCCCGACGTCATCTTGAGATAAAGCACGGTGTCGGTGGCGTTGGACTGGATCAGCGCGTGGCTGCTCGTCAGCCCGAACGCCGAGACGTCGATCTTGTCGATCCCGCTGCGGAAACCCGAGATCGTGTCGTAGCCGGTCACCAGGTTGCTGTCGCCGTTGCTCGTATAGAGGAAAGTGTCGGCGCCGGTGCCCGTGTAGAGATGATCGCCGCCGCCGCGGCCCTCGATGACGCTGAGACCGACGCCGGCCTGGATGATGTCGACGCCCGTCGTCCCCTTGACGTTTGGCACGTTCACGATCGAGTCGATGAACGTATAGGCGCCGTTATCGATGATGTAGGCGTTGTTGCCGTTCAACAGGTCGACGTAGACGCCTCGTCCCGCGCCGGTAACGGCCACGTAGTCGACGGTATTGTTGGTGAAGCCATTGACTTGCACGGCCGCCAGGCCGCCCCAGATCTGGTTGTAGGTTGCGTCGCCCGACAGGAAGACGTTGGTGCCCTGGCCACCGTAGAGAGCGTTGCTGCCGCCCTTGCCGTCGAGGGTCGTGACGATGTCGTAGCCGACCTGCTCCGTCTGATTGGCGATCAGCACGTCGTTGCCGGCGCCGCCGACAAGCTGGCCGCCATTCAGCGCGCCGACGATGACGGCGCCTTCCGAGCCCGCGGTGATGCTGGCGCCGTTCGCGTTGGCGGGGTTGTAGATCCAGCCGGCCGTGGAATCGAAGATCTGGCCGGTGCCGTTGCCGAGTTGCACGTCGCCGTTGATGGTGCCGGCATTGCCGAAGAAAGCGTGGTCGCCGCCGCCCAGGGCGATGCCGCCCATGGTGCCGTAGTTGAGTGCGTAGGCATGGTCACCGTCTCCCCAGCTCAGGGCGCCCATGATGCCGCTATTGAGAAACTGGTCGTTGTCGCCGTCGCCGAACGTGACGGAGCCGCCGCTTCCCAGGGCGGCTCCCGTCAGCCGGCCGGCGGCCTGATTGACGAAGGAAGCGCCATCGCCGTCGCCGAGAACGAGGTTCCCATTGATGAGGCCGCCATTGTCGACCTGCTCGGTAATCAGGCTGCCCCCGGCGCTGTAGCCGCCCACGATCACGCCGTCGGCGCCATTGATCAGGGAAAAGAGGGACGTCGAGGACACGGTTCCCAGCTGGGTAATGCCGGTGCCGGCTGAGGAGACCAGCCCGTTGTTCACAATCTGCCCGACTCCATCGACGCGGATCGCGACGATTGCGCTCTCCACGATGCCGTCGTTCTGGATGTCGAGAACGCCTTCCAGGCCGGTGGCGACGACGTCGATGGCGGGACCGGCAGTCGATCCGACGGTACCTGCCGAGAAATTCAGGATGGTCGTCGTCTGGTTGGCCGCGCCCAACGAGATACCCGCGTCGTGGCCGGCAACCTCGCCATTGTTCTGCACCGTGCCGCCGCCAGGGCCTGTCACGCCGACGAAGCCGGTGCCGGTCGCGTAGATATACACGCCCAGCGGGATGAGGAGTTCGTCGTCGGTCCCCGGGAATACGAAGCCGTTGCTCGTCGCCGTGTTAGTGTTCGTCGCAATGAAGGTCGTCATCTCGCTTCCGTCCAGAATTCGCTCGCTGCAATCCTATTATGGCGGCAGTGAATTTGTCCGGAAGCGAGGATGCGTGCCATCAAAAATCGGCAGGCGGGCCGCAGACGTTGCCGTGCTCGCGGTTCAACCTGCCGCCAGGCCCTCCAGCAGGGTCGCGACGGCCTCTGCCCCCGGATCGGTAATCCCCGCGAGGTGCGAAGACGAGACATGGCTCGAGCGGCCGGCACGGGCCGACTTCATCCGCGCGGTTGCATCGGCGCCGGTACGTGCGGCTTTCGCAGCGGCGTCGAGACCCCGCGGCAGGGCCTCGAGAGCGGGCACGAGCGCATCGATCATCGTGCGGTCGCCGGGTTGCGCGCCGCCATAGGCCATCATCTTCGCAAGCCCGGCCGCCAGGGCATCCTGCCAGCTGGCGCCCACCGAGGCGGACTGGCTGGCCGCCGAAAAGAAGATGGCGAGCAATACACCCGACGAGCCGCCCATCGAGCGGGAGAGCGCCTCGCTCGTTGCCGCGAAAAAGCGATCGAGCCTGGCAAGCGGCATCAGCGGCAGCGCCGTCTGCAGGTGACGCGCCGCGGTCGCGACGGTCGAGCCGGTATCGCCGTCGCCCACCTTGGCATCGAGCGCGTTCAATTTGCTCTCGGCGGCGATGAGGATGTCGCAGGCCCGGCTGACCAGCGCACTCAGCGCCGGGTTCCGGCTCGCCCGGACGGGCTTGCCCTTCATCTCCCGCGGCAGCTTCACGAGCCTGGGCTTTACGTGCGTGCGAATGGGCGGCCAGACAAGCGGGCTCGCTGGCGAGAGCAGGGCCTTCTCGAAATCGGGTGTCAGGGGCAGCAGGCTCAGCGAGAAGCCGTGCATGTCGAGAGACGACACCAGCGTTGCGGGGCCCAGCACGAGTTTCACTTTCGCCGCCCGGCGGCTCGCCAGCACCTCGTTGGTGAGCAGGTTCATTTCGAGCGGCGTGGTGGAGCCGAGATTGTTGATCAGCAGCGCGTAGGCGCGCGCTGGCTTCGCTGCGGCGAAGAGGCGCTCGACGAGCAGCAGCGCCGCCTGGCGCGCGCTCTCGAAATTCACCAGGTCGACGCCCGGCTCGCCGTGGAGGCCGAGGCCGAGTTCGGCCTTGCCGGCGGGCACGCGGTCCTCGCGGCCGATGCCGGGGAGGGTGCAGGAGGACAGGGAAATGCCGAGCGAGACCAGGGCGTCGGCGGCCTTGCGCGCCATGGCCGCGACCGTCTTCAGGTCCGCCCCCTTCTCGGCATAGTGGCCGGCGATCTTCTCGACGAACATCACGCCGGCGATGCCGCGCGGCTGGGGACTGTCCGGCAGCGCGATGTCGTCCTTCACGATCACGACCTCGACCTCCCGGCCGAGCGCGCGGGCGCGTTCCACCGCGAGGCCAAAGTTCAGCCGGTCGCCGGTATAGTTCTTGAAGATGACGAGGCAACCGCGCTTGCCCGTCACCGCCATGATCGCAGCGAACACCGCATCGATCGAGGGCGAGGCGAAGACCTCGCCGCAGACGGCGGCGGTCAGCATGCCCTTGCCGACGAAGGAAGCGTGCGCCGGTTCGTGGCCCGAACCGCCGCCGGCGACGATGGCGACGCGACCAGGCTTGTGGTCGGTGCGAAGAACGACCTTGATGCCGGGATAGCCGTCGAGACGTGCCAGATTGGCGCCGCCGCTGCTGCGCAGGAGCCCGTCGATCGCATCGACAACGAGGCTTTCCTTCGCGTTGATGAATTGCATGGTTCCTTTTCCCTTGGCGGCTTCGCGGTGATGATGAGTGCGCGATCGCTGCCGGGCAACAGTGCGGGCGCGTGCAAGACATCGCTTCCGGCTGGTGCGTCCGCTGTCTATCGTGATGCCTGGAAGCGAAAGAAGGAAAAGTCATGGGTGAGGAGATCAGGCTGACGGCAGCCGACGGCGGACAGTTCGCGGCGTACCTGGCGTTGCCCGCCCGATTGCCGGCGCCGGCCCTGGTCGTGTTGCCGGAAGTGTTCAACACCAACCCGCACATCCGTTCGGTGGCCGACGGCTACGCCGCCGACGGTTTCATCGCGCTGGCGCCGGACGTCTTCTGGCGACAGGAGGCGGGTTGCTATCTTCCCTACACCGACGAGGGCCGCGCCAAGGCACGCGCGCTCTGGGCCGAACTGGATACCGATCAGTTCGCCCGCGACCTCGGCGACATCGTGGCGTTTCTGCGCGCGCGTCCGGACTGCACCGGCAAGGTGGGCGTGATGGGCTTCTGTCTCGGTGGCAAGTTCGCCTACCTCGCCAGCACCCGCCTGCCGGTCGACGCCGCCGTGAGCTACTACGGCGTCCATATCGACCACAATCTCGACGAGGCCGGCAAGCGGGGGTGCCCGATCCTGATGCAGTTCGCCAGCGACGATCCGCACGTCCCCGAGGCCACGGTGGCGGCGATTCGAGCACGCATGGGCGGCGAGACGGGAGTCGACATCCACGTCTATCCGGGCACGGAGCACGGCTTCAACCGCCAGGGTTACCCGCCCTTCAATGAAGACGCCGCCCGCGAGGCGCGCCGCCGCACCGTGGCTCTCCTGCGCGATTGCCTTGCCTGACGGTCGATCCCGTCAGGCCGCCGGCCGGCGCACCAGCGTCCACCAGCCGAGCAGACCGACGATGCCCGTCACGGCGACGCCGATTCCGATGTTCATCTGCGTGTCGTGCGGCACGTAGCCGACCAGCAGGGTCAGCACCGCGGCGGTGATCATCTGCACGAAGCCCATGAGTGCCGAGGCTGCGCCGACGCGGGTGGCGGGCACGGCGGAGAGCGCGTTCGCCATCGCGTTGGGCATGTTGAGGCCGTTGCCCCAGCCCATCAGCACCAGCGGTACGATCAGCGCCAGCGGCGTGACGTAGCCCAGGGCGGCCGTCGCGATCATCGCCACGGCACCCAGGGTGAGGATGCCCTGGCCCACCGGGATCAGGAGCAGGCTTTTCACCCTGCCCTGCAGGCGGCTCGATACCAGGCTGCCGAGGACGAAATTGCCCGCCCAGGCCAGCGTGAACCAGCCGAACAGCTCGGCGCCTACGCCCATCACCTGGATCAGCAGGATGGGGCCGCCGGAGAAGAAGACATTGAAGCCGGCCGAAGCGCAGGTCGTCGCGATCATGAGACCGAGGAACCGGCGCTCCCGCAGCACCGCGCTGAAGCCATCGACATAGTCGCGCACCACGCCCGTCGTGCGCGGTGCCGCCTTCGGTGCGGTCTCGCCGAGGATGCGCCAGACGAAGACCAGCACGGCGAACCCGCAGGCGGCCGTGAACCAGAAATTGCTGCGCCAGCCGAAGAAGCCGAGCAGTTGCCCGCCCAGCAGCGGCGAGAGCGCCGGCGCGAGCGCCATGGAAGAGGCCATGTAGCCCATCGCCCGCGGAGCATCGGGACCGGTCCGGCTGTCGCGCACGATGGCGCGGCCCAGCACCACGCCGCCGCAGGCGCCGCAGGCCTGGACCAGGCGCGAGGCGATCAGCGTCTCGATCGTCGGGCTCAGTGCGCAGCAGACGCTGCCCACCGTGAACACGACGAGGCTGGCCAGCAGGAGTGGGCGGCGGCCCAGATTGTCCGAGAGCGGGCCCACGGCCAACTGCGCGAAGGCGAAGGCGAACAGGTAGATCGACAGCGTCAGCTGGGCGGTGCCGTAGGAGACGGCGAGATCGCCCGCGATGGTCGGCAGCGACGGCAGGAAGATGGTCAGCGCCATCTGCGAGCACACGGTGGCACTCATCAGCAGCCAGATCGGCGGTTTGGTCGTGCGCATGCGCGGCTGTTTCACATATCCGCGGAAGGCGGGGCGGCGCGCTCATAGCAGCCTTCGGCCGCGCAGGGCAGAGCAGACATGGTCGGGCGGACGATCAGGCGGTCGGAAGCCGGCCGTGGACCGACAGCCTTCCATCCGGCGCCCGTTGCATCACGACGATCTCCCCGCTGCCGGGAAAGATCTGGCTGAGAGCGGTGACCACGACCTGATGGGTGACGAACACCGTCGGTCTCGCGAGATCGAGCTGCTCGATCCACTGCCGCAGCGCCTCGATCTGGCGGGTCTCGCGCGTGCGGTCCTGGAAGAAGGAATTGAGCAGTGGCTGCTGTCTCGTCTCGCCCAGCTTCATCAGTGTCGCGGTCTCGAGGCAGCGGCACCATTGGCTGGAATGGACGTCGGCGGCGGCAATGCCATTGGCGCGGAAGAGGTCGCCAATGCGGACGGCCTGCGCGCGGCCCTCGGCCGAAAGATTGCGTTGCGTCGCGCAATCGTCGAGGCGAAAGCCCGAGGGGTCGTTGGTTCCGGGCGCCAGCGCATGTCGGATCAGCGCAAAGGACCCGGGCCGGCGCAGAGCCGCCCAGGAATCGCTCTGGGCGGACGCGGACCGCCCGCCCGCTCCCGCCGGCAGGGCCAGCAGCGCCGCCAGGACGGCACGCCGCGAAGAGCCGGGGGCGTTGGCATGCATGATCGGCGTCTTCACGCCCGACCCGATCGAAGGAGCGCTTCCACGACCTCCTGCACGTCGAGCGCCTCGCGGAGCGTGGCGAGATGATGGGGTTTGCCGCGCGTGAGATTCACCACGCCTTCGAGCTGGCGCTTGAGCGCCAGCGGACGCGCCTGTTCGTTGGGAAGGGCATCGGGCGCCGGCTGCCATGTGCCGTCGGGCTGGCGGCGCTCCGCGATCGACCAATCACGCAGCCGGACGGCGCCGCGGTCGCCTTCCAGCATCCAGACATTGTGGTCATCCTTCGAAGTCTCGCCGACCGCACCCGCGAGCGTCACCGGCAGGTCGCCGGCCTGCAGCGTCGCCTCGATCCGCCGTTCCGACCTGCCATCCTCTGGAAAGACAGCATGGCCCTTCAGCCCGCTCAGCGGCCCAATGAGGCGTCGAGCGAGGAAAAGAAAATGCGAGACGACCTCGCGCGTGAAGCCACCCTGCATCGGCCGGTCGAGCCAGCCTGCTGCATCAGCCTGCCAGGGGCGTGGCCATGCCGCGAAGCCCACCTCGATGGCAACGCGCTGAGGCGTGCCGACATCGCCCGCGTCCATCCAGTTCCGGATCGCCGCGACCGCAAGGGAGGAGGCGAAGGGAAAGTTCACCGCGCCCCGGTCGCCGGCCTCTGCCACGAAGGCCCTTGCGTCCGCGACGTCGATGGAAAGGGGCTTCTCGCAGAAGACGGTCTTGCCTGCCACCAGCGCAGCGCGGGCATGCGCCAGATGCGAAGCGGGAGGGGAGGCGATGTAGACGCCGTCGCTGGCCGAGATCAGGCCGGCCGCATCGCTCGTCTGCCGGACCTGCGGAAAGCTCTTCCGCATGCGCTGCAGGGCGGCCGGCGCCGGATCCCAGAGGCCACAGGCGTGCACCCTTGCCGGATCCTGCTGCAGGATCGCGTTGAGCATCCGCTCGCCCATGATGCCGGCGCCGATGATGCCGATCGCCACACTGCCTGTCGTCATTCGCGCCCTGTCCGTTCTCGTCTGGAACAGTAACATGGGCATTCCCGAAGAGTGCGGCGTAACGGAGGTGTGGTCTTGTTCTGCGGCACGGCGTCACGGTTTTCCTTGCCGGCGGCCATCGCCGCCCTGCAACGTCCGGGCCACGTGTCGCAAGAACACCATCGGAGAAGGAAACGTTCGATGAAACCGCAGGACGTCCTGAAGCACAAACCCCTGGTCCTGACCGAGGCCCAGCGCGCTGCCTATTTCCGCGATGGCTATCTCGTGCTCGAAAACTACGTGTCGGCCCAATGGCTGAGCCGGCTGCGGGCTGCGATGACGGAAGTCGTCGACCGCAGCCGTGCCGAAACCCGGTCGGGCGACGTGTTCGTTCTGGAGCAGGGCCATTCGCCCTCCGATCCGCGCCTGCATCGCGTGACCTCGCCGCAGGACCAGCATCCGACGTTCTGGGATTTCATATCAGATCCGGTCATGACCGACCTGGTGGCCGACGTGGTCGGTCCGGACGTGAAGTTCCACCATGCCAAGCTCAACGTGAAGGCAGGCAAGGGCAGCCGCGAGTTCAAGTGGCATCAGGACATTCAGGCGTGGCCGCACACGGACTACAGCCCGGTCACCGTCGGCGTCTACATCGAAGGCTGCAGCGACGACCAGGGGCCGCTGGCCTGCGTGCCGGGCAGCCATGAGGGGCCACTCTATACTATGTACGACGAGAAGGGCGGCTTCGCGGTCGCGTTGCGCGAGGCGGATGCGCGGCAGATCCGCGAGAGCGAGGTGAAGCGCGCCACCGGCGGGCCGGGCACGACCCTGCTGCTCAACTGCCGCACGATCCACGGCTCGACGCAGAACAGGTCGAGCGCGGCGCGTCCGCTGCTCCTGCCGGTCTATTCGTCGGCCGATTCGTTCTGCTACGTGCCCTCGCCGATCACCAGCCCGCACATGGGCGACATCGTACGCGGCAAGCCGGCGACCTATGCGAGCTTCGACCTCCGGCCCTGCGAACTCCCGCCCGACTGGCGCGCCGGCTACCGCGCACCGTGGAGCCTCCAGCAGGAGTCCGAAAAGGCCAGGATGGCCATGTAGGAGCGGGTGAACTCGATCTCGAAAAAAAAAGATAGCCGCCGGGCACTGCCGGCGGCTTTTCCGTTTGGACGCGAGTGTTCAGCGCATCACGAACGGGTTGGCGGGTAAGCCTTCCGCCGTCGAGATCCAGACGCTCTTGGTCTCGAGATACTCGTGGATCGCTTCCATGCCGCTCTCGCGGCCGATGCCGGAATGCTTCATGCCGCCGAACGGCATCATGTAGCTGATGGCGCGATAGGTGTTGACCCAGACCGTGCCGGCCTTGAGGGCGGCGGTCATGCGCAGCGCCCGGTTCATGTCCTTGGTCCAGACGCCGGCCGCCAGACCGTAGATCGTGTCGTTGGCCAGCCGCACCGCTTCCTCTTCGGTGTCGAAGCCGATGATGGAGAGGACCGGACCGAACACTTCCTCCCGCGCGATCCGCATGTCGGGGCGCACGTCGACGAAGATGGTCGGCTCGACGAACTGGCCGCCCGGCATGTCGCTGGCGGCACCGCCGCCCAGGATGCAGCGCGCACCTTCGGCCTTGGCGATCTCCATGTAGTCCAGGATCTTGCGGTACTGCGGCGCGGTCGTGACCGGGCCGATGTTGGTGTCCGGCAGCATCGGATCGCCCTTGCGCGCCGAGCGGCCCAGCTCGGCGACGCGCTTGCTGAACTCCTCGCGGATCGAGTTCTGCACCAGCAGGCGCGAGCCCGCGATGCAGGTCTGGCCGGTGGCGGCGAAGATGCCCGAGATGGCGCCCGACGCGGCGGCGCCGAGGTCGCAATCCTCGAACACGATGTTGGGGGACTTGCCGCCCAGTTCGAGCGACACGCGCTTCAGCGTCTTGGCGGCCTGCGCATAGATCTTCGCGCCGGTGCTGTCGGAGCCGGTGAAGGTGATCTTCGAGACACCCGGATGATCGACGAGGGCCGAGCCAGCCTCCTGGCCGTAGCCGGTGACGACGTTGAACACGCCGTCGGGGAAACCGGCCTCCTTGGTGAGAGCCGCGAATTCGAGCGTGGATGCAGACGCGAACTCCGACGGCTTCACCACCACGGTGCAGCCGGCGGCGAGGGCCGCGGCGCACTTCCAGGCGATGAACAGCAGCGGCGAATTCCAGGCGGTGAGCGCCGCCACGACGCCGACCGGCTCGTGCCGGGTGAAGGCAAAGTGGTTGGGCTTGTCGATCGGTACGACGGCACCCTGGATCTTGTCGGCGAGGCCGCCGAAGTAGCGCCACCATTCGGGATTGTAGTTGACCTGTCCCAGCATCTCGGAGAGCAGCTTGCCGTTGTCGCGCACCTCGATCTCCGCCAGCCGCTGGGCGTTGGCCGCGATCAGGTCGGCGAGCCGGAGCATCAACTTCCCGCGGCTGGACGCCGACAGGGTCGCCCACGGACCTTCCCGCAGGGCGAGAGACGCCACCGCCACGGCGCGATCGACGTCGCGGGCGCAGCCTTGGGGAATCCGGGCCCAGGCTTCGCCGCGATAGGGGTCCATGCTGTCGATCCACTTGCCGCCGATCGGGTCCACGTATTCCCCGGCGATGAAGTGCTGATAGGTCTTCAAACGATCCTCCGTAGGCGCGATGCGGCCTTGTGTGGCTTTGGGCAGAGAGCTTACACCGTGTATGGCGGCCGGTGTGGCGGCAAAGAACACGGGGGCGAAAACGATCCGATGACGAGACTGACTCTTCCGCTCGTGCTGTTGGCGTGTGTCGCGGGCGATGCGATCGCCCAGAGCGACGACGCGGCCTACTGCAAGAAGCTCGGCGACTATGCCACTCGCTATCTCGGAGACGCGGGCGGTAACGGAGGCACACGACCCGACTTCGACATCATGGAGGGCCTCAACAAATGCAACAAGGGCGATACCGCGGCCGGAATCGCCATCCTGGAGAAGAAGATCCGCAGCAAAGGCTTCACACCCCCGGCTCGATGAACCGGTGAACGAGATTCACCTTTCCCGGCCTCGTTGTACCAGCCGGGAACGTGCTGGCATGGTCCCGCCCCGGAGCGCCGCGCGCCCGGACATTGGGGTCTGAGCGCTGCTCAAAAGCCTGTTGTTCGCCCCTTCGTGACTATTTTATGGTCCGTTTTCGGGCCGTCGACGGGCGATGGTCAGAGGGGGCGAAATCTTGCTATCGTGTCGGTGGCTCGGTTCTCTCGCGCCGGAAATGAAGGACACGAAAATGGCTTCAGGTACCGTCAAGTGGTTCAATGCCACCAAAGGATACGGCTTCATCCAGCCCGACTCGGGCGGCAAGGATGTGTTCGTTCACATCAGCGCAGTCGAGCGCGCTGGCCTCAATGGTCTGAATGAAGGCCAGAAGGTCACGTACGACGTCCAGGTCGAGCGCGGCAAGGAAGCGGCGGTCAACCTGAAGGCTTGATCTCGCATTCGGCCGCACTGCGCGGCCGACGGGAAACGATCGAAACGATTGTGCTCTCGCCGCTTGACGGGCGGGATGCTATCGCCGGAGGCCCCGATCGCCGTTCAACGCGGTGATCGGGGCCTTTCTCGTAAATGTGGCTTTTTGGTGCAACCTGGGGCGTGGGTTTGTTGTTGAGGCCGCCGCCGGAAAGCGGAGGCTGCCGATTTAACGATTGGATCGATTTTCTGACACGAAATTTACGCGCCATGCTCACTAACGTTCACAGTGGCGCGAACAGTGCATTAGATGCTCGACGATGAGTCTGCATCGCGATAGCGAGACGAGTATGCGGAAGCTTGCGGTCTTTCTGGTGTTGGGGATCTTGGGGATCGTATCGATCGCGATTCCCTCGGAAGCGTTCGCCGCCACCATCAAGCCCGTCGCGTCGACCGCATCGCCGGCTGGCTTCCACGCCCGGAGCAAGACCGCCGAGACGCCGACATTCCGGCTGACCGGCATGATCGAGTCGGGCGACGCCGAGAAGGTGCGCGATATCCTCGTAAGGCTGCAGGCCCTCGCGCCGGCGAACGCGACCGTCCCGTTGGCGACGATCGAGCTGAGCAGCCTGGGCGGAAGCCTCGCGGAAGGCATCAAGATCGGCCAGCTCCTGAAGAGCTACAAGGTCGTCGCGGTCGTCCGCAAACAGGACCTCTGCCTGTCGGCCTGTGCCCTCGCGCTGCTCGGAGGCACCGCGGTTCGCGCCGCCGCTGCTTACCCGCACGATTGCAACGTCGAAGTGGGCGGCAAGGTCGCGTTTCACAACTTCTTCCTCGATCGCAGCGAATTGCGCGAACTGACCCATGACGATCCCGTGGCGAGCCGGCTGCAGGGCTTCGCCGATGCGCGCGGCGGTGCGGCGATGCTGATCCGGTATGCCGCCGATCTGGGACTCCCGCCGACTTTCGTGGCCAACCTGATGGCGCGCCCGGTCGAGGAATATCAGTATCTCGAGACGATCGGGGAATTCCTGGAACTCAAACTCTGCCCGATCGGACTCGAGCGCCCCTCGCTTCCGATGTCCCACCAGGCGGCGAACATCTGCAACAACTCGCTGGCGGTGCCGGCACCGGTGTCGTCGATGATCGTCGGACCGATCGCGAGCCCGCAGGTCCGCCAGTACATGCTGGAGCGCGTCCAGGACGGCCTGAATGCCGCAAAGGCCAAGGGGCGGCTCGCCGATCAACTCGCCACCTGGTCGGTCATGCGGACCCGCGAAGAGGTCGACAAGCTCTACGACGATCTGCGTGCGGCCGGCGTCGCGCTGCCCGAGATCGTGGGGCCGACCTTCGAGGTCGCCGTCAATCAGGGAGGGCGCTATCGCGCCGCCTGCTACGTCAGCCTGTCGCCGACGGATCCCGACCGATACGACATCGTCCTGCAGGGCCCTCGCAGCCTCGCCGACGCGACACGCCTGCCGCCTGCCAATGCGCGCCGCATGTTCCTGTACGATCGCCGCGACGTCGCCAACCAGCGCCCGACATCGATCAATCGCGACCTCTTCAGCCTGGAGCCGCGCGATGCCGAGGAGCAGCAGGCGCCGCCGCTCAGTTCCGGACGCGTGCCCGGCCGCCAGGACGCTCCCAGGCCGTAAGGCGATCGGCGGAGACGCGTCAGCGTCCGCCGACCACCCAGCCGGTCTCCTTGGCGAAGGCTTCGAAGAACTCCGTCTCATAGGCCTGCTCGGGCGTCTCGCGCACCAGGCTGTCGATCCGCTCGGCATCGCGGCCAACCAGGATGCGCCAGCGCTCGTTGCGCACGCCGTCGAGGATGATCGTCGCAGCCTGGGCTGCCGTCGTCGGCGCCTCATCGAGGAATCGCCGGGCTCGCTCGACCATCATCTTGCGCACGTCGTCGTCCGAGAGCTTCGTGGCGTCGATCCCCATTGAGGAAATGCGGGCGCGCGCCAGGCCGATCTCGTGTGGCGTGATCTCGTCGCTCTGGTTGCCGCTCTGCAGCTTGCGCGAGTTGGCGATGATCGAGGTGCCGATATGGCCCGGCATCACGACCGAGCATTTGATGTGTGGGGCATTGATGCGCAGGTCGGTGACCAGCGCCTCGGTGAACCCCTTCACCGCGAACTTGGCGGCGGCATAGGCGGTCTGCGGGATGTTGGGGGCGATATAGGCCCAGAAGCCGTTGACGCTCGACGTGTTGACGATGTGGCCGGCATCGGCGCGGCGCATCATCGGCATGAAAGCGCGTGTGCAGAAATAAACGCCGCCCCAGCAGATATTGAACGTGCGTTCCCATTCGTCGCGTTCGTTGACCAGGAAGCTGCCGCCACCACCGATGCCGGCATTGTTGAACAGGAGGTGGATGCGGTCGGTTTCGTGCTGCTCGGCGACCTGGTCGCGGAAGCGCACGACCTGCGGCTCGTCTGCCACGTCGGCGATGTGCGTGGTGATGCGCTGGCCCTGCTGCAGGCCGGCCGCCTCGCAGAGCCGCTTGGTCTCGGCCATGGCGCCGCCCGACACGTCGCCCAGTGCGATGTTGCAGCCCTCGGCCGCAAGCTGTCGCGCGAGTTCTCGCCCCATGCCCGTGCCGCCTCCGGTGATGACGGCGATCCTGCCTGCGAAATCCTTCATGTCGCTTCCTCTGCTTTCAATTTTCTAAGCCGGACGAAAGCGCTTCAGCACCAGGAAGCCCAGCAGGATGAAGCCCAGCAGTACGATGGCCTGCACAACTGCGAAAGGCGGCTCGGAGCCTGTCGGCGCGAACCTGTTCAGGAAGCCGATCTTCTGGAACGACTGCACGACCAGGACGAAGACATTGAGATAGAAGGCGAACAGGGCGCTCGCGACATAGATCCATCGCCACGCACCGGCGAGCCGGCCGACATGGAGCGCCACCAGCGCGACCGCGAGGGCGACCGATGACACGATCCCGACACCGATCGCGGGGGTGAACACGGTGATGGGAAAGAGGAAGCCGGTCACCGTGGTCAGCACCGTGCCGAGCAGGAACACCGAGTTCCACGCATCCAGCCGGCGTCCCTCGAGCATGCGTGCACAGGCGACGGCCCCGGCGACAATGGCGATCAGGCTGATGACGACGTGCACGACCGTGAAGGTCGCGATGGACATTCCAAGGACCAAGTTCTCTCTCCCCGAATGGCGGCTGCTGTGGGCAGACGTGCAATCCGGGAATGATACCGGATTGCCGGGAGTGACAGGCCTGTTTTTGGTGCAGGTCTGAGGGGAGGTCCTGGGGTCCCGGCCTCTCCCGGTGGCGTTACGCCGGCAGCTTCGGCGCGCTCGGGTGCTTGGGCAGGAAGGCCGTGAGTAGGCCGAGCAGCAGCAGGAACGGCGTCACCTTGTAGACGGCCTCGATGCCGGCATAGTCGGCGATCTCGCCCAGCGCGGCGGCGCCGAGGCCACCCAGGCCGAACGACACGCCGAAGAACATGCCGGCTACCAGGCCGACGCGTCCGGGCAGGAGTTCCTGCGCATAGACGAGGATCGCGGAGAAGGCCGAGGCCATGATGATCGCCACCGTGACCGCCAGGATCCCGGTCCAGAACAGGTTGGCGTAGGGCAGCATCAACGCGAAGGGCAGGGCGCCCAGGATCGAGAACCACATGACGGGGATGCGACCGAGCCTGTCGCCGACGACGCCGCCCAGGATCGTGCCGACCACGATGCCGACCAGGAAAGCGAACAGAAAGAGCTGCGCGGTCTGCACCTCCACGCCGAACTTCTGGATCAGGTAGAAGGTGAAGTAGGAGCCGAGGCTGGCGCTGTAGACGTTCTTGGAAAAGAGCAGCGCCACCAGGATCGCCACGGCAATGCCGACGCGGCCTTTCGACAAGGTCACGTGCCCAGCCGCGGCGGCGGACTTGCGCGCTCCCGGCTTCTGGCTGGTGCGGTTGGCTTTGTACCAGTGTCCGATCTGGAACAGCACGATCATCGCGACCAGGGCGGCCGCCGAGAACCAGACGATGCTCTGCTGGCCGGCCGGCACGACGATGAAGGCCGCGAGCAGCGGACCGGCGGCGGAGCCCATGTTGCCACCGACCTGGAACAGCGACTGGGCGAGACCGTAGCGGCCGCCGGCGGCCATGCGCGCGACGCGCGAGGCCTCGGGATGGAACACCGAGGAGCCCATGCCGATGAGTGCCGCGGCGAGCAGGATCAGCGGGTACGAATTCGCCTGCGACATCAGCAGGAGGCCGACCAGGGTGAAGCCCATGCCGACCATCAGGGAATAGGGCTGGGGCTTCTTGTCGGTGTACATGCCGACCACCGGCTGCAGCATCGACGCGGTACACTGGAAGGCCAGCGTGATGAAGCCGATCTGACCGAATGACAGTTCGTATGAGTCCTTGAGGATCGGATACAGCGCCGGCACCAGCGACTGCATCATGTCGTTGAGCAGGTGGCAGAAGCTCAAGGAGAGAATGACGGCGAAGGTCGTGTTGTTGGCGGAGGCCGAAGGAGCCGGAGCCGCGGGGGCAGAAACGGGCGCGGCGCCGGCTGCCATCGTATTGTCGGTCATGCCGCCACTTTAAGCGGCGACCATCGCGGTCGCCAGCACCGGCGCGGCAACCCAGCCTTGCGGTGGTGACGGTCGCAATGGATTTGAACCTTCGACGGGGCGTTGCGTTGCACCGCCTGTGCAGACCGACGTTCCCGCCCGTCTAGACCGCCTGCCGTGGAGCCGTTTCCACCGGCTGGTCGTCGTTGCGCTGGGCATCACCTGGATCCTCGATGGGCTGGAAGTCACGCTGGCGGGCTCGGTGGCGGCGGCGCTGCAGACCAGCCCACGCCTGCAGCTTACCGCCGAACAGGTCGGTTTGACCGGCAGCGCCTATCTCGCCGGCGCGGTGCTGGGCTCGCTGTTCTTCGGGCATCTCACGGATCGGCTGGGCCGCAAGAAGCTCTTCAACGTGACGCTGGGCGTCTATCTCGTCGCGACGGCGGCGACGGCCTTCTCGTGGGATTTCTACAGTTTCCTGTTCTTTCGCTTCCTTACGGGCGCCGGCATCGGCGGCGAGTATTCGGCCATCAACTCGGCGATCCAGGAGCTGATCCCGGCGCGCCTGCGCGGCCGCATCGACCTCGCCATCAACGGCAGCTTCTGGATCGGCGCGGCCGGCGGCGCGCTGCTCTCGGTCTGGCTGCTCGATCCCAACGTGCTCGATCCCGACATGGGCTGGCGGGTGGCCTTCGCCAGCGGTGCGGTGCTCGGCCTCGTGATCCTCTTCCTGCGCCGCTTCCTGCCCGAGAGCCCGCGCTGGCTGATGATCCACGGCAAGCCGCGCGAAGCCGAGGGCGTCGTCGAAGAGATCGAGGCGCAGGTCGTGGCCGATACGGGCCGGAAGCTGGAGCCGGTGACGAAGATGCTGTCCCTGGGCGATCCGCACAAGACGACGATGCTCTCGGTTGCGCAAACGCTGCTCAAGCACTATCGCGGCCGCACGACATTGGGCGTCGTGCTGATGGCGTCACAGGCCTTCGTCTACAATGCGATCTTCTTTACCTACGCGCTGATCCTCACCAGGTTCTACAATGTGCCGGCCGATAAGGTCGGCCTCTACATCCTGCCTTTCGCGATCGGCAATTTCCTGGGGCCGCTGCTGCTCGGATCGCTGTTCGACACGCTGGGCCGGCGGCAGATGATCACCACCACTTATGCGATCTCGGGCGTGCTGCTGGCGGTGACGGGCTGGATGTTCCATGCCGGTCATCTCGACGCGACGACGCAGACGGCGATGTGGAGCGTGGTGTTCTTCTTCGCCTCGGCGGCGGCCAGTGCCGCCTACCTGACCGTGGGCGAATGCTTCCCGCTGGAGATTCGGGCGCTGACCATCGCGCTCTTCTACGCCTTCGGCACGCTGTTCGGCGGCGTCGGCGGGCCGTGGCTGTTCGGCGTGCTGATCGCCGGCGGCAGCTCGGGCGAGATCATGTGGGGATACATGTTGGGCGCCGCGCTGATGATCGCGGCGGCGCTGGTGACGCTGAAGCTCGGCGTCGCCGCGGAGGGCAAGTCGCTGGAGGAGGTGGCGCCACCTCTCTCCAGCGGACAGCGTCTGTAGCTCAGGCGACGCGGACGGGCCGCGCGCGCTGGTTATAGAGCATCTTGCGGATGCGCTCCTGTTCCTCGGGCGGCAGCTTCTCGCGATCGACCGAGAAGTCGGCGCCGACCGCCATGCCTTTCTGCACGGCGGGACGTGCGCCCAACTCCTCGAACCAGCGCTTGAAGTAGGGGAACTCCTCGATGTCCTGTCCCTGGAACTTCCAGTTCACCGTCCACGGGTAGCAGATCATGTCGGCGATCGTGTATTGGTCGCCGGCCAGGTACCTGTGCTTGTAAAGCCGGTTGTTCAGCACGCCGTACAGCCGGTTCACCTCGTCGGTGAAGCGCGTGATGGCATACTTCTGGTCGCCTTCCTTCGCCTGGTCGACACGGCGGAAGTGGCCGCACTCGCCGCTCTTCGGTCCCTGGTTGGCCATCTGCCAGATGAGCCACTCGTTCACCTCGTGCTTGGTGCGAAGGTCCTGCGGATAGAACTTCCCGGCCTTCTCGGCGATGTACATCATGATCGCGCCCGACTCGAACACGACCAGCGGCTTGCCACCGTCGGCCGGGGCATTGTCCACCATCACGGGCATGCGATGGTTGGGGTTCATCTCCAGGAACGCGTCGGTGAACTGCTCGCCCTGTCCGATGTTCACCGGCACCACCTTGTACGGCAGGCCGCATTCCTCGAGCAGGATGGTGACCTTCTTGCCGTTGGGCGTCGGCCAATAGTGCAGATCGATCATTAACTTCCTCCGAAAGGCTGGATGTGAGCCGGGTGGCGGGAGCCTCCGCCCGTCGTCGAGGCCCGTCAATGGTGTATGCTCGCCGCCAACGAACGGTTCAGGAGAAACCACGTGGCGGATGGAAGTCAGGATGCAAGATCGATACGCCGCCTCGAGGATGCGCGTTTCCTCACCGGGCACGGCCGCTACGTCGAGGATATCGCCGAGCCCGCCGCACTGCATGGCCATGTGCTGCGTTCGCCGCATGCGCATGCCCTGATCCGGTCGATCGACGTATCGTCCGCGGCTTCGATGCCGGGCGTGCATGTGGTGGCGACGGCGGACGACCTTGCGGCGGACGGTTTGGGCCATATGCCGTGTCTGGCTGCGGTGAAGCCGATGATCGTACCGCCGCGCCCGGCGCTGGCGACCGGCCGCGTTCGTCATGTCGGCGATCCCGTCTGCTTCGTCGTGGCCGACAGCGCGGAGATCGCGCGTGAGGCTGCGGAGCGGATCGAGATCGACTACGAACCATTGCCGTCGGTGATCCATGGCCGCACGGCACTGGCCGGGGGCGCACCGGTGCTGTGGGACGAGGCGCCCGGCAACCTCGTCTATCACGTGCAGCGCGGCGACCATGCCGCTGTCGCCGAGGCGATGAAGAAGGCGGCGCACGTCGTCGAGGTCGACGTGATCAACAACCGTGTCATCGTCGTGCCGCTGGAGCCGCGCGCCGGCATCGCGCGCTACGATGACGCGACCGACACGATGGACCTCGAACTGACGGGGCAGGGGCTGCACGGCATCCGCCGCCAGCTCGCCGAGTTCATCTTCAAGGTGGCGCCCGAGCGCATCCAGCTTCATGCGCCGGATGTCGGCGGCGGCTTCGGGATGAAGAACTTCCTCTATCCCGAATGGATCCTGCTGCTGTGGGCGGCGCGGCGCCTGAAGCGTCCCGTGCGCTGGCTGGCCGATCGTGCCGAGGACTTCGTGATGGGGGCGCAGGGTCGCGATATCGAAGCCACGGCGCGGATCGGGCTCGACAAGGCGGGACGCATCCTGGCGCTCGACGTGGCGATGGTCGCCAATCTCGGCGCATACCTGTCGGGCAACGGACCCGGCGCGTCGGTGGTGGCCGCCTCGACGGCGCAGGGCGGCGTCTACGACATTCCCGCGATCGCCGTCGACGTGCGCGGCGCGCTCACCAACACGACGCCGGTCGATGCTTATCGTGGCGCTGGTAAACCGGAGGCCAACTACATCGTCGAGCGCGCCATCGAGGCGGCGGCACGCGTGCTGGGGCGGGATCCGGCCGACCTGCGGCGGCAGAACCTGATCGCCTCGTTCCCGCACAAGACCGCGATGGGCATGGCCATCGACTCAGGCGACTTTGTAGCCAATCTCGACGCCGCCGTGGCGCGCGTGCCGGGCTTCGAGGCCCGCCGCGCCGATGCGCGCGCACGAGGACGTCTGCGCGGCCTCGGCGTCGCCTGCTTCCTCGAAACCTCGCGCGGCGCGCCCAACGAAGGCGCGGAGGTGCGGTTCGAGCCGGACGGCAGCGTGATGATCGCGGTCGGCACCGAGTCGAACGGGCAGGGGCATGAGACTTCCTTCGCGCAGATCGCGTCGGCGCATCTCGGCCTGCCGATCGAAGCCTTCCGTTATGTCCAGGCCGATACGCGTGCCGTGAAGAGCGGCGCGGGTCATGGCGGCGCGCGTTCGATGCATATGGGCGGTGCGGCGTTGGTCAAGGCGATGGACGCGGCGCTCGCCAAGGCCCGTCGGCTCGCCGCGCATCTCCTGCAGGCCGGCGAGCAGGAGATCGACTATGAGCGCGGCCGTTTCACCGTGCGCGGCACGGACCGCGGTATCGATCTCGCGACTCTTGCCGCCAGCGCAAGCGACGCGACGAACCTGCCGGACGGCATGTCGCCCGGCCTCGGCGAGCACGTGCTGAACGTCACCGACGTCTTCACTTTCCCCAGCGGCTGTCATGTTGCCGAGGTCGAGATCGATCCGGAGACGGGCACCATCGATCTCCTGAGCTATACCGCCGTCGACGATTATGGCCGGCTGATCAACCCCATGCTGACCGAGGGCCAGGTGCAGGGCGGTCTTGCGCAGGGCATCGGCCAGGCCCTGCTGGAGCACACGGTCTACGATCCGGACTCAGGCCAGCTGCTCACTGGCTCGCTGATGGATTACGCGCTGCCGCGCGCGACCGACCTGCCGTTCTTCGACATCGAACTGGTCGAACGGCCGACCAAAGCCAATCCGCTGGGGGTCAAGGGCTCGGGACAGGCCGGCTGCATCGGCGCCCCTCAGACCGTGATGGCGGCCGTCCTCGACGCGCTGCGGCCCGCGGGCGTCGAGCGGCTGGAAATGCCCGCCACGCCGTTGCGCGTGTGGGAGGCACTGCAGGCTGCGAAGCACCCGCGTTGACGTGTGATAAGACGAAAGGTCCCTCACTCCGTTCGGGATGACAATATTGTTGGGATTTGCGCAGTGCGCCGATCAACGAACGATGTCATCCCGAACGGAGTGAGGGACCTTTAACCTCCGGTCAGCCCACCGTTATCGGCGAAAAGTCGACGTACCAGCTCTTGGGATGGACGTAGCCTTTCACCTTGGACGAGATCGCGTTTGGCCAGACGTCGTGGACGAACCAGACGAACACCGCCTCGTCGACCATACGGGTGTTGATCTTGGCCAGCACCTTGTCGAGTGCCGCCGGGTCCGCCGTGCTGCGCGCCTCGGCGGCAAGCTTGTCGAATTCCGGATCGTTGATGTAGCCCCAGTTCGATCCCCTGGGCGGGACCTGCTGGCTGTCGACGAAGCGCATGAAGGCGTTGTGCGGATCCATCGTGTTCCAGCTCACGTTGATGGCGCTGAACGCGGCGGCTTCCGGCGCCTTGGCGCCCTGGCGCATGAAGTTCAGCAGCGCGTTCCAGTCCATCACCTGGAATTCGAGGTCGACGCCGACCTCTGCGAACTGCTGCTGGATGAATTCGTTCATGATCAGCGGATACATCTGGCCCGAGCCCGAAGTCGAAATCGCGACCTTCATCTTGAGCTTCTTCTGCGGCCCGTAGCCTGCCTCGGCCAACAGCTTCCTAGCTTCCGCCGGATCGTAGCGGATCTTGAAGGTCGGATTGCCGTACCACGGATGATCGACCGGCACGCAGCCGACGGCCGGCGCGGCCAGTCCGTTCAGCAGCTTTACCATCGCGTCGCGATCGACGGCGAGGTTCAGCGCCTTGCGCACGCGGATGTCGGCGGTCGGCGCGCCGGGCAGCATGCTCAGCGTATAGGGCCACATGTGCGGGATGGCGTTCGTCTCGATCTTGCAGCCGCCGGCGCGCAGCTTGTCGAGCGAGTCGGGCGCCGGCGCCTCGATCCAGTCGACGCGACCGGACAACAGCGCGGCGGTGCGCGTCGAGACGTCGGGGATCGGCAGCAGCACCATGCGCTCGCTCTTGGGCAGGCGCTCCTTGTTCCAATAGTCGTTGTTGCGCTCGAGTTCGGCGCGCTCGCGCGGCGTCCAGGCCTTCATCTTCCACGGGCCCGTGCCGGACGGCGACTTGCGGTAGGCCTGCCAGTCGCGGCCGACCTTTTCGAAGTTGGCCGGGCTGGCGATCGGGAAGCGGTTGAGCAGGGAGGGGAAGATCGTGTCGGTGCCCCTGGTCTGCATCTCGACCTTGTAGTCGTCGATCTTGCGGTAGCCGATCAGGGGCCAGACGGCGGCGATCAGGATGCTGCGGCCGGCGCGATCGAACGCCGCCGACTTGTCGTTCAAAGCGCGGTCGAGTGTGAAGATCACCGCGTCGGCGTTGAAATCCGATCCGTCATGGAATTTCACGCCCTGTCGCAGCTCGAAGATCCACTTCGAGGGATCGGCCGGGTCCTGGTACCACTTGGTCGCGAGGCCCGGCACCAGCTTCGCCGGTGCGGTCGCCGACGACAGGTCCCAGGCGACCAGCGTGTCGTACATCGTGTAGCCCATGAAGCGGATGCCTTCGGTGCCCTGGTCGGGGGCGCCGTCGGTCGCGGGAATGTCGGCCAGCGTCATGGCGATGCGCAGGGGGGCCGATTGCTGGGCTTTTGCCGAGTTCATGCCGATGAGAGAGAGCGCAGTGCCGGCGAGAAGCGCGGCGCGACGGGTGAGCATGCGAAACCTCCATGGTTGCGATGCGTCAAGCACGAAGCGAGCCACCGCGAACCGCACTGGACGCGGCATGCTTCTTGCTGTTTTGCTGGTGATCATGGCCGCGCTCAATACGCTTACCGCCACCGAACTCGCGCAACGACTGGACTCCGGAGCGGCCACCGCCGAGGGGATCGTGCGCGCCCATCTCGACCGCATCGACCAACGCGACGCCGACGTGCTCGCCTGGTCGCATCTCGCGCGCGAGGCTGCCCTGCAAACCGCCAAGGTGCTCGATCGCGGACCACGCAAGGGTCTGCTGCACGGCATCCCGATGGGCGTGAAGGACATCATCGATTCGCACGACCAGCCGACGACCTACGGCTCGCCGATCTACCGCACGCACCAGCCGCTGGCCGATGCCGCGACCGTGGCCCTGGCGCGCGATGCCGGCGCGATCCTGCTCGGCAAGACGGTGACGACGGAGTTCGCCAACCGGCATCCCGGCCCCACGAAGAACCCGCACAATCCCGCACACACGCCCGGCGGTTCGTCCTCGGGTTCGGCCGCAGCGGTCGCGGACTTCCAGAGCGTGCTGGGTACCGGCACGCAGACCGGTGGCTCGGTCATCCGGCCCGCCGCCTTCTGCGGCGTCGTGGGCTACAAGCCGAGCTACGGCCATTTCGCGCCGGCCGGCATGAAGGCCAACACCGAATGGCTCGACACGATCGGCGCCTATGCGCGCAGCGTCGAGGACATCGCGCTGTTCCGCGCCGCGCTGATGGCGATGCCCTTCGCGCCGATCAGCAAGCTCGACCGGCCGCCACGCATTGCGGTCGCCTTCACGCATCATCGCGATGAGCTTTCTCCCGAAGGCACGCAGGCGGTGAACGACGCGGCCGCGGCTTTCGCCAGGGCCGGTGCGCAGGTGAGCGAGATCGAGTTGCCTGCGCCGGTGCGCGACATGACCGAGGGTCAGAAGACCCTGTCGGCGTTCGACGGGCCGCGCGCCCATGCCGACGAGGCACGGCGCTTCCCCGGGCTGCTGAGCGAGAGCCTGAAGAAGGACAAGCTCGAAGCCGGCTCGAGGATCGACTATGCGACCTGGGTGGCCGCGCGGAAGCTGGGCGAGACCGGCCGCGCAGCCGTCGACGCGCTGTTCTCCGATATCGACGTCATCCTAACGGCGCCGGCGAAGGGCGAGGCGCCTCCGGGGCTCGAACGAACGGGCGATGCCACGTTCAACCTGCTCTGGACCTATCTCTGGATGCCCTGCGTGACCCTGCCGTTGACCAAGGGGCCGACCGGCCTGCCGGTCGGCATCCAACTCGTCGGCCGCCAGCACGAGGATGCCGGCCTGCTCGACATCGCGGCCTGGGCGCGGAGCGTGCTGTCATGAAGCCGATCACCGCCGTCGAAGCCGTTGCCGCCATGGAAGCCGGCACGCTCACCTCCGAGAAGCTGGTGCGCGACTGTCTCGACCGCATTGCCGAGCGCGACGATGTCGTGAAGGCCTGGGTCCATCTCGATCCAGACCAGGCGATTGCGCAGGCCAGGGCGGCCGATGCCGCGAGCGGTGGCCTGCTGCGCGGCATCCCGGTCGGCGTGAAGGACATCATCGACACCTACGACATGCCGACCGGCCACAACTCTCCGATCTTCGCGGGGACTGTGCCGTTCGGCGACGCCGCCTGCGTGGCGCTCTGCCGGACCGAAAATGCCGTCATCATGGGCAAGACGGTGACGACCGAATTCGCCAACCGTCATCCCGGCGCGACGACCAATCCGCACAATCCCGCGTACACGCCGGGTGGCTCGTCGTCGGGTTCCGCCGCGGCAGTGGCCGATGGGCATGTGCCGTTGGCGTTCGGCACGCAGACCGGTGGCTCGGTGATCCGGCCCGCCGCCTATTGCGGCATCGTGGGCTACAAGCCGACCTTCGGCGACTTCAACCGCGTCGGCATCAAGATGCAGTGCCATTCGGTCGATACGCTGGGCCTGATGGCGCGCACCCTCGACGACATCGCGCTGTTCCGCGCCGTCGTGCTGAAATTGCCGCCGGTACGCATCGACCGCGACATCGGCCGGCCGCGTATCGGCGTCTGCCGCTCGCCGGTCTGGGGTCAGGCCGAGCCCGAGACCAGGGCGCTGATCGAGAACACGGCGACGCTGCTGTCCGACAAGGGCGCTTCGGTCGTCGACGTGTCCTTTGCGCCGCAGTTTACCGACATCATCGACGATCACGCGGCGATCACCGGCTTCGAGAGCGTGCGCAACTATGCCGACGAGCGGCTGCGCAATCCCGACAAGGTGAGCGAGGAGCTGATGAACGGGCCGATGGCGCGTGGCCTCGCCGTCTCCTTCGAGCGCTACGTCGCGGCCCAACGCAAGGCGACGGCCTTCAAGGCCCATGTCGACTCCCTGTTCGACAAGGTCGATCTGCTGCTGACGCCGAGCGCACCGGGCGAGGCGCCCAAGGGACTCGCGGCCACCGGCGATCCGGTCTTCAACTCGATCTGGACGTTGGCCGGCACGCCCTGCGTGACATTGCCCGCCGGTACCGGCCTGAACGGCCTGCCGCTCGGCGTGCAACTCGTCGGCCTGCGTCACGACGACGACCGCGTGCTTTCCCTTGCCGCCTGGGTCGCGGCGCATTTGAACTGAGGCGACGACATGCCCACGATCAACGGTGAACGACTTCTCGGCGACCTGCGGCGCATCGCCGATTTCGGCCGCTACCAGACCGGCGTGCATCGCCCGCATCTGTCGCCGCAGGATGTCGAGAGCCGGCACTGGCTTGCTGCGCGCATGAAGGAAGCGGGACTCGAACCGGTGATCGACGGCATCGGCACGGTGATCGGCAAGAGCCCGAAGACCGGCCCGCGCATCCTGATCGGCTCGCACTCCGACACGCAGCCGCGCGGCGGTTGGCTCGATGGCGTGATGGGCGTGATCTACGGACTCGAAGTAGCGCGGGCGCTCGCCGAGGATCCCGAGACGGCGCATCTCGCCGTCGACGTCGCCTCCTGGGCCGACGAGGAAGGCCATTGGGGCCAGATGACCGGCAGCCGCTCCTTCATCGGCATCTTCTCCGAGGCCGACATCGACAAGGCCAAGCACCGCGACGAAGGCACGCCGATGCGCGAGGCGCTGAAGGCGGCCGGTCTCGAGGGCGTGCCGCGCGAGCATCTGGAGGAGGGAAGGTACCGTGGCTACCTTGAAGCCCATATCGAGCAGGGCGGTCTCCTCGAAGCCGGCGAGAAGCGCATCGGCATCGTGACGGCGATCGTCGGCATCATGCAGTTCCGTCTGACCTTCAGCGGCATCCAGAACCATGCCGGCACGACGCCGATGCCGATCCGCAAGGATGCGGGGGTCGCGATGATGCGGCTCTACAATGACGTGATGGACAAGTTCCCCGCTGTCGCCGGTCCGCGCAGCGTGTGGACGGTGGGCAAGATGTCGATCGAGCCCGGCGCGCCGGCGATCGTGCCCGGCCGGGCCGAGATGGTCCTGCAGTTCCGCGACGCCGACTACAAGGTGTTGCAGGCCTTCGAGGCCAAGCTGATGGAGATCGTCGCCGATCACCAGAAGAACAGCCCGTGCAAGGTCGAGTGCGTGAACCTCTCGCGCACCCAGCCGCTGGTGATGGACGAGCGTTTCCTCGAAGCGATCGAGGAAGCTGCGGCCGTCCACGCCGCGGACAAGCATGTCCGCATGCCCTCCGGCGCTGGCCACGACGCGCAGGTGATCGGCCTGAAGATGCCGGCGGCGATGATGTTCGTGCCGTCGATCGGCGGCATCTCGCACCACTTCACCGAGAACACCCACGATGCCGACATCGTGCTGGGCTGCCAGGTCTTCGCCGACGCGACGGCCAAAATCCTGAAGGGGAACTGACCCGGCAACTTGCGCTATCCTGCCCGGCCGGATGAACGGTCGGAGCAGTCATGTCGAAGGTCACGCGCGCGACGAAAGCGCTGGAGCAGGCGAAGGTCGCCTTCACGGTCCACACCTACGACTACGATCCCGATGCCGACAAGGTCGGGCTGCAGGCGGCCGAGGCGCTGGGCGAGGAGCCGCAGCGCGTGCTCAAGACCCTGATGACCCTGGTCGACGGCAAGCCAGCTTGCGTGATCGTGCCGTCCGACCGCGAAGTCTCGATGAAGAAGCTGGCGGCCGCCTTCAACGGCAAGTCCGCCGAGATGATGAAGCCCGCCGATGCCGAGCGGATGACCGGCTACAAGGTGGGCGGCATCAGCCCGTTCGGCCAGATGAAGCCGGTACGCACCGCCATCGAGGCCGGGGCGATGGCGCACGATCTGGTCTTCCTCAACGGCGGCCAGCGCGGCCTTCAGGTGCGGATGTCGCCGCAGAACCTTGCCACGGTGCTGAAAGCCGTGGTCGCGCCTCTAGTCGCTTAGGCATAGCGAGCCCCAACGACCAAATGCGGTCAGGCGCCCGGCCTGCCATCGCCTTCGCGCAGGTCACACCCGGCGCCGTCCTCGATCGCAACGATTTCCTGATCGTCCAGCTATGGCGAATCGGGTGGGCCGTCGATGCGAACGGAGAGTTGGGTCAGCAAGCGAATGAGCGAGGCCTGCCGGTCCGTTCCGGTCTTTAGCAGTATGCTGCGCAAGTGAGTGCGCAAGGTGTTGACCGACAGATCCGAGGCGGCGGCTACTTCCTGCAGGCTGTCACCTTTTGCCAGGCGCTGAGCCAGTTTGGCTTCGGCGACAGTGAGACCGAACAAACTACGCAACACCGTGCCCTGCAGGGGCGTGCCCGCGGACTGATGCAACAGGAGGAGACTGGCCTGTCCTCGTGCACCCAGCAGGCCGGCCTGCTTTCCAGTAAGAGGGGCGACCTGGACGAGCAGCGGTCCTGTCGATGGTCCCGATCGTGGCCCTGCCCCGACCGTTCGTTCAATCCGCAAGGCGCCGGCGGCGGCCAGCCTTGCCGCATCCCGCACCAGCCGGTGGAGAACGGGGGTCTGCTTCGGATTCTCCGCCCGCAGCGCTTCGCCCGCCCGTCCTCCGAGCAGGCCCCCGCCGGGTCCCAGGCAAGCTTCGGCCCTGCGGTTCATCACCAGCGGTCGACACTCCGGATCCACGACGATGAGGCCGAACGAGAGCGAATCGATCGCTGCTCCGAGCAAGGCGCTCGAATTGTCGCGCGACGCCACCTTCTGCGCCATCCGCAGCGACTGGCCGATATGGTTGCTGAGGCGCTGCAGGACGTCGATGTCGCGCCGCCGGAAATCCGGCGCGGTCGAGGTGCGGTGCAGGCCCATCACTGCACGCTGGTCTCCGACGTCGAGAATGGTGCCGATGCAGTAGCGGCAATCCGCCAGCGGCTTGACCAGTTCGTTGTAGATGTCGCTGCGCAACCATTCCTTGTCGGGCACCAGGTCCGTGACCAGGAAAGCCTGGCCTCGCCGCCCTGCCATGCCCGCCAGGGCCCAGGTGTCGCGCATCCACCACTCCTCGGCATAGTGCTGGAGGAAGCGCGGATCGAGATTGCTGGCGAGAAGCTGCGCTTCACCACGGGCCGGAGCCTGCAGCGTCGCAAGCATCGAGTCGGCGCCCAGCAGGTCGCGCATCTTGTGGAAGCACTGCTGCCAGGAGTCGGGTTGGAGGACCGTGTCGTAAATCGCCGCCACGACCTGATCTTCGCTGATCCTCGAACGCGCCATGCTTCACCGGTTGAGAATAACCACCAACAACGCAACGCGAACTGCAGTTAGACTGAGAATATACCGCCCGATGAGTTATCCGCAACGATGCGGCTCGCCAGCACAACCCTCGGTTCGGCGGCGAACGGTGGGGAGCGCGACCGGCGTCGGCCCGCGTCACGGCCCGTTATCGACCCTCATCCATCTGAATGACGCGAAATCTCGCCGAGTGTCCTAAGGCCGTGGAACGAACGCAGGTGTGGGTTGGGAAGCTCGTCCGTCTGCGGTTCACTTGGGAGGTTTCATGCCGGTCTACAATAACGTCTATGGCAACAGCGGAAGTATCGTTCTCAACCCGGGTTCGACGAACCTGCTGTGGGGCATCGCAACTGTAGTGCTCGTCAACAACGACTCCGCCCCGGCCTCTCTGACGATCGCGCCATCGGGTCAGGTTTCATTCTACAACCCCGCCACCCCTCCCGAAGCTCTGCCCGCTGCCGTCGATTTCTTCCGGGGCAGCATCACGAACTACGGCGGTATCCAGAATCTGTCTGCCATCGGTGTCCGCTTCATGCGAGGGGGCGACCTCACGAACTACGGAATCATCAACGGCGATACGTTCGCGGTCGAGCAGCGTGCGACCGGCAACCTGGACGTTGCGATCACGAATGCCGGAACGATTGTCGGGCCCACCGCCCTCTCGCTGCTGGGGGCGACCACGAGCACCGTCGTCAACATGGGTGGCGGCGGAATCTACGCCACTGGTCCGGGTGGCAAAGCGATAAACAAAGCCGCCGGAACACTGACGCTTACGAATTACGGCACGATTAGCGGCGCCATCACGTCGGCCGGCGGAAGCGACCTTGTGCTCAACCACGGGGTGATCGTGGGCAATATCGACCTCGGCACCAGCTTCGACACCTATCAGGGATCGGGCCTGGTCGACGGCATCGTGTCCGGCGGGGCGGGCAACGATATACTGACCGGCGGCATTTACAACGATCGTCTCGACGGCGGGGCCAACGACGACATCCTGGACGGCGGCCGTGGCAACGATGTCCTGACCGGTGGGAGCGGAAACGACACGTTCTACGTCGATGCTTCCGGTGACAAGGTGATCGAGGCGGCCGGCGGCGGCACGGACACGGTCTACACCACGGTGAGCTACGCGCTGCGTGCCGGGCAGGAGATCGAGAACCTTTCAGTCAACCCCGATGCCGACTACGCCGATGTTGCGGTCAGCCTGATCGGCAACGAGTTTGCCAACACGCTGACCGGCAACGCGGCCAACAACAGGCTCGACGGCAAGGCTGGTGCCGACACGATGATCGGCGGTGCCGGCGACGACGTCTATTACGTCGGCGATGCCGGCGACGTGGTGATCGAGACGGCGAACAACGGCAACGACACGGTCTGCACGACGGTCAGTTACGCGCTGTCGGCCGACGTCGAGATCCTGCGCGCGCAGGGCACGGCCGACATCGCGCTCACCGGCAACGGTCTGATCAATACAATCGTCGGCAATGCCGGCGCCAACAGGATCGATGGCGGGGTGGGCGCCGACAACATGATCGGCAACGAGGGTGACGACACCTACGTCGTCGACAATGTGCTCGACGCGGTCTTCGAGAAGGCAGCCGGCGGCACCGACACGGTCGAGGCGAGCGTGAGCTACGCCCTGCGCATCCATGTCGAGAACCTGGTCCTGACGGGCACGGCCGCCATCGACGGCACGGGCCATGCGGCGGCCAACACCATCGTCGGCAACGGCGTGGCGAACACGATCAACGGCAAGGGCGGTCTGGACACGCTGACGGGTGGCGGTGGCGCCGACACGTTCGTCTTCTCGAGCAAGCTCAACGCGGCCGTGAACTTTGCCACCATCGCCGACTTCGAGCATGGCGTAGACCGTATTGCTCTCGATTACAGGTTCTTCAGGTCGATGGGCACGGAAGGCGCGCTGGGCGAGCAGTTCTTCACCAACTCGGCGCCGGCCACCCGCGATCAGCACGTGATCTACGATCAGGCCACCGGCCTGTTGTCCTACGACCTCGACGGTTCAGGCGCCCGGCCTGCCATCGCCTTCGCGCAGGTCACACCCGGCGCCGTCCTCGACCACAACGACTTCCTGATCGTTTGAAATCGTCCTGGCGGTCTCTCGCCGCCGGGAGTTCCTCCCTACTGCGCCGCCGCCAGGTACCGGGCGAGGCCGCCGGCCCTGTCCGGCGGCAGCTTCGAGGGCGTGGCGTTCAGGCGAATGCCCAGTTCGCACGCCTCCTCGTTCGAGAGTTTCGCCAGGTTCTGCAACTTCTCGAAATCGGCCGATGTCAGGCCGGCCTCGACGAGAAGGGTGCGCGCCTCGGTATCGTTCGGCACCGGCGGTTGGGCGGTGCCGGATTTCAGGGCGTCGCGGCCTGCGCGATAGGCCTTCTCCATCGCGGTCAGCATGTCGCGCATCAGCTTCTGCCCCTGGGCATCGAGCCGGTCCGCCCGCTGGATGCCGATCAGCGCCAGTTCGCGGCAGGCCGTGACGTTGGTGCCGGCGAGATGCCGCATCAGCGCGATGCGCGCCGCCAGCACGCCCTCGGCGTCGGCGGCATCGGTGGCCCGCAGCGCCGGCACGATGTGCTTGGCGCGCAGTTCGCTCATCAGCACGAGGGGGCGAGGCGGACCCTGCGTCGTCGGATTCCGCAGCTCCTCCTTCAGCGAGGCGCGCAACCGTGCCTCGGAATCGGGCACGTCGGCCAGCACGAGCCCGACCAGCGGCAGCGTGCGCGCTTCGATCATCGCATTGTCGACCATCTGGGTGTCGTCGCCGGTCAGGGCCTGGAGACCGTAGACCGTGCCGGCCGCGGCCAGGGCGCCGGCGGCCGCTGCCGCCATGGCGCGAATCAGGCGCTGCCGGGTGGAGACGTTGCGGCCTAACAGAAAGAGGGCGGCGCCTGCCGCGAGGGCCACAACGACGATGACGGCGGTCTGCTCCAACATGCTACTCCTGTTTGCGGCTGCGCCCGGGCATGGTATCGCCAGCGACCCTGCCGCACGCATGCGGTAAAATGTGGGCGACCTGAGCCGCGACCAGATGCCGATCCATATCGATTTCTTTCACCCGAGCCGTCTCGCCATCGCCGTCGTGCGCGGGACGATCACGGCTGACGACGTTCGGGAAGCCGTGCAGCAATTCCTCGCCAGCGACGTGCTGCATTACCGAAAGATCATCGATATCGCGTCGCCCACGGCGCCCCTGGACGGTGCCGGCGTCCAGATGATGGCCAATCTGGTCCTGTCCCAACCCGTTTCCCGACCGCGTGGTGCGCTCGCTTTCGTCGTCAATCCCGGCCAGGCTGCCGACAACGCCGAGGCATTCGCTCGGCTGACCGGCGCCGAGCGTCCGGTGAAGGTGTTTCATAGCCTGCATGCGGCGCGGAAGTGGCTCGACGAGCAGCCGATGCCATGACGGCGACTTGAGCACGGATCCGCTATCTTTCTGCCGTGACGATGCAATGGGACGTCGTCGCGCCTGAGTGGCGGCTGACGTAGGATCGCGAAGGGCGCCGTTCGCGATCAGGTAGCATGCCGTTCAAGCTCGATATTTTTCCGCCGGACCGCATGGTCGTTGCCGTGGCCCGAGGCGAGATCACGCTTGCGGACCTGATGATGCTCGTCAAGGAACTGATCGACAGCGGGACGCTGCCCTATCGCAAGATCATCGACATCACGTCGGCGACGTCGGCGCTCGGCAAGGCAGAACTGGAGAGCATCGCGGAGCGTCTGCGTGCCGCGCCCCTCCAGCGGCCGCGCGGGCCGCTCGCGATCGTGGCCGACGGCAATCGTGGCGAACTCGGCAGACTTTTCATGTCGCTCACCTCCGACGAGCGGCCCGTCCAGGTGTTCCGCTCGATCCACGAGGCCCGACGGTGGCTGTTGGCGAACTCGAAGGTCGTGCTGTAGGGGCGATCTGGTCGGATTATTCGAAGCAGCGCGCGGCGCGGATCGTGCAGGAGTTGCTGGGGACGCGCGCGTTGCATTCGTTCCAGGCCGATCGTTCGGCGTGTTCCTTCGTCGGGGCCGCGCCGTAGCCCGAGGCCTGGCCGTTGTCGCTGTGCGCGTAGGCGATGCAGCGCTGTGGCGCCGCCATCCGGATGGCGCATTCCAGCGGCCCACACTGGGCCAGGGCGGACGTTTCGGCGGCCTCGCGTGTCGCCATGCCTGCCGAGACGCCGAACAGACGCTCGTTGTCGGTGGCGACGGCGCCCCAGACTTCCTGTGCCTGGGCGACGGGGGCGAGTGCGGAGGCTGCTGTCAGCAGGATCGCCGCGAGGGTCGTCAGTCTGGTCATCATGCCGTGTGCTTCTCGAGGAAGGTGCGGACGCGGTCGATAGAGACCTGCAGAAACTGCGGCCCCCGCCAATCCGTCTGGACCTCGATGTTGGGGGCGAGCGCGGCGATCTCGTCGCTCGTATGCGCGGGATGAGGTTTGTCCGTGCCGGGCTGCAGCAGCAGCGGAGTCCTGCAATTCTTCACGAAGTCGCGCGTGACGGAGAAGACGAAGTCCGGCCCGAACATGTTCTGTCCGAAGCTCTTGATCGTGGCCTCGGAGATCGAGGGATCGCGTGCCCGCACCGTCTCGCCGTAGCCCTTCACGGCTTCGTCCCAGGTGTCGCGGTTTTCCCAGAGGCCGATCGGATTCTGGAGCACCGCGGCAGCGACGCGGTCGGGCGCCTGCTCGATCGCCTCGAAGCAGTAGCTGCCGCCGATGCAGCCGCCCATCACGGCGAACCGCCCGAAGCCCAGATGGTCGATGAGGGCCAGGTGATCGGCGGCGAAGGTGTGCCAGCCATGATCGGGCTTCACGTCGGCCACCGACTTGCCGGCATTGCGCTGGTCCATGGCGATGACGGTGAACCGGTCGCTGAGCGCCACGCGCGGGTCCATCCAGGCGCGCTGGGTGCCGTCGGCTGCCGGCCCCCAGAACTCGATCGACGAACGCAAGCCACCCGGCGCATAGAGCAACAGGGGAAAGCCCTGGCCATGGACCTCGTAGTGGATCTCGGCATCGGGCCGTTTCAGGATCGGCATGCAGTCGTCTCCGTTGATCAACCCTGCGGCTTATAGCCGATTGAGTCGATGATCGTCTTCCAGCGCGCGAGATCGGTCGTCATGCGTTCGGTGACTTGCGCGGGCGTGGAGGTTTCGACGTCGAGACCCAGTTCGACCAGCTTCTTCTGGATCTCGGGAATCGCCAGCACCGCCTTCAGTTCCTTGCCCCAGGCGTCGATCAGCGGCGCGGGTGTCTTGGGTGGGGCGAAGAAGACGTACCAGCCCAGGATCGAGAGCTGCGGGTAGCCGAGCTGGGTGATGGTCGGGATTTCAGGCGCCGAGGTGGTCGGTTTCACGCCCGACGTGAAGATGACCTTCACCTTGCCGGCACGGTGGTGCTCCAGGAAGTCGGTGATGCCGCCGCAGCCGGCCGCGATGTGACCGCCCTGCAGGTCGGCGACCAGCGGCGCGGCGCCGCGATAGGGAATGGGCTCGAGTGGAATGCCGACGGCCTTGCCGGCCATGACGCCGAAGAAATGCGTGAAGGAGCCCAGCGCCGTCGTGCCGAAGGAAGCCCGGGTCGGGTTCTTCTTGAGCCACTCGACATATTCCTTGAGATTGTTGACGCCGATGGTCGGCGAGACGCAGAAGGCGGTCTGCACCGTGCCGGCGAGCGTGATCGGCGCGATGTCGGTCAGGGGATCGAAGGGCACGGCCGGCATCGTCAGCTTCTGGACGATGGTGGCGGAGGGCACGTAGGCGATGGTCGTGCCGTCGGTGCCGGCACTCTTCAGGTCGCCGATGGCGATGGTGCCCGAGGCGCCGGCCTTGTTGTCGATGATGACGTTGCGGCCGGTGCGCTGCTTCAGCGGCTCGGCAAGCAGGCGTGCCATCACGTCGGTGCCGCCGCCGGCCGGGAACCCGACCAGGATTTTCAGCGGCTTGTCGGGCAAGCCGGTCTGCTGGGCGCGGACGCTGGGCACGAGCGGTGCGCTGAGCGCCGCGCCGGTCATCAGAATCGATGTACGCCGGCCGATCTTCTTCATTGTCATTCTTGTTTCCTCCAGGTCGTTTTTTTTAGGACACCAGACTCCACGCGAGTTCGGCCCGTTCTCGTGCGGACCTGCTCATCTTGATCGATTCGGGGTTGGACGAATTGCCCTGCAAGCCGCGGCGGTAGACGCCCTGCGCGATGGCGGCGAGTCGGAACAGCGAAAAGGCGAGGTAGTAGTTCCAGTTGGGGATCGAATCGCGGCCGGTACGGCGGCAGTAGGCGGCGACGTAATCCTGCTCGGTCGGCAGGCCGAGTGCCGCGAAGTCGACCGTGGCGAAGCCGTGCGGTGGCTCCTTCAGGTGATACCCGAGGCAATTGTAGGCGACGTCACACAGGGGATGGCCGAGGGTGGACAGTTCCCAGTCGAGCACCGCGACGACACGCGGCTCGGTCGGATGGACGATCAGGTTGCCGAGTCGATAGTCGCCATGGACGATGGTCGTCGGGTCGCCGTCGTCGGGGATGTTCTCCGGCAGCCAGGTGGAGAGCCTGTCCATGGCCGGGATGTCCTCGGTCTTGAGCTCGGCATATTGCCGGCTCCAGCGCGAGATCTGGCGGGCGATGTACTGGCCGCTGCGGCCATAGTCCCCGAGCCCGACCTTCACCGGATCGACCCTGTGCAGACGGGCCAGCACGTCGTTCATCGAATCGAAGATCGCGGTGCGCTCGGCCGGCGTCTGGTCCGGCATCGCCGGGTTCACGAGGATGCGGCCGGGCACGGCCTCCATGACGTAGAACATCTGGCCGATGACGGAATCGTCATCGCAGAGCAGCCGCGCCGGCGCGACCGGCACGTCCGTCGCAGCGAGGGCGGAGATCACGCGGAACTCGCGGTCGACCTGGTGTGCCGAGGCGACCAGCTTGCCCGGCGGCTTCTTGCGCAACACGAAGTCGCGACGGCCCCCGTCCATGTCGGCGGCGACGAAGAAGGTCGGGTTGGAATGGCCGGAATCGAACTGCCTTACTTCCAGTCCGCCACGATAGTTCTTCAGCTTCTCGCGGAAGTAGCGGTCGAGGGAGTCCACGTCGAAACGGTGGCGCTCCATCACGGGGACGGTGTCGGCGTAAGTGGGCATGCGGCGTTCAGCGTAGGGTCCGCGCACACCGGCGCGCAAACGGTCCATCCCGCAGGGAGGAACGGATTGGAACCTCCCGGGCACGCCGCCGTTACTGGCGGTCAGCGAGGTTCCGTGGCCGAAGATCCAGTCTTGCGCGTGCCGACCGTCCACGTTCAAGGCGGGTCGGCTATCCGCCGTCCTTTGATGGTCCTCGCGATCTGCGCCGTCGGCGTCATCGCCTATCTGGCGCGGGACTTCCTCATTCCGACCGCCGCGGCCGTCGTGCTCGCGCTCATCATGACGCCCGTCGCCAAGAAGCTGGAACGACTCCGCCTGCCGCCGACGGCTGCGGCCGGCGCTTCCGTGACCTTGCTGGCGGTCGTCGTGGCCGGCCTGCTGGTGGTCGCGACGCCGGCGCTCACGAGCTGGGCGGAGCAGGCCCCCTATCTCACCTACACGCTGGAACGGAAGCTCGAAGGCCTGCGCAAATCGCTGGCCATCGTGAAGCAGGTCACGGATCGCGTGGAACAGGCGACCCAGGCCCAGCCGTCGCAGGCGGCGACCGAGAAGGCCCCGCCGGAGCGGGTCGTCGTGCGAGACAAGAGCCTGCTTTCGGAACTCATCAGCACGACTCCGGCGCTGCTTCTGCAGACCGGCTACGCGGCCGTCCTCGCTTTCATGCTTCTGGCGCACAGGAATGATCACAAGCGCCAGATCCTGCGGGTGCCCCTCGACTTCAATGTCCGGGTCCGGCTTGCCCGCGTAATGCGCGACATCAACGATCGCGTCGGCAGCTACCTGTTCGCGCTGGTGGTCATCTATTCGCTGGTGGCGCTGGCCTCGACGATCGTGCTCGCCCTGCTCGGCTTTCCCAATCCGCTGCTGTGGGGCGTACTCATGGGGCTGGCCTCGTTCGTGCCGTTCGTGGGGCCGCCCGTCGCCATCGGCCTCGTTGCCCTGGTCTCGTTGCTCACCTACGAGGACTTGATGCACATGCTGGCGGCGCCACTGATCCTGGCCGCCATCCACTTCATCGAATCGCAGCTGATCACGCCTGCGTTCGTCAGCCGCCGATGCGCCCTGAACACCGTGGCGGTCTTTGCTGGCGTCGCGTTTCTCGGTTGGATGTGGGGCGCTGTGGGCGCGATCGTCGCGGTACCGTTGCTCATCCTGGTGAGCACGGTCGCGGCGCATCTGCCCTCGCTGCGCTGGCTCTCGGTATTGTTGTCGGAAGATCGCCCGGTGAGCGAGCGGTTGGCTGTGAAGCCACCCGTCGCCTCGGTGCCGCCCGTTCAGTTGCGGCGGCGACGGGCGGCGACGAAATAGCCCAGGCCCAGCACGCCCCAGAATGCACCAACGAGCGCCGAAGCGCTGGCGGGATCGAGCTGACGCTCGATGAGCGCATAGGCGGAGAAGGAAAGGCAGATCGCGCTGACGCCGATCGCGAGCGCCGCCCCGACCGTCATGAGGGCGCGGTTCAGCGCATCCTGGGCGGTGGAGCGCAGCGAACGGGCCGCGGCAGCGCTTGCCGCGACCCGGAGCAGGGGGCCGATCATGGACGGTTTCGCTTCCTGAGGAGGCCGTACGGTTCTGGTCTTCGGCCGGCTATTGCCGACGACAAAGCCAGCCTGCAAGAAAGCCGATCCCGACGACCGCGGCGAGGGTCGTGATCGGACGGGCTTCGGCATGCTCGACGATCTTGTCAGCGGCCTTGTTCTTGAGATCGATCGTATCCTTGGCGATGGCCTTGGCGGTGTCGCCATACTTGGCGATCAGTTCGCGGGCCGACTTCAGGGTCTCCTCGACGGCTTCCTCGCCGCGGGCGACCACCGACTGGCCTGCGCCCCCCATCGACTCGGTCAGTTCCTCGAGCTGGGCCTTGAGAAGCGAAATCTCCTTGGCGAGATCCTTGCCGTTGGCGTGGCTGGCGCGCATGTCTGTCCTCCGGACTGGCTGGTTGGTCGTCTGGCAAACCAAACGCCTTTGGCCTCCGAAAGTTGCGAATCAGCCGTCCCAGACGTTCGCCGGCATCGGCAACCGGGCAAAATCGGCCTGGCCGAGGGGACGGTCGTGAGCCACGCCTTCGCGCTCCAGCAGCATCATCCACTGCCGGACATGCTGGCCGGAATGCCAGGTGGTCCGTTCCAGCAGTTCGTGCAGGCTCTGGTCGCCGTAATAGGTCGGCAGCGGGCGTGCGGGATCGGTGTCGCCGTGGGCCCACCAGTCGCGGAAACGCGCCTGAACGCCGGCACCATAGGCCGCCACGTCGGCCATGCCGGCATCGGCCGCGGGCTCCTCGCGGAACGCCGCCTGCACGAGCGTCGAGCCCTGCTGGGCATCGAGAAAGGCGGCGACCACCCGGAAGAGATGGAAGGCGAGGGCGCGGTAGCTTCGCGGGCGGCCGGGCACGTGGATGTGGAGTTTCTCGTCCGGCATCAGCGGCAGCAGTCCGATGGCCGCCGTCATGAACTTGTCGAGGCGCGCATATAGCTCCGGCGGCGACAGTTCGGGGCCGGATTTTTCCTGCAGGCCGAGGAAGGCGACGATCTCCCGCGTGCTCTGTCCGAAGATGAAATCCTTGCCACGCGACAGGACCGGTACGGAGCGCACGCCGAGAGACTGCAACTCGGCGAAGCCGGCGGGGTCGGCAAGGACATTGACGGAAACGAAGTCGATCCCACGGACCGATAGAAACTCTTTGAGTCTCAGGCAGCTGGTTCAACCAGGCTGCCAGAACACCTTCAGCGGCTCTGTCATGACACTCTCCTGAACATGCTCAGTTGGCGGTTCGTATGCCCAGACTGTCAAGCAACATGCGCCAACGCTCGAAATCCGCGATGAGACGCTTTCTGCATTCATCCGCCTGGGTCACACCGACGACGACACCGTACTGGGTCAGTTGTTCCCTCGTTTCCGGCGCATCGACGGCATTGTGCAACGCGCGGTTCCAGGCCTCGACGAGCTGCGGCGGCAAGCCGCCCGGCGCGAAGAAGGCATACCAGTCGATCAGCTGCAGCCACGGGAAGCCCAGTTCGACCACCGTGGGCACGTCCGGAAGCACGGGATTGCGCGCCAACCCCGATGTCGTCAGGACCCGGAGCGTGCTGCCGCGATGGTGGTGGATGAACGAAGCGAGCCCGCCGCAACCTGCCGGGATGCGGCCCTGGCCGAGATCGGAGGACATCGGTCCGGTGCCGCGGAAGGGCACGGGGTCCAGCGTGAGACCGTATTGCTGCGCGAGCAGTTGCGCGAAGTATTGCGAGAAGGTGTCGGGCGCGGCCGTGCCGAAGCGGCGGCGTTCGGGCGGACCGCTTTTCACCCACTGCGCATACTCAGCCATCGTCTGCACGCCGATCGACCGCGATACGACGAACGCCGTCTCGAAAGTCCCGACGATCCCGAGGGGTGCGAGATCGCGCAGCGGATCGAACGGAAAGGTCGCGGGCGATATCAGGCGGCCGATCAGCGTGGTGCTCGGCAGCAGTCCGATCGTGGCTCCGTCGGGCGCGGCCTTCTTCAACGCATCGCCCATCGTGGCGCCGGCGGCGCCGGGACGGTTCTCGACGGTGACGGGCCGTGTCAGGCGCTGCTGGATCGCAGGCGCGATGGCGCGCGCCACGACGTCGGAGCCGCCACCCGCTGCAAATCCGACCCAGATTCGGATGGCGCGCTCCGGCAGTCCGGACTGGGCGACGGCCGTGTGCGGCAGAAGGGCCGCGCCGGTCGATGCCAACAGGGCGCGGCGGGAAAAGGGGCGCATAGGCCTAATTACGCAATTCGATGCGTGCTGGATCGGCTAGGGTTTGCGATGGCAGACCACACAGATCTTGTTGCCGTCCAGGTCGCGTAGATATCCACCGTAATAGTTCGGGTGATAGTGCGCGCGGATGCCAGGAGCCCCTTCGTCCTTGCCGCCAGCCGCGAGCGCCGCCTTGTGAGCCGCGTCGACGGCGCCGCGATCGGGCGCCTCCAGGCCGATGGTGATGCCGTTGCCGACGGAGGCGGCATTCTTGTCGAGCGGGCTGAGCACCCAGAGCTGCGGCCGCCCGTCCGCAGGGCCGTAACCCAAGGCATTCGGATAATCCATGTGACGCACCAGACCGAGCGGTTGCAGCAACGCATCGTAGAAGGCCTTGGCCCGACCTACGTCGTTGCTGCCGATCGTCACGTGGCTGAACATCGGACTTCTTCCCCCTCAAAAGCCGGTTTCCGTCAGGATGACCGAGCCGCAGGGCGGGGCAAGCCGAAATGATCGCGCAGCGTGGTGCCTTCATAGGCGGTGCGGAAAAGCCCGCGCTTCTGCAGGATCGGCACGACCTCGGCCACGAACACGTCGAGCATCGAGGGTAGCAGCGGCGGCATCAGGTTGAACCCGTCGGCGGCGCCGTCGTCGAACCAGTCCTCGATCAGGTCGGCGATCTGCTCGGGCGTGCCGGCGGTGGTGTAGTGGCCGCGGGCGCCCGCGAGATAGGCGAGCAGCTGGCGCAGGGTGAATTTTTCGCGACGAACCAGCCCGACGATCACTTCTGTGCGGCTGCGCGCGGCCTGGACCGTGCCGGGGTCGGGGAAGTCCGCTTCCGTCAGGGGGCGGTCGAGCGGCAGGTGCGAGAAGTCGTGGCCACCGAACCGGCCGCTCAGGCGCTTGCGCCCGACCTCCGGATCGGTGAGCTCATTCAGTTCCTTTGCCAGCCGTTTGGCCTCGGTCTCGGTCGAGGCGATCACCGGGCTGAGGCCGGGCAGGATCAGCACGTGTTCGGAAGGTCGCCCCTCGGCCGCCGCCAGCGCCTTCAGGTCTGCGTAGAATTCCTGCGCCGTGCTCTTTTCCATCTGCGCGGTGAACACCGCCTCGGCGTGGCGGGCGGCGAAGCGGCGGCCCGTGTCGGACGAGCCCGCCTGCACGAAGACCGGCCGCCCTTGCGGGCCGCGCGGCATGTTGAGCGGACCGGCGACGCGATAGAATTTGCCCTCGTGGTTGATCGGCTTGATCCGGTCGGCGCGCGCATAGTGCCCGCTCGCGCGATCGTCGAGCACTGCATCGTCGGCCCAGCTGTCCCACAGCGCCTTCGCGACCTGAACGAATTCCTCGCCGCGCTCGTAGCGCTCGTCGTGACTCACCAGTCCCGTGCCGCCGAAGTTGCGCGCGGCCGGCGCGAGCCATGAGGTCACGATGTTCCAGCCGACCCGCCCTCCGCTGATATGGTCGAGCGAGGCGAACTGGCGGGCGAGGTTGAAGGGCTCCGAATAGGTGGTGGAGGCCGTGGCGATCAGGCCGATGCGTTGCGTCGAGCCCGCGAGCGCACCAAGCGTGGTGATCGGCTCCAGCCACGTGCTGGCGGCGTGCGCCACGGTGTCGGCCAGCGCGAGCTGGTCGGCGAGGAAGATGGAATCGAAGAGGCCGGCCTCGGCGCGCCGCGCGACGTCGCGGTAATACTCGATATCGGTGAGCGCCAGCGGTGACGAATCGGGATGCCGCCAAGATGCTTCGTGGTGGCCCCGGCTCTGGATGAAAAGATTGAGGTGGAGCTGTCGCTTCATCCCCTCACTGTGCGGCCGGGGCGTAGACGGATGCAAGCTGGCGCGAGACCAGCCGGGCGTAAAGGCCGCCACGCGAGACGAGCGATGCGTGCGTGCCGCTTTCCGCAACGCGGCCCTCGTCGAGCACCACGATCAGGTCGGCGTCGCGCACCGTCGAGAGACGATGGGCGATCACGATGGTCGTGCGATCGGCCTTCAGCACGTCGAGCGCCCGGCGCACCGCCTGCTCGTTCACCGCGTCGAGATGCGAGGTCGCCTCGTCGAGGATCAGGATGGGCGCGTCCTTCAGGAAGGCGCGTGCGATCGCAACGCGCTGGCGCTGGCCGCCGCTCAGGCTGGTGCCGCGCTCGCCGACCGGCGAGTCGAGTCCCTGCGGCAATGCCGCGACCAGCTCGGCCAGCGACGCATGCTCGATGGCGGCCAGCAGCTCGGCCTCCGTGGCCTCGGGCCGCGCGATCAGGATGTTGGCGCGCAGCGTGTCGTTGAACAGGTAGGTGTCCTGGGCGACGAGGGCCACGAGACCACGCAACTCGTCGAGCTTGTAGTCGCGCAGGTCGGCGCCGTTCAGCGTGATGCGGCCGGAATCGGGATCCCAGAAGCGCATCAGCAGCTGTGCCGTCGTCGTCTTCCCGGCGCCCGACGTGCCGACCAGCGCCACCGTCCTGCCCGCGGGAATGGTGAACGAAACATCGGACAGCGCGCGCCGCGTCTGGCCGGGATAGGTGAAGTTCACCTTCTCGAGTTCCAGGGCCGCCGCGCCGTGCGTGGCCGGCACGCCCTTTCCGTCGCGCACCGGGATCGGCTCGTTGGCCAGCGCATAGACGCGGCGCGTGGCGCCCAGCGTGTCGGCAAGCTGGCGGCCGATCTGCGCGATTTCCGAAACCGGCAGGAAGGCCGACATGGCGAGGATGGTCATGAGCGGCAGCAGGCCCGGATCGAGCGTGCCGCGCGAGGCCAGGATCGCACCGACCACGACGATGGCGAGACCGCCGAGACCGGTCAGCACTTCCAGAATCGCGTGCTGCATCGTGAGTTCGCTGAAGAAGGGCAGGCGCAGCGAGATGTGACGCTGCGACAGCTCGTCGAGCTTGTTGCCGCGCGCGCTCTCCTGCTGGTTGGCGACGATCTCGCCCAGTCCCTGCACCGAATCGACGGCGAAGGCGCCGAGTTCGCCGGCCGCTTCGCGCGCCTGACTACCCAGCCGATCGACGCGCTTGCGCATCAGGAACGGGCTGAGGCCGACGGCCAGCAGAAACGGCACAAGCGTGATTGCGAGCCAGCCGCTGGTCGTCGCGAGCGCGATGACCACGGCGGCGGGGATCAGGATGGCGACGAAGGCCGGCGCCACCGTGTGGGCGAAGAAATACTCGACCAGCTCGATGTCGTGCGTCGCCAGCGCCATGAGATCGCCGGTGCGGCGGCGCGTAAGATAAGCGGGCGCCAGCGCATCGAGCTTGCGGAAGGCGTCGATGCGCATTTCCGCCAGCAGGCGGAAGGCCATGTCGTGCGCCAGCCACGATTCGAACCAGTGGAGGATGCCCGAGACGGGGGCGAGGATCGCCAGCGCGATGGCCAGGCCGTCATAGGGCTGGTGGTTCTTCAGCGCCAGCACGATCAACGCCGAGAGCACGCCGATGCCGATGAAGGCGACGACGCGCGCCACGCCGAGGATGAAGGTGGCGGCGAGCTTGCCCTTCCACGGCATGATGACGCCCATCAGCGTGGCGACCACCTGGTACCAGGTGAGCCCCTCGGCCTTGATGATGCCTTCGGTGACGGGCTTCACGGCGCCGCCGGAGGTGCTGGCGATCGTCTCCGCGCGCTGGGGAGCCGCCAGCGAATCGATCGTGGTACCGGCCTGTTGCTCGCGCGCCTGTTCGGCCATGAGCTGCGAATAGACGCCGCCCTTGCTCATCAACGCGCCGTGTTTGCCTTCCTCGGCGACATGGCCGCGGTCGAGGACGAGGATGCGGTCGCAGTCGATGACGCTCGACAGGCGGTGGGCCAGGATCAACGTCGTGCGACCCTGCATCAGCCGGTCGAGCGCTTCCTGGATCACCGCTTCGTTCTCGGCGTCGACGGCGGACAGCGCCTCGTCGAGCACGAGGATGGGCGTGTCGCGCAGCAGCGCGCGGGCGATGGCGACCCTTTGGCGCTGACCGCCCGAGAGCTTGATGCCCTTCTCGCCGATGATCGTGGCGTAACCCTGTGGCAAGCCGAGGATGAACTCGTGGATGTTGGCCGCGCGCGCCGCATCCTCAAGTTCCTGCGCCGACGCGCCGGGACGGCCGAGACGGATGTTCTCCTCGACCGTGCCGTGAAACAGGAACGTGTCCTGGTTCACGACAGAGATCAGCGACCGGATCTGCGCGAAGGACAGCGTGCGCAGGTCGTGGCCGCCCAGCAGGATGCGGCCCTGGTCGGGATCGTAGAAGCGCAGCAGCAGGCGCACGATCGACGACTTGCCGCCGCCCGAGGAGCCCACGAGGCCCAGCCGCTCGCCGGCCGCCGCCGTGAAGTTCAGCCCCTCATGCACGGTGCGGCGCGTGCCTGGATAGGAAAAGCGCACGTTCTCGAAGGTGATGGTCGGCGCCAGCAGCCCGTCGAGCCGCGCCGGTGCCGGATCGGCCACCGACGGCGTGTCGTCGAGGATGCGGTAGATGCCCTGCGCCGCCGAGAGGCCGACCATGCCCTGGTGCAGCACCGAGCGCAGCTCGCGCATCGGCCGGAAGATCTCGATGCCCAGCATCAGGATGACCAGCAGCGCCGTCAGCGTCATCGAGCCGGCCTCGACCCGCGACGCGCCGTAGATCAGCGCCGCGGCCGCGCCGCCGGCGATCGACGTGTCGGTGATGCCGCGCGCCAGCGAGTTGGTGCCCAGCACCCACATGGTGCGGCGGAAGAGATCGCGCGCTTCCACTTCGAGCTTGTCGGCGCGCGCCTTGCCTTGGCCGAAGGCCTTCAAGGTTGCGAGGCCCTGGATCGAATCGAGGAATTCGGCGGCGAACGACTTGTAGGCCGTCATGCGCGCGATCGAGGCGCGGACGTCCCACTTGTGCCACAGCGCGGGGGCGAACAGGGCGACCAGCGCGAAGCCCAGCATGACCAGCGCCACCGGCAGGTCGATAAAGGAGATGACGGCGAAGATCAGGATCGGCGTCAGCAGCGCGATCAGGAACTGCGGCAGGAACTGGCCGAAATAGGTTTCGAGCTGCTCGACGCCGTCGATCATCGACAGTGTCAGGCCACCGGAGCGCTGGCGGCCGACCGTTGCTGGTCCCAGCGACGCCACCTTGTCGTAGAGGGTGCGGCGCAGGACCTTCTGCACGCGTGCCGCCGTCTCGTGCGCCATCACCGCGCGCCAGTGTTCGGCGACGCCGCGCAGCACCATCACGACCGCGATCAGCAGGATCGGCCACACCAGCTCCTGCAGCGGGCGCCCGACGAAGATCTGGCCGATCAGCCATCCCAGCAGGCCGAGCCGCGCGATGCCGCAGGCGACGCCCAGCAGGCCGATGGCGACGGTGGCGGCGATGCGGGCGCGCACGCCCTTGGTGAAGACGAGCAGGCGGGGTTCGATGTGCATGAGGCGATGCTAGGGCGAACATCCGTATTCGTCAGTCCACATTTCGGAAAAGCCGCTGTACATTTATGAACATGGACGCCAATTGGGACGACTTGCGCATTTTCCTGGCCCTCGCCCGCGCCGGCACGCTGACGACGGCGGCCAGGGCGCTGGGGGTCAGTCATCCGACCGTGTCGCGGCGGATTCAGGCGCTCGAAACGCAGATCGGCGCGCGGCTGTTCGACCGCCTGCCCGACCGGTTCGTGCCGACCAGCGCGGGCGAGGAACTGCTCGCCGACACCGAGGCGATGGAGAAGGCGGCGCAGTCGATCCATCGCCGCAGCGCCGGCCTCAGCGACACGGTGAGCGGCACGGTGCGCCTGTCGGCGGAAGAGGCGACTGCCGCGCTGATCGCCCGCTATTCCGCCGGACTCCGGCGCAAGCTGCAGCAGATCGAGTTCGAGGTGATCTCGAGCCATACGCTGGCCAACCTGTCGCGCCGCGAGGCCGACCTGCTGATCCGCGAACAGGTGCCCGAGCTGCACGGGATCGTCGCCCGCAAGCTCGGCCGTCTCGCCTACGCCATCTATGCCGCGCGCGATTTTCCGGTGAAGCGGACCACCCCGGAGGCGCTGGCCGCGCTGCCCTGGGTCGGCTTCGACGACGATCATCTCCGCATGCAGGGGCAGAGCTGGCTGCTGGAGTTTCGCGGCGGCCGCCGGCCGGAAATCCGCGGCAACAACTGGCTGGTCCTGCACGAGGCGGCGCGCACCGGCGCGGGCCTCGCCGTGTTGCCCTGCCATCTCGGTGACGTCGACCCGTTGCTGCGCCGGATCGGTGGCATCCTGCCTGACGTCTTTGCCGATCAATGGCTGCTGGTCCATCGCGACCTGCGCGCCCTGCCGCGCGTCCGGGCAGTGATGGACGAGGTCATCGCGCTCTTCCAGCGCGAGCGCCCGCTGCTCGAAGGGCGGTCCTGAGGCAGGCAAGTGAGCCACTCCGGAGGCTCTGAGTTACAACACCTGACGAGCATCCTTGTCGGGCATATGCTCTCGCAAAACATCGGGGGAGAGATGCCATGACAAGACTTGCCTTTGCGACCGCCGGACTTGCGTCACTGGCTTTCGTCGGTTCGCTCCTGGCGCCGCCGGTCCAGGCCCAGAACTGGGCGCTGCCGATGGCGGCGAAGCCGGAGGATGTCGGACTGTCGTCGGCGCAGTTGAAGCGCATCGAGGCGGCGACGCAGAAGCATGTCGACGACGGGCTGGTGCCGGGCGCCGTCATGCTGGTGGCGCGTCGCGGCAAGGTCGCGTGGGTGTCGACGCTGGGCAAGCGAGACCCCGCGGCCTCGCCCGATCCGATGACAGCCGACGCGATCTTCCGCATCTATTCCATGACCAAGCCGATCGTGAGTCTGGCGGTCATGCAGATGGTGGAGGAGGGGCGCCTGCAGGTCAGCGATCCAGTGTCGAAGTTCCTGCCCGAGATGGGCAAGATGAAGGTGGCGCAGGAGAAGACCGCCGCCGACGGCACGCATTCGCTGCTGCTGTCCGATCCCGAGCGCCCAATGACGGTGCAGGACCTGCTGCGTCATACGTCCGGCCTGATTTATGGCGGCCGAGGCTCGTCGCTGGTGAACCAGGCCTATGTCGCGGCCAAGATCGGCGATCGCTCGATGAGCAACCAGGAATTCGTGACCAAGCTCTCGACCCTGCCGCTGCGTTTCTCGCCGGGCGCGCGCTGGGAGTACGGCGTCTCGACCGACGTGCTGGGGCGTCTCATCGAGGTGGTCGACGGCAAGACCCTGGGCGAGTCGCTCTCGGAACGCATCTTCAAGCCGCTCGGCATGGTCGACACGCAGTTCCAGGTGCCGGCCGCCAAGCTGGCGCGGGCCGCGCAGCCCGGGCCGCGTCCCGGCGGCCAGCCGATGACACCGCGCTTCAAGGTCGATGACGGCGCGAAGTATGAATCCGGCGGCGGCGGGCTCACCTCGACCATGGCCGACTACCTGCGCTTTGCCGCCATGCTGTCGAACGGCGGTGAACTGGACGGCAAGCGCCTGATCGGCAAGCAGACGCTGGCCTTCATGACGGCGGACCATACCGGGCCGAGTCGACCGGGCCGGCCGCCGGGACTGGGCTTCGGTCTGGGCTTCGAAGTCCGGACCATGACGGGCGAGGCGGCGCTGCCGGGCTCGGTGGGCGAGTATGGCTGGGCGGGCAATGCCGGAACGTTGTTCTGGGTCGATCCCAGGAACGAACTGACTGCAATTTACATGGTGCAGGTGAGCGATCCCGACCGGATTGCGCTGCGCAATCAATTCCGCAGCATGGTGCAAGCCGCGATCATCGACTAGAAGGGCCTCCTCTAGGGAGGTTCTTCATGATCCGTCGTTCGTTCCTGGCGCTGTCGGGCCTGCTTCTGGCCGGTCCGGTCGCCGCCCAGCAGCCGCCGCTCAAGGTCGCGCTGATCTACAGCAAGACCGGTCCGCTCGAAGCCTACGCGCGGCAGACCGAGGCCGGCTTCATGCTGGGCCTGGAATACGCGACCAAGGGCACGATGGAAGTCGACGGCCGCAAGATCCAGGTCATCCTGAAGGACGACCAGTTCAAGCCCGACCTCGCCAAGGCCGCCCTCGAACAGGCCTATGGCGACGACAAGGTCGACATCGCCGTCGGCACCACCGGCTCGGCGGGTGCGCTCGCCATGCTGCCGGTGGCCGAGGAATACAAGAAGCTGCTGATCGTCGAGCCGGCCGTGGCCGACCAGATCACCGGCGAGAAGTGGAACCGCTACATCTTCCGCACCGGCCGCAATTCCACGCAGGATGCCCTGGCCTCGGCCGCGACGCTGAAGGACGAGAACATCAGCATCGCCACGCTCGCCCAGGACTACGCCTTCGGCAAGGACGGCGTCGCCGCTGTGAAGGCGGCACTGGCCGCCGTCGGCTCCAAGGCCAAGGTGGTGCACGAGGAATATGCGCCGCAGGCCACGACCGACTTCACCGCCTCGGCACAGCGCATCTTCGACGCGCTCAAGGACAAGCCCGGCCGCAAGGTCGTGGTCGTGGTGTGGGCCGGCGCCCATCCGCTGCCGAAGCTGATGGACCTGAAGCCCGAGCGCTTCGGCATCGAGATGGCGCCGGGCGGAAACCTGCTGCCGGTGATGGCCGGCTGGAAGCAGTTCCCCGGCCTCGAAGGCGCGATCTACTACTACTGGGGCTTCCCCAAGAACCCGGTGAACGACTGGCTGGTCACCGAATACAAGAAGAAGAACAATGGCGTGCCGCCGGACTTCTTCGTGGCGGGCGGCATGAGCGCCGCAATCGCGCTGGTCGAGGGCGTGAAGAAGGCCAAGTCCACCGATAGCGAGAAGCTGATCGCGGCGATGGAAGGCATGAGCTTCGACACGCCCAAGGGCACGATGACCTTCCGCAAGGAAGATCACCAGGCCCTGCAGGAGATGTATCACTGGCGCATGAAGAAGGATGCGCCGGACAATGTCGACCTGCTCGAACTGGTGCGCGTGATCCCGGCCAACGAGATGACGCTGCCGATCAAGAACAAGCGCTAGACGCGAAGTTTGTCATCCCGAGCGCAGCGAGGGACCTTTGCCGAACGGTAAAGGTCCCTCGGCCTGCGGCCTCGGGATGACGACTTTGCTTGCTGTCGACAGATGCTCGAAACCAAAGACCTCACCATCCGCTTCGGCGGACATGCGGCCGTCGATGGGGTGTCGTGCGCCTTCCAGAAAGGCACGCTCACCTCGATCGTCGGGCCGAACGGTGCGGGCAAGACGACTTACTTCAACCTGATCTCGGGTCAGCTTCCGGCCACGTCCGGCCGTGTGACCCTGAACGGCGAGGACATCACGAACCTCGCCGCGCCGCGCCGCACGCGGCTTGGTCTCGGCCGCGCCTTCCAGCTCACCAATCTCTTTCCCAATCTCAGCACGCTTGAGAACGTGCGGCTGGCGGTGCAGGTCAAGAGCGGCAAGGGCTACGACCTGTTCAGCCGCACGCTGACCCATCGCGAGCTGATCGACCGGGCGATGGCGCATCTCGCGGCCGTATCACTGGCCGACCGGGCCCAGGCGATCGCCGCGACGCTGCCGCATGGTGACCAGCGCAAGCTCGAGGTCGCGATCCTGCTGGCGCTGGAGCCCGACGTCTTCATGTTCGACGAGCCGACGGCCGGCATGAGCATCGACGAGGTCCCGACCATCCTCGACATCATCGCGTCCATCAAGAAGCGCGGCGACAAGACGATCCTGCTGGTCGAGCACAAGATGGACGTGGTGCGCTCTCTGTCCGACCGCATTGTCGTGCTGCATCAGGGCAAGCTGGTGGCCGATGGCAAGCCCGTCGAGGTCATCAACTCCGATATCGTGCGCGAAGCGTATCTGGGCTCGAGTTCCTCTCCCCCGCTAGGGGGAGAGGCTAGGTGAGGGGGCGTCGATGATCGTGCGCAACCCCCTCACCCAATCTCTCCCCCTAGCGGGGGAGAGGAGGAGGATGGCTGGCAATGGCTGAACCTCTCCTTTCCCTGCGCGGCGTGCAGACCAATATCGGCCGCTATCACATCCTGCACGGCGTCGAGTTCGACGTGGCCGAGGGCGGGCTCACGATGTTGCTGGGGCGCAACGGGGCGGGGAAGACCACGACCCTGCGCACCATCATGGGCATGTGGCGCGCGGCAGCGGGCGAGATCCACTTCGACGGGCGCGACATTACGAACATGGCCACACCCGACATCGCGCGGCTGGGCATTGCCTACGTGCCCGAGAGCATGGCGATCTTCGCCGACCTCACGGTGCAGGAAAATCTCGTGCTGGCGGCGCGCTCGGGGCCGATTGACCAGAAGCGGCTCGACTGGATCTTCGGGCGCTTCGAGGCGCTGAAGCGCTTCTGGAACCTGCCGGCCGGACTGCTGTCGGGCGGCCAGAAACAGATGCTGGCGGTAGCGCGCGCCATCATCGAGCCGCGCCGCCTGCTCTTGATCGACGAGCCCACCAAGGGGCTGGCGCCCGCCATCATCGCCAACATGATCGACGCCTTCCGCGAGCTGAAGGACGGCGAGTCGACGCTGCTGGTGGTCGAGCAGAACTTCGCCTTCGCGCGCCAACTCGGCGATTCCGTCGCGGTGATGGACGACGGGAAAGTCGCGCACAAGGGCGGCATGGCCGCCTTCGCCGCCGACTCCGCCCTGCAGCAGCATCTGCTCGGCCTCGGCATGGATACGCATCAATGAAACGCGCCCCATGAAACGTGATTGGCTCCCGTTGCTGTTGATCCCGGTCCTGATGATCAGCGCCCTGCCGCTGATCGGCTCGCCGGCGAGCTGGGTGACGCTCACCGTCGCGGGCCTGGCGATGGGGCTGATGATCTTCATCATGGCCTCGGGCCTCACGCTCACCTTCGGCCTGATGGACGTGCTGAACTTCGGCCATGGCGCCTTCATCGCGGTCGGCGCCTTCGTGGCCGCCAGCGTCATGCTGGCGCTCGCGCCGTGGATGACGTCCGATTCGATCTGGCTCAATCTCGCAGCCATCGGTCCGGCGGTACTGGCGGCCATGGTTGTGAGCGGCGTGCTGGGGCTGGGCTTCGAACGGATAATCGTGCGACCGGTCTATGGCCAGCACCTGAAGCAGATCCTGGTGACCACCGGCGGCCTGATCGTGGCCGAACAGCTCCTCAAGGTGATCTGGGGTCCCGACCAGATCACGCTCAGCCGGCCGACGGCGTTGCGCGGCGCCTTTCTGTTCGGCGATATCGCGATCGAGAAGTATCGCGTGCTGGCCGTCGTCGTGGGGCTCGTCGTATTCGCCGCACTGGCGCTGACGCTCAATCGCACGCGGCTGGGGCTGCTGATCCGGGCCGGCGTCGAGAACGGCGAGATGGTCGAGGCGCTGGGTTATCGCATCCGCCGCCTGTTCGTCGGCGTATTCGTGGTCGGCTCTGCCTTGGCCGGTCTCGGCGGCGCCATGTGGGGCCTCTATCAGGAGACGGTGACGGCGGCGATCGGCGCCCAGGTCGCCGTGCTGGTCTTCATCGTCATCATCATCGGCGGGCTGGGTTCGGTCGGCGGCTGCTTCGTCGGCGCGCTGCTGGTCGGGCTGACGGCCAACTATATCGGCTTCCTCGCGCCCAAGGTGGCGTTAGGCTCCAACATCCTGCTGATGGCGCTGGTTCTGCTGTGGCGGCCGCAGGGCCTCTATCCCGTGGCGAAGAGGTAGAACGATGCTTCGCTCGATCCTCTCCGACGACCTGCCGCGCAGCCGATGGCTGGCGCTCGCGCTGGTCGCGATCCTGATCGGCCTCGCCGTTGCGCCGTTCCTGTTCCCGGGTGCCAAGTCGCTGAACGTCGCGGCCAAGATCTGCGTCTTCATCGTGCTGGCCGCGTCGTTCGACCTGCTGCTGGGCTATACCGGCATCGTCTCCTTCGCCCACACCATGTTCTTCGGCATCGGCGCGTATGGCGTCGCCATTTCCTTGACGCGCATGGGGGCGGGATGGGATGCGGTGGCCGTCGGCACCGTCGCTGGCCTGCTGGTCGCGATCGTGCTCGCCACAGTGATCGGCCTGTTCAGCCTGCGCGTGCGCACGATCTTCTTCGCCATGATCACCCTGGCGGTCGCCAGCGCCTTCGCGATCCTGGCCTCGCAGCTCTCGGACCTGACCGGCGGCGAGGACGGGCTGAACTACCGCCTGCCCGCGGTGCTGCGCGCGTCCTATTCCTTCGGTGACACGCTGTTCGGCGTGCGCCTCAACGGCCGGCTGATCGACTATTACCTCGTCTATGCCGCGTCGCTGGTCCTGATCCTGGTCCTGCTGCGCATCGTGAACTCGCCGTTCGGCAGCGTGCTGATGGCGATCCGCGAGAACCCGTTCAGGGCCGAGGCGATCGGCTATCGCACCGTGGTCTATCGCACGATCGCGAGCTGCATCGCCGCCGCCACGGCGGCGCTGGCAGGGGCGCTGCTGGCCCTGTGGTCGAGCCAGACCAATCCCGACACGACGCTCAGCTTCGACATCATGGTCGACATCCTTCTGATGGTGGTGATCGGCGGCATGGGCACGATGTACGGCGCCGTGATCGGCGCAGTGCTGCTGGTATTCGCCCAGAACTACCTGCAGGACCTGTTGGCGATCGCCAACAAGGCGCTGGTGGGCGTGCCGCTGCTGGCCAATCTGTTCCACCCGGACCGCTGGCTGCTGTGGCTGGGCGTCGCCTTCATCCTCTGCGTCTATTTCTTCCCGGCGGGCATCGTCGGCCGCCTGCGCCAGAAGCGTTAGTCAGCGGCTTCCGGGAAAAGGCTCGACGTAGGTCTCGCCGCTGCGGCCGTAGTAGACGGCGCGCTGGCCCTGCATCGAGACGAGGTAGCCCACGCAGCCGGCTTCCATGATCTGCCGGCAGAATGTCAGGTACTTCGTCCTGCCGGCCTGGATCGATCGCACCGCGGCCAGCACGCCTTCGGCCGAGAACGAGTCGGCTGGCCGTGAGTCGACTGTCTTGTAGGTGACGCGATGGGACTGACCGTCGGGCATGAAGTAGGTCGATTCCCCGCGCACCAGGTCGACGTGGTAGCGCTCGACACCGGCCGCGATCAGGCGACCCACGACTTCGCCGAAGGTGATGCGTTCTTCGTGGGAGGCCCGGGTGCATTCCTCGATGACGGCGATGTCCATGATTCTGTCCTACGTGGTGGGAATGGTCTTGAGACTGTGCCGGCGCACGATGTCCTTGAGCGTCTTCGCCAGGGCCGCTCGCTCGGCGGGCTTCAGGTGGCCGAAGAACTCCGCGTCGTTACGGTCGGCCAGCGCCGACAGAGCCGGCACCAGCTTCCGTCCGGCTGCCGTCAGCGCCAGCGTCTGCTGGCGCCGATCCTCCGTCGACGCGGTGCGCTCGACGAGTTCCTTGGCGATCAGGCGGTCGGCAAGCTTGGAGATCGCGCCACGGGTCATGCCCAGACGTTCGGCCAGCACGCTGGGCGGTACGCCGTCGCCGTCGAGCAGGTCGCGCAATACGACCCATTCGGCGACGGTCACGTCGCGCGCCTGAAGCTTGAGGCTGAAAGCATGCGAGACGTGGTTGGAAACGAAGCGCAGCCAGTAGCCGAGATGGGTTTCGAGATCGGATGCCATTGGTTGACTAGGAAATTATTGTGAAATGATTTCCTAGTCAACTAAATTGATCCGCAGCGCGCCACTCGAGTAGCGCGCTCTCGGCAAAGATGCGCCTAGAGCTCGATCTGGCGGATGCCGCCGCGGGGGCGGCCGGCCTCGATTTCCTGCCAGAGGATCTCGTGGCCCTTGGGCAGCGGACGGTTGTTGCGCATGGTCAGCCAGAGGCGGAGCAGCATGCGGTCGTGGCCGGACGTCGCGTCGTCCTCGAACGGCGTGCGGCCGTGATAGGTGACGTGGCTGTTGATAAGCTGCAGGTCGCCGGGCTCGAGCGTCATCTCGAAGCACAGCTCCTCGGCGGTCTGCATCAGCAGCTCGATCGCCTCGCGCTGGGCGTCGGTGAGCTTCGGCACGCCGGGTGCCATCTGTGCCGCTTCTATGAAGGTCAGCGAATAGTGCGAGGTGAACTTGCCGTCGCGCAGGCCGAAGATCGGCAGCGGATAGGCGGTTTCGCGCGTCGTCGCCTCGCCGTCCTTCTTGGTGCCTTCCTCGCCGAAGCGGCTGCGCCAGTAATCCTGGAACAGCAGTTCGAGCAGATCGGGCCGCCGTTCGAGAATGGCGTTGTGGATCGCCGGCGTGGACGCAAGCTTGCTGACGCCGCCGGCGCGCGCCTGGCGCACGCACAGCAGACCCACCACGTCGGTCCGGTCGGTATGGAAGCGTAGCCCGCCATTGGTCAGTGTGCGCGCGTAGGAGGAGAGGAAGGTCGAACCCTTCTCGTCCTTCGTCTCGCCGTAGGTGCGGCCGACATGGGCGCCCTCGTCGCGGATCGCGCGCATCAGCTCGCCGTTGCGGTTCTGGAAGACCGGCGTGCCGATATGCGTGCCGATCGCGAAGTAGAGGCGGCGCAGATCCTCTTCGTCGTAACGATCCACGGGAATGCCGCGCAGCTTGACGATGCCGCTGCCGTTCTCGAGTTCGTCGGCGACGTCGTCGAACAATTCGTCGAGCGACGGCAGGTAGAAATCCTCGCGGGTGATCTCCTGCCACGGCATGCCACGCAGGCCCTTGAGGGCCGCGTCGAGTTCGTCGATGCCATCGGGGGTGAGTTCGCGAATCCATCGCGAGGAGTTCTTGATGTCCTTGCCGTGCCAGACGGACGGGCCGGTGAGTGGGGTGCGGTTGCTCATGAACGTTACAATAGCAGAGGGCGCCCCCTGTTGCTCAACGGTCAATCCGCCGCGCATAGTGCCTGCAGGGGAGAGAAAATTTCATGATGACCGCGTTCGCGGAATGGAAGGGCTGGCGCGCCGTGTCCGCGGTCCTGGGCCTTCTCATCGGCTTCTATTTCATCTTTTTCGCAGTGACCCGGCCGGCGCTCGACTGGGACGTCGTCGGCTACACGATGGCGATCCTGAAGAGCGGTTCGCTTGCGGCGGACGGCACGATCGACGTCGTGGCGCTGCACGAGCGAAGCTGGGCCACGGTGAAGCTCCACCTTTCGCCTGAAGCGCTGGCCTACCTGACGACGGGCTCCAGCTATTCCGAGGCGCAGCATCTGGCGCCGAAGGCCCTGATCAGCCAGCTTCCGCTCTACGAGAGCAAGTACGGCTATATCCTCGTGCTCAAGTCGTTGACGCTGGCGCTCGAACCCGTGCGCGCCATCGTGACGGTGAGCCTGATCGGCGCGCTCGGCATCCTGGTGCTGCTCGTTCATGTCGCCTGGCGTCTCGAGGGGATCGCCACACTGGCCTGGCTGCCGATCGTGCTGCTGTTCGGGCTCGGCAGCTTCGCCAGCATGGTGTCGCCGGACACGATCTTCACCTTTGCCTGCGTGGCCGGTATCGCCGCGCTGTTGTCCGAACGGGTCCGCCTGGCCGTCTTCTGTTTTCTGATGGCGGTGCTGCTCCGGCCGGACGGGATCGTTCTGAACTTCATCCTGAGCGGCATCCTGGCTATGCGCCGGCAGTACGGTGCCGCCCTGGTGCTCGTTCTGGTTTCGGCTGCCGCCTCTGCGGCCTCCCTGTATGTCGGCAAACACATCGGCTGGTGGCCGCAGTTCCATTTCAACTTCGCCGGGCCGCAGGACGTCCTGACCGACTTTCGGCCGACCTTCGATCCCGCTCTCTATTTCAAGGTGCTCCTGACCCAGATCGGTACCGTGTCCCACCTCGCGTGGGTCCATGCCGCGGTGGCGGCGGTGCTGACCGCCATCCTGCTTCTCGCGCGGCCCGCCAGCGGCCGCTGGGCCAGTCTTCTGCTGGGCGCGCTGCTGGTTGCGGCGGGGGTACGGTTCCTGCTGTATCCCTCGTCGGAGATCCGGTTCTACACGCCGCACCTCTTCGGGATCGGCCTGATCATCCTCTACGCGGCCCGGCCGAGACCTGCCGCGTGAGGGATCAGCGCAGCGGCTTGCGCATGTTGATCGATGTCGGCCGGTCGAATCCGGGATGGGCCTCGCGCGACGTCTCGCGATAGCCCAGCGACGCGAACAGGCGCTGGTTCTCGGTGAGGACGATGCGCACGCCCAGCCGGACGCCGGCGAGGCCGCGTCGCCGGGCCTCGCCTTCGACCGCCTCGATCAGACGGCGCGCCAGCCCCAGGCCGCGTGCCGACGGCAGCACCGAGAGCCGCCCGAAATAGAGATCGCCTTCCATTTCTTCCATCAGTACGCAGCCCAGCATCTCGCCGTTCCGTTCGGCGACGATGGCGCTCGCGCCGCGGGCGAGTTCGGCCGCGATTCCCTCGGGGGTTTCGCGGAACGCGCCGGACTCCGGTACGAGCTTGCCGCGATATTGCGCGAAGGCGGCGGCGATGGTGGCCGCGATCGATGCCGCATCGCCGATGGTGGCGGTGCGCAGGACAGAAGTGTCGCTCATGCGCTTTTTCTCGCGTAGGCTCCGCGCAAAATCGAGAGGAAAAAGCGGATGGCCCTGATTACCTACCTGACCCGTATCCAGTTCGACTTCGGCGCGCTGAAGCTTCTGGAGTCCGAACTGCAGCTCATGGGCATGCGCCGGCCCCTGATCGTCACCGACAAGGGCGTCATTTCGGCGGGCCTGTGGGCCAAGGTGAAGGAGCAGCTTCCCGGCAACATGCCGATCACGCTCTACGACGGTACGCCGGAGAATCCGACCGAAGCCGCCATGCGTGACGCGCTCAAGATCTACAAGGACGAGGGTTGCGACGGCATCATCGCGATCGGCGGCGGCTCGCCGATGGACCTCGCCAAGGCGGTCGCCCTGATGGCGACCCATCCCGGCCCCTCCCTGCAGGCCTATTCGTTCGTCGAGGGCGGGGCGGGCAAGATCACCGCGGCAGTGGCGCCCATGGTCGCGATCCCGACCACCTCGGGCACCGGCAGCGAAGTGAGCCGCGGCGGCGTCATCATCATGGACTCCGGGCGCAAGCTCGCGATCGGCAGCCCGCACCTGATCCCGCGCCTGGCGCTGATCGATCCGGAACTGACGATGAGCCTGCCGCCGCATCTCACGGCCGGCACCGGCATGGATGCCTTGACGCACAATATCGAGTGCTACCTCGCCAACGTCTTCAATCCGCCGGCCGACTCGATCGCGCTCGACGGGCTGGAGAAGGCTTGGAAGTACGTCGAGCGCGCGACCAAGGACGGGCAGGATCGCGAGGCGCGCTACAACATGGCGGTCGCCGCCATGGAAGGCGCGATGGTCTTCCAGAAGGGCCTGGGCGCGGTGCACGCGCTCTCTCATCCTACCGGTGGCCTGAAAGGCTATCGCCTGCACCACGGGACGCTGAACGCGATCTACCTGCCGGCGGTGCTGCGGTTCAACGAGCCCGCGGTCGGCGACAAATTCAAGCGCGTGGCGCAGGTGATGGGCCTGCCCGACAGCGAGGCCAGTGCCGCAGGCGTCGCCAATGCCGTCTCGGCGCTCAACGAGCGCCTGGGCATCCCGAAGGGCCTGGGCGCGGCGGGTCTGGCGCAGGACACGATCGAGAAGATCGCCGAGGGCGCGATGGGCGACCACTGCCATCTCTCGACACCGCGCCAGCCCACCAAGGCGCAGTACATCGACCTGATCGAACAGAGCTGGGGCTGACATGAAGGTCAAAGGCAAGGTTTGCGTCGTCACCGGCGCAGCGGGCGGCATCGGCGAGGCCATCGCACGGCGCTTTGCGAAGGAGGGCGCCAAGGGGCTGGTAATTGCCGACATGGATGCCGGCCGGCTCGACAAGGTCGCCAAGGACATCGGTGCGCTCGCCGTGGCGGGCGACATCGGCCAGGAGTCAGAGGTCAAGCGCCTGATCGCCGAAGCCGAAAAGAAGTACGGCGAGGTCGACATCTTCTTCTCCAACGCCGGAATTGGTCGCGGCGGCCACGAGGATGCGACCGACAAGGACTGGGCCGATTCGTGGGCCATCCATGTGATGGCACATGTCTATGCCGCCCGTGCGCTGGTGCCGCAGATGCTGAAGCGCGGCGAGGGCTACCTGCTCAACACCGCGAGCGCAGCCGGGCTCCTGGCCTCGATGGGCTCAGCGCCCTATGGCGTCACCAAGCAGGCGGGCGTGGCGCTCGCCGAGCATCTGTCGATCCAGTACGGCGACCGCGGCATCCGCGTCTCGGTGCTCTGCCCGCAGGCCGTCGACACCAACATGCTGCGCATGGCCGGCGCGACCGCGGCGTCGGTCGACGGCGTGATCAATACCGACGCGGTGGCGCAAACCGTCATCGAGGCGATGGACGAGGAACGCTTCCTGATCCTGCCGCATCCCGAGGTGAAGGAATACATGGCGCGCAAGCTCGACCGCGATCGCTGGCTGCGCGGCATGCGCCGCCTGCGCGACAAGACGGGCGAGGGACAGGCCAAGCGCTGACGAAGGATCCCTCACTTCGTTCGGGATGACACAATTGACGGGATTTGCGCAGTGCGCCACTTCCAGACAAGCGTGTCATCCTGAGCGCAGCGAAGGATCCTTGATTCTTCTCGATCACTTCGCGCTTCGTTGCCCCGCATGATCCCCTACGTCCAATCCCTGTTCGCCGAGACCGGCCTGTGGACGGCGCTCGGCGTTACGATGGTTGCCGGTTTGATGCGCGGATTCGCGGGCTTCGGCTCGGCGATGTTGATGGCGCCCATCTTCGCCATCCTGTTCGGCTCCGCGGAGATGGTGGTGACGGTCGTTGCCATCGAGCTCGTCGTCTCGCTGCAGCTCTTCCCTCAGGTCCGCCGGCATGCCGACTGGAAACTGCTGACACCCATGAGCCTGGCGGCGTGCCTCGCGATGCCGGCGGGGGTCTGGCTGCTGGCCAGTGTCGACAAGAACACCATCGTGACGGCGGTCTCGGCGGTGATCGTGGCCTTCGTTCTGCTGATGTGGACCGGCTGGAAATACACCGGTCGTCGCTCGACCGCTGCGACGGTGATCGTCGGCGGGATCTCGGGGGCGATGATGGCCACGACCAGCGTCGGAGGACCGCCCGTTCTGCTCTATCTCCTCTCGGGCAACGATCCGCCGCAGGTCAACCGGGCCAACATCGTCACCTACTACTTCCTGACGCAGTTCCTGCTGATCGTGATCGTTCTGGCGACCGGCGTAGCGGGCGTCGACGCCTTGGCCCGCGCCGTCGTGCTGTTTCCGGTGATGGTCGTGGGCGCCTGGGTGGGCGGCCGGCTGTTCCACGGGCTGGCGAGCGAGCGGCTCTACCGCAACGTCGCCCTCACCATCCTCTTCCTGACGGGCCTTTTCGGCCTCCTGAGGAACTGGCTGATGGCCTGAGAGACGGTGTAGGATGTGCCATCCATGGAGATTTGCATGCGTATCCTCGCCGCCGGATTTGTCGCCCTCGTCATGACCCTGGGCTTTTCGTCCGCCTCCCGCGCCGACGACCTCCTGAAGGAGTGCATGGTCACCAGTTCGGAAAAGATGTGCCAGTGCATCATCGGGCGCATCCCCGCCGACCAGCGCGCGAATGCGATCCTGGGTCTGCGCAAGTCGAACCAGTCGGTGAGCGTGAGCGGCAACCTGCTCAATCCGTCGAACCTCTCGCCGCAGGAGATGCAGGGCCTCAACGCCGTCGTCGCTGCGCAGGCCTACTGCATGTAGTCGGGAGCTTCAGCCCCTCCGCAATCCTCTAGGCTGGCGGCCAAGGCCGCGTTATCTTCCCACCCATAGATGTGATGCCGGTCAACGGCGCGATCCTTGGGAGGGCCTGATGGTACTGTTTTCTCGCAGATTTGGTTTGGTGGCGGCGCTCACGGCCGCCTTCGCGGCTCCGGCCTTCGCGCAGGCGCCCGCGGCTTCCCCCGTGCGCGGCGGCTCGCTCACGATCGGAGTCGAAAGCGACTTCGAGGGGTTCGATCCGGTCCGGGCCGGCGTCTATTCCAATTCGACGGTGACGGCGGCCTCGCTGTTCTACGAGACGCTGATGCGGCTCGACGACAAGGGCAACCTGCTGCCGGCGCTCGCGCTGTCGATGACGCCCAACGAGGATGGCAGCGTCTGGACGGCCAAGATCCGGCCGAACGTGAAGTGGCACGACGGCACGCCGTTCACCGCCCAGGCCGTGGCCGACCATTTCAACCGCCTGCTCGACCCGGCCAACCGCTTCGCCGGCCGTGCCTATCTCGCCATCGAGAAGGTCGAGGCGCCGGACGATCTGACGGCCGTTTTCAAGATGCGCGGCCCCAATGCGGCACTGCCCCGGACGCTGGCGCAGCCGACCGTCACCACGCTCATCATCTCGGTGAAGGCTGCCCAGGAGAAGGGCGCCGACTACAACCGCAATCCCGTCGGCACCGGTCCGTTCGTGTTCAAGGAATGGCGCGCGGCCGACCGGCTGGTCGCCGAGCGCAATCCCAACTACTGGGACAAGGACAAGCCTTATCTCGACCGCGTGACCGTGCGGCCGTTGCCGGATTCGGATGCCCGCTACGCCAGCCTGGTGAAGGGCGACGTCCAGGTGATCTGGGAAGATCGCGCCGAGAACATCGTCAAGGCGAAGAAGGACAAGAACCTTCACGTGCTGACCTGGGTGGGCAGCGGCGCGCTGGTCATCCCGCTCAACACCCAGCGCGAGCCGCTGAACGACAAGCGCGTGCGCCAGGCCGTCTCGATGGCCCTGAACCGCAAGGCCAATGCCGCGGTGCTGACCCAGGGCCTGCGTCCCGTGCATGACGACCCGTACGGCCCGAGCTCGGGCATCGAATGCAAGGACAACGGGGCGCTGAAGTACAATCCAGAGGCGGCGCGCAAGCTGATCGCCGACTACGGCAAGCCCGTGAAGCTCACCATGACGGTCACCGCCACGCCGCGCGGCCGCGAGGGTGCGCAGGTCTTCCAGGCCGACATGAAGAAGGCCGGCATCGACGTCGAGATCAAGCCGGTCGACCAGACCCAGCTCGTGAAGGAGGCGCTGACCCGCGATTTCCAGGTCACCGGCTGGCGCATCATCGATCTCGCCGACGTCGATCCGCAGATGTTCGCCAACTTCCACTCCAAGAGCCCGATCAACTTCTCCGGCTACAACAACGCGGAAGTCGACCGTCTGCTGCTGGTCGGCCGCACCAGCCTCGACGAGAACAAGCGCAAGGCCGCCTACTGCGACCTGATCAAGATCCTGAACGACGACGCGGTGTGGCTGTGGAGCGGCAGCAACATCGATTTCGCCATCACCCGCGCCAACGTGCGCGGCATTCCCGCGCTGCGCGGCGGCGCCGTGCAGGTCGAAAGCGCCTGGTTCGCGAAGTAGGACGAGGCGTCTCGTAGGCCAAGCGCAGGGCGTCTTCGGTGCCGTGGATCTTCCGCCAGCTGGCGAGGCTGGTCGTCGTGCTGTTCTGCGTGACGCTGCTCACCTACACGATCGTCAACATCCTTCCGGGGGATGTGGCGATCGTGATCCTGGGCAACCTCGCGACGCCGGAGGACATTGCCGGCCTGCGCGCCGACCTTGGCCTCGATCGGCCGATGCTGGTTCGGTACTTCGACTGGCTGGGCTCGGCGCTGTCGGGCGATCTCGGACGCTCCTACCGCAACGGCGAGCCGGTCGTGCAGGCGATCATCGACCGGCTGCCGGTGTCGCTGCAGCTCATGGTGATGGCGCAGGTCATCGCGCTGGGCATCGCGATCCCGGTGGCGCTGCTGTCGGTGCGCAAGCCCGGCGGCATCTTCGACCGCATCTCGGCCTCGGCCGCCTTCGGTTTTCTGGCGATGCCCAACTTCATGCTGGGCATCGTGCTGATCTACCTGTTCTCGGTGACCTTCGATCTGCTGCCGGCGACCGGCTTCACGCCGATGTCGGAAAGCCTGTGGGACAATTTCGTATCGATGATCCTGCCGTCGATGACGCTCGGCCTGATCGAGTGGACGGTGCTGATGCGGGTGCTGCGCTCGGACCTTCTGACCACGCTCAAGGAGGATTTCATCCTGCTGGCGCGCGCCAAGGGCCTGCCGCCGTGGCGGGTGCTGCTGCAGCATGCGCTGCGCCCCTCGTCTTTCACGCTGATCACCATCCTCGGCCTCAACATCGGCGGGCTGATCGGCGGCGCGGTGATCGTCGAGCAGATCTTCGCCCTGCCGGGCGTCGGGCGGCTGCTGCTGGGCGGCATATTCAACCGCGACCTGATCCTCGTGCAGGGTACCGTGGCCTTCATCGCCGTGGGCTTCGTGGTCATCAACTTCCTGGTCGACATGCTTTACGCCGTGCTCGACCCCAGGGTGCGTCATGTCCGCTTCCGCAGCTAAGAGCACGGTCGTCGCCGCGACCCGGCCGCGGCGCCGCTGGCACTGGGCGCTCGCCCTGCCGTTGGGCTGGCTGCTGCTCGTGGTTTTCCTGGCCGTCACGGCCGACTGGATCGGGCTGCCCGATCCTTCGGCGCAAGAGCTCATCCTGCGCCGCAAGCCGCCGTCCGCGGAGTATCTGCTGGGCACCGACAATCTCGGCCGCGACATGCTCTCGCGCATCATCTACGGCGCGCGCACCTCGCTGATCGTCGGCATCTGCGCGCCGTTCCTCGGGTTCCTGGTGGGCGGCGCCATCGGCATGAGCGCCGGCTATTTCCGCGGCAAGATCGACATGCTGGCGGTGGGCTTCATCGACATCCTGCTGGCCTTCCCGTCGCTGGTGCTGGCGCTCACCTTCACCGCCTATCTGGGGCAGAGCCTGTTCAACGTGACGCTGGCGCTCGGCATCCTGTCGATCCCGGCCGCGGCGCGCGTGTCGCGCGCCAACACGCTGGCCTGGGCCAACCGCGACTTCGTTCTGGCGGCCCGCACCATCGGCGCCACCAACTGGCGCATCATCACGCGCGAGATCCTGCCCAACCTGCTGCCGCCGATGTTCGCCTTCTGGCTGGTCGCGATCAGCGTGATCATCGTGGCCGAGGGGGCGCTCTCGTTCCTGGGCCTCGGGATCCCGGCGCCGCAGCCTAGCTGGGGCGGCATGATCGCCGACGGGCGCGAGGCACTCGACGTGGCGCCTCACACCGCGCTCATTCCGGCGGCGGTGATGTTCGCCACCGTCCTGTCCCTCAACTTCGTGGGCGACATGGTGCGCAACATGGTCGATCCGCGCAGGTCGGCGCTGTGAGCGGCCAGTCATGACCCAAGCTCCCCTTCTGTCGGTCCGCGAGGCGCGGGTCGGCTTCTTCACGGCGCGTGGGCCCCTGCGCGCGGTCGACGGCGTGTCGTTCGATCTCGAAAAGGGCCAGACGCTCGGCATCGTGGGCGAGTCCGGATCGGGCAAGTCGGTTCTGGTGCGCTCGCTGATCGGGCTGGTGGGCGAAAGCTCGGGTGCCGAAGTGGGCGGCCAGGTCCAGTTCGAGGGCCGCGACCTGCGGGCGCTGCCGGCCCGGGAGTTCCGCGGCGTGCTCGGCCGCGACATCGGCGTCGTCTTCCAGGACCCGATGACCTCGCTCAACCCGGTGATGAAGATCGGCCGCCAGATCGGCGAGGGCTTGCGGCTGAATCGCGGGCTCGATGCGAAGGCCGCCGCCGTCCGCGCCGTCGAACTGCTGACGGAGGTCGGTATCCCGGAGGCGGAACGGCGGGCCGGGCAATATCCGCACGAACTGTCGGGCGGCATGCGCCAGCGCGTGGCCATCGCCATCGCGATCGCCTGTGCGCCGAAGCTGCTGATCGCCGACGAGCCGACGACCGCGCTCGACGTCACGGTGCAGCGCCAGATCCTCGACCTGCTGCAGCGCGAGCAGCGCGAGCGCGGCATGGCGATGATCCTGATTACCCACGATCTCGGCGTCGCCGCCGGGCGGGCCGATGACATCATGGTTATGTATGCCGGGCGCGCGGTCGAAATGGCGAAGACGCGGGAACTCTTCCGCTCGCCGCGCATGCCCTACACCGAGGCGCTGCTGCGGTCGCTGCCACGGCTGACCGATCCGACGCATACGCGGCTCAGCGCGATTCCCGGCCGGCCGCCCGATCTGGCGCGCCGCAGCGGTGGCTGCGCCTTCGCGCCACGCTGCCGCTACCGGACCGATCATTGCGACGAGGAGCAGCCGATGCAGACCTGGGAAGGCGCGCGCGGCTATGCCTGCTTCCATCCGCGAGGCGTCGGCGGGGGAGGGGCCGAGTGAGCGATCTTCTCGCCATCCAGAACCTCACGGTCGAGTATCCGGTGGGCGGCGGGCGTCACGTCCATGCGGTGAGCGACGTGACCCTGTCGGTGAAGCAGGGCGAGACCCTGGGCCTCGTCGGCGAATCGGGCTCGGGCAAATCCTCGCTGGCGCGCGCTCTGCTGCAACTGCCGCCACCCAAGGGCGGCGCCGTCCTGTTCGACGGCCAGGATCTCACGAAGATGGGCGGCAAGACCCTGCGCGCGGTGCGACCGCGGTTGCAGATGATCTTCCAGGACCCGATCGCGTCTCTCAATCCGCGCCGCAAGGTGTCCGAGATCATCGCCGAGCCGCTGATCGTGTCGGGCGTGTCGGATGCCGCCGAGCGTACCCGCCGCGTGCGCAGCGTGATGGAGGCGGTGGGCCTCGATCCCGATCTCGTCTGGAACCGCCGGCCGCACGAATTCTCGGGCGGTCAGTGCCAGCGCATCGCCATCGCGCGTGCCCTCGTGCTCGAGCCCAGCCTGATCGTGTGCGACGAGCCGGTCTCGGCGCTCGACGTCTCGATCCGGGCGCAGATCATCAACCTGCTGGAGGACATGAAGGCCCGTTTTGGCCTGACGCTCCTGTTCATCGCCCACGATCTCGCGGTGGTGAAGTCGGTCTCCGACCGGGTCGCGGTGATGTATCTCGGCCGGCTCTGCGAGGTGGCCGACTCGGAATCGCTGTTCGCCACGCCGGCGCATCCCTACACGGCGGCGCTGATGGCGGCGATCCCCGAGCCGGACCCCGACGTGCCCTTGGGCGACACGAAACTGAAGCCCGGAGAACCACCGTCGCCGCTCGATCCGCCCTCGGGCTGCCGCTTCCGTACCCGCTGCCCGCATGCCCAGTCGCGCTGCACGTCCGAAGTGCCGCCGCTGCGCCAGATCGCGGCGGGTCGCGAGGTCGCCTGCCATTTCCCGCTGATCGGCTGAGACCGACTACAGCGTGCGGGCGGTCGTGCCCTTGTAGAGGATCGGACCGGTCGGGCGACCCGTGGGCGATCCGCCGGCCGGTTCCAGCGTGATCTCGAAGAGCTGGTCGTTCGTCGTGGTCGGCAGACGCTGCAGATCCAGGGGCGTCGCGCGAGCCCGGTCGAGCAGACCGACCGATCGCGGCCCGACCTCGCGGTTCCACAGCGTCCAGACCTGCAAGGCGCGCCCGCTGGGCACGCTCATGTCGACGAGCGGGATCATCTCGACACGCCCGTCGGAGAACGCGTTCACGATGGCGCCGGCCTGCCGCGTGGCATCGTCGACCAGGATCGCGACATAGACCGGCTTGCGGGCCGCGACCTCCTGCGCATGACGAACGGTCACCACGGCAACGGTTGCAAAGGCCAGGGCGGCCACCGTGCCCGAGAGGGCGGCGATTCGCAGCGCGCCCATGCTGTTCCAGAGCCGGCGCAGCAGGCCGGGCGGTGCGACCTGTGCGGCGGGCGCCGCGGCCGCCATACCCGCCTCGATCCTGCGCCACAGATCGTCGGCCGGAACGACCGGGTCGGCGGTATCGTCGAAGGCGGCAAAATGCTTCTGCCAGACGGCGACATCGCGCGCGAAGACCGGGTCGGTGGTGAGCCGCCGTTCGGCGGTCGCGTGCGTCTCGGCGTCCAGCAGGCCCAGGACGAATTCGGCGGCGTGGAGGCGGTCGTCGCGGTCGGGCGTCATCCCATGCACTCCTGCAGGGAAGCGAGGCCGCGGCGGATCCAGCTCTTGATGGTGCCGAGCGGCATCCCGAGCCGGCCCGCCAATTCGCCGTGGCTGAAGCCATGGACGTAGGCGAGGACGATGGCGTTACGCCGGCCGGTCTCGAGTTGCTGCAGGCACTGCCGGAGCGCACTGGACTCGGGCAGGCGCAGCAGCGCCGAGTTGGGTTCTGGCAGGTCCTCGTTGACCTGCTCGTCGGGGCCGAAGCGCGTTTCGTCCCGCAGGATCGTCAGCGCCTGGTTGCGAACGATGGTGTAGATCCAGGCGCGGGCGGAACCACGCGACGGATCGAAGCTGCGGGCGCTGCGCCAGATGCGCATGAAGGCGTCGTGAGTCGCTTCCTCGGCCAGTTCGCGACGCCGCAGGATGCGATGCGCCACGCCCACCATGCGCGCCGATTCGAGGTCGTAGATGACCCGCAAGGCCGACTTGTCGCCGGCCGCGCACCGGACGATCGCCGCCGAAATCTCCGCTTCGAGCGCGGGAGGACTGGAAGAGGATTCTGCCGTCACTGTCGCTCGTCCTCCCCCGGCCGGTTTTCACGCTCTCCGTAACAGTACCCCGGAAACCCCGCAAATGGATGCATCCGATCGTCATCGTAGATTTCTTTTCCGTCGCTGCATCCAATCGGCCCTTCCGGCCGGTAACCACTTCAGGACCCGCTCATGGGTCTGCAACGAGCTGGAGCGACGCAAATGACATTCAAGGCATTTCTGGCCGCAACGACGGCCCTGGTGACACTGGCGGGCACGGCGCAGGCCGCCGAGGTTGCGGCCCTGATCGGCAACGACACCATCGCCATCGTGGACACGACCGCCAAGAAGGCGACGAAGAGCATGAAGGTTACCGGTGTCGACGGCGCCCTGGTGGGCATCGACGTGCGGCCGGCCGACGGCATGCTCTACGCCCTGGCCGCCGACGGCACGCTCTACACCATCGCCATGGACGGCAAGGCCACGAAGAAGTCGAAGCTCGAGACGATGCTGCCGGCCGGCGCGTCCGCCACCGTCGACTTCAATCCGGTGGCCGACCGCCTGCGGGTCATCGGCAGCGACGGCACCAGCCTGCGCGTCAATGTCGACGACGGCAAAGTCATCAAGGACGGCAGCCTGAAGTACGCGGACGGCGATGCCAACAAGGGCAAGGCGCCGAAGGTGATGGCGGGTGCCTATACCAACTCGGTCAAGGGCACGAAGGAAACCACGCTCCTGAACATCGACGGAACGACGGGCGCCCTGGTCAAGCAGGCACCGCCGAACGACGGCATCCTCAACACCATGGGCACGCTCGGGCCCAAGGTCGATGTCGTCGCCTTCGACATCTGGTCGGACGGCACCAAGAACGAAGGCTGGGCCATGGCCGGCGACCAGCTCTGGTCGATCGACCTCGCGACCGGCAAGGCGACGCCGGTGGGCAAGATCGAGGGCCTCGGCGGCGTCGTGAAGGACATCGCGATCCTGCCGAAGATGTAACCGCCGGCGAAACGGACACGCGGCTTCGCCTCGGCTGGCATCCGTCAGCCGAGGCGAAGCACCGGTATGTGCCCAAACCGCGCCTTCCAGATCAATGAGTCGAGGCGCACCATGTCGTTGATTCGCTCGAAGGTCCGATAGGTGGCTCCGAGCGCCTTCAACTCCACCACTCGCGAGGCGAAGTCCCCCTCGCGAGTGTTCAGGTTGATGCCCGGGAGAGGGCTGAAACGCGAGCGCAGCGTTCCCCATAGCCCGATCCCGCTGCGGCCGAACGAAGCGATGATGTCCTGCTGGAGGTAAACCAGATCGTCGGTCGAATAGAGGCCGTCGAGCAGATCGAGGTTGCGTTGCGCGGTGGCCACGATCTTGGATTCGGGAATGTTTTTCTTCTGAAGCCGGCGCCTCCCGTTGAAGGCGCGGCCAGCGAAGTAGAAGGTATAGAAATTGTCGAACAGGTCGTCGATGCGCGCTCGCACTTCGGGAGAACCGCCGTCACAAAAGAATGCGTCCGGGGGCAGGGTGAGTGCCGCGTGGATTCCCTGCATGTGAGGGCCTGACAGTCTGGCCGGATCCGATCTGGCCGCGACGGCACGCAGGAAAAAGTAGAACGAGACGATCCGGGCGACGGGCTGCCGGAGGACGCTGAAGGTGAAGCTGGGACCCTCGATCTGGTCGAGGGCGCGCCAGTGGAAATGTCCCGAGAACATGCGGAAGGATCGCAGGCGTTCCGGCGATATGTCCCGGAACTGTCTCTGATCGACTGCCGGGCAGATGTGCCGCGCCGCGAAGAACCGGGAGAGGAAGGAACGGACACTCGTTCCCGCGGTCTTCGGAATGTGGAGGAACTTGACGTTCATCGCTTGGGTCTCGGCAACGGCAAAGCCAGCGAACCATTTACCTCCATACGAAAACGGCGGACCCGAAGGTCCGCCGTTCGTCTCGTCGATTGGTCGGAGCGAGAGGATTCGAACCTCCGGCCCCTAGCTCCCGAAGCTAGTGCTCTACCAGGCTGAGCTACGCTCCGTCAGGTGTACGGACTCCGGCCCGCGACGAGGCCGGGGTTATAGCCGCGAGCCCCTGCGGTCGCAAGGGCCGCGGCTGCCGGCTATAGTCGGCACCAAATTCCGGCTCTGGGGGACAAATGGCGAAGCAAAAGCGGCTGAAAATCGCACTGATAGGCTACGGCGCCATCAGCCAGATGCTGTTCGACGTGTTCCGCGAGAAGAAGCCGCCCATCGACATCGTGGGCGTCCTGGTGCGGAAAGGCCGTGTGGCGGAGACGCAGAAGAAGGTCGGCAAGAAAGTTGCAGTGGTCGACACGCTCAAGGCGCTGCTGAAGCTCGATCCCGATGTCGTCGTCGAGGCCGCCAGCCAGCAGGCGGTGCGCGAATGGGGCGAGACGATCCTGAAGAAGGGCTTCGACTTCATGGTGATCGCGACCGGCGCCTATGGCGATCCGGCCCTGTGGAAGAAGCACCTCAAGGCAGCGGAGAAGGGCGGTTCGCGCCTGCGCCTGCCTTCCGGCGCCATCGCCGGCCTCGACGGCTTGCTCGCCATGCGGCTCGGCAAGCTGGAGAAGGTAAAGTACATCTCGATCAAGCCGCCTCATGCCTGGACCGGAACGCCGGCCGAGACCGAATTCGACCTGCCGTCGATCAAGGAGCCGACGGTGATCTTCCGCGGCAAACCGGCCGATGCGGGCCGTCTCTATCCGAAGAACGCCAATCTGGCGGTGACCGTGGCGCTCTGCGGCGCGGGGCTCGAAAACACCGAGATCGAGCTGGTCGCCGATCCGACGCTGCCGCCGGGCACCAATGCCAGCAAGCTCGAGGTCGTGGCCGATTCAGGTGAGCTGAAGCTCGAACGGCTGGGCCGCGCCATGCCCGACAATCCCAAGACCGGCGTGCTCACCGCGCTCACGATGGCGGACGACCTGTTGAAGATCGTCCGCCACAGCGACTGGTAGGTTTTCGTCAGCGCGGGCCGGGCCGGCCCATGGCGTGGGCCATGTGGCCGCCGGCCATGCGGGGACGGTCGAGGATCGCCTTCTGGTCGGCCGTCAGGACGCCGACCAGGGCGGTCAGCGACGGCTTCACGGCCTCGATCGTGGCGATGCGGGCCTTCATCATGTCCTCTTCCATCGTCAGGCGCTCGACGTAGCCGGGGCGCTCCTTCATCTCGGCCGGCAGCGTCTGGCAGCGCGCCATCGACTTGGCGCTGGCCTCGTCGGCTGCTTTCTCGAAGGCGTTCCAGGCGGTCATCTGCTCGGGCTTCAGTTCGAGCCTGGCCTTGACGTAGGCGCGGTCGCCGATGCGGCGCGCGACCATGTCGAGGCAGGCTGCCTTGGGAGAAAAGTTGCGCTCGGCACGTTCGGCCCCCTTGGCGCGCTCGCCGCGCGGTCCGGGAGGCGGGGGCGGGGCGGGCGGCGTCGCCTGCGCGAGTTCGATGCCGTCGTCTTCGGCGAAGAGATCGAAGGCCGAGGCCGGCGTGGCGAAGGCGAAGCCGGCCGCCAGAACGAGGGCGGAAGGCAGGAGGAGGGAGCGGAGCGACATCAGGAACCTCACCGTTGATCGGGTTGTTCCTGAGATACGGACGGGAGCGCCCGGACGTGCCCGGCCGGAAGGTTAAGTTATGTAAAGTTGGGCCGCTGTTCGTCCAGCCAGACGGCAAACGCCTCGCGTTCGCCCGGCGTCATGTGGAGACCCTCCTTGGTCCGCCGCCAAAGGATGTCCTCGGCCTCGACCGCCCATTCGTCGCGGATCAGATGGCGCACCTCGACCTCGTAGAGCGACCCGCCGAAATGCCGGCCGAGATCGGCCACGGTCTTTACGGTCTCCAGCATGTCCTCCAGCCCCGAACCGTGCCGGCGGGCCAGGATGCGCACGAGGTCGCGGGGCAGGGCCGGCCTGCTGGCGGCGGCGCCGGCGACGAAGTTGTCGAAAGCCTGCTCGAAGGTCGGGGCGTCGGCCATCTCGCCGTCGTAGACGGCGCGGCTGTCGGTCCAGGGACCGCCCATCCGCGGGAAATAGGGCTCCAGGTCGCGCAGCGCGTGTTCGGCCAGGCGCCGGTAGGTCGTGATCTTGCCGCCGAACACCGACAGGATCGGCGCCCTGGCCTGAGGCACGCCGTCGACTTCGAGATGATAGTCGCGCGTCACCTTCGAGGGGTTGTCGTCGCCGTCGTCGAACAGCGGGCGCACGCCGGAATAGGTCCAGACCACGTCCTGGGGCCGCACGGGCCTGGCCATGTAGTGGCTGACGAGATCGCAGAGATAGGTGATTTCTTCGGGCGAACAGACCGGATGCTCGCCGTCCTCGACGGCGATGTCGGTCGTGCCGATCAGCGAGAATTCGCGCTCGTACGGGATCACGAAGACGATGCGTTTGTCGCTGTTCTGCAGGATGAAGGCGTGGTCGCCTTCGTACAGGCGCGGCACGACGATGTGGCTGCCCTTGACCAGGCGCACCCGCTTGGGCGTCTTGATCTGGGTTTCCTCGTCCAGGAAGCGCTTCACCCAGGGGCCGGCGGCATTGACCAGCCCGCGCGCCCGCAGATGGACGGGAACGCCACCGGGGCCGGCCAGCTCGATGTTCCACAGTCTGCCGTCTTCGCTGCGACGCGCCGAGACGCAGCGATGCCGGGCGTAGATCTTCGCGCCCATCTCGCGCGCCGACTTGAGGTTGGAGATGACCAGCCGCGCGTCGTCGACCCAACCGTCGGAATAGACGAAGCCCTTCTTGAAGCCGGGCTTGAGCCCGGCACCGAACTTCGACGTGGGCAGATCGACCGCGATCGACTTGGGCAGGGTCATGTGCCAGTCGAGATGGTCGTAGAGGAAAAGGCCCAGTCGCAGCATCCAGCGCGGCCGCAGGTGCGGCTCGTGCGGCAGAACGAACCGCATCGGCCAGGACAGATGAGGTGCCTTCGCCAGCAGTACTTCGCGTTCCTGCAGCGCCTCCCGCACCAGCCGGAATTCGTAAGTTTCCAGGTAACGCAGGCCGCCATGGATCAGCTTCGACGCCTTGGACGAGGTCGCGCTGGCGAAATCGTTCATTTCGCAGAGGCCGACCCTGAGGGCCCGTCCGGCCGCGTCGCAGGCGATGCCCGCGCCGTTGATACCGCCGCCGACCACGAACAGGTCGAGCGGCTCGCTCTCCATTCCACTCATGGGTTCACATATAGCCCGCTTGACCCGGTTTCGCAGGAACCTCAAATGGCCGCATGGGTTTCCTGCTCAAAATCTTGCTTTTCGGCATCGCCGTTTACGGGGTGTATCGGACCTACCGGCACTGGAAGGGTCTGTTCGACCGATTCACGGGCAATGCGAACCCGCCGCCGCGCCCCCCCGCACCTCCGCCGCAGACCGCCCAGCAGGCGCCGCCTCCACCCGCACCGCCCTCGCGCAAGCCCGCCGTGATCGAGGATACGGTCCAGTGTGCCGGCTGCGGTGCCTACATTTCGACCTCTGCCGAGAAATGCGGCCAGTGCGGCCGCCCCCGGCCATAAGGCCGCAGCACACCGCCAGCCTTGACCGGCTTGGGGGGCGAACCTATTTTGCCGCACCGCAAAAACGGCCATAAGTTGCGGAAATAAAAGGCCTTTAGAGCTTCGGGGAATACCGTTGTCGAACCCCTCAGCAGCGCGCGGCAAGCCCACGTGCTTCCAGGAACTCATCCTCACCCTGCAGGACTATTGGGCGGCCCAGGGCTGCCTGATCCTCCAGCCCTTCGACATGGAGATGGGCGCGGGGACCTTCCACACCGCGACGACCCTGCGCGCGCTCGGTCCGAAGCCCTGGTACGCCGCCTATGTCCAGCCCTCGCGTCGTCCCGGTGACGGACGCTACGGCGAGAACCCGATGCGTCTGCAGCACTACTATCAGTTCCAGGCGATCCTGAAGCCGTCGCCGCCCGACATTCTGGAACGCTATCTGGGGTCGCTGCAGGCGATCGGCATCGACGCTACCCTGCACGACATCCGCTTCGTCGAGGACGACTGGGAGAGCCCGACGCTCGGCGCCTGGGGCTTGGGCTGGGAAGTCTGGTGCGACGGCATGGAGATCACGCAGTTCACCTACTTCCAGCAGGTGGGCGGCATCGAGGTCGACCTCGTCGCCGGCGAGATCACCTACGGGCTCGAGCGGCTTGCCATGTACCTGTTCGACAAGAAGTCGGTCTACGACCTGCCGTACAACCGCGCCGATTCCGACGTGCCGCTGACCTATGGCGACGTCTTCCTGCAGAACGAGCGGGAGCAGTCGGCCTACAATTTCGAGCATGCCGATACCGGGATGCTGTTCCGTCACTTCGCCGACGCCGAGAAGGAATGCGGCCAGCTCGTCGAGAAAAAGCTGCCGCTGCCGGCCTACGAGCAATGCATCAAGGCCAGCCACGCCTTCAACCTGCTCGATGCCCGCGGCGTGATCAGCGTCGCCGAGCGTCAGAGCTACATCCTGCGCGTCCGCGAACTCGCCAAGGCCTGCTGCGAGACCTGGCTGGCTACGCAGAAGGCAGCGGCGTGATGATGAGTACGGCGTTCTCTATTTCTCCTCCCCATTCAAATGGGGAGGTGGCGCGCAGCGCCGGAGGGGTCATCCTCCCTGGCGCGGCACCTCTGACCCCTCCGTCGTCGTATGATGACGACACCTCTCCATTCGCGTGGGGAGGCCACTGATGGCCGAGCTCCTTCTCGAACTTCTCTCGGAGGAAATTCCCGCGCGTATGCAGACGCGGGCTGCCGAGGACCTGAAGCGACTGATCTGCGACGGGCTGAAGGGCGCGGGCATCGGCTTCGAAACGGCCCGGGCCTTCGTGACGCCGCGCCGCCTCGCCCTCGTGGTCGACGGCATTCCGGCCGTGCGCGACGATGTCAGCGAGGAGAAGCGCGGTCCGCGCGTCGGCGCGCCGGAGCAGGCGGTCCAGGGCTTCCTGAAGGGCGCCGGCCTCGCCTCGCTCGACGAGGCGGAGAAGCGCGACACCGGCAAGGGCGAGTTCTGGTTCGCCGTCATCACGAAGAAGGGCGGGCCGACCGCCGACGCGCTGGGCGCGGTGATCGACAGCGCGTTGAAGGCGCTGCCCTGGCCCAAATCGATGAAGTGGGGCAGCAGCACGATGCAGTGGGTGCGCCCGCTGCAGTCCATCGTCGCGCTGTTCGACGGCCAGGTTCTGAAAGGCGAGGTCTCGCCGGGCGGCGCGATGGCGCCGATCGTCTTCGGCGCCACGACGCGCGGCCATCGCTTTCTCTCTAGGGGTACCTTCGAGGTCGCGAACTTCGCCGACTACGTGGCCAAGCTGCGTGCGGCGCACGTGGTCCTCGATGCCGCCGAGCGCAAGGCGATCATCCTCGATGGCGCCCGCAAGCTTTGCTCGGACGTGCAGGTCACGCTGAACGAGGACGAGGGCCTGCTCGAGGAAGTCGCCGGGCTCACCGAATGGCCGGTGCCGATGCTGGGCGCCATCGACGCGCAGTTCATGGACGTGCCGCCGGAAGTGCTGATCGTCTCGATGAAGGTGCACCTGCGCTTCTTCACGACGTCCGGCGCCGACGGCAAGCTCGCCAACCGCTTCGTCGTCGTCGCCAACAACGTCGCGCGCGACGGCGGCAAGACGATCGTGGCCGGCAACGAGCGTGTGCTGCGCGGACGCCTGGCCGACGCCAAGTTCTTCTGGGACCAGGACCGCAAGACCACGCTGGAAAGCCGCGTGCCCGGCCTGAAGCAGATCGTGTTCCACGCCAAGCTGGGCACCCAGGCCGAGCGGGTCGAGCGCATCGTCAGGCTGGCCGGCGAGATCGCCAAGTCCATTCCGGGCGCCGATGCCGCCGCCGTCGAGCAGGCGGCGCGTCTCTGCAAGGCCGACCTCGTCACCGGCATGGTGGGCGAATTCCCCGAGCTGCAGGGCGTGATGGGCCGCTACTATGCGCTGGGCGAGAAGCTGCCGGCGTCGGTGGCCGATGCGCTCGGCGATCACTATGCGCCGGCCGGTCCCAACGACCGCTGCCCGACCGCGCCGGTATCGATCGCCGTTGCGCTGGCCGACAAGCTCGACGCGCTGACCTCGTTCTGGTCGATCGGCGAGAAGCCGACCGGCTCGCGCGATCCCTTCGCGTTGCGCCGGGCGGCGCTGGGCGTGATCCGTATCGTCGTCGAGAACAGGCTGCGGCTGCCGCTGCGTCCCTTCCTCAAGGCCGACGATCTGCTGTCCTTCTTCGCCGAGCGCCTGAAGGTGCAGATGCGCGAGAAGGGCGTGCGGCACGACGTGGTCGACGCCGTCGTGTCGCTGGGCGGCGAGGACGATCTCGTCCGCTTGCTGGCCCGCGTCGAGGCGCTGCAGGCCTTCCTCGGGACCGAGGCCGGCAAGAACCTGCTCACGGCCTACGGGCGCGCGGCGAACATCGTCCGCGCCGAGGAGAAGAAGGACAAGGGGCTGGCGGCGAAGATCGCGGGGGCGCCCGATGCCGCGCTTCTGGAACAAGCCGAGGAGAAATCCGTTGCCTCCGCCTTGGACGAGGTCGCGCGCGCGGTGAAACCGGCGCTGGCTGCCGAGGACTTCGCGGGCGCAATGGCTGCGTTTGCGGGCCTGCGCGGTCCGATCGATGCCCTGTTCGACAAGGTCACGGTCAACGTGACGGACAGGCCTGAGATTCGCCTGAACAGGCTGAAGCTGCTCAACCAGATTCGTGCCACCATGGACACGGTGGCCGACTTTTCAAAGATCGAGGGCTAAGCATGGCCAAGTGGGTCTACAGTTTCGGGGATGGCAAGGCCGAAGGCCGCGCCGACATGCGCAACCTGCTGGGCGGCAAGGGCGCCAACCTCGCTGAGATGTCGAGCCTCGGCCTGCCGGTGCCGCCGGGCTTCACCATCACCACCGAACTCTGCACCCACTTCTACGACAACAAGAAGTGCTATCCGCCGGAGCTGAACGACGAGGTCGAGAAGGCGCTGGCCTTGGTGGAGAAGATCGTCGGAACGACCTTCGGGGATCCCGCCAACCCGCTGCTGGTCTCGGTCCGCTCGGGCGCGCGTGCCTCGATGCCCGGCATGATGGACACGGTGCTGAACCTCGGCCTGAACGACAGGACGGTGCTCGGTCTCGCCAAGTCGTCGGGCGACGAGCGCTTCGCCTGGGACAGCTATCGCCGCTTCATCCAGATGTATTCCAACGTCGTGCTCGACGTCGGTCATCACTATTTCGAGGAAGCGCTCGAGATCAAGAAAGAGGATCTCGGCGTCCAGATGGATACCGACCTCAAGGCCGACGACTGGAAGTCCATCGTCGCCGAATACAAGAAGCTGGTCGAGAAGCGCACCGGCAAGCCGTTCCCGCAGGAGCCGCGGGAGCAGCTCTGGGGCGCCGTGGGCGCCGTGTTCGAATCGTGGATGAACCAGCGCGCCATCACCTATCGCCGCCTGCACTCGATCCCCGAGAGCTGGGGAACTGCGGTCAACGTGCAGGCCATGGTGTTCGGCAACATGGGTGAGGACTGCGCCACCGGCGTCGCCTTCACGCGTGACCCGTCGACCGGCACCAACCTGTTCTACGGCGAGTATCTCGTGAACGCGCAGGGCGAGGACGTGGTCGCCGGTATCCGCACGCCGCAGCATCTCACGATCCAGGGCAAGCTCGCCCAGAAGTCCGACGCGCCGGCCATGGAAGAGGTCATGCCGGAAGTGTTCAAGCAGCTGGACGATGTGCGCCAGCGGCTCGAGAAGCACTACAGCGACATGCAGGACATCGAGTTCACCGTGCAGCGCGGCAAGCTCTACATGCTGCAGACGCGCAACGGCAAGCGCACCGCCAAGGCCGCCCTCAAGATCGCGGTCGACATGGTGAACGAGGGTCTGATCGACAAGAAGGAAGCCGTGGCCCGCATCGTGCCGGCTTCGCTCGACCAGCTCCTGCATCCCACGCTCGATCCGAAGGCGCCGCGCAAGGTGATCGCCAAGGGCTTGCCGGCCTCGCCGGGCGCCGCGTCGGGCAAGGTCGTGTTCTCTGCCGATGCTGCCGAGAAGCAGGCCCGCGCGGGCGAGAAGGTCATCCTTGTCCGCCGCGAGACCAGCCCCGAGGACATCCATGGCATGCATGCCGCCGAAGGCATCCTGACCTCGACCGGCGGCATGACCAGCCACGCCGCCGTGGTGGCGCGCGGCATGGGCAAGCCCTGCGTCGCGGGTGCCGGCGACGTGCGCATCGACGGCAAGGCCGGGACGCTGTCCGTGCGCGGCACGGTCGTGAAGACGGGCGAGACCATCACGCTCGACGGCAGCACCGGCGAGATCATCCTCGGCATCGTTCCGACCGTGCAGCCCGAACTCAGCGGCGACTTCTCCCAACTGATGGAATGGGCCGACGAGTTTCGCAAACTCGGAATCCGCACCAATGCCGAGACGCCGGCCGACGCCGCCCAGGCGCGCAAGTTTGGCGCCGAGGGCATCGGCCTCTGCCGCACCGAGCACATGTTCTTCGAGGGCGATCGCATTGTGGCGGTTCGCGAGATGATCCTCGCCGACGACGAGAAGAGCCGCCGCACGGCACTGGCCAAGATCCAGCCGATGCAGCGCCAGGACTTCGTCGAGCTGTTCGAGATCATGGCCGGGCTGCCCGTCACGATCCGCCTGCTCGATCCGCCGCTGCACGAGTTCCTGCCCAAGACGCCGGCCGAAATGGAAGTCGTCGCCCGGGATCTCGGCGTCGACCTGAAGGAGATCGAGGAGCGCGCCAACAAGCTCCACGAGTTCAATCCCATGCTCGGCCATCGCGGCGTGCGCCTCGGCATCTCCTACCCGGAGATCTACGAGATGCAGGCCCGCGCCATCTTCGAGGCCGTGGCCGAAGTGCAGAAGAAGGCCGGCAAGACGGTGATCCCCGAGATCATGATCCCGCTGGTGGCGACGAAGAAGGAACTCGACCTGATGAAGGTCGTGATCGACCGGGTCGCCGAGGAAGTCAGCAGCTCGTCGGGCCAGAAGCTGGAATACCTGGTCGGCACGATGATCGAGCTGCCGCGTGCAGCGCTGCGGGCCGGCGATATTGCCGAGACCGCCGAGTTCTTCTCCTTCGGCACCAACGACCTGACGCAGACGACCTTCGGCCTCAGCCGCGACGACTCCGCGTCGTTCCTGGAGAAGTACCAGCAGCGTGGCATCTTCGAGCACGATCCCTTCGCCTCGCTCGACATCGAGGGTGTGGGCGAGCTGATCGAGATCGCGACCGAACGTGGCCGCAAGGTGCGCAACAGCCTAAAACTCGGCATCTGCGGCGAGCATGGCGGTGATCCGGCCTCGGTGTTCTTCTGCCACAAGGCCGGCCTGGATTACGTCTCCTGCTCGCCCTATCGCGTGCCGATCGCGCGGTTGGCGGCGGCGCAGGCGGCTCTGGGCGGACCGCTCAAGACCGAATGACGCTGGCGGCGCTTCGCACGGACGGCAAGCGGGCGCTCGCCGCGGCGCTGGCCGGCCTGGAGCGCGATCCCGAAAGCGACGCCTCGCAGGCGCTGCTCGACGCGGCGTGGCGCGAACCGCGCGCCCATGTCGTGGGCGTCACCGGTCCGCCGGGTGTCGGCAAGTCCTCTCTCTGCGCCGCGCTCGTTGCGGCCTGGCGCCGGGCGGAAAAGACCGTCGGCGTGATTGCCGTCGATCCGTCATCGCGCACCAGCGGCGGTGCGCTGCTGGGCGACCGGGTGCGGATCGTCCATGACGGCTCCGACCCCGGCAGCTTCGTGCGCTCGATGGCGGCCCGCGACCGGCTGGGCGGGCTCGCCGACCAGACGCTGGCGGCCATGGTCCTGATGAGGGCGCTGTTCGACCGCGTGCTCATCGAGACGGTAGGCGTCGGCCAGTCCGAGACCGACGTGGCGGGGGTGGCCGATACGGTCGTCTTCTGCGTCCAGCCCGGTTCGGGCGATTCCCTTCAGTTCATGAAAGCAGGCATCGTCGAGATCCCGCACCTGGTCGTAGTCACCAAGGCCGACATGGGTGCCGCGGCCGAACGCGCGCGGGCCGACGTCGCGGGCGCCTTGTCGCTCTCCACGGCGGGCGACGCCGGCGACTGGCCGGTTCGGACACTGGCGGCATCGTCGCGCAGCGGGGCGGGGATCGACGGGCTGGTGGCCGCGCTGGAGGCGCACCGGGAGCATCTGTCGGTCGACGGGCGGCTGGCGGTGGCACGTCATCGCCAGAGCGAGGGCTGGGTCGGGGAATCGCTGCGCGATCGCTTTGGCCGCGACGGTCTTGCCCGGCTGGCACGCATGGGTCTGGACCTCGCCCTCGCGCCGGGCGCACAACCCTTTCAGAGATTGCGAGAGCTGGGCCGAGCGCTGGAGAGACCGTGATGAGCCATCCGACCGATGGAAGCTGCATCTTCTGCAAGATCGTGGCGGGGCAGCTCCCGTGCTTCAAGCTGTTCGAGGACGCGACGACCATCGCCTTCATGGACATCAACCCGGTCAATCCCGGCCATGCGCTGGCCGTCGCGAAAGGGCATTGGCCGACGGTCGACGTCATTCCGGCCGACGTGCTCGGCGACGTCGCGAGGACCGCGCAGCGCGTGTCGAAGGCGGTGCTCGCTGCGTTGGAGCCCACCGGCGTGAATCTCCTGCAGTCCAATGGCCCGGGAGCGGGGCAGAGCGTGCCCCATCTCCACGTCCATATCCTGCCGCGCTATCCGGACGACAAGGTCCGGCTGAACTGGGTCTATGAGCCGGGCGACAAGGCCGAGATTGCGGCGATCTGCGAGAGGCTGAAGGCCGTCCTCGCCTAGCAAGAGAGCCGGGGCATCAGGCCGCGACGATCGAACTGTTTCCGCCGCTCCTGCTGCGCGGGGTGGTCGAGAACCACTCCCGCTCGTCCTTGCGGAACTGCTCGCGCACATAGTCGATCACGGTGCGGATGCGGGCGCCCTTGTTGGTCTCCTCGTGGCTGACCAGCCAGATGTCGCGGACGATCTTCAGATCGATCGGCGCGGCCACCAGGTTCGACGACTTGGCGATGTAGTCGGGGAACACCGAGATCCCGTAACCCGTCTGCACGGCCTCCATGGCCGCATAGGAGGAGTTCGTGCGCAGCACCACGGACGTGCTGCGCTCGACCACCTCGCTCCACGGCTTCATGGCCGGGAGGCTGTGGAGGGTCGTGTGATCGACGACGTGATGCTCGCGCATGTCCTCGAGCTTCTGCGGCAGGCCGTAATGCTCGATGTAGGACGGGGCGGCGAAGATCGACATGTTCACCTGGCCGACGCGCGCCGCCACCAGCTGGTTCGACGTGGGCCGGAAGAAGCGGATGGCGAGGTCGGCCTGGCGGGTGGCCAGGTCCAGAACCTGATCGCCTGCGATCACCTGGACGATGATGTCGGGATGGGTGTGGCGCAGCACCCCCAGCCGCGGCACCAGCCAGTGGGCGGCAATGCCCTCGGTTGCGGCGATGCGGACGATGCCCGCCATCTCGCGGTCGAGACCAGCCAGATGCCGCTCGATCGCCGTGGCGTTGGACATCATCGATTCGGCCTGCACCAGCACGCCGCGGGCGGCCGGGGTCACTTCCATCCCGTGGCGATGGCGGTCGAAGAGCTTGGCCCCCAGGCGCCGCTCGAGCGCCTGGATCCGGCGACCGACCGTCGTCTGCTTGGTGTTCAACTGGGTGGCGGCGGCGCTGAAGCTTCCGGTTTTTGCAACCGCGAGGAAAAAACGCACGTCATCCCAATCGCCCAGGATGTTGGGAATTTTGGTCTTGCGCGTAGGGGTCGTGACCATGGCAACAATCGATACAATATGGGTGTCGTCCCCGTCCTTACCGGACGGGGAGTTCGTAGTTTACCTTACATGATTATCCGCGGAATGTCGTTTTCTGTCTCGAAATTGGCAGATCAGGCGGTTTTCGGGGCCATTCCGGGCTCGGCGACAACACCGGCCAATCTAGTCGCCGGTTGTCCCGGCGGTTGTATGTATCCGAATCGACGCTCGCATTGAGACCAGGAGACGCCTGTGGCCACCATCAGGTCAGACGGAAAAGCCATGCCGGCAGCACCGCGCGCCGGCAAAATCACCCGTTATTTGCGTAGTCCTTCGACGCGCATGGCCGCCTTTGGCGGACTTTTAACATACTTGAGCTATGCGTACGCGCACGGCGGTTGGGCTAACCCGACGCTGATCGGCGTGTCAATCTTCGTTGGGGTATTCCTTCCGAGCTACGCCAAGCTCAGTAACAAGGCCGAACTCTGGGCAAACAACCAGTTTGGCTTCGTCACGGGCGGCCGGCTCGGCCGGTTCGTCCCGCAATTGGCGTTCAACCTGGTGATGTTCTGGCTGATGTTATGGGGGGGTGCGCTCAACCAAGCAGGGATGGCGTCCGTGGGCGGCATTGCCGGCGCCGCGCTGGTCACGACATTGGCGTCGCAGGGTACCCAGTATCTCGGCGGCTATCTCGTGGCGCGCGGGGTGGGCGATGCGAACCGCAACACGCTGGTCGGCATCCTGGTCAACGTCACCCTCGCGGCGCTCGGCACGGCTGGCGTGCCCGGCGCCCGCGAAGCCTTTTTGTTCCTGGGCTTCGGGCTTGGCGGGTCTCTCTTCATGGTCGGCCTGCTGTCCGACCTGCGGTCGGTCATGGCCCCCAAGGGCGGGATCGGCCTGTTCTTCGGCACCTACAACCCGTTTCACAACAGCCATATCGCGCTGCTTCGGTCGGCGATCGACCAGCGGGGCCTCGACAAGGTCATCATTCATCCGGTGCTGATCCCCAAGCTGCACGTGGACGCTTTCCGCAAGGGGGAGATCCGCGTCGGGCAACTGAAGGACGGCTTCCAGATCTACGAGAAGACCGACAAGGCCGATTCCAACGTGGACTACTTCCCGACCGGCAACGTCTTCCTGCCACCGGAAACCCGCGTGGCGCTGATCGAGTTGTCGCTGGCGGAGGCCGGCCTCGCCGACAAGGTCGAGGTCGCGGTCTATTCGGACATCTATTACGCCCAGGGCTTCCAGGGTGTGATCGCCGAGATCAAGCGGCGCCATCCCGGTGTCCGCCTGCACATCATCCACGGCACGGATTTCGGGGGCATGCTGGTTCGCCAGATCGCCGACGAGTGCGGCTGGATCTACCCCTGGTGCATCCTGCGCCGCGATCAGGTCTCCGCCACTGCGATCAGGCGCGGCGCGAAGGGCATGACGCCGCCCATCGTCACCGATGTGCTTGCGCAGATTTCACAAAATCTTCCGATCGTTACGGCCGGTGGCCGACGCTTCCGGAATGACAATGGCGTATTGACCGAGGGGAACTGAGATGACCGACCAACCGACCGCCGAGCAGAGCAACCGGCCCGAGATCACGATCAAGCTCGCATCGACGTCCGACGAGATGATGCAGTGCTTCATGCTGCGCGCCGCCGTCTTCATGGGCGAGCAGCAGTGCCCCTACTGGGAGGAGTATGACGGCAACGACTACACGGCCAGCCATCTGATCCTGTATGTCGACGGCGAGCCCGCCGCGTCCATTCGCGTGCGCTGGTTCGCGGGCTTCGCCAAGCTCGAGCGGGCCATCATCCTGAAGCGCTACCGCTCCTACGGCCTGTTCCTGCCGTTCGTGCACTGGGCCAAGGAGTTCTGCCGCAAGAAGGGCTATCCCAAGGCCTATCTGCACGGCCAGAAGCGCCTGTGGCCGATCTTCGAGAAAGACGGCTTCCGCAAGGTCGACGACAAGGTCTTCCATTTCTCCGACCACGAATACGGCGCCTTCGCCTGCGATCTGGACGTCGGCGAGAATGCCCCGACGGTGACGACCGACCCGATGGTGCTGAACCGTCCCGAGGACAAGCTCGACATGCCGGGAATCCTGGAGGAGTCGATGGACCGGGGAGCGTCCAATCCGCATGCGGGCTGGACCGAGCGGCGCGCGACCTGAGGGAGTGAGACACATGAACACCACCAACTCGATCGGCGGTCAGCCCGTCACCATCAAGCTCGCCATGAAGATGGAAGATTCCCTCCAGGCCTTCGCGGTCCGCGCCGCCTGCTTCATCGGCGAGCAGGACATTCCGTACTCGGAAGAGTTCGACGGCAACGACTTCGGCGCGACCCACATCATCGCCTATCTCGGCGAAGAGCCGGTGGGTGCGGTGCGCCTGCGCTGGTTCCAGTCCTTCGCGATGCCGGAGCGGCTGGCGGTCATGCAGCGCTTTCGCGGCAACGGTATCGGCGAGCTCCTGATCGAGCGCTGCCGCCAGCTCGCCGAAAGCCGGGGCGCCCGGACGCTCTACACGCAGGCCCTGCCGCGGGACATCAAGTACCTGGAGAAGCATGGCTGGCGGCGTGTCGAGGCCGGTGACGCCGGCAAGGGTCCGAAGCGCCTCGTCGCAATGACGAGGCCGGTCGATCCGAACAAGCCGCAGTCGGACTCCGATGCCCCCGACTCCGTGACAGTGCGTAACGAGTCCCAGGTCGACGCAACCGGCCTGCCGCTCGGCAACACCCGCAGCTGACGCGGGTGCATGACCGGCGAAGGCCGGATCGGGGAGAAGCGTTGCAAGCGTAGAGCGGCGGGCGGGTAAAGATGACGGACGTCTTCGAGATCATCGTCGAACCGAACACAAGGCGGCGTCGCGGTCGCGCGCCGCTTTCGGAAAAGAAGCGGGCAGCGGCTTTGTTCAGGGTGTGGCACGCGGTGCGCGAGATGATCGACGAGGCCCAGAGCCTTGGCGACGGCGAACTCGTGCATTTCCTGGCGGTATCGCAGCTCCTGGTCGAGGAGCGGGTCACGATGCTGACCAGCGGCGTGCCGGCCTTCGCGACGGTGGATACATCCCTGCCGAACTGAGGCGTCCCGTCCCCTACTTGTGGCGGGGATCCAGCGCGTCGCGCAGGCCGTCGCCCAGCAGGTTGAACGACAGCACCGCGAAGAAGATCGCGAAGCCCGGCCAGAAGGCCATCCAGGGTGCCTGGGCGATGAAGCGCTGCGCGGAGTTCAGCATGCTGCCCCACGAGGGGGACGGCGGCTGCTGGCCGAGTCCGAGGAACGACAGCGCCGCCTCCGCGATGATGGCGCCGGCGATCGCCAGCGAGGCCTGGACGAGCAGCGGCGGAACGATGTTTGGCAGGACGTGGCGCAGCGCAATGCGCCAGTGCGGATTGCCGACGGCGCGCGCGGCCTCGACGTAATCCTCGACCTTGGCGGCGATGGTCTGGCCGCGCGTCAGCCGTATGAAGACCGGCGTGGCGGTGACCCCGATGGCGATCATGGCGTTGGTCAGGCTCGGCCCCAGGAAGGCGGCCAAGGCAATCGCCAATATCAGGAACGGGACGGCGAGCATGGCGTCGACGATGCGCGACAGCACTGCGTCGATCCAGCCGCCGGCATAGCCCGCCAGCAGGCCGAGCGGCACGCCGATGCCGAGTGCGATGCCGACCGACACGAGTCCGGCGCTGAGCGAGGCGCGGGCGCCCCAGATGATGCGGGCCAGCACGTCGCGGCCGACCTCGTCGGTGCCCAGCCAATGTGCCCAGGAGGGCGGTTTGCGCACCTGGGTGAAGCTGGTGGCGATGGGATCGTAGGGCGCGATCAGCGGCGCCAGGATCGCGACCAGGATGAACAGCACCACGACGACCAGTCCGAACATGGCGCCCTTGCGCCGCTTCAGGCGGCGCCAGGCGCGCGCCCACGGGTTCTCCTCGCTGGCGTCGGCGGCGGGAACGGTCGGGCTGACGGTGGCGGCGGTCATGTCGGTCAGCCCCGCAGTCGCGGATTGACGAGCACGTAGGCCACGTCAGCCAGCAGGTTCAGCACGATGTAGGTGGTCGCCGTGACCAGCACGACGCCCTGGACGACCGCGTAGTCGCGGTTGAACACCGAATCGACGATCAGTTTGCCGAAGCCCGGGATGGTGAAGATCTGCTCGGTCAGCACCGCGCCCGAGAGCAGCGTGCCGAATTCGAGGGCGCCCAGGGTGATGACCGGCGTCATGGCATTGCGCAGCGCATGCTTCAGCACGACGCGCTTCTCGTAGAGGCCCTTGGCGCGCGCGGTCCTCACATAATCGGCCCCCATCGCCTGCAGCATGGCGCTGCGGGTGTGGCGCATCAGGACCGCGGCGATGGCATTGCCCAGGACGAAGGCCGGCATCACCGTGGTCGCAAGGCTGGCGCGCCAGTCCTCGCCCAGCCGGACGTAGCCCGAGGCGGGCAGCCACCCCAGGGTCACGGAGAACAGGAAGATCATCAGGATGCCCAGCCAGAAATTGGGCGTGCTGAGACCCCACAGGGCGAAGACGTTGGCGCCGTAATCCCAGGCGGTGTCCTTCTTCACCGCCGAGATGATGCCGGCCGGGATGCCGATTCCCAGCGCCACGACCAGCGCCATCGCGGCGAGTTGCAGGGTCACCGGCAGTTTCTCGGCGACCAGCGACGACACCGAGGCCTTGAGGCGCATCGACTCGCCCAGGTTTCCGGAGAGCACGCCCTTGATCCAGTAGAAATACTGGATCGGGATCGGCTCGTTCAGCCGGTACTGCTCGCGGATCTCCTCGAGCACCTTGGGGTCGCGTTCCTCTCCCGCCATGATCAGCGCCGGATCGCCTGGCAGGAGCTGCTGCAGGCCGAAGATCAGCATCGACACCAGGATCAGCGTCGGGATGATCTGCAGCAGTCGCTGGGAGAGGAAGGTGAGCAAGGCCCGGTCTTACTTCAGCTTGACGCCGACGACGCGGATCAGGCCGTCGGGCATCTGCTTGTAGCCGTCGACCTTGTCGGAGAGCGCGACCAGGACGCGGCGATGGTAGAGATACTTGATCGAGCCCTCGGGCAGATACTTGGCGGCGATCTTCTCGTAGATCTTCTTGCGCTCCGCCGGATCGCTCTTGATGCGCGCCTCGTTGTGCCAGGCGTCGACATCCTTGTCGCAGTAGCCGGAATTGTTCTGCGGCTGGCCGCAGACCTGGAAGATGTACGAGTTGCCGTCGGGATCGCTGCGGCCCGACCAGCCGATGAGATAGAGCTGGTATTCGCCGCTCTCCGACTGCTTCAGCGAGGTCGCGAACTCGGTGACGCGAATCTTCAGGTCGAAGCCGGTCTCCGCGACCATCGACTGCAGCACCTCGGCGACCTGCCGGGTCTCGGGGTTGTTCGGCACCATGAAGTCGAGCGACATGCGGCCGGTGACGCCCGCCTCCTTGAGCAGCGCCCTGGCCTTGGCGACGTCGCGCTTCGGCACGGGGAAAGCCTGCTGGTAGTAGGGATTGGTCGGGTTGATCCACTGGTTGCCGACGACGAACTCGCCGTTGAAGACGACCTGGTTCAGTGCGTCGCGGTCGATCGACAGCTCGAACGCCTGGCGGACGCGGGCGTCCTTGGCGAGCGGCGTGTCGGCCTTCGGTCCGTTGGACAGGTTGATGGTGAGGCCCTGGTAGCCGAGCTCGACGGCCGTCACCAGCTTGAGCTTCGGATTGTCGCGCACCGTCTTGATGTCGGTCGCCAGCACGCGCTCGATCATGTCGAGGCTGCCCGAGCGCAGGTTCGCGAGGCGCACGGTTGAGTCGGTGATGGGAAGGTAGGTGATCTTGTCGATGAACACCTGGTCCTTGTTCCAGTAGTCGGCGAACTTCTCGACGATGATTCGGTCCTGCTGCACACGCTCGACGAACCTGTAGGGGCCGGCGCAGACGGGCTTCAGGCCGAACTTGTCGCCCGCAGCCTCGGCGGCCTTGGGCGAAACCATCATGCCGGCCCGGTCGGTGAGCTGCGCCAGCAGCGGCGAGAAGGGCTCCTTCAGGTTCAGCTTTATGGTCGTGGGATCGACGATGTCGATTGAAGTGACCGAGGCGAGTTCAGGCCTGCGGAACGAGCCCTTCATGTTGAGGTGACGTTCCAGGCTGTACTTCGCCGCGGCGGCATCGAACGTCTCGCCGTCGTGGAACTTCACGCCCGGTCGCAGCTTGATGGTCACCGTCTTGCCGTCGGCCGAGGTCTCGTGCGCGGTGGCGAGCTGCGGCACGACGTTGAGCTTCTCGTCGATGTCGAACAGCTTGTCGCAGATCGAGGAGAAGACGATGCGGCCGACATAGGTGCGGGCCAGCGTCGGGTCGAGCACGTCGGGGTCTTCCGCCAGACCGATTCTTAGGTTGCTCTGGGCCGCAGCGCCGCCGAGCGTGAAACCCGTGAACGCGGCGGCGAGCGCCAACCGATGAAACGTCTTTTTCATGATGCCTCCGTGTGAGCCGTGACGAACGCCGCCTGAAGGCGGGCAAGCCGGATTCGATCCTGGTCTTGGCCCGTCCCCTCGACGAGCGAAGGGGCGGGCGGAAATTCGGGCCACCAGGGGCAGGCCGTGGAATGCCCCGCGCCGTCGTCCGCCAGCACCGGCACGTCGACCTTGCAGGATTCCCGCGCATGGCGGCAGCGCGTGTGGAAGCGACACCCCGAGGGCGGATTCATGGCGCTCGGGATGTCTCCTTCCAGCAACGCCCGTTCACGCACGACCGTCGGATCCGGCAATGGCACCGCCGACAGGAGCGCGCGCGTGTAGGGATGGCGTGGATTGCGGAAGAGCTCGTCGGTCGTCGCCGTCTCGACGATCTTGCCGAGATACATGACGGCGATGCGGTCGGCGATGTGCTTCACGACCGCGAGATCGTGGCTGATGAAGACATAGGCCAGCCCGAAGCGCGCCTGCAGCGAGCGCATCAGGTTGATGACCTGCGCCTGGATCGAGACGTCGAGCGCGGAGACCGGCTCGTCGGCCACGATGAGCTGCGGCTCGACCGCGAGAGCGCGGGCGATGGCGAGGCGCTGGCGCTGGCCGCCGGAGAATTCGTGCGGATAGCGGCGCGCATGCTCGGGCCGAAGTCCCACCAGTTCGAGCAGTTCGCCGACGCGCGCGCGACGCGCGCCGTCCGACGCGGCGAGCCCATGCAGCATCAGCGGCTCGCTCAGCATGGCGCCCACGGTCATGCGCGGATTGAGCGAGGCATAGGGATCCTGGAAGATCACCTGCATGCGGCGCCGCTGGGCGCGCATCCGGGAGTCGGAGAGGGCGAGCAGATCCTGGCCCTCGAAGCGCACGCTGCCGCCGGTGGGTTCGAGCAGGCGCAGCACCAGCCGGCCGACCGTCGACTTGCCGCACCCGGATTCGCCCACGATGGCCAGCGTCTCGCCGGCATCGAGATGGAAGTCGACGCCGTCGACGGCGCGGACATGGCCCGACAGGCGGCCGAAGACGCCCTGCTTGACCGGGAAGTGCTTGGCGAGGCCCTGCACCTCGAGCAGCGGCGCGCTCATGCCGCGACCTGCGACAGCGGCGCGCGGCGGCAGCGCGAGAGATGGCCCGGCGCCACCTCGACCAGCGGCGGCGGCGCGGCGAGGCATTCGGGTTCGACGAAGGGACAGCGCGCGGCGAAGCGGCAGCCGGCCGGCGGCCGCGTCATGTCGGGCACGCGACCCTCGATCGAGGGCAGGCGTTCGCGCTTCTCGTCGAGCCGCGGGATCGAGCCCAGCAGGCCCACCGTGTAGGGATGCTCCGGCCGGGCGAAGAGATCGCGCACGGTGGCGCGTTCGACGATCTGGCCAGCGTACATCACGGCCACGTCGTCGGCCATTTCCGCGACCACGCCGAGATCGTGGGTGATCAGGATGATTGCGGTGCCGGTGTCGCGCCGCAGGCCGCGCATCAGGTCGAGGATCTGCGCCTGGATGGTGACGTCGAGCGCCGTGGTCGGCTCGTCGGCGATCAGGAGCTGCGGCCCGCAGGCCAGCGCCATGGCGATCATGGCGCGCTGGCGCATGCCGCCGGAAAGCTTGTGCGGATAGTCGTCGACACGCTTCTCCGGCGAGGACATGCGCACCAGCTTCAGCACCTCGATGGCGCGCGCCCGGGCCGCCGTCTTGTCCAGCCCCTGATGCCGCTGGATCGCCTCGATGATCTGGTCGCCGATCGTGTAGGCCGGGTTGAGCGACGTCATCGGCTCCTGGAAGATCATTGCCAGGCGCGCACCGCGCAGGTCGCGGATCAGGTGCGCATCCAGGGTGAGCAGGTCGCGCCCTTCGAACACCACCTGCCCGCCAATCCTGGAATTCTCCGGCGGCAGCAGGCCCATGATGGCCAGCGACGTCACGCTCTTGCCGCAACCCGACTCGCCCACGAGGCCCAGCGTCCGGCCGCGCCCCAGCGCAAGGTCGAGACCGTCGACTGCATGGACGACGCCGTCGTCCGTTGCGAAATCGACGGTCAGTCCACGGAGTTCCAGGAGCGCTTCGCTCATTGGCGATCAGCAGCCCTTCATCAGCGGCCTGCCGCGTAGCCTTGCATGCCGCGCGGATTGGCGGCGGCCTTGCGCCACGGATCGTCGCGCGTCGCGGCGGTGAGCCGGCCTTCCGACCATTCGTCGTTCACCTCGACCTCGTGGCCGCGCTTCTTCAGTTCGGCCACGGTGTCCTTGGGGATGCGGCCCTCCAGCACCAGCACGCCCGGCCGGGCGGTGCGCGGCCAGAAGGAGGAGGGGAAGTGCTCGCTGTGCCAGGCCGGCGCGTCGATGGCTTCCTGCAAATTCATGTCGCAATGGACGTGGCGCAGGAAGTGCTGGGTGATCCATTGATCCTGCTGGTCGCCGCCCGGCGAGCCCCAGACCATGTACGGCTTGCCGTCGCGATGGGCGAGGGTCGGCGTGAGCGTGCTGCGCGGCCGCTTGCCCGGCGCCAGAGAACCCGGCAGGCCGTCTTCCAGCCAGAACATCTGGCCACGCGTGCCGAGCGGGAAGCCCAGTTCAGGGATGACCGGCGAACTCTGCAGCCAGCCGCCCGAGGGCGTGGCCGAGATCATGTTGCCGTCCTTGTCGATGATGTCGAAATGCACCGTGTCGCCGTTGGTCTGGCCGACGCGGCCGACGGTCGGCTCGCCGGCGCCGCTCGATGCCACGCCCAGCCGCACGCCGTCGGCGCGGCGCAGCTTCACGACCCCGCCGAAGCCGTCGACCTTGCCGGGACGCTGCTCCATCGAGGCATAGGCCGGATCGACCAGCTCGCGGCGGTCGGCGTTGTAGGCGTCCGACAGCAGGGTCTGCATCGGCACGTCAACGAACGCCGGATCGCCGTAGAAGGCCTCGCGATCGGCATAGGCCAGCTTCAGGCATTCGACCTGGAGGTGGATGAAGTCGGGGCTGGTCGGATCCATGCCGTCGAGATCGAAGCCCTTGAGCAGGGCGAGCTGCTGCAGGACCACTGGGCCCTGTGTCCAGGTGTGCGGCTTGCAAACAGTGTACCGGCCGTAGTCATAGGTGAGCGGCGCCTCGACCGTGGCCTGCCACTTCGCCATGTCCTGGCCCGTCAGCACGCCCCGGTTGGGCTTGCCGGAAACGTCCATGACGTCCTGGGTACGGCAGAAATTGTCGATCGCCTCGGCGACGAAGCCCTGGTTCCAGGCTTTGCGCGCGCGCTCGATCTCGGCCTCGCGGCCACCGCCGCCGGCCTCGGCTTCCCGCAGGATGCGGGCGTAGGTGTTGCCGAGCGTCACGTTGCGGAAGAGCGACATGGGCTTGGGCACGTCGCCGCCCGGGAGGAACACGGCGGCCGAGGTCTTCCAGTGATTGCGAAACTGTTCGGCGACGGTGGCGATTGTAGCGGTCGCGCGCTCGACGATGGCGTGGCCGTTCAGCCAGTAGCCGATGGCGGGCGACAGCACGTCGGCCAGGCGCATCGTGCCGTAGTCGCGCAGGACCAGCATGTAGGCGTCGAACGTGCCCGGAATACAGGCCGGCAGGAGGCCGGTGCCGGGAATGAGGTCGAGGCCCAGCCCCTTGTAATGCGCGATGGTCGCGCCGGCCGGCATCGGACCCTGGCCGCACACGACCTCGGTCTTGCCGCGGCGCACGTCGTGCAGGATCAGCGGCGCGTCGCCGCCGGGACCACACAAATGAGGCTCGACGACCTGCAAGGTGAAGGCCGTTGCGACGGCGGCGTCGAACGCATTGCCGCCGCGCTCGAGGATGCCCATACCGACCGCGGTTGCGATCCAGTGCGTGGAGGTCACGACGCCGAACGTGCCGACGATCTCCGGCCGCGTGGTGAAGGGATTGGGATTGATGAGCTTCAAGGACCTCTCCTCGCGCGAACGGCGCGGGAGAGACCTTAGAGCCCGTCGCTCCTAGCCGCCAGAGGCGGCGGAGTCGGGCAGCCGCATCCAGCCGGGTACCTCGGGCACGATGCGCGCCTCGCCGGCCGTCAGCGTGCCATCACCGCGGGCGGCATCGAGGCGGAGCATCGCCAGCGCACGGTCGCCCGTGCCGGAACGCACCTCGCCGACTTCCTCACCGTCGCGATGCACCAGCGTCCCGGACTGAGGTAGCGCGCCCTCGACCCTGACCGGAAACAGGCGCTTCTTGATCAGCGCACGGTACTTGGTGCGGGCCGTCAGTTCCTGGCCCATGTAGCAGCCCTTCTTCCAATCGACGCCGTTCAATTCGTCGAAGCCGTTCTCGAGCAGCAGGGCCTTCTCGACCTGAAGGTCGCGGCTGCCGTCGGGCACGCCGAGCGGCAGGCGAAGGGCGTCGTAGGCGGCGAGTGGCGCCTCGGCGAAGCCGCGAGCCGAAAGGAGCGCGGCCGCTTGCCCCGCCGGAGCGATCACGCGGATGCCGAGCGTCTCAAGCCGGGGATCGATGAACGATACAGCCCCCTCGATCCCGAGTGCCTTCGACGCGTCATCGCCGAATGCGGCCGCGACTTCGTGCGTGGCGCCCAGATCCTCGACGGTGACCTTGGAGCGTAGCGTGTACATCTTGAGCTTCTTCGCGAGCGCCGGCGCCCGCTCGCGCTCGGTCTCCAGATAGAAAGTCTCGTTGCCGGCGTCGGCCACGAACATGTCGTTGAGGAAACGCCCCTGCGGCGTCAGCAGGGCCGCCCAGATGGCCTGATCCGGCGTGACTTTCCGCGTGTCGTTGGAAATCAGGCCCTGCAGAAACTCGACGCGGTCGGCGCCGGCCACGGAGATGACGCTGCGATGGGGCAGCAGGCTGAACTGGGAGGACATGCCGGAGAGTTGGGGGTGCTCACAGCCCTTGGCAAGCGCTTCAAGTCCACTGAAAAGATGTGGCTAATCCCGGACGGTGCGCCTCAGTCGAGGATGCGGCGTTGCCGCAGGGACTGCAGCACAAGCTCGACTTCCTGCTCCACGGACATTTCGGCCGTCCGGAGATGGATGTCGGGCGTCTCGGGCGGTTCGTACGCCGAGTCCAGACCGGTGAAGTTCGCGATCTTGCCTTCGCGCGCCTTGCGGTAGAGGCCCTTGGGATCGCGGCGTTCGCATTCGGCGAGGGACGTATCGACGAAAATTTCAAGAAATCCGTCAGCGCCAAGACGCTCACGCGCGAGCTGCCGCTCGGCCCGGAAGGGCGAGATGAACGACACCAGCACGATGAGGCCGGCGTCCGCCAGGAGCCGGGCGACCTCGATGACACGGCGTATGTTTTCCACCCGGTCCGTGTCCGTGAAGCCGAGGTCGCGATTGAGGCCGTGGCGGATATTGTCGCCATCGAGAATGTAGGTGTGACATCCCCGGGCCAGCAGTCGCCGGTCGATCGCATCGGCGACCGTGGATTTGCCCGAGCCGGAGAAGCCCGTGAACCAGAGCACGGCCGGCCGATGGCCCTTGATCGCCGAGCGCGCGGAACGGTCGGTGCTGAAGTTCTGCCAGGTCAGGTTCGCCGCTCGCCGGAGAGGGAAGCGAATCATGCCTGCTCCGACCGTGCCGTTGGTGACCCGGTCGATCAGGATGAAATTGCCGGTGTTGCGGTTGTCCGCATAGGCGTCGAAGGCGGCCGGCCTGTCGAGACCGAAGTTCGCGAAGCCGATCTGGTTCACGTCGAGCTGCTTGGCCGCGCGCCCGGCACCGGTGTTCATGTCGAGCCGGTGCTTCAGTTCCGTCACCGTTGCCGTATAAGTCGCCGTTCCCAGTCGCATGACATAGGGCCGGCCCGGCAGCATCGGCGCCTCGTCCAGCCATACGAGGTCGGCCGCGAACTGGTCGGCAAGATGGGGCGGCTGCTCGCATCCGGCGAGGAGATCGCCGCGGGAGACGTCGACGGCATCCGTCAGGGTGAGCGACACCGCCTGTCCCGCCCGCGCCTCCTCGAGATCGCCGTCGAAGGTGACGATGCGGGCGACCCTGGATTGGACGCCCGAGGGCTGGATGGCGACCTCGTCACCGACGCGAAGGTGGCCGCCGAGGATCGTGCCCGCGTAGCTGCGAAACCCCGAGGCGCCGCGATTGACCCATTGCACACTGAACCGGAAGGGCTTGCTCGAAGCATCGGGAATCTCGACCGTTTCGAGATAGCGCAACAGCGTCGGCCCCTGATACCAGGGCGTCGCGTCGCTCTGCCGGATGACGTTGTCGCCTTGCAGCGCTGAAACCGGGATGCTGGTGACGTCCGACAGGCCGAGCTGCCCGGCCATGGACGCATAAGCCGCCACGATGTCGGCAAAGTCGTGCTGCCGGTAATCGATCAGGTCCATCTTGTTGACGGCCAGCACGACGCGACGGATGCCCATCGTCGAGACTATCGCACTGTGGCGCCACGTCTGGCTGAGAAGGCCTTTCGATGCGTCCACCAGAACGATGGCGACGTCCGCAGCCGACGCGCCGGTCGCCATGTTGCGTGTGTACTGTTCGTGGCCGGGCGTGTCGGCCAGGATGAAGCGGCGCCGCCGCGTCGTGAAGAACCTGTAGCCGACGTCGATGGTGATGCCTTGCTCGCGTTCGGCTTGCAGGCCATCGAGCAGCATTGCGTAATCGGGAGGGCTGTTGTTGCCCGAACTCGGAACCGCGCCCCGCAACTGATCCTCGGGAACGGCGCCGGCGTCGGCCAGCAGCCGTCCGATCAGCGTGCTCTTGCCGTCATCGACGCTGCCGCAGGTGATGAGGCGCAGCAGATCACGATGCGCCGTCTTGCCGCTCACGGTCGCATCCATCAGAAATAGCCCTCGGCCTTGCGGCGCTCCATCGAGCCTCCTGCACCGTGATCGATCGCCCTTCCCTGGCGCTCCGATGTCCGGGCGTCCGCGAGTTCGGCGATGATGGCCTCGAGCGTGGTCGCACGGGATTCGACGGCGCCGGTGAGCGGATAGCATCCGAGCGTGCGGAATCTGATCCAGCGTTCCTGCGGTACTTCGTCGGGCCGGAGCGGCAAGCGGGAATCATCGACCATGATGAGCATTCCATCGCGCTCGACGACCGGCCGTTGCGCCGCGAAGTAGAGCGGAACGACCTGAATGTCTTCCTGTGCGATGTATGTCCAGACGTCCAGTTCGGTCCAGTTGGACAAAGGGAAGACGCGGGTGCTTTCGCCCGGGCCGATGCGATTGTTGTAGAGATTCCAGAGTTCGGGCTGCTGGCGGCGCGGATCCCAGCGATGGGACGCGTTGCGCCGGGAGAATATCCTCTCCTTGGCGCGGGACGGCTCCTCGTCACGGCGCGCGCCCCCGATCGCGGCATCGAAGCCGTGATGATCCAGCGCCTGCTTCAGGGCTTCCGTTTTCATCACGTCGGTATGGACCGCGGCACCGTGGGTGATGGGGTTGATGCCGGCCTTCAATCCCTCCTGATTGGAATGCACGAGAAGCTCGAGACCGAGTTCGCGGGCGCGCCGGTCGCGGAAGGCGATCATGTCCCGGAACTTCCAAGTCGTGTCGACGTGAAGAAGCTTGAAGGGCGGCTTCGCAGGGTAAAATGCCTTGAGCGCGAGATGGAGAAGGACCGAGGAGTCCTTGCCGATCGAGTACATCAGCACGGGATTGGAGAACACAGCCACGGTTTCCCGCAGCACGTGGATGCTCTCGGCCTCCAGTTGCTCGAGGTAGGTCAGGGAGACTGGCACGCCGGCTTGTCCTTGCTTCGGTGGAGTGGCTTCAGCGCGAAGCGTGCTTTCTCGGCTTCTGGTCGTCTTCGTATGCCAGCCGAATGGCCGGAGCCCGCGGTGTCGGCCAGGCGAAGAGTCGGCAGTCTACGCCCATGTCGCTCAGCGCCGAAATCGCTTCGTCCCGCAATTTGGCGTCCATCGGCTGTTCCCGCTCGGCGTCGTCCGAGGCACGCATGTGGCTTTGGCTGTTGCGACCGTTGCGGGTGCCGTCGAGCGAGCGACCGAGCCTGCCTTCGATCGCACGCATGTGGTCCTTGCGCGCGAGCCGCACGGCTGCGGCAAGCATCGGCCAAGGGCGGCGGGCGTGCGAGAAGTGATCGAGCAGGGTCGTCATCGTCTCGATCGGCCGGTCGATCAGCCATTCGTAGGGAACGAGCTTGACGAGCCCGGGGTAGCGGCTGGCCTGGTCCTGATAGGAGAGGAACTGGCGCGCGTAGGAAGTCAGGGCCGCCTCGAAGAGATACTCGCGAAACGACATGTCAGCCACCGGGCGTCCCCGGAACGTGTGGTAGGCCGGGTTCACATGCGCCTGACAGTAGCGGAAATACGAAGCGGCCTGGTCGATGGGGTTTCGATAGACGAGCGCGATCGGAGCGCCACGCCCCTTGCTTGCCGCGCGGTCCATTGCCGGGACCTTGATGGGAGCGAAATCGTAGGTCGCCAGATCCACGGGCGTGTGGCGATAACTCTCCTCTTCATGAAGACAGTCGTAGCCCGGCACATGGAAGTTGGTCTGTATCCACCAGTTCGGCTTGTCGCTGCGGTTATAGAAGCCGGGGCAGACTGTGTGCCCGATGAAAAGGTGATCGTCAGGAAGCGTTCCCGCGACGCGAAACAGTGGCCCGCCCCTGAAGCGCTCGAAATCGAAGGTCGGGCCCTGCGGATTTCCGACGATTTCACCGGTCAGCAGGTCGTCCAGCCGGCCACCCTGGTCGAGATGGCAGACGAAGGAGAAGACGTACCGCAGGAACCATGTGCCCGAACGCGGGACTGTTGAGAGGACGGGGAGTCGATAATTTCCGAACATGTGCACGATACGAAGGAAGTTCCCTCAGTGTCCCCATTGAAAACTTACACTTATATTAACAGGCCATGGCCCACGCGGCTTCCGGTTTTTGAGCAAGGTTGCCCACACAATCCAATCAGGTTGTGAAACCGATCATCCACTAGCTTGGCCCATTTCTTGCGGTGCGGTTGTCACGTACCGCTTGGCAATCCTTGACGGAGCGGTGATCGTTCACGTGACCGTGAGCGGGGCCGCGAATGAAGAAAATCTTGTGGTGGGGCTGTCTTCTGATCGCGCCGGCGATCCTGGCTTCGATCGAATTGTTCCATCCGTCAGGCTTCACGGCCGATCCGGGAATGTACCGGTATCTGTCGCACGCCGAGCATCATGAGGCGAGGTTCGGCGCCATCGATTATTTCGGTCCACGCTGGTGGTTCGCGATGCACATGATCCAGACGCCGGCGGTGGGATTGGTGGCCGTTGGACTTTGGCTCACCGTGGATGGGATCGGACGCGCCGACGGGACCGGCGCCATGATCGCGGCGAGGCTCACTAGGGCGGCGCTCTTCGTCTTCGTGATCTACTTCACGGCGCTCGATGCGATCGGCGGAATCGGCTTGGGGCGCACGATCTTGGTCGTGCAGGGACTGGTTGCCAGTGGAAAACTCGATCCTCAGCAACTGGCCGGAATCGAAATGCTGCTGAACATGCTCTGGGTCGATCCGGTGATCGGCGGCGTCGGATCCTTCGTCAGCGAAACCGCGTCCTGGGCCGCGTTCGCCGCGTCGATCTTCATCGCGGCTGCGTTGCTGCTCTCGGGGAGGGTGCCGTCCGACCTCGCCGGCTGGGCCAACATGGCGGTGCTGGTCGCCTTCGGCTGGCAACTGCAGATCGCCCACGCCAGCCCGCACGGGCCGATCGCGTTTGCCCTGCTTATCGTCGCCGCCGTCTGGATGCGCTGGCGGCAGTCGCGAAACGGCCCCCTCGCCAAGGCTGTTTGAGCGCCTGCGGCCTTGCTACAGAGGGGCCGCCATTCGTTGAGGAGATCCCATGACTTTCCGCGCGCTCGTCTTGACCCAGGGTGCCGACCGCAAGGTGAGCGGCACCATCGAAACCCTGCCCGAGGACAGGCTGCCGGCGGGCGACGTCACCGTTGCCATCGACTACTCGACCCTGAACTACAAGGACGGGCTTGTGCTCACGAGCGGCGGCGGGCTGGTCAAGACCTGGCCGCATGTCGGCGGCATCGACTTCGCCGGCACCGTCGAGACCTCCGAGAACCCCGCTTTCAAGGCCGGCGACAATGTCGTGCTCAACGGCTACCGCGTCGGTGAGCTTCATTGGGGCGGCTATGCCACCAGGGCGCGCGTGAAGGGCGACTGGCTGGTCAAGTTGCCCGCCTCGATCTCACCCAAGCGCGCAATGGCGATCGGCACGGCGGGCTATACCTCCATGCTTTGCGTCGTCGGGCTGGAGAAGCACGGCATCAAGCCGGCCTCGGGGGAAATCCTCGTGACCGGCGCGGCCGGAGGCGTGGGCTCGGTCGCCGTCGCGATCCTGGCGAAGCTTGGCTACACCGTCGTCGCCGCCACCGGCCGTGCGCAGGAGGGGGACTATCTCAAGGCGCTCGGCGCCACGACGATCATGGACCGCAAGGAACTGACCGAGGCGCCGGACCGGCCGTTGCTCGGGGAGCGCTTCGCGGGCGTCGTCGACACCGTTTCCGGCGTGATGTTTGCAAGGGCGCTGGCGCAGGTGAAGTACGGCGGCGCGGCGGCGGTCTGCGGCCTCGCGGCCGGACCTGCGTTCCCGGGCTCGATCCTGCCCTTCATCCTGCGTGGCGTGTCCGTCTACGGCATCGATTCGGTGATGCTGCCGAAGGCGCCGCGAGAGGAGGCGTGGCGTCGTCTCGGGAGCGACCTGCCGCTCGACAAGCTCGACAGTACCGTCAGCGAAGCGGGGCTGGGCGATCTGATGACGCTGGCCCCAAAAATCCTCAAAGGAGAGATACGGGGTCGCGTAGTTGTCGATGTGAACAAGTGATAGCGTAACCTGAAGTTCATCTTACCCGAAGGTTTCCCGATGACGCCGCCGAACACCGCGCCCGCCGCCAACAATCTCGAAGCGTTCTTCATGCCGTTCACCGCGAACCGGCAATTCAAGAAGAACCCGCGCATGCTGGCCCGGGCGAAGGGCGTCCACTACTGGACGCCGGAAGGCCGCAAGATCATCGACGGCACCGCGGGCCTGTGGTGCGTCAATGCCGGCCACGGCCGCGAGGAGATCAAGGCGGCGATCGCCAAGCAGCTCGACGAGATGGACTACGCGCCCTCGTTCCAGATGGGCCATCCCAAGGCGTTCGAGCTGGCGGCACGGCATGCCGCCCTGCTGCCGGGCGACCTGAACCACGCCTTCTACTGCAACTCGGGCTCCGAGGCGGTCGACAGCGCGCTCAAGATCGCGCTGGCCTATCACCGCGCCAACGGCCAGGGCACGCGTACCCGCTTCGTGGGCCGCGAGCGCGGCTATCACGGCGTCGGCTTCGGCGGCATTTCCGTCGGCGGCATGGTGAACAATCGCAAGTGGTTCGGCGCGATGCTGCCGGGCGTCGACCACCTGCCGCACACCCACCTGCCGGAGAATGCCTTCTCCAAGGGTGAACCGGAGAAGGGCGCCCATCTGGCCGATGCGCTGGAAGGCATCGTCGGCCTGCACGACGCCTCCAACATCGCCGCCGTCATCGTCGAGCCCTGCGCTGGCTCGACCGGCTTCCTGCCCCCGCCGAAGGGCTACTTGAAGCGCCTGCGCGAGATCTGCGACAAGCACGGCATCCTGCTGATCTTCGACGAGGTCATCACAGGCTTCGGCCGCCTCGGCACCGCCTTCGCCGCCGACAAGTTCGGCGTGATCCCCGACCTTATGACGGTGGCCAAGGGCATTTCCAACGCGACCGTACCGATGGGCGGCGTGTTCGTGCGCAAGAACGTGTTCGACGGCCTGATGAACGGTCCGGAGAACGCGATCGACCTGTTCCACGGCTATACCTACTCGGCGCATCCCCTGGCCTGCGCCGCGGCCTCGGCCGTGCTCGACATCTATCGCGACGAGGAGCTGTTCGCCCGCGCCGCCGAGCTGTCGCCGTACTGGGAAGAGGGCATCCACTCGCTGAAGGGCCTGCCGAACGTCACCGACATCCGCAACCTCGGCATGGCCTGCGGCATCGACCTCGCTCCCGAGGGCCCGGTTGGCACCCGCGGATACAAGGCCTTCGCCAAGGCCTTCGAACTCGGCCTGATGGTCCGCCAGTCCGGCGATGCGATCGCCATGTCGCCGCCGCTGGTGATCGAGAAGGCGCAGATCGACGAGATCGTCGACATCACGGCGAAGACCATCAAAGCGGTCGCCTGAGATCGCTTCACGGAGGGCGAGATGGTGTCGATGACGGCCCTGGCTGCATTCGCGGCCGTGGCGCTCGGGATGGTGCTGAGCCCGGGCCCCAACATGGCCTATCTCGTTTCCCGTTCGATCTGCCAGGGCAGGGTGGCCGGTCTGATCTCGCTGGGTGGCGTGGCGCTGGGCTTCGTCACCTATATGCTGCTGGCGGCGTTCGGCATCACGGCGCTGCTGTTTGCGATCCCCTATGCCTATGATGCGCTGCGTCTCGCGGGCGCGGCCTATCTTGGCTGGCTGGCTTGGAGCGCCTTGCGTCCTGGCGGCCGCTCGCCGTTCGAGGTGCGTGCCTTGCCGCCCGATTCGCCGCAGCGGCTTTTCTCCATGGGCCTGCTTACCAACCTTCTGAATCCGAAGATCGCAGCGCTCTATCTCTCGCTGCTGCCGCAGTTCGTCGATGCGGACCGGGGCAACGTCCTCGGACAGACCCTGCTGCTCGGGTCGACCCAGATCGCGATCAGCCTCACGGTCAACGCGCTGATCGTGCTGGCGGCCGGCTCGGTCGCTGCGTTCCTGGCCGGCCGGCCGTTCTGGATGGCCGCGCAGCGATGGCTGATGGGAACCGTGCTTGCGGCGCTCGCAGTACGCATGGCATTCGACACGGGTCGCCGCTAGAACGGTTCCTCGACCAGCCGCGTTGCAAGGGTCGGGGAACGGGCGAAGTGATTCTCGACGACAATGTAACGGCATTGGTGGGTGCGGCTGCTGCGGTGGCCCACGTCGCCATTGCCGGCGCGGTCACCGTCCATGTGCTGCTCTACAAGCGCAGCGTCGGTGCCGCCGTCTCCTGGATCGGTATCGCCTGGCTTTCGCCCTTCTTGGGCGGGCTGCTCTACGCGATCATGGGCATCAACCGGGTGAAGCGGCGCGCCCAGAGGCTGAAACGCCAGCGCCTGCCGCTGGCCGTCGCCGTGCCGGAGGCCGTGGCGACGGATGCGCTGACCCCGCTGGAATACGCGGTCGGCCGCCTGACGGGCCTGCCCTCGATGCCCGGCAACAAGGTCGAGATGCTGCATAGCGGCGACGAGGCCTATCCGCGCATGCTCCAGGAGATCGGCCTTGCGCAGACGAGCGTCGGCCTTTGCAGCTACATATTCCGGGCCGACTCCGCGGGCGAGAAATTCCACGAGGCGCTGATCGAGGCGCAAAAGCGCGGCGTGAAGGTGCGGGTGCTGATCGACGGTATCGGCGGCGGCTATTTCTGGTCGGGCACCTACGACCGCCTGCGCAAGGCGGGCGTCCCGGTCGCGCGCTTCCTCCATTCGTACTTCCCCTGGCGCACGCCCTTCCTGAACTTGCGCAACCACCGCAAGCTGCTGGTGGTCGACGGCAAAGTCGCCTTCACGGGCGGTCTCAACATCGGCGAGGAGAATGTCGAGGCGGCCAACCCGACACACCCCGTGCGCGACACGCATTTCCGCATCGAAGGCCCGGTCGTCGAGCAGCTTACCGACGCTTTCGCCGACGACTGGCTGTTCACCACAGGCGAGCCACTCCCTGACGAGGATTGGTTCCCGCCGCTCGAGCCGGTGGGCGAAGTGTCGGCGAGGGTCGTGCCGTCGGGGCCCGACGAGGACATGGAGCAGATCGAGTTCGTGACGCTGCACGCCATTTCATGCGCGCGCTCCTCGATTCGAGTGGTGACGCCGTACTTTCTGCCGGGCGAGCCGCTCACAATGGCGCTCGGCCTCGCGGCGATGCGCGGCATCAAGGTCGATATCCTGCTGCCGGAGAATTCGAACCACGCGATCCTCGACTGGGCCCGGCGCGTACCGCTCAGGCCGCTGATCGAGGCGGGCTGCCGCATCTGGCTGATGCCGGCGCCGTTCGACCACTCCAAGCTGATGACGATCGATGATTCCTGGTCGTTCATCGGCAGCGCGAACTGGGATACGCGCAGCTTCCGCCTGAACTTCGAGCTGAACGTCGAACTGCACGATGCGGCCTTCGCGCGACAGATCGTCGAGGCCAGCACGCCGACCCGTCGCCTGACCCTGGCCGACATCGACGGCGACCCGCTGCCGATCCGCCTGCGCAACAGCGCGGCGCGGCTGTTGCAGCCCTACCTGTAGAAGCGGCCCAGCCGGTCCTTGCGCGCCCGCGATGGCGTGGGCTCGGCGTGCGGGCCTGCGAGGGCCAATTCAAGCCTGATCGGCCGATGATCGGAGGGGCCGAAGTCGAGCGCGGCGGAGGCGCGGCAGACCAGCCCGTGGGCGAGGCAGCGGTCGAGCCGGACCGGCATCACGTTGCCGGACAGGTGCGTGGGCTCGCGCGGGCCGACATCGGCGAATCCCGGCAGGACCACCGGCCCCACCGCGTTGTAGTCGCCGATGATCGCCGACGGCTTTCCCTGCAGAGCCGCGGCGACGCGGGCCAATTGTCGGCGATTGAGAAGCTGGCCGTGCGAGAGATGAACGTTGGCCAGCGTGATCTCGCCCATCTGGATGATCTGGGCGCGACGGCGCGGCAGGCGACCGGGAAGGCGCGACGCCGGCAGCGACAAGGCCACCGGACGTGGAAAATGGGTCGGGCTCCAGACCGCGAGCCCATGGATGCGGCCGAGCCAGGACAGCCGGTAGAAATGACCGCCCACCAGTTCCGGCAGCTTCTCGATATGCTGCGTCGCCTCCTGCATCAGCAGCACGTCGGGCTTCTGGATGCCAATCAGCGTCGCCACGTCCTCGACGGCGGCGCCCGTCAGCCGCAGGAGGTTCCAGCTGATGACCTTCATGGTTTCGCGGCCTTCTCGCGGCGGGCGTCGCGGATCCGGGCGGACATCGACCCCGTGCCGCCGGCCGCGGCCTGCAGCTCGTTGCGCACCTGCTCGCGTCGCTCGTGGATCGAGGCGATCACCAGACCCATCGGTACGCCGAGCCCGACCAGCGCCGATTCGGCCAGCTGCAGGCTGGCCTCGATCGTTTCCGGCACCGTGTCGGTGACGGCCAGCGTGTAGAGATGGCGGGCGTGCTGGGCATCGTGGGCGCGCGCCACGATCATCACGTCCGGCCGGCGTGCCCGCACGGCCCGTACCACGTCGTCGACCGTCGCCGTGTCGATGGTGACGATCACGCCCGTCGCCTCGTCGATGCCGCAGCGCTGCAGGAACAGCGAATTGGAGGCATCGCCGAAATAGACCGGACGTCCGAGCTTGCGCCATCGCTCGACGCGGACCGCGTCGTGGTCGGCGGCGATGTAGGAGATCTCGTGCTTGTCGAGCAGATCGCAGACGAGCTGGCCGACGCGGCCGTGACCGACGACGATCACGCGTTTGGCGTGGTCGGCTGGAGGCAGCGGGGTTGCCGGTGCATCGCCCGTCACCTTCTTGGCGACACGCTGGGCGGCACGGCGCGCGAACAGGGACACGAACGGGAGCGTCCCCATGGTCAGCGACACCACCGCGAGGACGCCCGCGGCGACGCCCGGCTGCACGAGGCCGAACTGGGTGGCGAGGCCGATGCCGATGAAGGCGAACTCGCCGCCGGGGGCCAGCAGCAGGCTGGTCTCGACGCTGGCGGCCCAGGGCACGCCGAAGAAGCGGCAGAGCGGCACCAGCAGCAGAGTCTTGGCAACCATCATGGCAAGGAAACCGCCGATCACGAGCACCGGTTCCCGCCAGATGAAGCTCAGGTCGATGTGCATGCCGACCGAAAAGAAGAAGACCCCGAGCAACAGGCCGCGGAAGGGATCGATCATCGCCTCGACGGCCCGGCGATATTCGGTTTCCGCCAGCAGCAGGCCTGCAATGAAGGCGCCCAGCGCCATCGAGAGGCCGGCGAAGGCCGCGATCACGCCGGATCCGACGGCGATCAGCAGCGTCGCGGCCATGAAGAATTCGGGGTTGTCGGTGCTGGCGGCCAGGCGGAACAGCGGCTTCAGCACCAGCCGGCCAACCACCGCGATGACCGCAACCGCCAGGACGGCCTCGACCACGGCAACGACGACGCCCTGGATCACCGAGCCCTCGGAATGCCCGCCCAGCGCGCTGATCAGGAACAGCAGCGGCACCACGGCCAGATCCTGCGCCAGCAGGATGGCGAAGCTGGTGCGGCCGGTCGTCGACATCATGCGGCGCTGGCCCGACAGCAGTTCCATGACGATGGCCGTGGACGAGAGCGCCAGGCAGGTACCGATGATGAGCGCGGCGGCGGCTGGCTGCCCGAGCCAAAGCGCAGCCAGGCTGATGACGATGGCCGACAGGACCACCTGCAGGCCGCCCAGCCCGAATACGAGCCGGCGCATGGTGATCATGCGGCGCATCGACAGTTCGAGGCCTATGAAGAACAGCAGGAAGACGATGCCGAGATCGGCGATGAAGGCAATCTGCCGCTCGCCCGTGACCGTCATCCAGTCGATGGCCCGCGAGAAGTCGGCCAGGCGGCCAAGTCCATAGGGGCCGAGCGCGGCTCCCACGACCATGAAACCGAGGACGGGACTGATCTTGAGGCGGTGGACCACCGGCGCCACGACGGCCGCCGTTCCGAGGACGATGAGAGCGTCCTTGAAGACGTAGATGTCGCTGGGGCCTGCCATGTCCGGCAAACATAGACTGCGAACGGCGATCTGTGCACACTTTCGTGGACAATCAACGAACTCGGGACGGAAACGACATGAAGGTGGTCATCACCGGCGGCGCAGGCTTCCTCGGCAAGAAACTCGCACGGCGCATCCTGCAGCAGGGCGAGATCGCGGGGCCTTCCGGCCAGCCGAAGAAAGTTGGCGAGCTGTTGCTTTTCGACGTCGCGAAGGCGAGCGGTCCGGGTCTCGACGATCCGAGGGTCAAGACGGTGGCCGGCGACATCTCGAATTTCGCGACGGTGCAGTCGATCGTCCAGGGGGCGTCGACGGTGTTCCACTTCGCGGCCGTAGTCAGCGCCGGGGCAGAAGCCGATTTCGACCTGGGCTACCGGGTCAATCTCGATGGCACGCGCAACGTGCTCGAAGCCTGCCGGGCGCTCGGCACCAACCCGCGCGTGATCTTCACCAGCTCATTGGCCGCTTTCGGCGGCGACCTGCCGCCGGCCGTGACCGACGACACGCCGCTCACGCCGCAGACCTCCTACGGCGCCCAGAAGTCGATCGGCGAATTCCTCGTCCGCGACTACACCCGCAAGGGCTTCCTGCGCGGCACCGCGGTCCGGCTGCCGACGATCTGCGTCCGCACCGGCCTGCCCAACAAGGCGGCCTCGACCTGGGCCAGTTCCGTGGTGCGCGAGCCGCTGACCGGCGTGGACGTTGTCTGCCCGGTGACGCCGGAGACGGTCATGGTGGTGCTGAGTCCGCGCAAGACGGTCGACGCCTTCATGCGCCTGCACGACCTGCCGGCCGATGCCTTCGGTCCCGGGCGTACGCTGCTGTTGAACGGCATCAACGTGACGGCGAAGGAACTCGAACAGGCGATCGGCCGCCATGCCGGCAACCGCAAGGTCGGCAAGGTCGCGTGGCAGCACGATCCGGCGATCCAGAAGATCTGCGACGGCTGGCCCCAGGGCATCGATTCCGCCCGTTCGCGGCGCCTGGGCTTCGAAACGGACAAGGACCTCGACGAGGTCGTCCGCAACTTCATCGCCGACGATCTCGACGAGCAGATGAAGATCGTGAAGCCCGAGGGCTGACGGCTGCAGCGGCCTCCGGCCTAGCGGCCGCGCAGCATTCGCAAGCCGTTCTGGAGGTGGCGCATCGGCCCCCAGACGTGGCGGGTCCGCATCATATGCCAGCGCTGCGGCTCGTTGTCGGGCCCGGCGATGGCCCCGGCATCGTCGACATAGTCGGTGATGCCGACGGCGTCGGTATCCCACGGGCCGGTCGTCTTGAAGATCGTCGTCTTGGCGCCGTACTGCAGCAGCGTCTTCGACATGCCGGTCGCCATGAAATCCATGTAGCGCGGCAGGCTTTCGGGGCGGCAGAGGTAGCCCTTGTTGAAGCCGACGGCGAGCAGGCGGAAGCTGAACGGATTCTTCTCGAGGAAGCGGATGACCTCGGTCGTGTTGGCCGGGTAGCGCGGCGAGAAGAAATCGTCGATCACGACGATGCCCTCGGTATTCACGATCCGGTTGGCGAACTCCAGCTCGCGATAGACGGCGGTGCCGGTATGCTCGCCGTCGATGTGGAACCAGCGCACCGACTGGTGCATCGCCTGCAGGTCGAGTTTGGCGGGAAGGTCCGCGGACGGGCCGGAGAGGGGCACGATGTTCGCGGGCTGGGTACCGACCGACTCGATCGAGCGGCGGACGGCGGGCTCATCCAGTCGCAGATCGCACAAATAGAGCTTCTCGTTGCCCTTGCGATAGGAGGCGAGGACGGAGGCCGAACGGCCCCGCCAGACGCCGATCTCGAACAGATCGCCGGAAATATTGGCCTGCTGGTCGAGCAGGGCGCGCCAGACGCAATAGGACTGGAACATGAACCAGCCCGGAATCGCGTCGATTTTCTCCCAACTGAGCATCCGCCATCCTCGTTTGCCGCGCCTTGCTAACAGCGCCCCATCGACGCTGCAAGCCGTCAGCGCTTGCACCCCCGGCAAGGCTCCTGTAGGCCCGCACGCGGGGAAATGCCAACAACTACAGTCGCATACAGGGCCACGGTCGGCCTCCTTTGGACACTGGTGCTCTGGCATAGCTGGGAGTGCCGGGGGCTGTTCGTCGACGGTTCTGCATTCCTCGTGCAGGTCGCCCGGCGCGAATTCTTCTTCGATTTCTACGATCCGCGCCTGTTTGCGATGGTCCTGGGGCAGGCGCCGATCCTGACGGCCGTGTTCCTGGGTGTCACGGACCTGCATCTTCTGGCGCAGCTTCTGTCGCTGGGCCTGTTCGCCCTTCCGACCGCCCTCTACCACCTCGCCCTGCAGCGGGTGCGGAACGACGCCATCCTGCTCTCGGCGGTCCTGGCGGCCATCGGCGTCGTCTTCATGACGACCTCCTTCTTCATCGTCGGCGAATACAATACCGCCTATGCCATCGGGATCGTCGTGGCGGTGCGCCTGGCGACGGCGCAGAAGCTGACCGTCGAGGACGGCGCCTTCCTGTTGGCCGTCGGCCTGCTGGCGATCCGGGCCTACGAGGTGATGCTCTATCTGGGGCCGGTGCTCGCCCTGATGATCGCCTGGACGATCTACCGGATTCGAGTGCGACCAGCCCTCGCCACGACGCTTTACCTGCTGGCCATCCTGCCCTTCCTGGGTGGCATGCTGGTCGCCGCCAACTCGCTGATCAATCCGTTCTCGCAGGACCATCTCAGCCGGACAGCGGCGACGGTGCTCGATGCCTGGCAGAACATCCAGTTCGACCTGGCCCTGCTGTCGGCGCTGGTGATCTTCGGCTGGGCCGTCGTGCGGCCGCAGGATCTCGCCCGTCGCAAGCCGTATCTTTTCGCCGGCGTCTTCCTGGTGTTGCTCGCTCTGTCTCCGCTGCTGGTGCTCACCGATACGCTGGTGCGTCCGCATGCCAAATCGCAGTACACGGCGCGCAGCATCGCGGGCCTCGTCATGACGGTCATCGTCATCCTGATCTGGCTCTACACGTCGCCGCTCGGAACCCGCATCAAGTCGTTCGTGGCGCTGCGCCGGCCGGAAGTGTCGCGCCGGATGCTGACCTTCGGTTGCCTGATGGTGCTCGCGATCCTGCCCTCGAACGCCTATCTGACGTTCGAGTGGCGGACCTACCTGGACACGGTTCGAACGATCGTTCGCAGCCAGAGCGGCGTCATCGAGTTCGAATCCACGCCGCTCGCCAAGCGCCCGCTCGAGACGCTGGTCGAATCGTGGATCCTGCCGAGCCAGAGCCTGATCCTGCGCGCCAAGCGGGGTGACGGCATCATCGCCCCGCCGCGCGGCTTTAACGCCTGGCAACCTTTCCCGCCCGCGGAGCCCTATCCGCTGGGCTCCTACGTGTGGCGCGACTGAGCGTGTCGATCTTGTCTCCGGTTGCCGTCGCCCGGGGTGTCGTCCTGCTCCTGTGGCTGCTTGCGCTGCACAATACGCTGGCCGGGCGCGCGCTGTTCTGGGACGGCGCGTCCTTTCTGGTGAACCTGCTCGACCACGCCCACTTCCACGATTTCTACGCCGCTCGCGCCCATGTCGACTGGGTCACGCAGGCGCCGGTTCTCCTGCTCGCCAAGCTGGGCGTTCGCGACACCAGGCTGTTGACGATCGTGTATTCGGCGGCCCTGTTCGCGTTGCCGACGGCCTTCTATCACCTCGCCCTGATGCGGGTGCGGCGCGATCCGGTGCTGCTGACGGCCGTGCTCGCGATCGTGGCGGCGGTCTATCTGCCGACCTCGTTCTTCATCGTCGGCGAATACAACGTGGCATTCGCCTGCATCACGGCGGTGATGTCGATCGCACTCACGACCGATGGCCGCAGCCGCGGCGATGCCGCCTTGCTGCTGGCGTTCGGCCTGCTGTGCCTCAGGTCCTACGAGGCGATGATCTATCTGGGACCTCTCGTGGCCGCGGCGATCCTGTGGTCGATGCGGCAGAGCGACGATCCGGCGACCCGCACGCTGCGTGGGCTGGCGGCGCTGGCGTTCGTGGGGGGCGCGTTCATCTCGGCCATCACCATCGTCGATTACTGGGATCATCCGCACTTCACGAAGGTGCGCTCCACCAGCGTCGATTTCTGGCAGAACATGCAGTTCTCGATCCCGCTGGCGGGCTTCCTGATCTGCGCGATCGCGGGACTGCGGCGTCCGGCCTGGTTGCAGGGCAGGGGCCCGATGGTGGTGATGGGCGTCATTGCCCTCCTGCTCGCGCTGTCACCCTGGTGGCGGGTCGTGCACGGTCCGTCGATCCTCTACCCGCCGTCGCACTACGTGGCCCGCCAGGCCGCCGGCATGCTGCTGGCAGCCCTTCTCGCGGGCATGTGGGTGCAGGTCGCACGCCCCAGTCCGCCGGCGATCTTCGTCGTCGTGCGCCGGCCCGAGGTGGCGCGGCGCATGATGCTCGCGCTGGCGGCGCTGACGGTTGCCGCTTCGGTGCCGGACATAGCGCTGACCCGCCTTTGGGCCGGCTACATCGAGCGTCTGCGCATCGTCGTCGATGGCGCCGATGGGTTGGTCCGCGCGGAAACGCTGCCGCTGCACGACTGGCCGAACAAGCTGTTCTTCCAGGACTGGTCCTACCCGGCCTTGAGTGCCGTGGTGAGCCGTTCGCCGGGCCGCTCCTATGTCGTGTCCGACCAGGACTATCTCAGCAACCCACCCTTCGAGCCGGCTTGCGGGCTCCTGCCGCGTCTGAAGGGATACGGCTGGCGGACCTGAACTTGTCGCCGGTGCGAGGCGCCCCATCTAAGGGGGGACTGCTTTTGCTTGAGGCACCATCGGGGACGACAGGTATCGCACGATGAAGGAATCTTTGTTCGGTAAGGCGAACAGGGCTCTCACGACGAAGATCCTCGCGGGAATCGGCGGCCTGCTGGCCGCTTTCCTGTCTTTCACGCTGTCGATCTATCACGGCCGCACGGCGAGCGAGGTCCCCAGGGTCGATCCGGGAAAGGTCATCGACGCGGGACGCTGGAACGTCACCGTGACGTCGGCGAGCGTCGCGCCGCAAATGCCGGATGGATCGCACGTTTCGCAGGGGAAGAAGGCGTTGGTCGTCGATCTGATCCTGGAGAACCGGTCCGCCGAAAGTTCGAACATCTACGGCGACGCGCTCAAGATCGAGAATCTTCCGGACTTGGCAAAGCCGCTGTTCTATCTGACTCGCGACCGGGCATTGCTCTGGGATATGCAGCCCACGATGCCGGAGCCGGTGAAGGCCGTGTGGCAAGTCCCGCAGGACCAGGTTCTGCCGGCGAAGGTGAAGCTCGCCGTCATCGGCGCGATCTTCAAGCCGCGTGACAATCTCTACGCCGCGCCCGGCTGGTTTCCGACCAGACCGGTCGCGACGGTCGATCTTCCGCTGGCGGCGAGTGAAGAGGCCGGCCGATGAGACGCCTGCTGTCGGCGGCGTTGATGATCGCGCTCGCGGGCGCGATCCTGCTCTTCCTGCAATCGACGACGCCACCCTATGCGATGCTGACCGGCCCGATCAGCACGTCGGGCGTGCAGGGCGACACCGTTGCGAGTCGGACCTTCAGTGCGCGGGTGGACAGGGCCGTGCAGGCAAAGACGATCGCCTACAAGCGCTTCGGGAAGGACGTGGAACGGGAAACGAGCGGCGTCTGGCTGCTCGTCGCCGTCGAGGCGCGGGTCGGCCCGCAAACCATGCCGATTCGCGCGGCGACGATTCGGGGCGCGTCCGGTCGCCTCTATCGCCAAAGCCGTCGCGCGGACGGCGCGCCGCAGCTCCTGTCGACCAAGACGGTACAGCCGGGCCTGCCCACGACGGGCCTTCTGGTCTTCGAGCTGCCGGAGGAAGAAACCACGGACATGTCGCTGCTGTTGTCCGGCCAGTACGGGCCGCAGCTTCAGGACGAAATCGCCATCGCGCTCGACACGAAGAAGATAGCGGTGCGCGACAAGGCAGTGATCGGCAATGACGGCCTCTAGGCGCGAGAGGAAGCTGCGGCTTCTGTCGCTGATCGCCTTGCCGCCGTTGCTCGTGGTGGCGTTCGCGGTGAATGCCCGGCGCAACGTCGAGAATTATGTCGAGCAGATCGAGACGAGCGTGCGACCGGTGGCCGCCGGTCAGTCCTATGCCGGCGCCGAGTGGAAGATCGCGACGGTGCGCCTGATCGGTGACGGGCGTGACACCAAGGTGACGTTTCCCGGCCAGATGCGCCTCGTGATCGTTCAGTTGACGGCGACCGCGCGGGCGGAGATCGGTGAGGGATGGTCGCAATGCCGGTTCACGCTGGTGGACGCTCGGGGGCGGCGCTGGCTGCCGCTCGATCCGATGCTTTCGCGCGACATCAGCCGCGACCTCGACCGCAAGGCCACGCCCGTCGATGGCTGCGGCATCGCCTCTCTCCATCCGCCGGCGAAGGACGCAAGTGTGACGATCGAGGAGAAGTTCGTGGTGCCGGCGGATGTCCTGCCGTCGCTGACGGCCCGGCTGAGCTTCGTCGGTACCCGCCCCGAGGCGATCTCCTTGCCGCTGAACTTCGACTGAGCGTCAGCGGCGGCCGTGCCAGGCGCGGCCTTGTGCGAAGCCGATCTCGAGCGCAGCGGCCAGCAGGCAAATCTTGATCGGCATCACGAGGACGCCGTCGCCCGGCGTGCTCGGACTGCCGAGGAACAGCGAGATTCCCTGGGCTATGATCTGCCAGAGACGGAACTCGTGCGGCCCGACTAGCTGCGTGACGCCGTACCATGCCCAGGCCGAGCCCCAGTCGAGCAGGCGGAAGAGCACGATAGTCGCGAGCAGCAGGCCGAGGCCTGACCGCAGGGTGAGGCCCACGCCCTCGGCCAGCGCCCGATAGCGCTTAATGGTACCGGCGATGAAGTGCGAGACGAAGTCACGCACGGCCTTCGGCATCGCCTGCCAGCGCGAGACCGCGCGGGCGAGGCGGCCTTCTCCCAGCGGCCTGGCATTGGCGATGTCGTAGCCGTAGACGACGGCGGCGAGCGTCATCCACACGACGGGATAGAGACCGTAGAGGAAGAGCGAATTCAGGCGCTTCGACAAGGACGGCGCGGTGGCTTCGGGCGGCGGAGAGAGCGTGTTGGCAGAGGCCTCGCGGATCGGATCGAGGAAGCCGAGGAACTGGCCGATCCGAGCGGCCATCTCGCCAATCCAGGCCCGGATCTCGCCCTCCCAGTTGGAGACGACGAAGAGGGCGATGAACGCCCAGTTGGCTTCGCAGATGACGATGACGAGCGGCCAGACCGCGGCCTTCGACCGCCTGTGCATGAACTTCGCGAAGCGCCTCACGGCCCAGGCGACGGCCACCGAGACGAACAGCCATGTGCCACCGGAGACCTGGAGGAGATTGCCGCTCTCGCCGGCCATCATGAGGTCGAGCACCAGCTTCGAGTAATCGCGCACCGTGTCGCTGAGAAATCCCCAGGCAGCATAGAAGGCGAAGAAGGGGACCAGCGTCAGGGTCAGGACGGATGCGAAGCCGCCCGGCATCGATGCCTCGGTCTCCGTCGGCACCGGCTGGTTCGTGGCCGCCTGTGCCGCGGCATCGAGCGCGGGCAAGGCAGGACGCACGATCTGGAACATTCCGACGATGACGACGAGCTTCAGGAGTACAACGAGCGACAGGCTCGACAGTCCAGCCAGTGTATTCAGCCGGCCGATCAGCGCGGCGAGTTCGTTGAGCAACAGGTTGCCGATGATCCCGGCGACCCACAGCGCCATCAACTGCGGCCAGTAGCGCCAGAGGAGGCGCATCGTGAGCGCGGGCAGCCGCAAGACCGGTTCGAGGTATGGCGAAACGCTATTCGGCACGCGCTGAAGATGGAGTCGCTTCAGGCACGCCACAACCGCGGAATTTTTGCTATTCCCGGCGGCCGGTCAGGGAACCGTATCGTCAGGGTCGCATCCACATGTTCGCCGGGCCGCTGCCGCGCACAGGGGCGGCGAGGTCGACGAACTCGCAGAGGATCGTGCGCGTGTCGCGCGGATCGATGATCTCCTCGATCCAGAAACTCTCGGCGCTGCGGAACGGCGAACGCAGCTTGTTCAGCCGGTCCTCGATCTCCGCCATCTTTTCCTTGGGATCGTCGGCCGCTTCGATGTCGGCGCGGTAGGCGGCCTCGATGCCGCCCTCCAGCGGCAGCGAGCCCCAGCGGCCCGAGGGCCAGGCATAGCGCCAGTTCATGCGCGAGCCGTTCTGGTGCGCGGCACCCGCCACGCCGAAGGCGTTGCGGATGATGAAGGTGCACCACGGAACGGTGGTCTGGAACATCGACGACATGGCCCGCACGCCCTGGCGGATGACGCCGCTCTTCTCGGCTTCGAGGCCGATGAGGAAGCCGGGGCAGTCGCAGAAATAGACCACGGGAAGGTGGAAGGTCTCCGCCATGTCGAGGAAGCGCGTCACCTTCTGACAGGCATCGGCGGTCCAGCCACCACCATAGAACATCGGGTCACTGGCCATCACGGCCACCGGCCAGCCGTCGACCCTCGCGAAGCCCGTCACGACGGAGCGGCCGTAGAGGCGACCCATCTCGAAGAAGCTGCCCTGGTCGACGACCTTCTCGACGATGGGGCGGATGCGATAGACCTTGCGTACGTCGCGCGGGATGACGTCGAAAAGCGATTCCTCGCGCCGCGCCGGGTCGTCGGTGACGGGGCCGCGCGGCGGCGCGTCGTAGACCGACGAGGGCAGGTAGGAGAGGAAGCGGCGCGCCGCGGCAAAGGCCTCGTCCTCGCTGTCGACGGCTTCGTCGATGGCGCCGGCACGAAGCTGGATCTCCCAGCCGCCCAGTTCCTGCTTGTCGTATTGCTTGGGGCTGAGGCGGTTCACGACGGGCGGACCGGCAACGAACATCGCCGAGACTTCCTTGACCATGACCGAGTAGTGCGTCGCCGCCAGGCGCGCGGCCCCGAGGCCCGCGACGGAGCCCAAGCCGAGGCCCACGGTCGGAACCGCGCCCATGTTGCGCACCGCCCATTCCCAGCCGGCGACGCCGGGCACGTTGGCGCGGCCCGTCGTCTCGATCGTCTTCACCGATCCGCCGCCGCCCGACCCCTCGATCAGGCGCACGACGGGCACGCGGTACTGGTTGGCGTAGCGTTCGACGAAGTTCGACTTCTCCTTGATCGTCGCGTCGGCCGAGCCGCCGCGCACCGTGAAGTCGTCGCCGGTGACGGCGACATGACGGCCATCGATCTTGCCGCGGCCCATCACCACGTTGGCGGGCGTGAGGTCGACCAGGTCGTTCTTGCCATCATATTCAGCCTTGCCGGCGACGCTGCCGATCTCCCGGAAGGAATCCTTGTCGAGCAGCCGTTCGATGCGCTCGCGTACCGTCAGTCGGCCACCATCGTGCTGGCGCTTGACCTTGTCGGCGCCGCCCATGCGCTTCGTCAATTCCTGACGGCGGCGCAGCTCGTCCATTTCCGGTTGCCAGCTCATCTCGACGCATCCCCCGATCGTTTGTCGGAACGTTTCCAGCCCTTGCGGTTCGTACCAACCAAGAACCGGAGCGGCTACTGTAAACCGGTCTTTGCAAGGGAAGCGACCGATGGACGAAACGGCAAGGCGGGAAGGAGCGACGCTCCACATGATCTGCGGCAAGATCGCCGCCGGAAAGTCGACGCTCGCCGCCAAACTGGCAGCACATCCCCACACAATCCGGATCAGCGAAGATGCGTGGCTCGCTTGTCTCTTCAAGGACGAGCAGAAGACGATCGAGGACTATGTTCGCAACTCCCGCCGCCTGCGTGAGGTGATGGGCGACCATATCGTAACGCTGCTGGAGGCGGGACTTTCGGTGGTGCTCGACTTTCCCGCGAACACGCCGGCCAGCCGTCAGTGGATGCGGAGCCTGTTCGAGCGCGCCGGTGCGAGTCACCAACTCCATTTCCTCGACGTGCCCGACGATGTCTGCAAGGCCCGGCTGCGTGCCCGCAATGCCGCCGGTACTCACGCCTACAACGTCAGCGACGCTGAGTTCGATCTCTTCACCAGCTACTTCGTGCCGCCCTCGGCCGATGAAGGCTTCGAGGTGACGTTCCACGGCGAATCGAAAACGACGCCGTCGATCAGGTTCTCTTCATAGAGCCGGACGAGATCGATACCACCAGGCGGGCGCGCGACGACAAAACCAGCAATGGCGCGCTGCAGCCTCGCTTCCTGGTCGCGGCGCAGCGCTTCGGCTTCCTCGACGGTGATCGCGGCGAAGCGCACGGTCTGGCCGGGCAGCAAGCGGCCGAGGCGTGGCAGGTCGACGGACGCGACGGTGGCTATCTTGGGATAGCCGCCGACCGTCTGCCGGTCGGCCATCAGCACGATGGGCAGGCCGGCGCCGGGCACCTGGATGGCGCCGGGCGCGATGCCGTCGGAGATGATGTCGGCGCCGCCTTTGTCGACGGGCTTCGCGTGGGCGATCACCGGCCCCTCGAAGCGGATGCCCATGCGGTCGGCTTCCTTGGAGACGCGATACTCGGACTCGACGAAGGTCTTGCGTCCAGCCTCGCTGAAATAATCTTCCTGCGGTCCCCAGATCACGCGGACCGGGCCGCTGCCATAGTCGAAAGCTTGTGCGAGTTTTCGTTCGTTGACCGCCGGCACGCTGGCCTTCGCGAGCGGCAGCAGGTCGCCGGCGGCCAGCTTGCGGCCGTCGAAGCCGCCAATGCCGGCGCGCGAATAGGTCGAGAGGCTGCCCATGAAGGAAGGCAGCGCGAAGCCGCCGGCCACCGCGACGTATGCCGTACTTGCTCCCTCGATCATGCCGACGCGCAGGGTCTGGCCGCGCTTCAGCAGATGGCTGCGGTCGGACTCGAGCGGCTTGGACGTTGCGTCGGGCCCGTCGATCAGCTGGGGCGAGAGCGGGCCCACGAGAGCGACGCGCACGCTGTCGGCCTCGACCAGCAGGTCGGGACCCATGACACCGATCTCGATGCCGGCGGTGTCCTGGGGATTGCCGACAAGTGCATTGGCGAGGCCGAGCCCGATCCGGTCCATCGCGCCGGCAGTCGGCATGCCCAGCGCCATGAAGCCAGTGCGGCCAAGATCCTGCAGCGTGTCGAACAGGCCCGCGCGGACGACTTTCAACGCGGCGCTCATTGGCTCTTCACCAGGCTCGACCAGTCGAAGCTGCCGGCCTCGACCTCGCGCGCGATGCGGTCGAAGCTCCGGCGGTCGATGCGCTCGAAGGCGAGCGAATCGCCAGGCGACAGGAAGACCGGCTGCTCGCGGCGCTTGTCGAACATCCACAGCGGCGTGCGGCCGATCAGGTGCCAGCCGCCCGGACTCTCGAACGGATAGATCGTCGTCATGTCCATGGCGATGGCGACGGACGAGCGCGGCACGCGCACGCGCGGCTGGCTGCGGCGCGGCAGGAAGAGGGATTGTTCCAGTCCTGCGACGTAGGCGAGACCGGGCATGAAGCCCAGCACGTAAACCTTGAAGGGCGAGCCGAGGTGGGCGGCGATCACCTGCTCGGGCTTCTTCTTCGTGCGCTCGGCCACCTCGGCGAGGTCTGGCGCGAACTCGGGGTCGTCGTAGCAGCAGGGGATCGTGACCCGCCGGCTTCCGGCGCCGACAGGCAGGCCGCGGGCGATCAGCGTGTCGATCCGGGGCTGCAGGTCGGCCCGAGAGGTCGACAGCGGGTCGTAGGTCACCATCAGGGACCGCATGGTGGGGACAGTCTCGACGACGCCCTCGATCTCGCCGGCCTCGCGGGCCAGGCCGATGGCGGCATGAAGCGCCATCACCCGGCCGTTGATCTCGGGGGAAATCTCGTTGCCGAACTCGACAGTGAAGGCGGTGTCGCCGCAGGATAGGTACCGAACGCTCACTCTGCTACGATAGCGCCTCGAATTGAGGGAGTCTCCCATGGCCGCCGCGACGAATGCCGGACACGTGAATATCAACTCCGACCTGGGCGAGAGCTTCGGCCCCTGGGTGATGGGCAACGATACCGAGGTCCTGAAGATCGTGACCTCCGCCAACGTCGCCTGCGGCTTCCATGCCAGCGATCCGGTCGTGATGATGGATACGGTGAAGCTCTGCACGCAGAACGGCGTGTCGATCGGCGCCCATCCGGGCTTCGCCGACCTGCAGGGGTTCGGCCGTCGCGTGATCAACCTCACGGTCAAGGAACTGGAGGCCAATATCGCCTACCAGATTGGCGCCTTGCAGGCGATCGCGGCCCTCCACGGCGGCAAGGTCACCCACATGAAGCCGCACGGGATGATGGGCAACATGTCGGCCGAGAGCGCCGAGATGTCCGAAGCCATCGCGCGCGCGACCAGGGCGGTCGATCGAGACATGATCTTCCTCGCCCAGGCCAATACCGAGCAGGGCAAGGCCGCCCGCAAGCACGGGCTGCGCGTCGCCGAGGAGGTCTTCGCCGACCGGACCTACACCGATGCCGGCTTCCTGACCCCGCGCAAGGAAGCCAATTCGATGATCAAGGACCCGGCCAAGGCGGTGGAGCATGTCCGGCGCATGGTCGACGAGCAGGCGATCTACTCGACCTCGGGCAAGCGCATCCCCTGCCAGGTCGATTCGATCTGCGTCCACGGCGACGGCCCGACCGCCGTGACCGTCTCCAGGGCGGTCCGCGAGGGGCTGGAAGCGGCGGGAATCCGCATCGTGCCGCTGCCGGAGATGCCCAGCCTCCGCCATTGAGGCCCGGGGCCATGCGTCGCGCTGGCTTGTAGGTCGCGGCATCGCCGCTATAGTCCGGCCGACCCGATAGGGGTTTTGCGGCGGGAGTGGCGTATGGCGGTGTTTGGCAAGGCTCAGTACATCAAGCGTGTCGAGGATGACCGGCTTCTGACCGGCACGGGTGGCTTCACCGACAACCTCTCGCGCCCGAACCAGGCCCATGTGGTCCTCGTTCGTTCTCCCCATGCCCATGCAAAAATCCTGAAGATCGACGCCTCGGCCGCCAAAAAGGCGCCGGGCGTGGTCGCCGTCTTCACCTGGGCCGACATGGAAAAGGAAGGCGCCGGAAATTTCGCCTTCCCGACGATGTTTCCCGCCGCCGACGGCAGCAAGCCCGAGATGACCCCGCGCCGGTCGCTGGCGCATGAAGTCGTCCGCTATGTCGGCGAGGCGGTCGTCGCCATCGTGGCCGACACGCGCGAGCAGGCCCAGGACGCAGTCGAGCTGGTCGACATCGAGTACGAGCAGCTTCCCTCGGTTACCGAGATCGAGGACGCGCTGAAGCCCGGCGCACCGCAGGTCTGGCAGGGCGCCCCCGGCAACATCGCGGGCTACAACAAGTTCGGCGACCACGACAAGGCCGAGGCGGCCTTCAAGAGCGCCGCGCACATCGTGTCGCTCGACATCGTGCACCAGCGCCTGATCGTGAACGCGATGGAGCCGCGCGCGGTCATGGCGGAGTGGGAAAACGACCGGCTGATCGTCCATATCGGCAGCCAGAACCCCTCGGTGACCCGCGACACGCTGTGCGACGTCATCCTGAAGATGCCCAAGGACAAGGTCCGCGTCGTCGTGCGCGACATCGGCGGCGGCTTCGGCATGAAGGTCGGCATCCAGCCCGACGAAGCGGTGGCCGTGTGGGCCGCCAAGGTGCTGAAGCGCCCGGTGCGCTGGCGCGCCGAGCGCGGCGAGGAATTCGCCGCCACGACCGCCGGCCGCGACCAGTTCCACAAGGCCTCGATGGCCTTCGACAAGGACGGCCGCATCCTGGGGCTGCGCATGGAAGCCTTCGCCAATATCGGCGCCTATCCGTCGCGCGGCGGCGTGGTCATCCCGCTGTTCGTCGGCCCGAAGGTGACCACCGGCACCTATGACATCCCGCTGATCGACCTCAAGATCACCTGCGTCATCACCAACACCGCCACGATCGGCGCCTATCGCGGCGCCGGCCGCCCGGAGTGCATCCTCAACCTCGAGCGGTTGATGGACACCGCGGCGCGCCAGATCGGCATCGATCCGGCCGAACTGCGCCGGCGTAACTTCGTGAAGCCCTCACAGATGCCTTACACGACGGCGATGGGCGAGAAGTACGATTCCGGCGACTTCGACCTCTTCCTCACCAAGACGCTCGAGGCGGCCGACTGGAACGGCTTCGCGGCGCGCAAGGCGGAGGCCGAGAAGCGCGGCAAGCTCTATGGCCGCGGCCTCGCCTCCTACGTCGAATGGACCTCGGCCAACGTCATGAACGAGATGGCGCATTACGAGGTCAAGGCGGACGGCAAGGTCGTGATCTGGATGGGCACCCAGGGCATGGGGCAGGGGCTGCAGACCAGCTTCACCCAGCTTGCCTCGGAGCTGCTGGGCATCGATCCGTCTAAGATCGAGATCGCCATGGGCGATTCCGACCGCGTCGGCGGCGTCGGCTCGATGGGCTCGCGCTCGGCCTATATCGGCGGCTCGGCCGTGCTGAGCGGCAGCGAGAAGCTGGTCGACAAGGGCAAGGAACTGGCGGCCGACGCGCTGGAGGCGGCCACCGCCGACATCGTCTATTCGGCCGGACGCTTCACCATCACCGGCACCGACCGCGGCATCGGCCTCGGCGAGCTGGCGGCAAAGCAGCCCGACAAGCGCATCTACATCGAGAACGTCAACACGGTCGACGGCATCGCCTGGCCCAACGGCGCCCATGTCGGCGAGGTCGAGATCGATCCCGACACCGGCATGGTCGAACTCAAGCGCTACACGACGGTCGACGATGTCGGCAAGCCGCTGCACCGGCCGATCGTGTTCGGCCAGATCCATGGCGGCTGCGCCCAGGGAATCGGCCAGGCGCTGCTGGAAGAGAATGTCTACGACCGCGAGAGCGGACAGCTCGTGACCGGCTCGTTCATGGACTACGCCATGCCGCGCGCCGAGACATTCCCGAACTTCAACAACCAGCTCGACGATACGGTGCCGGCCAAGAGCAATCCGATCGGCGCCAAGGGCGTCGGCGAGTCCGGCACGGTGGGCTCGACCCCCACGGTCATGAACGCGATCATGGACGCGCTGTGGCCGCTGGGCGTTCGCAACATTCAGATGCCGGCGACGCCGCAGCGCGTCTGGCAGGCGATCCAGTCCACGCGGAAGTAGTGGAGAGGAGATGAAGCAGCGCATCTTCGGCTGGATCTCCGTCCTCTTCGGCATCGTCCTGTCGCTCGCCGCGCTCGAAGTCACGGCGATCGTCTGGCTCTATCTGGAAGACGGCCGCTACACCTCGGCCGAGGAGCTGTTCGAGCGCACGCAGAACACCTACGTGCGCGACGCGACCAAGGGCACGTCGTGCCGTTACGTCGACACGCTGTTCCCGCATCCCTACGTGGCGTTCGTCCATCATGCCAACCCGCCCTGTGGCATCCCGTGGGTCAACAATGTCGGCCTGTTCGGTCCCGACTATCCGGTCCTGAAGCCCAAGGACTACTACGTCGTGATGCTGACCGGTGGGTCGGTCGCTTCGCAGCTCGGCCAGAACGCGGCGCCGCCTGCGCCGCGCTATCTCGAGGAAGAGCTCAACAGGAAGTACATCAGCCCGAACGGCAAGCCGTTCATGGTGCTGAACGGCGGCGACGGCGCCTGGAAGGAGCCGCAGCCCTTCATCCTGTTCTCGCTCTACGCCTCGTCGGTCGACGCCGTGGCGGTCCTGGGCGGGTTCAACGAGCATTATTTCTTCTGGCCGGGCGCAGAGGAGCGTCTCGAACGGCCGCTCAGCAACTTCCTCGACGTGAATCCCTTCGTGGCCGACGAGAATTTCGGCGACGCCGCGATCGGCTGGGTCATGGGCCGGATCGCCGGCACCCTGGCGCTCAACCCGATCCTCGGCCGTTCGCATGCCGCCTACATGGTGGTGCGCGGCATCGAGCAGGCCGCCAAGGGCAAGGACATCTTCAAGTCGGCCAAGAAGACGACCCTGAACAGCATGTTCCACATGCCCGAGAACATCCGGTCGAACCACAAACTGGCCTTCGATACCCAACTCGGCCTCTATCAGAAGTACATCAAGGCCACGGTGGCGGTCGCGAAGGACAACAACGTCAAGGCCGCCTACTTCATCCAGCCGGCCCCCGCGATCGGCAAGGAGCTGACCGAGGAGGAAAAGCGCCTCGTCGGCGACCTTTCCTACAAGAACATGTACGCCAACATCGTCACGGGCCTCATGACCCTGCGGGATGGTGGCACGCCGATCTACGACCTGACGCAGATCTTCGCCGGGGAGAAGGGGACCATCTACGCCGACCACATCCACTACGCCCGGGATGCGGTGAACGAGAGCCCCGGCAACCGCATCATCGCCGCCCGGATGGGGGAGATTCTTGCGGAAAACTGGGGTTTCCAGCGCAAGCCCTGAGGCACGTCCGGGTCCCGGCGCACCGGGAAAAACCCACTCAAATTTCGGTTATCGGCCAGTTACCTGTTGATTCGCGCACCCTGAAGCGTTTGACTGTCCCGCGACGCGAAACAAAAACGAGGTGGTTAACTGCCTCATAAGCGTCGTTGGGATGGAGATGAACATGGCCGTTACACGTCGGCAATTCATGAAGGTGAGCGCTGCTGGCCTCGCCGCGTCTTCCGTGGGCGCATTGGGCTTCATCGGTGCGAGCGAGGGGCTCGCCGCGGGCGTCAGGCCGTACCGGCTCGAGAAGGCGACCGAGACACGCAATACCTGCCCCTACTGCGCGGTGGGTTGCGGCGTCCTCGTCTACTCGACGACCGACGGCGCCAAGGACACGAAGGCGCGCGTCGTCCATATCGAGGGCGATTCGGACAATCCCATCAACCTGGGCACGCTCTGCGCGCGCGGTGCAGCCTCGCTGGGCTTCGCCAACAGCGTCAATCGCCTGCAGTACCCGATGCATCGCAAGCCCGGCTCCGACAAGTTCGAGCGCGTGAGCTGGGACTTCGCGATGGAGCGCATCGCCAAGCTCGCCAAGGAAGACCGCGACAAGAACTTCATCGCGAAGAACCGCGACGGCGTCACGGTCAACCGCTGGGTGAGTACCGGCTTCCTGGCCGGCTCCGCCTGCAGCAACGAGGCGGGCTACCTCACCTACAAGGCCATCCGGTCCACCGGGATACTGGCCTTGGAGAATCAAGCACGAATATGACACGGACCGACGGTGGCCAGTCTTGGCCCCACATTCGGACGTGGCGCGATGACGAACTCGTGGAACGACATCAAGAATGCTGACGTCGTTCTGATCATGGGCGGCAATGCCGCCGAGGCCCATCCGTGCGGCTTCAAGTGGGTGGTCGAGGCAAAGGCCAACAACGGCGCGAAACTGATCGTGGTCGATCCGCGCTTCACGCGCTCGGCCGCTGTTTCGGACCTCTATGCGCCGATCCGGCCGGGCACCGACATCGCGTTCCTGTCGGGCGTGATGCGTTACCTGCTGGGTAACGGCAAGATCCACCAGCAGTACGTCAACGCCTATACCAACGCCTCCTACATCGTGAAGGAAGGCTTCAAGTTCGAGGATGGACTTTTCACGGGCTACGACGAGGCCCGCAAGAGCTACGTCGATCGCTCGGCGTGGGACTACGAGTTCGACGAGCAGGGCATGGCCAAGGTCGACGAGACCCTGCAGAACCCGCGCTGTGCCATTAACCTGCTGAAGTCCCATGTCGAGCGCTACACGCCCGAGATGGTCGAGCGGATCTGCGGCACGCCGAAGGACAAGTTCCTGAAGGTCTGCGAGCTGATCGCCACGACCGCCAACGGCGAGCGTTCGATGACCTCGCTCTATGCGCTGGGCTGGACGCAGCACACCACCGGCGCCCAGAACATCCGCAGCATGGCCATGATCCAGCTCCTGCTGGGCAATATGGGCGTCCCGGGCGGCGGCGTGAACGCGCTGCGCGGCCATTCCAACGTCCAGGGCATCACCGACTTCGGGCTGCTCACGACCTCGACGCCGGGTTACCTGGTCCTGCCGACCGAACGTGAGGCGACCTACGCCGACTACATGAAGGCGCGCGCCTTTAAGCCGATCCGTCCCGGCCAGACCAGCTTCTGGCAGAATTACGGGAAGTTCTTCGTCAGCCAGCAGAAGAGCCTGTTCGGCAAGGCGGCGACCAGGGAGAACGACTGGGCCTACGACTACCTGCCCAAGTTCGACACCTCCTACGACGTCCTCAAGATGGTCGACATGATGGCGGGCGGGCAGATGAACGGCCTGTTCTGCCAGGGCCTCAACGTCATGATGGCCGTGCCCAACAAGGCCAAGATTCATGCGGGCCTGTCGAAGCTCAAGTGGCTGGTCGTCATGGACCCGCTTCAGACCGAGACGGCGCGCTTCTGGGAGAACCACGGCGAGTTCAACAACGTCGATCCCAAGGCGATCCAGACCGAGGTCTTCCAGCTTCCGACCACGGCCTACGCCGAGGACGAAGGCACCTTCACCAACTCCAGCCGGGTGATCCAGTGGCACTGGAAGTCGGTGGAGGGACCGGGCGAATCGCGCAGCGACATCCAGATCGTCGCCGATCTGCACAGCCGGCTGCGCGCGCTGTACGCGAAGGATGGCGGGGCCTTCCCGGATGCCATTCTCAACACGACCTGGAACTACGCCAAACCCGCGCATCCCGAGCCCGTCGAGCTCCTGAAGGAGATCAACGGTTACGCATTGGAGGATCTGCCCGATCCGGCCGATCCCACCAAGGTGATGCTGAAAGCGGGCCAGTTGCTGCCGGGCTTCGCGGTGATGCGCGACGACGGCAAGACCTCGGGCGGCTGCTGGATCTACACCGGCGTCTATACCGAGGCCGGCAACATGGCGATGCGGCGCGACGCCAGCGATCCGAGTGGGCTCGGCGTTCACCCCACCTGGGGCTACGCCTGGCCGGCCAACCGGCGCATCCTGTACAACCGCGCCTCGGCGGATCCTGCCGGCAAGGCGTGGAGCGAGCGCAAGAAGTACGTCACGTGGAACGGCTCGCGCTGGGTCGGTGCCGACGTGCCGGACTACGCGCCCACGGTGGCCCCCGACAAGTCGGTCGGTCCGTTCATCATGAATCAGGAAGGCACGGCGCGGCTCTTCTCCCGCACCGCCATGCCGGACGGGCCGTTTCCCGAGCACTACGAGCCGATGGACGCCTACATCGCCAACCCGCTGCATCCCAAGGTCAACACCAATCCGGTGGTGCGGGTGTTCGCGGCCGACGCCAAGTCGTTCGGCACGCCCGACAAGTTCCCGATCGTGGCGACCTCGTATCGTCTCGCCGAGCACTTCCACTACTGGACCAAGAACGTCCACGACAACGCCGTGGTCCAGCCGGAGATGTTCGTCGAAATGGGCGAGCGGCTGGCCAAGGCCAAGGGCATCAGGAACGGCGACTGGGTCGAGGTCTCGAGCCAGCGCGGCATGATCAAGGCGAAGGCGTCCGTGTCGAAGCGCTTCCGGCCGATCATGGTCGACGGCAAGCCCTGCGACGTGATCGGGTTGCCGATCCACTATGGCTTCGTGGGCATGGCGCGGAAGTCCTATCCGCTCAACACGCTCACGCCGGCGGTCGGGGACGCCAGCACCAATACGCCTGAATACAAGGCGTTCCTGGTGGACGTGAAGAAAACCACCCCGCCGGCGTCGTCGCCGGCCGTGGCCTGATCGGGGAGGGTGAGATGTCTGTAATGCAAGCTCTCGATCTCCGCCGCCGCTCCGCCTCCAGCGTGCCGCCGCCGGCCGCGGGCAAGCCTGCCGCGGTTCCTGTTGCGAAGCTGATCGACGTCAGCAAGTGCATCGGCTGCAAGGCCTGCCAGACCGCGTGCCTGGAGTGGAACCAGCTCGACCAGCCGATCGGCTTCACCGACGGCACCTACGACAACCCGACCGATCTCACGACCGCGTCGTGGACCGTGATGCGCTACACCGAGCACGAGCGCGGCGACGACCTGGAGTGGCTGATCCGCAAGGACGGCTGCATGCATTGCGATGATCCGGGTTGCCTCAAGGCGTGTCCCGCGCCGGGCGCGATCGTGCAGTACACAAACGGCATCGTCGACTTCATCTCGGACAACTGCATCGGCTGCGGCTACTGCCTGAAGGGCTGCCCCTTCAACATCCCGCGCATCTCGCAGGTCACCAGCAAGGCCTACAAGTGCACGCTCTGCTCGGACCGCGTCGTGGTCGGGCAGGCGCCGGCCTGCGCCAAGGCCTGCCCGACGCAGGCGATCTACTTCGGCACCAAGGAAGACATGATCGCCCATGCCGGCAAGCGCATCACCGACCTCAAGTCGCGCGGCTACCAGAATGCCGGCCTCTACAATCCGCCGGGCGTGAACGGCACGCACGTGATGTACGTGCTGCAGCACGCCGACAAGCCGTCGCTCTACGCCGGCCTGCCGGACAATCCGCGCATCAGCCCGCTGGTCGGCATCTGGAAGGGCGTGATGAAGCCCCTGTCGCTGGCGGCCATCGCCTTCGCCGGCGCCTTCGGCCTCATGCACTACGTCACCAAGGGACCCAACCGGGTGACCGAGCACGACGAGGAGAAGGCGGCCGAGCTGGCGGGAACCGATGGGGCCGGGAGCAAGCAGGCATGAGCGAGCACACGAAGCCGGTCAGCCGCTACACCACGGCCGCGCGCATCAATCACTGGATCACGGCGGTGTCGCTTGTCCTGCTGGCCCTGAGCGGCATGGCGCTGTTTCATCCCTCGCTCTACTTCCTCACCTACCTGTTCGGCGGCGGGCAGATGACGCGCATCATCCATCCGTGGATCGGCGTCGTCCTGGGCATCAGCTTCCTTGGCCTCTTCATCCGCTTCTTCACGCTCAATTTCTGGAACCGTGACGACACGGTCTGGATGAAGAACCTCGGATCGGTGATCAACAACAAGGAAGAGGGGCTGCCCGAGCTCGGCAAGTACAATGCCGGCCAGAAGCTCGTCTTCTGGGGCCAGTCGATCCTGATCCTGCTGCTGCTCGGCAGCGGCTTCGTGCTGTGGGACACCTACTTCGCGTCCTACACCACGATCGACCAGAAGCGGCTGTCCGCGGTCGTCCATGCGCTGTGCGCCATCGGGGCCATCCTGATCTGGATCGTGCACGTCTATGCAGCCATCTGGGTCAAGGGTACGATGAGCGCCATGACGCGCGGTTCAGTCAGCGGCGGCTGGGCATGGAAGCACCATCGCAAGTGGTTCCGTCAGGAAGTCGGGAAGTCCTGAGTTCCGGTCCCGAAAATCCGTCCGCTAAGTTTGGCGAAAACATCCTCGGCGCTGCCGCCGAGGGTGCGCGCGTGCGCCTGCCCGACCTGGCGACTCTCTTCCCGGTCCGCGCCGCGCGCCTGCGCGAACTGGCGCCGGGTCACGATCTCGAAGGCTTCCTCCGCCTGATCGCGGGGCTGGTGACGGCCCAGCACGAGGCCCTGTCGGACCTGCCGCCCGGCTCGCTGCCGGGAGCGGCCGAGATCGCCAAGGCAAAGCTGGTGAAACGTGCGCCGCTCGATCCCGCGATCTGGTCGCGCGACGAGAGCTGGCGCGTGGCCCTGTCGCGCATCCTGGAAAGGATCGACCGCGAGGTCCTGCCCGAGTCCGCGCGCGCGGCCAGAGACGCCCTTGTCGCGGCCAGCCCGGCCGACCTCGAAGCATTGGCCGATCGCTTCCTCGGGGGAGACGTCACGGGCGCCGAAGCAGCGCAGGCGGTTTTCGTGGCGGCCGCCCTGCAGGTCGCCTGGACACGCATGGCGGCACTGCTCGATGCCGCCGACCTGGCAAGCGAAACCGAGAGCGGCGACTGCCCGGCCTGCGGATCGCCGCCGGTCTCCGGCCTGATCTCGCCGGGCGGCACCAAGTTCGGCCATCGCCATCTTCATTGTTCGCTGTGCGCGACCTCGTGGCGCTATGTTCGCGTGCGCTGCGTGCATTGCGGCAGCACCGACAAGGTTTCGTTCCGCAATCTGGCGGGTACGGGCTATCTCCGCGCCGAATGCTGCGAGGTCTGCCAGGGCTATTCAAAGGTCTTCTATGTCGAGAAGGCTCGCGCCATCGAGCCGCTGGCCGACGATCTGGCATCGCTCGGCCTCGACGTGCTGGTGGGCGAAGAGGGGTTCGCGCGCGTGCCCAATCCCTTCGTGCTGGGCATCATGCAGCACCCCGAAAGCTGAGGGAAATCGTTCGCCTCCATTGATCGTTCCCGGGCGCTGGGCCATCTTCGTCGCCGGAGGACGGCCGTCCGCCCAAACTCTGCAGGAAACAGAACCGTGTCGCGTGCCGACCGCGCCGATGGCGCCTCCGAAATCCGTCCTCCGTCGATCGACCGCATGGCGGGCTGGCCGTCCCTGGCGCCGCTGATCGAGCGCGCCGGACGTCCCCTTGTGATCGAGGCGCTGCGGACCTGGGTGGCCGAGAAGCGTGGTTCGGCCGAGGTGGCCGACGAAGCCGCCTGCGCGGCCTGGTGCGCCGCGCGGCTCAAACCCTTCCTGGAGCCCTCGCAGCGGCGAGTGTTCAATCTCACGGGCACGGTGCTTCACACCAATCTCGGCCGCGCCGTGCTGGCCGAGGAGGCGATCGCGGCGGCGGTCGAGGCGATGCGTTCGCCGACCACGCTGGAATACGACTTGGGCGGCGGCGCGCGCGGGGAGCGCGACGATCACATCGCTCCCTGGCTTTGCCGCCTGACCGGCGCGGAGGCCGCGACGGCGGTGAACAACAACGCCGCCGCCGTGCTGCTGGTGCTGAGCGAACTGGCGGTGGGCCGCGAGGTCATCGTCTCGCGCGGCGAGCTGATCGAGATCGGCGGCGCCTTCCGCATCCCCGACATCATGGCACGCGCCGGCTGCCGCCTCGTCGAGGTCGGCACGACCAACCGCACGCATCTCAAGGACTATGCGGCGGCGATCGGTCCGGACACGGCCGCCATCATGAAGGTCCATCCCTCGAACTACGCGATCCAGGGCTTCACCAAGTCGGTCTCGGCGGCCGAACTCGTGCCGCTGGCGCGGGAGAAGGGCGTGGCGCTGATCGAAGACCTCGGCAGCGGCACCTTGGCCGATCTCGAAACCTGGGGCCTGCCGCACGAGCCGACGGCGCGCGAGGCCGTCGAGTCGGGTGTCGATGTCGTCACCTTCTCCGGCGACAAGCTGCTCGGCGGCCCGCAAGCCGGCCTCGTGGTTGGCCGCAAGGCGATGATCCAGCGCATCGCCAAGAATCCGATGAAGCGGGCGCTGCGCCTCGACAAGGTGCGGCTCGCCGCGCTCGAAGCCACGTTGCGCCTGTACGCCGATCCCACGCGCCTTGCCGCGCGCCTTCCCACGATCCGCAACCTCGCACGGCCAGCGGCCGAGATCCGCGCGGTGGCGGAACGCCTGCTGCCGGCCGTTCAGGCGGCTCTGGGGAATCGCGCGCAGGTGACAGTCGCCGAGGTGCGCGGACAGATCGGCTCGGGCGCGCTGCCGGTCGACCTGCTGCCGTCCTTTTCCCTGGGGGTTCGCGCAAAGGGCCTCGACCGGATCGCCGATTCGTTCCGCCGCCTGCCGATCCCGGTGATCGGCCGCATCGCCGACGGCACGCTTCATTTCGATCTCCGCACGCTCGACGACGAGGCGGCGTTCGTGGCCCAGCTGGACAAGCTCGATGTCATGGCTGGCTAGGCTGCTCGATCGCAAGCCGCCGCCGGCGCAGCGGATGGCCGAGGCGCTGGCGGCCTGGAAGGCGGGCGACTACGGCGTCGCACTCGACCTGTGGGCGCCGCTTGCCCATGAGGGACACGCGCGGGCGCAGAGCAACATGGGGGCGGCCTTCCTCGAAGGCCGCGGCGTAGAGCAGGATCATGCCAAGGCCGTCGACTGGCTGCGGCGGGCCGCCGAGCAGGGCGATGCCGGCGGTCAGCGCAACCTGGCGCTCTGCCACTACGAGGGTTGGGGCGTGCCGCAGGACCAGGCCGAGGCCGCGCTTCTCTACGAGAAGGCTGCTCTGCAAGGCGATGCCGACGCGCAGGACATGCTGTCCTGGATGAAGCTGCTGGGTGGCGGCTGTCCGCAGGACTATGTCGGCGCGCGCTTCTGGGCGCAGAAGGCCGCTGCCCAGGGCAGTGCCGCAGCGATGGCGCGTCTGGGCGACATTCATCACAACGCGCTGGGCGTCGAGCGCGATGCGGCCGTTGCCGCCGATTGGTGGGGACGCGCGGCGCGACTCGGTCATCCCGAGGCGCAGGCGATGCTGGGCGCGGCCTGTCTCGCCGGCAAGGGCGTTGAGCGCGATGTCGTGGAGGCGCTGCACTGGCTGCGGCGCGCGGAGATGAACGGTGCGGGCGAACTGGCGGCCGGCTTCCTGAAAGAGGCGCGGGCGCACGCCAAGCCGTCGCAGCGCGCCGAAGCCGAGCGCCGCGCCGAGGAGCCCTTGTCATGATCGTCGGAACGGCGGGCCATATCGATCATGGCAAGACCGCGCTGGTGAAGGCGCTGACCGGTGTCGATGCCGATCGCCTCAAGGAGGAGAAGGCACGCGGCATCACCATCGACCTGGGCTATGCCTACAGCGACCTCGGCGACGGCAGGCAACTGGGCTTCGTCGACGTGCCGGGCCACGAGCGTTTCGTGCACAACATGCTGGCCGGCGCCACCGGCATCGACGCGGCGCTGCTCGTCGTGTCGGCGGCCGAAGGCATCAAGCCGCAGACCGTCGAGCATCTGCAGATCCTCGACCTGCTGGGCCTCGATCGCGGTATCGTGGCGCTGACCAAGTCCGACTTGGTCAACGACGACCAGCTTCTCGAGCGCATGGCGGAGGTCGAGACGCTGCTGTCCACGACCTCGCTGCGCGGCGCGGAGATCGTGCCGGTATCGGCGGTGACCGGACAGGGTGTCGAGGAACTCAAGGAAAAGCTCCTCGTCCTCGGCGAGAGCGGCAAGGGCGCCGCAGGATTCGCCCGGCTCGCGGTGGACCGTTGCTTCGTGCTGTCCGGCGCGGGCGTCGTCGTCACCGGCACCGTTCATGCCGGCGAGATCAAAGTTGATGACCGGTTGCTGCTGACGCCCTCCGGCATCGAGGCCCGCGTGCGGTCCTTGCACGCGCAGAACCGGCCGGCGGAGATCGGACGAGCAGGGGAGCGCTGCGCGCTCAATCTCGCGGGCCCCCGGCTTTCCAGGGACGCGATCCGGCGCGGCGACTGGGTCGTCAGTCCCGAACTCCATGCGCCGACCGATCGCATCGACGTTCGTCTGAGCCTGCTCGCGTCCGAGGCGCAGCCGCTGAAACACTGGTCGCCGGTGCATGTGCATCTCGGGTCGGCCCATGTCATGGGCCGGGTGGCGTTGCTGGAAGGCGAGCGGTTGGCGCCGGGCGATGGCGGGCTCGCGCAGATCGTCCTCGACGAGAAGGTGGGTGCGCTGGCGGGCGACCGGGTGATCCTGCGCGATCCTTCGGCCACCCGCACGATGGCCGGAGCGACGACGATCGATCCGTTCGGTCCGCCACGTAACCGGCGCGCCGAGCGGCGCCTGCTGGAACTCGCGGCGCTCGTCGAGCCCGACCCCGAAGTGATGCCGCAGTTGCTGCGTCTCGAAAGCGGCTTCGTCGATCTCGCGCGGTTCGGCCTGTCGCGCAACCTGAGGCCAGCCGAGGTGGAGAAACTGCTCGAGGCGGCTGGCGGAGAGAGGCTGGAAGGGTTCGGTTTCCTGGCCGAAACCCTGGAAGCAGCGAAGAAGGACATCGTCGAGACACTCAAGACATTCCACGAGACCAAGGCCGATGCGCCGGGCCTCCAGGCCGAGCGGCTCAGGGTGACCCTGAAGCGTCGCTGGCCGGCCCCCGTGTTCAAGGCCCTGCTGGACCAGGCGATCCGCGCCAAGACGGTGGTGGTCGACGGTGCCTTCCTGCGCCTGCCCAGCCATTCCCTGAAGCTCGGATCACGCGACGAGGCGCTCTGGCAGAAGATCCTGGCGGACATGACGCGCGACAGGTTCAAACCGCCGCGCGTGCGCGATTTCGCCGAGACCTACGACGCGCCGGAGGCCGATACGCGCCGGCTCCTGCAGCGGCTGGCCAAGCTGGGGCGCGTCGTCGAGGTGGCGCCGGATCATTATTTCCTGCGCCCCGTGGTGGCGGAAATGATCGGCATCGCCAACGGTTTCGGTAAGGAGTTCACCGCGGCCGAGTTCCGCGACAAGCTCGACAACGGCCGCAAGGTCGCGATCCAGATCCTGGAGTTCTTCGACCGCCACGGCATCACCATCCGCCGCGGCGACCTGCGCCGCGCCGTGCCGCTGAAGAGCGGCCAGTACGGCCCGCCGCCTACGGCTTAGGGACGGGTCCGCTCAGGCTCACCGGCGCACCGTCCGGTCCGATGAAAAGCGACAGCAGGAAGCCGTGCTCCTCGTGTGGGGCCGCTCCAATGCTCACGCCGCGTGTCTTGAGTTCGGCGCGCTTTTCCATCAGATCCGGCACCCGCAGTCCCGGCTGCCATGTGCCGGCCGGATTTGCGGGCGATGCGGGCTGGAGGGCCAGACGGGTGGTGCCGGTGTCGAACTCGGCCCATTCGGGCGTCTGGAACTTGAGTTTCAGCCCGACGGTGTCGCGCCAGAAGGCGACGGCTGCAGGCAGATCGGAGACGTTTCCGACGATGTATTTCAGGTCGATTGACATGATCTTGATTCCCTTGGGGAAATTCAGCCTACCACGGCAGGTGACAGGGGATTCATTCTGGTGAATCATCGGCCTTGGAGGGGAAGCGCTCCCGGTGGGGCGGCTGGCCTTCAAAGCCAGAGAGGGCCGTTAGGCGGTTCTTAGTGGGTTCGACTCCCACTCTCTTCCGCCATCTTTCGTTGTCTTTCTTCCGTCGTTCCCGGAGTTCGGCCCCCTGATGCGTACCCTGATTGCCGTCGCCTTGCTGTCGCTGACGGCCTGTTCGGCGAATTCCCAGTACTCGGAGCCCTGGACCGTCAAAGCCGTCGGTAAGACCTACGAGGCGCGGGATGCCTGCCTGCAGCGGGAAGCGGCTTCCCATGCTGCCGGGACCGAGGACCCGTCGAGCATCGGACGCACCGTCAGCGCGAATTGTCAGGCCGAGACGAATGCGCTGATTGCCAGCAGCAACCCGCACAATGATCCGGTCGTTACGGCTGCAATCCGGCAGGACTCGGATTTCAGGGCTGCAGGCTACGTGCTGAAAGCCCGCGGCCAGCGTGGCGATTACGGCGGCCTGTCCCGGCCGGCAAATTGACGAGGACGTCGTGACGATGGAGACCAAGACTCGGGCAGATGCAAAGATCGCGCTCGCGGATCTCATGATCCGCAAGGCGGGGCTCATCCGCACGATTCGGCATGAGATGCACAAGCAGGGCGTCGTTTACTACACCGGCCTGACCGAGATTCTCGACGCGATCGACCGAGCGAAGAAGGAAGACTGACCTCCAACCGGAAAGGATTTCGACATGCTTCGATCCCTGCTGACGACTGCCGCCACCGCAACGCTTCTGGTGAGCGCCGGCTTCGCGGCCCAGGCGCAGACTCCCGCGGCGCCGGGCACGCCTCAGGCGGCGGGCCGGTCCGGTGCGAATGTCGGCTCGCTCACCTGCAAGGTGGCGGGCGGCATGGGCTTCATCTTCGGTTCCTCGAAGGACCTCGACTGCCTCTTCGCGCGCACCGACGGTGTCGGCGAGAAGTACACCGGGGCGATCAAGCGCTACGGCGTCGACATCGGATTCACCAAGGAATCGCAGATCGTCTGGCTGGTCTTCGCCCCGGGCAGCATCGCGCCGGGCGCGCTCACCGGCGGCTATGTCGGTGCGACTGCCCAGGCCACGGTGGGTGGCGGCGTCGGCGCCAACGTCCTGCTGGGCGGCGGCAGCGGGCAGATCACCCTCCAGCCGGTCAGCGTCGAGGGCAGCGTAGGCCTGAACGTCGCGGCCGGCGTCGCCGAGGTCGAGCTGAAGTACGCCAAGTAACAGGCTTGCGGCAGCCCGGCCCGTCGGGTCAACTGGCGGAATGCCGGCTGCCGCAGACTCGCTCATCGCCCGCCTCCAGGCGGATTGCACCGCGGCCGAAACGGCCGAGCGCCAGGTGCGGGCTTCGCTGGAAGCCCAGATCAGGGAAGCCGAGCGCGCGCGTACCTTCGCGTGGCGCCGGCTCAGCGCTCTCTCAGACATGGCGCGGGTGGCGGCCCTCGAACCCGATCGAGACCTCGCCGTCGAGCGGCAGCTGGAAGCCTTGTTCCGCGACATCGGCTGGATCGAAACGGGGCTTTCCGAACTCGGGGACGGCGCGCGACCGCTGCTCGACTGGCTTCGCCCGATCGCCGAGGCGCTGCATGCCGGCGCGCATCCGGCGGAGCCCGCGGAAGGAGAGGCGGCGGAGCCTCCGGTCATCGCCGATCCCATCGCCGCCTTCCGCGCCTTCGAGGCGTGGTACGAGGCCGAACGGGGCGAGCCCTTCCTGCAGGTCTTCGACCGCTACGTGCCGCCCACGCCCGTGGTCGAGTTCTAGGGCGCTCGATGAAGACCGACTTCGAGCACTGGCTCGCGGCACAGTTCGCCGAGACCGGCCCCTTCACGATCTTCATCCTGCTGGTCCAGATCACGCCCACCCGCGCCGTGCCGTCGCGATCGAGCTACGCCCATCTCATCGGTGACGAAATGACGTGGCCGGAGATGCGCGGCCTGCTCGACGGCGCACGCACGCCCTGGGACGGTGTCGCGTTCTTCGTCGGCCTCGGGCACGAAGGCGGCCCGCTGCCCGATCCGGTGGCGGCGCGCCGGCTCAAGGACGTCGAAGCCGACGTGAAGGCCGATCCGCTGACGCTCAATCGCGGCCTCTTCTTCGATCGCGAGGGCCGTCATCTGCGGATCGACGAGACCGCGGCATGAGCCCGGACGGCACGGTGCGCCGGGCGGCCCGCCGTCTGACGGCCGGCGGCAGCGAGTCGCTGGAGGAGGCGGTGGCCGAGGAGGTCGCCGTGGCGCTGGTCTACAACGGCATCAGTCACGCGGTGATGATGGCGACGCCGTGCGACCTCGAGGATTTCGGGCGCGGCTTTTCCCTCACCGAGCGCATCGTCGGGAAAGCTTCGGAGATCTATGACATCGAGGTGGAGCCGGTGGGTCGCGGCATGGAAGTGCGGCTCGAGATCGCCGCGCAGCGGATGGCCGGTCTCCAGGAGCGGCGCCGCAGCCTTGCCGGCCGCACCGGCTGCGGCCTCTGCGGCGTCGACAGCCTCGACGCGGCCCTGCGGGAGGTGCCAGCCGTCGCGCAACCCCGGCCCGTGTCGCGGCTCTCCATCGAGCGGGCGATGGCGGCGTTGCCCGCGCAGCAGCGGCTCAACAGGCCCAACGGCGCGATGCACGCCGCCGCCTGGGCCTCGCTGGAGGGTGCGCTGGTCGCCGTGCGCGAGGATGTCGGACGACACAACGCGCTCGACAAGCTGGCGGGTGCCCTCGCGCCCGACGGGTCCGCCGCTGCGGGCGGCTTCGTGGTCGTGACGAGCCGTTGTTCCTACGAGATGGTGCAGAAGGCGGCGGCCATCGGCGCTTCGGCCATCGCCGCCGTCTCCGCGCCGACCTCGCTCGCCATCGAGACGGCCGAGCAGGCGGGTATCGCGCTGGTGGCGTTCGTGCGGGAGGGTCGTTTGACCGCCTATGCCTGCGCCGATCGGATCACGGCGTGAGCGATCATGGCGTGCCTGGGCAACGTGTCTTCGGCATCACCGGCTGGAAGAATGCCGGCAAGACGACCCTGACGGAACGGCTGGTGGCCGAGTTCGTGCGCCGCGGCTGGCGCGTGGCGACCGTCAAGCATGCTCACCACGACATCGACATCGACCAGCCGGGCACGGATTCCTGGCGCCATCGCGCGGCCGGCGCGGGGGAGGTGGCTCTGGTCGGGGGCCGGCGCTACGCCATCCTGTGCGAGACGCAGGAGCCGTCGATCGGCGAGGTGCTGGCGCGCCTGTCGCCGGCGGATCTCGTCCTGATCGAAGGCTACAAGAGCGAGCCGCACCTCAAGATCGAGGTCCGCGCCTCCGACGAGGCGAAGCTGCTTGCGCCGGGGGATCCCGCCATCGTGGCGATCGCGTCGGACGTCCGGCCGCGCGATGCCGGGCTGCCCTGGTTCCGCCGCGACGACATCGCCGCCATCGCGGACTTCATCGCCGCGAAAGTCGGCTAGGGAGCCTTCTGTCCGGCGAACGCGCCACCGGCCCGATAGTTCGGACCGTTGACCGTGAAGGTACCGGCCTGGTTGTTCGGGAATGTTCCCTGGCCAACAAAGGCACCGTTCATGTTCATCGTACGGCCGGGCGTGCCGGGCGTGGTCGTCGGCATCGTGGCCTGGAAGCCAGAATTGCCAACGCGATTCGTGGTTCCGCTGTAGCTGCTGTTGTTGAAGTTGGCCGTGGTGGTGCCGCTGTTGCTGCCCATCGACCACACCTGCTGATAGGTGCCGGTTCCGAACGAGGTATTGCCGTTGTTTCTGACCAGGCCGCCCATCACCCCGTTGTAGGTGATCGTCTGCTGCATCGGCGTCGCCTGGGAGACGACTTTCTCCGGCAGCGTCGGCTGGTTGGAGGGCGCCGTTTCGAACGCATTGGTCACGGCGTTGGTGACGATGTTGCTGGGATTGACGTTGCGCGGGCCGGGGCCGCTGCCGAAGCGGTTGCCCAACGTGTTCCCCGAGCCCTGGCCTGAATTGGCATTCGAGAAGCCCGAATTCTGCGCCGACTGATCGGCGCCGCCGCCCTGCTGGCCGCCACTCTTGCCGCCCTCGAGCTGGCCCAGGGCAGCGGTCAGCGCGCCCGGCGGCACGGCGCCCGGCCGGCCCGGAAGGCCGCCGAACAGCGTAATCACCTGGAAACCCGGACGCGTCACGATCTCGAGCCGACCGCCGGCACCGACGCTCATGCTGATGCCGAAGACGAAGACGGACGTCGTCGAGCGCTGCTCGACATTGAAGATGCTGATGCCGCCGCGGATGCCGATGGTGCTCGACGGCGTCGTGACGGTGATGGCGTTGGTCTTGCTGATCTTGCCGCCGACCAGCCGGAAGACGCCCTTGCTGGCGTTGATGGCCAGGTCGCCCGTCTTGGTCGTGGGATCGTAGACGAACTTGTCGATGGTGAGCTGCGCGTTCGGGCCGACCGACAGCGACGTGCCGTCGAGGAACATCAGGTGGGCGCGGTCGTTGGCGGTCGTGGTGATCAACTCGTTGGCCTGAACGTCCACGCCGACCCGCAGCACGCGTTCGGCCTCGGCCGGCGGCTTGCCGCGCGGATCGCCGTCGGTGGCCGAGGTCACGCCGACCTTGGCCTGAGCCATCGTGGGGAGCAGGGAGGACGAGCCTGCGGCAAGCAGGGCGACCGTCAACAGGGTGAGGTTCGCGCCGGGAAGTCTGAAGGCCACTGTGATCTCCTGGGCGGCGCTAGAAGCGCCAAGTTACTCCGATGAGCGCGCTGTTGTTCGTGAACGCATAGTTGGGGATGTCCGACGACCGGACGAACCTTCCACCCGAAACCGTGAACATCGTCCGCTGGTCGAAGGGGATCGACAGAGTAAGGTTTAGAATCGTGTCGGTTTGTTGTCGGGTAAGGGTCGGATCTACGACGGCGTCCGGCTGGTCATAGTACCACCACTGGACGTTGCCGAACAGGCTGATGCTCCACGGCATCTGGCTCTTGAACAGCGGGTCGGTGAAGGAGAAGGACATGCCGCCCCCGACACCGTAGAGCATGTAGTTCTGCCATGGCGTGCTGTCCGTCTGGTAACGCTGGAGGTTGCCGTTCGCATAGAGCATCACGGCTTCGTTCAGCGCGTACTGGAAGGTCGAGTTGGCCGAGTATTCGACGCCGGTGAACTGGTTGTTGGTCGGGATGTACCAGGTGTTCTGGTACATCTGCCGCCGCCACACGAAGTTCGTGGTGTTGCGCAGCTTGTCCGACAGAAGGGTGCCGACCTCGAGGCCCGAACCGAAGCTGCCGTAGTAGGGGACGTCGTTGACCCAGATGTAACCCACCGTACCGAACGGCTTCAGAGTCACGTCCTCGAAGATCCCATTGAAGGCCTTGAAGCGCGGCCCGGACGTCAGATCGACAATCGACACGTTCGCCGCCTGGATCTGGAACTGCCGGTTGAGATAGCCCGAGAGCTGGGTTTCGAGTTGGGCCGGATTGTTCTGTCCCAGATCGTAGATATGGCGCAGGAAGCCCGACGTCACCGCACCCCAGTCGGCCGTACCCAGCGCCGCCTGGTTGAGATTGGCCGTCTGCCCGAACAGGCGGACGCTCGACGTCGGCGGGCCGAGATTTGCGTTCGACTGGTAACGCATGCCCGCGAAGATCTCCCCGGTGAACCGGGATCTGGTGAGGCGCTTCTCCGACTCCGCGAGGAACTGCTCCGCGCGGGCCTTCACGTCCGGCGTAAGCGATGCCGACTTGAGCGTGACCTCGAAATAGCTGCGGGCCACCTCGAACGAGCCCAGCCTGTAGTAAAGCACGCCCAGTTCGAGACGGACGCGCGGCAGGTCCGGGTCGACCAGCAACATGCGCTCGAGCGCGGAGATGGCGCCTTCGAGATCGCCGGTCTTGGAGGCGATGGTCGCGAACTTGAAGAGGACATCGAGATCGGAGGGCTTCTGCAACATGTCCTGGAAGGCGGCGTCGTATTCCGCTTCCAGCTCCGGCGAAACGGCCTGCGTCTGCTGCGCGATCGCCGGGCGCACGCCGGCAATCGTCGCCGATACGGCGGCGGCCAGCAGAGCGACGACGCTCACGCAAAGTCCAAGCCTGCTCACCAGATTCTCCCCCGAGCCCCGCCGCTTCCGCGAAACTCTTGTGACAGAGAATGAGGCAGGAACCGTGCTAGATCAACCAACTCCGGACTGTATGCATCCATCCGACGATGGGGCCCGCGCGCGCGGCCCGCATGCGCAACAACATCCGTCGATACTGCCGATCGCCGAGAGCCGTTGTAAAACGCTCCTTATCTCTCAACATTGCATCGAGCATGCGATCAAGCATCGTCGAATAGGTGCTACCCCAGTTCCGACTGGAAAGATGGAGACGTCCGCCCAGCACCGGATTGTCGGCGGCGCCGTTACGACCATGAAGGCGGTAGGAATAGAGCGCCTCGTCGATCAGCAGCGAGCCCGCCACCATCTGAGCCATGACCACGACGTAGAAGTCCATGTGGAGGCGGAACACCTCGTCGTCTGCGGGGAAGACGAGATTGATCAGCGAGCGGCGGAACATCATCGACGAGGTGCTGACCCAGACCCAGTGCACCACGCGCCTGGTGTAGAGCCGGTACGGCGTGTTGCCCTGCCATCTGGCCGTGCCTTGCGCGGCATCGAGCGTCGGCACGCGGGCGGCATCGATCGGGACGAACGACTGGTCGCGATCGGCCCGGGCGCGGTCCTTGCCGAACCAGTAGAAGCCGCCGGCGATCAGCTTGCCCTGTCCGTCGATCACCCGCGCGTTGCACGCCGTGAAGCCGACCGCGTAGCTTTCGTTCAGATGCGCCGCGAGATGGCGTTCGAGAAAATCCGGATTCCACAGATCGTCCGAATCGAGGAAGCAGACGAAGGTCGCCTGCGTCTCCGCGAGGCCGCGCCGCGTAGCGCCGGTCTGGCCGACGTTCCTGTCGAGTCGCACCAGCCGGAAGCGCGAGTCCGCCAGTTCCTCCAGAGTCTGCTGTACGACCGCGGCCGAGTCGTCGGTCGAGGCATCGTCGACCACCACGCACTCGAAGTCCCGCAGCGTCTGATGCGCAACGGAGCGGATGGCGTCGGCGATGTAGTCACGGCAGTTGAAGCACGTGACGACGACCGAGATGCTCGGAAGCCTGGCGTCGCTCACTTTTCCGGTCCGAGGAAGTCGAAGTCGACGCCTTCGTCGGCCTGCAGGACGGTCTTGAAGAACAAGCCCGTGTAACCGCGACCGCTGCCCGGATGCGGCGGCGGGGCCTTCCACGCCTTCTTGCGGGTCGCCAGCGTCTTGGCATCGACGTGAAGTTCAAGCTTGCGCTTGGGCACGTCGAGCGTGATCCGGTCGCCGGTTTTCACCAGCGCGAGCGGTCCGCCGACCGCTGCCTCGGGCGCGACATGCAGCACGATGGTGCCGAAGGCCGTGCCGCTCATGCGGGCGTCGGAGATGCGGATCATGTCCTTCACGCCAGTGCGCGCGAGCTTCATTGGAATGGGGAAGGAGCCCGCTTCCGGCATGCCGGGCGCGCCTTTCGGGCCGGCGTTGCGCAGCACGAGGATGTCGTCGGCCTTCACGTCGAGGTTGGGATCGTCGCCGCGGGCGGCGAGATCCTCCAGCGACTCGAACACGACGGCGCGGCCGGTATGGGTCATCAGCGCGGGCGAGGCGGCGGCATGCTTGATGACGGCGCCGCGCGGCGCGAGGTTGCCGCGCAGCACGGCCATGCCGCCGGTCGGCTTGATCGGGTTCTTGTGCGTCCGGATCACGGTCTGGCCCGGCACCATTTCGGCCGCGTCGATCACCTGCTTCAATGTCTTGCCGGCGACCGTCCTGCATTTCTCGTCGAGATTCTTGCGGATCTCCTTCATCAGGCGCGAATTGCCGCCGGCCCAGTGGAAATGCTCCATGTAGTGGTCGCCCGACGGCTTGAGGTCGACCAGCACCGGCACGTTGCGTCCGATCTCGTCGAACTCCTCCAGCTCGATGTCGATGCCCAGTCGGCGCGCGACGGCGGTGAGATGCACCAGCGCGTTGGTCGAGCCGCCGATCGCCTGCAGCACGGTGAGCGCGTTGCGGAAGGCGGACTTGGTCATGATCTCGCTGGGCTTCGGACCTTGCTTCACCGCCATCTCGGCCGCGAGCCGGCCGGTCTGCTCGGCGATGCGCAGCCGGTCCGAATGCGTCGCGGGAATCGAGCCGCTGTTTGGCAGGCCCATGCCCAGCGTCTCGACGATGCAGCCCATGGTGCTGGCCGTGCCCATCACCATGCAGGTGCCCTTGGTCGGCGCGAGACGCTCGCTCACCTGCTCGATGTCGGACTCTGAGAAGGTGCCGGCGCGATACTGGCCCCACAGACGGCGGCAGTCGGTGCAGGCGCCCAGCACCTCGCCCTTGAAATGGCCGACCAGCATCGGTCCGACCGGCAGCACGACGGCCGGCCGGTCGGCGCTGGCCGCCGCCATGAGCTGGGCCGGCAGGGTCTTGTCGCAGCCGCCGATCAGTACGACCGAGTCCATCGGCTGCGCGCGGATCATCTCCTCGGTGTCCATCGACATGAGGTTGCGCAGGAACATGCTGGTCGGATGGGAGAAGCTCTCGTGGATCGACACGGTCGGGAAGACCATGGGGAGCGCGCCGGCCAGCATGACGCCGCGCTTCACTGCCTCGATCAGGTCCGGCACGTTGCCGTGACAGGGATTGTAGTCGGAGAAGGTGTTGGTGATGCCCACGATCGGCCGGTCGAGCGCGTCATCGGAATAGCCGCCGGCCTTGATGAAGGCCTTGCGCAGGAACAGCGAGAAGCCGGCGTCGCCGTAGGTGGCGAGGCCCTGGCGCAGGCCGGTCTCCTTCTTCGGTGCGGTCTTCGACGTGCGGCGGCGTTTGGCGGATGCCATGTCGGTCTCTCTCCCGGAATTCACTGCATTTTGTCAGGTCGGCTCATCGCCGGCCAGACCGGCGGCCCAGCGGGCATGCGCCGCGGAGTCGCGATCCTCGGCGATGGTCCGCGCCAGTTCGAGACCCATCACCGCGCCGAACTTGAAGCCGTGGCCGGAGCAGGGCGACATCGCCCACCCCTTCGCACCCTGCTTCTCGACGATGAAGCGCTCATCCCCGGTCACGCTGTAGAAGCAGACCTTGAGGTTACGGATACTCCAGCGATCGAAGCCCTTGAGCAGGCTGCTGCACCGGTCGAGCAGGGCGGACATCTCGCTCGGCTGCGCGTCACGCGCTGCCGTGGGATCTCCGGTCCGGCTAAACTCGTGGTCGCCGACTTTCATGCCGCGTCCCCGAACCGGCGGGACGAGGTAAAGACCGACATCGCCGGTCTTCTCGATGATCATCGGTCCCTTCGCCCAGGACGCGCGCTGGTCCTCCGGCAGGTCGAAATAGACCACGACCTGGCGCGAGGGCACGACGCGTCGGCCGAGATCGGGCAACAGGCGCGATGCCCAGGCGCCGGCCGCCACGACGACGATGTCGCCGGCGTGCGTCGCGCCGGCTTCGGTGACGATGCGGCCATGCTCGAGGTCCACCGAGCGCACTTGTGTACCGGCATGCAGCGCTACGCGCGGCTGGGCACGGAGGTGAGACACGAGTGCCGACACGATGTCCTGCGCCAGCAATACGCCGCCGGTGTCGATCCAGAAGGCGCGCTCCAGTCCCCTGGTCTCGAGCAGGGGAAAACGGCGCGGCAGTTCCGCCATCGACAGTTCGGTCATCGGCCGGCCGATCGATGCGAGGGTGGCCGCGGACTTCTCCGCCCAATCCGCGCCGTTGCCCGACAGCGCCAGCGTCCCGGTCGGCTCATGGAGTGTCTCGCCGAGATCGGCCCACAGCAGATTCCAGGCGGCGTAGGCCTCGTCGATCATGCGGGCATAGCCCGCCTGCGTGCCGTAGGGATGACGGATCAGCCGGTGCTCGTCCATCGACGAGGCCAGCGGGTTGGGAAGAGGCCCCTGCTCGAACAGCTCGACCTCGTGTCCCTGGCGCGCCAGTCCCCAGGCCGTCGCCAGGCCCATGATGCCGCCGCCGATGATGATCGCTTTCATGGGGACATCCCTAGCGCAGTCGCGGCGCCTTCGCACTTCAGGGGAATCCAGACTCCCTCCCGAGGGTATTGCAAATCGGGCCGCCTTCGGCGTTGATGTCGACGAGACTTGTACAACCGTGAAAATGTCGAAGGAATGAACATGGCAATGACCATGCTGCAGATGGCAGGCGCTCAACCGACGCCGGCCACCATGGCCGACGGAATCCTGCTGATCATCGATGCGCAACGCGAATATACCGATGGAATGCTGCCGCTGACGGGCGTGCAGCCGGCGGTGGATGCGCTGGCCGTCCTGCTCGAGAAGGCGCGCAAGGCGGGAACGCCGATCGTCCACGTTCGACACCAGTCCAAGGGCAAGGCGTTCAATCCCAGCTCGACGGGCTACGAGATCGTCAAGGAGCTGACGCCGCGCGATGGCGAGACGATCATCGACAAGGGCATGCCCAATTCCTTCGCGGGCACCGATCTCGCCACCAGGCTTGCCGCCATCGGCCGGAAGAACCTGCTCGTCGGCGGCTTCATGACCCATATGTGCGTGTCGGCGACGGTGCGCGCGGCGACGGACCAGGGTTACATGAGCACCATCGCCGCCGATACGGTGGCGACGCGCGACCTGCCCGATGCAACGGGAGGGGGCACGATCGGTGCCGATGCCATCAACAAGATAACGCTGGCCGCGCTCTCGGACCGCTTCGCGTGGATCGTACCCTCGGCCGGCCAGATCGTCTGATTGCCTGCAGCCGATCGGCCTGTCGGCGGAAGACCCTAGAGAGTCCTGCCGCCGACAGTGCTGATGGCCGTGACCGCCGCGACGGCGATCAGGGATGCGATCAGCGTGTATTCGATCGCGGTGGCGGCCTTGTCGTCCGTCAACAGGCGGCGAAAAAACGACAGCATGCAAAACTCCGGATCAGGAAATGCTGGGGGCCGTTCGCCGGCCCGCCTTCAATCGCGGCATCAGGAAACCCGATCAACGTATTGGACTGAAACACCCATTCAATGTGAGAATTGTATCAAGTTCATCCCGGCGCGCGCGGGGGCGATCCGCGTGGTATCGTCGGTCGAAGAGGAGGGCACGTCATGAAGTCCATTCTGACCATGGCCTGGACGGCGGAAGATCCGTCGGCATTTGAACTGGCGGCCAAGATCGCGCGTACGTTCGGGGCGCGCCTGATCGGCCTGGAGCCACCTTCCTACGGGGTCATGAGCATGGCCTGGGCCGACGCCGGCATGGGTGCTCCGATCGGGGGAGGTCTGGCCGAGGACGCGGAAGAGCGTCAGAGGATCGCCGCGGTCAAGCAGGCCTTCGATCAACGAGCGGCCGGCCTCGTTTCCGAATGGCGTTCGGCCGACGATAGCGGCCCGACCGCGATCGGAACCATCGGACGCGCCTACGACCTGATCGTGCTGCCGCAGCCGGGCGCTCTGCCCAAGATGCCGGAAAGCGTGTTCGAGACCGCCTTGTTCGATTCGGGCCGGCCGGTCCTCGTCGTGCCGCCCGGCTTCACGGGCATGGTCGGCAAGCGAATCCTCTTCGCCTGGAACGGTTCGACGGAGAGCGCACGCGCCATCTCGCTTGCCATGCCTGTACTCAGTGGGGCCGAGGCCATCGAGGTCCTGAGCGTCGAGGGAGCGATGGTGCCGGGCCCGAGCTCGGCGGAAATCGCGGAGTCGCTCAAGAGCCACGGTCTGAACGTGACGGGCCAGCATGTGAAGCCGGGCACGAAGACGGCGGGTCAGACGATCATCGATCGTGCACAGGCGCTGGGAGCCGACCTGATCGTTAAGGGCGCCTACACTCAGAGCCGGTTGCGTCAGATGATTTTCGGCGGTGTCACGCGCGATCTCATCCTGTCGTCGCCCCTGCCGGTGCTTTTCTCTTACTGATCCTGACAATCCGCCGCCGGTTTTCCAACCGGCGGCCGTGCTAGAACCCGCCGCATGACGGCTGGTTCGACCGCCCCCGGGGAATCGCTCTGGGGCCGCACACTGGTGCTCGTCGCGGTCGTCCTGGCCGCGGGCGGGATGCTTGCGTTCGGTTTGTTACATGAGAATCGTGGCGTCTCGGGCGTGCCGACGATTGCCGAGAAGCTCGTGACCCTGCGGGCCGATCGGGCCGAGTTGCAGGCGCGCGCAGACGGCATGGCGCGGATCGAGCTGCTGGCGTCCTTCCGCGCCGCCAGCCTCCTGTTCGATGCGCTGGCGGCGCTGTACGAGCCCGAGCGGGAGCAGCCTTACGACGGGCTGCCGCCGCGACGCCGTGAAATGTTCGACAGGCTCGAGGCGGTCAATTCGGCGTTGCGTGCCGCGCTCGATCGCCCGGGAGCTCCCGGCCGCGCTCTCGCGGTAAAACAGGCCGCGAGCGGCATCTCCGGAGATCTCGAACGGCTCGCATCGCACGAGCTGGCGCCGGTAATCCTGTCCTACACGCCGGACATCCTCGCCCCCCGCCGCATGGCAAGCGAACTCACACTGCCATCGGAGTCCGCAGCAGCCATTCCCGCGGAGGGAGCCGCGCGCGACGGCCTGGCGGGGAGGCCCGCCGGCGGCGAATCCTCCAACGGAATGGTGCCGCGGTTCGCGCCGAGTTTTGCCACGCCTGCTGCCGAAGACCCGGTGGTCGAGGTCGATATCGTGGGACTGCGCCTGACGGCCGGTCAGACCCCGCCGGTACTGACGATGGGCGCGTGGCGAGGCGAGGCGAACGTCCTGCCCGAACGTTTGCGCTTCAGGGTGCCACGGAGTGCTTTCCCGACGGACATCATGCGCACGAGGCTGGCGGCGGGGTCGCTCTTCGTGCGTCACGCCTCTAGAACGCAGGTGTTCCAGCTTCTCTTTCTTTCGTTGCCGGAGAAACCGGGCTCCTTCGCCTTCGATCAGAAGGTCCGGACCATGACAGCGGAATCCAACACGCTGGTGTCGCCGGAGATTCTCGCGCGGGCGCCGGTCGGCGAGACGCGCACGGTCAGGCGTTGCTTCGATCCGCCGCCGGGCTGGCGCTTCGACAAGGACAAGCGGCGCGTGGTCATCGTGGAGCGGCTGGGCTGGCTCGACGACATTCCCGACGAGACGATGAACGGCGGCGGCGTCGACTTCGTGCGCGAGGACGCGCCCGGCCAGATCTGTATTTCCGTCGTGGCCAAGCCCGTTACCAAGGCCGCGCGCAGCGCCACGATCGGCCGCTTCGAGGCGACGCTGGTGCGCGACAAGCCGGTCGACGGCGTCGTGCAGAGCGGTATCAGGGCGCTCGACTGGAGCGAGCCGGTCAGCGTGCCGATCGATCCGACGATGATCGAGTGGAAGCTCTACATCCGCCTCTTCGGGGATGTGGACCGGGAATTCGACGGCCAGGCCCAGGGAAGCGCCGCGCTGCCGGAGATTCCGTTCCTGCGCATCACCTTCGACGACAAGAACCTGACGCTGCGGGCGGACCCCGACGCCGTTCCCTAGCGTCCTCGCGCCTCTAGGCGCATGCGCCGTTTGCCAGCTTCGTCGTTGAGGTCGAGCGTCGTGCCGGCAATCTGCGCCGTCCGGACCGCGGCCAGGGCTGCAACGAACTTCTTCTCGATCTCGGTTTCCGCCGGCGGACAGGCCATCAGCGTCATCGGGCCAGGTACGAAGCGCAGTCCCTCGGGATCGAGCACATAGTCGCCGCCCATCGTGTTGCAGCCCGTCGACGCGGTGAACTTGCCGGCATCGTCGAGGCGCATGATCGGCCGCCGGCGCCAGTCGTCGAACGAGGGACGGTCGCCGTCGAGCTCGACGAGGCGCCATTCGGTGTCGCGCAGCGCCGAGCCGCGCGATGCCAGCGGCGGGCAGGTGCCGTCGCGTTTCACGTTGATGAAACGGTCGACGGTGACGGAGTTGTTGTTGTCGAAGCCGCCGATGATCTCGACGTAGAGACTGGCTTCCCGAGAGGGCGTCAGGTTGACCCAAGCCTTCTCGAGTTCGGGTTCCTCGCCGCCGGGCGCCACGCCGTAGGTACGGCCCACCAGGCAGGCGGCGAAGAGGCCACCATCCTGCGCATCGCGATACATGCCGGAGAGCCGGAACTTGCCGTCGATCGGATCGGGCTTTTCGGTGCGCAGGAGTTCGACCCCACTGTCGTCGACCAGCTTGCCGACGCCGATCTCGCGGAAAGCCCGGCGGCTGTTGTTGGCGCCGCGCAGGACCAGGCGTACGCCGCCCTCGACTTCCTGTGCCCATTGGCCGATGTCGAGAACAGGCTCGGCCGCACCGTCACGCTTCTCGCGAATACGAAAAGTGCCATCGGGAAACAGGGTGACGGTGACGTTGCCGCCGGCGAAGGTCCGCGGCGGTTCGCCCGGCCGGCCGGCCGCGTGACAGCGCATCGAGCGGCCGGCAGCGGTTAGCGTCGCCTCGCGACCGCGCCCGCGCAGTTCGTAGTAGGAATCCGAAAATGCGAACCCGGAACCCGAAACCTGGCGCGACAGCTCGATGGTCGGCTGTCCGGGCATGCGCAGCGTCACCAGCTCGCCGTCCTTGGCGAACGTCGCCGAGAAGTCCATGCCGCCGGGACACGCATAGAGAACGTCACCCTGCGGAGTCGGCATCGGCGGAGGGGTGGGCGGTCTGTCCGATGAAGAGACCTGCGCGGTGGCGGGCATCGCGGCCAGCAGGAGAAGGAGCGGGATCAATCGCCTCATGGCGTCGACTCCGGAATGCGGCCGTCGGCGGACAGCAGCACGGCGACCGGCCGGGTCGTCTCGAACTGCGCAAGCACGATCAGCGCCACCACCATGATGGGCACGCAGAGGAACATGCCGACCACGCCCCAGATCGTGCCCCACACGATCAGGGAGACGATCACCACCAGCGGCGACAGGTTGAGAGAGCGACCCATGATCGCCGGCTCGATGACGTTGGCGGTCACGACCTGGATCGAGCCGAACACCAGCAGCACGATCAGGAAAGGCGTGAGATTGTCGAACTGGATCAGGGTGATGAGGGCCGGCGCGACGATCGCCATGATCGAGCCGACCGTCGGGATATAGTAGAAAAAGAACACCATGACGGCCCAGAAGCCGGCGAAGTCGACTCCGACCGATGACATGACGACATAGGCCAGCGCCGACGTGACTGTCGCGAGGGTGGTCTTGATGCGGATATAGACGCGGATCTCGCGATCGATCCGGTCCAGAACGGCAAGCACCCGCGCCTCCTGGCCGTCGCCGTGGAAGATGGCACCGAGCTTGCGCTTGAAGTGAGCCTGCTCGACGAACAGGAACAGCGTGTAGATCAGGATGAGGCCGGCCACGCTGACCACCGATGCGGCTGCCGCCGCGACACCGCCCAGCGTGTCGGCCAGGCTGACGCGGGCCACCAGCTCCGAAAGGGTTGGCGCCTGCTCGATGCCGGCCATCCGTGTGGCCTGCTCGATCAGTTGTGTGAGCCTCGCTTCGTAGGTGGGTACGGCCGCGACGACCGCCTGCACGTTGAGCCCGATCGTGCGTCCGACGATCCAGAACAGGCCGCCAACCAGCATCACCGCCAGGGTCAGTGCGAGCGGCTGCGGCAGGCGCAACCCGCCCAGGCGCGGCTGGGCAAACGTGTCGGCGAGCGAATCGACCATGTACCAGAGCACGATTCCCAGGACGAAAGGCAGCAGGAGACCTCGCCCGGCGACGAGCAGGAAGATCGTCGCGGCGATTACGACAGTCCACAGGGCGGCGCGTTGCAGCGTCATGGCCATATTATAGGGGCTGTCGCCTGACGTGGGGAGACGTCGAGGAGGCCTATGACGATGATGTCAGGGGCGATCGAGCATCGCCCGGCCGCGCTCGGTCAGTTCGACACGGTGCTCGCCGGCCTCGCCGCCGTACTGGCGGATCAATCCGTCGGCCCGGGCATCCTCCCAGACCGGGAATCGCGGGCAGGAACTCTGCCAGGCGTCGAGCACGTCCTCGCGACGGCGCGGCCGGGCGGCCACCCATTCGAGGAACTGGATCATCATCAGTCGGGGGCTGGCCGACATATGCATGTCCTCCGCCGTTACTGAAAACCGCAGGACGCCGCGGTGGCGCCGACGGTGGCCCAGCGCTGGTTGTCACGGAAGCAGCCATTGGTCCACATGCCGCTGAAGACCTGTCCGTCGGGGCCGCCGGACTTGGTGCCCCAGCCGCTCGCCTTGTCGTCCGCCCATTCGCCTTCGTAGCGCGAGCCGTTGGCCCAGACGCGGACGCCGCGCCCTTGCATCTTGCCGTTGACGAATTCGCCTTCGTAGCGGCCGCCGTCGGTGAACATGATCGTGCCCCGGCCTGTCCGCTGGTTATCGCGGAAGTCGCCGATGTAGCGATTGCCGTTGGGCCAGACATACATGCCGTGCCCCTGCGGCCGGCCCTCGCGAAACTCCGCCGTCAGCCTGGCGCCACTCGGGAAGACATAGGTTCCCTTGCCGTCGCGCTCGCCGGCCTTGAACTCACCCTCGTATCGGGCCTTGTTGGAATAGCTCAGCTTTCCCTGGCCCTCGTAGAGTCCGTCCTTCATCTCGCCTTCATAGCGATCGGTGGGAACGCCGCCCTTGAACCATTGCAGCACGCCCTTGCCCTGCGCGAGATCGAAGTCGCAGGCGCCGGACCAGCTGATGCTGAGATTGGGTTCGGCGTTCATCATGACGACGCCACAGCCGGTCTTGGGATCCTTGACCTCGTCGCTGGCCGCCGGCGGCTGGCCCGGTGTGGGCAGGGTCGGAAGCTGGCGCGGGATCGGCGCCGTGCCGAGCTCGGGGACGGGCCGCGACGTCTGGGCCGCCGCAGGCAAACACGCCGCGACGGCAAATAGCAGGGACGGTAGGACGATCCGCATGATCGGATCAGGTTAGCACCGGTCGTCGCGATCGTCCTTCCCCGCCTTGGCGGTTTTGGAAGGCTCCTGATGCTCCTGCTTGTCTGCGGCGATACCCAGCTTCACCTCGAAAGAATGGAGCAGGCCCATCACGACCAGGATCAGGAACGTACCGAGCCCGGCGATCTGCCAGAGACCGAAGCCGCAGGACAGACCCACCGCGCCTGCCAGCCACATGCCGGCACCTGTCGTCAGTCCGTGCACCTTGCCGCGTGTGAACAGGATGGAGCCTGCCGCGAGGAACGCCACCCCCGCCGTCACGGCCTCCACGGCGCGCAGAGGGTCGCTGACCGTCTCGCGTCCGGCGAAGGCGCTGGAATGGGCAATTTCGACCGTGAGGATGCCGAACGTCGCTGCCGCGACGCAGATCATGATGTGCGTCCGCAGGCCTGCCGGCCGCGCGCGCCATTCGCGTTCGAAACCGATCAGCGCACCCAGCAGCGCGGCGAAAAAGAGCCGCGCTGCAATCACCGGGAAGGCCAGATAGGTCGGGTGAGCGAATTCCTCAGTCAGCGCACCCATCGTCAGGAAGCGTACTTGAACTCAGGCAGCGACTTCAGGGAGTCCTTGGTGGCGCCCGGGAGTACGATCTTCTTGCCGTCGGTCCTCATCTGCTCGTAGGGCAGCGCGACCAGCTTGTCGCCGACGCCGAGGAATCCGCCGACCGACAGAACGACGAACGGTGCCTTGCCGTCCGGACCGACGATGATCTCGTCCACCTTGCCGACGCTGTCGCCCGCTTCGTTCACGACGGTCGAGCCGATCACCTTGCTCGCGCGATACCCGGTCGAGACCTTCATGACGTCGACTTTCACGAGCTGGACCGTCTGCGGCGTGCCCTGAGCTAGTACGATGACGGGCGTGGCGAGTGCGGCGGTGGTGGCGATGGCCGCCGTCAGGATAAGCGTGCGCATGGGGAACTCCGTTTGGAAAAGGGGACCTCTTAACGGTCGACGCCCGTTCCCGTTCCCGCCGCTTTCCTGCACGGCCTCTAATGAAGGGCGGAGTGGGGAGCGGTGAGAGAGCGCCGCCAAAGGGTCCCCGCACGGCCGCAGAGATATCCGGCGCATGCCGCGACGGCGCTCGTGGCGGTCGCCTCGGGTATCGGGTTCCCCAGTCCGGCGAGGGAAGCGCCGAATGCCGCGAGAAGGGAGACTGTCAGTACGCAGGCGGCCCAAAGACCGTCGCGCCCGTTGGGCAGACGGAGGCGGGAATACATTCGATCCAGTTGAAGCGTCAGGAAGAGGCCTCGGATTACCCCGGCCACCATTCCCGCGACCAGTCCCGACAGCCAGAGCAACGGCTGCCGGCTGTCGGGCGACTGCATCGCGAGGAGCAGGATCGCGGTCACAAGCGCGAAGGGAAGAGCGGCGAAGAGCTGACCCGGGGCTAGCGAACGGCCGCGCGCTTCCCGCAGCAACATCCAGATGGTGACGCCAGCGGCGAGGGCCGCGATCAGGTGAAGGATGTTGGGCTTGAGCACGGTATCGAACCTAGGCGGGCTTTCGTTACGTTTCGCTGACGATGGAGGCGTTTTATCCCGGTCGTCCAAGGATTCAGCGCGGGGCGGGGCCGCTTGCGCACGCGCGCTCGACGTTTGGAGCGATCTGCTCCGCGAACTTTCGGGAGCCGCTCGGCCTGAAATGCCCGACGTCGCCAAAGTCTTCCGGCGCCAGCGCTTCGGCGGGGACGTCGATGTACGTGTCACCCAGCCGTTCGGCCTCTCGCTTGAGGATACCGTTCAGCCAGGCGATCATTACCGGAATATCGGAGTCACGGACGAACGGGAGCCATCCTTCCATCTGGTCGTCCTTCAGGCTGGCCTTGTTCATGACCTGTCCGATCCAGACCGTGCGAATGCCCCGCCCGCGATTGATCGCGGATATCGTTGCGATGTTGCGGGCGTAGATTTTCTCGAGGGCCGGATCGGGGCCTTTCCCGCCGTCGCTGTGGATGGGAGCAGGCGGTCGAACCGTATCGAAGGCGAGGATGGCCAATTTGCCCAGGAAGGACAGGATCGGCGAGACCGACAGGGCGGGGCCGTTGATGCGCCTTGCGTCGAGGGCGTCGATCTGGCCGACCAGATGGTTCGTGGCATAGGCCGGGTCGAGGTCGCGGACGTGGGCGTTCCGGAGGTCGTTCCAGCCGATGTAGTACACGGCGCAGTTGGCCGGCACGCCGAAACTGTCCTGATAGAAGGCGGTCTGGATGACGTGCTCCGATGTCGTGTAGCCGCTCACGCCGTGATTGATGACCGCAAAGCGGTCGGCGCCGAGGAGCCGTTCGAGATGCTCGGCCCAGGTCTCGCCTTCGCGCGAGAGGATATCGAGCGTCGTGGATCCGCCGATCAGGGCGACGACGGACTTGCTCTTGAGCTCCTGGGGATCGCGTTCGCGGCCCCGTCGTCTTTCGGAGTTCACGTAGGCCACTTCGCGGGTGCTGCGGGCCACGGCCGTCGGGACCTGCCGGACCTGCAGAAGCGGATGCCAGTCGTAGTGGGGCCTCACATAGTCTCGGGCGAACAGCGTTTCGGACGAGGAAAGGCGCAGCTTGTAGAGCAGGGCCGTGCCGAACCCGAGGCCGATTTCCAGGGCCGCCAACGACAGCAGGACCATGGTCAGCCTGGGCAGTCGTGCGCAGGCGACGGCGAGGAGAAGCAGCCCCGCGAGGTAGGTGAAGTACCAGAAGCGCGGCGAGTTGAAATGAAACTCGTCCTTCATGATCAGCCGCAATGCCACGGCGCCGACCACCAGCGCGAGAATGCAGGCGACGAGGAAGGCGATGGTTCGTTCGAAGCGGCGAGGGTGCGAAAGGCCGATCTGGTCGAGAAAAAAGGACTTCATGGTGTGAAATTGTGGGTCCAGCCGTTCTGGCGGCCGACGGCTACCGGCGTGAACAGGCGCCGCTGGTGATTGGGCCCACACGTGCTGGCCCGGATCGTGAAAGCCTGAGGCGTGACGCAGACCGGCACGGTCCCTGTCCATTCGCGGCCCGAGACCTTGTCCTGCGCGTACACGAGGTATCGGCCATACTGCAGTGGGCCGGTCCACAGGAAGGTGCAGGCGCTGGGCGGCAGCTTGTACCAGCCTTCCGAAATGACGATGCGGCTGGTGCCGTCGCTCACCCCGGTGTCCAGGGCCTTGGCAACTTCGATCTCGCGAGCGGTCAAGTTGCAGGCGCGAAAACCATCCGGCGAGCGCTGCTGGGCCGCTGCCCCGGCCATCCCCGCGACCAGGACACATACAACAACCGAAAACAGCTTCATCGCGTGCGGTCACCCTCCCCCAAGTGGCGATTCTGCGGTTTCTGCGAGTGTGTTGCAACGAGCAGCCTTCGGGTGGGCATGAAGAAACTGTCCGAACTCGCCGCGCGTGTATGTTTTTCATGAAAGTTTCATGAAGAAACTATAGATTGGAGGCGGTCGCCGCCCCGGAGTGTGGCTGGGACGCCACAGTTGGGACAACAATGAGCGGGATGTGCCTTAGTTTCTGGTGTGGGCAGGGGCGGCTCAGGTACATTCCCCTCGTTAACACAACGAATTTTCGCCCCGCTGCCTTGCCGGTGGGGATGTGTAAGTAAGGAGATATCTGATGAAGAAGGCTCTTCTGGCGGCCGCCGCCATCGTCGCGCTGCCGCTGGCCGCGCAGGCGCAGTCGCCGCAGCCGGGTCTGTACATTGGTGCCGAGGGCGGCATCAACTGGCTGACGAACTTCACGG